>SCPN01000137.1_pt1 | contig 3006009 bp, 2401 predicted proteins | sample 6106831 | NCBI WGS metagenome assembly SCPN01 (sample SAMN10720447, study PRJNA508395) | human gut metagenome | isolation source: Participant 1, 0 month | reverse complement strand
GGCGTCGCGGTTCTGCGGCTCGCAGATGCCCGAGTAGAGCGCCAGCGCATTGCCGGCCTGGCTGTTCTTGTCATAACTCCCGGTCTGGGGATGATAGTATTTTTCGTTGTAAGCCTTGCGGATATCCTGCGCCAGCTTCCCGTATTTCGCGGCATCCTCCTTGCGCCCCATTTTCTCGGCCGCCTTGCGGATCGTCTCGGCATCCATATAATAGATCGGTGTCGCCGTTCCGGCCAGGGAGGTGAGCTGCGCTCGGCCGGGGTATTTGGGCCCTAGGTCGCACCAGTCGCCGAGCCCGTGGGAAAGGATATGCCCGTCGGCCTTCGTGCCGAGGTAATCCACATAGCGCTTCATCGCCTCGTAATGCCGCTCGACCAACCGGAAATCACCGTAGTACTCGTAGACCAGCCACGGCGCCAGCACGAACGCACTGCCCCACTCGGGCGAATCGCGGAATCCGTCGAGGAAAGTGACATATTCGGGGCAGATATCGGGAATAAGCCCCTCGGGAGTCTGCGCGAGCTCCATGTCGGTCAGCATCTTGTCGTAGAGGGTATACACGTCGAACTTCGATTGCAGCGACCCGAACATCAGGTGCAGCTGCTCGATCCACGGCAGCTTCTCGCGGTGGGGGCAGTCGGTGAAATAGCTCACCATATTGCCCTTGATACCCCACGCGATAAGCTCCTCGGTCTTGTTGAGCAGGTCGTTCGAACAGTGGAACGTCCCGGCCATCCGGGTGGCGTTGCGCGTATGCAGGCCGCGAAGGGTAACGATCTCGGGCAGCCCCTCGGGATTCTCCTCCCCGGCCGGGACGGCATTGCTCACCAGCACGTAACGCTGTCCGAAATAGGTGAACTGGGGGCGCCACGTCTCCACCTCGTCGCCGCGCAGGGTGTAGGTCAACCTGTATTCACCGCGGTAGCCGCCGCATTCGGTAATCGAGTCGCACTCGAAATTGAACAGCTCGGTGGTGTTGAGCTGCACGCTCTGCCCGCGTTTGCCGCGGACTTCCAGCTGCACCGTCCCCGAGAAGTTCTGGCCCATGTCGTAGAGCCATTTGCCGTGGCGGGTCTTGCGGATCGAGACCACGGGGAACTCCTCCATCACCCGCACGGGTTCGGCGACGGGGGAAACCAACTTCCCGCGCTGGGTCGTCACCAGCGGCTCGGCCCAGGCCGAAGCGTCGTAACCGGGCAGCATCCATCCTGTCCGCTCGCGCGTCGCATCGTAATCCTCGCCGCCGAAGATGCTGCTGTACGTCACGGGGCTTTCGGTCACACGCCAAGCGCGGTCGCTGACAATCGTTTCGTGCGTCCCGTCGGCATACTCGATCTCGGCCTTGAAGATCATCTTGGGATAACCGAAGCTGATGAGCGCCTTGAAATAGCGTTCGCGCGGCACATTGTAGAGACCGTTGCCGAGCATCACCCCGAACACGTTGCCTCCCGGCTGCAATTCTTCGCTGATGTCGAACGTCTGGTAGCACACCTGCCTGTCGTAGTCGCTCCACGCCGGGTCGAGGAAATTGTCGCCCACCTTCGCCCCGTTCAGAAACAGCTCGAACTGTCCCAGGCCGCTGACATAGACCGTCGCCCGCTCGACGGGCTTGGTAACCTTCACTTCACGGCGGAACTGCGGCAGCCGGTTGAGCGCCGTTTTCCTGTCGCCGATCTTTATTTTGTTGAACTCCTGTCCGGGCACCACGCGCAGGCTGTCGGGCAGCTCCTCGAAGGCGATCCACCGGGCTCCGTCCCAATCGCTGCCGCCGAGCAGGCCGACCGCGAACGACCGGATTTCGCTCCACGGCGAATAATTCCCCGCAGCATCGCTCACCCGCACGCGCCAGTAATAGCGCTGCCCCGGCTTCAGCGTCCGCCCGGCATAGCGCACATGCAGTGAAACATCGGATTTGCGTTGTTCGTCCCACAACAGCTTCCGGCCCCTGGCCAGGTCGGCGGGGTCGGACGCCACCTGAATCTGATACCCGGCCTGCAGGAATCCGCGGCCGACGGAAAGCGTCTGCCAACTGAATTGCGGCGTCAGCGTATTGATCGCCAACGGGTTGTCCCGGTATTCACACCTCAGTTCCGCCACACGAAACTCATCTGCGGCAATGCCCCACAGGCAGCTTAGCAGCAATGGGAACAATAGTAATAGTTTTTTCATAATCATTAAGATTTGGTTTCGTTTCAGGTTGTTTTTAATTTCCTTTGAAGCCAAAAATAATGTTTTTATTTTACTTTTACACGCTCTTGCAAAAAATACGAATCCAAAAAGTCATTTTTCGAATATAAAAAATCATATTTCGAACTTTTCCGGCAAAGGTACTATCCCCGCACAGGCTGCCTACCTGCCGCCAAAGCCCGTCAAACAACCGAATATCAGGTAGGCAGCGCACAATACCCAAGCTACCGGACAGCCGGGCATGCAGCGTGCAAAAATGAAAAACCCGCCCTTCGGGCAGGTCGGAAATCGCACAAAATCATCTTACCCGGCTGTACTGGCCGACCGGACAGGCAACCGAACATAGGGAGTCCGGCGTTGGCCGTGCAAAAAACAATGAAAATATGCAGGATGCGGGTGTTGCGGCATCAAATTGAGGTTTTTGGACTGCGAATCGGGGGAGATTCGGCCGTTACGCCCCGCCCGGCAAAAAATTCTTACGGCTTTTTCAACCGCTCCCGCTCCGAATGTCCCGATTTTTTTCCTACCTTTGTCACAAACAAATCTATCAACACATTTTACATTGATACCATGGAATTCGAAGGAACCGTTTACAAAATAATGCCCGTGACGAAAGGCACCTCCGCACGCGGCGACTGGCAGCGCCAGGACGTAGTGTTCGAGATGAACGAAGGCTCGTTCGCACGCAAAATCTGCGTGACGTTCTTCAACAAGCCCGAAGACGTCGCCCGGCTGAAAGAGGGTGCCGCCTACACCGTCTCGGTCAACATCGAGTCGCGCGAATACAACGGCCGCTGGTACACCGATATCCGCGCATGGCGCATCCAGCCCAAGCAAGCCGAATCCGCCGCCCCGATGCCCGACATGCCGCCCATTCCCGAAGAGCCCTCATACGCCTCTTCTCCCTCGGAAGTAGACGATCTGCCGTTCTAAAACGGGCAGACACCATACACAGCGGCGGCCGGAGCGATTTCCGGCCGCCGTTGCTTTATACGCATAAACATGGAAAAACCTACCGACACCGCCATACGCCCCCTGCACGAAACGGAACTGCCGGCAGCATCCGCCCTCGCTGGGCGCGTCTTCGCCGAGTTCGAAGCCCCGGAATACAGCCCCGAAGGCATCGGCGCATTCCTCCGCTTTGTCGCACCGGAAGCCCTCGCGGCACAGCACCGCAACGGGTCGATGCAATCGTGGGGCGCTTTCCGGCGGGGAAGGCTCGTCGGGATCATCGCCCTGACGCGACGCAGCCACCTGTGCCTGCTTTTCGTGGAGAAAGCCTGCCATCGGCAGGGCATCGCCCGGGCCCTGTTCTCAACACTGCGCGACCACTGCCGCACGGCACCGGACACGCCCCGGATCACGGTAAACTCCTCGCCCTATGCCGTCGGAGCCTACCGCAGGCTGGGATTCCGCGCGACCGGCGACGAACGCACCGTCGACGGCATCCGGTTCACACCGATGGAATACCTATTTATATAAAAAAGAAGCGGGCTCCGAGCGGAGCCCGCTTCCAAATATCTTCCGGAAATGCATCCCGCTTATTTTGCAGGTGCCGGTGCAGGAGCCGTCGCGGTCGAATCGGCCGGTGCGGGCTCCTCGTAAGGGATTACTTCGATCACTTCCACATCGAACTGGAGCGCCTCGTTGGGGCCGATGTCACGGCCTGCACCACGCGTACCGTAAGCCAGGTCGCTCGGAATCCAGAGCGTGATCTTACCGCCCTCGCCCACGAGCTGGAGACCTTCCGTCCAACCCTTGATGACACGGTTCAGCGGGAACTTGGCGGGTTCGTCAGCCTCCTTGGGAGCACCCTTTTCATCGAACGAATCGGGGCTCTGCTTGCGCATCATCTCCTGCTGCTCTTTCGAGCGGTTCTTGAAAATCGAGGTGTCGAACACCTTGCCTTCACGCGTATATCCGGTATAGTGTACCCGAACCACATCGCGGGGATCCTTCGCCATCTTGGCAGCGTCGCCCTCCTTGGTAACCTTGTAGAGCAGGCCCGACTCGGTCTTCTTGACGCCCGACTTCTTCTCGGTCTTCTCCAGCCATGCCTTCGATGCGGCGGCATTCTCGGCAGGGCGCTTCACCATGAAATAATATTGCAGGTACTGGTTTACCTCGTCCTCGGTCATCTTGGCCTTGCCGTCACGTACGTCCTGCATGGCCTGACCGATCCAAACCAGCTGTATGGGCATACCGCTCTGGCTGATGTTGTAACCGATGTCGTTACCGAAAGCATACGAAATCTCAGCGCGCTCCTCCTCGTTCTCGAACATGGCAGGGTCGGCCGTGGGATATTCGACCTTCGTGCTGTCGCCTCCGGCCAGACGGATGCTGTCCTGCTCGGCACGTTTGGCGGCGATTGCCTGGGCGCGCTCGCCGCGCTTGGTCATGAAGTACTCGCGCAGCATTTCGAGCGATTTGTCGTGCTCCTGCGTAGCCTTACCCATCGCACTTTCCTTGATACCCTTGTCGATGGCCTTGAAATCGAAGGGGATGTCCCTCATTTCAAAATTTATACCGTTACCAATGTTCGCACCCAGCACATACGACAGCGAGTCGAATTCGGAAAGGCTGCCCATACGGACACCGCCGCCCTTGTCTCCGCAAGCGGTCAGGATTGCGGCACCCGCAAGCGCCGCGGCAAAAAGAATCTTTTTCATCGTTTTTTGAATATGTTTAATCTAATCGTTTGAGCCTGTTCGGGGTTCACCCGCGCAAAGTTATAAAATAATTACGATATCGCCCCAAATTACCGGCGTAAATTATTGCGCCGCGACCAATTCGTATATTTGTCGAGATCGACAAGCTCGATTTCGTAATAAAGCGTGGCATTGGGCCGGATCCCGAGCTCTTTGTCCCCCGCAGAGCCATAGGCAACCGCAGAAGGCATCCATGCATTGATCTTCCCGCCCTTGCCGATCAGCTTCACGCTCTCCTTCATCCCTTTGTTCAGGCTGCCGAGCGACGTGCGCAGCGTGTCGCGGCGCTCGTAGGAGGAGTAGACGTCGGCCCCGTCGGCCGTGCGGATGATGTAGCGCAGAGCAACGCTGTCCCGGTCGGAAACTGGAATCTGCTCCTGATCGCCCAGCACCTCCACGGCGTAGGTCACGCCCGACGGCGTGCGGGCATAGCTGCGGTTCGATTTGGCGAAGTCCGCGAGGAACTGCTCCTCGTAGGCACGCGCCTTTTCGGGCAGCACATAGTTCATGTAACGCAGGTAATAGACCTCGGCATCGTCCGCCGAGAGTTTCGCCCCGGCACGGAACACGTCGCGGATACCCTCGCATACGGCATTGACGTTGAGCGTCGAATCCATTTTGAGCAGGTTCATGCCCACGTTCATACCGATGATATAAGCTACCGAATCGGTGTCGGCCTTGAGTTTCACGCCCCCGCCCGACTTCCTGGAGCAGGCTCCGGCCAGCAACGCCATGGCTGTCAGGGCAAAAAATGTTTTACGCATATTATTTATTTCCGTTTCTTCGAAAAAACCAAAATCAGCAGGCTTCCCAGCACGGCCGCGGCCGTCGAGCCCATCAGGATCGCTATCTTGCCCCGGTCGATCAGGTCGGGTTCGGTGTAGGCCAGCGCGTCGACGAACAACGACATCGTGAAGCCGATACCGCCCAGGCAGGCCACGGCCAGCAACAGGCGCCATGTAGCCCCCTCGGGCATCACGGCAAGGCCGGATTTCACGGCACCCCAGCTCGCAAGAAATATGCCCAAAGGCTTACCGACCACGAGCCCGAAGAAAATACCCATCCCGATCGACCCGATCTCGGACGAATAGTGAAAAATATTCAGGTACTCGGGCGAGGTGATCTCGACACCGGCGTTCGCCAGTGCGAAAATCGGCATCACCAGGAACGTGACATAGGGCGCCAGCGAATGCTCCAGGCGGTAGCTCATACCCACCGAGTCGGCCGCCAGCAAACGCATGCGGCGCATGTAGAACCGGTGGTGCTCGTTGGGAAAATCATCGCCCGACGTTCTCGCAGCTAGCATCAACTCCTTCAGGTGGCGCATCTTATGGGCGAAATACTCCTTGCTGTAACGGGGCGTCATCGGGATCAGCATGGCCATCGCCACGCCCGAAATGGCCGAATGCACGCCCGAATAGTAGAACAACCCCCAGATCACCACGGCGGGCACCAGGTAAAAGAACATGCGTTTTTCGCCCATCTCCTTCATGAAGTAGACCGCGAGCATGATGACCAATGCCGCCAGCAGGCAGCTTATCTGCACCTGCCCCCCGTAAAAGAGCGCGATGACCAGGATTGCCCCCAGGTCGTCGGCGATGGCCAGTGCCGTGAGGAATATTTTGAGCGAAACCGGCACGCGGTCGCCCAGCATCGAAAGGATGCCGATGGCAAAGGCGATGTCCGTGGCCGTGGGTATACCCCATCCGTTGGCCGCTATGGTGCCGTGGTTGAAGAACAGGAAAATGATCGCAGGGGCGAGCATGCCGCCTGCGGCCGCCAATACAGGCAGGATGGCCTGGCGTGCCGACGAAAGCTGCCCGCAAACGATCTCCCGCTTTATTTCGAGTCCGACGGCGAAAAAGAAAATCACCATCAGGCCGTCGTTAATCAGCTTCTCGACGGTCATTCCGCGCGGGAAAACCCAGTCGATCAGCCCGTCGGGGCTGTGCACCATCAGCGAAAGATCCGTTTCGAGCAGATGGCGGTAATAGAGCGAAGTCCCGGGCAGGTTGGCCAGCAGCATGGCTACGATCACACAACCGAGCAGTACGACGCCTCCCGCCCAGGGGGCTTCCAGAAAATTGCGGCCGCGTATACCGATCATATGACGCTCACGTACCCAGCGGTACATTGAAAATAGTCGCATTTACTGTCCGTTTGATTTTAATGTCAAATTACACAATTTCCAGAGCATGCGCGCCCCGGTGATGGCATCCACTTTCGCTTCGGGCGCCGGAGCGACCTCCACGACGTCGAACCCGATAATGCGGCGCCCCGAACGCACGAGCGTATCGAGCAGCCACACGGCCTGATTGAACGTAAGCCCCCCGCAGACGGGCGTACCCGTATGGGGACAGTTCTCAAAAGTGAGGCCGTCGATGTCGAAGCTCACGTAAACCTCCTGCGGCAGCGCATCCACGATTCGCCGGCACAGCGCGTCCCAGGTCTCGCCGCGGAACATCGCGGCGGCGAGCGACAGGTCGTCGAAGGTGGCAACACGGGCGGAAGAAGCGGCCAGGGCGGCTTCCGTCCCGCTGAAATCGCGCACTGCGACCTGGGCGATTTTTTTCACCGAAGGCACGTCGCGCAGGACGTTGAACATGATCGAAGCATGCGAGAACTCGAAGCCTTCGTAAGCATCGCGCAGGTCGCAGTGGGCGTCGATATGCAGGATGCCGAACTCCCCGTGGCGGTCACCCAGGGCACGGATCAGTCCGTAGGGCGTCGAATGGTCGCCCCCGACCAGTCCCACGGTCTTCCCTGCGTCGAGCCACCGCGCCGCCTGCGCCCCGATGTTGGCGTTCATGGCGCGGCAGCCTTCGTTGATGCGGCGCACCTTGCGTACCGCATAGTCGTCCTCGGGACTTCCCCCGCCTTCGAGATGGGCAATCACCTTCTCCGCATCGCTGCGCAAGCGTTGCGACTCCTCCAGCAACGCATAGTCCACATCGGCCGTGGCGATACCGCGGCGCCACACGCCGGGAGCCAGCGGCTCATGGAAGTCGAGCTGCGTCGAGGCTTCTATCACGGCATCGGGCGCATGGGCCGTCCCGGCGCCGTACGACACCGTCACGTCCCACGGAGCTGAAACCAGCACCAGTTCGGCCGTTCCCGGCTCGAAAGGAAGCCCGAAATAGGTTCCGTTATCCACACCGACCCCGTCGGGATCGAAGGCGTTTAGTTCCATACGGTTGAATTTCATTCTCCATTTTCCGCGCCCGGCACAGATAGTCTGCTTGCAACCTCCGCCCCCGCTTAATGAAAATGTTCATTTTAAATGACAAAGGTACAAAAATTTTAATTTTTCCCTATATTTGTTTCCCGGAAAGAAAAGAAATCAGGAAAAAGCAACTATCCATGAAAATCGTCGCAGACAGTGCCATCCCCTTTTTGCAGGGAGTCCTCGAGCCGTGGGCCGAGGTACGCTACCTGCCCGGCAGCCGGATCGCCGCGGAGGACGTGCGCGATGCCGACGCCCTCATCATCCGCACCCGCACCCGTTGCGACGGGCGCCTGCTCGCCGGTTCGCGCGTCCGTCTGATCGCCACGGCCACCATCGGGTTTGACCACATCGACACGGCATGGTGCGCGGCGCACGGCATACGGGTCGCCACGGCAGCAGGCTGCAACGCCCGCGGCGTACTGCAATGGGCGGGCGCCGTACTGGCCCACCTCGCGCGTACACAGGGGTGGGAGCCCGCACAGCGGACGCTGGGCATCGTGGGCGTCGGGCATGTGGGTTCCCTCATCCGGGAATACGCCAGCCTGTGGGGGTTCCGCGTCGTCTGCTGCGACCCGCCGCGCGAAGAGCGCGAGCATTGCGGATTCCTGCCGTTGGCAGAAGTCGCACGCGAAGCCGACCTGCTCACCTTCCACACGCCGCTCGACGCCACGACGCGGCACATGGCCGGCGAGGAGCTGCTCGCCCGGCTTAAACCGGGCGCCGTGGTGATGAACTCCTCGCGCGGCGAAGTGGTCGACGGCGACGCGTTGTTGCGGAGCGGCCATCCCTGCGTGCTCGACGTCTGGGAACACGAACCGCACCTCGACCCGCAGTTGCTCGACCGCGCGCTGCTCGCCACGCCCCACGTCGCCGGCTACTCCGAGCAGGGCAAAGCCACCGCTACGGCCATGTCCGTCGCCACGCTGGCCGGCTTCTTCGGCCTCCCGCTCCGGGGTTGGTACCCCTCCGAAGCCGCCCCCTCCGTCCCGCGGCCGATCCCGTGGCAGGAGCTTTGCACGACCATCCGCGACGCCTATGACATCGAAGCCGAAAGCTGCCGCCTCAAGGCGCGGCCCGCCGATTTCGAGGCCATGCGCGACCACTACCGCTACCGCAGGGAATACTTTTAGCGAAATCAATTCTTTTTTAGTACCTTTGCGGCCACGGACAATGCCCTTAAGAAAATGTACCGGAGAATCATAAAGCCCATCCTTTTCTCGCTTACCATCGAGCGGGCACACCATGTGGCGCTTCTGTTGTTGCGCATCATCGGGCTCATACCCGGCGGGCGCTGGTTCCTGCGCAAATGTTACACCGTACGGCACCCGGCGCTCGAACGCGAGGTCTTCGGCGTAAAATTCGCCAATCCCGTCGGCCTGGCCGCAGGTTTCGACCACAACGGCGAAGCCTACCGCGAACTGGCGGCACTCGGCTTCGGGTTCATCGAAATAGGTACCGTCACCCCGCGCCCGCAGGCTGGCAACCCGCGCCCGCGCGTGTTCCGGCTGCCCAAAGACCGGGCTATCATCAATCGCATCGGGCTCTCCAACCGCGGGCTGGACAAGACAATCTGCCACCTGCGCCGCCCGCACGAAGGGCTCATCGTGGGCTGCAACATCGGCAAGAATACCGTGACGCCCCCCGAAAATGCGGCGGCGGATTACCTCCGACTCTTCCGCAACCTCTACCAGTATGCGGACTATTTCACGGTGAATATCAGTTGCGACAACTCCTGCCGCGAAGGCACCACCTACACACGCACGCACATACTCCAGATACTTGATCCGCTGTTCGACTTCCGCCGCGGGCAGAACCAGTACCGGCCGATCATGCTCAAGGTGTCGCCCGACATGTCGGACGAAGTCATCGACGAAATCAGCGACATCCTGCTCGAAACACCGCTCGACGGCATCGTGGCCACCAACGGCACCCACCGCCGCGAAGGGCTGCATACGAGCCACATGGCGCTCGACAAGATCGGCAGCGGCCGCCTGAGCGGCGCACCGCTCACCCAACGGGCCGTAGAGGTCGTGCGGCGCATCCACACCCGCTCGGGCGGCAACTTTCCGATCATCGGCGTGGGCGGCATCATGAGCCCCGCCGATGCCAAGGCGATGCTCGACGCAGGCGCAGACCTCCTGCAACTCTACACCGGTTACATCTACGAAGGGCCGGGGCTGGTCGGCGAAATCTGCCGTTCACTGATCGCCGATGCCGAAGCGGCCGCAGCCGCCAAGGCAGCCGAAGAAGCGAGAGCCGAAGAAGAGGCCCGGGCTGCTGCTCAGGCCGCTGAGGCAAAAGCCGCAGCAGCGACGGCTTCAGGCGCACAGGCACCGGAAGCCGGGAAGGCCGCACCCGGAACGGAAACCGCCGCGACAGCCCAAACGCAGGCCGCCGCACCTGCAGAATCGGTGCCGAACCCGTCACCGGAAACACAGAACAGCCCGGCACGACCTGCGGATAACGAACCGGACACCCGCAAGAAACAGCCCGCATCCTGAGCCTCAAATATTGCCATGAAAGCAACGATCATCACCATCGGCGATGAAATCCTCATCGGCCAGATCGTGGATACGAACTCCGTATCCATCGCCAAGCACCTCAACGCCGCCGGCATCGTCGTACACGAAAAGGTTTCGATCGGCGACGACAGCACACAGATCGTCCGGAGCGTGGAACGCGCCCTGGGAGATTCCAACGTCGTCGTCATCACCGGGGGGCTCGGCCCCACCAAGGACGACATCACCAAAAAGACCCTGGCCGGAATGTTCGGCTGCGAACTGGTGCCCGACCAACGGGTCGCCGACCATGTGAAACGCATGCTCGAAGGGCGCGGCATCGAGTTCAACGAACTCAACCGCGGGCAGGCGATGGTTCCGGCCTGCTGCACGGTGCTGTTCAACGCCCACGGCACGGCTCCGGGCATGTGGTTCGAACGCGACGGCAAGGTGGTAGTCTCGCTGCCCGGTGTCCCCTACGAGATGGAACACCTGATGCAGGACGAAGTGATGCCGCGCCTGAAAGCGCATTTCGAACTACGCCAGATCATACACCGCACGATGATCACGGCCGGGCTGCCCGAGTCGATGCTCGCCGCAAAGATCGAAGCATGGGAAAACGCCCTGCCATCCTACCTGAAACTGGCTTACCTGCCCAATCCGGGCGCCGTACGGCTGCGCCTGTCGGCCTATGAGGTCGAGGGCGAAAGCGTCTCGAAGGAGATCGAACGGCAATTCGAGGCACTGCGGAAAATCATCCCCCACAACATCATCGGGTACGAAACGGCCACCATGCAGGAACTGGTGCACAAGCTGCTCACCGAGCGCGGGCTGACCCTCGCCACGGCCGAAAGCTGTACCGGAGGCAGCATCGCGGCGCGTTTCACGGCCATGCCGGGCGCTTCCGCCTATTTCCTCTGCGGCGTAGTTTCGTACAGCAACGCCTCGAAACACGACATCCTGGGCGTTGCCCCGGAGGTCATCGCCCGCCACGGCGCCGTCAGCGAAGAGGTCGCACGCCGGATGGCCGAAGGGGCACGGCGGATCTCGGGCGCCGACTGCGCCATAGCGACCACCGGCATCGCAGGCCCCGCAGGCAGCTCCGCCGAAAAGCCTGTCGGCACGGTATGGATCGCCGTGGCGACCCCACACCGGACGACCGCCATCCTCAAACAGTGCGGTTCCGACCGCGGACAGATCATCGACCGGGCCAGCGCCTTCGCCATCAGCCTGCTGCGCGACGAACTCAACGGGAAATAATACATTCGCCCCATGTATAGAATACTTGCCTCAACCATCGGTGCACTCCTCGCCCTCACATCCTGCATGCGTCAGCAGCCCGAGGAGCGGGTGCACAGACTCCTGACCGACCGCATCCAGACCCTTGCCACGGCGGAAAGCTGCACGGGCGGTACCATCGCGGCACGCTTCACGGCCATGCCGGGTGCCTCGGCCTATTTCAAATGCGGCGTAGTGACTTACAGCCTCGATGCCAAGCAGAACTTCGTAAACATCTGCTGCGATACGATAGCCCGCTACGGCGCCGTCAGCGAACAGGTCGTACGCCAGATGGCCGAAGGCGTCCGCCATCTGGCAAATGCGCACTATGCCATCGCCACGACTGGGATCGCAGGCCCCACGGGCGGCACCCCCGAATACCCGGTCGGTTCGGTATGGATCGCCGTCAGTTCGCCCCTGCGCACCACGGCCCGGCTGATCCATGCCAAAGGCGACCGCACGCAGATCATCCGCGAAGCGGGAACGGCCGCCATCGAACTGCTCGAAGAAGAGTTGCTCGCCGCCCAACCGGGCAAATAGTTTCAAATTACGGCTGATCCGTTTGTTTTTGCAAACAATTTAGCTTATTTTTGCAGCAATTCAGCCCAGCGCAAAATGAAAAGAACCTTATTCCTGTCGGTGTTGTTCGGTATGCTCCTCACCACGGCCCATGCTGAAAACGAAAGCCACCAACAAGTAGAGAGTACGCTTTACGCCTATTACCGCTGGTGCAACAACAACATACGCGACACGGCCGTCCTCAGCAAGGCGGACACGCTGTTCCGGCTCTCGGGCGAGAAGCACGACATCCGGATGCAGGCCGTTGCCCTGAGCTTGAAAGCCGACCATTACTATTTCAACAACAACCTCGACTCGCTCAAGGCATGGATTCCCCGCGTGCAGGATTTCGCCCGCAAGAATGACCAGATCAAGTATTACTACTTCACCTGGTCGCGGCTGATTCTCTATTATACCAAACAGGCGCAATACACGCTCGCCCAATACGAACTGGAGCAGTATATGTCGCAGGCCGAAAAGGACAATTACAAACCCGCAACCGCCGAGGCATACAAACAGCTCGGACACATCTACCGCACCCGCGGATTGAAAAAACCCGCTGTGGAATACTACCGGAAGGCAATCGATTTCATCATCCAGAACGGGCTCAACACATTCCATCTCTCGAACCTCTATTCGGAACTCGCGACCATGCTGATGGATCTGCAACGCTATCCCGAAGCCGCAGAAGCCGTCGAAAAAGGCAAGGCATGCATTCCGCTACCGGACTACATCTGGGGTCTGAAGGCCAAGGAAACGCACCTGCTCGCCCAGACAGGCCAGACCGACAAAGCCAAAGCACTTTTCAACGAGATCAAGGCCGGGCAGAACGGCAACCTCTCGGAGATCAAACTCGCTGAAATCGAGGTCGCCATCTACAACCATTCGCACGAATACGGCAAGATGATCGCCGCAATCGACAAATTGATCAAGTCGTTCGAAAGAGAAGGATACAAGGAATCCTATTTCTACTACCTCTATGAAAACCGTGCAGCCGCCTACGCCGCCCTCGGCAATTTCGAAGCCGCCTACCGGGACATACAGCATTACACAGAACTCTACCACAAACAAGTCAACGACGACAACGAGAAGACACTCGGAGAATTCGCCACGCTGCTTGATGTCAACCGGTTGAACATGGAAAAAGCAGAACTGCGCCAACAGGCGCAGGAAGAGCGCCTGCACCGCACCCAACTGGGCACCATCGGCTTGGCGTGCATTCTCTTGCTGGCCGCCGTCTTCATCGCGGTAATGCTCCGCATGAACCGCCACCTCGCCCGCGCGAAGAGAGCCGCCGAAGAGAGCAACCGGATGAAAGGCATCTTCATCCGCAACATCACGCACGAGATCAATACGCCGCTCAACTCCATCGTCGGGTTTGCGGAGCTGGCCGCAGCCTCGGACGATGCCGATGCCGCCGAACGGCAATCCTATATCGGCATCATCCAGGAAAACAGCGGCTACCTGCAAAAACTCGTGGACGACGTACTCTACGTCGCCGGACTCGAATCGTCGGAAACCCCGCCGGCCATGAGCCCGACCGACATCAACGAATGCTGCCAGGAGTGTATTCAGAAGGTCTCACAGTCCAGTTCCCGGGCGGTGAGTATCCGTTTCGTCCCGGCACGCGAGAAATTCCACCTGCACACTTCGTGCATGCTAATATCCAAAGCCATCACCGAAATGCTGCGCAATGCCGTACATTTCGCGGCCGACGGAGAAATCACGCTCGCATATACGCTGGACGGCGGCAACCGCCGCATCACATTCACGGTAACCGACTCGGGGCCCGGCATCCCGGCTTGCGAGGCCGAGCATATTTTCGGACGCTTCGTCAAGCTCGACACCTTCTCGCAAGGGCTCGGGCTCGGGCTGACCGTGTGCCGGCTGATCGCCTCGGCCCTGGGCGGCACGATAAAACTCGACACAAATTACAGCGGAGGGGCACGTTTCGCACTTTCGATACCGTTACGTTAAACGCTAAAAACCAATACAATAGACCACGCACCGGAAAATTAATGTGGATTATTAATCTTTAATTCTCATTTTTTCCTTATATTTGCACTCCCTTACGGGAATAACGAACAAATTTAGCGAAAACAACAATGAAAGTTTGCGAAATCACAGGCAAGGTAGCGATCGTGGGCAACAACGTCTCGCACTCGCACCACAAGACCAAACGCAAATTCAGCCCCAATCTGAAAACCAAGCGTTTCTGGTCCGAGCAGGAAGGCCGCTGGATCACCCTGAAGGTGTCGGCAGCCGGAATGAAAACAATCAACAAGAAGGGTCTTGCAGTAGCACTGCGCGAGGCTGCCGCACCCAAGTCCGTTTACTAAAACACCGAAGTAACAAATGGCAAAGAAAGGCAACAGGGTTCAGGTCATTCTCGAATGCACCGAACAGAAACAGAGCGGAGTTCCGGGAATGTCCCGTTACATCACGACGAAAAACAAAAAGAACACCCCCGACCGTCTGGAGCGTAAAAAGTACAATCCGTTCTTGAAGAAGGTCACCGTTCACCGTGAAATTAAATAGTTTTGAAGCTCTATGGCAAAGAAAGTAGTCGCAACACTGAAAACCGGCACGGGTAAGAACTTTACGAAGTGCATCAAGATGGTCAAGTCGGACAAGACCGGTGCTTACATGTTCAAGGAAGGCATCATTCCCAACGACCAGGTCAAGGAATTCTTCGAAGAGAAGAAATAAGTATTTTAAGAGCTAATCTTAAATACAAAGGGCATCCGATCGGATGCCCTTTGTGTTTCTCCGGCTCTCTCCCGGCGGTTCAGAACTTGTGCACGGCGCGCACCAGGAAATTGTTATACTTGGGAATTTCGACGACATAGGGAGGTTCGATCCCCATATGCGACGTAAAAGCCGACTTCTCGTCCTTCTCGGTCGAGGAGAAATAGTAAACCAGCCGATCCATACGCTTGCCGCCGTTATTCTTGAGGGCGTTGTTGAACCGGTTACGGGCCTGGCGGCTGGACTGCACACGCGTCCCGCCGCTGTAATTATGGCCGATGTTCAGCAGTTCGTCGATCGACGGAAGGTACCAGCCCTCACCCTTCTCGCGGCACCACTTGAATGCCGGGAAATCGTCCCACGAAAGGTTGTTCTCGGCGATGTAGGCCGCAACTTTCTCCATGTTCACACTGCCGTCGGAACGGTTGTCCGTACCAATGACGCGCAGGTCGGGCTTGCGGAACTCGCTCCAGTGCAGGTAAATCTCATCGAGCGAGATTACCAGCCCGTGCTGGCGGTCGTCGGAGAGCATACACACGACGCCCTTGATCCCGTCCTGGTTATAGAATTCGCCGATCTCGTACTCCTTGACCACATACTTCACCCCATCGGCAGGGCTGGCGGCAGGCGCCTCGGCCGCAGCGGGAGCGGCGGAAACCTTAGCGGGCTCCTCGGCCGGGATGGCCGGGGTCAACGGTGTTGCAGGAATGCTCGCGGCAGCCTTGAAATACTCCTTCTCGCCGTTTGCATATTGGATATAGCTGATTTCCGACACGGGCAGGACGTAAGTCGGGCCGTCGGGATTGGAGAAACGCTTGTAACGAACGGACTCGGGGGTTATCTCCGTCACTTTCGCTTCGACCTTCGAGGCGTCAGCCTTGATTATCAGGTCTTGGGCTGCGACAGTCAGTACGCCGCAAAACGCTGCCAACAGCAGCAGGATCGTTTTTTTCATCATTGCAGGAAATGTATATAGCGCAAATATAACGTTTTTTTCCAAACTTTCTTATTATCTTTGTCAGGATATATAAATATAAGTATGGGATTTTTCGATATTTTCAAAAAGAAACAGGATAGCGCCGCAGCGGACATTCCGGAGAGCCGGCAACAGCAGCAGGAAGAGCTTAACGCGGGGCTCGAAAAGACCAAGACCGGAATCTTCTCGAAACTCGCCCGTGCCGTAGCAGGCCGCTCGACGGTCGATGCCGACCTGCTGGACGACGTGGAGGAGGTGCTGATTACGTCGGACGTGGGCGTGGAAACCACGGTGAAGATTATCCGGCGCATCGAAGAGCGTGTGGCGCGCGACAAATACATGAATACGTCCGAGCTCCAGTCCATCCTGCGCGAGGAGGTCATGTCGCTGATGGAGGAGTCGCACGGCTCGGAGAAGCATTTCGGGCTCGACGCCAGGCAGGGCGAACCCTACGTGGTGATGGTCGTCGGCGTCAACGGCGCGGGCAAGACCACCACCATCGGCAAGCTCGCGGCACAGCTGACCAAGGCCGGGCTGAAAGTCTGGATCGGTGCCGCCGATACGTTCCGCGCCGCCGCCATCGACCAGCTCAAGGTCTGGGCCGACCGCGCCGGGGCGACGATGATCCGTCAGGAGATGGGATCCGACCCGGCATCGGTGGCGTTCGACACGCTGACGTCGGCCAAGGCCAACGGCGCCGACGTGGTGCTGATCGACACGGCAGGCCGCCTGCACAACAAAGTCAACCTGATGAACGAACTGACCAAAATCCGCAATGTCATGGGCAAGGTCATCCCCGGAGCCCCGCACGAGGTAATGCTGGTGCTCGACGGCTCCACGGGACAAAACGCCTTCGAACAGGCACGGCAGTTCACGCAGGCGACGCAGGTCACTTCGCTCACCATCACCAAGCTCGACGGCACGGCCAAGGGCGGCGTGGTGATCGGCATCAGCGACCAGTTCCACATCCCGGTGCGCTATATCGGGATCGGGGAAGGCATCGACCAGCTCCGCATTTTCGACCGCAGGGAGTTCGTGAACGCCCTGTTCGGCCACGAAACGAAATAAAGCGCCCCACGCCTGTGAAACCAATCCTCTGGGGCTTATTGCTCGCTCTGGGATGCAGCCTTCCGGGAAAAGCCCAGCAACCCGCCGCGGGTGAGTAGCCGGGACAGGGCCACCAGACTACCCCGGTTTGCGCCGGAACAACGGACGACACACAGTAACAATATAAGTATCAGGCGACAGGCTCCGAAATCGGAGCCTGTCGCCTTTTTTATGTCCGGTTCAACCGAACGGCCCGTGTAGGGAAGTCAATTATACGCAATCTGAGGATTCAAATACGCAAACCACGCCCAGCAAGAATTTCGATATACATAATTTTGAATATCGAATTTCCACATATTACAAATCGACGACAAACGTCCGTGATTATTTAAATTATTTTAATAAATCAAGCCAACCTATTCGGTGCAAACCGAGCCTCTATACCAATAATACTAATATTAACCTTAACTCTATGAAAATGAATTTGACTACTTCGGAGAAGAACAGGGGCATCGTCCGCTTTCTTCTGATGAGTATGCTGCTGTGCCTACTCATTCATCCGGCCCAAGCGCAAGACCGCGTCACGGTTACAGGGCGTCTGACCGACACCAGCCACGCACCGCTCATCGGCGCTTCGGTCATAGAACAAGGGACGACCAACGGCGTTACGACCGATACGGAAGGTAACTACCAGATCTCCGTAAGCGGCAACGCGACCCTCGGCTTCTCGTTCATCGGCTACAAACCCCAGAGCATCGCAGTCCTGAACCGCACCGTGATCGACGTCACGCTGGAGGAGGATGCCACGATGATCGGCGAAGTCGTAGCCATCGGTTACGGTTCGCAACGCAAGGAAGACCTCTCGATGGCCGTGACGACCGTCAAGCTCGACGAAGCGGCCAAAAGCCGCGCCTCGAACCTGGCGACCATCCTCCAGGGCCGTATGCCGGGCGTCACCGTACAGCAGACCGGCGACCCGATGAAACCCGCCTCGTTCACCATCCGCGGCCGCGGATCGAAAGGCAACGACGACGACCCGACCTCGGGCGACGGCGTACTTGTCGTCGTGGACGGCGTGCCCAACGCCCCCTACATGATGGAGGACGTCGAGACGATCACCGTGCTCAAGGATGCCGCCTCGGCTGCAATCTACGGCGCATCGGTAGGTTCGAGCGGCGTCATCCTCATCACGACGAAGAAGGCCCAGAGCGGCAAACTCCGCGTAGACGTGAATGTCTCGCTCGGCTTCGAGAAGGTGACCAACCTGCCGAAGATGCTCACGGCGGAACAGTACAACGAAGTGTGGGCAAAAACCGTGGAGAAGAACCCCGGCAGCCAGCTTCCCAGCGCCTCCAACCCGGAGGTATACCCCTGGGGCAACGTAACCCGCACCGACTGGCTGGATGAGATTTTTCAGACCGGTTTCACGCAGCACTACGCCGCAACGATCTCGGGCGGCAGCGAGAAGGTACAGTCCATCTTCTCGGTATCCTACGACAAGAAGGACGGCGTGCTGCTCAACACCTACAGCGAGAGTTTCAACGGCAAATTGCAGACCGACTTCAAACTCACCAACTGGCTCAAGATTTCGGAGCGTGCGTCGTTCGTGGTATCCAACGGGCAGGGCAACGTGGACACCAGCCACCAGGGCCCGATCATGGGTGCCATATGGTACCCGCGCGCGGCTTCGGTCTACGAGATGAACGAGGACGGGACATACGCCCGCGACGAGAAGGGCAACCGCTATTACGGCGGTACGAGCCCCGAGTGGGCGGACGTGAACGGCACGCCGATGCTCTACAACCCGGTAGCATACCTCGAAAGGATGCACCGCAAATACCCCGAGCATAAGATCTTCTCGACGACCTCGATCGAAATCAAGCCGATCTCGTCGCTGACGATCAAGTCCGACTTCACCATCGACCTGCGCAACAAAGAGTCCGACGAGTTCTACCCCACCATGACGGAGAAAGGCCTGCGGCGCGACATCAACTACCGCGAACAGTTCTTCGACCGGGACAACCACTGGCTCTCGGAGACGATCGCGACCTATGCACAGGTATTCGGCCGGCACCACATCAGCGCGATGGCGGGCTTCACGGCCGATTTCAAGAGGCTGCACAGCCGGGAAGTCTATTCGAGAGGGTATCCCGACAACGATATCAACAGTTCGATTTGGGATCAGGCCAATGACTGGACTTCGAACACGCCCAAGGAGAGCAAATACGAACAAACCATGGTGTCGTTCCTGGCCCGCCTGGGTTATTCGTTCGACGACCGTTATTTCCTGGTGGGCAGCGTGCGCCGCGACGCCTCTTCAAAGCTGCCTGCGAGCAAGAACTACGACTGGTTCCCCTCGGTATCGGGATCGTGGAAACTCTCGTCCGAAAAATTCTTCCGGAATGCAGGCCTCGACAAGGTTTTCGACCTGGTCAAGTTCCGCGCAGGCTGGGGCCGCATCGGTAATGTCGACCTCTATCCGAACAACGTCGCCACCGTCGAGCTCCTGAACTACCAATACCCGATCATCTTCGGCCAGAACCTCGACCAGTTGCTCCAGGGAACCTACCTCAACACGATTCCCAATTATTCCGCCCGCTGGGAAACCACCGAGCAGACCAGCGCGGGCCTCGACCTGACGATGTTCAAGAACAAACTGAACATCAGCGTGGACTACTACCACAAGGTAACCAAAGACCTGATCGACTACATTCCCACGCCCGAACAGATCGGTGTGGCGGATCCTCCCATGGGCAATATGGGCAACGTACTGAACAAAGGCTGGGAGTTCTCGGTGAACTACAACGGCAGTGCGGCACAGGGCAAGCTGACCTACAACGTCTGGGGTAATTTCTCGACGAACAAGGGTTACGTACGCGAATACGGAGTCCGCCAGGGCGCCGTGATGCACACCTCGCCCAACCTGAACAGCAACCCGATCCTCTACTCCGACGCAGGGCAACCCTGGTATTCGTTCATGGTCTACCGCACGGCAGGCATCTTCCGTTCGCAGGACGAAATCAACAAGTACATCTACAAGAACCCCGAAACCGGCGAGGCGAAACTGCTGATGCCCGACGCGAAGGTCGGCGACCTGATCTTCATCGACACCAACAACGACGGCGTGATCAACGACGACGACAAGACCTTCGCAGGTTCCTACACCCCCAAGAACACCTTCTCGTTCGGAGGCTCGCTCAACTGGAAAGGCTTCGACTTCAGCTTCTTCTTCCAGGGCGTGACCGGCAACAAGGTCTACAACGGCCTCAAGCAGATGGCCATGAACGGCCGCAACGACTACGGCAACCTCATTTCCGACGTATACAACAGCTGGGACTTCAACCCCCAGGGGAGCAAATACCCCCGCCTGGGCCTGGTAACGGGCAGCGATACGAACGGTAACTACAGCAAATTCTCCGACATATTCCTCGAGGACGGCGACTACCTGCGCCTGAAAAACATCACGCTGGGTTACACGCTGCCCAAGAGCGTCAGCCGCTTCGTCGGAATGGAGAACGGTTCGCTGCGCGTCTACATGAGCATCGACAACGTATGCACGATCACCGGTTATTCGGGCGTCGATCCCGAGGTCGGCAACTACGGTATCGACCGCGGTGTTTACCCCGTATCGCGTTTCTTCAATTTCGGTGTGAACATTAATTTCTAACCAACACAAACTACAATAGCGATGAAAAAGATATTGATAATAGCCAGCCTCGCCCTTTGCTGTTCCCTTTTGGCGAGCTGCGAAGACTTCCTCGACACCAAGAAATACGGAGCCAAGACCGACTGGGAGACCCAGGAAGACGTAGAGAAAGCGCTCGTCGCCCTCTTCTCCTTCAACACGAACGACTCCGAGGGCGTCACCGGCCGCGGCATCACGTGGTTCGAATGCTGCAGCGACGACATGACCGTAGGCCGTCCCCAGGGCGAAGCCGAAGACATCCGCAACTTCCGCATGTCGCCCAGCAACGGCCGCGACGTGAAGAACAACTGGAAGATCATGTACGAGGTCAACGCCAAGGCCAACAACATTATCAAGGTCGTCCCGACGATGAACCTCGACAACGCGTTCAAGACCAAAGCCACCGGCACCGCCTATTTCTTCCGCGGGTTCGCCATGCTGTGGCTCTCGCCCTACTACGGTGACAACGGCCCCAACGGCGGCATCCCGATCATCCTCGACACGACGGAGCCCGCAGCCATGGACAGCCCGCGCCCGGCCTCCGTATTGCAGAACTACGACCAGATCATCAGCGACCTGCGCGAAGCCGGCAAACGCCTGCCTCTCTTCTCGCAGCTCGCACCCGAAGAGTACGGCATGCCCCACAAGGCCGCAGCCTGGGCCTTCGCCGCACGCGCAGCCCTCTATGCCGCACAGTTCGACGCCAAATACTACGACACGGTCATCGAAATGTGCGACAAGGTGATGGGACTCACCGGCGCCGACAAGCGCGAACTGTTCGACGACGGCACGGACAAGGCCTTCGCCAACCTCTGGCGCAAGCAGCAGAATTTCGGCTGCGAATATATCTTCTCGCTGCTGGGCAACGCGGTCGACGGCCCGAAATTCCACGGCATGTCCTTCCAGAACGGCGGCTGGGGCCTGTACAACCACTGGGGTTATTTCCAGCCCACCCTTTCCCTGTGGAACGCATTCGAATCGGGCGACACCCGCCGCGACGCGACGATCATCTACCCCGGGCAGACGATCCGCTTCATGGGCCGGGACATCGTATTCGGCAGCAGCTCCTATTCGATCTCCTCGGATACGGGCATGTCGTTCCGCAAATTCCTCTCCCCGTGGGAAGAGGCGGACTGCAAAGGCAAGGAGGTGAATTCCAACGGCGACAACGCCAGCAACACGCTCGGCACCTGCCTCATCCGCTTCGCCGACGTCCTGCTGATGAAAGCCGAGGCGCTGATCTGGAAGAACGGCGAAGGCGACGCCGAAGCCAAACAGCTGCTCAACCGCATCCGCAAACGCGCCCGTCTCCCGGAGAACAGCCCGGCGACCAAAGCTGAACTCAAGAACCAGCGCCGCTGCGAACTGGCGTTCGAGTTCATGCCGAGCCGCCACCTGGACATGGTTCGCTGGGGCGACGCCAAGGAGGCCTATGCCAAACCCACGCAGCGCGTGAACTCGCACTGGGATTACGACCTGCAGCAGGTGGTCATCGACGCGCCGAGCAACTATGACAACGGGCGCACGTTCGATCCCGTCATCAACCAGGTTTTCCCGATCCCCGTAACGGCATTCAACGGCACGGTGAACCTGACCCAGAACCAAGGTTATTAGTAAACAACCAAGATCATTACCGAATATGAAACTGCTGAAACATATCATCCGTGCAGGTGCCTTATGCGGCCTGCTCCTTACGACGGCTGCGGCGAAGGCGCAAACCGTACAACTGAAAGTACTGGACTGGAACGTGCTGTCGTTCGAAATGACGGACAAGTCCAACCAGATCGACTTCATCGTCGACGAGTACGTCGACCTGATCAAGGCCCAGAATCCCGATATCGTCTGCATCAACGAGCTCGAGACCGGCACCAGCCGTATGGGCAAGGAGAAACTGACCGAACTGGCGTCCCGCCTGGACATGTACCCCTACTTCATCATGTCCTATCCCAAGGACGTAGGGTTCTACGGCAACGGCATCCTCTCGAAATACCCGATCGTAAGTTCCTTCTCCGCATTGCATCCCTACAAACATGCCAAAGGCGAGGGCAACTACCAGTGGAATACAGGCTATGAATATTATCTGTATGGTTATGACCAGCGAAGTATGGGCTACATCGACATTCTGGTACCGACCTCCGATTCGGACGGACAGATCGTGCGCATTATCTGTACGCATTTCGACCATTGCGGAATAGATCAGGTCATCCAACAGCAGGAACAAAATGTTGTAACACAAGCCGGGCTGAACAATCCCGAATACCCGACAATCCTGATGGGAGACTTGAACGTCGGATGGGGAACAAACGTGCTTCCTGAATTCAGAAATTTAGGCGACCACATCGGGGTGTCTTGGGTAGACCACATCTTTGCTTTCCCCAAAGGTCGATGGACGGGCCACGATTTCAAATCCCATTCCTGCCCTGCCGCCAATGGCAAGGCATCGCTCTCCGACCATGACCCGATCACAGCCACCTTGGTACTTAAATAGCAGTTCGTCGAATTCACAAAAGTCGAAAATATGAAAAACATACAAAAATATCTCGCAGCACTGCTCGCGCTCGCCATGGCAGCCCCGGTATTTACCGGTTGTTCGGACGATTACGAGTATTCGCTCAGTTCGGTGGTCGCCAAGCCGTCCGACAAGTTCAACGCCAGGATCCAGTTCGTCAGCCGCCTGAGCGACGGGGCGCTGATTACGGGCGATGCCGACTACACGGCTCTCAACAACTATATGGTCAACACGCTCAAAAGCCGCGAAGAGGCATGGCTCACGGTCTTCGACCGTTCGGACAACGCCAACCTGGACAAGGTGATGCAGATCTCGATCAACACCTACCGCTGGACGGCCTTCGCCTTCAACGGGCTGACCAACAGGACGACCTACAAGGGCAGCACGCTTTTCTTCAACCAGCCGACCCGCTCGGTCAAGGCCACGGCCTGCGGCAAAGGCTGCTACGTCACGGGCTTCTCCCCGCTGATGGAAGGTACGCGCACCGACAAGGATGAAAACGGCACCGTGACCGGCACCGTGGACATCGCCTACGACATCAATTTCCGCACGGTACGCTTCGAAACGAACGAGCAGATCAACGCCTTCGGCGGTGAAAACGGCGTCATGAACACGCTCAAGCGCGAAAATATGAACATGCTGATGATCGGCACGGTCAAGAACGACCTGCTCGGAGCGCTCGAATCGGCAGTACAGAATACGGACGGTTCATTCAAGGTCTACAACGTCGCGTCCGGAAGCGCGTATACGATCTTCATGCTCGCCGAAGAACGCTTCTGGGGCTTTACGGATGTTGCCCCGATATCGGTCGGAAACGGCATCGAGGCCTATACGATAAACGTCATGTGGTAAAGGTTGGTTTAATTTAGTTGGAAGGAGGATGCGGCTTCGGGGCCGCATCCTCTTTTTATGCACGGGAAACCGCCGCGGCTGGCAGCGATTCCGGGATTATTTCGTACTTTTGCAGCGGAAACCAGATACGGAATGAAAAAGATCAACGTCATAACGCTCGGTTGTTCGAAGAACACGGTCGACAGCGAGCACCTGATGGCACGGCTCGCGGCGGCAGGCTACGAAGTCCTTTTCGACAGCGACCGCACGGACGCCAAGGTCGTAGTCATCAACACCTGCGGGTTCATCGGCGACGCCAAACAGGAGTCGGTCGACATGATCCTGCGCGCGGCGGCCGCGAAAAACGCCGGCAAGATCGAGCGGCTGTTCGTCATCGGCTGCCTCTCGGAACGCTATGCCGACTCCCTGCGCGCCGAACTCCCCGAAGTGGACGGGTTTTTCGGCGCCCGCACATGGGATGGCATCGCCCGGGCGCTGGGAGCCGCCGAAGACCCGGCCCTGGCCACCGAACGGCACCTCTCGACGCCCAGGCACTATGCCTACCTGAAAATCTCGGAGGGTTGCAACTGGAAATGCGGCTACTGCGCCATCCCGCTCATCCGCGGCGGGCACGTTTCCGTGCCGATGGAGGAGCTGGAGGAGGAGGCGCGCAAACTCGCGGCCGGAGGCGTGAAGGAACTGATCGTCATTGCGCAGGACACGACCTACTACGGGCTCGACCTCTACGGGAAGCGCCGCCTGGCCGAACTGCTGCGCCGCTTGTGCCGCATCGACGGCATCGGGTGGATACGCCTCCACTACGCCTATCCCACGGCATTCCCCGACGAGGTGATCGAAGCCATGGCATCCGAGCCCAAGATCTGCAAATACCTCGACATCCCGTTCCAGCACATCTCCGACGCACAGCTCTCGGCCATGCACCGCCGCCACACCAAGGCCGAAGCCTATGCGCTGGTCGAAAAATTGCGGGGTGCGATCCCCGACCTGGCGCTGCGCACGACGCTGCTGGTCGGCTATCCCGGTGAAACGGAAGCGGATTTCGCAGAACTGGAACAGTTCGTACGTGACGTGAGGTTCGAACGCCTCGGGGTCTTCGCCTATTCCGAGGAGGAGGGCACCTACTCGGCACAAGAACTCAAAGACGACGTCCCGGAGGAGGTCAAACAGCAGCGCGTGGAACGCATCATGACGCTCCAGAACGACATCGCCCGCGAAAACAACCTGCGCCGCGTAGGCCGCACGGAACGGGTTCTGATCGATTCGCGGCAGGGCGACTACTATGTCGGACGGACGCAATACGATTCGCCCGAGGTCGACCAGGAGATACTGATCCCGGCTGCGGAACGGCGTCTTCTGCGGGGGCATTTCTACGAAATACGGATCGACGGCGCCGCCGATTACGACCTTTACGGAAAGGCCGTCAGGAAATAAAATTTGTTTTTTAGCGTTCCTTTTCATACCTTTGAAATGTAAATCGGACTTTACCCGAGACCCAATGGCCGAAAAAAGCGTGATAACGAATATCGAAGCCCGTATCCGGCAGCTCATCGACGACCACAAAAGGTTGTCGGAATCGTGTGCGGAACTGACGGCGCAGCGCGACAACCTGAAAGCCGAAAACAGGACTTTGCAGGAGCGCATCCGCGAACTCGACGGCGAATTGTCACGTATGCAACTGACGGAGGGACTGGCGGGTGAAAGCCGCAACCGGGAGAAAGCGCGGGCGCGCGTCAACCGTCTTATGCGGGAGGTTGACAAATGCATCGCACTGCTCGGAAGGCCCGAATAACGGGAAGGGACGGCGAACCGGCAGTAACGCCGCAACCAGCACCCGGGCCGCAGATGAATAAGAGGCAGCAAGATAAACGAAACAAAAACGACATGGCACAACAGGCGATAACCCTCAAGATAGCCGGGAAAAGCTATTCGCTCAACATCGAAAGCGAAAAGGAGGAGGTATACCGTCTTGCCGAACGGGAGGTGAACAACTACCTCGCGGCGATAAAACAGAACAACTTCAAGAACTGGACGGATCAGGACTACCTGTCGATGGCCGCACTGAAATTCGCCATTGCAAACGTCGACATGCGGCAAAGCCGCGAACTGGGCGACGAAGACCTGAAACATCTGGGGCGACTCGGCGAAGAGCTCGACGCCTACCTCAACACCCTGCAACGGTAACGGAGGGTAAAGGCCAGGCACGGGATTTGCCCGGGCAAACCGTAAAAAACGAGGTTCTTTAACATACGAAGGAAAAATCTACCCGCATAGATTCCTTACAGCTTTGCGAAACTGAACACTTTTTAAATTGGGGCAACTCAAGGCGCTTCAAAATCAGGCCTTGACCCTTCGGGGTGTATGCTACGGCGTACCGTTGGAAGATTGCGATTGTCGGAGCCCCCACACATGACTTATCTGCAGATTCGTCAAACAAGACTAAGGAATCCTATGCGGTTTTTTTATGCACTACAACAAACCCTATAATAACAAATTCAAAACAGCAACAAAAACATGTATACCACCATTTTGGTTGCCTGCATCTCTGCCGTGGCCGCCGTCGGAATCTACGCGGTCGTCACGAACCTCGTAGCCAAGACCTCGATCCGCAAGCGGCGCGAAGCCGCCCTGAAAGAGGCCGAGGCCGAAGGGGAGATGATTAAAAAGGAGAAAATCCTCCAGGCAAAAGAGAAGTTCATACAGCTGAAAAGCGAATACGACCGCCAGGTCAACGAACGCAACCAGAAGATCGCCCAGAGCGAACAGCGCGCCAAACAGATCGAGGGCAACCTGCAGAACCAGCAGCGCGAGCTGGAGAACAAACTCCGCGAGAACGAGCGCCTGAAGGAGCAGATGCAGAACCAGCTGCAAATCCTCGAGCACAAGAAGAAGGAAGTAGACCAGATGATGCGCGAGCAGAACATGCGGCTGGAACAAATCTCGGGCATGAGCTCGGAGGATGCCAAGAACATCCTCATCGAGAACATGAAGGCCGAAGCCAAGACCGAGGCTGCTTCCTATGTGAACGAAACCATCGAGGAAGCGAAGATGACCGCCACGAAGGAGGCCAAGCGGATTATCGTGGCTTCGATCCAGCGCGTGGCCACGGAGACGGCCATCGAGAATGCCGTGACGGTCTTCAACATCGAAAGCGACGAGGTCAAAGGCCGCATCATCGGCCGCGAGGGCCGCAACATCCGGGCACTGGAGGCAGCGACCGGCATCGAGATCATCGTCGACGACACCCCCGAAGCCATCATCCTCAGCGGGTTCGACCCTGTCCGCCGCGAGATCGCCCGCCTGGCGCTCCACCAGTTGGTAACCGACGGCCGCATCCACCCGGCACGCATCGAGGAGGTCGTAGCCAAAGTACAGAAACAGATCGAAGAGGAGATCGTCGAAGTCGGGAAACGCACCACGATCGACCTCGGCATCCACGGGCTGCACCCCGAGCTGATCCGCATGATCGGCAAAATGAAATACCGTTCGTCCTACGGCCAGAACCTCCTGCAGCACGCCCGTGAAACGGCCAACCTCGCGGGTATCATGGCCGCCGAGCTGGGGCTGAACCCCAAGACGGCACGCCGCGCAGGCCTGCTCCACGACATCGGCAAGGTACCCGACGACGAACCGGAACTGCCGCACGCAATCATCGGCATGAAACTCGCGGAGAAATACAAGGAGAAACCCGAGGTATGCAACGCCATCGGCGCCCACCACGACGAAGTGGAGATGACTTCGCTGATCGCACCGATCATCCAGGTCTGCGACGCCATATCGGGTGCGCGCCCCGGCGCCCGCCGCGAGGTGGTCGAAAGCTACATCAAGCGCCTGAAGGAGATGGAGGACATCGCCCTCTCGTACCCCGGCGTCGTAAAGACCTATGCGATCCAGGCCGGCCGCGAACTGCGCGTGATCGTCGGTGCAGACAAACTCACCGATCAGGAGTCGGAAGGGCTGTCGCACGATATCGCCAAGAAAATCCAGGACGAGATGACCTATCCCGGCCAGGTGAAGATCACCGTCATCCGCGAAACCCGCGCCGTATCGTACGCGAAATAAGAACCCCGCCCGTAGGACAGGCTGCACACGGCCTGCCTGCCGCAAATTTATCACAGGTAAAAATCCCTCCGCAAAACGGAGGGATTTTTTTATCTACGGCTCTCTTACCGGTAAGCTCCGGCACACAACGACAGCTTATCCGCGACAGAATCCATACACAATCGCCCGATTCCCGCCACGGGAAGGGCCATAAGCCTCTCACCCGCCGGAGGGGGGGGGCTGCCAGCGGGATTATTTCCAGCTGTTACGCTTCCTGAAATCGGACGGAGTGACGCCCTCCTTATGCTTAAAAAAAGTAGAAAACTGCCCGGTATTCACGAACTTCAAGGCATAGGCGATATCCGATATATTTATATCCGTCCCCGTCAGCATCTCTTTGGCCTTCAGGAGCCGCTGCTGCAACTGGTACTGCGCGGGGGATATCCCGGTGTACTCCTTGAATGTCTTGCGGAACCACGAATAGCTGACCCCCAGTTCCCGGGCGATCGCCTCGACATCGCGGGGGTTATCTACATCCTTCATCAGCTCCCGCGCGGCATTGACTTTCTCGAGGATGAACGTATTGGCATAGGAGTTATTCCGCTCCTTGTAATAGATGGAGCCCAGGATGTGCAGCACGATACTCGACATCATCTGCTGGCACCCCGCCTTTTCGGCCGACGCCAACTGCAGGATCTCCTCATAGAGACTCACGATCCCCGAACTTATCCCGATATTATGCAACGGCTGCTCGCGCACTAAAAAGCGGTTCGCTACCCTGTCGTCGATATAGGACCCCTTGAACCCGACCCAGTATTCGTCCCAGCCGGTCTCATCGTCGGGATGGTAGCTATGCCACTCCCCGGGAAACAACGAGATCACCGTCCCGGCCTTCACAGGCGCCTCGGGACAGGACTGCGAAGCGAAATACCCGGAACCCTTGGTGATATAGACCAACTGGTATTCGTTCAGTATCCGTCCGCCGCGGGGCATGAAAGAGTAGTTGTCCGGATGGGCCGAGAGCGGGTACTTCGTCCCCGGCGGAATAAACTGGTACCCGATCGTCGTGACGACAACGCCCCATTTCTCGTCCTTATCCCCGATCGTCAGGTAACATAACTTGTCACGCTCCTGCTTCATGTCAGATTTGATAGGTTGGAAATCATTTTTCATAAGCAAATATAACTTTTTTCCGCGTAATATGCAGATTTTAACACAATAAGATTTTCCGGAAGCGATTATTTCATTCCGGAAGCGTCTTCACCCACCGAGGCCGGGCTCCCAATCCCCACATCCGCAACAACAGTCCCTGTCGCGCCGCAATCCGCCCCGCCACCAGCCTCCAAAGCCTCTTCACATCGTTCCGGTTATCCCGCACGGCATAAATCTGTATTGCTGCAACCAGCCTCCGGCAGGGCGGCACATACCGATCCGGAAACATCGGGAGATACCTATACATGCTTCAAAAAAAGCCCCTCTGCTGCCATATGGAACCGCTTGCGAGGGGGTAATTATGAAATCTGATACCGAAATATTAAAAAATGAGAAGAATCGGACTTCCCCCGCGGAGGATTCTTAAAAATGCCCCGGGTTTTATATACGGGACACAATAACGTACTACAAATGCTCAAATTCGTACCTAACGGGGGGGGGAAATCCTCTATATTTGAATTGCAATTTTAACGTGTTGAAAGATAGTTTTAACAAATCATAAACCTAAAAACAACCTAAAATCGTATAAGCCTATGCCAAAATGACTCCTTTCCCCTGAGGTTTCTATTATATATATGTACGAATCGTGCATATGGGGGAATTTCATTTTCAATCATCATTTATCTACTATGGACAAAACCAACCAATCTTTATGAAGAAAAATTTATCCATTTTTATGACAGCCGGAAGCTGGTTGCAGCGGGCGCTTGCGTTGTTTTTGTGCGTTGCTGCCCTCGAAGCTGTCCAGGCGGCACCCCAAGACACCAAAAGAACGATCACGGGTACGGTCGTCGACCAGAACAACCTGCCCGTCGTGGGAGCCACAGTCATGATTTCGAACTCGGCTAACGGTACCGCGACCGATTCCAACGGCCAGTTCACCCTTTCGGGCGTAACCGACAACGACGAACTGCAGATTTCGTTCCTCGGCTACAAGACCGTAACGATGCAGATAGGCACGCGCACCGCCATCGCGGCAACGCTCGAAGAAGATTCGGGTTATCTGGATGAAGTCGTAGTCGTAGGTTACGGCACGACGACGCGGCGCCACATCATCTCGGCCGTTTCGACCGTGAAGTCGGAGGCAATCGAGAACCGCCCGGTGGCCAACATCCAGCAGGCACTGCAGGGTGCGGCAGCCAACCTGATCATCCAGACCAAGAATTTCAACCCGACGGACAACCAGATGAACATCTCGATCCGCGGTGTGAACACCATGGGTAACAACACCCCGCTGGTAGTCATCGACGGTGTTCCCCAGCCGGACGCAGGCCGTATGAACGACCTCAACCCGAACGACATCGAGTCGATCAACATCCTGAAGGACGCCGGTTCGGCCGCCATTTACGGTGCACGTTCCTCGAATGGTGTCATCCTGATCACGACCAAGAACGGCCGCAAGGAGATGGCTCCGCAGATCCGTTTCAGCGCCAAAGTCGGTGTCGAGAACCCCGACATCCTCTACAAGGCCGTTCCGACCTACCGCAACGCGATCCTGCGTAACGAGGCCCTGAGCAACGTCGGCCGCGAACCGCTCTTCACGGCTGCCGAAATCCAGGATTTCTACAACCACGGGGACTGCGAGGCTGCCGTAGAGCAGGCCATGCAGAACGCGCTCCAGCAGAACTACAACGTAAGCGTCACGGGCGGTACGAAGACCACCACCTACATGCTTTCGGCCAGTTACTTCGACCAGGAGTCCAACTACGTGGGCCCCGATTACGGCGTAAAGCGCTATAACCTGCGTTCGAACCTGACGACCGAATTCGGCCGGCTGAAACTGGGCGCCAACGTCGGTTTCACCCGTTCGGAGATCAATTCCCCGTCGGATGCCAACGAAGGCTTCCTCTTCGCCGACCTCATCCGTTTCCCGAACTACTACTTCAACCGCCACGAGGAGAACGGAATCTTCTTCGGCAACAACTATAAGTACGGCGGCTATTCCGTATCGCCGCTGGCCGGCCTTATGGGCGGTGGCATCAACAAAAACGACCACGAATACCTCACCGGTACCTTTACGGCCGATTTCGAGATCATCAAAGGCCTGAAAGCCCGTGCCGTCCTTGGCGGTGAAGTCCGCCACGAGCACCGTTTCACCTCCCACAAGACCTATCAGTATGTGGTGGACAACGGCGCCGAACACTCGGATATCTCGACCGCTTCGACCGGCGGCAACACCAAGCGCGAAGCCGACGACTGGACGAAGAAAGTCACGTTCGTCACCGCACAGCTGATGCTGGATTATAACCGCACGTTCAAGGAGAAGCACAATGTAACCGGACTGTTCGGTTGGTCGGACGAATCGGAGATCGGCTATGACATCACGGCCGCCCGCCAGGGTATGAACAGCATCGACCAGCCGGGTGACGGCTCAATCGCCACGGAAGGCACCAAACTGTCGTCCCAGAGCAAATACCGCCGTGCATTGCAGTCGTTCTTCGGTCGCGCCGGATACTCCTACGACGACCGCTACTATTTCGAATTCACCGCCCGTTACGATATGTCTTCGAAGTTCCTCAAGGAGCGCAACGGCGCCTTCTTCCCCTCGGTATCGCTGGGCTGGCGCATGTCGCAGGAGAATTTCATGCAGACCTACCGCGACCGTGTCGGCGACCTGAAACTCCGTGCTTCGTACGGTCTGAACGGTAACCAGCAGGATGTGGGCGATTACGATTTCATGACCACCTACGGCACCTGGGCCAACGCCTACGGTTTCAACGGTGTCCCGGTTCAGGGTCTGATGTTCACCATGGGAAACGAACTGCTGACGTGGGAGACCGCAAAGACTTTCAACATCGGTGTGGATGCGACGTTCTTCAAGAATACCCTGAGCGTCAACTTCGACTACTTCTACAAGCGTACGGAAGATATTCTTCTCTCCCCGATCGTCCCCGGAACCTTCGGTGCCTCGATCGCCAAGGAGAACCGCGGTATCCTCGACAACCAGGGCTGGGAGCTTACCATCAACTATAACCTCTCTCGCGGCGACTGGAAGCACAACTTCTCGCTCAACCTCGCCGACTCGCAGAACGAGGTCGTCCGCTACGGAACCCCGGCTATCAGAACTTCCGACAGCGCCGGCACCATCATCATGGAGGGCCTTCCGATCAATGCGCTCTACGGCTGGAAAACGAACGGTTTCTTCCAGAACTACGATGAAATCCAGGATGCAGCCCTGCCGACCGGCATCGACCGTTCGCAGCTCCGTCCGGGCGACGTGCGCTATGTCGACCTGAACGGCGACGGCAAGATCGACGAAAACGACCGCACCTACCTGGGTTACGCCTTCCCGCGCTATACCTACGGTTTCACCTACAATGTCAAATGGAAGGGCATCGACTTCAGCATCATGCTCCAGGGCGTGCTGAAGCGAGAGAACCCGGTTCGCGGCGAGCTCGTGCAGCCGTTCCACGGCGATTATTCGATGACCATGTTCGACCACCAGCTCGACTACTGGTCGCCGCAGAACCGCGACGCACGCTGGCCGCGCCTGGCAGTATCGGGCTCGGTAAGCGATACGAACAACTGGGGGCACACCGGTTCGGATATGATGCTGCTCGAAGGTGCCTACATGCGTATCAAGAACATCCAGCTGGGTTACACCCTTCCCAAGAAGTGGACGAAGAAATTCGGCTGCGAAGCACTGCGCATCTATTTCGACACCCAGAACCCGCTGACCTGGACTAAAAACGGGTTCGTAGACCCCGAGACCACGTCGTTCGGCAACAACATGAGCGGCGGAGCGGACAACTCTGTGCGCAACTACCCGACCCTGCGTTACTTCGGTGGAGGTATCGACTTGACTTTCTAACAATTAAACAATCGGAAAGAATATGAAAATCAAAAATATATTAGCCATCCTCTCCCTCGGTATGGTCAGCTGCGTAGGCCTTGAGCAATACCCGACGACCTCCTATACCGACGAGACTTTCTGGACAATCGAGGACAATGTCCGCACGGCCCTGTACCTGGGGTACAACCAGTGCTGGCACCAAGACTACTATTTCGCCAATAACCTGCTGTCGGACGACGTGTACGGCAGCCGCCACTCGACGAACGAAACCAGCATCGTAACGGGTATGGCCAATACCTCGAACGGCCGCTTCTCGGACGAATGGGACAAGTGCTACCAGGAACTGCGTACGATCCACACGGCGCTCGACGCCCAGGATCGCATGAATATCGACGAGACCTTCAAGACGCGCATGCTTGCAGAACTCCGTCTTATGCGCGCCTTCACCTACCTGCGCCTGGTAACATGGTTCGGCGACGTGCCGTTCTTCACGACCAACCCGACGCTCCCCGAATCGCGCGTGGTCAAGGTAACACCCGCCGCCACGATCAAGGAGTTCATCCACTCGGAACTTGCCGAGGTGGCCGAGATACTGCCGAAAAACACGGATATTCCGGAATCTGAAAACGGACGTTACACCCGCGGTACAGCCGTGGCGCTCAATGCACGTGCATACCTTTATGACAACGATTTCGAGAACTGCGCCATCTGGTGCGACAAGCTGATCAATTCGACGGAGTACGGCACCTACGCACTCGAACAGGACTACAAGAAACTTTTCCATGACCAGTCGTGCTGCTACGGCCCCGAGTCGATCATGACGATCGAATTCGCCACGCTCGGCGGCATTGACAACATCGTCAGATCCTGGAACAATTTCAATGCTTTCGTTCCCCAGTCCATCGGTAACAAGGGTGTAACCACCCAGTCGCCGACGCAGGAACTGGTCGATACCTACCGCAAACTCGACGGCAGCGTCGCCGATGACACGGACTACGAGAAGCGCGACAAGCGTTTCGAAGCAACCATCGCCTACAACAACTGCACCGTGGATATTCCGGAAGCAAAAACCCTGAGTCTGGCTGGCTCGGAAGGCACGGGTAAAGGCACTTACCAGGTCTTTACGAAGGCATCGGACGAGAGCCAAACCAGCGACAAGCAGCACCGTTTCGACTCGTACAACGGCACGCAGGATCGCACGGCTACGGGGTATTATACCCTGAAAAACTACAATGCCGACATGGTCGACAGCAAGGGCAACACCTACAAATCACTCATGGAAATCCGCTACGCCGACGTGCTGCTGATGTATGCCGAATCGATGAACGAACAGAGTAAAATGACGTCCGACATCTGGGACAAGACGATCAAGCCGCTGCGCGAGCGAGCCGGATTCGACGCCGCATACTGCTCCTATCCGGGCAGCAGCGACCTGCGCCAGGTTATCCGCGACGAGCGCCGCGTGGAGCTGGCCCTCGAAGGCCGCCGTGTATTCGACCTGCGCCGCTGGGCGCTGCTCGACAATCCGTCGCTCAAGAGCACGGGAGCCGCATACCTCACGACCCGCGCTACAGGTGCCCCCTTCCTCGACGATGGCAGTAACATCCAGTGCCAGAATGCCTACAACATGAAATACTGGTTCCCCATTCCGCAGAAGGAGCGTGACATCAACGCCAACCTGCCGCAGAACCCGGGATGGTAACAGCCAAGTTGTAAAGGAGATTAACTAACCAATCAAGAAAAACACATGAAAACCATATTGAAAAATATCATGTTGTTCGCCGCAGGAGCCCTCACCCTCGGGTTTACCGCCTGTGAGGAGGATGGTCAGGATCTGAATTTCAAGATTCAGCCCGGCAACGAGCTCTACGCACCCGCGGACAATGCATCGGTCAATCTGGATCAGGGATTGAATACCAGTTTCGAATGGGCACCTTCCGTTGCCGAAGACGGCGGATACATCACTTACGAAGTGCTGTTCGACAAAGCGGACGGCGATTTCTCGGCACCGCTTGCCGTTAAGAACAGCCAGATGACCGGCTCCAAAGCCTCGCTGAGCATCTCGGCCAAAGAGCTGAACGAAGTGGCTGCCCTGGCGGGAATCGAGAATGCCAAGACCGGGCAGCTCAAATGGACGGTACGTGCCGGCAAGGGTTTGTTCGCCCAGACCTACACGCAGGCCAATGTGCTCACCGTTTCACGTATCAACCTAGTCGACCCGCTGCCGACGGCCGTTATGCTGAAGGGTGAAGCCGTGGAGGATGCCGCAGGCATCAAGCTGATCCCGGCGTACCTCGACGGCAAAGCAGTCGGTTCGGGTGTATACGAATGCTTCACGAAAATCTCGGAGGGCGAATTCACCGTAGTCGACGAACTGGATCGCTACTACTCGCTCAAGAGCAACGGCCGCATCAAGCATATCGTCGACGGCTCTTCGACCGCCAACACGCTGAAGGCCGGCATCTACTGGATCAAGATCGACTTCAGTGCGATGACCTACACCGCAGTTCAGGTCAGCATGATCGAATACTATGCCGCATCGTGGGCAGACAACTCGATGTCGACCGTCTACAAGACCCTCACCTACAAAGGGAAAGGCGTATGGGAACTGCTCGACTACGATAACGAGATATCCGTCAACTCATCCAACGATACGCGCCACCGCTTCAACATGACGACTGCCGACGGCAACAAATGGTTCCTCGGAACGACGTCCTCGCTGGGATCTTCCTACACGACCGACTATCTGAGGGTGTACATCTATACTTTCAACGATAACGATAAGGACTGGAACAAGACCTATAATTTCCTCGTTTCGGATTGCGGCCGTGATTTCGACTGCTACCTTTACCTGAACGGAGACAACAAGGCAGGCGGATTCTGGCATGAATACATCTTCAAATAGCAACAAGATACCGGATGGTTCCTCCCTCCGGGGAGGAGCCACCCGGAACCTTTGCCGCGCAGTCCGCAAGGCGGCACGCGCGGAAAGCTATTCGAAGCACGGATTCGGACACGGAACCGGAAACAAAACAGTATTGAATAAAAATTAAAATCAACCTATAAATTATGAGAAAATCTCTATTCAGATGGACTGTTGCCATGCTGACCCTTTCCGCAGCAGCCGTCTCGGGCGCCTGCTCGGAACAAGAATACGAGGATCTTACCAAGCCGGAAAAAGTAACGGGGAACACCCAGTACGCGCCCTACACGATCGATTGGACTGAGGCTGCGGACTCCTGCTCCACGGCTTTCATCGAGCGCTTCTACTGCAGTGAAAACCGCAATGGCTACGAAGGCGTGTTCTCGTACAGGGAATACAATGCGACCGGCAGTGCCAATTCCAACAACTACTGGCAGCAGGCACACGCCATGGCTGCCATGGTAGAGTACTACAACCGTATCAAGGCGACCGATGCCGAGGAGAAAGCCCGTATCGAGGGCTATTTCCAGAAATGGTACGATAAGCGCGGTAACAACTACGAAGGCAATCAGAACTGGCGCGGTTCGACGGGTTTCGGCAACGATTTCACCGACGACACCTGCTGGATCATTATCGCCTTGTTCCAGATGTACGACGCAACCGGCAACCAAACCTATTACGATGCAGCCAAACAGACCTGGGACGAGTGCGTATGGCCCCGTCACGAGTTGACGCAATCCGGCTGGCTGCCTTGGAAATGGTCGGATCTGGGGCCCAACGAGTGCACGAACGGCCCTGCAGCCATCGCAGCCGCGACCCTGGCACAGTACAGCCGCGCAGCAGGCAACGAAGAGGCTGCCCAGGAATACATCGACCAGGCCTGCACCTGCTTCGATCAGAACATCGACGTGATGGCATCCGACGGCACGCTGGGCTCCACCCCGCTGAGCTACACGCAGGGTACCTGCATGGAAGCCGGCCGTCTGATCTGGAAACTGACCGGCGACACGGGCTACCTGCGCAAGGCCATCCAGGCGGGCCGCGGCCAAATGACCTCAACCCGCATGAACGAAGTTTACAACTATGAAATGGTATCGCGCGACGAGGGTACGGACGAGAACAACTCGATCTTCCACGCCGTGATGTTCCACTGGTTCACGCGCATGATCCTCGACACGGAAGTCGACTCGTTCGACGGCAAAATCCGCAAGGAGCTCTACGATTATCTCTATCGTCATGCCTCCTACTACTGGGCGACGATCGACAAGACGCCGGAAGGCTGGCCCGAGGCTTACTTCGGTGTGAAGTGCTACCAGCCCCGCTCGTCGATGAACGGCGACGTAGGCGGTTCGCTGGGTGCATATACCAGTGCTGCGCAGGCGATCGAATCCATGTGGATGATCAAGGATGTCAAGTTCTAACCCGTCAAAACCAACCGATTTATGAAGAAGATTATCATGATGCTGGTCGCCGGAGCCATGGCATGTGGCCTGGCCGCCTGCAGCGACGACGATACGACGCCTTCGGGCAATATCACCCCCGCGGATCAGCTTTACCTGCCGCGCAATAATGCGACGATCATGCTGGAGACCGGCAACACCACCCACTTCGAATGGGCGGTTTCCAAAGCGAGCAAGAACGGCTATATCACCTACGAACTGCTGTTCGACAAAGTAGACGGGGACTTCAGCCAGCCGCTTTATGTCCTCACCAGCGACAACAACGGTTACGAACCCTCGGCCAAGGTCGCAAGTTCTACTTTAAATACGGTCGCCACACTCGCAGGTGCAGACCTGGGCGAAACCGCCACCGTCAAATGGACGGTACGCGCCTGGTGCGGCCTCAACTCGGAGATTTACGGCAGCGAAGCCGGCGTACGCACGGTATCTCTCACCCGTATCAATTCCGTAGACCCGATGCCTTCGGAGATCAAGATTTCGGGAGGAATCACCGAGGAACAGAAGGAGCTCACCCTGTTCGCTGCCAGCGTCATCCACACGGCGAAAGGCAAGTACACGGATCAGCGCGAGGCCGGGGCTTACGAAATCTTTACGAAACTGACTGCCGGCGAACTGGTTATCACCGACGACCTCAACCGCCATTTCAGACTGGCCGAGAAGAACAGACTGGAACTCGTCAAGGACAACGAAGCGACGACTGCCGTAACTGTCGAACACGACGGCATTTACTGGCTCTACGTGAACTTCTCCAACATGACCTATAAGTTCAAGGAAATCTCGAAGGTCGAGCTCTTCATTTCCAACCCGGGCAACAAGGCCGAACTCACGTACGAAGGCAACGGCGTATGGGGCATTATGGACTACGCATGGAACGTCAAAGAGGGCGGTAACACGGACTCCCGCCACAAGTTCATCTGTACCTATGCCGACGGCTCGTCCGAGTTCTGGGGACATTTCGAAGACGACTGCCATGACTCGGAGAAGTCCGAGGCTGAAAAGAATCCGCTGTTCTACAACATTTTCCGCCATACATTCAACAACCAGTGGGATAACACTTGGAAAGTGAATGAAAAGGAAAGGGAAGGCTACGGAAAGAAAGTTTCGTTCTGGGTTCATATGAACAATACGGATGACGACCTCTTCCTGCTGGAGCGTTCGCTCGGAGTACCCCTCGCAGTCAACATGCAGGGTTCCGCCACCGAGAACCAGGAAGCCATCGCGCTGAACAAGGCACTGCCCGTCTTGGAGACCAAGGGTAGCGACGACTTGAAAGTCGGTCGCGAGGCGAGCATTTTCGAATGCTTCACGCAATTGTCTTCGGGCGATTTCAGCATTACCGACGACAAGGGCCGCTACTACAAGCTCGACGCAAGCAACATGACCTTCGCCATCGCTGAAAACCCGGCAACGAACACCGTTTCGAAAGCCGGTATCTACTGGGTCGCCCTGGATTTCAACGCCATGACCTACAAGATGCGCGAAATCGAGAAAGTGGAACTCTGGAACAAGCCCTGGTTCGGACATGATGTACCCGATACGGCAGAGATGACCTATCAGGGGCAGGGCGAATGGAGTATTTCCGATTATGCATGGGTCGTTTCGCATGAAGACGGAAGAAAGGACACCCGCTACTATTTCATCTGCACCTATGTCGACGGCTTCAAGGAGCGTTGGGCGTATTACAGCGACGACTGCCGGGAGCCCCAGAACAGCAACCCCGGAAATTATCCGAATTTCTACAATATCTACCGCTTCGACCACTCGAAGTTGGAAGAATGGGATGATTCATGGAAAACGCTGAACGACTCGGAAGGCGTAGGCAAAAAGGCGACGTTCCATATCTACATGAACAATACGTACGCTGCAGACTACAAGCACACGCGTTCGTTCAAATAACAGCACAAACCGACAAGGATAGCATCCTTATACAGAAAAGAAACGGTCGACAGAAACAGTCGGCCGTTTCTTTTTACAGTATCCCCGGTCAAACGAGCTATCCGGATAAATATATTACTTTTGCACCTATGAAACCATCCGAAGAACTGAAGGCCTACATCGAGGCCGAGATCATTCCCCGCTACGGGGCGTTCGATGCGGCACACCGCACCGACCATGTGCGCACGGTCATTGCGCAGAGCCTCGTGCTTGCCGGGCATTACGAGGTGGATGCCGACATGGTCTACGCAATCGCAGCCTACCACGACACGGGGCTGGCATACGGACGGGAGTCGCACCATATCCGCTCGGCCGAAATACTCCTCGCCGACACCTTCATGCGGCAACGGTTCACAGAGGAACAGATGGCCGTGATGCGCGACGCCATCGAAGACCACCGGGCCTCGTCCGACCACGCCCCGCGCACGATTTACGGACGGATCGTAGCCGAGGCTGACCGCTGCATCGATCCCGAAACCGTAATCCGCCGCACGATACAATACGGGCTGGCACACTACCCTGCGCTCAGCCGCAAAGGGCAGTTCGACCGTTGCGTGGAACACCTGCAACGAAAATATGCCGAAGGCGGTTACCTGCGGCTCTGGATACCCGAATCGGACAACGCCCGCAAACTGGCGGAACTGCGTGCGCTGATTCACGACACGGCACGGCTGCGCGAAGCCTTCGGGCGGATTTACGAAGAGGTATACCGGAGCTGATCCCCGGGGACGGAATACCGCATTACGATTCCGGAAACAGCAGGCATCGGGTACGAAACCCCACCTGTAACGGCACACAGCAAAGCAAAACGAAGAGAGAAAGGAAGAGACCCATACCGGCGGATCCCTTCAAACGCAATATTCCCCGAAGACCTCAGCAGATCTCCGGGGAATATTTTACATGCGGCTGCCCGCAAAGGTTATTCGGCATCGTGCGGAAAATATTTCATATACTGCACGCGCTGGTACACGTCGCTTTCGGCGTTGCCGTAATCCATCCTGCCGCGGAACTCGCCCAGCGACTCGAAACCGTGGCGCTCGGCCCACTGGTCGATGAACCGGTTGATGTCGGCAATGACCCCAAAGCCCTTCTCGTGGATCGCCGAGCAGACCTGCACCGCATTGGCACCGCACAACAATGCCTTGACGGCAGCCTCGCCGTCGTGCACGCCCGTCGATACGGCGACATCGAGCTGCGGCAGGGCCGTAGAGCAAAGCGCCACGCTGCGCAGGACATTGCGCAATTCCGCAGGTTCGCTGAACGGGTTGCCGTTGACGAACGCCATGCGCTCCACGTCGATATCGGGTTCGAAGAAGCGGTTGAACATCACCACACCCCGCGCCCCGCGCGCCAGCAGCGAATCGGCGACGGCAAGCACATTGGTCAGGCGCATCGGCAGTTTCACCGACACCGGGATCTTCACGGCAGCCGCCACGCGGCGCACGACATCGGCGTAGTCCTGCTCCAACTCCTGCGCCGTACGGTGGCGGTCGGTCGGTTGCAGGAAGATGTTCAGTTCCAGGGCTGCGGCCCCCGCAGCCTCCATGGCCACGGCGTAGTCCGTCCATCCGTCATCCGCCGCGATGCAGTTGATGCTGGCGATGACGGGTACCCCTGTCGTACGGGCATCGGAGACGAGTTTGAGAAACTCACCCTTATACGCATCGCCGAGGTAACGTTCGAGGTATTCGCCCGAATCGCCCATGCCCTGCGACGGATAGTCCAGCGCGGCGGCATGACGGATGATCTGCTCCTCGAAGATGGATTTCAGGACGACAGCGCCCGCGCCGTTCGCTACGCATTGTCCGATATTGGCCACAGTCGCCGTATAGGGCGAACTGCTGACCACGACGGGACTCGAAAGGTCGAGTCCGAGGTATTTTGCTTTCATATCACAGAATTACATTAATTTTCAAAACATTCCCGAACCGGGCAGGCCGGAGTGCAAGCCGGCCGGGCAGGTTAAACGAACGGGATCTTCACCACCTCGGCGCGCAGGGGTTTCTCGCGGATAACGACGGCGACCTCCGTGCCCGGTTTGGCATATTCGGGCTTCACGTAGCCCAAACCGAAGCCGACCTTCAGGCAGGGCGACATCGTACCCGACGTAACATGGCCTATCTCCTCGCCATCGGCCGCGGCGATCTTGTAACCGTGGCGCGGGATTCCGCGGTCGATCATCCGGAACCCGACGAGCTTGCGCGTAACCCCCTCGGCCTTCTGCTTTTCCATCAGCGCCCGGTCGATGAAATCCTTTCCTTCGGCGAATTTGGTAATCCAGCCCAGGCCGCCTTCGATGGGCGATGTGGTGTCGTCGATGTCGTTGCCGTAGAGGCAGAAGCCTTTTTCCAGGCGCAGCGTATCGCGGGCCCCGAGGCCGATGTTCTTCAGCCCGTACTCCCCGCCGGCCGCCCAGAGCGCCTTCCAGAGTTTGTCGCCGTCCTCGTTGGCCGCATAGATCTCGCAGCCGCCCGATCCGGTATAACCCGTAATCGAAAGGATGGCATCACAGCCGGCGACCTTCATCTTTTTAAAGGTATAGTATTCCATATCCTCGACCGGCTCCGCGCACATTTTCTGCACGACCTTCATCGCCAGGGGCCCCTGTACGGCCAGCTGGCAGATTTCGTCCGAAGCGTTGTAAAGCTCCTTGCCGTGGCCGGCCTCCATGCCGAACGCCCGGCCCTGCTCGCAGATGTGCTTCCAGTCCTTTTCGATATTGGCGGCGTTGACACAGAGCATATAGGTTTCGGCATCGACACGGTAGACGAGGATGTCGTCCACGATGCCGCCGTGCCCGTTGGGCATACACGAATACTGCACCTTGCCGTCGAAGAGTTTCGACACGTCGTTGGTAGTGATGCGTTGCAGCAGGTCGAGCGCCTTGGGGCCCTTGACCCAGATTTCGCCCATGTGGCTCACGTCGAAGACACCGGCGCCGTTGCGTACGGCCATGTGCTCGTCGTTGATCCCCGTGAACTCGATCGGCATATTATATCCTGCGAATTCGGCCATCTTGGCCCCCGCGGCAATGTGGTACTTGGTAAATGCTGTGGTTTTCATATAGGTACGGTTTTAGGTTTTACTCGCGGCGTTTCACCCCCAGGCGCGGACAGCGGTGGAACTCCTTCGTCCGGTCGAAGAGGTAACGGTAGGTGGTGTGTATCTTATGGCGCGTAGCGCAGACATAAGTCTCGATCATACGGTTCATTACGGGGTTGAAATCGCCGATCCAGGCCAGCTCGAGTGTCTTGTAGCGGCTCTGCGTCTCCATCATGAAGTGCCAGTAACGCGCCATGATGGCCGACTCCACACCCTTGCCGTGGAATTCGGGGGCGATGCCGAAGATGATGCCGAAGATACGGTCGCAGGATTTGCGGACTTTCAGCTCCCACATCAGGCGGAGCTTCTGGATCAGCCCGAATTTGCCGTTGAACTTCCCGATGATGCGGTTCAGGTCGGGCACGGTGATGAAGAACCCGATCGGTTCGTCGTTGAAATAGGCGAAAAAGATGATGTCGGGGTCGATAATCGGCTTCATGGCCTTCATCATCTGCATCGCCTCCTCCTGCGCCATGGGCCTGACACCCGAAAAGAGCGCCCACGCCTTGTTGTAAACCAGCCGGAAATTCTCGGCGGCGTCCTCCAGGTTGTTCATGTCGATATTCTCGACATGATACCCCGGCGTAGAGAGGAGCCTTTCGGCGCGGTCGAAAATCCGTTCGCTGGCCTCCGAGACATTGGCACGCCAGATAAAGCTGTGCTGGTTGAAATAGTTTTTGAAGCCGTAATTCTCGAACAGCTCCTTATAATAAGGCGGGTTATAGGGATTCTTGTAGAGCGGCTGGAATTCGTAGCCTTCGACCAGCAGTCCCCACCAGTCGCGCCGCTGCCCGAAGTTGATCGGCCCGTCCATCGCCTCCATGCCGCGGCTGGCGAGCCACATGCGCGAAGCGTCGAACATCATGTCGGCGACCTGCTGGTCGTCGATCGCCTCGAAGAAGCCGCAGCCGCCCGTGGGCTGTTCCTCGATGGCCGCCTTTTCGCGGTTGTAAAACGCCGCGATACGCCCCACGACCTCGCCGGCTTTGTTGCGCACCACCCAGCGGACGGCTTCACCGTCGGCGAAAAGTTCGTTTCGTGCCGGATCGAAGACCTCGGTTATGTCCTGATCCAGCGGGCAGACCCAGTTGCGGTTGCCCTTGTAAATCTTCTTGGGTAAATCGAGCCATTCGCGCTCCTGTGCGGAGGTTGTGACTTCCTGAAGGATATATTTGTCCGTATTCATTGCGAATCGTTTTTTTATCAGAACAAAGATAGAAATAAAAAACGAAAATCGCGCAGGCCCTGCCGGAAAGTCGCTGACAGGCAAAAGAAAGCCCCTGTAAATAAACCCCGTTCCGCTTGCGCGCGATGAAAAATATGCCTACATTTGTTTGTTATTGCGTCTTCAAATCCCACTACATCATGACGACATCCAGCTACAATGAATTCGGATGGCGCGACGCCCAGCCGATGTTCTACCACAAACTGCTCGGCAAATACATCGAGCGGTTACTGCCCACGGACGGTTCGCCGATTCTGGATGTAGGCTGCGGAAACGGTTACTTCGCCAATTACCTGGCTGGAAAAGGCTATTGCGTCTACGGCATCGACGCATCCGAACAAGGCATAGCGATCGCCAACAGGATGAAGGGAGGGGGAAATTCGAACCGGTTTTTCGTCTGTGATGTAACCTCGGGCAAACTCCCGCCCGAACTGCGCGGCATTCCCTTCAAAACAGTGATTTCGATGGAAGTCATCGAACACCTCTACCAACCGCGGGCATTCGTATTGTTCATCCGCAGCATCCTCGAAGCCAGCGGCGGAGGTCAGTTCATCGTCACCACACCCTACCACGGCTACCTGAAGAACCTCACCATCGCCTTGGCCAACAAAATGGATTATCACCTGAGCGCCCTGTGGGAAGGCGGCCACATCAAGTTCTGGTCGCGCCGGACACTCGCCATCCTGCTCAGGGACGCGGGATACCATCATCTGGTCTTTACGGGCGCCGGACGCATACCCTACCTCTGGCGCCATATGGTTTTCAGCGCCAGGGTCTGAACCCGGACGCCGCGCCCGGCCCCCCGGCAACTCCCCTCGTCCGCCGGTATCACCTGCCGTCGGGAAATATCTTTTTACCGGTTGGCGATTTTTTCCTATTTTTGTTGAAATAAACGAAGTCGCGATGAACAAGAATCTCGAAGAATACCTGCCGGACGGGAACAAGGCCCAGTACCGGTTCATGAAATACCGAATCCATAAGATCCTGCTGGTCTGCTGCAGCTACGACGGGTATATCCTCGAGGAGGACGGACACATCGAATCGCAGATCAACCAGGAATACCTCGACCTGAACATGTCGAACCCGCCGTCGTTCACGCGCGTGAGCTCCACACGCGAAGCATTGGAGCTGCTCGGCCGCGACGACTCGTTCGACTTCATCCTGACGATGTACAACGTCGGGGAGCTGGACGTATTCTCGTTTGCCAAGATCGTCAAGGAACGCCACGCCCAGATCCCGGTCGCGCTGCTCACCTCCTTCTCGAAGGACATCTACCGCCGTTTGGAGGAGCAGGATCGCTCGGGGCTCGACTACATCTTCGGCTGGCACGGCAATACCGACCTGATCATGGCCATCATCAAGCTGGTCGAGGATAAAATGAACGCCGAGGAGGACATCACCGACGGCGGCGTGCAGGCCATCCTGCTCGTCGAGGACTCGATACGTTTCTACTCGACCTACCTGCCCGAGCTCTACAAGCTGATCCTGCTGCAGAACACCGAATTCCTCAAGGACGCCTTCAACGAGCAACAGCAGATTCTGCGCAAGCGTGCCCGGCCGAAAATCCTGCTGGCCACCAATTACGAGGAGGCCGTGGAACTCTACGACCGTTACAAGAAGAACATCCTGGGCGTGATCTCCGACGTAGGGTTCGTGTTGCACCGCAACGACCCGCCCGAGAGCGAGAAACGCGACGCGGGCATCGACCTCTGCCGCCGCATCAAGGCCGACAACCCGCTGATGCCCGTCCTGCTGCAATCGTCGCAGACCGAGTTCGAGGTACAGGCCCGCCAGCTCGGAGCGGGGTTCATCGCCAAGAATTCCAAAACACTGCTCACACAGCTGCACGAATATATCGACAAGGAGTTCGCCTTCGGCGAATTCCTCTTCAAAGATCCCGACACGGGTGCCGTCATCGGCAAGGCCAAAGACCTGGTGCAGATGCAGGAGATGATCGCCACGATCCCCGACAAGGCATTCGAATATCACACGTCGCAAAACCACCTTTCGAAATGGCTCTATTCCCGGGGGCTGTTCCCGCTGGCGGCGGCGATCCGCCGGGGCAACAAGAGCCAGTTCGCGTCGACCCAGGAACATCGCCAGCGCATCGTCAACCTCATCAAGGATTACCGCACGCTGCTCGGGCAGGGCGTAGTGGCGCGTTTCGACCCGGAAACTTACAGCGACGCGGTGGCCTTCGCACGCATCGGCGAGGGCTCGCTCGGCGGCAAGGCCCGCGGGCTGGCCTTCATGAATTCGATGATCCTCAAGCACCGGCTCTACGACAAGCACGCCAACGTGCGCATCATGATCCCCCGCTCGGTGGTCATCGCCACGGATTATTTCGACGACTTCATCCGCCTCAACGGCCTCAAATACATCATTTCGCAGGAGTTCTCGGACGAGGAGATACTCTCGGAATTCGTCAGTTCGACGGTTCCGGCCAAGTTGCAGCAGGAGCTGAAGGCCTACATCCAGACCGTCCGCACGCCGCTGGCCGTACGTTCGTCGTCGAAGTTGGAAGATTCGCACTACCAGCCCTTCGCAGGCATCTATTCCACCTACATGATCCCCTACGTGGACAACGGGGATCAGATGCTCCGACTGCTGCTCAAGGCTGTCAAGAGCGTCTACGCCTCGGTCTATTTCGCCACGTCGAGGGCTTACCTCTCCTCGTCGCAAAACCTGATCTCGGAGGAAAAAATGGCCGTCATCATCCAGGAGGTATGCGGCACCGAGCAGGACGGACTCTTCTTCCCGACCTTCTCAGGCGTGGCACGGTCAATCAATTACTACCCCATCGGCGACGAGGCCCCGGCCGACGGCGTCTGCAACATCGCCATGGGGCTGGGCAAACTGGTCGTCGACGGCGGCCGTACGCTGCGCTTCTCGCCCCGCTACCCGCAGAAGGTACTCCAGACCTCGACCCCCGAACTGGCGCTGCGCGACACACAGAACGAAGTGCTGGCACTCAGCCTCAAGCCCGAAGAATTCCGCACGTCGATCGACGACGCGGTGAACCTGCACAGGCTGGACATCGCCCGGATCGCCGGCCTGCGCAACGCGCGGTTCGTCTGCTCGGTATGGGACCGCGAGAATGAACGCATCTCGGACAGCCCGTTCGACCGGGGACGCAAAGTAATCACATTCAACAACATACTAAAATACAACACCTTCCCGCTCGCAGAGATCATCAGCGACATCCTGAGGCTGGGAGCCGAGGAGATGCGTTGCCCCGTAGAGGTCGAATTCGCAGTCAACATGGACGTACAGGCCGGACAGCAACAAATATTCAACCTGCTCCAGATCCGCCCGATCATCGACAACCAGGACAACCGCCCGATCGACTGGAGCAAGGTGGATGTCTCCGACGCGCTGATATACGGCGAGAACGCCCTCGGGATCGGCATGATGGGCGACATCGCGGACATCATCTACATCAAGAGCGATACGTTCGACTCGCTCTCGACCGAAAAGATCGCCGAAGAGCTACTCGAATTCAACAACCGGATGCAGGATGAAAAACGCTCCTACATCCTCGTCGGCCCCGGCCGCTGGGGCTCTTCCGACCCGTTCCTGGGCGTCCCCGTGAAATGGAACCACATCTCGGAAGCGAAGGTGATCGTCGAATGCGGCATCGAGAAGTTCGAGGTCGAACCGTCGCAGGGCACGCATTTTTTCCAGAACGTCACCTCGCTGGGCGTGGGTTACCTGACGATCAACCCCTTCCGCGGCGACGGTATTTTCCGCGAAGGGGAACTCGACGGCCGCCGCGCGGTCTACGAAGGGACGTTCCTGCGGCAGGTGCGCTTCGAAAAACCCCTGTGGGTCTGCATCGACGGGCGCTCGAACAAAGGTATCGTCAAGGAAGAGGGCGATAAATAATAATTCCGCGGAAAAATTCGTCCCGAAGTTACAATTTATAAGAAATAATATTATATTTGTAATAAAGAAACAACCTTTTAAAACTTCAGGCAATATGGACGTAAACAAATTGATGGCGGAACTTGAGCGCAAGCACCCCGGCGAAAGCGAATACCTGCAAGCCGTGCGCGAAGTTCTCATGACGGTAGAGGAGGCTTACAACCAGCATCCGGAATTCGAGGCCAACCGCATTGCAGAACGCATCGTGGAGCCTGACCGTATCTTCACCTTCAAGGTGGTCTGGGTCGATGACAAGGGCGATGTCCAGGTCAACCTCGGGTACCGCATCCAGTTCAACAACGCAATCGGCCCCTACAAGGGCGGCCTGCGTTTCCATCCCTCGGTGAATCCCTCGATCCTGAAATTCCTCGGTTTCGAGCAGATTTTCAAGAATGCGCTGACGACGCTGCCCATGGGCGGTGCCAAAGGCGGCTCGGATTTCAACCCCAAGGGCAAATCCGACCGTGAGGTAATGCGTTTCTGCCAGGCCTTCATGGTCGAGCTGTGGCGCCATATCGGCCCCGAGACCGACGTCCCGGCGGGCGACATCGGCGTGGGCGGCCGCGAAATCGGATACCTCTACGGCATGTACCGTAAACTGGCACGCGAGAACACGGGCGTACTGACCGGCAAGGGCATGACCTACGGCGGTTCGCTGATCCGTCCCGAGGCCACGGGGTTCGGTGCCGTTTATTTCCTGCGCCAGATGCTCGAAAAAGCCGGCATGGACATCAAGGGCCAGACCATCGCCATCTCGGGCTTCGGCAACGTGGCATGGGGCGCTGCGACGAAGGCTACGGAGCTGGGCGCCAAGGTGGTGACGATTTCGGGCCCCGACGGCTACATCTACGACCCCGCAGGCCTCGACGCCGAAAAGATCGCCTATATGCTCGAACTGCGCGCATCGAACAACGACGTCGTGGAACCCTATGCCAAGAAATTCCCCGGTTCGCAGTTCTTCGCGGGCAAGAAACCGTGGGAGGTCAAGGTCGACATCGCCATGCCGTGCGCCACGCAGAACGAGCTCGACGGCGAGGATGCCCGCAAACTGCTGGCCAACGGTGTGAAACTCGTGGCCGAAGTTTCGAACATGGGCTGCCGTCCCGAGGCTATCGACGCATTCATCGCGGCGAAGATTCCCTATGGCCCGGGCAAGGCCGTGAATGCCGGCGGCGTCGCCACGTCGGGTCTGGAAATGACGCAGAACGCCCAGAAACTCAACTGGACGGCCGAGGAGGTCGATGCCAAGCTGCACCAGATCATGTCGTCGATCCACCACGCATGCCTCGAATACGGCACCGAGAAGGACGGTTACATCAACTATATGAAGGGCGCCAATATCGCCGGCTTCATGAAGGTTGCCAAGTCGATGGTCGAACAGGGTGTCCTGTAAAAACCGACCGTAATACACAGAGAAGCGGGCTCCCGGAAAGAGGGGCCCGCTTTTTATTCGGGGACGGGATCCTGAAACCGGGGACTCCCTCCTAAAATACGGCACATGCAGCCAGTGAAAACGTCAGCATATGCAACCGCTGGCGGGAATCCTTCGCAAAAGGCGGCGCCATGTCGTAGTCGGTCGAGAAGCGGATCCCGAAATTCCGGGAGGCAAGGTAGGTGGAAGAGATGCCGGTCGCGAGCACAAAGCCGCCACGGTCACCCAATTTCTGCAAATCCGTGTTACACGATTTATAGTATCCGTACCCGCCGAGCAGTTTCGACCCGACCAGCCACCGGACGGAAAGCGGATAGGACAGGTAAAGGCCGGCAGCCGCCGAGCCGCTCTCCAGATTATCGTCCTGCGGCACACCGTTGACGGTCATCTCTAGGTTCGTCACGGCAAAACGCCCGCCCACGCCGACATAGGGCGAGGCGAACCATGCCCCCTGCGCCCCGACCGTAGGCCCGGCCTTGAACGAAGTCCTCATCCCCGGGTACGGCAAATAGGAGCCGGGCGAAGTGGTCACACCGACCGTAAAACTGAGGAACGAAGGCCGGCGGAAGCGGTCGTACACGAGTTGGGTCTCGCCGACATGCAGCCCTTTGTCCTTGAATATCAGGTCTGCGAGGAAATAGCCGAACTCCGTGGCGAGGATACCGATACCGGCGCCGACCATCACGTCGCTCATCCAGTGGCGGTTATTGAGCTGGCGCGTAACGCCGGTGACCGTCGCCACGGTATAGGCCCCGATGCTGTACCACGGGCTGCGGTGCCCGTACTCCTTGTGGAGCATCGTCGCCGTCATGAAAACCGTGGCCGTATGCCCCGAGGGAAACGAATTGCGGGTAGAGCCGTCGGGACGCATCACACGGAACGAATATTTCAGCGAATTGACCGCTGCGGCCATCAGCCCCACCGAGAACGCATCCGAGACGAGCATGCGGCCCCAGGAGCTGCGCCCCTTGACGCCGAAAGCCTTCATGCCGAGCATCACGGCAGCGGGTGCATATTGCAGGTAGTCGTCGTAATCGTGGTGGAACGACTTTACGTAGCCGTTGCGCAGTCGCCGGAAATCGGTGTCGTAAACCGACATCACAGCACCGCCCACGATCAGCGGAGCCGCAATGAAGGTCATGCGGTAGCCCTTCGTGGAGGTGCGCCGGTCGATATAACGGGCGAAACCGCCCTCATCGGCAGCCGGGACAAGACAAACCTTCCCGAGGCTGTCTGTGATTTGTGCCGATACGGTGACAGACGCAACCACCGCCAGCAAGCAGCAACAAAAGAATTTCTTCATATGTGGGATCGGGGTGGGTCAACGCTTGCGGCCTATGGCCCGGACGATCTCGCCGCCGATTGCAATCAGCGACGTACTGCCGATGATGACTGCCCACTCCCGCCATGCCAGCGGTTCGGTTCGGAAAACCTCGCCGCCGAATTCGACGATGAGTACCTGCCCCACGGCGATGGCCAACAGGATCAGGAAGAATTCACGGCACCCGCGCAGGCAGGAAAAGACCGAATGGCGTGTTTCGAAACCCTTGGCGTTGAACATATTCCAGAATTGCAGGAATACGAACGTCGAGAAGAAGACCGTCAGCTGGCGCACGGTCAGCCCGCCGGTCGTGATCGTCCACCAGAACAGCATGCCCAGCAATACCGCGACCATGATAATGCCGCACGTGAAAAGCGTGCGCGCCATGGCGCGCGTAATGATGAATTCATTGCGCGGACGGGGTTTTTCGAGCATCACCTCGGGGTTCGGCGGCAGCGAGGCCATGGCCATCGCGGCGAAGGTATCCATGATGATGTTCACCCACAGGATTTGCACCACCGTAAGCGGCATGTCCGTACCGAACACGGCACCGACGAAGCAGATCAGGATCGCCGCGAAGTTGATCGTGAGCTGGAACAGTACGAAACGCTGGATATTGCGGTATAGCGAGCGTCCCCACATCACAGCCGTGGCGATCGAAGCGAACGAGTCGTCGAGCAGCGTGATATCGCTGGCATCCTTGGCCACCGACGTCCCGGAACCCATCGAAAGCCCGACATTGGCGAAATTCAGCGCCGGGGCGTCGTTCGTACCGTCGCCCGTGACGGCCACCACCTCGCCGCACTGTTGCAACAGGCGCACGAGCCGCTGTTTGTCGAGCGGCCGGGCACGCGACATGATCTTCAGTTCCTGTACGCGGCCGAGCAGCTCCTCGTCGCTCATCGCGGCGAATTCCGTACCGGTCATGTGGTTGCGGTCGGTATCCCGGGCGTCGTTCCACAGGCCGATCTGGCGGGCGATCTCACGCGCCGTAGCCGGGGTGTCGCCCGTGACGATCTTAACGTCGATCCCCGCCTTCAGGCAACGCCCGACGGCTTCGGGGACATCCTCGCGCACGGGGTCGGAAATCGCTGCGACGCCCGCAAAATGAAGCTGCGCCGCGGCGACAGCCCGCTGACAATCGTCCTCGGCCGTCTCGGCCCATGCCACGGCCAGCGTACGCATCGCCCGCCCCTGGAACCCGAGCAGCTGTTCCGCCACCTGCTCGTCTTTCCCGTCCGGCGCACACATCGCACGCACGATTTCGGGCGCACCCTTCACGCAAACGATCCGGCGGCCCGAAATACCGCTCTGGATAATCGTCGCCATATACTTGCGCTCGGTGGAGAAGGTCAGCCGGTCGACGATCTTCGCGCCGGCACGCAGGGGTTCGTAGTCCTCGCCCTGCGCGTGCAGCCATTCGAGCAGCGCCCCTTCGGTCGGATTGCCGATCACGGCACCCGTAACATCGAGGAAGGCCGTCGAATTGGCGGCTACGATCTCGGCGAAATCGTGCATCGGCAGCGCATCGTAGCGCACCAACTCCTGCACGTGCATCCGGTTCTGGGTCAGCGTTCCGGTCTTGTCGGTACAAATCACCGTCACCGCCCCCATCGTTTCGCAGGCATGCATGCGCCGCACGAGGTTATTGGTCTTGAGCATCCGCCGCATGGACATGGCCAGCGATAGCGTGATGCTCATGGGTAACCCTTCGGGAACGGCCATCACGATGATCGCCACCGAAACCATGAAGATGTGCAGCACGTGCTGCGAGATGGCGAGCCAGTCGCCTTCGAGCAACCCGTTGATGAAGATCGCCTTGCCGAGCATGACACAGAAAATAGCGATGGAAAGCACGATGCCCGCACGGCCGATCAGTTTCGAAAGGCGTGTCAGCTGGCGGTTGAGCGGCGTCTGCTCTTCGCTCTGGACGGTCGCCTGTTCGGTAACGCGCCCGGCTTCGGTCGCATCTCCCACGGCCGTCGAGACCATCACGCCGTAACCGTCGGCAACCGTAGTGCCGCGCAGCACGACGTTCGACGGATAGGTGGCATCGGGGTCGAAGTGCGCCTCGTCCACCGTTTTGTCAACTTCCAGTTCGCCCGTGAGCGTGGATTCGTTGATCCTCAGCGACACGGCCTCGACCAACTCGCCGTCGACAGGCACCGTCTCGCCGCTCTCGATGTAGACCACGTCCCCGACCACGACGTCGCGGCGCGGGACTTCGTGCATCGCACCGTCGCGCATCACCTTGACCGGAATATCGTCGTTGACCTGGTTCAGCCGCCGGAAACGCCGCATAGCATCCCACTCGAACCAGAAACCGACGCAAGTGGCTAAAATAATCGCACAAATAATACCGATGGACTCGGTGAAATCCTTATGCACGAAACCGATGGCGAGCGAGAGCACCGCAGCCAGCAGAAGGATGCGGATGATCGGGTCGCGGAACTTATCGGCCAGCAGTTTCCATACCGAATCGTCCTTCGGCGGCGTAATGACATTGTCGCCGTGCTGCCGTCTGCTCTCGGCGACCTCGTTCGGAGACAAACCCCGGGGATTGTAACGGATCATGTGTGTCAGAATTTATTATTCAGGGAGAATTGCCGCGTCGACGCATCGAGCCGTACGGCAATGAACAACAGTATTGTAAAGGCAATGAGCGACGAGCCGCCGTAGCTCATGAACGGCAGCGGGATCCCCATGACGGGCATCAGCCCGATGGTCATCCCCACGTTCACCAGCACATGGAACAGCAGGATGGCCGCCACGCAATAGCAGTAAATGCGGCCGAAAGGTTCTTGCTGCCGCTCGCCCATGCGCATCAGGCGCAGGATCAGCAGGCACAGCAGCGCCAGCACAACCATCGTCCCCACAAAGCCCCACTCTTCGCCCACGGTACAGAAGATGAAGTCGGTATGCCGCTCGGGCACGAACCCGTACTTGATCTGCGTACCCTGCAGAAAGCCCTTTCCCAGAAAGCCGCCGGAGCCGATGGCGATCTTCGACTGGTTGACGTTGTAGTCCGTCCCCAGCGGGTCGCTGATGATGCCCAGGAAGCTCAGGATACGGTCTTGCTGGTGGGGTTTGAGGATCGAATTGAAAATATAGTTGGTCGTAGGCAGGAAAACCACCGTGCAGAGGAACAGCCCGACCGTAATGAAGATATTGTTCAGGTTGGTGCGGTAGGCATAAACCACCACCCAGACCAGCGACAGCAGCGTCACGGTCAAGAGGCAGGCATGCAGATCCATGAAGCCCGGCGCGACAAGCCCCATCGCCATGCAGAGCAGGATGCTCCCCAGTGCCAGCGCGGCAAGGTAAACGAGGCATTGGCGCCAGTGGCCGTTCATCATCGCCTGCGAAAGGGTGCAGACCAGAATGATCGACACGAGCATCGTCATGGGCGAAAGCAGGAACGAGAAGATGAACAGCGCGGCGATCAGCAGCACCGGGATGCAGAGCCACTTGTTGAGCCCTTCGCGGTAGAGCACGAAGAGGAACGACCCGAGCACGATGCCCGAACCGGTATCGTTCTGCAGGATGATGATAAACAGCGGGACGCAGATCACCATCCCGACCTTGAACAGGTCGCCCGGCCGGTTGATCGAGAACGAATAGGCGCTCATCACGCGGGCGAGTGCCAATGCCGTAGCGATCTTCACGAACTCGACCGGCTGCATGCGGAACGACCCGAACTCGAACCACGCCTTGGCCCCGTTGACCTCGCGGCCGAACAGCAATGCACCGACCAACAGCGCAAGGCCCGCGAAATAGGCCGGGTAGGCGAACATATGGTAAAACCGATCGTCGAGCAACAGCACGACGACCGCCGTAGTCCATGCCACGCCGATCCACATCAGCTGTTTCATGTAGAAGTGCGAAAAGGAGAAGACATCGGCCGTACCCTCGTCGTACGAGGCCGAAGTGATCGACACCCACCCCGCCATCACGATCAGGACATAGAGCAGGACTGTCCAGAGGTCGACACCGTAGAAGATACTGTTATGGCGGTTAGCGGTCATACGCGGGGTAATTTATGGTCATGTTCCTGACATAATCCAGCAATGCCGGGCGGCGGATCGTATCCGTCAGATAATACTCTTCCAGCAGGCTGGCGATGGGCAGCGCCGCCGAGGCGCCGAACCCGCCGTTCTCGACATAGACCGAAATGGCGATCTTCGGGTTGTCCTTCGGTGCGAACGACAGGAAGGTCGAGTGGTCGCGCCCGCGGGGGTTCTCGGCCGTACCGGTCTTACCGCAGACATCGAGCCCTTCGAGCCGGGCCAGCATCGACGTGCCGCCGACGTTGACGCCCCGCCACATGCCCTCGACGATCGGCTCGAAATGCTTGGGGTCGACCTTCGTATAATGGCGCTCGTAGAAACGGCGGTCGAGCGAATCCCGCCCCTCGACCTTCTTGACGATATGCGGGATGTAGTAATAACCGCGGTTGGCGACGATGGCCGCGAGGTTGGCCAGCTGCAAGGGCGTGCAGCCCAGCGCATCCTGCCCGATGGCGAGCGAAATGACCGTCAGCGAATTCCACGACCCGCGGTACTGGCGGTCGTACCAGCCCCGGTCGGGGACATACCCGTCGCGCTCGTCGAGGAAGTCGGAACCCAGCTTGCGGCCGAAACCGAAGCTCTCGACATACTCTTTCCAGGCATCGTACCCTTCCTTGACGTTCCCGTATTTGGAATTGTCCAGGATATCGCGGAAGACATAGCAGAAATAGGCATTGCAAGAAGTCGCCACGGCAAAACGCAGGTCGAGCGGCGAAGCGTGCGAATGGCACTTCATACGCCGTCGCCCCGCCTGGTAGCCCTCGTGGCAGACATGCAGATCCGACGGCCGGAGTACCCCTTCCTGCAAACCGATCAGGCCCTGCACCAGCTTGAAGGTCGAACCCGGCGGGTATTTGGCCCTCACGGCACGGTTATACAACGGCTGGCGTTTGTTGCCCAGCATCTTCATGTAATTGTTGCCGCGCTCGCGCCCCACCAGTTCGTCGGGATCGTACGTCGGCGAGGAAACCATCATCAGGATCTCCCCCGTCGAAGGTTCAATCGCCACGGCCGCCCCGACCTTGCCGCGCATGAGTTCTTCGCCCAGCAGTTGCAGGCGGGCGTCGATGGTGCTGACGATATATTTGCCGGGCTCGGGCAGCGAATCGTAAACGCCGTTCATGTAGGAGCCCTTGATGGCCCCGTGGGTGTCGATCTCCTGGATCTTCACCCCCTTCGTTCCCCTCAGCAACGGTTCGTAGGCCGACTCCACGCCGCCCATGCCCACATAATCGCCGATCTTATATTCGGGATTCCGCTTGAGGTAATCGGCATTCACCTCGCTCACATACCCCAGCAGGTTACCGCCGATTTTACGCGGATAACGGCGGACGGTGCGGTAAACCGTATAGAAACCGCGGAAATTGCACTCGTCGAAACGGAGTTTGTCCTCTTTCGAAATGTAGTTGGTCACGACGCGGGGCGCACGGGGGCGCATCCGGGCATTGGCCAGCTCTTTTTCGAGTTTCCCGCGCGAAAGTCCCAGCACGTCGCACATGCGCACGGTATCGAACCCATGCTTGTCGATCTCGCTGTAAATCACCATCAGGTCGTAGCACTCGCGGCTCTGAACCAGGTATTCGCCGTTGCGGTCGAACACCTCGCCGCGCGGCGGGTACTGCACCACATGGCGCAGCACATTGGCCTTGGCCAGTTCGTTGTATTTCGAATCGACAAGCTGGATATAGGCCAGGCGGCCGGCGATCAGCAGGAAGATGAAAAGCACCACCCCCTGCAAGGTACGCATCCGCACGAAACCCTCGGAACTTTTCATATGCGAACGGGGAGTTTGGCGGTGAAGATGCGGGCGATGACCCAGATGAAGGCCACCGACACGGCACCGCTCGCCACGGTACGCACTATCGTGCGCACGATATGCGCCCACGAAAGTGCTTCCAGCGAGAAAAATACGGCATGGTGCACCAGCACCAGCACGATCAGGTAATTCAGGAAGACCCGGTTCCCGAGCCGTCCGGTACTGGGAATGCCTCCCTCCCGGATATCGTCACGGGGGTACAGCAGCCCGAGCAGCGTCGGGCGGGCAAAGGCGATGAGCAGCGTGGCGATGGTGTTCACACCGGCAGCCCCCATGGCCAAGTCCATCGTAACGCCCGTGGCCAGCCCCGACAACAGCAGCACGATAGGCGGCGTGTCGAGCGGCAGCAGCGCGATGAAAGCCACGTAGACGAGCGGATTGAGGTAAATGCTGATGGACAGGTTGTCGAAAAGGAAGACCTGCAAGAGCACCACAACGGCGAAGAGTGCGAGATATGGGAGCGTCCTGTGCATCTATCTGTTCTGTCGGGTATGTTGTTCTACTTTCTCACTGTTCTGCAATTCGCGCACCTCCGTGAGGTCGCGGTTCTCGACGAGGATCACGTCCGTCAGGCGCGTCATCTCGGCCGCCAGCCGCACGTGCACCCTGTAAGCCGTACGGGTCTCGTTCAGATGGGCGCTCTCGACCCAGCCGATCAGCACGTCGGCCGGGAAATACTGCGAAAACCCGGTCGTCACGACCTCCTGCCCGGGCTGCGGGTCGGCATACTTGGACAACTCGTCCAGCACCACCGTATGCTGGTCGCCCCCGTCCCAGTAGATCGAGCCGAAATAATCGGAGCCGGCGAGCTTGCCGCTGGCCCGGAACGAGGTGTTGAGCACCGACATCGCCACGGCATAGCGCTCCGTGCAGTCGACGACATACCCCGCCATGGCCCCGTCGGACGACAGCACGGCCATCTCTTCGGCGACCCCGTCGCGGCGGCCGCGGTTGAGCACGATCAGGTTCTGTGCCCGGTTGACCGTATTGGATGTCACCGAGGCGGTCATGATGCGGTATTTCGAAACCCCGATATCCTGCATGTAGCCGTCGAGCCGGGCCGCGATCTCGGCCTCTTCGTACAGTGCCAGCCGTTCCTTCATCCGGGCGACATGCGCCAGCAGCTCGCGGTTCTCGCGCCCGAGCGAAAAGTAGTGCCGGACACCCGCGAACAACCCGTGGACGCCCCCGACCACCTGGTTGGAACGTGCCAGCAACCGTGCCTGGGTGTAGTAGGTCGAGTGGGCGTAATAGCTGATGGCTATTGCCTCGAGCACGACGAACAGCACCACGACATAGACGCTTCGGATAAACTCTAAGAGCTTGCGCAAGGTTTCTCGTTAATTTGAGATTGCGGACACTGGGCCCGCAATCCGTTTATGTGACTACACACTCCCGTCCCGGCAAAGCGGGGACAGGCCGCAACTATTTCATCAAGAATGAGAAGCGGTTGATATTCTTCAGTGCGATGCCCGTACCGCGCGCAATGGCGCGCAGCGGGTCTTCCGCGACGTGGAACGGGATGCCCGTCTTTTCGCCCAGGCGCCGGTCGAGCCCCTTGATCAGGGCGCCGCCGCCGGCCAGGTAGATACCGTTCTTCACAATGTCGGCATACAGCTCGGGGGGCATCGATTCGAGCACCTTCATCAGCGCCGCGTCGATCTTAGTGAGCGACTTCTCGAGCGCATAGGCGATCTCGCTGTAACTGAGCGAAACAGTCTGCGGCAAGGCCGTCAGCATGTTGGGCCCCGTGACCACGAAATCCTCGGGTTCCTCCTCCAGGTCGGAGACAGCGGCACCGATCGAACACTTGATGGCTTCGGCCGTGCGTTCGCCGATACGGATATTATGCTGCTGACGGACATAGCTCTGGATGTCGTTGGTAAAGACGTCGCCGGCCGTATTGATCGACTCGGAGCAGACGATGCCGCCCAGCGAGATGCAGGCGATCTCCGACGTACCGCCGCCGATGTCGATGACCATGTTGCCTTCGGGCGCCTCGACGTCGAGGCCCGCACCCAGCGCCGCGGCCATCGGTTCGTAGATCATGTAGACTTCGCGGCCTCCGGCGTGCTCGGCCGAATCGCGCACGGCACGTATCTCGACGTTGGTCGATCCCGACGGGATGCAGATCACCATCCGCAGCGAGGGGGCGAAAAGGCTGCCCGAGGTCTTGACTTTCTTGATCATGCCGCGCAGCATCAGCTCCGTGGCATTGAAATCGGCGATCACGCCGTCCTTCAGCGGCCGGATCGTCTTGATGTTCGGGTTGGTCTTTTCGTGCATCTGGCGCGCCTGGTGGCCGATGGCGACCACCTTGCCCGTATGCACGTCGAGGGCCACGATCGACGGTTCGTCGACAACGACCTTGCCGTTATAGATTATCAGCGTGTTGGCCGTTCCGAGGTCGATGGCCAGCTCCTGTGTCAGTGAAAAAAGTCCCATAATGTCACACCCAACTATTATTTTTCCTAATCATTTTATAATCAACTCCATAAACCCCTCCCTGCCCGAACCGGCTCGAAAAGGTTACATATCCGGACAAAGGTAGCAAAAAGCGAGGGATATTTTTACATTTTTTTATTATTTTTTTTGATTACATTTGTCCTGCGAAACAATCGATCCGCACATGGAATATAAAATCGGAAATGAGGCCCGCTGCGCCGTGATAGGCTATGGCAGCTGGGCAACGGCCATCGTGGGACTGCTCACGGCCAACGAAACCCGCGTAGGCTGGTATGTCCGCAATCCCGAAGTGCTCGAAGGGCTGCTCACCGAAGGCCGCAATCCCCGGTACCTGAGCGACATGGAGTTCGACCGCGACCGCATCGCCCCCTCCGATGACCTGGACAGGATCGTCCGCGAAGCCGACATCCTCATCCTGGCCACCCCCTCGGCCTACCTCAAGACCTTCCTCGAACCGCTGACCGTTTCGCTCAAGGACAAGTTTGTCGTTTCGGCCATCAAGGGCATCGTCCCGGGCGACTACAAGACCATCGTTGAGTATATCCATGACCATTACGGTCTGTCCTACAAACAGATAGGCATATTCACGGGCCCGTCGCACGCCGAGGAGGTTTCGCGCGGAAAGCTCTCCTACCTGACGGTCGTCTGCACCGATCCCGGAAACGCACGGTCGTTAGGCGCAAAATTCGCCACGGACTACATACACCTGAGCTACTCCACCGACCTTTACGGCATCGAATATGCCGCCATCCTGAAGAACATCTACGCCCTGTCGGTCGGCATCGCCGTGGGACTGGGCTACGGAGACAACTTCCTGGCGGTGCTGATCGCCAACAGCGCGGGCGAGATGCGCCGTTTCCTGGAGGAGAGTTACCCCGCGGAACGCGACACGCTCGTATCGGGCTACCTGGGCGACCTGCTGGTGACCTGCTACTCGGTATACAGCCGCAACCGGCGGCTGGGGCTCCTGATCGGCCACGGATGCACGGTCAAAAGTGCCCTCAACGAGATGACGATGGTGGCGGAAGGCTACTTCGCGGCCGACTGCATCCGCTACATCAACGCCCGCCACAAAGTCGACATGCCGATCGCCGACATGGTCTACAAAGTCCTCTACGAAGGCGCATCGGCCCGCAAGTGCATGAAAGAACTGACAACCAAATTAATCTGACGATAACATGGAAACGATTAAATTAGACATCTCCAAAACCGGCATTGCGGTCTCGGCCGAAATGCAGGCCAAAGCACAGGCCGCCAACGCCCTGCTCGAATCGGGCAAAGGCGCGGGCAACGACTTCCTGGGCTGGGTACACCTCCCGTCGTCGATCTCGGCGGCAGAAATCGAAGCCATCGAAAAACAAGCCGCGAAACTCCGCGAAAAGGCCGAGGTCATCATCTGCATCGGCATCGGGGGTTCGTACCTGGGCGCCAAGGCCGTGCTCGAAGCCATGAGCGACCCGTTCAGATTCCTGCACAAGGAGCAGACAGCTCCCGTGGTGCTCTTCGCTGGCCAGAATATTTCGGAAGACTACACCTACGAACTGCTCGAAGCCGTAAAGGAGCACTCGATCGCCACCATCGTGATTTCGAAATCGGGCACGACGACCGAACCGGCCATCGCCTTCCGCCTGATAAAGGCCGAGATCGAAAAGCGCTACGGCAAAAAGGAGGCTGCGGAACGGATCGTGGCGATCACCGACAAGGCGCGCGGCGCTCTGAAAACGCTCGCCACCAACGAGGGGTATCCGACGTTCGTCATCCCGGACGACGTGGGCGGCCGCTTCTCGGTGCTCACGCCCGTAGGCCTGCTGCCCCTGGCCGCCGCCGGCGTCGACATCGCGGCACTGGTGCGCGGTGCGCAGGAGATGGAGCGTGCGACGGCCGACGGCACGCCTTTCGGACAGAACCCGGCGGCGGTCTATGCAGCCGTGCGCAACGAACTTTACAACGGCGGCAAGAAGGTCGAAATCCTCGGCTCCTATGAGCCCAAGCTGCAATATATCAACGAGTGGTGGAAACAGCTCTACGGCGAGAGCGAAGGCAAGCAGGGCAAGGGTATCTTCCCGGCCAGCGTCACGCTGACGGCCGACCTGCACTCGATGGGACAGTACATTCAGGACGGCGAACGCACGCTGTTCGAAACGATCATTTCGGTTGCCAAACCCGCCCACGAGGTGGTTATCGAGGCCGAGGCCGAAAACCTCGACGGCCTCAACTTCCTCGCAGGGAAACGCATTTCGGAGGTCAACCGCATGGCCGAGCTGGGCGTGCAGCTGGCACACGTCGACGGCGGGGTGCCCAACATCCGCGTCGAAATCCCCGCAATCGACGCACACGCCATCGGTTCGCTGCTCTACTTCTTCGAGAAGGCCTGCGGCATCAGCGGTTACATCCTCGGCGTAAACCCGTTCGACCAGCCCGGCGTGGAGGCGTACAAGAAAAACATGTTCGCCCTGCTGGACAAGCCGGGCTACGAGGAGGCATCTAAAGCCATCAAAGCACGGCTGTAAACAGCTCCGGATCATTGAAATGCGGAACCTCGCACGGGGTTCCGCATTTTATTTTGCCCTCCGGAAACCGGACGGGAGGGCACGCAGGAACGGTATGGCATAAAAAATGCACCCGGGCAATCAGCCCGGTACGGGTATCACCCCCACCGTAAAATTATGAAAGTACGTCCGTTATTGATTCTGCTGCTGTTCGTGGTATCGACAGGCATCCTCGTCTGGATATACTTCGCGGCACTGCGCGGGCAGCGGGCACCGCATCGCCGGCAATGGACGGAGACGCTGGCCGACCTGGACGCCTGCTGTCGCCAAAAACACATCAAATCGAAGCAGTACGACCATTTCGCAGAGACCGCCCGGGCGGAACAGCGGCCCGGCGCGGAACAGCTGTTCCGGGCGATGGCCTTCTCGGCTCGCCTCCATGAATACAACTGCGCCAACGCGATCGTGCGGCTCGGCGGCCGCTACACCCCGCCGGAGAAGGTCACGGTTTTCCGCGGCACGACCGACCAAAACCTGCAACGGAGCATCGACTACGAACGCCGTCCGCCCGACGCGCTGCACGCCGGGGAGATCGACCGGGCACTCGCCGCAGGCAACCGCTATGCGGCCCGGGTGCTGATCTGGTCAAAGGCGGGGGATGTACGCCATAGGGCATTGATGGCGAGGTATATTGCCACAGGCGAGACCGGGCATGAAGCCGGCTACCGAATATGCCCCGTCTGCGGGAATATCTATGCAGCGGAATATTGCGACCCGTTCTGTCCGCAATGCCAGACCGACGGCCGGGAGTTCGTCCGCATCGGAGAGTGATACAGGCACTTATACGGCCGGCAGCGAGTTGCATATGGGGGGGGGCAGACATGCCGCGCCGACCGGCCGCAGCCGACGGAATCGGGGAGTGGAGCCGGGGGAATGGCACCAGAGGCCGGAACCGCAAATGACACCGGGGAGGGGCGGAACCGCAGCACAGCCACGAAAGGAGGGGCTGCCGCCACTTTACGGAAGCACCAGAAGCCGGGCGGCGGATGCCCGGAGGTAAGATTCGAACCGGTCGTCGAACCTGAACTGCCCGATGCCGATCAACGGCTTGGTCTTGCCATGGAAATCGCTTCCGCACGTCATAAGCGCACCGCGCCGCTGAACCCGCGGGGCGAAATAGCCGATCTGCGTTGTATCGTGGTAGTTGTTGAAGACCTCCAGCCCCTCGGCCCCGAAGTCGAGCAATCTCTCGGCCACACGTTCCCTGCCACGGAAATTAAGCCCGGGATGTGCCACCACAGGCACGCCGCCGTTGTCCCGGATCAGGGCGACGGCATCCCGGTAATCCATGAAATCGACAGGCACGAACGCAGGCCGCCCCTGCGCCCCGTAATCCAGATAAAAATTGATGTAGGGCATATCGCCCCGCGCTCCGCCCTCGCGGTAAGGCGCCAGCAACGGCGTGTCGTACGCCGCATCCGACAGCATCACTTCGGCGACCAGTTCCAGCGTGGGCAGCTTCCCGCCCGCAGCCGCAAGCACCGCCGCGCCGTCGACCGCAAACCCCAGCTTGCGGAGCCGGTGCACCGTCTCCCCGAATGCCTCCGTGACCTTCGCCGCAACGTCCTGCTCCAACGACGCGAAATCCCGGGAACGCCAGTCGATGCCGTATCCCAGCAGGTGCAGGTCGATGCCTTCGAAATTGCAATCGACCTCGATGCCGGGCACAAATCCCAGCCCAGCCTTCGACGCGCACCCGGCGGCTTCGTCCAGCCCCCGCACGCAATTGTGATCCGTCAGCGAGAATATCGCCGTCCCCGAAGCCGCACACCGCTCCGCAATACCCGCGACAGGGATTTCGCCGTCGCTGCTGTAAGCGGAGTGGATGTGCAAATCCATACCGATCCTGTGTTCCATCTCATTCCGGGAGCCCGTTTATGGCCTCCCCGTGCGTAAAGGTAGGAAATAAAGCGGCGGCGAAAAAAATCCACCCCGGAAAAACAGGCTTCCGGGGCGAAAAGATATCGGGCATGAAACGGAGGCTACTCCTCGTCCACCTCTTTCATATTATGGTATACGTTGGTCACGTCGTCGTCCTCTTCGAGCTTCTCGACGAGTTTCTCGATCGACTCGCGCCCTTCGGCATCGAGCTCCTTGGTGTCGGTCGGCAGGTAGACCGACTCGCCCGACACGATTTCGTAGCCCTTGTCGTCGAGCCACTTCTGGATCGCCCCGAAGGACTCGTAAGGAGCGTATACCGTCACACCGTCCTCCTCGGGATAGAACTCGTCGACACCCAGGTCGATCATTTCGAGCTCCAGCTCCTCCATGTCGGCACCTTCGGCCGCATGGAACTTGAAGACGCATTTATGGTCGAACATGAAAGCCACGCTGCCGCTGTTGCCCAGCGTACCGCCGCACTTGTTGAAATACATGCGGACGTTGGCCACCGTGCGGTTGGTATTGTCGGTCGCAGTCTCCACGAGGAAGGCGATGCCGTGCGAGCCGTAGCCTTCGTAGATCACCTCCTTGTAATCGGCGGCATCCTTCTCGGTGGCACGCTTGATGGCACGCTCGACGTTCTCCTTGGGCATGTTCTCGGCCTTGGCGTTCTGCATCAGGATACGCAGGCGGGTATTGCCCGAAGGATCGGGGCCCCCGGCCTTGACGGCGATCTCGATTTCCTTACCGATCTTGGTAAACACGCGGGCCATGTGTCCCCAGCGCTTCAGTTTACGCGCCTTGCGATACTCAAATGCTCTTCCCATATGAATTTTTCGTTATTATTTTATTCGTGGTGCAAAGGTATAAAATTAAGCATTAAAAAATAAGAATTATAGATAAAATTTATATATACGCGGGGCGTATGCGGATTTCACGATAATTGTGTAATTTTGCAGCGTACAAAATTTGGGAACCATGGAAATCAAGAGCCGATTCGACCATTTCAACATCAACGTCACCGACCTCGCGAAGAGCCTGGAGTTTTACGGCAAGGCCCTGGGGCTGAAAGAGACCGGCCGCAAGGAGGCTGCCGACGGGAGTTTCGTACTGGCCTATCTGGGCGACGGGCAGACGGGATTCCGACTCGAACTGACCTGGCTGCGCGACCACACCGGGGCCTACGAACTGGGGGAGAACGAGAGCCACCTGTGCATGCGCGTGGCGGGCGACTACGACGCCGTGCGCGAATACCACCGTGCGCTGGGCTGCATCTGCTACGAAAACCACGAGATGGGGCTCTACTTCATCAACGACCCCGACGACTACTGGATCGAAATACTGCCCGCAAAATAACCGACATGCAGAACGACAACGAATTGCAGCGCGAGGCCGACGAGGCTGTCCGCGTGCTGAAAGAGGGCGGTATCATCCTCTACCCGACCGATACGGTCTGGGGACTGGGCTGCGACGCGACCAACGCCGAGGCCGTGGAACGCATCTACAAACTCAAGCGGAGCGAAAACAAGAAGTCGATGCTCGTGCTGTGCGCCTCGGCCGACATGGTCGTGCGCTACGTCAACCGGGCACCGGGCATCGCCTTCGAGGTAATGGAACTGGCGACCAGCCCCCTGACGGCGATCCTCCCGGGTGCCGTGGGCGTTGCCGGGAACCTGATCCCCGAGGAAGGGACGCTGGGCGTGCGCATCCCCGACCATGCCTTCTGCCAGCGGATGCTCCGCGGGCTGGGCAGGCCGATCGTTTCGACCTCGGCCAACATTTCGGGCGAAGCGACGCCCGCAGGGCTCGCCGGGGTGTCGCGCGAGGTGGTCGACGGTGTCGATTTCGTCGTCAACCCCCGTTTCGAAGGCAAGCCCACGAAAAAAGCTTCGGCGATCATCGCCTTCGGCGAGGGCGGCGAAGTGAAAATCATCCGCGAATAACGACAAATGGCAAAGGTACTCGAAACAGAGATCCAGAAACGGTTTTCGGACGTAGACCCGTTCCAGCACGTCAACAACGTCTCGCAGCAGATGTATTTCGACGTGGGGAAGATGGAATACTACGAGCAGGTGCTCGGCGACGAAGTGCTGCTGGGCGACCTGCGCATCATCACCGTTTCGACGTCGACCTCCTACATGGGGCAGATCCGCCTCCACGACCGGGTGCGCGTCACCACGACCTGCGAGAAGATCGGCAACAAAAGCCTCACGCTGTTCCAGCAGCTCGTCGTCGACGGCCAGGTGCGCAGCGAGAGCCGCTCGGTGATGGTCGCCTTCGACTTCGCCAGGCAGTTGAGCATGCCCGTGCCCGAGGCATGGCGCACGAGGCTGCTCGCGGACTAAGTGCGCAGCCGCCCGTCGTGCCCCACGGGCGGGAGCCCGTGGCGGACATAGTATTTATACCCGATCACCACCAGGACGACCCCCGCGAAGATGAAGGCCAGCGCCACGATATTGGCGGCGTCGAACACCGCCTGCCCGCGGACGAGGGCCAGGATGCCGGCGATGACGGGCTGGATATAGCGGTACAGGGCCGTATGCACCGAAGTCAGTTTCTCGGTGCCCCGGTAAAGCAGGTACATCGGCAACACCGTCCCCAGGATCAGGATGTAGGCCAGTTCGGCCTGTGCCTGCAACGGCAGGCGCAGGAATTGCGTATGGTCGATGTATTTCCAGAAGAACGGCGCCGTCACGGCCAGCCCGACGATGTAATACCACCCCATCACGACCAGCGTTCCCAGCCGTTCGAGCTGGGGTTTGATAATGACCGTATTGATGGCGATCGCCACCACCGCGACGAGCACCAGCGCATTGCCGTAGGCGCGGCTGCCGTGCGTGAGCACGAAGCCGTGGTCGAAGAGCAGCACCGCAGCCCCCGCCAACGCACAGACGACACCCACGACTCGCGCCTTGATATATTTGTGCGGGTGCATGATGTGATCCATGATCAGCGTCACGGCCGGGCCGAGCGTCGAAATGATCGAGGCGTCGATGGGCGAGGTGTAGGAGGATCCCCAGAGCAGCATGTACATCCAACCGTAGACAATCAGCATGGTGACGACCAGTATGTTGCCCGCGTCGCGCCACCGGATGCGGAAAGACTGCTTCGAAAAAAGGGCGAACGGGATGAAGAAAATCGCGCCCGAAAGCACCTGCAACATGAATATCTGCTGGAAATCGAGATAATTGCGCGTGAGCGAGACATAGAATGAAAAGTTCGCCCCGAAAAAGATGTTGGCAAATACCAGGTCGAGATTATAGCGCGTTTTACTCACAAAGATCCATCCGGGCAATTATTACACCAAATTTTACCTATATTTGCCGCGTCAATCCCGCAAACGTATGGACGGAAAACTGAAAGGGCATGCGGCCCTTTGGGTCGCGAATATCATCTGGGGCCTCAACGCACCGATCGGTAAAAGCGTACTCTGGTCGGAAACGCACCCGCAGGGAGTCAGTCCGTTCGCACTGAGCGTATACCGTATGCTGGGCGCCTGCCTGTTGTTCTGGACGGTATCGCTCTTCCTGCCCAGGGAGAAAGTCGCCCCGCGCGACATCGTGCTGCTGCTGTTCGCCTCGGTGTTCGGCATCCAGCTCAACCAGATGCTTTTCCTCTGGGGCCTTTCGCTCACCTCGCCCATCGACACCTCGATCATCGCCACCATCGTCCCCGTACTCACCATGGTGCTGGCGACGCTGTTCCTGCGCGAGCCGATCACCTGGCTCAAGGCGGGCGGCGTACTGCTCGGCTGCGGCGGGGCGCTGCTGCTGATCCTCGTCAGCAGGCACGGCACGGGCGGCACGTCGAGCGTGGCGGGCGACGTACTGTGCGTCATCAGCGCTGTCAGCTATGCCACCTACCTCACGGCATTCCGCAACGTGATCGTCAAGTATTCCCCCGTGACAACGATGAAATGGATGTTCCTCTTCGCCGCCGTCGCCGCCGTGGCGATCTACTACCGGCCGCTCGCAGAGGTGGACTACGCCGCACTCGCACCCCGCACCTGGGCCGGCATCGGCTATGTGGTGGTCTGCTCGACCTTTCTCTCCTATTTCATGGTGCCGGTCGGACAGCGTTACCTGCGCCCGACCGTCGTGTCGATGTACAACTACGTGCAGCCCCTGGTGGCGGTGCTGTTCACCGTCGCCGTCGGGCTCGACACCTTCGGCTTTACGAAAGGCGTCGCAGCCCTGTGCGTCTTCGCCGGGGTATGGCTGGTCACCAAGTCGAAATCGCGGGCACAACTGGATGCGGAGAAAGCCGCAGCGGGACAGGCACCGGAGAATCGGCCCCGGGCATAAAAAACCGGCTGCCGGAAATACTAAATTACTGATTGTTCCCGTTTTGCAGAAAACCGACCTTTTACTGACATGAAATCCCTCCTGCTCCTCGCCGCAACGATCTGTTGTGCATGCTGCTCTTGCGTGCAGCCCAAACACGACCCCGACTATTCGGTCTCTTCGGGCTTCGCACTCGACTCCCTCGACGCCCGGGATCCGCAGGTCATCGAAAACCTCGGTGTCACCTGCCGTGTATGGGGTTACGTCAAGTACCACCATCCTGTTTTCGCCGATTCGACCCTCAATGTCGATTACGAGCTTTTCGGACTCTTGCCGCAAGTCGCCAAAGCCACCCCGGCCAAACGCAACAAAGTCCTTTCCGAATGGGTAAAGGGGCTCGGACGGTTCAGCACCGACAAGGCGGAATACGACGAAGCCCTGAAAACCGTGAAATGCACCCGGACAGCCGACCTGCTCTGGATGGACGACACGGCACGGTTAGGCAACGTCCTCCCGCGCCTCCTGCGGGAATTGCGCTACGCCAAACGCGAAGCAAACCGCTACACGGATTTTACAGCAAACGCAGGAAATTTCGTAATGCGAAACGAAAGCACTGCCGGGTCGTCCGATGACTGCGGTTACCGGATGCTGTTCCTGTTCCGCTTCTGGAACGTCATCGAATATTTCTCCCCCAACCGGAACCTTACCGACACCCCGTGGGACGAAATCCCGGAAAAATACATTCCGCTTTTCATACCCGGGCAAACACCCGGCAACCCGAACCAAGCCATGCTCCTGCGGGAGCTGTGCGATTCGCATTCAGCCTCGGTCAGATACAATATGTTTGGTTACAACACCGTTCCGGCGGAGGTGCGCAACGCCGATGACCGGGTCTTCGTAATCGCCGACGGCCCGCTGCGCAAGGGCGACGAAATCCTCTCGATCGACGGCCGCGGATGGAAAAGCACGCACGACGGGCTTGCCCGTTTCGAAGCCGCATCCAACGCCGAGAACCGCAACTACATGACCGCCATGTGTATGGTCTGTTCCCACCGGGATACGGCCGCCGTGGAGCTGGTGCGCGACGGCCGGCGGCTGACGGAACGGATTGCGACTCGCAGTGTCATGGATTGGAGCCCCTACATCACGGAGCGCATGCTCGACACCGCCAACATACGCCTGCTCGCCGACGGCATAGGTTACATGACGGGAGTTAACTACACCAAAGCGGACGGCGCCCGGATTATGGAAAAATTCCGGGATACGAAGGCCCTGATCGTCGACCTGCGCTGCTATCCCCGCGAGTTCATGATCTTCGACTTCATCGGCCGCTACTTCATGCCCCGTACGTCGCCGCACGTCATCTGGCTTGCGCCGACCGGCGCACTGCCCGGAGTATTCCATGAGTTGCAGGACTCCCTCTTCGTAAACCCGGACAATCCCGCCGTCACGGAGAATCCCGATTACTACAAAGGGCGCGTCATCGTGCTGGTAGACTCATCGACCCAAAGCCAGGCGGAATATACTGCCATGGCATTCCAGGCCACACCGCGCTGCACGGTCGTCGGCACGCAAACGGCAGGCGCCGACGGCAACATTTCGGCACTCGTAATGCCCGGGGGCGATTTCGGATATTTCTCCGGGCTGGGCGTCCTCTATCCCGACGGCACGAACACCCAGCGCGCAGGCGTTCGGATCGACGTCCCGGTTTATGCCACAGTCCCGGGCTTACAGGCCGGACGCGACGAAATCCTGGAAAAAGCCCTCGAAATAATCGCCACCGGGGCTTACGACCCGGCAGCCAAAATATAATCCGGCGAATAAAAAAGGTCGAGCGGAAAACTCGACCTTTTTTATTTTAATACAACGACGGGGCGGCAGCGTTCCTACGGGTTCCGGGCCGCGGCTTTGGTCAATCCCTTTTCCGCGGCCAGCCGCTCCATCAGGGCATAGGCCGCGTCGTAGTCGTTGGGAATCTCCCCGTCGAGGATTGCGTTCTTGATGACCTCCTTGATGTCGCCGATCGCACGGCACGGCCCGATGCCGTAGGTCTGCATGATAACCTCGCCCGTGATCGGAGGCTGGAAGTTGCGGATACGGTCACGCTCCTCGAGGTCTTTCATCTTGCGGCGTACCAGGCCGAAATTGGCCAGGTAGCGCTTCACCTTGGCGTCGATGCCCGACGTGATGTCGGCCTCGCACAGGGTCATCAGCTTTTCCACATCGTCCCCGGCTTCGAACAGCAGCCTGCGCACGGCCGAGTCGGTGACCATATCCTCCGAAAGGATGATCGGCCGCAGGTGCAGGAAAACCATCTTCTGCACGAATTTCATATGCTCGTTCAGGGGCAGCTTCAACTGCCGGAAAATCCCGGGCACCATCTTCGATCCCACGACCTCGTGTCCGTGGAACGTCCAGCCGGCCTTCGGGTCGTAGGCCTTGGTCAGCGGCTTGGCGATGTCGTGCAGCACGGCGGCCCAGCGCAGCCACAGGTCGTCGCTGTGCCGGGCGACGTTGTCCAGCACCTTGAGCGTATGGACGAAGTTGTCCTTATGCGCATGGGCGCCGCGTTTCTCGACCCCTTTGAGGTTATGCAGCTCAGGGAATATCCGCTCCAGCAACCCGGTCGCCTCCAGCAGTTCGAAGCCGATCGACGGGACGGGCGACAGGACGATCTTGTTGAGTTCGGCGGCAATGCGCTCCCGGGATACGATCCCGATCCGCGGCGCATTGCGGCGGATGGCATCGAAGGTCTCCGCCTCGATCGTGAAGCCCAGCTGCGAGGCGAAACGCACGGCACGCATCATGCGCAGGGGGTCGTCCGAGAAGGTGATGTCGGGGTCGCACGGCGTACGGATGATGCACTCCTCCAGGTCGTACATCCCGTCGAACGGGTCTACCAACTCGCCGAACGAATCGGCATCGAGCGACCATGCCATCGCATTGATCGTAAAGTCACGGCGGCGCTGGTCGTCTTCCAGCGTCCCGGCCTCGACCTGCGGCTTGCGCGAATCGTGCGTGTAAGACTCCTTGCGGGCGCCCACGAATTCGACCTCGATTCCCCCGGCACGGAGCATCGCCGTGCCGAAAGTCTTGAAAACGGACACTTTGGTATGCAACTCGCGCCCCAGAGCTTCGGCCAGGGCGATCCCGCTCCCCACGACGACCACGTCGATGTCGGTCGAAGGGCGGCGAAGGTAGTGGTCGCGCACGTAACCGCCGACGACAAAGGCCCGCACACCCTGCTCGCCGGCGATACGCGAAATTTTCCGGAATATGGGGTTCGACAGCGGCACGCGGCTATTTCACGTATTTCTCGATGACCTCTTTCCAGGCGAGATACCCCTCGCCCATCAGGTGCAGCCCGTCGTTCGTATAGCGCTGGTCGAGCATTCCCTTCTGATCGACCAGTGCCGAATAGACGTCGATGTAGAGCACATTCTTGCGGCCTTCGCAAAGCGCTTCGATCAGTTTGTTGGCTTCGATGATCTCGGCGCCCTTTTTCCAGTGATTCTTGGCTTTAGCCTTGGTATCCACGCCGTTCACAGGGAGGATGCTCTGTACGTAGATCTTTGTCCAGGGCGACTCCTCGGCGAAGCGGTCGAGCAGTTTCCCGATGTTGGCGGCCACCTCCTCGGGCGACACGCCGGCCGCCAGGTCGTTGGTGCCGATCATCAGGAACAGTTTCTTGGGATGGCCGTTGACGATCGGATCGAGACGGTCGAGCAGCCATCCCGAACGGTCGGCGCTGATGCCGCGGTTCTTGATATGGCGGTTGTTGAACAACTCGGCCCACTCGCAGCCGTCGGTGATGCTGTTCCCGAGAAAAACGATGTCGTTACCCCGGATCGGCAACTGTTCGAAAAGGCTGCGTTTCTGATAGTTGTATTCGTTTTGGGCGAACGATGCGACCGCGACGAACAGAGCCGCGGCAAAGAGAATGGCTTTTTTCATATCCGGCTTCTATTTTTTTAATATTTAAGTTCACGTTTATAAAGCTGCACGGTGTTTTCCAGCCCGTAGTAGAGCGCATCGCAGATCAGCGCATGGCCGATCGACACCTCGTCCGTCCACGGGATGCGGCCGACGAAGAAGCGCAGGTTTTCCAGGCTGAGGTCATGCCCGGCGTTCAGCCCCAGCCCCTGGCGACGCGCCTCTTCGGCAGCAGCCAGGTAGGGTGCCAGCGCAGCATCGGCACCCGCAGGGTACTCGCGGGCATAGGCTTCGGTATAGAGCTCCACGCGGTCGGCGCCGCAAGCCTTCGCACCGGCGACCATCGCAGGGTCGGGATCGACGAAGACCGAAACCCGGATACCCTTTTCGTGAAACCGCGCCGCGACCCCGGTCAGGAAATCCCGGTTGGCGAGCGTATCCCACCCGGCATTCGACGTAATGGCGTCATGCGCGTCGGGCACCAGGGTCACCTGGGCCGGGACGACCTCCAGCACGAGGTCGACGAAACTCGGGATGGGGTTGCCCTCGACGTTGAGTTCGGTGGTTAGCACACGCTTCAGGTCGCGCACGTCGTCGTAACGGATATGCCGGGCGTCGGGGCGCGGATGCACCGTGATGCCGTCGGCTCCGAAACGCTCGATATCGAGGGCCGCACGAACCACATCGGGCATGTTGCCGCCCCGCGAATTGCGCACCACGGCAATCTTATTGATGTTTACACTTAACTTTGTCATAAAATTCGCTATATTTGCACGTAATGACGGCACACGCCGCTGTCTCCGGCCCCAAGCGGAGCACGAACCATGCCGTCCCGATGTTGAACCCGACCGCGCCGGCCGATCCGCACGGGGGCACGAACGGCTCCCGGATGTCGTCTTGACGTGGTAAAGTTACTTATTTTTTCGAAACTCCGCCGATGAAAATCATACTTTTTTCCCGCAGGCAGCTCTCCCACACCGCAGCCGAGATATGCCAATTGTTCGACGCACTCCGTCTTTTCGGATTCGACTACGCCGTCAACGAAGAGTTCGCCCCCCTCATCGGCGAACTCACGGGCATGCAGATCCCGCCCGAAAAAGTCTACGGGCAATGCATCGGGCAGCAGCCCGCCGACAGCCTAATGGTCTGTTACGGCGGCGACGGCACACTGCTCGAAGGCGTACACCGCCTCTGCGGCGCCCCGATCCCCGTCATGGGCATCAATGCCGGGCACCTCGGGTTCCTGACCAGCGCCCCGAGCGCCGGGCTGAACCTGATCTTCGAAGAGGTAGCGGCAGGACGCCTCACCACCGAGCCCCGCTCGATGATCGAAGCCACGGGCGACTATGCCGAGCAGCCCGACACGGAGCTGGGGCTCAACGAATTCACCGTACAGCGTCACGGCGCCGGCATGATCTCGGTCGAAACCTACGTCGACGAGCAGATGGTGGCCACCTACCACGGCGATGGCGTGATCGTCTCGACCCCCACTGGGTCGACGGCCTACTCGCTCAGCGCTGGAGGCCCCGTCGTAGCCCCGACATGCGCCTGCCTGGTGATTTCCCCCCTGGCTCCGCACAACCTCACGATGCGCCCCGTGGTCATCCCCGACTCGGCCACGATCACGCTCCGTGTCGACGCGCGGCGCTCCGACGCATTCGTCACCCTCGACAGCCGCGTGTACGCCATCGGGCAGGAAGCGGCCTTCACGATAAAACGCGCCGATCAGAAGATTTTTCTGGCCGTACCGCACAATATATCATTTTATGACACGTTACGGAATAAAATGATGTGGGGCATCGACATCCGCAGTTGAAGCCCTTGTCTTAAATCGGTGTAAAGTTGTTCAGTAAAGTAGGTAGATTTTCATTTTAATTCCCTATATTTGTGCCCTAATATGAGCGAGCAGAATCGCATACCCCAACACGTCGCTATCATCATGGACGGCAACGGCCGCTGGGCCGAGCTGCGCGGCAAGGAGCGTTACGAAGGCCATGTTGCAGGTGTGGAGCCTGTCCGGGCATCGTTGCGCGCAGCGGCACGCTGGGGCGTCAGGTACCTGACGCTCTATGCGTTCTCGACCGAAAACTGGGGGCGTCCCGCACAGGAAGTCGACGCGCTGATGGAGCTTTTCTGCAAGAGCGTGGTCAACGAGACCCCGGAACTGATCCGCCAGGGGGTGGAGATCCGGATGATCGGTGACCGCACACGATTTTCGGAGAAGGTGCAGCGCTACCTCTGCGAGGCCGAGCAACGGACGGCCGGGGGCAAGACGCTGACGCTGATCCTTGCGCTCAACTATTCGTCGCGCAGCGAGATCACGCGCGCCGTGCAGCGCATCGCCGCACGGGTCGCAGCCGGAGAGCTCGCCCCGGGGGAGATCTCCGAGGGGACGGTCAGCGCTTCGCTCGACACGGCGCCCTACCCGAACCCCGACCTGGTCGTCCGCACGAGCGGCGAATGCAGGTTGAGCAATTTCCTGCTCTGGCAGGCATCCTATGCCGAACTTTATTTTCCGGAGGTGCTGTGGCCCGATTTCACCGAAGAGGAGTTCGACCGGGCAATCGAGGAATACGCCCGCCGCGACCGACGTTTCGGGCTGGTTAAATAGATGAAGTAAAGATTAGATTAAAATAGATGAATTATTTCGGTAAGATATTCACGGCAGCCGTGACCTTCGCGTTATGCTGCACGAATATATTCGCCCAGGAACAGAATCCTGCAGACACCGCGGCCTCGTCGAAGCCCGCATTCCCGGAAAACGCCCCCATGATGCGGCAGGATGGCGCCCAGAAGCTCTACTACATCCGCGACATCAATATCCACGGTGTGCAGTACCTCAATTCCGACATCCTCAAATCCTCGGCGGGACTGATCGCGGGCGACTCGATCTACCTGCCCAGCAACTTCATCGCCAATGCCATTTCGCGCCTGTGGAGCCAGCGGTTCTTCTCGGACGTGAAGATCGGAGCCCAGATCGAGGGCGACAGCCTCGACCTGGAGGTCTTTCTCAAGGAGCGTCCCCGTGTCAACAACTGGGATTTCGAAGGCATCTCGAAGGGCAAGAAGAAAGACCTGCTGGAGAAGCTCAAACTCAAGCGGGGCAGCGAATTATCGGATTATATCATCGACAAGAACAAAAAGCTCATCAAGGCCTACTGGTCGGAAAAAGCCTTCCGCAATACGGAGGTGGACGTGCGCATCACCAACGACACGCTGCGCCCGCAGATGGTGAACGTCACGTTCCTCATCGACCGCAAGAACAAGGTCAAGATCGGCAAGATCAATTTCACGGGCAACGAACAGTTCAAGGACAAGCGCCTGCGCCGTACCTTCAAGAAGACCCACCAGAAGAGCATCAACATTTTCCGCGGGGCGAAGCTCAACGAAAACGATTACGAAGAGGACAAAGACCTCCTGATCGACTTCTACAACTCGCGCGGTTACCGTAACGCTACGATCGTGCGCGATTCGATCTACCCGATCAATGACAAGCGGCTGGGCATCGACCTCGAAGTCTCGGAAGGCAACAAATACTACATCCGCAACGTATCGTGGGTGGGCAACTCGGTCTACGAAACCAACGACCTGCAGCAGATGTTCGGCGTGAGCAAGGGCGACACCTACGACAAAAAGTCGATGCACAAACGACTGGGCATCGGCAAGGAAACCGACCCCGAAGCGATGTCCGTCTCGTCGCTCTACCAGAACAACGGTTACCTGATGTCGCAGATCGAACCCGCCGAGACGATCATCGGCCCGGACTCGATCGACATCGAGGTCAAGGTATTCGAGGGCAAGCAGTTCCAGATCAACGAGGTGGGCATCACGGGCAACCAGCGCGTCGACGACGAAGTCATCCGCCGCGAGCTGCGCACCTTCCCGGGCGAACTCTACGACCGCTCGCTGCTGATGCAGACCATCCGCACGCTCGGTTCGATGGGACATTTCAACCCCGAGACGATCATGCCCGACATCAAACCGGTATCCGACCGGCTGGTCAACGTCAACTGGCCGCTCGAGGAGCAGGCTTCCGACCAGTTCAACATCGCGGGCGGCTGGGGCTCCGGCACGTTCGTAGGTTCGGTCGGCATCACGCTCAACAACCTTTCGGTCAAAAACTTCTTCAAAAAGGGTGCATGGCGCCCCTATCCGATGGGGCAGAACCAGCGCCTGTCGGTATCGGCCCAGACCAACGGCACCTATTACAAAGCTTTCGCCCTGAGTTTCACCGACCCGTGGCTCGGCGGCAAGAAACCCAACTCGTTCACGATCTCGGCGCATTTCTCCGAGCAGAACAACGCCTACTACGTATGGCAGAAGAGTACGCAGTATTTCCGCACGTACGGCGTGGCAGCCGGACTGGGTAAGCGTCTGAACTGGCCCGATCCCTACTTCACGCTCTACGGAGAGGCCAGCTACGAACGTTTCTCGCTCAAGAACTGGAACACGTTCGGCATGACCAACGGTGCAGCCAACCTGCTTTCGCTCAAACTCGTATTCGCCCGCAACTCGGTCGACCAGCCGATCTATCCGCGCCGCGGTTCGGAATTCAGTGCTTCGGTGCAGTTCACGCCCCCCTATTCGCTCTGGGACGGCAAGGATTACAAGAAACTCGAACAACTGGCCAACAGCACGAACAGCACGACCGCCGACAAGGCCAACCAGGAGCGTTACCGCTGGGTAGAGTTCCACAAATGGCAGTTCAAGGCACAGTGGTTCCAGGCGCTGACGAAAAACTCGAACCTGGTGCTGATGCTCAAGGCCGAGATGGGTTACCTGGGCAACTACAATAAACACAAGGTTTCGCCATTCGAGCGTTTCGAGGTCGGCGGCGACGGTATGTCGGGGTATAACATATACGGTATCGACATCATCTCGATGCGCGGTTACGAAGACGGCGCACTCGACCCCACGAGCGACTATTCGGTCGGCTACAACAAATACACGGCCGAGTTGCGCTACCCGGTCATCCTGAAACCCTCGTCGCAGATCTATGTACTGGGCTTCCTCGAAGGCGGTAATGCGTTCGAATCGTGGAAGAAGTTTTCGCCCTTCAAGATCAAGCGTTCGGCCGGTTTCGGCGTCCGCCTCTACCTGCCGGTGGTAGGTATGCTGGGCATCGACTGGGGTTACGGTTTCGACGCCCCGGCAGGTTCGACCAAGAAGAGCGGCAGCCAGTTCCACTTCGTACTGGGGCAGCAGTTCTAACCCGCGGCACGGCACGACGGCCAGAAGAGGGGCAATCCCTCACGATAATCCGTGCCAATATACGGGAAGCGCAAATAAAGCGCAGTGTGGCAATAAATTTGAAAGAAAATAGTTATATTTATAGCACCGTTCCGGGAAACCGGCTGAATATTAACTTAAAACACAAAGGATTATGAAACGTCTGATTTTAATAGCGGCATTCGTTCTCTCGGCTGGCACACTGGCTGCCCAGAACTACATAATCGTAAACAGCGAAAAGGTCTTCAAGTCCATCGACGCCTACAACACTGCGCTTTCCACGCTGGACAAACTGGCCGAACAATATCAGGATATGGTTGACGCGAAGTTCGCAGAGGTGGAGACGCTCTACAACAATTACATGAACCAGAAAGCCTCGCTCACGGCCGCGACGCGCCAGGCCCGGGAAAACGACATCCTGGCCAAAGAAAAAGCGGCACAGGAGTATCAGGAAACCCTCTTCGGCAACGACGGCACACTGATGAAAAAGCGTGTCGAAATGATCGAGCCGATCCAGAAACAGGTCTTTTCCGCGATCGAAGCCTATGCCAAACAGGTGGGTGCCGACGTGGTGCTCGATTCGGCCAACAACCCGACGCTGCTCTACTCGAACCCCAGTGTGGATCGTACGCAGCAGGTTATCGACGTCCTCAAAAAATAGAATCATCAAAACATTAACTGATAATTTATGAAAAAAACAATCAAACTAACCCTTGCGGTTGTATTCGTGATGGGCGCCACATCGCTCTTCGCACAGAAATTCGGGCGCATCAACACCCAGGAAGTTATCTCGGTGATGCCGGAAATGAAGGAGATGCAGACCAACATCGAAGCTTACAGTAAGGATCTTCAGGAGAGCATGGAGAACATTGTCGTCGAATATAACAACAAGTATCAGGAGTTCAACAAGAATTTCTCGACCATGTCGGACGCCGTGCGCCAGCTCAAAGAGAAGGAACTGAATGATCTCATCCAGCGCCGCAACGATTTCGAACAGGTCGCACAGCAGGATCTCCAGAAGCGTTACAACGAGTTGCTGGCCCCGATCATCGACAAGGCCAAGGCCGCTATCGACAAGGTTGCGACCGCAGGCAGCTACCTGGCAGTCTTCGACACTTCGACAGGGTCGCTGGCCTATTTCGACGAGGCCATGCTGACCGACCTCGCCCCAGCCGTGAAGAAGGAACTGGGGATCACGGACGCCCCGGCAGCTACGCCCGCCGCTCCCGCAGCACCTGCGGCAAAATAAGGTAAGACGAATAAACTCAAAATAAAAACTTAAAAAGTGCCGGCTCCCCGGCACTTTTTTCATGCCCATATCCGGCAAAACAACCGGAAAAATACGGAAAGGAGTCTATATTGTTCATTTCGTTCGATTATCGAACATAATGAACTTAAATTACTGTTTTTTTGCTATATTCAGCCCGACTATAAGGGATAAATGAACAGAAAACACACAGAAACTATGATCAACTCATTCACGCTGTCGCAGCTCATCGAAATGTCCGGGGACAACCGCCAGGGCCTGATAAGGGAGTGCTTCACGGCCAGCAGTGACAACCGTATAGAAATTTTCCGGTTCCCGTGCCGCATCGACGCCTTCGTCATCGGCGTCGGCACGGAAGGCGAAACCAGCGTATCGCTCAACCTGCACGAATATCGGCTGAAGAAAAATTCGATCTTCATCTTCAGCCCGAAGAATATCCTCCAGGTCAAGTCGGAGGAGTATTTCAAGGCCGACGTAATCGTCGTATCACCCGATTTCCTGCGACGCATCAACATCGACACAAAAAACCTGCTCCAGCTTTTCCTGCAATTCGCAGCCAACCCCTGCCTGACGCTCACGCACGAGGAAAGCCACTCGATACGCAGTTTCATCGCGCAGATCGAGCGTGAAACCCGGGGCAAAGAAACCCATTTCACGTACGATATTATCAACGGGCTGATTGCCGCGACGATCTACAAGGTCGGGGACGTCCTCTACAACTACCTCTCGGAGCATCCCGAAGTACAGAATCCCATACACAACCGGGCCGAAGAATATTTCAAGCAATTCACGCACCTGCTGGGCGAACACTACCGCACCGAACGCAGCGTGGGGTTCTATGCCCGACAACTCTGCATCACGCCCAAATACCTCACGACGCTCATAAAACGGATCAGCGGGCTGTCGGTTTCGGAGTGGATCGACAACTACGTGATCATCGAGGCCAAGACACTGCTCAAATATTCCACCATGAGCATTCAGGAGATCGCCTACTACCTCAATTTCCCGAACCAATCGTTCTTCGGCAGCTACTTCAAACGCAATACGGGCATGTCGCCTTCGCAGTACAAGGCACAGAACTGACGGCACGGCATTGCCGCAGACAACGAAGCCTCCCCGGCCATACGGCCGGGGAGGCTTTATGCGTCGGGCTCCGAGGGTAATCCTCCGCCGGCAAAAAAGGAAAGGGCGGGGATCAGAAGGGATACCCCACGCCGAAATTGAGCGCCGTATTTTTCCAGCGCAGGTTGTGTATCCACTTTTCGCCGGAGGGATTGTTCGGATTATGGAGCTGCACGCCCCAGTCGAGGCGGAGTACCGCAAACTTGATGTCCAGCCGCAGGCCGATCCCCGTATTGAAACCCAACTGCTTGTAAAACTTGTCGAAATGAAAGACCGCATCGTCGGAGTAGTCGGAGCTCTGGCGGATATACCAAATGTTTCCCAGGTCGAAGAAGGTCGCGCCATGCACCATGCCCCATACCGGGAAACGCAGTTCGAGGTTGGCCTCCAGCTTCACATCGCCCGTCTGTATCGGGAAGGAGCTGTGAGGGTCGGGCACCGAACCCTGCCCCAGCGTACGGGGCGCCCAGCCGCGCATGCCGTTGCTACCGCCGCAATAGAACTGGCGGTCGAACGGAACGGAGGCCGAATTGCCGTAAGCCATCGCCACGCCGCCATAGATGCGGCCGACGAGTGCCGTGGCGCCGCCCAGCATGATCTTGCGGCTGATGCTCAGGTCGGTACGGAAATACTGTGAATATTCGATCCCGAAGATCTTGGCCGGGCTTCCGTCTTTAGGACGTGCGTAGAACAGGCGGTCTACGGCGTCGATCAGGTTGCCCGCCGTCTCGAAATTGAACCGAATATTGGTCGCATTGCCCCCAAGGTTCTTGCGCTGGTTGTTGTACGAATAGCCGAACGTCAGCCCGCCGATGAACTGCGTCCGGAAACTCTCGAGCAGGTACTTGTTCGGAGTGAGTTCCTGGTGCCCCGCAGAGTCGGTCTTGTTTATCATCAGGAACGATTCGTCGAGGTTGTTGACATCGACCACGTTGATGTCGATGGGCCGCAGCGAGAACGCCGAGTAACGGTCGTTCGTCCACTGGTAGGTGATGCCCGCGCTGGAAAGCGTGCGCCGGTAATAGGGGCGATCCTGGAAATTGACCGACAACTCGACCTTGGTCTTGGGCTGGTTGACCGAACGGAACCGCCGCGTGCGCCAGGGCATCAGGAAACGCGGGAAAGTCAGCCCGGTCGTTATGCCGAACTCCGTAGCCCGCTTCTTCTTGGCATCGGGAGCCTTCATAAACTCATAACCGGCCGTGAACGAAACGTCGAATGCTTCGGCACCCCGGAAAATATTGCGGTTTTGGTAGCCCACGGTGGCTTTCAGCCCGTAGAAGCTCGACGTGGTGCTTCCTTCCAGATCGACCTTGAAACTCTGTTTCAGGGTCGGGGTACAGAGGATATTGCATTTCAGGTACCCTTCCCGCGTATAGCGGGTCTGCGTGGAATCGGCCGATGCTCCGATAAAGGAGACATAGTTGGTGACATCGGCACTCTGGGGCTGCTCCTCGAATTCGATTTTGGCGCTCTTGAAATACCCGAGCGACATCAGGTCGGTATACGCGCGGTTCACCTGTGCCGAATTGTAGACATAGTTCGGGTAGAGCGGCACCGCCTGCCGCAGGATCGCGGGTCGCAGGTTGGGGCGTTTCTCGTAGACGATATTCAGGCCGCGGTAATAGAGCGTGTCGAGCCGCTGCAGGAAGGTCGAATCGGTTCGGGCTACCGTAGGGTCGTAATTGGGGAAGACGTTGATCTGGTCGATACGGTAGACCATGTTGTTGTCCATGACCGGAAGGCCGCGCTCGTCATATCCCGTAAGGTTCTGCTTGACAACCAGTTCGAGCCCGACCTTATGGCCGCCGCCCAGCGTATCGGCCACATACTCGATGTTGTTGACCGTAAAGTTGTAATACCCCCGCTCCTTGAGGTAGGCCGCAATACGCTCGCGCTCGCGGTCGAGTACCGTGATGTCGAAGATGCCGCCCTTGCGGAGCAGCGTATTGGCGGTATCGGGAAGGATGATCTGTTCGAGGAACTTGTCCCGGAACTCATAGGAAACGGAGTCGATCCGGTAAGGCTCGCCCTGCCGGGTTCGGTAGGTGACCCTGGCGCGTTTGCGCCGCGAAGTGGTATCCACCTCGAAGGTCACCTGCGACGCGCGAAATCCCTTCGAATCCATAAAGATCTTCAGGTTCTGGGCACTCCGCTCCGTCAGGCCCATGTCCAGCAATACGGGCTCCTGCCCGATCCGGCGCTTCCAGTTGTTCCACCAGTTCTGCTTGCCGGGATTGGCCTGCTCGTAGAGCCAGACATAGAAATTGGTACCCAGAAAACGTTTGTTAGGGGTCTGGCGCACGTATTTCTCGAAATCAGCCGCAGTGATACGCTCCTTGCGGGGCGTCGACTTGTCGGCGTCGATCTTCACCTTCTGCAACAGGTACTGACCTTCGGGGATTTTGCGTGTGACGCTGCATGCGGAGCAGATCAGGCCCAGCATGGCGGCAACGAATATACGACAGGCCCCCCGCACCCCAGCGTCAGTTGTTAAAGAACCCTTTTTCCTTCAACAGCGCGAAATAGGAGTTCGAAATCGCGAGGTTGTCCTTGCGGACGTAGCGGCGCTGCGTGAAGACCTGCGCCAGGTTGGGCAGGTCGTTCTCCTCGAGGAGGCGTTTGGTGAGCTCCGACTCTTCACGCTCGGCCCACAACTCGTCGATTTCGGCGGCCGTATAGTCGGTATATTTCTCATAGTGCACCACGCCTTCGAGCGGCAGGCGGTCGGTCAGCCCGGGCGACTCGTCGGGATACCCCACGACGACGGTCGTCAGCGGAATGACGCCCTTGGGCAGTTCCAGAATGTCGGCGATCTCGCCGGCAGTATAGATCGTCGTTCCGAGATAGCAAATGCCCAGCCCCTTCAGTTCGGCCTCGACGCACAGGTTCTGGGCGGCGAGCAGGGCATCGGTCGCGGCATTGAGAAACCACGCGAAATTGTCATAGGCAGGGTCGGCATCGCGCTGCCGGCACCACATCGAGAAGCGGTGCACATCGGCGCAGACCGTCACCACGCACGGAGCCTGCGTCACCATCGGCTGGTTGAAGTGGCACGGGGCGAGCCTCCCGCGCAAAGCGGCGTCGCGGGTCACGACCAGCGAGTAGAGCTGCATGTTGCCGCATGTCGAAGCACGCGATGCCGCTTCGAGAATCTCGTGCAGCACGTCCTCGGGAATCGGGGTGGAACGGAACTTACGTATCGAACGATGCTTGAAAAGCACACTTTTCATGGGAATTGTATTTATAGGTTTTCTGAAAAAACAATACGGGCGCCTGCCGGTAGCGGCGAATACGCATATTTTCCACAAAAGTAGTAAAACTTTTAGAAGTTTTATTATTTTTGCGATGATATAACCACTATCGGAAGTGCTGGTAAAATTCGTCAAATACGAGGGGGCGGGCAACGATTTCATCCTGATCGACGACCGCGAGGGGGCATTCCGGCCGGATGCAGGACATATCGCCGCCCTGTGCGACCGTCATTTCGGCATCGGCGCCGACGGGCTGATGACCCTGCGCCGCAGCTCCGAGCTGGACTGCTCGATGCGTTACTACAACGCCGACGGGTCGGCAGGGGAGATGTGCGGCAACGGCGCCCGCTGCTTCGCGCTCTTCGCCGAACATCTGGGCATCGGCGGGGAAACCAAATATTTCGACGCGACGGACGGCGTGCATACGGCACACATCCGGCGTGCGCATCGAATGATAAATATCGGAAATCCGCAGAGGTCACGGGCAACGGAGCGATCCGTATGCGCACCTATGAACGGGGCGTCGAGCACGAGACGCTGGCCTGCGGCACGGGTGCCACGGCTGCGGCGCTCATAACCAACTATGCTTTGCAGCACGGAACGACAAAATACCGAATACAGGTTCCCGGCGGAGAGCTGATCGTGGGCTTCACGCACGAGGCCGGGACACAGAATTATACGAATATCAGGCTCACGGGCCCTGCCCGCAGGGTTTTCAGCGGGGTATTCGAAACCGACAATTTCTAAAACCAATCCTCTCCCACCCATGAAAACACCCAAGGGAATCCGCGAACACGACGCGGACGAACTTCGAAAGGCAAAACGCCTCGATCCGATACGCAAGAGCGGCAAAGAGCGGCACTCGCTCTACCGTTCGATCGACGAAGAGGACGACGAGGATCTCCTCGGCACGACGCGGCGCGAATCCGTACTCGACTACCTCGACGAAGGGGATGACGAGGAGGAATAATTCCCGGAACATGACCGAAAAATTTATAATGGCAGGGTCTACGGCCCTGCATGTCTGCGATTCGCAGGTCGGTGACAAGTGTGTCGTGCTGCTGCACGGCTATCTCGAATCGGCATTGGTATGGGAGGATTTCGTCCCCTACCTATATAAAGAGGTACGCGTAGTGACGCTCGACCTGCCGGGTCACGGCATTTCGGTCGTCACAGGCGAAGTGCATACGATGGATTTCCTGGCCGACACGGTAGCCGACGCCCTCACGGCTCTGGGCATCGGGCGCTGTACGCTCGTAGGGCACTCCATGGGAGGCTACGTGGCACTGGCATTCTGCGAGCGCCATCCCGGGATGCTCGACGGGCTCGTCCTGCTCAGTTCCACCCCCAACCCCGATACTCCCGAAAAGGCCGAAAACCGCCGCAGGGAGATCGCCCTCGTAAAGGCAGGCAAGAAGGAGATGCTCGCCCGGGTCGCTCCGGCAGCAGGCTTTGCCGAAGAGAACCGCGCGCGGATGCAGGATCATATCGAAGACCTGACCGAACAGGTTTTCCTTACCGAGGACGAAGGGATTGTCGCCCTGCTGGGCGGCATGATCGCCCGCAAAGACCAGAACGCGATGTTGCGCTCGTCGAAGGTGCCGCAGCTCTTTATCCTCGGCAGGAAAGACGGTTACATCCCGCCCGAAGCGGCCGAGAAAATGGTCGCGGAGCATCCGCAGGCGAAGGTCGTATGGCTGGAAAACTCGGGACACATGGGATTCCTCGAAGAACCCGAGGCGACGGCCCGGGCGATCCTGGATTTCGTGCCAAAATAACACCCCCACCCCCAACACACAATCCCAAACAATAATGACAAGAAAACACTTTCGCCGGCTTATCAGCGGCATTTATCTGATTTCAACGGGGATAGGCATTTCAATCTCCCTCATAGCCCTATACTCCAAGTTGGGCAGCGACTACTCGCCTCCTCTGACATGGCTCGCCGTCTTCGAATTCTGGACTCTCCTGCTTCCCGCACTGGTGACCTGCATAATCGTGGGGCTGGTGCGACTGACCAATAAAATAGAACCTCTTTCGGAAGAGGAGCGACAGCAGAGTTTCGTGGAGCGATTGTCGAAAACCCAGCTCTTCATACCACTGTCGCTGTTGCTGGCCGTACCGTCCGCCTTCTTAGCTTCCACAATACCCGACATCTGGATTCGGGGATTCTTCCGGGTATTCTCCATTTTCATTGCGGTACATCTTTTTATTACCTAGCTGCTGGTACTTCTCCTGCGCAGAACCACCCGTATCCGAAAAACCGGCTGGAAAATAGTGCTGATCCTGCTTTTCATGCTGTCGACCATCGCATACATTCTGGTCTCGACCATCGCATGCGACCTCGCCTCGACCGACGCATTCTATTGGTCGGAATCGCATCGCCGCTCGACATCGGACAACCGGGAATATACGGAATCGGACGCGCAGCGAGAAACCCCGGACTGCCCCGACGAAGAGGTAGTCGTGAGTGAAGAAACCGCAGAACGTCTTGCCGACGACGCTATGTATATCTACAACCAATACGATTGGGCAGCACTGGGTGAAGACTACGTTTATTCTTTTGTAATGGAGTGCAGCGAAATATTGGAATATAATCCGAATGCGATTTATACGCCTTGTATCCTAACGAGTCCCGAGGAGATAGGCGAAGAAAAATACAGGGAATTCGCGGCAAGGGACAGCATGCGCTTCGTCGTCAAACAGCGGTTAAGCCGCTTTTACCATCAGGTATTCCACTCGGACTATGAGGATTTCGATTCGGAGGATTTCGACACCATGCTCTGGTGGCTGAAAAAAGCGCTGCTGAAAAGAAAGGACGCTATCGATTATAATTTCTTTGCCAAAAGGGTCGACATGCTCGATCTGGCCTGGCGGGAGTTGAACGCACTGGGTGAAAAGAACGGCAGGGACGCTTTCACTGACATTTACAACTATGCAAACGAGGAAGACACGTATCTGCTTTGGCGAGAATACGGCGACTACATCACCAATCCCTATGTACGCTACACGGTCAACAGAAATTCCGACGATCAATATCTGTTGCTTTGGGCTTATACGTTCTGGGGGCGGCGTTCCAACGACGGAACCAGCGCCATGTGGCGCATACTCCTCGATCAAATACTCGACGTGTATCCGAACGAACTTTATCCTGCGGAAACGGTTCGCAGCCAGACCCGCAATATAGCCCGGGCCAAAGAGAGGGCTACCGAGTTTATCGACTGGTACAAAGCCAATTACTGGTCGTTCAAGGAGCTGAAAGCCGCAAAATACGATGACGAAGGCAAACTTGTAAAACTCGACCGGGATGAACTCGGCAAATACGTCCACGCACTGAAGCAAAGCAATTACCTTACACCCGACCTGCTCAAGAATCTGGAAACGACTTTCGACCAGATGGCCGACAGTGTTAAAACAGGCAAAATAGGCAGTGGACAGGGCGAGTGGCTCCGCAAGGATCCGCTGATCGACAACTACTCCGCCATCGCCGAAGAGATGAACCCGATAACCTGGGAAGTGGACTTTATCTGGGATACCAGACGGCAGGAGATGCAACTTACCTCATCGGACGGGAATCTGAATGCCACGGTCAAAGGTATAGACGACCAATGGATGATCGACTGCTTTTGCTTTTAACCATGCCCGCGAATATATCCGGCAAATAAATTTGCCGGAAACGGGAATTGCCTACATTTGTAAAATGGATATTTCCGGCACAGACTAAACAGATCCTCGACGAACCGCGCCTCATCGGTTCCGGCAGGATATAAAACTTTAGAACGATGAACGAAGAGATGAAATTCTGCCAGAGCTGCGGCATGCCGATGCAGGCGGCGGGCGATTTCGGCACTGAAACCGACGGAAGCCCGAGCGGGGAATACTGCGTCTATTGTTACAAGGGCGGCACCTTCACCGCGGCATGTACGATGGAGGAGATGATCCGCCACTGTGCACAGTTCCACGAACAGTTCCGCGACGAAAATGGCAAAAGCTATACTTTCGAGGAGTCCGTCACGCTGATGCGCGAATACTTTCCCACACTCAAGCGCTGGAAAAAAGACTGAGCTTCGCAGCACGGCAATAACATTCGGAACCGGGAAAACCGAATGGGCTTTACGTCCATAGCGGTTCCCGGATAATTTGCTATCTTTGCCTGGAAACTTAAAACTCCGTAAACGAAAATGAAGAAACTCCTGCTTTTATGTTCCGTCCTGTCCCTAAGCGTCCTGTGGCCCGGGGATGCGATTGCCCAGCTGAAAATCGGCGGCAAGAAACTCAACACGGCAAAACTGCTCGACGCCGGGAAGGATGTCGCCAAAGCGGTGACCCTGAGCGACAGCGACATCGCACAGTTGAGCCGCGAAGCCGTAGCATGGATGGACGCCAACAACCCCGTCGCCGATGAGACGACCGAATACGGGGCACGCCTCAAACGTCTGACCGAGGGTATCACCGAGGTCGACGGGTTACCGCTCAACTTCAAGGTTTACAAGGTGGCAGACGTCAATGCCTTCGCTTGCGGCGACGGTTCGATCCGCGTCTTCAGCGCCTTGATGGATCTGATGGACGACGACGAACTGATGGCGATCATCGGGCACGAAATCGGGCACGTAGTCCACGCCGACACAAAACATGCGATGAAAAACGCCTACCTGGCATCCGCGGCCCGCAATGCTGCCGGGGCTGCGGAAGGAAGCAGGCTGGCCAAGCTGAGCGGCTCGCAGCTGGGCGAATTGGTGACGGCCTTCACCGATGCGCAATTCTCGCAGAAACAGGAGTACGAAGCTGACGAATACGGATTTGAATTCTCCGTAAAACACGGTTTCAGCCCCTATGCGATGGGCAACTCGCTGAACAAACTGGTAGAACTTTCGAAGGGAGCCAAGGCATCGACCGTACAAAAGATGTTTTCATCGCACCCCGACAGCGAGAAACGCGCCGCCAGGATGAAAGAGAAGGCCGACGCACACGCGGAACAGTAGAAGTTACACCGAATAATACCGGCTCGCCCGGGACAGGGTCGTGCAGGGAGAGTCCGCACTATTCGGCAGCCAATGCGCCCAATAATCTATCTGCCGCACAATTACGCAAAAGCCGGGGAAATCCCCGGCTTTTGCCGTTCATGCTTTCGGCGGGGACACAGGCCGGACTTCTTTGAAAAACACCTTCGTCCCCGGTAAAGCCGGAGCTATTTCAAGGGCTGGCAATGCGGGCAATAGTAAACCGCCCCGCCCAGATAGGCCTCCTTGACAAGTGCACCTCCGCATACAGGGCACGGATCCGTATATGTATTTTTCGAGAGGATGACCTTGTACCCGCCGGAATTGCCGAAAAGATCCTTCTCCGTATCCCGGCCACCGACCGCTGTCATTTCGGCCAGCGTGGATTTCACAGCGCCGAACAGCGCGTCCAGTTCTCGCTCGCCCAACGTCGCCATCTTCCGTTTAGAGTGGATCCGTGCATTGAAAAGAATATCCTGCAGGACGCCGTTTCCCAAGCCGGGAATCCGCTGTTGCGTAGCAAGGAATGCTTTGGCGGAAAGATTAGGTTTAGCACCGGCCACCAGGCGGTCGAAATAAGCGGCATCGAACCCATCGCCGAGCGGGGAAGGTTTCGACAAGGCACCCAGGTAGTACGGATTATCCAGTGTATCCCGGAAAGCATTGATCCCGCCATACATGGCCACCGTGAAGACCAGGAAACTGTCATCGTCGAATGCTATCAGCAACTGGTATTTGGGCGGGATATCCGCTCCGGCCGGACAGTAACGCATGTGTACGCCGTCGGAAAGCGCGATATGCACCCTATCCTCCAACAGCAGGTCGACAAATGCCCCATAACCTGCGGCAGCCAGAACTTTTTTTCCGGCGAACAAACTCCTGTATGCGGCCGGATCCCCGGTATACCAGCTAAATTTATGCGGATACGTTGCGTTGAAAACATCGGTAATCGTACGGCCGGTCAATACATCGGCCGCCTGCTTCGCCAAGGTGCGAGACTCGGGTATCTCTATCATAATCTGTTCTTTGGAATAAAGATAGTAAAAAGATTCCAAGCACCAAGCCTATTCGGGGCAAGTCATCGATTTACAAGATTCTTCATCTCATCTCCGAAGTCCCGTTTTTTCCGTCAGCCAGTTTGCCGGCCAGCCATACCAGAAAGGGCAGGTAGCAGAAGCCCAAGCGCCCGGAAGATCCGAAAAATACACCACGGTCAAATGGGAGCTCCTTCGCAATGGGAGGGCTGTGCCAGGCATCCCAACAGAACACCCCGCGCCACACGGAAGAACAAGGCACAGGAAGGCATAGGGAAAAGGACAAGCCTGGGGCACAAGGCTGCGAATTACCCAATGCGGAAAGGGGCATAAAAAAAGGTCAGACCTTATGATCTGACCTTGAAGAGGCGGCTACCTACTCTCCCACGGGAAAACCGCAGTACCATCGGCGTTAGTGAGCTTAACTTCTCTGTTCGGAATGGGAAGAGGTGGAACCTCACTGCTATAACCACCTAAAAGAACGTTTTCGATAAACCGGGACAAAGCAAACCTGTTTGTTTTGTCGTGTGGAGAAAACGAAGGACGAAGTCCGACATGCTCCATGCTATCGAAGTAGTGCGAGCAGCCTTTTAGTCGCTGCAATCCGTCGCACCCGGTATAAGTTGACATACTTCGGAGATGAGATAAAGAATCTTGTAAAAAAGCCTTTCGGGTAATTAGTACTGCTCGGCTTTGACATTACTGTCTTTACACCTGCAGCCTATCAACGTAGTCGTCTCCTACGCCCCTCAAGGGAAGACTTATCTTGGGATGGCTTCGCGCTTAGATGCTTTCAGCGCTTATCCAGACCGAACGCGGCTACTCGGCAGTACACTTGGCAGCATAACCGATACACCGGAGGTTCGTCCAACTCGGTCTCTCTTACTAAAGTCAGAACCCCTCAATCTTCCTACGCCCGCAACAGATAGAGACCGAACTGTCTCACGACGTTCTGAACCCAGCTCGCGTGCCACTTTAATCGGCGAACAGCCGAACCCTTGGGACCTTCTCCAGCCCCAGGATGTGACGAGCCGACATCGAGGTGCCAAACCGCCGCGTCGATATGAGCTCTTGGCGGCGATCAGCCTGTTATCCCCGGAGTACCTTTTATCCTTTGAGCGATGGCCAGTCCACGCAGAACCACCGGATCACTATACCCTGCTTTCGCACCTGATCGACTTGTTGGTCTCACAGTCAAGCACCCTTATGCTATTGCACTCTACGCACGGTTACCATTCGTGCTGAGGGTACCTTGGGAAGCCTCCGTTACTCTTTTGGAGGCGACCACCCCAGTCAAACTACCCACCAAACGGTGTCCCCTCTCGAGGGTTAGAACTCAAGTACACAAAGGGCAGTATTTCAACGTCGACTCCACGAACACTGGCGTGCCCGCTTCGTAGTCTCCTGCCTATCCTACACATTGTGTACCCAAATTCAGCGTTAAGCTATAGTAAAGGTTCACGGGGTCTTTTCGTCCCGTTGCGGGTACCCGGCATCATCACCGGGACTACAATTTCACCGAGCTCACGGTTGAGACAGTGTCCAGATCGTTACACCATTCGTGCAGGTCGGAACTTACCCGACAAGGAATTTCGCTACCTTAGGACCGTTATAGTTACGGCCGCCGTTTACTGGGGCTTCGATTCAATGCTTCTCTTGCGATGACATCCCCTCTTAACCTTCCAGCACCGGGCAGGTGTCAGGCCCTATACGTCTTCTTTCGAATTTGCAGAGCCCTGTGTTTTTGATAAACAGTCGCCTGGACCTCTTCGCTGCGCCCACCTCGCGATGGGACCCCTTTTCCCGAAGTTACGGGGTTAATTTGCCTAGTTCCTTAACCGTGATTCACTCGAGCACCTTAGGATACTCTCCTCGACCACCTGTGTCGGTTTACGGTACGGGTGACATATACTATAACTTAGAAGATTTTCTCGGAAGTCGACTTGGGTGCACTATCAAATTGCCCGTAGGCTCTCTGTACTGTCAGGTTTCAGCAAGGACTAACTCTTAATCTGTCCCTATACCTAAGCCCTTTAACCACCTATTCCGTCAGGTGGCGGCACTTACGTTCCTTCGTCTCTCCATCGAGGTATATGTCAGTATCGGAATATTAACCGATTATCCATCGAGATCACCGTTCGGCTTACCCTTAGGACCCGACTAACCCTGATCCGATTAGCGTTGATCAGGAAACCTTGGTCTTGCGGTGTGCGGGTTACTCTCCCGCATTATCGTTACTCATGCCTACATTTGCTTTTCCATACACTCCACCAAACCTCACGGTTCGGCTTCAACGCGGAATGGAATGCTCCCCTACCGCACTTTCGTGCCCAGAACTTCGGTGGTATACTTGATGCCCGTTTATTATCCACGCTTTGCCGCTCGACTAGTGAGCTGTTACGCACTCTTTGAATGAATAGCTGCTTCCAAGCTAACATCCTAGCTGTCTCTGCAGCAAAACATCGTTAGATCAACTTAGTATACTCTTGGGGACCTTAGTTGCTGGTCTGTGTTGTTCCACTCTCGTAACCGGACATTAGCACCCGGTCGCTCACTGCTGTAAATCATACTACTGGCATTCGGAGTTTGTCAGGATTTGGTAGGCGGTGAAGCCCCCGCATCCAATCAGTAGCTCTACCTCCAGTAGACTCTTAATTACAACGCTGCCCCTAAAGGCATTTCGGGGAGTACGAGCTATTTCCCAGCTTGATTAGCCTTTCACCCCTACCCTCAAGTCATCGAGAAGCTTTTCAACGCTTATTCGTTCGGTCCTCCAGTTGGTTTTACCCAACCTTCAACCTGCTCAAGGGTAGATCGCAAGGTTTCGCGTCTACAACCACTGACTAAACGCCCTGTTCAGACTCGCTTTCGCTTCGGCTCCGTGCATCCGTGCACTTAACCTTGCCAGTGATTAGTAACTCGTAGGCTCATTATTCAATAGGCACGCCGTCACGGCACGAAGCCGCTCCGACAGGTTGTAAGCGTATGGTTTCAGGTTCTATTTCACTCCCCTGTTCGGGGTTCTTTTCACCTTTCCCTCACGGTACTGGTTCACTATCGGTCTCTTGGGAGTATTTAGCCTTACCGGGTGGTCCCGGCGGATTCAGACAGGATTCCTCGTGTCCCGCCCTACTCAGGATACTGCTATCGCCTGACGTGCTTACCTGTACGAGTCTTTCACTCTCTACGGATGAACTTTCCAGAACATTCCAGTTCACAGTCATTTGAATATTGCAGTCCTACAACCCCACAGTTGCCGTAACAATTGTGGTTTAGGCTGTTTCCCGTTCGCTCGCCGCTACTTAGGAAATCGATGTTTCTTTCTTTTCCTCCTCCTACTAAGATGTTTCAGTTCAGAGGGTTGGCCCACTTTCGTGTGACAGGCCTTCTGCCTGCCGGGTTGTCCCATTCAGAAATCCTCGGATCAATTCTCGTTTGCAAATCCCCGAGGCTTATCGCAGCTTACCACGTCTTTCTTCGCCTCCAAGAGCCTAGGCATCCCCCATACGCCCTTTATTACTTTCTTACATTTCCGATAACCCCTATTGTAGTTATCGGAACTTTATCTCATCTCCTTAAATATGTCAATGAACGCTGGTCGAATCCTCGACCTGAGTGGAGGATAAGGGAGTCGAACCCTTGACCCCCTGCTTGCAAAGCAGGTGCTCTAGCCAACTGAGCTAATCCCCCGAGTTCGGTGTAGTCCCGTGCGGACTTGAACCGCAGACCCCTACATTATCAGTGTAGTGCTCTAACCAACTGAGCTACGGGACTGTATCCGCGGGAAGACCCCACTCGGTATAACATAAAAATTACAGGTTAATTCGAGAGAAAAGAATGAGACTTATCTGTTGACGAAATAGTCACACTCTCCAGAAAGGAGGTGTTCCAGCCGCACCTTCCGGTACGGCTACCTTGTTACGACTTAGCCCCAGTTACCGGTTTTGCCCTAGGTCGCTCCTTGCGGTCACGAACTTCAGGCACCCCCAGCTTCCATGGCTTGACGGGCGGTGTGTACAAGGCCCGGGAACGTATTCACCGCGCCATGGCTGATGCGCGATTACTAGCGAATCCAACTTCATGGAGGCGGGTTTCAGCCTCCAATCCGAACTGAGATAGGCTTTCGAGATTGGCATCTCCTCACGGAGTAGCGACCCTCTGTACCTACCATTGTAACACGTGTGTAGCCCCGGACGTAAGGGCCGTGCTGATTTGACGTCATCCCCACCTTCCTCTCGGCTTACACCGGCAGTCCCGCCAGAGTGCCCAGCTTGACCTGATGGCAACTAACGGTAGGGGTTGCGCTCGTTATGGGACTTAACCCGACACCTCACGGCACGAGCTGACGACAACCATGCAGCACCTAGTTTCCTGCCCCGAAGGGAAATCCTGTTTCCAGAATCGTCAGTAACTTTCAAGCCCGGGTAAGGTTCCTCGCGTATCATCGAATTAAACCACATGTTCCTCCGCTTGTGCGGGCCCCCGTCAATTCCTTTGAGTTTCATTCTTGCGAACGTACTCCCCAGGTGGATAACTTATCGCTTTCGCTTAGTCACCGACTGTGTATCGCCGACAACGAGTTATCATCGTTTACTGCGTGGACTACCAGGGTATCTAATCCTGTTTGCTCCCCACGCTTTCGTGCCTCAACGTCAGATATAGTTTGGTAAGCTGCCTTCGCAATCGGTGTTCTGTATGATCTCTAAGCATTTCACCGCTACACCATACATTCCGCCTACCGCAACTACTCTCTAGTCTAACAGTATTAGAGGCAGTTCCGGAGTTAAGCCCCGGGATTTCACCTCTAACTTATCAAACCGCCTACGCACCCTTTAAACCCAATAAATCCGGATAACGCTTGAATCCTCCGTATTACCGCGGCTGCTGGCACGGAGTTAGCCGATCCTTATTCGTACGATACTTTCAGTCACCTACGCGTAGGTGAGTTTACCCTCGTACAAAAGCAGTTTACAACTCATAGAGCCGTCTTCCTGCACGCGGCATGGCTGGTTCAGACTTGCGTCCATTGACCAATATTCCTCACTGCTGCCTCCCGTAGGAGTCTGGTCCGTGTCTCAGTACCAGTGTGGGGGGTTAACCTCTCAGTCCCCCTATGTATCGTTGCCTTGGTGAGCCGTTACCTCACCAACTAGCTAATACAACGCATGTCCATCTATAACCACCGGAGTTTTCAACCCGGAGAGATGCCTCTCCGAATATTATGGGGAATTAGTACCAATTTCTCAGTGTTATGCCCCTGTTATAGGTAGGTTACATACGCGTTACGCACCCGTGCGCCGGTCGCCACCAAAGTATTGCTACCTCGTGATGCCCCTCGACTTGCATGTGTTAGGCCTGCCGCTAGCGTTCATCCTGAGCCAGGATCAAACTCTCCATTGTATAAAATTATAAATGTTTTGTTAGAGTCCTGACTATTCGTTTATCCTTTATAAAAGGAAATTGACAGATAAATACTACATTTCTTTTCTCTCAAAATATAACCAGTAATTCAAAGAACCAGTTTGAAAAATCGCATTTACGATGCGAAAGGACTGCAAAGATAGAGTAACTTTTTGAATCCTGCAAATCTTTTTTCAAAAATCTTTTTAAGAACTTCGCGTCTCGGGAAATCGGGCTTACACAGAGCTTTAAGCTCCTTTATTGTAAACTTTCAGCCTTCGTAAGAACAACCGTTTTTCTCAAACGCGGATGCAAAGGTAGCGACTTTTTTCGAACCTGCAAATATTTTCGCATATTTTTTGCATAAAAGTTAAAAATTCTTCAAATCTGAGGTATACACCTATATTTTATTAGAAAAGAATTAGTCGACCAGCCCTTATGAAGCCCGGGCCGCACATCGCCGCAACCGGGAAGCCGACCTGCAGGGCCGAGGGCTTCCATGGAAAAGACCGCAGCGAGTAAATTCGGGTCGAGTCCTGCAAAACTGAGATTTTTTACTATTTTTGCGTCAGATTATCCGACCGATATGAATTTCAGAAAAATATCACTGCTCGTGCTGATCCTGCTCATCGCGGATCAGGCACTCAAGATCTGGGTCAAGACCCACATGCACCTCGACGAATCGATCGTCGTCTTCCCGGACTGGTTCCAATTGCGCTTCATCGAGAATAACGGCGCGGCCTTCGGGATGCACATCGCCACCAAAGGCGGGTTCGACTGGGGGAAACTCCTGCTCGGGATTTTCCGGATCGTGATGGTCGGGGTCATCGGCTGGCTGATGCACCACCTCCTCAACAAACGCAAAGACACCCCCAAGGGGGTCATCGTCGGCCTGGCGCTGGTTATGGCCGGTGCCCTGGGCAATATCATCGACAGCGCTTTCTACGGGCTGCTCTTCTCGGAGTCGACGCCCTATACGGTCGCACATTTCGGCGGACACTACGCCGGATTCATGATGGGCAAGGTCGTCGACATGTTCTATTTCCCGCTCTTCCAGTGGAACGGTGTACCGCGGTTCCTGAACTTCCTGGTGGACAGCAACAACTACTTTTTCGGAGCCATCTTCAACCTGGCCGATGCCTATATCTCCATCGCCGTCATCTATCTGCTTCTGTTTCAGTACAAATTCCTGAGCAAGTAGATTTTTTTCGTAAAAATAGTTGGTGAATGAGAAAAAAGTATTACTTTTGCACACCACAATTTCCAAAAGCCCAGGTGGCGGAATAGGTAGACGCGCACGTTTCAGGTGCGTGTGCCGCAAGGCGTGCAGGTTCGATTCCTGTCCTGGGCACTAATATGTGGTTAAAGGAGCTGATAATCAGCTCCTTTATTTTTTTGCAGGATAAAATGTAGGATAAATGAGCTACTCGCCCTCTTCAAAGTCCTTAAAAAAGGAGCTTCCCGCAAGAATAGTAGCGTTCTCATCCACCCCTAATCGCAGATACCGCATCGTTGTTGTAACCTTTTTATGCCCTAACGCCATCGAGATCGAAGAAAGCGGAACTTTGGAACGCTGAAGATGCGTTGCGAATGATCGCCGGGCGGTATGGGTAGAGATCAAAGCATACTTCTCAATCCGGATCTCCTTCACCTCTCCTCCTCGATGTTCGCAAATTGTCACTTTTTCGTCGATCCCTGCCATTTTCGCCACCACCTTGATATAGAATTCATTTTCTGGTCTGAAATCGTTTTTGACAGGTCAAAATCGCTCTCGAGGATTCTTTGTATCACGGGATGAAGTGGAATGGCAATAGGGGTATCCGTCTTACGCGTACGCATCATAATCATTCCATCGACAATATTAGATTCGCTGAAGCGACTAAAGTCAGATACCCTCATGCCCGAAAATGCCCCGATAAGAAACCGGTTCCGTATCAGTTCACATGTAGCTATACGCTGCCTGACCGCTTTCTCTCCGCACAGATCCGGCCACTCATTCAATACTGCGTTTTTTGTGATTCTCAATCTATACAACTTCATCAGTTCGTCAACCGAAAGATAGACAGGATCACTCTCTTTTGCTACCGTGATAAAATTTTTATGAGTGTGCCATTCAAATTATGCAGGTGATCCACATCTCGGGCTTCCCTATAAACCTGTTTAATCACTTTGATGAGACTGCCGAAATAATTATCCGAATATCCCTGCCCATATATCCAGCTCCGGAACTGATTATAGAAATTGATATTGATATCTTCAAATTGCAAACGACACCGAATCATCTTTTCATACTGCTTCAGCTTATTCAGGACTGTTCGGTAATGCCGGATCGTTATTATCGACCTCGCATCGGCATAGCGGGCAATATAACGCTCAAAATAATCAGAGTAATAGTCAGAGGGAGACTCCGGAGTATTTATTGACGGAACAGGTCGTTCCAAGGCTTTGCAGTATTCTTCATCTACCAACTCGAAGAAGTCCCGCAAAGACGGAACCATATTGCTTTTCTTAAAACAAACCTCAGCTCGTTGGGCTGCCTGACTCCATTGCTCCAATGTATCATTCGTACAATTCGCTAACCTGTTTTCACGGCACACCCGAACCCTCTGCCGCTGGGGGTTCCAGAACTTTACCAGAGTAGACTCTTTTGTCGTGCGTCGATACTGTTTGCCCTTAAATGTTACGGATAAGATAATCGCCGATCTCTCCCGCTGGGGAGTAGCTAAATAGAATTTTATCATTTTGTTCGATATACTATTATGGAGTCCGTGTTTGAAAATTGGATCCCATTACAATATATCAAACACAGAACTACTCTTTAACACGCTCTTTATCAGGATATTCCACGCCAACGCGGGGGGGGGCTGGTGTAGTTCCAAGAAATGATCGTTTATGAAATTTTGTTGTTGAAGTAATGTTTCAGCCTGAGTTCTAATTATTGTCATAAGCTCAGCTATCATTGAGTCTTTTGCAGTATTCTCCCCACGAATAGACGAAGAATCCAATTCCTGCTCAACAATAACAGCATCGCCAATCCCAGTTAACAGCCAGTGAAGATTAACATCTGGAACAATACACAATATATTTGCTATCGCATTTGAATTCAAAGGTGTATTCTTTGCTTGCCCAGTAAAACTCCCATAAGACATTCCTATCTTCTCACAAAAATTCTTCTTACCAAACCATTTTATTTCAGCGATATACAATATCCTGCCCTTAATCGCAGGAAATTTATTTTGCATATTGTTGCTTATTAGAAAATATATTTGCATTGTGGTACGTGCGTACCGAACTTGCGTACCACAATAAATTGGATAAAGTTAAGAAATAACATTTGTAAACCAAAGACGTGGCTCGAAAAATCACTTTCACTGAAGTGCCATCTTCTAAAGGGTGGGAACCATTTTTTAAAGGAATGGCGGTAAAAGATCCTGCCATTTTCAAAAATGTAGGGAATGTAGTCACAAATGGCCGACAGGCAATAAAGCGGTATAACAAGAAGATAAAAACAGGAAAACTCGAGCCACGAAAGTTTGAAACCAAAACATATTCAGACGAAAATATATTTACTATCACGAGAATATCGTAAACAGTAATCAGTTCATGGAAGACTCTACACATATTGATTCCACCAAGATCAGTCTCTACATTCAACAATTCGAATTCACTGTGAGTAATCTGGAGGCCACGATTACACGGATGAAAAAGGAGTGTTTCGACCCTAAAAAATTCTATGGAACCGCGATAACCGTTGACGCTTGTGCCCGAATGCACAGCGTATGCACCGTGACTGTTCGTGAATATGTCCATGCCGGCCTCATTCCCACTCACCCGGATAGCACCTCTCGAAAAATCCTCATACTTACAACAGATGCCTTATTGCTCGACTTCAAACAGCTCAAGCAAAAATATAAAGAATTGAAATTATCAATATAAAGCACAAGAGACTTGAGGGGAGTGGTGATAAGACTGCATCACTGATCCCACGGTAGCAGTTGGCACACCATATCCCCTCTCTCTTGTTTATCCTCGATCATGGAATCTGTGCAAAAGATATATAGCAGCAAGGACTCTCGGGTATACAAAAGCGAGAGCTTGATCGTTCCCCCAACCCTCCCGACTGGCGAAGCACCACTCGAATTAAACCAGCCAAACATGATCTTGGATGCCAAATACAATTACCGGCTGATACAACTATCGGCAATCGTAAAAATCACCAACATTTTACAGCCGATCATCAATCAAAATATAGACGAATACGTCACGCTGTGCCGACGCTTCGGAAACAAAGAGGAACATCCAAAAATTGATTACCTTTTGGGGGAAGAGCGGAACCTCCGATTGCACGCCGAAAACGTTTACTGGAAGATCAACGAGCGGACACTCGAGGTTAGGATACCTTTAGATGCTTTTACGAATATCCGAAGCCATTATAGCCGGATCAGAGCAGCCATCAGCGATCTGATCAGGATACCGGTTAAATTTCCCACATGGTCGGAATTAGCCAAAGAAACACTGACTGACGGATGCCGGCCTTTATGTCAAGGAGTATTTTATAACAATGACAAGTCTCAGAAAAACAGAAGCTATATCCACATTTTCTTCGATGAAGACATAGCCAGATTACTGGTCAATCCCTGTTACGGATACTCACGCCTATTACAAGCTACCGTCGACAACTGCCGTTCTATTTATACCGCGAGGATCTACATGCAGATCTGCCGACACGCAGATGGGAAGAAATAGGCTATTCCCTACCCTGATCTCCGATTGCTTCTGAATGTCGACTCACCCAAGAAGAAAGGGAGTACAGAATCCAAGCAGCGTATCCGCGCCAACTCAGTCCCGAGGTACCATGAGTTCCGTCGGCGCGTCCTCGACGTCGCACGCGATGAGCTGCTCCTTATGGTGCAAAATAATACGACAAACTATTATTTCACCTATACCGAGGAGTTCCCGAGCAATCGCCATTCCACGCCAAGCCATATTATTTTTAACATATACGAGACACATCCGTCGAAAAAAGATCTCGACGCTTACGAGAACCATCTTTCCCAAATTATGTATATTGGTACGGGTATAAGACCGTGAACACACGGGAAGCATTTACTCCGGCGCTCGACTACCCTGCACCCATCGAGTCCGCACAGCTCCTCAAGATTCAGCTATACCCCACCTTTCGGGCATATGAAATAATCGGTGCCGATGATCCCGGCTGCGGACAGTGGGCGCCCATCGAGCGGACGATTAACAGCCCGAGTATTTCCGGACATGAGTTCGCCCCCATAAACACAACACATGCCGATGCACAAGGTATTTCATGCACCTTGACGAGCGTGAGCAATATGACTAGGCTCGATACCAAAAATCCCCTGCTCGCTCCTTACACCGAAGGTGACACAATGCTCCTGTTGCCGTTTACCGAAAGCGCGGCAATAGCTGCGAAAATGATGGATAGGACATTTATTAAGTATAAGTTCTACGCTAAAACTCAGCCTAACAAAGTGAAGATCAGTTCATTTTATAATAAACCAAATTTACAAATCGAATCAACATTCTCAAAATCAATAATAACCTTAACTAAACGACACCCCGACCGATCAGCCGAAGATTTGTAGGTAACCGAAAGTGCAAAAAAGAGTAAATATGTTGTTTGCAAGTATTTAATTCTATTTTTCTGCATGTGTCCGGAGCAATAAAAAAGCGAAATCGGGCAGATTTAACGGTAAGTTGTGTTACTTATCCGTTACCTACCCGAAATACTTTGCATTGCATTAAGGCGTTTGTTTTCAGACCCTTGCATCGAATTTCCGCATAATAAATAACTTGACATTACGTTTAACGAATTCAAAAAGTTAAGTTATTATGCAACGCAGCACTTTCAAAGTCCTTTTCTGCCTCAAAAGGCAGTCCGAAAATCCGATCAGGTTCCCGTCATGGGTCGTATCACCATCAACGGCACGATGTCGCAGTTCAGCGACAAACTCACCGTTCGTTCCACCCTCTGGGATGCCAAGGCTAAAAAAGCTTCCGGTAGGAGTCTCGAAGCCCAGCGTCTCAATGAAAAGTTGGAAAACATCAAAACCAATATCGGTAAGCTGTATCAACGTCTCTGCGACCGTGATTTGTATGTTACGGCCGAAAAGGTTCGCAACGCCTTTCTGGGTATGGGCGATGACTGCCGTCTTTTGTTGCAAACCCTCAACGAATACCTTGCAGGCTTCCTCAAATGTGTGGGCAAAGACCGCGCCTATTCCACCTATGAGGATTACTGCCTGCGGCGCAGGCGTCTTGCAGCTTTGCACGAATACGAATACCATGTCAAGAACATTCCGTTCAAAGAGTTGAAGCGGGACTTTATCGAAAAGTTCGTGGTCTACCTCTCCTCAATACAAGGGATACGCTCCGGGACGATCCTCCCACAGCATGTCGGGTTGACTCGCGCCCGCAATTTTCAGTGTATCCATATAAATTATTTGTCGTTTGGTTTGTCGTCATAGGTAAAGGGAACCAGCCGGGTGATCACAAAAGCCGGAATGGTGGCGAGCATCACCGCGAGGAAGAAGATCCGGTAGCTCATCAGATCGCTCAAAAAGCCTGAAGCCATGCCCGTGAGCATCACCGAGAGGTTCATGATACCCGAAGCGAAAGCGTAGTGCGCCATCTGGTGACGCCCCGGAGCGACCTGCTGCATCATAAACAGCGTGAGGCCCACGAATCCGAATCCGTAGCCGAAGTACTCCACGACGATGCCACCGCCCACGAGCCACATGCTCAAAGGCTGGAACCATGCAAGCAAGGCGTAGACCCCGAACGGCAGGTTGAAGATACAGCACAGCGTGAAAAGAGTCCGCCGCAGACCACGTCGGGCGATGTAGTAGCCCGCCAAAAGCGAGCCCAGCAGAAACGCCCCCGCGCCGAAAGTCCCGTAGTAAAGGCCGATCTGCTGGTTCGTAAGACCCAAGCCCCCGGATGCGGTATCCGCCTTGAGGAACAGAGGAACGATCTTCATCACGAAGCCCTCGCCCAATCTATACAGGATGATGAACGCGATATAATACCAGATGTGTCTCTTCGTGAAAAAAGCGCCGATGACCTCACGCAGGCCCGACAGGCCCTCCCGCAGCTGAGCCGCCTGAAGGAAGCGCGCGGAGATGGTAAAGACCCAAAGCGACGAGCGCGGCGCACAGGAGCAACAGAACGACCGTCCACGAACGAACAGAGGCGTCGTAAGAAGACGCGCCGACGGCCGAGAAGCCGTCGCAGAGCCACCCCGCAAGCCACACCAGACCGCCTGGGGCAACCAGTTTCGCAAAATTGTAGAACGCACCCTGCCAGCCGATGTATTTAGCCTGGGACGCCGGCGGAAGCTCCGACATTTAGACCCCGTCGGCCGTGATGTCGTGCATAGCACCGCTGAAGGCAACAACGGCAAAGACAACAACACTGACCGCGAAGAACAGCGGAAGCTGAAGCGAAAGGGCCGCTGCGCCGAACAGAACACCGCTCAGCATCTGGCTCCCGACGCCCCAGAACTTCTTCGTCCGGTACAACTCCAGGAACAGCTCCACAGGAACTTGATCGTCCAAGGCCACATGATCAGAGACGTCCAGAACGCTATCTGAGCATCCGAGATCCCCAGCTCCTTGTACAGAACTGCCGAGACCATGTGCAGAACGACAAACGGCGAACCCATCGCAAAGTACAATGACGAACCCCATTTCAAAGGAGAATGTTTAAGATGGCTAAGAGATTGCATAATACACAAATAGAAGAATGCTTAAAGCATTATAAACATACGGATTTGCTCCGACATAAACAACTTTTTTATATGTTTATACTAAATATTATTTATTCTGATATAATGCGATAATCGCGAAATACAGCCTTGCCTTTTAACAAAGAGACTTGTTCGAAATTTTTTTGTATCACGTGCTAGGTTATTTGAAATGCGGTATTTGAACGCAATAGGCTGAAAATAGCCTGTTGCCTTCTCTACTGTATAAAGAATGTAACGACTCGATAAATCGAGTCGTTACGCTCTTTCAATCCCATAGCAGAATGGGATTCAGCTGCCACACACGAACCGTCGTTCCCGACGGACAGGCAACGCTTATTTTATCCGCTCGAAATTAGGGCAGACTCATCTCCACCCAGTTCATACCCTCGTCGCCAATCTGCTGGCCGTTTGAAGAGCGGACATTGATTTCGCCCACCATGTCGTTGCCCGACGGCGACGAGTCTTTGACGATTGCACCGGCACCGTCGTTGAGCTTCCAGTAGCCTACCAAACCCTCCGAATCCACCGGAACGGAGTAGAAGTGGTTCTCGGCATTGATCTCCTCCTTGGTCAAGGTGCGGTTCCATACGCGCACCTCGGCCATGTAACCGGGGAAGAAACGGTCGGCATTATAAGCGTAACCGATCCAGAAGGCACGGTTCCAGTCGCTCTCACTGCCTCCGTATGCCACACCCAGATTGAAACCGGAGTAATTGGAGATACCGGCCTGATACAAAAGTTCTCCGTCAACATAGAAATAAGCGAAGGTATCGTCCCACGTTACTGCGACATGGTACCAGCGATCCAGTTCGGAAAGTTCCAGCTTGGCATCCGTACGGTTTCCGCCGCTCATGGCCAGCTGAATCTGGTTCCAGGGCACACCAATGTCGCCCAGACGGAGGAGGAATTTCCCCTCGATACCCATAATAGTAGACAACGAACCGGCTACGCGCGTATCCTGAATATTGACCAGCGCCTCCATGGCTCCGTTCTTCAGAGCGTTGAGCGCATTGGCATTCTTCAGATACGGGAAGTAGCAGCGCGCGCGACGCATGTCGGCCACGCACTCAATCAGTCCCTTGGACTTCTGCGAAATCTTGATGTTGACCGTCAGCGGCTCTGCATTGTCGGGAGCGTTCTTCTCGGTGAGCACGACCTCGCAGCTGCGGGCAGATCCGTCAACCAGAGCCTCCACTGTGAAGTGCAGGCCGCTATCGTCGGCATTATTATAGGTAAACCAGCCGTCGGCACCCTCACCCACCGTCACGTCGAACTCGACATTGGCCGTTACCGGAATATCGAGCGTCTGAGCCTCCACATCCAGGAAATAGGCCAGCTTCTCGGGCTCAATCTTCGACTGGGGAAGCTGGGTTACCTTCAGCACGGCTGCGCCGTTCTTCACGCCCTTGATCGTCACGGTAGCCTCGCGCGGAGTCTCGCCGTCGTTCTTAGCCATGGAGAAATAGGCCGTAACGTCGGTATCGGCGCCGCCCTCAGTGGGACGGGCGATCGTATAGGTCAGCCAGCCTTCGGCCTCCGATACGATTTCGGCCGTCAGATCGCGGTAGTTAACATTCGTCGACAGTTCTACGGCCAGACGTTCCTCAGCCGTATAGGCCAAACGCATCTCCGCCTTCGAGGTGATCTCGATGGTCTCGGGCACCTCGCCCTTCTCGACGATCTGGAATTTGACCTGTTTGCTGCCCATCTTGAAGACGTAGTCGGCGCTCCGCTCCTGCTCAGTTTCGTTGGGATCCACCTCGAAGACCACTTCAGCGCCGTCTTCGCCCGAGGTTGAGGAAGGATGGACAAAATCGGCCGTGCCTTCGAGCGTCCACGCGCCCGAACTGGTAACCAGCACCGTCACCTTGCCGCCTTCGCGGGGTATGATGTTCGATTCCTCGGCATAGAAGAGTTCGAGCTGCTCCTCGGTCTCGGAGGCCTTTTTCTTAAGCGTAATCTTGAAAGGAGCGGTCTTCTTGCCGCACGCGAACGTATAAGTGAAGACCTGGTCTTCCTCCTTGTCGTTGGCCTTCACCGTGAAGGCCACGATGTCGCCGTCCTTGCCCTTAGCGGCCGAAGGGGTCACATAAGCGTTCTCGGCGCCTTCGAGCGTCCACTCGCCCGAGCTGGTAACCATGGTCGAAACATCGCCGCCCTTGCTCCCCACGACGCCTTCCGTCGGCGAAATGGAAATCTTGTCTTCGGTAGTCGAAGGATCCACCTTGTCGTCGCTGTCATCGCAAGCTCCGCAGAGTGCGAGCGCAGCAGCTGTAAAAAGAAATATTTTCGAAATTTTCATATCTTGTCATTCAGGTTTTAAGGATTTGTTCATTGCCGGCGAACCGGACAACGGCTTCGTCCGGTTCCGGCCGAACGGTCGGCGGCATCCCGGCCAAAGCCGGGACGCACGACCTCGTCATTCGTTTTCAGGTTAGTTGATCGGGTGCGGTGCGGGATCGTACTGCCCCTCGCCGATCTTGTTGTAGACGTTTTTGGGATCGAGTACGTTCTGCTCGTAGCAGCCCTGTGCCACGTTGCGGAACTGCTTGAGCGAGTGCGAACGGTTGTTGCTGACTGTTCCGGTTCCGGAAGGATCGAATGCGAACCACATGATCCAGCCGTAACCCTGATTCATCAGTGCCTTGGCACTCTCAGACGAAATGGAGTTGCCATAGTTGAGCTGGATGGAATTACCGGCACATCCGCTCAGTCCCATACCGTTTACCGGTCTTGCTGCACCGCCGTAGTCGGCGCAGACGTTGTCAATGAATTCAGACGGCTTATGCTCCACACCGTCGATGAATACCGAAGGCAGCGAGGACTGGATATAGCCCAAGTAATAGAGGTGTACCCAGGTCTCCCAGGGGCACAATTCCTTCATCGCCTTTTTGGTCTCGTAGCAGAGACGGGCGGCCTGCTGGGAGCTGGGGCCTGCGAACCATTTTCCGGATCCGGAGTAGCTCGAATACTCGTCATCGAAACCTATACCATCGAGCTTATAGTCGAGACAGATTTGAGCCAGCTCCTTGCCGAACTGCTCACAGCCCCAGTCGCTCAAACCAGCGATGCCGGCCTGGTCATGGTTGCCCAGGATGTCGAGCAACACCTTGATACCTTTCTTACGCAGCGGCTGGAGCAGCTCCTCCGAGTTGTCGAGTAGCGCCTGCACGTTGGGGTTGGCGTTCATGTAAACCTTCTGTTTCGAAGCATCCCAGTTGATGTTGCCAGCGAAGAGCACGACGGCATCGAAGAACGGCTGACCGTCCTCCAGAATGTACTCGATGGCGTTGAGCGGGTTGCAGTCGTTCACCTCGAAGTAACAGATGTTGCGGATCTTCTTCGAACCAATGCGCGAAACTAGGAAGTCGACGTATTCAGCCTCATCTTTGACGACGACACCCTCCGTCTGGGCTACAGCCTGAAGGGGAACCATGTAGGTGGTAACATACTCCAGATCGGAAGCACTCGGCGAGAGCGTTACCTCGATCTGCGCAGAGGTTTCGCCGGCAGGGATGGTTATCACGCCGTCGTTCGCAATGGTGCAGAGTTTCTCGGGGAATACGACGTACTCAGTAGCGTGGTCGAAGTTGTACTCATCGACATGGCGTTCGTCGAAGACGAGCTTCACCTTGGTCTCAGCCGTAGCGGTCTTCTCCAGCGTGAAGGTCAGGGTTTTCTTGACGGGCTCCACGGCATCGTGAGCGAACTGGATGTTCAAATCATCGGCCGTCGAGAGCGAACCGACGATCTCCTCGCCCGGGGCGGGATTCTCGCTGCCGGCCTTCTGCGATACGGCGATCTTCGCGGTCTTCTCACCCTCGCTGGACGTCACGACGATCTGCCCTACACGGGCGTCTCCCGTATTGTCCTTGGCGTTGACCGTCAGCTTGTCGCCCTGCTTCTCGGCCGTCATCCACTCCTCGGGGTAGGAGAACGTCCAGTCGGGTGCATTGGTCGTAACGGTCAGCTCAACGGCCTTATTGCCAGTAGCCTCGAACCCAATGGGATCCGACGGCGAAACGCTCAGTACGATTTCACCTACTTCAAGCCCCTTCTGGTTTACGTTGATGTTGACGGGTTCGGCGTTACCGGCTGTAATCGTGATGCGGCCCGGACGTACGGACTCCGTGGTGTTGGCCTGGGCGTTCACGGTTAGTTTGTCACCGTCCTGCTTGGCGACGATCCATTCGCCGTTCTTCTCGAATGCCCACGACTTGGAGTCAGTCTTGACAGTCAGCACAACGTCCTGATTGTCGCCGGCCTTGAACTCAATAGCAGACGAGGGCGTTACCGACAAAGAATTCTTTTTGTTCACATCATCGTCGTCATCGTTGCAGCCGACGAGAGCCCCCGATGAAATGGCGAACATACCCGCCAAAAGCATCAGAAATGACTTTCTTTTCATGTTTGGTTGATTAGGTTAATTAAAAAGGTTAAATTAAAGTTAAGGTATTACGATTCCTCAGGTAATAAATCTCTCACTCTTCGGGGAGCGCGACGCTCTGCCAATTCACTTCGCGCTCGGTCTTCAGATCGAAGCCGTTGCCGGTATAATCCTTGACGATTTTACCCTTCGTATTGTCGTCGAACTTCCAGTAGGCCACCAGTCCGTCCGATGCGGGATCGATCTTGTAGAAATGGTTCTCGGAAGCGATCTCTTCGGACGTCAAGGCCTTGTTCCAGAGGCGCACTTCGCCCATCATGCCGTCGAAACGACGCTCGTAGAACAAGTCGCCGTCCGACTGGAGGCGGTACGAGTGACCAATCCAGAAGCAGCGCTCCTTGCCGTCCGTCTCATCGGAATGCGGAATGGCGAAGTTGATCTTGTCAATGATCACTGCCTGCCCGTCGGTACCGGATACTGAGGCCTTGGCCGTATCCTTCAGCTTGCCGTCGATATAGACGCAGATAGTGCCGCGGTCGAACGTGACGGCGATATGATGCCAAACGAACTGCTTGAGGTCGTAACGACTGTCGGCCTCGACTGGAATCTTCCCGCGTGCAGGCGAGGTCTCCTCCTCCGAAACCTTCTTGGCGAAGGCCACCTGCAACTGGTTGGTAGGACGGCCATCGTCGCCCAGACGGATGAGGAACGTATCCTCGATGCCCATGATCGTCGAGATCTTGCGGTCAAACGAGTTGGCGTAGACGAGCGCTTCGAGCGTGAAGGTCTCCATGTCCTTCACCGCCTCGGTGTCGGCCGTCCACTCAGGCCAGGCGCAATTATTTTCCATCTCGGCCACGACGTTAATGAGCGCGGCCTTCGAGAAGACGAAATAGACCGTCCGGGCACTTTCGAGGATATTCATGCCGTCGGCCGACACGATGCGTACGGGCAACACGTAGCGCTGCTTCTCCTCGATGGGCAGATTATCCAAATTCGTAAAGGCGAAGGTGAGCGGCGCACTCTCCACCATCCCGGCCGTGATGACAGTCGAAATATCCGCGAAATCGTAATAGCCGCCGTTGGCGGGGAGCAATTCGGCCGTCGGATCGTCGTAGAACATCCGGTAGTGCTCCAACAGACCGGGAGCCTCGGCGAACGTGACCGTGATGTCGCGCTCCCGGGGCTGGGCCATGGCGACGGTGACGTCGCAACTCTCTTCCCGGGTCACGTCGAGGTTGTCCCGTTTGATAAACACGTCGTCGGTGAACGACGTTGCGGAGATGAACACCTGATTGCTGAAGTGGTGTTTGCCCTCCTCATCCTCCTTGCAGCCCGTGAATACAGCCGCCAAGAGCAGGCACAATGCGAATCCTAATTTATTTTTCATCGTCGTTTTTATTTTCAGGATTGTTTTCGGACTCCTCTTCGGGCTCGGGGTTCAGGATGCCGAGCGCCTCGCGGATTCTCTTGTAGGTTGGCGTATTGAAATAGTCTTCCTGTGCGTTCGATGCGCAGAGCCCCAGCTTATCGCACTGTACAGTCTGGGAGGTTTTCGGATCCATCACCCACTGGGCGGCCACCTGAAGCGAAGCGCCCACTTGAGCGTCGCTGCCGCCGTCGGCGATCGACGGCACAGAGGCTTCTAGCACGATCCGGTCACTCGGAACGCCCTCTTCGAGCTGATCGCGCACCATACGGGAGATAGCCACCGACGACGAGGCACCCTCGGTCAGGATGATGACGTAGTCACACTCCGAAAGAATCGTCTGGTTCTCGATGCTCGTGATAAAGGCGGGGTATCCGCGGAAGAAGAGCAGCTTGTCGGGATTGTCGCGGCGCCACGTGTCTGCCGCCAGCACAAACGGAGCGGCGACACTGCTGTCGTAACCGCCCAGATAGGAGACGACGATGCCGTCGAATCCATACCGGGAGCAGGCCGCAAGCTGCTTTTCGGTCTCGATCTTGCAGTATTCAGCGAACTTATCCTCCGTAAAGTCCCCCTCGTGCTCCGTCCCGGAAGATTCCTCCTTCATAGCGACCCATGCACTGCGGATCGTCGTGTAGTCCACGACGTTGAGCGTGCGGGTGCCCTTCTTCGAGCGCACCTCGGCAATCTCATCCATCAGCGCCGGATGTAGGTTATCGACGTCGGTCATGAGCAGGTAATCCACACTGTCAGGCATAGACATAGGATGCTGGTTCTGCCGATTCGGAGCAGTCGAGGTTCCTCGGACGATCATCATCGTCACCAAGTGTTCGCCGGCCTTGAAATCCCGGAGCGATGCCAGAAAAACCGGATCGCTCTGATTCATCTGCGGCAAAAGATCTCTGTGTTCAACTTCCGTCCAGTCGCTGCACGAGGCCAGTAGGGCCGCCGTGGCGAAAAACGGAATAAATATGCGCTTCATGTCAAATTTCGTTTTAATGGGTTAAAAGGCGTGTGCGATTATTTGACGGCCGGATTGCAGTCCCACCACATGCGGGTCGCCATGTTGTCGGAGCCACCAAGCATCTCCACGGCTTTGGCGTAGTTCTCCGGGTTGTTGGTCGCCTCGTCCGCAGGATAGGACATGCGGCGGGCGCCGAGCGTAAGGTTCCGGATGCCCTGCGAGTTATTGCCCACGGCGGACTCCATGGCCGGAATCAGGTGCGGGAAGCCTGTACGGCGGAAATCAGCCCACGCCTCGTTGCCAAGATGGAAGTTGGCGATCCACTTCTGGATGATGATGCGCTCCTGCATCTCCTCCTTCGAGGCGCCGTCGTTCCAAGCCACCCCCAGCTGGGAGAGCTGTGTAGAATAGGAGGTCGCACCGCCGTTGGGGTCGGTGTAGGATTCCGGAAGAGTGGTGCCGGCAAGGTATTCGTCGACGCCCGCAACACCCCACTGTTCGAACGAGAGGCGGACGCCCTGCTCGTAGAAGGTCTTGGCGCTGCCACCCATGTTCCAGCCGAACACGCCGACGGCTTCCGCCTTCAGGAAGGCCACCTCGGCGGCATTCATCCACTGCAACGGAGTAGCCATGCCGTCTACGAAGTTGACGCCTGAATAGAGCAGCCCCACAGTGCTGAGCGCTGGAATGGCGATACCACGACGCATGCCCACATACTCAGGGGCGTTGTCCCCGGAGAACTGCGCCTTGCTGAAATATTTCTCGCGGCGTGGATCCTCATAACCGTTCATGTAGCAGATGATGTCAGCTGCAGCATGCGAATCGCCGCCCGTCACCGACCCAGCTGGGGAATTGTACATGCATGCCGTATAGAGCGGATTGCCGTCCTTGCCGAAGGCCAGGGACGAAAGCTGCGCATTGTCTGCGTTCGACTGCATGACACCGACAGAGTGCGCCACGGCCTGTTCGCCCAACTGCTGCGGAGAGAGGCCCTTCGAGCTTACGAAATCGGTGTATACCACCCGCATGGCCAGCCGCAGCTTCATCGAGTTGGCAAAACGGCACCATTTCACGGCTGTGCCGTCGAAGACCTGGTCGGTCGTACTCGTGATACTCCGGTCGATGTTCTCGTCCAACAGGGCGATCGCCTCGTCCAATTCATCGAACATCTGCGAATAGACCTTGGGCTGGTCATCGTAGGCCACCTGGATCTTACCGGTGCTTCCGATCTCGGAATAAGGAATCGGCCCATAGGTGTCCGTCACACGGTTCAGGACGCAGACCTTCACAATCTTGAGGATGGCCAGAACGAGCGGATCCTCCGAAATACCCTCTACGTTCGACATGTTGCTGTACAGCTGCGGGATGACTTTGTCGCTGTACATGAACACGTTCGTCCAGTTGTCGGTCGGGTTGTATTTGGAAATGGTGTTCGTCCAGCCGTTGTTCGCATCAGCGTAATAACCGCCCTGCGTACTGCCTAGCAGACAATCAGTGAACTGCGCCGTATTGACATCCGTCGAGACGACGGTACCGAACATGGCAGAGAGTCCCGAGGCGATGGCGTAGTCCTTGGCCTCCATCTGCTCCTTGTCCACCTCATAGGGATTGCTGTTGATGTCGAGGTAATTCTTGGTGCATGCGCCCAACCCGCACAAGACTGCGAAGGAGAGCGCCGCTTTTATCATTTTGTCTTTCATCGTGTCGCTGTTTTAGAATTTGAAACGGAGATTGAATCCCACGTTGCGCAATGACGGCATCATGAAGTAGTCGATACCTTGATAGTAGTTGCCCGTCGTCGCGATGCTTTCCGGATCGAACGGAGCCTTGTTGTAGAGCATCCACAAGTTGCGGCCCACGATCGAAACCGTGATCTCGCAGACGTTGCGCAGCACTTTGCGGGGAATCGTGTAGCCGATTGAAGCCTCCTGCAAGCGCACGTTCGTAGCCGAATAGGTGTAGAACTGCGGGATGGAATTGCCGCCCGCGATGGCCGAATACCAGGTGTAGGCATCCACCACGTCGCCGCCGTTGAGCGTCACACCTCCGGCATCGCGCGCCGCGGCCGTAGCCTCTGACACGCCGTACTGGTCGAGCATAGCCTGCGTACGCGAATAGACGATGCCGCCCAAACGGGCCGCAACCATAAAACCGAAGTTCAGGTTCTTCCACCGGAAGTCGTTGCGCCACGACATGTTGGCGTCGGGCAGCACGCTGCCCAGCTTGACGTATTTGTTTACATCCTGAATCGTCTCCGTAGCCACATTTCCGTTCTCGTCGATGTAAATGGCGTTGTTCTCGTCGTAGCGCAAATCGCGGCGGGAGTAGAGATCACCCAGCGTACCCCCCTCCTGCAACAGGAACAGCGCGTCGCCCAGACCGCCCATATTGAGCCGGTCGATCGAGAAGCGCTCACCCGTGGCGTAGTTGATAACGTTGTTGGCCAGTGAGACGATTTTATTCTGGTTGGTCGACAAGGTGTAGTTGGTATCCCACGTGAAGTCGCGCCAGGTATTCCGGTAGCCCAATGCCAATTCGATACCCTGGTTGCGGACATTACCCGACTGGATGATGATCTTGGAGAAACCCGTGCCGCCCGAGATCTGCGGGTCGAAGGTCTGGTTCGACGTATGCGAATTGTAGTAGGTGAAATCGAGGTTAAAGTGCTTGAGGAAGCGCATCGTCAACCCCACCTCGAACGACTTGGTGCGCTCGGGCTTGAGGTGGTAGGCGGGATACTGCGTCTGCGTGTTCCACGACAGGCCGCTTTCGTTCCACGAATAGAGCGGGTTGGCAATGTAGCGTTCGAAGGCGACGCCCACCGAGGCGAACGAACCGCGCAACTTGATATAGGAGAGATTTTCGGGCATGTTAGGAATGAGCTGCGACAACACGACCGAAAGTCCGACCGAAGGATAGAAGAACGACTTGGCATTCGAATGCGGACCCGCCAGCTGCGACGGCCAGTCGTTGCGGCCCGTGAGGGTCAGGTAGTAGGTGCCCTTGTAGCCCACCTCGGCCGAAGCGAAGATCGACTGCGTCTGTTCGCGCCAGCCCTCCTGCTTGCGGACGGTCTTGGTCGAGTTGCTTAGGTTCTGAATGTTGAAAACGTTGGCCAGCCCCTGCTTCTCGCCCGACGTACCGTCGGCGATGGGACCGCGGATCTTCAGAGCGTCGTTCTTCATATCCGAGAACGAAGCGCCGATGTTGGCCTGCAACGACCAGTCGTCACCGAACGTTTTGTTGATATTGAGCAGGGCGTCGCCGTAAACCTGACGATCCATCGTCTTGGTGACGCCGTAAAGGCCGTTGGCAGACTGCTCGGTGAGCTGCACGTTCGACGACGCATACATCTTTTCGGTATAGGTGTTGTGCGAGTTGTCGAGACGGATGCGACCCGAGACATTCAGCCAGTCGAGGATGTCGTACGACAGCGCCGCGTTGAGCATGTAACGATCCTTACGGTTCTCGCGCAGGTTGCGGTAGTTCGCCCAGTAGGGGTTCTGCATGGTGATGGAGCCGTCGCCCATCGGCCAGTACTGTTTCGAAATCTTGTCTATGGGATCGTAGCGCTCGTACATTTCGATATCCGCCCAGTCATCGCCGCGCGGGAAGAGGTAGGCTCCCGTCAGAGGGTTGTTGTAGGTTCCCTGATTGATCATGTTGCAGTCTTCCTGCAGTACGTAACTGGCTCCTACGTCCAGTCTCATCTTGTCGTTCAGAAAAGAGGTGGTGTTGCGGAAAGTGAAGTTGTAGCGGTCATAGCTGTTGTTGGGCACGATACCGTCGGAATTGATGGCCGCGGCTGAGAAATAGGTCTGGTTCTTCTCCGTTCCGGTCGAAAGCGAAACGCTCTCGGAATTGACTACGCCAGCACGGAAATAGTCCTCGCGGGGATCGTAGCCGTATCGGTTGGCGCGGTTGAGCCGCTTGCCCCAGCTGTAACTGGCCACATTGATCGGCGTAGTAAGGTTGCCCGTGCCATAACGGTTCTGGAACTCAGGCAGCACCAGCGGGCTCATGATCTCAACACCGGCCGTCGCGGTGACGGAGAGCTGTCCGACCTGTCCCTTCTTAGTCGTGACGACGATGGCACCGTTGGCGGCGTCCGAGCCATACAATGCCGCGGCCGCTGCACCTGTCAGCACCGAAATCGACTCGATGTCCTCGGGGTTGATGTCGGCGATGGGATCGGTCGTACCCTGCGACGCGAACTCCGTGCCGCCGTCCATCGCCTTGGTAAACATCGGCACGCCGTCGATTACATAAAGAGCATTCGAAGACTGTGAAATGGATTTCGTGCCTCGCATGACAACCTTCGAGGCTCCGCCCATGCCGGCCGACGAGGCGTTGATGTTCACGCCGGCAACTTTACCGTTGAGCGAGTTGATGAAGTTGACATCCTTGTTAGCGATGACGGCATCAGCATCCACCTGCTGTACGTTGTACGACAGCGCCTTCTCGGCACGTTTAATGCCCAGGGCCGTAACAACGACCTGCTCGACCTCGATGGACGAATTGGACAGTGTGATGTCGAAAGTCGTGCGCGAGCCGATGGGCACGACACGGGTTTCGTAGCCGATGAAACTGATCGACAGTTCGGGGTTGTCGACCGAGGCGGGGAGCGTCAGGGTAAAGTCTCCGTCGATACCGGTGGTCGTTCCGACGGTCGTCCCCTTGATCAGAACGGTGGCTCCGATAATGCCCAAACCGCCGGAATCCTTCACCACGCCCGAGATGACCGACGGCCTTGCAGCGGAGACGCGCTTCGACAGCACGATGTTGGGAACCGTGATCTCATAGGTGATGTCCGTGTCCTTGAACAACAGCGGCAGCACCTCGTTGAGAGGCTTGGAATCGGCCTTGATCGAGACAATGCGTTCCGTGTCGATTTCGTCCGTATAAAGAAAAAGATACTTGGTCTGCTTTTCGATTTCGTTCATGACGACCTTCATCGGAACCTTCGTCATGTCGAGCTTCACCGCGATTTTCTGCGTTTGAGCCACAGCAGGCACACCGCACAGGAACACGGAGAGAATTAGAGTAATCAGGCATTTTATCTGCCTAATACTTAAATTTTTCATAAGTTTGCTGATTTAAGATCAATAGGTTAGCAATCGAATCACTGTTTATCTCCCGCCGGCGGACACGAGCGTGCCCGAGCGCGTCGGCGGTGCAGCATAAAAGTGTCTTGAGGCAGAAGTCGGTTTATTCCATAGAGTCGGTTTAGATTTTTGTTATTTTTATGTGTATCGTGTTCGTCTCGTCGTCGCGCGTAAAGGAGAAGTTATTGGTGATCTGGAGCAACTTCAGCGCATGATCCACACCGTCCGACACGCGGATTTTGCCGTGGTACTTGAGCACGGGCATATCCTCGGGATTGTCGATCGTGATCCGGACACCGTAATAGTTCTCGAATTTGCGGATCACCTCCCCGAACGACAGCGTGTTCAGGTTCATCAGCCCATCGACCCAGCGGAAGTCGTCCGGATCGGTTATCCGGTTGAGTTTGAGATGTCCGTCGACCAGGTCGATCTGCTCGTTGGGGGAGAGAATGAAGGATTCGCCGCCGCCGAGGCGGTTCAAGATTTTCAGCCGTCCTTCGAGCAGCGCAGCCGAGAAATCGGCGGTTCGGGCATCGGCCAGGATGTTGAATTTCGTACCCAGCACCTCAGCATCGCAGGCGAATGTTTCCACGATGAACGGACGGCTGGCATCGTGCTTCACCTCAAACATGGCCTCGCCCGAAATCTTGACCCGGCGTGTCTTTCTGGAAAAGATCGAAGGGTATTCCAATTTGGCGCCCGAATTGAGCCATACGGTCGTCCCGTCGCTCAAGGTGACGGACATGCTCTGCCCGTTGGGCGCGGTAATGGCCATCATGTCCCGGGTACGGTGTTCGAGAATCCTGTCGGCCAGATAGTGGCTCACCCCGGCGCATACAAGCAGCGCGGCTGCGGCCGCGGCACTCCATTGAGCCGTCCTCTTCCAGAGCGAAACAGTGCGTCTGCTGACACGGGGCTGCGCCTCTCCGGCCAGAATATTGAGATTGGAAATATAATCGAGCCGATCGAGATACCGCTGGTTTTCCGTTGACGCGTCCAACCAGTCGAGTACCTCGGCGAGTTCTTCCTCCGAGGTCTCGTTTCTCAAGTATTTCTGCAATAAAAGATCGTCCATGTGTTCGTGTTATATAGTTATAACAAACACACGGACGGGGTAAGTAGTAAAAAATGCAAATTTTTTCAGACAAAGATCGGAACGCACTCCGGGCAGACCTGCGGAGCGCTATTTTACCACCGAGACGAGAGTATCAGGGTGATCAGTACGGCCGGGAGGTAATCCTTCAGTTCGAAACGCATAAGGTTGAGCGCCCGACGGATTTCGAAATTGACATGGCTGACGGAAATTCCCAGTTCAGCGGCGATCTCGCTGTACGTCATATTCCTGATCCGGCTTAACAAGAATACGTTGCGAGTCATTTTCGGCATCTTACGGACTGCCTGTTTCAGGATTGCGCGGATCTCTTCGGAGAAGAGCAGGTCAGGATCGCATGCCGACAGTGAGCGCACATCGGCCTGAAGCCGGCGCGTCAGCGTCGAATGCATGTCCTGCTCCGCCCTGCGGTGGCGAATTTGGGCGTTGAGGTAGTTCAGGCAACGGTTTTTGACCGAGGTGAGGATATAAGCCGGCACATTGGTGTCCGCCGGCAGGTTTTCATGCATTTCCCAAAAAGTCATGAAACTGTCCGACACCAGATCTTCAGCGGTTTCCCGATCGCGGACATAGCGGTATGCCAGGGCGATAAAACGGGGCTTGAATTCGAAAAACAACTTTCCGAATTCCGTGGAGGAAATGCTGTCTGTCTTGACGTCTGCCATTTGAAGTCCCGTCTGCCCGGTACACGAAAATACCGGCGAACCCGATTCAGAATTCGCCCATTACAAAATCCCCCCCCCGATGAAAATCAGAATGGAAGTCACTGATAATGTTGTATTTAATGAATTTTCCAATTTCCCGAATGCTTTTGTCGGACAGGAAACCGTCAATGATTCCTATCTTCGACAAAGATAGTGATAAAAATAATAATTGAGTAGTTTGCGGTGAAATAGTTTTTCGATACGGAGTGACTGAAACGGCCCGTTCGGCAACAAAAACGGCCCCAGAACCGCTTTGCAAAAGAGGGGACGGATGATTTCGCCTATATATTATCGGTATACGGCGTCGGCAGGATTTCCGCCCCCCGGAACGCCTTTCGAAGAGAGTCCCGATGACCGGGCATGCCCTGTTTCCGGCGTCGCCAAGAGCAATTTCGAAGAGTTTGCCGGAAAGCGAGACGCAGACCCTCGAACCTCCACAAGGTGGACGAGAAGATGGTAATCGTATTGGCTTTCGCCATCGACGGCGGAGCGAAAGAGTGATCCCCGGAAACACACCCTCGTTTCCGATCAGTGCGGTGCAGAACCTCTCTGCACCGTTTTTGATTATCGCGGAGCAGGTTTCGCCTTAACGCAGTCTGGCCCGGACGGGACATACACGACGTAAGGCCCTTTCTACTTGCGTTTGAACTTAAACGTACACAAAAGTAAATCATAGAAGGTTTTCGACGCATTGTTTGATTTGCCAATCCAAAAAACTTTTCGTATCTTGCAGATAGGTTATTTGAAATGCGGTATTTGAGTGCAATAGACTGAAAATAAACCGTTACCATCTCGTCACCTATTCTCCTATACAAAAAAAAAATGTAACGACCCGATAAATCAAGTCGTTACATCACTTTAATTCCACATCGCTTAAGCCATTTTTTCATACTGGCATCGGAATGAAACCGGCACCCAAAATTTCGATTTTAGCATATCCAAAAATCAGACACCATCGGCAATAATATTTTAATTCTAAATTTATAAAAAAGTGAAATCATCAATATGCAAAATAATAAGCATCAATATCAAATATGAACGGTTCAAAATTAGCACCCGAAGCAGCTCGAATAGCCCTGCTGGATAGAATAAACTACAGCCAGTCTGCCCTGCAAAAAGCCTACGACAGCCACAAGATACTGCTTGAACAACTTAACGAAATATCGGACGAACTTACCATGCCTGATAAAATACTGTTGGAAGTAGAAGAATATCTTGAACCCGAATACACCCGAGCGACCCGGATAGAAAATATTAAATTATGGCTTACAGTGGCATTAGGTGTTTCGTCTTTATGCCTTACGCTCAATCATATAGCAGCAATATATTATACTGGGGTTATCTTGTTCGTTGTCGCGTTAATTTTAGGTATTGTACTGCTTGTGGTGAGTACTGCGTTACGTAAAGGAAATATTCAGCAGCGAAAAGCATGGCTCAATAAGTTGTTGAGCATTATTGTGGCAATATTATTTTTTGCTATTTGTGCAGCCAGTATTTTACTCTATTATTTCAACGAAGATACATATTTTATATTTAGCAGTATACTATTCGGGGGAGGATGTATCTTGATGATGTTCTTCATCCGCAGACTCGATAATCAAATACGATTATTAAGAATACGTGGGAAAATCTTCAAGAAAGCATCCAATTACAAATCCAATAAAGACTAACAATGAGCCAATTAACACCAATGGGGAAAATATGCACCGAATATGCCTGTTTTTAGATACATGCAGTACCAGCATTTTTTGGATTGGGTTAGAACAGGTCTGTACCGGATAAGCAATATCTGTAAATGGGAAGACCCCTATGAAAATTACCTGCTCAAGTGCCCGTTGTTGGATAGATTTGGACTGCGAATAAGTAAGATAGTGCTTCCCCTATACGGGCAATGTTGGACAACGCTCCCAGAGTCCGATGCTATGTGGCGCATATACTCAAAGATTAGCAGAGGACAGGCCAATGATACCGTAGACAGCTGTGAAATTGGTGTAAGAATTAAAACCACAGCAGAAAGACTGCAAAAATTACCATCAATAATCACGGGCTTCAATCGCGGCCATATCGGCCCAGTAAAATATATCAATCAGACCGTTATTGATCGTAATCTGCAGAGTCTTCAATTAAAAAAACGAAGGAGTATTGGGATGCTTGCGATAAAACTCTTTTTGAAAAACGGGAAGAATTCAGTCATGAGCAGAAATTTAGGTTCGTATTCTTATACACCAATGGTGATCCTTCATATTTGGAAGTACAGATAAAACCACAAGAACTAATCGACGAAGTTACCTTTGACCCCAGAATAACTAAAGAGGACTTTGACATTCAAATATTAAACAATTAACCGTAGCTGTTTTAACCTCTATCCTGTTCTGTGCTTGCAGCCCCCAGCCACCGAGCAATAGCATGGCATTAGAACTGTCCGACACGAGAATTATTAAAATCACCCACGGCACTCCGCACCCGATTCGGGCCGATAATGCCAGAATTATCGGCATGGATGAAATGCTCGATAGGGTCAAATCAATCGACTACATAAAACTGGATTCATCCGAGCCCGTCGGCGTAATAGACAAAATGATCGTTACAAAAGACAAAATCTATATATTGGACTGCTATACCGCACAGCAGATCTTCGTATTCGACAAAACGGGCAACCTGTTGTTCCGCATCAAGAACAAAGGCCGGGGGCCGAAAGAATATCAGAGCATCAGAGATATGCAGGTCGACACCATCCGGAATGAAATACTTGTAAATGACGCACTGGCCCGTTCCTATCTTTATTTCTCCGCCGATGACGGAGCATTCCTACACCGGGAAAAAAGGAGTAGCAAATTGCTATTTGGCGCATATCGACAGTTTGTATATAAATTATCAAATCCCAGGACAGGATTTTAACGACCATGAGAATTGGGCGATTCTCGTTTCCGACAAAGACTCCATTCTTTACAAGGGCTTCGAACCAACGCCACTTCAGAATGATAATTTTATTAACAATAGCTTTACTTATGACTGCGAGGGAAAGCTTTTGTTTACTCCGGTCTACTCCGATACTGGTTACCAATTTATGTCTGTATCCATCGTATCACCCAAATATGTGATCCGCCAAAAGAAGAGCATATGGAATCTTTATAACCAAAAAAAACCTCAGGAAGTAGATAAGTTAATCAAGCAGAAAGACTACACAAGATATGCGGGTAAATTTCTCGATGGGGAAAATTATGCTTCTTTTGAAATTGCTCATAAATGAGATAAATATATTACCCCCAGACTTTATTTTGGGGATAAGAAAACAGATGTCGTTTATCAATGGGATACTACGCAAGGTGCGGATACAAGTTTGGTCATTCGCGATATTATCCAGCAGCCGATAGCCGTCTACGGCGATACCTTTTTCGGCACCTGTTCGCCGCAAATCCCCGAAGAATACAGGAAAAACCTGAACCCCAAGATCAAAAACCTGCTGGAGTGCTCCGATGAAAGCGACAACCGAGCGTGGTCGCGTATACGCTGAAATAATCGGACGCAGGCCTTGCATCGGGAACCGTTTTTTCTGGATTACAAAATTGCACCTTATTTTCAAAACGGCAGGCGGATAAATTGATTTTTAGCCTATATTTTGATCGGACGGACTTATCGGAATCCGGCAAGCGCCCCATATGCCGGATTTCCGGGGCATAGATTCCCGGAAGAGAAGTTGCCGGAAGCGGGATCCGGTGTTCCGCCCGGAAAAAGCAGGGGCGGAGCCTTTACAGCCTCCGCCCCGCGCAATCTTACCGTCATCCGTTAATACACCTCGAACTCATAGATTCTGGCGGTATTTCCTTCGCTTTGGTCAGGTTTTGAGACCACGAGCCTCACGTATCGGGCGATTATGGGTTCTGGAAGGATCCTGTCGGTTTCGAAAGCCGTGTTGTCATAGACCGTGTCCACCGTTTTCCACTCCTCGCCGGGGCTTTGGCGCACCTGCAGCGAGTACTCCTTTGTGATGTAGTCCAGGGATTCGAGCGCAGCATGCATGACATACCATCCCCGGATCGTGGTCTTCCGGCCGAGGTCTACCCCCAGCAGTTTGGGTTTGGCATCGCTGTAATCGCACCACTTGGTGGACACATCCTCGTCGGTGGCGCACTCGGCCCTCTCGGAGGCGTTGACCTCCCCCGACCTTTCCACGACAGGTTTGCCATAGAGCAGGTTCCTGCGCCCGGCCTGCGAGGCGTCGGCGCCTTTCACGGGCAGCTGCACGTGCAGCAGGTCGCAGGCCGCACCGATACCTCCGGCGGGGTCTTCGGCCACCGTCGCCGCGAACACCACGATGCGCGGGTCGTCGGGCAGTACCAGCTGCCGCGCCCCCTCGGGGATGTCGAGGCCGATGCGGAACATGTAGGTGAATTCGTAGGGTCTGTCCTCGTTACGGATCATATCATGCTTGTGCGTGCCCACGAAGGCCACCTGCGCATCCTTGAGGTAGGGCTCGGTATGCCCCGTATGGCCCCACTGTCCGATAAAGCCGCCATAATAGGGTACCAGTGCCGTGTGCTCCTTTCCGTCGACGGTGAATACGGCCTGCGTGTCGTACATGGTCGAGGCGGCCAGCAGGTAGAGCTTGCCATAGCGCCCGCGGGGCAGGTCGATGGTGTCGCGGCGGCATTTGACACCGTTCTCCGCGGCGGGATCCCCCATCTCGAAGCCGACACCCCCGTACACGATGCGGGACGGCAGCAGCTCAGCGGCGTAGGAGCAGCCCTTGCCGTCGAAGTTGGCGTCCGAGCGGAACGGGTTGTAGGAGGCCGTCTTGACGTTGTAAGGCAGCTCCACCGCCGCCTCCGCGGCAGGCGTGAGTGCCCGGGCGGGCTTGGCGAGTTTCACGCGGAAGGTCTTCATGCCGAAGGGCCCAACCTCGAAGCGCAGCTCGCGGCCGCTGAACTCCGCGTCGCCCACGACGTCCTCCACGCCGTTGAGCTCCCGGGCGTCGACGATCTGCGCCGCGAAGCCCACCACGGCCTGCTGCAACCCGAGGCCCGAGGTCTCGTAGAAACGAACCACATATTCGTCCGAATCCTCGGCCTGTTTGAGCGCCCGCAGCGCCACATTGGGGTTCTGCGAGGCGGCCAGCGAGAAGCTGCGGCCCAGCACCCCGCCGTGGCGGGGCGCGACGAATGCCCGAAGCGGCTGGTTGAGCACCTCGGCCTTGCGCACGGCACCTCCCGCGCGGTAATCGCCCGCGTGCCCTACGATCGAGTAGGTGAACGTATGGTGTCCGAAGTCCTGCTTGTTCTGGTATGCGTAGCCGCCCTTGGTCGCAGGCGTATGCAGCAGCGTAAGGCGCAGCGTGTTGTCCGCGGGTTTGTCCCAGCCGTACTTGCTGTCGTTGAGCACCGAGACCCCGTAGCTGCCGTCCGCGTCAGTGAGGTCGGCCCACTGCTGCGCATAGACCTCGTAGGCGGTCGCGGTGTTGTTGCCCCGCGCCACGGAGCCCACGCCAAGGTCATAGACCGCCTCGGGGTTCGAGACCGAAAGCGGGAACTCGGCCTTCAGCAGCGCATTGGACGACTGCCAGTCGATGTCGTTCACAAGGTCGATCCTGTCGGCCTGGGCGCCTTCGCGCAGCGTGATCCACTGCCGGAAGCGGGAATCCCCCAGCGTGCGTTCCACGCATACCGAGGCGCGCAGGGGCCCCTCTTCGGCCACGGTGACCTTCACCTCGCCCGTGATGGCCTGCGGCGATGCGTCCACGGTCTTCTTAAGGATCTCCCAGGCCGGCCAGCTGTAAGACTCGTTCTGCGGGAAGAACGCAAGGCGGATGGACTTGCCGGCGGCCACCAGTTCGCGGCCATGACGCTTGTCGACGATCGACGAGATGTCGCCGTTGGCGTCCAGCGTAAGTTTATAGACGCTGTTCTCCAGCCCCCATGCGCCGGCCTTTATCGCCGGGGCCTTCGGCTGCCCGCCCTTGCGGATGTCGTAGACGGCATACCCCGCAGCCGGGACGGTGGCGGCCTCGACCAGCAGCCGCGTCTGCCCCTGCTGCGTGCCCAGCACCTGCGAGGGAACCCGGACGCCCTTGTCGTCGTAGACCGTGAACTTGCTGCCTTCGAGCGGAAGCGTAACCTCCACCATGTCCGAGACCTCGAACCCCGCAGCGTTGTAGAGCACCACGGGGAGCCCTTTGACATCGGTATCCAGCCCCCGCGAAACCGCTCCTACCGAGGTCGTGAGCACGTCCGCGAACTGTTTGAGCGAGATCAACTCGTCGTTCCACGAAAACTCGTAGGCACGGGGGATGCTCGTACCCGTAAGGTCGTCGTGGAACTGGTGCCAGATAAAGCGTTTCCAGGCCTCGGTGAGAACCTCGCGCGGGTAGGGCACGGCCCCGAGCCAGTCGGCGGCAACGGCGCTGCGCTCGGCAGCGTCCGCAAGCAGTTCGTTGCGGCGGTTGTAGAGCTTCATCGCGGCCTGCGAGGTATAGCACCCCGTGGCATGCACGTCCATCAGCAACTCCCCGTTCCACACCGGAAGCTCCGGGTGGGAGGAATAGGGAAGGTAGTCCTTGTAGAGGCGGTCGCTCGTGGCGCTGATGATCTCCACGGGCCCGTCGCCCTGCAGTCCCAGTTCCAAAGCCCGCACCGACTCGATGGTCGGGGCGCCGCCCGTGTCGCCCGTACCGTAATAGTGGTAAACGGCATTCAGAGGGTTGCCCTCGGCGATGCCTTGCAGGTACTTGCTATGGCTGAGGTCTTCGTAACGCCACTTGGTCGTATAGTTGTGGGCGTCCATCACGGCCATGATACGCGAACCGTCCACGCCCTGCCACAAGCCGATCTCGAACGGAATCTTGCTCGCGCCGTGGAACGGACGGTGGCGCCACATGAGTTTCTGCGTCGAGAAACCGATAAGACCGCTGTGGGCGGCGATCGTCGGAAGCGTCCACCCAAAACCGAAGCAGTCCGGCAGGAAGATGTCCGTACCTTCGACCCCGAATTCGCGGCGGTAGAAGTGCTGTCCGTACAGAATATTGCGCGTGAAGGACTCCGCGGACGGGATGTTCGGGTCGGTGGCGTCCCACGTGCTGCCCGTGACATGCCAGCGGCCCTCGCGGATGTAACGCTTGATCAACTCGTACTGGTGCGGGTAGTACTCCTTCATCCACTGGTACTTGATGCCGCCCTCGAAGTTGAACACGTAATCCGGGTAGGCGCCCAGCAGGAACAGGTTTTGATCCAGCGTCTTCGGGATGTATTCCCGGATCGAACGCTGCACGTCCCAGTTCCACTGGGAATCAAAATGCGCGTTCGAGACTAAATAAGCTTTCGGGCCATCCTGTGAAAAGACATGTGCCGAGATCAACACCGACAGGAGCAATAATAAAATTCGTTTCATGGGCTGGTTGGATTAGACTATTTCTGGGTTAAAGAATTTATATCCGTATCGGGTTTCAAAATTAGCCGGAAACGCCCCGCAAAAAATATTTTTAAATGACATATTAGTATGATCTTTTGACATAATTCGTAAAAAAGCACGAATAACCCGGATATTTCGTCCTCCCGGCACAAAAACAGGGTTGCGGGGCATCCGGAAAAAACGGGGAACCATGTCCGGACAACAAAAACAGGAATGCGGGAAGCGCCCGGATACACGGCTACGGATAGACGGGAAAGCAGCCGGACAAGGGCAGGCCCGGGCAATCCGGCGCCGGGAGGAGTCAGCGGCAGCTGAACACGACGCTCTGCGAAGCGCCGTGTTCGTCGATCACGGTCAGGCGGTGCTTCCCCGGCGCCGGGCGGACGGAGACCTTGTGTTCGAAAGAGGTCGAACCGACATAGTCGTCGTCGATATGCCAGAACAGCACGGCATTGCGGTCGCGGTGCACGGCCGTAAAGACAAGGCGCTGCTGTTCCCCTTCGAGCGACCTCGGGGCGACCAGCACACGCCCCGGCTGCGGATAGATGATGTCGATGGGATTGTTTTCGGCTTGGTTACCCGGCAGGCCGGGATGCAGCGGGGGCAGCGGACGGTAGTCGGGATGCTGCCGGCGGTAATACCACTCCTGCGCAGGCGGGAGGATAAACATCGGCATGCGGACGATCCTGGCCGGGTCGTAGCAATCCGCCGTCACACGGTATTTCAGGTCGGCGCTCAGGTTGACGATCCGGTGGTAGGGGCACACCTCCCCGAGGGCGGCCGCACGGGGAATCATCACCGTATCGCGGTCGGGACAGATATGCGAAGCCAGATAGCCGCTCTGGCGGCAGACCACGGCGGGTTCCAGGTCGCCGACGGGCTCCGCGAACCACTCCCCTTTGGGCAGCAGGCCGAAGACCTCGAACAGGACAGGCGCGGCATACCCCACGCCCGTCATCAGCGGGCGTCCCTCGCCCGTGCAGTTCCCCACCCAGACCCCGACGGCATAGTCGGGGGTCATGCCGACAGCCCACGCATCGCGGTTGCCGTAGCTGGTACCCGTCTTCCAGCCGATCTTCTTCGACGACGAGAAATACTGCCATTCGCCCTCCTCCTCGGGACGGGCCACGTGGCTGATCGAATTGGCCATCAGCCATATCGCGCCCCGTGAGAGGGGAATGTCCCCGGCATCGACCGCCGTACCGCCGTCGGGGTCGTAATGCGGGGTGCGTATCGTCTGCCGGCCGTTGAGTTTGGCCGCCAATTTCATGTAGGCCGAGGTCAGATCCCACAACGAAATCTCTGCGCCGCCCAGAATCAGCGAAAGCCCGTAATGGGCGGCGCTCCGGTTGATCGTCCCGAAGCCCAGGGCACGCACCAGCGCGAGAAAATTCTCCCGTCCGTACTTGTCGAGCATCCTCACCGAAGGGACGTTGAGCGAACGCTCGACCACCCGGTTGGCAGGCACCGCCCCGTCGAAGGTTCGGTTGTAATTATGGGGTGTGAAGTCCCTGTAATAGGTCGGCACGTCGGGGAAAAGCATCGCGGGCAATGTCGTCCCGTTGTCCAGCATCGCAGCATAGAGCAGGGGCTTGAGCACGCTGCCGCTGCTGCGCGGGGCGGGAATCACATCGACGCTCGTACCCTCGGTGCGGTCGGCGGGGTCGTACACGTTCCCTACGTAGGCGAGCACTTCGCCGCTTTCCACGTCCATGACGACGATGGCCATGTTGTTGATCTTATTACCTCGGTAACGCTTGTTGTAGCGCCGGGCGAGGTCGTTGACTCGGCTTTGCAGGTCGTAGTCGAGCGTCGAGCGGAGCGACCCCTCGCGCATTTTGCCCAGCAGGTACATCGCCTCCATCGGCATCGGTTCGGGGGCGTCGGGCAGATGCTCCTGTTTTGCGAGGGCGCATGTCAGCGAGTCGATACGGCCGTCGTGCCAAATCCGGTCGAGCAGCCCGTCACGCTTCTCCCGCAGCCGTTCGCGGTTGCGGCGGATATGAATCAGCGACGGAGAGTTGGGCAGCACGGCGAGCATGGCACATTCGGCCCACGAAAGCTGTGCCGCACTGCGGCCGAAATAGTACCACGCGGCACTTTCCAGCCCGACCACGTTGCCTCCGAAAGGCGCATGGGAAGCATAGAGGGCCAGGATTTCATCCTTGCTGCAACGCAGTTCGAGGCGCGTGGCGAGCACCATCTCGACGAACTTTTCCCGGAACGTGCGAGGTTTCCCGCCGCGGCTCAGGCGAATGGTCTGCATGGTGAGCGTGCTCGCCCCGCTCGTGATCCGCCCGGCCGCAAGGTTCTGCCGCACGGCACGCCCCAGCGCCAGCGGATCCACCCCGAAATGGCGGTAAAAACGTTTGTCCTCGTAGGTCGTGATGGCGACCCGGAACTTTTCGGGGACGCTGTCCGTGGGAAAGAAACGCCACTGGCCGTCGGAGGCGACCTTGGCCGACATCAGGCGGCCGTCGCGGCTCCACACGGTCGCCGAAAAAGGCTCGTCGAAGAGCGTCCGGGGCAGGAACAAACAATACCCCGCGGCGAGCATGGCAACGACCAGCATCGCGAAAAAACATATTCTCTTTTTAGCCGGTTTTTTTGCCATATTTTTACGTATCTTTGGCAAAGTTACCTAAAATCCCCCATTATGAAAACAATATGCCATGCTTTGTTTGCGCTGTCCGCCCTGCTCATCGCCTCGTGCAGCAAGCAGACGTCCGACATCATCGAATGGTCGACCAACGGAGTGACGGGCGTCAGGATGCCTCTCCACGTGACGTTCGTCGAAAACGTACAAGTCGAGGAAAGCGCCATGCAGGATGCCATATCAATCACCCCGGCCGTCGGTTTCGACGCCTACCTGTCGGGGATGCGCATGATCCGCATCGTCCCCAAATCCCCGCTGCAATACGACACGCAGTACAAGGTGGCCATCGACGCCGCGAAACTCACCGGCCGGCAGCACAAGGGCATCGCGGAGTTCAGGTTTGCGACCCCCAAACTGCGGTTTACCTACAACGACAGCTGGCTGCAGCAGAACGACGAGATGACCGGCTATGTGCTCATCGGCGAGATCGTCTCGTCGGACTATGCCGACGGCAGCTACATGGAACGGAACCTCAAAATAAGCGGCGCGGCGGGTACCGACGTCAAATGGACGCATTCGGAAGACGGGCTCACGCACCAATACACCGTGGGCAACATCGTCCCGCGGGGCGATGAGGGCTATACGCTGACGCTCGATTTCAATTACGACGAAAAACAGACCCTCCGGGTGGAAGTCCCCCGCAAGGACGAATACGCGGTCATCGACCACAGCGTAAATCCGGAACCGCTCGCCATCGTGGTCACCTTCTCCGAACCCATCCGGCAGAACCAGGATCTGAAAAACCTGATCCGCTTCGACACCAAGTTCCGGACTTCGGTCGACAAAAACAGGCTCTACATCTATCCCGAAGCACGCCCCACGGGAGCGCATAGTGTCACGATCGGCCGCGACGTAGTGAGCAAGAACGGGCAGAAGCTCAAAGAGAGCTATTCGTTCACGGCTACGCTGCCGTCGCGCACCCCCTCGATCCGCTTCACGGGCAAAGGCTCGATCCTTCCCTCGTCGAACGACATGTCGCTGCTGTTCGAGGCGGTGAATTACCAGAAAGCCCGGGTGCGGGTACGAAAGATATTCGCCAACAACCTGCTGCAATTCTTCCAGCAGAACTACTACGACGACCAATACTATTCATCCATGGATTACGTGTCGCGCGTCGTCCGCGACACGACCATCGACCTGGGGGCCAAGTCTTCGACCAGGCTCGACCAGGGCAACACCTATTCGCTCGACCTCAGCCGCCTGATCACCGACAGCCGCAAGTCGATGTACCTGCTCGAAATCCGGGGTGTCGACCCGCTTACGCCCGTCGACGACGAATACGACTACGACTATTATTTCGGGGATTACAGGACTTACAAGGAGCGGTCGAAAGTGGTCGTGCAGTCCGACATCGGCCTCATCTGCAAGAGCAGCGGCAGCGACCAGTACGTCGTCTACACGACCGACCTGGTCTCCGCCCGCCCCAAAGGGGGCTGCAAAGTCAGGGCCTACGACCGGCAGAACCAGATGCTGGCCGAAGCGAGCACCGATTCCGAAGGGCGGGCCGTGCTGAAGACGAAGGACGAGCCTTACATCGTCACGGCCGAAGCCGGAGGGGATGTCACCTTCGTAAAGGTAGAACCGGGCACAGCCCTGTCGCTGAGTAATTTCGACGTGGGCGGCACGGCAAATCCCAAGGGGATAAAAGGCTATATCTTCGGCGAACGCGGCGTATGGCGCCCGGGCGACGACATACACCTCACGTTCATCGTCACCTCGGACAATCCGCTGCCCGAAAGCCACCCGGCATCGCTGGAATTCTTCAACCCGAACGGGCAGTTGGTGCAGTCGCTCGTGAACAACAGCTCCTCGGACGGCATCTACACGTTCAGTCTGGGGACGACGCCGGCGTCGCCGACAGGGCTATGGCGGGCCAAGATCACCTTCGGCGGCGCACAATTCGAAAAATCCGTCCGGGTGGACGCGATCAAGCCCAACCGGATGAAAATCGAGATGAAGCTCGGGGACGGACAACTGGTCGACGCCGCGCATTTCACGGGCAGCCTGACCGCCCGGTGGCTGCACGGCGCCCCTGCGGCCGAAGCCAAGGCGGTGCTCCAGGCGCAGTTGTCACAGACCGCCACTCGCTTCAAGGGCTACGAGGGCTATTCGTTCGACGACGCCTCGAAATACTTTGGCACCGAGGAGCGGGAAATCGTCACCGGCACCACCGACGCCCAGGGGTCGCTGTCGCTCTCGACCGACGAACTCTCCTCGCTGGAAGGGCTGAGCCCCGGTATGCTGAGCGGCAGATTCACGGTAAAGGTCTTCGAAAAGAGCGGCGACTTCAGCGTCGACCAGCAGGTTGCGACCATATCGCCCTATGACACCTACTTCGGGATCGGAGTCGCCACCCAGAAAAGCGACTGGGGCGACGAATACCTCGACAGCAGGAAGGAGCATATCATAAAGGTCGTGATGCTCGACTCGAAGGGCAAGCCCGAACCCGGCAGCGAAAACGTGCTCGTATCGGTCTACAAAATGGATTCCTACTGGTGGTGGGACGCCTCAACGCCCAATTCCCAGGCGCACTACGCCAAAAATGCGCTCAATTCGAATTACAAGACCCTCCAGGCAACCCTTTCGAACGGCACGGGACAGGCCACGATGCGCTGGAGCACGGGCGATTACGGCTATTACATGATCCGCGTCACGAGCCCGAACCGGGCACACTCGGCGACCCGGATCGTATGCGTGTCCTCGTCCGACTGGCGGGGCGACGTCACTTCGGTGACGGATGCCGCCACGCGGCTCGCCCTCACCCGCGACAAAGCCAAATACGTCCCGGGGGACAAGGCCAGGGTCACCATCCCCTCGTCGCCGGGCGCACGGGCGCTGGTCGGCATCGAAAGCGGCAGCGTCGTGCGGGAAAGCTTCTGGGTGGAGTGCACCGGCAAGCAAACCGACATCGAAATCCCCGTCAAGGAGGGGATGGCCCCCAACATCTATGTCTCGGTAACACTCGTCCAGCCCCACAACTCGACGCTCAACGACGCACCGATCCGCCTGTTCGGCGTGACGCGGCTCGACGTCGAGGATGCCGCGCGAAGGCTCACCCCCGTGGTCGAGATGCCCGAAACAGTAAAACCCGAATCGGAGGTGACGATAAAAGTCCGGGAGAAAAACGGCCGGAAAATGAGCTACGTGCTGGCGCTCGTCGACGAGGGACTGCTGGGGCTGACACGCTTCAAGACCCCCGATCCCTACGGTTATTTCAACGCGACCGAAGCACTGGGCGTCCGCACGTGGGACATGTTCGACTATGTCATCGGCGCCTACGGCGGCAGGATCGAACAGATGTTCGCCATCGGCGGCGACGCCGAGCAGCCGAACACGGGGGCGCTCAAGGCACAGCGGTTCAAGCCCGTCGTACGGTTCATCGACGCACAGAAACTGGGCACCGGGAAGACGAACACGCACAAAATCACGCTTCCGCCCTACTTCGGCGAGGTTCGGGTGATGGTCATCGCCTCGAACGGCCGGGCGTTCGGCGCCGCGGAGAAGGATGTCGCGGTGAAAAAACCGCTGCTGGTGCAGGCCACCATGCCCCGCGTAGTTTCCACCGACGAAGAGGTCGAGGTTCCGGTCACGGTCTTCGCCCTCGAAGACGGGGTCGGGAAAGTCGACGTGAAAATCGCCGCGAACGAATCGTTCTCGCCCGTCGGGCCGTCCAGCAAGAGCATTACGCTCGGCCGGAGCGGCGAGGAGGTCGTATCGTTCCGCCTGAAGGTCAACAAGCGAACCGGCATCGGGAAGGTGCGGGTCACGGCTGCGTCGTCGGGCGACAGCTCCGCGTCAGAAATCGAGCTGGACGTCCGGGAACCGAACCCCTATGTGACCCTGTCGAAGGACTATGTCATCGACCCGGGCAAGACAATGGCGGTAAAACCGCTCAAGGAGAACGGCAAGGCGAAGCTGGAACTTTCGTCGATCCCGCCCATAGACCTTTCTCGGCGCCTCGAATACCTGGTGAGATATCCCCACGGCTGCATCGAGCAGATCACCTCGGGCGCCTTCCCGCAACTCTACCTGCCTTCGGTCGTGGAGTGCGACGCGAACATGTTGCAGGATATCGACCGCAACGTCAAGAGCGTGCTTTCGCGCCTGGGCAGCTACCAGCTCTCCGACGGCGCATTCGCCTACTGGAGCGGCAATACGTCGAGGTCGGAATGGGGGACGGTTTACGCGACGCACTTCCTGATCGAGGCTGCGAAACACGGCTACGGCGTGGACAGGGCGATGCTCGACCGGGTGCTCAAATACCTGCGCGGCAACCCCTCAGACTACTACCTGACCCAGGCCTACACCCAGTATGTGCTGGCGCTGAACGGGACTCCGACCCGGGGTGCCATGAACCAGCTCCGGGAAAAGGCCGCCTCGCTGAGCGGCGACGCCAAGTGGCTGCTGGCGGCAGCATACGCACTGGACGGCAACCGGAAGGTCGCCGAGGAACTGATCTCGCTCTGCGTGGACAACGCGGAAAAGGCCAACCCCTACGACGGCACCTACAACAGCGACGAACGCCGGATGTCGATCTCGCTCATGACGCTCACGATACTCGGACGCCGCGAAGAGGCTTTCCGCATGGCGCTGAAGATGTCGGACATCCTCAAGAAGGACAGGTGGCTCAGCACCCAGTCGACGGCATGGATGCTCAGCACCCTTTCCAATTTCGCCGTAGCGGGACAGAACGGCATCGACGCCACTGCGGGCAGGGAGCTCGTCAAGACCGACAAATCCATCGCGAGCATGCCCCTGGCCGCACCGACCGAGGTGAGGAACAATGGTTCGGGCAGCCTCTATGCGGTCGTCAGCCAGAGTTATACCCCCGGCAAGGGCGAGGAAACCGAAGCTGCGAACGGCATCCGGATCGACGTGCGTTACACGAATATGGACGGTGCCGCCATCGACCCGGCCTCGATCCGGGTATCGACCGATTTTTACGCCATCGTGACCGTCTCTAACACCAGCGGCCACGAACGGTACGCCGACCTTGCGCTGACCCACATCTTCCCGGCAGGATGGGAGATCACCTCCGAACGGGACTTGTCGTCGCTCACCTACCAGGATATCCGCGACGACCGGGTGCTGAGCTACTTCGACCTGAGCCGGGGCGAAAGCAAGGAGATACCCGTCAAGCTGACGGCAACCTACAAGGGGCGCTACTACCTGCCTTCGGTCTACTGCGAGGCGATGTACGACAACGCCGTCCGCGCCCTGAAAAAGGGACAGTGGGTCGAGGTGGTCGATTAATGCCGCCCCGGCAGCCGGGAAAACGCAGCGCAACCGGCAAAAGGTTCCGGCGACACCTGAAAATATTATGGCAAAACGGCTTCGGGCATCCGGAGCCGTTTTTATTTCCGGATTCGTACTCCCGTAGGGAAAACGCCGCTAAATTCGGGTAGGAGAGACAGTTTCCTCCGGTAAAATAGGAATTTGGAAAATATTTTTAATATATTTGTTGCCAAGGTTAGTTAGATTAGTCATATTATGTGCGAGAAACTGTTTATTTTCGACACCACGCTCCGTGATGGCGAGCAGGTGCCGGGCTGCCAATTGAACACCACCGAGAAGATCGAAGTCGCCAAGTTGCTGGAAAGCCTCGGCGTGGACGTCATCGAAGCGGGGTTCCCGATTTCCAGCCCCGGAGACTTCAACTCCGTACTCGAGATTTCGAAGGCCGTTTCGGCCCCGACGATTTGTGCGCTGACCCGCGCCGTGAAAAAAGACATCGACGTCGCCGCCGATGCCCTGCGACTGGCCAGGCACAAGCGCATCCACACGGGTATAGGCGTTTCACCCCAGCACATTTACGACAAACTGCGCTCGACGCCCGAGAAAATCCTCGAACAGGCCGTCGAGGCGGTGAAATACGCCAAAAGCTATGTCGAGGACGTGGAGTTCTACGCCGAAGACGCCGGACGTGCCGATCCGGCATACCTCGCCCGCGTGGTCGAGGCCGCCATTGCGGCCGGGGCTACGGTGGTCAACATTCCCGACACCACGGGCTACTGCCTGCCCCACGAATACGGCGCGAAGATCAAATACCTGGTCGACCACGTATCCAACATCGACAAGGCGATCATCTCGACCCACTGCCACAACGACCTGGGCATGGCTACGGCCAACACCCTGAGCGGCATCCTCAACGGTGCGCGGCAGGCCGAGGTGACAATCAACGGCATCGGCGAACGCGCAGGCAACACCTCGCTCGAAGAGGTGGTGATGACGCTGCGCTGCCACAAGGAGATCGCCGTCGACACCGGCATTGACGCACGCCTGATCACCAAAGCCTCGCATCTGGTGTCGAGCCTGATGAACATGCCCGTGCAGCCCAACAAGGCGATCGTCGGCCGCAACGCCTTCGCCCACTCGTCGGGCATCCACCAGGACGGCGTGCTGAAAGACCGCCAGACCTACGAGATCATCGACCCGCAGGACATCGGCCTCAACGAGTCGGTCATCGCCCTGACGGCCCGCAGCGGCCGCGCGGCGCTCGTACACAGGCTCGAACTGCTCGGCTACGACCTCACGCAGGAAGAGCTGGACGCAACCTACGCCAAGTTCCTCGAGCTTGCCGACAAGAAAAAGGAGATCCACGACTACGACCTGTTATACCTGGTAGGCGACATCGACCGCATGAAACAGCAGTCCGTATCGCTCAAATTCCTGCAGGTGACCACCGGCACGCTCGTCCCGACGGCGACCGTGGTGCTGAAGTTCGGCGACCACGAGCGCATGGCCATCGCCACGGGCAACGGCCCGGTGGATGCCGCCGTGTCGGCGATCAAGACCCTGATCAACGAGAAGGTCGTGCTCATGGAATTCCTCATGCAGGCCATCACCCGCGGTTCGAACGACGTGGGGCGCGTACACGTACAGGTACAGTGCGGCAGCCGCACCGTCCACGGCTTCGCCGCACACACCGACACCACACGGGCGTCGATCGAGGCGTTCCTCGATGCGCTGCGCGTACTGAACGTAACCGAACGCAAGGAAAAGGAGGAGTAAGATGGGCAGGACACTTCTGGACAAGATATGGGATGCGCACACCGTGCGCACCGAAGACGGCGGACGTTCGGTGCTCTACATCGACCGCCAGTACATCCACGAGGTGACGTCGCCCGTGGCCTTCGCAGGCCTGGAACGGCGCGGCATCGGCGTGGCACGCCCGGCACAAATCACCGCCACGGCCGACCACAACATCCCGACCGTCGACCAGCACCTGCCGATCGCCGAGGCCGAATCGCGGCGCCAGGTCGAGGCGCTGGAGGCCAACTGCGCCAAATTCGGCATCGAACATTTCGGCGTGGGAAACCCGCGCCAGGGCATCGTGCACATCATCGGCCCCGAACTGGGATTCACACAGCCGGGCATGACCATCGTCTGCGGCGACAGCCACACCTCGACGCACGGGGCACTGGGCGCCGTGGCATTCGGCGTTGGCACCTCGGAGGTCGAGATGGTCTTCGCCAGCCAGTGCATCATCCAGTCCAAGCCGCGGAGCATGCGCATCACGGTCGACGGGACACTGCGCCCGGGCGTCGAAGCCAAAGATGTCGTGCTCTACATCATCTCGCAGCTCACCGCTTCGGGCGGCACGGGCTACTTCATCGAGTTCGCCGGCGAAGCGATCCGTTCGCTCTCGATGGAGGGGCGCATGACCGTCTGCAACATGAGCATCGAGTGCGGTGCGCGGGGCGGCATGATCGCCCCCGACCGGACGACGTTCGACTACCTGCGCGGGCGCGAACGTGCGCCGCAGGGAGCGGCGTTCGACCAGGCCGTCGCCCGCTGGGAGGCGCTTTACAGCGATGCCGACGCCGTATTCGACAAGGAGTACCGGTTCGATGCCGCCGACATCGCCCCGATGATTACCTACGGCACCAACCCCGGCATGGGCATGGCCGTCGATGCGCAGATCCCGGCCGAGGCCGACCCCAAGGCATTGGAGTACATGGGATTCAAAGCCGGGGAAAAGCTGCTCGGCAAACCTGTCGACTATGTCTTCGTGGGCAGCTGCACCAACGGCCGCATCGAAGACCTGCGGCGCTTCGCCAAGCTGGTCGAAGGCCGGCGCAAGGCCCAGGGCGTAACGGCATGGATCGTCCCCGGTTCGAAAGGCGTCGAAGCCGCCGCACGGGCCGAAGGGCTCGACAAAGTGCTCGCCGCCGCCGGGTTCGAGCTCCGGCAGCCGGGCTGCTCGGCGTGCCTGGCGATGAACGCCGACAAGATTCCGGCGGGCAAATACAGCGTTTCAACCTCGAACCGCAACTTCGAAGGGCGCCAGGGGCCCGGTGCGCGCACTATGCTCGCAGGCATTGCGGTAGCCGCCGCGGCCGCGGTATGCGGCAGGATCGAGGATCCGCGCAAGGTGTTTGAAATGTAAAAATTTTTAACTTCGGTTTGGATCGGCCGGTCGTTGCCGCCGCCTTCGGCGTCGTTTATAATTCCGGCCCACCCCCAAACCCCCGCCTCAAGCAGGGGCTTACATGCTGCTTTGCGGCAAAATGGCCGCTGCCGAATACCGGAAAAAACAAAACCAATATGTCCATACCCAAATTCGAAACCTTCACCTCGGGGGCCGTGCCCGTGAGCACGGAGAACATAGATACCGACCAGATCATCCCGGCACGTTTCCTGAAAGCCACCCAGCGCAAAGGATTCGGCGACAACCTCTTCCGTGACTGGCGCTACGACGCCCGGGGGCAGCGGATCGCCTCGTTCCCGCTCAACGACAGCCGTTATGGGGGCAAAATCCTCGTCGCAGGCCGCAACTTCGGGTGCGGCAGTTCGCGCGAGCACGCCGCGTGGGCGATCGCCGACTACGGGTTCCGCGTCGTGGTGTCGAGCTTCTTCGCCGACATCTTCCGCAACAACGCCCTCAACAACGGGCTGCTGCCGATCACCGTGAGCGGGGAGTTCCTCGCGGTGGTCTTCGCGGCGATCGACGGCGACCCTGCGACGCAATTCACCGTAGACCTGGACAACCAGACGCTGACGATCTGCGCCACGGGCCGCAGCGAGCACTTCGAGATCGACGCATACAAGAAGCGGTGCCTGCTGAACGGCTACGACGACGTGGACTACCTGCGCAGCATCGCGCCCCAGATCGAAGCGTTCGAACAGGCGCATAAATAGCCGCGCGATGTATCCCCGCGTAGAGATAATGGATACCACGCTGCGCGACGGCGAGCAGACGTCGGGGGTTTCGTTCAACGCCCGCGAAAAACTCTCCATCGCCCGGCTGTTGCTGGAAGAACTGCGTGTGAGCCGCATCGAGATAGCCTCGGCGCGGGTTTCGCAGGGCGAGCAGGAGGCCGTGCGCCGCATCGCCGAATGGGCTGCCGCGAAGGGTTATACCGACCGCATCGAGGCGTTGGGATTCATCGACGGCGGCGTGTCGCTCGACTGGCTCGGCCAGGCCGGATGCCGCGTGGTGAACCTGCTGGCGAAGGGGTCGCTCAAACACTGCCGCGAACAGTTGCGCCGCACCCCGCAGGAGCACCTCTGCGACATCCGCGCCACGATCGGCGGGGCCGTCGCACGGGGCATGAAGGTGAACGTCTACCTCGAAGACTGGTCGAACGGTATGCTGCATTCGCCCGGGTACGTCTACACGATACTCGACGGGCTGGCCGACGCCCCCGTGCAGCGCTTCATGTGCCCCGACACGCTGGGCATCCTCGACCCCTATGCCACCGAACGGTTTTGCCGCGACATGGTGACACGCTATCCGCAGCTTAGGTTCGACTTCCATGCCCATAACGATTACGACCTGGCCGTGGCCAACACCGCAGCTGCGGTCAAAGCCGGGTTCCACGGGGTTCACGTAACCATAAACGGGCTGGGCGAACGCGCAGGAAACGCACCCCTGTCGAGCACGGTGGCCGTGCTGCACGACCGGCTGCACTGCCTCACGGGCATCGACGAAACGAAGATCAACCACGTCAGCCGCATGGTCGAGACCTACACGGGCATCCGGATCCCGGGCAACCGCCCGATCGTCGGCGAAAACGTCTTTACGCAGTGTGCCGGCATCCATGCCGACGGCGACAACAAGAACAACCTCTATTTCAACGAGCTGCTGCCCGAACGCTTCGGACGTGTACGCGAATACGCCCTGGGCAAGACCTCGGGCAAGGCCAACATCCTGAAGAACCTCGAAGCGCTGGGCATCGAGCTCGACGAAGCCTCGATGCGCAAGGTGACCGAACGGGTGGTCGAACTGAGCGACAAGAAGGAGCTGGTGACGGCCGAAGACCTGCCCTACATCATCGCCGACGTACTGCGCTACGACCAGGTCGAAAACCCCGTGCGGATACTCAATTACAGCCTGTCGCTGGCACAGGGGCTGCACCCGGCCGCTACGCTCAAGATCGAGATCAACGGCTGCGAATACGAGCAGACCTCGGTCGGCGACGGCCAGTACGACGCCTTCATGCGGGCGCTCAGGCAGATCTACAAGCACCAGCTCGGCCGCGAGTTCCCGATGCTGCGCAACTACACCGTCTCGATCCCGCCCGGCGGACGAACCGATGCCTTCGTGCAGACGATCATCACGTGGGAGACGGGCGGCAAGGAGTTCAAGACCCGCGGGCTGGATGCCGACCAGACCGAAGCCGCCATCAAGGCGACGATCAAAATGCTGAACATAATCGAACCAACATACAACGACCATGGATGTTAACATAGCCCTTTTAGCCGGCGACGGCATCGGCCCCGAAATCATTGCCGAGGCCACGAAAGTACTCGACCGCGTGGCGGCGAAATTCGGACACCGATTCGACTACCGCGAGGCGTTAGTGGGCGCCTGCGCCATCGACGCCACGGGCGACCCCTATCCCGACGAGACGCACGCCATCTGCCAGGCTGCCGACGCCGTATTGTTCGGTGCCATCGGCGACCCCAAGTACGACAACGACCCCAAGGCCCCGGTACGTCCCGAGCAGGGACTGCTGCGCATGCGCAAATCGCTGGGACTGTTCGCCAACCTGCGCCCCATCGCATTGTTCGACACGCTGGCCAGCCGCTCGCCGCTCAAGGCAGAGGTGGTACGCGGCACCGATTTCATCTGCGTGCGCGAACTGACGAGCGGCATCTATTTCGGCCGGCCGCAGGGGCGCAACGAAGCCGGGACGGAGGCTTTCGACACCTGCACCTACACGCGCACGGAGATCGAACGCGTGCTGGACGTCGCATTCCGGCTCGCCATGAGCCGCCGGCGGCGCCTGACGGTCGTGGACAAGGCCAACGTACTCGAAACCTCGCGCCTGTGGCGGGAGGTCGCGCAGGATATGGCGCCCCGGTACCCCGAAGTGGAGCTGGAATTCATGTTCGTGGACAACGCCGCGATGCAGATCGTACGCCAGCCGACCCATTTCGACGTGATCGTCACCGAGAACATGTTCGGCGACATCCTCACCGACGAGGCCAGCGTCATCAGCGGCTCGCTCGGCATGCTCCCCTCGGCGAGCGTCGGGTCGGAAGTGGCGCTCTTCGAGCCGATCCACGGCTCCTATCCGCAGGCTGCGGGGAAGAACATCGCCAACCCGATGGCCACGATCCTCTCGGCCGCCATGCTGCTCGAACACCTGGGGCTCGACAGGGAAGGCAGCGCCGTGCGGGCTGCCGTAGACAAGGCGCTCACCGAAGGCGTCGTCACCGAAGACCTCGCCGCACAGGGCGAACGCCGCTACTCGACCTCCGAGGTCGGGGACTTCATCGCCGCGCATATTTAGGCACGCCCCGCTCCGGGGGCTCCTATCCGCAAAAAAGGGGTTGCAACCGCAAAGGTTGCAACCCCTTTTTCCGTGCAGGCCACGAGGCGCACCCCGCCCGGACAGCAACGCCACGGCCCGGCAGCCGGTTTATATCCCGGCCACGAATTGCTCGAGTGCCCCCAGGTCGGCCGCCATCGGCTCCGAAACCCGGGGCAGGCGGGCGAGCCGGGCCAGCCGCGGCGGCAGCGGAACCGCAGCCCCCGTGACGGGGGAGATGACCTCCCCGAATTTGGCGGGATGCGCCGTAGAGAGGTAAAATCCCGGTTTCCCGCACGCTACGGAAGCGGCATATCCGATGGCGCTGTGCGGGTCGGAAAGGTATCCGTAATTGCGGTGCAGCCCGTCGATCGTACGGCGGATCATGGCATCGTCGCAGCGGAATCCCTCCAGTTCATCACGCAGGGCATCCGGCTCACCGCCGCAGAGCCACAGCATACGTTCGAAATTGCTCGGCGCCCCGACGTCCATCGCATTGGCCAGCGTCCGCACCGACGGCCTCGGACGGTACTCGCCACCACGCAGGAACTCGGGCACCACGTCGTTACGGTTCGAAGCCGCGACGAAGCCGCCGAGGGGGAGCCCCATGCGGCGGGCGAGCATCCCGGCCGAGAGGTTTCCGTAGTTACCGCTCGGCACCACGACCACAGGCCGCCCGCCGCCCGTCTGCTGCCGCCACAGGCAATAGCCGTAGAAATAATAGAATGCCTGCGGTATCCAGCGCAGCAGGTTGATCGAATTGGCCGACGACACGCGGTGCCCCGCACGGAATTTTGCGTCGGCAAACAGCTCCTTGACCAGCCGCTGGCAGTCGTCGAACGTCCCGGCCACACGCAGCGGGTGGATATTGCCGCCGAGCGTGGTCATCTGGCACTCCTGCAGCCGGCTGATCTTCCCTTCGGGATAGAGCAGCACCACCTCGACGCCCGGCACGCCGTAAAACCCGTGCGCCACGGCGCTGCCCGTGTCGCCCGACGTAGCCGTCAGGATCACCAGTTTTTCGCCGGCACCGCCCATCAGGCCGATCATCCGCCCCATGAAGCCCGCACCGTAATCCTTGAATGCGAACGTCGGGCCGTGGAAGAGCTCCAGCGTATAGCGGCTGCCGACACGGCGAAGCGGCAGCGGAAAGTCGTAGATCCGCTCCATCTCCCGCCGCAGGAGACCGGGGTCGATGTCGTCACCGAAAAAAAGTTCCGCCAGGTATCCGGCCAGCGCGGCATAGGACTCCCCGGCCAGCCGCTCCGCGACGGCCATATCGGCCTGCGGGATACGTTCCGGGACGAACAACCCGCCGTCGGGTGCCAGCCCCGCCTGCACGGCCTCGCGAAGCGAAAAGGCGCGTGCGCATGCTTTGTCTTTCGTGCTATAATATTTCATCTGTTTGTCGTTTTATACTATTCCACAATCCTTGCCCCGCGGTTCGACACGCGTCCTGCATATATCTTGCAGCCGATACCGAGGCGGGCGAAATGCGCCTGCATCCGCTGCACGACCCGCCGCGCGACAGCCTCATCGGCGGCCAGGGCGAAGATCGAAGGCCCCGACCCGGCAATGTTCATCGCCAGGGCGCCTTCGGCGAGCACCCCTTCTTTCAGCACATCGTAACCCGGAATGAACCCCTTGCGGTAAGGCTCCGCCACCACGTCGTGCATCGACCGACCGATCAGCGCCACGTCGCCCAGGGCGAACCCGGCCACCAGCCCGCCGACATTGCCCCACTGCGTCACGGCATCGTGCAGGGGTACCTCGCGGGGAAGCACTTCGCGCGCCTCCTTGGTACTGACCACGATGTCGGGATGCACCACGGCATAGAAAAAGCCCTCGGGGACAGGCAGGCGCACGATGTCCAGCGGTTCGTACCCCCGGATCAGCACCACGCCGCCCAGCACGGCAGGGCCCACGTTGTCGGCATGGGACGTACCGCCGATGAGCGCCTCGCCCATCATCGCGAACTCCACGAGCCGCTCCCCTGAAAAGGGACGTCCCAACAGTTCGTTCACGCCCCAGACCGCTGCGGCCGACGAAGCCGCACTCGACCCGATGCCGCTGCCGGGAGCGATCTTTTCGAGGATCGTAACCTCGACCCGCACGGGTTTTTCGTATGCCCCGAGCAGTGCCATCACCGCCGGGGTAATCACGTTGTCCTCGTTTTTGGCAGGAAGTTCCTTCCCGCTGCGGTTGCGGATAACGAGCCCCCCAGCACCTTCTTCGATGCCAACCTCCAGCAGGTCGCCCACGCCGTCGAGCGTCAGCCCCATCACATCGAAGCCGCAACCCAGGTTCGCCACCGTTCCCGGGGCGAAAACTTTGATATATCGCATGATAAAAATCTCCTTTTGAATGAAACCACCTTTGATCGAACCGGGCTTTCCGTTCCGGCAGCCTTGGCCGGAAAATGCATAACAGGTATGCTCGTGACGGAAAAATAACAACTACACCCCCACAGGGGTTGTCGTTGTCGTCGTCGTTGTAGTGGCGGTAGTGGAGATAAGGACGGTGAAAGAAACGGTGCACGCCACCGGGCTGCAGGCTACCCCGCATCCCCCGGTCATCGTATGGTTCCGTTTCATATCCATCGGGGACAAATATAAAACAAAAAAATTTAATATCCAAATTCGGGTAACAAATCGCAAGACGCCCTAAAAAGCACTGGCAGCCGCTTTATATATAATAGGAGTAGTCCGGAAAGGCTGAAAATACCGAACTTGACGACAAACCGTAAGATATTAGGGGTTCCCGGAAGGCCTGCTTTCCTCCGAATCGGGCTAAAAGCGGTTAAAAGGCCAAAAAATACGGTTTCAAACTGTAAGATAAAAAGCTTCTATCCGGGTCGTCATAAAGCGCAAGAGGGGATATAGGTTCCGGATCATCACATTATTAAATTTTTTGCAAAATTATTTTGACGAAACGATTTTATATCCCTATCTTTGAAACGAAACAAATACGGAAATTCCGGACATGAACGCCCAGAACCATTCGAATAATAACGTCATTAATCTGCTGCTCGTCGTCTTTGGCAAGATAACGGGAGAAAGGTGATGTGTATATCCGAAAGATGATAAAAAGGCCTTTCTCCCGCTGGAGAAAGGTTTTTTATTATCCGGGCAGATGGCAAAGGCACAATATGCAGAAAACAAGAAGAAGATGAAACACCCACTCAGAAGTGCCGTCACGACGACGGGCCGGCGCATGGCCGGAGCCAGGAGCCTGTGGCGTGCCAACGGCATGCGCGAAGAGCAGTTCGGCCGTCCGGTCATCGGCATCGCCAACTCGTTCACCCAGCTGGTTCCGGGACACGTGCACCTGCACGAGATCGGACAATACGTCAAGCAGCGGATCGAAGCGCTCGGCTGTTTCGCCGCGGAATTCAACACCATCGCCATCGACGACGGCATCGCCATGGGGCACGACGGCATGCTTTATTCGCTGCCCTCGCGCGAGATCATTGCCGACAGCGTCGAATATATGGCCAATGCCCACAAGGTCGACGCACTGGTCTGCATCTCGAACTGCGACAAGATCACCCCGGGCATGCTGATGGCCGCCATGCGGCTCGACATCCCGACCGTCTTCGTATCGGGCGGGCCGATGGAGGCGGGGCATCTCGGCGAGCGGGCGCTCGACCTGATCGACGCCATGGTAATGGCTGCCGACGAAAATTGCAGCGACGAACAGGTGGCGCGCGTCGAACGCGCCGCATGCCCCGGCTGCGGTTCGTGCTCGGGGATGTTCACCGCCAACTCGATGAACTGCCTGACCGAAGCGCTCGGGCTCTCGCTCCCGGGCAACGGCACCGTCGTGGCCACGCATGTCAACCGCCGCCGCCTGTTCGAAGAAGCCGCAGCGCTGATCGTCCGCAATGCCGAACGCTATTACTTCGAGGGCGACGACTCGGTGCTCCCGCGCTCGGTGGCCACGAAGGCAGCCTTCGAGAATGCCATGTCGCTCGACATCGCCATGGGCGGCTCGACCAATACGGTGCTGCACCTGCTGGCCGTGGCCCACGAGGCCGGGGTGGATTTCACGATGCAGGATATCGACCGCCTTTCGCGCCGGGTGCCCGTACTGTGCAAGGTCGCCCCCAACTCGCATTACCATATCCAGGATGTCAACCGTGCGGGCGGCATCCTCTCGATCCTGGGCGAACTCGCCCGCGGCGGACTGCTCGACACCTCGGCCGGGAGGGTCGACGGGCGCACGCTCGGCCAGGCCATCGCGGCCTTCGACCTGCGGAGCGAAACAGCGAGCAGCGAAGCCAAACAGCGCTACCTGAGCGCCCCGGCCGGCCTTTACAGCCGGGAACTGGGCACACAACGGACTTATTACGACACACCGGACACCGACCGCACGGCAGGCTGCATCCGCGATCTGGAACACGCCTATTTCCGCGACGGCGGGCTGGCCGTACTGACGGGCAACATCGCCCGCCGGGGCTGCATCGTCAAGACGGCCGGCGTCGACGCGTCGCTGTTTGTCTTCCGCGGGCGCGCCCGCGTCTACGAATCGCAGGAGCAGGCCATCGGCGGCATCCTCGGCGGCGAGGTGCAGGCCGGCGACGTTGTTGTCATACGCTATGAAGGCCCCAAGGGCGGCCCCGGGATGCAGGAGATGCTCTACCCCACGTCGTACCTCAAATCCAGACACCTCGACAAAGCCTGCGCGCTGATTACCGACGGCCGCTTCTCGGGCGGAACGTCGGGGTTGTCGATCGGTCACGTCTCGCCCGAAGCCGCTTCGGGCGGGGAGATCGCCGTCATCCGCACGGGCGACGAGATCGAGATCGACATCCCGCGGCGCTCGATCCGCCTCATGGCCGGCGACGACGAAATCGCCGCGCGCATGGCTGCACAGCAGCATTTCCGCCCCGCGGCACGCGACCGCCGCATACCCGCGTCGCTAAGGGCCTATGCCAAGCTGGTCAGCTCGGCCGACAAAGGGGCCGTACGCATCGTCGAAGAAGAATAAAACCGGACAACACCATGAATACGAACACGACAACCAGAACCGAAGGACAACAGCCCGGCCCTTGTATCACAGGGTCGCAGGCCCTGCTCGAATCGTTCCTGCGCGAGGGTGTGGACACGCTTTTCGGGTATCCCGGAGGAGCCATCATCCCCGTTTACGATGCGCTTTTCGACTACCGCGACCGGCTGCGCCACATCCTTGTCCGCCATGAACAGGGCGCCGTACATGCCGCGCAGGGCTACGCCCGCGTCAGCGGCCGCGTAGGGGTTTGCCTGGTCACCTCGGGCCCGGGGGCGACGAACACCGTGACCGGACTGGCCGACGCGCTGATGGACTCCACGCCGCTGGTACTGGTGACCGGACAGGTGGGTTCGTCGTTGCTGGGCACCGACGCCTTCCAGGAAACCAACTTCGTGGGCATCACGCAGGCCGTAACCAAATGGAACTGCCAGGTCAAGCGTACCGAAGACATTCCCGGGGCGATTGCCAAGGCGTTCTATATCGCCCGTTCGGGGCGTCCGGGCCCTGTGGTGGTGGACATCACCAAGGACGCCCAGTGCGGGACGGCCCCGTTCCGCTACGAGAGGCTGACGTCCATCCGCAGCTACGTCCCCGCACCCGCGCCCGCCGAGGAGTGCATCGCCGAGGCGGTACGGCTGATCGACGCCGCACAACGGCCGCTGCTGATGGCGGGACAGGGCGTGATGCTCGGAAACGCCGAAGAAGAATTGCAGGCCTTCCTCGCAAAGAGCGGCATACCGGTCGCCTCGACCCTGCTGGGGCTGTCGGCCGTGCCGACCTCCTCGCCGCAGTATGTCGGCATGCTGGGCATGCACGGCAACTACGGCCCCAACATCCGCAACCAGGAGTGCGACCTGCTCATCGCCGTGGGGATGCGTTTCGACGACCGCGTGACGGGCAACCCCAAATGTTTCGGGGCGAATGCCAAGGTAATCCACCTGGAGATCGACCCCGCCGAGATCGACAAGATCGTACACGCCGACGTGGCCGTCATCGGCGACGTGAAACAGACGCTCCCGCTGCTCACCCAAAGGATCCGCCCCGCCGCGCACAAGGCCTGGATCGAAGGGTTCCGCGCCTGCGACAAAGTCGAATACGAGGCGGTCGTCCGCAAGGCGATCCGCCCGGAAGGCGGCCGCATCCGCATGGGCGAGGTCGTAGATACCGTAGCGCATGCCTACGACAACGACGCGGTGCTGGTGACCGACGTCGGGCAGCAGCAGATGTTCGCGGCGCGCTATTTCGGGTTCCGCCGCAGCCGCAGCCTGGTAACTTCGGGCGGTCTAGGCACGATGGGCTTCGGGCTTCCGGCCGCCATCGGCGCCAAACTGGGCGCCCCCGACCGCGAGGTATGCCTCTTCGCGGGCGACGGCGGGCTGCAGATGACCATCCAGGAGCTGGGGACGATCTTCCAGTCGCAGGTCGCCGTAAAGATCGTATTGCTCAACAACTCCTATCTGGGCATGGTACGGCAGTGGCAGGAACTCTTCTACGACCGCCGCTACTCGTTCACCGAACTGGCGAACCCCGACTTCGGGCTGATCGCCCGCGGCAACGGCATCGCCTACCGCTGCGTGGAGCGGCGCGAGGAGCTGGCCGGGGCGGTGGCCGAGATGAAAGCCTGCAAAGGCACCTACCTGTTGGAGGTGCGCGTCGAAAGCGAAGAAAACGTATTCCCGATGGTGCCGGCCGGCGCCCCCGTGTCGGCGATCCGGCTCGAATAAACCGAACGAGGTATGGAACAAGAGTATATCATCACCGTATTTTCGGAGAACAAGGTCGGGCTGCTGAGCCAGATCACGACGGTCTTCACGTGCCGCAATGTCAACATCGAAAGCCTGACGACTTCCGAGTCGGCGCTCGCGGGCATCCATAAATTCACGATCGTCGTCCGCACCGGCCCCGACCGGGTCGAGAAGCTCGCGCGGCAGGTCGAGAAGAAGATCGACGTGCTCAAGGTCTTCGTCTACACCTCGGACGAAGTCGTGCAGCAGGAGATCGCCCTTTATAAAGTCACGCGCAGCCGCAACGTCGAGAAACTCGTACGCGAGCACAATGTCCGCATCCTGGAGATCGACGACGACTACATCGTCGTCGAAAAAACCGGCCATAAGGCCGAGACGCAGGCACTGTTCCGCCTGCTGCAACCCTTCGGCGTGCAGCAGTTCGTGCGCAGCGGCACGGTGGCCATCATCAAATCGCGGCGCGAGCTGCTCAACGAATACCTCGAAGAACTCGAGAGGAACAGACAAAGAACGGATTCATTTTAACTTTTAAAACTCATACAACTATGGCACAGATCAATTTCGGCGGAGTAGAAGAAAAGGTCGTTACCCGCGAAGAGTTTCCCCTGGAAAAAGCACGCGAAGTCCTCAGGGACGAAACCATCGCCGTAATCGGCTACGGCGTACAGGGGCCGGGGCAGTCGCTCAACCTCAAGGACAACGGGTTCAACGTAATCGTCGGACAGCGCGAAGGCTCGAAAAGCTGGGACAAGGCCGTCGCCGACGGCTGGGTACCGGGCAAGACGCTCTTCGGGATCGAAGAGGCCGCCCGGCGCGCAACGATCATCCAGTACCTGCTCTCCGACGCCGGGCAGATCGCCGTATGGCCGACGATCGAGAAACACCTCGCGCCGGGCAAGGCGCTCTACTTCTCGCACGGCTTCGGCATCACCTACAAGGAGCGCACGGGCATCGTGCCGCCGGCCGATGTAGACGTGATCCTGGTCGCCCCGAAAGGCTCGGGGACTTCGCTGCGCCGCATGTTCATCGAGGGCCGCGGCCTGAATTCGAGCTACGCCGTATTCCAGGACGCCACGGGGCGCGCATTCGAACGCGTGGTGGCGCTGGGCATCGGCGTAGGTTCGGGCTACCTGTTCGAAACCGACTTCAAGCGGGAGGTTTACTCCGACCTGACGGGCGAGCGCGGCACACTGATGGGTGCCATCCAGGGTATTTTCGCGGCCCAGTACGACACGCTGCGCGCCCACGGGCACACCCCTTCGGAGGCTTTCAACGAAACGGTCGAGGAGCTGACCCAGTCGCTCATGCCGTTGGTGGCCGAGAACGGCATGGACTGGATGTACGCCAACTGCTCGACCACGGCACAACGCGGTGCGTTGGACTGGTGGAAACGTTTCCGCGATGCCACCAAACCCGTCTTCGAAGAGCTTTACGGCGAAGTGGCCGCCGGCAACGAGGCGCAGCGCTCGATCGACCTGAACAGCAAACCCGACTACCGCGAGAAACTCAACGAGGAGCTGCGCGAGATGCGTGAAAGCGAGATGTGGCAGACAGGCGCCGTGGTGCGCAAGCTCCGCCCGGAGAACAACTGATCCCCCGGGAGGCCTTGCAATTTTTCAGATTGTTTCGCGCTCCGGCGGGTCGTGTCCGCCGCCTCCGGCACCGCTTGTAAATCCGGCCTTCCCCGAGCCCCCGCCCCGGCGGGGACTTGAGAGGCGGCGACGCGGCGGGATTCCCGCAGCGGGACACAGGCGGCCGGCAATTAACAGTTTTGTAACGTAATATACAACATCAATAAATCTATGTGTGGTTTCGTAGGACTATTTGACATCCGCCGGAAATCGGATGCGCTGCGTGGGCAGGTACTGAAAATGTCGAAGCAGATACGGCACCGGGGCCCCGACTGGTCGGGTGTCTACTGCGGCGAGCGGGCGATCCTTTCGCACGAGCGGCTTTCGATCGTCGACCCTCAGTCGGGCGGTCAACCCCTGTTCAGCTGCGACGGGAAACAGGTGCTGGCCGTGAACGGCGAGATATACAACCATCAGGAGATCCGCGCCGAGCTGGCCGGAGAATACGATTTTCGGACAGGCTCGGACTGCGAGGTGATCCTGCCGCTCTACCGCAAGCTGGGCGTCGGGCTGCTGGAAAAGATCAGCGGCATCTTCGCCTTCGCGCTGTACGACATCGAAAAGGACGAATACCTGATCGCCCGCGACCCGGTCGGCGTCATCCCGCTCTACATCGGCTGGGACAGCGACGAGCAATTTTACGTCGCATCGGAACAGAAAGCCCTCGAAGGGGTGTGCAGCACCATCCGGCCGTTCCTGCCCGGGCACTACTGGTCGAGCCGCGAGGGGAAAATGGTGCGCTGGTACAAGCGCGACTGGTTCGAGTACGACGCCGTGAAGGACAACGGTGCCGACATACAGGCGCTGCGTGAGGCGCTGGAATCGGCCGTCAAGCGGCAGCTCATGTCAGACGTACCCTACGGCGTACTGCTGTCGGGCGGCCTCGACTCGTCGATCATCTCGGCCGTCGCCAAGAAATACGCCGACCGGCGCGTCGAATCGAACGACCGCGACCGGGCCTGGTGGCCGCAGCTCCACTCGTTCGCCATCGGGCTGAAAGGAGCGCCCGACCTGGCGGCGGCACGCATGGTCGCCGACCATATCGGCACCGTACACCACGAAATCAACTACACCGTCCAGGAGGGGCTGGATGCCGTGCGCGACGTGATCTACTATATCGAGACCTACGACGTGACGACCGTACGCGCCTCGACGCCGATGTACCTGCTGGCGCGCGTCATCAAGTCGATGGGCATCAAGATGGTGCTCTCGGGCGAGGGTGCCGACGAGGTTTTCGGCGGCTACCTCTATTTCCACAAGGCGCCCGACGCCCGTGCCTTCCACGAGGAGACCGTGCGCAAGATCAGTAAGCTGCACCTCTACGACTGCCTGCGCGCCAACAAGTCGCTCTCGGCATGGGGTGTCGAGGGGCGCGTGCCGTTCCTCGACAAGGAGTTCCTCGACGTGGCGATGCGCATCAACCCGGCGGCGAAAATGGCCAAGGACGGGCATATCGAAAAATGGCTCCTGCGCAAAGCGTTCGAGGACATGCTCCCCTCCGAGATCGTATGGCGTCAGAAAGAACAGTTCTCCGACGGCGTAGGCTACAACTGGATCGACACGCTCAAGCAGCTGACCGTAGAGGCGGTCTCCGACCGCGAGATGGAACACGCTGCGGAGCGTTTCCCGATCAACCCGCCCCGCAACAAGGAGGAGTACTATTACCGTACGATCTTCGAGGAACACTTCCCGTCGCATACGGCAGCACAGTGCGTACCGTCGGTACCGTCGGTAGCGTGCAGCACCGCCGAAGCGCTGGCCTGGGACAAGGCGTTCCGCGACATGAACGAACCGTCGGGGCGCGCCGTGCTGGGCGTACACAACACCGACCTAACACACAACACCCACCGCCCCGAAACCGACTGAACCCGGTAAGGCCCCTGCCGAAGCAGGGGCCTTCCTTTATCGGATCGGAATTCATAAACGGCATCGCCCCGGCCACAGACACCTGTGACCGGAGCGATTTCTTGTGCCCTGAGTCGCCGGACAGCCCCGCGCCCGGCATCAGCGCCGCGGCTTCTTCGCGTCGGGTTGGCGGCGAGAGCGGCGGACGGCAGGAGCTACGGGTTTTCGCGCAGGGACACGTTTTGCGGCGGGCTTCCCGTCCCCGGGGTCTGCCCCGGGTGCTTCGGAAACTTCCGCAGCCGGGATATTCCCCGCAGCAGATGCGGGGACTGCGGGGACAGCGCCCGCCGTCCGGCGCGGCTTCTTGCGCACCGACCAGCCGAAGTGGCCGATGGCCTCGCCCAAGGCGAAATATTCGCCGTGGGAGTAAACGATCGGGCAGGCGCGTTCGAGGCAGAAACGCCCCGTAGCAGGGTCGATATAGGCGGCATCGACCTGCACGGCGACCACCTCGGCCAGAAACATATCGTGCGAACCGAGGGGCATCACCTGCCGCACGCGGCACTCGATGCTCACGGGCGCCTCTTCGACGATCGGCGCCGTGACCTGCAAGGCCTTCCCGGGCGTGAGCCCCATTTCGCGGAATTTGTCGTAGTCGCGCCCCGACCGCACCCCGCACCAGTCGGCGGCGCGGGCCAGGTCGCGGGTCGTGAGGTTGATGACGAACTCCCCCGTGCGGCGGATTATTTCGTAGGAGTGGCGTTCGGGGCGTACCGAAATGTAGCACATCGGCGGGTTGGTGCATACCGTGCCCGTCCACGCCACGGTCAGCAGGTTATACTCTTCGGGCGTAGCGCCACAGCTCACCAGCACGGCCGGCAGCGGATAGATCAGCGTCCCGGGTTTCCAGCTCTCCTTCATCGGCGGCGTCAGTTAGCCTTCGCAAAGAAATTGCGGAAGAATACGATCTGAAAGTCGATGGCATTGCCCCAATAGGCACCGGTATGCCCGCCGGGGCGGACATAGAAATCGTGCATGATGCCCCGGCGCAGCAACTCGTCGTGGAAATCGTTGTTTACCTCGAAGAAGAAATCGTCGTAGCCGCAGTCGAAGACGATCGCCAGGTCGCCATTCCCGAGCTGCGGGACGAGGTTGATGGGCGTAGCCTCTTCCCAGGCTTCGGGATGCTCCGTGATCTCGCCCAGCAACTGCGGGATCTCCCAGTTCTGCGGGAAAGGACGTATGTCGAGCCCGCCGCTCGTGCTGCCTGCGGCACCGAACAGCCCCTTGTGCTTTATGGCGAGCGACATGGCCCCGAAACCGCCCATGCTCAGGCCCGTGATCGCGCGTCCCGAGCGGTCGCGGGCTACGGGATAACGCGCTTCGACGGCGGGCAGCAACTCGCGTGTCATGAAGGTTTCGTAGAGGCTCTTCTCGCGCACCTTGCTGTCGAGGTACCAACTGTTCCCCACGCCGGGACAGATGAAGGCGATCCTCTCTCGGTCGGCGATTGCGGGCAGCGAAGGCTTGATCTTCAGCCATGCCGTCTCATCGCCCGAGTAGCCGTGCAGCAGGTAGACCACCGGGCAGGGCTCAGCGGCGGATACGCCCTCGGGCACGATCGCCACGACGGGTATGTCACGATCCATCAAGGGACTGTGCACGGCAAGCGTGTCAACCGTAGCCGCAGAAACGACCCGCACCGCCAGCAACAGCAAAAAAGTAAAAATAAAAATCCGTTTCATGGTATATGGGTTTAGTGAAGGCAAAAATACGAAAAAAACGTATCTTTGTCATATGCTAACGGAATTCATCCGATACCTCAGCGCCGAACGGCGTTACTCCCCGCTCACCGTCCGCAATTACAAACACGACGTCGGGCAGTTCCTGGCATGGCTGGATTTCGACGAGGCGCGCTCCGACCCGCGCAGCATCACCGCAGACCAGGTGCGCGAATGGATCATCCACCGCACGGAGGAAGGCAAGATCGGCGCGGCGTCGATGAACCGCGAAATCGCCTCGATCCGCACCCTCTTCCGGTGGCTGCTCCGCACGGGGGCCATCGAAAAAGACATCTGCCGGACGATCCCCTCGCTCAAGACCTCGCGCCGCCTGCCGGCTTTCATCCCCGAGAGCCGCATGACGGACATCGTCAGCAAATGCGAAGAGGCGGACGGGAATTTCGAAACGGCACGCAATTCGCTCGTCATCCTGATGTTCTACGCCTGCGGCCTGCGCCTTGCCGAGCTGGTCGGCATCGACCGCGACGACTTCTCGGCCGACTACGCCTCGCTGCGGGTACGGGGCAAGGGAGACAAGCAGCGGATGGTACCGATCCTCGAATTCGTACGCGAAAAGATTTTAAGTTACCTCGACCTAATTGCGAGGCAAAATATTTGCAATTCTGCGGAAAAAGCACTATTTTTAACACACAAAGGAAAGCGCATATCGCGGAGCGTCGTTTACCGCATGGTACGGGCGGAACTGACCCGGGCAGGCGTACAGGGCAAGAAAAGCCCCCATGTGCTCCGCCATACGTTTGCGACGCACCTGCTGAACGGCGGAGCCGATATGCGCGAGATCCAGGAGCTTCTGGGACACGCTTCGTTACAGGCCACGCAGGTCTATACGCACAACAGCATCGCCAGGCTCCGGGAGATATACGCAAAGGCCCATCCCCGGGAAAAGGGAGGGAAGTGATTAACTTTTATAAACTGTAAGGCTATGAACGTACAGATTCAATCCGTGAAATTCGACGCCGACAAACGGCTGGTCGAATTCGTCGAGAACAAGATGGACAAACTCGACCGCTTCGCAGAGCGTTCGACGGGTGCCGAGGTCATTCTCAGACTCGATAAAGACTTTGAAAAGGGAAACAAGATAGCAACGGTCACACTCCACATGCCGGGCGAAGACCTGGTGGCATGCCACCAGTCCAGATCGTTCGAGGAATCGGTGGACGAGGCGATCGACGCCATCAAGCGCCAGCTGGACAAATTCAAAGGCAAACTGGAAAAGTAACCCACCAACCAACCGATAACCTAAAACGAAGCCGCAGCCGCCCCTCATGAGGCGGCTGCGGTAATTTTCCACCCGGCGGTTTGCGGCGGGCGCACTCCGGCTGACGGGTTCCTGCTGACGATTCCCGCCCGGCAACATCCTGCCGGCAATTTCCGCCCCGGCTCCTTACCCATCGCTCGGCGGGCGGTTCTGCAACGCAATTCCGTTACGCTCCCACCCACCCCCAAAGACTGCAGACGGACGGCACCGGCAGCTGGAAACGGAAAACGGCCGCACCTGCGTGCGGCCGTTCGGAAGCCTTGTAGTGGATAGGGGATTCGAACCCCTATGTCGTGCGTGAGAGGCACGTATCCTAACCCTTAGATGAATCCACCGTGTCGGTTTTGTGGTGCAAAGATAACGCCTTCTTTGAAAACTGCAAAATTTTCCTGCAAAAACTATGATTTTTTTTCATAATGCACACAGCTACACGCATTTTAGCTATCTTTACACGAAATACAACACGTCCCGACAAATGAAACGCATCAAAACAGCAATCCTGCTCGCAACAGCAGCGGTGGCAGTCACGGCCTGCAACAGGAAGCCCGTCGTTCCGGAATTCGGCATGTTGCCGATCGACACGCTGCTCGGCACACAAGACAATGGCTGCAACATAGAATACCGCTTTGCCACGATCGGCAATGCCGGAAAATCGGCGGCACTGGAGGCCATTGAAAAGGCGAATATCGAATATTTCTTCGAGTTGGAGGAGTTCGCCGGTACGGCACGCGAGGCCGCGGACTCGGCCATCCTGCAGGTCGCTGCGGAGATCGTACTGCCCGAAGGAATGTCGCAGGGCATGGGCGCCTACGAAATCTCCGTCGAAAGCGAAGGCTCCGTGCAGGACACGCTCGTTACCTACTCGATCTCCCGGTGGAGTTTCACGGGCGGGGCGCACGGCATGTACGGTGTCGAATACCATACCTACTCGATCACCGACGGGTACGAACTTTCGCTGCCCGACCTGTTCACTGCCCCGCAATTGCTCGGCATGGAGAAACTGCTCCGCGAGAAACTCTACACCCAATACGGGACGGACAACGACGAAGGGCTGGCCGAACAGGGCTTCTTCCCGGAATACATCGCCCTGACGGAAAATTTCCAGATCACTCCCGAAGGCATCACCTTCTATTACAACCCCTACGCAATCGGATGCTATGCACTCGGAGCCGTCGAAGTGGCGATAGGCCGCGAGGAACTGGAGCAGTTCTGACATCCGGGCGGAACGCCGTCCCGGCACAACCGGGCTCACGCCCCTACATTCCCGGAACCGCACCCCGGGACAATAAAAAAAGGCCGGAGTCTCACGACTCAGACCTTTTTCTTTTGTCGGGGAACCACCCCCTTCAAAAATGAGGTACAATCGGAGGTATTCGACTTTCGGACGAGCACCGCCCTTCGAGTCTTAGTAACGGATTGCCGCTACAACCTGCCGATTTCCTCAACCAACCTAAAACTACTAACCTAAATGAACCTTAAAACTTCACTGCAAAGATACGTGTCATTTTTGAATTATGCAAATATTTTACGAATATATTAAATATATTTAACAATTTCGTAACATTAGGCCGTCAAAAAGGCTTCAAGATGCCTTTGAAGAACATTCGGGCTAAATGTCAAAAGAGACAGCATATCTTCGGAGACTAAAAAAACAGGGGATAAAAAGCATATTCAGGCAGAAAAATACGCCGGGCACACATGACAAAATTCTAAAGTCCGTACCAACCATCCGTGACAAAAATTCCGGAAAGGCACAAAAAAAGGAAACCCGGTATTCCGATGGAATACCACAGTTTCCTCACCAACCTAAAACTACTAACCTAAATGAACCTTAAAACTTCGCTGCAAAGATAAGGTGAAAAAACATGCCGCGCAAGTTTTTATTAAAAAAATTTTCGAATTTTTTGATATTTTTTAATAAGTCGCATACATTCAGTTATCTAATAACATGTAAACCTGCAAGATAGCCGGGTACCGCCGATCCCGGGTGATCGAAAATATTTTTTCATATTCTGCGCAGTATTCCCCTCCGGCGCACATTTATATAAAACGGAACACGATAAAAATGGAGTGCACATACCCTGAGCGGGGATAAATCACTACCTTTGTACGATGGACAAGAAGCTACGCGTTACCCTGAGCATCCCGGCAGCGGGATGCCGCGGCAGGAATTTTGCGGCCGGTTGCATACGGCCGCAGCAACAACGACGCCTAAAACCCTAATTTACCAATGACGGTATCACTGATCATCTCCACCTACAACTGGCCGCGGGCCCTCTACCTGTGCCTGGACAGCGTAATGCAACAAACGGCCATGCCCACGGAAATCCTGATCGCTGACGACGGTTCGGGTATCAGCACCCGCGATGTCGTCCGCCATTTCGAAGCGGTGTCGCCCGTCCCCATCCGGCACATCTGGCACGAGGACAAGGGGTTCCGCCTGGCCATGATCCGCAACAAAGCCATCGCGGCGAGCCGTTGCGAATACATCATACAGATCGACGGCGACCTGATCCTCCAACGTAACTTCATCCAGGATCACATGATCTTCGCACAACGGGGCTGCTACGTCACCGGGTCGCGCGGCATCATCACCGAAATGCTCACCCGCAAGGTACTCAGCGGGGAGATCACCTCGCTCACACCACTGATGCGGGGCGTGCGCAACAGCAACAACGCCATCCGCATCCCGCTCATGGCATTCCTCTACCGGACGCTGGGTCCCACCCGCTTCGTCAAAGGCTGCAACATGGCCTTCTGGCGCAACGACCTGATCCGCGTCAACGGTTACGACGAATCGTTCTGCGGCTGGGGCCGCGAAGATTCCGAACTGGCGATCCGCCTCGACAACAGCGGCGTGCGCCAGCGGTGCATGAAGTTCCGCGGCGTGGTCTTCCACCTCCACCACGGCAAATGCGAGCGCAACAGCCTTTCGGCCAACGAGGAACGTTACCAGCAAACCATCCGAGAACACCGCACCCGCTGCGAAATCGGGCTTACTCGCCACTTGGGAGAAACGGATCAGACCCGCACCCCCAAACCCGAGGTGAAAAACCCCGTTCCCGCCAGCGCAGGCCATTGAGCCCCGGCCGGAAACATCCGGCCCAGGAAACGGCATCCATAAACGTGAGTGCCGCCCCGGTCGGGGCGGCACTCACGTTTTCTATCGGCGGCGGAATTTTTCCAGCAGGGGATAATAATGTAACTGCCGGCGCAGTTTCCATTTGCGCACCAGGTTCAGGGGCTTGCGTTTCAGCCCCGCATGCCCCTGCACGATATAATCGTCCACGGCATCGAGCACCCGCGCCGAACAGCGGCAGTCGCGGTGCGGTTCGTGGTGCATGGTGTAGCTGCGGATCTCCCCCATCAACCCCTCCGGCCGCGTCAGGGCACGCTCGATGGCCGGGCCGACGGCCTCCGGCGTATCGACGTCGATCAGATGGGGCCCCGGATGCGAATTGCGGAACGTCACGACCGGTTTGTCGAGGAACATGAATTCGAGGATGATCGACGAGCTGTCGCACAACATCACGTCGGCCTGCTGCAGAAGCGGCATCTTGTCGGAACCCTCATAGAATATGACGTTCTCGTTCTCCTCCGCAATACGTTTATAGCCGGCTATGATCCCGGGGTCAGTCAGCTTGGGATGGAACGTGATGACCCAGTCCCACGGATGGGTTTTGGCCAGACGGTCGATCTCCGCCATCAGATGGGGCGCCGAACAGACATTGCGCGTGAAGGTCGGGGGGTAGAGAACCACCGGATGGTCATTCTGCGGTTTACGCTGCACTTCGGGCAAGAAATAGGTGTCGGCTTTGGGCCAGCCGGTCTCGTAGACCCGGAAGAAGCCGTATTTCTTTTCCAGTTCCTTGAAATAAGGCGTACTGCTCGGCCCCTGCGTACAATAAATGTCGAACCATCCGCGCACCGTGAAGTGGTCGTCGACGGCCTCGATCCGCTTTTGGATCGCATAGCCGTGGAAAAGCGCCACCTTCACGCCCGGGATAAAATCGGGGATGTAGTTGCCCGGTGCAAAAACCGCGACCGGGTTATAAGCGACCGCCTCCCGGATTGTCCCCAACCGCACCTCGCCCTCTTCGAGCACGACGGGACACCCCTCTTCGACAAACCAGGCCGCCTCGCCTCCGCGGCGGCGGATTTCATGTTCCAAAGGCCTCAGGATTGAATAGGCATAAGGCAAAGTAACGTACAACAGGTATCTTTTCATCGTTCCAGGTTTAGGTTACAATACTCAGATTCAGCGTGTCAGCCGCCGCTTCAGGCTCTTGCCCCAGCGCATCAGGGTCGAGACGGCGAGCACCCCGGGGCGCATCCACCGCCGCCTGTCCATCCGCAGCAGCAACCAGTCGCAACGGCTGAAAAACCCTTCCAGCTCGGCGCGGTAGCGTTCCGCCTCCGCATTGATCCCGCGGGCAAACTCCGTGTCGCCGGCCCATGGGTTATGGCTTTTGCGCAGGTAAACCAGGTACCAGCGCATTTTATTGAGCAGCAGGTAGAACTCCAGCCGGTCGCCAACAACATCCCTGTGCCTCACCAGCTCGGCATGCACCGCCTCGCTGAATTTAACGCAGTAGCCGATATCGAGCGGCGAACGGTTGGCCGACCCGCCGCGCTGCACATATCCGTAACCCACATAATCGACGAACCGGACACGCGGCTGCTGACAGCCGATCTGGATATTGAGCAGGCTGTCTTCCCCCAGCCGCAGCGGATAATGACGCAGTTCCTTTTCGAACAACGCCCGGCGATAGAGCCGTCCCCACACAGTCACGGAAATAGCGTGGTAGAGCGATGCAACAAGGAAATCCAGCCCCTGCATGTCCGACGTGCGCATTTCGCGCTTGGGCGCTTCGTAGGTCTTGCAAATACGTTTGTAATCGCAGCATACGATATCGTACCCGCCGTTTTCCCCGATGGCCGCCACCAGTTTCTCCAGCATGCGGGAATCCCAGACGTCGTCGCCGTCGAGAAAACAGATGTAGTCGCCCTGCGCATGCCTGATACCCGTCTCACGGGCCCTGGCAGCCCCCTGGTTTACAGTACTTATGACGACGATGCGCGCATCGCGCTCCGCGTGGCTGAGCGCCACGGCCTGCGAACCATCCGTCGAACCGTCATCGACGACAATAGCCTCGAAATCCCCGTACGTTTGCCGTCCGACCGAATCGAGGCAGGTATCGAGATAGTTTTCCAGATTGTAAACCGGAATAATGACCGATACCACGGGCTTTGATTTTTCCCTTTCCTCCATCTATGCAATCCAATTTACCGCTTTCACGATCCGGCTGCCGGCTCCGTCGTAAAAATCCATGTTTCAGTATAATTTTCCTTTATCGTGCCAGACGCCGCCGCAAACTGGTACGCCAGCGCAATCCTGTCGTCAGCATGACGACGACCGGGCGCATGGCCCGGTAACGGTCGAGCTCCAGCAACAGCATCCGCGCCCGCGAATAGTACGCCCTCAGCTCGTCCCGGTACCGGCCGGCCGATTCGCGCAGGTCGCAGACAAACGCCTGGTTCCCGACCCACGGACTGCGGCTTTTGCAGACATAGACCGAATACCAGCGTACCTTATTCAGCAATGCATAGAATTCGGCATGTCCCCGAAGCGATTCGCCGTGCCGTTGTAACTCCCGTTCCACAATACTACAAAATAAGCAGCAGTATTCAAAATCGAAGTTTCGGTGATTGGACGACGACGGCCGCTGCACGTAATCATATCCCACGTAGTCGATGAAATGGACGCGGGGAAGGCGGCAGGCGATCTGGATGTTGATCATCGTATCCTGACCCAGTCGTAACGGATAGTGGTTGAGCCCGTTATCGAAAAGTTCCCGCCGATAGAGTTTGCCCCAGAGTGTCACCCAGATCGAATGGCGAAGCGTCGCCTCGAGGAACTCGAGCCCTTCCATATCCTCCGTCCGGGATTCACGGTAGATCGCCTGATAGGTCTTGCAGACCCGTTTGAAATTACAGCATACGATATCGTACCCGCCATTCTGCCCGATCGAGGCGGTCATCTCCTCCAACATGCGCGGTTCCCAGAAATCGTCGCCGTCGAGGAAAGCGATGTATTTTCCCCGGGCCCGGGCAATACCCGTTTCGCGTGCCCGCGCAACGCCCCGGTTCGGGGTGCTCACCACGATGATCCGCGGATCGCGCTCCGCATAGCGACACAGGAGCCCGGGCGTACCGTCCGTGGAACCGTCGTCCACGACGATGGCCTCGAAATTCCCGAGCGTCTGCGTCAAAACCGATTGCAGGCACGTATCGAGATACCCTTCCAGATTGTAAGCGGGGATGATTACAGAAACCTCGGGAGAGGGTAACTTGCTTTGAGATTCGTTCATTTATTTTATGTAGTTTGTTACTGCTTCTGCGATACGTTCGCCGTCCAGGGCGGCAGAGATGATGCCCCCGGCATAACCGGCGCCTTCACCCGCGGGGAAGAGCCCCGCGGTTTGGGGATGCATGAGCGTCACGGGGTCGCGCGGAACCCGGACGGGCGACGAGGTGCGCGACTCGACGCCCACCACGACGGCTTCGTTCGTCACGAACCCCCGCATCCGCCGTCCGAAGGTGGCGATCCCCCGGCGCAGCCCCTCGCCGATAAACGGGGGCATCCACTCATCGAGCCGCGAAGGAATAATACCGGGGATATAGGAGGTTTTCGGCAAGGCCGCACTGGGGCGCCCCGCCACGAAATCGGCGACGCGCTGCGCCGGGGCGACCTGATGCTCGCCGCCGTGCTGCCGGGCCAGCTCTTCGAACTGCTGCTGGAACTTCAACCCGGCCAGCTCGCCCCATTCCGCACGCAGGTGCTCGAAATCTGCGGGCCGCACTTCGGTCACCATGCCCGAATTGGCATAGGGTGACGTGCGGCCGCTGGGCGACATGCCGTTGACCACCGACTGAGCGGCATCGGTCATGGCCGGAACGATGAACCCGCCGGGGCACATGCAAAACGAGTAGACCCCGCGGCCGGCCTCCTGACTCACCAGCGAATAAGCCGCCGCCGGAAGGTATTCGCCCCGCGTCTGGCAGTGATACTGGATTGAGTCGATCAACGCCTGCGGATGCTCGATACGCACGCCCATGGCAAAGGCCTTCGCCTCGACGCGCACGTCCCTGCGGTAAAGCAGCTCGTAGATATCGCGTGCCGAATGCCCCGTGGCCAAAACCACGGCCGCCCCTTCGACAAACGTGTCGCCGCACCGCACACCCCGGATACGGCCGTTGCGGATTTCAAGATCCGTAACGCGGCTGCCGAACACGAACTGGCCGCCCGAGCCAAGGATCGTCTGCCGGATATTCTGCATGATGCGCGGTAACTTGTCGGTTCCGATATGCGGATGGGCTTCGTAGAGGATTTCGGGCGTGGCACCATGGAACACCAGCGTCTGCAACGCCTTGTTGTAATCGCCGCGCTTCTTGCTACGCGTGAAAAGCTTGCCGTCCGAGAAAGTCCCCGCGCCGCCCTCGCCGAAAGCGTAGTTCGAATCGGGATCGACCGCCCCGTTGCGGTTGATCTGCGCAATGTCGACCTTGCGCGCCGAAACGTCACGGCCCCGCTCCAGGATAACAGGCTTCAGCCCCAGCTCGATCAGCCGCAGCGCCGCGAAAAGCCCAGCCGGGCCCGATCCCACGACTACGACCTCGGTATGTCCCGAGACATCGGGATAATCGAAATGCACGGGTGCGGGCTGCGGCTCCCGGTCGACATAGACCTCCAGCATCAGGTTGACCTTCGGTTGCCGCTGCCGGGCATCGATCGAGCGTTTGACGACCCTCACCAAGGCAATATCGTGCTCCGGCACACCCAGACGCCGCGCGGCAAGCGAAGTGTAATACTTCGCGTCGGCAGCCTGACGGGGCGTTAAAACGAGTGCGACATTCTGCGGCATAAGCGGATAAATTGCCTACAAAAGTAAATAAAAAAGGCTTATAATCACCCGCTCCGGATTGTGAATTGTGAATTTTTATATACCTTTGCATATAGCAAGCGGATATGGTGTAATTGGTAGCCACGTCAGACTTAGGATCTGATGCCTTACCGGCGTGGGGGTTCGAGTCCCTTTATCCGCACAAAGGAGCCTTTTTTCGAGGCTCCTTTTTTGTTGCCTGTCCGGCGCAAAAAGAGGAAAACCAACTGTATATCATCATTTTGCAAAGGCTTCGACCGATTCCCCGAACCGGAAGCGGAAAGCAGTTCGCGGCAAACTCGCGGGAGCACGAAAGGGAACGGAGCCGAAAAACGGGCCGTTCAGCGAAATTTGCTCCCGAACACAGATGCAATGCGTTGTTTTTCTGCGTTTTACACCGTAATAATTCTCTCTTGCAGGCGTTTTGTTAACCCCAAAATTTCAACGTCATGAGACAAGAGACATTTGCCATTCTTTTCCTGATGCGGAAAGGGCGGCAGAAAAAGAACGGGCTCGCGCCCATCTTCGCACGCATTACGACCGGAGGGCTCCGGCAGAAGGTCTACACCCAGTGCGACAGCAATCCCGAAACGTGGAACCAGCACAAAGAACGCGCGATGGGAACGAACAAGCTGGCCATTCAGGTCAACGAACGACTGAACGATTTCCGCGTAAAAATCATCGACATCCGCTCCAAACTGCTGGCCGAGGGCTATGCGGCCAATGCCGCGCAGATCAAACAGCGCTACCTGAACCCGACATGCAACACGATGATGCTCATTGCGGGCCTTACCGACTATGTGAAGCGGCGGCAGGCCGAAGTGGGCGTGCGCATCACGCAGCACACGGCAGACAAATACGAGCGGCTGCTGCGCTACCTCAAACAGTATCTCGCCCAACGCGGCAAAGCCGAGGACATTCCCGTCGAACGGATGAACTACAAGTTTCTGGACGGCTTCAACCTCTTCCTGCAAACCGCCCACCGCTGCCGCCACAACGGGGCGGTCGCCGTGATGGACAGCCTGCGCAACTTTGTCCTCTACTGCCTGCGCAACGAGTGGATTACGAAAAATCCGTTCCGCTACTACAAACTCAAAGAGGACGAGGTGCAGGCCAAAGAGCACCTTACGGCGCATGAACTGGAACTGCTGACCCGCAAGGAGCTCGACCGCCGGTTGGCCCGCATCCGCGACGTTTTCGTCTTCTGCTGCCTGACGGGGCTGGCATTCGCCGACGCCGACCACCTGCGGCGCGAGCATCTCTCGCAGGACGACGAGGGGCGCTGGTGGATTCACAAGCCCCGCGAGAAGACCTCCGTGATGAGCCGCATCCCGCTGCTCCCGGGCACGCTCGAAATCCTGTGCCGCTACGAGCACGACGAAGTATGCGTCGCACGCTCACGGGTGCTCCCCACGCCGAGCAACCAGAAGATGAACGCCTACATGAAGGAGATCGCGGCCGTGTGCGGCATCGACAAGGTGCTGACCACCCACTGCGCACGCCACACCTTCGCCTGCATGGCCGTCGAGTACGGCATGCCGATCGACGTGCTGGCCAAGATTCTCGGCCACTCGAACACCAACATGACGCGCCATTACGCCAAATTCTCCGAGACAGTCATCGGCCGTGAGATGGAGGCGTTCGGCGAGCGGCTGGCATCGGCTACTTGATACCTGAAAGGATTCGGCCAAAAGCGCCCCTCGGATGAGGGGCGCCGACGCCTATCGCTGGCTCTCTTCAATCAGAGAGTTGCGCAGCAGATCCAGAAACCGTGTCAGCCGCAACTTGCGGTTGATGACTCCACGGCGGCATTGGATGGGATTGTTGATGCGGACGTTGAACATCCACGAGAACAGCTCGACCAACTGTTCCACATTGGCACGGGTACCATCGATACGCCGCCCCACGCCGGCAGCATGCAACGCCGCAATCAGCTCCATGAGATCCGTCGGCGTGAACGGCTCGGCCAGATAGAGCGCCGAGCGGGGTTTTTCGGGTTCCCGCAACCGGTTCATGACCGCAGAATGCTCGATACGCAGATGGACCATCCGCATCTCAAATTCCAGATGTGAGACGGCTCCTTCCCAAAGCGCGACAAGCGCCGCCGGACGCGGATCGTGCATTATTACGGGATTACATGACAGGAATTGCGTTCAGGGACAACAGACAAATGTCCACGGGGGCAAATATGCCAGTCGGCAGAAAACGTAAATCATCACTCAAATATCAAAGATTTTTATTTCAGATTGATACATTTAAAACATTAAATTTCAATAAATCTTGCTAAAACATGCAATTGTCTGAATGCTTATATTGCAGTTCTCGTAGAAATATTCTAAAAAAAGATAGGATGGTTTTAGCCATCCTATCCCAGTGAGCAATCTCGTAATTTTGAACTTTTTATTTTAATGTTTTAACACATTATAGATAAGAGATTTTCACTCGAAATTATTTGTCGGTTGACAAATGCCTTCCACACTTTGAAGCGTTACTGGTCTGACCGTTATTAGCGTTTCAACCACATCTTCTTGTCCTTACCTTACACTTAATGCCGGAGCGGCACGAATATTACAGATTATAGCATTCGCCTCATTTCCAAAGAAAACTCGGCACGGGATGTTCGGGCATTGCGCACGTCATCCGGAATGATCGTCCGGGAATATACGCTGGTTTCGGCCGGCTCGGTTCGGGTGGTCATCGTCAGGGTGTTCCCGCCATTCGTCAACTCGAAATCGTAGCCGTTGCCCCAGCTCTCGCCGTCGTCGTACACTCCGGTCAGCCGGGATCCGTCGATCGAATAACGCCCGGTGTATTTGGTGTAGTTCGATGTTTCGACCTTCTGATAAAGTCCGAATGTCGCTGCCGAAGTGAATTCTACGTATACCTCAAATCCTTCGGGAGCATTCTCTGACCAAGAAGTAAGGCGCCATTCGCCTACGATTTCCGACTGAATGTTGGGGGCATCGTCGTCATCCGAACAGCTTGCGGCGAAAATGCCGAGCAGGGAGAAAACGAGCAGATGATAAAGATGTTTTTTCATTGCAAGCACTGTTTTTATAACCAACCTCCGTTTGCTGCGCCGGCCGAACGGGCGATGACGGCGAATTCCTTGGTGATGACCATGCCGCCCATCACGACGCCCGTTCCAGGTTTCGTACCGCCGGCTATCGCCGAAACCTTGATTTTGGCCGATCCGGGTTTCGTGCATTTGATCATCAGTTTTCCATTATACATTTTGGGAGCCGCCTTGATGCCAAGCTTTTCCATATCCCTGGCCGACATCTGGATATCGGTATAGGTAAGGTCTTCGGCACCCTGTCCGAAATGCTGCGTCAGCGGAATGAGCTGCACCTCGCCCAATGCGACCTGCAGACAAGGCGTTCCTTCAATCTGCATGAGCAGCTGATAGGCATCGGTAATGCCGGTGCCCATTTTGCCACGGTAAATCGACACGTCGGCGATCGTAGCTTTCGAGCCTTCGCCCAGCCGGGAGTCGATTTCATTGACCGAGGTGAGCAGCATGGTCTTGAATTCGTCGAGCGAGTATCTCTTCCCTTTCTCCAGGGCATAGGAGAGGCCGAGTGCGGCTACGCCCGAGACGTGCGGGCAGGCCATCGAGGTTCCCTGCATGTAGCCGTAATCCGCTCCGTTGCTCGTTTCGGAGCAGAGCGTCGAAAGGACGCCGGCTTTCTCCCCACCGCTCAAACCGCTCGTTTCGCCGCCGGGAGCCGCGATATTACAGCCGGAACCGTAGTTGGTATAATTGGCTGGCAGGTAGTCGGGCGAGAACGAGGTGACGGAGATATAATCACGATAGCCTGCCGGATAGCCGGACATGGCTGTCGATTCGTTGCCGGCGGAAAAAATGATCAGTCCGCCGTCGAGGGCCTCGCAGTTCTTCTGGGCGGCGAAGTACTGAAGCGCCTCGTAATCCATCGGCGATTGTTTGATGAACATGTTGTCCGACGTGTATATTCCAGCCTTGATGCCCCACGAGCACTGGAGGATGGAGGCACCGTGATCCGCGGCGTATTTTACGGCACGGCTCGACACGAGGGCGTCACCCGTCAGGTCTCCCGAGAAGATCTGGCACGACATGAGACGCACACCGTCTCCCTTGCCCGTACCTCCGGCCACGCCGCAGACGCCGATGCCGTTGTTATTGACGGCGGCTACCGTGCCCGCAACGTGCGTTCCGTGTCCCGAATCGCCCTTCTGGCCCCATGAAATGGGACCGTCGGCAGCGAAGTTCCATCCGTGAATGTCCTGGTTCTTGTATTCGGGCGAAGGGTTCGGATTGATCCACATGTTGGCCGCCAGATCCGGATGAGTGTATTTCACCCCTTCGTCCACGATGGCGACGATGACTTCGGGATTACCTGCCGTGAGCTTCCATGCGTCGGCCACATTGATGTCGGCTCCGGTCACCGATGTAGTGGCAACGGCCTGGTCGGCATTGTTGATGTAATGCCACTGCCAGAAAAGATTCGGGTCGTTGAAATCCGCTGTAACCAAAGCGCGGGTCTGGCCGTTCGCCGTTGCTTGGAACGGATAGGTTTTGCAGTCGGAAGCCCGGTAGAGACGGGTGCGGAACTGTACTTTCGAGATTTCGGCGACACCCGCGAGTCTCTCCGCCGCCTTGTCGAGATCCTCCTCTGATGCGAACCGGAGCACATACCATCTGTGAAGCCCTGCCGCACGGGTGCGGGCCTCGTGTTCGCCGGCTTCGGGGAAGACGCGCTCCAGCGAGGTGACATGCAGGTCGTTCAGGATGTCATCGACGGATTCGATGCCCGAACGGGTCAGCGCCGAACGGGTCTTGGCCGCATTCAACGCATTCTGTTCGAGACTGGGAATGGCTTCTTCGCCGAATTTTACGATGAGCGAACCGGCCACGGCGTCGTCCGACGTATTGCAGATTTTGCCCGAAGTCTCGATTTCGGGAGCGGAATCCCCGCGGTTCGGTATCTCCTGCATGGGATCCGTCGAGCAGGCGGCCAGCAGCAGGGAGGCGAAAATCAGGAGTTTCGTTTTGTTATGCATATATCATGCTGATTTTTGAGTCCGGCAGGTTGTTTTTGGCTTGAAAAAAAGGGAGAGGCCGGCACTTGCCGGACGACCGGCCTCTCCCGATCCGATATTACTTGAGCATGATTTCGGCAGCGGCCGTTTTCCGGAAGCGGAGTTCCGATCCCGAACCGTTCGCACGCTGCACAGCGTCGCTGAATCCGACCGTAGCCCTTACAACTTTCGCTTCAGGAGCCGATGCGGGCAGGAATCCTTTCGCATAGTCGGTCGGTACGGTTTTGACGGAACCGCGTTCTGTAGAAACGGAGAATTCGAGCCGTTCGACGTAATTCCGCGGCTGCCGGAGCTCTGCGGCCATTCGGCGCAATTCTGCGATCCGCTCTGCGGCCAGTTCGGGAATGCCGCCCATATCCTTGGCGGGATCAACGAGCAACATGTCCGTAAGGATCGAATAGGGGGTCGTCGTACTCAACGTATACAGATAACGGAACGTGGCTCCCTGCTCGACATAGTTCGGAGTGGGCACGAAATAGATATAACCGTCGGCCACGGCGCCTCCGATGAACGGATAATTGACCGCATAGAGCGATTCGGGATCCTCCTCCGAGACGCAGCCGGCGATGATGTCCTCGCCGTTGATGACACCGATCGGGTCTTGCGAAAGCATCGGAGAGATCGCCCCGGTTATTCCTGCGAGCGGAGCTGCCGAAGGCACATAGACCGCAGGAATCTGACCGCCTTCGTCGAATGTGAGACCGGTAAGCCCAGTAATGGTCAGCAGATCGACCGAACTGCCTGCCGTCGGGTCGTCTTCAATGGTTACCGTACCGATCTTCCGGCGCATCTGCTTTTCATCCATGACGTTGATGGCATAATAGTTCCATTCGGTCGAAATGAGATACTCCTTCGAGGGTTGTTCTTTCTGCGGCAGGAAATCCGAGTAGAGGAACTCGCTCTCCAATCCCGGGTTGTATTTGCCGGTAGTCTTGATGGATGCCGTGACGAGTTTGCGGACATATCCGTTGTAAGCCAGTCCGGCGAACGTATACTCCGTATCGCCGTTCAGCCCCGTGAGCATGATGCTGTAATGTCCGCCGTTGATGGCATCGAGCTGCTCTTTGGTGAAATCCTTGCCCATCTGCTGGAGGAAAGCCGTCATGTCCAGTCCCTGGATGGCTTTCGTCTTGAAGACACCGTATTTGACGGATTCTATTTCCTCGCCGTAGGCCCAGAATTTCGCTGCATTGTCCGTCGTAATGCCTTGTCCCGCGAATTCGTTCGTGGCTTCGAGCCCGATGTTGAGAATGACGGAAACCTTGTCCTCGTCGCCCTTGGCGATATATCCGAACGAAATGGAGGCGTAGCCCTGCATTTTCAGATTCTGCGACGCCGTTTCGCCGCCCTCCGGATTCGCCTCTTCGTCCGAACCGTAGATGCAGCCTACAAGCGTGTACTTGCCGGTGCCGCCTTCCAGATCCTGAACGGAAATCGTCCCCGAAGCAGTGATCGTCTTGATGAGTTCCGCGGCGATCTTGCCATCGGCCATCTCCTGTGCCTTGAGGCTCGCCTCGCCGTCGCTCAAATTGCCCGTGAAGATCGCATAGCGGAACTCTCGGGTGTCCTCGGAGAGGGTGGCGCCGATTTCGACGACACCGTCTGCGGGTTCGCTTTTGGTGAGGGCCACCGAGTAATCGTAGACCCTGGCTCCGGGAAGCATGATCCGCTGCAGACCGTTTGCGTTGGCATAGAAGAATTTTCCGGCATATTCACCTTCGCTCGGTTCGAGCACGATACCCTGCGCCGGGAAGGTAATCACGCCGTTATTGAGCGTGCCATATTGTCCGGCTGATTCGTCCATGGCGAAATTTTCCGGTGTCTGCGATGCGATGTACCACTCACCCATATCGGAAAAGAGGGTCAGACCGGTCGATTGGTAGGGATAATAGACCTTGTTCGGATCCGAGGCATCGACATAGGTCCAGACGTTGCGGTTCTCGTGGTTTACCTGTCCTCCGGCGAAGATGTTCATCAGCTCCGGAGTGTAGGCTTTCATGCGGTAATAGCCCTTCTTGTCCGAACGCTCGTAGATTTCGAGTTCGATTTCGGGGTTCGGATTAGCATTGGGGTTGTCTATCGACGCGAAGTTGCCCAGAATGTCGTCGCGGTAGCGGCCTTTGGTCTCACCGGTCTTTTCGTCGGTGACCAATTCCCATTTGGCCAGCACGAGCGATATCGAAAGGTTCACCTTATCGGCACCGTAGATCGAAGCGTAGCGCGGATCTTCGATGTTGATATCGCAAGTGTAGGTCGTGCCCATTTGGGCCTTGGGGAAACTGATCGTAAAGGTCGTCTCGTCCTCTCCGGCATCGAATGCGATCGGCTCGACGACGAAAATATCCTCGACGTTGGACTTCACGACGACCGGAACGACGATCGGATCCACGGTGTTGCGCCGTTTGACCGTATAGGTCGCTTCGGTCTGGGTTCCCGGTTCGAACTCCAGATCGGTCCGGGTAGCCTGCTTCTTCGGGAAGTAGACACCGTAGCAATCGGGATTCTCCGCGGTTCCCTGCGTATAGTTCACGTCGTCCTCGCAGCCGGCAAGGACAAGAAGTGCCAGCAGGAACGGTAATATATGCTTGAATGTCTTCACGGTAATTTGCTTTTAGATTTGACAGCTTGATCGCAGATGGTCATCACCCGTTCCACGGCTTGACCGTTTGCGAAGGATCGGGATTGTTCTGCGTGGCGATGACGGGGTTGTTCTGCGTCTCACCGCGCGAGATCACGAAGTTCCAGTAGGGTGCACGGCCTTCCGTATTCAGCCGGTACGAGGCAGGAGAGTTGGTTCCCACATAGCCCCGTCGGGTGGACATGTCGAGCCGCTTCATGTCGAACATGACGATGCCTTCGCCCCAGAACTCGATGCGCTTCTGAAGCATCAGCTCGTTGGTGAAATTTTCAACCGACGACGACATGTTCGTACAGTCGTAACCTCCGCCCACAATGCGGTAGTTGTTCATGAACTCATTGAGCAGCCGAATTCCTTCGCCAAGATTTTCATGCGCCTTGGCCTCGGCCTCGATGAAGTACATCTCCTCGACGCGCATGTAGGGATGGTCTGCGGCTCCGCCGACCTTGAAATCCTCATAAGCGCCCTGCGCCGGACGGAACTTGATGTTCGCGTAATCGGGCAGTTCATTGAAGTATTCCTTCCCCTCTTTGCGGCAGCTTTTGTAGTCGTAGGACTCCTTCTCCGGGTCTTTGCGGTCGGGATCGAGCCACGAATGGCGGCGGAAGTCGCGCAGGTCGATACTGTTGTAAAGGTTGCTGTTGATGCAGCGGCAGGCGTCGTTTCCGTAGGCGCTCCACGCATTCTCCGTGCTCATGTGCGCCGTGAAGCAGAACAGGTTGGCAACGCTTTCGCTCGGCAGGGCGAGGCCCCAGATCCAGGCATTGTTCGCCGTGGCGCTGTTGAAGCCGTTCGAGGGGTCTTCCCACTGCTCCTGCGTCAGGGGCGTACAGCCGCTGGCGTTAATGGCCAAGCGGGCGTACTCGGCGGCGGAAACATAGGCTTCGGCGTCGTTCTTGGCCGTACCGCGCTCAAGCCAGGCCCGGGCTTTCAGGCCGTAGACCAGCGCCGGACTGATCGTATACTTGTCGGGAGCAGTAAAGCCGCTCAATAGTTCTTCGGCCTTGTCCAGGTCGGGGAAGATCACTTGATCGTAGATGTCGTCGACCTTGGCACGGGGGTTGTTCTTGGCCTCGGCCTCGGTAGTCTCGGGCAGTACGATGGGCACGCCCAGCCCGAGAACCCCGGGCGCTTCAGTGTAATTGTTCTCCTTGAACTCGTACAGACGCACCAGATCGAGGTAGAACATGGCCCGATAGGCGTAGGCGAAGCCCAGATAGGACTTCTGCGTGGCGTCGAGCGTCGCGAAATCCGAGGCGTCGATCTGTTTGATGACGTTGTTGGCCGCCATGATCCACGCATAGTAGTTGTTCCACGTGAGCGCACCCACGGCATAGTCGGCGCCGAGCGCTTCGTTGGTTCCCCACTGTGCGAACCAGTCGTAGCCGATATTGCCGCCAATGGCGACGTCGCCCGTCATGGATTCCGTGGCGATATGGATGGCCGGCAGGGCAAAATCCCAGGCTTGGCCTTCGCTTGCATAGCCTGCGGAACCGGCCTGTACGAGCGAGGCCGGAATGCCTTCTATCAGCGTTTCGAGGGTGACCTGATCCTCGGTAGCTATTTCATAGGGGTCGGCTTCTTTGATGCAGCTGCTTGCCAGCAAAGCTGCCGCCAGCGTCGCGAGCGTTATGTTTGTCGCTTTTTTCATATGCATGTCGTTTGTCGTAAAGTGTTTGAGGCCGATTAGAATTGAATGTTGATGCCGCCCGAAATCGTCCTTACAGGCGAATAGGTGGCCTGGCTCGTCGATCCCGAATAAGAGTAGCGGGGATCGAATCCCTGACGTTTGGACCAGTACCAGACATTCTCGCAGGCAAGGTAGACGCGCACCTTCTCGATTCCGACCTTCTTGGTGAAATTCGACGGCAGCGTGTAGCCGAAGTTGATGTTCTGTAGGTTCAGGTAGCTGGCGTCCGTAAGGAAACGATCAGACATACCGTTCTGATCCTTGTCTTCATACTGCAGGCGCGGGATGTTCGACGACGCATTGTCCGCCGACCATGCATTGAGGATGTCCTTGTGCCAGTTCATACCCGTCGTCTTGTTGGCCGGCGAGTACATCGCCGCGGAGTATCCCGAGTCGTAAGCCAGACCGCCGATCTGGTAGGTGAAGGCCACGCTCAGGTCGAAGCCCCGGAAATTGACACTCGTGCCGAAACCGCCGTAGAGATCGGGAATCGGGTCGCCGCAGAGATAGTCCGACGCCTTGGCATATTCAGTCGTCGTAACGCGCTTGCCCGTCGGGTTGCCCTTGTCGTCGGTTTCGTTCATGTACCACATCGAAAGGCCCTCGTCCGAAACACCGGCATATTTCCTCATGTAGAAAGTGTACATCGGAAGCCCTTCTCCGAAGAAAGTGGAGCCGCTCACGTAACCGGAGTAGCCATCGACCTGTTTGGTCCGTCGTTCAGAAGGCAGCATGGTGATCTTGTTGCGCAGGTGCGTCATGTTGAGGTTGATGTCCCACTGGACATGCTCCCGTCGGATCGGCGTAAAGTTCAGCTCGATTTCGACGCCGCTGTTGCGCATGTCGCCCACGTTGGCGTAGTAGGACGAATAGCCCAGCGACGGAGCTACCGGGAACGACAGCAGCATGTCGGTCGTCTTGCGGAGGAAATATTCGACGCCTCCGGAAACCGTACCGCGCAGGAAGCTGAACTCCACACCGGCGTTGAAGTTGGAGTTGGTCTCCCAGGTGATGTTCTCGGATCCTTTGGCGTTGAAGACGGTCGAGACCTTTCCGTTGGCGTTTTCGATCGTGTAGGTGTTCGTGTAGCGGAAGTTACCGATGTTGTCGTTACCCTGCGAGCCGATCGAGGCCTTCAGCTTGAGATTGTCGAGCCATTCATAGGTGCTCTCCATGAAATTTTCTTTCGAAATGATCCATGCGCCGCCCAGCGACCAGAAGTTGCCCCAGCGGTGGTCGGGATGGAAACGCGAAGAAGCGTCGCGGCGGTAGGAGGCCGAGGCGAAATATTTGCCTGCGTAATCGTACATGACACGGGCGAAATAACCCTCGTTGTTGTACTCAACCCGGTAAGAGCCGGCTCCCTGTTTGTCGATGATCGCCCCGGCAAGCTCGTCGTTTTCCTGCGTCAGCATATTGCTTTTCGTGGCCGACAGCGTGTAAATGCGGTTCTGGTAGGACTCGTGGCCCAGCATCACGTTGATGTTGTGCGAGCCTATCTGCTTGGTGTAGTTGAGAATCTGCTGTAGGTTGAGGTCGAAATTCCGTTGATGGCCCTTCGAGACCATACCTTTTTCGCTGGCGAACTGTCCGAACCAGGGATTTGTAACCGAGGTGGAGCGGGTTTCGTCGAGCGAAACGCCGGCGTTGAACGTGAATTTGAAATCCTTGAGGAAAGTGACGTCGATATATCCCGTACCGTTGAAAGCATTGCCTTCGGCTTCCTGTTTGTTGAGACGCGAATCCGAGAGGGCGTTGCTGTTGGGGAAGAGCGAACGCTCCATACCGGCATTGTCGCCGTTGCCGTAGTCGTAGAGCTTGATGCCGTCCTCGTTGTACATGACATTACCCTCGCCGTCGCGGATGTAGAGCGGATAGATCGGACCGACGGCCGTCGTATAAGCGAAAACGTTGCCCGACGAGTTACCGGCGCCGCTGTCGTCGATCTGGTTGTAGCGGAAATGCGTGTAGTTGGCATTGGCGCCGAACTTGAGCCACTTCTTGGCCTGATAGTCCACACGCAGACGGGCCGTATAACGATCCATGTCCGAGTTGTAGGCGATACCTTCGTTGTTCAAATAGCCGAACGATCCGTAGATCGAGGCGTTCCCGGTCTGGCCGGAGATCGAAGCGTTGTACTCCTGACGCAGGGACGAGCGGAAAGCCGCATCGGTCCAGTCGTCGGGACGGATGTAGTACTCCTTGCCCTCGTAGACGAGACGGCGGCCGAGAGTCGCAGCGGGATTGACCTTACCGTTGATGCCGATGAACTCCTGCCCGGAAGGAACCGTATAGACCATATAGCCCAGACCTCCGTCATTCGCATTGGCCGTCAAATTCGTATTGGCGCGCAGATGGGCCTCGCCGACACTCATTCCCGAATTGACATAGTAGTTTTTCAGCGCACTGTAATGCAGTTCGTAAAATTGCGCCGGGTTGGTAATGTACGCATAATCCTGGACGGCGCGCGAATTGACGCCCCACTTGGCGTCGATTGTCACGTGAGCCTCCTGCGACTTGGCCTTTTTGGTGGTGATCATCACTACGCCGTTGGCGCCGCGGGCGCCGTACAGCGAGTTCGAGGCGGCGTCCTTCAACACAGTCATCGATTCGATGTCACTCGGGTTGAGGTTGTTCAGGTCTCCCGAGTAAGGCATGCCGTCCACGATCCAGAGCGGATCGTTGCCGGCGTTGAGCGAACTGAAACCGCGGATGCGGATCGTCGGACTCTCTCCCGGCTGTCCCGAGGTGTTGGTCAGCTGCACGCCCGCGACCTTTCCGGCCAGAGCCTGCGCTACGTTCGACTGCTGCGACTTGGCGATGTCGTCCGATTTGATGACGGTCGCCGAACCGGTGAAAGCCTCCTTTTTTGCCGTACCGAACGCCACGACGATCACGTCGTCGATAGCCTGTGTGTTCTCTTTCAGCACGACGTCGATCCGGGTTTGCGTTCCCACCTTGATCGTGTGGGACTGATAACCCATGAACGATACGACCAGCACATTGTCCGGTGCGGCTTTGATCGAAAAGCTGCCGTCCGCACCGGAGGTCGTACCCTTCGTAGTGCCTTCGACCAGAATGGTGGCGCCGACGATGCCGGCCCCCGCATGATCTTTGACCGAACCCGTAATTTCCCGTTCCTGCGCATGGGCGGACAAGAACAGGCCGAGAACAGCCATCAATGATAGAAAGATTTTTTTGGTCATAAATGCGCCATTTTAACGCTGGTAAAAAAAATGATTGTAGAAAATTTGCCGTCTTCGTGTCCCGGCGCGGAGCCGAAACATTCCTCCTCCCCTTCCGGAAGCCCGGAGGGGGGGGGTGTCATCCGCCTGTCCGGTCACCGAACCGGCCGGATCGCAGCCTATTCGTAGAAATCGTCTGCAAGGTCGTTCGGCTTCGAGCCCGAATACTTGGCAGCCTTGCCCCGGAATTCGATGATCAAGGTGTTTCCGGTTCCGGTCGGATCAGGGTTCCATGTACTGAATACTCCCCAATCGACCATCGAGAATTTGAAGATCCACTCCTTGCCCTCCTGCTTGACGGTTACTGCCGCCTTCTCGGGACACCGCATGCAGTACTTATCCTTGTCGGAATATCCGTACCCGTTATATGAGGACAGATACCTATACTGGAACCCGAAGTTCCATTTGCAATTCTTGCCCTCCGCAGGCAGGTCTATCTCTCCTTCGTGGTCAAGGTAGCTGTCCGGCAGAAAAAACATCGGAGTAGTATTATCCGTATCGATACTCTCGGTGAAAGCATTCCGGAAATAGAAGCAATATCCCGATACCTTCTCGCCGGTATAACTATCCTGATAAGCCGGGTCATGCCGCACCTCCATCGCCGTAACGGGCCAATACAGCATGTCTTTGTTATCCTTGTCTAGGAATTTGATATAGGGCTCGAACGGTTTGACGGGTTTCAGTGTTTCTTCATCCATTGCGTCGGCCGTCGCAGCCGTCGGCACACCGTAGTATTCGGCTTCGACCCCGATGCCGTTTTTCAGCGTCAGATTTACCCGCAGATAGATCTCCTTGCCGCCAGCGGGATTGGGATGGGTCTCGATCGTACCGGTCAGTCCCGCATCCTCGCCGTAGTAGGTCTGATAGGTCTTGTGGTCGTAGAGCCGGAACCAGTAATCGGAGGTCTGCGCCGCGACGTCGATCACGCCGTCGAACTTGGCCGCCAGCACCCGCAAATACACAGCCCAATGACCTTTGGCGAGATCGGCCGGAGCTGCGGCCGTTTCGGCATCGCCCAAAGCGAATACGTAGCTGCCGACCTGCGGCTCCTGCGAGAAGAGCGTGGCGATCGGGGCCTCGGCTGCGGCCGCAGCCTCGCCTCCGGCTGCCGGCTCCGTCACCTTGATCGTATTGGTGGCCGCATAGCCTCCGGCAAACGTGCCTTCGTAGGCGGCACGCAGGCGCTTCCCGTCTTTCGAAGCGTCAAGCGCGACGATGAGCCCCTCGATTGTGCCGAATTTATCCGTCAGGTACTTCGCCGTCAGCGTTCCGGTCGTCCCGGCGCCCGTTGCGAATTCGCCGCAGCGAATCTGCACCTTCGCGGGATCAGCCGTCGCGAGGTCGATTTCCGCCGTTCCGAACAGCTCCTCGGCGAGCAGAATCTCCACGCCCGCAACCCCCTCCTCGGGAGCGGTCAGGCCCTCTTGCTCGTAGAGGCAGAAGCGGCGGTTGCCTTCGCGGACATTGCGCCACTCGACGACGCTTCCGACGGCGGCGATCCGATTGTCGATCTCGTATTGGTTCGTCAGTTCGACGTCACGCTCCTCCGCACAGGTATTCTGGTAACGGGCGATCAGCGTCTTGCCGCTCTTCAATTCGACATAGGTATAGAGATTGAGCCGGGTCTCCGTCACCAGATCGGCGGAGAGCTCTACGCTCGCGACGTCATTCATCGTCGTCTTTTTCACCGAAATATCCTTGTATTCGATTTCGAACGGATCGGAGGCCGTGTTTACGGTGCCCTTGGGGCTCTCCACCATCACGCGCAGATAATCGTCGGCCTGTTTCATCTGCTCGGCATTGATCAGCCCCTCGGTCGGCGAGAGATAAAAGGTGTGGCTGCCGTCTTCTTCAGCAACATAGATTGCCGACTTGATGCCGATGAGATCGCCTCCGTCGTACTGGATTTGATCGGTCAGAGTTACGGGAGGCTTCTTCCCGGGGTCGGGATCGTCGTTGGGATCGTCGTCATCGCATGCACCCAGCATGGCTGCCGATGCGAGCATCGCGCACGCCAGCGCGCGCAATCTGTAATGGGTCGAGTTTTTCATAACGATTGTTTTTAATAGCGCGGGGTTCGGGGAAACCCCGCGCTATCCGGTTTCACTTTGTCATTCGGTCATTCCGGACTTTCGGAACATAACGTCCGGCAGTTTTTCGGCCAGACGGCTCATCGAGACCTTCGGAGCCGGCAGGCGGCGGAGCAGTCTGGGCGGTTCGAGATGATCCTTCTCGGCCGCAGCACCTCCCGTTTGGCTTACGACAGGACCTTCCCACGTTCCGCGCACATGATGCTTGCGCACGCAGATGCCGTCGACCTCGAACCGATACCAGTTCTCCTTGCCTTCGCCCTCGACCTTAGTGATCGTAACCTGACCGCCGTAAAGCAGTGCATGTGCATCCATGTATTCGAAGATCTTGTTGTCATCTCCCCATGTCGTGTAAGACTGGTGCATCCATCGGCTGCCGCTCAGGGCTCCGTTCAACATGATGCCGCGCATCATGACACCAGGCTTGATGAATTCCGGCCAGCGCTGTTCGGTCACCTCGTAGGTTCCCGGAGTGATCTCGTTCTCCTTGCCCGGCTCGGTGGCGAGTTCCAGACGGACGATGTCGCCGCCCGGCTCGCGATCCACGAAGTCCTCAAGACGATCGCCTACCGATTCGATACCGATATTGATGAATTGCAGGCCGCAGTTGTAGGTGCTGACCGGCTTGTAGCCGATGCCCTGGATATAGATTTGGTCGGAGGTATAGTAATGCGCCTTTTTGATCTTCGACAGATCCATGTCATAGTCGCGCTCGAGCGTCGAGGTGCCGTCGTCGTCGGGCTTGTCGTCGGATGCGTCGGTAATCGGAATGACTCCGGTGTACGAGCCCTTGAGCGTAAAGCCGTCCTTCGAGGTGAGGTTGAACTCGATCTTGTATACCGGCTCTTCTTTGCCGTCTTCGCCTTGGATCGTACCGGCATCCTCGATCTTTATGGTCCCCTCCTTTCCGTAGGAGAATTGTCCGAAAGAGGTTCCGTCGTCCAGTTGGACATAAGTGCCGAGCGGGAATACCATCGCTTCCATCGGAATCTCCACGGCGGGCATCCACGACCCCCATTGGAACGAGGTGTTGGCCAGATATTCGTGGGGCTTGATCACGGCTTCCTTCGGATTGCCGAACAGGTCGTTGAATACGACGAGCGCAGCGGCGAGACCGCCCTGCCCCTTCTCCGTGTCGTAGGTTTCGTCGTAAATGTTGATCTGCATCATGCCGGTGCCTGCTTCGAGCATGTTGCCGTAATAGGTCGCGGTGGCGCTGAATCCGACCACTTCCACGTCGCGTCCGATCTGCGGCAGGTAGAAGCCGCCGTCCTCCGGCTGATCGACGATCTGGAGCTGTCCCTCATAGACGATGCTCTTTTCGGAACCGTCCGTATCGACGAAACGGAGCGTAACGCTCCAGACGTCGCCTTCGCGGGTGACTTTCAACGGCTCTCCCGGAACCAGCGACAACTGGGTCTTATTGCCCTCGGCGTCGATATACTGAACGCCGGTATATTGGGACGTGAACGTGTGATCCTCGTTGAGCTGGCTGGCCATATATTCGCCCTCGGGAAGCGTATAGGCATCTTCGCCCGGAACCGCATAGAGATCGGCCACGAAAAGGTAACCCGCCTCTTTGAGCGTCACCTGCCCTTTGGCCACGGTATATTCGGCATCCGTAAAGGCCATATAATAGTTGTGCGACTCCACGCCCTTGACCGGGCCGAGGTACCACGACAGCGGAACTTTATCCAGCAGCACCTTGTCTGCGTCATCTCCCTCCTCCGCAGCGTCGGAATTCTTGCACAGTCCGTAATAGGCGACCGTCAGCGTTTTTCCGCCGGTTTCGATTGCGGCCGAAATGCGGGCGACGCGGGCCGAGAGGAACTCGACCGAGAGATCCGCTTTCGAGGCTTCTCCGACGTTCGAGGAGTTCACGTCGATCTCCCCATAAGCGATTCCGTTGCCGGCAGCCGTAAGATCGACGGCTCCGGAAGGTTGTTTGACGGTGATCTTCACGGCATCGTCGGCGATCAGCATGCCATCCACATCCACAAGCCCTGCCGTCGGCGAAAGATAGATCGTATAGACGGAGGCCGCTTCCGAAGCATCTGCCTTTTCGCCGTTTCCGGGAGTCTCGACCGTGTAGACGGCGGATTTGATTTCCCGCACGACACCGTTGCAGATCAGGGCATTCCCGCTTTCTGGCATATCGGGGTTGCCGGATGGAGTGGAATCGTCGTCCGAACATGAATTCAGTACGGACGCTCCTGCCATGCAGAGCATGGCCAGAAAGAATAGGTACAACTTTTTCATAGGATGAGATTTAATGAACCGGCTTCCCGGTTTGGCTTTCGGATGTGATAAGCATAATGAAATGCCATACTTAAAACAGTCGATACAATCTACATAATGAAACCCTGGACGGATTCCAAAAAATTACTTATTCGAGTTTCGGGATTTTATCGACTTGGCACGAGAACGGTGCTAAGGAAAAATCCCCCCCCCCTCGCGATTTGACGAGGAAAGAGGATTCTCTCTGTTGCAAAAATAATAAAAAGATTTTATCCTAATTAATTTTTCGCAAAAAAATCATCAGCAATTACGCTCCAAATGCATAAAAAAGTCTTGCAAAATGCGCATTTTAAGAACAGATTCGCACTTCAGACCGACGGCGAAATCGGGCAGATCGACCGCTTCGAAACTGCTCCGCCAAACCAAAAACAAGGATGGAATAAAATATACTATATATAAATATGATCTCTTTCCAGATGAGTGGATATACCACGCCCGCGTCCTGCAAACCTCACATTACCTTATCCCGATAGTCGGGGTGAAATATACACAGTGACAACCGTCTGGCTGCCACATCCGAGCACCACACCCTCCGAGCTGAAATCAATCGTTGTTATTCCAGCTTGGCCAACAGTTGCCGGACGAATGCTTCGTCGGCATCGGTCAGGGTGTATTCGGGAACGCCGGCGCACCCGCCCATCGAGACCTGCGGATTACGGAAGCGCATGCCGCTTTCGCGTTCCCGGCGGGCGCTGAAGTGCAGGGCATCGACCCCTGTGGCGGCCAGCAGGCGGGCGTTCGACGGATTGACGCCGCTTCCGGCCATGATTTCGATGCGGCCGGCCGCCTGCGCCGCCAAGGCTCGCAGCGTCCCGACACCCTCCTGCGCCGTATTGCGGCCTCCGGAGGTGAGCACCCGGCGGCATCCGGTGCGGATGACCGCTTCGAGCGCCTGCCGGGGATCGCGCGTCATGTCGAACGCGCGGTGGAACGTCACCTCCATCCCCTCAGCCTCGCGGACAAGCTGCGCCGTGCGCGTCTCGTCCACCTCTCCGTCGGGGGTCAGCACGCCGAGGACCACCCCGTCGGCTCCGCAGGCACGGGCGAAGCGAATCTCTTCGGCCATCAGCGCCGTTTCGGCATCCGTATAGCAAAAATCCCCGCCCCGAGGGCGTATCATCACGCTCAGCCGCAGGCCCAGTAGACTCCGGGCGTAGCGGATCAGCCCGGCGGAAGGGGTCGTCCCCCCTTCGAAGGGCGCGGCACAAAGCTCAATGCGCGTGACGCCTGTCCGCCGGGCTATATCGCACGCATCGCAGGTATAGGCGCAAAGTTCAGTCGTCATAAATTCCGGTCATAATTGGTGTATGGTGTGCAAAAGACGGTCGCCGAGGCCAATCGTATAGCCGTGGGATTCGAACACGACACGGTTGAACGTATCGCCGATCAGAAAGACCGGAAGCGAAACGTTCCCCGGCAGCTGCATCGCTTCGAGAATCCGCCTGCGAACCGAGCCGTCGCGGTCGATGCCAAAGGTGACGGTCGCCGGCAGCGGGGCCGCGGGCGACGCCGTGTATTTCCGGTACGCCCCCTCGTCGGGGAAGAGCAGGATCAGCGAGCGTCCCCACGCTTCAAGCTCCGCGGCTTTGGCCGCGATATCCTTCAGCGCATGATCTGTAGGCTCCTGTCCGACGCACAGCAATCCGATCACGAAATAACCACGTCCCGCAGTCGTGAGGACCGACGTTTCGGCTCCCGTCGCGGCGTCAGTGAATTTCGACTCCGAATCGAAACTCCCGATCACGCGAACCGCCTCCGAATTGTCGCGCATCGTCAGGTTCGTTTCGGTCGTACTGTCCGGACGGACGTTGAAGAACGACACGTTCCCCAGCACGCTGCCGCTGGCGAGCCGGCTGCCCGTCACAAGCATATAATAACCGGTTTCCAGATCGGCGGGAGCCCGGAACAGCTCGCTCCACCGCTCGAAATCAGGATAGTTCAGCAGGGAGAACGACTGCCCGTCGAAGCGCGAAAGGGAGAAGTGCCGGAAATACTCCGGATCGTCGAGACGCGGAATCGGCGCATAGTTCAATTGCAGCCGCCCGGTCTCCAGTTCCCGGTTCCCGGCCGCGTCGAAATCGACGGGCACATCCTTCCCGGCATGGCGGTAGAAGAGGTTGCCCGTCACGCGGTCGATCCACGCCGGGATGCCGAGCGAACGAGCCGCGGCAACGAAGAAGATAGCCCGCGAGAGTTTGTCGGCCGTCCGGCTACGCCACACGCCTTCGGGCGAGATGGTCGTGGAGACGGTGCAGAGTTCCGGACACAGGGTCAAGCTGTCGCGGCACCACGCCACCAGACGCTGCGGGTCACGGCGGAACGCGGCGGCATCGGCGGCCGGAATTTCCCGCTGCAGGAACGACCGGTAGGGCGTGAGCATCTCATCGGCCACACGCGGGGCCAGCACGGTCGCGGCGTCGGCATTCTTGTCCGTATTATAAAGATGATCCGCGAGCACCGCCGACGGCGTGTCGCGCAGATCCTTTTCCGACAGCGTGGCGAGCAGTTGCAGCGCCCGCCCGGTGCATCCTTTCCGGCTCGCGCCGCGCAGGAAATCCATAATTTCGGCGTGATTGCCTCTCGAAGCGGCGATAAATCCGGCCACATCGTCCGGCTTCATGCCGACAGAACGTGCAAACTCCGCAACGGCGGGTTTCGCCGGGAACGTGGCGATATAGGCGTTGCGGATGGAGTCTTCGCGGTTGAAGCGACGGTCGTTCTCCGCACGCTGAGCGGCCGTCACTTCCGGCAAATTCGCGCTCTCGGTCGGAGGAACGATGTCGATGGGAAAGGAGAATTCGTCGCCGATCGCATGCTCCAGCACCACCGTCGCCTCCGTCTCCCTCCCGAAAGAAACCTTCCGAACCCCAAACCGGCCATCACAGACAGCCGTGACAAGCATATCGCCCAGACCCGCCGACAGCGACGCCCGCCCCCGGACGTCGGTCGTTTTGCGCGATACGGTGTAGAACTCGGCGTAATTGTAAAGTTTGAACTCCACGGTCGCACCCTCCACGGGACTGCCCGCCGTGTCGGTGACCGTCACGGTGAGCGGGGCGCACGCGGCATAGTTCGAGATCACATTGATCTCGGTGTAGTTGGCCGTGGTTTTCATCACCTCCTCCGAACCGTCGTAATAGCCGAAGACCTTGGTATGCATCAGCATCCCGCGGCTGGCCGGGGCGTTGAACCACCCCAGGTCGAGCACCGGTTCCGGCTCGCAGGCCCCGAGGAAATGCCACCGTCCGTCGGCCCAGGCCTCTACCCAGGCGTGGTTGTCGTCGGTGTGCGCCCAGCGGGGCGTGTAGACCTGCCGGGCCGGGATGCCCACCGACCGCAGGGCCGCAACGAGCAGCGTGGACTCCTCGCCGCAGCGGCCGTAAGCCGTGCGCACGGTGGCCAGCGGCGAACTAGTTCGCGCATCCGACGGCTGGTAGTTGGCCTTCTCGTGACACCAGTGGTTCACTTCGAGGATGGCGTCATACATCGACAGCCCCTCGACGCGGGGTTTGAGTTCATCGTGAAATACCCGGCGCGAATCGTCGAGACACTCGTTGTTGACCCGCACGGGCAGCACGAAATGCCGGAACAACTCGTCGGAGACGCTCCTGCCCCAAGGCATCTCCTGCCGGACAGACAGCGCACAGCGCACGTTTTCCAGATAAAAATCGCCCAGATAGTCGGTAATGTCCCCCACGGGCATATAGGCATAGAGAAACGTCATTGCATCGCGTTCCTGCGGCGTCATCGGTTCGTCGAATATCCCGAACAGATCGCCCCGGGGGAGCAGCTCCTGTTTGTGCCGGAAATCGGTCTCCACGCGCCGCATGAAACCCTCGTTGCCGGCCGGGGAGCACGCCGACAACACGCCCGTGAGCATAAGCAGGCCGGCGAATAGCTGTGTCGTTTTTTTCATCGTAAAGTGAGTTCTATGATTCGGTCGGTATCCTCGGGAACATGCTCCAGATTCAGGACGATCCCTTTTCCCCGGAGCGTGTCGAACTTCACCCGCTCGCCGTTGTTCAGGCACCGGGCTTCCCCGACTTTTTCCGCAAGCGGCAAGTACAGCGCATCGTCCTGCAAATCGAGCACATGCACGTAAAGTTTGTCGCCCTTGCGCGTCGTCACGCCCCAGTCGTGGGGCGGGATGTCGCCGCCGCGGGTTCCGTAGATGCTTTCGCCGTACCGGGCGAGCCATTCGCCCATCTCCCGCAGCCGTTCGACGGCCGTCGCAGGCAGTTTTCCGTCGGGTTGGGGACCGATGTTGAGCAGCAGGTTTCCGTTGCGGCCCGCAGCCCGCACGAGGTAGTGGATCAGCGTCTTCGACGATTTGTAGTCGAGGTCGGTGATCTTGTAGCCCCACATGCCGTTCATCGTCTGGCACGTTTCGAGCGGCAGGCGGCCGATCTCCTGCCCCGAAAGTCCGGCGGTGTTCTCGCCCGGAAGGTCGCGTTCGAAAATCTGGATGTCCTCGCCTTCGAACGGAACCAGGTGGTGGTTGTTACCCACCAGACAGGCCGGCCTGATGGCATGGATATGGTCGTACAGCCCGCGGAGTTTCCAGTCGAAATCCGGGTTCTGATCCTGATCCCACACCCCGTCGAACCACACGGCGCCCACCGAACCGTAACCCGTCAGCAGTTCCGTGAGCTGGCGTTTCATAAAATCGTAGTAACGCTCGTAGCTGATCGCCGTGCCGGGACGCCCCGTCCCAAGCCCCGTCCGCCCGCGCGGGCAGTCGTCGCGGTACCAGTCGATCAGTGAGTAATATAGGTGCAGTTTTATCCCCTGACGGGAGCACTCATCGGAGAGCGCCTTTACGATATCCTGTTTATACGGCGTGGCGTCCACGATGTCGTAGTCCGTCTGCGCGGTGTCCCACATCGAAAAGCCGTCGTGGTGGCGCGTCGTGAAGCAGACGTACCCCGCACCCGAGGATTTGATGGCCGAGACCCACTCCGCGGCATCGAAATCATGTGGATAAAACGCATTGGCCAGCTTGGCGTACTCCTGATAATTGATATTGCGGTTGGTCATAGTCCATTCGCCCGTGCCGAGCAGCGAGTAGAGCCCCCAATGAAGGAAAATGCCGAATTTGGCATCCTGAAACGCCGTCCGAGCCCGAAGGTTCTCGGGTGACGGGACATAAGGATCAACCACCTGTGCCGATATCGTTCGGCAGACAGCAGTGCAAAGCAATGTAAAAAACAGTTTTTTTATCATCTGCGAGTAAAAATTTAGCCCGGGTATTTACAATGCTTATCTACCTTTCTTTTTTTCAAAGAAGAGGCAAATTCTATATTAAATGAATATCCAAAGATAGCACAAAAACTCATCAAAGCATATCAAAACCAAAAATTTTAATATGCTTTAAAGTCAAGTATTCTGTAAAATACCTCTTTTAGCGTCGATTAAAAGGCTACTCTGCCAACGCATACCGAGGCAGTTGCACCGACACCTATACTTGGCAGAACAACATGAATTTTTTTGACGATCCCCTTTACGAATCCCATAACCAAGCAAAGCTGATAGATCATAACTGACAACACTCTAACGTTATTCGCTCTACGATTTCTGTAGTCTGGAATTTTCTTCGTATCTTTAAGAAACCGTAAAAACTATTTGAGCCATGAAATTCTTTATCGACACGGCCAATCTGGAACAAATCCGCAAGGCGCACGAACTGGGCGTCCTGGACGGCGTAACGACCAACCCATCGCTGATGGCCAAAGAGAACATCCGGGGTACGGAAAACTGCAACCGTCATTATGTTGAAATCTGCAACATCGTCGAAGGGGACGTGAGCGCCGAGGTCATAGCCACAGACTTCGAAGGAATGGTGCGAGAGGGTGAGGCGCTGGCGGCGCTGCATCCCCGCATCGTCGTGAAACTGCCCTGCACGGCCGCAGGAATCCGGGCCGTAAAATATTTTGCCGCCAAGGATATCCGGACGAACTGCACGCTGGTATTCTCCGTGGGACAGGCGTTGCTCGCCGCAAAGGCCGGAGCGACCTACGTGTCTCCGTTCGTGGGACGTCTCGACGACATCTCCGAAGACGGCGTGGCATTGGTAGCCCACATCGTGAAGGTCTACCGCACCTATGGTTACAAAACGCAGGTGCTGGCCGCTTCGATCCGTCATACGCAGCATATTATCCAGTGCCTCGATGCGGGAGCCGATGTGGCGACATGCCCCCTTGCGGCAATCGAAGGGTTGCTCAGACATCCGATGACGAACAGCGGGCTGGAGAAGTTCCTCGCAGACCATGCACGGCTGAATACCTGAACGGAAACCGAACTGCGACATTTCCGGATGACATCTATACGCTTGAATGTACAAAATGACAAAAGTCCTATATACGAACATAGGACTTTTGTTATAAATATTATAGTCGGCCAGAAAATCACTCTATAAACAGTTCGTCTTGCCTGACGACATGCTACAGCGTCAACATACTGCGCACGACTCTGCTTTTTGAGGGTTGCAAAATAATTTCGGCAGAGTCGGCCGCCAAGATGAACAACGAATCAATACACTATAATTCAGCACAATATACAATCACAGACAAAAGTCAACGAGGTAACGCTTTGGATACCGAAACCTCGTTTACAATTACGTTTTTTACTCTATAAGCGATATACTTCTTATCTGAAAAGCAACATAATATCCTATGAATCAAACATCTTCCCACCCGCGAAAGATCCTTCATACAGTAAGTATCAGTCTTCATATCAAAAAAATGTCACCTCCTCTTTCGAAATCGTTGCATCTGCCGCTGCTGTTCTTCATAGGCCTGCGTGTCGGTCAGGTCCAATAGCGTATCGACAATGCCAGAAATAGGATTGGCGATATGGTTTTGTATTTCGTGTTACGGTGCTGTGTGTTGTTCTGGAACCTGCTTGTCGTTTTTCGGTGCCGGATAGAGTTCATTGAAAACATTTGCCGAAAACTCTTTTCCCAGTACCGACCCGTTGGCGACGATGCCGGCTTCATGGTCGATGAACGTTACACCGTAGATTCTGCCCACAGGGTTGATACGGAATATCGTGTCGATACCGTCAGCCTTCAACAGCTGCCGGAACTCGTCCCGTGTATTGTGTGGGCTCATGGCATTCCGGACACTCTGCCGCAGCCGGTTGAGCGCCCCGTCCAGTTTCAGTTCGCTTTTCGACCGCTCGTAATATTTTTGAAGGGCCTTGTAGCCGACATCCCGGCCGATACGACTCGACTTGAATGGCGTGCCGATACCGTATCCGTCGTCGGTCAGGGTTCCGTAAACTATTCCGGCATAATTTCGCCCATCGACGGTTCCCGTGCACTCCTCGGCTGAGACGTTGAAGCGCTCCAGCAGCGTACGGAACTCTCCGTAGGACGAGCAGTTGTAATTGCGCAGGCACGACCTCACGACAGACGATATCAGCTGTTTGACATTGCCCTCGGAATAATTCACCTTCTGCAGGCCCTCCCTGTCCGTCAATTCATGTCCCTTGACACTCGGATGCAGATCGTATTTTCGTTCTAATTCCCGCAATACGGACATGGATTGGTCGTATTCATGCGAATCGTTGATTTTCCGCCCCTGCTCATCGACCCGCAGCGACACGATATGGAGATGCTCTCTGGAAATGTCCTTGTGTTTGAAAACGATATAGGGCTGGTTGCCATAACCCATACGTTCCATGTACTCCTGCGCGATGTCCCGGAACTGTCCGTCGGTCAGTCTGTCTTCCGGCGAAGGGTTCAGCGAGACTTGGAAAACCGTATTGGTCGTCCTTCTGTTAGCTTCGAGGTAGGGCCGGAAGCTATCCATGAAGGCATCGACATCCATCCGTCCATATTTGTCGAACGGCTCCAACATCTTCTGTCAAAGGAGCACTTCGGCTTCATCCTTATCCACTTTCTCCTTGTTGTAGTACAAGGCCCCGCCGGGCGAGGAGCCCGATCTTATATTCGCAACCATTCCTTAGCCTGTTTTGCGAGGTTGAGAATTTCGATGCTCAGGGTTTTCAATTCGCGTGTCCGTTGTTCCAACAGGGCGATCTGATGCGGAATCGCAACGTTGGAGAAGTGCGCATTGACAGCCTTTACAATCTGATTATAATTGTTGGCGAGTTTCTGAAACTGGAAATAAAAATCGTTCAGCCGGGCGACGAACTGCACCTTCGACAGATCACGTCTGATGACGACGAACTCCTCGGCGAAGATGCGTTTGACGATAAAATGGCTGCGGTTATGCTCCGATCCGGCTTTGCAGAGCAGCTCATTGAAGCGGATGTTTTGCTCTTCATTAAGCCGAAACGAGTATTTATAACTCGGCGTTCGGGGCTTCTTTTCAGTCTTGTCAGTCAGTTTTTGATTGTTATCCATGGTATCGGATAAAAAGGCGTTCGACTCGGGAGAACGCCCGGCCTCGCAGAGCGAGCGTTTTTGTCGGACAAACCCCAGTTTGTCGGACAAAAACACAGCTCACTCGCCTCAAGTGAGGCGAAAAATCCGCGCCGGAGAATCTCTGACCGAAGTTTTGAAAATCCTCCGTTACGGCTTCCGGGGCCGGGTCTGCTCCCAGTGCAATATTATAACCGTTTCGGGGCAAAAAAAAGCTCTCGGTGCGGACTGGAGCGGTCGTGAGCGGACATCGGAACCGGGCTGGAAAATGAAGATGTATATTGCGGCAGAAAGAATTATTCGGATAAACAAACGGATGATTAAGTCGATATTTATCGGGGTCGTTACCCAATCAAACAGACGATTCGATAAGGAAGCGGAGAAATACAGAATTAAAAAAATAAGTATATAAATAAATCCATATATGTACGATAGTTTATCGAAGCAGACATCGATAGAAAACATTACCCATATAAATAATTCTTAACATATTCAAATGATGGAACCTGTAAACATTTCAATCTGCAATCAGAAAGGCGGCATTGGAAAATCCACATTCACGGTATTGCGAGCCAGCTACCTGCATTACACTTTGGGGCATGACGTTCTTGTCGTGGACTGCGACTATCCGCAAGGGTCGATCCATGCCCAGCGCGAACGCGAACTGACGGTCGTGAAGCACAGCGACTACTACAAGCTGATGATGGTACGCCAGTTCAAGACTACGGGTCGGAAATTGTGGCCCTTGCTGAAGTGTATGCCTCCCGAGGCTCCCGAAGAGGTGGAGCGCATCCGGCAAAACGGTTATCTGCCGCGCATAGTTCTCTACGACCTGCCGGGAACCGTAAATGCCGGGGGCGTGATCCGGATACTTTCCTCCTTAGATGCCGTCTTCATTCCCCTGAAGGCCGACAAACTCGTCATGGAGAGTTCCCTTACGTTCGCACGCGGAATAGAGCATGGATTCGTTCAGGACAAGGACACCTCATTGCAGGCCGCCCATCTTTTCTGGACGATGATCGACCGTCGGGAGCGTACTCCTCTTTACGATCAGTATGAGGCGATCATTCATAAACTCGGATTGTCGCTCATGGCGACGCATGTTCCCTACCGTTCGAAATTCAACAAGGAACTGCTGCCCGACGGCTCGAGTATCTGTCGTTCGACACTTCTGGCTCCGGAGCGCATCTTCGCCCGCGAAGCGCAGATCGAGGCACTGCGGCAGAAATCCTCAAAATCCTTAAAATACGATAATTATGGCCAAGAAACCGAAAATCGAAATCGACGAAGACCTCATGCGCCAGATGATAGCCGGGCAGGCGCCTCTTACCTCGAAAGTCGTCCGGCGAATCCCCGACGACGAACCGGAAGATACTCACGATGCGCTCCGGGAGACACTGCATGCAGAAGAACAATCGCCACCTTCGGACGACGGGTCTGAATCGCGGCATCGGCGAATGATCCCCGCACCCGATTACGAACGGACTTTTCTCGCTCCGGCAAACTTTGACAACAGGGCCTCGCTGTATGTCGGTACGGCAACCAAGCGCAAACTTCTGGAAATATTCAAAAGAATCGGCGGGGAGCGTCTGACCGCAACAGCCTATATAGACAATATTCTGCGGTATCATATCGAAGTTTTCCGCGAGGAGATAAACCGCATCTATAAAAAACGCAATCCCCAAAATATCGTTTAACAATCCAAAAACTTTCGAATCGTGTATTACGATCTTTTTTCCGAGCCGCACCTGTTCGGTATTCCGCCCCTCACGGCACTGCTTCCTGCATCAATTTTTATTCGGAGGCTTCCGGCTTTTTCCTTACGGCAAGCCGCCATGACGACCTCATCCGTTCTCCGGCCTGCGGTCGCAACTGAAACACCTGCCATTAGGATTCCTTCGGCGGCAGCCTGTCTTAAAACCATGACGAAAGCAGCCACCTCCGGGCAAGGCATTGCCGGCACTGCGCATGTAAAATCCGGCGGTGCGGCGGCAAAGGCGCCGAAATTCCGGCGTCGGAGGACTGCCGTTCCCGATTTCGAACAGACCTTCATGACCCTAATGGAGATCAGGCAGCGTGCGGCACTTTATGTCAGCATCGGAACCAAACGTAAAATTCTGGAAGTCGTAAAGATAATCGGCGGGGAGTATATGACCGCAACTTCTTACGTCGATCATATCCTGCGGCAGCATCTCGAATTGTATAAAGACGATATCAACCGCATTCACAAAGAGCAAAACACAAAAGAACTTTTATAATGATGAACATGCTCGCAATCCTTATCAGCCTGCTATGTGCCGGCTTCGTGCTCTCCCGAGAGCTCTTATTCAAACATTCCGGCCTGCGGCGTTGGAAAGATCACAAGCAGGTGCCGCCCGTCGCTCGTCCGCCGCTCGGTGCATTCCCGAAGCCCGAGATTCTCGTGTCTAAATCCTATCGGTGCGGACTGGAGCGGACTGGAGCGGACATCGGCACCGCTCCGGCAGGCGGAAATGCTATATTTGCCCCGGCTTCGGAAGAGAAGTCCGCGATGCCGGGGTGGAACACTCTTGTCGTGCAGCCCCCGATCGGCGAAGACGGCGAACTTGCGGAGCCCGAAGCACCTGACGACACACCGGCCCGTCCGCAGCTTCCGACTCTCCCCGCCAGAGCAGAACTCCGCGATGCGGAGGTTCATGCGATGCTCGGAGAGCTGGACTTCGGAGAGTGCGCCGTCATGGGCAACGCCACGACCGAGGAGCGGCAGGCCATCGCCAACTTCGACATCCGGGCCTTTGCCTGACACGTAAACGAGAGACGACATGAAATGGAATAACGAATACGGCTAACGCTTTTCCACAGCAGGAAATACGATGTATCCAGTCGCAGAATGCCCCCAAAGCAGGCTGCGGCCTTTTTCACACCCTTAACCAAACTACCTGTTTTATGAAAAAAAGAGCAATTTTCACGATTCTGTCCCTGTGCTCCTCACTCGCATCCTTTGCGCAGGGCAACGGCATGGCCGGCATCAGCGAGGCCACAAACATGGTAACGTCCTACTTCGACCCGCTTACGAAGCTGATCTTCGCCGTAGCGGCGATCCTCTGACTGGTCGGCGGCGTGCGCGTCTACTCGAAATTCTCGTCGGGCGATCCGGATGCCTCCAAATCCGCTACGGCGCTGTTTCTCTCGTGCGTCTTTCTGGTGATCGTCGGCACGGTCTTACGTTCGTTCTTCCTCTAAGCGATGGCCGAATACCAAGTGAACAAGGGCGTGGGCCGTCAGGTCGAATTTCAGGGTCTCACGGCACAGTACCTCGTACTGTTCGTCGCGGGGCTTCTGGACGTCTTCGTCTGCTTTGCCGGAATGTACATGAGCGGCATCCCGCAGGGCTTCTGCCTCCTCTTCGCCCTCGCGGCCGGTCTTGCCGTCACGGGCGGCACCTTCTATCTGAACCGCCGTTTCGATTCCCACGGGCTTCAAAAACTCATGACCTCGCGCCGCCACCCGGGGCGCATTGTCCACCGCCGGGCAGTCGGGCGGCTGTTGCGTTTTCGTCGAACCGTAAAATCATAATCCTATGCGCGGAACATTGAAAACCTCGACGCTGGAATCGAAATTCCCTTTGCTGCGCGTCGAGAACAACTGCATCATCTCCAAGTTCGCCGACATGTCAGCATAACAGATACCCGTAAAGCACGAGAAGAGGAACATGTCCCGATTAAAATCCTGGCTTTTGTAACGCAGGCGGGTTGTCATCATGCGATGCAGTTCTTCTTCGGTCAGGAAACTCCGATCCGGATTCAGAGCCGTATAGCTATATAATGCAAATGGATTACGTGGCATCCAGCCGTTGTTAAAGGCAATCCTGACGACATATTTCAGGCATTTTAGATACCCGCAAACCGTCATTAGTTTAAGGCCCCGATCGGATTTCAGATAGACGTGGAACTATTCGATAAAAGATTGTTCCAACTCGGACAAAGGCATATCGCTTACATGATACTCCTTTTGCATGAAAACACGCAAATGGTCGATAGTATTGCGGTATCGCTTCCAAACTCCATAACAACGATCTATACCGATGCGCTTTTGATAATCGCAGGTAAATTTTTCAAACGCTTCCAACAGCATACGGTATTTATCTCCGATGCCCAGATATGCATTCTTGACCTTCTCGGCCGAGACGAATGAATCCTGATCACTGATGGACTGATAGTGTTTATTGATCTGGGCACGGATATTATCCAGATGGCGGTTAATGCGGTCGGCCTCAACGCTCTTGCCTTTACTCCTTTTTAGATAGAATAGAACCTTAAATTTGGTAAATTTCCAAATAACTTCGAAAAATATACTCAACACGGTTTCGCTGTCACCTCTATTTCAAGTCTTTTTTATATTTCCAACCATATCCATATGCACTCTTCTGACGTCCAGCGAGAGCATTTTTCACATTATCGGCCCGTGTAACATTAAAATAGGAGATTATTTCATCGAATGAATGAAATTCTTTCGCAACATTACCATTATCATCTATTGCAACAATAATATTTGCTTCCGCATATTCATGAAGTACCTGTTCTGCAATATCGGAACCATTTTCTTCTAAGAATGTTTGAAATTCCGTCTGAGTTTCTTCTTCTATATCAAATTTAACCAAATTAAGAGTTTCCTCTATTGCAAACCATCTCGCTCGTCATCAAGATCATTCCCGTCCAATTTCTTCTATATTAAATGTGTTTGGAAAGCAAAATAAATCTCGATTAAAACATCTTTTCTTAACGAAGTCTTTTTCTTCCTCACTTAGAGGCAATTTGGTTTCCCATATTTTGTCGTATACGGAGTTATAAATAGCCATTCTTTCATTTATAAACGCTTCGTAAAGTTCGCCTATTTTGGCTTTTATAATCTTTACTTCTTTTGTAAGGTAATGTGTATGTGAATGTCCCCAAGTCTGCTTATTATAGCCATACTGAGGATCATAAGCTTTGTAGGTATTTATAAGTTGTGTTTCGGCGTAATTCAACATATCGACAAGTCTCTCAATATCATTACTCTCATATTGTTGAACTATCTCAAATTTACATTTTTTAAAAGTCGAATACGCTCTCCAGAATCCGCCATTTGTCGGATCAGTCACGGGACTGATATGTTCCCTATGCCTTATTTGAGTATCTCGTCTAGTCTGTCCAATATATACCTTCCCATCCGGAAAAGTGTACTTATAAATGTATCCTTTCATTATTGTAGCACAGTTCGGATAATATTTAATTAATAAATTAAATATATCAGCATTATAAATGCCGAATTCAATAACTCGCTCGTCAGAATAGGCCACATCATTTTGAGCAATTCACATCGAACAGGCGAGAAATACACCTAACTCAATGCCATCAAATATTCAAAGCTACTTGAGCGTTCCACAACATCATGCCTTAGCAAATGATACCGCCAAGGTTTACCCCCATTTTTCAAGGTATACTCCGTTGCATTCTTGCAATATTCCTCGGCAGCTTTCTTTTTTGCCTGCACATCTTCATCGGAAATATCTTTAAGGGCTTTTGTTTCTATCATGTAAATACATTCCGATGTTTCGACTATGAAATCCGGTTCATAGCGTTTGGCTCCATTTGCCCAATATATGTTGAATTGGTTAGGTGCTGGTCGCACCCACCTCAATACATCATTATCCGACTCCAGCACATTCGCAAAATCGAGCTCGGTTTTGCTGTCGAACTTACACTCCGTATAATATGATTTCAAGAAACCGGTAAATATGAATTTACGCACAAAGCTTGGTTTTACAGAATCTCTGAAATCAATTCGTCCAAATCCGTCTAATTCTGTCAAATGCTGATCGACTATTCCAGAAAAAGGCAATACATTCGGTTTCAGGTATCCCAACGGCGTTATCACAAAATGCCTCTGCATCTGGTCAAAAATAGAGTTGGCGATTGCAACTTTAAATTGATTTACAACTTTTGCTAAATCAGTCTCGTTATCAACATTCTTCTCTATGGCTTCGACAGCCTGTCCGGCCAAATGATAGAGGAGTTCTGAGTTTTCGTCATAGTCGATTTCTTCGTGATCGATCAACGCATTCACAATCTGATTAACAGGAGTATCAAATTTCCTTCCTGTTATCACTTGCAACACTTCCATCGATTTCTCTCCAGCACCTACACTTATTCGAATAATCTCATCTTTCAGTGCAGGCAGATCAAATCCCATTCGCGTATCAAGATCAAACCACTTGAATTCAGCTTTATATGCCTCCTTTTGAATGGTCATACGTGGAATTTCTATAATATTGTCTATAAATTTCTTTACAACAACCTCCACAACTGAATCCACTTCTGCAAGCAACGGTTTTGCCTCTTCATCAGCAAAAAGCGGATTAGTCTCCTTCGCCTTTTTAATTATCTCATTCCGCGTAAGAACCTTAATCGCATCTATTACCTTCGGGTTGGACAACTCCTTAGCCGAGCGCACCGAACTGTTCATCTTGGGAATCACCGTCCAAACAGCTCGTTGAGCATCCATTACAGCCTTTGCATTCTTTTTCTCGACCTCCGTTTTTGCCTCTTCGATGGTTTTCTTCTCCTGGAAATCAATTATGGTAGCAGCCGTAACCACTTTACCGGGCTCGGGAGTTAAATCCTCATCATCAAGTTCAACATAAGAGACCTTACTCAATACCGAGTTCGGATCATTAGCTTTGGCGATAACGGCTTCAAAATTTTCATGCGCAATTACCGTCAACTTATCAATATCGGCATATCCCGTACGTTTCCCACCATATGGCAAGCGTAGACCTCGACCTATCTGCTGTTCAACCAATATAGGCGCATCGGCCGCTCGTAAAGGCACAATGGTATACAGATTGGTTACATCCCAACCCTCTTTAAGCATATTTACATGAATAACGATCTCTATCTTATTGTCCGGCTTCTCCAGCGAAACAAATAGCTTATCTATCTCCTCATCTTTCTTGGTCGAGCTGTCTATTTGAAGCACTTTACCTGCATACCTCCCGTCAAACATTTCGTTCTGTATTCTATTGAATGTTTCAGTGGCATGTTGAATACTTTTGCAAACGATCAAAATAAAGGGTTTTACCAGAGGCTGATTATTATTTTTGGCATATATCTCCAAATGCAGTTTCGTATGTTCATGGACACTCACTGCATCTTCGATTTTAAGTATATCCAACTCCTCATCGGTCATATTGCCCCGGCTGAAATTCCTTCGCTTGGCAATGGTCGGTATCTTCACATATTTCCCATCGGCTAACGCTTGAGCCAGATTATATTCATAGACAATATTCTTAAACGATTTTCCTTTTTCATCGGTAGGCGTAGCCGTCATTTCGAGACCCAATATAGGACGCAATTCATTGATGGCTTTCTTCGAAGCATCGGCATGATACCGGTGCGCTTCATCCATAAGGATAACCAAGTCATCCAACGAAGAGAGGTAATCGAAATATGACTGCCCCAAATATTCCGATAGGCGGCGCATCTTGGGAGCTCCCTTTTTCCCACCTTCTTTACTCTCGGTATTAAACTTCGATATATTGAAGATGCTTATTTGTATCTGATTATCTGAAAACAGGTTACGGGCCTTGTTGTAATTATCTCCGGTTATAATTAAAGGCTCGTTATGCACAAACTCCGATATCCCCTTAAATACATATTTTTCATATGAAGGGTCGCCAAAATCGCGCATCAACTTCTCGTAAAGCGTGAGATTTGGTGCCAAAATGAAGAAATGCCTGATGCCTTTTGCCAGATAGAGATAGGCAATACAAGCCCCCATCAACCGGGTCTTTCCGATACCGGTTGCTATCGAGAATGCAAACGATGGAAAATCGCGTTCAAAATCCTTGCAGTATGGGCAGACTTCCTTTACACGTTGTAATTGCTCTTTTAGATAAACCTCATAAGCTACCGCTTCGGCCTCCTTATCCGATTGTCGTTCGGGTTTCGACAAAGAAAGTTTGTCTACAAGGCGAGTTAGCACATCGAGTGCTTCGGCCAGCGGTTCCCGAAGCGACAGGCGTTGTTTTATCGTGTTTGCAATAGTATTCATACCGATAGATTAAAATAGTTCCTATTGTCCCTCAATCGTTTCTTTGGCCACCTCGCTATCTGTAGCGTATTCGAACTCGTCCTCCATCGGCCCCTCTTCCTCGTCGTCGATGTGGGGCAGGTCGATGATGTTGAGCGAATAGTCGTCGTGGGCAAATTCGCAGCGCCCCAGCAGCATCTGCGGAATCTTCTTTATAGAAATGTTAGAAAATGCCTGCTTGCACTCCTTTTGGAACGACGTACAACATATCAATAAGCTCTCGCCTTCGGTCATTGTCTCACGTATGGCGGCAAGTCCCTCCACCGTCATGAACTGCGTCGTAGTGTAGACGAATAGCCCTGCTTCCAATAGACATCGGTCGAGGGAGCATAGGTAAATCCCTCCTGCTTGGCCATTGCCGCCGCCAGCATATCGGCATTGTACTCCTTGTTGATTACCAGGTTCCCAAACTTGTCCTCTTTGAGCAGGCTCGGTGCCAGTTCATAGAATTTGAAGCCGTTTCCGCCCTTCCAGTTCTGCGCTTTGGAGATTCCGCCCAGATCGGTACCGTCAGTCACCATCTTCAGACGGGGAACGCAGTGCGTATAGGCGTGCTGCCCCAACTCGACCCCGATATAGCGACGACCCATCTTCTGTGCCACGGCGGCCGTGGTTCCCGACCCGAGGAAACTGTCCAGCACCAGGTCGCCTTCTTCAGTTACTAAACTAATACATCTTTGAATAAGTTTCTCTGGCTTTTTCCCTTTTTTAAAAGTTACGTTTCCTTCTTTTGCAATACCTTCCCACGCAATATCTGTCCATATATCTGTTAATGGCATAGATGCGCAAATTTCTCCATTTATCTTACATATATTTTTATTGTAAAAAGCTAATTGCTGTCCATTTATTATATACACATCATCCTTATCTTCTCGTTTAAGTTTGAAGATTTTATCTCTATGGATTAGCGATTCAGCTTTTATATCTAATATTTTCTGACCTGCTCCAGAATCACTGATAGCTGTATATCTACAAATTCTATGAGCATTTCTTATGATAAATTCATTATATTTTTTTATTAGACTTTCTGGATTTAGGCTTCTTGTTTTTTGTGTTTCGCTGAATACCTGAGCAACAGGTTTAAATATCCAGTCTTCATAAGATGCATCTATATTGGTAATATATTTATTATATGCATAATCAGGATTTCGTTTAGCTCTCAATTGATTTTCTCGAAGCCTTTTTCTATCCTTTACATAATATAAAATATATTCGGAGGCCACAAACATCCCAGGATTGACTGTACTAAACGCAGAAGGGGAACGAGCATCAATGGTTATTCTGTTCATGAAGTTTTCCCGATGAAAAATTTCATCAAGAATTACTTTACAATAGTCAGCCTCATTATCATCAAGATGTACAAAGATCGCCCCGTCATCTCTCAATAGATTGTAAAGAATAGCAAATCTTTCATACATCATATTTAGCCAAATCGAGTGTTCAATTCCGTCATCGTATCCTATTTCCTGCCCATCTGCATTAATTCTTGCTCCGGTATTAAAGGGCGGATCGATATAGATACATTTGACGGCACCCGTATAGTTCTGTTCAAGGGCTTTGAGGGCAAGCAGGTTGTCGCCATGGATGAGCATATTGCCGTTCCACGATTTGCCATTGGGCAGGGTGCCCGTCTCGACCGTACCATACGAATAGTCGGGATTCTCAATGAGAATTCGCGGTTCAATCGGCTCGCGCGAATCATCCTTTCCAATCCACGTCAGTTCCAGTTTCTGCAATTTCTTATCTTGTGCCATTGTTATCGGTTAATATTTTGTTAATTCTTTTTTTCTCTTGTTCAATATATTGTAATGATGAGTCTCTCATTTATATATCATCTGCTATAGCTGACCTATCAATGGCGATTAAAACTAATTGCTTAGACAGCTTGATTAGCAAGACAAGGTGTTACGATTTTACACTCTACTTGATTTTTTATTTGAGGCGAAAGTTTAGCTAAAATCAATCCTTCTTGAATCATTTCATAATTGTTATTCAAGAAAATCGCTACGACTTGTATATCTTGGATCATTAACATATATTCCTTATATGCTTTATACTTTTGCTTGTTTAAATAACGAACATTCTTGTTATGTCTTATAGGCAATAAGAAATCTAAAAAAGTATTGGTTCGATCCAAACTATCAATTGCGTTTTTGATTTTAGACGCTATATCATCTTCTTGAAATATAAACACATTGCAAATCTCTCGTATATTATTTGAATCGATATTATTTACACAAGCGGATCTTACCTTGCAACCACGGTCTCTCCTGTTCGTAGTTCAATATTTTGAGCTGAAGCTGTCATTTTTTCATTAACGGCTTGATTATCGCGACGAGTTTTTTCGTTATCTTCGTGATTGTGTTGCAGTTGCTTGTATAGTACATACAATGTTATCAAACTGGCGATTACTAAACCAATATAACTTCCATAAAACGACAGCCAATCTGAACTGCCTCCGACAATCGGCGAGAAGGCGGGTATAAAGATAATAAAATTCAGCAAAACGGGAGCACCCAATCTGATTAAGATTGCCCACCAATATTCTTTGAGGAACGCCTTGAACAAGGCCCACTTTTTTTGAGGTTCGCTCTCATATGATTCTCCATTTAATGGTAAACAGTTCAGTTTGCTGAACCTTCTGTTGCAGCATCTTTTCAATACGGCTTAAAAGTAGCTCTTTTTTTTCATCGATTTCATCTTGAGCATTAAAAAGATTCTGTCGCTTCTCGATACGCTTACGTTCCATCTCCTTGATGGCTCTTTGAGCTTTTACCTTCTCTTCCAGTCGGCCGATCTTTTTGGCTTCCGATTTCCGAAGGCGTATCTCCTGATCCAAATCCGAGATTTCGCGCTCCAAAGCGAGCTTCATATCGCCGGCCCAGTTATCCAGTTTCTCCATCTCTTCATCGAAAAAGCGGTTGTTTCTGTCTGAGGAAGAAGAAAGAATATCATGGTTCAGCTCTTCAACCTTATCGCACAAACAATCGGCAGTTGTAATGTCTACTCCGGTTTGTGACAGCAGACGTGCCGGAAGCAGGAGCATCCGTTCGGCAATTTCGGGATAGACCCAATCGCCGCTATCGGTAAGGCAGGCAATAACCAGATGGTCCTCCGGCTCAAAAGAATCGATGGATATCTTCTCTACCCGCATGGTACCGCTTTGGCCTACGAGGTCGTCAAGCAGCTTGGTTCGCCCTGCCGTGTGCGTATAATCAAACTCGATATATGCCGGCGTGTGAAGTGGCTCCCGATACTTGGCCAAAATGTCCTTGGCCAAAGGACTGCTTATACGATAAGGTCGCACTTGCTCGTCTTCACACTCTTTCGACAAAGTATAGATCGACCCGTCGATATGAAGCGTGAAGGCATAGCGATCTTCATCGAATGTGGCCTCTCCCTCCAACGCATGCCGCGTTAGAAGCCAAAGACGTTTTTCAAACTGGTCGAGATTTTTCCGACTTTGAGCCAGATTGTCTCTCAACTTCTCCTTGACCGATTCATCGAAATTTTCCAATAAAGCCGAGCGGGCTTTTATCATCTTCTCGGATATTTGCTCCTGCAATTCTGACTGCAACCTGTCAAATGCAGCCTCTATCTCATCAGTCGTTCGACATTCGTCGTATATTTGTGCTATGCGTTTTTCAAAATCGACACCATTGCCTATGCTGCCCAAAATCTCATCACTGGCACCAAAAATACCATTGAAGAGCTGGAACTTCTGATCCAACAGTTCATACACACGTATATCGGCCGCATTACTTTTATTGAGGAAGTTCACAACTACAACATCGAATTTCTGTCCATATCGGTGGCATCGACCTATTCGCTGTTCGATCCGCTGTGGATTCCATGGCATATCATAGTTCACTATCAAAGAGCAGAATTGCAAATTGATACCCTCGGCGGCAGCTTCGGTAGCAATCATGATAGTGGCTTCATCCTTAAAATAATCAACGATAGCCGCCCGCCTGTCGGCCGTAAGGGATCCCGTAACCTTGGGCGTGCCTTTATGCTTCTTCAGCCATGCCTGATAGATAGCCGTCGATTCTTTATCGGTATTAGTCCCGTTAAATCGAACAACCTTACCCTTATATCCTCTCTTTTCGAGATGTCCATAAAGAAACTCTTGCGTACGTTTTGACTCCGTAAAGATAAGTGCCTTGGAGGCAGCACCTAAATGCTTTAACTGCTCAAAACCTTTATCCAACGCGACAAACAGATGTTCAGCCTTGCTATTCTTTTTAATTTTCTCGGCCAGATCTCTAAATTGCTCCAGCTCGGATATTTCTTTCTTTATGCCTTCAATATCGGCCGGAGGCAACTCCTCGATATCTTCTTCAATCTCTTCATTATCCACCCACTCATCGTTGTCTTCTTCGTATTCTTCAATGACGAGATTCTTGAGTAACACATTATCGTTTTTTGCGATAATATCCTGCAACCGATTGATAAGAGAGCAGAATGTTCCATATATGGCATATGTTGAAGATGCAAGCAGTTTCCTTAATATCAAAGTCATAAGCTGACGCTGACTATTAGGTAAAGCATACAGTTTCGGTTTATTCAAATAATCAGTCACCATATCGTAGAGACGTTGTTCGTTCTCTGTCGGGAAGAATTCCTCTACTATGGCAATCCGTTTGGTATACTTGATATATTCCAAAACCTGTCGTCTGAGGGTGCGCTTGCAAACGGGTTGTAGTCGACGTCTCAATTCCATGAACTCTTCATCGGTCAAACTATGACCAAATTGGCTCTTGAAACTTTTTATATCCCCAAACACATAATCGTCGATAATAGAAACCAAACCATATAATTCCAGAATAGAGTTTTGCAATGGAGTTGCCGTCATCAATATCTTCTTTCTGGATTCTATAGCCTCTTTAATGGTATTGGCAATCCGGTTTTGCGGTTTATATACATTACGCAGCCTGTGCGCCTCGTCTATAATAACCAGATCCCAGTTCGTACTCTTTATATAAGCGGCTTTGGACTTTGCAAATTGCAAGGAAGAAATAACTATATTCTCCGTATCAAACGGATTAAAAGCGCCATTTTCTATGGAGGCATTAAAGGACTTTGTCTCCATAATCACAGATGGCAGGTAGAATTTCTCCAACAGCTCACTCGACCATTGTTTTCGCAAGTTAGCCGGACATATAACCAGCAATCGCCTTTTATGCTCGGACCAATGTTGTGATAAGATAATACCGGCCTCAATAGTCTTTCCCAAACCAACCTCGTCGGCAAGTATAGCCCCTTTGGATAAAGGCGACTTAAATGCAAACAAAGCCGCCTCAACCTGATGCGGAGTGAGATCCACCTGCGCATCTTGCAAAGAGGCAGTAAGCTTGTTTATATCGTTTGCCGGCAATCTTCGGGTCAAGAAACCTGCTATATATACGGCCTGATAATCTGTTATATTACAGCACATTCCGACTTACTGAAAGCTATATTGCCCAGCTCCTTAGACCTAACATCTACCGGTCTGGAACTTTTCCCAATTTTTATCCAGTCCTCCTTAAAGTTAGGATTGGTCAATATATAAACATAACCATCACTCATTCCCATAATTATTCAGTCCTTAATAAATCATCTACTTTTACCTCAAGACATTTAGCTATCTGAATAAGCATTTCCACCTTAGGTTGTGTAGTATTGCCCCCCCTTAGACACAATAGCAGAATCTTTTCCTAATTGCTCAGAAAGCCATTTGTTGGTTCTACTTTTTTCGGCAAGAATAACTTTGATTCGATTTAAAAACTATACACTCCATAAGATCAATTATTCTCATCTACAAATATAGCAAAAGCTCTTGAATGAAAAAAACTTATATCTCTACCGGTCAAAATATTGATAATACAAACATTTTCCCCAATTATATACTTTAATGTACCAAATTGTACATAATTTAGGGTGATACTCTATTTTTTAATTCTCTGATACTTAGCATCAAATATCGTAGCGGGAAATAGTTTGGATAATATATCTTATTACCCTGCTAATTTCCGCCACGAGGGGTAACAAAAAGAAACCACCTCGCAAAAAATGCGAGGTGGTTTCTTCTGAAATAGCAATAAAATTCTATGGTATAGCTACAATGGCATTGATAACTTGCGTTATTGGATCTCCGTACTCGAAATCAGCAAACAAAAGTCCGACACATTCATAAATGCTTTAATTGTTTTTATTGATCAGATTCACCACAACCTTTGTCATTACATCCTTCTCTTCCGTGCGGCTCTCGGCAATCATCAGCGTCAGGGCGACCAGTGTATTGTTATCCAAAAGGCGCGAACCGTCAGCACGGTAAAGAATCCGATTGTTTTCCAAGAACCAAAGGAATAGGAAAGCCGCGATGCGTTTGTTGCCATCACTGAACGAATGGTTTTTAACCGTCAGATAGAGCAGATAGCCGCCTTTTCCTCAACGCTCGGATAGAGGTCCCGCCCGCCGAAAGTCTGGTAAATTGCGCCCATCGTGCTTTTGAACGATTCGTCCTTCTCGTGGGCGAACAGCTCGCTGCCACCGAACTTATCCCGTAACACCTGCAATGCCGCCATCGCATTCTCATAGGTCGCATGAAACGGTTCCTCTGCCGTAGTCGCCGTAACCTCCAACTGCTGATAATCGTAGCGGTCGAGCGTATCGAGACCGTAAGTATAGTCCGTAATCACGCGCAGCAATCCGACCGCCTCGGATTTCGTCACCTCTTTTGCAGACAGAACTTTGGAGAGCAAACGAACGGTTTGCTTTAGCGCCTCCAACTGCTCGATCTTCGCTTGGCTGTTGACAGCATAACCCTTTATAAGGTACTCTTTCAGCACTTTGTTCGCCCAAATGCGGAACTGCGTGGCATTTTTGGAGTTGACGCGATACCCCACCGATAAAATCATATCGAGATTATATGTATCAATTCGTCGTTTCACCGTGCGCTTTCCCTCCTGACGAACCATTTCCATTTTGGAAACAGTTGCCGCGCGCTCCAGCTCTCCGCTTTGGAAAATATTGCGGATATGTTTGGAAATCGCTGGAATTTCCGTTCCGAACAATTGTGCAATCTGCGCCTGCGTCAGCCACACGCTGTCGTCCTCCATACGAACATCCAAGCGGGTCTCGCCGTCGGCCGTCTGGTATATGATAATTTCTCCTCTGTCCATACGAACAAATATAGAAAAATCCGCCTGCATCTCCAAAAGTCTTCGCATTTGGATTTATCGCCCGAAATCGCTATCTTTGTACTGTCATGCAAGGAGATACGGCGGCCGCGCAGGCAAAACGGGCAGGCGGGCGCAAGACCGTGCAAAATGACGGTAGGCGACGCGGGAATAAAGCATAGAAAACCGTTGCAAACCGTTGATATACATTAGGCTTACAAATGTGCAGGAGCACCTTTATCCGCACGTTGAAGTCTCCTTTCGGAGACTTTTTTGTGGACACAATGTTACAAATAAGCACATTTTAAGCTGATTGTCAGTATATTATACTCGAAAGCACAATTCTCTACCAAAGCAAAAGTGGTTCCGATAAAAGCACGTTCCGCACCTACCGATTCGGATTCTTTCATCGCAACGTTTATTATATTGACAAATTGTAGCGGGCCGAAGCGGGCTTAAAATTTGGCACGAAGCCGGGAATCGGTTATCTTTACTTCGAATTGTAAACATTATGATTATGCAGGACATGATAAACGGACGGTGCGGCTGGTGCGGAACCGACGAGCTGTATGTGAAATACCATGACCAGGAGTGGGGGAAATTGGTGACCGACGACAAGACGTTGTTCGAATTTCTTGTCCTGGAGAGTGCCCAGGCCGGGTTGAGCTGGATAACGATACTCAGAAAGCGTGAGGGGTATCGCAAGGCCTTTTGCAACTTCGACGCCGTGCAGGTGGCGCAAATGACCGACTACGACGTCGAACGGCTGATGCGGTTCGACGGCATTGTAAGGAATCGGTTGAAAATCAAATCCACAATCACAAACGCAAGGCTATTCCTCGCCTTACAGGAAGAGTTCGGCAGTTTCTACAACTACACCCTGTCATTCTTTCCCGACCGGAAGCCGATTACCAACACCTTTGGGTCGTTGAGCGAGATTCCGACATCATCGCCCGAATCCGACGCCATGAGCAAAGACATGAAAAAACGGGGATTCAAATTCTTCGGCAGCACGATTTGTTACGCCCACCTGCAGGCGTCAGGATTTATCGACGATCACCTAACGGACTGCATTTGCCGAAAAAGATAAACTTCTTTCAATTAACATTCCTTCACGGAAATGCAAAGTATATTGAAGAACAGCACAATTCCCAAAATATATTTGTATAATCATACGCTTTAGATTACTTTTGAAAAAGAAAGTCGCTTATCAAAATCCATGGCAGTAATGAAATATTATATAAATCTTTTTTCTCCTAATACGGCAACAGCTTTTACAAATTCTAATCGAGATGTTACCGGCTTTAGAATATCGCGCAAATCATATGTCAAAAACCAAGGCATCAAATCTGGAGACATATTTATTTGTTATTGCACTAAAATTCAGCGATTTATTGGCATCCTTGAGGTAATAAGCGCTCCATATGAAGACAATTCTCCGATCTTTATCGAAGAAAACGATCCGTTTTGCCTACGCTTCAAGGTCAAACCGCTTGTCTGGCTTCCTTTCGAACTCGCAATTCCGATACACGAAGATTTAGTATGGAATACATTATCAATAACAAAAGATTTGCCGAAAGACAGTACTAAATGGACATATAAAGTTTTTTCCAGTCCTTTACGCTGGGACAATGCCGATGGTAAATTTTTAGTCGATTTGCTAAAACGACAAGCAAAGCAACAAACTATTTATCCTCTTTCCGAGAAAGACGCAAAAAAGATCAAAGCATCGAAAATACGTATTATTTCCGGAAAGGAAACCATTGTTTCTGTTCCTGACGACGATGCAATCCAAGAGAAGGATCAGCCACAAACCGAGCAAAGAGAATCTATAAAAGTCCAGGCTAAACTGGCGAAAATTGGAGAAATATTCGGGTTCAAAATTTGGTTGCCGAAGGCAGATAGAAACCGAGTTACAGAATTCTGGCATCCGAAAGAGAGTACTCTCTTAGACGAACTTCCCATAATTTTTGATGAGACGACCTTAAAAACGATCAAAAATATTGACGTGCTATGGATACAACGAAGATCTATTGTGCGCGCGTTCGAAGTTGAGGGAACAACATCTATTTACTCTGGTATCCTTAGGATGGCAGATCTCCTCTCTTTACAACCAATGTTAGACATCAAAATCCATATTGTTGCATCGGAAGAACGACGAGAAGCCGTATTGGAACAAATTACACGCCCAGTATTCGCTGTTATGGAACGAGGGCCTTTAGCTGATATTTGTTCATACATATCATATAGTTCTATCGACGAGATTCTAAAAGAAAAACGCCTATCCTACATGACAGATGATATTCTTAAAGAATTTGAAGAGTGGAGCCAAGAATAATTTACATCTAGGAAACTTAAAAAATTATTATCCAACCTTGTAAAGAAATGGAGCAGGCAGGAACTGCGATTCCTGCCTGCTCCATTTTTTAACACCCCGCCTCAGCGCATCAGCAGCTTATACCCCACTCCCCGCACGTTCACCAACTGGATCGACGGGTCGGCCGCGAGGCGGTGGCGCAGGCGGGTGATGAAGACATGCAGGCTGCGGGCGTTGAAAAACGAATCGTCGCCCCAGATATTCACCAGCAGGGTTTTCATCGGCACGATCTCGCCCGCATTCCGGCAGAGGTATTGCAGCACTTCGGATTCGCGGGCCGAAAGTTCCGTCACCACGCCGTCGCACGAGAGCCGCTGGCGCTCGGCGTCGAAACGCATACGCCCCAGTTCGAACACACGTTCCGTACGCGCTTTCCCGACGCCCGCACGCCCGGCAAGCGCCCTGACCCGCACGATCAGCTCGCTCATGGCAAAGGGCTTGCGCAGGTAATCGTTGCCCCCGGTCTCGAATCCCTGCACCACGTCCTCGGCCGCCGAGCGCGCCGAAAGGAAAAGCACAGGCACCCCGGGCGCCTCGCGGCGCAGACGCCCGACGAAGGTGAACCCGTCCATACAAGGCATCATGACATCCGACACGACCACATCGGGGCGCGACCCGCGGAACGCCCGCAACCCGGCCTCGCCGTCGTAGGCCACCGTCACCTCGAACCCCTTTTCGGAAAGGGTATCGGCGATGATCCCCGCGAGGGTTTGCTCGTCCTCTACGAGCAGCAGCCTGATCTTATCGCCCATCGTCCGGAATTATCAGGGTGAAGGTCGTACCGCGCCCCTCGGTGCTCTCCACCGCGACCGAGCCGCCGTGTTTGGCGGCGATTAGCCCGACGTAGTACAACCCGAGGCCGAAGCCCTTGACATTGTGAATGTCGCCCGTAGGCACGCGGTAAAACTTATCGAAGATATGCGCCTGCGCGGCACGCGGAATGCCGATGCCGTCGTCGGCGACGCGCAAGACGACCCGGCCACCGTCCCGCCCGGCCGAAATGCGGATATGCACCTCCTCGCCGGAATATTTCAAGGCATTGTCGACCAGGTTGTCCAGGGCATGCGAGAGGTGGAAGCGGTCGGCGAAGGCAGTCAGCCCTTCGGGTGAAACATCCACCGTGACCCGTGCGGGTTTGGCCGCCTGCATCCGGAACTTCTCGGCCAGCGCCCCGAGCATCCCGGCCAGGAGGATCCGCTCGCGGCGGAGCGTGAAATCCTCGCGTTCCTCGCGTGACATGGTGAGGATGCGCTCGACCATCTCCGACAAAGCCGTCAGCTGGCTGCGGATCACACCCAGATACTTCGCACGCCGCGCCCCATCGTCGGCCGCCCCGAAATTCTCCAGCGCGTCGTTGGCCGCATAGGCCACGGCAATCGGGGTCTTCAGTTCATGGGTGATATTGTGCGTGAAATCCATCCTCATCTCCTCGAGCGTCTTCTGCCGGAACAGCGTCCGCAACAGGTAGATGACCACGAACGCGACGACGAGCAGCATGAGCACCGAGGTGAGGATGATGCCGAACAGCTCGCGCAGCAGTTCCCGGTGGGGGTTTTCGATCTTCACCCGGAAAAGCAGCTTGTCATCCGTGGTGACGCGCGAGGTGAACACCTTCGGGTTCCGTATCTGCGGAGCATCCTTCTGCGAGGCGATGACCGCCTCCTCCCGCGCCGCACCCGCTGGCCGCGCCGCCAGGCTGTCGAGCCGGATTTCGGTAACATCCCCGTCGTCACCGCCCCGGATCACGTCGACACTGTGTGGCAGGCCGATGCCGGAATCTGCCAGGTAACGCGTCAGCAGGGAGTCGTAGCGGGACAGGTTGAACTGGAGCGCCGTGAACGAAGGCATGCGCACCTCCTGGTAGATATAACGGGTCTTGTCGCCGCGGCGCAGGGCGATATTCGTCCGCAGCGTGTCGACCTTCGACCGGATGGAAAGCACCTTGCCGGCCGCCCCAAGGCTTTTCACAGAGATCGTGTCGATCATATCCAGCTTAACGGAGTCGATATTGCCCGTCGTCACGACCGACGTCCGGGTCTGCGACGTCCGGCGCCGGTTGCCCATCAGCAGGTCGTCGTACGCCGCGCGGTTCATAGCGAGGGTCACCTTACGCGAAAACTCCTCCGCTCGGTCGGCATACATCCGCCACAAGCTCCACGCCTGCACGAAGGCCAGCGCCAGCAGGGCGCCGATCGCGCAGAACGAGATATTTCTGAAATGGTTCTTATCCACGGCCGAGGGGTTTATACCACAAAAATACGAATAAAAACACTCCTGCCGCCGGCGTTAACATTATTTAACACTTCTTAACGCGGCGTTAACCATCGCCCTTCGTTTTTCGGGGTAATATTGCACCGTAAACCAACACACCGAAGCCATGAAAACAAAACTCACCTTCCTTATCATCGCCGCTGCGCTGGCCGCCGCAACCGCAGGACGGGCGCAGACCGTCATCTCCTACTCGACCGACGGCGGGGCACAGGCCCTCGAAACGGGCAGCGTACGGCAGACCGTGCTGGACACCGCCACGCTCGAAGTGAGCTACCGCATGGAGTGGCTGCGGCGCCCCGACAGAGAGAAGCCGATGCAGGATCTGCTGCTGTTGCAGGCCGGCGGGAAGGTTACGAAATTCTTCTCCTACAAGACGCTCCAGCGGGACTCGCTGCTGCGCATCACCCCGGCCGAGCAGGTGCTGGCCAACGTGGGCAACTTCAAGGGGGGCCTGGAGGCCGTCGTATTCCAGAACTACCCCGCAGGCGAGATGACCTGCACCGACAAGATCTCACGGGACAACATGCTCTACACCGAGCCGCTGCCCGAAATCGAGTGGACGCTCCGCGACGGGACGCGCGAGGTCATCGGTTACGACTGCCGCCGTGCGACCTGCCGCTTCCGCGGGCGCGATTACGAAGCCTGGTACACCGAGGAGCTCCCGCTCGCCACCGGCCCCTGGAAATTCCACGGGCTGCCCGGACTGATCCTGGCCGTGAACGACACGGGCGACGACGGGGGCATCATCCGCTTCGAGGCGACCGGGATCCGCCGCGCCGAAGTTCCGGTGACGATGGCCGACCTGAACTACCTGACGACCTCACGCAAAAAATTCATGGCCACCGAGCGCAAATTCATGACCGACCCGATCGGCTACATGCAGGCCAATTCGAACATCAGGATCACGGTAAGGAACGAGGACGGGACGCCGCGCGAGGGTGCCGACCTGCTCCGCGAATACAATCCGCTGGAAACAGAATAGCCCCACGGCGCGATGAAGTACCTGCTGACCCTGCTTTGGTTGCTGGGCGCAATCGCCGCCCAGGCCCAGGAGTACACGGGCCACGTGGCCGACAAGGAGGACGGGGCGCCCGTCGCCGGGGCCATCGTCACGGCGCGGGACTCCCTGGGCAAGCCGCTGGGTTACACGACGACCTCGGCCTCGGGCGATTTCGTGCTCAGGCCGCGCGGGGGCGGGACAACCGCGCAGCTCGACTTCTCGACGATGGGCTACCGCCGGCAATCGATTCCGGCGGATGCCGGACGGATGCTCGTGCTGCTGACGCCCGAGGCGACCGGCATCCGCGAGGTGACGATCCGCGCCCCGCGGCTGAGCTTCCGGGGCGACACCGTAAGCTACAACGTGTCGCGCTTCACCGAGGCGCAAGACCGCTCGATCGCCGACGTACTGCGCAAGATGCCGGGCATCGAGGTGGCGAAATCGGGCGAGATACGCTACAACGGCCAGCCGATCAACAACTTTTACATCGAAGGGCTGGACATGCTCGACGGCCGTTACGGACAGGCGACCAACAACATCGCGCCGCAGGACGTGGCGAGCGTCGAAGTGATGGAGAACCACCAGCCGATCAAGGCGCTCAAGGACATCGTATTCAGCGACCGCGCAGCCATCAACCTCCGGCTGAAGCCGCATGCCAAAGCCCGATGGACGGGGACGCTGCGCGGCAGCGGAGGCTGGTCGCCGGCGTTGTGGAACGGCGCGCTCTTCGCCATGCGCATCGGTGCCCGGGGGCAGTCGATGGTCAACCTCAAAACCGACAACACGGGGCAAAACCCCTCGGCCGAGACCGAACGGCTTTCGGTCGAGGACATCCTCAACGGCGGAGCCAACGACTACAATCCCGCCGCACACCTTTCGGTCGGCACTTCGTCCGCGCCGCTCGACGATACACGCACGCGCTTCAACCGCTCGCACATGGCCAGTCTGAACAACCTGCGCAAACTCTCCGAGGACTACCAGCTCAGCAGCTCGCTCACTTGGGGTTACGACCGCCTGGCCTCGGATCGCGCCGCCCGGCAAAGCTGGTACCTGGCGGACGGCACGCGCGTGGACACCGAGCAGGAGTCGGCCGCTTCGTGCCGGCAACAGCTTTCGGCACGCATCGCACTGAAAGCCAACACCGAGCGGTTCTACATGCAGGAAAAACTCGAAGCTTCGCTGGCATGGAACGACATCCGTGCCGTGCTCTCGGGCAGCTACCCCAACCGCCAGCATGCCGACGCCCCGGCCTACAGCATCGAAAACGACCTGAAATATATCCGGCGCACCGGCACACGTTCGCTCACCGTCACCTCCTACCTGAAATACCTTACCCGCCCTCAGTCGCTCGATGTGGTGCGCGAAACGGGCAGCCAGCGGCAGACGATCGCCGACCGCGCTTTTTACATGAACCACAACGCGGCATTCGGCACGCAGGCCGGGCAGTTCGCCTTCGCCTTCAAAGGCGGAGTTTCGGCACTCTTCCGGGGGCTCGTAACAGACCTCACGGGCACCGGGCTCGGGACAGGCACCGCGAACGACCTTTCGGCCGGCTACGCGGGCGTCTACCTCCAGCCTAGCATCACCTACCGCTCGCAGCGGCTGCGGCTGACGCTCGACCTGCCGGCAGGTTACCGCCGCTATGGGCTGCACGACAGGATCGACGGCAGCCGAAACCCGGCGGACATCTTCACCTGGAAGCCCCGCTTCGCGGTGAAATGGAGCCCTACGGGACACCTGTCGCTTTCGGCATCGGGTACGGTCGGCCGCGACGCGGCGGACGACAGCCGCACAGGCAACGGCGCCGTCCTGCGCAACTACCGTTCGGTGCTCTGCGGCGTAAACGAATACCGGCAGGCGCTGCAACGCAGCCTCTCGGCAGGCATCGCCTACAAGAACCCGATCGGCGGGTTCTTCGCCAACCTGCTCGCGGTACGTTCGTGGAACGACCTGCCGTTCCTGCCTGCGCAGCGCTTCGACGGCGACTATATCGTAAACTACTACGTGCGCAGCTCGAACCGCGTGCGGTCATGGTACCTGTCGGGCGACGTCAGCCAGAATATCGACGCCCTCAACGGTCAGGCAGGCCTGAACGTCGGCTACAACCTCAGCGGCACGGAACTGCTGCTGGAAAAGGTGCCGACCTCCTATGAAAATTCCACCCTGACCGTCGCGCCGCGTTTCAACTTCCGGTTCGCCGCCTGGGTAAACACCGAATACCGGCTGGAATACCGCTATACGACACTCTCCATCCGCGGCCGGGAGCCCGACGGGCGGCACGATTTCAACCAGCGGCTGACCGTAAACCTCGTACCGTCGAAGAAATGGGTGATCCAATTCACGGCGGAGCACTATTACTCGCAGCTTTCGGCCGACCGGAGCAAGCACCTGCTACTGGCCGACGCATCGCTGCGCTGGAAAATAAACGGGAAATGGGAAGCTACGGCGACCGCAGCAAACCTTTTCGGCCGCGAAGAATACGCCTATACGACCTTCGACGGAGTAAGCTCGGGCTCCTACCGCTATGCCATCCGCCCGCGCAATATCCTGCTGGGCGCAAGCTGGAAATTCTGACAACCGCCGCACGACGCAACGCCCGGGCAAAACAGTCCGGGGCTTCCGGATCAGAAATTACGCCCCGTGTCCCACCACAGGCGCGTTCCCCCATGGTCTTCGCCGCCGAGTTCCGCGACGAGCGCCGCATACTGCTCGGGATCGGACGTCGCCAGCGCAGCCGGGAACGGCAGCCGGCGGATCATCGTTTCGGTATCTATATAACCCTTGCTGTGGTTCAGGCGTACGGGGAACAGGCGCGGATATCCCGTCCGCCGCTGTTCGGCCCAGGCCTCGCACCCTTCGGGATACATGGCAATCCATTTCTGGGTAATGATCCGCTCGAGCTTCAGTTCGTCGTCCGCCGTCGCGTCCCAGCGGGGCGACACGCGGCACCGGGCGGCAATGTCGTTCCCCGGGTCTACCGGATCGTGGTAGTCGGCCGCCATGGCGTCGCTCTCCAGATAGTGTTCGGCCCCGGACAGCTGCCATTGCGCGAACGATGCCGCAACGCCGTTGCGGTAACAGAGCTCCGCATCTTCGTCCGTCCAGCCGCGCAATGCCGCTTCGGCACGCAGGAACCACACCTCGGCCGCCGTCATCAGGACGGCATCGGTATCCGTATCCACCGTAAGGCGGGAAAATGCCGCGTAATAATTATGCGAGAACCCCGTTCCCTGACGGATTCCATGGTATTGCCCCTTCAGGACGACCATCCCGTCGCCCGCATCGCCGGCAATGACCAGGTCGCTGCCGCAGGGCTTGAAAAATTTCTCCAGCCGCGGATCCCCGTACCCGGTCAGGACGGATTCCATCGAAGCGTTCATGGCCGCCTCGTTCCAGTTCAGGTTGATCTCGCCCAACGGATTGGAATAGGTGCTCGAGGTCTTCACGGCGGCATTCTCCATACTGGTCTCGATCACCCCTCCGGCCGCCTGCGCCGCCTTCCGGAATTCCGCACAGGCCTTTTCGGGCGCGGCAACGGAGATACGCACGGCAAGGCGCATGCGCAGGGAGTTGGCAAAACGGAGCCAGGCCGCATAGCTTCCGTCGAGCAGCAGGTCGAACCTGGAAAACTCGCCGGCCTCGGGCTGCCCCCCGCCCCAGGCCGCCAGGATGTCCGCCGCCTCGTCCAGGTCGTCGAAGAAGCAGCCGTAGACCTGCTGCTGGCTGTCGGGCACGTATTCGCTGCCGCGGTCGGCGAAATGGCTGTATATCACCGGCCCGTAGTAGTCCGTCACGCGGTGCATGGCCAGGACTTTAAGTATCTTGGCTATGGCATAGAACGGCGGCATCTTCTCGCGTGCCGTCTGCTCCAGCCGGTAAATCTGGGGCATGACATAGGAGTAGGTGAACTGCCACATGGCGCTGTTCCAGCCGTCCTGCAAGTTGTAATCGGAGTTGTGGCTGCCGCCCTGCAGCGGTTTGGGATCGTGCATATAGCCCGAGAACATATCCGCATTGAGGTTCTGCGTCATCTGGAACGGCCAGTTCTTGCCCTTGCCGAAATCGTAGTTGAAATAAATCCCCTGCTGAACGATCTGCAGGCGGTATCCGAAGCCGTTGTCGTCGGCCTCGAGATCCCCGTCCGAAATCCCCGAGAGGTCGTCGTTCATATCCCGGAAATTCCCCGTGCAGGCACCCAAAAAGACTGTGCAAAATGCGGCGAACAGATATATGTAAAAGCGCTTCATGATTCTCAGAACTCCAGTTTTATGTTGAAGCCGATGCTCCGTACGGTCGGCATGCCGTAGACGTCGATCCCCTGGTTGTCGTTGCCCGTCGAAAGGACGAGATCGGGATCGAACGGCGCGGCATTGTAGATAAAGAAGAGGTTGCGGGCCACCAGCGACACGGTCATGCCGCTGAATACCCGCGTACGGCGCATCAGACGCTGCGGCAATGCATAGGACACCGCCAGTTCGCGGAGCCGGATGTTCGTCGCATCGTACATGTAATACTCGGTCACACCTGCGCGGCCGCCGACCAGTTTGTAAAAACCCTTCACGTCGTCGATCCGCTGCCCTTCGAGCATCACGCAGCCCCGGTCGCGGGCATCGGCCGTTGCGGCCGACACCCCGTAGGAATCCAGGTCGGCCATCGTCTGCGACAGGAGCCGTCCGCCATAGCGGCAGTCCAGCAGCACGGACAGCGACATGCCCTTATAGGAGAACGTGTTGCCCCAGGAGAGCGAGAACACGGGATTGGCATTGCCGACCTTCACCGTATTGCCGTCGCCCACGGTGCGGGGCAACCCGGCGGAATCGCCTTCGGCCTCGTAGACGATCCTCCCCATTGCGTCGCGCTCGAACGCCCGCCCGTAAATATCGCCGATCGAACCTCCCTCGACGAGCTTCATGGCATAGGACGATGAAAAACTCGACGGGCCGTAGACATATTCGCGCAGCTCGTCATGGAGTTTTATCACGCGGTTCCTGTTATGTGCGAAGTTCACCGTCGACTGCCACGTCAGCGCACCTCCGTAGACCGGGTAGGCGTTCAGCGACACCTCGACGCCCTGGTTCTCGATATTGCCCGCATTCTCGTAACGGTAGGCATACGCCTCGCCCGAAAGGGCCGGAAGCTTGAAGAACTGGTTGTGCGTATTGGTCTTGTAGTAGGTCAGGTTGACGCCCAGCCTGTCGTCGAGGAACCTCCATTCCAACCCCGCTTCGAGGGCGTTGGTCATCTCAGGTTTGAGGTCGGTGCCGGGGGCGGCGTCAGCGGCATTGATGCCCCCTCCGGCCGTGACGTGCGACTTAGGATTGGTGATGAACATAGGGATGTCGTTCCCCACGCGGCTCCATGTCAGGCGCACCTTGGCGAACGAAATCCACCGGGGCAGTTCGAACATCTTGCCGATCACCCACGATGCGCCAGCCGAATAATAGAAGAACCCGCTGCCTTCGTGCGAGGTGTAGGCGAGCGTCGATGCCCAGTCGTTGCGTCCCGTGACTTCGAAATTGAGGCTTCCGGCATACTTGAACGACGCCGTGGCGAAAAGCGACTGCGTCTGGCGCCGCGCATCGATCTGTTCGTCGACATAGGCCGAACCGTTCATGACGATATTGGCGACGTTGAACACGTTGGGGAAATAGAGCGACGCCGTCTTGGAATCGATACGCAGCGAATTGACCGTCCGGTCGTTCAGCCCCGCACCTGCGGTCGCGCTGAACTCCCAGTCCGGGGAGAGGCGTTTGTCGAACATCGCCAGCAGTTCGCCGTTGAACAGGGTTTCCGAGTAGCTGCTCTCGATATAGCGCCCGTTGGCACCGGCCAGCGCAGGCGCCGTCGAAGCATAGAATTTCTGCCGCACCTTGTCATTCACATAGTCCACATTGCCGCGCGCCTTGAGCCGCAGCCAGCCGTTCACCTTCCAATCGGCGGTAAACGAGGCCATGACCCGGTTGCGCAGGCTCCTGCTGCGGATGCGGTTGACGACCCAGTAGGGGTTCTGCTCGAAATCGTCGCTCGGGGCGATCCAATCCTGGACATTGAGTTTGCGGCCGGCGTCATAAACCTCGAAATGCTCCCGGTAAGGCGTGATGTCCACCCCGCGGGGGAAGCGGTAAAGCCCGACCAGCGGGTTCATATAGAAACCGCCCGGCACGGGTTTGTCCTCGACCACCTGGCGCATAAAACTGATATTCCCGTCGAGCTTGAGCCGTTGCCGGAAAAGCCCGGTCGTGGTGCGCAGGTTGAAGTTATGGCGCATCAGGCGGTTCGAACCCGTGATCCCCCGCTCGGCCGTATTGGCATAGGAAAAATAGTTCTGCACCTGTTCCGACCCGGAGGAAACCGAGACCGCATTCATCGCCGTGATCCCCGTCCGGAAAAAGTCGCCCGCATTGTCGTAGGTCTTCATCCGCGCACGGGCGCCCCAGCTTTCCACCCCGCCGCTCACCCCGTAGCGGTTCTGGAACGCAGGCAGGCTGAAAGGGGACTGGAACGTGAGGTTCGAGGTGAACGTCACGGGTTGCTGTTTGCGGGCGTTGCCCTTTTTGGTCGTAATGAGGATCACGCCGTTGGCGGCCTGACTGCCGTACAAGGCGGCGGCCGGGGCACCCTTGAGGATCGAGACGCTCTCGATATCCTCGGCGTTGAGGTTCGAGATGCCGTCGCCGCCATCGCGGTTCCCGGCATCGGCCACACCGCCTATGGCCGAATAGGCCTGCTCCGAGGTCGAATTGAGAATGGGCATACCGTCGACCACATAGAGCGGCTGGTTGTCACTGGCGACCGACCGCACGCCGCGGATGCTTACCTTGGCCGAAGCGCCCGCACCCGACGAGTTCTTGTTCACCTGCACGCCGGCCGACTTGCCCGAAAGCGACAGGATCATATTGGGATCCTTCACCCCGGTGAGCTGCGACCCCTTGATTTTATCGGCCGAATAGGTCAGGTCGGCATAGTTGCGTTCGAGCCCCAGCGCCGTCACGATCACCTCGGCGATCGCCTTCACATCCTCCTGCAACACGATTTCGAATTCGGTACGGGTTCCCGTCCCGATACTCTGGTCGATATACCCCAGACACGAGACATCGAGCACGGCACCGGGCAGGACGGCGATCGAGAATTCGCCTTCGGAAAGGGTCGCGACCCCGTTCGAGGTTCCCCGTTCGACAATGGTAGCCCCAGCGACGGGATCGCCCGACTCGTCGGTGACACGGCCGTTGACAACCGTTTTCCGGGGCGGGGACTGGGCATGCGCCGCCATGTCCGGCAACAGGCACAGACAGGCAAGCAGGGCCGCCATGCACTTCCATCCCCTGTGCAGCGGCCACAATTTTCTCAGACAATACGTAAAAGGCATCACTATTATGGAACAATTAAGTACAAAATTATAAAAATTGGCATATAAATCGTATAATAAATGGAAATTTTAGCAACTATTCCGACTATCCGGCATTCAAAACAGCCCGGAATCCCCCTTTGCACGACAAAATGCAGCGGGGCATTTCCAGGATGCCCTCCGGGTGCCGGCGAAGATTTCGGGGATTATGGTAAACCAAACCGGAATCCGTATAACCGCCATTCCGCAGGAAACGGTATCTTTGCACCGTACAACCAGTGGGAAACGATATGTCCAGCACGAAAATAAGACGCACAATGGGAATCCTGACAGGAATAATACTCGCCGCCGCGATCGCCGGCCTGATAACCCTCAACCTCCCGGCCTTCGGACGCCTGCCGCGGGGCAGCCGGCTCGAACGCATCCTGCAATCGCCGAACTACCGCGACGGGCAGTTCCGCAACCTGGAAGCAAGCCCGATGATGACGGGCGACAAAAGCCGCCTGCGGGGCCTGCTCGAATTCCTGTTCCGAAAAAAGGAGGGGCTGCGCCCCGACGCGGCCGTCCCGGCCCTCAAGACCGACCTGCGCGCACTGGATCGGGACAGCAACCTGCTGGTGTGGTTCGGGCACTCCTCCTACCTGCTCCAGGCCGAAGGGCGGCGTGTGCTCGTCGACCCCGTATTCCGGGCCGCCGCACCGTTCTCCGTCCTCAACAGGCCTTTCAAGGGCACCGACATCTACCGTCCCGGCGACATGCCCGACGTGGATTTGCTCGTCATCACGCATGACCACTGGGATCACCTCGACTACCGTACGGTCACCGAACTCAAATCCCGGATCGGGAAGGTCGTCTGCCCACTCGGCGTCGGGGAGCATTTCGAATACTGGGGTTTCGACCCGGAGAAAATCATCGAACTCGACTGGCACGAAACGGCTGCGCTCGGCGACGGGTTCGCGGTGCACTGCCTGCCGTCGCGGCACTTTTCGGGACGCGGACTCAATCCCAACCGGACGTTGTGGGCCTCGTTCCTGCTGGAAACCCCGGCACGGCAGGTCTACATGGGCGGAGACGGCGGTTACGGCAAGCATTTCGCGCAGATCGGCCGGCAGTTCCCCGGCATTGACCTGGCGATCCTCGAAAACGGACAGTACAACGAAGCATGGAAATACATCCACACGATGCCCGACCAACTTTCCCTGGCGGCCAAAGAACTGGGTGCCAAGCAGATCATGACCGTCCACCACTCCAAGTTCGCCCTCGCCAGACACCGTTGGGACGAACCCCTGGCGACCGAAGCGGCACTGGCCGCAGACACCGCACTGCATGTACTGCGCCCCGAGATCGGCGAAGTAGTCCCGTTGCGGAATGCACCCGCAGCCGTCCCCATACCCTGAGCCCGGCAACCGGAGCCCGGCATTCCGGCCGGTAACGGGCATTCCTATTTCCCGGCCGCCCGCAGGGCAGAACGCCCAGCCCCGCAGACAGGCGCCCGCCTGCCGCGAAAGGAATATACGGCGTACATCCCAGACCAACCGTCCGCCGATCGAACCGTCGGGAACTCTGGTATGTAAATTGCTTTAAGGAAGGGAAAATCCGTATGCTATGGAAAATTTTTCAACCCTGATCGAAAATTCGAAACGCGCCGTGCGCTATTGGTGGCTGCTGCTTATCATCGGCATCGCCCTGTTCGTAGTCGGCATCCTCGTATTCGTCTACCCCACACAAAGTTACCTGGGCATGTCGCTCCTGTTCGGGTGGCTGATGCTGATTTCGGGCATCCTCGAAGTCGTACTCTCGTCAGTCAACAAACATTTCATCACCGGACGCGGCTGGATGCTGGCGGGCGGCATCATCGAGATCGTGCTGGGCATCATCTTGATTTTCAACGTCGCGCTTTCGGCCGCTACGCTCCCGATATTCCTCGGATTCTGGCTCATGCTGCGTGCGTTCGGTGCCATTGGGCTCGGCAGCGACATGGGCGCCATGCAGATCGCCGGGTCGGGCTGGACAATTTTCAGCGGCATCCTGCTGCTGCTCTGTTCGCTCTGGATTCTTTTCCAGCCGCTCGTATTCGGCACCACGGCCGTCATCGTATGGGTCGGCATTTCGCTGCTCTTTGCCGGGGTCGCCGCCTGCTCGCTCTCGCTCCAGCTCCACCGGGCGCACCGCTGCCTCGGCGACCGCTAAAGCGGCCACGACATATCACCCAAAAGCCCCTGCCGCGGCAGGGGCTTTTCCGTACCCGGCCCTGCAAAATCCTGAAACACCAAAGGGAACAGGGCAGCCGATCGCCGCCCGCCCCCTCCCCGACCGCCCCGATAAACAAAGGGGAATTTCTTCGACCAGAGATAGACCGCAAAAAACTTTCTTTTTGCGATCTTTTTTTTATTCTTATTTTATTATTTTTGCATCTAGCAGCAAAAAACCAACCCAAAAAGAAATCCATGAAAACATCAATCCCCCGGACATTGCTGACGGCCATTCCCGCACTGGCCGCAGCCGGATGTACGGAAAACCCGGCTCCGCGTCCCAACGTGATCTTCATCCTGATGGACGACGCAGGCTACGGCGACTTCGGTTGCTACGGACAGCAAAAGATCGAGACTCCCAACATCGACGCGTTGAGCGAATGCGGCGTCCGCTTCACGGACATGTACTCTGCGGCACCGCTCTCTTCGCCGGCACGCTGCGGCCTGCTGACGGGGCGGCACGCCGGCCATGCTCAGATCCGCGCCAACGACGAGATGGAATGGCGGGGCGACGTCTGGAACCACGAGGCAATGCTGCGCGATTCGACGCTCGAAGGACAGGCTCCGCTCGAAGCCGGCACCCCGACGCTCGGCTCGGTCATGCAGCAGGCCGGATACGCCACGGCCATGATCGGCAAATGGGGCGTCGGAGGCCCCGCGACGGAGGGTACGCCCAATAAAATGGGCTTCGGCACCTATTACGGCTGCATTTGCCAGCGACAGGCGCACACCTACTACCCGCCCTTCCTGTGGCAAAACGACCGGCGCGTCTACCTCGACAACGAGCTGCTGCCGCCGGGCCCGCCGCTCGACGCGGGGGCCGACCCCTACGACCCGCACAGCTACGACAAATACACGCAGCGCACATACAGCCCCGATGCCATGTACGACCAGGTGCTCGGGTTCGTGAATGCAAATAAGGAGCGACCGTTCTTCTTGATGTGGACGACGCCGATCCCCCACAGCCCGATGCAGGCGCCCGATGCCGACGTACAGTACTACGTGCGTAAATTCGGCGACGAACAGCCCATCGAGGGCAAGGGTTATTTCCCCTCGCGGTGGCCGCGGGCGACCTATGCCGCGATGATCACCTACTTCGACCGCCAGATAGGTGGGCTGGTCGCCGAACTCAAACGGCTCGGCATCTGGGAAAATACGGTAATCGTCATTACGAGCGACAACGGCCCGGCGTCGAACTCCTGCTCGTCGAGCGAGTGGTTCGACAGCGCCCACCCGTTCCGCAGCGGCAAGGGCTGGGGCAAGTCGTCGTTGCGCGAGGGCGGCATCCGGATGCCCTTCATCGTAGCGTGGGGCGGCAAACTCCGCCCACAGGTAAGCGACCATGTCGGCTATTTCCCCGATGTAATGCCGACTCTCTGCGAATTGGCCGGCGTCGAGCCTCCCGCGACCGACGGCATTTCGTTCCTGCCGACCCTCGAAGGGCGCAGACAACCGCAGCACGAATATCTCTATTGGGAGTTCCCCGGCAGCAAAGGCTGGGTAGCCGTCCGCTGGGGCGAATGGAAAGGTTTACTGCGCCGCGTGAAAGAAGGGAACGACCGCTTTGAATTATTCAACCTGAGAGACGACCCGCGCGAAGAACACGACCTTGCCGCACAGCATCCCGAGATCATCGACCGGATGTGGCAATTCGTTTCGGCTTCGCATACCGAACCCGCTAATCCGAAATTCAGGATGGAGATCGGCCGCAAATAAGACCGATATAAAAATTCCGGGAACACGGGCAGGGCCGCGTGAAAAAGCACCGTCGAGGTGCTTTTTCATTCGTAGCGGACACGAACTGTCGCCCGGACGGAGCTGCCATGCCCGCCCCCCGGGATCCATAGGCTTACAAGGCAGGAAACCACCGTCCACCGAGCGCTGCCCGGGCAGGATGAAACCCGCATTACGAGTAGCGGACGTTTGTAACCCCGGCCGCAGCCGTGGCGCGGGCGAGGTATTCCTGCAGGATCAGCGCATGGTTCCCGGCCGCATTCTTCGAAGCGTACAGCAGCGTGACCGTATCCTTACCGGCGATCCGGCGGACGAAGTCGCACACGGCCGGCGAGGAGCGCAATTCCCCGGTATACCTGCGGCGGAACTCCTCCCACCGCTCTGCAGGGGCGGCATGGAACCATGCACGCAGCCCGGGGGTCGGGGCGATCTCCTTGGCCCACACGTCATAGCGGAGCGCCTCCTTGCGGATGCCCCGCGGCCACAATTTATCGACCAGCACCCGGTAACCGTCCTCCGGAGCCTCGGATTCGTAAACCCGCTTGATACGTATCCGTGTCATAACGATCGGTTTTTACCCGGACGTCGCAAAAAACATTCCGGACAGGATTTCCGCAAAGCCCGCACCGGATGCAGGGCATTAAAATGAAGGGCGCCTCCCGGCGCCCTTCCCCATCAAAAATTAACCCTTAAAAATTATCTCCATTTCGGAAAACCTCCGAGAGGTAATGGTGTAAAAAGAAAAGATCTGCGTCACCCTGGACAACCTCCCGCATCATAAGATCTTCGTCATCAGAGATGCCTTCGTCTGAAACCTCGTTTTTGTCAATATCCTCCATAGGCATCTAATATTTTGCTTTGTACTAACTAAACGCCCGCCCCATGGAAATATTGTGCGGAATCAGCATAAAACCATATTTTTTTCTTTGATCATCCGTCGCAGGTTGATAAGCGCATAGCGCATACGCCCCAACGCGGTATTTATACTCACGTCGGTTTGTTCCGCGATATCCTTGAAACTCAGACCGGAAAAGTAACGCATCATCACCACCTCGCGCTGTTCCGGAGGCAGCAGCTCGACCAAAGCACGCACGTCGCGCTCGATCTGCTCGCTGACCATCGCGTCCTCCACGTTCCGTTCGGCGAAACGCAGCGACCCCAGTACGTCATAACCCGCCTCAGCCTCGGTGACGGTCTTGTTCTGCCGCTGAGCGCGGAAGTGGTCGATCACCTGATTATGCGCAATACGAAGTATCCACGAGAGAAATTTCCCGTTGTCCGTATAACGGCCGTCGTCGATAACCCGCACGGCTTTGATGAATGTTTCCTGAAAGATGTCCTCGGCAACGTCACGGTCTTTGACCATCATATTGATGTAGTCCCGCACACGGCGGCTGTGGCGTTCGATGAGCTTGGATATGGCACCCTGGTCACCTGAAAGGTAATGATTAAGCAATACCTGGTCACTTAATGCTTGTACGTTCATACTCTTTTCTCCTAATTATAGTTATAAAGAGTAGAATTTTTCCCGATAGGCTATCCTTTTAATGTTGTATGTGCGTCAGTTTCGTGTGTTCGGGCTTTTGAAACGATGGTTTCCGGAGCCTTTACGACGGCAAGATAAATACTTTTTTCCGAAAAACCAAATTTCTTTCTACTCCGCCGGGGAAATCCCGGCTGTTTTTCCGGTTGCTGAATTTACAAATTCCGTGCCGGAATCGGCCGCAGCCGTATCCCGTTAGTTATCAGCAAAAAAAGCGGAATAACAAGAAAAAAAATCGCGGACAGGAGATACATTTTCCGGGGCCGTCAGGGGCAGGAAGGCGGGTCGCCGCCCGGGATTCCGGCTTCGGCGGGACATTTCACGGGTTCCACATGGATCGAGATGATCGTCCCCTGGCCGAAACGCGCCCGCAGGCGGCGTTCGATATCGACCGTCAGCTCGTGCGAACGGGCGACGCTCATCGCCCCGTCCACCCTAACATGCACTTCGACGGCAATCGCGGCCCCGATACGGCGCGTTCGCAGGTTGTGCGGCTCCCCCACCTCGGGATCGGCCGTAACGATTCCCAAAATCTCCTGCTCCGTCTCGTCGGGCAACGAACGCTCGAGCAATTCCCCGAGCCCCGTGCGGATCAGGTCGAAAGCAACCTTGAAGATAAAGACTGCGACGACCAACGCTGCGATGGGATCGGCGATGCGCCACCGCTGCCCGAGGAAATAGGCACATCCGATGCCCGCCAGCGTCCCCAGCGACGAAAGGGCGTCGCTGCGGTGATGCCAGGCATTGGCGACCATGCTCGGGCTTTCGACCCGACGCCCCTCACGCACCGTATATCGGTATAATATCTCCTTGATGACGATCGACACCACCGCCGCGGCCAGAGCCACGGCGCCCGGGCGGGGCAACTCCCCGCCATCGACGACGATGCGGATGGCGCGGATGCTGCTGAGCAGGATACCGGCGCCAACGGCCGCCAGCGCCAGGCTGATGATGATCGTAGCCAGCGTCTCGTATTTCCCGTGCCCGTAGTCGTGCCCGTCGTCCCTGGGTTTGGCGGAGATCTTCGCGAAGGCGATCACCACCACGTCGGTAGCCATGTCGGAACAGGAGTGCACCGCGTCGGCGACCATCGCCCCGCTTCGGCCCACGATCCCCGCCGCGAACTTCATCGCCGTGAGGACGAGGTTGACCACGAACCCGACGAAGGTCACGCGGTAAATCACGCGCTTGCGTGCTTCGGCTTCACAGGACATGGCACTATTCGAAATTTGCAGGATAAGAAGACAATTGGTATGCCAGCGCCTTCGCCATCCGGTAATGCCCCTCGGCATTGGGATGGAGACGGTCGCTCTGCGCATCGTGGAAATAACGGGCATGGGAATCCGCATTGGGATAAAGCCCGCAGATGCTGTTCAGGTCGATGACGGGGACGGCCCAGACGTTCGCAGCCTCTTTGACCGCATCCACATAGGCATCCGCATAGAGGCCGAGGCTGTTGGGATAGGATTCGTCGGGCTGGATGTTGTTGTCCCCGAAACGGGCATATCCCCGGTGGATGGGGGTCAGCAGGATCACCTGCTTGTCCGGGAAATTCGCCTTCAGGTAGGACATTGCGATATTGATACGGCCACGGAAAGTATCCCCGTCCATCGACAACGTCCTCCTCGTCCGGAGCTCCGACCGGAGGCCGGACACCTCGACAGGTACCTCACCGGTCGTATACCACGTCCCCAGAGGCGTCCCGGAATTGTAATCGTTCGTCCCGGCAAAGATCAGGATCGCGTCGATGTCATCGCCGCGCTCGGCCCTGAGTCTTTCGCACTGCCCCGGCACGTCCCGCCACTGCTGGCCGTTGATCCCGTAGACGAACGGCACGAGGTCGAGCATCTCCTGCAAATACTGCCAATAGTTCTTCGTCGTACCGACATGCGCCTTGTCGGTGATCGAATCGCCCATGAAAGCGACTTTCCGTCCCTTCCACTGTGTACCCGCAACCGGCAGCGGATGATCCCCGTCCCCGGCATAAGCCGGGCACACGGCGGCACAGAAGCCCAGCAGCCACACCGCGCACAAACATACAGAATATCGCATACGTCCAATCGTTTATAGTATTACCGGGGCACGCCCCACAAAATAACGGAAGCCCACCCACTTCGGGGGAAGGGCACAAAAAAGGGCGAACGGACTGCCTCGGCACCCATTCGCCCGTTACCGGCGGAAACGCCCGTCCGAATCCGGCCCTAATAACTGCGGGCGAAGAGCACCCGGCGGTGCGACGGCTTGCCCGAGAAGACGCACGTGCCCTCCTCGTCGGGCGCATCGAACGGAATGCACCGGATCGTAGCCTTCGTGGCATCCTTGATCGCCACTTCGGTTTCGACCGTCCCGTCCCAATGCGCGAGCACGAAACCGCCCTTTTTGTCGAGCACCTCCTTGAACTCCTCCCACGTGTCGACCCTGGTAATCATCGACTCGCGGTAGGCCAGCGCCTTGCTGAAAATATTTTGCTGGATTTCGGACATCAGCCCTTCGATGCGCTCCACGAGCCCTTCCTGCGGGACGGTCTCCTTTTCGAGCGTGTCCCGGCGCACCAATTCGATCGTACCGTTCTCCATATCGCGCGGCCCCATCGCCAGACGCACGGGGACGCCCTTCAGTTCGTACTCCGCGAACTTGAAGCCCGAGCGCACGTTATCGCGGTCATCGATCTTCACGCTGATACCTTTGGCTTTGAGCTGCTCCGCAATGGCCCCGAAGCGGGCACGGATTTCGGTCAGCTGGTCTTCGCCCTTGTAGATGGGCACCATCACCACCTGGATCGGCGCCAGTTTCGGCGGCAGCACGAGGCCGTTGTTGTCCGAATGGGCCATGATGAGCGCACCCATCAGTCGGGTCGAAACGCCCCACGAGGTCGCCCACACATATTCGAGCTTGCCCTCTTTGTTGACATACTGCACGTCGAACGCCTTGGCGAAATTCTGTCCCAGAAAATGCGACGTACCGCTCTGCAAGGCCTTGCCGTCCTGCATCAGCGCCTCGATGGTCAGCGTATCCTCGGCGCCCGCAAACCGCTCGTTGGGCGATTTGTGGCCTACGATGACAGGAACCGACATCCACTCTTCGGCGAATTTCTGGTATACGTGGATCATCTTTTCTGCCTCCTCGATAGCCTCCTCGCGCGTGGCATGCGCCGTATGGCCCTCCTGCCACAGGAACTCGGCGGTACGCAGGAACAGGCGCGTACGCATCTCCCAGCGCACGACGTTCGCCCACTGGTTGCAGAGGATCGGAAGGTCGCGGTACGACTGGATCCAGTTTTTATAGGTGTTCCAGATGATGGTCTCCGACGTGGGACGCACGATCAGCTCCTCTTCGAGCTTAGCATCGGGGTCTACCACGACGCCCTTGCCTTCGGGATCGTTCTTAAGGCGGTAGTGCGTCACCACGGCGCACTCCTTGGCAAAGCCCTCGACATGGTGCGCCTCCTTCGAAAAGAAGGACTTGGGGATGAACAGCGGGAAATAGGCGTTCTGATGCCCCGTATCCTTAAACATCTTGTCCAGCGCATCGTGCATCTTCTCCCAGATGGCATAGCCGTAGGGTTTGATGACCATACATCCGCGTACGGCCGAGTTTTCGGCCAGCCCGGCCTTCACGACCAGGTCGTTGTACCATTGCGAGTAGTTCTCGTCCGACTTCGTGAGGTCTTTGAGTTCCTTTGCCATATATCTTTGTTTTTTATTTTGTATCAGCCTGCAAATATAATAAAAAAATAAAGGTTCGTCACACGGACGAACCTTTATATTGGCAGGCAAAGCCTCAGAAGCGGAAGCCGAGCGTCATCGAGATATAATGACGCGTCTGTTTGGTGTCGTACAGGCCGCTGTAAGTCTTCATCCCGCCGCCGTTCTGGTATTTGCTGAAGAAAAGCTCGTAGGGCGTCTGTTTCTCGGTCACGTTCTGGTAGGCCACGTCCAGCACCGTATTACGCCCGAGGTTGATCCCGAGGCCGCCCGTAATGTAGTAGCTCTCGTAGACGCTCGGCGAATTGTAATATTGCTGCCTGTCCTTGAACATCGAATCGGTATAACCGCCGCCCAGGCGCACGGCAAAGATCGGCAGGGGACGCACTTCGACGCCTGCCCGCAGGGTATTCGTACCTTTGTAATTATTCTTGAACTCGGCCTTGTACGCTTCGGGGTGGAAATCGGCGCCTTCGGGCACGTTCTTCACGCGGATGCCGTTGTACCACTCGCGCTCGTAGTCGACCGACACGATGGCCAGGTTGCCGAACGTGTACGAAGCGCCGAACAACAACCGCGAAGGCGACACGAAATCCCAGCTGTTGCCGCCGATATCGTCCTGCCGCGGCGTAGAATCGAAATTGTACTGGTCGTCTTCCGTCTTATTGTTGATCAGGTGCGATTCGATGTCCGCGCGGTAGCTGCGGTCGAGCCAGTAGTAGGTCGGAGTGTGGAACGCCACACCCACGCGCAGGCCGGCCACGGGGCGCACGATGACACCCAGTTTGAAATCCACGCCGCTGCCGTCGATCTTCGATTCCTGATAGAGGCTCATGTAATCGAGCTGCGCATTGAGCGGGGTACCGTTCTTATCGACCGCAGGGGTCGCATGGCCGTTGGCATCGAAATAACCGTACTCTTCCTGATAGGTCATGCCCACCTTCTTGTAGACGCTGCGTATGCCGATCGTGGCTCCGACATAGACGACGTTGTTGAAATTGGCCCCCATCGAAACGGCGAATTCGTTGATCGAGCCCTGGCTCACGACATCCATCGAGTGCACCACCGAAGCGTTACGGCCGATGCAGTCGGGCACCCACTGCCCGCCTACGTCGCTGATCAGATAGCCGTTATAGCCAAGGATGGCCGGCCAGTACCAGGGATTGTAATTGTAGCCCAGATTACCGTCCTTATCCGGGAAAATCCCATCCTGCCCGAGCTGCTGCCCGAAGACATCGGCGATGGTCGGCATCAGCTGGTCGGGCTTCGAAGGGTCGTAACGCGACTCCGAGGAGAACGAATAGCGGGTATTGAAATCCGCGATACGGTTCATGCCGATACCGAGCGTAAGGCTCGTGAGCGGGCTGGCCGGACTCTCGAAAACATTGAGCGCCACACCGACGTTGGCAAAAGCGAAGCGGGTCTTGTTATTGCCCACCCACGACGGCGCGCCCTGCGTTTGGCCATGGGCGACCGACAGCAGCGGCGTGAGCGAGAACTCGTTGCGGCGGTACATGCCCAATCCGGCCGGGTTGATCGACATCGACGAAAGGTCGGCGCCCAGCGAAGTGAAAGCCCCGCCCATCCCCATCACGCGCGCCGTACCGAACGGATGCGATCGGGAAAGCGCGGCGAAATCGGTAGACATCATCAGGTCATTGTTGTACGTCAGTCCCCCGAATTCGAGGTTCTGGGCCTGCAACGGCGCTGCGGCCACACAGGCCGCAAGCAATATCATGATCTTACGTTTCATACACTATCTCTGTTTTATCGTTGACTAACGCCCGCCGTAACCGCGGCTTCCGCCCGATGAACTGCCGCCGCGCGAACCGCCACCACCACTATAACCGCCTCCCGACGAACCGCCGCGCGACCCGCCGAAGCTGCTGCCGCTGTTATAACTGCTGCTGCGCGACCCGCTGTCGTAGGACGAACGCCCCGAGTTGCTGTTGTTGCGGTTGTTATTCCACGAGTTGTTGTTCCAGGAGTTATTGTTGTTATTGCGGTTGCTGCCGCCGTTGTAAACCGAACTGTTGCGGTTGTTGCGTCCGCCGCTCTGGTAATACGTCCTGCCGCTGCCCGAGTTGCCCCCGCGCGAAGTGGTCGTACCGGTACGGTAGCCCGAATTGTTGGTTCCGCGGTAACGGCTGCCCGAAGCGACATTCCCCGGGACATAGCGCGAGGGGCGCCCGCCGCCGTCGAGGCGGTAATTATGCGGCCTGTATGCCCAGTGATGTCCGCCGTGCCATCCGGGCCCCCAACCCGGGCCCCATCCCGGACGCCATCCCGGCCCCCACCACGGGTCGTACCAGGGATTGTACCAGCCGTTGAAGCCGAAGCTCCAGCCCCAGCTGCCGAACGAGAACGACGGGCCCCATGCTCCCCAGTAGGGACGTGTCCAGCCGTAATACCACGGGTCTACATAAACCGATCCGCCCCATGTCCCGAACATCGAAGTGATGTACTTGGGTTCCACCCAGACCTGGTCACCGGAAATGATGATGTTGTAGAATGCCGGGTCGTAGGCCGTAGCATAGGTGAAACTGCCGCCATAGCGGAAATTATAGTAACTCGACGGCATCCTGTATGTCGGCGACTCGAAGCCCCTCAGGCGCCGTGCATAGGCGCTTTCGTACGTATCGGCTACGATATCCTCGTAGGGGTTCGAACTGTATTCGTAATATTGGTTCTCCGCAGCGGCGGCCTGCGCCTCCGCGATACGCGCCTCCCATTCGGCCCGGCGGGCCTCGGCGGCGGCCTTTTCGGCTTCGGCCTTCGCCTGTTGTTTCCGGGCGATGGCGGTCTTATCGTGCAGCGAGTACAAATCGTCGTTGGCGTATCCCGACGATGCGTAATAGGCCGACGAACAGCCGGCCAGCCCCGCAGACAGGACAAGGGTTCCGATTAAAATTTTCAACTTTTTCATAGCGCACAGTGTGTTTGCGTTAGTTCCTCTTCCATCAGTAAACGAAAACCGTACCGAATTTAGTATCGTTTCTCATCTATATAAATGGACAGGCGGCACCGATACTGCATTCTTCCTCCAGATACAAAGATAGGAATTATTTGGGAAAAGCACGAAAAGAGCCGGATATAGCCGCTTTTTCCCTACCGGAAGAAAAAATTTTCGCACGAAAATGCCGAGAAACAAAAAATATGTCTATATTTGCAGTCCCAAACGGAAGGTTTTTTCCGTGCGGAATGTACTGGAGAGATGCCGGAGTGGTCGATCGGGCCGCACTCGAAATGCGGTGTACGGGCAACTGTACCGGGGGTTCGAATCCCTCTCTCTCCGCCAGCGAAACCCTGCAAATATTTAATTTGCAGGGTTTCGTGCGTTTAGTCCAGAGGCATTGAAAAACGATGCAATGCAGGTCAGCCGCGGCCTGCCCGCCGTACCTGATTCGGTAATGCCATGGATTGGGTGATGAAAACCCAACTGTCTCTCATCCTCCACCCGTCTCTGCTATATTTTTTATCATATTATGATACAAACCGTTGAACCTAAGCGTTAAGAGTTCATCCATTTCTGGCAAATCATTTGCACGCACGAGCCATAGCCGCGCCTTTTGAGTACCATCCTCTTCAAGGCGGACACCGGACGTATCGATTTCATCCGGACACTTTCGGGACAATAAAAAAATATGGTAATGAATAAAATTTATTTCATGCTGGCAATCCTGCTGGCATCGGTAAATTCATCCCTGGCCCAGAAATGGGCCGTCAAGAGCAACTTGCTCTACGATGCCACCGCGACGATCAACCTGGGTGTCGAAGCGGCGCTCAGCCCCCGCGTAACGCTCGACATATCGGGCAACTACAATCCGTGGGAGTTCGGCGACGCCCGGTGGAAACATTGGCTGATACAACCCGAAGTACGCTACTGGCTTTGCGAGAGCTTCAACGGCCACTTTTTCGGCCTGCACGCCCATTACGCCGAATACAATGCGGGAGGGATCAATTTCAACGCCGACTTCCACCGCAACCGCTATCAGGGACACCTCTACGGTGCGGGTTTATCCTACGGTTATCAGTGGCTGATCGGCAAGCGGTGGAACCTCGAAGCCACCGTCGGCCTGGGGTACGCCCGTTTGTGGGATCGGAAATATCCGATCGCCGAATGCGGCGAAGTGATCCGCACCCGGTCACGCAACTATTTCGGGCCGACAAAAATCGGCCTCGCACTCATCTTTATCATCAAATAATACAGCAGGATATGAAACACCATACAAAGCAACGCATAACCGGCTTACTGGCCGTATGCCTGACCTTCACCGCGGCAGTCTACGGTCGCGAGGGGAATCCGGCCGCTTACAGGAGCGGCGACCGGCTTTGCGTAAGACTCCCGATCACCGCCGGCATCGGCCTCCCGGCCAACGGACAACTGACCGTCACGCCGGTCGTCAGCGACGGCGAAAACCAAATACAACTGGCTCCCGTCGTTTTCACGGGACGCATCCGGGAGAAAGTCAACGAACGCCGGGAACGGCTTTACGGCATACCGGCTGTTACCGAAGGTGTTTTCAGCAACACGGTCATCCGCCGCAGCCGGAAAATTCCGTCGGCAAATGCGGTTCTTTTCGAAGGTGATATTCCTTACGAGCCGTGGATGGCGGGCGGACGAATCGTCCTTTACCGCGACCTGGAGGGATGTGCCGGACACCGGACGGCCCTTCCACCGCTGGTCGCCGCCGAGATCGCCCCTGCCGTACAACCACGGCTGTCGTTCCTCGTTCCCGCAGACGAACCCAAACGACACAGCGAACAGCTCACGGCTGTCATACACTTTCCGCAGGGCCGTTCGGTGCTGTTGCGCGGGTTCGCCGACAATAGCAGCCAACTGGCGCGTATCGACAGCCTGACTGCACGATTGCTGGGAAACGACAGCCTTTCGGTAGAGACCGTCTACCTGAAAGGATATGCCTCGCCCGAGGACACCTATCCCTATAACACCCGTCTTTCCGCAAACCGCGTACGGTCGATCCGCAACTACCTGCAAGAGAACTTCGGACTGGACAGTGCGGTCTTCATCACCGCGACCGAGCCGGAGGACTGGGACAGCCTGCGGCGTTGGGTCGTCCTGTCCGACCTGCCCACGAGGAACGAGGTGTTGGCCGTGATCGACACCGTGTCCGATCCCGATGCCCGCGATGCCGGCATCCGGCAAATCGACAACGGCGCAACCTACCTCCGGCTGCTGCGTGAAGTTTATCCGCAGCTGCGGCGCGTGGATTACCGCCTCAGTTATACCCTGCCCCCGTTCACCGTGGGACAAAGCCGCGAACTGATCGACTCCCGTCCCGAATGGCTGAGCCTGGGCGAAATGTGCCGGCTGGCGGAATGCTATCCCGTCGACTCACCCGAAAGAGCCTATGTCTGTGCAACCGCGCTGGAGTTTTACCCCGACGATCCGTACGCCTGCAACAACATGGCGGCACTGGCTCTGCGCTGCGGCGACATACAAACGGCCCGTCAATGCCTGAACCGCTGCGCCGGGGATCCCTGCACACTGAACAACCTCGGCATCCTGTGCCTGATCGACGGCGATTCGGAGAAGGCGCGCTACTGCTTCTCGCTCGCCGCAGAATACGGCTCCGGGGAGGGGACATACAACCTGGCGCATTTCGACGAATTGAGTTGCGAATGGTAAAAACGACTTCATTTTCCAAATAATACTATAAAAAATAAAACCATGAAAAAAATCTACAACTTGCTCTTATTTACGGTTCTTGCCGCCGGCCTCGCAGCTTGCTCCAGCGACCAAGAGAAAACGGATGTTGCCGGCCCTGCCGCCGGGAACCTGCAAATCATCATGCGGACGCCCCAGGCGGCAGGCCGCGGGCCGGTCTACCGCACCGGGGACTTCCGGATCCTGGTATTCAAAAAAACCGGCACTGACTATGTCTATATGCAGGACATTCCGCTCGCCGGCATGAATTTCGACGGCACGGCGCTCACCGGCACGGTTCAGTTTCCCGCCGGCGACTACAAGTTCCTGCCCTCCTACGGGCTGGTAACGCCGGGCAACTACACGTGGCCGGACTTCACGGACGCCACCCTCTCCGATGCACTCTACGTGACCCATACCGGGGAGAATTTCCCGGCGGCGTTCATGCTCAACACACCGCTCGATGCGGTTCCCGCCTACACGGTGTCCCTCGACGGCCCGAAACAGACGGTCAGCGCCACGCTCCGCCGCGCCGTTTCGCGCGTGGACGTGCTCTTCATCCGCGCAGAGAAGGATGCCGCAACGGGCGTCTATACCGAAAAAGCGGGCGGCGACGTTTTCGGCCCCGAAAAACTGGCCGGGGTGAAACTGGCTTATACCGGCGCCAACAGCCGTCTGGGGCTTTCGGGCGAGAAAGTGTCCGGTCTTACCGACGTGTCCCACACGATCGACACCCCTGCGGACGTGGTCACGATGGGCACGGGCGAATCGACGGTCGTCGGTGCCGACAAATACGATTTCGAGAACGTACAGCCCGCCGACATCATCTCCGGCTCCGCGCATCTGAAAGGCACCTACCTGATCCCCAATCCCGACAATACGGCCGCGACCGGATTTTCGATGCAGCTCACCTCGGGCGAAGGATCGGCACGCACCATCGCCCTGCGGGACAAGATACCCGTCGAACGCAACAAGGCGACACTGATCCGGATTTACGTATTGGGCGAAAACGTCTTCACCACGGGTGTCGATTTCGAGGTCGAGGTCGATACCGTCTGGGACGGATCGAACTTCGTGGACGGAGAAATCGACTGACAAAAGCCAGGGAGACAGAATCATGAATAATCGGATTCATACGACCATCATCCTGGCAGCCGCCGCTTTCGCAGCCTGTTCGGGGTCGGAGCGAGCAGATATCGTTCCGGCCACGAAAACCTCGCGTATCATGCTGGTGCGCGAAGGGGCCGCGGATGTCTCGGTTTACGCCTTTCGCCGGCAGGGAGCGGTTTTCCTTTTCGACACGCTGTTTCGCGAAGGATGGACACCCGACGGTAAACTGTCGGTACGCATGCCGAACGGCCACTACAAATTCCTGTTCGCCAGCGGGGCGGCCGACCGGATCGCCCTGCAACCCGCTCCGTTAACGCGGCAAACTTCATGGGAAGAGGCGGCCTTCGTCTTGCGTAAAAACGCAGTCGTGCCCGGCACCTGTTTCCCGGCCGATGAACTGTTCCTGCAATATCCCGCATCCGACGCCAATACGGTCTACACGATCGACGGCGCGGCACAAACCGTTCGCGCCCGGCTCACGCGCGCTGTTTGCCGGATCTCGGTCACCGTCAAACGAGGTTACCACGACGGCACGCGATACGTCGAGGTTCCCTATGCCAAACCGCAATCCGTGCTCGACCAGATCGGCCGCATCGAACTCTCGGCCGACCACACGGGCCTGCGCGTGAATCCCGGCGGAAGCAGCGGAACGGCCACGGTGACGGCGACACTCACAGCGGCGGATTATGCGGAACTTACCGACGGGGGATTTGTCCGGCTCGAAGGGCCTTTCGTCATTCCGCCCGCCGACGGCGGGGAGGTCGGCCTGGATATCACGGTCGTTCCCGCGGCGGGAGCCGCCCTGCAACCGGTGCAGCTGCGCCTGACGGGTAAAGTCGAACGTAACAAGCAACTCGAAATTACGCTCTGGATCACGTTGGATTACCCCGTTATCGGAGTAGAAATACAAACGGCCCCGATCACCGAGGAACAGGACGGCGATACGGGCATTTGGGAATAAAAGATTGAACGTGATGAAAAGAAAATACCTATATCGAATTTTCGGAATGCTGTTTTTGCCTGCCCTCTCCGCAGCCTGCGGGCTGGAGGCGCAGGAGGAGATCTTTCCCGGCAATAAGTTCCGCTACACCGAACTTCGCCTGGAGGGCACGCTTCCCGTATCGGGATACCCAACCCCGCTCTACCTTTTCCGCCGGGCGGCGCGAACGCAGGACGGATATGTTTTCGACCGCAGTTACACTTCGGTCGCCGACGGTGAGACACTGAAACTTCCGCTCGCCGAGCTGAAAGCCTACGACTACCGTTTTCTGATGGTCGCCCAGCCCGGCGACGCGCAATGGCTGTCGCTGTCCACAGCGGCCGGGACACAGTTCGTCCCGGGGGTCGCATGGGAAGACCTGCGGCTGGGATGCGCCTCAGGGGCGGCTGCGCCGGACGGTTACAGCGGCTATACGGACTTGAGCGGCGCGGACATTCTCCGCGACGGGACTATCCGCCTCACGCTGACACGCATCGCAGGGCAGGTGCTCTTCGACATCTACCGTACGGGAGGCTCGCTCTTAGAGCCCGAAAACATCCTATCGCCCGATGTGGAGTCGGTGATCGACCGGATCGCACGGATCGAAATCTCCTATGAGAATCCGACCACCGAACTGCGGTTCGATGAAAACGGGACGCTGGTTCCCGCAGCGTATGCTTCGGAACCGCTGGTGCAAAGCATTCTGCCCCAGATGACGGATTTCAAGGTTCCACTCCCCCAGACGGACAAGGGACTCGGCATATACGACGACGGGGTGCGCGGCAGCCTGCGTATGAAAGGAGCTTTCCTGCTGCCGTCCGATTCGAAACTGCGGGTGAAACTGCTCTTCACCTACTACGACACGACGCCTGCCTGCGGCAACGGCCACACGGATGTCCATTCCGCAGCCTGTTTCCCGCAGCGGCAGCTGACCCTCGCCCTTCCGGCGGCCGACGCCGCGACGGGGCTTCCGGTGGCTGCGGACTGCTTCACGGTCAACCGGGCGGGTCTGCGCTGCGACCGGATCATCGACATTCCGGTCGGAGGGGGCATCGAAACGAATTTCGACTGGTTGTGAAACGGCAAAAAACGTACGATTATGAAAAAACTTTCAGTCTTATTCGTAATGGCGGCCTTCCTGACGGGCGGCTGCTCGGAAGGGGAACCTTTCGGGCACCCGTCCGCGGAGAGGGAAAAACGCGTCGAAGTCACGTTCCGGCTGGAAGCCGTCGGCACGGACGTCTCGCTCGTACCCATGACGCGCGCCACCTCCTACACGCAGTGGTTCAGGAACACGGCCCGGCTGCTGATCCTGAAAAAGGCGGACACCCGCTGGATCGTGGACACGACGCAAACCGTCCTGCTCGACGCACAGTCGGGGCCATGGGCCGAACTGAAGATCGCCGGGGATCTTCCGCCGTGCCCGTTCAATCTCGAACTGCGGCCGGGCGATTACCGGATCGTAGCCGTAATCAACTGGGGGTCGGCCGACTGGAACAACGATCTGATTCCGGGGAAAGTCGTCTCCGATGAAGCCGACGGCTCGCTGCGCACGCCGCCGCTGCTCACCTACACGATCTCGACGCACTGGATGAACAACGGTTACCGGCAGCTGAGCCGCGAAGTTTTTGTCGCCGTGGCCGATTTCCCGGTGCCCAAAAGCGGCGATCTCCATTCGGCAGGCGTTCCGCCGGTAACCCTGCGGGCCGAACGGCGCGTGGCGAAGTTCCGCGTGCTGCTCAAAGACAAACCTTCGCCCGTCAACGGTTTTTCGTTCGACAAGACAGCTCATACCGTCCGGATGCTTTTCACGTCCAAGACCAAACCTTTTGCCGAAGGCATCGACGCACTCGGAGGGATGTATTACGGCGATCCCGGGCTCTATGAACTGCCGTGCTGCATGTCGACGATGGGAGATTTCCATTCCTCGGGTACGGAGCGCTACCAGATGTGCCAAACCAATTCGACGGTCTTTTCGCCCTTCGTCTTCGCCGACCCGGCCTCGGAACTGCCTATCGGGATCGTGGATATCGACATTTCCGGCGCCAGCGGCGGATATACGTATAAAACCGACCAGACGTTCGCACGCACGCTCGCCGCAAGCAAAATCTCCGGCATCGTTTTCGAAACCACCGACACCTATGACGACTCCTCGTCGCAAATCCGGATCGAGGTCGTCGAGGCGACGGACGACGCGGGAAACCCCGAAAACGCGGCGGCGCTCTTCGATCCTTTTTACGAGTGGAACGCCTCGTCCTACTAAAATTACGAAGTCATGAAAAAATCACCTTACATACCGTTCGCGTTCCTGTGCCTGCTGTCGGCAACGTCGTGCATCGAAGAGAAACTCGACCCGTGCCCGCCCCAGGGAGGAAGCGTCACGGTCGCGCTCCGGGTCGAGAAATTCCAGGCCCGGCCGCCCTACCGTCCGTCGGATTTCGAACAGGAATTCGGGAAACGCATCCATTCGCTCGACTATCTGCTCTATGCCGGCGGGCAGCTGGTCGGGCAGGGCCGCGCGGACGACCTACATACCGCCTCCGGCGGGGATTACCTCTTCCGCATCGACACGCTTCCGTTCGGGACATACCGCCTGGCGTTCGTGGCGAATGTCACGCCGCGCATGATGACAGGAACGATGGACGCTCCGGAGGCACGTTACATCGTTTACCAGGGAGAAAAGAACGGCGACGACCATTTCCGCGCCGACGTGCCGTTCGAAGTGACCTGCCCCTGCCGCAATGAATTCGAAGCCGTACTTCAGCGCGTACACGGCATAACCCGCTTCCGGTTCGAGAATATTCCCGCCCGAATCGCCTCCGTCGAAGTGGTGCTCGACAACGTCGGCCAACGCATGCCGCTCTGCGGGGAACCCGACCTGGCGTGCGAGGTTTCCAAACGCATCCCCGCAGCGCAGCTGAGGACACGCCCCGCCGGGTCGTTCACGCTCGGCACGTTCTGCACGCTGCCGGGCGTAAGGACATCGTGGCGGCTCAGACTCTACGGCGAGGACGACGCACCGCTCTACGACCGGGTAGTCACCGACACCCTGCGGATCGAATGCAACCAGTTGATCGACCTTACGGCACGTTTCGAAGAGGGCGATTTCCGGGGAGAAATCGAGTTCTCGGTCGACGTCGACACGACATGGGACGGAGCCAACGAAGGCGGGGGCGAAATCATACGATGACACGCAGCATGTTCCCTGCCCGCCCATCCCGTGCGGCCGGGGCGCTGTGCTTACCCTGGAAAAGACACGGCAGAACGCCCGCCGACGGCCGCGAACGGAATTCCGGGGCGCGACGCTCCTGCGGCGGATTTTATTTCAACAGGCAGCCGTTCAGCAGCTCGATCCTCCCGGGCACATCCGCGTCCTTCATCCGCCGGATCAGGGCGACCAGCTGCATGGAATCGATCTCCAGCCCCATCGTGCGCAGATAGACCGCCTTTACGCCTCTCGATTCGTAAAGGCGGTCGAACCGCCAGAACCAGGCCGGCCGTACGAGCTGCGGCTTGTAGTTGCTCTCGAGCAGCAACCGCACCCAGTATTGTCCCCGAAAATAGAAATCGTCCGCGTAAAGGATGGCCTCCCATTCGATCTGCCCGCGGATCGTGAACATCTCGGTGATGCCGTCTTCGGTAAGGACGATATAGGGTCGGCGGTCGTACAGCGAGCCGATACCGTACAACAGGGTAAAACCCGCCGTCGCCACGAAACACCAGCCAAGAACCACATCGCGGACACAGTACAGGATAAGGCCGCCGGCAATCCCCGCAAGGAACCCGGCGACGGTAATACACACCGCCTTTTTTCTGGATTTATGCACTATCATCTTCATCCTCAATCTGATTTTCATTTGGGGATCGTGCAAATTCTTCTCCAAAGGCATAGAATTTGAAAGCCGGGATAAGAAAAAACCCCCGCATTATGCGCCGATGTTAAAAACCGGATGGCAAAAGAGGAAACACAAATAACAAATGTATAATTAAAAAACAACCGGAAAATGTTAGATTACGAGATTTGGGGAAACAGCGTCCAGACATGGATCGTCTCTCTACTCATCATAGCAGGAGCGTTTATCGTCGTGAAACTGCTGTCCCTGCTGGGCAGGAAGGTTATAAAACCCTTTATCGGCCGCACAAGCAACCGGGTGGACGACATCATATACTATTCCCTGGAGTCGCCCCTGAAATTCGCCGTGATGCTGCTGGGCATCTGGATCGCCATCCATCGGCTGGTCTACCCGGATCATCTGGTAAAATACGTCGACAACGCTTACAGCATACTGATCATACTGGACATAACCTGGGTTCTGGCCCGCCTCTCCACGGCCCTGCTCCAGCAATATTGGGGGCAGCGGTCGGACGGCCATGCGCTGAAAATGATGCCGGTTGTCAGGCGGACGATCCTGGTTCTGATCTGGATCATCGGTCTGGTAACTGCCCTGAGCAATGTAGGGGTCGACATCAATGCGTTGTGGGGCACACTGGGTATCGGCGGTATCGCCTTCGCCCTGGCGGCGCAGGATACCGTGAAGAATATCTTCGGCGCGTTCACCATCTTCACGGACAAGCCCTTCGGCATCGGCGACACGATCAACGTGAACGGCTTCGAAGGGACGGTGGTCGACGTGGGCATGCGCAGTACGCGAATCATGGGTTACGACCGGCGCATCACCAGTTATCCGAATTACAAAATTACGGACGCCTCGATCGTCAACATCTCGTCGGAACCGATGCGCCGCGCCATGGTTAAGGTGGGGCTGACCTACGACACCGGCGCAGACAAGATGAACGAGGCGCTGGATATTTTGAGGGGCCTCCCGGCGAAGGTAAAGGACGTTTCCGAAAATCCGTCGGACATAACGGCCTACTTTTCGGACTACACCGATTCGGCGCTGGTCATCACATTTTACTATTACATCGAAAAACAGGGGGATATTCTGAAAGTGACTTCGGACATGAACCTGGCCATACTGGCCGCCTTCAATAAGGCCGGACTCAGTTTCGCCTTCCCGACACGCACGCTGCTCGTGCAACGGGGCGGGGAGGACGGCAAAACCGCGCACGAACCCGCACCCGGCGACGCCCCGCAAACGCCCAATTCATAAAATACGACCACCATGGAAAATATCAAAAACCACCCCGCACCCGACCGGTTGGATTCGTTCGACAAATATCCGCCGTACTACGGCCAAGACCTCGAACTGGCGTATACGCCCCTACGCTCCGTCTTTACGCTCTGGGCGCCCACCGCGAGCAAAACCCGGCTCAATATCTACTCCTCGGGCGAGGGAGGCAATCCGGAGGAGCAGTTGGAAATGGAGCCCTCGGACGACGGAACCTGGCGCATTGCCATCGAACGCGACCTGAATGGCTCCTTCTATACCTTCCAGATAGAAAAAGAGGGGAAATGGCTGGCCGAAACACCCGGCATCTGGGCGAAGGCGGTCGGCATAAACGGCGACCGGGCGGCCGTGATCGACTGGAACCAGACCAATCCGGAAGGCTGGGAATCGGATCGTGCGCCCGAATTGAAAATGTATTCCGACATTATTCTCTACGAACTGCACCACCGCGATTTCAGCATCGCCCCGGATTCAGGAATCCGCAACAAGGGCAAATTTCTGGCCCTGACCGAAACCGGCACCAAAACCCCCGAAGGCGAGGCATCCGGTCTGGATCACCTCAAGGAACTGGGCGTAACGCATATACACATCCTCCCCTCCTTCGACTATGCGACGGTGGACGAGACGAGGCTGGCGGACAAGACCTACAACTGGGGATACGACCCGAAGAACTACAACGTTCCGGAAGGCAGTTACTCCACCGACCCGGCCAACCCCGTGACGCGCATCCGCGAGTTCAAGGAGATGGTGAAAAGCCTGCATCGGAACGGGATGCGCGTCGTCCTCGACGTGGTCTACAACCACACGGCCTCGGTCGACCGTTCGAACTTCAACCTTACCGTCCCCGGTTACTTTTACCGCCAGAATGCCGACGGTTCCTACTCGGACGCCTCGGGCTGCGGCAATGAGACGGCTTCGGAACGCGAAATGGTACGGCATTACATCGTCGAATCCGTCAAATTCTGGGCGCAGGAGTACCATATCGACGGATTCCGGTTCGACCTGATGGGAATACACGATATCGACACGATGAACCGCATCCGGGAAGAACTGACCAAGATCGACCCTACGATCTTCATATACGGCGAAGGATGGCTTGCGGCCGACTCTCCCCTGCCTCCGGAAAAACGGGCGGTACGGGATCACGTCGGCGAAATGGAGGGCATCGCCGTTTTCTGCGACGATTTCCGCGACGCCGTGCGCGGCAGCACGTTCGACGAACAGGCCGCCGGTTATGCCTCCGGGAATATCGTCGGGCATTACGAACCCGTAAAATTCGGGATCGCCGGCGCCACGCAGCATCCGCAAGTGGATTATAATGGACTGTTATACAGCTCTGTGCCATACGCATCCGCCCCTTCGCAGGCAGTCAATTTCGTCGCCAGCCACGACGGTTACACGGTGATCGACAAACTGAGACTTTCCGTCAAGGGCGACCATGCCGACGACGAGCTGCCGCCTATCGACAAACTGGTACACACCATTCTGCTCACGGCACAGGGGGTTCCTTTCATCCGCGCCGGCGAAGAGATGATGCAGGACAAACAGGGGGAACCGAACAGTTTCCGTTCGCCCGACGCCGTCAACCGGATCGACTGGGCCCTGAAAGCCAAAAACCGGGATATGTTCGATTATGTCCGGGGGCTGATCGCACTTCGGAAAGCACATCCGGCATTCCGGATCCCGACGGCAGAGGGGCTGCAGCAGGGGCTTCATTTCCTCGACACGGGCGACTCCGGAGTGATCGCCTATACGCTGGGAGAATATGCCAACGGCGATGCGTGGAAAGAGATCCTGGTGGCCTATAACGGCAACCGCCACCAGGCCGAGTTCCACATTCCCGAAGCGGATTGGATCGTAGTCTGCCGCGACGGCCGGATCGACCCCGACAGCCGCGACCGCCTGCCCGGCGGCAACACCCCTATCGCGGCCTCCTCGGCCATTATCGCATACCGCGAATAATTTCCGGGCAGTTCATCCTCCCGGGTACAGAATTTGTATTATCCTGATTGTCAACCAAAATTAAAAAACATATGTATTTCTTATGGTATTTACTCATCGGCCTGGCGGCCGGATGGATCGCCAGCCTGATCTTCAAAGGCAGCGGCTCCGGATTGCTGGTCAATCTGATCGTCGGCCTTGTCGGCGGCATTCTGGGCGGCTGGCTCGTTTCGCTGTTCGGATGGGTGCCGACGGGCACTTGGGGGACTTTCCTCTCCTCCGTTATCGGCGCCATCGTCCTGCTGTGGATCGTATCGCTGTTCACACGGCACAAAACCGTTAAAACAATGTAATTATGGAAAAGTATTCGACAAAAGAGAACGAAACGTATCGGGAACACGCCGAAAAAGCAGTTCACAAGGCGGAAGAACACGGCCAAAAGGCCAGGCACAATCTGCAGGAAAACATGCAGAAGCTGAAGGACGACGCCCAGGAGACCGCCATCGAGGCGGAAAACGAGGCAAAGACGGGTGTCCGCAAAATGGCCGGCAAAATCGAAGAAGTCGGCACGAAGGTCAAAAATGCGGCCAAAGAGAGCATGACCAAAGCCGCACACAAAGTAAAGGAGACGGCCACACAGGCCTCCAACCGGATCAAGGAAAAGGTGCACTGAGCCCGGTGGCCCGACATCGAAAAAGAGAAGTCTGAGACTTCTCTTTTTTTTGCCGCAATATTTCGGGGAAAGGCCGCCACCGGGAACCTATGCCGGCATGAGAATGCCCGGATCGCCGGGAACTTTGCGCATGAAATCGGGCTGCGCGGGTTCGCAGACCATCATCTGCTCCGGATAGGGTTTCAGCAACGCGGCGATCTGGCTGTCGGACAGCTCGGGGTGCAGCCAGCACTCCTCGTCGCCGTCATGCAGGATAACCGGCATCCGGCAATCCCTGTTGTTGACGTGGCGCATCATCGGATTCGCCTCGGTGGTTATGACCGAATACGTCATTACGACCTCGTCCGAATCGCGGTCGATCCAGCAGTCGAAAACGCCCGCAAGGGCGATGACAGGCCGATCCTTTACCGTCACGTAGTAGGGAGTCTTCTGTGCCTGCCCGTGGTGCCACCCGAAAAATCCGCTCACCGGGATCAGGCACCTCCGCCGGCGGATCGGAACCCGGAACGAAGCGTTTTCAAAAATAGTTTCCGCACGCGCGACGACCGTCTGATTGCGGATCGTCACGGTCTGGGCGGCCTTCCCGATCCAATACGAGATCAGCCCCCAGCGGAAATACTGTATCTGCTCGTCTCTGGTAACTACCGGATACGGGAGGTGCGAAAAGGCACATACATGGTATGCAGGTCGGAATTTTCTGATCAGATCGGTTTTACGGCCGAAACGCCGGGCCAGTTCTTCGGCTCCGGCAGCAAGGGAGATATGATAACACATGGCACACGCTGGTTTATCCTGTTACGGCCCGCCGGGCCGACAGCAAAAAAAAGCAGGGAGCACAACTGCGGGCACTCCCTGCGATTTTCACACTGCAAAAGTTATTTCGTTGCCTTCGTGAAATTACCGTCCTTGTCGAAATCGAGAACCGTCTTGTCCGAAAGCGCTACTTTGTAGCCGTCGGCCGTCGTCTCCATCATGACGATTCGCTGCCCCGGGTAAGTATTGCCTGCGTAGGTTTTGACCTTGGCGGGAATCACGGACATCGGAACCGAACCGTTCTTCATGATAATCTGGCTGCAATCTCCGCTGCCGCCTTCGAAGGAGACCTGGTTGCCGCTGTTGAAATAGACGGTGTATTTGTCCCACGACGCCTCGCGATCCATTTCCACAGCCTTCACTTTTTCGCCCGGAAAGTTTTTCTGAATGAATTCCTGCGAATTCTTCGGCAACTTACCGAAATCCACCTTCTGGGGAGCAGCATTCACGGCCAAAGCGATTGCCGCGGATGCGATGAGTAAAAGAATTTTTTTCATAATATAAAGAATTTAAGTGATGATTGACATACGGAATACTTGCAAATGATATTCCATTGAGGTTAAATTTATCGAAAAAATAATCTTCATATTGGGAATCATATATTTAATGGATTTGCCGTACAGTCCGGCATCCTGAGTCCGAACCGGCCGGCTTTTATCGGCGCACGGTTATTCTACATCTCTATGCCCGTAAAATATTTGAGCCCGTAGCCGATCAGAAAACTGATCCCGGCGATGCCGAAACTCAGAAGCGCCATTTCAAAAAAACGCTGCCTGAAACTTTCGCTGCGCACCACGGCGTAATAGTAATTGAACAGGGCTATCACGGTCAATGCGGCCAGAAGCATGACGCTCAATGCCGTGACGGCATTCGAAAAAAGCAGATAGGGAATTATCAGAATGGCGACCGTCACGAGGTAGGCGGTTCCGGTACAGAGGGCGGCCCGCAGCGGATGTTTCTCCCCCGTAGCGTCCGATTTGGTCGAAAGGTATTCGGAAGCGGCCATCGAAAGGGCCGCGGCGATACCGGTGATGCTGCCCGTAAGCGCAACGAGCCGCGGTTCGTTCAGCGCAAGCGTGAACCCGGCCAGCGCCCCCGTGAATTCGACCAAAGCGTCGTTCAGGCCCAATACCACCGAACTCATATAGGACAGCCGCATTCCGCCGGCCAGGTTGGTCAGATCCTCCCCGTGGCGCTTTTCCTCCGAAGCGATCCGAATGAACTCCTCCCGCTCGGCATACAAGGAATAACTCGCCTCCGTGCCTTTTTCACACAGCTCCATCTGCCGGACGACAAAAGCCGGCCCCAGCACCCGCATTATCCACACATACCAGAAAACCCGTTTCGGATCGGGAGTCATTTCGCGTCCCGTCCTGCGCTTCAGGATCGCGCAATGCCGTCTTTCGTCGTGCATGATACGCACCAGGGTCTGCCGGCGAACCGGGTCTTTTTCCAGTTCGGCCAGCCGGCGGTAGACTTCGCACAAGGTGGCCTCGTCCCGTTGAAGGTTCAAAAGGTTTTTTGCCGTTGCATCCATATTTGCGTGGTTATTCCGCCCAAAGCCTCCGGCACCGGGAGTGGCGGACGTTACAATCCCGAATCCGCAAAAAATCTGCCGAAACAGCGCCCGAACCACCGCAGGAAGAAGGTTTTACCCCGGCGGACGAGGTCGAAAAAAAATCCATCCTCGCCTTACTGCGTGTTTTGCAGGAATATCCATCCTCCCGCTTTTCCAATCCATCCAAAAGTATTTTTCATGGCATAAATGATGCACGGAACTGCACTGTAAAGGGTGCCGGACAACAAATACGAGCACATACCTTAATATAAAAAACACTTATGGTTTAACCGATTGTTAACTTTATTTAATTATCAATTCCACTATGAAAAAAAAGTACTTTTGCACCGCATTCGCTGCGGCGTTGCTTTTCGCAGGATTCGCTTTTACCGCCTGCGACGACGATGACGACAACAGCGCTCCCGGCACGAAGCCGACGATCAAGTTCGAAAACGTCATCCCGACGAAGAATTACGTCCAGAGCGGCACGTTCGCCGCCGTGGCCCCCGGGCAAACGACGTCGTTCACATTCCACGCAGCCAAAGGGCAGCGCCTGATGTTCGCCACTATGTATTCCAATTCCAACGACCTGTTCTTCGCCCCGGAGAATCCGGGCATCCAGCTCTTCAACGATTCGGGAGTACCTTATACCGGCATCATTGCCGATGCCGTGAAACTCTGGGACAACGGAACCCGCGTAAACGAACAGCCCGGCCCCGATGTCAATCATCCGGGCGTAGCCCAGGCCGGCGTGGTAACCGAAGTGAAGGGCACGGACTCCGAAGGACACAACTATCTGGCCGCATCGAGCCTGCTCCAGGTGAGCCTGACCTTCGATGCCGCACAGTCGCTGTTCACCTGTACGATCTCCAATATTTCTGCCGGCACGGCGAATGAAACCCCGTTCTCGGGCGGCGTATTCGTCGTATCGAACCTGCTCGACGGCGACCTGGTGATGGACAAACCGTTCTTCAGCGTCGACCAGAAATCAGGCGTGGAGCTGACCAAGCTGGCCGAAGCAGGCAATGTCGACCCCCTCAAATCGCTTGTCGCCGACCAAACGGGAATCATCACCACGTTGCACGGCGCCATCGTAGTGGTTTACACGGGCAACACCAACCCGATCTACCAGTTGGGACAGAAAGATGCGCAGCTGGGTCTTGCAGCGCTCGCACAGCGCGGCGATCCGGCGCAGCTGAAAGCTTCGCTCGAAAAAGTCCCGCAGGTACGCAAGATCTACACGCTTACGGACACCGTCCTGCCGGGCAAGAGCATGGAATGCACCTATGAGGCTGCGGCCAACGAAAAAGTGGCGTTCGCAACGATGTTCGGTTATTCCAACGACTGGTTCTTTGCAAACGGCCCCGAACTCAATGCCCTGACCAAAGGCGAGGTGACGAGCAAGACCGTCCTGCTTGACGACGGCACGGCCGTAAGCCAGTATCCCGGAGCCGGCAACGCCCAGTTCGTATTCGGCGGCACCCGGATGCCCGAGGACAAAGCCATCAGCGCTGTGGGCGACACCTTCCCGGTTCCCGCCGTGGACGGGATCGTCAAGATAACGATCTATTAAAGGATCGTCTTAAGTGTCAATTACAACCGGAGCAGTTCCCTGCTCCGGTTTTTAAACCAGCAAAACCATGTCGAACAATCAACCGCAAGAAGGCAACGCCACTGTTGCCGTAGAAAAAAAGACGTCCAAAATTCCCTCGATGGTCTATCTGTGTGCCGGGCTGAGCGCATTGGCAGCCTCCGTCTGCATGATGTGCCGCGGCCGGAAATCCACCGCGCTGCTGGTCGGACAGTGGGCCGCCCCGCTGCTGATCATGGGGCTTTACAACAAGCTCGTCAAGACCGAAGGGCACGACGGATCGGCCACCGAATCACCTATTAAACCGAATCATTAAAAATTACTATTATGAATAAGAATGACAACATGTACGGCGAGAGCCGTGAGCAGGAAAACGAAATGCAGAACAATCCCAGAACCAACGCCAACACGAACGATCTGGACAGCCGGAGCAATAGCGGCGACAACAGCGGCATGCACGCCGGCGGTAGCCAAGGGAGTTCCTACCAGCGGCAGCAGCCGGAGAATTCGTCGCAATACGGCTCCAAGACGGGTTCGTACTGGGAAGAGAAAGGTTCCGACAGGGAACAGAGCGCCGAAAACCGGATGAACGGACAAAATCCGGACAAAAGGCACTAATTACGCCGGCAATGCGGCCGGCCGCAACGGGACGTCCGCAGAAGGCCCGTCCCCGGGAAATACGACCGGGAGCGGAGGCCTCTGCGACGAACCTCCCGGAAAAAACCGGCCTCCGGCATGTTCAACTTAAAACAACGAATCTATGTTTTACCACTCCAAAGAACTCCAGTTCAAAGCGCGGGTATCGAAACCCGATCCCCGCTTCGCACGGCTGCTGCTCGAACAATTCGGCGGCGGCAACGGCGAGCTGAAAGCTGCGATGCAGTATTTCGTGCAGGCCTTCGCCTGCCATAACCCCTATCCGGACAAGTACGATATGCTGATGGATATCGCCACCGAGGAGCTGGGACACCTCGAAATCGTCGGGGCCACGATCCAGATGCTCCTCGCAGGCGTAAACGGCAACCTCAAAGATGCGGCCGAGCGAAACGACGTCTTCGGCGAAGGCATTTCGAAGGACGACTTCATCCATTCGGCCTTTTCGGTCAACCCGCAGTTCGGCGTGCTGACGGGCGGCGGGCCGCGCCTCACCGACAGCAACGGCGTCCCCTGGCAAGGCTCCTATGTCAATGCCAACAGCGACCTGACGGTCGACCTGCGCTCGGACATCGCCGCCGAATCGCGTGCCAAGATCGTCTACGAATACCTGATGCAGTTCACCGACGACAAGGACGTGCTCGCGACACTCAATTTCCTGATGACACGCGAAGTGGCGCATTTCCAGCAGTTCGAGGCGGCACTGGACACCATCCAGCCCAATTTCCCGCCCGGTGTGCTGCAAAGCGACCCCCGCTACAGCAATATCTACTCCAACCACTCGATGGGCGAGGATGCCCGCGGGCCGTGGAACGAAGGCGAAAGCACCGGCCTGGGCGAAGAGTGGCTGTATGTCGAAAATCCGCGTCAGCAGGTACTCGAAACCGACGGGCTCACCGAACTCGAACCGCAGGGCACACCCCGCACGGAGGCTTCGGTGCGCAGCGCGGACAAGAAGCTCAGCAAGCAGCGCAGCAGTGAAATCCGCAAGGCTACGCCGGAGAAAAACCTCCAGTGGAGCCAGTACGATTCGCAGGACACGAAGGCGCCCCGGCGCCAGCCGGTCGGACAGGATTGACGACACCGCCGGCTTGCAGGTCAGAACGCCCCGGAATTTCCCCGGGGCGTTCATCCTGTTTAGCATGTCCTTTGCAACGAAAACGCGTAAACATTAACATATATCGGCTTTATGAAAAACGGAGTAATGATGCAGTATTTCGAATGGAATCTGCCCAACGACGGTAAATTATGGGTGCACCTGAAAGAGGATGCCAAACACCTGCACGACATCGGCATCACGTCGGTCTGGATACCGCCGGCTTACAAGGCCGACGAACAACAGGACGAGGGATACGCCGTATACGACCTCTACGACTTGGGGGAGTTCGACCAGAAAGGCACCGTCCGCACCAAGTACGGCACGCGGCACGAACTGGAAGAAGCGGTCGCGGCGCTCCACGAGAACGGGATAGCCGTCTACCTCGACACGGTGATGAACCAGAAGACAGGCGCCGACTATACCGAGAAGTTCATGGCCTGCGAGGTCGATCCCGAGAACCGCGAGCAAGTGATCGGCGCACCCGTCGAAGTCGAGGGGTGGACGGGATACTCCTTTCCGGGACGCGGCGACAAATATTCTCCCTTCAAATGGCACTGGTACCACTTCTCGGGAACCGACCAGGTTTACGAGACCGGCAAACGGGCCATCTACCTCATCCAGGGCGAAGGCAAGAAGTGGAGCGAAGGCGTCGACGGCGAGAACGGGAACTACGATTTCCTGATCTTCAACGACGTGGACTTCGACCATCCCGAGGTGGTCGAAGAAATGAAACGCTGGGGCGTATGGATCGCCCAAACGCTCGACGCGGACGGCATGCGCCTCGACGCGCTCAAACACATCAAGAATGCCTTCATCGCCGACTTCATGCACAACGTCCGGGCTTCGCGGGGCAAAGAGTTCTACGCCGTCGGTGAGTACTGGAGCGGCGATTTCGAGTCGCTGGAGGCCTACCTCGACGCCGTAGACCACCAGATCGACCTGTTCGACGCGCCGCTTCACTTCAAACTTTTCACGGCATCGCAGCAGGGCCGCGACTTCGACATGCGGACGCTACTCGACGACACGCTCGTGCAGAAATACCCCACGCTGGCCGTGACGTTCGTGGACAACCACGACTCGCAGCGCGGCAGCTCGCTCGAATCGCAGGTCAAATCGTGGTTCAAACCGCTGGCGTACGGCCTGATCCTGCTGATGAAAGAGGGGTACCCCTGCGTCTTCTACGGCGATTATTACAGCATGAAAGGCGAAGGGTCGCCCCACCGTCCCATCCTCGATATTCTGCTCGATGCCCGTCGCTTCCGCGCCTTCGGCGAACAGACGGATTATTTCGACCATCCCAATACGGTAGGTTTCACCCGCTCGGGCGACGCACAACATCCGGATTCCGGCCTGGCACTGCTCCTTTCCAACGGCGAGGACGGCGAAAAAGTGATGTCCGTAGGCGTAATGCATGCCAACGAAACGTGGCATGAGATCACCGGAAGCTACGACGACGAACTGACCATCGGCGACGACGGGAAGGCCCTTTTCAAAGTACACGGAGGCAAATTAGCCGTTTGGGTACGAAAAAAGGATTGATTCGCATAGCATTTCCCGGCTGAGCATCATCCACTTCGGGCTCCGGTAAATATTCCGTAAATATTCGGTATCTATTTTGTGTTGTCAGCTATACCGTACATCCCGGCGGGGAGATGCGGTACAGGCTGGCTTTCAACCGCATGGCTTCGGCCCTTCGGCTGGCGGGCAGCATTTATGTCTCACTTAATTCTTTAAAAGTCATGAAAGAGTCTAACAACAAAACCTCCGGCCATACACAGTCCGGACAAAGCAAATCGGCGGAAAAGTCGTCGCGTACGACCACTTCGCGCACCAGCTCGGCGAGCCGGGGAACCGCAAGCAGCCAGTCGTCCGGTTCAGGGCGTACTTCGCGCAGCAACAATCCCGAAGGCCATAACCAGTACACGAAAAAATCGCAGGACAATCGTTAACAACGCAATTTGTTTTCGATAGTGTGTCGCAAGGGACTGCCTAACAAGTTTAGACAGTCCCGTTTTCATTCACCCGGCCCTGACGAACCCTGCCCGGATAAATATTGCAGATACGGTTTAAAATGACGATCTTTGCCGGGGATAAAGAACGGAACCTCGCAAACACGGTTATGGACTGGCTGCTCAACTTAGGATACCTGGGGCTGTTTCTCGGCACCTTCCTGGCCGGCACGGTGCTGCCGCTCAGCTCGGACATACTGCTTGTCGGGATGCTCGCGGCAAAAGCCGACCCCCTGATATGCCTGCCCGTGGCGGCCGTCGGAAATTGGCTGGGAGCGATGACTTCCTACTGGCTCGGATGGTATGCCAAGTGGGAATGGCTCGAAAAATGGTTCAGGATAAAGCCCGACACGCTCCGCAGGCAGCAGGAACGGGTCGACAAATACGGCGTATGGCTTGCGGTGGTCTTCTGGGCCCCCTTCATCGGCATGGTCTGCATGATCGCCCTGGGGGTATACAAGGTACGCCCCCGGACGACGGCACTCCTGGCGCTGGCCGGCTCCTTCCTCCGGTTTTCATTCTGGATACTGCTCCAGACCGTCTGGCAGCAATAACCCGGCCGGCTGCGGGCAAACCGCCGCATTGCACCCACCCAGGGACAGGCCGCCCGTCCCGCCGAAGGAAAAACGGCAATTTTTGGTAAAATCTGAAAATAATTATTACCTTTGCGAACCGAAAGGAGAGGTGCAGGAGTGGTTGAACTGGCCCGCCTGGAAAGCGAGTAAACCCCTAAAGGGTTTCAGGGGTTCGAATCCCCTCCTCTCCGCAGGATGATCCGCCTGACCGCAGGATCGACAGACAAAGACCGACCGGCAAGTCTGTGCTTTTATAAAATCGCCTCTATTACAGATGATAGAAATCTGTAATAGAGGCGATTTCTCATTTCAGACCTGTCAGACTACCGATCCGTCCGACGTCGTTCCCGCACAAAACACATACGGCAGCCTGAAATGAACAGAAAACCCTCCGTTCCAAACGAACGGATAAACAATATATTAGCATCGCAAACAAAAACATCCATTATCTACCTAAATTCAGTTTATTATGAAAAAACTATTTCTTTGTTTCGCACTGGTGGGAATGGCATCGACACTATGTGCACAAGAACGCGGCGACATGCTCGTTTCCGGATCGCTTTCGTGGAGTTCGTCCAGTACGAAGACCACCGTTATCAAACAAGACGGCGACAACAAAGTATCCAATCGGGACTTCTCGCTCGGCCTGAACGTCGGTGCGACGATCGCATTCAATTACTATTTCTGATACGTACGACAACAGCCGGATGTTTGGCCCCATTCCCCTGCCGCCCCCGGAAGCGGCAAGGGAATAATCCCGGGTCGAAGTCCCGAAACAATGTAACAATTTATCGAAAGCCGAAATCCCAACGACTCAAACACCCCAGAAATCATAAACAAACGGAACCGATGAAACTAATCAATATTGCCATATCCATATTGGTAATCGGATACTTCATGCTTGTATCATGCAGCAGCGACGAAGGTGGAGAAAGCGGCAATGGGCCGCAGGCAACCGGCCAGGAACTCGAACGGCAACTCCTGAACACACATTGGAAACTGGCCAAGGAAATCAAAGTAGAAGACGGCACTGAAAAGGTTCTGAATAACCCCTACGTATTGAATACAATAACATTTTCGGGAGAAACCGACCGTGCATGGCACTACCTGTACCTGAACAGCACCCACTCAGGCTGGTGGTGGATCGACGGGGAAATGATCCGTTGCCAATGGGACACGGGAGACCCCAAGACGAACGGAGCATACAGCACGGCCTTCGGCTTCGGCCACAGCCGCATCGGGAAAATGACGGACTCGGAACTGGTAATGGTAGCCGACTACGACACGTATAGCAACTATTTCTATTATGTGTCAACTTCCGGAAGCGGAGCGGATCCGGGCTCCCCGGCAGAAAAGCCCGATATCGGGTTTTACGATTTTACGGCGACCAAAACCTCGGTAACCGTAACCTATAAGATTTACAACAAGGATGAAGCGAAGGTTTCGGACGCCAAGATATATTACGGCACCACATCCGATCCGACGAGGGGCAAAAGCGCCACCGTAACCGGCAGCCTCATCAAAGCGACGATCAGCGGCCTGAAAGCCGGGACGACCTATTATGTAAAGTGCCAGGCGACGGGTGCCAGCGGTACGACGACGAGCGAAACGAGCCGGGTCATAACCGCCTATTAGAAGATGGAAACCAACATTGCCGACCAGGAAATCCTCGACAGCTCTACATTAAAAGGGAATTGGCAACGACTAACGGTCGTTGCCAATTCCCTTTTCTGCGCGCTCTTTCCCATCCTGAAATCCAGCCCCGCGGCGGTCAGCGGATGAAATGCGTCCACACCCGTTCTTCGGGTTCCGGGGCCAGACGGGGGCCGACGCCGGCCTTCAGCAGTTGCGCCATGTTCCTCGCCAGCACCCGCATCGTCTGCAAGCCTTCGGCATCTTCGCGTGCTTCGCGCGGCACCCGTCCGTGTACGCTGTTCCAATATTGCGACGACACGACGGGCATATTCGAAATCGTAAAATACTTGTTCAGGCGGTCGAACGTCGCACTCGCCCCGCCACGGCGGCAGACAGCCACGGCTGCGGCAGGCTTGTAGGCCAGATCGCGGCCGCACGAATAAAACACGCGGTCGAGCAGCGCGCAAAGCGAACCGTTCGGCCCAGCATAATAGACCGGCGAGCCGACCACAAGGCCGTCGGCCTCGGCAAGCTTCTCCCGCACGGCGGTATACACGGCATCGGAAAAGACGCAATGCCCCAGTTCCGCACATTTCCCGCAGGCGATACAACCCTGCATGGCCCTCGTCCCGATGTGGACGATCTCCGCCCCGATGCCTTCCGCTTCGAGCGTCCGGGCAACCTCGGACAAGGCGATAAAAGTGTTCCCCTCTCTGTGGGGGCTGCCGTTTATAAGCAATACTTTCATAGTGGTAATGTTTGTGTCCATGCAAAGATAGTTTTTTTGGCATAACATACACCGCTGCATGTTCCCTGCCGGACGGGACTCCCCGCCCGGAGTCCGCCCGGCATATCGCACCCTGCGCATCGGGAGAGGGGGGGGGCACCCACAGGCAGCATTCCGCAGCCGGAATGCCCCGGGAAAAACAGGGCGGCATCCTGTGCCGCCCTGTCCGTTGCCCTAATCCTGAAAAGAGGCCCGGTCGAGCCAGTCGAGGCGCGCCGTCAGCCACTCCTTCATCGCCCGAACCTCCTGCCGGAACGCAGTTTTCACCTCGCTGTCCGCCGCTCCCTCCGGTTTCAGGTTATGCCACAGCCGGTTATCCTCGACGACCGAAGCCTCGGCATAGGCGGCCTCGCCGTCCACCTGCGCCAGGATGACGGCGAGGTTGGACTTGAAATAGCCGATGCGTTCCTTGACTTTCCGCACGAAGGCCGGATCCTGCAGCATCCGCTCGAACCACGGCGATTCGCGGTTCCAGTACCCTTCGGGGCTGCGCCCGTCCGTACCGTTCCACTTCGTATTGCCCATGCAGATGTCGAAATCCCAGATCGGCCCCATGTTCAGCTTCCCGCCGGGCGCGATATTCATATAGCAGCTCGTATAGAGCGACGCGTCGTTGGTCTTGGTGATCTCGCTGATCACGTACCAGTCCACATACGTATCGACGTTCAGGTACTTGGCATACCCCGTTTCGGGATCGGCGAAATCCGCACCATAGAGGGCATTCTCCGCTTCGTTGACGTAATTCCTGATCCATTCGTATTGCGGGCTCCCGGGCTCCACGTCGGGGTCTTTGATATTCATCAGGATACGCTCCGTGCGGAAATAAACGTCGTCCGGATCCAGGCGGTCGAGCTGGTCGGCCTCGAGCAGGTACCCCTCGTCGGTCACGTTCACCCGGTCTTCGGAGATCTTCATGTGCTCGCAAAGCTGGTAGGTGCCGTTGTAACGGTCATTGAGGAAAACATCGACGAAATGGGTCGTCGGCGTAAACTCCAGACAGCTCAGGTGCCCGATCGCATAGGCCGTCGCATTGCGTATCCCGCAGGCGTTGTCCATATAGTTGGCCAGCAGCACCCACGACTTGTCCTTGGGTTCGCCCAACAGGGACTGTTTCTTGCCGAACTTCAGCCGGTAGGGTTTCTTCGGCATGCCCCACGTACTGTTTCCGCGCCCTTTGATAGTGACATCCCCCTTGAAGACACTGCTCGGGCGCAGCCCGTTGTTATCCACGATCTTAAGCGAAGCGGCCACATATTCCTCCTTCGAGACGACCGGTATGCCGCCGGTGTCGATATAGACCACGGGCAGCCCCGTGAAGCTGACCAGGCTGACCCTGTACTCCCGCTCCTCGCCGCCTTTGCTCCTGACCGTCAGCACGACCGGGCCCGAAAAATCCACCTCGGTTTCTCCGCTGGCGATCTCCTGCGACCCCATATAAACCCCCTCGCCTTCGAATTCGAACTCGGGGACGAGCACCTTGTTCTCCACCACGAATGAAGTCCTGCCGGAAATAATGCCGTCACCGACCTCCAGCACCACATCCTGCGGCAATTTCGCCGCATTCGCCGCCGTCCGGAACCGGAACGACTCGATGACGGGCGAGAGTTCTTCCGCGGCCCCCTGCGTCACCGTAACGGTTTTCACCGTCCCGTCCGCCCCAGTCAACGTGATTAGCGCCTCGCGCCCCTTGAGGGCGTTGTTGCCATCCACGCCGACCTTAAAGGTCTTTCCCTCGCACGGCTCGTTCAGGACATCCGCGCCCAGCACGTAACACCACCCGGCACTGACCCGGAGGCGCCATTGCTGCGGGCAGGAAACCACCAGGTCGAGGGTCGATTTCCCGGCCGGGAAATCGAGGGTTTCCGTAGATAACCGTATTCCGGGAGCGGGGTCGTCGCCCTCTCCGCACGCCTGCAGGGCAAAGAACACCGCCAGCGCGGCAACGATGCCGATCAGTTTTTTCATAATTCTAAATTTGAGATTAAGTCGAGGCACAATTGAAACCCGTAAAAATCAAAACTACACAAATATAACCATAATTATGAAAAAACGCGGCACATGTCAGAAATAATAAACAAGCCGCAGCCGCCTGTCGTCAGAAGCGGCTGCAAGGCACCGCCACCCCTTCGCAGGATTCCGGCCGGGCCGGGAAAACCGGGCACAAAAAAAGGGGATTCTTTCGAATCTCCCTCACTCTCATGCCCGACAATTTATTTGTTGCAGCATGCATCTTCAGCTTTCTCGGCACAGCACGACTTGGTCGAATCGCACTTCTCGGCGCAGCAGGATTTGGTCGAGTCACATGCCTCGGCATCGCACTTCGCGTCGCAGCCGGCGCAAGCCGAAGCTTCGGTCGCAGCAGCGGCAGCCCCGCTCTCGGCAGCCTTCTTGTTCGAATTACCGCAGCAGCTTACCATTGCTACGGCAGCCATGACAACAACAAAAGAAAAAATCTTTTTCATAAGCGTTAGAGGTTTAATTATTAGTTATTCTGTAACGTCGCAAAGATATATATTCGTAAGAATATTGCAAATAAAAATTTCCGATATTTTCAAGGCGTGCGTATGTTTTTGGCAAGCAGGGGCATAGGCTGCCCGCAGACCGTGCCACGCGCCGAAAACGGAGCAGGGAATCCAACCTTTCAGTTCAAAAGGTCTGCCATGGAGAACTCCTCGCTCTTCACGAATGCCTTGGGAAATGTCGATGCGATCTTACCCTTCAGGATGATGGCCTCCTCGGCCGTCAGGCAGTTTCCCACCACGACCTTGAAATAGGGATTCTCGTACACCGGGTATACCATGATCCCGGGATAGGTCTCCTTGAAAAGGGCTTCCGCGGCAAAGGCCCCGGCGCGGGCATCCTGCCCGTTGTCGAAGAAGATACAGACCCTGTAACCGCGCAACCGCAGGCGCTGCCCCACGCGCGAAGCGTCGTCGACAGCCTTCTCCGCATCGCCGTACTCGGTAACGGTGACCCTGGCCGTGCCGAAAGCAGCGTCGGAGACCACCGGGGCGGCCAGGCGCTCCTTGAAGGCATCGAGCGACTGCGCCCGCAGCGGAGCGAAAGCCGCCGCGGCGAAAATCACCGCTATGAAAGTCGTCAGTCTGCGCATTACTCGTCCAGATAGTTTTTCACGTCCTGCAAGGACAGCCCAAAGATATTCAAAAATTCCGACAACGGCACCATCTCTTCCGAATTTTTTACCGAAGCCGGCCCCCCGCGCCCCTCGACCGCAAACGAAACGGCGACCTGCGAAATATCGTCCTCGCGGATTTTTTTCACCATCACGTAATAGGCCATCGGGTCGGTAGTCCTCACGCGCCACAGCGACGTGAAACTTCCGGTCGTCCGGCGCGGCACCTCGACACGGCCGTGGAGGATGATGCTCATCACGCGGCTCCCGGCGTAGAAGAGATCGACCTTCGCACGCTCCAGCACCAGTTTGTACCCCGTGCCGTTCTTCACGCGCACTACGGCCTCGGCGCCGCCCATCCCCTTGCGTTCGACCTTTTCGACCGCTTCCAGACGGATATTGCGCCGGGCCTTCTCGACCGCCCGGCGGCACGAAACCATCGGCAGCACCATCGCCGTGAGCAATATGCAGTATAACCATTTCTTCATCGCTGGCCGGTATATATCTGCGCGATCCCGAAACTCTGGCTCCGGGCCCGGCAGCCGCGGAACCCCGCCCGCTCCATCATGGACATGAACTCCGCGGGCGCAGGGAACTCCCCGACCGAGGCAGGCAGGTATTCGTAGGCACGTTTGTCCTTGGACACCATGCCGCCGATGCGCGGCAGTATCTTATAGGTATAGAACTCGTACAGCACCCGGAACAGCCGGTTGCGGGGACGCGAGAACTCCAGTATAACGACCTTGCCCCCGGGTTTTATTGTGCGGGCCATCTCGCGCAGGCCGGCCTCCAGGTCGCCGAAGTTGCGCACGCCGAACGCTACGGTCACCACGTCGACCGAAGCGTCCGAGACTCGCAGGTGCTCCGCGTCGCCCACATCGAGCACGACCCGCTCGTCGAGGCCGCGGGCGGCGACCTTGCAGCGCGCCACGTCGAGCATCTTTTCCGAGAGGTCGACGCCCAGCACGTGCACGTCCCGTATGCGGCGTGCCATCTCGATCGCCAGGTCGCCCGTACCGGTCGCCACGTCCAGGATACGGTGCGGGCGGCTGCGGCGCACGATGCGCACCACGCGGCGGCGCCAGATGCGGTCGATGTTCATCGAGAGCGTATGGTTCAGCAGGTCGTATTTGGGTGCGATGTTGTCGAACATTTCGCGCACCTCCTCCTTCTTGGTCTGTCCGGTGTTATAGGGTTTCACGGTCATTCGTAACGGATTGATTCGTCGGGTTTCACGGTCGATACTATATAGGTCGGCACCACGAGCAGCGCGACGATCGCCGCCACGGCACCGGCATTCAGCGCCAGCCACCAGCCCCACCCCAGCGAAATAGGGACTTCGGAGAGCAGATACCCCTCGGAGCTAAGCCGCACGACATGGAAATACCGCTGCACGAAGCACAGCCCCAGCCCCACAGCATTCCCCCACGCCAGGCCGCGCAGGGTGATGAACGACGCCCGCCACAGGAACACCTGCCGCAACTGGCCGTTGCGCATGCCGAAGGCCTTGAGCAGGCCGATCATCCGCGTGCGTTCGAGCACGAGGATCAGCAGCGCCGAGGTCATGTTGAAAAAAGCCACCACGAGCATGATGACGATTATCACGGCGGCATTCACGTCGTGCGCCTTGAGCCAGTCGAAGATGCTGGCATAAAGTTCCATCACGCTCGTGACAGCCAGGTTCGCCGTGGCGTCGTCCTCGTCGTAGAGGAGCGTATGCCCCAGCCTGCGGGCGAAATCGTCCGCCCCGGCCAGGTCGTCGGTAAAGACCTCGTATCCCGAAATCTCGTCCGGCGCCCAGTCCGAGAGGCGCTGCACGTTGCGCAGGTCGGTCAGGATGACCGTGTTGTCCATCTCGTCCATCCCCGACGAGTAAATCCCCGCCACCTTGAACCGGTCGCGGCGCGGCGTGTCGCCGGCCTCGACGAAGAGCATCTCCACGCGGTCGCCCACGCCGAGCATCAGCCGGTCGGCCAGGCTGCGCGAAAGCAGGATGTCCTTCGTGCGGATCGAATCCCCCACACGGGGCAAATCCCCGTCGACGAGCCATCCGCGGAAGGCCGACCAGTCATAGGCCGTATCCACCCCCTTGAGCATCACCTCGCCCACTGCGTCGGCCGTACGGACGATGCCGCCCTTGACGGCATACGGAGCCATCGAAGCGAATCCCCGGGTCGAGCGGATCAGCCCTTCGGTGCGGGCGCTGCGGCGCACGGGCTCCGAATCGAGCGTCCCGACACCCCGCACGTCGGTCACGACGGCATGCGCCGCAAAGGCCGTTACCTTGCGTGCCACCTCGTACTTGAACCCCATGATCACGGCCATGGCCAGGATCATCACTGCCACGCTCAATGCCACGGAAATCACGGCGATACGCTCCATCACCCCGGGTTTGTTATCCGGGGTGTGCTGCGCCGTCCGGCGGGCGATGAAAAAGGCAAGGTTCACGGCTGCTGAATTTGCTGGAAAATTTATGCAAAGAAACACAATTATTTCGTATTTTTGTCCGAAATAACCCAATTAATTGGAAGCCCCGCTTCGTGCAGGCGGGATCCGGGGGGGGGCACGGACACGGAGCCCGGCAGCTCCGGGAACGGCCGAAGGCAAACCGGGCACCCCCAAGGGACAGCTTCCGACATGGGTCGACACAAACATATTCACGTTATTCGGATGAAAAAACAGGCTTTGGTCACAGGGGCCACATCGGGCATCGGACGCGCCACGGCGCTCCGGCTCGCGGCGGAAGGCTACGACATCATAGCGACGGGGCGGCGTAGCGAAAGGCTCGAATCGCTCCGCCGCGAAATCGAGGCGGCAGGCGGCCGCTGCACGACGCTCACGTTCGACGTCCGCAGCGAAGAGGCCGTGCGCCGCAATCTCGAACCGCTCGGGCGCGTCGACCTGCTGGTCAACAACGCCGGGCTTGCGGCCGGGCTCGAACACATCGACAAGGGGGATCCGGCCGACTGGGACGCCATGATCGACACCAACGTCAAGGGGCTGCTCTATGTCACGCGCGTCATCACTCCCAAGATGGTGGCCGCAGGCGGCGGGCACGTCTTCAACATCGGGTCGATCGCCGGCACGGAACCCTACGAGAACGGCGCCGTATACTGCGCTTCGAAGCACGCCGTGCACGCCATCTCGCAGGCCATGCGCGCCGACCTGCTCGCCAACGGCATCAAGGTGACGGAGATCCGTCCGGGCATGGTCGAGACGGAGTTCTCCGAGGTGCGCTTCCACGGCGACAAGGAGCGCGCCGACCGGGTTTACGACGGCGTCGAGCCGCTCACCGGCGAAGACATCGCCGAGGCGATCGCATGGGCGGCACAATTACCGGCCCATATGACCGTTAATGAAATGGTACTGATGCCCTCGCAGCAGGCGGGCGCATATTACACACACAGAAAAAACTAAACGACTATGACACACATGCTTTTCACCCTGCTCCAGGCAGGATACTACGCCGAACCGGCCTCCGGTGCGGCACACTATTCGGCGGCGACGATGGGAATGTTCGTCCTGATCATCGTCATCGGTATCGCCGGCTATGCCGTGCAGGCACGCCTGCAATCGGTCTTCCGCAAATATTCGAAGGTACAGTTCCCCGGCGGCCTCACGGGCGCCGAGGTGGCCGAGAAGATGCTCCGCGACAACAACATCCATAACGTCAAGGTGACGCACGTGGGCGGAAACCTGACCGACCACTTCAACCCGCAGACGATGACCGTCAACCTGAGCGACAGCGTCTATTCGTCGACGAGCGTCGCAGCGGCAGCCGTGGCGGCGCACGAGTGCGGGCACGCCGTGCAACATGCCCGGGGCTACGCCCCCCTGACGCTGCGCTCGCAGTTGGTACCCATCGTGCAGTTCTCCTCGACCGCAGCCACGTGGGTCATCATCCTCGGACTGGTGATCCTCGCCACGACGCAGAACGAACTGCTGTGCTGGATCGGCGTGGGGCTGATCGCCATGTCGGCGGTCTTCTCGCTGGTGACGCTGCCCGTCGAATACAACGCCTCGGCACGCGCGCTGGAATGGCTGCAGGTCAGCCGCACGATGCAGGGCGCACAGCTCGCGCAAGCCCGGGAAGCCCTCTCATGGGCAGCGCGCACCTACCTCGTAGCAGCTCTCAGCGCCATCGCCTCGGTGCTTTACTACGTCTTCCTGATCCTCGGGCGACGCGACTAAACGGCCGATGAATACCCCCGAAAAAGACTACTCCCACCGGGGATGGATCGCGGCCCTGGCGCTGATCGCAGTGCTTGGGGCCGTGAGTTTTATCCCCCCGCAAAGCCTCGGCGGCGTCAAGCTCCGCCGGGCCAACATCCTGTCGGACATCCTGTCGTTCGAGGACGCCGCGGCGGAAGCCGCCGAACCGGCGCTCTTCGACGAGGACGATTTCCACGTCGACATGGCACAGGTCGCCCGGCGCATCGAGGCCGAGCGCATCGAAGCGGACACAGCGCCCCGCCCCGTGCAAACCATCTTCGAATGGCTGCTGCGGCAAGACAGCTCCGGCCGCAGGGCGGTAGTCCCCGACACGGTGCGGCTCAACCCGGCGCTCGTGGCGATCGAGCAGTTCGCCCCGGCCGATTCGGGACGTCTCAGGGCATTCTACGACACGCTGCTCTATGCCCGCCGTCCGGTGCGCATCGCCGTACTGGGCGACTCGTTCATCGAGGGCGACATCCTCACGGCCGACCTGCGCGAGAAGCTGCAACAGGCCTACGGCGGGGGCGGCGCGGGCTTCGCCCCGATGGCATCGCCCCTGACGGCCTTCCGGCGCACGATCAAAACCCAGTCGAAAGGCTGGACGGCATACAACATCATGCAGCGCAAAGCGGCACCCCAGAACCTGCGCGGGCACTTCTTCGTCTCGGGCTGGGTGTGCCAGCCCTCGGAGGGCGCCTCCACGCGGTGGGAAAACACCGACTACCGGCAGCGGCTCGACTCCTGCACCGCGGCACGGGTGTTCTTCATCAGCCCCGGCGACAGCCGCATCGAACTGACGCTCAACGATTCGCTCCGCCGCGAATTCGAGGTCGAAGGAGCCGCCGCCGTCCGGCAGGTCACGGTCACGGCGCCCCATATCCGTTCGCTGGCATTCAAGGTGAACTCCGGGACGGAAGGGTTCATCGGCTACGGCGCCGTCTTCGAAGCCGACGGCGTCGTGGTCGACAACTACTCGGTGCGCAGCAACAACGGGCAGGCGATGTTCTGGACAAACCCGTCGGTCAATGCGCAGATCAACGCCCACGCGGGTTACGACCTGGTAATCCTGCAATACGGGCTCAACATCATGCAGACGGGGGTACACAACTACACCAACTACGCCCGACAGATCGAGAAAATGGTCGTCTACGTGCAGCAGTGCTTCCCCACGGCGGCCGTGCTGGTACTGGGCGTGAGCGACCGTTCGGTGAAGACCGACGCAGGCTTCGAACCCATGGATGCCATCCCCTACATGCTCGACTACCAGCGCGGGGCTGCGGAAAACACGGGCGCGGCATTCTGGCCCACGTGCGATGCCATGCGTTCGCTGGGCGGCATGGAACAGTTCGTCGCCAACGGCTGGGCCGGCAAGGACTACACGCACATCAACTACGCCGGCGGGCGCCGCGTGGCCTGGTCGCTCGTCGATGCGATCAACGCCGGGGCGTACGAAGCCCATGCCGCCGCTGAAGCCGCACGCATCCGCTGCCAGGCCGAGCAGGCCGTACTCGACAGCACCAGGCTGCTGAAGATCGACCGGGAGCTGCTGCCCGTCCGTGCAATCGAAAACCTCAATGCACCCCGGAAATGACACTCCCCGCAACGGACGGCATCATGGAAAAACTGCAGGCGCTGCTCTCGTACGACGCCTCTTCGCCGCTGATTTTCAGCAGCGGATTGTTCCTGTTCCTCTTCGCCGGGTTCATGCTCATATACAATGCCTTCCGCCGTGCGCCGATGGCCCGCATCGTCTATGTCATCCTCTTTTCGCTCTATTTCTACTACAAATCGAGCGGCATCTATTTCCTGCTGCTCATCTTCGCCGCCACGAGCGACTTCCTGATAGCGCAGGGCATCTACCGCGTGCGGAGCCGCGCCGCGAAACGGTGGCTCGTCGTACTGAGCGTCATGGTGAACCTCGGGATGCTGGGATATTTCAAATACACCAACTTCCTGGTCGACATCGCCAACCAGATGTTCGGGCAGGGGTTCCTCCAATTCCAGAACATCTTCCTGCCGGTCGGCATCTCGTTCTTCGTGTTCCAGTCGATGAGCTACACGATCGACATCTACCGCGGGCAGCTCAAACCGCTCGGCAACTGGTGCGACTACCTGTTCTACCTCTCGTTCTTCCCCCAGCTGGTCGCAGGCCCGATCGTCCGGGCCCGGGACTTCATCCCCCAGATCCGCCGCAACCCGGTCGTCGTGACGCGCGAAATGTTCGGCACGGGAGTCTTCCTGATCCTTACGGGACTCTTCAAAAAGGCGATCATTTCGGACTACATCTCGCTCAATTTCGTCGACCGCATCTTCGACGAGCCGCTGCTCTATTCGGGCTTCGAGTGCCTGGCGGGCATCTACGGCTATGCCTTGCAGATCTACTGCGATTTCTCGGGCTATTCCGACATGGCGATCGGCATCGCCCTGCTGCTGGGCTTCCGCTTTCCCAAGAACTTCGACGCCCCGTACAAGTCGGCCACCATCACCGAATTCTGGCGCAGGTGGCATATCTCGCTCTCCTCGTGGCTGCGCGATTACCTCTACATCTCGCTGGGCGGCAACCGCAAAGGCAAACTGCGCACCTACGGCAATCTGCTCGTCACGATGGTGCTGGGTGGGTTGTGGCACGGTGCGGCGATCCGTTTCATCCTCTGGGGCACGCTGCATGGCGTAGCGCTGGCGCTGCATAAACTGTGGATGGCCGTCGTCCCGGGGGCCAAGGCCACCGGGGCGCAGATGCACTGGTGGAGCCGTGCGGCGGGCGTCTTCTTCACGTTCAACCTCGTCTGCCTGGGCTGGCTGATGTTCCGTGCCGAGTCGATGCAGACCGTCGAACTGATGCTGCACCAGATCTTCTCCAACTTCAACGTCCCGATGATCCCGCAGGTCATCGCGGGCTACGCGGGTGTCTTCGCCCTGATCGGTGCGGGCTACCTGCTCCATCTCATGCCGGGCAGCGTCGACCGCGCAGCACAGCGCCTGGTAGCCAACGCACCGCTGGTGTTGCAGGTAGTGATGGCCGCCGCGATGATCTGGTGCGTGATGCAGATCAAATCAAGCGACATACAACCGTTCATATACTTTCAGTTTTAAAATGCGTATGACGGCCGCCTTGCATCCCGGTATGTTCTTCCCGCGGCCGTCGGCCGTGTTTGCGAGTCTAACCCCACCCCAAGCCCCTGCCGAGAGAGGGCTTCCCGCGATGCGGCAAAAACAACCCACAGCCATTTACGACAAATCCATCGACCCATGTATACTTTCGACCACGGCCTGTTCATGGCCCTCAATTTCGACGGCGGCCCCCTGTTCGACCGCGTAATGCTCACCGTCTCGGGCACGGCGATGTGGCTGCCGCTCTATGCATTGATCCTGTGGCTGGTATGGCGCCGCAGCGGGTGGCGCGGCATGCTGGTCTTCCTGGTACTGATGCTTCTCGCCCTGGGGCTGTCGGACTTGGTTTCGGGCATCTTCAAGCATAACGGCCTGCTGGGCGACATGCTGCTGCAGTTCGAGCCGCGCCCGCGCCCGATGTTCACCCCCTCGCTCGAAGGGCTAGAGATCACGCCCGACTCGCTGCGCGCCCTGCGCCGTGCGGCAATGCCGCACGACTGGGCGGTACACGTCCCGCCCGAGGCCGTAAGCGGCATGTACGGCACCGTCTCGGCGCACGCGGCCACGATCGTCGCGCTGGCCGTACTCTCGTGCGGTGCGATCCGCCGCAAGTGGTTCACCGCCCTGATGGTCGTCTGCACCCTCGTCATCTGCTATTCGCGCATCTACCTGGGCAAGCATTTCCCGATGGATCTCGTATGGGGCACGCTCGTGGGCTCCGTACTGGGCTACGCCGCCCTGCGGGGCTACCGCAGACTGGCATATGGCCGGAACAGACGATTCACCCACCCCCGGTGAAGCATATTTGCGCAGAATTTATTAACTTTGCACGGTCAATAGTCCAAACATTCAAAAACACAGGATATGAGTATCGAACTCAGTGAACAGGAACAGCTCCGGAGGCAGTCGCTTGCAGCCCTGCGCGAGCTCGGCATCGACCCCTATCCCGCCGCCCGCTATGAGGTGACGGCCACGGCACGGGAGATCGCCGACAACTACGACGAGGCCCGAGGCAACTACCAGGACGTCCGCATCGCAGGCCGCATCATGTCGCGCCGCATCATGGGCAGCGCCTCGTTCTTCGAATTACAGGATCACACGGGCCGCATCCAGGTCTACATCCGCCGCGACGACGTCTGCCCCGAAGGAGACCCCACGCTCTACAACACGGTGTTCAAGAAACTGCTCGACATCGGCGATTTCATCGGCGTCGAGGGCTTCGCGTTCCACACCAACACGGGCGAACTGTCGGTGCACTGCCGCAAGTTCACGGTGCTCTCGAAGTCGATCCGCCCGCTGCCCGTCGTCAAGGCCAAGGACGGCCAGACGTTCGACGCCTTCACCGACCCCGAAGTCCGCTACCGCCAGCGCTACGTCGACCTGGTGGTGAACCCGCAGGTGCGCGACGTATTCGTCCGGCGCGCCAAGATCGTCGCCACGATGCGCCAGTTCTTCAACGAACGCGGCTACGTCGAGGTGGAGACCCCGATCCTGCAGCCGATTCCGGGCGGCGCCTCGGCACGCCCGTTCATCACGCACCACAATGCGCTCGACATCGACCAGTACCTGCGCATCGCCAGTGAGCTGTACCTCAAGAAACTGATCGTCGGCGGATTCGACGGCGTATACGAGTTCGGCAAGAATTTCCGCAACGAGGGCATGGATCGCACGCACAACCCCGAATTCACCGTCATGGAGATTTACGTGGCCTACAAGGACTACCTCTGGATGATGGAGTTCACCGAGCAGATGCTCGAACGGGTAGCCGTGGCCGTGAACGGCACGACGGAGCTGACGCTCGACGGCAAGCAGATCTCGTTCAAGGCACCGTTCCGCCGCCTGACGATGACCGACGCCATCCGCGAAAAAACGGGTTACGACATCACGGGGCAGAGCGAGGAGCAGCTCCGCGAAGCCTGCAAGCGCCTCGGCGTCGAAATCGACGACACGATGGGCAAGGGTAAGCTGATCGACGCCATCTTCGGGCAGTACTGCGAGGAGGAGTTGATCCAGCCCACATTCGTGTGCGATTACCCGCGCGAAATGTCGCCGCTCTGCAAGCGCCACCGCTCGAACCCCGACCTCACGGAGCGTTTCGAACTGTTCGTGAACGGCAAGGAGCTGTGCAACGCCTACTCGGAGCTCAACGACCCGATCGACCAGCTGGAACGCTTCCAGGAGCAGCTGCGGCTGAGCGAAAAGGGCGACGACGAGGCCATGTTCATCGACATGGATTTCGTACGCGCACTGGAATACGGCATGCCGTCGTGCTCGGGCATGGGCATAGGCATCGACCGCCTCACGATGTTCATGACCGACCAGGCTTCGATCCAAGACGTGCTCTTCTTCCCGCAGATGCGCCCCGAAAAAAAGGTCGTGAACGATCCCGTGGAGAAATACACCGCCGCCGGCATCCCCGAGGAGTGGGTGCCCGTCATCCAGAAAATGGGGTACATCACGGTCGAAGCGCTGAAGAAACTCGCCCCGGGCAAGTTCTTCAACGACCTGTGCGGCTTCAACAAAAAGAACAAGCTCGGCCTGAAGGCCCCCTCGATCGAGGAGGTCAAAAAATGGTGCGAGGAATAACGTGACAACTCGGATTTTAACAATAAAAACCTAAGAAAATGAGAAAGAAAATTGTTGCCGGCAACTGGAAGATGAATACGCTTCCCGCCGAAGGTGTAGAACTGGCCAAAGGCATCGTAGCCGGCCGCGGCGAGGTATGCTCGTGCGTCAACTTCATCGTGTGCCCCCCCTTCACGCACCTTTCGCAGGTCGCCGAAGCACTCAAGGGTTCGGACATCGCCCTCGGGGCACAGGACTGCGCCACGGAGGCCAAAGGCGCCTATACGGGCGAGATCGCCGCTTCGATGATCGCGGCGCTGGGTTGCAAATACGTGATCCTCGGCCACTCGGAGCGCCGCCAGTACTACGGCGAAACCTCCGCTACGCTCAACAAGAAGATGGCGCAGGCTTACGCCAACGGCCTGACCCCGATCTACTGCGTAGGCGAGAACCTCGAAGAGCGTGAGGCCGGCAAACACTTCGACGTGGTGAAGGCCCAGATCGAGGAGGTGGTTTACAACCTCACCGAAGAGGAGTACAAGAACCTCGTGATCGCATACGAGCCCGTATGGGCTATCGGCACCGGCAAGACCGCCTCGGCCGAGCAGGCACAGGAAATCCACGCTTACATCCGCCAGGTGCTGGCAGCCAAATTCGGCGCGGCAGCACAGGATACCGCCATCCTCTACGGCGGTTCGTGCAAGCCCTCGAACGCACCGGAGCTCTTCGCCAAGGAGGACGTCGACGGCGGCCTGATCGGCGGCGCAGCCCTCAAGGCCGAGGATTTCCTTGGCATCGGCAAAGGCTTCGCGAAATAAACCGACTCCGACACACAGAACGAATCCCCGGAACGTTGCATGTTCCGGGGATTTTTTCAAACTTTCCTTGAAAACCATTGGCCCGCACGAAGCCGGAAGAGGGACATGAAAGCGGAAAGTCCCGATAAGGGCACCCTTGCCCAAGTCTATCTGCTCCGCCCGGTACTCCCGCACCTCCGGACACGGATACCCAAGGTCGAAAACATAAAGATGCCGGTCGACTAAGGGATCGAAAAGCCCCGGTTCGTCCGTCCGAACCGGCAGGCAACCGCCCTCCCCGGCAAACAAGCAACCGATACCCGGCCAAAAAGCAGGGCTCACGACAAGCCCCGGCATCCCGGACAAAAAAAGGGACAACCCCGTTGTGGGTCGTCCCTTTTTCTGACAGCAGACGCGAATTTACATCTTCTTGCCTACGTTGGTTTTCTTGGCAACCTTCGGGGCTGCAACCTTGGCAGACTTCGGAGCCGCGGGCTTCGCAGCCTTCGGAGCGGCAGCCTTTTTCGGTGCGGCCTTCTTGGCTTCGCCTTCCACGACCGTAGCCTCCTCGACCGCGTCGGTCTTCTTGGCTGCGGGCTTGCGCGAACGGCGCGTCTTGGGCTTGGCTTCGGCAGCAGCTGCGGGAGCGATGCCCAGCGTGTAAGCGTCGTTGAAGTCAACGAACTCGATGATGCACATGTCGGCAGCATCGCCCAGACGGAAGCCGGTCTTCAGGATGCGGGTATAGCCGCCCGGACGCTCGGCGATCTTCGGAGCGATGGTGCGGAACAACTCGGTTACGGCCTCTTTCTGCTTGAGGTACGAGAAGACGATGCGGCGCGAGTGCGTCGAGTCATCCTTCGACTTGGTCACCAGCGGTTCGATGAACTGGCGAACGGCCTTGGCTTTGGCAACGGTAGTCTCGATACGCTTGTGCAGGATGAGCGACGAAGCCATATTCGACATCAACGCTTTACGGTGTCCTGCCTGGCGGCCAAGATGGTTGAAATTCTTATTGTGTCTCATAATTAATCTTTGTCAAGTTTGTAGATTGATACGTCCATACCGAACTTCAGGTTGAGCGAGGTCAGCAGCTCGTCGAGCTCCGTCAGCGATTTCTTACCGAAGTTGCGGAACTTCAGCAGGTCATTGCGGTTGAGCTTCACGAGGTCTCCCACGGTGTCCACATCTGCGGCTTTCAGGCAGTTCAGGGCGCGGACGCTCAGATCCTGATCCGAAAGCTTGGTCTTCAGCAGCTGACGCATGTGGAGTACATCCTCATCGAACTCTTCGGTACCGTTGGTATCCTCCATGTTGACGGTGATCTTCTCGTCGGAGAAGAGCATGAAGTGCTGGATAAGGATCTTTGCAGCCTCTTTCAGAGCCTCTTTGGGGTGAATCGACCCGTCGGTAGTAATCTCCAGGTTCAACTTCTCGTAGTCGGTCTTCTGCTCGACACGGTAGTTGTCGATGGAATACTTTACGTTCTTGATCGGCGTGAAGATCGAGTCGATCGGGAGGGTGCCGAACTCGCACTCGGCGGGGGTATTCTCCTCTGCCGAAACGTAGCCGCGCCCCTTGCCGATCGTGAGGGTCATCTGCATCTTCGTGCCGGGCGCGAGGTGGCAGATCACCAGATCGGGGTTCAACACCTTGAAGAACGAAAGGTAATTTGAAATATATCCGGCAGTCAGCTCCGTCACACCCGCAACGTTAATGGAAACCTTCTCGGCATCCTGATTATCGACTGTGCGGATAAAACGAACCTGCTTCAGATTGAGGATGATGTTCAACATATCCTCCATCACGCCGGGGATAGCGGCAAACTCGTGGTCGACACCGGCTACCTTGACAGTCGTGATCGCGTAACCCTCGAGCGAGGAGAGCAGAATACGACGCAAAGCGTTACCGACAGTCATACCGAACCCGGGCTCCAGCGGTCGGAATTCGAACTTTCCGAACGACGAAGTGGATTCAAGCATAATAACCTTTTCAGGTTTCTGGAATGCTAATATTGCCATAATATATTCAATTTGTTTGATTACTACTTCGAGTACAACTCGACGATGAGCTGCTCCTTGATGTTCTCGGGGATCTCCTCGCGCTCGGGCTTCTGCAGGAACTTGCCGCTCATCGAGGCATTGTCCCACTCAAGCCAAGCATAGCGGCTCTTCGAACCGCCGGCCAGAGATGCCGAGATCACTTCCAGGCTCTTCGACTTCTCGCGAACGGACACCACGTCACCCGCACGCAGCGAGTACGAGGGAATGTTCACGACGCTGCCATTCACGCAGATGTGGCAGTGCGAAACGAGCTGGCGGGCAGCTGCACGCGTCGGGGCGATACCCAAGCGGTAAACAACATTGTCCAGGCGGCATTCGAGCAGCTTCAGCAGGTTCTCGCCCGTGATACCGCCCATACGCGCAGCCTGATCGTAGGTACGTGCGAACTGCTTCTCGAGCAGGCCGTACGTATACTTTGCCTTCTGCTTCTCGCTCAACTGCGTGCCGTACTCCGACACCTTCTTGCGCTTACGCGCCAGACCGTGCTGTCCGGGAGGAAAGTTGCGTTTCTCAAGCACCTTGTCCGCCCCGTAAATAGCTTCGCCGAACTTTCTGGCGATCTTCGATTTTGGTCCTATGTATTTTCCCATTGTTCTGACTTTTTTAAAACCTTAGAAATATTCCTTACCACGACACCGATTATACGCGGCGGCGGTTAGGAGCACGGCAACCGTTGTGCGGCAGCGGCGTAACGTCGATGATCTCCATCACCTCGATACCGGCGCCGTGGATGGTACGCACGGCCGACTCACGACCGGCACCCGGGCCCTTGACATACACTTTCACTTTGCGCAGGCCCATGTCGTAAGCGACCTTTGCGCAGTCGGCCGAAGCGGTCTGTGCGGCATACGGAGTATTCTTCTTCGAACCACGGAAACCCATCTTACCGGCCGAAGACCAGCTGATGACGTCACCCACCTCGTTGGTGATGGTGATGATCACGTTGTTGAAAGTGGAGTGAACGTAGGCATTGCCCAGGGCACCGACCTTAACAACCTTTTTCTTAACTGTTCCAGTTTTCTTTGCCATAATTCTCTAAAGATTACTTTGTTGCCTTTTTCTTGTTTGCGACAGTCTTCTTGCGGCCCTTACGGGTACGTGCGTTGTTCTTGGTCGACTGACCGCGAACGGGAAGCCCCAGGCGGTGACGGATGCCGCGGTAGCAGCCGATATCCATCAGACGCTTGATGTTGAGCTGGACGGCCGAACGGCATTCGCCCTCGACTTTGATACCCAGGTCAGCGATCGTCGAACGGATCGCACCGACCTGGTCGTCCGACCAATCCTGGACTTTGAGGTCGTAGCTGATGCCAGCGACCTCGAGAATCTTGCGGGCCGTCGAACGACCGATACCGTAGATATAGGTCAGGCCGATCTCGCCCCTTTTATTTTTTGGTAAATCTACACCGACTATACGTGCCATATAAAATCTTTTTCTTTTTTACTAAACCGTTTAAACATTACCCTTGGCGCATTTTAAACTTGGGATTCTTCTTGCAAATGACGTAGAGTTTCCCCTTACGCTTCACAATCTTGCAATCCTCGCTTCTTTTCTTGATGGATGCTTTTACTTTCATGATTTTCAAGCAATCTAATGTTATTTGTACCGGAAAGATATACGCCCCTTCGTCAGGTCATAGGGCGTCATCTCCACTTTTACCTTATCTCCGGGAAGGATCTTGATGTAGTGCATACGCATCTTCCCCGAGATGTGGGCGGTGAGCACGTGGCCGTTGTCCAGCTCGACGCGGAACATCGCGTTGGACAAGGCTTCGATAATCGTACCGTCCCTTTCAATAGCAGCCTGTTTTGCCATAGAGTCTTACTTGTTTATTGCCTGTTCGATGATACTAAAGTCCGTCAGCACGTCGGGCCCGTCCTTACGAACCGCAACGGCGAACTCGTAGTGCGCCGCGGGTTTATGGTCGCGCGTGCGGACTGTCCAGCCATCCCTTTCAAAAACCACCGCTTTGGTACCCATATTTATCATGGGCTCGATACAGATGACCATTCCTTCCTTGAGGAGCGGCCCCCTGCCGCGTGCTCCGTAATTGGGGACACCGGGGTCTTCGTGCATTTTCCGCCCCAACCCATGTCCTTCCAATTCCCGCACCACACCGTAGCCGAAACTTTCGGCGTACTCTTGCACGGCTGCCGACACGTCGCCGACGCGGTTGCCGGCCTTAGCCTGTGCCGTACCTTTATAAAGAGCCTCTTTGGTGACCTCCATAAGCTGCCTAACTTCCCCGGCAACCTCTCCAACGGCGAACGTATACGCCGAATCACCAACAAACCCCTTCATAAACGTACCGCAATCGACCGAAACGATGTCGCCCTCCCTGAGGACGCATTTCGAGGATGGGATACCGTGAACTACCTGTTCGTTTACCGATATACACAACGAAGCGGGAAATCCCTGATACCCGAGGAAGGCGGGAACTGCTCCGTGTGCGCGGATAAAATCCTCGGCAACCGAGTCCAAAAACTTGGTGGTGACACCCGGCCGGATGTGGCGACCCACTTCCGCCAGTGTCTTCGACACCAGGATGTTGTTCTCGCGGAGCAGCTCTATCTCCTCGTCTGTCTTTAAATATATCATTCTCTTCGTTAAGAACTCTTCGGGAAAAACTCCTAATGACGACCCTGGATACGCCCGGTCTTCATCAGACCATCGTAATGACGCATCAGCAGGTAGCTCTCGATCTGCTTCAGAGTGTCGAGCACCACACCGACCATGATCAGCAGCGACGTACCTCCGTAGAAGTAGGCGAACGCCTGCTGAATGCCCAGGAACTTCATCGCCAGTGCGGGCAGGATCGCCACGATGGCCAGGAAGAACGAGCCGGGGAGCGTGATACGCGTCATGATGGTGTCGATGTAGTTCACGGTCTGCTTACCCGGTTTCACTCCCGGGATAAAGCCGCCGTTTCGCTTCATGTCATCGGCCATCATTTGGGGGTTGATGATAATCGCGGTGTAGAAGTAGGTGAACGCGATTACCAGCACTGCAAGCGTGAAGTTGTACCAGAAACCGGTCATCGAGCTGAAAGCAGCCGCGAAGGCCGTACCGGAGAACAGCGCCGGGATAAACATCAGAGCCTGCGCGAAGATGATGGGCATCACATTCGCAGCATTCATCTTCAGGGGGATGTACTGACGTACACCGCCGTACTGTTTGTTACCGACGATACGCTTTGCATACTGCACAGGCACCTTGCGGACAGCCTGTACCAGGGCGATCGTAGCCATGAAGACCAGGAACAGCAACACCAGTTCGAGGATAAGCATGATGGCGCTACCGCTAGCGGTCTGGAAACGCGCGTTGACCTCGGCCAACAGGGCGTGGGGCAGACGGGCCACAATACCGATCATGATTATCAGCGAGATACCGTTGCCGATACCCTTGTCCGTGATCTTCTCGCCGAGCCACATGATGAACATGGTACCGGCGATGAGAATCGTCGTCGCATAGGCTACGAAGCCGAACGAGTTGCCGTAAACGAATGCAGAGGGCACCTGATGGTACAGGTTGGCGATATACGCCGGGCCCTGGAGGATCAGCACGCCGATGGTAAGGAAGCGCGTCCACTGATTCATCTTGCGGCGGCCGCTTTCACCTTCCTTCTGCATCTTCTGGAAATACGGGATCATCATACCCATGAGCTGGATGATGATGGAGGCGGTGATGTACGGCATGACTCCGAGTGCAAAGATAGCCGCATTGCCGAATGCACCGCCGGAAAAGACGTTCAGCAGACCCAGAAGTCCGTTGCCGTCTAACTGGCTGGCAAGCGCCGACCCCTCGCCCAGGGCGTTGGGGTTGATACCCGGAATCACCACGAAACTACCCAAGCGGTAGACCAGCAGCAGCCCGATCGTGTAGATCACACGTTTGCGCAGCTCCTCGATCTTGTAGATATTCTTGAGCGTTTCAACCAATTTCTTGTTGGTCGCCAAAAGAGCGATTACCACTAAAAAGACGATACCAACAACGAGATACTGATTCATAATTTTCGGTTTCTAGGGTTCTTACAGTTTTTCGACGCTGCCGCCGGCTGCCACGATGGCCGCCTCGGCGCTCTTCGAGAATGCGTGAGCCTTTACGCTCAGCGCCTTGGTAACCGCACCGTTACCGAGGATTTTCACCTTGTCGTTCGACGAGATGAAACCTGCGGCCACGAGCGTGTCGACCGTGATCTCGGAGAGCGACTTCTTGGCTGCCAGCTCCTCGAGCGTCGAGAGGTTGATAGCCTTGAATTCGACGCGCTTCAGGTTGGTGAAACCGAACTTGGGAAGACGACGCTGAAGAGGCATCTGACCGCCCTCGAAGCCCAGTTTACGCGAGTAACCCGAGCGCGACTGCGCACCCTTGTGGCCACGCGTGGCCGTGCCACCGTGACCCGAACCTGCACCGCGACCGATTCGCTTGTCGTGGTGCGTTGAACCCTTTGCAGGTTTGAGATTATTGAGTTCCATCGTAAAAATTACTTCTTAGCTGTTAAACTTATTCTGCGGCCTCGGCAGCTTCGGCTTTCTTGGCCTTGGGTGCTGCAGCCTTCTTTACGGCTACCTCCTCGACTTTGACGAGGTGCTTCACGCGCTCGATCATACCCTTGATGATCGCCGAGTCGTCATGCTCGACGCTCGCGTTGATCTTCTTCAGCCCCAGCGCGTCGAGGTTCTTGCACTGGCGCTCGGTAGCGCCGATGCGGCTTTTGACCTGGGTGATTTTCAATCTTGCCATTTGTCTCTACAAAATTAACCGTTAAACACCTTGTCCATCGAGATGCCGCGCAGACGGGCGATGCTGTGTGCATCACGCAGTTCGCACAGGGCGCCGATGGTTGCCTTCACCAGGTTGTGGGGGTTCGACGAACCCTTGCTCTTGGCAAGCACGTTCTTCACGCCCACCGACTCCAGCACGGCACGCATGGCACCGCCGGCGATGATACCCGTACCGGGGGCGGCCGGGCGGATCATGACAAGCGAACCGCCGTAACGGAGCTCCTGCTTATGGGGAATCGTACCGTTGATAACGGGGATCTTCACCAGATTCTTCTTTGCGTCCTCCACGCCCTTGGCGATGGCCGACTGAACCTCCGAAGCCTTGCCCAGGCCGTAGCCCACGACACCGTCCTCATTACCTACGACGACAATGGCCGAGAAACTGAATGTGCGGCCTCCCTTGGTTACCTTGGTAACACGCTGAATGCTTACGAGTCTGTCCTTAAGCTCGAGGTCGCTGGTGCGTACTTTCTTTATGTTGGTATTTGACATAATCGCTTAGAATTTAAGACCGCCTTCGCGTGCTGCTTCGGCCAGCTGTTTAACTCTTCCGTGATACAGGTAGCCGTTGCGGTCGAACGCTACGGTCGAAATGCCTTTGGCGACAGCGCGCTCGGCGGCCAGTTTGCCCACCAGGGCGGCCACGTCGCACTTGTTCTTGCCGGCGGCGGCTTCCGCCACCTCCTTGTCCAGCGAGGATGCCGTGGCCAGGGTCACACCTGCGAGGTCATCAATAAACTGCACGTAGATCTGCTTGTTGCTACGATATACAGTCATGCGAGGCTGTTCGGGCGTACCGCTCACGATCTTGCGGATACGCATCTTGATCCTCTCTCTTCTTTCTATCTTGTTCAGTGACATAACTCTAAACTATTTACTATTTAGCACCTGCTGATTTACCCGCCTTGCGACGCAGCTGTTCGCCGACGAACTTGATACCCTTGCCCTTGTACGGCTCCGGCTTGCGCAGCGAACGGATCTTGGCAGCGACCTGGCCGACGAGCTGCTTATCCATGCTCTTCAGCGTTACGATCGGGTTGCCCTTCTTCTCCGTCACGGCCGTAGCGGTAACCTCCTTGGGAAGCATGAAATGCGTATCGTGCGAATAACCGAGGCTCATTTCGAGGATCTGGCCCTTGACTTCGGCCTTGAAACCGACGCCCACGAGCTCCTGTTTGATTTCATAACCCTTCGACACACCGACGACCATGTTGTTGATCAGCGCACGGTACAGGCCGTGCAGCGAACGGTGGCGGGGCTGGTTGGTAGGACGCGATACGAGCACGGCGGGAGCCTCGTTGCCCGTGTGAACGTCCTTGTGCGTGCCGACCTCTACCTTGATGTCCGAGTCAACTTTCTGGCTCAGCGTCCCGAGTGGCCCTTTCACGCTTACCACATTGTCGGCCGAAACCTCTACGGTAACGCCGGCGGGCAGGTTTACAGGTAATTTACCAATTCTTGACATTGTTCTTGCGTTTAAAAATTTCCGTTAGTAGATGTAGCACAGCACCTCGCCGCCCACGTTTTCCTTGCGGGCCTTGGCGTCGGTCATGATGCCTTTCGAAGTCGACAGGATAGCGATGCCCAGGCCGTTCAGCACGCGGGGCATATCGCCCACCGAGACATACTGGCGAAGACCGGGACGGCTCACGCGCTTCAGGTCTTTGATGGCGTTGCCCTTGGTGGCAGCGTCCCACTTGAGCGCGATTTTGATCGACGGGTGACCTTTCTCGTCGGTGTCGAATTTGTAAGCGAGGATGTAACCCTGCTCGTAAAGAATCTTAGTGATTTCCTGCTTAATTTTTGAGCCAGGAGCTTCAACCACCTTGTGGTTGGCTTTCACTGCGTTTCTAATTCTGGTCAGAAAGTCCGCAATAGGATCAGTCATAACGAATAGAAGTTAAAAATTAAAGTAATAAGTTAATCATTTGTCCCTCAGCGCCTTAAAGTCCTAACAGGCTTACCGCCGCCTCGGATGTCTCGTTGTTTTGCGCCTCATTCCCAGCGCCTTCGCGCCCTTCGCACGGGGGTTACGCCCGGGGTATAAAGCGCGCAAATATACGTATAATTTCTCAAAAAACCAAGCTAACGCCCTGTTTTCGGCGTTTTTAGGCCCCGGCCCCGGAATACGGACAATGTTAGCACGGATGCGTTGCTAACATAACCCGTACAAATCCCCGGTCGGCACTACAGCCGATGACCCTTCGGAAGAGAGCCGCCGCAATCGGCGATACCCCTCCCCGGCCCTTCGGTCGAGAAATTTGTAACCAAATGCCTAACCCCTCGATTTCCGCCCCGCCGCCGAGAAGTTACCGCTTGCGGCGGCACTTTCCTCGACATTGCGACGTAACTACTCGGGTTCTGCACCCATATAAGCCCCGATTCCTTCGGAAAGAGGGAACGGCAGGCAGCCCGGCGGCCGCACCATCGTCCCGGCATTTCACCGCCCGGTACAGGAACTGCTCCTGTCCGGCCTTTTCCCACGGGCATACGCCCTCAGCATCCAGACTCATTTCCGGGATTCTCCTCCGCCGCGCAGATCGGCACACCCGCACCTCCTGCGCCGGCCGCATCCCTGCGGCCCCGGCCTCGCATCCCGGCAGAAAAACGGATTTTCGGATACCGGGATTCCCGGCATCCGAAAATATTACCAGCTTGCTTTCTTCACGCCGGGAATCAGGCCCTTCGAAGCCATCTCGCGGAACTGGATACGGCTGATGCCGAACAGGCGGATGTAGCCTTTGGGACGGCCCGTGATCTTGCAGCGGTTGTGCTGGCGGATGGGATTCGAGTTGCGGGGCAGTTTCGACAGTGCGATCCAAGCCTCCTCGTGATCCATCTCACCGCTCTTCACCTTGGCAGCAATCTCCTCGCGCTTGTGAGCATAGCGGTTTGCGAGTTTCACGCGTTTTACCTCGCGTGCCTTCATTGACTCTTTTGCCATAGCTTATTGATTCTTTTTAGCGTTTTTGAAAGGGAGGCCGAATTCGCGGAGCAGGGCATACGCCTCCTCGTCGGTCTTGGCCGTGGTAACGAACGTAATCTCCATACCGAAGATCTTGGTGATCTTGTCGATGTCGATCTCCGGGAAGATGATCTGCTCGGTGATGCCGAGGGTATAGTTACCCTGGCCGTCGAACTTCTCATTGATACCCTTGAAATCGCGGATACGGGGAAGTGCCACGGCGATCAGGCGCTGGAGGAATTCGTACATCTTCGTATCGCGCAGCGTCACGCGCACGCCGATCGGCATGCCCTTGCGCAGCTTGAAGTTGGAGATGTCCTTGCGCGAACGCGTCTGCACGGCTTTCTGACCCGTGATCTGCGTCAGCTCGGCCTCGGCCACGTCGATGAGTTTCTTATCGGCGACAGCCTGTCCCATACCCTGGTTGATAACGATCTTCGTGAGCTTCGGGCACTGCATAACGCTCGAGTAACCGAACTCCTTCATAAGGGCAGCTACGATCTGCTCCTTATACTGTGTCTTGAGTGTAGGTACGTATGCCATTATTTGATCTCCTCCCCTGACTTTTTAGCGTAACGGACTAATTTACCTTTTGCATTGAGCCTGCGACCGACTTTGGTGGGTTTACCGCCTTTGGGGTCGAGCACCTGCAGGTTCGATACGTGGATCGGCGCTTCTTTCTCGACGATACCACCCTGGGGGTTCTGCGCATTGGGTTTGGTGGCCTTCTTGCAAAGGTTCACCCCCTCGACGATGGCACGCTGCTTTTCAGCTTCGACCTTCAGGACTTTGCCCTGCTGGCCCTTGTTGTCACCGGCGATGACCTGCACCATATCCCCTTTCTTAATATGTAATTTCACTGACATATCCGAAATTGTTTTTATGATTACAATACTTCGGGTGCGAGGGAGATAATCTTCATATACTGGTCGCGCAGCTCACGAGCTACGGGGCCGAATATACGAGTACCGCGCATTTCACCCTGGTTGTTAAGCAGCACCACGGCGTTGTCGTCGAAACGAATGTACGAACCGTTGGCACGTCTGATTTCCTTGGTCGTTCTTACGACGACTGCTTTCGACACGGCACCCTTCTTGACATCGCCCGAAGGAGTCGCGCTCTTGACAGCCACCACAATCTTATCGCCGATAGATGCGTAGCGGCGTTTGGTACCGCCCAGCACCCGGATGCAGAGAACTTCCTTTGCACCGCTGTTATCAGCTACTACGAGTCTACTTTCCTGCTGTATCATAATTACTTAGCTCTTTCAATAATTTGTACTAATCTCCAACGCTTCGTTTTGCTCAGCGGGCGGGTCTCCATGATACGGACGGTGTCGCCTTCCTTGCAGGTCTCGTCGAGTGACTCGGCGACGAACTTCGTCGTCTTGTTGACGAACTTGCCGTAGATCGGATGCTTCACCTTACGTGCTACTGCAACCACAATGGTTTTCTCCATCTTGTTGCTGACAACCACCCCAATACGCTCTTTTCTAAGATTTCTTTCCATAGCTATTCCTTATTAGGCGTTTTTTTGACGCAGGATTGTCAGCATACGAGCTATATCTCTGCGGTTTTTCTTAATGATAGAAGGGTTCTCGACGGGGGACACCGCGTGCTGCACCTTCAGCTTTGCAAGCTGAGCCTTCTCGGTCTCGATGCGCTCCTGCAGGTCTTTGATCGAAATATCCTTGATTTCTGCACTTTTCATCTTGTCGTCTCGTTAGATTGTGGTTTCGACGTAGTCACGCCTTACGATAAACTTGGTGGTAATGGGCAGTTTCTGGGCACCCAGGCGGAGCGCTTCCTGCGCTACTTCCAGGGGCACACCCTCTGCCTCGAAGAGAATACGGCCGGGAGTAACGGGCGCCACGAACCCTTCGGGATTACCCTTACCCTTACCCATACGCACCTCGGCGGGCTTCTTCGTGATGGGTTTATCGGGGAAGATGCGGATCCAGAGCTGGCCTTCACGCTTCATGTAACGGGTGATGGCCTGACGCGCCGCCTCTATCTGACGACCTGTGATCCATGCGGATTCAAGTGCTTTGATTGCGAACGAACCGGTTGCAAGTTGGTTTCCTCTCTGAGCAATACCCTTCATGCGACCTTTCTGCATTCTCCTAAATTTGGTCTTTTTCGGCTGTAACATTGTTGTTTTGCTTTAAAAAGGTCCGACTTACTTATTATTGTTGTTGCGACGACGGTCACCGCCACGATCGCCGCGACGGTCACCGCGACGGTCGCCACGGCCACGACGGTCGCCGCGGTCGCCACGCTCACCGCGGTCGCCCGAGGGAGCCTGCGCCGATGCGCCTGCGATTTCGAACAGGTCGCGCTTGCCGTACACGATGCCCTGGCAGATCCAGACCTTCACACCCAGGATACCCACTTTGGTGAGCGCCTCGGTCAGGCAGAAATCCACGTCGGCACGGAACGTGTGCAGCGGAATACGACCCTCCTTTATGGTTTCGCTGCGGGCCATTTCGGCGCCGCCTACACGGCCGGAAACCTGGATCTTGATACCCTCGGCCCCCATGCGCATGGTCGACGCTACGGCCGTCTTCACGGCGCGGCGGAACGATACGCGGCCCTCCAGCTGGCGGGCGATGTTCTGGCCGACGATCACGGCATCCACCTCGGGGCGCTTCACCTCGAAGATGTTGATCTGAATCTCCTTGCCAGTTAGCTTCTTCAGCTCTTCCTTCAGTTTGTCGACCTCCTGGCCGCCCTTGCCGATGATAATGCCCGGACGAGCGGTGGAAATGGTCACCGTGACCAGCTTCAGCGTACGCTCGATGATGATCTTCGAGATGCTTGCCTTGGCCAGACGGACATTCAGGTATTTGCGGATCTTGGCGTCCTCGACCAGCTTCTCGGAGAAGTCCTTGCCGCCGAACCAGTTGGAATCCCAACCGCGGATGATACCAAGACGATTTGCTATCGGATTAACTTTCTGTCCCATCTGATTACTTGTTTTCTACGGTTACCATTTTGTCAACTACGATCGTCACGTGGTTCGAACGCTTGCGGATTCGGTGAGCGCGGCCCTGGGGCGCAGCCTGAATACGCTTCAGCATGCGGCCGCCGTCAACGAACACCTCTTTCACACACAGTTTCGTGTCTTCCAGGCGCTCGTTCTCGTTCTTGGCCTCCCAGTTGGCGATTGCCGACTTGAGAAGTTTCTCCATGCGGATCGACGCCTCCTTCTTCGAAAAACGAAGGATGCCCAATGCCTTGTTGATCTCCACGCCGCGGATGATGTCGGCCACCAGGCGCATCTTGCGGGGAGAGGTCGGGCAATCACGCAGAATAGCGATTGCCTTCTGCTTCTTTTCAGCCTTGATTTTCTCGGCTTTTATTGCTTTTCTTGCACCCATTTTCTACCTATTTTTTCTTGTTACCTGCGTGACCGCGGAAGTTACGGGTGGGGGCAAACTCACCGAGCTTGTGCCCTACCATGTTCTCTGTTACATACACCGGAATAAACTTGTTTCCGTTGTGGACAGCGATCGTCTGACCTACGAAATCAGGCGAGATCATACTTGCACGCGACCAAGTTTTGATGACCGACTTTTTGTTGCCTTCCGCCTGGGCGACTACTTTCGCTTCGAGCTTGGGGTCGATAAACGGTCCTTTTTTTAATGAACGGCTCATTATGTACTCTTATTTAATTATTTTTTCTTCTTGGAAATAATAAACTTCGAGGTCGTCTTCTTCGGGTTGCGAGTCTTGTAACCCTTAGCCAGCAGACCCTTGCGCGAACGGGGGTGACCACCCGACGCACGGCCTTCACCACCACCCATCGGGTGATCCACGGGGTTCATCACCACGCCGCGGTTGCGCGGACGGCGGCCGAGCCAACGCTCACGACCTGCCTTGCCGGAGCTTTCGAGGCTGTGGTCGACATTCGACACGACGCCTACCGTAGCACGGCAAGTTACGAGTACCATACGAGTCTCGCCCGAGGGCAGCTTGATGATGGCGAATTTGCCCTCACGAGCCAGCAACTGGGCGTAAGAACCGGCGGAACGAGCCATGGCGGCTCCCTGGCCGGGGTAGAGTTCGATATTGTGGATGACCGTACCCAGCGGAATCTCGCTCAGGAAGAGCGTGTTTCCGACCTCGGGAGCAACGCCTGCGCCGCTCATTACGGTCTGGCCCACCTGGAGGCCGTTCGGTGCGATGATGTAGCTTTTCTCACCGTCGGCGTATACCAGAAGTGCAATACGTGCAGTACGATTGGGGTCGTACTCGACAGATTTTACAGTTGCAGCAATGCCGTCCTTCGTGCGCTTGAAGTCGATGTTACGATACATCTGCTTGTGACCGCCGCCGATGTAGCGAACCGTCATCTTACCAGAGTTGTTACGTCCACCCGAGCTCTTTTTGGGGCTGAGCAACGATTTCTCAGGCTTGTTCGTCGTGATTTCCTCGAACGTACCGATAATCTTATGTCTCGTACCTGCGGTAACAGGTTTAAATTTTTTTACTGCCATCTCCGTTAGATATTACTGTAAAAATCTATCTTATCTCCGTCCTTCAAGGTGACGATAGCCTTCTTGAAGTTGTTAGCGCGACCCTCCAAGAGACCGGCCTTGGTGTAGCGGCTCTTGAGTTTGCCCATGTAGTTCACGGTGTTCACATCCGTCACGACGACGTTGTACATCTGTTCTACGGCATTGCGAATCTGCAGCTTGTTAGCCCTCACGTCAACGATAAAACCGTAGCGATTCAACTTTTCGCCCTGAATCGTCATTTTCTCGGTCAAAACCGGCTTAATAATAATTTCCATTGTGTGTCTTGCGTTTTTAAGCTAACATCGTATTCAATACATTCTCAGCGCCTTCCACCATCACGATCGCCGAAGCGTTCATCACGTCGTACGTGCAGACGTTCTGCGCCAGCACGGGCTGTACGTAGGGGAGGTTGCGGCACGAGAGCTGAAGGTTTGCATTGGACTCCGGGAGAACCAGCAGTACCTTTTTGTCGGCTACTTTCAGCGCATCGGCCAGGGCAACGACGGCCTTGGTCTTGGGGGCCTCCATCGAGATGGGCTCCACTACGCTGATGACGCCGGCCTGTGCCTTGTAGGTCAGTGCGCTGCGGCGGGCCAGCTGCTTGAGCTTCTTGTTGAGCTTGAAGCTGTAATCGCGGGGCTGGGGGCCGAAGATGCGTCCGCCGCCCGGGAAGAGGGGGGACTTGATGCTGCCGGCACGTGCACCGCCGGTGCCTTTCTGGCGCTTGAGCTTACGCGTCGAACCGGCAACCTCGTTGCGCTGCTTCGACTTGTGCGTACCCTGGCGCTGGTCAGCGAGATACTGCTTCACGTCCAGGTAGATAGCGTGGTCATTAGCCTCCACGCCGAAAACGGCATCCGAAAGGACTACCTTACGACCCGTTTCCTTTCCTTGTGTGTTTAAAACAGCTAATTCCATACTACTTCTCAATTGTTAAATAAGCACCTTTTGCACCCGGGATCGAACCTTTCACGAGGATAAGGTTGCTTTCGGGAATAACTTTCAAAACACGCAGGTTCAAAACCTTGACCTGCTCGCCACCCATCTGGCCGGGCAAACGCTTGCCCTTGAAGACACGCGAGGGATAGGACGACGCACCCAGCGAACCGGGTTTGCGCTGACGGTTGTGCTGGCCGTGGGTCTGGCCGCCCACGCCGCCGAAACCGTGGCGTTTCACAACGCCCTGGAAGCCTTTACCTTTCGATATCCCGGTCACGTCGACCCAGTCTTCCTCCGAGAAGAGGTCTACGGTGAGCGTGTCGCCGAGATTCACTTCGGGCATACCCTTGAATTCAGCCATCTTGCGCTTGGGGGTAGTGCCGGCTTTCTTGAAGTGACCTAACAAACTGCTGCTGGTGTGCTTTTCACTTTTCTCGTCATAGGCAATCTGTACCGCTTCGTAGGTATCCTTCTCCACGGTCTTGATTTGCGTAACAACGCACGGCCCAGCCTCAATGACAGTGCATGGTATATTCTTACCCTCGGCACTGTAAACGGAAGTCATTCCGATTTTCTTTCCAATAAGTCCTGACATTTGTTGTCGATTGTTTGTTATAAATAAAGTGATCTTTCGTGCTATACTAATATACGTACAAGCCTTCCGTTATCACACTTTGATTTCGACCTCCACACCCGAAGGGAGTTCCAGCTTCATCAGTGCGTCGATCGTCTTGGGCGTCGACGAATAGATGTCGAGGATACGCTTGAAGGTGCAGAGCTGGAACTGCTCGCGGGCTTTCTTGTTGACGAAAGTCGAGCGGTTCACCGTGAAAATCTGCTTGCGCGTGGGAAGGGGCACCGGGCCGCTTACAACGGCGCCCGTGCTCTTCACGGTCTTCACAATCTTCTCGGCCGACTTGTCCACGAGATTGTGATCGAATGACTTTAACTTGATTCTAATCTTCTGGTTCATATGTTTGCTTATTCTATATCCTTACGTTTACCACTCGCTTTCTCGATGATCTCCTTAGCCAAGTTGGCAGGAACCTCCTCGAAGTGCGAGAACTCCATAGACGAGGTTGCACGGCCCGACGAGATCGTACGCAGTACGGTCACATAGCCGAACATCTCCGACAGGGGAACCTTGGCTTTCACCACGCGGGCGGTGCCTTTCGACTCCATGCCGGTGATCTGGCCGCGGCGCTTGTTCAGGTCGCCGATAATGTCGCCCATGTTCTCCTCGGGGGTCACGACCTCCACGGACATGATGGGCTCCATAATCACCGAGCCGGCCTTGGGGGCAGCGTTGCGATAACCGTTGCGGGCAGCGATTTCGAACGACAGCTGGTCGGAGTCCACGGGGTGGAACGAACCGTCGAGCAGCGTAATCTTCATCGAGTCCATCTTGTAACCGGCCAGCGCACCGTTGGTCATCGCCGAAGCAAAGCCCTTCTGCACCGCAGGGATGAACTCCTTGGGAATATTACCGCCCTTGACCTGGTCAACGAACGTAAGGCCCATCGCACCGTCGTCGGCAGGGCCGATCTCGAAGATGATGTCGGCGAACTTACCACGGCCACCGGTCTGCTTCTTGAACACCTCGCGGTGCTGAACCGTCTTGGTAAGCGACTCCTTGTAGTTGACCTGGGGGGCACCCTGGTTGATCTCGACGCCGAACTCACGGCGCAGACGGTCGACGATGATGTCGAGGTGCAACTCACCCATACCGCTGATGACGGTCTGGCCCGAATCCTCGTCGGTGTGAACCGTAAAGGTGGGGTCTTCCTCAGCCAGTTTCGACAGGGCGATGCCGAGCTTGTCCAGATCCTTCTGGGTCTTGGGCTCGACGGCCAGGCCGATCACCGGTTCGGGGAAGGTCATCTGCTCCAGGACGATCGGTGCGTTCTCGGCGCAGAGCGTGTCGCCCGTATGGATCTCCTTGAAACCTACGGCAGCGCAGATGTCGCCGGCCGATACGGTCTCCATGGGGTTCTGCTTGTTGGCGTGCATCTGGTAAATACGGCTGATACGCTCGCGCTTGCCGCTGCGGGAGTTGAGCACGTACGAACCTGCATCGAGCTTACCCGAATAGATACGCACGAAGCACAGGCGGCCTACGAAGGGGTCGGTGGCGATCTTGAATGCGAGACCGCAGAACGGATCGTTCTCCGATGCATGGCGCACCTCTTCCTGCTCGGTCTTGGGGTTGATACCCGTCACGGCGGGCACGTCCAGCGGCGAGGGCAGGAACGCAATGACATAGTCGAGCAGTTTCTGTACGCCTTTGTTGTGGAACGACGAGCCGCAGAGCATCGGAACGACCTGCATCGAGATCGTAGCCTTGCGGATGGCTGCGAGCAGCTCCTCGGGGGTGATCGAATCGGGATCCTCGAAGAACTTCTCCATCAGCACCTCGTCGGTCGAAGCGACCTCTTCGATGAGTTTCGCACGCCATTCGGCAGCCTCCTCGGCCATCGAGGCGGGAATCTCCTTCAGTTCGAAGTTATCGCGGACGGACTTGTCGTCGTAGTAATAGATCGCATTATTATATATAAGGTCTACCAATCCTTCGAACTTGTCCTCGGCACCGATCGGCAGGACGACCGGAAGGGCCGTAGCACCGAAGTGCTCCTTGATCTGTGCGCAGACTGCCAGGAAATCGGCGCCCGTACGGTCCATCTTGTTGACGTAGCCGATACGGGGGACATTGTACTTGTCCGCCTGGCGCCATACGGTCTCCGACTGGGGCTCTACGCCGCCTACGGCGCAGAACGTCGCAACGGCGCCGTCCAGCACGCGGAGCGAACGCTCCACCTCGACCGTAAAGTCGACGTGTCCCGGGGTGTCGATCAGGTTGATCTGGTACTGTTTGTCCTTATAGTTCCAGAATGCGGTGGTAGCGGCCGAGGTAATGGTGATACCGCGCTCCTGCTCCTGAACCATCCAGTCCATCGTAGCGCCGCCTTCGTGTACCTCACCGATCTTGTGGGTTTTACCCGTGTAAAAAAGGATCCGCTCCGACGTGGTGGTCTTACCGGCATCGATGTGTGCCATGATACCGATATTGCGAGTGTAATGTAAATCTCTGGTTGCCATCTGTTCGGTCTCCTTATTAGAATCTAAAGTGTGCGAATGCCTTGTTGGCCTCGGCCATGCGGTGCATCTCCTCCTTGCGTTTGAAGGCGGCACCCTGCTGGTTGAAGGCATCCATTATCTCTGCTGAGAGCCTATCTGCCATCGTCTTTCCGGCGCGCTTGCGAGAATAGAGGACAAGGTTTTTCATGGAAATAGAAATCTTGCGCTCCGGACGAACCTCCATAGGAACCTGGAACGTCGCACCTCCGATACGCTTCGATTTCACTTCGACTTGGGGTGTGATGTTCTCCAGGGCCTGTTTCCAGATTTCCAGGGGAGATTTATCAGCATCCTTCATCTTCTTGCCTACCAGATCCAACGCATCGTAGAAAATGGTGTAGGCAATACTCTTCTTACCGTCCAACATAAGGTTGTTGACGAAACGGGTCACAGACACGTCGCCGAACTTGGGATCCGGAAGTAGAATTCGCTTTTTTGGCTTAGCTTTTCTCATTGTTTATTCGAAAATTGTCTAATTAATGTTTCTCGTGATTATTTACCTGCCTTGGGGCGCTTTGCACCGTACTTCGAACGGCGCTGGCGACGACCGTCGACACCAGCCGAGTCGAGCGCACCGCGCACGAGGTGGTAACGTACACCGGGGAGGTCTTTCACACGACCGCCGCGGACGAGCACGATGGAGTGCTCCTGCAAGTTGTGGCCTTCACCGGGGATGTAGGCGTTGACCTCCTTGCCGTTGGTCAATCTTACACGCGCAACCTTACGCATAGCCGAGTTAGGCTTCTTCGGGGTCGTAGTGTACACACGGGTACATACGCCTCGGCGCTGGGGACACGCTGCGAGTGCCGGGGACTTGCTCTTGTCCTCCATGCTCACTCGACCGTTTCTCACTAACTGTTGAATAGTTGGCATTTCTTAAACTGTCCTTTAATTGTTAAAAAATCTATCTCCATTGTCCAAAATGGACTGCAAAGGTACGCAATTTTTCGGAAATACAATATATATGCACATCTTTTTTCGCCTTTTTCCAGCATTTTAGCCGGCTTGCGATTCTTTTTGCTTATACAATTCACAAAACAATAAACATCGGCTATACGAAAATCAACAACCGGTTTTCCATCAGCACGATAGCGGCTTCGCAGACAGCAGGGAAGAGCGGCACGGACTTTGCCCCGCATGGCGGATGCGGATCCCCGCGGCGGCCACCGCCCGTCCGGGGGCAGGACATGACAACCCGCGGCAAAGCGGCCGCAAGAAAAATGACAGCCGCCAGGAAACACCTCTCACACGGCCTCTTGCTGCTGCTCCTCGCCCCCGTGCTGCTCCGGCGACAAGGGCGGAACCCGGCCGAAACCTGCGGGCTTCGCTCCCCATACCGCAGGCTGCAAGACACCGGGCGGGAAAGCCGTGGCGACGCTCCGGGAAAACGACACAGAGAAGTCGACATGCCCAGCAACGGCCACAGTCACAGCAAAGCCTATTCGATATGCGTCATACCGCGCTACGACTGACCGGCAGCACCGCCGAAACAGCGACTGGACACGACCAAAACGGCTGCGTCCCGTTTTTTATGCCGCGACGCCGCCAAAAAGACGACAAAACAAGAAACTTTTGCTATTTTTGCAGGAAAATCCGAAACAAACCGTTACGAAGAGCTATGGAGTACAATTTCAAGGAGATCGAGCCCAAGTGGCAGCGCCGCTGGCAGGAAAATAAAACCTACAAGGTCGAGACCGACCCGTCGCGGCCCAAATTCTACGTGCTCGACATGTTCCCCTACCCGTCGGGCGCCGGCCTGCACGTAGGCCATCCGCTGGGCTATATCGCCTCGGACATCTACTCGCGCTACAAACGCCAAAAAGGCTTCAACGTCCTGCACCCGATGGGATACGACGCCTTCGGCCTGCCCGCCGAGCAGTACGCCATACAGACCGGCCAGCACCCCGCCGTGACGACCGAGCGGAACATCGCCCGCTACCGCGAGCAGCTCGACAAGATCGGGTTCTCGTTCGACTGGGATCGCGAGGTGCGCACTTGCGACCCCGCCTATTACAAATGGACGCAGTGGGCGTTCCTCAAGATGTTCGGCTCCTATTACTGCTATGACAAGCAGCAGGCGCGCCCGATCGAAGAGCTGACCGCGGCCTTCGAACAGGGCGGCACCCAGGGACTGAACGTGGCCTGCTCGCAGGAACTGCATTTCACGGCCGAAGAATGGCGCGCCATGCCGGAGGAGGAGAAGGAGCGGACGCTCCACAACTACCGCCTCGCGTTCCGTGCCGACACGATGGTCAACTGGTGCCCGAAGCTGGGAACCGTGCTCGCCAACGACGAAGTGCACGACGGGCTTTCGGTGCGCGGCGGCCATCCGGTCGAACAGAAACGGATGAAACAGTGGCTCCTGCGCGTGACGGCCTACGCCCAGCGCATGCTCGACGGGCTGGACAGGCTCGCCTGGAGCGACTCCCTGAAGGAGATCCAGCGCAACTGGATCGGCCGTTCGGAGGGGGCCCAGGTCTTCTTCGACATAAAGGATTCGGCGCGCAAACTCGAAATATTCACCACCCGCCCCGACACGATCTTCGGCGTGACGTTCATGGTCATCGCCCCCGAACACGAGTGGGTGGGCGAACTGACCACGCCCGACAACAAGGCGGCCGTCGAGGAGTACATCTGCCAGGCCAAGAAACGCTCCGAGCGTGAGCGCATCGCCGAGACCAAACGCGTAAGCGGCGTGGCGACAGGATCTTACGCCATCAATCCCTTCACCGGCAAGGCCATCCCGATCTACATCTCGGACTACGTGCTGGCCGGCTACGGGACGGGGGCCATCATGGCTGTCCCCGCCCACGACTCGCGCGACTACGCCTTCGCCCGCCATTTCGGGCTGGAGATCGTCCCGGTAGTCGAAGGCGGCGACATTTCACAGGAGTCGTACGACGCCAAATCGGGCAAAGTAATCAACTCGGATTTCCTCGACGGCAAGGATGTAAAGGAGGCGATCGGGATCATGTTCGACCAAATCGAGCAACGCGGATTGGGCCGCAAACGCATCAACTACCGCCTGCGCGACGCCATCTTCTCGCGCCAGCGCTACTGGGGCGAGCCGTTCCCGATCTATTACCGGGGCGACGTGGCCTGCCCGCTCGCCGAGGACAAACTCCCGCTCGAGCTGCCGCCCATCGCCGACTTCGGCCCCACCGAACAGGGCGAGCCGCCGCTGGCGCGCGCCACGAATTGGGCGACGCCGGAGGGCTATCCCTACGAGCTGTCGACCATGCCCGGATTCGCCGGGTCGTCGGCCTACTACCTGCGTTACATGGATCCGCACAACGACGAGGCGCTCGTCGGCCGTGAAGCCGACGAATACTGGCGCAACGTCGACCTCTACGTGGGCGGCATCGAGCACGCCACGGGACACCTCATGTACTCGCGGTTCTGGAACATGTTCCTCTACGACCTGGGCGTCGTCTGCGAAGAGGAGCCGTTCCGCAAACTCGTCAACCAGGGCATGATCCAGGGGCGCTCGAATTTCGTCTACCGCATCGTCGGCACCAACAAATTCGTGTCGCTCGGCCTGAAAGACCAGTACCAGACCCAGGCGCTCTATGTCGACGTGAACATCGTCCGCAACGACATCCTCGACCTGGACGCCTTCCGCGCCTGGATGCCCGAATACAAGGACGCGGAATTCATCCTCGAAGACGGGAGGTACGTCTGCGGCTGGGCCATCGAGAAGATGTCCAAGTCGTTCTACAACGTCGTGAACCCCGACTACATCGTCGACAACTACGGCGCCGACACGCTGCGCATGTACGAAATGTTCCTCGGCCCGCTCGAACAGTCCAAACCCTGGGACACGAACGGCATCGACGGCGTCTACAAGTTCCTGCGCCGTTTCTGGCGCCTGTTCTACGACCGCGACGGCAAACTGGCGGTCACCGACGAAAAGGCGACCGAAAAGGAGCTCCGCACGCTGCACAAAACGATCAAGAAGGTCAGCGAGGACATCGAGAACTTCTCGTTCAACACCTCCGTCGCCGCCTTCATGATCTGCCTCAACGAATTGGGCGAATGCAACAAGCGCGAGGTGCTTGAGCCGCTGACCGTCCTGCTGGCACCCTTCGCTCCGCATATCGCCGAGGAACTGTGGGAAGCGCTGGGACACACGACCTCGGTCTGCACGGCAAGCTACCCCGCCTACGATGAGAAACACCTCGCGCAGAGCGCCTTCGAATACCCGGTTTCGGTCAACGGCAAACTCCGTTTCAAGAAGGAGTACGCCACGTCGATGACGCCCGCCCAGATCCAGGCCGACGTCGTGACGCAGCCCGAGGCGCAGAAATGGCTCGAAGGCAAGGCCCCGAAGAAAGTCATCGTCGTCCCGGGCAAGATCATCAACATCGTGATCTGACGCACCCCGGCGCAAGGCGCCACCGACGCCCCCGACACGGCGGATGCGGTCGAATCCGCGCCCGCATTCCCGGACAACCCGCCCCGCCCTGCGGGGACAAAAACGATAAGACCATGAGACGACCACACACACTGCTCGCCGCCGCTCTCCTGCTCGCCGCAGGCACGGCGGCCGCACAGGACTACGGACAAGCTGCGACGCTGAAAATCTGGGACAACACGACGGCGCCCCACAGCAACGGCATCGCCACGCCCGAACGGGAACCCGAGCCGAACCGGATTGCCGACGTTTCGCAGGCCGTGCTCTACATCTTCCCGGCCGACCCCGCAAAAGCGACGGGGCAGGCCGTCGTGATCTGCCCGGGCGGGGGCTACGTGAAACTGTGCATCGACTACGAAGGTTACGACATGGCCAAGTGGTTCGCCGCCAACGGCATCACGGCCGCCGTACTCAAATACCGCATGCCCAACGGCCACCCCGAGGTGCCGCTGGAGGACGCCGAACAGGCGCTGCGCATCATGATGGGGCTCGAAGCGGGCGCCACCGGGTTCACGGCCGGCAAGGTCGGCATCGTGGGCAGCTCGGCAGGCGGGCACCTCGCGGCCTCGGCCTCAACGCTCGCTGCGACCAAACCCGCCTTCTCGATCCTTTTCTACCCGGTCATCACGGCCGAAAAGAGCAAAGGGCACCAGGGGTCGTTCAACGCCCTGCTGGGCGACGGGCGCAATGCGGAGAGCGACACGTGGTATTCGCTCCAGAACCGCGTGACGGCACATACCCCGCCGACGCTGCTGCTGCTTTCGGACGACGACCGTACGGTGCCGCCCGTCAACAGCACCCTCTATTACAACGCCCTCAAGGAGCACGGCGTGAAAGCCTCGATGCACATCTACCCCACCGGCGGGCACGGCTGGGGCATCCGCGACCACTTCGAATACAAGGAGCAGTGGCAACAGGCAACGCTGGACTGGCTGAAAAAGCTGAACGAAGCATAGAATCCAGCTTCCGTGCTCCTGCGGCAACCCGGCCTGCCCGGCTGCGTGGATGTCGGGATACGACCGGCCACAAGCCGCAAAAGCGCAGGGAGGGAACTCGCGGAAGCCGTAGTGCAGGCGGCCGTCCGGGAATTCGGCCAACAGGTTCGTTCCCGCCGGGAGTCGAATTGGCCTGCGGGGCAATAATCTCCCCACGGAGAAGCGTAACCCCGTTTTTTCAGACCGCGCATTGCCGTTTGACGATTATTGCGTATCTTTGCCGGCAAAATAAGGATTTATGGCAGACAACAGCATTTTGAGCCGTCTCGACGGCCTGAAACTCAAATACGAGGAGACGGGGCAGAAACTCACCGACCCCGAAGTCATCGCCGACGTCAAACAGTTCGTGCAGCTCAACAAGGAGTACAAGGAGCTGGAGCCGATCATCGAAACCTCGGAACGCTACCGCACGGCGCTGGCCAACCTGGCCGAAGCCAAGGACATCCTCTCCAACGACAAGGACGAGGAGATGCGCGAAATGGCACGCGGCGAGATCACCGAACTGGAACCGGCCATCGAGCAGATGGAAGAGCAGATCAAACTGCTGCTGATCCCCAAAGACCCGCAGGACTCGAAGAACGCCATCATGGAGATCCGCGGCGGCACGGGCGGCGACGAGGCGGCCATCTTCGCCGGCGACCTGCTGCGCATGTATACCAAATACATCGAGTCGAAGGGCTGGCGCTACGAAATGACATCGTTCTCGGACGGTGCCGCGGGAGGCTACAAGGAGGTCGTCCTCAAAGTCACGGGGCAGAACGTCTACGGCACGCTCAAATACGAATCGGGCGTACACCGCGTACAGCGCGTGCCACAGACCGAGACGCAGGGCCGCGTCCACACGTCGGCCGCCTCGGTGGCCGTACTGCCCGAAGCCGAGGAATTCGACGTCGAGATCTCGATGAACGACATCCGCAAGGATATCTTCTGTGCCTCGGGGCCGGGCGGACAGTCGGTCAACACGACCTATTCGGCCATCCGCCTGACGCACATCCCCACGGGCATCGTCGTACAGTGCCAAGATCAGAAGTCACAGCTCAAGAACTTCGACAAGGCCTTCGAAGAGTTGCGTACGCGCGTGTTCAACCTCGAATATTCGAAATACCTCGACGAGATCGCCTCGAAGCGCAAGACGATGGTCTCGACAGGCGACCGCTCGGCCAAAATCCGCACCTACAACTACCCGCAGGGACGCATCACCGACCACCGCATCAACTATACGATCTACAACCTCTCGGCCTTCATGGACGGTGACATTCAGGACGTGATCGACCACCTGATCGTAGCGGAGAACGCCGAGCGCCTGAAGGAAAGCGAGTTGTAAAAACTGTCCGCCATGGGAGCCCCCATCCCCGCATGCGTACTGCCCCCGTCCGGGCCGGTTGCACCGGGGCAACCCCTGCCTTCCATGCCCAACGGGCTTGGACGGGGAACCCGCCGCAAACCGCTATCGACCGAAAAACATTGCAAACCGACAAACTGACAGGCCGGGCATTCGACGACGAGGTATACGCCGTCGTGGCGCAAATCCCCGCCGGGAAGATCGTTTCCTACAAGCAGATCGCCCGGCTGATCGGCATGCCCGGCCACGCCCGCCGCGTAGGCCGCGCCATGGTCTCCGCCCCGGCAGGGCTCCCCTGCCACCGCGTGGTCAACAGCGCCGGGCGCACCGCCCCCGGCTGGCCGCAGCAACGGGAATTGCTCGAAAAGGAAGGCGTTCGCTTCAAGGCCAACGGCTGCGCCGACGTCGTCCGCTTCATGTGGGAGGAAATCCTGTAACCCGCATCGCACCTGCCCCACGACCGGAACCCGCATCGGGAGCTGCGACGGGAAGAGCACCGGGAACCCCGCCGGGAAGGTCATTCGCCCCTCCCGCCGGACACGATCGCCCGGCTGGCCGCGGCAACATATCGCCGGAAAAAATTTGGCATTCCGCACCAAAACCGTTATCTTCGCATCATCCCGCATACGCTCCGGACATACTGCGGCGGGCAATATTCCCCGCCGGGAATGCGTTTACCGGGAAAAAGCACCGCATGAAAAGATACATCCTGCTCCTATCCGCACTCTTTGCCGCGACACTCTCCGCCGTGGCGCAGCGTCCCCTGTATATCGTCAACGGCGTCGAAACCGAAGAGATCGAATCGATCCCGCCCGACGACATCGAAAATATCGAATCCCTGCCGGCCGACGAGGAAACCATCGCCCGCTACGGGGAGAAAGCCGCCAACGGGGTAATACTCATCTCGCTCCGCTACGACAAACCCGCAGTCTTCGAGGCCGGCACGACCTTCGACGAGTACATCGCCGGGCAGGTCAAATGGGACGACGACGAACCGGCAGCCCGCATCATACTGCGCTACACCGTAACTCCCGAAGGCAAGGCCGTCCTGGCGCAGGAGCTCGAATCGACGGACAACCGCCTCAAGCGGCGCGTGCTGAAGGCACTCTCTGAAGCCCCGCACTGGCACCCGGCGCAGAAAAACGGCGTCGCCGTCGCAAGCGAAGGGGTGCTGCACATCCAGCTCCCCAAGGGCAAGCGGATGCCCCGTCCCGTAGAACTGGTTTGGCGCTGACCCATGCTGCCGCACGCCCATATCACCCTGTCGGAATTACAAAGGCTCGTGAAGGAGACCCTCCACGAGCGTTTTGCCTTGCCCGTCTGGGTGAGCGCCGAGATCTCCGAGGTCAAAGTCAACTATTCGGGGCACTGCTACCTGGAACTCGTCGAGAAAGGGGGCGATAACGGCGTGCCGCTGGCACAGTCGCGCGCCGTGATCTGGCGCACGGCCTACTCCCGCATCGCGGGCTATTTCGAGGCCGAAACCGGGCAGCGGCTCGCCGCAGGGATCAAGATCCTGGCCAAAGTCGCCGTCAACTACCACGAACTCTACGGATTCTCGCTCCAGATCACCGACATCGACCCTGCCTACACGCTGGGCGACATGCAGCGGCAGCGGCAGCAGACCATCGACTGTCTGCGCAAGGAGGGCGTGTGGGACATGAACCGCGAGGTCGGGATGCCCGCCGTCGTACAGCGCATAGCCATCGTTTCGAGCGCCAATGCCGCCGGCTACCAGGATTTCTGCAAGGAGATCGGCAAAAGCCCCTACCGGTTCCGCCTCACGCTCTTCGATGCGTTCATGCAGGGTGCGGCGGCCGAGGAGTCGATCGTTGCGGCGCTGTGCGCCGTGGCCGACCGCATGGAGGAGTTCGACGCCGTGGTCATCATCCGCGGCGGCGGTTCGGCCAGCGACCTCAACTGTTTCAATGCCTACCGGCTCTGCACCCACGTGGCGCAGTTCCCGCTGCCGGTGCTGACGGGTATCGGCCATGACAAGGACACGAGCGTGGCGGACATGGTGGCGCATACGGCGCTCAAAACCCCGACGGCGGTGGCCGGATGGCTCGTGGAGCGGATGGACACGATCGACGCATGGCTCGACAACGCCGCCCTGCAACTGCGCGACAACGTACTGGTCACCTCGCGGGCACAGGAACTGCGGCTTCAGGAGCTGTCCAGCCACCTGCTCTTCCATGCCAAGGGGCTGCTCAGACAACGGGGGATGGCCCTGGAGCAGATGCGCGAAACCCTCGCGGCCAGTGCCGGGAATTTCCTCGCACGCCAGGCGTCCCGGCTCGGCAATGCGGCCGAACTGGTCGCCGGACGCTCCCCGGAGCGTATCCTGCGGCTGGGCTTCGCCATCGTCCGCACGGACGGCAAAGCCGTTTTCTCCGCCGCACAAGTCGGAAAAGGCGACACGCTCGACATCGAGGTCGCCGACGGCCGCATCGAGGGCACCGTTCAATACACCGAAACGAAATGACCCCGCCATGAAAGAGGACACCCCTTTCCGGATCGCGTTCTGCGTGCTGTGCCACAAGTACACGCCCGTGCTGGCGGAACTCGTGCACCAGCTCGATGCACCCGGCAACGGGCTGTTCATCCATGTGGACGGCAAGGCGGACATCGGGGCCTTCGCCGCACTCGGCAAGACCGGGCGCGTTTGTTTTGTCGAACCGCGTACGAAAGTTTACTGGGGCGGATTCGGCATGGTAGAAAGTACACTCCGGCTTTTCTCGGCGACACGCGACGGGGGTTTCCGTTACGTCGTCCTGATTTCGGGCGACACCCTGCCGTTATACCCTGCCGAAACGATACGTACGGTACTCCGGGAAGCCTATGCCCGGGGACGGCAGTTCATTTCGGCCAATCCGTCCATCACCCCCGAAGAGGCCGACCGAGTACGCCGGAGAAGGTTCTGCCCCGACAAATCGACCTTCGCCCGCCGCTTGCTGCGGATCGCCATGAAATGCACCATGCGTGCGGACAACCCTTTTTTCGACCGGCTCCCGCCGCTGGAGAAAGGCAGCCAGTGGATTGCAATTACGGATCGTATGCGCGATTTCATCTTCGATTACCTCTCTGTACACCCGGACTTTATCCCTGCATTTCGGTACAGCCATGCAGCCGATGAACTATTTTTTCATACGCTGCTCGGCGACTCCCCGTTTGCCGGGTACAACGCGAATTATTCGCTTGTCCATGCCGACTGGTCGCACCCCGGGGCACATCCGAAAACATTGTACACAAGCGACTTGTCTCAACTGTCCGGACTCAAGTCGAGGGGGGGGGTCCCCGCTTTTCGCCCGCAAGTTCGACGACGGGCTGGACATCGCCCGCTACCGCGAAATCCTGTTCGGGCAGGGAACTAAGGCTGCACGGTAAGGGCACGATGAGAAACAGTTGTTAAACCACGAGAGATATGGCAAAGAAAAAAGAACCGGCCTACGCCGAGGCGATCGCCGAGATCGAGAAAATCCTCGCCCGCTTCCGCAGCGAAGAGATGGATGTGGACAGCCTCGCCGCCGAGGTCAAACGCGCCACGGAGCTGATCGCAAGCTGCAAGGCGCGCCTGCACAAGGCCGAAGAGGAGGTATCGAAGATTCTGGAATGACGATGAAGAAACTGATCAAATGGACGCTTAACCACGTGCCGCGGCCGCTCCTGCAACGCATCGCGGGCTGGGCCGTGCCGATGGCGGGCCTGTTTTACAGGGGACGCGGCGCTGAGTGCCCCGTATGCGGAGCCAAATACCGGAAATTCCTGCCCTACGGCTACGTGCATACACGCGCCAATGCACTCTGCCCCAAATGCCTGTCACTGGAACGCCACCGGCTGCTGTGGCTCTACCTCACGCGCGAGACCGACCTGCTCAAATGCTATCCCCGCACGCTCCACATCGCGCCCGAGGTCTGCATCATGCGCCACCTGAAACCCCATTTTGCGGGGCATCCGGGGCAATACGTCACGGCCGACCTCGAAAGCCCGCTGGCCGACCTGCATTTCGACGTACAGCAAATCCCGCTGGCCGACGATTCAGTCGACGTCATCCTCTGCAACCACCTGCTCGAACACGTCGCCGACGACCGCAAGGCGCTGTGCGAACTCTACCGCATCCTCAAACCCGGCGGCTGGGGCATCCTGCTCTCGCCCGTGGAGGCGGATTACGAACAGACCTTCGAGGATGACACGATCACCGACCCCGACGAGCGCACGCGCATCTTCGGGCAATACGACCACCGCCGCATCTACGGGGCGGACTATCCCGACCGGCTTCGCGCCGCGGGTTTCGAAGCCGCGGATATCGACTACGCCGCGACGTTTACCGATGCGGAACGGGAACTGTACGCCCTGCCCGAAGACCATATCTACGTCGTTTACAAGCACTGACCCGGCAACCGGACACGGTGTCCGCAGCCGCGCCCGGCAGCCCGGGGTATACGAGATGTACGGAATATTTTCCGGAGTTCCCTGCTTAGGCCGAAACGCACGGCAATGCGGATCCCGTCAGTAGAGGAAAAACACGATCCCGATGAAATGCGCCACGACCGCAAGGTTGATCAGCAGATGCCATACCATGTGGTGGTAGCGAAACCCCTGCCGGGCATAGAACCAGGCGCCGAGCGTGTAGAGCACGCCGCCCGCGGCGATCAGCACCAGCAACGCCGTTGAGGCCTGCCGCACGAAAAGCGGCAGGAAGAAGACGATCGTCCATCCCATCACCAGGTAAATCGTCAGGCTGATGGCCGGGATCGAGTTGCGCGACAGCGACTTGTAAAAGATGCCGAACAGCACCATCGCCCACTGCAGGATGGTGATGAATATCCCCTGCCAGCCGCCGATGACCGATAAGGCGATCGGGGTGTAACTGCCGGCGATCGCCACATAGATGAAGATATGGTCGAGGATATGGAAAACGGCCTTGTGCTTCGAGGCCGGGTTCATCGAATGGTAGAGCGTCGAGGCAAGGAACATCAGGAAGATCGAGATCACGAAAATGCTCACCGAAACCGATGCCGTAACCGGGTTGGGGTCATGCACGTAGGCCCACACGGCGGCAAACGGGAGCGCCACGAGGGCCACGAGCGACATCACCCCGTGCGTAACCGTATTGGCGATCTCCTCGCCCACGGTCGGAACATAAACATCCTTTTTATTTGCCATAACGCCGTGTATTGGTCTGACGTGCCAAATTTATGAAATTTTTTCATATCTTTGCGAGCAAGGTTAAGCGGTTAGGCAAAAATGGACTTTTCACGGTATGAAAATCTCCGCACGCTCGTGCGCGCGAACTTCTCGGAGCAGACCCGGGCCCTCGTCGACGAGGCGCTCGTCTACGCCGACGGGAAGCTCACGGGCCTGTGCCGCTATGACGGCACGCCGCTGCTCGACCATGCCGTAGCCGTGGCTATGGTCGTGATCTCGGAAGTGGGCCTCGGCCGCAACTCCACGGTCTCGGCCATCCTGCACGACGTGGTGCGCCTGGCCCACAAGCGGCTCCCCGCCGAAGAGTTCCTCGCCCTGACCGCCGACATCCGCGATCGCTTCGGCGAACAGGTCGTGGGCATCACGATGGGCCTCGCGAACATCTCGGAACTGCGGCTCAAGGTCGCCAAGGAACAGGCCGACAATTTCCGCGACCTGCTGGTTTCCTATTCGGAAGATCCGCGCGTGATTCTCATCAAGCTGGCCGACCGGCTCGAAGTGATGCGCTCGCTCGAAATGTTCCCGCGTGAAAAATGGCGCAAGAAGAGCTGGGAGTCGATGAACCTCTACGCCCAGATCGCCCATAAACTGGGCCTTTACAGCCTCAAGAGCGAACTGGAGGACATCGCGCTGAAATACCTCGAACCCAAGGACTACGAACATATCGTCACCAAGCTCGAAGAGAGCGCCGAGGAGCGCAGGGCCTTCATCGCGCGGTTCCTGGTGCCCATCGAGGAGAGGCTCGGCAAGCTGGGCATCAAATACCACATCAAGAGCCGCACCAAGTCGATTTTCTCGATCTGGACGAAGATGCACAAGCAGAACGTCCCGTTCGAAGGGGTCTACGACATCTTCGCCATCCGCATCATCATCGACTGCGACAAGGAGCAGGAGAAACAGCAGTGCTGGACGGCCTATTCCATCGTCACGGATTTCTACACGCCCAACCCCAACCGCATGCGCGACTGGATCTCGATCCCGAAATCCAACGGGTACGAATCGCTGCACACCACCGTGTCGGCCGGCGGCCGGTGGGTCGAGGTGCAGATCCGCACCGAACGCATGGACGCCGTAGCCGAACGCGGCATCGCGGCGCACTGGCGCTACAAGGGGGTCAACCAGGGAGCCCAGACCAGCGAAATGTGGCTGGGACGCCTGCGCGAACTGTTAGAGGACACCACGCATTCGCTGGCGCAGCGCTTCGACGCCAAGCCGGCCTCGGGCGAGATCTTCGTCTTCACGCCCAACGGCGACCTGCGGAAACTGCCCGAGGGGGCTTCGCTCCTGGACTTCGCGTTCGACATCCACACCTCGCTGGGTTCCACGTGCGTGGGGGGCAAGGTCAACAACCGGGCGGTCTCGATCCGCGAACAGCTCCACAACGGCGACATCGTCGAAATCCTGACCCAGAAGAACCAGACGCCCAAATCCGACTGGCTCAACTTCGTGGTCACGTCGAAGGCCCGCAACAAGATCAAGTCCTACCTGCGCGAAGAGCAGGCCAAACATACGCGCATGGGGCGCGAAGAGCTCGAACGCAAGCTCAAGAACTGGAAATTCACGCTGACCATCGACGAGGCGGTGGCCTACCTGGTCAAATACTTCAAAGTCCGCACCGGCACGGAAGTCTACGCACTGATCGCCACGCAGAAAGTCGACCTGGGCACGATCAAGGAGATCCTCGCCCGCCATATCTCGGGCGAAGCCGACGAACAGCGCCGTGCCGCCGCGGCCGAAGCCGAGCGCAACAAGGTGCACAACGTCAGGGAGAGCACCGCGCCGCAGGACGCGCTGGTGATCGACGACGACATCTCGAAGATCCAGTACAAACTGGCCAAATGCTGTAACCCGATCAAGGGCGACGACGTATTCGGGTTCGTGACGATCAACTCGGGCATCACGATCCACCGCAACGACTGCCCCAATGCCAAGCGCATGCGCGAGAACTATCCCTACCGGGTTATCGAAGCGCGCTGGCGTTCGACGGCCGAGGGCGCCTTCCGCGTCTCGATCCGCATCGTGGCGGCCGACACGACGGGCATGGCCAACCACATCACCGAGGTCATCAGCCGCGACCTGAAACTCAACATCCGCTCGATCAACTTCTCATCGCTCGCCAACGGGTGCATTGGGGGCACGGTGAGCGTCGAGGTGCCCGGCGCGGGCGTCGTGGACACGCTCATTCACTCCATCATGCGGATCAAGGGCGTGCAGCGTGCCTTCCGTATCAACAACTGATTCACACCACAATTTTACCCACATAAAAGTAAATGAATAACAACTCTATCAGCGTCGTATTTGCCGACCCGTCACACGCGCACTACGCCCAGCGTATCTGCGATCTGATCTACGAGTCGGCGTTGCAGCGTGGCACGGGCATCGCCAAGCGTTCGCCCGAATACATCGCCGCAAAAATGACCGGTGGCAAGGCCGTCGTGGCGCTGGACGGTGAGAAACTTATCGGTTTCAGCTACATCGAGTGTTGGGGACACGGCGATTTCGTCGCGACCTCGGGGCTTATCGTCGACCCGGAGTACCGCCATATGGGACTCGCGGAGCAGATCAAGCGACGAACATTCGAGCTGGCCCGACGACGATTCCCGTACGCCAAGTTATTCAGTATTACGACGTCGCTGCCCGTGATGAAACTCAATTCGCGCATGGGCTACACGCCGGTGACCTTTTCCGAGCTCACCGAGGACGAGGAGTTCTGGCGGGGTTGCCAGGGCTGCTGCAACTACGACATCCTGCAACGCAACAACCGGCGCATGTGCCTCTGCACGGGTATGCTCTACGACCCTGCCAAGGAACCCCCGCAGGTACAGTCGCGCATGGCGCCCTACATCATGTTCTTCAAAAACAAGTTCAAAAAATTGTTCCACCTGAAATAAACAAAACGATATAAGAAAATGGGAAAGCAAAAAGTAGTTCTGGCATTCAGCGGAGGTCTCGACACCTCGTTCTGCGTGAAATACCTCTCCGAGGATAAAGGGTACGATGTCTATACCGCCATCGCCAACACGGGCGGCTTCTCGAAGGAGGAGCTTGCGAACATCGAAAAACGCGCCCTGGCGCTGGGCGCCGTGAAGCACGCCACGCTCGACATCGAGCAGGAATACTACGAAAAGAGCATCAAATACATGATCTACGGCGACATCCTGCGCAACGGCACCTACCCCATTTCGGTCAGCTCGGAGCGTATTTTCCAGGCCATCGCCATCATCGAATACGCCAAGTCGGTCGGCGCCGACTGCGTGGCCCACGGCTCGACGGGCGCCGGCAACGACCAGGTGCGCTTCGACCTGACGTTCCAGGTGCTTGCTCCCGAAATCGAGATCATCACCCCGACGCGCGACATGACCCTGACGCGCGAATACGAGATCAACTACCTCCGCGAGCACGGCTTCGAGGCCGACTTCAAGAAGATGGAATACTCGATCAACAAGGGGCTCTGGGGCACGTCGATCGGCGGCAAGGAGACGCTCCGCTCGGAGCAGACGCTGCCCGAGGAGGCCTACCCGAGCCAGGTTACGGCCCACGCCGAGGAGCGTCTGAAGATCACCTTCCACGAGGGTGAGATCGCCGCCGTGAACGGCAAGCCCTACGCCGACAAGGTCGAGGCCATCCGCGCCGTCGAGGCCATCGGTTCGAAATTCGGCATCGGCCGCGACATGCACATCGGCGACACGATCATCGGCATCAAGGGCCGCGTAGGCTTCGAGGCCGCCGCCCCGATGCTCATCATCGCCGCACACAGGATGCTTGAGAAACACACCCAGACCAAATGGCAGATCTACTGGAAAGAGCAGGTCGCCAACTGGTACGGCATGTTCCTGCACGAGGCGCAATACCTCGAACCGGTGATGCGCGACATCGAAGCGATGCTCGCCTCCTCGCAGCGCAACGTCACGGGTACGGTCGAGCTGATCCTGCGTCCGTACAGCTACACGCTCGTGGGCGTCGATTCGACCTTCGACCTGATGAAGACCGACTTCGGCGAATACGGCGAGGTCAACAAGGCCTGGACGGCCGACGACGTGAAGGGCTTCACGAAGATCCTCGGCAACCAGATCAAGATTTACCACAACGTCCAGAAACGCAACAAGAAATGATCCGGGCCGGCATCATCGGAGGCGCCGGGTACACCGCCGGCGAACTGATCCGCCTGCTGCTCGCCCACCCGCAGGCCCGAATCGTCTTCGTCCACAGCACGAGCAACGCGGGCAACCGCCTCGCCGACGTACACGGGGGACTGGAGGGCGACACCGAAATGCGTTTCAGCGACGCTTACGACCTGGGAGCCATCGACGTGCTGTTCCTCTGTTCGGCACACGGCGAGAGCCGCAAATGGATGGAGGCGAACACGGTGCCCGCAGGCGTGAAGATCATCGACCTGGCGCAGGATTTCCGCGACGAGAGCGGCGGGTTCGTCTACGGGCTCCCCGAGCTGAACCGCGACCGTATCCGCACGGCACAGCGCGTCGCCAACCCGGGCTGCTTCGCCACGGCGATCCAGCTGGCACTGCTCCCGCTCGCAGCGGCGGGACTATTGACGGACGAGGTGCATGTGACGGCCGTGACCGGCTCGACGGGCGCGGGGGTGAAGCCCTCGGCCACGACCCATTTCAGCTGGCGTTCGGACAACATCTCGGTCTACAAAGCCTTCACGCACCAGCACCTCGTGGAAATCGGACGCAACCTGCGGCAGCTGGAGCCCTCGTTCGACCAGGCGGTGAACTTCGTGCCGATGCGCGGCGATTTCACGCGGGGCATCCTGGCAAGCGTCTACACCGCCTGTCCGCTCGACGAAGAGGCCGCACGCAAGCTCTACGCCGACTATTACGCCGCGGCAGCCTTCACGCACGCCACGACGCGCAGCATCGACCTAAAACAGGTCGTCAACACCAACAAGGCGCTCGTGGGCGTGTCGAAATACGGCGACAAACTGCACATCGTCTCGGTGATCGACAACCTGCTCAAAGGCGCCTCGGGACAGGCCGTGCAGAACATGAACCTGATGTTCGGGCTCGACGAAACCGCGGGGCTGCAGCTGAAAGCATCGGCATTTTAAAACGCCGCCTATAACAGCCGCTTTCGGGGCGGCAAAATGCGGCGCGACATCTCCGCATTGCCGTTCGGGGAGGGAAACCGGCGGGATAAAAGCCAAGCGTCAAGAAACGGAGGACGGGTTGCCCGCACACCCCGCGAAGACGCCCGTTTTAGCACAGCCTTCCTACCGCCCCGCAGGGAACGACACGCAGATGGTTTTGGGCACCCTTTTGCCACCAAAAGGTGCAATAATGAAAAAATTGTAAAAATGGAACTTTTCAACGTATATTCGCTCTATCCCGTAGAGCCCGTCCGGGGCAAAAGCTGCTTCGTCTACGACGCGGCAGGCACCGAATACCTCGACCTCTACGGCGGCCATGCCGTCATCTCGATCGGCCATGCGCAGCCCGACTACGTACGGGCCCTCTCGGAGCAGGCCGCACGGCTGGGATTCTATTCCAACTCGGTCGAGAACTCGCTCCAGACCACCCTGGCCGAAAAACTGGGCCGCGCATCGGGCTACGACGATTACAGCCTCTTCCTCTGCAATTCGGGAGCGGAGGCGAACGAGAACGCCCTGAAACTGGCTTCGTTCCACACCGGCCGCACGAAGGTGCTGGCCTTTTCCAAGGCGTTCCACGGCCGCACCTCGGGCGCCGTCGCCGCGACGGACAACCCCGCGATCTCTGCCCCCTTCAACCGCACGGCCAACGTGGAATTCGTACCGCTGAACGACATCGGAGCCGCGCGCGCGAAACTCGCCACGGGTGAGTTCGCCGCCGTCATCATCGAGGGCATCCAGGGCGTCGCCGGCATCCACTGCCCCGCGGACGACTTCCTGCGCGAACTGCGCACGGCGGCGAGCGAAACCGGCACGCAGCTTATCCTCGACGAAATACAGTCGGGCTACGGACGCACGGGTCGCTTCTTCGCCCACCAGGCTGCCGGCATCCGCCCTGACCTGATCACCACGGCCAAAGGCATGGGCAACGGCTTCCCGATCGGCGGCGTGCTGATCGCGCCCCATTTCGAGGCGCGCCCCGGGCTGCTGGGCACCACCTTCGGCGGCAACCACCTCGCCTGCGCAGCGGCCATCGCCGTGCTCGACGTGATGGAGCGCGACGGGCTCGTCGAGAACGCCGCCACGGTCGGCGAATACCTGCTCGGCGAACTGCATAAGATCGGCGGGCTGAAAGAAGTCCGCGGCCGCGGACTGATGATCGGCATCGAACTCGACGGCTCCGGGTCGGAGTTCCGCAAACGGCTGCTCTTCGAAAAACACATCTTCACGGGCGGCGCCGGCGCCTCGACCGTGCGGCTGCTGCCCGCGCTCTGCCTGACACGCGAACTGGCCGACCGCTTCCTCAACGCATTCAAAGAACTCGTACGATGAAAAAATTCACCTGTGTAGCAGACATCGGCGACCTGACGACAGCCGTCGCCGAAGCCATGGAGATCAAACGCGACCGGTTCCAGTTCACGGGGCTCGGCCGCAACAAAACCCTGCTGATGCTGTTCTTCAATTCGAGCCTCCGCACGCGGCTCTCGACGCAGAAGGCAGCGATGAACCTCGGCATGAACGTCATGGTATTGGACGTCAACCAAGGTGCCTGGAGGCTCGAAACCGAGCGCGGCGTGGTGATGGACGGCGACAAGGCCGAACACCTGCTCGAAGCCATCCCCGTCATGGGATCGTACTGCGACGTGATCGGCGTACGGTCGTTCGCCCGCTTCCACGACAAGGCCGAAGACTACGAGGAACGCGTACTGGAACAGTTCATCCGCTACTCGGGCCGCCCCGTATTCTCGATGGAGGCCGCCACGCGGCACCCGCTGCAAAGCTTCGCCGACCTGATCACCATCGAGGAGTACAAGACCACGGAGCGCCCGAAGGTCGTGATGACCTGGGCACCGCACCCCAACGCCCTGCCTCAGGCCGTGCCCAACTCGTTCGCCGAGTGGATGAACGCCGCCGGCTACGACTTCGTCATCACCCATCCCGAAGGCTACGAGCTCGCCCCGCAGTTCGTCGGCAACGCCCGCGTCGAATACGACCAGCGCAAGGCGCTCGAAGGGGCGGATTTCGTCTATGCCAAGAACTGGGCGGCCTACGCCGACCCCGATTATGGAAAGGTGCTCAGCCGCGACCGGAGCTGGACGGTGGACGCCGAAAAGATGGCGCTCACCCACGACGCCTATTTCATGCACTGCCTGCCCGTGCGGCGCAACATGATCGTCACGGACGAAGTGATCGAATCGCCGCGCTCGCTGGTGATCCCCGAGGCCGCCAACCGCGAGATCTCGGCACAGGTAGTACTCAAAAGGTTGCTGGAGGGGTCGAAGTGATGGAAAAAATCACGGTAGTAAAGATCGGGGGCAACGTCATCGACGACCCCGCGGCCCTGCGAGGCTTCCTCGCGGACTTCGCCTCGCTGCCCGGGGCGAAGATCCTCGTCCACGGAGGCGGCAAGCTCGCCACGCGCCTCGCCCAGAAACTCGAACTGCAGGTGCAGATGGTCGACGGGCGCCGCATCACCGACAAGGGCACGCTCGACATCGTGACGATGGTCTACGCCGGGCTGGTCAACAAACAGCTCGTGGCCGGGCTCCAGGCCGCCGGATGCAATGCACTCGGGCTATCGGGCGCCGACGGCAACGCCGTCATGGCACGCCGCCGCGCACCCGAACCGATCGACTACGGCTTCGTGGGCGACATCGAAAGTGTCAACCACACGCTGCTCGGGGAACTTCTCGGGGCAGGCGTCACGCCCGTATTCTGCGCCATCATGCACGACGGGCAGGGCACGCTGCTCAACTGCAACGCCGACAGCGTGGCTTCGTCCGTGGCACTCGGTGCCGCCCGGATCGCCCCCACGGAGCTGGTTTTCTGCTTCGAAAAAAGCGGCGTGCTGCGCGACCCGGAGGACGAGACGACGCTCATCCGCGAAATCACGGCCGAATCGTACGCCGCGCTCAAAGCCGGCGGCATCGTCAGCAAAGGGATGATCCCCAAGGTCGAGAACGCGCTGAAAGCCGTTGCCAACGGCGTGCGGAGCGTCACGATCAAACACTCGGAGAACCTGCTGAACGACACCGGAACGGTAATCAGGTAATACGCCCGATCCCTGTGGCCGCACGGCCACAGGGGAACGGACAGCCAGCTCACAAACGACATGGATGCAAAAACCAAGGAAGCCATCGACCTGCTCAGGACGCTGATCGCAACGCCCTCCCCGTCGCGCGACGAAAGCCGCACGGCCGACCTCATCTTCGCCTACCTGGCGGGACACGGCGCGGCACCCGAAAGACTGCACAACAACGTTTTCGCCCGCTCCGCAGGCTTCGACCCGGCGCGCCCGACGCTGCTCCTGAACTCCCACCACGACACGGTACGCCCCGCAGCCAGCTACACCCGCGACCCGTATGCCCCGACCGTCGAAGGCGACCGCCTCTACGGCCTGGGGAGCAACGACGCCGGGGCTTCGGCGGTGAGCCTCACGCAGACTTTCCTGACGCAGCGCACACGCCCCCTGCCGTTCAACCTCCTGCTGGCGCTTTCGGCCGAAGAGGAGTGCATGGGCGAGCACGGTATGCGCGCCCTGCTGCCGCAGCTGGGACGGATCGACATGGCAATCGTGGGCGAGCCCACGGGGATGCAGGCCGCCGTCGGCGAACGGGGGCTGGTCGTCCTCGACTGCGAAGCCCGCGGCAAAAGCGGCCATGCGGCCCGCAACGAGGGCGTCAACGCGCTCTATATCGCACTCGACGACATCGCCCGCCTGCGTACTTTCCGCTTCGACCGCCGCTCCGACCTGCTGGGCCCCATCGGCATCGCCGTGACGCAGATCGCGGCCGGCACGCAGCATAACGTCGTTCCCGACACCTGCCGTTTCGTGGCCGACGTCCGCACCACGGACGCCTACACCAACGAGGAAACGGTCGAAATCCTGCGTCGGGCACTGCGCAGCGAGGTGACGCCCCGCTCGACACGCATCCGTGCCTCGGCGCTCAACGCCGCCCATCCGCTCGCACGGGCGGCCGCCGCCACGGGGCGCGAAAGCTACGTATCGCCCACCACGTCGGACATGGCGCTGATGCCTTTCCCGTCGCTCAAGATGGGGCCGGGGCAATCCTCGCGCTCGCATACGGCCGACGAATTCGTGTTGCTTTCGGAGATCGAAGAGGGCATCGGAATTTACGAAAAACTCATAAAACAACTGGCTGAAACCCTCTGATGCCCACGGCAGGAGGCTGCAACCCCGCTGCGAAAGAGCCCCCTCCGAGGCAGATGGCAGCCCGGCAAACGCGGCGCACCGCCGCAAGCCGACGGCCGACGGCAATAGGAAGCCGGAACAAAGAGAGAAACGAATATACACAATATGGCAACGAAACTTTGGGACAAGGGCTTCGAGCCCGACAAGATGATCGAGGAATATACCGTCGGCAACGACCGCGAACTGGACATGCGGCTGGCGCGCTACGACGTCCAGGGCTCGCTGGCGCATATCGCCATGCTCGAAACGATCGGGCTGCTGACGGCCGGCGAACTGGAAAAGCTGACGGCGGGACTGAAAGAGATCGCCGCCGAGATCGAGGCCGGGCGCTTCGAAATCGAACCCGGCACCGAGGATGTCCACTCGCAGGTGGAGCTGATGCTCACCCGCCGCCTGGGCGACGCCGGCAAGAAAATCCACTCGGGCCGCTCGCGCAACGACCAGGTGCTGGTCGACCTCAAACTGTTCCTGCGCGACGAACTGCGCCAGACCGCCGAAGCCGTAAAAACGGTCTTCGACCGCCTGCAAACGCTCAGCGAGCAGTACAAGGAGATACTGATGCCGGGATACACCCACCTTCAGATCGCCATGCCTTCGTCGTTCGGCCTGTGGTTCGGCGCCTACGCCGAAACGCTGGTGGATGACATGCGGCTCATCGCCGCGGCATGGCACATCGCCAACCAGAACCCGCTGGGCTCAGCCGCCGGGTACGGCTCGTCGTTCCCGCTCGACCGTGAGATGACCACGCGCCTGCTGGGTTTCGAAACGCTGCACTACAACGTCGTGGCGGCACAGATGAGCCGCGGAAAAAGCGAACGCGCCGCCGCCAACGCCATCGCGGCCGTCGCTGCGACCATCGGCCGCCTGGCGATGGACATCTGCCTGTTCATGAGCCAGAACTTCGGCTTCGTATCGCTGCCCGACAACCTCACCACGGGGTCGAGCATCATGCCCCACAAGAAGAACCCCGACGTCTTCGAGATCATGCGCGGACGCTGTAACCGTCTGCAATCCGTACCGAACGAGATCGCCCTGCTCACGGCGAACCTTCCCGTCGGCTACCACCGCGACATGCAGCTGCTCAAGGACATCCTGTTCCCGGCGACGACCGAAATCAAACGCACCCTCTCGATGTGCGACTTCATGCTCGCGCACCTGAAGGTCAACACCGACATCCTCGACGAGCGGAAATACGACTACCTTTTCACGGTCGAGGACGTCAACCGCCTCGTACTCGCAGGCGTCCCGTTCCGCGAAGCCTACAAGCAGGTGGGGATGGCCGTACAGCGCGGTGAGTACCGTCCGACGCGCGAGGTGCACCACACCCACGAAGGCAGCATCGGCAACCTCTGCACCGCCCAAATCCGCCGGAAGATGGAGCGCGTGATGTCCGAATTCGAATAACGGGCGCACCGTCCGATCCGCCCCGGACAAAAGGGGCTGTCTGACAAGTCTGATTTCAACGATTTCACCCCTGCCAGAGCTTATTCTGACAGGGGTGATTTTCGATTTTCGGGACTTGTTAAACAGCCCTCCGGAACGCTGCCGGCTTACTTGATGCGCTCGTAATACTCGCGGGTGCGGGTGTCGACGCGAATCTTGTCGCCCGTGTTGATGAACAGCGGAACGCGCACCGTCGCACCGGTGTTGACCGTAGCGGGTTTGAGCGAGTTGGTCGAAGCTGTGTCGCCCTTGATGCCCGGCTCGGTATAGGTCACCTCCATGTCCACGATCGGGGGAAGCTCGGCCGAAAGCACGGTCTCCTTCTCGGTGTGGAACATCACCTCCACGATCTGGCCGTCGGCCATCAGGTCGTAGTTGGTGATCAGGTTCTTGTCGATGTTGATCTCTTCGAAAGTCTCGGTGTGCATGAAATGCGCCCCCAGGTCATCCTCATAGGTGAACTGGTAGGGACGGCGTTCCACGCGTACGGGTTCGATCTTCGCACCTGCCGAGAACGTATTGTCCAGCACGCGGCCCGATTCGAGGTTCTTGAGTTTGGTTCGTACGAAAGCTGGGCCTTTGCCCGGCTTCACATGCTGGAAATCCACGATTTGAAAGGTCTTGCCATCCATTTCGATGCACATACCGATCTTGATGTCAGCTGTAGTTGCCATAAGGTATTGTTTTGAATTGATTTTTTCGTGGGCGCAAAGTTATGAAAAAAATCCGGAATTTCCTATTTCCCCCATTCATAGCGCGGTATATCGACCCCGAGCAATGCTGCGGCGCGGTCGGCGACCGTACCGCACAGCTCCTCGACGCCCTGCGGCGCGGCATAGAACGACGGCGATGCGGGCAGGATCACCGCCCCGGCCTCGGTCAGCGCCGCCATGTTGCGCAGGTGTATGAGCGACAGGGGCGTTTCGCGTACGACGAACACCAGCCGGCGCCGCTCCTTGAGCATCACGTCGGCGGCCCGCTCGATCAGGCTCTGCGCCGTGCCGGCGGCCACACGCCCCACGGTACCTACCGTCGACGGCACGACCGCCATGCCGTCGTAACGCGCCGAGCCGCTCGCCGGAGGGGCGAACATGTCGTCGTTCGCATACTCACGGATGCGTCCGTCTACGGGCAGCGACACCCCCTCGTGCGCCATCACCTCGCGGGCGTGGCGGCTGCACACGAGCGCGATCTCCGACACGCACGGCGAGGCGAGCAGCCGTTCTATCGTCAGGCGGGCATAGATGGCGCCGCTGGCGGCGGTTATGGCGACTACGAACCTCATGTCAGAATTCGATGGCTTTGCATTTGAGCCCCATCTGCCGGATCTTCTCCAGCGTGCGGGGCAGGGCGTAACGCATGTTGCGGAACGCCTTTTCGCTGTCGTGGAACACCACGATGGCCCCCGGGGCAAGGTATTTGGTCACGTTCCGCAGGCAGGTGCGGGGCGAGAGCTTACGGTTGTAGTCGCGCGAGATGATGTCCCACATCACCAGCTTGTAGCGCTGCCCCAGAAAACGCGCCTGCGCCGGGGTGATCCGCGCATACGGAGGCCGGAACAGTTCGCTGTGAACCAGATCGTTGGCAAAATCCACATCCTCCGTATAGCGTTCGAGGCTCATCCCCCATCCCTTCTGGTGCGAGTAGGTGTGGTTGCCGACCCTGTGCCCGGCATCGAGGATGCGCTGGTAAAGGTCGGGGTACATTTCGACATTCTTGCCCAGCACGAAGAACGTGGCTTTGGCATCGTACTTGTCCAGCGTGGAAAGTATCCACTCCGTGACGCCGGGCGTGGGGCCGTCGTCGAAGGTGAGGAACACGCCGTCCCGGTCGTCGATCTCCCAGATCAGATCCGGCATCAGGCGCCGGATTATTTTCGGTGGCTTTAAACGCATGGCTGCTTATTCCAGGCAAAAATAGTGAAATTCCGCACTATTCCGAAAAATATAACTATATTTGTAGTAGATTCAATTCCAGACCGGCTATGAAAACTATCTTCCGTATCGCGCTGGCCGCGGCCGTCGTCGCAACGATGGCAGGTTGCAAGGCATTCAGGACACTGACCGATTCGCGGCTCAAAACCGCACAAGGCGCCCCCTACGAACTGATCGTCGTCTGCCCGCAGCAGGAGTGGACGGGCGAGGTGGGCGATACGCTGCGCGCGATATTCACGGCACCGATCCCCTACCTCAACCAAACCGAGCCGTTGTTCGACGTGCTGCGCGTCACCGAACGCGGGTTCACGGGCATGGTCGCCGACCACCGCAACATCCTCAAGGTACTCAAAGACCCCACGCTCACCGAGTCCAGCGTCGCCGTCCAGTACGACGTGACGTCCGAGCCCCAGATCGTGATGACGCTCATGGGGCCCAGCGACAAGTCGATCACGGCGTTCCTCTCGGCCAACCGCGGGAATATCGTCCTCGCCCTCGAAAACGCCGAACGCGACCGCGCCATCAAATACGCGGAGAAATTCAACGAAAAGGGCATACACGACGCCATTCTGAAAAACTTCGGGGTCGAGATGAACGTGCCGAAAGGCTATGCGCTTGCCGCGAACGAACCCGATTTCCTGTGGGCGCGCTACGAATACCCCACGGCCAGCCAGGGCTTCTTCATCTACTCTTACCCCTACGAGGGCAAGGAGTCGCTTTCGCCCGGGGCACTGCTCGCCGCCCGCAACAAGTTCGCCGCCCGCATTCCCGGCCCGTCGGACGGTTCATACATGACCACCTCCGACGCCTTCGCGCCCGATTTCCGCATGTTCCGCATGGAGGGGCGCCTCTGGTGCGAGATGCGCGGCTTCTGGGACGTGCACGGCGATTTCATGGGCGGCCCGTTCGTAAGCTACACGACCGTCGACACGGCGACCAACCGCGTCTTCACGCTCGACTGCTACATCTACTCGCCCAAAAACCCCAAACGCAACTACATGCGCGGCGTGGAGCACCTGCTCTACCTGGTAAAATTCCCCGCCGCGGAAGCCCCGCAGGAAGAGCAGCGGCAATAGAGCCCGCCCAGCAGCGGCACGCACCGAAGAAGAAACCCGCATGCAACAAATACTGACATACTTCTTCCTGGTCGTATACTCGGTCACGATCCTCGGCATCATTCTGGTCATCATCACCGAAAACCGGAATCCGCTGAAGACCCTGCCGTGGATCGTCGTGCTGGTACTGGCCCCCGTGGTCGGGCTGGTCTTCTATTTCTTCTTCGGGCAGAACCTCTCCAAGCAGCGCATCATTTCGCGCCGCACGCGCAAGCGCATCACCATGCAGCTCGAAGAGCCCGAACACCCCGAAGGCCCCGGCATCCCGCCCCGTTACCGGCCGCTCGCCTCACTGCTGCTCAACACGCTGCACTCCGTACCGCTCTACGGCAGCCGCATCGCCGTCTATACCGACGGACGGTCGAAGATGGAAGCGCTGATAGAGGAGATCGCCCGCGCACGGCACCACATCCATATCCAGTATTACATCCTCAACGACGACCAGACGGGTTGCCGCCTGCGGGACGCCCTGGTCGCAAAGGCGCGCGAAGGCGTCCGGGTACGCATCCTCTACGACGACGTGGGCAGCCGGGGTGCCAAGAACTCCTTTTTCAAAGGGATGCGCGACGCCGGGATCGAAGTATACGCCTTCCTGCACGTCAAATTCCCGCTCTTCACCAGCAAGGTCAATTACCGCAACCACCGCAAGATCGTCGTGATAGACGGCCGCGTCGGATTCATCGGCGGCATGAACATCGCCGACCGCTATGTCCGCGGCACGCAATGGGGCACATGGCGCGACACCCATTTCCGCATCGAAGGCAGCGGTGCCGCCGGGCTCCAGGCCTCGTTCCTGAGCGACTGGTCGGCGACTACGAAAACGCATATTTCGGGGCCGGAGTACTACCCGCCTGTCGGGCATTTTACCGACGACATCCTGCAAATCGCCCCCAGCGGCCCGTTCGGCAAGTGGCGCGCCCTGTTACAGGCCGACAGTTACGCCATCGCCCGTGCCCGGCAGCGGATATGGATCCAGACCCCCTACTACCTGCCTTCGGACGTACTCAACACGGCGCTCCAGGAAGCGGCGCTCGCAGGCATCGACGTACACCTGATGCTCCCGGCCCGTTCCGACTCGAAAGTCGTCGACCTTGCGACCCACTCCTACCTGGACGACATGATGAAGGCGGGGGTGAAAATTTCGTTCTACAAACCGGGGTTCCTGCATTCCAAGTTGCTGATCATCGACGACATGCTCTCGGTGATCGGCTCCGCGAACATGGATTTCCGCAGCTTCGAGCACAATTTCGAGATCAACGCCTTCGTCTACGACCGCGAATTCGCAAGCCGCATGGCCGCCGTATTCGAAGACGACCTGACACACTGCCACACCGTCACCCCGGGCGAATGGTTCACCCGCCCGCGCACCCGCCGCGTCGCGGAATCGCTTATGCGCGTCTTTTCGCCGCTGCTGTAAATTTCCGACGCGGCAGGCGACTATTCGTATCCTCCGGCCTGCAGTTCCCGCTGCAATTCGGTCATGATCTCCTGTCCCAGCGCCGCACCGGCGGACATGCCCTCCTGCATGATCGCAGGGGTCGCACCGACCGCCTTCCGCATGACCGGCGTGGCGTAAAGGGCATTCAGTTCACGCAGATCGGCGAGCGTCAGATATTTGGAATAGATCGGCACATAGATATCGACCATGCGGGCGCGCATCTTCTCATTGAATTTCGAGATTATCTTCTCCCAGACGGCTTCCGAAACCGACGGGGCGGAGGTTTTGAGGTACCCGACCATCTGGGTCATGACCACATCGGCATTCCGGAGCGCCCCGGTCAGCTCCATCATCTCGGCGACCGCATCGCGGTATTCGTCCGACTGCGCACGGGCGGGCAGCGCCGCGGCAAACACGGCGCACATGGCAAGGCAAAGGATTTTTTTCATCGGTATGGGGTTTAGGTTAGGTGTCAGATCTCCACGATCCCCTTGCGGATGGCATAGACGACCAGGCTGGCGGTGTTTTTACAGCCGGTCTTTTCGAGGATGTTGGCGCGGTGCTTGTCGACCGTGCGTTTCGAGATGAACAGTTCGTCGGCGATCTCCTGGTTCGACAGGCCACGGCATACGGCCACCAGGATTTCGCGTTCGCGGGCCGAAAGCTCCTCGTCGGGGACGTCCTCGCGCGTACGCATACGCCCCGCGAGCGACGACAGGAGCTGCGGGCTGAAATAGCTGCCCCCGGCCATCACCGTGTCGATGGCCTCGACCACGTCGCCGATGTCCGAGTCCTTGAGCAGGAAACCCCGAGCCCCGGCCTGCACCATGCGCGTATAGTAGCTCTCCTCGCCGAACATCGAAAGGGTGATGATCCTCAGTTCGGGACGCCGCGCCAGCGCCCGCTCGGTGGCCTGCGCGCCGTCGATACCGGGCATGGCGAAATCCATGAAAACGATGTCGGCCTCCAACTCCGGCAGCATGGCGAGGAACTCCTCGCCGCTGGCCGCCTCGCCCACCACGCGGCACCCGGCGCAATGCTCCAGCAGCCCCCTGAGCCCGTTGCGGAAAAGCGAATGGTCGTCTACAAGTACTATCGTGCGTTCCATATCAGTTGCGTTTGCGGCGGCGAAGCCTCTGCGATGCCTGCTCCTCCTGCGTATTGACACGGATCGCGGCGCGCATCCCCCGGCCTTTGGCACTGGCGATGTCGAACACGCCGCCCAGCGAATTGATGCGCGACGAGATGTTCGAAAGCCCCATGCCGCAGTCCATCATGGCCTGTGGGTTGAACCCCCGCCCGTCGTCCGTATAGTCCAGCGCCAGTTCCGTCCCGTTCTGCGACAGCGAAAGGTTGATCGACGAACATGCGGCGTGCTTGAGCGAGTTGTTGATCAGCTCGCAGATCACCCGGTAGAGGATCACCTCGACGTCCGTATCAAACCGCTCCGAACGGAGGTTGGTCGTGAAGCGGATTTTCACGTCGTGCATCGCGGCGCTCTTGTCGATGAAGTTCTGCACGCCCCGCGCCAGCCCGAAGTCATTGAGCACGTGGGGCGAAAGGTTGTTCGAAATCTCGCGCAGCGAACGGATCGCCTCGTCGATCACATAGGTCGTATTGTCGATGATCTCCTTCTGCTCGGGGCTGCGTTCATCGCGTGCCAGTGCCGAAAGCGACATCCTCGCCGACGAGAGCAGCGGCCCCAGCCCGTCGTGCAGTTCCTTCGAGAAGCGCGAACGCGCCTTCTCCTCGGTGCGGAGCACGGCCGTGAGGATGCGTTTGTTGAGCAATTGCCGCTGGCGGTTGAGCCTGCCGATGTACTTGAAGAGCTTGTGGGCGTACATCACGCCGATCGACAGGCAGATCGAGATCACGATCCCCAGGTAGGCGAACCACCACCGGGGGACATACTGCCCGCTGGCCATCAGCAGCTGCACGAACCGCTCGACCGAGAGCAGCGAAAACCCCACGATGAAGAGAATCCACACCGAATTGTACTTGGTAGCCCGCACCAGTTTGAGGGCATATGCCGTCGCGACCGTCTGGATGAGGATGGCGATGACAAGCAGGATCTTAATCAACATAGGCGTCCCGATTTTTTACAAATATAGTATTATTCCAACACATTGGCAAGGGCCGCGAGCTGGCGGTAATCCGTCAGGTCGACCTGCACCGGCACGACCGAAACATAGCCGTGCGCGAGCGCCCACTCGTCGGTATCCTCCGCCCCGGGCTCGCCGTTGACGAAATCGCCCGTGAGCCAGAAATACGCACGGCCCCGCGGGTCTTCGTGGCGGTAAAACTCCTCGCGCCAGAACCCGCGGTTCTGGCGGCAGAGGCGGATGCCGTGCAGTTCGCCGGGCTTACCTACGGGGACGTTCACATTGAGGCACAACGGGAGTTCGACCTTCTTTTCCAGGACGCTGCGCACGATCCGCTTCCCGTAGACCACCGCCGCCTCAAAATCGGCGTCTGCGCCGTGGTCGTCGAGCGACAGCCCGACCGACGGGCAATCGTAGAAACTGCCTTCGATAGCCGCCCCCATCGTCCCCGAGTAGAGCACGTTCACGGCCGAATTGGAACCGTGGTTGATGCCCGAAATCACCAGGTCGACGCGCTCGTCGCGCAACAGGTAGTCGAAGGCCATCTTCACGCAGTCGACCGGCGTACCGGAAAAGGAATACACTTCCAGCCCTTCCTCCTTCCGCACGCAGCGCAGGTAGAGGGGATTGTACATGGTGATGGCCTGGCTCATGCCGCTCTGCGTCGTCTCGGGTGCCACGACCACCACGCGGCCGAAGGCCCGCGCGACCTCGACGGCCGCCGCCAGCCCCTTCGAATCGTACCCGTCGTCATTGGTTACGAGTATCAGTTTTTCTTCTTTCATAGTCGGTATTTTACCTGCAAAGATAACAATAAATCACGCTCACGGAAGATATTTTCATGCCGCACTTGCACCGAATGAAAAAAACTTCGTATATTTGCAGTCCCTTACGGGGCGTATATCAACCTCTTTCATTGGGCGCTACGCAGTTGCGGGGACACAAGGACGGCACAGCCCGTCCGGCGTGCCGGGAACGCGGGATTACGGATCAGGGTACCCGTATGGTACGGCGGGCGCAGCGGGAATGTTGGGTGCGAAACACATTAAATTTGTTGCAACAATGAACAAAGACGCAATCATCAAGCTCGTCAACGAGCAGATGTGGGCAAAGACGGATGCCGATGTACCGTCGTTCAAGGCCGGTGACACGATCACCGTATCCTACAAAATCATCGAGGGTAACAAGGAGCGCGTACAGAGTTTCCGCGGCGTAGTTATCCAGATCAAGGGTTCGGGCAAGACCAAGATGTTCACGATCCGCAAGGTTTCGAACGGCGTGGGTGTCGAGCGTATCTTCCCCCTCTATTCGCCCCACATCGACAAGATCGAGGTCAACAAGATCGGTGTCGTACGTCGTGCACGCATCTACTACCTGCGCGACCTGACCGGCAAGAAGGCCCGCATCAAGGAGAAGCGCATGACCAGCGCGGACAAGAAATAGTCCGGGCCGTCAGCAAGAAAAAACAGGAAGGTTCCCCTTCCTGTTTTTTTGTGCCCGCCCCGGAAAGCCCCCGCCGCCCGGATAACGGCCCGTACAGGCGGCCATCTTCGACGGCCTGTTTCGACAGCAACAGAAGTTCCGGCCCAGAATTCCGCCCCGGCCGCGGCCCGCGCCAGCCTGCCGTCCGCGCTTACAGGCCCGCCGCCCCGAACTCCCCTCCCGGCGCAGGTTCTCCGCCGCACGATCCGGCAAAACCGGGAAAGGCGACGAGCGGAACCTCGAAATATTGGGCGCCCCGCCATGAAGCGCCGCTGACAATATGCCGCAAGAAACCCGGCGTTCTCGGAACGCCGGGTTTCCCGTAACTCGCAACCGGTTCTGCGGATTACTCTTCGACCGGAATGTCCTTGTTGACGTTCTTCGAACCTACCAGCGCGTAGAAGAGCATGTAGGCCAGACCTGCGACAACCACCCAGTAGCTCGAGAGGTAACCTGCGAAGTCGGCCACGCCGCCCTGGATCAGCGGGAGGATACCGCCGCCGCAAACCATCACCATGAAGATACCCGAACCCATCGAGGTATACTTGCCAAGGCCTTCGACCGCGAGGTTGAAGATCGTGCCCCACATCACCGAGGTGCAGAGGCCGCAAAGGGTGAAGAAGATCACGCCGACAGGCACTTCCACCATTCCGAACCCGGTTCCGGTGAACACGGGCATCGCACCCATCACGTCCGTCGGGGCGAAGATGCCCACCAGCACGAAGATCAGCGCCAGCGAGGCGACGAACGAAAGCTGCACCTTGCTCGAAATCTTACCGCCCAGCAGGCCGCCCAGCAGACGGCCGCACATCATCAGGAACCAGTAGGTACCCACCAGCGAACCGGCCGCAGCCGCTGCCATGCCCACGCCGCTCGTCGAAGCGTCGGGTGCCGCCGTAAGGAACAGGTTCATGAAGTTGGGAATACCGACCTCGACACCTACATAAATAAAGATGGCGATCGTTCCCAGCAGGAAGTGGCGGAACGAAAGGGCGCTGTGCTTGTCCTTGACCTCGGCCTTTTTCTCCTGGATGGCGAACGGCTCGGGAATGTTGACCATGTAGAGCACGACGAATACCACGGCGAAGATGCCCATTGCGATCCACAGTGCGGGAGCCGCGTCGCTGATCGTGGCGTTGGCCGCATTACCCATCAGGTAACCCACCAGCACAGGAACGATGGTCGCGGAAATCGAGTTGAGCGAACCGCCGAACTGGATCAGCTGGTTACCCTTCTTGCCGCCGCCGCCGAGCGTATTGAGCATCGGGTTGACGACGGTGTTGAGCATACACATCGAGAAGCCCGAGACGAATGCGCCGATCAGGTAAATCGGGAAACTGCCCGCTTCGCCCGAAAGATACTGGATACCCACGCCGACGAAACCGATTGCCACGGCCGCAAGCGCCGTCTTCTTGTAGCCGATGCGCTTGAGCATCATACCGGCCGGAATCCCCATCACCGCATAGGCGATGAAGTTGGCGAAATTGCCCAGCTGCGACATCCAGTTCGCCACGGCGAACTGGTTCTTGACAATTACGCCCAGCGGATTCGAAAGCCCCGTCACGAATGAGATCATTGCGAAGAGCAAGAACATCATGATGATGGGCAGCGTGTAATTTTTTTTCTGTTCCATACGATTTTATCTGAATTTAGGTTAATGAGTTTCGCGGTTATCTGTCCCTCTCGGCGATGTAGGCGCAAAGGTTGACGAGCGCCGTGCGGTATTCCGAGGGGTCGTATTCGGAGAGCATCTCGACGGCCCGCGCTACGTAGCTGCGCATCACTTCGGCGGCAAAAGCCAGCCCGCCCTCGTTCTCGACCGTATTCTGCAGATACTCCACCGATTCCTCCTCCTCGCGGCAGCCGGCCAGCCGCCCGAGCAACTCGGCACGGCGTTCGGGAGTCGCCTTGTCCAGCACCGCTAACAGCGGCAGGGTGATCTTCCCCTCGCGCAAGTCGTTGTTGGCGGGTTTGCCCGTATGCGCCGTACGCATGTAGTCGAGGATGTCGTCCTGTATCTGGAACGCCATGCCGATCGCCTCGCCGAAACGGCGCATCAGCGCCACCTTCTCGCGCGGGGCACCCACGGCCATCGCCCCGGCCGATGCGCTGACCCCGATCAGGCATGCGGTCTTTTTATAAATAATGTCGAGGTACGCCTGGCGCGTCATGGTGTGCTTCTCGGCACACTCGCTCTGCAACACCTCGCCCTCGCACAACGCCGCCATCGAACCGCATACATGCGTCACCAGGTCGAACTGGCCGCTCGAAAGGCCGATATTCATGTTCCTCGCAAGGATGAAGTCGCCCAGTATCACCGCCTTGTGCGACTGCCAGCGGGCATTGGCCGACGGGCGGCCCCGCCGCGTATCCGACTCGTCGATCACGTCGTCGTGGATCAGCGACGCCACGTGGATCATCTCCACGAGCATCGCGGCCAGATGCACCCTCCGCCCTTTGGCCGCCCCCTCCACCGGGGAGTTCATCGCCGCCGACAGCATCACCAACAGCGGACGTATGCCCTTCCCGCGCGAGGAAAGCGCATAACGCAGCATGTCGGCAAGCAATTCCCCTTCGGCCGTAAACTGACGGTCGACGAACTCGTCGAACGCCTCCAGTTCCGCAGTCACAGGTTTGCGGATCGTATCGAGTGTAATCATAAAAACAAACTTAACCCAGCGGCAACGGACGCAACATCGCCCGGGACGGGCCCGGATAATCCGGACATCCCGCACACCGGGTCGCCGCATATCTTTGGCAAAGATAGTGATTTTTCGCAATCGCGACTCGTCAAGTAAATGTTTTTTCGTACCTTTGCGAAACTTGGATCTTTCACCGGGACAGGCTGCAGCCCGGGAATGCCCGAACAAATTCGGCACTTCTCCCGCCCTGCACTATCCTTGGCAACGGTTAACGACAGGGAAAATGGATTTTTCGAAAACGATCATACGCCGGCTGGCGCCGGCTGCGGCGGCGCTCGTCGTCTTCTTCGTAGTGAGCGCGGCCTATTTCGCCCCGCAATTCCGCGGCGAAGTACTGCCCCAGCACGACGTGGTGCAGTACGAAGGCATGGCCAAGGACATCAGCGACATGCGCGCGGCCACGGGCGAAGACCCCCAGTGGACGGGCGGCATGTTCGGCGGCATGCCCGCCTTTTTGATCAACGTGGCCTACCCCGCGCAGATCGTCAAACGCACCGTGGGGCAGGTCGTGAAACTCATCGACACGCCCGCGGCGTTCCTCTTCTTCGCCATGACGGCCATGTGGCTGATGCTGCTCGTCTTCGGCGTCGACCCCTGGGTCGGCATCGTCCCGGCGCTGGCCTACGGGCTCTCGACCTATTTCCTGCTGATCATAGGCGCCGGGCACATCACCAAGATGTGGGCGCTGGTCTATGCCCCGCTGATGATGGGCGGTGCGTGGATGACCCTGCGGGGAAACATGTGGGCGGGCGGGGCGCTCACGGCACTCACGGCGTCGCTCGAAATCGGCGCCAACCACCCGCAGATCACCTACTATTTCCTCCTGGCCATGGCCGCCTTCTGGATCAGCGAGGGCATCGCGGCCCTGCGGGACAAACGCCTCGGGGACTTCTGGAAACGCACGGCGGTACTCGCCGCCGCAGGCATACTCGCCGCAGGGTCGAATTTCTCGCCCCTGTGGTACACCGCCAGCCACTCCAAAGAGACCATGCGCGGCGGCTCCGAACTGGCCTCGACCTCCGAGACTTCGCAGGACGGGCTGACGCTCGACTACGCCACGGCCTGGAGCTACGGCCGCACGGAGAGCCTGAACCTGCTGATCCCCGACTTCATGGGGCGCGAATCGGCCACGACCTTCTCGCCCGACGGCGAGGTGGCGGCCGTGCTGAACGAATACGGGCTGCGCGGCGCCGCACAACAGTTGCCGGCCTACTGGGGCAGCCAGCCCTACACCGGCGGCCCGACCTACCTGGGCGCCGCGACCATTTTCCTCGCAGCGCTGGGCATCGCCCTGGCACGCGGACGCAACAAATGGTGGATCGTCGCCGTCTCGGTGCTGATGCTCCTGCTGGCATGGGGACGCAACCTGATGTGGTTCACCGAACTGGCCTTCGACCTGCTGCCCGGCTATAACAAGTTCCGCACCGTCTCGATGGCGCTCGTCGTCGTCCAATGGGCCGTGCCGCTGCTGGGAGCACTGGCACTCATGCGGCTGTGGCGCGGGGAGATCCCGCGCCAGAGGCTGCTGCGGGCACTGGCATGGGCCGCGGGCGTCACGGGCGGGCTCTGCCTGCTGCTGGCCGTCGCCGGCAGCGCGTTCTTCGATTTCGGCCGCGCGGAAAGCACCGGGATGATGACCGAACAGTTCCGCCAGTTGTTCGAGGCCAACAACATGCAGGATTACCTCCAGCGCGGCATGGATGCCGAGATGGGCATCGCCACGGGCAATGCCATGGCGGCCGAACGCGCCTCCATGATGCAGGCCGACGCATGGCGCTCGCTGCTGATGATCCTGCTCGCAGCGGGCGGCGTGGCGCTGTTCGCCCTGCGCCGGATCAACAAATACGTGCTCACGGCACTGCTCGCCGCCGTGATGCTGCTCGACCTGGTGCCGGTCGACCTGCGGTTCATTTCGCACGACAACTTCATTTCGGCGCGCCGGAACCAGGTCACGGCCACGGCCGCCGACAAGGCGATCATGGCCGACAAGGAGCCGGGGTTCCGCGTCTTCAACCTCACGGTCAGCCCCTTCCAGGACGCTACGACCTCCTATTTCCACCGCTCCGTGGGCGGCTACCACGGCGCCAAGCTGGCCCGTTACCAGGATCTGATCGACCGCTACCTGAGCTACCGCAACGACGCCGTTCTGGACATGCTCAACACGCGCTACCTGATCGTGCCGGGCGACGGCGGACAGCCCGAAGCGGTGCTCCGCCCGACGGCCAACGGCGCCGCATGGTTCGTCGACACGATCGCCGTGGCGGGGAGTCCGCAACAGGAGATCGACCTGCTCGGGGAAACCGACCTGAAACGAACCGCCGTAATCGCAGAAAAAGACAAGCCGTACACGCAGGGCTGGACGGCGTCCCCCGCCGACACGGCAGCCGTACGCACCATCGCCCTCACGGAATACCGTCCCAACTACCTCAAGTACGAATACACCGCCCCCGCAGAGAGCGTGGCGGTATTCTCCGAGATCTTCTACCCCTACGGCTGGACGGCCTACGTCGACGGCGCGGAAGCCCCCTGTTTCCGGGCCGACTACGTGCTCCGCGCCATGAGGCTGCCTGCCGGGCAACATACCGTCGAATGGAAATTCCGCGCCCCGGGATGGACGGCGGCCGAAGCCGTGACGCTCGTCTCGTCGCTCGTGATCCTGCTCGGAGCTGCCGCTGCAATTGTTTATTGGATTCGACAAAAGAGGAAAGAGAATAATCCGGACGAATAACATACGAATCCCGCCAGGACAAGCCCCCGCCGAGGCGGGGGTTTAGGGGTGGGTCAGACTTATAAACACGGCGAAACGCCGTGAATGAATCGGACGACGGAAAAGAGCCGTCGAAAAAGCATTTCGGCTATGAAAGACGACAAGCGACTGAAGCGGAAGGTCCGCAACTCCTACATCGTATCGACGGTGAGCATCACGCTCGTGTTGTTCCTGCTGGGTTCGGTGGGCTACCTGATGGTCGCGGCGATGAAGGTCGCCGACACCCTGCAGGAGAGCATCGCCGTTACCGTGGAGCTGGAAAACGGGCTTTCGGACGAACAGAAGGACGCAGTCAACCGGCAGCTCACGGCCGAAGACCTCGTGGCGACGATCGCCTACGTGGACAAGAAGGAGAAGATCGAGGACGCCGAGTTCCGCAAGATGTTCGCCAGCGAATTCGAGGAAATCCTGGACGAAAACCCGCTGCTCGACTCGTTCGAGCTGACCCTCACGGCCGCCTCGGCCGACAAGGAGCTGCTCGACGGTTTCATCGCCGGCATCTCTGAGATCGCGGGGGTCGAACGGGTGAGCTACCCGGCGCTGATGGCCGAACGGCTGCACGCCACGGTAGGCAAAATCCGGCTTGTGCTGGTGCTCTTCGGCGGGGCGCTGCTCGTCATATCGCTGATCCTGCTGGGCAACACCATCCGGCTGGCCATCTTCTCGAAGCGCTACCTGATCAATACCATGAAACTCGTCGGCGCCACCAAGTGGTTCATCATGAAGCCCTTCCTCGGCAGCAGCATCACGCAGGGCATCCTGGCCGGACTGGGAGCCTCGCTTCTGTTCGGGCTTTCGGTCTACGGGCTCAACGAAGCCGTTCCCGAACTGCTGACGATCGCCGAGGCGGGCAAGGTCGCCATCATCCTCGGCGCGATGATTGCCGGGGGCATCGTAATCTCGGGGCTTTTCACAATCCTCGCGCTGAACAAATTCATCAACATGAAGTCGAACAAGATATACCTTTATTAAATGAAAAAAGCCAATAACACCCCTCCGGAACAGGAAAATCCCCGCATGCCCCTGACCCGCCGCAACTACATCCTGCTGGCAGTCGGGTTCGCCGTCATCCTCCTGGGCTTCGTGCTGATGGCCGGCGGCGGCAGCGATTCGCCCGACGAATTCAACTACGCCATGTTCTCGTGGCGCCGCATCACGCTGGCCCCGATCCTGGTCATCGGCGGTTTCGTCATCGAAATCTACGCCATCATGAAACGCTTCGAAAAATAATCCGCCCGGCCGTCCCGGCGCCCGGCCACCGGCGGCCCGTTCCGGCCGAGGCACGACGCGCTCCCGCACCGGGGCCCCCGATGCGGCGCGACGGCACAGGAGATATACCCGCTTAAATCAGTTATGGACACCTTACAAGCCATCCTGCTCGGTATCGTGCAGGGTATTACGGAATTCCTGCCCGTGTCGAGCAGCGGCCACCTGCAGATCGCCAAGGAGCTGCTCGGCGTGGAACTGGAAGAAAACCTCACGTTCGACGTGGCGCTCCACGCCGCCACCGTACTGAGCACCATCGTGGTGCTCTGGAGCGAGGTGTGGCGCCTCCTGAAGGGGCTCTTTTCGCGCCGCTTCAACGCCGAGCAGGCCTACGTGCTGAAGCTCGTACTTTCGATGATCCCCATCGGGGTCATCGGCTTCCTCTTCAAAGACCGGATCAACGCCATGCTCGACGCCCCCTACATCCTGGTAATCGTGGGCGCCATGCTGCTGCTTACCGCGACGCTGCTGGCCTTCGCCTACTACGCCAAGCCGCGCCAGAAGGAGACCATCTCCTACCGCGACGCCCTGATCATCGGCCTGGCGCAAGCCTGCGCCGCCATGCCGGGCCTTTCGCGTTCGGGGACGACCATCGCCACCGGGTTGCTGCTGGGCAACAAAAAGGCCGCCGTGGCACAATTCTCGTTCCTGATGGTGCTGGCGCCGATCCTGGGCGAAACGCTGCTCGAAGCCGCAAGCGGCGACCTCACGGCCGGCATCGCCACGGGCACGCTCGCCGCCGGGTTCGCCGCCTCGTTCGTCACGGGGTGCCTGGCCTGCAAATTCATGATCGAGATCGTCAAGCGGGGCAAGCTCATTTGGTTCTCGCTCTACTGCGCGCTGGCCGGCCTGGTATCCATCCTAAGCTATTTCTGCTGATGAAGGAGACACTCGACCTGCGGGGCCTCAACTTCGAAGAGGGCTACATCGCCGTCATCGACAAGCCCCTGAACTGGACGTCCACCGACGTCGTACGCAAGATCAAGTTCGCGCTCCGCAAGCTCGGCTACCGCAAGATCAAGGTCGGCCACGCGGGCACGCTCGACCCGCTGGCCTCGGGCATCCTGTTGGTCTGCATCGGCCGCGCCACCAAGATGGTCGACGCCCTGCAGGCCGAGGAGAAGGAGTACGTGGCCGACGTCATGCTGGGTGCCACGACCCCCAGCTACGACCTCGAACACCCCGTCGACGCGACCTTCCCCACACAGCACATCACGCGCGGGAAGGTACTCGAGGCCCTCGCCGCACTCTCGGGCGAACGCCTCCAGTCGCCGCCGGTCTATTCGGCCAAAAAGATCGATGGCATGCGCGCCTACGAACTGGCGCGCGCGGGCGAGGAGGTCGAAATGCGCAAGGCGCTCGTCCACATCTACGAAATGGAGCTCCTGGAATACGACCTGCCGCGCATCCGCATCCGCGTGCGTTGCAGCAAGGGCACCTACATTCGTTCGCTGGCCCACGAAATCGGGCAGGCGCTCGAAAGCGGCGCGCACCTGACTTCCCTTTGCCGGACGCGCAGCGGCGGCTTCAGGGTCGAAAACGCCCACAGTCTCGATGATTTTCTAAAAAAATTGCAGGAACTTGAAACAAAATAGGCTTTTTTGCGTATAGAAATTAATCTATGTTGTTTATTTCGAACGTAAAATAGAGTATTCCACCTATGAAATTATCGCAATACGGGTATGATTTCGCCCCCGAAATGCTGGCGAAACACCCGACGGAAAACCGGGACGATTCGCGCCTGATGGTTATCGACCGCGCCAAAGGCACTATCGAACACCGTATTTTCAAAGACATCATCGAATACTTCGACGAAAAAGACCTCTTCGTATTCAACGACACCAAAGTCTTCCCGGCACGCCTCTACGGCAACAAGGAGAAGACGGGTGCCGAGATCGAGATTTTCCTGCTGCGCGAACTGAACCGCGAACTGCGGCTCTGGGACGTGCTGGTCGACCCGGCCCGCAAGATCCGCATCGGCAACAAACTCTACTTCGGCGATGACGACCTGCTGGTGGCCGAGGTGATCGACAATACGACCTCGCGCGGGCGCACGCTGCGCTTCCTATTCGACGGCTCCTACGAAGAGTTCAAGCAGACGCTTTTCAGCCTGGGCGAGACACCGCTGCCCAAATGGGTGCGCGACAAGGTCGAACCCGAGGACGCCGAGCGCTACCAGACGATCTTCGCCGAGCACGAAGGCGCCGTTGCCGCCCCGACGGCCGGCATGCACTTCTCGAAGCACCTGATGAAGCGCATGGAGATCAAGGGCATCGACCGCGCGTTCGTCACGCTGCACGTCGGGCTGGGCAACTTCCGTACGGTCGACGTCGAAGACCTCTCGAAGCACAAGATGGACTCCGAACAGTTCTTCGTGACCGAAGAGGCTGCCGGGACGGTGAACGAAGCCAAGCGCAACGGGCACAAGGTCGCAGCCATCGGCACGACCGTCATGCGCACCCTCGAAACGGCGGTCTCAACCAACGGCATGATCAAACCGATGGAAGGATGGACGAACAAGTTCATCTTCGCGCCCTACGAGTTCACGGTGGCCGACGCCATGGTGACCAATTTCCACCTGCCTTACTCCACCCAGCTGATGATGGTTGCGGCGTTCGGCGGCTACGAAACGATCATGAACGCCTATAAGATAGCCAAGGAAGAAGGGTACCGATTCGGCACTTACGGCGACGCGATGCTCATTCTTTAAGATTTTTTCACTATCTTTGCACAATAGACCTCGAAAGATCAAATACTCGAACCATGGCAAATAAGATTCTGTACGTCTGTCAGGAGATTACACCCTATCTTCCAGAGACGGAGGCTTCCGGACTTTGCCGCGCTCTCACGCAGGCGATGCAGGAGCGTGGGAACGAAATCCGTACCTTCATGCCGCGCTACGGCTGTATCAACGAACGCCGGCACCAGCTCCACGAGGTAATACGTCTTTCGGGCATGAACCTCATCATCGACGACAACGACCACCAGCTCATCATCAAGGTCGCCTCGATCCCCGCGGCGCGCGTGCAGATCTATTTCATCGACAACGACGACTATTTCTCGCGCAAGGCCGTGCTGACCGACAGCGAAGGTGCGGAATTCCCCGACAACGACGAACGGGCCATCTTTTTCGCCCGCGGCGTGCTGGAGACGGTCAAGAAACTGCGCTGGACGCCGACCGTAGTCCATTGCCACGGCTGGTTCTCGGGAGTGATCCCGGTCTACCTGAAGCGCATTTTCGCCGACGACCCGATTTTCCGCGACGTGAAAATCGTCGTTTCGCTCTATGCCGACGGCTTCCCCGGGGAACTGGACAAGGGCTTCGCCGCGAAGATCGCCGGCGAGGGGGTCAAGGATAAAAATCTCTCAATTCTCGACGTCCCGTCATACGAAAACCTCTGCCGCTTCGTTATGGAATATGCCGACGGTGTGGTCGCAGCTTCCGCAGATGCCGACCCCAGGGTATTGGAAATCGCCCGTGCGAGCGGGAAACCGATGCTCGAATACCAGTCGCCCGAGGCAGCGGACTTTTTCGATAATTACAACCGATTCTATGAAGCGATTCAATAATTTCCGCCGTTTGCTCCGCGCCGCCGCCGTCATGACGGCCGTCGCTGCGATGACATTCGCGGGCTGCACCAAGGTCGACGACACACTGGGGTCGAACCTCGTGCCGGACAACCAGCAGATGAAAGCGGGTTACGAGACCTTCGGCGCCCTGACGCTGACGGGGGATCTCAACCCCAGGCGCTATGTCGAGACGCGGCTTTACCAGACCGACTCGCTCATCACGTCGAACCTCAGCTACGGGTACATGGGTTCGATGCTCAGCGACACGTTCGGACTGCGCACGGCAGGGTTCCTCACGCAATACATCCCCTATGAAATCGATTCGGGATATTTCGGGTTCCGCCCGATCCTCGACTCGGCGATCATCCTGCTTTCCATCTCCAGCTACGGGAGCGACACGCTTACCCCGCAGCTCTACAACGTATACGAGGTCGTCAGCAACAAATACCTGACCGAGAAACCCGTCGAAAGCGGAAAGTCGGAACGCGACACGACCTTCTACCTCAATTTCGACCCCGTCAAGGCGGGCGCCGTAGGCAACGAGGTGCTCTTCACGTTCACCTTCCCCGACGGAGAGGAGACGGGTCCCGCCACCACGTACGCCACCATGAAACCGACCCAGAAGGGACGGGAATTCATCAACCGCCTGATGCTTCAGGAGGGCACGTACAAGGGCGACTATTCGATTTACAGCCTCGACAGCCTCGAGCAGTGGGTCGCCGAATTCAAGGGGCTCTACATCGTCCCGGCCGTCGACCAGACGACCCCCAACAAGGGCAACATCTACGCCACGTCGCTCGACGCTTCGGGCTTTGCGATCTACGGGCGTAACCGCCTGGAGAGCGACCCTACGCTGATCGCCGACACGCTCTCGATCCCCTACATTTTCTACGACTCTTCGGTCGACTACGGCAACGTGTCGGTCAACACCATCCGCCACGACTACTCGAAAGCCACTTCTCCGCAGAGGTTCGACATTGCGGATGCGGTCGAGACCAACGAGAACCGCCCCCTCAGCAAGCAGGTCTACGTCGAGGGCATGGGCGGCGTCGTAACGGAAATGACCTTCACCGAGGAGTTCTTCAGGCAGCTGGCGCAGATCATCAAGGACGAGAATGCCGCTTCCGCCAAGGAGTTCAATACCCTGGCCATCAACCAGGCCCGGATGTCGGTCTATTTCGCGGGCAGCAACTACGACTGGCAGAACCTGACCGACGTGAAGCACATGATCGAGCAGATGGACGCCTCGCAGAGCCGCCTGGGCCTCTATACCAATTACAAAAAGCTCTCGGGCATCACCGACTACGCCTATGCCTACGAGAAGACCTACAGCACGACGCTGACCTACGGCGGTTACATCAACCGCAGCCGGGGCTGCTACGTGATGGACATCACGGGCCACGTGCAGAGCATGTGGAACTACTACCAGGAGGCCGTGAAGGAGCTGGGCGAGAACGCCCCGTGGGAAGAGATCGCGGAGAGAATCAAAACCAGGACTATGTACATGGGGCCCGAGGCATACGGCCTCTACACCCAGAATTACAGTGTGATGCAGGGTATGACGCCCTCGGACGGGTCGCTGACCAAGGAGGATGCCCCGATCAAGATCGACATCGCCTATACCCTGGTCAAATAAAGGATCAACAGCACGGAATGCGAAACCTAAGTACTCATGCTTAGGTTTTCGCATTTCAGAAAAGCCATAAAGAACGCATGCAGGAAAATTTAGTAATCGTCGAGTCCCCCGCCAAGGCCAAAACCATCGAGAAGTTCCTCGGCAAGGACTATATCGTCAAGTCGAGTTTCGGACACATCCGCGACCTGTCGAAAAAAGACCTGGGTATCAATATCGACGACGAGTTCAGGCCCGTCTATGAAATCCCGGGCGACAAGAAGAAAGTGGTGGACGAACTGACCAAGCTGGCCAAGAGCAAGACCGTATGGCTGGCGTCCGATGAAGACCGCGAAGGAGAAGCCATCGCATGGCACCTGACCGAAGTGTTGGGGCTCCCCGTCGACCAGACCAAGCGCATCGTCTTCCACGAAATCACCAAGCGGGCGATCCTCGAAGCCATCGAGAACCCCCGCACGGTCAACATGGATCTGGTCAACGCACAGCAGGCACGCCGTATCCTCGACCGCCTGGTCGGTTTCGAGCTTTCGCCCGTGCTGTGGAAGAAAGTGCGGCCGTCGCTTTCGGCCGGCCGCGTGCAGAGCGTCGCCGTACGGCTGATCGTCGAGCGCGAGCGCGAGATCATCGCCTTCCGCTCGGCACCCTATTTCCGCGTCGTGGCACAGTTCTACGCGGCCAACGACCCCGAAAAGACCCTCTTCAAGGCCGAACTCTCGTCGCGCTTCGAAACGCAGGCCGAGGCCGAGGCCGAGGCCGAGGCCGAGGCATTCCTCCGCAGTTGCATCGGCGCCACTTTCACCGTGTCGAAAGCCGAAGAGAAACCCGCACAGCGTTTCCCGGCGCCGCCCTTCACGACCTCCACGCTCCAGCAGGAGGCGGGCCGCAAGCTGGGCATGTCTGTTTCGCAGACGATGTCCGTCGCCCAGCACCTCTACGAGCAGGGTCTCATCACCTACATGCGTACCGACTCGGTAAACCTCTCGCAACAGGCACTGGCCCAGTGCAAGGAGGAGATCACGAAACTCTACGGCGAAAAATATTCGTCGTGGCATAACTACAAGACCAAGACCAAGGGTGCCCAGGAGGCGCACGAAGCCATCCGCCCGTCGTATATTGACCGGCAGTCAATCGAGGGCACCCCGGCCGAAAAGAAACTCTACGACCTGATCTGGAAGCGCACCGTAGCCTCGCAGATGGTCTGCGCCGAACTCGACCGCACAACCATTGTGATCGACATGTCGGGCTCATCGCAGCAATTCGTCGCCACGGGCGAAGTCGTCCGCTTCGACGGCTTCCTGCGCCTCTACTCCGAATCCACGGACGACGACCAGGCCGCCGAAAGCGGCGAAGGGCTGCTCCCCAAAATGGCACAGGGCGACGAGCTGCTTTCGACGCAGATCACCGCCACGGAACGCTTCACGCAGGCTCCGGCACGCTACAACGAAGCCTCGCTGGTCAAGCGCCTCGAAGAGCTGGGCATCGGACGCCCCTCGACCTACGCGCCGACCATCACGACGATCATCAACCGCGGCTACGTGGTCAAGCAAAACAGGGAGGGGCAGAAACGCAACTACGTGCAGATGACCCTCACGGGCGACAAACTCGCCACGAAAAACCTCTCGGAAAGCTACGGCAAGGAGAAGAACCGCCTTTCGCCGACGGACATCGGCATGGTCGTCAACGACTACCTCGAAACGCAGTTCAAGCCGATCATGGACTATAACTTCACGGCCAGCGTCGAAAAGGAATTCGACCGCATCGCCGACGGCGACATCACGTGGGTGAAGATGATCCACGATTTCTACGGCCCCTTCCACCAGATGGTCGACACCGCCATCGGCACGCAGACCGACAAGAAGAGCCAGGCACGCATCCTGGGCAACGACCCCAAGACGGGGCATATCGTCAAGGCACGCATCGGCCGCTACGGCCCGATGGTCGAGATCGAAGGCGAGGAGGGGCAGAAAGGCCGCTTCGCCTCGCTCAAAAAGGGCCAGCTGATCGAGTCGATCACGCTCGAGGAGGCGTTGGCGCTCTTCGCGCTGCCCCGCGACCTGGGCCAGCTCGACGGCGAAGAGCTCTCGGTGGGCATCGGCAAATACGGGCCCTACGTGCGCCACGGCAAATCGTTCGCATCGCTGCAGAAGGGCGACGACCCCTACACGCTTACCTACGAGCGGGCCGTGGAGATCGTCCATGCCCAGAAGGCTGCGGCCGCCGCGGCCAACACTCCGCTGCGGAGCTTCCCCGAAGAGCCCGACATGCTGGTCAAGAACGGCCGTTACGGGGCCTACATCGCCTACAAGGGCAAGAACTACCGCTTGCCCAAGGGCAGCAAACCCGAAGAGCTCACGCTCGACGACTGTCTGAAGATCGTCGCCGACTCGAAAAAATAGCAACACCCACAACCTAAACCCTAAAGCAATGAAGAAACTCCTGCTGACCCTCGTTGCCTTCTGCGCCGCACTTGCGGCTGCGGCACAGACACCCGACACGACCGCCGCCGAAGGCTACCGGTTCACCGACGTCAAACTGATCCCCATGACCCCGGTCAAGGATCAGAGCCGTAGCGGCACCTGCTGGTGCTACTCGACCCTTTCGTTCCTCGAAGGGGAAATCCTGCGTGCGGGAGGCGCCCCCGTGCACCTCTCCGAAATGTGGATCGTCCGCCATACGTTCATGGAAAAAGCCGTGAAATACATCCGCATGCACGGTGAGATCAACTTCGCCGAAGGCGGGGCCTCGCGCGACGTGACGGAGGGAATCAAGAACTACGGCATCGTCCCGTTCGAAGCCTACCCGGGCTTCAACTACGGCACCGAGAAAGCCGATTTCCACGAACTCTCGCGCGTACTGAAAGCCTACCTCGACGCAGTGATGGAGGCCAGCACCAAATCTTCGGACAAGCCGCTCTCGACGGCTTGGAAACGGGGTTTCAACGCCATCCTGGACGAATATTTCGGCCCGATGCCCGAGACCTTCACCTATCAGGGCAAGGAATACACGCCCCGGACGTTCGCCGACTCGCTGCCGATCGACATCGACGACTATATCGACATCAGTTCGTTCACACACCACCCCTTCTATACGCAGTTCATCATCGAGGTGCCCGATAACTGGATGTGGGGCACGGTCTACAACCTTCCGCTCGACGAAATGATGGCCGTCGTGGACAACGCACTGGAGAACGGTTATCCCGTCGCGTGGGGCACCGACGTAAGCGAAAAGGGATTCAGCCGCACCAAAGCGATCGGTATCGTACCGGCCGCCGACCTCGAAGGCATGGGCGGCACCGAAGCCGAGCGCTGGGGAAAACTGACGCAGAAGGAGAAGGATGACGCACTCTACAAGTTCGACAAGCCGGGCAAGGAGCTCGCCATCACCCAGGAGATGCGCCAGGAGGCTTTCGACAACTACGAAACCACCGACGACCACGGCATGGTCATCATGGGTACGGCCACCGACCAGGCAGGCAATCGCTACTACAAGGTGCAGAATTCATGGGACGTACGTCCGCCCTACGACGGATTCTGGTATTTCTCGCGCCCGTTCGTCGCCTACAAGACGACCTCGGTCATGGTCAACAAGCACGCCCTACCCAAGGAGATCGCCAGGAAGCTGGGCATCAAATAACCCGGGCGCAACGACCGCCCCTGAGAAGCCTCAGCCGCTTGGCGGCAGGAAGCCCGAAACGAAAAGCGGCCCGACTCGATGAGCCGGGGGTTTGTAGGTAAGAGAAAGTGTAGAAAAGAGTAAATATCTTGTTTTCAAGTATTTAATTCTTTCTTCTGCATATGCTCCGAGCAATAAAAAAGCAGAATCGGGCAGGTTTAACGGTGAGTTATGTTACTTATCCGTTACCTGCCCGAAATGCTTTATTTCGCATTAAGTCGCTAGTTTTCAGCATCTTGTGCCGAATCGCCGCCTGGCAAATAACTTAACATTACGTTTAACCCATCCAAAAAGTTAAGTTATTATGCAACGCAGTACTTTCAAAGTCCTTTTCTATGTAAAAAGGCAGTCCGAAAATCCGATCAGGTTCCCGTCATGGGCCGTAACCATCAACGGCACGATGTCGCAGTTCAGTTGCAAACTCACCATTCGTTCTTCCCCCTGGGATACCAAAGCCAACAAAGCCTCCGGCAAAAGTCTCGAATCGCAGCGCATCAACGAGAAGCTGGAAAATATCAAGACCAATATCAGCAAGCAGTACCAACGTCTTTGCGACCGGGACTCGTATGTCACTGCCGAAAAGGTTCGCAATGCCTTTTGATGATTGCCGGCTACTATTACAGACTTTCGACGAATACCTCGTAGGCTTCCTCAAACGTGTGGGCAAAGACCGCACCTATTCTACCTATGAGGATTACTGCCTGCGGCGCAGGCGTCTTGCCGCTTTGCACGAATACGAATACCATGTCAAGAACATTTCGTTCAAAGAGCAGAAACGTGATTTCATCGAAAAAATCGTCGTTTACCTCTCCACGGTAAAAGGCCTTGCTTCCGGAACGATCTGTGCCGGGGGCAAGAAACTGCGTCTGATGACCTATACGGCGTATAAGAACGGGTAGATTCCCGCCGATCCTTTCGCCGGGTTCCATGTCAGGCCAAATACGCCGAACGGCGTTATTTGTCCGCTTCGGAATTGCAGGCCGTCATGGACGCAGAATTACCCAACTACAAAACAGGTATCAACCGGGATGTCTTCGTCTTCTGCGCTTTTACGGGCCTGAGCCATTCGGACGTAGCAAAGCTGCCCCACACAGATATCCATACGGACGACAACAGGGATCGTTGGATCATCGACAAGGATCGGAAAACGGGTACGCAATTTCGGGTAAAACTCCTTCCCGTTGCCGAAATGATCTACGACCGTTATAAAGACCTGCATCTGGAAGGTAATAAAGTCTTTCCGATCAAACGCTACTATAAGACGATGAACATGTCGTTACGTCATGTTGCCAAACATGCCGGTCTGTCGTTCAACCCGACGATGCACATGGCGAGGCATACCTTTGCCACGACGGTCACGCTTGCGCAGGGCGTACCTCTGGAGACCGTATCGAAGATGCTGGGACATAAACATATCACCACGACCCAAATCTACGCCCAAATTACCAATGACAAGATCGGACAAGATATGACGGCATTGAGCGAGAAATTGAGCGGTATCTTCAAGGTCGCACAGTAATCCGGCGCGATCCCGGAATATCATATCCCAGTCATTTATTTCCGCCGGCAGGGAATTAAACGCCGGAGATGGAAATATGCAAGGCCATGCGAATCGCCCGAGGGCGAGCCTTGCGTATTTCCATCCCCGGCGTTGTGCTGGTCGCTACCGTCGGAATAGGCGGCTTTCTGCGGCCCGGACGCCATGTGCTTATCGTTGACACATCAGATATAATATAATCAGCCAGCTCTGCACACAACCTTTGCAATAATGCCTATTTTCTTAACGAATCGGATTCTTATCAGCCGTTATTAAATTTAAATGCAGTTCATTTTCAGGCAGAACTGCACTTTTTGGGGTGAAAGGGAGTGTCAGAAATCGGTTCTTACCACTCTGAACCCGACATTGGCATAACCTCGTGTCCCGATTCTCACATCATCCGATTTCTCGCTGCGGCAATCGTCGCGTTTGGAATCCCAACTGCCCCCTTTGACAATATACTGTCCGTTTGCATCGGTCGAGGAGGTCCATTCCCAACAGTTGCCCCAGAAGTCGATTCCTCCGCAGGCGCCGGCGGACTGCTTGTAGGCATCCACCGCCGTCAGTCCGACTTCCACGTGATTGGCGTTCATGGCGACATCCTTAGGCATGTGCCCGGCACCGAGAATCCACTCTTCCTCGTTCGGCAGGCGGTAGATATGTTCCCTGTCCTGCGCGGTAAGCCAATTGCAATAGGCTTTGGCCTCGTCGATCGTGATATTTACGACCGGATAGTTCTCCTTCCCTTTATCGTAAGTAAATCCGGACTTGAACATGGCATATTCGGCATTGGTGACTGGCGCATAGCCGATGTAGGCATTCGGAGCCGATGCGCCGCGCAGCACCATCCATGCGTCATCGGGATTCTCGTCTCTTCGCGGGTCTATGAACCGCAGGAATTGCTGCTGAATCCGAACGTCGCGGTTCTGCACCATCTCGTTCACGATCCCCTGCATGTGTTCCACGATGCTGTAAGTTCTTGCCTCGCGCTCCAGCTCGCGGAGTTTGTTCTTTTTTCTCGCCACCACCTTGTCGTAGCGGACACCCATCCGGTCCAATAACGCCTGTCGGTTAGCCTCTGTCGGATTTTTCCGATACTGAATAAAAAGATTGTGCGTTTGGGAATCCATTTTGGGTCGTCCCTCTTCGACAAGCGGAGCACCGGGTTTGTCGAACTCCAATTCACTCTCCACCAAGTCAGCGGGACTTATGAATGTTCCCGGCTCCACGGTCTGATGCACACCGAAATAATGAGCCACAAGGTCGTTGCGGTAGGTGGAAAGCCGGTACCCTCCGTAGAGGTCGCAAGGCAAAGTGGAGATGTAATAGTCCTTACCGGGCATGAAGCCGGACTTGTCCGCAGCTTTGAACGTGATGATGGTGCCGGCGTTTTCCACGTCGCTTACCGCTTGCTTTCCAAGGGCATCTGTTTCGCCCCTTGCCGTACCGGCCAGCGGATTGCCATCGACGCTTTCCAGTTCGACCTTCGTTACGCCCGAAAGCCGGATGTTGAACTTTATTCCGCAATTTGTAGCGGTGTTGCCATTATTCCCGCTGTCTTTGTCCGTCTGGACTGCCGGAACTACGATCATATTCTCTTTGTCATTCCCTTGTGCGGACACAACGGTGGCCGTCGCAATGGCAAGAGCCATTGCTAAAAACAAATTTTTCATGTTGGAATGTTGTTTTAAGGATTAATAAAAGGAATCTGTTCTTACGACCCTGAAACCTACGTTAGCGTAGCCTTGCGTCCCGTTCCGCACGACATCTGACTTCTCGCTGCGGCAATCATCCCGGTCGGAATCCCAACTTCCGCCCTTGATGATGTACGCACCGCTCGCGTCCATTGAGGAAGTCCACTCCCAGCAGTTACCCCAGAAGTCGATGCCACCGCAGGCTCCGGTCGTCTGGCTGTAGGCATCCACCGGCGTCAGTCCCGATTCCACAAGGCCCGAGTTCATTGTAACATCCTTGGGCATGTGCCCGGCACCGAGAATCCACTCTTCATCGGTCGGCAGACGATAGGTGTGGGAGTTGTCCTGTGCGGTAAGCCAATCGCAGTAAGCCGCAGCTTCGGCAATAGAGATGTTCACCACCGGGTAATTCTCCTTTCCCGCGTCATAGACAAAATCTTGTTTGAACGTGGCATATTCAACATTGGTAACGGGCGCATAGCCGATGTAGGCATTCGGGGCGGACGCGCCGCGCAGCACCATCCAAGCATCATTCAGGTCGTCATCGTTCCGGGGATCGATAAGCCGCAGGAACTGTTGTTCGAGCCGAATATCCCGATTCTCGACCATTTCGTCCACAATCTCCTGCATTTCTTCCACGAGGTCGGGTGTTTTCGCATCCCGCTCCAGTTCACGGAGCTTGGCTTTCTTCCGTGCCACGACTTTATCGTATCGAAGTCCCATCTGATCCAACAGAGCCTGTTTGTTCTCTTCCGTCGGGTTCTGCTGATATTGGCGCAGCAGAGCGGTCGTCGTAGCGTCCAGCTCCGGACGTTCCTCTTCCACGAGCGGCGCGTCCGGATCGTCGAACTCCAGCTCGCTTTCCACCAAATCGGTCGGAGCTATATAATCAGCCCGTTCCACGGTCTGATGCACGCCGAAATAGTGGGCGACCAAGCCGTCCTTATAAATGGAAAGCCGGTACCCGCCATAAAGGTCGCAAGGCAAGGTAGAGATATAATAGTCTTTTCCGGGAGTGAGGCCGGAATTATCGGCGGCGTTGAAAACCAGAATGGAGGCAGCGTTTTTCGTCTCGGCGACGACGGGCATTCCTTGTTCGTCCCACTTTATCGAAGCCGTACCAGCCAAGGCATATCCATCGACGCTTTCCAGTTCGACCTTCGTCACGCCCGACATCTGGAAGTTCAACTTTATGCCGCCGCCGATGGCATGGAAAGTCAGGGATTCGGAGACCGTGCGGGCTACCGATACGGCGGCTTTCGCATCGTAGCCGTCGCTCCCTGCCGTTTGTGCGGCAGAAACGGATACGGTCATGCTTTCCCGGTCGGAAGATACCGCGCTCTCCGCAGGATACACGCCATACAAGGGATTGCTGTCGGTGAACGTGCCTTCTACGGAGCCGGAAAATCCCGATGTACCGCCGGATGCCAGCGTTTCCACGCTGACCGTTTGTCCGTCGTGAAACAGCGTTATCCTGTCGCCTTTGTTCCAATTACTGTGAAGTCCGTCGGCGATGGCTGCGGTAAGGCCATTCCCGGCAGGAGCTTGCTCCTGTTCCAAAGTGTCGTCCGTCGAGCAGGCTACGAGGGCAAGTAATGCCGCAAAACAAAATAATATACTATTTTTCATATATCCGTTTTTTCTTCTGTTTTTGAATCATGTCATCATTTCAATAGGTCAGGCGCACCAGATACAGAGACTGGCTTGCCGCTACGAAGAGTGTGTTTCCGTCATCTTCCCCGAAACATAGATTGCGAATCCTGTCTTTTGCAGAGAATGCAATATGTCCCTGTTGTTCTCCTTCCGGGGAAACTATTACGATACCTCCTGCCGAGAAAGCGATGAAAAGATAACCGCTCTTATGGCAGGCGATGCCATCGACCTCTCCGTCTCCGGATATGCAGCAAAGCGCTCTTCGGTTTGCGGGCATCCCCTCCGAGGTCAGATCGAAAACATGGATCGTATTGGAGCTGCTTTCGCAAACATACAACTTCGAGTGGTCGGGCGAAAGTGCTACGCCGTTGGGCTTCAACAGGGAATCATCCGCAAGGATGGCTCCGTCGCTGTCATTCACCGCATAATACAACCCTTCGAAATCCAGCTCTCTGTCTTCCGGTTCGACGCCGTAATCCGGATCGGTGAAGTATATGATTCCTTTTTTGCTTACGGTAACGTCGTTCGGGCTATTCAGTTTACGTCCGTCATACGAACCGACAAACGATGCGATCATACCATCTTTACCCAGCACGGCAATATCTCGCGCTGCATGACGGCATACCCAAAACCGCGTACCGTCATAGCATATGCCGTTCGAACTTTCACTGGGGCTTAAAAAGGTCGTAATGCCATCGTTCTCATTCCATTTATAAATTTTATTGTCGGAAAGATCGCTGAAGAGCAAATAACCGTCTTCGCACCACGCGGGCCCCTCCGTAAACCGGAATCCGCTTGCAAGAAGTTCCGGCACCTGCCACGCAGGAACTTGAGGCTGCACCGGCTCCCCGCCCTTCGATTCGCACGAAAGGCAAAGGACAGTCGTTGCAAATAAGATCAGTTTTCCCATGGTTTTATCTTTTTTTCATTTTTTTAATCGACGGCCGATCCTTAGGCGTGAACGCCCTAAAATCAAATAGGGCTACCCGAACGATCCGGTATGCGAAATGCTTGCTCCCGAAGGGTTGTCGCCGCCGCGCGATCGCCGGAGGCGAAGGCGAACAACGCGACGACAGACATTCCCCGGAAAAGAAAAGCCGCTACGAATCTCAACATGGGATTACTCCGTTTTATCCTTCTTTTTTTCTGCTTTCCGGCGTGCGGCGGCCTCTTTCTGCATCTGGCGATAAATCGTCTCCTGCTCGGCCGTCAGTACCGAGGCGATCTGTTCGTTCAACTCGGCCAATGCTTTCTTGCGCTCTTCGGGTGCGAGTTTCCGGGCATTGAACTCGGCGCAGAACATCCGGATCTGCTCCTTCTGCTCGTCGGTCAGTTTCAACTTGGCATCCATACGTTCGATGCGCTGCTCGGTACGCTGTTGCGGGGTCATCCGCTTCTGGTTCTGTGCGGGTTGTGCCGCGGCAATCCGACATGCGGCCAATACGGCCAGCGTCGCCAATACGATTTTTTTCATAATACGTTGTTTTTAGGTGTTTTTACTCCATGAATCCTACGACTTCGTATTTCACGCCCTTCTTTGTCGGCACGGCCTTGTAGATTACCCCGTCGTAGACGAAACGGATGCCGTCGTCGGTCTCGATAGTTCGAACGCCATACTCGGGTAGTTCGGGAACCTGCATCCCGATCTCGGGCAGGATCACCTCATACACCTTGCCGACCTTGCGGTAATAAACGCCGGCAGCGTAATAATAGGGAATGTCCCTGAAACGGATTACGACGCAGCGGTGCGGACGCTTCGCCAGACGCATTCCGACATGCCACCGTGGGCCTCCGATCCGAATCGTTGCCGTACGGGGACGACGAGTAGCACCTTCGGCCTGATGAACGGTTCCGACAAACGCCATTGCCGCGAGAATCAATACGATCTTTTTCATAACTACAACAATTTTTGGTTTGCTGAAGCGAATATACACGATCGTAAGACAGAAAAAACGACTGTCGCGCAGTGTGGTGGCCAACGGCATGAAAACGGGGGCGAACGACCGTCCGGGGATTTTTGCAAATGCGCGAATCTTCCTATCTTTGCAAACGAATGAACCGCTGAACCGCATGCACACGAACAAACGTCTGCCCCTTGTGATCGACCTGGCCTTTTGCCTCGTACTGCTGCCCTTCATGATCTGGCTGCTGCCGGTCAACCGTTGGGCCGCGAGCAACGCGCCGTTCGTCGTGCTGTTCGTGGGATGGCTTTACGTCGTCTATTTCACGTATCGTTACTATGCCGTTCCGCGGCTGTTGCGCGACCGTCGGCAAATTGCCGCTGCCATTGCCGTTATCGTCGTTACCCTTGTCGCAACATGGTTTATTTCCCGCTACCGCTTCGAGATTCCCCGGCAGGCCATGCCCCGAATGCGTCCCCGGCCTTATGCTCCGGAAGGATTCGATGCAACACCCCGCGCAGGTCTGATGATCCTTCATCAGAGGGCCGTTTGGTTTCTCTACGTCGTCGTCGCGGCATTCAGTTTCGCGGTGGGCATGCTTGCGGAAGTTTATCGTCAGATCGTCGAACGGCAGGCTGCGGAGCACGAGCGAAAAAAGGCCGAACTGGCCCTCTACAAGGTACAGATCAACCCCCATTTCCTCTTCAATACGCTGAACACCCTCTACGGGCTGATGCTGACCGACGTGGCGCGGGCCGAGACAGCGTTCATGCAGTTCATGGAACTGACCAAGTACATGTACACCAACGCCGAGAAGGACAAAGTACCCCTTCGGGCCGAGATAGATTATATCCGTCAGTACATCGAGTTGCAGAAAAATCGCATGAACGACCGCACCGAAGTCCATCTCTCGATCGAGAGCCGCAACGAACGCCCCGATGCCGTGATCGCCCCGATGATCCTCATCACGTTCGTGGAGAACGCACTTAAATATGGCGTATCATCCCATGTGCGGAGCGATATTTTCATCGACTTGGCCCTCGACGACGACTCGTTGCATTTCGCAACCCGCAATCCAATTGTCGTACGCCCGTCCGCCGAGAAGAGCGGCTTCGGCATCGCCAACTGCCGCAAACGGCTCGACCTGCTTTATCCCGGCCGTTATGTACTCGAAATCCGGGAAGAAGCGGACGAATACCGCATAACGCTCGATCTTAAACTGCATTGAAATGAACTGCATCGCCATAGACGACGAACCCGTTGCTTTGAGTGTCCTTGCCCGCTACTGCGAGCGGATGAGCGGCATGGAGTTGAAATGCTATTCCGATCCTGTCGTCGGAATGCGCGAGGTGAAGCGCGCGGCTCCTGACCTATTGTTTTTGGACATCCGGATGGGCGAGATCAGCGGCGTGGAACTGGCTCGCGAAATCCCGAAAGGGACTTTTCTGGTCTTCACGACGGCCTATGCACAATATGCCGTGGACGGGTTTGACCTCGATGCGGTGGATTTTCTGCACAAGCCCTTTTCCTATCCCCGCTTCTGCCGCGCGGTTGAAAAGGCGCAACAGTTACGAACACTCCGGGAACTTACACGGCAGCCCGTATCGGAAGAAGAAGCGATCACAGTCAAGGTCGAATACAAAAACGTGAAGATACCGCTTCGGGAGATCGTTTACATCGAGGCGATGGATAATTACGTGCGCATACACTTGTGCGGCGCGCGTCCGGCGCTTTCGCAAATGAGTCTGAAAAGCCTTGCGGAACTGTTGCCCGCGACATTCGTGCGCATCCATAAATCGTTCATCGTCCCTCTGCACCGCATCGCCGCCTATACCCGCACGAGCCTTACGCTCTGCGGCTCCGATACGACGCTGCCGATAGGACGGGCGTTTTATCCCGACTTTATTGAAAAGATGAATCGTAAGAATGATTAGCGAAGTTTCATGCCTTGCTTCCGCTTTTCTTCAATGTCTATTCCCATCTTTTCGTACATCTTCTTCCGGTGTCGCTTGAACGATTCGTCGTTCTCTTTTTCGTTCAGAACGGTCGTCTGTTGTTCTTCTTTTCGTGGAGATAATTCAGCTCGTCGCGGTAAATGTCCATGACAAAGCGCAGTATATTGTCGACCAAAGCCGTTAATCTTGTATTGTCGTTTCCCAGCAGGTGGAGGATGGCCGACACTCTGCGCTTGGTTTGGGCACTGACATAGATTGCCGAGCGGTTACGGCAATCCACCGATGCGAAAAAGGTCTGTTCGAAATCGGGCAGCAAAATTCTTTTACGCCGGAATCCGTCCGGCTCCTTTACAGTAGTCGTTTGAGTGTCGACGTCTGTTTTTTCAGTCGTCGGTGCCGATGCTCCGGATACCGTTTCCGATGTGTTTGCCTCGGAAGCGTCCGTATCTTCCTCTTCCGGCTCGGGAATACTGCGGACGACTTTCGAGTCCAAAGGAGCTTGTCCGGCGATCATCTGACGCATCAGTTCCTCGTCGACTTCGATACGGGGACGCTTAGAAGGATTGGGTGCGGGGTTGTCTTTTTCCTTTAAAGAATCCATGGGAGAACGTTTTTGAGATTGATTGTTAGCTATACTGTCGTAAAGCGTGTATGTCCGGTTTTATGTTTTAAACCATTCAAAATACCGTTTTCCGTTTAATGAAGTTTATAGCGGGATAACGGCCGGCGAATCCATAGGAACCAGTCCGGCGATCAGTCCGGTGCATCTGTTCCTCCTCGGCCTCGATACGGGAACGTTTCGGAGGATTGGGTGCAGGGTTGTTTTCTTCTTTTAATGAAGCCATGGTATAACGTTTTTAAGATTGATTGTTCGTTTTGCAGTCGTAAAGCATGTGTGTTCGGTTTTATGTTTTAAACCATTCAAAATACCGTTTTCCATTTCATGCGGTTTATATCGGAATAATGAATGGAATAAGAAAACCAGCCTTTCATGCTGCAAGATACAACCGACTGAAATACCTCGACTCCGACGTCCGCTCCAGACCGCTCCAGTCCGCACCGAGGACTTTTTTTTGCACCCGGACGGTTGTAATATTGCACCGGGAACCAACCCGGCTCCGGAAACCGTAACGGAGGATTTTCGAAACTTCGGTCAGAGATTCTCCGCCGCGGATTCTTACCCTCGTCAGAGGGTAGCGAGCTGTACCTTTGTCCGACAAATTGGCATTTGTCCGACAAAGGTGCTCGCTCTGCGAGGCCGGGGTCGCTCCCGAGTCGCGACCCTTTTTTCAAGCCATCTATGGATACCAACCGAAAACTGACAGACATGACCGGAAAGAACCCCCGAACGCCGAGTTATAAATACTCTTTCCGGCTTAACGAAGAGCAGAACATCCGTTTCAACGAGCTGCTCTGCAAAGCCGGATCGGAGCATAACCGCAGCCGTTTTATCGTCAAACGCCTCTTCGCCGAGGAGTTCGTCGTCATCAGACGCGACCCTTCCAAAGTGCAGTTCGTCGCTCAGCTGAACGACTTTTATTTCCAGTTCCAGAAGCTGGGAAATAACTATAATCAGATTGTAAAGGTCATCAATGCACATTTCTCCAACGTCGCGATCCCGCATCAGATCGCTGTACTGGAACAGCGAACCCGCGAGCTGAAAGCCCTCAGTCTCGAGATTCTGAACCTTGCAAAACGGGCAAAGGAATGGTTGCGAATATAAGATCGGGTTCCTCGCCCGGCGGAGCGTTGTATTACAACAAGGAGAAAGTGGATAAGGATGAGGCCGAAGTGCTCCTCTGGCAGAAGATGCTCGAACCATACGATAAACGCGGACGCCTTGATATTGACGCTTGTATGGATAGTTTCCGGCCATACCTCGAAGCCAACCGAAGAACCATCAATACGGTCTTCCATACCTCGCTGAATCCTTCGCCGGTAGATGAACTGACCGACGAGCAGCTCCGGGACATCACCCGCGAGTACATGGAGCGCATGGGTTACGGCCAACAGCCCTATATCGTTTTCAGGCATAAGGACATTTCCAGAGAGCATCTTCATATCGTATCGTTGCGGGTCGATGAGAACGGTCGGAAGATCAGCGACTCGCACGAATACGACCGTTCCATGTCCGTATTGCGGGAACTGGAGCGCAAATACGGGTTGCATCTTGCGCCGGGAAAGGACAGCGTGCAGCGGGAGCGATTGCGCGAACCGGACAAGACCAAATACGAAATATATGATGCGATCAAAGGATGTCTGCCCAAGTGTAAGAGTTGGAACGATCTGGAAGGTAGATTAAAAGAGCAAGGCATCGACGTCCGCTACAAGTATTGCGGAAATACCGACCGGAAACAAGGCGTTCTATTTTCAAAAAACGACTTCGAGTTTTCGGGGTTGAAGATCGACCGGCAATTCAGCTTCTCAAAACTGAATCGGCATTTTGCGTACGCGCAACAGCAAACCCAACATCGAAGCGCTATTGTCAAAGACTTCCATGCGGCGGCAGGCACCTACCGTTCGGCCTTCTCCGGTCTGTTCGGAACGGGTGGCGGAAAGACCGACACGGATAGGCCGACGATCAATTTCGGCGGTAATATCGGCGAACTTCCGTTGCCGCCGAATAGAATTGTCCTTCGCTCAATTGTAACGCAAACCCGGCGAGAGTCCCGAAGAGTACCTCGCCCGCATCACGGCATTGCTCAATACCGTCGCCGAAGCGATGGCGATTGCCGCAATGGAGCGGAAACGTCGTTTGCGAGAACGCATGACCAAACTCAAGCAGAAATTGTAAACAAGAAGCGATACAACCATGAAAGAAAATAATATGATGTCCTACGAAATGTATGAAGGCTTCAAGGAGACGATGGTCAAAACCATCAAGACCGAACTATCGGCAAAAACAGCACGCAATAATCAAGTGACAATGACCTGTCGCAACGATTGGTGCAAATCGTATATACAGAACATGAGCGGCATCAGGCGATAATAATCCAGTTTGCCGGACGATTGGAGAGCATAGAGCAGAACTATACCAAAACGCAAACCGGTATCGATAATCTGCAAGCATCTGTCGAGGCAATCAAAATCCCCGCCGAACTGCCGCTGAGAATAATCCAACACCGAGTGATTTTCAGCCCTGAATCTCCATTCGTCATTTATTAGTGCTATTTTTTCATAAGCTGTATGATCTTGTCGCCGGCACTCTATTTCGCTACCCGACCGAACCATGACCGCATCGACAACGACCTGAAATACCGCTATATAAAGATGAAAGGCGAAGCGATACCCGACTTCATCGCCGAAATGGAAGAGCTATTCGAATTAAACCGCGACAACGCAAAAATCCGTCAGATGAAAAAAGACGTTGAAGAATATGAACACACTATCCGCCTGAAAATCGAACTTGAAGAACAGGCGAGACTGAAAGAACGGGAAGTCGAACATTTAACCAATAAAGCTAACTCGATAAAAAATAAATAATTATGCCTCATGTTCGCAGCTTGCAGTTGCGTAATGACCAAATAATTTACTATATTTGTACTTAATTGGGTGTATTGTAATCCCAATGAAAGCTGTATGGGTAGAGAAAAACAGATAGAAGATAGTTTTATTCGGAAGCTGACTGAACAATTAAAATATGTCTATCGTGATGATATTCACGATAGGGATGCGCTCGTGGCTAATTTCAGACAGAAATTCGAGACTTTGAATCGCGTGAAATTGTCCGATTCGGAATTCGATCGGTTGCTCGAGGAGATCATCAATCCTAATGTTTTTGCCTCATCCAAGAGATTGCGCGAACGAAATACATTCATCCGCGAAGACGGAACACCGTTACAATACACGCTGGTCAATATCAAAGATTGGTGTAAGAACGATTACGAGGTAATCAACCAGTTGCGGATGAATACCGATAACAGTCACCATCGTTACGATGTCATTTTGCTCATTAACGGTATTCCAGTTGTACAAGTCGAATTGAAGGCTTACGATGTCAGTCCGCGGCGTGCCATGCAGCAGATCGTGGATTACAAAAACGATCCGGGGAATGGCTACACTAAATCACTGCTCTGTTTTATTCAGTTGTTTATAGTAAGCAACCAAAGCAATACTTACTATTTCACGAATAACAACAACCAGCATTTCTCTTTCAATGCGGACGAACAATTCCTCCCGGTCTACCAGTACGCGACGGAACGAAATACGAAAATAACCAACCTCGATGCCTTTTCGAGTGCTGTGCTTGCCAAGTGCGAACTCGGCAAGATGATCAGCCTCTATATGGTGCTGGTTGCAAGCGAGCAGAAATTACTGATCATGCGTCCGTATCAGATTTATGCCGTAAAAGCGATTATGGATTGTGTACATGAGAATCGCGGCAACGGCTATATCTGGCATACGACGGGCAGCGGTAAAACGCTCACTTCTTTCAAGGCTTCCACTTTGATGAAAGACAATCCGGACATCGACAAATGTCTGTTTGTCGTGGACCGAAAAGATTTGGATCGTCAAACACGCGAGGAGTTCAACAAATTTCAGGAAAATTGCGTCGAGGAGAACACCAATACGGAAACTCTGGTGCGACGGATGTTGTCGGACGATTATGCCGACAAAGTAATCGTTACGACCATTCAGAAGCTGGGCATCGCGCTTGATCCGAAGCATAAAAAGAATTACCAAGAACGATTGAAGCCATTGAAGAATAAGCGTATCATATTCATTTTCGATGAATGCCACCGTTCTCAATTCGGTCACAATCATAAAACGATCAAGGAGTTTTTCCCTAATTCGCAACTATTCGGTTTTACCGGTACGCCTATTTTCGACGAAAATTCGACCTATACGCAAATAGACGGTGAAGAGGGTTCGTACAAAACGACCGCCGATATTTTCGAGAAAGAGTTGCACGCTTATACGATTACACACGCCATCGATGATAGAAACGTATTGCGCTTCCATATCGATTATTTCAAGCCCGACGGCGAAAATCAACAGAAAGGAAGTACCTTTACAAAACGAGCTATCGTAGACGCCATATTGAGCAGGCATGATGCAGCGACCGATTCACGCCGATTCAATGCTATTATGGCAACCGAACGAATCGATGATGCCATCGAATACTACAATCTGTTCAAGGAGATTCAGCAGGAAAGAATGACGAAAGATTCCGATTACGAACCGCTGAATATTACTTGCGTCTTCTCCCCGCCGGCCGAGGGCAACAAGGATGTGCAACAAATACAGGAGGATTTGCCTCAAGAGCGTTTCGATAACCAGCAGGAGCCCGGCAAGAAAAAAGCGGCTCTCAAGATGATTATTGATGATTATAACAAGCAATACGGAACGAATCATTCGATTGCGGAGTTCGATGCTTATTATCAGGACGTTCAAGGACGTATCAAGTCTCAAAAATATAGTAATAAAGACATTCCGCATAAGTATAAGACCGATATTACCATCGTCGTCGATATGTTACTGACCGGATTCGATTCCAAATACCTGAATACGTTGTATGTCGATAAGCACCTGAAGTGGCACGGTCTGATTCAGGCTTTTTCGCGCACGAACCGTATTTTGAACGACACGAAACCCTACGGCAATATCCTCGACTTCCGAGGACAAGAAACTGCAGTCGATCAAGCTATCGCCCGGTTTTCGGGAGAAAAAATCGACAACCCGAAACAGATTTGGTTGGTCGATCCGGCCCCGAAGGTTATCGAAAAATACGAGGAGGCCATTTCCAAACTGGAAGAGTACATGCAATCGCACGGTTTGGAGTGCAAGCCCGAGGAGGTCAATAATCTCCGCGGCGATGAGGCTCGCGCCGGATTTATCAACTGTTTCAAAGAGGTACAACGTTTCAAAACCCAGTTGGAACAGTATACAGATATAAAGGCGGATGACAAAGCCAAAATCGAATCGCTATTACCCGAAGACACGCTCCGGGCTTTCAAGGGGATGTATCTCGAAAAGGCCCGTGAACTGAAGAAAAAGCGAGAAAAAAGAGGTAGCAAAGAGGTTAGCCAACAGATTGAAGACCTCGATTTCGAGTTCGTGCTGTTCGCATCGGCGATTATCGATTACGACTATATCATGGGGCTTATCGCCCGATATACGAATCGGGGTACTGACAAAAAGCGGATTACCAAAGAGCAACTTATCGCATTGGTTGCATCGAGTGCGAACCTGATGGAGGAGAGAGACGACATCGTCGCCTACATCAACAGCCTCGATGAAATCAACGGCAAGACCGAACAGGAAATTAAGAACGGTTACGAACTTTTCAAGGCGGAAAAATATAAAAACGAGATTACATCCATAGCAGCCAAATATGGATTAGAGTTTTCTGCATTGGATGCGTTTGTCCAAGAAATCATCGAACGCGAAATCTTCGACGGCGAGAAACTCGGCGATCTGCTCGCCCCGCTGGGCTTGGGTTGGAAAGCCCGCACCCAAAAGGAATTGGCATTGATGGATGATCTCATTCCCACACTGAAGAGATTGGCAGAAGGACATGAAATATCGGGATTGTCAGCTTATGAAAACTAACGAAAAAGATACGAAACAAGGGATTGTTCCGGCCTTGCGGTTTCCGGAGTTTCATGGAAGTAAAGGCTGGAACTTAAGACCATTATCCGATTATTTAACGGAATATCGGCAAAAGAGTGACGGAATGAGTAAGGTGCACTCCGTTTCTCTGTCAAAAGGAATTGTCAATCAAATAGAATATTTAGGACGATCTTTTTCGGCAGATGATACATCGCATTATAAATTGGTTAAACCATATGATGTAGTTTATACGAAAAGTCCTACCGGTGATTTCCCATATGGCATTGTCAAACAAAATTTCAATCTATATAATGTTATAGTATCTCCTTTATATGGAGTATTTACACCCAATAATCGATATATTGGCTATATTATTCATTCCATTTTTGAATCAGCAATTCGATTGAATAATTATTTATCGACTCTTGTTCAAAAAGGGGCAAAGAATACTATTCAAATATCTAACGATACATTTATTTCCAAAGAGATCCTATTGCCTGATAATGATGATGAGCAACAAAAAATCGCAGATTGCCTCTCTTCTATCGACGCATTGATAAAGGCAACGGAGAATAAAATAGATGAACTGAAAGCCCATAAAAAAGGCTTGATGCAGCAACTTTTCCCCGCCGAAGGAAAAATGGTTCCGACTCTTCGTTTCCCCGAATTTCAAAACGCAGGAGAATGGAAACAAACCACGATAGGCGCAATTTGTACGATCTCTAATGGCAAATCAAATGTCCAAGATAATGTCCAGAATGGTAAATATCCTTTATTTGATAGGTCAGAGATAATAAAAGCCTCTAATAAATTCTTATTTGATTGTGAGGCGATAATTATTCCGGGAGAAGGACGATTTATCCCTAAATATTACATTGGAAAATTTGATTTACATCAACGAGCATATGCGTTAAAGGATTTTACTTGCCATGCCTTATTTGTGTATCATTATATTACAGCATTCTCATTTATATTAACACAAAAAGCCGTTAAATCTACGGTTTTGTCATTACGCATGCCCATTTTAGAAGCATTCCCGTTGTTGTTGCCCAATATACAAGAGCAGCAAAAAATTGCCGATTGTCTCTCCTCTGTGGACGATTTGATTACAGCCCAAGCGAATCGACTTGAAGCCCTCAGAAGCCACAAAAAGGGGCTGATGCAGCAACTATTCCCGAACATAGATGAATGTTAGCATGGAACAATTAGCAACAAAAATAGCCAAACTAAAAAAGAACATTGTTCTTATATACGCATTCAACGGAACGGGAAAAACACGCTTATCCGTTGCCTATAAAAACATTACAAAGAAAAACAACAAAGGCAATCATGCCGGTGTTTATTACAATGCATACAGCGAAGACCTATTTGTGTGGGATAATGACGAGGAGCACGACGGGCAGAATATCCGATTGATGATTCAATCCAGTACACTCAATCAATACCATCAGTTATTTGACGAAGATAAATTAAGAGAACATTTAACGCCTTATAAGCCTAAATTCGATTTCCGGTTCCATCTTTATCCGGACGCCGCGCAAGGTATCGAGTATGTACAATTCTTTGTAAAAAAGGATGAAACGGCAAAAGAGGACGATGCACAAGGAAACGAGGACATCCCTATCAAAATCTCGCGAGGCGAGCAACAGATATTTATCTGGTGTTTCTTTCTTGCCTTGTTCGATATAGACGGATGGACCGGTGAAGGGAAACAATCGCAGCACTTCTTTATCGACGATCCGGTTTCGAGTTTGGACGACCACAATATTTTCATTACGGTTTCATCGATTATGGATCTGATCGATCGCCATTTCAAGAATAGGAAAATCATTATCACGACACATCATATCGGGCTATTCTCGATTTTATGCGACTGGATCAAGAAGGGTGAAAAGGCATCTTCGTACAAAAATGAAGTGCAATTATATATCTTAAAAAAAGATGAAGCTGGCATCGACTTCCACAGTCCCAACAACGAAGTTTTTCTATATCATTTGGAATTGCTGCAAATACTCAAAAAGGCAATTGCCGATGACCGGATTTACGCATATCATTTTGCATTGTTACGGCAGATTTTGGAGAATATAGCATCGTTTTTGGGTGTAGGACAATTTGCATATGTTTTGAAACAAATCGGCCTGACCGACACGGATGAAATTGCCCGGATTGTCAATACACTGTCTCATAAAACTGTTTTCAGATATGAAGCAAAAGAACTGGTACCAGATAATAAGGAGCTGTTCAAAAACATTTTCGATGGAATAATAACCAAATATAACTTCGTATTACACGCATAATGACCGCTATAGAACAACAAAAATTAGGTAAAATCCTTTGGGGCATTGCAGATAAACTCAGAGGGGCAATGAATGCGGACGACTTCCGCGACTATATGCTTTCATTTCTGTTTCTGCGTTATCTTTCAGATAATTACGAAGATGCTGTAAAGAAAGAACTCGGTTCGGATTATCCCGCTGTGTCCGATACAGATTCAGCCGAAAGCCGAGTTTTGACACCATTGCAGATTTGGTATGACCGTAATCCCGAGGACATCTCGGAGTTCGAGAAACAGATGCGGCGCAAGATTCATTATGTGATCAAGCCGAAATATTTGTGGAAGAATATATCTGAATTGGCCCGAACACAGAGTAACGATTTGTTACAAACCCTGCAAGAGGGTTTCAAGTATATTGAAAACGAATCGTTCGAAAGTACGTTCCAAGGATTGTTCTCGGAAATCAATTTGAACTCGGAGAAGTTAGGAAAGAATTACGCCGAACGAAACGAAAAACTGTGTTCGATCATCAAAAAAATCGCTGAGGAAATCGCGAAATTCTCAAATGACTCCGACACTCTGGGCGATGCTTACGAATATCTGATCGGCCAATTCGCGGCCGGTTCGGGAAAGAAAGCCGGGGAGTTTTACACTCCGCAACAGGTTTCGACCATCCTTTCGAAGATTGTGACATTGGACAGCCAAGATCCGACGACCGGTCCGAAAAAGAGAATAGACAAGGTTCTCGATTTCGCTTGCGGTTCCGGATCGCTACTTTTGAATGTCCGTCATCAGATGAACCGCGACGGCAGACGCGGCATCGGCAAGATTTACGGACAGGAGAAGAATATCACGACTTACAACCTCGCACGCATGAATATGCTACTGCATGGGGTGAAGGACTCCGAGTTCGAGATTTTTCATGGAGATACGCTCCTCAATGACTGGGATATATTGAATGAGATGAATCCGGCGAAGAAAATCGAATTCGATGCGATAGTCGCCAATCCACCGTTCAGTTATCGTTGGGAGCCGAAGGAGGATTTAGCAAATGATTTCCGGTTCCGTAATTACGGCGTTGCTCCGAAATCGGCCGCCGACTTCGCCTTTTTATTGCATGGATTTCATTTCCTACGGGAAGACGGTACGATGGCGATTATTCTGCCTCACGGCGTATTATTTCGCGGGGGCGTGGAAAAGAATATCAGAACCAAATTGTTGAAAGACGGTAATCTCGATGCAGTTATCGGATTGCCTGCCAACCTTTTCTTTTCCACGGGCATCCCCGTTTGCATCTTAGTACTGAAGAAATGTAAAAAATCAGATGACATATTGTTTATCAATGCCAGCGAAGGATATAAGAAAGACAAGCGGCAAAACCGATTACGCGAAGGCGAAAACGGCGAGCCGAACGATATTCAAAAAATAGTAGACACTTACCAATTCCGCCGAGAGGAACCACGTTATTCCAAGCGGGTTTCGTTGGAGCGAATCGAACAGGAGGATTTCAATCTGAATATTACCCGTTATGTCAGTACGGCCCAAGAGGAAGAGCCGATCGACCTGCAAAAAGTCAATGACGAATTGAAAGAGATTGCAAGACGGTCAAAAGAGGCATTAGATCGCCATAATGAGTTTCTCAAAGAATTAGGATTACCAACTATCGCCGATTAAGAGTAACTGCCCGCACTTAAAAGTGCGGGCAGTTACTCTATTTGTACGGTCGTATTACAAATGTATGACAAAACCAAAAGAAAACCGCGCTGCATTTATCTACAACGCGGTTTCTGGGAAGTCTGAAGCGGAGAACAGATCCATCAGATACCGAAGCAAATCACTCCGGGACTTGACATTGGCAAAGGCTGTCCCGAAATTTGCCCGGTCGGAAAATTTTTTGTATCTTGCGATAGGTTATTTGAAATGCGGTATTTGAGCGCAATTAACTGAAAATTAACAGTTGCCTTCTCGTTACCTATTCTCTTATACAACAGATGTAACGACCCGATAAATCGAATCGTTACATCTGTTTAATCCCGAACTTTGACAGTCGGGCCGCTTTCGTATATCGAAGTTTTAACTCTTTTCCGAAAATAAAAGGGAGATATTACATCTCGCGCAGTTTGATGCTCTCTCCCAACATAATCAGGGCGGTGCGTAACCACTCATTGATCCTTGCTTTCATACTAAATAATTTTAAATAATTCTTAAAATATTTTATCATTTAAGACGAGGCAAAAGTACTACGGCAAAAGCAAACTTCCAAATATTTTATTAAGATTTTTTAAGAAATATGTAAATTTTTTGAATAAACCCTTATTCCTCCACCTCTACCCCCAGCAGCCGTACCAGGTCAACCGCCTGCAATGCATTGATCTTCAAACCCTTTAATTCAAACGAATCGACCTCGCCGACACGTATTCCCCGGATGTCGGAATCCGCGAACGAAAGCCCGCGCAGGCGCGTGCCGCGGAATTCGCCCTGCGTCAGGTCGCAGCGCGAAAAGGCGACCTTCTCCAGGCGGCACTCGTCGAACACGGCACCCCGCATGACTCCCTGACTGTACGCCACGAAACGCAAGCGCCCCAGTGCGAAATTGGCAAATTCCGCCTTGCAGCGCTCGAAGGCCACATGCTGCATCGTCGCTTCGGAGAGGTTCGTCCCCGTGAGCTTACAATCCAGAAACTCCACCCGCTGGAAACTGCACCCCGTCAGGTCGGCGTTCGACAGGTCGCAGTTTCGGAAGGTCACATCTGTGAAATGCGATCCGTGCAACGTGCACGCCGGGAAAAGGCAGCCTGCGAAAAGACACGACTGCACCCAGACATGTTCCCGGTCGAGGTGCGGGAAAACAATGCCGCGGAAAATGCCTCCGGCAATCTCTTCGCCTTCGGTCAACGCCCTACCATCGGTATATTCCACGGGATCGGCGGCCGGGACAGGTCTGGTTATCTGCATTGTCAAATTCAGTAAAAGAGGCACCCGACTTCCCGCCTGCAAAGCCGCACACGGGAGGATTACCACAGCAAAGATAAACATTTATCCCGGAAAGCCGCGTCCATCTCCGGCATCCGCCCGCCGTTTTGCGCATACGGAAAATAATTCCTATCTTTGGATCGCCTTTCACCGAACAATCAATGAAAAAGGGATACAGAACCATTTTAACGGTCTGCATGCTGCTGATAGCATATACCGCCGTAGGGCAGCAACCCGACAAGGACATGGATTCCTTTCCCTCGACCGAGGAAGCCCTGTCCCAGATCGGAAGCGCCGCAGCCCGCTCCCCCAAACAACCCGCCGACACCTCAGCCCTCACATCGCCCGCCCAACGCAAAGGCTTCATACGCCGCATCATCGACTATTACAGCCGTTCGAACATCGACCGTACGTTCGAAAAGAAAATCGACTGGAGCATCGCCCCCGGCCCAAACTACTCGTCGGATGTCGGCTTCGGAATCGGATTCCTCGTAGCGGGGCTTTACCGGATAGACCGCACGGACTCCGTGACCGCCCCGTCGAACATCTCGGTTTACGGCAACTTCACGACCGAAAAATTCGTCTTGCTCCGCTTCTCGGGCGACAACATCTTCAACCACAACAAACAACGCCTGAGCTACGCCGGGGCCTTCGTCTACTTTCCGGGTGCATTCTACGGCGTGGGCTACAATGCCGGCGCAGAGGGCTATGCACAGGAACTCACCACCACGATGGGCATCTTCCGCATCTCCTACTGCACGGCGCTCGCCGGACGCTTTTACATCGGCGTCAGCGGGGGCATCGACTACACCGGGGCGAAGTACAAAGACACGGGCATGGTCGCCTATATGAACGACATCAAGGCCGACGCAGAGGCCGGTAAACCGGTTCCGGGCGGCAGGATGGGCGAACTCTACACCCTCTGGCAGCAGGGACGCTACGACCCGGCCAAGCAGGATCCCTTCTCGAACTACATTACCGAATCGGGCGACAACCCCGACGCCTTCAACACCAGCCTCGGCCTCTTCGCCCAATACGACACGCGCGACGTGACGTTCAACGCCTCGAAGGGCATCTTCATCAAGGCCGAAGCCAAGTGGTATCCCGAATGGCTGGGCAATACGCGCCGCAGCTTCGGACGCTTCACCCTGACCTTCGACTTCTACCAAAAACTCTGGAAAGGCGCCATCTTCGCCTACGACCTCTACGCCGACTTCACGGCCGGCACCCCTTCGTGGCACATGTACGCCAAGATGGGCGGCATGGAACGCATGCGCGGCTACTACGAAGGGCGCTACCGCGACAAAAGACTTGTCGAGACGCAGATCGAGCTGCGCCAGAAAATCTACCGCCGCCACGGCATCGTGGCCTGGATCGGCGGCGGACAGGTCTGGGGCACAGACAAATTCCGCTGGGACAACACCCTTTACAGCTTCGGCTGCGGGTACCGGTTCGAGTTCAAGAACCGGATGAACATTCGCCTCGACTACGGCTGGGGCGTCTACGGCAACCAAAACCTGCCGTGGGATCGCAAACGTTCCTCGGCCTTCCTCTTCACGGCCTCCGAAGCCTTCTAAGAGCCCCATACCGACAATCCCCGCCCCGACGACCGGTATCGCGACATGGAAAAGCCCCCCGACAACCGAGGGGCTTTCAGTAATCCTCACGGGAACTACACAATATATACCGCGATAAACCCGTCGGCACGATGCAGCGTGAGCCGGATCGCCTCCCCGCCGCCGATGCGCCCGACAACGATTCCGGCCGCGAAATCCACCGCCTCCACCCGCAGGTCGTACAACAAGTCCAGCCCCGGACGCCGGGCATATTTATAAAGCGCCTCCTTCGCGCACCAGACGGCGGCAGGCAGCAGCGGATCGCCGGACAGCGCCTGCTCGGAGGGGGACATGTAACGCGGCGCAGCACGGCTGAAATCCCGCGTCTCGGGCTCGATGTCGACCGCGCAGGGGACATCGGACAGACAGACGGCCACACGCCCCCTACAGTGCGAAACCCCGACGTATACCCCGTCCCTGTCGACGACCGGGGCCCCGGCTGCATCATAGGCAATCCGCACTTCCGCCCCCAGTTCCCGGCGGACGACGGCTCGCCACGTGAGGTATTCCCGGCGCCGGCCCTCCCGCACAAAACGCCCGGCCTCGGACAATTCGTCGGATGTCACCCACCCGGCTACCCCGGCCTCGTCCATCGGCGGCTCTATGAAGAGTGCCTTTCCCATCGTTCACTGCAAGTCCACACGGATTTTATCGACACGGTGCCCGTCCATCTCCTGCACCGTAAAACGGATGTCGTGCGACGTAAAGACATCGCCCTTGCGGGGGAAGTCGCGTTTGAGTTCGAGCATCAGCCCGGCGAGGGTCTCGGCATCGCCCTTCACGTCGGCAAAGGTCTCCTCGTCGATCCCCAGCACCCGTTCGAAATCGCCCAGGTGGCTCTTGCCGTCGAAGAGGTAACTCTTCTCGTCGAGACGCGTGAAGAAACTCTCGTCGGCATCGCTTTCGTCCGAAATCTCGCCCACGATCTCCTCGATGATATCTTCCAGCGACACCAGCCCCAGCGTCGAACCGTATTCGTCGACGACGATCGCCATGTGTACCTTGTTCGACTGGAAGTCGCCCAGCAGGTCGTTGATCTTCTTATGCTCGGGCACGAAATAGGGCTTGCGCACCAGCTGCTGCCAGCCGAATTCGTTGCCATGGTTGATGTAGGGGAGCAGATCCTTGACATAGAGCGTCCCGCGGATATTGTCGATATCCTCTTCGTATACCGGGATACGCGAAAACCCCGACCGGATGATCGTCTGCTTGACGGTCTCGTAATCGTCCGTCACCGAGAGCGCCGTAATGTCCACGCGGGGTTTCATGATCTCCTGCACCTCGGTATTCACGAAGTTGACGATCCCCGACAGCATCACATGCTCCTCGGGGCTCGAACTCTGGGTCATATCCACGGCGTCGGCCAGTTCGTCGAGCGAAATCTCGCTCTTGTGCGCCGCCTTTTCGCTGATGCGGCTGCTCGTGCGCACCAGGATGTAGGAGAGCGGATAGAAAATCCACCGCAACACCCTGAGCGGCCGTGCCGCGAACTGCGCGAAACGCACCGGCATGGTCTGCGCCAATACTTTGGGCAGTATCTCGCCGAACAGCAGCAGCAGGAAAGTCACCAGTACGGTCTTGAACAGGAACTCGAAACGCAGGAACGTAAAAACCGAGTCGATGATACCCGACACGAGGATGACGATGCAGATATTCACCAGGTTATTGACCACCAGAATCGTCGCCAGCAGCACGTCGACATCCGTCAGCAAGTGCAACACCGCCTCCGCCGAAGCGGTCGTGCGCGTCTGCAGGCGGCGGATATCCTTATGCGACAGGGAGAAAAACGAAGTTTCAGCCCCCGATACGAGCGCTGAAACGCACAGCAGTCCCAACGTCACCGCGCACAGCACGGCGATATGGCCCGAAAACCCGTTGAATGCGATCCATGAAGCGGTACTCTCCAAACTTGCGCGGATTTAGTTAGTCAAAAAGCGATCCGCCCTGCGAATCGGCAGCCTGCTGGCTGTTTTCGGACTCCTCGCGCAGCACCTCCTTGCGTCCGCCGGGCATCTGCACGATGAACTTCGAATTGCGCGACTGGTAGGCCGGTTTGGCCAGCAGCAGTTCGATGTTGTTGTAGCGGGTCGACTTGGCGCCGAGCATCACCTGCTCGGGCGGCCGCTGCGGCGGCGCAACGGGCTTGATCGGCTCCAGCACGGGAGCCACGGGCTCCTTCACCGGGTCCGTGATACGCGCCGGGGGGATGATCTGCTTCATCACGTCGACGGACGCATCGCCCGAGAACCCCGTGGCCACCACCACCAGTTCGATGGCGTTGCCCAGCTGGGGCTTCTCGCTCGTACCCCAAATGATATTGGCGTTGTGTATCACGCCGTTGTCGTCCTGCACGCTGGCATGCGCCTGGATATACTCCAGAATGCGCACCACCTCCTCATACATCAACGAGTCGGCGTTCGACACCGAAATGTTCAGCAGGATATTCTTCGCACCCGAGATCAGGTTGTGATCCAGGAGCGGCGAACGCAGCGAAGCCTCGGCCGCCGTCTCGGCGCGGTTGTCGCCTTCGGCCGTAGCCACGGCCATATGCGCGCGGCCGCTGTCGCGCATCACCTTCGACACATCGGCGAAGTCGACGTTCACCAGGTCGCTTTCGACCGTGATGATCTCGGCGATGCCCTTCGCCGCCGAACACAGGATGTCGTCGGCCTTGCCGAACGCCTGCTTGAGCGACAGGCGCCCGTATATTTCGAGAATATTCTCATTGTTGATAATCAGCAGCGAATCGACATTCTGGCGCAGTTCCTCGATCCCGCGGAAAGCCTGTTCGTAGCGGATCTTACCCTCGACGGCCAGCGGCGAGGTAACGATCGCCACAGTCAGCAGCCCCATCTCCTTGGCCAGCTTGGCGATGACGGGCGAAGCGCCCGTACCCGTACCGCCGCCCATGCCGGCCGTGATGAACAGCATCCGAGTCCCGGCCTCTTCGAGGTGCTGGCGGATTTCAGGCAGCGACTCGACTGCGGCACGGCGGCCGTTCTCCGGGTCGTTCCCCGCACCGAGACCTTCGGCTCCGAGCCGTATCTTCTGCTCCACGGGACTCTTGTCCAACGCCTGCTGGTCGGTATTGCAAACCATGAACGTCACGCCCCGTATACCCAGGTTCCACATATGGTTCACGGCATTCCCGCCGGCACCGCCGACACCTACCACCATAATGATCGACCCGTCCGTCTTCGGGGCTTTGATTTCCGACATCAATTCATCTGTCATATCTCTTTACTCCTTTCTTCTGATTAATTCCCACGCGGGGCGAACGCCCGCAAATCCTCCTCACGCCCGGCCGTTTAAAAGGCCGGTTTCAGCCCCCAGGATCAAATCTCCTCGTCCTCGGCGGCCGTAAAGCTCTTGTTGATCTTGTCGAAGGTCTTCTGGAAGATCGACCCCCAGTCGCGCTTGCGCTTGGGTTCGATCACGGGGGCCTTCAGCTGCTCATCTTCCCGCTCCTGCCCCCTTGCCGCGGCATCCTCATCGGACGCAGGCTGTGCCGCCGCGGAAGCCGGCCCCTGTGCGGGCTGCTGGAACCGCGGCGTATGGCGGAACTCGGGTGCGGCCTGGGGCTGCTGGGGCTGGAATCCCGGGCGGGGCTCCGCTGGCCGGGACGCCGGTGCGGCCGGACGCTCGATCACCGCGCAGGCACCCTGTTCGGCGCCCTTGAGCAAAATACCGACCGCCGTGGCATAGGCCGGGTCTACGACCTTTTCCCTCGACTCCTCCGAAACGCCGGTTTCGGCCGATGCGATGCGCACGTCCATGCCCGTCACGCGGCGGAACAACTCATCCACATCCTTCAGCTTGGCCGAACCTCCCGTCAGGACAATACCGTAAGCCAACTTGCCGGCATACCCCGAATCCCGGATTTCCTGCAATACGAACTCCGCAATGTCCGTGGCACGGGCTTCGATCACCGTCGCCAGGTTGCGCAGCAGGATGTCCTTCGCTTCGCGAGCCGTGCGGCCGTTGACGCGGATCAGTTTGTCCTCCGGGGCCAGGTCGGCTACCGCCGAACCGTATTTCTGCTTGAGGCTTTCCACATGTTTCTCGGGCACGCTCATCGTGCGGATGTCGCGGTTGATGGCCATGGCCCCCATCGGGATCGTGGCGATATAACGCACCACATTGCGGTAATAAACCGCCACGTCCGTCACGCCGCCGCCGATGTCGACCACCGCTACGCCCTCCTCCTTCTCGTCGGGCAGCAGCACGGCCTCGGCCGTGGCGATGGCGTTCGACGTCACGCCCAGCATCTTTATGCCGAGCCGCTTGAGCGCCATATCGAGCCGCTGCATCGGCGTGCGCAGGCAAAGGATGAAGTTGAACGTCGACGAGAGTTTCTTGCCGAACGACCCCACGGGGTTCTTGACCTCCTGGTTGTCGTCGACCACATAGTTCTGGGGCACACGCTCCATGATGGTCTCGTCGTCGGGCGCCTGCACGTTCCGCATGCGGTCGAACAGCGCGTCGACGTCCTTCTGGTTGACGCCGTTCTGGGGATCGTAGACGAAAACATGATCCGTATGGCGCGCACAGCGCACGAAATCGCCCGAAATACCGGCATAGGCCTCCGTGATCCGGATCCCCAGCTGCTCTTCGGCTTCGGACATGGCTTCGCGGATGGCGCGGCTCACCAGTTCGATATTCTCGATCTTGCCCGCGTTGACCCCCTCGACGGGCTTCGACACGATCGACGCCACCTCCATCTGCCCTTCGGCGGCCTTCTCGCCGACAGCCACCACGACGTTCGACGAGCCCAGGTCGACGGCAACGGTATAATTCTTTCTTTCCACGGTATATTTCCTTTTTATTTCTTGCAAACCACCTGATCCTTGTATCTGATATCTATCGTCCTGTACGCATCCCAGCCGATGTTCTGCAACCCGTTGCGGTAGAAGCGCAGCAACTTGTCGAACTTACGCTCCACCTGCTCGATGCGCCCGAAAAGAATGGTGTGGCGTCCGCTCCGCGGCACCAGCTCCACCTCCAACGCTCCGCTGGGGGTCGTCCGAGCCGCAATCTGCACCACTTCCGACCTCCAGAAATCGTCCTCTTCGACGAACTCTACAAAGGTAAGGAGTTTCATGAAATCTTCGTAGCTTTTCTCCAACTTTTTTTGTTTCAGCCGCTCGGCCTCCTGCTGCCGTGCGATACGGTCGATCCCCTGCTGGATCATACGCGCCTCGTAGCGGTATTTGCGGCGCATTTCGACCTTGTGGCGGCGCAGTTCGCCGACCCGTTTATCGAACTCGGCCGAGCTTTCCAGCCGCCACCACTGTTTCTTGACCCGCATACGGCGCAGCGCCGACAGGTTGCGGTCATTCTGCAGTTCGCGCCTGTAAAGCGGGTACTTCTCCCGCTCCAGCTCCGCGATCCGTTTGTCCACCTTCGCCGACTCGATGTCGATATGCGCCCGCACGGGGCCCTCATACGCCGCAGGAAACGGCGGACGGTAGCTGCCCGTCACGACCGGCACGTAAAGCGACGATGCCCGCGGCGCGGCGAAGACATAGCCCTCCGCCGTGACGTACGAATCCACGCCGTCCACCAGCAGCCGCACGAGCGGCCTTCGCTGGCTGATATCCACGTGCAGCACCCCGTCATAGGTGACATAGGCGTCCACCCGCTCCACGAACCCGTTCCTGGCGATCATCTCCTCGATCTGCGTCAAAGGCACCTTATCAACTGCCGTGCCTTTCGTCTTGATCCCGCTGTGCGCAATCCACCCGCGCACCATGCGCCCCGACACCAGATAGCCCATCGACGAGCTGTCGACAACCTCGATCTCGACCTTCCCGACCGTCCTCGCGGCACGCAGACGCTGCGCCGTGGTGCCCGCATAGAGGATATATGCGGCCACAGCGCCCCACAAAAGGGCCAGCAATGCGTATCGGAGGTAGCGGTTCATCGCACGTCAGCTTTTCGCTCCGAGTTTTTCGGCCAGCGCCCCGCAGCAGGCGTCGATATTGCCCGCCCCGAAGCTCACCACCACGTCCGTATCCATCGCCGCGACCGTATCGGCCAGCGCCTCCCTGCCGACGATGCGGCACGGCACGGCCACGTGCCGGGCGATAAGCTCCGACGTGACGCCGGGGATCGGCTCCTCGCGCGCCGGGTAAATCGGCAGCAGCACCACCTCGTCGGCATGCGACAGCGACTCGGCGAACTCTTCGTAAAGGTCGCGCGTGCGGGTGTAGAGGTGGGGCTGGAACAGCGCCGTAATGCGCCGTCCCGGGAACATCTTCCGCATGGAGGTCAGCGTCGCCGCCAGTTCGCGCGGATGGTGCGCGTAATCGTCCATGTAGACCTGTCTGGGGGTGTTGACATAGAATTCGAACCGGCGCTTCACGCCCGAGAACGACGCCAGCGCCCCGCGCAGGGCGTCCGCATCCAACGCAACCCCTTCGGCCCTGGCCGCGCACCATACCGAGGCCACAGCCGCCACCGAATTTTCAATGTTGACCCAGCCCGGAATGCCCAGCGTGCAGCCTTCGACCACACCGCCCGGCACTACGATATCATACCTATAATGGCCTCCTTCGAGCAGCTGCACGTTACGGGCATAGAAGTCGCACGGCACGTCGTACGAATAGCGGTACACCGTAATCTGCGGATTGTCCACCACGATGTCCGTCCCTTGCTTGATGACGAGGAACCCGCCGGGGCGTATCTGCCGCACGAACTGCGCGAAAGCCTCCTTCACCGCCTCGTGCGTCCCGTAAATGTCGAGGTGGTCGGCGTCGGCCGACGTGACCACCGCCACATCGGGATAGAGCCGCAGGAACGAACGGTCGAACTCGTCGGCCTCGACGGCCAGCCGCCCGCCCGAAAGGCGGGATCCGGCAGCGGCGCATCCCTCCCCCGCGGGCGGGCGCATCCCCTGCACCCCGCAGCCGTCCAGCACCAGGTTGCCGCCGAAATTCTTCGAGATACCGCCCAGAAAGGCACTGCCGCCACCCGTCAGGGCGCGGTTGAGCCATGCCACGAGCGTCGACGTCGTAGTCTTGCCGTGCGTCCCCGCCACGGCCATCACGTACTTGCCTTCGGCGAGGTGCCCCAACATCTGCGAGCGCTTCTCGATACGGAACCCGTGGTCGGCGAAATAGCGGTACTCGCCGTGCTCCTGCGGCACGGCCGGGGTATACACCACCATCGTCGCCGCCGGGTCGAGGAACTCCGCGGGGATCAGCCGCACGTCGTCTTCGAAATGGATCGCCGCCCCCTCGGCCGACAACTCGTCCGTCAGGTGCGAAGGCGTACGGTCGTAGCCGGCCACCTTTTTCCCCTCGTGCAGGAAATAACGGGCCAAGGCGCTCATGCCGATGCCGCCGATACCCAGAAAATATACTTTTTGAAACTCCATCTGCTCGATTTTTGATTTTCACACCTCCGCCCGCCGTGCAGGTGCAGCCCGTCCCGTGAAGACAGGTGCCGCCTGCGCCCTGCGGCTTCACGGCCGTGCGGTCACTTCATTACCTTTTCGATTTCATCCACGATCCGCTCCGCCGCGTCGGGTCGCGCCAGCTTCTCGAGGTTTTCGCTCATCCTGCGCAGCGCCTCTCCGTCGGCGAGCAGCTCCATCGCCCGCGCCATCGCCCGCGTGCGGGCCTCGGCATCGGGCACCACCACCGCAGCCCCCTTGGCCTCCAGCGCCCGGGCGTTCTTCGTCTGGTGATCCTCGGCCACGTTGGGCGAAGGCACGAACAACACGGGCCTGGCCACCAGGCACAGCTCCGAGACCGTTCCGGCGCCGCTGCGCGACACGACCAGGTCGGCCGCCGCATAGGCGTAGTCCATGCGGTCGATGAAAGCGCCCTGCCAGATATTCCCCGTCGGGTGCGCCGCCAGGAACGCCTGCATCTCGCGCTCGTAGTATTTCCCCGTCTGCCAGATCACCTGCACCGGGGCGTCGGCGCCCCCGAGCGAGAGTATCCACGCCTTCATCATCTCGTTGAGCGACCGCGTCCCGAGCGACCCGCCCACTACCAGCACCACCGGGAGCTCCGCCCTAAAGCCGTAATAGGCCAACGCCTCGCCGCGGTCGGCACCCTCTTTCGAGAAACGCCCCCGCAGGGGGTTGCCCGTCATCGTGATCTTACCGGGCGCGAAGAACCGATCCATGCCCTCATAGGCGACGCAGATCCGCTGCGCCCTCCGGGCCAGGATCTTGTTCGTCAGCCCCGCGTAGGAGTTCTGCTCCTGGATCACGGTCGGTACCCCCAGCCGCTGTGCGGCCCACAATACCGGGGCGCTGGCATAGCCCCCGAAGCCCACCACCGCATCGGCCCCGAAATCGCGGATGGTCTTTTTCGCCATCCGGATGCTCCGGAGCACCTTCAGCGGCACCGCGAGGTTGTGCCAGTCCATGCGCCGCTGCAACCCCGCAATCGGCAGGCCCACGATGCGGTAGCCCAGCGCCGGCACCTTCTCCATCTCCATTTTGCCCTCGGCGCCGACGAACAGCAGTTCCACATCGTCGCCGAACCGCCGCTTGAGCGCCTCGGCAACCGCCACGGCCGGATAGATATGTCCGCCCGTTCCGCCGCCCGAAAGTATGATCTTCTTCATATCCCGTTATTTTCCTATTTCGACGGGTTCTCCGAGGAATTTCGGTTTTTTTCCCGTCCATAAATCCATGAACATCCTGACCCGCGCCAGCTTTTCCCGGAGCCTGGTCTTCATGCCACCGTACGCCGCCACGTCTGCGGCATTGTACCCTACGGCATCGAGCCCCAACGCCTGCGCGATGTAAACCGCACGGCGGTTATGGAACTCCTGTGAGATTACCGTGAAGCTCTCCTGCCCGAATACCTTTTCCATGCGGACGACCGAATCGTACGTCCGGAACCCGGCATAGTCGAGGTATATCGCCTCCGCCGGCACGCCCCGTCCGACGAGCGCCTCCTTCATGTCCTGCGGCTCGTTGTAACCCTTGCGGCCGTTGTCGCCGCTGATGACCAAGTACTCCACTTTGCCGGCATGGTACAGTGCCGCGGCCGCATCGACCCGGTTGTAGAAATACGCATTCGGACGTCCCGAACGCACCGTCCGCGAAGTCCCGAGCAGCAACCCCGCCCGGTTGGCGGGCACCTCCCCGGGCGAGGCGTATACCCGGCCGTCTGTCGCCCGCTGCACGGCATACCCGGCGGCGGATACCGCCACGGTAGCCAGCACCGCCCCGGCGGCCGCCGCCCATGCCATTGTCTTCAGCCATTTTTTCATCACCGCCCCCAGTTACCCCGATCCAGCGACCGGTAATTGATTGCCTCGGCCACGTCGGCCGCCGCGACCGTGTCGCGCCCCGCCAGGTCGGCGATCGTGCGCGCCACCTTCAGGATACGGTCGTAAGCCCGCGCCGAAAGGTTCAGCCGCTCCATCGCGCGCTCCAGCAGCGCCGCCGAAGCGGCATCCGGGCGGCAGTATTCGCGCAGCATGGCCGCGTTCATCATCGCATTGGTATGCACCCCCTGCGCACCGCGGAACCGCACGGCCTGCACCTCCCGCGCCCGCACGACCCGCGCACGGATCGCAGCGCTGGACTCCCCGGGCGCCGCCGCCGAAAGCTCCGCCGCGCAGACGGGCGTCACCTCGACATGCATGTCGATCCTGTCCATCAGCGGCCCCGAAATCCGGCTCATGTAGCGGTGCACCGACCCCGGCGAGCAGACGCACTCCCGGGCCGGGTGGTTGTAATATCCGCACGGACAGGGGTTCATCGCCGCCACGAGCGTAAAGTTCGCCGGGTATTCCACGCTGTATTTGGCCCGCGACACGGTTATTTTTTTCTCCTCCAACGGCTGTCGCAGCACCTCCAGCACGCTGCGCCCGAACTCGGGCAGTTCGTCGAGGAACAGCACCCCGTTGTGCGCCAGCGACACCTCGCCCGGCCGCGGCGACTGCCCGCCACCGATCAGCGCCACCTGCGAAATGGTGTGGTGCGGAGCCCTGTAGGGCCTGCGCGCCATCAGTCCGCCGGCAGCCCCTGCCTTCCCGGCCACGGAGTGTATCTTGGTCGTCTCCAGCGCCTCCCCGGGCGACAGCGGCGGCAGGATCGTCGGCATACGCCGCGCCAGCATCGTCTTTCCCGAACCCGGTGCGCCGATCATCAGCACGTTGTGCCCTCCCGCCGCAGCGATCTCCAGCGCCCGCTTGGCGAGCGCCTGCCCCTTCACGTCGGCGAAATCCTCCTCGTAACGCCCCGCGGCGACTTCGAACGGCTCCGCCGCCCCGGGCACGGCGGGCTCGATCTCCGCCTCGCCGTTCAGCAGCGCCATCACCTCCTTCAGGCTCCCGGCGCCCAACACGTCGATGCCCTCCACCACGGCCGCCTCCCGGGCATTGTCCGCCGGCAGCACCAGCCTCCGCAACCCTTCGTCGCGGGCCCGCACGGCCATCGGCAGCACGCCCCGCACGGGTTTCAGCGTCCCGTCGAGCGACAGCTCGCCGGCAAACATCGTCCCGCCGAGCTCCCCGGCATCCACGCGCCCCATCGCCGCGAGTATCCCCACGGCGATCGGCAGGTCGAACGAAGCGCCTTCCTTGCGCAGGTCGGCCGGGGCGAGGCTCACGACCACCTTGCGGCCGGACATCCGCTCCCCCGAGTTCTCGAACGCCGCACGTATGCGCTGCTCGCTCTCCTTGACGGCATTGTCCGGCAGCCCCACCAGGTACATGCCGAGGCCCCCGCCCGCGATGTTGACCTCGACGGCCACCGCCGCGGCGTCGATCCCCACGATCGCACCCGCATAAGTCCGGACAAACATATATCGGAAATTTAACTGTTCGTTTCACATAATCCCCGCCCGTCTTCCGGCGTGGCGGGGGCTCCCTTTCGGCCGCATCGTGCCGCCACTCAGAACGGCGCCTCTTCGTCCAGCGCCCGGGGCGTCAGGTCGAACTCCCCGCCGCCGATCCCCGAACCCAGCGCGGCGGCAGCCCCCGTGGCGCCGTTCGAACCGCTGGCGTAATCGTCGTAGGCCTGCTGACTGTCCGAAGCCTGCGCGGGCGGCAGCATCGAGTCGTCCATGTCGGCGAAACGCGCCTGCTCCTTCAGGAAGCGCAGGTTCACGTCGCACACAGCACCGTTACGGTGCTTGGCGATGATGATTTCGGCCATGCCGGCCGTAGGCATTCCGTTCTCGTCCTGGTTGATGCCGTAATATTCCGGACGGTGGATGAACGCCACGATGTCGGCGTCCTGCTCGATGGCGCCCGACTCACGCAGGTCGGAGAGCTGCGGGCGCTTCGACCCGCCGCGCATCTCCGTGGCACGGCTCAGCTGCGACAGGGCGATCACCGGCACGTTCAGCTCCTTGGCGATGGCCTTGAGCGTACGCGAAATGAAGGCCACCTCCTGCTCGCGGTTCCCCTTCGAATCCTGGTTGCCGGTCATCAGCTGCAGGTAGTCGATGATAATGATCTTGATGTCGTTGTGTATCTTCAGGCGGCGTGCCTTCGAGCGGAACTCGAAGACCGAAAGCGCCGGCGTATCGTCGATGAACAGAGGCGCCGCACCCAGCGGTTTGGTCGCCGACTCCAGGTGGCGCCATTGCTCGGGCGTCAGACGGCCCGATTTCACGTCGTTGCCGTTGAGTCCCGTCTCGGCGATGATCAGACGCATCATCAGCTGCACCGAAGACATTTCGAGCGAGAAGAACGCCACACCCTGCTCGTGATCTACGGCCATATTGCGCGCCATCGAGAGCACGAAGGCCGTCTTACCCATCGAAGGGCGGGCGGCGATGATGATCAAATCGGAGAGCTGCCAGCCCAGCGTCACACGGTCTATGGCCATGAAACCCGACGGAACGCCGTTGAAGGCGCTCGTGTTCTTCGACGCCTCCTCGATCTGCATCAGCGCCCGCGCCAGGATATCCTTCGACACCTGCACCGAACGCTTCACATGCCCCTCGGCGACCTTGAATATCTCGCCTTCGGCATACCCGATCAGTTCCGTCACGTCGGTCGATTCGTCGTACGAGCGTTTCTGTATCTCGGTCGCCGAGCGTATCAGCTCGCGCTGCACGTATTTCTGGGCGATGATCTTGGCATGGAACTCGACGTTGGCCGCCGAGCCTACCTTCTGCGTGAGCTGCGCCAGGTACGACGCCCCGCCCACCTTCTTGAGCTCCTTCTTACCTTTCAGCCGCTCGGTCACGGTATAGAGGTCGATCGGTTTGAGCTCCATCGACAGCTCCTCGATCGCCTTGTAGATCGTGCGGTGCTCCTCCGTGTAGAACGCATCGGGCGTCACATACTCCTGCACGGCGATGATGCTGTCCTTTTCGAGCATCAGCGCGCCGAGTACGGCCTCCTCCAGTTCGACCGCCTGCGGGGGTACGTTCCCCGGGGTCTCGGTGAGCGCCTCGAATGCCTCCCTGTTGCGCCGGGAGGGGTTATAATCTTTTGCCATGATATACGCTTTCGTTCAAAGGCCAAAAGTAGCAATAAGCCGGGAGAATTCAAAACCCCGCCGGGGGATATTCTGCCGAAAACTATGTTTACAACATAGTTTCGGCCCGGCACCGCCCCTGCGGAAACGTCCGGCCCGTTGAAAAATAATTTCCGCACCCTACCCCTTCTCGCCCAGAGCGTGCCGCGAGACGGCGAGCGCGGCGATGCTGATGCGGCAACCGGGCGCCGAGCGCAGAATCTCCCCGGCGCACGAAAGCATCGTGCTGCCCGTGGTGAACACGTCGTCCACCAGCAGGACGTGCCGCCCCGCAAGCCGCCCGGGACGGCCGACGGCGAACGCATCCTCGACATTGCGGGCCCGGTCTCGGCGCGCCTTGAGGGCCTGGCTCTCCGTATTGCGTTTCCGGCGCACGCTGCGGCGGTCGACCTCCACGCCCAGCTGCGCGGCAATCCCTTCGGCGATGTATTCGGACTGGTTGTACCCGCGGCGGCAGCGCTTGACGGGATGTAGCGGCAGGGGCACGACCACCTCCACGTCGTCGTACAATCCGCTTTCCTTCAGGCAGCGACCGTACCACTCGCCCATCGCCCGCGCCGTGCGCCATGCCCCGCGGTACTTGAACCCCCGGATCAGCTCCCGCCACCCGCTGCCGTGGACATAGTAGAGCAGCCCCGACGCCCGCTCCACGGGCAGCATGTCGCGGCACCGCCCCAGCACGGGGTTGTCGGCCTGGCGCCAAAACCCCGTCAGGGGCGCCGTCGCCCGGCACAACGTACAGACCGTGTGCTCGCCCTGCGCCAGCATCCGGCCGCACACAGGGCAGCGAGGCGGAAAAAAGAGCGCCGCCACGTCACGCAACAGGCTACTGAGGATCGACATTGACGACGACGGTAATATTCCTGAACTCGGGATCCTCCGAAAAAGCCTTCAGCTCCGCCCCCAGCAACTCCCGGGCGCGCGCCGACGAGGCGCCGCTTTCGACCTTGAGCAGCAGCCCGGCGAGGTATTCGCCGCGAATGCGGTCAACGGGGGGCGTCATCGGCCCCAGTACGCGGCGGCCGAAACGGCCGCGCAGGCGCGCCGCCAGCTCCGTGATGCCGCGCCGCAGCAGGGCGACGTCGCGGTGGCGCAGCGTCAGCGACGTAAGCCGCGCGTAAGGCGGGTAAAAGAAGGCTTCGCGCTCGGCGAGCTGCGCCCGCGCCATGCCGTCGTAATCGCCCGCGGCGACCTGCCGGATCACGGGATGCCCCGGCTCCGAAGTCTGGATCACCACCTCCCCGCCGTCCGAACGGCGGCCGGCGCGGCCGGCGACCTGCATCATCAGCTGGAACGCCCGCTCTGCGGCCCTGAAATCGGGGTTGTTCAGCAGATTGTCGGCATTGAGGATACCCACGAGCGACACGCCGCCGAAATCGAACCCCTTGGTAATCATCTGCGTTCCGACCAGGATGTCGGTCTTGCGGGCCTCGAAGTCGGCGATGATGGCGTTGAACGCCCGCTCCGAAGTCACGCTGTCGCGGTCGAGCCGCGCCACGCGCGCCGCGGGGAACAGCCGTGCGATCTCCTCCTCGACCTTTTCGGTGCCGAAGCCGCGCGGAACCACGTCCGTCACCTTGCACGACGGGCACTTCGCCGGCACGGGGGCCGTATAGCCGCAGTAATGGCAGACGAGCTTCCCGCCTCCCTTGTGGTAGGTGAGCGTCACGTTGCAGTGCGGACAGCGTGCCGTCCACCCGCACTCCGAACACTCGACATAGGGCGCGAACCCGCGGCGGTTCTGGAACAACATCACCTGCTCGCCCCGCCCGAGCGCCGCTTCCATCTTGTCCAGCAACAACTTGTTGAAATGCGCATGCCGTTCGCCGCGTTTGGCGGCGCGGATCGTATCCGAAACGAATATTTCGGGCGGCCGGGCATCCCCGTACCGTTCCGTCAGGGAGGCGAGCCCGTACTTTCCGCTTCCGGCATTGACCCATGTCTCGAGCGAAGGCGTAGCGCTTCCCAGCAGCGTCCGCCCGCCCCACAGCCGTGCCATCACCACGGCGCAGTCGCGCGCGTTGTAACGCGGCGCAGGGTCGGCCTGCTTGTAACTGGCATCGTGCTCCTCGTCGACGACGACCAGCTGCAGCCGTTTGAGCGGCAGGAATATCGACGAGCGCACGCCGACCACGAACTCGCCCCCCTGGGAGCGGTTCAGGCGCAGGTAGGTCTCCGTGCGGCGGCGGTTCGTAAGTTTCGAGTGGTAAGGGGTCACACGGCTGCCGAAAATGCGCTCCATGCGTTCGATCAGCTGCGCCGTGAGGGCGATCTCGGGCACCAGCAGCAGCACGTCGCCGCCCCGCGCCAGCACTTCGGCGATCAGGTGGATGTATACCTCGGTCTTGCCCGACCCCGTAATGCCGTGCAGCAACGCCGCGGGCTTCCGGGCGAACTGTTCCCGCAGCGACTCCAGCGCCGCGAGCTGCGCCGGGGTCAGCTCCGGCAGGCGGAAGGCCGATCCGCCGCGCTCGACGGTGCGTTCGCGCTCTGCCGAGACGATGTACCCCTTGCGTTCGAGGGCATGCAGCACGGCATAGTCGGCCCGCAGCAGGCGCCGTGCCACCTCGCCCGTCGGGATCCGCTCCCCGTCCCCGGCCGAGGCCAGTTCGAGGAGCGCTTCGTACTGCCTGGGCGCACGCCTTTCAAGCTTCTCGAAAGCTTCGTGCAACCGTCCTTCGTCGTGCAGCCCGGGCGCCAGGGCCACGTAGCACTCCGTACGGGGGCGGAACTCCTCTTCGGTAAACTCCTCCTCCGTGTCGCCCGAAGGCTTCATCAGCGACGGCAACCCCACGCGCATCACCTCGCCCGGCGTACACATGTAGTACGCCGCGACCCACTCCCAGAAGGCCATTTGCTGCGCCGAGAGCAGGGGTGCGCCGTACAGGACGCGCTGTATGGATTTGACGGTTTTGAACGGGGGGCGGCGGTCATGCACGCGCCACACGATCCCCGTGTAGAATTTGCGGGCGCCGAACTGTACGGCCACGGCCTGCCCCGCCTCGACATGCATCCCTTCGGGCACTGCGAACGTATAGGCGGGCTGCGCCAGCGGCAGGACTATATCGGCATAGAGGGGCATCAGGGTTTACTGATGGCTTGGAACCCCTTGCCGTAGACGCCCATCACCGATCCCACGGTCATGAAGGCTTCGGGATCGATCGTCTTCACGAACTTGAGGATCATCGTGGTCTCGCGCTTGCGGCAGACCACCATCACGATCTTCGACTCCTTTTTGGTGTACCACCCCTGCGAGTCGATGAGCGTCACGCCGCGGTGGATATTGTCTACGATGGCCTGCGCCATCTTTTCATAGTCGTGCGTGACGATGAATACCTGGCTCGACTGCTGGTTCCCGGCCATGATCATGTCGACCGTATAGCCGAAGACCGCGGTCATCACGTAGCCGTAAATCACCGTGTCGATATGGAACCCCACGAGCATCGAGGAGCCGATGATCACGAAGTCCGAATAGATGACTATCTTGCCGTAGCTGATCGTGCGGTACTTGTTGATAATCATGGCGGCGATGTCCGTGCCGCCCGTCGAGCCGCCCTGCATGAAGCATATCGCCACGCCGATACCCGCCAGGATGCCGCCCAGGATCACCGAAAGGATCCGTTCCAGATGGAGGAAATCCCCCTCGGGCAGCACCGACTGCCAGAAATTCAGCCCCAGCGATATGACGCAAACGCAGAACACGGTCTTCACGCCGAAGTTCCATCCGATGATGAACCCCGCCACGAGCAGCAGCACGCCGTTGATCAGGAAAGCCATCGTACCGATCTGAATGCTGATGCCGGCCCAATGTTCCACGGCATGGCACAGCACGCGCGAAAGGCCCGTGGCACCGCCTCCGGTACCGTCGGCGGGCATGATGCATCCGATCCATGCGAAAGAGTACAGCATCATGCCGACCGTCATCAGGAAGTACTCCTTGAAGGTTTTCAGCACCTGCTCCATAGTGATGGGTTTCATAGCGACGGGTATTAGTGATTCGAGCACAAAGGTATAAAAATTTCGCCTTGATACGCACCGCGCTCCTCCAATCTTTTTTCGAGCATCGCCAGCAGGGTTTCGTTGCGGATCAATCCCCAGTTGCGGCCGTAATGGTAGCGGGGCGGCGCCTCGCTGGCAAAGCGTTCGACGACCAGGTCGGGCCTCAGCCGCCGCAGTATCTCGACGAACAGGTCGATGTACTGGCCGACCTCCCAGAAACGGAACCTGCGGGGGTCGGCATCGTACTGGGCGGCCATCGGCGTGCCGCGGAAAACCTGCAGCTGGTGGAATTTCACCGTCGTGAGCGGCAGCGAATTGATCGTTGCGACCTGCCCCAACAGCATTTCGTCGGTCTCGCCCGGCAGCCCGAGGATGAAATGCGCCCCCACGTGCAACCCCCTTTCGGCGGCCATCTCCACGGCCCGGCGCGCGCAGGCGAAGTCGTGGCCGCGGTTCACGGCGCGCAGCGTCTCGTCGCAGGTCGATTCGATGCCGAATTCGACCGCCACGTAACGGTCGCGCGCTATCTCCGCCAGATAATCGAGTTTCTCGGCGTCCACGCAGTCGGGGCGCGTCCCGATGACGATACCCGCCACGCCGGGGTATGCGAGCGCCTCGCCGTAGAGCGCCCTGAGCCTTTCGAGCGGGGCGTAGGTATTCGAAAAAGACTGGAAATAGACCAGGTAGCGCGACGCCGCACGGTAGCGCCTACCGTGGAATTCGATCCCCTCGGCGATCTGCCGCCCGATGCTTTTGGCCGGGATGCAGTACGAGGGAGTGAACGCCCCGTTGTTACAGAACGTACATCCTCCCTCGCCTATCTTCCCGTCGCGGTTGGGACATGTGAACCCGGCATCGACCGAGATTTTCTGCACCCGCCCGCCGAACGTGCGGCGGAAATACCCCGAATAGGAGTTGAACCGCCTGTGGTCGCCCCACGCATACATGCCTATAACCCCCAGTCGGAAGCGTTATAGGTATCCTTCGGCGCATTGGGCACGTTGGCGAAGAAGGTTTGCCCGGTCTTCTTTTCCAGATCGGCCACCGACATCACGAACCCTTTGGCCACGTACTGGCTGGGCTTCGTCCCTCCGTTCGACGAGTTGTGGGGGAAACATATTGCCACACACTGCAATTCGTCGCGCGAACACTCCACCACCCATTTGTTGACATGGTTTTTGGTACGCAGCAGCACCTTATAATAGTGCGTGGGCACGACCGTTCCGTTCACTTTCTTCGATTCGTTTTCCCAGTAACAGCCGATCACCTGATAGGTAGTATCGGCCTGTCCTTTCCACTGCGTATCGACCCAGTCCTCGCAGTTGTTCCAGACCCCGCCGCCCGTGTTGAACCCGTTCTGCAACTGCGGCCCGATGTTCGATTTGTAGAACACCTGATCGTTCGTCGCCTGGCTCACCGTGCGGTCGCTCGACCCGAGCATATGGCCGCGTGTCAGATTCGTCGATTTGAAATCGTACTCCGTATTCTGCGTACACGAAATTTTGGGGTCGTTGATATAGTTGTCCTTCCGTTTGGCACTCCCCACATAACTTTTGTGCATCGGCGCCGCAACCCACACCGGACAGCGATATTTGGCTGAATAGCACACGGAGAAATTCCGGATTTTCGCAGCGTCGTTCCGCATATGATAGGCATAGTAATAATCGCTCTGGATTCCGTTCTCGACCGGCAGCTCCGCCCAGCCCGCGTATTTCGTCCTGTCGTCCCCGCCGCCGGCCGCGGATGTGGCGAACGTCCCGACGGTGCTTCCGAAGGTCTCCCCGCCGACCACGACGCACAGCCGGAATTTATACTCCGTCGAAGCGCTCAGGCCCGTGAGCGTGGCGCTCTTGGCGCCGGGTTCGGTCGTGACCGCCACGCGCTGCCCGTCGTCCGACGTCGTCCCGCAGAGGAAATACGCCTCGGACACCTCTTTGCCGCCCGTATAATCGAACGTGCAGGAGACGGTCGCCGAAGAGGCCGTCACCTGCGAACAATCCGGCACCCCGAACCTCGGATCGTCCGGCAACACCGGGTCTACTCCTGTTTTGACGACGACCGGCTTGCTCTGCATCCGGCCTCCGCTCCCCATGTCCACATAGGCGTAGATCAGGTACGACGTCTCGGCATCGAGCCCCGTCAGGCGGCAGGACATCACCTGCCCGTCGACCGTCACGTCGGTCGTCTCCGTGAAACTCCCCGTATCGTCGGAGCGGATCGGCGCATAGGCGAATCCCGCCTGCGCCGAGGAAAGCACGCCGTCGCCGAATTTCGTCCGGCACGACACCTCCACGGTCGTCCCCGAAACCCCGGCCTCGGGTGCGTAGAACCATTTGGTCTCCTTTCCTGTCTCTTCGTCGTTGCAGGAGGCGAAAAACGCCGCCATCCCGGCACACAAAACTACTAAAAATCTCTTCATGCTATTTTTTGGTTAACAATCCCTCATTTTCGAATCGATCCAGATGGTTACCGGACCGTCGTTCACCAGCGCCACCTGCATGTCGGCGCCGAATTCGCCCGTCATCACCTCCCGCCCCAGAAGCTCAGCGACACGTGCCGCGAAACGTTCGTACATCGGGTACGAAACCGCCTCGGGCGCCGCCTTGATATAGGACGGGCGGTTGCCCTTGCGCGTCGAGGCCAGCAGGGTGAACTGGCTCACGACCAGCACCTGGCCGCCGACCTGCCTCACATCGAGGTTCATCACCCCCTGTGCGTCGTCGAAGATCCGCAGGCGAACGAGCTTGCCCGCCAGGTATTCGACGTCCTCGTCCGTATCGTCCGCGCCCACGCCGAGCAGCACCAGCAGCCCCGCCCCGATCTGCGACCGGAGCTGGCCGCCGATCGTGACGGAAGCGCTCTTCACACGTTGTATCAGTATGCGCATACTCCAGGCAGTCAACGGTTTTCGAAATAAGCCCACAGGTTGTCGTCCGCAGGCACGGGCGCCGTGACCGCCACGGGCTCATGGCGCACGGGATGCTCGAATTCGACGCTCCGCGAGTGGAGCGAGATGCCGCCCCCGGGCTGCGAACGCCGCGCGCCGTATTTCAGGTCGCCGCGGATCGGGCACCCGATCTTCGACAGCTGGGCGCGTATCTGGTGGTGGCGCCCCGTCAGCAGCTCCACCTCCACGAGCGTATAGTGCGTCCCCGCGCCCAGCGTCGCATAGCGCAGCCGCGCCTGCTTGGCGTCGGCCTTCGGCGCATCGCAGGCACGCGAACGGTTGGCACGTCCGTCACGCAGGATGTAGTGGCACAATTCGCCGCTCAGCGGATCGGGAGCCTGCTCGGTCAGCGCCCAGTATATCTTACGGATGCGTCCTTCGCGGATCATCTCGTTGAGCCGCGTGAGGGCCTTCGAGGTCTTGGCGAAGAGCACCGCGCCGCTCACCGGACGGTCGATCCGGTGCACCACGCCGAGGAACACCTCGCCGGGCTTCGCATCGCGGCGTTTGATAAAGGCTTTGATCTGGTCTTCGAGGGCACTCCCGCCCGACGGGTCGGGCTGCACCAAGTCTCCGCAGTGTTTGTTGACCACCAGCAGGTGGTTGTCTTCGTAGAGAATATCTTCCGGTGTAAACATGTTCGGGGTATTGAGTCTGACGGTTCCCTCTCACAGCACGAACGTGAAGGGCAGCAGCCGTGCCGCCGTATCCACGACGGTGGCCGTACCGTTTCCGCTCATGATGACCCGCATGGGCGAGCCCTGGCGGCGTTCGACATCGACCATCACCTGCCGGCACTGGCCGCAGGGGTAGCACTCGCGCGCGGAGGGATTCGAAGCGATGGCCAGCGTCTCGATCGGGTCGTCGGCATAATTGGCCTGCGCGTAGAACATCAGCGAACGTTCGGCGCAAAGTCCGGCCGGATACACCTCGCTCTCGAAATTGCTTCCGTAGAGGATCTTCCCGCTGCGCAGGCGCGCCGCCGCCCCGACCTGGAAATGCGAATAGGGCGCGTGGGCGTTCGCCGTGGCCCGCTGGGCCTCCGCGACCAGTTTGCGGTCGGCATCCGGAAGCCCTTCGAGGGCCGCATAATGCTCATAGTTGAAACAGAACTGCTTTTCCATAACTCCTCCTGTTTTTAGGGGCAAAGTAAACAAAGATAATATAAATTTCGCAATCGTCCAACAACCGGGGCGTTTTTCCCGCCGCGAAGCGCACCTCCGGGGACGACGAAGAGGATGCCCCTCGGGGACACCCTCTTCGACATACGCTGCCGGACGGCTATTCCAGCACGAATTTCGCCTGGACGTTGTACTGCAGCTTGATCGTCTTGAAGTCGAGCGGCTCGTCCGCCGCGGCGTCCTCGGCCATACCGGCCGCCTTGGCGCTGCGCATCACGGCCATGTTGTCGTAAAAGACAGGCATCACGTTGTTATTCGAATCGTAGATGTAGAAGCATTTGCCGACACTCTGCCCGATGGCCTGGGCCAGCGTCTGCGCGCTCTGCTTGGCATTCTGCATGGCCTCCACACGCACCTGTTCCTTATACTGGTCGATCTTCGAATGCGACACCTTCAGGATCGAGACGTTCGAAATCCCCAGGTTGTCCAACGCCTGCCACACCTTCGAGACCTCGGCCGCCGACCCCAGCTGCAACTGGTACTTGGCCGTCGCCACCGAAGTCTTCTTCTTGAAGAACTCGCTCGACAGGTTTGCCACCTTGAGCTGCTTCTCGACGTTCACGCCGAGCCGCTTGAGCGCCGCGATCATGTCGCGCTGCTGGCTCTCGACCGAAATCTTGCCTTTCGAGTCGCGTTCGTTGATGATGACCGAGAGGTAGAACTCGTCGGGCGTGATCTCCTTCTCGGCACGCCCGTTGACCTGAATATAGCTGGGGAATGCCTCCTGCACCTGTGCCGCCGCGGGAAGTGCCATCAGCGCCACCGCCGCAATTAAAATCAGTTTTTTCATGTTTTCCGTTTTTTAGGTAACTGTCTTACAAATAAAACGCCAAAACCGCAGGATACTGCATCACCCCGGTCTGTTTTTCCGGACGCGGCTCCCTGCGCGGCATTAATAAAAACGCCGCACGCCTGCTTTTATTGCCATCTCGGTTTCTCCGCCCGGACGAAAAAGATCCCGGGAGCGGCTTCCGGGTCACCTCCTCACCAGCTTTACCACGTTCTCGACATGGTGCGTATGGGGAAACATGTCCACGGGCTGCACGGCCTCGACGCGATAATCGGCGTCGAGCAGCGCCAGGTCGCGCGCCTGCGTAGCCGGGTTGCAGCTCACATAGACGATCCTCTCGGGCGCGGCACGCAGGATCACCCCGATGACCGGTTCGTCGACGCCCGCACGCGGCGGGTCGAGGATAACGACGTCGGGGCGGCCGTTGGCAGCCACGAATTCGTCGCTGAGCACCTGCTTCATGTCGCCCGCATAGAAAGCCGTATTGCCGATGCCGTTGATTTCGGAATTGATTTTCGCGTCGGCGATCGCCTCGGGCACATACTCGATGCCCACCACGCGGCGGCAGTGCGCGGCGCAGAAATTGGCGATGGTGCCCGTACCGGTATAAAGGTCGTAGAGCACGTCTTCGGGTTTCAGGTCTGCGAACTCGCGCGCCACCTTGTAGAGCTCGTAGGCCTGTTCGGAATTGGTCTGGTAGAACGACTTGGGGCCCACCTTGAAACGCAGCCCCTCCATCTCCTCGACGATATGGTCTTTGCCCTTGTAGCACACCGGATCGAGGTCGCCCACCGAATCGTTAAGCTTCGTATTGACGATGTAGCACAGCGAGGTGATCTGCGGGAACACGGCCGCCAGATGGTCGAGCAGCGCCGCGATCCGTTCGCGGTCGTCCGCACCGAAGACCACGGTCACCATCACTTCGCCCGTCGAGGCCGTGCGGACGATCATGTTGCGCATCAGCCCCGTATGCTCGCGGGCATTGTGGAACGTATAGCCGTTCTCGACGCAGAAACGCCTGGTCTCCATCCGGATGTCGTTCGACGGGTCGGGCTGCAGCCAGCATTTGCGGATGTCGAGCACCTTGTCAAACATGCCGGGAATGTGGAACCCCAGCGCGGGCGCGGCGCCGATATCCGCACCGCCCTCGACCTCCTCGCGCGTCAGCCACCGGCGGTCGGCGAAGGTGAACTCGAGTTTGTTGCGGTAGAACTGCGTCCGGGCCGACCCCAGGCACGGGGCGATTTCGGGCAGGGCGATCTTGCCGATGCGGGCCAGCTGGTCGCGCACCTGCCCGGTTTTGAAGCGCAGCTGCTCCTCGTAGGGAAGGTTCTGCCACTTGCAGCCGCCGCAGACGCCGAAATGCTCACAGAAGGCCTCGGCGCGCAGGGGCGATTTCTTCACATAGCGGACGACGAATCCCTCCATGAACCGGCGGCGTTTGGAGCGTATCTGCACATCCACCACGTCGCCCGGCACGGTCAGCGGCACGAACACCACCACGTCGTTCCAGCGTCCCATCGCCTTGCCTTCGGCGGCGAGCGTCGTTATTTCGAGCCCCTCGATCAGGGGGTAATTTGCTTTTTTTCGTGCCATAATCCTGATTTTGCCGCAAAGATAGTGCAAGCCGAGCGCAGATGCAAGCTCTGCTTGCAATATGCCGAGGCGCCGCCTGTCTAAGCCGAAATTCCTTTTGAGGCAAAGATAGTGCAAGCCGAGCGCAGATGCAAGCCCTGCCTGCAATATGCCCGTGCGCCGCCTGCCTGAGCCGAAATCCTTTTGCCGCAGAGATAAGTAATCCAGCGCGGAAAACCGCCGTCACGCGCCCCTTTCCTTTTTCCTGCGTCCCCGCTCGCGCACGCCGCCCAGCCAGAATCCCAGGGCGAACGGCCCGCCGACGAGCACCACGAGCGCCAGCACCACATACAGCAGCACTTTGCCGACCAGTCCCGGCACGGCGTCGAGTGTCCTCTGTACCACGCCGTCGGCCGACTCGCGCAGCTGGTCGACCAGCGCCTGCCGCTCGGCGGTCACATACCGCTGCAACTCGTCGCGCTGGCGGTCGAAGTTGGCGAAGGCGTTGTCGAGGCTGTAATTCATCGTATATATCAGCTGCGTAACCTGCTTGTTGAGCTCCTCCAGCACCTTGTCCGAAATTTCGGGCAGGTGCTCCGCGACGACCACGATCCGGGTGAAATTGCGTTCCAGCGAGTCGAGGCGGGCCCCCACCTCCAGGCGCATACTGTCCTGCTGCAACTGCATCGCGATCAGATCCTTCGACCAGCCGACGCTGTTGGCCAGCTGCTGCGTCTGGCCGCTTACGCGGTCGTTGACGTCGGCCAGCACTTCGGCGATCGACCCCGTGGCATAGGCATGCTCGATGCCGTTTGCACGCAGGAATTCGATCCATGCGAGGGTCGTATTCGACCCCTCCATCTCCCCGTCGGCGGGGTTCTCGCGTACATAATCCGCCACGAACCGTTCCATCAGGCCGTAGCGGTCGGCCGCCAGCACCTGCCGCGCCAGGCGTGCCGCCCGGCGGTCGAGCCGTGCGGCGGCATCGCGTGCCAGGTCGCTCTGCGCCCCGAACAGCAGCGAGTCGGGCGCAGCCGCAAAACCTTCGTCCATGCGCCGGCAGAGTATCCACATGTCGGCCAGCGCCACGTCGGGAATACCCTGCATGGCGGCCGAAACCCCGGCCCGCGTGGCACGTATCTTCCACCTCACGGCTGCCACACGCGTCGCGATGTCGGGCGCCGCAGCGGCGATCGAGTCGGCCGTACGCGACACCTCCGAAGCCATGTCGTAATAGAAACCGCGCGTCATGGTGCGGATATTCATCTCCTCCTTCGACAGCGGATCCCCCGTCGCCACGGCCACCTTCAGCAGCGAACACCCCGTGAGCGCCAACACGGCGAACAAGGCTGCCGCAGCCATGCAAAGCGTATATCTGTTCATTTTCATACTCGTCCTCCCCGCAACTACCGATCCATTCTCCGCTCCATTTCCCGGATATAACGCACCGCGACGAAATGCCCGGCCTGCGGCATGTTGCCGTGGTCGAAGCCGTCGAACTCGCAGATCCGCACGTCGGGATGCCCCGCCACGCGCATCATGCGCCAGAAGTAGGCGTTCTCCTCGTAGCGCCCCAGCATCTCCCGCTCGCGGTCGCCCGAAAGGATCAGCATCGGGCGGCAGTCGGGGCGCACGTAGCTCAGCGGCGCCATGTCGTCCACCAGCGGCTGCGTATCGGGCAGCCCCAGTTCACGGCGCCGTTCGAAATGCGTCACCACCTGCCCGCTGTAGGGGATCAGCGCCACAAACGCCGTATCGGGGTCGATGCCGTAAGGCTCCAGCCAGCGCTTGTCCAGCCCGATCATCGACGTGAGGTAACCCCCTGCCGAATGCCCGGCCACGAACACCCGCCCGGGGTCGCCGCCGTACGAGGCGATGTGCTTCACCACCCATGCCGCCGCTGCGGCCGCATCGTCGACACAGTCGGCGACCTTCACCGTCGGCGAGAGGCGGTACTCCACGCCCACCACGGCCAGGCCCTTGTCTTTCAATGCCTCGGGGATCTCGCGCCGTCCGCCCGTCAGCCCGCCGCCGTGGTACCACACCACGGTCGAAAAGCCGGTTTTCCCGACCGGATAATAAATATCCAGCCGGCACATCGTGTCGATGTTCCCATCGCCCGCGGCATCGCGGTAGGCAATGTCCTTCACCGTCTTATAGGCGCCTTCCTGCGCCACCGCCCCCGTGCCGCACACGGCCAGCACGAAGAACAAAGTAACCAATCGTTTCATCCCAAGAGAGTTTATTCGGGTCATAAAGATAGGTAAAATCCGGCAAAAAGCACTATATTTGCAGGAAATATACTCCGCTCAGACAGGCAGACAGCCGGCATCCGGCCCGCACTGTCTTTCCGGAAACAGGAACCGCAAAAAAACGCCAGCACCATGAAAATAGCCTGCCTTCAATTCAATCCTATCCAGGAAAACACCTATGTCGTTTGGGACGACACGCTCGAAGCCGTCGTCATCGACGCCGGCAACAGCAACCCGCGCGAGGACGCCGCGCTCGACAATTTCATCGCCGAACACGGGCTCCGGCCCGTCCTGGCGGCCAACACCCACGGCCACTTCGACCACACGCTGGGCGTCGCCCACCTCAAAAAACGCTACGGCATCCCGTTCGCCATGTCGCTCAAGGACGCCTTCCTGCTGGACAACGCCTCGACGAGCGGCAGCATCTTCGGCGTGCCCGTCGGCGAGATGCCCTCGGTGGACACCGACCTCGACACGACGCCCGAAATCCGTTTCGGGCACACCGTCCTGCGCGTGCTCCGCACGCCCGGCCATACGCCCGGCCATGTCGCGCTCTACGAACCGCAGTCCAAGTCGCTCTTCACGGGCGACACGCTCTTCCGCGAGTCGATCGGGCGCACCGACCTGCCCGGAGGCGACTATTCGTGGATCATGCGCTCGATCCTCGACACCCTGCTCCCGCTGGGCGACGAGGTGCACGTCTACCCCGGCCACGGGCCCGAGTCGACCATCGGCCACGAAGTGCTCTACAACCCCTTCATCGTCGAAGTGTTGAACGAGGAAGTGAACTATAAGGATTAGCCCGCCATGAAACTGCGTATTGCGATCACCTGTCTTTCAGCCTGCCTGCTCCCCGCCCCGGCACTCCGGGCGCAAGATTCCCCGCGCGTGGCCTGCTACGACCTGACCGTGCGGATCGACGTGCCGGAGAGGCGGGTCACGGTCGGCGGGTCGTTCGATGTCAATTTCCTCGGCAGCGACTCGATCGCACTGGTGCTGTGGCGCCACGCCCGTATCGACACGATGCGCTGCGACGGCCATGAAGCGGCCTACCGTTTCGATACGCTCGCCCCCGCACCCACCCGGTTCATTCCCGACGGACGCGCCCTGACCCTTTACCGGCCGGCCGGGAGCCCCGACCGTTGCCGCATCGGCACCCGCTACACGCTCGACATGCACGAGGTGCAGGGCCCCGCAAAATCGTTCAACGACCGCTGGATCGAGATCGGTTACTATACGGGATGGTATCCCGTCTGCAACGGCACCTCGGCGGATCGCTCGCACCTGCGGATCGGCATTACCGACGGCTATACGGTGAGCGGATCGGGTATTATTTCCCGCACGGACGACGGCATGTGGGAGATGGATCAGCCCTGGGAGGGTTTCGACAATGTCATCCTGGCCTCGCCCGTGCTGAAAACCCGCCGCATGAGCGACAACGGCACCACCATAGAATTCATCTACACGAATTTTCCGGATGCCGACGCCGAATCGGCGCTGAACTGCAGCTACGACGCCTTGAAATTCTTCCGGCGGCTTTACAAGATCGCGGGAGAGGAAAATACCTATATAAAGTTCTCGCTTTCAGCCTCCGGCACTTCGGGCGGTTACAGCCGCAAAAACTTCATTACGCTCAATTCCGGGTCTTTCAACGAATATATACTCAGAAATACCGCCCATGAAATCAGCCATTTCTGGTGGAACAAAGCCCCTGTCGAGTCCTGGCATGACTGGCTGAACGAATCTTTCGCCGAATTCAGCGCCCTGCAATACCTGCGGCACGCCCGCGGCGAAGAGGCCTACGCCGAGCGCGTCGAAATGTACCGCGAAAAGACGCGCCGCATCCGTCCGATCTGGGGGATCGACCGGGCCGACCGCGAAGCGCACACCGCACTTTACGAGAAGGGATCTGTCCTGTTGGCCGACCTGCTCGTCCGGGTGGGCGAGGAACCCTTCTTCGACTTCCTGGCGGCTGTGATCCGGGCCCGCATCGCAGACACCCCGGCTTTCCTCGACCTCGCCGAAACCCGATTGGGCCTCGAAAACCGCAACTGGATCGAACAACGATTAAAACAATAAAACCCGGAACCGACCTTGAAGACACTGATCCATAAAATCCTCTATAAAACCCTGCCGCTCGAAGGATACCTGCGCGCCGTGAGCCGCATGTTCTTCCTCTGGCAGCGGCTCGGCATCGGGCGCTACGCCCCTGCCACGGAATACGTCTACCACCTGCCGCAGCTCGTGCACGCGGGCGACACGGCCATCGACATCGGCGCCAACCTCGGCTACTACGCCCGCACGCTCTCCCGCCTGGCGGGCGGCGCGGGCAGGGTCTACGCCGTGGAGCCCGTGCCGCCGATCCTCTCCGTGCTGCGCCGCAACCTGCGCCGCTGCCCCAACGTGGAGATCCTCCCCTACGCCCTCGGCACCGAGGACAAGGCCGTTACGATGGCCAACGATTCGGCGCGCGCGACGGGCTACTTCGGCACGGGGCAGAACTTCGTGAACGACGGCGGCACATCCGCCGCCGCGGAGTTCCCGGCCCGGATGCGCCGGGGCAGCGAACTCTTCGCCGGCCTGGAACGCCTCGATTTCATCAAGTGCGACATCGAGGGGTACGAGGTCGTGGTGATGAACGAACTGCGCCCGCTGCTCGAACGCTTCCGCCCCACGGTGCTGATCGAGACCGGCGGTGAAAACCGCCCGCAGATCGTCGCGCTCTTCACGACGCTCGGCTACGCGGGCTTCACCCTCGACCGGGGCCGCGAAATACCCCTTACACCCGACACGACCAAAGACATCATATTCAGACATGCGCATTGACATCCTCACCGTCGTACCCGAACTGCTGACCTCGCCCCTCAACGAGTCGATCCTGCACCGTGCGCAGGAGAAGGGGCTCGTCCGGATCGTCGTCCACAACCTCCACGACTACGCCCACGACCGCCGCAAGACCACCGACGACTACCCCTTCGGCGGCGAGGCGGGCATGGTTCTGAAGTGCGAACCGGTTTTCGAGCTGGTCGAGAAACTCCAGTCCGAGAGACACTACGACGAGATCATCTACACCTCGCCCGACGGCATACGCTACGACCAGCACGAGGCCAACCGCCTCTCGACGCTCGAAAACATCATCATCCTCTGCGGCCACTACAAGGGCATCGACCACCGCATCCGCGAACACCTCGTCACGCGCGAAATCTCGATCGGCGACTACGTGCTCACGGGCGGCGAACTGGCGGCCTGCATCATCGCCGACTCGGTCGTGCGCATCATCCCGGGCGCCATCGGCGACGAAGCCTCGGCGCTCACCGACTCGTTCCAGGACAACCTGCTGGCGCCGCCGGTCTACACGCGCCCGGCCGAGTTCCGCGGCTGGAGGGTTCCCGACGTGCTGCTCTCGGGCAACTTCGCCCAGATCGCCCGGTGGCAGGACGAACAGTCCCTCGAACGCACCCGGCAGCTGCGGCCCGACCTGCTCGGCGAATAAGCGAATGCCATGAAACGGAAGACTTCGCTCATCGTCTGGGGTGCCGTCCTGCTGCTCGCCGCCTACGGCATCTACGACATCGTACGGGAGATCAGGCGCAGCTATACTTCCTGCTACGCACACACCTATTCGCATGCCATCGGGCAGATGATGGGGCCGCGGTTCGATTCGCTCGCACCCCGGGGCGAGGGCATCCGCATCGGGGTGGTCGACGCCGGTTTCGGCGGGCTGCGCGACGACCGCTTCACGCGCCGTCTCCGTGTCGCTGACTACCTCGACCTGACGGACGGCGACACGACGGGATTCTTCCGTGACGACTGCGACCACGGCACCCGGGTCACACGGAACATCGGGGGCTTTTCCAACGACACCCTGCTGGGACTGGCCTGCAAAGCCGACTACTACCTGGTGAAATCCGACCTCGAGCACGGCGAGCCGCGCGAGGACGAACGCCGCCTGTGCCGGGCCCTGGCCTGGCTCGCACAACGGCAGGTCGACGTGGTCAACATCTCGCTGGGCTATACCGTATTCGACGATTTCGACGGCTATACGCCGCAGATGCTCGACGGCCGCACGGCACTCTGCTCGCGTTTTCTCGACAGCCTGCTCGATGCGCACCCGCGCATGGTCGTCGTACAAAGCGCCGGCAACGAGGGGAAAAACAAATGGCGCCACATCTCGTTCCCCGGGGATGTCGCCGAGGCCGTCACGGTCGGCGCGGCCAATTCCGAAGGCACGGGACGTTCGGGCAAGAGCGGCACCGGCTACTACCCGCACCCCGTCAAGCCCGACCTGGTGGTGTACGACTCCCCGAACGGCACGTCGTTCTCGACGCCCGTGGTCACGGGGCTGTGTGCCGTCCTCATGGGGTACAGGCCGATGGAACGCCGCGAGCTGATCCGCCTGCTGCACGCTTCGGGCACCCGCAGCGCAGCGCCCGACCTCGAAACGGGCTACGGCATCCCGCAGTGCGACACCCTGCTCGGATTCCTGGATACCCCCGCTGAATTACAAACCCTACCGCTAAACGCAACGCAATGAAATACTACCTCATCGCCGGCGAGCCCTCGGGCGACCTGCACGGCTCGAATCTGATAAAAGGACTCCTCAAAGCCGATCCCGAAGCACGGCTGCGCTTCTGGGGCGGTGACCTGATGGCCGCGGCGGGCGGCGAGGCGAACCTGGCCAAGCACTACCGCGAAACCTCGTTCTTCGGCATCGTGCAGGTGCTGAAAAACCTGAGGACGATCAAACGGCAGATGCGCGAATGCCGGGCCGACGTCGCGGCATTCGCCCCCGACGTGCTGATCCTGGTCGACTACCCCGGCTTCAACATGAAGATGGCGCGCTGGGCCAAAGAGCACGGCATCCGCACCTTCTATTACATCGCCCCGAAGGTCTGGGCATGGCGCGAGTGGCGCGTGAAGGCCATCCGCCGCTGGGTCGACAGGCTGTTCGTCATCTTCCCCTTCGAATGCGGCTACTTCCCCAGGCACGGCGTCGAACCGATTTTCGAAGGCAACCCGCTCGTAGACGCCATCGAGGCCCGGCGCACCTCGCTCCCCTCGCCCGACGAGTTCCGCCGCCGGCACGGGCTCGACCGCAGGCCGATCATCGCCCTGCTGGCCGGCAGCCGCCGGGGCGAGATCCGCGACAACCTGCCGCTGATGGCCGACCTGTCGCGCAAATTCCCGGAGCACCAGTTCGTCGTGGCGGGCGTGGCATGGCTCGACCGCGCGCTCTACGAACAGTATATGGCCGGCAGCGGCATCCGTTACGTCTGCGACCAGACCTACGAGACGCTCGCCGCGGCCGAAGCCGCCGTGGTAACGTCCGGGACGGCAACGCTCGAAACGGCGTTGCTGGGCATCCCCGAAGTGGTGGTCTACCGCACGCTCTGGTTCCAGGTCAGGCTCCGGCCCTATGTACTGAAAGTACCCTGGGTGTCGCTCGTGAACCTCAACCTCGGGCGCGAGGCGGTCGCCGAGGTCATCCAGTCCGACCTCGACACCACGCGCGCCGAACGCGAGCTGCGGGCGATCGTCGCAGGCGGGGAGAAACGCGGACGGATGCTCGCCGACTTCGCCGAATTACGTACGGTTATCGGGGGCCCGGGCGCCAGCGACCGTTTCGCCGCCCGGATGGTCGCGGAATTGCGCGCACCGGAAACGAAATAACCAAAAGTTATGGACGATTTCACGATACTCCTGCTCGGCGGCGCACTGCTGATCGTCGTCGGCCTGCTGGTAAAGCGATTCCCGATGCTGATCGCGGGCTACAACACCATGCCGCCCGCAAAGAAGAAAAACGTCGACATCGGGGGCTTATCTTCGTTCATGCGGCGCCACCTCGTGATTATGGGAGCTTTATGGATCCTATTTACGGTCGTCCTGGAACTGACCGGCCAGACGGACACGCTGGCAGTGATTTACGTAATTTACCTGCTGCCTTACGTCGTTTGGATGCTCGTTCGGGCACAACGGTACGACCACAACTGAAAATAACGAAAGACAACGCCATGAAAATCATCTGCATAGCACGCAACTACGCCGCACACGCCGAGGAGCTCGACCGCCAGGTCGGCGGCGGCACGCCGTGCCCGCCGGAGCCTGCCTGGTTCCTCAAGCCCGACACGGCGCTGCTGCGCAACAACGACCCGTTCTACATCCCCGCCTTCTCGCAGGAGGTGCACTACGAATGCGAGCTGGTCGTACGCATCAACCGCGTAGGCAAGGGCATCGCCGAACGTTTCGCGCACCGCTATTACGACCAGGTGGGGCTGGGCATCGACTTCACGGCCCGCGACCTGCAACGGCAGGCCATCGCCGAAGGGCTGCCGTGGGAGCGCTGCAAGGCATTCGACCGCTCGGCGGCCCTCTCGCCCCAATTCGTATCTTTGCAGGAGCTGGGCGGCGACGTGCAGTCCCTGCATTTCACGCTGGAGGTGAACGGCCAGACGCGCCAGCGGGGCGACACGTCCGGGATGCTCTTCTCTGTCGACCGGATCATCGCCTCGGTGTCGCAGTACATGACGCTGCGCATGGGCGACCTGCTCTACACGGGCACGCCGGCCGGCGTGGAACCCGTACGCCCGGGCGACAATCTGCGCGCCGTGCTCGAAGGCCGCGAACTGCTCAACTTCGACATCCGCTGACCCGGGAACGAAGACACATGAAAACTAAAAACATGCTATAACCATGTTACTCAAAGACAAACTCAAGCCTTACCGCCTTCTGCTGGCATCGCAGTCGCCGCGCCGACGGGAACTGATGACGGGCTGCGGGCTCCCGTACGAACTCGCCCCCAAATACGAATGCGAGGAGGTCTACCCCGCCGGCATGCCCGGCGAAGAGGTGCCGCTCTACCTCTCGCGGCTCAAGAGCGAAGCCTACCCGGCGGCGCTGGCCCCGAACGAAATCCTGCTGACGGCCGACACGGTAGTGGTCTCCGACGGCGAGGTGCTCGGCAAACCTCTCGGCCGCGAAGAGGCCGTGCAGATGCTCCGCCGCCTCTCGGGGCGCCGGCACACGGTGGTCTCGGGCGTCACGCTGCGTACCCCCGGGCGGACGCACACCTTCGCCGCCAAGAGCTGCGTATGGTTCCGGCCGCTCGCGGACGAGGAGATCGCCTATTACCTCGACGCCTGCCGTCCCTACGACAAGGCCGGCTCGTACGGCATCCAGGAGTGGATCGGCTACGCCGCCATCGAAAAGATCAACGGCTCGTTCTACAATGTCATGGGGCTCCCGATTCAGAAAGTATACACCGAACTCGACAAATTCCTCAAATAAATGAAACGCACGCTACTTACCCTGTTCTTTACGCTCCTCGCGCTGGCAGCCTCCGCCGACGAGGGCATGTGGCTCCCGAGCCTCATCTCGCAGCGCATCGACGACATGCGCGCCAAAGGATTCCGCCTCACGGCCGAAGACATCTACTCGATCAACAAAGCCTCGATGAAGGATGCCGTGGTGCTGTTCAACGGCGGCTGCACGGGCGAACTGATTTCGTCCGAAGGGCTGCTGCTCACCAACCACCACTGCGGCTACGACGCCATACAGGCGCATTCGAGCGTCGAACACGACTACCTGACCAACGGCTTCTGGGCCATGTCGCGCCGGGAGGAACTGCCCAACAAGGAGCTCAACGTACGCTTCCTCGTCCGCATGGAAGAGGTCACCGACCGTATCGCTGCGGGCGAAACGAAGGCCGAAATCATCCGCCGGGCCGAGGCCGAAAGCAAGGGCTACAAGGCCTCGGTCGAGCAGATGTACTACGGCAACCAGCAGTTTCTGTTCATCTACGAGCAGTTCGACGACGTACGCCTGGTCGGCGCGCCGCCCTCGTCGATCGGCAAGTTCGGCGGCGACACCGACAACTGGATATGGCCCCGCCACACGGGCGACTTCTCGCTCTTCCGCATCTACGCCGGCAAGGACAACAAGCCCGCCGCCTACTCGCCCGAGAATGTTCCCTACCGCCCCAAGCGGCATTTCACCATCTCGACCGCCGGGGTCGAAGAGGGGGATTTCACGATGATCTACGGCTTCCCCGGCAATACGCAGGAGTACATCCTCTCGGACGCCGTGGCTTACATCGCCGAGCGCTCCGACCCGGCCAAGATCGCCATCCGCACGGGGCGCCTCGACATCATCTCCGCGGCACAGGAGAGCGACCCGGCGCTGCGCATCCATTACGCCGCCAAACACGCCTCGATCGCCAACGCATGGAAGAAATGGCAGGGCGAGGCGCTGGGCATCGGCCGCCTGGGCACCGTAGCCTCGAAACGCGCCTATGAGCAGGAATTCGCCGCCTGGGCGCAGGACAAACCCGAATACCGCAGCGTCGTCGCCGACCTCAAAGCCGAATACGCCCGCATCGCGGACGCCTATTTCGCCCGCGAGATCACACGCGAAACGCTCGGCGCGCTGCCCGAGCGCTACACCCCCGAGGAGCGTGCCGAAGCCGCCTTCGCACGGCGCGAGCAGACGGAACGGGCGCTCTTCGAATGGCTTTTCGGCCAGTATGCCCGCCGCTGCCCCGTGCAGTACCAGATTCCGGCATTCCTGGCCGGCGTCGCCGCCAGCGGGTCGCCCGAAGCCTACGCCGGCGAGGTATTCGACACGCTGTGGCGGGAGGGCGCCGACACCACGGCGGTGCACGCCCTGCATAAGGACACCGAACGCATACTCGGCCACATCGACTGGATGCTGGGCACCAAGTCGCTGCGCAACCTCAACAGCGGCCGCCTCAACGAACTCTACACGACCTACATCAAGGGGCTGCGCGAGTGGGACACCCTGCGGGCCTTCTACCCCGATGCCAACCTCACGCTGCGCGTGGCCTACGGCCATGTCGGGGGCTACGAATATGCCGACGGCGAATACCACAAACCGCAGACCACCCTCGACGGCATCATCGCCAAGGACAACCCCGAGATTTACGACTACGACATCCCGCAGGCGCTGCGCGAGCTCTACGCCACGAAGGACTACGGACGCTGGGCGACGACCATCGACGGCCGCAGGACGGTACCCGTCTGCTTCCTGGCCACCAACCACACGACGGGCGGCAACTCCGGTTCGCCGATCATCAACGGCCGGGGCGAACTGGTGGGGCTGAATTTCGACCGCACATGGCGCTCGACGATGAGCGACGTGGCGTTCGACGAAACGATCTGCCGCAACATCGCCGTAGACGTCCGCTACGTGCTGTTCGTCATCGACCGCATCGGCGGGGCGGGATACCTGTTCGGCGAAATGGATTTCAGCCGCCGCAAATAGAAGCGGTTCACGAAAAAAACACTATATTTAGCCCGCATAACAAAATCAGCCTCTATGAAAACAATCCTTTACACATGGTTCGCCGTCCTCCTGTTCGGCATGGCGGCAGTATCCTGCGGCGATGACGACACGAAGAACAACGACACGACAGGCATAACCGGCTCGTCGTGGAAAGCATCGGAGACGGTGGGCGCCGACCGCACGACCAAGAAATACACGTTCAAGGCCTCCGCCAACTGGGTGGCGCAGAGCGACAAGCCGGAATGGTGCAAGATACTCACCTCGTCGGGCGACAAGGGCAGCGACCGGCAGCTCAACATCACCGTCGAAGCCAACGAGACCGGCAGCACGCGCAGCGCGAACATCACCGTACAGGTGAGCGGCTACGCGAGGGCGGCGCAGTTCGCCATCACCCAGCTCGGGAGCAGCAGCGGCGGCACGGGCGCAGACACCGAGCTCAACAAACAGGTAGACAAGATCCTGGAGTATTACTACCTGTGGAACGGCGAATACCAGCAGATGTCGCGCGACCTCTCGCTGGATTACATCAGTTCCAGCGACAATTTCCTGAAACGCACGCTGCTGGAGATGACGACCAACGACCTCGACAAAAAACGGCAGAGCAACGGCAGCTACTCGGTTTACTCCTACCTGCTGCGGACGCCCCTCACGAAGGCCGTCGACGGGACGAAGCCCGAGGTCAACCACGGGGTCGCAAAGAAGAAGGAGTACGGCTTCGGCATCGCGGGCCTGATGGGCGTGAGGTTTGTGGACGGCAACAACCAACCTACGGGAGAATACGGGCTGGTCGTCACGTCGGTCTACCCGGACTCCCCGGCATCGGAAGCAGGGTTCCGGCGGGGGACGTTTTCGCCCAGTACAACGGCGCGGCCATCACGGCCGCAAACCTGAATTCGGTCTACGGCACGTTAATAGCCCCGGGAGGCGCAAGCACGGTCAAGCTCACCGAAAACAAGCAGGGCGCGCAGCCCGTATCGCTCACGGCACGCGAAATATACCCCAATCCGGTAATCCACAGCGAAGTAATCACCTCCGGAGCGCATAGGATCGGCTACCTGGTCTACGACAGCTTCGACGCGGCCTATGACGACGAACTGCTCGCGGCCGTCAAGAAACTCAAGGACGGGAACATTACCGACATGGTGCTCGACCTGCGCAACAACGGCGGCGGGCACGTCATCTCGTCGAACATGCTCTCCACCTGCATCGCTGGCGCGGCCTGCCAGGGCAAGGTCTACGAATATTACCGGTACAACGACAGCCGCATGGCCACGGTCGAAAAAACGGAGAGGGAGACCGGCAAGGAGTATGACACGGCGGCAAAAAAATTCTTCGACGAATTCTATTACGGCGACTATTACGGCGTCGACCTGCGGAACTACGCGCTGAACATGACCCGGCTGTACGTGCTCGTTACGGGCAACACGGCCTCGTCGAGCGAAGCCGTCATCAATACGCTGCGCGGGTTGGAAGGCTTCACGGTGAAGCTCATCGGCGAAAAGACCAACGGCAAGAACGTCGGCATGGAGGTCAGCAAATTCACCGTAGGCAATTACAGCTACGAACTGGCCCCGATATCGTTCCAGGGCTACAACGCCAAGCAGGTGACCGTCGACAAGAACGGACTGGCGGTCGACACCGCGTGCGAGGAATGGGACGGGGAGTTGAAGGATTACGGCGACAGGAGCGAGCCGATGCTGGCAGCGGCCCTGAGTCAGATCACCGGGCAGAGATCGGCAAGCGTATCGGGCACGCGCAGCACCGCGCCGGGCGTACGTCCGGCAACGGATATCGCACTACCCGACTTATCGAACCGCCCGAACGGCATGATCGTATTCCTGCCGGCTGCGGAGGAGTAACGGGAGACCGTCCTAAAGCGAGGAGCGGGGAGGATGCTATCCTCCCCGCTCTTTTCGTAACCTGGCACCTGCGCGCGTGTCATACGCCCGGCGGCTCGGCTTGGCCGCTGTCTCCGTTCCTGATCCCGTCTATGCCACCGCCACCGTCTCTGCATGGCAAGTATCCCGGCCACCGCTGCGGCCGCAACTGCCCTGCGGCCGTCTCGGCCTGCAAATGACCCACCTTCGTTTCCGCCCCGGCCTCGATCCCTGCCGCCGCTTTTGCCATCAGGTGCAGGCACAGACATCGACACCGCCCCCGCGGCAGGTAGAGCACGGCGGTTTATGTCGCCGAGATGCCGCTACCGAAAGAATAATCCGTATTACATGGAGAAAAAATTTGGCGGATTAAAATTTATGCCCTATATTTGCACACCTGAAATCCGAAAGGATACGTGCAATGCCCAGGTGGTGAAATTGGTAGACACGCTACTTTGAGGGGGTAGTGAACAATTACGTTCGTGCAAGTTCGAGTCTTGTCCTGGGCACAACTAAAAGAAAAAGACAATTGATGATCAATCAGTTGTCTTTTTTTTGTTTGCTGTCTTGCACGAGAGTAATAAAAAGCCTGCGAGATCATTTCAATCTCATTAACACGAACTTGCCTGAATTATATTGATTTTTTCCTCGCACACTTCTTCTTATAATGTTTTATAATCTCCCTTGATGCCTTACTCATTCATCTGCTTTTTTTATGTTTCACTTTCGGACTCGATCTGCAATTACCGCGTCTGACCGAAATTGTCCATAACGATATGATTTGACCTCATCCTTTTTTCCGGTTCGTTCCGCATGAAAGAATAAGCCCGGTATTTCACATCGCCCAATATCAACAGACATTCTATAAATTTTTGAATTTTGATAAAAAAGTTTACCTTTGAATCAATCTACATGCATGTCAGAACTGGATAAACATATCACGCTCGAAAATTTCGAACGATTATACTCCGAGTATAAGCCTCGTTTTATCATTATCGCCCGGTCATACATCCGCAACAATATGGCCGCGGAGGACATCGTTACCGACAGCTTCCTTTATTTTTGGGAAAACAAGGACAAGCTGAATATTACTACGACTATCCAGGCATATATTTTAGGATCCGTGAAACATGGCTGTCTTGAATGGCTGCGCAACCAGAAAAACAGACTCAAAATCCAGCAACAAATACATACGACGGCTTACCGCAGCATCAAAGCCAAAATCACCGTTTTGGAAAGTACCAACCCCGAAGCATCCTTTACGGCGGAAATAAAATCCATCATCGAAAGCCAGATCAACAAAATGCCCGAACCCATGCGGCAAATCTTCCTTTACAACCGCTTCGAGGGCAAGACTTACCAAGAAATCGCCGAAATTACAGGAATCAATGTGCGCAACGTCACAGCCAATATCCAACGGGCTTTGGCCATCATGCGAATCGCACTGAACGACTATCTCATCATTTTAATTATCGTCCTGTATTCCAGCGTTATACGATAATTAAAAAAATTACCATTTTTTTAAGAAAATTTATTTAACGAAAAACGCACTTTTTCGATGTAAATGTCGTGCGCCCACGCACCATATAGTTGTAAACAGACAAAGCATAATTTCGTTATCGGGAAAAATTACCAAGGGAAAAATTATGGATTCGCTGCGGGCTGCCCAAATTCATAATGCACTCGCCACACTATGTAAAAAAATGGACAAAGAATTATTATATAAGTACATAAACGGCCAAACTTCCGAGCAGGAAGAAAAAACGATTGTAGACTGGCTCGATGCCGACCCCAACAACCAGAAAGAACTAAATGCATTATGGTCTATGCAGGACGCACTTATCGCAAATGTCCCTTATCCGCACCACCCCCATCTGCAGCTGCCGACCAGACGCCTGAAATGGTATCGCCAGCGCTTTATTCGTATCTGTACCCAGGCTGCCGCAGTATTACTATTGGTCGCTGGCAGTTGGTACGCTTCCAGAACCGTCATTATCGAAGATACCGCAAAACAATATCTGTCCGTTGCCGCACCGGCAGGACAACGTATAGACATTACACTCCAGGACGGAACCAGCGTTTGCCTGAACAGCGGGGCAAAACTGGAATATCCGATACGGTTCAATAGGAATCGCCGTGTGAAACTCTCCGGCGAGGCCATGTTCAACGTAGAGCATGATGCCGCCCATCCCTTCATCGTGGAAACTTTCGCCTGCGACGTGGAAGTGCTGGGTACGAAATTCAACGTAACGGCAGACGAACTGACACACGACTTCACGACTGCATTATTGAGGGGAAAAGTCAAAGTAACCAACAAACTGGCAAGCGGCGACCAGATTATATTAGACCCGAACGAAAAGGTATGCCTAAACGGGAATCGTCTGGTATTGACCAGGATTGAGAATACGGACGACTATTTATGGACGGAGGGTATTCTGAATCTCGTTGGACACCCGTTTGCCGACATCATCGCCAAAATGGAGAAAACATACGGTGTGAAAATCCAGATCCAAACGGCCGAACTTCCGCAGATCGACGTTATCCGCGGAAAAATCCCCGTCAATATGGGGCTGGACTATGCGCTAAGGGCCTTGCAGAAAATAACCCCGTTCCAATATGAGAAAGACGAAAACAATGTAATCCACATAAAATAACTATGACGAGATTATCTAACAAAAACCGACAATGCCTATGAGATAAGACTATGAATTTTCAAAGTCGCAAAAAAAGCCCGCAGGTGTAGCAACCACCCGCAGGCATAGCGGCTAATAGAATTTGAACCAATCTAACAACCACTAATCTACAAATCTATGAATAATAAATTTATTCAGCAAATTAAATGCTGGTTTACTTTTCTATTCATGATTTGCTCCACGTTCTCCGCATGGGGAGCGTATGCCCAGACCGCGAAAGTAACATTGCAGATGGACAATGTTCGCATGGAGCAGGTTATGAATGAAATAGAAAAACAGACCAGCTATTTCTTCATCGTAAATAAAGGCGTAGACATTAACAGAACCATCAGTATCAATGTCGCCGATAAACCGCTCGATACCGCTTTGCAGGCAATGGTCGCCGGAACGGATACCGAGTACAAAATCTACCAGCAGAACATTTATCTTTCCGCAGCCCCGGACAAGAAAACCGCAAACAACGGTTCCACAAAGGTCAGCGGTGTCGTGCGCGACACCAAAGGGACACCCGTTGTCGGGGCATCGGTGGTCGTAAAGGGAACGACCATCGGCGAAAGTTCCGGACTTGACGGCGCTTTCTCGCTCCAAGTCCCCGCACCTGTGGAAACCGCCGAATTGTATATCAATTTCATCGGCTACGACCCCGTAACAGTAAAAATCGGCACACAAACCTTTTTTACCATAACACTCAACGAAGCAGCCGAGCAGATTGAAGACGTGGTGATCACGGCCCTGGGTATCAAACGCTCGGAAAAGGCGCTGGCCTACACCGTGCAGCAAGTGAAGTCCGAAGCCGTGACGACCGTGAAATCCGCAAACTTCGTGAACAGCCTCGCAGGTAAAGTCGCCGGAGCCGTTATCAACACCAGTTCGTCCGGTGTGGGCGGTTCGGCCAAAGTCATTATGCGCGGTATGAAGTCGATTATGCAGACCTCGAACGTACTTTATGTAATCGACGGTATTCCCATGCACAACTTCACCAGCGATGGCAGCATGGAATTCGGATCACGCGGCACAACGGAATCCATCGCCGACATGAACCCCGACGACATCGAATCCATATCCGTTATGACCGGAGCCGCAGCCGCGGCATTGTACGGTTCCGACGCCGCGAACGGTGCAATGCTCATTACCACCAAGAAAGGTAAGGCCGGAGCAACACAGATACAGGTTTCGAGTAACACGGAATTTATGAACCCGCTGCGCCTGCCGGATTTCCAGACCCGCTACGGCACAGGACGCAAAGGAAAAGCCAGCGGTTCGACGATCCACAGCTGGGGCGCACCGCTCAACCAGGCGGCACGTTACAACTACTCGCCCGAAGATTTCCTGCAGACAGGTCACATCCTGACGAACTCCGTAACACTGTCCGGGGGTACGGAGAAAAACCAAATCTATTTCTCGACCGCAGCGGTAAACTCCAAAGGACTGATCCCCAACAACAAGTACAATCGTTATAACTTTACATTCCGCAACACGTCGAACCTGCTGAACGACCGTTTGACACTGGACGTAAGCGGCAGCTACATCATCCAGAAAGACCGCAACATGATAAACCAGGGCGTGTACTCAAACCCGCTCGTATCGGCTTATCTCTTTCCCCGCGGCGATGATTTTTCGCTCGTAAAGGCATTCGAGCGCTGGAACCCCGCACGCAAAATCTATGAACAGTTCTGGCCGCAGGGCGAGGGCGGCGACCTGCGCATGCAGAATCCCTATTGGATCGCCTACCGCAACCCCCGCGAAAACAGCCGTAAGCGCTATATGTTCACAGGCGGCATTACCTATAAAATCACCGACTGGATGAACGTCGCAGGACGTATCCGCGTCGATAACACCAACAGTTTATATACGGAAAAACTGTACGCCACATCGAACCCCACGCTGCTGGAGAACAGCAAAAAAGGTAAATATACCGAAACCCGCGGCGAAGAACGACAGACCTACGGCGACGTAATGCTCAACCTCAGCAAGACGTTCAAAGAGAAATTCTCGCTCGACGCACATATCGGCGCGTCGATCAAAGACAACCGCTTCGACGAACTCTCGGTATATGGCCCCATTGCCGGCGCTCCCAACATCTTCAATGTCGTGAACCTCGACAAGAGCCAGAAGAAAACGCCGAAAACCGGCTGGCACGAACAAACGCAGTCGTTTTTCTACTCCCTGGAACTGGGCTGGAAGTCGCAACTGTTCGTAACGACGACCGGACGTAACGACTGGGCGTCGCAACTTGCCAACTCACCCCAAAAGTCGTTTTTCTACCCCTCGGTCGGCGTATCGTGGCTGCCCAGCAGTACATTCAATTTCCCGGAGAAGTTCAACTACCTGAAAATCCGTGCTTCGTGGGCTTCGGTAGCAAACCCCTTTCCGCGGGAACTGACAATCGCCACACACCCTTACGACGACACCATTTCCGGCTGGGACGACAAATCGAACTACCCTATCGGGCAGCTTTACCCGGAGCGGACGAAAACCTGGGAATTAGGTTTCGACGCCCGGTTCCTGCATGGATTCACACTCTCGGCATCGTGGTATCGCGCCGACACCTATAACCAGACTTTCAATCCGAATCTGTCCGCATCGTCCGGCTACTCGGACATCTATATTCAGACCGGCCACGTGCGCAATACGGGTGTCGAGGCAAGCCTGGGATACGACCACCAATGGAAAAACTGGAATTGGAACTCGCAGTTTACTTTCTCCTGGAACAAAAACAAGATCATCGAACTTTGCAAGGAGTGGTACAACCCGATCACCGAGGAAACGATCACCATGAACAGACTCCAGATCAGTAAACTGGGGCGTGCGAAATTTATTCTCAAAGAAGGCGGTTCGATGGGCGACCTTTATTCCACGACCGACCTGCGGCGCGACGACAAAGGCAACATCGAGATCGACGAGGGCGGCAACGTCGTCGTAGAGGACAACCTGCCCGACATGAAACTCGGTTCCGTATTCCCGGACTATAACCTCGCATGGCGCAACAGCGTATCGTGGAAAAACCTGAACCTCGGATTCCTCGTGACGGCACGCATCGGCGGCATCGTCAATTCACTCACGCAAGCCAACATGGATCTATTCGGCGTGTCCGAAGCAACGGCTGCCGCGCGCGATGCCGGGGGTGCTTTGGTAAACGGCCGCAGCCTGGTAAACCCGGAAACCTGGTATACGGCCATAGCGTCGCAGGGCGGAATACCCCAGTATTACACCTACTCGGCAACCAACGTCCGGCTCCAGGAACTTTCGCTGGGGTACACGATTCCCCGCAAATGGCTGCACAACGTATGTTCGATCACCGTATCGTTCGTTGGCCGCAACTTGTGGATGATGTATTGTAAAGCGCCGTTCGACCCCGAAGCCGTGGCATCGACAAACAATTTCTATCAGGGAATGGACTATTTCATGATGCCCTCGACACGTAACCTGGGATTCAATATTAACATTAAATTCTAACGGCTATGAACAAAATAAAGACAATAATTCGTGCCGTTGCTCTTATCGCAGTAGTAAGCGCATCGACGGGATGCCTTGACAACTTCGAAGATTACAACCGTAATCCGAACGAAGCGACAGACGACGAACTGGAACGCGACAACTACCTCGTGGGGTCGAAACTCACCAAACTGCAAAATATGGTGATCCCCTCGGAAGAACACCTATACCAATTTGTCGAAGCACTCGAAGGCGGCAGCTACGGCGGATATGTCGAAGCGACGGTAGACAGCTGGGAAACGAAATTCTCAACGTTCAATCCCACCGCCGACTGGCTCAAAGCGCCGTTCGTGGATGTCATCACCGAAACTTACCCCGCCTACCGCGGCATCATCAACAAAACCGACGACGAAGTGGCGGTAGCCCTGGCCAACGTCCTGCGCGTGGCGATTATGAACCGCCTGACCGACGCTTACGGCTCGATACCCTACTCCAAGATCGTAGAGGACAAAAAAGAACGCCTGACCGTCCCCTATGACACGCAACAGGAAGCATATACGCAGATGTTCAAAGAACTGGACGCCGCGCTGGAAGCGCTGGAGCGCAACCGGGATTTGAGTACGGAAGCCTTCGGCGAATACGACCAGGTTTACAACGGCGACCTTAAAAAGTGGATCAAATACGCCAATTCGCTTAAACTGCGTATGGCGATGCGCCTTTCCTATATCGACGAGCAGACCGCAAAGGCCAAAGCCGCGGAAGCCATCGCCGACGGGGTCATCACCGAGAATGCCGACAATGCGAAGCTTCAGCCCGAACTCAACCGCACGGCATTGCTTTGGAACAGTTGGCAGGATCACGCCATCGGAGCCGACATCCTCTGCTACATGAACGGCTACAAAGACCCGCGCCGGGCAAAGATGTTCACACAGGGAACCGTCGGAGAGGGCGATGCCGCCGTGAAAGGCTATTACGGCCTGCGCATCGGCACGACACCGGCCAACAAGTCCAAGGCCGTAACGGCATGCTCCTCGATGCTCATTACCGACACCGACCCTATCTTATGGATGAACGCCGCGGAAATCGCGTTCCTGCGCTCCGAATATGAACTGCGCTGGGGAAGTGCGGTATCGGCACAGAATTTCTATGAACAAGGCATACGGCTTTCATTCGAGGAACGCGGCGTAGCCGGTGCGGAGGATTACATCGCCGACGAAGCGAACGTCCCCGAAGCATACACCGACCCTCTCGGCGTTATCGAAAACAACACCGCATTACCGCAAAGCCGCATCACGATCAAATGGAAAGAAGATGCACAGTTCGAAGAAAACCTCGAACGCATCATCACCCAGAAATGGATTGCGATTTTTCCGCTCGGAAATGAAGCGTGGGCGGAATACCGGCGCACGGGCTATCCGAAACTGATGCCGGCCAAAGACAATAAATCCGGCGGAACGGTGAATTCCAAATACGGCATGCGCAGACTTCCCTACCCGTCCGAGGAATATTCCGAGAACCGCACAAATGTCGAAGCGGCGATAACTTCGCTCGGCGGCCCCGACAACGGCGGCACGCGCACATGGTGGGACTGCAAACCCTTAAATTAATCCGAAGCTATGAAACAGACTATAAAATACCTGATTCTGGCGCTGCTCATTCCCGCGGCCTATTGTTTCACAGCCTGCGACACGGACATCGAGCCGATAGACCAGCAGATCATAAAACCCGACCAGCAAGATCCGGCGCAGTACGCCGCATATCTGGCAGCCCTCAAAGCGTATAAGGCAAGCGAACACTACGTCGTATACGCAAGCCTGGCAAATGCCCCGGCCGTACCGGGTTCGGAAAAGGCATTTCTGCGCTCACTGCCCGATTCACTCGACATCGTGGCACTTGAAAACGCCGGCAACCTGACCGAATACGACATCGAGGATATACCCCAGGCGCAGGCCAAGGGCACGAAAATACTCTATACCGTAGATTACAACACACTCGCGGAATCTACGGACGCCGCAGCGCTGGGAACCTACCTCGACAAGGTGATCGAGGACGTAAACCGGTATAAGTTCGACGGCGTAACGGTACGTTACGGCGGCGCTATGGATGCCGCGGCGACCCAAGCCGCAGCAACGATTGTCAGCAAACTGTCGTCCCTGACCGGCAAAATCCTCATGGCGGAGGGTAACCCGCTCTTTATCGCAAAGGAGAGCCACGACGCCATCACCTATTTCGTACTCACGACTACGGATGCCGTCAATACGTTCAATATCCGCAGCCAGCTTGCATACGCGACCGATTATGCCGGCATTGCGCTCGAAAAAATCATCATCACGGCCGAGCCGGGCGGGAAACTCACGGATGAAAACCTTGTGCAGCAACCCGCAATCGCCGAAGCCGCCAAAAGCGTAATTACAATGGGGCCGTTAGCCGGGCTGGGTATTTACAACATCGGGGACGATTACTACGACGCTTACATAAATTACAAACAGACCAAGCATGCCATCGGCCTGCTGAATCCGGCAAACCCTAAATAATGCGCCTTATGAAATTGAGAAGAACATATCTGTATTTTGTATCGGCTGCCTTTATCCTGCTGGCCGGGTGTGAATCGGATTATGAAAACCGTTACCCGTTCGACAACGCAGCATACATCGACGTAGCCGAAACGTCGAGCGACAACAACGTAACTTTTAAAAAGACCGTTACACAGCTCGACCGCGAACTCTCCGCCGTGCTGATCTCCCCGGCAAAAGAGAATATCGAGGTGACATTTGGCATCGACCCGTCGCTCGCGGCCACCTACAACGCCAAACACGACACGAAATATGCGGTACTCGATGAAAGTTACTACGAGTTCCCCGAACGGACGGCAACCGTAGAAGCCGGGAAATCCGTATCGGAACCTCTGACCATCCATTTTAAGAACCTCGACCAGCTCGATATAGATGCAACACAGTTGCTTCCGGTAACTATCGTTTCTGCGGGGGGAGGACTTTCGACCCTCTCCGGTTCCCAAACCGTCTATTATCTTGTGCGCCGTTCTTCGGCCATCACGACCGCCGCCGTACTCACCGACAACTGGATAGACGTGCCCGCGTTCGACAAAGCCGGAACCGCCGACTGCGTAAACGGGTTGACAGCCGTGACCTATGAAGCCATCGTCCGCGTCCACGACTTCCACTATGCAGGTCCCACTTCGTCCTACATCGAAGAAAAGCTCTCTACGATCATGGGTGTGGAACAACACCTGCTGCTGCGTATCGGCGACACGAATTTCTATGCCGACCAGCTCCAGGTAGACGGATCGGGCGTAAGCCTGGGTAAATTCCCCGAAAAGAACAAGGGTAAACTTCTGTCGCTCGAGGAGTGGTATCATGTCGCTTTCACATACGATCTGGAAACCGGTATCGCCTGCATCTACGTAAACGGACAACTCCAAAGCCAGACGCAGGTAGCGCCGACCGTGAAGGTCATAAACCTCGGACTGCGGGCCATAGACCCCGACCCGGAAACGGACGCCCGGCAATTCTTCATCGGGTACAGCTACGACGCTTTCCGCCAGCTCTGCGGCGATATTTCAGAGGTGCGCATATGGTCCGTCGCACGCACGCAGGCCGACATCTGGCGCGACATGTACGACGTGGAAAACCCGGCCGAGAAGCCCGAATTACGCGCTTATTGGAAATTCAACGAGGGGTCGGGAAACATCATCAAAGACTGGTCGCAGTACGGAAACGATGCCGTAGCGCATACCGATCTGAAATGGAATACCTCGGTGGAAATTCCGCAGCTCAACAAGCAAGAATAAACCGTAAATCTTGAACTATGAAAAACATGAATAAAATAACAGGTCTGCTGCGCACTTCGGCACTTTGCCTTACGCTCGCAGCGATGGCCGCGTGCGACGCCGAGGACTTTACCCGCACGGCCGGGGATATTCCCGGCAAGGACGACCTTGCAAATGTCGGCGGAGTGCTGCGCCGGGAAAAAACGCCCGATCAGATTTCGGCACTCAAACTCAGCGAAGAACAGACGACCACAGACGCCGTGTTCTACCAACTGACCCAGCCCGCAGCCGCAGACGTGACGGTTACGGTCGATGCGGACGCAACGCTCGTGGACGAATACAACAAAGACAAACAAGGTGACGCAAAACTGACGCTGTTTCCGTTGGAAAATGTGACTTTCGAAGGAGGCAAAACGCTGACGGTCAAGAGAGGAGAGAAAACCTCTCCTGCTCTTACCGTCACGTTGAGCCGCGAAGGGGTCGAAAAAGGCGCCTATCTGCTGCCCCTGCGGGCGACCGTTGCCAATAACGACATGTCCCCGTCCGAAAAAGACCAGGTAATCTACTACCGGATCCTGGTCGGGGAGATCGTACCCGAAACGCAGCTCGATGCCTATGCTTTCAAAATCGTGGGATATGTCAATACCGAGGAAATGAACCCGCTGATGGGAACCAAATTTTATGCAGAAACATTTGACCCCGATTTCAATACGATAACCCAAACGTGGATCGATATCGAAGTACTCCGCCCCGCGGCGCTAAAATTCGACAAGACGACACGGCGGGCCATGCTCGACATCGGACCGGATCTGCAATACGTCTTGAGCAACCGCGACAAATACCTCATGCCCTTGCAGAAAAGCAGTCGTAAGGTGCTTATTTGCATCACAGGCGGAAATACGGGACTTGGATTCTGCAATATGACCGACGAGCAGACCGCTGATTTTGTTTTCCAGCTTAAATATGTCGTGGAAACATATAAGTTGGACGGCGTAAACTACTTCGACATCGAAGCGTCCTACGGCAAAGACGGTATGCCCGGTGTAAATCCCGCATCCTACGCCAAACTGATAAAGGCGACAAAGGAAGCATTGGGCGACGACAAACTCGTCACCGTGGCCTGCGACGCGGAGAGCACCGACCTGCTCGCTACGGCACACGACGGCATCGAAGCCGGAAAATACATCGACTATGCCTGGTCGGGAATTTTCGATAAGGTCGTAGATGCCTATGCCGACGGCGCGAAACTCAAACCCATCGCCGGGCTGGAGCAATCCAAATACGGCGGCGCGCTGCTGAAAACGAATAATACGCAGGAAAGCGCACAACTAAACCCCATTTTAACTCCCCTTATTAAATCCCTCTACCGCGAAACCCAATCGGGGAACGTATTCGCATTCTGGGATATGCCGACAAACTCGGCAGGATATGAAGAAGGCCCCAAAAGTGCTTTCAATATGGTGGCAGACGCAGTTACCGATTGGGATTGGGAATACGACGGAATGATACTACTGATAAACGTAACCTGGGATGATCGAAATTACGGCAATTTCACTAAAGACTGGTAAAAAACACTTTAACTACAACCTATAATTCTCAAACCTCAACCTTTTAACTAAAATTTGCCTTATGAAAAAACAAATCTTATTCGCAGCCTGCACCTTGTTCGCTGCATCCGCATTGTTGATGACCTCGTGCCAGCAGGCCGAGGAACCCATCGCAAACGACCCGACCGATCAGGCCGGCCCGATGACCCGCGCGGCAACGCTCGGCAACTTCTACCGCGTTGTTTACGTCGAAGTAAACGACGTCAATCCGCTCAACGCAGGAGAATATCTCCTGTCGGACGGCGTTACCCCGTTCTTTACGCACGTCATTCTCTTTGCATCCAACATCCGCGGCGACGCATCGGGCAATGTCCACAACTATAACAACCCGAACAACGCCGCAATCCTTGCAAATCCCGCCAAGTACATCGCGCCGCTCCAGGCAAAAGGTATCAAGGTCATCATGGGCAACCTCGGCGACCACACCGGTGCCGGATTCGCCAACCTTACCGCAGCACAAATCGGTACTTACACGGATGATCTGGTTGCCTACGACAATATCGTAGACGGCTACGATTTTGACGACGAGTGGGCGGAGTACGGAACCCGCGGCTATCCCTATGCTAACAGCACTTCGTACAGCAACATGATTATCGCACTGGCAGGCAAGACCAACAAGTCGATCAGCGTATTCGATTGGGGTAACACAGGTACGCTCTCATCCACGGCTATCAGCCATCTCGATTGGGGCTGCCAGGGTTCGCTGAACGGCTATGGGTTCAATTCGTCGTTCGCGGCTGGCAAATACCTGCCGCTGTTCGTAAACCTGACCAGTCCGCTTTCGGACACCGCAATCAGATCTCGCACAACGCAGGCCAAGAACGCCGATGCACGTGGTATCTGTTTCTTCAACCTGCCGATGTCGCCCTATCGCCTTTCGTCGTTTAACGCAGCAGCCCAGGCTTTCGGGGAAACCGTTTCGCACACCGGAAAGACCTACTCGAAAGACTATGGCAATTAATGTTTTACGCGAAATGAGAAGAAATAGGTTGTGATTAAAGTGTCCGCGCACCGCGAAAGTGGTGCGCGGTTTTTCATCCGAAACAAACAACAGCCATGAAAAAGACAATGATAACGTGTATGTTGTCGCAGCAGCGGCATACACATTTACATTTACAGCCTGCAATAGTGCAGAAGAACCCGTCATAGCCCAACCGGACGGACAAACTGCCCCCATGACCCGCGCGGCGACAATAGAAAACTTCGCCCGGTAACGAAGGGTCGAACGAACACGGGGACATGCGAATGCTTCGCCGCATGCGACGATACGGCGGCTACATCAGCCACGGTTTCCTTGCCGGCACGCGGGGACAGTTTATATGATGGGCGGAAAAGATTCGAAAAACGGGGGGTGGGAGTACGGATCCCATCCCCCTACCCAAAATATTGCCTTATGAAATTCGACGAATGGGCGTAACAATTTTGGGCGTATCAATTCACAGGAACGCAATAAACGTACCTTGCCGTTTGCTGAATGACGGCGTAAAGATATAACATTTCGGTTATAATCGTGGAATTGGCTGAATAGACCGAAAAAAAGAACAGCCGGATAATAACCATGCCAAGTCAATCCATCTCGCCCGGCTGCTCCCGCAGGTGCGCGCGCATACCTGTTTACCACCGAACCACGGCAGGCGCTTGCCGCCGGAACATACCGATTCCGTCCGTTCCCGGTTCGGGGGCGGATGCAATCCGCAGGTGCGGCGACAGTACGCAAGGACGGCAGGACGCCACGGGTTTCCATAAATTCAGGGGATGAATTTGAAGCTGGATTTTGCGCCCCGGACAGGCATAAAAAAGGGGTGCGGTGTCAACTTTCCATCGAAGGTCTTGGAGAAACCATTGCGCGGAAGCTGTCCTGCGCCTTGTCGTCCTGCTCGCAAAAAGCAAGCAGGACATAACAAGGACTGACAACCATTATACCGCGCTAAACATCTTCCGAAGAAGTCTCCAAGTTTTCGATGGTATAAAGGGTTGTTTACCCTTTATAGTTATGTCCGTCGGCTATGCCGAGTTGTGATAATTCCTTAAAGTTTGCATGGTAGTTGCTTTTTCAGTTTGTTTTCGACAGCTGATGCCGCCCCTCTACAACAAAACTGCTTAAAGGAATTGTAAAGTTAAACAACGCGCTTTCGGAGGGCCATTATTTTTATGCGGATATTCTCACACAAGGTGTTGTACTTTACGATTCGGGGGAATCAGTTAGCCACTCCGCGCGAACTAAATTTTTGCGAGATTGAGAAAAAGGCGCAAAAGTATTACGACAAGAAATTTGCGAGTGCAACGGATTTTTTATTCCATACTAAAATTGCGTATGATCGAAAAACTTATCCAATGACCTCCTTTATGTTGCACCAAGCGACTGAATATTTTATAAAGACTATCCCGTTGGTATTCGCTCTTTACGGTCATAAGGAACATGACCTTGAATTTCTGATTGAGAAATGCAAAATTTACACAATGGAATTGGCAAAAGTCTTTCCCCGCGACACACCGGAAGAAAAACGCCTGTTCGAACTTTTAAGAAGCGCTTACGTCGAAGCCCGGTATACCGATGATTTCGTCGTCACTAAAGAGGATATCGACGCGCTTATGCCGAAAGTCGAACTGCTCCGCGACGTTGTGGAAAATGTTTGCCGGAAACAATTCGACTACTACAAACAGAAAATAGCCCAATAAACGAAACCACCCTGCCCCTCAAACCCGAACAATAGAAATAACAGTTATCCAAAATAAGATTTACGACATCCGGACAAAGCGGCAAAAATCATCTTTGCCGCTTGCTTTTACCGAACAAGGTGTGGCCACGCTGCGCACTATTGCGGCAAACATACAAATTAACAAAAGAAAACAACACGCCACAAACGGGCCACAAACAGGCCGGGGCAGCATCCCGGGCACAAAACCGGACAAAAACCACGGCAGAATGCCGGTCGGCGGATTTCAATCCGGTTTACCAAAACGGCCGGGATCCGAACACATAAACCGCTGTTTATAAGCATCTTTCCAAAAAAGTATATTTACTTTACCTCTAACATACCCGGGATATAATCCCGGGTTACATTTTTATTAAGTTACTTTGTAAAAGTGGAATTACGCAATGTTCCGAAACCTACAAACCAAACTTAAATACGACCATGGACTCATTTTACAACGGGTTTGCATCCGTGTGCAAGGCAGCCCGGACGATTTTCGGAAGGACAGGGGATATGCGGCACGGCACATCGCACCGGAAGCAGAAATCCATAACGGCGCTGTGCCTGGCCCTGCTCCTGCTCGCATCGGGCACCCCCGTCCGCTCCCAGCAACGGGTTTATTTCGTCGACGGATACCACGGGGGCATCTACGGCCACTACCCGGTCGCCTGGAAAACCCGCTTCATCACCGATCAGCTGGCCGCGCATCCCGAATGGAGGATCGGGCTGGAGATCGAACCCGAGACATGGGACACCGTCGAGGTGCGTACGCCGGCCGACTACGCCCGCTTCAAGGCGATCGCCGCCGACAGGCGCGTCGAATTCACCAACCCGTCCTATGCCCAGCCCTACTGCTACAACATCTCGGGCGAAAGCATCATCCGGCAATTCGGATACGGCATGCGGAAGATCCGCAGTCATTTCCCCGACGTGGAGTTCGTCACCTACTCCGTCGAGGAGCCGTGCTTCACCAGCTGCCTGCCGCAAATCCTGAAACTCTACGGGTTCAAATACGCCTCCCTGAAGTGTCCGAATACCTGCTGGGGCGGGTACACGGCGCCCTACGGCGGCGAACTGGTCAACTGGGTCGGCCCCGACGGCAGTTCGATCCTCACTTCGCCGCGCCATGCCTGCGAAGAGCTCCAGAAAAACTCGGTGTGGCAGACCACGGCATGGGGCAATGAGAAGGAGTACCTCGACGCCTGCATCGCATACGGCATCGCCCACCCCGTGGGGATGTGCTACCAGGATGCGGGATGGAAATACGGCCCCTGGATCGGGTCAGGCGACAGCATCCGCAACAACTCGGTCTACGTCACGTGGCGGGAGTATTTCGAACGGGTGACCGACGGCAGGAGCTCCGACGACTACCGCATGCCGCAGGAAGATGTCCGCGTAAGCCTCATGTGGGGCAGCCAGGTCTTGCAGCGCATCGCGCAGCAGGTGCGCGAATCGGAGAACAAGCTCGTCATGGCCGAAAAGGCGGGGGTCATCGCCAACCTGGCGAACGGCTACCGCTACGGGCAGGCAACGCTCGACGAGGGCTGGCGGACGCTGATGCTCGCCCAGCACCACGACTCGTGGATCGTACCTTACAACGGGCTCAACAGGCAGGGGACATGGGCGCAGCACATCCGCCGCTGGACGGCCGCCACCGACTCGCTGTGCGACGGGGTGATCGCCGAGGCGCTGCAAAGCTTCGCGGCACCGGGCGGCGACGGCCAGACAACCTACCTGCGCGTCTGCAACACGCTCGGCAGCCCCCGCCGCGAAACGGTGTCGGCGACGCTGCCCGAAGGCCTCGGCGACGGGGAGCTGGCAGTGACAAACGCCAAAGGCAAACGGGTTCCGCACGCCATCGTCCCGACGCAGGGCGGGCGGCGGCTCCTGTTCGAAGCCTCCGTCCCGGCATTCGGTTACACGACCTACACTGTAAAAAAGACATCCGGCAACGCGGCCGCGGCCGCACCCCGCCAGGCACAGGCACAGGCACAGACGGGCCGGCACATCCTCGAGAACGACATGTACCGGATCGTGATCGACCCCGCACGGGGAGGCACCATCACGAGCCTCGTCGCAAAAAAGGAGGGCGGGAAGGAATTCGCCGACCCGCAGCACAAATTCGCCTTCGGCGAGTTGCGGGGATTCTTCTACGACCAGGGGCAGTTCCACTCCTCGGCGCAGTCCCCGGCCACCGTGACCGTACTCTGCGACAACGAGCTGGAAAAGAGCGTCCGCATCAGCGGCCGGATCGACACGCACCCCTTCACGCAGACGATCACGCTCCGCAAGGGCGAACGGAAGATCGGTTTCGACCTGAAGATCGACTGGCGGCACAACGTCGGCATCGGGGCATTCCGCCAGAAGGACGGCTTCAACAACAACCACAGGGCATTCTACGACGACCGTTTCAACCTCAACATCCTCTTCCCGGTCGCCCTCGACGCCCCCGCGCTGTATAAGGACGCACCTTTCGACGTCTGCAAAAGCACGCTGGAAAACACCCACTTCACCACCTGGGACAACATCAAGCACAACGTCATCCTGCACTGGGTAGACCTCGCGGAGCGGGACGGCGGCTACGGCTTGGCGCTCCTCTCCGACCACACGACTTCCTATTCCTACGGCGCAGACGCCCCGCTGGGACTTACGGTGCAATACTCCGGCAACGGGCTCTGGGGGCGCGACTACCCCATCGACGGCCCGACGCACATCCGGTTCGCCGTCGTACCCCACCGCAGGGCATGGGACGCCGCAGGCATCCAGGAGGAGAACCGGCGCTGGAACGAACCGCTGCTCTGCACGTTTGCAGCGCAGGCCGCCGCTGACGAAGCCTCGCTGATCGACGCGGCGGGCACGGGCTATGAGATTTCGGCCGCCTACCTCGACAGGGAGCAGATCGTCGTGCGCCTGTTCAACGCCGACGGCGACGGCACCCCGCAGAAAATCAGGTTCGCCTTCCCGCTTTCGAAGGTCGAGCAGACCGACCTGAACGGGAACGCGACGGCCGCCTGCGCCATCCGCAAGCGGGGCGGCGTATCGGAAATCGAGGTGGCGATGCCCCGCTTCGGACTGAAAACCCTTCGACTGACAAAATAAGACCAAGCCATGCACTACCGCAACATTCCCAAGACCTTACTCTTCCTCTTATTATGCTGCCCGTCCATGGGGCTCACCGGCTGCTCCGCGGTCGTGCAGGGCGACACGGGCAGCTTCTCGCCGGCCGACTACGTGAACCCCTTCATCGGGGCGAGCACCAGCACGAGCGCCGCGGGCGTCTACCACGGGCTGGGCAAGACCTTCCCCGGGGCGACGACGCCCTACGGCATGGTGCAGGTCAGCCCCAACACCATCACGGGCGGGGACAACAGCCCCGGGTACAGCTACGAGCACACGACCATCGAAGGGTTCGCCTTCACGCAGATGAGCGGCGTGGGCTGGTTCGGCGACCTGGGCAACCTGCTGGTCATGCCGACGACCGGCCCGCTGCAAAAGATCGCGGGCAGGGAGGACGGCTCGATCGGGGGTTACCGTTCCCATTACGACAAGGCCACGGAAACCGCGCGCGCGGGGTATTACAGCGCCCTGCTGACCGACTACGGCATCCGTGCCGAAAGTTCGGCGACCCCGCACTGCGGCATCCTGCGCTTCACCTTTCCCGAGGGCGAACAGTCGCGCATCCAGATCGACCTGGCGCGCCGCGTCGGCGGCACGGCCGAGCGGCAATACATCGAGGTGGTGGACAAGCACACCATCGCCGGGTGGATGAAATGCACCCCCGCCACGGGCGGCTGGGGCAACGGCGAGGGACAGGCCGACTATACGGTCTATTTCTACGCGCAGGTGGACAAGCCGATGGAAAACTACGGGTTCTGGAGCGCCGACATCCCCGACGACTGGGTACGCAAGCGCGACGAGGTGGTCAGCGTCCCCTACCTGCAGCGCGTAGCCGCGGCGCCCGTCGTCACGGGCATCGACCGCATCGAAGGCAGGCACATCGGCTTCTACACCGAATTCGGGACACGGCAGGACGAGCAGGTCATCCTTCGTGCGGGCATCTCGTTCGTCGACATGGAGGGCGCCCGGAAGAATTTCGAGGCGGAGATCGCCGGCAAGGCGTTCGACCAGGTTGCCCGCGAGGCGCGCGAGCTGTGGAACCGGGAGCTGGCGCGCATCCGCATCGACGGGGGCAGCGACCGGCAAAAGACGATCTTCTACACGGCGCTCTACCACACGATGATCGACCCCCGTATCTACACCGACGCCGACGGGCGCTACCCGGGAGCGGACGGCAGAATCCATACCACGGGAGGCAGGTTCACCAAACGCACGATCTTCAGCGGCTGGGACGTGTTCCGCAGCCAGATGCCGTTGCAGACCATCATCAACCCGCAACTGGTCAGCGACCTCGTGAATTCGCTCGTCACGATGGCCGATGAGAGCGGGCGCGGCTATTTCGAGCGCTGGGAGATCGTCAACGCCTACTCGGGCTGCATGCTGGGCAACCCGGCGCTGTCGGTACTGGCCGACGCCTATGCCAAGGGCATCCGCAGCTACGACGTCGAGAAGGCCTACCGCTATGCCGTGAACTCCTCGAAGCGTTTCGGCAACGACCCACTGGGCTACACCCCCTCGGAACTGTGCATTTCGCACACGCTCGAATACGCCTATACCGACTGGTGCATCTCGCGCCTGGCCACGCAGCTGGGCAAGCGGGAAGACGCCGCCCTCTACGCCGCCAAAGGGCAGGCCTACCGCAATATCTTCGACCGGGAGAAGGGGTGGTTCCGCCCGCGCCGCGCCGACGGAGGGTGGGAGCCGTGGCCCGAGAACGCCCGCACCACCGAGTGGTACGGCTGCATCGAGTCGAACCCCTATCAGCAGGGATGGTTCGTGCCGCACGACGTCGAGGGCATGGTATCGCTCATGGGCGGGCGCGAAGCCGTCCTGCGCGACCTCACGGAGTTCTTCGACAAAACCCCGTCGGACATGCTCTGGAACGACTACTACAACCACGCCAACGAACCCGTCCACCTCGTGCCGTTCCTCTTCAACCGGCTCGGGCAGCCGTGGCAGACCCAGAAATGGACGCGCCATATCTGCGAAAAGGCCTACGCCGACAAGGTCGAGGGGATCGTGGGCAACGAGGACGCCGGACAGATGTCGGCCTGGTACGTGCTCGCGGCCGCGGGCCTGCATCCCGCCTGCCCGGGCGACACGCGGATGGAGATCACCAGCCCCGTCTTCGACCGCATCGAACTGCGCCTCGACCCGGCCTACGCACCGGGCGGGACATTCACCGTCGTGGCGCACGGGAACAGCCCCTCGAACGTCTACATACAGCGGGCGGTGCTCAACGGCAGGGAGCACACGGCATCCCACATCGACTTCGCCGACATTGCGGCCGGAGGGACGCTCGAACTCTACATGGGCGACACCCCCAACACCCGGTGGGGCATATAGGCAACAACAGAACGAACCTAATCATATCATTAATAACAGACGACAAACCTATGGAAAACACCGTCAACAAAGACCGCAGCCGGCTGCGGTCATCGCTCAGGCGGATCGCCGCGGCAGGCCTCTTCGGCCTCTGCTCGCTGTCGGCCGCCTTCGCGCAGAAACAGGACTACGTGCAATACGTGAACACGCTGCAGGGCACCGACTCGAAATTCGAACTGAGCTACGGCAACACCTACGCCACGACCGGCATGCCCTACGGGATGCACACCTGGGGGGCACAGACCGGCCCCAACGGCGAAGGCTGGAAATACCAGTACTCGGTCGACAAGATCCGCGGATTCCAACAGGCGCACCAGTGCAGCCCGTGGATGAGCGACTATGCGGTCTATTCGCTCATGCCCGAAGTCGGCGAACTGGTTGTCAACGAGGACGCGCGTGCGTCGAAATTCAGCCACGCCAACGAGATCGCCAAACCCCACTATTACCGAGTGACGCTCGACAACGGCATCACCACCGAAATGGCACCCACCACGCGCGGCGTGCACCTGCGCTTCACCTACCCCCGGAAAGGCGACGCCTACCTGGTGCTGGACGGCTATTTCGCCATGAGCGGAATGAAGATCGACCCTGCCAAACGGCAGATTTCGGGGTGGGTGAACAACCAGCGTTTCGTCAACCACCCGGAGACCTTCCGCAATTACTTCGTCATCCAGTTCGACCGGCCGTTCGAGGAGTACGGACTCTGGGAGAACGAGCATGACGAACGCTTCCCGGGCATGACCCAGGGCGAAGGCAAGGGCTACGGGGCCTACGTACGCTTCAAGGCCGGCACCAAAGTGCAGGCCAAGGCCGCCTCGTCCTACATCAGCCCCGAGCAGGCGCTGCTCACGCTCGACCGCGAACTGGGCGCCGACAAGAACCTCGAAGCGACCAAAAAACGCGGCGCCGAGACGTGGAACGCCCTGCTGGGCCGCATCGCAGTCGAAGGCGGCACCGACGAGGAGATCCGCACCTTCTATTCGTGCCTGTTCCGCGCCAACCTCTTCTCGCGCAAGTTCTACGAACGCGACGCCGAGGGCAATCCCTACTATTACAGCCCCTACGACGGCAAGGTACACGCCGGCTACATGTATACCGACAACGGTTTCTGGGATACGTTCCGTTCGCAGTTCCCGCTGACCAACATCCTGCACCCGACGATGCAGGGACGCTACATGAACGCCCTGCTGGCGGCACAGGAGCAGTGCGGCTGGCTGCCATCGTGGTCGGCGCCCGGCGAGACGGGCGGCATGATCGGCAACCACGCCATTTCGCTGCTGACCGACGCATGGGCCAAAGGCATCCGCACGTTCGACCCCCAAAAGGCGCTGGAAGCCTACGCCAAGGAGGCGATGAACAAAGGCCCGTGGGGCGGTGCCAACGGCCGCGCGGGATGGAAGGAGTACTGGCAGCTGGGATACGTCTCCTACCCCGAGTCGATGGGCTCGACGGCACAGACGCTCGAATACGCCTACGACGATTTCTGCGGCTACCAGCTGGCGCGCATGACCGGCAACAAGTTCTACGAGGAGATCTTCTCGCGCGTGATGTATAACTACCGCAACGTCTTCGACAAGGAGTCGGGCTTCATGCGCGGCCGCCTCAAGGACGGCAGCTGGCTCGCACCCTTCGACCCCTACGAGTGGGGCGGCCCCTACTGCGAAGGCAACGCCTGGCACTACAACTGGTCGGTATTCCACGACGTGCAGGGGCTCATCAACCTCTACGGCAGCGACGAGGCGTTCACCGCCAAGATCGACTCGGTATTCACCGTGCCGAACGTCATTCGTCCGGGCACCTACGGCGGCATGATCCACGAGATGAAGGAGATGGAACTGGCCGGCATGGGGCAGTACGCCCACGGCAACCAGCCCATCCAGCATATGATCTACCTGTACAGCTACGCCGGCCAGCCGTGGAAGACCCAATACTGGTCGCGGCAGATCACCGGGCGGCTCTACAACTCCTCGGAGCGTGGCTATCCGGGCGACGAAGACCAGGGCGGCATGTCCTCGTGGTATATTTTGAGCTCGCTGGGCATTTACAGCGTCTGCCCCGGCACCGACCAGTACGTATTGGGCAGCCCCGTGTTCCGCAAGGCGACCATCACGATGGAGGACGGCCGGAAGTTCGTCATCGAGGCCGACGGCAACTCGCAGCAGAACGTCTATATCCAGTCCGCGACGCTCAACGGCAAGCCGCTCGACAAGAATTACATCACCTACAAGGACATCGCCGACGGCGGCGTCATGCGCCTGGTAATGGGCCCCGAGCCCAACAAGGAGCGCGGCACGGGCAAGGATGCGGCTCCCTTCTCGCTTTCCAGACCCGAATGAGCAGATCGACGACCAAAATTCAGAAGGACATGTTCAAATCCCTGAAAACAGTATCCCTATCGCTGGCGGCCCTCTTACTCGGGGCCGGCAGCGCCTGCGGGCAGCAAAGCGACGGCTACGCGCACAAGGTCAACACGCTGATCGGCACCAGGGGCGTCGGGCTGACCTCGGGCTACCTCTACCCCGGGGCGACCTACCCGTTCGGCATGGTACAGTTCACGCCGACCTATTTCGCCAAGCGGGGCGGGTTCGTCATCAACCAGTTGAGCGGCGGCGGGTGCAGCCACATGGGTAATTTCCCGACCTTCCCCGTAACGGGGAAACTCGACTCTTCGCCCGAAAACATCCTCGACTACCGGGTCGGCATCTGCGGCGAACAAGGCCATGCCGGCTACTACGAAGCCACCGTGCAGGAGGCGGTCAAGGCGCGGCTCACCGTCACCGAGCGCACGGGCATGGCCCGCTATGAATACCCCGCGGAGGAGGCGTTCGGCACCGTGATCATCGGCGCGGGCATCGCCGCCACGCCGATCGAACAGGCCGCCGTCGTCATCACCGGCCCCAACAGCTGCGAGGGCTACGCCGAAGGCGGCAGCTTCTGCGGCGTACGCACCCCGTACAAGGTCTACTTCGTCGCCGAGTTCGACGCGCGGGCCGTCACGACGGGCATCTGGAAAGAGGATCGGCTCACCCCCGGCGGACGTTTCGCCGAGGGGAGCGAATCGGGCGTCTACTTCACGTTCGACCTCACCGAGAACCGCAACGTACAGTACAAGATCGGCGTTTCGTACGTCTCGGTGGAGAACGCCCGCGCAAACCTCGCGGCCGAAAACGCCGGGTGGGATTTCGCGGCCGTGCAGCACGCCGCCGAACGGAGGTGGAACGACTACCTGGGGCTGATCGAGGCCGAAGGCACCAACCCCGACCGCACGACCCAGTTCTACACGCACCTCTACCGCGTATTGATCCACCCCAACGTATGCAGCGACGTGAACGGCGAGTACATGGGCGCCGATTTCCGGGTGCACCGAAGCCGTTCGAAGCAGTACACCTCGTTCAGCAACTGGGATACCTACCGCACGCAGATCCAGCTGCTCTCGATGCTGGCGCCCGACGTGGCGTCCGACGTGGTACTCTCGCACCAGCATTTCGCCGAGCAGTCGGGCGGCGCCTTTCCCCGCTGGGTGATGGCCAACATCGAGACCGGCATCATGCAGGGCGACCCCACGCCGATCCTGATCGCAAACGCCTGGGCGTTCGGCGCACAGGACTACGACCCCTTCCCGCTGTTCCAGATCATGCGCAGGAACGCCGAGGTGCCGGGTGCCAAATCGCAGGACGTGGAGGAGCGCCCGGGCTTGAAACAATACCTCGAAAAGGGGTACTACAACGCTTCGGAGCAGCTCGAATACACCTCGTCGGACTTCTCCATCGGGCAGTTCGCGCTGCACGCCTGCGGCGACGAATTCGCCAGCTGGCGCTATTTCCACTACGCCCGCTCGTGGAAAAACCTCTACAACCCCCAGACCGGCTGGCTGCAGTCGCGCAATGCCGACGGGTCGTGGAAACCGCTCGGCGAAGACTGGCGCGAATCGACCTATAAAAACTATTTCTGGATGGTGCCCTACGACCTGGCGGGGCTGATCGAAACGATGGGCGGCAAGGCCGCGGCCGAAAAGCGGCTCGACGAATTCTTCGTGCGCCTCGACGCGGGGTACAACGACCCGTGGTTCGCCTCGGGCAACGAGCCGAGCTTCCATATCCCGTGGGTCTACAACTGGCTCGGACGGCCGGACAAGACCTCGAAGGTCATCAACCGCATCCTCAACGAGCAGTACACGAGCGCCCCCGACGGGCTGCCGGGCAACGACGACCTGGGCACGATGGGAGCCTGGTACGTCTTCGCATGCACGGGGCTCTACCCCATGATCCCCGGCGTAGGCGGCTTCACGCTCAGCACCCCGGTCTTCGACAAGGTGGTCATCCACCTCAAGCACGGCGACATCACCATCACCGGTGGCTCGGAGAAACAAATCTACACCACGGCGCTCAAACTCGACGGGAAACCCTACGGCAGCACATGGATCGGCTGGGATGCGCTCCGCAACGGCGCGACGCTGGAATATACGACCTCGGCCAAACCGTCCGGAAACTGGGGCCGTACACAACTGCCGCCCTCGTACGAATAAATCCACTCACCAAAACACAACAAACCGCATAACCATGAAAAGAATCCTTCTATCCCTTGCGGCGGCGCTCTGCATGTGCGCTTCCGCCGCGGCGCAGACCGTAGCGCCGTTCAAGGACGGCGACCGCGCCGTATTCCTCGGCAACAGCATCACCGACGGCGGCCACTACCACTCCTACATCTGGCTCTATTACATGACCCGCTTCCCGTACATGGATCTGCGGGTGATGAACGCCGGCATCGGCGGCGAAACCGCAGGCGACATGTACAAGCGCCTGGACGGCGACGTTCTCAGCAAACGCCCCACGGTGCTGACCGTGACCTTCGGCATGAACGACACGGGCTACATGGAATACAACGGCGACGATGCCGGGGCATTCGGCGAAAAGAAATACCGGGAGTGCTACGACAACTTCAAGAAGATGGAGAAGCGTCTGCAAACCCTCGACGGCGTGCGGGTCGTGATGCTCGGGGGTTCGCCCTACGACGAAACGGCCCAAATCGAGAACAACGCCCCGCTGCGGGGCAAGAACGCCGTGATGGATCGCGTCGTCGGGTTCCAGAAGGAGTCGGCCGCAGCCAACGGCTGGGAGTTCGTGGATTTCAGCGCCCCGATGGTCGAAATCGGCCGGCGCGTGCAGGCCGGACAACCTTCGTTCTCGCTGTCGATGGGCGACCGCATCCACCCGGACAACGACGGGCACATGGTGATGGCCTACCTCTACCTCAAGGCACAGGGCTTTGCCGGCAGGGAGGTGGCCGACGTGCAAATCGACGCAGCAAAAGCGAAGGTTCTCAAGGCTGGCAACTGCGAGATCACCGGCCTGCGCAGGAACGGCCGCGAAATCTCGTTCGACTACCTGGCCGAAGCCCTGCCCTACCCGCTCGACACCCTGACGCACGGGATGGGATCCAAGCGCAGCCAGGCCGAGGCCACGAAGCTGGTTCCCTTCATCGAGGAGATGAACCGCGAAATGCTGACCGTCAAGGGGCTGAAAGGCGACTACACGCTTTACATCGACGGCGAGCGGATCGGCACCTGGAACGGCAAACAGCTGGGCGAAGGCATCAACCTCGCCGAGCTGCAGACGCCGCAGTACCGGCAGGCGATGGAGGTGATGCACCTGAACGAATACCGCTGGGAAATCGAACGCAACTTCCGCGACTACGCCTGGGTGCAGTACGATTTCTTCCAGAACAAGGGGCTGCTCGACGCCAACGACGCACATGCCGTGCGCGTGCTCGACGCGGAAAAAGGAAAGAACATCTGGCTCCAGATCCACCGCGAAAACTACGCCAAGCTCATGCTCCCGCATGTCCGCGAGGCACGCGCGCAGCAGATGGAACTGCTCGTGGAGACCATCTACGAGATCAACAAGCCGCAGACGCGCAAGGTCGTACTGCGCCCGAACTGATCCGGGCAGGCTGCAAACAAGTGAAGGGGAGGCCGATGCGGCCTCCCCTTGTTTTGTCCGGATGCTCCCGGTGGCGGCGTGCATCCGCCCCACGACCGAGGGCGGGGCGGGATTTACTCCTTGTCCTTCCCCAGCGAAGCCTCGTAGGCCCTGCGCAGCGCGAGCAGCTCCTGCGCCTTTTCGGGGAACCTGCCGATCAGGTTCTCCGATTCGGTGCGGTCGATCTTCAGGTTGGTCAGGTACAGCCCTTCGAGTGTCTTGTTCCTGTCGTTGGGCAACACGTCGATCGCATTGCAGATCAGCTTCCAGTCGCCCCGGCGCACGGCCCGCTGCTTACCGGAATCGAAGTGCAGCACGTCGTGCGGCGAAGCTTCGGCTCCGTCGCGGATCAGCGGCACGATGCTCGCCCCGTCCACGTCGATCCCCGAGGCATCCAGCCCGCACAGGTCGAGCAACGTCGGGAACCAGTCGATATTCATCGCCACCTGCTCCCGGACTTCCCCTGCCGGAAGGTGCCCCGGCCAGCAACAGGCCGCCGGCACCCAGCATGAGTTGTCTCCTATCCATATCGGTCAATTTTTAAAGTAAGGCAAACCGGAGCCGCTCCGCGGCGGCAGCATTCCCGATACGGGCGGGGCCGCCATACCCGGGGGCACAGGCCGGGCCTGTACCCTCCGGCAGCGACGGAGCCCCTCCGCATCGTCCCGGCCCGGGGCTGTCCCTCTTGCCCCCGTGCCGGGTATTCTATTCCGCCTCGGCCCTGTCGAGCGCCCGGATGATGTTCCGGGAGATCCCGATCGAGACGAGCTGGATGATACCGATGATGAGCAACGCATAGCGGATCGCAAAGGTATCCGACAGGCAGATCGTCAGGACGATGAACAGCCCGCATCCGAAGAAACGGCCGAGGTAGAGAGCGAATTCGTGGACGAAAATATAGGCGTAGGAGTTGCGGTTCTCCTTCCGGCTCACGTAGTCGATGACCCGCAGCTGGATCGGGAAATAGCCCAGATCCATCAGCGGGCGCCCCATCACCAGGCACAGCATGAATACGATCGCGCCCGTCGCCGAATAGAGCACGGCGTTGAACGCCCCGCCCAGTGCGAAGAGCAGCAGGCCCGAGGAGAAGATCAGCACCCGGTGCCTGGCCGAAGCGAAGCGCCCCAGCAGGTAGAGCAGCACGGCCGAAACGATGGCGCTGACCGATTGCAGCGTCCCGAGCGTGGATTCGTTCCCTACGAGCGTCATGACCAGCATCGACGGCGCCGTGACGATGTATCCCTGGGCGATCCCCTTCAGGACGGCAAGGCGCATCATCTTGTTCCACAGCACATCGAAGCGCAGATAGATGAACCGCTCCTTCGGGGGATTGGAGAACCTGCCGCGGAATACGACGGCCGAAGCGATGATCGTAAGCGCGAAAACGAAGAGGGTCACCAGTTTATAGGCCAGGTTGATATTTCCCCCAAGCCAGTTGTGGTCGGCCGTGGCGCCCAGGAACGCCCCGATCATACCGGGTACGACGACCCCGGCGACGGTGTTGAAGAAACTTTCCAGACCGTAGTAATAGTTGCGGTTGCCGTCGTCGGTGGAATTCAGGGCGAGAAAATCGCGGTTGGCCCAGAAAAAGCCGTACGATAGCCCCATGATAAGCCCCGCCACGACGATCCCGGCCAGGTCGAGCGTTTCGAGTGACATCATCACGGCCATCGAAACGCCGCTCAGCAGCATCCCGAACGAATAGAGGTGCGAAATCCGGATGCGGCGCATGAGAAAGCCGTTCACCAGGAAGGTGAGCGGGATGCCCGTGTAGACGGCCAGCTGGTAGCCCACCACATACGCCAGCTCCGAACTGTTGCGCATGATGTAAGTGCCGACAAAAAGTTCCACGACGGGGAGGACGAACGCATACAGCATGTTCGTCAGCAGGAGTATCCGCATGTTGAACGGATAGGTTCCGAAATGCCGGATTTCCGAGAAAGCCCTGCCGAGAATGCCGTTGCCCGAGGTCGAGACGGTTGTTTCTTTCATGTCAGTAGTTTAGTATTGCCTTGCAAAATTAAGCCCGCGGGGGCGTTGCAAGGTATACTATTGTAACCGAAACGTATCTTCACGCCGGGAAACGGCACTTTTGCCCGCTCAGCGCTCTTTTTCGCGCATCTCCCTGGGCGACATGTGGTATATTTTGGCGAACTCGCGGTAGAAGTAGGACTTGTTGTTGAAACCCGAGCAGAACATGATTTCCTGGATGGTCATGTTGGTCGTCCGGAGCAGATGCGTCGCATGGCTGATCTTCACCGAGCGGATATATTCGCTCGGCGTCATCTGCGTGATCTCGCGGATCTTGCGGTAGAGGCTCATGCGGCTCACGCACATCTTGTCGCACAGGAAATTCAGCGACAGGTTCTCGTCGGTCATGTTCTGCTCGATGATCCCGGCCAGCTGTACGATGAACTTCTTGTCGTCGGCGTCGATCGTATTCCCCTCGTAGACGTCCGACGAGGAGATCACGGAATTGTAGTAATCCCTCAGCGAGAGGCGGTTGTTGAGTATCTGATGCACGACAGCCAGCAGGTGCTTGGGGTGGAACGGCTTGGAAATATAGGCGTCGCCGCCCAGCTCGTAGCCGCGGATTTCCTGTTCGACATCGCTCTTGAAGGAGAGGAACACGAACGGAATATATTTGGTGATCTCGTTGCCCTTGAGGTATTTGAGCAATTCGAGCCCGTCCACGTTCGGCATACTGACATCGCTGATAATCAGGTCGGGGCGCTTGTGTTTGAGGATCTCGATGGCCTCCGTCCCGTCGGCGGCCTGGATGACGGAATATTCGTCGGAGAGTATCTCGGCGATCAGGTCGCGGATCTGCTTTTCGTCGTCCACCACCAGGATCGAGGCCCCCGCGGCACGCGACTCTCGGGCCTGCCCCGTCCGCATGTCCTCGACGTCGGGCAGCGGATAATCGGGCACGCTCTTCTGTTCGGGTTCGGTCACCAGGTCGCGGCTCACCTCGGGCAACGACAGGGTGAAGGTGGTATATTCGCCGGGGTTGCTGCTCACCGTGATATTTCCCGACAGCATGTCGGCCAGACTCTTGGCGAGCGCCAGCCCGATGCCGTTGCGCATGACCTTGCCCTCGTTGGCCTGCCGTTCGAAATTGTCGAGTATCTCGAAGCGGTTGAAGACATTGCCGATGTCCTCGGGCTTGATACCCTTGCCCGAGTTCCTGACCCTCACGGTCGTACGGCCGGCCTCCGCACGCAGCGCGATGCTGATGTATCCGCCTGCGGGCGTATATTTATAGGCATTGGAAACCAGGTTGTAGAGGATTTTCTCCAGTGCCCCCTGGTCGCTCACGAGGATGACCTCCTGCGCCGGGAAGTCGATGCGCAGGTCGATGCGCCGCTGCTCGTTGACCTCGTTGAAATTGTCGGTGATGGTCGAAATCAGCTCCGTGACGTTGACCAGCACGTACCGGGGCGTGTAATGCCCGGTCTCGACCCGCCGGAACTCCATCAACTCGCCGATCAGGCGCTGCATACGCGCCGCATTGTTCTTCACGATGCGGACATGCTTGGCGACGTCGGGCGCGAGGCTGTAACTGTTGAGCAGCTGCTCGCCCGAACCGTAGATCAGCGTCAAAGGGGTGCAGAACTCGTGGGCGATGCTGGTGAAAAAGCGGAGTTTGGCCTCGTAGTTGTCGCTCTGCTGCTGCCGGCTCATCGACTCCATCAGCAGCCTGCGCCGCTGCTCGATCCGGTCGTTGACCACGAACCAGACGACGTACAGCACCACGAACGAGAGCAGCAGGTAGACCATATAGGCCCACACCGTGTTCCACCACGGCGGACGCACCCGGATATGCAGCGAAGCGGTATTGTCGCTCCAGATTTTGTCGCCGTTGGTACAGCGCACGCAGAATTCATAGGCCCCGGGCGGCACGTTGGTGAAGACCGCCGTGTTGTCGGTGCCGATCTCCACCCAGTCGTCGTTGAACCCCTTGAGGATGTAGGCGTATTCGCAGTTGCCGTTGCGGATGTATTCCAGCGCGGAGAACTGGATGCTGAAAAAGTTTTCGCTGTGCGACAGGACGATCTCGCGGTCGGCACGGAATCCGGGCACGGGCGTCTGCTTGATCAGGAAATCGTTGAGCTGCACGGCCGGGGCGTACGTCCGCACGCGGATGTCGCGGGGATCGAACCGGTTGAACCCGTCCACGCCCCCGAAGTACATCCTGCCCTCGCGCGAACGGTAGTAGGCGCCGTCGGAAAATTCGTTGCTCTGCAACTCCTCGTTGTTGTAATAGCTGATTATCCGGTTGTCGCCGGGATTCAGCTGCGCCAGCCCCTTGTTGGTACTGAGCCACAGGTTGCCCGAGTCGTCCTCCAGGATACCGTGGATGGTGTTGTTCGGCAGCCCGTCCTTTTCGACATACCAGCGGAAACCGCCCCGTCCCCCTGCGGTGGGGCTGAGCCGGTTCAGGCCGTAGCTCGTTCCGATCCAGAGCGTCGAGTCGCGCCCGGCGTAGAGCGACAGGATGTCGTTGCTGCTGATCGGATAATCGCCCGAGGAGGTCGTGTAATGGGTAAACTTGCCGCTGCGGGTGTCGAAGAGGTTCAACCCGCCGCCGCGCGTTCCGACCCACAGCTTTCCGCCGCCGGCCGGGACAATCGCGAACACCGTATTGTTGCTCAGCGAGGTGGCGTCCTTCTTGTCGTTGACATAGACCCGCTGCCGCCTGATTTCGTAACGCCCGCCCGACTCGGCCAGCTGCAGCCCGATCAGCCCGTAGCCGTTCGTCCCGAGCCACACACAGCCGTCCGACGGATCGCGGTAAATCGCATACACCGAGCCGAAATAGGTGCCCGAAGCGGGTTTGATGGACGAGATGCGCCCCGTCGTACACGAAAGCACATCGAGCCCGGGCCCGTCGTGGCCGACGAACAGGTCGTCGCAAAATCCCCGGGCAAGCGCATAGACGGAATTATTACCCAGCCCCCCGGATACGTCGTAGACCGCGCCCCGGCTCCCGTCGGGACGCAACATGCAGATCCCGTTGCCCTTCGTGGCAACATAGACGTTCCCGCGGCTGTCCTCGCAGAAGGCGCGCACGGGGCAATTCCTGTCGCCGAAAATCCGGCTGTTGGGAACCTTGTCGAACTGGATGCCGTCGTTGTATACCTGGAAGACGCCCTGCCCGTCGCTGCCGACCCACAGGATGTCCTGACTGCCGTAGCAAAACGAAAGGATGTTGATGCCGGGCATTTGCGACATCCGGCGGAACGTCCGCCCGGACATGTCGCAGACATACATGTCCGGCGTCCCGGTCGCTACCAGCAGGTAATCGTCGCCATATTGGGCGATAGCGCGCACCTCACGGGCCGGGGGGGGGAATTTGCCCACTGCAGCCAGCTCCCCGTCGCGGCGCTCGTAGCGGTAAATTTCCGCATCGGCCGTAACCAGGTAGAGCGCCGTCCGGCTGTCGAACACCGACTTGACCCCGCCTTCGGGGAAGAGCCCGACCTTTTCCCGCACCTCCATGCTTCCCGTCGCGGACAGCTCGTAACGGATCCGAACAAGCTCCTCCTGCACGGTATGCAGCAGCAGGGTATTCTGTCCGCCGTAGTAAACGGCACGTATCTCCGAAGAGTTGAACTGCGGGACATTGAGTGCCGAAAGCCGGCCCAGCGCCTTGTCGTAGCAGGCGATGCCCCACCCCGTGGCGGCGCAGAAAATTGTGCCGTCGGCCGCGGCCGCGACCGAGAATACCTGCTCGGCCGTGGGGCCGTTGTCCTCGTAGCCGGGGTAGAAGCGTTCGATGCGGTCGTTTTCCACGTCGATGCGGTTGATCCCGTAGTCGGTGGCGACCCAGAGGATGCCCTTCGCCTCCTCGACGATGTTGCGGATGACGTTGTTCGAAATCGTATTCGCATTGTCCGGCGCGAACTTGTAAGTCCTGAAGCCGTAACCGTTGTAGGCATTCAGGCCGTCCCATGTCCCGAACCACATCATCAGAGTCGAATCCTGATAGATGCAGTTGACCGAACTGTTCGACAAGCCGTCCGCGCTGGTCAGCGTATCGTACTTGAGGGAGGCCACGGCGGAAGGCATGGCAACCCAAACCGCCGCCAGCAACAGGAGAATCAACTTTTTCGACATAACGCTTCGCATGTTGTCACAAAGATATGTTTTTATACGGAACCGTAAAATCAATCGGCAGGCCGTTTCCCGAAAAAAGCGGGAAGCCGGGGCGGATCATCCGCCCCGCCACAGAACGGGAAAGCCATGGCAGGGCGCGCCCTGCCATGACCCCGCGTATGTTCCGTCCGCGCAGTCCGCCTCCCTGCAGGCCGAATCCGGCCCAGAAACGGGGCGGACGGTTTCCTTAATAGCGTTTCGCGCCGTCCGTCCAGTCGTCGGTGCGGAACGGCCCGGCCGGAAGCCCGGCGCCGTTACTGAGGTTGCAGACCGGGTTGTTGGCCCAGGCATAGCGCACCCCGACGGGGAAGCGTACCCCGTCCGAAGAGACGACGACCGTACTGCCTTCGATAACGGCCTTGGCGGCATGGAACTTATGGTCGGGGCCGGCGATATAGAACCCCCTGACGGGGCCGCCGTCGGAGGTCTTGAGCCCCTTGTCCGTGTGCGAAAAGTCGATGCGGATCGTGTTCCCCTCGATGCGGTAACCCTCGTATACGGGCCCCGAATAGGGAATCTGCTCACCATAGGTCAATGCCCGTGCCACGAGCGAGAGGCGCCGGCCGAGGATGGAGACGTCGATGCACGCCAGCGCTCGCCGCATGTTCCTCGGCAACTCGTCCGCCTTCCTGTGCATGTAGGGTGCACGATATAGAAGGGGAAGGCATACCCCCAGTGCTGCCGCCAGTCATGGATCATCAGCGGCAGCAGGTCGCGGTACTGCGCCGCGCGCGCCACGTTGGCCTCGCCCTGGTACCAGATGGCGCCGCGGATGGCATAGTCCACGAGGGGGTTGATCATCGCATTGAAGAGGAACGTCGGGTAGTTGGGTTCGGTGGCGGTGTTGACCGGCATGTCGGGGGCGTCGCCCAGGCCCATCGAGACCTTGTATTTCCATTGCCCGGCCAGCGGGAGTTTCTCCGAGTCCGATTTGGCGAGGGCGATGCTGTTCGCATCGCCGAAGATGCCGCCCTTGCCGCCCGTATCCATCACACGCACGGCAACGGTCGCCTTGCCGGCCTTGACCAGCGACGCGGGGATCTTATAGTTCCGGAAAGCCATGCAGCCCTCGGTATGCCCCACTTCGACGCCGTTGAAATAGGTGAAATCGTTGTCGTCTATGGCCGCAAGCGTGAGCGTCAGCTCCTTACCGGCCCAGCCGGCCGGGATCTCGACGTCCCTGCGCACCCACATAAAGCCGCTGAACCCGTCGAGGCCCTGATCCTGCACGAACCCCGGAACCGCGATCTCGCCCCACGACGAATCGTCGAACGAACTCTCGGCCCACACCGCGCGGCCGTCCTCGAACGCCTTGTCGGCCTGCATCATCCGGAGGCGCCACTCGTCCATGTCGTCGTGGAACATCTTGTTACGCGCCTCCCGGGATTCGGGGATCTGCTTCACCTTCTCGACGCGGGGACGGAAATAGGGCATCTCGGACAGCGCTTCGGCGCTCGTCCACGACTCGGCGTACGTCCCGCCCCAGCACGACTCGATCAATCCGATGGGTATGCCCAGGTTTTTATAGAGTTCCTTGCCGAAGAAGTAACCCGTCGCCGAAAAGTCGGCGATGTTTTCGCCCGAGCACACCTGCCAGCCGCCGTGGCGAACCGAAGCCTCGTCGAGCGGCACCGGGCTGGTGGTGTTGTCGATATGCAGCAGGCGGATATTCCCGTAGGCATCGGCCTCCTTCATCTCCTGTTCGTAGTTCAGCACCCGGTCGGCAACGCGCATCTCCATGTTGGATTGCCCCGAACAGAGCCATACCTCGCCGATCAATACGTTTTTCAGTTCGACGGGTTTGCCGTCCGAAACCGTGACGGTATAGGGGCCGCCGGCCACGGGGGTCGACACGCGCACCTCCCAGTCGCCCGTGGCGGCGGCCGTCGCCGCGTAGGTCTTGCCGTCCCACGAGGTGGTGACTTTCACGGCCTTGCCGGGTTTGGCCCTGCCCCAGATTTTCACAGCGCTCTGTTGCTGCAGCACCATGTTGTCGGTGAAGATCGCCGGGAGCGTGACCTTGGCGGAGAGCTGCAAGGGCAGCACGGCCGCCAGCAGGAAAAGTATTCGTTTGAGATTCATGACAGCTTCGGATTAGTAGACGAAATAGTTTTTGTCGGTACCGTTCACCTTGTTGATGGCCGGCACGATGATCTTCTCCATGACCTTATAGCCCTCGCCGTTGGGATGGCATCCCTCGGGCGAATATTCCGGGAGCATGGCGTTGTCCTTGTCGGCCATCGCCGAGAAATAGTCGACATACTCCACGCCCTCGGCCGAGTCCGCATACTTCCTGAGCATCGCGTTGAGCCTGGGGATGATCTTCCCGGGCTCCACCTGCGGCCGCCAGTTGTAGCGCACGCACGGCGTGACGGAGCACAGCAGCACCTTTATCCCGTTGAAGCGCGCCAGCTCGCACATCGAAACGATGTTCTGGTAGGTATTTTCCAGGGCGATGTACCCGTTGTTCATCGCAATGTCGTTCGTCCCGGCCATGATCGCCACGCACTGCGGGTGCAGTTCGATCACGTCCTGGCGGAAGCGCACCAGCATTTCCGACGAGGTCTGCCCGCCGATGCCGCGGCCCAGGAAGTTGTTTTTCTGGAAGAACTCCGGGTGCTGGTTGAACCACCCCTCGGTGATGGAGTTGCCCATGAAAACCACGTCGGGGCGCACGTCGCCCAGCGTTTTGTTCACCTGGGCATAGGCCCTGAGCCCCGCCCAGTCCCGGTAGAGGAGGTCGGAATAGGCCTGGCCGAAAACAACGCCCGCCCCAAACAGGCAAAGCGCACATAACAAGATCATTTTTTTCATTTCCGCAAAATATTAGATCGGTTCCACAAAGTTAAAAATTATCCGTCCGGAACGGCACTACGGGCTGCCTGAAGGCATCCCACAGGCGGCCGACGCTGCAATTCTTGAAATTATAGCGCAGGTACACGGGGCTGCCCACGTCGTAGTTCGAGACATAGAGCACCGTGGGGTCGGGGCGCCGGCGCACGGCCTTCGCGGGGCGGAACACCCCGTCGCTGCCGGCCAGTTCGAAGCCCTCGATCTCGCCCTTGACGAGGAACCCGCAGTCGCTGCCGTCGAAATGCACCCTCACGACACCGCCTTCGAGCACCTCCATCGACCTGAACCGCGGCCCGATGGTCTTGACCGCATCGCCGTAGCCGTAGTCCCGGCTCAGCGCCCAATAGGCCAGACGCCGCGCGATGGGCTCCTTCTGGCTGGGATGCACGTTCCACGTCTCGTAGTCGTAGACCAGATCGTTGGTGCAAACCATACCCACGTTGTCGGTCATGTCCATCACCCGCGCCTGCTGCTCGCGCACCAGCGCCTCGTTCACGTTCTGCTCGCCGTCCTCATGGGGTGCGATCTCGACGTAGTAGAACGGCTTGCGTTCGCCGCCCCACAACTCCCGCCAGTGGTCGATCATCGCCACCATCTTGTCGGCGTAACAGGTGCTGCGCCCGACATTCGAGCAGCCCTGATACCAGCAGAACCCCTTGATCGCAAAGTTATGCAACGGGTAAATCATCCCGTTGTAAAGGATTTCGACCGTATTCATGCCGCTCTGCCCCTCGCGCGTGGCGACCGACGCCGGGTCGAAATCGGCGAACCTGCGTTGCAGCGACGCCGGGAACCACGCTTCGATCCACGTGCCGCCGCAACTGCTGTTGATGATCCCCACGGGGACGTTCAGCGCCCGGCGGAGGTTGCGGCCGAACAGGTAGCCGATGGCGCTGAAGGTCTTGACGCTCCCGGGCGAGGCTTCGCACCAGGCACCCGTCACATCCTCCCGGGGACGAAGCCCGCCGTCGATTTTCACCGAGAAGAGCCGCACGTCGGGGTACTGCGCACTTTCGGCGATGATCTCCTGCGCATGTTCGATCGGGCAGTCGCGGCCTCCCTGCACGGGGATCTCCATGTTGGACTGCCCCGAACAGAGCCACACCTCGCCGATGAGGATATTCTTCAGCACGACGGGTTCGCCGTCACCGTCGCCGAGGGCGATGCTGCGCGGCTCGAACGAGGCGGCCGGGGTTGCGACCGTCACGCACCAGCGTCCCTTCTTGTCGGCCTGCGTCCGTACGGCGCCGCACCACGAGGGGGCGACACTGACTTCGGCCTCGGGCGCCGCCCAGCCCCAGACCTTTACGTCGCAGGACTGTTGCAGCACCATGTTGTCGCCCACGATGGCGGGCAGCTTGATTTTCGCTTCGGACGGCGTCCATGCCGCGCACAGCAGGAGCACCAGCGCACAAAACCTTCCCATACCCGCAATCAATCGTTATAGGGCCTTGCGACCAGTTTGTAGGTATCCTCCCCGAGCAGCGACTCGTCGATCTCGATGTCGACCTTCCGGGTCTCGCCCCGCAGCAGCGTGAAGTAGTTGTCGTCCATGATGACCGGCAGTATCTGCTCCCCGGTCGAGGCGTAGACCGGCATGAGGCGCACGGCGAACGCCACGCTGCGGCCCCGGTTCGTGACGGTCGCGCGGATGATGCGCTTGCCGTCCACCGTTTCGGCTTTCGTGCGTACATCCAGTTTCGCGGGTTCGAGGTCGTTCAGCGCACGGTAGTCGCCCAGGCGGTTCGAACGCCAGTAGAAATTCTCCGAGAGCAGGTTCCCAGCATCGTCGGTCAGCCGCAGGCGGATGAAATGCACGGGCGAAAGTTCTTCGGCCGGGGTTTCCGAACCGTAAAGCTCCATTTCGAAGAGCACCAGCTGCCAGTCGTCGTGGGGCGCCGTGCCCTGCAACTTGACATAGCGCGCCGTCACGGGGTCGATCCGGATCTGGTCGATGGGCGTGCTGGGCTTGCCGCTGGTGTAGACCGTCCGCCACTCTTCGGCGTCGTCCGACGCGAGTATCTCGTATGCTTTGGCCGCTTCGCTCTCCCACGTCAGGACGATGTCCGAAAACTCGGTGGGCGCGCCCAGGTCTACCATGACCCAGTGCTCGCCCGGGCCGCCCGAGCGCCACGAGGAGCCCGTATTGCCGTCGGTGACGGACTTGGCGGCATGCGAATCGTCATTCTCCGACGACGAGGCGACGGTTTTCTTACCCCGTGCGAGGTTGCGATCTTCGGAGAACGGCAGCGTCATCACCTTGACAGCCGTATTGGGCAGCGACGACAGGGCGGCCCGCTGCGCGTAGCGCTTCACCTCGCTGCCGTCCATATTGTAGATTGCCGCCGTGGCACGCAGGCCGTTGTAGGCCTCGCCGCTGGCGTTGACCACCTTGACCGTGTTGTCGGCGTAACTCCACTGGATATGCAGCGGCTCGCAGGCCTTGCGCACGCCCCAGTAGGCGCCGTTCAGGTCGTAATAGTAATCGTAGGTCTGCCATACGAACGACGGGTAGGCCGACTGGCTCATCCAGGTCAGGATGCCCGAAGCGTCGTTCCACAGGTGGTGCTGCCACCCCTCGTACATCGCCTTGTTGACCTCGATGTTGAGCAGCTGCGCCTTGCGGCAGAAATCCTCCGCGCCCGCGGCCTTGCCGTAATTGTACTCCACGGCCGCGAAATAACGGGTCGGACGCGCATTGCCCGCCGAGTTGCCGAAGAAATGCTTGTCCAGCATCTCGGGCGAAGCCGGCCACCGCTCGGGCTCGGGCATGAACTTCTTATAGCTCTCGTAGTTGGTGAACACGGCCGAACCGATCTCCGTGCGGAAGCCCCAGCCGTCGAGCTTGTGGTCTCCGTAGCCCAGCGGGTGGGCCGTGAAGTACCAGATCGGATGGGCGTTCACCCAGGGGCCGCTGCCCGAGAATCCGTACTCGCGCGAAATGGGCTGGTACCAGCGGTCGCCGCCGTCGAAGGCCTTGACATCCTCGCGCAGCCACTCGTTGAGCGGCGCCAGGGGCACGCCCTCGTTGTCGCCGCACCAGACGGCGATCGAAGGATGGTTACGCAGCCGCTTGATTTTCTCCACGGCGTTGCGGTTGAAGGCGAACACGTCGTCCGGCAGGTTGGGATGCGAATTGAGCCAGAAATCGTCGAAGACCAGGATGCCGTAGCGGTCGCACGCCTCGTAGAACTCGTCGTCGGTCGTCGAACCGATCCAATTGCGGATCATGTTGTAGTTCATCTCGCGATGCAGGCGGATTTTGAGGTCGTACTCGGCGCCCCGGCAGCGGAGCATATACTCGCTCATGCCCCAGTTACCGCCCTTGCAGTAGATGCGCTCGCCGTTGACCGAGAGCTGGAACACGCCCTTCACGAAGTCGTAGGAGTACTCCCGGATGCCGAACGTCACCGTCCGGCAGTCGGAAACCTCGCCGTCGACCTCGCACGTCAGCTCGCACGTATAAAGGTTTTGGTCGCCGTACCCGTTGGGCCACCACAGGGCCGGGTCGTCGACGGTCAGCTGCGGGAACTCGCGGGGGTCGACGCCCACGGTGCGCTGCTGGCCCGCCCCTATTTTAAATCGCTTCTCGAAGGTGATGTCGCCCGGGCGGATGACGCCCCTCACGACCCCGGTTTTCTCCTGCTGCGAGTGGTTCTTCAGTTCGGTGGTCAGCGAGACGACGCCCTGCTCGCGCGAAGGCACCCTGGTACGCACCCACGGGTCGACGAGCGACACGTCGCCCGACGTGGTGAAATACACGTCGTCGGTGATGCCGCCCAGCAGCCCGGGGACGTAGGGCATCCAGTCCCAGCCCGCACTGGAAATATAGGTCGGGCTGGCATGGTTGGCGATCGGGTTCGTCGGCACGCGCACCAGCACGGCCAGCACGTTGGGCGCAGCATCCTGCCGCAGCAGGTGCGTGACCTCGAACATGCCGCGATCCATAAACCCGTCGAGCGACCCCAGCCGCGCGCCGTTGAAATAGACCTCGGCCCCGCGATTCACGCCCTCGAAGCAGATCCAGCGGCGCGCACCGGCGGGCAGGTCTTTCGTAGCGAACTCGGCCCTGTACCAGAAATTGCGGTCGTACTTGCTCCTGTCCACCTTGTAGGCATTGTCGCCGAAGTTGGGGTCGGATTCGATCCCCGCCTCGACGAACGACGTGAAGGCCGCCCCCGGGACGACCGCGGCGACCCAACCCGAGGCATCGTAGCCCGCCCCGAGCATGGCTTTCACGTCGGTCACCTCGTCCTGCGCCCGGAGCTGCCATGCGGCAACCCGGCCGTCGCTGTTCAGCGACACTTTCTGCACAGCGGCTGCCAGGGGAAGGCACAGCAACAGCGACGCTGCGATCAACAGATATTTTTTCATTCCTTCGTTTTTTACAGATTATTCGCTCCCGCACAGCTTCAACGCCGCCAGTCATCCGGCACCGCACGGCCGCACGCACGCGAAGGGCGGCAACCCGCCGATGCAGGCCGATCCGGACGGCCCGGCCGGAAAAAATCCCGGCGACGGCGAAGTGAAACAAAAACGATCCACCGCCGTCGCCGGATTATCATACCGCCCCGGGTAACCGGCCGGTACGGCCTTCACAACCGGTTTTTACCAACCGGTATTCTGGACGAGGTTCGGGTTCTGCGTCGTTTCGGCATAGGGGAACGGCCACAGGTAGAAGCGGTCGCTCCAGCTGCCGCGCGTCGACAGCGGGTCGTAGCGCACTTCGTAGTTGCTCCAATCCGTAGGATCGGTCGTACGCACGGTCGCGTCCTTGAGCCCGACGAGCCATGCGCATTCGTTACCCCAATGCTCGCTCACACCGTCGATCGAAGTGTCGGTGATGAATTTCTTGTAATCGCCCCAGCGGATCAGGTCGACATAGCGGCTGCAATCCTCCAGCCACAGCTCGAAGCGGCGCTCGGCCTTGATGCCGTACTCGGCGTTATCCATATCCAGCGCGGGGGCGTCCGTAAGGCCCGCACGGCGGCGCACCTTGTTCAGCGCCTCCAGCCCCGTGATGTTGGCCGTACCCTCGCCCGACATGCAGACAGCCTCGGCGTACAACAGCAGCACGTCGGCATAGCGCATCAGCGGGAAGTTCGTCCGGTTGCCGTTGGTCTGGCCGCTTGCGAAACGCTCGGGAACCACGTCGTCCACAAAGTCGTAGTATTTCATGCGGAAATAGCCCTCGTTCTCGAACAACATGCTCGACATGACACCGCGTACGTCCTTGTTCAGGTAGGGGAAGTCGTGGTACACCTCGCTGTAAGTGGCGATGGCCGCACGGCGGCGCACGCTGTTGCCATCGTGCTTGGCAAACGCATAACCGAACGTGCGGGTCGGGTTGACAAAGCCCCAGCCGTCGGAGGCGGTCGTCGTGTTGCCCGGCAGGTTGACCTCGTCCTTACGCCAGTTCATGTAGGCGCGGAACCAGTAAGGCTCGGTGCTGGTGATGGTCGTGGCATCGCCGTCGATGTCCAGTTCGAGCAGGAACTCGTCGCAGAAATCGGCCTCGGCACGGTAGAGCGTCAGGTATTCGTACTCCTCGTTGCCGTCGCTCCAGTTTTCGTTCTGGCTCTTGGCCAGCTGCATGTTCGTCCCGTAGCTCGACGGGCCCATGGTCGCGGTCTTCTCCCAAAGTTCGTATTTACCCGAGTTGATCACCTTGGCCAGTTCGACCTTGGCGTTGGCATAATCGTTCTGCCACATGTACCCCTGGCCCTTGTAAGCGTAGCAGGCTTCGGCCGTCCAGCGGCCGCCGATGGCTTTCTGGCCGCCCAGTCCGCTCTTCGAGGGAAGCACGGCAGCAGCCTCGTCGAACTGCGTCATGATCCATTTCCAGTTGTCCTCGGGGTTCGAGTTGCCGGGATAGAACGAATAGTTGATACCGTCCAGCACGTGATCCACGAGCGGGGCCGAGCCCCACAGCTGCGTCAGGCGCATCATCGCCCAGGCACGCCAGGCCTTGGCCTCGGCGATCACGCGCTTGCGCTCATCGGAACCGTCGTTGAGTTTATCGACGATCATGTTGCATTTGTACATGATCTTGTAGAAACGGGTATACATCTCCTTGTAGGCGTTGTTCTCCGAATCGTCGATCATGGCCGACATGCGGTGGTAGTCGGTACCGTCGTTCGGGCCCGAGCCGCCCGGCCAGCACTCGGCCGTCTTGGCCGAGGTGGTTGCAATGTAGTGTACGCCCCAGTCGCCCATCATCAGGTACTTGGCCGTGACGTATACGTTCGCGATCAGCTGCTGGGCCGTCATATCGTCCGCCTCCGCATAGGTCTTGTCCACTTCGGTGACTCCGAGGTGCTCCACTTCGTCGAGACGCGCCTGGGAGCACGAGGTCACCATCATCGCTCCGGCAAGCAGTCCGGCTAATGCCAAAATATGCTTTTTCATAGTAGTCGTAATGTTTTTAGGTTAGAACGAAAGGTTTGCACCGAATGTCAGGGTCTTCGGGGTCGGGTAGTCGCCATAGTCCATGCCGATGCCCGACGTACCGCTGACAGCTTCCGGATCCATACCCCAGTAGGGCGTGATGCAGAAGAAGTTGTCGAGCGAGACATAGACGCGCAGGCGCGAAATGGCGATCTTCTTCGTAAAGGACGAAGGCAGCGTGTAACCCAGCTGGATCTGCTTGATCTTGAAATAGGAACCGCTCTTGAGCCACATGCTCGAGTTTCTGGAAGCGGTATCGCCGATCGGATCGGGATGCGGGTATTTGGCCCCGGCGCCCTTCACGTCCCACGAATCCGTCCACAGTTCGGAGGGTTTGTTGGCCGAAGGCGTCAGGCGGGCGCCGTAGAGGCTCAGCAGGCCGCCGTGGCTGCCGCTGCCGAATACCGTCAGGTCGAAGCCCTTGTAAGCGGCATTGAGAGTGATACCGTAGGTAAAGTCGGGGATGGCCGAACCCAGGTACACCTTGTCCTTGTCGTCGATCGTACCGCTCTTGTCCTTGTCGTAATACATGGCGCTGCCGTCCTCGGGGTTTACACCGAGGTATTTGTAGCCGTAGTAGCTCCACATGGGCTGTCCCTTGTCGAAATAGACGAAATCGGACAGGTCGTTCACGATACGCGTACCTTCCATCTCCTTGACCTCGCTGCTGATGGTGGCAAGGTTGGCATTGACGCCGTAGGTGAACTCACCGACCTGATCCTGCCAGCCGAGTTCGAACTCGAAGCCGTGGTTGTTCACCTTGCCTATGTTCTTGGCCATGCTCGTGGTACCCGTCGCAAGGGGAGGCGTCAATGTAAGGATCTGGTCGACGGTATTCTTATTGTAGAAGTCCATCCCGAAAGTCAGCCGGTTGTTCAGGAAACGCGCGTCGATACCGGCATCGAACTGCCGTGCCGTCTCCCATTTCAGATCCGGATTGGCCAGCACATCCGAAGGATAGACGGTGGAAACCAGCGAGCCGTTCATGGGGTAATAATCGCCCACGCTCATCGACGAGCTGTACATGAAAGCGCCCAGCGCGCTGATATTACCGTTGACACCGTACGAAGCGCGGAGCTTCAGGAACGAAATGATCTTGGGATCGATATCGCGCATGAACCGCTCGTTGGAGATCGTCCACCCGGCCGACACCGAGGGGAAATAGCCCCAGCGGGCTTCCTTCGACAATTTGGAGCGGTCGAAAGCGTCGGCGCGGAAATTGACCATGATGTTGTAACGGTTGTCGAACGTATAGCCGACACGGCCGAAGTAACTGATACTGGAAATTTCGCCTACTCTGCCGCCCACGCCTTTGGTCGCGTCGGTCGAAGCGAAGTCCAAGTGGTGGAAATTGCTGCTGCTGTCGGTCAGGCCGTTGGTCGAACCCGAAGTGAAGTTGCTCCACTCGTACTGGTAGGACATACCGACCATCGCGTTGATCGTATGTTTGCCGAACGTGTTGTTGTAGTTGGCGAAGTTCTCCCACATGTAGAAGCGGTTCATCGTGGTCTTTCCGTCCAATTGCATTTTCGTACGCGACGACACGGCGAAGTAGGTCGGCACGCCGTAGAAACTGTAATTGGTCGATTCGAGCCGGTAACCGACACGCGACGTGACGGTAAGGCCCTCGACGGGGGCGAAAACCAGCGACGAAGCACCGCGCAGGGCGAAATTCTTATGCTCGCCCGTGTTGCTGTAATAGTGGGTAAGCGGGTTGACCGCGTCCTTGGCGGCGAACGGAATGCCGACGTAATCGCCCTTCTCGTTCTTCATGAACATGTCGTCGCCCTGCTGTGCGATCAGCTCGGTCATGTATGCCGGCAGGTTGTCCTTGTCCCAGAAAGCGGGCAGCAGCGGATCCATGCCGTAGGGGTTGATGAACTGGTTGCTGTTGCCCAGATTGCTCACGCCGTCGCCGCTGTTCTGCGAACGCGAACTTTCGACCGTATTGTTGGTCGTGAAGGTGAGCCATTTCTTGACCTTGTAGTCGCCGTTGAGCTGGAAGGTGACACGCTTCAGCCAGTCCTTGTTGCCGTAGTACATACCGTCGTTGTCCATATACGACAGCGAAGCGTAAACCGAACCATAGTCGTTGGCCATTTCGACGCCGGCCGTATGGCGCTGGAACGAACCGTTGTCGCCGTAAAGCACGTCGAACCAGTCGGTATCGGTTTTACCGTCCCACGCGGACAGCGACTGGCTGTTGCCGGCGGCCGTCTGGTAGGCCACGTACTGCTCGGCATTCATCAGGTCGGCCTTGCGGGCCAGCGAGGTGATGCCGTAGGTGAAATCGTAGAAGATGCGGCCGTCGCCCTTCTTACCCTTTTTGGTGGTGATAAGTACGACGCCGTTACCGGCCTCGACACCGTAGATGGCCGCCGAGGCACCGTCCTTGAGGATCTCCATCGACTCGATCGACGAGGGGTCGAGGTAGGAAATGTCCGACACCTTCAGGCCGTCCACCACATAGAGGGGCTCCGATGCGCCCGAATTGTTCGAGCTGAATCCGCGGATACGGATCGAGGGACTCGAACCCGGAGCGGCCGAAGAGGAGAGCACCTGCACGCCCGGGGCCTTTCCCTGCAGGGCCTGCTGCGCGTTCTCGACCGAACGCGACTCGAACACGTCGCTCTTCACCGAGGTGATCGACCCCGTCACGTCCCTCTTCTTCTGGACGCCGTAACCGATGACGACCACTTCGTCGAGCGTCTGGTTGTCCTCCTTGAGCACGACCTTCATATTCGTCTGCGAGCCGATGGCAACCGTCTGGGGTTCATAACCGATGAATGTCACCAGAAGGCTCTGGTTCGCCATAACGCCGTTCAGTGCGAAGGAACCGTCGGAACCCGTCGAAGTACCCTTCGTCGTCCCGTCGATCACCACGGCGGCACCCGCAACCGGATTACCCTGTGCGTCGACGACGGTTCCGGTCAGATTGTGCGTCTGTGCAACAGCCTGACTGCCTGCGAACGGAGCGACAAGCATCAACATCACTGCTGCAAAAGCTAATTTCAGTAAGCTTTGTTTCATAATTTTAATCAATCATTAATGTAGTTCGTTGGTTGTCATTTCTTTGCTTCCCGCGGGAACGCCCGGTTCCCGGCGGATCGGTAGGTTTTACATCTTTTCAGTTTGTGGCCAATTAGGTGTTAAGTTAATAAGTAGTTTATAATTAGGTATTTATGAATATCACAACACTTTTTACAGGGTGCAGTCGGAAACACCCGCCGCAGGAATCAGGGGTGTCAGCGTACAGGGTGTGCCCGTCGGGGCACACCGATGCACGCGGCATTCCGCACGATTATTCTACGGGGAGACCCTTATAGGCGCGGTACGTAGCGGCCAGGTCGGCAGTCCTCAGGAACACGTATTTCCGGCCGTCGTTGCGGGCCTCGATCTGCTTTTTGAGCTCGGACGCATAGGTGGTCACATCCTCGCTCGCCGTGCCGATCATGACCGACAGGAACAGCGGTTCGTCTACCGGGGCGCTGTCCAGCACCTTGTTCAGGTATTCGGGACGCGAATTGGTCGTACCGATATGGAAACAGTCGTTGTCCATGTGGTATTCGTCGGAACCGATGCCGCGCCAGTCGGTGCCCGCATAACCGCCTTCGAGGCAGTAGGGCTGTACGTTCCAGGCCACGGCTTCGCCGTCGACCATCTGCTTGAGGGTGTGCATACCGGCCTGCCTGAGGTAATGCCGCGTCAGCGAGCAATAGAACGAGAAACCGCTGTAACGGTCGGTCGTCGGGGAGCCGTCGCCCATCATGGCGCCCATCTCCTGACCGCCTTCGTTCATCACCTGCTCGTACCAGGTGAAAACACGCGGCGCGAGGTCTACGATGGCGGGGTTGATGATCCACGTCACGGGGACGTCGCCGTAGGCGGCCGACTCCTCGATCGTGTAGGGCATGTAGATCATCGTATGCAGCAGGTTGTCGCCGTCGGAGACGAGCATCGCGATATAAACGGTATTGGGCTCGGCCTTGAGCGCCTTGGGTTCGATGGGCGTACCCTGCACCGAGGGAAACGAAGACATGACGGTCATGTTCTCGACCGAAATGAACGGCACCATGAAATACCCGTATTCGGCGAAGAGCTTGTCGGCCTTCAATTCGTCCGTCCAGCCCATGATCTGGGTGCCGGCGGGGTATTTCTTGACGATGTTCTCGTAATATGCGCACTGGTCATGATCCTGGATGTCGAGGAAATAGGTGAACAGGCGGTTGGCAACCACGTAGTCCTTGTTGGCTGCGCCCCAGCTCTCCTGGAAATCGGTGGTCATGTGCGACCAGGTGAAAGCCACGTCGCGGTTGGCCGTCTCGAAATAGTTTTCCACGAGCCAGTCGACACACTCGATGTTGGTCTTGAACATCCCGCGCAGATCCCGGATCACCGGAAAATCGTACCCCTTCACCTCCTCGTAAAGGCGGGGTGAAACGATCAGGGCGTCGGTCTGTGCCGCGATCGTAGTCGCCGCCTCGATCGTGGCCTCGACCAGTTCGGGGTCATAGATGACTACGCCCTTGATATGCTTCTTATACTGCTCGACAAGCGCCGAGAACCCGGGGTTGGACTTGGTCGCATCGAGCGTGAGGGTCTCCTGCGGAATGTCCTTCAGCACACGGTCGAGCCAGAACTGCCCCATCTGGGCCATGTCGTGCGGGCCGGTCTTCCAGCCGCCGTGGTTGTCCTTGCAACGGCTGTTCATCACATAGATCTTCTGTTCGCTGTCGCGGTTGACGATACCCTGCAGGCCGATGGCAGCGACCTGCCCCTCGATATCGTCGTTTTGCAGGTCTACGATGACAAGCGATTTGGTCGGGATTTTGACTTTCGGATAGAGCCTGCCCGTCAGGTCGACGTCCGTGGCGGCGCGGCCGCAGCACGAACCGCCGTTCTGGCACGAAGCGAGCGTCATCAGACAAAGCAGGGAACCGAAACAATAGGTCAAAGTTTTCTTCATGGGTTTTAAGTAGGTTTTATTGGGATTTCTATTATAAGTCTTTGCGCAGGTTTTCCAGGATTTCGCCTACGGAGAGGTCGGCCCGGCAGATCACCTTGTCCGAAGCCCCGTAGTACAGGGCGATGCGGTCGCCATCGACCAGGTGGCCGTTGGTGAAGATGACATTCCCGAAGAAGCCTTCCAGTTCGTAGGATTCCTCAGGCTCCATGACGGGCGTGCGGCTGCGCGCCAGCACCTTCGACGGGTCGGCGGCATCGAGCAGCATCGCGCCCAGGCAATAGCGGTTCGAAGCGTCTGCGCCGTGGTAGATCGTCAGCCACCCTTCGCCCGTACGGATCGGGGCACACCCGGCACCTATGCGGGCGCTGTCCCACATCCCCTTGCGGGTACGGGCCACACACCTGTGGTTTCCCCAGTGGCGGAGGTCGGGGCTCTGGGCGATCCAGATATAATTCCCGCCGATCTCGGGGCTGCTCGGGCGGTGCAGCATATAATATAGGTCACCGACCTTCTCGTCGAAGAGCGTGCAGTCCTTATTGTGCGGCGGCAGCACCAGTCCGTAATCGGTGAAACGGCGCCAGTCCGACGTGCTGCGCATCCGCACCGCCACGCCGTTGGCCGAAACGGCCGTATAAGTCAGGTAATACTGCGTCCCGATCTGCGTGACGCGGCAGTCTTCGATTCCGTACGCTTCGTAACGGTCACTACCCGTCAGCGGCGGATACCCCGCCTCCTCACGGAAACGGATGCCGTCGGTGCTGCTCACCAACCGCAGGTGGGACATCGTCGTGAGGAAATCCTCGCCCTTGTAATTGATGACCCTCGGATCCGAGAGGTCGAGTTCGGGGGAGGCGGCCGGGACACGCATCACCGTCACGCGGTTCTGCGCGTCGAGCAACGGGAAACTGACTTCCCCTTCGGCCTGTGCAGGGCGTTCGGCGACCCTGACCAGCATCCAGACCTTCCCGTCGTAACGGAATACGCCGGGATTCAGCAGGCATTCGATCTGCATCGAGGGTTGGCTCGGACACAAATCTTCGGGGCTCAGGATCGGGTTATGTGCGTAGCGCATGGTCAGTGTTTTTTTGTAATTCAAAAGTAGATTATATTACTCGCCGAATTGTATACAATACTACCAAAATGGTATAATCACAGGATACCCGCAAGAACCCGGGAATGTTCCATACGGACACATTAAATACTAATAATCAGCAACAAACAGTATGATTAAGGCATACCTCCCGCCCGAAAAATCCGTATACTCCCTTCCCCGGGCCGCTCCCGGCAGCCCCAAACCATCCTGCCCGCACATCCCCGTCCGACGGCCGGCCGCCATGCCCGTACCCGCCCCCGAAACCACCCCCGGGAACCATCCCCCGAAACTACCCCCGGGCACCTTCCCCGGGAACCTCCCCGCATCCGCCCGGAACCACTCCCGAAATCACACACTCCTGCGCCTGCTCCCGCACCCACCTCGAAAGCATCTCTGAAACCTCCGCCCACGGAACCTGCTCTCGGAAGCACCCACCCCGCCCGAAACCATCCTGCCCCACCCCCCGGGAACCGGCCTTGAAACCATCCCTGCAACCACCAACTCTCGAACCATCTCTGAAACCACCGCTCCCGGAACCGACCTTCAGACTCCCGGCCCTCCCCGGCCCCTCCGGAAACCGGGCATTACCCGCGTTCCAAGGCCATCCGCCCCGGGCAGGGAATACTCCCGGGCACAAATATCGACCGTGAACGATAAAATAACGCCCGGGAATGCTAAATTTTCTCATAATTATTCTTAATTTTACCACAAAAATTTACAATAACAGCTACCAATCCAAAACTTATTTAACCAAAGACCGCCTATGAACAAACGCCTTGCAAGCGCGCTGCTATGCGCCGCGTTATTGGGTTCCGGGATTCTCCGGGCTGATAACATCGTTATTTCCAACAGGAAAAGCTCTATCCTGATCACGGCCCAAAAGGGTGAATCGCCCCGGATACAGTACTTCGGCCCCCGGCTGGCGAATCCCGGCGACGTATTCGACAGCGGGAGCGCCTTCAACGACCCGGTATACCCCCAGTTCGGCGTCCAGTGCTCGCGTGAAACAGCCATTCAGGCAACCCACAACGACGGCAATATGTCGCTCGAACTGGTCGTGGAGTCGCTCACCAGGGAGAACCGCGACGGCGGCCAGGTCACGGCGATCGCGACCCGAGACAAATTCTACCCGTTCTATGTCACCATCTACTACAAGACCTATCCCGACTGCGAGGTGATCGAGACCTGGACGGAGATCCGCCACCTGGAAAAGAAACCCGTCACGCTCTACCGTTTCGCGTCGGCCTTCCTGCCCGTGCGCCGCGGCGACAACTGGCTCTCGCACTTCCACGGCCCCTGGGGCGCCGAGGCATACCTCTACGAGGAAGCGCTGACCGACGGCATGAGGGTCATCAAAGACAAGGACGGCGTACGCAATACGCAGAACAGCTGCCCGTCGTTCATGCTCACGCTCGACGGGCGCCCCGATGAACAGCACGGCATGGTCATCGGCGGCACGCTGGCATGGAGCGGCAACTACCGTATCGCCATCGACAACGACAATGCCCACACCACACGCATCTTCGCCGGCATCAACGAAGACCAGTCGCAATACATCCTCGAACCGAAAGAGGTCTTTACGACCCCCGTATTCGCCTTCACCTTCAGCGACGAGGGCAAGGGCGGCGTCAGCCGCAACTTCCACCGCTGGGCGCGGCTGCACCGGCTCAACCACGGCGGCGAGCAGCGCAGCATCCTGCTCAACAGCTGGGAAGGCGTCTCGATGAACGTCAACCAGGAGGTGATGGATCAGATGATGGCCGACTTCGCCGCCATGGGCGGGGAGATGTTCGTGATGGACGACGGCTGGTTCGGCGACAAATACCCGCGCAACAACGGCACGTCGAGCCTCGGCGACTGGGTGGTCTGCAAGGAGAAACTCCCCGAGGGCATCGAGGGGCTGACGGCCTCGGCCAGGGAGAAAGGGCTCAAGTTCGGCATCTGGATCGAACCCGAGATGACCAACTCGAAGAGCGAGCTTTTCGAGAAGCACCCCGAATGGGTGATCCAGCAGCCCCACCGCGAGATGCACAAGGGTCGCGGAGGCACCCAGCTCGTGCTCGACCTGTCGAACCCCGAAGTACAGGAATTCGTGTTCGGCGTCGTGGACAAGCTGATGACGGCGCACCCCGAAATCGCCTACATCAAGTGGGACGCCAACATGACGCTGTTCAACTACGGGTCGACCTACCTGCCCCGCGACAAACAGTCGCACCTCTACATCGCCTACCACCGCGGCCTGGAAAACATCCTCAAGCGCATCCACGCCAAATACCCGGATCTGGTGATGCAGGCCTGCGCCAGCGGCGGCGGCCGTATCAACTACGGGATGCTGCCTTACTACGACGAATTCTGGACGAGCGACAACACCGACGCCCTGCAACGCATCTTCATCCAGTGGGGCGTTTCGAACTTCTTCCCCGCCGTGGCGATGGCCTCGCACGTGAGCGTGGACACCAACTACCAGACCGGCCGCAAGACGCCCCTCAAACTGCGTTTCGACGTGGCGATGAGCGGACGCATGGGCATGGAGCTCCAGCCCGCACACATGACCGACGAGGACAAGGCCTTCGCCCGACGCGCCATCGCCGACTACAAGCTGATCCGCCCCGTCGTGCAGCAGGGCGACCTCTACCGCCTGATCTCGCCCTTCGACAAGACCGGGTACGCATCGCTGATGTACGTCTCGCCCGAAAAAGACCACGCGGCCTATTTCGTCTACAAGCTGGAACAGTACCACAACATGCCCCGGCCGGCGTTCCGGATGGCCGGGCTCGACCCGCAGAAGAGGTACCTCGTCAGGGAGCTCAGCCTCGACGGCAAGCCCATTCCCCAGGACGGCAAGACCTTCACCGGGGCGTTCCTGATGGAGACCGGCCTCGACTTCGAGGTGGGCGGCGAACATGCCAGCCACGTACTTGAACTCAAGGCGGCGGAGTAATCCCGCCAGCCCCGGCCGGGCCGGCATCGGCCCGGCCGGACAAAACACCCATGCCATGAAAAAACTATTCCCCCTGATCGCCGTGCTGGCCACGCTGTGCGCAACCGCGGCGCAGCGCCCCCTGCAACTCATCCCGCAGCCCGTCCGGGCCGAACTCCGCGAAGGGCACTTCGCCGCACCGGGCTGTAAAGTCACCGCCGAAGGCTTCGCCTCCCGGCCCGAAGGGCTGATCCGGGTGGCCTCGGCACTGGCCGCCCCGCACGGAAAGCAGCCGGCCCGGAAAACGCGGAACACGCTCCTCCTGCAACTGGACGCCCGCGCGGGCATCCCCGCCGAAGGATACCGGCTCCGCGTCGCCGAACACGCGGCGGAACTCACGGCGGGCGATGAAAGCGGCATCTTCTACGGGCTCCAGACGCTCCTGCAAATGGCCGACGCCGACGGCAACATCCCCTGCGCCGAGATCGAGGACTACCCCCGCTACGGCTACCGGGGACTCCACCTGGACGTCTGCCGCCACTTTTTCCCCGTGGAGTTCGTGAAGGGCTACCTCGACCGCATGGCCGCCGCGAAGCTCAACCGCTTCCACTGGCACCTGACCGACGACCAGGGATGGCGCATCGAGATCAAACGCTACCCGCGCCTGACCCAGGTCGGGGCGTGGCGTTCGAAATCCCAGATCGGCAGCTACGAGGAGAAGCCCGCCACCTTCGAATTCGGACGGTACGGCGGCTTTTACACGCAGGACGAGATCCGCGAGGTCGTCGCCTATGCCGCCGAGCGGTACATCACGGTCATCCCCGAAATCGAAATGCCCGGGCACTCGCTCGCGGCCCTCACGGCCTATCCCTGGCTGGGATGCACGAACGGAGACGAATCCTACGAAATAGCGGGTTGGATCTGCGGCCCCGGCAACGTCCTCTGCCCGGGCAAGGAGAGCACCTTCGAATTCCTCGAAAACGTGCTCGACGAGGTCGTCGCGCTCTTCCCCTCGAAGCTGATCCACATCGGCGGCGACGAGTGCCAGCACACCCGCTGGGAAGCCTGCCCCGACTGCCAGGCCCGGATCGCGGCCGAGGGGTTGCGCGACGAGACGCAGCTGCAATCCTACCTCACCCACCGCATCGACAGCTACCTCACGTCGAAAGGCCGGCAGCTGATCGGCTGGGACGAGATCATGGAGGGCGGGCTGTCGCCCGGGGCGGTCGTCATGAGCTGGCGGGGCACGCAGGGCGGCATCGCGGCGGCCAGAGAGCACCACCATGTGGTGATGACCCCCGGCCAGTACCTCTATTTCGACAAACGGGGGACGGATTCGCCCGACGAGCCCGTGAGCCTGAACCTCTCCCTGCCGCTGGAGAAGATATACGGCTACGACCCGGCGGAGGGGCTCTCCGAAGAGGAGCAGCAATACCTGCTGGGCGTGCAGGCCAACCTGTGGACGGAATTCGTGGCGACCGGGAAGCGGGTCGAGTACCAGTTGCTGCCGCGCATCTACGCCCTCTCCGAGATCGCATGGTCGCCCGTGGCGCGCAAGTCGTGGGAGGAGTTCTCCCGGCAGCGCCTTCCGGCATACCTTGCGCGGCTCGACGCCGAAGGGGCAGCCTATCAGGTTCCGCAACCCCACGGCATCCGCGAAGAGACGCTCGAAGGGGGATGTTTCCGCTTCACGATCCGCCCGCCCTTCCCGGGCTGCCGGGTCTATTACACGCTCAACGGCGCCACGCCCTACGACTTCGACCGCGAAGTGCCGGGCGAATTGGAGGTCATCGTTCCCCGGGGGGAACAACGGGTGCTCAAATGCGTCGCCGTCACCCCCGCCGGACGCCGGAGCATGGTCATCACCACCCGCCTGGGCAACCCCGGGGAGTAACACGGCGAACCGCAGGTCACGGATACTGCCAAAAAAGTACATAATCCTGCCACGCGCCCTGTTTCCCAGTGCAAAATTTCGGGCATTGCTGCGAAATTTCTACCTTAGCAATGCAAACCGATACCCATGAAGCACTTGATTCTTATGTTGTCGGCCCTCGTGGCCGTATCCGCAGGCCACGCACAGGTGGCCGTACACGAAAAAAGCCCGAAAACCAAATACGCCTTCACCCTCGCTTCGCCCCGCCAGACGGCCGCGATCCTCTACGACGCATCCGACGCCGCGGTGGTGAAACGCGCGGCGGAGCTCTTCGCCGCCGACGTGGAGGCCGTAACGGGCCGACGCCCGCAGGTGACCTCCGCGACCGGAGAAACAGGCCCGGCGGTAATCGTCGGGACGGTCGGAGGCAGCGCCCTCATCCGCAGGCTCTCCGAAGCGGGGAAGATCGACACCGCCCCGCTCGAAGGCGCCTGGGAGCGTTACCTGATCCAGACCGTCGCCAATCCCCTGCCGGGCATCCGCAAAGCCCTCGTCATCGCGGGCAGCGACCGCCGCGGCGCGGCCTACGGGCTCTTCACGCTCTCGGAGCTGATCGGCGTATCCCCCTGGTACTGGTGGGCCGACGTTCCGGTGAAAAAACATGCGGCGCTCCATGTCGACGCCCCGCCGACCTACTCCCAGACGCCGTCGGTGCGCTACCGCGGCATCTTCCTCAACGACGAGGACTGGGGTCTGACGCCCTGGGCCTCGCAGACCTTCGAGCCCGAGCGCGGCAACATCGGCCCCAGAACCTACGCCAAGGTCTGCGAACTGCTGCTGCGCCTCAAGGCCAACTACCTCGCCCCGGCCATGCACCCCGTTTCCACCTCGTTCAACCAAATCCCCGAAAACAAGCTCGTGGCCGACACGTTCGCCATCGTGATGGGATCGACCCACTGCGAACCGCTGCTGCTGAACACCGCCAGCGAATGGGATACTAAGACGATGGGGCCCTGGAACTACGACAAGAACAAGGAGGGTATCAACCGCGTGCTCACGCAGCGCGTGCGCGAGAACAGCCCCTACGAGAACGTCTATACGCTGGCGCTGCGCGGCCTGCACGACGGCGCCATGTCGACCACGCTGCCCATGCACGAAAAGGTGCGGATGCTCCAGCAGGCGCTGCTCGACCAGCGGCGAATCCTCGCCGAGAACATCGACCGACCGGTCGAGACCGTCCCGCAGGCGTTCACACCCTACAAGGAGGTACTGGAGATCTATTCCAACGGGCTGGAACTGCCCGACGACATCACGATCGTCTGGCCGGACGACAACTACGGCTACATGAAACGTCTGAGCGGCGTGCGCGAGCAGCGGCGCACGGGGCGCTCCGGGGTCTACTACCATGTCTCCTACCTGGGCGTACCGCACAGCTACCTCTGGTTCAGCACGACGCCCCCGTCGCTGATGTACGAAGAGCTGCGCAAGGCCTATGACACCACGGCCGACCGGCTGTGGCTCTTGAACTGCGGCGACCTGAAAGGCTCGGAGATGCAGGTTTCGCTCTTCCTCGACATGGCCTGGGACATCGGCCGCTTCACGGCCGACAACGTCGTGACCTACCCGGCACGCTGGCTGGCCGGCATCTTCGGCGAAGCGTACTACGACCGCCTCGAAGCGATGACCCGCGAACACCTGCGGCTGGCCTTCCCCCGCAAACCCGAATACATGGGCTGGGGCTACCACTGGAACCGCTTCGACCACAACTGCGAGCAGCTTACCGACACTGATTTCTCGTTCACCAACTACGACGAGGCACAGCGGCGGCTGGAGGCCTACCGGCAGCTCGGCGCCCGGGCCGAAGCCCTGTTGCACGAGATCGGCGACGAAGCCCGCCCGGCTTTCTACCAGCTGGTCTACTACCCCCTGCGCGGCGCCGAACTGATGAACCGCATGACGCTCGGCGGCCAGCGCAACCGCTGGTACGCACGCCAGGGCCGCGCGGCGACCAATGCCGTGCGCGACGAGGTGCAGCGCTGCTACGACAGCCTGCAGGTCATCACCCGGGGGTATAACTCGCTGCTCGGCGGCAAATGGAACCACATGATGTCCATGCGCCAGAACTACGACGGCGTGAGCGCCTATTTCAACCTGCCGCACCTGGCAACGCACGACGCCGTAGGCGCTCCCCGGCTGGCATTGCAGGTCGCAGGTGAGGACGTCACGGGCGCCCGGGCCTTCCACGCCCTGCCTGCGTTCGACAACTACCTGCGCCGCACCTACCCCGTCGAGATATACAACCGGGGCGGCGGCACGCTCGCCTGGACGGCGCATGCCTCCGAACCCTGGGTCGTCCTGAGCAAATCCGCCGGAAAAACCGCCGACGAAGAGCGCATCACGGTGGGCATCGACTGGGAGAAAGCCCCCTCGGGGAACGCGGTGCCGGCCCAGATCGTCTTCCGCGCGGGTGAACAGTCCGAGAAGGTGCTCGTATCGCTCTTCAACCCCACCGCCCCGTCGCGGGCCGAGCTCCGCGGCATCTACGTCGAGAACAACGGCTGCGTCTCGATCCCCGCCGCAGGCTGCCACCGCGTCCGTGAAAACGACCGAATCAAAATAACAGCCGTCGAAGACCTCGGCATCGAAGGCCCCGCGCTGCAGCTGGGCGACCCGACCGCCCCGCTCCAGATCTTCCGCAGCCGCGACGTCCCGTGCGCCGAATACGACTTCTACGCCTTCGATGCCGGTTCGGTCGATGTCTACACCTACGTGCTGCCGACCTTCCCGCTCCACGCCGACCGCGATTTCCGCATCGGCGAAAACACGAACACCGACACCAAGTACAGCGTCCAGATCGACGACGGGGCATTGGCCACCCCCTCCTCGTCGCACGTCGAATACTCGCAGGTGTGGTTCGAAAGCGTGCTGCGCAACTGCGCCGTCAACAAATCGACGCTCCACATCGACAAGCCGGGACGCCACACGCTGCGCATCCGCGTCGGCGACCCGGGCATCGTCCTGCAAAAGATCGTCCTCGACTTCGGGGGCATGAAACGCTCTTACCTCGGCCCGCAATCGACCCTAATCGAATAACTTATGAAATACGTAACTCTCCTTTTCGCATGCCTTGCTGCATACTGCGCCGCGGCACAAAATACGGCCTCGGCAGCCGGCAGGAGCAGCAACCCCGTCTTCCCGGGTTGGTACGCCGACCCCGAAGGGGTGGTCTTCGGCGACACCTACTGGATCTACCCGACCTACTCGGCCGACTACGACGAGCAGACCTTCCTGGACGCCTTCTCGTCGAAAGACCTCGTACACTGGCAGAAGCACCCCCGGATCGTCTCCAACGACGAGGTGAAGTGGGTGAAACGCGCCATGTGGGCGCCCGCGGCCATTCATGCCAACGGCAAGTATTACCTTTTCTTCGCCGGCAACGACATCCACGAGGGTGAAACCGGCGGCATCGGCGTAGCCGTGGCCGACTCCCCGGCCGGGCCGTTCCGCGATGCGCTGGGCAAGCCGCTCATCGACAGCATCGTCAACGGGGCCCAGCCCATCGACCAGTTCGTCTTCCGCGACGACGACGGCAGCTACTACATGTACTACGGCGGCTGGGGGCACTGCAACATGGTACGCCTGTCGCCGGATCTGCTGCGTATCGTGCCCTTCGACGACGGCACCCTCTACAAGGAGGTCACCCCCGCGAATTACACCGAGGGGCCGTTCATGCTCAGGCACCGCGGAAAATATTACTTCATGTGGTCGGAAGGGGGCTGGACGGGCCCCGATTACTGCGTCGCCTACGCCATCGCCGACTCGCCCTTCGGGCCGTTCGAACGCATCGGCAAGATCCTCGAACAAGACCCGGCGATCGCCCGCGGTGCCGGGCACCACTCCGTCATACAGGTTCCGGGGCGGGACGAATGGTACATCGTCTACCACCGCCGCCCGCTGGACGAAACGGCAGCCAGCAGCCGTGAAACCTGCATCGACCGCATGTATTTCGATGCCGAGGGGCACATCGTCCCGGTCAGGATGACCCGCGAGGGCGTCGAAGCCCGCCCGATTCCCGCTGCCGGCAAGGCGCGGTAAACCTGTCCCGCAACCGGGAACCGTCCACGAACAAAATCCCCGTTCGGCAGCATTGCCGAACGGGGATTTTGGTGCCTGCCGGCACTTATGGCGAACGGATACGGCGTCATTCGCCCAGCCGCTCGGAGAGCCAGCGCACGAGCGAGTTCCGGAACTCGTCCTTGTATTTAAAGGTCTCGTTCCAGCCCCATCCGTGCCCGCCCGTCGGATAAATATGGATCTCGCCCGGCACCGAGGCGGCTTTGAGCGCATTGTAGAACAACGTGCCGTTGACCGGGGGCACCCCGTCGTCATCGTCGCTGAAGGCGATGAACGTCGGCGGTGTCCCGCTGGTCACGCGCAGTTCGTTGCTGAACGCCGCAACGAGCCCCTCGGCCGGCGCTTCGCCCAGCAGGTTCCTCCGCGACCCGGCATGCGTAAAACGTTCGTCCATCGTAATGACCGGGTAGACCAGGACGGCGAAATCGGGACGGTTCGCATCGCAGGTGAAGTGCGTCGCAGCCGTCGAGGCCAGGTGTCCCCCGGCCGAAAAGCCGATGACGCCGACCCGCGCGGGGTCTGCGCCCCACCCGGCCGCATTCGCACGCACCAGCTCGATCGCCTGCTGCACGTCCCGGCGGGGCAGGTCGTAGTTGCCGTGGGGCATGGTGTATTTCAGCACGACGGCGGCAAACCCGCGCGCCGCGAACCACTCCGCCACCTGATAGCCCTCATGGCCGATAGCCAGGCCGCCGTAGGCACCGCCCGGGCAGACCACCACGGCCGGCGCCGGCTTCTTCCCTTCAGGGCGGTACAACGTGACATAGGGGGCGTTGTCGCGGTCGAATCCGGCACCGAGCCGCTCCGGGGCATACTTCCCGGCCTCGGGCCATAACCTGAACTCCTCCTTCTGCTGTGCAGGGACAGCTGCGGCGAACAGCAGCGCCCACGCCGCCAAAATCAGTTTCCTTGTCATATCCATCGGTTGTTAACAGTAATACGATTTTTTCCGGGGTCAGCGCACGACCCGCACCCCATCGGGTGCCGACACGCTCGTCGAGACCTTCCCGTCGGCACCGCGCTCGTGGCGCACCCGGATAACGCCCCACGGGGTCGGGAACGTCCCCTCGGCCCACTTCAAGTGTCCCAGGTGGGGGCGCACCGCCACGGACTTGCAGCCCGGTTCGAGCGGCACGATGCCCAGCACGTGCCGCGAAAGCCAGGGAGTGGGGCCCGATGCCCAGCCGTGGCAAAGGCTGTGGCGCAACCCCTTGTAGCAATAGGCGCCCGACTCGGCATGGATGTCGAATTTCCCGGCCGGAACCGGCTCGTCGATACGCGCCGCACCTGCCGCATGCGCGTAATTGAGGTCTTCCCAGAAAGTCGTGGCCCCCAGGTCGAGCATCGCACCCCAATAATCGGAGATGATCTGCAAAGCCTCATCGTAAAGGCCGCCTTCGGCCAGCGCCTCGAGCATGTAATATCCGTAGAAGGTCGAGAAACCTTCCGCCCCGCCCCGGGCGATCACCGTCCGGCACACCTTGCCGGGGTCGGCCAGCCCGGCCAGCACGAGCATCGCCGCCGCCTGCTTGTTCCGCAGGTGGTCGGGCACGTGCCGCCGCAACCGCCGCAGCGCCCCACGGCACTCCGACTGCATCTGCCTGTCGCCGAGCCAGCCGCCGATTTCGGCGCCGGCCTCCATGGCCATCACCATCAGGGCCTGATACCCGGCATGGATCACGTCGGGCATCTGGGACGTGGGCCAGTCCAGCAGGCGCTGGCCGCCCTGCAGGTTCTCGCGGTCGCCGTCCATCTGCGACGCCAGCACCCGCAGCAGGAAGCGCATATATTCCTGCTGTTCACGGAGATAGTTCAAATCGCCCTCGTACATATACAGATCGCGGTGGATAATGACCCACCACATCGAGTAGGCCGCGATCCAGTTCATCCACCCGGGCAGCGGCGTATTGTCGCGCACGTGGTCGAGGCTCCGGCGCACGACCTCATTGCCGCCGAACACGCTCTGGACGGTCATCACCTCGGGGTGCATGTCCCCGAGCCACACCAGGCGGTCGCGTTTCACCCCGTCCCAGAGGTACTCCTGCATATTGAGGTGGACGGTGTAGGCCCCCGTCTCCCAGATGCGGTTCAGCCGTTCATCATCGCAGCGGAACGACCCCAGATAAGGGACGTCGCGGTAACGGAGGATCGCCCGCACGGCTTTCAGATTGAGCTCCGCATCAGGCTCCACCAGGTCGATCCGCACGAAGCGGAACCCCGAGTTCCCGGCCTCGACATTGCCCAGCCACGGCACGCCGAGCGTAAAATCGCGCAGCGAATGCTCGTTCGTGGCGCTGGCCATCGGGGCGTCGCCGCCGACGTCGCTCATCGCCTCGCTCACCGATTCGCCCAGGCGGATCCGCACCTTCAGCGCCCGCTGGTCGGCGCGTATCGCCGCCGAGAGCGCGATCCCGCCGCACAACTCCTTGCCGAAATCGAGCAGCACGGAAGCCGAGCGCCCGTCGCGGGTCGAGAGGCGGCAGACATCGGGTGTCCCGGTCGTCAGCTGCCCGTCGAAATTCCGGAGCAGCGCTTCGGGGTTTTCCACCCCCGCCGTCAGCTCGCCGGGCAGTGCGACCAGCCGCAGCGGGGTCACGTACCTGCGTGAAATCACATCCGCGGCACTCCGGCCTTCCAGCCCCTTCTCCAGTATGTTCTCCTGCCCGTACACGGCCGCCGCAAAGGCCAGCAGCAGGGCAAGCAATGCTATCTGTCTCATCGTGCAATCACCCGTTCGATTACCACCGGGTTGAACAGCCCCGAAGGCTGTAACTGCGAATCGGGACGCCACGGATTGTTCAGCGTCCATGTCCCGCGCTGATCCTCGGGGAGCCTGCTGTCGCCGATCAGGCGGTTCACCCACGTATTGACCACGTCGATGACGAGGGTATTCTTCCCTTTGCGCACGAAGTCCGTGACGTCGACCCTGTACGGTGCCGTCCACACGCCCCCGGCGTACTTGCCGTTGACATAGACCTTGGCCATCACGCCGACCTGGCCCGTGTTCACGTACAGCCGGCCGGATTTCTCCTTTCCCCTGAGGTCGAACGTCGTCTCATAGCGAACACTGCCCGAGAAATAGCGCACCGACTCGTCGTCGGAGAGCCGCAGGTCTTTCAGTTCGTCCGCCACGACCGGCTCCGCCGGGCCCCGGCGCCCCTCCTGGAAGGTCAGTGTCCACGGCCCGTCCAGCGTCTTGACCCGCACCGGGGTCGGGAAATTCGCCGTCCCGTCCCTGTGCGCAGCGCCCGCCCCGTCCGCGCGCAGTACGACGAACAGGCTCTGGTTGGGCTCCAACACCATCGGCAGCGTCGTCCTGCGGCCGTCATCCTCGAACTCCGGCAGCGGACGGATCGCCCCCGTCACGGCATCCCATGCCTCGGGCACAGAGCCGGTCACACGCAGCGTGCAGGGGAAAGCGATGCGCGCGTCCGACTGGTTGGTCAGGAAATAAATCTGCTCGTCGCCCGCATCGCGGTGCCCGAAGAGCACGGGGACATCGGCCCCGACCTCGCAGTCGGGCAGGCACTGCACATAGGCCAGCGCCTCCTCCATGGTCATGCCGTCCAGCACGGCGCCCTTGCCGTAGCGGGCGGCCTTCACGGCCTTGCCGTCGACCCCGCCCCAGAGCTCCGCAGCCATGCGGCGCACCCGGGCGTCGGCATCGGGATAGCCTTCGAGGCTCGGCGAACGCTGCGGCGCAGGCCCCAGCAGCACGCCGCCCTCACGGACGAGCACCTGCAGCTTCGCAAGCAGTTCGGGGCGCATCGTCTTGAGCTTCGGCAACACCAGTATCCGGTATTGCGTCCCGTGCGGAAGCGTCCACAGGCCGTCCTTCACGGTGGCGCGTTCCAACAGCACCTCGCCGTTGATATAATCGTACTGGTACCCTCGGGGCAGCGCCGGGTCGGTGACGCCCGTCATTTTCGGGGCATCCTCGCCGATGAAATAGGCCACGTCGGCGACGTTGAGCCCCTGCTGCAACATGTAATTGACACGCTTGAGGTAATCCGTGAAGAGGTCGATATGCGAGAACCACGTGTTGTTGCGGTTGAATTCCGTTCCGAACCAGGCATTCATGCCGGGCAGTTCGTCGCCCGGCTGCGAAATGTAGACGTGCAGCAGCGTGTTGTTGATCCCCTCGGAGAAGAACCTGTCACCGCGCGGCTTCACCATCGCCGGATAACGCCCGAAATCGTTCCCGGCCGAGGTATACGACTCGGCCGACACTTTCCGCTTGCCGTAGATGTGGGCGCACGACGAGGCGGCACGGTTCTCGATGTCGCCCAGCGACCCTTCGCCCCAGAATTCGCCCCCGACCTCGTCCGACTGGCCGCCGTACTGCAGGAACTCGCCGGGATAACCCCAGTGGCCGTAGTTCTCCAGCCACAACGTCAGCCCGTATTTGTGCGCGATTTCGCGCAGCCCCCCGATATGCGCATAGGCCAGCTTGTCGGCCGCCAGGCGCCGCATGTCCCACAGGAACCGGTCGGAGATATCCTGGCTGCCGACCACCACGCCGTCGTAAACGGGCAGGAACGGCAGGGCGTCGTAACCGTAACGCTCCCTGAAGTCGGTCAGGAAGGTATCCGTAAAGTTCTGCCCTCCCTTCTCGTAGCTGTCGGCCACCACCACGCGGAACGTCCTGCGGTCTTCGGCCGGGATGCGGCGGAGTATCTCACCGATAAAGGCGTCGAAATGGTGCTGCAGGTAGGCCGGGGTCATCTTGTCCACTTCGAGCCCGGTGCCTTCGGGCGCCGCGGGCGAATTCTGGATGCCGGTCGGGCGCATCCCGGTACGCATGACGACCCACTCCCCGGCAGGGGCTTCCCACACCAGGCGGTCACCGTCGAGACATTCCGTTATGTCGACCACCTTCGCGGGGTCGACCGCCAGCGAGGCATCGTCCAGCGCGGGCTGGTCGCGCCACTGGTACTCCTCCCAGTAGGGCAGCGGCGACTGGAACATCTTGGCAAAGGTCTTCTCCGCATAACGCTCCACACGGGGCAGCGAGGAAAGCAGCACTTCCGCGAAACCCGTATCCTTCCCCGCGCCGCGAACTATGAGCCGGAACTCGCGCCCCGTGGTCTTCGCCACGCTGACCGAAACCGGGGCGTAAGGGTCGAAGCCGACCTCGATATTGGGGTTCGAGCGGTCGATCCCGAACGATGCGATTGTCCGGTAGCCGTCCGCCCCCTTCACCTGCAATTCGGCCTGGGCACGTATCGGACGGCGGGCGGGCCACACCGTGATGTTGCGCAGATCCATGTCGGCGTCCGTCACCAAGTCGATGACGGCTTCGGGGCTGCCATCGAAGAGAAGCTCCGTCGCCGGGTCACCGTCTATGAGGCATTGCGCCCCGGCAGCCGTTCCGGCAACCGTCACACGGGTGTCAGCCGCCGTCAGCGCCGCACGCCCCACGGCGGGAGCGGGATAGGCGACCACCCGCACGTCCTGGAAATCGGCCGACGGGCGCGGCAGCTCCACCTCGACCTTCCCGCCGCCCCGGACATGCGCCTTGACCGAAGCCAGGTAACGCATAGCCTGCCCGGGTTCGATCCACGGCCCTCCGGCCTGGCTCCAGCCGGGGCTGTTGAACATGCCGATCTCGATACCCAGCTCCGAGGCGCGTTTGAGCGCCGCATGGGTCACTTCCCACCATTCGTCCGTAAAAAGTTTCACAGGGGCATAGGGCGTCGCCAGCTCCCCGAGGCCGATATTGCCGATGAAGGCACGGTTGATCCCCGCCCGTTTCATCGCTTCGAGGTCTTTCACCACGCCCTCCTTCGAGACATTGCCCGAAAGCCAGTACCAGTAAACCGAGGTCTGGACAGAGTCGGGCGGCGCCACGAACCCCGCGGCCAGGGCGGCATGGGAGCCGCCCTTCGGGGCGGCCTGCCCCGCCAGCGGAGCGAGGGCCAGCGGCAGCATCAGAATCAGTTTCGATAGTTTGTTCATCGCAGGAATATTTCAGGTTATGGGTAAAAATCGTCCTGTGCAGGCAGCCGTCCCGCACGGGAATGCGGCCCGCGGCAGCAGCCTTCCGCCCCGAGGCGGAAGGGTCATTTGGCCACCCTGAGCGTCAGCGTATGGCTTCCGGCACCCAGCTGATGCACCTTCCCGCCGTCCACGTTGGCCGGCAGGTAGAGCGTTGCGGTACTGTTGGCCGGGATTCGGACGCGGTAGGTCACCGTATTGCCCCGGCGCGTCCATGCCGACACGATCCGCCCGCAGGGGGCGTCGTGCGAAGCCTCGAATTCCTCGGGGCCGACGAAATTCGGGCGCAGCAGGATGTGTTTGAAGCCCGGCGCTTCGGGGTCGGGCTTGATGCCGCCCAGCCCCTTGAAGAACCACCCGCCGATCTCGCCGAACATCATGTGGTTGTCCGAGATGTCGCGCGTGGCTTCGAGGTTCCAGTTTTCGAGCAGCGTGGTGGCGCCGTTCACGATCCACCATCCCCACGAAGGATAGGTGTCCTGCACCGCGACCTTGTAGGCCGTTTCGGCATGGCCGTTCTCGCTCAGCGCATTGAGGATGGCCTTGGCGCCCAGCACCCCGACGTCGAGGTGGAACCCGGCTTCGGCGACCTTGCGGGCGAGGTTGCCGGCGACCTTGGCGACCATCTCCTCGGGCACGACGCCCCACATCAGCGGAACGCTCAGCTCGGTCTGCGTGCCGCTGGCATAGATGCCCGCCGCACGGTCGAGGTATTTGTCGTTGATGGCCCCGCGGATTTCGCCGGCCAGAGCCTCGTAGTGCTTCCGGTCGGCCTCCCGGCCGAACAGGGCGGCGGCACGGGCGAGGATCGTGGCATCGACGTAGAAATAGACCGACGAGGTCAGCTCCAGCGACGACTGCGAGCGGACGGGCACCCAGTCGCCGCGTCCCCACGAGGAGAGGTGCCCCGGGCTGCGGCGGTCGACGTAATCGACATAGCGTTTGATATTCTCGTAGCAATCCTCCAGCGGCTTCGTGTCCCCGTAGAAGAGGTAGAGGTTCCACGGGATGATGGCGATGGTACTCGTCCAGTCCAGCCCGTTGGCCGTGCCGTAGCCCCAGCCGCCGGTGGGGATGATGTCGGGCAGCACGCCGTTGGGCTGCTGTTCGTCGCGGTGGTCGGCGAGCCACTTCTCGTAGACCGTAATGCCGTCGTAGTTGTACAGCGCCGTTTCGATGGCCAGGTGGCCGTCGCCCGTCCAGCCGTTCTTCTCGCGCTGGGGGCAGTCGGTCGGGTAACCCATCAGGTTCGAGAGGTAGGCCTTGTTGGTGGCGTCCCAAAGTTTGTCCACCAGGTCGTTCGACGTCTCGATATGCCCCACGGGGGTCACGTCGCTGTGCATGGCATAGGCCGTCAGGTTCTCCGCAGACAGCTCCACCGGCCGGTCGGCAACCACCTCGACATAGCGGAAGCCCTTGTAGTTGAACCGGGGCATGAACTCGTCGTCGCGGCCGCTCAGGGTCACCACGTCGGTCTGGAACAGGTCGTCCTTGTCCGTCGGACGGAAATAGACGTCGATGTTCGACAGGTCGGCATGGCCGTCTTCGCGCAGGCGTTCGGCATGGATGAGCCGCAGCTGCGTCCCGGCCTCACCCCTCAGGCGGAGCTTCGTCACACCGGCCATGTTCTGGCCGAAATCGTAGAGGTAGCTCCGTTCGTCGAGCTTGCGCACGCTGCGCGGCCTGTATTGGGTGACGTTGCGGATCGGCACCGTCTGCTGTGCCGTGACCCTCTGCGAGGGCGCGCCGCGGTACATCACCCCGTCCCAAGCCGAGTCGTCGAACCCGGGGGAGCTCCAGCCCGGCTGTTCGAGCCGCGCATCGTAATGCTCCGAAGTATAGATGCTGTTGAACACCAGCGGCCCGCCCGAGGTGCGCCAGTCGAGGTCGGACTTCACGACCTCGTGCGTCCCGTCCGCATACTCGATACGCAGGTCGAAGCAGAACGCCGGACGGTTGCGCCACGGCGCCCGCTCGAAGTTCCACACGGCGCCCGACTGGTGGTTGTACCAGCCGTTGCCCAGCAGGATGCCCACGGCATTGGCCCCGTCCTGCAACTGCCGCGTCACGTCATAGGTGACGTAGAGGTTCCGGCGGTCGAAGCGCGTATACATCGGGTCGAGGCGGTGGTCGCCGACCTTCCGCCCGTTGATATGGAGTTCGTACAACCCGGCCGCCGCGACATAGGCGCGGGCCGATTTCACGCGTTTGCCCACGGAGAACTCCTTGCGGAAATAGGGCGCGGGCTTATGGTCTATGTCGTGGTGGTCGCTGATCCAGCATCCCTGCCAGTTTTCGATGCCCATCATGCCGGTCTCGAACGCTGCGACCCCGGACGAGGAGCGCGCGTAGTCCTTGTCCCAGACCGTCACGGCCCAGTAATAACGGGTGAAGGGATCGAGCTGCGGCCCGGCGTAACGGACGAGCGTCCCGTCCGAATCCGTGCGCCCCGAATCCCACACGTCGCCGCGTCCGGCGGCCACGGCGGCGGAATCCCGCCCCACGACGACCCTGTAAGCCCGCTGGAGTGCCCCGGAACGGCTGTCGTCCAGACGCCAGCCCAGTCGCGGCGCCGGGGCGTCGATGCCCAGCGGCGCCTCCAGATGTTCGCACCGCAGCCCCACGGGCGTACACGGTGCCGCGGCCTGCGCACCGATCGCAGCAGCCGCAAAACAAAGCGTTAAGAGTATCTTTTTCATAAAACGGTAAAATTATCGTTTCCGTCCTCCGGCGGCAACAGCACCCGCCGCGTTCCGGGGTACAAGTACGGACAGCTCCGGCGCCCGAAGCCGCAGGGATACCCCGTCCGCAGGCTTCCGGCATACGGGGATGCCCGTCGGCCGCCGCTCACGGCGGGGAATGCCCTCCCCGCCCGGGGGCATCGTTGGATTAGAGGTTGAACGCCCGTTTCAATTCGTCCATCTGCTCCTGCGTCGTCCCGGTGGGCTCGAAGCCCATCGAACGGGCCGTGAGGTAGATCTGCGCCGATTTCGAGAGCACGTCGACCTGGTCGAACGCCTCGAAGATGTCGGGCCCTACGGCACATACGCCGTGTTTCTCCCACATCACCACGTCGTACTCGCGCAGCTGCGCGATGGTGGCCTCGGCCAGTTCGACCGACGAGGGCATCTTATAGGGGACGATTCCCAGCCCCTTGGGGCAGAAGGCCCGCGTCTCGGGAATCATGCTCCACAGGAGGTTGGTCAAGACGTCCTTTTCGAGGAACGCAGGGTTATGCGTCATGGCGATCAGGTCGATGGGATGGGTGTGCAGCGCCGCCTTGTAGCCGTTGCCCGAGGCGATCATCTGGTTGTGCATCGCCAGGTGCGAAGCCAGCTCCGAGGTGGGTTTCACCGCCTTGTCGGCGATGATCTCGTACGACGCGCAGTCGTCGAGGATGCGGATTACCGAGCCGTTCTCCATCGGGCGGCGCGCCAGGTCGCGCATACGTTTGTTGGTACCCTTGCAGAAGAAATAGCACCCCTTGAGGCGGGGCAGTGTGGTGCCGATCGGGAAACGCCCGCTGACCGGCTCCATCGCGCGGATCACGTCGTCGACGTGCTCCGTGATGTTTACCGTGATGTTGCCGCCATTGCGCTCGGCCCACCCCTTCTGCCAGAGGTAACCGGCCACTTCGGCCACTTTGTCCACCTCGGCGGCCAGCGCCGGGCGGTTTTCGAGTATGGATTTCATCGTCAGAACAAATTAGGAAATACGAGTGAGAAAATCAGGATCGCCAGGCCGCAGACCAATACGCCCACGGTCTTGGCCGACACGCCGCGCCACTCCCGGAGGATAATGCCCCACACGTTGGAGAAGGTGACGTTGAGCGCCATGAGGATGCACCAGGCGAATGCCGCCACGACCGACCCGGGCTCGAAGAAGGTCTGCCCGATGCCGAAGCCGAAGAACTGCGAGTACCACAGTGCCCCTGCCAACGCGCAGAACAACAGGTTGTTGGCATAGAGCGCCCCCTTGCCGTAGTCGCCGAACGTGCGGTTGCGCGCATTCTGCCACAGGCAGTAGGCGGCATTGGTCACGAAGCCCCCGAGCGTCACCATCAGCGTGGCGGGCAGCGTGCGGAACAGGGCGCTGCCGCCCTCGACCTGCAACGGCCTCCCGGCCTCCAGCCCGAGGTTGAAGCAGGCGCTCATCACGCCCGCCAGCAACGCCACGGCCAGCCCCTTCGTAAGGGCGAAGTCCTTGACGGCGGCGCGTTTCTCCTCGTCGGTCATGTTCTGCGCGCGCAGCGACCCGGCGTAGCCGATCACGGCGATGCCCGCCAGCGTAATCGAGACGCCCAACAGCAGTACGAGCCCTTTGCCCGCAAAGAGGTTTTCACCCGCGAAGATGGCGGGGAAGAGGGTGCCGAACCCGGCGCAGGTGCCCAGGGCGATCGACTGCCCGAGCGCCACTCCGAGGTAGCGCATCGACAGCCCGAACGTCAGGCCGCCCACACCCCACAGCACGCCGTAGCCGGCGGCCTTGAAGGCGGTGGAGGGGGCGGTCGAGAGGATTTCCCCGAGCGAGCTGCCCGCGGGAACCGCCAGCAGTGCCCCCAGCAGCGGGAACACCAGCCAGGCGAAGATACCCTGTACCAGCCAGAAGCTCTCCCACGACCACTCCTTCACCTTTTTGATGGGTACATAGGAGCTCGACTGGCAAAAGCTGCCGACGGCGATGATCAGAAGTCCGAGAAGCGTATTCATGGCCTTTGTTTTAGAATGCGGTACGGTATAGTTTTTCGATATCCCCGACCGAGGTCGGACGCGGGTTGCCGCCCGTGCAGACGTCGTTGAACGCCGCCACGGCCAGCGCGGGGATGTCCTCCTCCTTCACGCCGATCTCGTGCAGTCGCTGCGGGATACCGATGCTGAGCGACAGATCGCGCACGGCCCTGACCGCCGCGGCGACGCCCTCGTCGACGCTCATGCCCGCGGTATCGACGCCCATCGCCCGCGCGATGTCGAGGTATTTGGCGCGCGAGGGCGACTCGGCATTGTATTCCATCACATAGGGCAGCAGCAGTGCGTTCGCCACGCCGTGCGGCGTGTCGTAGAACGCCCCCAGGGGGTGCGCCATCGAGTGCACGATGCCCAGCCCGACGTTCGAGAAACCCATGCCCGCGATGTACTGCGCCTCGGCCATGCCGTTGCGGGCGACGGGGTCGCTGCCGTCCTCGACGGCGTTCCGCAAGTGCGCGGCGACCAGCTCGATGGCCTTCAGCTCGAACATGTCGCTCATCGTCCACGCCCCGGGCGTGATATACCCTTCGATGGCGTGCGTCAGGGCGTCCATGCCCGTAGCGGCCGTCAGCCCCCGGGGCATCGACATCATCAGCTCGCAGTCGATCACCGCGCACATCGGGATGTCGTTGGGATCGACGCAGACCATCTTCTTGCGGTTCTCCTCGTCGGTGATGACATAGTTGATCGTCACCTCGGCCGCCGTTCCCGCGGTCGTCGGCACGGCGAAGGTCGGCACGGCGCGGTGCTTGGTGTCGGCCACACCCTCCAACGAGCGCACGTCGGCGAACCCGGGGTTGTTGACGATGATGCCCACGGCCTTGGCCGTGTCGATCGACGAACCGCCGCCCAGCGCCACCATGCAGTCGGCGCCCGAAGCCTTGAACGCCTCGACGCCCTGCTGCACGTTGCGGATCGTGGGGTTGGCCTTGATCTGGCTGTAAATCTCATAGGGAATGTCCGCCCCGCGGAGCACCTCCTCGATCTTCGCGGCCACGCCGAACCGGATGAGGTCTTTGTCCGTTACGAGCAGCACCTTTTTAAAGCCCCGCTTGCGGATCTCGTCGGCGATCACCGAGCGGCACCCTGCGCCGTAGTACGACGTCTCGTTCAGTACGATGCGGTACATGGCCTTAGCGTTTGGAGGTTACTTCCCTTTCGTACTGCTGGATCCCGGCGATGAACTCCTCGCCCACGGGCACGTCGTTGCGCAGGCAGAACATGTCCCATACGGCGTTCCAGGGCAGCGACTTCGACTCTTCGAGCAGCGCCAGGCGCTCGAAGCCCTGTCCGGCAGCCTCGTACCGGCGAAGCTGCGCGAGCGGTTCGAGCAACGCCTGCATCAGGCACTTCTGCGTGGCGCGCGAGCCGATGACATAGGCGCCGATGCGGTTGATCGAGGCATCGAAATAATCCAGCCCGATATGTACGCGGTCGAGCGCATCGCAGCGTACGATCTCCTTGCACAGTTCCAGCGTATCGTCGTTCATGATCGTCACGTGGTCGGAATCCCAGCGCACCGGGCGCGACACGTGCAGCATCACCTCGGGGATGAACAGCAGCAGCGACGAAATCTTGTCGGCCACGATCTCCGTGGGGTGGAAATGCCCCGTATCGAGGGTCACGATCTTGCCGCGGCTGGCTCCGTAGCCGATGTAGAAGTCGTTGCTCCCGACGGTATAGCTCTCCAGCCCGATGCCGAACACCTTCGACTCGATGCAGTCCTTCATGTGGTCGTATTCGGTCTCGAAGATGCGGTCGAGCGAGTCACGCAGCAGCTCGCGGTAGAGCATGCGGTTCACCGTAAGGTCTTTCGAGCCGTCGTGCACCCAGAGGTTCATGATCGAGGGGTCGCCCTGCGCCTTGCCCATCTCTTCGGCAATGGCGCGGCAGCGCTTGGTGTGTTCCACCCAGAAGTCCCGGATTCCGGGGTCGGGGTTGGCCAGCGAGAGATCGCCGCTCTTGGGGTGCGAGAACGACGTCGAGTTGAAGTCGAGCTTCATGCCGTGCTCTTTCGCCCACTCGATCCAGCCCTGGAAATGCCGGGGCTCCACCTGGTCGCGGTCGACCGTCTCGCCGCCGAACTCGCCATAGATCTCGTGCAGGTTCAGGCGGTGCGTACCGGGAATGAACGACTTGGCCTTGAGGATGTCGGCACGCAGCTCTTCGATGTTGCGGGCTTTGCCCGGGTAGTTGCCCGTAGCCTGGATGCCGCCCGTGAGGTCGCCGCCCCGGTTTTCGAAGCCCGTCACGTCGTCCGCCTGCCAGCAGTGGAGCGAGAGCGAGATGTTCTGAAGCGCCGCGAGCGCCTTTTCGGTGTCTACGCCGATCTCCGCATAGCGTTCCCGCGCGATGGCGTATGCCTTTTCGATAAGTTCCGTTTTCATAAGAATGACAGTTTTATTTTTTCGGTTGATATGTTTTCGTTTCGATCGAGCGGCCGATGTAGCGCCGCATTTCGGCGAGCGAAGAGACCACGCCCGCGGCACGCGCCTGCACCATGATGTTGCCCAGCGCCGTGGCTTCGGCAGGGCCCGCCACGACGGGGATGCCGACAGCGTCGGCCGTCATCCGGTTCAGCAGGTCGTTCTGTGCGCCGCCGCCGATGACGTGCAGGCATTCGATTTCGAACGGCGCCAGCCGCCGCAATTTACCGAGCACCTCGGCGTATTTCGCGGCCAGCGAGTCGAATATCAGCCGCATCAGCGCCGCATCGTCCGCCGGGACGGGGACGCCGTGTGCCGCGCACCACGCGCGGATCGCCTGCGGCATGTCGGTCGGCGCGGCAAACTCCGCGGCATCGGGGTCGATGACCCCCGGCGACGGGGCGGCGCCCTCGGTCATGCGCACGATCTCTTCATAGCTATACTCCCTGCCCTGGCGGCTCCACACCGCGCGGCACTGTTCGAGCAGCCACATGCCGGTGATGTTCTTCAGGAACCGCACCGTGCCGTCCACGCCGCCCTCGTTGGTGAAGTTCATCGCATAGGACTCCTCCGTAATGATCGGCTCCGGCACCTCGATGCCCATCAGCGACCACGTCCCCGACGAGAGGTAGGCGAAGCGGCTGTTCCGGGCAGGCACGGCCGCCACGGCCGAAGCCGTATCGTGCCCCGCGACGGCCACCACGGGCACCGCCCCCAGCCCGGTCTGCCGGGCTACGGCGTCGCAAAGCACCCCGATCCTCCGGCCGGGCATCACCACCCGCGGGAAAAGCGCGGGATCGACGCCCGCCTCGCGCAGCAGTGCGCCGTCGATCTCCCGCGTGCGGGGATCCATGAACTGCGACGTCGAGAGGATCGTATACTCGCATACCTTCTCGCCGGTGAGCAGGTACGACAGCGCGTCGGGCATGAAAAGCACCGACGCGGCATTTTCCAGCGCCGACATCCCCTCCCCGCGCGCGGCACGGAGCTGGAAGAGCGAATTGAAATTCATGATCTGGATACCCGTGCGGCGGTACACTTCTTGCCGGGGTATTTTCCGGAAGAACTCCTCGGGAACCCCGTTGGTATAGGGATCGCGGTAAGCCCTCGGAAGCCCGGCCAGCGTACCGTCGGCCGCCACGCAGGCCATGTCGACGCCCCACGTGTCGATACCGATCGAATCGACCGGAATCCTTCGCTGCCCGGCCAGCGTCAGGCCGTGCAGGATTTCCTCATAGAGGGAGTAGATGTTCCAATAATATTTGCCGCCGATCGAAAGCAGGCGGTTCGGGAAGCGGTGCAGAACTTCGAGGGCGATGCCGTCGCCGCAGAGCGTGGCGAGAATGACACGGCCGCTCGTGGCACCGAGATCGACACCGACGAAATAACGGTTCATCACGGAAAGTTTTAGGTTACTGATGCAAAACTATACAATCTTTTCCCTACCTTTGTTGATGGTTTTGACAAACTATATATAGATTTGACACTATGGACGACCGGCCGCTGAGCATCCTTCACTACCTGCCAGTCTCCCCGCGCGACGAGCAGTGGGGCATCGTCTGCACCACGGCCGGGCACCAGCACGTCCCGCCCGGAACGCCCTACCCCGTCTCGGAACACCCCGAGCACTACCTGTTTTACAAAGGCAGCGGCCGCACGCTCGACGAATACCAGCTGGTCTACATCACCGCCGGACGGGGACGTTTCGAGTCGGCATCCTGCCCGTCGCAGACGGTCGAGGCGGGCACCATGCTCCTGCTCTTCCCCAACGAATGGCACTCCTATTCGCCCGACCCCGGCACCGGATGGACGGAGTGGTGGGTCGGCTTCCGCGGCGCCAATATCGACCGCCTGGAGCAGCAGGGGTTCCTCTGCCGCCGGCGCCCCCTGCTGCGGATCGGGTGCAGCGGCGGCATCGAGCGGTGCTACCGCGAGATCATCGGCACGGTCGAGGAGGAGCGCGTGGGATTCCAGCCGCTCATTTCGAGCATCGTGCTCCACATCCTGGGGTCGGTGCTCTTCAAGCACAGCAACCTGCTCTACTCCGACAACCCCGTCGTCGAGAAGATCAACCGCGCGAAAGCCATCATGCGCACAGACTTCGGCCGCAACCGCTCGCCCGAACAGATCGCCCGCGAAGTGGGCATGGGCTACACGTGGTTCCGCCGCGTCTTCCGCGAATACGTGGGGATGGCGCCGGCGCAATACCAGCACACGATGCGGCTCAACAAGGCCCGGGAACTGCTCGCGACGACAGCCCACAGCATCTCGGAAATAGCCTATGCGCTCGGCTTCGAAAGCGTGAGCGCCTTCTCGCTCTTTTTCCGCCTCCGCGAACGGCTCAGTCCCAGTCAGTACCGCGCCCGCTTCCGGGGCGGGAAGGGGCAGTGACCCGCCGGGGCAGGCCAAGGCAGCAACCCGCCGGGACAGGCCAAAGCCGTGACGCACCGCGGGCAGCCCAAGGCAGCGATACACGGGGGCTACAACCCGCCGCCGACCAAAGCATTGACCCGCGGGCGCAAATAGGGGTTGATGTTATGTATTAAACTGAAATCACGGCATATCACTTACAATCTGCAAGCATAATACACCAAAAAACTGCGCATCCTTTACTTTACTTCCCGTTTCAGCCTAATCGCCCCCGATAAAATCCCCTTTGAGAACTCTTTACGGGGTTTCGCGTATTTCCTCCGTACATCACCGATCGCCGGAAAATTGTTATCTCCTCAGGTTTTCGGGGAAGTTCGTCCCCTCCGGCGAAAAATATTTTTATATTTTTTATATTTTTTTCAAAAATCCACCCCGCAGGTTGGCACATATTAAATATTATTAAAAAAATAAGGTATCCAGAAACACCTACGACCGGAAACCCACCGCATATCAAACCGTACCGGAGGGTATTTTTTCGCCCGAAAACCCCAAAATATTCAAAACACATTGAATTTTATTTTCGTTTTTATAAAAATATTTTAACCCGCATTCAACAATAGTTCGCCGGGTTAAAATAAAATGTTAAGTTATTTATATTTAGCCTTATAACACCTGTTTTCATCCGGAAAAGAGGGCCGGAAAGACCCTTTCCGAACACTCCTGCTTACATTTCATCTATTTTGAACATTTGGCAAATTCGTTTTAATTATTTTTCTTTGTCGAGTAAGAAAGTATCATTTACTTATGCAAAAAACGAAACTTCTACTCAACATTCTTGCATTTTTCCTATGTGCCCTGCCGGCGATAGCCGTAGCGCAGGGGGGGGGAAATGTGACCGTCAGAGGCATCGTCACCTCGGCGGATGACAAGCAACCCCTCATCGGGGTCAACGTGATTTCCGGGGCCACCAGCGGGGTGAGCACCCTTGCGGACGGAAGCTACTCGATCAGCGTCGCCGCAGGGTCGACGCTCACCTTCCAGTACATCGGCTACAAGCCCGCCACCTTCACGGTTCCGGGCGGCAGCGCCTCGCTGACCTACAACGTCTCCCTCGAGAGCGAGGCACAGGCGCTCGACGACGTGGTGGTCATCGCTTACGGTGTCCGCAAGAAGGGCACCATTGCCGGATCGGTATCGACCGTCAAGGCCGAAAAGGTCGAGAACACCCCTACGGCGGCGTTCGACCAGGCCATCCAAGGACAGGTTCCCGGCCTGACGGTACTTTCCAATTCGGGTGAGCCGAGCACGTCGGCAACGATGATGATCCGGGGCATGAACTCGATCAACTCGGGTACCTCGCCGCTCTACATCCTCGACGGGGTCGCCATCGCCAGTTCCGACTTCAACACCATCAACCCGGCCGACATCGAGAGCATCTCGGTGCTCAAGGACGCCTCCTCCACCTCTATATATGGTGCGCGCGCGGCCAACGGCGTGATCGTCATCACGACCAAACGCGGGCGCATGGCCGAGCGGGCGAAGATCAACTACCGCATGCAGCTCGGTTTCTCGCAGATCGCCTACGGCAACTGGGATCTGATGGACACCGACGAACGCATCCGGTACGAGAAGGAGATCGGGTTCACCGACGGCAAAAACTACAACGTCCTGGGCAAGACCAACGTCAACTGGCTCGACGAGGTGTTCAACGATGCCGCCCTGCTCCAGAACTACGAGCTCTCGGTTTCGGGGGCCACCGACAAGACCAATTACTACGTCTCGGGCGGCTACTACAACCAGGAGGGCATCGCCGTAGGTTCGGCCTTCGAGCGTTTCTCGCTCCGCGCCAACGTCGAGCAGCAGGCCGCCAAATGGCTCAAGCTCGGCACCAACACGATGATGAACTACCAGACCATCGAACGCGCCGAATCGGGCCAATATACGCTCGTGACCCCCATCTCGGCCGCACGTTTCATGATGCCGTACTGGAATCCCCACCGTCCCGACGGCTCGCTGGCCTCGATCAAGGACGGCACCTGGAAGGGCGAGGGCCAGAACCCGCTCGAATGGCTGGCCAACAACAAGATCTCCTATAAGAAATACAAGGTGATCTCGACGCTCTTCGCCGAGGCCACCCCCATCGAGGGGCTCACCATCCGGTCGCAGTTCGGCGTGGACTATTCGCACACGACGGGCTTCGGCGCCTCCTACCCCAACTACCCGCCCAACCTGGGCTCGGGCACGGCACAGCGCTACTCGACCGACGGCATGAGCCTTTCGGTCACCAACACGATCAACTACCGCTTCTCGCTCGACGGCGGGCACTCGTTCAACTTCCTGTTGGGCCAGGAGGGCGTCGATTACAGCTACGAGGAGTTCACGCTGGCGACCCGCGGCCAGAACAACGACAAGCTGGTCAACATCTCGTCGGGAACACGTGCCACGTCGTGGAGCGACGTCACCGACGACAACTACGCCTTCCTGTCGTTCTTCGCGCGCGGCGAATACAACTACGCCGACCGTTACTACGTCGACTTCTCCGTCCGTACCGACGGCTCCTCGCGCTTCGGCACCTCGGGACGCTGGGCGGCGTTCGGCTCGGTGGGCATGATGTGGAACCTGCGCAACGAGAAATTCATGGAGAACTCGCGCCGCTGGCTCACCAACGCGCAGATCGCCTTCAGCACGGGTACCTCGGGTAACTCGTCGATCCCCAACTACGAACATATGGCGCTCGTGAGCGGCGGCCTGAACTACTACGGCGACGCCGGCATCGCCCCCTCGCAGCCGGGCAACGAAGACCTGCAGTGGGAGAAGCTGTGGATCACCAACCTGGCCGTGCACCTGGGCTTCTGGAACCGCCTGAACGTGGACGTCGAACTCTACCACAAGAAGAACAGCGCCATGCTCATGGAGGTTCCCGTTTCCTACACCACCTCCAACGGCTTCGGCTTCCGCTGGGACAACGTGGGCGACATGACCAACCGCGGCGTCGAGGTGAGCCTGGCCGCCGACGTCATCCAGCACAAGGATTTCGTATGGAGCGTGAACGCCAACGTCTCCTACAACAGGAACAAGATGACCAAGCTCTACAGCGGGGTCAGCGAATACGAGCTTTCGAGCACCAACACCAAACTGGTCGTGGGGCACTCCTTCGGCGAGTTCTACCTCAACCGGTTCGCAGGCGTCAACCCCGCCAACGGCGACGCGCTGTGGTACACCAAGGAGGGCGAGCTGACCACCGAGCTCCGCGACGAGGACAAGGTCATGGTCGGCAAGAGCTACGTGGCGCCCTGGCAGGGCGGCTTCGGCACGACGCTGGCCTGGAAGGGACTTTCGCTGTCGGCACAGTTCAGCTGGGTCGCCGACCGCTGGATGATCAACAACGACCGTTATTTCGACGAGTCGAACGGCCGATTCGCCTCCTACAACCAGTCCAAGCGCCTGCTCAACCGCTGGAAGAAACCCGGCGACATCACCGACATCCCGCGCCACGGCGTCTACACCGAGTTCGACGACCGCCTGCTGGAGGACGCTTCGTTCCTGCGCCTGAAAAACCTCATGCTGAGTTATTCCTTCCCGCAGGAGTGGCTGCGCAAGACACGCTTCATCAGCGGTGTGAAGATCTACGCCCAGGCCCAGAACCTCTTCACCTTCACCAAATTCACGGGCCTCGATCCCGAAGGGTCGAGCAATATGTACCAGGCACAGTACCCGATGGCACGCCAATTCACCTTCGGACTCGACTTAACATTCTAATCAGGGACTATGAACATGTTACGCAATATAAAATTCTATCTTTCGGCCCTCGCGATACTTGTCGGCGCCACCTCGTGCCTGGACAAGTACCCCGGTTCGTCCATCCCGGAGAAGGAGGCCATGCGCACCTTCGCCGACGCCGAGCAGACGCTCACCGGCATCTACGCCTCGCTCAAGAGCAACGCGCTTTACAGCGGCTACCTCACCCTGCTGCCCGACATCCAGGCCGACCTGGTCTATGCCGTCGAAGGCAACACCAACACCTACGGCTCGTTCTGGCGCTGGGACATACGCCCGACCGACCTGCAGCTCGAAGCGGTTTATGCCGCCCTCTACAAGGTGATCGGCAACTGCAACTTCTACCTCGACCGCATCGACGAGGTGGTGGCGAACGAGATCAGCGACACCAACATCGAGAAGCTCGAACAGTACACGGGCGAGGTCTACGCCGTGCGTGCGCTCTGCTATACCGAGCTGCTCAAGACCTTCTGCAAGGCCTATGAGCCGGACACGGCCCAATCGGAACTGGGCGTCGTGCTGCGCACGAAATACTTTACGCCCGAGGCGGCCCGCCGCGCATCGCTCTACGACTCGTACCAGTTCGTACTCGACGACCTGGCCGAGGCCGAGAAACGCCTCGACAAGGAGAACGACGCCTACGGCAACGTCTACATGACCTCGGCCTCGGCCGAGGCGCTGCACGCCCGCGTGGCGCTCTACATGCAGGACTGGGACACGGCGATCGAATATTCGAGCACCCTGATCGACGAAAAAAAGGCCACCTTCCAGCTCTCCGATGCCAAGACCAACTACACCTCCGACTACACCTATTTCGACTACATGTGGGCGTACGACCTGGGATACGAGGTCATCTGGCGCATCGGCTTCACCGACACCTCCTACGGCGGGGCGCTCGGCACGGTGTTCCTCAACTTCAACAAGGACTACACCTATTTCTATCCCGACTATGTCCCCGGCCAGGCCGCCCTGGATCTCTACGACGATGCCGACCTGCGCTATTCGGGCTACTTCTACCAGACCGAGACCGGTTATGCCCACGGGCTGAGCTGGCCGCTGCTGGTCAAATACTACGGCAACCGCAACCTGATCGCCAACCAGATCTACCATGTCTCGATGCCCAAGCCGTTCCGCCTGGCGGAGCAGTACCTGATCCGCGCCGAGGCCTACTGCCAAAAGAACGATTTTTCGAAGGCCGGCAACGACCTCTCGACGCTGCGCAAGATGCGCTACAAATCGGGCGGTACGATCAACGTCACGAAGGACAACTGGTTGCAGACCATCTCCGACGAGCGCCTGCGCGAACTCTACATGGAGGGTTTCCGCCTGCACGACCTCAAACGCTGGCACAAGGGCTTCGAGCGTAAGCCGCAGGCCAATTCCCAGGCCGAAGGCAGCTCGCTCAAGATCGAAGCCGACAACCCGCTTTTCGTATGGCCGATCCCGCAGCACGAGCTGGAAGCCCCCGGTTCGGAGATACTCCCGAACGAAAGCAACAGATAGCAACAACGAATAGAAGAGAGACAATGAAACGAATTATCACGGTTTTGTTTGCAACGGGACTCCTGGCGGCCCTCGCAACGGGTTGCAAGGAGGAATATAAGACCTACTCCGACGCGGAGTACGTGCTGTTCGCCGATACCTTGGCCACCTACGCCGTACTCCAAGACCAAGACTATTTCTCGGTACCGGTCTCCTCGACCGTCGCGTGCGATTACGACCGCACATTCGGCGTGGAGATCATCGACCAGGGCAGCAATGCCGTCGAGGGGAAGCACTACCGCCTCCTGTCGAACACCATCACCATAAAGGCCGGTTCGCGCAAGGCCGACGTACAGGTGCGCGGGTTGTACGACAACATCGAAGATACCGACTCGCTGGGCTTCATCCTCAAACTGGTCATGCCCGAGCAGCTGAAATGGGATCTCTACCACGACCGGACGAAGGTCGTCATGCAGAAAAGCTGCCCCTACGACATCAACGAATTCACGGGCTGGTGCGTGGTGACCTCGACGTTCCTCAACAGCTACCCCGGCGTGGAAAACAAGAGCATCCAGCGCCTCATCCGCACCGAGAAGCACCCCACCGAAGAGAACATGATTATCCTGCACGACTGGCTCTTCTCGGGCTACGACGTCACGATCCGCCTCGACCCGCGCGATCCGATCGAACCGCTGGTAACCATGGACAAGAACCAGGTACTGGCCGACGAGGCTTCGGTCTTCGGACAGATCGTCGGGGACAACAAGATACTGGTTACTAACAGCCCGCTCTACGACTCCTATTTCAACAGCTGCCAGCACTACGTGGCGCTGTGGATCAAGGTGCATGTCGAGGACATGGGCGTGAACATGGGCCTGGTAGGCCATTTCTACAACATCATCGAATGGGTCAGCGACGAGGAGGCCGAACGGCTCCAGCGGGAAGAAGGCATGCTCCCGGGAGGCGTCACGGCGTCCGGATCGCTCTAAATCATAACGTAAATAAAGAAACGAAATATGAAAAGACATTATTTACACTTGGTGATGTCGCTGCTCGCCGGAGCATGTCTGGCGGCCGCTTCGTGTTCCGATTCGGATGAGGATACGAAGCTCCCCAGCCCCAACTTCCCCGAGGCGGTTTCGGCGACCATCGAAGCCGGCGGCACCTACACGCTCGAGATAGAGCCCAACCAGAACTGGGAGGTGAGTGTCCCGACGGCCACCGCCGCATGGTTCTGGATACAGGACGAAACACAAAAAGTCTGGACGCTGCGCGGCGGTGCGGGTGCATCGCGGATCGTAATCGGCGTGGCCGAACTCGATGAGTTCGACGACACGCGCGTCTGCGAGGTAACCCTCAAGATGGGCGGCCAGAGCAAGGTCATCGCCACGATCACACGCGGAACGCTCGAACGCGGCTTCAGCCTGCGCACATGCAAGATCGACGAGTACGGCGACTTCGAATACGGCGACAGCGAAACCGGCCTCACCTACTCCTATAACGAAGGGGAAGCCCAAAGCATCGGCCTGACCTGGCCCGAGGGGCGCACCGATTTCTCGATGCCGATCCTGGTCGAAGCCAATTACGAGTGGGCGATCAACCGGATGCCGGAATGGGTATCCACCCCGTCGGTGACGGTCGGGCAGCCCGGCACGAAAGTCGAGATCCGCATCCAGGGCAACCCGTCGGCCTATCCGCTCGACGGGGCGCAGGACAAACTGGTGTTCATCGACAGGAGCAACCTCGACGCGAAGGTCGAGATTCCGATCACGATTCCCTCCTGCCGCGACATTTTCGACGTCACGCTCGACAAGGAACTCAAATTCAACGCCGCAGCCGAAATCTACAACAGCATGAACGGCGACTGGTCGCCCGGCGCCGCACGCGGTTCGGTCAAGAGCATCAGGGGCGCGAGGATCTACGTCATCGCCGAAGTCACGGATCGTTGGGGCAATACCAGCCTGAGCGGCGACGAAGCCGACACCAAATGGGTCACGGTCACGGAGAATGCCTGGGACGACGACCTGGTGATCATGGACAGGGGCTTCACCATCGGCACGCAGGTCAACCAGGGCGATGCCCGCACGGCACGGATCATCATACTCCCGGCATCGCTGGCCGTAGAAGACCCCAACGAACTCTTCGACTACGACATCAAGGAAGAGTACCAGCCCTATGTCTTCGCCACGCTGACACAGCAGGCCAGCCCCGGCCCGATCCAGGCAGCCAACCCCGAGGGCATGGCGGAGATCGGCACCTTGTTCGAGAAACTCCCCTCGACCCACTGGTCGCTCCGCGAGCTCGAGGTCGACGACGCCTACAAACTGACCTATACCAAAGCCTGGTCGAACGACCCCGAAGCCACGCTGACATTCGAACGCGACTTCACCGGCTATAAATGCTACGATGCCGACTGCCAGCCGCTGTCGGACGAGCAGAACTGGCTCTCGGTACGCCGCGTCGAAGGCGGGGCCATCATCGATATGGATCGCGAGGACGAAGGCTACATCGTCTTCTACGACGCCGAGGGCAACATCGCGGCCGTCAACTGCCTCTACGATCCCAATGCGGACATCGGCGGCACGGACATCGGGTTCGCATATCCCGAATACGTCACCGGCGCGACCCTCGAAGAGATCACCTCGGGCGAATACTACGAACAGTATGCGGAGTACGGCGCCCCGATCTACCAACTGACCTACGAGGGAGAAACCACGAACGCCGTGATGAACGTCCCGACCTACTCGAGTTTCATGGCCCAGGGCGATGCGGAAAGCTGGCTTACGGCCGAATCCTACGGCCCGACCCAGATCTACGTCAATATGGACTCTCAGACCGCCGCCGAGGGCGTCATGTTCCTCTACGGTGCCAACTGGAACGTGGTGATGGTGATCATCTGCACGCTCAACATCTGACCCCAATGATTCAGGGCCCCTCTCCGAAGGGGGCTGGGGCCCTGTTCGATACGACTACAATTTATGGAGAACATACAGACCAGGTTTTTAGATATGAAACTTTTTAAATTTTCCGTAACGGCACTCCTCGCACTGGCCATGGCCTTCCTCGGCGGATGTTCCGACGACGACGGCATCGACAACCGCGACCAAGATTACGGATACGTTCAGTTCAAGCTACACAAGGAGGCGTCCTACGACGCCCTGAGCCGGGCCCAGAAACCCCAGCTCGACTACCTTTCCGAAGCCAGCAAGGTGCAGGTCTCGCTCTATTACGACGGCACGACCATCACCCAGTCGCTGACGCTTTCGGCCCCCGACAAGCAGAGCGCCGAATTCGGACTGCGCAGCGAGAAGCTCCGGCTGCTGACGGGACAATACCAAATCATCACCTTCTCGTTATTCAATGCCGACGACGAGCTGATCTACAACGGCATGCCGGGCGAAGAGAGGCTCGACATCGTGGCCGGCGGCCTCGTGTCGCACGACCTGACGGTCGACGTGGAGCCGCGCGGCACGGTGCGTTTTTCGATCTCCAAGGACTTGTCGGACTTCACCGAGACACCCGTGGTGACGCGTGCCGCCGAACGGCAGTACACCTTCGACGAGATCGCGTTCCTCGACCTGACCGTAAGGCACAAGACGACCAACGAGCTCACCACGTTCGAAAAACTCCCCGCGAAGTTCTCGATCCACTTCAGGGACGATCGCGAGGACGGGGCTCCCGAGGACATCGAGGACGGCTACCAGACCTCCTCGCTCGAATGCGACACGCTGCTCTCGCTCAAGGCGGGCGATTACAGCCTGGAGAAATACCAGGCCTACGACAAGAACAAAGTCCTGCTGGAGACCAACAAGCGTCCCAAGAACCTGGATTTCACCATCGAGGACAACAAGACCACCGAGGCCAAAGTCGGCGTCACGCTCTACGAGGCCGACGAGTATATCCGCGACTACTACGCGCTTTACGAAATCTGGAAAGCGCTCGACGGGGAGCACTGGTCTTACAGGGGTGAAAACTATCCCACCGGCGTCAACTGGGATTTCAACAAGGATCCCGACCTGTGGGGCGTCCAGCCGGGCGTGGAGGTGCACTCCAACGGCCGCGTGGCGAAGATCTCGATCGGCGAGTTCGGCTTCCGCGGGCACGTGCCGGCAGCCATCGGCCAGCTCTCGGAGCTCGTCGAGTTGTATCTGGGCACGCACAACGACGGCAACCTGCTCGAATACGACCCCTCGCTGGCACACGACAAGAGCCTCTCCGAGCGCAACCGCACCCGCATGGAGCGTCACAAGGAGTTCCTCTCGCTGATCCATATCCCGACCCAGACGTCCGAGCCGATCGCCCGGGCCCTGGCCGAACACGGCATCTCGATCCCGGCCACGTCGCTCTACAAGAATTTCACCGAGGATCAGATCATCGACCGCAAGACCGGCCTCCAGAACAATATCCGTCCCTACGACGTCGTACACGGCAAGCTCACCAACGGGCTCAAGTCGATCGACCCGGCCATCGGCAAACTCGAAAAGCTCGAGTACCTCAACATCGCCAACGGCGAGCTGGAGGAGATTCCCGCCGAAGTGGCCAACCTCAAGTCGCTGACCGACCTGGAGGTCTACAACTGCCCGAAGATGACCCGCTTCCCGGTGGAGATTGCGCAGATGCCCGAGCTCGTTTCGGTCAACATCTCCAACAACGCCCAATGGTCGGCCGAAGAGCTATACAAGGGGCTCGACGCCATCGCCAACGGCCCATCGAAGGAGAAGCTCCAGATCCTCTATGCGACCAACAACAAACTCAGGGAGATCCCCGAGTCGTTCAGCAACCTGAAGAAGATCGGCCTGCTCGACCTGTCCCGGAACCAGATCGAAACGCTCCATCCGCTGGGCAAGGAGGTCGCACCCGTACAGCTCTACCTCGACCACAACAACATCACTTCGCTCCCGGCCAACAGCGACGGCATCTTCTGCGGCACGGACGACACGGAGACCTTCTCGGTGACCTACAACAAGCTCAAGAAGGTTCCCAACATCTTCTCGGCCAAGTCCAAATACGCCATGAAATCGGTGGATTTCTCCTACAACGAGATCGACGGCTTCGAAGGCGAAGAGGAGGGCAAATACAAGGGCCTGCGGGTGGAGACCTTCTCGCTGGCGGCCAACCCCGGGCTGACGAAGTTCCCCAAATGCCTCGGCACGACCAATTCGCTGGTTTCCTACATCATCCTGCGCGGTTGCAGCATCGACGAAATCCCCGAAGGCAGCTTCAGCGGCAAGAACTCGACGGCGCTCATATCGCTCGACCTGACCTACAACAAACTGAAGGCCCTGTCCAAGGATTTCACGGCCGAGCAGCTGCCCTACCTTTACGGGCTGGATATATCGTACAACTCGTTCGACAAGTTCCCGTTCGGGCCGCTCAACTGCGCCGGGCTGACCGTCTACGCCATCCGCGGCCAGCGCGATGCCGAGGGTAAGCGCTGCCTGCGCGAATGGCCCACGGGGCTCTACCAGCACACGGGCCTGCGCGGGTTCTACATCGGTTCGAACGACCTGCGCAAGATCGAGGACACGATCTCCTACCTGATCTACCACCTCGACATCAGCGACAACCCCAACATCACGTTCGATGCCTCGGCCATCTGCTACTACTGGCAGCAGGGGGTCTACAACCTGATCTACGACAAGACCCAGAACATCCTGAACTGCGACAAAATGCTCGAATAACACCTAAGGAGAAACGACAATGAAAATAAAGAATTACATACCGGTCATCCTCTGCTCGATCGCATTATGCAGTTGCTCCGACGCCGACAAGAACATCGCGTTCGGGCTCGACAGCGACGCCATCAAAGCCGAAGCCGCAGGGGGAAGCCACAAGATCAAAGTATCGGCATCGGGGGACTGGGTCGCCACCACCGATGAGCCGTGGATTTCCATTTCGCCGGCCAACGGCCGCGGCACCACCGAGTGCAGGATACTCATCGACTCGGCGCTGACCGACTCGCCCCGCCGCGGCGTGGTACGCATCCAGGAGCAGAACACCTGGGACAAGAAGGAGATCACCATCGACCAGCAGGGTTTCGACTACGCCATCACGCTCGGGGAGAAAGAGGTTTCCGTGGCCAACTTCTCGGCCTTCGGCACCCGTTATTTCGACGTGAAGGTCAAGACCAACGTCGACTTTGCCGTCGAAGTCCCCACCTCGGCCGAAAGCTGGCTCAAATACGACAGCTATAAGGTCGAACTCGACCGCGGCATCCGCCCGCGCGAGGTGACCGTACGCTTCAACTGGAGCATCAACTCCCAGCCCAACGAGCGTATCGCCGACGTGGTGTTCAAGCCAAAGCGCGAGGTGGAACTCGCCCGCCAGGACAACCTGCTCGTCACGCAGGGCGCCGCCGAACCCATCGAGGAGAACACCCGCAGCGGCGACTCGATCGCCCTGCTGGCCATCGCACGCACGCTCGGAACCAACAGTTCGTGGGAGAACGGCGAACGCATGGACAACTGGGACGACGTCACCCTTTGGGAGGAGGGCATGGCGGGTTACACGCCCGAGAAGAACGGCCGCGTGAAATACGCCCGGTTCTTCATGTTCGACACCAAGGAAGAGCTGCCTTTCGAAGTGCAGTACCTGACGGCCGCCGACGAGCTGAACTTCTACAGCAACGTCAACGCCTTCCTGAAAGACCTCACCACCGGCGAGTACATCACCAAACTCACGCAGCTCAAACGCCTCACCATCGCCGCCTACGGGCTGGTTTCGCTGGACAAGAACTTCACGGCGCTCAAGAACCTCGAGTTCCTCGACCTGAGCAGCAACAACTTCCAGAAAATTCCCGACGAGATCAACCCGACCAACTTCCCGAAACTGCGGACGTTGCTCATGGGCGCCAACACGCGCAGGAACATCTACGACCTGAGCAACACCGTCGAAACCAACTACGGCGGCCTCGTCGATGAAGAAGGATTCCCGCGCCGCATGATCGAATGGGATCTCGACACGCTGCAGCTCTCGGTCAACTACCTGCAGGGGCCGCTGCCCAAGATGGACGACTGGGAGAAATACACCGAGCAGGACATCATCGACGCCGACACGCTGCCCCGCGCGCTGATCGGCACCCCGAAGGTGATGCCGCACACCAAGCGCTTCGCCATCAACCTCAACCGCCTGACCGGCGAACTGCCCGACTGGCTGCTTTACCACCCCGCCCTCGACTGGTGGTCACCCTTCCAGCTCGTGTTCACGCAGGAAGGCAAGGATGCGACGGGCGCATCGGCCGGATTCGGCAACGAACCCGCCAACCTGAACTATTACTACGAATTCTACGAGGGGTACAAGAAAGACCCCGGCGCAGAAGAGGAAGACGAGGATACGACCAAATAATCAAGACGATGAAAAACTATTTATACGGCATTTTTGCCATTGCATTCCTGGCATTTACCGCCTGCACCAACGAGGAGCTCCCGACGCCCGGCACCGGACAGGACACCCCTGTCGAGCACAAGTCGGGGGAGATACTCGTCAAATTTTCGCCTTACGTGAGCGAGATACTCGACAAGGCGGCCGCAGCGACCCGCAGCGGCGGCCCCGCCACCCGCTCGGGCATCCTTTCGGTCGACGAGGTTCTCGACATCGTGGGCGGCTACCAGATCGAACGCGTCTTCCCCGTAGACGGCCGCAACGAAGAGCGCACCCGCGAATCGGAGCTGCACCTGTGGTACGTCGTACGCTTCGGCGACGACTACTCCGCCGAGGAGGTCGCCGAAAAACTCTCGGCCCTGGGCGAAGTCCAGCACGTGAATCTCAACCGCACGATCCGTCGTGCCTACAACGCCGGCAAGAAGGCGATGCCCCTCACCCGCGAAGCCCTCGCCGCCATGCAGCGTGCGACCCGTGCCGCCGGGGATACGGGCTATCCCTTCAACGACGAGCTGCTGCCGATGCAGTGGCACCTGATCAACCGCGGCAACCTGTTCGGCGAGAAGTCGATCGTCGATGCCGACGTGCAGTGTGAAGAGGCGTGGAAATCCTCGACGGGCGACCAGTCGATCATCGTCGCCGTGCTCGACGAAGGCGTCATGGTCGAACATCCCGACCTGAAGAACAACATGTGGGTCAACGAAGGCGAGGTTTACCGCTCGAAGCAGGACAACGACGGCAACGGCTACAAAGGCGACGTCTACGGCTACAACTTCGTCTTCGACACGGGCGTTATCTCGTGGGACGACGTCAGCGATACGGGTCACGGCACGCACGTGGCGGGCGTGATCGCCGCACAGAATAACAACGGCATCGGCATCAGCTCGATCGCCGGCGGGAACGCCGACATCCCGGGCGTGAAGATCATGAGCTGCCAGATATTCTCGGGCAACGCGGTCAGCAACTCGCTGGCGACCGTCCGGGCCATCAAGTACGCGGCCGACAACGGCGCCGTCATCCTGCAGTGCAGCTGGGGCTATATCTCGGGCAGCGCCAACAGCTACGAGTGGGGGGCGCCGGGCTTCAAGGACGAAGAGGAGTGGGCGACGAACGCCCCGCTGGAGAAGGACGCCCTCGACTACTTCCTGCATAACGCCGGATCGCCCAACGGCCCGATCGAAGGCGGCCTGGCCATCTTCGCAGGCGGCAACGAGAGCGCCCCGCAGGCCGGGTTCCCGGGCGCTGCCGAGGAGTGCATCTCGGTATCGGCCACGGCTGCCGACTATACGCCCGCCGTCTACACCAACTACGGCCCCGGCACGACGATCGCAGCCCCGGGCGGCGACCAGGACTACTATTACGAGTACTTCGACGACAACCACAAACGCGGCGAGATCGGCTGCATCCTTTCGACGCTGCCCTATGCCATCAGCGAAACGGGCTACGGTTACATGGAAGGCACCTCGATGGCCTGCCCCCATGTTTCGGGCGTCGCCGCGCTCGGGCTCTCATATGCCGCACAGCTCCGCCGCCACTTCACGGCCGACGAGTTCAAGGCACTGCTCTGCGAAACCACCACGCCGATCGACTCCTACATGACCGGCCTGAAAAACTACTACCGCTACGTCGCCGAAGTCGGCCTGAACCAGCCCATGCAACTGACGCTGGCCAACTACCGCAACCAGATGGGCGTGGGACAGGTCAATGCGGCCAGGCTGCTCAACGCGGTCTCCGGCAACGGCAAGCAGGTTTCGTTCCCGAACCTCTACATCTCGCTGGGCAAAGAGGTGAAGGCCATCCCGGCCAACTACTTCCTCGGCGGCGAAACGCTGACCTACACGGTCAGCATCGCCGACACGGCGGTCGCCACGGCGTCGATGGAGGGTGCGAAACTGACGGTCAAGGGGCTGAAGGCCGGTACGACCAGGGCAAGCATCACTTCGAGCAAGGGCGAGACGCACAATTTCAACATCACGGTGCGTAAATCCGCAAACGGTAACGGCTGGCTTTAACGAACGATGCGCTGCGGAACGACGATAGCACGTATGCTCTTCTGCTGCGGGGCGTTGTGGGCGGTAACCGCCGCCACACCGCTCTGCTCGCAGATCCGCATCGTCCCCCGTGCCAAACTCGACAGCCTGGCGCACCCCGCCACGGCCGCCGGTGCCGAAGCGATGCGCTTCGAACGCACGCAGATCGACGCAGGGCATATCGGCGAGGACGACACGCCGCCGAGCTACACGTTCAAATGGCATAACGCAGGGACGGCACCGCTCGTCATCACCCGCGTGCAGACCACCTGCGGCTGCGCCGCGGCCACCTACGGCCGGCAGCCCGTCCGCGCGGGCAGCGAAGGCACGGTGACGGTCACCTACCACCCGAAGGGACACCCGGGGAGCTTCGACAGGCGGATCTTCGTCTATACGCAGCTCTCGGACAAGATGCCGACGGCCATCCTGCACCTCACGGGCACGGTCATAGCCTCGGAACGCACGGACGGCGACTACCCCTATGCAATGGGTGCGCTGCGGCTCAAACAGCAGTCCGTGCGCCTCGCCCCGGAAAGGTTGCAGAACGAGCGCATCGAATGCCTGAACACGGGCGGCAAAGCCATGCGGCCACGCTGCGACGAGCACCTGCTCCCCCCGGGGATCACCTTCCGGTGCGAGCCCGCAACCCTCGCCCCGGGCGCCAAAGGCGACCTGGTCATCGGGTTCGACCCCGCGCAGGCAACGCGCAGGCCACCTGTGCAGCTGCCCCTGATCCTCGAAGGGCCCGATGTTCCGCCGAGCGGGCGCACGCTGCAAATCCGGTTCGAAGAAACAGAGTAAGAAACAGACAAAAACGAGTCATATGAAAACAATTTTTAGATTTACGCTCCTTGCACTTATCGCGACGGCCTTCTGCGCCTGCGATGACGACAAGTCGTATGTAGCCCCCCTGGATGTCACGCCCAACAACCTCGCCGGCACGTGGCAGCTCGTCCAATGGAACGGCGCGCCCCTCGCCGAGGGCAGCTACGTATACATCGAGTTCATCCGCAAAGACCAGAAGTACGTCATGTACCAGAACCTCGACAGCTTCGGCGCCCGCAAGCTCACGGGACGTTTCGCCATCGAAACCGACGAGGAACTGGGCGCCATCATCTACGGAAACTACGATTACAGCGTAGGCGACTGGCAACACCGCTACATCGTGACCGACTTTTCAAAGACACAAATGATATGGACAGCCAAGGACGACCGTTCGGACATTTCGGTCTACGAACGCTGCGACGGCATCCCCGAGGAAATCACCGGAGGGAAAACGGAGTAATAAAAAGTTCACGCCGCAAGGCAGTAAAAGGGACACCCCGGAGCGGGTGTCCCTTTTACCATTATGTCGCGGAGCGCCCTTCCCGGCACAACCGGATTGGTAATGCGCGGAATTTGTAGTAATTTTGCGCAAAACAACACGGACGATGACACGACCACTGCAATTCATACCTTTCAAGTCCCGCTCGGACAAAGGCTGGGCCGAGGCCTGGGAGCTTTACGAAAAGTCGTTCCCCTACAACGAACGCTGGAACGCCGAAGGCTACGACCGGGCATTCGGCGACCCGAATTTCGAAGCCGACGGCATCTGGCGCGGCGATGAGTTCATCGGCATCCTCTTCCACTGGGGTGCCGACGGGTACCGTTATGTCGAGCACCTGGCCGTCTCACCCGCCCTGCGGGGACAAAACATGGGCTCCGCGGCACTCTCGGCCTTCTGCCGGAAGGTCGGGCGCGTCATCCTCGAGATCGACCCGCCCGTAGACGACATTTCGATCCGCCGCCTGCACTTCTACGAACGGCTGGGGTTCGTCGCCAACCCCTACCGGTACATCCACCCGTCGTTCCGCAAGCCTTTCACGCCCCACCGGCTGGTGCTGATGAGCTATCCCGGCGCCATCACCTACGAAGAAGCCCGCAGTTTCGCGGACTTCGTTCGGGAGGCAGTCCTCCGCTATTCGGAGCACGAAGCCCCCACTCTGCCGAATTTAGCGTAAAAAGCGGATCGCTTCCAGCAAGACAACGGTTCCGACCGGCATAGGCCGTTCAGCGGCGGGATTTCTTTCCCGGCATCCCCGGCAATGCAGACGATGCAGGCGGATAGGCGCCATATCGGCATAAAATGGAGCCGGGCGCAAAAACGGGATCCCTCCGGAAGCCGCCCGGCCGAAAACCCCGTTACAGGATCCCGACCAGGTATTTGGTGACGAAATAACCGCCCACGACCAGCCAGACATACAGCAGTCCCGCCAGCACGAAGGGCTTCGCCCCGGCATGTTTGAACTTGTCGATGCTCGTTTCCGTACCCAGCGCCGTCATGGCCATCGTCAGCATGAACGTATCGACATATTCGATGGCGCCGTTCAACGGAATGTCGCGGACACTCTCCGCCCCGGTCAGGTATTGCAGCAGCGAATTGAGGCCGATGACCGCGATGAAGCCGAAGGCGAACCACGGAATGGTAATTTTGCTCTTCTCCTTGTGCCCTCCGGCGGTTTTCCGGCGGCCCGCCAGCACGAACCCCAGGATAACCAGCACGGGCGCAAGCATCATCACGCGGATCATCTTGGTAATGGTGGCCGTCCCAGCGATTCCCAGCGTATCGGTCGGATCCATTGCGTTGCCCGCCCCCGCCACATGGGCCACCTCGTGCAGCGTGCTGCCCGTATAGACGGCCACGCCCGTGTCCGTGAGCCCGTCGAGCATCCCCGTGCGGTACATCAGGGGGTAGAGGAACATCGAGAGGGTGCCGAAAATCACGACCGTGGAGACGGCAATGGCGGTTTTGTACCCCTCGCATTTCACGACCGGCTCGGCACCCAGCACGGCCGCCGCGCCGCAGATGGCACTGCCCGTCGAGGTCATCAGCGCCGTGTCGCGGTCGATCTTCAGCAGGCGTCCCAGCAGGATGCCGCCCAGGATCGTGACCGTCACGACGACCAGGTCGACCGCGACGGCCGGGATGCCCACAGCCGCCACCTCGGAGAGCGTCAGGCGGAACCCGTAGAGGATGATGCCCCAGCGCAGCACCTGCTTGGTACAGAACCTGATACCGGGCACCCACGTTTCGGGCAGTTTGTTGCGCAGGCTGTTGGCATAGAGCATGCCCAGCACGATGCCAACGATCAGCGGGCTGAACGAAAGTTTCTTTACGAGGGGGAACTCGGCGATGTAGAATGCCGCGAACGAGAACAGGACGATCAGCAGAATCCCGTGCAGGGTATTCGCCCTGTTACCTTTTTTCAACATATCCTTCGTGTTTTTAAGAAGCCGTTATAACTTTTCCTTTGTTTCGCCGGCAAAGATCGCATCTTTTGGCGGGATATGGAACAAGAACCGGTTATCCTACATAACATAAAGTTATAATGAAAGCCGCAGCCGTACAGCGATGCGCAGAAACGGGAACGGGAACGAGAACGGAATGCGGGATACGGGATGCCCGCCGGGTCAGCGGTCGGCCCGGGCGAAATCGACGAACTGCCGGACAAGCCGGGCAGGTTCGGCCTCGGGATGCACGAACACGAAGTCGCGCGTGAGCGACAAGGAGTCGACATCGACGATACGCAGCGTACCGCTGCGCAGCTCGTCCACGACCGAAATCACCGACAGGATGGCCATGGCGTCGCTGTTGCGCACGAATGCCTTGATCCCCTCGGTCGAACCGAGGCGCATCACCACGTTCAGTTCCGGGATGCGGATCCCGGCCTTGCCGAGTGCCGTCTTGATGACTTCGAGCGTCCCCGACCCGCCCTCGCGCAGCACGAGGGGAATCTGCCGTAAACGGTCGGGCGTCACGGCATCCGTGCGCGCATAGGGGCCGCCCGTACGTGCGACCAACACCAGTTCGTCGGGCGCGAAGAGCGTATAGTGCAACCCCTGCCGGCGGCTGAGGCTCTCGACCATCCCCAGGTCGATGCTGCGCCCGCACAGTGCCTGTTCGACCTGGTCGCTGTTACCCGACATCATCGAGACCCGCACGCCGGGGAAGCGCGTGGTGAAGCGGGCGAGGATCGGCGGCAGGAGGTATTGGGCGATGGTCGTGCTGGCACCGAGGCGCAGTTCGCCCTCGACCGCACTCGCGCAGAGGCTCATCTCATACTCCATGCGGCGGTAGTCGCCGGCCAGCCGTTCGGCGCAGGTCAGCAGGGTCTCGCCCGCCGCGGTGAGTTCCAGGCGGCTGCCGCGGCGGACGAAGAGCTGCACCTTGTAACGGGATTCGAGCTCACCGACATGCTTGCTGACGGCGGGCTGGGAAATGAACATCTGCTCGGCAGTCCGGGTGAAACTGAGCGTCCGGGCCGCGGTGATGAAAACTTTAAGTCGGAAATCGTCCATAACTTTCGTAGGTTATCGGCGCAAGGCCACCAGCCATAGTGTCCTCAACCCAGATGCCCGTCTTGGGCGAACTCCTTTACCGACTTGATATAGTGGTCGATAGTCTCCTGCATCGAAACGAACGATTTACCTCCCGCGGCATTCTTGTGGCCGCCGCCGTTGAAGTACTTGCGGGCGAAGAGGTTGACGTCGACATCTCCGCGCGAACGTAAACTCACGCGGATGAACTTGCGGTGGGCCAGGAACATGGCCGACATCTTCATCTTCTTGATCGTCAGCGCGTAGTTCACGAAACCCTCGCTGTCGCCCTGCTGGAACTGGAAACGGCGCATTTCGTTCTCCATCAGCGACATGTAGGCCACCGTCCCGTCCTGGATGATCTCCATCTTGCGGTTGATGACATAGCCGAACAATCGTGCGCGGCCTTCGGTATAGGCGTTATAGACGTTGTTGTGTATCTCGGGAATGCTGATGCCCTTCTCGACCAGCACCGCCACGGCGCGGAACAGCTCCGGCGTGAGGAACGAGTAGGCGAAGTTGCCCGTGTCAGTCATGATGCCCACGTAGAGCGCCTCGGCCATCTGCCGCGTAATGGCATCGGTGCCGAACAGCGCTTCGATGATGCTGTATACGAGGAAACAGGTGCTCGACGAATCGGGATACGAGAACGAGAGGTCGAAATGCCCGTCGGGCGAAAGGTGGTGGTCGATCAGCACGCGGCGCGCCGTGGTGTTGGCCTCGATCGTATCGCTCAGGATTTCGAGCCGCGACACGGCGTTGAAGTCGAGGCAGAAGAGCAGGTCGGCCTCGGCGATGGCGCGCACGGCATCGCCCGCAGTGTCGTTCTTGAAGACCACGACCTGGCCGATACCCGGCATCCAGTCGAGAAAATAGGGGTATTTGTTCGGGACGATGCACGTCACCTCGTGTCCCATTCCCCGCAGCACCTCGGCCCATGCGAGCGAAGAACCCACGGCATCGCCGTCGGGATTGGTATGGGCGACAATCACGATCTTCCGGTTTGCCGGGGCGAGAAGTTCCCTGAGGGATTCGATACGCTCTTTCGATAGCTCCATTTCAGCCTTGCTTCACATTGGTGATACTGGGCAAAGGTAGCAAAAAAGAGGGAGATAACAAACCGCGCCCGCCGATGCATACTGAATTTGCACGTTTGCATACACCCCGCAGCCGGGAATTTCGTTAATTTTGTCCCGGCTAACCAAAACCGTACGTATGAAAAAACTCATGTCCCTGCTGCTGGCAGGCCTGCTCCTGGCAACGGCCGCCGCGACGGCCGCCGCTCCCTATGCCAACAACCGCGCCCCGCTGCGCGAAAAGCCCTTCGTGAAACTTCCGCTGGGCGCCATCCGCGCGACCCGACCAGGCATGGCCGACGGGGCACCTCGATTCGGTCTACCCCGAGGTGATGGGCCCGCGCAACGGCTGGCTGGGCGGCGACGGCGACGTCTGGGAACGCGGCTGGATCGACGGGCTGCTGCCGCTGGCCTATATCCTCGGCGACAGGCAGCTGATCGAAAAGACCCGCCCCTGGGTCGAGTGGGCGCTCGGCAGCCGGCAGCCCGACGGCTATTTCGGCCCGGCGGAAGACCGTCCGTTCGAAAGCCCGGCCATACAGCGCGACAACGCCCGCGACTGGTGGCCCAAGATGGTCATGCTCAAGGTGCTGCAACAATACTACTCGGCGACGGGCGACGAGCGCGTCATCGAACTGATGAGCGCCTATTTCCGTTACCAGCTGCGCGAGCTTCCGAAGACCCCGCTGGGGCACTGGACTTTCTGGGGCGAACAGCGCGGCGGCGACAACCTGGGCATCGTCTACTGGCTTTACAACATCACGGGCGACGAATTCCTGCTGGAGCTGGGCGACCTGATCCACCGGCAGACGCTCGACTGGACGGGCATCCTCGCCGGCGGGGAGGTGATCCCGACGCCCTTCTCGCTGCACTGCGTGAACCTCGCGCAGGGGATCAAGGAGCCGGTGGTCTACTACCAGCGCAGCAACGACCCGGCGCATGTGGCGGCCGTGAAGAAAGGCTTCGCGGACATACGCCGCTACATCGGCCTGCCGACGGGGTTGTACGGGGGCGACGAAGCGCTGCACGGCGCCGCCCCGACGCAGGGTTCGGAGCTTTGCACGGCCGTGGAGATGATGTACTCGCTGGAGGAGATGGCCGAAATCACGGGCGACGTGCAGTTCGCCGACCACCTGGAGCGCGTGGCGTTCAACGCCCTGCCCACGCAGGCCACGGACGCCTATGACGCCCGCCAGTACTACCAGCAGGTCAACCAGGTGATGATTACCGACCACCGCCGCAATTTCGAGCAGAGCCACGACGGCACGGACATCCTCTACGGCCTGCTGACAGGCTATGCCTGCTGCACGTCGAACATGCACCAGGGATGGCCCAAGTTCACGCAAAACCTGTGGTATGCCACCCACGACGGCGGGCTGGCCGCGATGGTCTACTCGCCCTGCAACGTCACGGCCGAAGTGGCCGGCGGCGTACGGGTGACGATCGCCGAGCGGACGCAATACCCCTTCGACGAGCAGATACGTTTCGAGATAAGGATCGACGGCCGCAAGGTGAAAACGGCCGAATTCCCGCTCCGCCTGCGCATCCCCGGCTGGTGCGAGGGGGCGACCGTAGCGGTGAACGGTCAGGCCGTGGCGTCGCCCGGGAAAGGTTCCGTGGCGGAAGTACGGCGCGCATGGCGCACGGGCGACGTGGTGACGCTCCGCCTGCCGATGGAGGTCGCCGTCAGCCGCTGGTACGAACGCTCGGCCGTCGTCGAGCGCGGGCCGCTGGTCTACTCGCTGCGCATCGGCGAACAATGGTCGAAAGTCCGCAACCCGGGCAAACAGATTTACGGCCCGTGGTATTACGAGGTGCGGCCTACGACCCCGTGGAACTACACGCTCTTCGAGGAGGACGTCCGTCCCGAACGCATTGCAGAGGCATTCAGGGTCGAGCGGCGCGATATCGGCGACGCCTATCCGTGGACGCTGGAAAACGCCCCGGTGGAGATCAAGGCGCGCGGGCGCAGGCTCGACGAATGGGTGCTCTACCAGGAGAGCGCCGGCCCCCAGCCGTACAGCACCAACGAGACCGCCAATCCCGCCGAAGAGATCACGCTGATCCCCTACGGCTGCACGACGCTGCGCATCACCGAGTTCCCCCTGACGCGCGACCTGCGCAAGAACTGGTAGTGCGCCCGAAAGGCAGGGCGGGGAAAAGATAGTGTCTGGAAACGGGTGTCCGGGAAAGCGGATGCCGCGGGGAGGGATCCGATGCCGGGGAAAGCACCGTGACGGGAACCCGCAACCCGGAAGAAGGGAGGTTGACGGAAGAAAGGGAACCGCCCGGAAAGCATGGCGCCGGGAGGGAGAGCACAACGTTTCCGGGGGAAGTCCGGCAACGAGAAACGGCGCACGAGGGGATATGACCGTCGTGCGCCGTCCTTTTTTCGGGGAGGGGCAGCCCGTTTTCCGGGGGCCGGAGCCCCTTTCCGGGACGGCGATTGGCACGGTTCGGGATTTTTGCGTAGCTTTGCAAATCTAAATCACACGTTATGGCTTCTTGTCTCCAGGTGGAAAACCTCACCAAATCGTACGGCGAGCAGGTGCTCTTCGAAAATATCTCGTTCACGATCGAGGAGGGCCGGCGCGTGGCCCTCGTGGCGAAGAACGGCACGGGGAAAACCACGCTGCTGAACATCATCGCGGGGAAGGAAAGCCACGACGCGGGAAGCGTCGTGCCGCGCCGCGACCTAAGGATCGCCTACCTGGAACAAAGCCCCGCATACCCGGCAGGAATGACCGTACTGGAAGCCTGCTTCCACTCGGAGAGCCCCGCCCTGAAGGCCATCGCGGAGTATGAGCGGGCGATCGGCGATGCGTCGGGCGAAGGGTTGCAGGAGGCAATGGCGCGGATGGATGCCCTCGAAGCGTGGGATTACGAGCAGCGCGCCAAGCGGATCCTTTCACGGCTCAGGATCCGCGACTTCGGGCAAAAAGTGGAGACCCTCTCGGGCGGGCAGCTCAAGCGCGTGGCGCTGGCCAACGTGCTGATCAGCGAATCCGACCTGCTGATCCTCGACGAGCCGACCAACCACCTCGACACCGACATGACCGAGTGGCTCGAAGAGTACCTCGCGGCGAGCAGCGCCGCACTGCTGATGGTGACCCACGACCGGTATTTCCTCGACAGCGTGTGCAGCGACATCCTCGAAATGGAAAACCGCCGGATCTACCACTATGCCGGCAACTACTCCTATTACCTGGAAAAGAAACAGGAGCGCGAAACGGCCGACGCGGCACAGCGGGCGAGCGAGATGAACCTCTACCGCCGCGAACTGGAGTGGATGCGCCGCCAGCCGCAGGCGCGGGCGACCAAGGCGCGGTCGCGCATCGACGCGTTCCGCGATCTCGAATCGCGGCTCAAAACGACGCGCCGCAGCGGCGAGGTGCGGCTCGACGTCGGGGCGTCGCGGATCGGCACCAAGATATTCGAGGCCCGCGACGTGAGCAAGCGCTTCGGCGACGTGGTGATCCTCGACAAGTTCAACTACAACTTCACCCGCTACGAAAAGCTGGGGATCGTGGGCGACAACGGTTGCGGCAAGTCGACGTTTCTCAAATTGCTGACGGGCATCGAACGACCCGACAGCGGTGTGATCGACATAGGCGAAACCGTTCGCTTCGGCTATTACAGCCAGCAGGGGCTAGAGTTCGACGACTCGATGAGGGTGATCGACGTGGTGACGGCGATCGCCGAACAGGTCGAACTGGGCGACGGGCGGCGGATGAGCGCCTCGCAGCTGCTGCAGCATTTCCTCTTCACACCGGAAACGCAATACAATTACGTGGCACGCCTGAGCGGCGGCGAGCGGCGGAGGTTATACCTCTGCACGGTGCTGATGCAGAGCCCCAATTTCCTGGTGCTGGACGAGCCGACGAACGACCTGGACATCGTAACGCTGGGTATTCTGGAAGAGTACCTGCAAGCGTTCAGAGGCTGCGTGATCGTGGTGTCGCACGACCGTTATTTCGTGGACAAGGTCGCCGACCACCTGCTGGTTTTCTGCGGCGGGGGCGAAATCAAGGATTTTGCGGGAACCTACTCGGAATACGTGGCCTGGAAGCGCGAATACGAAGCGGCACGCCGCACCGAAGCCGCACAGGCCCGACCCAAACCGCAGGCGGCGAAAACACAGGCGGCGGAGGCTGTGCCGCGCAAGCTCTCGTTCAACGAAAAGCGGGAGCTGGAAGCGCTCGAAACGGAAATCCCGGCGCTCGAGGCCGAGAAAGCGGCACTCGAGGCGTCGCTCTCGTCGGGGACGCTCCCGGTGGAGGAGCTCACGGCGCAGTCACGGCGCATAGCGGAGCTGATCGCGTCGATCGACGAAAAGACGATGCGCTGGCTGGAGCTGAGCGAGCGGTGAGGGCAGGCATCCTGTCCGGCGGAACGGCCTGCGGCAGGGCCTGGGGGCGCGTCCAAGATCCGAAAAAACCCGCGCTTGCGAAAGCGCGGGCATGAATCCGTACAATCCGATTACCTTTTTATATTCAGCAGCGTGAGGTTTTCCAGCACGGTCTGCTGCGCCACACGCTGGATGTATTCGGCCTGTTCGGCCGGGAAACCCAGCGTGCAGTCGGTCTGGTAGGGCTTGCCGTAGATCGTGGTGAAAATCACGTTGGCGGCCAGGTAGCTGCCCAGCGGCCCGGGGTGGAAACAATCCTGCGCATAGAGCACGTAATCGGGCCTTTCGGCACGCACCCGGCGCCATGCCATGCCCACGGGTGCGCACCATGCGTCGTTGTCGTAAGCCATTTCGAGGTAGCTGGTAATCAGCCGTTCCTGCATGGTGCCGTAGCTGTTGGCGGGCGGGTACTCCGGAATCGGGAAGCGGTTGCCGTTCTTATGCCCCCACGTCATGTAGAAGATCACGCGGGCATCGGGCGACGCGACGTGCACCAGGCTGTCGAGCGTACGCGCCGCAGGGTAGACTTCCCGTGCGACCTGCCGGGTCGGCATGGCCGGTGCGGAACTCTGCTCCTGGAGGATGACGTAGTCCCAGCCGCCCGCGGCGATGGCGTCGAGCAGTTTCTGGTTTTTCAGGTGGCCGGAAAGGCGCTCGCCGCCCTTGAGGAAGCGCGTACAGGAGAGTTTCACCTTCTGCGTCGCGGCGATCTGCCGGACGGTGGACGGCATGTCGTTGTAATAGGTATAGCTGTTGCCGACCCACAGCACCCGCAGCGAATCGGTGTCACGCGCCTGCGCAAAAAAGGGCACGAACAGCAACAACAGGAATTTCAGGACGATCTTGGTCATAGGTCTGAGGTTTGGATTGGGTTGATCTGTTTTTTTGTGTTCAGGATGTCCCCGTCGGCCGGATCATGCCCTGCGCGGGAGGCGGGTCGTACCGGGCGGGGCCGTCGACCGGAGAACGAACCGTCCCGGCAAAGCCTCCCCGGGCAAATGCCCCAAAACGTCGGGGGGGGGCACCTACCCTTTCGTCCGGTGGTCGGCGGCGTATTTGCGGCACCAGGCGGCGATCCCGCATTCGCCGCACTTGGGGCTGCGCGCCATGCAGACGTAACGTCCGTGGAGGATCAGCCAGTGGTGAGCCACCGGCAGCAGGTGCGAAGGGATGTTCTTTTCGAGCGTCAGCTCGGTCTGCAACGGAGTTTTCGAATTGGTAGTCAGCCCGATACGGTTCGAGACACGGAAGACATGCGTGTCCACCGGCATCACCTCCTTCTGCCACAGCACGGCACCCAGCACGTTGGCCGTCTTGCGCCCCACGCCCGGCAGGCGCTGCATCTGCTGCAGGTCGCTCGGCACCTCGCCCCCGAACTCTTCGCACAGCATACGTGCCATGCCCGCGAGGTTGCGGGCCTTGTTGTTCGGGTAGGAGATGCTCCGGATATAGGGGTAAATCTCCTCGGCCGTGGCCTTCGCCATTTCGAACGGCGTGGGGAAGCGCTCGAACAGGGCGGGCGTAGTCATGTTGACCCGCTTGTCGGTACACTGCGCCGAAAGGATCACGGCCACGAGCAACTGGTAGGGATCCGTATAGTGCAATTCGCTCTCGGCCACGGGCATGTGCTCCGAGAACCAGGCGATAACGCCGTCGTAACGCTCTTTGGTAGTCATAGTCGTTGTTTTTTACGTCGGAACAAAATCTTCTTCACGAGGAGCCCGCAGCCTTCGGGGCAGAACAGCAGGCGCGGACAGGCAGCCACGTCGCGGCGCCACCGGGCGAGGTATTCGCCGACGGAACCGTTCCAGGAGAGTACCCACAACGCGACCGAACTGCGCCGCCGCAGGATGCGGAACCGGTTGCGGCGTGCACCGTAACGGGCATCGAACCACAGGCTTATGTCCATCAGGGAGTCGCAGAAGGCGATCCGGCGGGGATATTCCGTGCTATGGCTCACGCTCTGCGGCAGGCGGCGGTGCACCGCCGTGATGGCCGGGAGGTAGCGCACACGGCTGCAGGCAGCGAACCAGAGCCACATCGGGGCGTCGTCGGTAAGCCATTCGGGGTGCTCGTCGGGACGTACCTCGGCATAGTAGCGGGCGATGAGGTCGCGGCGCGCCAGCGTGGCGCAGTTGGCGATGGTGAGCCGGCAAAGCAGGCGGTCGAAGTCGGTAAAGTGCTCCTCGTGGTCGGGTTCGGTGAGGCCGGTGTTCTGGTAATAGTTGCTGGCGCGCGTATAGCACATCCCGCACGAGGGGTCGGATTCCAGCAGGTCGGCCTGCATCTGCAACTTGCGGGGGTCGCTCCACCAGTCGTCGCCGTCGCAGTAAGCCACGTATTTCCCGCGGCAGGCCTCGAACGTGCGGCGGTAGTTGGCACGCCAGCCCACGTTACGTTCGCCCGTGACGAAGCGCACGCGGCCGGGGTATTTCGCCGCGTATTCGCGGCAGATAGCGGCCGTGGAGTCCGCACTGCAATCGTCGCCCAGCACCAGTTCGACGTCAAATGAGGTCTCCTGCGCCAAGATGCTTTCGACAGCCTGGCGGAGGTAAGCTTCGTGGTTGTAGGTGGTCATGCAGACCGATACGAGCGGGGTTTCCATAGCCGGATCAGAGTTTGGTCAGTTTGGCGAATTTGGCCAGCAGGGTCTTTTCGCCCGCGCCATCGAAGGCCACGACCAGCTTGTGGTCGGTGGCGAGGGTCTCGATGCGCTGCACGATACCCACGCCGAACTTGGGGTGCTCGACGCGCTGCCCCACGGTATAATCGCCGCTGACGGGCATCGCCTCGCCCAGGGGCACGCCGCCGTCGGCCGCCTGCCGCACACCGATGCGGCGCATGCCGTCGATCGAGGGGCGCGGAACCTGGACGAGCGCCGGGTCGGGACGCCCCTGCGGGCGGGCGTCGCGGGGTGCCGCAGCCCGGGCGAAACGCCTTGCGGGGCCGGATTCGCCGTCGGAGGGGCGGCCGCCGAAATTGCCGCGGCCGGGGTTGCTGCCCGGCCGGCCGCCGCCATTGTTCCCGCCCGCAGCCTGCTGTTTCTGCTGGAAACGGTAGTCGAAGCGGCGGCGCAGTTCGTCGATGGCCGAAGGCGCTGCCCCGTCGGGCGAGCGGTGCGGACGGGCGTCGTCGGTGTCGGAACCGAAGTCGGCCCTGACATATTTCGGGTCGATCTCGCGCAAGAAGCAACTCGGGCGCGAGAACTCCATGTTGCCCCACTTGAAACGCATCTCGGCGTAGGAGATCGTCGCCTCGACCTTGGCCCGGGTGAGCGCCACGTAGAACAGGCGCCGCTCCTCCTCCATGCCGTCGGGCGACTCGGCGGCCCGCTGCGAGGGGAAGAGGTTTTCCTCCAGCCCGACGATATACACGTATTTGTATTCCAGCCCCTTGGCCGAGTGGACGGTCATCAGCGTCACCTTGTTGCGGTCTTCGGGGTCGTCCTTGTCCATGTCGGTCACCAGCATGACGTTCTGCAACCACTCCTCGATGGTCGCCTCTTCGTCCTGCGGACGCTCCCCGTTGCGGATTTCGGCGTCGCACCGCTCCTTGAACTCCTGCATCGAGTTCAGCAACTCCTCGATATTGTCCAATGCCGAGGTCGCCTCGGGGGTATTCTCGGCACGGTAGGCCGCGAGGATGCCCGAGCGAGTGGCGATCTCGAGCCCGAAGTCGTAAAGCCCCTTCTCGTTGCGGGCGAGCGACAGCGAGCGGATCATCGCCACGAAGTCCGCCACCTTGCGGGCGATGGTCTTCTGCACGGGGTCGGCGGCCGGTTCGGCGACCAGCGCGTCGACCGCCTCCCACATCGAGACGCCCCGCTCGGCGGCCAGCTGCGCGATGCGCTGCACGGTCGTGTCGCCGATGCCGCGCGTCGGGTAGTTGACGATGCGTTTGAACGCCTCGTCGTCGCGCGGGTTGATGACCAGCCGGATATAGGCCAGCATGTCCTTGACCTCCTTGTGGTCGTAGAACGAACTGCCCTTGTAGATGCGGTAGGGAATGCCGCGGCGGCGGAGGTTATCCTCCAGCACGGCCGACTGGTTGTTGGTGCGGTAGAGGATCACCGCTTCCGACCAGTCGTCGCCCGTCGAGCGGACTTTGTCGCGCAGGTCGGAGACCACTATTTCGGCCTCCTCGCGGTCGGTATAGGCCTTGAGGATGCGGATCGGCTCACCCACGTCGCCGGCCGAGAAACAGTGCTTCTCCATGCGCTTGGAGTTGCGGACGATGACCGAATTGGCCGCATCGACGATCGTGCGGGTCGAGCGGTAGTTCTGCTCAAGCTTGAAGACCTTGGCCGCAGGAAAATCCTTCTGGAAGGAGAGGATGTTCTCGATCTTGGCACCGCGGAACGAGTAGATCGACTGTGCGTCGTCGCCCACGACGCAGACCCGGGAGTGGAGCTGCGACAGGCGGCGGATGATGACGTACTGGGCGTAGTTGGTGTCCTGGTACTCGTCCACCAGGATGTATTTGAACAGCTCCTGGTAACGCGCCAGCACGTCCGGGGCGTCGCGCAGCAGGATGTTGGTCTGCAAGAGCAGGTCGTCGAAGTCCATCGCGCCGTTGCGCTTGCAGCGCTGGCAGTAGATATTGTAGACATTGCCGAACTCGGGGATCTGCGCCTGCCGGTCTTCGGCGGCATAGACCGAGTTGGCGAGGTAGGCGCCGGGCGTCACCAGGCAGTTCTTGGCGTAGGAGATACGCGACGCGATGAGGTTGGGCTTGTATTTCTCGTCCGCGAGGTTCAGTTCGCGGACAATGGTCTTGATGAGGTTCTTGCAGTCCGAGGGCTCGTAGATCGTAAACGACTCGGGAAAACCGATCTTTTCGGCGTTCTCGCGCAGGATGCGCGAAAAGACCGAGTGGAACGTACCCATGCGGATATAGCGGCTGCGGTTATCGGGGATCATCTGCGCGATGCGCTCGCGCATCTGCTGGGCGGCCTTGTTGGTGAAGGTGAGCGCCAGGATGTTGAAGGGCGCCACGCCCTGCTCGATCATATAGGCGATGCGCGCGGTCAGCACGCGCGTCTTGCCCGAACCGGCGCCGGCGATAATGAGCGACGGGCTGTCGTAGTTGACCACGGCAGCGAGCTGTGCGGGGTTCAGGCCTTGCAGTATCGGAGATTCTTTGGGTTCCATGGCTGCAAAGTTAATACTTTTTCGCAAGCCCTCTCCGAAAAGGCGCGCCTTTCTCCGAAAAGGCCGCAGGGACGGCGCCCAAGGATGGCGCACGGGGCAAACCGAAGGATGGCGCAGATGAAGGCGGGGCAAGAGGCACGTGTAAAGCGGACGGGAGCGGACGGAATGCCTGCAGGGAGGCACACGAAAAACGGAGGGGCAGGCCGGGTGGAAGGACAGAAGCCGCACGGTAAAACCGGGAGAGGAGGGAAAGGTGCCGAAACCACGTCAGAGCCCCGCCCCGGTCGTTTCGGGGGACGGGATTATGGGCAATCCGGGCGGAAATGAAAAAAATCCCGGAAAAAATAATATCTTTGCATTACTTTCGTTAAGAGGTTAAATCCGACGACAATACGGCAACGTTTGCGCCGGGCGGATGCGGAGGCTGCGGGCAAAAGATGCCGGGCGCAGGGTATGAAGCATGAAATTCAACATATAATAAAACAATGAGCGAAGTCATCAACATCAAAGAACTCAACGAGCGGATCGAACGCGAATCGGTATTCGTCGATACGCTCCGCACGGAAATGGGCAAGGTCATCGTGGGGCAGAGCCATCTGGTCGACACGCTGCTGATCGGGCTGCTGTCGAACGGACACATCCTGCTGGAAGGCGTGCCCGGACTGGCCAAGACACTGGCCATCACCACGCTGGCAAAAGCCGTGGATGCCGGATTCTCGCGTATACAGTTCACCCCCGACCTGCTGCCGGCCGACCTGATCGGTACGCTGATCTACTCGCAGAAGAACGAGGAGTTCGTGGTCAAGAAAGGCCCCGTGTTCGCCAACTTCGTGCTGGCGGACGAGATCAACCGCTCCCCGGCCAAGGTGCAGTCGGCACTGCTCGAAGCCATGCAGGAGCGGCAGGTGACCATCGGCGACCAGACCTACCCGCTGCCGCAGCCGTTCCTGGTGCTGGCCACGCAGAACCCCCTGGAGCAGGAGGGTACCTACCCGCTGCCCGAGGCGCAGGTCGACCGATTCATGCTCAAGGCCAAGATCTCCTACCCCAAGAAGCAGGAGGAGCGCGACATCGTGCGCATGAACCTCTCGGGCGCTGGCATGCCTCAGGTCAACAAGGTCATCTCGCCCGAGGACATCATCAAGGCCCGCAAGGTCGTGGAGGACGTCTACATGGACGAGAAGATCGAGAAATACATCATCGACATCATCTTCGCCACGCGCGAGCCGGCGGAATACAACCTGCAGAAACTGCAGAATCTGATCGCATACGGAGGTTCGCCCCGTGCGTCGATCTCGCTGGCGAAGGCCGCACGCGCCTACGCCTTCATCCGCCGCCGCGGCTATGTCATCCCCGAGGACGTGCGCGCCGTCTGCCACGACGTGCTGCGCCACCGCATAGGCCTGACGTACGAGGCCGAGGCCGAAAACATCACCTCGGAAGAGATCATCACCGACATCCTCAACAACGTAATCGTACCCTAACGATGCAGCAGACCGAGAACGATATTCTGAAACGCGTCCGGAAGATCGAGATCAAGACCCGGGGTCTTTCGAACGAGATCTTCGCCGGAAAGTACCATACGGCTTTCCGCGGACGGGGCATGTCGTTTTCCGAAGTCAGGGAGTACCGTGCGGGCGACGACGTGCGCGATATAGACTGGAACGTGACGGCGCGCTCGCGCAAACCCCACATCAAGATCTACGAGGAGGAACGCGAGCTGACGATGATGCTCCTGGTCGACGTCTCGGCATCACGCATGTTCGGCACGACCGAACGCCTGAAGAAGAACATCATCACCGAGATCGCCGCCGTGCTGGCTTTTTCCGCCGCACAGAACAACGACAAAGTGGGCTGCATCTTCTTCTCGGACAAGGTAGAGAAGTTCATCCCCCCGAAGAAGGGGCGCAGCCACATCCTGATGATCATCCGCGAGCTGGTGGGATTCCGGCCCGAATCGGCGGGGACGAAGCTCTCGGAGCCGGTGCGGTTCCTGACCAACGTCAACAAGAAACGCTGCACGACCTTCATCCTCTCGGATTTCATGGACTCCTCGAAGGACAGGGCGGCGCTGGACGACGCGCTGAAGATCGCCGGCGGCAAGCACGACCTGGTGGGCATACGCGTCTACGACCCGCGCGAAACGGAGTTGCCGGACGTGGGAATCGTCGAGATGAAAGACGCCGAAAGCGGACGTAAGGTCTGGGTCGACACCTCGTCGCGCGCCGTGAGGGAGCATTACGCCGAAAAATGGCGGCAGCGCAGCGCACAGATCGAATCGACGCTCAAGCACAACCGCATCGACACGGCGATGGTCTCGACCGAGGGCGACTATGTGTCGGAACTGATAAAACTGTTCAAACAGCGATGAAACGACTTTTTGCAATAGCGCTGCTCCTCGCGGGCGCAGCGGCGCGGGCCCAGTCCGACGTGCCGCAGGTCACGGCGCACATCCAGCCCGACAGCGTCATGATCGGCGACCGTTTCGACCTGGTGGTCGACGTCGAGAAAGACCTGGTGCAGGTGGTGCAGTTCCCCGAATTCGAGGACAAGCCGGGGAGCCCCATCGAACTCCACAAGGAGTATCCGATCGACACGCTCGAACGCGACGGCCGCCACCTCAAACTCCGCAAGCGCTACACGCTGGCGGCGTTCGAGGAGGGCAAGTGGAATCTCGGCCGCCCGGCGGTGCTCTATGCCGACAAGAACATCGTCGACACGCTCTGGGCACGCGACTCGCTCTACCTGCAGGTGGCGACCTTCCAGATCGACTCGACATCGCAGTCGATCTACGACGTGAAACCCCAGTGGAACCTGCCGTTCCGGTTCGGGGAGGTCAGCGGCTACGCCAAATGGGGCGCGCTCGCACTCGTATTGCTGCTGGCGGCGGCCTATGCGCTGAAGCGCTACCTGGAGAGCCGCGGCAAACGCCTCGGCGACCTGTTCAGGCCGTCACCGCCCCAGCCGCCGCACGTCGTGGCGATCAAGGCGCTGGAGGCGCTGCACCACCAGAAGCTGTGGCAGAACAACAAGCACAAGCAATATTATTCGGCACTGACGGACATCCTGCGCACCTACGTCGCGGCACGGTGGGGCTTCGGCGCCATGGAGATGACCTCGGACGAGATCATCGAGACGATGCGCGCGGAGGAACTGCCCGACAAGGCCCGGATGGATCTGACGGCGATCCTGCGCGACGCCGACCTGGTGAAGTTCGCCAAGGCGACGCCCGATGCGGAGCAGAACGAGGCCGACTACCTGAAAGCCTACTATTTCGTCGAGGAGACCAAGGTCGCCGAGACGGAGGAGGAGACCGAAGGGCAGGAGCCGGTGAAAAACTAAAATGCGTGACAGATGTATAAACTCATATACACAGCGGTGTTCCTCCTGGCCGCACTCGGGGCTTCGGCGCAGAACATGCCCGAACGCAGCGAGGTGCGGCGCGGCAACCGGCAATACAACAAGGGCAACTACGAGAAGAGCATCGAACGTTACGAGCGGGCGCTGGAGGCCGCACCGGAGTCGTTCGAGGCGACTTACAACCTCGGCAACGCCCTCTACAAGGCCGAGCGGTTCGACAAGGCCGAGCAGACGATGCGCAGGGCCGCGGCCGACTCGCTGCGTACGGACGAGGAGCGCGCCGAAGCGTTCTACAACCTGGGCAACGCCCAGTTCAAGCAGCAGAAATACAAGGAGGCGCTCGAAAGCTACAAACAGTCGCTGCGGCTGAACCCTGCCGACCAGCAGGCCAAGTACAACTACGCCTACACCAAGCGCCTGATAGACGACAACGAGGACGGCGGCGGTGGCGGCGACGACGACAAGAACCAGGACAAAGACCAGAACCAGGATCAGCAGCAACAGGGCAACGGACAGGACAAACAGGACGGCGACCAGCAGCAGGACGACAAGGGCCAAAAGGGCGATGACCAGGAGCAGCAGGGCGACCGGCAGCAGGATCCTTCGCAGCCGGACAAGGAGGGCGAAGGCGACCAGGAGGGGCAGCAGCAGCCCGTTCCGGCGGGTATCTCCCCGCAGGAGCAGGAACAGATGCTCGACGCCATCCAGGCCCAGGAAGACCGCACGCAGGACAAGCTGAAGGAGAAACAGGGCGTCGTCGTCCGGGGAACGAAAAACTGGTAAAACACAAGGACTATGCATTTCGCATCACCATACTATCTGTGGCTGCTGACGGCACTCGTACCGATGGCCGGCTACTACGTCTGGCGGACGTTGCAGGGCGGGGCGGCGATACAGATCTCGTCGGTCGACGGTGTCGTGCGCGCCCCGAAGACCATACGTTATTACCTGCGGCACCTGCCGTTCGTGCTGCGTGCGGCGGCATTCGCGCTGCTGGTCGTGGCGCTGGCGCGCCCGCAGGACGTGGAGCGGCTTTCGCACACGAACACCGAGGGCATCGACATCATGCTGGCGATCGACGTCTCGGGCTCGATGCTGGCACGCGACTTCCGGCCCGACCGCATCACGGCGGCCAAGGAGGTGGCCGGATCGTTCATCGCCGACCGCTACGGCGACCGGATCGGACTGGTGGCATTCGCGGGCGAGGCCTTCACGCAAAGCCCCCTGACCACCGACCAGGGGACGTTGCAGACCCTGCTGTCGCGCATCCGCAGCGGCCTGATCGAAGACGGCACGGCGATCGGCAACGGCCTGGCAACGGCGATCAACCGCCTGCGCGAGAGCGAGGCCAAGTCGAAGGTAATCATCCTGCTGACCGACGGCGTGAACAACCGCGGCGAGATCGCCCCGCTGACGGCGGCCGAGATCGCCAAGGCGCAGGGCATCCGCGTCTACACGATCGGCGTCGGCACCGAGGGCATGGCGCCCTACCCCGCCGTGGACATCTACGGCACGCCCACGGGCGGCACGGTGATGGCCAAGGTCGAGATCGACGAAAAGACCCTGCGGTCGATCGCCGAGATGACGGGCGGGGAGTATTTCCGCGCCACGGACAAAGCCAAGCTGAAAGCCATTTACGACCAGATCAACCAAATGGAAAAGAGCAAGGTGGAGGTTACGGAACACGTCACCTACCACGAACAGTACCTCCTGTGGGCGCTGGCGGGGCTGCTGCTGCTGTTCGCGGAGTTCCTGTTCGCAAACCTGGTGCTCAAACGGATACCCTGACGGGCACCACGCCCCGGACGCCGGCAAAGCCCTCCCTTTGCCGGAAGGAAGATTGCGGAGGGAATGTCGCTGTCCGACAGGCACCCCAGGTGCCCTAATGCAAACCCGGCGGGTCGGACAGGGACAGCAAACGGGAAACAATACGCCGGGCAGGCATTCGTTATGTTCAGATTCGCAAATCCGCAATATCTCTGGCTGCTGCTGGCAATACCGGCACTGGTACTGATCTTCTGGGCAGCGGCGGCACGCCGCCGCAAAAGGCTCGCACGCTTCGGGAACCCCGGGGTGCTGGAGGAGCTGATGCCCGAGGTTTCGACCGGGCGCACCGCACTCAAGTTCATCCTCTTCTGCACGGCCGCCGTCCTGCTCATACTGGCCGTGGCACGCCCGCAGTTCGGGTCGAAGCTCCGCGAGGAGAAGGCGCAGGGCGTGGAGATGATGCTCGTGGTCGACGTCTCGAACTCGATGCTGGCCGAGGATTTCGAACCCAACCGGCTCGAGCGCACCAAATATGCCATCAACAAACTTTTCGACGAGCTCAGGCAAGACCGCGTGGGGCTGATCGTCTTCGCGGGAGAACCGAAGGTACAGCTGCCCATCACGTCGGACTACCGCATGGCGAAGGCCTTCGCCAAGCGCATCGACCCGTCGCTGGTGTCGGTACAGGGCACGGCCATCGGCAAGGCGCTGTCACAGGCGCTGCTGTCGTTTTCGGGCGAAACGGAAGAGACACACAGCCGGGTCATCATCCTGGTGACCGACGGCGAGAACCACGAGGACGACGCCCTGGCGGTGGCCAAACGCGCCGCGGAGATGGGCATACGCATCTACACCATCGGCATCGGCACGCCCGAAGGCGCCCCGATCCAGATCGGCGGGGAGTTCATCAAGGACGAGAAGGGCGATATGGTCGTCTCGAAGCTCGACGAGAAGATGCTCTCCGAGGTGGCCCAGATCACGGGCGGCGCCTATGTGCGTTCGACCAAGCAGTCGATCGGCCTCGACGAGATCGTAAAGAGCATCAACGAAATGGATCAGACCGAGTTGTCGATGATGCGTTTCGAGGAATTCAACGAGCAGTACCAATACCTGCTCATCGCAGCGCTCGTGCTGCTGCTGGCGGAGTTCCTGCTGCTCGACCGCCGCAACCCGCTGCTGGCGCACCTCAACATTTTCCGCGAGAAGTAACCGGAGGGGTTGCGTGCGCGCAGCGACGGCCGGATTGCAGAGATAAAAGGAGGACAAGGACGCAAAGGAACAAGGATGAGCGCAAGAATAAGCCGGAACAAAGACGGAAGGGTACGCGGACGAGCGCAAAGATAAACCGGGACAAGAACGCAAGGGTACGCGGACGGGCGCAAGGATAAACGAACAAGGAAAACACAATCGGGAAACATAGCCGGGAAACGGGCGGCGGGATCAATAGCAAAGAACCGACCCGACATGGAAAAGGGCTGTCAGGCATATCGCTGACAGCCCTTTTTATTTACACTGCCATCCGGGGCATTTCAGGCCACGCGGTTCCCGGGAGGCCGGAAAGACTTGGCGCCCCCCTTTCCCATTGTAGCGGCAGGCACATCGCGGGAAAGCATCCCGGGAATCCGCCCCAGCGGGGTTACTCCACGACAATCTCGTCGGTGAAAATCCAGCCGCCGGGATGGCCGTTGTGCAGGGCTTTCAGCCGCACGTAACGCGCCGCCGTTTGGCCCGACCAGCCGAACTCGCGGTAGCAATCCTGCTTGTATTCGAACGGGATGTCGTTTTCGACCGAGGCAAGGGGCGTATAGTGCCTGTCGTCGTCCGAAACCGAGATTTCGACCGCACGGGGCATCCAGATGTCGGCATAGAAACCCTGCATGAAACAGGCCGCGATACGTTTCACAGGCAGGCGTTCCCCGAGGTCGACGACCAGTTCGACATCCGTATCGAGCCACCCCTGCCAGCGGCGGTCGCCGTAGTTCCACCCGCCGCGCAACCCGTCGGTCAGCGAAGCGTCGCCCGCAGCCGGGTATTTCGGGCTGTAAGGCGTACGGTAAGCCACCTGCCTGCCGGTCGAGAGGCAATGCAGGGTATCGAGCGATTCGGGGCGGGGGCCGACGGCATTTTTCTGGTCGAAGGGGTGGTATCCGCGCTGCTGCATCCACGCCACGGCGTCGAGCACGCGGGCGTGGAAGTCGTCGAAGTCCTTACGTTCGGGGGCGCTCCACCCCACTTCGGCGATCGCCAGCAGGCGCGGCCAGATCATGTGTTCGGCATGTTCGGCTGTGGGCACGTGCTCGCACCACAGGTTGCCCTGCACGCCGAGGATCATCGGCACGACATCCGCACCCAGCGAATCGGGCGCAGGGTCGTAGGAGTAGGCCTGCGCGAGGGTGAGGAACGCCGCGGCGGCGACCGGCTCGCGGGTGGGGTCGTCCTGGCAGAAATCGAGGTAGCAGTAGTTCGAGGGAGCCATCACGGCGCGGTGTCCGGCTCTGGCCGCGGCGATCCCGCCCTCGGTGCCGCGCCACGACATGACCGTGGCGCCGGGCGCGAGCCCGCCCTGGAGAATCTCGTCCCAGCCCAGCAGGCGGCGGCCCTTGGCGGCGAGGAACGTCCCGATGCGGTGCACCAGGTAGCTTTGCAGTTCATCGACGTCCTGCAGTCCCTCCCGCCGCATCCGGGCGGCACATTCGGGGCAGGTGCGCCAACCCCGTTTCGAAGCCTCGTCGCCGCCGATATGGATATATTCCGAAGGGAAGAGCCCGATCACCTCGGAGAGCACGTTCTCGAGGAATTCGAACGTCTGCTCGTTGCCGATGCAGAAATCGGAGTCCGTGTAGGGTTTGCCGCTGCACGAGAGTTCGGGGTAAACGGCCAGCACCTCCTCGCTGTGCCCCGGCATCTCGATCTCGGGAATCACCTCGATATGCAGGGCACGGGCGTATTCGACCACTTCGCGGATGTCGTCCTGCGTGTAATAGCCCCCGGCGGCCGCCGGGTCGTCACGGTGGCAGTAGCGTTTGCCGCCGAAGTTCCACCCCTCCCAGTCGGGATAGGGACGCCAGGCGGCGATGTCGGTCAGGGCGGGGTATTTTTTGATTTCGATGCGCCATCCGGCTCCGTCGGTCAGGTGCCAATGGAAACGGTTGAGCTTGTAGCGCGCCATGAGGTCGAGCTGACGTTCGACGAACTCCTTGTCGCGGAAATGGCGCGAGACGTCGAGCATGAAGCCCCGGTAACCGAAGCGCGGGGCGTCCACGATCGTGACGGCCGGAATGCGGCGGCCGTGGTGCACGGCCAGTTGTGCGAGCGACTGGAGTCCGTAGAACAGCCCTGCGGCATCGGGGGCCGTGAGCATGATCTTTGTGCGGGAGACGTCGAGACGGTAGCTTTCGGGGGCGCCGTCGCCCGTACGGAGCAGTTCGAGCGCGGGCATGTCGCCGTCGGAGGCCTCGGCAAAGGAGGCGGGGAAGAATCCGTCGGCGGCACGCTGCATCCATGCCGCGAGGTCGGCCTTGTCCTGCCCGTCGAGGTCGGTCGTGTAGAGCAGCTTGGCAGGCATACGGAAGGCACCTTCGCCCCACGTCACCTGCTGCGGAGCCGGAATGATACCCGTGGCCGGGCACCCGCCGCCGGCGCACGAAGCAAAGGCCAAAGCGGCAAGGCAAAAAGAGATAAGCGTGATTTTTTTCATAAGGTCTTTAGGTCGGGTACAACAACAAATCGGGATGAACCGGCAAAGCCGGAGGAGGGCGGAGCGAGCCGTGGCCGCAGCCGGAAGGGCGCCGCCGGAGAACAGCCAGCCAAAGGCAAACCGCAGCCGAAAACCGTCGGAGGACGGGGACAGCCGGAAGCCGAAACCGCCGACAGGCCACGACAGGCCGCCATCCGGGGCGGGTTTGCAGGCCGAAGCAGGGACAGCCCGAAGCAGGAGTATGAAAAAAGGGCCGTGCAACCCGGCTTATGCCGGGGTCGCACGGCCCTTGTCGGTCTATAAGCGGACTAATTCCACTTGGTGTCCATCATCGTCGGATTCGAACTGTCGCCGATGGCATCGTAACCATGGCCCGTAAGGTCGCGCACGATATTGCCGTAACCGCTCTCGTTGGGTTCCCATGCGTTCATGCGCCAGTAGGCAAGCAGCCCGTCGGACGTGGGATCGACATAGTTCATGTTGTTGGCGATCTCGGCCTGCGAAAGAGCCCGTGTCCATACGCGGCACTCGGCGACGTAACCGTTCAGCGTACGGCCGCGGCCATAGGAGGCTCCCAAATGGAACCCTTTCGCGTTGTCGCTCGTAAGGTCGATGGTCTCGCCCTGCGTCTCCACGCCCGTGGCATACTGCCCGTCGATGTAGATATCCCACGACGAACCTGTCCAGACGGCAGCGACATGATACCATTTCTCAAGGCTGAACGGCTTGTCGGAAGCCGCCGGCTGATAGGAGTCGTGGCAGATCTGGATGCAGTCGGGATCGACCTTCACGTCGCCGAAACGCACGCCGCAAATGCCCTCGATACCCATGATGGAGCTGATGTAAGGATCGCGGGACTGGAAGCCGAGCATGTATACGCGGGCTTCGAGCGTGAGCTGCGGAAGGGCTGCCAGGTCGGAATTCTCCTGGAACGAAGGCACATCGTAGATGTTGCCCGAACCCAGGTAAATCGCCTTGCTGATCACGGGCGTTTTCAGCACGATGAAGAGCGTGCGGCTCGGTTCGAGCACGCTTATTCCGCCGGATACGGTCTTGATGCCCACGGGGACGCAATAGGTCACGCCCTCGGCGAACTCCGAGACGGACGACACCGTGAAGTCAATCGCCGAAGAGGTGTTGTAGCCGGCCAGGATGGTCGTTTCGGTCGAACTCAGGGCATAGCTGTCCTCGGGCGGAATCTGGTAGTTTTTGCCGTACTTGTCGTTATAGGCAGCCAGCAGTTCGGGCCGCACTTCCAACTGGATCCGCACGTCGTGCTCCATAACCACCGAGGAGGATACGGTGATCGAGGTCTCGGCAGGGGGTTCGTCGATGGTCATTGATTTGTCGGGATTGTTCTGCGCATCGGTCATGTAGATCGCAGGATAGGTCTCCGCGGACTCCTGACAGCCCGTCGCCGCAGCGGCGGCGAACAACAGCGGAGCGACCAAATATTTCAGTTTCATAGTTCTCTTGTTTTAGGTTTAGTTTGCAGGGGCGAAAATCTCTGCCTCGTTCATGCTGGTATACCCGGTTACCCGGCCGACGTATACCCGGAGATAGCGGGCTTTGACGGTCTTCTTGAACTGGAATATCTTCCAGTTGTCGGCCGAGAGTTTGGGCACGAACGAAATTTCATTGGTGAGGCTATACCAGTTGGTGCCGTCCTCGCTGTACTGGAAATCGGTACATTCGGGGTTGGAGTCCTCGTAGTAGATATGCCAGCGGAAGCCGTTGATGTCGTAGGCCTTGTCCAGCGTGATGATGAAGTTGCCGCCATTCCCCCACGAATAGGACGCATTCGCGGCATGCCAGCAGTTGGAGTCGAGCTTGCCGTCGAACATGCAGGCCTTCTGCGCATCGGAATCGAGGTTCCAGACGCCGTTGGCGCCGCTCGAAGCGGTGCCCTGGTAGCAGACGATCGTCCACCCGGAGGCAGGTTCGATCTTCACGCCCGTAAGCGCCGTCGCATCGACGTCGATCTCCATCGCCGACACCGTCAACAGCAGGTAGCGTACCAATGGCTCCTTCGAGGTATAAATATCTTCCGCGGGAAGTTCCACGACGATGGGGATCAGGTAGTAACCCTTCTCGATCCCGGCAGAACTTACGGTAACGGACACCTCGTCGGACAAGAACGCACCGGCTGCCACGCCGAGCGTGCCGAGTGAAACACGCGCGGGGTCGATCGGCTCGTAGGAGGTGCCGTGCTTTTCGTTGTAGGCATCGACCAGCGAATTGTCAATAGCCAGCGGGAACGAAACGTCGGCCGGGGCAGGACGAGCCAGCTCGACCCGGATTTTTTCGTCCACCTCGCCCGTGATGGTACCGTCGTCCCCGACCAGGAACAAGTATTTGGACAAGCCGGTCGAGGTCAGACCGACGATCAGGTCGCCGCCGGCGGGGTTCACATCCTGGATCGCCTCGCGCATATACTTGTAAGGCATCGACGAATTGGCGTACTCATACTCCATGTGGTAGGCACCGAAACCGGCACCGAAACCCTGCGTGGGGTTGAAGCGCGCCATGCCCAGCAGCGAGTTGACCCTCTGGCCGTCGCGGCATTCATGCGACACGCCGCCGGTTTTCCAGAGGGACTCGAAGTTCTCGGCGAAGATATACTGCTCGGGCTTCCAGCCTTTCTTATCGGCTTCGTCGAAGCGATCCTGCAAATCGGTGTAGCCGTAAGAATTATAAGCCTGCACGATGCCGTAGTCGAAGCAGTCGGCCACATCGGCATGCACGGCATAGGGCACGCCGTCGATCATAAGCAGGCGTCCCGTCCCCGACTTGGGGCCGACGTATTTGCTCATGGCCAGGATCAGCTTCCTGAACAGCTCGTTGTCATGTCCCACGAACGGCCCCGAAGCGCCGTAGCCGGGTTCGTAGTCGACGTCGATGCCGTCGTAGCTGTACTTGTCCATCGAGTCCTTGCAGTAGGCTTTGGCGTAGGCCTCGATGGCCTCGTCGGTATATTCGCCGCCGCCGATCTCGGTGAGGAACGGCTCGGGCATCTTGTCCGAGAAGATCGTGAAGGTCACCTTCGTGCCCTTGATCTTCTGCACGAACTCCTTGTCGGCGATCTGCTCGGGGGTCAGCGAATGCCACTGGCTCCAGATGGAGATGATATCCATCGAGTCGGGAGCACTCTGCAGGCGGGTCTGGTAGGATGCGCCGACGGCCGTCCACGAACCGTACCAGCCGAAAGCGATCTTGTGCTTGGTCTTTTTGTATTCGCGCAGGGCCTGGTAGTAGGCATTATCGCGCAGGATGGGCGACTGCTGGTCGGGATGCTGCGTAATTTCACGCTCGGGATCCGTCCAATCCGAACAAGCGACGAAAAAGGCACCCACGATCGCAAGGGCCGCGACGTATTTCAAGAAATTTTTCATCTTTCGTGTTGTTTTTAGGTTCATTATTTCTTATCCCACCAGAGTTTCGTACCGCCAGTATCGGCTCCGCCGAGCAGTGCGGTGGCAGCCGCCACGCCGGCGGCATTGTTCGAGTACTCCGAACGCGGGAAGGTCATACGGCGCACCTGGACGTTGGTATCGACCTTGCCGCCGCTGAGGTTGTTGACGATCGGGATCACCTTGGGGTAACCTGTGCGGCGGAATTCCGACCAGGCTTCCTGCCCGTTGGGGAACATGGCGATCCACTTCTGCGTGATGATCCGTTCGAGTTTCTCCTCGTCCCCGGCGCCGGCATTCCATTTCGGGGAGACGGACGAAGGTTTCGAAGCGTTGTATTTCGTCGAGGCGGCCGAAGCGTCCTCGAATGCCTGGGGTTCGCTCGCACTCTCGGCATAGGTGGCCGCGGCGGCCGCGGTAAGACCGCGTTCGAGGAACGACAGTTCGATACCCGTCTTGTAGAACGATTCATCGTCACCGCCCATCTCCCAGCCGAGCATGGCGCCTTCGGCCCGCAGGAAAGCGGCCTCGGAAGCGAGGAACCACACGACGGGCGTATCCTTGGCGACGTTGGGCACCGAAAGTCCGGTATAGTCCGCCTTCAGCATCGAGCTGAGACCGCTGCGGACACCGTGGTACTTGCCATCCTCGCAGGTTTTGAAATAGGCCGGCAGGCGCGGATCGGCGTAACCGTTCATATAAGCGTCGATGGTCGCACCCATGCGGGTATCGTTATAGGCGTTCCACACCTCTTCGAGCGGATTGTATACCTGTACCGAACCGGAACTCTTGAGCCACGCCCCGTCGTCCGAAGCGGTCATCACCCCGTCCCTGACGGCTTCCTCGGCATAGGTCCGGGCAAGCCCGGGTTCGACGAAACGGATGCGCATGGCCATGCGGAGCTTGACCGAGTTGGCCAGCTTGAGCCATTTCGCATAGTCGCCCTGGTAAACGGCGTCGACCTTCTGCAACGGCCTGGCGTCGGCGGCATTGGCCGCATACTCCTTGAGCACCACGATGGCGGCATTCAGATCCGTGAGAAGGTTTTTGTAGACGGTCTCCTGCGATTCGTAGGGGTTTTCGGTCTGGCCGAAATTCGAAACGGGGATCGGGCCGTAGATGTCGGTGGTACGCTGGAGGGCCATCACCTTGATGACCTCGGCAACGGCAAAGACGTCGTCGGTAACCTGCCCGTTCTGGTAGGCGTACTTGAGGTTGAGCCATGCAGGCATCACATTGGTGAAAGCCACCGAGAAAGGCACGTTGTTGTAGTCCGTACCGTCGAGGTCGTAAGTACAGGTATAGCTGCCGCCGTTGAAGGCCTGGATCGGGGAGAGATAGCCGCCGAAGGCGTCGCCCATCAGGTTGCAGGCACGCTGGAACTCGTTGGCCCCCACGTCGCTGCACGGGATCACGGCATCCATTTGCATGGTGGTGATGTAGGTCTTCTTGTCGACCGACTGCACCGCATCGGGATTGGTGTTGAAGGATTCGAAGTCACCGGTACAGGCGGCAAGCGCCGCAGCGGCGAAAAATCCTATTGTATGATTGAATCGTTTCATTGGTCTGAAATTTTAGAATTGGAGTCTTACGCTGAAACCGATGGTACGGGCGCTGGGCTGCATGAAATAGTCGAGCCCCTGGTAATAGGTACCCGTGGACGCGGTGATCTCGGGATCGAACGGCGCCTTGTTGTAGATCATCCACAGGTTGCGGCCGACGAGCGACACGGTCATGCCGATCTTGTCGTTGAACCACCTGGAAGGCAGGTCGTAGCCCAGAGTAAGTTCACGCAGGCGGACGTTGGTCATGCTGTAAACGTAGTGTGAAAGCATCGAAAGCCCGTTGCCGTTGTTGGCGTAGAAGACCCTGGCATCGGGGACTTTCTGATCCTCGGAGATCCAGACACCGCCGTTTTCCCGGGCGTCGGCCGAATCCTGCGAGGCACCCCAGCGATCCATCAGGGCCTGCGTCGCCGAAACGCCCTGGCCGCCGATGCGGGCATCGAACAGCACGCCAAGGTTCACGCCCTTGTAGGAGAAGCGGTTGTTCCACCCCAGGCGGAAGCGGGCTTCGGTATTGCCGCCGTAAAGCCACGTATTGGGATCGGTGGTGACGGTATTGGTATTGGGGTCGACATAGATGCGTCCCTGGTCGTCGGTCTTGAGCCCCGTCACGTAGAAGTCGCCGATCGAACCGCCTTTTTTGACCTTCATGCGGTAGCCGCCGTAGTCCATGTTCACCTCGTCGACAGTCACCAGGTTACCGGCCACGTCGCGCGTGCCTTCGGGAACCAGCTCCTTCACCTCGTTGCGGTTCATCGAGAAGTTGACATTGGTCGACCACGAGAAGTCGCGCCACTTGTTCTTGTAACCCACGACCGCTTCGATACCCCAGTTGTTGACCTTGCCGGCATTGATATATGCCCGTTTGTAGCCGGTGCTGGGCGGTGCATCGTAGCTAAAAAGCTGGTTGTAGGTGTTGGTATTGTAATAGGTCACGTCCGTCCAGATCTTGTTGCCGAGGAACTTGGCGTTCAGGCCCACTTCGAACGACTTGGTGCGCTCGGGCGTAAGGTTGACAGCCGGGGCATAGGAGTCCGACGAAACGATACCGCCCGTCTGCAAGGGCGTATTGACACCGGTAATAAACCGCTGCGGGGCGTTACCCACCTCGGCATAGGAGGCACGCACCTTGAGGAACGAAATGCCGGCTTTGGAAAGGTCGGCCATCGACGAGATGACGGCCGAAAGGCCCACCGACGGGTAGAATATGTTCATATGGGGCGTGAAGGCCAGCTGCGACGCCCACTCGTTGCGCGCCGTCACGTCGAGGTAGACCATGCCGTTATATCCCAGCTGGGCGGTGGCGTAGACGGCCTGCGTCTGGTCGTGGTAGCGGTCGGCGTAGGGTTTGGTCTGCGAATGGCTCATATCCACGTTGTAGACCGAGAACTTGTTGGCGAGGGTGGCCAGGTGGCCCTCGAAGCCTTCGCCGTCGTTCTTATCGTCGAGGATGCTCGCACCCAGGTTGAACGACAGGGAAAACTTGTCGTCGAAGAAACTCTTGTTGATCGACAGCAGGGCGTCGGCGTAGAGGTTGTTGTGGTGGATCTTGTTGTTCTGGTAGTTGCCGTATTCGGAAGCGAACAGCTTGTCGGACGAGGCATAGATCTTGCGCGTATAGTTCATCACCATGTTATCGGTGCGCACGCGCCCCGTGAGGGTGATCCAGTCGGCAATGTCCCACTTGAGCGTGGCGTTGAACGTATAGCGGTGCGCCGTATTCTCGAACAGCTCGCGGTTGGTGATCCACCAGGGGTTCTCGACGCCGGTGATGAACTCCAGGGGCCAGAACTGCTTCATATAGCCCGCCGTGGCGTCGTAACGCTCGTAAACCTCGTACTTGGAGATGTCGTCGCCGCGCGGGAAGAGGTAAATGGGAATCAGCGGGTTGTGGTAGAGGCCCTGCACGAGCGGGTTACGCTTGTACTGGCGCATGTAGGAAGCGCCCAGGTCGAGCGTCAGCTTGTCCTTGATGAGCTGCGTGGTATTGCGGAAGGTGAAGTTGTACCGGTTGTAGACGTTGTTGGGGATGACGCCGCGCGAATTGAGCGAAGCTGCCGAGAAATAGGACTGGTTCACGCGCGTACCGCCCGAAACCGAGATCGCATTGGTCTCCTCGAAGCCGGTCTGGAAGAAATCCGAGGGGTCGTACGAGGTCGGGGTCGAGAGCTTCGTACCCCAGCTCATGGAAGGTGCCGTAGCGTCGGTGCCGTAGGTGTTCTGGAACTGCGGCATGACGAACGGCGACGAAAAGGTGGTATTGTTGGCGTAGTTCACGCGCACGCGCCCCTCCTCGCCCTTTTTGGTCGTGATGACGATCACGCCGTTGGCACCCTGCGAACCGTAGAGCGCGGCCGCCGTGGCGCCCGAAAGCACCGTCATGGATTCGATGTCCTCGGGGTTGAGGTTCGAGATACCCTCGAAATCGCCGCCGTCGGGCGTTTCGTAGGTGCCCTCGGTCTGCGACGAACGCAGGTCGGGCATCGGGATACCGTCGATCACATAGAGGGCGTTGTTGTTGCCGCTGATGGACTTCACGCCGCGCATCACCACGCGCGTGGAACCGCCCACGCCCGAGGCGCTGGCGTTGATCTGAAGGCCGGCGACCTTGCCCGAAAGCGAGTTCATGAAGTTGGCGTCCTTGACCGTGTTGACGATGTCGCCCGCGACCTCCTGCACGTTGTAGGTCAGCGCTTTCTCCGACCTTTTAATGCCGAGGGCGGTAACCACCACGGCGTCGAGCACTTCGTTGTCCTCGTGCATGACCACCGACAACGGGGCGGATCCCGAGACGGGAAGCTCCTGTTTGGTATAGCCGATGAGCGAAATTTCGAGCGTGTCCCCCGGTTTGGCCTGCGGAAGCGAGAAATTGCCGTCGATGTCGGCGGCGGCACCGGTCGTCGTACCTTTGATAAGCACGGTGGCGCCGACCAGGGGCATGCCCTTATCGTCCTTTATGACTCCGGTAACGCCGCCCTGAGCGCTGTGGGGGGGGGAATTTTTAGCTTTCTTCGAGAGCACGATGTGTTTGTCCCGAAGGGTATAAGCGATGTCGGAGCCCGCGAAGAGCTTGTCCAACACGGCCTGCAGCGGTTCGTCGTGCACCGAGAGGCTCACTTTGCGGTCGGTGTCGATGTCCGACGTATTGTAGACGAACGAACAGCCCGTCTGCTGCTGGATAGCCTGGAAAACCGTGATGACCGTCGCGTCCGGGGCATCGAGGCTCACACGCGAGAGGGCTTGCTGCGTCTGTGCTGCGGCAGAGGTGGCGCCGAAGCATCCCAGGAGCAGCATCGGGATAACGAACAGACAACGGAAACATGTAGCGACAACACGTCCTCCCCTGCCTGTCGCAAGGTTAGTTTTTTTCATGGATCAGATTTTAGGTTAGTGTAATGGTTAGGTGTCGAAACAGGCCGCCGAAAAGTGCGGCATCCGGGAAAAGAGACGTTAATTTTCCATAGGCGGATCGAAGGTTTTTAAGTTCGTATTCGGTTATCGTTCAGGGTTTGCGTAGAGTTCGATGTCGTTGCCGACGATCCTGTAATTGAATTTATAGGTCAGTTGCAATACGGACATGATGTGGTAGATGCCGTCCTCGACGCGGAAATTGCCCGAGAAACGCATGTCGCGGAGCCGGGTGTCCATGAAACGGATGTCGACGTTGTAGTAGCGCTTGAGTTCGGCGACGATCTCCCCGAAAGTGTCGTGCTCGAAACAGAAGCGGCCGTCGATCCAGTTGATCGAGCGTTCGGCCGAGGGGCAGTCGGTCAGGCGCATGGCGTGCGTCCGGGTGTCGAAGACCAGTTGCTGCGCGGGGTGCAGGCGTACCGAGGCCTGCCCGTGTCCCGAAGCAGAGGCCTTGACGGCACCTTCGAGCAGGACGGTGGTGACACGGTGGTCATTGTCGTCGTTGCGGATGTTGAAACGTGTGCCGAGGACTTCGACGTCCAGGCCGTTGGTCGACACGACGAACGGCGCCCGGCGGTCGTGCTCGACCTCGAAATAGGCTTCACCCTCCATCTTCACGCGGCGCTGGCGCGAAAAGAAGGGGGCGACGTACTCCACGCTGCTCGACGAATTGAGCCACACCTTCGTTCCGTCGGGCAGCACTACCTGCGACCGCTCGCCCAGCTGGGTGACGACGGTCACGGGCTGCGCCAGGCGCTTGGAAAGCAACACGGTCGTGAGCCCGCCGGCCAGGAGCACCGCGGCGACCACGGCCGCAGCGGCAATACGCACCGCGCTCCGGCGCAGGGAGATACGGCGTCCGGCGTGCATGCGGCGCTTGAACTGCCGGAGCGAACGTTCGACGTCAATACCGGCCGCATCGTTGATACGGTCGCTGACATACAATATATAATAAACCTGGCCGAGCATCCTGCGGTTTGCGGCCGAGCGGTCGTACCACGCCTCTACGGCCTCCGCCTGCGCCGCGTCCAGCTCGCCCTTCAGGAAGGCGACCAATACCTCTTCGTCGATTTCGAAATTTGCCATTCTGTTTGCTTGTCTATAAAGTAATACAATCCGTCAGCAAAGGATGCTAACGGAACGGCGAAAAAAAATTCAGATTTCCTTATCAGGAGAGGTCAGGCCACAGCAACAGCACGAGCAGCGGCCAGTAATCGCTGAGCTCTTCGCGCAGCAGGCGAACCGTCTGCCCGATACGGTAATTGACCGTCTGCGGGGAGACGTTGAGGCGGACGGCTATTTCTTTGTGGGTCATACCTTCCAGGCGGTGCATACGGAAGGTCTGCCGGAATTCAGGAGGCATTTTGCGCAGAGCTTCGGTCAGCCGCTGCACCAGTTCGCCCTCGAGGTAGAAATCGGGGTCGTCGAACGTCTCTTCGTAGCGTTCGGCCAGCTGGCGGATGATGCGGTTCTTGAGCGTGTCGCGCAAGGCGCTGTTTAGCGACTTGTTCTTTACGATGGTGAACAGCAGCGATTTGAGCGGCATCTCGGGGATCAGCGAGGTGCGGTTTTCCCACACCCACATCAGGGTGTCCTGGACGAGTTCCTCGGCGCGTACCGGCGGCACGAAGCGCGTGGCGTAGGTGCAGAGCGGTTTGTAATAGCGGCGGAAAAGCGCATCGAAACATTTTTCATCCCCCGCACGGAGCAATCCGACAACCGTGCGGTTGTCGTGTATGTCGATCGTATGCGCGTTATCTGCCATCGGCCGGTATATTCTTCGGGCCCGCCGCCCCGAAGAACGGCGGAGGGACAAAGCAAAAATACAACTTTATCCAATATTTGCAAAAAAGATTCCGTACGGGGCATACGGTGTGTCCGGACGGAGTATGCCGAAAGGGAACGGGGGATACGGCGCAGGCAGCGCCGTATCCGGCGACAGGGAAAAGGCGGAAGCCGGGGACGGAGGCGTATTGCCGCCGCCTCGGGGAGCACCCTGCCGCCCGGCGGGAATGCGTCACGGCACAGGCCGGGAGCCCGGGCACGGCATGGACGCGAATACCATGGCGGCAAGCCGGAATATTCCCGGCTTATGTCCGGAAATCGCAACCGCGGAGCGGGAATCCGCCGAATTTTATTACCTTTGCGGGGCAGGCCCGCCCTGTCGCTGCCGGCCGAGGCCGGGAGAGGAAAGTCCGGGCAACACAGAGCACCGCGCAAGCTAACGACTTGATATCCGTGAGGGTATAGGAGCGTAACAGAGAACGACCGCCCGCAGGGGATTTCCGTAATCCCGGCGGGTAAGGGTGAAAAGGCGGGGTAAGAGCCCACCGCGGGGACAGCGATGCCGCCCGGCAGTACGTCTCGCGGGTTGCAAGACCGTGTATACCGGCAATTAAGGGTTGCTCGCCCGATGCCGGGGGGTAGGTTGCTTGAGACGGCAGGAGACTGCCGCCCTAGATAAATGACAGGGGCCCGGGGTTCGCCCCGGGAACAGAACCCGGCTTACAGGGCCTGCACGTACGGGGATGCCGCCAAAAAGCGGCATCCCCTTTTTCGGGCCGCTACCGCAACGGGACGGACGGCGGGAGCGGGAGCAGTACCCGGGGAAGCAGAGAAGCCCGGGAAAGAAAAACGCAGAAGGACGGGCATTCCATGCGGCAGGCATCGGCAGCATGGCATTTTTTTTGACGTATCGCCCGCCGATGGCGACCCTCGGCGAACATATCCGGCAAAGCAACGCTTACAAATGGTGGATCCTGGGCATGATCATGCTCGGGACGTTCATGGCCGTGCTGGACGTGACGGTAGTCAACGTCGGGCTGCCGGCCATCATGTCGGCTTTCGGCATCGGCATCTCGACGGCCGAATGGGTCATCACCGCCTACATGATCACCATGACCGTCATGCTCCCCTCGGCGGGTTGGTTCGCCGACCGCTTCGGGAACAAACGCATCTATATCCTGGGGCTGGCGCTCTTCACGCTCGGGTCGTGGCTCTGCGGCAAAGCCCCGGGCGACCTGTTTCTGATCGGGGCACGCGCCCTGCAAGGCGTCGGCAGCGGCATCATCCAGTCACTGGGACTGGCGATCGTGACCCGCGAATTCCGCCCCGAGCAGCGCGGCCTGGCGCTCGGCCTGTGGGCAATGGCCGCCGCCGCGTCGATCTCGTTCGGCCCCCTGCTGGGCGGCTATCTGGTCGACGCATACAGCTGGCACAGGATTTTCGACGTGAACGTCCCCGTGGGAGTGCTCGCCATCCTGCTCTCGGCCTTTATCCAGAAAGAATGGAAAAGCCCGGCGCGGCACCCGTTCGACTGGCGGGGATTCGTGGCCATCGCGCTCTTCATGCCGCTGGCGATCTTTGCGCTGGCGCGGGGCAACTCGCCGACCAACCACGACGGCTGGGCCTCGCCCACGGTGATCGGCTGTTTCGCCGTGGCGGCTGTGGCGCTCGCCTACTTCGTCCGCACGGAGCTGCGCAGCCCGGCGCCGCTGCTGCAGCTGCGCCTGCTCGGGGAACGCAACTTCGGGGTTTCGATGGCCGTGCTGACGCTCTTCTCGATCGGTATGCTGGGCGGCACCTACCTGCTGCCGCTCTACATGCAGCGCGGGCTGGGCTACACGGCGCTGATGGCCGGGAGCGTATTCTTGCCGGTGGGACTCATACAAGGAGTGCTGTCGGCCGTATCGGGTTACCTCACGCGCTATGTCAAACCCCTGCTGCTCGCGGCGGCGGGCATCCTGCTGCTGGCGACGAGCTTTTGGCTGGCCAGCCGTTTCACGCTCCACACCTCCCACCGGCATATCCTCTTCGTGCTCTACATCCGCGGGCTGGGCATGGGGCTCACGTTCGCCCCGCTGAACTTCTTTTCGCTGCGGAACCTCACGCAGCACGACATGGCCGCAGCGGCGGGTATCTCGAACAGCATCAAACAGCTCGCAGGCAGCATCGGCATCGCCATCCTGACAGCCGTTTACTCGGCCCGGACGGCCTTCCATGCGGCGCACGAAACGGTATCGGCTTCCCAAACCTATGTCGAGGGGGTGACCGACGCGCTGGGCGTAGTGACATGGCTGACCCTCGCGGCGGGGTTGCCGCTGCTGTGGGTATTCCGCAAAAAACGGAAGAAAACGCCGGCAGGGAATCAGAGGGAGGCAGGGGAAAGTTAAACCGGGGCGGGAAAGGCCGGACCGGTGTGCGCCGGGCCGCCGGATCGGCAACGGACGGCTACATCAGCCCCATGCGCCTGCGGGCGAAAGGCATGACCCAGGCCGGGGACTGTTGCCGCGCGAGCAGGTCGCGCATGTATTCCATATAGGGTTCGACGTGGCGGAAATAGCGTTTCAGCCCCTCGCAGAGTGAATTCTTGGGGCTGCCGTCGGCCCCGCGGGCGAAACGGTGCTTGGGACATTCGCCCCGGCAGGCGAAATAGTAGTTGCACCGCAGACATTCGGCGGGCAGCGTGTTGCGTTTATCCAGCCCGAATTCGCGGCGTTTCTGCGAGCGGTAGAGCTCGGCAAGGGGCGTCTCACGGATATTGCCCAGCCTGTACCCGGGGTAGACGAAATGGTCGCACGGGTAGACGTCACCGTTGTGCTCGACGACCAGCGCGTCGCCGCACGTCTCACCCATCGAGCAGACGCCCGGCCGCACACCGCACCACTGCGCCAGCGAGGCGTCGAACAACTGCACGAAACAGCGCCCCACGTCGCTTACGACCCACTCATCGAACACATCGCACAGGAAATGCCCGTAGCCTTCGGCCGAGACCGACCAGCCGGCCAGCCGCGCTCCTTCATGTCCGGGCGGGACGATCAGCGGACGGTGGTGTCCCGGTTTGCCGACGACGTGTTCGACGGCGGGCAGGAACTGCATGAAGCGGCTGTGCACCTCGTCGCGGAAGAAGCGGTAGATCTCCCCGCCGCGCCCCTCGCAGCACCGGTTCACGACGCTCAGCGTATTGAATTCCACGCCGCTGCGCCCGAACATCCCGACCGTCCGCATCACGCGCTCGAAGGTCGGTTTGCCGCCCCTGGTCAGGCGGAAGGCGTCATGGATATCCCCGGGCCCGTCGAGCGAGAGGCCGACCAGGAAATTGTTGGCGGCGAAGAGGTCGCACCACGCCTCGTCGACCAGCGTACCGTTGGTCTGCAACGTGTTCTCGATCCGTTTGCCGTCGGCGTACCTGCGCTGCAGCTCCATCGCCCGGCGGTAGAAATCCAGCCCCAGCAGCAACGGCTCGCCGCCGTGCCAGCAGAACTGCACGGTGTCGACCTCATTGGCCCGGATGTACTGTTTTATGCAGAGCTCCAGCAGCTGGTCGTCCATCACGGCCTGGCGGCCGCCGCACTGCACCGCCTTGTCGAGGTAGTAGCAGTAGTGGCAGTCGAGGTTGCAGGCCGAGCCCGCCGGTTTGAGCATGATCGAAAAGGCCGCGGGGGCGACCTGTTTCTCCGCGTCGCGGAACGTAAATATCTGCTTCTGTTTCATGGAGCGGGCTGATGTCCCGGACAAAAATAGCAAAATCCCTCCAATATACGCCGTAAATGTCCGAAAGCGTGCCGAAACCGTACGGGCTCCGGCAAAAAACCGGGCCGCAGCGCACGTTTTTCGCCAGAATCGTTTATCTTTACGTGCTGAAAAAACTTAAAAAACCCGAAACCGATGAAAAAATCGCTTATCCTACTCGGCATGTCGCTGCTGGCTGCGTGCGGCGTGCAGAAAACGGAACTCCCGCTGCTGCCCGAAGAGGCATTCCAGACCACCGTCGACGGCAAACCAGTCGCACTCTACACGCTCCATGCAGGCGACATCACCATGCAGGTCACCAATTACGGCGCCCGCGTCGTATCGCTCTGGACGCCCGACCGCGAAGGCCGCTACGAGGACATCGTACTGGGCTACGAAAACATCGGCCGCTACATAGACAACACGGGCGAACGGTTCCTCGGCGCCGTGGTAGGCCCCTACGCCAACCGCATCGCAAAGGGGCACTTCACGCTCGACGGCGCGGAATACACCCTGCCGGTGAACAATAACGGGCAGACGCTGCACGGCGGACTTCTGGGCGTAGACCGCGTGGTATGGGACGTGGTATCGGCCTCAGACGACAAACTCGTGCTGCATTACCTCCATCCCGACGGACAGGACGGGTTCCCGGGCAACCTGGATATCGAGATGACCTACTCGCTCACGCCCGACAACGAGTTCCGCATCGACTACAAAGCCACTACCGACAAACCGACCGTGGTGAACATGTCGAACCACCCGTTCTTCAACCTCAAGGGCGAAGGCAACGGCACGGTGCTCGACAACGTGTTGACGATCAATGCCAGCCACACCACCCCGGTGGACTCGGTGCTGATCCCCACGGGCCAGATCGCCCCGGTGGAGGGTACGCCGTTCGACTTCCGTGAGCCGCACGCCATCGGCGAGCGCATCGGAGCCGACAACCAGCAGCTGCGCAACGGCGGCGGCTACGACCACAACTGGGTGATCGACCGCAAGACCGAAAGCGGCATCGAGCAGGCCGCCACGGTCTGGGAACCCGCCTCGGGACGTACCATCGAGGTGCTGAGCGACCAGCCCGGACTGCAGGTTTACAGCGGCAACTTCTTCGACGGCAAGAGCATCGGCAAATACGGCAAGCCGCAGCGCTACCGCGAGTCGCTGGCGCTCGAAACACAGAAGTTCCCCGACAGCCCCAACCACGACAATTTCCCCTCGACGGTACTGCGCCCCGGGGAGACCTATACGCAGGTCTGCATCTACAAGTTCGGCGTGAAATAACACGCAGGATATGCCTTGGCGGCGGAGGGCACCCGATGGTGCCCTCCGCTGTTTTTCCGGGGCACGGATGCCGCCCGCAGCCTTAGGCGCCCGGACGCATCGCCCGACGATATAAACAAAAAAACAAACTTATAAATATTTATTGAGATAGTTTTTGTAATTTTGGAGCCATAAATCGGCTCAAAAAATGCTACGTTCGAACCTAAATACCATAAACGACCAGATTTTCAAAAAGACCGCAATACGGATCGACGACCAGGCGCTGCGCGAAGTGGAGGCGTGTTACCGTTTCCTGGAGGAATTCGAGCAGGGAAAGGTCATCTACGGCATCAACACGGGGTTCGGCCCCATGGCGCAGTACCGGATCGGGGACGCCGACCTGAACAGCCTCCAGTACAACATCATCCGTTCGCACAGCTGCGGCGCGGGCGAGGCGCTGCCCGACATCTGCGTACGGGCGGCGATGCTGGCGCGGCTGCAAACGTTCCTCAACGCCAAGTCGGGCGTACACCCCGACGTGGTGCGGATACTGGCCGATTTCCTCAACAACGAAATTTACCCGCTCGTGCCGCGCCACGGCAGCGTGGGCGCAAGCGGCGACCTGGTGCAGCTGGCGCATATCGCACTGGCGCTGATCGGCGAGGCGGAGGTCTCGTTCCGGGGCGAAACCGTCCCGGCTACCGAAGCGATGGCGACATGCGGCATAACGCCCCTCAGGCTTCGCATCCGCGACGGGCTGGCGCTCACGAACGGCACGGCCGTGATGACGGGCATCGGACTGGTGAACCTGGCCCAGGCGCGCCGCCTGTTGGAATGGGCCGTGAAAGCGTCGGTGATGCTCAACGAAATCGTGGAGTCGTACGACGACTTCATGGCCGGGGCGCTCAACGAATACAAACTCCACGCGGGGCAGATCGAGATCGCCCGGCAGATGCGCGCCATATGCGCCTCGAGCCGCCGGCTGCGCAAGCGCGAAGCGGAACTTTACAGCGGCGACACGGGCGCGGAACCCACCTTCAGGCACAAGGTGCAGCCCTACTACTCGCTGCGGTGCATCCCCCAGATTCTGGGGCCGGTGCTCGAAACGATCTCCCAAGCCGAGAAAATCCTCGTCGAGGAGTTCAACGCGGTGGATGACAACCCGGTGGTAGACCCCGCGACGGGGACGATCTACCACGGCGGGAATTTCCACGGCGACTACGTGTCGCTGGAGATGGACAAGCTCAAGATCGCCGTGACGAAGATGACGATGCTCGCCGAACGGCAGTTGAACTACCTTTTCCACGACCGGATCAACGAGACGCTGCCGCCGTTCGTAAACCTCGGCAAATTGGGGCTCAACTACGGGTTGCAGGCAGCGCAGTTCACGGCGACCTCGACCACGGCCGAGTCGCAAACGCTCTCCAACCCGATGTACGTCCACTCGATTCCCAACAACAACGACAACCAGGACATCGTGAGCATGGGAACCAACGCGGCGATGCTCACGCGGCAGGTCGTGGAGAACGGCTACCAGGTCGCCGCCATCGAAATGCTGGCGCTGGTGCAGGCCGCCGACTACCTGCAATGCGCCGGGGAGCTCTCCGACGCCACGCGGCAGTTGTATGCCGACATCCGGGGCATCGTGCCGCGCTTTGCCGACGACACGCCCAAGCACAGGGAGATCGCCGCCATCGAAAATTTCCTGAAAAACAATTCCGCTTCCCTATGAAAAAGCTCCTGACCACCCTGACCGCGACATTGTGCTGTCTTTCCGGCGCTTTCGCCGCTCTCTGGGCGAGGAGTTGCAGCAAGCTATAACCGCAGAAAATGGCAAAAACGAATAAATACGCACTCGTGACCGGCGGCAGCCGGGGCATAGGCCGCGAAATCTGCCTCAAACTGGGCGGGTGCGGCTACCACGTGCTCGTCAACTACAAGTCGAACGCCGCCGAGGCCGAAAAGACCCTGTCGGGCATCCGCGCCGCAGGCGGCGACGGCGAGGCACTGCAATTCGACGTGGCCTCGGGCGAAGAGAGCACGGCGGCCATCGAGGCATGGCAGAAAGCGCACGAAGGCGCCTGCATCGAGGTGGTGGTGAACAACGCGGGCATCCGCGACGACGTGCTGATGATGTGGATGGAACCGCAGCAGTGGCACTCGGTGATCGGCACCAGCCTCGACGGGTTCTACAACGTCACGCGGCCGCTGCTCAAGGGGATGCTCGTGAACCGGTTCGGGCGCATCGTCAACATCGTCTCGCTCTCGGGCATCAAGGGGCTGCCCGGGCAGGCCAATTACGCCGCGGCCAAGGGCGGCGTGATCGCCGCGACCAAGGCGCTGGCGCAGGAGGTGGCCAAAAAGGGGGTGACGGTGAATGCCATCGCCCCGGGATTCGTGCGCACGGACATGACCGCCGACATCGACGAGGCGGAGCTCCGCAAACAGATACCCGCCGGACGCTTCTGCGAACCGGCCGAAGTCGCCGACCTGGCGATGTTCCTCATCTCGGAACAAGCCTCCTATATCACGGGAGAGGTCATTTCGATCAACGGGGGCTTATATACCTGAGACCATGGAGAAGAGAGTAGTCATCACCGGAATGGGCATCTGGGCCTGCATCGGAAAAAATACGGAAGAAGTCACGCAATCGCTCCGCGAAGGACGCTCGGGCATCGGGCTCGACCCGGCGCGCAGGGAGCTGGGATACATCTCGTCGCTGACGGGGATCGTGGAACAACCGAACCTGAAAGGGGTGCTCGACCGCCGCAAGCGGCTGTGCCTGCCCCAGCAGGGCGAATATGCCTACATGGCCACCGCCGAGGCGATGCGCAACGCGGGGATGGACGAAGCCTACCTGGCGGCGAACGAGGTGGGAATCATCTACGGCAACGACAGCAGTGCGGCACCGGTGATCGAGGGGATCGACATCATCCGCGCCAGGCGGAACACGGCGATGGTCGGCTCGGGCAATATTTTCCAGTCGATGAACTCGACCGTGACGATGAACCTCTCGGTGATCTTCAACCTGCGGGGCATCAACCTCACGCTCTCGGCGGCCTGCGCCAGCGGGTCGCACGCCATCGGCATGGGCTACCTGATGATCAGGCAGGGGTTGCAGGAGCGCGTGGTCTGCGGCGGCGCACAGGAGGTGAACCTCTACTCGGTGGGCAGCTTCGACGGGCTGGGGGCATTCTCGACCCGCGAATCGGATCCCGCGGCGGCATCGCGCCCATTCGATAAAGACCGCGACGGCCTGGTGCCGAGCGGGGGTGCGGCGACGGTGATCCTCGAAAGCCATGAATCGGCCGTCGCACGGGGCGCCGAAATCCTGGGCGAAGTGGTCGGGTACGGGTTCTCGTCGAACGGCGAGCATATCTCCGTGCCGAACGTTGACGGCCCGCGCCGTTCGCTGCTGCGGTGTCTGGAGGACGCCGGAATGCGGCCCGAAGAGATCCCCTACGTCAATGCGCACGCCACCTCGACGCCGCTGGGCGACTACAACGAGGCGGAGGCGATAGCCGGGGTATTCGCCGGGTGCAACCCCTACGTGGCGTCGACCAAGTCGATGACCGGCCACGAAATGTGGATGGCCGGGGCGAGCGAAGTGGTCTACTCGATGCTGATGATGCGGCACGGGTTCATCGCCCCGAACATCAACTTCACCGAGGGCGACGAGGCCACCTCGAAGCTCAACATCCCCGTCCGCAGGGTGGACACGGAGTTCGACTGCTTCCTCTCGAACTCGTTCGGCTTCGGCGGCACCAACTCGACCCTGATCGTTAAGAAATACAAATAAACCCTTTCCTAAAAATGACAGAACAGGAACTCATAGAAAAGATCAATACCGTACTGGCCGATGAATTCGAAGTCGACCGGACGACCATTACGCCCGAAGCCCCGCTGCTGGAGACGCTCGACCTGGACAGCCTCGACCTGGTGGACGTCGTGGTGATCGTCGACAAGAACTTCGGCGTAACGCTCACGGGCCCCGATTTCAAGGAGCTGAAGACCTTCCGGGACTTCTACGACCTGATTATCAGCCGGACGAATGGGAAATAACGGCAAACAGTGGAGCGGACGCTCGCGCGGCGGCGGTTTCGGGTACAATTTCTTCATCCTGCTGATGAAGGTGGCCGGAATACGCAGCGCGTATGCCTTCCTCTCGCTGGTAGTCGTCTATTTCATCCCCTTCGCACCCCGCGCCACGCGGGCCGTATGGTTCTATAACCGCCGCATCCTGGGATACGGCAGGCTGCACTCGGCGGTGAAGCTCTACGCCCACTACTATGCGCTCGGGCAGACGATCATCGACCGGGTGGCCATCGGCAGCGGCATGGAGCGAAAATACAAATTCGAATTCGAAAACTACGACGCTTTCCTGCGCGTGCTCGACGGCGGGCGCGGGGCGGTGATCATCGGCGCACACGTCGGATGCTGGGGCACGGGGGCCGGGTTCTTCGGGGACTACGCCCGCAAGATGCACCTGGTGATGTACGACGCCGAATACCGGCAGATCAAAAGCGTCATGGAGAAACATTGCGGGCAGGAGGGCTACAAGGTGATCGCGGTGAACGAGGGCGGCATCGAGTCGATCCTCCGCATCAAGGAGGTGCTCGACCGCAAGGAGTACGTCTGCTTCCAGGGCGACCGCTTCGTCGAGGGCAGCCCGACGGTGACGCTACCTTTCATGGGGCACGAAGCGCCGTTCCCGGCGGGGCCGTTCGCCGTCGCCGGGAAATTCCGCGCCCCGGTGGTCTTCTACTATGCCATGCGCGAACGCGGCAGGCGTTACCGCTTCATCTTCGACATCCCGGACGGGGACGGGTGCGGCACGAAGGAGGCCATACTGGGCAGCTACGTACGCTCGCTCGAGGCCGTGGTGAGACGCTACCCGCAGCAGTGGTTCAACTTCTATCGGTTCTGGTCGTGAGCGCATGCAGCATATTACTCGTATCGGCCAACCGGCACACCTCGCCCTACCCCGTTTATCCGCTCGGACTTTCGTATCTGAAAACCTACCTGGAGCGCACGATAAACGGGATACGCGTCGATATTGCGGACTGCAACCTGCTTTCCGACGCACAACTCGCGGAACGCATCCGCACGCTGGCGCCCCGTTACATCGGGCTGTCGCTGCGCAATGTCGACGGGGCCAACTCGCTCGACCGGCGGGGCTTCCTGCCCCAGTACAAGGCGCTGGCGGACGTCATACGCACGGCAAGCGACGCCCCTCTGATCATCGGCGGTGCCGGGTTCTCGATCTTCCCCGAGGCCTTCATGCGGGAGCTGGACGCCGATTACGGCATCCACGGTGAGGGCGAAGAGCCGCTCGCGGAGCTGATCGGGACGCTGGAGCGCGGCCGGACGGAGATCGACATCCCGTCGGTCTATACCCGCGACGGACGCCGCGGAAGCGGCCGCAGGAGCTACCTGCCTTCGATCGAGGTGCAGTTCGAGCCCGAATTGACGGGCTATTACTGGAAGCGGAGCGGGATGCTCAACATACAGACCAAGCGGGGGTGCCCCTACGACTGCATCTATTGTTCGTACCCCTCGATCGACGGGCGGTGCGTGCGGACGATGGATCCCGAGGCCATCGCCGAAAATATCCTGCGCGCCAAGCACGACTACGGGATCAGCTACCTGTTTTTCACCGACTCGGTGTTCAACATCGGCCCGGAATACAACGTCCGGCTGGCCGAGACGCTGATCCGCCGCCGCACGGATATCCGCTGGGGCGCCTACTTCTCGCCGCGGGGCATCGACGCAGAACAGATGCGGCTGTTCCGGGCTTCGGGGCTTACGCACATCGAATTCGGCACCGAGTCATTCTGCGACCGGACGCTGGAGGCTTACGGCAAGCGTTTCACGTTCGGCGACGTCGAGCGGGCAAGCCGGCTCGCGCTGGACGAGGGCGTCTACTACGCCCACTTCCTGATCCTGGGCGGCTACGGCGACACGCGCGAAAACGTGCGCGAAACGATCGAAAACTCGCGGCGGATGGAGTACACCGTCATGTTCCCCTATGCGGGCATGCGCATCTACCCGCATACGCGGCTGGCGGAGCTAGCCGCGAAAGAGGGTGCCATCGGCCGGGACGACGACCTGATGGCGCCGAGCTACTATATCTCCCGGGATTTCGACCTGGAAGAGGTGCGGCGCGCGGCATTGGCCACGGGCAAGGCGTGGGTTTTCCCCGACGACCCGCAGAGCGCGCTGGCGGATACGCTGCGGTTGAAACGAAATAAAAAAGGGCCTTTATGGGAGTACCTGAGAAAACCCTGATTACGGGGGAGGAGATACTGGAATACATCCCGCAGCGCCCGCCGGTCGTGATGGTCGACACCTTTTACGGCATCGACGAGCGGGGGTGCGCACGCAGCGGGCTGACCGTTACGGCGGACAACCTGTTCGTTGCGGACGGGGTGCTGGACGAGTGCGGCATCGTGGAGCACATCGCCCAGTCGGCCGCCCTGAGGGCGGGTTACATGAACCGCACGATGGGCCGAAGGGTGCAGCTGGGGTACATCGGCGCCGTGAACGACCTGAGGGTGCACTTCCTGCCGCCGGTGGGCAGCAGACTCGTCACACAGAACATGGTCGAGCAGACGGTGATGAACGTAACGCTTCTTTCGGCACGGACGGAATGCGACGGGAAACCCGTCGCCGAGTGCCGGATGAAAATATACCTGGAAGAGTGATGGTACGCAGGAAAAAGAGCGAGGCGAGCCTCGTGAACAAGACATCGCTGCGCGTGAGGTTCAGCGAAGTGGATTCGATGCAGATCGTGTGGCACGGCGAATACGTGCGTTATTTCGAGGACGGGCGCGAGGCGTTCGGCCGCGAATTCGCAGGGCTGGGTTACATGGACATCTATGCCAGCGGCTACACGGCGCCGATCGTCGAGTTGCACCTGCAATACAGGAAACCGCTGAAAGTGAATGACACGGCCGTGGTGGAAACCCGCTATATCGCCACCGAGGCGGCGAAGGTCTGTTTCGAGTACACGATTCGCAGCGCCACCGACGGCGAAGTGGTGGCCGAAGGCAGCTCGACACAGGTGTTCCTCGACAGCCGGGGCGAACTGCAACTGCTCGCGCCGGAGTTCTACCGCAAATGGAAAGAGCGATGGGAGGTGAAATAACGGTCTGGTGGGGCCCCGACGACATGGTATCGGCGCTGGGCTTCGGCACGGAGGAGAACATGGCCGCCGTACGTGCCATGAAAAGCTCGCTGGCGTCGTGGCACGATGCCACACCCGTATGCCTGATCGACCGGAAGCGGCTCGGGGCGATGGCAGCGGAGCAGGGACTCGCGGGATATACGCCCCTGGAACGGCTCGTGCTGGCGACGCTGGGCGGGGTGGTCGCCCGCTCGGGGGTCACACCCGCCGACAAGCGGACGCTGATCGTCCTGGCGACGACCAAAGGGGAGATCGGATCGCTGGGGAGCGCCCCGGAGCGATGCGACCTGAACAGAACGGCGGAAGTCGTGGGACGTCATTTCGGCGCCGCGCACCGGCCGCTGCTGGTCTCGAACGCCTGCATCTCGGGCGTTTCGGCCATCGTCATCGCGGCACGGCTGATCCGCAGCGGCCGGTACGACCATGTCTTCGTGGCGGGATTCGACCTGCTGTGCGACTTCATCGTCAGCGGATTCAACGCCTTCAAGTCGGTGAGCCCGACGCTTTGCCGTCCCTACGATGCCTCACGCGACGGGCTGACGCTGGGCGAAGCGTGCGGCGCCGTCCTGCTGACACGCGACCAACAGCTCTCGGGCACGGGCGTGAGCGTGGTGGGAGGCGGAATTTCGAACGACGCCAACCACATATCGGCGCCTTCGCGCACAGGCGACGGGCTCTGGTACGCCATCCGCGCGGCACTCGCCGAGGCGGGAACCGGAGCCGGGGAGGTCGGGCTGGTAAACACCCACGGCACGGCGACCGCCTACAACGACGAGATGGAGAGCAAGGCGCTTCACCTGGCGGGATTGTGCGGCGTACCCTGCAACTCGCTGAAGCCCTATTTCGGACATACGCTGGGGGCTTCGGGCGTGATCGAGAGCATCGTCACGGTACGGGAGCTGTGCGAGGGCACCTGCTTCGGGGTGAAGGGCTACGCGGAGTGCGGGGTACCCTACCCGCCCGACGTGAGCGCCGCGCACCGCGAAATACGGACGGACACGGCGCTGAAAACCGCCTCGGGATTCGGGGGCTGCAACGCCGCGGTCGTATTCCGCCGCGCAGCGGGCCCCAACGCCGCGCCCGGAAATGAAACGGCGGAGGGACAAGGGTGTGGGCCAAACACAGGTGTGCAAGGCGGGAACGACTGCCTGGAGGCTGCCTGTACCCGAAGCGGAACGGCTATGAGCGCGAATGACCGGGGGCACGGCAAAAATGCGGTCGGGCACGGGAACCCAGACACCGGAGAAAAGGCCGGCGGCCATGCGGAAACCGGCACAGGACGACACGGCAGCGGAATCCGCTGTCACGATACGGCACACGTCGTCATTGCGCAACACCCTTCGCTGCCGTTCGACGCCTTTATCCGCGAAAGATACCGGGCGCTCGCAGACCCGAACATGAAATTCTCGAAGATGGACGACCTGTGCAAGCTGGCCTACGTCGCCTCGTGCGAACTGCTCTCCGGACACAGGCCCGATTGCCCGGCGGAGCGCATCGGCGTGGTGATGGCCAACCGCAGCGCCTCGCTCGACAGCGACCGGCGCCACCAGGCGATTATCGACGCCGGGGACGGGTGCGGGGCTTCACCGGCGGTGTTCGTCTACACGCTGCCCAACATCATGCTGGGGCAGGTGGCGATCAAGCACGGGCTGAAGGGAGAGAGCACTTTTTTTGCGTTCCCGGACAAAAGCAGTAACTTTATCCGGGAATACACCGCTTCGCTGATCGCCGAAGGGCGCATGGACGCCGTCCTGTGGGGCTGGTGCGAATTCGACGGCGGCAGCTACGATTGCGAACTGACATTAACCGAAAAAACGGGACAAGATACGATGGAAGATCTGGAACTGCAACTCAAACAACAAATTATCGAAGCGCTGAACCTCGAGGAGATCACCGCCGACGAGATAGCGACCGACGCGCCGCTGTTCGGCGACGGGCTGGGACTCGACTCGATCGACGCACTGGAAATCACCCTCCTGCTCGAAAAACACTACGGCATACGGCTGGCAAACCCGGCCCAGGCCAAACCGATATTCTATTCGGTAGCCACGCTGGCCGACTTTATCCGCAAGAACCGCCCGCAATGAGCATAGCCGTCTGCGGCATAGGGATCGTCTCGGCCATCGGCATCGGAGCCGGGGAGACGCTCGGGAACCTGCGCACCGGACGCAGCGGAATCGGGAAGCCGACGCTTCCCGGTTCGGCTGTCGGCGTGCCCGTGGGCGAAGTGAAACGGGACAACGCGGCGCTCGGGGAGCTGCTCGGCATCCCGGAGCGCGAGCACCCTCCCGCACCGCCCTGCTGGGCATGGCGGCAGCCGCACAGGCCGTAGCGGATGCGGCGATCCCCGCCGGGCGCGCGTAGCACTCGTCTCGGGCACCTCGGTAGGCGGCATGGATTTGACGGAGAATTTCTACCGCGACTTCCGCACGGACAAGGCGAAAGGGCGGCTGCGCGACGTGGCGGGGCACGACTGTGCCGACAGCACGCAACGGATCGCCCGCTACTGCGGCATCGGAGGTTACACGGCGACGGTCAGCACGGCCTGCTCGTCGGCCGCAAACGCCATCGTCACCGGCGCCCTGCTGCTCGGGAGCGGCATGGCCGACTATGTGGTGGCCGGGGCACGGATGCCCTCTGCCGTTTCACGCTCAACGGCTTCAACTCGCTCTCGGTGCTCGACCGGGAACCCTGCCGCCCGTTCGACGCCACGCGCGCCGGGCTGAACCTGGGCGAAGGGCGGGTTACCTCGTCCTCACGCACGAAAGGCCCGGCATGCGCACCTACTGCCGCCTGACGGGATATGCCAATGCCAACGACGCCTATCACCAGACGGCCTCGTCGCAAACGGGCGAGGGCGCATACCGCGCCATGGCCGGGGCGCTGGCGCAAAGCGGGCTGCGCTGCGTGGACTACATCAACGTCCACGGCACGGCGACCCGAACAACGACCTCACGGAAGGCACCGCCCTGCGGCGGCTGTTCGGCGGACAGGTGCCGCCGTTCAGTTCGACGAAGGCTACACGGGCCATGCGCTCGCCGCGGCGGGAGGCATCGAGGCCGTATTGGCGGTACTGGCTATCACACACGGGCTGCGCTACGGCAACCCCGGATTCGCGGAGCCGATCCGGAGCTCGGGCTGCGTCCCGTAGCACGGACGCAAGAGGCCGACGTACGTTCGGTACTCTCAATTCGTTCGGGTTCGGCGGCAACTGCTGTTCGTTAATCTTTGCCAAATGAAACTCTACGTCAACTGCATCACATCGGGCGCCGGGCTGCGCCGCGACATCAAGGAACTGATCCCCGAAATGAACCTCCGCCGGAGGATGAGCCGCGTGGTGAAGTCGGGCGTCGCGGCGGGCATCGAATCGCTGCTGGAATTCGGCGACCGGGCGGCGGTCGAGGCCGTCGTCACGGCCACGGGCTGGGGTGCATCGCCGACAGCGAGAAATTCCTCGACTCGCTGATCGCCAACGAAGAGCGGATGCTCAACCCGACGCCGTTCATCCAGTCGACGTTCAACACGGTCGGGGCGCAGATCGCCCTGCTGCGCGGGCTGCACTGCTACAACACGACCTACGCCAACCGCTGGACGAGCTTCGAGAACGCCCTGACGGATGCCGCACTGCGCATCGGCGCGGGGTTGTCGCAGGCGGTGCTGGTCGGGGCGTTCGACGAGACGACGCCGTCGGCCGGGATAATCCTGCAACGCCTCGGGGTGGCACAGCAGGGCGGCTGGGGCGAATCGTCGGTATTCTTCGTGCTGACCGCCGAAGCGTTCGACACCTCGGTCGCGGCGATCACGGGGATCCGGTTCCCGGACGGCACAGCCATCGGGGAAAGCGCCGGCAGTGAATTCCCGGACGGGGAAAGCGCCGGCACGGAAGAATCCAGTCCCGGAAGATGCCGGCACAAGGACATCGGCCGGAAACGCCGGCCGTGAAATCCCGGCGGGAAGTCCCGGCACGGGCGGCCGCCGGAACGGGAGGAACCAGGGAATGCGATGCATAGCGGCGAGTGCCGGACGGTACGTGCGTCGATGAGCGGCGTGACGCCCCATTTCACGGCCATCGCCGAGGTGTTCCGCCGTGTGGTCGCCGGGGAGGCCGGGAATACGGGTAAGGCCGGAAATATCGGGAACGCCGGGAGCATCGAGGACACCGGGAACACCGGGAACATCGGGAACGCGGGGAACGCCGAGCAGAGGATCGTGCTTTACAACGATTTCCCGGCAGCACCGTATCCGCCATCGAATTGACATGTATGTAATTATCGCCATAATCGCCGCGGGTTCGCCCTTTCTACTGCTCCTACCAGATCAGGCTGGGGCGTATGTCCGCAGCCTGTGCCGCAACCGGGCGGCGGGCGCGTCGTGGCGCTGACGTTCGACGACGGGCCCGACCCGAGCAGACGCCGCGCGTATTGGACACGCTGCGGACGCACGGCGTACGGGCGACCTTCTTCCTGATCGGCAGCAAGGCCGAACTGCACCGGAGATCGTACGCCGTATGGCCGCCGAGGGCATGCAATCGGCATTCACACGTGGAGCCACACGCCCGGCTTCCCGATGCTGCGAAGCGGGCGATGGCGGCCGACATCCTGCGGTGCCGGAGTCGCTTCGCGAGATAACCGGCGTGGAAACCGACCTTTTCCGCCCCTACGGGGTCACGAACCCGATGGTGGCACGCGCCGTGAAACGGACGGGAAGCCGCTGCGTGGGCTGGAGCATCCGCTCGCTCGACACGCTCCGGCAGCGCAGCCGTGAGGCCGTGGCACGCCGCATCCGCCGACGGCTGGGCGACGGCAAGGTGATCCTGCTGCACGACGACCGCCCCGGTGCCGAACGGCTACTGGCGATGGTGCTGAACGACCTGCAACGCGGGGCTACCGCACGGCGACCGTATGCGAACTGTTTAAAACCGAGAAACCATGAAGATAGCGTCACTTCTTTTCATCCCCGCCCTGCTCCTGTCGGGCTGACGGCCCGGGCCGGGCTGCCCGCGTCGTTCAAAGAGCGGCTCGCCGAAGCCAGCCGCGAGAACAGGACTATCCAGTGCGACTTCACGCAGCGCAAACAGGTGCGCCGCATGAAGAACGAGATCGAGCTCAAAGGCCGCTTCTATTACGACAACAGTCTGGCCATGGCGCTCGACTACACCGTGCCCGAAGGCGACAAGGTGATTATCCGCAACGACCGCATCATCCTCAAAACGGCCGGGCAGGTGACCCAGACCGCGACGTCGGCCAACCCCATGCTGCAACAGGTGGCGCTGATGATCCGCGCCAGCATGACCGGCGACCTCTCGCAGTTCGGCCAGGGTGGCAGATCGGCTACACCGAAAAGGAGGGTGTCGGGAGGTGAAAATGGTTCCCGAGTCGAAGCGCGCCCGCAAGTACATCGACTCGATCACGCTCTGCTTCGACCTGAGGGACATGACCTTAGACCGCATGGAACTCTGCGAGACCGAGGGCGGGCATTCGGTCTACGAATTCCGCAACAAGCGTTTCAACCTCCCGGTCGACCCCGCAAGGTTCAACCCTAACCCAGAGACCACGCCCGATGCAAGACCTGTTCACCAGCATAGACAACTACTTGGCCCAGGAGGGGCATTACGCTTTCCGCGTGCGGCTCGATGCGTCGCACCCGGTCTTCCGGGGCATTTCCCGGCACCCGGTGCTGCCGGGGTCTGCACGCTGCAACTCGTACGGGAATGCCTGAACCGCGGCACGGGCGCAGGTTCCGCTATGCGGCCATCCGCGAATGCAAGTTCCTCGGCATGGTCGTGCCACAGGCGGACGAACTGCTGGAGATCGACATCAGGCTCGCGGACGACGGCCCCGCGGCGAAGAAGCTCGTTTGCACCGTCGCCAACAACGGCAAAACGGCACTCAAACTCAAAGGAACCGTCAGCGAAGAGCTATGACCAGCGAAAAACGACATACTGGCGGTGATCCCGACCTACAACAACGAAAAGACCCTCGCCCGAGTCATCGGAGACGTGCGCCGCTACTGCACGGACGTGCTGGTGGTGAACGACGGGTCGACCGACTCGACGGCGGACATACTCGGCACGGCGGGCGTCGAGGCGATCTCCTACGCTCCGAACCGGGCAAGGGCTACGCCCTGCGCCGGGCGCTGCGCTACGCCGCGGAGCACGGCTACCGTTACATGCTGACGATCGACTCGGACGGGCAGCACTACGCCTCGGACATCCCGAAATTCGTCGAAGAGATCGCAAAGACCCCGACGCACTGCTCGTGGGGCACGCAACCTGAGGTCGGACAACATGCCGGGCAAAACACCTTCGCCAACAAGTTCTCGAACTTCTGGTTCCGCGTGGAGACGGGCATCCGCCTCGGCGACACGCAGTCGGGTTCCGGCTCTACCCCGTGCGGCGGATGAAGGGGATGCGTTTCGCGACGCGCCGCTACGAGTTCGAGGTCGAAGTGCTGGTACGCGCCGCATGGCGCGGGATCGAGGTGCGCAACATCCCGGTGAGGGTTTTCTACCCCGAAAGGCCGAGCGCGTGTCGCATTTCCGCCCGGGCAAGGATTTCACGCGCATCAGCATCCTCAACACGCTGCTCGTGCTCGGGCGCTGCTGTTCTATTATCCCTGGCGGTTCCTGCGGTCGCTCACCCGGGAAAACATCCGGCGCTTCGTGGTCGACAACATCACCCGGTCGAAGGACTCGAACCCGCGGCTGGCCGCCTCGATCGGGCTGGGCGTCTTCTTCGGCATCGCCCCGCTGTGGGCTACCAGATGATCGCGGCCGCCGTTACGGCGCATTTCACACACCTGAACAAAGCCGTGGCGGTTATCAGCTCGAACATCAGCATCCCGCCGATGATCCCGTTCATCCTTTACGGAAGTTACTGGACGGGGCGCAGGTCTTGCAGCGCGACATGCCGCTCTCGCTCGGACATCACCCTGGAACGGGTGGCCGCAGACCTCGTACAATACATCGCGGGCAGCTTCACGATGGCCGCCGTATGCGGTGCGGCCGCGACGGCGGTCGGCTATGCCCTGCTCGTACTCTGTAAACACACGCCCGGCCATGAATAAACTTTCATCACCCTCTACGACTTCTTCGAACGGCGCCGCGCACTGCTCTGCACGGTGCTGGCAGTGCTGGTCGCGGCGATGGGTGCGGCAGCCCTGCAACTGCGTTTCAGCGAGAACATCACCGGCTTCTTCCCCGACGGGGAGCGGAAGGCCGCGGCGGCATTCTCGAACCTGAAGATCAAGGACAAGATCGCCGTGATGATCAATACCCGGAAGGTGCAGAAGGCACGGGAGCCACGGCGGAGGGATGATGGCCTGCGCCGACCGGCTGGTGGAACTGCTCGAAGCCGATACGCTTTTCCACCGCTGGGCACAGGCCGAGGCTTCGTTCGGCAGCGAGCTGGTGGACGACATGCGGGCGTTCCTGCAAGGGCACCTGCCGCTGCTGCTCACCGAGGCGGACTATGCCCGCATGGACACGCTCCTCACGCGGCAGGGCATCGCGCGCGCGATGGAGAGCAACTACCGCAGGCTGCTGTCGCCCGTCGGCGGGTTCATCGACGAATACATCTACGACGACCCGCTGGGGCTGTCGTTCGGGGCACTGGGAAAATTACAGGAGCTGAATATCGGGGGCAATTACACGCTCTTCGACGACTACCTCTTCTCGAAGGACATGACGACGCTGATGGTCTTCATCTCGCCCCGGTACGAGAGCAGCGACACGGGCATCGGCGACCGGCTGGTGGAGCGGATCGAAGCGGTGCTGGCCGGCCTGAACGCCGAGTACGCCGCCCAGGGCATCTCGGCCGACTACTTCGGCGCCCCGGCCGTGGCCGCATACAACGCGCGGCAGATCAAGCACGACATGATGCTGACGCTAAACATCGCCATCCTCGTCATCGTGGTGTTCATCACCCTCTCGTTCCGCAACAAGCTGTCGGTGCTGCTGGCCCTGATCCCCGTGGCGCTGGGCGGATTGCTGGCGCTGGCGGTCATGTCGCTCGTGTGCCACACGATCTCGGCCATAGCCGTCGGGGCAGGAACCGTCGTCATGGGCATCGCACTGAGCTACTCGATACACATCCTCTGCCATGCCAACCACTGCCACGACCCGCGGCAGATCATCCGCGACCTAGCCTACCCGCTGACGATCGGCAGCATCACGACCATCGGCGCCTTCGCCGGGCTGCTTTTCACCGACTCGCAGCTGCTGCGCGACTTCGGGCTCTTCGCTTCGCTGACACTGGTCGGAACGACGCTGTTCAGCCTCGTCCTGCTGCCCCACCTGATCCGTAAGGAGGATCGCGGGGGTCGGCCGTGCTGGAAGGCGTGGAGCGGCTCACGAGTATGCGCCCCGACCGCAACCGCGTGCCGGTGGCGGCGATACTCGGGCTCACGGCGGTATGCCTCTTCTTCTTCAACCGCATCGGCTTCGACAGCGACATGATGCACCTGAACTACAACGCACCCCATCTGGCGCAGGCCGAGGAGCGTCTGGGCCGCCTGATGGACGACGACCGGGAACGTTCGAAGGTGCTCTTCCTCACGGCGGCCGACACCCCGGCCGAAGCCGTGGACAGCTACCTGCGCCTGGGACGGCAGCTCGACTCGCTGAAACAGGCCGGGAAGATCGACTCCCATGCCGGGTGACCTCGTTCGTGGTGGACAGCGCCGAGCAGCTGCTGAGGCTGGAGCGCTGGCGAAAGTTCTGACGCCGCAGCGCCGCGAAGTGCTGCGCGCAGGGATCCGGAGGGCGAAAGGCGCTACGGATTCGCCGAAGGGCCTTCGACGGCGCACTGGAACTGGCCGGAAGGGAGTACACGAAACTCGACTACTCGTCCCCGGCGGCACGGGAGGTATTTCGCGAATGGATCGACGGGCACGGCGCGACACCCATATTCTTGAGCCATGTGACATTGCCCGACAGCTGCAAGCACGAGGTTTACGCCGTGTTCTCGGCGGCGGACGACATCGTGGTCGCCGACCGGGCGTTCTACGCCGGGAAAATGGCGCGGAGCGTGAACCACAACTTCTACCTGATACTCTCGATCTCGTCGATACTGGTCACCGTGGCGCTATTCCTCTGCTACGGGCGTATCGAGCTGACGCTGATGTCGCTGCTGCCGATGGGCATCAGCTGGGTCATCATCCTGGGACTGATGGCGATGTTCGGCGTGGAATTCAACATCGTGACGATCATCCTCTCGACCTTCATCTTCGGCATCGGCGACGACTTCAGCATCTTCATCATGGACGGGCTGCTGAGCGAATACAAGACCGGGCGCAAGATGCTCGACACGCACAAGACGGCGATCTTCTTCGGCCTTCACCGTCGTGGTGGGGCTCGGGGCGCTGATCTTCGCACGCCATCCGGCACTGCACTCGCTGGCGACGATCTCCTGTTCGGCATCGTCGCCGTGGTGCTGGTCTCCTACACGATACAACCCGTGCTGTTCCGGATGCTGATCACCTCGCAGACCGAAAGGGCGGGGCGCCCTACACGCTGGGGAGCCTCGTAAACACGGCCTACGCATTCGGGTTGTTCGTGACGGGCTGCCAGTTGTTACAGGCGCTGATTTTCACGCTCTGGCCGTTGCCGATGGCACGCCGCCGCAAACAGCGCATCGTGCAGTGGTCGATCCACCACATGACGCGGGATTCCTGCGGGCGATGGTCACGACGAAGACCATACGCCTGAACGAGCCGGGCGAACGGTTCGAAAACCGGCGGTCGTGATCGCCAACCACCAGTCGTTCATCGACATCCTGGTGCTGCTGAGCATCTGCCCCAAAGCCGTGATGGTGACCAACGGCTGGGTATGGCGTTCGCCGGTATTCGGGCGTATCGTCCGCTACCTGGGTTCTACCACGCGGCGGACGGATACGAACGCCTCGCCCCGGCACTGGCGCAGAAAGTGGCCGACGGGTACAGCGTGATCGTCTTCCCCGAGGGACGCGCTCGGCAGACGGGAAGATCGGACGCTTCCACAAGGGGCTTTCTACCTGGCCGGGGAACTGGGGCTGGACATCCTGCCGATCTGCCTCTACGGCAACGGCATGATCTCGTCGAAAAGGCAGCCCATCTATATCAAACACGGGCTGGTGGTAAGCCGCGTGCTGCCGCGCATGGCTGCCGCCGACCCCGCAAACTGCTCGGCGCAGGCCAAGGCCGCCTGCCGCCTGATGCGCCGGGAGTACCTCGGGCTGTACGAAACCTACAACAGGCCGTGCAACCCTATTTCCGCGACATGCTCATCAAGAGTTACACCTACAAGGGCCCCGTGCTGGAGTGGTACATGCGCGTCAAGGTGCGGCTGGAGCGGAGCTACGAGCTGTTCGACCGCATCGTGCCGCGCGATGCGGCGGTCGTAGACCTCGGGTGCGGGTACGGCCCCTGAGCTACATGCTCGCCATGCTCTGCGAGCGGCGGCGGGTCGTCGGCATGGACTACGATGCGGAAAGGTCGAGACGGCCAGCCAGAGCTTCTGCGGCGGCCGGGCATCGAATTCATCCACGCCGACCTGCGCACGGCGGAGCTGCCGGGCAGACGCCTTCCTGCTGGTCGACGTGCTGCACTACATGCGCCCCGAAGAACAACGGGCGCTCATCGGGCTGCGCGGCACGGCTCAACGCAGGCGGACGGATCATCATCCGCGACGGCGACAGCGGCAAGGCCGAGCGGCACAAGGCCACGGCGATGACCGAGGTGTGGTCGACGAAGATCGTGGGTTCAACAAGACCGACGGCGGGCTGCATTTCACCTCGACGCCCGAGCTGGCCCGGATCGCCCGCGAACTGGGCATGGAGATACACGCCGCGCACAAGGACACGCGCACGTCGAATACGGTATACATACTGACCCGGCGGGAAGCGGAGGGCCGAAAGGAGGAGTGACATGGAGGGCAGTTCGACATAATCGTCATCGGCAGCGGCCTCGGAGGCCTGGAGTGCGGCGCCATGCTCGCCCGCGAAGGGATGGGGGTCTGCGTCACGGAACAGGCCGACGTCCCCGGGGCTGCCTGCAATCGTTCTCCGGCGGGGACATGCGATCGACACCGGCATGCACTACATCGGCAGCATGCAGGCCGGCGGCATCATGCGCCGTTATTTCGAATATTTCGGCATCCTCGGCTCGCTGCGCCTGCGGCCGCTCGACGAGGCATTCGACGTCGTGTCGCTGCCCGGAGCGGGCGACTACGCCTACATGCACGGTTACGAAGCCTTCGAAAAGCACATCGGGGAATTGTTCCCGCACGAAAGGCGGGGCTCGGCCGCTACTGCGCGAAGCTGCGCGAAATCGGCGGCAGCATCGGCATCAGGGTGCACCGCACGGGCGGCTGTCGGCCGGGGGAACGAAATACCTCGGGGCACCGGCGGCCGGATTCATCGGCGAATGCGTCGCAGACCCGCTGCTGCGCAATGTCCTCGCGGGGACGAACCCCCTCTACGGAGGCGTGCGCGAAAGCTCGACGCTCTACCACCACGCGATGATAAACCACTCGAACATCGAAGGCGCCTGCCGCTTTACGGGCGGGACGCAGCAGATCGCCGACGCACTGGCGGCCAAGATCCGCGAGCACGGAGGGACGACGCTGGTGCGGAGCCGCGTCGTCGCCCTGCACACCGAAGGGCGGCGCGTCACGGGCGTGGAGCTGGCCGACGGGCGAATGCTGCGGGCAAAAACCGTCATCTCGGCCATCCATCCCGCGGAGACATTCCGCCTGATAGGCCCGACGCCCGTCGTCCGCAAGGCATTCAGGGAACGGATCGGCAGCCTGCCCGACTCGTACGGACTCTTCTCGGTATACCTGCTGCTGAAGCCGGGGCAGTTCCCCTACATCAACCGGAACCTCTATTACTTCGCCGGGAAAGATGTCTGGAAGACGCTTTTCGACCCGGAGGCCATGCGGCCGGGGATGGTGCTGCTCAGCGCACAGGCTCCGGACGGCGACCCGGCATGGTGCGACGTCGTAACGCTGATGACGCCCGTCGCCACCCGCCCCTGGGAGGCGTGGGAAGGCTCCGCCCCGGGACGCCGCCCCGAAGCCTACACGGCGCTGAAGGCCGCCATGACGCAGGCGACGGTCGATTTCGCCTGCGCCCGCCTTCCGGAACTGAGGGATGCCATCGCCCATACGTATGCCGCCACGCCGCTCACCTACCGCCACTACACCGGCGCACCGCACGGCGCGGCATACGGGCTGCTGAAAGACTGCCGCAGCATCATGGCGTCGCACATCCCGGCCCGCACCAAATTCGAAAACCTGCTGCTCACGGGGCAGAACCTCACGGTTCACGGCGCCATCGGCGTCACGCTGTCGGCCGCGGCGACCTGCTCGGAAATAGTGGGCACGGAATACCTCGCAAAAAAAATCGCCAACGCATGAAACGCCTCTTCAAATACACACTCATCGCACTGGCGGCGATCCTCGTCCTGCCGGCGGCATTCCTCTGCGGCCTCTATTTGACGGCCGACATGGAGCAACCAGCGGTGACGATCGACACTGCGGCCTACCGCGTCACAAACCACGGTGGCTACACCACCTGCCACGGCAGTTTCCTGCGCCGCAACCCCCACGGACTCTGGGAGCTCTATACCGCCGGGCCGCCCGAAGAGTCGGGGGCGGCGGCAGGCGCCCTCACCGCAGGGCTGATGCACTACCAGGAACAGGTTTTCGTAGACCGAATCCGCGAATTCGTCCCCTCGGAGGGCTACCTGAAATTCCTGGGCGGCATGATCCGGATATTCAACCGCAACCTGGGGCGGCACGTCCCCGAGGAGTACCGGCGCGAGATATACGCCCGGTCGCTTTACTGCTCGCACGACTTCGACGCCATCGGCACCCCCTACGAACGCCAGCTCAACTACCACGCGGCGCACGACATCGGGCACGCTATGAGCCAGTACATGCTCGTGGGATGCAGTTCGTTCGCGGCATGGGGCGGTGCGAGCGACGACGGAAAACCGGTCGTCGGGCGCAACTTCGATTTCTATATGGGCGACGACTTCGCCCGCAACAAGATCGTGACCTTTTGCCGGCCGCAGGCGGGCTATCCCTTCGCCAGCATCGGCTGGGCGGGGATGATCGGCGTGCTGTCGGGCATGAATTCCGAAGGGCTGACCGTGACGATCAATGCCGCGAAAGGGCCCGTGCCGCTGGCATCGGCGACACCCATCTCGATCCTCGCACGCGAGATCCTGCAACATGCGGCGACCATCGCAGAGGCGCTGGAGATCGCCCGCCGCCGCGACACCTTCGTCAGCGAATCACTGCTCGTGGCCTCGGCACGCGACGGGAGGGCGGCGATCATCGAGAAAACGCCCCGCCGAACCGTGCTCTACGAGGGCGACGGGGAGTACCTCATATGCACGAACCACTACCAGTCGGAGGCGTTCGCCGACGACGGGGACAACCGCGAGAATATCGCCATGACCGACAGCCCCCATCGCTTCGCCCGGCTCGAAGAGCTCATGGCGGCGAATGCGCCCCTCGACGTCCCGGCAGCGGCCGCCATGCTGCGCGACCAGCGCGGCACGGGCGGCAAAGACATCGGCGTGGGGAACGACTGTTCGGTGAACCAGTCGATCGCCCACCACTCGGTCATATTCAAACCGGCAACCCTGCAAATGTGGATCTCGACCTCGCCGTGGCAGGGCGGCGCCTTTGTCTGCTACGACCTCGGAGCAATCCTGCGCAACCCCGACCCCGCCGCAGAGCTGTACGACGCGGCGCTGGAGATACCCTCCGACACGGCCTACCTCGCCCGTGACTACCCGCGCGTGGTCGCATACCGCCAGCTCGGCGCCCGCATCCGCCGGGCGATAAAAGCAGGGAGGAAGGCCGACGGGGAATTGACAGAAACCTTCGCCCGAACCAACCCGCAGAATTTCCACACCTGGAAACTGCTGGGGGAATACTACCTCTCGCAGGGCGACGACGAGCGCGCGGCACAGAGCTTCGGCAAGGCGCTGGAGGCAGGGGTTCCCCGCAGGGACGAACTCCTGGCGATAGAAAGACTCAAATCGGAATGCAAGCCATGATACGAAACCCGGAAATACAATTCGCATCGGCCGATGCGGTCGCGGCGTTCCAGGAGGAACGCCTGCGCGAAGAGGTCGCCTACCTCTATGAAAATTCGCCTTACTACCGGCGCATGTTCGACGGCTGCGACATGCAGCCCGGCGACATCCGCACAACGGACGACCTGCGGCGCCTGCCTGTAACCACCAAAACGGATCTGCAACTGCACCCCGGGGAGTTCGTCTGCGTGCCCCGCAACCGCATCATCGACTACGTGACCACGTCGGGAACCCTCGGCGACCCGGTGACGTTCGCCCTCACGGAAGAAGACCTGGCCCGGCTGGCCTACAACGAGGCCGTGTCGTTCAGCACGGCGGGATGTACCGGGGAGGACATCCTGCAGCTGATGACGACCATCGACCGCCGCTTCATGGCCGGGCTGGCTTACTTCATGGGAGCCCGGGAGCTGGGATGCGGCGTGATCCGCGTGGGAAACGGCATCCCCGAACTGCAATGGGACACCATCCGGCGCATCGGCCCCACGGGCTGCATCGTCGTGCCGTCGTTCCTGATAAAACTCGTCGGCTATGCGCAGGAGCACGGGATCGACTACCGCCGCTCGTCGCTGCGCCGTGCGATCTGCATCGGCGAGGCGCTGCGCGACACCGACTTCAGCAACAACACGCTGGGAGCGAAAATCACCGAACTGTGGCCCGAACTGGAACTTTTCTCGACTTACGCCTCGACCGAGATGCAGACCTCGATCACCGAATGCGGGCACCACTGCGGCGGGCATGTTCCGGCCGACATGCTTCTGGTGGAGCTGCTCGACGAGCAGAACAACCCCGTGCCCGAGGGACAGGAGGGCGAGGTGGTCATTACGACGCTCGGCGTGCGGGGCATGCCGCTGCTGCGCTTCAAGACGGGCGACATCTGCATCGCCCGCACGGGACGCTGCGCCTGCGGCCGCACGACGATGCGCCTCTCGTCGGTGATCGGACGCCGGGGGCAGATGATCAAATTCAAGGGCACGACGCTCTACCCGCCCGCGCTGTACGACGTGCTGGAGAATATCCCCGGCGTGAACAACTACATCATCGAGGTATTCACCGGGAGCCTCGGCACCGACCAGATCGTGCTGCGAATCGGCAGCACGCGCCGCGACGAGGCGTTCGAGAAGGAGATCAAGGACACGTTCCGCTCGAAAGTGCGCGTAGCACCCGAGGTGGTCTTCGAGCAGGTGGAGTACATTGCGAAAAAACAGATGCCCCAAATGAGCCGGAAACAAATAAAATTCGTAGATTTACGCGAACAAACCAAATAAAACCCAACCATGAAAAAATTACTGAGCATAGCCCTGTGCCTGATCGCCGTCAGCGGTTTCGCACAGAAGGGAAAGACGAAGATGGCGGCCGACTTCTACGGCGTGGATTACAGCTGCGTGAGCGTCATCGGGGCCAACGAGCAGCCGGCCGAGTTCATCAAGGCGTTCGAGGCCATCAACCGCCTCTTCCTCAGCGAACCCAAGAAATACGACGTGGCCGGATTCACCGGCATCGACATCCTTTCGACCAATGTCGAACAGGCCAACGAGGCGTTGGGCGGCCTGGCTGCGGAGCAGTTCACGCCCCGCAGCACGAAGGCCGACATCGCGGCGCAGCTCCCCGGGATCCTCGCCCGCTACGACAACGGCTCGGGGAACAAGGGGCTGGTGTTGATAGCCACGACGCTCGACAAGGGCAACGGCATCGGATACTACACGGCCGTGTTGTTCGATCCTGCCACGCAGGAGATCATCCTCCAGATGGACATGGCCGGCAAGCCCGGCGGGTTCGGCCTGCGCAACTATTGGGCCGGCTCGGTATACAACGCCCTCAAGAAGCAGGGTAAATACCTGACCAGGTAGGGGGGGGGTACCCCGCACCGACACACCCCGCACGGCTTCGTGCGGGGTGTGTCGTCATAATAGGCAAAGAGCGCCCGGAGCGGGGACACGATCCGCACCGGCAGGAAACCCTGTACGCCGCCGGATAAAAACGCCCGGGAGGCGGACTTACCCGGCAGCCCCGGAGCGGGCTTCCGGGCATCTCCCGGGCGGCGGATATTTCATGCGCGCATCGTCGAGCACCAGTACCCAATCGTTCCCCTTGCCGCAAGTCGGGGGCGTGAAGGTCATCGTCGCACCGGCATCCCGGCGGCGGAATTCCCCGATCCGCAGCGGGCGCCCGCTGCGGACATCGTACCACCAGGCCACGATCCGCTTCCCGGAAACCCGTTCCAGGTCGACGGCAAACGGCCGTCCGCTCTCGGAATAGACCATGGCATAGGTGCCGAGGCTGTCGCGGGTAGCCGTACAACGCCCGTGCCCGCTGCCGGCATCTCCGGCGATAACGCCCTGATCGGGAATACGGCGGAAAAACGGACGGCTCTCGATAAGTTCCCGCCCATAGCACACCTGATAAGCCCCGGGCAGCGACAGGGATTCGCGCCAGCTCCGCACGGGCCCCGTGACAGGCGCATACCGGCCGGGTTCCCACATCTGCCATACGGCATGGCAGCCGTAGGTATGTCCGCAGGCTCCGGAAAAGACCTCGTGGTAGAATGCCCGCCGCACATGCAGGGCTTCGGAAGTGCCGTATTTTTCCCGGTCGAAGTCGATCGGATGTTCCTCGTAGATCGGCTCCCCGTCCAGCACGGGTTTGACGGGCCGCCGGGCATAATCGCGGGCGATGCGCTCCCAAAGGTCGAAATCGTAGGCATGGCCGTTCTGCTGCATGTTGAACGCGAGCCACGGCTCGTCGTGCAGCCAGTCGCCCGAAGAGGATTTCCCCCACGGATGGTAGGTAATCAGGCAGGCCGAATAATCCTCGCGGCCGGCGACACCGCAGGCGATGCCGCGGGCGAAGGCCCGCAATATCAGTTCACGCCCTTCGGGAGGACGGTCGCCGCCCAGTATCCAGATGATATTCCGCCGGGTGCGGTAACGCTCCCCCAGATAGCGCCCGAAAGCCTCGGCACGCCCCCCCGTTGTGAAGATCTCGGGCCCGGGGCCCCATTTGAGGCAGAACTTGTCGCCCCATGCGGGCAGCAGGCCGATGAGCAGCCCCAGCGAATCGGCCATGGCGACCACTTCGTCCACATACGCGAAATAACGCTCGTTGGGCCGGGTGAACCCCGCATCGGCAAACGGCAGGTCGCCGTAGGCATTGGGGACACGCAGCCCGTCACGTTCCGCGAGGCAGACGGCCTGTATGACCGTGAACCCTTTCCGGGCGCGGTCTTCGAGATAGAGGCGCGCCTCTTCGCGCGTCGTACGGTGGAACAACTCCCACGCCGTGTCGCCCAGATAGAAGAACGGCCTGCCGTCGGCATATTGCAGGTAACGCCCGCCGGGATGCACGACGATGCGCCCGCGGGAGAAAGGCCGGGCGCCAAGGGGCGCAGGCGCAAGAAAGAGCGCAAAAAACAGGAACGCAAATAATTTCCTCATAAAAAACGATTTCAGGCGACAGCCGGGAACAAAACGGCAGTCGGGGCCGCCGGAGGCGACCCCGTGCCGGAGTGGCGGCAAAGCCGGGTTACAGCCCCTCCTTCGAAAGCAGCTCCGACGTGTCGATACGCACCTGCGTCGTTGTGAGCTTGTCGTTGAGCGCATAACGCGTCGGGTCGGATATGGTGACCGGCAGGGAAAAATCCTTGTCGGCATTCGCCTTCAGATAGGCGATGTCGACCGTGAGGAAAAAAGTCGCATCGCGTTTCCCGTCGGGGCAGCTCACCGAGGAAGGCAGCGTGTATGCCCGGCCCGGCAGCAACACAGTCCCGTCCAGGGGAGTGCTGCCCACGGAGACGCTGACCGTATAGGCCTGCAACTCGGCCAGCCCGGCGCGGTAGATGCCCAGGAAAATGTGCACCTTCCCCGCCTGCGCGTCGATGCGGTAATTCTTGTTGGACTGCTGCGCCGTCCCGCCGTTGGGCACGGCATAAGGGGTGTAACCGGCCTGCGGCATATAGATCACCGCACTGCCCCAGGGCCTCTCGCTGTCGGCCTTCTGGCATGAGGCTGCCCCGCATGCGAGGAGCAGCACAGAAAAGAATGTAACGATCGTTCTCATAGTTCGATATTTTTCGGTCTACCAACCCGGATTCTGGTCGAGTACCCCGCCCGATTTTACGATTTCGGCCTGCGGGATCGGATAAAGGTTCATCTTCGGGGCATCGAAGATGCGTTTGGCCACTTCGAACGGCGTGTAGGCAAAGCCGTCGCCGCTGCGGGTCACCTTCACGCCGCGCAGGGGCCGGTTGAGCACCGTCCCGGCATCGTCCCAGCGCCGGAGATCCCAGTAGCGATGGTCTTCGAAGGCCAGCTCGATGCGGCGTTCGTGTTTGATGGCCGTGCGCATGGCGGCCGCATCGCCCGGGTCGACATCGACCGGGGGCATCCCCACCCCGGAACGGGCACGCACGGCATCCACGGCGTCGCGCGCACTCATCCCGTAGCCGTGGGCGTCGTCCGGGCCGTAGGCTTCGTTCATCGCCTCGGCAAAATTAAGCAATATTTCGGCATAGCGGAAAACGATCCAGCTGCGAAGCCGTTTGTCGTCATTGGTGAGGTTCAGGTTCTCGTTCAGGAACTTGCGCAGGTAATACCCCGTGGGCGAAGCGTTCTGCCGGGCGGGGTCGTCGGCGCCGCCCGCATAGATTTCGAGCGTGCGCCCGTTCCACGTATCGCCGTTGCGCAGGACGGTGGCGTAGAAGCGCGGGTCGAGGCCGGCATAGGCATCGCCCGTATCCTCCCCCGTAGATTCATAGGCTTCCACGAGGTTCTGCGAAGGGCAGATACCCGTACCGCCGCCCTGCGTGCCGATGGGGTAATTCTTGCGTTCGAACTCGTTGGTCGCCCCCATACGCACCGCCCAGATGGTCTCGGGGCTGGTCGTAGAGGTTTCGGCGACGAACAGCCCGCCGTAATCGGGATGCAGGGAATAGATGCCCATGTTGATCACTTCGAAGGCCGCAGCGGCAGCGGCAGCCCACTTGGACTTTTCGCCCGAGGGATTGAACTGCGGGCTGGCGGCATAGAGCAACACCCTCGACTTGAGGGCCAGCGCCGCGCCGCGGGTGATCCGGCCCGACTTCTCCTCGAGGTTCTCGGCCCGCCAGTCGACGACCAGTTCGTTGCGCACCCCTTCGATCTCGCGCAGGATGAGGCCGACCACCTCGTCGAACGTGCCGCGCGGAAGGTTGGCCTCCTTCTGGTCGGCATATACGCGGTCAATGAGGGGCACCCCGCCGTAACGCTTGGCAAGCTCGAAATAATAATAGGCTTTCAGCACATGCGCCTCGGCGCGCAGCCGCTGCACGTCGACGATGTCGCGGCGGTAGCTGTCCAGGCCGTTCGAAGTGAGCGTGTCGCGGTGCATACCGAGGATATACCTGTAATCCACCGACTTATCGAGGTAGTCGTGCGCCGCATAGATGCCGTTGTAATAGCTCGTATAGCAATCGTCGGGGTTGTAATAGGCGCTCCAGCTGCCTTCGTTGAACCGCTGCGTGGAACTGAACGTGGTCACGTATTGCGCCTCGTCGGAAACGGCTGCGAAGAGGTTGCCGTCGATCGCCGTGAACCCGTAGGGGATGTGTTCGTAAACGCGGTAGCCCCAGTCGAACATCTGGTAACGGCGCGTGGCCATCATCTCGTCCGTCAGGTTCAGGTCTTCCTTGGTGTCGAGCGCATCGCATCCCGCCAGGGACAGCGAACAAAGGAGGGCGCCCGCGAAAAGGATTCTCATATTTTTTCGTATCATGGCAGTCGTGTTTAGAAGGTTACGGTCAGTCCGAGGTTGTAGGATTTCAGCGCCGGGTGGCCGGAAAGGATTTCGGGGTCGATGTCGTAGTCGCGCATCAGCCTGCTGACGGTCAGCAGGTTGACACCGCTCAGGTAGATGCGGATCTTCGAGATGCCGGCCTTGCTCAGCGACGGCTGCGCGAAGGTGTATCCCAGTTCCACGTTGCGCAGCTTGAGGAAGTCGCCGCTGCGCTTCCAGAGTGTCGAATTGCGGTAGTTGTTGCTGTTGTCCTGCAACGAAAGGCGCGGATAGGTGGCCGTAGCCCGCGTGTCGATGCCCTGTTCGGGATAGTAGGCCCAGCGGCCTTCGGCAATCCCGTAGACGTTGCCGTTGTCGCGGAACGCCACGTTCTGCAAGGGCGCATCGAGCAGGTTCACGTCACGGCCGGCCGCCCCCTGGAAGAGGGCGAAGAGGTCGAACCCCTTGTAGGATGCCGCCAGCGAGAACGAGTACTGCAACTTGGGCAGGTACGAGTCGCCGATGGCCGTCTGGTCGTTCTCGTCGATGACCGTATCGCCGTTCAGGTTCTTATACTTGATGTCGCCGGGCTGCACGGCACCGAACGTAGGCTTGGGAAGCCCCTCCCTGAGTTCGCCGCCGACGTCGAAATCGTCCCAGTCGTAGAACCCGTCGGCCACATATCCGAACAGGGCGTCGAGCCGCCGTCCCGTGCGTGCCGCGGTCGGCACGGTCACGACCTCGGCCATATAGTCAACCTTGTTGCTGTTATACGAGGCCATGCCCGTGAGCGCGTAATTGAAGTCGCCTATGCGGTCGGCCCAGGAAAGCTGGACTTCGAAGCCCTTGTTGGTCATCCTGCCGATGTTGCGGTAAGGCGGATTGTCCACGCCCGAGGCACCGGGGATCATCCAGTCCTGGGTCACGATGCCCGATCTTTTTTCGAGGAACAGGTCGACGTTCAGGGACAACCTGTTCCACAGGCGCAGGTCGATGCCGGCGTCGTACTTCAGGCTCTTTTCGGCAAAAATACCGGGGTTCGGGAGGTAGGACAGCGCCGTTCCCCCGTGCCACGTGTGCTCGGAGTTTCCCGTATTGAGGCCGCCGCGGCCGGTATAGTAGCCCTCCCAGAGGTAACGCATCTCGCCCATCGGATCCCAGCCGTTCTTACCGACCGAAGCCCTGAGCTTGAGCAGATCGACCGTGCGGCTGTCCCGCAGAAAACGCTCGCGGGAAACGATCCAGCCAAGGCCGAGCGAGGGATAGAACCCCCAGCGGTTGCCGGGCCTGTAATTGTCCGAACCGTCGGCGGCGAAGGAGAAGGTCGCCACATAGCGGTCGTCATAGGCATAGTTGACCGCCCCGTTGACGGTCATGTGACGGTATTCGACCATCTTGCCGGCAGCGCCGTTCTGCGAAAAGTCTGTCTTGTAGATATTATAGAGTATCCCGGCCGAGGCGGAGACCACATGCCGCCCGAACGTGCCGTCGTAGCCGACCGTGGCATTGTAGTGCTGCCACGTCCACTGGTTCTGGCCGCTGTCCTCGCCACGGGTATAGGGGGTGTCGTTATCGGTGGTCTGCTGCACCCCGTCGAGCCAGCGCGAATAGTTGCGCGTGTTGCTCGCACCGTCGCGCGTCCAGCTGCTCAGCGACATCGCCTCCGAAAGGTAGAGCCCCTCCACGAGGAAGTCGAGCCGCTCCTTGAGCTGGAAATTGGCCTGCAGGGTACGGTCGTGCGTGGAGTTGCGCCCCAGCGCCTTGATCGAGGCCAGGGGGTTGAAATTGTAGATCGGGGTACCCGTCCACGTCCCGTCGGGGTTGCGCACGGGATAAACCGAGCCGGGGTATTTGGCAAGGTCGTTCCACAGGTCGCCCGCGGCGCGGTTGGGGTAACGGCGGTCTTCGATCCGGCCCCCGACATCGACCTTGGCCTCCAGGAAACCGAAGAGGTTCATATCGAGGTTCGTGCGGATATTGTAGCGGTCGATGCCTGCGTTGGCCAGCGTGTCGTTGGTAGGCGTGTCGTAGATTCCCCGCTGCCCCATGTAGCCGAACAGCACGAAATAGCGGACGGTCTTGTCGCCGCCCGAGACCGACACGTCGGCATCGGTATAGGGCGTGGCCTTCTTGGTGACCTCGCGGTACCAGTCCACGTCGGGCAGTCGGGCGACCTGGTCGGCCGTGTAATAGGGTGTCCAGACGTTGCCGTTGTCGTTGCTCAGCGCCTCGTTGTAAAGCCGGGTATAGTCGCCCGTACGCAACGGTTTCTGGAGGGTCATAGGCTGCTGCACGCCGCCCCGGACATTGACCGTGACGCGCGGGCGGCCGATACGGCCGCGTTTGGTCGTGACCCAAATCACGCCGTTGGCGCCCCTCATGCCGAAGGGAGCCAGCGCCGCGGCGTCCTTCAGCACCTCGATCCGGTCGATCTCGGCAGGCGAGAGGAACTGGAAATAGGCCATATTGGTCTGGAAGCCGTCGACATAGACCGGCAGCGACGAGTTGTTGTAGGTCGCCACGCCGCGGATACCGAGCGCAGCCGCATCGTAGCCGGGTTCCCCGTTGGTCTGCGACACGACCAGCCCCGGGATACGTCCGTAAAGCATGTTGTTGATATTGGCCGAGGGGATGGACACCTCGTCACCCGTCACGGAAGAGACGGACGAAGTGACCAGCACCGCCTTCGTGCGGGCCGATGTCCCGGGGATCACATATTCCAGGGCCGTACTGTCGGGCTGTTCCGCAGCCGCGGTATCCCGGGCGGAAACCGGGCCGGCACCACCGACGGCCAGAACCGCGAGTGCCGCGCCTGAGAGGAACACACTTTTCATATGGTTGGGATTCATGTAATTCTGATTTTTTCGGTAAACGATTGTGTATGGGCGGATCAATATCCGGGGTTCTGCACCAGATAGCCCTTATTCACCTCGCTGAGCGTAAAGGGCGAAAGGGACATGCGCTCGTGCCACGTGTATTCGGGGACATAGGAGGGCTTGCGCGTGTAATTGGCGAACTCCTCGGGTTTGCGGGGGTTCCACGACACGCCGGCGGCCTGCGAGAACTCGAACTTGTACTTGGCCCCGCCGACCATCGACGCCCCCTGCTTCCAGTGGCGGGCGTGGGGATACCACTGGTTCTCCTCGTAGAATTCCACAGCCCATTCGCGGTGGATGCTCCGCCGCAGCCCCACCCGGTCGGTCTGCGTTTCGTCGGGGATGCCTCCGCGCCTGCGGATGTCGTTCAGGTAGCGCAGCGCCATGGTCGGGTTGCCCTCCTCGTTGTAGGCCTCGGCGATATTGAGGTAAAACTCCGCCATGCGGTAGATCGGGAATTCGAACCATTCGCGCGAACCGGCTTCGTACCAAAATTTGATGTTCTTGGCACAGCCGTCCTGCCACTTGTATTCGAGCTGCCAGTTCTGGTACAGATCCCAACGGCTGTTGCCGGTATTGTTCTTGGGGTTGACGCCGTAGAAATAGAGCGACGCCTGCGCACGGGGTTCCAACTCTTCGGCCTTGTCGCGGTATTCGCCGGCCGGGCGCCAGTCGTCCACGCCCGCCCACGTCTGATCCGTACCATCGGCCTTGCGGTACTGGCAGAGCTGACCGTAGCCGGTGCCGCGGTACTGCCCCAGGTCGTGGCCGGTGTGGGTCGGCATGAAGGTGTAGTTCTTGTAGATACCGTTGTCGTCGGCCTCGCGCTGCTGCTTGTAGGCCAGCAGCACCTCGCGGTTCGACGGCGTGCCGACGGCCGTGCCGTAATCCTTGATGGGGTCGCCCGTGTCGATCAACTCGAAGCCGTTGGCCTTGCCCCAGTCGATCACCTCCTGATTGGCCAGGCGCGCCGTTTCCCAGCGCTTGGCATCGTAGCCCCCGAGCCAGATCATCTCATTGTTCGCGGGGTCGGCCATCTGCATGTAGGGAGCGTCGGCATTGAAGAGGGGACGGGCGGCGTACATCAGCGCTTCGGCCTTGACGGCCAGCGCCACGCCCTTGTTCACGCGCCCCAGCCAGTCGGCCGGCCAGCGCACGCCTTCGAGTGTCGCGGCGGCCGCGTCGCACAGCCCGACGATGAAGTCGAGGGTTTGCTGCACGGTAGAGCGGGGGCGCACGTCGACCGTGGTGAGCGTCGATTCGACCAGCGGCACGCCGCCGTAGCGCTTGAGCATCTCTACGTAGCGGAAAGCCACCAGCACCTGCATTTCGGCCTTGACGATGGCTTTGTCGCGGTCGGACATGTCGGCGACCTTGTCGATGTTCTCGTACACGAGCCACGCCTTGCGGATGTAGGCGTAGTTGTTGGGGAAATAGTCGTCGGTATAACCGGCGCCGTTATTCTCGTTGTTGGCCAGCATACCCGCCACGACCTGCTTGTCCATGTATCCCCATGTCAGGCGGCAAAGGTCTTCGCCGCCCATGATGGCTTCGGTCGTCTCGTAGGGCATGATCGGGGAGTTGTTCCACACCAGTACGGGTAATCCCGAGGAGAGGATCGTGGCGTAGGCCTCGGCGATCGCCCCCTCGGCGTTCTTGGCCGTGCTGAAGACCTCGTCCTGATCCATGCCCGTCACTTCGGGCTTCTCGATGAACCAGTCCTGGCAGGAGGTAAGGCCGGCCGCCAGCAACAGGCCGAGAAGCATATAAATGGTCTTTTTCATAAGGCTGCGACTTAAAATTGGATGTTGAAACCGAAGTTATACACGCGCGTGAGCGGATAGATGATGCCTTCGGACGTACTGCCGTCCTGCACCAGCTCGGGGTCGATGCCGTCGACCAGGTCTTTGCCGCCCCAGGTACAGAGGTTGTTGGCATTGACGAATACGCGGATCGAGCCGATATGCGCCTTGCGCATCCAGCGGGCGTTCCGGAACGTATAGGCCACCTCGACGTTCTTGAGCTTGATATGGTCGGTCGAACGGAACCAGAAGGCATTGTTCTGGTTGTTCTGGCTGTTGGCCATGTTCACGGACATGCGCGGGAAGGTGATCTGCTTGCCGGCGGCATGGCGTTCGGGCGTCCAGCGGCCGTTCATATAGCTCAGCGGCGTGCCGTTGCCCTGCGCGAAGGGCGTGATGAGGTAGCCGTTCATGTTGAACGTCCCCTGCGCCGAACCGGTAAGGAGCGCGGATATTTCGAACCCCTTGTAGCCGAAGCTCAGGTTGCTGCTGAACGCGAAGCGCGGGACGTTCGAGAAGCCCGTCGGGGTAATGTCCTTGTCGTCGATGATGCCGTCGCCGTTGACGTCGACGATACGCAGGTCGCCGCCCTGGACACGGTTGCCGTCGATGGCATTGTAGGGATGGTTGGCGACCTCCTCGGGCGTATTGTAAAAGCCTTCGTTGTAATAGGCCTTGTACTGTCCGTAGGCGAAGCCCGTTTCGTTCATCCAGGCGTACATGTAGGAGGGTTCGGCCTTGTAGTCGATCTTGTTGACGGCATAGGAGACCTGTCCGCCCACTTCATACCAGAAATCCGTGCCGACGTTGTCGCGCCACGAGACCTGTATCTCGTAACCCCGGTTGCTCATGCGCCCCACATTCACGGGCGGCAGGGCGTCGCCGCTCAGGCCGATGATGCCCGGCGTGACCCCCAGTTTGGTGAGGATGTTGTTGCGCTTCTCCTCGAACAGGTCGACCGTGACCGAAAGCCGGTCGCGGAACATGCGCACCTCGGCGGCGATGTTGTACGACTCCTTCTTCTCCCACGTGACGTCGGGGTTGCCTGTCGACTGTTCGTATTTGCCGGGGAAGGCCGGGTTATTGACCGAACCGTTCGACGAGCCGAAGAAATACCCGTCGAGCGGGGTGCCGTTCCAGGGGCCGTAGCTGTGGCTGCCCCAGGTGCCGGGCAGGAAAAGGAAGCGGTCGCCGCCGATCTCGCTGTTGCCGGTCTGCCCGTACGAGGCGCGGAACTTGAGCCACGTGAGGATGTCGTTCTTCGGGAAGTAGGGTTCGTTCGACACGACCCAGCCTACCGAAACGGCCGGGAAAAACCCGAACCGCTTGCCGGGCGCGAAGTTCTCGGAACCATTGTAACCCATGTTGAATTCGGCCAGGTAACGCTGGTCGTAACCGTAGGTGACACGCCCCACCACACCGTAATAGCCGCGGGGGACGTTATACTTCAGCCCGGGCGAGGTGTAGCGTTCGCCGGTGACGAGCGCCATGGCCGTGACGGCGTGCTTGCCGAAATCGCGGCTGAAGTCGATGCCGGCCTCGACATAGACCTTGCGGTTTTTGCCCCAGCCGGTCTCCTCGTAGGATTTGGCATTGTGTTCGCCGCCGTAATAGAGCAGCTCGGCCGGATCGGCGGGGTTGCGCGTGATCGAATAGACGGGCAGGTTGGGGGTGACGCGCAGCGTCTTGGTAAAATAATGGTCATACGACAACGCCCCGCGTACGGAAAGCCCTTCGACGAGGTAATCCATCCGGTGGCGAATGCGGATCGAGGTATTCAGGCTGCTCTGGTTGATGCGCGCCTGTGCCTTTTCGAGCATGTAGGCGATCGGGGATTTGCCCCATGCGCCCTTGTTGCTGTCCATGATCGTACCGCCGGCATAATCGGTGATGATGCGGCCGTCGGAGACGCCCGGCGCCGAGAAGGGCGGGGCTTCGTAGATATTGAGCATCAGGTCGCGGTAACGGCCCCACATGTCCACGCTGCTGTTGCGGTCGGTGATGATCTTCGTCTCGCGCACCTGCCCCGAGAGCGAAACATTGATCTCGGTGAGCGGGATGATGTTGAAATCGAAGTTGGTGCGGAAATTATATTTGTGGCTGCCCGAGTTAGAGGCCGCATCGCTGAACCCGAAGTCGTTGGTGAGGCTCTTCTGGTTGGAATACCCCACCGAGGTGAAGAAGGCCACCTTTTCGGTACCGCCGGAGATATTGACGCTGTACTGCTGCTGGGGCGACACCCCGGCGTCGAAAATCCGCTTCATGTAGTCCGTACTGCCGTAGTAGATGGCGGGGCTGTCGAGCAGCGCCTGTTTCTGTTCGGGCGAAAGGTGTCCCATCGCCTCGACCTCGGAGGGCGTATAGTCGCGGTTATGCCGGAATTTCCACAGTTCGTCCTGCGAAAAGACCTTGATGTCGTCGGGCTTGCCGTCGTTGGCGAACGCCTCGTTGCGCAGCACGGCATAGTCGTAGGAATTGACCAGGCTGGGCAGGGTCGTCGGGGAGGTGAAGCCGACATTGGCCGTGAACGAGATTTTCAGGTTGCCTTCGCGGCCGCGCTTGGTCGTCACAATGATGACGCCGTTGGCACCGCGCACTCCGTACACGGCGGTCGCCGAAGCGTCCTTGAGCACGTTGACGTTCTCCACATCGTTCGGGTCGAGCATGTTGAAGGCCGTCATGTCACGCACGATGCCGTCGATGACGATCAGCGGATTCTGGTCGCCGGCATACGTCCCCACGCCGCGCACGCGGATCGTGGACTCCTCGAAGCCGGCCTCTCCGGTCTTCTGGACGGCGGCCATACCGGCGATACGCCCTACGAGGGCATTGGAAATATTGGTCACGGGGGAGCGCATCAGCTCCTTGCCCGACAGCTGCCCGATGGCGCCGGTGACGGTCTCCTTCTTCTGGGTGCCGAAGCCGACCACCACCACATCGTCGATGCTCTGGACATTCTCCTCGAGCACGATGCGGATATCGGTCTGAGTTCCTACGGGCACCTCCCGGGTGGTATAGCCGATAAATGAAACTGTCAACGTCGCATCCTTGGCCGCCATGACCGTGAAACGCCCGTCGAGGTCGGTCACGGAGCCAGTCTGGGTTCCCCTGACGACCACTCCGGCCCCGACGACCGGCATGCCCTGCTGGTCGACGACCGTCCCGGAGACCCTGGCAGGGGAGACGTCCTGCGCACCGGCGCCGAAAGCGACCGACAGGACGAGCAGCAGAGCCAGCCCGATCTTCGCGAATCTGCGCAGAAGCCCCGGCACATTCAAATAATGGTTCATTTTCATAGGTATTTAGGTTGTAGTTGGTTGATTGCGTCCCGCGGGGAGAATCGCCGCCGCGGGACAGGCCCGCACTGAGGTTCACCGAGAGGGCCGGATCACAAAATCGAAAAGGTCGGAGCGTCTTTTTCTTTCATAGGCTGATAGGTTTGGTTATGCTTCAGGATTTTCGTTACAACAAATTTAGGAAGACGGAACAGGGATATAAAGAACGGATTTATCATTTATTTGTCCGTTTTCATCATCCGCCCTCCTGCGCTTCAATATTCGATCCGGACGACCACCGAGCGCGTGAAGTCCGGAAGCGATACGTCGGCACGGCGGGACGCGCGCACCCACTCGTCCCGCCAGGGGTCGTAGATCCGCACTTTCTTCACCCTGCGCCCGCCGAGCAGCGGTGTGAAGTCGACCTGCAGGCCGGACAGTCGCTGTGCCGGAATGCGTTCGGAGAGCTCGTGCCGCCACGTGCTCACCGTATCGCGGCACCAGGCAAGCAGCGTGTGTTCGCCCCGCAGCACATAGACCCGCAGCCCCGCCGTATCGCGGCGCACGGGTTCGAACCCTTCGCGGAGGGGGTCGACACCTTCGACGGCACGCGCGAAGCGCCCCATCTGGAACCAGGTATGCTGCTTGTCGATATGGTGATCCCAATGCCAGAGGTGCCCCGGCCCGGCGGCCCCGCTGAAAAAGGGGGCGAAGAGCACGTCGTGGAGCACGGAACCCATCGTATCTACCTTATATATAGGATGGGGGCCGGTATGCACGGGTTTCACGGCGCCCGACTCGGCCAGCAGCATCGGTTTGCGGAGGCCGTATCCGCGCAGCACGGCGATGGCATCGGAGGCCATGCTGTCGACCGGAGCGCCGCACACGGCCAGTTCGGCACCCTCGTCGATATAGCGGTGCACCTGCGCTACCTCGTTCGGAGGCAGGCGGTTGATGAATTCATAAATCGGGAAGCTCGACTCCCGGTCGAGCGAGCCGAGGCTCTGCATCACCAGGTTTTTCGGGAAGATCTCCTTCACACGCGGCAGCATACGGACATTCCACGCGCGCAGGTGCTCCTCGGGCGTCTCCACGGCGTTCATTTCGTTCCACAGCTCCCAGCCGAAAACGGCGGGATGGTCGCCGTAACGCTCGCGGAAGATGCGCACGCGGCGCAGGAACTCCTCCTCACCACGCTGCGAAGTGATATAATCGTCGGCATCGGCAAACGGGCCGCCGTTCGAGGTATGGTACGAGGCTTTGGTGTCCCACTTGTTCACGCCCGGCCGGATATGGCGGAAACTCTCGATGCAGAACTTGATCTTGATGCCGTACCGGTCGGCGAGCTCCAGCAGGCGGTCGATGCGCACGAGCTTGGCGGTGTCCACCTCGCCGTAACGGGTTTCGATCTCGAAGAGGTTCGTATTGAGCCATACGCGGCCGAAATTGGCGCCGTTGCGGTGCATCTTCCCGAGGTAATGTTCCATGTCGGCAACCGACCCCATCGCGGCGATGTTGCATCCCACGGGGATATACGGCTGCCCGTCCGAAAGGCAGAAATAACGGGGATCCCGGGCGCTTACCTGGACGAAAGAGCGCCTGAAGGAGCGCCCGGGGCGCTTGGCCCACGCCTCCGTTACCGACACGAAGGCAAGGAGGCAGGTCAAAAGGATGAGTCGTTTCATAGGTCGTAGTCTTAGGTTTGAGCGACAGGATAAAAGTAGGGAATTCCCCGCGCACGGAATGTAACCGGTTCAGCAGATGCTAACACATTTTCGTCGGGACAGCGCAGGAGGGGCGAAAGGCCGGTTTTCTGTTAATTTTTGATAAATCCGTGCAAATCCGGCGGGTGGAGTATTCCTATATTTGTTCCATCGAAAACTCACCTTATCCGAACTATGAAACGACTTACGGCAATCCTCCTGTGCACGCTTGCATACGGCGCCGCAACAGCCGCCGACGGATGGGACGCCCCGGCCGACCAGCACGTCAACGCCCTGCGCCGCCTGCCCGCCCGGGCCACCTCCTACTCCTACAAGACCCCGCAGGATGCATTGGCGGGAGACCGCGCCCGATCACGGATGATGCCGCTCGACGGCGTCTGGAAATTCCGTTTTGCGGAAGACGCCGCCCAAAGCCCCGAAGGGTTCTGGCAACCGGGCGCCGACCTCGGAAACTGGGACGAGATAGAGGTTCCCTCGTGCTGGGAAATGCAGGGCTACGGGTATCCGATATACACCAACATCCCCTATCCGTTCGAGTTCAGGCCGCCGTCGATCACACGCGACAACCCGACGGGATGCTACGTTCGAAAGTTCACTGTACCCCGAAGCTGGGAAGGCGACCGGGTAGTGCTGCACTTCGGGGGTGTATACTCGGGTTATTACGTCTGGGTCAACGGCACCCTGGCAGGATATGCCGAGGACAGCTGCCTGCCCTCGGAATTCGACGTCACAGGCCTGCTGCGACCGGGCGAGAACACGCTCGCCGTGAAGGTTTTCAAATGGACGGACGGCAGTTACCTCGAAGATGCCGACCACTGGCGCATGGCGGGCATACACCGCGAAGTATATCTTGCCGCAAAACCCGACGTGGCCATCGGCGACTTCGGGGTGCGGACGCTGCTCGACGGCGACATGCGCGACGCGCTGTTGCAGATACGCCCCACGATCGACCTGCGCGAGGGCACCCCGGCGGCAGGATGGCATCTGCGGGCGCAACTCTATGCCCCCGACGGGACGCCCGAAGGCCGTGAAATGGGACTACCGGTCGAAGAAATCCTGTCGGAGGCTTACCCGCAACGCGACAACGTCTACTTCGCACTGATGGAGCAGCGCATCGCGGCACCCGAAAAATGGAGCGCCGAGAACCCTGCGCTCTACACCCTCGTGCTGACCCTGCGCAACGATGACGGGCAGGTCGCCGAATCGCGCAGCTGCAAGGTCGGGTTCCGCGACGTCCGGCTCCGCGGACGCGAGATGCTGGTCAACGGCGTCCCCGTGAAACTCTACGGCGTAAACCGCCACGACCACGACCAATATACGGGAAAGACCGTCACGCGCGAAGGGATGGAACAGGACGTAAGGCTGATGAAACTGCTGAATTTCAACTCCGTGCGTACGTCCCACTACCCCAACGACCCCTATTTCTACGAGCTGTGCGACCGCTACGGCCTTTACGTCATCGACGAAGCCAACATCGAGAGCCACGGTTCGGGCGGGAAGCTCTCGAACGACCCGGAGTGGGCCGTCCCGTTCCTGGAGCGTGTGAGCCGGATGGTCGTCCGCGACCGCAACCACCCCTCCATCGTCATGTGGTCGCTGGGCAACGAATCGGGATGCGGCCCGGCGCACGCGGCGGCGGCCGGCTGGGCCAAGGATTACGACCCCACGCGCCTGATCCACTACGAAGGGGCGCAGGGACAACCTGCGAGCCCGCTTTACATACCCCTCAGGCGCACTTCGGCGGCCGTATTCACCAGTGCCGCCCCCGCAGACGGGAAGCCAGGCACCCCGCAACAGCCGCAGGACGGCGGCAATCCGACCGATCCCGCCTACGTGGATATCGTGAGCCGCATGTATCCCACGGTCGGGGAGCTGGAGCGCATGGCCCTCAACCCGCGGATCGACCGCCCCGTGCTGATGTGCGAATACGCTCACTCGATGGGAAATTCGACCGGCGGGCTGAACGACTACTGGACGGTCATCCGCAGCCATGAGGGACTGCTGGGCGGCCATATCTGGGACTGGGCAGAGCAGGGGCTGGTCAAAAAAGATACCTGCCAACGCACCTACTGGGCCTACGGCGGGGATTTCGAACCGGCAGGGGAGCATCACGACGCGGCGTTCTGCTGCAACGGCATCGTCAACCCCGACCGTACGCTGAAGCCCGCGGCACTGGAGTGCAAATACGTATTCCAGCCCATCGGGTTCACGGCGGACGACCTTGCTGCCGGAAGGGTTGTCGTACACAACCGTAATTTCTTCTCCCCGACCGACCGCTACGACTTCACCTGGGAAATATCGACCGACAAGGGCGTATTGCAACGCGGCAGTTTCGACGTGCCGACGACGCCCGCGGGCAAGAGCGCCCCGGCCACCGTCGGGTTCCGCCCCTTCGAGCCCGAACCCGGCGCCGAATACCTGCTCCGCGTACAGGCCCGGGAAAAACGGGCGACCCCTTACGCCGGGGCCGGGCACATCGCTGCGCAAGAGCAGTTCGGACTGCCTTTCTACAAGGCTCCCGCGCATAAACCCGCCGCAGGCAGGGCGGCCGTCTCGCAGGACGGGGAGCGCATCGTGCTGAGCGCCGCGGGTGTCCGGGCGGAAATCGACCGCAGAAGCGGCTACCTGGTCTCCTATACGGTACGCGGGAAGGCATTGGTATGCGACACCCTGCGGCCGAACTTCTGGCGGGCGTCGACCGACAACGACTGGCGCGGATGGCGCGTCGGGCAGATCGCCGGATGCTGGAAAGAGATGCCCGGAAGGATCCGGACGGAAGGCATCCGCATCGACGAAGCCGCAGGGACGGTGCGTGTCGAAAAGGGGGTTCCCGACAGCGTGCGGCTGACGCTGGTTTATACGCTCGACGGCACGGGGGCGCTGGCCGTGTCGTACGACCTGCAGATCGCCGGGCAGTTGCCGGAACCGCTGCGCGCGGGGCTACGAACCCGGGTTCCCAATACACTGGGGAGGATGGCCTACTTCGGCAAAGGGCCCCAGGAAAATTACTCCGACCGCTCGTGCGGTGCTTTGCTCGGCCTCTACCGGGGTACGCCCGGGGACTTCATGCACGACTACATCACCCCGCAGGAGAACGGCAACCGCTGCGCAGTGCGTTGGCTCACGCTGACGGAGGGCAACGGGCACGGCATCCAGATCGCGGGAGACAGCCCCCTGAGCATGTCGGTATGGGACTGCACGCAGGAGGCGCTCGACAGGGCACGCCACGTCACCGAAGTGGAGCGGCTTCCGGATGCCCTGACGGTCAACATAGACTGCGTACAGGCCGGGGTCGGGGGAACCGATACCTGGAGCCTGAATGCGCGCCCCTCAGAGCAGTACCGCCTGCTGGCAAAACGCTATGCCTATAAATTCACGCTACTTCCCTGCAACAACGAATCCGAAGCAATCCGCAACGGCCGGAGGCTTTGCAACAAACGATAGACCATGAAAAAGATAATCCTGTTACTGGCGTTGGGATTCCTGTGCCAACCCCTTTACCCGCAACGCACCGAATACCCGCAGATCGGGGCGCAGGTGTTCATCGAACCGGGGCAGACCGACAAGCAGATCGACGGGTTCTTCAGGATACTCGCGCAGCACGGATTCGAAACGGCACGCATCCGGATGTTCGGGGCGCACATGCTGCGCCCGGACGGATCGTGGGATTTCACGCTTTACGACAAAGCATTCGATGCCGCCGGGAAACACGGCGTAAAACTCTTCGCCACGCTCTTCCCGCCGACCGACGAGCTGGGCGACGTGGGCGGATTCAAATTCCCCCGCTCGAAAGCCCACCTGCTGGAAATCGCCGATTACATCGAAGCCGTCGTGAGCCACTTCAGGGGGCATCCCGCCCTCGACACCTGGGTGTTGCAGAACGAACCGGGGACGGGCGGAACGGGGCCCGGGCGAAACGACCTGACCGACGAGGTTTTCGCACGCTGGAAAGCCGCACAGCAGACTCCGGCCTACGACAACGGCTACCTGAAAGCCGACTTCACGCAAGAGCGGTTCCACACCGACTTCACGACGTGGTACCTGGGATGGATCGCATCGCAGGTCGATCTGCACGACCCTGCGCACCACAAACACATCAATCCCCACCAGCTTCTGGACAACCTCACCGACTACGATTTCCCCGCCTACGAAGGGTTTCTGACCTCGCTGGGCGTGTCGATGCACCTGAGCTGGCACTTCGGTTATTTCACCCGGGCGCAATACCCGCTGGGAATCTCGCTCATGGCCGACATCATCCGCTCCGGAGCCGGGAAAAACCCGTTCTGGATCACCGAAATGCAGGGCGGCAATGTCACGGCCAGCGGAAGGGAGGTACTCTGCCCCACGGCGCGGGAGATCACGCAATGGCTCTGGACGGGTATCGCCGCAGGCGCCGAAGGGGTGATCTTCTGGACGCTGAACCAGCGGGCGTCGGCACTCGAAGCCGGCGAATGGGGTATGCTCGATTTCCAGGGGCGGCCGAGCGACCGCCTGACAGCGGCCTCGGAAGTCGCCCGCACGGCGAAAGCCCACAAAAGCTTTTTCCGCGAGGCCCGGCCCGTACGGAGCGGCATCACGCTCCTTTACAACACCGAATCGCTCCGCACGCAGCAAAAGAATGCGGCGGTGTCGGACGACGGCCGTTACGAAGGGCGCAAGGCCAGCGCAACCATGAAATCGCTCGCGGGGGCCTATGAAGCCATAGCCGCCTGGGGCGTGGTTCCCGAAATCTGCGAAATGGGCGCATACGACTGGAGCAACCCGCAGGGAAAAACGATCGTATTGACGAACCTCGTGGCACTGCCTTCGGAGGTATGGGAACGGCTCGACGATTTCGTCCGTAAAGGCGGCCGGATGATCGCCACGGGGCTCACCGGATTCTACGACCAGAACATGCACTGCATCCTGATGGACGACTTTCCGCTGCGCAGGTGCTTCGGCGCACAGATCAGCGAGTACAAGGCCGTCGCACCCTATTTTACGATCGCATGCGACACCCCTGCCACGACCCTGCCCGCGCATCTGTGGAAAGGGATCCTCACCCCCGACAAGGCGCAGGCGATCGCCATGCACGGCGACGATGTGGTCGGCACCCGCCACCGCTACGGCAAGGGCGAGGCCGTGTGGCTTTCCTCGCTCGTCGAGCTGGGCGGCTGGCACGGCGACAACAAAGGGGTCGCGGATTTCTACGGCACCTACTGCCGCGGGCAGATCGACCGTGCCCCGCTGCACTTCTCCCGCCCGGCGGACGGGGTGCTGATGCGTCTGATGGAGTCTCCGTCGCAACGGCTGGCCGTACTGGTCAACAAACGCCCGCACGCCGTCGAAATAGGGCTTTCGCGGCCGCTGCCCGCCTCGGCACGCCGGTTATGCGGCGAAGCGTCGCCCGAAGGCGCCTCCGTCAGGCTCGGAGCCGAAGAGTGTGCGGTTTTCCTATGGAACAAACAGGCGGAATGATGCAAAAAACAGGTATATTTGTCGTAGCACCTTAAATTACGACCGATGAAACACCTTGCTGCCGGACTGTTGCTGTTTTGCTGGCTGCCCCTGTGGGGACAGGTCACGAACCTCCATTTCACCAACCTCTCGATCGACGCGGGACTGTCGGACAAAATGGTTTTCGCCGTGGCACAGGACAGTACGGGGCTGATGTGGTTCGGGACGGCCGAAGGGCTCAACCGCTACGACGGCTACAATTTCGAAACGTTCCGCTACAACCCCGGGGATTCGACGTCGGTCAGCGCCTCGTTCATCAACTGCATACACCTCACACGCACGGGCGAATTGTGGATCGGCACCGAGAAGGGGCTCGACCTCTACGACCCCGTGACGGAAAGTTTCGTGAAATACCATGCGGACAACGACTCGCTGCGGCTGCTCAACAACCTGCGCATCCGCTGCATCCACGACGATCCGCAAGGGGTGATGTGGGTCGGGACGCTCGAAGGGCTGATCCGCCTCGACCTGCGGAAACGCTATATCAACTATTTCGTACTGGTACCCGATGCATTCGACCGGATGGCCAACGAAATCCGCAGCATCTGCGCCGACCGGCACGGGATGTTGTGGCTCGGCACCTTCGACGGGCTCTACCGCTTCAACCCCACGGACAACAGTTTCGTCCGCTATGAAACCCGGAGCCGGAAGCTGCCCAACGACACCTACAACAACCTGGTCAACGCGCTGTATATCCCGGAGAACACCCCCGACCTGCTGTACGTCGGAAGTTCCAGCGGCCTGGTCGTCCTCGACATCCGGCATCCCGAGCAGCCGCTCGGCACCCTCCGCGCGGAAGACGGCGGACTTACGGACAACGACATAAAGAGCATCCTCAGCTACGACGACACGCACCTGCTGCTCGCAACGGCCGACGGGCTCACGCTCTACGACACCCGCAGCTGTCGGGCCAGCGCCTATTACAGTTCGCTGTCCGACCCGACGTCGCTGCCCAACAACTCGCTGCGCACGCTTTTCCGCGACCGGCAGAACATCGTCTGGATCGGCACCGACAGCGGACTGGCCAAACTCGACCTCAAACGCAAGAAGATCGACTGCGTCCGCCTGACCAACGACAGGAAAGGGGCCGAACGCAAAGTCATCGTCAACGACCTGCTCGGAACCCCCGACCACAGCCTGTGGCTCACCACGAACGAAGGCGTCCTGCGGTACGACAGCACGCGACGCGACGCAGGATACACGCGTTACATGGCCGACAAAGGGGTTTCGCACAGCATCGCCAAGCGGCTTATCCGCGACAGCCACGGCACCCTGTGGCTGGGAACCAACGACGGGATCGACTACTACGATGCCGCGCGCGACCGTTTCGTACGCGCCGAGCACTCGAACCAGAACTTCTCGCTCAAATACATCTACGACATCAAGGAGGACGCCGACCACGACATCGTGACCAACATCAGCAGCGGACTCTGCTTCATCACCCCGCATTACCGCCCCGACGGCGGTATCTCGCACCTGAGCTACAAGACCCGGCTCATCAGCGGCATCATCAACTCGGACAACTGCGACATCGGCTATTTCGACGTGGATGCAAAGGGCAACATCTGGTTCGCGGCCACGCAGGAGGGGCTGTTCAAATACGAAAAGCGCAACGACCGCTTCATACAGTACAAGGTGCGCACGGACGACCCCCGCAGCCTGATAAGCAACCGCATCTACACCATCCACGTAGACCGTAAGGGGAATGTGTGGACGGGCACCGACCGGGGCCTCTGCAAACTCGACCCGGCGAGCGGGCTGTTCGAGCGTTTCGACAACGACCTCGACCTCTCGCAGTCGATCCGCACGCTCACGTCGGACAGCTGCGGCCGCATCTGGGCCGCCACGACCAACAAGCTCATCATGTACGACCCGGTGCGGAAAAACAAGATCGTCTGCGACCTCAACCGGGATCTGAGGATCGACGAACTGATTTACAACAGTTTCTTCATCGACCCGCAGGGCCATATCTACATGGGCGGCGACGGGGGCTACATCCGCTACCACCCCGACGCGATCCTGCTCAACGAGGACAAGGCGCCGACGGTCGTCACATCGTTCAGCCTGTGGAACAAGGAGGTGCGCCCCGGACACCGGATCGGCAAACGCGTCGTACTGCCGCGCTCGATCCTGCACAGCGACCGGCTGCGGCTGCGGCACAACGAAAATTCGTTCCGTTTCTACTTTTCGCTGCTCAACTTCGCATCGTCGAACAACAAGTACGCCTACCGGCTGGAAGGGTACGACAAGGAGTGGCAGATGACGGGCGGCACGCAGAACTACGCCGCCTATTCGAACCTCTCGCCGGGCAGGTACCTCTTCACGGTCAGGGGCTGCAACTCCGACGGGATATGGAGCGACCGCACGGCACGGATCGAGGTGCGCATCCTGCCGCCCTGGTGGCTGAGCTGGTGGGCATACCTGATCTACGGGGTGCTGGTCGCCGTGGTGATCGTCGTAGCCTACAACCTGACGCTCACCAAAATGAAACTCCTCTCGGAACTCCGGCTCGAAAAACTCGAACGCATGAAGACCGAAGAACTGAACCAGGTCAAGATGCGTTTCTTCACCAACGTATCGCACGAATTCAAAACCCCGCTTTCGCTCATCCTGGGCCCCATAGAGAGCCTCGGGGAACAGATCCGGGACAAGCGCCAGCTGGAGCAGCTCTCGCTCATGCGGCAGAACGGCGAACGGCTGCTGCGGCTGATCGACCAGATCATGGATCTGCGCAAATTCGACAACGGGAAGATGAAACTCAACCCCAGCACGGGCGAGTTCGTGTCGTTCGTGCGCAGGATTTACGAATCGTTCGCCTATCAGGCGCAACGCCGGGGAATAGACTACGATTTCGAAGCCTCCGAACCCGAGCTCACCTTCCAGTTCGACAGCGACAAAGTCGAGAAGGTGCTGTACAACCTGCTTTCCAACGCCTTCAAGTTCACGCCCGACAACGGACATATCGGCATCACGGTTTCGCTGCGCCGCAGCGACGAAGGACGGTTCGCCGCAGTCGAGGTGTCGGACACCGGGATAGGCGTCACGGAGGCCGACCGGGAACATATTTTCGAGCGGTTCTACCAGGGCAGCAACCCGTCGTTCGAGTCGATCCGAGGCACAGGCATCGGGCTGATGCTCGCTAAGGATTTCGTCGAGCTGCACGGCGGCACGCTGACCCTGGAGAGCGCCCCGGGCCGGGGCAGCGCCTTCACGTTCACGCTCCCGGTCGACCCGGCGGGGGCGGCACCCGCCAGCGGGACTGCGGAAAGGCAGCCCGAAGCGGGATCCGCCGAGCGCAACCCGAAGGTGCTCATCGTCGAGGACAACGAGGACATGCGGAATTTCCTGCGCATAAACCTCGAAGAACAGTACGAAATATACACGGCACACGACGGCAACGACGGGTGGGAGCAGATCCGAAACATCTACCCCGACCTGGTGGTTAGCGACGTGATGATGCCCGGCATGGACGGCTTCGAACTATGCCGCCGCAGCAAGGCGGAACTGCTCACCTGCCACATCCCGTTCCTGCTGCTCACGGCCAAGGGCGACGAGGAGAACCGCGCCGAGGGGTATTCGGCAGGCGCAGACGGGTATATCGCCAAGCCGTTCAGCATCAATACGCTGCGCACGCGGGTCAACTCGCTCATCGAGCAGCGCATCAAACTGCGCGAACGATACCGCCAGAAGCTGCTCACCGACCCTTCGGAAATCCAGATCGAATCGGAAAACGACAAGTTCATCGACACGCTGGTCAAGGCCATCGAACAGAATATCGACAACTCCGAATTCGGCATACAGGAGCTGTGCGAGATTTCGCGTTACTCCTACCAGCAGGTTTACCGCAAGGTCAAGGCGCTCACCGGGGAGTCGATCAACGAATTCATCCGCACCGTGCGGCTCAAACGGGCGGCGCAATACCTCGCGCAAAGCGACACCCGCATCTCGGAGATCATGTACAGCGTAGGGTTCAACTCACACTCCTATTTTACCAAATGCTTCCGCGAGCATTTCGGGCTTTCGCCCAAGGAGTATGCCGAAAAACACCGCAGGAAATAGCCCGAACCCGCAGGGACAGAGAGGCGGCCGGACACGGATCCGGCCGCTTTTCCGTTTCCAGCCCCCGCACGGGATCAAGACGCATGGCCCCTCCGGCCGGGCAGGGAAGGCAAATGGCGGAAACGTAATAGTATTTGATAATTCCGGGATAATTTAAGTCAGGCGGGCGGACTATTTTTGTTATACCGTACCACGGGAGAAACAACCTAAACCTGATAAACTATGAAACAATCCTTACTCATTTGTGCCGCGGCGGCGCTCCTGGCCGGAAGTTCCTGCTCGGAGCAGGAACCCTTCGACGCCGCGATGCCCGTCCGGCTCAGCGTCGCAGGCATCAGCCCGGGAAGCCGGGCGGCGGCGAACTACGCGGCGGACGACTACTTCGGCCTTCGGGGAATGGCCGGGGCCTCGGTAAGCGTAAAGGCCCGGACAACGACCTATATCTATGCGGACGGGACATTGGCGGGCGCCACCCCGGACGACGTGCTCTACTTCCCGGTGGACGGAAGCGCCCTGTCCTCCGTCAAGGTATACTGGCCGGAGGAGGCCGTACGCCAGGCACAGGGCGGCGCCATCGCCAAAGACCAGCGGGAGAAGGAAGCGTTCCTCGCCGCGGACTGGCTTTCGGCCGAGCTGAAGGAGGTCGCCCCAGCGCAGGCCGTCGCCCTGACACTGGGGCACGAACGGCCGAAGCTCACATTCACGCTCGCCGGCACGATGTCGGGCAGCAGGATCACGGCGCTCTCGGTCGCCGGGTACGATGCCTACTGTGACCCTCAGACCGGTGATGCCCAGTTGATTATGCTGCCGGGTAATACGGAAATAGCCCCCGAAGCCATCGGCACGGTCACCATCGGTGGCCAGGAGCGTCCCCGGAACTTCGTCGTCAAGACGATGCCGGCCCTCAAAGCGGGGGAAAACCACACGATCGAGATCAATTTCTAATATAAAAGAGCCTATCATGAAACGACATATCCTCTATCTGGCCATGCTCGCACTGGGCACGGCAGCGACAGGATGCTCCGACGACGACACCGCAAAGGAGGGCCGGACGGAGCCTACGACGGTGGAAAGCATCTCCATCCGCACCCAAATGGCCGAGGTTTCACGCGCCCAAACCGGAGACGACGACCCGACGATGGGCCCGGCATCGACCCGTGCGGGGCACACGATGACGGTGACGCTCGGCAGCGGCAGCGAACGCATGCAGGCCACGTATGAATACGACGGCGGCAAATGGATCCCCGCCGGAGAGGCGGTCGTATTCCCCGACAACAAGCGCCAGCCCGTCGGGATCATCCTCAGGAAGGAGGGCACGGCCATCCAGGACGGTACGGCGCAGGGACTTATCGACGCCGACCAGCTGGGGTGGGACAACCCTGCCCAGGTACCGCTGCGGGAGATGGCCAACGTCCCGATGCGGCACCTGAAGACCATGGTGGAATTCGAACTGGGCACGATCGCCGCCACGGCACTCACGGTCGACAGCCTCAAAGCCTGCCACGTCGGGAACGGCAACAAATGGCAGGCGATCATCGAGCCGTCGACACCCGGGTTCAGGGTTTCGGTCACGGTCAACAACACCGTCAGCACGACGGAGGTCAGCGCGGCGGCATCCCCCACCGACGGGGTGTTCCTGGCCGATTACCGCTACACGGTACCATTGGTATTGAACGGCAGCGAACTGACGCTGGGAACCATCGGCGTGGGCAGTTGGGACGAAGGAGCCGGGGGTACGGCCCAGGGCATGACCCCGACGCATTACCGGATCGAAGGGCTGGAAAACCGCACCATCGAAGTTTACCTGGCCGGGTCGGACAGCCCCACGCAGATCACCCTCGATGCAAAGGGCGAGGCCATGCAGCAGGCCGGGGTTCCGGTCGGCATCGTCGCCAGGATCGCCTGCGACGGTACGCAATACGAGATCGGGCGGGAGGAGAGCAGCCAGATCAGCCTCCGGATCGTCGACGGGAAAGTAGCCTTCCGCGAGGCGGACGACAAGGGCTTCATCCCCGTCAACACGATCGCCGAACTGAAGATGATCGACCTCGACGACGCCAGCCGGGGGCGCAAATACCTCCAGCAGGGCAACATCGACCTGCTCGACGCCGAGTGGACGCCGATCTCGAAACTGGAGGGCATCTATGACGGCGGCAACTTCACCGTCGCCCGCCTCAGGGTTTCGCTCGGGAACGGCAATGCCGGGCTCTTCGCAGCCAACGGCGGGACGATCCGCAACGTCGTGATCGCCTCGGCCAGCGCACTCAGGGGGCAGTGGCATGCAGGCATGGTCTGCGGTGAGAACACGGGAACGATCGAGCGATGCACCAACCGCGCATCGGTGACTGACGGCGGCAGCAACACGCTGGGCGGCATCTGCGGGTACAACAACAACGGCACCATATCGGAGTGCCTGAACACAGGCACGCTGACCATCGACGCCACCGTACCGTCGGACGGCACGGGCGGCATCGTCGGCTACTGCGGCAAAGGGACGATCACGGGCTGCGGCAACACGGGCGGCATCGGCGGCAAACCCAGCAAGACGGGCGGCATCGCGGGGCAGGCCGACGACTGCCAGATCGCCGACTGCTACAACACGGGCGACCTCGTCCTGCCGTGGGGCGCAGGCGACAACAACGGCGGCATCGCGGGGCTCACCTACAATGCCACGCTCATCACGCGCTGCTACAATACGGGCACCGTCACGGTCGAAGGGTCGCAGGCCGGGGGTATCTGCGGCCAGCTCAACGCCGGGGCGACGATCAGCTCATGCTACAATGCGGGCAAGGTGGGCGCCAAGTGGAATTCGGGCGGCATCGCGGGTCAAAGCACCGACGCCGAGATCATCGCCTGCCACAACGACGGGCTGATAGAGAGCCAGACCTCGGGATGGGCCGGGGCAGGCGGCATCTGCGGGTTCCACAAGGGAACCATCACGGCCTGCTACCACATCGGGCAGGTGACGGGCGACAGTGCCATCGGGGCGATCGTCGGCGAGCACAATTCGGGCAACATCTCCTACTGCTACTGGAACGGCGACCTGGAAGGTATCCCGGCAGGCGGCGGAGGCAGCCAGACCGGAAATGCGAAATTCGGCGCCGCATGGCCCCAGCCCTCGACGCATGAGGCATGGCGAACCACGGCCGACACCCCGGCCGCCTATTGGCGGACGCTGGGCAGCGCGGGCGGCGGCTACCCCAAACTCGCCTGGGAAAAATAACGCGGCACGGCACCCCGGCCTTCTCGCAGGCCGGGGTGTACGGGATTTAACCTATATTTGAAAACGGAACGAAACCAACAAAAACCCGAACCATGATCAAGACACGCTTTATCGTTGCAATAGGCCTGCTGATGACACTGGCCTGCTGCTCCAACTCCGGAACCGACCAGACCCCCGACCCCAACCCGCCCACGCCGCCGACGCCACCCGCGACGGGGGATTACGTATCGGTACAAAACGGGAAAATATATGCGCCCGACGGCGGGGAGCTCTCGTTATGGGGCGTCAACTTCCAGCCCTGCCTGAGCTGGGAATACAACGACCGCCTCAAGAGGCACGGGATACCCCAAACGGCCGAGGCGCTCAGGCGCGTGGCCGAAAACAACCTCGAAGAGGTGACCAAACTCAAAGTTTCGGTCATCCGCTGCCACCTGACACCCGCCGATTTCACCGATGCGGAGGGAAACCTGGTCGAAACGCCCTACCTGGACGTGCTGGACTACATGGTCGCCGAAGCTGCCGAACGGGGCATTTACATTACGCTGGCCCTTATCAACCACATGGGCAGCGGCTACGTGCCCAATTCGGTATTCATGACCGCCGCCCGCCAGGAGTGGGTACACGACAAGGAGGTCGTCCGGAAATCGAAAAACTACGTCCGCCAGCTGCTCACGCGCAAAAACAACTATTCGGGGACGACCTATGCGGCTGAGAAACACATCGCCCTGTGGGAGCTGATCAACGAACCCGAAGCCTTCAGCTATACGGACATACAGTCCAACCCCGCCGCCTACGCCGATTTCCAGTCCTGGGCGGCCGGCAACGGGCAGCAGGACAACGACGCTTCGTATGCGCTCTTCCGGCAGGAACTCATCCGGGATTATATCGACGGCATGTACGACGTCATCCGGGAGGCCGGGGCGCAGCAGCCCGTCGTCTGGAGCCACAACTGGCACCGTTACCGCAACGGCAACCCGGATATTTTCAAAGGCGCCCTCGCCTCGAAGGCCGAAGCCGTGGCCTGCTGCAACTATCCGGGGCAGGATCTCGTGCCGCAGAACTACTGGAGCAATCCCAAAGACCTCACGTCGCAGGATTATTCGGGCTGGTTCAACCAGTATTTCGACGACGTGAATGGCTACGGGTGGATGACGCTCCCCGAATACGCCGGCAAGGCGAAGACCGTCTACGAGTTCGAGACCTTCTTCAACCAAAGCGCCTATCTCTACCCCATACAGGCGCAGTATTTCCGGGCGCTGGGTGTGCAGTGCGCCTCGATGTGGACGTATACCATGCAGGAATACGCCCCCTACCACTGCGGTTCGCATTTCCTGAGCCTCACGTGCACGCCGAAAAAAGCCGCCAGCTTCATCGTGGCGGGCGAAATCTACAAATCCACCCCGCTGGGACAAATGTATGACCGTTTGGTCAACGAACAACTGGGCAGCAACTTCGCCATCTCGAAAAGCCGCGACGTGAGCATCTTCTCCTCGCCGGAAAAATTCTACCACTCGGGCGACGTGACGCAATGGTGCCCGCTCAATGTCAGCGACGGGGTCAGGAGCATCGTCGGCATAGGCAGTTCGCCGCTGGTGACTTACACAGGAACGGGCATCTACTTCATCGACGAGCGGGACGGCGAACTGTTCGTCACGCTGGAACCCAACCACCGATGGCTCCGGGAGCCGTGGGACAGCCGACTGCAGACGAAGGTCAGCGCGCTCGACTACGACACGCCGAACACGATGAGCATCGGGCTCAAGGCGTGGAAAGAGGGTAAATATACGCTCTACCGCATCTCGGACGGCAGGCGGCAGAAGGCAGGCGTCCTCGACGGGCTCGGCGGGATGTCGCTCACGCCCGGCGACTATGTGATCGTGCGCGGGGAAGAGTAAACGCCGGGATCGTGCCGGGCTTGCGGCAGGAGTGTGCCACCACCTTGCGGCACACTTCGTCGGGAGCCCGGCAAAGACCCGGCGGAATTCCGGCAGAGGCTCGGCAAAAGGCCGTCAGAAGCTTGGTATAGACTGGGCAAAATGCCCTCAGAAGCCCTTCGGGAACTCGGCGCCGACCCGTCAGAGGCCGATATGCTTGATCCGGGTCTCGAAATCGCTGCGTGAACCGAGGGCCGAATTGCGCAGCTTGGTGCGGTAGGTATAGACCGTCGCCGAAGCACAGTTGAGGAAACCGGCGATGCGGCCGCTGTCGGTAATGCCGAGGCACATGACGGCCAGGATACGCAGCTCGGTAGGGAGCGTCCGGTCGGCCCGCACGGGGAACCGCGCCGGCTCCTCGAGCAGCGCATTGACCTGTTCGACGAAATCGGGAAAGATACCCAGGAAGGTCTCATCGAAGATCCGGTAGAAATCGCGGTAGTCGCGGTCGACGTCCGACGGCGAGCGCAGCTTGCGCATCAGCGCCTCGGAGCCTTCGGACTTTGCGGTTTTGAGCAGCTCGCCCCGGTATTCGCCGACCCGGCCGAGGTACTGCGTGGCCAGGAGCATGTAGCGGAACACATAGTTGTCCTTGATCTTGTTGGCGTCGCGCAGGCAGTCGTTCAGTTGCCGGAACTGTTCGTTGCGTTCGCTGAGCTGGGCATTGACCGCGGAAAGCTGGGCGTTGGTGCGCCGCTGCCTGGCATGTTGCCGCAGGGTATGGATGAGCAGCAGCACGATGATGACGAACAGCCCCATGAAAATGTTGATCATGACGGTCAGGATACGGCTGCGCGAATTGATGCTGTAAACGACGGCCTGATTGATGATCATCTCGGCCTGGCTGGAGTGGAGGATACGGGTGTTGTAATTACAGGCAAGCATGTCGGCCATCGTACACTGGATATAGCGCGCCGCACGCTCCATATCCTGCTGCTCGAACATCAGCAGGGCTAGGTTATAGAGGGAAAGGTACTCCCTGACAGGAGTTTGAAGGTCGCAGATCGCCGCCGTGGCGAGCCAGTACTTGTGTTGTTCGACGTCACCGAGCAGATAATAGGCGTTGGCAATGTTGTAGGCGATGCGGGCCAGCGTGCGGCTATTGTATTTCGCGGGATCGTAAAGCGGCAGCAAAACCTCCAGGGCTTCGTCATAACGGTTCAGATCCATCAGTTCGAGGGCATACATCCGCTGCCGCGTGACACGGGAGTGGCCGTCGAAACCGATCCGTGTGTGGCGGAGCCTGAAAAGCGAATCGGCATAGGCCTTCCGCCGCGCCTCCGACCCGTCGCCCGAGGCGAGCCGCCCGAAGACCACCATCTGCTGGGTATAATAGCTGGCCCGCATCCGCCGGGTGATGCCGACCGTATCGAGGGAAAGGATCCGTTCGTAGGCCTCTTCGATGTTGTTGCGGGCGATCAGCACCGAAACATCGCAGGTCGTCGAAAGGAATTTCATCTCCCGGCTGCCGGTCGCGTCGGCGTAATTGTGCATCAGCCCCGCGTAACGGGCGGCCGTGTCGATATTGTAGGTGATATAGGAATCGAACAGGCGGTTGGCCGTCTGCCACCGCAGCGTGTCGTCGCCCGCGGCGCGGAGCTCCCGGCGCAACGAATCGGCATGGCGGACGAAACGCTCCTCATAGAGATGCTTTTTCGCAATAACCCGATCCAGTTTATCGAATATCTGCTCGTTTTCGCTCTTATGGCACGCACAGAGCAGGGCTACACCGGCCATAAAAACAAGGCGGGGGGGGGAAATGTTCAGCTTTCTCATCGGCTCGACGGTTTGGATACAAATTTACAAAAAAAACGGTTCCCGCGTCCGTGGTGGACACGCGAACCGCCTCCCGGGCACCGGCTCCGGGCGGATTATCCGAAAATTTCGATCTTCACCTCCTTGCGGATGTCCGTCGACGGCACCTCTACCACCGGACACCTCAGTTGCCCGTCGAACGCAGGCTTCACCGTGCGGCCGTTGACCTTCACCCGGCGGAACTCCCCGGCGGCGGGCAGCTGGAGCCGGTAGGCGCGGCGCGGCTCCTGCCCCCGGTAGCTGCCGGCGGCGGGACGGACGGTGACGGTCGTCACATCGCCCGCACGGCGGTAGTTGAGCTCTGTGGTGGCATGGATGCCGCGTTCGTAATCGCGGCTAAGCCCGTCGTCCTCGTAGAGCGTATAGGTATTGTCGGCATCGCCCGCCGAGGGGTAAACGCGCAGGACGAGCGTCGTGAGCGGCGTCGAAGCGGGGCGCGGCGTATAAGGCTGCATCGGCAGCACCCAACCGCCCCGGACGTAGAGCGGGAACTCTTCGAGCGGCTTGGCGATGCGGCATTCCTGCCCGCCGTCGAACCGTTCGTGGGTGAAATAGTCGTACCACACGTCGCCGGCCGGGAACCAGACCTTCTGCGAGGCTGTCTTGTCCGCGCCTTCGCCCGGCGAAGCGATCGGGGCGGCGAGCAGGATATCCCCGAAAAGGAACTCCTGTTCGTTTTCATACGCGCGTTCGTCGCTGCCGTAGTCGATATACATCGGCCGGTTGAGCGGCACCATCGTCGAGTGGGTCTGCCATACGCTGCTGTAAATATAGGGCATCAGCTCCGAGCGCATGTGGTACATGCGGCGCATGGCGGCTGTTTCGCGCTCGCCGCTGATCCACGGACGGCGGTCGAGCCGCGCGTCTTTGGTCGAATGTACGCGCAGAGCGGCCGAGAGGGCGCCGAACTGCGTCCAGCGCACCGTCAGCTCGGGGTTCGGATCGCCGCGGAACCCGCCGATATCATGCGCCCAGTAGTAACAGCCCGCGTTGCCGCTGGCAGCCGTGAGCTTAACCTCGAAAGCCAGCATTTCCCAGTTGGCCTGCGCGTCGCCCGAGAACTGGATCGGATGGCGATGGTCACCCCAACCCGCCCAACGGCTGTAACCGGCGCCGCGCAGCCCCTTGCGCTCGGTCTGGCGATAGTAGAGCTCGTTGATCCACTGCAACGACGTGGAGCGGTAGCCGCGCACCTCGGGATAGAGGTAGTTCTGCTGCCAGTCGAGCCACCAGAAATCGGCGCCCATATCCTCGGTGGCATGGTGCGCATGTTTGAAAAACGTCTCCATGTATTTCCGGTCGCCGAGGTCGAAAAGCAGCGGATGGGCGGGGTCGGCCCCCATGTCCGCCATAAAGGCGGCGTACATCTCCTCGTGGGGACGTATGCCGTCGTGGGGATGGTCGTTGAGCGACACGGTGACGCCGCGGCGGTGCACCTCGGCGATCAGCGCCCCGGGATCGGGAATGCGTTTGCGCTCCCACGTATAGCCCGTCCAGCTGCGGCTGCCGGCATGCCCGGTACCGATCTTGGCATCGTAAGTATGCCAACCCATGTCGAAGACAAGGTTGTCGAGCGGGAAATCGTTCTCCTCGTAGCCGTCGATGATCGAAAGGAACTCCTCCGACGTATAGTCCCAGTAACGGCAGTACCAGACGCCGTGGATGTATTTGCGGGTCATGGGAACGCGGCCGCTGATGGCGCCCAGGTCGGCAAGGGCGGCCTTGTAGTCGTTGCCGTAGACGAAACAGTACTGATCCTGCACATGGCTTTTCGTATCGCGCGGGCAAAGCCAGCCGTCGACCAGCAGGTCGGAGCGTTCGTCGTCGATCACATACCAGCCGTCGCGGCTCAGCAGGCCGTTCTGCATGGGGATCTCCCCGGTAACGCGGTCGAGCGTCTCGACCGGGCCGCCGAGGTTGTTGCGGAAAATACAGCGGTTGGTGAACTTCTTCTCCTTGCCGTTGAGCTTGTAGTAGGCCGCAAAGTTATGCAGCCCGAACGGGAATCCGTCGTGTTCGTAGACGATGCGCAGGGCCGAGGTGGTGATCTCGTAGCGGTTCCCGCCCAGCTCCCGCACCCTGAACTCCGACGCGGGGAGCAGGCTGCCCCGGTCGTAAGCGAAATAGGTGGGGTCGTCGATGAATTTGCCGTCGTGTGCGAATTCGAGTCGGAACAGCGTCGGAGTGATGAGCGTCAGGCGGTTCTCACCGAAAACGAGCGGGTTGCCCGAAGGCTGTGCGACGGCGGAAAACCCGCCGCACAGGAAGAGCAGAAAAATCAGAAAAGGATGTTTCATGATCGGGATATGGTTGAAAAATTCTCCGCACCGTCGGAACGGGCAGTGCGGAGAAACGTGTTTGCGAAAAATGGGTCTATTCGTTGCGGATGCTCTCGGTATATACGTTCCCGTAGGGGTCGGAAGCCCTCACCGTGACCGTTCCCCAAGACTCCGACGCGGGTTTGTAGTAGAACATGTGGTCGTTCTGGGATTCGGGTTCGGCCGTCGGGCGATGCTCGGGTTTGGTGTCACCGAACATGAAGTCGTAAGCGCGGCGATCCATTTCGTACCTGAGGTTCGAATCGGACGGAAGCGTCACCCAGCCGGCATTATCCTCCTGCACTTCGACCGTCCAGGTGGTATGCCAGTTGAAGATGTTCAGGATGAGGCCGTCGCGGTATTTTTCGGAAACCGCCTCGCCGGGGCCGTAGAGGTACATCTGGTATTCGCGCGGGAAAGCAGTGCCCTTATAGTACCAGTTCCTGATCCGGTTGCCCTCGATCTCATAGACGGCGTAACCGCGGGGGCTGCCGTCGTTGCACAGCTCCTCGCCGTTCCAGTAGGCACCCATCACCGCTCCGAGCGTATTCTCCTCGATGGTTTCGGAAATCGTGGTCGTATAGTTGTTGTGCGAGTGTCCCGAAAGTATCCGGACATTATAGCCGTCGAGCAGGGCGTAAAGCTCCTTGTAATCGGCGACATGGCTCGTGGGACGGTTGCGGCGCGAAGTGGCGATATGCAGGCCGATGATGATGAGCTTGTCCTTGGGGACATATTTCAGATCCTGCTCCAGCCATGCCATCTGTTCGTCCGTGATGTCGGCGGTATAAGAGGACGAGCCGGTATAGAGCACGTCGTCGAGCACGATGAAATGACAGTCGCCGATGTTGTAGGAGTAGTACGTGGGGCCGAACGCCGCCTCGAAGCTGGCATCGGCATCGGCATCGACGGTTATGGCTTTATTGTGATCGTGGTTGCCGATGACCTGGAAAACGGGCACGCCGATCTTTCGGATACGCTGCTTGTAAACCTCGTGGAAGGGCATGTTGTCCCAGACCAGGTCGCCCAGCGAAATGCCGTAAACGGGGGCCTCCAGTTCCTGCTGCACGTAAGGGATCAGCAGGGGCAACACCTCCTCGTCGAGCATCGTCACCTCGTCGTCGCGGCCGATCTGCACGTCGGCCAGCGCCAGCAGGGTGAAACGCTCTTTTTTGCCCGTGCGTTCGAGCTTGAAGCTGCGCTGCACGACGTCGTTGTCGCCCATGGCGATCTTCTTATAGATCTTCGGCATGCCGTTCTCCACGGGGATTTCGTATTCGGCGGGGACGGAGACGAATACGAACGGGGCGTTCCGCTTCACACGCATCTGGTAGATGCCCTGGGCGTCGGTGGTCGTCACCGTGACGCCGTCGCTCACGACCACGCCCTCGATCGGGCCGGCACCGTCGGTGACACGGCCCACGAGGTTCATGCCGGGCTCGGGGGTGATGTCCACCTTTTCGTAGAGGCCGCCGAGAATCTGGGCGCCTTCGTCCTCGCTGCAAGCCACGAAGCCGGTGGCCAGCAGGAAGACCAACAGATATTTGATGTATTTTATCATTTTTTCGGTTTTTTAAAATTCATATCTTGCCCCGGGGCCCCGGACAGGCGGGATCCCCCGGGATCGCCGGGGATCAGTAACCGGGGTTCTGCTCGATCAGGTTGTTGGCCGAGATCGCCGAGTTGGGGATCGGGAACAGGTTTTTGTTCTTGTCGTTGAGCGGCGTATGATCCCACCAGGATTCCGTCACGAACTTGTCCCAGCGGATCAGATCCGTACGGCGGCGTCCTTCGCCCAGGAATTCGATCATCCATTCGTCGAGCATACGGTATTCGTCGAGGTTGTCGGCCGTCACGGGGTTGGGATCCGCGCCGCCCTCGAAGTTGCGCCCGCGAACCTGGTTGATCAGGCCGGCAGCCGTCTTCTTGTCACCGGCACGCAGCTCGCACTCGGCAAGCATGTAGTAGATCTCCGAGAGGCGGATGACCGGGCAATCGGGATTCCAGCGCAGCAGCTTGTCGTCGAGGTTGGGCTGCGGCGCCTTCACCAGGCGTACGCCCGAATTCTCCTCGCCGTCGGCCATCGTCGAGGTAAGCTCGGCGACGGAATTGTATTTGGTGCCCACTTCCGAGAAACGGGCGACCTGGTCGACCAAGTTGATCACCTTGCCGCTATACTCCTTCTGCCCCAGGCACTGCTGGGAAGGGTTGTTGGGGTTGGTCTGGTCGCCGACGAGGAACATGCCTTCGTATTTGCGGCTGCCCAGGTAACGGTAGGGCTTTTTACGCAAGTCCTTGTCGTTGAATTTCTGGTAGGGATTGCCCAGTTTCCACTGCGTGTAGTAGCGTCCCTGGGGATCGAGCGACGGCGTGAGCATGAAACCGTTGTAGCCTGCGGTCTCGATACCGAAATATTCGTAGGATGAATAATGGTAGAAATATTTGAAATACCAGTTCCACTCGACTTTGGAGTTCTCCGAAGGCACCGTCCAGATCACCTCGGGCGAGGTGTTGTTGTCGAAACAGTGGGGGCCGTACCAGGTCTTGTCCAGCTCGTAGGTGCCGTAGACACCGCCGATGATGTCGCGGCAAATCTCTGCGCACTCGTCGAAATGCTCCTCGCCGATGTAGGCCACCGCATTGAAATAGAGCTGGGCCAGCAGCGCCGCGGCGGCAGCCTGCTTGATGTAACCGTCTTCGGAAGCGCCGAGCGTCGTTTTCTTCGACAGGGCGGGGATGGCGTCCTTGAGCAGGGTTTCGATATGGGCGTAGGTCTCGCGCGCCGTGCTGCGGGCGCACAGGTCGTCGTCCACCGAGTAGTAAATGGGCATACCGCCGAAATAGTCGAGGCCGCGCATGTAGAAGTAGGCCGTGATGGCATTCAGCTGGTTGATGTGGTCGGCCTTGACGGCGTCGTTGAGCCCGATGGCGTTGTAATCGACCCCCTGGAGGTCGGACTTGGCTTCCAGGGCACGCGAAATGCCCCCGGTCGTACCGTCGTAGGTATTGACGACGAAGCGGTCGTCGGGCGACCAGGTGTGGTAATGCAGGCGGTAGTACTCGCCGCTGTTATACCAGTCGCTGCCGCGCTTGGGGCACACCATCTCGTCGGTGGTCAGCTCCTGGAGGTACCACCGGTCGGCACCGATGTACCATTTCCAGTGGGTGAAAGGACGGCAAAGCACGGCATAGGTGCTTTCGGGCGAGGTGAAGAACGTATCGGGGGTGACTTCCGAGTAGAACTTCTCGTCGAGGTCGCAGGAAGGCGCGCAGAGGGCGGCAGCCCCGACCGTCACGGCAATTATATGTTTCAGTTTCATAATGGTTCTCGGTTTGGAATTAGAAGTTTAACTGCACGCCCAGCGTAAAACGGGTCGTCTGCGGGTACATCGTCGAGGTGTCGTTGACATACTCGAAACCGGGGTACAGGCCGTTGATGTTGACCTCGGGATTGAGGCCGTTGTAGTCGGTGAATACGGCCACGTCGCGGATGGTCAGGTAAAGTTTCGCAGACTGGATATAACGCGTCCATTTCCGCAGGTTGAACGTATACCCGAGGTTGATGGCGTCGATCTTGAGGAACGAGCCGTCGTCGAGCCAGTAGTCGCAGAGGATCTTCTCGTCCTTGATGTTACGGTTGCGCGTGTAGGCCGACTTGAGGACGTTGAGCTGCGAATCGTTGGCCAGGCCGTAGTACATGTTCACCTGGCTGAAGACATCGTACCCGAGCCAGCTGCGCAGGAAGATCGACAGATCCCAGTTCTTGTACTTGAACGTGTGATCCCACGAGAGGATGACCTTGGGGATCGCATTACCCACGAAATGTTTGTTCTCGGCCACGAGGTTCGACGTGCTGCCGTCGGTGGCCGGCACGATCTCGTTGTTCTTGTCGTAGATCAGCCACTTGCCGTTCTCGTCGAGCCCGGCGTACTTGTAGATGAAGTACTGCCCCAGCTCGAGGCCGTTCTGCAGGCGGACGGCCGTACCCGGGTTGCCCGGCGAGGGGAACTTCACTTCGTCGAGGAAGAACCCGTCGTCGCCCATGCTCTTGATCTTGGTCTTGTTATGCGACAGACGCAGGGTCGACGTATAGCGGAAATTCTTGCTGCGGACGATGTCCCCGCCCAGTTCGAACTCCCAACCCCTGTTCTCGAGGCTGCCGATGTTCTTCATCACCTCGTCGTGTACCATCGGAGGCATCGGGGCGTTGGCCAAATAGAGCATGTCGTCGACCTGGCGGAAGTAGAGGTCGAACTTACCCCAGAGGCGGTCGTTAAAAAGCGAGAAGTCGAGACCGAAGTTGAGCTCGGATTTCTCCTCCCACTTCAGGTCGGGGTTGATATTGCGGATCGAACCGTAACCGGGCTGCCAGACCCCGTTGGTGGGCCACATGTCGTTGGCTTTGTACATGCGGGTCGTGTAGCCGTTCCCGAAGCCGTTGTTACCCGTGACGCCGTAACCCAGGCGCACCTTGAGGTCGCTGATCCAGCCGACGTCGCGCATGAACGCTTCGTTCGAGAGACGCCAGCCGCCCGAAACGGCCCAGAAATTACCCCAGCGGTTGTTCACGCCGAACTTCGAGGAACCCTCGCGGCGGAAGCTCACCGTAGCCATGTAACGGTCTTTATACGAATAGTTGGCACGCCCGAACATCGAGAGCAGGCGCTCGCGGGGATCCTTGTTCGAATCCATCGAGGCACGGCCGTCCGTGAGGTACGAACCCACGCCCATGTCCCACGGGCCGACGCCGTCGACCGGGAAGTCGTAGTTCGACATGCTGAAATCCTCGCCGCCCGCCTGCCAGAAGCTGTAACCGGCCACGACGTCGAGCGTATGGTCTTCGCGGAATACGCGGTGGTAGTTGGCATAGGCCTCGACCGAAACGCGGTTGTCCTTGCTGAACTTGTGCGACGCACCGCCGCGGCGGCTGTTGTCGATCGACTCCTTGTGGTCATGCGAAACGTAGGTATATTCCTGGTACTGGCGTTTGTCGATACCCACGGTTCCCTGCAGCGAGAGGCCCTTCATCAGGTTGATCTTCACAGTGGCGTCAGCCAGCAGCCACTGGTCTTTGCCGTTCTTCGTGCGCAGCATGATGTCGGCCACGGGATTGAAGGTCGTGCCGGAGATGCCGTTGCCGACCACGTTGTACTTGGAAGGGTTGGCCGGGTCGTAAAGCGGAATGGTGGGATTGAGGCCGAAGGCCATCTTGAAGATGCCCGACGAGTTGCGGTTGTCGCGCTCGGCCTCGCGGAACTGGGCGTTGGCGCGCACCTCGACCACGCCGTCGAAGAGGTTGAACCGGGCGTTGACACGTCCCGAATAGTCCTTGCGGTTGTCGCCGATGACCATACCCTTCTGGTTCTGGGCCATGAACGAAGTATAGACCTGGGCCACCTCCGTACCGCCGGCAATGCTCACCGTATGGCGCTGCGAAAAGGGCGCATCATTGGTCAGTTCCTTATACCAGTCGGTATCGGCGCCGTAGTCCTCGCCCAGGCCGTACTCGATATACTCGCTCGACGAGAGCAGCTCGGGGTACTTGCGGACGGTCTCGAACGAGAACTCGCCCGTATAGTTGGCCGTCACGCTGCCCTGCTTGGCGCGTTTGGTCGTAATGAGGATCACACCGCCGGCGGCACGCGTACCGTAGATCGCACCCGCCGAAGCATCCTTCAGCACGTCGATCGACTCGATGTCCTCCTGGTTGATCGCCCGCATGTCACCGCCCGGGATGCCGTCGATAACCACGAGCGGGCTCTGGCTGGCATTGACCGACGCGATGCCGCGCAGCTGGAAATCATTGCTGCTGTTGGGGCTGGCGCTGCCCGAGATGGTAAGTCCCGGAACCTTGCCCTGGAGCGCCGTGGCGATGGTCGAACCTCCCATGCCGGCCGTCAGGTCATCGCCCTTGATCGAGGTGATGGACGAAGTCACCGACTTCTTTTCCATCGTACCGTAACCGATCACCACGACGTCCTTGAGTACCTGGCTGTCGTCTTCCATGACGATGTCGATGACCGAACGCGCCCCGACATTCACGGTCTGCTCGGCATAGCCGATGAACGAGAATTTCAGCTGGCTGTCTGCCGCGGCATTGATCGTGTAACTTCCGTCGATGCCCGTGGTCGTACCCGTCGTCGTGCCGACCACCACCACGGTGGCACCGATCAGCGGCTCGCCGGCCGTGTCGGTCACCTTGCCGCTCACCTGATTGCGGCTTTGCGCCTGTGAGGACAACGCAGACGCCGTCAGCACCAGGCAGAACACGAAACGCAGAAAATACCCTGCATAGGATTTCCCCGTATCTGCAAATCTGTTTTTCATATCTTTTTCTCTCTTGTTTTTCATTGATTTGTCACCGCAGGACTATTCGGCTGCGATTTTCGTCATCTTGACATTGTCGAGGTACCAGCGGTAATAACCCGATAATCCCTGCTGGGTGGAGCGGATGACGACCCGGGTTTCACCCGTAATCCCGTAAAGCTTCACGCTCATAGGTGTCCATTCCCAATGCTCTCCGGGTGTCATCGGCTCGCTCTCTTTTCCCTGATCGCCGTTTATGCTGCCGGGGCCCTCGAGAATGGCGACTGTGACGGTTACCGCGTCGGGCTTGCCCGTACCGTCGCCGCCGATATTCGATGCGGCCACGAACGTCAGTTCAATATCAGTGGCCTGCCCCTCGGGAATCGCAAGAGCCGGCAGGATGATTCCGGTCTGCTTGTCGCCTGCACCCATTTTGAGATAATCCGAGCAGGCGTAAATCGTCCGTACACCGGGATTGAAATCGGTCAGTCCGGCATCGGAAAACGCTTTGTCTACTACGTATTGATCCTTGTTCACCTCCGTGTAGATATTGACCGCTCCCTTCTGCGTATGTTCGCCCACGCAGTCGGCACCTTTGAACTTCGAAGTCCAGTCGAACGGCTCGTCGTAATAGACATAGCCGACCTCCTTGCCGTCGTCGTCGAAGAGCGAGTTCTTCGCATTCTGGGCAACCCGGACAACGGTCTCCAGGCCGGTGAGCGAGGTCAGTATCTTCACCTCTCCGTTGCGGGGCGCACCCGTGGTGTTCTCGCCCACGGTGAGCGTCACCTCGGTCTGGCCCGCATCGCCCGAAGCCGGGCTGGGCGTCAGCCAGCCGTCGGACTCCGCCGTCCATGCCTCGGCCGCCGTGACGGTGAAGGTAAGCGGCGTGCGATCCTCGTCGGCAAATCCGAACTTATTGACGGAAAAGCTGTTGACGGAAACCTTCAGTCCTTCGAGATTCTGGGTGACGGTGACGGTCGCCGTTTTCGAATCGGCCGTAACGGTGAACGTACCCGTACGTACTCCATCGGTCGTATTCTGGGCGATATCCAGGTCGATGCTCTCGTCTCCGGGAGCACCCGAAGTCTTGACAGGGGAGATCCACTTGCTGTCGTCGGCGACGGATATTTCCCAGTCGCAGTTGGTGGAGATGAAGATCGCAGCCTTCTCGCCGGTTTCGAGCAGACCCGATTTCACGACGGTGATCTTCGCCGGCGTAACGGAAAGTGCATCGACCTTGAGTTTCTGTGTCACGGCTATCGTACGGCGCGTGCCGCCGTCGCCTTCGAAGATGATGAAACCGGTGCGATCCTCGCCCGTATTGTTCTCGTCGATGGAGAGGAAAATACGCACGCGGCCGCGGTCGCCTTCGGTATGGGTGAGGTGGATCCACTCCTCGACATAGGTGGCCCGCCACGAGCGGTTCGTACCCAATTCGAAATTGACCATTTCCCCTTCGGTGGTGAGGCCCGTGTATTCGACTTCGATCTCCTGGCGGGTAACCGAGAGGAACGCGTCGGGATCAGCGTCGTCGCACCCCGCAAAACCGAGGCCCGAGACGAGCAGCAGGGCGGATGCGGCCCTGAATAACATATGCTTGAAATTCATGTTGGTTCTGTTTATGATTATGGACACCTGTTAGTCGCGGGGAGCCTTGACCATCTTAATGTTGTCGAGGTACCAGCGGTGATAGCCCGACACACCGAACTGGGTGGAGCGGATAACGATCCGCGAGCGGTCAGTAACGCCGTAGAGCGTGACTTTCATGCTCACCCACTGGTTCCACGAGCTAACGCTCGACATGGAAAGCGACGCGCTCTGTTTCACAGAGGGGCTGTCGACCGTTCCGGGGCCTTCGTAAACCTCGACGGTCACCGCCGTGTCGTCGATACCGCGCAGCGTTATGCCGCTGCCCGTACCGTCAATCGAAACGACCGGAGCCGCGTCGAACGTCAGGGTAATCGTGGACGACTTGCCTTTCTGGATATATTTGCCCATGTCGATGGCCAGGCCGTTCTGCTGATCCTTCTTACCCATCTTGAAGTAGTGCTTGGCCATGTAGAAGGCATTGCCGCCGTAATTGTACTCGCTGTACCCCATCTGCGTAAATTTGAGCTTGGCCGCAGCATGGTTGCGCACGGCCTGCGTGGAGCCCTGGTCGGGGAACTGCACCTGATCCTGGCCGCCGAACTGCTCGCACCACGAAAGGTCGTCGTCGAGATAAACATGGTCGATTTCCAGCCCGTCGTCGGTATCGGGGGCAAGCGTCTGGGTCACGGTTACGGTTTCGGAAAGCCCGCCGCTCACGACGGCGAGGTGCCCCACACGGATAGCTTCCGTCTCGTTGGGCTTGACATCAAGGACGACCGACACACGGCCTTTCCCGGTAGGTTTGTCGACCGAAAGCCAATCCGCATCGGAGGTAATGGCATACCCCCGGTTGGCCAGCACATCCAGCGTCGCTTTCGACCCCGTACTCAGCGTACCGGTTCGGATAACCTCTACGCTGACTTTACTTACGGTGAGTCTGGCTGCCGCATCTTCCGCTTTGTCCTCGACACAGGACGGAAAACAACAGGCACAACCCATCAGAAGCAACAAGTGTAAAAATGTTTTCTTCATAGATTAGCAGGTTTAGTTTGTGATATTATGGATTAGGATTTTTTAAAAAAATTACAAATCGCAAGTCAGGAACACTGCGCAGCAACAAAAGTATCCATTTTAAAGGGGCAGGTAAAGAGTAACGACCGATAATATAGAAATTAAAATTTCTTATCTTATTGATAATAATTATTTTATAAATACACCATACAGAATGTTATATAGATTCGGGAAGGCCGAAACCGGCATAAACGAGGCGATTCAGCACCGGTTTCAGGCCGGATCGAAGCACGGATTCCGCAGTTTCCGTCTTTTTTTCGGATTTCGCATCGAAATAAATCGAAACAAAACGATACATCCGCCGATCCGGCAGCCGGGAATCCGGCGACGGCCGCCGGACAAGGAAACGGTAAACCGAGGAAACCGGGACGCGGGGAAAACCGGGATGCGGAAAAAGCCAGGACACGAGAGCCGAACGGAGGCTGCCGGATACAGCCCTCTTTCCGGACAACCCGGGCGCACAGAACCCTCGGAGCATCCCGGATGGCCCGAGTACCTCAACTTTCCAGGCGACGCAGGACACTCCGGGGACACCAATCTTCGGGACAACCCGGACTCGGGCAGGCACGGCCGACCCGAAATGCAGGCGCCCATGCAACACCCGGCACACACGGAGTCGCATCGCGCAGGTGCGGACGCGGCGGGCATCCGGTAAAAATGGTAGCATGAACCGTAATCGGGGTAACAGATAGTAGGTCAGGACATATTATCTTTGCATCGTGGAAACGGCCGTTTCCCCGAAAGGCGGGGAGCGGAGGGACTTGCGACACGAACGAACATGACAAAAGAACAAAAGACACAGGCTATCGAATTGTTATTCGCAGAAAAATGCTCGTGCGTAATCCGCAACGGGGATTCGATGCGGATATTCCGCGAACGGGGCGTGGCCGACCTCTTCCGGCTGCTGCACGAAGAGCCGCAACTGCTGCGGGGCGCTTTCATCGCGGACAAGGTCGTCGGCAAAGGCGCCGCGGCGCTGATGGTACTGGGCGGCGTGGAAGGGCTTTTCGCCGACGTGGTGAGCCGCCCGGCGTTAGAGCTGCTCGCCGGAGCCGGCATCGCGGTGGAATACACGGTCGTGGTGCCCGGCATCATGAACCGCGCCGGGACGGGCACCTGCCCCGTGGAACAGCTTTGCGCCGGGGCGGAGACGGCCGCCGAGTGCCTGCCGTTGATCGAAGGGTTCATGCAGAAAATGAAGGAACGACATGGATAGGTTAATGAAAAAATTGGGTTTGCTGTCGCTCTGCACGGGGCTGTCACTCGCAGTACACGCCGTGACGCCGCAGGCGGAAGCCCCGGCGGAGCAAAACGTGAAGATCGACTCGGTCGTCGTGACGGGGGCGCGCTATGCGTCGGACATCCGCCACCTGCCGATGACCGTGTCGGTGGTCGGCCGGGAGAAGATCGAACAAAGCTTGCAGCCTTCACTGCTGCCGACCCTGACCGAGCAGGTGCCGGGGCTGTTCACCACCGCACGCGGGATCATGGGCTACGGCGTGTCGGACGGCGCCGCGGGAGGCATCTCCCTGCGCGGGCTGAGCGGAGGCTCGGGGCGGCTGATGGTGCTCATCGACGGGCACCCGCAGTACATGGGGCTGATGGGGCACCCGATCGCCGATGCCTACCAGTCGCTGATGGCCGAACGGGTCGAAGTGCTGCGCGGCCCGGCATCGGTGCTCTACGGTTCGAACGCGATGGGCGGCGTGGTGAACATCGTCACCCGCGGGATGCGCGAGGACGGCGTGAAGACCCATGCCGACATCGGCTACGGCTCCTATAACACATTGCAGACGGAAGCGACGAACCGCATCCGCAAGGGACGTTTCACGTCGGTGGTCAGCGGCTCGTACAACCGCACCGACGGGCACCGCGCCGACATGGGATTCGAGCAGTACGGCGGTTATGCCAAGCTGGGCTATGAGATTTCGCAGGCGTGGAACGTGCGGGCCGACGTCAATGTGACGCACTTCAACGCCTCGCAGCCCGGGGCGGTGACCAACCCGATGGCCGATGCCGACCAACGCATCACACGCGGCATGACTTCGCTCTCCGTGGAGAACAACTACGGCCGGACTTCCGGGGCCCTGAGCCTCTTCTACAACTGGGGCCGCCACCGGATCAACGACGGCTACACGGTCGACCCCAACGACACGAACAATCCGAAAGATTACCGCTTCAACTCACGGGACGACATGATGGGCGTATCGTGGTACCAGAGCGCCCGGCTTTTCAGGGGCAACCGGCTGACCGTCGGCGCGGACTACTACCGCTTCGGAGGCGAGGCGTGGAACAGATACGTCGAGGGCGACCGCAAGGGCGAGCGCTCCGACATCGCCGACAAGTCGCAGGACGAGGTGGCCGGCTACGTCGATTTCCGGCAGGACATCGGGGGCTGGCTGACCTTCGACGCCGGGCTGCGCGTCGACCACCATTCGCACATCGGGACGGAGTGGATCCCGCAGGCGGGGCTTTCGTTCCACCTGCCGCACGCCATCGAGCTGAAGGCTTCGGCCTCGAAGGGTTTCCGCTACCCCACCATCCGCGAGATGTATATGTTCCCGCCGCAGAACCCCGACCTGAAACCCGAGCGGATGTGGAACTACGAGGTGGCCTATTCGCAGCGGCTGCTCGGCGGGCGGCTCACCTACGGCATCAACCTCTTCTACATAGACGGCGAAAACCTGATCGTCGCCGTGCCGCGCGAGGGGACGACGCCGCTGAACATGAACACCGGGAAGATCGACAACGCCGGCGTCGAGGCACAGGCCGCCTACCGCATTTCGGAGGCCTGGTCGGTCGCCGCCAATTACAGTTACCTGCACATGGAGAACCCCGTGATCGCCGCACCGGAGCACAAGCTCTACACCGAGGCCGGGTTTGCCCGGGGCCGCTGGTCGGTGACTACGGGCGTACAGTACGTCGCGGGGCTCTACACTTCGGTAAAGGCCAACGGCCGGGGCACGGAGAACACCGAGGATTTCGTGCTGTGGAACCTGCGGGCGTCGCTGCGCGTGAGCCGCTTCCTCGCGCTGTTCGCCCGGGGCGAAAACCTGCTGGCGCAGCGCTACGAGATAAACGCCGGATACCCCATGCCGCGGGCGACCTTCATCGGCGGCATACGCCTGGATTTTTAAATAAGGGCGGAAAACACTATTTTTGACATAACCAATAACGACAATATGGAAACAACGGCTGTAAAACTCTATTCGACGGGCTACCGCGAGGCGAAGACCTACCTCGCGGCGGCGCTCTTCGTGGCAGGCAACATCGTCCTGCCCCAAATCTGCCACCTCGTGCCGCAGGGCGGCCTGCGGTGGCTGCCGATCTATTTCTTCACGCTGGTTGGCGCCTACAAATACGGCTGGCGGGTGGGCCTGCTGACCGCCGTGCTCTCGCCGGCGGTGAACTCGGCGCTGTTCGGCATGCCCGCAGCGGCGATGCTGCCCGTGATCCTGCTCAAATCGGTGCTGCTGGCCGTCGCCGCAAGCCTCGCAGCACGGCGGGCGGGGCGCGTAACGCTGCCCCTGCTGGCGGGCGTCGTCCTCTTTTACCAGCTGTTCGGCTCGCTGGGCGAATGGGCCTGGACAGGCTCGGCGGAAGCCACCCTGCAGGACATCCGCATCGGGCTCCCCGGTATGCTGGCGCAGGTATTTGCAGGATATGCGGTGCTCAGGTACCTATTACGTAATTAACAATCCCGAGACATGACAAAAATGTATATGGTTTCGTTATTGTCGATCCTGCCTTTCACGGCCCCGGCCTGCGGATCGGCACAGGGCGGCGGAGAAGCGCCCGAGGCACCCAAGGTCTATTTCGTGCGGGACATCACGCCGGAGAATATGGTGCGCCTGTACGAGGCGCTGGAGCGTCCGGCGACGGGCAAGGTGGCCGTGAAACTCTCGACAGGGGAACCCGGCGGGCACAACTTCCTCAAGCCGGAGCTTATCAAGGATCTGGTGCAGAAGGTGGGCGGCACGATCGTCGAATGCAATACCGCCTACGGCGGCGGACGCGCCAGCACGGAAAACCACCTGAAGGCCGCCGCCGACCACGGCTTCACGGCCATCGCCCCGGTGGACATCATGGATGCCGAGGGCGAGGTAAGCCTGCCCGTGAAGGGCGGCAAACACCTCAGGGAGAACTTCGTGGGGTCGCACTACCCCGCCTATGACTTCACGGTGGTGCTCTCGCACTTCAAGGGGCACGCCATGGGCGGCTTCGGCGGTGCGGTGAAGAACATCTCGATCGGCATCGCCTCGTCGGCGGGCAAGGCGTGGATACATTCGGCCGGGAAGACCAAGAATGCCGCCCAGATGTGGGGCAACCTGCCCGCGCAGGACGATTTTCTGGAGTCGATGGCCGAGGCGGCCAAGTCGGTGGCCGACCATTGCGGGGAAAAGATACTCTACATCAACGTGATGAACAACCTATCGGTGGACTGCGACTGCGACGCGCACCCCGAAGACCCGAAGATGAGCGACATCGGCATCCTGGCCTCGACCGACCCGGTGGCGCTGGACAAGGCATGCGTCGACCTGGTTTACGCATCGACAGACCCGGGCAAGGTGCACCTGATCGAACGCATGGAGTCGCGCCACGGCATCCACACGCTGGAACACGGCGAAGCGATCGGGCTGGGCTCGCAGCAATACGAACTCGTGGAACTGGAATAGGATGGAGTACCGCATACTGGGGCGCACCGGACTGAAAGTCGGCGCCATCGCACTGGGTTGCGAGGGGTTCGCGGACAAGACGGCCGAAGAGGTGCGCGCCGATTTCGATTTCGCCATCCGCAACGGCATCAACTTCCTCGACCTTTACGCCTCGAACCCCGAGCTGCGCAGCAACATCGGCGCAGCGCTGGCGGGCAGGCGCGAGAAGTTCGTCATACAGGGGCACCTCTGCTCGGTATGGGAAGAGGGGCAGTACCTGCGCACGCGCGATCCGGAGAAATCGCTGGCGGCGTTCGAAGACCTGCTCGCACGGCTGGGAACGGACTATGTGGAGATCGGGATGATCCACTACGTGGACGCCGAGGCCGACCTGCGCGAGGTGCTCGACGGCCCGATCATGCGCCTGGCGCAACGGCTCAGGTCGGAAGGGCGCATCCGCCACATCGGCCTGAGCAGCCACAACCCCGTGGTCGCGCGCATGGCGGCCCGGACGGGGCTCATCGACGTGCTGATGTTCTCGGTGAACCCCTGTTACGACCTGCTGCCGCCGAGCGACGACGTGGATACGCTCTGGGCGGACGAGAGTTACGCGCGGGAGCTGCACAACATCGACCCCGAACGGCAACGGCTCTACGAATTCTGCGAACGCGAAGGGATCGCCATCGACGTGATGAAGGCCTACGGCGGAGGCGACCTGCTGAGCGACGCCAACTCGCCCTTCGGACGCCCGATAACCCCGGTACAATGCCTCGAATACGCCCTGACGCGCCCCGGCGTAGCGGCCGTAATGGCCGGCTGCCGCAGCCGCGCCGAGATCGAAGCGGCACTGGGCTGGTGTTCGGCCACGGCCGCGGAACGCGACTACACGGGGGTGCTGGCCGGGCTGGACAAATTCTCGTGGGAAGGGCACTGCATGTACTGCGGGCACTGCGCCCCGTGTTCGGTGGGAATCGACATCGCCGGTGTGAACAAATACTACAACCTGACCCTGGCACAGCACGAGATACCGGAGACGGTGCGCGAACATTACAGGCTCCTGCCGCACCACGCCTCGGAGTGCATCGCCTGCGGCCGCTGCGAACGGAACTGCCCGTTCGGCGTCGATATCATCGGCCACATGCGGCTGGCGGCGGCGAAATTCGGATATTAGAATGACGGAACGAATCATAGCACAAAGACTCGGGATCGGCCTCCCGCAGGTGCAGGGCACGGTACGCCTGCTGCGCGAAGGCGCCACGATCCCCTTCATCAGCCGCTACCGCAAGGAAGCGACCGGCTCGCTCGACGAATTGCAGGTCGGGGCGATCAAGGAACAACTGGACAGGCTCACCGAGCTGGAAGCCCGCAGGCAGACCGTCCTGACGACCATCGAGGGGCAGGGCAAACTGACCGGGGAGCTCCGCAAACGGATCGAAGAGTGCTGGAACGCGGTGGAGCTGGAGGACATCTACCTGCCCTACAAACCCAAGCGCCGCACACGCGCCACGGCGGCCCGCGAACGGGGGCTGGAACCGCTGGCCGACATCGTCATGGCACAACGGGCACACGACCTTCTGCGTCAGGCGCAACGCTTCGTCACGGCCGGGGTAGCGACCCCCGAAGAGGCCATTGCAGGAGCCTGCGACATCGTCGCCGAGAGGATATCCGAGGACGAACAGGCCCGCAACACCGTGCGGCGCACGATGGGACGCGAAGGAGCGGTGCACTCGAAGCTCGTGAAGGGCAAGGAGGCCGAGGGGGCGAAGTATTCGGACTACTTCGACGCCGCGTCGCCGCTGCGCAGCATCTCGTCGCACCGGTTCCTGGCCATGCGTCGCGGCGAAGACGAGGGGATCCTGCGCATCTCGATCGACGCCGACACGGAGCGCATCACCGAAGCGCTCTGCCGCCGGTTCATACGTCCCGGATCGGCAACGCGCACATATATGGAGGCCGCCGTGGCCGACTCGCTCAAGCGGCTCATCCGACCGTCGATAGAGACCGAGCTGCTCGCGGCCGCCAAGGAAAAGGCCGACGACGAGGCGATCGGGGTATTCGCCGAAAACCTGCGGCAGCTGCTCCTTTCGGCGCCGCTGGGGCAGAAGCGCGTGATTGCCATCGACCCCGGATTCCGCACGGGCTGCAAAGTCGTCGTCCTGGACTCACAGGGCAACCTCGTGCACAATACGACCATCTACCCGCACCCGCCGCAGGGCCGCTATGCCGAAGCGGCGGAAACGCTGCGGGCGCTGGCGGGGAAATACAGGGCCGAGGCCTTCGCAATCGGCGACGGTACGGCGGGGCGCGAAACCGAGCAGTTGGTGCGCGGCCTGGGACTGGACGGAGCCGTGGAGATATTCATGGTCAGCGAGGACGGCGCATCGGTCTACTCGGCGTCGGCCGCGGCGCGCGAGGAGTTTCCCGATTACGACGTGACGGTGCGCGGCTCGGTGAGCATCGGCCGGAGGCTGATCGACCCGCTCTCGGAGCTGGTGAAAATCGACCCCAAGTCGATCGGCGTCGGGCAATACCAGCACAGCGTCGACCAGGGAAAACTCAAGGCCAGGCTCAATACGGTGGTCGAAAGCTGCGTAAACAGGGTCGGGGTGAACATCAACACCGCCTCGAAACACATCCTCACCTATATTTCCGGACTGGGGCCGGCGCTGGCGGAGAACATCGTGGCGTACCGCGCCGCGAACGGCGATTTCAAGAACCGCAAAGAATTGCTCAGGGTGCCGAGGCTGGGCGCCAAGGCCTACGAACAGGCCGCGGGTTTCCTGCGCATCGTCGGCGGGCAGAATCCGCTGGACAACAGCGCCGTGCATCCCGAATCGTATCATATCGTCGAGCGGATGGCCGCCGACGCGGGCGTGACGGTCGACAGGCTGCTCGCCGACAAGGAGCTGCGCAGGGGCATCAAACCCGAGAGATACGTGGACGGACAGGTCGGGATTCCGACCGTGACGGACATCGTCGAAGCGCTGGACAAGTGCGGCCTCGACCCGCGCGAACAGCTGCAGGCCTTCTCGTTCGACCCGAACGTACATACGATCGGCGACCTGCGCGAAGGGATGACGCTGCCGGGCATCGTCACCAACATCACGGCCTTCGGGGCTTTCGTCGACATCGGGATCAAGCAGGACGGGCTGGTGCACATTTCGCAGATGGCCGACCGCTACGTCGCCTCGCCGGCGGAGGTCGTGCACCTGGGACAGCAGGTCGAGGTGCGGGTCACCGGGATCGACACCGCCCGCGGGCGGATTTCGCTCTCGATGCGCAAATAAAGCGGGGAGCGAACGGGCGCGGACAGGCAGGAGGTTTGACGCTCACCGGGTTGCAGACGGGCGTCCCGGAAAAGGAAATGCAGGGCCGGAATGTCCCTGCATTTTTTGTTTACAATTTGTTCATTAATTGCCCGCACGCATATTTGCGATCCGGGAAAGTATGTCTACATTTGTTCCGGAGCAAGGTTCCCCGCCGGCGGCTGCCGGCACGGGATCAAAAGGGAACTCCTGTGAGAATCAGGGGCTATTCCCGTAGCTGTAAGCCTCGATTGCGTTCCGCACTCTCTTGAGCCACTGTCCCCCGGGACGGGAAGGCGTGCGGATGGGGCGAGCCAGAAGACCTGCCTTGCGAGCTGCGACATCCGCCTTCGGGATTTAGGGCGGTGCCCGGAACAGATTTTACACCGGACAATTCAGGGGTAAGGACATGGCTGTCCTGCGTATTACGCAGGCGGAGATGCCGCCTCCGTACGGCAAGACTTACAAACAAATACAGATACATTATGGGCATTTCGGAAATTTACATCGTCAAGCGCGACGGCAAGCGCGCCCCCTTTTCGCTCGAGAAGATCAAACGCGCGATCAGCAAGGCATTCCTTTCGGTAGGCGGATACGCCACCGACGACGACCTCACGTCGGTACTCAGCCGCGTACATATCTCCGACGGCATGAATGTCGAGGAGATACAGAACCAGGTCGAGGTGGCGCTCATGGCCGAACACTATTTCGCCGTGGCCAAGAGCTACATGCTCTACCGCCAGAAGCACACCGAGGATCGCGAAGACCGCGAAAAACTCGAATTCCTGATCAACTACTGCGATGCCTCGAACCCCGCGACGGGTTCGAAATACGATGCCAACGCCAACGTCGAGAACAAGAACATCGCCACGCTGATCGGCGAACTGCCCAAACAGAACTTCATCCGGCTCAACCGCCGGCTGCTGACCGACCGCATCAAGGAGATGTACGGCAAGGAACTCTCGGACAAATACCTCCGCCTGCTGAAAGACCACTTTATCTACAAGAACGACGAAACGTCGATGGCCAACTACTGCGCTTCGATCACGATGTACCCGTGGCTGCTGAACGGCACGCTCTCGGTGGGCGGCAACTCGACGCGCCCGACCAATCTCAAGTCGTTCTGCGGCGGCTTCGTCAACATGGTCTTCATCGTATCGTCGATGCTCTCGGGCGCCTGCGCCACGCCGGAGTTCCTGATGTATATGAACTATTTCATCGAACAGGAGTACGGAGAAGATTACTACAAGCGGGCGGACGAGGTGGTCGACCTCTCGAAAAAGCACCGGACGATCGACAAGATGATTACGGACTGTTTCGAACAGATCGTCTACTCGATCAACCAGCCCACGGGGGCGCGCAACTTCCAGGCCGTGTTCTGGAACGTGGCCTATTACGACCGCTACTATTTCGAAAGCCTGTTCGGCGAATTCGTATTTCCCGACGGGACGAAGCCGCACTGGGAATCGCTGTCGTGGCTGCAAAAGCGTTTCATGACGTGGTTCAACCGCGAGCGCACGAAGACCGTGCTGACCTTCCCGGTCGAGACGATGGCCCTGCTGACCAGGGACGGCGACGTGATGGACAAGGAATGGGGCGACATCACGGCGCAGATGTACTCCGAGGGGCACTCGTTCTTCACCTATATCAGTGACAACGCCGACTCGCTGTCGTCGTGCTGCCGCCTGCGCAACGAGATACAGGACAACGGGTTCAGTTACACGCTCGGCGCCGGCGGCGTATCGACCGGTTCGAAGAGCGTGCTGACGATCAACCTCAACCGCTGCATCCAGTATGCCGTGAAGAACGGCATGCACTACCTAACCTACCTCGAAGAGATCGTCGACCTGATGCACAAGGTGCAGACGGCCTACAACGAGAACCTCAAGGATTTGCAGGCCAAGGGGATGCTGCCCCTGTTCGACGCAGGCTATATCAACCTCGCGCGCCAGTACCTCACGATCGGTGTCAACGGGCTGGTCGAGGCGGCCGAGTTCCTGGGCATCCCGATCAACGACAACGACGACTACGTCGGTTTCGTACAGGGTGTACTGGGGCTGATCGAGCGCTACAACAAGAAGTACCGTTCGAAGGAGCTCATGTTCAATTGCGAGATGATCCCGGCCGAGAACGTGGGCGTGAAACACGCCAAATGGGATCGCGAGGACGGCTACGTCGTACCGCGCGACTGTTACAACTCCTATTTCTATGTCGTCGAGGACGAATCGCTGAACGTGATCGACAAGTTCCGACTCCACGGCCGCCGTTACATCGCCCACCTCACGGGCGGTTCGGCACTGCACATGAACCTCGAAGATCACCTTTCGAAGGAGCAGTACCGCCACCTGCTGCGCGTAGCGGCTGCCGAGGGATGCAACTATTTCACGTTCAACATCCCCAACACGGTATGCAACGAGTGCGGGCACATCGACAAGCGCTACCTGAAGGAGTGCCCCGAGTGCCACGGCGACAACCTGGACTACCTGACGCGCGTGATCGGCTACATGAAACGGGTGTCGAACTTCTCGGCCGCGCGCCAGAAGGAGGCCGCACACCGCTATTACGCCAAAGCGGAGTAAACGGACGATGGTCAGATACCATAATTTCGACATCGTATTCGCGGAAATACCCTGCGAAACGACGCTGGCGATCAACATCACCAACTGCCCCAACCGCTGCCGCGAGTGCCACAGCCCACACTTGCAGGCCGACATGGGGCGGGTGCTTGACGAGGCGGAGCTGTGCGGGATACTCGCCCGCTACGGGCGCTCGGTGACCTGCGTCTGTTTCATGGGCGGGGACGCCGCACCGCACGAGATCGCCGCGCTGGCCGACGTCGTGCGGCGGAAATTCCCGATGCTGCACACAGGCTGGTATTCGGGACGCGCCCGGCTGCCGGAGGGAGTGCGGCCGCAGTCGTTCGACTACATCAAGCTGGGAGGCTGGGTCGAGGAGCTGGGGCCGCTGACGTCGCCGACGACCAACCAGCGCCTTTACAGGGTCGGAGCGTACGGCACCATGCAAGACATCACGGAGCTGTTTCAGCGCAGGCCGTAGGTATTTCAAGGGCGCTCCGGGCAGGCTACCCGACACCCGGGAAACCCGGCACGGCGACCATACGGGCATCACGGTGTAATTTTTTCGGCCCCAACAATGGCGGTTTGCCCGAAATGGACTATTTTTGCCCTCGTTATGAAGACCAGACAAGAGCTGACGGAAATCCTCGACTTCATTGCGGAATATGCGACTTACCTGCTCGGATCGGGCGTGCACACCTCGCGCGTGATCCGCAACTCGCAGCGTATCGGAGCCTCGCAGGGGGTCGACCTCCAGTTGTCGAGCTTCCAGAAAAGCACGATCATCACCGCCCACGACGAAGAGAGCGGCGAGGCCATCACCCGCGTAGTGAAGATCCCGGCACTGCCGATCAGCTTCGAGCGCAACTCCGACCTGAGCGCCCTGAGCTGGGATGCGCTGGACGAAAGGCTTCCGCTCTCCGAAATCCGGCGTCGCTACGACGAACTGACTGCAAAACCGCGCATAGACCCAATCTTCGTCCTGCTGACCGTGGGGCTGGCCAACGCCTCGTTCTGCCGGCTGTTCGGGGGCGACTGGATCGCCATGAGCATCGTCTTCACCTCGACGCTCGTGGGTTTCGCCGCCAAACAGCGTATGCAGGCACACGGCGTGAACCACTTCCTGATCTTCATCATCTCGGCGTTCATGGCGTCGCTGTGCGCCTCGGCAGCCCTGAGGTTCGACTGTTCGGCGGAAACGGCGCTCGCGACGAGCGTCCTGTTCCTCGTACCGGGAGTACCGCTCATCAACGGCGTGATCGACATCGTCGAGGGGCACATCCTGATCGGGTGCAGCCGCCTGATCAACGCCCTGCTGCTTATCATCTGCATAGCCATCGGCCTGTCGGCGACATTGTTAATGGTTAAGGACGGTTTGCTATGATCGCTGCGGACATCCTTCTCGACGGGCTCTTTGCGGCCATCGCGGCCATCGGTTTCGGCGCCGTTTCCGACCCGCCGATGCGGGCTTTTCCCCGTATCGCCCTGCTGGCGGCCATGGGGCACGCCCTGCGGTTCTGCTTGATGCACTACTTTTCGGTCGACATCGCCACGGCCTCGCTGTTCGCCTCGATCAGCATCGGGTTCGGCAGCCTGTGGCTGGGGCGCGGCATCCGCTGCCCGATGACGGCCCTCTACATCCCCGCCCTGCTGCCGATGGTTCCCGGCATCTATGCCTACAAGACCGTCTTTTCGCTCATCATGTTCCTGCAATCGCTCAACGACCCGGGGGAGGGGTTGCAATACATGCAGCAATTCTTCCTCAACGCAACCGTATCGCTGAGCGTGATCGCGCTGCTGGCAGCGGGGGCTACGCTGCCCATCTTCGTATTCAACCACCAGGCATTCTCGCTCACGCGGCGCCGCAAGCATACCGACAAATAACGATCCATGGAAATCTTCTGGAACACCATCGCCTCCTATAACGCCGCGACATGGCCCGTACAGATCCTACTGACGCTGGTTGCGGCCACACTGACGCTGCTGCTCTACCTGCGCCCGACGCCCGGGGTACGTATCGCCATGAAGACCTTTATGGCGCTGCTCAATTTCTGGATCGCTGGTGTCTATTACCTCTTATACGGCGAACAACGCGAGCACAACGACATGCTGGCGCTCTTCTGGGCGATCATGGGGTGCATCTGGGTATACGACCTGGTCGTGAAACACGCTTCGCTCCAACGCACGCACAACCATACAGGCTTCGCGCTGCTGCTGTTCGCCATGCCGCTCGTCTACCCGCTCTTTTCGCTGGCGCTGGGGCGTACGTTCCCGATGGTCACCACGCCCGTGATGCCGTGTTCGGTCGCCGTATTCACCATCGGGCTGATGCTGGCCTTTTCGGAGCGGATCAACATCGTGCTGGCCATGTTCCTCTGCCACTGGGCGCTGATCGGGCTCTCGAAGGTCTACTTCTTCGGCATCCCCGAGGACTACCTCCTGGCATGCAGCATCGTGCCGGCACTCTACATCTTCTTCCGCGAATATATCCGCAGTAACGAGGGCCGGCCGACAAAGCCTTCGCCCCGGGTACTGAACGCACTGCTGGTGGTATTGTGCATCATCATCGGCGCCTCCTTCGCCTTCACGATGCTCCACCAGCTCAACCTCTTTACGGATGTCTGACAGCCGAAGGAAATCCGCCGCACGAACTGTTCCAACCAAACTTTCCAAACGGTAGCTGCATGTGCCTGAAAGCAGAACGCAGGATTTACCGTGTGCCTAACGGCAAGGTTGTGTTTTCGTAAACGAAACAGGGGCTTGCGGGATTGTCAGTGATCCCGCAAACCCTTGTTCGTTCGGATGATTGGCCGCTTATTGCCGTTCGCTCAACTCTTTATAAAGCTCCAGCCGCAAGCCGCAGTAGTTTTCGATGATATGGCCCATTTTTTCGACGCGTTGCAGGTGCATTTCCAATTCCTGCGGCGCAACATCGAAACCAATGTCGTAGCGTGCCTTTACCAGAAAACTCTTCAGGCGCGGCAGCGTGAAGATATTTTCGATATGGTTATCGTCTAAAACCAGCATCAGCTGCGTCGAGAGCGTCCGCATCCGTTCGTGCATCACGACCGGATCGTGAATATCGAACTCCAGCCCGTGATAAACATAATAGAGCGTATGATAAAAGTAGACCGTAGCCTGCGCCATGAACAAAGTCGCCAGACGCATATTGCGGCTTTCGCTGAAGGCGTCCTGCGCCTGTTCGATCAATTCGTTGCCCAGCATCCGGAACGTATCGAAATGAAATTTGGCGTCCGCATAGGCTGCGGCAAAGTTGATCGGGTGTTTCGGGCGGCGGAAATGGCAGTGGTCGCTGCAATAGAGCAGTTCGCCCTCGGAGTGTGCAAAGTAGAGGAATGGTGTTTTATTCGACTCGACATAGCTCAAAGGCATAATGTAGAGGTTGATATAGGTGATTTCGCGCCTGCTGTACGGCACTTTGTAACGCAGGATGCGTTTCGCCTGAATCCAGTCGTATTCAGGCGTTTCCCGCACGACCATCAGCAAGTCATAGGCCATGGCGTCGCTATGGTGTGTGCCGCCGACCAATTTCCCGAAAAGCAGAATATATTCGGGGTTGAAATAGCCGTCCGTCAAAGTTTGGACGATCCGGGCGGCTTCGGCGGGATTGTAGAGTTTTTCCGTTGGTTGTTCGGGTTGCGGTTCTGGCTTTGGAGCGAGTTGCCCGGTCGGCTGTTCCGGAGAGGGTACGGGCTGTTGTTCGGCTTGGGTGTTTTCGGGGGTTATGTACTGTACAGACTGTTCCTGCACGGGGTTTTGATTCGTTTCCATTTAATTGATTGTTAGAAATTTGACATAATGAGGGCTGTCCTTATCGTGCGGCATCGCACAACAAAGAGAATAGAGATTTGGTTAGCAGTTACTTGCTAATCCGGCGGGTGGAAATGGAAACGAATCGAGAGGTTGCATGGCGGAAACCGCCTGCGGCTGGCCTTGCGGCGTGCCTGTACCGGAGTACGGACATGATGCATTGTTCGCATAAAGATAAAAATATGCGCAGCTGCGAACAATACATCACTCTTTTACAAGCTCAGCAAAGTGCCGTTCGCGGGTCGCTAAACCCCAACGGCTCTGCGCATACCTTTAATATGGTTGCTTTGCTGGCTACCACGTAAAAGAATTTTATAACATATTGTTCGCAGGGGCAAAGGTAGGAAAAATTTGATAATTAGAATATTTTACACAGCCTTAATATTTTAAAAGATCTTTCTATTAGACCAAAAGAGAATATCAAGCCACGAGACCGAAAAGGAGTTTATGAAATATATCAAGGGTTCAGAAGAAGAAACTACACTGGAATTTGCAAAACCTCCATATTTCAAGAATTGTATATGTATTTTTTCACATAAATAGAAATCATTTTTAGTTTTATGCATTATCTTTGTATAACAGACTACAACTATTAAACACTATAAAACAGCATAATAAATGCAAATCAATTTAAACATTTTTTGCATTAAACTATTTTATTTATAATTTTGTACCACTAATCAGCCAAATATATGTCGGTCAATGTCAGCCAAAACGTACAAGCAATTCGAAAAAAATTAGGTTTTTCTGAAGAGCAGGTGTCCACTTATTTAGGAGTGACAAGGTCTGTATTAAGAAAATATGAAAGTAATACAGATAGTATTCCTTTTGATGTTTTTGATAAATTAAGTAATCTGTATGGTGTAGATATGTCTGTATTTTTCGAGGAAAATATGGATGATTTTCAACAATCATTAGTTTGTGCATTCCGTACAGATGGTATTACCCCTGAAGATATGCATACAATTGCCAAATTCAAGAGCATTGTCAACAACTACCTTAAAATGTGTAATCTTTTAAAATAATGGCAAGGCCACTATCAATAACGTTAGAAATTGAGGCTAACGAATTGAGGCGCCGTATTGCATTGGGAGATACGGCACCCGTTGACACAAGAAAAGCATTACAGCAATTAGGTGTTTTGTGTGTATTTATGCCTATGCAAGAAACTTTTTCTGGAATGTGCTTGAAACATAAAGAGAAAAGATTCATGCTTGTAAATTCAAAAGTCGCACTTGGTCGTCAACATTTTACTATTGCACATGAATTATATCATTTATTTATTCAAGAGGAATTTTCTTCGCAGATTTGCCCTCAATCCTCTTCTGACCCGGTTGAAAAGCAAGCAGATTGTTTTGCAACCTTTTTTCTTATGCCTAGAAATGGTGTGATTGAAGAGTTCAAAAAACTTGGAATGAAATATACTGCCGATGTCAATATAGCTCACGTTCTTTACCTACAACAATATTTCGGAGTTTCATTCCAGTCAATGATCTATCGTCTAAACAACTTGACCCTGATTTCCGACAAGCAGAAAGAAACTTTTTTACTATACCAACCAACCGCTGTTGCAAGGGAGTATGGATATAGCACAAGTCTTTATACGCCAACAAACGAGAAAATAGTTTTAGGAGACTATAGTGCCAAAGCACAATCTTTATTCAACAAAGAACTGATTTCAGAGGGACATTTAATTGATCTACTCTCCGAAATAAAACTAGATGAATAATGTCACAACAAGTTCAGATCGTTTTAGATTCGGATGTTATTATCCATTTTATAAAAGGGAACTGCTTAAGTATCTTACCCAAGATTCTACCTCAATATAAATATGTCATATTAAGTATAGTATACGACAGAGAATTATCCAGAGACTCATCTACAAAAGCACAGATAGACAATCAAATACGGCTTCTGAAGAATATACAAATTATCCCTTGGAAACCAGATTCTAACATTATAAAAGAATTTGCCCGGCTCAACAAAACAAAAGGTACAGGTGAATCAGCTTGTTTGGCATATTGCAAATTTCATAATAATGTTTTGGCAAGCAGCAATTTAAAAGATACAAAAGAATACTGCCGAACAGAAAATATTACATATTTGACAACTTTAGATTTTTTGTGGTATGCAAAGAAAAATAAAGTAATGACCGAAAAAGAATGTAATGATTTTATTCAAACGGTCATATCAAAAAACAGTATTTTACCAAATATCTCTATCACAATATACACACCAACCATTAATTTTTTATAGTATTCAATAGGTCTTGTGTCCCGATTTCTACGAAAACCCTACTTCGTTACTTTCAACTTTCAGTATGCATGACAATCCAAAAAACAAAACACCGTTGTAGATTACTACAACGGTGTTTTAGTGAGGTCTGAAGCGGATTCGAACCGCTGTACAAGGTTTTGCAGACCTTTGCCTAGCCACTCGGCCATCAGACCATATGTTCCCCGACAGGTTCCTGTTCGGCTTTCATTCCATAACTACAAGTCCGTTGCTTCCGGATTGCATGCCGCGCCGGAAACATCCGGTTTATTTTCAGGCGCATCGGGAGTGCAAATATACAAACATTTCTAAAATCTGCAAAACTTCGACCCAACTTTGCGCTATTTCCCAAAAATATTTACCTTTACAAGATAATAAACGACATTTTGCGGTTATGACCATCGAGGATATCGCCTTGCAGATGACCCCGGGCATCGGTGTGAAAGGCGCCGTGCACCTGCTCGGAATATTCGGCGACGCACGGGGAATTTTCGCGGCGGCACCCGAGGAGCTGGCTATAAAAGCCGCCTTGCGGGAAGACATTATCCGGAATATCGTCCACCGCAAAGGCTTCGCCGCCGCAGAAAAGGAACTCGGCTACTGCCGCCGCAATTCGATCGCCGCGATCGCTTCGACTGACCCCGAATTCCCGGCATTGCTGCGGGAAATACCCGATTATCCCCATGTACTATACCTGAAAGGCAACGCCGCCGCCCTCTCGGCACGCTGCGTCGCGATGGTCGGCACCCGCCGGGCAACACCCTACGGGCAGACGATGTGCAACAGGCTGGTGGAGGGGCTCGCGGCACAGGTTCCGGGACTCTGCATCGTGAGCGGGCTGGCGTTCGGCATCGACGTCGCGGCACACCGGGCAGCTCTGGCCGCAGGGGTACGAACCGTCGCGGTACTGGCGAACCCGCTCCCCGGCGTCATGCCTGCACAACACACGGCCGTAGCGCGCGACATCCTCGACCACGGCGGGGCACTGGTCACGGAGCTCCACTCGCAGACGCGGCAGAACGGCACGGCATACCTGGCCCGCAACCGGATCATCGCAGGGTTGGGTGCCGGCTGCGTGGTCGTAGAGTCGCCCGACAGCGGCGGGTCGCTCGCCACGGCGCATTGCGCCGACGGCTACGACCGTTCGGTAATGGCCGTACCGGGACGCGCCACGGACGGCATGTCGTCGGGGACGAACCACCTGATCCGCAACCGCAAAGCGCAACTCGTGATGACCGCCGACGATATTGTCCGCGAACTGATGTGGGATCTCGGCCCGGAACCGGCAGCATTCCGGGAAAAACCGTCCACACCGGAGCTTACGCCCGACGAAGCTGGGTTGCTGGGCTGTTTCCGCACGGACGACCCGCTGGCGGTGAAAACCCTCGCGGAGCTGAGCGGACTGGATCCGGGTGAACTGGCTGCCCTGCTCGTAGGGCTGGAACTGGCAGGAGTCGTACGGCAACTGCCCGGCAACCGATATATGAAAACACGATGAAACTGACGGATACACATTCACACCTGTACGATACGGCGTTCGACGCCGACCGCGAAGAGGCACTGGCCCGCGCCGCGGCGGCGGGCGTGGAACACCTGCTGCTCCCGGGCATAGACTCCGAAAGCCACGGGGCGCTGTTCGACCTCTGCCGCCGCCACCCAGGGCAATGCGTCCCGATGATGGGACTGCACCCCACCTCGGTGAACGACAACCCGCACTGGCGCGAGGAGCTGGCGCTCGCCGAACGTTACCTCACGGCCCCGCCCGAGGGCATCGCACGTTTCTGCGCCGTGGGCGAGATCGGGCTGGACTACTACTGGAGCGGCGAGTTCGTCGCCGAACAGGTCGAGGCTTTCGTTTCGCAATGCCGCCTGGCCGCACAGCTCGGGCTTCCGGTGGCGATCCACACCCGTGCGGCATGGGACGACATGTGCCGGATCGTCGGGGAGGAGGCGAAGGCCGCGACGGAGGCGGGGCTACGGCTGCGGGGCGTGTTCCACGCCTTTTCGGAGGATGCCGGCACCTACCGGAAACTGAAAGCCTGCGGCGATTTCGCCTTCGGAATCGGCGGCGTGGTGACTTTCAGGAAGAGCAAGCTGGCCGATACGGTGCGTGAAATGGAACTGGACGACATCGTACTCGAAACCGACTGCCCGTACCTGACACCCGCACCCCACCGCGGCGAGCGCAACGAGTCGGCCTACGTGCGGTTCGTGTGCGAGAAAGTCGCGGAACTGAAGGGGCTGCCCCCCGGCGAAGTGGCGGCCGCAACGACGGCGAACGCCGAACGTATTTTCGGAATATAACCCCATAAGACCATACCATGAAATCTTCGATCCTGATCATCTATACGGGCGGCACCATCGGCATGAAGAACGATGCCGAAACCGGCGCCCTGGTGCCTTTCGACTTCAGCGGCATCTATGATGAATTCCCTTCGCTCAAGCGGCTCAACGTGGACATCGACGTGCTGACGATGGATCCCGTGATCGACTCGTCGAACGTCACCCCGGCAAACTGGGCGGCGCTGGCCGAGCTGATCCGCGACAACTACACCCGCTACGACGGGTTCGTCGTACTGCACGGCACGGACACCATGTCCTACACCGCATCGGCATTGAGTTTCATGCTCGAAAACCTGGCCAAGCCCGTGGTTTTCACCGGCAGCCAGATCCCGATCGGCGTGCTGCGCACGGACGGCCGCGAAAACCTCATCACGGCCATCGAGATCGCGGGGGCGCACATCGGCGGACGCCCCGAGGTACCCGAAGTGTCGCTCTATTTCCAGAACCGGCTGTTCCGCGCCAACCGTACCACCAAGCGCAGCGCCGAGGCGCTGAGCGCCTTCCGTTCCTACAACTACCCGCCCCTTGCCGAGGTGGGGGTCAACATCGCCTATAACCTCGCGGCGATCCTCCACCCGACGGAAATCTCGCCGGAACTGCGCATCGCCACCCGCCTGGCCGACGGAATCGAAGTCATCAAGCTTTTCCCGGGGCTGGGCGAAAATATCCTGCGGGCGATGCTTTCGGCCCCGGGGCTGCGGGCCGTGGTGCTGGAGACATTCGGCGCGGGCAACGCCCCGACCAACGAATGGTTCATCCGCGTACTGAAAGAGGCGATCGACCGCGGGGTCATCATCCTCAACATCACGCAGTGCGGCGGGGGCAAGGTTTCGATGGAACTTTACGAAACCGGGCTGAGGCTGCAGAAGATCGGCGTCCTGTGCGGCCACGACATGACCACCGAGGCGGCCGTCACGAAGCTGATGTACGTGCTCGGACTGGAGCTTTCCGACGAACAGACCCGCGCATTGCTGCGGCGCCCCCTGCGAGGCGAATTTACAGCCTAAGACGTTGCACGGAACGATTTTTTTTTCTATATTTCGCACTGCTAATGTACTTTATCGGGTCGCCAAAGAGGGGCAACACGAAGAGGAACAGAGGCATAACTCGCTGGCAAACAAATGTTTGGGTCAATTCGGAGTGAAATTTCCGGAATTTGCCCGTACTTGCAAAGCCGGCAGGGGAAAGCCATGGATCGGGGTAAAAAGATGCCGCAAGGATACGGAAAGGATAAAAAAAATATTTTTTTAGGATTTTTTTAACCCCGGTAGAATTGACGAAATATCATTGAAACCGGAAAAATATCGTGAAATACCTAAAAACACAACAATAAAAAACAACTAAACAAATTTAATTTTATCTAATCACAACTATGAAAAAACTTTTTTTGATTCTGTCAGTGGCCCTGTTCGCATTGGGTACTGTTAACGCTTTTGCGCAGGAGGCTGCCGCAGCTGCCGAAACCCAACTCGCCGGCGAAAGCCTGCACCACGTGATGATGCAGAAGTTCCTCGAGGGTGGTTGGGAATGGATGCTCCCGGTGCTTCTCTGCTTGGTAATCGGTCTGGCCGTTGCCATCGAGCGTATCCTCTATCTCTCGCTGTCGACGATCAACTCGAAGAAACTCATCGCCAAGGTTGAAGAAGCCCTGAAGAACGGCGGTATCGAAGCTGCCAAGGAAGTTTGCCGCAATACGCGCGGCCCGATCGCTTCGATCTACTACCAGGGTCTCGACCGTTACGACCAGGGTCTGGATTCGGTCGAGAAGGCTGTCGTTTCCTACGGTTCGGTTCAGACCGGCCAGATGGAGTCGGGTCTTTCGTGGATCGGCCTGTTCATCGCCCTTTCGCCTATGTTGGGCTTCATGGGTACCGTTGTCGGCATGATCGCGGCGTTCGACGCCATCCAGGCTGCCGGCGATATCAGCCCGACCCTCGTTGCAGGCGGTATCAAGGTCGCCCTTCTGACGACCCTCATGGGTCTTATCGCTGCGGTTATTCTCCAGCTGTTCTACAACTATATCGTTTCGAAGATCGACTCGCTGGTAAACGATATGGAGGATTCGTCCATCACGCTGATGGATATCCTGACGGCTTACAGCAAGAAATAATCCCAACGATTTAAAAAGAGTTAAAAGGCAATTATGAAAAAGATATTAAACATATTGCTGGGTGTTCTGATGGCGATCACGGTCATACTCATGATCTACGCGATCGCTACGGGCGGTTCCGACGCTGCGATCAGCATGAATCTCGTATGGGGATATTTCCTCATCGTGTTCGCGATCCTCTCAGCCTTGTTCTGTGCCGTCTTCGGAATGATTAAAAACCCGGCAGGCATCAAAGGCACCATCCTTTCCCTAGCGTTGATCATCGTGATCGTGGGCGTGGCTTACTTCGTGGCTTCGGGACATGACATCCAGATCCCCGACCTCGCCAACGGCGGGTTTTTCTCCCAAGGTGAAACCGTCCTGACCGACACCAGCATCCTGGTAACGTACGTTGCCCTGGTCGCTGCGTTCGTGACGGCTATCGCAACCGAAATTTACGGCGCTTTCAAATAACAACGAACAATGGCAGGAAATAAAAGACAAATACAGGAGATCAACGCCGGCTCGATGGCCGACATCGCCTTCCTGCTGCTGATTTTCTTCCTTGTGGCCACAACGATGAATGTCGACACCGGTTTGGTGCGTATGCTTCCGCCGATGCCCCCCGAGAACCAAAAGCAGGAGGACATCAAGGTCAAGGAGCGCAACCTCTTTCTGGTGCTCATCTCGGGCAGCGGCAACATCATGGCCGGGCCCTCGGGCAAACAGGAGATCATCGACCTGAGACAACTCAAGGACAAGACGAAGGAATTCATCCTCAACCCGATGGACGACGAGAACCTCCCGGAGAAAACCGAAAAGGAAATCGAGTTGGCCGACGGCAGCAAGTGGGTATATCCCGAAAGCCAGGGCGTTGTTTCGTTACAGACCACCCGTGATACGGGCTATCAGTCCTACATCATGGTGCAGAACGAACTCACACGCGCTTTCAACGAGGTACGTGACGAAGTCGCCATGAAGAAATTCGGAGCAAAATTCTCGGAGCTTTCCGAGGATCAGCGCAATGCAGTATCCAAAGCAGTACCTCTGAAGATTTCGGAGGCCGAACCGCGTACTATAAAGAAGTAAGTTATGGCAGTAATGAAAAAGAAGGGCAATAAAAGTTTGCCCCCTATCTCGACAGCATCGCTTCCTGACGTGATCTTCATGATCCTCTTCTTCTTCATGGTGTCGACCACCATGCGCGACCAGGAACTGCTCGTGAGGTACAAACTCCCCGAGGCAACCGAAGTGCAAAAGCTCGAGAAGAAATCGCTCGTAAGCTACATCCACATCGGACAGCCTTCGCTGGTGATGCAGGCCAAATTCGGTACTGCACCCCGTATCCAGCTGAACGACTCGTACAAAACGACCAAGGATATTTTGGATTTCGTAGCCGCAGAGCGCGACAAGCTCAGCGAGGCCGACCGAGCCTCGATGACGATCTGCCTCAAGGCCGACCAGACAACCAAAATGGGTATCGTAACCGACGTGAAGCAGGAACTTCGCCGTGCCAATGCACTGAAGGTCTCCTACGCCGCTTCCAAGTCGCTGGGATACTAAATCCCGAGTCATATCGAAAAAGGGCTGAAGTCGGACTTCAGCCCTTTTTTATGTGCCATACCGATAGTTATACGGCCTCCAGCATCTTAAAACGGATGCCCGTCACTGCAAGACGGCAGGGTAAATTCGGGCCGGGGATTTATGCGCGGGAGATGATCGTATCCGATCACCACGGGATTTCCCGGCAACACGCGGAAAGACAATCCCCGCTCAGAATTGCAACTCCAACTGGCCGATCCCGTGGCTGAACGACAGGCGGTGGTGGGGCGTAAGTCCGTATTCACGGATTGCGAGCCGATGCTCGCGGGTCGGGTACCCCTTGTTCTTTTTCCAGCCATACTGCGGGTATTCCTCCGCGAGGCGCAACATGTACTCGTCCCGATGGGTTTTGGCCAGCACCGAAGCTGCGGCGATGTCGGCATATTTGCCGTCACCCTTGACCACGCAACGGTAGGGTAATTCAAGACGTGTCCGGAAACGGTTGCCGTCGATCGCAAGGAATTCGGGCGGCGGATCGAGGCGGGCGACAGCCAGCGACATTCCCTCGAACGAAGCGTTCAGGATGTTGATCTCGTCGATCCGGGCTGCGGAAACGGCCTCGACGGCCCAGGCCACGGCTTCACGCTCGATGATCAGGCGGAGCCTGTCCCGGTTCCGCTCGGTCATCTGCTTCGAATCGTTGAGCGACGGGTCGTGAAAATCGGGCGGAAGGATCACCGCAGCGGCGAATACCGGCCCGGCCAAACACCCCCGGCCGGCCTCGTCGCAACCGGCCTCCCGAAACTCGTATTGGTACTGGTTTTCTAACATCGTACCACAAAGTTACGCATTTTTCCGGCTTTTTTCGCTAATTTTGCCCGAGGAAAAAAGCCTTCCGACATGAAAATCGACATCGCCCGGCAGCCGCTCGTACCGGCCTTCATGACCCTCTTCGCACTCGCCGTCGCGGCCATGTGCGTAGGAATCCCCATGTCCGATACCGAAACCAGTGGAGCGCTTCCGCTCCTGGGCGGCCAACTCGCCCGGTTTCAGGCGGCATATCCGGTATGGTCGAAGTTCGCCACCGGTTTCATGCTGCTCTTCACCGGAATGTGTGCGGGACGGATCACGATCCGCTACAACCTCTATACGGTGGGCACCTGCCTTCCGATCCCCCTCTATGCCATCGTCGCCTGCGGGATCGCAACAGGCGGGAATTACCTCGCAGGGTTTGCAGCGTCGATGCTGCTCGCACTGGCAACGAAAAATTACTGCCGTGCCTTCTGCAACGGGTACGGGTTCGACGCCATCTTCCGTGCCTCACTCTACCTGGGGCTGATGCCGCTGGTATATGCCCCCGGCTTGCCGATGCTGCTGCTCCTGCCGCTGGCCGTACTGCTTTTCCGGCGCACCTTGCGGGAAGTCGCGGTAGCAACGGCCGGACTGCTGCTGCCGGTCTTCACGGCCTGCTATGTCAGCTGGGGCACCGGGGCGGAATTCACGGCTCCCCTGATCAAATTGGGGCAATCCGCCATCGAAGGTATGCCGCTGCACCTCTTTCTGGATATTCCCCTCCCCGCACTCGTCATGGCAGGCGGGATCGTGCTGCTCGACCTGACAGCGCTTTTCTTTTTCCTGGCCGACATCTATGCCGCAGGCACCAAACCCCGCTTCATCCTCTTTTATAATATAGGTATACTGATATTGACTCTGGCTGTGCTATGCAGCCCCGCCGCAACACCTGAGGCATTCGCCCTGCTCGCTGTCCCGTCGGCCATACTGATCCCGGTATTTTTTGTCCGCATACACAGGGGAATAGCATTGCCCGTATACCTGGTTTTTCTGGCGGCAGCCTTCGCCGGAATATTTTTACAATATTATATTTAGTCATTATTATGGTATCTTTAGTCTTATTTGCCTGTTTGTGCCTTTTTAGACTATTCATTATTTTATAAAACAAATATTAAATTGTATTTTTGAAATGAGCAATCGGTGACGCAACTCATTGTTCAAAAAAACTTAAAATACGATTTGATATGAAGAATTCATTAAATTCGTCGGCCCAGCAGCCGATGATTGTGAAGTACGTAGAAGCCCTTCACAACGGAATCCAGTCTCAGGCGCTTTCGCGTTACGCAATCGGTTACATCCTCCGAGGCACGAAGTATATTTACGACGGGGATAAGCGCCAGACCCTTACGCGCGGAGACGTATTCTACCTCGGCATCGGGCATCACTATATCGAGAACTTCCCGGAAAACGGACAACCCTTCGAGCAAGTGCTCTTTTATTATACGCCGGCTGACCTCCAGCGGATACTGCTGCACCTGAACATCACCTACGGACTGAACATTTCGAACGAACATTCGTGCGAAAACTGCCGCAACCGTTCGCACGTCTCTATGCCTGCCTGGAATTCGATCCGCAACTTTTTCGTCAACACCAACAACTACCTGCGCGACGAGGATTTCCACCGCGACGAGACGGCCGAGAACATCAAGATGACCGAATTGATCTACCTCATCGCCTCGCACGAAGACTGCTGCCTGAAGAGCAAACTGCTCAGCAACGTCGATGCAGCCAAGGAGAATTTCGAACAGATCGTCTACGACCACATCTTCAAGGATATTTCGATCGAAGAACTCTCGAAGTTGACGAACCGTTCGCTCACCTCGTTCAAAAAGGAATTCCGGCGCCATTTCATGATGCCGCCGCACAAATGGTACATCCGCCAGCGCCTGATGCATTCGCGCCTGCTGCTGATCTCGACTTCGAAGTCAATTTCGGAAATCGGCAATGCCTGTACATTCCCCAACACGTCGCACTTTATTAAACTTTTCAAAAAGGAGTACCAGATGACGCCGGCCGCTTACCGGAACCGCCACATCACTTCGCTCGCTCCCGAGGCGCAGCCCGCCGCTAAGGAAACCGAGGAAATCCGCGAGGCGTTATAGTTCGCAACTTACAAAACCGTTAGTATTTTAAAATTTTTAATTATAATTTAAAAGATTTTTTTCGGTTAGGTTAAAAAAATGTTACAAAAGATTTGGAAGATTGTGATTTTCCATTTATCTTTGTATAACAAAACGTGGGATTCTCCCACTCTCATTAACCTAACTAACCTAACCAGAGGGGTTTGCTACTGCCAGGCAGCAAACCCCTTTCTCTGTGCAAAAAAGTCCTCCGGCAGTATCCGATATTGAATAATTGCGATTTTCGAGGCCGCATTTTTTATTTTTTTAATTGCATACTGCGAATACCGCCGCCGGCGAAACCCGAAAACAGCCCGGGGAAAGGCCCGGAGCAGGCAAACCCGCGAAGAGGCGTATCAGGAACGAGATGCCGAAAGAAAATAGGGCATTCATAGGAATTATCAATTATTTTTTCGTATTTTTGCATCAATTGGAAAATAATGAACTTAAATGCCGAAGTTTTATGACAAGGTAGATGTACTGAAAAAACCAGGATGGTTGAAGATCCGGCTCCACCGCACCCCGGAATATGCCGAGGTACAGCAAATAGTCGACAAACATGCGTTGCATACGATTTGCAGCAGCGGCATGTGTCCGAACAAGGCCGAATGCTGGAGCCGCAGAACCGCAACCTTCATGATCCTGGGAGACATCTGCACCCGAGGCTGCCGCTTCTGTGCAACGAAAACAGGACACCCCCTTGCCCCCGACGCCGAGGAACCCCGACGGGTCGCCGAAAGCGTCGCACTAATGAAACTGAGGTATGTCGTCGTTACTTCTGTGACGCGTGACGACCTGCCTGACGGCGGTGCCGCACACTGGGCCCAAACCGTCCGCGCCATCCGCACACAGAATCCCGGCGCCGTAATTGAGCTCCTTATTCCCGATCTCGACGCACAGCCCGCCCCGCTGGACGTGGTCGTCGCGTCGAAGCCCGATATAATCGGGCACAACATCGAAACCGTCGAGCGGCTGACCCCGGTGGTGCGTTCCAAGGCAAAGTACCGTACGAGCCTGGAAACCCTGCGCTACCTCAGTGCACAGGGCGTCGCAACGAAAAGCGGACTGATGGTCGGACTTGGCGAGAGCGATGATGAAGTATTACAAACCCTGCACGACCTGCGCGACGCAGGCGTGGGGATCGTAACACTCGGTCAGTACCTTCGTCCCACTCTGGAGCACTACCCCGTTGCGGCGTATATCACTCCTGAAAAATTCGAATGGTACAGACTGAAAGCGCTGGAAATGGGCTTCAGCTACTGCGCGAGCGCACCGTTAGTCCGCTCGTCGTACATGGCGGAAGAGGCCCTGAAGAGCGTCAAAAGTTTGTAGCGATGGAAGCCTCCTGCCGGGATCTCGGACTGATGGACTACAAAACCTGCTGGGAATTGCAGCAGGGCTTGTTCGACGCCCTGGTAGCCCGCAAGGCAGCCTGCAAAGGCGCAACGAAACAGGCGGCGGCACCCCTGGCGGCAAACGCCGGCACTGCGGAAGCAAGTAAGGCATCCGCGCGGGAGCCGGCACAGCGATCGGCAGAGGCAATGCCCAGCAAGGCGGGAACGCAACCCGGCAAAGGGCCGGAATCCCCAACGGGCAGCGTATCCGCAGCAGAGGGCGTCGAACCGTCAGGCGTCACCGGAGATGGCTCCGCCAGCGCAGGCACGATCCTTTTGGTGGAACACCCGCCGGTATACACACTCGGCAAAAGCGGCCATGCCGAAAACCTGCTGATAGGCCGCGAAGCGCTCGAAGCGATGGGCGCACAGTTCTTTCACATCGACAGAGGGGGCGACATCACTTTCCACGGCCCGGGGCAGCTGGTCTGCTATCCGATCCTCGACCTCGAATGTCTGGGCATCGGGCTGAGGGACTACATCGGGGCACTGGAAGAGGCCGTCATCCGTACCGTAGCGGTATACGGCATCACCGCCGGCCGCATGGCAGGCGCCTCGGGGGTCTGGATCGGCCCCGGAATCGGCGGGGAAACAGGGAGCCGGACAACCGCCTGCCGCGGAGATAACGGCGGCGGCAACTGCAACACCGGCGGTAACTGCGGCAACAAAAGCGTCGGCGGCAAAAGCGGCGACAGCGGCGAAAACCGCAACGAGGCAGGAACCTGCGATAGCGGCAGAATCTGCGATAGCGAAATCGGCGTCGGTGACCGCGCATTCGGAAAGGTGCCGCGCAAGATTTGCGCAATAGGCGTCCGGTCGTCACGTTATATCACCATGCACGGGTTCGCGCTGAATGTCACGACCGACCTCGGGTGGTTCACGCGCATCAACCCCTGCGGGTTTACCGACCGGGGAGTGACCTCGATCGAACGGGAAACGGGTCGCAAGGCCCCGATGGGCGAAGTAAAGTCGCTCGTTGTCAAATTTTTAAGTGAGATATTAAATGTTAGAATATATAAATAGTAAATCGTATGCCTATAGAAAAACGATGGGTAGTGAAACCGCAGGGCGATTCCGAGGCGGTGGCGAAGCTCGCTGCCGTGCTCAGGATTTCTCCCGTGCTGGCGAACCTGCTCGTACAGAGAGGCATAGACACCGTAGAAAAGGCGGACAAGTTCTTTAAACCCAGTCTCGCCGACCTCCACGACCCGTTCCTGATGAAGGACATGGACAAGGCGGTCGAGCGGGTCGAGCAGGCCGTTCGTAACAATGAGAAGATCATGGTTTACGGCGACTACGACGTGGACGGCTGTACGGCCGTTGCACTGGTGTACAAGTTCCTGCGCCAGATCGGGCATAAAAACCTGATGTTCTACATCCCCGACCGCTATACCGAAGGTTACGGTATCTCGGTCAAGGGTATCGACCTGGCAGCCCGCAAGGGCGTGGGTCTTATCATCGCCTTGGACTGCGGTATCAAAGCCACGGAAAAGGTAGTCTATGCAAAGACGAAGGGCGTGGATTTCATCATCTGCGACCATCACCTCCCGGCCGAGGAAATTCCCCGTGCCGTAGCTGTCCTCGATCCCAAGCGGGTCGATTGTTCCTATCCGTTCGACGAATTGTCGGGCTGCGGCGTAGGCTTCAAGCTCGTGCAGGCCTATGCGCAGAAAAACCGGATCCCGTTCGAACAGATCAGCCCGCTGTTAGACCTGCTGGTCGTGAGCATCGCTTCGGATATCGTACCCCTGGTGGGCGAAAACCGTATCCTTGCCCATTTCGGGTTGAAAGACCTCAACCGCGAACCGTCGAAAGGATTGCTGTCGATCATCAAGATCTGCGGCCTGGACAAGCACAACATCACCATCGACGACATCGTCTTCAAGATCGGGCCGCGTATCAACGCCGCCGGGCGCATGCGGATGGACGAGAACGACGAAAACGCCTCGCCCTCGGGCGGGCACGCGGCCGTCGAGCTGCTGATCGAAGGCAACGAAAGCATCGCCGCGGAGTTCGGGAACGTCATCGACGCCTACAACCAGGATCGCAAGTCGATCGACCGTTCGGTGACGCAGGAAGCGCACGATTTTATCGAGCGCAACCCCGCAATGAAAGAGCTGAAGAGCACGGTGATCTACAATCCCAAGTGGATGAAGGGCATCGTGGGAATCGTCGCCTCGCGCCTGATCGAGACCTACTACCGGCCGACGGTGGTGCTGACGATGAGCAACGGCTTCGTGACAGGATCGGCACGCTCGGTACCGGGCTTCGACCTTTACCAGGCCGTGGAGTCGTGCTCGGATCTGCTGGAGAACTTCGGCGGGCATATGTATGCCGCCGGGCTGACGATGCGACCCGAGAACGTCGAGGAATTCACGCGCAGGTTCAACGCCTATGTCGAGGAGAACATCGACCCGCAGATGCTTATGCCGCAGGTGGATATCGACAGCGAACTGCTCTTCTCGGACATCACCCCCGCGTTCCGCAAAGACCTCAACCGCTTCCAGCCTTTCGGCCCCGGCAACACGGCCCCGGTCTTCGCGACCTACGGCGTAAGCAACCACGGCGACGCCAAACTGGTCGGCATGGAGTGCGAGCACCTGCGCATGGATTTGATCCAGCGGCAGAAACCCAACACGAAGATCCAGTCGATCGCCTTCCAGCAACCCACGCATTACGAATGGGTGCGCTCGGGACGCCCGATCGACGTATGCTACCAGATCGTAGAGAACCACTACCGGGGGACGGTAACCACCCAACTCCGCATCAAGGACATCAAACCGGTCATGAACCGATAACTTTACATAAGAAGGGAGGGGGCTGTCTTCCGGCAGCCCCCTCCCGCTATTTTTGCGTCATGCACTACTCCCTTGCGTCCCTTTTTCCCATGAACATCCCGACCACCCGGCTCGGCCTACGGCCCCGGCCCTTCACATGGGTCTTACTTTTAGGCTGCATTTTAGCATCCCCCCTCGCACCGGCCGTCAGCAGCCCTTCCGGCGACAAACGCGATTATATACTGGTCATCAACACCTATGCGGAATCAACCCCGTGGAGCAGAGGCATTATTACCGACATCACGGCGCGCGTCGAGCAGATCGAAAACCTGGAACTCTACACCGAGCATATAAACCTGCTGTTGGTAGATTCCCCTCGGGAAATCGAGACCTTCGAGACGAACCTCCTGCGAGAATACGGCAAAAAACAACCCCGGGCCCTGGTGCTGATCGGAACCCCTACGGCGCTGCTGCGCAATTTCATTAACAGCATATGGAAAGGCATTCCGACCATCGTATGCGCAGAACAGGATTTTGTCGGGCCGGATAAATATTACCAGAAAAGGCTTCCCATTCCGGCCTCGGAACAGGTACCTCTGCGGACACTGGCAGACCGGGACAATCTGACCCTGCTTTATTCGCCGGCCTATCTCGACCAGAGTCTCGACCTGATGAAGCGCATACTACCCGGCATGGATCGGCTCATATTCATAGACGACGCACGCTACGTCAACCGGCAAACGGAACACGACCTCGCGGAACTGCTCGACTCGAAGTACGGCGGCATAAAATACACGGTTTATTCGGCCGATGAGATCGGGATAGACCAACTGCTCGATTCGCTGAGTACAGTCGACGTAAAACGCACCGGCGTGCTCTTCTCCTCGTGGCATTACCTGAAGAACATGTCCGGGCGCAACGAAATCATGACCAACCCGTTCAAGATCATCGCCAGTTCGTCCGTACCGTTGTTCTCGCTGCGTCCGACGGGACTCAAGAGCAGCGGCATGATCGGAGGTTACGTATACGACGAAAACGAATATTCCGACCGGCTGATAGCTACCGTAAACGCAGTGCTGGAGGGCAAGCAGCCGCGCGACATTCCCTTTTACACCCCCGTCCGAGTACAACCCGTCTTCAACTATCCGGTACTGCTCCGGCACAACATCTCCCCGAACACCTGCCCGACGAACACTCTGTTTTTCGACAAACCGGCCTCGTTCATGGAGCGGTATAAAACATGGATCGGCGTCTGCGGCGGTATTTTCCTGTTATTCCTCATCTTCCAGCAATGGAGGATCGCCGTCCTGCGCAAAGTCGACGCAGCCCACCAGAAGGAGCGGGAAACCCAGGCCACATATTCGCACCTGTTCAACAACATGCCGATCCTGTATATGCAGGAACGGGCCGTGTTCGACGCACAGGGAACGGCCATAGACACTGTTTACGTCGATGTAAACGCCTATTTTGAACATTCTTTCTACCGCAAGGACGATGTGATCGGCAAATCCGGATCGACGGTTTTTCCCGAGTCGCAGTCCCAATTCATGCCGATCATCGACATCGTCCTGAAGGAAAAGCGGAGCATCACCTTCCCGTATTACCACAAACCGGTGGATATCTTCTACGAAGTCGTCATCTGCCCCTCGTACCGAAAGGACACGGTCGACATTTTCTGCATCGACAGCACGGCCCTGCACAACGCCCAGAAAAAGGTGGATTCGGTGAACCGAAAACTCGCATTGGCGCTCAACGTGGCCAACATCATCCCCTGGAAGTGGGATCTTACGAACCACACTATCCTGTGCGACCTCAACAAGGCGGCCAAGATGGCCGCCGGAATGTCGCTGGCAAACAACGCCTCGCTTGCGGTGGACGAGGAGTGCTACTTCTCGAAAGTCCACAAGGAAGACCGGGAACGCGTCCGCGCAGCTTACAGGAACCTGATCGAAGGGCATACGGAGAAGGTCTGCGAAGAGTTCCGCGTCGTATCCAACGAGAGCGGGCACTGGCACATGGAGTGGGTCGAGGCACAGGCCACGGTCGAAACCCGCGACTGCGATGGCAGGCCGCTGTCGCTGGTCGGGACATCGCTCGTGATTTCCGAACGCAAACAGATGGAGCAGGAGCTGCTCACCGCACGCGACCGTGCCGAAGAGTCGAACCGCCTGAAATCGGCATTCCTGGCCAACATGAGCCACGAGATACGCACGCCGCTCAATGCCATCGTCGGGTTTTCGGGCATCCTTGCCTCGACGGACGAAGAGCAGGAAAAGCAGGAATACATGTCGATCATCGAAAGCAACAATACGTTGTTGCTGCAACTCATCAGCGATATCCTCGACCTTTCGAAGATCGAGGCCGGGACGCTCGAATTCGTCCATACGGATTTCGAACTGAACAAGCTGATGCGCGAGAAAGAGAACGTCATGAGGCTGAAAACCGACCAAAACGTGGAGCTGGTATTCGAACAGCGGTATGAAACCTGCCACGTCCGCACCGACCGCAACCGCCTTTCGCAGCTGATGATAAACCTGCTGACGAACGCCGCGAAATTCACGCACCGGGGATCGATCCGCTTCGGCTACGAACTCCGTGCCGGACAACTCTATTTCTGGGTTGCGGACACCGGCTGCGGTATCCCCGCCGAACGGAAGGACGCAGTCTTCGAGCGCTTCGTCAAACTCAACTCGTTCAAGCAGGGCACGGGGCTCGGGCTTTCCATCTGCCGGACGATCGTGGAGCATCTGGGTGGGAATATCGGCGTAGAGTCGGAAGAGGGCAAAGGTTCGACCTTTTGGTTCACGCTTCCGTACGTCCCCGGCCAATCGGAACAGGCGGAGGCCCCGGCACAGATACTTCAGGCCATCCCGACGGTCGAGAAGGACAAGCTCGTAATCCTCATCGCCGAGGACAACGAAAGCAATTACCGTCTTTTCGAGTCGATCCTGCGCCATGAATACAAGCTCGTACACGCCTGGAACGGCCGCGAAGCAGTCGATTTATTCAACCGGCACACACCGCACCTGGTGCTCATGGACATCAACATGCCCGTGATGGACGGCTACGAAGCCACGGCAGAGATCCGCAAACAATCGGCCGACGTGCCGATCATCGCCGTGACGGCTTTCGCCTTCGCATCCGACGAACAGAAGGTACTCTCGAGCGGATTCGACGGCTACATGCCCAAGCCGATCAACGCCCGGCAACTCAAAACACAGGTACTCGACATGCTTCGCAAGCGCATGACGCTGATTTAAATGGAAAAAGGAAGCCCCGTCGGGAGCTTCCTTTTTCATCGGTGCCCGTATCCGTTCTTACTCCAGGCGGATGATCCGCGCATCGTCGTCCGACCCGGGCAGCGGGGCGGGGGTGAAGTCGGAATACCCCGCCGCAACGGCGCAGAGGGGTTGGCAGTCCGCCGGGATGGGCAGGAAGCTGCGCAGGTAGCCGGCGGCAGTCTCCCCGCCGGGCTCGTCCTTGCGGCGCGGGCGGCCGTCGATGTGCACCCAGCACGAAGCCAGTCCTTCGTCGACACACGCCAGTTGCAGGATGGTCGCCGAGATCGCGGCGTTCTCCCGCCACAGGTCGCTTTTCGTGGTATCGCCCAGCACGACGATCGCCAGCGGGGCACCCTTCATGAACGCCGAACCGTAATCGCGCATGTCGGCCATGCGGGCCACCAGGGCAGGGTCGTCGACCACCACCAGGCGCGTCGTACGGGTATTGCGCGCCGATGGCGCCGACAGAGTCTCGTGCAGGATGCGGTCTACGACCTCACGCGGCACCGCACGCTCCGAGAATTTGCGGATGCTGCGGCGTTTTTCGATCAACTCTTTGAATTCCATCTGTTTTTATATTTTGTGTTTTCGGCCTCTCTTTTGCAAAAATAGTGAAAAAAAACTATCTTTGTTAAATTGATAATATTTCAGCAGGATTCGCAATCCGATATACCGAACTATTATTTACCGAACCAAACGTTCACCGCATCCAGGCAAAGGAATGCAACAAAATCAGCCATACATTCCATACAGCACTCCCAACCGGGAAGCACAGAAATACCTATTACTTAAAATGATGAAAATAAAAAATATAATCCTCTCGTTTCTATTAGGTATTTTCACCGTCGCATGCAGCGGAGCAGGCGAAGTTGCCGACGAAGGATATATGGGTTCCGGCTATACAAAGGAGGAATTAGACTCAAAGGGAGTCAATACCCAGCATCTGTTCGTATTTACGGAGGAGCGTGCTACTTACAATGGCCGGACATTCTCGATAAACATACCCATTGACTCGCTTATCGAGATATTCGGACCTTGCGAGAGAATCCTTTACGGAAAAGATTACAATACAGGATACAACCGCTATTTCTGGGACACGATAGGCTTTACAGCTTTAGTCTCCCCCGAAAAAGAAGTAATGGAGTTCAATCTGCATTGGGATTACCTGCCTAAAGAAAAGGAATACGACTATGACGATCCGGATCCGACCGATGTTCCGGCAAAATTTTTCAAAGGAAAGATACTGTTGAACGGGATTCCACTCGACAATACGTCGGATTACGCAGATTATTGCAATAATAAAGAGATACAAAGTCTGTTGCTTGAATTAGCAAGGAAGAAGGGGATCAAAAGAAACTTCCATCAATGTTTATATCATTTCGTAGACAATGGAAGTATTAATCGGTACCATCACTCTTATCATAAGCTCTACTTTTTCGATTATACGACATTCGAAAACAATCCTTTTTTCTCATACAGGGTGAAAGTAGTAACCAAAACCGGACAGATACATGAATTCGGAATGCAGTACGCTGTCTACACCAATCCAAACTCCATAGATATCTTTTGACCTATTCATTTATACATATTTGATCTTCAAAACTTTGAAAACGATGGAATTCAGATTCACCATAGCCCTTATCTACGATTTCGACGGCACGCTCGCCCCCGGCAACATGCAGGAGTACGACTTCATACCCGCCGTGGGCAAAAGCAACAAGGAATTCTGGACGGAGGCCAACACGCTGGCCGAAGAACAGGATGCCGACATGGTACTGACCTATATGGCACGCATGTTACAGGAAGCCAAGTCGAAAGGGCTGTCGCTGCGGCGCGAGGCATTTCAGGATTCGGGACGCCGCGTGACGCTTTACAAGGGCGTGAAGGAGTGGTTTGCGCGGATCAACGCCTACGGCGCCGCACACGGGATAAGAATCCTGCACTACATCAACTCGTCAGGGATGAAGGAGATCATCGAAGGAACTCAGATCGCACACGAGTTCCGGAAGATCTATGCCTGCTCGTTTCTCTACGACGTCGACGGCATCGCCTACTGGCCCGCCGTGGCGGTCAACTACACCAACAAGACGCAGTTCATCTTCAAGATCAACAAAGGCGTCGAATCGGTATTCGACAGCAAGATGGTGAACCGTTACATCCCCGAAAACGAACGTCCCGTGCCGTTCAAGCACATGATCTACGTGGGCGACGGGACGACCGACATCCCCTGCATGCGGCTGGTGAAAAATTCCGGCGGACATTCGATCGCGGTCTACAACCCCGACCAGAAGGGTGCCCGCAAGGAGATGGCCTCGCTGATCCATGACAACCGCGTAAGCCACGTCTGCCCGGCCGACTATTCCGAAGGCTCGGACATGGACATCCTGGTCAAAACCATCATCGACAAGATCGACCTGGACGACAGGCTCGAAAAACTCGAAGTCGTAAAATGACCCGGCCCGCGGAACGGGAAGCGGATATGCCCGGGACGCCCCCGGAGACGGGCAGCGAGGAAAGCCGGGCATCCCGACGAAAGATTCAAGCATCGGAAAAAGAGAATATGGACATTATTTTCGCAACCAACAACGCACACAAGCTCACCGAAGTACAGGCCGTACTGGGGCCCGGATACAAGTTGCTGACACCCCGCGACTGCGGCGTGACGGAGGAGATCCCCGAGGAACAGGATACCCTCGAAGGCAACGCCTCGCAGAAGGCCCATTACCTGCACGAACGCACCGGAATGGATTGCTTCGCCGACGACACGGGGCTCGAAGTCGAGGCGCTGGGCGGAGCCCCGGGCGTACACTCGGCGCGCTACGCCACCGACGGGCACGACTTCGCGGCCAACAACCGGCTGCTGCTGAAAAACCTCGAAGGGCAAGCCAACCGCCGGGCACGGTTCCGCACGGTGATTTCGCTGCTCCTGGGCGGCGAAGAGCACCTTTTCGAAGGGATCGTCGAGGGGCGCATCATCGACCGGGAAACGGGGCACGAGGGATTCGGGTTCGACCCGCTGTTCATCCCCGACGGATACGACCGAACCTTCGCGCAGATGACCACCGGGGAGAAAAACGAAGTGTCGCACCGGGCCCGTGCCGTACGCAAACTCGCCGCGTATTTGCATTCCGTCGAGAAATAAGCGTCTTTACGAAAAACAGGCGGCGCCCCGGCAATGTCCGAATAAATTCGGCATTGCGCCCGGCTTGCATCGTCTTTAACCCTGTTTTAGACAGGCGGCGCCTCGGCAAATTGCAAGTAAACTTGCTTTTGCCCTCGGCTTGCACTATCTTTGCCGTTCCTATGGAAGAGAGAAATTACAACAAGGAGGAGCGTTTCGACGCCAAGACCATCGAAGAGCTAAAGCACCACTACACCGAAATACTGCGGTTGCTGGGCGAGGATCCCGCACGCGAAGGGTTGCAGAAGACCCCCGAACGGGTGGCCAAGGCAATGTCGTTCCTGACGAAAGGATATGACGAAAACCCGTTGGAGATCATCCGCTCGGCGACGTTCCGCGAAGAGTACAAGCAGATGGTGCTGGTGAAGGACATCGAACTTTATTCGCTCTGCGAGCATCATATGCTACCGTTCTACGGCAAGGCGCATGTCGCCTACATCCCCAACGGCCATATCACGGGGCTTTCCAAAATAGCCCGTGTGGTGGAGTGCTTCGCCCGCCGCCTGCAGGTACAGGAGAGGCTGACGGTGCAGATCCGCGACTGCATCCAGGAGGCGCTGAACCCCATGGGCGTGGCCGTCGTGATCGAAGCGAGCCACATGTGCATGCAGATGCGCGGCATCGAAAAGCAACAGTCGGCGACGACGACCTCGGCCTTCACCGGGATTTTCCTCTCCGACCACCGCACGCGCGAAGAGTTCATGACCCTGATCTCGCACCGGTACCGGTAGACCCGCCGCACGATAAAACGGAACGTCCCGCAGCGCACGGCTTGCGGGACGTTCCGTTTCCGGGGGCGACCCGGTTATGATTTGCCCTTACCCTTGAACTCCACCAGAGCGGCATTCAGCGCCCGGTGGAGCGAATACTGCGAGAGTGGTTTGACGAGAAATTCGTTGCACCCCGCATTGCGGGCGCTCTCGATCTCGCTGCCGGACGAATAGGCCGACATGGCAATGATGGGAACGTCCGCCGAAACGCTGCGGATACGCCGCGTAGCCTCAAGGCCGTCCATCACGGGCATGCGGATGTCCATCAGCACGGCATCGGGCTGTACCGTCCCGAACATGTCCACGGCCTCGGCTCCCGTATGGGCACGCACGAGGCTGAAGCGGCGGCTGAGGACGGCTTCGATGAGTCTGAAATTGGTGTCCGAATCCTCGGCGACCAGCAGCACCCACGACTTGCCGTCGTCCCGGCCCGGGGCGGCACAAAGCTGCTCGTCGTTTTTGCTTCCGTCCCGGTGGACGACGGGGATCGAGAAATGGAACCGCGTGCCCTTCCCGGGTTCGGAATCCACGCCGATCGTTCCGTCGAGTTTTTCGACGATCATCTTCGAAATGGCCAGCCCGAGTCCCGTGCCGGACACGAAATCGTTGAGTTTGACGAACCGGTCGAAGATATTGCGCGCCTTCTCGGGCGGTATGCCCATGCCCGTATCCTGGACGAAGAACTCCACACACCCGTCCTTCAGGTCGAACCCGAAGCGGATCTCCCCCTCTTCGGTAAACTTGCCGGCGTTGTTCAGCAGGTTGGAAATAACCTGTGCCAGGCGGTTCTGGTCGCAGACGATCTCCACATTCCCGACCCGTTCCTCGAAGACCAGTTCCACGCCCGGCTTGACGCGGGGTTTGTGGACTTCCAGCTCCGAGCGGCAGAGGTCGTTGAGGTTCATCGGCCTGAAGCGGAATTCGAGCGTCCCGGCTTCGATCTTCGAAATGTCGAGGATATCGTTTATCAGTTGCAGCAGCAGCTCGGAATTGACGTCGATGATATCGATGAACTGTTGTTTCTCCTCCTCGGTTTCCACCTCGCCGATGAGCTTGGCAAAACCCACGATGGCATTGAGCGGCGTGCGAATCTCGTGGCTCATGTTGGCCAGGAAAGCAGATTTGAGACGGTCGGACTCCTCGGCGCGGATACGCGCCTCGACGATCTCCAGTTCGGCATTCTTCATGTCGGTGATGTCCCACGAGACGCCGATGATGAGCGGAAGGCGGTTTTCGACCGGCACCAGCGACTTGGAAGTATTGACGATACGGGTCTCGCCCGTGGCCGAGACGTACTCCTCGATGAAGGTCTGGCGTTCACCCGTACGCAGCAGCGTCAGGTCGTCCTGGCGAAAATGCTCCGCATCCTTCGGGCTGGGGAAAATCTCGTAATCGGTATGCCCGAGCGCCCTGGAGGCCGGAATCCGCGAATATTCCTCGAACGCCCGGTTCCAGTAAAGGTAGCGGAACTCGTTGCCCGGGTCTTTCACAAACAGATAGACCGGAATGTTGTTGAGGATGCACTCCAGGATGGAGTTCATCTCCTTGACCTTGTTCTCGTGTTCGATGCGCTGCGTCACGTCCCGGCCGAAGAACCAGACGATCTCGCGCTCCTGAAAATAGTCGTAGATGATGTAGGCCACGATGTCCCACGCCACGATACGTCCCTGCTCGTTCTTGAAGCGGACGGTGTATTTATGCGAGCCGTTATCGCGGCGTATTTTCGCCAGCCGGGCTTCCCACTGCAAACGGGAACCTTCGTACGACCAGAAATCGTAAACCTTGTGTTGCGAAAGGTCGCCTTCGACATCGTGCCGCACCCTGAACTGCTCGTTGGCATATTCCATCGTACCGTCCAGGCTGCAGGCGTAGATCTCCTCGTCGACATTGTTCAGTGCATATTTGACCATCTCCAGTTCATGCTTGGCAGCTTCGGCCTCGGTGATGTCACGGCAGATGCAGAGGGCATGCTCCCCGTCGAGCGGGAAAATCCGGTTTTCGTAGTTGCGGGTTCGGCCGTCGAGCGTAATGTCGTGGTGGGACGAAGAGCCGCACCCCGTCGCAAAAACATTGTCGAGGTTGTTCTTCACATTGCGGCAGGCCGCAGGCGAAAGCATCGTGCGGATGTTCTGCCCGGCGAGCTCTCCGCCCGGAACCCCGACATGGTTGGTCTCATCCGCGGAAACCAGTTCGACCAGCGTCCCGTCGCGGTCGAGCACGGTCAGCATGTCGGGTATCGAATCGAGAATCTTACAGGCATAACGCTCCCGGAACCGGCTCCCGGAACCCTTCGGCGTATCGAGTTGTGCTTCGAGCTCTTCGATCCTGCGGAGAAGCTCTTCGCGGGAGCAGTTATCGTATCGGCTCATACCTTGTGATCATTATGCATAGATAGTTACAAAAGTAATATATTTTCCGAATGACGAACCATTTTCCGGCCGAAATCGGCGCCGTACCCCCAACGATTACGACCGGCACGGCAACGATCCCGTTCGAAAGGATGACTTCAGGCCGCAATGCGGCGCGATTACCTTTCAAAAACGGCGCAAGAAAAGCCCGCAAAGACGCTCTTTCAGCCCGAGGATGTATCGAGAGACCCTTTAAGGGCCGTTTCACACAGGGGTAAATTCCTGTGCCCGACCATAAAACACTCCGTCGGCACCCTCCCGTATCGCAAAACCGCTTTTTTATACCCCGATCGGGTTTCCATGCGCAAAAAGGGTGTGGAAGGAACGAATTTTGAACATGCTCCGAGACAGCAAACTAAAAAATCAAAATCATGACCGTCAAAAAATTACGTTACCTCGCATACGCACTCGTTGCAGTTGCGTTTTGCGCGTGCCAGAAAGAGCCCTCGACATCGGGCCTCCACAAAGACTATCTGGTCTACACCGCTTACGACACCGAAGCCGACTTCGGTGCGCTGAACACCTACTACCTCCCCGACAGCATCCTGCTGATCGGCGCCGCAGACAAGACGGAATACTGGAAAGACGACAATGCGCTGGAGATCGTCAACACGGTCGCCGGCCGCATGAACGCCGCCGGCTACACCCGCACCGATGACAAGGAGGCGGCCAATGTCGGACTGCAATTGAGCTACGTGCAGAAAGTGACCTATTTCGTGGGTTACGACTATCCCTACTGGTGGTGGTATTACCCCTACTACTGGACGCCCGGATACTGGGGCGACTGGCTGGGATGGCACTATCCCTACCGCGTATATTACGGTTATACGGCCGGTTCGCTGCTGATCGAGATGCTGGATCTGGAAGCCGACCAGCAGAGCGGCAAGAAACTTCCCGTCATCTGGGACAGCTACATCGGCGGCCTGCTCACCTCGTCGGAAAGCCTCAACCAGCAGCGCACGGTGGACGCCGTAGAACAGGCGTTCGACCAGTCGCCTTATCTGAAAAAATAATTTAACCGTAAAAACACGTCCGATTATGAAAACATCGAAATACCAGGTTCTAAAAACCATCGCACTCTGTGTCGTCCTGCTCGCCGCCGCGCGCACGGGCAAAGCACAGGTCTTCCCGAACAGCTACATCAACGTCGACTGGCAGGTAGGCGTGCCCCTGGGCAGCAGCCTGGCCGACAAAGCCTCGGGCTGGGGCATGAACTTCGAAGGCGGCTATTTCATCACGCCGGCCATCGCCGTGGGCCCGTTCATCTCGTACCAGACCAACCTCGAAACGATCCCGCGCCAGACACTCGACCTGGGCAACGGTTCGGCCCTCACGGTCAACCAGAAACACTCCGTATTCCAGCTGCCGTTCGGCGTCACCAGCCGTTACACCTGGCTTACGGACAGCGTATTCCAGCCTTATGCGGGCCTGAAGCTGGGTGCCAACTACGCCGAGCTTTCGTCCTATTACTACGTCGTCAAGCAGTACAACGACACGTGGGGATTCTTCCTCTCGCCCGAAATCGGCGTGAGCATCTTCCCGCGCCCCGACTACCGTTTCGGGTTCCATGTGGCACTCTATTACAGCTATGCCACCAACAGCGGTGACGTCCTGACTTACTCGGTCAACAACCTCAATAATTTCGGCATACGCGTCGGTATATCATTCTGATGCAGAGTAGGAAAGCGCCTCTTGTGGAGTGCCCCGGTTCCTGAAAAGGGATCGGGGTTCCCTTTTCCCGGGAGCTCTTTCCCGGACGGATTTGCAGGTTCGGGAAATTGTACCTACCTTTACAACGACTAAAACCATTGGATGTTTAATTTGGATTCGGCATTGTAGGAATCCGTACCTCACCACGGATTCCGTCCCATTCTTCCCTCCCGGGGGCATTTCTGCCCGGGCGGACATTCATTTTGCCTTATTTTAAAAAATTCGCCATGCACGGGATTTCCCAATCCATCCCGCGCACGGCCTCAACTACAAACAACCATGGAACAGGAAAATAAACAGATTTTCGATTTCGATTTAAAAATGATCGCCGATTTCTTCAGGGAACTCGACAGGCAGGGGCCCGGCGGCGTGGAGCAGACGCTCCGCGCCCTGGAATTCGTGCCCGACAGGCCGGGGATGCGGATCGCCGACATCGGATGCGGCACCGGCGGGCAGACCATCACGATCGCCCGGAACAGGGATTGTACGATAACGGCCGTCGACCTGCTGCCGGAACTGTTGGAAGAATTCCGCACCCGGATAAAAAAGGCCGGGCTGGAAAACCGCGTCACGGCCATACAGGGCTCGATGGACGCACTGCCCTTCAGCCCCGGGGAATTCGACGTGATCTGGGCCGAAGGCTCGATCTACAACATCGGATTCGAACGCGGGCTGAGGGAGTGGCGGCAGTACCTCAAACCGGGCGGCATAATCGCCGTGACCGAGTGCTCGTGGCTCTCGGGCGCACGCCTGGCGTCGAAATTCATCTCGGACTATTTCCCCGACATCGACAGCCCGTCGGGGAAAGTGCGGATCCTCGAAGAGGCCGGATATGCACCGCTGGCGCATTTCGCGCTGCCCGAGCATTGCTGGACGGAAAACTACTTCGCCCATGCAAGCGCACGCATCCCGGGATTCCTCAAGCAATACGGGCACAGTGAAAAAGCACTCCTGCTGGCCGAAATGCAGAAAAACGAGATCGCCCATTACGAAAAATACAAAGCGTACTACGGTTACGTCTTCTACATCGGCCAAAAACCGGAAGAGTAATCCCCGTCCGAAAAGGCAGAATCCCGCTTCCCCGAAAGAGGCGGGATTCGTTTTTCCGGTTCAGGGAAAAATGCCCGGTCATTCCATCGAGGTGTAGACGAGCATCGTCTCGGGGGCCAGGCTGATCCAGCTTCCGGGCGCAAGCGCCACCCCGCGCTCCACGGGAAGCAACCGTTCGCCCTCGAGCCTGAGCCGCCCCGGGGCGTAGAGATAAAACACGAAGATCCGCAGTCCTGGGGGACTGCGGATCTTTTCATCCGTGCAGGTCGCTATTCCCGCGACAGGGCGTCGATTTTCGCCAGTTCGTCGTCGGAAAAGGAGGCGTACTCCAGGGCCCGGAGGTTATCTTCGATCTGGGCGACGGAGCTTGCCCCGATAATGACCGACGTGACACGTTTGTCGCGCAGCAGCCATGCCAAAGCCATCTCGGCAAGGGTCTGGCCGCGCTGCTGGGCGATTTCATGCAGGCCGCGGATTCGTTCCGACATCCTCTCCGTCAGCACGTCGCGCCGCAGCGAACCCTCCGCCGCCATGCGCGAGCCTTCCGGAATACCGTTCAGGTAACGGTCGGTCAGCAGCCCCTGTGCCAGCGGCGAAAAGGCCACGAACCCGGCCCCGGCCTCGGCATTGAGCGTCAGGATGCCCGACGTGTCGGGTTCACGGTCGAACAGGTTGTAGCGATCCTGGAAAAGCAGGCAGGGTACGTCGCGCTGGGCCAGGTAGCGGAAAGCGAAACGTGCCGCGGCCAGCGGATAGCGCGACAGCCCGACATAGAGCGCCTTGCCTGCGCGGACGATGTCGACCAAAGCCTGGAGGGTCTCTTCGAGCGGGGTCTCGGGATCGTAGCGGTGCGAGTAGAAGATGTCCACATAATCGAGCTTCATGCGCCGCAGGCTCTGGTCGAGGCTTGCCATGAGGTATTTGCGCGAGCCCCAGTTGCCGTAGGGCCCCGGCCACATGTCGTAACCCGCCTTGGTCGAAATGAAGAGTTCGTCGCGGTAGGGTCGGAACGACTGCTCCATCAAACGGCCGAAGTTCTCCTCGGCCGTACCGTAGGCAGGGCCGTAGTTGTTCGCCAAATCGAAATGGACGATTCCCCGGTCGAACGCGTAATGGGCCATCTGACGCACTTTGGAGAAGGTCTGCCCGCTGCCGAAATTGTGCCACATGCCGAGCGAAAAGGCGGGCAGCAGCACACCGCTGCGTCCCGCACGCCGGTAGGTCATGCCATCTTCGTAACGCGACGCGGCCGGCTGGTAAATAGGTTCGATCATAGCTGTCAGTTTATTTCAGTATCAAAACAAAAAATCCGCGAACATTGTATTTTTCCTGCCGCCTCCCCGTGGGACGCCGGAGCAAGACAAGCGTCCGCAAAAGCGCCGGGGCAGCACCGAAGAAGGAGGCGGCGGTGGCATCGGATATAACGGATACAAGGCATTAACAGGGAGTCTGCATATCCGATGCCGTCCGTTACTATATCTTGCAAACGGACTCAGGACGCGGTCAATGCGCCTCGAGCCAGTTGTCGCCCACGCCGTAGTCGACCACCAGGCGCACCTTGAGGGCGGCGGCGGATTCCATGCATTCGGTGACGATGGCCGCGACGCGCTCCTGTTCGGAACGGAGCATGTCGACGACCAATTCGTCGTGTACCTGAAGGATCACCTTCGACCGGATGCCTTCGGCCGCGAAACGGCGGTGGACATTGATCATGGCGATCTTCATGATGTCGGCCGCGGATCCCTGGATCGGGGCGTTCACGGCATTGCGCTCGGCCAGGCCACGCGCCACGGCGTTGTGCGAGGAGATGTCGTTGAGATAGCGGCGGCGGCCGAAGATCGTCGAGACGAATCCCTCCTCCTTGGCCTTGGCGACCACATTGTCCATATACTCCTTGACCTTGGGGTAAGATTCGAAATAACCGTCGATAATGTCCTTGGCCTCCTTACGCGGGATTTCGAGCCGCTGGCTCAGGCCGAAGGCCGAAATGCCGTAGATGATGCCGAAATTGGCCGTCTTGGCACGGCGGCGTTCCTCGGAGGTCACTTCGTCGAGGGTTTTGTTGAAAAGTTTGGCAGCCGTCGCGGCATGGATATCCTCGCCGTGGGCGAAGGCCGCGATCAGCGATTCGTCGCCCGAAAGGTGCGCCATCAGGCGCAGCTCGACCTGGCTGTAATCGGCCGAGAGCAGCAGGTGGTCGGAATCGGAGGGAATGAACGCCCTGCGGATGCGGCGCCCCATCTCTTCGCGCACGGGGATGTTCTGCAAGTTGGGATTGGTGGACGAAAGGCGCCCGGTAGCCGTGACCGCCTGGTTGAAGGAGGTATGGATACGCCCCGTCGTCCGGTTGACCAGCTGGGGAAGCGCCTCGACATAGGTCGAAAGCAATTTTTTGACACCCCGGTATTCGAGGATCAGGTCGACGATGCGGTGTTTGCGGGCGAAGGTCTGCAAATAATCCTCGTCGGTGCAGAACTGCTTGGTCTTGGTCATCTTGGGCTTTTCGGCGATGCGCATCTTGGCGAAAAGCACCTCGCCCAGCTGGCGTGCCGAGTTGATGTTGAGCGTCGATTCGCCGGCTTCGGCACGGATCGCGGCTTCCAGTTCGGCCAGCCTGCGGCTCAGTTCGACGGAGTATTCGGCCAGCGCCCCGGAGTCGATCCGCACGCCCGCCATCTCGATGTCGGCCAGCACGGCGATCATGGGCTCCTCGACCTCGAAATAGAGGTGTTGCAGCCCGATCTTCTCGACCTGAGGGTAGAGCACGTGTTTGAGTTGCAGGGTGACGTCGGCATCTTCGGCGGCGTACTCCTTGACGCGCTCGACGTTCACCAGATCCATCGTCAGCTGCTTGGAACCCTTGCCGATCAGCGTTTCGATCTCGATAGGCTTGTAGTTGAGGTATTTTTCCGACAGGGCGTTCATGTTGTGGCGCGACTCGGGATCGAGCAGGTAATGCAGGATCATCGTGTCGTACTTGCGGCCCCGGATATCGAGTCCCAGGCGCCGGAGCACCATCAGGTCGAACTTGATGTTCTGGCCGATCTTGGCAATCCCTTCGTCTTCGAACAGCGGCCGCACGATCTGCGTATATTCCGCCGTATTCTCCTCCTTGAAGGGAATGTACCACGCTTCGAACGGCTTTACGGCCAGCGACATGCCGACGATGCGGTCGTTGAAGATATCGAACCCCGTGGTCTCGGTGTCGAAACAGAATTCGCCGTATTTCCCGACCTCGGCAACCACTTCGCGCAACTGGGAGGCATTCTCCACAAGGCGGTAATCGTGGGGCGTGGTCTGCGCCGTCTTGAACTGCATGGCATCGGCTTCGGCCTGAAGCTCGGCGACGGGAACCTCGGCGGCGGGCATCTCGACCACCGGGTCGCCGAAGAGATTGCCCTGTCCGACCAGCGCCGCGCGTTTGGCGGCGGCGGACTTGGCCCGTGCCATCTCCGCAAGCTGGGTCTGCGCCTCCTGGCGGGGGCCTTCGGGTTGCTCCTCGGGGGGCGCAAGGTTCGTAAGGTCGTTCATAAAGGCCTTGAAATCCAATTCAGCAAAGAGGGCCTTGAGTTCGTCGATATGGGGTTCGCAGACCGTGAGGTCTTCTTCGCGGAACGGGATGGGCACGTCGAGGCAGATGGTGGTTAGGGTCTTGGCAAGGCGCAGCTTGTCGCCCCACTCGGCGATCTTCTCGCCCTGTTTGCCCTTGATCTTCGAGACGTTGTCGAGGATATTCTCCACCGTCCCCCACTCCTGCACGAGTTTGCAGGCGCTCTTCTCGCCGATCCCCGGCACGCCCGGGATATTGTCCGAAGCATCGCCCCACAGTGCGAGGATGTCGCGCACGAGGCTGGGGTCGTCGATGCCGTATTTCCCGCGGATCGCCTCCCGGTCGACGATCTCGATGCTGCCCTCGGCGCCCTTTTGCTTGTAAATCTTGCAATTGTCACGTACCAGCTGGCCGTAGTCCTTGTCGGGCGTGACCATGAAGACCTCGTAACCCGCCTCGACGCCTTTTTGCGACAGCGTGCCGATCACGTCGTCTGCCTCGTAACCCTCGACTTCGAGGATCGGGATGCACATGGCTTCCAGCACCCGTTTGACATAGGGGACGGAGAGGAGGATGTCCTCGGGCGTCTCGGAGCGGTTGGCCTTGTACTCGGGAAATATCTCCCGGCGGAAGCTGCCTCCCTTGGGGTCGAACGCCACGCCCAGCAGGTCGGGCCGCTCACGCTTCTGGATGTCGCGCAGGAACTTTACGAAGCCGAATACCACGGAGGTATTCATACCGGCCCGGTTGCGCATGGGACGACCCAGAAAGGCATAGTAATACTTGAAGATCAACGCATAGGCGTCGACGAGAAACAGTTTTTTCATATATTCAATGTTGCGTCAATAATAATTCCCTTTCGGTATTTGCCGTGCGCCTATCCCTTGCGCACCGGATGCTGTCCGGTAAAAATGGCGGGGTATGTCGTTCCGGCGGAACCGCCGGGCGGAAATCAGCGGTTGTCCTCGGCGAACCACTCGGCGAATGAGGTTGCGGTCTCATGCAGGCGGAGCGAATGCAGCTCCACTCCCCGAGGCAGGCGGCGTGCGATACGTGCCGCGAAATCGCCGAGCATATTTTCGCACGTCGGCTGGTAATCCACCGTGACGATGTTGCCGAAACGTTCGGCCAGCACCGCCCGCAGGGGAGCGTCGCGGCGTGTCGCCCGCAGTACGAGCGCATGGTCGAAACGGGAGACGACCTCCTCGTTGACAATGCCTTTCAGGACACCGAAGTCCATCACCATCCCACACTTGGGGTTCGTGTCGTCCTCCGCAGGGCACCCTTTCACGGTCACGAACAACCGATAGGAATGCCCGTGAATCTCACGGCACGGCCCGTCGTACCCGTCGAGGGCATGCGCGGCCTCGAACGAAAACTCCTTTGTCAATCTGATCACTGCCATATCCGCAAAGATATTCATTAAATGCGAAAGGAGAAAAGGTTTTCCGCACTTTTCACCTGCAGGATGCCTTTACGCCCCGTCCCGGATCGGAAAACGGAGGTGCGGGAAATCCCGGCCGCGTATCCTTCCCACAAAACCCGCCCCGGTTTTGATTTGTCCTTAATTATTTCGTATATTTGTTACAATAAGCCTCATTATCCGATGAAACGTGTCCTGAATGATCTCACTCCGTTGCCAGGCAACGATCTGTTCATCACACAGTATTGGTTTGACAAACAGACCGATCCGCCCCTTCATTTCCACGAGGATTACATGCTCAGCCTGACCCTGAACGTGAAGGGTACACGTGTCACCGGACAATCGGTCGACAATTTCACGGAAAAAGACCTGATCATCATTTTCCCGCGCGTACCGCACTGTTACAAACGCGACGAAGCCTTTGCGGAGACCAATTGCGAGGCCGTCGCCGTACAGTTCAGCCGCGATATGCCCAACTGGCAGATATTCGAAACGGAATCCATGCTCCCCATCCGGAAAATGCTGAGCCAGCCGGTCGCCGGGCTCTGGTTCGCCGAAAGCGTCGTAGACCGCGTCCGCGACAGGTTACTGCAACTGCCCGGGCTGCGGGGATTCGCATCGGCGTCGCTTTTCCTGAACATACTCAACGATTTGGCCACGGCTGGGCCGGACGAAACGGGGCCGATAGGTGCCCCGTACTACGAAATGCAACCCGACGGCAATGCCCGGATCAACAGGATCGTACAGTTCGTGGAGAACAATTACCAGCGTAAGATTTCGCTCGAAGACATCGGTGAAGAAGTAGGCATGTCCGCGACTTCGGTCTGCCGTTTTTTCAAAAAGTACACCCACCAGAACCTGTGGAACTACCTCAACGGCTTCCGCATCGTGCGCGCCGCGCAGATGATCGTCGAGACCGACGACCCGATCGCCGAGATCGGTATGCGCTGCGGGTTCTACAACATCTCGAATTTCAACCGCGCCTTCCGCGAACGCATCGGCTCCCCGCCGGGCGACTACCGGCGTAAGTTCGGGTCGACGGTCATTTCGCCCGACGCGAAACAGGTCGAGGAGATAGGCCGCAAGCTGGATGAAATGCGCTGCGGGCAGGATTCGGCGGGGGGGGGCCGGCGGCCAAAGTCCCTGCCAAAGGCTGACAAACCCCTTTTCCGGCACGATTGACGTGTTTTTGGACACACAGTCCGTCCCGCCCTGCAAACAGAAAAAGCGACCTCCGCAGAGGCCGCTTTTTATCGTTCCGACATCCGACGGGGATTAGCGCAGTTCGAGTTTGAAGGGATAGTACATGACGATCCCCTGCTGCGAAGTCGCCTCCTGCACCTGTTTGTATTCCTTCATCATGACTCCCAGTTCCGAACGGGTCATGGCTTCGCGGATGCCGACGTTGAGCGACGAGATGAACGCCGCGAAACCCGTCGGTTGCTCGATCACCTCCGTCACCCGGAAATTGTCACCCAACCCGGCTTTGTCCGCAGCGATGGCGATGGCCGTCTTCAGGCCTCCGTACGTGTCGATCAGGCCGATGCCGAGGGCGTTGTCGCCCGACCAGACACGGCCGCCGGCGATGTCGAGCACCTTCTCGACAGGCAGGTTGCGCCCCTGCGCCACGAGGTTCGTGAACGTAGTGTACACCTTATCCACGCCGCGCATGATCGAAGCCCTTTCGGCAGGCGTCAGAGGCGAGGTCATGCCCATGCCTGCCGAGGTGTTGCTCTTCACGGCGTCGAACGTGATGCCTAGTTTGTTCTTCAGGGCGTCGATGGTATTGAGGTACATGCCGAAGACGCCGATGGAACCCGTCAGGGTCAGTTTGTCGGCCACAATGACATCGGCCGGGCACGAGATATAGTATCCGCCGCTGGCCGCATAGGAACCCATCGAGACGATGACGGGTTTCTCGGCCTTGAGCAGTTCCATTTCGCGCCAGATGACATCCGAAGCCAATGCGCTGCCGCCCGGGGAATTCACGCGCAGCACCACGGCTTTGACCTTTTCGTCGGCACGCACACCGGCCAGCGTCGCAGCCAGCGTATTGCCGTAAATCTCGCGGCCGAAGCCCTCGCCGTCGACGATCGCACCGTCGGCGTATACGATAGCAACCTGGTCGGCCGAAATATTCTTGAGGTCGGCACTGACCTGCAACGCATATTCGCCCAGGGTGACGAAATTGTATTGGCCGTCGGAATCGGACTGCACGCCCAGCTCGGCAAAGACGTCGTTCATCTGATCTTCGTAGAGCAGGCTATCCACGAACCCGTGTTCGAGGGCATCCTCGGGCAGCGAGACCTCCAGTTTGTCGGTGATTCGGTTCAGGGTTTCCAGGTCGATGCCGCGTGCCTCGGCCACCGAACCGGCGATGGTATTCCACATCGAATTGACCAGTTCCTGCATCTGTTCGCGGTTAGCGTCCGACATTTTGGGAAGTATATAGGGCTCGACGGCGCTCTTGTACTTGCAGGCCGTGGGGCGGAAAACCTCGGCCTTGACGTCGAGCTTGTCGAGCAACCCCTTGTAGAACGCCAAATTGAACGAAAGGCCCGACCAGTCCATCCCTCCTTCGGGCTGCATGTAAATCTTGTCGGCCGCCGAAGCGAGGTAATACTGCCCCTGCGAGTAGGTTTCGTTATAGGCGACGACGAACTTGCCGCTCTGCTTGAAATCGACGATTGCCTCGCGCAGCTCTTCGAGCAGGGCTGAACCCGCCACTCCGCCGTTGCCGTTCATACGCAGGTAAATACCCTTGATCCGCGGATCGTCCTTCGCCGCCTCAAGCGCACGCAGCGCCTTCATCAGCGGAAGCATACGCGTGGACTGGAGCGTCGCGAAATCGAAGCCGGCGAAAGGATCGCTCGACGGGGCATCGGTCAACACCTCCGAAAAGTCGAGCTTGAGGATCGACTCGGGGTGTACGACCACGCTTTTCTCCATCGAACCGGCAATGCCGAGCAGGATGAAAATCCAAAGGAAGACTACCAGTACCGACCCCACGACAAACGCGAGGATGGCAGCCAGGAAAGTTTTGATAAAATTCATAACGAAGTTATTTTTTGTTTGTCCTAATTTTGTTCCGATTCCGGTTTTCTTTCGCAAATATACAGAAATTATATGAAAAACAAATAAAATTTATCGTTTTTCGATAAAAAAGAAGGGTAACCTATATTTATTCTGTAAAATATACGTTATCTTTGCAAGGAAAGTCACTACACAAATATGGAAGAAAAAATCAGACATCTGCTCGCGTCGCTCGTCCATCCCGAAACGGGGCAGGACATCGTCAGCAGCGGTTTTATCGAGCATATCGCCTCGGCGGCCGGAAAAATCACCGTCGTACTCCGCTTCGCCAAGGCGCGCGACCCGTTCGCAGTGAAAATCAAAAACCAGGCCGAGGAACTGCTCAAACGCGAATTCCCCGGTCAAACGGTACTGGTAGTCATCAAGGAGGGCGGCGCCGCCCCGCGCCCCGAACCCAAGCTGAAGACGACCACGGGCGGCATCGCCAAGGTCATTGCCGTCGCATCGGGAAAGGGCGGGGTAGGCAAATCGACCGTCACGTCCAACCTCGCGGTCGCCCTGCGAAACATGGGATTCCGCGTAGGCATCCTCGACGCCGACATATACGGGCCTTCGCAGCCCAAGATGTTCGGAGTGGAAGGCTACCTGCCCGACGCCGTGCAGGAAGAGGGCGCAGACCATATCGTCCCTGCGGAGCCGATGGACATCCGGCTGATGTCGATCGGGTTCTTCATCAAACCTACCGACGCCCTGCTATGGCGCGGCGCCATGGCCGTCAGCGCCCTGAAACAGATGATCCACCAGACCAAATGGGGGACGCTCGACTTCCTGCTGGCCGACCTGCCCCCCGGAACGGGCGACGTACACCTCTCGATCATCGGGGAACTGAAGATCGATTCCGCGGTGATCGTCTCGACGCCCCAGCAGGTCGCCGTGGCCGACGTCGTGCGCGGCGTGGAGATGTTCCGCAACGAAAACGTCAACATCCCCGTGGCGGGAATCATCGAAAACATGGCCTGGTTCACCCCCGAGGAACTGCCCGAAAACCGCTACTACCTCTTCGGCAAAGGCGGTGCACGCCGGTTCGCCGAAGAGCACGGCGTGGATTTCCTGGGGGAAATACCTATCGTACAGTCGATCATGGAAGGAGCCGACGAAGGGAGGCCTGCTGCGGGGATAGATCCGCGCGTCGAAAAATGGTACCGCGGAATCGCGGAAAAGATTGTCGAAAAGGTGATGAAATCGTGTTAGGAAGCGTGTTGATAAACGGCGATAACTAATGATAACTTTCCGGTCGGAAGAGTTGCAAATTCCGGAAAGGGCGGGCATATACAAGATTTTCCGGAAACCAAAAAAAGTTATGGGAAATTATAGTCAGCCCCGAACCCCGGAAAACGGAACAGATTGTTCACAACAAACGGCTGTCGAAATGTTGACAACGTTTTTTGACAATTGTTGATTATAATTTCATACCTTTGAATACGAACCGGTTGTAACGAAGAATAGGTAAAAGCATGGGAATAAAATGTTGAAAGATATTTTCCAGGGAAACTTGTGAACAGTATCAACAGCTATTATTTCTATTCTTATTTCTTATTAAATTTAAATTAAAAAGTAAAAATAAAAAATGAAGGTTGATAACTCCGCGCAAATCCGGAATCGGATCGAGGAACTGAAACGCGGGAAACACGCCGTCATACTGGCCCATTACTATACGCTGCCCGAAGTACAGGAGGTGGCCGACTTCCTGGGCGATTCGCTCGCGCTGTCGGTCAGGGCGCAGTCGGTCGATGCGGAAATCATCCTGTTCGCCGGCGTGCATTTCATGGCCGAGACCGCCAAGGTGCTATGCCCCGGCAAAAAGGTGCTCATACCTTGTCCCGAGGCGGGGTGCTCGCTGGCCGAATCGTGCGACGCCCGCGACTTTGCGGCCTTCAAGGCCAGGTACCCGGGGCATACGGTGGTTTCGTATGTCAACACGACCGTCGGGGTCAAGGCGCTGACCGATATCTGCTGCACTTCGTCGAATGCCCTGAAAGTCGTGGAGTCGATCCCGGCCGACCGCCCCGTCATCTTCGCGCCCGACCGCAACCTGGGCGCTTACATCAGGAAGCTGACCGGCCGCGAGAATATGGTGATCTGGGACGGGGCGTGCCATGTTCACGAGGAGTTTTCGCTCGAAAAACTGCTCCGGCTCAAAAAGGAGCACCCCGCAGCCCGGGTCGTCGTGCATCCCGAATGCCGGGCCTATATCATCGAGGTGGCCGATTTCGTGGGGTCGACGGCTGCGATCCTCGACTATTGCGGCCGCAGCGGGGCCGATGAGTTCATCGTCGTCACCGAATCGGGCATCCTCGCCGAGATGAAGAGGCGCTATCCGGACAAGACCTTTATCCCGGCGCCCCCGGACGACGAGACATGCGGCTGCAACAACTGCAAGTACATGAAGATGGTGACGCTGGAAAACATCTGCGAATGCCTCGAGCGGGAGGCCCCGGAGATCGTGCTCGACGAAGAGGTGCGCCGCAAGGCCGAGCGTTCGATCCTGAACATGATCAACATCAAATAATCGTTTATATATATGAAGAAACTGTTTTTACTGATTGCAGCGGCTTGCGTGTCGCTGACTGCTGTGGCCGACGAAGGCATGTGGATGCTGCCTTATCTGCAGAAAATGAATATCCGGGACATGAAGGCGCGCGGATGCAAACTTTCGGCCGAGGATATTTACAGCATCAATAAATCTTCGCTCAAGGATGCGGTCGTCATTTTCGGCGGCGGCTGCACGGGCGAGATCGTTTCGCCCGACGGCCTGCTGTTCACCAACCACCACTGCGGCTACGGGTCGATACAATCCCTGTCGTCGGTCGAACACGACTACCTGAAGAACGGCTTTTGGGCCATGTCGCGGCAGGAGGAGATTCCTGCCCCGGGGCTCAAGGTGCGTTTCATCCGTTCGATCAGCGATGTGACTGCGGATATTCTGGGCAACGTGCCTTCCACGGCCGGGCAGCAGGAGTACGAACGGATCACCTCGGAGAATATCGCCGGCCTGACCGCTTCGTTGCAGGAGGCCAACCCCGGCATGGTGGTCGAGGTCAAGCCCTTCTTCGAAGGGAACCAGTATTTTGCCTTCGTAATCGAGGTCTATACCGACGTGCGCCTGGTGGGAACGCCCCCTACGTCGATCGGCAAGTTCGGCGGAGATACCGACAATTGGATGTGGCCGCGCCATACAGGCGATTTCTCGGTGTTTCGCGTCTATGCCGGACAGGATAACAGGCCGGCGGATTATTCGCCCGAAAACCGTCCTTACAAGGCTGAGAAGTTCCTCAAGATTTCGCTCGACGGTTACAAGGAGGGGGATTTCGCCATGATCATGGGGTTCCCGGGTTCCACGCAGCGTTATATGACTTCGTATGAGATCGACGACATGCTGAACGTTTCGAATCCCAACCGGATCTTTATCCGCGGCGAGCGCCAGGCGATCCTGAAGGAGGACATGGCTGCCAGCGACAAGGTACGTATCCAGTATGCTTCGAAATATGCTGTTTCATCGAATTACTGGAAGAATTCGATCGGCAAGTCTCGCGGCATCCTCAAACTGGGTGTTAAGGAGCGCAAGCAGCAGCAGGAAGCTGCCTTCCAGGCGTGGGCAGAGAAGAATACGCTGCCCGAGGAAGGGTATATCGACGCGCTGCCGAAAATCCGAGAAGCGATCGAGGGGCTGGCCGGCATCGACGATAACCGCCAGTATCTGGAAGAGGCTTTCCTGCGTGCGGTCGAAATACTGACCCCCGCAAAAATGTTCGACGGGCGGACGGAGATAAAGTATCCCGAAGAGGCTCGAAAGGCGATGGCCGGTTGGTATAAGGATTACAACGCCCCGACCGACCGGAAGGTGGCTAAGCGCATGCTGAAGATCGCCCGCGAGCACATGACCGACCTGCCGTCGTTCTATACGGAGATCGTGGATAAGGAATTCAACGGCGATACGGATGCCTATGTGGATTATATTTTCGATAATTCGCTCTTTACATCGCAGGAAAAGGTCGATGAGCTGATCGGTTCGTTTTCTGCCGATAAATATGCCGCCGACCCCATTGCCCCGTTTGTGAAATCGGTGTGGGAGATGTATAATGCGCTTTCTCAGGCACGCAAGCCGATCGTGGAGAAATATTACGAGGGAAGCCGTAAATACGTGGCGGGGCTGATGCTCCAAAACCCGAAAAAGGCGTGGGCTTCGGATGCCAACTTCACGCTGCGCCTGACCTATGGCCGCGTGCTGCCCTATTCGCCTGCCGACGGCATCGAATACAACTACTATACGACGCTCAAGGGCGTGATGGAGAAGGAAAACCCGCAGAACCCCACAGAGTTCACCGTGCCCGAAAAACTCAAGGAGCTTTATGCGGCACGCGATTTCGGCCGTTATGCCAATGCCGGAGGCGAACTTCCGGTGGCGTTCCTTGCCGACTGCGATATTACGGGCGGCAATTCGGGTTCGCCCGTGATGAATGCCAGGGGTGCACTGCTCGGGCTGGCTTTCGACGGCAACTGGGAAGCCATGTCGGGAGATGTAGCTTTCGAGCCCGATCTGCAGCGTACGATATCGGTCGATATCCGCTACGTGCTGTTCATCATCGACAAGTACGCGGGCGCAGGATGGCTGCTCGACGAGCTGGTGTTCGAATAGCGATTCCGACCGCCGATAATTAGGAAATATGCCCCGGACTACGCCGGGGCATATTTTTACCCGCTGCTTAATGCGGGCCGATTCATTCGCGCGGTTTCCGTTTTGTTTTCTTATGGCGGGGCCCCCTTGTAGTTTGTAAACAAATAATGGGGCTTTGCTTTTTCTTTCCCTAAAAATTACTAATTTTGACAGAAATTAGTAATACTGTATATCTTAATATGGCAAAAGAGTTCAAGCGTTACCTCGTTACATCGGCTCTCCCCTATGCCAACGGCCCGGTGCATATCGGCCATCTGGCGGGAGTTTATATACCTTCGGATATTTACACGCGTTACCTGCGGCTGAAGGGCTGCGACGTGATTTCGGTCTGCGGATCGGATGAGCACGGCGTGCCCATCACCATCAAGGCCCGCAAGGAAGGGGTGACCCCGCAGCAGATCGTGGATCGTTACCATAACCTGATCAAAAAGTCGTTCGAGGGGTTGGGAATGTCGTTCGATATCTATTCGCGGACATCGTCGGCGACCCATGCCGCGACCGCATCGGAATTTTTCCGCAAACTCTACGACGAAGGGAAATTCATCGAGAAAACCTCCATGCAGTATTACGACGAGGAGGCGCAGACGTTCCTTGCCGACCGTTATATCGTCGGTACTTGTCCCAAATGCGGGAACGACCGTGCCTACGGCGACCAGTGCGAGAAATGCGGGTCTACCCTCTCGCCCGACGAGCTGATCGACCCGCATAGCGCCGTGTCGGGTTCGGTTCCGGTCAAAAGGGAGACGAAGCACTGGTATCTCCCGCTGGATCAATACGAAGGCTTCCTCCGCGAGTGGATACTCGATGGGCATAAGGAGTGGAAGACGAATGTTTACGGACAGTGCAAGAGCTGGCTCGACGGCGGATTGCAGCCCCGTGCCGTGAGCCGTGACCTCGACTGGGGCATCCCCGTGCCCGTGGAGGGTGCCGAAGGGAAGGTGCTCTATGTGTGGTTCGACGCTCCGATCGGTTACATATCCGCCACGAAAGACCTTACCCCCGATTGGGAAAAGTACTGGAAGTCGGAAGACACCAAGATGGTGCATTTCATCGGCAAGGACAATATCGTGTTCCACTGCATCGTCTTCCCCTCGATGCTCAAGGCGCACGGGGGTTATATACTGCCCGAGAACGTGCCGGCCAACGAGTTCCTAAACCTCGAGGGCGATAAGATTTCGACCTCACGCAACTGGGCGGTATGGCTGCATGAATACCTGGAGGAGTTCCCCGGAAAGGAGGACGTATTGCGCTATGTGCTGTGTGCCAATGCCCCCGAAACCAAGGATAACGACTTTACATGGAAGGATTTCCAGGCCCGCAACAACAACGAGCTGGTTGCTGTGCTGGGAAATTTCGTCAACCGTGCGCTGGTGCTTACGCAGAAATATTACGGCGGAGAAGTTCCTGCCTGCGGAGAGATGAATGATTATGACCGTCAGACAGTTGCGGAGGTAGCTGCCGTGAAGGGTTCGCTCGAGGCCAATATCGAGAACTACCGTTTCCGCGAAGCCCTGAAGGATGCCATGAACATTGCGCGTATCGGCAACAAGTATCTGGCGGACACCGAGCCGTGGAAAGTCATCAAGACCGATTCCGGGCGCGTGAAAACGATTCTCAACATTGCGTTGCAGATTACGGCCAATACGGCGATTGCCATCGAGCCTTTCATGCCTTTCTCGGCGTCGAAGATCCTGAAGATGCTCGCCGTGGAGAAATTCGGATGGGAGCGCCTCGGGGCTATGGATCTGATCGCTGCCGGGCATAAGATCGGCGAGGCGTCGTTGCTCTTCGAGAAGATCGAGGACGACGTGATCCAGCGCCAGTTGGACAAGCTTGCGGCGACGAAAGAGGCTAACTTGGCTGCTGAAAATTTGCAAAATATTGAACCTCAGAAAGATACGATACAATTCGACGATTTCCAGAAAATGGATATCCGGGTTTCTACGATCCTTGCGGCGGAAAAGGTCGCCAAGACGAAGAAATTGCTTAAATTGACGGTGGACACGGGGATCGACCAGCGGACGATCGTTTCGGGAATAGCGGAATATTTTACGCCCGAAGAGCTGATAGGGCGCAAGGCGCTGGTTCTTGTAAATCTCGCTCCCCGCGAACTGAAAGGGATCGTGTCGCAGGGCATGATCCTGATGGCCGAAGATGCTTCGGGGAAACTGCTGCTGCTGGGCCCCAACGGAAATACGAATAATGGTGCTATCGTAGGATAATGCGAGGAAAGGATCGGTTCAAGGTTTGTTTTTGCCCGGTTTACTTTGCTGTGGGGATAATTTAGAAAAACCTTTAAATTTTACTATAATGGAAAATATTGATTGGAGTGCCTTGGGGTTCGACTATCACAAGACCGACGTCAACGTCCGTTATTATTTTACGGATGGTAAATGGAGTGATATGGAGGTTACGAGCGACGAGTACATCAAGATGCACATGTCGGCTTCGTGCCTGCATTATGGCATCGAACTTTTCGAGGGTCTCAAGGCCTTTCGTGGAGTCGATGGGAAAGTCCGCCTGTTCCGTGTCGAGGACAATGCCCGCCGCCTCCTGTCTTCGGCCGAACGTCTTTGCCTTCCGCTGCCGACCGTCGAAATGGTCGTCAATGCCTGCGTCGAGGTAGTTCGGCGGAATGAAGCCTATATTCCTCCCTACGGAACAGGGGCTTCGCTCTATCTGCGTCCGGTGATGTTCGGCACGACGGCCGGTCTGGGGGTCAAACCTGCAAAGGATGCTTTGCTGATTGTCTACTGTTCACCTGTGGGTGCTTATTTCAAGGAGGGAATCAAGCCGATCCTGGTTGCCATTGACCGAGAGCAGGATCGTGCTGCTCCACGTGGAACAGGCGATGTGAAAGTCGGCGGAAATTATGCGGCCAGCCTTTTGTCGGGTGAAAAAGGGCATAAAATGGGCTATTCGAATATCATGTATCTCGACGCTGCGGAGCATAAATACATCGAAGAGTGCGGTGCATGCAATTTCTTCGGCATCAAGGATGGCAAATATATCACTCCGAAATCCTCTTCGGTGCTTCCGTCGATCACCAATATGAGCCTCCGCCAGCTGGCCCGCGATATGGGGCTTGAGGTAGAAGACCGAAAAATTCCGGTCGAAGAACTTGCCTCTTTCGAGGAGTGCGGAGGCTGCGGAACGGCTGCCGTGATCTCCCCTATCGGCACTATCTATGACATGCAGACGGAGAAAACCTACTCTTATGGTGATAAGGTTGGTAAGATTTCTCTGGAATTATATACCCGATTGCAGGATATTCAGTACGGACGAGCTGAGGATAAATATAATTGGTGTACGATTGTTTTGTAGAATACGAATATATTGTTAAGAGGCCGCTGTATAGCGGCCTCTTTTTGTCTTGTTTGTGTTTAAGGGTTTTATGTATATGTTCCACGTGAAACATGTCTTCTTTGGTGGTTGTTCGGGAAGAATATGGAAGTGTTAATCTTTACAGAATCTCGTGGTTTAATTATTTTGAAAGGTGTTTGTGGGTTGATAGTTCCACGTGGAACACTACCCTATCTTCCGAATTTTACCAAGAGAACATTTACGTCTGCGGGAGAAACTCCGGGTATGCGAGAGGCTTGCCCGATGTTTTCAGGCCGAATTCGGGATAGTTTTTGCCGGGCCTCGATAGTCAGGGAATTCATCGAGTGAAAGTCGAAATCCGCGGGAATTCGTATGTTTTCGAGCCGATGTAGCTTTTCTGCAATGAATTTTTCGCGCTCAATATACCCTTTATATTTGATTTGGATTTCTGCCTCTTCGATCACCTCTTCCTCCATCCGGTTCGTTTCGATGAATTTTCGGAGCTTCGGCAGGACGGCTTGCAGCGAATCGAACGAAACATTATTCCGCATTAGTATGTCGTAAAGCTTCCTTCCCTGTGATAAAGGTTCGGAATTTATTGCTTTTAAATAGTCGTTAATTTCGGCTGCTTTGATGCTCTGTTGGCGAGTGAAAGAAATAAGCGATTCTACGAGCGTATTTTTTTTGACGAAATAGTCATATCTTTTTTGGGTAATAAGCCCGATTTTATATCCGATAGGAGTAAGCCGGATGTCCGCATTGTCCTGCCGGAGCAGGATGCGGTATTCTGCACGCGAGGTGAACATGCGGTAGGGCTCGTCCACCCCTTTGGTCACAAGGTCGTCTATCAACACTCCGATATAGGCTTCGTCGCGCTGCAATACGACGGCCTCCTCCCCTTTCAGCATCCGGTGTGCATTGATCCCTGCCATCAACCCCTGGGCTGCGGCCTCTTCGTATCCGGTCGTCCCGTTGACCTGCCCGGCGAAATAAAGGGCGGAAACGAGTTTTGTTTCGAGCGAATGGTGCAGTTGCGTGGGTGGGAAATAGTCGTATTCGATGGCATAGCCCGGGCGATAGATGTGCAGGTCTTCGAATCCCCGGATTTTATGCAGTGCTTCCAACTGTATTTCCCAGGGCAGCGACGAAGAAAAGCCGTTGAGGTAGTATTCGTTGGTGCTGCGTCCTTCGGGTTCGAGGAAGAGCTGGTGCTGGTCTTTGTCGGCGAATGTACGCAGTTTGTCTTCGATGCTCGGGCAGTAGCGCGGTCCGATTCCCGTTATCGTCCCGTTGAACAGCGGCGAGCGGTCGAACCCTGTGCGCAGGATGTCGTGCACCTCGGCCGACGTGTAGACCAAAAAACAAGGGAGTTGGTTTTTAACCGGTTGTGTGTCAGGTGAAAAGGAGAATTTGGTCGGGTTTTCATCTCCGTATTGCGGTTCGAGTATTTCGAAGTCGATCGTGCGGGCATCGAGGCGTGCGGGTGTCCCGGTTTTCATACGCCCGGTTTCGAATCCGATTGCGCGCAGGGATTCCGTGATCCCGTGCGAAGCGGCGTCTCCTGCCCTGCCGCCCTCGGCGTGCGATGTGCCGCAGTGCATCAGCCCGTCGAGGAACGTGCCGGCGGTAAGTATGACGGCTTTACAAGCGAATTCGATGCCCATGCGTGTCCGTACACCCGTCACGCGTGGTTTAGGTGCAGAGGTGTCGAACAGCAGTTCGGTGGCGGCGTCCTGCCAGATGTAAAGGTTCAGCGTGTTTTCGAGCGTATGGCGCCACTCCTCCGAGAAACGGGTTTTGTCACATTGTGCACGGGGACTCCACATGGCCGCACCCTTCGAACGGTTGAGCATCCGAAATTGGATAGCGGTGAGGTCGGTAATGCGTCCCATCTGTCCTCCCAAAGCATCTATCTCTCTGACTATCTGTCCCTTGGCTACTCCACCGACAGCCGGGTTGCACGACATGGAGGCCATTTTGGACATGTCCATCGTGAGCAGCAGCGTGCGCGACCCCAGGCGTGCGGCAGCCGAGGCCGCTTCACAGCCGGCATGTCCGCCTCCGATGACGATTATATCGTAGTCGAGTGTCATTCTTCTGGTTTGTTTTCTGTCTGCAGATCGACGCTGCCGGTGTTCCTCCCGGCGATCAGGGCCTCGTAATCAGGCTCGTCCCAATCGATTTCGTCTCCGTCGGGCGACTCCGTGAAATCCCATTCGATAAGATCCATTTCGCGGACTGTTTCAGGCGGGGCATAAAGACCGAGGTACCGGGGATTTTCCGGCTCCTCTCCGCTGAACGCGAAAACGGCGATTTTGCGTACGGGATCCACGATGTAGACGTCTACCTGCTGTATATCCAGATAACCCGCCGTTGTCCGGAAGCAGTAGTGCGTGGGGTCGATGCGCTCGAAAGCGTCGATGATCGAAGGAAAAGGGCCGTCCATCATTTGCCGGACGAACAGCGATTCGGTGATCCATATCGGATACCAGTAGAGCATGTCCACGTAATACTTGCCCCGGTAGGAACATATCGGAATCCATGCTCGGGGACACTCTTGCAGCGAATAGACCGGGAGCGGTTCGGGATGCTGCTCCTTGAGTAATTCAAGGTATTGCGCGAAACTATCCCTGTTCCAATCGTTGTAACCGGGTGTCGTGCACAAGGCGAGCAGGCGGTAGGACTCCGATTCCCGGTTCATTTCGATATATGCCCTGCAATGCGAGGTGCGGTCGTGTTCGGGATCGTAAACCGATGATTGGTAAAGGAACGTCGTGTCGTTCTCCACGAAAGGCCCGTGCCGTTCGAAATTCCGGGCTTCCGGGTTTGCTTCGGGGATGGAATCGCACACAGGGGCGACGGCCGTTTCGGCGACGGCGGAATCGGCGGCAGGCAAGGCTGCTGTAACGTTGTTATCCGTGTTGTCATTCGCTGTCCTGCGTCCCAGGCAGCCGGCGGACAGTAATCCGATAAGAAGAATCAACAGTCGTGTTTTCATGGATTCAGGTATTATTCTCCGGGTTCTCCCAGAATTTAAGGTATTTATCCTCCTTGCGATGCATCTGCGCGTTGGTGCGGGGCGTCTTGTCGCCCTGGCCGCAGAGGTGCAGCACGCCGTGTACGATGACTCTGCGCATTTCCTGGAGCGTCGTGCAGCCGTATTGCCGGGCATTGTCGGCTACGGTCTCGACGTCGATGAAAATGTCGCCCGAAACGATGCGTTCGCCTTTGCGGTCGCTGTAATCGAACGTAATGACGTCGGTGAAATAGTCGTGCCCGAGCCACTGGCGGTTCATCTCCAGGAGCCGTTGCGCCGAGCAAAAAATGTAGCTCACATCGCCCAGCGCATACCCTTCCGCTTCGGCCACTTCGCGCAGCCATGCCGCCGTCAGGCGTTTCTGCGGCAGCCGGAAGGTACAATCGTCGTTATAGTATCGTATTGCCATGTTTGAAGGACGGCCCGAGGCCGTAATCAGTCTGTAAATCTTTGCAAAAGTACAAAAATAATACAGATGAAAACGTCCCGGCGGGCTTTTTCTCGTTGTCCGTGTCCGGGTGGCATTCCGAAGCTGCATCTGCCTTCCCCGCAGGGAAATTCCGGAAAATTAAAAAAAATATTTTTTCAGAAAGGGAGCGGTTTTAGTTACGGATCGTAACTTTTATTTCCGACCCGGGGATACATTGCCGCCATGTCCTGGTTTTTTGTTTCATATTGTTCTGATATACAATTTCTTATTGATATATCGGGGCGAATAACGATACGGAAAAACCGTTATATTTGCCTCGTCACGAAGTATTAACCCAAAAATCTCTCAAAATGAAAATCTTCAAAATGCTTACCGCGTTTGCGGCTTTCTTTGCCGTGGCGTTGTTTTCGGGATGTGATGACGACAAAGGATCCGAACCCGATCCGCAGCCTGTGAAACTCGCTTCGCCCGGGATTGTCTTCAAGGACGTCAAACCCACGTCGTTCGCGGCCTCGTGGACGGCCGTGGAGCATGCTGCTGCTTTCGGTTATAAACTGCTGACGACCGAAGGTGGACAGGAGGTCGTCGTGGCTGAGATCGCTTCGTATGATGCCGTGGAAGTCTCTTTTTCGGGGCTAAAACCCGCTACGGCATATACGTTCGAAGTCGTTGCGCTGGCCGGAGACGACCCCGGATATACCGATTCGGATCCGGCGAAGGCTTCGACGACGACAGCCGACGAGCCGGTCGTCGTGACGTCGCCGTGGGTCGATGTCGAATTCTCCTATGAGACAGTCGGCGGAAAGGGGACGTTGCATGTCGCCAACAAAGCCAATGTCAAGTGTGCGCATTTTTATTCGAGTACCGAGACGGTGAATGTCATCGGCGAAGGGTATGATGACGAAAAGACGCTGATCGGTTATATCCTGATGGATTACGAGGACGGTGTGCCGGGCGTTTATATGGACACGGCCGAGCACAAGTTCAATAACAACGGCGCCGGGTTCAAGGCAGGGGACAAGCTCTTCTACTATGTCGTGGGCGTGGATGGGGCCGACAAACCGGGCGACCTGAACTGGTTTTGGGTCGAAATCCCCGCCAACATAGGCGACCCGGTGATTATCCTCGATTCGCCGGAGGTCTGACGACTTTCCGGAATAATTGGTAAGCGGGATCCTGTTTTTGCGGGATCCCGCTGTTGTATTCCGTTCTGGCCAGATACAGGGCTGCGGAAAAGTTTTTTTTGATCCGGAAAAGGTCGACGGGAGAGGTGGCCAGGTTTAGAGGGGGATTTCTGCCCGCCGTTGCCAAAAATATTTGATGGGATTTATCCTTCGCCCGAAACGGTTTTTCGGCGTGGCGTGTCCGGGGTTACCGTTCGGAAGGATTCCCGATCCGGTATTTATTGTCGGTGTTTATCGTTCGGAAGGGTTCCCGGTTCGGTGTTTATCGCCGGGGTTTACCGTTTGAAACAGTTTTCGGCGCGGAGCTTCTCGCCGGGGTTCGGCGGGTAGATGCCGAATACCAGTTTGTACTCGGTTTCCATCGTCATGATGTTGACCGACGAGCCGATGGTGCCCAACTGTTCGTTTCTTGCCACTTTCTGGCCTTTTTCGACGCAGATCGACCCCATGTTGGCATAGGAGGTTATATATTCGCCGTGAGCCACGAAAACGTCGTATTTGTTGGTGATGCGGTTGCGCTTGATTTCGACGACCTTTCCGTCGTAGATCGAAATGACGTGCGCACCCTTGGGGCCGGCGATCTCGGCCATGTTTTCCTTGTAGCGTTTTACCGAACCGGCCGTGACGGGAAGCCTCAGCCCCGTGGTCTTGGTCGAGAACGACGCACCCTCGGTATTGCCTTTGGTGAGTTTGCGCAGCTCGCTGATGGCCACGTCGAGCTGCTGTTCCTGCGACAGTTTGCGTTGCAGGGCCTGTTTCTCCTTCTGCGACATCTGGCGGATATTGGCCCGGGCGTTGCGCGAATCGCGCTGGAGCTTCTGTTTCTGGGCGGTGAGGTTCTGCGTCACCGAATCCAACGAGCGTTTGCGGCGGTCGAGCAGCTCCTTCTCGCGGGCAACCTGTTCCGAAAGTGCGGCGATGTCGTGCAGTTTGCGTTCGCGCATCGAAGCCACCTCGCGCAGGTTGGTGATCTTTTTCGCGACGTCGGCGAAGTCGCGCGACGAGAAAATGTAGGTCAGGTAATTGTTGTGCTTATAGTTGCGGTAGGCCTCGCGTACCATCTCGGCATACTGCGTACGGTTGCGTTCCAGGGCCGAGCTGAGATCGCCGGCGACGCTGTCCGTACGGGATATCTCCTTGCGCAGCAGGCGCACCTGCTTCTCGGTCTCTTCGAGCAGTTGGTTGCGGGAGTCGAGCTGGCGCGCCAGGCGGCGAACCCGTTCCTCGGTGGCGGCGCGGCCTTCCTGTATCTTCGAGATCGCGCGTTCCTCGTCGGCAATCCTCTTTTCCAGGGCGGCGATGACCCGTTTCTGCTCTTCGATGGCATCGCGGCCCCCCTGCGCCGCAGCGGTAAAGGCGGCGAACAGGAAAAGGAGGGTCAGTATGCGGGCGGGCTTCATCACGGTCACTCTTTTTCGGCTTTGCCCTGTTCCATGCGGCGGGTGATCTGGTCGGCGTCGTAGCCCTTTTCGAGTCCCTTGCGCCAGTATATTTCGGCCATGAACTGTTCGCCCATGGCATGCAGGATATCCCCGTAATGAACCAGCAGTGCCGCACTCTCCTGCCCGTCGAGGGCGATGGCCTGCTGCATCACCTTCTTGGCCTCGGCCGTGCGTCCCAGCTTGAAGAGCACCCAGGCATGGGTGTCCAGGTATGTGGGGTTGTTGTCCGTGAGGGCGATGGCGCGGCTCGACATCGTGAGCGCCTTTTCGAGTTCACGCCCTTCGAGCGAGAGGAAATAGGCGTAGTTGTTGAGTACCATGGCGTTATCCGGATCGTAGCGCAGGCTGTGGTCGTAGGCTTTGTAGCACTGCTTCATATCCGCCCGGAACGAACCTTTTCGGACAGCCCGGGCGAAATCGTCGTCGATGTCCTGTTCGCCGGCGGTGGCTTTCTGGTGCCAGGTGTCGCCGATAAATCCCCAGATCACGCTGCGCAGCGAATCTGTCCGGGCATAGCCCAGCGATTGTTTGTAGGCTTTGATCGCCTGGGGGTATTGTTTGGAATAATTCAGCGTGTGCCCTTTCGAGAGGTGGAAATCGACCTGCCCGGGAAAGAGCTTCAGGGCGCGCCCGATATAACGGTTCACCGAGTCGGGATGCTGAAGATAGCTCTCGATGTCGATCACCGAACGGAAATACTCCTCGACGGGCGGCTGGTCGTCGAGGTGGAGTTTGTAGAGCGCGAGCGCCTGTTCCAGCTCGCCCGAGGCGATCAGGTGTTTGGCATAAAGTTCCACGACGCGCCTGTCCTGCGGGTAGCGGACGGCAAGCGTCGAGGCCAGCGTATTGAGCTGGGGGTAATATTCGCGGTAGAAACGCATGTCGGAGGTGAAGATCCCGAAACGCTTGATCTTCGTGTCGAGCGGCATCTTGTCCGACTCGAAAAGCCGCTGCGTAACGTCCAGCACCGCCCGGTAATCGTGGCGGCCGTTGTAGAAATCGGCCAGCGACATGAGCGTTCCCACGTCGGTCGAGTCGATCTGCAATGCCCGGTCGTATTCGGCCTTGGCCAGCGAATCCTTGCCCAGAATGCCGTAGAGGTCGGCCAGCACGACGTGGTGTTCGGCCTCGTAAGGCACCGCTTCGACCATGGCCTCGGCCTCTTCGACGGCCTTGTCCATCTGGCGCGTAGCGACCAGCAGCTGCCGTTTCATGGTGCTCAGCACCGGGATGCGGCCGAAGCGCACTTCGGCCGAGTCGAGCGTGGCGATGGCCGAGAAGGGCTGCTGCGCCTGCTCGTAGAGGGCGGCCAGAATCCGGTAGTTGTCGGGGTTCTGCGGCTCGTCGCTGCGCAGGCGGCGGTAGACGGCCAGCGCCTCGTCGTAACGGCGGGCATAGATGAGTGCCTGCCCGAGGAACTGGTGGTACCACTTGTTGGCGGTGTCGAGCCGGAAGGCCGTGCGTGCCAGATCCACCGCCTCGTCGGGCGTGGAATACATGCCGTTGGCGGCCATTTCGTAATAGGCCGGTGCGAAGGTCGAGTCGTTGCGGATGGCCTCGGCGAAGAATTCCCGCGCCCGGACGGTATCTCGGGCAATGGCATTCTGTTTGATGCCTTCGGTATACAGCCATACGCTGCGCAGCGAATCGGGATAGCCGGGCACGCCGGCGGGGCCTTTCCCGGCGGCGAAGGCCGAAAGGAAGAGCACGCACAGTACCGTGATCGCTGTCAGACGTTTCATGGGCCCGGTGTTTTAGAGTGCCGTGTCGAACTGGTGGAGGAAACGCACGTCGTTCTCGAAATAGAGGCGCAGGTCTTTCACGCCGTATTTGAGCATTGCGATGCGTTCAATACCCATGCCGAAGGCGAAGCCCGAGTATTTTTCGGGGTCTATGCCGTTTGCCTGGAGTACGTTGGGGTCTACCATGCCGCAGCCCATGATTTCGAGCCAGCCGGTACCCTTGCACACCGGGCAGCCCTTGCCCCCGCAGAGGTTGCACGATACGTCGACCTCGGCCGAAGGTTCGGTGAAGGGGAAATACGACGGGCGCATGCGGATGACGGCCTGCTCGCCGAAAACCTCCTTGGCGAAGTAGAGCAGCGACTGTTTCATGTCGGCGAACGACACCCCTTCGTCAATGTAGAGGCCCTCGATCTGGTGGAAGATGCAGTGCGCGCGGTACGAAATGGCTTCGTTGCGGAACACGCGGCCGGGGCAGATGACGCGGATGGGCGGTTTCTGGCGCTCCATGGTGCGTACCTGGATCGACGAGGTATGCGTGCGCAGCAGGATGTCGGGATCCTTTTCGATGAAGAACGTGTCCTGCATGTCGCGCGCCGGATGTTCGGGCGGGAAGTTGAGCGCCGAGAAAACGTGCCAGTCATCCTCGATCTCGGGCCCGTCGGCGACGGTGTAGCCCAGCCGCGAGAAGACCTCGACGATCTGGTTCTTGACGATCGAGATCGGGTGGCGCGACCCCAACTGCTCGGCCGAACCGGGACGGGTCATGTCTTCGGTCGCAGCGCCGTCGTCGGCGATTGCGTCCTGAAGTTGCTCGCGCAGGGCGTTTATGCGGTCGAGGGCCGTGACCTTGAGTTTGTTGAGCTGCTGCCCCATTTCGCGCTTGAGCTCCGGGGCCACCGTCTTGAACTCTTCCATCAGGGCGTTCAGTTCGCCCTTCTTGCCGAGCACTTTGATGCGGAACTCCTCGATCTCGGCCGCTGCCTTCGGTTTGAACTCTTCGACACGTCGGAGAAGTTCATTGATTTTGTCGGTCATATTTTGATTGTTTACGCTTTTTCCGTATTTTTACCCGTCTTATTACGTTAAGTATAACGTGCAAAGTTATAAAAAAATTGAGATATGTTGCGTAAAACCCTCTCATTTATCTCGGTGCTGTTGCTCGCTGCGACGGTCGCCGGGGCGCAGAACCCCGACGACGGGACTGCACGTCCCCGCTCGGTGGGCGTCGTGATGAGCGGCGGCGGCGCAAAGGGACTCTACCATATAGGCGTGCTCGAAGCCCTCGAGGAGAACGGCGTGCCGATCGATTACGTGGCGGGCACCTCGATGGGCTCGATCATCGCGGCCATGTATGCCGCGGGCTACTCCCCTGCCCAGATGCGGGAGATCGTCGCTTCGGGCGTGGTCAAGGAGTGGGTGTCGGGGCGTATCGACCCCCGCTATACCCCCTACTACCAGCAGATCGGCCACAACCCGTCGTTTATCAGCGTGCGCCTGAACCTGGGTAATTCGGGCAAGCGTTTCCGTGTGACGAACCTGATTTCTTCGACGCCGATCGAGATGGCGCTTACGGAGCTGTTCGCGCCGGCCTCGGCGGCTGCCGGCGGCGACTTCGACCGTCTGATGGTGCCTTTCCTCTGCGTGTCGAGCGATATGAACGCCCGCGAGCCGGTGGTGATGCGCAACGGCGACCTGTGCGAAGCCGTGCGCTCGTCGATGTCCATCCCGCTGGTGTTCAAACCGATGAAAGTCGATTCGATGCTGCTCTACGACGGCGGTATTTACGACAACTTCCCGTGGCGTCCGCTCGACGTGGGGTTCCGTCCCGACCTGATCGTGGGCAGTATCTGCACGGCGGGCAATACCCCGCCGGGCGAGGACATCAACATCCTCGACCAGGCTTTCATGCTGGCGATGCACGATACGGATTACGACCTGCCCAAAGGGCGCAGCGTCACGGTTCGCCGTGCCGTGGATGTCAACATGCTCGATTTCGACAGCGCCGTGGCCGTGATGGATGCCGGTTATGAAGATGCGATGGCCGTCATGCCGCAGATCCTGGAGCGGGTTTCCGAACGCTGGTCACCCCGGCGCTATGCCGAGCGGCGCGAGGAGTTCCGCGCCAAATGCCCGCCGCTGGTCTTCAACGACTATAAGCTCGAAGGGCTCTCCTCGGCGCCCGAGGCCTATATCCGCGACTTCGTGAAGGTAGACCGCCGAACCCCCGGGCGCCAGCGCCCGATGGGTTTTTCCGAATTGCGCGACAACCTCTACGCGGTGCTTGCGGACGGCGATTTCACGATGGATTTCCCGCACGTGACATACGACACCGTGACGGAGCGCTATTCGTTCCGGGCAAAGTTCCATACCAAACCCAACTTCAAGATCACGATCGGCGGCAACGTCTCCTCGACGGCCTTCAACCAGGCCTACATCGGCGTCAATTACCAGACGATCGGCCGTGTGGGGCAGCAGTTGGGCGCCGACCTCTACCTCGGGCCGATCTATACGTGGGGTACGATCGGAGGGCGCACGGATTTCTACATGTGGAAACCCGTGTTCCTGGATTACTCCTACAATTTCGCCGTGCGGAATTTCCGCCACGGTTCATTCGGCAACATCACCAAAATCGACAACACGCGGCAGGTCAAGAACAGCGAAAGTTTCTTCTCGGTGGCCGCCGGAATGCCCCTCGCCCACCGCGGCGTCTTCCTGATCCGCGCCAACGGCGGGCATGTCAATTACCGGTACGATTCCGACGAGCTTTTCGCCGACGATACCGACCATTCGCGCTATTCGTTCTTCGGGATCAAGGCCGAGCTGGCGCGTAATACGCTCGACAAGTTCCTCTATCCCCGCCGGGGTTCCGACCTGAAACTGTCGGGCATCTTCGTCACGGGGCGCGATAAATACGAGCCGTTCGATGCCGAAAAGTTCCTGTCGCGGACGTCCCGCCAGTGGGTCGGGGCGCGGCTTACGTGGGACAAGTATTTCGACATGCCGGGCTGCAGCTGGTTTTCGCTGGGGCTGAACGTCGACGGCGTGATCACGAACCATCCCGAGTTCACGACCGAGGGGGCCACGGTGATGTCGATGCCGGCTTACGAGCCGGTGCCTCACGCGCAGATGATTTACATGCCCGACTTCCGGGGCAAGCGGTTCGCGGCGGGCGGCGTGATGCCGACTTTCGACCTGATGCCCAACTTCTTCCTGCGCACGGGTTTCTACGCCATGTTCCGCGAGAAACGCAGTTTCGTACCCGGGGTGTCAGGCCCGGTGGAAGATAAGCGCTGGCACTATATCGCCGAGGCGTCGCTGGTCTACCATACGCCGATCGGCCCGGTCAGCCTGGCCCTGACCAAATACGACCTGCGCAACTGGAAGAACATGTACCTGACGTTCAATTTCGGGTACGCGATCTTCGCGCCCAAGGGGACGTTCTATTAGCGTGCCGTGGCGCCGGGCGCATTATTTTTTCTGTTATCGGAATAACACTTTTTTAAATTATTTTCATAAATTTGCCCCGGTAATGCGTATTTGAAAGATCAATTCAACAAAATAATTCAAAATCAAAGAGCTATGTTCGCAATCGACAATTACGATTTCAAAGGCAAGCGCGCGATCATCCGCGTGGATTTCAACGTGCCCCTCAACGAGAAGGGCGAGGTAACGGACGATACCCGCATCCGTGCGGCGATCCCCACCATCAAGAAGGTGCTCGAAAAGGGCGGCTCGGTCATCCTGATGTCGCACCTGGGGCGTCCCAAGAAGAATCCCGATCCCAAGTTCTCGCTGGAGCAGATCGTCCCCGCCATCGAGAAACGCCTGGGCGTGAAGGTGATGTTTGCCGGCGACTGCATGGGCGAGAAGGCCGCCGAGATGGCTGCAAACCTCAAGCCCGGCGAGGTGATGCTGCTCGAAAACCTGCGTTTCTATGCCGAGGAGGAGGGCAAGCCCCGCGGTCTGGCCGAAGACGCTACCGACGAGGAGAAGAAGGCTGCCAAGAAGGCGCTCAAAGAGGGCCCGCAGAAAGAGTTCGTCAAGCGGCTCGCTTCGTATGCCGATTGCTACATCAACGATGCGTTCGGTACGGCGCACCGCGCACACGCTTCGACGGCGCTGATCGCCGATTATTTCCCCAACGACAAGATGTTCGGCTATGTGATGGAGAACGAGCTGAAGGCCATCGACGGCATCATGCTCAACCCGCAGCGCCCGTTCTGCGCCATCCTGGGCGGTTCGAAGGTCTCGACCAAGATCACCATCATCGAGAATCTCCTGGAGAAGGTGGACGTCCTCATCCTGGGCGGCGGTATGACCTATACCTTCGCGGCTGCGGAGGGCGGTAAGGTCGGCAATTCGATTTGTGAGCCCGACCAGTTCCAGACGGCACTCGATATCCTGGCCAAAGCCAAGCAGAAGGGTGTGAAGGTCGTGATGTCGCCCGACGCGCTGATCGCCGACGCATTCTCGGCCGATGCCAACACCGATGTGGCTCCCGCCAACAATATTCCCGACGGCTGGGAAGGCGTCGACATCGCCGAGGAAGGCAAGAAGGTGTTCCGCGAGGAGATCCTCAAGTGCAAGACGATCCTCTGGAACGGCCCCGTGGGCGTGTTCGAGATCGACAAGTTCGCAACCGGTTCGCGCGCCGTGGCCGAGGCTATCGCCGAGGCTACCTCGAAGGGTGCCTACTCGCTCATCGGCGGCGGCGATTCGGTGGCGTGCATCAACAAGTTCGGCCTGGCGGACAAGGTTTCGTATGTTTCGACCGGCGGCGGCGCCCTGCTCGAATACATGGAAGGCAAGGTGCTTCCGGGTGTGGCGGCGATCCGCAAATAAGCCGACATTCCGATCCAGATCCGAAATAAAGACAAGGGGTGTTCCGGCATGGTCGGACACCCCTGTCGTCACTAAATACCCGAACACAATGAAAAAAATCATTCTTTTCGCTGCAACAATAGCTTGTATGGCAAGTTGTCAGAATACCTCCAAAACCCCCGCCATCGACCTGGCCAACTTCGACCTTTCGGTAGCCCCGAATGCCGACTTCTACGAGTACGCCACGGGCGGCTGGCAGAAGAACAACCCCCTCAAACCGGAATATTCGCGCTACGGTTCGTTCGATATCCTGCGTGATAACAACGAGAAGCGTATCAACGAGCTTTTCTCGGAGATGACCAAGATGAAGGCCGAGCCCGGCAGCATCGAGCAGAAGATCTCCGACCTCTATAAGATGGGGCTCGATTCGGTACGCCTGAACGCCGAGGGCGCAGCTCCGGTGAAGGACGCCGTCGGGGAGATCCTCGCTATCGGCGACCGTGCACAGCTGACCGGTGCCATTGCCGGACTCCACACGGCGATCGCCAACCCCTTCTTTTCCGTGGGTGTGCAGGCTGACTTGATGAACAGCGATATCAATGCCCTTTATATCTCGCAGTCGGGCCTCACGATGGGCGACCGCGATTACTACCTCGACCCCGAGAACGAGAATATCCGGACGGCCTACAAGGAGTATCTGGGCAAGCTCTTCCGTCTTGCAGGCATCCCCGAGGCTGACATCGAGAAGGCCGTGGCCGGTGTGATGAACATCGAGACGAAACTGGCCGAGAAGTCGTGGTCGAACACCGAGCTGCGCGACATACCGGCACAGTACAACCCCACGGCGAAGGCCGAGTTCGAGAAGACTTACGACGCCATCGACTGGCCCGCTTACTACAAAGCCATGGGCATCGGCGACTTCGACACGATCATCGTGACGACGAAATCGTCGATCGCCAACGCCAACGACCTGATGAAGAACGCCCCGCTGGAGGATATCCGTTACTACCTCGCGGCGCAGTACCTGGACGATGCCGCGTCGTACCTGAGCGACGATTTCCAGCAGGCATCGTTCGATTTCTACGGCAAGGCGATGGCCGGCCAGCAGGAGATGAAACCCCGCTGGAAGCGAGCCATGTCGGTGCCCAACGGCATCCTTTCCGAGGCCGTGGGCGAGATGTATGTCGCCAAATATTTCCCCGCAAAGGACAAGGAGCGTATGCTCGGGCTGGTGAAGAACCTGCAGACGGCGCTCGGGCAGCATATCGCGGCGCTGGACTGGATGTCGGACGCCACGAAGGCCAAGGCTCAGGAAAAACTGGCGGCCTTCACGGTGAAGATCGGTTACCCGGACAAGTGGAAGGACTATTCGACGCTGGCGATCGACCCCTCGAAGAGCTATTTCGAGAACATCGTGAATGCCAGCCTCTGGTATACGGCCGACAATATTTCGAAGCTCGGCAAGCCTGTCGATAAGGACGAGTGGCACATGTCGCCCCAGACGGTGAACGCCTACTACAACCCGACGACCAACGAGATCTGCTTCCCGGCAGCCATCCTCCAGCCGCCGTTCTACAACCCCGAGGCTGACGACGCCGTGAACTACGGTGCCATCGGCGTGGTGATCGGCCACGAGATGACCCACGGGTTCGACGACCAGGGCCGCAACTTCGACAAGGACGGCAACATGAACAACTGGTGGACGGAGGAGGACGCTGCTGCGTTCAAGGCCAAGACCGACATCCTCGTAAAGCAGTTCGACGCGATCGAGGTGCTGCCCGCCAAGGACGGCCAGCCTGCGATTATGGCCAACGGCTCCCTCAGCCTGGGCGAGAACATCGCCGACCAGGGCGGCCTGCGCGTTTCCCATACGGCGTTCCGTAACTCGCTGAACGGCACCGAGCCCGCGCCGATCGACGGATTCACTGCCGACCAGCGTTTCTACCTGGCTTACGCTACGCTGTGGGCGCAGAATATCCGCGACGAGGAGATCGCACGCCTTACGAAGCTCGACGTACACTCGCTGGGCAAATGGCGCGTGAACGCCACGCTGCGTAACCTGCAGGATTTCTATGATGCGTTCAGTATGACCGACGGGGAGATGTTCATGCCCGAGGAGGAGCGCGTGGTTATCTGGTAGGCGGGTTCCGCCCCGATCGATATGCCGGCGGCAGGGTAATCCCTGCCGCTTTTTTGTTTCCCTGCCGGGCGGGTTGTTGTGTTGATTATATCGAAAAACGATAAATATTTTTTGATATTCAAAATTTGTTGTTATATTTGTCGCCGAACAACCCTAAAAATAACTCTCAGCGACCATGGATTTACTCACAGTAGAACATGTCACCAAGCAATACGCCGGGCACAAGGCCCTCGACGACGTATCGCTCGCAATCCCCCGAGGTTCGGTCTACGGGTTGCTCGGCCCCAACGGGGCCGGCAAAACGACGCTGATCCGCATCATCAACCGCATCACGGCGCCCGACAGCGGCCGCGTGTTGTTCGGTGACCGCGAGATCACGCCTGCGGATGTTTACCGTATCGGTTACCTGCCCGAGGAACGCGGCCTTTACAAGAAGATGAAGGTCGGCGAACAGGCCGTTTTCTTCGCACGCCTGAAAGGGCTTTCGCGCCGCGAAGCCGTTGTGCGGCTCAAGCAGTGGTTCGTGAAGTTCGGTATCCAGGACTGGTGGGACAAGAAGATCGAGGAGCTCTCGAAGGGCATGGCCCAGAAGGTGCAGTTCATCGTCACGGTGCTGCATGAACCCGAACTGCTGATCTTCGACGAGCCTTTCTCGGGCTTCGACCCGATCAATGCCAACCTCCTGAAGGAGGAGATCCTCGCCCTGCGCGACAAGGGCTCCACGATCATCTTCTCGACGCACAACATGTCGTCCGTGGAGGAGATCTGCGACCACATCACGCTGATCAACAAGTCGCGCAACATCCTCTCGGGGTGTGTCGACGACATCCGTCGGCGCCATGGGACCAACATCTTCGAAGTGGCCTACCGGGGCGATGAGGCGGCGCTGCGCCGTGCCGTCGAAGGCCGCTGCGAGATACTCGAAGGTTCGCAGGACAAGTCGGTATACGCTACGCTCAAACTCCATGTCGAGCGCGACGAGGAGGTGCGCGCAGTGATCGCCGCCGTGAACGACGCCGTCGAGCTGCGCTCGTTCCAGGAGATCATCCCGTCGATGAACGACATATTCATCCGCGCCGTCAGCGGGAACCTTTAGCCGGTCATGAACAGCAAGGTCGTCAGCTCCGTCTTCGCCGTCGCGGCACTGGGCATCCTCTTTTACGACGTCTGTGCCGGGGAGCGGGTTGCGCCGTGGGTCTACCTCTGCGTAGGGCTGCTCGTCGCGGCGCAGCTGATCAATGTCTTCGGGAACAAAACTCATAAAAACAAGTAAAACCATGTCACAAGTAGGTATCATCATAGGACGCGAATTCAACGAGCGCGTCCGTAAAAAATCCTTCATCATCACCACGCTGCTGATGCCGCTGCTGATGGTCGGCCTGATGTTCGCCCCGATGCTCATCATGAAGTATTCGGGCGGCGACGAGAAACATATCGCCGTGATCGACGAGAGCGGGCTGATAGCCCCCAGGCTGCAAAGCGGCAAGGAGCTGATATTCGAGTCCACCGACCTTTCGACCGAGGCCGCGCGTAAGGAGCTGACCGACAAGTTCGGCGTGCTCTACATCGGTTCGGACATCCTCACCAACCCCAACAACGTGAAACTGTATGCCAATTCGTCGTCGTCGCTGTCGGTCGAAAGCAACATCACGGGGCAGATCGAGGATATCATCGAGGCCGAGAAACTCAAGTCATACAACATCGAAAACCTGTCGCAGATACTTCAGGAGGTGAAGACCCGCGTCGGTATGCAGACTTTCCGCAACGACGAGTCGCAGGAAGAGGAGGCGCACGCCAAATCGTCGGTGGTCGCCACCGGAACGGGCTTCGTGCTGGGCATGATCCTTTACATGTTCCTGCTGATCTACGGTTCGATGGTTATGCAGTCCGTGATCGAGGAGAAGAACAGCCGCGTGCTGGAGGTGATGGTTTCGTCGGTGAGGCCCTTCGACCTGATGCTGGGCAAGATACTCGGCGTGGCGTCGGTTGCCGTCGTGCAGGTGCTGATCTGGGGCGCGCTGTGCGTCGTAGGGGCGCTTGCGGTGGCGCAGATGATGCCGCCCGAAATGATGGAGGGCGTGCAGGCCATGCAACAGGGGGTTCCCGGCGCAGCGGCTGCGATCGACGTGAACCCGGAGATGTTGCAGGTGATAGCGGCCGTTACGGACTTCGGCTTTATCCTCCGCATCTTCGCCTACCTGCTGCTGTTCGTCTTCGGCGGTTACCTGTTCTATTCGGCGATGTTCGCCGCGGTGGGTTCGGCCGTGGACAGCATCCAGGATGCGCAGCAGTTGCAGACGCCGATCACGATTCCGATCATCCTCGCCCTGCTGGTGATGATATCGGTCGTGAACGACCCCAACTCGCAGATGGCCTTCTGGTTCTCGATGATCCCCTTCACGTCGCCCGTGGTGATGATGGCGCGTATCCCTTACGGCATCCCCCTGTGGGAGATAATCCTCTCGCTGGTGATCCTCTACGCCTCGTTTACGGCGATGGTGTGGTTTGCGGCGAAGATCTATCGCGTGGGTATCTTCATGTACGGCAAAAAGCCGACGTTCAAGGAGCTGTACAAGTGGATGCGGTATAAGTATTAGTCCGCACCGCGAAACGCGGAATAATCGGGCCGTACGTTGTCGTGCGGCCCGGTTTTGTTTTTATGGATCCGGACTGTCCGGCCTCATGCGGGAGCGGCTTGTCCGGGATCGGTGTTGTGCGCGGGACGTCGCGGAGCGGATGGGCGGCCGCACCGTGCCGCCCGGGCGTGCGGGAGCGAAATCGGCGGGTGCCGGGATTTTCCCGGTTTTTACTATCTTTGGGGGTATGAAAGAGTCGAAATTCGTCAAAACCAAGATCGTCGCGGGCTATGTCATCCTGATTGCCGTCTGCGTCCTTTCAGTCGGGTATGTTTACCGTGCGGTGGTGCGTTTTTCGACCTCCGACGGCAGTTATTCGCTGCTGCACACCAAGCGCAATGTCGTGGGACAAACCCTCTACCACCTCTACCAAGCCGAGAGTTACGGCCAGCTGATGATCGCCGGATACAAGTCTTACGAGGCGCGGTACAAACGTGAATTGCGCACCGTGCGCGGCTATATCGACTCGTTGCGCAACCTGGCCGGGGAGCAGGATTCGCTCCAGACGATGCGCCTGGACAGCATTGTGAGGCTGCTGGGCGACAAGGAGCGGCGGACGATGAACCTGCGGCGGACGATCCGTTCGGCGGCTACGGCCAGCCTGCTGGACAAGAATATCCGCGAGCTGATCGGCCCGGCGGACAGTGTGGACAGCGTGGGGGTTCTGCGCGACAGTGTGTCGGTGCGTACGGTGGTGCAGGATACGCTGTCCGTGGCGGTGCCGCGGCGCAAGCGCAATTTTTTCCGCCGTTTCGCCGATCTGTTCAGTCCTCCCAAAGAGGATTCGAGCATCGTGATCTCCCACCGTGAGCGGGTCGTCGATTCGCTCCCCGCGACGGCCGTGAAGGATACGATCGCCATCGTCCTCAGGACGTTGCAGGATCGGGTAACCAGCGACCGCATCGGCATCTACGACCGGGCGTGGGACGAAGGGATGCGCCTCCGCTACAGCAACGAACTGGTGAATACGAAGATTTACCGCCTCATCATGGATTTCGAAGCCGAGGATACGGCGTTCCTGCTGGGCAAGATCGACCAGACGGAGGCTATCCGCCGCCGGTCGTCGTACGTGCTGGGCGGTATCGCCATCGTCGCTGTCGTGCTGATGCTGCTGTTCGTGGGTATCCTGCTGCGTGATATCAACCGCAGCACCCGCTACCGGAGGGCGCTCGAACGGGCCAACCGCGACAACGAGGCGCTGCTGGCGGCGCGTGAGAAACTGATGCTGGCCATCACGCACGACATCAAGGCGCCGCTGGGATCGGTGATGGGGTATATCGACCTGCTTTCGCGCCTCACCACGGGCAAACGCGAGGGACTTTACCTGCACAATATGAAGGAGTCGTCGGAACACCTGCTGGCGCTGGTCAACAGCCTGCTGGACTTCTACCGGCTCGATATCAACAAGGTCGACGTCGACAACGTGGCGTTCTGCCCGGCACAACTGTTTGAGACGATCCGCGAGGGGTTTGCGGCCATGGCCCAGGCAAAGGGCATCGCCCTGGTGCTCGATGCCGGGCCGGGGGCCGGGGACGAGGTGACGGGCGATCCTTTCCGGATCCGCCAGATTGCCGATAACCTGATATCCAATGCGCTGAAATTTACGGACGAGGGCCGCGTGACGATTCGGGCCGACGTCGTGGACGGACGGCTGGTATTCTCCGTGCGCGACACCGGGCGGGGCATCGGCCGCGAGGAGAAGGAACGCATTTTCCAGGAGTTCGTACGCCTGCGTTCGGCGCAGGGCGTCGACGGGTTCGGTCTGGGGCTTTCGATCGTCGACCGTCTGGTAAAACTGCTCGGCGGCAGCATCTCGCTCGAAAGCCGCCTGGGCGAGGGCAGCAAGTTCATTGTCTCGGTGCCGGTAGGCCGCAGCAGCGGGAAGAAACCCGGCGGCCCGCCGCAGCCTGCCCGCACGTCCGTCCGTCCGGACTTGAAGGTGCTGCTGATCGACGACGACCCGCTGCAACTGGAGATGACTGCCGGGATGTGCCGCCAGGCCGGGGTGGCTGCCGAGTGCTGCCAGTATCCCGAATATGCCGCCAAACTGGTGGCCGAAGGGGTGTTCGACGCTGTTTTTACCGATATACAGATGCCGTCGGCCGACGGGTTCAGCGTATTGGCCGCGGTGCGCGGGGTCGACCCTGCAATTCCCGTGGTGGCCGTTTCGGCGCGCGGGGAGATGGATGCCGGGGATTTCTCGGCACGCGGGTTCGCGGGATGCCTGCGCAAGCCGTTTACGGCGAATGAACTGGTTGCCGTGCTGAACACCGTCTGCGGCGCGGATGCCGCGGTGCCGCCCGCCGGGGGCGGGGTTTCCGCGGCCGGGGCGGAACAGGCGGACGGAGTGGATTTCAGCGCCCTGACTGCCTATGCGGGTGACGACACGGCGGCGGCACGGGGAATTCTGGAATCCTTCGCGGAGCAGGGCGCGACCAACTGTGCCCTGCTGGAGCGGGCGTTGGACGACGGCGATGCGGCGGCACTGAAAGCCGTGGCGCACAAGATGGCGCCGATCTTCACGATGCTCGGGGCCGTGCAGGTGGCGGCGGCGCTGCGGACGGCGGAAAACTGGGAAGGCCCCCTGACCGACACGTTAGGCCGGGAGGTACGCACGGCGGCAGAAAATATCCGCGCGATTATCGCGGAAGCGCAAAAAAAGGTATCTTTGTCGTGAATATGGAACGGATTCTGATCGTAGACGACGACATCACCTTCGGCCTGATGCTCAAGACCTGGCTCTCGAAAAAAGGGTTCGGGACACAGACCGCAGCCAGTGCGGCGGCAGCCCGGACGGCTCTTGCGGAAGGAGGCTACTCGCTCGTGCTGAGCGATATGCGGTTGCCCGACGAGGACGGAATCGCCCTTTTGCAGTGGATGTCGGGGCAGCGGATCGAAGTGCCCGTGATCGTGATGACGAGCTATGCCGAGATCCAGAACGCCGTGCGCTGCATGAAACTCGGCGCCCGCGACTACGTCGCCAAGCCCGTCAATCCCGACGAATTGCTGAAAAAGATCCGCGAGGCGCTTGATGCCCCGGCGCCCGTAGGCGATGTCCCCCCGGTAACGCCGGAAAAGGCGCCGGAGACTTCCCAGGCTGCGGGCGGGGATATGCCCAACTATATCGAGGGGCAGAGCGATGCCGCGCGGCAGCTCTACGAATATGTGCGGCTCGTCGCGCCGACGAACATGTCGGTATTGGTGAACGGTGCCAGCGGCACGGGCAAGGAACATGTGGCGCAGCTGATCCACCGCCAGAGCAAGCGTGCCGGAAAGCCGTTCGTGGCGGTCGATTGCGGCGCCATTCCGCGCGACCTGGCTGCTTCGGAGTTCTTCGGCCATGTCAAGGGGTCGTTCACGGGGGCTGTCGGCGATAAGACGGGCGCCTTCGAAGCGGCCAGCGGCGGCACGCTCTTCCTGGACGAGGTGGGGAACCTTACCTATGAAACCCAGGTGCAGTTGTTGCGGGCCTTGCAGGAGCGCCGCATCCGTCCCGTGGGCAGTAACCGTGAAGTTGCGGTCGACATCCGGCTGGTCGCAGCGACCAACGAAGACCTCGAAGCGGCGATCGCGCGCGGGACGTTCCGGGCCGACCTCTACCACCGGATCAACGAATTTACGCTCCGTATGCCCGAAGTGAGGCAAATGCGCGAGGATATCATGCTGTATGCCGATTTTTTCCTCGACCAGGCCAACCGCCAGCTGGACAAGCATATCGTCGGGTTCGACGGCGAAGCCGCTGCAGCCATGGTGCGTTACGACTGGCCGGGAAACCTGCGGCAGATGAAAAACACGGTGATGTCGGCGACGCTGCTCTGCCGGGGCGATTATATCTCCTGCCGCGAACTGCCGGCCGAAATCGCCGGGGTTTCCGGTGCGGTTGCGGTGCCGTTGCGCAACCCGGCCGGCGAGGAGGAGCAGATACGCCGTGCCCTGGCTCTGGCCGGGGGGAACAAGTCGCAGGCCGCCAAACTGCTCGGCATCGACCGCAAGACCCTTTACAACAAATTGCACCTCTACGGGATCGAGTGATGCGCCTGCGTGTGGAATTTTTCCACATACCTGTGGCGCGATTCCACACTTTTCCACATACCGCCGATTGTGGCACGTTTTGTTAACCGCTGTAATTCAGCGGTTTTCCGTTTTCTGTCCGCATGGCACGCCTCTTGGACTTTCCAAAGTCAGAAAGGTCGACGGGACAAATTACGAACCTGAAGAAATGAAGTGGAACCTTAAATCATTAAGAGCTATGAAAAAGACAATTGTAACGATGGCAGCTTTGATGCTGATGGCTGGGAGCGCATTCGCATGCGCACAGCAACCCGAGAAGAAGGACGCCTCCGCGGCGACCGAAGCTGCGGCTCCCGCAACGGAGTCCCCGGCTACCGATGGACAGGAGAAATCGGAGTCCGGCGATGCGGATAAGACTGATTCGACTGCCGGAGAATCAGCCAAGGAGGAGAACAAGGTTGAGAGTACAAGCACAAGTGAGGGCAACTCCTCCTCCGCATCGGAAGCTTCGGCTACCTCTAAGTAAGCTTCCGGGATAATCATCAGTTAAACGATTGTTTGCCGGGTACCCCGCCTGTATGGGCGGGGTACTTTCTTTGTGCCGCCGGGGCCGGGGGAACAGCGGCCTGTGTCCCGGCATGTACGGACACAAAGGCGGAAGCCGGGATTCCCGGCTTCCGCCTTTGCGAAAGGGGCGTCGTGCGGACTACTCCTCGATAAAGTCGATGTTCACCTGGCGCTGGAACGCCTCCTGCAACGAGATCTGCGTCTCGGTCGAGGCGACGCCCTGGATACGCAGGATACCGTCGAAAATCGTACGCATGAGGTGCTCGTTGTCCACGCAGTAGAGTTTCACGAGGATGTTGCCCGATCCGGTGATGAAATGTGCCTCCACGATTTCGGGGATTTCCTTGAGCTGCTCCACGGTCTGCTTGAGCAGCTGCGGGTCTTTGAGCGTGATGCTGATGTGGGCGCAGACGTCGAAGCCCATCATCTTGGGGTCTACGATCAGGCGGCTGCCCAGGATCACGCCCGAATCGTCGAGCTTGCGGATGCGCTGGTGGATCGCAGCACCCGAAATACCGCATTCGCGGGCGATCTCGAGAAAGGGCATGCGCGCATTTTTGATCAGGTATTTGAGGATCTTGCGGTCGATTGCGTCTAATGAGGTCTTAGGCATATGAGGATTGGTTATTTAATGACATTCAATTCTTTGCCGACCTTGGTGAAGGCTGCGATGCAACGATCCAGCTGGTCGGTGGTATGGCCTGCCGATACCTGTACGCGGATGCGGGCCTGGCCTTTCGGCACGACGGGATAGTAGAATCCCGTGACGAATACGCCCTCGTCCTGCAGCCTGGCGGCGAAGTCCTGCGACAGCTTGGCGTCGTAGAGCATCACGGCGCAGATGGCCGACTGGGTGGGTTTGATGTCGAAGCCTGCGGCCATCATCCCCTCGCGGAAGTGCTCGACGTTGGCGACCAGCCGGTCGTGCAGTTCATTGCTCTCGGCGAGCATCCGGAACATTTCGATCCCGGCACCTACGACAGCGGGGGGCAGCGAGTTGGAGAAGAGGTAGGGGCGCGAACGCTGGCGCAGCATGTCGATGATCTCCCTGCGGCCGGTGGTGAAGCCGCCTACGGCACCGCCGAAGGCCTTGCCCAGCGTGCCGGTCAGGATGTCGACCTGGCCGCGCCGGTCGTAGAGTTCCGTGATGCCGCGGCCGGTTTTGCCCAGCACGCCTGCCGAGTGGCACTCGTCGACCATGACCAGGGCGTCGTATTTCTCGGCCAGGGCGCATATTTTGTCGAGCGGGGCGGCATTGCCGTCCATCGAGAACACGCCGTCGGTGCAGATGATGCGGAAACGCTGTGCCTGCGCCTTCTTGAGACACTCCTCCAGGTCGGCCATGTCGGCATTGGCGTAACGGTAACGTACGGCTTTGCAGAGACGCACGCCGTCGATGATCGAGGCGTGGTTCAGGGCGTCGGAGATGATGGCGTCCTGCTCGCCGAAGAGCGGTTCGAAGACACCCCCGTTGGCATCGAAACAGGCGGCGTAGAGAATCGTGTCCTCCGTGCCGAAATAGTCGGCAATGGCCTTTTCGAGCTCCTTGTGGATGTCCTGGCATCCGCAGATGAAGCGCACCGACGACATGCCGTAGCCGCGGCTGTCCATGGCTTTTTTCGCCGCCTCGACCAGGCGCGGGTTGTCCGAAAGCCCAAGGTAGTTGTTGGCGCAGAAGTTTAGCACCTTACGACCTGCAACTTCGATCTCCGCACGTTGCGGCGAAGTAATGACCCGTTCGCTCTTGTAGAGCCCTGCAGCCTTGATTTCAGCAAGTTCTTGCTGCAGGTGTTCTTTGATTTTTCCGTACATATCCGTTAATGTTTTGATGAATTTCCGGTGTGTGAGGTGTCAATCTGTTAGCAAATATACGATTAATTTTTGAAAATAGCCACTGCTCCCGTGCTTTTTTCCATGTCGCGGTTACAATTTGTTAGCTCCGTGGCCGGGACGGACTTTCCCCCGCCCCCGGCTGGCCTTCGGACGATCCCCGGGTTCGGCGTCCCGCCGCATGTCCCGACCGCGGCCGCGGGACAGGCCGGAAGCCCTCCGGGAAAGGATTTTCCGGAGGCGGCCGAGGTTTTCGGGGCTAATTGGCGGACGAGCGTATTTTTTTGATATATTTGTAGTTCGAATAAAAACCGTCAACTTATGAAAAAATCGTGTGTTTTGGTCAGCGGCGGCGCCGGTTATATCGGTTCGCATACCGCCGTGGAATTGATCGGTGCGGGGTACGACGTGGTGATCGTCGACAATCTCTCGAACAGCGACATGGATGCAGTCGAGGGCGTGCGCAGGATCACGGGCGTCGACGTCCCGTTCGAAAAGGCCGACTGCTGCGACCGCGACGCCTTTGCCAGGGTGTTCGAAAAATACGACTTCGATTCGGTAATCCACTTCGCAGCGTCGAAGGCCGTGGGCGAATCGGTGAGCAAACCGTTGGAATATTACCGCAACAACCTCATGTCGTTCATGAACGTCATCGGCCTGATGCGCGAGTACGGGCGGCAGAACATCGTCTTCTCGTCGTCGTGCACCGTCTACGGTGAGGCCGACGTGCTGCCCGTCACGGAGCAGACGCCCCGCAAGCCCGCCACGTCGCCCTACGGCAACACCAAGCAGATGTGCGAGGATATCCTGCGCGACTCGCTGGCCGCCTACGAGGGGCTGAAAGGCATTGCGCTGCGTTATTTCAACCCGATCGGGGCGCACCCGTCGGCGCTGATCGGCGAGCTGCCGCGCGGCGTGCCGCAGAACCTGGTGCCTTACATCACGCAGACTGCCGCAGGCATCCGCGAATGCCTGTCGGTGTTCGGGGACGACTACCCGACGCCCGACGGCTCGAACATCCGCGACTATATCGACGTGGTAGATCTGGCGAAGGCGCATGTGGCGGCGATCCGGCGCATGATCGAGGACAGGAACAAGGCACGGTACGAGGTCTTCAACATCGGCACGGGGCGCGGGGTTTCGGTGCTGGAGCTGGTTCGCAAGTTCGAAGAGGTGAACAATCTGAAACTCAACTATAAGATCGTCGGCCGCCGTGCGGGCGACATCGTGGCCATCTGGGCCGACCCGTCGTATGCCAACAACGAACTGGGCTGGCGGGCCGAGCGCTCGCTCGACGAGACGCTCGCGGCAGCCTGGAAATGGGAGAAGCATATCCGCGGCATCGAATAGCACAATGCACTGCTGCAAACCCGAAAGGGACGGATCCGCACCGGATTCCGTCCCTTTCCCGTAAATACGCTTATGGTTGTTTGTATTTACTTTCTGCGCCGTATGTTGTCGGTGAGCGATTCGACCCTGCAAGGGCCGTCGTACGTTATCCGGGCGGCTGTCGAAGCGTTTATCCGCAGGGTGCCCGAGCACCACACGTCGGCCTTGGCATAGTTCGATACGGTCAGGTCATAGTCGGCGACCCGCAGCTCGGGGGCGCTGAACACAGCTCCGGATGATACCCTTACCGCGGCGCTGGCGACCTGTGCCGACCCTTTCAGGTTGATCTTGCCGTAACTGCCGACTTCCGCCTCGAGCGAATTCCCGCTGAACGTGCCGTTGAACGAGCCGCCGCTGCTGACGGTCAGTTTCGCCTGCCGGCTGTTCACCGTCACTGCGCCGGAGAACTTGGCGTAGCTGTCGACGCTCAGCGTCAGTGCATCCGAGATCAGCGTACTGCTGACACTGGCGCCGCTGCTGATCTTGAGCGTCAGGACGGAAGCTTTGATGTCGTTCGAGAACTTGGCGTAGCTCCCGACTGTGACTTGGCAGTTGTTGCGGCAGTCGACGGGCGCCTGTGCCGACCCGTAGCTCGAAACCCGCAGCTCGCAGTCGTTGCAGCGTACCGAGCCCGAGAATTTGCCGTAGCTCGACACGCTGAGCTGGGCGGTACCCGGGGTGTCGATGTCGGCGATGACCGATCCGTAGCTCGAAACGGAAACCGCGACCGAGGGCCCTTTCAACGGCAGCTTGCAGGTCACCTTGCCGTAGGAGCCGGCCGATATCTGGCGCAGGGCGGCCGATGCGGGAACGACGACCGAAACCGAAATGTTCTCCGTATTGTTGGCGTTGACGCGGAATTTCAGCGTCCCGCCGTCGCGCTCGAGCACCAGGTAGTCGATCACATTGTCGTCGGCCGTCACGCTGATGGTTCGGGCCGTGGGGCTGACCGTGACGTCGAAGAACGCCGCGGCCGAAATGCCCGTGTAGTCGCCCGCCTTGCCCCAGTCCTGCGTCACCATGCGCCCGCTGCCTTTCAGCCGCGTGTTCTGGTTGCGGCGGCGGTCGACGGCGGCACGTTTGATGTTGGTGCCGATTTCGCCCTCCGTGTTGTAGAGGCGGCGGATCTGCTCGGCGGTGAGCACAGCGGCGAATTTGTCCACGTAGTCGCGTTTAACCTGCGCCGTGGCGGCGATGTTCGAGAGCTTGGTTTTGAGTCCCTGCCGTTGAGCGGCCTCGTCCGTTCCCGCATCCGGGGTATTGACGGCCTTGTCGAGCGCCTCGCGGTAGGCTTTGTAGAGCGGTTCGAACTCCTTGCGCTGGCGCGAGGTAAGCCCCAGTTCGCGCACGACCTGCTCGCGGGCGGCCTTGTTCAGCTCTTCGATCGACTGGTTGGCGACGGCGGCCGTTTCGGCGGCGTCGATGGCGGCGCGCGCTTCGGCAATGGCGCGGTCGATCTCGCGGTCGGAGGCGCCGACGGCCCTGCGGGCCTCGGCCATGGCACGGTCGATCTGGCGGTCGGTGGCGTTTACGGCGCGGCGCGCTTCGGACAAGGCCCGGGAGACCTCCCGGTCGGCCGCGTTGCCGGCCGTGTTGACGATAGCCCGGGCTTCGGCCAGAAGCTGTTTCAGTTCGTCACCGGCGGGCGCGGCCTTGCCTGCGAGGGCGAAGAGGAGCGCGCAAAGAAAAGTGAGGAGTTGTTTCATAGCGCATGGATTTTTAAAGTTGCTGGTTGTAGAGTATGTCGTCGTAGTTCTCCGCCGCAGCCTGTTGCAGGGTTTCGGTCGGGGTCGTGGCGAGCATCTGCTCGATGTCCGGCAGCGGGGCCTCGGCGCGGTGGCTGAGGTGTCCGGAGAGGAGGATGCCCGTTGCCAGGAGGGCTGCCGCGACACTCACCCCTGCCGCCAGGTAAAGCCGGCGGGTGCGGGCAGCGGGTGCGGGCCGTGCCGCCGTATTGCGCAGGATGCGTTCGTGCAACGCTTCGAGGCGATGCTCAGGCAGGTCGTAAGGCAGCCGCCTGCCGATATTTCCGAATTCGTGGTTCATAGTTCCCGTGTTAGTTTCTCTTTCAGTTTCTGTACCGCATGGTGGTAATTGACCTTGAGCGTCTCTTCGCGCTGCCCCAGCACGCGGGCGATCTGTCCGTAGGGCATCCGGTCGTAGTAGCGGAGGTTGAAGACCAGCCGTTGCTTGAGCGGCAACTCCAGGATCGCCTGCTGGAAACGTACCAACGTCCGGTCGGCATCCTCGCCGCACTCCTCCGCCACGCGGCTTGCCAGGATGCGGCTTACGTCGTCGAGCGAGGAGAAGAGCCCCGGCCTGCGCCGCCGCAGCATCGTCAGTGCGGTGTTCGTGGCGATGCGGTAGAGCCATGCCCCCAGTTCCCCGGCTCCGCCCCGGAAGGTGCCGATCTTGTCGTAGGCGCGGATGAAGGTTTCCTGTACCACATCCTCGGCATCTTCGTGGACGACGACCAGCCGTCGTGCGTGCCAGTAAAGCGGCCGCAGGTATGTCCCGACCAGACGGTCGAACGCCCCGCGCCGGGTGGCGGGATCGCGTAGCGCCGAGAGTTCTTCTGCGGGTATGTCGCGGGTCGCTTCCATGAGGGTTTGTCTGTAAGACGCGTTAAAGTTGCAAAAGTTAAATCCCAAACCGAAATTTTTTTGCCCGGAAACGAATTTTTTACGGTTGATTTTCGATTCTTGATATTTTACCTTATCTTTGCGATCCGAAACAGGCGGAATTGGGGCGCGGCTTGCGTGGCCGGGCTGAGAACCGCCGGTGGTAACACATTAAAAAACAAACGTATTATGAAAACTATCTCTGTAAAAGCCGTTAAGCGTGATGAGTACGGCAAGAAAGCGGCCAAGGCCGTACGCCGCGAGGGTATGGTACCCTGCGTACTGTCGGGCAACGGCGAGTCGGTTTCCTTCTCGGTAGACCCCCGCGAGATCAAGGCCCTGATCTACACCCCCAACTCCTACATCGTCGAGTTCGATTTCGACGGCAAGAAAGAGCAGGCCGTGCTGCGTGAGGCGCAGTTCCACCCCGTCCGCGAGCAGATCCTCCACCTTGATTTCTATCGCATTGCCGAGGGTAAACCCGTATCCATCGCCATTCCGGTACGCCTGACGGGTAACGCCGAAGGTGTGAAGGTCGGCGGTAAGCTGACGCTGTCGGCCCGCAAGCTCGTCGTGAGCGCGCTGGTCGAGAACCTGCCCGACGAACTGGTCGTGGACGTAACCGAACTGGGTGTCGGCAAGACCATCTTCGTAGGCGACCTGGCATTCGAGAACCTGAAATTCGTCACTCCGGCTTCGACGGCCGTCTGCGCAGTGCGCGTAACCCGTGCATCGCGCGGTGCGGCGGCACAAGCCTAATTGGTAGCGTATGAAATACCTTATTGTTGGGCTGGGAAATATCGGCGCCGAATATGCCGGAACCCGGCACAACATCGGATTCAAAGTGTTGGACGCCCTCGCCGAGGCGTCCAACGCTGTTTTTACGACGGCGCGTTACGGCGATGTGGCCGAGCTGAAGCATAAGGGGCGTACGCTGATCCTGCTGAAGCCCTCGACCTACATGAACCTTTCGGGCAAAGCCGTCCGTTACTGGATGGAGGCCGAGAAGATCGCCCCGGAAAATCTGCTGGTCGTATCGGACGACATCGCGCTGCCGTTCGGCACGCTGCGTATGCGTCCCCGGGGCAGTGCCGGGGGGCATAACGGGCTGAAGAATATCGCCGAACTGCTGGGAACGGAGGACTACGCCCGGATGCGCTTCGGCGTGGGCGGGGATTTCCCCAGGGGCCACCAGGTCGACTATGTGCTGGGGGAGTGGTCGGACAAGGAGCGCAAGGCGCTGCCCGAGCGGCTCAAGGTGTTCGGCGACGCGATCCTTTCGTTCACGACGATCGGGCTGGAACGCACGATGAATTTTTTCAACAAGAAATAGGCGAATAGTTGAAAAGAGCCGATAGGCTCGAAATAAAAACGGACGGATATCGTGCTTGCATGATGATCCGTCCGTTTTGGCGTTTTATCCCGTGGGGATTTTCAACTGTTTGCCGATCCTGCCATCGAAAACCACGCCGCAGGTTATGGGTGCCGCGGATGCGCGCAAATTCCGACCGGACGGTTCGGGGCTTCTTGCCTGCACGCAAGGCCGCGAGAACGAGGCTGCTGCGGACGCCGCCGCGAAGGTCGGGAGTTCGTATGGGGAGGCGCAGGACATGCTGGCCTACTCGTCCCCGTCGTAGTAGATTTCGTCCATCAGCCCGTCCAGTTCGCGGCGCTCCTTTTTGGTCGGGCGTCCCGTACCGCGGTCGCGGAAGACGAAGATAGTTTCGCGCGGGATGCTGAGCTTGTCCAGCTCCTCCTGCGGGGTGATGTTGAGGCAGTACAGGGGGACATTCTTGGCCGGCTGGCGGCTCGACACGAAGTCGAGCACCCGGTAGGAGTAGGTCACCTGCATCTTGCGCACGGCGATCACGTCGCCGATCTTCACTTCGCGCGAGGGTTTGGCGGCGGAGCCGTTTACCGTGACTTTGTTGTTGCGGATGGCATCCGCGGCGTCGCTGCGGGTTTTGAACACCCGCACCGCCCAAAGGTATTTGTCGAGTCTTATGTCGTCCATGGCCGTGTTATTTTTCGTAAATGGATTCGCTGCGGGGCGTATCGTGCGACTGTTCGTCGTTCTGGCGGCTGACGCTGAGGATCATGCCCAGCGCGATGGTGGTGAAGATGGTCGACGAGCCGCCGCGCGAGATCAGCGGCAGCGTCTGTCCCGTTTCGGGGATCAGGTTGACGGTCACCATGATATGCAGCAGCGCCTGGCAGGTTATCAGCAGGGCGAGCCCCAGTACCAGCAGCCCCGGGAATGCCGTCCCGCAGCGGCGGAATATCTCGATGCCCCGGAAGAATATCCACAGGTAGAGCATTAGCAAGGCCAGTGCCAGTACGATGCCGTATTCCTCGACGAAGAAGGCGTAGGCGTAGTCGCTTTCGGGATGGATCATCTCGACGCGCATGGCGCTCTGTCCGGCGCCTTCGCCGAAGACCCCGCCGTTGTGGATGGCGATCATCGACCGCTCGGTGTCGGTGAGGTGCTCGATCGGTTTTTCGGTCTGCGAGCGCGTCCAGAGGTGGATCCATGTCGAGACGCGCCCTTCGGCCGTCTCGCTGCGCCCGAGGTTGAGCGTCATGATGAAGACGATGCCGATGCAGGCCAGCCCGATGAGTTTCACCAGTTCGCCCAGGCGGACGCGCCCGATGAGCATCATGACCCACGAGGCCATGAAAACCAGTACGGCCGAGGAGGTGTGGGCCGGGAAGATCACCGCGCACGAGACCACGACGGGCATCAGGATCGGCCATGTCCCCTCGCGCCAGATGCGGCGCTGTTCGCGCGACGAACGCCACGTCCAGAATTTGAGCGACGGGACGATGCGTATTTTGTCGATTTTCGACTGCCGTCCGGCCAGTTGCCGGGCCAGGAACAGTACCGTGGCGACCTTCAGCGCCTCGGAGGGCTGGAACTGGAACGGCCCGAGGGGTATCCAGCGGGCGGCGCCGTTGGTCGTGGCGCCGATGAAATAGACGGCGACGGTGAGTGCGACCGAAAGGAAATAGACGGGGCGGGAGAACAGGTTGTAAATCCGGCAGTTGATCTTCTGCACGGCGACCATGATGATGAGGCTGACGACGAGGATGATGAGTTGCTGGCGCAGGAAATGGGCTGTGGTACGCGCCGTGTGGGCGTCGTAGGCCATCTTGGCCGTCGACGAGTAGACCACCAGCACGGAAATCACCGCCAGCGCCGCGACGATGATCCACAGGACGCGGTCGCCGGTAAAGAGCCGGAACTTGTGTTTTTCGGGGGCTTCGGGGGTTTCGCAGGCGCTCTCCCCGGTATCGGTGCCGCGCACGCCGCGGCGTCGGGGCGCGTCCTGCGCCCCGGTCTTCCCGTCCGCTGCGCGGGGGGATTTTCCGGGCGCTTCCGTCCAGGGCTCCTGCGCCGGCCCTTCGTCCTGCGTGTATTTCCGTTCGCCGAGCTTCATCGTGCTATGCCTTTTCGTTTACCCACGCCTTGAACAGCTCGCCGCGGTTTTCGTAGTTTTTGAAGAGGTCGAAACTCGCGCAGGCGGGCGAGAGCAGCACTGCGTCACCGGGCTGTGCGGCGGCTTTGGCGGCCTCCATCGCGGCGTCGAGCGAGCCGGTGGATACCACATCGGGCACCACACCCGTGAACTCTTCGATCAACTTGGTGTTGTCCGCGCCCATGCAGACGAGCGTATGTACCTTCGTACGGGCGAAAGCCTTCAGCGGTTCGTAGTCGTTGCCTTTGTCCGTGCCCCCGGCGATCCATACCACGGGGCGCGTCATGCTTTCGAGCGCATAGTATACCGAGTCGACATTGGTGGCCTTGGAATCGTTGATCCACAGTACGCCGCCGCTTTCCCGGACGGGTTCGAGACGGTGGCAGACGGGGGCGAAGCCGTAGATCGAGCGGCGGATCGAGGCCGGCGCGACGCCTGCCGCAAGGGTTGCAAGAGCCGCGGCCATGGCGTTATAGGCATTGTGCAGCCCTTTGAGCTGCATCTTGGCCGTGTCGATCTCGACCGAGGCCTTCCCGACGGCCGCCGTGAATTTGCCGTTGCAGAGGAAGGCGTCGCCGGCACCGCTCGCCACGGCATTCTTTGCGGCGAAGGGAAGTTGCTTCATGCGCAGGTCGTACCTGGGAAGCTGCTGCCAGATCACCTCGTCGTCGCCCGAATAGACGAAATAATCGCGCGAGTTCTGGTTCTGCGTGATGCGCATTTTCGAATCGACATAGTTTTGGAAACAGTGTCCGTAGCGGTCGAGGTGGTCGGGCGTGATGTTCATCAGCACGCCGATATGGGCGCGGAATTTATACATGCCGTCCAACTGGAAAGAGCTGAGCTCCAGCACGTACCAGTCGTAGTTGCCCGTGGCCACCGAGTAGGCGAAACTCTCGCCGATGTTGCCGCCCAGGGCGGCGTTCATCCCGGCGTCGCGCATGATCTTGTAGACGAGCGACGTGGTAGTGGTCTTGCCGTTCGAGCCGGTGATGCAGATGCATTTCGACCGGCCCAGGTAACGGCCCGCGAACTCCATTTCCGAAATGACGGGAATGCCTGCCGCACGGATTTTCCGCACTATGGGGGCCGTTTCGGGGATCCCTGGCGACTTGACGACCTCGTGTGCCGCAAGGATGCGTTCCTCGGTGTGGCCGCCTTCCTCGTAGGGAACCTGCCACTCGTCTAGCTTGGCTTTGTAGCGGTCGGCGATCTTCCCCATATCGGAGAGGAATACGTCGAACCCTTTCTTTTTGGCGAGGATCGCGGAGCCGTAACCGCTGATGCCTCCGCCCAGGACTGCTATCTTTTTCATGATTACCGGATCTTTAACGTTACCAGGGTGATGGCGGCCAGCAGCAGCGAGATGATCCAGAAGCGGAGCACGATCTTGGTTTCGAACTGCCCTTTTTTCTGGAAATGATGGTGTACGGGGGCCATCAGCAACAGGCGCTGCCCTTCGCCGTATTTGCGTTTGGTGTATTTGAAGTAGCCGACCTGCATCATCACCGAGAAACTCTCGACCAGGAACACGCCGCACAGCAGCGGCAGCAGCAGTTCTTTGCGGATGCAGAGGGCGAAGACGGCGATGATGCCGCCGATCGACAGGGAGCCGGTGTCCCCCATGAAGATCTGCGCTGGGAAGGAGTTGTACCACAGGAAGCCGACCAGCGCGCCCGCGAAGGCCGCCGCGAAGACGACCAGCTCTCCGCTGTCGGGGATATACATGATGTTGAGGTAGTCGGCGTAGACGATATGTCCCGAGAGGTAAGCCAGCACGCCGAGTACGGCCACGATCGGGACGGAGACGCCCGTGGCCAGCCCGTCGAGGCCGTCGGTGAGGTTGGCGCCGTTCGAGACGGCCGTGACGACGAAGATCGCCACCAGCACGTAGAGCAGCCAGGTCGTGGCGCTGTCCTCGCCCGTGAGCCATCCGTAGTCGAATTCGTTGTTCTTGACGAAGGGGATGGTGGTTTTGGTGGTCTTGGTGCTTTCCGAGCTCAGGACGACGTTCCGCTGCACGCTTTCGATCACCGATCCGTCGGGGTTCAGATAGACGGTCTGCACGGGCTGCGTGACCTTCTCGCGGACGATGATCTGGGGCGAAAGCCACATCGTCGTGCCGACGATGATGCCCAGCCCGACCTGGCCCACGATCTTGAAGCGGCCCTTGAGCCCCTCCTTGTTGTGGCGGAAGACCTTGATGTAGTCGTCCAGCCCGCCGATCAGCCCTAGCCAGACGGTTGAGACGATCATCAGCTGGATGTAGATGTTGTCGAGCCGCCCGAAGAGCAGGATCGGGACGAGGATCGCCAGCAGGATGATGACGCCGCCCATCGTGGGGGTGCCGCGTTTCTGGAGCTGTCCCTCGAGCCCGAGGTCGCGGATGTCCTCGCCGATCTGCTTGCGGCGCAGGAAGTCGATGATCTTGCGGCCGAAGATGATGACGATCAGCAGCGCGAGGATGATGGCCGCCGCCGCGCGGAACGAAATATACTGGAACATACCCGAGCCCGGGATGTCGTAATATTCGCCTAAATACTTGAAAATGTGATAGAACATGTCGTATGTCGGGTTTTTAGTTTCTGAGTGTGCCGAAGGCTTTGCCGACCTCCTCCTTGTCGTCGAAGTGGTGTTTTACGTCGCCGATGATCTGATAGGTTTCGTGCCCTTTGCCCGCGATGAGCAGGATGTCGCCCGGCCGGGAGAGCATTGCGGCGGTGCGGATGGCCTCGGCACGGTCGACGATGCGCAGGAACCGGGCGCCGGGGTCGAGGCCGGCGGCCATCTCGTCGAGGATCGCCCCGGGCGACTCGTGGCGCGGGTTGTCCGAGGTGAAGATGGCCGTATCGGCGTATTTCACCGCGATCTGCGCCATCTCGGGCCGTTTGGTGCGGTCGCGGTCGCCGCCGCAGCCGCAGACGACGATCAATTGTTGCGTCGGGGTGCGGATCTCCTGGATGGTCTGGATGACGTTTTCCAGTGCGTCGGGCGTATGCGCATAGTCGACGATGGCCGTGGTTCCATTCTCCGCCCGCACGAATTCGAAGCGCCCGCTCACGGCATGGAGCATGCTCATCGCGCGCAGCACTTCGGCGCGGTCGAGTCCCAGCAGCACCGCGGCGCCGTAGACGGCCAGCAGGTTATAGGCGTTGAAGCGTCCTACGAGCCCAACCCATACTTCCTGTCCGTCGATGCGCAGCAGCATGCCGTCGACGTGCATCTCGACGATCTTGCAGCGGAAATCGGCCATCGTGCGCAGCGAATAGGTGTGTATCCCGGCTGCGGTGTTTTGCACCATGACGCGGCCGTTCTTGTCGTCGGCGTTCGTCAGGGCGAAGGCATCCTTGGCGAGGGAGTCGAAGAAGAGTTTTTTGGCGCGGATGTATTCGGCGAAGGTCTTGTGGTAGTCGAGGTGGTCGTGGGTGATGTTCGAGAAGATGCCGCCTGCGAAATGCAGCCCCCGCGTGCGTTGCTGCACGATGGCATGCGACGAACACTCCATGAAGCAGTATTCGCACCCTTCGTCGGCCATCTCGCGCATCATGGCGTTCAGCCGCACGGGGTCGGGCGTGGTGTGGGTCGCCTCGACGATGCGTTCGCCGACCTTGTAGACGACCGTCGAGACCAGCCCGGCCTTGTAGCCCAGTGCCCGCACCAGGTCGTAGAGCAATGTTGCGGTCGTGGTCTTGCCGTTGGTGCCGGTGATGCCCACGAGTTTTAGTTCGCGGCTCGGGTGGCCGTAGAAGGCTGCGGCCATGTCGGCCAGCGCTCCTGCGGCGTCGGGGACGACGACGTAGGCCACCCCGTGGGCCGTTTCGGCAGGCAACTGCTCGCAGACGACGGCCGAGGCGCCTTTTGCGACGGCGTCGGGGATGAAGTCGTGCCCGTCGGACTGCGTGCCGCGGGTGGCGAAAAAACAGTTGCCCCGCGTCACGGCCCGCGAATCGTAGGCCAGGGCGGCCACCGTCGTGGAACCGTCGCCGTGCAGCGCCGTGACGGGCGTATCTTTGAGTAGGTCTTTCAGTGTTTTCATCTTATTTCAGTGTTATGCCGACCGTCGAGCCAGGCGTGATGCGCGCTCCGGCGGGGATACTTTGCTGTGTTACGGCGCCCACGCCCGAAAAACGGACTTTCAGCCCGCGGCTTTCGAGAACGAACAGCGCATCCTTGAGCCCCATGCCGCGCACGTCGGGCATCGTCCCTGTTTCGGGCGGGAGGCTCGTGATGATTACGTTCGAGAGGCTGTCGACCCGGGCGCGCCCCCAGCCCGTACGCTGGTCGAACGAGGCGCGGGGCGAGAACTTGTCGGCCACGCGGCGGATCTGGGCGATGTCGCCGCCCTTGACGTGCCCCGGGTAGCAGCGGTCGCCATGCCGCTCCACGCGGCCGTACCAGTCGCGGTTGCGGTTGTAAATGTAATCGACCATCCGTTTGACCACGGGGCCCGCCAGCGGCCCGCCGTAGTAGGCTTTGCCCGGTTGCGCCCGGGTTTCGATGGTCGTCAGCACCGTATAGCGGGGATTGTCGGCCGGGAAATAGGCGACCATCGAACCGAGGTAGTAGCGCCCCTCGCGGCTGCGGGCGTCGGTGATCTGCGCCGTGCCGGTCTTGGCAGCCACGCGCAGGCGCGTGGAGTCCTTGAAATAGAGGCTTGCGGTACCTTGCGTGCAGACCAGTTCGAGGCAGCGTTGCACTTCGCGCAACGCCGCGCGCGAGCAGATCGACGAGGCGATGGTCTGCGTCTCGAACCGCTCCTCGACGCGGTCACCGCGCCGCAGTTCGCGGATCAGCACGGGCGAGATCATCTTCCCGCCGTTGGCGATGGCGTTGTAGAACGTGATCATCTGGATCGGCGCCAGCCGCACGCGGTAGCCGTAGCTCATCTTGACGAGCATGACGCCCGGGTCGGGTACTTTCCAGTCGGCGGTGATCGACGGGGCGCGTTCGCCGAGCCGTTCCAGCCCGACGGTCTTGCCCAGGTGGAGTTTTTCGTGCAGGAAGTCGCTGTATTCCTGTTTTTTGCCCGTGATGCCGTAGCGATCCCAGATCGCCTTGGCGAAATAGACGTTCGACGACGAGGCTACGGCGCGGCGGAAGCCGATGACGTGGTCGCCCCGGTGCGAGTCGCGGATATTCCTGGCCGGGCCGACCGTCACGGGGTCGCCGTTGTGCGTGTCGTAGGTCGTCTCGGGCGACATGCCGGCGTCATCGAGCAGCGTGAGCATCGTCGCCAGCTTGAAGGTCGATCCGGGCTCCATGCTGCGTCCCAGCGCGTAGTTCTCCCTTTCGTAATAGCTGCCGCCCGAGGATCCCGCGCGGCCCAGGTTGGCCATGGCGAGTATCTCGCCGGTCTCCACCTCCATGACGATGGTCGTGCCCCAGATGGCGTTCTGGGCTTCCAACTGGCGCCGCAGCGCCTTGTCGGCCACGTCCTGCAGGTCGAGGTCGAGTGTCGTCACGATGTCGTACCCGTCCACCGGGTCTTCATGCCCGGCTCCCGCCACGCGGCCGTAGAAGCCCCGGGCGATGCGCTGCCGCAGCGCCTTGCCGTCCTGTCCCGCGAGTTCCTCACGGTAGGCCTCCTCGATGCCGTAATTGCCCTTGTCGCCCGTGAGCCCGATCGTACGGCGCGCCAGTTCGCCCTGCGGGTAGATGCGCTGGTCGCGTTCGACGAGGCGGTAGACCATGCCCATGTTCCAGTTCAGCATCGGGTAACGCCGCAGGGTCTCCCATTCGGCATAGTCCACCTCGCGGGGGAAGATGTTGACGGGTGTGTGGTCGCGGATCGTGTCGTAGATTTTCCGGGTGACGTACTCTTCGCCCCGCAGGCGATCCATCATGCGCGACAGCCACCCTTCGGAGCGCAGGTAGGAGGTGTCGCGGCCGTTGACCAGCCGGTAGCGGCGGGCGTGCTCCTCGCGGAAGCGGCGGGCGTATTCCGAGGCGGGTTTGTCCTTGAAGAAGGCGGAGAGCAGCTTGGCGAGCGAGTCGCTCTGTTCGCGGAAGGTCTTGAGCGAATCCAGGCCGGGCGAGGCAAAGTCGAAGGCTGCCTGGTAGCGGAAGATCGAGGTCGCCAGCGGTGCCCCGTTGCGCGCGAGGATGCTGCCCCGCTGGGCCGGGATGGTCTCTTCGGTGAAGATGCGGCTGGCGAGCCGGTCGGCGTTGTAGGCCACTTCGGCGCTGAAAAGCTGTACCCAGACCAGGCGTGCGAACACGGTGAGCCCCGCGAGTATGAACAGCACGTAAAGCAGCCGTACCCGCAGCAGAATGTCGCTTTTGATCTTCGAACGCTCCTGTTTCATCGCCGTTTAGTTTTCGATGATCTCGCCCGGGGCGGAGGGGTCGCCCAGGTCGATGCCGCGTTCGCGCAGCCGCTCGACGATGGCCGAGTGGGTCGTACGGCTGTAACGCTGCTCCTGCAGGCGGATCGACCGTTCGCGCAGGATCTGGACTTCGCGTTCGAGGCGCGTGTATTTCATGTCGAGGTGCAGCGCCGTGAACATGACGGCAATGCTCAGGAAGAACATGCCCGCGATCGAGAGCATGTAGGGGTAATATTTCGATATGCCTTCGCGTACGAGGATCGTGCCCGAGAAAAGCTGCCAGAAGGTGCTGGCCCTGCGGCGGCGCTCCCTGCGTTCGCGCTCCTCGGCTTCGGCCTTTTCTGCTGCCTCGCGTTCCAGGTCGGCGCGGATCTCCTCCTCGGCCTCGCCCCGTTCGATGCGCAGTACCTCGCGCCGCACGCGGCGGGCGAATTCCGCTTCCTGTGCGCGCTGCGCCTCCTCTTCGGGGGTTATGGGGTCGAATTCGTGGTCGGGATACATGGCCGGGTCATCGTTTTACGGCGGCGCGCAGCTTCGCCGAGCGCGACCGGGGGTTGCGTTCCAGTTCTTCGTCCGAGGGGACGACCGCCTTGCGCGTGAGGATTTCGAATGGCGTGAGGGCGCGGCCGTAGAAATCCTTTTCCACCGCGCCCGCGAAATTGCCGCTGCGCAGGAAATTCTTTACCAGCCGGTCTTCGAGCGAGTGGTAGGAGATGACGACCAGCCGTCCGCCGGGGCGCAATACCCTGAGGCTCTGTTCGAGCGCCATCTTGAGTGCCTCCATCTCGCCGTTGACCTCGATGCGGAGTGCCTGGAAGAGCTTGGTCAGGAACTTCGACTCGTCTTTCTTCGGCGTGCAGGGACGGACGGCCTCGACCAGCTGCGCCGTGGTTTGAATCGGTGCCGTTTCCCGCGCCCGGACGATGCAGTTGGCGACCTTCCACGGGGTGTCCAGTTCGCCCCAGTCCCCCAGCAGCTGCGTCAGCGTCTGGGCCGGGTAGCTGTTGACGACCTTCGCCGCCGTCAGCCCGCCCCGCTGGTTCATGCGCATGTCCAGCGGCGCCTCGCCCCGGAACGAAAAACCCCGTTCCACGGCGTCGAAATGGTGCGACGAGACTCCCAGGTCGGCCAGTATGCCGTCTGCCTCGGTCACCCCGCGCAGCCTGAGGGCTCCGCGCAGGAACCGGAAATTGCTTTCGACGTAGTGGAACCGTCCGTCGGCGGGGGCGTTGGCGAGCGTGTCGCGATCCTGGTCGAAGGCATAGAGCCGCCCTTCGGGCCCCAGTTCTTCGAGGATACGGCGCGAGTGGCCGCCCCCGCCGAAAGTGAGGTCGACGTAGGTGCCTGCGGGGTCGATGCCGAGCAGACCGACGGACTCTTCCAAAAGCACAGGTGTATGGTACTGAGACATATTCGTTGCCGATGAGGTCGATTTGGGTGTAAAGTTAGGGATTTTTCGAAAAACAATACCTATATTTGCGGATATAATTTTTTGAACATCCCTATGCCCAGAATAGATATCGGAGCGGTACTCGCCGAGAAAGCCCCGCGGTTGGCCCGCTGGGTTCCCGGGTTCGTCCTCCGCTGGCTCCGCCGTACGATCCATGAGCCGGAAATCAATTACATCCTCGAGCATTACTGGAACCTGCCGCCGCAGGAGTTCATCCGCGCCTGTTTCCGCGAATGGCAGGTGACCTATTCGGTCGAAGGGCTCGAAAAACTCGATCCCAAAGGCCGTTACCTCTTCGCCTCGAACCACCCGTTCGGGGGGATGGATGGCATGATGCTGGCCGACAAGCTGATCGACCGCTTCGGCGATGCGCGCGTGGTGGTCAACGACCTGCTGATGCACCTCGAACCCCTCCGCCCGCTGTGGATCCCGGTCAACAAACACGGTTCGCAGAACAGCCTTTACGCCCGCAAGTTCGACGAGGAGTTCTTCGGCGAGCTGCCTATTCTCACCTTCCCCGCCGGGCTGTGCTCGCGCTGCATCGGGGGCGAGGTGACCGACCTGCCGTGGAAGACCAATTTCCTGAAGAAAGCCTATGCCTCGCAGCGCCAGATCGTGCCGGTGTTCGTCGAGGGGCGGTTGTCGAACTTCTTTTACCGCGTCGACCGTATCCGCCGGATGCTGGGCGTGAAATTCAATATCGAGATGCTGTGGTTGTCCGACGAGATGTTTTCGCAGAAGGGCAAGCATTTTCGCATCCTCGTGGGCGACCCCATCCCCGTCGCCGAGCTGCAACGCTACGGCGCCCTCCGCGACCAGGCGGACTACGTACGTAAAAAAGCGTATTTTTTGGAAAATATGCTCCTCCCGGCGGAAAATAACGGGTAAATCGGTATTTTTGTCCCAAGTTATGCAAGCACGAGAAATGGAACCTATCATACCTCCCGTCGACCGGGAATTGCTCCGCGCCGAGCTTACGCCCGAGCGCAAAGCGCGCGACACGAAGAAGGCCGGGAACGAGATCTATATCTTCCCGGCGTCGGAGTGCCCGGCGCTGATGCGTGAAATCGGACGGCTGCGCGAGATCGCGTTCCGCGGCGCCGGCGGCGGTACGGGCCGGGAGGTGGATATCGATGCCGAAGACCTGGCCGAGGACGGGTATTACCAGCTGATCGTCTGGGATCCGGCGGCCGGGGAGATCGTCGGAGGCTACCGTTTCATCATCTGTACGGACGAATATCCCCGCCACCTCTCGACCGAACACTATTTCCGTTTCAGCGACAAGTTTCGTCGCAAGTACCTGCCCCGCACCATCGAGCTGGGACGCTCGTTCGTGCAGCCCTCCTACCAGGCGCGCGGCAACGCCAAGAGCATCTATGCGCTGGATAACCTTTGGGACGGCCTCGGGGCGCTGATCGTGCTGGATCCGAATGCGAAATACCTTTTCGGCAAGGTGACGATGTATACGACCTACAAGGCCGTGGCGCGCAATGCGCTGATCTGGTTCCTGCGCCGCTATTTCCCCGACCGCGAGAACCTCGTGGAGGGTATCCATCCGTTGAAGCTCGACCTCGACGACCCCTATTACGAACAGCTTTTCACGGGGCGTACCTATCAGGAGAACTACCGGATACTGATCCAGAAGATCCGCGAGTTCAACGAGAATATACCGCCGCTGATAAATGCCTATATGAACCTTTCGCCCACGATGCGGGTCTTCGATACGGTGTCGAACCCCGATTTCGGCGGCGTGGAGGAGACGGGCATCCTGGTGACCATACGCGATATTTATCCTGAAAAGCGCGAGCGCTATACCCGCTGGCTGGGTTGGCAGGCCGATCTGAAATACCGGCGGGAGTTATTCCGCGAGCACATCCGCGGGCATTTCGACCGGATCAAGAAGAAAAGAAACGGCTAACTCCTCGTTTTCAATGACAAAGCCGCACGGAGACAACCCGTGCGGCTTAAATTTTACTGTTATTTTCCGCGGGAACGCAGTAAAACGGGATTCGCGGCGTTTATATAGGCAGTATCATAAAACAATTCGCCTTATGAAAAAATTATTCCGGCTCTTCCTTTGCCTGGCGCTGTTTTCGGGCACCGCGGCGTGCAGTGATGACGAAGCATCGCAGAACCTGATCGTAATCAACGGCGGGGAACATTTCCTGTCGCTCGACGGACTGGCCCGCGCAGGCAAGATTTCCGTGCTGGCTCCCGCCCCGTGGCGTGTGACGAAGGCTGCCGGGGATACGTGGTTCAGGCTTTCCGCGACCGAGGGCCCTGCGGGATATTCCGAGGTCGAACTGAGCCTCGACGAGAATCCGGGTGCCGCACGCAGCGCCCAGCTCGCCTTTGCATGCGGGGATGCGATCGTGCCTTTCCGCCTGTCGCAGGGGGCCCTGTCGGCCGGCTACGACTCCCCCGACTATTATTTCTACGTGACGTTCGGGACGATGCCTACCTTGTATGCGGGCATTCACCTGCTCTCGCACGACAAGCCCAGCTACGTATTCTATTCGCGCTCCAGGACGTTCGACCCGGCGGAGTTCCCGGGGCGTGCCGAGGTTACGACCGCCGCAGACCGAACGGCCGATGCCACGCAGGCCGAAATGGAAGCAATGGCGCGCGAAATGAAGCGCCGTATCCTGGAGATCAACAGCGCCGACCCGACGGCCGTCTTCGGCCTCTATGTGGACGACCTCCGCTGCCGGATCGGTTACGACTGGTTCGTGGCGCAGGGGATCGACTCGGCACGGGTCAAGGTGAGTATGCTTTCCGACGGTACGGGAACTTATAACAATTTCTACAACTACTTCGGCGACGCGGCGACGGCCGAACAGAACTGGGATACCTATGCCGCCGAGGTAGAGGCACTCGACTGGAACCACGGCGGACGTTATCCCGAGACCCGTTCACTGCCCGAGTTCGAAAGCTATACGTGGCCCTATTACCTTTCCACCCGCCCCGACTACCGGCTGGTGGTGCAGGACGGTTCGCTGCTGGAAAGTTCCTGTCCGTTCATCACCGAAAAGCTCGGGGAGATGGAGATCGAAAGTATCCAGCCTTACGAGATGCTTTCGGCGTTGCCCGAGTCCGCCCGTAAGCGGTTTTACGACATGGCGGGATTCGATTACGACGAATTCGCGGCCCTGTTCGACGCTTCCCCGAAAAAGAACCTGGTCATCATCGGTACCAGCCACGGGAGCGAGGAGAGCGCACGGCAACAGCGCGACTATGTCGCACGGATCGTGGAGCAGTACGGCGAGGGGTATGACATCTTCTTCAAGCCCCACCCCGCCGATACCTCGTCGGCCGGTTACGAGACCGAGTTCCCGGGGTTAACGCTGCTGCCCGGCCAAATGCCGTTCGAGATATTCGTGTGGGCGCTGATCGACCGCGTGGACATGATCGGCGGCTACCCCTCGACGGTGTTCCTGACGGTGCCCCTCGATAAAGTGCGGTTCATCTTCGCCGCGAATGCCGAGAGCATGGCGCGACCGCTCAACATTCTGTTCCGCGACGCGACGGACGTGGAATGGATGCAATAGGTGCCTTTAGGCAGTATATGGAAAAGCCGGGCTTCCTGCGAAGCCCGGCTTTTTCGTGGCCTTTTCGGAGCGGGTTTACCGCGACGCCGCCAGCGACGACGGGGTGACGCCCTCGGAGTTTTTCGCCCAGTCGCCGCGGGCGCGGAGCACCTGCTCGACAATGTCGCGCACGGCCCCTTCGCCGCCCCGGAACTCCGAGACGTAACGCGAAGCCTCGATCACTTCGGCCGCGGCGTCGGCCGGGCAGACCGGGATGCCCACCTCGCGCATGCACTCCAGATCGGGGATGTCGTCGCCCATGTAGATCGCATGCGCGGGGTCGATGCCCTCGTCGGCGAAATATTCCCGCATGGCCGTGATTTTGTCCATGCAGTCGGTGTAGTAGCGGTTGATACCCAGCATCCGCAGGCGGTTTTCGAGCGTCTTGCCGCGTCCGCCGGTGATGATGCAGACCTTGTAGCCCATCTTGACGGCGTAGCCCAGCGCATAGCCGTCCTTGGCATTGTAGCGGCGGATGAAATCGCCGTCGAGCGTGGGGATGATGCCACCGTCGGTCATCACGCCGTCCACGTCGAAGATAAACGCCTCGGTGCGGGCTATATCTTCTTTGAAATTTCCCATATGTTGTTACTTATTATCGAGTAGATGTTTTCGAGTCGGGGGTCGGCGGCGAGCAGTGCACGGTGGCGTACCATCGTGGGCAGGTCGTTGCGCACGGCGGGGCCTGTCTGCACGTCGGCCGGGGAGGCGGCGTCGAGTGCCTTGGCGGCGGTCTCGGCCAGGAGCGGTTTGAGAACGTCGAAGGGCAGGCCCGCGCTGCGGACGATGCCTTCGCCGACGGCGTACATGTGGTTGACGAAGTTGCAGGCGAAAACCGCCGCGAGGTGCACCTTGGCGCGGCAGGCCGAGTCGGCCCACACCACCGTGTGCGAAAGACGGCGGGCGAAGGCTTCGAGTGCGGGACGCAGGGATTCGTCATCGGTTTCGAGGAAGAGGGGGATTTGCGAAAAATCCACGCTGCGCCCTTTGGTGAAGGTTTGCAACGGATAGAAGACGGCGCGGCGTGCGTGGGCGGGAAGCGCATCGAGCGGCACGCTCCCCGCAGTATGGGCGACGACGGCTCCTGCAGGCAGGGGCAGCGCCGCGGCTACCTCCCCGACGGCCTTGTCGCTTACCGAGATCAGGTATATGTCCGCGTCGGCCAGCCGTGCCGGGTCTGCCGTCCACTGCGTTCCGGCGAGTGCGGCGACAGCCTCCCCCCGTGCGGCGTTGCGGGCGAACAACTGTACCAGTTGCAGGCCGCTTCGGGCGACGGCCTGTGCCAATGCTTCGGCAAGGTTTCCGCTGCCGACGATCACTACGCGTTCCAAAGGTCTCTCCATATCGTTTTACAGTAAATCCACCAGCCGGACGTTGTCCTGCGATTTGCGGGCGGTCTCTTTGAGCGTTTCCAGTTCTTGGTCGATGCGGGTCAGTTCGGCGCTCTGGGTCAGGTCGACGGTCGTTTGCCCCGATTTTTCGACCGCTTCGAGTATGCCGTAAACGGTCATCGACTGGGGGTCGTGCGCCGGGGCGAAGGCCACTTCGCGCTCGCCGTCGCCCGAGGGCACGGCGATCAGTTGTCCGGCCTGCACGAGCTGGTAAAGGATGTCGTTGACGATGCGCGTGGGCAGATCCAGTTGTGCCCGGATCTCGTCGGCCGGGGTGGCGCCGCCCTGGCCGCGGAAGCGCCGCACGACCGTGAGCATCACGGCCAGCAGGATCTTGCGCCGCTGGTCGTAGCTGATGAGCAGCGATTCGCGCTCTTCGCCGAAACGGGCGATGTTCTGGTAGGCGAACGACAATTCGCCGCCGAACAGCAGGATCTGCCACGAGGTCTGGAGCCAGATAAGCAACAGCGGTAGCGCTGCGAAACTGCCGTAGATGGCGTTGTAGGAGGTCATCCACCGCTGGATGTAGAGGTATCCCCACTGGAAAAGCAGGAAAAGCGTGCCGGCGACGATGCCCGCCATCAGGGCGCTCCTGAATTTGACCTTCGTATTGGGGATGATGATATACAGGATGGTGAACATGATCCAGATGATGACCATTGAAGCCAGGTGCGAGAGCAGGGTGAAATACCAGCTGCCGTCGAAGCCCAGCATCTGCTGGGCGAATTTGCCGACGGCATTGGCAACGACCCACAGCACCGGCACGATCATCACCACGGCGATGTAGTCGGTATACTGGCGGGTGAGGCTGCGATCGACCTTGACCTCCCAGATGTTGTTGAAGGCGCTTTCGATCGAGCCGAAGACCCGGATCACCGCCCAGAAGAGCATGACCAGCGCCACGGCGGCCACCACGCCGCCCTGTGTACGGGCGAGCGCCTTTTCGGCGAACGTGACGATGTAGTCTACGATCTCGGGGTTCTGCGGGAAGAGGGCGTAGAGGTTTTCCACCAGCCCGTCGGCCAGCCCGAAGCCCTTGACGACGGCGAAGACTACCGCGACGATCGGTACCAGCGACATCAGCGTGTAGAACGTGAGTGCCGCGCTGCGGACGATGGTGCCGTGTTCGAGCAGGCCCCGCGCCGTGTAGAACAGCAGCCGGTATTGCTGCACGAGCCAGCGGATCACCGGGTTGCGCCATTCGCGGATGTCGCGCCGGAAGATCGTGTCCGTAAAATAGGTGAATATTTCGCTGATTTTCATAAGCCGTTTCCGTTCCCGTAACCCGGAGGCGCCGTGCCGAGGCCGGTGTGCCGTCGGGGCGGACGCTGTCCCAGTCGTGCAAATATAGCTATTCCAGCCGTACAACCCAAAAACCGCTCCCGATTTTCGTGAAGGCCAGCCGTACGTCGTTGCCGGCATGTACGCCCAGCCGCCGTGCCAGCTCCTCCGCGGCGAACGGGAAGTCCCTTTTCATCAACTCCGCGCCGCAGCCTTTGAGCGCGCGTTTCAGCCGCCGAGGGTCGTAGGGCTCGATACGTTCGATTGCGAATACTTTGCCAATTATCCCCTCTGGCCGCTCCGTGGCGAAACCATACCCGTTTTCGCTCCATATGTCGGCTTTGCCGCGCAGGTGCAGCCGTGCCAGCCGCGCTTTCTGCAACGCCACATCGGGTACCACGAGCCACCGGTAACGATCCGGTTCGAACGCCCCCGGGTGCGGGGGTGCGCCGGTTTGGGCGGGCGTTGCGGTGAACGAGCCGCGTCCGAGGGCGGTCGCGGTAATGCCGGGGCCCGTGCCGTCGGCGTAGATGACGACCTCCTTGCATTCGTCGCCCAGCGATACGGCCTCTACGCGGGCGCCGGGGAAGAGCCGCAGCGCCTCGCCGATGTCGAACAGCGGGGAGTTTTTGACGCACAGTCGTCCCGAAGTCCTGCCGATGAGCGGCATCAGGGAGAGTATGTCGGGCGAACAATCCTCGAGCCGTACCAGTTTGCGTCCGTCGCCCGAACGGCGGTCGGGGTCGGCATAGACCCAGTCGAAATGCAGTCCGGGCTGTGCGAGGTATGCTTCGGCGGAGGTGTTGACGACCTCGATGTTCGCGGCGCCGAGCCGCCGGAAGTTCTCCGCGGCGATGCGGGCGAGCGTCTGGTCGCGTTCGAGCGTCACCACGCGGCGGAAACGGCGCGCCAGGAAAAAGGCGTCGGCGCCCAGCCCGCAGGTGAGGTCGAGAACGGCCCCGCCCGCGATCTGCTTGTGGGCGGCGCAGGCTTCGCTCGATGCCTGTTCGAACGCCAGCGGCGGCAGGATGCACTGTGCGGCGGCGTACGAGGGGAGTTTCGCCTCTGCCCGCGCGAGGTACTTGACCTGCGTGGCGACCAGCCGGGCGTGGGGTGTGTTGCGGTCTAAGGCCACCTCCAGCGGGTCGCGGCCGCGGTTGGCGGCGATGGCCCGCTGCACTTCGTCCGTCAGCAGCAGCGTATATTCCCCGGGGGTTATCATGCCGGCAAATGTACGCTTTTTTTCGGCTCGAAAGACCATGCAGCCAGGGTGGTGAGCAGAAAAAACAGGTAGATGCCCGCCGTTGCCCTGCCGCCGAGGGTGTATTCGGCATATCCGCCCGGGAGCGCCGCGGCAGCTCGGGCCAGCGTGTTGAGCAGGCCGGCCGTGCCCGAAAGCACGGCATCGAAGGCCGGGGCGAGCCAGTTTACGGGAAGGATCATCCAGACGGTGCCGCCCAGTACGACGATACTTCCCACGAGGATCGCCACGGGATTGACGAGCAGCCCCGCCAGCGGGACTGTGCCGAAGGTGTGCGATACGAGGGGTGCCGTGGCGATGCCCGCCACGAGGCTGATGACGAGGGCGTCCGTGAGCAGGTTGAGCGCCCGCCGGCGGGTATGGAGCAGTCGGCAGAGCGGCACGCCCCAGGCGAGGATGGCCGCGACGGCGATGAACGAGAGCTGGAAACTGATGTCGCCCAGCCAGGCGGGGTTCCACAGCAGCATCCCGAAGCCGGCGGCCGCCAGTGCGTTGAGTGCGACGTACTCCGACGCCGAGGCCAGTGCGAACTGGAGCATCGTGCACATCACGGCCGCCCGCACGGCGCTGGGCGGGAATCCGGCCGCCGCGACGAACAGCCAGATGCAGACCGTTGCGAGCAGGTTGCGCACCAAGTGCCCGCGGTGCAGCAGCGGCAGCCACCACAGCATGAGGTTGACCAGTGCGAAGACGATGCTCGTGTGCAGTCCCGAGACGGCCAGCAGGTGCGACAGCCCGCTGCGCGAATAGACCGTGCGCAGCTCCTGCGTGATGCCGCTCCGGTCGCCCGTGACCATGGCGCGGCAGACGGCGCCCGCATCGTCCCGCATCCCGATCCGTTGCATCCGCTCGACAGCGTGCAGGTGCAGGGCGCTGCTTCGTCCGGGCAGGCGCTCGATGAGGGTGCGCTCCGACAGCCACAACGTTCCGGCGAACCCCCGGCGTGCCATCAGCCGGCGGTAACTTTCCGCTCCGCCGCGAAACGGCCGCACCGAACCCCGGCAGCGGATTCTCTCGCCGGAGTAGAGGGCCGTAAGGCTGTCGGCATAGAGCATTATGCGGTCACCCGAGGCGTGCCAGGTTCCGTGTGAAGGATCGCGCCACGCTACGGCCGTCGCTTCGGCCGAGGTGTAACGTCCGCGGTCGGAGGGGATACCCTCGACCGTGAGTTCGTAAGTTGTGTATATACCGCGGGGCAGCGTGTGCGCCGTGTCGCGGAGCTGTGAGGCGGCGAACCCGGCGGTGAGCAGCATTACAAATGCGCCGGACTGTGAGCGCAGTAGCAGCGCCAGCGTCCCGGACAGCAAAAAAGCCCCTGCGAGGAACCACAGGGGCAGCGTGAAGCAGTCCGCGGCGAGAATCCCCGCGGCGAACGGTGCGACGGCTTTTACCATCGGCATACGGTCGAGTCGTGCGGACAGGGAGGCGGCTTTCATCTCTGCAAATATAGTAAATTCGGATTGTTTCGTGCGATATTCGGGTGGGTGTCCCGGTTTTTGTTGGCTGCCGGCTTTTTTGCGGATCCACGCAACCCGCCTCCTTTTACCGTTTCCTTTCGTCGCTTGCCGGGCGGGTCAGCCGGATGCGGGCTTGTCGCGGACGAACAGTTCCCACCCCAGTTCCACCTCGCCCATATCGGCCGCGGCGCCGTTTTCCACGCGTGAAATAGCCGCAGCCATGCGTAGCATCGTCGTGCGGTCACGGGTGTCGAGCGGTTGCCTGTCCGGGATTCCGACGGCGTCGGCCACGGTGCGGATGTAGGTTTCGGTGTGGTTTTCCGAAGGCGGCGCCCACCGCGAAATCATGCCCCGGATCGTGTCGAGCCCGTAGCGTATCCGGTAGGTGTCAAGCAGTACGAATATCGCGCGGTAGCCCCATGCAAGGGACTCGAACTGTTTGAACGCCGGGTCGCGCGAGGGGCGCACTTCGCCTTTGTAGCGCACCTTCGACTGGCGGATATTGCCCGGGTTGCAGTTTTGCAGTCCCCTACTCATCGCCCGCCTCCTTTCGGATACGGCGGCGGACATAGCGGCGCAGCCAATGGAACAGCGGTGCATCGGAGAGCTGTGCGGCATTTTCGAGGAACGACCACAGCTCCACGCCGCAGGTGAAGCCCGTGAAGAGCCGGGCCACGTTCAGCTGCATGAAGTCGAGGATACAGCTGTCTATCAGCCAGGCCATGGCGATGGCCGTGACCGTAAGTCCCAGTTTGAGCACCGTGCGCCAGGCCTCGCAGCTTTCGAAATACCAGGTGTGCCCTTTGCGGCGGGCAGCGGCGCGGCTGGCGGCTACGCCCGAGAGGAAGTCGATGCCGATGAACGCCATGGCACATGCCACCAGCGGGCCTATGGGGGCGAACAGGGCGATGAAGCCTGCCGTGAGCCCGCTAACGAGTCTGTATAAGGTTTCCATCGGTCGTGCAGCGTTTGAGGATGTTGTTATCGGGATCGTATTCGGGAAATTCCGCGGCATGTGCTTCGATGTATTCCGCAGCGCGGCGCAGGAGTGTGCGGGCCTGGCGGCGCAGGCTGCGTTGCAGTTCGCGCAGCGACTGGGCATCCGCCGGCTGGTAGGAACCCGATTTGGGGGCTACGGTGCCGCACTGTCCGGTGCGGATGTCGAGCCGCGGCTGTACGGCGATGCGGGTGAAGAGCGCTACCGGGGCTGCGAGGTATTCGGCCGTGAAGCCGGCATGGAGGCCTGCGAGCAGTTTTTCGTGGAATGCCCGTCCGATGACGGGCACGATGTAGCGCTGTTCGGCCGCCGCGATGTCGCCTTCGCCGATGGCTTCCGGCGCAAGGTACTCCCCGTCCGTAAAGGCCGATGCGACGGCTTGTGCAGGGGTGATCAGTGTGTTCATGATTGTCGTGGTTGAAATGAGTGTTCGAGTGCCGCCGGAGGCGGCGAACGGCAAGTTTCGAAAGGCCCAAAGAACCGGCCTTATTCTATGCTTCGTATGTTGTATTTCGTGATCTCCGACAGGAACGCCTGTTGGCGCTCGTCATCGGGGTCGTAATCCAGCCCGTCGGCCTTGCGGGCTTCCCAGACCTTCATGTAGATGGGTTTGGAGCGCGTCGGCGGACGGTTGATGACCTGCAACGACGAGGCGTCTATCCCCAGGATGGACGTGATCGCCTCGCGCACGGGCTCCGTCAGTTCGGCCTGCTCGCCAAGGATGACCGTGTTGAGCGCCACTTCGTACTCGTGCAGGATGCGCTCGGCGCTGAATCCCGAGGCGTAGTCCAGTCCGCTCAGCGTCCGGAACCATGAGTGTGCCACGACGATGTCCGACACGGCCTGTTCGTGCAGCGCCTGCCAGTCGCCTTCGTTCTGCGACGCGATGGGGATGAAGCGTGAATTGTCGCCCTCGCCGCCGTCGCGGATGACGAACATCACCTGCCCGGGGTTGCCTGCGAATTTCTGTTCGGCCAGCCGTACGATGCGCTCGGCTTCGGATTCGTTGTCCACGGTGCTGTCGAGCATCATCACGCCCGAGAGCTGGAACGAGTTGTCGAGCCGCGAGATGTTCCATTTGTCGGTCTTGTAGGCGATGGCCGAGACGTTGAACCCGGCGATATAGGGCGGTACGCCGTAGTGCTCGAACATCGGTTCGTAGTCCTTGTAGTGGATCATGGCCCGCAGCGTGCCGTCCTCCTGCCGTTCGAAGGCCGGGTAGAGGGGCAGCGTCCGTGCCTCGGCGGCGTTGAAGGCCGCCCAGTCGTGGTGCAGGAGGATGTGCGCCGAATCGCGGGCCACACGGCAGCGCGAAGCGTCCTGGTGGTGGAACGCGAGGAACGAGTGTTCCGCGTCGGTCACTATTTCGAGGAAGGCGTTGCCGAACAGGGCCTTGTCGAAGGCCAGCTTGTTGAGCACCTGCCGCAGGCTCTCCCCGTCGCTGTTCACACGTCGGATGAAGGCTGCGAGCAGGGGTTCATGCCCCTCGTCGCAGGAGAACCCCTTGCCCGAGATGTAGTCGGCCTTGTCGTTGATGATGCGGCGGTGCGTGACCGAACGCCGGGCCATCAGCGCCAGGGCATTGGGAAAGAGATTGTCGTCACCCCAGCGCCAGAACTTGTCGCTTTGGACGCTCCCCGCGCCCGATGTGATATATGGGTCGTCCGCACGGTTGGCGACCGCTACGGCCGGCTTGAATTTCTGTTTTCTGCTCATGCTTCTTGTTCTTTGAGCTCGGCGGCCGGGTCGGTGTCCTCGCTCGTAAGCGTCAGGACGGCCGGCGTGCCGTCGAGGGGTTTGATGCCCGACTCCATGGCGAAGGAGTCCGGGCGCAGGGGTTGCGAGGTGCCGAAGCGTGCCGACCATCCCGCCAGCAGCCGCTCGCCCGAGGCCATCGTGACCAGGGCTATGAGCCCTTCGGTCTCGGCCGCACGGCGGAGTGCCGGGGTGAAAGCCTTGCGGAACGCCTCGCGGCCCACGACCAGCGTGAGCGTGTGGCGCACGCGCTGTGGCCCGGCGTCGGTGTCGAGCCGTTCGGCATAGGACGAGCGTTGTTCGGCGAGCGGCAGGGCGGTGAGCTGCGTCGCGTCACGGAAAATCGCTTCGGCGCGCCCGTCCGCCGCCACCGCTGCCCGCAGGAGGTTTCCTGCGGGGGTGACCGTGACGGCTGCGACGCCCCCAGCCGGTTTGCGGGGTGTGGAGGCTGCCATCGTTATGCCGGGTTGTAGGCGTAGGTCATCAGCGTCTCGTCGAGTACGTCGCACCCGGCCATGAAGACGGCACGCTGGCGGTTTTCCATCAGGTCGGGGTTGTACCACATGCGCACTTCGTTGCCGGGGAAATCGGCCGTGTTGACCGCCAGTACCAGGTTGCGGCGGTCGGTCAGCAGGCAGAACGACTTGTGCAGCGACGTGCCGGTGAGGTAGGAGCCCAGACGCACGTCCACGAGCGGTATGCCGTGGTAGGCGAGGCTCGGACGGCCTTCTGTGGTCGCCATGTAGGCGGCATCGGCACTCTTGCCGTCGAGGTATTTCTCGAAAGCGTAGTAGATGTCGGACGTGACGAAGAAGGCGAGCTGCCCGTCGGCCTTCATGTCCTTGACACGCTCGTCGGCGTTCATCCAAAGGTCGTCGAGGACGGCGACTACCTTCCCGGGATCGGAGAAATCCTCAGCCTGGCAGATCGAGTTGTAGAACTTCTCCTGCATGGCTCCGGCCTTCACGGTCTTGAGGAACCCGTCGAAGGTGTTGTAACCCGATGCCGCCGAGGTGTCGCCCACCCACATCGTGGCGCGGATGCTTTCGGCGACGGCCTGTTTGAAGAGTGCCGTCTCGGCCTGTTCGAGTTCGGTGCCCGTCAGGTCGTCCATGTTGACGTCGGCGCGTGCGGCGATCTTTTCATAGACCAGCGAGAAATAGTCGGCGGCCGAAAATCCCAGTTCGGCCTTCACGCGTCCCAGGCTGATGGTCTTTTGCAGCTTGGTCGCTGCGTTGCCGCCCGTCCATCCGGCGGCGGAGTATTTCTGGAGGACGTTGCGCTGTCCGTCCCAGAGCTGGATGGTCGTGGGTACGGGCATGTTATAGAGTACCCGCACGCCCAGTTCGCGGGCGGAGTCGCCGCTCAGGATCGGGCGGAAAAAGATGGTTTCGAGGTCGGAACCGGTGTACTGTTTTGCACTTTCTAAGAAACTCATGGCTGATTTGTTTTTGGTGTTGGGTTATGTCGTGTGTGAATGTCAGATGCCTTTGAAGCGTTTGACGTCTTCGGCGTAGGCGCGTTGGTTCGCCGTCCGCACCGTGTCGCCGTACGACGGGTCTTCGCGCGGTTTGGTGCAGGTGGGCGAGGCGTTCTGCTGCGCTTGCCGTATGGCCGTGGCCGAGCGGCGCAGCAACTCCTGCCGTTCTCCCGCGGTGAGCAGTACATTGCGGTCGGCGGGAAGCTCCTCGCGGCGGTTGAGCCCGATACCTGCGAGCAGCCGCTCCCAGCCGCGGGCGATATTCCCCGCCAGCGAGGGCGCCGTGCGCTCCCCGTTGTCGGTCACCGTGTCGGCGAGCCCTGCTGCGACGGCCTCTTCGGGCGACAGCCAGCGGCCGTTGCCGTTGTTTTCGGCCATCAGCGCCTCGAACTCCCCGGTCGGGCGGCCGGAACGGGCGGCATAGACCGCGGCGATGCGCGTGTCGGTCTGGCGGAGCAGGTCGAGTTTCCCCGCTATTTCTGCAGCGTTTCCTTCGGCGGTACAGATGGCCGTGTGGATCAGGTAGAGGGCGTTGGCCGAGATTTCGCGGCAGCCGGGCGATGCGGCCTGTGCGATGATCGTCGCCGCCGAGGCCGTGTAACCGTAACAGCGGGTGGTGATGTGCGCATCGAGCGAGCATAGTGCGTCGTGGATCAGGAGTGCGTCGTTGACGTCGCCGCCCGTCGAACGGATGTCGACCACGATCTGCGGGGCGTCGATCCCGGCGATGCGCCGCACCGTGTCGCGGAACTTCTCGTAGGTTGCGACGCGCGCTTCGGGCTGGTCGAACTGCCACTCTTCCGGTACGCCGATGGTACCTTCGATCTCGATGCGGCAGACGCCGGCGCTGTTTTTGATTTGGATTTCCGATTTCATGTTTCAGGATTTGTACGTGTTGTAATAGTAGCTGCGCACCTTTTCGTAGGAGCAGCAGAATTCGTCGGCCGTGACGTGCATGGCCTCGCAGCGGGGTGCGCCTTCCTCTGCCAGCCGGTCGATCCGTGCCCGTACGGCCCGCTGTTCGCAGGCCCGTAGGTTGACCAGTCCCAATCCGAACAGCCGTTCGACGGCCTGTTCCCCTTCTAGGCCGCCTATTGCGTCGAGCAACACTTCGGCGAGCCGTTTTTCGTGCCGTGTCATCATCCTTCGCTCAAGCGTGTGAAGGTGCATCTGGCCGATGCCGCCTGCGGGTCGTAGCTTTCTATAGCATGGAGCGTGGCGCGGATTTCCTCGCCCCCGGTGTCGAGCCGGAATACCGAACGCAGGTCGGGCATCCCGGTGCCGGGCGTGAAGAGGCTTTCGAATTCGTGCGGCGCGAGCCGCAGCGAGAGGGTGATGCGCTGGCAGGTGGCTTCCTGTGCTGCCTGACGGTCGTAGCGATGGTGCAGGCCGCGGATGCCGTCGCGGTCTTCGAAACAGAGCGTGAAGCCCTCCGTCGCTGCGTCCCCCGTGAAGTGGAATGCCGCGAGCGGGTATTCCGCCAGCCCCGAAGGATACCCCCAGCGTTCGCCCGCGGGCAGCGGGTGCAGCCCGGCGAAGCGCACGATACGGGGCGTGAAGTTGGTGCCGTCCTCCTGCACGTCATCCCGGTCGCCGACCTGCATGATCTGCGCCGAGGGGGCGTTGGCATAGTGCCCTGCCTCGCTGAGCGTGGGCCGGAAGAGGGGGTTGCGCAATACTTGGTCGCCCTCTCGTGCGGCATAGGAATCGGTGCGGACGCTCCACTCCCCGAAGGGGCTCCCGGCTCCGGCATTGAAACGGTTCACGGCGCCGTCGCCTTCCTGGTAGCCCCATGTGCGGCTTTCGTGTATTTCGGGGGCGATGTCGGCCAGCACCACAGGCTGCGAGAAATCGCTCCTGTCGCGCCAGTCGGCCGTGGTTCCGCTGCCGAAAAATTCGTCGGCGGGTTCGATGCGGACGGTCTTGGTCTCCTCCTCGGTGTGGAACCTCAGGTTGAAGAGGTGTTGCAGCGCTTCGAGCAGTGCCGACTGCCGGATAGGATGCCGGGCGACGTCGGCGAAAGTGATTGCGGAGCCGTAGCCCGGTGCCGACGAGAACCGCGGTCGGAGTGAACACTCCTTGTGGAGCGTGAGCGACATTCCCTCCTCTGCGCCGTAGAAATAAATCCGGTCGAAGAATTTGGGCGATGCGGGGGCGATGCGTTCCGGGGCGGTTCGTACCCGCAGCTCGACGGTCGTCCGTCCCGATTCGGTGACGTATCCGTCGTACAGCGCCCAGTCGCCCGCATAGCGTACCCAGCGGGTGCCGCTGCGGATGAGCAACACGGGGTCGGCGACGGTGCCCGAGGCCGGGGTCGTGACCTGCGCCGTGCGCGCCGAAAACTCCGTCCAGAGAGCCTCTGCCACTCCATCCTTCGTGTAGGCCAGGCGGTACTGCGCCCCGTCGGTGTGGTCGAACACGATAGCCAGGTAACGGTGCCCGGGAGAGATGTCCGGCCGGCGGTCTTCATATCGGTTCGCCAGCGTGAAGGGCATGTCGGCGCCCGTCCCGAGGTAAACCGAGTCGAATCCCCGGAGCCGCTCACGCGTCAGGATACGGTGGTCGGTGGTGTATTTCAGGTAGTATTCGAAGCCCGCACTCACTTCGGTCGTGGGGGTGAAGACGATGCGCCCCTTGTCGAACCCGAAGCAGTTGCCGTTGTTGCAAAGTTCGGGAATCGGCTCCCCGTCGGTGTCAAGCGTCTGCGGCGTAGCCGTTTCGACGATGTTGCCCACGCTGTTGGCCGTTGTGCTCGGGTTGGCCGACACCCGCCCCAGGTGGTTGCCCTGTGCGGTGGCCGGAGCCAGCCTGCGGGCGTAGAAGCCCATCCGCGCAGCAAGCGCCGCCGTGTCGCGCGACGGGTAGGCACCGCTCATGTAAAGCGAGCGGAACTCCGGACTGCTCGTGAAATTGCTTTCGATGCGGTAGCCGGCCTCTGCGAAGATCGTCTCGACGAGCGTCGCCACGTGCAGGAAGGGATGGTAGTCGTCCACCGAGAGGATCCTTTCGGCCGGCAGCAGATCCGACGGGCTGTTTTGTTGCGGGTATTCGTCGCGGCGGATCGGGAAAAACTTTACGGGCGAATCGTCCGTCCAGCTGGCCGAGACGGTCGACGGGAGCAGGCGCGCATGATAATCGATGCCCAGGGCGCTGAACACCCGTCGGGCGGCATTTTTCGCCCAGCGGGCACCGCCTTCGCGAATTTCGATCCGGTACCCTTCGTCCGAAACCTTGAGCAGCCGTACCGTCCCGGCCAGCAACTTCGCCCCTTCGGCCGAGAGCACAGCCCTGTGGAGCGAGGCGTTGAACCGCCCTGAGGTATGCGGGTCGCGGGCGAATCCCAGAAGCGCCTCGTTACGGGGCGTCGCGGGGAGCGTGAACTCCTGCGACCGGCCTTCCCGTGCGGCCTCCACGTCTGCGAGTTCCGCGGCGGCGTAACCCCCGACGGTGATGGGCTCCCCGGCCAGGTCGCAGGGCTTCGAGTCGATCGTCAGTTCCATGGCATCCCGGTTTTACGTTTGGGACGGATTTCGATTTCGAGGCAGGTCACGGCGCCATGCCGGTGCAGGACGCTCTTTTCCGTAACGACGTCGACCGCCGTGTAGCCGTCGTCCTCCGCCAGCCAGACGTCGGGCGAGGAGAGGACTTCGGAAAGCCCTTCGAGGGCCGCCCGGGGTTCGTAGGCCGACACGAGCACCGTTCGCCGTTCGGTACGGGTTCGGGCGACCAGATGCCCTTCGGCTCCGTATGCCCGTTGCCTGATTGTTTCGACGGACTCCGACTTTTCGACCGGGAAGGTGTAATGTTCGATCCCTCCCGCGCTGCTGCGCCAGGCCAGCCGCCGGGCTCCGGTGGGGGCGGAGATGACCGTGTAGGCGACCGAGCCGCAGGCTCCGGCGTCTACGGTCAGTGTTTCGGCTTCGGGGAAGTCGCGCGTGTCGAGCCGGAAAACATGCAATCCTCCCGTGGCCGTGCGGTAGCTTTCGGCGGTCGTGGTCGTCCCCGATTGTGCCGTGACGGTTACCGTGACGGCTTCGTCCGAGAAGAGCGTCAGCTCGTCGCACTCGCCGTGCGAGATCAGGCGGACGAGCGGCATCGAGGTCAGCAGGGCGGGTGCCGTTACGTTTGTCCGGCAGGGGAGGAACGTCCGCAGCGGGGAGTGGCCGGTCGGGGCCGTCCCGGTTGCCTGTGCCGCTTGGGCCTCGATGTAGGCCGTCACGGTACGCCCGTCTGCCATGCGGAATCCCGTGCTTCCGGTCGTCGGGACGAACGCGACGGTGCGCCGCAGGTAGGGGGCGGCATCGAACGAGGCGGACGTGACTCCGGCGAAGCGTTTGGCGCCGATCAGCGTGCCGTTTCCCGCATCCGCGATGCGCAGGTCGAGGGTGGCGGTTTCCGGCGTGGTGACGGTGTAACGGAGTTCCCCGCCGAGCGGGGCGTACTCCGGCGGAATTTGTGTGAATGTCATTTGAATGGATGTTTGGGGTGTTGTTGCGGCGGATTGCAGGAGGGTGTCCGTCGCCGGCTGCAGCGTGCCGGCGTTTCTGTTGCGTGCCCGTAACCCGGGCGGGGTTGCGGCCGTGCGGACGGCGACGGTGCGCCATGCTAAAACCACGTTACGATGCGGGCGGTGGCGGTTTGCGAAATTTCGCCGTGCGGGGTGAGCGAGAACGAGCGCGGGCGGACGGAGAGCCCTTCGACGGCGAGGATGCGTTCGTAGAGCGAGAGCTCCGCGAAGATTTCGAGCATCTGCGTCTCCATTTCGGCCAGTGCCGTGCGCCGCTCCGCAGGGGAGATGCGTGCTCCGGGGCGGAGCAGGTGCAGCGTCATGTCATAGGTCGCCCGTCCGTGAGTACGCCCTTCGACGGCGTGCAGTTCCGGGGGTGCCAGCCATGCCGCGGGGTAATTCCGCACGGTGTGGCCCATGTCGCCCTCCGGCCCGGTGTAGAAGGTGTAACCCCGTTGTGCCGTGAGCTTTTCCGCCGCACCCTCGAGGTGGGTGCGATTCATTGTTGATAAACAGGTTGAAAGGTTGTTGAAAAACGAGAATAACAATTCGTAAACGACTGGCAGTAAGCTATGCCCGGATGTCGATAACTTGTGCACGGTGCACCGTGCGGTGTGAATTGTGTGGCAAATATACGACAGCGCATACCCCCTTGTCAAGAGCTGGAGGCACTTTTTCTAAAATTTGTGGAAAAACTCCCGAATTTTGATTACCTTTGCAACATCGAACCAACAGTTTTATACCCTTATGGATGATGGTCATAGTTCCACGTATAGCGGCCGTGTCGTATCTCAATACGATACCGTTCATCTATGGTATCGAGCACGAAGGTAACCTCCGTGCCGAACTGCTGTTGTCTCCGCCTTCCCTCTGTGCAAAGAATTTCGCCGAACACAAAGCCGACATCGCACTGGTGCCGGCCGCAGCCGTGCCCTCGCTGGCGGATGCGCAGGTAGTGACCGAATACTGCATCGGAGCCGCCGGCTCCGTGCGGACGGTGGTGCTCCTGAGCAATGAGCCGATCGAAAAGGCGCGCCGCGTATTTCTCGATGCTCATTCGCTCACTTCGGTGCAACTGGCCGGCTACCTGCTGGCGAAGCACTGGAAAGTCACCCCCGAATACTATACGCTCGAAGATTATGCGCAGCTGGGGCACGCCCTGCCGGGCGACGCCTTTCTGCTGATCGGCGACAAGGTTTTCGACCACGAAGGACGTTTCGCATACTCGTACGACCTGGCCGCCGAGTGGAAAAAGGCCACGCGGCTGCCTTTTGCGTTTGCCGTCTGGGTTGCCCGCAAGGGTACCGACCCCGACCTCACGGAGGGATTGCAGCATGCGCTGACTTTCGGTATCGAGCACACCTACGAAGCAATTCTCGAACATGGTTTCGACAACAAACCGTACGATGCGTATGCCTACCTTACGCAGAATATCGACTATATTTTCGACAATCAGAAGCATAAAGCGCTGCAAAAGTTCTGGGACTCGGGTATCAAGGTAACCCCGAGGGCCAATCCCGGCTGAAGAGCTTAGCGGATAGGGAATCCGCCTCTCTGCCGGACGGGATTTACGAACTTTAAGAAGGAGAGCGTTTTATGATTACAATTTACCTCAAGCAGTACAACAAGATTATCCGGAATGCCGATACGAAGCTCTTCGACGAGCTGGGTTACGACGACATTCTGTGGATTGACATGCTCCTGCCGACCATTAAGGAGCAGAAGGCCGTCGAGAATTTTATGGAGATCAGCCTCCAGACCAAACAGCAGGTTGAGGAGATCGAGTCCACGTCGAAATATTCGGAGAACGAGAATGCCATCATCTCCAACTCCAACTTCTTCGTGCCGACGGGCGATACGTTCATCGTCGAACCCGTGTCGTTCATCATCTCCAACGAGGGTGTGCTGGTTTCGGTGCGCAGCGCCGAGTTCCGCACCTTCCGTGAAACGGAAAAACGCCTTCAGATGAACTACCGCAGCTATTCGACGGGCTACCACCTTTTCATTTCGCTGCTCGAGGTGCGCATCGATTTCGACGCCGACCTGGTGGAGCTGATCGCCAAGCAGGTCGCGGCGCTCTCGAAGGACATCAACTCCGAGGACTCGATCGACAAGGCCGTTCTGCACCGCATCAGCGCCCTGCAGGAGAGCACGATGTCGCTGCGCGAGAATATCTTCGACCGCCAGCGCGTGTTGTCGGGCATCCTGCGTTCCGAGCGCTTCCCGAACGATATCTACCCCCGCCTGCAGCTGATGATCAAGGACGTCAACTCGCTGATCAACCATGCCGATTTCAGCTTCCAGCGACTGGACTATATCCAGGACGCCGCGCTGGGTCTTATCAACATCGAGCAGAACGAGATCGTCAAAATTTTCTCCGTGGCCGCGGTGATCTTCATGCCCGCGACGCTCATTGCGTCGATCTATGGCATGAACTTCAAATTCATGCCCGAGCTGGACTGGACGCTGACGCTCGGAAACGGCTGGAACATCCCCCTGGGCTATATCTTTGCCATCGGCCTGATGATCTTCTGCTCGGCGCTGACCATCTGGTATTTCAAATACAAAAAGTGGCTGTAATACAACTGGCCGGAGCGCTGTCCTCGTAATCGGGACGGCCGGAGTTCCAGTGGTTTTTTCGGTGGTTTCTTGCGGGAATGCTGCCGGCATTCCATGCTTGGTATTTCATTCCGGCATCCAGTTTCTTCCCTTCCCTCCTCTCGGCTCCGGTTCCCTTTTCCGTTTCCGGAGGCTCGCTTTTTCAGCCCTTTTCGCCCCTTCCGTTTTCCTCCTCGCGCATCCGTTTTCCGGCGCTCCCCGTTCCACGCTTTCCCGCTCGGGTTTTCTCTTCTTTCTTAAGAAAGAAAGAGAATGTGGCCTTTTCCCCGCAAATTTCGTATATTTGCAGGCTATAAGCTGTGTCCATGCTCGAAAAACTTGCAAAACAGACTGCCATCTACGGCATCAGTACCATTGCCGTAAGGTTCCTGAGCTATCTGCTCACGCCTTACTATACCCGCATTTTCGGGCAGGAGACCTATGGTATCGTCACGGATATCTACGCCCTGATCCCGCTGGCGCTCACGCTGCTGACGATGGGCATGGAGTCGAGCTATTTCCGCTTTTCGGCCAAGGCCGAGGAGGCGGGCGGTGATGTGAAGGCCGCCAAACGCAGGCTTTTCGCCACGACATGGGGCGTCACCTCGCTTGCCGCGGCCGTTTTCTTTGTCGTCCTCGCCTTTTTCCGCGACGGGATTTCGCACCTGATGGGCGAGGCTTATGTGGCACACCCCGAATACATCGTCTGGGTAGGGCTCATCATCCTGTTCGACGTCTGGTCATGCATCCCCTTCTCACGGCTGCGCGAGCAGGGACGGGCGTTGCTGTTCGTCGGACTCAAGGCGTTGGGCGTCGTGCTCAATGTCGTCCTGGCCGTGGCATTCGGCCTCGCCGGGCTTTTTTCCACCGGGTTCGGCGTGGGGTGGGTCTTCGTCGCCAACCTTGTCGCCAGTGCCCTGACGTGGCTGGTAATCCTCGCCACCGTCGATCGTACCGTGCCCAAGATCAACTGGGCCCTGCTGGCCGCCGTTTTCGCCTATTCGCTGCCATTGCTCATCGGTGGGCTGGCGGGTACGGCCAACGAGTTCATCGACCGCCAGCTGATCAAATACCTCGTGCCCGAGGGGGCCATGGCGGAGCTGGGGGTTTACGGCGCTATCACCAAGATCGCCGTGGTGATGATGCTTTTCTACCAGATGTACCGCCTTGCCGCCGAGCCGTTCTTCCTCTCGAACTTCAAAAAGTCCGATTTCGTGCAGATGAACGCCGCGGCGCTGAAATACTATGTCATGGCCTCGATGCTGATCTTCCTGGGCATCGCCCTGTTCCGCGACCTGTTCGCGCTGATCGTGGGACGCGATTTCCGCGAAGGGATCTTCATCCTCCCGGTCGTGCTCGGGGCCAACGTGCTGACGGGCGTGTGGCTCAACCTCTCGTTCTGGTATAAACGCGAAGAGAAAACCTCGCTGGCGATCGTCGTTACGGGAGCCGGGCTCGTCGCCATGATGGCCTTCGGTTTCTGGTTCATCCCGCTGTGGGGATACTACGGGGCTGCCTGGGCCCGGCTGGCGAGCGAGTCGGCGATGGTGGGTGTGAGCTGGTGGCTCAACCGCCGGTTTTACCCGACGCCCTACGACTGGCGGCGCATCGGCGAGTATGTGGCCGTGGCGCTTGCGGTCTTTGCGGCCTGCGAAGCAGTAACGGCCTTCGACGGCAATAAATTGATAACCTATGCGTTTAATATAGTGCTGTTTGCGGCTTATGCCGTCTACCTCGTCCGCCGTGAGCGGATCGATGTCGGGGCGATGCTGAGAGCGGCGCTGAAACGGAAATAGACAATGCCGAGACACCTGTATATCCGAACCGTGCTTGCCGGGGCGAGTGTGAACCCTGTGGGGAAATGATATGGCGATGAAACGGAAGGTGAAAGAGAAGGCCGTGGTGCTGGCGATGAGTTTCGTGCTCTTCATGGGAGGTGTATCCGCGCTTTCGATGGATCGCGGCAACGGCCGTACGATTGTCCTGGTATTCGTTGTGCTGGCGCTGCTGGCTATCGCCGCCCGGCAGACGATACGGAGTTTGAAGAAGAAAAAGGAGTAGAAGATATGCGTTTTGCGGATATAACGGGACAGGAAGATCTGAAACGGCATCTGGTGCAGAGTGTCGATGCAGGGCGGGTGAGCCATGCCCAACTCTTCACAGGGCAGGCGGGTGCGGGTGCCCTCGCCCTTGCCGTGGCCTATGTGCAATACCTTTGCTGCCACCATCGCCATGACGGCGATTCGTGCGGCGAGTGTCCCGACTGCAGGCAGATCGCTGCGTTGGCGCACCCCGATCTGCACCTGGTTTTCCCGGTCAACAAGCAGGGGAAGAAATCCGGCGAGGTGATGCGCAGCGATGAATTCCTGCCGCTGTTCCGCGCCGTTTTCGGAGAAAATGGCGGCTATTTCTCGGCGCAGGACTGGTACGAACGCCTCGACCTGGGCAAGACGCTCAAAGGCATGATCGCAGCCCGTGAGGCCGACGAAATCATCCGCAAACTCTCGTTCAAGAGTTTCGAGGCCGACTATAAGACAATGCTGATCTGGCTCCCGGAAGCGATGAACGAGGAGGCGGCTAACAAGATCCTCAAGATCTTGGAGGAGCCTTGGGAAAAGACGCTTTTCCTGCTGGTTTCCGAGCAGCCCGACCGCCTGTTGCCGACGATCCTCTCGCGTACACAGGAGGTCGCCGTGCCGCGCATCGCACCCGACGTTCTGGAGCGTGTGGCCCGCGAGCGGGGGATCGCCGATCCGGTGAAAGCCCGTAACATGGCCCGTCTTGCAGGGGGCGATCTGCTGGAACTGAAACATCTCGTGGCCGGCGAGAGCGATGCCTTGCGGAAAGAGAATTTCGACCTCTTCTGCGGGCTTATGCGGCTAAGCTACAACGACAAGCATCTGGAACTCGTCGCCTGGGCCGAAGATGCCGCACAGCTTTCGCGCGAACAGCAGCATGCTTTTCTGCGGGATGCCGCGCGCCTCTTGCGCGAGAGTTACATGCTCCATGCGGGCATCAATGAAGTCTGCTACCTCTGGGGTGAGGAGCTGGCTTTCTGTACCAAATTCGCCCCTTTTATCGGATCGCAGAACATAGAACCGCTCATCGGCGAGATCGAAAGCGCTTTGGCGCAGATTTCGCAGAATGGCAATCCGACGATCGTATTCACCCATTTTGCCCTTGCGGTGAGCAAAATGATAAAACGACTCTGACTTATGGCACGTGTAGTACTTCTTACCGGCGGCAATACGGGCGACGTGAAACGGACGCTCCAGGCTGCGCAACAACTCATCAACGCCCGCGTGGGCGCCGTGCTGCGTTGTTCGCACCGTTACGAAAGCAAGCCGTGGGGCTTCGATGCCGAACAGCATTTCTCGAACCAGGCGCTTGAGGTCTCCACCGACCTGCAACCGCTCGAGGTGCTTGAGGCCGTGCAGGCCATCGAGCAGGAACTGGGCCGCAACCGCGCGGCCGAAGCGGTCGAGAAAGCCCGTACGGGCGTGGCCTACACCTCGCGGCCGATCGACATCGACATCCTCTTCTACGACGACGAGGTGATCGCAAGCGAGCGGCTCACCGTTCCCCACCCGCTCCTTTCCGAGCGGGAATTCGCCTTGGCCCCGCTGTGCGAAATCATGCGCCAGCGCCGCCACCCGGTCACGGGGCAGACCATGGAGGAGATGTACGAGGCCCTGCGCCCGAATGAAAATTAAAAAAGAGAGAACATTGAAAAGGGGACGAATAATAACGTTGTTCACGGCCGTCGTGCTGTTCGCGGGATGTTTCAAGGAGGTCTCGTACAGGACGGACTATGTGCTCAAGCCGCTTGTGCAGGAGAACTCGGGCGATGTCGCCCAATTGCTTCCCGAGGGGAAGGCGCAGGCTTTTGCCCATGCTGCCGACACGGTCTTTTGGGAGGTCGCTTCTTACGAAGACGCCCTGGCCGGGATCATTACGCGGCGGGACAACCCGACCGAAAAACAGACCGTGCCGCTCGTGACGGCCGAACCCTACCAGCAGGAAGGGATTGCCGGATGGCTCTCGATGCGGATCGACAAACCGTCGGTAATGGTCGTCGCGGTCGATACCGAGCACAGGATTTACGGCTATACCCAGCAGGAGATCGCCGAGAATTTCCCCAAGCTCTACGTTTCCGTCGTCTTCAAGCCGTGGAAGGAGGGGACGGAATACAAGGACGGTAACTGGATTTTCCGCAACCAGTTCTATGTGCCTCCGACCTATCTCGATTGTTACATCGCACCTTCGGTGCAGGCCGAGGAGGACGGCGAAACGACCGAGCCTTCGAAACTCAAGGCCTATGCCTATGCCGTCGATACGACGGCGTGGAGGATCGCCTCATACATCGACGCCGCGGCCGGAGTCATCACCTCGAAGAACGACCCGTCGCAAACCCGTTCCAACCCCAATTTCACTGCCTCGAAAGAGGAGTCGGGCGCTTACGGCATGGAAGTGAGCAGCCCGACGCTGATGGTGGTCGTGGTCGACCAGACCAACGAGGTTTACGCCTATTCGAAACAGGAGGTCGACCTCGACGGCGAGCCCGTGACCTTCCCGATTGTCTTCCGCACATGGCGCCCAGAATACCTCTATGTCGAGGAAGGCTGGCGCGTGGTCAATGAAAAGAACGCCGACCCGGAACAGGAGGGTTCGGATACAACTAAATGATAACGATGGATATCCGCAAAAGACATATCGTCCGCACGCTGCGTGCCGCCGTGCTGCTGCTTTTCGTTTCGGCTTTCCTGAGCCGTTGCGCGAGCATGATGACCCCCACGGGCGGGCCGCGCGATTCGCTGCCCCCGGTCATCGTGAACATGACGCCCGACAACTTTTCGACCAACCGGCCGCTCGTGAACCACGAGAAGATCTACATCGAGTTCGACGAGTTCGTGCAGCTCAAGGATCAGCAAAAGGAGTTCTTCACCTCGCCGCAGATGAAGAAGAAACCGCTCGTTTCGCTGCGCGGACGGGGGGTCGTCATCCAGTTGCGCGATACGCTCGAGGCGAATACGACCTATTCGCTCAACTTCGGCAGTGCCATCCGTGACAACAACGAGGGCAACCCGCTCTACTCGATGCGTTATGTCTTCTCGACGGGGCCCGAGATCGACTCGATGGTTATGTCGGGTTATACGGCCGACAGCTATAAGGCCGACTCCGTGTCGAAGAGCTTCATCTGGTTCTTCCCCGCCGATTCGGTGGAAAACGTCGCCGAATACGACTCGACGATCTTCAAGTACAAGCCGGCTGCCATCGCCCGCGCCGAGAACAACGGTATCTTCATCGCCCAGAACCTCAAGCCGATCGCTTACCGCGTCTATGCCGTCCAGGACAAGAACGACAACCAGATTTATGAACCCGGTTCCGACCAGGTAGGCTTCCTCGAAGGTACCTACAACCCCCGCGAGCAACCCGATTTCGCCATGTGGTACGATTCGATCCGCCAATATGTCGTGGCCGAACCGCAGCTCTACCTGCGCATGTTTACCGACAAGGCGTTCCGGCGCCAGGTGCTTTCGCAGTCCGAACGGCCCCTGCAACACAAGGCGATGCTCTATTTCGCGGCCGCACACCCGCAGATCGAGCGTATCCGTTTCGACAGCATCCCCGAGGATCGGGTCATCTTCGACCCGCAGACCGTCGGGCGCGACACCATCGCCCTGTGGTTCAACATGCCTTCGTCGGCACTCCCCGATACGATCAAGGGCGAGATCACCTATTTCAAGCACGATACGGTCAATGTCCTGCAATCGGTCACCGAGCCCTTGAAGCTGGCCTGGAGGTTCATCGAAACCAAAGAGCAGGAGAAGGAGCGCGAGAAGCTCGAACGCGACCGCCGCAAGGCCGAGGCCGCGGGCGAGGAGTGGGTCGAGCCGAAGAAAGAGAACCCCTTTGCCTACAAACTCCCGCTGTCGGGCGAGGTGAACCCCGAGAACCATCTGACGATGGATTTCGACTATCCGCTTACGAAGCTCGATTCGGCCGCCATGCTCCTCACGCTTACGCATCCCGACAACAGCATCGAGGATATTCCCGTGCGTTTGGTGCGCGATACGGCGCAGTTGCGCCGCTATTATATCCGTGCGCCCTGGAAAACCGGCGGGCAATATACCCTCACCATCCCTGAAGGGGCCATTACCGATGTGGCGGGATTTTCCAACGACTCGATCATCGGCAAGTATACGGTGCTCGACCCCGAGAAGTTCGCCACGGTGAAGATCCATGTCACGGGTAAGGACGATGGTTCGAAGTACATACTCCAGCTGCTCGACGGCAACAACGCCCTCAAACAGGAGAAGCGCGACGTCACTACGGGCGACTGGCAGTTCAATTTCGTCCCGGCCGGTGAAATTAAGTTCCGTGTCATCGAGGACAAGAACGGCAACGGCAAGTGGGACACGGGCAATGTGGTCGAACGCCGCCAGCCCGAACGCGCCGAAATCTATGCCAACGACGAAGGCGAAGACACCTTTGCCACGAAAGCCAACTGGGAGGTCGAGTTCTCGATCGACATGAACACCCTGTTCGCCCCCGTGACGATGGAGTCGCTTTCGCGCACGCTTGAGGAACGTGAGGCCCAGCGCCTGCGCCGCGAGGCCGAGAAACGCGCCAAGGAACCCAAGAAGAAGGGTCACAGCCACGATAACAATCAGAATAATAACCGCATGAACAACAGCATGAACTCCACGGGCGGCATGTTCAATAATTTCCGATAGCGCGATGATGAAGAGACGATTCAAAAACCTGTTGTTGTTCGCGGCTGCCGTATGCTGCTGGCATGGTGCTTCGGCGCAACATACGCTCGGTTTTACGGCCGGTTACGGCATGGCCAGCGCCCGCTTCGACCCCAAACAGGAGATGAAGGGGATGTGGGGTATCTATACCGCCGGCCTTACTTGGCGCTACTATGGTACGCAACGCTTCGTGGGCGGTTTCGGTATCGACCTCGAATTCCTGCAGCAGGGCTTCTCTTTCGCGACCAATGCCTCGCTGGTCGAGGAGCCGAAGGACTTTCGATACTACACGCGCCATATCAATTCGGTCATGTTGCCTATCGTCTGGCAGCCCCATATATATATGCTGCGCCACCGTGTGCGCGTTTACCTCGAAGCTGCGGCTACCTTTTCCTACCAGCTTTCGTCGGATTACGAGGATGAGAGTGCCAAGGCATCGGGAATGGCCGACTGGAAGGGGGATTACAACTACAAGACGGCCCGCGACAGCCGCTGGGGCTACGGGCTTGCGGGCGGCGGCGGTATCGCCTTTCTGATACGCCGCTTCGAGATCAATGTCCGCGCCCGTTATTACTTCGGGCTTTCGGACGTCGTCCGCAACCGCAACAAGTATGCGGACAACGGCATCGACGGTTCCGAAAACCCGTTTTGGACGACGCCTATGCGCTCGCCGCTGGACAACCTCACTATTTCGGTGGGGTTGAGCTACCGCTTCAACAAGGAGGGCTTCTCGACCTGGAAACCGCGTCCCAAACGCGAAAAGAACCGCGAAGTCTTCAAATACGGATTATAAATATTCAAGCCATGGAAACCACACGACAGCAAAAAATCGCCAAACAGATACAGAAGGACGTGGCCGAGATCTTCCAGAAGGAGGGGGCCGGCATCGTCCGCGGGGCGCTCGTCACGGTCACGGCCGTGCGTATCTCGCCCGATTTCGGCTATGCCAAGGTCTACGTCAGCATCTTCCCCTTTGACCGGAGTGCCGCGACGATGAAGGAGATCGAGCATCAGAACTGGTTTATCCGCCGGGCCCTCGGGCAGCGGATCCGCAACCAGGTCAAGAATGTGCCCGAGTTGCAGTTCTTCCTCGACGATTCGCTCGAATACATCGAGCATATCGAAGAAGCGCTCAAGCACGACAAGCCCGAATAGCTCCCGCTTCCCGACGTCATGTTGCCGCAGTTTTTCGCCCGCCGCTACCTTTTCTCGCCCAAATCCCGTTCGGTCGTCAACCTGATCTCGGGACTGAGCGTGGTAGCCGTCGCGATGCCTGTCGCTGCGATGATCATCCTGCTTTCGGTCTTCAACGGTTTCGAAAGCCTCGTGAAGTCGATGTATTCGGCCTTCGACGCCGACCTAACCGTCTCTGCGCGGCTGGGGCAGACTTTTCCTGCCGACGCGATAGACACGGCCGCCGTGGCACGGATTCCCGGGGTCGAAGCGTTTTCGTTCGTCCTCGAACAGAGCGCCCTGCTGGAACATGCCGGACGCCAGGCTACGGCGACGGTGCGGGGTGTCGACGATGCGTATGCCGCGGTGTTTCCGCTCGACAGTGTCGTTTCAGCGGGTGAATACCGGGTGCGCCTGGGGGATATTGAACGACTCGTCATGGGGCAGTCGATGACTTATATGCTGGGCATCCGCTCGCTTGCCGATGCCGATGTCAATGTCTACGCCGTGCGCCGGGGTTCGTTCTCCTCGCTGCTGCCTTTCGACAACTATACGCGGCGGACGGTGCCCCTCGGCGGGGTTTATTCGCTCGACCTGGAGACGGAGCGGACATATGTCCTGGCGTCGCTGCGGCTGGCACAGGAACTTTTCAGCCATCCCGGCCGTGTTTCGGGGCTTGTCGTCCGCCTGCGCGAGGGCGCCGATGCGGAGCAAGTGCGTCAGGCTCTGGCGCGGCTGTCGGGTGACGATTACCGCGTCCGCACGCGCCACGAACTGCGGGCCTCCTTCTACCGGATCATGACCTATGAGAAATGGGGTATTTTCTTCATTTCGCTGCTGGTACTGGTCATCGCGTCGTTCTCGGTCGTCGGGGCGTTGGCGATGCTGATCGTCGACAAGCGGCGCGACATTGTGACCCTGCGTGCGCTGGGAGCCGACACGTCGCTCGTGCGGGCTATTTTCCGCAGCGAAGGGTTGCTCATCTGCGGCCTCGGCGCTGCGTGCGGGGCGTTGCTGGGCGTCGGGCTGAGTCTTTTGCAGCAGCACTTCGGCCTGATCGAAATCCCGGCCGAAACGCTTCTTGCCAAGAGCTATCCCGTCGAATTCCGCCCGGGCGACCTGCTGGCCGTGCTGGTGGCCTTCGGCCTTGTCGCCTATGTTATTTCGAACATTACCGTGCGCAGCATGGTGAAACATAATGCCTGATTATGAAACGCATTTTCCGTATATCGCTCTGCGCGTTCCTGCTGCTTGCAGGCGCCGCCTGTACCCGCCACAAGATTATCCCCGATGAGAAACTGGCGCAGATCTTCCACGACGCCTTCCTCACGAACGCCTATATCGGCGACGTGCGGGTCAATATCGACTCGCTGAACATCTACGAACCGATCTTCGCCCGCTATGGCTATACGACCCGCGATGTCTACTATACGATCGGGAACTTTTCGAAGCGCAAGAGCGCCCGTCTGGGCGACGTCGTCGAGATGGCGATCGATAAACTCGAAGCCGAGGGTAAATTTTACGACCGTGAGGTTGCCGTGCTCGATACGATCGACAACGTGGCCCGCCGTACTTTCACGCGTACGGTCTATGCCGATTCGCTGATCCGCGTGGGGTCGCTGCGCGATACGGCGCGCCTGCGGATCGCCGTCGATGTGCAGCCCGGCGAGTACGAATTGCGGCTCAAATACCTCGTCGACTCGCTCGACCGGAACGAGAAGGGGTTGCGGGGCGTCGTCTGGCTCGAAAACAGGGACGGCGGGCGCAGTAGCGTCTATTCCACGACGCTGCGCCGTAACCGGACGGAGAATTTCACCCGCCGTTTCACGGTCGATACTACCCACCGGCGCCTGCACCTGGATTTCCTGGATTTCCGCGAGAAGCCCCTGCGTCCCTCGGTGACGGTGACCGGCCTCGAAATCGACTACATTCCCACGACGTCCGTTGCCGTCGACAGCCTTTACCGGCAACAACTCGACCTGCGAATCTTTGCCGATGAATTCCTCCGCGCAGCCATCCAGGCGGATAGCCTCTAACCTGCTCTGGACACCGCAGGGTCTGCTCCGCAATCCCCTGGTCGGGGTTGCGGCCGACGGCCGTATCCTCTCCGTCGTGACGTGTCCCGAGCCCGACCGGTGTCCCGGCACCGAGTTCTATGCCGGGGTGCTCGCTCCGGGGCTGGTCAATGCCCACTGCCACCTCGAACTCTCCTATTTGCTGGGGGCGATCCCCGAACGGTGTGGTTTTGCGGGGTTTGCCGGTGCCATGTCGCAGGTGCGGGAGCGCTTCTCCGCCGAACAGCGTGCACAAGCCGTCGAAGCCGCCGATGCCGCCATGTGGCAGGCCGGGATCCAAGCCGTAGGCGATATTTCGAACGGGGATACCGCTTTCGCCGTAAAATCGCGCAGCCGCATCGCCTACCATACTTTCGTCGAGTTTTTCGGTCTGCGCGCCGCGTCGGCCGAGCACCTGCTGCCTCTGCTCCGCCATCCGCAAACTTCGCTGACCCCCCATTCGCTCTATTCGGTGCAGGATGCCCCCTTGCGTGCGATCGCTGCCCGGGGCGATACCCCGCTTTCGATCCATTTCATGGAATCTCCCGGCGAAGCGGCGCTCTTCGAACACCGCGGCCCGCTGTGGGAGTGGTACGCGAAGGCCGGTTTCTCCTGCGATTTCCTGCATTACGGCTCCCCGGCCGAACGTCTCGTGGCCTGCGTGCCGCACGACCGCCGCGTGACCCTGGTGCATGACTGCTGCATAACGCAGCGCGACATAGACATCGTTATGGGCCATTTTACGGCGCCCGTATGGTGGTGCCTGTGCCCCCGTTCAAACCGCTATATCTCCGGCCTCGAACCCCCTGTGGAGCTGTTACGCCGCAATCGCCTCAATATTTGCCTCGGAACCGACTCGCTGGCTTCGAACGACCGGCTTTCGGTTTTCGAAGAAATGCGTATGTTCCCCGGCATCCCGCTTCCCGAACTGCTCGCCTGGGCTGCCGGGGGCGGTGCACAGGCATTGGGTATGGAGGATGCACTCGGCGAAATAGCTCCCGGCCGTCGTTGCGGCCTCACGGTCATTTCAGGGTTGGATTACGGCACGCTGTGCCTGACCCCGGCGTCGCAGATCCGCCGTATTCTCTGACCGGGATACTTTCCCTCCCCGTATGCGTGGTTATCGTACGGATGCTTGCCGCCGGTAGATGAAAACAAAAAGGAGCTTCCCCCGTCGGGAAGCTCCTCGTATTTTGAGGCCGGATGCCTATTTACCCAGTGCGTTGCAGAGTTTCTGGTTGATCTTGCGGATACGTTCCGGCTCGACCTTCATCTCCTTGCGGTCGTAGGTCATCAGTCCGTTGACCTCCATTTCGACGTCGGTGGTCTGCGTGTATACGCCTGCCGAAAATCCGCGGCCGATCAGCTTGTAGAGCATTTCCGCATACTTTTCGTATTCGTCCGTCACCTCCTTGGGCGAGTTGAGGCGGATATAGCCCCAGTTGCGGTCGGGTTCCCAGAGGTGCCCCTTCATCACGAAGCCGATGCCGCCGTACTCACCCAGCACCGTTGCGCGGTTGGTATCGAGCAGCGTCAGGCGCGGGTTGGGGTAGTGGTGCGTGTCGAGGATGTCGCCCGTAAGGTAATGGTTGCCGCCGCTGGCGGGGTTGACCAGGCGCGAAGGATCGTAAGCCTTCGTCCACTCTACGATTTCCTGGGTCTTGAACTGTCCCCAGCACTCGTTGAAGGGAACCCATACGCCGATCGAGGGGGACGAGTAGAGGTAGTCGATGATCTCTTTCCACTCCTTGCGGAAGTTGGCCTCCGATTCTGCCGACCGGTGCTTCTCCTCGCCCGTGAAATAGTTGTGCATCTGCCACTGCGGGCCGCGGTCGCCGCTGGGCATGTCCTGCCATACGATCATGCCGAGTTTGTCGCAGTGGTAGTACCAGCGTGCGGGCTCGACCTTTACGTGTTTGCGTATCATGTTGTAACCCAGATCCTTGGTCTTGATGACGTCGAATGCCAGCGCCTCGTCCGAGGGGGCTGTATAGAGGCCGTCGGGCCACCAGCCCTGATCCAGCGGGCCGAACTGGAATACCGGCTCGTTGTTCAGCTCCAGGCGGACGATGTCGTCGGCATCGCGGCCGATCGAGAATTTACGCATGGCCGTGTAACTTTCCACTTCGTCTATTTTCTTGCCGTTGCGTACCAGGCTTACCTTCATGTCGTAGAGGAACGGTGACTCGGGGCTCCAGAGTTTGGGCTCGGCGACGGACAGTTCCACGGCGGCGCCGTTGAGCGAGCTGCCCTTGGCGACCTGCGTGTCGCCGTCGAAAAGCGCCACTTCGATGCGGTCTTCGGGCTGTGCGCCGCAAACAGGAACCTCGATGCGGAACGACTTGCGGTCGAGGTCGGGCGTTGTCTTCACCTGCTTGATATATTGCTGGGGCACTGCTTCGAGCCATACCGTCTGCCAGATGCCGCTCACGGGGGTGTACCAGATGCCCTCGGGGCGGTTCACCTGCTTGCCGCGCGGCTGGTAGCCGTCGTCGGTCGGATCCCATACGCGAACCCGGATGTCGTTGGCACCCTTTTTCAGGGCCGACGTGATGTCGAACTCGAACGGCGTATAGCCGCCCGTGTGGCTGCCTACGCTGACGCCGTTCACCCAGACGTCGGCTTTCCAGTCTACGGCGCCGAAGTGCAGCAGCACGCGCTTGCCGTTCCATTTCGCGGGTACCGTGAAGCTGTGGTTGTACCAGAGTTCGTTATCCTTACCCAGGCTTTTCCCTACGCCCGAGAGGCTCGACTCCACGGCGAACGGCACGAGGATCTGTCCCTGGAATTTGTCGGGGGTCTGTCCTATGGGCAGGATCGCATAGTCCCACAGGCCGTTGAGGTTTTGCCAGTCGCCGCGTACCATCTGAGGACGCGGGTATTCGGGCAATACGTTCTGCGGATCGAGCTTTTCGCCCCACTGGGTACGGATACGGTCGCCCGCGGGTTGCCATTGCGCTACGCCGGCAAGGGTCGTCACCAGGGCGGCAGCGGTCAGGAGAATGTTTTTCTTCATACTTCGGGTTATTATTAGGTTAAAATTGTATTTCAAATCCGTACAAAATTAAGCCATCTTATCCGGAAAACAGTCCGCATATATGCACAAAAAGTATATTTATGCTTGGAAATGCGGTTTGAACTGCATTTTTACGGACTTTTCATGCGGGGCACATTTCTTCGTCCTCGGGGCCCCGGCTCCCCTATATCCCGAGGTGCTCTTCGAGCGTATGGCGCAGGTGGTCGCTGTCGAGGTGCGTATAGATTTCGGTGGTGAGGATGCTTTCGTGTCCGAGCATCTCCTGTACCTGCCGGATACTGGCGCCCCCTTCGAGCAGGTGCGTGGCGAACGAGTGCCGGAACGTATGCGGGCTGATGTGTTTGTCGATGCCGGCGCGTTGGGCGGCCTGTTTCAGGATCGTGAAGACCATCACGCGCGTAAGCTGCCCGCCCCGGTTGTTGAGGAATACGACCTCTTCGCCCGAACGTGCGCTGCGGCGCTCTTCGAGATAGCGCTGTATCTTGTCGCGTGCGACGGTGCTGATCGGCACCAGCCGCTGCTTGTCGCCCTTGCCGATGACGCGGATGTAGCCCTCCCCGAAAAAGAGGTCGGAAAGCCGTAGCGAGGTGAGCTCCGAGACGCGAAGCCCGCACGAATAGAGCACTTCGAGCATGGCGCTGTCGCGTATGCCCTTGGTCGTGCGCGTGTCCACGGTGGCGATGATGCGGTCGATCTCTGCGGTGGTGAGGACGTCGGGCAGGTGCCTCCCGAATTTCGGCGTGTCGACGAATTCGGCGGGCGACGCCTCGATCTGGTCGCTTATGAGCAGGAAATTGAAGAAGCTGCGGATGCCGCACAGGCAGCGGGCCTGTGAGGTTTTTTCGCGGCCGCGCTCGAAAAGCCAGCCCATGTAGCGTTCGATCATCGTCCGCTCGACCTTGCGGGGCGTCACGTCGTATTGGCGCAGGATGAAATGGGCGAATTGGCGCAGGTCGCGCATATACGATTCGACGGTATTCTCCGAGAGGCGTTTTTCGAGTTTGATATAAGTACGGTAACGACGTCCCGTCTCTTCCCACTTTTTCGTGTTTTCTGCCATCCTTTTCCTGCCTTATTTCCGAGATTATCGTTAACTTTGTACGGGCGAAGATACGTAAATTTTACATAATATGAACTATATATCCTTGAATATTGCCTTTTCGGACGACCTGCAGGCCGAGATCCTGACCGCCGAGCTGGCCGACTATCCCTTCGAGAGTTTCGAGGCCGATGCGGGGACGCTCAAGGCCTATATCCCTCAGGATCAGCTGGCTGACTGTAAGGGCGAGGTCGATGCCTTGCTGGCGCATTACGGCGTGCAGGGACGCTATATCGCCATCGAGACGCAGAACTGGAACGCCGTCTGGGAGAGCAATTTCCCGCCTGTGGACGTCGAAGGGCGCCTGCTGATTCGGGCACCGTTCCATGAGCCTGCCCCCGCAGGGGTGATGGAGGTGGTCGTCATGCCCAAGATGTCGTTCGGCACGGGGCACCACGCGACCACCTGGCTCGTGTCGCGTGCCGTGCTCGACCTGGGTGTCGCAGGCCGCCGCGGGCTCGATATGGGCAGCGGTACGGGTGTGCTGTCGATCGTCGCCGCCAAATGCGGTGCCGCCCATGTCGATGCGGTCGACATCGACGACTGGGCCGACGCCAACTGCCGCGAGAACATCGCTTCGAACGGCGTCGCCGATCGCATCGAACCGATGCTGGGCGACGTGCGCCGCATCGCCGGACGGCATTACGGCTTTATTCTGGCCAATATCAACCGCAATATCCTCACGGCCGACATGCCGGCCTATGCCGCAGCGCTGGAGCCGGGCGGCGACCTGGTGATGAGCGGTTTCCTGGAACAGGACGTCCCGGCGATAGTCGCCCGTGCCGGGGAACTGGGCCTGCGCCCGGTGGCGACCGCTGCCAGGGAGGGGTGGATGATGGTTCACGTGCGCAAAGGGTAGGTGAAGACGTACAAAGGGCGCGGGGTCGTTCTCCATACGCTCAAATACGGCGACTCGTCGATGGTCGTCTACCTGCTGACCGACACCGGGGGGCGCCGCAGCTACATGGTGCAGGGCGTCCGCAGCCGCAACGGGCGGGGCTCGAAGCTGGCACTTTTCCAGCCGATGTTCCCGGTCGAGTTCGAAGGGCTCGAATCGTCGCGTCAGCAGATGCACCGTTTCAAGGAGGTGCAGGGCGGCTTCGTACTGCAAAGCCTGCCGTTCGACGTGCGCAAATCGACCATGGCGCTCTTCATGGCAGAGGTTTTGTACCGCCTCGTCAGGGAATACGACGAACCCAACCAGGCGCTTTTCGATTTTGTGTGGAACTGTGTCGGGGCGCTCGATTCGATGGACGAGGGGGTGGCCAATTTTCACCTCTGGTTCCTGGCCAACCTGAGCCGTTTCCTGGGTTTTTGCCCGGGCAACGACTACTCGGCCGGCGATTGGTTCGATATCCGAGAGGGACTTTATACCAAAACTCGGCCGCAGCACGTTAGTTTTATGACACAGGAATGTACGCGTATTCTGCGCGATATGATGGAGTGCGACGTGCGTTGCCTGGCCGAAATCGGCCTCAACCGCACGCAGCGCGTCGAGTTTCTCAATGCCGTGCTGGTCTATTTCGGCTATCACCTCGATGCCATCAGCGCGGTGCAGTCGGTGCGGATCCTGCGGGAAGTGTTCTAAGGGAATTGTAATTTTGGAGAGACCAAATAAAAGATAGGAGGGATAGTTATGAAAAGGATGTTTATTCTGGCGGCCGCCCTGCTTGCGGCCCTTGCGATTTCGGCGCAGGAACCCAATAAGTTCGGGCTGAAAAAACCCGATTCGCCCCGCTCGGGGAAGTATGAGCTTCCCGATTCGCTCCGTAACAAGTTCGAGCTTCCCGACTCGCTGGCGCATTTGTCGCCCTGGAAACCCGATTACCGTGCCGAGGGAAAGATGAAGGTCAAGCCTTCGGTTACGATGACTTCGGTGGTAGTGATCCAGAAGGAAAACCTGCCGTCACGTGTTACGGTGATCGACAACAATACGTTGCGTCTGGGACGCCATTTCACCATCTCGAACGGTCAGGCCTGGAACAACGGTTCCTTCCCCGATGCGTTCCTCGATGCGCGGACGATCTCGATGCCCCTGCCGCGGTAGGGTGTTGCTGCCCGTTCCGGAGGAATGCCGGTTCCGTCCGCACTTCGTTTAGGCGGGCGCAGTTTCCTGATGGTTCCGTGAACTGGAAGTCCCTCGGGACGGCAATACGAGGCGTATTGCAGGCACCTATCCGAACAGGAGTGTGAAGGTTACCCGGTTGTCCGTGTTGGCCGTCAGGCGCAGCGAACCCTTGTGCAGTTGCATGATGCGGCGCGAGACGCTCAGGCCGATGCCTGATCCGTCGGGCTTGGTCGTGAAGAAAGGCGTGAAGATATTTTCGGTTACTTCGGCGGGGATTGCCCCGCCGTTGTTGCTTATTTCGATGACTACGTTTTCCTGCGGGTCTATGCGCGACGTGATTTCGATGCAGGCGTCCCGCCGCGTCCCTACCGCTTCGCGGGCATTCTTGAGCAGGTTCACCACCACTTGTCCGACCAACATCTGGTCAGCATAGATCATCGTGTTTGCCGGTTCGACGTCGAGCCGGATGCGGATGCCCTCCGCGGCGATCAGCGTCATGGCGTGCTCCAGCAGTCCCCGCACCTCGAAGGGTGCCTTCTGTGGCACCGGAATCTTCGTGAACCGGCGGAAATTATCGACGAAGGCCATCAGCCGCCGGCTCGTGGCCGAGATCGTATCCAGCCCATGCGCCACGTCGGCATTCATCGTCCGGTCGATATGCAGCAGCGTGTCGCTCAGGGAGGTGATCGGTGCGAGCGAGTTCATGATCTCATGCGTCAGGATGCGCGTCAGCTTGTTCCACGATTCGATCTGCATCTCGCTCAGTTCGCTGTTGATGTCGCTTATGACCACCACGCGCAGCCGGCGTTTTTCGAGTACGATCTCCGAACACCCCAGCGAGAGGCTCATTTCGCCCGTTTCGGTCACGCACGACACATGGTGCTTTTCTCCCGGGCGGATCTTCGTCAGTACCCGGTATGCCTCGGGAGCGGGCAGTTCCAGTTGTTGGATGTGGGTCAAGCGCGGCAGCCCGAAGATGCGCAGCGCTTCTCCGTTGGCCTGGTAGACGCTCCCCGCGTCGTTGATGGTGATAAGCCCCGTGCGTGCATACTCCATGATCAGCTGGTAGTAGCGCTCCCGCTCTTCGGTGCGTACTTTGGCGCGCACCAGGATCTCCTTGATACGGTTCAGGGCGGCGTTGAGCATCCTGTTGTCCACTTTCGACGGGTCTTCATGGAAGCGGAACGTGAAATCGTCGTTGTCGATGGCGTTGAACATGAAGGTTACACGGCGTATCGAATCGCTGTAGAGCCTTAGAAGACGGTATGCCGCGATCCCGATCACCGGGACGAGCAGGATCGCCAGCGGGTACCATGCCCCCGTTACCACCCATCCGAGTGCTCCCGAAGCGGTGATGAGCAACACTGTGTACCCGATTACGGGGCCGTAGGCTATTCCTTCGCGTTTCATAACCCGTAGCGTTTGATCTTGTTGTAGAGTGTCTGGCGCGTGATGCCCAGCTGCCGCGCCACCTCGGTCAGGTTGCCTGCGTAACGCGCTATCGCCTGCCCGATCATGCCGCGCTCCATCTCTTCGAGCGTCGAGAATGCCGGGGCCTGCACTACTTCCGGAGCCGGCCGCAGCAGCAGTGTTGCGGGGGTAATCCGCCTTCCGTCGCTCATGATGACGGCTTTTTCGACGGTATGCTGCAATTCGCGGATGTTACCCGCCCAAGGGTATTCGTCCATTTCGCGTACCGCCGCCTGGTCGAAACCCTCGATCGGTTTGTTGTACTTCGTGGCGTAGCGTTTGAGGAACATTTCCGCCAGCGGCAGGATGTCTTCGCGGCGCTGCCGCAGGGGCGGCAGGTCTATATGGATCGTGTTGATGCGGTAGAGCAGGTCTTCGCGAAACTCCCCCCCCCCGCGCTACCATTCCGAACAGGTCGCGGTTCGTGGCGCAGATGAGGCGGATGTCCACCGCTACGGGCGTGTTGCTGCCCACGCGGAAGATACGCCCGCCCTGGATGGCCGTCAGCAGCTTCGATTGCAGGTGGGGCGGCAGGTTGCCGATCTCGTCGAGGAAAAGCGTGCCGTGGTCGGCGACCTCGAATTTCCCGGCGCGGTCGGCCCGGGCGTCGGTGAAGGCTCCCCTGACATGGCCGAACAGTTCGCTCTCGAAGAGCGTTTCAGGTATGGCTCCCATATCCACCGAGACCATCAGTTCGCCGCTGCGCGCCGAGCGGTTGTGTATCTCGCGTGCCAGCATCTCCTTGCCGGTGCCGTTCTCCCCCGTGATCAGGATGTTGGCGTCCGTGGCCGCAACCTTCTCCACGATCTCGCGGATGCGCGCCATGGCGGGGCTTTCGCCCCAGAACATCGGCTGCTCCGAGGCCAGCTCGCGCTTGATCTCCTTGAGCTGCTTCACCTCGCGGGCCGACCGCGCCAGGTTGTAGGCGTTGCGCAGCGAAGCCACCAACCGGTCGTTGTCCCACGGTTTGACGACGAAGTCCACCGCACCGTCGCGCATTGCCCTCACGGCCAGGTCGATATCGGCGTATGCCGTGAAGAGCACGACTTTGATATCCGGCCTGCGGGCGTGGATCTCGCTCAGCCAGTAGATGCCTTCGTTGCCGGTGTTGATGCCCGCCGTGAAATTCATGTCGAGCAGGATCACGTCGATCTGTTCCTCGCGCAGGGTCGTCGCCAGCCGGTTGGGGGTGGGGAGGGTCAGCACCCGTGCGAAATATTTTTCCAGCAGCAGGCGCAACGCCGCCAGGATGCTGCGGTTGTCGTCTACGATCAGTAACGTGCCCTCTTTTGCCATGGTCATTCCGGATTGTTTTGCGGTAAAATTAGCGTTAAAATCGTGAAATCGTCCCTTCGTGTCCACAAAATTTACAAGGGTGTAAAATTTTTTTACACTTTGTCTGTTGTGTGTATGATGTATTAATTTGTAATACAGTTGTTTAGTTTCTTTGGCACGGGGTTGGCTCCGAAATGTCCCGAACGAACAATACCCGCTAATCAAGGATGAAACGACTGTTATTACTCCTCATTCTGTCAATTTTTTGGACACTCGCCGCGGCGCAGATATCCCTGCCCGCCGCCTCTGTGCAGCCGGATGCTGCGCCCGTTGCTCCTGTGGGGGCTTCGGCCGCAGATACCGCGGCAACGGAAACCGTCATCGTCGCGGATCCTGCCGTGGATTCCCTGTCCGAACCCGCCCCGAATGCGGCCGAGCCCGTCGTGCGTATGACCCTCGACGAGTGCATGGCCTATGCCGTCGAACACAGTCCCGTCGTGCGGCAGCAGGATTACACCAACCGCAACTATCGCCAGGACTATATCGAATCCGTGGCGGCGCTCGTACCCTCGGTCAGCGGCTCGGTCAGCGCCACGACCAGTTTCGGCCGTTCGGTCGACCCCGAGACCAATACCTATACCGACGTTTCGAACCTTTCCAATAACTACGGCGTTTCGGGGCAAATGCCTGTTTTCGCAGGTTTTACGGGGATCAATACCATCCGTGCCGCGAAGGTGATGCGCCTGATGGGCGTCGAGGAGTTGCAGCGGGTCAAGGACGAGGTGGCGCTCAATACCATGCAGGCCTATTTCGACGTCGTCTATTACACCGAAAGCGTGCGCCTTGCCCGTGAACAGTTGGAAACCAGCACCGGCAACCTCGCCAAGAGCCGCAAACTGCTCGAACTGGGGCTCAAGAGCGCCGCCGACGTGGCCGAGCAGGAGGCGCAGTGCGCTTCGGACGACTACCTGCTCACGCAGCAGGAAAACAACCTCGAACTGGCCAGGATCACGCTTGCCGAAACGATGAATTATCCGCCCGACCGTCCCCTGGGGATCGAGACGGCTCTCGCCATCGAGACCCCGGTCGGCACGGCGCCCTTCTCCGATGTGGTCGCCTATGCCCTCGACAACAATCCCAAAGCCCGCAGCGCCGGTTATAACGTGCGGCAGTCGAAGCTCCAGTATTCGGTCGCCCGGGGCGGCTTTTTCCCGTCGGTCTATGTCGGCGGCGGATACTCGACCAATTTCTTCATGAGCCTCGACGACCATTCGTTGTACGAGCCGTTTAAGAACCAGTTCCGTGATAACCGCGGTTACTATTTTTCCGCCCAGCTCAACATCCCCATTTTCGGGGGGCTTTCGCGCCGCACGAGGACGAACCGCGCCCGCAACAACTGGCGGATCGCCGAGCAGCAGCGCGATCAGACGTTGCGTGCCCTGCAAAGCGAAATCGCCCAGAACTACCAGCAGATGCTCGGCTACGGCAAGGAGTTCGTGCAGGCCAGCAAAAAAAGCGCGGCCTCCGAGCTGGCCTACAACGCCGTCGCCGGCAAGTACGACCGGGGTATGGTTTCGGCACTCGACCTTCAGACCGCCGCCAACAACCTGTTGCAGGCCCGCTCCGAACGGTTGCGCGCACGGTTGCAATACATTATCAAAACGCGCCTGGTCGAGTATTACAACGGTGCGCCCCTGATCCGCTAACGAAAAACAGAAAATAACATGGACATCCGTATCGAAAAGAAAAAGGGCATCCGCGCCCTGTTTACCAAAAAAGGCATCCCCTATCTGGCCGGGGCGCTGTTCCTCGTCTTCGTGTTGTGGCTCCTGTTGCGCGACAACTCCTCGACGTTGCGCGTCGATGCCCGTACGATTTCCGTCGGGCAGGTCGTGAGCGGTGAATTCAACGACTATATCCGCGTCACCGGGCAGGTACAGCCCATCACCACCGTGCAGCTCAGTCCCCTCGAAGCGGGCATCGTCGAGCGGCTGGTCGTCGAGGAGGGTACCTCCGTCAAAAAGGGCGACGTGCTGGTCGTGCTGAGCAACACGTCGCTCACACTCGAAATCCTGAACAGCGAGGCTGAGCTGGCCGAAAAGCAGAACATCCTGCGCAATACGCTGATCTCGATGGAGCAGGAGAAACTCTCGCTGCGGCAGGACAAGGCGCAGCTGGATCTCGACGTGTCGCGCAAGAAGCGGGCCTGGCAGCAGAACGAGGAGCTTTACAGGAACGCCCTGATCGCCCGCGAGGAGTGGTTGCAGTCGAAGGAGGACTACGAACTGGCCGAAAAGAAACGCGAGCTGAACATCGAGCGGCAGGTGCAGGATTCGCTCTACCGTTCGGTGCAGGTCGAGCAGATGGAGGAGAACCTCGACAACATGAAGCGCAACATGCAGCTCATCCGCGAGCGCATCGGCAACCTGAACGTCAAGTCGCCGATCGACGGCGAAGTCGGTCTGCTGGACATCGTGCTCGGGCAGTCGGTCTCCACGGGGCAGAAGATCGGGCAGATCAACGACCTGTCGGACTACAAGGTCGAGGCACAGATCGACGAGAGCTACATCGACCGTGTGCGTGCCGGTCTCGAAGCCACCTTCGACCGTCAGGGCACCGACTACAAGGTGCGCCTGCGCAAAGTCTATCCCGAGGTGCGTAGCGGCCAGTTCCGTGCCGACTTCACCTTCCTGGGCGACCATCCCGAGAACATACGCAGCGGCCAGACCTACTACCTGCACCTCGAACTGGGGCAACCTACCGAGGCGGTCATCATCCCCCGCGGGTCGTTCTACCAGACCACGGGCGGCGCATGGATCTATGTCCTTGCACCCGAGGGCGACAAGGCTTACAAACGCCCCATCCGCATCGGCCGCCAGAACCCGCAGTATTACGAGGTGCTCGACGGGCTGGAGCCGGGCGAGCGGGTCATCGTTTCGGGCTATGAGAATTACGGCTCGAACGACGTGCTGATCCTCAATAAATAATTTTCCGCTGAAATTTCTCCGCACCCGTCAAAACCGAATAATATGTTCCGTCAACTCAATTTCCGCTCGTTTTTCAACTTCCTGGGGCGCAACAAGCTCTATGCGGCCATCAATATCTTCGGGTTGTCCGTCTCGCTGATGTTCGTGATCCTGATCGCCGACTACACCCTTCGGCAACTTACGTGCGACGACTACCACGCCAAGGCCGACCGCATTTATGTCATCGGCAACGAGGAGCGCATTACGAGCGGTTATTACCTGCAGAAATACCTGCGCGACCGTTATCCCGAGATCGAATCGACCTGCGCCGTCGCGGTGTCGGGACAGTCCACCGATGCCATGCAGCCCGTCGAGGCCGGACAGGGGAAATATTCGGCGACGATCCTCTTCGCCGATACGACTTTTTTCCGGATATTCGATTTCGAACTGCTGGAGGGCGACCGGGAGCAAGCCCTCGCCTCGCGCGACAACGTGGTGCTTTCCGAGTCGTTCGCCCGCAAGGTTTTCGGCTCGTTCAACCCGATGGGGCAGGTGATCCGCTTCCCCGACGAGGAAAAGTCGTACGTTGTGAGCGGCGTGGTGCGGGATATCGACCGCTCGGTGATTCCCAATATGGACATCATCATGCGGGCCGAGCGCCTCTGCGATATCAATTCGGCCAATGACGAGCATATGAGTAATTCCGGTGCCGTGACGACTTTCATCCTGGCGCATCCCGGTGCCGACCTGACGGCCAAGATACCCGATATGCTTGATTATTTCAAAGAGATATACTGGATCTACAAGGGCAATGTCTATCAGCATGTGACCCTTACGCCTTTGCGCGATGTCTATTTTTTATTCCAGAATAATGATGGGGGGTTCAACTACGGCAGTTGGCCCTTCGTGATGATCCTTTTCGGTGTGGGCGCCGTCATCCTGCTCTTCGCCGTGATGAATTATATCAACCTGACGGTTGCCCAGACCGGGTTCCGTGCCAAGGAGATGGCCGCCCGCCGGCTGCTGGGCGCCTCGCGCGGCGAAATCATCCTCAAACTGATCCTCGAATCGACATTCCTGTGTGTCGTGGCGTTCGTCATCGCGCTTTTCCTGGCAGCCGCGGTGGAGCCCGGCGCTTCGCGCCTGCTGGGGTCGAAAATCGGCGTCTGGCAGGATATGACGCCTGCCGTCGTGGCTTGCTATGCCGCGTTTATCGTGGTGCTGGGCGTCGTTGCGGGCTTTATCCCGGCGATGATGGTGTCGCGCTACAAACCCGTGGACATCGTCCGGGGATCGTTCCGCCACCGCACCAAGATGTTTTACAGCAAGGTGCTTATCACGATCCAGAACGTCATTACCATTGTCCTGATCGCCACCTCGCTGACCATTGGCCTGCAGATCCGCCACCTGATTTCTGCGCCGATGGGATATAATACGGCCGACATACTCGATGTCTCGACCGAGATCTTTACCGGAAAACCTCAGATCGCACAGTTCCGCGAAGAGTTGCTGCGCGAACCTTGCGTCGAGGCCGTCGCCCTGGGTTGCGGCACACCCCACGACCGGGGCAACAACAATACGATGCAGTATGGCCCCGACCGGATGATCGGGTTCCAGATATTCATCGGCGATTCGACCTATTTCCGGATACTGGGGCTGGAACAGCTGCGCGACAACCACCTCGCCCGTATGAACGACGACAATATGGTCTTCATCAACCAGCACGCCCTGCGGGAACTGGGTATTGCGGAGGACGCCGAAGAATTCAAGGTAGGCATGGATTACTCTTATCCCTACCAAATCGCAGGTATCTACCGCGATTTCCAGATCGGGTCGGCGCTCGACAAGCCCCAATCGGCGATGCTGTGGCAGACGGACGACATTGCGGATATGTACCCGTGGAATATCCTGGTCAAAATCCGCGGGGACAAAACCGCGGCCTACAATACGGTCAAATCGGTCTTCGAACGTATTTCCGACGGTGCGGTCTTTACCGGTGCGGAGTATATCGAGCAGGAAATCGAAGCCGACTATGCCGATCAGCGGCGCATCCTGCACATCGTCGGTATCTTCACGCTCGTGGCGATCCTGATCTCGGCGCTCGGTCTGGTGGCCATGTCGACTTACTACATCCAGCAGAAGGAGCAGGAGGTCGCCGTCCGCAAGGTCTTCGGCTCGACGCGCGGTGAGGTGCTCACGCGCCTGGTGGGCAACTTCATGCGGCTGGTCGGCGCGGCGTTCGTCATCGCCGTGCCCGTGGCGTGGTACCTGCTCGAACGCTGGCTGCAGGATTACAGCGTCCGGATTTCGCTCTCTCCCCTCATTTTCCTGGCCTCGGGGGCTTTTGCCGCCGTGGTGGCATTCGTTGCCGTCTTCTGGCAGAGCAGCCGTGCGGCCGATTCCAACCCGATCGACTCGATTAAAAACTAAAGACAGACCCGAATGAAGAATTTCCTATTCGCATTACGTTACCTGCGTAAACTGCGCGGCGGCACCCTTGCCCGCGTGGTGTCGCTTTCGCTGGGGCTGGCCGTCGGTCTGCTGGTCTTTTCGTATGCCAATTACAACCTCACCTCCGACCGTTGTTTCCCCGACCGGGAGCGGATATTCCAACTGTGGGCTCATTATGCCGATCCGCAGCACAGCGGGTACAGTCCGCAGCTCAATGCCCCCATCGCCCCGGCGCTGGCCGAAGAGGTTCCGCAGGTCGAAGCCGCCACACGCCTGTTCGGGCCGCGCACATCCGACATCGTGCGCGGTGATAATGCTTTTCAGGCAAAGTATATATACGCCGATACGATGTTTTTCGACGTGCTGGGATTCGAACCGATGAACGGCAACCCCAAAGAGATCCTGCTCCATGCCGACCAGGTGATGCTTGCGGAGTCTTTTTCCCGCACGATCTTCGGTCGTAAGGATCCCGTGGGGCAGTTGGTATTACTGAACGGCACCGATTCGCTGACGGTCATGGGGCTTTTCCGCGACCCGAATCCCAACCAGCACCTCGGCGGTTTCAATATGCTCTGTTCGTTCGAAATGGTGAAGCGCGACCTCAATACGTCGTGGCAGGGCGGCGATTCGTTCCCGAGTTATGTCAAACTCCACGAAGGGGCGTCCGTCGCCGAGGTCGAAGCGCAGCTTCCCGCATTTTTCGACCGCCACGGATTCACCGAGGATATGAAAGCCTGGAACCGCAGCTACCGGTTTTTCCCGATCACGGAGTCATCGCGCATAAATACTTCCGCGGGGCTGATCGCATGGGTGTTGATGGCGCTGGCGGCCCTCACGCTTTTCGTTGCGGCGATGAACTATGTGCTGATTTCGATTTCGACGCTGGTCAGCCGCTCGAAGACCATCGCCATGCTCAAGGTCGGGGGTGCCCGCCGTTCGGACATCTTCCGCATTTTCTGTTCCGAGACCGCCGTATTGACCTTCGCTTCGGTCATCGTGGCCGGATTCCTGTTGTGGGCCCTGCAGGAGCAGGTGCTGGAGATTACCGGGACGCCGATGTCCGAACTCTTCGCCTTGAAGCGCATTTGGGTGCCGTCGCTCGTCATCCTCGCCGCGTTCGCCCTTGCCGCACTTATCCCGTCGCGTATTTTTACTTCGATTCCCGTGACATTGGCGTTCCGTGGGGTCAGCGACAACCGCCGCCGGTGGAAACAGACGCTGCTGGTGGTCGAGATCGTCAGCTGTACGTTCACGCTTACGCTCCTGTTATTGGCCGTGTTGCAGTTCGATAAACTCCGCAACGGCGATTTCGGGTTCGAACACGACAGTATCGTATATACCTACGTCAAAACGCCTTTGGGCAACATCTCTTCGGTCTGCGACGCCGTTGCTTCGCTACCCGAAGTCGACGCTGCCGGAGCTTCGCTCGAGGTGCCGCTTTGGGGATATTCGGGAATGCCCTGCATCGACGAAAACTCCAAGGAATTGCTTTTCTCCTGCCGCTGGCTGCTTTGCAACGAGGGCTTTATACCTGCGATGCGGATGCACCTTGTCGGCGGCCGGAACTTTATGCCTTCGAGCAACCCCCTGGAGGCGATCGTAAACGAAACCTACGTCCGTATGCGCGGATGGACGCCCGAACAGGCATTGGGGCATCAGATTACCGACGACTCCTCGCCCGGGGCTCCTCTTTATACGATCGTGGGCGTTGTAAAGGATTTCCGGACGGTCGTGGCTACGGGAGAGGTCGAACCGATCGTGTTCCATCCGTTCAGCTATTTCCAGAAGTTCGGTGCCACGGACGATTATATGCTGGACTATTCCATGATGATCCGCCTGCGCGGGATGTCGCCCGAGTCGCTGGAGGCCGTGCAGCGCAAGATCGGAGAATACCCTTCGGGCAACAATCATGCTCTCGAAGTTTACGACAACAAACTGGGCCCCATCCTTTTCGAGATACGCAGTTTCCGCAATATCGTCTTTACCGTGAGCGGCATCACCCTGCTTATCGCCCTGATGGGGCTTGTGGGTTACCTGGGCGACGAGATGCGCCGCCGCAGCAAGGAGATCGCCCTGCGCAAGGTCAACGGGGCTTCGACGGCCGACGTGCTGCGCCTGTTGGCGCGCGACGTGCTGTGGATCGCCGTTCCGTCCGTGGTCGTCGGGGCCGCCGTAAGCCGCTGGGGTGCAGACCTGCTGGTCAGCAACTTCGTCGAGCGTGTGGCGCTCCGCTGGTGGCTCTTCGCCCTGTGCGGGGCAGTGGTGCTGCTGATCGTATGTGCCGTGCAGCTCGTCCGCACGTGGCGCATCGCCAATGCCAACCCGATTAACATGATTAAAACCGAATAGTGTGTTATGAAGATCGCATTTCGTAATTTTCTGACTACGCTGCGGCGCTACAAAATCTCGTCGCTGCTGAACGTCATAGGCCTGACGCTGGCATTTACCGCGTTCTACGTCATCATGACGCAGGTCTGGTGGGAGCTGGGTTACAACCGCTCGCTGCACGAAGCCGACCGTATTTATCTCGTGGAGAACGAGGACTGGTACGAGCCCGGGAAATGGTCGTCGTGGCTTAACCGGCCGGTGCCCGAGCGTGTCATCGCTTCGACGGCGGGGGTCGAAGTCGGGGGCTGCATGTGGGGCGGTTTCGGCTCCGGAACCTGTTGGACGAGCAACGAGCCTTCGTTCGGGTATAATAAGTTTTCTGCTTCCTGCGGTTCGGTATCGCTGCCTTTCCTCGATGTTTTCGCTTTCCGTTCGGTCGAGGGCGATGTGCATGACCTCGGAAAACCGAAGAGCGTCATCGTTTCCCGCGAGGCGGCCGAACGGATGCGGGTCGGCGTGGGCAGCCTCATATGGGTCGACACCGACGAACCCCAGCCCGACGGGGCGATGGAAGTCGTGGCGGTTTTCGAAGACTTTCCGGACAATTCGTTGCTGGGAGAGTGCGAGGTGGTGAAAAATCTGGGCGAAACGAACCTTTATACCACTTCGGAGTGGAGTTTCAATTATTTCGTCAAATTCAGGCCCGGTGCCGATCCCGACGAGTTTGCGCGCCAGTGGACGAACGTGAACCAGGAGATGCAGCGCGAGGCGGCCGAGAAACGTGTGGCGGCCGGGGACGCCGCAGATGACGACGACGAATCGGGTATCTACGGCGTGCGCCTTTCTCCGGTATCGGAACTCTATTTCGAGTCGGATTCACAGGCGCCCTGCCGGCAGGGGTCTGTCGTCACGACCTATACCCTGCTGGGTATTGCCGTGTTGGTTATCGTGCTGGCTTTCATCAACTTCGTCAACTTCTTCTTCGCACTGGTGCCGGTGCGCATCCGTACCGTCAATACGTTCAAGGTCTTCGGCGCTCCCGCCTCGTCGCTGCGCTTCAATTTCGTGTTCGAGGCGTTCGGGCTCGTCCTGATCGCTTTGTTGGCGGCCTGGTACGTTTCCTTTGCCTTGCAGGGCACCGAATTCGCCAGCTACATTTCCGCATCGCTGGCGCTGTCGCAGAATTTGGAAGTCGTGGGGCTGGTAGCCGTTGTAGCTTTCGTCATGGCGCTCGCAGCCAGCCTCTACCCGGCGTGGTATATCACGTCGTTCGCCCCGGCGCTGGTCGTCAAGGGATCCTTCGGCGGAACCCGCAGCGGCCGCCGGCTGCGTACGCTGCTGCTGGGCGTGCAGTTCTTCATCTCCATCGGGCTGATCATCGCGACCAGTTTCATTCGCCTGCAACACGACTACATGATGCACTATGACATGGGTTTCGACAAGGAAAACCTCCTCGCCGTGCGGCTTTCCGAACGTGGGGCGGCAAGTTATGACGCCCTTCGGCAGAAACTTCTATCCGACCCTCAGGTAAAGGATGTTACGGGAGCTACGAGCCGTTTGGTGTCGGTCGGGCGTATGGGCTGGGGCCGGGAGTTCAAGGGCCGTCAGGTCGCTTTCCAGAGTTATGTCGTACAACCTGATTTCTTGCGCGTTATGGGTATCCCGATTACCGACGGACGCGATTTCCTGGAGAGCGACTTCGACAAGGAACTCGGAACGATGATTTTCAACGAAGCGGCGCGGCGGGAATTTGAAATGCAGGTCGGCGACCGTATCAACGGTTTCGTGTCGCCCGACGAGCAAATTGTAGGTTTCTGTGCCGATTTCAACTTCAAGCCCCTGCAATACGGTGTATCGCCCTTCTGTTTCTATCTTCTTCCGAAGAAAATCCAGCAGGAAAATTACTGGCACCTGCCTCATGTGGTCTATGTGCGTATGACGCCCGGAGCCGATATTGCGGCTGTTACCGCCCATATCCGCCGCTGTATCGCGGAGGTCGATCCCCGCACGGAGCCGGGCGATATCGTTGTCCGTGTTTTCGACGAGGAGCTGGGCCTCGAGTACGACAACGAACGCAAACTGACGGCCATCGTCGGGCTGTTCGCGCTGTTGGCCGTCGTGATCGCCCTGATGGGCGTCTTCGGGCTGGTGCTGTTCGAGACGCAGCACCGCCGCCGCGAAATCGCCGTGCGCCGGGTAATGGGGGCTTCGCGGGGCGAAATCCTCGCCATGTTCAACCGCCGCTACGTCATGCTGGTCGCCGTGTGTTTCGTGCTGGCCGTCCCGGTAAGCATCTGGGCCGTCAGGCACTGGCTCGCAGGCTTCGCCTATGCCGTGCCGCTGTATTGGTGGGTCTTTGCCCTGGCACTGGCGGGGGTGCTGGCCGTCACGGCACTCACCGTCACCGTCCGCTCGTGGCGTGCCGTTAACGAAAACCCGGCCGAATCCGTGAAATCCGAATAAATCAAATCAATATCAACAATAAAAACATGTTTGTTATGTCAATGCTGAAAGTTGAGAACCTCAAGAAGGTTTTCCGTACCGAAGAGATCGAGACCATCGCACTGAACGGCGTGACGTTCGAAGTGAAGGAGGGTGAATTCGTCGCCATCATGGGTCCCTCGGGCTGCGGCAAGTCCACGCTGCTCAATATCCTGGGGCTTCTGGACAATCCCACCTCGGGCAGCTATACGCTGCTCGACCACGAGGTCGCCGGGTTCAAGGAGAAAGACCGCACGAAATTCCGCAAGGGGAATATCGGGTTTGTCTTCCAGTCGTTCAACCTGATCGACGAACTGAATGTCTTCGAGAACGTCGAGTTGCCGTTGATCTACATGCGCGTCAAGGCGTCCGAGCGCAAGCGTCGTGTCAACGAGATCCTGAGCCGCATGAATATTTCGCACCGCGCCGAACACTTCCCCCAGCAACTCTCGGGCGGACAGCAGCAACGTGTGGCCATCGCCCGTGCCGTGGTGTCGAACCCCAAGCTGATCCTGGCCGACGAGCCCACGGGTAACCTCGACTCGAAGAACGGCCGCGAGGTGATGGAACTGCTTTCGGAGCTGAACCGCGAAGGTACGACCGTCATCATGGTGACCCACTCGCAGCACGATTCGACTTACGCGCACCGGGTGCTGCACCTGTTCGACGGCGAGCTGGTCAAGGATCTCGCCAACAAACTGTGATTCCTGTCCATGGCCGATAAAAAGTTCATTCCATAAGCGGGGAGGCCGGAGTATTCCGGCCTCTTTTGTGTCGTTCCTGTCCGTGTCCTGTGCGGTGTTTGTTCTGTTTCCCGGGAGCAGACGGCCGGCGGCGGTCTTTCCCGGATGCCGTCCGGAGCCGTTCCGGGTCATTTTAGGTATTTTCGCGTATTGATCCATTGCGCCGGAATTACGACTTTTGTGAACCCAAACGATCTTGTTTATGAGAATGATTTTGCCTGTATTGCTGCTGCTCGGTGTGATTGTACCCGTCCGCGCGCAGCAACCCGACACGACCACTGCGACATCTTCGGTTGAGGAGCTTTCGGCGGAAATCGCGGCGCTCAAAGCCAAAACGTCTACATGGGACAAAGTGCTGGCCGCCCTGCCGGAAATTTCGGGATATGTCCAGACCGGTTACGAATGGAGCGACCGTTCGTCGACCTTTTTTATCAAACGTGTACGTCTGAACCTGGCGGGCGCCATCGCTCCGAAACTGGATTACCGTGTCCAGATCGAATTCGCTTCGCCGAAAATCGTCGACGCCTACCTGTGTTACAAACCGTTCGATGAGCTCAACGTCCAGCTGGGCGAATACAAGCTGCCTTTTTCGATCGAGAATACCGACTATGTGCCGCTCAGATATGAGTTCGTCGAATACCCCCTTTCGTTGTGCAAACTGATGGGGTTCAGCGACCTCTGCGGACTTTCGGCCACAGGCCGCGACCTCGGCGCGCAGCTGTTCGGAGGATTTTTCAAGCGCGACGGATACAGTATCCTGAACTACAACTTCGGCGTTTTCAATGGCGAGGGGCTGAACGTCAAGGACAAGAACAAAAGCAAGGACATCGTGGCACGCCTTACGGTCAAGCCCGTCGCCGGATTGCAGTTCGCGGGATCGTACTACTGGGGCGAGTACGGCGAGGATTACCTGAAGCGCATCCGTTACGGTGCCGGTGCCTGCTACGATTACGGGCGCCTCGTCCTGCGCGGCGAATACATCTGCGGCACGACGGGCGGCCTCGACAGCGAGGGGTGGTATGCCGTGGCCGGCTGGCGCGTGGCCCGGACATTGTTGCCGACGGTGCGGTACGATACCTTTCTCGAAGACTGCTCCCGCGGTTCGAGCCGCCAGACCAATTATACGGCCGGGCTTACATGGCAACCCGTGAAATACCTGCGCTGCCAGCTGGATTATACCTACGAAGATTTCGCCGCGCGGGGTGTCGCCGGTCGCAATGTGGTGGCACTGATGCTCTCCGGCATATTTTAACCTGAAAAAATGATAAAGATGAAAAAGTGGATGGAACAATTCCGGGTCGAGGACTGGGTGGTGGTCTGGGTGAGCATTCCCCTGCTGGTGCTGGCCTCGGTCGCACCTTCCGCGCTGCCCAAAGTCCCCGCGACGCTGCTGGGCGGCGCTGCGTGGAGCAATATCGCCTGTCTCTTCGCCATCGTGCTGGTGGTGCTCTATGCCGGGTGCCTGATGCTGCGGCGACCGCTCAGGGGGCTGCTTGCGTCGCTCGTGGTCGTCTTCGCCGTCTCGTTGCTGGCGCAGATCGTCGCCAAGATCCCCTCCGTGTCGTATTACGGCTTCGAGTCGGTATTCTTCTCGGTGCTCTTCGGGTTGCTGATCCGCAACGTGTGGCGTGTACCCGCGTGGCTCAAACCCGCGATCCAGGGTGAATTCTACATCAAGATCGGCGTCGTGTGCCTCGGTGCCACGATCCTCTTCAGCGATGTGATGAAATCGGGTGTCTTCGGCCTCGTGCAGGCCTGCCTGGTGGTCGCCGTCGTGTGGTTCTTCGCCTTCCGGCTTTCGCGCCGCATGAAGGTCGACGAACGCTCGGCGATGATCCTTTCGAGCGGCGTGTCGATCTGCGGCGTGTCGGCCTGTATCACGGCGGCCCGCGTGGCGGGCGGCGACGACCGGAAACTTTCGTACATCGTTTCGCTGGTACTGATCGTCGTCGTGCCGATGATCTATCTGATGCCGTGGCTGGCGCATGTGATCCTGCCGCATATTTTCGACGATCCGCATGTCGTGCAGGAGGTTGCCGGGGCGTGGATCGGCGGTACGATCGACACTACGTCGGGTGTCGCCGCGTCGAGCATGATCGTGGGCGAGGTGGCCAACCAGCATGCCGTCATCATCAAGGCTGCGCAGAACGTATTGATCGGTGTGGTGGCGTTCTTCATCGCGCTTTACCTCTCGACGCGCCGCGGCGATAAGACCGGGCAGGCCCCGTCGCTGGGGATCGTGTGGGAGAAATTCCCCAAATTCATCATCGGATTCGTTGCCGCATCGCTGGTGTTCAGCCTTTTGCAGGGGAACGGCCTCTTCACGGCCGATGCCAAGGGTAAACTTGCCGAGCCGGGTGTCGCCAAAATGTTCTCGACGGTATTCTTCTCGCTGGCCTTCGTCTGCGTGGGGCTCGATACGCGCCTCAAGGATATCGTTTCCCGGGAGAACCGCAATCTGCTGTGGGCGTTCCTCGCCGCCCAGGCTTTCAATATCGTCGTTACGCTCCTCATCGCGCTCGTGCTGTTCGGCGTACTGAAACCGATGCTGGGATAATCCCCGGCAGATGCCTTTCCATAGCCCCCGAAACCGAAAGGTTCGGGGGTTTTCATATTTCCGGCCGGGCTGTAATACTCGTCCGCTGCCCGCCGCCCGCCAATCCTGCCCGTTCATCCGTCCATTCGCCCGTCCGCCCTTTCCGTGCGTTTGCCGCCCTGTCCTGCCGGCTCCGCTTGTCTGCTGCCTGCTCTGTCTTGCAGTCTGCCCGTCTGTCTGATCCCGTCTGCCTGTGCCTTGTGCTGCAAGGGTCTTTCTTGTCCGGAATACCCTGCACGCAATGCCGTTATGGCCGAATAACATATTTTTCAGCCTTTTTAAATTGTCCGATGGTTAGTTTTGCTGCCATGATCCCGCCGGGACATGCATCCGTGCACCTCCGGCGGCGTGGAAAATTCCAATTCTAACCATAAACAACTAAAATGTATGGCAACAGTAAAAGTCAAGCTCAGGGAATCGACGGTCGGTGGGAAAGCGGGAGTAATATATTACCAGCTTTGCCATCGGCGCAAATCACAGCAGGTAACTACCTCCATGCGTCTCCAGCCCCGGCAGTGGGATGCAAGGCGCGGGTGTGTCATCACGCCCCTATCGGGGGAAGCCCATGCGTTGCTGTCCGTGCAGCAGCGGATCGACCGTGATCTGTGTCTGTTGCATACGATCATCCGGGATCTCGAATTCCGGCAGGAGGGCTACTCGCTCAGGGATGTTGTCGACCGGTTCCGCAACTCCCGGCGGAGCACTGTGCTCGCCTATGTCGAAACGCAGGCCGCAAGGCTCGAGGCGAACGGGAAGTTGGGGACGGCGCGCAACTACCGGCGGACACTCGGGAGTTTCTCCGATTTCCTGGGCGGACGGGATATTCCCTTTTCGCTCGTCGATGAACGGCTTGTGGGGCAGTATGACGACTGGCTCCGGCGCCGGGGCATTGTCCGCAATACCGTCTCGTTTTATATGCGGATATTGCGCGCGGTCTATAATAAAGCCGTGAAGGAGGATATCGTACCACAGGCCGATCCTTTCCGGTATGTGTATACCGGTGTCGACCAGACCTGCAAACGTGCCGTCGGCGAGGATGTCGTCGTGCGGCTCCGGCGGCTGGATCTGACGCACTCCCCGTCCCTGGCCTTGGCCCGGGATATTTTTATTTTCAGTTATTGTACGCGCGGGATGGCGTTCGTGGACATTGCCTTCCTGAGGAATCAGGATATCGTCGGGGATACGATCCGTTATGTCCGCCGCAAGACCGGGCAGCGCCTCGTTATCCGTATCGAGCCCTGCATCGCGAAGCTTATCGGGCGCTATGCCGGTGCAGGGCGCATATCCGGCTATGTTTTTCCGCTGCTCAGTTCGGACGATCCGGTCAGGGCGTTTTCCCAATACCGTACGGCCCTCGATTATTATAATCGTCGGTTGAAAAAGCTGTCCGGTTTGCTGGGGCTCGAAGTCCCGCTCTCCTCCTACACCTCGCGGCATACGTGGGCGACCGCAGCCCGGAACCATAACATTCCGTTGTCGGTCATCAGTGCGGGAATGGGACATGCTTCGGAAAAAACCACGCAGATTTACCTGGCCTCGCTCGAAAACTCCGTTATCGACCAGGCGAACCGGAGCCTGATAGCATCCTTATACGTGTAAGGTCTCTATGTAAGAGATAGTTACATCTTAGTTGCCGTCTGATAATCAATTGGATGACATATAATGAAGGGTGTTTTTTCTAACACTGCTTAACTATTGCCTGCAAATAGCCCGAATCGGATTAAAAGAGCACAGAATTCATCCACTTAGTGAGCAATTCTTGCAAACAATCAGGATAAAAACAATAAGTTTTTGATATTCAAATTTTTTTTACAGAAACAAGCGGCGTTGTAAACAAAAATATGGTTTAAAAAATTTGGGTATATACTTTATTTTTAGTACTTTTGCGAAAGTTATAAAGGTCTCTTACATAGAGACCGCACTTTAAAATACGAAAGTGTTCTTATGGGAGGCGCGCAATTGATTGAAAATCTTGGTTTTGCAAGGTTTTCGATGTCCCCATGGAACGCTTTTTTTCTCAACTATACGCCCTTTTCGGGTGCCGAATACCGACTTAACGGATCACAATAATGGACTGTCAGGACACAGATGCCAAATGGTATGTGCTTCGGGTTACCTATCAGCGCGAACTCTCTACCAAGGAGTATCTCGACAAACTGCATGTCGAGAATTTCGTGCCGGTAAGGGTCGTACGCCGCCGGGATTCCAAGGGCCGGTTTTCCCGGGTACGGGAAGCCGCAGTGCACAACTATATCTTCGTCCGTTCCACGCGGGAGGTTATCGACGACCTGAAGACATTCAGGCTGCCGATTCTGCGCTATGTGATGCATCTGCAAAACGGCGAGAACCAGATTATGACCGTGCCCGAGTCCCAGATGCGCAATTTTATTGCCGTGGCCGCCAATATCGACGAACCGGTGATTTTCCTTTCGCCCGAAGAGGTCGCATTGTCGAAAGGCGACAAGGTGAGGATTAAGGACGGCGTATTCATGGGTGTCGAAGGCACGTTCATGCGGGTGAAAAACACCCGGGACAGACGTGTCGTCGTCAAGATCGACGGCATCACGGCGGTCGCTACCGCTTCCATTCCGTCCGCGTTGGTCGAAAAAATATGATCCTTGGCACTATAAGCCTGCAAAAAGAACTGTTCCGGTTCCGATAAATTACTGACATGACACCGAATTACCTGAAAAAAATGCTGCCATTGCTGCTGGATGCCGATCTCGCCCAAGCGACGAACGTGCGTCTGCTGGCGTTGGCAAGGGCTTTTGCCGCGGGCTATGAATTGGTGTCGTCCGTGGCGCCTGCCGGGGAATTCGGTACGGAGGAAACTTTCCGCAATAGGATCGACAGCTTGTTCTGGGCGCTGTCTGAACGCTATGAACACGAGCTTGATACAGCGATCCGTAGCCGGATGGTACATGCCATGTATTCGCTTGCCTGCGAAACGGTATTTCCCGCCGATCTGCGGAAGAAAAACTGTTGTTATCGGGCTGCGGACGCACTTGTCCGGGATTTTATGGGCGGTGTCGGTGCCCGGCCGGGAAACAGCCTGTTTCAGCAGACGGGCGTCTGCATGTGCGCGGCCGACCTGCTCTATCCCGCTCCGGCTGCCGATGACGAATACCTGCTGTTCCTGGAACGGCAGTTGGCCGGATGGACATCCGCCCTGGATGCTGACGGCTGCTGGCCGGGGGTGTCGTCCCGGGTCGCGTTGGAACGCATTGGGGTGATGAACCGGGTTGCCTGTATGTTTCCCGACTTGTGGAATGATACCGCGATAAGGCGGGCGGCGGGGTATTACCGCAGGTGCGTACCCGTCCCTGCCGACCCTCTGAATTTCGACGAGGGGTACCTCTATACGCTGGGACGGATGTACGAGGTCGCATTGCAGGGCAATACCCTGCCTGTCGATAAAACCGCAGCGCGGCGGATCGCCCGGTTCATGTACGATTACAGCCTGACGCTGCCCGTGCGCGGCGACGCATGGTATTATTGCACTTCTTATGTCATACATTATATTGCCGAAAGTGTCGGGGCGCGACTGGAGGCTGAAATGGAACGGCATATCGCATAAATGATAAAGCCTGTTGAATTTTCCATTTGATTGCTGTCGATGTAAAACCTCTTCCTTTTCCGGATAATAAAATGAATCAGTATGACAACGCCTCTTTGCTACACAGTCATCATTCCTTTCTTTATAGCCCTTTTCTTAGTCGGCTGGATCCACCCTAAACTGGTGAAGATCGCCCTGTTGAAAAACATCGTGGATAATCCGGATGCCCGTAAACTCCAGCGTACGCCTGTCCCGGTTTTGGGCGGCGTCGCCGTTTTCTTCGGGGTCGTGATCGCGATCGGGTGCATGAGCGCTGTCGTGGACTGCTCCGGACTGCCTGTCGTAATCATGGCCATGATGGCGATGCTCTATACCGGCACGATGGACGACATCCTGAACCTCTCTCCTTCCCTGCGGCTTTTGATCGAGATCGTCGTCGTGCTGTTGCTGGTCTTTGTCGGCGGCTATTGCATAAACGACTTCCACGGTTTGTGGGGCATCGGGCCGATCTCTTCCTGGTATGCCGTGCCGCTGACTGTTTTTGCCACCGTTGGCATTATCAACGCCATCAACCTGATGGACGGCGTAAATGGTCTTTCTTCGGGCTATTGTATCATGGCCTGCACCATCTTCGGCATACTTTTCCATCTCGCCGGCGAAGAGGCAATGACGATCCTGGCGGTAGTTTCGGTCGGGGCCCTGATTCCCTTCTTCCTGCACAATGTTTTCGGTAAAACCTCGAAGATGTTCATCGGCGACGGCGGGACGTTGGTCATGGGCACTGTCATGTCCGTCTTCGTGATCGCTATCCTGCAATCCGGCTCGCGGGTCGCAGCCGTTGTCGACCCGAATGTAGGGCTTGTACCGTTCACGCTGGCGGTGTTGTCGGTTCCCGTGTTCGATACGCTGCGCGTGATGTCGACGCGTATGCTGAAGGGCTCGTCGCCATTCCGTCCCGATAAGACGCACTTGCACCATATGTTCATCGAGATGGGTTGTTCCCATGTCGCGACGACATTGGCTATCTTGGGATTGAATACGGCGGTCGTATTATGCTGGTGGGCGTTCGAAGCAGCCGGTTTTTCCATCTCCGTCCAACTGTATGCGGTCGTCGGCATGGGTCTTCTGGCCACGTTCGGGTTGTATCATTTCATGCAGTGGCATATCCGCCGCGACACGAAATTCATGGGCGTTATTCGCCGGCTGGGTTACAAGACTCATATCAGCCGCACCGGAATCTTCTTCTGGTTGCAGCAGGTTATGGATAAAGTATGAGATAGTAAATACAAAATATTTATGAATATAGCAATTGTTGGAACGGGGTATGTCGGATTGGTTTCCGGAACTTGTTTTGCCGAGATGGGTATTGATGTTACATGTGTTGATATTGACCAGGTTAAGATAAACAGATTACTAGAGGGAGAGATTCCGATTTATGAACCAGGATTGGAAGATTTAGTCACACGTAATGTGGTCGCTCGCCGATTGCATTTTACAACAGATTTAACATCGTGTCTTGATGATGTAGAGGTCGTTTTTTCAGCTGTGGGAACACCTCCAGATGAGGATGGGGCGGCCGATTTAAAATATGTTTTGGATGTTGCAAGGACTTTTGGACAGCATATTAAAAAATATACAATCCTTGTGACAAAATCGACAGTGCCGGTTGGGACGGCAAGAAAGGTTAAGGCGGTGATTCAGGAAGAGTTGGATAAACGAGGGGCAAAAATTGATTTTGAAGTAGCCTCGAATCCTGAATTTCTGAAAGAAGGGGCGGCTATTAAAGATTTTATGTCTCCGGATCGGGTTGTTGTTGGGGTAGAGAGTGAACGCGCCAAAAAGATAATGAGCAAACTTTATCGTCCGTTTTTGACGAATAATTTCAGGGTGCTTTTTATGGATATTCCTTCGGCCGAAATGACCAAATATGCAGCAAACGCAATGCTGGCCACTCGTATTTCCTTCATGAATGATATTGCTAATCTTTGCGATTTGGTCGGTGCGAATGTCGATCTGGTTCGTAAGGGTATTGGTGCCGATGGTCGCATTGGAAATAAATTCCTTTATTCAGGATGTGGTTATGGGGGATCTTGTTTCCCAAAGGATGTAAAAGCATTGGTACATACAGCGCAAGAATATGGCTATACAATGGGCGTAATTGAGGCTGTTGAAGCTGTAAACGAGCGTCAAAAAGAGATTGTGGTTCTAAAACTGCAACAACAACTCGGATCTCTTAAAGGAAAAACTATTGCATTATGGGGGTTGTCGTTTAAGCCTGAAACGGATGATATGCGTGAGGCACCGGCATTGGTCGTTATAAACAAATTGATTGCTGAAAAAGCTATTGTTAAGGTATATGATCCGGTTGCAATGGATGAGTGCAAACGTCGAATCGGAGATAAGGTAATTTATTGTAAAGATATGTATGAAACTGTGATCGATGCTGATGCATTAGCACTTTTAACCGAATGGAAAGTTTTTCGGATGCCGTCATGGTCGGTTTTGAAGAAGGTGATGAAATCACCAGTTTTGGTTGATGGTCGAAATATCTATGATAAAGAAGAGCTTTTATCAGAAGGATTCAGATATTCAGCAATAGGAAAATAGAATCATCCATGCGGAATACTTATATAGATTTTTTAAGATTTATTGGGCTGACATTGATTATTCTTGCACATGTGAAAGCCCCTGTGTGGATTACCGAGTTAAGATGCTTTGATGTTCCTCTAATGGTTTTTGTATCAGGCATATCGTTCAAATTTTCTGGGGGGGGGTATTTTATGCACAGAATAAAACGTATATGTATACCTGTCTATTCTTTCCTCATTTTCCTGTTTTTTCTGGTGTTTCTATCAAAATGGATATATGGATATAACTTTTATTCTGGCAAACAAATGCTTGGTTCCTTGCTATTGTTGAATAATCCAAGTATTGGCTATGTATGGATTTTTCGAATATTTCTTTTAATGGCATTTGTAGCTCCATTTATTTATTGGATATCAATACGAATGTCGAAAAAACAAAGTTGGGGTTTTATTGTTGCCATTTTTGTGTTACAAGCAATCCTAGTTAAGTGTCAAATACAGAATCAATCAATTAATTTCTTATACAGGGAGTATTTTTTATATCTGCTTGGATATGGAGTTTTCTTATTTTTAGGGATGCGTTTAAGAGTAGCTGATGAAGATGAGCGAAAGCGGCTTCTGCATGTCTCTTGTGTCGCATGTTTGGCATCGGTTATTTATAGTTGTCTGACAAATAATCTGTTGTCTGATTATAAATATCCTCCTCATTCTATATTTGCAATTTATGGAGCTTCTGCTTCCGTAATTCTATATCTGGCTAAGGATAAATTGTCCCGATTTGTCGAACGGCAAAAGGCAGCAATTTCATTTATAGGTGCTAATTCAATGTGGATTTATTTATGGCATATCCCGCTTGTTTTTATAATGAATAACCTGTTGCAAACGAATTCCTTTTGGATCCTCAGGTGGATTAGTGTCTATGTAATGGCAATAGGTATTTACTGGATCCAAATGCAAATAATCCGGTTTTTATTGCAAAAATGTCCGCAGTTGAATTTTAAGTATTGGATATAATGGCTTTTCTATGTCGATTGAATCTGTCAAAGCAAAATAAACAGGTTGTCGAACTCTATATTTCAACATTTGTTGGAACTCTGCTCGGAGTCGTATCATCGATTATCAATACAAGATTTCTTGATCCGGTAAATTACGGAGATGTCCGGTATGTACAGAATATCATCAATCTGATTGCTGCTTTATTGCTTTTTGGTTATTTTCTTTCTGGAAGCAGGTTGTTAGCACTGTCGAATGATGAAGCGTATAGCCGTCGTATTCGTGGGGCAATGGTGGTAATCTTGCTCATAGCATCGCTTATTTTAATAATTGGTACTGCTTCCAATTATTGGATTCATCTTTATAATGGAAAACTAACGGTTGCTCCGTTGTTTATAATATCTTTACCTGTATGTATTCATCAATTGCTCCTAAACTATGTTAATACAACAGCGCAGGGGGATAATCACATTGGGCGACTTTCGGTTGCGCGAATGCTTCCTGCCCTGTTGTATATTCCTTTGGCTTATTGGATTTATACACAATTTGGGGCAACTTCTACTCGTATGATTTTACTTCAATGGGGTACTTCCTCATTGATTTTGATCGGGGTCATAGTCTCAACGAAACCAAGTTTTCACCGCCTTGCATATGTGTTCCGAGAACTTAATCAAGAGAATAAACAATATGGACTTCAACTATATTATGGTCAATTGGCGATGGTTGCCACCAATTATATCGCTGGTGTCGCATTAGGTATATTTAATGTAGATAATGCCAATGTCTGTTATTTTACTTTGGCTTTGACGATCACCAGCCCGTTGATTCTTGTTCCCTCTATTATCGGGACGACGTATTTTAAGACATTTGCAACGCAGGATCGAATCTCTAAGAAAGTAATGAGAGGGACGATAGTGGTGACTGTTGTAAGTTGTATCGGCTATATCGCGATTATAAAACCTGTTGTCAGTTTGCTTTATCCTGCGACTTATGCTGTTGTCGGCATATATGCTACTATACTGGCTGTTGGGTGCTCTATACATGGTTTGGGGGATATGATTAATCGGTATCTGGGCTCTCATGGACAAGGTATCGCGATAAGAAACAGCAGTTTTGCCTGCGGCTTGTTGAAAGTGGGAGGATATATTGGACTTGTTTATTTGTGGAATATAGAAGGAGCCTTGATAACCAATATCTTGAGTTCATTAATATACAGTGGAATATTGTTTTGTTATTATTATCGATTTACTAAAGGCAGTCGTGTTAATAATAGATATTAGACATATAGTCCTATTAAACTAAATGCCTTTTATTATGATCACATCAATATTCATCATACTTTATATTGTTTATATTATAGCTGGAGTGCTATTTTATGATTTACAACTATTTGATTATATCGATGAAATTTATCCTTGGCTACTATTTATTCTATTCTTTTTTAGTAAACAGAAATTTTCAAAACCATTTATTATATTTTTATGCGTAAGTATATTTTATTTCATATATTCTCTCTATATTCAATCTAATGTATTAGTGGCAATATGTAATGATTTTATCATTGAAATAAAGCCATTTCTAACTTTCTTTAGTCTGTTGTGTTTAAGACCGGTATTTACGAATAAGCAGATTATTCTCTTAAAGAATGTTTCATTATACTGTGTTCTGGTATTAGTTATAGTTGGTGTTTTGCATTATGGTCATAATCAAACGATTAGAGGGGAGGTGCTGACGGGGGCTGGTTATGCTTTGTCTTGTATATTAATAGCCCTTTCATATTATTTGTTTAGTAAACACGACAATAATAATGTCAAAGTAATCTGTATACTAATTTGCGCATTAGGGATACTTAGACCAACCTCAAAATATATAATAGAATTTGCTTGTCTGATATTCTTGTATTATTACGTCGATACAAGGAAACAAAAAAAAGCAAGCAAATATATTCTGACGTCAGTCCTACTTATTTTTTCGTCATATTTCGTCTATGACTTTATTCGAGATGATATGATGTATTTTACAAATGATGGAGCTGCGAGAGGAGTGTTGTTTGCGACATCATTTGATATTCTTAATAGTTATGTCCCATTCGGATCTGGACTCGCATCTTATGCGACGTCTGCATCGGCAAATTGGTATTCCTCGATATATGCTCAATTTGGTATCGATAATATTTATGGATTAGTCGACGGAGAGACTTACTTTGTATCGGATACATATTTTCCGGTATTAGCTCAATTCGGATATGTCGGTATTCTCCTTTTTGTGTCTTTTATGTATTATGTGTATAACTTGGCTAAACGGAAATATCAATATTCAGGTGATGACAAGACATATAGAATATCCTTGATCATATTGTGTATTATCGTTGTGGAATCTACTTCTGCAGCAACTTTTATTGGGAACAAAAGTGTGTTGTTGATGCAGTTGTTGGCTTTATCATTATATGATATAAAAAAGCATAGTTTTTCTTCTGCTAACTTAAAGCCTAGAATTTTTCTTCAGTAATCCTTATGCATCTTGTTATTGTACGTCCATTAGGGTAATGTTTTAGATGTCAATTCATATAATTGTCAGGAAATCGGATTGGCAAAAGCATTGGTTAATGATGGGTGGTGTGTTTCTGTAATCATGGCCGGGCTGCAGAATGAACATATCCGGGTAAATGTATCCGGAGAGCATTTTGTCGATGTGTATTTTTTACGATTTGTCGGTCTGCAAAGCGTATGTTTGTTCCGAGGTTGGAAAAGATTGATAAAAAAACTTAAGCCGGATATTATTCAAGTACACGATCTAGAAACTTGGATGAGTTTTCGGGTAGTGCGATATTCATACCGACATAGAATTCCATGTGTTCTTATCCAAGGGGCCTGTCCGACAGAAATGAGTCGAAATAAAAGATTCTTTAAAAAGATTTTCGATTCGATATTCGGAAAATATGTATTAAAACATGTGAATGCTGTTGGATGTAAAACTCCTACCGCATCAGCATACCTCAATGAAATTTATCCGTGTGAGACTTGGACTACCCCTATCGGCTTGGATGAACAGAAATTTGCGGGGGAAGTGTTCCGGGATTGGGTGGCTGAATTGCATTTAGAAGATAAAAAAGTGTTGCTATACGTGGGGCGATTGAATAATTATGGGCGTAAGCCTATGTTTTTGGTTGATCTTCTGCGGCAATTACCCTCGGACTATTGTCTTGTTATGGCCGGCGAAGGTATCTTGCGTGATGATATACTCTGCAGAGCTTCGGAATATGGTATCTCTGACCGGGTGCATCTGATCGGAACCATTTCTCAAAAACATCTTCCGGCATTATATCGGGCAGCGCATGTATTTTTGTTGCCATCCACTTATGAAATCTACGGAATGGTCATGCTGGAAGCGATGTATTTCGGCGTCCCGGTAATATCGACGGCGTCTGCCGGAGCTAAAGTCATTATTCAACAAGATGTAACCGGATATATTCTTGATACTTTCGATACCTCTTTGTGGGCGGAAAAGATTGTCGATATTAATGAGAAAGTACAAAAAAGCATGGGGGCAGATGCCCGGCAATATATTCAAAAGAATTTAACATGGTCAGGCACTGCCAAAAAATTCGAGGAGCTATATAGACTGGTAACACATCGTCTTTAAATCTGACATCAGCTGTTTTAATGTCCCGCATAGTTTATCTTGATATTGCCAAGGCAGTATGTATGATCTTAGTCGTTATAGGACATTATAGTCCCATGACGGCTCCGGAATATTGGCAGCAACTCATTCGGGTTATATATACCTTTCACATGCCGCTTTTTATGTTTACAAGCGGATTGATCTACATCTTATCTAATAATACCCCCCCCCTCCGATGTTATAAAAGATTTGTTGTCAAGAAAACGCACAGGCTTGCGATTCCTTATATCGCTGTTTCGATTATATTGATTACGGTTAAAATATTCTTGGGTAAGAACGGGGAGAATGTTGACCATCCATGTGATATTTACTCGTACTTTGAACTCTTTTATAGACCGGCTGCTGGCTTTTTCTTGTGGTTTTTATATGTTCTATATGTAATATTCTTAATTGTACCTTTATTTAAAACGAAAAAATCCCGATTATATTTGGCTTTGGCATCACTGATATTATATTTTATCCCGATTGATCTGCCCCATGAATTTTGCTTGTTCGAATTTAAAAATCACTTTTGTTTCTTTATGTGCGGGGTGTTATGCGGAGAGTGTAAAGACATCATTAAAATACAGGGAAAGTCTTTGTTAATTCCTCTACTTTTATTGGCAGTCAATGTCTTCGCTACGATTTGGGGCTATTCGAATATGGGCGTAGTAAAAATGTTGTTAGCTCTCAATGGGATTTTTTGCATGTTATCGATTTCTCGGTATATTGAAAATCATTGGTCTTCTGCTTTGACGAATATAATCATGGCGTCATTCACTATATATTTGTTTCACACGGCATTTGAAGGATTTACCAAATCTATTGTATATAGAGTGGCGGAATTCGTTCCTCTTCCTTTTATTCTGCAAGCGGTTGTGATCGTCGTTGGTGGAATAATCTTACCTGTTTGGCTGGATAAATTCGTTCTCCGGAAATATCGGGTCACACGCTATCTGTTTGGATTGAAATAGTGTTGTTTCAATGAAAATATTATTAATTAATAATTTTCACTACCGTAAGGGCGGAAGTGAAACGGTATATTTTAATACGGCTGAAATTCTTCAAAAGAGAGGTCATGAAGTCATCTTCTTTAGTCGTGAGAATCCAAAAAATCTGCCGTGCAGACAAGCTGAATATTTTATTCGTAGTAGTGAGTCTACCTCATATTTACGACGGATGCTGAACTATTTTTATAATAAAGAGGCTCGGCATAACATCGAAAAGTTAATCTTGCAGGAAAAACCAGACATTGCACATGTGCATCTTTTTTGGGGCGGTATATCCCCGTCAATTTTCGGGATTCTGAGAAAGTATAAAATACCGCTTATTCATACGGCACATGATTATCGAATGGTTTGTCCGGCTTATGTTTTTAATTCTAATGGGAGAATCTGCGAAGAATGCCAAGGAGTGCATTTTTATAAATGTGCATTAAAAAGATGCTCAAAAAAGAATTTGGTGGAGAGTGTGTTGATGTCAGCGGAAATGTATGAAAGGAATAGATTTCTTAATCCTGCAAGGAACCTGTCGGGTGTCATTTATGTTAGCCGCTTTTCTCGGGTGAAACACAAGCAGTATATGCCTTTGCTCTCATCCATACCATCAACGGTTTTATATAATTTTGCCAATGAACCGTCTGTAGATTTATTGAATCATTTTTCCGGTGATTATTATTTATTTTATGGACGACTTTCTTCTGAAAAGGGCGTAGATAAATTGATCGACGTATTTGCATCGCTTCCGGATATATCGCTTAAAATTGTCGGAACGGGCCCGCTTGAGGAGCAATTAAAGCAAACTGTTGTGCGGCGTCGGATTACGAATGTCGAATTTCTTGGCTATAAAATCGGACGAGAACTCCAAACAATCGTAAGTCGGGCATCGTTTGTATTGGTTCCCTCTCAATGGTATGAAAATAATCCGATGACAATAATTGAAGCGTATTCGTTGCAGAAGCCTGTCATCGGTGCAAATTTAGGCGGGATTCCAGAAATTATAGATGATGGTAAGACCGGATATATATTCCAGCATGATAATCCGGAAGACTTGCATCGGATTATCAAAAAAACCATTAATATGTCAGAGGCGGATTATCTGCGAATGGCGCAGAATAGTTACGAGTTTTTCAAGAATAATTTTAGTTCTGAAAATTATGCTGTTAAGTTGGAAGAATTCTATAACCAAATAAAAGATTCTTATGAGAATATTTAAACATCCGATATTGTTCGGAGGATTGAAGCATTTGCGTCAGGTATTTTGGTTGTCAATCATGAATATTTTGCCTGTGCCGGGAACTTTGCGTTGGATCTTTGCAAAGTGGGGTGGGGTAAATTTTATTTCCGATAATGAAAAAAAATGGTTTTATATTGGATCAAACGTGCGTTTTGATAGGGTTTACCCCGGGAATATAATTATTCATAATGGAGTTCATATTACACATGGGGTTATATTCCTCACACATTGTTTAGATACGCAAAATTCCGATTTGTCGGATATTTTCTGGAAAGAAAATCATATTACGATTATGCCTCGGGCTTTCATTGGAACCAATACGATTGTTTGTGCCGACGTAACCATCGGAGAAGGTGCTGTTGTCGGAGCTGGAAGTATTGTTACAAAAGATATTCCACCTTACGAAATATGGGCTGGAAATCCGGCGCAATTTATTAAGAAAAGAAGTTGCAAACAATGACCCAAAAGATTAATTGGATATTAATTCTACAGGCCTGGGCAATGTTATGGGTTGTTGTCGGACATGCGCCCTTGTTGTCTGTAGATATGATACAACCTGGATATGTGGAAATTTTGTATCGGATAGCTTACTCATTTCACATGCCATTGTTCATTTTCGTGTCCGGATATCTGTTTTATATGACACGTATAAGTAAACCCATGCCATACGCGGAAATGGTCTTGGATAAATTAAAACGTCTGGGTATTCCATTTTTATTCTTCACTTTGGTTGCTATGGTTGTAAAGACTCTTTTTGCAAGTGATATGGCTCGGCCTTCTACGATTTCTGTTAATGAATTTATAAGAAGTGTCATGTATCCGGGGCAGGGGCCTTTAGGGGAATTATGGTTTGTGGCAACGATATTTTGGATGTTTCTTATGAGACCGATATGGGCCTGGACTTTGAAAAATGGTTATTCGAGCGTTTGTACATTAATTGTACTCTTGTTAATAAGATTGATTACCCCCCCCCGTGGTATTGAGTTGCTGTGTATATCGACTGCTATGAGATATGCTGTGTTCTTTTATGTGGGGATGTGTTTCAGGCGATTCGTGAATGTCCAAAGTCTTATGTCTCTAAAAAGCGGATATATGTTGTGTGGGATCGTTATTTTAGTTGGGGTTGAGCTAGTATTGTGGCACTATTCTTTAGCGTTATTACTTGCCTTTACAGGTATAACTATAGCTATTGCGGTCGCTTTGCTTTTTGATCGGTATATTCCGAAAATTTTTAGCCTTTTCAGAAACTATACTTATCAAATTTATCTGATGGGCATATTTATTCAGATACTTGTCAAGATGTTATATAAGAGGGATATATTTCCATCTTATTTTTGGGGATACGCTTTGTGTATCCTTTGTGGTCTATATATTCCGGTGCTTATTGCATATATTGCAAGAAAGCTTGATGTTGAATTTATTAAATTGTGTTTGGGACTATCAAAATAAATTAATTATGACTGGTTCAATAATTGTCACTTACCGCTGTCCCATGCGGTGTAAAATGTGTAATATCTGGGAAAATCCAACTAAGCCATCCGAAGAATTCGCTCCTGAACTGTTGAAAAAACTGCCTCGTATGAATGGGGTAAATATTACTGGCGGAGAACCATTTGTAAGAGAAGATATCGAAGATATTGTTAAAGTGCTCGAAACAAAGACGGAGCGCATTGTTTTTTCGACCAGTGGTTATTTCTCAGATCGGATCCTTGAGATGGCAAGGAAACATCCGCATGTCGGTTATCGCATCAGCATCGAAGGGCTCTCTTGTAAAAATGATGAATTGAGAGGACGACAAGGTGGGTTTGATAAAGGATTGCATACTTTGCTCGAATTGCGGCGAATGGGAATAAAAGATATCGGTTTCGGTATTACTGTATCGAATAATAATTCGGCCGATATGCTCAATCTTTATGAGCTGAGTAAGAATTTGAAAATGCAATTTGCAACGGCTTCGTTTCATAATTCTTTTTATTTTCATAAATATGACAATAAGGTTACCAATCTTGATGAAGTATGTGGTAATTTTGATGAATTGATACAGCGATTAATGCAAGAGAATGATCCGAAATCGTGGTTCCGTGCGTTCTTTAATCTTGGTCTGATTAATTATGTTAAAGGAGGGCGACGTATGTTACCTTGTGAGGCTGGAACCGAGAATTTTTTTATCGATCCGGTTGGCAATGTGCTTCCTTGCAATGGGATGGAGGAAAATTGCTGGTTTGATACGATGGGTAATCTAAATGATGTATCTTCATTTGAAGAGATATGGCAAAGTGAAAAAGCTGCTCAGGTTCGTGAGAAAGTGGCTAACTGTCCGAAAAGCTGCTGGATGATCGGCTCTGTATCTCCGGTAATGAAGAAATATATTCGTCAAGTTATACCGTGGGTTATAAAAAATAAATGGAAAGTAGTGCGTGGTGGAACGGTTGACACAGAATGTATTCCATTTTTTCATGTAGGAAACAATGACAAACAAGGATTAAGATAATGTTTGTTGGATAAGTATTGTTCTCTGCTGTTTTATTTTGCCGTATATGAAAATAGCCTTTATTGGAGGTCGCAATATCCATAAATTAGGTGGTATTGAAAATTATATGTACAATTTAGCGACCGAACTTGTAAAACGGGGCTACGAACCGATTGTATTTTGTGAAAGCGATCGGAATGGGACAGAATGGGTAAATGGGTTTCAGGTCGTTCATCAGAAATCTCTGAATAGTAAATTCTGGAATAAACCGATTCTGGGGTTAAAGGCTATCGTTCGGATATTGCGATATGATAAAACTGTTAATATTTTGCATTTTAATGCTGGAGGGCCAGCCTATTTTGCATGGATTGCCCGGATGTTCGGGCGAATTACGATTTATCAAGGACATGGTATAGAGTGGCGTCGAACTAAATGGAAATGGTATCAACGCTTGATTATGCGATTAACGAACGCTTATGTAGTTCTTTTATGTACTAAATACGCTACTGCGGTTTCGGAAGAACAGACTGAAATGTTAAACCGGCTGTACCATAAGAAATGCGTTACGATTCCTACGGCAGTAAATGTGCCTGTTTGTTCGGTTGAAAGTGCTGTTTTACAAAAATATGGGCTTGAAAATAATGATTATTTTCTCTTTTTGGGGCGTCTTGTGCAAGATAAAAATCCCGATTATTTGATCCGTGCATATATTCAGTCTGGAATTATTGATAAAAAATTAGTGATCGCAGGAAGTAATGATGCGGATCCAGCTTATGTTCGCCAATTGAAAGAAATGGCGCAAGAGTATGAGAATATTATCTTTACAGGTGCTGTTTATGGAGTAGATAAAGAAAAATTACTGGAATCGTGTTTTGCATTTTGCATACCTTCGACTATTGAGGGATTGGCTATTACCCTACTCGAGGCGATGAGCTATGGAAAGATATGTATAGCTTCGGATATTCTAGCTAATAAGGAAGGACTTGGGGAGAATGGACTTTGGGTAAAGGCTGAAGACGAGGAGAGTCTTTGTCGGGCAATGAAATACGTATGTGAGCATTATTCGGAATTAAAAAAATCCGGGATACTAAATCAAAACCGTGTCAGGACACATTTTACATGGGATAAAATTGCAGGAAAATACGAATTATTTATTAAATCATTAAAATAATATTTACTATGGAAATTAATGAATTCATTGAAAAGTTTGCTGAAGTTGTCGAAGTTGAAGATGCATCAGCGTTAAATGCCGATACCAAATTCAGAGATTTGGATGAATGGAGTTCACTCGCCGGATTATCTGTAATTACTATGTTTGATGAGGATTTTAATGTTGAGCTGACAGTGGCGGAGTTCAGACAGGCTGTGACGGTTGGCGATTTGTATAATATGTTGGAAAAATAAAGATATGGCATTTCTTCAAATTAGCCATGTAGAGATAAAAGGAATAAGTGCTTGTGTTCCGAAACGTATAGAACGGAATCGGGATTATCCGTATCTTTCGGCTGAGGAGATTGAGAAGTATATTGCAACAATCGGGGTTGAACAACGTCATTGTGCTATTCATGATGGTTCGATCTGTACATCCGATTTGTGCTTTGAATCTGCGGAGAAGTTACTGAATGAGTTGCAATGGAATCGCGATGAAGTAGGCCTTTTGGTTTTTATATCCCATACGGCAGACTATAAACTTCCGTCGACGGCCTGCATTCTGCAAGATCGTCTAGGCCTGTCGAAACAATGCATGGCGTTTGATTCTCCTTTGGGCTGTTCCGGATTTGTATACGGGTTGGGTATAGCATCCAGTATCCTGCAAACAGGAATGATCAAAAAAGCCTTGCTTTTGGTCGGTAATACCCAGTCATTTTATGCAAGTCCTGAGGATCAGAGTACTGCGTTGCTTTTCGGTGATGGGGGCTCTGCTATTGCATTGGAATATAATCCGGATTATGATCGTACGATGGATTTTCATTTTTATAGTGATGGCTCGGGGCGGGATGCATTGATTGTACCGGATGGGGGATGTCGTAATCCGTTTACAATTGATTCTATGAGGATTGAACCCTGTGAAGAAGGACATCGCCGAAACCGGTTGCATGAAAAAATGGATGGTTTAGAGGTTTTCACTTTTGCAACGAGGAATGTCCCTAAGTCGTTAAATATGCTTCTTGACCAATTTTCAATCAACCCGTCTGATATCGATTATTTGTTATTACATCAAGCTAACCGGTTTTTGTGTGAAAAAATTCGTAAAAGGATGCAATTTGAGGGAGAAAAAGTTCCATATAATATTGATAAGTTTGGTAATACAAGTGGAACATCTATCCCTTTGTTAATGGTTACTAACCTTACCTCGGATTTGAAAACGAAATCTTTACGGCATTTGGCCACTGGATTTGGTGTTGGTCTCTCTATTGGCAGTGTCTGCTTTTCTACGCACCATATTATATGTCCGGAACTTTTATATTTATAAATCTATGTTCAATCCCTTTTCTCTGGCAGGTAAAACGATTTTGGTTACCGGTGCTTCATCCGGAATAGGCCGTCAATGTGCTATTGACTGTAGTCGTATGGGAGCTCGAGTTGTTTTGATTGGCCGTAGTGAGGAACGTCTTGCTGAAACCTTTCACGAGATGATTGGTTGCGGGCATATGATAACTGCAATCGATTTGACGGATTTTGATCGAATAGGCGGATGTGTCACCGATATTATTTCGCAATGTGGGCCTATTCATGGTGTGTTGCATTGTGCTGGTATATCGGCTATATTATCACTCAAACAAATGGATATTTTGCATTTAGACCATTTTTTTCGAAATAATGTCTATTCTGCTATTGAACTCACCCGAGAGGTCTGCAAAGTGCACCATATTGCAAAAGAAGGAGCCAGTATTGTTTTCTTTTCTTCAGTAATGGGTTGTGTCGGTGAAAGTGGTAAATCTCTTTATGGTATGACAAAAGGGGCATTAATCGCTGGGAGTCGCTCGTTAGCTTGTGAATATGCAAAACGAAAGGTAAGATTCAATGTAATTTCTCCCGGAGCTGTCGAAACACCGATTAATGCCCGACAGCCTTATATGGCAGATCCCGAGTTACGTCAGCTACTTGAAGAAAAACATTTGCTTGGATTAGGCCGGACAATAGATATTTCTTATGCCTGTATTTATCTTTTAAGTGATGCATCACGGTGGATAACAGGCCAGAATTTAATTGTGGATGGGGGATATACGGCTCGTTAATACTTTGGGTTATGGTGGTTGTATGTAAAACAACTCCGGAAATTACCGATGCGGAGATAAAACAAATTTATTCATTGTTTTTTGAGGTTTTTGGCAAACATCGCGATTGTCATACGTTTCGTGAAGAATATTCCAATACGCCGTTTGGATATTCGTATCATAGTCTTTTATACAATGATAATGGACAGATTGTTGGTTTCCACTCCTGTATGCCATTCTATTATCGTAATAACAACGAGCGTTTTTTTGTCGCGTTGGGAATTGATTCGATGGTCAAAAAGGAGTATCGTGATTATTTCTATTTCCGAGATATGATCACAACTTGTCAGAACCGATTGAAACAAGAAGGATGTATTTTGCGCATTGGTTTTCCGAACGATAACTCGCATCCAGTTTTAAAACGGGGATTAAAACATAAGGATATAGGGCGACTTACAACCTATTGTCTGATTCGCAATATCGGAAGTGTGAGGTTCTCTCTGTCTTGGTTGAATTTTTTCAGTCGAAGTGCAGCCAAGATTCAATATTATTTGTCTTATTTATCTATCGGGAATAAACTGTATGAATTTAGGTTTCGGAAAGATCGTAGGACATTCGATGTTGTACGTTACAAATGGTTTGGAGGAAACTATGAACATGTTAATCTGGGTAAAGCGGAGTGTTTTTACAAAATTCAGGATTATGAAGGTATTTCCACTGCCTTTTTGTTAGATGTATTTCCGTTGTCGCGTTCGGCATTTGAGACTGCAGTCCGTTACATATATAAAATAGAGCACAAAAGAATTGACATGATTCTGTATGTTGGTGCGCTTCCGTTTACACCATTGGGTTTAGTCAGAATTCCGCATCGTTTTGAACCTAAGCATTTCCATTTTACTTGTAAGCCTTTAGTCGATGGTGTTTTTGACGACGGGGTGTATGATCTTTGTCAATGGGATGTAAATCTCTCAAATTTCGATTTGTTATAGATTTTCTTTGTATCATATGAATATTCTTACTTTCGATGTAGAGGAATGGTTTCATCTTCTTGATAACGACTCTACTCGTACAGAAACTCAATGGAAAAATTATGAGGTGCGTATCTACGAAAATATGGATCGGATATTCCGTATTCTTGAAGATACCGATACTCGCGCAACCTTTTTTATTATCGGATGGATTGCCAAAACTTATCCGGATATTGTAAAAAAGATTGCGGAAAAATATGAGATTGGTAGTCATACGATGAATCATCAATTGATCTGGCAACAGGATCGTGCGACCTTTCGAGAAGATCTCTATTCTTCAATTGAATTACTGCAAGATATTACAGGGAACCCGGTCAAATGTTTCCGGGCACCTGGATTTTCTATTCGGGCGAGTGAAGCATGGGCTTTTGAAGAGATTAAGCGTTGTGGAATTGAAATCGACTGTTCTGTGTTTCCCGCTCATCATGCCCATGGAGGATTACCGTCTTATGGACAGGCTGTGCCAAGTATTATTAGAGTAGAGGGTACGGAGTTGAAAGAGTTCCCTATTTGTTCGAAGGAATTATTGGGACATCAGGTAATTTTTTCTGGTGGTGGCTATTTTCGATTATTTCCTTATAGGATAATTAAACGATGGTTTGCAGAACGGGACTATACTATCTCCTATATACATCCTCGAGATTTGGATGCAGGTCAGCCAATGATCCAGGGTTTACCATTTAGTCGTAAGTTCAAATCTTATATTGGACTTCAAGGTGCAGAGCATAAATTGCGCCGTTTGTTGTCTGATTTTAGCTTTACGGATATTTCTACTGCTGCTGCAACTATCGATTGGGACAAAGTCCCGATCGTAAATCTTTGATAGTTCTATTATAATATTGATATTGTAGATGACTCATTTTATTGAATCGAAAAGTTTATTCAACATAATAGTCCGTAATCTTGAAGTCCTAGTCCGGTTAAAAGGTCGTTTCGGGAGGTTTACTGCAGAATACTTAGTGTGGAGATAGTTGGTTATACTTTATATTTGAAAAAATGCTTTAAAATGATAAGAGAATATATCCGTGCTGATTATGCCCGGTTTGAAAAAAAGAATCGTAAAATTTACTTTTGGGTTCGATTCGTTCACTATCCAGCTTTCCGGTTGCTGGTAATATTTCGTATTATTCAAGGTCTTAGATGTAGTGTGCTGAAACGAATTCTTCGGGTTTATTATCGGCATTTGGAGCGAAAATACTTGATTGATTTGCCCTTAACAGTCAAACTGGGTAAAGGCTGTTTTTTCCCTCATAATGGGCCGGTTGTTTTCAATCCGGCCGCCATTGTTGGTGAAAATTGCAGTATTCATCCATGTACATTGATTGGCACTGTCCGGGGAGAGGGGGGGGAATTCCAATTGTCGGGAATAATGTTTTTATCGGGCATGGTGCTAAATTATTAGGGAATATAGTTGTTGGTGACTATTGTTTTATTTGTCCAGGTTCCGTGCTTCTCAATTCTGTTAAGAAAGGATGTACTGTTGGCGGAACTCCTGCTCGGGTTTTGAATGAAAATGGAATGGAAAATTATAAATTATATTTATAAGTGTCCGTTTATATATTATCTGTTAAATCATGAAAGGCATAATCTTGGCAGGCGGCAGCGGAACGCGTTTGTACCCGATCACGAAGGGCGTCAGCAAGCAGTTGTTGCCTGTTTACGACAAGCCGATGGTCTACTACCCTTTATCGGCGTTGTTTCTGGCTGGTATCCGCGACATCCTCCTGATCTCTACGCCAGAGGATGTGGGTTGTTTCCGTCGTTTGCTGGGTGACGGTTCTGACTACGGGGTTCGTATCAGCTACGCGGAGCAGCCGTCCCCGGACGGTCTTGCGCAGGCGTTCCTGATCGGCTCGGATTTCATCGGCAATGACTCCGTGTGTCTGGTTCTGGGCGACAACATCTTCCACGGCTCGGGCTTCACGGGCCTTCTTCGCGAGGCGGTACGCACGGCCGAGGAGGATGGCAAGGCCACAGTTTTCGGCTATCGGGTCGACGACCCGCAGCGCTACGGGGTTGCGGAGTTCGACGCTGCGGGCAACTGCCTGTCGATCGAGGAGAAACCGGAACACCCGAAATCGAACTACGCGGTGGTGGGTCTCTACTTCTACCCCAACAAGGTCGTGGATGTGGCCCGGGGTATCAAACCCTCGGCGCGCGGGGAGCTTGAGATCACGAGCGTGAACCAGTCGTTCCTGCAACGCGGCGAGCTGAAGGTGCAGACGCTTCAGCGCGGCTTCGCGTGGCTGGACACGGGCACACACGACTCTCTGGCCGAAGCCTCGATCTTCGTGGAGGTCATCGAGAAACGCCAGGGTCTCAAGATCGCCTGCCTGGAGGGAATCGCCTACCATAACGGCTGGATCACGGCCGCTAAGCTCCGGGAGTTGGCGCAGCCGATGCTCAGGAATCAGTACGGGCAGTACCTGTTGAAACTCACCGACGAAAACCGACGCTAAAGCCATGAAAGTCATCCCTACCGAAATAGAAGGAGTGGTCATCCTCGAACCCGATGTCTTCGGGGACGCTCGGGGTTATTTCTTCGAGAGCTATTCTGAGCAGTCCTTCGGCAGGCTCGTACGCCCCGTGCGGTTCGTGCAGGACAACGAGTCGATGTCGAAGTACGGCGTTCTTCGCGGTCTTCACTTCCAGCGGGGGGCGCATGCGCAGTCGAAACTGGTGCGCGTTGTCCGGGGCCGCGTGCTGGACGTCGCGGTGGACATCCGCCGGGGCTCGCCCACGTTCGGGCGGCACGTCTCCGTGGAGCTCTCGGGGGACAACAAACGGCAGTTCTTCGTGCCGCGGGGCTTCGCGCACGGCTTCTCGGTGCTGAGCGACGAGGCTGTATTCCAATACAAGTGCGACAACCTCTATGCCCCCGAATCGGAGGGCGCCATCGCGTGGGACGACCCCGCGCTGGGCATCGACTGGCACCTGGCACCGGGGGATGTCGTCCTCTCACCTAAGGACAGTTGCCACCCGCGGCTGGAAGAGGCCGCGGAACTGTTCGACTATAATACGGACTACTATGCTTAATATCCTGATTACGGGCGCCAACGGACAGTTGGGGAGCTCGCTGCGGCAGCTTGGGAGCGTGTCGCCCAACAACTACCTGGCCACCGACGTCGCGGAGCTGGACATCACCGACGCCGGGGCGGTGCTTCAAACGGTCAAGGAACAGCGTATCGACGTGATCGTCAACTGTGCGGCCTACACGAACGTGGAGAAGGCCGAGGAGGATGAACCGACAGCCGACCTGCTCAACCACAAGGCCGCGGCATACCTCGCGGCAGCGGCCAAGGAGACGGGTGCGACGCTGATCCACGTCTCGACGGACTACGTCTTCGACGGCACGGGGCACAGGCCCTACACGGAGGATATGGCGACCTCGCCGCTGGGGGCCTACGGGCGTACGAAGCTGGCGGGCGAGGAGGCCGTGAAGGCCTCGGGGTGCCGCTACCTGATCCTGCGCACGGCATGGCTCTATTCGGAGTACGGGAACAACTTTCTGAAGACGATGCTGCGGCTGACCTCGGAGCGTGAGACGCTGCGCGTGGTCTTCGACCAGGTGGGCACTCCGACCTACGCCGGCGACCTGGCGCTTGCGATCTTCTCCCTGATCGAGGCGGGGCGCTATGCGGGCAACGAGGGGGTGTACCACTTCACCGACGAGGGCGTGTGCTCGTGGTACGACTTCGCGGTGGAGATCGCCGCGGCCGCGGGACATGACACATGCCGCATCATCCCCTGCCACACGTCGGAATACCCCACGAAGGCCACCCGCCCGGCCTACTCGGTGCTGGACAAGACCCGCTTCAAGGAGACCTTCCAGATGGATATCCCGCACTGGAGGGAGGCTTTGATCTACTGCATGAAACGACTCACAGAAAATAACCCATGAAACGCACTATCCTGATTACGGGCGGAGCGGGCTTTATCGGCTCGCACGTAGTACGCCTGTTCGTGACGAAATATCCGGATTACCGGATCGTTAACCTGGACAAACTGACCTACGCGGGGAACCTTGCCAACCTGCGGGACATCGAGGATTCCCCGAACTACGTGTTCGAGAAGGGTGACATCTGCGACCTGGATATGCTGCGGGCGCTGTTCAGGCAGTATGACATCGACGGGGTCATCCACCTTGCGGCCGAAAGCCATGTCGACCGCTCGATCAGGGATCCGTTCACCTTCGCGCGTACGAACGTCCTGGGCACGCTCTCGCTGCTCGAGGCTGCGCGGGAGTACTGGAACGGTGATTGGGCAGGCAAGCTGTTCTACCACATCTCCACCGACGAGGTGTACGGGGCGCTGGAGCTGACCCGTCCCGAGGGAGATGCTGCGGGCGGGAGAGCGGCGGCGGGCCCTTCGGCGAGGAGTTCTTCACCGAAGAGACGAAGTACGCGCCGCACAGCCCCTACTCGGCCTCGAAAGCCTCGTCCGACCACTTCGTGCGGGCTTACCACGACACGTACGGGATGCCGACGCTGGTGACCAACTGTTCGAACAACTACGGGCCCTACCAATTCCCGGAGAAGCTCATCCCGCTGTTCATCAACAATATCCGCCACCGAAGGCCGCTGCCGGTGTACGGCCGCGGGCAGAACGTGCGCGACTGGTTGTACGTCGAGGATCATGCGCGGGCCATCGACGTGATCTTCCACAGGGGCAAGGTCGCCGAGACGTACAACATCGGGGGCTTCAACGAGTGGAAGAACATCGACCTGATACGGGTCATCGTACGGACGGTGGACAGGCTGCTGGGCAACCCCGAGGGGTCGTCGGAGCAGCTTATCACGTACGTCACAGACCGCGCAGGCCACGACCTGAGATACGCCATCGACTCGCGCAAGCTCAAGCGCGAACTGGGCTGGGCTCCCAGCCTGCAGTTCGAGGAAGGAATCGAAAAAACTGTCCGCTGGTACCTCCAAAACCAAAAATGGATGGACGACATAACTTCTGGCGAATACCAAGAGTACTATCAGAGCATGTATGTAAACAGGTAGCTTTATGATATTAGGATTGCATAAATAGATTAGAGGGGATTTTAGGATTTTCAAATTAATTATGAAATACATGCTCATCTGGGCGGTATTCCTCGTCCTGTTCTATATTTTCCTGCGGTGGGTTATTCGCCGGACGCCGGTCACGGAGGACGACGACCTGAAAGTGCGGCGTATCTCCCGCCTTCTGGAACGCCTTAATGAAAAGTGGAACCCAAATAGAAAATAATAAAGGGGCTGTCTAAAACTTGTTAGACAGCCCCTTTCGATTGTACGGCTCGGCACCTGCGTTCGTGTTTGGCGGCGGCCATGTTTGCGGCAAACCTTGTTACGCCTCGGCCATGACGGTTGTGTGAGCAGGCTCTCTTGCGGCGATGCGGTGTCGGGGTTTTATCTTTTGCGACGCATTCCCGGTATCGGGCGCGTTGTCCGGCTGCCTCCCGGCTGTTCTCCCTTGGAGGACGTCGTTTTGGCGCTAAGCTCCTGCGTGGCTTTTTTGTCGGCTCCTGCTTTGTCTCCCGGGCGTGCGCCTTGGGGGCGGGATGCTTTCGCCCGCACGCCCTTCGATCCCTTTCTGTCCGGCGCCTCTCCTTTCCCGGCCGGCCGTTCATCGAAGAAATAGGCTTTCTGCCGCCGTTTCTCCTCCTGCGAACGGGCGACGTAGACTTTTTCATGTGTATAGGGGTTCTCCCCGGTGTAGAACATCACCGACGAGAGGGTCATCGGCGTCGGGGTGAGATCCTGTACCTGTTCGAGGTTGAAATGGAGCTTGCCGAGTACTTTCGCCGACAGCGAGCACATGTCACGTTCGGTGCAGCCCGGGTGTGACGAGATAAAGTAAGGGATCAGTTGGTAGGGCAGCCCCTCGCGGCGGCAGATATGCTGGAAATCGGCGTTCAGTTGCTCGAAAAGTGCGAACGGAGGCTTGCGCATCAGTTTCAGCACGGCATCTTCGGTGTGTTCGGGGGCGACCTTCAGGCGTCCCGAGGTGTGGTGTTTCACGACCGTCTCAAGATAGGGGCTGTCGTCGAACAGGTCGTAACGGATGCCACTGCCGACAAAGGCCTTCTTGATGCCCTTCACGGCTCGGATCTTTTCGTACAAAGCCAACAGCGGCCGGTGGTCGTTGCCCAGGTTTGGGCACATCTTCGGGTGCAGGCACGACGGACGGCGGCATTTGCGGCACAGTTCCCTGTCGCGCCCGCCCATGCGGTACATGTTGGCCGACGGCGCACCGACGTCCGAGAGGTAACCCCTGAAGTCGGGCGTCGAGGCGATCCGCCGCACCTCGTCGAGGATCGAGCGCTCGCTGCGCGAGTTGATGAATTTGCCCTGGTGAGCCGATATAGTGCAGAACGCGCAGCCGCCGAAGCATCCCCTGTGGATGTTGACCGAGTGCTTGATCATCTCCCAAGCCGGGATATCCCCCTTGCCGTTGTAGCGCGGGTGCGGTGCCCGTTCGTAAGGCAGGTCGAACGAGTGGTCGAGTTCTTCGGTCGTGAGCGTTGTGTTGGGCGGCGTGACGACCACGTAACGGTCGCCCACGGCCTCGACCAGCGTCGCTGTCGGTTCCATCAGGTTGCTCTGTGTCTCGATGACCGTGAAATTCTCCCCGAAAGCCCGTTTGTCGCGCGCGCACTCCTCGTAGGAGTGCAGCCGGATCGTCTCCGCCGGGTCGAGCCGCTCCACGTAATCTTTGCCGGCCATGAACGCCACCTGCCGCAGTTTGCGCAGCAACTTGGCATTGTATCCGTTGCGCAGTGCCCGGGCGACCTGCTGTACGACCCGTTCGCCCATGCCGTAGATTAGCAGGTCGGCGCCGCTTTCGGCCAGCACCGAAGGCTTGAGCGAATCGCTCCAGTAGTCGTAGTGCGTCAGCCGCCGTAGGGAAGCCTCTATCCCCCCGACTACTACCGGGACGTGCGGGAACAATCGCTTGACGATTCGCGTGTAGACTGTTACGGCATAGTCGGGCCGAAACCCCGCTTTGCCGCCGGGCGTATAGGCGTCGTTGCTCCTGAGGCGGATGTTGGCTGTATAGTGGTTGACCATCGAATCCATCGACCCGGCCGTGATGCCGAAGAAGAGCCTCGGCGTGCCCAACTTGGTGAAGTCGCGCAGGTCGTCCCGCCAGTTGGGCTGCGGCACGATGGCCACGCGGTAACCTTCGGCTTCGAGCAGTCGGCCGATCACTGCCGCGCCGAATGCCGGATGGTCGATGTAGGCGTCGCCCGAAAAGAGGATGACGTCCAACTGTTCCCACCCGCGTGCGCGGACTTCCTTTATCGTGGTCGGTAAAAACAAGGTGCGGTGAGTTTTTTTATTTCGTCCCGGAGTAATTCGGGGCTGTATCCATGTGTTTGCAGGGATCGGACTGGCGCTTTATGGCTTCTTTTCGGAACGTTTGCCGTTTTGGGGAACCGCAGGTGCGGCCCGTCGTATTGCCGTAAGTCAGTCCGCTGCCGTGCCGTTTATCCGTTATCCGTCTCTTTCGATGCCGCTGCGTAGGTTTCCCATTTGCCGAGCAGCGCACGGAAATCGGCGGGCAGTTCGCTCTCGAAATATACCGTTTCGCGGGTCGTCGGGTGTACGAACCCGAGTGACCGCGCGTGCAGTGCATGGCGGGGCAGTACGGCGAAGCAGTTTTCGACGAATTGCCTGTATTTCGAGAAGGTCGTGCCCTTCAGGATGCGGTCGCCGCCATAACGTTCGTCGTTGAAGAGCGGATGTCCCTGCCACGACATGTGGACGCGTATCTGGTGCGTGCGGCCCGTTTCGAGCCGGCATTCGACCAGCGTCACATAGCCGTAACGTTTCAGCACCCGCCAGTGGGTCACGGCGTGCTTGCCGTCCGACCCGTCTTCGAATACGAACATCTTCTGCCGGTCGCGGGGGCTGCGGCCGATGTTGCCCGTGATCGTCCCCTCGTCCTGGTCGAAATTGCCCCACACGAGTGCCACATAACGGCGCTGGATTGTATGGTCGAAGAACTGCTTGGCCAGCCGTGCGTGCGCCTGTTCGTTCTTGGCCACCACGAGCAGCCCCGACGTGTTCTTGTCGATGCGGTGCACCAGCCCGGCGCGCATGTCGCCCTCCTGGAACAGGGGCAGGTTGCGCAGGTGGTACGTGAGCGCGTTTACGAGTGTACCGCTGTAATTTCCGTGCCCGGGATGCACCACCAGCCCGGCGGGCTTGTTGACGATCAGCAGGTCGTCGTCCTCGTAGGGAATTTCGAGCGGGATATCTTCGGGGATGATCTCCACTTCGCGCCGCGGGTAGGGCATCACGATCTGGATACGGTCGAGCGGCTTGACCTTGTAGCTCGATTTCGCGGGCTTGCCGTTCACGAGGATGTTGCCGCAGTCGGCAGCCGCCTGGATACGGTTGCGCGAGCATTTCTCCATGCGTACGGTCAGGAACTTGTCCAGCCGCAGCGGGGTTTGCCCCTTGTCGGCTACGACCGCAAAGTGCTCATACAGCCCGGCTCCCTCGCCGTCCTCTTCCGTGGCTTCCGATCCCTGGTCGAGTTCGGGATCCTCCTCTATGTAGCGTTCGTCGGCCATCAGTCGAAAAATCCTTCGTCGTTTCCGGCTGCCGCAGGCTCGTCGGCCGGCTGTTCCTCTGCGGAGCCTGCCGCCGCCCGTTCGAACTCCGCCTGAGCCAGCGAATCCGCATGTTCGCGTTCGGATTGCAGACGCTCCTCGGCCGCCTCCTTCGCCTGTTTTTCGGCTATGGCGCGATGTTGGGCGAGTTTCTTCTCGTCGAGCGTCAGCCTGAGGTCGACGCGCGAGCCCAGACCGGCGCTCCGCTCGGCCGTGGGATGCTGGATATAGACACGGGCATCCTTCTGGTTCAGGAGGTTGATCCCTTCGTCGAAATCCACCTTGCCGACGTTGAGCCCCAGTTCCCACAGGCGGCCCTTGGCCTCCTTGAGCGGGAACCCGACCAGGCGCGGTACGACCGTCGTGCCGTAGCCGCCTTCGACGCCCACATAGAGCGTCACGCCCGAGCCCAGCTCGGCCTCGATCTTGCTCGTCGCCGCTACGGGGCGGCCGTCGCAGTATTCGTCCAGTACGTAGTTGGTCGCCATGTCGGCGCGGTAGACCAGCTCGTCGATCTCCAGCCCCGCGATCTCCAGCATGTTCTTGGCCTGCCGCAGCGAACGTCCCGCCACGTAGGGCACGGGCACCATCTTCTGGCGGAAGGAGTTGATCGTGATGTAGACCGTGCGGCCGGGCTTGACCTCCACGCCCCCTTCGGGCAGCTGGTCGAGGACGATGCCCCCTTCGTAAGCCGGCACGAACAGCGAGTCGTTGATGTGCAGCTTGAGGTCGTACTTGCGGGCCATGCGCTGTGCCTGGTCGAGCTTCACGCCCGAAAAGTCGGGCACCGTGCGGCGGGCGCCGTGGCGCGTGCCGACCTGCATGACGATGTGGGCCGCGACGGCCATCGCCAGGATGATCGCCCCGATCAGTACGAGGTTGTATGCCAGTCGGTTTTTCCGGAGCCGTTTCCAGTAATATGCCAGTTTCTCCATTGCGGGGTAGGGTTATATTTCGTTATAGAAGGTGTCGCGTTCCACGGCGCGGTAGCCGGCCGCCCGGACGATGCGGTGCATGTCGTCGATGCTCATCGAAGGCTTCCGGTCTTCGGCTCCGGCCATCGAGTAGATCCTCGTCGTGTCGTCGATCGTGCCGTCGATGTCGTCGGCGCCGAACGCCAATGCCAGTTCGGTCGTCGCCTTACCGTACATTACCCAGTAAGCCTTGATGTGGGGTATGTTGTCCAGATAGATCCTGCTCATGGCCAGCATCCGCAGGTCTTCGATCACCGACACTTCGCCGATTTCGGACATCGGGTTGCCGAAATTGCGGTATTTGAGCGGGATGAAGGCGTTGAACCCGCCTGTGAGGTCTTGCAGTTCCCTGAGGCGCCGCAGGTGGTCGATGCGGTGGCGGAGTTCCTCGACATGCCCGTAGAGGATTGTGGCGTTGGTCGGGATGCCGAGCCGGTGCGCCGCCTCGTGCACTCCGAGCCATTCGGCCGTTGAGCCCTTCTCGGGACATATCCGCTGCCGGATCCGCTCGTCGAATATCTCCGCCCCTCCGCCCGGTATGGCGTCCATCCCGGCCTGCTTGAGCTGCCGCAACCCTTCCTCCGTCGTCAGTCCCGCCTTGCGGATCATGTATGACAGTTCGATCGCCGTAAATGCCTTGACGGCTGCCCCGGGCAATATGGCTTTCACGCGGCGGATCATGTCGGTGTAGTAATCCAGCCCGTGGTCGGGGTGTACCCCGCCTACGATATGCACTTCGGTGATGCCTTTCCCCTGCCGTTCGCGGGCGATTTGTTCGATTTCGTCCATCGTATAGTCCCACGCTTCGGGGTCGCCCGCCGGACGCCGGTAGGAGCAGAACCGGCAGTTGAAGACGCAGCGGTTCGTCGGCTCGATGTGGAAATTGCGGTTGTAATAAACCTTGTCGCCGCTTACGCGCTGTTTGGCTGCGGTCGCCAGTTCGCCCAGCAGCCACAGCGGGGCCTCGCGCCAGAGCCGTGCGGCTTCGGCGTCGTCGATGCGCTCTGCGCGGCGCACTTTGGCGGCTATGTCGTCGATGTGTTGCATGTTATTTCGGAGCTTTCCGGTAGAGGTAGATGGCGATGAACAGGTAGATGATATTGGGTAGCCATACGGCCAGCCCGGGTGGCAGGGTGCCGCTTTTGGCGAACTCCTCGAAGAAGCGGTTGAAGAGGATGTACGAGAAACAGAGCCCCGTGCCGATGCCGATATGGAGTCCCGTTCCGCCCCGCACCTTGCGCGAGGAGAGCGAGACGCCGATCAGCGTCAGGATGAAGGTCGAGAGCGGATAGGCGAAGCGGGCGTGCTTCTCTACCTCGATGATGTTGATCGAATCTGAACCCTTGGCGCGCTGCTGGTCGAGGAACTCGTTCAGTTCCGTAATGTTCATGGTCTGTATCAGGTCGTTGATCTCGCCCAGCTCGGCCACTTCGAGGTTGATGAGCGTGTCGAGGTTGCGGAACTGCTCGAATTTCTCGATGCCCAGCGAGTCGAATTCGCGCTTGGTGTAGCGCGGTGCCGTCCAGCGTTTGGTCTCGGGGTTGAATTTCACGTCGGCCGCTTCGAGCGAGCGGGTCATCGTGCCGCTGTAATACTCCTCCAGCGCGAGGAACGACGCCTGCTGCGAACCGTCGTTGTAGCCGCGGATGTAGGCGAACGTCCCCGGCTCGATCTGCCGGTAGATGTGGCGGTTGAACTTGGCGTTCTGCTTGCGTTTTATGTACTGCGACTCGAAATTGACGATGTGCCGCTGCGAAATAGGTATCAGCCAGAGGTTCAGCGTCAGCGAAAGGCTGCCGATGATCAGCGCCCCGAGGAAATAGGGCCACATCAGGCGGCGGAACGACATGCCGCCCGAGAGCATGGCGACGATCTCGGTCTGGTAGGCCATCTTCGAGGTGAAGAAGATGCAGGCGATGAAGGTGAACAGTCCGCTGAACTGGTTGATGAAGAACGGGATGAAATTCAGGTAGTAGTCGAATATCACCTCGTTGAGCGGGGCGTGCAGTTCCGTGAAGTCGTCGATCTTCTCCACGTAGTCGAACAGTACGACCACGACGATAATCATCGCGATGGCGAAGAAGTAGGTCGCGAGGAATTTCCCCAGTATGTAGCGGTCTAAGATCTTAAACCCCGGAAATCGTAATTTCATCGCACAAAGATACAATTTGTTTTCATGCCTCGGACGCAGTGCCGCCATTATTCGCTTCGTGGCCCGTGACCCGACGGGTTTGCCTCCTGCCCTCCCCCGGCCTCGGTTCTTTACAGGCGCCTTTGGAGTTTGCCGACCATCGCCTCCTTCCACGGCTTGAAATCCCCGGCCGCGATGTGCTGGCGGGCCATCGTCACCAGCCGCAGGTAGAAGGCGATGTTGTGCAGCGAGGCGATCTGCGCCGCCAGCATTTCGCCGCATGTCACCAGGTGGTGCAGGTAGGCCTTCGTATAGAGCGTGTCGACGAACGCCGTGCCCTCGGGGTCGATCGGCGAGAAGTCGTCCTCCCATTTTTTGTTGCGGATGTTGATGACGCCTTCGGCCGTGAACAGCTGCCCGTTGCGGCCGTTGCGCGTCGGCATCACGCAGTCGAACATGTCCACGCCGCGCTCGATCCCTTCGAGGATGTTCACCGGCGTGCCCACGCCCATTAAATAACGGGGACGGTCTTCGGGCAGTATGGCGTTGACCACTTCGATCATCTCGTACATCACCTCGGTCGGTTCGCCGACCGCCAGTCCGCCGATGGCATACCCGTCGGCGCCGTACTGTTGCACGTTTTCGGCCGCATGCGCCCTGAGGTCGGGGTAGGTGCACCCCTGTACGATGGGGAACAGCGCCTGGTAGTGGCCGTATTTGGGTTCGGTCTGATGGTAACGGTCGAAGCAGCGATCCAGCCATCGCTCGGTCAGCGCCAGCGATTTGGCCGCGTATTCGCGCGGGGCGTCGCCCGGGGGGCATTCGTCGAAAGCCATCATGATGTCGGCGCCGATCGTGCGCTCGGTGTCCACGACGCTTTCGGGTGTGAAGAGGTGTTTCGAACCGTCGATATGCGACCGGAAATGGCATCCCTCCTCTCTGAGCTTGCGGCAAGCTGCGAGCGAGAAGACCTGGAAGCCGCCGCTGTCGGTGAGCATCGGCCCTTCCCAGGTCGAGAAACGGTGTACGCCCCCCGCCTTTTCGATGATCTCCATGCCGGGGCGCATGTAGAGGTGATAGGTGTTCGCCAGGATGATCTGCGCCCGGGCCTCGTCGCGCACGTCGCGGTGGAAAATGCCTTTGACCGTGGCGGCTGTACCCACAGGCATGAAAATCGGGGTGCGGATGACGCCGTGGTCTGTCGCCAGTTCGCCCGCGCGGGCTTTGGACGCCGGATCCTTATGCTGTAATGTAAACTTCATGCTCATATATTCGGCAAAAATACATAAAATAATCTGATTTGGGAATTCTGAATTCTGAATTGTTTTGTACCTTTGCACATATTTCGCCTGTATGCAATTTTTCGATACTATTCTGACATGCTACGGCTGGGAAGGCATTGCCCTCGCAGGGGCCGTGCTCGCCATGTTCGGCGTGCAGTTGTACTACTATATTTTCGTTTACGGCCGTATCCCCGGCTACAAGAATAACCGCCGCCCGGCCGTGCTGGAGGCCGATCCCCAGGTGTCGGTCGTTATCCCGCTCTTCTCGGAGGACTATTCGTTCGTCGAGGAGCGGCTGCCGCTGATCCTGGCGCAGAACTACCCCGATTTCGAGGTGGTGATCGTCTACGTCGGCCACGATTCCGATTTCTACGAGGAGCTCGTGCGGCTGAAACAGTCGTTCCCCCAAATCGTGACGACCAAGATTCACCTCGATCCCCGCTTTCCCATCTCGCGCAAGATGGCGCTCAACGTGGGCATCAAGTCGGCGCACTACGAGTGCATGGTCTTCACTTCGACCGATGCCGTCCCCCAGACCGACCGCTGGCTGGCATTGATGGCCAAGGGCTTTACGCGGGGCGAGATCGTTGTGGGTTACTGCGGCGTGGAGCGCAGGAAAGGCTTTGCGAACTACATGATGCGCGCCTGGCGCATGATGCACTCCGCCGACTGGATCGCCCGTGCCGTACGCCGAAACCCTTACCGGGGAACGCTCCACAACATCGGGTTTACGAAGAACATCTATTTCGGCTCCAAGGGGTTCAGCCATCTCAACATGAATATCGGCGAGGACGACCTCTACATGCAGAAGGTCATGACGCACGATAATGTGAGCGTGATTCTCTCGCCGCGTGCGACGTTGCGCGAGAAAATGTGGGGCGGTATGCGCTGGTGGATGGGGCAGCTGCGTTATTACGGTTCGGCATTCGCGTTCTATCCGCAGCAGGTGAAGAATTACATCCAGTGGGAACTGGGGTCGCGGGCGCTTTTTTTCATCACGGCCGCCTGTGCGCTGGCGGTGATGCCGTTCGAATACAAGATCGCGGCCCTCGTGCTGGTGCTGGTTCGCTACCTGCTCGTGGCGATTCAGGTGCGACGCATCGCACGCCGCCTGGGAGAGGCGGGCATGGCCGGCCGTTATTTCGTTTACGACCTGCTCAGTCCGCTGTGGGCGTTCCTGCTCGGGGTGCTGCTGCTGCGACGAGACGACCGCGTATGGAGATAGCTGACTATATCGTCGCCGAAGACCGGCGCCTGGTGGAACTCGTGCTCGAAGGCGACGACAGGGCCTTCGAATACCTGTTCAACCGTTACCGCGATGCGATCCACCGCCTTTTCGTGCAGCGGCTGGGCGGTGTCAACGATGCCGACGACCTGCTGCAGGAGACGTTTATCAAGGTCTACATCAACCTGCACCGTTACAGTACCGCCTATACCTTCGGGCAGTGGGTTTACACCATCGCCCGCAATACGTTCATCGACTTCGTGCGGCGCCGCCAGGACGACCTGTCGATCGACGAACGTTTCTCCTCGCCTCCGTCGACGACTCCGACGCCCGAAGAGAGCGTCATCAGCATGCAGCAGCGGACGCAGATCGAGCATTACCTCGAACGCCTCGCCCCGCGCTACCGGACGCTGATCGTCATGCGGTTCTTCGACGAATACTCTTACGAAGAGATCGCCGCCAACCTCAAATTGCCGCTCGGCACCGTCAAGACGCAGATACACCGTGCCCGCGAACAGATGTGCCGCCTGATAACCGAAGGCGAGAAAAACTGACCCCCTCCTTGAAAATACGATACGCATGGAACTTATCGACAAATATTTCCCCGGCCTGACGGAATTGCAGCGGCAGCAGTTCGCCGCCCTGTACGGCCTTTACGCCGACTGGAACGCCAAGATCAACGTCGTCTCGCGCAAGGATTTCGACCAGCTCTACCTGCGCCATGTGCTGCATTCGCTCGCCATTGCCAAGGTCTGTACGTTCGATGCCGGTGCCCGTATCCTCGACGTGGGGTGCGGCGGCGGCTTCCCTTCGGTGCCGCTGGCGATCCTCTTTCCCGAGGCGCATTTCACCGCCGCCGATTCCATCCGCAAGAAGATCACGGTCGTCGGGGGCGTCGCCGCCGGGCTCGGGCTGCAGAACCTCGATCCCCGCTGCGTGCGTGTCGAGACGCTGCAGGAACGCTACGATTATGTCGTTTCGCGCGCCGTCACGGCAATGCCGGAGTTCGTCCGATGGATCTGGGCGAAAATCGGGAAGGGACAGAAAGGCTCGCTTCCGAACGGCATCCTCTACCTCAAGGGCGGCGACCTGGCCGAAGAACTGGCGCAAACCGGTATGCGCTGGTATATCTACGATATTCCGCGGTTCTTCGGAGAGGAGTTCTTCGAGACCAAGAAAGTGGTCTATACCCCTAAAAAATAAATCCGTATGGCGGACGGCGTGCTCCTTCCCGGGTGGCTGTTGTGGTCGCTGCCCGCGATGTTCCTGCTCCACGATGCCGAGGAGGTGCTCTTTCTTCCGCCGTGGCTTCGCCGCAACCGGGAGTGGCTGGCGCGGCGTTTCCCGCAGCTCGCCCGCCGCATGCTCCTGCATTTCGACGGGATCTCCCCCTTGCGGTTTGCCGCCATGGCTGCCGAAGAACTGGTTTTGCTGGTGGCGGTAACGGCCTGTGCGGCCCTTGCCGGCTGTTATTATCCGTGGCTGGCCCTGTTCCTTGCGTTCGGGATGCACCTGCTGATCCATCTCGGGCAGTGGGTTGCCGTGGGACGCTATGTCCCCGTCGTTGCGACGTCGCTGCCGTGCCTGGCGTGCTGTGGCTGGGGACTGTGCATCATGATAAACTCCCGGTTCTTTTCGCTCCGGGAGTTCGTGTTATGCGGGATGGCGGGATGTCTCGTCGCCGCGGTCAATCTCTGGCTCGTGCATCGGCTGGCGACACCAGCCGTTTCAGGCCGGGAGCCCAGGTGATTACTTTCCCTGTTTGGGCTGCTGTCTGTCGAGGATCGTTTGCAGGTCGGCCATGAATTTGTCGGGCTTGGCCGCCCCCTGTATGCGCCCCAGCAGTTCGCCCTGCGTGTCGAAGACCAGGTAGAGCGGGATCGCCCCGCTTCCGTAGCGTTTGAGCAGTTCCTTGCCCGTGGTTTTGTCCACGTCGTATTTGGCGGCCACGAAATGCCGTTCCATGAAATCCCCCACGTCCTTGCGTGAGAAAACCTCCCGTTCCATCGTGCGGCAGGGCGGACACCACGTGGCGTAGAGGTCGATGAAGACCAGTTTCCCGGTTTTGACCGCCATCTCCCGGACGGCGTCGGTCGATTTTGTTTCGAATTTTACCTGTGCCTGTGCGGCGCCCGCTCCGAGTGCCAGCATCAGTAGGAAAATCAGTTTTTTCATGCGGATTCGTTTTCCGTATAACGTGCAAGAACCGTGCGCTATTGCCCGCCTTCGAGCGCCGAGGTGCTCAGCAGCCCGCAGGCCGCCTGGATGTCCTCCCCGCGCGAAGCCCGGATCGTGGTTTGTATGCCCTTGGCCGTCAGCGTGTCGCGCAAACGCACCATGGCTGCGTCGTCCGGCGAGAAATAGGGTGACCCGGGGATTTTATGGAACCGGATCAGGTTGATGCGGCACTTGATGCCGTCCAGCAGGCGGCATAGTTCGCGGATATGCCGCGGCGAGTCGTTCAGTCCGCTCATGACGATGTATTCGAACGATACGCGGCGCTGGTGCGTGAAGTCGTATCGGCGCAGGATTGCCGCGACCTCGGCGACCGGCCATGCCCGTTCGACGGGCATGATGGCTGCCCGCTCCTCGTGGAAGGGGTTGTGCAGGCTCACGGCCAGGTGCACCTTCGTGCTGTCGAGCAACCGCTGCAACTCGGGGACGACGCCCGCCGTGGAGAGCGTGATGCGCGTGGGTGACCAGCCGAAGCCCCACTCCGCCGTGAGGATGTCGAGCGCCCTGAGCACGTTGTCCGTATTGTCGAGCGGTTCGCCCATGCCCATGAAAACTACGTTTGTCAGCGTGTCGCGTTCGGGCAGGGAGACGATCTGGTTGAGGATTTCGGCCGCCGTAAGCGAGTGTTGCAGCCCCTGCCGCCCCGTGGCGCAGAATTTACACCCCATGCGGCACCCGGCCTGCGACGAGACGCAGAGCGTGGCCCTGTCGCCGTCGGGAATATAGGCCGATTCGATGTAGGCTCCCTGTTGTGTGCGGAAGAGGTATTTTTTCGTGCCGTCGGCCGATTCGGTGACCCGTTCGGGCGGGGTCAGCACCTGCCGGAACCGTTCGGCCAGCAGGGCGCGCCGGGCAGCCGGGATATCGGTCATCAGCATCGGGTCTTCGATGTGCTTCACATAGAGCCAGCGGGCGAGCTGTCGTGCTGCGAAACGCGGCAGACCCGTCTCGGCGCAGAGGGCGGCGAGCTCTGCGGGGTTTTTCCCGTATAGTGGTTCCGAAACGGCCATTTATCAATCTCCGATGTGATCTTTTACCCCGCAAAAGTAGGCAAAAATTAAAGATTTTCGTGCCGGATGGCGCATTTTTGAATTTTTATCCATATATTTGTGGTGCATAGCATGCCTATGTGCGATTTATCATTGCCGAACAATTTAAATTTAAAATAGATGGAAATCAAGAAATCACCCAAGGCAGACCTTCAGAACAAGCGGGGTCTTTTGCTTGAAATCGGACTTGTCGTAGCCCTTATCCTGGTTATTGCGGCTTTTGCTTACACGCCGAAGGAGTACCGGATCGAAAAGCCGGACTTGAACTACGCTCCGGTAGAAGAAGAAATTACCGAGATTACGCGTCAGGATCAGAAGCCGCCCGAGCCTCCCAAGAAGGTCGAGGTGAAGGTGATTGCCGACCTGTTGCAGGTGGTGACCAACGACACGAAGATCACGACCGAGGTGGATTTCGCCGAGTTCGACGAGAATACCGAAGTGGTTCAGCAGGTCGAAGTGGTCGAAGAAACCATCGAGGACGACCAGCCGTTCCTGATCGCCGAGACAATGCCTTCGTTCCAGGGCGGAGATCTCAATACCTTCCGTACGTGGGTTCAGCAGAACGTCAAGTTCCCGCAGATCGCCCTCGAAAACGGCATTCAGGGGCGTGTGGTTCTTTCGTTCGTGATCGAGAAGGACGGACGCCTGACCAATATCCAGGTGTTGCAGACGCCCGACCGGTCGCTTTCCGAAGAGGCCATCCGCGTGCTGAACAAGTCGCCGAAATGGAGCCCCGGCAAGCAGCGTAACCAGGTTGTACGTGTAAAGTACACTCTGCCCGTTGACTTCCGCGTGCAGAACTAAGCCGGGACGGTAGGGGTTCCGGCGGCAGCGACCCGGAATCCGACGATACATACGCTGCACTGGATTCGCGTACTAACCACCTAATTCTGATTGATATGGAGATTAAAAAATCATTCAAGGCAGATCTTAGGAATAAGAGAGGCCTTTTATTGGAGATTGGTTTGGTCGTGGCATTGTCCCTGGTCATTGTCGCATTTACCTATACGCCGGACGAGTACAGGATCCAGAAAGTCGCAGTGAATGTTATGCCCGTCGATGTCGATATTGTCCCGGTCACGACCGACGCGCCCAAACAGAAACCCCAGAAGGTCGAGGTAAAGGCTCTTTCCCAGTTGATCGAAGTCATTCCCAATCACCGGTTCGTGCAGACGGATCTCACCTTCGAGGAGTTCGATCCGGATGCGATTGTCGAAATTGTGCCGCCGGCCAAGGACGAGGATTTCGCGGACGACACGATTTTCATTACTGCCGAGACGATGCCATCGTTCCAGGATGGAGACCTCAATACGTTCCGGGCGTGGGTGATGCAGAATGTCAAGTTCCCGCAGGTTGCCCTTGAGAACCGGATTCAGGGCCGTGTCGTTCTTTCGTTTGTAATTGACAAGGACGGTCGCTTGACCAATATCGAGGTGTTGCAGTCGCCCGACCGGTCGCTTTCCGAAGAAGCCATCCGCGTGCTGAACAAGTCGCCGAAATGGAGCCCCGGCAAGCAGCGTAACCAGGCTGTGCGTGTCAAATACACGCTCCCGGTCGATTTCCGCGTACAGAACTGACCGATGTATGTGGTTTGAGTTGAGAATGTTCTGCATGACAATTTAATAAATAGGGTATCCGCCGAAAGCAGGATACCCTTTTTGTAGCATAATGTTTGCTCCCCGCAGGGAGCACCTTCCCTGCCGCATGTTGCGGCACGATGTGACTGTTTAAAATTAAGTGTACGACTTTGACTGAGAATAAGAATATAACCCTGAACTCCGAGGCCGTTCCCGATTGCAGAGAGCGCGCCGTGATGGTCGCCGTTATCCGCGACAACCAGGATCCGCGGCAGGCCGAAGAGTTCCTCGACGAACTCGAATTCCTGGCCGAAACGGCCGATATCGTGAGTGTGAAACGCTTTACGCAGCGGCTGCCGCAGCCTTCGGCCCGCATATACGTCGGCCCGGGCAAGTTGGAAGAGATCGCCGGTTACTGCCGGGAGCAGCAGATCGACGTGGTGATTTTCGACGACGAGCTCTCCCCGTCGCAGACGCGCAATATCGAAAAGGCCATGCCCTGCCGCATCCTCGACCGTACGCGCCTGATCCTCGACATCTTCATGTCGCGGGCGCAGACGGCCTATGCCAAGACGCAGGTGCAGCTGGCCAACTACGAATATATGCTGCCCCGCCTTTCGGGCATGTGGACTCACCTCGAACGGCAGCGCGGCGGTACCGGAACCCGCGGCGGTGCCGGTGAGCGCGAGATCGAGACCGACCGCCGTATCATCCGCAACCGGATCTCCAAACTCAAGGAGGATTTGCAGAAAATCGACCGTCAGATGGCCGTGCAGCGCTCGAACCGCGGTTCGATGGTGCGTGTGGCGCTGGTAGGCTATACCAACGTGGGCAAGTCCACGTTGATGAACCTGATCTCCAAAAGCGAGGTGTTTGCCGAGAACAAACTCTTTGCGACACTCGACACGACGGTGCGCAAGGTGGTTTTCGACAACCTCCCGTTCCTGCTGTCCGATACCGTGGGATTCATCCGCAAACTGCCCACCGAGCTGATCGAGTCGTTCAAATCGACGCTCGACGAGGTGCGCGAAGCCGACCTGCTGGTGCATGTGGTCGACATCTCGCATCCGCAGTTCGAAGAGCAGATCGACGTGGTGAAGCAGACCCTGCAGGATATCGGCGCGGGCGACAAACCCGTTTACCTGGTCTTCAACAAGGTCGATGCCTATACCTATGTCAGGAAGGACGAGGACGACCTCACGCCCGCCACGCGCGAGAACCTGTCGCTCGACGACCTGAAAAAGAGCTGGATCGCCCGGGCCAATACCCCCTGCATTTTCCTTTCGGCGCTCGCCAAGACCAACATCGAGAAATTCCGTTCGGATCTCTACGGGATGGTACGCGAGATCCATGCCGGGCGTTACCCCTTCAACAACTTCCTCTATTGACAACCAAACTTCATACCTATGACCCTGCATATTTTGAGTAAACAGGACACTGTCCTCAACAAGTTCATCGCACAGATCCGCGATAAGTCGGTGCAGAAGGACTCGATGCGCTTCCGCCGTAACCTGGAGCGTATCGGGGAAATCACGGCCTATGAGATATCGAAGGAGCTCGCCTATTCGCCCCGTATCGTCGAGACGCCTCTGGGCGAAGCGGAGGTCGGGCTGATTGACGACCAGGTCGTCGTGGCGACGATCCTGCGGGCCGGGCTGCCTTACCATCAGGGATTCCTGAACTACTTCGACGATGCCGAGAACGCTTTTGTTTCGGCCTACCGTAAAAGTACGAAAGACGGCAAGTTTACGGTCAAGGTCGAGTATATCTCGTGCGGCGACCTCGAAGGCAAGGTCTTGTTGCTGGTCGATCCGATGCTCGCCACGGGCTCTTCGCTCGTGCTGGCCTATAAGGCCTTGTGCGAGAAGGGTGGTACGCCCAAATATACGCACGTTGCGGCTGTGATTGCCAGCGAACAGGGGATCGACTACGTGCAGAAGAATATGCCGCGCAAAACCACCACGATCTGGGCGGCCGCCGTCGACGAAGAGTTGACCTCGCGCTGCTATATTGTTCCGGGTATCGGCGATGCCGGTGACCTGGCCTACGGCGAGAAGGTCTGAGCCCGGCACCTTGCGCCGGGAGCACCCGGCGCCGATGCCCGTCAGCCACTTTCCCGGTTTTGTCGGCCGGCGCGGCCGGAATTTCTTCCGAGCCGGGGATTTAGGGGCTGACTTGTCAACGTAGCCGCAGGCTGCGAATGACGCGGTCTGATTCGAAAATCCGGGGCGGAAATTTCCGGTACTTCGAAAGGTATGACCGCCAATTTAAGATGTGCGCATGGTAAAGAAGAAGATAGCTTTTGTTTTAGCGGTGTTCTGTGCGACCGTTCTGCTGATGGCCGTCCAGAAACCCGTTTTCCTGGCCTACTATGCGGCCGATGCCGCGCAGGCTTCCGTCGGCGAATGGCTGGGCGTCGTGTGGCACGGGCTGACGCTCGACAGCACCGTCGCCGGGTATGTCACCGCACTGCCGCTGCTGCTGACCCTTGTGTCGCTGTGGGTGCGGCTGCCCGGGAGAATATGGCGGCGGGTGCTGACAGGCTATTTCGTGTTGGTCGCAACCGTCACGGCGGTCATCTTCGCCGTCGATGTCGAGTTATACCAGCATTGGGGCTTCCGCCTCGATGCGACGATCCTGATTTACCTTACCGATCCCCGGGAGGCCATGGCGAGCGTCGATTTCTGGCTCGGGGTACGCCAGACCCTGCTGGCCGTCGCATACGCGGCACTTATGGTTTGGGTCTACCGCCTTGTCTGCCGCCTGTTCGACGGGGAGCCGCTCCGCCGGCGTGCGGCGCTGCTGTGGAGCCTTGTCCTGCTGCTGCTCGCCGGGTGCGATTTCCTCGCCATCCGCGGCGGGCTGGGGGCTTCGGTCGCCAATGTGTCGAAGGCCTATTTCAGTGCGAACATGTTTCTGAATCATGCGGCGACCAACCCGGTCTTTTCGTTCCTCACGAGCCTCGGCGATCATACCGACTATGCCGCCGAATACCCCTTCTTCGACGAGGCCGGACGCGAGGAACGGTTTGCCCCCTTGCGCGGGAACAACCCTTCCGCCGCCGCTCCCGAGCGGGTGCTGACGACCCCGCGCCCCAATGTCGTGGTGGTCATTCTCGAAAGTTTCGCCCGTACGGTCATGGATGCCGATGTCGGGGGCCTGCCCGTCATGCCCAACATGCAGCGCCTGAAGGGCGAAGGCATCTGGTTCGAAAATTTCTTCGCCAACTCGTTCCGCACCGACCGGGGCGAGGTGGCTATCCTGAGCGGATTCCCTGCCCAGACCCGCATGTCGATCATGAAGCTCCCGGCCAAGAGCCGTAACCTGCCCTCGCTGGCGCGTTCGCTCTCCGGCGCGGGGTATGCCACCTGCTTCTCCTATGGCGGCGACCTGAACTTTACCAATCAGGCTTCGTACATGTACGCTACGGGCTGGCAGCAGCTCACGTGGCAGAAAGACCTGCGCTTCGATACCCCGCCGGCCGACTGGGGCTATGACGACGCGGTGATGTGCGACTGGTTCGCCGACCGCGTGATCGCCCTGAGCGGGAAGGGCGAGCCGTTCCTGGCCGGCATGCTGACATTGAGCAGCCATCGCCCGTTCGACGTGCCGTTCTCGAAGTTCGACGACAAGGAACTCAACGCCTTCGCCTTTTCCGACGAGTGCGTCGGTCGTATGGTCGACAAACTGAAGGCTTCGCCGGCATGGGACAATCTGCTTCTGGTGCTGGTCGCCGACCACGGCTATCCGTGGCCGCGGAGCCTCTCCTATAACGAACCGCTGCGCCACCGCATCCCGATGATCTGGCTGGGCGGCGCCGTCGCTGCACCACGTGTGGTCGATACCTACGCCTCGCAGATCGACATCTGCGCCACGATCCTCGGGCAGCTGGGGATCGACCATTCGGATTTCGATTACAGCAAGGATATTTTCGCCCCGACCCCCCCCCGCAAATTCGCTTACTATACGTTCAACGACGGTTTCGGCGTGGTCGATGCCTCGGGTGAGGTCGTGTGGGACGCTACGAGCGGCAAGACCGTCAGCGAGACCGCGCCCGGCCTGCTGGATATCGGCCGCACGATGCTTCAGACAACCTATGTCGACATCGGAAACCGCTGATTCCGGGACAAATACCTGAAATTAGGTATTGCGCGGTGTGCGGTAATTCGTTATTTTTGCAGATATAGAACATATTATGTATAGAATAGGGCGATACAATTCCGACGACCGCATGTGCGACCTGGTTTGCGACCGCTATCCCGTGCTGCTTATCATGAGCCGCTTCGGTATCGCACTGGGTTTCGGCGACAAGACCATCGGCGAGGTCTGCTTCGACAGCGGGGTCGATACGGCGACTTTTCTGGCTGTGGTGAATATGCATGCCGACGACAAGGCCCCCGATCCGGAGACGATCTCCGTGGCCGCGCTTGTCAGCTACCTGCGCAATTCGCATAACTATTTCCTCGATTTCCGGCTTCCGGCCATCCGCCGCAAGCTGATCGAGGCGATCGATTGCAGCCATAACGACGTGGCTTTCGCCATCCTGCGGTTCTTCGACGAGTACGTCGCCGAAGTGCACAAGCACATGGACTATGAGGAACAGAAAGTTTTCCCCTATGTCGAAGGGCTGCTCCGGGGGGAGCATCCCGAAGGCTATTCGATCGACATATTCCGCCGGCACCACGACCAGGTCGAGGCGAAACTTGCCGAACTGAAGCGGATCATCATCCGTTATTACCCTTCGGGCAGTACCAACGAGCTGAACGGCGTGCTTTTTGACATCTTCACCTGCGAACGCGACCTTGCGTCGCACAACGATATCGAAGACCGTCTGTTCATCCCGGCGATCAAGCGGCTCGAAGAGCGGACGGGGAGCGGGGTGTCCGGCGCACAGCCCGGGGACACGCCTCCCAAGCAACCCGTCCCCAAGAAAGGAGGCCGTCGATGAAGGCGTTGAAACTCGCCGTCGCCGAGCCTTCGGCCATCCTGCGCTGTGGCATTATCGCCGTGTTGCGCCGCCTGCCGGCCCCCGACGTCGATATCCTCGAAATCGCCGATATTTCGCAGCTCACCGCGCAGTTGTCGCGCCATCGTCCCGACGTGCTGGTCGTCAACCCGGCTTCGCTGGGATTTTGTACGCCCCAGCAACTGAGGGTGCAAACCGGTTGCGAGGGCCTGCGCTGCATTGCGTTGCAAATGGCCGTGACGGACGCTGCTATGCTCAATGCCTATGATGAGGTGCTTTCGGTCTACGACCCGGTCGAGATGCTACGCGAAAAGATCATGCAACCGGTCGGCGATGCACCCCGTGAAGAGCGCCAGGAGCCGTTGAGCGCCCGCGAACGCGAGATCGTCGTCTGCATCGTCAAGGGAATGACCAACAAGCAGATAGCCGATGCACTCTGCATCTCGACCCATACGGTCATCACACATCGGCGCAACATCGTGGCCAAGCTGCAGATACACTCTCCGGCAGGGCTTACGATCTACGCCATCGTCAACAAACTGGTCGATCTCTCGGACATCCGGGATACGATCGCTGAAATATAACGGTTATGGCACACGAACACCATCATCACGACCATACGGTCACGTCGCTCAACAAAGCCTTTATCCTCGGCATTGTGCTCAACGTGGCATTCGTTGTCGTCGAATTCGCCGTCGGGCTCTATTACGGGTCGATGGGGCTGCTGTCAGATGCCGGGCACAACCTTTCCGACGTGGCGAGCCTACTGCTGGCCATGCTGGCTTTCCGCCTTGCACAGGCCCATGCTACGCCCCGGTATACCTACGGCTATAAGAAGAGCACGGTGCTCATTTCGCTGCTCAACTCCGTGATCCTGCTCGTCGCCGTGGGGGTCATCGTTGCCGAGAGCGTGGGGCGGATGCTGCATCCGGCACCCGTCGAGGGCGGAGCCATTGCCTGGACGGCCGGCGTCGGGGTCGTAATCAACGGCTTTACGGCCTGGCTTTTCATGAAGGATAAGGACAAAGACCTGAACGTGAAAGGGGCTTATTTGCATATGGCCGCCGATGCGCTGGTATCGGTGGGGGTGCTGGTGTCTGGTGTCGTGATCTCGTGGACGGGATGGACGATCGTAGACCCCGTCGTCGGGCTTGTCGTTGCCGCCGTGATCGTGGCATCGGTCTGGTCGCTGACGCGCGACAGCCTGCGTCTGTCGCTCGACGGCGTTCCCGTGGGTATCCGCATTGCCGAAGTGGAAAAGACGATGGAGGCCGTGCCGGGTGTCAAGGCCGTGCACCATATCCATGTCTGGGCGATCAGCACTACCGAAAATGCCCTTACGGCGCATGTCGTGTTAGCAGAGCTGCCCCGTATGGAAACGGTCAAGAGACAGCTCAAAGCGGAGCTGGAAACGGCCGGGATCCACCATGTGACACTCGAATTCGAATCTTCGGCCGAACATTGCCCCGGGACGTGCGACTGATCGCGCGACCGGCCGGGAGGGACTGTGTGCCTGCCTTTTGCGGGTTCCTCCGGTTTTTCCGCCCTGCGGGGGCACGTATGCTGTCTGAAAAAACAATCCGACCCGGAAAGGTCGGATGTTTTTATTGTCCCGGGCAGCATTTGTGCCGTCCGGGTTTTCCTTACCCGCGGGTTCAGGGTACCGGATCGTAACCGCTGCCTCCCCACGGATGGCAGCGTGCGAGCCGCCGGAGCGTCAGCCACATCCCCTTCAACGGCCCGTATTTACGCAGTGCTTCGAGGGCATATTGCGAGCAGGTCGGCGTGAAGCGGCACGACGGAGGCGTGAACGGGGAGATGCAGAGCTGGTAGAACTTCACCAACGCGATCAGCGGCAGGGCGCAGATGCGTTTAAAGGTGTTCCACGACTGTTTCCAGAATCCGGCGGACTGCATTTTGAATGGTTTTATAGGGCAGCACCTCTTTCGAGGAGTAGATCAGCGCCAGGTCGAGGTTCGCCGGGCTGCCGTTCTTCAACGTCTGTTTCTGCAACCGGTATGCTTCCTTGGTACGGCGCCGCAGCAAGTTGCGTTTGTTGGCCCGCTTGTGGAATTTCTTGGGCACGGAGAACAATACCTCGACCGAAGGTATCTCGTCGGCCTCGGCGAACCAGACGTACCGGAACGGGAAGATAAACCCGCTCTCCCCGCTCTCGAACATGCGGCGCACGGCACCGAGCGAACGGAGCCGTTCCGTGCGGGGAAGCGAGCAGTCGGGCATGGCTATTTTATTTGCGGGGTTCGGCAGTGCGGCGCGTGCGGCTCTTTTTGGCCAGTTTATGCTGCTGGCTGCGGATGAACTCCTCTTTTTCCGTATCGGTAACCAACTCTACAGGTTCTATCTCCTCGCCTTTATGAACCTTCTGCAAATAGATGTCGACGGCCTTGGCCATCGACGGGGCCACCGGGGTCGGGGCGTTGGCTTGTACCGTGATGCCTGCCGCAAGGGCAGCGCGCAGCGTGCCTTCACCGAATACCGCCACGGCGGGCAGGTTTTCGGTGCCGAACTTGTCGACAAGGGTCTTGACGTCCGAAGGCGAATAGAGCGCCAGCAGTCCGTAATCCGTAAGCTGCACGTCTTCGAGTTCCGAAGCCACCGTGCGTGCCAGGATGACGGGGTCTACCGCCAGCTTGAGCTTGGCAAGCGTCTCGGGCAGCTCGGGTTTGTGGGGCTCGCTCAGCGCCAGCAGGAATTTCTCGTCCTTATGTTTGATTATCAGTTCGATGAATGACGTGAACGATCCGTCGGCGAACGAAATCTTGCGTTTGCGGTAAACGATGTATTTTTGCAGGTAGAGTGCCACGGCTTCCGTCTGGCAGATGTATTTCATGGTTTCCGGCACGGTGATGCGGGCTTCCTCGCAGATATGGAAAAGCTGTCTACCGTCGTGCGCGACGTGAAAATAACGGCCGTATGTGTCAGTATCTCGACCCGCTGGGCACGGAACTCCTTCAGGGATACGCCCACGACACGTATAAAGGTTTATAGGCGATCTCTACGTTGTATTTCTCGGACAATTCGTAGAACGGGGACTTCTCTATAACTGCGGGCCTCGGCTGCGAAACCAATACTTTTAACTTTCAATGCTGACCTAAGTTTTACGTTGTTCTTCAATCACTGAATCACCTTGCCACGAGCAGCCATAACAGGCTGACCGGGAAGACTTCCACGATGCAAAGGTACAAAATCCAATGCAAAATCGAAACTTTTGGAAATAAACAGGTTCAGCACCTCCCTGAGGTATAAGATAGCCGTTACGATCAACTCGATGACAATGATGCAGAACCAGACGCCTCCGGTACCCCGGGACAGAGGGCGAAGAGCAGGAGTACGGGTGACGTGACGATGACGGCAAGGGTGAAGTAGGTGCGTTTCAGCAGGATGACCTGCGAGATGAAGGGCTGCGAAAGCGTTACCGCCCCGGCCATCCTTACGGTTGCCAGCTGGAAGAGCACCACCCCATGCAGGCAAGCGTCGCCAGCAGGCTCAGGGCCAGCACGGCTCCGTGCGGAAGGAGTTCGGTCAGGCGTCCCGGCATCAGGGAATCCCCGTATTTGACGACCATGACCCCATGAAGAGCATGCCGATCGTCGTGGCGATATTCAGGAAGCGCGAAACCCGCTGCCGCCGGGGTCTTCGGTCAGGCGTTCTCCCGTGGCCCTGTCGCGCGAAACACGTGTCAGCAGCAGGCGCACATCTTCCAGATTGCGGTAGAGGAGCATGGCATAGGTTGCGGCCAGCAACAGCACGAAACCCTGGAAAACGGGATTTTCGGTGAGCGACTCCGCCCGGCGGAATATATCGGCTGCTGCGGAACCAGCACGGATGCCGTGCCGAAGACCTCCGCGGCCGGGACGTCGTGCCAGGGCGTTGCCGGCAGCTCCGGGAACGGGTCGCCGAAGGGGAGGAACGGAAATTCGCCGTCCGCGGCACTGTCTGCGGCGAGCGTGTCGCCTGAGGTCGTATTTCCCGTATTGTCCGTCGGGGACTGTGCCTGGAGCGTCCGTGCTGCGGGCGAGTCCCCGGGGCGTCGCGGGCATACCAGCATGGCGATGCGGTACGGAATCCCGGACGGGGCCGCGGCCTGTGGCGTGGCGGAACCCCGGTGCCGTGTATCGGCGCAACGCCGGATTCCTGCGTTGGGGCAGCGGAACCGGCACGGTATGTCTCAGCGTGTCGGTCATTCCTCGAATATACGTTTGAGCGTGATGCGGATCGTCGTGCCATTGCCGATCTCCGATTCCGTCACGCCGATCTTCCTGGTGGTAATCCTCCACGATGCGGCGCGAAAGCGAGAGCCCGAGCCCCAGCCACGGGTCTTGGTCGTGAATCCCGGTTCGAAGATACGCTTCCAGTTCCCCTTGGGGATGCCCTTGCCGGTATCCTTGACGTCGATCATCACGTTCTTGTCGTCCGACGAGATGCGCACGTCGATCGACCCGTGCCTGCAGGGCGTCGAGCGAGTTTTCATCAGGTTCTCGACCACCCATTCGAACAGTGCGGCGTTGATGTTGGCCTGCACGGGGCGATGGCCAGCCCGTTATAGTCGAGCGTCACGTTGCGCGGGATGCGCTTGCGGAAATACATGACCGATTCGCCCACGACTTCGTTGATGTTGGCCGGGGTAAGGGCGTTTCGGAGCCGATCTTCGAGAAGCGGTCGACGATCTTCATCAGGTGCGTGAGGTCTTTGTTCATCTCCTCCACGGCGCTCTGATCCACGTCCTGCGAGCGCAGGTATTCGATCCACCCGAGCAACGACGAGGTGGGGTACCAGTTGGTGTGCCGTCTCCTTCGCCAGCCCGATCCACACCCGGTTCTGCTCGTCGTGTTTCGAAGACCGGAATGCGATGAACCCCAGTAGGATAAAGGCCGTTATGACCAATATCTGGACATAGGAAGTAGTAGAGCGATTTGAGCAGTGCCGATCGCCCGTAGAAGATGATGTGGTAGTGGTCGTTGGACCACCAGAAACGCACCGTGCGCGGGTGTTCTCGGCCGTGAATTTGTCGATCTGCCTGCGCAGCCGGTCGGGGTGGTCGATGATCTTTTCGGGAACCAGGTGGAATTGAGTACCTCCAGGTTCTCGTTGGTCATGATGAACGGGATGTTGTTGCCGTTCGACACGATGTCGGTGATGAGCGGGTCTTCCATCGAGCCTCCCATCACGTTGCGGTTCGCACGCTCCATCGCATGGGCCCACAGCGCCACGTCGTGCTGCTCCTTTTCCTTCAGGCGCTTGGCCATGTTGTTGGTGTAGAGCAGCGAAACCATGCCGAGGGATACCCCACGATGATGACCACCACGCGGTTGCGGAACGAGAATATGTCGCGGCGGATTTTCATGGCCTGTGTTTATTTACGCGGGTGTCCTGCTCGGTGACGATCCGCGCGTACTCCTGCCTGTTGCCGAGTATTTCGATGGCTTTCAGCACGTCCCCGTCGTCGGGAAGCGAATGCTCGATGACGCCTTCCGAATAGCCGTGGCGCAGTACGATGTCGTTGTTGATCGACTCGACGATCTCCTTGCGGTAGGTTTCAAGATTGGTCGCCGTATCGTCCCGGAGCGTCGAGTCGATGGCTGCGATCTGCTGTTCCACCTCTTCGAAGCGATCCGTTTTGGCAGCCTCGCGCAGTTTCTTGAGTGCCCGCCGCGTATCCGACTCATAGGGAACCTCCTTGTCCTTCATGAACTCAGCGAACTCGGCGTAATCCCCGTCCGTGATCGAGAACGTGCGGATGTCGATCTGTTGTCCCGGGTGCCGGCGTACGTATTCGTCCCCGAAATCCTCGATGAATCCCAGCGCATAGAGCGTCATGGCAAAGCGGCTGATGTACTCCGGTTCGGTGCGGATGTCGGGCATGATGCCGCCCCGTCGTAGACCTTGCGTCCGGCGCGGGTCGTGTATTCCGAGATGAGCGAGTCGGGTACCGAGCGAACGGTGCCCTCCTGCGAGTGGGAATAGTCGATGGCCTGTATGCAGCGTCCCGAAGGGATGTAGTATTTGGCGGTGGTGAGCTTCAGCATGGCGTTGTATCCCAGCGGGCGCGGGGTCTGCACGAGCCCTTTGCCGTAGCTGCGCTGGCCGATGATGACCGCGCGGTCGAGATCCTGCAACGCTCCCGTCACGATCTCCGATGCCGATGCCGAGTTGCCGTTGACGAGCACCGCCAGCGGCAAGTCCGGGAGTATCGGTTCCGATTCGGTGCGGTATACCCGGCGCGAATCTTCCGTGCGGCCTTTGGTGCTTACCACTTCGGTGCCTTTCGGGACGAACATCCCCAGTATCTTCACGGCCTCCTGCATGATGCCGCCGCCGTTGCTGCGGTAATCGAGGATCAGCCCTTCAGTTCGCCCTCCGAACGCAGCCGTTCGATGGCTGCCCGCATATCCTCGTAGCAACCTTCGGTGAAATCGCTGTGGCGGATGTACCCGATGCCTTCGTCCACCCATCCCGCGTAGGGTACGCCCGGAATGGCGATCCGTTCGCGTTGCAGAGTGACGGTCTCGGTGCCTCCCGTCAGGTGTTCGACGGTCACCCTGACCTTGCTGCCCGGTCTCCCTTGAGGCGTGAGCTGACCTGCTCGGTGGTGAAGCCCTTGGCATCTTTGCCGTCGATGGCGAGGATCTTGTCGCCGATCTTCAGCCCGGCACGGTCGGCGGGCGATCCCTTGTAGGGCTGGGCGATCGTTACCCAGTCGCCTTTCTTGCGGATGAGGGAGCCTACGCCGCCGTATTTGCCGGTGGTGAGCAGCTCGAAGTTGGACATCTGGTCTTCGGGGATGAACTCCGTGTAGGGGTCGAGGTCGCTGACCATGCCTTCTGCGGCACCTTCCATCAGCTTGTCCGGGTCTACCTGGTCGACATAGCCGAGCGAAAGTTCGCGCATCATATTGACCGTGATCTCCATGTTGCGCCCTAGCCCGAAGTCGTTGCGGGCCGCAAAGGTCAAAGGGCTGCCGCCGAGGCCGCAATGACGGCCGTGAGCAGGTATCTGTATCCTTTCCTAATCATGTTTACTCATTTGTATGTACGAATCCAGCCGGTATTCGACCCGGGCGACGCCGCGGCGTATGCCGTCGATCTGAATCCACTGTCCGTATTGTGAAACCTTTATTTCGTCCTCTCCCAGCAGCATCAGCTTGCGCAGCGGGCCGTCGGCGCGGAATGTCATCACCCGTCTTCCTCTCCGCGCAGCGAAAAGCCTGCCGACTTGAAGGCGTTGACGATCTGTTCGCGGTTCTGCTCCACGTCGCCTTCGACCTTGCGCACCACGAACCCGAATCTGGGGTAGAGCGCCGCAAGCACCACGATCGCCGCGAACAGCGTCGCGTAACGGCTGGTGTGGAACATTACGTAGACCGTCTGGTCGAGCGTGAGTGCCGAAGTCCCCGTTGCGAGCATCAGGGCCAGGATGGCTACACAGATAACGCACAGGGCGACGAAATATTTTAACGAGCGGATGAAGTATTTCATAACAGTGATTTTGTTGGATTTGTATCGTTACAATGCCTTTGTCGGTCGTAGCCGCCGCCGGCGCCGTTTGCAATTTTGACCCCATCCTAAACCTCTTCTGTGGAGGGGCTTGTTGCATGCGGTCGTTTTTCTGTGTATCATCTTCTCCCAATTTGCCCGATGCGGTCGGCAACCTCCTGCATCAGCCATTTGGGGTCGACGTGGCGCCGCATATTCCGACCGACTCGGCACCCGGGAACCATGCCGGGTCGATCTCTGCGGCCTCCTCGATCGTGTGTGTCCGGGCGTTCGCCCTGCGGCACACCTCCGAGAGTACCTTGCCGTTCGACGACTTGCGCCCACAGACGAACACCACCACGTCGAAGCGGCGTGCGAATTCTGCCAGGTGTTGTTCGCGGTTCGATACCTGCCGGCAGATCGTGTCGTCGATCCGCACCCCGTCCGGATGTGCTGCCCGGCGGCGCATCTCGGCACCCAGGGCCTCGAACAGGGCGATGCTCTGGGTCGTCTGCGACAGGAAATAGATCGGCCGCGTAAAGTCGATCAGGCCGAGGTCTTCCTCGCCTTCGATGACGATGGTCGGTGCCTGCACCTGTCCCGTGAGCCCCACGACTTCCGCGTGGCCCCGTTTGCCGAGGATCACGACCTGCCCTCCGACGGGGTGCATCTGTTCGTGCGCCTTCACCACGCGGTTCTGCAAACGGGCGACCACCGGGCAGGTGGCGTCGATCACCCGATGCCGAGCTCCTTCGCGCGCGCGTAAGTCGTGGGCGGTTCCCCGTGGGCGCGGATGAACAGCCGCCGGCCGCCCAGCGCTGGCATGTCGGCGTGGGTTACGGTGCGCAGCCCCAGCCGTTCGAGGCGCTGCACTTCGATGCGGTTGTGGACGATGTCGCCCAGCGAATAGACCGTACTCCCTCGGCGAGGGCTTTCTCGGCCTCCGAAATAGCCCGGACTACGCCGAAGCAGAAGCCCGATTTGTCATCGATCTCTATTCGCAACCCTTTCACTGTGCCCTGCGCACGGCGATCCGTGCTCCTATCTGGTAACTTGTTCGAATTCCTTCCTGAACCACGCCATCTGCTCGCCGACCGTCATGCAGCTGTTGTCGAGTACGATGGCGTCTTCGGCCTGCCTGAGCGGCGATATCGCACGCCCCATATCGGCCTTGTCGCGTTCGCGCACGTTGCGTTCGATCTCCTCGAGCGACACCGGGTCTCCCTTGGCGCGCAGCTCGTCATAGCGGCGGCAGGCGCGAACCCGCGGGTCGGCCGTCATAAAATCTTCAGTTCGGCATCGGGAAAAACCACCGTGCCGATGTCGCGGCCGTCCATCACCACGCCGCGGCGGCGCCCCATCTCCTGCTGCATGGCCACCAGTTTCCTGCGTACGGCGGCGATGGCGCTCACGCGGCTCACGCAGTTGCTCACCTCGATCGTGCGGATCTTGCCTTCGACCAGGTCGCCGTTGATGTAGATGTCGCTGGCACCGCGTTCGGGGTTGAAACGGAACGTGATGGCGATTTGGTCGAGCAGCCTGACGACTGCGTCCTCGTCGACGATGCCCGACCGGATCGCACCGTGTTCCAACGCATAGAGCGTGACGGCGCGGTACATGGCGCCGGTGTCGATGAAGATGTAACCCAGTTCGCGGGCGATGGCTTTGGCGAACGTACTCTTGCCGCACGACGAAAAGCCGTCGATGGCGATTATGATCTTGTGTTTGTTATCCGACATTGGGGAATATATCAAAGAATGTTGAAAGTATCGTGTAAATACCCAGTATCCCGATGATAAGGCCGGCGACATGGTTGATCGTCAGCATGTGGCGCGGGCGGAAGCGGCGGCGGAAAAGGTTGATGACGAAGGCCAGCATCGTCCACCAGGCCGCGGCGCCGCCGAAGAATCCGGCGATGATGAACATGGCGCGGAAGAAGCCTCCCACGCCTTCGTGCGTGATGTCGCCGCCCGAAATCTTGAATACCGCGAAGAAGGCGAGGATGTAGGGGATCACCATGATGAAATTGGCGATCGTCAGCCCGAAGATCGAGGCGAAGTCCTGCCACAGCGACGTCTTGCCCGCCCGGTTGCGGCGTATCTGCGGTACGGGGTTCTGGGCGAAGATGTAGACGCCGACGATTACCACGAAGATGCCGCCTATCACGCGCAGCAGGGTGTTGTACTGTTCGATCTGGGTCTGGAGCATCGAGTAGAAAAACAACGCTGCCATGGCCATGAAGGTGTCGGCACAGGCTACGCCCACACCGGAGACGATTCCCGAACGACGGCTTTTCGACAGGGTGCGCTGGATGCACAGCACGGCCACGGGGCCTACCGTGATCGATGCCGCCACGCCTACGCAGATGCCGCGGAACATAACGTCCAAGATTTCCAATCCCATTTTCTTCGGTTGCGGAGTTTCAGGCAACAAAGATACGAAAAACCTCGGACATCCGTCAAGGCCGGGTGAAAAAAGGGCGCGGCCGATTGTCGGAAATGGCCGATATGTTGATAAAATATCGAAAACTTTGGCCGCAGAGTTGTATATTGGCAGTCGAAAGTCGGTAAATTTGCAGAAACAACAAGCGGGCCTATGGCAGAAATGAAACAATTCGGGATCGACCTCGAACTCGACGATACGGTGGCCCAGGGCCACTATTCGAACCTGGCGATCATATCCCACTCCACCTCGGAATTCATTATCGATTTTGCCGCGGTGCTTCCCGGCGTGCAGAAAGCCCGCGTCAAGAGCCGTATTATCCTCACGCCCGAACACGCCAAACGGCTGTTGCGTTCGCTGCAGGAGAATATCGTGCGTTATGAAAGCAATGTGGGCAAGATCGAAATACCCACTCCTCCGCCGGTTCCCGAAGCGGGCCCCAAGATGGGTGAAGCTTAAAATCGCAACAGCCCGGCCGTTTTTCGGCCGGGCTGTTTTTATCCGTTATCTGGAAAGTTCTTTTTCGATAGCCGCCGCTATGCGTTCCAGTTCCTCCTGTGCCGCACCCAGCGACCCGAGGACGATGCGGCCGTTGCGGTCGATTACGAAGGAGCGCGGAACGCCCTGCTCTGCATAGAGGCCGAATACCCGTTTGTCCGGATCCATTGCTGTCAGGTCGCGCAGATAAGCGTAATTCTGCTGTTCGTCGCCTGCGAAAAACTTGTCGAGGCTCTCTTTTGAATCGGTATAGGCGACTGGCAGGAATACGAATTCGCTGTCTGCGGCAAACCGTTCGAGAATGATTTTCGGCAGGGCTTCCGGCGCCAGTTCCCGCAGGCAGGGGCCGCACCAGGTAGCCCAGAAGTTCAGCAGCACGACTTTGCCGCGCAGGGCTGTAAGCGTGAGATCCCCTCCGGCATATTTCGTAGCCCGGAAATCGGCCGCCAGGTCGCCCTCCTTGAGCAGGGTGTGCTGCTCGTAGATTCCTCGTACCAGTTGCATCGCTTTTTCATGCGGGGTCGCAGTGTTTTTTTCCTGTTGCCCGGTGGCCGGAGCCTGTTCCCCGCCTTCGGGTTTTAATTTTATACGCACTACGGGCAATCCGTTTTCCACCGAATTCGCCATGGATTCGATTGCGCCCGCGGGAAGTTTCAACAGCTCTTCACGGGTTGTTTCCCGTCCGTCGATGTAATATTTGCCGGTTTGCGCCTTGCCGGGGAGTACGGTTGTCAATGCAATCATGGCCGCCAGGAGCGGAAGGATTCGTTTCATGCGATTGGTTTTCTGCAAATATAACTAAAAAATCTTCACATAAAACTATTTTTTATAGTTTTATTCAGGATGGCAAAAGAAAGTCCGTCCGAGACACTCGGACGGACTTTATACGGGTTCTGAATATCGTATGTATCAGAGCGCTTCGGCGACGACATAGGTGCTGCCGCCGATGAAGACCATATCGTCCGCAGCGGCAAGTTCCCGGGCGTGTGCCACGGCGGCCGGCACTTCGGGGATGGTTTCCCCCCTGAGCCCGTAGATCGCAGCCTTGGCTGTCAGTTCGGCGGCGGGCAATGCCCTTTCGGTCTGTGCCTGCGTGAAGATGTAGTGCGCGTCGCGCGGCAGCAGGGGCAGGATGTGTGCCAGATCTTTGTCGCGGACGAACCCGATCACGCAGTAAAGCTCCTTGTGGGGCGTCGCTTTGAGCTGTTCGGCCACGTAGGCGATGCCGTGGGGATTGTGCCCCGTGTCGCAGACGACGAGCGGATTTTCACCCAGCTTCTGCCAGCGTCCCGCCAGCGAGGTGATGGCCGCCGCATCGCGCGTCCCTTCGAGGAAGGCACGGCGGGAGATCGTCAGCGGGGTCTCCTCGTGCAGGAAATCGACCGTCGCCGCGGCCGTCAGGATATTATGGCGCTGGTAATTGCCCGTAAGGTCGAGGTCTACCTCGAATTTGCGGTCGTCGCGCACGCGGTGCATGCAGAAGTGCTGCCGCCCTTCCCGGCAACCGCACTCTTGGCACGAGAATACCTTTTCGGCATAGATGACTTTCGATTTGTTGGCCGCAGCGACCTGCTCGAACACTTCGTTGTAGCGCACATCGCCCTCGCCGATCACGACCGGGATGCTCTTCTTGATGATTCCGGCTTTTTCGGCTGCGATCTTCTGGAGCGTGTCGCCCAGCAGCGCCGTATGCTCCAGCCCGATGTTGGTGATGACGCTTACGACCGGTACGATGATATTCGTGGCGTCGAGTCGTCCGCCCAGTCCCGTTTCGATCACCGCGACCTCGACGTCGCTCTGTGCGAAGTAGTCGAAAGCCAGTGCCGCGGTCATTTCGAAGAACGACAGTTCCAGCTCGACCATCTTGTCGTGGTGTTTGTCCACGAAGTTCACGACCTTCTGTTTGGGAATCATCTCGCCGTCGACGCGGATGCGTTCGCGGAAATCCTGCAGGTGGGGCGAGGTGAAAAGCCCCGTGCGGTAGCCGGCCTGCTGCAATACCGAGGCGATGATATGCGATACGGAACCTTTGCCGTTCGTGCCCGCCACGTGGATCGTGAAGAAATTGCGCTGGGGGTTGCCGATGTGGCGGCAGAATGCGGTGATGCGCTCCAATCCCGGCTTGTAGGCCGTTGCGCCTTTGGTTTCGAAGGCCGGCAGCGACTGGAAGAGGAATTCGAGGGTCTGGGTGTAATTCATATCGGGTTTCGGGTTTTATTTTACGAGGTGGTTCTTTTTCTTGGCCCGGTAGGCGATGTAGTAGAGCACACAGAGCAGCATCAGGTATTCGGAGATGCGTCCCAGGTAGTCGCCGTACCGGGTGTAGAAGGTGAGTTCGGAGTTGAGGGGCACGGCCGCGGTGAGCACGCCCCGTTTTTCCCAGCCGAGCGTCTGGCCGATGTCGCCGCGGGCCGATATGAAGCCCGACATGCCGGTGTTGGCCGACCGGGCGATGGCACGGCGGTGTTCGACGGCGCGCAGGCGCGAGATCGTGAAGAGGTGTTTGTAGCCGGGCGTGTCGCCCCACCAGCCGTCGTTGGAGATGATGGCCATGAACTGCGCCCCGCGGCGCACGAAATCGCCGAAGAAATCGCCGTAAAGTCCTTCGTAGCAGATTGCCGGGCCGGTTTTCACGCCCCGGTGTTCGAAGGCCGTGCCGTGCTGGCCCATGCCGATCTGTCCCACGACGCCGCCCAGGTCGATCACGAGGAATTGCAGGATGTCGAAGAGCAGTGTCGGGGTATTTTCCACGCCGATCACCAGTTTGCCTTTGTGGTGCAGCTGCATCCGGCCTGCGGAGTCGAGCCCTACGGCCGTGTTGAATACGTCGTAGTAACCTTCGCCGAACCCGTCCCTGCGTGCCGTGCGGGGTTGTACCCCGGCGGCATAATAACGCAGGGTGTTGGCGCCCGTGACGAGCAGCGCCCCGGGGTGCGACCGGCGCAGGTTGTCGGTCAGTTCCTGCCAGAACATGCCCGGTTCGTCGGCCGGGCGGAGTTCCGAAAGCTCCGGTTCCCAGTAATGCCCCGGTACGGCGGTCTCGGGCAGTAGGATGAATTGCGCCCCGGCGGGCACCTGTGCCAGAAGGTCGGTGATGTTGTCTTCCTGCCAGTCGGCGCGGCCGTTGAATTTGTCGTAGCAGTCGACGTTGGGTTGGAGGATGCTCACCTCGGCCGTCCCTTCGTCAGGTTGCTCCCAGCTCCACCAGATGCCCAGCGACACGGCGGCCGGAAGGAGCAAGACGCCCGCGGCCGGGATCCACCGTCCGATGCTGCGGCGTGCCCGCAGCGCTTCGAAGAAGAGTATGTTACAGAGCAGCACCCACAGCGAACCGCCGAAGACACCCGTGTATTCGTACCACTGTACGAGCCATACGTCGTGCGAGAACCCGTTGCCCAGGATGAGCCACGGCCACGAGAATTCGCCGACCGTATACCAGTATTCCGTTGCGATCCACCCGGCAATGAGTAAGGTGTATGCCAGCGCCTTCGGCCCTTTCTTCGAGACGGTGTGGAACAGCATGAAGGCGATCATGTTGAGCGTCGTCGAGGCGAGCGTCGCGGCTACGGGCCCTACCGGGGTGGCGTTCCATATCCACCAGACGGTCGAGATGTTCCACAGCGCGAAGGTCAGCGCCGCCCAGCCGAACATGCGCCACCACGAGCGGCGCGTCTGGTCGTACGATGCGCTGATCCACAGCAGCGGGATCATGGCGAAGGGCAGCGTGAGCCCCGTCATGCCGAGCCAGCCCGGTGAGAGCAGGACGACCGAGAGGATTACCGCCGCTAATCTACGAAACATGGTGTGTGATTTTTACGTCGGCAAAAGTAGTCAAATGAGCGCAGATTTCAAAATATTTCATACTTTTGTCTAAACATCTAAATATCCCGGATATAATGAAGAAATTTGCCTTTTTATTGTTCTCGGCGGCGACCGTATTGTTCTGTGGTTGCAGCACCTCGCCGAAGGAAGGTTACAGCATCGTCGACGGTGTGATCGTATTCGACGTCCCGGCCCGCGCCGAGGGCCAGCATTCCGTATTGCGGCTGACGGTCGACCCGATCCCGGTCGTACGCGTAGGGTTCATCGGGTTGGGTATGCGCGGCCCGGGCGCCGTGGAACGCTTCGCAAATATCGACGGGGTCGAGATCGTGGCGCTCTGCGACCTCTACCCCGAGTGTGTCGACAAGTCGCAGGAAATCCTCGCCGGACATAACCTTCCGGCCGCCGCCCCGTACAGCGGGGAGGAGGGGTGGAAGGAACTTTGCCGGCGCGATGACATCGACCTGGTTTACATCTGCACCCCGTGGCAGCTGCACGTCCCGATGGCGGTTTATGCCATGGAGCACGGCAAGCATGTCGCCGTCGAAGTCCCAGCCGCCATGTCGCTTGACGAGTGCTGGCAACTGGTCGACACTGCCGAGAAGACACAGCGTCACTGCATGATGCTCGAGAACTGCGTCTATGACTTCTTCGAGCTGACGACGCTCAACATGGCCCAGCACGGGCTGTTCGGCGAGATACTCCACACCGAAGGCTCCTATATTCATAACCTCGAACCCTACTGGGATTATTACCAGGGCAACTGGCGCCTCGACTTCAACCAGTCGCACCGCGGCGACGTCTATGCCACGCACGGCCTCGGCCCCGCCTGCCAGTTGCTGGACATCCACCGCGGCGACAAGATGAATTACCTCGTGGCGATGGATACCAAGTCGGTCAACGGCCTGAAACTCGCCAAGGAGAAGATGGGTGCCGAGACCTTCGCCAATGCCGACCAGACGCTGACGCTCATCAAGACCGAGCGGGGACGCACGATTCTGCTCGAACACAACGTCTATACGCCCCGTCCTTACAGCCGCATGTACCAGCTTACGGGCACCGAGGGCTTCGCCAACAAATACCCTGTCGAGGGCTATGCGTTCCGTCCCGAGCAAATCGCCGGCGAGGAGATTCCCGACCACGAGAATCTGAGCGAGCATTCGTTCATCCCCCAGGCGGCGAAGGCGGCGCTGATGGAGCGTTACAAGCATCCGATCGCCCGGGACATCGAGGAGAAGGCCCGCCGCGTGGGCGGCCACGGCGGCATGGATTTCATCATGGACTATCGCCTCGTTTACTGCCTGCAGCATGGCCTGCCGCTCGATCAGGACGTTTACGACGCTGCCGAGTGGTCGTGCATCGGGTCGCTGACCTCGGCTTCGCTCGAACACAACAGCATGCCGGTCGCCGTGCCCGACTTCACGCGCGGCGACTGGGACAAGGTGGACGGGTTCCGCCATGCCATGGCGCAGTAAAAACCGCTTTGACATACCGAAAAGCCGGACATTTCGTCCGGCTTTTTTCGTTTGTGGCAGCGCCTTTGCAGTCCGTGTCATAAACTTTAAAACGGTTTGTTATGGATCATCTGAAGGAAGCTCCGGATTATTTGCAGGACGACCACCTGTCGCGGGGAACCAAAGCTTATCTGAAAGTGTTGAACGGCGGCGCTCCCGTCGAATCGTTGCCGGTCGGGGAGGCCCGTCGCGTCCTGGCTGATGTGCAGGCGGCCGTGCATGTCGATCTGTCGGGCATCGAGGAGTCCGAACGGACGGTCGAAAGCGAAGGGCATACGCTCCGCCTGAACCTCGTCCGTCCTTCGGGGGCGGGGCGCGGGTATCTTCCGGCGTTCGTGTTCATTCACGGCGGGGGCTGGGTGCTGGGCGACTATCCCACCCACAGGCGGCTGGTGCGCGACCTTGTCGTGGAGTCGGGTTGTGCGGCGGTATTCGTCAACTATACGCCTTCGCCCGAGGCGCATTTTCCGAAGGCTGTCGAGGAGGTGTATGCCGCAGTGAAATGGGTGGCCGAAAACGGCCGGGAGATCGGGGTCGACGGCAGCCGGCTGGCGCTGGCGGGCAACAGCGTCGGCGGTAACATGTCGCTTGCGGCGGCGCTCGTGGCCGAGGATCACGGCGGGCCGCGGCTGCGCACGCTCGTGCTGATGTGGCCCGTGACCGATGCGGGGTACGACTGGGATTCGTATGTGAAATACGGCCGCCAGCGGTTCCTGACCGCGCCGTTGATGAAATGGATGTTCGGCAAGTACGTTTCAGACCCGGCTCAGCGCGGCAACGACCTCATGTCGCCCGTGCGTGCTTCTGCCGAACGGCTGCGGGGATTGCCTCCGACGCTGATCGCCGTTGCCGAGAACGACATCCTGCGTGATGAGGGCGAGGCGATGGGGCGTCGTCTGGACGAGGCGGGCGTCGAAGTGACGACCGTGCGCTTCAACGGTGTGGTACACGATTGGGGAATGCTCAACGGGTTCGCCGCATTGCATCCGACGCGCACGCTGATACGGCTGGTTGGCTCCGTATTGCGGGATTACCTGGAAAAATAGGATTGGGGCTGCATTGGGAATTGTGCCGGGCTGTACTCAAACAGGCGGGCGGTGCTCAACAGGCTGACGGTGTTCAAAGAAGGGCGGGCCGGGCCGATGTCAGGGGCGGATCAGTGCCGGACGCTCCCCCGCGACAGGATATCCTCGAAATAGGCGATGGTCTTTACCAGTCCGTCGCGCAGCTGGATCGTGGGTTCCCAGTCGTTGAGCATCTTGCGGGCCAGCGAGATGTCGGGCTTGCGCTGCTGCGGGTCGTCCGACGGCAGGGGCATGTGCATGATCTTCGACTTCGAACCCGTGAGTTCCAAGACGATGGCAGCCAGCTCATTGATGGTGAATTCATTGGGGTTGCCTATGTTGACCGGGCCCGTGAAGTCGTCGGGCGTATCGTCCATCAGGCGGATCATCCCTTCGACCAGGTCGTCGATATACTGGAACGAGCGGGTTTGTTCACCGTCGCCGTAGATCGTGATCGGTTCGTTGCGCAATGCCTGGACGATGAAATTCGAGACTACGCGGCCGTCGTTGATGTCCATCTTGGGGCCGTAGGTATTGAAAATACGGACGATTTTCACCGGGATGCCGTGTTCGCGGTAGTAGCTCATGAAGAGCGATTCGGCACAGCGTTTGCCCTCGTCGTAGCACGAGCGCAGTCCCAGCGGGTTCACGTGGCCCCAGTAATCCTCGGTCTGCGGATGTACCAGCGGGTCGCCGTATACTTCCGAGGTCGAAGCCTGCAAGACCTTGGCGCGGTTGTAACGCGCCATGCCGAGCATGTTCATCGCACCGATGACCGAAGTCTGCGTCGTCTTGACCGGGTCGTGCTGGTAGTAGATCGGCGAGGCGGGGCAGGCGAGGTTGTAGATCTCCTCGACCTCTGCCATGTAGGGGTAGATTATATCGTGCCTTATGACTTCGAAATTGGGGTGTTTCAGCAGGTGCCGGATGTTGCTTTTGTGACCGGTAAAATAGTTGTCGATGCAGATTACGTCGTTTCCTTCACCAAGCAGCCTTTCGCATAGGTGCGAACCGATGAATCCGGCACCGCCGGAGATTAAAACCCTCTTCATTCCAATTTGCGTCTTTTTTGATCGTCAAATGTACTAAATATATTTTGAAAAGCATATCTTTGTGCGCGCAAATCGCTTAAATAGTGAACAAAATGGGTCGCAAAGCCGTTTCTATTCTTTTTTATGGTATTTCGGTGGTGCTCACCGGGCTGCTTCTGGTCGCCGCCGTCCTGTGCCGGTATGCTTCGTCCGTCTCCCCCGGGGAGGGCGGATTCTGGGCGACGCTCGCTTTGCTCATGCCGGTCGTGCTGCTGGCCAACGTGGTTGCGCTGGTCTGGTGGACGGTTCGCCGCAAATGGATCGTCCTGCTGATGCCACTGGTCGCGCTGGTGCTCAACCTGGGGTATATTTCGGCCATGGTACAGCTTCCCGATTTCAAGGACTCGGGTGACCCGCACGACATCCGCATCGCCACGCTCAACGTAAACGGATTCCGCAGGCTGGGTTCCATGCTCGCTACGGCCAGGGCCATCGCCGGCATGATGAACCGCGAGCAGGTCGACGTGCTTTGCCTGCAGGAGTTTATGGACAGCAGGGAATTCCCGGCCGACAGCATCGGGAAGGTCTTTGCCCCGCGGATGCCCTATTTCCTGCATGAGGGCAGTGCGGCCCTGGTCAGCCGATATCCCGTTCTCGATCATAAATACGTCCGGTTTGCCGATATGAGCAACGACTACCTGCGTGCCGACCTGCTCGTCGGCGGCGATACGGTGCGACTCTTCGCTGTCCACCTCCAGACTTCGGGCATTGCCCAGCTCAGGCACCGGTTCCGGAAGGATTACGACCGCGACGCCCCCGTCGAGCAAATCTTGGGCGAACTGGAACACAACAGTAGTATCCGTGCCGGGCAGGTAGGTGAAATCCGTGCCGAAATGGATGCTTCGCCCTATCCGGTGATCCTTGCGGGCGACTTCAACGATACGCCTTCGTCCTATACCTACCGTACGATGAAGGGGGACATGACCGACGGTTTCCGTGACAGCGGGAGCGGTTACGGCGGTACTTTCCGCTATCTGGGAGGGGTACTGCGCATCGACTACATCTTTTACGACGACGCTTTCGAGGGCATCCGTTATTACATGCCCCCGGAAGACGTCAGCGACCACAAGGCCGTGGTCGCTGAACTGCGGTTCAGGTAGCGGGTATAATAGTCCCGCTGCTGCCCCTCCCCTCCGTCAGCGCGTCTACTGCGCTTCGGCCACGCCGCATTTTTTCATCTCGTTGCGGCCATGGAATACCGGATAGTACATCAGCTCGGCACGCGCCGGGTTGAGGTGGTAGGAGCCCGTATAGCGGGGCAGGAGCCTGACGGTGAAGGTATGCGTCCCCTTGCGGAGCTTGTTGCAGAAGACGGCGACCTTCTCCTTGTAATATTCCCGGTGTGTCTCTTTCCAGAAATCGCCTTTTTCTTTCGAGTCGTAGGAACAGCCCGCGGGGATCGGGATCTCGACCATGACGTATTCGGCGTCGGAATCGGCCGTTACGGTTGCCACCAGTTCGACGCGTTCCCCGGCATGGAGAGTTGTCACGGGCTTGCCGTCCTTGCGGAACAGGGTAGAAACCGTGAAGCCTTCTGCCGCACGTTCCGGTTTGTCGTTCCAGGCTTGTTGGTAGGCTGTGAAGAATACGGGCATGGAACCCTCTTTGCGGACGGTTATCTCCTTTCCGGGGGCGTATGTCCGGGTCAGCGGGAATTTGCCGAACCGTTGTCCGTCGATCGTCAGGCTCGCTTCGCGGAACGCGCCGCCGTCCTTTTCCAGCATGTCGGGCATGATGGTTTCCACGATCCGTGACGATTCGTAGGTGTTGCGCCACGAACCGCTTTTGCGCTGTTCGAAGAAGTAGTTGCGGATCTTTTCCAACTCGGCCTTGCGGTTGCCCGCGGCGCGCAGGATGCGGTATGCCGTGAGCGTGTTCTCGACGTCGCTCATGTCCGGCTGCGCGAACCTGCGGGGCGTCGGTTCCCGCGGTGTTTTGTCGCGCCAGTACAACGATCCCATCATGGTTCGGGAGGCAAGAGCCAGCAGCGAATCCGCGGCGGGCATCCCATCCGGGGCGAGCTGTTGCAGCATTTCCGCCGTCCGGAGCCGGTTGCCGAGCGTCGCATCGGGGATCGACGCGATGAAGGTGCAGTAGCGCGGGTAGTCGATCCTGGCGTCCAGCTTGCGCAGAAGCCCCACCAGCGAGAGCAGTTCGTTTTTTCGCATCCCTGTCGTGTCGGATGCCGCTGCCGGTATACGGCGGTTCAGGCCGGCCAGCAGCGCGTCCGTCAGTGCCTGCCGGTCGAGGCCGGTCTTATAACCCTCCGTTTCGGCGTCGAGAAGTGCCTCCACGACCTGCTGCGAGATCCACAGCTCGGTCTGTTCCCGGTTCCACCACCCCCATAACTTGCCGTCGTTCTGGTTGGCCGCCAGTTTGCGGAGCAGGTTCGTGACCTTGTCGTCGTCCTTGAATTTCCGTCCGAACAGGGTGTATATCCGTTTTTTCGAGAGCAGCGCCTTGACCTTCGAAGCCATCTGCTCGTTGCAGAGGTGGGGGTAGAGGTCGATGTTTTCGATCTCGTCGAGGAATGCCTGCATGGCCGATGCCTCGGCGTGGATCGTCACGGTGCCCAGCGCCGGGTCGGGCGTGAACCGCAGGGCCGCGGTGTCGTTGAGGACGGCGAACTCCCCGTGGGTTTCCAGGATTCCGGCCTTGTAGATCGGGACCGCACGCCGCTCCCCGTCGAAATAGCCTCCGGGCGTCGTCAGCGAGTAGACGATCCGGATGCTGTCGGCATCCCCTGCGACGGCGGGTATTGCGTCCGTATGCGAGGTGGCGATGCGTATTTGCTCCTCGGCTGTCCGTCCGTCGGTTTCGATCGTGCGGCGTACGGACAAGGTGTCGCCGGTGTGGTTGGTCAGCCGTCCGGCAGCATTGAGGCTGTCGCCCGCGATGGCGAAGCGGGGGACGGAGAGCTGGGCGTTGAGCGGCTTGTACGATTTTATGCGCAGATGCTTCCTGTCCGCCTGCCTGCGGCCGCCGACGGCGATGAAGTTGGCGTCCCAGCTGGTGATGTCGTCCGGATAGGTCACTTCGAAAGTCAGCCGCCCTGCTTTGTCGGTCGTCAGGCGGGGCTTCCAGAATGCGTCGTCGTGAAAATCGGTGCGCAGCGTGTTCGGCATACCGGCCTCGAGCGGGAATCCGTCGCCTCCCGCCGCGTTCCGCTCGGAGGTTTCGATGAAGATGATCCCGTTTGCGGCCCTCGCCCCGTAGATTGCGGTGTTCGCGTCCCTGACGATGTTCATCGACAGGATGCTTCCCTGATCGAAGTCCGACAGCGCCCCGTCGTAGGGTACGCCGTTCACGACGATCATCGGGGCCTGGCCGGCGATTGTGCCCGTTCCCCGCACCTGTATCCCGGCGGACATGCCCGCGAGCGTACTTGTGAGCGTTTCCGTTTCCTCGTCGAATTCTGCGAATGCCACTTTCGTTGTGACCGTCGCGGAATTGGCCGTGCTTCCCACCACGGCCCTCTTTCCGGACTTTCCGTAAGCTACGACCACGATCTCTTCCAGTGCGTTGTAATCTTCTTCCAGGGCGATGTTATAGTTGTAGCCGGAGATCAGTTTGGTGGCGAAATTCCGGTAGCCGATATAATTGACGACGAGCGTTCCCCGTCCCGTGTCCGAAAGGGTGAATTTTCCGTCCGTATCCGTGACGGTTCCGACGTTAGTCCCGTCGATTTGCACCGATGCCCCGGCAATGGGCTCCCCATACGGGTCGCGCACGGTGCCCGTGACGACTTTGCCCGTCAGGTTGGCTTCGCTGATGCGTCCCGGGTTCCGCAACGGGTTGTCCCGCTCCGCGACCGCGGGCTTATAGTCGGCCAGCGGTGCCGCGGGGCGCGATACGCGCAACATTCTTTCCAGTTTCCCGAACAGCGCGCGGCTGCGGTCGTCGGCCGGCTCCTTTACGAGCGAATCCATCCGCAGGTAGTTGATGCCGCCTTTCCGCAGCTTTACGGTGGCCGAACAGCGGGTCGTATCCCTGAAGATGAGGTCTACGCGGAGGTTCCCCTCCGGCAGCCTGTCGATTTCGGTCGTCGTGCCGTAGTAGAGCCTGCTGGCGGGGTACTTGCCCGTCGATTGCAGGAACACCATGATCGGCTGTGCCCTTGTACCGTCCGCCAGCTTGCCTGTGGACAGTTGCAGGCGGCAGCTGTCCATGAGCGATATCTGCGGGACGGCAGAGATCAGCCCCGATTCGTTTTCGACCATGTCGGCGAGCTGCCGCCTGAATATGCCGCGGATCGATTCGGCCGTAAGCGCGTCCTGCCCGAAGCAGACCTTCTGCGTGAACGGTTCGAGCTGCCTCCGGATCGGGCTCTGCTCCCAACTCTGTTGTTTCAGGTAGTTGTTCCGAATGTCGTAACGGTAGCCGCCCTCGATCTCGAAACTGTTGACTGCAAGCGTATCCGAATAGAGCGTTCCGACCTGCATGCCTCCGGTGGTGAATCCCCGGTAGGGGAACGGCCCTGCCAGGATCGCCGTTTCGGCCTGCGGCCTGTCCCAGCGGTAGCGGCGGGCCTGCTTCTCCGCGCCGTTGAGGTAGTAGCAGACCCCGCCGGCATTTATAATGCCCGGCAGCTCGGTTTCAACCGTGTAGGAGGATTGCCTGTCCGGCTGTCCTGTGAGCAGGGTTGCTTTCCCGAAGGTATTGTCGACCGTAATCATGTGCCGCGTCAGCAGCGCTGTCTCGCGCTGCGTGAGCATGCCTTTCTCTTTTCTTCCGTATTCCCGGACGGAGATCCGCACGGGATGGTTGTCTCCGGAAACCTCCCAGGGTTGCACTGCGGATCGTCCGCCGTCTACCGAAACGATGGTCTTTAGCCCTTCGCCCGCATAGACGTTCTCGATGGTCACCTCCCTGTCGTAGGTGCGCAGCCGCAGCGTGTGCAGCCCCGGCCATATCGGGAAGCTGTACGGCGTCAGTTGCTGCGCCTGTTTGAAATAGTGGGGTTGTTCGTCGATCCACAGGACATGGATACCCTGCACCTCCCCGTCGACGACCACATAGGGGGATAGCTGGTTGAGCCTTCCGGGGGCTTCCTCGGTGTAGGCGTAGAACGGCTCCGGGTAGAGGAATTTGTAGTATTCGATCGAATCGAGTCCCATGCGCTGCCGCCATAGCGGCCAATCCATCCTGCTGTGGGTGTTGTAGAGGAAATCCTCGTCGGCCTCGTAGTTTTTCGGGGTGATGGCCTTTCCCGATGCCGATTTCCCGTAGATCGTCACTTCCGGCGGCAGGGCTTCGAATTTCGAGGTGAATGCATAGGCCGTCACGTCGGCATTTTTCACCGGGCGTCCCTTGCGGTCTTTCACCGCCACTTCGACCTTTGCGCTCTGTCCGGGGTAGACGGTCGCCGCCGTCTTTACCTCCATCGTGATGTTTTTCTCCGTGAAGGGCAGCTCGCCGCGTATCGTCCGGGCATTCTCCCCCTGCAGATAGGCTATCTGCATCGAATAGCCCTTGCGGCCGTTGTCCTTGCGCGCGAAGTCGAGTTCGGTGGCATACCCCTTGGCAATCGTCTTGTCCCCCATGCAGATGGTGTACCAGAACGGGAATTTCGCGGGGTTGTTCACCACCAGCCGGACGTTGCCGTCCCAGCGGAAGAAGCGGTGCCCGATCAGTTCGCCCGGCAGCTTTCCGACCTCGATGTCCTCCGATGCCGTGGCGCTCTGCACCTCGTATTCGCTGACGATCCACGACAGCGGCACACTGCAGGGCAATGTAACCGAATCCTGCCATACGATCCCGTATTCCGGGTTGTAGGCGGTTACCAGAGCACGGCTTTCGACGCTTTTGCCGTCGTACAGTTCACGCAGGGCGAGCATCCCCTGGTCGGCCGAATAGTCGATCCGCCTCCGCCTTGCGTCCCGGTACAGGCTTATGCGCTCATCCCTGCGTTCGTTGCCCGCATCGAAGAATGAGCAGGCGACGTCGTAATACATCGACACGCCGTCGACGAATATCGAGTCGGGCAGGATGATTTCCTTCGTGGACTTGCCCTCCATGCCGAACGTATGCTCCCAGAGCCGGTCGGGGACGAATGCCGTGCGGGCGAGGAATTTGCAGCCCATGTATCTGGCGGGTTTGACCAAGACCTTTACCCGCCCGTCGTATACCGGCATGTTGTTCTCGTCCGCTGCGCTCAGTGAAATCCTCACCGTGTCGCCCCGGGCGTATTTTTGCTTGTCGGCCCTGGCCGTGAAGGTGAGCTTCCCGAGTTCGTACTCCTCGTAGCGGAAACGGCCCGTGACGTCATTCGCACGCTTGTCGCCCGTCCGGAAACGGAGTGTGTAATCCTTGTCGAGGCGGAGGCGGAGGCTGTCCGAAAGCCTGAACTCCCATTCGTACATGCCGGGACGGTAGGGCGCCAGCGATACGAGGGTCGTGTCTATCGACGGGGAGTAATACGAAACGAGTGCCACGTCGACCTTTCCGTCGAAGGGCTTGCCTTTGCGGTTGATGTGCGCCTTGAATTTCACCGTTTCCCCGGGTTTGTACCTGGGTTTGCTGAATACCACGAACCCGTCGTACTTGTTCCGCGCGGGCAGCTTCCCCGGTGCGAAAACCCGCTTGAAGGCTGTTTTGACCGTTCCCCAGGCCGTTTTGAAGAACCCGGGACGGTAGGTGTAGTCCGGTTCGTTCGCGATGGTGATGTAATGCAGTACGCCGTCGTTGTTTACTTCGACCGTGGCCTCTTCGCCGCGGATGCGAGGGAGGTTGTAGGTGCGTGTGGCAGGGTCGTATTTCATCCGTTTCGAGCCCCGTTTTACCACGGCATCGTCGATGATGTTGCCCAGCGTGTCGCAGAGTATCAGCATCACCTGCTCGTCCTTGACGAGCCTGTAATAGAAATTGTCCACGACATGGTCGCTGTATACGAGTTTGTTCCCGTCCGTCCAGACCCGCAGGTAGTTTCCCCGGGGGAGCTGCGGAATTTTTTCCGCTGCAGCATATTTGCCGACGAACGTGTGCAGCATCCCTTCGTCGGGCGCCGCGCCTTTCACATGCAGTTCGCGGAGCTCTTTGGCATCGGGTTTATAGATGAATATTTCCGGGGAGGTGCGGCGGCTTTCGGGCAGCGGGGTCTGCGCCAGGCAGGCGGCCGTGCAGAGAAGCCCCACGAGGATCGTACTGCAATACTTCATGGCGAGGTCGGGGTTTTATCCTGCAATATAACAAAAAGATCGCTCATGGCGACCTTTTCGGGGAACTATCTGTGTGTGTCCGTCCGGATTTTACGGAGATATCGTCTCTTCCGCCTTTTCCACGCGGAAAAATGCGGTCAGACTGTCGAACCATTTATCGCTTAGGGACGCGCAATACCCCCCCCCTCTGAGTCTTCTACGGTCTCGGACTTAGGTTGCACCTTGGCGATGGTGAACGTAAACGTGGAGCCTTCGCCCAGTGTCGATTCGATGGTCAGCTCCCCGCCGTTGCGGCGCGTGAGGTCTTGCACGAGCTGTAGGCCCAGCCCCGATCCCTCTTCGTTCTTGGTGCCGTAGGTGGTGTAGTGTATTTCGGGGTTGAGCAGTTTGGGCAGGTTTTCCTCGCTGATACCCGTGCCGAAGTCGCGTACGCTTATTACGGCATGGGTGGGGGTTTCCCGCACGCTGATGACGATCCGTCCGCCTTCGTTGCTGTACTTGATGGCGTTCGACATCAGGTTGCGCATGATCGTTTTCACCATGTCTACGTCGCACGGGACGGTAATCGGGCCGGGGATGTCGTATTCGACGGCGATGTTCTTGACCTGTGCCACGAGGTCGGACATCTTGCTGGCGAAAACCACGACCTCCGAAATGTCGACCTCCTGGAACACCGTGTTCATGCGTCCGATCTGGCTCTTCGTCCATTTGAGCAGGTTGTCTAGCAGCATGAAGGTGCTCTCGGTGATGTTGTTGCCCATCGTGATCATCTCCATGTTGTCTTCGCCTATCTGTTGCTGCGTAAGGTTTATCGAGAGCATGTTGAAAACCATCTTCAACGTGCCGATCGGCGACCGAAGGTCGTGGGCTATTACCGAGTACATCTTGTCGCGGGCGTCGACCGTGGCCTGCAATTCGTCGCGCTGCTGCATGATCGTGCGCTGCGCCGCCGCCAAATAGATGTGGTGCGATACGCGGGTGATCAGCTCCTCGTGGTTGAACGGCTTGGAGACGTAGTCGCTGGCTCCCAGTTTGAACCCCTTGACGATGTCTTCGGGGTTGTGCAGCGCCGTGAGGAAAATCACCGGGATGTCCTGCAATGCGGGATCAGCCTTCAGGTGTTTGATCACCTCGTAGCCGTCCATGTCGGGCATCATGATGTCCAGCAGGATCAGGTCGGGGAGCTCCGTCGCGGCCTTTTCGAGTGCCTCGTTACCTCCCGATGCCGTGACGATCTTGTATTTGGCACGGCTCAGCACGGCTTTCAGCAGCATGATGTTGGTGGCGATGTCGTCGACGGCCAGGATCGTATAGTCCTCGGGGTTTATGGAGATGTTTTTCATGAGGGGAGGTTTAGACATGCAAATATAGTATAATATTTCAGGTTCCGTTCAAAATTCGGTCAGGCCCTGCGGGCTTTCTCCCAGGCACCCTTTCCGCGGTGGGTTGCCAGGTACGATGCCCCGCGGAAAACATTGAGGTTCATGAAGAGAAAATAGTAGGGGATGAAGAGCAGCCTGTTGCGGTGCCCGCTGCGCTCCAGCGCCCATCCCGTGAGGGCGGCCAGGTAGAATGCGCATTGCAGGGCGAGGATCGCGGCATAGAGCGCCGGATGGCCCGACCACAGCAGCGCGATGTTGAGCGGCAGCAGTGCGACAAGCACTACGGGGGTCAGCGTCCAGCGCAGCACGCGGTGCGATACGTACTGGAACCACAGCACTCCGTAACGGAACGGATTGAGCAGCTTGCGCAGCCGCCATACCGATTGCAGCCCGCCCGCCGCGATGCGCTTCTTGCGTTTGCCTTCTTCGCCCATGTCGGCCGAAGGGCTCTCCAGCGCATAGGCGTCCTTGCAGTAGGCGATCCTGTATCCCTGTGCCGCGATCAGCATCGAGCAGACGAAATCGTCGAGCAGCGTATCCTCCCTCAGCGTCTGCCACAGTTCGCGCCGTACGGCAAACAACTCCCCCGCTGCCCCCACCGCCGAGTAGAGGCGGTGATCCAGCTCCTTGAGTTTCGATTCGTATTTCCAGTAGATGCCTTCCGTTGCGGCGGCGCCCGTATTCCCTGTCCCGGCGACGCGTTTTTCGCCGGCCACGCACCCCACTGCGGGATCTTCGAAGCAGCGGACGATCTGCGCCACGGCTTCGGGGTTGAGCATCGTATTGGCATCGGTGAATACGACCAGCGGCGTGCGGACTATTCCCAGCGCCCGGTTCAGCGCCGCGGTCTTGCCGCCCCGGCGTGGGTCGTGCAGCACCGTCACCTCGGGGTAGGCGGCGAGCAGTTCGACGGTGCGGTCGGTCGAGCCGTCGGTGATCCACGTCACGCGGATCTTTCCGGCCGGATAATCCAATGCCCGGCAGTTGGCCATCTTTTCCGCCACGACCTCCTGTTCGTTGTAGGCGGCGATGAGCAGCGTCACCTCGGGCGGGTCGGCAGGCACGTCATGCCGCCGTGCAGGGCGCACGGCTTCGCGGATCTTCACCAGCAGCCACAGCAGGATGCCGTATCCGAGGTAGGTGTAGAAGACGAGGAATACCCCCGCCCAGAAGAGTATCGCTACGGTCGTCATGCTTCGAAAAGTTCGGTTAATACCTGTTTCATCTGGTTGTCCCACGAGAGGCGTCCCTCGACCGTGCCGCGGATCTGGGCGGGCGTGAGATGCAGCCCGTCGTGGAAACGCACGAGCGCCGCGATGTCGAGGGGCGTGTCGTCGGCCGGGGCTTTCATCACGTAGCCCATGCCGTCGAAGTCGCTGTCCCGTTCCGAGTATACGAACGGGATGCCGCGTGCGGCGTATTCGCGGTTTTTGAGCGTCTTGATACCGGTGATGCCGTTGCGGTGGCGCCCGAGGCTGGCGATGCCCATGTCGCACCACTCGAATTCGGCGTCGAGCGCCGCGCCCGAACGGGGGCCGATGACCTCGGCATACTCTGCCAGGGAGTATGCGTCGATCATGCGGCGGTACTCTGCGATGAGCGTTTCCACGCCGTCGCCCGCGATGCGCAGGCGGACGATGCACTGGTGCGGGGCGGCGTAATAGTCCCGCAGTCCTTCGATCACGCGGTCGAGACCGTGCCAGAAATGGATGTTCGCCACGGCCAGCAGCCGTAAGTTGTGGTGATCCCCGTGTACCTGGGTTTTGAGCGGGATACTCCGGAAGTCGATGCCGTTGGATATACGGATCGTCGGGCGGCCGAATATCTCCGTATCGTCGGAGAAGGTGACGATGCGGTCGATGTAGCGGGCCATGCGGCAGCGGAACATGCGGTCGATGCGCAGTTTGAGCTTCCGCACCGCGGGCGACTGCGCGAATTCGGCGTCGTAAGGGTAGGTCGGGATTTCCAGCGCGATCCGCACGCCGAGTTTTTTGACCTTGCGCAGCCAGTGGATCAGCACCGGGCTGGCGTTGTGGTCGTGGCGGATGTAGAGGAACTCCACCCCTTCGTGGCGGATGTAGCGCGTGATGTCGCTCAGCGAGACCCTTTTTTCGAGCTTGGCCCGCAATCCCTTGCCGAAGGTGCGGATCGCCTGTCCGCCGACCATTCGGCGCTGCGTGCCGTCGGGCGCTATCTCGATGTGGCACAACTCGATGTCGGCACCGTTGCGCCGCAGTGCGTCGCATTGGGCAAAGATCTTCTTGCTGATGCCGCTGTGGGCCGAAAACCCGTGGAAGACGACGAATAATCCTTTCATACTGTTATCGGTTTTTGCGGGCGAGGAGCCGGTATGCAAGCCCTTTCAGGTCGTATTCGCCGCTCAGGTGCACATAAAGGAGCCATACGCCGAGTGCCGCCGTCCCCTTGAGGGTGAGCGACGCCACGAGCGGCATCGGCGGGAGCAACCATCCGGCTGCTGCCAGGGGCAGGCCGACGAGTGCCGTGAGCAGCAGCGGCGAGAGGAAATTTTGCCAGAACGGGCGCCACCCCGTGCGCAGCGTGAGGCAGAACAACGCGTGGTAACATTGCACGAAGTTGACGGCGAACGAGGCGCAGATGCACCAGGCCACGGCTTCGGTCGTGCCGAATGCGAAGATGCCGGTGCAGATCGCCGCGACGTTGAGCGCCGCCGAGAATACGCCGCAGAGGAAGAGCATCCGCGTGGCGTTGGCGGCCTGGAAGATCGAGCCCGAGGTGGACATCACGATCTGGATGCCGACCGAGAGCGCCAGTATCCGGAACACCGGGACGGACGGCTCCCACTGGTCGCCGAAGATGATGAGCACCAGCTCTTGTGCCGTGAAGAAGAGCACGGCCGAGAGCGGCAGCCCGATGAATGCCAGCAGCCGGACGACTTTCAGGTAGGAGGCGCCCAACTGCTTCAGGTCGTGCTGCATCTCCGAAAAGATGGGGTGCATGACGGGCGATATGACATAGGCGATGTTTTGCAGCGGGAGCATCATCAGCCGGTACGACTTGTCGTAATAACCCAGTTGCGAGAGGCTCATGTAACGTCCCATGAGCAGCTTGTCGAGGTTGCGGCTGAAATAGTTTATCAACTGGAACGAGAACTGGTAGGCCGAGAACGAGAATACTTTGCCCAGCGCCTTGCGTCCCGGGCGCAGGCGCAGCGGCAGCGGATTCTGGCGGTAGTTTATCGCCAGGAGCATCAGGCTCGAAAACACCGGGTTGATCGTCAACGCGTAGATTCCTGCCCCGGCATAGGCTGCGGCGACGGCAGCCGCACCTCCCGCAATTTGCACCGTGAGCGACCGCATTGCGGCGAAACGGAAGCGTTTTTCCTTCAGGATAAGGGCATTTGGGACGATGTTGGCCGCGGCGAAAAAGAGGTTCAGCGCGAGGATGCGCAGGACGTTGCGCAGCACCTGCGAATCGCCGTAGAGAGAGGCGATCGTGCCGGCTGCTGCGAAAAACAGCAGCGCCATGACTGTCCCCGACCATACCGAGAGCGAGAATATCCCGCCCAGGTCGTGCCTGTCGAGGTCTTTGTGCTGGATGACGGCCGGGCCGATGCCCAGATCGCTGAAGATGGCAAAGAAGGCGATCACTACCGTGGCGATGTTCACCACGCCGAACTGCTCGGGGGTGAACAGGCGCGAAAGGATACCCGTCACCACGAGCGTTACGACGATGCCCGCGTACTTTGCGATCGAGGTGTAGAATACGCCCGAAGCCAATTCCCGCCTGACACTCATTTCCCGTTTTCTTTTTTTAGCGGTTTCTTGAACAGCAGCGTCGCCAGGGCGCGGCCGTCGATGCTGCCCGGGTAGTGCCGCAGGGCATCCCAGGCCAGTTTCCAGCGTGCCCCGGCCGGAAGTGCCCAGGCGTTGCACATCACGGGGCGCAGTATCTGGGCCGTCAGTGTGCGTATGAGTTGCCGCTGGCAGGCGTCGCGCTGCGCGGCAAAGCGGTTGAGTTCGCGCAGGACGGTAGTGTAGCCTTCGAGGTTGCGGCGCGAGAACCCGCGTCCCATGATCGAATCGCCGTGTACGCGCCGCTTGAAGAACGAGCGCTCGATTCCGCCTGCGCGCGACGCCCCGAGGTAGAGTTGCGGGGTGAAGAGTTCGTCTTCGTGGAGTATCCCCGGGTAGAAACGCAGTCCCAGTCCGCGCAGGTAGGTAGTGCGGATGAAACTCAGGCAGGCCGAAGCCCGGTAGCAGTGCAGTGCGAGCATCCGGCGCAGCAGATCAGTGCCGTCGCAAACCTCCGTTCCGAAATATTTTGCACGCCGGTAGTCGAACCATGCGGCGTCGGAGGCCGTCGCCCCGAAGCTTTCGGCGTCGAAGAACACGAAATCGAGCCGGTCTGACTGGCAGCGTTCGTAGCAGCGTTCGAGGGCGTCGGGTTCCAGCAGGTCGTCGCTGTCCATGAAGTAGATGAATTCGCCCCGGGCACGGGCGATCCCTGCGTTGCGGGTCTGCGAAAGCCCTTTGTTGGGCTGGGTGTAGAGCCGGATGCGGCGGTCTCCGGTGGCTATGAGTTCGAGTGCGGACAGGCTGCCGTCCGTCGAGCCGTCGTTGATGACGATGAGTTCGATGTCGCGCAGGGTCTGTCCCATGATCGAACGCAGGGTCTGTTCGACATAGGCCTCCGTATTGTATACGGGAATGATGACGCTGACTTTCGGATTATTCATCGACACGTATCCATTTTGCGCGTGCGGCGTCATAACGCTTGATTACGCGCGCCGGGTTGCCTACGGCGACGCTGTACGAAGGGATGTCCTTGGTGACGACGCTCCCGGCGCCGATCTGGCAGCGTTCGCCGATCGTGACGCCCGCCACGACCACCGAATTGGCGCCGATATGCGATTCACGTCCGATCGTCACCTCTTTACGCACGAGTTCCTGTGCATTCGAGTCTCGTGTCCCGTCGGCATAACCGTGGTTGAACCCCGAGATGAAGACATGCTGGCCCAGTCCGGCCCGGTCGCCCAGCCGCACGGGGCCGATGACCACCGATCCGATGCCGATGCGCGCCTGGTCGCCGATCACCACGTCTCCCGCACCGTTATTGACGACCGCATAATCCTCGATCAAGGCGTCGCGTCCCACTTCGAAACGCCGCCAGGGGAAAACGTCGAGCCGCGCATGGCGGCGGATAAGCGCCCCGCGGCCTTTTTTGTGAACAAAAGGGTTCACGAACCAGCGCACCCAAAGACGGGGCCGGGGGTGCCTGTGCGGCGAAATCAGCCCGATGACGAATTGTTTGAGCCGGGGATTATTTTTGATTCGGTCGATCATCTTGTTGTATCCATATGCCTCAGTATGCAAATATAAGCAAACTTTGCGGGATTTGCCATTCCGGGTGTTTTTTCGGTGCAAAAAGGGCGTTTTGCAGCGGAAGAATGCGGGGCTGAAAATATTTCGGGCTTTTTTGATATAAAATAGAATTAAAATGTTTACATTTGTGTAGTTTTAAATTACATCCGGATCCGGGTGTTAATTACGTTTGAAAATTACGTTGATTATGAAAAAACTATCCCTCTTTACGGCTATGTTCGCCTTGTTGCTGGGCGGATGTGTGGAAAAGGTTCCTTCGAATCCGAATGGCATTCCCGAAGATGTCGAGCGGGTCGTGGATATGTCCGTTCCCGCATCGTTCGATTGGAAAACGACGGCTCCTGTAGCCTGCGAGTTCACCGCACCGCACCTTTCGCGTGTGTATGTGGCTGCGCAACGCGGCGCTGAGCCTTTCGCTTCGTTCATGGTAGGCGACGGTGCCGATGCCGTGAAGCTGGATCTGCCTGTCACGGCCAAGACGCTTTACGTAAGTTATGAAACCGAAAACGGCTTGTCGCCGCAAGAGGCCGTTCCTGTGGCTGGTTCGGCCGTATCGTATGCGCTCGCTTCGAACGGGAAGGATTATACGGGCATCGAGGACGGGGACAAGAACACCACGATCGGCGATGTGATTTATATGCCTGCAAGCGGTTGGGGAACGCTTCTTTTCGAGGATTTGTGGCCGTCGTACGGTGATTTCGATTTCAACGATTTCGTCATTAATTATAAGGTGCAGCTCCATATGAACAACAAGAACAAGGTTTGGGGCATGCATATCGGCGTTCGTGTGAAAGCGGTCGGCGGGTCTTTGCCCTATGACCTTTGCCTTGCGATGAAAGGTGTGAAAGGCGGTGAGATCGACGGGATCGAGCCCGTCGAAATGTATAATACCGGCAATGCCCGGCTCGTGGCGCTCAATTCGGCGAACTACGTGAAAGACCCTGCCGTCCTGCGCTTCGAGAATATCCGCACCAATCCTAACCGGCAGTCCGGCGCCGCTTATGTAAATACCGAGGAAGGGTTCGAAATGACGGAAGCTCAGTTGGTCAATGCCTCGTTCTTTGTCGAGTTCCGTAATTCGATCGCTATCGGGGATGTGGCTTTCGACACGTTCGATTTCTTCCTCAGCCGCGAACGTGACGGCAACAACATCGAGATTCATATGGGCGGATTCGAGCCGACTCCCGATGCCGAACTTGATTACGCTTTCCTGAAAGCCGGGAGTGCTGCTACCGACAAGGCCGGCGATTATTATTATTCGAACGACAGGCTGGTATGGGCGCTCAACATTCCCCATGATATCCGGCATGCCTATGAGAAGGTGGATTTCCTGAAGGCTTATCCCGAGATGGCCGATTGGGCGCAGTCGGGCGGTGCAAAATCGCAGGATTGGTATTTGCACGGGGTCGAGCAATACCTGGTGAGGAAGAAATAAACAGGTAGCAAGGAACTTCCTGAATAGAAGGGTGTCCGCAAGTGCGGGCACCCTCTTTTCGTCGCCGGAGTCCTGTCCGCCGATGTGCGGGTTCCCGGATTGTCGGAAGAACTCGCGATGTATCCGTTGTCCGCTTCCGGACGACGGGTTTTTTCAATCGTTTGTGCTGTGTCCGGGTTACTTCCCGAGCGATTCGTAGAGTGTCAGCAAATGCCGGGCGGTCTTTTCCCACGAGAAACGTTTCACCCGTTCGAGGCCGTAGGCGACTTGCCTTGCGCGGAACGCTGCGTCGGTTTCGAGCCGCAGCAGGGCGTCGGCGATTGCCTTCGGGTCGGTCGGGTCGACGAGGATGGCGCCTTCGCCCGCCACTTCGGGGATCGCCGAGGTAGCGGATGTCACCACGGGCGTGCCGCAGGCCATCGCTTCGAGCTGGGGGATGCCGAAACTCTCGCGCAGCGAGGTGTAGAGGAACGCCGAAGCCCTGTTGTAGATGGCCGGCAGGTCGCTGTTGGGGATATATCCCGCCAGGCGGAGCATCCCGCGCAGCCGGGGTTCGCCGATCTCCCGCAGGATCGCCTCCGCGGGTTGTTCCCCGAGGTCGGCGACCAGCAGCGGCAGCGGGTTTTCGGAGCGCCGTACGTATTCGGCATAGGCCTTCAGCGTACCGGGCGTGTTCTTCTTTGGGTCGGTATTGCCCAGGAAAAAGAGGTATTCGGGGTCTCGCAGGTATTTGCGGACGGTTTCCGCCGTGCCTTCCATCGGGCGGAACCGGTCGTTGTAGCCGTTGTGAATGGCCATGATGCGTCCGGGGTCGAAGTTCAGTGCGGTGCGGATGCGGTCGCACTCGAATTGCGAGACGGTGATGACCATCCGGCATCTGGGCAGGATGCGCGGCACTACCAGGCGGCGGTAGACGCGCCCCAGCGACTGGTAGAGCGATTTGTTGCGCGCGGCCTGTTGCTCGAGGAAGATGATGTCGTGGAGCGTTAGGATCAGCGGGGCATTTCCCCATACGGGCGCCGTGTTGCTTGTGCAGTGCAGCAGGTCGGGTTTCACGCGGGCCACGGCGCGCGGCAGCGCCCACTGTTCCCACAGCGGGTAGCTCGGGCAGCGGAGCGTCGTGATGTGCATGTTGGGGCTCTCCTCCAGGCAACGGTCTTCGCCTTCGCCCGTGAAGATGAAGTATTCGTTCTTCGTGTCGAGCCGTTGCAGGCAGCGGATGGTTTCGAGCGCCACGAAGTCCATGCCGTGTTTGTTGGGGCGGAAGATGCGCTGTGCCTCGATCGCAATTTTCATGGTCGGTTTCCGGTATTGTTTCCGGGGACTTCGCTTCCGGCCCCGGTATGTTCGGTGTGGATGAATTTGTCTTTGGTGCCCCGCAGCCGGAAGAGGTTGGCCAGCGTCAGCAGGAACAGGACGGGCATTCGCCTAAGGGCGTGTCCCAGCCGGGCGTCGGCCTGCTCGTCGGGCAGCGCCATCGCCATGGCCAGGAGCAGCAGCAGGACGGCCACCCACCATTTTATCGAACCCATGGGTGCGCATACCGTCATCACGACGGCCCACAGGGGCACCAGCCCCAGCAGCAGGATGCGCGGCGGCAGGCACCATTGCAGCAGCTTGTCGCAGTAATCCGTATTCCCCGAGAGGATTGCGCCCGGAAGCTGCCTTACGGCCGATGAAAGGGCGTAGAACTGTGCCGCTATCCAGCGCCGCCGCTGGTTGTAGTAGGCACCTTCGCCCTGTACCTTCTCGTCCAGCACGCGCACGTCGTCCAGGTAGTCGATGTAGATGCCTTGCCTCAGCAGCAGCGCTTCGAGCTCCTTGTCCTCGCCCGAAGTGGTGCAGCGGGCGATATTGTCGCGGAACCAGTTGTAATCGAAGGCCATGCCCGAGCCGATCAGCGCCGAAGAGAATCCTAGCGCCACATGCCCGCGACGGAAAATCGAGTTGTTGATCTCCTCGCTCGCCGCATCGAGTATGGCAGTGTCCGTGTCGCGGTTTTTGGCCGTGCGGTGTGCCTGCACGGCCTGGATGCCGCTGTCGAGGGCGTCGTTCATGCGGGCGATGAACTCCCTGCCCGCCAGGTTGTCGGCGTCGAGTATCGCCACGGCCTCCGCGCCGTCCGGGCCGATTTCCCCTACGGCAAAGTTGAGCGCCCTGGCCTTGGAGCTGTTCTCGAAGGAGGCTTCCAGTACGCGGATCGGCATCCGGCGCAATTGGGCGAGCGTGGCCGGTTGCAGCCGGTCAGCGATGACGACCACCTCGTGCAGTTCCTGCGGATAGTCTTGTTGCAGCGCGGACTGCGCTGCGTGGACGATCACCGCGTCGCTTTTGTAGGCCGGGATCAGCGTCACGAACCGGCGTTGCAGCCGTGCCGGGGGATAGGTGTCCTTGCGTGCGCGCGTCGAGGCGGCCGCAAAGACGAAGAGGTAGAGTACCGGGAGTCCCAGTACGAAGATGAATATCCAGTCGAGGATGTCGAGCAGTAGCGTCATGCCGTTTTGTTTTTCAGGGTGAAGAAGCCTCCGGCACCGTGCCGTATGGCCTTTGCCAGGTCGCGGCGCCCGTGTGCCAGCGCCGCGGCGATGCTTTTGGGTACGGCGATGCAGAGCTGGTAGGCGACGGAAAGCATCCGGGCGGTGCCGTGCAGGTTCCGCCATGCGAACAGCAACCGGTTGCGGGTCAGGTAGTAACTTCTCAGGGGACTTTGCTGTCCGCTCGTCGCGCTCTCCTTGTGGAATACCGTGCAACGGGGGTCGTAGGTTATTTTCCAGCCTTGTTCACGGATACGCACCGACCAGTCGAGTTCTTCGTAGTAGAGGAAATAGATGTCGGGCATCGGCCCGGCTTTTCGGGGTACTTCGCGCCGTACCATCATCGCCGCGCCGTGGGCGTAGGGCGTGTCGCGCGGCGTGTCGAACGACCCGTCGTCGGGCATCCCGAAGCCGATGAGCGCGTTGCGCAACGTGACGTGTGTCAGGGGCGTATATCCGGCGAACTGGATATGCCGCGGGGGAGCGAAAAACCGGATCTTCGGGCATACGGCGCCGATCGCGGGGTTGCCCGCCAGGGTTTCGCAGAGGTAGTGCAGCGTGTCGTCTTCGACCTCGGTGTCGTTGTTGAGCAACAGCAGGTAATCGCCTGTCGCGGCTGCGAACCCCAGGTTGTTGCCTCCGGCGAATCCCAGGTTCCGCTCGCTGCGCAGCGCTTTGATTTCCGGGTAGCGTTCGCGCAGCATGGCCGCCTCGTCGCGGGCGGAGCCGTTGTCCACCACGATGATCTCCAGCGGCGAGGTGACGTGCCGCCGCAGCGATTCGACCATGGCACAGGTAAGCGCGTAGCCGTTGTAGTTGACCGATATGACCGAAATCAGCGGTTTCATGCTATTCGTAATTTTCCCTTGCGTGTGGCCGTTGTGCGGACATCGCCCTGTCCAGTATCTCCTTGCGCGCCAGTTCGCGGTCGAAACGCGGCGCGAGGAAGATGAAACCCATGCTCATGTAGAGGATGGCGCCCGTGGGGATCTGTCCCAGAATTTCATTGGCATAGGCCATGACCACGATACCCGAGATTCCCGCTGTAAGCGCCGCCGTGAATCCCCTCAACTGGGTGTTCCGCAGTTTGAAGATCACCAGGTAGGCGCCACGCGCCAGTATGTAGAGCAGGATGCCGATGTGCAGCAGGATGCCGACGACGCCCGTTTCGACCCAGACCATCACGAACCACGAGTCGGTCGGGATCTGCGACAGCGGGGCGTCCGGGGCAAAGGTTTTGGCTTTGCCGCCACCGTGCCCCAGTCCGGCGCCGAAAGGCTTGTCTGCCATCAGCTCGCGCAGTTTGGCCTGGTTTGCCAGGCGCACCTGGAACGAGGGGTCGTTTGTATTGAAGGCGCTGCGGGCACGCCGGATAATGCTGTTCCCCTGCCCGATAGTGGTGAATTTCAGGAAGACGAAGGCTGCGATGACCAGGAAAATACCCGCGCCGATCATTTTGATATTGCGGGACATCATGATGAAGGCCGAGTAGCCCACGAACGGTACGGCCAGTGCGCTGCGGGTTCCCGAGATCAGCATGCCGTAGCATGCCGCGGCCGCCACGAGCAGCAGGTAGAGCTTCATCCACGAGTTGCGGTAATAGAGCGCCGAAATCGAGAACACGACCATCGACAGCCCCATCGAGCCGCCGAAATTGGCCGCGTCGCTGAAGAACGAGAAGTAGCGCACGCCGCTGTGGATGATGTGTGTCGAACGGCCGCCCAGCACGAACAGCCAGTAGTTCTCCGCAGCGTTGAAGCCGAAGAATTTTTGTATGCAGGCCTTTCCGACGGCGATCAGCGTCAGCACCGACCATACGGCGAGCATGTATTTCAGGTATTTGTACTCGGTCATCGTGAGCTGCGTGAGCACGACGATAAAGAAGAAATAAAACGCGATCGACCGCACCGACGAGAACCATCCCGCGACCGAGACCGACTCCGGGTTCACTATTTCGAGGATGCAATAGGCCATCCAGATCGCCGCCACAACGGTCAGTCCCGAGCTGGCTCGCTTCCATTCGATGGGACGCATCAGGGCTTGCAGCGTTATAATCAGGATGTTGTAGAAGATCAGTGCGTCGAGGATCATCCCGAACGGCAGGTCGTAGGCATAACGCGTGAGCGTCATGATGAAATAGTTGGCCACGAACAGCCCGAGCATCGATATGGCGGGGTTGCGCAGCGTGACCCACAGGATGCACAGTGCAGCCGGGATCACCGAGACGGCCAGGCCGGCGAGCAACCCGTATTTGGTGAACGCCATGATGAGCACGGCCACGCCGGCGGCAAGCATTGCCCCGACGATGAGCCGGGGCACGCTGACCGGGGTGGTTATGCTGCCGTAGTGTTCCATGACGTGCCGCAGTTTATTTGACGGCCGTGAATCCGAACTGGCTGATCTGATACCCCAGCCTGCGAAGACGGCTGTAAGGGGGCATCAGGCCCGTGAAGGTTTGCACCACGTCGCGCCCCGCACAGTTGAGGCAGAGGACGACGGGGGTGCGTCCCGAGAGTTTTTCGGCCTTCTCGAAAAGTAGCTGGTCGGTGTCTTTCCACGTGCGGTTCGCCGGGGCGATGACGATGCTCAGCGCCGCATGGCGCAGCAACTCCTTCGGGACGGAGCTCGTGGCGAAGGGCGGGTATTCCACCAGCACTACGTCGGCCTCGGCGAGGGGAACTTCGCCCGGGGTGTCGTGCACGAAATCCCCGAGTTTCTCGGCCAGCAGGTACTCTTTGCGTTCGATGTCGAAATCCTTGTTCCACGATACGATGCGGACTTTCATATTCGCTTCGCGGAAGAATGCCGCCAAGTGTTCGGCGATCAGGCTCTTTCCGTCCCCGCGCTCGGTGCTCAGGATATTGAGTACGTTGGGCTGTTTTGCCGGGTCGAAATAGTTGACTGCCGCATTGCCGATGTAGCGGGATGCGATCTTGCGGTATTGCTTGGTAAACCGCCGCTGCCCGAGATAGGCTTTGCCGGGAAAGGCCCCGATGACCCGCCCCTTGGTGATGCGCTCGGCGCGGACTTTGTCGCGCAGCGTGCGGTCGAGCAGTTCGAGCAGGATGAAGAATCCCAGTACGAACAGGAGCGTGGCGAGGCCTGCCGCGGCAACCATCATCTTGCGTTTGCTCGGTTCAGCCTCCAGGGGAAGCACCGGGGCGTTGATGATCTTCAGCGTTGCCGAGGTCATCTGCAGGTTCTTCTGGCGCAGGCGGGCCGTATTGAGCGCCGTGAGGATCGAGAGGTAAGACTGTTCCGAGAAGTTGATTTCGCGTCCCTTGCGTTTCAGGGTCGAGCCCACGGGCGAGAACTGCGTATATTTCTGGTCGAGTTCCTGCTTGCGGAGCTTCATCACCGCCAGTTCGGCGCGGGATTTCTCGGCCAGCAGCACGGTGGCGAGCCACTCCGTCACGATCGAATTTGCCGAGAGTCCCTCCTTCGTATACTGCTGGTTGGCGATGTTCGTCGTGAGCTCCTGCAGACTGCGGGTCTCCTCGCTCAGTTTCCTGCGTAACTGCCCCGTGTCGTTGCGGCTGGCGGGCATGGCCGTCCGGTCGGAAATACCTTCCGTGCCGTCGGTTTCGGGCTGGAAGGCCTCGGCGGCCGACAGGCGCGAATAGATGCTCCCGATCTTATGGAGTTTCTCGATGAACTCGGCGTTGTTGCGGAAAGTCTCCTGCAACCCTTCGAGCTGCCCTTCGATCGAGGCACGCAGTTTCTCGGCGCTCTCGAAGTTCAGCAGGATCTCCTCGTAGCGCAATTCGTAGTCGCGCGAGAGGGCGGCGATGTGCTTGGTCTGCTCGTCGTAGTTGATGACACGGTGCTGGACGTTGTAGTCGCGCAGCGAATCCTCCAGGTTGCGCAGGTTGTTGCCCACCCGCTCCAGCTCGGATTCGAAATAGGCGATGACGTTGTTCGTCTCGCCGAACCGCAGGTCGCGGTACTGCTTGACGAATTCGTCGTTGAGGATAATCAGCGTGTTGTAGACGATATACGGGTCGTCGTTCTCGTAGCTGATTTCCAGCATGTCGCTGTTGGCCAGCCTCTTGACCTTGATCTGGCTCAGCGCCTGGTAGCTGTAATACGGAGGGCTCCAGTGGAACATGCCGTAGACGTGGTTGTTATGGTCTATCTCTTCGTATTTGCGCAGGTTCTCGTAGGTGTTCTTTTCCGAAGTGTGGTCGACGAGCTCCATGACGTCCGGCGGGGTTTTGCTCAGCAGGTACCGTGAAGTACGTGCCGAGAGGTACTGGTTGTCGTTGTCCGGGTCGAGATGCGTAAGCCCCTGTGCGTAGAGGCGCAGCGAGACGTTCTTGAGCGTGGACTGCGACAGGATGATGTTGATCAGGTTGTCCATCGCGTTGTTGATGACGTTCCAGTCCTGGCGCGAGCCTTCGGTGGTCGTGATGTCGTATCCCGAGACGATGCCCGTGTAGATCGTCGTCGTGGACTTGTAGTTGCGCGGTTTGGTACCCATCTTCAGGTAGACGAGCAGCGCGACCAGCAGCGGACAGAGTATCAGCCACCACTTGATGCGGTAGAGAAACCGCGCGGTATATGCGATGTAGTTCATAGGCTATTCGGTTTTAGTCGCTTCTTTCGATGTCCCGGGCATTGATATGGGTTTGTTGATGATCGGCGTGTGCGTGAGTATCTCGAGCCGCAGCAGGGCGTCGTTGAGGTTGCGCCGCACCTGCTCGTATTCGCGGGTCGCCGAGTTTTCGAGGCTCTTCTGGCGGCTCAGAGTCTGCGCGTCGAGCTTGCCTTTGACGAAGTCCACTTCGGTCATGCGGTATTGTGCCTCGGACGTGATCTTGGCTTCGGCGGCGCTCCGCAGGATCGAGAGCTGCTCGACGGCCGTGGTGTAGGCGTCGATGATCTTCATGCGCAACTCGTCGTACCAGCGGTCGAGGTCGTACTGGGTATTCTCGATACGCTTCTTCTGCTGCTTGATCTTGTTGCGGCGGTTGAAAATCTCGTCGAGCGGGATCGAGAACGAAGCCCCGACGTTCCACCAGCTTTGCTCGCGCCCGGTCGTGGTCGTCGTCCATATCGGGATGTTGCTGTCCTGATAATTCTGGTTGTAGATGTCCGACGATCCGTAGTTGTAGTTGGCGTTGAGCTTGAAATTGCGCATCCAGTTGCGGCGCACGGTTTTCAGTTCGCGCTCCTCGATCTCGCGGTTCGACTCGTAATAGCCGACCTGCGGTGCATGGCGCGCATTCTCCATCAGTACGTGGAGCGGGGGCAGCTGCATGTCGATGTAATCTTCCGGAGTAAGCCGTTGCAGGTCGCTGTATTCGAATTCGGGTGGCGTAGGCTCGCTTTGCGCCGTTGCGGCGACAGCAGCCAGCAGCAGCCAGAGTGTGAAGACGGCCCTTTTCATATGTTGCTGGGTTTTAAACATTTTCTTTCTGTATGAATGCGGTGAACGTGCGCAGGATTATTTTCAGGTCGAACCACGGCGACATTTGGCGGGCGTATTCGATGTCGAGCTGCTTTCGCTGCTCGGGCGAGAGCTTTCCCGCCTGCCCGCGTTTTTCGACCTGCCACAGTCCCGTGAGGCCCGAGGGGCACATGAACCGTTCGATATATTCGTCGCTCGTGAGGCGTTCGGCCTCGTAGAGGGGCAACGGGCGGTTGCCCACGACCGACATGTCGCCCCGCAGGATGTTGAAGAGCTGCGGGAGTTCGTCGATGCTGTATTTGCGCAGGAAACGCCCCAGGCGCGTGATGCGGGGATCGTTCTCGATCTTCACGAACGCGTTTTCCTGTTCGGTTTCCAGCTGGTGCTGATGGGCCTCCTCGGGGATCACGAAATCGTCCGCATAGAGCATGCCGTTTTCGGTGTCCGCCAGCAGTTTGCGAATCTCGTCGTCGTTGAGCGCCATCTTCGCATCGTCTTCGGCGACGGGTTCCGAGGCATACTGGTTCAGATCCTCCAGCTCCTTGAGCCGCTGATCTGCGTCGGAGTGCATCGAGCGGAACTTCAGGAAATCGAAGATCCGGTAGTTGCTTCCCACGCGTTTCGACTTATAGATGACCGGCCCCGGGCTGTCGAGTCTGACGGCCACGGCCACGGCTATAAGCAGGGGCGAGAGCAGGAGGATCGCCGAGAGCGATGCCGCGATGTCGAACGCCCGTTTCCAGAGCGGCATGCGGAACAACTCTACGTCGTTCCCGCTACCTGCGACGGGTTTGTGGACGAACGTATAGTCGGTCATGAATTGCAGTATGCGGAGGAAATCTGCGCGCGATATGTCGCCCGGCACGGCGCTGTTCACACCGGCTCCGAGGTATGCGCGCCGCTCCTCCCCGGTCAGTTGCCCCGAGATGATGAGGATGATGCCGGCACCCGGGAACCAGGAGCGCAGGAAGCGGATGCTGCGGATGTCCTCCTCGCCCTGCTGTTCGTAGAGGATGAAGGCGTGGTCGTCCTTGAGCGGCATGAGCTTGCCCATGGCTGCGCCGATATCCCCTGCGATACGCATCTGTCCCTCGGTCAGCTCCGTGAAACGGGCCGTGTGGTTGCCTCTGCCTTTGATGTAGATGACGGGGTACTTCAATCCAAAATCTTTTTAATCCTTATTTTGAGTTCCTGCGGGTTGAACGGTTTGACGATATAGTCTTCCGCACCCTCTTCCAGCAGGCGGATGCGTTCCGAGGTGCTGTCCTCGCTCGAAAGCATCACGACCGGGATCTGCTTGAAGAGTTCGTTGAGCTTGAGGTATGCCAGGAATTCGTCGCCGCGCATTTCGGGCATGCGGATGTCCGAAATAATCAGGTCGGGCATGTTCCCCCGCGAGAGCCACTCGATGGCCTGCGGCGGGTTCTGCATGTAAAAGCATTCGTAATCCTTGTGAAGGTATGCGAAAAGTATTTTGGCGATCTGCTCCTTGTCGTCTACGATCAGTACTTTCTTGCGATTCATGTTCAGCGGTTCGTTGTCGTCGGGTTTTGCCGGAACGGGAAGCGTCGCATGTTCGTTGTCCGGTTCCGGGCGGTTGTTTATTTAAATTTACCTGGAATTCCGGAGCGGGCGTTGCAAACCGTGTCGTTTCCCGCTCCTGATCCGGATACCCCGTGCAAATATCGGTAAAAAAATTGGCATTATAAACTTTTAAGGTAATTTATATGTCAAAAACGCCCGGATTTCCCGTCCTGTTTTCGGGGTGCTGTTAATTTTTAAAGGGAAATATTTTATTATTAATCAAAAAAATGGTATTTTTGTGCAATTGTCCGGTCTTTGCCTCTGTCGGGCGATTTTGTTAAACCGATGAAGCGATGGAGTGTGACAATAGTGTAAATCCGGTCGGCAACCGTCCCCGCTTGCTGGTTGCCGAGGATAATCCGAGTAATTATAAGCTCGTCGAGGTGTTGCTGCGCCGTGATTACGACCTGTTGCACGCCTGGAACGGAGAGGAGGCCGTCGCCTTGTTCACCGACTGCCGCCCCGACTTGGTGCTGATGGATATCAACATGCCCGTCATGGACGGCTATGAGGCGCTCCGGGGCGTGCGGGAGATTTCGCCCGACGTCCCCGTCATCGCACTTACGGCCTATGCGTTCGAGACCGACCGCCACCGCATGTTCCAGGCCGGTTTCAACGAATGTCTTGCCAAACCTCTGCGGGCGGATGAACTCCGTACGCGGATTACGGCGCTGCTTTCGCGATAGACAAGGAAAACTATGACCAGAAACCCCGTGATAAAATTTCGGATGCTTCTTCTCTGTTGCGCCCTGCTGCCGGTATTGCTCCGGGCGCAGGAGCCGCAGGAGAGGGAGAGCATCCTGATAATTTCTTCGTATAATCCCGATACGCGCCGCATGTCGGGCTTCATCGCCGAGTTCGAACGCAACATCCTGGCCTCGGGCGTACCGTGTGATATCTATGTCGAAACGCTCGAATGCAAGAGCATCAACGACGCACCTATCTGGATGTCGCAGACCGAGAACATGATTTCCCGGTATGAGAACAAGGGGCTTCGCGCCATCGTCCTGCTGGGGCAGGAGGCCTGGGCGTCGTTCGTCTCGCTGGGGCATATCCCCAAGGATGTGATGTGCTTCTGCTGCTATGTCAGCTCCAATGGCATCGTGCTCCCGCCGCCGGAGGACAGTCTCGGCATGTGGCTGCCCCCTTCGATCAATTACATGAACATGACGGACAGCCTGAACAATGTGGGCGGTATGCTCAACAAGTACGACGTCCGTCGCAATATCGAGCTGATCCGTTCGCTTTTCCCCGAGGCCGAGAACGTCGCCTTCATCTCGGATAACACCTACGGGGGTATTTCGCTCCAGGCACTCGTGCGCGAGGAGATGAAGAACTATCCCGACATGAACCTTGTGCTGGTGGACAGCCGCGAAGGGGACGAGGCGATGCATGATACCTATGCGTCGCTGTCGCACCGTTCCGCGGCGATACTCGGTACCTGGCGTGTGGGCCGCGACGGGGAGTACCTCATGCAGCGTTCGCTCAACGACCTGGTGCAGTTCAATCCGCGCATCCCGGTCTTCTCGATATCCCAGATCGGCATCGGCGACGTGGCCGTGGGTGGCTATGTCCCCAAATACGAGAATGCAGCCTCGGTCATCGCTTCGCAGATCAAGGAGTACTACACATCGGGCAGGATAGACGGGACGCATTTCCATCTTACGGACGGCCAGTACCTCTTCGATTCGCGCAAGCTCAAGGAGTTGAAGATTGCCGAATACGCCCTTCCCAAGGGGAGTGTGGTCGAGGATACCGTAGCGGCCAAACTCTCGAAATATTCCCATTACATCGAGTTGCTCGTGGCGGGTATCGTACTGCTGGTGCTGCTGCTGGTTTTCGTTGCGGCGCTTTTCCTGCGCACGCGGCGTCTCAAGCGCACGCTCGAAGAGCGCGAGGGACAGCTGGTGGTCGCCCGCGAGAAGGCTGAAGAGTCCGACATGCTCAAATCGGCGTTCCTGGCCAATATGAGCCATGAGATCCGCACGCCGCTCAACGCCATCGTGGGCTTCTCGTCGCTGATGCAGGGCGAAGAACTTTCACAGGAGGAACGTGCCGAGTACTGCGCCATCGTGGTCAACAATTCCGAGATGCTGCTCACGCTGCTGAACGACATCCTCGACATTTCGTCGCTCGAATGCGGCAAGATCAAGTTCAACTGCTCGTCCGAGGAGATCGTGCAGGTCTGCCAGCATGTGCTCATGACGACCGCCCATACGCGGCAGGAAGGTGTCGAGGGGCGTCTCGAATGTGCCGTGGGTTCCTACATGCTTGTAACCGATGTCCACCGCTTGTCGCAGATTCTGATCAACCTGCTCACCAACGCCGGCAAGTTCACTTCCCAGGGGAGTATCACACTCGGCGTGGAGATAGACGAGGCACACCGCGAAGTGCTCTTTTCGGTAGCCGATACGGGCCCCGGCATTCCGCTCGATAAACAGGAGATGGTCTTCAACCGTTTCGAGAAACTCGATGGCAACAAGAAGAAAGGCACGGGCCTCGGCCTTGCCATCTGCCGCCAGATAGCCATGATCTTTGGTGGCCGCATCTGGGTCGATCCGACCTATACCGCCGGTGCGCGTTTTGTCTTTGCCCATCCGATCGACATTCGTTTCCCCGAGGATGGAGAGAACCGTGAGGGGGGGGGATTTGAGCCCTCTGGAAGCGCCCGGATCCTCAAGGTGACGGGGGAAGGCCGCCTCGTTTGCGATCGGAAATGAGCCCTCTGAGTGTGGAATTTCCGCTTGGTTCCAGCTTGTTCCGCAGATGTGTAGAACACCGCGTGAGGCGGGGGGTGTGATGCGGTGGACAGCGTTGCCGCGATATGGCAAAAAGACCCATATGGGTCTTTTTTTGTGCCTTCCCGTCGGAGATGCTTCCCCCGAAGTTATGGCTTCCCGGCCGGAAATGTGCCCGTTTCGGATAATATTCCGGCCGGATTTGCTGTAACCTTCCTGGTGCATTTTTTCGCCTGCCCGGACTTGTTTTGTTACCTTTGCGCCGCGAAGCCGGGGCAGTTGCCTCCAATGCGTTCGGATGCGTCGGTTACGGCTCCGGCCGTCGCAAGACTCCGGGCAGGCGGAGTTGCCGGGGTCTTGTGGAATAATTCCACACGGATGTAGAATTATTCCACAGATTTTTGTATATATTTGATTTGGTATTTGGTAGATATTTTGCTGTCAATAAATGTTTTAAAGGGCTGCCTGCAATTCTGGCGCAAGGTTTGAACCCCGTTTTGCTGCCCCCAATTATATTAGTGCTTTATGAAATTTGATAAATTGAAACCGAATTTGCAGGAGCTGAACCTGAACGGTGTGAAAAAAGCGGCCTCCCGTGTCGCCCATGTCCGGATAAGACTGAGCCGAGGCCAGTGGATCGGAGTCATTGCCGGCCTTGTGGTCGTGACGGTGTTGCTCGTCATCCTGCTCCGGCCGCGTCCCGCCGCAGTCGTCCTGCCCGTCGTGGCGGTGGAACCCGTAACGACCGAAGACGTCAATATCTATGGCGATTACGTAGGCCGCATCCGCGCCCAGCAGTTCGTCGAAATCCGCGCCCGCGTCGAGGGCTACCTCGAAAAGATGCTCTTCGCCGAGGGTACCTACATCAGGAAGGGACAAACCCTCTTCGTGATCGACCCCCGGGTCTACCGTGCGCGCGTCGACAAGGCCAAGGCGCAGCTGAACAAGGCCCGGGCGCAGGCGCTGAAAGCCAAGCGCGACCTCGACCGTATCCGTCCGCTCTTCGAACAGAGTGCCGCCAGCCAGCTCGAACTCGACAATGCCACGGCGGCTTACGAGAGTGCCGTGGCCGACGTGGCCGTCGGCGAGGCCGACCTCACGCAGGCGCAGATGACCCTGGGCTATACCTCCGTGCAGTCGCCTATTTCGGGTTATATCTCCGAACGCAACGCCGACATTGGTACGCTCGTGGGGCCGAGCGGCAAATCGCTGCTCGCCACGGTCGTGAAGAGCGATACCGTGCGTGTCGATTTCAGCATGACGGCCCTCGACTACCTGCGCAGCAAGGCGCGCAACGTCAACCTCGGGCACCGCGATTCGACCCGCAAGTGGGATCCCTACATCACCGTGACCCTGGCCGACGGCTCGGAATACCCCTACCGCGGCCTGGTAGATTTCGCCGATCCGCAGGTCGACCCGCAGACGGGTACCTTCTCCGTGCGAGCCGAGATGGCCAACCCCGACCACATCCTGCTGCCGGGGCAGTTCACCAAGGTGCGGTTGCTGCTCGACGTGCGTGAGGATGCCGTCGTCGTGCCGTCGAAGGCTATCGAGATCGAGAAGGGCGGCGCCTACATCTACGTGGTGCGCCCCGACAGCATCGTCGAGAAGCGTTTTGTCGAGACGGGCCCCGAATGGGGCAACAACATCGTCGTCGAACGCGGCCTGGTGCGGGGCGAGGATATCGTCGTCGAGGGCTACCATAAACTCCAGCACGGCATGAAAGTCGAACCGGTCGCTCCGCGCCGCGATGAAGAGGCCGAAAAACAACAGTAGCCTATGAAAGCGGACTTCTTTATCGACAGGCCCGTCTTCTCGACGGTGCTGTCCATCATCATCGTGATCGTGGGTTTCATCGGCCTGGCACTGCTGCCCGTCGACCAGTATCCCCAGATCGTACCTCCCGTAGTGCGTATCTCGGCGTCGTACCCAGGTGCCGATGCGCAGACCGTGACGCAGGCCGTGGCTACGCCCATCGAGCAGGAGCTGAACGGTACCCCCGGCATGATCTACATGGAGTCGTCGAGCTCCAACTCGGGCGGTTTCTCCGCCACGGTGACCTTCGACATTTCGACGGATCCCGACCTGGCAGCCGTGGATATCCAGAACCGCCTGAAAAAGGCCGAGGCGCGCCTTCCTGCCGAAGTGGTGCAGAACGGCATCTCGGTCGAGAAGCAGGCGGCCAGCAAACTGATGACCATAACCCTGCTTTCGTCCGACCCCAAGTTCGATGAAATCTACCTTTCGAACTATGCGACGCTCAACGTGCTGGACATGTTGCGCCGCGTGCCCGGCGTGGGCAGCGTTTCGAACGTCGGCAGCCGTTATTACGCCATGCAGATATGGGTCATGCCCGACAAGCTGGCCGACCTGGGGCTGACGGTCAAGGATTTGCAGACGGCGCTCAAAGACCAGAACCGCGAGTCTGCCGCCGGCGTGCTGGGGCAGGCCCCCATGAACGGCATCGACGTAACGATCCCCATCACGGCGCAGGGGCGTCTATCGTCTGTCAGCGAATTCGAGGACATCGTCGTGCGGGCCAACCCCGACGGGTCGATCATCCGCCTGAAAGACGTGGCGCGTATCTCGCTCGAAGCTTCGTCCTATAATACCGAGAGCGGCATCAACGGCGGGAATGCCGCCGTGCTGAATATCAACATGCTGCCCGGAGCCAATGCCATGGAGGTGGCGGCGCTGGTCAAGGCGGCCATGGAGGAGATCAGCCACAACTTCCCCGAGGGCATCAGCTACGAGATTCCGTTCGACATGACGACCTACATCTCGGAGTCGATCCACCATGTCTACCAAACATTGTTCGAAGCGTTGCTGCTGGTGATCCTCGTGGTCTTCCTCTCGTTGCAGAGCTGGCGCGCCACGATCATCCCGATCGTCGCCGTGCCCATCTCGCTGATCGGTACCTTCGGCGTGATGCTCGTTTTCGGGTTTTCGCTCAACATGCTGACGCTGTTGGGGCTCATCCTCGCCATCGGCATCGTGGTCGACGACGCCATCGTCGTCGTGGAGAATGTCGACCGCATCATGAACGAGGAGCACCTCTCGCCCTATGAGGCTACTAAAAAGGCGATGTCCAACCTGAGCGGGGCGCTGATCGCCATGTCGCTGGTATTGTGCGCCGTGTTTGTCCCGGTGAGTTTCCTTTCGGGCATTACGGGTCAGCTCTACCGCCAGTTCACCATCACCATCGCCGTGTCGGTGGTCATCTCGACCGTCGTGGCGCTGACGCTCAGCCCTGTGATGTGTGCGCTTTTTCTGCGTCCCGAAGGCGAGGGGAAGAAAAACCGCTTTTTCCGCCGCATCAACCTCTCCCTGGCGACGGGCAACAAGTTTTACGGCCGCATGATCCAGGGGGCGCTGAAACATTCGCGCCGCATGTTCGCCGCCTTCGGCATCGTGCTGATCGGCATCTGGCTGATGAACAGGCTCGTGCCGCAAAGTTTCATGCCGCAGGAAGACCAGGGCTACTTCACCGTCGAACTGGAGTTGCCCGAGGGGGCGACGATCGAACGTACCCGCGAGGTGACCGACCGCGCGATGAAGTTCCTGATGGCCGACCCCGACGTAGAGTACGTGCTCAACGTCACGGGTTCCAGTCCCCGCGTGGGTACCAACCAGGCGCGCAGCCAGCTGACCGTGATCCTCAAACCGTGGGGCGACCGCGATTCCGAGGGGCTGAGCTCCGTGATGCAGCGTGTGCGCACCGAATTCTCGCGTTACCCCGAAAGCAAGGTATATCTCTCGACGCCTGCTGTGATTCCCGGCCTGGGCAACTCGGGCGGTTTCGAGATGGTGCTCGAAGCGCGGGGCAATACGACCTATCAGGATTTGCAGCATGCCGTCGACACGTTGATGTACTATGCTTCGCAGCGTCCCGAATTCACGGGGCTGGCATCGTCCATGCAGGGCGACATTCCGCAGCTCTATTTCGACGTCGACCGCGACAAGGCGCAGCTGCTGGGTGTATCGATGTCCGACATCTTCTCGACGATGAAGGCCTTTACGGGGTCGATCTACGTCAATGACTTCAATATGTTCAACCGCATCTACCGCGTTTACATCCAGGCCGAGGCTCCCTACCGTGCGCAGCGCGACAACCTGAACCTCTTTTTCGTCCGCGGAGCGGGCGGTGTGATGATTCCGATCACTTCGCTCGGAACGACGCACTACACGACGGGTGCCGGGAATATCAAGCGTTTCAACATGTTCAATTCGGCTACCATTTCCGGTGAGGCCGCACACGGTTACAGTTCAGGGCAGGCGATGGGCGTACTGGAAGAGCTCGTCCGAAAGCACTTGCCCGCGTCGGTCGGCGTCGAGTGGAGCGGCCTTTCCTACCAGGAAAAGCATGTCGGCGGGCAGACCGGCCTGGTACTGGCGCTGGCCTTCCTGTTCGTCTTCCTGTTCCTCGCGGCGCAGTACGAAAGCTGGTCGGTGCCTGTGGCCGTCATCCTGTCGCTGCCCGTGGCCGGTATCGGCGCCTACCTGGGTATCTGGATATGCGGGCTGGAAAACAATATCTATTTCCAGATCGGACTGGTGATGCTCGTGGGCCTGGTGGCCAAGAACGCCATCCTGATCGTGGAATTTGCCAAGGAAGAGGTTGAGAAAGGCCGCGACGTGGTCTCCGCGGCGCTCACGGCGGCGCACCTGCGTTTCCGCCCGATCGTCATGACCTCGCTGGCCTTCATCCTCGGCCTGCTGCCGCTGGTCTTCGCTTCGGGGCCGGGCTCGGCGAGCCGCCAGGGGATCGGGACGGGCGTCTTCTTCGGCATGCTGGTCGCCATTACGGTAGGCATTGTCTTCGTGCCCTTCTTCTTCGTGTGGATTTACCGGATTAAAGAAAACTGAAACGATGAAACGACTTGCGATATTACTTATGATATTGGCCGCTGCCGCTGGATTGGGCTCCTGCTCGGCCGTCCGTCACTGCAAGGCGCCGAGGTCGACTTCCGGCGGCTATCGCCGGGGTGCTGCGGCCGATTCGCTCGCCATCGCCGACATGGAGTGGTGGCGGTTCTACGGCGATTCGACCCTGTGCAACATCATCCGTCATACGTTGGCCAACAACAAGGACATGCTTGCCGCCGCGGCGCGTGTCGAGCGTATGCGCCAGCTTTACCGTATCGGCAAGGCCGAACGCCTGCCGTCGGTGTCGGGAACGGCCTACGCCGATCACGAAACCAACGACTATGCGGGCGAGGAGCCGAGCCGTGACCCGAATTCGGCGCCAAGGCTACCGTGAGCTGGGAGCTCGACCTGTGGGGAAACCTGCGCTGGGCCAAACGCAAAGGCGGTGCCGAATACCTCGCATCGGTCGAGGACAGGCGTGCGATGCAGATGACGCTCGTCGCGGAGGTCGCCGCCGCCTATTTCCGGTTGATGGCGCTCGACAACGAGCTTTCCATCGTGCGGCGTACGCTCATCACGCGCAGCGAGGGCGCTTACCAGGCGCAGTTGCGTTTCGAGGGCGGCCTCACCTCTGAAACGGTCTTCCAGCAGGCGAAAGTGGAGTACGCCTCGACGGCGGCGCTGATCCCCGACCTCGAACGCAAGATCGAGGTCATGGAAAACAGCATTTCGCTGCTCATGGGCGAAAATCCCGACTGGCGGGTCGTGCGCAGCAAGATGAATACCGAGGCGGAGTTCGCCGAGTCGCTTCCCGTGGGGTTGCCGTCGGAATTGCTCCTGCGGCGTCCCGACGTGCGGGCTTCTGAGCAGCAGCTTCGTGCGGCGATGGCCGCCGCGGGCATGGCCTACGCCGACCGCTTCCCGCGCATCGTGTTCAACCTGACGGGCGGCTGGGAAAACGACGATGTGAGCGGGTTTTCCGCTCGCCGTTCTCGTATGTCGCGGGTACGCTCGCCTCGCCGATCTTCGGGTTCGGCCGTAAACAGGCCGGTACAAGGCCGCGCTGGCCGCCTACGACGAGGCCCGGCTGGGGTATGAACAGAAGGTGCTGACGGTTTTCAAGGAGGCCAACGACGCCGTGGTCAGTTATCGCAGCGTCCGCCGGACGGCCGCGCTGAAGGTTAACCTGCGCGACGCGGCCCGGAAATATGTCGAACTCGCCCAACTGCAATACCGGGGCGGAAGCATCAATTATATCGACGTGCTGGATGCCCAGCGCCGCTATTTCGACGCCCAGATCGGGGTCAGCAATGCCGTGCGCGACGAGCACCTGGCACTGGTCGACCTGTATAAAGCCCTGGGTGGCGGCTGGGCGGAATAACCCTGCCGGTTTCTTTGGTTTATCGCTATGCCCGGATCCGCGCGGATCCGGGCTTTGTATTTCGGACGCCGTTTCGGGAAGATGTCACGAAAACTCTTTTGCCATGCTCCTACGAAACGTCCTTTCCGGAAAGTTCTTACCGCCGGGCCGTGATTCGGAGTCAGGGAATCGGAATAGTGCCGGCCTGCCGACGCCCTTGTGTCAGATCAATCCCTGGCTTTTTCTTCCCCATTTGGGGCGGATGTCGAGGAATATTTCGAAATTTATCCCCGGCATGGGGCGTCCCAGCACGGAAACATACTCTTCGTCGAAGAGGTTTTGACGGCGGCCTTGACCGAAAGATCGGCCCAGCGCGCGGAAAACAGCTTTTCGAGTGTCACGTCGTTCATCAGGTAGTAGGGGACGTTGCCCGTGTAGGTGAAGGCGTTGCTCGTCATGGTGAACCGCTCGCTGTAATAGCACCACTTGTATAGCAGGCGCCAGCTTTGTAGGCCAGACGCCCCGTCACCGCGGCCGAATATACGGGCACGTAGGGGAGTTGCCTGCCCAATGACCGGTCGCCCTTGCTGAACGCTTCGCCCGGTTGACCGAGGGCGTCCACGAAAGTTGCCGTCCAGCCCCAGCTGCCACTCCTTGAGAGCATACGGTCGTACCCGGCTTTCAGTTCCACGCCGTAAGCGTGTACGTCCTTCATGTTGAGCGGCGTCCAGTAGTTGGTGTTGCCGCCCAGCGGCAGCCAGAGAATCCAGTCATCAATGTAGGAATCGAACCATGTCGCCTCGCCGTGCAGCGAATATGCTCCTTCCTTCCCTATGGCAAACGATATCCCGCCGTCGTACGAGAACCCGATTCGGGTACGAGGTCGGTGTTCCCGCCCGGTTGGAAATAGAGGTCGTTGAGCGTGGGATAACGGTAGTTGCGCGATACGGAGGCTTTTGCCCGGATCGTCCCGCGTTTCGAGATCAGGTAGTCCGCATAGAACGCCGGGATGAGCGGCGTCCACTGCGCGCCGTACATCTCTTCGCGCAGCGTGACGGACAGCCCCAGCCGTTCGGTGGGCATCCATTTGGCCGTGATGCTGGTCGAAAGCTCCGTGCGCGCGTGGTTGTATCCGATGGTCTTTCGGTTCATGTCCTGCGAGATGATCCTGCGGTCGTTGTTCGTGACGAAATGCTGGTGCAGGTCGGCCTGTGCCGTGAAGAGCCATTTGTGGCCTATGTAGTACTCCCCTTCGCCCGAGACGAAGGCGTGTGGTACCAGTTCCGGGAGGTGGTCATGTACTCCAGTTTCCCGTTGCCCACGTCGTTGGCGTAGTCGTAGGCGAACCAACTGTAAATGTATCCGGCCTTGGCCGCGACTTTCCAGTTCCGGCGCAGGTGATCCCACGACAGCACGCTGCGCAGCGTGCGTTCGCGCTGTTCGTTGATGAATTTCTTCGGATCGCCGTAATCGGTCGTCATGCGCCCCAGCCCGCGCTTCGAGGCGATCAGCCAGGCGTTCAGGCCGAACCGGTCTCCGTTGCCCGTGTTGTAATAGGCCTCCTGCAACAGGTGGAAGTCGCGGAAAGCTCCGTCGTCGTGCTTTTCGCGGGGATAGTACGAACCGATGATGTTGTGCTCGTCGTCGTAGATGTTTTCCTTCTTGTCGTGGTTCCGGTAGGAATATTCGTTGGGGACGACGAATATACCACGCGCGTGGAGGTCTGCCAGCGGTCGTTGCCGTAGGTGAGACGCAGGAATTCGTCCGTCGTCCAAAATGACCCGATGCCCTGGGTGTATTGCAGCCCGAAGCCCTGCGTATCGGCGGGTTTGGTCGCCAGCATGACCGCACCGCCCAGGCCGCCGCCCGTGACGTTGACCGACGAGGTGCCGTGCAGCAGTTGTGCGTCGTCGACGAAGTAGGAGGAATCATCGAGAAATCGGTCATGCCCAGCATCGGCGAGTTGATGCGCATGCCGTTCCACACCACCTGCGTATGCGAAGGGCCCGTGCCGCGGAATGCGACCGTCGAAAGCGTCGCCCGTCCGTATTGCTTGATGAAGATCGACGAATTGAATGTCAGCACGTCGGCCATCGACAGGGCAATGTTCTCGTGCAGGACGAGCGTGTCGAGCTGCGTTTTCTGAACGCCTATTTCTTTCATGGGTTTCACGCCCGTCACCCCGACTGCGCGGATGGGCAACACCAGCGACGGATTCTCGTTCCACCACCCTCCGTCCGACGGCGCCTTGTCCTGGGCGGCGGCGCTCCACCAGAGGGCGATGCTGAACAGCGGGATTAGGAGTCTCTTCATTGCTTTGCGTGTTTGTCGGGTTATCGTTTCCAGCAGAAGGCGCCCGGGGTGACGCCCGCGTAAAATTCGTCTACCGCGTCGCCGTCGGCCGTATAGCGGTAGACGATCCCCTGCTGCTGGTAGTCGATGGCATCGGCCACGTAGACGTCGCCGTTGTCCGGGTCGACCGTCAACCCGTAATATTTCGTCTCCGGTATTCGAGGAACGGGCGCGCCGGGAGCTGCTCGGCAGCTACGGGCATGCGCCAGACATCCTTGTTGATCCAGTACAGCGTGTCGCGCGTGCCGTTGAGCTGCACTTCCGAGGGTGCATCCCCTCTCTGAAACGGAACTGCTTTTCCAGGCGGAACGAGGCGGCGTCGATGCGGTACAGTGCCGGAACATCATATCCGTAGGGGCTGCCTTCGTAACCGCCGTCGGTGATCGTCCACAGCTTGTCGTTGGCATCCAGTACCAGCGATGTGGGTTGTACGCCGACAACCAGTTCGTCCACCACCCTGTCGGTTCGGGTGTCGATCTTCAGCAGCCGGTTCTGGTACGACCAGCAGTTCACGTAAACGTATTGACCGTACTGTACCATCTGCTCGGTCGATCCCGATCCGGGCGTCATGCCGGGACACTCGATGTAGCCCGTGATCTCGTACCGCCTGGGGTTGACGATGAAAATGCGGTTGTCCCAGAGCTGGGTCACATAGGCCTTTTCGTCGGAGACGAAGTGGATGTACCGCGGCGAGGTGAGGTTCGTGATGCGGCCCACCTCCTTGAATGTACGGAGGTCGATTGCGAAGACGACATGCGAATTGTTCACGACGATCCATCCCAGATTGTTATGGATGGTCATCGACTGTGCCACGTCGCCCAGCTTCATAGCGTTGGCCCGGTAGAAAACCTCGTTCTCGACCTTTTCGTTGCCGGATCGTAATAGGAGAGCGTGGCGTTGCCGTACTGGAAATTTCCCTCGTTGGTGATGAACAACCCGGCCCCGACGCGGCGAACTCTTCCGTGTTCCCGTAGTCCCACTTCATGCAGCCTCCCAGCGCCGGCAGGCACAGGATCACGGGCAGGATATGTCGTAAAATCCGTTTCATGCGTCGAAAATTAAAGAAACGGCCGTCCCTCCTCTTCCCTGGTGCGGGGCTGCGGCCGGCTGCATCGGACGTCCGGTGCGGCCTTCGTATTTGTCAAACTGATTTTACATCCGGGAATATGCCTTGCCGGCAGGCTCTTCATGCCGATCACGATCCATTCCCTGGATTGTAAAATCATTGCAACGGCAGGTCTTCTGACTCGTTCCCGTCGAGACGCCTTCCCGGCCGGACTGGGGCCAGTGGCAAAGATTGTCAGGACTTGTTGTGCCATTTCGGGTGGCAGGAACTCACAGCAGAGGGAACTGTTGCCGATTTTCACGGCATTCCCTTTTAATCGGTCAGGGGTTGCGGAACCCTTTGCGAACCATTGCGCAACAAAAGTATAAAAATTCGGGTTCGCAAGGCCTTATAACGAAAAGGTCGCCGTATGGCGACCTTTCCGAAACCGGGACTTGAACCCGGACCTCTTCATTACGAGTGAAACGCTCTACCAACTGAGCTATTTCGGCTTGCCGAGAACATTAAGCTCTCTTTGGGATTGCAAATATCTGAAAAATATTTTTCTCGCAACAATTTTCGGAAAATTCTCGCATTTCTTGCTATATTCGCGTCAAAACTAACCGAAAACAGACCGGGTTATGATTACTTTCCTGGGGTGCCTGGGGCTCCTCATGGCAGCATATTTCACCTACGGACGCTATCTCGAACGCCTGTGCGGCGTGGATGCTGCGCGGCCTGTGCCTTCGGCCACGTCGTTCGACGGGGTGGATTATATCCCGATGCCGATGTGGAGGACTTTCCTCATACAACTGCTCAATATCGCGGGGCTGGGGCCGATTTTCGGTGCCGTACTGGGCGCGGCATACGGCCCCGTGGCATTCTTGTGGATCACCTTCGGCGGTATCTTCATGGGGGCGGCGCACGACTTCATCGCCGGGATCGTCTCGCTGCGCAGCAACGGTGCGAGTTTGCCGAGACCGTCGGCACCTACCTCGGGCCGGGGTAAAGCAGCTTATGCGGGTCTTTTCCGTGGGACTGATGGTGCTCGTCGGCGCCGTCTTCCTGTCGCAGCCCGCCCAGCTGATCGCCAACCGTATCGACGCCCCGGCGCTGTCGGGTATCGCCTTCGGCGGGTTCTCCTGGTTGCTGCTTGTCATTCTGGGCGTTATCCTGATCTATTATATCGTGGCGACGTTGCTGCCCGTGGACAAGATCATCGGCCGTATCTATCCGGTTTTCGGCTGCGCACTGCTTTTCATGGCGCTGGGAATCCTCGCCGTGCTGCTTTTCAGCGGCAAATATACGATCCCCGAGTTTACCTCCTGGAAAATTGCATCGCCGATCCGGAGCGGTTCCCGATCCTGCCGATGCTCTTTACGACCATCGCCTGCGGCGCTATTTCGGGCTTCCATGCGACCCAGTCGCCGCTGATGGCACGCTGCCTGCGCTCCGAACGGCAGGCTCGCCCGTGTTTACGGCGCCATGATCTCCGAGAGCATCATCGCGCTGATATGGGCGGCCATCGCCATGGCCTTCTGGAACGGTGCCTCCGGGCTGAATGCCGCGATTGCGGAATATGGCGGGCAGGCGGCCGTGATGGTCGATGTCATCGCCCGCACTACGCTGGGCGAAGTGCTGGCCGGACTGGTGATCTTCGGGGTTGTGGCCTGCGCCATCACCTCGGGCGATACGGCGTTCCGTTCGGCACGGCTGATCGTGGCCGATTTCATGGGGCTCGAACAGCGCAGCCTGCGCAAGCGAATCTATATCAGCATCCCGCTCTTCGCTGCGGGCTGGTCATTATTTTCTGCCTGCCGTTCGAGGCCATGTGGAGCTATTTCGCATGGATGAACCAGACACTGGCGATGGTCACGCTGTGGATGATTACGGCCTACCTGAACAAACGGGGCCGTAACCGCTGGGTGGGCTCCTGCCGGCGCTGGTCATGACCTACGTCTGCATGTCCTATGTCTTTATATCGCCGCTTATGTGCGGCATGCGCGACCGGGCAGCGGCCTACCTGCTGGGCGGCGCGCTGACACTCGCTATACTGATAACCATGATTTTAAAATGCGTCGCGATGCAAAAGCATATCTTAACCCCACGTCCGACCAGACTTTCGAAATCATCGGCGACGGGCCATACAATTTCGCCAAGGTCTTGGCGCACACGCGGGAGCTGGAAGTCGCGGGAATGTCGAAGATGCCTGCAATGAACGTTACCAGGCATTCCAGCGGCTTGCGGGTTGCTGCCCGAAGACGAAGAGATCAACCTCGAATGGAGCCACCGCAATTCGCAGGCTGCGCTCGAACTGATCCGTGCCTCGGCCATCGACCACTTTCTGATCAACGATTTCGAGATGTCTGCGGCACTGCTGGAGATGCTCCTGGAGCTGGATCCCGAAGACCACCTCGAGGGGAGCGAACTCTTGGCGTTCGATTACCTGGCGATGGACGAGCAGGAACTGTTCGACGAAGTGATAAACGACGTTTCGGACAAATGTGCCAGCCGCGGGATATTGCTGCTTTGGTCGGCATTCCGTCGTGAAGGGACGCTTCCCGAAGGGGAGTTGCTGCATTTCAAGACGCGGTTTGCGCCTTTCTTCCGGGAATTTACGGCCGCCGAGCACCCTGCCGACGATGCTTACCTGCGGGATATCGAGGGCGAACGTCCCTCCGTGCAGGCGCAGGCGCGCGAACTTTGGTTGCAGACCGAGAACCTGTGGGTATTGTGGCCCGGGTTTATCGCTGCGCTGCGGGCTGCACAGTAGGCCGCAGGTGTGTCCGCTATTCTTTGCTGGCTTCGGCAGGGCGGGGGCGGTGATGATCCGGATACCATCAGCGTTGACATACTCCTCGGTGGCGCGTTTGTAGCCCTCGGTGTGCTTTTCTTGGTGTAGGCTGGCAGGTGCCCGGTTCCCCGTGCGAGCCCGTTGCGCTTATTTCTCTTTTGTTACGAACCAGCTCTTTGAAGCAGTGTCGGCAGATGGCTTCGTAGGAGTCCGTTTCACCCAGTACGACCAGCTTTTCGTCCTGTGTGGGCGGTGCGAGTGATGGGCGAGGTTGCCGCAGCGGACGCAGATGGCGTGCACCTTGGTGACATATTCGGCCGTGGCCATCAGCGCCGGCATCGGCCCGAAGGGTTTGCCGGTGTAGTCCATGTCCAGCCCTGCGACGATGACCCGCACGCCGCTGTCGGCCAGTTCGCGGCAGACCTCGACGATGCTGTCGTCGAAGAATTGCGCTTCGTCGATGCCCACGACGTCGACCTCCGAGGTCATCAGCAGGATGTTGCGCGGCGAGTCGACCGGCGTGGAGCGGATGGCGTTGGCGTCGTGTGAAACGACCTCCTCCTCCGAGTAGCGCACGTCGATGCGGGGTTTGAATATCTCGACTTTCTGGTTTGCGTACCTGGCGCGTTTGAGGCGGCGTATCAACTCCTCGGTCTTACCCGAGAACATCGAGCCGCAGATTACTTCGATCCAGCCCTTGCGGCTGGCATTTTCCAAAACATAAGCTCCCAATCGTGTTTCTTAATCTTGTTTCAGTCCTGTTCCCCGCTGCGGCGCTGCCGTTTGTCCCTCTTATTCGCAGTCGTCGATGCGGGTAATCCGTGCGCCGAGGGCGTTCAGACGCCCGTCGATGTCCTTGTAGCCGCGGTCGATCTGGTCGATGTTCTGGATCGTCGAAACCCCTTCGGCAGACATGGCGGCGATCAGCAGCGCCACACCCGCACGTATGTCGGGCGAGGTCATGCGCGTGGCCCGCAGGCGGATGCGGTGGTCGTGGCCGATGACCGTGGCACGGTGCGGGTCGCAGAGGATGATCTGTGCCCCATGTCGATCAGCTTGTCGACGAAGAACAGGCGGCTTTCGAACATCTTCTGGTGGATCAGCACGGCACCTTTGGCCTGCGTCGCCACCACGAGGAAGATCGACAGCAGGTCGGGTGTAAGCCCGGCCACGGGGCGTCGGCGATCGTCATGATCGACCCGTCGAGGAAGGTGTCGATGCTGTAATGTTCCTGCTGCGGGATATAGATGTCATCGTCATGCTGCTCGAAACGGATGCCCATGCGGGCGAACTGCGCCGGGATGATGCCCAGGTTCTCGAACGATACGTTGCGGATCGTCAGTTCCGACTGGTTCATGGCGGCCATGCCGATGAAGCTGCCCACCTCGATCATGTCGGGCAGCAACGTGTGCTCCGTGCCGCCGAGCGATTCGACGCCCTCGATGGTCAGCAGGTTCGAGGCGATGCCCGAGATGCGTGCGCCCATACGGTTGAGCATCTTGCACAACTGTTGCAGGTAGGGTTCGCAAGCGGCGTTATAGATCGTCGTGAAGCCCTTGGCCATCACGGCGGCCATCACGATGTTGGCCGTACCGGTCACCGATGCTTCGTCCAGCAGCATGTAGGTTCCTTTCAACTCGGGGCCCTCGACCATGAAAATTCGTCGGCGATGTCGAAATTGAACTTCGCACCCAGCTTCTGGAACCCGAGGAAATGGGTGTCCAGCCTCCTCCGGCCGATTTTGTCGCCGCCGGGTTTGGGTATGTAACCCACGCCGAAGCGCGCCAGCATGGGGCCGATGAGCATCACCGAGCCGCGCAGGCGCCTGCAGCGTTGCCGGTAGTCCTCCGTGCGGAGGTAGTCGAAATCTATTTCGCGGGCGCAAAACTGTATGTATCCTCCGCGAGTTGTTCGACCTCGACGCCCATGCGCCGCAGCAGTTCGATGAGCTGCATGACGTCGAGGATCTGGGGAATGTTGTGCACCGTGACCCGTTCGGGGTCAGCAGCGTGGCGCAGAGTATCTGCAACGCTTCGTTCTTGGCGCCCTGGGGCGTGATGCTGCCATGGAGCCGATGGCCTCCTTCGACTTTGAAAATCGCCATAATCCGTGAAAATTAACGGCAGGAACCGTTTCCCGCCGTAAGCCGCCCCTTGTCGTGCGGACATGCCCCGTGCGGGCATGCTGCTTTGCCGGCGGCCACTCTCGTTGACAAAGATAAAAGATTTCATGCTTTTACCCGGCTTTTGAAATATTTTCTTGAAAAATTTTGCGGATAACTTTTGTTGTACTTTTGCAATCCGTAAAATGTCTGAAACAACAAAAATTATATAGCTATGGCAATGAAGAGAACTTACCAGCCCTCGCGCCGGAAGAGAATCAACAAGCACGGTTTCCGCAGCCGTATGGCTACGGCGAACGGCCGCAAGGTGCTGGCTGCACGTCGCGCAAAGGTCGCAAGAAGCTGACCGTATCGGACGAGTCGACGTTCAAGTACGCTTAATTCCTGCGGGAAAATGACTAAGAGGTCGGCTTTCGTGCCGGCCTTTTTATTGTTCCAGATGATGCTGACGATACGACGGGCCTGTGAGGCCGATTGCGCCCTGATACGCCGCCTTGCCGACGAGGTGTTCCCTGCGACCTACCGCGGGATCATCACCCCGTCGCAGATGGAGTATATGATGGAGTGGATGTACGGGGCGGAGGTGCTTGCGCGCGAGATGTGCGGGAGTTCGCCTGGTTCATCGCCTTGGCCGACGGCGAACCGTGCGGTTACCTTTCGGTGCAGCACGAGGCCGAAGACCTTTCCATTTGCAGAAAATCTATGTCCTTCCCGCTTCCAGGGAATCGGCGCCGGGGAATTCCTGTTCCGCCATGCCGTGGAATATATCCGTTCGGTGCATCCTGCGCCTTGCCGCATGGAGCTGAACGTCAACCGCAACAACCGGGCGCTGCACTTTTACGAGCGGATGGGGATGCGCAAACTGCGCGAAGGCGATTTCCCGATCGGTGACGGATATTATATGAACGACTATATCATGGGGTTGGATATAAAGTAGGGCCGGCGCGTCGCTGCTGCGGTTCGCAAGATAAAACGGATGCCTTTGTGGGTGTCCGTTTTTCGCTTGGAGGCCGGTCGCAGGTGATTTGGCGCGGCTCTTGGCCCCTCCGGGCTGCCGGAGTCTTCGGTGGCGGGCTGTTGCCCGATGCCGGCATCAGGCTCCCTGATGCCGGGGCGCGCTATCTGGCTGCGTTGCCTCCGGAACGGCCTATTTCGCCGTGTCGGTCTTGAACAGGTCGATTTCTCCGCGTTCGACTTTGCCGTACATGTCTGCCAGGTTGGCGATGACGGGCGAGATGTATTCGAGCGTGTCGGTGACGGCCTGCTTGTCACCCTCGCCCTTGATGCGGTAAAGCATCGCCGCGTAGAGTGCCCGGAAACAGAGTTCCGTGTCGTTCATGCCGGGATTGCCCACGACGGCGCGCAGACGAGGCAACTCGGGCTCCAGTTTCGCGTAGGTCTGGCGGTAATGTTCGCCGACGGGCAGCTTCATCAATTGCAGGTGCAGGTCGTGCAGGTCGCCGATCAGGTGGAGCGTATGCTCCAGGTGCCCTTTCTCGTCCTTGCCTTCCTGGTGCAGGAGGTTGGCGATGTCCATGTACCACAGCAGGTAGACGTGCTTCTGCTCCTCGGCGATGTCCTTGCGGGGGCGATCAGTGTCGAGAAGATCGCCTCGGGACTGAATTGCAGCGCCCGCAGCAGGTCTTCCAACTGCCAGAGGTAAAGAATGTATTCGGCGATGTTCTCCCGCCGCTTGGCCTGTGCTATATCCATGTCGTATGCGTTTTTGTGTAACCTGTCGTGCTTTCGTGCAGGATGCGCTTATGTGTTTTCTCTGCAAAAGCAATCTCGAGTACCTTTGGGTGACAAAGGTAGCTAAAACCATCTGCAAGCTGTTTTGGGGAGCGTTCGCGGTTTTCCCGAACGGCTGCGCTTTCCGCCCGCCTGCTCCGGGCGCCCGTTGCCGCGTCTGCTTTTATCCCGCTGCAAACGGAATGCAGGGATTTATACGTAGTCGTTATTTAATCCACTTCTGCGGCCCCGTGCGGTGCTTGAGAAAGTATTGCTGTGATTTGAGCAGGTTGCGCGATTGCAGCACCATGTTCTTGGTTTCGGTGAGGATCGTCAGGTACAACATGCTGGCCTTGGTATTCGAGCGGGCTTCGTTGATGCGCGAGAGCTCCGATTTAATGGCTTCGGCGATCGACTCGAACAACTGGTCGCGCAGCGTGAGCACCATCTCGATTTCGGAGAAATCGCCGTCGCGCAGCATCTGGTTGATATGGCGGTAGATCGACTCCACGTCGTCGTTGATCGACATGAGGTCTTTGGCCTGCTCCTTCGAAAGCCCTTCGTGGTTGTTGTCGATGTGCTCGAACGCCGGACGCGTGATGTGCATCAGCGCCTTGGTCATTTCGTTGAGGTAGTCGACCACCTGTACGTAGTAGTGGGCCGTGTTGACATCGCTGCTCTGGAGTTTCTTGAGGGTGGGGAGCAGCGTGTATTTGCTCGCGCGACTGGTAGAAGAGGTCGTTCGACTCTTTGACCATGTCGCGCAGCACCTTGCGGTTCTCCTTGAATACGGCGATCAGCGTACGGTCATAGATCTTTGTCGCCGACTCCATCGTACGGCATACTTCGTCGCGCAGGTTGATGATGATGTCTTCCGTGCTCTGGGATTTCACCCGGCTGCGGCTGGGGCGGCGGATGTCTTGCCTTTCTTGAGGAAATTGCTGTGGATGAGCATGTAGCCGCAGAGTACCGTGACGATAACGAAGGCCATCGTGCCGCCATAGATCAGGGTAAGTCCGACGACGAAGGCGATCAGGAATCCGCCCAGCGCCGTGATGAACCACCCGGCGATGACGGTCATGACGCCCGAGATGCGGTATACGGCGCTTTCGCGGCCCCAAGCGCGGTCTGCGAGCGACGAACCCATGGCCACCATGAAGCAGACGTAAGTGGTCGACAGGGGAGTTTGAGCGAGGTGGCTATGGCGATCAGCATGGCCGAGGTCGTGAGGTTGACCGTAGCGCGTATCATGTCGTAGGGGCGCCGCTATGTTCGATGTCCTCGTATTCGAAACGGTGTGAGACGGCTGCCCGTACGCGTGCGGGGATGATCCGTTCGATGCCGGCGTTGATATTGAGCGCTGCGCGGACAATCGTACGGGACATGACCGACGAGCCGTACTGTTCGGGGCCTTCGTCTTCCTGCGCTGCGGAGAGCGACAACTCGGTTTCGGAGACGTGCATGGCCTTTTCGAAGTCCAAAGCGTGAGGATCATCATCGCCCTGCGGCAAGCAGAATCAGGAAATTGGCCGGGACGTTTTCCGAGAGTGCCCCATCATCATCTGCGGGTCACCCGAATGCTTAGCGATCGAGAAGGCGTCGAATCCGGCGACGGGTACGCCGATGAAATTCACCAGGTCGTTGCCCGCGAAAGCCAGTGCCAGGGCGAACGTACCCGACAGGATCGTGATGCGCAGGATGTTGATCTTGAACCGTTGGATGAAGAACAGCAGCACGGAGCATGCCACCCAGCAGATGAAGAGCGACAGCAGCAGGTGCCGGTCGACCATTCCGACGAAGGCATTGTCCGCAAGCAGCGATTTGAGTCCTTTGAAGACTGCGAAATAGATGATCGCCGTAAGCGATGCGCCGCACCACAACGACCCGAAGCGGCGAAAGATCACCGTATAGCGAAACGAGAAGATCGTACGCGAAATATACATGACGATCGTACCGCAGGTGAAGGCGATGACTACCGACAGCAGAATCGCCGAGACGATACCCATGGCGCGCGAGGTGTTGATGAAATGCCCGAGCGAACCGACGCCCAGCGCGGGTCGTTCGAGATCTTGTAGATCGACACGGCGATGGCCGAGCCCAGCAGGCAGAAGATCAGCGAGACGGTGGTCGAGGTGGGCAGTCCCCACGAGTTGTAGAGATCCAGCAGGATAATGTTGGCGAACATCACGCCCAGGTATAACATCATGACCTCGTGGAATGTGAACAGTCCGGGATTGAACATGCCGCTTCGGGCCACTTCCATCATGCCGCTCGAGGTGACTACGCCGACGATAATGCCGACAGAGGCGACGGTGAGGATGACCCGCATCGAAGCGGCCTTGGAGCCGATGGCAGAGTTGAGGAAATTGACTGCGTCGTTCGTGACGCCGACGAAAAGACCTGAAATGGCGAGGATTCCCAGAATAACTACGATTACGGTGTAGATTTCGCTCATGTTAGGGTTTAGTGCAAATTGTGAACAAATTTACGCCATTTTTCCGATGAAACGGTTTTGGCACCGATTGTTAACATTAACTTAACATGAGGCGGCTCTGTTCGTTGCGGCCGCGCTGGATATGCCGGGATGCCGGGCGGATTGGGGCATACGCCATACCGCAGGGCGTGCGGAGCGCCGGTGGGCGGAGGCGGGGACTGCCGGTTCCCGGACGGCGAAAGGGCGGGCAATCGTGCCCGCCCCTGTCCGGAAGGGGATTGCCCTCCCGCTGTATTTCTCCGCTGCCGGGGATTATTCGTCGTCGGTATCGGTGTAGGCCTTCAGCAGCTTGTCCTGCACGTCGGCCGGCACCTGCTCGTAGGACGAGAATTTCATGGTATAGGTGGCCGAGCCCGACGTCAGCGACGAGTGTCGTCGAGTAGCGGTATAGTTCAGCCAGCGGAACCATGGCGTTCAGACGGTCGAAGCCCTTGTCGGACTCCATTCCGGCGATCATCGCACGGCGGTTCTGCAAGTCGGACATCACGGCGCCCATGTAGTCGCTCGGGACGAGTATCTCGACATTGTAGATCGGCTCCATGATCTTGGGCCCCGCGTTGCGGAAAGCCTCCTTGAAGGCGTTGCGCGCCGCCAGTTTGAAGGAGATTTCGTTCGAATCCACCGGGTGCATCTTTCCGTCGTATACCACCACGCGGATGTCGCGGGCGTAGGACCCTGTCAGCGGGCCTTCGTCCATCTTCTCCATGATACCCTTCAGGATGGCGGGCATGAAGCGTGCGTCGATGGCGCCGCCCACGATCGCCGAGTAGAATTGCAATTTGCCGCCCCATGCCAGGTCGTATTCTTCCTTGGTCTTGGGGTTCACGATCATGTCGCCCTTGCCGGGAACCTTGTAGTTCTTGGGCTCGGGCATGCCGTCGTAGTAGGGTTCGATGATCATATGCACCTCGCCGAACTGCCCGGCACCGCCCGATTGTTTCTTGTGGCGGTAATCGGCCTGCGCAACCTTGGTGATGGTCTCGCGGTAGGGGATTTTCGGTGCGATATAGTCGTAGGAGAGCTTGTTCTCCTTCTCGATGCGTGTGCGCAGAATATTCAGGTGGTGTTCTCCCTGACCCTGGATGATGGTCTGTTTCAGTTCTTTGGAGTATTCGACCAGAATCGTCGGGTCTTCGAACTTGGCGTCGTTCAAGACTTTGCCCAGTTTCTCTTCGTCGCTCTGCTCCTTGGCCTTCACGGCGGCGCGGTAGCGCGGTTCGGGGAAGACGATGGGTTCGATGCTGACCGGTGCCGAAGGAGCCGAGAGCGTGTCGTTGGTGCGGGTGCCCTTGAGCTTCACCGTGCAGCCGATATCGCCGGCCGACAGCTCCGTGACCTTGATGCGGTTCTTGCCCGCCACGGCGAACAACTGCGAAATCTTCTCCTTGTTGCCCGTGCGGGTATTTACCAGCTCGGTGCCCTCGGCGATCCTGCCGCGAATGACGCGGAAATAGGTGATCTCGCCGATATGCTGTTCGACCTGGCTCTTGAATACGAACGCCACGGCGGGTGCCGTCTCGTCGGCGGCGATCTCCTCGCCCTCGGTCGAGAGGAAACACGGAGCCTTCAGCGGACCGGGTGCCACGTTGATGATGAATTCCATCAGGCGCTTGGTGCCGATGTCGCGCTTGCCGCTGGTGCAGAAGATCGGCATCACCTCGCGTTTCGAAACGCCGATTTTCAGACCCGCACGAATGTCGTCCTGCGTGAGTGTACCTTTGTCGAAGTAGAGCTCCATGAGCGCCTCGTCGTGTTCGGCGGCCATTTCGACCAGCTCCTTGTTCAGTTCCTGCGCCTTGTCTATCTCCTCGGCGGGAATCTCCAGCTCCTCGCGGTGGCCGTCGTTGTCCTTGAAACGGTACATCTTCATCAGCAGCACGTCGATGAAGGCGTTGAACTCAGGCCCCTGGTTGACGGGGTACTGTACGATGACGGGCTTCACGCGCGATGCGGCCCTGATCGACTCGATCGTGGCTTCGAAATTGGCTTTCTCGGCATCGAGCTGGTTCACCACGCCGATGACGGGCTTTTTCAGCAGGCGTGCATAGCGGGCCTGGATCTCGCTGCCGACTTCCCAGCCGTTCTGTGCGTTGAACAGGAATACGCCCACGTCGCCTACCTTGAATGCCGAGAAGAGGCTTCCGCAGAAGTCGTCCGAGCCCGGGCAGTCGATGATGTTCAGCTTGCGATCCATGAATTCGGTAAAGAGGATCGTGGAATAGATCGAGCGTTTGTATTCGTGCTCGATATCCGTGTTGTCCGAGAGCGTGTTGTTCGCCTCGATACTACCCCTGCGGTCGATGACCTTACCCTCAAAGGCCATCGCTTCGGCAAGGGTAGTTTTTCCCGTGCCGGGCGCCCCGATGAGTACGATGTTTTTGATTTCTTTTGCTGAATAGTTTTTCATATTCCCGTATGGTTTTAAGGTTTTGCGGTGGTGCGGGGCATCGTCGGGAGTACTTCGCGGAGCCGGGTTTCCGGAACGGAAAGTCGTGCTGCGGAGCATTTTCCGATTAGCCGACTATAAATATACAAAAAAATCGGGATAACCAAACGGCGACACGAAAAAATCGCCCTCAGGAGGCGATTTTACGGTCGAAAAGCGGGAGGTCGACCCAGGTGAGCTTTTTCCACACCCATTCGACGGGGCCGTGCGTATGGCGCCGCAGCCAGAGGCGGCAGAAGAGATACTGAACCAGGATGATCCCCACGCCTGCCAGCGTGCCGTATATCACGTCCACGTGGCGGTAAAGCCCCAGCCCCCAGTTGTAGAAGAGCGCCGTCCCGAGCAGCGATTGCAGCAGGTAGTTGGTCAGGCTCATGCGCCCGAAGAAGGTCATGCCGTGCAGTACCCGGCGGAACCCCGGCCAGCCGTACCACAGCAGGACGACCGTCGAGACGATCGCTGTAGCCGTCATCAGGTTGCGCATCGCCTCGAACGGTACGAGCCACGTGCCCGCGATGCCCACGGCCAGCAACCCGCCCCAGATGCGTCTGTGCTGCCCTTCGTCGTAGAAGAGCCGGTAGCGGCCGGCCAGCATGCCCAATACGAACATCAGCAGCGTCTGCGTGCCGCGTCCGTGTTCCAGTCCCCAGCCGAACGAACTGAGCGGGCCGTAGAGCAGGCTCACGCGGGCGCTCTCGGCGAAGGTGCCCGTGGCGAGGGTGGGATAGAGGGTCTCCATGCCTTCGATGCCGCGGATCGAGAGTGTATGTCCGCTGAAATACTGCCAGAGTTCGAGCGGCTGGATGAAAAGCAGGGCCGCGATGACCCATACCCAGCGGTTGGGAAGCTTGCCGATGGGAATCATCAGCAGCCCGAAAAGGGCGTAGTAGGTCAGTACGTCGCCGTTGTAGATCGCCGCGTTGACCAGCCCGATGCCGAACAACAGCACCATGCGCCATGCGAAGCGCAGCGAAAAGTCGTTGCCCCGCTGTGCCTGGTTGTCGCTCTGGATGAAGAAGCTCAGCCCGAACAGCAATGCGAAGATGGCGTACATCTTGCCCGAAAGCAGGAATCCCAGCATATCGGCCACGGGCTGTTCCCAGCTGCCGAATCCGGCGCGGGGCAGGTCGAGGGCGCTCCAGTAGAGGTTGAAATGCTCGCGGGCGTGGAACAGGATGATCCCTGCCACGGCGATGCCGCGCAGTGCGTCGGCCACTTCGATACGGGTGTTGGGGCGGTTTGTCGTGCGGTACATGGGATATTGCGCGGTTTGGGGTTGCTTGGCAGTGGTTCGTTGTCGCCGTAGGCTGTATGTTCCGGGTTGCCGGGGCGTTTCCTAATATATGTCGTTGCCGGGTATTTCCATTCCGGTCAGCCGGAAGAGCGGCAGGCACAGTTCCCGGATACCGTGTCCGCACCATCGGTCGACGACGTGGCATTGTCCGTTCGGATTTACTCCCGGGATCCATTGTGAGCCGTCGAAATCCATTAGGTCTTTGTCTGTCGTACCCATTAGCCAGTAGCCGGCCTTTTGCAACCGAGCCATGTACTCCAGCCATGCCTGCCGAGGGTTTTGCTCTCGTCCGCCGCGATTTTTCCGGACTCGTAACCGCTTGCCCCGCCGGCTGTTTTCCTACGGAGGGTGATTCCGTTACCGTTTTTCTCCATCCTCACGACGACGGGATTGTCGAATGTCCGCAGCCAGAGGAAGCGTATCCGACTCCCGTTGGCGGCCTGCCACAGGGGCGCCTCGCCCGTTGCATGAATTGCGGCGATCAGGAGCGGAAACAATAATAAAACGGACTTCATGACGGAACGTATTGGAAATGGCCGGCGGTTGCTCAGGGGATCACTCCCGTCAGCGCCTCGATGGCACGGCGGCCTTCGTCGCCCAGCGAGAGCGAATATCCGTTCACGAAGAGCGCGATATGTGCGTCGATCACCTTGTCATCCAGCTCCTGTGCGTGCTGTTTTATATAGGTGCGCGAAGCTTCGGGATGGGTGAAGGCGTATTCGATGCTTGTGCGCAGCAGGCGTTCGGCCTCGTGCCGCACCTCGTCCGGCAGGCTGCGCCGGGCTGCGATCCCGCCCAGCGGCAGCGGCAGCGCCGTCCGTTGTTCCCACAACTGCCCTAGGTCGGCGACCAGTTCCAGTTCCCGTTCACGGTAGACGAAGCGGCCCTCATGGATAAGTACTCCGGCGTCGAAATCGCCCCGCTCGACGGCAGCCGCGATTCGGGAGAAGAGCAGCGGTGTACGCTCTTCGATTTCGGGGAAGAGTTTGCCCATCAGGGCATTGGCCGTAGTGTGCAGTCCCGGGACGGCCACGCGGCGTATCGGCCGCGTATCGCCTGCGCGGCGTACCAGCAACGGCCCGTTGCCGCGTCCGAGTGCCGCACCGCTGTCGAGCAGCGCGTAATGTTCCGCGATGGCGGGCAGCACGGCGCAACTTATCTTGCTGATGTCGGCACGTCCCAGCCCGGCACCGCGGTTCAGCTCCTCGATGTCGTGGTATTCGACCTCGAAGCGCAGGCTGCCCGTGTCGATGCGGCCGTTAACGAGCGCGTCGAACATGAAAGTGTCGTTCGGGCACGGCGAGATATGCAGCTTCAGCCTCACCGTTTCTGCGTCTCGGTGATGTTGCGGGCGTTTTTCTCGTTGTCGCTGCGGTTGCGTTTACCCCCGAAACGGCCCAGCAGCCATCCGGCGGCAAAAGTCAGCACGAGGACGATGATGTCGATAAATACGTTGGCCAGCCACCGCTGGATGGCGGGGGCGAATTGCCAGACCAGGATGAAGACGACCAGTATCAGGATCAGTCCCGCCCAGAGCATCCAATTTTTATTCATTGCTTTCGAATATTTGGTTTAACTTTTCCGTCAGGTTCCCGACGGCCTCCTCCACGGCCCACTGGCCGAAGGGTTCGCCGACGTAGTTCGACACGGCACGTATCTGGCAGCACGCGACGCCCAGCGCGTCGCATACGGCGAAAAAGGCTGCGCCTTCCATGTTCTCCACTTCCGGCAGGTACCCGCCCGGTGTGTCCTCCGGGTTTCCTTCCGGCGTCTGGTGATGGGTGCCTTCCGCTGCGTGTCCCGCCCTGTCGTCTGCCGTAAATCCGGGGTGCGGCTCCGCGAATCCGGCGTCCCCTGCCGCGTGCCCGGTGCCTTCCGCCGCGCTTTTCGGCCCGTCCTTTGCCGCGGCTCCGTCGCCCGAACGGCAGACGGTGACCCCGGCTGCAAGGGGCAGCCCCAGGTCGGGGCCCGAGGTCTCGTATTCGCGGGCGTAACGCTCGGGGATGCCCGCTATGCGTTCGGTGACCACTTCGACCACCTCGCCGCGCCGCAATGTCCGGTCACAGGCACCGGCAATGCCGGCCAGCACCACCAACTGCGGCTTTTTGGCTTTCACGGCGCGCAGCGTCGCCGCCGCGATTTCGGCCATGCCCACCCCGCCGACGAATACCGGGTCGCGAGGCTCGGTGAGGATGAACGCCTTGGCCTCCTCGATGGTCGGGAAAATGAAAATCCGTTTCACCTTACCGGCCTACGACTGCTTCGAGCTCCTCGACCGTGACGGGTATCTTCTTGTCGCCCAGCATACGGCTCCCGCTTTCCGTCACAAGGATGTCGTCCTCGATGCGGATGCCGCCGAAGTCGCGGTAGCCCTCCAGGGCGTCGTAATCGACGATCCCCTTGTAAAGGCCCTCGGCCCGGCATTTGTCGATCAGCGCCGGGATGAAGTAGAGCCCCGGTTCGTCGGTCATCACCGTCCCCGGTTCGAGGCGCCACGCCGCACGGTAAATGCAAGTCGCGGACTTAGCGGCGCGTTGGGCGATCGAGGAGAAGTCGAAGCTCCGCTCGCCCATCGCCTCGCAGTCGTGCACGTCCATGCCCAGCCCGTGCCCCAGCCCGTGGGGCATGAACATCGTCATGGCACCCGCGGCCACGGCGTCGGCTGCCGATCCCTTGATCAGCCCTATTCCGGCAAGCCCTTCGGCCAGCGTCGTGTAGGCGGCGTTGTGTATCTCGGAGTACATCATGTGCGGTTTGACGATGTCGGCCACATGGTCGTGTGCCGCCAGCACGATGTTGTAGACATCCTTCTGTTTCTGCGTGAATTTCCCGCTTACGGGGTAGGTGCGGGTGTGGTCGGAGCAGTAGTTGTCGACCGTTTCGCCGCCCGCGTCGCACAGCAGCAGACGCCCTTCCTCCAATACGCCGTCGGCGTTGAGGTTATGCAGCGTTTCGCCGTGTTGCGAGACGATCGACGGGAACGACACGCCCGAACCGTAGGATTTGGCGACGCCTTCGATGGCACCTGCGATTTCGCGCTCGACGACGCCCGGGCGGCACATCTTCATGGCCAGCGTGTGCATCTTGTAGCCGATTTGGAATGCGCGCTCCATCTCCTCGACCTCCTCGGCGCTCTTTTTCTCGCGCATTTCGGCCACGGCGAACATCAGGTCTACCGACTTGTAGTCGTGCAGCAGTGTGGGTTTGATACCCAGCAGCGACGACAGCCAAAGCTTAGTCTCTCCGCGGTAGGGAGGCAGGAAATGGATTTTGCGCCCCAGCGAAATGGCTTTGCGGAGCCGTTTCTCGAGTTCGGAGAGGGGGTGTGTCGCCGCGATGCCGACCTTTGCGCCCAGCTCGCGCAACGTGGGCTGCGGGCCTGTCCAGATGATGTCCTCGACCGTGAAATCGTCGCCGTAGAGTGCCTCTTCGCCCGTGTCGGCGTCGATCAGGCCCGCCAGCGAGGGGATGTTCAGCCCGAAATAGTAAAGGAACGACGAATCCTGCCGGAAATAGTAGGCGTTGTTCGGGTAGTTGTTGGGTGACAGGGGGTTGCCCGGGAACAGGACGATGCCCGACCCGATTTTGGTGCGCAGCATGTTGCGGCGCGCGGCGTAGGTTTTTGCTGAGAACATATGCGTAGTGTTTTAGATTTCCGATAATCCGTATTTCGTTTCCGGGAACGGTTTCCCGCGCCTTTTGCAGGGTTACATATCCCACCTTTTACAAAAATAGTAAAAATATGGCAAGCCCGTTCCCCGACGGGTTTATTTTTTGCGGAGGGCGATGGCCCGGAGCGTACGGCTTTTGCGTAGCGGGACGTCTGCCGTCGTTCGGGGCGGGCGGTGTATCCGCCGGCAAGCGGCAGAAAGGCTGGTTTTACGACCGTGCGGCAGAGGGACGGGACTGGTTTGCGGCGGTGCCGGGGGCGGAAGGCTTTCGCCGCTCCGCCGCAGCCCGGCGGCTTTGCCCGGGGCGGTTGCCCCGCCGCCCGCCGCCCTGCTGTCCGGGCGGAGTCGGGCCGTTCCGCTGCGCCCCGCTTCCTTCGTCAGAATTCGATGGCGGCACCCGTTTCGCCTACCGTGACGGTGACTTCGCGCCCCATGTAGAGCGCCACATTGGGGTCTTCGTGCCCCGCGGGCAGGCCGAAGACGACCGGGATTCCCAGCGGCCGCACGTATTGCGCAACGATGTCATAGGGGTCGGTGATGCCGAAATGTTTTTGTCCGGCCATGTCGGAAAAATGCCCGACGAGGATGGCTTTGCATTTGGCGAGCTTTCCGCTCCGGGCGAGTTGCTGCATCATGCGGTCGAGGCGGTACATGTGTTCGCCGACCTCCTCGATGAAGAGCACCGTGGGGGCGTCGAAGTCGGGTTCCTCGGGTGTGCCGAGCGACGAGCAGACGATCGCAAGGTTGCCGCCCGTGAGGCGTCCGCGGGCCGTGCCCGGGCAGTTGAGCGGGTGTGGGCCGGTGTCGATACGCTGCCGCAGTCCCAGCAGAGCACTGCGCAGCGCTTCGTCGGAGACGATCGCGTCGGCGGTCTCCTCGCTCCCGAAGCGGAACTTGCCCGGCATGGTGGCATGGAGGCTCTCAACGCCCAGCCGTCCCAGTGCCAGGTGGAGCATTGTCACATCGCTGAACCCGACGACCCATTTAGGATGCTCGCGCAGGCGGCTGAGGTCGATGAGCGGCAGCAGCCGTACCGAGCCGTAACCGCCCTGGAAGCTGACGACGGCTTTTACGCCGGGGTCGTCGATCATCGCCTGCAGGTCGGCGGCGCGCTGGGCATCGGTACCTGCGAAATAGGGTTGCTCGCGGTCGGCGGTATGCGGCCCGAACTTAACCTTCAGTCCCCACGATTCGAAGCGTTCGCGCACTTTTGCCGTGTCGGCCTTCTCCGACAGTTTCCGCGCCGGGGTGACGATGCCCACCGTGTCGCCGGGCCGCAGGTAGGGCGGGCGGATGAATTGCGTCCGGGCGGATGGTTGTGCGGTGTCGGGGTGCAGTGTAGGGGGTGTCTCCGCGCCGGTTGCGTGCGGGGTGCAGATCGATGCATTGTCGGTTTGCAGAGCGGCCGTTGCACGTTGTACCGTATCGGAGGGTGAAGGCGGGGTTTGTCGTGCGGGCGCCATCCCGATGCAGGAGAACAGGACGGCGAGGAGCAAGGGGTATTTCATGCCGGGATTAGTGTTGTTGTATGCTGTTGTTTGTGTGGTTGTCTTGTGTGTTTGCCGTGCGTGCTGTGCCGGGTTGCATGGGCGGTGCCGATACCTGCCGGAGTGTCCGTCGTTCCGCCTGCCCGGGGAATTATCTCTTGTGCCGGGCCAACCCTTCGGGCAGGGGTAGCCGGATACGGGTAAGGCTGACGACGGCTCCTGTGAGTGCGAACCCGCCGGCGAGCAGGAGTGCCGTGTGGGTGCTGTCGTCGGGGACGATGTGGAACAGCAGCGCCATCAGGGCCGCACCCGTGGTCTGGCCTATGAGACGCGCCGTGGCGAGCATGCCGCTGGCGCTTCCGCTCCTCTCGGGCGGAGCCGAGGCGATCAGGATGCTGTTGTTGGGCGACTGGAAAAGCCCGAAGCCGGCACCGCAGAGCACCAGCCGCCATACGATGTCGCCCGGTGCGGGGTGTTCGGGCAGGAATACCAGCAGGAACAGTCCCGCGGCCATGGCCGTCAGCCCTGTCCCGCCGAGCAGTCCGGCGTGGATGCGCTCGACGAGCATTCCGGCCACGGGAGCCACGACCATGATCACGGCCGGCCATGCGGTCATCAGCAGCCCTGTCGCCACTTCGTCGTAGCCGAATTCGTGTTGCAGGTAGAACGGCAGCGCTACCATGGCCAGCATTTGCCCTAGGAACGAGCAGATCGACGTGACGACCGAAACCGAAAAGATCGGGATGCGCAGCAGGTCGAACGGCAGGATCGGATAGGGCTCGCGCAGCTGGCTGCGGATGAAGAAGAACCCGACGATGAGCAGCGCTGCGATGCCCAGGGTGAGCAGCCGCGGGTCAAGCCCGTGCGAAAACCCTTCGACCGAAGCCATCAGCAAGCCGAAGGTCAGGGCGTTCATTACGGCGTCGCGCCAGTCGAAACGGCGTGCGCTCACCCGCACGGGATTGTCCGGCAGGAAGCGGCGGCTCAGCCACAGCGCCACCAGCCCGATGGGGATGTTCACGGCGAAGAGCCACGGCCACTCGGCGACGGAGAGAATGCCCGCAGCCAGCGTAGGCCCGGCGACCGACGACACGGCGACGACCGTGGCGTTGATGCCCATGCCGCGTCCCAGTTGCGCCTTGGGGTAGATGATGCGGATAAGCGTGGTGTTGACCGATGTGACGGCCGCGGCGCCGAACCCCTGCATCACGCGCGCTAGCACCAGCGTCGGGAGTGATGTCGAAAGGGCGCAGCCCACCGAGGCCACGGTGAAGAGCATCAGGCCGCCGATATAGACTTTGCGGTAGCCCACCACGTCGCCCAATGCCGAAAACGACAGCAGCGAGATCATGATGGCCAGCTGGTAGGCGTTGACGATCCAGATCGAGTCGGCCGACGAGATCCCTAGTTCCAGCCCGATGGTGGGCAGGGCGACGTTGGCGATGGCGCTGTCGATCACCGACAGCGAGACGCCGAACGCTACGGCCAGGATGGCCCACAGGCGGCGGGGCATCGGAAGCCCGTCGTCAGGTCGTGCGATATGGGGTGCGGTGTTCATTGCAGGGACAAAGATAATGTAATCGTGGCTCAATTCAAATTCGGGGCGGCCCGAAGGCTGGTTGCAGCCGGATCGGCTGGGTTGCGGGAAACGGCTCGCCGCCGGTTTCGGGGATGTTACTGACCGCACGTAGCGTGTCTGCCGCCGGATGCTGCCGCCTGCCGCCTCTCTCCGAGGTCTGCGTTTTGGCGGCACCCACGCCTCCGGCTGCTGCGGTGCGGGTTCCGGATGCCGCGGCAGTCGTCGGTGGCGGCCGTCTGCACTCCTCCCTTTTGTGTTTTTTGCCCTGTCCGTGCGGTTTCTGCCGCCCTCCCGTGCTGTAAAAAACGGAAGCCCGGGATTATCCGGGCCTCCGTCACACAACTATGAAATTTGAACTTTTTATTTTAAAAAATGAGGCTGTGTTCGTTTTAGGGATTGTCTGTATTGGGACTACCGGCGGCTGCTTTCGGGGATGATTTCGCCCTCGGGTTCGATGCCCTTGAGGTATTTGCCGAGGAATTTCTCCATCGCGCGGTAGAAATCGAAGCGGTTCTCCTCGTTGTGGAAGCCATGTCCCTCGTTGTCCTTGACCATGTAGTCGACATGCACGCCGCGTTTGCGCAGGGCGTCGACCATCTGGTTGCTCTCGTTGATGTTCACACGGGGGTCGTTGGCGCCCTGTACCACCAGCAGCGGGGTTTTGATCCGTTCGGCGTTGAGTGCCGGGGAGTTTTCGCGCAGCATTTGGGCGTCCTTTTCGGGATTGCCGACCATCTCGTACATCATGTCGAGCATCGGTTTCCAGTAGGGAGGGATGGTTTGCAGGAACGAGAAGAGGTTCGATACGCCCACGTAGTCCACGGCGCAGGCATAGAGGTCGGGATCCTTGACGATACCCTGCAACGTGGCGTAACCGCCGTAGCTGCCGCCGTAGATGGCGATCTTCGAAGGATCGGCGATGCCCTTTTCGATCAGCCAGTTCACGCCGTCCGTAATGTCGTCCTGCATGGTCTGGCCCCATTTGCCGTAGGCGATTTCGGTGAATTTGCGCCCGAAGCCGGTCGAACCGCGGAAGTTCATCTGCAATACGGCGTAGCCGCGGTTGGCCAGGAACTGCACCTCGGGGTTGAATCCCCACGAGTCGCGGGCCCACGGGCCGCCATGGGGATTGACCACTACGGGCAGGTTCTTGGCGTTGTGAAGCGTCTTGCCGACGGGCAGCGTGAGGTATCCCTCGATTTCGAGGCCGTCGCGCGAGGTATAGGTGACCGGGGTCATCTCGGCCATCTGTTGTTCGTCGATCCACGGTGCGAGGTCGGCCAGCTTGGTCATCGTGTCGCTTTTCACGTCGTAGAAGTAGTAGGCGCCCATCGTGCGGTCGCCGCCCGCATAGACGATGTATTTGTCCTCGGCTTTGTTCGAACCGCCGATACCGATTTCATAGCCCCGCAGGTGCTTCTCCATCCGGCCGAGCATCTCTTCGGTAGCCTTGTCGAAGAAGTGGCGGGTCTTGCCCTTGTGCCCTTCGTACGACACGCCCAGCAGTTTCTTCTGCGCGTCGCTGTACCACAGGCCGCCGAGGTCGTATTTATCGTTGGTGTAGAGTTGTTCCAGCTCCTCGCAGGTCGCGGGATCCATCAGCACGAGTGCCGATTTGTCGCGCCCGAGGTTGGTGATGGCGTAAACCAGCTTGTTGTCCGGGGTGAAGGTGGCGAACGACACGCCCTCCTTGAAGTTGGTCGTCAGTACGGGACGGAAAGGCTCGGCTTCGGTTTCGCGGTAGCGGATCTGCGTGTTCACGCCGTCGACGATGGCGTAGGCCACGCGCAGCTTGCCGTCGTGGTCGGTCAGCCAGCTCTGGATGTCGCCGGGATTCTCGCACAGCATCGTCATCTCGCCCGTGTTGAGGTTCAGGCGGTAGGGGTCGAAGATCATCGGGTTGCGCTGGTTGGTGCCGATGATCATCAGCGAGTCGATCTCCTCGAGCGGGTCGATGATCTGTGTCCGCACGCCCGGGATGGCCGTATAGGCCTTCGGGTTGCTGCCGTCGATGTCAACGCCGTAGAGTTGGAAATTCTCGTCGCCGCCGGTGTCTTTCAGATAGAGGATGCGGTGGTCGTTGGCCCAGAAGTATCCGGCCAGGTCGCGTTCGGTTTCCGAGGTGATGCGCACGGCGTCCTTGCCGTCGACAGGTTGCACGAAGATGTTGCGGCGGCTTTCGTAAGGCGCCATGTAGGAGAAATATTTTCCGTCGGGCGATATTTGGTACCCGGTTTTTTCCGTATTGCGGAAGAAGGTTTCCAAAGGCAGCTCGGGGGCTGTCTTGGGTGTACAGGCGGCCAGTATGGCTGCCGTGGCGGCGAACATGAGGAGTTTTTTCATGGGGTTTATTCGTTTGGATTTTCGTTCTGCTTTTTCGTGCGCAAGGCGTCCCGCCAGATGCCGCAGACCGAGAGGGTCAACAGGATCAGGGTCGGGATGTCGCCGGTGTGCGACGCCCCGGGAAACATCAGGTGCGTGGCTACTTTGATTGCAAAGGCTGCCACGGCGATGAAAATGGCCAGGATGCGGATGACTTTTTCGATTTCCATAGTGGGTGTCTTTTTGTTTTTGACACTGCAAACTTACGAAAGAAATTTTGAAAAACAAATAAAATTTATTGTTTTTCGATAAAATTTTTATGATAAGCAACTTTTTCCTGCCTGACCGCAGAGAACCCGTAATAAAAAAACGCCCGGAGGCGTTTCTTGTAATGAATATTGTCCTGACAGCCGGGTCTATTCCGCGTCGACGAATTTGTAGAGCTGGTCGCCGCGGTGGATCGGGGTGTCGGTGTGCACGGCGCAGAGGGTGCCCTGTGCCACGGATTGCGCCGGGGTGCCGTCGGTGTCGTGCAGCTCGGCGAGCGTCTGTTCGGCGATGCCGGTAGTGGCACCCATGAAGAAAATATCCTCGCCCACGGACAGCGGTGCGGCTTCGACCAGTACCTCGGCCACCGATATTCTTTTGTAGAAGTTCGTTACCTTGCCTACATAGACCTTGCGCCGCGTGGCGGCCGAGCCGTAATGTTGGCTGTGTTCGGCCACGGGGCGCCCGGCGTAGTAGCCTTCCCAGAATCCGCGGTTGAAGACCGTGGCGAGCCGCTCCTTCAGCCCGGCGGCCAGGGCGGGGGTGTAGGTGCCGGCTTCGATCGCGCGCAGCGCTTCGTCGTAGCATTCCACCACGCGCTTGACGTATTCCGCGCCGCGTGCACGCCCTTCGATCTTCAGCACCCGCACACCCGAGCCGATGAACCGGTCGAGGAAATCGACCGTGCAGAGGTCTTTGGGCGAGAGGACGTAGCGCCCGTCGATGTCCAGCGCCGCACCGGTCTCGGTGTCCGTGACGGTGTATTTGCGGCGGCACAGCTGGCGGCAGGCGCCGCGGTTGGCCGAGCAGTTGGTTTCGTAGAGCGAGAGGTAGCATTTACCCGAAATCGACATGCATAATGCGCCGTGGGCGAACATTTCGATTTCGACCAGCTCGCCGCGCGGGCCCCGGATGTCGTTCTCGACGATCTGGCGGTGTATTTGCGCCACCTGTTCGAGCGTCAGTTCGCGTGCCAGCACCACCGTGTCGGCCCACTGCGAGAAGAACTTCACGGTTTCGGAATTCGAAATGTTGCTCTGGGTCGAAATATGCACTTCGACCCCGATGCGCCGGGCATAGAGTATCGCCGCGAAATCGGTGGCGATGATGGCGTCGATGCCTTCGGCCTTGGCGCGGTCGATTACCTCGTGGACGGTTTGCATCTCGTCCTCGTAGACGATGGTGTTGACCGTGAGGTAGGCCTTGACCCCTGCGGCGTGTGCCGTGGCGACGATCTTCGCCAGGTCGTCGAGCGTGAAATTCGCAGCCGACGCCGAGCGCATGTTGAGCTTCCCGACGCCGAAATATACCGAGTCCGCCCCGGCCTGTATGGCTGCGGCCAGTGCTTCGTAAGACCCTACGGGGGCCATGATTTCTATCTCGGAGCGTTGCATAGTGTCGTTTACGGGGGATGTTCCTGTGAGGGGTGTTTCCGGAATCAGTTTTTGCGTCCCATCAGGCTCAGGGCGTATTCGCGCATCCGTTCCGTGCGGGATTTTTCGACCGAAAGGGTGTCGAGGATGCCCAGCGCCCTTTCGAAGCGCAGCGAAATCTGCTGTTCGGTGAGGCGTGGTATGTCGAGACGGTCGTAGACGGCTTTTATCGTGGCGATTTTCTCGGCGTCGGGCATCTGTGAGCGGTGCGTCGAGCGGAGCACTTCGCGCGTAGGTTCGTCGGCGCGGCTTATGGCCGTGATCATCAGGTAGGTCTGTTTGCCTTCGAGGATGTCGCCGCCGATGGCCTTGCCCAGCCTTTCGTCGCCGTAGCTGTCCAGCAGGTCGTCCTGCAACTGGAATGCCAGTCCCAGTTCGATGGCGAAGCGGCGCAGCTTGCGGCAGTCCTCTTCGGAAGCGCCGCCCAGCAGGGCGCCGATCGTGGTGGCCCCGGCTAGCAAAACCGAGGTCTTCAGCTCGATCATGTGCATGTATTCCACGACCGAAACCTTCGGCTTGCGTTCGAAATCCATGTCGTACTGCTGCCCTTCGCACACTTCGAGCGCCATGGTGTTGAACGTCGAGAGTATCTGCGGCAGCAGTTGCGCCGGCACTTCGCCCAGCAACCGGTAGGCGCAGATCAGCATGGCGTCGCCCGAGAGGATCGCCACGTTCTGCCCCCACTTGGCGTAGACTGAGGGTTTGCCGCGCCGCACGGCTGCATTGTCCATGATGTCGTCGTGCAGCAGCGTGAAATTATGGAACACCTCGACGGCCGCGGCGGCCGGCAGGGCATGTTGTATCTTGTCGGTGAAGATGCCGTTGGAGAGCATCAGCAGCATGGGGCGCAGGCGCTTGCCGCCGCCCGCGAGCGAATAGCCGATCGGGGCGTAAAGTAGCTCGGGTTCGGCCGGGAACTCGGTTTGGGCCAAGTAATTTTCGATGGCGGAGAGCAGTTGCTCGTTCGTTTGCATAGTCTGACAATACTTTTGGATCGGAATCTGTCCCAAAAGTAGGAAAAAAGTTTGGAGTAGCCGAATTTTGGATTAACTTTGACCTGATAAATTCTAACCTTTAACCAGAACACGATATGAAAAAACTCGCTATCGGCGTGGACATCGGCGGTATCAATACTGCGTTCGGCCTCGTCGACGAAAACGGCGACCTGTATGCCGAATCGGTCATTTCGACCAAGAAATACCCCAGTGTAGACGATTATCCGGCCTATGTCGAAGACCTCTGCCAGGCGATGCACGCACTGGCCGACAGCCTTTCGTTCGAGTACGAACTGACGGGTATCGGTATCGGTGCCCCCAATGCCAATTATCATAAAGGTACGGTCGAAAACCCCGCGAACCTCTGGAAATTCCGCGAGGGAGACCCCAATCCCGATGAAAGCCGCCGCGTTTTCCCGCTGGCGGACGACATCCGGAACTGCTTCGGGGGTGTGAAGGTGCTCGTGACGAACGACGCCAATGCCGCGACGATCGGCGAGATGATCTATGGCAATGCCAAGGGCATGCGCGATTTCATCATGATTACGCTCGGTACGGGCCTCGGCTCGGGTTTCGTCGCCAACGGCGAGATGATTTACGGCCATGATGGCTTTGCCGGAGAGTTCGGCCATGTCATCGTCGAGCGCGACGGCCGCGAGTGCGGTTGCGGGCGGAAGGGCTGCCTGGAGACCTATGTTTCGGCTACGGGTATCAAGCGTACGGCATTCGAACTGATGGCCAAAATGTCGGCTCCCAGCAAGCTGCGCGACATCGCTTTCGGCGATTTCGACGCTTCGATGATCTCCGCCGCTGCCGAGCAGGGCGATCCCATCGCACTCGAAGCCTTCCGTTTTACGGGCGAGATGCTCGGTCGTGCGTTGGCCGACGTGGTGACCGTCACGTCGCCCGAGGCGATTTTCCTCTTCGGCGGCCTGTCGAAGGCGGGCAAGCTGATCTTCGAGCCTACGCAGTGGTACATGGAGGAGAATATGCTCTTTGCATTCAAGAACAAGGTGAAGCTGCTTCCGAGCGGTATCCAGGGTAAGAATGCCGCGATTCTCGGCGCTTCGGCCCTGATCTGGCAGGAGGAGCATAAATAATCCGGCGGAAGGCCGGGCGACGGGCGTCGCTTCGGTTTGCCTGGCAGAGGATGAGCCGGGATTGTCTTGTCTTGCCGATGCCGTTTTCGGATTTGTCCGGATGAAAAGAATGCCGGCGGAGCACAAACTCCGCCGGCATTGCCGTTACATACCGGCTGCCCGGTCTTCCCGTGAAGGGCTATTTGTTGTAGGCGGTCAGCATCCAGACCATCTTCTCCTGCTCCTTCAGGTAGTCGCTCATCAGCGCCATGGTAGTCTCGTCGCTGGCCTCCGAGGCCAGTGCGAGCAACTTGCGCTCCTCGCCGATAAGATAGCTGTACGTGGTGAGGATATGCCCGATGGCCTCATCGCCGCGTGTTACGCCGGAAATCTCCTTGACCTTGGCGACCCTGAGGTATTCGCTGAACCTGTTTTCGGGCTTGCCGCCCAACATCAGGATGCGTTCCGCGATCTGATCGGCCTTTTCGGCAGTATCGTCGTACAGGTCTTCGAACTTGCCGTGCAGGACGAAGAACCCGTGCCCTTCGATATCCCAGTGGAAACCCCGCAGATTGGTGTAAAATACTTGAAAGTCGGCCAGCAGCGAATGCAGCGCCGATACTACGCCCTGTACTTTCTGCTCGTCCAGGTGCAAATAATCCAGTGTTTTCATAATCGTTTTTATTTTAATAGTTTGCATATCATATGATTCCCTTGATCCGGTCTTCCGAGGCCGACAGGGCCGCCTTGGCCCCTTCGCCCATTGCGATCACGATCTGTTTGTAACGTATGTCCGTCACATCGCCCGCTGCATATACGCCGGGTACCGACGTGCGGCACTCCTTGTCGGTGAGGATTTCTCCCGCGCGGTTGGTGTCGAGGATGCCGGCGAACAGCTTGCTGTTGGCCGAGAGGCCGATCTGGACGAATACGCCGTCGAGCGGCAGCCGTTTTTCCGCTCCCGTCGAGCGGTCTTTCGTGCGCAGGGCCGTCATGCGGCTGCCGTCGCCTTCGACCTCGAGCGTCTGCACGTTCGTATGTACCTCTACATTGGGGAGCGTGCGCAGCTTCTCCTGCAATACCTGGTCGGCCTTGAAGGTCTCCATGAATTCGAGAACCGTCACCGAAGCGCAGGTGCCCGCCAGGTCGATTGCGGCCTCGACCCCCGAATTGCCGCCGCCGATCACGGCCACGTGTCTGCCTGCGTAGAACGGCCCGTCGCAGTGGGGGCAGAAGGCTACGCCGCGGCCGATATACTCCGCTTCGCCCGGCACCCCGAGCCTGCGCCACGAAGCTCCCGTGGCGACGACCAGTGCCGGGGCGCGGAAAACCTCCCCGCCTTTGGCATGCAGCTCCCGGATGCCGCCGTCCATGTCGAAACGCTCGATGCGGCGGTTGTCGCAGATGTCGATCCCGTAGGCCTCCATGTGTCTGCGCAGGTCGCCCGCGAGCTCTGCTCCGGTCGTGCGCGGCACCGAGATCAGGTTTTCGATGCCTACCGTTTCATTGACCTGTCCGCCGACCTTTTCTGCCACGACCGCCACGCGGAGCCCCTTGCGGGCTGCATAGATCGCGGCCGAAGCCCCGGCGGGGCCGCCCCCGGCGACCAGCAGGTCGTATTCGCGCACGACGGGCGTGATGCCTGTATCCGAGGTGCCGAAACGTTCCTCGAGTTTGTCCAGCAGTTCGGCCAGCGAGCCGCGGCCGACGTAGATCAGCTCTTCGCCGTGGAAGACCGCCGGTACGGCCTGGATATTCAGCCGTGCAACCTCCTCGGGGAACAGGGCTCCGTCCACGGCCGTATGGGTGATCCGGGGATTGGAGAGCGCCAGCAGGTTGAGCGCCTGTACCACATCGGGGCAATTGGTGCAGGTGAGCGACATGTAGGTCGTCAGCGCGATCTGCCCGCCGAGCGCCCCGATCCGTCGGCGCGTCGCTTCGTCGGGCAGGTTTTTGCCCTTGCCGTCGGCGTTCAGCACGGCCAGTATCAGCGAGCTGAATTCATGGCCGTTGGGCACCGCCCGGAAGTGGATGCCGGTGTCCTTCTCGTTGCGCAGAAGCCGGAACTCCAGTCCCTGTCCGTCGGTGATCCGACAGCCGATCTTCGCGGAACAGGCGGCCGTCTCTTCGAGCAGCTCGAGCAGCTCTCCGCGCGACGCATGGCCGGGGTCGGCCGTGACGTCGAACACGTAGGAGGCTTCCAGCCCCTCGAACAAGCGGAGCAACTGCTCCCTGAGTGCATGATCCAGCATGGCCCTTAGATTTTACCTACCAGGTCGATACTCGGTTTGAGCGTCTCGGCGCCCTGCTGCCATTTGGCGGGGCATACTTCGCCCGGGTGCGCCTCGACGAACTGTGCCGCGGCGACTTTGCGCAGCAACTCCTCGGCATTGCGGCCGATGCTGTTGTCCTGGATTTCCACCAGCTTGACCTTCCCCTCGGGGTTGACGACGAACGTGCCGCGGTAGGCTACGCCTTCTTCCTCGATCATGACGCCGAAGCCGCGCGAAAGTACACCCGTAGGGTCTGCGAGCATCGGGTAGTTGATCTTGCGGATGCTTTCCGAAGTGTCGTGCCAGGCTTTGTGTACGAAGTGGGTGTCGGTGCTTACCGAGTAGATCTCCACGCCCATGGCCTTGAACCGGTCGTACTTGTCGGCCATGTCCACCAGCTCGGTGGGGCACACGAACGTGAAGTCGGCCGGGTAGAAAAAGAAGATCGCCCATTTGCCTTTGAGGTCTTCGTTCGTGACCGTTACGAATTTGCCGTTGTGGTAGGCCTGAACCTTGAATTCGGGTACCGTTGAATTGATGATTGATGTCATAGCTATACTTTTTTATTTATGTGAATATTTTTTGCTGCTTTAGTTTTCTTCCTCTTTGCTGATACAAAAATAGGGGAAATCTTTATATAAATCAAATTGATAATATTTACATTATTATAGTTTTATACTATAGTTGTGCTGTGTCGTTGCCGGGGGCCGGAACCGCCTGCAAAACGAAAGCCCCGGAGCGTTAACTCCGGGGCTTGGGTTCTCCGCCCGCCTTGGGTGCGGGGTGTTCCTGTTTTATCGCATTGCGATTTGCGAGGTTCCGATCAGGCGGCCGTCGCAGAACAGTTGTACGGTGTAGGCACCAGCGGCAAAGCCTGTGCTGTTATAGTAGATACCCACTTCGAGATCCTGGTTCTGGTAGTCCACTTCGCGCATGGCTGAATAACTCAGGCGTTCACCCTCGAAATCGAAAGTCGGCATGGCCTCGGTCGTCAGTACATAGCCGTCGGGCGAGGTGATACGGACGTAGACGGTCTTTGCGCCCGGTGTCGCCAGCTCGTTGGCCGTCAGTACGAAATCCACGCGAAGGCGCGCGGCATTCTTGATCCTCGACACGGGTTTGCTGTTGGCGTTGAGCGCCGAGAGACGGATGTCGCGGGCGCGGATCACGGCGCCGACACGTACCTTGTTGTCCAGCTCGGCAGCCTTCTCCTCGGCCATTTCGGCGCGCAGCTTCGCCGACGAGATCTCCTTGCGGTAGGTTACGTTCTCGTTGATGAGTTTTTTGTTGAGCGTATTGAGCGAGTCGATCTGGCGGATGTAGCTCTTCATGACCGTACGCAGCGTACCCACCTCTTTTTCGTACTGTTTGATCTTGGCCAGGTTCCATGAACGCTCCTTTTTCAGGCGCGTCATCAGCGAGTCTGCGCGGTCGCGTTCCACGTTGAGGTTGGCAGAGATGCTGTCGTTGGTCACCTGCAGGTTGTCGTAGTCGGTCATCAGGCGTCCCAGGTCGTTCTGGATCGAATCGCGGTCGGCCTGCAGCAGCTGGTTGTCGACCATCTGCTGGCGGTGTATGCTGAAATAAAGTACCGAAAGCGCCACCAGGATCACCGAGAGGATGATGATGACGATGCGGTAGCCGCGGATGGATTTTTCCGGGACGGGCTGCGAGGTCATGTAATCGTCGTCCTCGAATTCCGAGGGGTCGTACCCTTGCTTATTTTCTTCCATAAAAACAGTTTTTCAGTGTCGAATTTACCTGATTGTTCGCCGGGTCAGGGTTATCCTGAGGCAAAGATAACAAAATTTTTATTTTATGAGGCTCGTCATCGGGTATTTAAGCCCCTTGTAGCCCGAAATATAGGCATTGATGCTGCCTACGCGGACGGGCGACTCGATGTAAAGCGGGATTTTGTTCTCGTCGTCCGAGATCCATAGCGTGAAGACCGTGCCGTCGGTGAAGGAGAACCCTTCGGAAGTGCCCAGCTGGCATTCGAACTTCAGGGTCTTGAAGCGTCCCATGTTGCGGATCTTCTTCGTTTCGCGGCTTATGTACCTGTAATTCAGGTGCCGGATCGTGTCCTGCAATACCATCTGGAGGGTTGCGGGCTCACCGGGTTTGAAATCCTCGGCATTGGCCGAGCGCATGGTGAAGAAAAGCGCGATGGCATCCATGCTCTCGGGAGTCAGGGGCATGGTTTTCTCCTCGAAAGGCCGTTGGCGCCGCCGCCACCGGGTATGCACCTGGTCGTTGTCCCAGTCGTAAGTGTAATAGCTCTGGAACGTGTAGTCGCCCTCCTTGAGGTCGCTTTCGAAACGTACCGGACGCAGCGTCTCGGGGCTGATCCACACCGTGTAGATATCTTCGAGGTTGAAGAACCAGCGGTAGGTGGGCAGCGTGCGGCCGATGCCCTCGACCTTGTAGAACTTGCGGTCGTCGAGCTGCACCTCGCTCGTCTTGACCTCGACCGCTCCCACTTCGGTGTTGGGGAACATCTTGGCCTTGTAGCTGACGCGGTAGAAAAGCTGCTCGCCCGGGTGGTAGAGCTGGGCTGCGGCAGGCAGTGCGGCGGTGAATAACAATATCGTGAATAACAGTCGTTTCATGGAAAAAGGGTTTTTAATGGATAAACGGTCGTGGGTATGAAATATTACGAAATCATCGAAAAATCAATCTCTTCGCGCCCCGAATAGCGCCTCCTTAACTCCCTGAGGCCGCGGTGCTCCGGCCGGGAGAGGGTGCGGTCGGCGGAGAGGATGCCGGCCGCCGCCTCGCGCGAAACGGTGAGTATTTGGACATCGAGCGTGGGGTTGGCGATCTTCAGATCAAACGCCATGCCGCTCTGGAGCGTGCCGTTGATGTCGCCCGCACCCCGCAGTTTGAGGTCGAGCTCTGCCAGGCGGAATCCGTCGTTGGTTTCGCACATGGCGTCGAGGCGTGCCCGCGACTCCTTCGAGAGCTTTTCGCCCGACATCAGGATGCAGTAGGATTGTTCGCCGCCCCGCCCTACGCGCCCGCGCAACTGGTGCAGCTGCGAGAGCCCGAACCGCTCGGCCGATTCGATGACCATGACCGTGGCGTTCGGCACGTCGACGCCTACTTCGATGACCGACGTGGCGACCATGATATCGGCCTCGCCCGACTTGAACTGGCGCATCGACTCCTCCTTGTCGGCGGGTTTCATCTTGCCGTGGCAGATCGTGGTGACGTAGTCCGGCAGCGGAAAATCGCGCGATATGGCTTCGTAGCCGTCGGTGAGGTCTTTGTAATCCATGGCCTCGGACTCCTTGATGAGCGGATATACGACATAGACCTGCCGTCCCTTGGCGATCTCCTGCTTCATGAAGCCGAACAGGCGCAGCCGCGCCGCATCGGTGTAATGTACGGTCTTGATCGGCCGTCGTCCCGGCGGAAGCTCGTCGATCACCGAGACGTCGAGGTCGCCGTAGAGGGTCATGGCCAGCGTGCGGGGGATCGGCGTGGCGGTCATCACGAGGATGTGCGGCGGCTGCTCGTTCTTCGTCCAGAGCCGGGCGCGCTGCTCCACGCCGAAGCGGTGCTGCTCGTCGATCACCACGAACCCCAGGTTGGCGAACTGCACGCGGTCTTCGATCAGGGCGTGCGTGCCGATCAGGATGTGCACCTCGCCCGAGGCGATCCCTTCGAGCGCCAGCCGGCGCTCCCTGGCCTTCGAGGCGCCGGTGAGGATGGCGACCTTCACCCCCATGCCGTCGAGCATACGCGTGATGGTGGCGAAATGCTGGCGGGCGAGGATCTCGGTGGGCGCCATCATGCAGGCCTGGTAGCCGTTGTCCACGGCCAGCAGCATCGACATCAGCGCCACGAGGGTCTTGCCGCTGCCGACGTCGCCCTGCAACAGGCGGTTCATCTGGTAGCCCGTGACGGTGTCCTGCCGGATCTCCCTGATGACCCGTTTCTGCGCCCCGGTGAGCGGGAACGGTAGCTTTTCGTTGTAGAAGGTGTTGAATACGCCTCCGACCTTCATGAACAGGAAGCCGTTGTTTTTGGCCAGACGTTCCGTACGGCGCGACTGGACGTTGAGCTGGATGCCCAGCAGTTCGTCGAATTTCAGCCTGTACTGTGCCTGCCGCAGCAGTTCGGGCGACTGCGGAAAATGGATGTTGTAGTAGGCGTCACGCAGCGGTATCAGCCCGTAGCGGGTTCGCACCTCGTCGGGCATGTAGTCGGGGATATGGTCTTTGGCCAGCGCCCATGTGTTGCAGATGATCTGGTACATGCCCTTGGCGCCGAGTACGTTCGAAAGTTTCTCGGTCGAGGGATAGATGCCCTGCATGCCGCTTTCGGCCTTGCGCGAGAGCGCCTGCTCCATGGTTTCCAGCTCGGGGTGCGCCATCGACAATTCGCCGCGGTAGAACGACGGCCGTCCGAAAATGAGGTATTCGCGTCCCACTTCGACCCGTTTTTCGATCCATTTGATACCTTGGAACCAGACCAGTTCGGCCGACCCCGTGGGGTCGGAGACATAGGCCGTGAAGCGGCGTTTGCGGCCCGTGCCGGCATAGGCTACGCCCGTCACGCGGGCACGGAACTGGAGCAGGGTGGGCGCATCGTCGGTGATCTCGGCGATGCGGTAGACTTTCGTGCGGTCGATATAGCGGAACGGGTAGTGACGCAGCATGTCGCCCAGCGTACGGATGCCCAGCTCCTTGTCCAGAAGCCGGGCGCGGGCTTCGCCGACGCCGCCTACGAATTTTATGTCGTTGTCCAGGTAGTCCACACGACAAATATACGAAAAAACAGGAAATCCGTATCGCGCACAGGGCGTTATTCCTTTTGCCGGGTGTTGCCGCGGGCTATTCCGGGCTATTCCTGCGCGTCCTCCTCCAGCGTGACGTCGACACCGGTGTGGGCGAAACTGCCCCCGCACCATCCCTCGGCTTCCGAGACGCGGTCGGCTTCGGTGAATTCGACCGGAACGGATTGTGCTGCGAACTCCCCGCCGTTGGACGGGCCGTCGGTGTCGGTAAACAGGATGTCCGCCGTCGTTTCAATGGAGAATAATTGTCCGGGAAGTTCGTAGCAACCGTCGTCCCCGGTCTGTGCCTTATAGGAGCTGTTTTGTTGACGCACCTCGATCCCGGGTATCGGGGTGCCGGTTTTGTCGGTTACCTTGCCGCCGACCCAGATATTTACGTGCGGCGTTCCGTACATGGCGGTCGGTGGTTCTCCGTTTTTCTGTTTTTCGCAGGCCGTAGAGAACCCGAGCAGTGTCAGCAACAGGAAGGACAGGCGTTTTTTGATGCGTTTTTTCATGGCGGGAGCGGGATTGTGGTTGCTACCCGAAATATAGGGAATAAATCGGAATTCGCAAAATCGCGGATTATCTTTATCTTTGCATCACAATCGCAGAAGAGATGAATCTTTCGGAATACAGTCGCCGCCCGAGTTGCGAGGTGCGCATCGGGCGGGTCGTGATCGGCGGCGGGCACCCGGTCGCCGTGCAGTCGATGACCAACACCGACACCAACGATACCGAAGCCAGCGTGGCGCAGATCGAACGGATCGACCGCGCCGGGGGAAAGATCGTGCGCCTTACGGCACAGGGGCGGCGCGAGGGCGAGAACCTTGCCCGCATCGTCCGCCGCCTGCGCGACGAGGGCTTCGATACGGCCGTCGTGGCCGACATCCACTTCCTGCCCGAGGTGGCCGCCATTGCCGCGCAATATGTCGACAAGGTGCGCATCAACCCGGGCAATTACCGCACGGATCGCGGGGAGCTGGAGGAGTTGATCGCCCGCTGCCGCGAGCGGGGCGTCGCCCTGCGCATCGGCGTCAACCACGGGTCGCTCGCCAAACGTGTCTTCGACCAGTGGGGAGATACGCCGCAGGGCATGGTCGTCTCGGCCATGGAGTTCCTGCGTGTCTGCAAGGCGCACGGATTCGACCAGGTCGTCGTGTCGATGAAGTCGAGCAACACGCGCGTCATGGTCGCCGCTTACCGGCTGCTGGTCGCGGCGATGGATGCCGAGGATATGCACTATCCGATCCACTTGGGCGTCACCGAGGCCGGCAGCGGCATCGAGGGGCGTATCAAGAGCGCCGTAGGTATCGGGGCGCTGCTCTGCGACGGCATCGGCGACACGATCCGCGTATCGCTGACCGAGGCCCCGGAGCACGAAATTCCCGTGGCGGAACTGCTGGTAAGGCACTTCGCGGAGCGCCCCGGGATATTTCCCGTGCTGCATCCCGAGCGTTACTCCCCGACCGAGTACCGCCGCCGTACGAATATACAGGTGCCGGTCGTGCACAGCGAGCCGCTCGACGGCTTCCGCGTAATCGAGGCCGTGTCGGGCAATCCCACGGCCGAGTTGCGCGCCGCGATCCTGAACCTCGATACCCCCGAACCGGTCGTCGTGAAACGCCGTTACGAGGAGACCTCGCTGGAGACATTGGCCGTGAAGGCTGCCGCCGACCTGGGGGTGCTGCTGCTCGACGGGCTGGCCGACGGCATCTGGATCGACGCGCCCGGATTTGCCGAAGACCAGGTGCGCGAAATCGAGCTGATGATCCTGCAGGCGGCGCGCGTGCGGTTCTCGCACACCGAGTACATCGCCTGCCCGAGTTGCGGCCGCACGCTTTACGACATCGAAAAGACCCTCGCCGACATCAAGTCGCGCACGTCGCACCTCTCGAACCTCAAGATCGGCGTCATGGGATGCATCGTCAACGGCCCTGGCGAGATGGCCGATGCCGACTACGGGTACGTGGGTGCCGCACCCGGCCGCATCACGCTCTACAAGGGGCGCACGGTCGTCGCACGCAACATCCCGCAGGAAGAGGCGCTCGACCGCCTCGTGGAACTGATCAAGGCCGACGGCGAGTGGGTGGAGCCATGACGATCCTGCCGCTCGCATACCTGCCCTCGGTCGAGTACTTCGCGCACTTGTTGTGCGGCGGGTGCGTCGTCGACCTGGGCGAGCATTTCGTGAAGCGCTCGGAGCGCAACCGCGCCCGTATCCTCGCTACGGACGGGGTGATGGAGCTGACCGTCCACGTGTGTCATGCCAACCGTCCCCGCCAGCCCGTACGCGACGTGCGGATCGACTATTCGAAACGCTGGCAGCACCAGCACTGGGGGGCGTTGGTCGCCTCCTACAAAGGGTCGCCCTATTTCGATTTTTACGCTGAATATTTCGAACCTTTCTACCGCCGGGAATACGGATTCCTGGCCGATTACAATGCCGAACTGCTCGGTCGGCTCTGCTCCCTGCTGCGCGTTCCCATGCCGGAGTTCTCCCAGGCGTATGTCGCTGCCGCCGCGGGCGACACCGACCTGCGTCCCAAACGGCGCAAAGAGGGCCCGGCGTTCATTGCCGAGCCCTATGTGCAGGTCTTCTCCGACCGTATGCCTTTCCAGCCTAATTTGTCGGTTGCGGATTTGCTGTTCGCCGAGGGCCCTGAAGCCGTTTCGGTTTTAAGACGTTGCCGACTCTGAGCGTCACGCTGTCGCGCAACGGCCCGGCGATGGCCTTGATTTCGACCGTGCCCCGCAGCGACACCGAATCCGTGCGGTACTGGCACGTGGCGTATTCCGTCACGGCCAGCGTGTCGGCCCCTGCGAGCAGCGTGGGGGCACCGGCCGACGAATAGATATGGAATGCCTGCCGTTCGCCGTCGCGCAGCGTCCGCCGCTTGTCTGTGATGTGCAGTGTCGGTTCCTCCTTGTTCCACAGAGCCTTATAGAGGTAGAACGCATCCTTGCGCTCGCGGCGGTCGATGGTCACGAGACCGGCGCCGTTCACCCCGTAAGGCCGGCGTACCGAACCGTAGTCGAACATGTTGTTGATCCATGTCCCCCAGAAAAGCGAGTCGTTCTGGAGGTTTTTGGCATACTGCTCGTGGAAGTGAGTCTGACGCTCCTCGGGCATCCAGTTCGCGCGGGGTGCCGCCTGTGCCGTATAGCTTTTGTGTCCGATGAAGCCGCTGCCCCCGTAACAGATTCCCGAGCGGAGGTGTGACCACCCTTTCTGCAACTGGTCGCGCCATACGGTCACGTCGTCCGTCGTGCCTTTGCGCCAGCCTACGTCCTGTCGCCAGACGATCAGGTCGGTGATGAAGTTGATATTGCCGTCCTGGTCGCTGCAGGCCACCGTGGGACGCGAAGGGTCGAGGGCGTGTGCCGCCGCGTTGAGCTTGCCCAGGTAAGGCGTTACGTCGTTGCCGCGCGTCCAAAGCCGCGAAAAGATACCCCACATCACCACCGAGGGGTGGTTGTAGTTTTGGGCAATGATCTCCTGCAACTGTTGCAGGCCGTTCTGTTCGAACTGCGGGGTGGCGTAGTAGGCCACGTCGCCCAGGAACGAGGAGCGGTGGAACGGCGCATCGACCCATACCAGCATGCCCAGCTCGTCACAACGGTCGTAGAGGTATTGCGCATGGGGCATCACGGCCGAACGCAGGGCGTTCGCCCCGAGGGTGCGGATCTGGCCGAGGTCAGCCTCATAGTCGGGCGCGATGAGTGCGCCGCCCGAGATGGCGTTGTCGTGGTAGAGCGTTACGCCGTGTATCGGGATGCGGCTGCCGTTGACCGCAAAGCCGCCCGCCGGGGTGGCTACGATGCTGCGGAAGCCCGTGCGCACGGCGACGCTGTCGGTGACGGTCGCGTCGCCGATGCTTACCGATACCCGGTAGAGGGCCGGGTTGGCGGGACTCCACAACTGCGGGGCGTCGACCGAGAAGGGAATCGTGACGGGTTTCCCGTCGATGCGCGTTTTCTGTCGTTTGGAAAATACGCGGCTGCCGTCGGGCGCTGTGATGTCGAGCGTCAGGACGCAACTGTTCTCCCCGCCGGTAACCAGATGGATCTCCGCTTCGCCTTCGACCCGCTCGTCGCCGACCGAGTTCTGATGTACCAGTATTCCGTCCGAGCCTAAGTAGAGGGGTGATACGGCTGTTTTTTCCGTAAGGATCAGCTCCGCTTCACGGTAAATGCCTCCGTAGAGATTCATGTCCGTCGAGGTGGGAAGCACGTCGTCGCAGTAATTGTTGCTGACGACGACCAGCAGCGCATTGTCGGAACCGAACCGTATCTTGTCGGTGATTTCGAGCGCAAAAGCCGTACCTCCGCCCTTGTGCCCGCCGACATAGTAGCCGTTGACGAAGACGTCGGCCACGCTTTGCACGCCGTAGAATTTCACGAATAACCGTTTGGTCGCCCATTCGGCCGGGATATACATGTCGTTCTGGTAGTTGGCCGTTGTTTCGAGGAAATATCCGGTGCCTCCCGTATCTGTATTCCAGGTGTGGGGCAGCGTAACATGTCGGGCGTTGTCGCTGCTGTTCTCCGACTTGAAGAAGAAACGCCATCCCTCGTTCAGGGGGAATACCTCGCGGGCCTGTGTAGAGGCGCAGATGGCGAGGAGCAGGAGTGTCGCTATGTATCGTTTCATTGTCTCGGATGGTTTTGGTGTCCTGATGCAAAGATAATACAACGCCGGCTCAAAATCAAATTTTCCGCTGCGGGCGCCGCTTCCGTGCTGTCGGTATCCGGAGTCGGCTGTCCGGCGTTATTCGGGGCGGAATGTATGTCGGGATATACGTACGGCGTGTTTGTCGGTTGAGTGGTGTGCATTCGTATTGGGCCGTTGCGTGATTGTAGAAACACTGCCGGGTCGGGCGCGAGCGGATATTAGGACAGGGTCGGTCATTGCGGGCCGCCTGCCGCGCGTGATGCCCGCGAGAGGAAGATCGGAAGAGTTCCGCGGAACTTCCGGGCACAAAAAAAGCGGCAGACCGCGCCTCTTCGGTCTGCCGCAGGCAGGAGTTTTACTTGAAAAGTGGGAGTTGTTGTTACCAAAAAACTTTGGGGAGGTGCGACTCCTGCCTTGGGGTATGTTTCCGGGTTCCCGGCGCTGCTGTGAGGCAGCGCCGGATTCCGCGGGAAAGATGTCTTAGTCAAGAACAACCGGTTTGACCTTGACCTGAACGAGGGTCTTGGCGACGCCGTACTTGTGCTGAACCGATACGGGAATCAGTACCGATACCTCTTTGCCGAGGTCGTTACCAAGCAGGCTGTGGAAATCGAGTTTCGTAGCATCCTGGGCATTCGTCTCAAAGCAGTTCTGACCCGAAGGCATCTTGAAGAACGAGTTGGCGCTATAAAGCTTTCTCTTGGCAACCTCGGTTGCGTAGTTGTCGGCAGTGATACCCTCGATGCTGACAGCCGAAATATTGCCCTGCGCGTCGACAGCCTGATTGACAACTGCTTCGGCAAAGTTCCATTGAGCGGTCTTGACATCGTAGTACTTGTAGCGTTCGGGAGCATATTCATCCTCACCTTGCGCTGCTACCGGGGCTTTTGCAGCTACGAGGTAGTTCTGGAAGTCTCGGATCGAAATAGCCTCTGCGCAATCGATAGTCTGTCCTTCAGCTGCATAGGGAAGCTCTACGACACCCAGGTCGTTCACGAACTTGAGCGGGGCAACGTAGGAAAGTTCGAACGTTTCGACCAGATAGATGTTCTTCGGGTTGATTGAGCCCCAAATCTTCGCGTTCGCACGCTGGCCGAGCAGTGCATAGCCGGCTGTATTTTCACCCACGAATACGGATATCTCGGATGCGACCGACTTGCCGTTGTCTATACCGAACCATGCATTCTGCGTCTGAGAGCCGTTGAACTGGATTCTCGAAGCATTACCGCTGAGGGTCTTCGATTGCAGCACATAGCCGTAATCGTCGTTGTTGTGCTCTACCTGGGGTTCGGCGGTTGCAGGGTTAAAGTTAACCTTGAAGTCCGTAACTGGCTGCGTTTTGGAGAACTGAATATCCCATACGGCGCAGTTGTTCATATTGGCGAGCGGCTTCTTGTCGGTAAATGCGCTTGTCAGGTCGAACTCATAGTTAACCAACTTATCGACAGTTCCGTTGCGGTATTCCGGGTTGGCCGTGTTAATGTGGATCGGCGTGACCTTGACACTCTTGTTCGCGTTGCCTGCGTAGTCGGAGTGCCACCATGCGGTATTCTTCGTAACCGTAGCCTTCAGCTCGACGGTGAAGTTTACACCGAAGGTGATCGTCAGACCGCCGTCTACGTTGCCGTCCTTGCGTACCAGATTGATCGTAACGAACATATCCTTACCGTCCTTGTACTTGCTGAGCAGCTTCCCGTCCAGGTCGATAATCTTACCGATCTGGTCGGCCGTCAGGTGCCATTCGAACGCGGGTGTCGACTCTGCGGCATTGGCATCGAGTCCATACCACATTTCGTAATTGCCGTTCTTGTAATCGTCGGAGGTCTTGTCCGTAACGACCTTGCCTAAACCGGTATTATTGTTGCGCTCCGTCCATTTGTCGGTCGTGCTGATACCTGCGACTTTATAAGTATTCACGAAATCGGCCTGCGACATGCCGCTCTCGCCCATCTTCTCGAGGATATGCTTGTTCATATCATCCCAAAGGAACTTATAGGTATAGCTGCAACCCAGTTTCGTATAGATCTTGTCGATCGGGAAGCTGAAGGTCTTTTGTGTCCATTTGAGCTGGAGCCATTTTACGTCTACGATCTCATTGCGTTTTGCATCCCACAATTCGACGCGTACAACGGGGGTTTTACCGATGGCTGCCTGGTTATTCTCGGTTCCTTCCGGGGTAACGGGGGTTGCAACCGAGCCGTTCAGTTTGATGTACTTCTGGTTGTCGGCTTCGTTTTCGCCGCGTTTGAACGGGACTGTCGGCACTGCGAAACGGAATTCCAAACCCGCAACAGCAAGAGCTGCCTTATTGATTTCACGGGCCTTAGCTCCCTCTGCATTGGTTGCACAACCGGTAACCAGGGTCAACAGGTCGATCGTTTCGTCGTAATCGCAAGTCGCAGCCGGCTTCGATGCCACCAAGTCTGTTGCCTTCTTATACGTCTCGTAGAAATGATAATGTTTGCTGTCCGTATCGCTGTACTTGGCAATTCCTTCCCCGTCATCGCGCAGGGCTGCGATCTTAACATCATAGATATATTCGCTCAGTTTCGTATAGTCGGAATAAATGAACGTATCGTCGGCATCGTCTTCCAGCCATTTCTCCGCGATAGGCACCTTCAATGCTGCCGTATAGATATTATTTTCGGGAGCAGGCTTTACAAGACCATAACCGGCAACACGACGTGTGTTGACTGTCAGTTCGTTGCTCTTGATGTTCCATGCACTGCCGGCCTCGGTCGACCATGTGTTGGAAACGACGGACAGGAGCGTGCTGCCGACGGCGGAACGCGAAACAGCCTGTTCGAACACGAACGAAGGAGTCTCGATATCGCTGTTGGTAACGACCGAAGGCGAAACGTGGTAGCGAACGGGTGTAGCTTTTTCGGAAATATACCAATACTTTTCGGTAGCAGGAGTAACAGCGGCCGTTTCCGTAGAGGTATTGACCTTCATTTTCTTGTAGCGTAACGAGTTGACTTCGATCGTCTCAATGCCGTTTTCATACAGATCGGGAATCAGCGTTACACTGGTCAGACGTCCCGATACCCATTTTTGCAACTCTGCCGTCAAATCTGTTTTCGCATCGGCAATGGCATCGGCAATAGCATTGGTTATAACACCGTTTTCTGCCAAGGCGTCGGTCAGGCACTGGTGCATTTTACCATCGTATTGCGAAATGGCAGCCGTGATAGCCTGGTAGATCTTGCCTTCCTTACCAGCTTCGGACGAAAGCGCTGCATCGAGTGCCGATGTGAAACGCGTGTCGAAAGCTGCCTGGAAAGCTGCTCCGTTTGCATTTACAGCAGCAGCTACAGCATCGTCGATGGCCTTCTTGATGGCTGCATCGGTGTTGTAGACTTTCAGGTTCTTTGCAAGAGCTACGGCATCTGCAACACTGGCGATTGTCGCATAGGTTTTGGCAGCATCTGCTGTCTTGAGGAAAGCCCCGTCGCAATATTTCTTCAGATTATCAATATTGGTTTGCAAGCTTTCATGGGCTTTAACTGTTTTTTCGAGTTCTTTTTCAAGCTGCTCGATATCACCTGTGGCGGAAGAAATGGTCTTTTCCTGTTCGTTGATTTTTTGCTGAAGATCCTTGTTGGCCTGCTCCAGCGTACTGATTGTAACCTTTAGGGAGTTGAGTTGTTCCTCAAGCGAGGCAAGCTTGCCCGTCTCGAGGCCTTCGATTTTGTTGTTGATTTCCTTGATGTCGTCGTCGTAGTCCTTACAACCGACACCGGCTAACAATGTTCCCGTGAGGAACAGTGCGGATAATTATTTTGACCTTGTTTATCAGTCTGTTAATGGCAATAAGAAGTAGCCGGTTGACTGGACGGTTTACAATCCGCCGGTATTCGTTTCGAGCGGTTCTGTCCGGGGGATTTGCCAGATGCGTTTGTTGGCGCTGATAATCTTGTCGGTGTCGAACTCCTTGAGGTAGGTCTCGATCTCCGCGGGGTTGCGTCCCATGTTCTGAGCGATCAGGGGCAGGGGAACGTCGGCATGGTAGAGCCTGGACGCATAGGTATGGCGTGCCGCATAGAAGGTGACTTTCCGCGTGAGGCCGATGCGTTTGGCAACCCGTTGCAGGCTTTGGTTTATCACGTTGTTCGCATAGGTGATCCGCTCGAACTGATGCACAGGGTCTTCGTCGAAGTAGATCGGAAAGACGAAATCGTTGCCCCGCGCCTTTCCCGGCCCTAAGAACGGCACCATGTAGGGCCATGCCACCGACCGTTCGACCAGCACCCGTGTCGGGTGTTGCGTCTTGGCACGGACGAGGTTGATTTCGTAGAACGTGACTGTGGCCTTGTGCACCTCGGCATATCGCAGGCCGTATGTCGTACGATCCCGGTCGTATTTCTCCTTGTCAGGAATTTCGATGCAGACCATATCCTTCCACTTCAGCCGGGCGAGGTCGACCAGGGCAAGCCCCTGGAAGATATAGGAGCAGATAAACAGCGCGAGCGAAAACTGTTCGGCATCGATCGCGGCCTGCCTGACGGTGCCGTCCGCCCCATACACACGGCTGCGCCAGTAGCGTCGCTGCATCGTTTTTACATCGGGCTTTCGGTTCGTCTTATAATAATAGGTGTCGAGGTAGTAACGTACGATCGCCTCCAGTTCCCCGGTTTCCAGCGCCCGCTTGGCTGTCCTGACATCGAGCCTCCGGCTGAGGCGGAACCCGTGGAACGGACTTACGGCCAGTTGGCCGCTTTGGCAGGCGTAATTCATCAGCGCCTTGAATGCGCTGAAGAAGCGTTTTATGCTCGTGTCGGCGTAGCGCGTATGGAGGTGCTGTTCGAAATCCTGCAGCCAGGCCTTGTCCACGTCGAACAGCTCGACCGTCCGGTTCTGGGAATACCGTCCGATAATATGCCGCAGCGTCTGGTAGCCGGCCGCCGTATTGTGTTTCTGCATGGAGTCCCTGAAATAGGCGATGCGTTCTTCGAACAGGTCGTCCAGCGTTTTGCGCGACGGCGGTTTCCGCCCCGAAGCCTCGAGCAGGCTCTGCACCGAATAGGCCATGCCCTGCCGTTCGTAATCCAGCACCTTGTTTTTCAGGCACATCAGTTCCGATTCGATAAGGGCGTTCATATTCATCGAAAGGGGATGGCGTCCGCGTACTTCCTGTTTCGCCGTATTCCAGAGTTTTGCGGGGCAGGAGAGCCCCGTACTCTTGTATTTACGTTTGCCGTTGTAACAGACCCGGATCATGACGGGGTGTTCGCCGTTGGCAAGGGTCTTGGAGGTGTAAAGGAGCGCGGTAATGGTAGCTTTTGCAATTTTCATCTTTTTTCCGGTTTACGCTATGGTTTACAAATTAAGGGGCGGAAAAAGCCCCGTTGCCCCGGCAACATATGTCCTATGCGATTGATATGCAATAATAAATCCGGCCTTATTCCCCGTCGGGAAAAGGCACAATAAAAATCCCTCTCCGGGAGAGGGATTTATCCTGTGGCGGCAGGCCGCATCAGCCTTTGCGCTTGTAGCGCGAGGGGCTCGTGCCGGTATGCTGCTTGAAGTATTTGCCGAAAAACGACTGGGTCGAGAAATTGAGGTGGTAAGCGATTTCCTGAATACTCATTCCCGAGTATTTCAGCAGCGCTTTGGCCTCGAGGATCACCGACTCGTCGATCCAGCGCGCAGCGGTCTTGCCGCTGACCTCCTTGACGACCGACGACAGGTATTTCGGCGTGATATTCAGCTGTTTGGCATAAAAACTTACGTTGCGTTCCCGCTTGTTGTACTGTTGCAACAGGGACATGAATTCGTCGAAGAGGACTTCGCAGCGCCCCTGTTTGATTTCGCCGGGCTGCTCGCGCTGGTTGATCTCGGTGATGATGTAGAACGCCGTGGTGAAAAGCGTGCGGATGATCTCGTGGCGGTAACGCTCCTTGTCGCTGCGCAGCATGGTCTTGATCAGTTGGAACAACTGGCGTATCTCGTCCACGTCCTGCGGCGCAACTTCCAGCACGGGGGCTTTCCCGAAGCGCATGTAGACCGGCAGCGAGGTCGAAAGGTCAATCTGGATTTCGTTGACGAACGACTTGGAGAAGGCGAGGAAATAGGCTGCGGCGTTGGCCGAGCATTTCACCGTGCGGATGATGCTGTCGGGGTTGAAGAAGACGATCGTATTGGGTTTGACACTGTAATTCTGCATGTCGATCGACACGGTCGCCTCGCCTGTCATCATGATGATGGCCGAAAAACCGTCGATCGAAGCCGGGTACTCGGCCGTCGTATTGTTCTGCGCAGAAAGCGTCGTGATTACCAGGTCGTCGGAGAGGTAGAACACATCGTTCATCTCCTTTTTGATGCGGGAGATCGAAACCTTACGCAAGTTCTCCCTTCCGTTCTCCTTTATCGCCCTTGCCGTTTTGATATTATCCGCCATATCGTCGTGGTATTTCGGACAAATGTAACATTTTTCATACGGAAATGCAACATTTTACGCGAAAAACAAAGAAAACGCAATATCCGCGGCCGGATTCCGCACCGCCTTTATTTCCCCTCTTCGCGGGGGCACATCACGCGCAGGCCGCCGGCGATACACTCGATATGCAGCGGGAATTCGGCACCCTTCTGGCCGTCGACGTCCGTAGGTTCGTTGAGTGTCGAGACGATGTCCAGCGCCCGAACCCGCAGGTGGCGGACGATCTTGGGGTTTCCGCCCAGCAGGTAACGCCCCATGGCCAGCGTCGAACGCAGGAAATTCTTCTTTTCGAGCATCAGGCAGTCGAACAGGCCGTCCTTGATCGACGACCGGCGCGCAAGGCGGAATCCCCCGGCGGTTTCGCCGTTGAAAACCAGCACCATGAGCGAATTGAAATCGAACGCCTCGCCGTCGGCCACGACCTGGAGCGGCACGGCGTGCATCGCCCGGAACTCCTTGACCCCTTCGATGATATAGGCCAGCTTGCCGATTTTGTGCTTGCGTTCGTCGGGCGTACGCTGCGAGGTGGTGGTAAAGATGCCGAAGCTGAAAATATTGACGAAGTAGAGGCCGTTCACACAGCCGCAATCCACCCGGTCGATGGCGCCCGAGGCAATCTGCCTTGCTGCTTCGAGCGGTTTGTGCGACATGCCGAGCGCCCCGGCGAAATCGTTGGCCGTACCTGCGGGGATTACCCCCAAGGGGATATCTAGCCCCTTGCTTTTCATGGAGTTGACCACATAGTTGACCGTGCCGTCGCCGCCGGCCACGACCATCAGGTCGATCTGCTCGTTGCCGTCGAACGGGTTGGCCTCGAAATCGATCGGTTGCGGAACGATCTCGTAGCCGTAAGCCCGGAATACGGTGCAGATGCTCGCGGTACAGTGGCCGATCTTGCACTTGCCGGATTGGGTGTTGTAGAGGAAAACTGCGCTTTTCATAAGTCGGTTATTGCATGATTACCGCCTCCATGGCAGGCGAAACATACTCTTCATAGGCGTCCGCACCGTCGGCGAGGATGAAATAGACCTTCATCTGGGGCATGGACTTCGCTGCGGCCAGCGCATCGTCTGCTCCCATCGCCAGGAACATGGTTCCCAGTGCGTCGGCCTCGGCGCAGGTCGGGGCCACGACCGTCACCGACAGCAGGCGCGAAACGGCGCTGCGTCCCGTGCGGGGGTCGATCGTGTGGGCGATCTTGTTGCCCTTGGCGTCGAGGTAGAAACGGCGGTAGTTGCCCGAGGTGGCCAGGCCGCCTTCGGTCATCCTGATACGCCGCTGGAGGTATTCGCCGTTCGACATGTTGCCGTCGAACGGGGTCTCGATGCCGATGCGCCACGGATCCCCCTGCCGGTTGACGCCCTTGCAGCGGACTTCGCCGCCGATGTCGACGATGTAGTTCCTGGCGCCGAACGATTCGACGAGCTGCGCGAGCAGGTCGACGGTATATCCTTTGGCGATCGAATTGAAATCCAGCTGCACACGGGGATCGTCCTTTATCAGGCGGCCGTTTTCGATGCGCACCTTTTGACGGCCCACGAACGCAAGGATCGAATCGACGTTCGGGTTCTCCTGCGCCTCTTTCCCGGCGAAGCCCCACGCCTCGACGAGCGGTTTGACGGTCACGTCGTAACGGCCGTCGCTCAGCGAGCTGATGCTGTCGGCCAGGCGGAGGTTGAAGGCGATATGGCGGTCGACGCTGTCGGTCTGGTTGCGGTTCAGGCGGCTCAGCAGCGACGCCGGGTCGAAGATCGACATCGAGGCCTTGGCCTCCCGGTCGAGCGCCATGACGGCGGCGTAAAGCTCCTGCGGCGAAGTGCCCTGCACGTCGGCCACCACGTGCAGCGTCGTGCCGAGCATCGTCCCGTCGACGGTCGTATAGGAAACCTTGCCGCCGCAGCCCCACAGGAAGGTTGCGCACATCGTCGCGAGGAGTGCGAAAATAAGCGTCTTTACCATAACGTAGACTTGTTTTGCCGCAAAAATAGTATTTTCCGGAGTTTAAGGCGATAAATCCGTGTAAAAAAGGTAAATAATTTTTCATTTGCCATGCTTAATTGTCAATTATTTCGTAACTTTGCCGGACGCTCTGGCGTTATCCACGGTAAGGGGGATGCGTCGTAGAGTGGAATTTAAATAAACTTTCAAAAATGGCTTATTTAACAGCAGAGAAAAAGCAGGAGCTTTTCGGCCAGTACGGCAAGTCTAACACCGACACGGGTTCGCCCGAGAGCCAGATCGCGTTGTTTTCGTACCGTATCAGCCACCTTACAGAACACCTCAAGAGCAACAAACACGACTTCGGAACCCAGCGCGCACTGCTGCGCCTGGTCGGTAAGCGCCGCGCGTTGCTGGAGTATCTGAAAGAGGTCGACATCGAGCGCTACCGCGCCATCGTCAAGACGCTCAACCTCCGCCGATAATCCGCGAGGGAGAAATGAGGGCAATTCCCAACGAGGGGTTGCCTTCATTTTCGTAAAGGACAACGATTCGAAAAACATTATAGGTTTAGATTTTTATGGAAGAAAAGAAGCTGTACAACGCAGTCCGCAAGATCATCACGTTGGCCGACGGACGCCAGATCGAGATCGAAACGGGCAAACTGGCCAAGCAGGCCGACGGCTCCGTGGTAGTCAAGATGGGAGACACGATGCTCCTGGGTACCGTGGTGGCCGCCAAGGACGCAAAACCCGACACCGATTTCATGCCCCTTCAGGTGGAATACAAAGAGAAGTACGCCGCCTGCGGACGTTACCCCGGAGGCTTCATGAAGCGCGAAGGCAAAGCCAACGACAGCGAAGTGCTCGTCGCGCGCCTGATCGACCGAGCCCTCCGCCCCCTGTTCCCCGCAGATTACCACGCCGAGGTTTACGTAACGGTGAACCTCATCTCGGCGGATAAGGATATCCAGCCCGACGCCCTGGCGGGCCTGGCCGCTTCGGCCGCCCTCGCCGTTTCGGACATACCCTTCGGCGGCCCCATTTCGGAGGTTCGCGTGGCACGCATCGACGGCAACTACGTCATCAACCCCAACTATTCGGAGATGGGCAAGGTCGACCTCGACATCATGGTCGGCGGTACGATCGACAACATCCTGATGGTCGAAGGCGAGATGAAGGAGGTTTCCGAGGAGGTGATGCTCGGGGCCATCAAGTTCGCACACGAGGAGATCAAGAAGCACTGCGCCGTACAGATCGAACTCGCGAAAGAACTGGGCAAGGACGTGAAACGCACCTACTGCCATGAGGTCAACGACGAACAGCTGCGCCAGACGATTATCAGCGAGCTTTACGACAAGGCTTACGCCATCGCCACGAGCGGCACGATGAAGCACGAGCGCGAGGAAAAGTTCAACGCCCTCGAGGCCGAGTTCGCAGCGCGTTACAGCGAGGAGGAACTGGCGGAGAAAGCCCCGCTGATCCACAAATATTTCCACGACGACGTGCAGAAAAAGGCCATGCGCAACATGATCCTCGACGAGGGCAAGCGCCTCGACGGCCGCAAGACCGATGAGATCCGTCCGATCTGGTGCGAGGTGGGCTACCTGCCCGCAGCCCACGGCTCGGCGATCTTCACGCGCGGTGAAACGCAGTCGCTGACCAGCGTTACGCTCGGTACGAAACTCGACGAAAAAGTCAAGGACGAAGTGCTGGTACAGGGTACCGAGCAGTTCGTGCTGCACTATAACTTCCCGCCCTTCTCGACGGGCGAGGCCAAGGCCGCACGCGGCCTGAGCCGCCGCGAGATCGGCCACGGCCACCTGGCATGGCGCGCCCTGAAACCGATGGTTCCGCTGGGTGAGGAGAACCCCTACGCCGTGCGTATCGTATCGGACATCCTCGAGTCGAACGGTTCGTCGTCGATGGCTACCGTCTGCGCCGGCACGCTGGCCCTGATGGACGCCGGTGTGAAACTCAAAAAGCCCGTCTCGGGTATCGCCATGGGGCTGATTTCCGATTCGCAGAGCGGCAAGTGGGCCGTGCTGTCGGACATCCTGGGCGACGAAGACCACCTGGGCGACATGGACTTCAAGGTGACGGGTACCAAGGACGGTATCACCGCCACGCAGATGGATATCAAGGTCGACGGCCTCTCGTACGAGGTGCTGGCCGCAGCGCTGGAGCAGGCCCGCAAGGGACGCCTGCACATCCTCGACAAGATCACCGAGTGCATCGCCGAACCGCGCGAGGACTACAAGCCTTTCGTACCGCGCATCGTACAGATCACTATCCCGCAGGATATGATCGGTGCCGTGATCGGCCCTGGCGGCAAGGTCATCCAGGACATCCAGAAGACCACGGGTACGACCATCACGATCACCGAGGTCGACAATAAGGGTATCGTGGACATCTTCGGCCAGGACAAGACCGCACTCGACGGCGCGCTGAACCGCATCAAGGCCATCGTTGCGATCCCGGAGATCGGCGAGACGTACCACGGCAAGATCCGTTCGATCGTCACCTTCGGTGCGTTCGTCGAGATCATGCCCGGCAAGGACGCCCTGCTCCACATCTCGGAAATCGACTACAAGCGCTTCGAGACCATGGAGGAGACCGGCCTGAAAGAGGGCGATGAGATCGACGTGAAGCTGATCGGTATGGATCCGAAGACCAACAAGCTCAAATTGTCGCGCAAGGTGCTGCTGCCCAAGCCCGAGGGTTATGTGGAGCGGGAGCGTCGTCCGCGTGGCGAGCGTCCCGAGCGCGGCGAACGCCACGAACGCCACGGACGTCCTGAACGCAAAGAAGAGTAAAACGACTGCTAATGTGATATTTTCGGGCGGAAAAGTACTGAAATTCCGCCTGAAATATTGCACAATTACCAAGAGTTTTCTATATTTGCGTTGTTCTGGCTGGGGAGTTGGAAGATGCAATACCGCGAATTCCGTACGAACAGGGCCGAAAGACAGATAAAAAGGCAAACATTTAAATAAACACATTAAATTAACCGATTATGAAAAATCTAATGAAATTGAGCGTTGTGCTCGTAGCTGCCGCACTGGTATTCTCGAGCTGTAATTGCTTCAAGAAGATGGCCAAGAACCGGGATGACATCAACCTGACGGTTACCCCCGAGATTCTGACGCTGAACAACGGTATCGTTGCCGCTGACATCAATGTTACGTTCCCGGTTAAGTATTTCAACGCGAAAGCCGTTATCAAAGTAACTCCCGTGATCGTATTCGACGGTGGCGAGGTTGCCGGTGCCGCCAAATATCTCCAGGGTTCGAAAGTCGACGAGAACTACACGGTCATCGACAAGAAGAACGGAGGCAATTTCACGCAGCACGTAGAGTTCCCCTACGATCCCCGTATGGACAAGTGCGCCCTGCAGCTCCGCGCCGAGATCAAGTGCCCGGGCGGCAAGTGCAAGGAATTCACGCTCGTGAACCTGAACACCGGCGCCATCCCGACCAAGGAGCAGGCTGCCGTGCTGGCCGGTAACGACGAGGCTGCCAAGGCCGCTCTGGCCAAGGAATTCGGCCTGACCGTAGCTTACGGACTGAACACGCTCCAGAAGGATCTGAAATACTCCGACCTGATGGCTCCGATGGCCAACAACTACAAGAAGGTGACCACCGTCGTCGACAAGACCGATCTGCTCTATGCGATCAACTCTTCGGTCGTAACCAAGAAGAACGAGAAGAAAGCCAACCTCGACGCGTTCAAGGCTGACGTAGATGCCAAACTGCAGAACGACCGTGCTACGCAGAACATCGCCGTGAAGGGTTATGCTTCGCCCGATGGCCCCGTGAAATTCAACGACAAACTGTCGAAGTCACGCAGCGAGTCCGGTAAGAAAGTCGTTGCCAAGCTGCTGAAGGATTCGGGCCTGGACATCGACGCTGCCGCTTACGGTGAGGACTGGGACGGTTTCAAGGAACTGGTCGAGAAGTCGAACATCAAGGACAAGAACCTCATTCTCCAGGTGCTGAGCCTCTACAACTCGCCCGCAGAGCGTGAGAGCGAAATCAAGAACATGTCTTCGGTATTCAACGAACTCAAAGAGGAGGTTCTGCCCGAGCTGCGTCGTTCGCAAATCGTGAACAGCACCGACATCCAGGGCAAGACCGACGCCGAGATCATGGCTGCGTTCCGCAACGGCCAGGAGCTGACCGTGGAGGAGTACCTCTATGCTGCCGAGACGCTGGCCAACGGAGCCGAGGAGCAGGTTGCCATCCTGACCGCCGCTTCAAAGAAATACAACGACGCCCGCGTTTACAACAACCTGGGTATCGCACAGGCCAAGGCAGGCGACAAGGCTGCTGCGCTCAAATCGTTCGAGAAGGCTGCCAAGATGGATTCGTCGAGCGAAATCACCAAGAACCTCATCCTGGGCAACCTGGCCAACGGCAACACCGCCGAGGCTAAGAAGTATGCCAAGGCTGCCGATGCACAGGCCAAGGCCGCTATCGCTGCTGCCGAAGGCGACTACAAGGCTGCTGCCCAGAACCTCGACGGTTACAACGAGGCCGTGGCCCAGGTGATGAGCAACAACCTTTCTGCCGCCAAGCAGGCTATCTCCAAGGACAACTCGGCCGACGCCGACTACCTGCGTGCAGTTATCGCTGTTAAGGAGGGTGACCTGAAGACCGCAGAGGCCCAGCTGAAGAGCGCCGTTTCGAAGAACCCGAAACTGGCTCAGAAGGCTGCCAACGACATCAACCTGAAGGCGCTGAACAAATAATCGCCGTCAACCGATAAAAAGAGCCTGAACCCGGTGGTTCAGGCTCTTTTTTTGCAGGATAGCCGGTATGACGGGAAAAATTTACGGACGGGAACCGCGCGTATGAATATTTTTTCCTAATTTTGTAAAAACAGCGATTATTATGGAATACGCCAACCATCTGAACGAATATGCTCCCGCGTGGAGCGCAGCCCAGGTAGACCAGGAGGTCGCCCGGATCCGCGAAGCCGCGAAACGCAACCACAATACCGACGTGTACAAAATGTGCTACTCGGCTATCGACCTCACGACCCTGTCGTGCAACGACTCGGTGACTTCGGTCACGGAGTTTGCCCGCAAGGCTGCCGAGTTCTACCAGAAATATCCCCATATCCCCAATGTCGCTTCGATCTGTATCTATCCGGCATTCGTCGAGACCGTGGGACTGGCCGTCGATGGCACTCCGATGCGCATTACGAGTGTGGGCGGCGGGTTCCCTGCAGCCCAGACCTTCCTCGAAGTGAAGGCCCTCGAAGTGGCGATGGCCGTGGAGAACGGCGCCGATGAAATCGACATCGTGCTCAACGTGGGGCGCATGCTTACGGGCGAATACGACGAGGCGGCGAACGAGGTCGAGGTGATCCGTTCCGAGATGGACGGCGACATCGTACTGAAAGTCATCATCGAGTCCGGGGCGTTGAAAACCCCCGACCTGATCCGCAAGGCATCGTTGCTGTCGATGTTCGCAGGTGCCGATTTCGTAAAGACCTCGACGGGCAAGATCGACGTCGCAGCGACTCCCGAGGCGGCGGTCGTCATGTGCCAGGCCATCCGCGATTACTATGAGAAGACCGGACGCAAGGTCGGATTCAAGGCTGCCGGGGGAGTCCGCACGGCCGAAGACGGCGCACTTTACTATACCATCGTTGAGGAGATTCTCGGTAAGGATTGGCTTACGACCGACCTGTTCCGCATTGGTGCATCGTCCGCCGCAAACAATATCCTTTCGGCGATCGAGGGCAGGGAGATCAAATATTTCTGATCTTCGGAAGAGCCCAGGCCGTATACAGCAGTCCCGCAGGGCTGCTGTATTTTTTTGACGAATGAATGAGCGATACGACGGGGAAAATCATGCTATACGCTTTCGACTGTACGGGATGAGGTTGTTCAAATTCCTCCACACACGGCTTGCGACATCTGCGAGGCATTCCCGATGGCCAGAACCACCCCATCCCGAGGAACAATATCCCCGGCCGTCGGTGCAGCCCGGATTATTCATGCAAACGGAGGATGTACTTTGGCTGCCCGCGGCCGGGATATGTGCAGACCTCGCAGTCGCGGCCGAAAGGGACGGACTACCTATATAAATGCGGGAAACCGCCCGATACTGCATGTGCGTGCCGGGAAAGATACGGGGTGCGGCAGTCCGGACTCTTTGAAGGATTTCAGGTATACGGCAGGCAGCAGCCCCTGCAAGGGCTGCTGCCTGTTATGTGAATCCCGATCCGAAGTGATTTCGATCCGTTTTCCCCGGGAAAATAATATTTTCCAGCAGATATTATCCGGTGTCAGGAATCGGTTATTTACGAAAGCCCTCCCTCGGGAGGTATTTCCCGTATGCTTTCCGGACAGGTATTACCGAATCGAATCGACCACCTCGACGGTTACCGAATCCGTCACTTCGATTTCACCCGCTACGGGTACCGCCGGCTGGTCGGTGTCGACTGGCCCCGGGAAGGTTTGGTTTTCGATCTCGTCGCGCAATAACATCGACTGGAAATTGTCGCGCCGGATAGCCGCAATGACGACGATGACGATCACCGCCACGGCCACGATAATACCGATGAGTTTTTTAATCATTTTTCTGTGTATCGTTTAATATCCCGATGGCACGCACCACCACGTTGTCGACGGGATAGATGTTGGCGTAGAAGCCGTTGTCCTCCAGCGCCGTGTTGCGGCCGATATAAGCCCTCAGCTGGGCTTCGATCAGCTTGCGCGAGCGGGCGATGTCCCGGTAATCGGGAGCGACGCCCTTGCGTGCCGCATAGCGGATGAAATCCTCCACGAGGCCCTTGTCGCTGTCCAGCAACGCCTGGAGTTCGGGGATCGTCCTGACCTTGTTCAGGGCTTCGCGGTGACGGTCGGCATATTCGATCGTGTAGCGGTAGAGGATGTTGCGCCCCGCCACCTCGACAAAATATTTCGTTACGTCGGTCGTATCGGCCGGCACGAAGACGTCGGGCATGATACCCCCGCCGCCGTAGACCACCTTCCCGCCCGGAGTCACCCGTTTGAGCGAATCCGCGAAGTGGATGCTGTCGGCCGAGAAGAACTCGTTGTTCTTATACCGGTTCCAGATGTCCTCTTCGTAACTTTCGTCGTCGCCGATCGTATAGGGTTTCTGGATCGAACGGCCCGTAGGCGTGTAGTAACGCGCCGTAGTAAGCCGCAATGCCGATCCGTCGCTGTATGGGATCTGACGCTGGACGAGTCCCTTGCCGAACGAACGGCGTCCAACAATCGTACCACGGTCGTTATCCTGCAATGCCCCGGCGAGGATCTCGCTCGACGACGCGCTGCCCTCGTCGATCAGCACCACTACGTCCATATCCTGCGCGGCGCCCGTGCCGTCGGCGTATTCGCGTAGCTGTTTGTGCTGGCGGTCTTCCGTGTAAACGATCAGCTGGTCTTTGTGCAGGAATTCGTTGGCGACCATGATGGCCTGGTCGAGGTAGCCGCCCGAGTTACCCCTCAGGTCGAAGATAAGTTTGGTGGCGCCCTGCGCACGCAACGTGTCCAGCGATGCCTGCATCTCGTCGAAGGTCGTCCGTGCGAACTGTCCCAGCTTGATGTAACCGATGCCGTCGGCAATGCAGAACGCCGATTCTACGCTTTTGATCGGAATCTTGTCGCGAACGACGTCGACGCCCACCAGGTCGGTGATACCCTGGCGTCCCAGCCCGAGGTGTACGGTCGTGCCGCGCGGGCCGCGCAGTTTCTTCACCACGTCGCGCTGCGGGAGTTTCTGCCCCGCGACGAGCGTGTCATTGATCTCGATGATGCGGTCGCCGGCCTTGACCCCGGCCTTGTCGCTCGGGCCCTGCGGGATGACGTTCAGCACGATCACCGTGTCGGTCGCCATGTTGAAAACCACACCGATGCCGTCGAATTCGCCTTCAAGCGGTTCGTTGATCTCCTGCATCTCCGATGCCGGAATATAGACCGAGTGGGGATCGAGCTCCTTGACCAGCAGCGGGATGACGTGCTCGGCGAGCGAATCCATCGCTACCGAATCGACATACTGGTTCTCGATGAGCGAAAGCGTATAGGTGAGTTTGTTGGTGGGCAGCGCCATCTGGCGGAGCATGCCCTTGATCTCCGAAGTGGTGCTGTTGCGGCCCATGTACTGCCCCAGCAGCAGCCCTAACACAACACCCGCTGCCAGCAGCAGCGGGAAGAGGACGGTGTATTTCGAGTTCTTATACATTTGCGTGTCATACGCCGGCCGGCGGCCGGACTATTTTTGCGGTTTTTCCTTGTTCTTGAACGTATACGTCAGGCCGACGCTCAGCAGCGTGCGGGTCTGCACGTCGAGGTTCTGCGCCCGGTTGTAGTAAAGCTGGAAACTTAACGACGTGGAGAGGTATTTTGTTGCCTTGATGTCGATCGTATTTTCCCAGCGCACGATCGGGTGGATCGGCAGGCGGGGCTTGGTCTTGATGTCGCTGCCTTTCTCCACCCAGTCGTCATAAGCAATCCGGTATTCGGAATAGTCGCTGATCTTGTTTTTCTGGCCGATATCGGTGATCCAGCCGTAGAAGGAGTAGAGCGTCGTGCGGTAGCGCAGGAACCCAGTCTTGCCGAACGTGCGGTCGAAGTCGATCTGGATCGACGAACCGCCTTCGTATTTGGACGTCTTGTCGGGGTCTTCGATACCGTAGTTGAATCCGTTCGTTTTGCGGATCAGTTCGTTCTCCGCAAAGGTGGCATTCAGGGCGATCGGCGAGATGTTGACCACGATCGGGAATTTGGCCTTGGGGCTTTTATAGGTGATACCGAGCGAGATGTCAAGGTAGCCCGGGGTCATGAATTTGCTCTTGAGGTGCTCCTCCTTTTGTTCCGTACGCGATTTGTACCCGTTGACGAACTGGCTGCGGAAATTCAAGATCGAACCGTACGACCAGTTGTCGGACATCTTGAACGACGGGGCGACGGAAATCACGAATTCGTCCTGGTTTTTGAACCAGATACCCTCGCTGTCCATAATCTTGTTGCCGCTGTCGTCGACCATTGGATTGCCGTCGGCATCGAGACGCTGCGTCTCCACCTTCATCCGGTTATAGCCCAGCTTGGCATTGAACTTGGTTTCGAGCGTGAAGAGGTTCTTCGTGAAGAGGTGGCGCAGCCCGAAAACCGCCGTCAGGGCAATGGAGTTGTCACCGCCCGAGACCGAGATCCACGGGTCGTTGTACGACGTGAGTGAACCCTGTATGCCGCCGCTGAATTCGAGGTAGTTGCGCTCCTTGCGGATTGCGGCGCGCTCGGCCTTGTAACGGGCCAGGCTGAAATAGTCCACATCGACGGAGGTGGATTTCAGTTTGTCCTGGAAGGTCACTTTGTCCTCTTTGGCATCGACTTCGTCGATGGATATTTGTGCGAACGCGGGGTTGCCGGCCAAAAGGGCGGGAATGAGCCCGAAAAGCAGGTAAAAATATTTCATAGTGAAGCGATTATAATTGCAAATTCAATATGCAAATTTATGAAATTATTTACAAAATCCTTAACTTTGTCTTAAGTTAATACAGAGACAATCATATGAAATATATCGGAGCACACGTAAGTGCTGCGGGAGGTGTGGAAAACGCGCCCGCCAATGCACACGGGATCGGGGCCACGGGCTTCGCCCTTTTCACGAAGAACCAGCGCCAGTGGGTGGCCGCGCCGCTCACCGCAGCGCAGATCGACGCCTTCCGCAAAGCCTGCGACAAGTACGGGTATACACCCGCGCAGATACTGCCCCACGACTCGTACCTGATTAACCTCGGACATCCCGAACGCGAGGCTCTGGAGAAGTCGCGTGCGGCGTTCCTCGACGAGATGCAGCGCTGCGAAGCGCTGGGGCTCGACCGGCTGAACTTCCACCCCGGCAGCCACCTGCAAAAGATTTCGCCCGAACGGTCGCTCGACCTGATCGCCGAGTCGATCAACATCGCACTGGACAAGACCCGCGGCGTGACGGCCGTGATCGAAAACACGGCCGGACAGGGTTCGAACCTCGGATTTGCCTTCGAGCACCTGGCCTACCTGATCGAGCGGGTCGAAGACAAATCGCGCGTGGGGGTCTGCATAGACACCTGCCACGCCTTTGCCGCCGGATACGACCTGCGGACAGCGGAGGCCTGCGACAAGACCTTTGCGGAGCTGGAAAGCGTGGTCGGGTTCGAATACCTAAAGGGAATGCACCTGAACGACGCCATGAAAATCCTAGGCAGCCATGTCGACCGCCACATGCCGTTGGGCGAGGGGATGATCGGCATGGAATGTTTCCGCTACATCATGCAGGACGCGCGTTTCGACGGCATTCCGCTGATCCTTGAAACCCCCGACGAGCAGCGCTGGCCGGAGGAGATCGCCCTGCTCAAGTCATTGGCCGAAGAATAGGAAACCATTGACTCCGCAGCCGGAGCAGGCACGGCGATGCGGAAAATTACGGCCGGCATGCGCCGTCGTCGGAAAATAGTTGCCGCATATGTTTAATTGCGGGTAATCGCGGCCGGGAGATTCCGGCGTAATACGAAAAAAGAGGGTTTCCGACCCTCTTTTTCGTTTGGCCGCCCGGCCTATCCCAATTCGTCGAGGCATTTGAGGATCAGTGCCGCGCTTCCGCGGATTTCCTCCTCCGAAATCGTCAGTGGCGGCGAAATGCGGAACGCCGTGTCGCAGAACAGAAACCAATCGCTCAGGATACCCGCCTGCTTGAACAGTTCCATGATGCGGTAGAGTTTCTGCGGCTCGCCCAATTCGACCGCCAGCAACAGTCCGCTGCGGCGGATTTCACGCACGGCGGGATGGTTGCCGAGCAGTCGTGCGTAGAGTGCGCCCTTCGCCTCGACCCCTTCGACGACCTTGTTGTCGAGCAGGTAATTCAGCGCGGCGAGCCCGGCTGCACAGCATACCGGATGTCCGCCGAAGGTGGTGATGTGCCCCAGCACGGGGTTTTCCTGCAGGGTCTGCATGATCTCCGGCCTCGAGACAAACGCCCCCAGCGGCATGCCGCCCCCGAATGCCTTGGCCAGGCACACGATGTCGGGCGTAACGCCGTATTTGAGCATGGCGAACAGCGCTCCCGTGCGCCCCATGCCGGTCTGTATCTCATCGAATACGAGCAGCGCCCCGACTTCGTCGCAACGGCGCCGCAGCGCCTCCAGATAGCCCGGGACAGGCGGGCGGACGCCCGCTTCGCCCTGCACGGGTTCTGCAAGGACGCATGCCGTGCGGCGCGTGATGCGCTCTAACTCCCCGAAATCGTTGAATTCGATTGCCTGCACGTCGGGCAGCAGGGGCCGGAAAGCTCCTTTCCACTCCTCGCCTTCGGGAGCCCCCATCATGCTCATCGACCCGTGGGTCGACCCGTGGTAGGCACGACGCATGGAGACCAGCTCCGTGCGTCCGGTATAGCGTTTGGCCAGCTTGAGCGCCCCTTCGACCGCTTCGGCGCCCGAATTGACGAAATAGAGACTCGACAACCCGCCCGGAAGCAGCGACGCCACCTTTGCGGCATACTCCACCTGCGGCGTTTCGACCAGCTCGCCGTAGACCATGACGTGCATGTAACGCGCGGCCTGTTCCTGTACGGCCTTCACGACGGCAGGATTGCAGTGCCCGACGTTGCTCACCGATACTCCGGCGACCAGGTCGTAATAGCGTTTTCCTTCGGGAGTATAGAAGAACGACCCTTCGGCGCGCGCCACCTCGACCAGCATCGGGGACGGCGAGGTCTGGCCGACATGGGCCAGGAATTGTTTTCTGAGGATGGTATTCATGGTAGGTTTCCGAATTTGCGGGCGAGAATTCCCTTGGCGTCCTTCACGCTGGACATCATCCAGCGGTAGAGCACTTCGGCCTGCCGCGCCTCGTCCATGCGCCAGTCGCCGACCGTGAGCCGTACCCGTTCCGAGAGCATGTAGATCAGGATTGCGGCCGATGCCGAAACATTCAGGCTTTCGACCATGCCGCACATCGGGATGCGCAGGAATTCGTCGGCCCCGGCGATGACCTCGTCCGATATTCCGGCGTGCTCGGTGCCGAAGACCAGTGCGAACGGCCCGCGCGTGACGTCGAAAGTCTCGGGCGTCACATCCTCGCGGTGGGGTGTCGTCGCCACGATGCGGTACCCGTCCCGGCGCAGTGCGGCGAGCGCCCCGGCGGTTGAGCTATGGCGCCGCACGTCGACCCATTGGTCGGTGCCGCGGGCGATATCGGGATTGGGGTCGAATCTGCAGAGTGTCTCGACGGTGTGCATCTCCTGTAGGCCGAAGGCTTCGCAATGGCGGATCAGCGCCGCTGCATTCTGTCCGTGGAACATGTTTTCCGCCAGTACGGTCATGTAGCGCGTACGCATAGCGACCGTGCGGCGAAGTACCTCATTGCGTTCGGGTGTCATGAACTCCGCAAGGCAGGCCGTACGCGCGCCATACCAGGCGGTGTTCCTATTTGCGGTATTTTTCATCATCATCGAGGATTTTCAGGTAACTCTCGTAGCGGGCATAGGCGATTTTCCCCTCCCTGACCGCTTCGACCACGGCGCACCCCGGCTCGTGAGTGTGGGTACAGTTGTAGAAGCGGCACTCAGGGGCGACGCGCATCATCTCCGGAAAATAGTGCCACAGCTCGGCATCGTCGATGTCGATCAGCCCGAACCCCTTGATGCCGGGCGTGTCGATCACCGCCCCGCCCCCGGCCAGCGGGTACATCGTCGAGAAGGTCGTGGTATGACGCCCTTTATGGTGGCTGTCGGAGATCTCCCCCGTACGGATGTCGAGCGACGGGTCGATGGCATGTATGAGCGTCGATTTTCCAACGCCCGAGTTCCCCGACAACAGCGTCACGCGGCCTTCGAGCAGTTCGCAGACCGCTTCGACGCCGACACCTTCCGTGGCCGAAACCTCCAGCACGCGGTATCCGGCACCTTCGTATACGGCGCGGAATTCCGCCATGGCTGACGGATCCTGCAGGTCGGCTTTCGAAAGTGCGATCGTTACGGGCACCTTGTAGGCCTCGCAGGTCACCAGGAAGCGGTCTACGAACTCCGTGGCCGTTTCCGGGGCCCGCAATGTCGCCAGCAGCAATGCCTGGTCGATGTTTGCGGCGATGATATGGGACTCCTTCGAAAGGTTCGAAGCCCGACGGATCACATAGTTGCGGCGGGGACAGATGTCGCAGATGACGTAGTCGCCCCCGTCGTCGGACTCGCAGGTGACCTGGTCGCCCACCACCACCGGGTTGGTCGACCGGATGCCTTTCAGACGCAGGCGCCCGCGGATGCGGCAGCGGACGGCCTCCCCGTCGTGCAGCACCTCGTACCAACTCCCTGTGGCGCGTATCACCACGCCTGTGAACCGTTTTCCCATCGGCTATTCTTCGTCCTGCTCCCGTGCTTGTTGCGGTACCTGTTCGCCGACCCATTCCAGGAACGGGAAAATACGCTCGGAGAGGCGCATGACGGGTTTGTAACTTTTTGATTTCTCGATCGTACGGGCCCCGATCAGGGTGTAGTCCTCGTTCAGCGTGTCGAACGCCGAAAACAGGACGCTCAGCAGCAGCATGTATTTCAAAACGGATACGGCGATGCCCAGTACGATATCGGCTATCCCGAACCCGGCAAAGTGGCACAATTTGCGTACCAGCCGTCCGGCGATGGCCACCAGCAGGACGACCGCCAGGAGCACCACGACGAAACCTCCGGCAGCTGAAATCGTCTCGTCAAGCTTGAGCCAGGCGCCGACTTCGGCACCGTAACGTGAAGCAACCCAGATGCCTGCGATGATTCCGGCCAACGAACATACCTGCATGACAAATCCTTGGCGCCAACCGTTCCAGACGGCTAACACCAGCATGAGGCAGACGATCAAATCGATAGTGTTCACAAATAGCTGTACCTTATTTTGTTTCGGTCGTAAATATACGATAAATTACCGAAAATGCCCAAAAAAAGAACCCTTCGGACGATAAGGCCGGGATATATAAATATAGGTATATCCCTTTTAGCGAATTACATCGCGCAGGCTCACACTCAGCGCATTACAAATGATACACATCGTTTTGACCGTAAGGTTCGTACGTCCCGCTTCGATACGGCTCAAATTGGATCTTTCCATGTCGCAACGGTATGCAAGTTCCTGTACCGTCAGACGTCGCTCCTTCCTCAACTCTCTGATCCTGGAAGAGATATAGGATATCTCCTCCTCGTAAACAACTCCCATTTCAAAAATTTGGATAAAAATTTTGTTGTGCAAATTTTTATATATATATTTGCACCATGCGTATCATATATGATACCAACAACTATGGTGTCATAACTGGAAAATTTAATGCGTCAACTAATTATAAAGAATGCGTCACTTAATACAAATAACGTGTTTGATGGTCTGAAAAGTCTATGAAACACTACAAAAAGGCAAGCTCCGCGAATGAGAAATAGCAAGCGTCACTCTATTGATAAAACTAAATGCGTCAACACTAAAAAACAATTCCATTTCAATTCTTCATTACTATGAAAAAAAACTTATTCAGAAAATTTCTTGCACTGTTCCTCACGGGAACATTGTTAGCCGGTGTCGGTTGTAAGGATTACGACGACGACATCGACAAACTTAACGACCGCCTCGACGAGTTGACCACTGGTAAAATTGCGACTCTGGAGTCGCAGCTCGGTTCGTTGCAGACAGCCGTCGACAACCTGAAGAGTGCCGATGATGCTCTCGGAAAACGGATCGACGAGCTCAAGAGCGACGCTGACGCCAATGCCAAGGATATCGAAGCTTTGGAGAAGGCGCAGGATCAGCTCCAGAAGGACATCGACGCCATCGAAAAAGACCTTGCGGACAATTATGTAACTAAGAGCTATCTGAACACGACGCTCTCTTCGTATGCAACTACCAAATATGTGGGTGACGCCGTAGCGGCTGTTACGAACAATCTTGGTAAATTCACGACGGAGAAGGCTATTCAGGATGCCATCAACGCAGCAAAGGACGCAGCTATCGCGGCTGCCGGCGACGCTTGCAAGGATGCATTCCAGACGTCGTTCAATGCTGCCGTCGCTTCGGCCAACCTCGTCAATGAGACCAAGTTGACCCAGGCGATCAACGACTACGACACCAAGATCAAGCAATACCTCGAGGATGCCATTACGAAAGAGGACGGTTTCATCAACAAGGCCATTGCCGAGGCTGTCAGCGATGCTGTCGCAGACCTGCAGGCCATGATCTCCGGTCGTCTGACCAGTGTGCTGCTGATTCCCGACCTGTATGTCAACGGCATCGAAACCATCGAGCTGAAATCGCTGTCTTACGAGGCATGGAAAGTAACCTCGAGCGCGTCGGCCGAGACCGTGACACAAGGTTCGACGACCTCGACGACTGCTGCTTCGGCTACTTCGGTACGCTACAACGTAAGCCCCTCGGTCGTTACGAAAGAGGATATCAAGGATCCCAGTTTCGTGTTCGAGAAGGCTGAAGTTCGCACGCGCGCTGCTGTCAGCGAGCAACTGCTGAACGTCGCTTCGTGGGATATCGCAGGCGGTGTGCTGACCGTAGACGTGAAGAAGACAGCAGGTACCGCTCTTACGCTGGATGCAAAACACATCTACACGGCTGCCCTGAAAGTGCCCCTCGCAGACAAATACCTCGGCGAAGGCGAAGTAGGCACTGCCGTATATTCGGACTATGTTGCGCTGACCGAAACGGCTATCGAGCCGAAAATCGCCGCCCTGATCGACCTGAACTCGGACAAGAGCGAGGACGGTGAATTCGAGTGCGATGAAGCAGCGGATCACTATCACTTCTCGGCTGATTATGAGGCTGCACAGGCTGCCGATCCTTCGTTCACCGAAGCATACAACAAGCCGATCGACCTGCTGTCGATGGTTACCGGTTGCTATATCGACGATGATGAAGCCAAGGAGATCACCAAGGAAGCGCTCAAGGCTGCCGGCCTCGAGTTCCGCTTCGTACTGCCGACCAAGCCTTACAAGGTAGGTGACAACGATACCGACCAGCAGAAATTCGCCAGCGTAGCCAATACGGACGGCGCGTGGACGCTGACCTCGAAACTGCCCGACGGCACGACCAACAACCAGGCTGCTATCGACAAGACGCCGATCGTACGTGTCGAGCTGGTTGACGTGAACAACAAGAACGCCGTCGTTGACGTTCGTTATTTCAAGGTACAGTGGCTGAAGGAGAAGATCGCTCCGGTTGACCTGAAGGTTCTCAAGACGTTCGACTACACGTTGACTTGCGATGCCTTCAAGGGTTCGTTCACTTGGGAAGAGATGGTTACCAAGGTACTCGGCAAACTCGGTGAGAACGGTCTGTCGCAGGCTGAGTTCATCGCAACCTATGCTGCTCCCGAAATCGCCGCTACCGACCATACCGTAGGTACCGTGGCCCAGGCCGCTGCTGACGGTGTCGAGCTGCTTTACAACTTCGACGCTACTGCTGCCGAGTCCGCTGCCGCCTTCACCTGGACGCTGACGCCCGAGCAGATCGGCAACGTGATCGCCGACCTGATTGCTGGCAAGGAAGTGAAGAAGGTTGTCAATGTGACGATCCCTGCACAGAACGTATACCAGGGCAAACTGACCTTCTCGTTCGTTGTGAACATCAAGAAGCCGACCCTGCCTTCGATCTACGGTTACGACTCTTCGTTCTGGCACTCCGATTACACGCTGGCTTATGTTTACCCGATCCAGTACAATACGCCCGGTGCATATGCGACCTGCGCATACCGCTATGAACTCGACCGTCTGTTCGCCGACAGCAAGCCCGTCACGAACCTGCTGCCCTGCGGCAAATGGGATATCCAGTTCGCCAAGAAGCAGCCTGCTACGGGTTACGCTCCCGCACTGACGGGTGCCGAACCTGCCGGTGAAACCGACGTGACGGGTTATACGCTGAAGAAGGGTGTTATGGATGCCGTCAAGCTCAACTACAACGGTATGGGTGACAACTGGTATGCTCCCGCAACCACGAACCCGGGTGCCGTCAATACCGCCGCCGCTGCCGACATCACCGTACAGCTGCTCAATAACGAAGCCGGTATCGGGATCCTGAAGCAGCAGGCAACGCTCAAGGTATGGGCTGCGATCAACCCCTATAACCACATCGAGCTGACGGATTTCAACGTATATTTCGTCGAGCCTCTGAAGATCAACACCGAGCTGACCGACGCCTACTTCGTAGACCAGATCATCAGCGGTTCCGAGGTTGACTGCTCGAAGGCCTTCACCATGACCGACTTCAAGGACTACATCGTGGCTGAGGTGACGACCGGTACGGACGAGAAGGAGAAATATGCTTCCGACCTCTATGCTTACTATGCAGTGAATGCCCCCGCTTGGGATCTGGCCAATGCCAAGACCAACCTGAAGAAAGATGCCAGCGGCAACTACGTAGTGGATGGGACGATCACGGCACAGACTGCCACGATCAAGGCTGAAGACCGTTTCGGTGTGAACTGCATCACCAAGGATGGCTCGAAGCTTGTCTTCAAGAACATCAACGGAGTGAAGGTCGAGAAAACCGTGAAGCTCTTCATCCCGGTTACCGTTAGCCACAAGTGGGGCACGATGACCGCCAACGTGACGATCGAGCTGCACCCCGAAGAGCCTGCTAACTAATTCTGATCCTTTCCGCGGAATCCGGCGCTGCCTCGCAGCAGCGCCGGGAACCCGGGAAATACTCCCTAAGGCAGGGGTCGCACATCCCAAATTTTTTTGGTAACAACAACTCCCACTTTCAAGTAAAACTCCTGCCTGCGGCAGACCGAAGAGGCGCGGTCTGCCGCTTTTTTTATGCCCGGAAGTTTCCCTGCGTTCTCTCGATCCGCATTGTGGGTTCGTTACCCTGGAGCCCGTTTTTTTCGGGGATTGAGGCTTTTGTGCGGCTCCCGTTTCTCGTGTGGTTCGCGGTTCTCGCGCGGATTGCGGCTTTCGGGCGATTGCTAGGCTGCAGGCACGGAATGCCCGGGCATCTTATGGAATATCCGTCGTTGCATCGGGCAGCGGCGGATATTCCTGCCTTTTACGGGCGGTTGTTTGGCCCATCTGGAGACTGATGGACGAAAAACAGCCGGGATCCGAGGATCCCGGCTGTTTCGCTATTCGGTTGGTGTGTCGTAAATTTTTCTTTCGCCCGTTATTTCGCCTTTGCGGCCTTTGCCGCCACAGCCTTGTCCAGTTCGATGATGAAATCCGAGAGGACGTTCATGTAGTTGATGAAAGCGTCGTAGGCCGAATCGTAGGGGTTGAAATAGGAGTGTACGTCACCGTCCGAGAGCCATTTGGTAGCCATGTAGTAGAAATGGTCGGAGGTCTGCATGAAACTCCACACATAGTCGAAGTCGGGGCTTTTCAGTGCCGCGATCTTCTCCTTCTGGGCGTAAAGCTTCGAGAACGCTTCGTTCTGCAACTCGTTGCCGAGCCATGCCGTCACGTCGCGCTCCTCATCGGCCCACGACATCACGTGCGGACAGTGGAGTACCGCTACGGGCTGGTGTTTCTTGGCAGCTTCGGTGACGGTCGCGAACTCAAGGCCGTTTTTCTTGGCGAGGATCGCCTTTGGCAGCGCGCGCATGAACTCGAAGATTCCCGTGTCGGCGGTCTGGTGTTCGCCGAAAGTTTCATAGTCCATGAAGAGGTTGATGACCTCGCCCGGAGTCTCGTCCGAAGCGAGCCATTTCACATATTTGTCCGCCGTCAGCGGCCATTCGTTCCAACTGCGGTTCGAGAAGCGGAAGGCGATGTCGTCCGAGAGTTTGTAGTTGCGCAGCAGCAGGCGCAGCTTCTGGTTGACGGCGTTGGCGTATACATAGTTGGGCGATTTCCAGCCCAGCACGTGTTTGGCGCCTTCAGCCAGCATCGTACGGAAGCCCATTTCGGCCACGGCGGCGCCGATGTCGTCGGAGTAGATCAGCTCCGTATTGCGGAAGGCGGTCGGTTTCACCCCGAATTCCTTTTTTATGAGCGCCGTGTGGAGCTTTACCTGTTCGGTGAAATCCTCCTTCGACGCCAGCGATGCCAACGAGTGGGAGTAGGTTTCGGCAAGGAATTCCACGCAGCCCGTGGCGGCCAGTTCCTTGAACGATTCGAGGACTTCGGGTGCATAGGCACGGAACTGTTCGATAGCGATGCCCGTGATCGAGAACGAGCAGCGGAACTTACCCTTGTTTTCCCGGATGAGCTTCAGCAACAAGGCGTTCATCGGCAGGTAGCATTGCCGGGCGACTTTCTGCATGATGGAGCGGTTCAGCAGGTCGTCCAGATAGTTGTGATCCTTGCCCATGTTGAAGAAGCGGTACTTCTTCAGTCGCCAGGGCTGGTGTACCTGAAAATATAAGCAGACGGTTTTCATAGGGTAGCTATTTTATTGTTTTTTATTCTCTTCTATCGCCGCTTCGTATACGGCTTTGATTTTGGCTGCGGCATCGTTCCATTTCAGGTTCGTGACCTCTTCCAGGCCTTTCGAGGCGAACATTCCCGCCAGCGCCGGGTACTGGATCAGTCCGTAGATGGCATCGGCCAGGGCGTCGACATCCCAGTAGTCGACCTTCACGGCATAGTCGAGTACTTCGGCCACGCCGCTCTGCTTGGAGATGATCACCGGGACGTTCGAACGCATTGCCTCGAGGGGCGATATGCCGAACGGCTCCGAAACCGACGGCATGACGTAGACATCCGACAACTGGAACATCTTGTGTACGTCCTCGCCGCGCAGGAATCCGGTGAAGTGGAACCTGTCGGCAATGCCCAGCCGCGCCACGCGGCGGATGACATGGTTCATCATGTCGCCCGAGCCGGCCATCACGAAACGTACGTTGGGGACTTTCTTCAGCACCTTGGCCGCGGCCTCGACGAAATAGTCGGGGCCTTTCTGGTAGGTGATACGCCCCAGGAACGTGACGATCTTGTCGTCCACGCCCCGTTCGGGCATTTTGCACTGGCCTGCGGCGAACCGCACGGCATTGTGTACCGTCACGACCTTGTCGGCCGGGACGCCGTAGCGGTTGATGACGATGTTGCGCGTGAGGTTCGAAACGGCGATCACCCGGTCTGCGGCGTGCATGCCTGCACGTTCGATGGCGTAGACCTGCGTGTTGACGTTCTCGCCGCTGCGGTCGTATTCCGTGGCGTGCATATGCACGACCAGCGGCTTGCCCGATACGCGCTTGGCGGCGATGCCGGCGTAGTAGGTGAGCCAGTCGTGGGCGTGGATCACGTCGAACTGCCCTTCGAGGTCTTTGGCCACCTGCGCCGCGACTACGGCATAGCGGGCGACCTCCTCCATAAGGTTGGCGCCGTACTTGCCCGAGAAGGTATAGCGTTGTTTCCAGGCATCGGTCGTCGACCAGACTTTCTGTCCGGATTTGACGTAGCGCTCCTGGTACTGTTCGTACTCTTCGGGGGAGATATAAGGTACCATGTTCGAGTCGATGTGGATGAACGACATCTTCTCGAGAATATCGTCCGCGCCGCTTCCCGTAGATCCGTAAAGCGCCTCCACGTCACTGGCATTCAGGACGTGCGTGAATCGCTGATCCTCGTCGCCGTAGGCATGGGGTACTACGAATGTTACGTCGACATCGTTGCGTGCCAGCCCGCGGGTCATCCCGTAACATGCCGTTCCCAAACCACCCGCGATGTGGGGCGGGAACTCCCAACCGAACATTAAAACTCTCATAACTATATCCTTGTTTTGCAATTTTTACCTTTCCTCTCACAGGAACGTCCCGGCTCACGGCCACAAGCCGCGGTTGCAAGTCCGGACGCCCCGGAATCCCGCCTTGGCAGGATTTTCCTCCCCTCACAACTTGTTATTTCCCAGCCTTTATCTTTTTTGTCGCGGCCTTTGTTGCGGCCGGCTTTTTCCCCGTCGGTTTCTTCTCCGCACTCTTTTTCGCTGCGGGTTTCTTTTCTGCGGCCTCTTTTGCGACGGCCGTCTTTGTCGCGGTTTTCCTGGCGGTGCTTTTCGCCGCCTTCGCGGTTTTGCTTTCCCGGGCCTCCTCCTTCGTACGCTCGCGGATCATGCTGTGGATATTGAGCACGGCCCCGACGCTCCACGCCTGCGAGATAGCGCCGCGCGATGCGTAGGGCGGGTCGGCATCGTAAAGCTCGCAAATAGACCCGATACCGTAGCTCTGGATGTCTTCGTCGAAATTGGCGAGTATCTCCCGGGCCTGCGGCAGGAATGCGTCCCCGTCGATATCGAAACATGCCTTGACGTAGAATTGCAGCAGCCACGGCCATGCCGAACCATTCTTGCCCGCGAAATCGCGCTCTGCGGGTGAACCTCCTTCCTGCGAACCTTTGTAGAGCAGGTTGCGGGGCGAGAGTGTCCGCAGCCCCTTGGGGATGAGCAGGTGCTGGCGTACGGTGCGGATCACCTCCAGTTGCAGCTCTTCGTCGAGCATCTTGTAATCCAGCCCGCAGGCGACGATCATGTTGGGGCGCGTCGATTTGTCGGGCCCGTCCGTCCCTACGAAATCGGCCAGATAACCTTCCGGCAGGCGGAACAGTTCGACGAACGACGCCTGCGTGCGTGCCGGGAGCGACTCCCAGGCCTTGACGAAGGCTTTGTCGCCGTGTTTGCCGGCCAGCTCGAGCGTGTAGCATACGGCGTTGTACCACAATGCGTTCACCTCTACCTGATAACCGTTGCGCGGAGTGACGGGGCGGCCGTCGATCAGGGCGTTCATCCATGTCATCGGGACGTCGTCCGCAGCGGCCCACACCAGCCCGTTGTCATGCAGCGCGACGCGGCCGCCGACTCCCCGGCGGTAGCTTTCCAGAATATCTTTCATGGCCGGGCCGTAGGCTTTCCATATCTGCTTGCCGCCCACCTCCCGTTCGAGTTGCTGGAGCGTCCAGAAGAACCACAGCGGGGCATCTGCCGCGACGGCCGCCGAGGCGTTGCCCGTGAACATGCCGTCGCGCATTTCGCGCACCAGCGTGTCGAGGGCGTCGATACAGTCCTCCTTATGCCCCTGTTCGAGCGTGATGCCCGGGAGCGATACGAAGGTTTGGCGCCCCGAAACCCCGTGCCACGGGTAGCCCGACACCACTTCGGTGCGGTCGCCGGGACGCCGGATGACGAATTGCCGCGCCGAGTGCTCCAGGCAGCTGATGAAGTCGATCTTGTGCGTGCGCCGGGCGATGGATGCGGCGAATACCTCTTCGATGGTCTTGACCGATCCCATTTCGTCGAGCGAGGCCGAGAAGATAATGCTTTCGCCCTTCTTGAGCTCCGTTTCGAAATAGCCCGTCGTGAGCAGGTCTTCGTAACCGTCATAACCGCGGGCCAGATCCTGCTGGTATTCGAATCCGTAGTACCAGTCGGGCGCGGGCACGAATTCCGCACCGGGCTTGCTGGTCTGCAGGTAGAGCCACGGGAACGACCCGTAGAGGCGGCATTTCACACCGTTGACTGCCGGGTAGGAGTGCCCGTCGGCCTCCATGTTGGCATGCGTCAGCGCGTGTTTGTCGCGAAAGGCGAGGAAAGGCCGCAGCCGCAGGTGCGTTTCCGAATTCGCTTCGACGAGCGTGTAGCGGATCATCAGCTGCGTGCGCTTGTGTATCCACAGCATCTCCTTCCGCAGGATCACGCCGCCCACGCGGTAGGTGATCGTGGGGGTCGGCGTATATTTGAAGTCGGTGATATACTTGTGTCCGCGCGGCTCGTATACCCCCTTGAAGCGGTGCAGGGCCAGGTTGAATGTCTGGTCGTGCTGGACGATGGTTTCGTCGAGCGACGAGAGCAGGACATACGTCCTGTCGCTGTCGTCTATGGGCGCTACCATCAGGCCGTGGTAGCGGCGGGTGTTGCAGCAGACGATAGTCGTGCTCATATATCCGCCGATACGGTCTGTGGAGAGCATCTCGCGCTGGAGCGAATACTCCAGGTTGCCCAATTCGCTTTTGTCGAAAGTAAGTGCTGACATGTCCTTCTAAAAATACGGTTCGTTCTATAAAGATAGCTGAATTTTTGCGAAAAGGCAATCGCATTTCCGAAAATTCATATCTTTTTTACATTATTAGGGCCAAATTGGCTAAGCCCATTTTACCAATGCAAAATCCATGCGATGGGGCAGGTGCGGGTTCACCGGGAAAATACGCAGCGCCACGTCGAACGTGCCGGCTTCGTCGGGCGTATAATCCAGTGCATAGGTAACGCGGCTGCCTTCGGTCTTGGTGTGCTTGAGCCCGATCGTGTGCATCACGTTGGCATTCTGCCCGCCAACGATCTGCTGTGCAATGACCATCTCCACGCCGATGTCCTCGGGACGCAGGCTGGCGATGTCCACGGTCACTTCGAAATGGTACTTTTCGCCTACGAAGATCGCCTTGTTGTCGATTTTTACGCGCTGTACGTCGATCACGCGGATCTGATCCCATACCGACGAGACCTTGCGTTTCCAGGCCGCGATCTCGCGGGCCAGCTTGTAGCCGCCCTCGACGATCCGGTGCTTGCGTGCCGCGAGCTTGTTGTAGAACCGTTCCTCGTAGTCGTTTAGCATGCGGTTGGTCGTGAAATTCGATGCGATGTCGGCAACGCATTTCTTGACCGACTCCACCCATGCGTGGGGTACGCCGTCCCTGTCGCGGTCGTAATATTTCGGGACGATCTGCTCCTCGATGGTGTTGTAGATCATCTCGGCGTCGAGTTCGTCCTGGTAGTGCTGGTCGGCGAAGGTACGCTCCATGGGCAGCATCCACCCGGCGCCCTCCTTGTAGCCTTCGACCCACCATCCGTCGAGCACCGAGAATTGCAGCACGCCGTTCATGACGCACTTTTCGCCCGACGTACCCGAAGCTTCGAGCGGACGGGTCGGGGTGTTGAGCCATACGTCGACGCCCTGCACCATGCGGCGTGCCAGCTCCATGTCGTAGTTCTGCAGGAAGAGGATCTTGCCCACGAACTGCGGCATGGCGGCCACTTCGACGATGCGTTTGATGAGGTCTTGCCCCGGCTTGTCGTTGGGGTGGGCCTTGCCGGCGAAGATGAACTGCACGGGGCGCTCCTTGTTGTTCACGATGGCCGAGAGCCGGTCGAGGTTCGTGAAGAGCAGGTAGGCGCGCTTATAGGTTGCGAAGCGGCGTGCGAAACCGATGGTCAGCACGTCGGGCTTGATGCCCTCGATGACCTGCAACATCTGGCGCGGTGAGTCGAGCCGCACCTGGCTGGGGTCGCTGTAACGCTTGCGGATGTGCTTAATGAGCTTGTTCTTGAGATGCATGCGCTCGGCCCACAGTTCCCCGTCGGGGATGTTGTGGACTTTCTGCCATGCCGGGATGTCGTAGGCGTGCCCCTCGAAGCCGTCGGCGAAATAGCGGGCGTAGAGGCGGCGCAGGTTCGTCGCGATCCATGTCGGGAAGTGTACGCCGTTCGTGACATAGCCGATGTGGAGTTCGTTCTTGAAATAACCCGGCCACATGTTGCCCAGGATCTCCTTCGACACTTCGCCGTGGAGCCACGATACGCCGTTGACCTCCTGCGAGAGGTTGCAGGCCAGCACCGACATCGAGAACTTCTCGTTGGGGTCGTTGGGGTTGGTCTTGCCCAGGTTGATGTACTGCTCCCAGGTGATGCCCAGCACGTCGGGGTAGTGCGACATGTACTGGCGGATCATCGACTCGGGGAAGGCGTCGTGCCCGGCGGGCACGGGGGTGTGCGTCGTGAAGAGCGATGAGGAGCGGATCACCTCCAGCGCCTCCGAGAAGGAGAGCTTCTTGTGGTTCACCAGGTCGCGGATGCGCTCGATGCCGATGAATGCGGCATGTCCCTCGTTGCAGTGGAACACGTCGTGCTTGATGCCCAGTGCACGCAGTGCGCGGATACCGCCGATCCCGAGCAGGATTTCCTGCTTGAGGCGGTTCTCCCAGTCGCCGCCGTAGAGGTAGTGGGTGATCTGGCGGTCTTCCTCGAGGTTGGCCTCGAAATCCGTGTCGAGCAGGTAGAGATCCGTGCGGCCGACCTGGCATTTCCAGACGCGCGCCGAAAGCGTACGCCCCGGGAAGGCGATGGTGACCGTCAGCCAGTTGCCGGCTTCGTCGCGCACGGGCGAGATCGGGAGTTTATAGAAATTCTGTGCCTCGTAGGTCGCTTCCTGCGCCCCCTGTGCCGAAAGGCGCTGCGTGAAGTAGCCGTACCGGTAAAGCAGGCCCACGGCTGCCATCGGGACGTTCTTGTCCGAGGCCTCCTTGAGGTAGTCTCCCGCGAGTATGCCCAGGCCGCCCGAGTAGATCTTGAGCGACGAGTGCAGGCCGTATTCCATCGAAAAATACGAAATCGTGGGGGTCTTCGGGGCGGGTTTTTCGTTCATATAGTCGCGGAACTGCGCATATACGGCGTCGAGCTGCCCGAGAAAGGCCTCGTCGCGTTCGAGCCCCTTTATGCGTTCCACGCTCAGTTTGTCGAGGAAAGCGATCGGGTTGCGCTCGCATTCGGCCCAGAGTGCCGGGTCGATGCCTTCGAACAGGTCGCGGGGCCCGGGGTTCCAGCACCACCAGAGGTTGCGCGAAAGTTCTTCCAGGGCATGCAGGCGCTTGGGCAGGGTTTTGTCGACCATCATGCGGTTCCAGTTGGGCTTCTCGGCGAAGAGCTGCTGGCGTACGAAATTGATCTGTTCGTTGCGGGCGTTGCTCTCGTCGAGCACGGCGCGGTTGGTACGGATCACCGAACTTTCGACAGCCTCGGAGTAGGCCTGTTCGTAGGCGGCGAAAAGGTGCTCCCAGAGCGCAGTTTCCGATATCTCGTAGGCCGAAACGCGCATCTCGGAGACATGTTTCTCGTCCAGCGCGCTGAAGCGCAGCAGCGAGTCGGCGATCTTCTCCTCGACCTCCTTGTCGTTGTAGTCGTCGCGTCGGATGACCTCCACGCCCAGGTGCTCGCGTTGCTTGTCGACCCACAGCCCGAACCCTGCGAGGGTTGTGGTGATGGTCGGCACCGAGAATGCCACCGATTCGAGCGGCGTATAGCCCCACGGTTCGTAGTAGGAGGGGAATACCGTGATGTCCATACCGACGAGCAGTTCGTAGTAATCCTTGTTGAAGATGCCGTCGGCCTTGTTCAGGTAGGTCGGCACGAAGATCACCTTCACCTTCGAATCGTCGGTCGTGAGGATGCTGCCGTTCAGGGCGTTCACGATCGGGTCGCTGTTCTGGTATTCGAGGTAATGGGTCGAATACTTGTATTGTCCGCCGTCGATCGGGCTGGCCGGGTCGGCCAGGTGTGCCTGCAAGTCCGCACGCGGGCCGCGGTTGGCGGCCGGAACGGTGACATAGGCTAGGACTTCGCGTTTGAGACGGTCGGAGGCGGCCAGCTTTTTGAGCGACTCGATGAATACGTCGAGCCCCTTGTTGCGGAATTCGTAGCGGCCGCTGGTGCCGACGATCAGCGGTTCCTTCCGGAACTTGTGCCCGAGGCAGGCTTCGGCTACCGAGATCATCGCCGTGCGGGCTTCGGCACGTTTGGCGTCGTACTCCTCGCCCGTCCATACGAAGTCGTTTTCGAACCCGTTGGGGGTGATGCCGTCCGGTTCACGCCCCAGCAGGTATTTGCATTCGTTGGCCGTGATGTCGCTGACCGTGAGGAAGGCGTCGTGGTATGTGGCGGCCATCTTCTCGATCGAGTGTTTGGCCACGACGTTGAACTGCCGGGCCAGTTCGTCGGCATTGAACTTGGCCAGGTCGTTGTAGAGCGGCAGGCCGTTGCCGGCGATGCAGCGCCCCATGACCGTGGCGTGCGTCGTGAAGAGCGTGGCCACATAGGGGGCGTGTTTGCGCAGGTGGAGTCCGCCTGCGGCGGTCATCCACTCGTGGAAATGCGCGGCGATCTTGTCCGTCGCGTTGCAGAAATTGTCGACATACGAGGCGATGACCATGCCCGCGGCATAGCCGAAGAGCACGGGCTCGATGTAGTCCCACTGTCCCGAGAGCGAATCCACGTGGTACGTCTCCCAGAGTTTCTTGAGTATTTCGTCCTTGCGGGGGATCAGCGAAGTAAAGTCCACCAGGATCACCGTCGGCTCGCCCTTGATCTTCCAGTGTCCCACGCGGATCCGGAGGCCGTCGCTGTATACGCTCTGGCGCCATGCCTTCAGCATGTCGGGGTCTTCCTCGAATTCGGGGTTCGCCCCCTCGTGCTGGAGGTCGGGCCCGATGAGGATATAGCGGTCGGCGAATTTACGGGTTACGGTCTGTGCTTTGGTCGAGATGACGGTATGGATGCCGCCGACCTTATTGCAGACCTCCCAGCTCACCTCGAAAAGGTAGTCGGGAGTCAGTTTTGCATTACTCATATTTGTCGTGCTTGTTTGTAATTTACTCGATGAATCGGTTGAAAACCGCTGCAAAGGTAATACTTATATTTATATAAAACAACCTTGTCTGGTTAGTTAGTAAAAATATTTAATAATAACTTAACATTTCTGTTTCACATCGTTGCATGTCGTGTTATGTTTCGAAAAGCGCTCCGATCACGGCATCCGAGATCAGAAATTTTTCCGGAGGGAGGGCCATCCGCCCCCGGTCTATGCGGAGCGTGCCCGAACGGAGGAACGGTGCAGCCTCTTCCTGCATCCGTGCCAGCCGTTTTGCTCCGAAACGTGCCGCGGCCTCTTCCAGATCGATCCCTTCGGCCGTCCGGAGCGCCGTCATGACGTATTCGTTGAACCGGTCGCGTTGGGTCAGCACTTCCTTCCCGGCGGGAGCGCCTGCTATGTATTTTTCCACCGAACAGGCATTCCAGTGTCTCTCCTCGCCGTCGAACGAGTGGGCTGCGGGCCCGATGCCGAGGTATTTCGTCCCATGCCAGTAGGAGGCGTTGTGGCGGGCGCGAAAACCCGGCAGGGCGTAGTTCGAAACCTCGTAATGCTCGAATCCGGCGGCGGTAAGCGTCTGGTGCACCGTGAGGAACTCCTCCTCGCTGACCTCTTCGTCCACGGCGCGGAACTCGCCCCGTGCCGCACGGCGGCCGAAGGCCGTATCGGGTTCGACGGTCAAATGGTATGCCGAAATGTGCTGTACGCCGAGCGACAGCACCCCGTCGAGCGATCTTTTCAGCGAATCCCCGCCGAAGCCGGGAATGCCGAAGATCAGGTCGGCGGTGATGTTTCCGAACCCGGCGCGTTGTGCCGCCCGCACCGCACCGATGGCCTGTGCCGCCGTATGGCGGCGGTTCATCAGCTTCAGGCAGTCGTCGTCGAAAGACTGGATGCCGATCGACAGCCGGTCTATGCCCGCTTCGCGCAGCCCGGCGAGGTAATCCCCCGTCAGGTCGTCGGGGTTGGCCTCGAGGGTGGTTTCCGCGGCGCTGGAGCAGTCGAACAACTGCGCGGCATGATCCAGCAGCCCTTTCAGCGCGGCGGGTGCGTAGAGCGAAGGCGTGCCGCCGCCGAAATAGCGGGTCGTGACCGCTTCGCCGCGCAGGTAATCCTGCCGTTCGTCCAGTTCGCGGTGCATGGCGGCCGTTACGCCGTCCATCTGCTCCAGCCGGACGCTCTTGTAGAAGTCGCAGTAGGCGCAGATGCGTTTGCAGAACGGTATGTGGAAATAAAGCCCGGCCATGGTCTATCCGAGTTTCCGGGGAGCAGGAGCTTCCGCCGAATTGCCGGCGAGTGCCTTTATCGCCTTTACGGTTTTCCGTCCGTATCTGTTGAACGTAAATATTCCCCCCGCCATGTTATACCACGGGTCGTAGACCAGGGCCCACCGGATTTCGTCGCTTCTCCACCCCAAGATCAGCAGGTCGCAGTCCAGAAAGGGGATGCCCTTTCGGTTTACGGCCTGCAAATAACGCTGATTGTCGTATTCGATCCTCCATCCCCCGTCGGCCAGCAGTTTCCGTATCTGCTCTTTCAGTCCGTCGTGTTGCCCGGAGAGCGGGATACTCTTGAATTTCAGTTTCCGGCATTGGGTCGTATAGAGGGCAAAGCCGGCGCCGAACAGCAGAAGCGCGGCCAGCCAATACCGATCCCGAAATCCCTGAATGAGGTCGCGGACAAAATAACAGGAGAAGAATATCCCGGAAATAATTAACAGGATGGAGAAACAATGGTAGTTTACCCATTCGATCGAAAACGGTTTCAGGCAGATCCTGTCGTGGCGTATTTTTATCGGGCGCATTATTCGGAACGAGTAACGATGTTTTTATAGGGCTGACTTATCAAAGATAGAAAAAATTCCGGTATATCGTCCCCTTCCGTCCCGGTTTTTTCGGAGTTCGTGCGTCGGGTTCATTCCGGCTGCCGGGCGGATTGTCGGAAAATACTTCCAGTTCCCTGATTGCGATGCGGTTGCCCCGCAGACGCCGCTCCCGTCGTTGCTTATGTCCGGCGGTGTTTCGTCGGGCGGGCGTGCCGTGCGCCGTCGATGAGTGTTTCGACCGAAGCGGGGCCTATGCGTCCGCCTCGAATTCCATCCTGCGAAGCGCCGCTGCGGATTCCGGCCGTATGTTTGCGGTAGGGTATCGAGCCGGCTTTCCGTGCGACTGTCCAGGATGTGGTACCTGCTTATAAATGAATCATATACGCTTATCGGAAAAAATAATGGATTTTTTTTGCTTTTTTTACTGTTAGTTTTTTCACAAGTGTAAAAGTTTTTCTACCTTTGTGCGGTTAAAGTCCGGTCATTCGGATTTGAGTTAGGTAAATCAGGATTTGATGTTTTATTAAAATAGCAATTATTATGGACAAAATGGATTTGAAAAAGTACGGGATCACGGGCGTGACCGAGATCGTGTACAATCCGTCGTACGACGAACTTTTCCGCGAGGAGACCAAGAAGGGACTCCGCGGTTTCGAAAAAGGCCAGCTGACCGAGACCGGTGCCGTGAACGTGATGACCGGCGTTTATACAGGCCGTTCGCCCAAGGACAAGTTCTTCGTAATGGACGAGACCACCAAGGATACGATCTGGTGGACTTCCGACGAATATAAGAACGACAACAAGCCCGTTACGAAGGCTGCCTGGAAGGAGCTGAAGAAACTCGCTACCCAGGAACTGTCGGGCAAGAAACTCTATGTCGTGGACACGTTCTGCGGCGCCAACGAGAATTCGCGCCTCAAGATCCGTTTCATCATGGAGGTCGCATGGCAGGCCCATTTCGTAAAGAACATGTTCATCCGTCCGACCGACGCCGAACTGGAGAAATACGGCGAGCCCGATTTCGTGGTGCTCAACGCTTCGAAGGCCAAGGTTAAGAACTATAAGAAACTCGGCCTGAACTCCGAGACGGCCGTCGTTTTCAACCTCACCGAGAAAATGCAGGTTATCCTCAACACCTGGTACGGCGGCGAGATGAAGAAGGGTATGTTCTCCTACATGAACTACCTGCTTCCGCTCAAGGGCATGGCTTCGATGCACTGCTCGGCCAACACCAATGCCAAGGGCGAGACCGCTATCTTCTTCGGCCTGTCGGGCACCGGCAAGACCACGCTTTCGACCGACCCGAAGCGTCAGCTGATCGGCGACGACGAGCACGGCTGGGACGACGACGGCGTATTCAACTTCGAGGGTGGCTGCTACGCCAAGGTCATCAACCTCTCGCAGGAGAACGAGCCCGACATCTGGAACGCCATCCGCCGCAACGCGCTGCTGGAGAACGTGACGGTAGACAAGAAGGGCAAGATCGACTATGCCGACAAGTCGGTAACCGAGAACACCCGCGTTTCGTACCCGATCTTCCACATCGAGAATATCGTGAAACCCGTATCGAAAGCCCCGGCTGCCAAGAAGGTGATCTTCCTTTCGGCCGACGCATTCGGCGTGCTGCCCCCGGTTTCGATCCTCAATGCCGAGCAGACCAAATACTATTTCCTGTCGGGCTTCACCGCCAAGCTGGCGGGTACCGAGCGCGGTATCACCGAGCCGACCCCGACTTTCTCGGCATGCTTCGGCGCGGCATTCCTTTCGCTGCACCCCACCAAGTACGGTGAGGAACTGGTGAAGAAGATGAAGAAGGCCGGTGCCAAGGCATACCTGGTGAACACGGGCTGGAACGGTACCGGCAAACGTATCTCGATCAAGGATACGCGCGGTATTATCGACGCCATCCTCGACGGTTCGATCGACAAGGCTCCGACCAAGACGCTGCCTATCTTCGACTTCACGATCCCGACGGAGCTGCCGGGCGTAGATACCAAGATCCTCGACCCGCGCGATACCTACATGAACGCCAAGGATTGGGACGTCAAGGCCGAAGACCTCGCCAACCGCTTCGTGAAGAATTTCGTGAAGTTCACGGGTAACGAAGAGGGTAAGAAGCTCGTAGCCGCCGGCCCGAAAGTGAAATAATCTCTGAATAAAGTTTTGAATGGTAGAACCCCGCGCCGGAAGGTGCGGGGTTCTTTATTTTGCGGCATTGCGTATGCTGCGATGGGAGGGGCTTCCGTATCCTCGGAAGGGCTCGGATCCTGTTTCCCGCGGGGCGGGTTGCTGCCTGCCGCGATTCCGGGTTGCCGCCTGACCGGGGCGGGGTTGTGGCGGGTGTGCCTCGGAAGGGCCCGCTGCAATTTACCCCGGGTTTAGGTTCCCGGGCCGGCCGCTGTTTCCGCTTGCCCGCATTCCGGGAGTACTGCTCCCTTTGGTTCCGGAGTTGCGGACTTTCCGTGCATGGCTGCCTGCCGCAGTCTGCAACTGCTGTTTAGCGCACGTCCGCTGTCCGCTGTTTGTTGCGGGGCGTGAAGATGCGATACCCGATCGAGACGCCGATCTTGTTGGGATACCACTCCGAAGAGCCGTTGAACGGGTCGGGGTGTTCGGGTTGTACGGGGCGGTGGGGGTACATGTCGACCTGGCCGTCGAAACTGTACCCGTTGTAATGGCTGTCCATCCATGCCCAACCCAGGAAAGCGTCGAGCAGCCAGCGTTTCCCGAACTGGTATTCATAACCCACGCAGAGGCCGATCATCATGCCGTATCCTTTGCAGTAACGGTCTTCGAATTTCAGTTTCCACCCTTCGATGTAAGGTTTCGACATGTCGAAGGCCATCATGCCGATGTTTGCCCCCAGGTACCAGCCCCGGTTATGCTCCTTGAAATAGCGGCGGTATTCGCCCATGAAGATGGCGAAGAGCATGTGCTTTTCGTTGATCGACTTCCATGGCGAGATGACGATGTCGGTCTGTAAGGTCGATTTGGGCGAGATGGCGAACTCCACGGCGGGATTCACCACGCCCACCAGAGCATAGGGGACATTGAGCTTGACATATCCCTGCGGGGATGCCTGCTGCGTGCAAAACAGCGCGAACAGGAATGCCGGGATGCAGAGCCCGAAGCGGATGTTTTTCATAGGCGGATCGTTACAACGGACAAAGATATGAAAAAATCCGGCCAACATACTGTGCTGGCCGGATTTTAACTATGTGCTGGACGAATTTATACCGTCATGATCTCCTTCTCCTTCTTTTGGAGCGCCTCGTCGAGGGTCTTGGTGAATTTCTCCAGCAATTTCTGGGCCTGTGCTTCGCCGTCCTTCGACTCATCCTCGGGCATACCTTCTTTTTGGGCTTTCTTGAATGCCTCGACCGCGTCGCGGCGGGCATTGCGCAGGCTGATGCGGGCGGTTTCGGCCTCGTTGCGGATTTGTTTCACCAACTCCTTGCGGCGCTCCTCGGTCAGGGGCGGGATCGACAGGCGGATCTGCTCGCCGTTGTTCGAAGGCGTCAGCCCGATGTTCGAGTCGATGATGGCCTTTTCGATCGCACGCAGCATGTTCTTGTCCCACGGCTGGATCAGGATCGTCTTGGCGTCGGGTACGGTGACGCTGGCGGCGCCCGATACGGGCACCTGCGAGCCGAAATAATCGACCATTACGCCGTTCAGGGCATTGGGCGACGCTTTTCCCGCGCGCACGTTCAAAAGTTCCTCTTCGAGGTGGTCGATGGCCTTCTGCATACGGCCGGAGGCATCGTTGAGAATCGTCTTGGTATCCATATTATTCGAGTGTTTTTTCGATGGTTTTGATCATTTCGTCGAACTCTTCGGCGTCGTAACCCACGGTTGCCAGCATGACTTTACCATCGGCGCCGATCAGGAAATTCCGCGGGATGTAATTCGAGGCATAACGGTCGTAAATGGCCTGCGAGGGGTCGAGGCCCATCGGGAACGTATAGCCCGTCTTTTCGCGGAACGCCGCCACGTCTTCCAGCTTTTCGCCGCGCGATATGGGCAGGAATACGAAGTTGCGGCCGGCGAAACGGTCGATGATGTCCTTCTGCACGCGGGTCAGTTCCTGCCGGCAGGGCGGGCACCAGGTGGCCCAAAAGTTCAGTAACACGACTTTGCCTTTGAGTTCTGCGAGGGAGGTTTTTGTGCCGTCGAACATCTCTACGGTGAAGTCGGGGGCTTTGTCGCCCGCCTTGACCAGCGTGGTCGATTCGGTATCCGCCTCGGCTTTGCCGCCTCGGCTGCCGCACGAGGGCAGTAACAGGATTGCGGCGATGATCACTGCGATCAGCGCCAGCATGATCCATAGCTGCTTGTTGCTCTTTTTTGTGGCCATAATCTTATTTTTTTACAAGTGTCCCGATCCTCTCCCCGGCAAGCACCTTGCCGAGGTTGCCCGGCGTGTCCATGTCGAAGACAATGATCTGCAGTCCGTTCTCGCGGCAGAGCGTGAATGCCGTGAGATCCATGACTTTCAGCCGGCGGTCGAGCACCTCTTCGAAGCTTATTTCGTCGAATTTGACGGCCGCAGGGTCTTTTTCGGGGTCGGCCGTATATACGCCGTCCACGCGGGTGCCCTTCAGCATCACGTCCGCCTCGATTTCGATGCCGCGCAGCGCCGAAGCCGAGTCGGTCGTGAAATAGGGGTTCGACGTGCCTCCGCCGATGATGACCACATACCCCGCCTCGAGGTATTCGATGGCACGCGCCTTGGAGTAGTATTCGCCGATGGGCTCCATGCGGATCGAGGTCAGGACTTTGGCCTTCACGCCGTTGTCCTCCAGGGCCGATTGCAGGGCCAGCGAGTTGATGATCGTGGCGAGCATGCCCATCTGGTCGCCTTTCACGCGGTCGAAGCCTTTCTTTGCGCCCGTGAGGCCGCGGAAAATGTTGCCGCCGCCGATGACGATGCCGATCTGGACGCCTGTGGCCGCTGCCGCCCTGATCTGTTCGGCGTAGGACTGGAGTACTTCGGGGGAGAGCCCGTATTTCTGCGAACCTTGCAGCGATTCGCCGCTCAGTTTCAGTAGTATTCGCTTGTATTTCATTGTACGATGGGTTTACCGTAACGCGAAGATAAAAATTTTTATTGAAAAAAACGCAAGAATGACTATCTTTACAGAAAATAGGCGGTATGGCGGCTATGCCGGAAAAAAACGGCGCCATGTCCGGTCTGAGCTGTTTTACGGAACACAGGCTTCGCCTCGGCAATGTCCGAATAAATTTGGCATTGTGCTCGGCTTGTGCTATCTTTAACCTCGTTTTAGATAGGCTGCGGTTCGGACGAACTCAAACAAGTTTGGTTTGTCGCTCTCCTTGCGCTATCTTTGTGCTGCCATGACGTTGGATGAATACAAATTACTCCGAAAAATAAATTCCCCCCGCGACCTCAAGCAACTCTCGGCGGAGGAACTGCGCACCTACTGCGACGAGCTGCGCAGCTATATCATCGACGAGTGCTCGGTAAATCCCGGACACCTGGCGTCGAGCCTCGGCTGCGTGGAACTCGCCGCCGCACTCCACTACGTTTTCGATACGCCCGCGGACAAGATCGTCTGGGACGTAGGGCACCAGACCTATGCCCACAAGATTATCACCGGGCGCCGCGAGGCGTTCAAGACCAAACGCCTGCTGGGCGGCATCAGCGGTTTCCCGCGCATGTCGGAGAGCCCCTACGACGCTTTCGGGGGCGGGCATGCCTCGGTGTCGATTTCGGCGGCGTTCGGCATGGCCAAGGCTGCCGAGATGCGGGGCGAGAGGCACCAGGTCGTGGCCGTCATCGGCGACGGCTCGATGACCGGCGGCCTCGCGTTCGAAGGGCTCAACAACGCCGGGGCCAGCAAACGCACCAATATCCTGGTGATCCTCAATGACAACAACATGGCCATCGACCAGGCCACCGGCGCATTGAAGAACTACCTGCTCAAAATCTCCACGTCGGTGCATTACAACCGTTTCAAGCAGCGGTTGTGGGGCATCCTTTCGCATACGCCGCGCCTGCTGCGCCTCTGCCAAAAGGCGGGCAACGCCGTGAAACAGGGGGTGCTGAACAAGAGCAACCTCTTCGAGAGCTTCAATTTCCGTTATTTCGGCCCCGTCGACGGCCACAACCTCAAGGAGTTGGTGCGCACGCTTCGGGCATTGCGCGACATCGAAGGGCCCAAGTTGCTGCATGTCATGACCGTGAAGGGCAAGGGCTACCTGCCTGCCGAGCACGACCAGTCCACGTGGCATGCCCCCGGACGTTTCAATCCCGATACGGGCGAGCGGATCGCCTCGCCGGGCGCCGCGGCGCGTTATCAGGATGTCTTCGGCGAGACGCTCGTCGAACTGGCCGGGCTCGACCCGCGGGTCGTGGGCGTCACGCCTGCCATGCCGTCGGGTTGTTCGATGAACATGCTCATGCACGCCATGCCGTCGCGTTGCTTCGACGTGGGTATCGCCGAGGGCCATGCCGTGACCTTCTCGGCCGGGATGGCCGCTGCGGGCATGGTGCCTTTCTGCAACATCTATTCGTCTTTCATGCAGCGGGCTTACGACAATGTGATCCATGACGTCGCGATCCAGGATCTGCCCGTGGTGATGTGCCTCGACCGGGGCGGCATCGTGGGCGAGGACGGCGTGACCCACCACGGGGTCTTCGACATGGCTGCATTCGGTGCCGTGCCGGGACTTACGATCGCTGCGCCGATGGATGAACTGGAACTCCGCAACATGATGTATACCGGTCTGCAATACGGTCATCCCTTCATGATCCGCTACCCGCGCGGCAACGGTGCGGGACGTCTGTGGCGGGGCGTTCCCTTCGAAGCGCTGCCCGTCGGCCGGGGCCGGAGGCTCCGCGAAGGTACGGACGTGGCGCTGGTGACGGTCGGGACGGTCGGCAACGCTGCCGCCCGTGCCGCGGAACGCGCCGCGGAGAAGGGCGTGAGCGTGGCGCATTACGACCTGCGCTTCGCCAAACCGCTCGACGAGGCCTTGCTGGCCGAGGTCGGTGCCGAGTTCCGCCATGTGGTCACGGTCGAGGACGGTTCCCTGCGCGGGGGCGTCGGCGAGGCCGTCACGGCATTTTTCAATGCCCGCGGCTGCGAGGTGGCCGTACACTCGCTGGGCATCGGCGACGAGTGGGTCGAGCACGGAACCCCGGCTCAGCTCTACGCCCTCTGCGGTTACGACGAGGAGGGTATCCTGCGGGCGCTGCTCGCCGCGGGGAAATAAAACCGTCCAGCCCTGTTTGCCGTGCTGCGGCATAAAATCTGTCACATGCTCCCTGAAAACCGTTCGGGAAGTGAAAATCGCGATCGTATTATTGGTCTCCGCGCTGCTTGTCATCGGCGTGGCATACGGCCGTGCCGCCGACCGTACCGACCGCACTCCGGTGCCGTCGCTCGACCTGGCGTGCTACATGGGCTCTTGGCAGGAGGTCGCCCGCTACGACCATCCGTTCGAACGGGGGCTGGCCGAACGACGCGGTTACCGGACGGACAGGCTCCTGTTCGTCGACCAGGGGCAATGAAACTGAGCCGGAGGGTTCTTCTTCGGTTTCCTGCGGCCGTGTTACATCGTGAACGTCCAGTCGTCGCCCCGGCTGAGCGCGGCGTCGAAGCGGAACCCTTCCCATTCGAATTCTTTGAGCATTTCCGGATCCGTAATCCGGTTTCTGATGAGGTGGCGCGTCATCTCTCCGCGGCACATTTTCGTGTAGACCACGATGGTTTTCAGACGGTCGCCTTCGCGGATGCGGAATTCGGGCGTGATGATACGCGCTTCGCGGCGGATGCGTTTCCAGTCGAACAGGCGCTTCATCTCGCTGCTGGCGAGGTTGACCAGGATGCCGTCGTCGGCATGGATTTTTTCGAGAAAGGCCTCCGTCAGCCGTCCCTGCCAGTACCCGAACATCGTTTGGTCGTCGTGCCCCGGCAATACGGCGTCCCCTTCCAGCCGGTAGCGGCAGATTGCGTCCAGCGGCCGGAGCAGCCCGTAGAGGAACGACGTGATGTTGAGGTGCTGCTGTGCGTATTCGAAATCCCCGGGGGTGAATCGCTCCGGGGCGATATGCCTGAATACGACGCCCGTGTAGGCCAGCAGCGCGGGGAGGGCCTCTTCGCCGTGGAACTGCCGGTAACGCCGGCGGTTGGTCGCGGCGATCTGCCGGTTGGTGCGCAGCATGCGTTCCAGCTCTTCGGTGCTGAGCGTCGCCAGCTGCAGGGCCAGCTCCGCAGCCTCGCGGGCGTAACGCGGCAGGGTCGTTCGGGGGATTTCGGCCGGCTTGTTTTCGGCCATCGTTTTGGCGCAGGAAAGGAGTATTTGCATGGCTGTGGATCAAAATTGGATGTCCTGCCCCTCTGCCGGCTCCGCAAAGCGGGTGAACGGGACGAACGGCGTCACCGTGAACTCGGCCGTGAGCAGGTATGGACGGTATGGGCAGGTCTTGTACACCTGTTTGCAGATACGGTAACGCGCATACCGGGCCGGGTAGACACGGGGTGCGAGCCGGGCTGTGAACCCGTAGGTGTATTCGGCGGCCGGTGCCGGATGCGGTACTTCGGTGCGGGACAGGTTGTTTGGCCCGATGCCGGTCAGCAGTGAGTTCCACGCATTGACGACGGGCAGCGTTTCCCACCGTCCGTGCTGGAAGCGGCAGACGGTGTAGTCGCTCCCGAAATATACCGTCGAATCGCCTTTGTGGCGGATCGTGAGCCGGATATGTTCGGTGCCGGCGGGATAAAATGCGTATTTGGCCTCCATCGTGAGCCCATCCGGCGGGGCAGCCCCTTCGGGTGCGGGCGGATAGGGTGTCGTGTCGGGGTCGAACCCGTGGAGCCGGATCAGGGGGCTGTCGTGCACGCGGCGGCGGAAGCGGGCTTTCATCGCCGTGTCGGCACGGATCATGTGTACGTCTATGACCCCGTCCGGTTCGTTGACCGCCGATGCGTAGATGGCGTTTGCGACCGGATCGGTAGCCTTGTTGTCTGCCGCCCACTGACAGATGCTGTCCTGTAAAGCGGACAGTCCGCCCGTTGCGGGGCGCTTCTGTGCGGCGGCCGTACAGCCGGCCGCAAGCGACAGGAGCAGCAGGAGGTGTTTCATGGTGCGGTGCGGTTTATGCTACGGAACAGGGGATGCCGAGCGCCTCGACGCGGGTGGCGATGGCCTGCAACTCCTCGCGCGGCACCTTTTCGAGCGTCCGGCACGGGGTGTCGCGGTCAAGCGAGTAGACCATGACCTGCCGCGGGCGGATTTCGCCGATCAGGCGCAGCCATGCCGCGACCTCCTCTTCGGTGGTGTTGTCGACCCGCTGCCCGTCGAACTCCCCGCGTAGGAACATCGTCTGCACAGTCAGGTGTCCGTCGAAGCCTTTCATCTGATCGACGACCCTGCGTACGGAATAGTCCGGGCTCTGGGGATTGTTTATCAGGCGTGCCGTGGCGTCGAAGGCCGAATCGAGCTTGAGGATGTTGTTGTCCACGCTGCGAAGGGCCCGGCGCACGCCATCGCGGTGGAGCTGCGTGGCGTTCGAGAGCACGGAAACCCTGGCCGAGGGGCACAGCTCGTCGCGCAGGGCGATCGTGTCGCCGATCACGGCTTCGAATTCGGGGTGCATCGTCGGCTCGCCGTTGCCGGCGAAGGTGATGACGTCGGGCGGGGTGCCGTCGGCCACCATGCGCCGCAGCGTCGTTGCGAGCTGCGTGCGGACGTCTTCGCGGGTGTTGAAGCGCCGCGCGCCGGGATGCTCGGCATTCCAGCCGCATTCGCAGTAGATGCAGTCGAACGAGCAGAGTTTCGACTCGGTGGGCAGGAGGTTGACCCCCAGCGAGAGTCCCAGCCGCCGCGAATGTACCGGGCCGAAGATGATGTCATGGAATAATGAAGTCATAGTACAAAGATAGTGCAAGCCGGGGGCAAAAGCAAACGGAATTTGCGGTTTTGCCGCGCCGCGCCTGCCTGAGGCAAAGCCGAAGATAGCTAAAACGGAAATATTTTTCTACCTTTACAAAAACCATTCCTTATGAAATTCAGGTTCGGACTGTTGCCGCGCGTCGTGCTGGCCATCGGCCTCGGGGGCGGCTGCGGCTTTTTCTTCCCTGTGTGGGCGACGCGTATCGCCCTTACGTTCAATGATATTTTCGGCCAGTTCCTTTCGTTCGTCATCCCGTTGCTCATCCTCGGGCTGGTGGCGCCGGGCATCGCCGACCTGGGACGCAACGCCGGGCGCCTGCTGGCCCTCACGGCGGCGCTGGCCTATGCCTTCACCCTTTTCTCGGGCTTCGGCACCTACCTCACGGGGCAGGCGCTGTTCCCCGCATTGCTCGAAGGCGCCGCAGCCGTGCTGCCCGACGCGGCCGCAACGGCCCCCGCACCCTATTTTACGGTCGGGATGCCACCCCTGTTCGGTGTCATGTCGGCGCTGGTACTGGCCTTCGTACTCGGGCTTGGGATGGCCTATACGCACAGCGTGAAACTCAAAGGGGTGATGGACGATTTCAAGTCGATCATCGACCGCGTGATCGCGGGCGTCATCATCCCGCTGCTGCCCTTCTATATCTTCGGAATCTTCCTTTCGATGACCCAGTCCGGGCAGGTGGCCGGGGTGCTGGGCGTCTTCGTGAAGCTGATCGTGGTGATCTTCTTCATGACCGTCGTGCTGCTGCTCGCACAGTTCTCCGTTGCCGGGCTCGTTGCCCGCAAAAACCCGCTGCGGATGCTCCGTACGATGCTCACAGCCTATGTCACGGCGCTCGGCACGCAATCGTCGGCCGCCACCATCCCCGTGACCCTGGCGCAGACCCTCCGGCTGGGCGTGCGTCCCGAATTGGCGTCGTTCGTCATACCGCTCTGTGCCACGATCCACCTCTCGGGGTCGATGATGAAGATCGTGGCCTGTGCATTGGCCGTTTCGATGCTGGGCGGGCTGGATATCCCGGCGGGGACTTTTGCGGGGTTCATTCTGCTGTTGGGCGTGACGATGATCGCCGCACCGGGGGTGCCGGGCGGCGCGATCATGGCGGCGCTGGGATTGCTCGAGTCGATGCTCGGGTTCGACGAGACGCTCGCGGGGCTGATGATCGCCACCTACATCGCCATGGACAGCTTCGGCACGGCGACCAACGTGACGGGCGACGGTGCCGTCGCGGTGATCGTCGATGCGATAGACCGCCGATCGAAAAAATGAAAAACCGAACAAAGTTCTTCCCCGGGCCGCCGAAAGCGGCCTTTTTCCATATTAAATATCCGGAAATAAGTATAAATGCGTACCCTTGCCGAATAAAAAACGGCTAATTTTGATGGCTAAAAGGTTTTTTTGTACTTTTGCGCGTCCGAAACGGAAACTTAAACATTAAATTACAATATTTTATGGTTGATATTTTTGCACGCCTGGAGAAAAATGCAGGTGGCCCCATCGGTCAGTACATGTCGTACGCCCACGGTTATTACGCGTTCCCTAAACTGGAAGGCGATATCGGCCCCCACATGACTTTCCGGGGCAAGAAGATGCTCAACTGGAGTCTGAACAATTACCTCGGGCTGGCCAACCACCCCGAAGTCCGCAAGGCCGACGCCGAGGGTGCCGCGCAGTTCGGCATGGCGGCCCCGATGGGCGCCCGCATGATGAGCGGCCAGACCGTCTACCACGAGCGTCTCGAGCGCGAACTGGCCGAGTTCGTCGGCAAGGAGGACGCCTTCCTGCTGAACTTCGGTTATCAGGGCATGATTTCGATCATCGACTGCCTGCTGACGCCGCGCGACGTGGTGGTCTACGATGCCGAAGCGCATGCCTGCATCATCGACGGCCTGCGCCTGCACAAGGGCAAGCGTTTCGTATACGGCCACAACGACATGGAGTCGCTGCGCCTGCAATTGCAGCATGCCACCGACCTGGCCGAAGAGCAGAACGGCGGCGTGCTCGTAATCACCGAGGGTGTCTTCGGCATGAAGGGCGACCTGGGTAAGCTCGACGAGATCGTGGCCCTGAAAAAGGATTTCCAGTTCCGCCTGCTGGTCGACGATGCCCACGGCTTCGGTACGATGGGTGAGGGCGGCCGCGGTACGGCGTCGCATTTCGGCGTAGTGGACGGCGTAGACGTGCTGTTCAACACCTTTGCCAAGTCGATGGCCGGTATCGGTGCATTCGTCTGCGGCCCCCGCTGGCTGATCAACCTGCTGCGTTACAACATGCGTTCGCAGCTTTACGCCAAGTCGCTCCCGATGCCGATGGTTATCGGTGCCCTGAAACGCCTGGAGCTGATCCGCAACCACCCCGAATACCAGCAGAAACTCTGGGAGATCGTACGCGTGTTGCAAAGCAGCCTCAAAGAGAACGGCTTCGAGATCGGCGTGACCAATTCGCCCGTGACGCCCGTTTTCCTGAAGGGCGGCATCCCCGAGGCTACGAATCTGGTCGTCGACCTGCGTGAGAACCACGGCATCTTCTGTTCGATGGTCGTTTACCCCGTAATCCCGAAAGGCGAGATCATCTTGCGCATCATCCCGACCGCAGTCCATACCCTCGAGGACGTGAATGTCACCATCGAGGCGTTCAAGGCCGTACGCAGCAAGCTCCAGGATGGTATTTACGCCAAACTGCCCATCCCGGTACGTGCCGACGAAGGATTCCTGGTTCGTTAATTCCCCGCTTCCCGGCAGGACGGATCATTCCGCCGCCCGGATATAAGGGTTTCCCATACGGTGTCCCCGGCTTTTCCGAAGGCCGGGGACATCGTTTTGCGACAAAATTTGCCGGAAAATTTTGCAGAATAGATTTTTCAGTTTATATTTGCAATCCCGAAACGCGAGTTTCGGATGCCAAGAGGAGGGGTGAAAGCCTTTTCGCAGGACGAAAACATATTGCGGAAATAGCTCAGTTGGTAGAGCACAACCTTGCCAAGGTTGGGGTCGCGAGTTCGAGTCTCGTTTTCCGCTCCAAACAGACAATTAAATCCTTGCGACAAGCGAATCAGCGAGTTGTGAGGATTTTTTTATACCCGTCGGCGGATCTTTTGCTTCCGCAGGGGGAATTACTTTTCCGGGATGAACAGTCCGGACATGTTCGCCTGTTCGAGGGTGAGGAGCCCGACCTTTTTAGGAATGCCGCCGGCGTATCCCGTCAGGCTGCCGTCGCTGCCCACGACCCTATGGCAGGGGATGATAATGCTGATCGGATTGTGCCCTACGGCACCGCCTATGGCCTGCGCCGACATGGTTTGCTTTCCCTGTTGCCGTGCGATTTCTTCCGCAATATCCTTGTAGGTAATTGTTTCCCCATACGGTATTTGCAGTAATATTTTCCATACGGCCTGCCGGAAGGGCGACCCTTCGGGGCGCAGCGGGGGTGTAAATCCCGGGTTTTTCCCGCTGAAGTAGCAGTCCAGCCACCGCTGTGTCTGGTCGAATACGGGGAGCTGCTTCTCTTCGTGTGCTGCCGGCAGTGTGGCGGCAAAGTATTTTTGCCCGTCGAACCAGAGCCCGGTTAGGTTGTTGCCGTCGGCGGAGACTGTTATCCCGCCGAGGGGCGACTGGTATTTACAAATGTACTGCATGGTGTTACCGGTTAAAGTAAAGGTTGGAATCTTCCGGGGCTTCTTCTCTCGAAGCTATCGTGCAACAGCCCGGGGGCGTAGTACGATTACATTTGGCATGCTTTCATCGGTTATGTGTTTGTCGTTTTGCCTTCGATATTCGGCAGGAAACCCGTGATTATCCCCAACAGGGGCAGCAGGGTGCTGATCCGGAAGATGAATTCGATGCTGGTCTTGTCGGCCAGCCAGCCGAAAAAGGCCGAACCGAGGCCGCCGAGGCCGAACATCAGCCCGAAAAAGATCCCGGCGATCATTCCGACCTTGCCGGGCATCAGGTCGGTGGCGTAGACCAGGATGGCGGAGAATGCCGAGGAGATGACGAGTCCGATGATGACGGCGAGCGCGATCGTGCAGGCCAGGTTCGCATAGGGCAGCAGCAGGGTGAAGGGCGCTGCTCCGAGGATGGAGCCCCAGATCACGTATTTACGCCCGAAACGGTCGCCCAGCGGCCCGCCGGCGACCGTGCCGACAGCCGATGCCCCGAGGAATGCGAAGAGGCAGTACTGCGACCCCTGCACCGAGATCCCGAATTTATCCATCAGGAAGAATGTGAAGTAGTTGGTCATGCTGGCGATGTAAAAGTATTTCGAGAATACCAGCACGCTCAGGATGCCCAGGGCGAGGCGGATTTTGCGTTTTCCCAAGTGGTGTGCCGGGGCCGCTGCGGCTGCTGCGGGGTGGTTTGCGGTGACGGTGAGGCGAAGTTTATACCAGTTCCCGATTCTCGTGAGGATGAGGATGGCGAGGATCGCGGCCAAAGCGAACCAGCCGATCGAGGCCTGCCCGAAGGGAATGACGACCAGCGCGGCCAGCAGCGGCCCCATGGCGCCCCCGGCGTTGCCGCCGACCTGGAATATCGACTGTGCCAGTCCTTTCCGGCCTCCCGAAGCGAGTTGCGCCACCCGGGAGGATTCGGGGTGGAAGACCGAAGAGCCGCAGCCGATCAGCCCTACCGCCAGCAGGATGGGTACGAAGCCCGGGGCGACGGAGAGGGTGAACAGCCCGAGCAGCGTGAAGCACATCCCCGCGGCGAGCGAGTAGGGGCGCGGATGGCGGTCTGCATAGAGTCCGATGAAGGGCTGCAGCAGCGACGAGGTCATCTGGAAAACCAGCGTGATGATTCCGATCTGGGCGAACGTGAAGCCGAATTTCTCCTTCAGGAGCGGATAGACGGCTGGGATCACCGACTGCATCATGTCGTTCAGCAGGTGGGTGATGCTGATCATGAACAGTATCGGGTAGACTGTTCCGGTCTCCGTGAAGCGCCGCAGGCGTGTGTCCGTGGGTTTTGTAAGCGTCTCCATTGCTGCGGGCTATGGTTCTTCGAGTATCCGCGTGATCGCCTCCCGGGCATTCCGCACGTCCCCGGCAAGGATGTATCCGAGTAACTGCCTGTGCGTGGGCTGGGAGGCGAGCAGGCACTCCGTGTCCCTGTATATATTGCTGAACCTTTTTTTCAGGTGGACGGCCGTCGAGCGGTACAGTTCGCACAGGATTTCGTTGTGCGTGGCCTCGGCCAGGGCGATGTGGAAGTTGACGTCGGCTTCGATACAGGCCTGCAATGCCCCGGCAGCCGCGGTCGCTCCCCGCTCTGTGAGGTGTTTTTCGAGGACTGCGGCGTCGTGTGCCGTTCGCCGTTCGGCGGCTTTTTCGGCGATCGCGGCTTCCAGTATTTTCCGCACTTCGTCCAGGTCGTGCAGGTCGGCGCGCCCGAGACGCCGCTCCATCGGTTCGTCCGGGGGCGTGAGGCGTTCGACAAATGTTCCGGCACCTTGCCGTACCTTCAGGAACCCCATGTTGGACAGGATCCTGACTGCTTCGCGCACGGTCGAGCGGCCAACCCCGAAAATCTGCATCAATTCCGGTTCGGGCGGCAGTTTTTCGCCCACCTCGAATTTCCCCGACATGAATTGTTCCTGCAACCGCCCGGCCAGCTCTTCGGCCAGCGATTTCTTGCTGAGTTGCATGTTCGAACCGGGTTTCATCATATCATCTGATGTTTTGTGCGAAAGTAGGCATTTATTTCGAGCCGACAAAATTTTTCGGGGTATTTTGCGTGCGGAGGAAGGCCCGGCAATTTTTGCACCGGCCGATAGCTGAGAAAAGCGGGTGCAAGTGGCGATTTTTTATGTGCGGCAATTTTTGCATGTTATTGGTGAAGAACGGGGTGTTTTCAGAACGGACAAATATCTAATTTTGTAATAATGAATATAGATGAAGACGATACGAGACTTTTCAGGCCGCTTGAGCCGGGGGAGTTCGGTATCTATACAGAGCTTGACGAATTGCCGGTATCCGGTTGTCCGGTATACCTTATGAAGGGGGTCGGAGGCATCTGCCTGTCGGGTACGGCTACGGTACAGGTTTTCGGCCACCGTTTCCGGATCGTGCGCGGGATGGTGCTTGCCCTGTTTCCCTGGCAGTTGATTTCCATCAAGGAGGTAAGCGACGATTTCGGGATCAGGTTTTTCCGCATATCGCACGATATGTTTACCGATACCCTCAGTTCCCTGTGGAGGGCCAGGCCCGGTTTCTTTTTTTTACATGCGCACGCATATCGCCTCGGAGCCGCGGGAAGAGTATGTCGGGCGGTTTCTGAATTTCTGCGACTTGTTGGCTTACCGTGCCGAAAATGCTCCCGTCATCTGTCGCCGTGAGTCGGTAATGCAACTTTTGCGGGTGTTCTATTGGGACGTCTACACCATCTATCTCAATGATCCGCAGGCTGAAAAGACTGCTTATACCCATAAGGAAGAACTGGCATTTCGGTTCATGCGGACGGTCGTCGAGGAACATTCTCCCAACAGGGACGTGGCGTATTTCGCCGAGAGGCTCGGGATCACTCCGAAGTATCTGACCAACCTGATGAACGAGATCAGCGGGCAGTCGGCACGGGACTGGATCGTCTACTTCACGATTTTCGAGATCAAGGCGCTGCTCCGGGAATCAGCGATGGACTTGAAGACGATCGTGGCGCGTGTCAATTTTCCCGATCAGTCTACCCTGAGCCGCTTTTTCCGCAGGTATACGGGCATGTCCCCGTCTCAATACCGGAAGAATATTCATTTCTGAACGATAGGCCGGGCCGGAAGCCCGGCTTCTTTTTTTTTTGTTGGATGCGAGGGCTGAAATGTTTTGTGATATAGCCGTATTTGTTGTGTTTTTGGTGTGTATTTCACTAATAACATGCGATTTTCGCTAAAATTTGGGCGAAATTGGGTTTATTTTTTACATTTGTCAAGACAGAAATGCGGGCTTCTGCGGAATTTGCTTTCGCAGGGCGGAACGGTAGGTGCGGATGGCTGTCGGAAAAGGATGTGATAAACCAATTTTTTCTCATATGAAAAATTTACGATACCTGTGCCTGCTGTGTGCCCTCGCAGTATGCACCATGTTACCGACCGGCTGTATCGAACGGCCGGATGAAGTTCCCGGCCCGGATGACACGGCCCAGGGCGGAAATAAATACGATTACGCCACGACGCGGGATATTCCTCTTAATCTGGACTATGCCCGCAGGGGCAGCAAGGCGCTGTTTGAAATTTATGCCCAGAACCCTGTGAATGCCGTGGACGGTGCGTTTACCTTGAAACCCGGCGTAAAAGCCTTGCTCAGGGCCTATACCGATAACGACGGTAAATATTCGGGAGTGGTCAACCTCCCGACTGCCGTAGGCAAGGTGTACGTGTATAGCGAATCCTACGGTTTCCCCGCCTGTATCGAGGCCGACGTGACTGCCGGCGGTATTTCGTGCAACGTGCGGCAGTTCTACGAAAAGGCGGCCGGGAAGGTCTCCGGCGCCGCGGTTGCCGACCGGGTTGCGGCGACCCGTGCCGATGCGGCCAATCCTTATAACGTGCAGCAGCTCGGCGACTGGACTTGGGAAGGCAAACCGCTCTACATCCTCGGTACAGTGTATGGTCAGAAACCCTACCTGAATATCGCACCCGATTACGCACAGACACCTGCGGGGCTGATGAACCGCATTCAGAACGTACTGATGCCGGGCGTCGACAATTCGAAATACGCCATGCCGACCGGGGTGGTCAACCTCAATGTGACGAAGGATGCCCATCTGACGCTGGTGTTCGCCGCAGAACTGGCAGCATGGCGCAATGCCATCGGTTATTATTATTATGATACGCAGAACCCTCCCCGGACGCAAACCGAGTTCGATGCGCTGCCCAAGTACGTGGCCTTCCCCAACTGCTCTTCCTTTACGACCAATTTCGACGACCCGGATGATTTGGGGTCGGGCGGCGGCGATTGGACGGCACCCCTGTTTTTCGGCGAACAGCTGCGGCTGACCTGTTTCAGGGGAGGCAAGGCTACTGACATTTTTCCAGCCGGTACGACCGTGGGCTGATTCATGCTGCCCGATGCGTATGAAATTTCGGCTTATGACTATACCGGAAAACTCGATATCACCGGTTCGAAACACCCGGCACGCTATTCGAACAATGAGTTCAATGCGGGGAACGGCCGCTATATGGTCAGCCTTTACGACAAAGTGAGCGGCAAGACCGTGCTCGGCTTCGAGGATGGCGGCGACAACGACTATAAGGACGTGCTTTTCTATGTGGACTCCGATCCTGCCGATGCCATTTACGACCCCGACCGCCCGACGACCGACCCCGGTGACGAGAAGTATCCCGACGTGGCGGGCGACCCTGTGGTCGGCACGCTGGCTTTCGAGGATCTGTGGCCGAGCCAGGGCGATTACGACATGAACGACGTGGTGGTCGGGTACAGCACGACCTTCACGGTCGACAAAGACAACCGGATCGTGGCGATCCGGGATGTCGTCACTCCGTTGCACAGCGGCGGTAAACTCCGGAGCGCCTTCGGTTACCAGCTCGACATTCCCGTAACCGCCGTCAAAGGCGTGAAGATCGAAAACGGGTCTTCGACGGCCGGACTCGAAAAGAACCAGGATAAAGCCGTGGTGATACTCTTCGACGACATCGAGCAGGCCGTGGCCCGGGGGCCCGTTAGCGTCGAGATCGAACTGGACGGGAGCCTGTCGATGGACAAGGTGACCCGCAAGTCGCTCTACAACCCGTTCATCTGCGTGAGCGACAAAGGGTTTGTTCCCGGGGCCGTCCGCAAGGAAATACACCTGACCAACTATCCGCCCACGTCGCTGGCCGACCCCTATCCTTTCGGCCGCAACGATGACAAGAGCTCGCTGGACAAGGCGGGGAACCCCATCGGGCCCTATTATTATGCGACTTCCGAGTTGTATCCTTTTGCCATCGACCTGCCCGTTACCGATTACCGGATCCCGGACGAGATGGTGAAAATCGACGTCTTCTATCCCTATTTCGCCGACTGGGTGAAGAGCCGTGGCGAAAAACACAAGGAGTGGTATAAGAACTCCGTGAAATAGACCCGGTATTGCCGGTTCGCACGGAGCCCCTGCATCGCGGGGGCTCCGTGTTGTATGGGGCTGCCGGAACGATATGTGGAATTATTGTGTTACCTTTGCCGAAAAGAATGAACGAACCGAATGGCAAAGATTCTTATTATCGACGACGAAGAACAGTTGCGCAAGCTGCTGGCCCGCATCATCGCTCTGGAAGGTTACGAGGTGGCCGAGGCCGCCGATTGTGCCGGGGGGCTCAGGATGCTCCGCCGCTATGAACCCGATGTCGTGCTGTGCGACGTCAAGCTGCCCGACGGCAACGGTGTCGAGATGGTTGGACGGATCAAGCAGGCCATGCCTTCGGCCGAGGTCATCCTGCTGACGGCCTACGGCAATATCCCCGACGGCGTGCAGGCCATCAAGAACGGGGCATTCGATTACATAACCAAGGGCGACGACAACAACAAGATACTGCCGCTGCTGAGCCGTGCCACCGAGAAAGCGCAGATGCAGCGCCGGCTGGCTCGCCTCGAGGACAAACTCTCCGAAGACATTCGTTCGACCGCATCATCGGTTCGTCGGAATCCCTCCGCAGTGCGGTCGCGCTGGCACGCAAGGTCGCCGTCACGGATACCTCGGTGCTGCTCACGGGTGAAACCGGAACCGGCAAGGAGGTTTTTGCGCAGGCCATCCACCACGCCAGCCCGCGCGCGAAGGGGGCGTTCGTCGCCGTCAACTGTTCGGCTTTCTCCAAGGAACTGCTCGAAAGCGAATTGTTCGGCCACCGTGCCGGCAGCTTCACGGGTGCCACCAAGGATAAGAAAGGGTTGTTCGAGGAGGCCGACAAGGGGACGCTTTTTCTCGACGAGATCGGCGAGATGCCCGTCGAGCTGCAGGCCAAGCTGCTGCGCGTGCTCGAATGCGGCGAGTTCATCAAAATCGGCGAGACCCGCCCGACCAAGGTCGACCTGCGGATCATCGCCGCCACGAACCGCGACCTCGAAAAGGAGATCGTTTCCGGGAATTTCCGCGAAGACCTCTTCTTCCGACTTTCTGTTTTCCGCATCCACCTGCCGTCGCTGCGCGAACGGCCGGGCGATATCGCCGAATATGCCCGGTTCTTTGCGGCGCAGTTCGCCGACAGGATGGGGCGCCGGATCGACACGATCGACAAGGGATATATCGCCGCACTGGAACGCCATGCCTGGCACGGCAACGTCCGCGAACTGCGCAACGTCGTGGAGCGCAGCCTGATCATGGCCGAAGGCAACGCCCTCACCGTCGGCTGCCTCTCCCCCGAATTCCATGCCGCGTCGTGCGACGGCTCCGTGCCCGACTCGATGGCGCTCGACGCCCTCGAACGGCACCACATCCTTAGGGTACTCGAATACACGAAAGGCAACAAGGCCGAGGCCGCCCGCCTGCTGGGTATCGGCATCGCCACGCTTTACCGCAAGCTGGAAAGTTACGGCATGAAGCCCTGACGCCGGCGCCAGGCGTATCATTCTGAGACGGCCGCCTTATCATTTTGATAGGGCGGCCGTTCTTTTTGGCAGGTATGCCAAAGTCGCATCTGTTTGACAATTAGTCGCATAGTGCCGAAATTCCTGTTTTGGCACTCCCTTCGTATTCCTTTGGACACAAACCGAAAGAAGAAATCGACATGGTAATCGTGATCCTGATCCTGATATTCTGCGGCGCAATGCTGTTGCTGTGCCGGATGCTTTGCGGTTTTACGAAATTGTTGTCTAACTCAAAAAAAGAACGAAGATGAATGGAACTGTGTTGTTCCTGTTGCTGTGCGCCCTCGGGTCGCTGTGTTACTGGTTTTATTCGAAATGTGTGGATTGGTTTGAAAAAATCTGATGAAAAATGTTTACAGGACTGCTTATTCTGAGCATCGTCGGATTCGTCTATCTGATGTACGTGCTCGTAAAACCCGAAAGATTCTGATTGTCTGACCCCGAAAAAACGCAAATAAATGAATACCGAAATTTTAGGCGTTATCCTGCAATGGGTGGCTCTGGTGGTGCTTTGCTATCCGCTGGGACGCTACATTGCCAAAGTATACCGAGGTGAGCGCACGTGGCTCGACTTCATGGCTCCCGTCGAACGGTTCGTCTACCGCGTGTGCGGTATCGACCCCGCGCAGGAGATGGACTGGAAACAGTTTCTCAAGGCGCTGCTGATGGTCAACCTCTTCTGGTTCTTCTGGGGCATGCTGCTGCTGGTTTTCCAGGGCTGGCTGCCGCTCAACCCCGACGGCAACCCCGGGCAGTCGCCCGATCTGGCGTTCAACACCTGTATCTCGTTCATGGTCAACTGCAACCTGCAACATTACAGCGGCGAGACGGGGTTGAGCTATTTCACCCAGCTGTTCGTCATCATGCTCTTCCAGTTCGTCACCGCAGCCTGCGGCATGGCGGCCATGGCAGGTGTCATGAAGGCGCTGGCTGCCAAGACCACGAAGACCATCGGCAACTTCTGGGTGTTCCTTACCAAGAGCGTAACCCGTATTCTGATGCCGTTGTCGCTCGTCGTGGGTATCCTGCTCGTCATCAACGGAACCCCGATGTCGTTCGACGGCAAACAGACCATCACTACGCTCGAAGGCCAGGAGCAGGTCATCTCGCAGGGCCCCACAGCGGCCATCGTGCCTATCAAACAACTGGGCACCAACGGTGGCGGCTATTTCGGCACCAACTCGGCACACCCGCTCGAAAACCCCAATGCCTTTACCAACATCCTCGAGTGCTGGTCGATCCTGATCCTTCCGATGGCGATGGTCTTCGCGTTCGGCTTCTATACGCGCCGCCGTAAGCTCGCCGCGTGGATTTGCGCCGTGATGCTCTTCGCCTATACCGCGGGCGTCGTCTTTTCGGTATGGCAGGAGACGGGCGGCAGCCGGCAGATCGACCGGATGGGTATCGCGCAGGAGCTCGGTTCGATGGAGGGCAAGGAGATTCGCATCGGTTCGGCGGCTTCGGCCATGTGGGGCATGACGACGACCGTCACCTCGAACGGGTCGGTCGACTCGATGCACGATTCGCAGACCCCGCTGAGCGGTATGCTGCAAATGCTCAACATGCAGATCAACTGCTGGTTCGGCGGTGTCGGCGTGGGATGGATGAACTACTTCGCATTTCTTATTATCGCGGTCTTCATCAGCGGCCTGATGGTGGGCCGTACCCCCGAGTTCCTCGGCAAGAAGGTCGAGGCGCGAGAGATGAAGATCGCCACGCTGGTCGTGCTGATGCACCCCTTCCTGATCCTCGTCGGCACGGGAATTTCAGCCGCCGTAGCCGCTGCCGACCCGGAGATCGGCTGGCTCAACAACCCCTCGTTCCACGGCCTGAGCGAAATGCTTTACGAGTACACCTCCTCGGCCGCCAACAACGGTTCGGGTTTCGAGGGGCTGGCCGACAATACGCCGTTCTGGAATATTTCGACCGGCATTGCGCTGATCATGGGGCGTTATTTCCCGATCGTGGGGCAGGTCGCCATCGCCGGGCTGCTCGCTTCGAAGAAATATATCCCCGAAAGTGCCGGTACGCTCAAGACCGATACGGGAACCTTCTCGCTGATGACTTTCGCCGTCATCATCATCGTCGCTGCGCTCTCGTTCTTCCCTGCGCTGGCACTGGGCCCGATCGCCGATTACCTGACTTTCTAAAATGTTACGACTATGAAACGAAACAGAAATAATTCCTTGTTCGACCGTACCCTGCTGCGCCAGAGCCTGCGCGCCTCGTTCCAGAAGCTCGACCCGCGCAAGATGGTCAAGAACCCCATCATGTTCACCGTCGAAGCCGTCACCTTCGTCATGTTGCTGCTGATCGTGTGGATTGCCGTGACGGGCAATACCTCGCAGGGGTCGCTGCTCTATAACGTCGTGGTCTTCCTGGTGCTTTTCGCCACGGTGCTCTTCGCCAACTTCGCCGAGGCCATTGCCGAGGCGCGCGGCAAGGCGCAGGCCGACTCGCTGCGCAAGACCCGTGAGGAAACCCCTGCCAAGCGGATCGACCCCGACGGACAGTCGCATATCGTGAGCAGTTCCGACCTCAGGCAGGGTGACCTCTTCGAATGCGTCGCCGGTGACACGGTCGCCGCCGACGGCGAGATCGTCGAGGGGCTCGCTTCGATCGACGAGAGCGCCATCACGGGCGAGTCCGCCCCTGTGATCCGCGAGGCGGGCGGTGACAAAAGTTCCGTCACGGGTGGTACCAAAGTGCTTTCCGACCGCATCCTGGTGAAGGTCACGGCGCGTCCGGGCGAAAGTTTCCTCGACAAGATGATCGCCCTCGTGGAAGGCTCCTCGCGCCAGAAGACGCCCAACGAAATCGCCCTGACCATCCTGCTGGCAGGCTTTACGATCGTGTTCGTCATCGTCTGCGCGACGCTCAAGCCCTTTGCCGATTACGTCGGCGCCAACATCACCGTCGCGGCGTTCATCTCGCTGTTCGTCTGCCTGATCCCGACCACCATCGGCGGCCTGCTTTCGGCCATCGGCATCGCCGGTATGGATCGTGCGCTCCGCGCCAACGTCATCACCAAGTCGGGCAAGGCCGTCGAGACTGCCGGCGACATCGACACACTGCTGCTCGACAAGACCGGTACGATCACCATCGGTAACCGCAAGGCCACGGGCTTCTATCCGGTCGACGGGTTCGGTGCCCGGGAGTTTGTCCGGCTGTGCGTCCTCTCGTCGGTGTCCGATCCGACGCCCGAAGGCAAGTCCATCGTCGAACTGGGTGCCGAGCAGGGCATCAAGACCGATCCCCTGCAACTGGTCGGCGTGCACATGGTGAAGTTCACCGCCGAGACCAAGTGCTCGGGTGTGGACATGCCCGACGGCCGCCGTATCCGCAAGGGCGCTTCGGAAGCGATCCTGCGCATGTGTGCCGAGGCGGGGCACGAATGCCCCGCAGGTATCGAAGCCACCGTGCGCCGTATCTCCGAGAACGGCGGAACGCCGCTCATCGTCTGCGAGGACGAGCGGATCAGGGGGGTGGTCGAATTGCAGGACATCATCAAGACGGGTATCCGCGAGCGTTTCGAGCGTCTGCGCAAGATGGGCGTGAAAACCGTGATGGTGACGGGCGACAACCCGCTGACGGCAAAATACATTGCCGAACAGGCAGGCGTCGACGACTTCATCGCCGAAGCCCGCCCCGAGGATAAACTCGAATACATCCGCCGCGAGCAGCGGGCCGGTAAACTGGTCGCCATGATGGGCGACGGCACGAACGATGCCCCGGCGCTGGCGCAGGCCGACGTGGGCGTGGCGATGAACAGCGGTACGCAGGCCGCCAAGGAGGCCGGCAACATGGTCGACCTGGACAATGACCCCACGAAATTGATCGAGATCGTCGAGATCGGCAAGCAGCTCCTGATGACGCGCGGTACGCTGACCACCTTCTCGATCGCCAACGACGTGGCCAAGTATTTCGCCATCGTCCCGGCGCTGTTCATCGCCTCCATCCCTTCGTTGCAGGCTCTGAACATCATGCACCTCGATTCGCCCGAAAGCGCTATCCTGTCGGCCGTGATTTTCAACGCGGTCATCATCCCGCTGCTGATCCCGCTGGCGCTGCGCGGTGTGACGTACAAGCCGATCGGGGCTTCGGCCCTGCTGCGCCGCAACCTCTTCATCTACGGGCTCGGAGGTGTCATCGTGCCGTTCGTGGGCATCAAACTGATAGATATGTTGGTAAGTGTATTCTTTTAACGTGTTGCAATTATGAAAAACCTTTGGATTTCAGTGAAGATAACGCTGGCAATGTGCCTGTTGCTCGGCGTGGGATATGTACTCGTGCTGCGCGGGGTTTCGGCCCTTGCGGGCCCCAACGGCGGGCTGGTCGAAACGCTTACGCTCGATGGCCGGGTCGTCGGCGCCGCGAACGTAGGCCAGCAGTTCACCGGCGGGCGCTATTTCTGGGGGCGTCCCTCGGCCGTGGATTACAACGGCGGCGGCTCGGGCGGCAGCAACAAGGCTACGACCAATCCCGAATACCTGGCCGATGTGGAGCAGCGCGTGCAGGATTTCCTCGCGGCGCATCCTTACCTCTCCCGCGGAGAGGTGCCTTCGGAAATGGTGACAGCCAGCGGTTCGGGCCTCGATCCCGACATCTCGCCCCGCGGGGCGCAGGTGCAGGTGCGCCGCGTCGCCGCGGCCCGCGGGCTCGACGAGGCCGTCGTGCAGCGGCTGGTCGACTCGCTGACGCAAAAACCGTGGCTGGGGCTTTTCGGCACGACGAAGGTCAACGTCCTGCGCCTGAATATCGCGCTGGAAACCCTGCAACCGAACGTCACGGCCTCGGCCGGTGTCCGGCAGGCCGGCGGGTGCGGGGAGGGTGTATCCCCGGAAAACTAATGGAAACTACATGAAACGGATATGGAAAAGAAAACTGAAAAGGATAAATATATGAAACGCTGGATCGTAATTCTGCTAACCGCCATGGCGGTAATGCTCACCGTCGACCTCTGTGCGCAGGATAGGCAGCGCGGTGTGGAAATTTCGGGTGGCACCGACCTCGTGAGCGGCTATGTATGGCGCGGTGTCTGGGAAGCGGGCGTGAGCCTTCAGCCCACGCTGGCACTGGCTGCAGGGAATTTTTCGGTGACCGCCTGGGGTTCGGTCGATTTTGCGGCGACCTCCTACAAGGAGATGGACTTGACGATGGCTTATGCCCTCGGCCCCGTGACTTTCTCGCTGGCCGACCTTTACTGGGAAGGCGGCGCCGGTGACCGGGGCGCAATCAGTCGTAACTATTTCCGTTTCGGTGCCGACTCCCCGCACCGTGTCGAGGCCGGGATCGCCTGGTGCATCTCGCCCCGAGTGCCCCTGACCCTGGCATGGAACACGGTGCTGTTCGGAGCCGCGGATGTCGATGCCACCGGCGACCGTGCCTATGCCACCTACATCGAGGCATCCTATCCTTTTGCCGTGAAGGGCATAGATATGAAGGCCGGCGTGGGCGTCGTGCCGTGGAACGCCGTCGGTACCTACGGCATCGACCGCGATTTCTATGTGCAAAACGTCTTCGTCAATGCAGCGAAGAGCTGGACGGTAGCGGGGTCGCTGCGACTGGGACTTTTCACTTCGCTGAGCTGGAACCCGGCGGCCGAGGACGTTAAAATATCTAGCATCGATCCGCATGGCAGAGTGCCGGGTGGGTAAGAGCTACCGCATGTTGCAGGAAGCGCATCAGTTGCTCGACGCAGGCGTGGACGTCTGCATCGGATATATCGAAACGCACGGCCGTGCCGAAACGGAAGCCCTCGTTGCAGGGCTTCCCCTCGTGCCGCGCCGCAGGCTCTTCTACAAAGGCAAGGAACTCGAGGAGATGGACACGCAGGCCATCCTGAACCTGCATCCCGAGATCGTGGTCGTGGACGAACTGGCGCACACCAATATCGAAGGCAGCGGCAATCCCAAGCGCTGGCAGGACGTGATGCAACTGCTCGATGCGGGGATCAGCGTCATCACGGCGGTCAACATCCAGCATATCGAGGGGCTGAACGAGTCCGTGCAGGAGATTACGGGCGTCGAGGTGCACGAGCGCGTGCCGGACAGCGTGCTGGCCATGGCCGACGAAGTGGTGAACATCGACCTCACGGCCGACGAACTGATCGACCGCCTGAAGGCAGGCAAAATCTATAAACCCGACAAGGTCGCTGCGGCACTCAACAATTTCTTCACGCAGGAGAACATCCTCCAACTGCGCGAACTGGCGCTCAAGGAGGTGGCGCTGCGCGTGGAGAAGAAGGTCGAGAACGAGGTCGCCGCAGGCGACAAGTGCCGCCACGACAGGTTGCTGGCCGTCATCGACTCCTCGGAAAAGCGGTCGCGCCGCGTGATCCGCAAGACGGCGCGCATGGCCACGCACATCAACACCTCGTTCGTCGTGCTCTACGTGCAGGGCGACCGCGAGGCCGCCGACCGGATCCCGCTGGCCAACCAGCGTTACCTGATCAACAACCTGAACCTCGCCACGGAGCTCGGCGGCGAAATCCGCCGGGTGCATTCCAACCGTCCGGTCGAGGCGATCCTCGAAACCTGCCGGGAACAAAAAATCAGTATCGTCTGCGTCGGGCGGCCCGAATTTTCATTATTTTCGCTGCTGAAGAACGCGATCGTGCTGCGTAGCCTGATCGGCCGCCTGTCGCGTATGAACATCGACCTTTTTATTATGTCATGACTATGAAAATACAAGGGAGGCTTACCCTGGGCATTGGCGTGCTATTCGCCATGATCCTGTTGCTCGGCATCCAGTCGGTCAGCTATGTCCGCCAGCTTTCGCGCGCTACGGGCACCATCCTGGCCGACAACTATAATTCGCTGCAATACGCCGGGGACATGCTCCGTTCGCTGAACGACATCGGCCAGGATTCCGTCTCGCGGCACGCCCTGCGCCAGAGCCTGGCGCTCCAGCAGCAGAACATCACCGAAGTCAGCGAAAAGGAGCTTACGGCGGCCTTGCAGCAGCATGTCGCCAGCCTGAGCGACCCCGTCACCGAGGCCGAGATACAGACCGTGCGTGCCGACCTCTACCGCATTATGGAGGTGAACATGGCGGCCATCCGGGCCAAGAGCTCGCAGGTCGAGGAGCGTGCCGACTATGTCATGTGGTGGCTGATCGTCGTGGCCGCCCTGTGCGCCCTGGTAGCGGGCGCCGTGCTGGTGTGGTTCCCGCGGATGGTGCTGCGCCCGATCGACGAGCTGAAGAAGGGGATCAAGGAGATCGCCAGTCATAATTACGGGAAGCGGCTCGACTTCACGGGCAACCGCGAGTTCGAATCCGTCGCCGAGTCGTTCAACAACATGGCGGCCAAGCTCGACGAGTACCGCCGCAGTTCGCTCGACGACCTGATGACGGCCAAGACGCGGATCGAGGCGATCGTCAATTCGCTCCACGAACCGATCATCGGTCTCGATCCCCGGAAGACCATCCTCTTCATGAACCGCGAGGCGCTGTCGGTGCTCAACCTGCCCGAAACCGTCATCGGGCGCGATGCCGCCGAGGTGGCGCTCGCCAACGACCTGCTCCGGCGCCTGCTGCGCGAGCTTTACGGCGAGAAGAAAAACGCCGGGCAGGAACCGCTGAAGATCTATGCCGACAACAAGGAGAGCTATTTCCAGATGGAAGATACGCCACTCTACATCATGCCGGTCGGCAGCCGGGAGCAACAGTTCGTCGGCAACCTGATCGTCCTGAACAACATCACCAAGTACAAGGAGCTGGACTCGGCCAAGACCAATTTCATCTCGACGGTTTCACACGAGATGAAAACTCCCATCTCGTCGATCCTGATGAGCCTGCAACTGCTCGGCGACAACCGTCTCGGGCAGCTCAACGAAGAACAGAAACAACTCGTGGGCAGCATCCGCGAGAGCAGCGACCGCCTGTTGAATATCACGGGCGAATTGCTCAACATGACGCAGGTCGAGTCCGGTAAACTCAGGCTCATGCCCAAGGTCGTGAAGCCTGTCGAACTGATCGACTATGCCGTCAAGGCGACGCAGGTGCTGGCCGAGCGTTTCCGCTGCTTCGTCGAGGTGGAGTATCCCGAGAAGATTTCGAAACTGTTCGTCGACAACGAAAAGATCGCATGGGTCATCACCAACCTCCTCTCCAACGCCATCCACCATTCCCCCGAGAATTCGCGCATCATCGTCGGGGCCGTGCAGCATGAAAAGGCGGTCGAGATTTTCGTGCAGGATTTCGGACGGGGCATCGACCCGCGTTACCATAAGAGCATTTTCGAGCGTTATTTCCGCGTGCCGGGTACCAAAGTGCAGGGCAGCGGGTTGGGGCTGGCCATCTCCAAGGAGTTTGTCGAGGCGCACGGCGGTACGATCTCGGTCGAAAGCGGGATCGGCAAGGGAAGCCGCTTTTCGATCCTGTTGCCGGCCTAGCGCCCTGCCGGGGAGGCCCCTCGCAGCGCGCCGAAGCCGCAGGCATCGTGCCTGCGGCTTCCCCGTTTTCGTTTGCCCGGATGGAATTGTCCGGTGTGGCGACGGCAGGCGGCAGTGGGAAAGAAATAAAATTCGCATTTTCCCCGGCTTTCTCCGTATTTATTTATTTTGCCTGTTGCAGACGGCCAAATACCGTAGAAAAAAGCTTGTTTAAAGTAAAAATTATTATCTTTGCAGGAGTACAGCACCAAACCAAATAATCATTGCGAATTATGGTCGATTCTTTTTTGGGACAAGCCGAAGAAGGCAATAAAACCGCTCTGCTGAAACTGCAGTTGATCGGACACTACATCATGGGAGGGGATTTCAGTATCACGGATCTGAGCCATGAAATGAACCTGTCGGTGCCGACGGTCACCAAACTGGTCAGCGAACTGATCGAAGAGGGCTTCGTGCACGATTTCGGGAAACAGGGCACTGCCGGAGGGCGCCGGCCCAACATCTACGGATTGAACCCTTATGCAGGTTATTTCGTCGGTGTCGACATCAAGAAGGACATCATCACCCTGGCGATCATCAATTTCAAGGGGCAGGTCGTCGACATGCGCGATTGCGTGCCGTTCGTCATGGAAAATTCGGTGCAGGCGCTCGACCGGTTGTGCGACGTGGTCAACGGGTTCATCGCCAAGAGCAAGATCGACCGTGCCAAGATTTTTTCGGTCGGCTTCAACCTCTCGGGGCGGGTCAATTCCAAGACGGGGTACAGTTACAGCTATTTCTTTGTCGAGGAGGAGCCGCTCACGATGCTGCTGGAGAAACGCCTGGGCTGCAAGGTCTATGTCGAGAACGATACCCGGGCGATGACCTACGGGGAGTACATGTGTGGCGTGGGTAACAACGAGGATACGATGATATTCGTCAATGCCAGCTGGGGTTTGGGCGTCGGGCTGGTCATTGACCGCAAACTGTTCTATGGCCGGTCGGGATTCTCGGGCGAGTTCGGGCATTTCCCGCTGCTCGACAACGAGGTGATCTGCCGGTGCGGCAAGCGCGGCTGCCTCGAAACCGGCGCCTCGGGCTCGGCCGTACACCGTATATTCATGGAGAAGCTGGCGCAGAAGCGTGTTTCGATGCTTTCCGACAAGTACAATCGCGGCGAGCAGATCCTGTTGGAGGATATTCTCGAAGCGCTGGGGCAGGAGGACGTGCTTGCCATCGAAGTCATGGAAACCGTCGGGCATACGCTCGGCAAGGCTATGGCCGGGCTCATCAACCTCTTCAATCCCGACCTCATCGTGCTGGGCGGGACGCTGGCCGTGGCCAAGGATTATATCATGTTGCCGCTTAAGAGTGCCATCAACAAATATTCGCTGCAACTCGTGAATAAGGATACTACCATAAAACTCAGTAAGTTGGGTGAAAAAGCCGGGGCCGTGGGCGCCTGTATGCTGAGCCGTAGCAAGATGCTGGGGCTGATGTAGTCCGGAACCAAAAAAATTAGCTATAAAGAGAAGTCCGTAGCCTTACGGACTTTTTTTTATACCCGTTATTGCCCGATATTACCTGTCGCAAATGTTTTTTTAGTCGATTAGAATAAAAAAGACTATAATATTACCTCATTGTAAATTTATTTATTATATTTGCATAGAAAAACGATAAAATTTACTTTATTTTATGCAAACTATAAAATCCCGTCTGATATGAAAACTTCGAGTCGAAGGAATTTTCTTAAGAAAGTAGCTGTGACGGCGGCTTCGGCTGTCGCCGTCCCCGGACTGGTCAAGGCAGCTTCGGAGTTGGGTGCAGAAGGGATGGACGATGCCCTGGCCGCATCCGCTCCGGGGCACGGCGGGCTGATCGTCCCAAAGGGGGAAGGGTTGCGCATCACGGGTACGTTCCTCGACGAAATTTCGCACGACATCCCGCACCAGAACTGGGGCGAGAAGGAGTGGGACGCCGATTTTCGCCATATGAAGTCGATCGGCATCGACACGGTGATCGGGATTCGCTCGGGCTACCGCAAGTTCATCACCTACCCTTCGCCCTACCTGCTCAAAAAAGGGTGTTACATGCCGTCGGTCGACCTGCTCGACCTGTTCCTGCGCCTGGCCGGCAAGTACGGCATGAAGTTCTACTTCGGGCTTTACGACTCGGGCGAATACTGGGACACGGGCGACATGTCGCATGAGGTCGAACATAACAAATATGTAATCGACGAGGTGTGGAACATGTACGGCCGCAAATACGAGAGTTTCGGCGGCTGGTACCTGAGTGGCGAGATCAGCCGTGCCACCAAGGGTGCCATCGGGACGTTCCATGCCCTGGGCAAACAGTGCAAGGAGGTTTCGGGCGGGCTGCCCACCTTCATCTCGCCGTGGATCGACGGCAAGAAGGCCGTGATGGCCAGCGGGAGCAAACTGACCAAGGAGCAGGCTGTTTCCGTCGAGCAGCACGAACGCGAATGGGACGAGATATTCGACGGGATTCACGATGTGGTGGATGCCTGTGCGTTTCAGGACGGGCATATCGACTACGACGAGCTGGATGCGTTCTTTGCGGTCAACAAACGCCTGGCCGACAAGTACGGCATGCAATGCTGGACCAACGCCGAGTCGTTCGACCGCGACATGCCCATCAAATTCCTGCCCATCAAGTTCGACAAGCTGCGCATGAAGCTCGAAGCCGCCATGCGTGCGGGCTACGACAAGGCCATCACGTTCGAATTTTCGCATTTCATGAGCCCCCAGTCGGCATACCTGCAGGCAGGACATCTCTTCGACCGTTACAAGGAATACTTTAACATCCGTTAGCCGATGAAATCACAGACGAATACGGGATATGTGGCATTCCTGTCACTGGTAGCCGCCATAGGCGGGATTTTGTTCGGGTATGACACGGCGGTCATTTCGGGTACGATATCCGGTGTGGCTTCGCAGTTCTCGCTGGACGCCATGCAGCAGGGATGGTTCGTCGGGTGTGCGCTCGTCGGTTCGATCGGCGGCGTGGCCGTGGCCGGTGTGCTGAGCGACCGTTTCGGGCGCAAGCTGACGATGTTGCTGTCGGCCGTGCTGTTCACCGTTTCGGCCGTCGGCTGTGCCGTCAGTGCCGACTTCATCCAACTGGTCGTTTACCGCATCGTGGGCGGTGTGGGCATCGGCGTGGTGTCGATCGTTTCACCGATGTATATTTCCGAGGTCGCCGTGGCGCGCTGGCGCGGGACACTCGTGTCGCTTTACCAGCTGGCCATCACGGTCGGGTTCCTGGCGGCCTACCTCGTGAACTTCCAGATACTCAAATCGGCCGAAACGGCCGTCTACGCCTCCCCGTGGATGCAGAAGATATGGGTTACGGAGTTGTGGCGCGGCATGTTCGGTGCCGAAACGCTGCCTGCGTTGCTCTTCTTCACCGTTATATTCTTCATTCCCGAAAGCCCCCGCTGGCTCGTGCTGCGCGGCCGCGACGTGCGTGCGCATGCCGTGTTGCAGCGTATCTACCGTTCGTCGGAAGCCGCCGACGAGGAGATCGTTGCCGTACACGGCACGGCCTCCGCTTCGTCGAAGTCCGAATGGCGCGTGCTGTTCGAACCGGGTATCCGCAAGGCGGTCGTCATAGGCGTTTTCATCGCCATCCTGGGGCAGTTCATGGGCGTGAACGCCGTGCTGTACTACGGCCCGACGATCTTCGAAAATGCAGGGCTGTCGAGCGGCGATTCGCTCTTCTCGCAGGTGCTCGTGGGTGTGGTCAACATGCTGACCTCGGTGCTGGCGCTTGTCATCATCGACCGCGTGGGACGCAAACAACTGGTCTACTGGGGTGTGTCGGGCATGATCGTTTCGCTGCTCTGCATCGGGTTCTATTTTATGTGCGGCGCGGCGCTGGGATTGCCCAGCGTATTCCTGCTGGTGTTCTTCCTGGCCTATATTTTCTGCTGCGCCGTTTCTATCTGCGCCGTGGTGTGGGTGCTGCTCTCGGAGATGTACCCCACCCGGGTGCGCGGGTTGGCGATGTCGATCGCCGGGCTTGCGCTGTGGGTGGGCACCTACCTCATCGGGCAGCTGACGCCCTGGATGCTCGAAAACCTTACGCCCGCCGGCACGTTCTTCCTCTTCGCGGCGATGTGCGTCCCCTATATGTTGATTATCTGGCGTGCCGTTCCCGAAACCACGGGGCGCTCGCTTGAAGAAATAGAGAAATACTGGCAAAAAAATGAATAACACGAATAATGAATCCGGTGCTGTGCGCATTCAGGCCGGAGACCTCCGTCGTCTGGATCACCTCCGGGACATCAATTTAACAACCGACACTATGGATTTTCAGAAACTGGCCGGCGAGTATAAGTCGGAGCTGCTGGACAGCGTCCTGCCGTTTTGGCTCGAACACTCCCAGGATAAACAATACGGGGGGTATTTCACCTGCCTCGAACGCGACGGCAGCGTCTACGACACCGACAAGTTCATCTGGCTGCAAGGCCGCGAGGTGTGGCTTTTCTCGATGCTCTATAACAAGGTGGCGAAACGCCCCGAGTGGCTTGAGTGTGCTTTGCAGGGGGCGGAGTTCCTGAAGAAATACGGCCATGACGGCAATTACAACTGGTATTTCTCGCTCACGCGCGACGGCCGGCCGCTGGTCGACCCCTACAACATTTTCTCGTATACCTTCGCCACGATGGCCTTCGCGCAGCTGGCCATCGCCTCGGGCGACGCCGGGTATGCCGCCATCGCCAAAAAGACTTTCGACCGGGTGCTCGAGAAGCGTTCGAACCCCAAGGGCAAGTGGTGCAAGGCACATCCCGGGACGCGTCCGATCAAGGATTTCGCGCTGCCGATGATCCTGTGCAACCTGTCGCTGGAAATCGAGCAGCTCATCGACAGGGAACTCATCGACGAAACGATCGAAACATGCTTGCACGAGGTGATGGAGGTCTTTTACCAGAAAGACCTCGGGCTCATCGTCGAGAATGTCTCGGCAGAGGACAATTCGCTGGTCGACTCCTTCGAGGGTCGCTCGATCAACCCGGGGCATTCGCTCGAGGCGATGTGGTTCATCATGGATCTGGGCAAGCGGCTCGGCCGCCCCGATTTGATCGGGAAGGCCGTGGAGATCGCGCTTGCGACCATCGAATACGGCTGGGACAAACAGTACGGCGGCATATTCTATTTCATGGATCGCCTCGGGCGTCCGCAGCAGCAGCTCGAATGGGATCAGAAACTGTGGTGGGTGCATATCGAATCCGCGATCACGATGATCAAGGCCTACCAGCTGACGGGCAACAAGGAGTGCCTTGCGTGGTTTCAGAAACTACACGATTACATGTGGACGCACTTCAAAGACCCGAAATATCCCGAGTGGTTCGGTTACCTCAACCGCCGCGGGGAGGTGCTCCTCCCGCTCAAGGGCGGCAAGTGGAAGGGGTGTTTTCATGTTCCGCGCGGACTTTACCAGATATGGCAGATCCTCGAACAATGCAAATAGGCGGCTCGTTCCCGATGCCTGATAAACGATTTGCCGGCCTCAAACGGTGCCGTGATATTTAAAAGAAACGAAACAAGCATGACACGTATAGGATTCTTACTTTCGGCGGTGTTGTCCCTCGCAATCGGGCACGTACGTCCCGCACAAGCCAAAACGATACGCCGCACGGTCGACGTGCTGGTTATCGGCGGCACGACCTCGGGCACTTCGGCGGCCATCGCCGCGGCGCGTCAGGGGGCGGCCACGCTGGTCGTCGAACCTACGCCCATGCTCGGGGGGATGTTCTCGGCGCAGGGCGTCCCGGCTGCCGACGGTAACCACCACCTGCCCTCGGGGCTGTGGAACGAATTTCGCGAGGCTCTGCGCGCCTATTACGGCGGGGCCGAAGCGCTTGCCACGGGCTGGGTGAGCAACACGCTCTTCGAGCCCCATGTGGCGGACAGCATCTTCAGGGCGATGGCTGCGGCCGAGCCGCGGCTCGAAGTCCTGCACGGGTATGTGCTCGATAAGGTATACAAGCGCGGCAACTGCGTGACGGGCGCCCGTTTCTCGCGTGGCGGGGGCGACAGGCTCGAGGTCTCGGCTCGTATCACGGTCGATGCCACCGACCTGGGCGATGCGCTGCCCATGAGCGGTACGCCCTACCGCATCGGCATGGACGCCCGTGCCGATACGGGCGAGGCGCTGGCGCCTGCCGAGGCGAACGACATCGTGCAAGACCTGACTTTCGTCGCCATCCTCAAGGATTACGGCAAGGGTGCCGACAAGACCATCCCCCGCCCCGAAGGGTACGATCCTGCGGAGTTCGCTGCGGCCTGCCAGACCGCTGCGGGGCAGCCGATCCCGGCGGAGGTGATGCTCAACTACGGCCGCCTGCCCAATGGCAAATACATGCTCAACTGGCCGGTCAACGGCAACGACGTCTACATGAATATCGTCGAGGTGCCCTATGCCCGGCGTGACGCCGCGCTGCGCCCCGCCCGCGAGAAGACCCTGCGGTTCATCTACTATATCCAGCACGAACTGGGTTTCAGCCACCTGGGGATCGCCGATGACGAGTTCGGCACCGCAGACGGATTGGCATACCTGCCTTACCACCGCGAGGGGCGGCGCCTGGACGGGGTGATCCGCCTGACGCTCGATGACGTGGCGGATCGTTACGGCCGCCCGTCGGCACTTTACCGTACGGGCATTTCGGTCGGCGACTATCCCGTCGACCACCATCACGATTGCTGTCCTCAGATCGGGAAGATACCCTTCCCGCCCGTGCCGTCGTTTTCGGTGCCGATGGGGGTGATGATCCCTGCCGGGACGGACAACCTGGTGGTTTCGGACAAGGCCATATCGGTTTCGAACCTTATCAACGGTTCGACACGCCTGCAGCCGGTAGTCCTGCTCACGGGACAGGCCGCAGGGACGTTGGCGGCCATCGCCGCCCGGGAAGGGTGTACGCCCCGCGAAGTTCCGGTGCGCAGGTTGCAGGCCGCCCTGCTGGCGCAGGATGCGTATATCGCGCCGTTGTACGACGTGAAACCCGACGACCCCGACTTCGCGATGTTGCAGCGCATCGCAGCGACGGGCATCCTGCGTATGACGGGCGAGCCGTTCCAGTGGGCGAACCGCACGTGGTTCTATCCCGAGCGCGGGATCTCCGTCGGTGAGTTCAGCCGCGGCCTGCACGACTATGCGCCGCAGGTCGAAGTGTCCGACGACCCCGCGCCGCTTACGGCGTCGTCGGCTGCCGCCATGCTCCGCAAGGCCGGTGCTGCCGTCGCTGCCGACGGTACGGAGCCCCTGACGCGGCGCGAAGCGGCGCGGATGACGGACGAAGCGCTGCATCCGTTCGACCGCGACGTCGATTTCGAAGGAAACCTGATAAAATAACGAACCATGAAGAAACTCATCCTCCTGCTGCTGGCCGCTGCCGTCGCGACGACCGCAGCCGCACAGGCGCAGCGCGATACGCTGACCTTCAACAACGACTATTATTTCTCCAAACGCAATGTCGAGGAGCTGGTGCCGGTCACCGGGCAAAATATCGTGATGCTGGGCAACAGCCTTACCGAGCGCGGTTTCTGGGCGGAGTATTTCCAGGGGAAACGCGTGCTCAACCGCGGCATCGGCGGCGACTGCATATCGGGCATGATCAACCGCGTGCAGCCGATCGTCGACGGACGACCGAAGGCCATCTTCATCATGGGCGGTGCCAACGACCTGCTTTTCTCGAAGATTTCGAACGAGAAACTCCTGCAGCAATACGAACGCCTGCTGGATATCATCGCCCGGGGAACACCCCGCACGAAGGTCTATATCCAGAGCCTGCTGCCGCTCAACGAGGCGCATAACGAAACTTTTATGAAAGGCAAGAATGCCCGTTTCGCCGAGTTCAACGCCCTGCTGCGTGCCATGGCCGAACGCCGCGGGCTGACCTTCATCGACATCTGGAGCGGTATGCAACGCAACGGGGAACTGCCCGAAGAGTACACGTTCGACGGCATCCACCTCAAGGCGGCGGGTTATGCCGTGTGGATCGAGAAAATCAGGCCCTACGTCAAATAAGCTGCCCGGATGAAACGTCTGTTTTTCGCGCTGGCATTGTGCGCGGCGTCGGGGGCCTGCATGGCCGGCGGCGACATGTGCTTCTATGAAGCCTGTTCGGACAAAATCCGCTTTACCGGCCGCGCCGCCGAAAACGGCGACGGCAGCCTGTCGTTCGACTGGAGCGGCTGTCATTTCACGTTCCGTTTCGACGGCAGCCGCTGCGCGATGCGTGCTGCGGATACCGGGCGTAACTACTACAACGTATTCGTCGACGGGCGCCTGTACGGCAAGGCGACCGTCGAGGGAGCCTCGTCGTGCGTGCCCCTCGCCGAAGGGCTTGCGCCGGGGCCGCATACCGTGACGGTGCAGAAACGCACCGAAGCCGAGCAGGGGCGCACGACGCTCTACGGCGTCGAGGCCGACGGTGCCCTGCTCGACCTGCCGCCCGCCCCGTCGCGGCTGATCGAGTTCATCGGCGACTCGCATACGTGCGGCTACGGTACCGAAGGAAAAACCGTCTCGGAGCCCTTCACCCCCGAGACCGAGAACTGCGACCTGGCATGGGGCTGCATCGTGGCGCGCTGTTTCGATGCCGATTACGTGCTCACGGCCCATTCGGGGCAGGGCATCGTCCGTAACTGGGCCGATGAAAAGGAAACCTCCGACCTGACCATGCGCCAGCTCATCCTGCGGACGTTCGACATGACCGACTCGCCGCGGTGGGATTTCCGGGGCTACAAGCCCGATATCGTGGTGATAAAACTGGGCACGAACGATTGCAGCACGGGCATTACACCCTCCGAGGCCGCCTTCGGCAAGGCTTTTCGCGAGCTTTACGGCGCCCTGCGCGAACATTACGGCCCCGTGCCGATCCTCTATGTCGTCCCCGACGGTGCGGAGGCGTTCTATCCCTATATGCAGTCCGTCATGGCCGGCCTGGAGGACGACGACCTGCATTGCGTCATGCATTTTACGGGCATCACCAACCAGGGCGACGACCTGGGAGCCGGGTACCACCCCAACCACCGCGGACACCGGAAGTTCGCCGCTGCGGTCATCCCCTACATCGCGACGATCATGGGGTGGGAGATGCCGGTAGAGGTCATTCAATAACTATTGGAACGATGAAAAAACTTTTTTTTACCGCCCTTGCCCTTGCGGGTTTCCTCTGCGCTGCTGCGCAAACCCAGGACTGGGCGAACTTCGGCCGTTTCGAGCAGGCCAACGGCCAGGTGCGCAATCCGAAGGTCGTCCTCATGGGCAACTCGATCACCGAACTGTGGATCAAGACGCATCCCGACTTTTTTACGGCACACGGTTATGTGAGCCGCGGCATCAGCGGGCAGACCACCTCGCAGATGCTCGTACGCTTCCGGGCCGACGTGCTGGACTTGCACCCGCAGGTGGTCGTCATCTGCGGCGGGACGAACGACATAGCGCAAAATACCGGTTACATATCGCTGCCGCATATCCTGGGCAACCTCGTGTCGATGGTCGAGCTGGCACGTGCCAACGGCATCGCCCCCGTGCTGTGCTCGTTGTTGCCCGCGCGTGAATTCGGCTGGCGCAAGGAGCTTGAACCCGCGCCCCGGATCATCGAGCTGAACGCCATGATCCGCGAGTACGCCCGCAGGGAGAATGTCCCCTATGTGGATTACCACGCGGCGATGTCCGAAGCGGACGGAGGCATGGTAGCGGCCTATACCTACGACGAAGTCCATCCCACGGCCGCGGGGTACGACGTGATGGAGCAGATCCTGCCGCCTGTCGTCGACGCGGTGCTGAAGAATCCGAAACGGTATCGACGGCGTTAATAGCAGGCAGGGGCAGAATTATAAGAGGGCCGGGGAATGCTTATTTCCCCGGCCCTCTTATTCTTGCAGGCAGATCGCAGCGGCCTTCCGTTATTTTGCCCCCGTGACCTTATTCCCGGAGCAGCAATACACAGCTGCCCGGTGCGCCGGCCTTTATCTTCAGTTTATTCCGCCCGGCGGCCGAAATACGGATGCCGCTGTTCTGTTCGGCCGTTCCGAAATGCCGCAGGTCGAGGTATCCGGGCAGTGCCAGCGTCCTCTTGCAAGCCCGCTTGCAGTCGATGAACACGGCCGTATGTCCCCCGACGCTGCCTTCGTAGCACAACAGGTCGGCATCGTCGGCGATAGGCGTCTCGAACCAGGTGTAGACACCCCGCCAGCAGGTCTTGTCGCCGTTCTCCATCCGTTTGTTTCCGATGAGCTTGTGGTAGCTCTTGCCGTAGGGCGCATAGATGAAGATGTCGTCCTGCCCGTCCAGCAGCGCGTGGTCTCCCAGCCCGTCGGGCAGCAGCCAGGTCGATTGGTACCCCTGTCTGTTCTTTTCGACGTAGCGCCGGAAAAGGGGGTGCTCCTGTTTGGTGAACGTCGATGCCTTCGCCACTTCCGTCCAGTCCGTGTAGGCCCCGCCCGGGGTGAGTACGTGCGTCTCGCCTTCGAACATCGACTGCATCCCGTAATAGATGGCGATGGTTACGGGCGCGGCGTTGCAGAACCGGTGCGAGGCCGTGACCTCGATGTTGTTGCGGCGGACAGTGTATGTCACCGATTCCCGGCACAGGGTGTCGCGCAGTTCTTCTCCGCCCGCGGTGTTCCGGTAGGGGCGTGTCGGGTCGAGGATTACGTTTTCGGCCTCGACCGTCACCCGATTTGTCCATAGTGTCGTGTCGCCCTCGATGCGGTTGCCGTCGGCTAGCAGGGTGTAACCCTCGCTGCGTGCCGTGCGCGCCGTGCGTTCCCTGTATTTGTGGTTGCCCCCGCACCACCCGCATCCGGGGATGGCGAAAGGCCCGATGTTGTCGCTGTACGTCGAGTTGAGCAGGACGGCGGGTTCGGCCTCGGGCTGCGTGGTGGGAAGCGCCGTCCTGTTGCGCGTGATGCCTACGCGGTAGAACGTGTAGAGCTCGTTGAACATGCACCGCCTGAACCAATAGGTGATATCCGTCCGTTCGTCCAGCTTGGCCGAAATATAGAGGTCGCCGCCCTGGCGTTTGACATACATCGCTTCGGAATAGGGGCGGTCGCATCCTTTTTCCTTGCCGCGTTTGGAGGCATCCTTGCCGGTACAGAGCGCCGTTGTGGGCGCCATGCTGCCCAGCAACAGCAGGCAGGTCATGATTTTCAAATGTTTCATCGTTGCGTTTTTGTAGGGAAGCGATGCATCCGGGCGCGTCCCGGGTGCATCGCCTGTATACCGGGGTATCCGATGCCCGGCCCGCTTACTTGCGGGTGAGCTTCAGGAAGAGGTCGGGACGGTCTGTGGTGATGTAATCGACCCGGTTTTCGATGGCCCACATCATGTCGGCCGGGTTGTTTACCGTCCAGACGTTCGAGGCCATCTTCAACGCCTTGATGTTGTTGAGCCACGTCGGGTTGTTCAGGTATACGCCGTAGTTGAAATCGCAGCCCGTCAGCCCCATCGCCTTCAGGTCTTTGGGCAACGTGCCGCCTCCCAGGTACATCAGCTGCGTCTTTGCGGGAGCCAGCCGTGCCAGCTCTTTCATTATGTGGAGCGAGAACGAGATGTAGGTCACGCGTTTCGAAAGCCCGTACCGGCCGACCATCTTCACCACGGCCTCGGCCGCTGCGGTTTCCGCCTCGGGTGTGGCGTGGGGCTTGAGTTCCAGAACGAGGTGTACCTTCGTATCCTTGGCGGCCTCGAGGTATTGCGCCAGCGTGGGCATCGGCTCCCCGTTTTCGAGCTTGAGCGTCGTCAGCACGGTCGAAGGGGTGCTCTGTACCTCGTATCCGTCGTGCCAGCCGTCGTGGTTGAGCACCGGAACGCCGTCCGAGGCCATCCATACGTCGAATTCCACGCCGTACACGCCCAGCTGGTCGGCCTTGAGGAGCGAGGCGATCGAATTCTGTGTCGAGCCGTCGGTGTGCCAGAAGCCCCGGTGTGCGACCACGCGGGTCTTGTTCTTCATCGGGATGCCGTATTTCAGGTAGCGGCGTGCCTGGATGATCCGGGCCAGGCGATCCATCAGGGCCTTGTCTTTCGGGTTGTCCGACTCGTTGAGGGTCAGTACGCCGCGGTTCCCGCAGTAGTAGGCGACGGCCGAAGAGTTGAAGACGTCGTTCTTTTCGAAGTGGTTGATATAGGCCGCCATCCGGTCGTGCGACGAGTTGGGGATCGCCGCCGTGGCCTTCTCGTCGAATTCGAACTCCATGGCCATCCCGTGGCGGCGGGCCGTGGCACAGGCCTCGTCGAGGCGGCTGTCGGGGATCGAGTGGTTGAAGAAGTGGTTGGGCTGCTGGTAAGCCACGTCGAAGCCCAGGCGTTTCCACTCCTCATGGCCTTTGGCCTGCCAGTAGGGAATCCAGTAGAAAAGCTTGCCTTCGGAGTGGATGTATTCGCTCAGCGGAATGGTGAGCTCCGCGCAGTGGTGGGTGTCCTCGGCGACCCAGTAGAAGCCCGAGAGTTCCAGGTGCTTGTATTTGGCGGCCTTGAAACGTTCGACCAGCTCCCCGATGTACCATTTGGTCGCGGCGATCTGATCCTCCTCTTTCGAGAAATCCATCTCCCGGCCGTCGATCTCGCCCCAGTCCTTCTGGCCGCGGATCGCTTCGGGAAGTCCCAGCACGATCCGGTGCCTGAATGCGGGCTTGCCCAGCTCGCCGATCTCTTCGCCGATGCACCGGTCGAGTGCCGAAAGCGACTTGCCCTGCTCGAAAATCCGATCCAGCAGCCACTCCCATTCTGTCCTGCGGGCGTTGAGTTTCTCGTAGCCCACGGTGTAGTTGCGTCCCGAGCCGTCCTTGAACTCGAGGAACAGGAAACCGTCGAAGAGCCAGTCTTTCGAACCGTCGGCAAACCGGTGTACGACATAGGGACGGAATTCATCGACCGTCCAGTCCAGCCGGTGGCTGCCGCCCTGGTAGATCAGGGCCAGATCCTGAATTTCGGTCGTCCGGTATCCCTGCTCGGCGGCGGGTTTGCCGGACGCGGCCGTTCTTTGCCGCAGCGGGTTGTCGATCACGAACCGGCAGAATTCATGGAACAGTTTCTTGTCCTTTGCCGCCGTCGACGCCCACAAGTCGTAAAAACGATTGGTGCCGTGGTAATAGCTCAGCGGCTTACGTCCGTATACGCCGTGTTTTTTTGCACCTTCCATATACTCGCGGAACCTTTTTTTGTAAACCTCGGAGTTCTGCTCCCCCTCGAGGATGTTCTCGTCGAATTCGAATTCCATCGCCAGGTCGTAGGCCTTGATGTCGGAGAAATAGCGAGACAGCGGCCTTACGCCCTTGTCGTCCCAATAGTGGTTGGGCTGCATATAGGCGTAGTCGATGCCCATCTCCTTCCATTTGGTGTAGCCTGCGGCACGGTTGTAGGGTATCCAGCAGAAACTCTGGTTGATCGAATGCAGGTATTCCGCAACCTGGGGGATGACCTCTTCCGACTTTTTCAGTTCGTGGCAGTAGCCGTCGCCCGGCGTCACGATCTCTTCGGAGATGGGGTAGAACCCCGCCAGTTCGACATACTGGTAATTTTCTTCGTCGAAGCGCCTGCGCACCTGGTCGATATACCATTTGCAGGCCGCAACGCGGTCGGCGCCCTTGGCGAAATCCATCTGCCGCCCGCCGAGCGAACCCCAGTAGGTCGTCGACTCGTTCGTGTCGTCGTACTTCCGGTAGATGATCGGGTCGGGCATTACCATGACTACCTTGCGCTTGGCCGGGGGTGTGCCCAGCCGCTGTGAAGCCTCCTTTACGGCCGCTTCGAGGGCGTTCACGCCGTTGTCGCCGTCGAACCAATAGTCGATCAGCTCCTTCCACTGCTGTTTGCCGGCCGAAACGCCCTGTCCCCGCAGCACGCCTACCATGTAGGCGTATTTACCGCCGTCGGGGCGGCTGCTGTCCTGGAATTCGAGGCAGAGAAACCCGTCGAAGAGCCAGTGCTCCCTGCCGCTCTCGTCCACATAGGTCACGAACGGGGTGAAACGCTCCTTGTCCCAGCGGTACGGGGTGCGGTGGTGGCTGCCACCGTAGCACAATACCAGGTCGGTATAGGACGGTATCGCGTCGCGTTCCTGTTCCCAGGCATACATTTTCGGTTCGGAATCGCGGGTTGCCGGGGCCGCGTCGCCCGTGGGGCCGTTCGCCGCTGTGGCGGGCGTATGGTTTGCGGCCAATGCCGCTAAGAGGGTGCAAAATGCGAAGGTCTTGAGTTTTTTCATCTGTTTACGGGTCGTTAATCGTTATTTGCGCATCGGGTTGTCGAGTACGAAACGGCAGAATTCGTGGTAGAACTCCCTGTCTTTGGCTGCCGTCGATTTCGACAGGTCGTATAAGGCGTTGGTGCCGTGGTAGTAGCTCAGCGGCTTTGTGCCGTAGACATTGTTCAGCCTGGCTCCGGACATGTATTCGCGGAAACGCTTCTTGTAGGTGTCGCAGTCGGCATTGCCCTCGAGGAGCGCCTCGTCGAACTCGAATTCCATGCCCAGGCCGTTGGCCTTGACGTCGGAGAAGAACTGCGACAGCGATTTTTGTCCCTCCCAGAAATAGTTGGGCTGCATATAGGCGTAGTCTACGCCCAGCTGCTGCCATTTCTTATACCCTGCGGCGCGGTTGTACGGGATCCAGTTCAGGGATTGGTTGATCGCATGCAGGTATTCCGCAAGCGGAGGGATGATCTCGTCCGATTTCTTCAGTTCGTGGTTCCAGCCGTCGCCCGGCGTGACGAGTTCCTCGGAGATGATGTAGAACCCCGCCAGGTCGATATACTGGTAGTTGCCCAGGTCGAAACGCCTGCGTACCTCGTCGACATACCACTTGTAGGCCGCGATGCGGTCTTCGGCCGTCGAAAAGTCCATTTTGCGGCCGTTCAGCTCGCCCCAGTAAACCGTGGAGCCGGGGTCGCCCTTGCCGTTGCCCTTGCCGTCGTAAACCTTGTAGATGATCGGGTCGGGAAGTACCATGATGACCTTGCGTTTGGACGGGGGTGCGCCCAGGCGTGCCGAAGCGTCCTTCACGGCTCCTTCGAGGGCATCCATGCCGCTGCCGCCGGCGAACCAATAGTCGATCAGCTCTTTCCATTGCGTCTTTCCGGCCGAGAACCCGTAGTCCTTCATCAGCCCAACCATGTAGGCGTAATAACCGCCGTCGGGACGGCTGCTGTCCTGGAATTCGATGAACAGGAAGCTGTCGAACAGCCAATGTTCCTTGCCCTGTTCGTCCACGTAGCTCACGCTCGGGGCGAAACGCTCCTTGTCCCAGCGGTACGGGGTGCGGTGGTGGCTGCCGCCATAGCACAGCACCATGTCCGTATAGGAGAGTATCCCGTTGCGGCTTTGTTCCCACGGGTACATCTGCGGGCCGGGGGCGTCGGTGGTGAACCGGACATACTGCATCTGGCTGTATTCGCCCGAGTCGTTGCAGGCCACGGCGAAGACCGTGTAGGTCGTCTGCGCCGCCAGGCCGTCGATCTCGACCGTCGTCCCGGTGTATTGCGTGCCGTTCTGGGCGACGCTCTGCGCCGTTTCGGACGTAATGACCCCTGTGGCCTTGTATATGATTTTGACGGACGTGGCGTTCGTGCGCTTCATGTTCAGCGTCACCGAGTTGGCGCCCGACGATGCGATCGTCATGCTCAGGGCCGGTTTCGGGCCCCCGGAGGGTTCGTCGTCCCCGTCCCCGCAGCCGATGAACGACAGGCAGCAGAGAAGCGTGAAAATGATTCGGTAATTCGTCATGGGATGTCGGTTTTTTTATTTGTTTCCCTTTCCGGAGTGTTGCGTCCGTACCGGGTTGTTCACGACGAAACGGCAGAATTCGTGGAAGAACTCCCTGTCCGTTTCGTCCGTGGAGACCGAGAGGTCGTAGAGGGCATTGCTCCCCTGGTAATAGGCCAGCGGGCGGGTGCCGTAGATGCCGTGTTTCTTTGCGTATTCCATGTATTTGCGCATCCGTGCCCGGTATATGTCGCTGTGCGGATCCGCGCTGAGGATCGAAGCCTCGAATTCGAACTCGATGCTCGTCCCGGCACGGTTGATCTTCATGCAGGCGGAATCCAGGTCGTTTTCCGGCTTCCAGTAGTGGTTGGGCTGCATGTAGACCTGGTCGAAGCCGAATTTGCGCCAGTCGTCATGGCCGCGGGCGTCGTAGAACGGAATCCAGCTGAACGTGTAGTTGAGCCGGTGGAGGTAGTCGGCGATCTCGGGGAGCAGGATGTCCGAACGGGTCAGATGGTAGCTGTACTCCGTGTCGTGCGGCTGGGCGGCGATCTCGCGGATCCAGTAGAATCCGGCCAGGTCGATGTATTTGTAATCGCCCTGGGCGAACCGTGCCCGCACCTGGTCGATGTACCATCTGCAGGCCGCTACGCGGTCTTCGTTGCTGTTGAAATCCAATCGGCGCCCGCCGAGTTCTCCCCAGTAGGTCGTCGTGGTGGTCGTGTCGATGTAGTGTCGGTGGATGATCGGATCGGGGATCATTATGATCACGCGGCGTTTGCAGGGCGCTTTGCCCAACCGTGCGGTGGCCTCCTTGACGGCCTGTTCCAGGGCGTCGGCACAGTTGCCCTTTGTGAAATAGTAGTCGATCAGCTCCTGCCACTGCTCCTTGCCGGCCGATACGCCCGTGTCGCGCAGCACGCCCGTCATAAACGAGTAGGCGCCGCTGTCGGGGCGGTCGACATCCTGCGATTCCAGGAAGATGAAGCCGTCGAATAGCCATTGTTCCTTCCCTTCGGGGTCGACGTAGGTGACATAGGGGGCGAAGCGCCCCTTGTCCCACAGGAAGGGATTGCGGTGATGGCTGGCACCGTAGCATAATACGGCATCGGTCGTGGTCGCCGGACTCTTGTGTTTCCTCTCCCACGGGTACAGCTTGTCCTTCGGGCCTGCGGTGCCGGTCGGGAGCGTGAAAACCAAGGCTGTTACCACTGCAATTGCTACTGTAAAAAGTCTGCGAGTCATGTCTTGTCGTTTTTATCCGACCCCGGAGCAGTCTCTTCCGTCCGGGGACAATATATCCGGTTTATGGGTTATTCCTTGCCCGTTTTCGGTTGTTGAGCCCGTAAGGGATTGTTTATGATGAACCGGCAAAGCTCGTCGAACAACTCCCGGTCGGCCTCGTCGTCCGAGGCATAGAGGTCGTAGAACCCGTTGGTGCCGTGGTAATATGCGAACGGCCGTTTGCCGTAGAGGTTGCGTCGTTTGGCGTGGTCGATGTAATCGCGCAGCCGCGCACGGAATGCTTCGCTGCCTTCGCGTGCGTCGAGCAGTGTGGGTTCGAACTCTATTTCCATGCCGATGCCCAGGCTGTCGATCTGTCTGCAAACCTCATCCATGTCGTTCTGCGGCTTCCAGTAATAGTTGGGTTGCAGATAGACCTGGTCGAACCCGAACTGCTGCCATACGTCGTATCCGCGCGAGCCGTAGTAGGGTATCCAGCTGAACGTATAATCCAGCTTGTGGAGGTAATCGGCGATATGCGGGAGCATGATGTCCGAGCGGGTCAGATGGTAGCTGTACTGTGTGTCCACCGGCCGGGTGACGATCTCGCGCAGCCAGTAGAATCCCGCCAGCTCGACATGTTCGTAGTTGCCCTGGGCGAACCGCTCCCGTACCCGGTCGATATACCATTTGCAGGCGGCTATGCGGTCTTCGTTCCTGCTGAAATCCAGCTGCTGGCCATCCAGCGCACCCCAATAGGTCGTACTCGACGTCGTGTCGATATAGTGCCGGTGAATCACCGGGTCGGGGAGTACCATGATGACCTTGCGCTTCTGCGGGGCTTTGCCCAACCGCGCGGCGGCCTCCTTCACGGCCTCTTCGAGGGCCTCGACCCCGTTGCCGTCCGTGAAATAATAGTCGATCAGCTCCTGCCATTGCGCTTTGCCGGCCGATTCGCCCGTGTCACGCAGATGCCCCGTCTCGAATGCGTAGAGTTCTGCGTCGGGGCGGTTCGTGTCCTGGAATTCCAGGAAGATGAACCCGTCGAAGAGCCAGTGCTCTGTGCCCTCTTTATCGACATAGGTGACATAGGGTGCCAGCCGCTCCTTGTCCCACAGGAAAGGGGTGCGGTGGTGGCTGCCGCCGTAACATAACACGGCATCCGCGGGGGGCTGCAGGTCTCTGCGGTGCTGTCCCTCCGGGTACATAGTCCGGGAACAACCGCCCGCGAGAAGCAGGCATCCTGCGGCCGCTGCGAACGGAACGATATTATTCAGGAATTTGAGCATCGTAGTCGGTAAGTCGTAATTCGTAAAATTAAAATTAATCCCGTTGTGAAAGAGAATGAACTCACAACGGGATTAATCGTTTGTTAATCAGCGTGTAGTCATTATTCGAGTCCGAAGCACCATACGTCTCCCAGTTTACCCCGGTTTTCGAGGGCGACCGATTCGCATTTGACGATCACGAATTTCAGGTAGCGGCCTGTGGTAACTTTTTGAACCGGATAATCATAGGCTTTTACTGCCCCGACCGTTCCAGGGGGGGTATAGATACCGTCCCATTCGCGCATGCCGCTGGCGACGAGTGTCCATTGGGTGTTTTCTCCATCGTACTCATCGGCCAGGTAAATTTCGTAATCCAAGTACGCACCTTGGCTGTCTGTCGTATCCTCGATTCTGAACTTGGTGATAGCCTGGCGTTTGCCCATATCGCCGACAATGGTGATCGGATAGACGTTGGGGGTTATCCACCAGGGAATCCAGGAGTCGCCTCCGGTTGAAGCTCCGTTGAACAGATTGCTGGTCACATAGTTGTCAATCCAGGCTCCGCTTCCTCTGTTCGGATCTTTCGCATAACAGATGTCTTCGCCTTCGAGAATGGGCCAAGGAGCTGTTTTGGTACCTCTGAACTCAGCCGGGGCGAGCGGGAGGTAGAGTGTTTCCCCGAATTTTACGCCGTCGGTCGTTGAGGTGATGCGTACCGGTATCAGGTAATCGTTGTTTTGACCTGCGAAAAGACCGGTCATTTTGTCTATGCCGATTTTACAGGAAAATGCTGCCGAAACTTTATCGACGGCAATTTTTGCGATCTTTTCCGTTGTGACGGTTCCTTGCGGGATCACCTTGTAGGCGGTGCCGTTGGCCGCGTTGTATGCGTCTACCAGGTTCTGGTCACAGTCGACGTCGTAGTTTATCGTCACTTCGCTGCCGGGAACCGGCATGTTGAGCGTGATCTCCCCGTCGAAGACATATTCGGAGCCTGCCAGTGCGTTGGACGTAAGCGTCATCGAAGCTGTCGCGCTTTCGAGCCGGAGGAAAATTCGGTTCCGGCCTTCTGCCACGGGCACTCCGTTTCCGGAAAGTTCGAAGGGAATCACATAGGTGATGTCCGGATCGAGGGCATTGACCGTTTCGGAATCCCATTTGAGACCGACGAATTTACGTATATCCTTCTCCCCGAAATGAAGCGACGGGGTGAATTCGTAGCAATTCGACGGTAATAGCGTATAATCGGTTCCGTTAGCCGTATTATAGTCTCTGAGGGCGGTTTCCGAAACCTCTATATGGGCGGTTGCCTCAGAGAGGCCCTTGCCGTTTTTTACGACAGGTAGTTCGTACTCTTCAGTATATACCGATACCGTCATTATATTTTGCAGGTCATCCGCAGTGCCGAGGAACGAAATACTATCGTCTACCATGAAGTTGTTGCGATTGTCCTCGCAGCCGGCCAGGGCGGCCGAAGCAAACAGTCCTGCAATCAACAGTTTCCACATATTTATTTTCATAGGTTCGAGCATTTATTAATGTCCGTAATTCTGGGTCATATTGGTCATTTCGGCCATCTGTGCCGCATTGATCGGGTGGAGATAGTCCTTGTCGCGGAATACGGCCGGGGCGCCGACGTAGTCGGTGTGTACGCGTTCGTAGGACTCTTCGTACGTGGTGGCGCTTACGTGCAGCGTCCAGTTCTCGCTCGGGTATTCTTCCTTGGCGATCATCCAGCGACAGGCGTCGTAGTGGCGCATCGCTTCCAGTCCGAACTCTACCATGCGTTCTTTCTGGATGCACCAGCGGAGCAGCTCCTTGTTCCCTTTGATTTCGGGGTAAGCGACCTCGATCTTTTTCAGTCCGACACGTGCGCGCACCTTGTTCAGGTATTCGAGCGCTGCGGTCTCGTCGCGCTGGGGCTTTTCGTTGCAGGCCTCGGCGTAGTTGAGATAGATTTCCGCCAGGCGGAAGGCCGGATAAACCGTTTGCATCGAAGTGTAATCCTTGGCTTCGCGCAGCGACTTGTTGGTTTCGAGCAAACGGCGCCATACATAGCCTACGCGGGTGATACCGCCGCCTTCACCAGCATTCCACTTATTGGTGCAGGCGTCGTTGTTGTAGCAGGTGAACTTGATATTCTCCGTCTTGTTGGGCCACCAGAAACCGTTGGGTACGAGGCAGGCGTAATAACGGGGATCGCGGTTGATACAACTGTTGTGGGCCTTGATGCCGTCGCCCCAGTCGATACCGGGCTGTTTGTACCCTTCGGTGAAGCCGGTGGCCTGATAACCCGATTGCGGGTCGACGATGGGTTTCGACATGTCGTTCTCACCCTGGTAGCCTGTCACGGGATAGCGTCCGGTCGTGTACATGGGGTAGCTGTCTACCAATTTCAGCGAAGGTTGGATACCGCCGTATCCCTGGAGAACGACACCCGATGCGCCGCCGCTTGTCATGCCGGGCATGGCGCATGCCAGCAGACCTCCGGTGCCGCCAAGCCACGAATAACTGCCCGAGCGGCTCCACCAGCCCCAGATGGTCTCCTTGTTCCAGGGCTTCAGCCTTACGCCCTGATAAGAGGACATGTAACGCGTGAACTCATCGGTCTGTTCCGTATCCTTGTAGAGATCGTACAAACCGGTCTCTGCCAACTCGATCACATCCCAGGCTGCCTGTGCTGCTGCCTCCCATTTGGTCTCGTCCTTGCTCTGCGGGAAGAGGAATTCCCCGCGAATGTTCTGCATCTGGCCTTTGTAAAGGTCGCACCCGTTGTATAACGGCGATGCTGCGTAAAGCAGTATGCGCGATTTCAGCGCCAGGGCTGCACCGCGCGTAACACGGCCGGCCCACTGTTTGCCGTCGATACCGATGTCGTCGGTGCGTACCGGCAGGTCGTTCTTGATTGCGTCGAGCTCCCCGACCATGAAGTCGATGTTCTGCTGTACGGTGTGGCGGTCTACGCTCTTGGCGTCGATCGTCTCGTCGGCGATCTGGTCGCCCCAGATGAATACCGGGCCGTATTGGCGGAACAGCAGGAAGTAGTAGTAGGCGCGCAGGAAGCGGGCCTCGGCCTTCATATAGGCAACTGTCGTCGGGGTGTCTTCCTTGTCGAGGTCGATATATTTCAGGAAGATGGAGCACTGGTTGATGCCGATGTAGTAATCCGGCCAGTAATTGAAGTTGGTCGTGGCGCTACTGTAATTACCGGTTCTGAACTGGGTGTAGTAGACCCACTGGTACCACGAGAAGAGCGCTTCGTCGGAGCGTCCTACCGTCCAGCCGTGCATGCCTACGACCTCTTCTTCCTGGGGAATGTAGGAGTAAAGGTGGCTCAGGTATTTCTGGACTTCGGTTTTTTGCCGGAAAATAATAGGATAAAACGCAGAATAAAGCGAATTTGAGCATTCTCACTGACGGTCAGAGGGTTTGGCTTCGGGTGGCACGGAATGACATAAGGGCGGAAAAACGGATTTGGGCGGATTACAGCAATAGATGCACTTCCAAATCATTACCCAACACCTGATGCACATTTAACACTAACGGTCTCTATTTCTGCGTTCTGCGTAGGTTTACATTCTGCCTTTACAACTCCCATAAACTAATTTTGCACCAAACAAAAAGCAAGGATTATGAGGAGTACTTTCAAGACCGTCTTCTATGTAAACGGAAGCAAGGAAAAGAATGGAATTGTCCCCATCATGGGACGGGTTACAATCAACGGGACTATCGCACAGTTCAGTTGCAAGCAGCGTATCTCCAAGGATTTGTGGGATGCTAAAGGCAACAGGGCGAAAGGCAAGAGCCGCGAGGCGGTGACGGTGAACTATGCGCTTGACAACATCAAGGCGCAGATAACGAAGCACTACCAGCGGCTTTCCGACCGTGAGGCATTTGTCACGGCTGAAATGGTACGCAACGCCTATCAAGGCATCGGCACGGAGTATGAAACATTGTTACGAGCCTTTGACAAGGAGAATGAGGCGTTTGCCAAGCGGGTGGGCAAAGACCGCTCCAAGCGTACGTACCAGAAGTACCTGACCGTCCGCAAATACGTAGCGGAGTTTATTAAGAGGCAGTACAAGCGGACGGACATGGCGATGAACGAATTGACGGAGGATTTCATCCGTGACTACTGCCTGTACCTGCGAAACGAGGTCGGGCTGGCGCAATCGTCCGTGTGGATATACTCCATACCGTTGAAACACATCGTCACCACGGCGCACTACAATGGCAAGATACCGAGAAACCCGTTTGCGATGTACCACGTTGACCCCGACCACAAGGAACGAGGCTTTCTCACGGAAGATGAAATTCAGGCGTTGAGTACAATCAGTCTGGACAATCCCAACTTCGCATTGGCGAGGGATTTGTTCCTGTTCGGTTGCTGGACTGGCATCTCGTTCACGGACATCAAGAACCTGACCACCGACAACATCGTTGAGATGAATGGCGCATCATGGATTGTGTCGAAACGCCAAAAGACGGGCGTACCGTTCCAAATCAAGCTGATGGACATCCCCATGCAGATAATCAGGCGTTACGAGCCGTTCAGAAGAGACAAGCGACTTTTCAACATCGGCTCGCTTGACATGGTGAACAAACGCATCAAGGCTGTGGCGAAGAAATGCGGGATAGAAAAGCCGGTTTCATTCCATTTGAGCCGCCATTCATTCGCTGTTTTGGCATTGAATTACGGTATGCCGATAGAGAGCGTGAGCAAGATTTTGGGGCATACGAATATAACCACCACGCAAATTTACGCGAAGGTGACCAACGCTAAACTTGAAAACGACATATCCGCCTTTGAGAGCAAGATAAGCGGACGTTTCGTCCTATAACGCACAGTCTATGGAACGGACAACAATCACGATGGACGGGTGCGGCAGGATTGCCGTGCCGTCCGATGCCGCCAACGTGTGGATGAACGAAATGGAGTTGGTAAGGCTGTTCGATGTAATCGCCCCGACACTCCGTGCCGCCATCCGAGCCGTGTACAAAAGCGGAGTGCTGAAGCCTTGCGATGTGGAAAGGCGCATCAGGCTTCCCAACGGTTATTGTGCGGAGGCGTATGCCCTGCCAATGGTCGTGGCAATCGCTTTCCGTATCAACACACCCAATGCCGCAAGGGTACGCAACGCCCTGTTGGAAAGGCTGTGCTTGCGAAAAGACAGACAAGTGCTATTTTTCTTTTCGTCGCCAAATGTTTTGTGAACGGGTTTGTTGAACGGTTGTTTAGGTCGTATATTACAGAACATCAATGCGTTATCTTCACTTCTCAATAATTCAAAACTTTCAGACTTGCCTGCAAGTCTGCCGGAATACGGCATGGTAATTTGCATGAGTGCTATTTATTATTTTGATGAATTGATGAAAGTATATATAAACATAAAGAATAACAGCGGTTTACATCCTCATCAAACTCTCAACAAAAGGATATGGCTGATGAAAAGAGAAAACGGACACAGCCTTACTCATCGCTTTTCTTTTGACAAGCGGTTTGATGAAAGAATGTTGAGCATGTATCGCTATGACTTTTAGTATGTTAAGTCGCCCATTCATCAATTCATCGGATTTTCATTCATCATCAAGCCTGCTGTGGAAGCAACGGAGGTGAGTATCGCCATCCGCAGGCTGGCCAGACGGACTTCCGTTCTGCCGAACGACAAGGGAAAACCGACACCGCCGCAGGCTTTTGGGAACAAAAGCCATAGCTCATTATGGCGTTTTCTTCACGCACCGCTGACGCTCATGCTAAAAACTCCCCAATGAGCCAGTGGGGTTGCCCCCTGAACGCCCCCGTTTGCTTCCGAAAGAAGCTGCGAGCAGTCCTTTGAGTTGCCCAAAGTTTATGAGTTGTTTTAAAGTCTGAACTCTGTTTTTATGGTAGCAAGTTTGTGTTTCGGGCATACCGAAGCTGTTTGCTATCATCCCATAGCGGGAATTTATATACATCTTATTTTTTGAGCCTGATTTTTTCGTGATAGAAATAATTTACGATGACCGGCTTTCCTTTTTCCGAGCGTCCGTAGGGCAAATCGTTCACCCGATAGGGAAATCCTTGCGTCTGTGCATATTGGGATATGTCCTGCTCCAATGCCTGCCAGTAATCAAGCCTTTTCTTGTTGTAAATCTCATCGTATAATGGGAAGAGTTCGGGATGCTTCTCACGGATATATGCCATTATCTCTCCTTTGAATTGTCCGCGCAGGTTCAGATTTTCAAGCCATATCAAATCGGCATATCCTTTCACTTCCTTGATAATCGTCTTTACATCGGTTATTCCCGGAAATATGGGCGAAACGAAACACACGGTACGGATGCCTGCCTCATAGACTTGGCGCATTGCTTTCAGGCGGCGTTCTATGCTCACGGCGTTGTCCATATCCGCACGAAACTGTTCGTTAAGCGTATTGATTGACCAAGACACTGTTACTTTGGGAAAACGTTTCAACAGGTCGAGGTCGCGAAGGACGAGGTCGGACTTCGTACATACCATAATCTCGGCGTTGCTTCCGCGCAGTTCTTCGAGCAGCCTGCGGGTACGGCGGAATTGTTCCTCATAGGGGTTGTAACCGTCCGTCACGGAACCTATCACGATGCGCTCACCGTCATATTTGTGCGGATTGGCTATCGGTTTCCAGTTCTTCACGTCCAGAAACGCGCCCCACGGTTCTGTATGCCCGGTGAAGCGTTTCATAAACGATGCGTAGCAATACTTGCAGGCGTGAGGGCATCCCACGTAAGGATTGACCGAATATCCTCCGACTGGCAGTGCGGATTTGGTCATAACGCTCTGTACGTCTATTTCCTTGATTGTTTCAGTATTCATTGTATGCGTTTGATAAATTGTTCCGGCAGTTCCTGAATCATCCTTTCTTCACCCATTATAAGCAGCAAATCCTCTTTCATAAATACGGGGATTCCTTGCGCTTTGGCTTGGTCGGCAATGTGAAGCACCCATTCGAGACGGGAATCCACTTTGCCTTCCGATGTCCCGTTTCCGTGCCTATGACAACCCAATCGATACCCGCGAAGTCTATCTCCGATTTCGTCAAAGATAGGTTCAAAGGTGACGTGGTAATGTTTGGCCTTGATATTTCTTTTCAAATCTTCTAACCTTTTTTTCTCGGAACTGCGCGTGACGGTCACGCCCATCCAGACATTTTCGTCATCCGTAGAAAAACAGACCTTATCCGGACGTTTCGTAAGAAAGATATAAGCGTGTTGCGGATTGCTTTTCATTCTTCCGAAAATCTCCGCGTTCCATTCAGGCTTCCAATCGGAGAAGTCGCTCATTCCGGTCATCAGCCATACGTGAGGTTTTGGAGTGTCGATGATGTGTAGCTTGCGCCCCATATATTCGGGTACAGAAAAATCGTCCGTGATATGGAAGCGGCGACAGTTATTACGGGCATAGCAGTAGCTGCACCCTATTGAGCAGCCTATCACTATGTTCATATTCTTTATCAGCGATTTGATGCAAACACTCATAACGTAATGCTCTCCCCATCTCCCGGCATAATCAGTCGGTTCATATCCACTCCGTGGTGGCGGGCTTCGTTTCGCAGGATTTCGCGTGTTGTCTGGCAATGGTCAATAGCATCCATGTGTACGGCTATCAGCTTGATTTGTGCGGGGCGTGTCGAGCATCGCCATCACTTCCTGTTCGTCGGGGATGATGCAGCCGTCTGTCTTGGAAAATTCGGGGAACACCGCACCGCCGCTGTTTACAACGATATAATCAGGGCGGTATTTTTCCACGGTTTCAAGGATGCACGGTTCCCATTTGCAGTCGCCCATTATATAAATGGTCGGAAGTCCCTCCGCCATCAGCACATAGCCCGACACGGGTCCCATCATCTGGCCTATCTGACCGAAACCGTGATGACCCGTGGTGCGGTGGATGGTCAGGTTGCCTATTGTCTTGCTCTTTTCAATTGCTTCTACATTTGTAAAACCATCTTGCACGAGGGTTTCCTTGTCTTGCGGCTGGGTGTAGAAAGGGATGTCTTTCGGCAAATGTTGTTTCACGCTCGGTTCATAATGGTCAATGTGGTTGTGTGTGAGCAGTACCATATCCACGCCCTCGGTGATTTCGCTGATGGGCATTACCAGATGCACCCTCGGACTTTTATACACGCCGAGAGCGGATTGCAGGGTTCCTTTGTCGGCAAATACGGGGTCAACAAGGATGGTGTGTCCTGCATAATTGATTTTCAAGGTGGCGCTGCGCACCAACCGGATAATAGCTTTCTCGTTCATAATGTTACGCTTTTATGATTTGTCGGGTGCAAAGTTCGGAAGATTCCCCTGATGCCTCTATGCCTTAAAAAGAGAAATATATGCCATTTTGATAAAAGAATGATGTATATTTGCAGAAAGCAAAGAACAAGAGCGATGAAAACGATAACCAACCCCGAAAGACTGGTCAGCGTCCCGTTCAGCAAGACACGTTGCGGCGTGGACTTCTACATCAACACAGGCGAGAGCAAGGACATCTGTGGTGTCTTGACCGAGCACCGGACGTTCAAGACGGATTTTTTCAGTTTCTATTTCTTTCGCCGCGCCAATGGCTATGTGCTGTTAAACTTCCGCAAAATAGAGTTACGGGACGATATGGTGCTCCTCCTGTCGCCGCACCAGCAACAGGAATGGCACGTGGACGAAGCGGAACTGGACTACACCTTTCTTATCTTTCGCGAAGACTTTATGCGCACGTTCATCGCCGACAAGTTCTTCGTCTATCGCCTGCTGTATTATTATCAGACCGACACGCCACCGTACCTGTTTGCCGCGCCGGAAGAACTGGCGGAATATATGCGCCTCTTGGGGAAGATAAAACAGGAGCTGCTGCATCCTGTGGCAGACACTTACAACCTTATCGTATCTGTGCTTTACTATCTGTTGGTGGTTATCAACCGGGCATACGCCAAAACTTACCGTCTGCCGGTCGAAGTGCCGAAGAACAATTATGCCTTCCAATTCAAAGACCTGTTGGAGAAACATATCCGCGACATGCAGCGTGTTCAGGAATATGCCGATATACTCCGCGTGAGCCGTATCACTCTGAACAATTCTGTAATGGCGCAGTTCGGCGTGTCCGCCACCCATCTGCTCAAACAACGCTTGTTGGAGGAATTGAAAAACGAGCTGTTGTTCTCCGACCGCAACGTGAGCCAGTTGGCGGACGAGTTCCACTTTTCCGACCCCAGCCATCTGATGCGCTTCTTCAAGCAACAGACGGGAAAGACATTTACGCAATATATCACGGACTACCAAAATGGAATATACGAATGAAAAGCAAGAAAAAACTTTATAAGACTTGCACTCCTATCCTCTTTTTTTGTATTTTTGCAGTCGGCGAGAGTTTTTAGGTGGAAATACACCGCATATCACAGAATTAGCAACCGTTGCCAAGTCATTACCTCACTCTTTGAGAAAAGCTTATAAATAGCTTGTTTCTAACAGATTCCTATTTGTGTATCGAATTTTATCGGAAAATATCCTCGATCTTGGCCTGGTCGTCCAGTTCCACGTCGAAGAACGACTCGCAGGAGGACAGCGTAAAGGCCAGTAAGAAGGCGGTTGCGAATATTCGTATTTTTTTCATAGCTTATCCTTTTTTAGAAGTTGACGTTTGCACCGATTGCAAAGGTACGTATAAGGGGGTATACATTACCGTAATTCGCATTTACCTCAGGATCCCAAAGCTTGAAATCGCTGAATGTAACCAGGTTCTTTCCCTGGATATAGAACCTGATCTTGGACAGGCCCCATTTCTTGGTCATGCTTTCGGGTAGTGTATAGCCGATCTCCGCGTCTTTCAGACGCAGGAAACTCATGTCGCGCTGCCAGTAGGTCGAAAGTTGCTGGTTGTTGTCCACCTTGTTGAGCGACAGACGGGGGTAGGGTGCGTTGGGATTCTGGTTGTCGAGCGTCCAGCGGTTCTTGGCCACATCCTCGAAAATCTGTCCCATGCGGAGGATCGTCGACGAAGCGCCGAAAAGGTTCTGGCCCTGGATGATGCGGGTCACGTGGCCCACGCCCGAGAAGAATACCGATACGTCGATGCCTTTCCATTTGAGGCTGGCGCCGAAACCGTAGTTGATCTCCGGTACGAGCGTATAGCCGATGGCCACCTTGTCGAAGGTGTTGACCACGCCGTCGCCGTTGACGTCGCGGTACTTGATGTCACCCGGGCGTACGGTACCGAAATCCTGCTTGGGCCAGTTGGCGATATCCTCTTCCGACTCGAACAGTCCTTCGGCGATCAGGCCGAACTGCTGGTTGTTGGCAAAGCCGGCGAGGTTCTGGTATTTCCAGATCTGGTCGGGTTTGTCGTCGTAGAGTTTCTTGTTGCGGTTGTAGGTGAAGTTACCGCGTGCCGATATGCTGAAATCCTTGTTGAAGCTGTGGTCGAATTCGAGCGACATGTCGAAACCCTGGTTCTTCATGCGGCCGAGGTTGACCCACTGCGCCGTTTTCGTGCCGACCACCGACGGGGTGGATTCGCGCTGGATGAAGATGCCTTCGCGTTTCTCATAGAAATAGTCCGCCTGGATCTTGATCTTGTTGAACAGCCCCAGTTCGATACCGACGTCGGCCTTCGTCGCCTCTTCCCAGGCAACGTCGGGATTGCCGTACTCGCCGGTCGAATAACCGGGCAGACTGGTCTGTCCCAGATCGCCGAAAAGGAACCCGCCTGCATTGGTGTTCATGGTCGTATTGTAGGCGAAGCGGCGGCTTCCGCCGATTTCGTCGTTACCGATCTTACCGTACGAGGCGCGGATCTTCAGGATGTTGATCTTGTCGCGCAGCGGCTCCCAGAATTTTTCGTTGCTGATCATGTATCCTACGGCGTAGGAGGGGAAGAAGCCGTAGCGCTTGCCGGGAGCGAAATTCTCCGAACCGTTGTAACCGAAGTTGAACTCGGCGAAATACTTGTCGCGGAAGGCATAGGTGAAACGTCCGGCGATACCCATGTTCTTAGTCGGGTAGGCGTCGATGTAATTGAGCGGCCTGTTCTTGGATTTGCTGCGTACCGAGTAGAGGAACATGCCGCTTACGCGGTGGTCTTCCGCGAAGAGGCGCTCATAGATAAGCGAGCCCTCGAAATTGATGGCCGTCGTACCCGAGGAGTCCGATGTTGCGAGCTTCATATAGTTACTGCCGTTGGGATTGGCAGCGGTCAGCATCAGTTCGCCGTTTTCATCGCGCCCGGTGGCGTAGTAGGTTACCGGGGACATTGCCCGCTCCAGGAGGGTCGCATTCTGGGCGTCCCATGCGAATTTCACATTGGCTTTCAGTCCGGGGGTAATGATGTCCGAGAAATCCTGCGTAAGCGACAACAGGGATTGCGCCACCATGGTGTTGTAACGTCTATATCCGGTGTTGTTCAGCATGTTGTAGGGGTTGACCGAGCCCGACTCCTGCGGGATCGCCAGCATGCCGTTGGAATATACGGTCGGCGTAGCCACGGGGGTTACGTACATCGTATAGGCGTATAGGTCGTTCGTGCTCGTACATGGCGCGTTCTTGGTGGTATACTGCGTAGACAGCGAAAGACCCAGCTGCGTCGACTTGGTAATGTCGATGTCGATGTTCGAGCGGAAGCTGTACTTGTTGAAGTTCATCTGGGCATCGTAACGGTCATTGTCCGCGACATTGAACATACCGCCTTCCGTGTAGTAGGATGCCGAAACGTAGTAACGGATTTTCGGGGAGCCGCCCGTGACGCTCGCGTGTACGCGCCCGGTCATGGCCAAGTCCTTGAAGATGGTGTTGACCCAGTCGACGTTCGGATAGAGGTCGGGGTCGCGGCCGCTCAGGTACATCTGGCGGGCATAGTCCGAAATCGGCATCTCGGTGCTGCCGCTGTCGCGGTAGAGTTCGTTGTAGTAGTCGATCCACTGCGAAGCGTTCGCCAGCTCGGGCAGCTGGACAGGCTGCGTAATGCCGAATTCGGCCTTGACGCGGATCTGGGGCGCCGTCATTTCGGTACCTCGTTTGGTGGTGATCAGGATGATGCCGTTCGCACCGCGCACACCGTAGAGGGCGGTCGCCGTTGCGTCCTTCAGGATGGAGAACGTGGCGATGTCGTCCGCGTCGACAAAGTCCATGTCGCGCTCGATACCGTCGACGAGCACCAGCGGGGTGGTTTTGGCACCGAACGTACTCTGTCCACGGATCCAGAACTCGGCGCTCGATCCGGGTTCGCCCGTACGCTGCATTACGACGATACCCGCCAGTTTACCTGCGAGGTTCGAGGAGAGCGAGCCGCTTGCCACTTCCAGTTCGCCGGCGTCGATGGTGTTGATGGCGCCGATGATACTCTCCTTGCGCTGTTTACCGTATGCGACTACGGTTACTGCCTCCAGTTCGGAAACCTTGCGCACCAGCTCGGTCACGATGTTGGTCTTCGTTCCGACGGGAATGCTCTGGGTTTCATAACCCAGGTACGAAATCTCGATTACATCGGTCGGCTTCACGTCGATCGAGAAGGTACCGTCATTACCCGTGATGACACCGCGGGTACTGCCCTTGACGATCACGGTGGCTCCCGGTACACCCGCCTTGGTCTCGTCCAGGACGCGTCCGGTCATCTTGACGTTCCCCCCCCCTTGCGGAGCGGTAACAGACGATTCCAGGCTGCTTGCGGAATACACAAATTCGGGATTTGCGCTCAATTCCGTAACCGATATAAGCCCCAGTATCAACACGAATGACCGGAGCATTATTTTACAAAAGAGCTTTTGTATAGTCATTGTCATATTTCCTCATTTATAATTACTTAATGTAGATTTGTACGGTTCGGGCGTCGGTCGGGCGCCGCAGGCCCGTACGTGTTGGATTGATCCTTGCTTGGCTAGAAGCACTTTGGATTAGTGTTTTCAGGAAGTCAATAGTTCGGGTCTCGTCTGTTTTACCATAGGCATGTTTTAGTTTGTAGGTATGGTGAATAATTAGTCGGTTTTATAATTCGTCTGCCGATATGGCTGTCAATGCCGAAAGAACTTGATACACGACAACATACGGCCTGTGTGGTACTTTCTTTTCTGTGAAATTCAGTTAAAAGTATTCATTATCCGGTAACAAATATAACAATAAAATTATTATCATTACTATTTTTGATAAGTTTTTTTACTTTAATGCGGTGCGGCGCGATTTGCCCGTCGGCGAATTAGTATACTTAATTTATTGATTGTCAATGTTTTAATTCTTGCTTTCGAGCCGTGATTTTTTTTTGAAAAACTAATATCCTTTTTATCAGGCACTTGGCTTCTGGGCACTGGCTTAGGCAGGTCTTTGTTCTTAAGATTGTGTAATACAATATTTTATATTTTTATATTTCGCTTGTGCCCGGATCGTTCCTGACGGATAATAGTTGCGTGCCCTGATTTTCGCCGCTTCAATGATTTGAAAAGTTTTTTACTGTGTTGGGGTTTGTAAGTAAAATATTTTTGCTTATTTTTGCTTCGTAAGCTTTCGGGCTTACCGGTTGACAGGGTATACCTATATATATTAAATTGCCGTTAATACCCGCATCCGGCCGCCCCGCATGAAACTACGCTGAGTTGTATAATCAATAAAATACCCGAAATAGATGATGATCAGAAATTGTTGTATGCTGGTGGCAGGCCTCCTGCTACACACGCAAATATTCGCACAGGATAAAACGGCCGCAAGCCGTACCGGCGAGGACTATACCCTGTCGAACGGTGCGGTCGAGGCCGTTTTCAGCGGGAGCGGAAGCTTCGACATCGAAAAGTTGGTGCTCAACGGGAAGCAGGTCGTCGCGGCGGGCATGAACCGAACGCCGTGGATCCTGATATACAAAGGCCCCCAGGGTGAAAATCCGGAGTTGAAACCCGAACATGCCGTTTACCGCGGGGTGCAAGTCCGCGATGACGCCCGGGCCAAAACTTTGGTGTTCACGTGGGAGCTGACGTTGGACTACTCGCCGGTGAAATATCCCGTGCGGATGTACGTGACGCTTCCCGACGGCGGCGAGCTGCTGCAATGGAACATAGAGGCCGACCTGCCCGCCGGGTGGCTGGTCACGGATCTGAAATTCCCCAATGTCGTGATCGAACGCCCCGAAGACGGCAGGATCATCACCACCGAAGGCTGGGGCGTCGAGAAGCCGCTCGACATCGCCACGTTCGAAGCCCGTTACCCGTCGCATGCCTCCGCCATGCAGTTCCTCGTGGTACACAATGCCGAGGGTGCGTTCTATTACGGGACGGAAGACCGCCGCGGTTGCGGAAAGACCTATTCGGCGCAGTGTACGCCGACGACGGTTGCGTTCTGCGATGCCATCCCCGCCTCGGCCGGATGGATCGCGGACGGGACGTTCCGCCTGCCGTGGGTCTCGGTCACGGGTTTCACGCCGAAGGGTTGGGAAGATGCCGTTGTCAGGTGGTACCGTCCGTTTACCTTCACGACCGAGTGGGGTCGTAAGCCGCTCGCCTCGCGCAATATCCCGCAGTGGTGTTACGATGCCGACGCGTGGGTGCGTGCCAAGCATGTGACCGACCGGACGTACGATGCCGTCCGGCGTGCCGCCCGGTATTTCGGGCAAGGGCTGGGGGTGCACTGGTATTTTTGGCATCATTACCCCTACGATACCCACTATCCCGATTACCTGCCCGCACAGGAGCGTTTCGCAGGGATGGTGCGTGACGCTCAGCTTCTGGGGGCGCGTGTGACGCCCTATATCAACGGCCGGCTCTGGGATCCGGCGGCCGACAGCTATAAGCGCGACCGCGGTTACGACGCGTCGTGCCGTAAACCCGACGGGTCGCTCTATACCGAGATTTACCCCACGTCGAAAGTCCTCAATACGGTGACCTGCCCCTCGACGGATATCTGGCACCGGAAGATCATCGGGCTGGTGGACAGCCTGCAACACGCGGTCGGGGTGGACGGAATCTATATCGACCAGATCGCTGCCGCCGCGCCCGAACCCTGTTGGAACGAGGCGCACGGCCACCCGGTCGGGGGCGGCGATTTCTGGTACGACGGCTACCGCAGGCTTATCGGCGAGATCCGCGCACACCACCTGCTCGAGGACAGGATCCTGACCAGCGAGGAGAATGCCGAGTGCTATATCGACCTGTTCGACATGCTGCTGGTCGTCAATACGCCCCATGAGGAGGACAACTGCATCATCCGGCCGGTGTTCCCGATGGTCTATTCCGACCGTGCCGTCACCAGCGCCTTCACCTATACGCCGAGCGAGGCGGATAAGATGTCGCTGGGCGACTTCCGTTACGAACTGGCGAAGGCATTGTTGTGGGGTTCGCAGATCGGGTGGGTCGACCCCGTCCCGCTGATGTCGGAACAGGCCGTCAGCGAGGCGCGTTTCATGAAGACGCTCATGGATTTCCGCCGCAGCCTGCACGATGTCGTGTACGGCGGCCTCTTCATCCGCGAGCTCACCCCGACGGGCGACAACCCCATCGTGAAGATTCCGGGGTTCGGCGATGACGCGTCGGTGCTGGCTGCCGAGTGGCGGAAGCCGGACGGCCGCAAGGTCTATATCGTTGTCAATATGGATGAAAAAAAACATAAGGTTTCGTTACCCGGCGTGGACAAGCCCTTCGATGTGGCGGGTGCGTCCTGCAAGCGTATCGATTTGTAACGGGTAACGATGTCCGGGCAGGGCCCGGATAGGTTGGGTAGGAGAGGGAGCCCGGCGTGCGTTACGCCGGGCTCCCTTGTTTTGCAGGGGGACTTGCCCGCCGGAATCCGCGTGATCGGCCGCAACCGCATCGTCTTTGCAAGGAGTACATCCCTGTCTGCGGGAATTACAGGCAGCCGTTCTGCGATTCCCTCTCCGCCCGTTCCCCGATGCCCCAAGGCGAGAAAGAATGAACCGCGGGTTTATTCCATGTAAGTCATGACGTTGCCGCTGATCTGCTGCAACGATATTTCACAAACCTTCGTATTGTATTTGGCCGTGAGGATGCGCTCTTCGGCATCGAGCAGGCTCTTCTGCGCTTCGCGCATCTCGATGCCCGGCAGGTCGCCCAGCAGGTAACGTTCCATGGCGATCTCGTAGTTCTCCTTGGCGGCGATCAGGTTCTCCTTTTCCAGTTGGATCACCTCGAGGTTGTTGCGGTAGGCCTGCCAGAAGTTCGACAGGTTGGCACGCAGCGACTGCTCGAGCCTTTCGCGCGTGAGCTGCGCATTTTCCACGTCGATGCGGGCGTTGCGCTGCTCCCGGCGGCGGTTGCCGTCGAAGATCGTGATGCCGAGTTTCACCCCGGCGTTCAGTCCCAGCGTCCCGCGCGACCGGGTCGTCCCGTTCCCGAAACGGTTGTAGGTGTAGCCGTATCCCGTCGTCAGGTTCAGATAGGGGTAGTTGCGCGCCTGCACGGTCTTCAGGTCGAGTTCGGCCAGCACATTGTCATGCCCTGCCAGCAGCAGAGAGGCATTCGTGTCGAGCGTCTGTGCCAGTAGCTCCTCCCATTTGAGCTCGCCGTTGACCTCGATCACCGAGTCGCGGATGCAGAGCATTTCGTTGACGTCCTTGTTGGCCAGCAGTTCGTTGATGCGGATGCGCGAAGCCGAAACCAGCTCCTGCTGGGACATATATTTCGAACTGTCGGCATTGAAGTCCACGCGTGCCTGCAACAGGTCGAGGCGCGAGAAATTGCCGACGCTGACCCGCGCTTCGGTGATGCGCAGCCGCTCGCGCGAAAGCGCCACGGCATAGCGGAAATTCTGCAGGCGCAGCGTCTGCTGGACGTAATTGTAGTATTCGGCCGTCAGGCTGGCTACGAAGTCCTCGATCGTGATGCGGGTGCGGACAGTGCCCATCTCCTGCATCTCTTTGAGCTTTTTGTAGTTGGTGCGGATGCGTAATCCGTCGAAAATCGTCCAGTTGAGGTTGATCCCGGCGTTGAACGTCTGGTCGTAGATGCCGTTGTCCGACCATGCGTCCCCTTCGCGCGGTGTGGTGCGCTCGTTGTCCAGCGCCCCCGAATAACCCGCCTCGAAGTCGATCGTCGGCACCATGCCGGCATTTGCCGCCGTGGCATTGTTGTCGCTGATGCGCTCCTCATTGCGCACGATGCGTATGTCGTAGTTGTTTTCCAACCCTATTTCCAGGCACTTGCGGAGGGTCAGCTCCTCCTGTGCCGCCGCCGTTGCGAAAATCCCCGCGGCCAGGGCCGATAAAATCACTCGTTTCATTGGGCTTCCTTATTTCTGTTTCTTACTCCGGTCTGTCGATACGTAGCTGTATATTGCCGGGACGATGTAGAGCGTCAGCAGGGTGGATACCACCATACCGCCCACTACGGCGATACCCATGGCGATACGTCCGTTGGCACCTTCGCCCGTGGCGACGGTCAGCGGCAGCAGGCCGAGTATGGTCGAGGCGCTCGTCATCAGGATCGGGCGCAGGCGTTGCAGCGAGGCTTCCTCGATGGCGTGCAGTTTGTCGATTCCCGCTTCCTGCTTCTGGTTGGCGAACTCCACGATCAGGATGCCATTCTTGGCCACCAGGCCGATGAGCATGATGATGCCGATCTGGCTGAAGATGTTCATCGTCTGCCCGTTGGCGGCCATGAACACCAGTGCCCCCGCAATGGCCAGCGGCACGGTGAGCATGATGACCAGCGGGTCTTTGAAGCTCTCGAACTGTGCCGCGAGGATCAGGTAGATCAGCAGGATGGCCAGCAGGAAGGCGAACATCAGGCTCGACGAACTTTCACGGAACTCCTTCGAGTCGCCGGCCAGCGCCGTGCGGAAATCGTCGCCGAGCGTTTCGGCGGCGATGCGATCCATTTCGTCGAGCCCCTGCCCGATGGTCTTGCCCTTCGCCAGCCCGGCCGATACGGTCGCCGAGAGGAACCGGTTGTAGTGGTACAATTGCGGCGGGGCGACGTTCTCTTCCAGTGCGATCAGGTTGTCCAGCTGGATCATCTCGCCCTTGTCGCTGCGTACGTAGATCGACTGCAGGTCGGCGGGCTTGTTGCGTTGCTGGCGGTTGATTTCGGCCAGTATCTCGTATTGCTTGCCGTTCATGTAGAAGTAGCCCATACGCTGGCCGCTCAAGCCATACTGGAGCGTCTGGGCGATGTCGCGCGTCGAGACGCCCAGCAGGTTCGATTTGTCGCGGTTGATGATGATGCGCGCCTCGGGCTTGCTGAATTTCAGGTCGACGTCGGCCATCTGGAACACGGGGCTTTCGTAGACCTTGCGCATGAATTCGGGCAGCACCTCCTGCAACCGTTCGATGCCGGTGGCCTGCAGGACGTACTGCACGGGCATGTTGCCGCGGCGGCCGCCGAAGGTGCTCTGCTGCTGCACGAAGGCGCGGGCCTTGGTCTTGGTACGCACGGCCGCCGAAAGCTCCTCGGCGATCTCCATCTGCGAACGTTTGCGCTCCGCGATGTCCGTCAGAGCGATGCGAACGTTACCCGAACCGCTCGATACGCGTGCCGTGACCGATTTTGCCTCCGGCACGAGCGAATCGACCAGGCGGTTGATGTCCTCGGTGTAGTCGCGCAGGTATTCGTAGGTGGCGCCTTCCGACCCGCGGGTGTTGATCGAAATCTGCGAGCGGTCTTCGAGCGGCGCCATTTCCGCCGGGATGGCCCGCCACAGCCAGCCGATCAGTCCGACCATCAGGGCGATGAGCGGCAATGCCAGCCAGCGCCGCCGCAGGAACCCGGCCAGCGTGCGCTGGTAAAAGTTGTTCATCCCCACGAAGAAGGGCTCGGTCTTGCTGTAAAACCAGCTTTTGCGCTCCTGCCGCACCAGCAGTTTGGTCGCCAGCATCGGGGTGATGGTCAGTGCCGCGAAGGTCGAGATAACCACCGCGCCCGATATCACCATGCTGAATTCGCGGAACAGACGACCGGTCATGCCCTCCATGAAGACGATCGGGAAGAACACGGCGATCAGCGTGACCGACGTCGAGATGACGGCGAAGAAGATCTCCTTGGCGCCTTCGATGCCGGCCTCCTTGGGCGTCATGCCGCGTTCGATGCGGATGTAGATGTTCTCGGTCATCACGATGGCGTCGTCGACCACCAGCCCGACCGAGAGCACCACGGCCAGCATCGACAGCACGTTGATCGAGAACCCGGCGACGTACATCAGGAAGAACGTGCCGATGAGCGAGACCGGGATCACGATGCACGGGATGAGCGTCACGCGCCAGTTGCGCAGGAAGAGGAAGATGATGATGATGACCAGGACGAAGGCCTCGTAGACGGTCTGCCTCACCTCGTCGATCGAGGCGCGGATGAAGCGCGTGTTGTCGAACCCGTAGGAGGTCACCACGTCGTCCGGCAGGTCTTTCTTCATCGTCTCCATGCGCTGGTAAACCGCATCGGCGATGTCGATGTGGTTGGCTCCCGGCTGGGGGATCACCACGACGCCCACCATCGGGATACCGTTCATTTTCATGTAGCTGCGCGTATCCTGGGGCCCCAGTTCGGCGCGTCCCACGTCGCTCAGGCGGATGATACGGTTGGAGGCCTCGCGTACGACCAGGTCGTTGAACTCCTGCGTGGTGTGCATCAGCCCCATCGTGCGGATCGTCAGCTCGGTGGTGTTGCCTTCGATGCTGCCCGAGGGAAGCTCTACGTTTTCGCGGTCGAGGGCGTTCTTGATGTCCACGGGCGTAATGCCGTATCCGGCCATCTTGGCCGGGTCGAGCCACAGGCGCATCGAGTAGCGTTTCTCACCCCATATCTGCACGCCGCTGACGTTGTTGATCGTCTGCAACTGCTCCTTGACCGTCAGGTCGGCGATCTCGCTTAGCTCCAGCAGCGAACGTTTGTCGCTCTGGATGGTTACCATCAGGATCGGCGTGGCGTCGGCATCGGCCTTGGTGACCGTCGGAGGGTCGCAGTCGCGGGGCAGGTAGCGTTGGGCGCGTGACACCTTGTCGCGCACGTCGTTGGCCGCGGTTTCCAGGTCTACCGAGAGTTCGAATTCGACCGTGATGCGGCTCTGTCCCTGGCTGCTGACGCTCGACATCGAGCGGATGCCCGGGATGCCGTTTATGTTCTGTTCGAGCGGCTCGGTGATCTGGTTCTCGATCACATCGGCATTGGCTCCCGGATAGGAGCATGTCACCGAGATGATGGGGTTGTCGACACTCGGGTATTCGCGTACGCCGAGGTAGCTGTACCCGATGAAACCGAATAGCAGGATGATGATCGTCAGCACCGATGCCATTACCGGCCGCCGGATGCTCAGTTCGGAAATATTCATGCGGCGGCGGTTTTATTCGACGGTGTCGAGTTTTACGGGGAGCCCTTCACGCAGCTGGAGCGTGCCGGAGACGATCAGCGTGTCGCCCGGGGCCAACCCCTCGACGACCTGTATCCGCGATTCCGTCCTCAGCCCGGTTTTTATGGCTACGGCGTGGGCTTTGCCGCCCTTGTAGAGGAATACCTTGTCCACGCCCATCTCGGGGACGACGGCCTGCGTCGGGATGGCGATGGCGTCGGGGATGTCGTGCATCCGGATCTTTACGCTTACGAAGCGTCCGGGCAGCAGCCTGCCCCGCGTATTGGGGTAGTGCGCACGCACCGAGAAGTAGTGGGTATTGGGGTCGATCTTCGACTCGGTGGCATATACCTCGGCGTGGAACGTCTCGTTGTACCCCTCGACCGTGAACGTGAGGCGCGTCCCGGGTTTTATCTGGCTGGCGTAGCGCTCCGGGACGGAAAGGTCGATCTTCAGCGGTTTGATTTTGGTCAGCTTGGCCACCACGACGCTCGGCGAGGCATAGGCGCCTTCGCTGACGTTGCGCAGGCCGATCACGCCGTCGAACGGGGCGTGCAGCTCCGTGAGCGCGATGTTCGAACGCACGATGTCGATATCGGCGTTGAGCATCGCCAGTTCGGTGCGGGCCTGTTCGTAGGCTTCCTGGCTGACGGCGTCCTTTTCGAGCAGGGCGCTCTGGCGGTAAACACGGTCTTCGGCCAGTTTGAGTTGCGCTTCGTAGCGCGACAGCTGTGCCAGCAGCGGTTTGTCGTTGACTTTGGCCAGCAATTCGCCCTTGCGGACGGTCGAGCCTTCCTGGAAGTTGATCGAGACGATCTTGCCTGAGGTCTCGAACGAGAGGTCTACCTCCTCGTCGGGGAGCAGGCTGCCCACCGAGGTGATTCCGTCCGTGAGGGTTTGCGGTCGCACGACGAGCCCGTTGACGTTCAGGACGCTATTTTTCCGGGGTATGCTGATTGCTGCCGGGTCGGGGGCGGACGAACTGCCGCGGTAGTGGTTGTAAACGAACAGCCCAGCACAGAATACTACGAGGATGACGGACGTGATGATCCATTTCTTTTTTTTCATACCGGAGAGGTTGTCTTTAATGAGGGATATGCAAAGATACGAAAAAACCCGCTATGCCTCCGCTGCCGAAAGGTACAATTGCATCCGTTTGTCGTAAAAACGGGGCCGGTTGCGGGTTCGTGTATGCCCGTATCCGGCGAAACGGCAAAAAACGCCGGCGAAACGACCGGCACCCGCCGGATTCCCGCACCGTCGGAAAGCAATACCTACATGTTATTATTCTGTCCCGAAAATTACCTAAAACAGGGAATTGCCCGGGCTCGGCGGCCACCTTAACTTTGCCACTGCAAACAAAATAAACGGAAATATGCGTCTTGGAATTTTACTGTTTACTTCTATTTTATTACTGACGGGTATTACCCTGCATGCGCAGGAGGCTGCGACCGCCCCCGCCCCTGTCCCTGTCCCCGTCCCCGAATCTGCGGCTGCGGCCGATTCGGCTGCCAATGCCGGGCTGAAGGCACAGCTGAAAGCCGAACTCCTGTCGGAGATCCGTGCCGAGCTCTCTTCCGAAGTGAAGACCGCCGTCAGCAAAGAGGCCGACAAACCCTCACGGCTGACCGTAGGCGGGTACGGCGAAGCCGTCATGACGCGCAATTTTTTCAGCGACAACTACCTGCGTTATATCAGCCCCGACAAGTACAAGAATGACAAAAGCCACGGCCGCTTCGACCTCCCGCACGTGGTCATCTACCTGGGCTACGATTTCGGGCGCGGCTGGTCGATGGGCACCGAGATCGAATTCGAGCACGGCGGCACGGAGAGCGCCTTCGAAACCGAATTCGAGGAGGGCGGCGAGTATGAGTCGGAGATCGAACGCGGCGGCGAGGTCGCCCTCGAACAGTTCTGGCTCCAGAAAAGCTTCAGCCCGGCCTTCAACCTGCGCCTGGGGCATATGATCGTGCCCGTCGGCGGGACTAACCAGCACCACATGCCCACCGAGTTCTTCGGGGTCTACCGTCCCGAGGGCGAGAATACGATCCTGCCCTGCACATGGCACGAAACGGGCATCAGCCTCTGGGGACGTGCCGGTGACTGGCGTTACGAGGTGATGTTCCTGCCGGGACTGGATTCCGACCGGTTCGGCGACAACGGTTGGGTCAGCGGCGGTGCCGGAAGCCCCTACGAATTCAAGATCGCCAATGCCTATGCCGGGGCGTTCCGCATCGACAACTACTCCGTCCCGGGCTTGCGCCTGAGCCTGAGCGGCTATGCGGGCAACAGTTTCAGCAATACCCTGAGTGCCAACCGTACCGGTGCGGACAGATACAAGGACGTGAAGGGTACGGTGATGATCGGCGCCTTCGATTTCCTCTACGATGCCCATAACTGGATCGTTCGCGGTAACTTCGACTACGGGCACCTGACCAATTCGGACAAGATTTCCCAGTTCAACCGCGATATGCCCAACGCATCGCCCTCGCCCAAGCAATATGTGGGTTCGGACGCCATCGCCACGGGGGTGGAAGCCGGTTACGACATCTTCTCGCAGATACGCAAGCTCAAGGAGAGGGGACACCGCTTCTACGTCTTCGGCCGTTATGAGTTCTACGATTCGATGTTCGATACCGCCAAGTCGGTGATCCGCCAGGACTGGTGCGGCCGCCAGCGGGTAGCCGTCGGGTTCAATTATTATCCGATCAAGAACATTGTCATCAAGGCCGAGTACGGCATCGGCCTGCTCCGGTCGTACGACTATACCGACTCCGCCACCGGGGAGACCCGCACGGGGCGTTTCAACAATGAGCCCTCCCTTTCGCTGGGGATCGCCTATTCCGGCTTTTTCAGACGTTAACCAAATCATAATGAGAATATGAAAAATCTGTTCAAAAATTCCGTTTATGCAGCCGCGGCACTCGTCCTGGCGCTCGGGGCCGCATCGTGCAGCGACAGCGACGGCGATTACACGTTTGCCGACGAGCGTGAAGAGGCGCTCAAGGATGCTGCCGTAGATTTCGTCGACAATAACGTGATTCCGACCTATAAGGCCCTGGCCGACGGGAGCATCGCCTTGCAGGAGGATTGCGAGGCCATGCTGGAGGCTTTCGACGCGGGAACCCTTACGACCCCGCTGGTGCAGGCCGCCTGCAACGACTGGATCACCACGCGCAAGCACTGGGAGCTCAGCGAGGCCTACCTTTACGGCGCTGCGGCCGATTACGACATCGACCCGCATATCGACTCCTGGCCGCTGGACGGCACGGCGCTTCAGAACCTGCTGAACAACAACAGTATGATGGCCGAGATCGAGAGGAATCCCGATTATGTCAGCGCCAATCTGGGTTACGGCCTGCTCGGGTTCCATGCGTTGGAATACATGCTTTTCGAGAATGCGGGCCCCCGCGCCCTCGGCAAATACACCCGTCCCCAGCTGGTATACCTGGTCGGTGTGGCCAACGATCTGTGCAACATGTGCGTACGCCTCGAAGCTTCGTGGGCGGGGCTGGACAATGTCACCGAAGAGAAGCAGACGATCCTGGGCGATGCCGAACTGGAGCCGACCTTCGACTACGGTGCTTCGATGCGCAATTCGGGGAAGGGCGGCAGCAAGTACCGCAACTATAAGGATGCCGCCGAGGAGATCATCCAGGGCTGCATCGACATCGCTACGGAGGTCGGCTCGCAGAAGATCGGCCGTCCGGCCAACGGAACCAGCTCCGAGGATATCAATTACATCGAGTCGCCTTACAGCCAGAATTCGAAGACCGATTTCATCGACAACATCATCAGCATCCGGAACACCTATCAGGGTATGACCTCCGGCGACGCTTCGGTGAGCGACTGGATCGAGGTGGTCGACCCCGTCCTCGATACGGAGGTTCGCAATGCGATTTCCACGGCGATCGAAAAGATCCAGGCCTGCCCGGCCCCGTTCGTCGACAACCGTACGGCACAGGCATGGAAGGATGCCGCCACCTATTGCAATAACGACCTTGTGAACGCGCTTACGAAGGCGCTGACGGCACTGTCGGTCGAAAAATAACCATTTTCAGCAATGAAAAAGCACTTGATTTACAGCCTGTGCATGTCGGCAGCCCTGATGGCTGCCGCGTGCGCTGATGACAAGGGGACGGATCCCGCCCCTGATCCGAATCCCGACCCCGTTCCCGAGGAGTATTACGCCGGCGGCAAGCTCGGCACGGCTTTCAACACCACGTCGGTGGCCTACGAGCAGCCTACGCCGGTCGTCGATGACGACGCCGCGATGACGCAGCGTTTCCTGAACGGCGAGGCGCTGTTCGAAAAACCCTTCACGGCCAACTCGTCGGGTGTGCGCTACGGCCTCGGGCCGCTCTATATCCGCACCTCGTGCCTGCACTGCCACCCGGGCTACGGCCACGGCAAGCGTATCGAAGGCGCGTTCAACACCAACCAGATCGGCAACGGCTACCTGCTGGTCATCACCGACGAGGACGACAATTACCTGACATCGCTCACCGGTATGCCGCAAACGCGGGCCGTGGCGCCGTTCAAAGCCCCGATCGACGAATCGAAGATCATGATCGGCTGGCAGGAGTATACCGACGAGTGGGGCAATAAGTTTCCCGACGGCGAGTCTTACAGCCTGATCTATCCCGAAGTGACGATCCCCGAGGACGCCTATTACGTACCGCTGATCGGCGCCAAGGGCGAGGTGCCCTATGCCAAGGTGCGCGTGCGCCTCGAATCGACCATCGGCATCTACGGTACGGGTTTGCTGGATGCCATTTCGGACAGCGACCTGAAAGCCGAGTACGTTCGCCAGGAGCAGAACGGCGTGCCGCTCAATCCCGCGATCTTCAAGAACGGCGAGTGGGTCAAGACCTACGGGACGACCACCCATCCGCTGCGCTATACCTATGCCCTGAGCCGCGGCCCGTTGCAGGATGCGGCGGGTGCCAATGCCATCTGGAACATCACCAACGTGACCCGCTCTGACCGCCGCTACCACTACATGACCGCTGCTTATGCCGAAGTAGCGTCGAAGGACGCCGATGTGCAGCGGGATTTCTACACGCTTTTCCCGGCGTGGAACAAGACGGGCGACGTTGCGCAGGATATTTACGACTATCTGATGAACAAGGAACTGCCTGTCGAGATGAGCGATGAGGACTATGTCGACTTCATGGTCTGGCACCGCGGTCTGGCCGTACCGGCGGCGCGTAACCTCGACGATGCGGACGTCAAACGCGGCAAGGCGCTCTTCACCGAGATCGGCTGTGCCACCTGCCACCGTCCGACCTGGACGACGGGCGACGATGTCTTTACCGACCCCAACGGTTTCTTTGCCGACGGCGACAGCCGCCTGCCGCGTTATCCTAATCAGAAGATCTGGCCCTACTCCGACATGGTGCAGCACCGGCTCTTCATGGTGAACGACATCCGCACGGGCTGGTGCCGTACGACGCCGCTCTGGGGCCGTGGCCTGAGCGAGAAGTGCACGGGCGCCAGCGACCGCCTGCACGATTGCCGTGCGCGGACGGTCATCGAGGCTATCATGTGGCATGGCGCGGCGCAGAGCGACGCCCGCTGGTCGGTCGAGAAGTTCCGCACGCTGAGCAAGGACGACCGCGACGCGGTGGTCGAATTCATCGAATCCATCTAACCCTTCCCGGATATGTGCGAAGCGCCGGTGCCCCGTGCATCGGCCTTTGCCGTGTCCGGACGATGCATTCACACACGAACGAACGGATGAAACTGTTGAAACGCCTTGCCTTCGGGCTGCTCGGAGCCGTGATGGCGGTGCTCGTTACGGCCACGGTACTTGAAAAGATATACGGTACGGATTTCGCCGCTGCGCATATCTACGGCGCGGGCTGGTTCGCCGCGCTTTGGGGTGCCCTCACCCTCGCGGCGCTGGCCTGCCTGTTCCGCCGGAAATTGTGGCGCAGGCCCGCCGTCCTGTTGCTGCACCTCTCTTTCGCGGTCATCCTCGCGGGGGCTTCCGTGACATGGCTCTTCGGCCGGCAGGGGACGTTGCACCTGCGCACGGGCGATCCCGGGGCGACCGCATTCGCCGGCCGTGACGGTTCGGAGCAAATACTGCCCTTCCGGGCCCGGCTGGACGATTTCCGCATCGAGTATTATGCCGGCACCCGTGCGCCGATGGATTTCGTCAGCCTTCTCACCCTGACGGCCGACGACGGGTCGCTGCACGGTGAAGTCGGCATGAACCGCATCCTGGTTTTCCGGAATTACCGGTTCTACCAGTCCGCCTATGACGAGGACGGACGGGGTACGACCCTCTCCGTTTCGTATGATCCGTGGGGCATCGACATCACCTATGCCGGGTACGGGCTGCTGCTCGTTTCCATGCTGGCGTTTCTGTGCGACAGGCGCGGGGGTTTCAGGCGGTTGCTGCGCAGCCCTGCGCTCCGCAAGGCGGCGCTGTGCCTTGTCCTCTGTACGGCGGCCGTACAGGGTGCCCGGGCGGCTGACACCTTGCCGCAGACGCTTCCGCGCAAGGTCGCCGCGGAATTGGGCGACCTGTATGTCTACTACAACGATCGTATCTGTCCGTTGCAGACTCTGGCTAAGGATTTTACGGTGAAACTCTGCGGGAAGAGCCGCTACCGGGGACTTACGCCCGAGCAGGTGCTTTCCGGCTGGCTGTTCTATTACGACGACTGGAAACGCGAACCGATGATCCGCATCAGGAGTGCCGGGGCACGCCGCCTGCTGGAGGTCGGCGGGCGTTATGCGCGGCTGTCGGATTTCCGCAACCGGGTCAACGAATACCGCCTCGAAGGGGCTGCCGGGCGTCCGGCGGGCGAGGCCGATGAGAAATTCAACATCATCGGGATGGTCTGCACGGGCAGTATGCTGCGGATTTTTCCCTATACCGACCCTTCGGACAGCCTGCTGCGCTGGGCGTCGCAGGTCGACGACCTGCCGCGGGAGCTGCCTCACGGGCAGGCGCTCTTTATCGGCCGGGCGATGAACTACGTCAGCGAACTGGTCGTAAAACGGGATTGGGCGGGGGGCGCAGGGGTGTTGCGCAAGATTCGCAACTACCAGCAGAAGGAGGGCGGGGCGCATATGCCTTCCGGGCTGCGTTTCCGTGCCGAAAAACTCTATAACCGGCTCGATTGGTCGCTGCCGCTCGCCGCGGCATTCATCCTGATCGGGATCGGAGGATTCCTCAATGCCTGCAGCCGGATGGTGCGCGGGCGGGCTTTCGGGGCGAAAACCCGGGGCTGGCTCCTTGCGGGCGTTGCCGCCGGAGGACTGTATCTTACGCTGATGCTGGCGCTGCGGGGTTATGTCAGCGGCCACTGGCCTGTTTCGAACGGCTATGAAACGATGCGCTTCATGGCATGGTGTACGCTGCTGCTCACGCTGCTCTTCGCCCGCCGCTTCCTGTTCCTGCTGCCTTTCGGTTACCTGATCGCCGGGCTGTCGCTGATGGTTTCGATGATGGGGGAGTCGAACCCTCAGATCACGCAGCTGATGCCGGTTCTCGACTCGCCGCTGCTCTGCATCCATGTGATGCTGGTCATGGTGGCCTATGCGTTGCTGGCGTTCGTCATGTTCGGCGGCGTGGCAGGGGTCGTCCTGCACCGCCGCGCCCGCGGGGCGGCCGCGCAGCTGCAGGCCGTCAGCCGGCTGATGCTCTATCCGGCCGTCTTCTGCCTCGCTGCCGGTATTTTTGTCGGTGCCATCTGGGCCAATGTGTCGTGGGGACGCTACTGGGGCTGGGATCCCAAGGAGGTGTGGGCGCTCGTCACGCTGCTGGTTTATGCGCTGCCCCTGCATGCCGGTTCCCTGCCGTGGTTTCGCCGGCCGTTGTTTTTCCATTGGTTCTGCATCGCGGCGTTCCTCTCGGTGCTGGTCACCTATTTCGGGGTCAATTTCCTGTTGGGCGGCATGCACAGTTATGCCGGATAGGGGAGCGGCGGCCCGGGGCGGGATGCCTCTTCGGTGCGTCCCGGTCGTCCCTATCGTATGGCGGGGCCGTCATTGCGCAGCCGAGCGGTAAACCGTTCGGGCAGCCGGGGCATGGCGCCGTGCTGCGAGCAGACGTGGGCCGCGACATCCACGGCCAGCCTGTGTGCTTCCCCGATGCCGAGCCCCGAGAGCAGGGCGGCCAGGAACGATGCCGTGAACGAGTCCCCTGCGCCGACCGTGTCGGCCACTTCGCCCCGCGGCGTGGGGATATATGACCGGGTGTCGGGGGCGAATACCGAACTCCCGGCGGCACCGCAGGTGAGGATTACGATCCGCAACCCGTACCTGTCGAGCAGCGTGCGGCACTGCTCCCCGGGCTGCATCCCCTCCATGCCGAACATGCCGCCGACCACGGCCAGCTCCTCGTCGTTTATCTTCAGGATGTTGCACTTTCGCAGCGACTCTTCGACCACCTGCTGCGTGTAGAAGTGCTGCCGCAGGTTGATGTCGAAGACCTTGTATTGTCCCTCGCCGTCGGGCATCGTTTCCAGGAAACGCCCGATCGTGCGGTGCGATACGGAGCTGCGCTGTGCCAGCGACCCGAAGCAGGCTGCACGGGTGTGCCGGGCGAGCTCCTCGATCTGCGGGGTGAACGGGATGTTGTCCCAGGCTACGCCCTGCCGGATCTCGTAGCTGGGGATGCCCGCCCCGTCGAGCGTGACTTCGACCGTTCCGGTCGGGAACGGCACCGTTTCCAGCATATGTTCTACCCTTTTTTCGCGGAGCTGGTTGCGGAGTTCGCGTCCCGCCTCGTCGTCGCCGACGGCGCTGACCGCGCAGCTGCGCAGCCCGAACTGCGACATGTGGTAGGCGAAATTTGCGGGGGCGCCGCCGATCTTTCGCCCTTCGGGCAGTATGTCCCAGAGTGCTTCGCCGATCCCGACGACCCACTCTGTCTTTCGGTTTGCTTCGGTATTCATTGTCGTTTGCGTTTGCTGCGAAGTTAACGGTTTTGCTCGATATTTTTCCGCTTGTGCGGTGTTTTTCTGCATGGGGCGAGGTATTTGGCCGTAATTTTCGTGGCATCGGGCCTGTCGTGCCGGGGCGCTTACCCATGGCGGGACGGACGAATTATGCCCGGAAAGTTTGTATTGAACGGCTTTTGTCTTATTTTTGTCTGACACAAAACCCGAACCCATGATGCTGCGAACCCTTCCCGCCCGATCCGGCTTCCTGTGGGTGCTTCTGGCGTGCATTTTCCTCGCAGGATGTACGCGGCACCCGAAATACTCGCTCCAGACCGAAGCGGTGCTGGAACGGCTGGATGCGGAACTCTCCCGCAAGGATCGTTACCAGCAGTGGCGGCAGGCGCAGAACGACAGCCTGCGCCGGGAGGTGGCGCGTGCCCGCAACGCCGGCGACCGGGCGTGGCGCCTGTTCGCCGTGTCGCAGAATTACGTGACCTACCAGCTGGATTCGGCGGCTTATTACGTCGACCGCCTTTACCGGCTGGCCGCCTCTGCCGGGTCGGAGGATATCCGCTGCATCGCCCTGCTTGCCGACATCGACGTCTGGCTGGGCCGCGGGCAGCTGGGGCTTGCCGAAGAACTTTTCCGCAGGATAGATACGGCCGGCATGTCCTCTGCGGAGTATGCCGCATGGCATTCGCGCTACTCCTCGATCGCCGCCCGGCGTGCGGCCGAAGCCGAGGACGGAGCCGTGCGGTCGGCATGGCGCGATACGGTGGTGCGAGTCAGGCACATATCCGTGCCCGGGCAGTCGGAGTGGACGCAGGCGCGGATCGCCGCTGCCGCTCTGCGCGACAGCGGCCGCTTCGCCGAGGCCGTACAGTTGCTCGAGCCCTATACGGCCAAAAATCCCGACTACCAGGAGCTGGCGCTTCTCTATTACGGCCTGGCGGGCATCGCGCGGGCGTGGGGCGACGACGACCTGCGGCTTTATTACCTGGCCGAATCGTCCGTCGCCGACCTGCGTGCCGGTACCCGTTCCTATGCCTCGCTGTACGATCTTGCGCTGCTGCTGTTCGACCGCAAGGATTACGACCGTGCGGCAGCCTATATGGGCAGCGCGTCCGATGACGCCATGCACTGCCGGTCGATGGTGCGCATACCGGTCTCCTCTTCCGCGGCCGTCAAGATCAGCGAGGCCATCTCCTCGAACATCGCCCAGAGGCAGGCCATGATGACCACGACGATCTGGTTGGCCGGTGTCTTCCTGGTCGTCCTCATCGGTATCCTCTGGTGCGTGCTGTGGCAGCACCGCCGCCTGCGCGGCAACCACCGGCAGCTGATCGACATGAGCGCCCAGTTACAGGCGAAGAACGACGAGATGCAGGCCAAGAACGACCATATCCGCGAGATCAACGGCGCGCTGGTCGACTCCAACCGGATCAAAGACCGTTACGTCTGCCACTATATAGACCTTTCCGTCCATTACATCAAGCAGATTGACACTTTCCGCCGCGAGGTCTGCCGCGTCGCCCGCAACAAGGGCGTCGACGAACTGGTGCGCTGGCTGAACACTTCGCAGGCCGTCAGCGGCGAGTATGCGAAATTCTACCAGTCGTTCGACTCCTCGTTTCTCGACATCTTCCCGCAGTTCATCGAACAGGTCAACGTCCTGCTGCAGCCCGAGTCGCGTTTCGCGCCTCGCCCCGACGCTTCGCTGACCACCGAGCTGCGGATCCTGGCGGCCATCCGGCTCGGGATTACCGACAGCGGACACATCGCTTCGCTGCTCAACTGTGCCTCGGCGACGGTCTATACCTACCGTACCAAACTCCGCAATGCGGCGCTGGATCGGGACAAATTCGAGCAGCAGGTGTCGCGGATCGGTCTCTGACCGTTCGGGAAGTCTATATAATCCGGGGTGCCGATTCAGTTTATACAATGCTGATTTGTAGTGTTATATAGATCGATAAACCTCTATATAGTTCTATACGTGCGCTGGAATAACCATAAATAATAGGTATTTTTGTCCTAATCCCGGCGACGGAACCATTTAACCAATCATAATTATGCTAACTAAAACTTATTTTCGCAGAAAGCTCGCGCAGGGGTGCGGGCTGGGACTCGTGCTCTGCGCTGCCGCTGCATGTGCGCCGCAACAGAATGTGCTGACCAAAGAGGAGATTGCCGACGGCTGGCAGCTGTTGTTCGACGGCAAGACGCTCGACCAGTGGAAGGACTACAACGGCGAAGAGCTGACCATGCCGTGGCATGTCGTCGACGGCTGCATCCAGGCCAAGGGCGACGGCAGCGACCTGGCAGGCTACATCGTTACGAAGAAACAGTACGAAAACTTCATCCTCGACTGGGACTGGAAACTCTCCCACGGAGGGAACAGCGGTATGATCTACCACGTCGTCGAAGACCCCTACTTCAAGGTACCCTACGTAACAGGCCCCGAATACCAGCTGATCGACAACGAGGGCTGGGAAGAGGTCAATGCCCCCAACAAGCTCGAAGAGTGGCAGAAACTGGGCGTGGACTACGCCATGCACCTGCCCGATCCCGATTCGCTGTTCGTCAACCCGCAGGGCGAGTGGAACTCGTCGCGCATCGTCTTCGACAACGGCCATGTCGAGCACTGGCTTAACGGCCACAAGATCCTCGAATTCGAAGCCTGGACGGACGACTGGTTCGCCCGCAAGCACAGCGGCAAATGGGAGACCGCACCCGAATACGGCCTTGCGCGCCGCGGTGTGATCTGCCTGCAGGATCACGGTTCGCCCGCTTCGTTCCGCAACCTGAAGATCAAGGAGCTGCCCCGCAAGGCCGGCCGCGAGGTCGAGCTGTTCAACGGCAAAGACCTGACGGGCTGGGAGGCCTACGGCACGGAGAAGTGGTATGTCGACAAGGACGGCAACATGGTTTGCGAGAGCGGCCCCGACAAGGAGTACGGCTACCTTGCCACGCGCGAATATTATAACGATTTCGACCTGACGCTCGAATTCAAGCAGCTGGCCAACGGTAACTCGGGCGTCTTTTTCCGCTCGTTTGTCGAGCCTCCCGTGAAAGTCCACGGCTGGCAGTGCGAAGTGGCCCCCAAGGGCTTCGATACGGCCGGTATCTACGAGTCCTACGGCCGCGGCTGGCTGGTTCAGATCCCCGACGAGAAGGAGGACATCCTGCGGGAGGGCGAGTGGAATACGCTGCGCCTGAAAGTCCAGGGCGACCGCGTGCAGACGTGGCTCAACGGCGAAGAGATGGTCGACATCACCGATGCCAGGATCGGCGCCGCACAGGGGCGCATCGCCCTGCAGATCCACGACGGCGGCGGGATCAAGGTGCTCTGGCGCAATTTCCGTCTGACAACCTTATAATTACCACTAACCTGAACACGATATGAGTACCCGCAGGAATTTTCTGAAAACACTGAGCGGCATGGCGCTGCTGACGGTCGTCCCACGCCATGTGCTCGGCGGCCCGAAACACGTGGCGCCGAGCGACCAGCTCACCAAAGGCATCATCGGCGTCGGCGGCATCGGCAAGAGCAGCTACCATTTCACCAGCACCAAGGAGTGCCGTCTGGTGGCGGTCTGCGACGTCGACAGCAAGCATCTCCAAAGCGCGCTCGACCTGGGCAAAAAGCGTTTCAACGAGACGTTGCAGTCCTATCGCGATTTCCGCCGCCTGATCGCCGACCCCAATGTCGACATCGTCCATATCGCCACGCCCCCGCACTGGCACGGCATCATGGCCGTCGAGGCCGCGAAGGCCGGCAAGGACATCTGGTGCGAGAAACCGATGACCCGCACCATCGGCGAGGGCAAGCGCGTCGTGGAGGCCGTCAAGCGCAACAACCGCATCTTCCGCCTCAATACGTGGTTCCGTTTCACGGATACCTTCTACGGCCTGGGCACCACCGTCGAGCCGCTCAAGAAGCTGATCGACAGCGGCCTGCTGGGATGGCCGCTCAAGGTGACCATCTCGGGCACCACCGGCTTCACCTGGAAATTCTTCTGGGTGGGCAAGGAGAACCTCGTCCCGCAGAGGGTTCCGTCGAATCTCGACTACGACATGTGGCTCGGCCCGGCCCCCTACAAGCCTTACAACGAACACCGTGTGCACCAGACTTTCCGCGGTTACTGGGATTACGACGGCGGCGGCCTGACGGACATGGGGCAACACTACATGGATCCCGTGCAGTACCTGCTGGGCAAGGACGAAACTTCGCCCGTGAAGGTCGAGGTCGACGCCCCCGAGCAGCACCCCGACGCCGTGGGTATCTGGCGTAAGATCGTCTATACCTACGACGACGGCTGCCAGATCGTCCTCGAAGGCGAAGGCTTCGAAAGCGGCGGCGACACGCCTTATATCGAAGGCCCGCTGGGCAAGGTCTATAAAGGGTTCCGCTGCACGATCCCCGACATCATGGAGAAACTGGCCGAGATGCCCGACCCTGCGCCGCAGAACACCGACTTTTTGGAATGCGTCCGCACGCGGAGCAAGTTTGCGCTCGACGAGCAGAAGGGACACCGCAGTTCGACGCTCGTGAACCTGGGTGCCTGCGCCCTGCGTTTGAACCGCACGTTGCATTTCGACCCCGACAAACAACTCTTCATCGGCGACGATGCCGCCAACCGACTGATCGACCAGCCGATGCGCGGCCCGTGGCATATTTAAGCACCAGTTACCATGAAAAAGATAATCATACGACTTTTTATGCTGGGAGCATTGGCCGCCCTGCTGCCCGCAGGAGCCGCCGCCCAGCAATCGGATGCCCGCCAGCGCACGACGGAAACCATCGTCGCCGACGGACTCGCACAGCTTCCCGCAGCCGATGCCAAGGTTTTCAACCAGGTGATGGGCGAACTGGCCGCCACCGGAAGCAAGGGTGTCGAGATGATCGCCGCCATGCTCGTCCCTGCCGACAAGGGCAAGAACGCCACGTTCGAATACGCCCTTAACGGCGTGGTGGCCTATGTGACCGACCCGGCGCACGAAGCGCTGCGTGACGATGTCCGCAAGGGCCTGCTGGCAGCTATCGACCGTTGCGGCGACGACGCCAACCGGGCTTTCCTTTTCTCGCAGCTGCAATTCTGTTCGACGGCCGCCGATGCCGCCGCCATGGCCCGTTATCTGGACGACCCCTACCTGGCCGGCTATGCCCTCCGGGCGCTGGTCTCGACCCCGGGTACGGAAGCACTGCTGCTCGCCGAGGCCGGCAAGGACGACCTTACCGCTGCCCGCAAACAAGCGCTCGCCTATGCTTTCGCTGAAAAGCGGCTTGCCGCTGCCGAACCGTTTCTCCTGACATGGCTCGAAGGTGCCGATGCGCAGACCGCGGAGCAGATCTATAACGCACTGGCCGCCTGCGGTTCGCAGGCCTCGCTCAAGCCGCTGGCCGCTGCCGCAGCCAAGACCGGCTACGCATGGGATGACGCCGGCGCTGCGGACGCTTACCTGCGCCTGCTCGCAAGGCTCGCCGCCGCAGGCGACGCCCGGGCCGTAAAGGCCGCCAAGGGATTGCTCAAATGCGACCTCCAGTACATCCGCGGCGGTGCGCTCGCGATCCTGGCCGATGCCCTCGGTGTGCAGAAGGCGATGCCCTATGTGCTCAAAGCCCTCGAGGAGGGCCCTGCGGAGTACCGCTTCGCCGCCCTGCAATCGCTCGGCAAAGGCGACGACAAACTTTTCGCACAGGTTGCAGCCGGCATGCCGCGCTACGATGCCGCCGCGCAGGCCGCCGTTATCGGATGGCTCGGGGAGTGCGGCGCCGTGTCGCAGGCCGATGTGATTACGGCCGCCGTAGCGTCGCCCGACGGATGCGTGGCCGAGGCCGCAATTGCCGCCTCGGGCCGTATCGGCGGCGAAAAGGCGCTACGGGCATTGGCCGGGGCGCTCGAAGGCCCCCATGCCGGTGCCGCGATGAAAGCCCTCCTGGCATTCAACGGACAGATCAACCCCGAAGTGGAACGGCTGCTTGCGAAGGATGATGCCGCGGCACTCGTTCCCGCGCTCAAACTGGCTGCCGCACGCCGCATGTCCGCAGCCGCAGACCGGGTGTTCGCATTGCTCGGCTCCTCCGACGCGGAGGTTCGTGCCGCCGCTTACGGGGCGCTTCCCTTCGTCGCCCAGCCGCAGCACATGGATCGGCTCTCCGCATTGCTCGACGCTTCCGATGAGGCCCACACGGCCGCGATCCAGTCGGCGCTGATCCGCACCTCGGGGCAACTCCCCGCCGACAGGCGGTACGGCGCCGTCGCAGGTTATATGAAGGCCTCGGAAACCCCTGCGCGTTACTATCCCGTGCTGGCGCAGAGCGGCACGCAGGAGGCTGTTGCCAGCCTGCTCGACGGGTTTCGCTCCGGGAACCGCGACGCGGCTTTCGCCGCCCTGCTGACGGTCGAAAATCCTGCCATGACCGATATCCTTTACGGGATCGCTGCCGAAAATCCGATGCTCACCGACCGCGCCCTGATGCGCTATGCCGACCTGGCTTCGCAGGCCGCCGTGACCCCGATCCGCCGCTACCAGCTTTACAGACAGGCTCTCGCACTCAGGCCTTCGGCCGCCGTGCAGGCCAAATTGCTCGGCTACCTTTCGGGCGTATACGCCCTCCCGGCACTGATGCTGGCCGCCGAATACCTCGACGATGCGCAGACCGCCGCCCCGGCCGCCGCGGCCGTGAAGACCATCGTTGCCAAGTGCAACCCGATGCCCGGCGGCGAAGCTGTCCGCAAGGCTTTGGAGCGGGCGCACGAGGTCTATAAGGAACTCGCCAAATCCGACGCCGACGCCGGGTATGCCGTGGATGAAATCACGGGACTGCTCGGTAAGATCCCGGCGGACGGATTCGCCGTGCTGCCGGCCGACGGGCTCGCGGGATGGACGGCCGTGGCCGTGAATCCTGCCGAGGCGAAGAGGCTGCCCGCCCGTCAGGTGGCGAAGCTCCGCAAAGCCGCCGACGAGGCGGTGGCTGCCAATTGGGGCGCTGCGAACGGCCTGCTCGAATTTGCCGCCAAGGCTCCCGCGACGATCGGGACTGAAAAGGAATACGAGAATTTCGAACTCTGGATCGAATGGCGTTCCGAGGGCGAGGCCGGCATGGCCGTGCGCTCGATGCCGCTGATCCGCCTGGGCGGTGCCGCCGGGACGGGGCTCGCGGACGGCAAGGCCGCCCGAACCGTTGCCGACAACGCTCCGGGGACGTGGAATACGCTCTATGTTAAGGTCGTGGATGATCGTATCACGCTGGTGGAGAACGGCGTGAAAGTTGCCGAAAATGCTGTGATGACGAACCTCTGCGCACCCGGCGGGCCGGTTTATGCACAAGGCCGTATCGAACTGGCCGGACAGGGTGCTCCCGTCGCCTTCCGAAACCTCTGGATCAACGAATTGCCGTCGACACCCGTCTTCTCCCTCCCGGCCGACGAGGCTGCCGCGGGCTACGAGGTGCTTTTCGACGGGCGTTCGCTCCACAAGTGGACGGGCAATACGACCAATTATGTGCCGCTGGACGGTACGATCGACGTGACGGCCACCTACGGCGGTTCGGGGAACCTCTACACCGTCGGGGAATACGGCGATTTCATCCTGCGCTTCGAGTTCCGGTTCCTCACCGAGGGCGTCAACAACGGCATCGGTATCCGTACGCCGATGGGCGTCGATGCCGCGTTCCACGGGATGGAGATACAGATTCTCGACCATGATGCGCCGATCTACAAGGGCATCAGCGATTACCAGCAGCACGGTTCGGTTTACGGTGTCATCCCGGCCGAGCGCGTGAAGTTCGGCGAGCTGGGTGAGTGGAATACCGAGGAGATACGTGCCGTGGGCGACCGCATTACGGTCACGGTCAACGGCCGGGTGATCCTCGACGGCAATATCCGCGAAGCCTGCCAGGGGCACAATGTTTCCGAGGACGGTTCGAAGGTCAACCCCTATACGGTCGACCACCGCAACCACCCGGGGCTTTTCAACAAGTCGGGCCATATCGGCCTGCTGGGCCATGGTGCCGGCATCCAGTTCCGCAACCTGCGTGTGCTGGATATGGGCGCGGGCTGCAAATAACAACCGCCGGGGTCGCCTCCCGTCCGGATCTTTTTCCGGACGGGCGACCCCCGGGGGACGGCGCGGGAACTCTCCGCACCCGATCCCGAAACTTGTAACCTGTCGGGCGTGCCGCGCCGCAGCGGGTACGCCGCGGGCGGAAATTGAGCCCCGGCCGTGCGAATTGCCGCGCCGCCCGATATAACCTTTTGGAGGATTCCGATGAAAAACGAACCGACCGTTTCCCGCCCCGTGCGGATTGTGGTGATAGGAGCCGGGAACCGGGCCAATAAGTACCTCGAATATGCCCGCCGGTATCCCGACCGGCTGCAGCCCGTCGCCGTCGTCGATGTGAACGACCTGCGCCGCCATGCCTTCGCCCGGGATTTCGGACTGCCTGCCTGCAGGAGCTATGCGCATTACGACGACTTCTTCGCCGATGGTGTCGAAGCCGACATGGTGCTGATCTCGACCCCCGAGAACGTCCATTTCGACCCGGCGGTCAAGGCCATCGACGCGGGATACCACATCCTGCTCGAAAAGCCGATCGCCCAGCACCTCGAAGAGTGCCGCGAAATCGCCCGCCGCGCCCGCGAACGGGGCGTGATGGTCGGCGTGTGCCATGTGTTGCGCTACCATCCCTATTTTGCCAAAATCCGTGAGATCGTCGCCTCGGGCGAGCTGGGGCAGGTCGTCTCGGTCAACCATACCGCTGCCGTGGGCCTCGACCGTGCCACGCACAGCTACGTGCGCGGGATTTTCCGCCGCGAGCGGGAGTCGAATCCGATCCTGCTGGCCAAATGCTGCCACGACATCGACTTCCTGCTGTGGCTGACCGGCGCGCATTGCCGCAGCCTGTCGTCCTTCGGCTCGCTGCGCTGGTTCCGTGCGGAGAATGTCCCCGCGGGTGCGGGCCGTCGTTGCCTCGACTGCGCGATAGAGTCCGCCTGTCCTTTTTCGGCACGCGATCTCTATTATGTCCGCCGCGACTGGGTGGCGAACTTCGATGTCCCCGAAGGCAAGACCCTCGATGAGACCATCCTCGAGGAGCTTCGCACCGGGATGTACGGCCGTTGCGTCTACCACTGCGACAACGACGTGGTCGACCATCAGCTGCTTGCGATGGAGATGGAGGGCGAGGTGACCGTGAGCCTTTCGATGGAGATGTTCACGGCCGACGATTTCCGCAAGACGCACGTCCGCCTGACGGGCGGCGAGATCGACGGCGACGAGAGGACGCTGTGCGTGCGCAGGTTCCGCGGCGGCGACGAGCGAACTTACGATTTCTCGGATATCGTCGGACAGCCGTTCCATGCCGGTGCCGACCTGCATCTGATCGGGGATTTCATCCGGGCGCTCCGCGATCCGGGCTATCCGTTCCTGACGACCATCGAGGATTCGATCGAAAGCCACCGTATCTGCTACGACGCCGAGCGCAGCAGGCGCACCGGGACGACGATCCGCGTGGACGGGACGAAATAACGTACTACGGAAAAAGGCCGGATCATCCGGCCTTTTTCCATTTTTAGCACCGTCTTTGCTACCTTTGCCGGAAACGGCCTCCCATGGAAATCCTCTATCGATGGATCGACGGCATCAACGACGTGCTGTGGTCATACCTGCTGGTCACACTCCTGCTGGGGTGCGCCGTCTGGTTCACGTTGCGTACGCGCGGCGTGCAGTTTCGTATGCTGGGTGAGATGGTGCGCGTGCTGGGCGAGTCGGCCGGAAGCGGCCCCCGGGGCGAGAAGCATGTCTCGTCGTTCCAGGCATTCGCCGTGTCGCTGGCCAGCCGCGTCGGCACGGGGAATCTGGCGGGTGTCGCCACGGCGATCGCCGTCGGCGGGCCGGGCGCCGTGTTCTGGATGTGGGTCATCGCCCTGCTGGGCGCGTCGAGCGCCTTCGTCGAATCGACCCTCGCCCAACTCTACAAACGCAAGGGGCGGGACTCCTATATCGGCGGCCCGGCCTACTACATGGAACGCGGACTGGGCAAACGCTGGATGGGCGTCCTCTTCGCCGTGCTGATCTCCGTGACATTCGGTTTCGCCTTCAACTCGGTGCAGAGCAACACGATCTGCGCGGCCTGGGAGGGTGCTTTCGGCTTCGACCACTATTGGGTCGGCGCCGGCCTGACGCTGCTCACGCTGCTGGTCATCTTCGGAGGCATCCACCGTATCGCCCGGGTGAGCGGGGTGGTCGTCCCGGTCATGGCACTGGGGTATATCGTCCTTGCGCTGGGCGTCGTGCTCTTCAATTTCCGGCGGTTGCCCGAGGTCGTGGAGCTGATCGTCGCCAATGCCTTCGGTTGGGAGCAGGCGATGGGCGGCGGTGCCGGCGCAGCGCTCATGCAGGGCATCAGGCGCGGCCTGTTCAGCAACGAGGCAGGCATGGGCTCGGCGCCGAACGTAGCCGCAACGGCCCATGTGTCGCATCCGGTCAAGCAGGGGCTGATCCAAACCCTCGGGGTCTTTACCGATACGCTCGTGATCTGCACCTGTACGGCCTTCATCATCCTTTTCGGCGGAGTCCCCGATGCCTCGCTGTCGGGCATACGGCTTACGCAGGCGGCGCTGGTCGGCGAAATCGGCCCTGTGGGCAGTGTCTTCGTCGCCGTGGCGATCTTCCTCTTCGCCTTCAGCAGCATTATCGGGAATTACTACTACGGCGAGGCCAATGTCCGGTTCATCACCCGCCGCCCCTGGGTACTAACCCTTTACCGGGTGCTGGTCGGTGCGATGGTGCTGTTCGGGGCGCTCGCCACGCTTGACCTGGCCTGGAGCCTGGCCGACATCACGATGGCCTTCATGACCCTCATCAACCTCGTGGCGATCGTCCTTCTCGGGCGCCAGGCGTTCCTGTTGCTGGCCGACTACGTGGGCCAGCGGCGCCGCGGCATCAAAAACCCGGTCTATACCCGCGACCGTATTCCCTCGCTTGAAGACAAGGCGGAGTGCTGGTAGCACCCCGCCCCGTATACCTTGCTGCGGAAACGATCTATTGCACGAACCGCCGTGTCACGCGGAATCGCTGCATGGCCGCCACCACGAGGTAACTGGCGGCGAAGGCGAGGCATGCGATCAGCAGGATGCGCAGGAGCGTCGGCAGTACCGGAATCCGGGCGACGAGGTCATAGCCGGCCTGCACGAGGATGAAGTGGCAGAGGTAAATGCCGAACGTCGCGCCTGCCAGCCGCGAGAGCCATGCGCGGGGCTTGAAGTCCAGCTTGCGCACGATCACGAAGACCGGGTAGGTCATCATGAAGACGTTGATGCCCGCGAAATACCATACAATCTCAAGGTACGCGTAGTTGCCCGGGAAGTGGTTTTGCAGGGCGACGTATCCGAAGGCCGTGATCAGGTAGCCCGCAATGAACATCGGGATGCAGACGGCCAGTGTCCGGCGCCAGTCCCATGCGGGCGGGAATTTCACCAGGTAGTATGCCAGCACTAGGTAACCCGCGAAGCCCGAGACGTAGTAGAACGTCCCGAATTCGTTCCAGTCGCAGACGCCGTAGAGCCCCATGTTTCCGAAATTCCCCGTGTAGCCCAGCATCGGCGCGAACATCTTGGCGTAGGGCAGCAGCAGGGTCACGCCCCATACGCCGAGCAACGTTTTGAGTTCGCTGCGCGAGGCCCTTTCGAGCCATGCGCTGATCACGGGCATGATCAAATACAGCCCTGCGAGCATGTAGAGGTACCACAACGGCGTAGTGTCGAACGTGAAATTGAATACGAATGTCCAGAGTTTGTGCAGCGTGGCGCCCCAGGTGAAATTTTCGGGGTCGATCGCCGGGCTCTGGCTTGCGGTGACGTAATTGAGGTAGACGTAATAAAGCAGCGGCAGCACGACCGACCAGAAAACGAGTGCTGCGAGGATACGTCCGATGCGCTTGCGGTAGAAGCCGGCGAGGCCGGTTTTCACCGGGAGCAGCAACACGCCCGTCATCATGACGAACAGCGGCACGCAGCAGCGCACGAAACTGCCCGAAAAGGCTCCTGTGAGGAATGCGGCGCGGTCGTTGTCGAACTGGCCGACGAAGGGGTCGCAGCAGTGCGAAAAGACCACCAGGAAGCAGGCGGTCACGCGCAACAGGTCTACCCAGCCGATGCGTTCGCGGGCCGGGGCGTTCAGGTTGGGAAGTCGGTTCTCCATCTGTTTGTCGGGGTTAATCGGATTTTTGCGAAGATACGAAAAAAAGCGCGCCGCCACGATTTTTTTCGCAGCGGTGCGCCGTTTTTTGTGCCGGGACGCACGGTTCGCCGCGCCCGGTGCCGCCTGCCGGTCAGTTCACGATGACCGTCGGGAAATATTCGCGGAAAAGCGCTGCGGCACGTTCCGACTGTTCCGGGGTGTTCTCCTGTACGCCTGCGAGCCTGTACTCTTTGCCCATTGCTTCGTATTTGTGAACGCCGAGCGTGTGATAGGGCAGTATCTCTACCCGCTCTACCTGTTTGTAGCCGCCCAGCCGTTCGCCCAGCGCGCGGATGTCGGCCTCGGCGTCGCTGTAACCCGGCACCAGTACGTAGCGCAGCCAGAACGGCTTGCCGTGTTCTTCGAGCCATGCCGCCGTGCGGAGCGTCTGGGCATTGTCGCGCCCCGTGAGCGTGCGGTGGCGCTCCGGATCGGCCTGCTTGATGTCGAGCAGCACCAGGTCGACCAGCCCCAGCAACTCCTCGACCGCCGGGTTCCAGACGCCGCCGTTCGAGTCGAGGCAGACGTGGATGCCCGCCCCGTGCAGCTGCCGCACGAGCGGCACCAGCGCCGCGGCCTGGAACGTCGGCTCGCCGCCCGAGAAGGTCACCCCGCCGCGCCGTCCGAAGAACGGTTTCTGGTCTGTGGCCATGCGCAGGATCTCTTCCGCAGGCGTGGGCTTTCCCCCGCAGGCGTCGATCGTATCGGGGTTGGCACAGTAGAGGCAGCGGAAATTGCAGCCTTGCAGGAAAACGACGAGCCGGAGTCCCGGCCCGTCGAAGGTTCCCATCGATTCGTAGGAATGTATTCGAAGCATAATCTGAATATTGTCGCCCTGCTCGCGGTTGGTCGGCGTAATCTGCGGCTGCAGGCCGCAATTTATAAATCCGACCCCACTCCGCACCCCTCCCAAGGGAGGGGCTTGTGTCCGCCTGCGGCGGAAATCCGGCGTGGTGTGGCGCGGCAGTGGCGGCTGAAAATTTACATCCTCTCGTGGAAGCTGCGGCTGATGACCTCCAACTGGTGTTCGCGGCTCAGCTTGGTGAAGTTCACGGCATAGCCCGATACGCGGATCGTCAGCTGCGGATAGTTCTCGGGATGCTCCATGGCGTCTTCGAGCATCGCGCGGTTCAGCACGTTGACGTTCAGGTGGTGTGCGCCCTTCGTAAAGTAACCGTCGAGCATCGTCACCAGATTCTCGATCCGCTCCTCTTCGGTCGGGCCCAGCGATTTGGGGACGATCGAGAAGGTATTCGAGATGCCGTCCTGCGAGTCGCGGTAACGGAGCTTGGCCACCGAGGCGAGCGAGGCGATGGCACCGCTCTTGTCGCGTCCGTGCATCGGGTTGGCACCCGGTGCGAAGGCTACGCCCTTGGCACGTCCGTCGGGCGTCGCGCCGGTTTTCTTGCCGTACATCACGTTCGAGGTGATGGTCAGCAGCGAAAGCGTCGGGCGGGCGTTCTTGTAGACGGGCAGTTTCTTGAGCTCCTCGCTGAAGAAGTACACGAGGTCTACGCCCAGGTGGTCTACGCGGTCGTCGTTGTTGCCGAAGCAGGGGAATTCGCCCTGAATGTCGAAGCCTTCGCTGAGCCCCTCGGCGTTGCGGCGGGTGGTCACCTTGGCATATTTGATGGCCGAGAGCGAGTCGAGGGCGATCGAAAGCCCCGCTACGCCGTAGGCGAGGTTGATGCGCGGGTCGGTGTCGACGAAGGCCATCTGCGCCTTCTCGTAGTAGTACTTGTCGTGCATGTAATGGATGATGTTCATCGCCTCGTTGTAGACGCGGGCGATTTCGGTCAGCACCATTTTGTAGTTGCGCATCACCTCCTCGAAGCGCAGCGGGCCCTCCGAGAGCGCCGGGATGCCCTTGACCATCAGCGTGCCGGAGTTCTCGCAGCGGCCGCCGTTGATGGCCAGCAGCAGCGCCTTGGCCAAGTTGCAGCGCGCGCCGAAGAACTGGATCTGGCGGCCGATGTCCTGGTACGATACGCAGCAGGCGATGCCGTAGTCGTCCGAATGGCGCACTTCGCGCATCAGCTCGTCGTTCTCGTACTGGATCGAGCTGGTGTCGGCCGAAACCTTGGCGCAGAAATCCTTGAATCCCTGCGGCAGGTCGGGGCTCCACAGGATCGTGAGGTTGGGCTCGGGCGACGGGCCGAGGTTGTAGAGCGTCTGCAGGAAACGGAACGAGGTCTTGGTCACCTTCGTGCGGCCGTCGTTGAAGCGTCCGCCGATGGCTTCGGTCACCCACGTGGGGTCGCCGGCGAAGATGTCGTTGTAGGATTGCATCCTCAGGTGGCGTACCATGCGCAGCTTGATGACGAACTGGTCGATGAGCTCCTGTGCGAACACCTCGTCGATGTTGCCGTGCGCCAGGTCGTATTCGATGAAGATGTCGAGGAACGACGACACGTTGCCCAGCGACATCGCGGCGCCGTCCTGTTCCTTCACGGCTGCGAGGTAAGCCATGTAAACCCACTGCACGGCCTCCTGTGCCGAATGCGCCGGGCGGCTCAGGTCGAGCCCGTAGTATTCGCCCATCGTGCGGATCTCCTTCAGCGCCTTGATCTGCTCGGCGACCTCTTCGCGCAGGCGGATGCGGGCGTCGGTCATCGGGCCGGTCAGGTTGCGTAAATCCTGCTGCTTGGCTTCGATCAGGCGGTCGGTGCCGTAGAGCGCCAGGCGGCGGTAGTCGCCGATGATGCGGCCGCGGGCGTAGTTGTCGGGCAGGCCCGTCAGGAAGCCCAGCGAACGGAACGAGCGAATCTCCTCGGTGTAGACGTCGAACACGCCGTCGTTATGCGTCTTGCGGTAATGGGTGAAAATATCCCTGACCTTCTCGTCCACGTCCACGCCGTTCTCCTTGCAGGCGCGCGATACGACGTTGATGCCGCCGAAGGGCTTGATGGCCCGCTTGAGCAGCTCGTCGGTCTGCAAGCCCACGATCAGCTCCTGTTCCCTGTCGATATAACCCGCCTTGTGCGAGGTGATGGTCGAGACGGTGGCGTTGTCCAGCGAGCGGACGCCGTTGTTGGCGCGCTCCTCTTCGAGTGCCTTGAGGCAGAGGTTCCAGATGTGCTTGGTACGTTCGGTCGGGCCCTGCAGGAAAGACGCGTCGCCCAGGTAGGGGGTGATGTTCGTCTGCACGAAACTCGTGACGTTGATTTCCTTGCTCCAAAGCCCGTCGATAAAGGTTTTGTTCAATTCCATAGAATGTTATTCAAAATGAGATTAAAATTGTCGTATTTGGGAGCCACAAAGGTATGTTATTTTTATCACAATACCGAAATCTTCGGAGTATTTTCTTAAAAAAACTTAAAAAATACCTAACAATAGGGAGCTTCCGCCCGCGGGTTTGCACGGGGCGGGATTATTGCGTAGTTTTGCGGGAGTAAAATATCCCTGTTATGGAAGAGCTGACACTTACCACCCCGGCGCTGCTGTTCTCCGCCGTTTCGCTGATCCTGCTGGCCTATACCAACCGGTTCCTTTCCTATGCCCAGTTGGTTCGCACGCTCAAGGAACAACACCTGCAACACCCCTCGAAAGTCACCCGTGCGCAGATCGACAACCTGCGCCGCCGCCTGCACCTCACGCGTACGATGCAGATCCTGGGCGTCACGAGCCTGTTCCTGTGCGTGGTGACGATGTTCCTTCTCTACATCGGCCTGATCCTCCTTTCCGCCTATGTCTTCGGTGCGGCGCTGTTGCTGCTGATCGGGTCGCTCGGCGTGTCGATTTGGGAAATCCAGATTTCGGTGCGTGCGCTGGAGATCCACCTGCACGACATGGAGAAATAATTCGCCGGTCTTGTCCGGTTGCGCGCTGGTCTCCCTTTCTACAGAGAGATGCGGGGCTATGCCGCGGCAGTTCCGCTTCCCATGCCATAACGCTGAAAAAACGAAGATGCCGCGACATCCCGTCACTGCATCTCCCACTAACCTACTTATGTAACCTAAAACCAACTTGGAAACCTTCTTCCGGTTCCCGCGTTGCAAAGATACGGGGCCGTCGTTACGGGCGAATGACGGCCCCGTTACGTTCCGGCGACAAATGCCGCCCTGGCCGGGAAAATCCTCCGGCGGGGGCCGATTGCCGGCCGCTTTTTGCGGGTGCCGCTTTTGCGGGGCGGCCTGTCGTATTCCGGCTGAGTTTGTCGGGGCGTTCAAAAAACCCTCCTTTGAAAAGGAGGGTTCGGGTGATGTCCGTATAGGAGCCCCGTGCTATTTTTTGTGCTCCAAAAAATAATGCTGCGATTTGAGCAGGTTGCGGGCCTGCAGGATCATCGTTTTGGTTTCGTTGAGGATCGTCAGGTAGAGGACGCTGGCGCGTGTGCTCACCGTCTCGTCGCCGTTGATGCGGCGCAGCTGGCTCTTGATGGCCTCGACGATCGTGTCGAAGAGTTTGTCGCGCATCTCCAGCACCATGTCCAGGTCGGAGAAATCCTTGGTGCGCAGCATGTCGTTGATCTTGTCGAAGATCGCTTCCACCTGGTCGTTCACGCGCATCAGGTCTACGATCTGCTCCTTCGTGAGCCCCTCGTGGTTGTTGTTGATGTGCTCGTATGCCGGGCGTGTTATGTGGATCAGCGCCTTGGTCACCTCCGAGAGGTAATCCACCACCTGTACGTAGAAATGTCCCGTGTCGATGTCGCACTGTTGCAGGCGCCGCAGCGTAGGCATGATGCCGTACTTGCGGTCGCGCGCCTCTTCGAAGAGCTTGTCCGACGACTGTACCATCTCCTTGAGCACCTTGCGGTTCTCCTTGAATACCGCCACCAGCGTACGGTTGTAGATGCGCGTCACGTGCTCCATCGTCGTGCAGACCTCGCCGATGCAGACGCAGAGCACCTCGTCCGGGGTCTCGGCCCTGACGACGGGCGATTCTTTGGTTTCGGCGGCCTTGATCTGCTCGACGTTGCGGTGGCTGCGAACCAGCAGCCATGCGCAGAGTGCGACGAGCACCGTCACGGCGATCCAGCCGCCCCACAGCAGGAGCAGTGTCACGCCGAAGGCGATCAGGAATCCGCCGAGCGCCGTGATGAACCAGCCCGAGATGACGGCCATCACGCCCGTAATGCGGTATACGGCGCTCTCGCGTCCCCAGGTGCGGTCGGCCAGCGACGAACCCATGGCCACCATGAATACCACATAGGTCGTCGACAGCGGCAGCTGGTACGAAGTGCCGATGGCGATCAGGATCGATGCGGCCGTGAGGTTCACGACGGCGCGGATCATGTCGTACGGCGCCGACGAACGCTCCTCTGCGGGCAGCGGTTCGAACCTCCGGTCGATGGCCTTCTGCATGCGGACGGGGATCAGCCCCGTCCACATCGTGTTGAGCACCAGCGTGGCGCGTACCAGGCTGCGCGAAATGAACGTCGAGCCGAAGCGCTCTTCACCTTCGTGCTGCGAGGCGAGCGACAGCTCGGTCTCGGTGACATGCTGCGATTTCTTCGAGAAGAACAGTGTCAGCACCATCACCAGCCCCGATGCCAGCAGCAGCAGGAAATTGGCGCGTGCCGGTTCGGCCAGTTCGCCCATCATGATCGACTCGCTGCCGGCCTCGCGAGCGATCTGCCATGCGTCGTAGCTGGCCAGCGGCACACCGATGAAGTTCACCAGGTCGTTCCCCGCGAATGCCAGCGCCAGCGCGAAAGTGCCCGAAAGGATCGTGATGCGCATGATGTTGAGCCGCATGCGCTGGAGGAGCCACAGCACGACCGACGATGCGGCCCAGAATGCCAGCAGCGTTACCAGCACGTGCTCCCCGACGTAGTCCGCCACCGACGTGGGGATCAGCCCCGAGCTTTTCAGCCCCTTGAACAGGGCGAAATAGAGGATGCCCGCCAGCGAGATGCCGCACCATACGGCTCCCCAGCGGCGGAACACCGGTGCGAAGCGGAACGAGAAGATCAGCCGCGAGATGTACATGAACAGCGACCCGGCGGCGAATGCCAGCGCCACGGAGAGCAGGATGGCCGCGATGATGGCCATGGCCTTGCCCGTGTTGATGTATTGCGAAAGGTCGGCTATGGAAGCCCCGGCGTCGCCCCAAATATGGAACAGCGCCGCCGCGACCCCGGCGCCCAGCAACCCGAAGACCATCGACACGGTGGTCGACGTCGGCAGCCCGAGCGTGTTGTAGAGGTCTAACAGCAGGATGTTGCCGAGCATCATGCCCAGGAAGAGCATCATGATCTCCTGGAAGGAGAATTGTCCGGGGTAGAATACGCCGCTTCGGGCGACCTCCATCATGCCGCTCGACGTGAGCGTCCCGACGAGGATGCCTGCGGCCGCGATCCAAAGTATGACGCGCCGCGGGGCGACTTTCGACCCCAGGGCCGAGTTGAGGAAATTGACCGCGTCGTTGGCCACGCCCACGACGATGCCCATCACGGCCAGCAGGCCCATGATGATTACGATACAAGTGAATAGGGGACTCATGGTTTGTTTTGTTTCTGGATTTTTCCGCCGTAAAGGTCTGAAACAAATATTACAAAAACGTTACAGTCCGGTTGCGCCCTTATGAATGTTTGCGCAGGGTGAAAACGAATTCCAGCCCGCCGCGTTCGCCGTTGCGTACGGTGATCGTCCCGCCGTGGATCACGACGGCGTTTTTGACGATCGAAAGCCCGAGTCCCGTGCCGCCCAGCTTGCGCGAGCGCCCCTTGTCGATACGGTAGAACCGCTCGAAGAGGTGCGGGAGGTGTTCTTCGTCGACGCCGATGCCGTTGTCGGCGAAAAGTATCGTGCATGCCTCTGCCGTGTCCGAAAGCAGGCGGATGAAGATGTCGCGCCCGCCCGAGTAGGCCGCGGCGTTGTCCGCCAGGTTGCGGAAGACGGAACTCAGCAGCGAGGGGTTGCCCTCGACCTCGACCGGGCCTTGGAAATCGCAGTTCACGCGCAGCCGCTGCCCTTCGGGGCGCAGCTCCATGTCGGCCCTGACCTCGTCGATCAGGTCGTTCAGCACCACGGGTTCCTTGCCGATGAGCTCCCGGCCCTCGTCCATACGCGTGATGGTCGAGACGTCGGAGAGCAGGTGCCGCAGCCGTTCGACCTGCACACAGCTCTTTTCGAGGAACGCCGTGCGTTTCTCCGCCGTCAGGCAGGGGTTGGCCAGCAGCGTTTCCAGATAACCCTGTATCGCGGCCACGGGGGTCTTCAGCTCGTGGTTGATGTTGTTGGTGAGTTGTTTCTTGATACGGATTTTCTCCTGCTCCTCGTGCAGCGCCAGCGCGTGTTCCCGGTCGCGGTCGGCCGTCGTGCGTTGCAGGCGGGCGTAGAGGCGGATGATGTGGTTCGAGATGTCGCCCAGCTCGTCGTGGGGGAAGGTCTCCCGCTCGTCGATCCGCTCGCCCCGCTCGGCGTGCTCGGCAAATTCGTTCAGGCGTGTGATGTTGTGCCCCAGGCGGCGGGTCGTGAAGTAGGCCGCAATGCTCATCAGCAGCGTGACGCCCAGCATGAACCACAGGAATTCCCAGTCGGCCGCGAGTACTTCGCGCAGCGAAACGGAGTAGGGGACGGCCGAGCGGACGATGATCCCGTCGCCCTTCATGGCCGAATAGAAATAGTATTGGTCGGTGCTTTCCGAGTGGCGGTGGATGGTGTAACCGGTGCCATGGGCGATCGCTTCGGTGACTTCGGGGCGCCCGAGGTGGTTGGCTGCGGGCAGCGAGTCGGCCGAGTTGTCGAACAGGACGTCCCCGTCGTCGTCGATGACCGTTACGCGCAGGTCGCCGTAAGGAAGGGGATGACCGGCGAGGAATGCCCCGGGTGCGGTGCCCTCGCCGAGCGCGTCGAGCAGCCGCAGGTTGAAGAGTTGCAGCCGGGCATCGAGCCGCTCGGCCTTGAAACGCTTTTCGCGGCTGTACTGGAAGGTGACGAAGCAGGCCACCAGCGCCCACGAAAAGGCGAGCAGCAGCAGGAACAGCCGCCTGTGGTAGGAAAACCTACTCCTCAAAACCGTAGCCATAGCCCAGGCGTGTTACGATGTGTTCCCCATAAGGGCCGATCTTGCGGCGCAGGCGCGTGATGTTCACGTCGATGGTGCGGTCGAGCACGATTACCTCGTCGCTCCACACCTGCCGCAGGATCTCTTCGCGCGAGAATATCTTGCCGCGCGAGGAGAGCAGCAGCGCCAGGATCTCGAACTCTTTTTTGGTCAGCGCCAGCGGCTTCCCGTCGATCGTGCAGACCTTGCGCGTGAGATCCATCCGCAGCCCTTCGAACGCCACGGCCTTCTCTTCGGCGGCCGGCTGTGCCGTGCGGCGCAGCACGCTGCGTACGCGTGCCAGCACTTCGCGGATGGAAAAGGGCTTGGCGATGTAGTCGTCGGCCCCGATGTTGAGTCCTGCCACCGTATCGTCCTCGGTGTCCCTGGCCGTGCAGAAAATGATCGGCACGCCTGCCGTCTCGGGGCGGGACTTGAGCTGCCGCGCCATCTTGAATCCGCTCGTTTCGCCCATCATGACGTCGAGCAGGAGCAGCGAGTAGCGTTCGGGATGCATGTTGAGCGCCTGTTCGGCGCTGTAAGCCACGTCGACCTCATAGCCCTCGACCTCGAGGTTGAACTGCAGAATCTCACACAGCGATTCTTCGTCGTCGACTACCAGGATTTTGTACTTTGTCATAACTGTTACGGATTGGAATCCGTCTCAAAAGTACGTAACAAACCGCTTTTTGCACCTCTCGTGCCGCATATTTAACCGAAATGTAACAGACTCTCACTCACCCAGCACGGCCATCTGCTGCCGGATCGACTCCTCGTGGATGGCCTGCAGGACGGAACGCATGAATTCCCGATCCATACCCATCCGGACGGCCTGATCCGCCCGCCGGGCCAGCAGTTCCCCGTAGCGCTGCGCCTGCAACACGGGCATGTTGTGCTCTTTCTTGTACTGCCCGATATCGCGCGAGACGCGCATACGCCGCGAGAGCAGTTCGAGCAGTTCGTCGTCCAGCTTGTCGATCTGCGACCGCAGTTCGGTCAGACTTTCGGTCGTGGCGTTGGTTTCGCGGATCACGAGGTTGCGGCAGATGTAGGCCAGTCCCTGCGGCGTCACCTGCTGCGCCTTGTCGCTCCATGCGCAGTCGGGCGAGCAGTGGGCCTCGATGATCAGCCCGTCGAGCCCCAGGTCCATGGCCTGCTGCGAGAGGGGGGCGATCAGCTCGCGGCGCCCGCCGATATGGCTCGGGTCGCAGAATATCTGCAGCCCCGGGAGGCGGCGGTGCAGCTCGATGGGGATCGACCACATCGGGTGGTTGCGGTAGAGGCTTTTGTCGATCGACGTGAACCCGCGGTGGATGACACCCAGGCGGCGGATGCCGGCGTTGTAGATGCGTTCCACGCCGCCGATCCACAATTCGAGGTCGGGACTCACGGGGTTTTTCACCAGCACCGGGATATCGTGCCCGCGCAGCGCATCGGCGATCTCCTGCATGGCGAACGGGTTCGCCGTCGTGCGGGCCCCGATCCAGATCATGTCGATGCCGCCTTCTATCGCTGCCAGGACATGCTTGCGCGTAGCGACCTCCGTGGCGGTATACATCCCCGTTTCGCGTTTTACGCGTTGCAGCCAGGCTATGCCTTCGACGCCTACGCCCTCGAACCCGCCCGGTTTGGTGCGCGGTTTCCACAGTCCGGCGCGGAATAGCTTGAAGCCCTCCGCAGCCAGTTCGCGGGCTGTTTCGATTACCTGCTCTTCGGTTTCGGCGCTGCACGGCCCCGCGATGACCAGCGGCCGGCGGGGGTCGAGCCCCGGGAAATTGATGGGTTGTAAGTCGTTCATGGTTTTATGTTTTTCGTTTTTATCGTTTGTTCCTTGTCAGATTGCCGGGTTGGGACATTCGGCGTATTCGCCCAGGATGCGGAAGTCGCTTGTCAACGGCCTCGCCGCTTCGATGGCCTGCCGGTAACGCACCGGGTCGTCGAAGGTGACATCCACGTAGAAGCGGTATTCCCACTCGCGGCCGATGATCGGCAGCGACTGTATTTTCGAGAGGTTGATTTCGTAAAAGGAGAGTAGGGAGAGCACCTTGGAGAGGCTTCCCTGGGTGTGGGGCAGCGAGAAGACCAGCGATGCCTTGTTCGTGCGGGCCGGGTCGGTGAACCCTGCGGCGCGGCTGCGGTCGGCCAGCAGGAGGAAGCGCGTGAAGTTGTGTTTGTTGGTCTCGATGCTCCGTTCCAGGATTTCGAGCCCGTAGAGCTCCGCCGCCCCGGCGCCGCAGATGGCGGCCGTGCCGCGGAGCCGTTGCTCGGCGATTTCGCGGGCGCTGCCCGCCGTGTCGTCGCGTTCGACGACCTTCATCGCCGGATGGGCTTTCAGGTAGTCGCCGCACTGCATCAGGGCGATCGGGTGCGAGTGTACCTCGCCGATGTCGCAGGGCGCCTCCCCCGGCAGTGCCGCCAGTACGTGCGAGATGCGGAGTTTGTATTCTCCGATGACGGCCAGTGAACTGCGCCGCAGCAGCTCGTGGTTGGGAAGCAGGCTGCCGGCGATGGTGTTCTCGATGGCCGCGATGCCCAGCAGCGTCGGGTCGGCGGCCATGCGGGCGAATTGCTGGTCGAAGCTGTCGCAGGGCAGGATTTCGACCTGCTCGCCGGGGAAACTGCACCGGGCTGCGGTCTCGTGGAAACATCCGGGTTGTCCCTGTATGGTGATGCGTTTCATAATCGAATTTTAGGCATTAAAAAATCCCGCTCTTTGCAGAACGGGATCCTTCGTGTTTTCACTCTATCGTATCATACAGCTAATTGCATATAACCCCGCTCTTCCTCCTGCTATAAAAGAAAAAGTAAAAAAAGTAATATGCAAAACCGTAAAGTCTCATCTCTTGTGGGAATTAACAGCGACAAATGTAGTAAAATATTTGCGGAATCCAAATTCTCAGCCCTGTTTTTTGCCTGCTGCGGCCGATTTCCGTTCCCGGAACCGCTTTTTGAACTGCTGCCGGCGGCCGAAGAGCAGGCGGAAGAAAGTCCCCCGCAGCAGCGTGTCGTTGATGTCCCACCCGCGTATGTCGGCATAGCGATCCAATATGTACAGGAACGGGACGGCCGGGCAGCTCAGCCGCCGCAGGTTGATCATGCATTCGTCGGGGCGCAGCGGCCGTGCGTGGAATCTCATGCGGTTGATGTCGATCAGCTGGAAGCGGTAGTTGCCTGCCGTGCCGTCGTATTCCCAGAGGATGTTGGTCTGGTTGAAATCCTCGTGGCAGATTCCTTGCTCATGGAGGCGGACGGTGAAGCGGGCGAAGGCTTCGAGCACGGGCAGCGTGTCCGGCGCCGGGAAGCGTCGCATGGTCTGCGGGAGCGGGGTGAGCTCCGACCGGCGGGAGACGAAATAGGTGTCGGCGATCAGGCCGTCCTTGCGGTATTCGCTCCATGCCACCGGTTCCGGGGTGTCGAAACCCATCCCGCGCAGGCGCAGGGCGTGCTCGTAGGCGCGGCGGGCCTTGTTCTTGCGGAAGAACGAATACATGACCCTGTTGAACAGATGGGGGCGTTTGTAGCGTTTGACGACCAGGCTTTCGCCCCCGATGTCGAAAGCCCGTATCTGGTTGCGCCCTTCGTGGAGCACTTCGCCCGAGACGGGAAAAACCTCCGGGAGCCGCTCGATGAATGGCTGCACATGCCGTATTGCGGGGTTGATCGTTATTTTCATATGTGAGTCCGTTTACAACACAAAGTTACGGCAAACACGGTTTCCGCATAGTTCTGTTTGGGAATAATATTGGTGAAATAGATGGAAAAGGGCCTGCCGATTGTCGGTTTTGTCGTTTGTAAACGACTTTCAATACGCTAATCTTAGCCGCTGTGTTGTTAGCGGAACAGCCCATTTCGTGGAGCTTTTGCTCCGGATTATGCAGGCGCGAAAGTGTCAGTTCGTCGAATTTGAGTAGGGGGCAGGACTTTCTGCAATGATACCAGCGTGAAACGGTATTTGGTGGCTGTGTTTATCTTGCCCTGTTCTTGTTGCCGGGTTATCGCTTGTGCAAAATATTCGGCTATCGTACAGTTGTTTTTCCGCCCGTTTGTTTCGAGAAGATTATCGAGCGTGATGTCTGCTTCCAAAACCTCAAGTCGTTTCAGGCGTTTGTGGTATTCAGCAAGCAGGCTGTCAATGCGGTACTGGGTTTCCTGCGACTCCTCGTTCTGAATGATGATACGGCGATTTTGGGCATCCCAAGCCGTAGGAACGATTGCTGTTCCGGTGCTGACATAGCGAATTTTCGAGCCTTGGGTAAATCGCAGATGGATGGGAGTAGTTCCGTTTTTGTTTGCCTTATCCTTGCGACAAACAACGTTAATGCTGATATTCATAGCTTTACGTTATTTGCAGCGCGCGTTTCTATTCGCCGTTTACCCGTCGGATTCGGGTAAAAATTCGGGTAAAAAATCGCTCCGAATCATGCTTTTTTGCCGTATATGCACGAAAAAAGCGGCTGCCTTGTTTTGGCAACCGCTTGATTTCGAGAGCTGTTGACGAGGATTGAACTCGTGACCTCTTCCTTACCAAGGAAGTGCTCTACCACTGAGCTACAACAGCAACATTTCCCGTTCGAGTGGTGCAAAAGTACATAAGAAAAATGAAAAGACCAAAAAATTGTGAAAAATTCACAATTATTTTCTACCTTTACTTTTGAATTATAACCCATGCTCATGAAACGTATACTAATAGTAGGTGCCGGAGGCCAGATTGGTTCCGAGCTGACAGTCTATCTGCGCAAAATTTACGGTGACCACAATGTCGTGGCGACAGACATGCGCGAATGCAAGGCCCTCGGCGAGGCCGGCCCTTTCGAAGTGCTCAATGCGCTCGATGCGACGGCAATGGCTTCGGTCGTGGCGCGTTACCATATTGATACGATCTTCAACCTGGTCGCTTTGCTCTCGGCTGTGGGCGAACGTAACCCGCAGATGGCCTGGAACGTCAATATGGGGGCGCTCAACAACTCGCTCGAGGTGGCGCGCCAGCACCATTGCGCCCTCTTCACGCCCAGCTCGATCGGTGCCTTCGGCCCCTCGTCCCCCAAGGACAAGACCCCGCAGGATACGATCATGCAGCCGACGACCATCTACGGTATCTGCAAGGTCACGGGCGAAATGCTGGGCAACTACTACCACCATAAATACGGTGTGGACACCCGTTCGGTGCGCTTCCCGGGCATTATCTCCAACGTCACGCTGCCGGGCGGCGGTACGACCGACTACGCCGTCGAGATCTACTATGAGGCGATCCGGTCGGGCCGGTTCACCTGCCCTGTGCCGTCGGACGTCTATATGGACATGATCTACATGCCCGATGCGCTGCGTGCCTGCGTCGAACTGATGGAGGCCGACCCCGCGAAGCTCGTGCACCGCAACAGCTTCAATATCGCGTCGATGAGCTTCACGCCGGAGATTATCTGCGCCGAAATCCAAAAGCGGATGCCCGGCTTCACGATGGACTACGACGTCGACCCCGTGAAGAAGGAGATCGCCGAGAGCTGGCCCAACTCGCTCGACGATACCTGCGCCCGCGAGGAGTGGGGGTGGAAACCCGAATGGGATCTCTCGCGCATGACGGACGATATGCTGGAGCATATCCGTGCCAAAGTCGCCGCGAAGTGAATCCGGGGGACGATGGCGTTGCCATATCCCGTGTCGTCGAAACCGCGGCCAGTTGGGACGGGGCGCCGCTGCTCTCCTATCCGCGGGGTGCGCCGCGGGTGACGATACTCCGGGCAACGGTGCCGCCGCATACTGCGCTGGCGATGCATACGCACGCCCTGGTCAATGCGGGGGTGATCCTGCGGGGCGAGCTGACCGTCATTGCCGAAACCGGTGCCCAACGGATGTTCCGGGCCGGAGAGGGCATCGTGGAGCTGGTCGGTACGCGCCATTACGGCGAGAACCGGGGCGACGGGGAGCTGGAGCTGGTGATGTTTTATGCCGGAACACAGGGCATGTCGCTTTCCGAGCGTGCAGACCTATAACCAGAAGTTATGACGACGAGACGAATTGCGCGAATCATTACCGGTTTTATCCTGTTGCTGGTAGCTGCGGTTATCGGCGGGAGTTTCTATATGCTCGCGTTCTCGCTGCGTCCCGACGCCAGGATGCGGGAAAAGAATGCCACGGCCTATGAATACATGTATGCCGAATACCCATTCCTGCGCCCGTGGGTGGACAGTTTGCAGACGGCCGGGGCGTTGCGCGACACCGTGATCGCCGATCCGCAGGGTGTCCGGCTGCACGCCCTCTACGCGGCGGCTCCCGTGCCGACCGACCGCACGGCGGTCATCGTCCACGGTTATACGGACTGCGCCGTGCGGATGCTGATGATCGGCTACCTCTATAACCATGACCTGGGGTATAACATCCTGCTGCCGGATCTGTATTACCACGGACAGAGCGAAGGGCGGGCAATCCGCATGGGGTGGCTCGACCGCTTCGATCTGCTGCGCTGGATGGAGATTGCCGACGGGATTTTCGGCGGCGATACGCGGATGGTCGTGCATGGCATCTCGATGGGGGCTGCTACGACGATGATGGCCTCGGGCGAGCCCCAACGGCCCTACGTCAGGTGTTTTGTCGAGGATTGCGGCTATACGGGCGTCTGGGACGAGTTCTCCAAGGAACTGAAGTCGTCGTTCGGGCTGCCGGCATTCCCGTTGCTGTATACGGCCAGCTGGCTGTGCGACCTGAAATACGGGTGGAATTTCCGCGAGGCCTCGTCGCTGGCACAGGTCGCAAAATGCCGCCTGCCGATGCTTTTCATCCACGGCGATGCCGACGATTATGTCCCCACCTGGATGGTTCGCCCGCTTTTCGAGGCGAAGCCGGGCGACAAGGAGCTGTGGCTCGTGCCGGGTGCCGGACATGCCGCTTCCTACCGCGACAACCGGGAGGAATACACGCGTCGCGTCGGGGAGTTCGTCGGAAAATATATCGGGCCCGCTTGAAAAGGGCCCGGGGCGGCTTCCGGGCGCTTCTGCCGGTTCGGAGTATGCCCCTCTTGATATATGAAACATACTATGGAAAACGATAATCAACAGCAAGTCAAGTCCTTCTACCGGATTCTGAAGGAGGGCATCGCTAAACTTCCGGCCGGTGTGCGCGGAGTCGAAATGATGTAACGGCTTGATTTGTCAGGTTATTGCATTTTTTTGTAGAATGAATTGCATTGCTAATAATTTGTCACTAAAGCCCCTCCTTTCGCCATCAGCCGTCCTATCCAAAGCCCATTTTTTCATTGTATCTGCCTTAATGAGACGTGGTCAAGGATAGTAATGAAAAAGTATGTTTTTCGGAATAAATGCCCTGTGATTTCATTTTCCGGAATTTTTTTCCTTTCTTTGTTTGCCAAACGATCCGTACCTTCGGGAAATCCCTCGGAGGTGGTTGTTATTTGTACTGGCGGAACGTTCCGCCGTCCGGCATACGAAGCTACAGAGGAATTTACTACGGCTATGCTACAGTTTGATGCCCTTTTCATGGAGTATAAACGTCGGTTTACGCTCTTTGCCGACAGCTACATTCACGATATGCAGTTGGCCGAGGACATTGTGACCGATGCTTTCATGGCCTATTGGGAGGCATTCCGGCAGTCTCCTCCTGCCGAAATAAACGCTCCCGCCTATATTCTCACCATCGTTAAAAACAAGTGTATCAATGAACTCGAACACCGCAAGGTGCACGAGAAGTTCGTCGCATCGTCGCAGACAGACGCTCAGTGGGAATTAAGAATGCAACTGGCATCATTGCGGGCCTGTGATCCCGAGGAAATCTTCACGGCTGAAATGGAAGAACTGGTGCGACGTTCGTTGCGTAAACTTCCGCCCAAAGCACAGAAAGTTTTTACAATGAGCCGTCTCGAAGGACGTTCTCATCGTGAAATCGCAGTCGAACTCGGATTGAGTGTCAAAAGCGTCGAGTATTATATGAACATCGCTTTGCGTACGTTGCGCGCCGACCTTGCAGGTTATGTCGCTGCGCTAATCTTCTACCTCGGTCGGTAAGATCTCTTGCGATTCGAAGTTCCCGGATACAAAATTTTTCAAGAAAACGCATTTTCGTTTAGGGTTCGCCCCGGGTTTCTTGTTATTCTTATGTAACGGGTACTCAAAGTCCGTTGCGCAAAGAACCTGAAACTATGGACAAGAGTCTGCTATACAAGTATTTCAAAGGAGACGCATCGCCCTCGGAGCGTAAAGCCATTCGCACGTGGGTCGAAGCGTCCGCCGACCACTACGACGAATATATCCGCGAACGTAAACTCTTCGACGCCTCGCTGCTGCTCTCGCCGCATGAGGTGCGCCGCCCGCTCAAAGTGCGCCTAATGCGCCTTGGGCGAATGACCGCTGCTGCCGCTGCAGTTTTTGTACTGGGCATTTTGTTCCAGTATTTCAATACCCGTTCTGAAGAGGGGCTTATGCAGCGCATCGTGGTTCCGATGGGTCAGCGTGTGAATCTGCAATTGGCCGACGGAACCGATGTCTGGCTCAATTCAGGCAGCGAATTCACCTATTCCACGACTTTTTCGAAGAGCGACCGCCGGGTAACGCTCGACGGCGAGGGCTATTTCAAAGTAACGAAAGATGCCAGACATCCTTTCCGTGTTGAAACGGCCTGTGCCGCAGTCGAGGTGCTCGGCACAGAGTTCGATTTGGCGGTTTCACGCTCGACGGGTGATTTCCGCACCTCGCTGGTCGAAGGTTCGGTACGTATCGAGGCGGGCGATGCGTGGACGGTGCTCAAACCCAACGAGTCAGCGACGCTGCATAACGGGACGTTCGTGATCTCGGAGATTGCCGACAACGACGAATTCCTTTGGCGTGACGGTATCCTGAGTTTCGCCGAAACACCCTTTATAGAGCTTATGAAACGCTTCGAGCAATTCTACGGCGTAAAAATCCGGGTAGACAACCGACGCATGGCGGGTTACTCGGCCATGGGTAAGTTCCGCCAGGCCGACGGTGTGGAGCATGCCCTGCGCGTGCTGGCTTCAGACGCCGGATTCGACTATGTTTTCGATGACAAAAATCAGCTGATAATTATCAAATAACCGAAATCTAACCTTAAAAAAGAACTTCAAACCTGGAAAAATCAGTACACGACAAACAAACCTCCCGGGACCGGATCGTTTGGCAGATTCGGCAGCCCGGAAAACTGCTTAATCATCTTATAAACTCCAAATTTATGAATCCATATTTACATTCGGAAGCCACAACTCCCGCTTCCCGGCGCGTGCGTCCGGCAAGGATGGCCGCAGGAATCGCGGCGTTCGTGATGCTTCTTTTTGCCGGACCGCTCCACGCGCAGGATGCCGTGGTAACGATCTCGAAAAGCGGTACGGTAAAACAGATCCTCCATGAAATCGAGTCGCAGACCGACTATCTTTTCGTGGTTAACGCACAGGTGGACGTGAAGCGTCCGGTGCATATCGATGCTCAAAAGAAAACGATCCGAGAGATACTCGACCAACTCTTTGCGGGACGAGGTGTGGGTTATGAACTCAAAGGCAAGAACATCATGCTCTCTCCGATCAAGGAGAAACCTGCTGCCGAACCGGATCGAAAAATGATTTCGGGCCGCGTGACGGACGTTTCGGGCACCGGTGTGGCCGGCGCCACGGTGATCGTCAAGGGAACCCCGAACGGAACGACGACCGTCGGCGACGGCTCGTTCTCGCTCGACCTGAAAAATGCCGGTGCGGACGCTGTGCTGCAAATCTCATTTATCGGTATGAAACCTGTCGAAGTCGCCGTAGCAGGCGCTTCGCAATTGAATATCCGTCTGGAGGAAGATACCCAACTGGTTGATGCGGTGGTTGTAACCGCCCTCGGTGTGAAACGCGAGGAGAAAGCGCTGGGATATGCCGTACAGAAAGTTTCCGGCGACGAGTTGGGAACGGTGAAGACTACCTTTGTCGGAACGGCTCTCACGGGCAAGGTCGCCGGTCTTCAGGTGCGTAACAGCACGGAGTTCGGATCGGCTCCGACGCTGCGTATCCGCGGAGAATCGCCGCTGTTGGTGGTCGACGGCGTCCCTTACGAGTATGTAGCCCTTTCGGAACTGGTGGCCGATGACATCGAGTCGATCGACGTGCTGAAAGGTGCTTCGGCCTCGGCGCTCTACGGTGCCAAGGGCGGTTCCGGCGCTGTCATGGTGACGACCAAGAAAGCAAAGAAGGAGGGATTCGATGTCAGCGTCAACAGCAGTCTGATGGCCGATGTGGGATTTCTGGCATTTCCCGACGTGCAGACCCAGTACAGCTCCGGCGCGGGTGGCAAATATCTCCTGAATGATGCTGTGTGGGGCGACAAACTCGACATCGGTCGCACGGCGACGCTCTACAACCCCTATACCTATGAAAACGAACCGGATCAGCCGCTCGTATCGCGGGGGCGGAACAATTTCGAAAACTTCCTGCAGACGAGTTTCGTGGCCAACAATACGGTCAGTATCGCCTACAAGGGTAAGCTGGGCAGCTTCCGTACCTCCGTCAACCACATCTACAACCGCGGCCAGTATCCCAATACGAAACTTAACAAGACCAATTACAGTCTCAACGGCGATCTGAAATACAAGCGATTTTCGCTCTCGGCGGGTCTGACCTACAACTATGCTACCTATCCGAACAATTATGGTACGGGCTACGGTAAGGGCAGTTACATTTACAACCTTGTGATCTTCCAAGGTACGGAGTACGATATCCGCGACTTCCGCAACTACTGGGTCAAGCCCGACGAGCAGCAGAACTGGGTGGTCAACGGCTCGTGGTACGACAATCCCTATTTTCTGGCTAATGAGAACACGCACGGCGACAAGCAGCATTTGGTGAGCGGTTACCTGACGCTGGGGTACGATCTCACATCGTGGCTCAAGTTGACGGCCCGTACAGGCGTAGATGCCAAGAACGGCCGTCAAGAGTGGCGTGAGGCATGGAGCTCAGCGGCCGCTCCCCGTTCGGGCGAGAGCCACAAGAAAGGCTATTATGAGATTCAGAAGCGCACGGGATTCAGTATCAATCAGGACGTGATGTTCACTGCTGATAAGACCTGGGGCGGCTTCGGGCTGAATGCCATGGTCGGCATGAATGCTTTTTACCGCAGCTGGGACACGTTGAGCGGCTATACGCAGGGCGGACTTTCGATTCCCGGCTATTATTCGCTCAAAGCATCGGTCAATCCGGCCCTGGCCTCGAGCACGATGTCGCGCCGAAGATCGATGTCGCTCTACGGCAAGGCGACTCTTTCGTGGAAGAGCATGGCCTATGTCGACGTGACGGCCCGCAACGACTGGTCCTCGACGCTTCCGGCTGAGTCGCGTTCCTACTTCTACCCGTCAGTCGCCGGCAGCTTCATCCTTACGGAGGTGCTCCCGAAGATGCGGGGTGTCGATCTGCTGAAGGTACGTGGTTCGTGGACCCGAACCAAGATGGATCTCGGCGTGTATGACATAGACCGCAGCTATACGATCTCGGCCGACCGCTGGGGCGGCATGTCCGGGGCGGACTATCCCGACAAGATCCGCGGCTCGGTCAATCCCGAGACCAAAGACGCCTATGAAATCGGCGTTGCAGGTATTTTCTTCGGCAATCGCCTGCGTGCCGACGTAACCTATTACCAGACTTTGAGCTATGATTTCGTGAAGGACGGCACGGTCAGCAACGCTTCGGGTTTCACGCACAAGAAGATCAATACGAAGGAGGAGCTGCTGCGCCGCGGCGCGGAAGTGATGCTTTCTGCGACGCCCGTCAAAACGAAGGACTGGCGGTGGGACACGGGCGTCAACTGGTCGCTCGACCGCTATTATTATCACAAGCTCGATCCCGAATATTCGAACGCTTCGCCGTGGGTGTACGAAGGAGCGCGTTGGGACTGGATCGCCATTCAGGATTGGGAGCGCGATCCCGACGGCAATATCGTCCACGGCAGCAACGGACTTCCGGTGCTGAGCCAGTACAAGTCCAAGCGCGGTGTCTATACCCCCGACTGGATATGGGGCTGGACCAACACCGTCAAGTGGAAGAACTTTACGCTTTCATTCTCGTTCGACGGCCGTGTAGGCGGCATCGGTTTCTCGACGACCGACCAAGCGCTGTGGAACGGCGGTTCACACCCCAAATCAGCCAACCAGTTCCGTTACGACGAGGTTGTGAACGGTCGCAAGACCTTCGTGGGCCGCGGTGTGAAAGTCATTTCGGGCAGCGTGGACTACGACGCTTACGGACGTATCCTGCGCGACGACCGGGTTTTTGCGCCGAACGACCGGGTGGTCTCTTACGAGGCTTACGTCAAGGAGTACAACCCGACAGCCTATCGTCCTCGCTGGCAGAACTATTTCGATCAGTCATTTATCAAGTTGAGAGATGTTTCGCTGACTTGGAACATTCCGCAGCCGTGGTGTGCGAAACTGGGCCTGAAATCCGCGTCGCTTTCGTTTATCGGCCAGAATCTACTGATGTGGACCAAGGGATTCAAGTACAGCGATCCCGACTCCATCGACCTTTCGACCGGAGAAGAGAACCTCTCGTCACCGTCGCTCCGCCTGATCGGTTATAATCTCAAACTCAACTTCTAACCGGAAATACCATGAAATTTCTCAAACATACGGTCTGGAGTCTCATCGTGGCGTCGATGATGACCGCCTGCATGGGTTTCGACGAAATCAACGTCGATCCCGATAAGACCAACCGTCCCACGCCGGGGATGCTCGCCACGCAGATTCTCTTCAGCATGATGGACTCACGCAGCAACTCCTCCGAGGGTTTTGCCAATCACTGCATGCTCTCCAAACATATTGCCTGTGGCGAGAAGATCCGCGACTATGCCTACAACCGTATCGGCCGGACAGGATTCGGCGCCTATACATCGCTCATTGAAGCGGAAAAAATGGTTGAATGCGCTGCCGAGGTCGAGAAGCCGGCTTACCGTGCTCTGGCGCATTTCGTCCGGGCCTACAACCTTTTCTATCTTACAATGCGCGTAGGTGACATTCCCTATTCGGAAGCTCTGGGCGGAGAGAAAGGCAACTTTACACCCCGTTACGATACGCAGAAAGATGTGATCGCGGGAGTGCTTGACGAGTTGGACGAGGCTTATGAACTGTTCTCGCAGGCGTCGGCTTTCGCAGGTGACTTCGTCTTCGGCGGCAAGCCCGACAAGTGGATGCGCGTGGTCAACTCGTTCGAATTGAAGGTGCTGATGTATTGTGCGGCGAAGGATGCGGAGATCGACGCTGCCGCCCGGTTTGCCACGGTCTTCGGGCGCGGCAAACTGCTCGCGTCGAACGCGGACAATTTCCAGTTGGTCTACTCTTCGCGTCCCGATCAGATGTATCCTTTCAACCAGTATCCCAAGTTCAGTATGTACATGCTGGTTTCCTCGACGCTTGTGGAGATGCTCAAAGAGCATGAAGACCGTCGGTTGTTCTATTATGCCGAACCGGCCCAGACGCTGCTTTCGGCCGGAGAGGATACATACGAGGCCTATGAAGGCGTGGATCCGGTAGCCGAGAGTTCTGAGATCGTGAACGCCTATATGCGCGGCAGCTGCTCGAAACTCAATAATCGGTATCTGGAAACCGAGGTCGGAGAGCCGTTCATACGCATCGGCTATGCGGAACAGCAGTTCATTCTTGCCGAAGCAGCCCTGCGCAAATGGATTACGGGTGAAGGTGCCGAGGGCTATTACAAGTCGGGCATCCGCGCTGCGATGGAATTCACGGCAGCCAACACGCCGGTCAAGTATCAGCACGGCGTGAAGATCGACGATGCCTATATCGCCTCCTATCTGGAGGGGCCGCAGGTGAAGTTCGGCGCTTCGGCAACTGAGAATCTGAACCGGATTTACAAACAGAAGTACATACTCTATTTTCTCCAGCATGAGTGGGATGCATTCTTCGAATGCCGTCGGACGGGAGTCCCCGAATTGCCGGTCAACCCTTCGACCAATATGAACACCGACCCGTCGAAGATGCCCGTGCGCTGGATGTATCCTCAGACCGAATACGACCGCAACAACGCTAATGTCATGGAGGCAATCGCACGTCAGTATGACGGGCTGGATAATGAGAATTGTGTCATGTGGCTTCTTAAATAATTGGTACGATGAAACGGATTGAATATTTGATTTGGTCGGCCCTGTGCCTGATCCTTGTTTCCTGCGAGGCCCCGGTGGTCGATGATTTCGGCGTGCGTCTGCCCGAGGAGCCGCTGGCCGTGAACGGATGCGTCGTCGATACGGATGGCGCACCGATGGAAGGGGTCGTCGTTTCGGACGGTTATACCGTAACGCAAACCGACGCGGAAGGACGTTATGAGATTACGGCGCCCCGCTGTGCCGCATTTGTCTGGGTTTCGGCTCCCGAAGGCTATATGGCCCCGTTGAAAGAGTCGGGGATCCCCGATTTTTTCCGGGCGCTCGGTTCGTTCGAAACGACGCAGACGTGCGATTTCACGCTTGAGAAACTGGATGGTTCGAAACCGTGGGTGATGCTGGCCGTCGGCGACCCGCAGGTCAAGAATAACGAACAGGTCGGCTATTTCCGGGAAGAAGGTATTGCCGATATGCGGAAGCTGATGGCTGCGGATGCTTCGAAACGCTATTTCGCCCTGATATTGGGTGATTTGGTTTACGACCAGATGGGCATGTACGACGCTTATGTGAAATCGCTTTCGGAACTGGGCATCCCGCTTTTCCATATCATCGGCAACCATGATCACGACAAAAATGCCGTAGATGCTGTAGATGAACCCGAATTGCAGGATCCTGCGGCCGATGACGATTACGAAAGTTTCATCGGTCCGACCTACTATTCGTTCGATCTGGCAGGCATGCACTTCCTGATGCTCGACAATGTGTACATGTCGAAAAAGGGCGGTACGTTCGAAAAGAAACTCACCGGCAACCAGATCGAATGGATCAAAAAAGACCTCGCATTAGTCCCCAAAAGCAAGAAATTGGTGGTTTGCCTGCACATCGCCACCCGTCAGCGCATGAACAAGGGGTTGGGTGAAATGACGGAACTGTACGATTTGCTGGCGGGTTATCAGGTGGAGATCTTTTCGGCCCATGCCCATGCCAATTTCAGCGACCAAATCCGTCCGGACATCTACGAGCGTACACTCGGAGGCCTGTGCGGAACGTTCTGGAGTCAAAATCGTGCCAATCACGACGGAACGCCCTGCGGTTACGGCGTGGCCCTCGTCGATCCGACGCAGGCAAAGCATTTTTCGGATTACTACTATAAGAGCTTGGGACGGGAACGCGACTATCAGATGAAGATCTATTCGATGAACGAATCCCGGGTGGCGAGCAACCTGCAAGTCAACATCTGGGACTGGGACCCCGGAACATGGACGGTGAAATGGTATGAGAACGGGGTGGACAAGGGTGCGCTCGCTCCGAGTCTGTCCAACATCGAGGATCCCGACGTCTACAACTATTATCTCGGTGATGCCGCGTTCGCCAAGGTTTCCGACCACATGTTCCTCTGCAAGCCGCAACCGCATGCCAAGGTGCGTATCGAGGCGACCAACAACCTTTTCGGCAAAACCTATACGGCAGAAATCGCCGATGCCGGAACGCCCGGCCAAGTAGTCGTTCCGACGGCCATGTTCGAACAGTTCGAAGGCAAATGGCTGTATTCTGAGGATTTCAACACGCTTCCGGCTCCGGCCACAGCCACCGCGGCATTCCCGTGGACCGACGGCTCGACAATCAAGGGTTGGCGAATGGATTGTGTCCTCAAGAGCGGCAGTTCGATGGTCTATCAATCGCAGGACGGCTCGGCTGCGGCGGGAGCATTCAAGAATTTTGGTCAGATCGGGAGCTCCGATCGCGCATTGGGTGCACTGACTTCGGGATCGATCCGCGAGGTGCTGTGGGGTGTCCTTCTCAAAAACAACACCGGGAAGACGATTAAAAAGATTCGCATATCCTATTACGGCGAGGTATGGCGTTCAGGCAGCAACATAGCCTTCGATAAATCGAAAGATTCGACTGACCTGCATCAACTGCGCTTCAGCTATGTAAAGAATCCCGAAATTTTTGCCGACCCCTTCTCTTTCACCGAAGAGGCGATGCCTCCGACGGTCGATCTGTCTCAAGGCCCCAACCGTATCGGCTATCTCTCCTATCCGCGCACGGCGAATGCCGACACGACTCCCGTGCGTTCTGACGGGAAAGGCATCGGTGCGCTCGACGGACATGCCGATGCCAACCGGACGCTGATCGAAGGTGATCTGGAAGTCGATCTCGCTCCCAATGAGCTGATCCTGTTACGCTGGTGGTATCGTTATAATGCGGCGGACTGGAATCCCGGACTGGCCATCGACGATCTGAAAGTCGAAGTACAGGAATAACGTCGCGAAAACAGAGTCTCAACGAAAAAGGAGTGCCGCTTGCGCCGGTCGGAAGCGGTGCTTCTTTTTCCATAATTCAGTAATTCAGCTTTTTTCGAACGAATGAAAAGAAGATTGTTCGGACGGTCGCTGCTGGCGGTGGCCGTTCTGGGGAGTGCATGCTGTTCCGACAGTTCTGAGCCGCTCTACAAAGATGTTTCGCAACCTGTCGAACGGCGTATCGACGACTTGATGGGCCGCATGACCCTGCGTGAAAAGATCGGGCAGATGTGCCAATTCGTGGGACTGGAACACCTGCGCATGGCTGAGCAGAACGCCACGCCCGAGGAGATTCGCGACGGGCACGCCCAAGGATATTACCCAGGCTACCACTCGACCGACATTCTGCGGATGGTCGAGGCGGGCGAGGCCAGCTCGTTTTTCCATGTCGTAACCCCCGAAGAGGCCAATTACCTGCAAGGCTTGGCGCAAAAAAGCCGCTTGCAGATTCCGCTTCTGATCGGTATCGACGCCATCCACGGCAACGGCCTTTATAGCGGTGCGACGATTTATCCGACCTCGATCGGACAGGCCGCGACGTTCGATCCCGCACTGGTGGAACGCCTCTGCCGTGAAACGGCGCTCGAAATGCGGGCCATGGGCGCCCAGTGGACCTTCAACCCCAATGTCGAGGTAGCGCGTGACGCCCGCTGGGGACGCTGCGGGGAGTCGTTCGGCGAAGACCCGCTGCTGGTCGGCAGAATGGGCGCCGCATCTGTCCGCGGTTATCAAGGGGCTGATTTCACCGGAACGGATCGCGTCATCGCCTGCGCCAAGCATTTTGTAGGCGGCTCGCAGCCTGTCAACGGTATCAACGGCGCACCGTTCGACGCCTCGGAACGCACGCTGCGGGAAGTTTTCCTACCGCCGTTCCGGGCGTGCATCGAAGCGGGCGTACACAGTGTGATGGCTGCACATAACGAGGTCAACGGTCATCCGGCTCACGGTAGCAAATGGCTGCTGACCGACCTGCTGCGCGGAGAGATGGGCTTCAAGGGCTTTATCGTTAGCGACTGGAAGGACGTCGAACGGCTGGTGGACAAACATGCGCAGGTCGCCACCGAGGAGGAGGCTTTTATCCGCAGCGTCGCCTGCGGGATGGACATGCGCATGCACGGTCCGGTCTTTATCGACGTGATCCAGCGGGCCGTGGAGCAGGGCGTGATCTCCGAAAAAAGGATCGACGAAGCCTGCCGCGGAATTCTGGAAGCAAAGTTCCGGCTCGGCCTTTTCGAAAATCCGTTTGTCGATGCCGCGCAAACTGCCGAGCTTTGCAATACCTCCGAGCACCGCGCCACGGCGCTCGAAGCGGCCCGCAAGTCGATCGTCCTGCTGAAAAACGACGGGCTTCTGCCGCTCGATTTTTCGAAATACCGACGGATTCTCGTGGCGGGGCCGAATGCCGACAGTCATGCCGTTCTGGGTGACTGGGCGTTGCCGCAGCCGGCTGAAAACATCGTTACCGTACTCGCTGGTTTGAAGCAGATCGCTCCCGACTGTGCGTTCCGTGAAGTCTGCTTCGGCAATAACCCCAAAACAATGCAGGCGGCGGATGTCGACCGTGCCGTTGCGGCGGCGCGTACGTCGGATCTCGCCGTATTGGTCGTGGGTGAAAACGGCCTGCGTTATGACCGCAGCGCCAAGACCTGCGGCGAGAACGTCGACCGCTGGGATCTGGGCCTTTACGGGCTCCAGCAGGAGCTGGTCGAACGTGTGGCGGCCACGGGAACGCCGACTGTTGTGGTGCTCATAAACGGGCGTCCGTTAGCTTTGCCGTGGATCAAGGCACACATTCCGGCCGTCGTCGAAGCATGGGAACCGGGCTGCATGGGCGGTCAGGCTGTCGCCGAGATGCTTGCGGGCAAAGTAAACCCTTCGGGGAAACTCCCGATGTCGTTCCCCAAACATGTGGGACAACAGATGGTCAACTACAACCGCAAGTTGTCGAGTCTCTGGGCCGGATACGTCGAGGGTGACAACCAGCCGCTTTGGGAATTCGGCTACGGGCTGAGCTATACGACGTTCGCTTACGACGCGCTTACGATCGACAAAACCTCGGTGTGTGTCGACGATGTGTTGAAAGTGTCGGTCGACGTAGCCAACACGGGCGACCGTGCAGGAGAAGAGGTTGTACAGCTCTATATCCACGACCTGTATAGTGTTGTGACCCGGCCGATCAAAGAACTGCGGGATTTCCGCCGCGTTGCACTGGCTCCGGGCGAACGCAAGCGTGTGGAGTTCACACTGCCCGTCGAGCGTCTCGGTGCATTGGACGAGAACATGCGCTTCACCGTCGAAGCGGGCGACTACGAAATCATGGCCGGCTCGTCGTCGGCTGACCGAAACCTGTTGAAAACTACTATAACCGTTAAAAAATGAATCTATACCGTAATTTGCTCGCGGGACTCACGGCTTTGCTCCTGCTCGGGGCATGTACCGATCCGGACGTGCGCGCGGCCCGGGAACTGGCTTCCCGGGTACTGGGTGAGCGGGCCGGACAGGTTCGCTTCGAGAAAATCGACACGCCGTCCGAAACGGACTTTTACGAGGTCGAAGGAGCCGAGGGGGCTGTCGTTATCCGCGGCAACGATGCTGGCGCGATGGCTGTCGGCCTGAATCAATACCTGAAAAACGTCTGCCACGCCTCTGTGTCATGGTTTGCCCATGATACGGTCTCGCTGCCCGAACACCTTCCGGCCGTTGCTGGGAAACTGGCGGCCGAGGCACGATGCGACCGGCGTTTTTTTCTGAACTATTGCACATTCGGTTACACGATGCCGTGGTGGGGTTGGCCGGAGTGGGAACGCCTGATCGACTGGATGGCGCTCAACGGAGTGAATATGCCTCTGGCCATTACGGGACAGGAAGCCGTGTGGCAGCGAGTGTGGCGACGGATGGGCCTGACCGACGAACAAATCAGCGCCTACTTTACCGGCCCCGCACATCTTCCGTGGCATCGTATGTCGAATGTCGACGGCTGGGGTGGCCCGCTGCCGCAGGGATGGATCGACGGGCAGGAAACATTGCAGAAACGTATCCTTGAACGCGAACGGTCGTTGGGTATGACGCCCGTGCTCCCTGCTTTTGCCGGGCATGTTCCCGCTGCGCTGAAGGTCCGGTATCCCGAAGCGGATATTATGACCATGAGTTCGTGGGGCGGGTTCGAGGACAAATACCGCTGTTCATTCCTCAGCCCGACGGATCCGCTGTTCGCCGAAATTCAGCGTGAATTTCTCGCCGAGCAGACCCGTTTGTACGGCACCGACCACATTTATGGGGCCGATCCGCTCAACGAGGTGCAGCTGCCGCGCTGGGATGCCGAATACCTCGCTTCGGTGGCCGGGCATATTTACAGTTCGCTCGCCTCGGTCGATTCCGAAGCTGTGTGGCTGCAGATGACCTGGCATTTCTACTACGACAAAGAGTGGACCGACGCTTTGCGTGAAGCGTTCATGCGTGCCGTGCCCGGCGACCGCCTCGTATCGCTGGACTATTACTGCGAAAATACCGAGGTCTGGCGTATGACCGACTGTTATTACGGCAAGCCCTATATCTGGTGCTATTTGGGAAACTTCGGCGGCAATACGATGCTCAAAGGCAACCTTCGCGAAACGGGACGCCGTATCGAGCAGGCTTTTGCCGCAGGAGGTGACAACCTCTGCGGAGTGGGTTCGACGCTCGAAGCGTTGGATGTCAATCCGCTGATGTATGAATACCTCTTCGATAAGGCTTGGCGGCATACCGGTGACGATGCGACGTGGATCGACGCCTATGCTGACAGTCACGCCGGATGCGAGGATGCCGATTTTCGGGGCGCATGGCGCTGGATGCTCGACTCTGTCTATGTCGACTGTGCGCGGCTGGGGCAGGGGACGGTAACCAACTCGCGGCCGTCGCTGCGGGGTGTGATCCGCTGGACACAGCCCGGAAACTCCTACGACAACGCCGGGTTGTGCCGTGCCTGGGGACGGATGCTTCGTGCCGAAGGACACGGTGCGATGTACGACTTCGATCTGGTGAACGTGGGCCGTCAGGTTCTCGGCAACCATTTTGCAGTCCTGCGCGATGCCTTCACGGCTGCATATGAACGGCGTGATGTGCTGGCTATGCGTACCCGGAAAGCGGAGATGATGGCTCTGCTGGACGATCTGGACAAACTGCTGGCTTGCCATCCGACATTCTCGCTTTCCCGATGGATCGAGGCGGCGCGCGCCGTCGGCATGTCCGGAGCCGAGAGCGACTATTACGAACGAAATGCCCGCAATATCCTCACCACCTGGGGCGACCGCGATCAGAGCCTTAACGATTATGCCAACCGCACATGGGCCGGATTGGTTGCTACCTACTACAAACCCCGCTGGGAGTTGTTCTGCGATGCCGTCCTTGAAGCCGTGGAATCGGACGAGCCGTTCGACGAAGCCGCTTTCACCGAGCGGTGCAAGGATTTCGAATGGGCATGGGTCAATTCCACGGATAAAAACGGCCTGAACGCGGAACATTCCGCAGTGAAACCCGTTGCTGGAATGCTCTATGCGAAGTATAAATCCCAAATCGAATAAACCATGCGCAAGTTGTTCCTATTGTTCGCGCTCATTGCGGCGGCAGGCGCTTCGGCGCAGAAACGATCTTTTGTGCGGGTGCTCACCTACAATGTTTGTGAGGGGTTGAAAATGGATACGACGGCTTTGAAGGAACGATTTGTCGCTTGGATGCGCGAACTCGATCCCGACATGGCTGCCTTGCAGGAGATGAATGGATTCACGCAAGCGCGTTTGGAGAAACTTGCAGCAGACTACGGTCATTCTTATGCCGTATTGCTCAAGGATACAGGGTATCCCGTGGCCCTTACATCGAAATACCCGATCGTAGCGAAACGGGTGACGGATAATATGCACCACGGATTCCTGATTGCCAGCACGGGTGGTTACAACATCGTCGTGGCGCACCTCTCGCCTTTCAATTGGTGTAAACGGCAACAGGAGGTGGCGACGATTCTGGCCTGGATCGAAGCCTCTGGAGAATGCCGGCGCTGGATTGTACTGGGCGACCTGAACTCCTATTCGCCGCTCGACCGCGAAGGATATGCCGACGGTCGCCTGCAGGCGCTAAATCGCCGGGGTGACGATCCCCGCGTGGGCGGTAAACGGCAGAACCTTGTGGATGGAGAATTGGACTTCACGACCCAGCAGGCGTTGCTTGACGCGGGTTTCTGCGACGCCTTCAAATTGTTTCATTCTGAATACGTCGCCTCTTATCCCAGTCCGGCGCGTGCCGCGGGCAATCCTGACCCCGTAACATGCCGTCTCGATTACATCTATCTGAGTCGCGATCTCCGGGCACATGCCCTCGATGGGCGGATTCTGCGCGAAGGCGACGCCGCAATGCTTTCCGACCATTTACCGTTATACATAGACCTGAAACGATGAAAAAAATCCTGTTGACAATTTTGCTGTCCGCTGCTGCCATGGTTGCAGCGGCTCAAATCCGTAACGAACATGTTTACAAATTCCCCGAGCGGGATGCCTTCTACACCCGCAATGAACTCCGTTTGCCCGACATTGCGGGGTATGAAACTCTCACGGGGGATTTTCACATCCACACAGTGTTCTCCGACGGCAAAGTGTGGCCCGACGTGCGGGTCAACGAAGCATGGCGCGACGGGCTCGATGTCATTGCCGTCACCGACCACCTCGAATACCGCCCGCACGGCAAGAAGATCGAAGGCGATCTGAACGAGCCTTATCGTATTGCCGCCAAGCGCGGCGAACAACTGGGAATCCTTGTGATCCCGGGCTGTGAGATTACCCGCCAAAAGCCGGTGGGACATATCAATGCACTTTTCATCGAGGATGCCAATCCAATGCTGTGCGACGAGCCGCAGCAGGCGATGGACGAGGCTCGGCGGCAGAACGCTGTGGTGATGCTCAATCATCCCGGTTGGCCCGATGATCATTTTAAATTGAGCGACATCCAACGCCGGTGGTTCGATGAGAAACGATTCCATGCCATTGAGATTTACAACTGGCTTGAGGCCTATCCTAATGCGGCAGACCTTATCAGCGAACGCGGAGTGGCCTATATGTCCAATTCCGACATCCACCAGCCGATCGCCGACCGCTACGGTGTGGGGCGGGGCCTGCGGCCGATGACAATTCTTTTCTGCCGCGAACATACTCTCGCTGGGGTGCGCGAAGCAATCGAAGCGAGCCGGACGCTGGCCTATTTTAATGGTATATTGGTCGGACGCGCCGATTTGCTCACGCAGTTCGTCAAGGCGTGCCTTACATGGCATCCGGTTTGTCCGGCCGAAGGGCGTTATGAAATCACCAATACGTCGGAACTGCCGTTTGAACTTTTGGTCGGCGAGGCCTGTTACGACATTGCGCCCAATTCCACCATCCGTTTCACGATGAAAACCCCGCAGCCGATGATGCTGAAAAACTGCTTCACCGGGCGCGATCGAAGGCTCGAAATAGTTTGGTAGCAATATTCTTATCCTGCTTGATGATACCGCAGGTTTAATCTGTGCAAAGACAACCGTAAAAAGGACTTCCGGGTATATCATTACTCGGAAGTCTCTTTTTGTTAGATACTGCCCGAATACCTTGTTGAGGTCTTTCACCAACCAAATTTCTCTATGCTGAATGCTTCAAGTATCTTCAGCCAATTGGTTATGACTATGGCCTAACGGTGAAATAGGAACGTTCAGCCGGGCAACGAACTCCATCAAGTCCGTCGGCGTGAATCTCCCCGGCACACGCCCGCTCCGGGATATACCTCGGCGTGCGGCATCGAAAGCGAAGGAGCCTCGCTGCCTTATGGCGGCGAGGCTCCCCGGAGTATGCGCACATCGCACCGCCGATCGCAGCACGTGGCGGCGTATCTGGCAGGGACGGCCTGCGATCAAGGTGCTGAGATGAGTGTGTTGCGCGTTATTTTAGAGGAGGCAGACTTACTTACACATCATGGATGCGCGCACCTGCACTATCGGGAACTTCGGGTATCCGGTTCCCGGCGATAGTGATCCTTGCGCGGATCGCACAGGCGCCTCCGACGCCGGTTTTTGACCCCCATGACGATCAAGACAATCAGCAAGGCCGCCATCGCCACCCAGAGCAGCAATACAAGAAAATTCACCTCCGGTGCGGCCATTTCGAACACATCTTCCATTGTCCGTATATTGATTTTAGCAATTATAAATATTGAGTAATTAAATAAGTAGTCAAAAGCCGTTCATTATCCTTTCCGTCCGTCGCCCTTGTCTTTTTATGCCGGGCGAGCTGTTCCGGGAAGAGGGGCGGCACATAAAGCCTCCCAGATTGTCGCATACCAGCTCCAAATGCTGCGCTATGGTTTGCAGGTTCTCGTCCGTCGTTCCGTACAGGGGTACTGCCTCGGCATATTTCTCCATGCTGTGCCGCAATACGGCACGTCCGCCGGCAGGTTCGGATATCTTTTGCTGGTCATGGTCTTCATTTTTCTCCGGATGTTGTGCCGGAGCTACCCGGCCTCGGGAGCCCGGCAATAGAGCCAAGGGCTCTCAAAGAGCCCTTGGCGATACATTCGGAATATACTCCGTATAGGTCATTTCTGAATGCGAACCAGGCGCAACGGAAAGCCGGAACCAATAACTTTGTATCCCAAGAACGCATTGTGAAGGTAGAAGTGCATACCGTAAGCTTGTGAGCCGCCACTCACTTCCAAGAGCGTGGAGGCCCAGCAAGAGCCATTAACTCCCCGATAAGAGATATTGTCAATTTCAGTATCGGGCGTTACTTTCGAATCATAATGACCCGAAGCTGGGAATTTGAACTCGATAAAACCGTCGATCCAAAAAGCCTCGTCGGCAACGTCGTCGATCGTAGTCTGCGTATCATCCTTTTTCAACGCCTTGATCTTGATCGAGAAATAGCGTTCCAGCGGATTACCGCCGATCTGGCACGTTTCCCAGCGATAGGCGGCGTACTGGCTTGTCCCTTGAAAACGCAGACCATAGACAGGAGCGATGTTGTAATTGCCCTTTTCCTCTACATCCGGCTCGGCCTTGTAATAATGCACCATCTCGCTCTGTGCACCTTTCTTCATCCAGCTTTTGCCTGAAACGATATAATCCCCGTCGGTCTCCCCGGCATTCGTCGTCTTATCGGGCAGATTGTCCACACCGTTTTTTAGGTAGACTGTCTCAGTCCAACCGGTCGTAGACACTTTGTCGGACATTACGTATGTATCAGCATTGGCATTCGAAGGATCGTTGGTAGAAAGATTGTCGTTCCACCACGGATGATAAAATCCCCAATGCCTGTTACCCAAGTCATCTCGCATTGCTACGTCCGTCCATCTAGGTATCAGCAGATTCAGCTCGCCTGCAGTCGGCAGACGGTACTTGTTCCCCTCACTGTCGGTCAGCACCGCATCGGCAACCGTCACTCCGGCGTCCTTCAACTGTGTATAGGTGAAATAGGAGTCGGTCGGGCACTCTGCAAATGCAACGGCCAGCTTGTCGAAGAAAGCCACCTTTTTCTGCGCCTTGTTGAGCGAACTGACATTGAACGGGGTGAACATATTGACCTTCAGCGCGGCATTGCGGCGCTGTTGGTCTATTGCAGCGAATTCTTCGGCCGAAGCCTTCACCAGACGCAGGGTGCCGGCAGCAACTTTAGGATAAGAAGTCATCAGGATTTCGTTTACATTATGGCCTGCACTATGTGCTTTCGATTCGTCTGCTTCGGTCGATGTCCAGAAAAAAGAATTGCTTCCTTGGCTTCCAATATCCTCATGACCAGGCTGTTTATATCCCGTAGCGGCGATATGATAGACAAGCTGGTTCTCGGCGTCGGTATCGCCGTCAGCGGGATTGCCCCAGTACGTTTCGTCGGCCACTTCGCCGATGGTCAGCAGCGAGTTTGCCTGCAAAGCCTTGATACGGATCTCCAGCTCGCCGTTCGCAGCGTCACCGCTGTTTTTGTTCTCATAGCGGTAGGCCGCGCACTGCGCCGTACCTTTGAAACGGATGGCATAGACGATCGGATAGGCCGGCTGGTCGGCCCGGGAGGTCACAGCCGCAGCAGCATTTTTGAACCACGACTTGCCCTCGCCGCCGTTCGTCTCCTTGCTGCCGAACAGCTTTTCGGGCAGGGTCTCGGTGATCTCCGAAGTCCCGTCCATCGCTTCGTCGAAACGGACATGGTTCGTTTCGTCGGGGAAAAGCAGATACATTTCGTCCTTGGTCGGCACGCGGTAATAGGTTCCGTCGGTCTCGTTGTAGTAGACGGCCGTCGCCCACTTCTCATTCCAGGCGACATAGGCCGAGGTGTTGTTCGGGTCGGCAGTCGTGAAGGCGACCGTTCCCTGCGCCTCGTCTATCGTCTTTACGTTGGCTCCGGCGAAATGGTTGATGGCCAGTTTGGCGTTCATCTCAGCCTGGAACGTGATGTCATCGACGTTGAACGACTTCTCGTTCGTCCAGTCCACCACTTCGATGCCGAATTCGGGTTCGACCTTCCGGCCCACCGTGATACGGTAGAGGTAGTTGCGTTTGAGAGCCAGCGGCGCCAGCCCCTCGGGGTCGTTCCGGTCGAGGAACTCGACCGTATGGGTGTAGGGCTGGTCGAGGTAGGTGTACTCGATGTCGAGCGTCGGCACGGTCGCCTCGCCGCGGCGGCTCAGGTTCTCGTAGCCGTAGATCTTCGATTTGTATTCGGCCGGCACGTCGAAGCTGCCCACGAGGTTCAGATCCGGGTACTCCTTGTCCTCGACCGCTCCGGGTTCCGCAAGCATGGCGTTGGGCGTGAAAAGCCGGCTTTTCACGGCGCGGTTGCGGAACGTCACCTTCGTGATGGTCAGTCCTTCGGCCTTGTTCAGCAGGTCGATGCGCATCGAAAGACGACGCAGCGACACCTCGCCGCAGTCGGCCACCTCGCCGCTGTACGAAATGATCTTCAACACCTCGGGGGTGGTCATGACGAAGGCGTTGTCGGCGTCGGGGGCCTGCTCCACGAGCAGTTCCTCCAGCTCGGTCACGGGCGATCCGGCACCGAGGGCCTTGACGGCGCCCTCCAGCGTCGGATCGGCATTGGCCACCAGATAGAGGTCGAAGCGGCCGTCCTTGGCGATGTCGAACGAGCAGCCGTCGTCCGTAACCGTCACGTCGAAGGCCCGGTAGAAGCCCATCCCGCCCGAAGGCTGTTTTTCATAGGCCGCGGCGAGGAGCGAGGTTACTTTCTTCTCGGCATCGGTAGCGGCCGAAGCGTCGGGTTTCGCCGCTCCGCTGTCGCCTGCGGCGCGGGTTCTGCCGTTCTGTTGCTGCGGCGTGATGCCGGCCAGCGTGAAAACCACGCGGTTGCCGTCGCCCGGAGCGCCGCCCTCGGGCATATCCTCGCGCGTACAGCCGCTCAGCAGTACTCCGGCCATCAGCGCAAGGGTCGATATGATTCGTGTTTTCATTGCGTTATTTCGTTTTTTCTGTTTGCTGTTATACAGATACGGCTACTCCGCAACCTTTACGAGGCGCAGCGGGAACCTGTGGCCGGGAACGTAGCGGCCCACGAGCGTATCATCGAGGTTGAAGGCCAGGGAGCGGGCGTTCGAGCCTCCCGTCCACAGCGACGAGGACCAGCAAAAGCCATTGACTCCGCGGCCCGTGATATTCTCAGGGAGGGGATTACCTACATTTTCCGGCGAATAATAGCCCGAAGCGGGGAACTTGAACTCGATGAATCCGTCGCGCCAGAAGGAGGCGTTGTCCGCCACATCGTCCACCGTCAGTTCGGAATCCGCCGGCAGCGCCTTGATCTTGATCGAGAGATAGCGCTCCAACGGATTGCCGTTGATTTGACACGTTTCCCAACGGTAGGCCGCGTACTGGCTCGTACCCTTGAACCGAACCGCATAAACAGGATGGATGTTGTAATTGCCTTTCTGCGGATCATCCGGCTCCGCCGTGTAATAGTGCACCGTTTCACTCAGCGCTCCGAGCTTCAACTGCGACTGGCCTTTGAGCGTATATTCGCTGTCGGTATCGTCGGAATGCGTTTGGTCGGGCAGATTGTCCACGCCGTTTTTCAGGTAGATCGTCTCGGTAAACTCATTCGTAACCATCACATAGGTCGTGTTGGTCGAAGCATTGTCATTCCACCACGGATGATACCGACCTTTTTTCCCGTCGATATCAGGCTGATCGGCCTCTTCGGTATACATGGGCATCAGCAGATTCAGCTCGCCCTCGGTCGGCAGGCGGTATTTCTTGCCGTCGGGACCGGTGAAGACCGCATCGGCGGCCGTCGCTCCGGCATCCTTCAACTGTGTATAGGTGAAATAGGAATCAGTCGGGCATTCGTCCGCCGAAACGGCCAGCTTGTCGAAGAACGCGTTGACCGTTTTCGAATTCAAATCCACGCTCTTGACGTTGAATTCGGTAAACATATTGACCTTGAGCGCAGCGTTGAGCGCCGCCTGGTCGTGCTTGTCGAACGGGATGTCCTCGATCTGGAAAGCCCCGGCGGTGTTCCAGTCTTCGACGGTAATGTCGAAAGACACGTCGAGCTGCTTGGTCAGCACGATGCGGTAGAGGTAGTTGCGTTTGAGCGCCAGCGGAGTTTTTCCGGCGGGGTCGGTCGAATCGAAGAATTTTACCGTATGGGTGAATTTCAGTCCGTCCATCGTGTATTTGACCTCCAGCGCGGGCAGATGCTCTCCGTCGGGCGTAACATCCACGTTTTCATAGGAGTAGATCGAAGCCTTGTATTCGGTCGGCTTGGCGAAATCGCCCGCGAGGTCGATTCCCTCGTAGGATTTCTCTTCGTAGAGATCCTGCGGGGTGGAGAACGTCATGTCGTTCGAAGCGCCCAGACGGCTCTGCTTCGTGCGGTTGACGAACTTCACGGAATTGACCGTGACGCCCGTAGCGGCATTGACGAGGTCGATACGCACGGCCAGACGGCGCATCGTCACGACGCCGCCGTTCGTTACCACCCCGTGTTTGGAGACGATGCGCCGGGCTTCCGTCGAAAACATCACGAACGGATGCCATGCCTCTTCGCCGTCTTTCTTGCCGACCTGCTGCGTTACGAGCAGCGCCGCGAGGTCGTCCTCCGTAACGCGGGAATCGGAGTTTCGGTCGGTCAGGGCCAGCAGCGCCGCGGCAAGCGTTTCGTCGGCATTGGCCACGAACCAAATATCGTAGGTTCCGTTCTTTTCCACGTCGAACGAAGCGGTCTGCGAATCCGCATCGTAGGCGGCGTCGAACGTTTTGTAATAGTTGCCGTCGTCGGTGAAGGCTACGGCCAGCAGGCCGTCGATTTTCTTTTCTTCGTCGGTAGCGGCCAGCGGCGCGGAGGCGTCGTTGTCGCCTGCGGCGCGGGTCGCTCCGCCCAGCGTGAAGACCACGCGGTTGCCGTCCGACGGCTGCGGGCCGCCGTCCGGAGCGTCCTTGCTGCATCCGGCCAGCAGCGCCGCGGCAGCGAGGAGTGCGGTTATGAAGCTTGTTTTCATTGCGTTATTTCGTTTTTCTGTTTTCTGTTATTCGGGCTGCTACGAGACTACTCCGATACCTTTACGAGGCGGAGCGGGAACCTGCTGCCGGGAACGCTGTGGCCCACGTGTGCATCATTGAGGTAGAAGCCCAGGAAGCGAGCGCCCGAGTCCGAGTCTCCCGTCCACAGCGACGAGACCCAGCAATAGCCATAGACTCCGCGGTGCGTGATATTCTCAGGGGTAGGATTACCTGCATTCTCCGGCGAATAGTACCCCGAAGCAGGGAACTGGAACTCGATAAAGCCATCCTGCCAGAACGTCTCGTTGGCCACGTCGTCGATGGTCGTCGCATTGTCCTGCGGATGCAGGGCCTTGATCCTGATCGAGAGGTAACGCTCCAACGGGTCGGAAGCGATCTTGCACGTTTCCCAGCGGTAAGCGGCGTACTGGTTCGTACCCTTGAACCGCAGACCGTAAACGGGACGAATATTGTAAACATTCGTTACCAGGTCAGCAGGATAGGCAATTTGTTCCGTCTGTGTACCGACCTTCAGCTGCGACTCGCCTTTGAGCGTGTATTCGGGATCGGCCGGATGGGTTTCGTCCGGCAAATTGTCCGTGCCGTTCTTCAGGTAGATTGTCTCGGTAAAGGGCGTTTCTACGGTCACATAAGGGAAGGTGTTAGTCGAGGAGTTATCATTCCAATACGGATAATACATGCCGTCCTTTTCCTTATTGACAGTAGCCCGGTCGGCCTCTTCCGTCCACATGGGCAGCAGCAGGTTCAGCTCGCCCTCGGTCGGCAGGCGGTATTGGTTGCCCTCGCCGTCGGTCAGCACCGCATCGGCGGCCGTCAGCCCGGCGTCCTTCAACTCCGTATAGGTGAAATAGGAGTCGGTCGGGCAGTCGTCCGCCGAAACGGCCAGTTTGTCGAAGAACGAATTGATCTTTTTCGCCCCCAGATCCACACTCTTGGCGTTGAACGGGGTGAACATATTGACCTTGAGCGCAGCGTTGAGCTTTTGCTGCGACTCGGGATCGAGCGGATCGCCGGGGCCGATCTCTTCGGGCATCTCGACAGTGTTCCAGTCCTCGACTTTGAACGTGAACTGGACTTCGTTGGTCGTCACAGGCTTCCCGTTGCCCAGCACAACGGTGTAAAGGTGGTTGCGCTCGATATCGACGGGCGTCTGTGCGCCGCCGGCTTCGGTGCGGATGAAGGGCACTTCGACCGTACCTTTGCTGTCGTTCACGCGGTAGGTGATCCGCACGGCAGCGTAGTCTCCGGCCGTATTGGGGCGTTCATAGGCGTAGAACGTCTTTCGGAAGGTCTTCGGAGCGAACACCTCGCCCGGTTTGAGTGCGGGATGCTCTTCGGTAAGATCCACCGTCGCGTTGCTGCCCAGCACGATCCGGTCGGCGACCGGAGCCGAGAGCGGGGCTTGCGCGAAAAGGTAGCCTCGGGTGGCGGCACCGACGAGTACGGCGCTTTCGAGCGTCATGTTTGGCGTGTTGTTCTGCACATCCACACGGGCAACGATACGCGTGAGCTTGACCTCGCACTTCACGCCCGGCACGATGGTAATCACCTCGTTCTGCCCGTCTGCGGTCGCCGTGCCCGACATGGCGATGCCCGCATCGGCTTCGGCGAGCTTGTCGGCCGTATCGCCGTCGGCGAGCTCGACGGTGGCCGCGGTCTCGTGCAGATCGGCTTCGGCCGAACCCGCTGCCGTCGCAGCCACGGCGGCATCGTCATTTACGACGAAGACGAATTTGCGCTTGGCGTTCATATCGGAAATCGGCGCTTCGAGCGAGAAGGTGTAGGTGCCGTTGCCGTTGTCGTAGAGCGTGATGTCGCTCGTCATGTCGTGCTTGCGCAGGAATTTGGGCGCGGAGGTATCGGTCGCGTCGTAAACCAGCAGTGTCAGCTGACGGACGGCGTATTCCGCTGCGTCGTGCGTGGCCCGCGTGGCGCTGCGGGGGTAAATCACCCCTTCGCTGCCGGGCGTGGCGAGGGTAAAGGTGATGGGAATACGGCTGTCGTCCGTATCGCCCGGACCGGTCGTCTCCTTGCTGCATCCGGCCAGCAGCGAGGCGGCAGCGAAGAGTGCGGTTATGAATCTTGTTTTCATGGCGTTATTTCGTTTTTTCTGTTTGCTGTTATTCGGGCGAAGACAGGGCTACTCCGATACTTTTACAAAGCGCAGCGGGAACCTGCGGCCGGGAACGCAGCGGCTCACGAGCGCATTATCGAGGCCGAAGCCCAGGTAGCGGGCGTCCGAGCCTCCCGTCCACAGCGACGAGGACCAGCAACAGCCACTGACTCCGCGGCTCGTGATATTCTCAGAGGTGGGATTATCTGCGTTCGCCGGCGAATAGTAGCCCGAAGCGGGGAACTTAAATTCAATAAAACCGTCCTTCCAAAACGCCTCCTGTGCCACTTGGTCGATCGTAGTCTGCGTATCGTCCTTTTCCAACGCCTTGATCTTGATCGAAAGATAACGCTCCAACGGATTGTCTGCGATCTTGCATGTTTCCCAGCGGTAGGCCGCGTACTGGCTCGTACCTTTGAACCGCAGGGCGTAAACGGGATAAATATTGTAATTGCCTTTCTGCGGATCATCCGGCTCCTCCGTGTAATAGTGCACCGTTTCGCTCAGCGCTCCGACTTTCATCTGCGACTGACCTTTGAGCGTATATTCGCTGTCGGTATCGTCGGGATGCGTTTGGTCGGGCAGATTGTCCGCACCGTTTTTCAGGTAGATCGTTTCGGTAAATTCGTCCGTTACCATCACATAGGTCGTGTTGGTCGAAGCATTGTCATTCCACCACGGATGATACCGACCTTTTTTCCCGTCGATATCAGGCTGGTCGTCCGGTTCGGTATACATGGGAAGCAGCAGATTCAACTCACCCTCGGTCGGCAGGCGGTATTTTCCGCCGTCGGGGCCGGTAAAGACCGCATCGGCGGCCATCATTCCGGCATCCTTCAACTGCGTATAGGTGAAATAGGAGTCGGTCGGGCAGTCGTCCGCCGAAACGGCCAATTTGTCGAAGAACGCATTGATCTTTTTCGCCCCCGGATCCACGTTCTTGGCATTGAACGGGGTGAACATATTGACCTTTAACGCCTTATTGCGTTTCATCTGCTCGTCCTCGTCGGGATCCACCGCTTCGTCCATATCCACGACGTTCCAATCCTCGATCCTGAGCGAGAACTTCACTTCGTTGGTCGTCACGGGATCGCCGTTTCCGAGCACGACGGTATAGAGCGTATTGCGCTCGACATCCACGAACTCCCTGGTGTCGGAAGTCTTGCGGAACGGTACTACGACCTCGCCTTTGCTGCTGTTGACGGTGTAGGTAATCTTGATTTCGGCGCCGTTGCCGTCTTCGTTATGCCGCTCGTAGAGGTAGAACACCTTTTTGAGATCCTTCTGTTCATCGTAAGTCGTACCGAGAGCGACCTCGGCGTTCATCGCTTCGGTAATGTAGCTTTCGCTGGCAGCGGCGACCGGATCGTGCGGAAAGAGGTAGCCCCGGGGCGCGGCATTCAACAGCTCGATGGAGCCGATGACCAGATTCGGCGTGTTGTTCTGCACATCCACGCGGGCCACGATACGCCGGAGGGACACCTCGCACTTCACGCCGGGCGTGATGGTCACGACGTCGCTCGAATTGCTTCGTGCGATGCCCGACATGGCGATGCCCGTGCCTTTGGCAGCGAGCTTGTCGGCCGAATGCCCCTCTTCGAGGACGATGCCGGCCAGTTTGTTTTCCAGCTCGTCCTGCGACTCTCCGGGAGACGGTTCGTCAAAGGCGTCATTGGCCACGAAGACGAAACGCTGGCGGGCTTTCAGGTCGCTCACCGGGGCCTTCAATGTGAAATTGTAGGTTCCGGCGCCGTTCGAGACGATGCTGATGGCCTGATCGCCCGACGCATCCGTGGCATAGCGGCGCAGGAAAGTCCCCCTGCCGGCGTCATCGACCGAATAGACATAAAGCGTAAGGCGGTGGATCGTCCACTCGGCCTCGTCGTGCGTAGCGCGCGTAGTGCCGTAGGGGACGGCTTCCCCCGCCGGGGTGTTCATCGTGAAGCTCACGGGAATGGTGCTTCCGTCGTCTCCACATCCGCAGGCCGCGGGCTCCGAGGAACACGACACGGCCGTCCAGGCCGTTATCATTCCGATAAAAGCCTGCAAACAGATTCGTTTCATTACTCTTAACATAAAAAATCATTAAAAAATTATCGTATCAATCATTATCGTATTCATCCGCCCCGGTCAGTTGAATGTTCCTCCGTCCTGCCAGTCTTCGACATCGGCGTCGATCCACGGGCGCACCTCCACGCTGCCGTCGGCAAAAAGCGTGAGCTGGATGCGGTATTCCTGTACGGCCGCAGCGTCGGGATTCCAGCCCCACGTCCGGAAAGCCCGTCGCAGGTCGATAGGCTCCGTAACGGCCTTGTCGCCGAACCAAAGCCGGAAGACAGGAATATGCTCCGCGGTATAGCGCATCGTGACGAACTCCCCGCGCAACTCCTGCGCCTTGAGGGGCGTGCGCTCCACATGGGTCGCCAACTTTCCGTTGCCTGCGGGAATGAGTTTGTCGCCCACCGTATGACAGCGGTCGGGGCAGAGCGAATAGCCCACGGGAACCTGCCCGATTTCCATACGGTACGCTCCGACATCTTCCGGCATATTGTGCCACATGACCTTGACATGCAGGTGGCAGTGGATATTGTTCATGTAGGTCGTAAACGTCTGCTGTCGCGATCCGTCCACATGCATGCGGCACACGCCCCAATACAATTCGTCGGCATCGAGGTATTCGCCCGAGGGCGTGAGGCCCGCCAGTTCCATTTCGAGTGTCGCGAGCGTCCGGTCGCCGGCTTCGAACGCCAGCGGACTTTCGGCGTTGCCCAGCGTCAGCAGCGTATAGTCGCCGTCGGGAAGCGAAAAACGCAACATCCGGATCGGCTCTCCGGAGGGAATCTCCCGCACGAAACGGCCCCCGGCATCGAAGACGAAGTGACGCAGCGAGCGGATATAGGTCGCGAGCTCTTCGACGCCGTAGGGGACGTATCTGATCTCCATGCGAATATTCCCGCAGCAGATATCCCGGTCGTCCTCCAGAGAGCAGGCACACAACAGCAGGCAGAGCCCCGCAACGGAGCCTGCCAGCATCGCCGCCCTGCGGTGTATGATATGTCGTGCCGTCCATCTCATCGTTTTTTCAGCCTGCCGTGCGTCGCTGTGATCCGTCGCCTCCGCATCGCCCGGCTGTTCCCGTGTCTGCGTCTGTTCCTGTCGTTATGCTGCGTCCGGCCCCGTTCTCATCCCGGGCCCGCATCCCTTTATTCGCTTACGTTATCTATTCCTGCTTCGGCCTCATCCCCGAATTCCTCTTTCCACTTGCGGAGCTGTTCGAGGTTGTAGGCGGCCCGCTGAGGATCGGTCGCCCGGGCCTTTTCGAAGTAGGCTTCGGCCTCCCCGATCTTCCCGCACAGCCAATGGTACACACCGAGGTTATTGGCCGCCAGCGGATTCTCCCTGACGCGGCCCAGACACACCCACGCCAGTTCCAGATCCCCCCGCACCAATGCGGCCGACGAAGCGTTGATGTTGGCAATGTCGTCATCCGGGAAATAGCGCACGGCGATGTCGTACTCACGGCCATAAGCATCGCGCTGTCTTACAATCGTGCGGTCGTCGTTCTCGGCCTGCGCTACCTCGTACATCTCCTGCAGGCTCAAATCCTGCGGACGACGGCCGATCAGCTCCCCGGCTTCCTCCGGATCGAAGGCCCGCACGCGGTAGTCGATCCGCATCTCCATACGCCGCAGCGGCGGGAAAATATGTTCCAGCATATATCGGTAAGGATCGCCGCCGCGGAGATCCATCAGGAGCTTTTCACGCCCGTCGAAAATGTCGTAAGTGTCGATGATGTCCAACACTTCGTCTTTAGCCTTCATGTCGCTCCGTCCGACCGCTTCGCGCAGACCCTCCCAGTCCTCGCCCTTGCCCTCGGCCGTGACTTTTTCGGCCGGAAGACCGTAGCGCCCGTGCAGATAGTCGCGCATACCGCCGGCGCGCTGCTCGGAGAGCACCATGTTATGCTTGTAGGTATCCTCCGGCGAAGCATAACCCGTAATCGAGGCGGAAAGGATGCGGTAGGTCGCCGTATCGGTGGCCACGGGTGACAGGATTTTGTCGATACGCGACAACTCCTGCCGGTTGTTCTCGAAGTCGGGATAGACCCTCCAATCGTTCACCGGGTAGGTAATACGGACGGTGGCCGTGGCTGTGCGCTCCTTGACCGCCTCCGGCTTGGGCCGGACGAAGGTCACGTTCGTCTCGAACAGCGGCACGCTCACGGCGGCCACCGGAAATGGCAGCATGCCCGCAACGGTCGTATAGACCGTATCGGGCACCGTGACGGCACGCTCCGGAACGGCGATTGCTTCCGAAGCCAGCAGGTGCTCTTCGCAGCAGGTATGCAGGAGCTGTTGCAGTTGTACGCGCCCCGCAAAAGTTTGCGGGACGAGCATACTCTCCCGGTAGTCGACTTCGCTATGCCCCTTGCGGTCGAGAACGCGAACAGTCCCGTCCGTTTTCGTATCCGACAAGGCCTCCCGTCGTTTGTAGTATTTCGCTTCCGAAGAGGTAAAATATCCGACTTCCGGATAGCGGATGGTATCGCTACCCGAAATATATATGGGAATGAGATGCAGCGATTCCGAACCTTTGAGCCGTCCGGCCACCTCGCCCGAAAAACGCACTTCGAGGCTGTCGCCCCGCCACCGGGCGCAGGGCTCAGCCAAATAGTGCACCGACGGATAAGGGCGGTCTTTCTGTTCGGCTGCTGCGGAGTCCTGTCTCTGCGCTCCGGCACGTTGCATCGTAGCGAACAGGCTGAAAAACAACAGCCCGATTATGATCGTCAAATGTTTCATGGCTACCGGATGTAATAGATGAATGATACCGCGGCTTTCGTAGGCCCGAACCAATGCTGGCGGTAATTGCCCTGTTTGTCGCCGCAGGCTCCGCAATCGTATTTGTAGTAACGCAGGTAGATATAGCCCGCGCCGATGGATGCTTCCAGCCCCCATCGTTTGCCGAGAGCCCACTGATAGCCGTAGCTCAGGCCTGCGCCCGCAGCCCAGCCGTCGTAACGGGCGTCTTCGAGGAATTTCGGGAACTTCATACCTCCGGCGTTGTACTGGCCGTAAAGGGCGTGAAAACCTATGTAGTGGCGCTCGAAAACCCGGCAGAACCAGTATTTGGCTTCGGGCATGACGAGCCAGTGGTGCAGCTTAGGGTTGACAGCGACGCCGTTGGCATCGGTGCGGTTCGGGAAATTGAAGGCGTTGTAGCCTACGGTGGCGGACAGCGTATATCGCGGGGCAAGCCGCCATTCCAGCCCGACGTTGGGTGTAGTAGTCGCCCAATACAGCAGGTTGGTTTTGATACCCGCATGCTGTGCATGAGCGGTACGAAACACTCCCGTACCTATGAAGCACAGGCAGAAAACAATGTACAGGATATGCGGTTTTCTCTTCATTTACAGGCTTGACCGGGTCTTGGGAACAGCCCGATTATGCCTTACACTCCGCAACGTAACGAAAGGCAGATTGCCTGCCTGTACTGCAATTCGCTATGCAAAGCGAAATAATCGAGGAATTATCGAATGGAGTAAGCTGATTTACAGCATATATAATCATCGGATTTGTTTTATCGGAGCGAACCGGTTTTTCACAGATAGCTGATACGGAGGCAAGATGTTGGCTGTAAACCCGATTGCAGTGCAACAATATGCTGGAAACAGTAAAGCATTCGTTCTCTGTCCGTGCAGGATTCGGCAAAAAGAAGCCCCGGAACCGTTTGTAATATGTTCTAGGGCGGATAGATCTTCGGCAAATGTGCGTTTTGACATTTCAGGCAGAACATGATACGATAAAACAGCAATAGCGTGAAAAATGGCTTTACAATCATAAAAGACATCCTACATAGAGCGTATAAAAGATTATTTCTGATGATATTTCTTGCACAAGATGCAGATAATCCATATTTTTGCATCGTAATTTCGAAATAGTCCGATTTTGTCTGTTTGTTGACGGCAAGTATATGAAATCAGACGTAATTCGCTTTGCATAGCGAATTAAGGCTTATATCGGTCGGGCAATTTATTTTTCCCATTACAGTTTCGTAACCCTTTCGTTCACTTCGTCCACGGTCTGTCTGTCGAGACTTGCCAGATAAATGCGCGTGGTGCGTTCCGAAGTGTGGCCCAGTCCTTCGCTGATATGCGGTGTGGGAACGCCCATACTCCGAGCCTCGGTGGCCCATGTATGGCGCGCCACATTGAAAGTCAGATTCCGGCAGCCCAGCCGCCGGGAAATCTCTTTGAGCAACGTGAGGTAATAACGGAGCGCCATACAGTAGAAATTATACAGCGACGCAGGCGGCACGTCGCCGTTCACATCTTCCTGTTTGTTCGCCGAAGAGAGCATTCCGCGCTGCATGCAGGGCAGCACCCACGGGGAGGCCGGATCGTCGTAACGGGAGATGATCTCCCGGAGCTGCGGCGTAAGGGCTACGCTGAACACCTGATGCGTTTTTTGGCGTTCGTAGTGCAGCGCTTCGTTCCAAACCTTCGTTTTCCGCAGGTAACACATATCCACGAAAGACATCCCCCGGGCATAAAAACTGAACAGAAACATATCGCGGGCTTCGTTCAGTTCGCTCTCCCCGAAATCCCTGCCGGCAAGGGTTCGCAGCAGGCTTCGGGGTACGGCCAGTTTCGGGGTTTGGGCCGGTTTGAACGATACCTCCCGGAAGGGGTTACGGTGTGTCGGAGCATAGCCGCACCGCCGGGCTCGATTATAAAGGGCGTGCAGGGTGCGCAGATAGAACGAAACGGTATTGCGACGGTTGCCGCGCCGTTCGAGGTATTCTCCGAAAGCAAAGACCGTGTGTTCGTCGAGTTGAGAAAAACGATAACGGGACTGTGCCGCGAATTTGCTCCATGCACTCGCAAGAGAACGGTATGAGCGGGCTGTGCCAAAGCGCCCTGCCTCTTCGAGATCGGATGCCAGTTGTTTCGCGAAAGCTTCCACGTAGCGGTTGTCGTTGCCCGACCTGTATGCTCCCGTGATGTCCGATGCCGTATAAGGTTTTCCGGAGGCTGCCAGACGCGCGCAGACAGCACGTAGCTCTTCCGTGCAAAGTGCAACGCATTCGTTCGCCTCGCGGATCAGCGTGCGGCGGGATTTAGTGCGGTTCACTGCCACGGCGCGCCCCCTTTGCGCGTCGAATTCCTCGGGACGCAACCGGTACGGAGTGGTCAGGATACTGCGGCGACGGCGGTGGATCACCTGAATAATAAGTGCATGACAGCCCTCGCTGTCGGCGCGGTAATTGAGCCGGGCTGTGATCGATGTCGTTTTCATTCGGTTATACTTAAATCGGTTTATAGGAAGACCGGACACAGGCTGCGAAAACCCGAAAACATCGCCTCAGGAAACAATCCCTACATATCCTCCGAAGGCATGACCGGAGGTCCGTCACGGAGAATGAACCGCTCCCTGTATCTGCATTTTCTTGTTTTCACGCCCGTGTCGCAAATAGCACATAAAGGCTTCAAGATACGCTGATTTGGTTGAATCCTTCGACGAACCTCTAAGTATATTTACTATTGCGATCTCTATGCCATAAGCAAACTTATCGGAATGGAACGAAGAGAAGCCCCAGCATTATGGGACGACATTCGATACAGTCAAACCGCCGGATAAATGATTTTATCTTATAATTGAAAATTACAGCGTTCGGCGTTTTTGTCGTCTCTTTCGTTGCCGAATCCGCTGCTGTTTTATGTTATGCACTTTTTTCGGCGCCGGATGCAATGTGTCGAAGACATTGGTCGTGAACTCCCTGCCCTGCAGTGAACCGTTGGCGACGATTCCGGCACAACTTCGCCCGTCGACGGTTCCCGTGTGCTCCTCGGCCGAGACGTTGAACTGCTCCAGCAGCGTGCGCAACTCACCGTGGGAGGAGCATTTGTAATTTCGCAGGCATGATTGCACGACGGACGAAATTTGTTGTTTGACGTTCCCCGCCTTATAGTTCACCTTTCGAAGTCCGGGGGTGTCCGTTAATTCCTGACCTTTGACGCTCGGATGCAAATTGTATTTCCGTTTCAACTCCTGCAATACGGACATGGAACGGTCATAATCATGCGGGTTGCGGAGCTTCCGACCGTTCTCACCGCCCCGCAGCGATACGATATGGAGATACTCGCGGGCGATGTCCCGGAGTCCTTCGTCGGTCTGTTTGTCCGCCGGCGAAGGATTCAGTGAAGCATGGAAAACCGTGTTCGTAGTCCTGCGGTTGGCTTCGAGGTTGAACCGGAAACTATCCATGCAGGCAGCAATATCAAGGCACCGCGTTTATCGTATAGTTCCAGCATCTTCTGCTGGAAGAGTACTTCTGCCTCGTCTTTATCTACTTTCTCCTTGTTGTAGTACAAGGCTCCGCCGGGCGAGGAGCCCGACCTTATATTCGCAACCATTCTTTAGCTTGTTTTCAAGGTTCAGAATCTCGTGACTTTGGGCTTTCAACTCGCGTGTGCGTTGTTCCAATGCGGCGATCTGATGCGGAATCGCAACGTTGGATAAGTGCGTATTGATAGCCTTTACAATCTTGTTGTTTCTCCGTTTTTGAATTTGGAAATAAAAGTCGTTCAGCCGGGCGACGAATTGCACTTTCGACGGGTCGCGTTTGACGACTACGAACTCCTCGGCGAAGATGCGTTTTACGATAAACCGGCTGCGATTATGCTCCAGTCCTGCCTTACAAAGCAACTCATTGAAACGGATATTTTTCTCTTCATTGAGCCGGAAAGAGTACTTGTAACTCGCAGTTTTCGGTTTCGGAGCATTTCGGAGGGGGGCTTTCCGGATGGTATCCATATATGGCTTAAAAAAGGGTTGAGTCTCGGGAACGACTCCGGCCTCGCAGAGCGAGCACCTTTGTCGGACAAATGCTAATTTGTCGGACAAAGGTATAGCTCGCTACCCTCTGGCGAGGGTAAGAATCCGCGGCGAAATTTTTTTTTTGTGAAAACTTTGAAAAACCTCCGCTACAGCTCCCGAAGACGGGTCTTTTCCATGTGCAATATTACAACCGTGCGGGCGCCAAAATAAGCCCTCGGTGCGGACTGAAGCGGTCGTGAGCGGACATCGAAACCGAAGCGTTTTATCCTGTTGTATATTACGGCAGGAATAAAAGAAAGCGTTTGTGAGCCATGAAATCGAATCATCCTAAAAGGATATCGTGTCGGCGCGATGGCGATTGTTCCGGGGCGAAATTCGTTGTTAAAATTGTTTTTCCCTCTTTCGGAATAAAGGATATTCATAGACTCTGAATTTCTGAAAGAGTGCATTTCTGAATGCAGCAAAAGTGCAAAATTTGACAGAATGGCTATCCCCAAACGCAAGTTGTTAAATCTTTTAACTGTATTATGAACATCACCCCTATAAACATTGCCGTCTGCAATCAGAAAGGCAGCGTCGGAAAATCGACTTTCACGGTACACTCGCTAGTTACCTGCATTACACTTTGCAGCATGACATGCTTGTCGTAGACTGCGACTATCAGAGTTCAGATATGCGTGCTGTGGAGCAGCCCGCCCGTTGGGTAGCGTCCGAGCCGCAGAAAGCCGCCTTTTCCGACGGTAGTGTCCAGCAAAACGTCGGGGATGGAAATATGCAAGGCTCGCCCTCGGGCGATTCGCATGGCCTTGCATATTTCCATCTCCGGCGTTTAATTCCCTGCCGGCGGAAATAAATGACTGGGATATGATATTCCGGGATCGCGCCGGATTACTGTGCGACCTTGAAGATACCGCTCAATTTCTCGCTCAATGCCGTCATATCTTGTCCGATCTTGTCATTGGTAATTTGGGCGTAGATTTGGGTCGTGGTGATATGTTTATGTCCCAGCATCTTCGATACGGTCTCCAGAGGTACGCCCTGCGCAAGCGTGACCGTCGTGGCAAAGGTATGCCTCGCCATGTGCATCGTCGGGTTGAACGACAGACCGGCATGTTTGGCAACATGACGTAACGACATGTTCATCGTCTTATAGTAGCGTTTGATCGGAAAGACTTTATTACCTTCCAGATGCAGGTCTTTATAACGGTCGTAGATCATTTCGGCAACGGGAAGGAGTTTTACCCGAAATTGCGTACCCGTTTTCCGATCCTTGTCGATGATCCAACGATCCCTGTTGTCGTCCGTATGGATATCTGTGTGGGGCAGCTTTGCTACGTCCGAATGGCTCAGGCCCGTAAAAGCGCAGAAGACGAAGACATCCCGGTTGATACCTGTTTTGTAGTTGGGTAATTCTGCGTCCATGACGGCCTGCAATTCCGAAGCGGACAAATAACGCCGTTCGGCGTATTTGGGCCTGACATGGAACCCGGCGAAAGGATCGGCGGGAATCTACCCGTTCTTATACGCCGTATAGGTCATCAGACGCAGTTTCTTGCCCCCGGCACAGATCGTTCCGGAAGCAAGGCCTTTTACCGTGGAGAGGTAAACGACGATTTTTTCGATGAAATCACGTTTCTGCTCTTTGAACGAAATGTTCTTGACATGGTATTCGTATTCGTGCAAAGCGGCAAGACGCCTGCGCCGCAGGCAGTAATCCTCATAGGTAGAATAGGTGCGGTCTTTGCCCACACGTTTGAGGAAGCCTACGAGGTATTCGTCGAAAGTCTGTAATAGTAGCCGGCAATCATCAAAAGGCATTGCGAACCTTTTCGGCAGTGACATACGAGTCCCGGTCGCAAAGACGTTGGTACTGCTTGCTGATATTGGTCTTGATATTTTCCAGCTTCTCGTTGATGCGCTGCGATTCGAGACTTTTGCCGGAGGCTTTGTTGGCTTTGGTATCCCAGGGGGAAGAACGAATGGTGAGTTTGCAACTGAACTGCGACATCGTGCCGTTGATGGTTACGGCCCATGACGGGAACCTGATCGGATTTTCGGACTGCCTTTTTACATAGAAAAGGACTTTGAAAGTACTGCGTTGCATAATAACTTAACTTTTTGGATGGGTTAAACGTAATGTTAAGTTATTTGCCAGGCGGCGATTCGGCACAAGATGCTGAAAACTAGCGACTTAATGCGAAATAAAGCATTTCGGGCAGGTAACGGATAAGTAACGAAACGCACCGTTAAACCGGCCCGAAATTGCATTTTTATTGCTCGGAGCACATGTAGAATAAAATGTTAAATGTCTGAAATCATGATGCTTACTCTTTTATACACATTCCGTTACCTAAAAATCCCGGGCCGCAACGGCCCGGGATTTTTAGGTAACGGAATGTCGGATTAAGCCTGTCCGGCCGAACCCAGGACGCTTTCGCATTTGTGCATGTAGAGCTTCTTCAGCTCGTCGCGGGCCGGGCCCAGATATTTGCGGGGGTCGAACTCTGCGGGCTGGTCTACGAAGATCTTGCGGATGGCTGCGGTCATGGCCAGACGGCCGTCCGAGTCGATGTTGATCTTGCAGACTGCGCTCTTGGCGGCGCGGCGAAGCTGCTCCTCAGGAATACCTACGGCATCCTTGAGCGCACCGCCGTGCGTGTTGATGATCTTCACGTACTCCTGCGGTACGGACGACGATCCGTGCAGCACGATGGGGAAGCCGGGAAGCTTCTTCTCGATCTCGGCCAAGATGTCGAAACGCAGTTCGGGCGGAACGAGGATGCCCTCGGCGTTGCGGGTGCACTGCTCGGGCTTGAACTTGTTGGCGCCGTGCGACGTGCCGATTGAGATGGCCAGCGAGTCTACGCCGGTCTTTGAAACGAAGTCGATCACGTCAGCGGGGTCGGTATAGGTGTGGTGCTCGGCCGAAACCTCGTCCTCCACGCCGGCCAGCACGCCCAGCTCACCCTCGACCGTTACGTCGAACTGGTGTGCGTAGTCTACGACCTGCTTGGTGAGGGCTACGTTTTCGTCGTAGGGCAGGTGCGAACCGTCGATCATCACCGACGAAAAGCCCATGTCGATGCAGCTCTTACACAGTTCGAACGAGTTGCCGTGGTCGAGGTGCAGGCAGATGGGAATGTTTTTGCCCAGCTCCTTGGCATACTCGACGGCGCCCTGTGCCATGTAGCGCAGCAGCGTCTGGTTGGCGTATTTGCGTGCGCCCGACGAAACCTGGAGGATGACCGGCGACGAAGCCTCCACGCAAGCCGAGATGATGGCCTGCATCTGCTCCATGTTGTTGAAGTTGAATGCCGGGATGGCATAACCGCCCTTGATGGCTTTTGCGAACATCTCACGGGTGTTCACAAGTCCCAATTCTTTGTACGATACCATAATAATTTAATTTATGCAGTGAATTGTTTGTCTCGAAAAACCGCACAAATTTAATAAAAATTCTAATTAATTGCGTCCGATCCGGCTATTTTATTCTCTTTTTGTGAAAATAATAACAGTCGGCGGGAAATTGTTGTGCAATCCGGATAGTTTTTTGTATTTTTGCATGGCCTTAAGCCCCGGTGTGCGGGTAGGGTATGCCCGGTGCGGCCTGCATGCGGTTGATTGCGGGCGGCAGGGTGGCGCAGGATGCCTCCCGGCTGCAGGGGCTGCCTGCGGAAAAGCGCCGCGCGGCATGCCGGGCACGGGACAAACGGACATTAACAAACACAAAACATATCACGATTATGGCTGATTTCATTTATCAGGAGCCGTTCCCCGTCGGGGAAGACAAAACCCAGTACCGTCTGTTGACGAAGGATTACGTGAAAGTCGTCGAATGCGACGGCCGCAAGATCCTCAAGGTCGACCCCGCTGGCCTCGAACTCTTGTCCAAAGCCGCTTACAGCGACGTGTCGTTCTACCTGCGTGCCGCCCACCTGCAGAAGTTGCGCAACATCCTCGACGATCCCGAGGCCACCGACAACGACAAGTTCGTGGCTTACACCATGCTGCTCAACCAGGTCGTTGCGGCCGAGGGCGAACTCCCCACGTGCCAGGACACCGGCACGGCCATCTGCATCGGCCACAAGGGCGAGGACGTCTATACGGGCGCCGACGATGCGAAATACATTGCCAAAGGCGTGTACGAGACCTACAAAGACCGCAACCTGCGCTATTCGCAGGTCGTGCCTTTCACGATGACCGAGGAGAAGAATTCCGGTACGAACCTCCCGGCGCAGATCGACATTTACGGCGGCCACCCCGGCATGGAGTATGAATTCCTCTTCATTACCAAGGGCGGCGGTTCGGCCAACAAGACCTTCCTCTACCAGCAGACCAAGGCGCTGCTGAACGAGAAATCGCTGACCGATTTCATCAAGACCCATATCTTCGACCTCGGTACGTCGGCCTGCCCGCCCTACCACCTGGCCATCTGCATCGGCGGTACGTCGGCCGAGATGTGCCTCTCGACCGTGAAGAAGGCTTCGGCCGGCTATCTCGACGAGCTGCCCACCTCGGGTAACGAGGGCGGCCGCTGCTTCCGCGACCTGGAGTGGGAGGAGAAGGTGCTCAAGATCTGCCAGCAGAGCGGTGTCGGCGCCCAGTTCGGCGGCAAATACCTCGTGCACGACGTGCGCGTGATTCGCGCCCCGCGCCATGCGGCTTCGTGCCCCGTGGCCATCGGCGTGAGCTGCTCGGCAGACCGTAACATCAAGGCCAAGATCACCCCGGAGGGCATCTTCCTCGAGCAGCTGGAGAAGAATCCCGCGCGTTTCCTGCCCAAGGAGGCGCCCAACATGTCGCCCGCCGTGGACATCGACCTCGACGAAGGCATGGACAAGGTGCGTGAAATCCTTTCGAAATACCCGATCAAGACGCGTCTGAACCTGAAAGGCACGCTCATCGTGGCCCGCGACATCGCCCATGCGCGCATCAAGCAGATGATCGACGAGGGCAAGCCGATGCCCGAATATTTCAAGAAACATCCGGTATACTATGCCGGGCCTGCCAAGACCCCGGACGGCATGGCCTCGGGATCGTTCGGCCCCACGACGGCCGGGCGTATGGATCCCTACGTCGACCTGTTCCAGTCGCTGGGCGGTTCGCTGGTGATGGTGGCAAAGGGCAACCGCACGCAGCAGGTGACCGACGCCTGCAAGAAGTACGGCGGTTTCTACCTCGGTTCGATCGGCGGCCCGGCGGCGATACTGGCCAAGAATTCCATCAAATCGGTCGAGGTCGTGGACTTCCCCGAGCTGGGTATGGAGGCCGTCCGCAAGATCTACGTCGAGGATTTCCCGGCGTTCATCATCGTCGATGACAAAGGCAACGATTTTTTTGCCGATTTCAAGCATTAAAAACCGGCCCGCGGATATACTAACGGGCAAAAGTTTACGTTGTAAAATCTGAAAGAAGGTTTTATTGTAAAGCTCAATGAGAGATTTCATTGCGAAAATATCCCTGACGGCACTCTTCGTGCTGGCGATCTTCTCGGCATCGGCTGCCGAGAAGGTCACTTTTGAGGCTAATTCTCCGCTGACGGTCGCTGTCGGCGAGCCGTTCCGCGTGGAGTTCGCACTGAACGCGCAGCCCGAGCCGGGCTCGTTCAAAGCTCCTTCGTTCGAAGGGTTCGACGTGATCGCCGGCCCGGCCGAAGCGCAGGGACAGTCGATCCAGATCGTGAACAATTCGATGACGCGGGTTATCAACTACACGATCACCTACGTGCTCGTGCCGCAGGGCGCTGGGAACGTCACCGTCGGTGCGGCCGAGGTGACGGTCGAGGGGACTACCTACCGTACCAAGCCGCTGGCGATCGAGGTGGTGGATGAGGGCAAGGCGCCGGGAGGCGGCGGTTCCGCCGCCGGCGGGCAGCCGCAGCGCCGCGAGGAAGCCTCCTCTGAGAGTGCGGCGCAGAGTCGGGTCGCCAAGGACGACATCCTGTTGCGGGCCATCGTGTCGCGGACTTCGGTTTTCAAAGGCGAGCCGCTGCGCGTGACCTTCAAGCTTTACGAACGGGTTCCGGTAGTGGGGTATAACGAGGTGAAATTCCCTTCGTTCAACGGCTTCTGGGCGCAGGAACTCAATACGGAGAACGCCCGCCGCGAACGCGAAACCTTCAACGGAAAAGTCTACGAGACGCTCGTGGCCAAGGAGTACCTGCTCTATCCGCAGCAGGCCGGTACGCTCGTCATCGAGCCTGCCGAGATCACCGCCGTGGCGCAGGTCGTCATCCAGAGCCGCCGCAGCCTCGACCCCTTCTTCGGGGGCGGGCACGATTTCGTGAACGTACCCCGCAAGGTGCAGAGCCCGCGGATAAACGTCACGGTCAAACCGCTGCCGGCGGGCGCTCCTGCCAGCTTCAGCGGCGCCGTAGGCAGTTTTGCGATGGATGCGGTGCTGCCGCCCGACCGGCTGGCAGCCAATTCTGCGGCGACCTATACGGTGAAGATCTCGGGTACGGGCAACCTCACGTTCGTGCAGGCACCCAAGCTGACGCTGCCCGCCTCGTTCGAGCAGTATAACGTCAAGACGACCGAGTCGATCAACGCCTCGGCGGCCGGGATTTCCGGCTACCGCCAGTTCGAATACCCCTTCATCGCACGCGCCGAAGGCACGTACGAAGTCGAGCCCGTCGAATTCAGCTATTTCGATCCGGCGCGCATGCAGTACATGACGCTGCGCTCGCGTCCGCTCGAACTGGAGATCACGCCCGATGCCAAGGGCGGCGGAGGCGACGCCTATGTTGTGCAGGGACGCGGCATGTCCAAGGAGGAGGTCAAGATGCTCGGGCAGGACATCCGTTTCATCAAGCTGGGCAATGCCCAGTTGCGCCCGGTGCGCGAGCCGTTCCTTTTCGGGGCTGCCTACTGGGGGCTGCTGGTGGGAATTCTGGCGCTCTTCACGGCGGTCTACGTGGCGCTGCGCAAGCAGATCCGCGAATCGCAGAACGCCGCCCTGGTGCGGGGCAAGCGTGCCAACAAGGTCGCCGTGCAGCGTTTCAGGGTCGCCAAGCGTTATATGGAGGAGCAGAACCGCCATGCGTTCTACGAGGAGATGCTCCGGGCACTGTGGGGGTACATGGGCGACAAGTTCAACATCCCGGTGGCCAACCTCACCAAGGAGAACGTCCGCGAGGAGCTGCACAAGCGCGGCGTGTCGGCCGAAGAGTCGCAGCGCTTCACGTCCATCATCACCAAGTGCGACGAGGCGCAGTATTCGCCCGCGGCATCGGCACAGATGAGCGAGGTGTACGCCGAGGGCGTGGACATCATTTCCCGGATCGAAGCGGTGATAAAAAGATAAGAACGCCATGAAACGAATGATCTTGTGTTTTCTGTTGTCGCTGGGCCTGGCCGCAGTATCCTTTGCGCAGGAGCCTGCCGACAGCCTGCAACAGGTTTCGCGGGAAGTCCCTGCCGAGGTGCAGGCCCCCGGGGAGCAGACTGCGGAGCAGTTGTGGAACAAAGCCAATACGGCCTATATCAACGGCGATTTCCATGCGGCCGCCGATACCTACGAAGAGTTGCTTTCGCGCGGGGTGAGCTCCATGAAACTCTATTATAACCTGGGCAATGCCTATTTCAAGGATGACCGTATCGGCAAGGCCATCCTCTATTACAATCGGGCGTTGCGCCTTGCGCCGGGCAACGACGACATCCGTTACAACCTCAGCGTCGCCGAGGCCCGCACCAAAGACAACATCGAAGATATCCCCGAGTTCTTCTTCGTCACGTGGATGCGCGACATCCGCCACATGATGGGATGCACGGCGTGGAGCCTGCTTTCGCTCGCATTGCTGGCCTGTATGCTGGGGCTGTTCCTGGTCTACCTGCTGGCACAGCGCATTTCGCTGCGCAAGGCGGGTTTCTACGGCACGGTCGTCGCGGCGCTGCTGTTCATGCTGACCACGTGGTTCGCCGTGGGGGAACGCCGTGAGATGCTCGACGACACCTCGGCCGTGGTGATGACCGCCTCCACGGCGGTGAAGAGTTCGCCCGACAAGTCGTCGACCGACCTCTTCGTGCTGCACGAGGGTACGGTCGTGACGATCACCGACCGCCTCGACGGGTGGTGCGAGGTCGTAATCGCCGACGGCAAGAAGGGTTGGGTCGAAGGACGCAAAATCGAAATCATCTGAATGTCGAGGCTTTTACAGGACGTTGTCGGCGAGCTGTCGAAACTCCCGGGCATAGGGCGCCGTACGGCACTGCGCCTGGCCATCCACATCCTTCGGATGGAGCGCGAATCGGTCGCCGAAATGACGGAAAGCATCGACCGTTTCCGCAACGAGGTCAAATATTGCACGCAGTGCAACAACCTCTCCGACGAGGAAGTCTGCCCGATCTGTGCCGACGACGAGCGCGACCATACGACGATCTGCGTCGTCGAACAGGTGGCCGACGTGCTGTCGGTCGAGAACACGCGGCAGTACAAGGGGTTGTACCATGTGCTGGGCGGCGTTATTTCGCCCATGCAGGGTATTTCGCCCTCCGACCTGAAGATCGACCTGCTGACCGAACGCATCGCCCGCGGCGGCGTGAAGGAGGTGATCCTCGCCATCTCCACCTCGGTCGAGGGCGAAACCACGCTCTTCTACCTGATGAACCGCCTCCGGCAGTTCCCGGAATTGAAAGTCACCTCCATTGCCCGCGGCATCGGCTTCGGCGACGAACTGGAATATGTCGACGAGCTGACCATCACGCACGCCCTGCTGAACCGCCGCGAGGTCGAATGACCTGCGGCCGGGGCGCATTCCGGGGCATCCCCGGTTGCGGCACGACATATGCCGGAATACGGCCGGAACTGTCGCCCGTTTTTTTGCAAGTAAGACCCGGGTACAGGATTGTACCAATGTAAAATATTTCTGTTATGGAATTTCTGACAAACGACAAGCTCACGATCGTGGGCGCGGCCGGCATGATCGGCTCGAACATGGCCCAGACGGCGCTGATGATGCGCCTTACGCCCAACATCTGCCTTTACGATCCCTATGCTCCGGCGCTCGAGGGCGTGGCCGAGGAGCTTTACCACTGTGCGTTCGAAGGGGTGAACATCACCTGGACGAGCGATGTCAAGGAGGCGCTCTCGGGAGCGGCCTATGTCGTTTCGTCGGGCGGCGCGGCCCGCAAGGCCGGCATGACGCGCGAAGACCTGCTCAAGGGCAATGCCGAGATCGCCGCACAGTTCGGCAAGGACATCAAGGCTTACTGCCCCGACGTGAAACACGTCGTTGTGGTCTTCAACCCGGCCGACATCACGGGGCTGGTGACGCTCATCTATGCGGGTATCCGCCCGTCGCAGCTTTCGACCCTCGCGGCGCTAGACTCCACGCGCCTGCGGAGCGAACTGGCCAAATATTTCAGGATTTCGCCCGACGAGATCCGCAACTGCCGCACCTACGGCGGCCACGGCGAGCAGATGGCGGTCTTCGCTTCGACGACGCTCGTTGCCGGACGCCCCCTGTCGGAGCTGATCGGCCGCGAGATGCCCGAAGGCGACTGGCACGACCTGCAACAGCGGGTGATCCAGGGCGGCAAACATATCATCGACCTGCGCGGACGTTCGTCGTTCCAGAGCCCGGCCTACCTGTCGATCTGCATGATTGCCGCGGCAATGGGCGGCAGGCCGTTCGGCTATCCGGCCGGCGTGTTCGTACACAACGACCGGTTCAAGCATATCCTGATGGCGATGGAGACCGAAATCACGAAGGACGGTATCAGCTACAAAAACGTGCAGGGTACGGCCGAGGAGAACAAGGCTCTTGCCGACAGCTACGGGCACCTCTGCAAACTGCGCGACGAGGTGATCTCGATGGGGATCATCCCGCCCGTCGAAGAGTGGCGCGGCCTGAACCCGCACCTGAAATAGGCGGCGGATGCATCTTGTTACGGCAGGGGCCGGTTCATTTGAACCGGCCCCTGTTTCCGATTTTCTCCGACCGCTGTTTCAGGGTTTGGCCTGGAATACGGCTTTCAGTTCGCCGTCGCTCAGCAGCAGCAGCATCGGCCCGTCCATATCGTAGTGCGTGGTGGCTTCGAGCGCCTTGGTGAAGGCGTCCTCCTGTTCCATGCCCGGGCAGGCCATCATCGTCGAGGCGATCGGCCCGATCCTGAGCGCGCCCTTGTCGGTGGTTTCGTATTTGCCCATCAGGCGGTTGCAGGCCCCGACCCCCGCAAAGCGGTTCTCTTCGGCGAGGAACATCACATAGAACTTGCCCTCTTCGGGTTTGACGGCCCTGCCGTCCAACTGTATGAGCTGCCATTCGGTGCCGACGAGCGGCCGGCGAGTTTTCTTCTGGTAGGAGCGGCATTTGCAGCAACCCGCGGCGAGTGCCGCTACGGATGCGATAACCGCGATTTTCAGCAAAATCTTCATAGCATATTCTTAAATGTGTTGTGCAAATATACGGAATATATCTTATCTTTGTGTGGAATTTGAAAAACACCCCGCTATGAAGAAGATTATCGCATCGCCCCACGCCCCCAAGGCCGTGGGCCCTTATTCGCAGGCCGTGGAGGCCGGCGGCACGCTCTATGTTTCGGGACAGCTTCCCATCGACGGAGCGACCCAAAAGATGGCCGAAGGCATCGAGGCCCAGACGCGGCAGTCGCTCACCAACCTGCGCCATATCCTTGAAGAGGCCGGCTATACGCTCGGCGACGTGGCCAAGACGACCGTCCTGTTGCAGGACATCGGCGACTTTGCCGCGATGAATGCCGTTTACGCCGGGTTCTTCACCTCGGGAATGCCCGCGCGCGTATGCTACCAGGTCGCCGCACTCCCGATGGGGGCGCTGGTCGAGATCGACGCCGTCGCGGCGAAATAGCCGTTGCCGGACATCCCGTCCGCAGCAAATGTGCGCCCCATAAATGTGGGGCGCATGTTTTACCTTTTTGTAAATAATTTGTGGATAAGTTTGGTGCCGTGCATTGGGTTATTCCATAGAAAAGAATGAATTTTGTAGAACCGGGTTTCGCCCGGATCGACGCTAAAAATCTGAAATAAAAGCAATAACAGTTATGTCTAAAGCCGTAAAACCCGAAGCGCCGCAGAAAGTCGATTACAACGATGCGGTTGCCGAGTCGAAAAAGTATTTCGACGGGGACGACCTTGCCGCGACGGTATGGGTCAGCAAATATGCCCTGAAAGACTCTTTCGGCAATATCTATGAAACGTCACCCCGACAGATGCACGAGCGTATCGCAGCCGAGATCGAGCGCATCGAGCGCAAGTATCCCAATCCGATGTCGCGCGAGGAGGTCTTCGGCCTGCTGGATCATTTCCGGTATGTGATCCCCCAGGGTGGCCCGATGACGGGTATCGGCAACAATTTCCAGGTGGCCTCGCTCTCGAACTGTTTCGTGATCGGGCACAAGCATCCGGCCGACTCCTACGGCGGCATCTTCCGCATGGACGAGGAGCAGGTGCAACTGATGAAGCGCCGCGGAGGCGTGGGGCACGACCTCTCGCACATCCGTCCCACGGGCAGCCCGGTGCTCAACTCGGCGCTCACGTCGACGGGTATCGTGCCTTTCATGGAGCGCTATTCCAACTCGACGCGCGAGGTGGCGCAGGACGGCCGCCGCGGTGCGCTGATGCTCTCGCTGTCGATCAAGCACCCCGATGCCGAGCGTTTCATCGACGCCAAGGTCGACACGGGCAAGGTCACGGGCGCCAACGTTTCGATCAAGATCGACGACGAGTTCATGCGTGCCGCCATCGCCGGCAAGAAATACCACCAGCAATTCCCGATCAATTCGGACAACCCCCGATACGAGCAGGATATCGACGCCCGGAAGCTTTGGGACAAGATCATCCACAATGCCTGGAAGTCGGCCGAGCCGGGCGTGCTGTTCTGGGATACGATCATCCGCGAAAGCGTGCCCGACTGCTATGCCGACGAGGGCTTCGTGACGGTTTCGACCAACCCCTGCGGCGAGATCCCGCTCTGCCCCTACGATTCGTGCCGCCTGCTGGCGCTCAATCTGCTGAGCTATGTGGACAACCCGTTCAAGAAGGATGCGAAGTTCAATTTCGATAAGTTCCGGTCGCACGTGGCCATGGCCATGCGCATGATGGACGACATCATCGACCTCGAACTGGAAAAAGTCGAGCAGATCATCGAGAAGATCGCCGCCGACCCCGAGGACGAGGACGTGCGCCGCGTGGAGCTGGAGCTGTGGAAGAAGATCCTCGGCATGGCGCAGAAGGGCCGCCGTACGGGCCTCGGCATCACGGCCGAAGGCGACATGCTCGCCGCACTGGGACTGGTATACGGTTCCGAGGAGGCGATCGCATTCGCCGTCGAGGTGCAGAAGACGCTGGCCGTCGAGGCTTACCGGGCTTCGGTGAAGATGGCCGCCGAGCGCGGTGCCTTCCCGGTCTACGACGCAGCCAAGGAGAAGGACAATCCGATGATCGCCCGCATCCGCGAGGCCGATCCGGAACTCTACGCCGAGATGGAGAAGGTCGGCCGCCGCAACATCGCCATGCTGACCATCGCCCCCACGGGTACCACGTCGCTCATGTCGCAGACCACGTCGGGCATCGAGCCGGTGTTCCGCACGGTCTACAAACGCCGCCGCAAGATCAACCCCTCCGACAAGGACACGCATGTGGACTATGAGGATGAAACGGGCGAAAAGTTCCAGGAATACAACGTCTACCACCACAACTTCGTGAAGTGGCTCGAGGCGAACGGATACGACACGTCGAAGCTCGCAACGATCTCCGACGAGGAGCTCGGGGAGTGGGTGGCCGCTTCGCCCTACCACGGGGCTACGGCCAACGACATCGACTGGGTGGCCAAGGTCAAGATGCAGGGTGCGATCCAGAAATGGGTCGACCACTCGATCTCGGTGACCGTCAACCTGCCGAACAATGTTTCGGAGGGGCTCGTAGCGCAGGTTTACCGCACGGCCTGGGAATGCGGCTGCAAGGGCGTCACGGTTTACCGCGACGGCTGCCGCGACGGTGTGCTGCTCGAAAAGGGCTCCAAAAAGAAGCCGAAGTGCGAGGAGCATCCCGGACAGGTGCCCAAGCGTCCCAAGTCGATCCCGGCCGACATCGTGCGTTTCAAGAACGGCACCGAGGACTGGATCGCCTTCGTGGGCCTGCAGGACGGCCGCCCCTACGAGGTTTTCACCGGTAAGATCGAGGAGGATGCCATGTATATCCCCCGCAAGATCGACAAGGGCTATATTATAAAGGTACGCGAGGAGGACGGCACCAAGCGTTACGACTTCCAGTATACTGACCGCTACGGCTATACGAATACCATCGGCGGTATCTCGCGTCTGTTCGACGAGGAGTTCTGGAACTACGCCAAACTGATCTCGGGTGTCCTGCGCCACGGTATGCCGATCGAAAAGACTGTCTCGCTGATCGAATCGCTCCACCTGAACAGCGAGTCGATCAACACGTGGAAGACAGGCGTCTGCCGCGCCTTGAAGCAGTATATCGTCGACGGCACCAAGTCGAAAGGCAAGTGCCCGAGCTGCGGACAGGAGAATATGGCCTACCAGAACGGCTGCCTTACGTGCATGTCGTGCGGTTATTCGAAGTGCGGTTGATTCCGTAAGGATTTAATCCTGAGCTTAAAAGGCTGGAAACATACGTTTCCAGCCTTTTTTGTGCGGGTTCGGCGCTGTTTTTGTGCTATGACCTGTCAATTAACGGTTTCGGGAAAAGAGAAACTTTATTATTGGGATTAAATATTATTGACCATGAAAAAACTTATTCTATTGTTGGCAGCCGTGGCATTGGCTACGTCTGTGTGGGCGCAGGACACGCCCAAAAAACCGAGCTTCGCCGGTTTCGTGTCGAACGGTTTCTGGGATAACTGGGAAATTACGCTTGGGGGCGGTGCCGGTACGGCCCTTTCCAACGGTACCAACCAGGGGAGTTTCGGCGACCGTATTAATTTCGAGGCCAACTTCGGCCTTACCAAATGGTTCCATCCGGTGACCGGTATGCGCCTTCAGTTGCAGGGCGGCCAGTTCGCCAATTTCGACGATGTGCTGGGCAAGGCGAAATGGCCCTATTTGTTCGTGCATGCCGATTTCATGCTCAACTTCTCCAACTGGGCAGGAGGTTACCGTGAAGACCGTGCCTACTATGCCGTGCCGTTCGCCGGTTTCGGATATATGGCTTCGAACTTCACCGACAAGAGCCATGAGAACAACGGTTCGGGTACGCACCAGTCGTTCGCGTTCACTTTGGGCTGGCTCAACAAGTTCCGCATTTCGCCGTCGTTCGATTTCAATATCGAACTCAAAGGGCTGATAGCGCCTTCGCGGGTCAGCCCCGTTGCGATGGATGGCTCCTACCTGTTCGGCTTCAGCGCTACGGCAGGTTTCACCTACCGCTTTAACAAGCGCGGCTGGCAGCGCGGTGTTGCGGGCTATACCGTTGCGGACATCCAGGCTTTCCAGGACGCCGTAGCCGCCAGCATGGCCGCTGCCGCCGCCATGGAGGTCGAGAATGCCCAGCTGGCACAGCAGCTTGCCGCCTCGCAGGCCGAGCTCGCCGCCACGGCCGATGCCGCAGCTGCGGCAGCTACTGCCGCCGCGGCCGCTACCGTCGTTGCCGCCGAGGAGCAGGTTGCAGCCGATACTTCGATCATCCTCTTCGATTACAGCATGTCGTGGCTGACCCCGCAGGAGAAGACCCGCCTCGAGCTGGTGGCCGAGAAGATCAAGAACGGCCCGCAGGACATGGTTTACCAGATCGTGGGCCATGCCGACCAGCAGACGGGAACCAAGGCCGGAAACAAGCGTGTCGCCGAGCACCGTGCCAAGCGGGTATTCGACTTCCTCGTATCGAAGGGCGTCAACCCCAAGCAGCTGAATTACGAGGGCAAGGGCAACTCGCCCGATCCGTTCAAGAAGGTTCAGGCCGCCAATCGTGCCGCGATCATCCAGTAATCGGGAGCGAGGCTGCGGGCTTCCCCCGAAGTAGAAAAGAAAAAGGTGCAGGATTGTCCTGCACCTTTTTCTTGTGCTGATTCCGGGGTGTCGGCTGTGTGTTTTACCTGATAATCACGGCATTGACCAGCCGCACGCCCGAGCGGCGGTTGATCTCCTCCTTGAGCGCCTCGCGCTGGTAGAAGAGCTCCGAGCGGAGCACGCTCGACTGGATGCGGGCATAGAGGATGTGGTTTTCGATTTTCAGCTCGGTCGTAATCTCCGCGGCGCGGTCGCCCACGATCTCGCGCCAGGTGTCGGGCAGTTTCCCTTCGGCGACTTTCGCGGCGACATAGGGGCGTTTGAAAAACTCCTCCAGCAGGTCGCCCATCAGCATGGTCTTCGTCCGTCTCATGGCCGTCCTCCTTCCGATGCTGCATCCCTGGGGCGTGCCCCGTTGCCGTCGGGTTCTGCTGCCGGTTCTTCGGCAGGCTCCGGTGCCGGGACTGGTTCCGAAGGCCGCCGCGCGGGTTCTCCCGCCGGCGATTCCCCGGCTTGCCCTTCTGTCCGATCCGCGGCCGCAGTCCCGGTCTGTCCCGGTGTTTTTTCCTCTATCGGTTCCGCAGCCCCGTCCGTTACCGCATTCCCGGGCCGGCTTCCGGCCGATCCTTTGTCCGGGTCTGCCGCGGCAGCCGTTGCCGTTGCATTCCCCTGCGTCACCGCCCCGTTCCCGACCGTGAAAAGCGCATATTCGCCGCCCGCCTTGTCGAGGATCGTACGCAGCCGTGTGGGGTTGCAGTCGGTGATCAAGATCTGCCCGAACGAATCTTCGGACACGAGGCGGATCAACTGCTCCACGCGCCCGGCGTCGAGCTTGTCGAAGAGGTCGTCCAGCAGCAGGATCGGTTTTTCGCCCTTTTCCCGGGCGACGATGGTGTATTGCGCCAGTTTGAGGGCTATCAGGAACGATTTCTGCTGTCCCTGCGACCCGTATTTGCGCAGGGGGTAGCCGCCGATTTTCAGCACCAGGTCGTCGCGGTGGATGCCTGCCGTGGTGAATTCGTTGGCGAGGTCTTTCTGCCGTGCCGCGAGGAGCAGTTCGTCGAACGGCCGGTCGTTCAGCTCCGACTTGTAGTGCAGTTCGACCTGCTCGCGGTCGCCCGAAAGGGTGCGGTAATAGTCCGCGACGACGGGTTGCAGCCGTTGCGTGAACTCCCGCCGCAGGGCGTGTATTCGGTTGCCCTGCTCGACGAGTTGCAGGTCGTAAATGCGGAGCATCGTTTCGTCGGGCATGTTCTTGAGCAGGCGGTTGCGTTCGGCCAGCACGCCGTTGTAACGCATTACGGCGGCCAGGTAGGTGCGGTCGAGCTGCGAGATGAAGCTGTTGAGGTAGCGGCGGCGTTCGTCCGCGGCGTCGCTGATGAGCGCACTGTCGGCCGGCGACACGATCACGGCTGGAATCAGCCCCACGTGATCCGACAGCCGTTCGTACTCCTTTCCGTTGCGTTTGAGCACCTTGCCGCCCTTGCGCGAGAACGAGCACACGACGCTCTCCGTCTTGCCCGCATCGGTGAGGTACTGTCCTTCGGCGAGGAAGAAATCCGCGCCGTGGCGGACGCTCTGCCCGTCGGTCATCGTCAGCGACGACTTGCACATCGAGAGGTAATAGACCGCGTCGATGACATTGGTCTTGCCCGCCCCGTTGTCGCCCACCAGGCAGTTGATGCCGGGGCACAGGGCGAGTTCCTCCTGTGCGATATTCTTGAAGTTGAGCAGCGATATTTTCTTCAGATACATGGTTCAAAGATAGTGCAAGCCGAGCGCAATGCCAAATTTATTTGGGCATTGCCAAGGCGCCGCCTGTGTTCTGTAAAGATAGTGCAAGCCGAGCGCAATGCCAAATTTATTTGGGCATTGCGCCCGTCGCATGTATCCCGAGTTGCAAAAAATCGGGATGCGGCATTGTACATTGTGAATAGTTTTGTATCTTTGCTGCCTAACGTACGGAATTATAAACTAAACAAGATAGATTTTTATGGCAAAACAGCATGTCGCCGAGCAGGAAACCCTTGGCGAAGCAATGAACAAAACTGAGTTTTTCTTCGAGAAGAACGGCCGTATGTTGTCGTATGTTTTCCTCGGATTGCTGGTGCTCGCAGCCCTCGTTTTCGGCTACCGCGCACTGATCGTGTCGCCGCGTGCCGAGAAGGCCGCCGAAATGATCGCCGAGGCGCAGTACCGTTTCGAGGATCAGAATGCGGACTATGCGCTGGCACTCGAAGGCGATGCCAACGGCGCCGGATTCCTCGAGGTGATCGAGAAGTACGGCTCGACCCCTTCGGGCAACCTTGCCAAACACTACGCCGGCATCTGTTACCTGAAGGCCGGCGACCTGGAGAATGCCGCCAAATTCCTGGCCAGGTATTCGCCCGTAAAGGGTATCCCGGGCGCATTGATCAACGCCCAGAACTACGGGTTGCAGGGTGACATCGCCGTCGAGCAGAAGGACTATGCCAAGGCTGTGAAATTCTACGACAAAGCCGTAGCGGCTGCCGACAACAACCTCACCGCTCCGATGTATCTCCGCAAAGCCGGCCTGGCCGAGCAGGCCCAGGGCAACGGCGCGAAAGCGGCCGCATACTACGAGCAGATACTGACTTCGTACCCGGCGTCGATGGACGCACGCGACGCGGAGAAACTTCTCGGCAGCATAAAATAACCGGAGACTATGGCGACCAAGAAGCATAACCTTTCCCAATTCGATTCACCCCTGCCTTCGGCCGCCGAGATGCGGTTCGGCATCGTCGTGGCCGAGTGGAACCGCGAGGTCACCGAAGCCCTTCTCGAAGGCGCCGTGCGCACGTTGCGTGCCGCCGGATGCCCCGACCTGAACATCCAGATCAAATATGTCCCCGGGACGTTCGAACTGGCGCTCGGCGCACAGTTTTTCGCCGAATATACCGATGTCGACGCGGTGATCGCGCTCGGGTGTGTCATCCAGGGCGATACGCGCCATTTCGATTTCATTTGCCAGGGCGTGACGCAGGGTATCACCCAGCTGCAGATCCAGTGGAACATGCCGATCGCATTCGGTGTGTTGACCGTCAACGACATGCAGCAGGCGCTCGACCGCTGCGGCGGCCGCCACGGCAACAAGGGCGATGAAGCGGCTGCGACAGCCATCAACATGGTCAAGTTGCAGATCGACATGGAAGCCGCTTCTCCCGACCACGAACCCGACCGGCGGAACATCAACTGACGACTTTGGTACAGATATTAAAGGGAGCCTTTCATAGGCTCCCTTTTTTGCGGCGTTTCCGGCGATGCGTAGCGGTTATCAGTTGCGTCCGTGTGTCATGACCTATGATCCGTGTCCTGTGCTCTGGGAACCGTGCTCCGTGAACCGTGTGCTGTGCGTTGGTGTTCCGTTTTTTCGGTGTGTCATGAATTGTGTACCGTGCGTTGATGCTCCGGTGCTCCGTGAATTGTGTACTGTGTGCCGGTACGCCTTGCGCCGTGAACCGGGTGTCCAGCGCCGTGCGCTGTGAGTCTTGAACTCGTGTGCCCGCGTGTTGTGTGTCCGTGTCGGCGCCCGTGCGTCCCTCTCCGCCGCCTGATATGCTCCGGGGCGCCATTCACGGCTTGGACGGAAAGGCATGTGCCTCGGGCCCGGCGGGCCCGGCCTTCGGAGGCCTGTACCACCGCCATCGCCGTTGCCACCCGGGGCGGAATAAAAGAAGAGGGAGGCCTTCAGGCCTCCCTCTTCGGTATGGGGATCGAACGGTGTTATTCGACAACCTGAATGACCGGACTGTCGTTGTACCCGTTATCGGCGGAACTTGCCCAGCGGATCGTACCGCCGTTGGGTTCCGTGCCGCCCGTGGTGTTGGCTTCGCAATAGAACCGGATCTTGACGCTGCCGTCGCTGATACCGCGTGCGAAGGTCATTGTCTCGTCGATCTGCATGTTGGCCGTCGGTACCAGATGCGTGTAGGTAATCTGTTCCCCGTTGACGGTTGCGGTCTGTGTGTCGGTCGCCGGTTTCCAGCTCGTACCGTCCATGTATTGCAGGCTCCAGTACTTCTGTCCGGTGCCGGAGATGCGCGTGAGACCCGTGAAACGAACCTTCGTGCCCGACTTGAAGTTCTTGACCGGAACTTCGAACAACCAGTAGTCGCCCTTCCATGCTCCCGTGACGTAAGGCTGTCCTGTGCCGCCGATCATGCGCGTGCTGTTGGGGTGCAGGCTGCCGTCGGGGTTGAAGGTGTGGAAGTAGGAGATATAGCCTACGCCCGACGAGGCCATGAGCTTGTTGTTCTGCTCGAACTGCTCTTTCATGGCCGTGTAGTCCGTGCCCGAGGCGCCGTTGAAGAACCACTTTACCGGGGCGTCCAGACCTTCCAGCGGCCCGCCTTCCGCCAGGCTTTCCTGTGTCACGAACATCTCCTTGACGGCTTTGGTGCCGAGCACCTCGTCCGAGATGATCGAGAAGGAAGCGGAGCGTTCGTCGAGCGAGAGGTTGCTGGTCGCTTTCACCGTCATGACATACTCCTTGTCCGCTTCGCCGGCCGAGGGCGTGACCTCGATCCATGCGTTCTCGGCAACCGAAATCGTCCAGTCCCAGTTGGATTTCACCTTGAAGGTGAATGCATTGGGCTGGTAGGCCGGGAACGGGGGCAGTGCCAGGTCGTCGCCGATGTCCTCGCTCGTAATCTCGATCTGCGGCGTGATGTCCTGCAGGATGTTCAGGTCGGCTCTGATGTCCTTGTACTGGCCGCTGCCCTTGAAGGCGATGCTGAAATCACGGCTCAGGGATGCCGGCTGCTCGGGATACTCCTCGATGTCGAGCGTGAAAGTCCCGTTGCCCGTCTCGGTGAAGGTTGCCCATTCGGCTTTTTCGGGTTCGTAGAACGGCGTCACGTTCGACGCGACCTTGATGTCGTAATGGGCGGCATAGCGTCCCGCTACGATCTCGTTCGTCTCGATGTTGTTGACGACGAACCTGATGTAAGGTTCGTTGGCGCTCTGGTTGACGACGAGGGTCGTTTCGGTCTGCCTGCCGTCCGCATAGCGGAATACGACCGTCGCCGAACGCGGGGTGTTGGCGTCGTTATCGTCCAGGCAGAAGCGTACCTTGCCGTCGCCCTGGCCTGTCTTGGGGTAGAATTTGATCCAGTCTCCGTCCGTGGAGTTGCATTCGACACTCCAGTTGCAGTTCGAACGGATGTCGTAACGGATCAGTTCGAGCGTGGCGTCGCCGATGATGGCTTCGGCGTCGAAACCCAGGTCGGAGGAGGCGGTCACCAGCTTGCTCGATACGACGGTATTCTCCAGCCGGAAGTAGGGGCTGCCGCCCTCCGTGTCGTCGTCGCTGCATGAGACGAAGGCCGCCGGGATCAGGAGCAGCGCCGACATGGCCAGGCCCCTCATGTTGCGGATTATGTTTTTCGCGTTCATAGTGCGTTCGTTTTTAGATTATAAGTTCTCTTCGGCGATGACATTCTTGCGGAACGAGTGTTCCCACGGCTGCCCGGCATCCTTGGCGACGGCCTGGCCGCTCCACCAGATCGGGAAGACCATGGTGTTGTCGTTGATGGTACCGCCCTGTGCCTCGAATGCGGCCGTATAGTTCGCACGGTTGTTGGCGATCGCGATCGACGGATAGGGATAGCGGGCGATGAACTTTCCGCCCGTGGCGTTCAGCTCGATCGTTCCCATGCCGGTCTTGCACTCGGGATACCCCGTGCGGCGCATTTCGTGGTACATCTGGAAGCCGATGACCCAGAACAGCGAGAGCCATTTCTGCTCGGCGAGGCGCTGCTGGGTATTGTTCCATTTTACGTGGTCGCTCGCCAGCAGTGCGGCGATGTGCTTCTGCGTGATGGCTACGGTCTTGAGTTCGATCTTGTTCGACGCGTTGAGTTCGGGGTAGGAGGCGTAAATGCCGTATTCGCCCCATTTCTGGCACGACGCGGTGATCGCCGCTTCGTAATACTCCTTGGCGGAGCCCGATATCCAGCCGTTCATCGCTGCTTCGGCCTTGATGAAGAGCAGCTCGTCGTAGTCGAGCATGTGGTTGGGGCGCGTGTCGCCCACCAGCGTTTCGTAATGCAGGTAGGGTTCGCGTTCGCTGATGGAGGTGATGCCGTTGTAGTTGATCGTACAGCCCGAGACGGCGCCGATCATTTCGCGGATCACGTCGGGCTCGGTCGCACTGGGATACTGGACGTAACGGGGCTTGATCCAAATGCGCAGGCGCGGGTCGACGAAGCCGTCCGAAGCGTCGTAGAGCAGGTCGAGCAGCTGTGCGGCGATGTGGTGGTCGCTCGACAGGCTCTTGTCGTCGGGGAACGAACTGGAGTTGAAATAGGTCTTGTAATACTCCGCGCTGCCGGAGAACTTCACGGTGGCGTTGTCGTCGTTCGATTCGAAGACGGGGTATTTGCCCGGGTTGGAGATGATCTGGTTGATCTGCTCGCCGACCGTGGGGGTGAAGGCGTTGTTACGGCCGCTCACGCGCATCAGCAGACGCAGGCGCAGCGTGTTGGTGAATTTCTGCCACTTGGCGATGTCGCCGCCGTAGATGCCGTCCTTGGTGGGGTCGTCCAGCCCCAGGCTGGCGTTGTAGAGCGAGTTGGCCAGTTCGAGCTCCTCCAGCATGGCCGTATAGACCTCCTGCTGCGAGTCGATATGCGGGGTGTTGATGCCCTCGCCGCCCTTGAGCGCCTCGCGGTAGGCGATCGAACCGAACATGTCGGTGAGGATCGACATGTTATAGACCTTCAGCGTCAGGCCGATGGCCTGGAAGTTGGGCTGGTTCTGCGCCACGGCCAGGTCGTACATGTGCTTGGCATTGCCGGCCCATTTGTACCCGAGGTTCCAGATGGCCTTGAAGTTGCCGTCGGCAAGGTTGTAGCAGTGTTCGCGGCGCGGTGTCGACTTGGCCACGGTGACCTGCGAAATTTCGTTGGCGATGCTCAGCATGTAGGACGAATAGCTGTTCGTGGAGCTGTAAATCAGCGGTTCGAGCAGTGCGATGGGGGCTACCGACCCTTCCGATTGTTTGTTCGGATTGGTGTTGTAATCCTCGAAATCGTTCGTACATGCGCCCGATGCGGCGAGCAGCGCGAGTATCAGGATATGTTTTGCGTATTTCATGGTGTTTGCAGTTTTAGAACTGAAGTTTGATGTTGATACCGTAGGTACGCGTCATCGGGAAGGTGACGGTCTCGATACCGGGGTAAATGTTCGTACCGTTGACCAGACCTGCCGCCTCGGGGTCGAACTGCGGCCAGTCGGTGATGCAGAAGAGGTTTGTGGCGAAGAACCCGATCGACGCGCCCTGCAGGAACCGGGTCTTGGCCATCAGGTGTTTGGGCAGCTGGTAGTCGATGCGCAGTTCCTTGAACTTGAGGAAGTCGGTGCTGAACGTGTTTTCGCGGCCGTTGTCGCGCACCCATTTGTAGGATTGGTAGTAGGTGTAGATGTTCTCCGTGACGGTGGTGTTCTTCTGGTAGGAAACCGTGCCGTCGCCGTTGTCCACGGCGTTGACGCCTTGCAGAACCAGGCCGTCGTCACGTCCGGCGAGCGAGTTCTTCAGTTTGCCCTGGTACGAGAGTGCGAAGTTGGTCACCGAGTAGGCTACGCCGCCGACCTGCGCCGTGAACTGCGCGCTCAGCGAGAGGTTCTTGTAGCGGAACGTCGTGCCGAAGCCTGCCTTCCAGTCGGGGATTACGCTGCCCAGGTGCTCGAACTTCTTGGAGTCGGTCTCCTTGGTCAGCAGCGGGTAGCCGGTCTTGGCGTTGATGATCTGCATGCCCGAGCAGTCGACCTGGTTACCGTTTTCGTCCGTGTAGGTCGAGCCTTCCGGCGCGTACTCGTAGTGGCTGGCCGAATAGAGCTGGTGCATGGACTTGCCCACGTACGAGTAGACGAATATACGGCTGCCGATGGTCGTCGAGGTTGAGGTCTGCAACGGCGTTGCGGGATCCCATCCGTTCTGCAGCTCGTTGAGTTTGTTCTTGTTGAGCGACCAGTTGCCGTTGATCTCCCAGTTGATGTCCTTCGTGCGGACGGGAACCATGCGGAACGTGACCTCGACACCCTTGTTGGTAATCAGGCCGGCGTTCATCTTGCGGGACGTACTGCCTGTTTCGGCACTCGTTTCGGCGCTGATGATCTGGTTGCGGGTGCTGGTCTTGTAGAGTGCCACGTCGACATTGAGCCGGTTGCCCAGGAACTTGGTTTCCAGGCCGACTTCCCAGCTGCTGGTCTTTTCGGGGAGGATGTACGGGTAGTTGCTGGCCGTAGGCAGCGTGACGCCGCCCGGATAGTCCGTGGTCGAGTAGTCGTCGTAGAGCGAGAAGACCGAAGTGTCGTTACCCACCTGTGCCCACGAACCGCGCAGCTTGATCATGTTGACATAGGGGTTGTCGATCTTGAACACCTTGTCGAGCAGGATGCTGGCCGATACCGACGGGTAGAAATAGCTCCAGTTGGAGGGAGCCAGCGTCGATGACCAGTCGTTGCGGGCCGTGAGGTCGAGGAAGTAGGTGTCGTCCCACGACAGGTTGACGAAGCCGTAAAGGCTGTTGGTCTGCCGGTTGCTGCGGTAGGGCGACGTGTCGAGGGCTACCGCGGCGTTGGCGAACGAATACATGCCGGGGCCTTCGCTGCTCAGCTGCGAGGCGGTGATGGTGGTCGAGTAGTACTTGTTGCGCAGGACGCTGCCGCCGAACGCCGCCGTGACGCCGAAGCGATCCCACAGCTTGTTGTACTTGAGCAGGAAGTCCGAGTTGTAGTCGTAGCGGCGGATGGTCTTCTCGCGGTACATGCCGTAGCGGTTGTCGAGCGACATGAAGGGTTTCTGCTGCGAGCGCCATTCGATATTGGCGTCGAAGCCGCCGCGCAGCGTGAAGGTCAGCTCGGGCAGGATCGTGAAGTCGATGCTCACGTTGCCGAAGATACGGTCACGATCCAGTTTGTTCAGCTCCTCGTACAGCGTGCGGTAGGGGTTGTGGCCCTCGAGGCTGTTGTAGATAAGCCCCGAAGTGGTGTTGTACTTGTCCTCGTCACTGCCTGCCAGGTAGTTGGCGTAGGTATAACGGCCCTGCATGTACTCGTCGCGGTAAGCCGAGATGGGGTTGGTGTTGTAGCCCCAGATCAGGCCGTACATGGGCGAACCCTGGCTGTAACCCGACATGGGCATGTTGTCGCTGTTCTTGCGGATGTAGTTGACCTTTGCCGCCAGTTTGATGGCCTTGCTGATCTTCTGGTTCAGGGCCAGTGCGAAGGTCTGCTGTTCGTAGCCCGAGTTGGGCATGATCCAGTCGTTGCGCAGGTCGGTGAACGAGAAGCGCGTGCTCGTACCCTTGCCCGTCGAACCGTCGATGGTCACCGAGTTGCTCCACGTAACGCCCGTTTCGAAGAGGCCGGTGAACCAGTCGTCGGCGTATACCCACGGCAGGGGGGTGAACTCCCCGGTCTCCCAGTTCTTCGACATGTAGAGGTAGCGCAGCTTGCTGGAGTCGAAATGCTCGCCGTACGTGTAGCGCGAAATCTGCTGGCGGACGGGCTGCCCGTCATAGGTCATCGTGCCGGGAAGGCCCCATGCCGATGCGACGCGGTTGGTGAGTGACGTGGTGACGGCCGAGGGGCCGTATTCCTCCTGGAATTCGGGCCAGAAGCCTGCGGTCTCGAAGGTCACCGAACCGTTGTAGGTAACGCCGATACCGCGCTGTTCGCGGCCCGACTTGGTGGTGATGAGCACCACGCCGTTCTGGCCCATCGAACCGTAAAGCGCGGCTGCGGCGGGGCCCTTGAGGACGGAGACGTTCTCGATGTCGTCGGGGTTGAGGTCGGAGATCGGGTTACCGAAGTCCACCGGGGCGTTGCTGTTGGCGTAGTTGGCGCCCGAACCGGATGCTACCGAGCCGTTGCTCATCGGGATACCGTCGATGACGAACAGCGCTTCGTTGGCGCCGTAGTTGAGCGACGTGTCGCCGCGCAGCGTCACACGTACCGTACCGCCGGGGCCGGTGCCCGCCGAGGACATCGACATACCGGCGACCTTGCCGTTGAGCCCCGTCACCCAGTTGCTCGATATGGATTTGGTGAGTTCGTCGCCCGAGACTTTCGAAACGGCATAGCCGACCGATTTCTCCGAGCGGGTCAGGCCGAGGGCCGTGACGACCACTTCGTCGATCTTCTGCGCCGATTCTTTCAGTGTGACGTTGATCGTGGTGCGGCTTCCGACCGTGACCTCCTGCGGGTCATAGCCCAGCGACTGGAAGACCAGCACGTCGTTGTCGCTGCCCACATGGATCGTATAGGTTCCGTCTGCGTTCGAAATCGTGCCTGTCGCAGTCCCCTTCAGGATGACGGTGGCCCCGACGAGCGGGCTTTTGCCGTCCGTGTCGAACACGATGCCCGTGATGTTGCGGCTTTGGGCCCAGGCGGCCGAAGCGACCAGCAACATTACCGCGGTTGCCAAAGCATTCCGTATGTATGTTTTAAGCTTCATATTGTTGATTTTTTAATTCGGTTTTTTTTGTCGAACGGCTGCGGTCGTCCTGCGGGCGGCCGCAGCCGTCAAGGTCGGTTTAGGGTACGATCTGTATTCTCGGGCTGTCGGCCGTTCCGGCTCCGCCCCAGCGTATCGTTCCGCCGTTGGGCTTGGTGAGTGCGCCCTTGCCGTTGGCCTGCCAGTTGGCTGCGCAGACGAACCGGAATTCGATGTTGCCGCCGGAGATCGCATTGGCATAGGTGACCGTCACGTCGACCGTGATGTAGGTCGTCCCGTCGGCTTTCATGGCGTGGGTGTAGGAGACCTCTTCCCCCGTTTCCGTGGTCGTTTGTAATGCCGCGGCGGGTTTCCAGGTGCCGCCGTCGTTGTACTCCATCCGCCAGAATTTGTGGCCGGTGGCCGAGGTGCGGGTGATCGCCGTGAAGCGGACTTTGGTGCCTGCGTCGAGGTTCGTCACCGGGACGGCGAACGTCCAGTAGTCGCCCGGCCAGCCGCCCGTGATGTACGGATGGCCCGTACTGCCGACGATGCGTTCGCATTTCTTGTCGGGATCGCTCGGTGCCGTGTGCGTATAGGAGAGGTACCCCGGCCCCGATTGGGCCAGCACCGTGTTGTACGGGCTGTCGGGCCCGCCCTTGAAGTCCTGGGCGTAGTTGCCCATATCCTCTTCCGAGAACGACCATTGTACGGGAGACGCCAAGTCCCATTTCACCGTTCCGGGCGATACGGGCTGCTGCGAAAGCGCGATCTTCTCGGTAAGGGTTGCATCGCCCTCGGCCGCCGTGATCGTAAACTCGCCGAAGCGGCGGAACGAGAGGTTCTGCTCAAGCGCCTTGACCGTTACCTCCACGTCGGTGTTGGCGGCACCCTGCCCGGGGCTCACCTCGTACCATGCCGCAGCGCCCGATGGGGCGATCGTCCAGGGATAGGGGGCGTTGACCGTGAATTTCACCTCGGCACCCGATTCTGTGGGGTTGTCGCTGAGCTCCAGCGTATTGTCCGTCAGCCCTTCGATGGTGATCTGTGCCCCGGAAGCCTGCGTGACAGCAACCTTCTCGATCTCTGCGCCTTCCGACTTGATGATGATATGGCCCGTGCGGCTTTCGCCTCCGGAGTTCCTGCCTACTTCCACCTTGGTGGTGACGTAGGGCAGCCCCGTGGCCTTGACGGTCGCCACGCCGTTCGAGAGCGATGCGCCGTTGTTGGCGCCCGTTACCGTCGACGGGTCTGCGTCGCCGCAGCGTACGGTGGTGATCGTCAGCCAGTCGCAGTCGGTCTCTGCCGTCCAGGCCTTGTTGACGCGCACCGAGCAGATCAGCGTGCCGCCTTCGGCGACCACCATGCTGTTGGCATCGAAGAGACTCGGATCGGAAGTGTTGACGATCTCCTTGTCTAACGGGGTGACGAGTGCCTCCGGTGCCGGGGCTTCGGGGTTCTCGTCCTTGGCGCGCGTCACGGTGATGTTGTCCAGGTAGAGGCGGCACTTCACTTCGCGCTCGCTGCCGAAGGTGATGCGGGTTTCGTTCGTAGCGCCGTAGACGATCAGCGAGTAGCGCGTCCACTCCCAGACGTTCTTCACTTCGACCAGCGCGGTGGTTTCCACCAGGTCGCCGATCGTGCCGGGCCCTTTGATCGTGACGTCCATGTGGTCGTCGCCGTTGTCCACCGTGCCGCCTGCCGACGAATAGGCGGCTGCGTCGAACTGCACGAGCAGCGTCGCGGCCTTGCCGGCGTCGATGCCCGTGAGCGCGGGGATCGTGATGGCGCCCATGTTGGCGGTTTTACCCAGCTTGACATGGCCTTCGTAACGGGCATATACCGAGGGCGTGTAGGTGTAACCCTTGGCCGCTACGGCCTCTTTCATCCCGTCGGTCGAAAGGGCGAACTCGTTGCCGTTCGTGCCGTCGATCGATACGCTCGGCCAGCCGTACTTGGTGTAGGGGCTCACCCAGTTGTCGGGAATCCACTGGAAGTCGTCGCTGAAGAAGACGTATCCCTCGGCATGCGTGTCCTTGGGCATGTAGGGCGCCTGAACCAGCTCGATGATCTCTTCGGCGGTGTTCTCGCCGAATTCGGCGTCGCCGGCCGTGATCGTGATTTTCGACTCGCGGCGTTCGTCGGTGGTGTTGGCCTTGGGCGTGATGGTGACTTGGGCCGCAGAGCCGGCCTTGCCGCTCTTGGGCGCTACCGTCAGCCAGGTCTCGTTCTCCACCGTGAGCGTCCAGTCGTAGGATGCCTCGACGGTGAAGACCACCGGATCCGTATCTTCGGCTTCGAAGGCCAGCAGGCGTTCTTCGAGCCCCGTTATCACGATGCCGGCCGCCAGGTAGGCGTCCTGCGAAAGCGGGATGCTCTTCTCCGTCAGGCAGGGATGGAGGTTGTTGCCGCTGTTGGCGCGGATGGTGAATTCGCCGTCGCGCGCCTCGCCCTGGTTCAGGGCCGGGGTGACGGTGACCTGGATATTCTGGCCCGCCTCGCCCTTGTTCGGGGTGACGACGAACCAGCCTGCGGTCTTGGTGATCTCCCAGGGCGCGTCGACGTTCATGGTGAATGTATGCGGGGTCAGTGCCGAATAGAGGAACTTCAGCCCTGCATCGGGCAGGTTTTCGGTGGAGAGTGCCGGGGGGATGGGGTTCCCCGAATCCCCTTCGGTGTCGTCGTCGCTGCATGCCGCGGCTCCCAGGAGCGTGACGCATAATAACGACCACAACCATTTGTTCATTATACGCTTCATTGTCTTAAGGTTTTTTGAGGGTTATTTGGTCACGTCGGTCGTGAGCGCCTTGGGCCGGGTCATCGACTCCGTGCTGACGTTGCCGAAGCGGTCGGTAACCGATATCTCCAGCGTGGAAGACGCCGAGGAGGCCGTAACCTCGAACATATGCATGCAGGAGGTCGAGGGGAAGGTGAGCGTGCCGTTGTTGGCCGCGCCGCGCGGGATGTCGTACGAAATGCTGTGCAGCGGGTCTTTCTTGCTCCAGACCTGTTTCACGTCGAGCGGGGTTCCGTTCTCCGTCACGGTGACCGTCCAGCCCGGCTCGTAGGCCCAGACGTTGATGTAGACGGCATTTTCGCCCACCGTCGAATAATCCTTGTCGCGGTTTCGCATGTCGTTGCCTGCGGCGAAGGCCTTGAGTGCCGTGGCGTCCGTGATGTCGTATGATGAACTGTTTTCGATGCCCGTCTTTGTAGAGGTCGGTGCAGACGTGAAGATCCGCAGACCGGCGATGTTGCTTAGACGTTCGCATAGGTGCGAGGATATGTTCTGCCCCGTGACGAAAGTCACGTTGCTGAAGCCGGCGAAGCAGCCCAGGATTTTGTCGATGTCAGCCTGGGTCTGGAGCGCTACGCTCACGCCGCCGCTTCCGCTGTACGAGTAAAGCGGGCAGTGGCATCCCACGACGATCGGGGTCGATTTGTCGACATGGGTGAGTTCCTCCTTGAGCCATGCCAGCTGCCGGTCGTCGAAGCGGCGGTTGTAATTGCGCGAACCGACCGTACCCTGCGAGCCGCCCGTGTTGAGGTACTCGGTGTTGTCGAGCATGATGTAGTGTATCCGGCCGATGTTCATGGCGTAGTAAACCGGGCCCATGTGTTGGCGGTAGGGGCCTTCGGCGCCGAAATCGGAGGCTACATAGGGGTCGTTGTCGTGGTTACCCATCACCGACCACATCTGGAAATTGAAATCCTCGACGGTCTGCTTGCATTCGGGCAGCGCCCACTTGTTGTCGTACCAGTAGCCGTCCCACGAGAAATCGCCCAGGTTGAGGCAGTATACCTTTCCGGGTGCGGCGGCATTGTAGGCCGATGTCAGCTCCTTGACGAAGCCGTCGGCGAACTGAACGTAATCTTTCGGGGTGTTGCGGTTGGCCAGGTGCATGTCCGTGGCCACGAGCATGGTGTGGGAGTCGTTGTCGGCCCTGAGCAGCTGGAAGTCGAGTTGTTCGACGGTGTTTGTGTCGAGCGTGCAGGGCTGCCAGAACTGGGGCATCGCCTTGACGGTGGGGACGTCATAGCCCGCAGGCAGGATGACGAAGGCGAGTTCGTTGCGTTTTTCGGAATTGAGCCAATAGAAACCGTTGGCGTCGGTCTTGGTGATCAGGTCGCCGTCCGAGACAAGGACGTCGGCGATGCCTTGTCCTGCCAGGTGGACGATACCCTTGATCGTCGCGCCCTCCTTGTCCGGTACGGTGACGCCGCCCAGGGAGAGGTTGAGTTTGGCGGAGCCCAGTGCCTGCTCTTCTGCGCCGCGCTGCAGGGTGAATTCGCAGTCGCCGTCGGCGGCGTTCTGGGGAATGGTGAAGGTCAGCGAAGAATCGTCAGCACCCTTGACCGGCGCTTCGAACTTCCCCCCCCCTTGCTCCAATAGGAGTTTGTCCGTAGCCATGAACCCGCGGCCGCGGATCACGGCGTCGCCGCCCCAGTTGCCCGAGATGGTCTTGCCCAGGTCGACGTCGATGGCCAGTTGTACGGTCATCTTGCTCGATCCGAGCACTTGGTAGTCCTGTGCCCGGTTGAGCACGACCTTATAGACGGTCTGGTCTGCCGCGCCGTCGGGTATGACAAACGTCAGCAGTTTTTCCGATGCTACCGTGGTCGCTGCCGGGAGATCCTCGCCGGCGCGTAACGCGATGGCGTCGCCTTGGGCGAAGCCGTAGCCGGAAACGGAAACCTCCATCCCGCGGTAGACGGTCATCGAGGTCGGAATAACTACATCGGTGACCAGCCGGCCATCGTTGTAGATCTCCTTGTCGCTGTCGTCACAACCGGCCAGTCCGACCGGCAGGGCGACGAGCAGCAACCCGGCGATTAAAGTAATCAGTTTTTTCATAGGCTATTGATGATTTTGGTGTTGGTGTCCTGTATGTCAGTCGGTGTGCCCGAGTGCGATGCGCTCCGAGTAGCGGCGGCCGAATCGGTCGGTGGCGACCACCTCCACCTCGCGGGCCGATGCCGAGGGGCGTGCCGTGAAATAGAAGTTCGTCGGGCGTGGGCGCTGGACTTTGGAGATTTTCCTCCCGGCGGCCTTCAGCGAGTCGATGTGTGCGGTATAATCGGGGTCGTCGAGCGTCGTACGCTGCATGGCGCCGCGGTAACGGCCGTCCTCATACCATACGACCGTCCAGTACGAATCCCAGTTCCACACCTTTGCCACGACGCTGGCCGGGTGCTTGGCCACCTGGCCGGGGTGCCATACGCGGATCTGCCGTGCCGGGGACTCGCCCAGGCTCCGGTATTCCCACGAGAATTCCCCGCCGCATTCGCGGAACAGCTGGAAGCCCTTGGGCGTACCGTCCCAGTTGATCGGATCCCACCAGAGGTTGCCGCAGACCTGCGCTACGTTGTGCTCCGTGACCCCCTCGCGGATGTCGTAATTCGAGTTGAGGTGCGTATGCCCGGTGATGAAGTGCAGTTCGTGCCCGGCGAAGGCGTCCATCAGCCTCTCGGCCGACTCCATGACGCGGTTCCCGAGCCACGATTTCATGGCCGGGGCATGCATCGCGATGCAGACGCGCGACCCTGCAGGCAGGCGTTCCGCATAGGCGGCGGCCCAGCGCAGTTGCATTGTGTCGATCTGCTCCTCGTATTTCTTCGCGCCGTGGTAAACGATGTCGTCGAGTACGATATAGTGTGTGCGCCCCATGTCGAAGGCATAATAGGTGGGGCCGAAATGGCGGCGGTAGTTTTCCGTCGCCTCGCGGTCGGTGTATTTGTTCAGGTCGTGGTCGTGGTTGCCGATCACGCCGTATACGGGTACCCCGAGCCCGGCGAACTCCGCTTTCACGCCTGCGAAGAGTTCAGGGGAGTCCCATACGATGTCCCCGAGCACGATCGCGGCCTGGTTCGCGCCCCGCGTCCTCCCGTTATCGGTTGCCGCCTGCAATGCGGGCATGACTTCGCTCCGTAACCGCCGGAAATGCTCTTCGGTCTTAGGCTGCGGGTCGGCGATCGCCAGCAGTTCGTAGCATCCGTCCGAGCCGGGCCACGGTTGCAATTCGAAGTCGTAGCGTTTGGCCGCCGGGTCGTATGTGCGGTAGAATTGCGGGATGCCCCCTTCGAGCGGAGCCAGGTAGCCGGACGGGGTCACCAGACTGATGAACAGCGCCTGGTCGTCGGCATCGAGCGTGAATATGCCCTGCTCATCGCTTTGCGTGAACGTATAACCGTCGGTTACGGCCACGCCGCCCATCGGCTTTCCGCCGCATTTGACCGATCCCCGTATCGGGCGGGCTGCGGCTGCGGCGCCGAGGCTGCAGGCCAGCAGGAAAAGTAACAGGTTTTTCATGGCCGGGTCTTTTCGAATGGTTTCTTTATATTATAGGTGGGAGCCTGTGTCGCTCCGGCTGCAAAAATATTTTAATAATTGGCTTCGTGCGTCGTTGTCACCGGAATGTAATCCTTTTTTCATACCCTGGCAATCGGCTGCCGCTGCGAAAGCTTGTCTCTGAGACGGATGCAGGCCGCGGGTGCTGCCCGCGGTTTGCCTTTTACGGTCGTGATTGGATCTCGTGCCGCTTTTTACCTTTTTTGGGTTTTTCGGTTGTATTTGTGTTTTTTATTGTGATGTGTAATATTTTTAATTTCATTATGAAACAAAAATAAATCTTTAATTTTATTTTCCAAAATAAAACACAAAAAAACTGGGCGAAATGTCTGCTTTTTTGAGAAAGAGTGGTTTTGAATCGAAATGTACGCCCTCCATTCCATCCTGGCCGCGGAAATAAAAATCCCCGGACTTTCCGAAGTCCGGGGTCGGGGAAACGCGTGTCGGCCGTGTCAGAATACGCCGAGGTTGTCGAGGAAGATCAGCAGCAGCACGGCCGGGCAGACGTAGCGGAGCAGGAAGCTGAACAGGCCGTAGATGCGGAATTTCAGCTCTCCGTCGTTGGTGATCTGTGCCTTGAGGATGTGGTGGTCGAGCTTCCAGCCCACGAAGATGCAGGTGAAAAGCCCGCCTGCCGGCAGTAGGATGTTGGCCGTCAGGAAGTCGAGCGAATCGAAAAGTGAGAGCCCGGCGATCTTCCAACTGCCCAACGCACCCAGGGACAGCGATGCCAGCGACGCCAGGGCGGCCGTGGCGGCAGTCGTCAGCCATGCCGCAGCCTTGCGGCTCAGGTGCCACTCCTCGTGCAGGTAGACCGTGACTACCTCGTGCAGCGAGATGGTCGAGGTGAGTGCTGCGACGACCAGCAGCAGGAAGAAAATCGACGACCACACCATGCTCAGCGGCATGCCGTTGAAGATACTCGGCAGGGTGATGAATACGAGCGACAGCCCCGACGAAGGCTCGATGCCTACGCTGAATACCGCCGGGAAGATCACCACGCCGGCCAGTATGGCCACCAGCGTGTCGAGGATGGTGACGTTGAGCGCCGTGTGGCGCAGGTTCGTGTCCGGTTTGAAATACGAGGCGTAGGTCACCATCGTGCCGATGCCGATCGAAAGCGAGAAGAACGCCTGCCCCAGTGCGACGAGCACGGTCGTGGGCGTCACCTTCGAGAAGTCGGGGGCGAAGAGGAACTTCAGCCCGGCTTCCCCGCCCGGCATCAGCAGCGAATGTACCGACAGTACGATCAGAATCAGGAACAGCAGCGGCATGAGGATTTTAGCCGAGCGTTCGATGCCTTTCTGCACGCCCATGCCGATCACGAAATGGGTTGCGAGGACGAACAGGCAGGTGTAGACGACCGGCCTCCAGGGATTGCTGATAAAGTTCTCGAAGAGACTCTTGTACTGCTCGGCGGTCGAGAAACGGGCGATGCTGCCCGTCACCGAGTGTACCATGTATTCGGCCGTCCATCCCGATACTACGAAGTAGAACCCCAGGATCAGGAATGCGGCCAGCACGCCGTTGTAACCCAGAAAACTCCACCGTGGGTTCAGTGCCCGGTAGGCACCCACGGCATTGCGGTGCGAAGCACGCCCCACGGTGAACTCCGCGATCATGAGCGGCAGCCCCAGCAGCAGGACGCAAAGGATGTAGATTATCAGAAATGCCCCGCCGCCGTTGTCCCCGGCTACATAGGGGAAGCGCCAGATGTTACCCAGCCCCACGGAACTTCCCGCGGCGACCAGCACAGCGCTCAATTTGCCACCCAAGGTGGCGCGACTCTCCTTGTGATGCATAACCTAACCTGTTTATTATCGCAAACGGGTGTGCGCATGCATGCGCACACCCGCCCTATTTCTCCAGCACGACGCTCACCTTCTCGAGCTTTCCGCCCAGCGGCGGCGCCAGTTTCGAGACGGTGCATTTTACGTGCCGCACCTGCGGGAAGGTGGCGTAAACTGCCTCGATGATGTTCGTCGCCACCCGCTCGATGGTGTGCTGCGTGATTCGCATCTGCATCTCGACGACTTCGTAGGCCGTCAGGTAGTTGACCGTCTTGCGCACGTCGTCGTCCGTGGCCGCATGGCCCAGTTCGGCCGTCAGTTCCAGGTCGACCGTGAAGCGGTTGCCTACCTTGCGTTCCAGCTCGTAGCAGCCGTGCAGCGCGTGGAATTCCATGCGCGTCAGGACGATGCGGTATTCCATGCTACTCGGCGATTACGAGGTAGTAGTTCTTCTTACCCCTCTGTACGAGCAGGTATTTGCCGGCGATCAGGTCGGCCTCGCCCACCGTACGTGCCGGGTCGGCGATCTTCTCCTTGTTGAGCGACACGCCGCCGCCCTGCACCATCTTGCGGCATTCGCCCTTCGAGGGGAACACCTGCGTCTTCTCGGCGCACAGATCGACGAACGGCAGACCCAGCTCGGTGCGGGCGATGCGGAACTGCGGCACGCCTTCGAACACCTGCAACAGGGTTCCTTCGTCTATTTTGCGCAGCGCCTCCGACGTCGAGCCGCCGAAGAGGATCGCCGAGGCTTCGACCGCCTTTTCGTACTCCTCCCTGGAGTGGATCATCGTGGTGATCTCCTGTGCCAGCCGCTTCTGCAGGATGCGCAGGTGGGGCGCCGCCTCGTGTTCGGCGGTCAGCGCCTCGACGGTTTCACGGTCTAACAGCGTGAAGATGCGGATGTAACGCTTGGCGTCCTCGTCGCTGACGTTGAGCCAGAACTGGTAGAACTTGTAGGGCGAGGTATAGCGCGCATCGAGCCATACGTTGCCGCTCTCGGTCTTGCCGAATTTCGTGCCGTCGGCCTTGGTGATAAGCGGGCAGGTGATGGCGAACGCTTCGGCCTCGTTGCCCAGCTTGCGGCGGATCAGCTCCGTGCCGGTGGTGATGTTGCCCCACTGGTCGGCGCCGCCCAGCTGCACCTTGCAGTTCATCGTCTGGTAGAGGTGCAGGAAGTCGAAGCCCTGTACCAGCTGGTAGGTGAACTCGGTGAACGACATGCCGTCGCCCTCGCCGCTGAATCGTTTCTTGACCGAATCCTTGGCCATCATGTAGTTGACAGTGATGCACTTGCCGATGTCGCGGATGAATTCCAGGAACGAAATGTCCTTCATCCAGTCGTAGTTGTTCACCAGCACGGCCGCATTCGGGGCGTCCGACTCGAAGTCGAGCAGTTTGGCCAGCTGGCGTTTAATCGCCTCCTGATTGTGGCGCAGCGTGGGCTCGTCGAGCAGGTTGCGCTCCTGCGACTTGCCCGAAGGGTCGCCGATCATGCCCGTCGCACCGCCGATGAGTGCCAGCGGACGGTGCCCGCACATCTGGAAATGCTTGAGGATCATTACGCCCACCAGGTGGCCGATATGCAGCGAGTCGGCCGTGGGGTCGATGCCCAGGTAGGCCGTCGTCATCTCTTTTTCGAGTTGTTCCTTCGCGCCGGGCATGATCGTGTGGATCATCCCGCGCCATTCGAGTTCTTCGATGAAATTCTTTGTTGCCATTTTTATTGTTCGTTCTTTTTATTCTACTTCCAAGTCCAGTGCTTTGCGGAGTTCCGCGACGAGCGGGTTCTTCTCCGTGATGTAGCGGACGCGGTCTTCGAGCTTGATCGGGCGTGCCGCCCGGATCTCTTCATTGACCGTGACCTCCAGTTCGATCATACCCTCGATGCCCGCCAGTTCGGCGATGCGCATCAGCATCCCGGTCTTGCTGCGCAGGATCTCCTCGCGCAGCTCCGTCGTCGGTACGCTCACCGAGATCGTGTTGTCGCGGAACGCCATCAGTTCGAAAGCCGGCACGAAGCGCGGGCGTTTCTCCTTGATGAGGTTCAGTATCCTGCCTCGGGCGTGCTCCAGTTTTTCGGCACAGTCCGGGTCGATGCGTACGGTTTCGGGTTCGTCGGGCGTTTCGCCGTCCGACAGCTCCTCGTCGGGGTCGCCGCCTGCCGAGGCGAGCAGCTCCGAGAGCGATGCGCCCGAGATCAGCGGCCGTCGTTTCATCTCCGGCGCGGGCTGTACCGGGAGTGTTCCCTGTGCAGTCGGGCCGGCGGATGTACCCGCTGCCGGCCTTCCGGCCGGGGACGCGGCAGGCATTGCTGCGGACGTCGCTGCGGAAGGGGGGGCCGTTGCGGCTCCTGCTGCTTGCGCTGCCGGTTGTGCCGTTGCGCTTGCCGGGGCTCCGGGGTTGCCGGAGGCATTTGCCGTCGGGGCGTTCGTTGCCGGATTGCCGGTCGCGGTAACCCCTGCCGGTTGTGCCGTTGCGGCTGCCGGCTGCCCGGCCGCTGCCGGAGCCGCCGCAGATGCGGGGCCCGCCGTGCGGGGGGTGAGGGTAGGAAGGGGATATTCCCCGGAAGATGTCAGAGAGTCATTTTTTTTTTGGCCGAGCCCTGCGATCTTCATCAGGCCCAGCTCGACGAGCAACCGTTGGTTGGACGATTGCCGGATCTTCCCGTCGAGCTCCGTCAGGCAGGAGATGGCCCCGAACAGGAACTCGACACTGCAGGCGCCCGCCTGCGTCCGGTATCGTTCGAGCAGCGTCCCGGTCATTTCGATCAGCCGCAGCGTTTCGGGGCGCTTGGCCATCAGCAGGTCGCGCATGTGGCGGTTCAGCCCCGCCATGAAGGTCTGCCCCGAGAAACCCCGCGACAGCACGCTGTCGAAGGTCACCAGCGTATCGACATAGTTGCCCGCGAGCAGCATCTCCGTGACGCTGAAGTAGGTGTCGTAGTCCAGGACGTTGAGCGTCTGGGCGACGTTGCGGTAATCGAGCGCCTTGCCGCAGAACGACACGGCCTTGTCGAACATCGACAGGGCGTCGCGCATACCCCCGTCGGCTTTCTGGGCGATGAGGTTGAGCGACTCTTCGTCGGCTGCGATGCCCTCCTGCGAGGCGATGTATTTGAGGTATTCGACGCCGTCCTCGACGCGGATGCGGTTGAAATCGTAGATTTGGCACCGCGAGAGGATGGTCGGGATGATCTTGTGTTTTTCGGTCGTCGCGAGAATGAAGATCGCATGTGCGGGCGGCTCTTCGAGCGTCTTGAGGAAGGCGTTGAACGCCGCCGCCGAGAGCATGTGCACCTCGTCGATGATGAATACCGAGTAGCGCCCTACCTGCGGGATGATGCGCACCTGTTCGATCAGCGTGCGGATATCTTCCACCGAGTTGTTCGACGCGGCGTCCAGCTCGTGGATGTTCAGCGAGCGCCCTTCGTTGAACGAACGGCACGATTCGCATTCGTTGCAGGCCTCCGATCCGTTGGGGTTCAGGCAGTTGATGGCCTTTGCGAAGATGCGGGCACAAGTGGTCTTTCCCACGCCGCGGGGGCCGCAGAACAGATAGGCATGTGCCAACTGCCCGCGCTCGATCGCATTTTTGAGCGTGGAGGTGATATGTTTTTGTCCGACGACCGAGGCGAAGGTCGCGGGGCGGTATTTCCGTGCGCTGACGATAAAATCACTCATAGTAGCGCAAAGATACGAATTAAGAATTAAATTAAAAATGAAACCCGCCTACAAAATGACAGCCCTCTCCCCATACCCGGGCAAAGGGCTGTGCCTGGCGGGCCGGGCAGCCTGTTGCACCCGCCCCTCCGGGCTGCCTGCCGTTTTTATTTGGCGGCGGCCTTCCGCAGTCCGAGGAGCCCGAGCAGTCCCGGGTGCGACGGTTGCGTCCGCTTGGCGGGCGGCAGGGAGATTTGCGATCCCATCAATTCCTGAAACTCCTGGCTGAATCCCGTATCCATACCTGCAGATGAGGTGAATGTCAGTTCCCCGAATACGGGGTTTCCGGCGACTTCGTAAAGGTCGACCCGTACTTGGGGGAATCCTGACGAGAGCCGTTTGGCCGCATCGAGCATCCGGTCGAGGGATGCCGGACGCGGGATATCACACTGATGTTGGTCGTAATATTTTCCGGTGACGTAATGACCTATGTTTTTCCATGTCCTGGCATCGTACAATCCTGTTTTGACGTCGGATGGCGATTTACGGTTGTAGCAGACCATGCAACAATAGGGGTTGCCATCGAAACAGTAGAATTTATAGTCGATGAGCGAATTGCCGAATGCTGGTTCTGAGGGAAGGAGGCGTTCGGCGATAATGCGGGGTTTAATACCAAAATAGTGGTGTTCGGCCGTCATGCGGCCGAATTTCTTTCGCAGGGTGTGGTTGAGTGTACGGCGGATCGACCGGATATCGGCTTTTTGCCTGTCGTTCACGATGATAACTTGTCCGTAGCCGTTGTTGGTTTTCAGCACGAACGTGTCGGGGAGATTCCCCCTCCCGCTGAAGTCTATCTCCTCTGCGGATTCCCATACCCCGTATAATTCGTTGAGCATCCATCCCAGCCCGCATTGCTCGACATACTCGCGGACGCGGTACTTGTCGGCCAACTGCGACCAGCGCGAAGTGTCCGAGTAGAGCATCATCCAGAGGACTTTTTCGTTGAAGGTTCGGGGGTTTTCGAGGTCGGGGTCGTTGCCGAATCGTTGCCGGTAGCGTATCCTGACCAGTTTTTCCGGGTTACGGTACGCATAGTAGCGCATCTGCAACCGCTGCCATTTGCGCAGCAGGAACGGGGGTTTACGGTATGTCATGAACGTGAAGAGTGAGAGTTAGGTGTTGCGAAGATAATACATTTCGGGCGATGTCCTGCTGTTTTATGCCGTATTGTGTAACTCTTCTGCAAAACAGCTGCCGTTTTGGCGCCTCGTGTCAGTCCCGTGTGTGACAAAGGATGACACATTGGCCGGAAAGCCGGGTTGGCAGGCGTTTTGCGGGTGTAGTATACGAAAGTTTGAAAAACAAATTATCAGAGATATGAACATCAATACGTTAACTGTAAAAGCGCAGGAGGCTCTGCAAAGTGCATTGTCTCTTGCCCGGGAGCGCGGACAGCAGGCTGTCGAGCCGCTCCATATTCTGAGCGTGCTTGTCCGCGAGGACGATTCGCTCGCCACGTTCCTCCTGGGGCGTGTCGGGGTGAATGTCCGCGGCCTGCGCGACGAGGCCGGCCGGGCCGTCGCGTCCCTGCCGAGGGTCGAGGGCGGCGGCGACCAGTTCTTTTCGCAGGACTCCTCGAAGGTGATCCAGCGCGCCGTGGACTTTACCCGGAACTTCGGCGACAAATACGCGTCGGTCGAACACCTGCTGCTGGGGCTCGTCGCCGAGCGCGGGCAGGCCGCCGACATCCTCAAGCGCAGCGGCGCCACCGAGAAGGAGCTCCTTGAGGCGATCCGCACCTTCCGCAAAGGGGCTACGGTCGATTCTCAGACCTCCGAGCAGCAGTTCGATGCGCTGGGCAAGTATGCCATCAACCTCAACGAACAGGCCCGTTCGGGCAAACTCGACCCGGTGATCGGCCGTGACGAGGAGATCCGCCGCGTGTTGCAGATCCTCTCGCGGCGTACCAAGAACAACCCGATCCTCGTGGGAGAGGCGGGCGTCGGCAAGACCGCCATCGCCGAGGGTATCGCACACCGGATCGTCGACGGCGACGTGCCCGAGAACCTCAAATCGAAGGTGATCTACTCGCTCGACATGGGTGCCCTGATCGCGGGTGCCAAGTATCAGGGCGAATTCGAGGAACGCCTGAAAGCCGTTGTGCAGGAAGTTGTGGCCAGCGACGGCGACATCCTGCTGTTCATCGACGAAATCCACACCCTCGTGGGCGCCGGCAAGTCGTCGGGTGCGATGGACGCCGCCAACATCCTCAAGCCCGCCCTTGCGCGGGGTGAGCTGCGGACGATCGGCGCCACGACGCTCGACGAGTTCCAGAAGTATTTCGAGCAGGATAAGGCCCTCGAGCGCCGTTTCCAGAAGGTCATGGTCGACGAACCGAGCCCCGAGGATGCCATTTCGATCCTCCGCGGCCTGAAGGATCGTTACGAAAACCACCATCAGGTGCGGATCAAGGACGAGGCGATCGTGGCCGCCGTCGAGTTGTCGACGCGTTACATCACCTCGCGGTTCCTGCCCGACAAGGCCATCGACCTGGTGGACGAGGCGGCCTCGCGGCTGCGGCTGGAGATGAACTCCGTGCCCGAGGAGATCGACACCCTCGACCGGCGTGTGCGCCAGCTGGAGATCGAACGCGAAGCGATCCGCCGCGAGAAGGACAAGGAGCGCGTCGAGCACCTCACCAAGGAGATCGAGGAGCTCAAGGCCCGTGACGCCGAGATGCGTGCCAAGTGGCAGGGGCAGCGCGACCTCTTGAAAAAGATTCAGTCGAACAAGGACAAAATAGAAGCCCTGAAGATCGAGGCGCAGCAGGCCGAGCGCCAGGGCGATTATGGCAAGGTGGCCGAAATCCGCTACGGCAAGATCCAGGAGGCGGAGAAGGAGATCGCCGCGTTCCAGGAGGAGTACAAACTGGCGTCGGCCAACGGCTCGATGATCAAGGAGGAGGTCGATGCGCAGGACGTCGCCGAGGTGGTGTCGCGCTGGACAGGCATCCCCGTGACGCGCATGCTGGCTTCCGAGCGCGAAAAACTGCTGCACATGGAGGACGAGCTGCATAAGCGCGTCATCGGGCAGGAGCAGGCCATCGCCGCCATTTCCGACGCCGTGCGCCGTTCGCGCGCCGGGCTGAACGACCCCCGCAAACCGATCGGCTCGTTCATCTTCCTCGGCACCACCGGTGTCGGCAAGACCGAGCTGGCCAAGGCGTTGGCCGAGTTCCTCTTCAACGACGACTCGATGATGACGCGTATCGACATGAGCGAATACCAGGAGCGTCACAGCGTGTCGCGTCTGGTCGGGGCGCCTCCGGGATATGTCGGTTACGACGAGGGCGGCCAGCTCACCGAGGCCGTGCGCCGCAAACCCTATTCGGTCGTGCTGCTCGACGAGATCGAGAAGGCCCATCCCGACGTTTTCAACATCCTGTTGCAGGTGCTCGACGACGGTCGTCTGACCGATAACAAGGGTCGTACGGTGGATTTCCGCAATACGATCATCATCATGACCTCGAATATGGGTTCGCAGGTCATCCAGGAGAATTTCGCGGAGGCGTTCAACGGTGAGAGACTCGCCCCCGAAGTGGTCGAGAAGACCTGCCGGGATGTGATCGACCTGCTCAAGCAGCAGCTCAAGCCCGAGTTCCTCAACCGTATCGACGAGATCGTGATGTTCGAGCCGCTGACGCGCCGGGATATCGGGCGCATCGTGGACATTCAGCTCGGTGTCGTGCGCAGGATGCTTGCCGAAAACGGCATCCGCCTCGAATACAGCGAGAAGGCACGCGAATGGATCGCTGCCGCCGGTTACGACCCGCTCTACGGTGCGCGTCCCGTGAAGCGTACCATCCAGCGCTATGTGGTCAACGACCTCTCGAAGCGCATCCTTGCGGGCGACGTCAACCGCGAGCAGCCGATCCGCATCGACGCCGACGACAAGGGGCTGACCTTCGCGAACTGATCTGCAACGACTCGGCCCCGTGAGGGGTGGGGAGAGGTAAACCGGCACCCGGCTTTACGCATGGACGTAAAGCCGGGTGTTTTTTAGCGGGTTTCCCACCCGGGAGTGCATGCGACCCGGGTTCCGTCGTCGTAGGTGTGTTCTTCCCGCGAATTTTCCCGGGATTGGATATATATGTAGACCATCTCCTTCTGCGAGGTGTTGCACAGGTTCCTTGCCCCTGCCGGCTGTCGTTCCGTCTATTTCACGAACTTGCTGAAAAATTTCCAGAGCTCCTCGCCCGTGTCGATGTCCTGTTCGCCCCACGAATGTTTCCCGCCGACGATCTCGTAGAGCCAGACTTCGCTGCCGCCCGTGCCGCCCGTGAAGCGGTGGGCGATGACCTTGCGGCCGTTCTCCGGCGTACGCCCGGGAATCGTGTCCGTCTGCATGCCGGTGCATTTGTTCTTGGCTGCCCAGTAATGCACGGCCATCGGTACGGCGACGTAGGCGCCCCAGCCGCCTTTATTGTCGAGGTCACCCTCCCACGCCGACGTGCGGTCGGCCGTGCCGTGTATTTCGAACAGGGGCACGGGGTGCGTGGAATCGTCGGCCTTGTAAAGCCATTCGAGCATCAGCCCCGATACGGGTGCCACGGCCGCGAACAGGCGGGGGCGCTGCGCCGCAAGCTGGTAGCACATCTCCCCGCCGTTCGACATGCCCGTGCAAAAGACGTTGCGGCGGCTCAGCCCGTGCTTTTTCTGTAAATGCCGTACCAGTTGCGTGATAAACTCCACATCGTCGATGGCCATGTCGGCCTGGAACGGGTAGCCCACGTTCCAGCACGTCTTGCCCCGGCCGTCCTTCGCGCCCTGCGGGTAGCAGACGGCAAAGCCGTGGCGGTCGGCCGCGGCATTCATCCCGAAGCGGCCCGGGTCGTTGTTCGCGCCGTAACCGTGCAGGACGACCACTAGCGGGGCGCCTTGGGGCAGCCCCTGGGGCAGGTGGAGGTTGTACGAGCGTTCGGTACCGCCTGAACGCATCGTGTAGGAAGGGGTGTCCGGATTTGCGGATTGGGGCCGGGCGACGGATGACGCCAGCAGGAGGAGTGCCGTAAAAAGACCCTTTATGACGGAGGGGGTCGAAAGGTATTTCATGCTGTCGGAATTTTCGGGGCTCAGAGTCCTTTCCGGGCGATGCGCCATGCCAGGCTGTTGTAAAGCCCGATTAGCGGCCCCCGCCAGCTGCGGGGCAGGGCGTTGAGGATGCGTACCTTGCGCAGCGTGCGGCGGTAGGTCTTCGTGTAGCCGAAGAACCGGATCGCCCTCGCCGCATCCTTCGTGCCCCCCTTTGCGCTGATGATGAGCGCTTTTCCCAGGGCTGCGCGGGCCACGAACTCGTTGTATCCGTCTGCCGCCGCCGGGTCGTAAAGCTCCTCGAATGAGTAGCGCGTCCGCTCGGGCGTGTAGATGGCCGACGAACGGTTCGAGGCCACCTTCGAATAGTTTGCCAGCGGCTTGGGCGAAAAGCAGACCTTGTAGCGCCGGGCGATCTTGATCCACATGTAGAGATCCTCGCCGATCTTCATTCCCTCGGGGAATCCGCCCACTGATTCGAATACCGCGCGCGGGACGGCGCTGGCCGACGGGATCGAGATATAACGGTGCGCCGAGTCGCGGAAGAAGTCGGCGACCACGCCGCGCTCCGTGGGGGTGGGGGCGGGGAACCGTCCGTCATGGCTGACGATGTTGAAGGCTGTCGAATAAATCCCGCAGCCCGGGAATTCGGCCGCCATCGAAGCGATCTCCTCCAGGAATCCCGGTTCCCACGTGTCGTCGGCGTCGAGCAGGGCGATCAGGTCGCCTGTCGACTCGGCGATGGCGCGGTTGCGTGCCGCGCAGACCCCGGCGTTCGCTTGCGTGACGAGCTTCACGAGCGGCGATGCGATGGCACGCACGGCGTCTGCACTCCCGTCTGTCGATCCGTCGTCCACGACGACGATCTCCGTGGGCTGCAAAGTCTGTGCGAGCACCGACCGTAGGGTGTCGCCGATTTCGCGTTGCTTGTTGTAGAGGGGTATGATGACCGAGATGGTTGCCGATGCCATTTGTTACGGTTTGGTTTCTTGCGAAGATACCGATCTTTTGCTACATTTGCAAATAAAACCCTGTTCATGACCGCATCCGAGAAGCTCATCGCATTCATCCGCAATACGTTCGACACGGCGCTTTACTTCGCCGTGATGGCCGTCAAGGAGAATTTCCGCAACTATATCCGCCGTGCGGGCCCGACGGGCGACCCGTCGCGCGGGATGGTCATTCTGGGCAACGGCCCTTCGTTGTCGGACGACCTGCCGCGATTGATCGCGCGCCGCGAATACGAGGCGAAGGATTTCATGGCGGTCAACTTTTTTGCCGAGGACGACCGCTTCGAGGTGGTCAGACCGGGTTATTACGTCCTTTCCGACCCGATGTTCTTCCGCGACAGCGAGTGCCGCGACCGCGTAGCCGCGCTCTACCGCACGCTCGATAGCAAGGTCACATGGCCGATGACGCTCTACGTACAGTTCTATAATCCCGAAAAGTTCGACTACCGCGCCGCACTTCCCAACCCCCGTATCCGCATCGTTCGCTTCCATACGCAGGTCTACCGCGGTTTTGGCAGCGTCGGCTTCTGGCTTTTCCGCCACGGCCTCGGCAGCGCCAATTTCGGCACGGTCGTGCAGGTGGGCGAATACGTCGCCCTGTTATTGGGTTACCGGCAGATCGAGCTCTACGGGGTGGATCATACGTTGCTCGACGGGCTATGCGTCGACGACGCGAACCGCCTGTGCCGTGCTGACCGCCACTATTACGATGCCGGGCCCCGGGCGCCGCAGCCTATCTACATGAAGGTGCCGCACGTGCCCTATACGATGTCGGTATACCTGGCCGAGGTGGCCGAACTCTTCCGCGGGCACGAGGTGCTGCGCGACTATGCCGCGTCGCTCGGTGCGCGGATCGTCAACCGCACCCGCGGCTCGATGATCGACGCCTACGAACGCGGGGCGGAGTAACGCCGCCTTTTTGAAATAAAGGAAGCGACCTGGAAAAGGTCGCTTTTTTATGCTCATCTCGGATTCCCGTTCCCTACCCCAGCCGCCGGCTTGCCGCGATGATCTCGGCCATCGTAAAGTCTTCGGGGTTGTCGATGTCCAGCCCTTCGATGCGGTCTACGACAGCCATGTAGGGTTTTTCCCCGATGCGGCGTCCGCGGCCGCACCAGAGCGTGCGCGGGAAAATGAAAAATGCGCTGGTCTCGATATAGACCGGCTCTATGGTCTGCGTGCGGGGGATGTCGTCCAGCGCATAGTTGAGCGGCTGGCCATCGAACCATGCAAAGGTCTGGATCTTCTCGGCGCTGAACGCCGAGTCGTACTCCCCCGAGCGCACGTGCCGCAATGCGTCGGCAACGGTTTCCGGTCGGATGAACGGCGAGGTGGCGTGCGCCAGCACGTAGAGGTCGGCCTCGACGTCGGCCGTGAAACTGTCGTAGATCTCCCGCCCGAGCGTCGTGTCGCGGTCGAGGCCGGGGCTGCGGCGCAGGAAACGCACGCCTCGGGGGAGGTATTCGCAGATGCGTTCGTCGCTGCAATAGGCGTACACCTCGTCGATCTCCCCGATGCCGGCGAGCGTCCGCAGGATATGGCACATCAGCGGCTCGCCGCCCAGCAGGCGGAGGTTTTTGCCCGCTACCCGCTGGCTGTTGAGGCGTAAGGGGACGAATGCTACTGTTTTCATCGCTATCTCTCTTTTTTGTCGGTCTGTGTCAATGCCCCCCCCCTCTTGTCGGTCGCTGCTGCCGGAGTCCCGCGAAGGACACCGGCCCGCGGACTGTGGCCGGGAGCTTTGCAGGTAAATTATTGCACCAGCAGGTTGCAACCCCTGATGTCGCTGTGGTCGATGCGCCCTTCTACCTCGAACGCCCCGTCGGCAGCCACGCGCCCCACGTCCTGGGTCTGGATGAAGGCGCACGACCACCATGAAGCCAGGTCGGCGATGTCCAGCCCGCCGCGGGAGCCTGCCGGCAGGCGGTCGAACGGATCGTTCACGTCGCGTGCCGCGACCCGCATCCAGGCCGGGCAGCGGAAGATATTCCCGCCCTGCGAGTAGGCCTGCGACGTGAGTTCCGCCATGCCGTATTCGGAGTGTATCCTGTCTACTCCGAATGCGTCGCACAGGATTTTGTGGAATTCCGCTTTGGGGATCTCCTCGCGGTATCCCTTCATGCCGCCCGTCTCCATGACGATTGTGTCGTCCAGCTTCGGGGCGTAACGCTCCGCCAAATCCCAGAGCGCATAGCTCACGCCCAGCAGGATCTTGGGCTTGGGGTCGCGGCACATCGCCTCCAGCAGGGCTTCGTGGTCGTCGAGGTAAAAGCCGCCCGAGCCGCAGTCGGACAAAAGCCGGTCGGCCATGTAGACCAGCGACGAGCCTTTGCGCCGCAGGTAGTTGGGCAGCAGTGCATAGAGGCTCCACCGTGCCGGTTCGCCGTAGAACGTCCGGAACGAAGCGCGGAACGCTTGTTCGTAGAGCGCCAGCGAGCGCATCGGGTGGCGCGACGGGGTCATGCCGGTGGTGGCCGACGAGGTGAAGACCGCTTCGGGCTCCGGGCCGCCGCAATACACTTCGTGGGTCTTGAAAAGCCCGATCGGCAGGTAGGGGATCTTATCCGCCGTCCGCACCTCCCCGGGTCGTACGCCGATCAGAGACAGATACTCGCGGTAGGGCGCGCATTCCGCAGCCTGGCGCCGGAATACCTCCAGCGCCGCCGCTTCGAATGCCGCCTCGTCCGCGATGCGGAATATGTCGTCGGGTGTGCTCATCGAGTGTAAAGATAGGAAATAAAAATGAAAGTGAGAGCAAACCGGTGTGATAAGACTGTCGAATAGCGATTTAGACGAAGATTGGACAAACGGGCGCAGCCAAGTAAAACCATCAAAAAGCCAACTCAAACCGGAATTACGTTACTATCCTGTTACTTTTTTGAGCTGGCGGAAAAGTTTCAGATGGTTTTCAAAGAGCTGATTTACACGCTTTCAAAGGCTGTTTCATCTATAAATGTAACCGAATTTTCGGAAGGCGGAAGAGACAGCACGAAAAAAGACGATCTCAAAGGCTTTAAGGAATCCGCTGAAGTCTATGGCAAGGGCATCGTGCATTTCCCTAAGGACTGTAAGTTGTATTGTGGTCGTGGTCTGGCCCGTAACCAGAGCGGAGACAAAAAAGGTGCATGTGAAAATTGGAGGGAAAGCAAAGAAATAATACGGATATGTATTATGATTCTAATGACTCTTGTCCGCTGTTCTTTGTTTCGTTAAAAGTAGACAATATTTTGTATATCATTCTACGATTAAAAAGGACAAATATTCCGTAAACAATTATCATGGCAAGCCAAATGAGTGCCATTTTAAGAGCAGGCACACCGCTGAAAAGGAGAATTATTTGCGTAATAAACCCGAAAAACGTATACCCCGTGACTAATGCCGCCAAAGCTCTGCTTGCCATCGCCCCCACCTTGATCCGCAGTATTCGAAACAAGAGATACAAGAGGAACGAGAATAAAGGTACGCCAAACGCAGCCAATGCAACTACAACTCCCTGGGCATTCTCGTTATTTTGCAGATAATTTAGAATATCAGAAACGAATTCCGTCATATTTTTTCTCCTCTTCAGATATGTGCAACAACGGTTTGTCAGTATAACCCATTGGACGGGCAAACAACAAGGCGGGCATTTCGTGAATACCGATATTATACATATTCACGCTTTCATTGTAGAGTTCGCGGCGGTCGGAAAGCATATCTTCCAAATCCGACACCCGAAGTTGGAGGGTGCGGAAACTCTCCACAGCTTTCAGCTCGGGATAGTTTTCCGAAACGGCGAAAAAGGAATTTAGCAGTTTGCCGACTTCATTAGCCAGTTGTACTTTTTCATCGGTAGAGCGAGAGGAAAGAAAAGCGGTTCGTAGCTCTGTAAGCTGATTTAACAGCGATTCTTCGTATCCCTGTGTCTTTTTTACCACAGCAATAAGGTTGGGTATTTCATCTACACGCTGCTTTAATATTACATCGATATTGGCAAAATTTTTATCTACATTGTACTTCAGCATAACCAACCGGTTGTAAATGGCAACGCCTCCGGAGACAATGCCGACAATGATAACTCCCAAAATAACGAAAGCAATAATAATTCCCATATTCACTGATGCTTAAAGATGATTGTTTTTTCTTGATTGGAAGGGAGTATATATCCATACTGACCGGATGAAATACCCTTGTTGCCGAAAGGCAGGTTTATTTGCAACTCTCCGTCACGGTATTCGATGTGACAAAGCAGTATCAGTGAAGCGATAATACCCAAAACGGAGGTATAACAGATCAGACTATTGATAAGCGGCTTTGCCCTGTTGTATTTGTTGAGTGTTTGTGAAGGCATGAGCGTATATACCTTCTTCGTTTCTTCGTACCGGAAAACCGTTTTGCCTCCTCGTGTATCTGCCATTCCTATAAGCAGTACTTTATCGCCGGGCAACAACAACCGCTGCGTGTATCGCTTTCCTTCTTTTTGATACCGCTTGTTTATGGGCAGACACAAAAGATTCAGCTTTTCGGGTGTAACGTCCAATATGCCCGTTTCGTCCTGTATGGAGAATGCGTTGCATTTATTCTCGCTGTGAACGGTGGTATACGAAGTTCGTCCTTCGCTGTCGTGGTCTATATCTTCTATTTCGTATTCGTATGCAATACACTCCGTGTCACCGATAGGAGCAATGAGTTTTCCTCCGGGAACAACTATTCCTTCCACTTCGGCAAGCCCCATAGCCACAGAACGTATAGGAGAGGTAGGCAATATTGCCTGTAAACGCATAAAATGACGGTCACCCCCGGGATTTTTCAGCGCGAAAAGAGGAAGGATAATAAATACCACCAAAAATATTAGCGGCAACGAGACTTCCATAATAAACATAATAACGAGCATTCCAATAATCCCCGATATATAAGTTCCCGTTACTTTGCCCGCAGTGAAGACGGAAACTTTTTTTCCGGTTTTCCGGTATTCAGCTTTGACTTTTCTTAATCTCCTCACCAAAGGCATTATGATAAGGCCGACAATAGCCAACACAAAAGTAAGTACAAAAAGAAGCACCAACGCACACAAGCCAAAGCCCGGTTTAATAACCCCTAAGAAGCATACAAGAGTTGGTTCCAGAACAAAGAGAAGCCATTTAGGTTTATAGTCCCAACCGTATATTCCGCCTAAAATAACATGATGAAAAAGTGCCACAAAAGCCGAAAATGGTATCAGAACAAAAACCACTCCAACACTTATATCGCCCCAATCTGTCAAAAAGTTGATAAGTTCCTTCATTTACGAAACATTTCTTGTATTCAGTTTTTCACGCTTTTGTGGATGCAAAAGACACGCAAAAGTCGGACGGGTTCAAGACCGGATTGCGTCCGATTCCGTGCGGGATAAAGGCCGGGATGTTTAAAACGCCCCGAACCCGATCTGGCTGTCGTCGCTGAGATTTGTCTTTTTCAGCTGGGCTTCGACTTTTTTCAGGATCTCGTCGTATTTCTGCTCCGAAAGCCAGGGCTTCATCGTTTGGTTCAATTTCTCCATTTTTTCGACGTGCGGATCCAGTATCTCATGTTTTTGCGCATAGGTTTCGGCTTTCATGAGTTCTCTCAGCAGGAGTGCAGGCTGCAGGGCGCGCTGCAAATCGTCCTTCATCTCTTTGGGCAGGCTCCGGGCTTTGTCTTTGGGCAGGCTTGCGTACATGAGGAGCCCCAGGCTGACCTCTCTCGCAAATTTTTTATATACCTTCTGAAATCGCTCACTCCGCGCGTTGATGGTAAACGCCATGTCGTCCAACTGTTTTTCGATCTGTGCCATCTTCTGTTCGACTGCGGAGTAGCTGCTGAACATTTTTTCTTTTTCGGCTTCCACCGATCTCTCCACCTCGGCAAATGATTCCTGCAATGCACGGAATTCTTCCGGCATTTCGGCTCCTGCGCCGTTCTCTTCATAATCGGCGATGGTCTCCTTCAGTGAATCGATCCGCTCCTGCGGCACTTGTCCGCAGGCCATCAAAGTCAGCAGACATCCGGATAATAACCATTTCTTCATCATTTTTTTCAGTTTAATCATTTATCGGATAAAGATCGGGAATAGTTTTCGATATTCGGTTATCCAAAACGCTCATAAAGTTATCTTGCGGGATATGTTCCAGGAGATAGAGGAGCTGGGCGCCGGAGCAGAACGACATGATCCGGGCTGCCCATTCCTGTAAATGCGAAAACAACAACCTGCGGCCCGGATATCTCCGTTCCGCCGTCGTTGTTTTCACGGGTATTACGTGGCCTGCGGCCGCTTGTCATTTGTTACTTTTTCACTTTCGGCGCGAGCATCATGTTCATCTTCTTGCCGTCGAGCCGGGGCATCGCCTCCACTTTGGCGAACTCTTCGAGATCGGTGGCAAAGCGCAGCAGCAGGATTTCGCCCTGCTCCTTGAAGACGATCGAACGGCCGCGGAAGAAGACGTAAGCCTTGACTTTGGCCCCCTCCTTGAGGAAGTTCTGCGCGTGCTTGAGTTTGAAATTGTAGTCGTGGTCGTCGGTCTGGGGCCCGAAGCGGATCTCCTTCACGACCACTTTCGTCTGATTGGCCTTCAGTTCCTTGGCTTTCTTCTTTTGCTGGTAAAGGAATTTCTGGTAATCGTCGATGCGGCATACGGGGGGCTCGGCCTTCGGAGAGATCTCGATCAGGTCGAGTTCCAGTTCGTCGGCGAGTTTGAGCGCATCGCGGATCGGCAGAACCTGCGGCTGGCCGACGTTGTCGCCGACCACACGCACTTCCGGAGCCGTGATCTCGTTGTTGATCCGGTGGGGGTTCTCCTTGACGGGCGGACGGCGCCCGAAGCGGTTGTTGGCATTGGCTGCCGGTTTCGGTCTGTTATTCCCGGGGGTAAACGGCCTCGGCGGGAATGGTTTCGGTGCTGCGATAGTTGTACGTATTAGTTAAGTTAATAATGTGTTCTTTTATTTCTTTTCCAGTTTGTTGGCGTCGATCTCCTCTTTGACCAGCCCGGTGATCAGGTCGCGGAACGCTTCCATCGTCATCTGGCCCTTGTCGCCCTCGCCTTGTGCACGGACGGATACGAGGCCCTCGGCCTCCTCCTTCTCGCCGACGATCAGCAGGTAGGGGACGCGTTTCAGTTCGTTGTCGCGGATTTTGCGGCCGATTTTCTCGTTGCGGTCGTCGACTTCGGTGCGGACGTCGTTGCGGTTCAGGTATTCGGCCACCTTCTGCGCATAATCGTTGAACTTCTCCGAGATCGGGAGTACCACGACCTGCTGGGGCGAGAGCCACAGCGGGAACTTACCGCCCGTGTGCTCGAGCAGCACGGCCACGAAACGCTCCATCGAGCCGAACGGCGCACGGTGGATCATGATCGGGCGGTGCAGTTTGTCGTCGGCGCCCTTGTACGTCAGGTCGAAACGCTCCGGCAGGTTGTAGTCCACCTGGATGGTGCCCAGCTGCCATTTGCGGCCGATGGCATCCTTGACCATGAAGTCCAGCTTCGGGCCGTAGAATGCGGCTTCGCCCAGCTCCACGACGGTCGTGAGCCCTTTCTCCCTGGCTGCCTGCATGATGGCGCTTTCAGCCTTCTCCCAGTTCTCGTCCGAACCGATGTACTTCTCCTTGTTATTGGGGTCGCGGAGCGAAATCTGTGCCGTATAGTTGTCGAACTTCAGCGTCTTGAAGATGTAAAGCACGATGTCGATCACGCGCTCGAACTCTTCGAGCAGCTGGTCGGGACGTACGAACAGGTGCGCGTCGTCCTGCGTGAACCCGCGCACGCGCGTCAGCCCGTGCAGCTCGCCCGACTGCTCGTAGCGGTAGACGGTTCCGAACTCCGCCAGGCGGACGGGCAGCTCCTTGTACGAGCGGGGCTTCGAACGGTAGATCTCGCAGTGGTGCGGGCAGTTCATCGGTTTGAGCAGGTATTCTTCGCCCTCGATCGGGGTGTGGATCGGCTGGAACGAGTCCTTGCCGTACTTGGCGTAGTGGCCCGAGGTCACGTATAATTCCTTGTTGCCGATATGCGGGGTGATTACCTGCTGGTAGCCGTACTCCTTCTGCACGCCCCGCAGGAACTGCTCCAGACGGTCGCGCAGTGCGGCGCCCTTGGGCAGCCACAGGGGCAGGCCCTGTCCCACGCGCTGCGAGAAACAGAACAGTTCGAGGTCTTTGCCCAGCTTGCGGTGGTCACGCTTCTTGGCCTCCTCCATCATCACGAGGTATTCGTCGAGCATCGACTTCTTGGGGAACGAGATGCCGTAGATGCGAGTCAGCATCTTGTTCTTCTCGTTGCCGCGCCAGTATGCCCCGGCTACCGAAGTCAGCTTCAGGGCCTTGATGTAGCCCGTGTTGGGGATGTGCGGTCCCCGGCAGAGGTCGGTGAACGCACCGTTGGTATAGAATGAGATGGTGCCGTCCTGCAAGTCCGTAATCAGTTCTACCTTGTACTGGTCGCCCTTCTCGGTGAAGGTCTTGAGTGCTTCGGCCTTGGGGACTTCGCGGCGGATGAGCTGCTCCTTGTTACGGGAAAGCTCCTGCATCTTCTGCTCGATTTTGGGCAGGTCGGCCTCGGTGATCGGCGTCGGCGAATCGACGTCGTAGTAGAAGCCGTTTTCGATGGCCGGGCCGATACCGAACTTGATGCCCGGGTAGAGTGCCTCGAGGGCTTCGGCCAGCAGGTGGGACGAGGTGTGCCAGAAGGCGTGCTTGCCCTCTTCGTCCTCCCATTTGTAGAATTTGACCGAGGCGTCCTCCTCGATCGGGCGCATCATGTCCACGGTTGCGCCGTTTACCGAGGCCGCCAGGGAGTCAGCAGCTAAACGAGGGCTGATGCTCTCTGCGATTTGGAAGGCAGTCGTCCCTTTGGCGAACTCCCTCACCGAACCGTCGGGAAAAGTGATTTTGATCATAAAAAAATTATAAAGTTAAGTTTTCGGGGCCTTCGGCGCTTCCACAATTACGAGACGGAATACGCTTCCGGGTTGCCCGGTGTTTATCGTTTTTCTCTTCCGGCTGCCGCGCCGTGCGGGCTGCCGTGCTTTTGGCTGCCGTGTTCCCGGCCTGCGACCCTGCGGCCTGTGTTTCTCCAGCCTGGTCTCTTAGGCCTGTGTCTCTGCGGCCTGCGACCCTGCGTCTTTGCCCGCCGTGCCTTCGGCCGGATTTCCGGGTGCTGCGTCTTTGCCCGCAGCGTTTTCAGCCTCCTGTCCGCGGCGCCCTTCCCGGATCATCGCCGTCCCGGCGCCGATACCCAGCAGTACGGTCAGTTCCCCGGATGCCAGCTTCCAGAACTCCGTGTCGCCGAAAAAGTAATCGCAGAGCCATGCTCCTCCGAGCAATACCCATATGGCCACGAACCCGGCCCCGATGCGGATCTTTTTTTGCGGCGTCATACTAATCCTCCCGTTCGGTCTGCGGCAGGTCTTTGACCGAGATGTCGCGTCCGCCTTTCTCGCGCTCGGCGCGCTGCAACGGGTTGCGGCTCCATTCCGTCCAGGCGCGGCGGTGCTCCACGATGTCGATGGCGGCGTAGATCGCCGACCTCATCGACTGCGCATCGGCCTTGTCCTGCCCCGCGATGTCGTAGGCCGTGCCGTGGTCGGGCGACGTGCGTACCTTGGCGAGCCCCGCCGTGAAGTTCACGCCGTCGGGCGAGAGCGTCTTGAACGGCGCCAGCCCCTGGTCGTGGTACATGGCCAGGATGCCGTCGTACTTGGCGTATCCGCCCCCGGCGAACAGCCCGTCGGCCGCAAAGGGGCCGAATGCCAGCACGCCCTGCCTGAATGCCTCGACGATGGCCGGGCGGATGATCTCCAGTTCCTCGTGCCCGAGCAGCCCGCCGTCCCCGGCGTGGGGGTTGAGCGCCATCACGGCGATGCGCGGCTCGACGATGCCGAAATCCTCGATGAGCGAGCGGCGCAGCGTGTGCAGGTCGTGCACGATCTTCTCCTTGGAAATGCTGCGGCTGATCTCCGACACGGGGATATGCTTGGTGACCAGCCCCACGCGCAGCACGTCGCTGCACAGGATCATCATCGGCTCCCCGCCCAGCTCCGCCCCGAAGAATTCGGTGTGGCCCGTGTAGCTGAAATCCTCGCCCTGTACGCTCTCCTTGTTGAAGGGAGCCGTGACGATGGCGTCGAGCGTCCCTTCCTTCAAATCCTGCGTCGCCGTGCGCAGCGCTTCGACCGCAGCGCGTCCGGCCTGGGGCGAAGCCTTGCCCGGCTCCGGCTGCCCGGCCTCCCCGCATACGACCAGGTTGGCCTTGCCGCGGCGGGCGTCGCGTGCCGCGGGCACGGTGTTGAACGCCACCGGTTCGGTGTCGCCCAGCGTATTTCGGTAATAGGCCGCCGCCGTGGGCGAACCGTAGACGACGGGCGTGAAGAGCTCCGTCATGCGCGGGTCGGAAAGGGCCTTGAGGATCACCTCCCAGCCGATGCCGTTCGGATCTCCCTGCGTGATGCCTATTTTGAGTTTGCATTCGGACATAGATACATATATTTCAACTTACAAAGATACATATTATTCAGAATTGGCAATGCGCCGGATCGAATTTAAATGAAATTTTGCATTCCTGCGGCCCGGAATGTTTTGCGGATGGGCTTATTTTTCCTACCTTTGTCTTATGCAGCCTGTTAGGGTTGCTGACATATTCGGATAAAGGCGCATCGGCTTTTTTCTTACCATCGGAAATTGGACACTTTCGTGTAGCGTAAGGAACGAAGGTTGATGCTCTCGCTGTTTTTCGGCGTGGGCATTGGCCGCATTCTACGTTACAGGTCGTCCAATACCTCGATGGTGGATTCGGTATCTTTGCCCGCGCTTTTTTCCGGAGCAACAGCTCTGAAAGATGGAACCTTGCGCAAAAAAAATTACGCGGAAAAACAACCCGGCCCTGGTCGCCGCGGTTTTCCGGCTGATGTTCGAGACCCTTTGGATTCCGCCATACGACCGCCGCAAATGCAATGCCCTGGTCGTGGATTTCGAACTCTGCGCCCGCTCCGCGGTGATACGGCTGGCTGCTACCGACCTTGCGGCCGCCTCGGGGGGCGAGCTGGACGAAATGCGCTATGCCGTGGAGTGCCTCCTGCGGAGCATCGAACGGCTCGATGCGGCGCGCCTCCTGCCGCCCGAGCGGTGTGCCGAAGCCCTGGAAGCCGTGCGCCGCATGGTTGCCGGGCTGTGCGAACGGTGTGCCGACCCGGTGTGAGTGCGGCGACCTCCTGCCCGTTGCTTCCGGTGTCATGCTCCGGTAAGCGGGTGTAATCGACTTTATTCGGCGGATAACAGCTGAAATACGATGATGAAACCGGGCTGGCACGCCTTCCCGCCGCCTGTTTGCGGCTTCTCCCTGCCTATTTTTTACCCCTTCGGGCCTGTCCCGGGCCCCCGGTGCCTGCCTGCCGCCGGAATTCGGCGCAGACGATCCCCGTCGCCATCGCCACATTGAGCGATTCCGAACCCCGCCGGTCGGCCGGGTAAGGCGGGATGAACAATTTGCGGGTGACGGTCGCGGCCGCGGCGTCCGAAATGCCGCGCCCCTCGTTGCCCATGACGACGATCCCCGCCTCCGGGAGCGATGCCCCGTAGATGTTCTCCCCCTCCAGGAAAGTCCCGCACACCGGCAGCCCGGCGTCCGCGGCTCGGCGCAGGAACCCTCCCAGGTCGGTGTAGTGCACCCTCACGCGGAGTATGGCGCCCATCGTGGCCTGCACGACCTTGGGGTTGAAACAGTCGGCCGAAGCCTCCGAGCAGACGATGTCCGTGATGCCGAACCAGTCGGCCAGCCGGACGATCGTGCCCAGGTTGCCAGGGTTCTGCACGTCGTCGAGCGCCAGCGTCAGCCGTCCCGCGAGAGCCCGCATATCCAGTCCGTAATGCGGTATTTCGACCAGCGCCAGCGAGTTGGAGGCTGTTTTCAGCAGCGACAGCCGCTCCATCTCCTTCGTGCTGACGACCTCGACTTCCGGCCCTGAAAACAGCCCTTCCAGGGCGAATATCTTGCGTACCCCGAGGTGCGACGTACGCAGCTCGCCGATGAGTTTCTCCCCTTCGGCGACGAACAGTCCGTGCTCCGTGCGCCCGCGTTTGTCGGCCAGCGCGCGGACGAGTTGTATGTCGGCTTTTGTCATCGTTGTTTTTCTAAGGTGAACGTCACCCCTTCGGTGGCGGGGTAGGTTTCGGGGAAGATCGCACGGGCCTCTTCGACCAGCATGTTTTCATCCTTGTAGCGCGACGAGTAATGCCCGATCACCAGCCGTTTCGCCCCGGCTTTCAGGGCAGCCTTGGCCGCGTCGGTCGTCGTCGAGTGCCCGCGCTCCCGCGCCGCCTTCTGCTCCGCTGCGGCGTAGGTCGCCTCGTGGTACATCAGGTCGGCGCCTGCTGCCAGCGCTGCGGCCTTGGCCGAAAAGTTGGTGTCCGACAAGTAAGCGTACGACCGAGGGGCGTAGGGACGGTAGGTCAGTTCCCCGTTGGGGATCACCTCCCCCGTGGAGAGCGTGACGTCCTCGCCCCGCTTTGCGGCGGTGATCTGTGCGACCGAAAGCCCGTATTTCGTAATCTTGAACTTGTCGACGTTCAGCGCCGGCTCCTTTTCGCGGAAAAGGAACCCCGCCGTCGGCACGCGGTGGCGCAGCGGTATGCTCCACACCTCCAGCGTACGGTTTTCCATCAGCAGCGCATGCTTGGTCGTGTCGACCTCCGTCCATACGACCGGGTAGGGCAGTTCGCTGTCGAAATATTTGAGGTGGCAGGCCAGAATCTCGCCCATCGGTGCCGGGGCGAATACCCGCAGCGGGGTCTTGCGGCCGTAGAGCGCCAGCGTCGAGATCAGCGGGAACAGCCCGAATACATGGTCGCCGTGCAGGTGCGAGATGAACACGGCACGTAGCCTGAGCGGGTTGATGCCGTAACGGATCAACTGTTGCTGTACCCCTTCGCCCGCATCGACCAGGTAGTACTGCTCGTGCACGTTGACCACCTGTGCCGACGGATGCCGGCTCAGGGTGGGCTTCGCGGAGGAAGACCCCAGTATGGTGACGCTGAAACTCATGCGTTTTTAGTTGGCCCGGCTTAACAGGAAACGCTCGCAGTCGATGGCCGCGATGCAGCCCGAAGCGGCCGCCGTGACGGCCTGCCGGTAGTGCGGGTCGCGGACGTCGCCCGCGGCGAAGACGCCTTCGATGTTGGTTATCGACGTGCCCGGTTCGACCTTGATGTAGCCTTCGGCGTCGAGCTGCAACTGGTCGCGGAACAACTCCGTGTTGGGATGGTGTCCGATGGCCAGGAAGAAGCCCGAGATGTCGATCTTCACCTCCTTGCCGTCGTTGCAGCGCAGCAGTGCGCCCGTCACGCCCGACTCGTCGCCCAGTACCTCGGCGGTGTTGTGGTTGAATATCACCTCGATGTTGGGGGTGCTGAACACGCGCTGCTGCATCGCCTTCGAGGCGCGCAGGTGGGGTTTGCGCACGATCATGTAGACCTTGCGGCAGATCGAGGCGAGGTAGGTGGCCTCCTCGCAGGCGGTGTCGCCGCCGCCGACCACGGCTACGTCCTTTTTGCGGTAGAAGAAGCCGTCGCAGGTGGCGCAGGCGCTCACGCCCATGCCGCGGAATTTCGTCTCCGAGGGGAGCCCCAGGTATCTGGCCGAGGCGCCCGTGGCAATGATCAGGCTTTCGGCCCTGATCTCCTTCTCGCCGTCGATCACCACGTGGAACGGCCGCGACGCGAGGTCTACGCGGGTGGCTGTGCCCGTGCGGATCTCGGTGCCGAAGCGCTCGGCCTGACGCCGCATGTCGGCCATCATCTGCTGGCCGCTGACCCCGTCGGGGTAGCCCGGGAAATTCTCCACGTCGGTCGTCGTCGTGAGCTGCCCGCCCGGTTCGATGCCCTCGTAGAGCACGGGCTGGAGGTTTGCACGCGACGTATAGATGGCGGCCGTGTATCCTGCGGGGCCGCTGCCGATAATCAGGCATTTGATCGTTTCTTCCATGACTTGTAATTTTTTGTATTTGTTATCGTGATTATATGCTCCGAAGTCCCGCCGGTCGCCTTTTCCGGTTGTGCCGGGCAGCGCCCCTCCGGGCCGGGTTTGCCAATGCAGCCGGAAGGCACCGATAACGGCGAAATATCTGATATTGCCGTTGTCACCTGCAAATTTCAGGCCCGCAGGGCTCCGGGACTTCCGTCCGGAACTCCGTGAGGCGGCGTCCCAGATAGTCGAACAGCGCCCAGTGCCCGTTGTTGCGCACATGCACCACGCTGGCGGCGGGGTCGTAGTCGACGATTTCGTATTCGGGAGGTATGACGTAACAGCCCCGGCGGTCGATCAGCCCCATCCCCGTCTGCGTCTGTACCTCGGCGCGGCCTTCGCGGAAATCGCCCGCCCAGACGAACTGCGCCGGGATCACCGGGTTGTTGTCCGTATCCACGAACCCGAATCCGTTGTCGTCCTCCACGCACACCAGCCCTTCGAATACGTGGCTCGTCCACCGGTGTCCGGTCAGACTGCGCAGCGGGTTGTAGGGCGCCGTGACGTCGTTGGCCGTCTGGCGGGGTGCGGGTGCCTCGGCGATCCTGTGCCGGAGGGTGTCGAATGCCTCCCTGTCACCCGTGCCGGGCTCCGCCATGCCGATGCGGGCATCGTAATAGCGTATCGGGACGAACCGTCCCCGGTGCCAGCGGAGGTTCGTTTCCTTGAGGTTGTTGTGTGTGAATTCCAGCTCCCCGAGCGCCGCCTGCAATGTGTCGAGCGCCGCGAGCAGCGTCGTTTTGTCCTCGGCGAGCAGCGCTTCGGCGAACTCCCGCCCGGCGGGCAGGTGTTGCAATACCAGGTCTGTGTGCCGTTCCGTGCCCGTCGCGTCGTGCCAGCGCATCTCGCCCGGCAGTATGCGGCATTCGGCCAGGTAGCCGGTGTTGAGTTTGCGCAGTGCCGAGACCGTGCGTTCGATCCGGGGCATGGCCGACGGGTTCAGGGGCATGGCGACGAGCCACCGCTCGCCATGCCATTCGACTTCCGCCTCGGCGAAGCGCGTCGTGCGCACCATGCGCGGCATGCCGTTGGGTTCCGTAACGGGGCGGGCGTCGGCGAGCGTCGCCAGCGACAGGTCGGGCGTCAGCAGTGCCCGGGTGAAATGTTGCAGGGTCACTATCATCTCTATTCGGTTTTGACGCTGATGGAACCTATGTTGAGCATGGCGACCAGCTGGGCCGCCGAAGCGTTGTAGCTCATGCCGCGGAAGGGCGGGATCGCACCCGGGCCCTTGGCTTCGCGGATGGCCTCGTTGAAGACCGCGGGCATTTCGCTCGAACAGTCGTAGAGCAGCGAGGCATACCGGTTCGTATACCGGGCTTCGTGCGCCTCGGGGAAGAATACCGGCCGTTCGGTATCCCCGGCAGCGATATGGATGTTGATCAGCAGGACGTTGCCGTCGACGGTGCCCAGCGCCTTGATCTGGTCGCAGACCGTGCGCAGCTCCTCGTTGTCGCAGTCCGTGGCCTCGCCGTCGGTGATGTTGAAGACCACGGGAGGGAAACTTTCGGCGTTGGCCGTGCGGGAAGTCCATCCGGCGGCTATGTCCCTCACGCGGCGCAGTGCCTCGCACATGGGCGTCTGCCCGGCCGACAGGGGCTTGATCCACGCCGGTGCGGGAATCTCCCGTAGGGCGATGCTGCCGTCGGGAAGCCGGTGTTCGATCACCTCCGTGTGCACCGGCATCTCCTGTGCCGCCAGGGCGCTGACAGGCACCAGATCCTCGCCTCCGGGCAGCAGCGAGCGTACCTCGTCGTCACCCGAATAACCGACCACGGCGATGTCGTAATAGTCGCGTACGCCGTCGCTGCGGCGTGCCCGTTCGACGAGCTCGAACAGCAGGTCGTTGGTGATGGTTGCAACCGCTTCGGCCTTGGTCATGCAGCGTCCCCGGAAGAGGATGCTTTCGGCCATCGACCCCGAGCCGTCTATGGCCAGGATGAATGCCGTGCGGTGGTTGCGTGTGATGCTCTGTGTATACATGTTGCGTCTATTTAAGTCCCCGGACGGAGTAGTAGTCGTCGCGTACTTCCCCTTCGTCGTCGCTGTCGAGGCCGTAGCTGACCGCCATGTCGAGCGAGCAGTCTCGGTCGCGGTCGGCGTCGGTCGTGCGGCGCATCGTCGCGCGGGCGTTGCGCCCCGCCGCGATGGCCTCTTCTATCTCCGCTACGGTCGGGATGTGTCCCAGCAGCGATGCGTAGACCCCTTCGGCCCAGCTGTGGGCGTAGTCGTCGTAGTGGACGGAAAAGACCCTGAAACGGTTGTCCACCTCTTCGGGCGAGGCCAGTTCGCCGTGGTCTATGGCGTCGAGGATGGCCTCGACTTCGCGTTTGGTGATATACTGCCCGGCGATGTCGAGCCAGCGGCCGCTGCCGTCGTAGCGTTCCGCCGATTCTCCCCGGTCGAGCATCGCGCCCAGCGCCGCCACGATGAAACGGTTGTAGAGCCCGATGCCCCGTTTGAGGGCCGCCGCGCGGATGATCGCCTTCTGGTGGACGTACGTCGGGGCGTCGGGGTCTTCCTCTGCGATCGCGTGGAGTGTATCCACGGCCCTGAGCATTCCCGAGGTGATATAAGGGTTGTATTCTTCGAAGTTGATGACGTCGCGCCGTATGGTGCGGCGGTCGCGTGCCGGCCATTTCTCGATGTCGCGCACGGCTCCGTAGCTGGTGAGGTTCGCCCCGGGCATGAGCACCGAACGCCCCTCCTTTTCGACCAGGTAGGAGTAGGGGAAGGCCGACGTGTCGTGGTGGAACGAGTGGTGCCCCATGATCATCGTGAAAGCCCCTTCCAGCGCTGGGGACATGATGTAGGCGCCGCTGGCGAACTTGCAGCCCCTGAGGTGCACCGCCTGGTGCACGGCGCCGCTCTTGAACAGGTGGTTGCTCTGGTTCGAGCCGCTGCCCGCGTTGAAAAACGAGAACATGCCGGCGATGAGCAGCGACGACTTGTGGTGCGAGACGGTGTAGGGCCCCGCGAAGATCGAGGCGGCCTCGCCGTTCTCGCAGTGCGAATTGGCGAAGAACAGCGATTCGGCCGCCGTGAAGGCCTTGTCCAGCCGGCAGCTTTCGCCCACGAAACAGCGTTCGACGATCGAGCCGTTGTCGATCCGGGCGTTTTCCGCGGCGATGAAGTCGTAGGCCTTGACGTCCACCCCGATGTGCGCGCCGTCGCAGACCGTGCCGTTTTCCAGTATCGAACAGCCGTCTACGGTGACGTTGTCGCCGATGCGGACTTCGCGGATGAACCTGGCGCCGACGATGCGGCTGCCTTTGCCGACCCTCCCCGTCTGCGAGGCGCGGGTTTCGGCATAGTCGTCGACCATCTTTTCCAGGGCCGCCATGGTCTGCGGGCGGTGACGGTAGACGGCCATCAGGTAGGCTGCCTGCGCCGAGAGGCGGTCGAATATCTTCACCGTGCGCCCTCCGCATTCGTTCATCGTCGCCACGCCCACGCCGTTCCCGAACGTGCTCCTGCGGCGGCATTCGAGTGCCGTGACCCCTTCGACGAGCGCCCCTTCGCCGATGTGGTAGTTGCGCACCCGTGAGCGGACGATGCGCGCTCCGGAGCCGACCACGACCTTGCCTTCCAGGTGGCTTTGCAGCAACTGGAAGGGGGTGAAATCGTCGGCGACCGAGACCTGCGACCACGCTTCGGCCGAGGAGCCGAGCGACTCGACCGCGGCGATTTCCGCCGGTGTCATATTTCTGAATTGGGGCATCACAATCGTATTTAGCAGATGCAAATATAACGAATTACGGCAAAATTTCAAACTCGCGCCCTGCGCGGTCGATTTCCAGCCTGCGGCCGTCGCGGATGACTTTCGCACGGCCGTTGCGGAAGGGTTTTACGGCTTCGTACCCCGCGCATCGTATCCGGGTGCGCCCTTCGGTGTCGATGTAGTGCCAAGCCTGGCCCAGCCTGACGGCTGCAAACCCTTCGGTAAAGTCGAACCCGCTGTCGTAGAGCGGCGGTATGACGATCCGCTCCGGTGTCCTGTAACCCCACAGGCCGTTCCCGACGAACAGTTCCGGGAAAACTGCGCTACCGTCGTTCCGGGCGCCTCCGCCTTTGCCCGCAAACAACTCTCTGCCGCTTTTGCCTCCGCCTGTGTGCTTGTCCGCGCCGCACCCTGTATTTCCGGCTGGATGCCTCTCTGCGCCGCCGTCCGTGTCCCCGCTTTTGTCCCCGCCCGTATTCCCGGTTGTCTCTTCGCCTTCTCTCCCGCCGCACGGGGGCCCGCCAGTGCGTGCGGCCCATGCCAGCAACTCCGGCAGCCCGAACAAACGGGGCGTGGGTGCATACAGCAACCGTGCGATGCGGTACTGCACGGCCAGCCCTTCGCGTTCGAAAAGCGCGATGGCCTCGCGGAGCGCCTCGTCGGTGCGGATCTGCTGCGGGGAGAAGAGCAGCCCGTCGGCATCGGGGTAGCGTACGTACAAGGTGGGGTCGAGCGCCAGCGCATGAAGGGCCGTCGAGATCAGCGCCGCGGGGTAGTCGTCGAGCGAGGCGTTGAAGTCGCGGATCGTCCGTGCCGGGTGTTGGAAGGCCGCGGTACCCAGTTCGGGGCTCGCCTCCCCGGCGAATGCGGGCAGGTACATGGCGTCGAAGTCGATCAGGTGCAGCCGCCCCGAGGAATCCACGACGATATTTTCGGGTTTGAGGTCTCCGTGCGCCCAGTCGTCCGACGTAAGCCTTGCGGCCAGGCGGTCGAACGCCGCGGCCAGTTGCCGCAGCCGTGCTGTGTCTTCTGCTGCGGCCGCTTCTGCGACTGCTTCGTGGAGCGTCGCGCCTTCGATCCAGTCGCCCAGCACGACGTCGACCCAAACCCCGCTTCGGGGCGAGTCGTAGAGGTATAGCTCCTGCGGCAGCAGCCGTTCGCCGTAAATCTCCGTCAGGTGGCGCGGCGGATGCATGTAGCACCGCAGCGAGCGGATATGCCCTTCGTGGCGGACACGGAAGACGATGGCGCTGTTGCCTACGGTGTAGCACATGCGGCCCCGGTTGTCACGGCATACCTCCATGTCGCCCAGGGTTTTCGTCAATCCGTGGGTGTCGGCCAGTGTTGTGAGGTATTGTCGCAGCGTGAACACGGTTTATTGGTTGTCTTGTTGCCGGGGTTGGAACCGAAGATTCCGGTTTGCAGGGGGGGCGGCGAAGGCGGAGCCGCCTCCCGGCCTGGGCGAAGGTTCCCTGCTGCCTGCGGCGCCTGTGGAATCCGCGTCTTTCCCCCCCCCAGTCCCGGCAGGTCGTGAAAAGTACCGCTGTCGGCCACCGTGGCAAGTTGGGTCAGGGCCACATAATACAGTAATACGGTATCCGGGTTTAAAAAAGCGGGGCTTTCCAGTCCCGCTTCGTGTTCGTTAATGGCAGTCGCAGTGGCCGTCCCCATGGTCGCACCCGCCGCCGCAGTCATCCCCGCAGTCGCCGCATGAACAGCTGCCCTGCAAGTCTTCGGGCGTTACGTCGCGCACTGATACGACCTCGACGTCGAAATTGAGCGTCTTGCCCGCCATCGGGTGGTTGAAGTCCATCTTCACGGTTTCGTCGCCGACTTCCTTGACGATGCCCATCATGCGGTTGCCCTGGTTGTCGCTCATCGGCACCTGCGAACCCACGAAGAGGATGTCTTCGGCCAGTTTGCCGTCGACCATGAATATATTTTTCGGCAGGTCTACCACGGCATCGGCGATCAGCTCGCCGTAGCCGTCCTTGGGCTCAAGGGTGAACGAGACGGCCTCGCCGATCTCCTTGCCCAGGATTGCCTCCTCGAATTTGGGAAGCAGCATGCCTGTCCCGAAGATGAATTCGAGCGGCTGTCCCGGGCGCGACTGGTCTGCGATTTGTCCGTCGACAGTGAGCTTGTAGTCCACGCCGACCATTTTGTTCTGTTCTACTTTCATTGTAATCTGATTAGGATTTATTGCATGTAATTGATTGGCAAAGATAGAAATTAAGTTCCGGATTTGCAATTACTGCGGAATTTATCTGGTTTTATGGAAGCTTATCTCCCTATTATGCTAAAATCGTGCAAAAAAAAATTATTTTCCGCTTCTGTTGCTTTCGGCCCGTTTCGTCGGGTTTGTCCGGGTGAAATGCCGGGGCCGGATACGTGCCGCGATGCTTACGGTGCCGGCAGGGCTGTTTTTCGCGGGGTGCCTCGGCGGAAGCCTGCGCGTCCCCGTCTTCCGTATCGCCGGTTTTGCGGATACGGGCTGTCGGAAAAATCCCCGGAATACAAACGGATTCCGGGGATCATTATTGTATGGCTTGCGGTGCCGGCGTGCGTGCCCGCTTTTTTGGTACGTAGTAGCCGGTTCGGGACAGCCTATTCGCAGTTGCGGCAGCAGAGGTTGCGGTCGCCGTAGCCGTTGTCGATCTTGGTCACGTAGGGGAAGAACTTGGCTTCGCGCACCCATGCGAGCGGGAATGCCGCCTCGGCGCGGGTGTAGGGATGCGTCCATTCGCCGGCGATCTCGGCGGCGGTGTGCGGCGCGTTGGCGACCACGTTGTCGGCCTGTCCCGCGGCGGCTTCGCACTCGCGCTTGATGCTCACCAGCGCTTCGATGAAGCGATCCATCTCGGCCTTCGGTTCCGATTCGGTCGGTTCGACCATCAGCGTCTCGTGCACGGGGAACGAGAGCGTCGGGGCATGGAACCCGTAGTCCATCAGGCGGTGGGCGATGTCGCCGCAGTCGACGCCGTAGTCCTTCTTGAAAGAGGTCAGGTCGAGGATCATCTCGTGTCCCACGCGGCCGGTCTCGCCCGAATAATAGGTGCGGTATTCCGGTGCCAGCGCCGAGGACATGTAGTTGGCATTGACGATCGCCATTTCGGTGGCGCGGCGCAGCCCGTTTCCACCCAGCATCTTGATATAACCGTAGGTTATGGGCAGCAGCATGGCGGAGCCCCAAGGGGCCGACGCCACGGCCGTGATACCCTCGTCGCCGCCCGTCGGCATAACCGGATGCGAGGGAAGGAACGCCCTAAGGTGCTCGGCGACGCAGATCGGGCCCACGCCCGGGCCGCCGCCCCCGTGGGGCATGGCGAAGGTCTTGTGCAGGTTGAGGTGGCAGACGTCGGCGCCGATGTAGCCGGGGTTGGTCAGCCCCACCTGTGCGTTCATGTTGGCGCCGTCCATGTAGACCTGTCCGCCTGCGTCGTGCACGGCGTCCACGATCTCGCGGATGCGGCTCTCGAACACGCCGTGCGTCGAGGGGTAGGTGACCATCAGCCCGCACAGCTCCGAACTGTATTCCCCGGCCTTGGCCTTGAGGTCTTCGACGTCGATGTTGCCCTTGTCGTCACAGGCCACCGTGACGATCTTCATGCCGGCCATGGCGGCCGACGCGGGGTTGGTGCCGTGCGCCGAGGCCGGGATCAGCACCACGTTGCGGTAGCCCTGTCCGCGGCTTTGGTGGTAGGCGCGGATCACCATCAGCCCGGCGTATTCGCCCGCAGCGCCCGAATTGGGTTGCAGGGAGCAGGCCGCGAAGCCCGTGATCGTCGCCAGGTCGTTTTCCAACTCAGTGATTAACTGCATGTAACCTTCGGCCTGGTCGGCCGGGGCGAAGGGGTGCATCATCTGGAAGCCCGCCAGCGAGAGCGGCTGCATGAGCGCCGCGGCGTTGAGCTTCATGGTGCACGAACCTAAAGAGATCATCGAATTGGCGAGCGAGATGTCCCTCAGTTCGAGCTTCTTGATGTAGCGCATCAGGTCGCTTTCCGAGCGGTAGGTGTTGAAGACCGCCTCCGAGAGGTAGGCCGTGCGGCGGCGCAGGGCGGCCGGCACGCGGCTTTCGGTGACGGGCTTTACGGCCTTGGCTTTCCTGCCTTTGGCGGCGGCGAAGATGCGTATTACCTCGGCGACCTCTTCGGGGGTGGTCACCTCGTCGAACGACATGCGCACGGAGCCTTCGGTGGGGTAGTAGAAGTTGATGCCGCTTTCGAGTGCCAGCGACTGCACGACGGCGGCTTCGGCCGAGACTTCGAGCGTGTCGAAGAAGTCTGCGGCGGCGAGTTTGTAATCCATCGCCTGGAGTGCGTCGGCGACCGTTGCGGCGGCCAGGTGGGCCGTGTCGGCGGCGCGTTTCAGCCCCTCGGGGCCGTTGTAGACGCAGTAGAAGCCTGCCATCGAGGCCATCAGCGCCGAGGCGGTGCAAATGTTCGACGTGGCGCGTTCGCGCTTGATGTGCTGTTCGCGCATCTGGAGCGCCATGCGCAGCGCCTTGTTGCCGAGGCGGTCGACCGAGACGCCGATGATGCGGCCGGGCATGTTGCGCTTGTAGGCCTCGCGCGTGGCCATGTAGCCTGCGCCGGGGCCGCCGAAGCCCATCGGGGTGCCCAGGCGTTGCGTCGAGCCGACGGCGATGTCGGCACCCCACTCGCCGGGGGATTTGAGCAGCGCCAGCGAAAGCAGGTCGGCGGCGGCCGTGACCAGCACGCCCTTGGCATGTGCCGCGGCCGTAAAGTCCGTATAGTCGCGCACGGTGCCGTTGGCGGCCGGGTACTGGACGATGGCGCCGAACTCCTTACCCGTGAAGCTGTATTCGTCGTATTCGTCGATGATCAGTTCGATGCCGAACGGTTCGCTGCGCGTGAGCAGCACGTCGAGCGTCTGCGGGAAAATGTTGCGGTCGACGAAGAGCTGGTTGCGACCCTCCCTGACCGCTTCGCGCGGGCGCAGCGCGAACATCATCAGCATGGCCTCGGCGGCGGCCGTGCCCTCGTCCAGGAGCGAGCAGTTGCCGATCTCCATGCCCGTGAGCGAGATCACGGCGGTCTGGAAGTTCAGCAGCGCCTCGAGGCGGCCCTGCGAGATCTCGGCCTGGTAGGGCGTGTAGGAGGTGTACCAGGCGGGGTTCTCGAAGACGTTGCGCACGATGGCGGCCGGGACGGCGCAGGGGTAGTAGCCCATGCCGATGAACGATCTGAGGCAGCGGTTGCGGTCGGCCAGCGAGCGGATGTGGGCGGCGAATTCGTATTCGCTCATCCCTTCGGCCGGCAGCGCGAGCGGCTTCTTGAGCCGGATGGACTGGGGGATGACCTGCGCGATCAGTTCGTCGACCGACTTTGCGCCGATCACTTCGAGCATGGCTTTGAGGTCTTTTTCGTTGCTGACGCCGATGTGGCGTTCGGAAAACTTGTCGAACATATTTGTCATCAATTGGTTATTGTGGTCGGATGCGCCGGGCGGCGCGTAATCTCCATGCAAAAATACTATTTTTACGAAGACCGCAAGCGTCTGCCGGGTTTATATTTTCCCCGTGGCGCAGGGATACGCCTCCGTCGGTCGTAGCCGGCCGCGCTGGCACCCGCAGGCCGCGAAACGGGGAGTTGCGGCGGACACCCGTGGGGCGGCAGGCGAGGGCGTCTGTCCGGCGGGGCTTGCCGGAGTCAGTACTTGAAACTGCTGCCGCCGATGAACTCCCGGATGATAGACGTGGGCGGGATCTCGTCGGGCGGGATGGGGGTGAAGTTTTTCAGGAACTTCAGCATGCGCCGCGCCTCGTCGTACTCGGGTACCGTGTCGGGAACCTCGCGGAGGATCTTTTCGGCATAGGGGCGCAACACCGAGATTTCGTAGAAAAGCGACGAGTTGAGCATGACGTCGGCGTTTTCCTGGTAGGGGAAGATGTGCTTCTCCTCGCCGCGGCGGACGGAGCCCCAGCGCGAAAGCGTCGCCACGGCATCTGCGCCGCGTTGCGTATAGTCGCGCGTGAGGCGGCGCAGCAGGCGGTTGTCGGTCGTGGCGATGCGCGAGAGGTTGTCCATCGCCACCGACGTGAAGCACGAGATGTAGATGCGGAATTTCTGCGCTTCGGGGACGCTCGGGGTGAGGCGCGGGTTGAGCCCGTGGATGCCTTCGACGATCAGGATCGAGCGTTCGTCGAGCGTCAGCGGGTTCTTGTGCCACGTGCGGCGCCCCGTGATGAAGTCGTAGCGCGGGATGTCGACGCTTTCGCCGCGCATCAGGCGGCAGAGGTGGTCGTTGAACAGGCCGAGGTCGATGGCTTCGAGTGCCTCGTAGTCGTAATTGCCGTCGGCGTCGCGCGGGGTCTTTTCGCGGTCGACGAAGTAGTCGTCGAGCGAGATCAATACCGGGTGCAGCCCCAGCACGCCGAGCTGGATGCCCAGCCGTTTGGCCGAGGTGGTCTTGCCGCTCGACGAGGGGCCCGAGATGAGCACCATGCGCACGCCGCGCGAGATGTTGGCGTCGTAGATCGTGTCGGCGACCCACGCGAACTTGCGTTCGTGGAATGCCTCGGCCAGTTTGATCATCCCGCCCGCGTCGCCCGCGAGCACCTTGGAGTTGACGGCGCCCACGGTGGGCACGCCCATGATCCGCACCCAGGACTGGTATTCCTGGAAGATGCCGAACATCTTTTCCTGTTCGACGTTTGTGTTGAGCCGGTCGGGCGCCGTGCGCAGCGGCAGGGCGAGGTAGAACCCGTTGTAGTAGGGTTCGATGCCGAACCGGTCGATGAAGCCCGTCGAGGGCGCCAGCGCGCCGTAGAAATAACCGTCGGTGTCGCCGAGCGTATAGAGGTCGCTGTAAAGCCGCGGGCGGGTGTCCAGCAGGGCGATCTTGTCGGTGAGCCCCTGGGCCGCATAGCGGGCGCGGACTTCGCTCGTGAGGATCTTCATGCGGCTGATCGGCAGGTCTTGCGCCACCAGGTAGCGCATGCGCCCTTCGAGTGCCGCGGCCTGTTCGTGTGAGAACTCGTCGATGCCTTCGACCTCGCAGTAAAAGCCGTTCTGTCCCATCGAATGGCGGATGTGGAGCGTCTTGCCCGGAAAGAGGTCGCGTACGGCCTTTTGCAGGATGAACCACGACGTCCGCTGGTAGACGCGGATGCCGGAGAAGGAGGTGATGTCCACGAAGCGGACGCTCACCGGGGTATATATTTTGTAATACAACTCCTTGATGCGGTTGTTGACCAGGGCGGCCAGGAACGGGTAGGGGCCCGGTGCGACCCGCTTTGCGACCTCGGAAAGCGGGGTGCCCATCGGCACCTCGACCTTGCCGCCGAGGTTTTCGCATATGATTTCGATGATATTCGTCATAGATTTTCAGGATTGAAACCATGTAAAGATATGAATAATTTATAACTTTGACAAACTAAAACCTGTGTTATGAAAGGAATGCTGAGGATGGGGCTGGTCGCCGTTGCGGCGCTCGCCGCGGCCTGCGCCCCCCGCGAAAGGACGCTCGTATTGCTGTCGACGAACGACATGCACGCAAAGATACAGAACTTCCCGCGGCTGGCGTCGGCCGTCGAGGCGTGCCGCGATACGGCCCGGCTGGTGGTGCTGGTCGATGCCGGCGACCGCTGGACGGGGAATGCCTATGTGGACATGGCGCCGACGCCCGGTATGCCGATGATCGCCCTGATGAACGAACTGGGGTATGACGTGGCGACGCTGGGCAACCATGAATTCGACCACGGGCAGGCGTTCCTGGGGCGGATGATCGACAGCATGGACTTCGAGGTGGTCTGCGCCAATGTGGTGAGCGACACCTGCACCTTCCCGCAGTTGCCGCCCTACACGATCGTCGACCGGGACGGGATTCGGATCGGGTTTGTCGGCGTGGTGACCAACTACGAGGGCCCGGGGCATCCGGCGGGCAATGAATCGAGTTTCGCGGGGCTGGAGTTTCCCGACCCGCAGGCGATGGCCCTGAAATATGCCGCGGAGCTGCGGCCCGAGTGCGACGTGCTGGTACTCGTGTCGCACATGGGCGACGACCGCGATGCGGAACTGCTCGCCAAGGGGCAGTCGCAGTACGACGTGGTGATCGGCGGGCATACGCACGAAGAGGTCGATACGCTCATCGGCGGCACGCTGCTGACGCAGACGGGCAAAGACCTGCGGAATATCGGCGTGACGACCGTACGGATGAAGGGGCATAAGGTGGCAGGGGTCGATTACCGGATCGTCCCGCTGGCCGATTACGAACCCGATATCCTCTACCAGAAGCAGGTCGAGGCTTACTATGCCGACCCGGGGCTGAACAAACCCGTCGGGCGCTTCGGCAATGCCGCCGACAAGTGGGGGCTTGCCAACTGGATGGCTGCGGCGGTAGCCGACGAGGCCGATGCCGACGTCGGTTTCTACCACATCGGCGGCGTGCGCCTCGATTCGATCCCCGCGGGCGGGGTGAGCGCGGCGAAGGTATACGGGCTGGAGCCGTTCGGGACGCTGGTGGCCCGGATGGAGATGACGCCCGCCCAGATGCGCCGCATGATCGTGTCGAAGTACAACGACCCGGTGAACGCCAAGGAGGCGCACCGCATCGACCTGATTTCGACCACGCCCTATGTGATCGTCACCGATGCGGCGGAGAACGCCCTCGACGTGCAGTTCCCGAAGCTGCGCGAGGGGCGGAAGTACAAGGTTGCCGTGAGCGACTACATTTACCGGAATTACAAGGATATGGAATATACCGGCGGGGAAATCACCGACGAGAAGGTGGCCGACATCCTGCTCGAAGGGCTCAGGGACGACAGCCCGCTGAAGATCGACAACACGCCGCGGCAGCGGGTGGTTCGCAAATAGGCGCCGCGGAAGCCGCCGGGCCTCGTCCGCGGAACGCAAATAACCGCCTGATTTTTTGCAGATTCGCAAAAAACCGTTACCTTTGTAGCCCTCACGTATGCGCGTAAGGCGCGCTGTGGGGGCTACGGGTTTAATTATTAATCATTTAACGAGCGATTGTATCGCAAAAAGAATTTCCATCATGGAAGAAACGAAAAATGTAGTCACGAACGAGAATTTCGACTGGAACGCGTATGAGAACGACCTGGGGGTCTATGACCATCCCAAGGAGGAGATCGCAGAGGCTTACGACAAGACGCTGTCGAACGTCAATGTCGGCGAGGTCGTGGAAGGCACCGTTACGGGCATTACCAAGCGCGAGGTTCTCGTGAACATCGGCTACAAGAGCGAGGGTGTCATTCCCGTTTCCGAGTTCCGCTACAACCCCGACCTGAAGGTCGGCGACAAGATCGAGGTCTATGTCGAGTCGGCCGAGGACAAGGGCGGACAGTTGGTTCTTTCGCACAAGAAGGCACGTCAGCTCAAATCGTGGGATCGTGTGAACGAGGCCCTCGAAAAGGACGAAATCATCAAGGGTTACATCAAGTGCCGCACCAAGGGCGGTATGATCGTCGACGTATTCGGCATCGAGGCGTTCCTGCCCGGTTCGCAGATCGACGTGAAGCCCATCCGCGACTACGACGTATACGTGGACAAGACCATGGAGTTCAAGGTGGTGAAAATCAACCAGGAGTTCCGCAACGTGGTCGTTTCGCACAAGGCGCTCATCGAGGCCGAACTCGAAGCGCAGAAGCAGGTTATCATGTCGAAACTCGAGAAGGGCCAGATCCTCGAGGGTACCGTCAAGAACATCACCTCGTACGGCGTATTCGTCGACCTGGGCGGTGTGGACGGCCTGATCCATATCACCGACCTCTCGTGGGGCCGCGTGAACCACCCCGAAGAGATCGTGGCGCTCGACCAGAAGATCCAGGTCGTTATCCTCGATTTCGACGACGCCAAGAAGCGTATCGCACTGGGCCTGAAGCAGCTCACCCCGCATCCGTGGGAGGCGCTCGACCAGAACCTCAAGGTCGGCGACAAGGTCAAGGGCCGCGTGGTCGTGATGGCCGACTACGGCGCATTCGTGGAGATCGCCCCTGGCGTCGAGGGGCTGATCCACGTCTCGGAGATGTCGTGGAGCCAGCACCTGCGTTCGGCGCAGGAGTTCATGAAGGTCGGCGACGAAGTCGAGGCCGTCATCCTGACGCTCGACCGCGAGGAGCGCAAGATGTCGCTGGGCATCAAGCAGCTTACGCCCGATCCCTGGGAAAATATCGAAACCAAGTATCCCGTCGGCACGAAGTGCACGGCCAAGGTGCGCAACTTTACCAACTTCGGTATCTTCGTCGAGATCGAGGAGGGTATCGACGGCCTGATCCACATTTCCGACCTGAGCTGGACGAAGAAGGTAAAGCACCCCGGCGAATTCACGTCGGTGGGCGCTGATATCGACGTCGTGGTGCTCGAGATCGACAAGGAGAACCGCCGTCTGTCGCTGGGCCACAAGCAGCTCGAGGAGAACCCCTGGAACGAGTTCGAGAACCAGTTCTCGGTAGACAGCATCCACGAGGGTACGATCACCGAGATGACCGACAAGGGCGCAGTCGTCGCACTGGGCGAGAACGTGGAGGGCTTCTGCCCCGCACGCCAGCTCACCAAAGAGGACGGCACGACGCCGAAGGTGGGCGACAAGCTCGACTTCAAGGTGCTCGAGTTCTCGAAGGCTACCAAGCGCATTACCCTTTCGCACCTGCGTACGTACGAGGAGGCCAAGCGTGCCGAAGTGGCAGCCGAGAAGGCTGAGAAGCGTGCCGCCGCCGATGCTACGAAGTCGACCGTGAAGAAGATCAACGCTTCGGTCGAGAAGACGACGCTGGGCGACATCGCAGGTCTGGCCGCGCTGAAGAGCGCCATGGAGGCTGCCGAGGCGAAGAACGCCAAGAAGGCTGCCAAGGAAGAGAAGGCCGAGGAGTAATCCCCGTACGGAGGGACGGTGCAGCCGTTCGCCGATATATCGAAAGAACCGCAGGCGTTACGCCTGCGGTTCTTTTTTTGTGGGCGCGTTTGTGGGCGCGGGGGAAGGAGGGGCAGTTGGGCGCGGTTGAGAAAAGGATTGCGGGGCGGGGTGCGGGTAGACTTGGGCGAAGGATAGGCCGGGAGCGGTGAAGGACTGCGGCGGGTTGAGGCGGAGGACAGGGCTTTTCGCCCCACTCCGGGAAAGTTTGCCGCCGATTTCTTGGACGCGTGGCGATAACTCCGTATATTTCGGGCCGAATCGTAAAATATAATCAGGAACTAAATATAATCATGAACGGATACCGCGCCTTATGAAAAAGCTGATATTATCCCTGTTTTCGCTGTTTTCGGTGTTTGCGGGTGTCCCGCACTGCCTGGGAAATCCTGCCCCCGAGGAGGTTCGGGCGTCGCTGCCCAACCGGGAGAGGCGGCACGGGGCTTACTCGAAGGATAACTGGACGGTGTATTACGAGGGCAGGAAGGTGAAGGGCGCTTCGGCATCGTCGTTCACGGATCTCGGCGGCGGGTACGGTAAGGACGACTGGACGGTGTTCTACCGCGGCCGGAAGGTGGAAGGGGCGTCGGCCTCGTCGTTCGAGAGCCTCGGGAACGGGATGGGGAAAGACAACTGGCATACCTACCATTACGGGGAGCGGTATGACGGGAGCGCGTTGTCGGGCGAAAGGCTGGGCGGCGGTTACTCGAAGGACAGCTGGACGGTGTATTACCGCGGCCGGAAGGTGGACGGGGCGTCGGCGATGACCTTCGAGAGCCTCGGGAACGGATACGGAAAGGATGCCTGGAAGGTATTTTACAGGGGCGGAGCGGTGAAGGGCGCCTCGGCACAGACGTTCGAAGAACTCGGGAAAGGATACGGGAAAGACGCATGGAAAGTCTATTACCGGGGGAAAGAGCTGCCGGGAGCGTCGCCCGGTTCGTTCGAGGTGCCGCGCGACAGCTGGTGAGAAATGGCCGCCGCCGCTATAACGGCAGTGCCCTTCCGAACGGAAAGGCACTGTTTTTGTTTCCCGCAGGGTAAACCCCGAGACGGAATGAGCAGATTCAAGCCCCACATCGCCCTGCTGATATGCAATATCGTATGGGCCATGGACTACCCGTTTTACAACATCGTATTGCCGCACTATGTCCACCCGATGGCCATGGTGGCGGGATCGCTGGTCGTCACGGCGCTTTTTTCGCTCGTGCCGCTGCTGTGGCAGAAGGCCGAACGGGTCGCGCGCGCCGACATCCGCAAGCTGATCGGCGCCGCGCTGCTGATCGGCGTGCTGCGCAAGGTATTCATCATGTACGGGCTTTCGATGACTTCGCCCATCGACGGATCGATCATCGACACCATCGTCCCGCTGCTGGTGCTGCTGCTCTCCGTATTGCTGGGCATGGATCGCTTCACAAAGCTCAAGGTCGCGGGGCTGCTGCTCGGCATGGCGGGCGCCGTGGCGGTGGTGCTGACGGGCGCCTCGTCGTCGCATCAGCATTCGCATGTCTGGGGCAACGTGATGATCATGCTTTGCGCCTGCGCCACGGCGCTGTACATGGTCTGGTTCAAAGCCCTGGTTGCCAGGTACCGCATCACCACCGTGCTGCGCTGGGTATACTGCGTGGCGGCCGTCATTGCGCTTCCGTTCGGCCTGAAGGAGATCGTCCATACCGACTATGCCGCCATAGCCAGCCATGCGCTTTTCCCGACGCTCTTCGTGCTGACGGTGCCGACCTACCTGCCGAACCTGATGCTGAATTATGCGCTCAAGAGTGTGCCGGCCACGGTGTCGAGCATCTATACCTACCTGCAGCCCGTGCTGGCGATCGCCATTTCGGTCGGGATGGGGCTGGACAAGCTGCATGCCGATACGGTGGTCTTCGCGCTGGTGATCTTCGTCGGCGTGGGGCTCGTGCTGCGTTCCTACTCCGTGCCGCCCCGCCATCCCGATCCGTCGGCCGCGCCGCCGCACTGACCCGGGCGGGGAATCCGGCGGGTTCGAACAGTCCGGAATGCGGGTTGGCAGGACACGCGGCGTGCCCGTCCCCGAATTCGGGAGAAACGAATATCGGGACGGAGTATTGCCTGAATGCAAAAAGGAGAACCTTTGGCTCTCCTTTTTTATGGTGCGGTGAGTTGCAGGGCGGAACCCTTGCAGCCTCCTGCGGATTATTCTGCGGCGGTAACCGAGAATTTGATGACGGCCTTGACCTCCTTGTGGAGTTTGGCGGTTGCTTCGTACTCGCCGACGGTCTTGATGCCCTCTACGGCGATCAGCTTGCGGTCGAGTTCGATGCCTTTGGCAGCCAGTGCCTCGGCCAGGTCGGTGGCGGTAACCGTACCGAAGAGCTTGCCCTCCTCGGCCTTCACGGCCAGCGTGAGCGGCAGGTTGGCGATGGTCTCGGCGAGTGCCTGTGCGTCGGCAAGGATCTTGGCGTCCTTGTGGGCGCGCTGGCGGAGGTTCTCGGCGAGCACCTTCTTGGCGGATGCGGTGGCAGCCTTTGCGTAACCCTGGGGAATCAGGTAGTTGTTCGCATAACCGGGCTTTACGGTCACGATGTCGTTGGCGTAGCCCAGGTTTTCCATATCTTTGATCAGAATAACTTCCATTGTCTCTTCCTCCTTTAATTATTTCATGCAATCGGTTACGAAGGGCAGGATGGCCAGGTGGCGCGCACGCTTCACGGCCTGGGCCACCTTCTTCTGGAACTTCTGCGAAGTACCCGTCAGGCGGCGGGGAAGGATCTTACCCTGCTCGTTAAGGAATTTCTTGAGGAACTCCCCGTCCTTGTAATCCACGTATTTGATGCCGAGCTTCTTGAAGCGGCAGTATTTCTTTTTCTTGACGTCGACCGATACCGGGTTGAGGTAACGGATTTCAGACTGTGCCTTGTTCTCCTGTGCCATGGTTTACTCCTCCTGTTTGTTAGAAAGTTTTGCACGACGCTTCTCCGAGTATTCCACGGCGAACTTGTCCTGCTTGAAAGTAAGGAAACGGATGATGCGCTCGTCGCGGCGGTACTGCGTTTCGAGCGTGCCTATGAGCGAGCCTTCGCCCGTGAACTCGACCAGGAAGTAAAAACCGGTGGTCTTCTTCTGAATAGGGTAGGCGAGCTTGCGAAGGCCCCACGACTCCTTGTTCACAATCTGACCGCCGTTCTCGGTGATGACACCCTGGAATTTGTCAGCGACCTCCTGCACCTGTGCATCAGACAGAACCGGCGTGACAATGAAAACGGTTTCGTAATTGTTCATAATACGTTTTAAAATTAGTTAATTGTCCCTCAATGGGGTTGCAAATATACGGATTATTTGTAAAATAGCAAAGCCGCGCACCTTTTTTTCGGTTTTATCGCCGTATCTTTGAGCCGATTCCGCCGCCGGGGTCAGTCCCGGGTGTACGGACAGCGGCCGCAAAGACGGGGAAAGTGCCGGGGCGTGTTTGCCTCCGGAGCCGGAAACGGGCGGTGCCGGCCCTCGCCCTGCTGCGGGAAAGGGGATGGAAATGGAGCCCGGAACAGGATTTGCCCCGGGTTTCGGCGGTCGGCCGGCGGCGGCCTATTGCAACTGGTCGATCACGTCGGTGATGCGCGAGAAGACCTCTTCCATCGAACCCGTGCCGTTGACCGAGGCGTATTTGCCCTGGGCGGCATAGTAGTCCGAGACGACGGCGGTCTGCTGGCGGTAGACGTCGAGGCGGCCGCGGATCACCTCCTCGGAGGCGTCGTCGGCGCGTCCCGAATCCTTGCCGCGGAGCAGGATGCGCTGGACGAGTTCCTCTTCGGGGACGTGGATGTCGACCATGATGTCGACCTTCAGCCCGTGCCGGGCGAGGAGCTTGTCGAACTCCTCGGCCTGTACCGTGGTGCGGGGGAAGCCGTCGAAGATGCAGCCCTTGACGTGCTTGTGCTCTGAGACATAGTTGGCGACCATGCCGATGACGATTTCGTCGGGGGCCAGTTTACCTGCCTTGATGTAGGATTCCATGCTGCGTCCGAGTTCCGTGCCGCGGCGGATCTCGTCGCGGATAACCTCGCCCGTCGAGACATGCTCGATGCCGTAGTGTGCTTTGAGCCGTTGTGCCTGCGTGCCTTTGCCGCAGCCCGGCGCACCGAATAAGACGATGTTTATCATATGTAGAAGCCGAATTTGGGATTTACCGGACAAAAATACGCTAAATTTTTGGGAAAGAGTAAAGAATCCGTAATTTTGTAAAAAAATTTATAATATGGAAAAGAAACGACGCACCGAAATCGCCGAGCTGGGTGAATTCGGCCTGATAGACCTGTTGACCAGAGGGTTCGACCCGGCCGACGCTTCGACGCTCCGCGCTGCGGGCGACGATGCGGCGGTCGTCATGCCGCCGTCGGGCGAGGCGGTGCTCTGTTCGACGGACGCACTGCTGGAGGGCATAGATTTCGACCTGACCTATTTCCCCCTCCGGCACCTGGGATACAAGGCCGTGACGGTGGCCGCAAGCGATATCCTGGCGATGAACGCACTGCCCTCGCAACTGATGGTGTCGCTCGGTGTGTCGTCCAAGCTGTCGGTGGAGGCGTTGCAGGAGCTGTACGAGGGAATTGCCTTCGCATGCAGGGAGCAGGGGATCGACCTCGTGGGGGGCGATACGAAGGCTTCGATGACCGGACTGGTGCTGGGCCTCACGGCGCTGGGACATGCCCCGAAGGAGAAGGTCGTGTCGCGCGGCGGCGCACAGCAGAACGACCTGATCTGTATTTCGGGCAACCTCGGTGCGGCGTACATGGGGCTGCGGCTGCTGGAGCGTGAGAAGCGGGTGCTTGCCGACGTGAAAGACCCCGAACCGAAGTTCGCAGGGTACGAATACCTGCTGGAGAAGTATCTCAAGCCGCGTCTGCGAAAGGACATCGTGGAGGCATTGGCCGAGGAGGGCATCGTACCGACGTCGATGATCGATCTTTCGGACGGGCTTTCCAGCGACCTGATGCAGATTTGCAAGGCGTCGAAATGCGGGGCCCGCATATACCTCGACCGGATTCCTATCGCAAGGCAGACCTATGCCTTGGCCGAAGAGATGAATGCCGACCCGGTCGTGGCGGCGCTCAACGGCGGTGAAGACCACGAATTGCTGTTCACGGTGCCGCTGGCGTTGCAGGAGCAGGTGATGCGCATGGGGTGCGTCGATGTCATCGGCCACATAACGCCCGAGTCGACGGGGGTATACCTGGTGACGCCCGACGGCGCGGATATCCGCCTCAAGGCCCAAGGCTTTCCAGAAAAGGAGTGATTCCGGGGACGGATCCGGGTTTTCCGGGAAGGAGTGAGGCTGCCGGAGGATCAGGGGATCCCCGGGAAGGGTAGTGCCGCGCGGGGATGCCCCGGCGGAGAAAAACGGAAGCCGTCCGCAGCGATGCGGACGGCTTTGTCGTACAGGCGGTATGCCGGAGCGTATGTGTGCGCTGTACTTGGGCTGGCGGGACGGTGGCTGATGCCGTTGTTTTGCGCAGGGGAATAAAAAAGCTGCCACAGGGGCAGCTTCTGGCTTTGCATCCGGCCGGGGTTTAGAGTGCGTTCACGTGCAGCTGGAGGGCGCTCTTCAGGTTTGCGGCCTTGTTCTTGTGCACGATATTGTGCTTGGCGAGCTTGTCCAGCATGGTGGTTACCTTGGGAAGCAGGGCTTCGGCGGCACTCTTCTCCGAGGTGTTGCGCAGTGCTTTTACGGCATTACGTGCTGTCTTGTGGTACAGACGGTTGTGGGCACGTTTGGCCGTGGTCTGGCGAATGCGTTTTTTCGATGACTTATGGTTTGCCATAATTCTGTGTTTTTTATTTTTTACTTTTTCAGTTGCTAAATCGGTTCCAGCCGTAGCTGTGTGCGGATAGGCCTGAAGCCCGCTCCTTGAAAAGTATTCACCCGTAGAGGCCTGCCGTTTTTGCTGTCCCGGTTGCCGGTCGGGAGCCCCCCCCCGGTTTCGTGCCGCTCCGCAGCCCTCCTCGTTCGTAGCCCATAGGAGAGTCGAACTCCTCTTTCAAGAATGAAAATCTTGCGTCCTAACCGATAGACGAATGGGCCAATACCACTATCGCATACCCCCGAAAGGGTGACTTTAGCGGTGCAAAGGTAAATAAAAAAGTGAGTTTAACAAAAAATTGGCGGAAAAATATTGGATATTCTACTTTTTTGCGAGCCGGATGGTCAGCGTTGCAGGGTCGAACGAGATGCCTGCGCCGGCGAAAAGCCGTTCGATATGGCCGCTCGCCGCCATGTCGGCCGCCGACATGCAGTGCAGTGCGGGGGTGTCGATGAGCGCTGTGGCGTCGCAGAGCCCGAGCGCCACGTCGAGGTCGTGCGTCGAGAAGAAGATGCATTTGCCCTCTTCGTGTGCCAGGCGGCGCAGCAGCGACGCCAGTTCGTAGCGGTTCGGAAGGTCGAGGAAGGCCGTAGGCTCGTCGAGTAGGATCACGGGGGTGTCCTGCGCCAGAGCGCGTGCGATCAGGATGCGCTGGCATTCGCCGTCGGACATGCGATCCATGGTCTTGCGGGCGAACGACGACATGCCGACCAGCGAGAGCGAGCGTGCCACGATATCGCGGTCGGCCTGCTGCATGCGCCCGATCCAGTTGGTGTAGGGCGCGCGGCCCAGGGCGACGACATCCTCGCAGGCTAAGTTGGCGATGCGTATCTTGTCGGTGGTGACGAAGCTGACGGTGGAGGCGCGTTGCAGCGCGGTGAGTGCGGCGAGGGGCTTGCCGCAGAGCCGGATCTCGCCGGCGGCGGTGCCCAGTCCGGCGATCGCCCGCAGCAGGGTGCTTTTGCCCGTCCCGTTGCGGCCTATGAGCGCCGTGATCGACCCTTGCGGGAGCACGGCGTCGGCGTCGCGCAGCAGGACGCGGCGGCCGTAGGCGAGGGTGAGGCCGTGCAGCGAGATGCCCGGTGTCCCGGGTGCGGGGCCTGTGTGCGGTCGGGGGGTATGGAGGGTGTCGGCTGCCATCTTAGAAGAGGTTACGGTTGCGGACGACGACGATGATGACCACCGGGATGCCCATCAGGGCCGTGACGGTGTTGATCGGCAGCGCCAGGGTTTTCGAAATGAGGTCGCAGACCAGCAGCAGGGCGGCGCCCGCGAGCATCGATCCCGGCATGAGGATGCGGTGGTCGGCGCTGGCGAAGAGCATGCGTGCCAGGTGCGGGACGGCCAGTCCGATGAAGCCCACGGGGCCGCAGAAAGCGGTGACGGTACCGGCCAGCAGTACGGTGGAGAGGAACAGCAGCGTACGGGTGCGTTGCACGTTGAGCCCCATCGTGCGGGCATAGTTTTCGCCCAGCAGCAGCAGGTTGAGCGGCTTGATGGCGGCGACGCTGAGCACGAGCCCCGCGGCGACGACGGGGAGCATCAGGGCGAGATTGGCGCCCGTGACGTCGCCCAGCGACCCCATCGTCCAGATGACGAACGACTTGAGCGCCGCCTCGCTCGACAGGTATTGGAGTATCTCGACTACGGAGCTGATGCCCGAGCCGAACATCATGCCCAGGATGAGGATGACCATGATGTCCTTGATGCGGCGGCTGACCGTCATCACGATCAGCAGCACGAGTGCCGCGCCGAGCCATGCCGCGCCGGCGATGCCCAGCGACTGCACGAACGAGTGCGCCGAGACGCCCAGCAGCGGGGCTCCGAGCAGGAATAGCGCTACACCCAGCCCGGCGCCCGAGCTGATGCCCAGCACATAGGGCCCGGCCAGCGGGTTGCGGAACAGGGTCTGCATCTGCAGGCCGCTGGCGGCGAGCGCTGCGCCGGCCAGGAGCGCCGTGACGGCTTTGAGCAGCCGTATCCGCAGGATGATGTCCCGGATGGCGGGGTTGCAGTCGCCGCCTGTGAGCGCCGCCCAGATGTCGGCGAGCGCCACGGCGACCGAGCCGACCAGGAGGTCGGCCGTGAAGAGCGCCACGGTCAGCAGCGCAAGTGCCGTGAAGAGGAATGCGGTTTTGCCGGGGGCCATTTAGCGGTACTGGAATTTGAAGGAGGTTTCGTAACGTACGTCGACGGGGACGCCGTTGGCCGTGCCGGACGTCCACCTGGGGGATTTCTTCAGGGTGTCGATGGCGAAGACTTCATAGCCCTGCCGCACCATGGCGATGCCGTCGTTGAAAGGATAGGCCTTGGTATACCGGCAGGGGATGGCTTCGGTGCCGTTGCGGTCGGCGAAGCCGTAGAGCGAACCCCGTTTGATGACGGCGCGCCCGTCCGAGAAGTAGCGGAACCACGGTTCCGCGCCCGAGGCCGCCGTTTGCAGCCAGAGCAGGGCCGAGAGGAGTATTGCGAGCCGCTTCATTATTCGAGCCGTTTATAATAGTAGAGTTCCGCGGTGTCGGCGGCTTGGGGATTGAATACGGCGCACAGGTCGTGCAGCACCAGGTCGGGGCGTATGACGCCCGACTCCCAGAAATCGGAGCCTCCGGCGGGGGTCTGGCGGCGGTTGTTGTTGAAGACCTGCCGGTTGCGAACGGCAGGGACGTCCGCGAACTTGGGGTTCTGGGCCGTGAGTTCGGCCAGGGTATTGCACGGGCCGACGTTGATCCACGTGTCGGCGGCCGAGGCCAGCAGGTAGGCCTCTTCGAGGTCGACGGCGACCGAGGTGTCCGAGGCGTTTTTCGTGTAGACGTATTCGCCGCCGGCGTCTTCGATCAGGCGCACCATGAAACTCCGCGACGAGGGCATGAACCAGGTGTCGCGGTAGGGCGTGTTGAGCATCACTTTCGGGCGGGGGCTCCGGGCTGCCCCGGCGATTCGGGTCTTGAGCGCGTTGTAGCGTGCGGCGATTCCGCGGAAGGTCTCGGCGCCCTTGTCACGGACGTTGCACAGTTCGGCGGCCACCATCAGCCATTCGGCCTTGCCGAGGGGCGACTCTTCCATATAGTCCCCGACATATATATAAGGAATGCCCAGTTCGCGGAGCTTGCCCGTGACGACGGTGTTTTCGCCCGTCACGCCGTAGAGCAGGACGAGGTCGGGCCGCATGGAGGCCAGCAGTTCGAAGTTGAGGTTGGTGTCGTATCCCACGTCGCGCACTTCGCCGCAGTAGCGGTGTTCGTTGACGTAGGTGTTGCTGATGTAGTCGATGCCCGAAACACCGGAGATGCGCCGCACCTCGCCCAGGGCGTCGAACATGGCCACGTGGCTCGAAGACATGCAGACGACGTGCCGCACGGGGGCTTTCACGACCTGGGCGTCGAGGCCCGCCGGGGCTTTGGCCCCCTCGCGCAGGATGAGCAGGTGCTGCTCGACGTTGCCGGCCCCCTGCCAGGGGTTACGGACGGTGACCAGGGTCGCGGCATCCTTGTCCCGGCCGCGGATGTCGAATCCCGAAGCATATTCGGGTGTGTAGACCTCGATTGTGAAATCTGCGGCAGAGCGCGTTGCGGAGCCTCCGCAGCCGCTGGCCAGGAACCCGAAGAATACCGCTATGAGAAGTGCGAATCGTTTCATTGAGGACAAAATTAGAAAAAAATCTTGCAGAAATGTGACGATTTGTGAAAAATACACTATATTTGCACTCCGAAACGCTACGGGGTGTAGCTCAGCCCGGTTAGAGTACGCGTCTGGGGGGCGCGTGGTCGCAAGTTCGAATCTTGTCACCCCGACTGATGGAAAATCCTTGATATTCAATCGAATATCAAGGATTTTTCTTTTCTGGTATATAGTCTGAAAAGCGGCGGTGGTACACAAGTGGTACATAAATGGCCGCTATCCGAAAATTTCAATCTAAGTAGTTAAGTATTTGGTTGTTTGGTAGTTGCTGTATTTGGGCCTATACAGTCGCTCCAAACAGGCGGATAATGAATTTTATTGGGTTCATGGCTATATGAGCTGTAATCGTGTCGCAGTATCTTCTATCGGAATTTAACAAAGCGACCTGCCAATATGTTTTTGGCAGGTCTTGCAAATTTACTCTGCCGATGTCCCGATCAGCAATAGAATCAAATAGTCGGTTTTCGCCAGTTTTGCATCCGTGCCGCAGCCCCAGACGATATTTACTTGCGGGGTAAATTCGTGGATGACGGTTAAGAGGCTGCATAGGTCATCGAAACTTATTTCCGAAACGGGATGATAGTTTACTTTTACAATCACGTCGAGGTTAGCTCCGGTGTGTAGGGCTTCCAGTTCGGTGCGGAGTTGTTCCGCCAAGACGGGCATTGCACCCTCGACCGTAATTAGGGCGCAAGATGCCGCGCTATTCAAAATGCGGTCGAAATCGTTCCGGACAATTTGCACCATGTCGTCTTCCGATGGGCTGAATTGGGTGTCGAGGTAAAGCCTGATTTCTTCTTTGTTTTTCATGTGATTTTGTTTTTGGGGGTAATACATTCCGGCTGTGAATACGCAGGTCAATTCAGCCGCTATGTACTGGAGACCATCATTGCGGCTTGCTTATTTAAGCCCTATACACTGGCTTGAAGCAGGCGGTTAATGAATTTTATCGAGAGCACGACTACATGAGCCGTAATCGCACCGCAGTATCTTCTGTCGGGATTTAACAAAGCGACCTGCCGGGTGGCGGCAGGTCGGGACAACTAAGAACGGTCGGGATAAAAACTCGGAAAGGATTTGGATAACAACTTATAACTATGTGCTTTATCCGCGACCGGAATTATATACGAGCCAATATCATACTTTTCTCCATTTACTCGTGCGACTTGTTTTGCCGTTTGAATTTCGAGTCGGCTCTCCACGAGACATTATCTGTTCGATTCTTAATTCATCGGCATACTTAAATAAGTATGATCCGATTCGTTTTGTGACTTCATGAGTTATCGCTTCGGAGTCTTGCTTATAAGCGTATAACATCCGTAATCGGTCATATTGGTCATTGAAATGTGTTTCGATAATTTCGTCGATAACGTGCGAATCGAATTCCGTACCCTCGACGGCTTGTCTCAAAGCCGCCAAATCCCGCATGTCGATTTCCTCCAAAATCGCGCGTGCGCTTGGTCTACTGTTAGAAGTTGCCATAATATTTCCATCGTTTCATTAAAATGATGCGATTGCTCGAACAGAATGGGTTGCTTCCCAACTGCTCTCTATGGGTTGTCCGGTAGCACTGTATCCCTTGAAACATTTAATGTACCGAGGGTATGAACCATTATTGTTCACCTCTTCGGAAGACCAGTAAGTGCCACCGGCTGACGATGCGTATTTTAATGGCATTCCATTGTTGCCAATCGAAGAGCCATTGACCTCAAAACGATAGTAAAATAGGGTTGTTAAATCGTCTATTGTTGGTAATTCCCAAGCGGTATTTGACTGCTTTTTTGTATTGATCCAATCGGAAACAGGATAAGAAGCCTTGTTATTACTACTATTCCACTTATACCATGGCAGCAAGGCTTCGTCTAATGAGAGAATTTTTCCATGTTTCCTGTCTGCATCAAGATAATAAATGATTCCTTCAAGACCGGCTTCATTGTAATAATTCATTAAGACGTATGTCCCATCATTTTCCTTGTAGCAGGGTTTTGTTATGCTTAAATCCAAGGCACATGTAGGAATAAGTGCATGTTGTGTTTGGTTCTGAAACCAAATCTCTCTTAAATTAGGACACTCTTGGCATCTTAGAGTGTTGATATATTGGTTGTTGGATAAATCCAACACATCTATCTGATTGCTTTTTATTTCTAATGTTCGTAATTCCGGGTTATTAGTCGTTTTTAGCGCAGTTAGTTGATTGTAATTGCACTTTAAATATTGCAAAAGGCTGTTTGTTTCGAGATTTAATTCTGTCATGTGATTGGCTTCGCAGTTTAATTCGACTAATTGTCGATGCTTTGTTACATCTAATGTGGTTAAATTATTGTTGTTGCAATATAATTTTTGGATATTGGGAGATTGGGAAATGTCAAGCGATTCCAATTGATTGCCTGAAACATTTAACCTTGAATATCGAGAACTTGTAATTTTAAGTTTAGTCGAATTGTTCAATGCATAGCTCAGATATGGGTAGTCCGTTGTTTTAGTTGGATCATAGATTGCAGCATAGTTGTGAAATGTAATGGATGCAACATCCCCTAAATTGATCTCTTCGAATGGGTTATTGTGCCAAATTAAGTCTCCGAGATTATAACAGTTGGAAATATCAAGAATCCGGATATTATTGTTATCACACGTTAATTGGGTTAAACTTGTGCAACTTGTCGCGATTAACGATGATAGTTGGTTCTGTGAACAATCAAGGTCTCGTAACGTCGAAGCATTGCCTAATGTCAGTAATGTAAGCATATTGTTCTGGCAATATAATAAACTTAGCTTCGAACACATGCTTATGTCCAAAGATGATAGTTTATTGTCTTGACAGAATAGACGATCTAAGTTATGGCAATTACTTAGATCGAGAGTTTCAAGGTTGTTGTTTCCGCAAGTCAAAGTGACCATATAGGGGCACATGCTTATGTCCAAAGAAGAGAGTTTGTTGCCGTCACATTGCAAAGTGGTTAAGTTAGAACAATCTTGAACATTAAGTGATGTGAGATTGTTGTTGCCACAAGACAGGCCGATTAGTTCCGAACATCCGGTCAGGTCGAGGGCGGTAAAATTATTGGTATGACAATTCAAATTGGTAAGGTTGACCCAATTGGAGCAGTCAAGTTTGCCAGTTAGTTTATTGTCACCACAACTAAGCCAAGTCATTTTTTCAGCGTTGGGAGGTAATATGAGTTTTGAAATTTTATTGTAACCACATGTCAGTTCGGTTAGTTGTGTGTTTTTACTCAAATCCAACTCTGTCAAAGAGTTGTTGTCACATGCTAGACCTTCTAAGTTTGTAAAATGCTCAATTCCTTCCAGCGACGCGATGCCCAGACTTGATACGATTAAAGATTTCAGCTTCTCGATTTCGAATCGGGATATTTCATTGTCGCTATTTTGGTCATAATTTGCAACCAAATAAGCTTTGAAATTTGGATCGGGTATGTCTAAGACCGGTATGGCGGATTGAGTAATAGTGATAGTCTGTGAAATATTCTGTTGGGTATTGGCTATCATGATTTTGCCGATGCGTTCGGCGCCTGTCGTATTTTCAGAGATATTAAATCGAAGTTGATTTTCTTGTAGTGCACGAGTTTCTATTTGAGTTATCCACGTATCGGTTTCATTAATTTTAATTTCAAAATCAATATTATGTTGCAGTGTAACATCGACTGTTCCTCCTTCTTGGGGAACTTGATAATCCGTCTTACCAATTATAAGCGCATCTTTTTGTAATTGAGTAATTTCAACGATTTCGTCGATATTATTCTCCTTATTATAGAAGTGAATTTCGGTAGATCGGTTATCGCAAGTGGTATTGGAGGCTATCGTATAATAATGCGTATGGGTCGATATGGCCCGTGTCGGGGATTCCGTAATCCAATCGACTGAAGGCATAGCGACTTCGTAATCGACATTGCTGTTCAATTCGACTTTAATTGTCTGTCCGTCACTTGGAACGATATACTCTTTTTGAGTAAGAACAAGTGCCGGAGAAGCTCCGAATTGGTAAATTTTTATGGTTTCTTTTCCGATTTCGCTTGTGATCGTAATCGTACCTTCCCTTGTTGCGGTCTCTTCATTGGGAGATATTGAAAACAAAAGGCGCGATGTTGTCATTGCACGCGATCCGACATAAGACACCCAAGATTTGTCCGCTTGTGCGATTTCATAGTCGAACGAGATGTTTGCATTAACCTCGACTGCGATTTGTTCTCCTTGTGCGGAGACTTCAAATTTGGATTTTGTAACGGTCAGTGCATCTTTGCCTTTTTGAGTAAGAACGAATTTTGCGGACTCCGTTGCACAAGTAAACGTGTAGGTCGCATTCCGATCGTCCGATAAGTTGTTTTCGTCGATGTTGAATGTAACGACATCGTTGTTTTGTCCTGTGGTTTTAGAGGGGCGACACCATGATACGGTTTCTCCGGATAAGGCCCATGTTCCGTTGCAAGTCACGATGACGCTTTGCGTATTTGAATTGCTTGAAACAGTCGCCGATCCCGGATTCAATGAAATATTGGAATTTGGCGCGGCTTCTTGTGTTACATGAAGGGTCGCCTTTTCATTGCCAAGCGTGAATGTAAACGACGTATTTCTTGGTTGTAATTCCATGTTTTTCTCAACGGAAAAAGTTACGTTGGCTCCGTTCCCGCCTGACGTGATAGAGGGGGTGCACCAACTGTCGCCTCCGGATAGCGACCATTGACCGTTACTTGCGACAATCACATTTTGAGAATCGTCATTCGCCGGAAATTTTAGATTTTGGGGAGCAATTGATAAAACGTAGTTTCCTCCTTCCTCCTTGTCTGTTTCGCTTTTACTGCAACAAGAGAGAGACAATACAATGAACAGCAATCCGATGATCCGTTTCATGATTTTAAGACTTTAATTGTTTTTCTGCGCTTTCTCTCTACGTCGGGCCTCTCGTTTGGCCTGACGTTCGGCCTTGCGGCGTTCCTTTTTCGTCAAAGCGGGCGTTTCGGAATCAGTTTCCGTGACGATGCTATTATCTGGCTCGGTCGGTGTAGTCGAAATACCCGGCTTTTCCGTCTCAATATCATCATCGAAAATTATCTCCGTTATGGATTCGGCCGAGGCTTCTTTCTGCGGCTTGGATGCGGTGGTTGGAGTCGGTGTGGAAACACTCGGATGCGAACTTTTCGGGACATAGGGCGGTGATTGTACCTTTACTTCATCCAAACGTTGCGGTTGTTCCGTCCGGCTCTCGACGGCTTTCGGTTTTTTGTCTTCCTTGCATGATTTGAATCCGCCGCACAGTCCGATGACAAGAGCAATAATTATCGTCGCTACGATACTGCCGCAACCGAACTTAGATTCTTCCTCGACCTCCTCTATTATGAATTTTCTGCCCATATTGTTGAAGTGTTAAAGTTTAATCCATGTGTGATTTTTTGTTGGATTCCGATTGACGCTTTCTCTCGACTGAATATCGCTTTTCTGGAGTAAATCGGTTCGGGCGGAAAGATACCATCGGGCAATCCAAGTATGGATGGCTCGATAAGAGCTGCTTCTTTGCAGCGCAGTTGCATATTCATTGGGGAATAACAGCCTGAATGCTGTAATAAAATCGTTGGAATCGAACTCGCGGCCGAGCTTTCCGAGGATTTCGTGGATGTGATTATCCAAGAATGCCTGTAAGGTGTCCTTGTAATAGGTCATAGCAACAAGTTTTATGTTGCCATTCGACTCCTGTATGGCTGGGTTAGTAGTAATTAGTAGTAAAAAGAAAGTGTGGAGTCAGTTTCGTTCATCTCAAAGAAGGTTGTGGCGAACCCATAGCAAAATAAACGACGCGATACCCCACACTTGATAGATATGGGGTAACGGGCACACAGAATGCGCCCTGCCATGATCTAAACAAGAATGAGTGCTGTTCGTTGCCCTTTGCTATTGAAAATTGCCACATTTTCTTTGAAAGGCGTGCGAAAAACACTTCCAGTATGTCCGCCGCAGTCCTTGCGGACGTCGACAGTGACAAAGTTAGAAATTATTTTCACTCGAACAACACTCGAAGTGGGGTATCGCCGTATAAATTTCGGCGGAATCGGCTTCGGGATTCTCTACGTTCCGAGGCCATCATAAAAAAAGCCGGAGTCTGTTGTTAAGGCTCCGGCTTCACTCGCGGCACGATGGGGTTATTTGAAAGTTATATTATACCTTTGACAATGATAAAAGAAAGTGGCTATATCCACATCATTGTGATTTTTGATACACCAGTCAAACATTTCATCGCATTCAGTAGGATCGTAATCGGGATGCCATTTACTTACCAAGTGGAAAAGTCGTAATCCTTCTTCGGGCCCAAATTCACTGGCGAGAGCTTGTCCGATGGATTTCCAGACTGCACGTCCAACAGTGATATCAATCTGTTTTTTCTGAATTATTATTATCAGAGAATATGTCCGTTGTTTTGTGGCTACATCCATTACGGCTTTTCGAGCCTTCTTCACCCTGCGCGGCGCACTGTATTTGTTCGGCTTGTAATACAAGTACGGAGGAGCATCAGGGTTGAAATAGGGTTGAGGGTCATAGCTGGCCACACGCAGCCTTACGACATCGCTGCCACTTTCATCGACGATTAGTGGCGTCCGTCCTTGTATTTCGTCCACGAGAGCATAAAAGTGAGCTTTATGGCGTTCAGGATAAGCTATTCGAAAGATGCAGCATAAACCATCGCCTCCGACAGATAGCCCAGCATAGCATAAACTGCTGATTCTGTCTTCCAACATATTTTTGACCAAGTTCCATCGCCCTTTTACACGAGGGTTCTGTTTCCCATCAATGTCAATGCAGATATAGCCACTATGAAGATGTTGAAGCCTCTTTTTGGCGCGTGTGTCGAATACACCGGCAACGGTTACGCACGGTATCTCGAATTTCTTAATTTTGGCGCGTGTTTCCGGATCTTTAGTGCCTCGATATTCGTCTACTATATTTTGGTAGGAGGTCGTTAATAAAAATGTCCATAAATCGACCGTTGCAACAGGGATTGTGCTAACTACGTTTGTAAAGAGCGAAACTTGGGGCCCAACAATGCCTTCAGGAATCCTAACAACGGTGTTTGTCCTTGAGAATATGAGTTTATAGTTTTGGTTCATTGCGTTTGAAATTATCATTTTATCCGAAGAACGTCGGTATGATTTTGTTATTCAGTGTATTGCATATTGACTTGTTGCCTGTTTCTTGTATATTCCCAGTCCGGTTATTGCTCTGAGAAATAAGACGGGATGTTTTAAGTCCCGTCATTATCCGCTTTCTCGTCATCATCTTTCCCGCCCAATTACTCTCGACTTTTCTGTCATATTTTTGCGAGTTCACGTCCACCTGCTTCCGTCAACTGACGAAAGATTGCATAATACGTGCTGGTGTCTTTGTGGGCGGTTCCTCCCGATAGAATGCATAATCCATCAATACTCTGAATGCTCTTAAATGGAGCCGCTCCGGCATTAATTTAATAGATTCGTAGAATGAGATGAAACACACAAAAGATTCTCGGGGTTTCTGTCTCCGGTGCTTCTTGGTTACCTCCCTTTGTTGTTCAATAAATTCATTCATTTCATCTTCAGAAATGTCGGCCAGTGCTTCCAAAGGGTTAAATTCTGTTTTCATAAATTTTTTAATTATTAAGTTTTTTTAATTGTTCTTTACAGTATTGCCCGACGGTGGGGATTGAATTCTCTTTCATCCAGTCTTCGATTTCCTGTCGGATGAACACCAAGTGCCGTCCTCCGTGGGCGGGTCTATGAAATGGGATGAGCCGTTGATGCGTGAACTTGTAGATCGTGGCCTTGGAATAGCCTGTAAGTTTAATCACATCATCGATGCCCATAATTTCTGGTGGAGGTGATTCCGGCTTATTGGGATAAGAGTTGGGGCGGTTGCCGAAGCCGAGGCTCACGCAGAGTTCGATAAATTGCTTTACCGTGAGTCCCGCGATGGGGAAATCATCGGGGAAATTGGATATGTTGTTGTGTGCGTCCATAGCTGTTTGATATGTTTGCACACTCTCTATACGAAAAACAGGGCTTAATAAAAATAATTAAGCCCAAAAAGCCCGATTTTCGGGCTTTTTTGAGGGGTTTGGAAAAAATACTTTATTAACTTATCCTTTTTGAGTGCTATTTTAGACTTGTGCTAAAAAAGGCTTAAATGCACGTAGAATTTTTACATCATCGTCATATTTATCTTTCCGTTGTGACACGGCTTTTATTTTGTGCGCTGCGCTCCAAATGGTATTATAGGAATTGATCTTTAACTCCTGCATGATCCAGCGATAGGACGTAGGATGTCGAGCATATAATGTTGCATATTAATATAAACCCATATTCTCAGATCGAGGTGGGCTTTTGCGAGAAAAGTTTCCCTTAAAATTGAAGTAGTCTTTTTACAATCTCTGCATATAACATAGTGATAATTAGAACGATACTGCTGTATGTGGCTGAATCCGCCGCAATGACCGCAGTAAGTCGTTTTTGCCTGAAATATGAGAGTGAAAACCTTTTCCTCCGTTGGAAATAATTTCAATATTTCAGCATATGGTTTGGGATAGTAGGCCATACAGGAGAAAATGGATTACAAGGCAAGATATTTTTGTAGTTTGCTTATGCTATCCTTGTGCTTCTGTGGATTCTTTTCTTTCAGCTTTCTAATGTTGAGTAGCTTCCATTGAACCGACGGATAATGCAGGAAATCCCGGTATTCCGATGCGTCCCAATCCGGCGTCCCGTCCTCGAATCCGAGTAGAAACGCCTTGTCGGTCGGTGTCAGATGGTCGTTGAAATTGGGATTGAGCGACTCCAAGATCGGGCGGTCGCTTCCCAGCAGGCAGAAAATGAACCCGCGCTTGATCGCGTCGAAGTCTTTGATATAATAGAGCACCAGGTTTACATCGAACAGGTCGCGCGGGTGCTAGCGGTCGAGTGCAGCCGTGATCTTGCCGCCGTGGAGTTGCGACAGTGGCACGATGCGGGCTTTACAGAATACACCGAAATCTTCTTGGGCGAGGTCGCATAAGGGCAATTCGACGGGCGGTGCGATGATGCCTCGCTTCACGTCGTTTACCTCCACTTTGACGAAATGCCCGTTATGAGTGCAAATCAGTTTGTCGGGAACTTCGCGTACTGCAATGCCCGGTATCGCGGCCTCGATTTTTGCCTTTACCGCTTTCAGCCGTTCTTTGATATGGGTGAGGCTTGCTTCCCGAGGCTCGACGGGAATATAGGTCAGGTCGATGTCTACTGAATATCGCGGCAGATTTTGCACGAACAGATTGATTGCCGTGCCGCCGTGAACGGCAAAACATTCTTCCGCCGAAATAATCGGGATAATGCGGAGCAACAGCCGCACGCGCTCTTTGTACTCTTGATTAATCATTTTTCAGTTCTGCCGGAATCGTGATTTGGTACTTCTTATCATAAACACCTCCTTTGGCGATTACCCGCTTGCCGCTGCCGAGGTCTATCCGGTCGAGGTCGAGGGACTCGAACCACGCATGACGGGCCTTTTCGGCCATAAAGAGGAACAGCCGTTTCACTTTGACGGAACGGCACCCCTCCAACAGTCGTTGTACATTCTTCGGCGGGAGTATCGACAGCATTTCCATCACATAATAGAGGTCGGTAATGTCATAATATTGCGGTGCGAGGTGCAGACACTCCATAAACGCCCGTTCCGGGGTAGAGATCGGCAACTCGAAAACCCCTTGTCGGGTGGTGGTGATTCCGGTGACGGAATTGAATATTTCGGTGGTAAACAGCCGGAGCGTCACACCCCAGTCATATTTTCTGAACTAAAGCGGTAAATACTCCTTTTGCGGAGCAGACAGCGAAATGGTCGGCCTGCCCATCGGGAGGTAGTACGAATATCCGTGGATTTCCAGTGCCGACATGGCTCCGATTGTCAGATGTTTGTCTGCCTGTGTATTGAGGCTGTACATGGCTCCGTATAATGTCGGCGTATCGCCCGTGCGGATCATTACACCTGTGCCTATGGGAGTCAGCCAAGCGGATTTTATGTAACGGTGCTGTAAGTCGTTGGAGATGTTTTTGAGTTTCATCCAAGACGACAAATAGACTGCTCCGGATGGGAGAGCCTGCAATAGTTGGTTTATTTTTGTTTGTGGTGTTGTACTCATAGTACAACTATACAAAAAATATTAAACCATTGTCGGCTTATTACAAAACTTTTGCCGCCTCGTTGATTACCTTGTTGTCGAAGCTGTCGAGGTAGGTGTTGGTCGTTTCGAGGTCGGCATGACCGAGCATCTGCGAAATGATTTCACGCGGGATTTTATTGTATTGCAAGGTCATTGCCATTGTATGACGGCTTACATAGCTGGTCAAATGATAATCGATACCGAGTTCTTCGGCCAACGATTTCAAATATTTCTGATATTTGGCGTAACGGCTTCGGATGTGGTTGTATAGCTTCTCGCCCGTATAGCCGGAACAAGTGATGATCGGTAACAAATAATTTTCGACAGTAGGAGAGGCAGATTGCAGCTGTTTGATCAAACCCTGAATTTCCGGCGTAATGTGGATTCGGATGGCAGTTGCGTTCTTTTGGTGCTTGATTTTGTTGCGTTTGTAAACGATATAATTCCCGTCGGCCAGCCGTTGAATATGATCGGTCGTAAGGTAGACCATATCGACGTATAATTTCAGACTGATGCGCTTGCGACAGCTATTTTTGGTGACGCATAATTGGAGAATGTGATACCCCATTGAATTGGGTTTGTATTTCCGTAAAACGATGCGAACAGAGTAGGCCATTTCCCAATGCAGAATTGAAACCAGGAGCAGAAGAACCATATTTTTGGCGAATATAAGTCTATGTATTTTTCTTTATGTAATTAATGAATTATTATATGGGAATGGGTGCCTATCTGCCCCTTACCATTTTTGCAAGCAAAAAGCCTCGATAATCGAGAGATTGTCGGGGCTTTCTTGTTTTTGTATCTGTTTACGGGCAGGGGCTGTGCGGGCGGGGAGAATACGATTCTGCGGGGAAATACGTTATTTTATGGGATACGGAAGATGCGGGCGGTGCGGGAAACCCGGAAGGCCGCGGACGGGAGGTTTCAAATTTTTTCTTATCTTTGTAGCGGATTCCGTATGACGGCCGTCGTTTTTTTTGCCTTGAGGCCGCCGATTCTTGCCGGCTCGCCCGTGAGCGGCGGCTGTTGATATTCGCCCGGAGGGCTGTTATTTTTCCCGGGTATATCGTCTGAATGCGGAGGAATTTGCAGGGGAGCCTGCGGTTCCGGGTGTATCTGTGATTTTATTGCGCCGTGCCTTTTTTTTGTACGCTGACGACCGTACCGGGGACATTGCCGCCCGCATCCGAAAATTATAACGGAAAAATAAACGATAATGCTTATGAAACAAAGGAAAATGCTTTCATTCACGCTTTACCAGCTCGGGCTGCTTTTCCGCCAGGAGCTGCCGGGACTTGTTGTCCAGGCCGATGCGAGCCGCGATGCCGGGGAGTTCCGGGCCCGGCTCGAAGAGTTCGTCGCCCGGCATGCGGCGGCGCAGGGCGAGGCGGCGGAACAGATTCGCCTGCTGATCGGCTACGACGGGCGGGAGGTGAGCGAACTTTCGACCGGTGAGCAGATGCCCGTGCGGACGCTGGAATTGCTGTGGCAGTTCCTCACGGAGCGGCTGGAGAACCCGGAGATGCGTTGCGACCTGTTCATCGACCTGTTTTTCCAGTTCAAGCGCCTTGAGGGGCTGGAGTTGCAGCCGCTCACGCCGCAGCGCGTCCGTATCCGCAGCGATCGCTGGCCGACGGGGCTCGATCCCGAGGTGGCGGAGGTGCGCGCCCGGAACAGGGAGCGTATGCTCCACCTCTTGGTGCAGAAGATCGAGAACCGCAAGTCGACCCCTTCGCGGTTCCGTTTCGAGGAAGGGATGACCTACGAGGATAAATACCGTCAGGTAGGCGTCTGGTGGGGCGATTTCCGGTTCCACCTGGCGATGGCCGTGAAGAGCCCTTCGGAGTTGAACCGGTTTCTGGGCAACTCGCTTTCGGCGGAGACCATGTACCTGCTGTCGAAGGCCCGCAAGAAGGGGATGCCGTTCTTCGCCACGCCTTATTACCTCTCGCTGCTGGACGTCACCGGCAAAGCGTACGACGACGAGGCGATCCGCAGCTATATCCTCTATTCGCCGCAGCTGGTCGAGACCTACGGGAATATCCGCGCCTGGGAGAAGGAGGACGTCGTCGAGGCCGGAAAACCTAATGCGGCCGGGTGGCTGCTGCCCGACGGGCACAATATCCACCGCCGTTACCCCGAAGTGGCGATCCTGATCCCCGATACGATGGGGCGTGCCTGCGGCGGGTTGTGCGCCTCGTGCCAGCGGATGTACGACTTTCAGAGCGAACGGCTCAATTTCGAGTTCGAGAGCCTGCGCCCCAAGGAGAGCTGGGATCACAAACTGCGCCGCCTGATGGCTTATTTCGAGGAGGACACGCAACTGCGCGATATCCTCATCACGGGCGGCGACGCCCTGATGAGCCAGAACAAGACGCTGCGCAATATCCTCGAGGCGGTCTACCGCATGGCCTGCCGCAAGCGCAAGGCCAACCAGGCGCGTCCCGACGGTGAAAAATATGCCGAGTTGCAGCGCGTGCGGCTGGGGTCGCGCCTGCCGGCTTATCTGCCGATGCGCATCGACGACCAGCTGGTGGAGGTGCTGAAGGAGTTCCGGGAGAAGGCATCGGCCGTCGGCGTGAAGCAGTTCGTCATCCAGACGCATTTCCAGTCGCCGCTGGAGGTGACGCCCGAGGCGCGGGAGGCTATCCGGAAGATACTTTCCGCCGGGTGGCTCATCACCAACCAGCTGGTATATACCGTCGCGGCATCGCGCCGCGGGCATACCACCCGGCTGAGGCAGGTGCTCAACTCGCTGGGCGTGGTCTGTTACTATACCTTCTCGGTGAAGGGCTTCGGCGAAAACTATGCCGTCTTCACGCCCAACAGCCGTTCGATGCAGGAGCAGCAGGAAGAGAAGCTCTTCGGGCGGATGACCGAGGAGCAGACCGCGGAACTGGATGCGGCGCTGACCGGCGAGGGCGACACGGCCGGGCGCATCCGCCGCTTCATGAAGAAACACCGGCTGCCGTTCCTGGCCACCGACCGCAGTGTGCTCAACCTGCCGGCCATCGGCAAGAGCATGACCTTCCGGCTGGTGGGCATCACGGCCGAGGGGAAGCGTATCCTGCGCTTCGACCACGACCGTACGCGCCGCCACAGCCCGATCATCGACCGTATGGGCGAGATCTACATCGTGGAGAACAAGTCGGTGGCAGCCTATCTGCGCCAGTTGGAGAAGATGGGCGAGGACGCGGAGGATTACGCCAGCATCTGGGGTTACACGCACGGTCAGACCGAGCCGCGTTTCGGGCTGTACGTCTACCCCGACTTCCCGTTCGGGGTGACCGGCCGGGTGAGCAATCTGGAGCTGGAGTAGTTGCCGGTGGAAAAAGCAGGGGCCCGGCCGGATGCGCTCCGCCGGGCCCCGATATATTTGGATATATCAGAAATTCTTATTATCTTTGTGTAAAGTATAATAGGGCCGGTCGAAGAAGGATCACTGACAAGGATCGGGCCGGAAGAACAGCACCCGAATTATGAAACCGTCCGAACGATTGCAGTCGCTCGATGCCCTGAGGGGGTTCGACATGCTCTTTATCATGGGGTTCGCCTCGCTCGTCGTCGCCGTGTGCGGCCTGTGGCCCAACGCTGTGACCGACAGCATTGCCAGCCAGATGGGGCATGCCAGCTGGGACGGCTTCACCCACCACGATACGATCTTTCCGCTGTTCCTCTTCATTGCCGGGGTGAGCTTCCCCTTTTCGCTTTCCAAGCAGCGTTCGCTGGGGTTGTCGACCGGGACGATCTATGCAAAAATCGTCCGCCGCGCGCTGACGCTGGTGTTGTTGGGGGTGATTTACAACGGGTTGTTCAGGCTTGATTTCGAAAACCTGCGTATTGCCAGCGTACTGGGGCGTATCGGCCTTGCATGGGGCATAGCCGCGGTGCTGTACCTCAATTTCGGGGTGAAGGCGCGCATTGCGATCGCCGCAGCCATACTGGTCGGTTACGGCCTGTTGTCGGCGCTGGTGGCGGCACCCGATGTCGCGGGCGCAGGGCCATTGACCCGGGAGGGGTGCCTGGCAGGGTATGTCGACCGGCTGCTGTTGCCGGGTAAGCTGTACGGCAAGACATTCGACCCCGAGGGGCTGCTGAGTACGGTGCCCGCCGTGGTGACGGCCATGCTGGGCATGTTTACGGGGGAATTCGTGCGGCGGCAGGACTTGTCGGGCGGCCGCAAGGCGTCGTGGATGATTGCGGCGGCCGTGGCGCTGCTGGTCGCAGGGCTGGCTTTCAACGGGGTGGCGCCTGTGAACAAATCGCTGTGGTCGAGTACGTTCGTATGTGTCGTGGCTGCCTATTCGCTGGCGATGTTCGCCCTGTTCTACTACTTGATCGACGTCAGGGGATGGCGCCGCTGGACGCTCTTCTTCCGCGTCGTGGGACTCAATTCGATCACGATCTATCTGGCCCAGCGTATCGTGGGCTTCGGGCGCATATCCGATTTCTTCCTCGGGGGCGTGGCGTCGAAATGCCCGGAGGCACTTGCCGCCGTGGTCGACAGTGCCGGCTATGTGGCCGTCTGCTGGCTGTTTCTCTATTTCCTTTACAGAAAGAACGTCTTTCTGAAGGTGTAGCCTGCGGATTCCGTCAGGTGCTGCGCGCAGGCGCGGCTGGCGCGGAGTTTGCTTCACGCCCGACGGGGCGTATAATAAAAAATCATTGCTATGAATAAGACGATTCACCGCGCACAGACGCGCGGACACGCCGACCACGGTTGGCTCGATACCTACCATACGTTCAGTTTTGCCGGATATTACGATCCCCGGCGAATCCATTTCGGCGCCCTGCGGGTGCTCAACGACGATACGGTCGCCCCGGGCGAAGGATTCGGGACGCATCCCCACGATAACATGGAGATCGTGTCGATTGCGCTCGAAGGTGCGCTCCGGCACGGCGACAGCATGGGGAACATGCAGGAGCTGCGTCCGGGCGAGATCCAAGTCATGTCGGCCGGGACGGGCATTACGCACAGCGAAATGAACGCCAGCGACACGGAGCCCGTGAAATTCCTGCAGATATGGGTGCTGACCGATGCGGAGAACCATACGCCGCGTTACAACCAGATCCGGCTGGCGCCGGCAAAGCGCAACGAATTGAGGACGATCGTGGCCCCCGAAGGCCGCGGTGGCGAAAACACGGGCTGGCTCCATCAGGATGCCTGGTTCTCGACGCTCGACCTGGACAAGGGGCATGACGTTGAATACCGGATGCATACGCCCGGGAACGGGGCCTATGTCTTCGTGATCGAAGGGCTGGCCGAGGTGGACGGCGAAGTGCTCGGCCGCCGCGACGGCATGGGGGTCTGGGATACCGACGGCTTCGGGATCAGGGCTTCGGCCGACGCCCAGGTGCTGGTCATCGAGGTGCCGATGCGTTAACGGGCGGATATATAGGTGAAAGCCTGCTGGAAACCAGCAGGCTTTTTTTATTGCTGCCGTGCCGCACCGGCCGGGCGGAAACGGAAATCCCCTTCCGCCCGGCCGAAGACAGTGTATTTTTCGTATCTTTGTTTGTCGGTTCCGGCAAAATATCGTTGAATTCGTAAATGAGATACGCTATGAAAAATTATTTCGTCGCACTCGCCTTCACGGCGCTGTTCCTGCCCGTGGCCTGTGCCTGCGGCACGCCCGAACCCGCCCGCAGCGGGGACGGGGATCCCCTGCCCGGGAACCCCGGGGCAAAGAGTTACAAGAACCCGGTTTTCAGGGAATTCCTCGTGGCCGACCCCACGGTAATACGCGCCGAGGACGGGAATTTCTACCTCTATGCAACCGAGAGCGGAAAGAACAACATCCCCATCCTGCGCTCGTCCGACCTGGTGAACTGGACGAAGGTCGGCGAGGTCTTTACGGCGGGGAACCATCCGCAGATAACCGACAAGGCCGGGGCCAACCTCTGGGCGCCGGACATCAACAAGATCGGCGACAGGTATGTGCTGTATTATTCCCAGCCGGGGGAGAACAACAAGCACGCCATCGGCGTGGCGTCGGGCCCCTCGCCTGTCGGGCCCTTTACCGACCACGGGAAACTGATCGGCAGCGACGAGATCGGGGTCGATATTTCGATCGACCAGTTCTACATCGAGGAGGACGGGCACAAGTACATGTTCTGGGGAAGTTTCCGGGGCATCTGGGCGATTGAACTTGCGGACGACGGGTTATCGCTCAAACCCGGGGCCGGGAAGCGTAAGATCGCCGGCGACCAGTACGAGGGCACCTACATCCACAAGCGGGACGGATACTATTACCTGATCGTCTCGACGGGCGATTTCATGAAGGATTACCATGTAGTCGTCGGCCGCAGCCGGTCGCTGATGGGGCCTTATGTCGATCGTGCGGGGCGCGACATGCTCGGCGTGCACCACGAACTGGTCGTGGGCAACGGCAACGGGTTTGTCGCCCCGGGGCATAATGCGGAGTTCATTACCGACGACAAGGGGCAGGACTGGATGCTCTACCACACCCGGCTCGAGGTGGGCGGGCCGCGTTACCTGATTCTCGACCGGATCGAATGGAATGACGGGTGGCCCGAGGTGCGCGGGCACGTACCCGCCCGGAGTGCCGAAGCTCCCGTTTTCGAGTAGCCCGGCTGGCAAGCCGTGCGATGTCCGTGCGTGCGGCGTCCATGCCTGTGACCTGTCTGCGCCGTCCGTACCTGCGATCTGCCTGCGGCATCGCGGTTGACGCGGCCGGGGCGGGCGTATTGCCGGCAGGAAGAGAGAATCCCGGCGGGATCCCACATGGGTTCCCGCCGGGATTTTTACGGATCGGACAGCCCCCCCCCGGATCAGAACTCCGAGGTGAAGTGGAAGCGGATGTCCTTGAAATTCTCCTGCGCCAGCGCCAGCCCGTAGCTCGTGTCGGCGAGGAAGACGTCGCGGCCGTGCTTGTCGACGGCCATGTTGGTGTGCTTGCGGCGCTTGAAATCGGCCAGCTGCGCGGCGTTGTCGCTCTCGATCCAGCAGGCTTTGTAGATCGAGATCGGCTCCCAGCGGCAGGCGGCGTTGTATTCGTGTTCGAGTCGGTACTGGATGACTTCGAACTGGAGCGCCCCGACCGTGCCGATGATCTTGCGGCCGTTGAGCGAGGATACGAACAGCTGCGCCACGCCTTCGTCCATCAGTTGGTCGACGCCCTTGGCGAGCTGCTTGAATTTCAGCGGGTCGGCGTTCTCGATGTAGCGGAACTGCTCGGGGGCGAACGACGGGATGCCCGTGAATTTGAGCTTCTCGCCCTCGGTGAAGGTGTCGCCGATCTTGAAGTTGCCCGTGTCGTGCAGGCCGACGATGTCGCCCGGGTAGGCGAAGTCGATGACCGATTTCTTTTCGGCCATGAAGGCCGTCGGCGAGGAGAACTTGAGCTGCTTGCCGCTGCGTACGTGCAGGTAGTTATGGTTGCGCTCGAACGTCCCGGAGCAGATTTTCAGGAAGGCGATGCGGTCGCGGTGGTTGGGATCCATGTTGGCGTGGATCTTGAACACGAAGCCCGTCATCTTCGGCTCGGCGGGCTCCACGGTGCGGGTCGCGGTGGGCGCCGGGCGCGGCGAGGGGGCGATGCGGACGAAGCATTCGAGCAGTTCGCGCACGCCGAAGTTGTTGACCGCCGAGCCGAAGAACACGGGGGCCAGCTCGCCGCGCAGGTAGGCCTCGCGGTCGAACTCGTCGTAGACACCTTCGACCAGCTCGACGTCCGAGCGCAGCTGTTCGGCGAATTTTCCGCCGATGTAGGTGTCCAGTTCCGGTGACGCGAGGTCGGAAATCTCGGCGGTTTGGGCGTCGGCCGTGAGTTTCTCGTCCGACGTGAAAAGCGAGAGGTTCTTTTCGTAGAGGTTGTAGACCCCGCGGAACGTGGGGCCGTTCGAAATGGGGAAGGCCAGCGGCCGCACGCGGATGCGCAGTTCCTTTTCCACCTCGTCCAGCAGGTCGAAAGGCTCCTTGGAGGGGCGGTCGAGTTTGTTGATGAAGACGATCACCGGCGTCGAACGCATACGGCACACCTCCATCAGTTTGCGGGTTTGCGACTCGACGCCCTTGGCGCCGTCGATGACGATGATGACCGAATCGACGGCCGTCAGCGTGCGGTAGGTGTCTTCGGCGAAGTCCTCGTGTCCCGGGGTGTCGAGGATGTTGATCTTGGTGCCCTTGTATTCGAAGCCCATCACGGCCGTGGCGACCGAGATGCCGCGCTGGCGCTCGATCTCCATGAAGTCCGACGTGGCGCCTTTCTTGATCTTGTTGCTTTTGACCGCCCCGGCGACGTGGATGGCCCCGCCGAAGAGCAGCAGCTTCTCGGTGAGGGTGGTTTTACCCGCGTCGGGGTGGGCGATGACCGCGAAGGTGCGGCGGCGTGTGATTTCTTCCTGTAATGTCATGAACCTGAAATGTCTCTTTTATAGTTACCGCAGGGGTGCTGCCGGGCGCTGTCGTCGCGGCCTTTGGCCGTGTTTACAAGTCTGACCCACCCCTAAATCCCCGCCTCGGCGGGGACTTCTGTCCGGCGGAACGCCGGAACAGGGCGCTGTTATTTAGTTCCTTTATTATCTATACTTCCTTTTCCTTGTTCGGGTAGTCGGCGTTGTAGTGGCAGCCGACCGACTCCTTGATCTCGCGGCCCTGTTTGATTACCAGGTAGGCCACGGCGATCATGTTGCGCAGCTCGCACAATTCGCGGTTGGGCTTGGTCTTGTTATAGAGCTCCTCGGTCTCCTGCCAGAGTATCTCGAGGCGGCGCATGGCGCGTTTGAGCGAGAGGTTCGAGCGGACGATGCCCACGTAGTTGGACAGGATGGTCTGCATCTCGCGCTTCGACTGGATGATCATCAGCATCTCCTCGGTGTGCTGCGTGCCTTCGAAGTCCCAGTCGGGGATGCCCTCCTGGATGTCGACCTTGGGGAGCAGCGACGCAGCGTGGCGTGCGGCCTGGTCGGCATAGACCACCGCTTCGATCAGCGAGTTGGAAGCGAGGCGGTTGGCTCCGTGCAACCCCGTGCAGGAGGTTTCGCCCAGCGCGTAGAGGTGCCTGATCGAGGTCTCGCCGTTGGTGTCGACCTTCACCCCGCCGCAGCAGTAGTGCGCTGCGGGCGTCACGGGAATCCAGTCGCGGGTGATGTCGATGCCGATCGAAAGGCATTTTTCGTAGATGTTGGGGAAGTGGCTGCGGATGGCTCCGGGGTCTTTGTGCGTGACGTCGAGGTAGACGAAGTCCGAGCCCCGCTTGGTCATTTCGCGGTAGATGGCGCGGGCCACCACGTCGCGCGGCGCCAGCGATTTCATCGGGTGGTATTTGTCCATGAACTCCTCGCCGGAAGGCAGGCGCAGGATGGCTCCGAAACCCCGCATGGCCTCCGTGATGAGGAAGTTGGGTTTCTCGCCGGGGTTGTAGAGCGTCGTGGGGTGGAACTGGATGAACTCCATGTTCTCGGTGATGGCCTTGGCGCGGTGGCACATGGCGATGCCGTCGCCCGTGGCGACGACCGGGTTGGAGGTCGTGGAGTAGATATTGCCGCAGCCGCCCGTGGCGACGACGGTGAACTTGGCGAGCATGGTCTCGATCTCGTTGGTGGCGAGGTTGAGCACATAGGCGCCGAAGCAGGCCAGCCCGCGCGTATGGCGCGTGACGAATTCGCCCAGGTGGTGCTGCGTCAGGAGGTCGATGGCGAAATGGTGTTCCAGCACCGTGATGCCGGGGTGCCGGCGAACCGACTCGACCAGCGCCCGTTCGATCTCGGCGCCCGTGAGGTCTTCGTGGTGGAGGATGCGGTGTTCGGTATGCCCGCCCTCGCGGTTCAGTTCGAATCGGCCGTCGGGGGTTTTGTCGAAGCGTGTGCCCCATTCGATCAGGTCGCGGATCAGCTCCGGAGCACGTTTCACGACCAGCTCGACGGCTGCCTCGTCGCATTTGCCGGCTCCGCAGACCAGGGTGTCGCGGATATGTTTTTCGAATGTGTCGGGGGCGTAGGTCACCGAGCAGATGCCGCCTTGTGCAAAGTTGGTATTGCACTCGTTCATTTCGCCCTTCGTGACGATCGTGACATGCCCGTGGGCCGCGGCCTTGAGCGCGAACGAAAGGCCCGCTGCGCCGGAACCGATAACCAGAAAGTCGGTTTTCATAGTTTTGTGAGCAATTATGCGACGCAAAGTTATAAAAAATGCCCGGTAATCGGGCCTTCCGCCGGGAAAAACCTGTGCAAAAACAGGGCGATCCGCTGTGGATGCCCGTTTCTGTCGGCTATATTTCCCTGCGCAGCGGGCCATATCCGGATTTTTTCCTACTTTTGTCACGATACAACCCTGATTATTCTATGAAAAAATTGCTACTGGCCTTTGCCGCAGGCGTGTGTCTGTCCGCCTGCGCCACCCACGATCCAAAAATCTCGATCGTACCTTATCCCAACCACCTCGAACCCGGGCACGGGACGTTCGCCGTCAAGGGCGAAGGCGTCGTGTGCGACAGCCGTGCCGACGAGCGGACGCAGCGCGCCGTGGCGGAATTCGCCGCGCAGCTGGCGAAAACTTCCGGCGGGGAGAACCCCGTGACCGTCGCCGACGAGCTTCCCGCCTCGGGCATCCGCTTCGTCCTCGACCAAACGCTGCCGGAAGAGGGGTACCGGCTCGATGTCACCCCGAAGGGCGTCGAAGTCCGTGCGTCGCGTTTCCCCGGCTTTTTCTACGCCGTGCAGAGCCTGCGGCAGATGCTGCCCGCGGCGGTTTACGGGACGGAGCCTGCGCCCGGCGAGGAGTGGGTGCTGCCGTGTGTGAGCATCGAGGATGCCCCGCGTTTCGCTTACCGGGGCATGCACCTCGACGTGGCGCGCCATTTCTTTTCGGTCGAAGAGGTGAAACGCTACCTCGACGTGATGTCGATCCACAAGCTCAACCGCTTCCACTGGCACCTGACCGACGACCAGGGGTGGCGCATCGAGATCAAAAAGTACCCCGAGCTGACGACCGTGGGCAGCATCCGCAAGAAAACCATGATCCGCAAGGAGTGGGACAACTACGACAATACGCCCTACGGCGGTTATTATACGCAGGACGAGATCCGCGACATCGTGGCGTATGCGGCCGACCGCGCCATTACGGTGATCCCCGAGATAGACCTGCCGGGCCATATGCTTTCGGCGCTGACCGCCTACCCCGAGTTGGGGTGTACGGGCGGCCCGTACGAGGTGTGGGGTCGTTGGGGCGTGGCCGACGACGTGCTGTGCCCCGGGCAGGAGAAGACTTTCGAATTCCTGGAGGACGTGCTGGACGAGGTGGTCGGCCTGTTCCCGTCGGAGCTGATCCATATCGGCGGCGACGAGTGCCCGAAGGTGCGCTGGGAGAAATGCCCCCGCTGCCAGGCGCGTATTCGCCAGCTGGGGCTCAGGGACAAGGACGGCTATACGGCCGAACACTACCTGCAGGGGTACGTGACCGACCGCATCGGGAAATACCTGGCCGAACGCGGCCGGCGCATCATCGGTTGGGACGAGATACTCGAAGGACAGGCGCCGTCGGACGCCATCGTCATGTCGTGGCGCGGCAGCGCGGGCGGCATCAAGGCCGCGAAGCTCGGCCACGACGTGATCATGACTCCCAATTCGCATTTCTATTTCGACTACTACCAGTCGCCCGACGCCGATGCCGAACCCTTCGGAATCGGGGGCTGCGTGACCATCGACAAAGTCTATTCGTTCGACCCGATGGCCGATCTGACACCCGAGCAGCAGGCGCATATCCTCGGCGTGCAGGCAAACCTCTGGACGGAGTACATCGCTTCTGACGACCACCTGGAGTACATGCTTCTGCCCCGTCTGGCGGCGCTGAGCGAGGTGCAGTGGTGCCAGCCCGGGGTGAAGGACTGGGTGCGCTTCCGCGACGGGTTCCGCATGGACAGGATCTATTCGCAGATGGGGTACGTATTCGCCAAGCATATCTTCGGCATCAAGGGATCGTATGCCGTAGACCCGCAGAAGGGCGCCGTGGTGATGACCCTCACCACGCAGGGCGACGCTCCGATCCACTATACGCTCGACGGCTCGGAACCCACGGCCGCCAGCCCGCGTTACACGGGGCCGGTCGAGATCGGCAAGAGCGCCCGCTTCAGGGCGACGGCATTGCGCGAGGGCGGCGAGAACGCTTCCTATTCGCGGGAGTTCGCATTCAGCAAGTCGACGGGGCGCCCTGCGGTGCTCAATACCAAGCCCAACGACAGCTATACCTTCGAAGGGGCTTCGCTGCTGGTCGACGGTTACCACAGCCGCCCGGTTTTTACGAGCGGTGCCTGGCTGGGGTATCTGGACGAGCCGCTCGACGTGACCATCGACATGGGCGGGGAGCAGTCCTATCGGTCGGTGGAGCTGGAGACGCTCGCCGAGAAGGGCGACTGGATATTCCCGCCCTCGTCGGTTACGGTGTGGGTTTCGGACAACGGGACGGATTTTACCGAGGTGGCCTCGGTCTCGGTGCCCGAAGCGAAGGCCGGGGATGCCGACGGCATCGGGCGTTACCGGATGCAGTTCCCCGAAACGTCGGCCCGTTACCTGAAGGTGGTCGCGCAGAATGCCGCTGCGATCCCGGCCTGGCACCCGGGCGCCGGCAGCAAGGGATTCCTGTTCGTGGACGAGGTCGTGGTGGAATAATCGCGGCGGGTGCCCGCCGCAGTGTCCCGGAGGTTTCCGGCGGGACATGCGGGGCGTACCTGTGCGGCCTTCGGGGCGTTGCCCGGGTGGCCGGCAGGACGGATAGCCCGGGCGTTTGGATAAGTTTCGGCAGGGGCCGTGCGGTATTTTCGTACGGCCCCTGTCGTTTTGCAAGGGCGGTTTTTCGGGCGCAGGTGTCCGTCCGATTTAAAAAAAACGTACATTTGTGCCCATGATTGAACGACATATCGACATAAACCGATTCGACTACGACCTGCCCGACGGGCGGATCGCCAAATTCCCGCTTGCGGAGCGGAGCTCTTCGAAGCTGCTCGTGTACCGTGGCGGGGAGATCTCGGAGGCGCATTTCGCCGACATGGGCGACGTGCTGCCCGCTGGCCAGCTGCTGGTATTCAACAACACGAAGGTGATCCGGGCGCGGATCATCATGCACAAGCCTTCGGGGGCGCGGATCGAGGTTTTCTGCCTCGAGCCCCACGACCCGGCCGACTATGAGCGGGCGTTCGCCGTCACGGGAACCTGCCAATGGTCGTGCATCGTGGGCAACCTCAAGAAATGGAAGGAGGGCTACGTGGAGATCAATTTCGAGCACGAAGGCCGTCCGGAGCATCTGCGGGCATGGATTGCAGAGAACCGCGGCCGCGAACACACCGTGCGTTTCGAATGGTCGGCGGCGATGACCTTCGGACAGCTGCTCGAGTACCTCGGCCGGATTCCGATCCCGCCCTACCTGAACCGTGAGAGCGAGCAGATCGACTATACGCGCTACCAGACCGTCTATTCGAAATTCGAAGGGTCGGTGGCGGCGCCTACGGCGGGGCTGCACTTTACCCCGGAGCTGATCGAGGGGATGAAGGCGCGCGGCTTCGGATTCGAGGAGGTGACGCTGCACGTCGGGGCGGGGACGTTCCTGCCCGTGAAGGACGAGGACGCCGCGAAGCATCCGATGCACACCGAGCATTTCGAGGTGCGGCGTGCGACCGTCGTGGCGCTGCTCGCCAAGCTGGGCGCGGTCACGGCCGTGGGGACGACCTCGGTGCGGACGCTCGAATCGCTTCCGGCGCTGGCGTGGCGTATCCGCACGGCGGGAACCCCCGATACGGGGCGGGTTGTCGGGCAGTGGGAGTTGTACGACATTCCGGCGGATTACACGGGGCGCGATGCGCTGGAGGAGCTGCTCGCTTATATGGATGCGAAGGGGCTCGACCGGATCAAGGCCGCGACGCAAATCATGATTGCGCCGCTGGGGTACGAGTTCCGCATCGTGCGCAACATCATCACCAATTTCCACCAGCCGAAGTCGACGTTGCTGCTGCTGGTCTCGGCATTTGCGGGCGAAGACTGGCGGCGCATTTACGACTATGCGCTCTCGCATGATTTCCGCTTCCTGAGCTACGGCGACTCGTCGGTGCTGATGCGCTGACGGGCGCAGGGCAGCGGGCGGACGGATATACGAAAACAGCAAATCGGAGAATCATATGGCAATAGAACGGGTCAGGGCTTATCTGGAACAATACGGCGCTGCGGGCAGGGTGCTGGAATTCGGCGTGTCGAGCGCCACGGTCGAGCTGGCGGCGAAGGCATTGGGGTGCGAACCCGGCCGGATCGCCAAATCCCTGTCGTTCGGCGTCGGGGAGGGGTATATCGTGATCGTGACGGCCGGCGACTGTAAGATCGACAACGCGAAATACAAGGCGAAATTCCATGCCAAGGCCCGGATGCTGACCCCGCCGGAGGTGGAGGAGCATATCGGCCATGCCGTGGGCGGAGTCTGCCCGTTCGGGGTGAACGACGGGGTGGCGGTCTATCTGGACGAATCCCTCCGGAGGTTCGGAACCGTCTTTCCGGCATGCGGGAGCAGCAACAGCGCCATCGAACTCACGGTTGCGGAGCTGGAGCGGTATTCCCGGTGTGCGGAGTGGGTGGATGTCTGCAAAAGGATCGGACAATAGCGCCTCAAACGTCCCTGCCGCCTTCCGTTTGCGGCGGAGAGGTGATGTAGCGATGTAGCGGTGCGGCGCCCGCGGCATAGCTGCGGTGCCTGCGGGGGTGTCTATCCGACTATTGTGGCGAACAGTTCCGGGTGCCCGTCTACATAGCGGGCGAGCGTTTCGGTCACCTCCTCTTCCATCTCGCCGAACTCCTCCTCCAGCTCGTCGAACGCTTCGTACTGCTCGTACATGGCCATGAACTCCTCGTCGGTGCGCTCCCTTTCGAGGTCTTCGCGGTGGGCGTCGTAGATTTTTTTCGCGGCGTATACCAGTTTCGAGAACCGTTCCGCGCCCCACAGGCGCATTACCCTGGCGAACGGGTTGCCGAAGATGTAGGCCCCGTATCCGTTCTGGATAAGCTGGCAGAACCCGCCTTCGGTCACTTCGTCGCGGAAGATCCGGTAGGCAAGCAGCGAATGCTGTTCGCCGTTGAGCCGGGAGATCGTCTCGGCCGTGGGGTCGCCGCCGAGAGCCTCGCGGTATTTGTCGGTAAAGGCCCGGAGGAATGCGTCCATCCCTTCGGCGGCAGCCGCCTGCAGGGCCGTGTCTGTAATTTCGATCAAAGTCGTCGTCGTTTTTAGTCCGTAGTATTTTCGGGAGCCTCCCCGGAGGGCGTGTTATGCTTCCGGTTCGGGGGTGTAACTGCGCAGGGCGAGTTTCTTGACCCAGACCACGAAGCCGCCCGTGAGGATGAGGTTCAGCACCAGCGTGAGCACCGAGATGATGAGTACCGGGCCGCCGAGGCTGTATCCGAGGGCGATGAAGATTACGCCTGCGCCCACTTCGCCGCGGGTGAACATGCCGATCGAGAGCGCCAGGCGCTCGCTGACCTTGCGGTCGCGGTAGAAGAAGAGCGGCACGAGCTTGCCCAGGTTCGAAAGTACGGATACCGCCACGACATGCAGGAGGAGGGTGCCCCACGGCATCATGGGCTGCGATCCCGTGACCGAAGCGGCGGCCGCGGTGTCGGCCGGGGCTCCCGTGACGAGCGGCATGCTGAGGCCTACCAGCAGCATGAAGAGAAACGATATGCCGGTGGAGACGCGTTGCTCCGCAGGTGTGTCGATGTGCTTGTGTTTCATGAGCATGCCCACGACGAAAGCCGGGAGCAGCACTTCGATATGGATGCTGTTTTCGGGGCCGTAGAGCTTCGCCGTGGCGATGTAGACCGCCTGCGTCAGGGCGCAGACCACGACGGCCAGCCCGAGGATGGTTTTCCAGTCCTGCCGTACGTTCCACCGCGCCTGCCAGCGCCAGCCGGCGGCCAGCAGCACGACGACGATGGCGATGATGGCGAACATCTGCCATTTGAGGCCGATCATCAGGATTTGCAGGGGGATCATCAGCAGGATGGTGTCCAGGTCGTCGAAAATCGCCAGCACCTGTATCTTTTTGTATATCCAGCTTTTTTTGAGGCTCAGCGCCGCGAGCATCGTGAAGAGGATGCCGGCCGAGGTCGGGGCTGCGAAACGGCTCAGCAGCAGGTTCTCCTTCCAGGCTTCGCCGCTGCCCCACAGCGGGGGCGGCAGCAGGACGAAAATATAGTAGAGTACGATGAGTATCCAGGGCAGCGCCGCGGTGGCCATGGCGATGAAGTAGTCGGCCGTGTAGGAGCGCCAGCGGGATTTGTCGATCTCGAATTCGCGCCCCACGTTGATCATGATGAACCCCAGGCAGACGTAAAGCAGGGTGTCGGAGCAGGCTTTGAAGCTTGCGTATCCTGCACCGAGCGCCCCCGGGAGGAGTTGGGAGATGACGAGTCCCAGCATCAGGAACAAGGAGAAGGAGAGGACTTTTCGCATTAATTGATAGTTGTTTAGGGGTATATGGGGTGCATTCGGGGGCAAAGATAATAATTTATGGGATTCCCCCGAAACCCGAGGCGCCGTTCGTGAAAAAAATAACAATTAGGAAACCTCAATTCACAATTATTTTGTACCTTTGCGGTGCAAAAAAGGAAGTCATTATTTCAAACCATAAATTCAAACGTTTACAACTATGCAGATTGTAGAGATTCACGCAAGGGAAATCCTCGACTCGCGAGGCAATCCGACCATCGAGGTCGAAGTTCGCACCGTTTCGGGTGCATTCGGACGCGCAGCCGTTCCGAGCGGCGCATCGACGGGCGAGCACGAAGCGCTCGAGCTCCGCGACGGCGACAAGGGCCGTTACCTGGGCAAGGGCGTACTGAACGCCGTCAAGAATGTCAACGAGGTGATCGCCCCGGCCATCATCGGCATGAACGTTGCCGACCAGGTGGGTATCGACAAGGCCATGATCGCGCTCGACGGTACGCCTACCAAGTCGAAGCTCGGCGCAAACGCCATCCTCGGCGTGTCGCTGGCCGTTGCACGTGCCGCTGCCGACTATTTCGGCATGCCGCTCTACCGCTATATCGGCGGTGCGAACGCCAAGACGCTGCCCGTCCCGATGATGAACATCATCAACGGCGGTTCGCACTCGGACGCCCCGATCGCATTCCAGGAGTTCATGATCCGTCCCGTGGGTGCCCCCACGTTCAAGGAGGCTATCCGCATGGGCGCCGAGGTATTCCACAACCTGAAGAAGGTGCTCCACAAGCGCAACCTTTCGACGGCGGTCGGTGACGAGGGCGGTTTCGCTCCCGCGCTGAACGGTACGGAGGACGCTATCGAGTCGATCCTCGAGGCAATCAAGATGGCCGGTTACAAGCCTGGCCGCAAATGCGAAGGCGGTGACGTGTCGATCGGCATGGACTGCGCTTCGTCGGAGTTCTACGCCGACGGCGTGTACGACTACACCAAGTTCGAAGGCGAGAAGGGTGCCAAGCGCAGCTCGAAGGAGCAGGTAGAGTACCTCAAGTCGCTCGTAGCGAAATACCCCATCGACTCGATCGAGGACGGTATGTCGGAGAACGACTGGGAAGGCTGGCAGCTGCTGACTGCCGAGATCGGCGACAAATGCCAGCTCGTGGGCGACGACCTGTTCGTGACCAACGTAGATTTCCTGAAGAAGGGTATCGAGACCGGTTGCGCCAACTCGATCCTGATCAAGGTAAACCAGATCGGTACGCTGACCGAGACGCTCGACGCCATCGAGATGGCCCACCGTGCAGGTTACACATCGGTTACGTCGCACCGTTCGGGCGAGACCGAGGATTCGACGATCGCAGACATCGCCGTGGCAACCAACTCGGGTCAGATCAAGACCGGTTCGGCATCGCGTTCGGATCGTATGGCCAAGTACAACCAGCTGCTGCGCATCGAGGAGGAGCTCGGTGACGAGGCGATCTATGGTTACACGAAGATCTACCGCAAGTAATTTGCGACGTGCGGCCGCTCGTGCCGCATGATTTTCCCCGGGTGGCATCGCCGCCCGGGGATTTTTTTGTTGCCCCCCGCAGGTCGCCGTCAGGTGGGGCGGCAGGGCTGCCCTCAGGGGCGGGGACGGGGGATTTCGCCGCCGTTTTGCAGGGCCGGAAACGGGCGAAGCCTGTGTCGCAAGGTGCGGCACAGGCTTCGCGTCTCTGAGGGGCGGTATCCCGGGCGGGCGGTTATTCGTCGGACTGTTCGACGAAGAACTCCTGCCCGCCGTTTTCATCGTCTTTGACGACGATGCTGCCGTCGGCATTGATGAAATAGAAGTAGAGTTCTTCGATCACGGCGTCGGACGGAAGGCCGAAGAAATCCTTCGGGTAGAGGTATTTCTCGAAACGGGAGCTGATCAGTTCCATGCGGTTGCGCGGGACTGCGGCCGAGACCTCGGCTTTCTGCCCGCCGTCATGGATTGCCGTGCCGCAGAGATATACCTCCCCGGCGTCTTTCAGTGCCGTGCCTCCGTGCGAGAAGGTGATGCCGAAGACGTCGCCGTAGCGGAATACCGAGGGCGTCGTGGTAAACACCTGGTTGTAGGTTTCGATGGGCTTGAATGCTTCGGCGAAACGCTGTTCGTCGCGTTTGAGGCCGAACGTGTCGTAGCAATACGAGTAACCCAGTTCGCAGGTCAGGGGAACGGCGCCGGTCTTCATTTTGATCCTGACGTCGGTATGCACGTCGGCGGTCTCGACTTCCTGTCCGTCCACTTCGATCTTGTCGTCGAATATGAATGTGGTCGACGAACGCCATACGACCCACTCCATTGCCGTCTGGGGGTCGTTGCCGCCGCGGCCGATGACGCTCATGAAGGAGTCCGCCCACGAAAGACCGTTCTTGGGGTCTTTCTCCTCTGCGGGCATCAGGGTGAGTTGTTCGTTCACGACTTCGGGCTGGTGCTGGATCGCGTTGTAGTCCTTGGTGGTCAAATAGAGCGTGGCATTGTCGCGGAGGTTCCATGCCTTGGGGGCCAATACGGCGAATACGACCTTTCCCGAGCCGTCTTCGCCCGGCGAGACCCGGAGCTGGGCCGTCACTTCGATTTCCGAGTCGGTCAGGGCCCGGCCCGGCTGGATGATGCCGTCGAATTCGAGGCAGGCGACTACGAGCAGCGGCAGCGCGGCGATGCACGCCGCGGAGAGTATTTTATGTCTGTTGAGTTTTTTCATGGTCGGATGGTATTAGAGTCTCTTGAATTTGTATTTGTATGTCAGGAGTTTGCTGTCCAGTTGGAACTGGGTCGTAAAACCGTCCGCGTCGAAGGTGGCGATGACCGTGTCCGAACCTTTGACCCGCAGCACGTTGGGGATGACGTTGCTGTCCAGCACACACTGGATGGGGCCTTCGGACAGCGCTTCGGGGAACGGTACGAAAGGGATGTCGCCGTTGTCGAACGTGACGGTGGTTGCGAGCGGCGACACGTTGAGCGTCATGCGCAGCGAAGGGAAATAGTCCAGTTTGCCGTAGATGTCGGTGCCGTTCGGATTCTCGGGCGCGCACAGCAGCACCTTGTCGAGCCGGTAGGCGACGGTGTAGGTGTCGGGGTCGTCTCCTTCGGGCGGCGTGTTGTCGTCCGGCTTTTCGACCGGGATGTAGGGGAGGGTTGTCTCTTCGTCGCATCCGGAGAATGCGCACACGAAGAGCGCGGCGGTAAGGATGATTGCGTATTTTTTCATAAAATGATGGGTTTATTAGGTGTTCGGTTGAATCGGATGTTTCGGGTCGGCGGGCTGATCCGGTGTGCAACGGGGAAATTCCGGTGTCTGTTCATTGCGTCATAGGCAGAAGCGGTTTTTAGGGTTCGTTTATGGGTCGGTGGCGGTTTTCGTATTGTCGGCTGGTTTTCGTCCGTGCGTGGCTTTTTCGGTCATTGCTCTGTTTATCAATGCATGTGCCGTTTTGCCGATTCGCATGCGAAAGTATCGGCATGAAAAAAGGGGCGGTTCCGCTGAACACAGTGACGCAACTTCACTCAATAGAAGAATTCAACGCAGAAACCGCCCCCCCCGGAGTAGGCCGGAGAATCCGCCCGCCCCGTAGATGCCGCGCAAACATGTTCTGAAATTCCTGATTGAAAAGTGCAAGGCTTATACGTTGGAATTGGCAAAGGTGTTTCCATTAGACACCGAAGAAGAAAAACACCTTTTCGAATTGCTCGAACGCTCCTATATCGAAGCCCGCTATAACGACAAATTTGTTGTTCCAAAGGAGGTTGTAGACGCGCTTGTCCCCAAAGTGGATTTATTGTTTAATATTGTAGAGGATGTTTGCCGGAAACAATTCGACTATTACAAACAGCAGAGCAAGAAATAACGCCCGGAAGTCGGCGGCAAATCGAGTTATTAGAAAAATTCGAATAACTGCCGACACCAGAATCAGCCCCCACAACCCGAACTTATGAATGATATAACCCTTATCCAAAATAAAATCTACGAAATCCGCGGCCAGCGCGTGATGCTCGACTTCGACCTGGTGGCACTGTATCAGGTTACGACGAGTGCCATGAATCAGGCCGTAAAACGTAATGCAGAGCGGTTCCCGGAAGAATTTATGTTTCGTATTTCCGCAAGCGAATGGGAACATATCTCATCACAATTTGTTACGACATCCCGGACAAAGCGTCCGAAATCATCTTTGCCGCTTGCTTTTACCGAATAAGGTGTCGCCATGTTGTCCGCAGTATTGCGCAGTAAACCAGCTATACAAGTCTGTATTTCAATTATGAAAGCCTTTGTCGCCATGCGCAACTACATCGCTACGACGACGACCGTCACGGCAGAACTGGCTGAAATTCGTGCGAAACTGGCCCTGCTGGAGCGTACCGACGAGGACAACGCCGAAGCGATAAACGACCTTTCGGAAGATATGCGCAGGGAATTGGACAATATCTATCAGGCAATCGCCGCCCTGTCTGTCAAAACCCCGCAGGCCCGCAAGCAGCCCCGGCTGATCGGATATAAAACGCCGGAAAAATAGTTGTCGCATGAAACGGTTGCTGAACCGTACCCCATGCAGGTCTTTCCCTGCGGCACCGAACTGCTGTAGCCAAAGTGCGGAGTAGATTTTTGATAGGCAACCGGGCATCGGAGCCATTAACTGCTCCGATGCCCGGTTCCTTATTTACCGCCGTTCAGTTTGCCGCGGCGAACACTTGGCCGATCTTCTGCATTTCCCGTCCGATAAGCTGTTCGGAGCGTTTTATCAATGGCCTGAAAACGAAATAATTCCGCATGTCGTTGATATACAGGATTGTTTGCGCTGATTTGCGGCTATCTGCCAACAAAAAAGGTCTTCTTTCGAAGACCTTTTCGGGTGGAAGATGGGGCTCGAACCCACGACCTTCGGAACCACAATCCGACGCTCTAACCGACTGAGCTACATCCACCGTGTGACCGTCGAACGGTCGTATCGGGATGCAAATGTAATATACTTTTTTTGTCCGTGCAAAAAAAAAGGTGAAAAATCTTCGGGAAAATCTCCCGGGTGACAAAATGGCAGGCCGGACTGTACCTTTGTCACCTGGCGTCTGCCAAAAAACGGTTGGCACATCTATTGATGGGACTATGGGTGCTAACGCGCAACAAACTATTCAATAATAAACTAAAAACTGAAAAGCTATGAATGTAAAACCATTATCGGATCGTGTACTCGTCCTCCCGAATCCCGCGGAGGAGAAAACGGCCGGCGGACTGATCATCCCCGACACGGCGAAGGAGAAACCGCTGGCAGGTAAAGTAGTCGCTGTGGGCCCCGGTACTTCGGAGGTCAAAATGGAAGTCAAGGTCGGCGACCAGGTACTTTACGGCAAGTATGCCGGGCAGGAGATTCAGGTCGACGGCGTGGATTACCTGATCATGAAGCAGAACGATATTTTGGCGATTATCTGACGATAACCGGTCGTTCTGACCTCGAAATTTTTACATTCCCTCTGAAAATCCCCTTGAAATGGGGGACTCCGGGGATAAGCTTATGAACGAATATAAAATATAAAGTTATGGCAAAAGATATCAAATATAATGTTGAGGCGCGCGAACTGCTCAAGGAGGGTGTCGATGCGCTGTCGAACGCAGTGAAGGTGACGCTGGGCCCCAAAGGCCGTAATGTGATCATCGACAAGAAATTCGGTGCGCCGCAGATCACCAAGGACGGTGTGACGGTGGCCAAGGAGGTGGAGCTCGAAGACGCTTTCGCCAACATGGGCGCCCAGATGGTACGCGAGGTCGCTTCGAAGACCAACGACGATGCCGGCGACGGTACGACGACTGCCACGGTGCTCGCACAGTCGATCATCGGCGTAGGCCTGAAGAACGTGACGGCCGGTGCCAATCCGATGGATCTCAAACGCGGCATCGACAAGGCCGTGGCCAAAGTGGTCGAGTCCCTGCGCAAGCAGAGCCAGGAGGTAGGCTCGGATTTCGACAAGATCGAGCAGGTGGCCACTATTTCGGCCAACAACGACGAGACGATCGGTAAGCTGATCGCCGAGGCGATGGCCAAGGTCAACAACGAGGGTGTGATCACCGTCGAGGAGGCCAAGGGTACCGAGACCCATGTGGAGGTCGTAGAGGGTATGCAGTTCGACCGCGGTTATATCTCGGCTTACTTCATGACCGATCCCGAGAAGATGGAGGCACAGCTCGAGAAGCCTTACATCCTGATTACCGACAAGAAGATTTCGACGATGAAGGAGCTGATGGGCGTGCTCGAGCCGGTGGCGCAGAGCGGCCGTTCGCTGCTGATCATCGCCGAGGACGTGGACGGCGAGGCGCTGTCGGCGCTCGTGGTCAACAAGCTGCGCGGTACGCTGAAGATCGCAGCCTGCAAGGCTCCGGGCTTCGGTGACCGCCGCAAGGAGATGCTCGAGGATATCGCTATCTTGACGGGTGCTACGGTGATCTCGACCGACAAGGGTATGAAGATGGAGGATACCGACCTTACGATGCTCGGTACGGCCGACAAGGTGACGCTCAATAAGGAGAACACTACGATCGTCGACGGTGCCGGCAAGAAGGAGGAGATCGCAGCCCGCGTGGCTCAGATCCGCTCCTCGATCGACAAGGCTACGTCGGATTACGATAAGGAGAAGCTCCAGGAGCGTCTGGCCAAACTGGCCGGCGGTGTGGCCGTACTCTATGTGGGTGCCGCTACCGAAGTCGAGATGAAGGAGAAGAAAGACCGCGTGGACGACGCACTGGCTGCGACCCGTGCCGCTGTCGAAGAGGGGATCGTCCCGGGCGGCGGTGTGGCTTACATCCGCGCTACGGCGGCCCTCGAAGGGATGAAGGGTGCCAACGAAGACCAGACGACCGGTATTCAGATCGTGAAACGTGCGATCGAAGAGCCGCTGCGCCAGATCGTCGAGAACGCCGGCGGCGAAGGTTCGGTCGTTGTCAACAAGGTGAAGGAGGGCAAGGATGCCTTCGGTTACAATGCCCGCGACGACAAGTATGAAGACTTGTTGAAGGCCGGTATCATCGACCCGACGAAGGTGTCGCGCGTTGCGCTGGAGAATGCCGCTTCGATCGCTTCGATGTTCCTGACCACCGAATGCGTGCTGGCGGAGAAGAAATCCGATGCTCCCGCCATGCCTGCGATGCCCGCAGGCGGTATGGGCGGCATGATGTAATCATCGGTTCGCAATATGGAAAACCGGAGCCTCCGCTGAGGCTCCGGTTTTTGTTTTGCCGCGAAGCGGTCGAAGCGGCATTCTCCGGCGCCGCGGGTGGTTGGCCGGGAGGGGTTCCGCCCGGGGCGGCGGGTACTTCGTTGGCCGCAGGGCTATTCCTGTCCGCGCATTTGCGGTTTGGCATCTATCATATGCCGGCCGAGCCGATCTGTGCCCCGGCGAATTGCCCGGGCTTGTAGTGTCGGCTGCGTCTTTGTCGCTCATGCGCCCGGGAGCTATGAGCCGGGTGTGTGGCAGTCCGAAATGCCGTCGATGCGATAGGCCATTGCTATGATCGGCAGGCCGAATGCGAAAATTACAGCCTCAGGCCCTGCCGGTGCGGCAGGCGGGCTTTGAAAATGAAATTGGGCTGTATTGAGTGCGTTTTTGGCTGATTTGTTTGGTGTTTGAGGCGGGAATATCTAACTTTGTCCGAGCAAAATAATCGGTTCCCAGGAGTGGGGAAGAAGTGCAACGGGAGATGCGGAACCATTTTATTAATCTAACACACCCACAATGAAGAAAATTACCATCTTAATGCTGGCCTTCCTGGCTGCCTCCTGCATTGAGAAAAGCGATGTCCGTCCCGGCAGTCCCGTGGACGTCGACATCGACCATTACCAAACGGCCGGCACGTACGATGTCCCCGTGAAAGAAGGTTGCATCACCGTAGTGAAGGCATACGGGGTGACGCTGGCCGAAGCCGAAAGCCCCATGACGATCTGGGTGCCGCGGATGACCCTGACCCGTTCGGACGAGGGGTTGACGACGACGTTCGTCCCGCGCGATGAGTACCCCAATTTCGCAGGCAACAAATCGCAGTTGTTCCAGGTAGTATGTTTCGAGGACTCCAGGCGCGGGGATTACGATTACAACGACCTGGTCATCCATGTGCTGTACCAGACCCGGCAGAACATTTTCGGGTTCGGCGTACAGCCCGTGGCGCTGGGATCGACGAAATCCATCAAGTTGGGATGCGTCGTTTATAAGGGCGGCAAGCGTGTCTTCAAGGGGTTGATCACCCCCGAAGGCGCCGATTGCCGGTCGCAGTATTTCAAGTCGATGGAGGGAACGCTCAATACCTACGACAAGGCCAATATCAAGGTCGGGGAGTACCTGGGGTCGACGATCCGCAACTGGGACGTGTCGAAGATCGAAGGGGACGGTGTGATGCGCGTTGAGTGGTATATCGAGGTGGATAACGGCGTGGAACTCTATGCCTTGTCGACTGCCTACCTGAACGATTCGTTCGACAAGGACAAATTGCCCTACGGACTGGTGATCACCACCACGGGGACGGAATATGTCGACGAGAAAGGCGGCTACCTCTGCGGGTTTGACTGGTTCAACTATCCGCGCGAATCGGTGCATATCAAGGAGGTATATCCCGAGATGTGGAACTGGCTGACTACGGACAACAGCTATAATTTTGCCGATATTTACGATGGCAGGAATGTCCCTGCGAATGCTTGCCCTGCCGCTGACCTGGGGCTGTTCGAAGCCCGGACGATCGACGTCACCAACAGGAAATACCGGGCTGACTGAGCCCGTGCCGATAGCGGCCGAGGCGGGCTGCGGTGCCGTCGCCGATTGAAAAAAGCAACCCTGCGGGGTTGCTTTTTTTTATGTGCGGGCTTGTTGTCATGCGCTGCGTGTCCCGGGGATGCCGGATTGCCTGATGCACGGTGTTGAATGCCCGATACTGGCGGCGTGTGCTGCGCCATTGCCGGCCCTGTTCCCGGCTCCCGGTTCCGATCCTTCCCTTGCAGGACGGGGCTCCACTTTTTGTCAGGGCATCCACTCCAGAATCCCCGTCACGGGGTGGGCGGCACGCCAGGCTTCGAATTCCGCGTAGGTGCCCACGCCGTCGCGCAGTACGGCCTGGTAATATTCGATACCCATGATCTTCTCCGCCTCCGGGGTTTCGTATTTGAGCCGGAGGATCGTTTCGCGCGTCCGGTCGGTCAGCACGGCGGCGATGCGGTCGGCTACCCGTTCGAAATAGCCGTCGTAGGCCGAACCTTTCGGCATGTGGATCATGTCGATCTGCCATAACCGGTCGTCGGCATCGGCATACCAGGCATGCCATTCGAGGCATTGGTCGGGGGCGTCGAGCAGGTTGTTGAAGGTGATGCTGCGGATGCGGCTGTTTTCGGCCAGGCGCGCCATGGCGGCGAAGCTGTCCGCAAGGCGCAGCGGTGAGGAGTAAATGTGGAAGTCGATGTCGCGGTGCGTTATCAGCAGTCCCGTGCGGAGCGACCCGACCAGGTTGGGTTCGGCGCCGACGGAGCGCCATGCGGCTTCGAGCCCGGAGTCGCGGATAACCTCGCGGGCGCGCTGCTGGTTGGCGGCCGCAATCTTCGTCAATTCATTCATTGTGCGGTAAATGTCGGGGTCAATATACGGAGTTCATAAAGTGCGCCGGACAAAAGGTTCGTTCCGGCCGGCGGGTAGTTGCGTGTGCGGTTATTTGCCCAGCAGAATGCGTGCCTGGGCTATGGCGGCATCGGTGATGCGGCTGCCGGAGAGCATCTTGGCGATCTCGGTGATGCGCTCCTCGTCCGTCAGGCGCGTGATGCCGGTGCGCCCGTCGCGTTTGTAGACCACGAAATGGGCTGCGCCTTTCGACGCCACCTGCGGCAGGTGGGTGATGTCCACGACCTGCAACGTCGCGGAGAGTGATTCGATGATCTCGCCCATGGCGTCGGCGATGCGCCCGGAGACGCCCGTGTCGATCTCGTCGAAGATGACCGTCGGCAACTGCATCCGCCGGGCAAGCAGGGCCTTGAGCGCCAGCATGACACGCGAGAGCTCACCGCCCGAAGCGATACGCTCGACACTCTGGGGCGTCGCGTTGCGGTTGGCCGAGAAGAGGAATGCCACGCCGTCGCCTCCCGTGCGCCCGAGGTCGGGGAGCGGGGTGAGCGCTACTCGGAATACGGTTTCGGGCATGCCCAGCTGCACGAGCGTCGCCAGTATCTGTTTTTCGAAGGCCGGGGCGGCTTTTGCGCGTGCCTTGTGCAGCCTGTCGGCCAGCGAGCCGGCCTTCTGTGCGGCTGCGTCCAGTTCTTTTTCAGCCGCTGCGATCTCTTCGTCGCCGTGTACGATGGCGGCGAGCTGTGCGGCATAGCGGTCGCGGGCTGCGATCAGCTCCGCTTCGGAGGCGACGCGGTGCTTTTGTTGCAGGGCGTAGAGGGCGTCGAGGCGTGCGGCGAGTTTGGCCTGCCGTTCGGGGTCGGCGTCGAGGCGTTCGCTGTCGGCGGCTACAGCGTTGTCGATGTCCTTCAGCTCCTCGAGTACGGAGTGCAGGCGTGCGGCGTATTCCCCGGCCGCGGGGAAATGTTCGCGGATGCGTGTCAGGTCGTTCTCGGAATTTTTCAGGAGCGTGAGCACCCCGGTTTCGTCGGCATCGAGGGCGTTGCGGAGCGTAGTGAGCACCTCGCCGATGCGGTCGGCGTTCTCCAGTACGGCCAGTTCTTCCTCGATGGCGGCCTGTTCCCCTTCGCGCAGGTTGGCAGCCGTGAGTTCTTCGCTCTGGAAGCGGAGCCACTCCTCGTCGCGGCGTCCGCCGGCGGCGGCTTCGCGCAGGGCGGCGAGCCGGCGCCGCAGTTCCGTAAGCCGCGTGTACTGCGCGGCATATTGTGCGAGCAGTTCCCCGTTCCCGGCCACGGTGTCGAGCGCCGAGGTGCGGAACTCTTCCGAGGAGAGGATCAGGTTCTGATGTTGCGAGTGGATGTCGATCAGGCGGGTGCCGAATTCGCGCAGCTGCGCCAGCTGCACCGGGAGGTCGTTGATGAAGGCGCGGCTCTTGCCGGCCGGAGTTATCATGCGCGTTACGGTAGTCTCCGGCGCATAGTCGAGGTCGTTCCCGGCGAAGAAAGCCTCCATGTCGCGCCCCGAGAGGTCGAAGGTGCCTTCGACCACGCAGTTGCGTGCGGCGTCCTTCATGGCCGAGCCATCGTTCTTGGCGCCCAGCAGCAGGCCGAGGGCACCGAGCAGGATGGATTTGCCGGCTCCCGTTTCACCCGTGATGATGTTCAGGTGGGGATCCAGCTCCATTTCGAGCTTGTCGATAAGCACGTAGTTCTCAACCGACAGACGGCGTAACATGGCGGTCTTTATTTTAACAGTGATTCGATTTTGTCGACGATACGTCCGGCTACTTCGCTCTTCGGCATCAGGGGCAGCGGCTCGCGGCCGTTGCGGTCGATGAAGGTCACCTTGTTGGTGTCGCCGCGGAATCCCGCGCCGGCGTCGCGCAGCGAGTTGAGGACGATGAAATCGAAGTTCTTTCGCACGAGCTTCGCCTCGGCGTTGGCCTGTTCGTCGTGTGTTTCGAGGGCGAAGCCGACCAGCAGGCGGCCGCCTTTGGCGGCTCCCAACTCTGCGGCGATGTCGCGCGTACGGCGCAGGGTGATGTGCATTTCCCCCTCGCCCTTCTTGAGCTTGGTCTGCGAAACCGTGTCGGGCGTATAGTCTGCCACGGCGGCGCACATGACAGCGCCGTCGGCGCCGTCGAAAGCCCCGGTCGCGGCGTCGTACATCTCGGCGGCAGAGAGCACGTCCACGCGCTCCACGCCCGGAGGAGTCGGCAGCGACGTGCGCCCCGTGACGAGGGTCACCTGCGCACCGCGTGCGGCCAGCGCTCCGGCGATGGCGTAGCCCATTTTGCCCGACGAGTGGTTCGAGATGAACCGCACGGGGTCGATGGCTTCGATCGTGGCGCCTGCCGTTACGACGAAGTGTTTACCGGACAGGTGCTTTTTTTTTTCGGGGTTTTCCGCGGCGAGGAGGGTGCCGACATAAGCGGCGATTTCCGCAGGTTCGGCCATGCGTCCCTTGCCCGTGAGCCCGCTGGCGAGCTCCCCTTCGGCGGGTTCGACGATCCGCACGCCGTGCCCGGCCAGCCGGCGCAGGTTCTCCTGGGTCGTGGGGTGGGCGTACATGTCCAGATCCATGGCGGGGGCGACGACCACCGGGCAGCGGGCCGAGAGGTAGGTCGTCAGCAGCAGGTTGTCGGCGATGCCGCATGCCATTTTGGCCAGTGTATTGGCCGTGGCGGGGGCGATCAGGTAGCAGTCGGCCCACTCGCCGAGCGAGACATGGGAATTCCAGGCCCCGTTCTCGGGGTCGAAGAACTCCACGAGGATCGGGTTCCTGGAGAGCGTGGCCATCGTCAGCGGGGTGATGAACTGCTTGGCCAGCGGGGTCATCACGACACGCACCTCGGCGCCCGCCGTCCTCAATAAACGACAGAGCACAGCCGCCTTGTAGGCCGCTATGCTTCCCGTGATGCCCAGCAGTATGTGCCGTCCGGCCAATCCTTCGGCCGGACAGGCAGTGCCTGCGCCGGGGCCCTGTATGCCACCTCCCTGCAAATTCATGGCGGTATCGTTAGGACTCCTTGGCCTCTTTGTTCTCTTTGTAGAAGAGTTCGCCGTCGAGGAACTCCTCGGTGGCGATGATCGCAGGCTTGGGCAGGCGTTCGTAGTAGCGCGAGATTTCGATCTGCTCGCGGTTCTCGAAGGTCTCCTCCATGGTGTCCGTCGGCGAAGAGAAGTCGGCGAGCTTGCGGCTGAGCTCGGTCTTCAGTTCGGTCGAGATCTGGTTGGCACGGCGGGCGATGATGTTCACCGTTTCGTAGATGTTGCCCGTTTCCTTGTCCAGATCCACCAGCTTGCGCGTGATGGTGTTGTTGGGGATGTTCTTCTTGATTTCCATTGTTATATGTTGTTGTCTTTGTCTTCGTCCTTCTTGTTGCGGTCGAGGTAGTCCCGTGCGTGCTTGGCCATGCGGTCGACCTCCTTGGTGTATTTCGATTCGGGGAACTCCTCCTTGAACGAGAGGTAGGAGTCGAGCATCGAGAGATAGCGGTCGGTCTGCTTGTTGGCGATCGAGTTGTTGGCGAAGCGGTAGCTGGCGTCCACGATCATGTACATGATCTCCTCGCGGTGGTTGCTGTCTGGGAATTGTTTGAGCGCATTTTTCAGCGATACGATGGCCGATTTGTAGCGGCCTATCTTATAGTAGGTGTATGCGTTCAGGTAGGACTTGTCGTGCAGGCGCTGCGTCAGTTCGCCGTTGATCTGCTTGAAATCCTCGACGCGGTCGCTGTGGGGGTAGCGCGACATGAACTCGTTGATGGCGATCAGTGCCTGCCCGGTCATCGTCTGGTCGCGCGAGGGGCCGGGCGAGAGGTAGTAGAAGCAGAGTGCGTACATGCCTTCGGCGTCTTCGATGAAGGCGCTGCGGCCGAACTTGCGGCGGAAATCGTCGAACAGGGCCGAGGCGGTGTCATAGTCGCGGTTCTTGAACTTGCAGCGGGCGTTGAAGAACGAGACGCTGTCTTCGCGCGGCGTGCCGATGTAGTAGTGCTGGACGCCCTCGAAGAGCGTCGAGGCACGCGACCACTTCTCTTTCTGGTAGTACTCCAGCGCCTTGCTGTAAATCAGTTCGGGTTGTCCGCTTTTGAGCAGGGAGTTGATGCCTGCGCATCCGCTAAATGCGGTGACCAGAATCACCCCGCACACGGCGTATAAAAAAGTCTGCTTCATTGATAAATCTTTTACGGCGCTTTATCGCGCAAAGTTACGCATAAATTAACGATTTCCAAAAAAAATTATTGTGCGTAACAATAAGGTGCCGCGCCGTATTTCCCGCTCCCGCCCGGGCGGGCGGCCCGCGGGTCTCCCGGGATGCCGCACGGCGGCATCCGAATCCGTGGCCGGAGGCGCTTCCGGCGCCGATGGCGGGCGGAGGGGAGCCTCTCCCCGGCGGCGCGGACAGGCAGGCGGGAAGAGGGGAAAATTACGGAAATCAGGGGAACGGTGCGCCGGGCCCGGTGCGGAAATGCCGATCCGCGGCTTGCGCTACATCAGGGGCGAGACCAGCCGCAGCGCGTCACCCAATGTGCGCCGCCACGCCGCGGGCCGCCATGTTTCCCGCGCGATCCGGCGGCACGAGGCCAGGTCGTCGTCGTAGGTGGCCGAGAGTGCCCGCACGACGCTCCGGTCGCGGATGAAAGCCGTGACTTCGAGGTTGTCCAGCAGGCTGCGGTAATCCATGTTCGCCGTGCCGACTGAGGCGGTGTCCTCGTCGACGATCAGCAGCTTGGCGTGCAGGAAGCCGTTGTCGTAGCGGTAGAGTTCGACCCCGGCGTCGAGCAGGTCGTCGATGTAGGAGTCGGAAATCAGGTCGGTGAACGGCGAGTCGCTGCACGAGGGGATCATCACCTGTACCCGCACCCCGCCGCGTGCCGCCAGCCGGAGCGCGTCGAGCAACAGGGCCGGGGGCAGGAAATAGGGCGAGGAGATGCGTATGGTGCGGTGCGCCCGGACGATGGCCGAGGCAAAGGCGTCGGCGATGGTCAGCCGCGAGGGCCCCTCCTCGGCCCAGGCCAGCTGGATCGGCAGTCGCCGCCGGATGCCGTGCGGGGCGATGTAGCGGCGGCTGTCGAGGTATTCACCGCGTACGCGCGCCCAGTCGGCGATGAAGAGCCGTTGCAGGTCGGCCACGGCGTCGCCCTCCACGCGCAGGTGTTCGTCGCGCCATTTGCCCATGTAATCCCCGTCGAGGTAGTATTTGGCGATGTTTATGCCGCCCAGGTAGGCGACCTTGCCGTCGGTGACCACTATCTTGCGGTGGTTGCGGTGCGTGACGCGCGTGGTGAACCACGGGAAGCGGATCGGTTCGAAAGCCGCCGTCTCTACCCCCGCGTCGTGCATGCGGCGCAGTGTCTTGCGGCTCAGGCGCCACGAGCCGATGGCATCGTAGATCACCCGCACCTCGAGCCCCGCGCGGGCTTTGCGGATCAGTATTTCGGCGATGGTGCGCCCGATGCGGTCGTCTCGGATGATGTAGTACTCCATGTGGATCGAGCGCGTGGCCCGTTGCAGCGAGGCGATCAGTGCCGTGAAGGCGTTGTTGCCGTTGTGGAGCAGCCCGACGCGGTTGTACCGGGTGGGGCGTGTGCCGCATCCGTGGGCGATGATCTGTTCGAGGCGGTCGCCGCGGCAGGCGGGGCAATCCGCCGTGGGGCCGTTGCGGCGGTAGCCGGCCAGTATGTAGAGCAGCGTGCCGGCGACGGGCAGCAGCAGGATCAGCGCCAGCCAGGTCGCTGCCGAGGCGGGGACGCGTTGCTGGCGCGTGACGACGGGGACGGCCATGAGCGCCCAGGCTAAGTGGAGCAGGAGTACGATATACATATCCCGCGCGAGACGCATACTCCGTGCCATGCGCCGCGAAAAAAGATTTGGAAATTAGAAAATAACTTTTTATCTTTGCTGTATACAATGGAAACAGGGTTCTGGCCTTCACCGGTCAGGATTCTTATTTTTTTACGTTGTTTGTTTTACAGGGTTCCCCCGCCGCAAAGGGGAATACAGGAGGATTTTGGATGTGGGACGGGCATCTGCGGATGCCTAATGTGAGTTCGACGGGCCCCATGTTCGGAATCTTTCGCAGCGTTATGAAATTCAAGTGCGTCGGACTCGTTTAATATTATGGCAAAAGAGATTATTTATCTGACAGCGGAGGGTTACAAAAAACTCAAGGATGAGCTCGACCACATGCGTTCCGTCGAGCGTCCGGCGATATCGGCGGCTATTGCCGAAGCGCGCGACAAGGGTGACCTTTCGGAGAACGCGGAGTACGACGCCGCCCGTGAGGCGCAAGGTCTGCTGGAGATGCGTATCGCCAAGCTGGAGGATTCGCTCGCTAATGCCCGCGTGATCGACGAGTCGAAGATCGACAAGAGCAAGGTGCAGATACTGAGCAAAGTGTCGCTGCTGAACCACAACACCAAGAAAGAGGTGGCCTACACGATCGTCGCCGAGCACGAGGCCAACCTGCGCGAAGGCAAGCTGGCGATCGGTACGCCCATCGCCAAGGCATTGCTGGGGCACAAGAAAGGCGACCGCATCGACGTGGAGGTGCCTGCCGGGACGATCCATTTCGAGATCCTCGACATCAGCATCTGAGGCGCCCGATCCGCAGGGTGGCGGCGCCCATCGTCCGCCTCCCGGCATCCGGGTACGTGGACACGACATATATCCCCATTTTAGGGTATTTTTGCAGGGCCGTTTTGAACGGCCCTTTTTTATTGCTATCTTTGGCTCGGAAAGATGATACGCTACGCACCCAAAAGACTGTATGCGGCTTTGCTGCTGTTGGTTCTGCTCGCGGCCTACGCGGGGCAGAAGGTGCATATCTACAACGAAGACCATGCGCATTTCTCCGCGCACTGCGGCGATCTGGTGCCCGACAACGGTGCCCATACGATCATCGTCGACAGGTGTATCATCGACGATTTCTATTTCTTCCCCTACCTCGACATCGCGCCGACCGTGCACTCGTTCTATGCAGAGATGCTGGCCGTGCTGCTGCCCGAGGCAACCCGCTGCAAACTCTACGAGCAGGCGTCGGGCATTTCGCTGCGTGCGCCTCCCGTGGCGTAGCCCCAATCCCTGGGTTTTCTTCTCCGATCGGTTTACCGGGTGCATGCAGCCCGGGTCATACTATTTACTTATTATCTGACAAGCAATGAAAAAATATATTTTGCTGGCACTCTTCATGTGCCGGTGCGTACTGGTACTGGGTGTCGAGGCGCCGAAGAAAAGTACCGACGCCAATATCTTCGGCCATGTGGTCGACCGCGACACGCATGAACATATTCCCTATGCGACCATCGCCGTGACGGGCACGGCATTCGGTACCACGACCGACGCTTCGGGGCATTATTTCCTGAAAAACCTGCCCGAGGGCGCGCTGACGCTCGAAGTCCGCGCGTTGGGTTATGCCTCGCAGACGCAGCAGGTGACACTTAGGCGCGGGCAGACGGCCGAACTGAATTTCGAGGTGGTGCAGAGCGGCATTTCGATGGACGAGGTGGTCGTGTCGGCCAGCCGTTCCGCCCGGCTGCGCCGGGAGGCGCCTGCGCTGGTGAGCGTGCTGGACGCCGGGTTGTTCGAAAAGACCAATGCCTCGTGCCTGGCACAGGGGCTGTCGTTCCAGCCCGGCGTGCGTGTCGAGGACGACTGCCAGAACTGCGGCTTCACGCAGGTGCGCATCAACGGTCTTGACGGCCATTATTCGCAGATCCTGGTCGATTCGCACCCGGTATTCTCGGCCCTGACGGGCGTATACGGCCTGGAACAGATCCCGGCCAACATGATCGAGCGGGTCGAGGTGCTGCGCGGCGGCGGCTCGGCGCTGTTCGGGTCGTCGGCCATCGGCGGCACGATCAACGTCATTACGAAGGAGCCTTCGCGCAACTCGGCGCAGATGTCGCATACGCTCACTTCGATCGGCGGCAGCAATTCCTATGACAACAATACGATGCTCAATGCTTCGCTCGTCACCGAGAGCGGCCGGGCGGGGCTTTGCGTCTTCGGCCAGAGCCGCCACCGTTCGGGCTACGACCACGACGGCGACGGCTTCACCGAAGTGCCCGTCATCAACAGCCAGTCGGTGGGCATGCGTTCGTTCTTCCGTACGGGCGCCTATTCGCGCATCACGGCGCAGTACCACCATATCAACGAATTCCGCCGCGGGGGCGACATGCTCGACCGGCCGCCCCACGAGGCGCTGATCGCCGAGCAGATCGACCATTCGATCGACGGGGGCAGCCTTTCGTTCGACATCTCGTCGCCCGACCGCCGCAACCGCTTCAATGCCTATGCCTCGTTTCAGAATACGGCGCGCAAGAGCTACTACGGCAGCAAACAGGATCCCGATGCCTACGGGACGACGCACGACCTGACCGTGGCGGCGGGGATGCAGTATATCCACGAGTTCAGGAAGCTGCTATTCATGCCCTCGGAACTGACCTTCGGTACGGAGTACAGTTACGACGACTTGGGCGACCGTTCGATCGGCTATGATATCCACACCGATCAGACGGTGCATATCGTGGGTGCCTATCTGCAGAACGAGTGGAAGACCAGGAAGTGGTCGCTGCTTGTCGGCGGCCGCCTCGACAAGCACAACCTCGTAGACCATGTGATTTTCAGCCCGCGCGTCAACGTGCGTTTCAACCCGTCGGAAGCGGTGAACCTGCGCGTGAGCTACGCCGGGGGCTACCGGGCCCCGCAGGCGTTCGATGAGGACATGCACATCGCCATCGTGGGCGGTAAGCGGGTGCGCATCCGGCTGGCGGATGACCTGAGGGAGGAGCGCTCGCACAGCGTGAGCCTCTCGGCCGACCTTTACCATACGTTCGGGAAGGTGCAGACCAACCTGCTGGTCGAGGGTTTCTATACGATCCTCGACGACGTGTTCGCCCTGCGCGACATGGATGATGCGGCCGACGGCGGCAAGGTCAAGGAACGCTACAACGGTTCGGGGGCCACGGTGCGCGGCTTCAATGTCGAGGGGCGCGCGGCCTTTACCCGCTGGTTCGAGTTGCAGGCGGGCGTGACGCTTCAGCAGAGCCGTTACAAGGAGCCCGAATTCTGGAGCGAGGACGCAGAGGTGCCGCCCGTGCGCCGGATGTTCCGCACGCCCGATACCTACGGCTATTTCACCGCGTCGTTCAAGCCGGTGCGGAATTTCACGGCCGACCTGTCGGGAACCTGCACCGGGTCGATGCTGGTGCAGCACATGGCCGGGTCGGGCGTCGCGCAGGACGTGGCCGTCTCGACCCCGTCGTTCTTCGACATGAATATTCGCCTGTCGTACGACGTGCGTATCTACAAGGAGATAACCATGCAGCTTTATGGCGGTGTGCAGAACCTGTTCAACGCCTACCAGAAGGACTTCGACAAGGGTGTAGACCGCGACTCGGGCTACATTTACGGCCCGTCGCTGCCCCGCAGCTGGTTCGTCGGCGCGAAGTTCAGTTTCTGATTCCCTCCTTTGGGGACTGCTGAATACGACAAACGTCCGAAGTCTGACTTCGGACGTTTGTGTTGTCGGGCGGTTCGAATTATTGTAAATTATCTACGAATCTTCCGAGGTTGGTGATGACACCAGCCTTTATTTCGAGCGGTTTGGTCGCTTTTCGTTCGTAGTAATCCTCTCCGAAATCGTAAACTTTCATGGTGAAATCGTTGTAGGTGCCGGGAGCGACGGGGATATAATACACGAATTCTGCGCCGATATTCTGCCCTTGCGGTTCGATGGTGATCGGAGAGGTGGTATGATCTCTTATTAATTCTCCGGTTCCGGTCGCAGGGTCGTAATGATATTCTCCGGTGAAGTCCTTTCTTTGGGCCATACCTGTGGCTTGGAAGGTAATCTGGTATTGTGCACTGCGTCTTGTCTGGATCGTCAACTTCATGACGCCGAATATATTTTTGAATGTCATGGCGTTCAGATCGGTGCCGTGGGCGACGGCAGGGTTACGAACTGCGAACTCATAGGAGTTGGGCGAAGGGTAGTTGAGCGATGGTTTGAATACGGCAGATGCCTCTCCGGGGTTGGAGAATATGAATTTCCCGTTTTCGTATTTTACCGTGTTGAGTACTTCGGGGCCATTGGCGCAATAGCATGAAACTGCGAGATAATCGGGTGTTTCCGCTTCGTCGGTGAAAGTGCATTCGCCGGTGAACGTAGTGCTATTGCCTTGGGACAGGGCGGCAAGTTCGCCTGCTTTTGCGTAGAACCCGTCATTTTTGAGGTACCACAGTTGGATCAGGTCACCTTTCTTCCAGACGACGCTCAGACCGTCCTTATCCAGTGCCGTGCGGGTTTTGTCTTGCGACGCGATTGTTTCGGACGTTGCGTTGAGGGTAATGGTACGGGTTTCGGGAGCGGGTTTTGCGATTTCATTCTTTTCGGCGCAGGAGACTGCCAGCACGGCGCAGGCGCAGGCCAGAATTGTTTTCATACTTCTCATGCTCATCATCATTTGTGGGTTTACCATTCATAATCTTCTTCGGTGAATGAGTCGTGTCCGTTTTCGGGTGTGGAGACCGATACCGCAAAGCCTTGTTCGGTGCGGATTTCCAGCAGTTCTATTGCCGGAGTTTCATACGTTGCTTTTTCCATATGGGATGAATTGATTTGAAAGTGAAAATTGATTCCGCGTAAAAAATGAAACGGGAACCGTATCCGCAGTATGCGGATACGGTTCCCGTTGAAAGGATATGTCGATTGTCTCAACTACATGGCAAAATTCCCCCCCCCGAACGTATTACGAATAGGGGCGGCGTTCATTTTTGCGCTATGTAGGCTCGTATTCTTCATAATTGCGCCGGCAAAGGTCGGCAATAATTCATAGTATGCAAAATTCTTTAATATGTCAAATCAGCCCGTTTGGTGAGCAAATGCGGTTCAAAATTGGCGGGTGCTGAGGTGTTTAGGCAATGAAAAACCCGCCCCAGATTGTTTGGGACGGGTTTGAAATCTGTTGTGTATTCGCAGTTTAAATCGCCTTGATCTCGTGGAGCACGTTGTTGGTCTTGCGGACGGCGTCGGCCGAAGCTGCGAATTTCTCGGCCTCTTCTTTCGAAAGGTCGATTTTCACGATCTTCTCGATGCCTTTGCGGCCGATGATCGCGGGTACGCCGATGCAGATGTCCGACTGTCCGTACTCACCTTCGAGGTAGCACGAGCAGGGGATCATTTTCTTCTGGTCGTTGAGGATCGCCTCGACCATCATGGCCGAAGCGGCTCCCGGTGCATACCAGGCCGACGTGCCGATGAGTTTGGTCAGCGTTGCGCCACCCACCATCGTGTTGGCTACGGCCTCATCGAGTTTTTTCTTCGATGCGAACTGCGAAACGGGTACGCCGTTGACGGTGGCCTTCGAGACGAGCGGAATCATCGTCGTGTCGCCGTGGCCGCCGATGACCATGCCGTCGACGTTATTGATGTTGGCGCCCGTAGCCTTGGCCAGGTAGCACTTGAAACGTGACGAGTCGAGTGCGCCGCCCATGCCGATGATGCGGTTCTTCGGAAGGCCCGACGCCTTGAGCGCCAGATAGGTCAGCGTATCCATCGGGTTGGCGACCACGATGATGATGGCGCGGGGCGAATATTTCACCACGTTCTCGATCACGCCCTTCATGATGTTGGCGTTGGTGCCGATCAGCTCCTCGCGGGTCATGCCCGGCTTGCGGGGAATACCCGAGGTGATGACTACCACGTCCGAATTGGCGGTCTGCTTATAGTCGTTGGTGACGCCCACGAGCTTGGTGTCGAAATCCATCAGCGTCGAGCACTGGTACATGTCCAGCATCTTGCCTTCCGAAAGACCTTCCTTGATGTCGATCAGGACGACTTCGCTCGCAACTTCGCGGCAAGCCATCACATTTGCGCAGGTTGCGCCTACGGCACCTGCACCTACTACTGTAACTTTAGACATAGCTTTTTATTTTTTGTGTTTAGCCTATCAGCTTTTCGTAATCCGCGGCGCTCAGCAGTGCGTCGTACTCGGCCGGGTCGGACATCCTGACCTTGATGAGCCAGCCTTCGCCGTATGCGTCCTTGTTGACGATGGCGGGGTCGGCATCCACGGCGTCGTTGAATTCGAGGATCTCGCCGCCGATGGGCAGGAATGCGTCGCTTACGGTTTTCACGGCTTCGATCGAGCCGAATACTTCGCCCGCGGCGAGGGTTTCGCCTACGGTCGGCACGTCGACGAAGACGATGTCGCCCAATTGGCTCTGTGCGAAGTCGGTGATGCCGATTACGGCCGTGTCGCCCTCGACGCGGCACCACTCGTGGTCGTTCGAGTATTTCAGATTTGCGGGTACGTTCATGGTGTGGTTATCGTTTAAAATTCAAATGCGGTTTTTTCATTGCAAATATAACTGTTATTTCCGTAACAGCAAGGATTTATGTTATATTTTTAACTCAATAACCGTAAGGATATCCGAAGTTTTTGGGATGTCGTAAATATTTGTTAATTTTAAAACAACTTACGTCACGACGGAAACCCTGAAACCACAGCCTGTGAAAAAACGATCCTATTTGATTGCCGCAGGATGTACTGTTGTCCTGTATGCCCTTTCGGCCTGTTCCGATCATGCGGCGAATGATACCGCGCAGGCCGGAAATCCGGAAACTATGTCCGTGGCCGAGGCTCGCCGCTATTTCGAGCGTGTTGCGGCACCGACCAGAGCCGGGAGTGAAGAGGGGACGCTGACGCTCGGGACTTATATGCCCGACTGGTCGCTGGCGACGGTCTCGGCCGGGGAAGTGCTTTCCAGTACCGATGTGCCTGTCCGGGGCGAGTTCCGCTATTTTCGTTATCGGATCGACGAGTACGGCGAACCGCGTTTTACCCCGATCTACCACAAACTGGTCGTCGTAAAGGATTCCCGCAGCGGTGTCATGAGCAGCTATCTGCGTTTTTATGTTCCCGATCCGGACTATGCCGCGGGGCGCACGGCCGACGACTACGACAGGCTGCTCAACAGCGGCTCCAAGGGGGATTTCACCGGGCTGGCGGTTTACACCTCGCTCGACGGATTTCCGGTTCATGCGGTTCGTTATGCCGGAGGAGCATGCCAGGCTGAAGCGTTCCTTTACGATAAGTCGCGGACACAGGCGGAAAATACCGCCCGCCTGGGCGAAATGCTGGATGGCCTGAGTGTCGTGTGCAGCCGGGAAACAGCGGTGACACGTGCGGAGGCGGAGTCGGAGAAAAGCGAGCCGGTTGACGGAGGCGGTATAGAGGCGATTGTGGTTTCTGCCAAGCACCCTGTAAACCATATCAAATATGAGCGTCCGGATACGGATCCCGTCAAGCCTACCGAAGAGGATCGGGGCCCTTCGGGCAGCGGTGGCGGCGGTGGCGGTGCCTCCTCTAATCCGGGAAGTCCGGCCAACACCCGTTATCGGGAAAATGAAAATATAATGCTTGCTTCCGACAGCAGGGAAAAACTGGAACCGTTGCTGGATTCGTTGCGCCAGGATTGCATGGCCGGGAAGATTATCGGTTCAATCCGGGGGAATGTAACGATCCGCACCGGTTTTTTCGGAAGTTCGGTGATGATTCCGACTGCCTATACTTTCGAAGGCGGTGCCGTATGGGACGATTTCGAGATCAGGATGGGGTCTCGGCTCGACGATATCACTTTGCTCGAAGAGCTTTTCCATACGCACCAATGTTCGGGCAAAACCCCCGAAGAGTGCAGAGGCATGCGGCTCAATAACGAGATCGAGGCCAAACTGTGCTGGTATATGTATCGGTTGAAAATCGGGAATATGAACGGAGTCAGTAAATATATCAGTGAAGGCGAGGGGCGACGGATATTTGGAACTTTGAGTAAATATATTATGTCCGGAAATATAAAAAGTGATAATTTTCGGGAAGAATATCGGAATGCCGCGTCTTTGCTAAGGAGTATGAGCCGTTCATACGCGGATGTTACGCTATATCCTTTTTCCGAGGATGCTGTGAACGTCGATGTTTTAATGAAAATGATGGAGGATTGTCCGGAATATAAAATTGAATAACATATGAAAAGAGTGTTTAGCATCATTATTATTTTGGGGCTTGGATCAACTGTTTCCGCTCAGGATTACTATACGGGCCGGGATCGTATTACTGCAGACGGGATTACATTTTTGGCTTCTGTCTACCAGGGCGTAATTCTATCTTTGGCCAATATAACCAATACCCGGGAAAATGCACCGGAAGTTTATAAGGATGGCAGCCCTATCGAACCGGAATTCGAAGAATACGCCGTTGCGAATACGATCCCCGGATGTGTGGAAAAGGCTTTTACAGAGACTTTTACACGGGAGGAGTATGAACTGTTGCGAACAGATGCAGAAGCCGTTCTTACAATAGGTTATGTCATTTCACCAGCGGGTGTTACGGAAGAAGTTTCGTTTACAATAGATTATGTTCCTTGTATGTTGGCTATTCCGCCATCCAAATTCGCATTGCTGGAAAAGAATCTCAAGCGATATGTGAAATGGGACGTTAATCTTTTCGGCCGGAAATTGCAGTTTATGCATGGGATGAGTTTTGTCAACTTTTCGAAGATACGCCTTCAATATCCGTCATCGGAACCTGAAATTCCGGACTTGACGGTGCCGACAGGGCCCCGCAATCCCGGGGATGAAGAGTTGAAACCTGCTCCGTGGAATTGACGTTGCCTGTTCGAGCGTACGGCCCTCCGGGAGTTTTGCGATCGATTCTAATGATTATGGCAATTCAGCTTTTCCCGGCGATCACGAATTCGATCTCCCGGAAGAGGTATGCGTGCCGCGTGCCGTCGGCGTGGCGCAGGATCAACTCGCCCGAGGGGCGTACGCCTTCGAGGACGGCCTCGACGAGCGTGCCGTCGGGGCGGCGGTAAGGGTGTGTTTCGCCCAGCCGGTACATGCGCTTCCGGTACTCTTCCTGCAAGGCTGCCTTTTCGCCCCGTACGAGCTGGCCGTAGCGGCCCATGCAGCAAGCATGGAAGGATTCGAGCACCTCGCGGCGGTCGAACGTGCGGCCGCTGGCGACCGCCATCGACACGGGGTTGGGCAGTGCGGGGTCGAACGCACGCTGGTTGACGTTGATGCCGATGCCCGCGATCGTCCGCGCGAGGGTCGGGCCCGAATAGCTGTGCTCGATGAGGATGCCGACCAGTTTTTTGTCGCCGACATAGATGTCGTTCGTCCATTTGATGCGGGCGTCGATGCCGAAGGCGGCGAAGGTGTCCGTAAGCGCCAGCGTGACGGCTTCGGAGAGCAGGAACTGTTCGCCGACGGGCAGGAACACGGGCTCGAGCACCAGCGTGAAGGTGAGGTTCTCGCCTTCGGGGCTCGTCCACGAATGCCCCCGCTGCCCGCGCCCGGCGGTCTGCCGTTCGGCCCAGACGATGTCGCCGTGGCGGTATTCCGGCCGCTTGGCATCGTCGTTGGTCGAGGTGGTTTCTGCGATGCGGTAAATCATGTTATTGCTTGAAAAGTTCTCCGAGGGTTTCTGCGAGCGCCTTGCCCCGCAGTTCGCGGGCGACGACTTCACCCGTCGAACAGTCGATCAGGTAGTTGGTCGGGAATTTGGTGACGGAGTAGAGGTCGCAGACACGCCTGTCGGCGTCCGTCAGGTTAATCCACGCCATCCCGTCTTCGGCGATGGCTTTTTTCCATGCCCCGGCGTCTTTGTCCGTCGACAGCCCGACGACTTCGAATCCCTTGTCGTGATAGGCCTCGTAGGCAGTCCTGATATGCGGCATCTCGCTGCGGCAGGGCACGCAGTTGGCGAACCAGAAGTCGAGCAGGAGGTAGCGGCTGCGTTTCATGACCTGGCTTAACGTGACCGGGTTGCCTCCGGCGTCGTTCGCCGTGAAATCCACGTATCGGGCGAGTTCCCGCGACCGGAGCACGCGCTCGATATGTTCGAGGGGGCGTTTCATCAGCCGGCAGGTGCGCAAGTGAGGCGGGAAGAGGCTGACGATCGAATCGACCCGGGCCCGCGAAATGTCCTTGTCGTAATGGATAATGCCGTCGACCATCGCCACTCCGAAGATATTGTCGGTGTTGGCCGCGAGGTTGCGCGCCGAGGAGCCGATCAGGCTGTCGAGCAGCGCGGCGCGGTAGGCCTGGTCGTGGTCTTCGAAATTGTAGGCATGCAGCGCCCGGTTCACGAATCGCAGGTGCGCCCCGAAAGCGTCGTTGGCCGGGGTGCCGGAGGGATAGTACTCGATTTTGTCGTGGTTGCTGGACTCCTCGGCATTCAGGCGTCCCTCGATGCGGATATTGCCCGGCTCGATATAGAGCACCGCGGCGGTTTGTCCGTTTCTACGCACGAGGGCGGCTGCCGTCGGTTCGTCGTAGCGCCCCTTGTAACGGAACGAGCCGTCGGGGGCGGGAAGCACGGCGAGCGTGTCTTTCGTGACGGATTCGACCAGTGCGACCGAGTCGTTCAGCCCCTCGATATGTCCCGTAAGGGTATAACGGAAACCTGTCGGGCGGCATCCGGACAGCAATGTCGCGGCAGTCAGCAGGAGCAGTGTCTTTTTCATGGGGGGGCGGTTCGCAGGCCGGGGGTTATACCGATACGCCGAAGGCGCGCAGGGCGTCGTTGAGCGAGGTTTTCTTGTCGGTGGACTCCTTGCGCTGGCCGATGATCAGCGCGCAGGTGATGCTGTATTCGCCCGCGGGGAACTGTTTGCGGTAGCTGCCCGGGACGACCACCGAACGCGGCGGCACGTAACCCTTGTAGGTGACGGGCTCCGGCCCCGTGACGTCGATGATGTGCGTCGAGCCGGTGATGACGGTGTTCGAGCCGAGCACCGCCTCGCGGCAGACATGCGCCCCCTCGACCACGATCGAACGCGAGCCGATGAAGCAGTTGTCCTCGATGATGACCGGGGCGGCCTGCACGGGTTCCAGTACGCCGCCGATGCCCACGCCGCCCGATAGGTGGACGTGCCTGCCGATCTGGGCGCAGGAGCCTACCGTGGCCCACGTGTCGACCATCGTGCCCGTGTCGACATAGGCACCGATGTTGACGTACGACGGCATGAGGATCGCACCCGGGGCGATGTAGGCGCCGTAGCGCGCCACGGCGTGCGGTACGACGCGCACGCCCAGCTCCTCGTAGCCGTGCTTGACCTCCATCTTGTCGTACCACTCCAGTTCCCCGGCCTGCATCTTGCGCATGGGCTGGATCGGGAAATAGAGGATGACGGCCTTTTTGACCCACTCGTTGACTTTCCATTCGCTTTTGGCCGGGTCGACGGGCTCCGCCGTGCGCAGCTGTCCTTTGTCCACCAGTTCCACCACCTGCCGCACGGCCTGCCGTACGGGTTCTTCGCTGAGTAGTTCCCGGTTTTCCCAGGCCTGTTCGATTATCTTTTTGAGTTCGCTGTACATGATTTTCGGTTGTTTTTGCAAGCCAAAGTTACGCAAAATCTCTGGAATAACCTCGAAAAACGGGAGAAATGACGCTAAATGACTTAATGTCAGAGTCGTTACGGTGTCAAATGATGACAAGCCGAAAAATCGGAAAACGCAAAGAAAAGCGGATTTAAGAAGAAGAATGGTTTGCAAATCATTACCCGTGAAAGAGTAAGATTTAACATATGAGAGATGCTATTGCACCGTTTGTCACCGATTTGCGTATCAAGGTCTAACTCGTTGATATTTAACTTTGCAAACAAAAAACGAGTATGGCAAGAAGTACATTCAAAGTGCTGTTCTACGTGAACGGCAGCAAGGAGAAAGACGGTATTGTCCCCATCATGGGACGAGTGACAATCAACGGTACTGTGGCGCAGTTCAGTTGCAAGCAGACCATCCCGAAAACCCTTTGGGATGCGAAAGGCAACCGAGCCAAAGGCAAGAGTGCCGAAGCACGGAACATCAATCTGGCATTGGACAACATCAAGGCGCAAATCATCAAGCACTATCAGCGCATATCCGACCGAGAGGCATACGTAACGGCTGAAATGGTGCGCAATGCCTACCAAGGGGTAGGAAGCGAGTATGAGACACTGATAAAGGCTTTGACAAGGATTGCGCCAACTTTCTGAAACGTGTCGGTAAAGACCGCAGCATCGGTACGTACAAGGTCATGGTAAGGGCAAGGAACTATGTCGCAGCCTTTATCAAGTCATTCTACAGACGGACAGACATGTCCATGCTGGAACTTACACCCGACTTCATCAAGGAGTTTGCGGCTTATCTTACGGCTGAACGGGGACTGAAAAACGCCACCATCTGGCTGAACTGCATGTGGCTGAAAGGCGTGGTCATGCGTGCGCACTATAACGGACTGATACCGAGAAATCCGTTTGCGCAGTTCCATATCAGCCCGAATGTTAAGGAACGGGAGTATCTGACAGAGGACGAAATCAAAGAATCATGGCGCACGAGTTTGACAACCCCACCCTCGCATTGGTGCGGGATCTGTTCACTTTCGCCTGCTTCACCGCCTTGTCTTTCGTGGATATGAAAGAACTCACAACGGACGAAATAGTGGAGGTGAACGGTGAGAAATGGATATTGTCGAAACGGCATAAGACAAATGTCCCGTTCCAAGTGAAGCTGCTGGATATTCCCTTGCAGATAATCGAACGGTACAAGTATCTGTCGGAAGACAGGCTGGTTTTCGGGAAAATCAACTATTGGACGATGTGCAAACAACTGAAAAAGGTAATGGCGGAATGCGGAATAGAGAAGCAAATCTCCTACCATTGCGCACGTCATACATTTGGAACACTGGCTCTTAGCAAGGGGATGCCCATTGAAAGCGTGAGCCGTGTGTTGGGACACACGAACATTGTCACGACTCAAATCTATGCGAAGATAACCACACAGAAACTTGACAATGACCTGACGATGTTCGGCAACAAGCTGAACGCATCGTTCGGAAGTGTAACCCCATAATCAAGCATAGCCATGAAACGAAGCATCATCACAACAGATGGTAACGGCAACATCATCATGCCGACCGACATTAGCGCAACCGCCATGAGCGAATGGGAACTTTGCGCCCTGTTTGGAGTAACCGCCCGACATTCCGTGCAGGGCTGAAGGCTCTTTGCAAGAGCGGAGTTTTAAGGGAATACGAGATAAGGCGAAGCATACGGATATCCGATAATTGCAGTATGGAGGTTTACAACCTTGAAGCGATAGTTGCCCTTGCTTTCCATATCGGCACATTCAGACGGAACGGGTACGTAATGCCGTTCTTGAAAGACTGTACCTGCGAAAAGAGAAAACAAGCATATTCTTCTCGCTGAATACCAACGGTATATCCAAATCCGAATACTTCTCGTAGCTGAATGCCTGACATTATTCACTCGGTAAGTCAGTAATTCATTAAGTCAGCACGACAGACACTCCGATTTTTCTCCCGAAAGCGTAATCCGACATTCGCTTTTCGGGAGTTTTTCATTGTACAACCCGTTTCCTGTCCCAGACCATTGAAAGTTTTGTTTCGGGGCTATTTGTCACCATTCTGCTGTGTTTTGCATAACAACCTATCCGATAATTGATTATATTTTTGCAGCTGGTAATTTTCAAACTTAAAACCATTTGATTATGTCAGCTATCGAACAACAAGACAGCCACAGACCGCCATCGGATGGCGGCATGGCAAAGGAAGAATTTATCCGTGTCGGGACAACGCTCTACAAGATTGTGGAGCAACCGAGACTGAACGGAGGTACGTGAGGAAACGTATCGCATGGAACAACGAGACCCTGCGACAGGATTACGGCAAGGATTACATCGGCAGCGTTCCCAAGTATGACGGCTTCTGCACCGTACCCGAACACATCGGCTACCGTTCCGTGGTCGGCAAATTCCTTAACCTCTACGAACCGATAGACCATGTACCCCGACAAGGGGATTTCCCCTCTATCCGTTCATTGCTGCATCACATCTTCGGGGAACAATACGAGTTGGGGATGGACTATCTGCAACTGCTCTACCTGCAACCGATTCAGAAGTTGCCTATCCTGCTGTTGGTGTCGGAAGAACGCAACACGGGCAAAAGCACCTTCCTGAACTTTCTGAAAGCCCTTTTTCAGAACAATGTGACTTTCAACACCAACGAGGATTTCCGCAGCCAGTTCAATTCCGACTGGGCTGGCAAGTTGCTTATCGTGGTAGATGAGGTGTTGCTCAACCGCAGGGAGGACAGCGAACGGTTGAAAAACCTCAGCACTACCTTATCCTACAAGGTGGAAGCCAAAGGCAAAGACCGTGACGAGATTGCATTCTTCGCCAAATTCGTGCTGTGCTCCAACAACGAGTATCTGCCCGTAATCATAGATGCAGGAAACACGCTATTGGGTGCGCAAGATAGACCGCTTGCAGTCCGATGACACCGACTTCCTGCAAAAGCTGAAAGCGGAGATACCCGCCTTTCTCCATTTCCTGCAATACAGACAGCTATCCACCGATAAGGAAAGCCGGATGTGGTTCAACCCCACATTGCTGCATACAGAAGCCTTGCAGAAGATTATCCGCAGCAACCGCAACCGGTTGGAGATAGAAATGCACGAACTTGTCCTTGACATCATGGACAGTGTCGGCACGGATACATTCTCTTTCTGTTACAGCGACATTCTTCTTTTGCTGGTACACTCACAGGTAAAGGTGGAGAAACACCAAGTCCGAAAAGTGTTGCAGGAATGTTGGAAACTGACCCTGCGCCAAACGGACTGACTTATACCACCTACCAGTTCAACTGCAATCGGGAGTGTCGGTATGAGCCGATAAGGAGAGTGGGACGCTTCTACACCGTCACAAGGGAGCAACTTGAATCCTTGTAATATTATCATTTTTCTGTTGAATTGTTGAATATGGGTATAAATACACTGACAATAAACGATATACATTCTCAACAAAATCTCAACAAGCCAAAAGAGAAGTTGAGAGACCACCGACCCCCGTTTGTTAATTTCTCTTTTGGCGAGTGGTTTGTTGAGAAGATGTTGAGAGGTTACGAGGCTGTATATAAATATATTACATTGACAATTCATCAAATCAACAAATTTTCATCAACTTCAAAACCGTATGTAATATGACAATCCAAGATGTAAAGCAAATCAAACTGGCAGACTATCTGCAAAGTCTGGGCTATACGCCTGTAAAGCAACAAGGCAGGAACCTGTGGTACAAATCACCGTTACGGGAAGAAACGGACGCATCGTTCAAGGTAAACACCAAGCTTGAAAAATGGTACGACTTCGGCATCGGCAAAGGCGGAAACATCCTCGCATTGGCAGCGGAACTCTACCATTCGGAAGATGTAGCCTATCTGCTAAAACGCATAGAGGAGCGGACAGCATACATTCGCCCTGCATCGTTTTCTTTTGGCAGACAGCATTCCGACAATCAGCCTTATCAGGGATTAAGGGTTGGTGAGTTGTCCTCTCCTGCTCTTATAGCCTATCTGCAAGAAAGGGGAATAAACATCGGACTTGCCAAAAGAGAATGCAGGGAGCTTCGGTTTATGAATGCCGACAAACCCTATTTTGCCATCGGCTTTCCGAACATGGCAGGAGGATATGAAGTGCGCAACAGATACTTCAAGGGATGTGTCGCCCCGAAAGACATCACCCATATCCGACAGCAGGGCGGACAACGATGTATGTGTTACCTGTTCGAGGGGTTCATGGATTACCTTTCATTCCTTACCATCCGAGTAGAAAACAATCCGCAACACCCGCGATTGAACACACAGGACTATATCATATTGAATTCCGTTTCCAATCTTGCAAAAGCGGAAAGCATATTGGAGACCTACACCCAAGTCGGCTGTTTCCTTGACAACGACACGGCAGGACGGAACACCTGCAAGAAGCTGAAAGAGAAGTTTGGGGAACGGCTGCTTGACAAGTCAATGTACTATCGAGGTATAAGGACTTGAACGACTACCTGTGCGGTAAGCCCTTGTCCCAATCAGCAAAGCCGATAAAGGAGAAGAAGCAAGTCAATCCGCAAGGCGGATGATGCAGCCACCGAAAGAAGGGGATTTCATCTGTAATATGCGTCCGCTCTCCCAAGGTATTTAGACAGAAATACCATAGCTCAATAGGGCGTTTTCTTCACGCATTACTCCGTAACGCTAAAAACACCCTATTGAGCCAAAGGGAAATCCCTTTGGAAACCCTGTGCAAACGAGGCAGAAGCCAAACCCGTTTGGATTATGCCGAGTGCAGTAAGGGTTCATTTGCATAATAAACCCTGTGAGCCGATGCCACAGGCAGAGAGAAGAAACATAACGATAACCGCAAAAACAGTAATGATATGGGATATTTTTCATTGGACATTAAGAAGGCAAAGGGTACATCGGACACCACGCAGTCCGACCATATAGAGAGAAAGATAATACCTAAAAACGCAGACCCGACAAGAACACATCTGAACAGGGTGCTTGTCGAATACCCTGATAGCGTTCACGGCAGGGATGAAGCGATTGCCCACAGGCTGAACACGGCAGGCATCAGACGGAAAATCACGCACGACCAAGTCCGTGTCGTTCGGGTGGTTTTGTCGGGTACGCACGAGGACATGATGAACATACAGGAAAAGGCGAACTCGACGAATGGTGCAACGACAGTATCCAATGGCTGCAAGCCACATTCGGCAAAGACAATGTGGTTGCCGCCCATCTGCACATGGACGAGAAGACTCCGCACATCCACGCAGCCGTTGTTCCTATCGTGACGGGTGAAAGGCGCAAAGCCAAGAAAGAAGAGACGGACGGTAAGCGCAAGTACCGCAAGAAAACAAATTCCGTCCGTTTGTGTGCCGATGACCTGTTCAACCGCCAGACCCTGATTGCCTACCACGACAATTACGCAAGGGTGATGACGAAATACGGATTGCAACGTGGGATACGGGGCTCGGAAGCACGGCACACTACCACCATGCAGTATTATCGGGACTTGAAAAAGAAAAATGAAACCCTTGAAACCGAAACCAGACTATTACAGGAGAAGAAAGCCGAGGCGCAGGAGGAACTGAAACAGGTAAAAGCGGAAATCCGCACCGATAAGCTCAAAAGCGTAGCCACCGATACGGCAACCGCCCTTGCAAGCAGTGTGGGTTCTCTTTTCGGAAGTGGAAGAATGAAATCGTTGGAACGCAGGAACGAGGATTTGCAAGACCGCATCCTTGAACTTGAAAACGAAGCCCGACAACGGGAACGGCAACAAGCCAAACAGATACAGGAGATAAGAAACGCTTACGAGCAACAGCACCGCAAGCTGTCGGAGTTTGCGGATTTTGTCAGACGCTACTTTCCATATGTGGAGAAGCTGATGCCTATAATAAATTTCCTGCGTGACCGATTGAAGTTTAATGACGGAATAATCAGAAGACTGTGCGAATTCAAGGAGGTCGGGATAAAAGGTGAACTCTATTCTTCCGAATTTAACCGAAGCTTTGATACTCGACACTCTGTCTGCTCCATCAAACAGGATGAAAGCGGTAAATTCGATTTCAATATAGACGGGGTTTCACACGTGAGCTGGTTTAGAAAGAAAATGAATGAGTTCAGAGAAGCCATCGGAATACCGAAGCCAAGACAGAATAGAAGTATGAAACTGTAAATCAAAAAAATCCGTGATAGTAGAATGGTATATCACGGATTTTTCATACTTTTGTATTGGCTTGAGGCAACTCTTTCCAAGACATACGAAAAAAAGAAGAAGCGTTATGCTTATCTTGTACTTGAAAACGTAGGAAATTTTCAATTAGATGCAAGGATAGCATAGTGGTTCTCACGCATATAGCGTGGGCTGCTATTGTTACATCTGCATCTATGGTTTCCTACGACCTTCAAGTAAAGAATGTGGCATACAGTTCCACGCTTCTTTAATAGGTTAAATTCCTTTGGGAACTGGAGATTAAAAAAATGTAGTGTATGAGCGTAATAAAAAAATGGTTATTAGCTATTTGTGCCATTATATTAATGAATGGATGTGCACCACTTCGAATGCCTGTAATAGTGAGGAATGCTCCTATTGAAATGTATAAATACGCATACATTTCCCCAACAAAGGAATTGACATCAAGCACAGGAGGTACATATGGTGGGCAATACGGTATCTATGGTTCTTCAACCACCAAAAGTGTTAATCCAAGTGATGTAATAGCAGGAATACTAATAAAAGAAGGATATATCATATTACCCGAACTTAAACCCGAATTATCTAATGAAACTCTAATCGTCAATTATGGTGAGAGTGGCAGGCGTAATAGAGGTTTAGGTTACACAATAGAAGTAACTATACAGTTTAGCTCTGCAAAACTAATGAAATGATATGTTCTTGTACAGCAGAAGGACAAGGCGAAACAGAAGCTGATGATATCCGTCAAGCCATTAGAAGAGCCTTAACAAGTTTATTCCCTGAGAAATAACCCAATAATACGACAGATTATGAAAAAGTTTTTAGTATTATCCGCTTTAGTTATAACTTCTTGTACACTCTCTAACGAGGAAAAAGCTGAGAAATTGGTTAAAGAGACACTTAAAGACTATCTCTATCACCCTGATTCTTATGAGCCAATATCAACAAGAGTTGATAGTATGTTTATTGATGTAACTACTATCGAGCCTATTATGGAAATTAGCGATGAAATCAAGAATTTGATATCTAAAATAAATCGCTGTGAGAGAAAAATTGAATCAGCAGAATCTTCTATGGATATTTTTGCCCCCAATGGTTATTCTTCTCAATACTCTCGTGGAGAGTATTCACGAGCAAAAAAAGAAAAGGAAGAAGCCAAATCTGATTTGAACAAATACACCAAGAAACTTTCAGAACAACTTGCTTTTCTAAAAGAAAATGTCGCTAAATATCACAAAGGAGAATTTACAGGTTGGGCAGTAAGCCATAGATTTAGGAGTCTTAATGGAGCAGGCTCAATGACCATTCAGGAGAAATGATTTTCTTTGCGATGAAGAATTTACAACTTGTGGGGGTTATGAAACAGATAAGTTTGAGGACTTCGTAAAAATTTTAAACGCAGTAGATGAAGCAACTTCGGATGAAGATGTAATAGATTATTTTAAAGAAAATAATTTTTTGCTATAAATTCCGTATTTCCGTAGTACGCTAATTTTTATGCAAAGCAAATATTATCAACTGCTATTTTTTTTATATGCAATGGGCGTTTATTTTGGTTATTTGTATAATTGCTATTTCGGTTATTGTAATAGCGATGGTACGAACACGCCTAAAAAACAAATCCAAAGAGCTTGCAGAAAAGCTAAACCATATATCTGCATATAGCGAGAAATCAAATTATGAGCAAGCAAAAGAGAGATTATCGGCTCTTAAGGAGGGGGCGTTTATAGATATTCCCTCAGACTTAAATAATGGCTTTTATGGCAGGGTAATCTCCGCAACGCAAGAAAAAGATTTCATCAATCATTATAAGGTACATTTCCAAGAGGCATATTCACTTCTGAAGAAACTTGAAGCCTTTAACATCACTCCATCAGAAACCATATCCAAATTCATTAACGACTTTGGAAGAATCAACAAACTTGTAAAACAACATAATGATGGTGTTATAACCTTTCTACTTGACACGCACAGGGACTTTTTCGACCATTGCCTAAAATACCCATTAGACAAGCAACAAAGACGCTCAATTGTTTCAGAAGAGGATAATTGTTTAGTAGTCAGCAGTGCAGGTAGTGGTAAAACCTCTTCAATTGTCGGTAAGGTTAAATATCTCACCGAAATCAAGGGTATAGCACCTGAAAGAATTTTACTTATCAGTTATACCAACAAAGCAGCAGCCGAACTAACCGAAAGAATGGCGACCAATGGATTGAAAGGTTACACATTCCATAAGTTAGCCATTGATATTATAGGCAAAACGACAGGTACAAAACCATCTATTTGCGGCAATACAGATTCATTGTTTGTAGATATATATCACAAATTGTTAGATAAATCGTCTTTCAAGAAAAGTATAGTGGAATACTTTATTGATTACCAAACGAATGAAGCTGATTGGGAACAACGCAAGAATGAAAGACGGGAGCAATTATCAGGACTAAAGAATGTGCAGCTAAAGGCGATGTTCCCCGATATGGACGGCAGAATATATATGTGAGAAGTGAACAAGAACAAAAAATATGTTTTGCTTTGTCCTCGCTGGGAGTGAAATTCAGATATGAAGAACCATACGAACATCAATTAGCAGATGAGATGCACTCACAATATCGTCCCGACTTCTCAATATATTTTAAGCAAGGAGGAGTAACCAAACGCATCTATCTTGAACATTTCGGAGTTGATGAACACGGGCTTGTTCCTGCTTGGTTTGCAAAGACAAGGGTATAACCTACGAAGAAGCCAATCAGAAATACAATGATGGTATAACTTGGAAAAAAGCGGCTCACGAGAAATTTGGTACACAACTTTTAGTGACATCAAGTGCAGATTTCCATTATTCTGATATTAGGGATAAACTCCGTAAACTATTAGCTGAAGCAGGTGTACCAATTCAAGAAAAGACCGATGAGGAGTTATACGATTTAGTACTACCCAAAGGTAGCAAGCAGGAAAAGGCGTTTATACGACTTGTTGTTACTTTCGTTACATTGGTAAAATCAAGTTGTAAATCAGTTAAAGAGGTTTTGAAACAAGCCAAAATGCAGATGATGAACGAAGTGTGTTTATCATCAAGAATATATTTCAACCTGTATATGAACACTACATAAATGCGTTAAGCGATAGTAACCAAATTGATTTTACCGATGCTATTCTTCAAGCCACTGAGATATGTCGTACTTCACACCCTGTTGAATATGATTATATCATAGTGGATGAGTTTCAAGATATTTCTGTTGACCGTTACAACTTCTTGAAAGTATTGCGAGAGGGTAATCCTCCTGCAAAGTTGTATTGTGTGGGTGATGATTGGCAGTCTATTTATCGTTTTTCGGGAAGTGATATGGCTCTATTCAATCAATTCCCCGAATATTTTGGAGCAACGGAGATAAACAAGATTGAAACTACATACAGGTTTGGAGAGCCTTTGGTTTCTTTATCGTCGAACTTTATACAACGCAATAAAGCCCAAATACAAAGAATATCCATTCGTTCAGCTCAGAAATGAGAACCGAGTTGGAATTCTATGCTTATGATAGACGAGATTACTGCAATACGATAGGGCAACTTGTGGCTTCTATTCCATCGGATAAATCAATATTCCTATTGGGGCGTTACTCTTTTGATGATTACTACCTCTCTTTTATGTACCAATCAATTAAAGAGGGTAATAGATTCTACTATGTGATAGGAGGACGAAAATAGAGTTTTAACCGTACATAAGTATTCACCTGTAAGAAGTTACTAATGACAAAAAAGAAATTGCCCGTTCGTTTTACGGGTCAGCACTTTACTATTGATAAAGTGCTAATAAAAGATGCAATAAGACAAGCAAATATAAGTAATCAGGATACGGTTTTAGATATTGGGGCAGGCAAGGGGTTTCTTACTGTTCATTTATTAAAATCGCCAACAATGTTGTTGCTATTGAAAACGACACAGCTTTGGTTGAACATTTACGAAAATTATTTTCTGATGCCCGAAATGTTCAAGTTGTCGGTTGTGATTTTAGGAATTTTGCAGTTCCGAAATTTCCTTTCAAAGTGGTGTCAAATATTCCTTATGGCATTACTTCCGATATTTTCAAAATCCTGATGTTTGAGAGTCTTGGAAATTTTCTGGGAGGTTCCATTGTCCTTCAATTAGAACCTACACAAAAGTTATTTTCGAGGAAGCTTTACAATCCATATACCGTTTTCTATCATACTTTTTTTGATTTGAAACTTGTCTATGAGGTAGGTCCTGAAAGTTTCTTGCCACCGCCAACTGTCAAATCAGCCCTGTTAAACATTAAAAGAAAACACTTATTTTTTGATTTTAAGTTTAAAGCCAAATACTTAGCATTTATTTCCTGTCTGTTAGAGAAACCTGATTTATCTGTAAAAACAGCTTTAAAGTCGATTTTCAGGAAAAGTCAGGTCAGGTCAATTTCGGAAAAATTCGGTTTAAACCTTAATGCTCAAATTGTTTGTTTGTCTCCAAGTCAATGGTTAAACTGTTTTTTGGAAATGCTGGAAGTTGTCCCTGAAAAATTTCATCCTTCGTAGTTCAAAGTCGGGTGGTTGTCAAGATGATTTTTTTGGTTTGGTGTCGTCTTTTTTTAAGCTGCCGCATAACGGCTGGCAAATTGGCGATGGAGCCGACTTTTAGCACAAATGTTGAATAGAATTACTAATCTTCAACATTGCACAAAAGTTCAATAGAAGTACTTCACCGGCTCTATTGCCAATTTGTTTGTTATGTGCCGTTTTATTCCATTTTATACATTTAACAATTGCTGAAACGTAAAGTCGGGTTTAAACATTTCAATTTCGTTTTGAGTTGATTCTTCTTGTGCTTCTTTGCCATAGATAAACATTTGCTGTTCATAATTTTTAACAGCCTCTTCAATGCTATTAAATTTTCCATCGGCTAGATTATCAGACAATATCAAGGCATCCACCAACCCACTATTTACTCCCTGCCCTGCAAAAGGCGGCATCAAATGTGCGGCATCCCCAATCATTGTTATGGGTAATGGGCGCTTGCTTTTCCAAGGCTTTTCTAAAGGAAATATCCGTGTAGCCAATCCTACAAATGACAACGTCGTATGAATCAATTCTTTGTAGCGTTCGTCCCAATCGGAAAATTCTTTCAGAAGAAAATCAACGACACTATTTCTGTTTTGAAAATCTACCTGCGTTTGGTTTTTCCATTCATCAGGTGTTTTAAAACTTATTCCAAAATGCAATGCACCATTATTATTGGGGTTAGCAAATAATAAATTACCTTGGTGAGATGCCATTAGCCGGTTTCCATTGCATAGCTGAAAAAATCCAGGACAGTTTATCTCTGGTTGATGAATATCGGCTTGTATATTGAAAGTACCTGTTTCTTCAACTTCCGTGTCGGTAACAAATTTTCTTACCTTGGACATCCCGCCATTGGCAAGAATAACCAAATCTGCTGTTTCACTCGGTTTATTCTCAAAAGTTAGTGTCCACTTCTTCTTACCAGGTTCAAGCATAACAAGTTTTCTATCCCAAATAACCGTGTCGTTTTCTAAACTATTCAACAAGATAGCCCTTAAGTCATTTCTGTTTATTTCAGGATTGTCAAATCGATTTTCGGGCTTTACATTTTTTGTGGATAAAATATTGCCTTTTTTATCAGCAATATTTACACCCATTGGTAAGGCTAAGTCATAATAAGTTTGTAACAATCCCGCTTTTTTCATTGCTTCCTGACCTGAACCTTTGTGTAGGTCAAGGGTTCCACCAAAAATTCTTGCCTCTCGGTCGTTGTCTCTTTCGTAAACTGAAACGTCTATGCCGTTTTGCTGTAATAATTTTGCCATAGTCAGTCCAACGGGTCCACCACCAATTATTGCAACGTTCTTATCACTAAGTAAATTCATTTGTTTGTCTGTATCTATTCGCATTGTCATTCAAAAATGGCCCATAACAATGGCTCGGCGAATTGGCGAAGTAGCGAAGCTGTATCGAAGATACAAAGCGGAGCTATTTAGAAGTCGCTTGTTGTAAGCAGTCCGCGAAGCGGCTTACGGCAAGCGACGTAAGTCGCCGAGCCATTGTTAGCAAGCGCAGCGGATTGCTAACAACGGTTTGCAGCTATACGCAGGCAGGGATTTTTACCACTAAGCTACCTACGATGAACTGAACTTTAAATTTACCACTTTCCTGTCTTACGAAGCACGAACCCCCTGCTTGCGTATAGGTGATGTTATGCGGTCGGCTTTCATTTTCTCTTCTTTCTCGTTAATTTGTCAAGCAAAGTTACTAAATTTGCAGTCAAGCAATTTCAATTTTTGAATTATGTATTTCAGCAGACCTTGGACTTCTATCTAAGTGATAGGCAGTCCTGAATAAATTCCAATCAATCTTTTAGGGCAAGACAATCAGTCTATGCTTTGTGTGTGCTGTCATTTTTGCAAAAGGTCTTGAAGCGGATTATGTAATACTCTTACAATGCAATAAAGATACATACGGTTTCCCATCACAGGTGAGTGACGACCCTGTGCTTAACTATGTGCTCACTAAGAGCGACCAATTCCCATACGGAGAAGAAAGAAGATTATTCTATGTTGCAATAACAAGGGCTAAGGTAAAAACGCTTGTATTATACGATAAGCGTTTCCCGTCTGTATTTGTGGATGAATTCTTGCACCCCGAAAAGGTGTCAGAAGAAAGCTATGTAAAGCACCCTAACGCCAATAAAAGATGGACAAGAAGTGCAGACCAATTTTTATTGAAACTGCACAATGAAGGTAAGAGTGTCAAATATATTGCAAACAAAATGGGTAGAAGTCAAACTTCGATTGTAATGCGATTAAACAAACTAAACAAATAGTCGAACTTTTTCTTTGATGTACCTTGTGTGCATCGGACTATTCTATTATTTTTGTACACAGAAACGAGTTACTTGAAAGCAATTCAAGGCAGAACGCAGCATACGGCACAGTTGCCAAGTCATTACCTCAAAATCGGGTAATTCTTCCAAAGTCCTTTGTATAAGGTACTAACAGAAGTTTTCCAGAATTACACAAAAACTTCGGTTTCCCGGCTTGTAGGGTGAAAAATAACCCTTTTGCAGGCCGGTAAGGGGAAAAATGTGTGTGGTTTCTTATTTTTTCCTAACTTTGCCACGATATTCACCCAAACTCCGGAATGCTATGATGAAATTGATACGCAAGGCCGTGGCCCTCGCGGGGGCGGCGGCGATGATGGCAAGTTGCAACCACATGAAGCAGATAAAACACATGCCCTACCCCGAGACGCAGCGCACCGACGTGGCGGACGACTATTTCGGGACGAAGGTCGCCGATCCCTACCGTTGGCTGGAAGACGACAATTCGGAGGCGACGGCGGCATGGGTCAAGGCCCAGAATGCCGTGACGCAGGATTACCTGTCGCAGATTCCGTTCCGCGACGCGATCCGCGGGCGGCTGACCCAATTGTGGAATTACCCCAAGGAGGGCATCCCGGCCAAACACGGCGATGCGTGGTATTATTTCTACAACGACGGGCTGCGGAACCAGTCGGTGCTCTACCGTACGACGGCTCCCGGTGCGGAGGGCGAGGTGTTCCTCGATCCCAATACGCTCTCGGACGACGGGACGGTGGCGCTTTCGTCGGTGGCTTTTTCCAAGGACGGGAAATACTGCGCCTGCGCGGTGGCCGAATCCGGCTCGGACTGGGTGGAGATTCGTGTGATGAACACCGCCGACCGCAAGTTCACGACCGATAAGATCAACTGGGTCAAGTTCTCCGGCGCCGAGTGGGCGCCCGATTCCAAAGGTTTCTATTACAGCGCTTACGACGCTCCTGAAAAAGGAGTGTTCTCGTCGCAGAACCAGTTCCAGAAAGTCTATTACCACCGCCTCGGTACGCCGCAGTCGGCTGACAAGCTGATTTATAAGGATGCCGAACATCCGCTGCGTTACTTCTCGGCATGGCCCTCGAAGGACGGCAAATGGCTCTTCATCTCCGCTTCGGAGGGTACCTCGGGAACCGAGATACTTTATAAGAAAGTTTCCGAGCCGAAATTCCGCACGCTGCTGCCGGGCTTCGAGGCCGATTACGCGCTCGTCGAGTGCCGTGACGACCAGCTCTATTACATAACGAACAAGGACGCGTCGAACTATGCGCTGATGAAGGTCGACCTGAACGCGCCGTCGAGCGTAACGGCAGTCATTCCGGAAAATGAAAAGAGCCTGCTCGAGAATGTGACAGCCGCCGGGGGATACTTCTTCGCCTCTTATTTGCAGGATGCACAGAGCAAGGTCGTCCAGTACGGCTTCGACGGTCGGCCGGTGCGCGATGTCGCACTGCCGGGCATCTGCACCGCCTCGGGCTTCGACGGCGACGACGAGGCTGCCGAAATCTATTATTCGGTGTCGGGCTACACGGCTCCCGCCACGATTTACAAGTACGATGTCGTATCGGGCGAATCGACGCTGTTCAAGGCTCCGAACGTGAATTTCGATCCCGCGCTGTTCACCACCGAGCAGGTGTTCTACACCTCGAAGGACGGTACGAAGGTGCCGATGTTCATCACCCATCGCAAGGATCTGAAGCTCGACGGCAAAAATCCGTGCTACCTCTATGCCTACGGCGGGTTCCAGATCAACCGCACGCCCGGCTTCCGTCCCTCGGCCATCATGTTCGTCGAGCAGGGCGGCGTCTTCTGCGAAGCGAACCTGCGCGGCGGCTCGGAGTACGGCGAGGCATGGCACAAGGCCGGGATGCTGGAGAACAAACAGAACGTCTTCGATGATTTCATCGCGGCGGCCGAGTATCTGATCGCCAGCAAGTATACCTCGAAGGACAAACTCGCCATCGCGGGCGGTTCGAACGGCGGACTGCTGGTCGGCGCCTGCGAGGTGCAGCGCCCCGACCTCTATGCCGTCTGCCTGCCGGCTGTCGGTGTGATGGACATGCTGCGTTACCACAAATTCACGATCGGCTGGGGCTGGGCCGTGGAGTACGGATCGAGCGAAAACGAGGACCAGTTCGACTACATCTATAAGTATTCGCCCCTGCACAATATCCGCGAGGGCGTGCAGTACCCTGCGACGCTCGTGACGACCGCCGACCATGACGACCGCGTCGTCCCGGCGCACTCGTTCAAGTTCACCGCCCAGATGCAGCATTGCCAGGCGGGCGACGCCCCGATCCTGATCCGCATCGAGTCGAAGGCCGGGCACGGCGCAGGCAAACCCACTTCGAAGCGTATCGACGAGGAGGCGGACACCTATGCGTTCCTGTTCCAGAACATCGGGGTGCCTTATAAACCCGTTGCGAAGTAGTTTTCGGTATATTGCCGGCTGCCTTCACTGGCCATGGAAGGCACCGGCCGATTTTTAGTCAGGTTAGTAAAATAAGGTATAATGAAAGTCTATAAATTCGGAGGTGCGTCGGTGAGGAATGCCGACGGGGTGCGCAACCTGCGCAAGATTATCGACGATGAGCAAAACCTCTTCATCATCGTTTCGGCCATGGGCAAGACGACCAATGCGCTCGAAAAGGTGTTCGAGGGGGTGCAGAAGGGCGACAAGGATCTTTCGCTGGAGAATGTCGCGGCACTGCGCGAGTACCATGCCGGGATCATCAACGACCTGTGGCACGGCCCGAAGAAGCTGGAGAAGGTCGATGCCCTGTTCGACGAACTGGAGCGCGTGGCTGTCGGTACGGTCTACAAGCCCGGGGATGCCGAACTGTGGTACGATACGATCGTGGCGTTCGGCGAGCTGGTGTCGACGACTATCATTTCGGAATACCTCAATTATGCCGGGGTGGCGAACCGCTGGATCGACATGCGTCGCTGCTTCCTCACGGAACAGCGCCACAAGGATGCGGGGGTCGACCTCGAAGCTTCGGAGCCGCTGCTGAAAAACGCACTGGCCGAGTGCGTCGAGAACATCTTCATCGGGCAGGGCTTTATCGGCGGGGCACCCGACGGGACGACCACGACGCTCGGCCGCGAAGGCTCGGACTACTCGGCGGCCGTGGTGGCGAACATCCTCGACGCCGAGTCGATGTCGGTGTGGAAGGATGTGGACGGCGTGCTGAATGCCGACCCCAAGATTTTCCCCGACGCCGAGCAGATTGCCGAGCTGAACTACCTCGATACCATCGAACTGGCATACAGCGGCGCGCAGATCATCCATCCCAAGACGATCAAGCCCCTGCAGAACAAGAATATCCCGCTCTACGTGCGTCCCTTCGGCGACAAACGCAAGCCGGGCACCGTGATCCGCGGCATGTCGGCGCCGGTCGTCGTGCCGATCCTGATCCTCAAGAAAGACCAGATGCTGCTCACGATCCGCTCCCGCGATTTTTCGTTCGTGCTGGAGGAGAAGTTCGCCACGATCTTCTCGCTGCTGGAGCGTTTCCGCATCAAGACCAACCTGATCCACAACTCGGCCGTGAACCTGAGCCTGTGCGTCGATAACTCGTGGCATATCGACGAGGCGATCGAGGCGTTGCGCGAGGCGGGCTTCGACGTGATGAAGGCCGAGAACATGGAGTTGCTGACCGTGCGCGGCTATACCGACGAACTGTGGCGCAAATACGCCCGCGGCCCGCAGGTGTTCGTGCGGCAGGCGACGCAGTCCACCGTGCGCGTGGTGCGCAAGCGCAGTTAGCGGCGGGATCGGACGGGGATCGGCGGATGCGCCGTGCCTGTATAAAACCGGAAGCGGCCCCGCGGGGCTTCCGGTTCATATTTATTTCGGAGCCTTGCCGCATGTTGCGCAGCACCGTCCAGGTCGAATCGTCGCGGATCGCGCCGCTGCGTTTCATGTTCCAGATCGTGCGGGCGATGTATTTTTCGATGTCGCGCTGGAGGCGTTTGTAGAGCGGGCATTTGGTGTAGTTCTCGTTGTCGAGCAGTACGTCGCGGATCGAACGCAGCGAGTTGGTGTAGTTCGCCATCTCGTTCTTGAGCGCCACGCCCTGCTTCTTCGAAGCCGTGATCTTGGCGATCGACATCGCCCGCAGCTTCTCGCACACGGAGTTCAGCAGGATCATCACCACGTTGTCCATCAGCGTGTGCCCGTGCATGAACAGGTAGGCGTTCTCGGGTGTCAGGCCGCGCCCCCTGAGCTGCTCCTCGAACTCCTTCATCGGTTCGATCATCTTCGGGTTGCGCTTGCGGAGCATCTCCTCGCGTTTGGCCACGTTGCGCCGGAGCCATTCGAGCGTTTTTTCGCCGTTGTCCGCCAGGTCGAGGTAGCCGATGCGCACCGCCGACTTGAAGTCGATGAGCGGAAAGACGTTCTCCGAGGAGAGCTGCGCCGAGTAGGCGTACCAGAGGAACAGCGGGTAGATCGTGCAGGAATATTCATGCATGAAACGCACGAAATCGAAGATCCGGGTATCGTTCTTGGTGGCCTTGACGCAGACGTTGTGCAGCGAGGGGGCGTAGCAGAGGAAATTCTCGGTGGCGTAGGCGTAGGTGTGGAACATGTAGCGGGCGTTGTTGACCTCGCGCGACTGCTCCGTACGGTCGGCGAACAGGAAGTCGAAATCCGAGTCGACGCACAGGATCAGTTCGTCCGACGAGCGGGGGATCATGCCCATCAGCACCTTCTTGCCCTTGGGCAGGTCGGCGCGGTTGGGAACCGAGATTTCGAAACGCATGTAGGGGTTCTGGAAGTGGTCGAAGATGCCGCGCCAGAAAGCCACGTCCTCGTAGCCTTCGACATAAACCCTCACGAGCCGCTGGTCGGGGTTGGCCGGCAGCGGTTTGGGCAGCTCTTCGAGCGTGGCCGGGCGCGTGAACGGGTTTAATTTGCGCAGTTTTTCGCGGAACTTTTTCGCCATACGCTAACAAAGGTAATATTTTATTATTTTTGCACAAAATAAGACGTCCTAAAAGGACGTTCGATTCCTACTATTCGAACAATATGGCAGACAACGATTGGAAAGCGAGGCTCGGGATGGTCTACTCGACCAACCCCGATTTTCAATATGACACCGGCACGGCCCAAGGGCCCGTGACATTGCCCCCGGCGCAGCAGGATCTGCGCGTGTGGCTCGACCGCAAGCAACGCGGGGGCAAGGTCGTGACGCTCGTCAGGGGTTTCGTCGGGAGCGACGCCGACCTGCACGAACTGGCACGTCTGCTCAAGACCCGATGCGGCGTCGGCGGCGCAGCCAAGGACGGGGAGATCATCATCCAGGGCGACCACCGCGACCGCGTTGTGGAGATCCTCGCCAAGGGCGGCTACCGCTGTAAAAAAGCCGGCTCCTGAGATGCGCAGGCTGCTGTATACCGCACTGTTCTTGTGCGCCCTGGGCGTCGCGCCGAAAGCCCGGGCGCAGTATTACACGTGGGGTTCCGATCCCGCGGGACTGAAGTGGAGCACGATCCGCACGCCCGACGTGCGGATGATCTATCCCGATACCGTGTCGGGCGTGGCACGCCGCACGCTGTTCTACATCCGCACCGTGCAGCCCGACATCTCGTACGGGTTCCGCCACGGCCCCATGCGCATCCCCTTCGTCATGCACCCCGAGAATTTTCAGTCGAACGGGCTGGTGATGTACCTGCCCAAGCGTGTGGAGTTCCTCACTTCGCCGGCCATCGACGGCTATTCCATGCCGTGGTACAAACAGCTCGTGGCGCACGAATACCGCCATGCGGTGCAGTATAACAACCTGAATCGCGGCGTGATACGCGCCCTGAGCTATATCCTCGGGCAGCAGGGCTCGACTATCGGCCTGTTGTGCATGCCGATATGGGCGATGGAGGGCGATGCCGTGATGTCGGAAACCGCCATGTCGTCGTTCGGCCGCGGGTTGCAGCCTTCGTTCTCGATGGGCTACCGTGCCATGGGACGCGTGGGGCGCGATTACAAGGGGCGCCGCGACCGCCGCAACATCGACAAGTGGTTCTGCGGATCCTACCGCGACTATATCCCCGACCATTACGAACTGGGATACCAGATATGTTCTTATGCCTATGCGCGTTACGACGAGAACGTGTGGGACAGGGTGGCGTGGTTCGGTTCGCGCAACCCCTATATGCTGGCCACGACCCGTATCGCGCTTGAAAAATATTACGGCACGAATGTCCGTAAACTTTTTCGCGAGACCTTCGACGCGTTGGAATGTCATTGGGATTCGCTGCCCCGAACCGGGGACAGCGCCGCGCCGCTCGTGGCGATGCCCGAAGGAAACTACACGACCTACCAGTGGCCGCTGCCGCTCAGCGACACGACGGTGCTGGTGCTCAAGACCGATTACGACCGTCCGTCGCGTTTCGTACGGCTCGACACCCGTACCGGTGCCGAGGAGCCGGTGTGTTATACGGGGCTGGTCTCGACCCGCCCTGCGATGTACGGCGGGCGCGTATGGTGGACGGAGTACCGCCGTTCGAAGCTCTTCGAGCAGCGGGTCAACTCCCAGCTTTGCTACATGGATCTGGAGCGGGGGGTGGCACGTACCTTCGCCGGGCGGCGCAATGCGCTCTATCCGACGCCGGCACCCGGGGAACTGGCCTGGGTCGAGTATAATCCCGACGGGACTTATACGGTCGTAGTGCAGCGCGACGGGCAGCCCGAGCGGCGTTTCGGCACGCCCCGCCATACCGAGATACACGGGCTGGCGTGGGACGACGTGACGCTGGCCTACTATGTCATCGTGACCGACGACGCGGGCATGTGGCTCGGACGCATCGACGACGAAGGAGTGTCCCCCGTCACCCAAGGGGCTTATATCACGCTGAGCAACCTCAGGGCGGGCGGCGGGAAGCTCTATTACGGCTCGATCTCATCGGGCAGGGACGAAGCCCACTGCTACGACCTTATGGCCCGCCGCGAATACCGCATCACCACGTCGGCCTTCGGTTCGTTTTCCCCGGCGCCGTGGCACGACGCCGCGGACGGCGAAGGGGTGTTGCTGACCACGTATGACCGCAGGGGGTACCGCGTCGCCGCACAGCGGGTCGCGGACAGTACGCTGGTTCCGGTCGCCCCCTCGAAGCTGCCGCTCAACGTCGTGAACCCCGAACGCAAGCGCTGGGACGTCGTGAACCTCGACACGGTGCGGTTCACCGGGGCCGATTCGCTGCGCCAGTGCGGCACGTTCCGCGCCAGGCGCTACCGCAAGGTGCCCAACCTGGTGAACGTACACAGCTGGATGCCCATGGCGTTCAATCCCTTCGATGCCGTGGACGAGCATAATATCAACCTCAATCTGGGCGTTACGCTCCTGTCGCAGAACCTGCTGTCGAATACCGAGGCTTATGCCTCCTACGGCTGGAACCGCAACGAGGGTTCGCTCTTCAACCTCGGGGTACGTTACTTCGGGCTGGGCGTGCACCTCGACTTGGATGCGTCGTACGGCGGCAACCAGCTCTTCTATTCGCTGGTGTCGTACGATCCGAAGACAGGCGACCCCATTTACCAGAAGCGTCCCAGTCCCGACAAATACTACTCCATAGGGCTCTCTGCGACGCTGCCGCTCTATTTCCAGCGGGGGTATCACACCCGCCAGCTGTCGGTGTTTGCCGGCTGGAACTATTCGAACGGCATGGTCGCCAACCTCGACAAGATCGAATGGGACGGCGGGCAGATCACCAATATCCAGCGCATCGGTTTCCGCGAAGGGCTGCACAAACTCTCGTTCGGGCTCGGCTATTCCGACCAGGTGCGCATGGCGCACCGCGACTTTGCACCCCGGTGGGGCTATACGCTCAGCACGTTGTATACGTTCAACCCCGCGAACGTGCATTTCAGCGACCTGATCTCGTTCTTCGGGCAGGCTTACCTACCGGGCCTGGCCGCCCACAACTCGCTGAAAGTGGCGGCCACCTACCAGACTTCGGTCGGCGGCTACAAGTTCCCGGCGGGCTATGCGCCCCTGAGCTATAAGTCGACGCGGCTCATCCCGCGCGGCTTCTCGTCGGCGGACATCGTGTCGAACAATTATACGGCCGTGTCGCTCGACTACCAGCTGCCGGTGTGGTATCCCGAGGGCGGCATCGGGTCGGTGCTCTATTTCAAGCGTATCCGGCTCAACGCAGGCGGCGATTACGCGCAGTTCCGCCGCCCTGCGGGCAAAGGCATGGATTGGCGGCGGATATGGTCGGTCGGCGGCGACATCGTGTTCGACATCAATGCTTTCCGCCAGCCTGCGTCGGCGACGTCGACCTTCAAGCTGTCGGTCTACCATCCCAGCACCGGGGGCGTCTGGTGGGCCGCGGCCGTGGGGCTGCCGTTCTGATTGTAATAAATTTTGTATCTTTAGCGCAAATTTCAGGCCTATGGCACAAAGGAAAAAGGCGGGCATCAGCCCGAAAACGATAAAATGGATATGGGGGGTGGTCTTCGCACCCTTTGCGTTGCTGTCGGTCATGTTGCTGCTGACGGCCCTGGGGCTGTTCGGGCGCATGCCTTCGTTCGAGGAGCTGGAGAACCCGCGCAGCAACCTGGCCACCGAAATCTACTCCGAGGACGGCAAGGTGATCGGTTCCTTCTTCGTGCAGAACCGTTCTTATGTGCAGTACGAAGACCTTTTTCCGGCCGATTCGGCATTCCACATCCGGCTCGACGGGCATGACGTGCCGCCGATCGTCGCTGCGCTGATCGCAACCGAAGACGCCCGTTTCCGCACCCATTCGGGGATCGACATCCCTTCGCTGGCACGTGTGGCGGTGAAAACCGTACTGTTGCAGAATACGTCGCAGGGCGGCGGTTCGACCATTACGCAGCAGTTGGCCAAGAACCTTTTCCCGCGCGACACGGTGCGCAACCGGGGGCGTATCGTCCGTTCGTCGAAGCTCGTCGTGTCGAAACTCAAGGAGTGGATCACGGCGCTGAAGCTCGAATACAACTATACGAAGGAGGAGATCGCCGCCATGTACCTCAATACGGTCGAATACGGTTCGAACGCCTATGGCATCAAGTCGGCGGCGCAGACCTTCTTCAACAAGGAGCCGCACGAACTGAACGTGCAGGAGGCGGCCGTGCTGGTGGGGGTGGTGAACGCCCCGACGCGCTATTCGCCCGTGCGCAACCCCGAGAACGCCCTCGCGCGGCGGAACCTGGTGCTTTCGCGCATGGAGGATGCCGGGGCGCTGACACGCAAGGTGCGCGACTCGATCAGCGCCCTGCCGATCGTGCTCAACTACAAGCCCGTGTCGCATAACGAGGGCACGGCGACCTATTTCCGCGAGATGCTGCGCCTTGTGATGAACGCCGAGCGCCCCAAGCGCAACCAGTTCTACACCGAATGGGATTACGACCAGGCCGTGAAGGAGTACGAGGAAAACCCGCTCTACGGCTGGTGCCGCAAAAACCGCAAGGCCGACGGTACGCCCTACAACATCTACCGCGACGGGCTGAAGATCTATACGACGGTCAACTCGACGATGCAGAAATATGCCGAACAAGCCGTGCAGAAGCAGATGCAGAGCGTGATCCAGCCCCGTATGGACGCGCAATACCGCAATACGAAGACCCTCTTCATCGACGCGACGCGCGAGGAGAGGGAGCGGATCATGCGGCATGCCATCCGTTATTCGGATCGCTACCGCGAGATGGAGGATGCCGGGGCGAGCGCGAAGCAGATCATGGCGGCGTTCGACAAGCCCTGTTCGATGAAGGTCTTCACGTACCGGGGCGAGCGCGACACGCTGATGACCCCGCGCGATTCGATCCTGCACCACAAACGGATCATGCGCGCGTCGTTCGTGGCGCTCGATCCCCGCACGGGGTATGTCAAGGCGTATGTCGGCGGGCCCAACTTCCGCTATTTCAAGTACGACATGGCCAAGCAGGGCAAGCGGCAGATCGGATCGACCATCAAACCCTTCGTCTATACGTTCGCCATCGACCACCTGGGGCTGACGCCCTGCACGATGGTGCCGAACCTGCCCGTGACGATCGAGACGGCCAACGGTACGGCCTGGTCGCCCAAGGAAGCGGGCAAGGTCGAGTACGACGGCGTGATGCACCCGCTGCGCTGGGGGCTCGCCCGCAGCCGCAACAACTACTCGGCGTGGATCATGAAGCAGGCCAAGCAGCCCGCCGCCGTGGCCGACTTTATCCATAACATGGGCATACGCAGCTTTATCGACCCCGTGCCGGCTCTCTGCCTCGGTTCCTCGGAGTCGAACGTCTTCGAGCTGGTGAGCGCCTTCTCGACCTTCGCCAACGAGGGCGTGCATACCGATCCCATCTTCGTGACGCGCATCGAGGACAGGCAGGGCAACGTCATCGCCAACTTCATCCCCCAGTCGCAGGATGCCGTGAGCGAGCGCACGGCCTATACGATGCTGACGATGTTGCAGGACGTGGTCAACTCGGGTACGGCTGGGCGGCTGAAATGGCAGTTCGGGCTCAACGACATGGAGATCGGCGGCAAGACGGGCACTTCGAACAAGAACCGCGACGCATGGTTCATGTGCGTGGCGCCCAAACTGGTGGCCGGCGCGTGGGTCGGTGGCGAAGACCAGGCAGTGCATTTCGTGGCGGGCGGCGAGGGCAGCGTGATGGCGCTGCCGATCGTGGGCGACTTCATGAAACGGGTCTATGACGACGGGCGCCTCGGCGTGAGCCGTGCCGATCAGTTCATCCGCCCAGCGATGATGCCGCGCTACGACTGCGACGAGGAGGTCGACCCCGACGAACGCCCTACGGAGCCCGGGATCGCCGAGGACGACAATTTCTTCGATTGACAGGGTTGCCGATGGATATGGCGAAGGGGCGGATCTCAGATCCGCCCCTTCGCGTTTTTTCCTGCGGGGAGCCTGCCGGGAGACATCTTTACGGGATGTCCCGCCGTGCAGCCTGCCCCGGGTTACTCTTCGGCCCGGAAGGGAACCTTCACGTCGTGGGGCATGGTAACGGCAGTTGCGGCCTGCCGTTCTTCGATGCCCATTGCGTTGGCTACCGAACGTCCCGACGGCCCGTAGTCCGTGGATTTGCGTACCATCGTGTAAGGCCCGACGAAGAAATCCTGGTAGGTGTAGGGATCCATGGCCTGCAAGTAGTAGTTCGACCCGTTCTTGACGTTCCAGAAGTCGGCGGACACGATCGTGAACGTACCGCCGCCGGAGAGCGAACCCTCACGGCCCGTGATGTTGCCCTTGCCTTCCCCGTCCGGTTTCGCGTAGAGCAGGTACGCACTCGTGTTGAGCAGCCCGTAGGCGTTTGTCTGGTGGTTGAGGATACGCGGGAGCAGCGTCAGTGCCCCGCCGTCGCCGAGCGTGCCGACCTCGCGTTTGAACAACTGGAAGCCTTTGGTCGAACTGACGTAATTCGCATCGACTTCGTAGTCGTCCTTGATGACCGTATAACCCCATCCCCGTACGAGATAGGTGCCGTCGATCGTCCTCGGACGGATTTCGATGTCGAAGCTGTACGCGGTCTTCGATTTCTCGGACGAGGTCGATGTGACAGTCCATGTACCCAGCCATGCCTTGTACCCGTCGGCCATCGTATCCGGCAGTGTGCCCGTCGTCACGCTCTGGCGGAATATCTTGGTCGTTGAGGCCATGGTCGTTGCGTCGATACCGAAACCGACGAGGATATATTCCGCCTGGTCGTACAGGTAGTTGAACGTGAGTGTTTTCTCACCCGAGTAGAGGTCGCCGGCCGCAAGCAGGTCGCAGATCGCGTTCCGCAGTTGCTTGTCGGTATAACCTGCGATCTCCGAAGGCAGGAACGCCGCCACGTAGTAAGTGTCGGAATTGGATGGGGTTACAGTCACTTTGACCGTATTGAAGGTCGTTTCGACCGCCCCGTATGTGAGGATATTGTCCGAGGTAACGGGTTTGGGGCCCGAAATGATGAACGAATCGTCCTCGTTGGCAAAATAGTACTCCTCCTTCAGATCGAGCTTCTGGGCAGTGACCCCGTTGATCGTCAGCGGTTCGTACAGCTCGATGCCGGTCTTGGTGTAGATGAACGGCGCGGCGTAGCTTTCGATGCCTTTGTCGGTTTCCTGCCTGATCGTGAGGTTCCGGTAGAGGAACTTGCCCTCCGAGGTGGTGATACACTCCAGCGAGTCGCCCTTGACGACGCAGACATAAGAGGGGAACTCCATGTCCGAGGCAGCGTTCTTGTATGCCTGCATTTCGAATGCCCAGTCGCTGGTTTCCAGCGGCGTGAGGGTGTAGAGGCTTCCCGATTTGACACCTCGCAGCATCACCTTTTCGGGTGTTGCGCTCAGGACAGTCCACAGGTAGTCGCCTTCCAGCCCCTTGTAGTTCGACCCGTACCCGTCCGGATTGCGCGGGTGGGCGAAATAGTTGATCAGCTCGTTTTTCGTGTCGATCGCCAGCGTGGGACCCGCTTCCTGCCCTACGGAATAGAGGCTGGTGGCGGTCGTCGACGCGCTTTCGATCTCCGAGCTGACGGTCACCGTGCCGTCGTCGAATTTGAAGAAAAGGTTGAACCCCCCGAAGGTCTGTGTGGGGTTGGGGTAGTATTTCACGGCCCAGCCGTTCTCCGCGCCTTCGAGCACGGAGATGGCGTTCTTGACGGTCTCTTCGATCCGGGCGCTGGCGCTTTTGTCAAAATAATCCTCCTCCTCTTTCAGGCACGAACTCAGCACCAGGGGGAACAGCCCCAGAAGTATTATCGCTAATTTTTTCATGGCTCAGTTTTTTTTAGTTAGTCGTCGAGGGATTCCAGATCCATGTCGGGGACTTCGTCCGCACGGCGCAGTACCGACTCGCGCAGTTCGTCGATGTTGATGTTCCAGCTGTTTTGCAGGTAGTTGCGGACGATCTCGAATTTCTGGTTGATGATGGCCGCACCGTCGGCGCCGGCCGTCGTGAGCAGTTTGTCCCAGGCTTCCTGCGGGCGGGTGACGTAGATCGAGATCAGTTCGACGAAGTCTTCCGTATCTTCGGAGCCTGCATAGCGGCTGATCAGCCCGACCTGGAGTGCCGAGGCGTCCGTCTTGTAGGTATCCCAGCAAGAATCGCCCACATAGAGCGTTCCGGTGATCTCCTTGAAGTCGGTGGTATAGGGCTTGGTCTGGTTGAGGATGTGCCCGAACTCGTGGTGGATCGTCTTGAAGTAGTTCGTGCTGGCGTCGATCGAGGCTATTTGCAGGGCATCCACATTGAAGAGCGTGATCTTCTTGCCTCCTTCCGCCGTGCCGAGGATGATCGAGCCGTTGCTTTTGTAGGCCGGCGAACCGGTGAGGAAGATGATCTTCGGGAAGTAAGCACGGATGAAGTCCCGGCTGCCCGTCACTTCGTCATAGGGCTCAAGGCAGAGTGCGATGACCAGCTTGGCCAGCGCGATCGACTGGTTGTAATCGGCGGGCGTCAGGTAGTAACCCATGCTCGACTCGATGTCCGTGTAGCGGTATTGGAATTCGATGTTGTAGGGCGCGAGGTAATGCCTGTCGAGCCAACGGTCGAAATCGTTTTGCACGACTTGCGGCGGCTGGATCACGCTCGTGGAACTCAGGTCGTCTTCCGAGCAGGCTGCGAGTACCGCGGGGAAGAGAAGCAATACGAGGAAATATATGAGGTTCTTTTTCATAATCGAAAATCTTTTTTATCGTTTTTACCGGGGGTTGGCCGTCAGTCCGGCGGCGATGACGTCGGGCGGCAGTTGCAGGCAGCGGCGCGGGTCGCGGTTGCCGCCTTCGTCGGTCATCGTGTCGGTCACCTTGACCAGAGTATCCTCGTCCTGGTCGATCAGGCGGCGGTAAAGGGTGATTCCGTAGCGGCGGGTGTCGAACCAGCGCATGCCCAGGTGCATGAATTCGATGCGACGCATGAAGAGAATCGCATGGATCATGTTCTCCTGCGTGCCGGGGTCGATCACGAAGCCCGGGTTGAGTTTTTTCTTGGCCGTACGATACATGTTCTTCAGGTCGTCCTCGGGTTTTTCGGGATCCTTGGGCGTCATGTCGTAGCCCAGGGCATCTGCCCATTTGTTGATCGACTCTTCGGTCAGTTCTTTGTAGTAAGAGGCGGTGAGCTGGTTCTGCGCCCACATGTTCATGTCGGCCAGGGCGGCCGGATAGTCCTTTTTCATGATATAGGCCTCGGCACGGTTGAGCAGCGCTTCGTCGCCGCTGGCCACCACGAACAGCGAGTGGGTGAAGCCGATGGCCTGCACGGGGTCGGAGTATTCGAAGAGGTACGGCACCCGCGGAAGCAGGTAGCGCCCTGACCCGTATACCCATGTGCGGAGCTTCCAGCCGTACTTGCTGCCCAAGGGGCTCATCGTGGTCGCGGATGTCTCGATCGTCTCGTAGGCGGCGATCGACTTGCCGTGCGTGTAACGGTTCTGGCTCCCGTAGTTGCAGAAAATCGCGCCGGCATTGGAAAGTCCCGTCGAGATAAGGTAGTTGGCCTTCAGCGACGTGGAGTTGTACGCTTTCGAAATGTCGTTCAACGGGTTGCGCGGGAATGCGGCCAGGTAATCGAGGTCGCGGAGCTGCGATTTGGGATCTGACCCGAGCGCCATGCTTGCGTATTTGATGGCGTTGTCCCAGTCCTCGTGGAACAGGAAGACGCGCGATGCGAAGCAGCAGGCGGCCTTGTAGTTGAAATGGTACTTGGGAGCCGAGTAGATCGCGTCGTCGATGAGCGGGATGCCGGTTTCGATATCCTCGATCATCTTTTCGTAGACCCCGGCTACCGTTCCCCGGCTGTATTTCGGATTCAGCTCGGTTTCGGCGTGTTCCATATAGGGTACTCCGAGGTCGTCCGGGTGGTTGGTGTTGTAATGCATGCAGAACATGTTGACCAGTACCCAGTGGGCGTATGCGCGGCAGATGAGCGCCTCGCCTTTGGCGGCCTGGAGCTTGGCTGTCTTGTCACCGCCCAGTTCCTCGATGGCCGCGAGCGCCTGGTTGGCCGCGGCGATCGCCGTATAGGCATCGCCCCATACCGCGTTGGGGTTTTCATTGGTTTCGACCGAACTTACTTCCTGCCAGTTGTAGAGCTCTTCCTGAAGTTGGTTGTAACTCTTTATCGAACCATAGTCGTCGACGTTGTCCGACGAGAACTCGGCGCACATGTTATAAGTATTGTCCGGGTAGGCCGACACCAGCATCTTGACGACCTTTTCTTCGGTATCCAGTTCGGCGCGGCTGTCGGGCATCTTGTCCAGGAAATCGTCGCATGACGCGAAGGCAATGGCAGCCAGCGCGAGGCCGAACGTATAGAATATGCTTTTTTTCATCTTGTTGTTCTCTTTGAAGTGTTAGGGACTATAAGCCGATGCGGATGGTCAGCGTGAACTGGCGGGGAACCGGTGCCGCGACACCTCCGGTGTTGAAGAACTCCGGATCCTGGCCGTTGAGTTTCTTGTCCGCGTAGATCAGGAAGAGGTTGGTCGCCTGAAATTTTACGGAGAGGCTCTGGAACTTCAGCTTCGAGATCAGCTTTTTCGGGAAATCGTAGGTCAGCGATATCTCCTTCATGCGGATGAAGTCGCCTTTGGCGATGCGAGCCGTCGAATAGTTGTAGGCGCTGTAAGCGCGCGACAGGTTGTTGTTGTCGTGGTACATGCGCTGGGAAAGGATCGTCGGGATGTTTGTTTTCTTTTCGTCGCCCGTTACCATCCAGCGGTTCTTGAATTCGCGCGGCATAGCCGTGAGATCCGAATAGTAAGACTTGAATACGGGGTTGAGGCGCACCACGTTGCCGAACGAGTAGGTGATGAAGACGTTCAGCTTGAGCCCTTTCCACTGGAAGACGTTGCCGAACGACCCCATGTCGGTCGGGTCAACCGAACCCGAGTACTGGAGGAAAGAGAGGTTTTCACGCTCCTGGAAGTTGATGCCGGTCGTCGAGACGTCGCCGTTCTGGTCGAGGAATGTCGGGAGACCGATCTCGTTCAGCCCCATGAAGGGGATCGAGAAAAGCGACCGTACGGGGTAGCCTTCCAGCGTGAACCCGCTGCCCGCCACCAGATCCATCACGCGCACCGAGGTCTCGAGTTTGCTCACCTCGTTGTGGATGTGCGAATAGATGAAGTCGGTCGTCCAGCTGAAATTCTTGGTTTTGATGTTCTTGGTCGAAAGGCTGATTTCGATGCCGTTCGATTTCATCTCGGCGACGTTGCCCTTCTTCTTGATGATACCGCCGATGCCCTGCGTTGTCACGTCGCCGATCAGGTCGAAGTTGTTACGTTTGTACCAGTCGACTACCAGGTTGATGCGGTTGTTGGCAAAGCCCATGTCGGCCCCGATGTTGAGCTCGTGTTTCTTCTCGTAGGTGAGCGACGAGTTCTCGAGGTCTTCGATCTTCAATCCCGATTCGCCGTCGCCGGCCGACGGCCTCCAGGGGGTGTAGGCGTTGATCACCACGCGCGAGTTGGTCACCGTCGACGGGCCGCGGTCGGCAGTGAGCGAATAGGACGCCTTCAGCGACAGGTGCGACAGCGCGGGCTGTGCCTTCTGGAACCAGGACTCTTCGTGCAGGTTCCATGCGCCCGAAATATTCCAGGTGGGCAGCCAGCGCGACTTGCGCGACTTGCCGAGCTTGTTGGTGCCTTCGTAGCGGAACGTGCCGTTCACGGTATAGCGCCCTTTGTAGGAATAGGTGCCGTTGAAGTAGTAGGCGTTGTTGCGGTAGTAGGTGTCGCCCAGCGTGTAGTATTTAGACCCTTCTTCCTGTCCCTTCTTGAAGATCCGGTAGTCGTAGAACGGCGTCATGCCCATGTCGTATTGCAGGCCCCAGCCGCGGAACCAGGTGTTGTGGCGGTCGGCCGAGTTGACCTCCATACCCGCGAACAGGTTGATGATGTGGGCGTTCTTGATCGTCGTGTTGTAAGTCGCCGTAAGACGGAAGTCGTACGAGTACATCTTGCGGTCGTCACGTTCGTAGATGCCGCCCACCGGCAATACGACCTCTTTTACGGCATAGGGGTTGTCGGGATCCTTATAGAGGAACGGGTTGTTGTTGCGCACGGTCGTCGGGGAGTCGGTGCGGTAGGCCGTCGCCTGGTTCGATTCGTCGGTAATGTGGTGTTCCTGCACCGTCGCGTTGTATTTCACGGCGGCCAGCGCAGCCAGCTCGAGTCCCTTGACGGGCTCCCACTTCAGTTCGGCCTGGAATTTCGTGTCCACCACGTCCAGATCCATGTAGTTGGCATCCAGTTCGTGGAGGATGTTGAAGGGGGCGTAGTTGCGCGTGTAATAGGCGTCTTTGTCCAGCGTACGCGAGGTGTTCATGGCGTACGAATAGGGGTTGATGTCGAAGTCGCGCTTCACGGTGCCCGTTACGGCGTCCGTAGTGCTGGAAAGCGTTCCCGGCGCTTTCTGTTTACGGTAGGACGCATTCGAGATCAGGTTGAGGGTGAGGTTGTCCAGAATGTTATAGGTCGCGTTGAGGTTGGCCGTGTAGCGCGAAACCTTGCTGGTCTTCGTCCATCCCGGGTCGTACAGGGCGCTCAGCGAAGCGTAGTAGGACGATTTCTCGGTTCCGGAAGTGAGGCTCACCGAGTGGCTGTGCATGATATTGTTGTTGAACAGCGCCTGGAACCAGTCCGTATTGCGGTATTCGGCCGAACGCAGATAGCCTGTGATCGCTTCGGGCGTATTCTCCATCAGGGAGGCGGAGATCAGGTTGTACATCCTGCCGTAAACGCCGCTCTCGGAACGGTTGGCCGTTTCGGCGAGGTTCAGCCAGCCCTTTTTGCGCATCTCTTCGTAAACGGCCATCTGATCCTGCGAATTCATGATGTTGAATTCGTTGTACGAGGGGATCATGCGGTAGGTGAACTCACCGGTGTAGTTGATGCGGCTGACGCCTGCACGGCCTTTCTTGGTGGTGATGACGATGACGCCCGCCATGGCGCGTGCGCCGTAGATCGAGGTGGCGGAACCGTCTTTGAGGATGTTGAAACTTTCGATATCCTCGGCATTCAGGCCTGCGATGGCCGAAGAGATCAGTGTCGTGGCGTCGCCCGACGAGAGCGCATCGGCGTCGATGTCCACCACGTCTTCCATAATGATGCCGTCGACGACCCACAGCGGTTTCGAGCTTCCGAAGATCGACGTGGCACCGCGGACGCGGATCTTGGGTGCGGTACCGAATGTACCGGAAACATTCTGGACGGAGACGCCGGCCGAACGGCCTTCGAGGCCGCGGCTGATGTCGGCCATGCCGGAAAGTTTCACGTCATCGGCGACGAGCTGGTCAGATGCCCCGGTGAAGAGGCGCTTGTCCGTCTTGGTCATACCCGTGACCACGACTGCTTCCACGGCCTGGGCATCGGGTTCGAGCTTTATACGGACATTGGGGGTGATGGCTATTGTCCGGGTCTTATAACCCACATAGGAAACCTGTAATTCCCCCCCCCTCCGGCGGGAAGGTCTTTGAGTACAAACTCACCATTGACATCGGTCGAAGTGCCGAGTGTCGGGCTGTCTTTCACGATCACGGTCGCCCCGATTACCGGGGTGTCGTTCTCGTCGACAACGGTACCCCTGACCGTTCTGGTCTGGGCCGACGCTGCCGCCATGAAGAAGACTGCCATCAGCGATAGGAGGATCTTTCGTCTCATAGGCAATAATTATTAATTAAAGGATTAAGTATGGGGGCCTTTGCAGGCCGGGTTTGAAAACGAGCAAACATTCCCTGTACGGAGACGGGAGCGAGTTCCGTGTACGGTTCGCGGGGATTGTAGCGTGCCGGAAAGGTTGCTGGCGGCGGTTTGCCGTGGCAAACGGATTTTCCGGGAGCCGCAAATTACGGGATCGCCTGTGTGGCAGGTTTCCGTAAGCAGACATTCGTAGAGTTGATGGAGGGTGCCGAATCCGGGGCAATGAACCGTCCGGGTGTTTGCGAAGCAGGATGGTCGGCAGTTCGACTGTGGCCGTTGAATACCGGAGGATTCGGCGTGGCGGAGAGTGTTCCCCTTTTATTGCCTTTATATTAAAGGTCCTTTATATACAAGGTTGTTTCCGGCGAAAATACGGAAGGCGGCCTGTGCCGCCGGACAAATCTGGCACTTAATCACTTTCCGCGAATCTCCCGTGCGGAGCGGCAACGAGTAGAAATTTTTCATGGCTTCCAGATTTTTGATGGGTGTTCTGTCCTGCCGGTAAATTTTTAGTATATCCGGTTATACAAAATTATGTTTTTGTATCCTTTGTGGAGTATGAATTCATCTGAAAATAGTATGATTATATATCGGAAATGCGGTTGTTATGCCCTGATTTATTGCCGATTTGCTTTCTTTTCCCTATTTTTACATGGAAACGGAGTATGTTTTTATCTAACCGTCTTATGCACCTGAGGTATCTGTTGCTGGTCGCCGTGTGCGTCGCGGTACCGGCGTTGTCCCAGAATATTTGCCGTATCTCGCACCGCGAGGGGTTTTCGAATTGTTCCATCCTCTCGCTTGCGCAGGATGCGGACGGATATGTCTGGGCCGGGAGTTGTGACGGACTGAACCTTTGGGACGGGCATTATGCCCGGAACTTCCGGCTTTCCGGTAACCTGGTGCAGGAGATCGTCGCTACGGACGACGGCTACCTGTGGGTGCGCACCAACTATGGGGTCGACCGGGTCGATGCACGGGCCCGAACCGTCGAACTGCATGCCGACTTCCCGCGTGTTTACCAATATACGGCACGGAGCCGTGACGAGGCGTTCTTCCTGTATAAAGGGCGTTTGTACGGGTATGTCGCCTCCGAGTCGCGTTTCGAACCGCTCTGCGGAGTCGATGCCGACGATGTATTGCGCATTTGCCTCGACCCGGACGGGGTGCTCTGGTTCGTGCGGCGCGACGGCATGGACTGCGCTCCGGTAGTTTATGACGCCGAGGGGCGTGCGGTGCTGGGGGCGTGGAAACACATTCCGGTGCGCAACGGTATTTCGTTCGTCCGCTATGACGGTGACCGCACGGTCTATTTCGTCGACGGTGCGGGCCGCCTCTGCCGTTTCGATACCGAGCGGCAGTTGACGTCGGCCATCTGCGGGCTCGCGCAGGAACTGGAACGGCGCGGGGAGCTTGCGGCCGTTATCCGCGACGGGGACGACTATGTATTGGCGTTCGAAATGGGCGGGGTGTTGCGCCTCCATGCTTCCGGGTCGGAATCCGGGGGCTATATGCTGCGGGAGATAGATGTCGCTTGCGGCGTTTTCTCGCTGCTCAAGGATCGGAACCAGGATATCGTATGGATCGGGACGGACGGCAGCGGCCTGCTCCGCCAGTCGGCCGGGGATATCGCGGTACGCTCCATAACCTATGACATGCTGCCTTACAAGCTTACCAAACCGATCAAGGCGCTGTTCGTCGACGAGCGCGGCAACCTGTGGGTCGGGACGAAGAACGACGGGATCCTGTGCATCCGTGATTTCTATGCACAGCGGTCGTTCGGACGGGAAAATACCCGGAATTTTATAACCGAGAATACCGCCCTGCGTAAGAATTCAGTCTATGCCTTTGCCGCGAGCCGGCGGGGTGTGCTGTGGATCGGGGGCGACGGCGGGGTGTGTTTTTATTCCTACGGCGACGGACGCATCCATGCCCTGGCGGGCTGTGAGCAGTTGGCGAATGTACACGGCTTGCACGAGGATGCTGCCGGGGTGCTGTGGGCGGCAACGATCGGTAGCGGAGTATACCGCATCGAGCTTGCAGGCCGTGCAGGCGCCCCCGTTGCCCGGCTGGCCGAGTCCGTGGATCTGGGGAGCCGGGAGCGGAGCCGGAATTTCTTTTTCTCGTTCTGCGAGGAGTCCGATTCGACGTTGTGGTTCTGCAACCACGGCATCGGGGCGGTGCGATACCATAAATACGCACGCCGGGGCGAGGTGATCCCGCTGGACGGACGCCGTGGGTTGGCCGCGAACGACGTGACGGTCGCCGTGCGCTGTTCCGACGGGACGCTCTGGTTCGGAACGGGGTGCGGCATGGGGTGTTACCGCCCCGGGGAAGGGGCGGTTGCCGTCGAGTTCGCCCACGACCAGTTGCAGGCCGGGGTGATTCACGGACTGCTGGCCGATTCGCTCGACAATGTCTGGGCCGCCACGAATGCCGGGATTGTCCGCTATAATCCGGCTGCGCACCGTTCGGTGGCCTATGGCGCTTCGTACGGGCTGGAGGTCGTGGAGTTCAGCGACGGTGCTTATTTTTACGACCGCCGTGCCGGGAAGCTGCTGTTCGGCGGCATCAACGGTTTGGTCGTGGTCTCGGGCGGCGAGTCGCTGTACCGGGGGTATATGCCCCCGGTGCGGTTTCGGGATGTGACCATCGACGGCACGGATCACAGCATTTCGAAGCTGATGCGCAAGGGCAAACTGGTGCTTACCCACCGGCAAGGGGCTTTCGGCCTTTCGATCGTGGCGCTGGACTATATCAACGGCGGCAACTATTCGTACCTGTATAACCTCGAGGGGTTCGACAGCCAGTGGAATGACAACCGCCATAACAACCGGCTGCTTTTCGCCAACCTTCCGCCGGGCAATTATTCGCTCAACGTCCGCTACCGGAACAATATGACCGGGGAGCTGAGTCCCGTAGGCCGGCTGGCGATCCGGGTGTTGCCGCCGCCCTATGCTTCCGTTTGGGCATGGGTGGTGTATGGTACGGCCGCGTGTGTGTTTGTTGCGTTCACGGGGCGCTATCTGGAGCGCCGCCGCCGTGAACGCATGCACAGGCGGCAGGCGCTTTACGACCAGCACTCCAAAGAGCTGCTTTACGAGTCGCGTATCCGTTCGTTTGTCAGCCTGACCAACGAACTTTCGGTGCCGCTGACGCTTATCAACGGTTCCTGCCAGCAGATCCTGGAGTGCGGGGCCTCCGACGGCTTCGTGCTCCGGCAGGTGGGATTCATTCATCGCAATGCCCTGAAATTGAAAGATCTGACCTGTTTGCTTAATGAGCTCAGGGCGGCCGGGGCGGCGGATCGTCCCAACGACGTCGAGCTGCTCGATGTCACCCGGATGTGCAACGGACTGGTGCAGACTTTTGCCGAGTATGCCGAAACACACAAGGTAGGCTACCGTACCGAGGTGGGGGAAGGTATGCTCTTCCCCTCGGCGCGCGGTACGTTGAGCATGGTGCTGAATATCGTGCTGTCCAATGCCTTCCGGCGCTCGGAGACGGGCGGGGAGGTTTTCTTCGGCGTATCCGTTGTACAGGATAGGCTGCGGGTCGTGGTTTCCAATCGTGGGGAGGGCGTAGACCTGGGGCAGATCGAGTTCCTCTCCGACCGTTACCGGCTGCTGGACTATCTGGAAAGCCGCGGCAAGGGCGGCCTTTCGCAGAAAGGGGATATGGAGCTGGCGATCTGCCACAACCTGGCCGCAAAGCTGGGCGGGGAGTTCCGGATCGCATCGGAAGGCGACGTTACGACTGTCATGTTGTCGTTTCCCGAACTGGAGATCGCCCGGGCAATGCAGCCAGTCCTGCAGGTGGACATGGCTCCCGACCGGCAGTTCGGGATGCCCGGCGCCCCGGCTGTTTCCGCCGTAACCTCCCGCGATGCGTTGCCGACGATGCTCGTGGTGTGCGAAGACCCCGACATGGCTTCGTTCCTCGCGCAACTCTTCGCCGGCGCCTATGACCTTGAGGTCATGGGAGAGCTCGGGCAGGCTGCGGAGCAACTGGGGACGTTGCGGCCGCAGGTCGTCATTTGCAGTGCGGTGACGCTCGATCCGGCCATGACCGGTGTGATCCGCCATATCCGCAGGAGCAGGCACATGGCACAGGTGCCGGTCATCCTGCTGACGTCGGCCTCGCGTTCCGGGATGAAGATCGAGGGACTGGAGTCGGAGGTGGACATCTGCCTGGCCTTCCCCTTCGACATCGCGCACCTGAGAAACGTCGTGGGGCAGTTGCTGCGCCGTTATGAATCGCTGAAGGATTACGGCCGTTCGGCATACAGCGCGTTCGACCTGGCGCAGGGGCACCTGCTCCACAAGGAAGACAAGGTTTTCCTGGACAGGATGCTCGAGATCATCCACGGCAATATCCTCGACACGTCGCTTTCCACACAGTTCATCGCAGACCGGATGGGGATGAGCCTGCCCAACTTCTATCGCAGGCTGGGGGGCGTGACCGATCGAACCCCGGCCTGCATCATCCGGGAATACCGGCTCGGTCTGGCCGAACAGCTGCTGGTGACCACCCGGCTGTCGATCGACGAGATCATTTACAAATCGGGTTTCTCGAATCGCAGTACTTTCTTCCGGGGGTTCGTGCTCCGTTTCGGATGTACGCCGAAGGTGTACCGCGAACAGAAAGTCAGTGAGGCGATGGAAACGGATGCAGGGCCGGGCACAGAGGCGGAAGTGGAAGCCGAGACAACCTGAGGTGGCTGTTCATCGCGCCGGCCGCGCGTTTCGCGGCGGGGCGGGGCCGCGCTTTTTTGTTATTAGGCCCGAAATCGCTATATTTGCCTCCGGAGTTTCCGTGTACGGTTCGTCCGAGCGGGAACGATGGTCATTTTTTAACGATATCAACATGAAAATTGCGATTGTGGGCGCCAGCGGGGCTGTGGGCCAGGAATTTTTGAAAATTTTGGAGGAACGCGACCTGGGGATCGACTCCCTGTTGCTGTTCGGTTCGGAACGCAGTGCGGGACGGACGTACAAATTCCGCGGAGAAGATATTACCGTCAAGCTGTTGCAGCACAACGACGATTTCAAGGGGGTGGATTTCGCCCTGACGTCGGCCGGTGCCGGGACATCGCGCGAGTTTGCAGAGACGATCACCCGGCATGGAGCCATTATGATCGACAATTCGAGCGCCTTCCGCATGGATGCCGATGTGCCCCTGGTGGTGCCCGAGGTCAATCCCGGCGATGCGAAGGACGCTCCGCGCCGCATTATCGCCAACCCCAACTGCACGACGATCCAGATGGTCGTGGCGCTGAAGGCGATCGAGGATCTCTCGCACATCCGCCGCGTACACGTTTCGACCTACCAGTCGGCCAGCGGGGCAGGCGCCGCGGCGATGGACGAACTGGTCGCGCAGTATGCCGAGCTGGGCGCCGGCAGGCAGCCTACGGTCAGCAAGTTCGCATTCCAGCTGGCCTACAACGTAATTCCCCATATCGACGTGTTCACCGATAACGACTACACGAAGGAGGAGATGAAGATGTTTCACGAGACGCGCAAGATCATGCATTCGGACATCGCCGTGTCGGCGACGTGCGTGCGCGTGCCGGTGATGCGTGCCCACTCGGAGAGCATATGGCTCGAGACGGAACGTCCCGTGTCAGTTGCCGAAGCCCGCGAGGCTTTCTCCAGGGCACAGGGCGTGGTGCTGATGGACGACCCGGCGGGCAAAGTTTACCCGATGCCGCTGTTTATCGCCGGCAAGGAGCCGGTATACGTGGGGCGTATCCGCAAAGACCTGACTTGCGAGAATGGCCTGACGTTCTGGTGCGTCAGCGATCAGATCAAAAAAGGGGCGGCGCTCAATGCCGTGCAGATATTGGAGACACTGGTCTGATGGCCGGAAATTTAAAAAACAGGAAAAGGGGAGACTGCGGGTCTCCCTTTTTTTTATACCTTTGTTCCCGGCGTAAAGTTCGTGCCCTATGGAATCCAAGTTTTCAGCCCGTATCGCTGAGTTGCCCGGCCCGGTGTGGGTGTTCGGGGCTTATGTCGTTTCCCGGCTGGGGGAGTGGGCGTTCGGGCTGCTCATGCAGTTCGTTTCGGGCTCGTGGCCGCTGGGCGGCGGCACGGCTTTGATGTTCCTGATCCCTGCGGCCGGCGTGGCGCTGCCCGTCTGCGTGCTGTGGGGCTTGGTCGGCCGGAGCCCCTACGGGTTGTCGCTGGCGCGCTGGTATGCCGGGCTGCGTGTGGTGTTGCATTTCGCTGCGCTGCTCATGCTGCTCTTTTCCGGATACGATCCGCATCTGTACGGAGGGACCGAAATGTTTATCCGGGGCATTGCCCGGAATGTCGTATATGGTGCCTTGTGGTTCCTCTTCCTGCTTTATCTGGAGCGCTCCCGTGCGCTGGATGCCGCGATGTCCGGGGAGCGCTGCGACCTGCCTCTGTGGTGCGTTGCCCTGATGGTCGTGGTGTTGGCGCTGGCGATGTAGGGCGTGCTGCCGGAGCCCTTGGCACGGGCGTGTGCGTTTTATTCTGCCGGCGATCGGAGACGGCTCGTTTCCGGGTCTTCGTATGGCACATTTTGGGCCTGAAGTTAGCGAATTAGAATTTTTTATTGTAATTTAGGGTCGCGACAGTCCCGAAAAAGAGGTGCCGAAGTTGTATTTTTCGAATATATTCACTATATTTGTGATACATACTGACTAACACGGAAAGTGTAAGTTTATTCTCGAGTGGTAAATCTTGCAAATTAATACTGAGAAGAGAATAAGCCGGCATTTCTCCGCGTCTTATCCGTTTACGGATATAGGCGTGGGACTGTTGCTTATTTTATTCTCGAGGTTTTGCAAGAACCTTCCCACTCTGAAATATAGCTACAGCACCACGCTTTCCTTTTTTTAATTTTACATTTATTGCTTAGTTCCCAGGTGCGGGGGACTGCAGGAGCTATGTCCCATCATAAAGCATGCGATTCCTAACCCTTTTAATCTCAGCTATATTTATGAAAAACTGTTTCAAAACCGTTTTGGCCGCTGTGGCCGTGCTTGTTTGGCTGGGCGCCTCTGCCCAGGACGATCCTTCGAAGGAGACTGTCATCATCAATCCTTTTACGCACACCTCCGCTGTCAGCCAGGCAGCCTGTGACAACATCCGGGCGGCCGTCCTGTCGGGTTTTGCCGACCGTGGCCGTTTCCACATCGTCGACGCACTGACCGACGGTACGCTGTCGAAACTCTATGCCGACCGCAACGTCGAGGACGTGGTGAACGATGCCAACTGGAAGAGCGAAAGCGAAGCCGCCTACAAGGCGTTGGGCGCCAAGAAGGTCGTCATCGGACAGGCCAACAACGTTTCGTTCTCGCAGTTCAAGTCGGATATCGACGGCAAGATGTACAACAAGGCCGAGGTGACCTATTCGCTGAAGGTATATAACATTGCCGACGGCGCCATGATCGGTTCGGAAGACCTTTCGGTTTCGGGTATCGACGCCGATTCGAAGGACGGTGCATTCAACGACGCGATGAAAGACCTCCGCAAGGGCATGGTCGGGTTCGTGGACAAGCATTTCAAGTTCGAGACCTATATCCTCGAGCTGGGCGAGGCCGACAAGAAAGGCCGCGTCAAGGAGCTCTATATCTCGGGCGGTACGGAGATGGGCGTTGCCAAAAAGACCCGTTTCAAGGTATTCCTGGAGCGTAAGATCGGCCCGAAGGTAACCAAGTCGGAGATCGGCACCATCGTGGCCGTCGAGGTGATGGAAGGCGTTACCAAATGCCAGGTCGCTTCGGGCGAGGACGCCATCAAGGAGAAATTCAACAACGGCGACAAGCTGGTCGTCATCCTCGACAAGCAGGGGACGGCGGCGGGCGGTTTCTTCAAAGGGCTCGTCGGTGCATAAACTTACCGCATATAATTCTTCTGGAAACGATCTCCGGGGTGTCGCCGACGGTACCCCGGGGATTTTATCCGTTCAAACTTAAAATAATTATCAGATGTTTAGGAAGTCCGTATTGTCAGTCATCGTCGTGCTCCTGTCGGCGCTTTTCCCCGCCTCGGCACAGAATTATACGACCGATGCCATCCTGAAACGCACGACCGGAAAGATCGCTACGCTGGAGTGTTCGGGAATCGCCCGCACGAAGAAGGAGGCGATCGAGATGGCGAAGAAATCGGTGATCTACACTTATTTATATAACGGTATAGACGGCCTGAACGACAACAAACCCCTGCTGGGCAGCAAACCCTCGGCCGGGGCGGCCCAGTATGTCGGACAGTTGCTCGGCACGACCCGCTATGCCAATTACATCCGCAGCTGCACCATCGCCGACAAGACCAACAAGACCGCCGCCAAGGACATCCAGGTCTTTGCTACGATCGACCTCTACACCGAATCGCTCGAGCGCGACCTGATCAACAACGGTGTCATCGGGCGCAATGCCGCCGATATAGCGCTCTCCGAAACCCAGGAGATGATCGCCATGCCGACGGTGATGGTCGTGCCCTTCCGCAAGAGCGGCCAGTCCTACGAAGAGGCCATCCGCGACAATTCGGACATGCGCATGGCTATCTCGAAGGTCAACGAAGGTTTCATCAAACAGGGCGTGGAGACCAAAGACCTGCTCACGTCGCTCAATAACGCCAACACCTATCAGGTGCGCATGGGCGACGGCATGTCGCTCGACGACGCGATCCTCATCAACTCGGGTGCCGACGTCTCGGTGAGCGTCGATATCAACCAGGATGTGAACGACGGCGGGGTGCGCGTGTCGCTGACCCTGCAGGCGATCGAGATCGCCACGGGCAATACGCTGGCCACCAAATCCGAAATTTCGGGGCGCAAACGCACGACGGCCGACGTGCTGTGCGGCGTGATGGCGCAGGCGATGGTCGGCGACTTCATGAAGCAGATATCCACACGCATGGCGACCAAGATTTCGACCGGGCAGAGCGTGGCCGTGCGCTTTACGATCGACCCCGGATCGGCCATCAACATGGATACCGAGATCAACAACATCATGCCGTTGTCGGACATCCTCGTTTCGTGGGTGAAGCGCCATGCCAAGAACGGCAAGTACCATACGCAGGGCCGCACGAGCACGCTGCTGGCCTTCAGCGATATTTTTGTGGACAACTCCATGGAGGACGGGATGCAGTCGGACGTCAATGATTTCGCGCTGGCGCTCTACCAGTACCTCAAGGGGCTGAACCTCTCCGTGTCGCGTACGATCACGGGTAATTCCATCGACGTAATCATCTACTAAACAACAGACCATGAATCTGCTTCGTAAACTATCGTTCTCGCTGGTGTTCGTGCTGGCCGCGCTGTCGCTCCGGGCCCAGGCCGTAATCGACCTCTCGGCCTATATCGACGACGAGACGGCCGCGCAGCTCGGTGACAACAACGCCGCGGCCCTCAAAAACAAGATCAGCAAGATCATCACCCGCAACGGCATGGCCGATGCCGCGGGGCTTTTCGTCGTCACGCCGACGCTTACGATCACCGACGACGGGGCGGTCGATACGGGGATGACCACGCTGCACGTGCTGCGTGCCGACCTGACCCTGTCGGTCAAAAACCTTTTCGAAGATACTGTTTTCGGAAGCCAGACCATATCGCTCCAGGCCAACGGCAAAAGCATCGAAGCCTGTATGCGGTCGCTGATCAACAAGGTGAACGTCAACGACGCGCGTTTCGCCAAGCTGATCGGTGACGTGCAGCAGGGCATCGCCGACTATTATACGCGCCAGATGCCGAAGATACTCGTCAAGGTCAACTCACTCGTCGCCCGTGAGGAGTACGAGGATGCGATGGCGGCGCTGGCCGTGATTCCCGAGAGTGTCGACGAATACGAGGCGGTCGAGGAGCTCAAGGTGCAGGTCTACGACAAACTGCTCGCCGGCGAGGTGACCCGTGCCGTTGCCCAGGCCGATATTCTGGTGCGCCAGGGCGATATCGACGGGGCGCTGGAGTTGTGCCGTGCGTGCAACCCCGTGAGCCCGAACTACGGCGAGGTGATCCGGTTCCTCAACCGCCTCGATGCGCAGGCTGCGGCGGCCGAAGCCGCGGCGATGGAGCAGGAGTTGCGGAAAATGGATGCCGAGGCAATGCGCGCGCGGACGCAGCAGGAGGCTGCCGTCGAGGCGCAGAGCCTCAAGGCCGAGCGTGCCGAGTCCTCTGCCAAGAAGGGCAAGTCGCTGGGTGAATGGCTCTTCGGACTTTGATCGAACGATTGTCTGACTAATCTGGAAATACGATGAAAACCTGTCCTGTCTGCGGAAATAGAATGGAGGATTCGCAGCACCTATGCCCAGATTGCGGCGCCGACTACGTCGAGGCCGTCGTCAACGATATTGCCTCCGGTGCGGGGGCGGATTCCCGGCTGATGCTCGCGAGCCTCGAAGAGGGGCTTGCCGGGCTGGATGCCGTGCCGCTGCCCGCCCTGGGCGATACGGCCCGTAAGATGCTCCCTGCGCTGTGCGCTGCGGCGCTAGTATTTTGCCTGCTCGCCGGGGTCGCTACGGGTGCCAATATCTTCTACCTGCTGGCCGCCGTCGCGCTGGTGCCGCTGGTCGTGTCGCTGCTTGCCCGTATGCAGGGGAAACTGCGGTTGAGTGCCGGCGAAGTGGTCGTAAGGGCCGCCGCGCGGGTCTTTGCCGAGGATGCCGCTTCCGTGCGGGAGCGGTTTGGCGGAGATGCCGGGGTGCTGGCCCGGCTCGATGCCATGCAGCTGCGGCTGGATGACGCCCTTGCACGGCAGACGTCGGCGCATGCGCAAAACCGCCGCAAGGTGACGGTCATTGCGGCCGTCGTGCTGATTTGCTGCGCTGCGGGTGCAGGGGCGTTGGCCGTGCGAAACCATGCGGCCCGCAAGGCCCAGGCCGCCTATGCGGCGCAGCCCGAGTGGGTCAGGTTGCGCGACAGCTACGCCGACGCGGCCGGCGACGACGAATATGCGGGCAAAGACCTGCGGATCGCCGTCGTGCGTGCCATGCTCGCTGACGGGCAGGGCGCTGCGGCCGAGGATTTTTTCTTCGCCCATTGCCAGGGCAAGGTCGGGGATGCCGATTGCGCCATGTTGATCGCCGGCCATTACAAAGCGAAGAAGGATGCCGTTGCGCTCGACGCCTTTGTCGGCAAGGTGTCGCTGCGCTACGATTCCGATACGCAAAAGGTTAAATCCCTAACGAAGTGACCCGATGAAGCGTTTATTACCTATTTCGCTGCTTTTGGCGGCACTCTGCATCTCGACGGCGGCTTTTGCCCAGAAGGACAAGGTCGTCGAGGCGAGCAGCAAACGGAAGCCGGCATGGATCGGCAGTTCCGACCGGTCGCATTTTGCGGTGACGGAGGTGGGGGAGACCCTTGCCGCCGCCTCGGGGAAATGCATGGCCTCGATCCGGCAGTATATCGTCAATGCCGTGGCCGTGAATGTCTCGTCCGCCGAGAAGATGGCGACGCGCCAGATCACGCGCGACCAGCTGGTCACGGCGATGAGCGACTATTCGTCGGCGCTGATGACCGAGGCCGGACAGCTGCCCTACCTGAACAACATCACCCTCTCGAACGCCGAGGCGGTCTACTGGGAGCGGATATACAGCAAGAAGACCAAGACCTACCGCTATGAATATTCGGTGCTGTACCCCTTCCCGGAGCAGACACGGCGGCAGCTGATCGAGGCTTTCGTGGCCATCGACGACGCCAAGCAGGCCGAGTATGAACGGCTGCGGCGCGAACTGGGCACGATTACGGACATAGACTGTATCCAGCTGGCGGTAAACGAGCTGGACGGGTTGTACGACTATTTCTTCGACGCCACCCGCAAGGGCGATGTCGAGACCCTGCGGCGCAATTACCGGGCACTGTACAATGCCGTGTCGATCGAGGTGGAGTCCGAGGCGCCGGGCGAGTGCGTCTATTCCCTGCGGCTCAACGGCCGTCCGGCCACGACCGCCGTGCAGCCGCGCCTGAAAAGCGAATCGGTGCTGGAGATGGCCGTCAAGCCCTATGGCGACGGCCGCTACCTGCTCTCCTATGACCCGCAGTACGCTTCGCCGACCGATATCAACAAGATCGAAGTGCTCTACCTGTTCGGCGGTGCGCGCGTGTCGCAGACGATCTTTTTCAATCCGGCCGAGGACGCCGTTTCAGTCCGGCCCAAGGGCACGCTCAGGATCGAACAGTCCGGCGGGGTGATCCGCGGGACGATGCAACTGCGCGTAAGCGGGACGGCGGCCGAGGTGCGGCGGATCGTGCTGTTCAACCCGGCCGACGGGGCCCGGATCGTGGCTGAAAGGATCGAACCCTCGCAGCTCGCCGCGGGCGATTGCAGCGTAACGTTCGAGGCGCAAGGCTCGATAAGCCCCGCAACCGACGGGGTGGACGTACTCAGGGGAAGCATCGGATTCGGGAATCCCGCCGACGGGAAGGCCTCCGAAGCCGATTTTACATTGCACTATAAACTTACAACCAAATAATCCGAAAGATGAAAAGAACCCTTATTGGAGCTATCGCTCTCCTGCTCGCTGCCGGCGCCGTGTCGTGCAGTTCGTCGAAAAAGGCCTCCGGGCCCGCTGCCCCTGCGGGCATGGTCGAAGAGGCTATTCCGCTCAGCGGCGCACAGTACCGCAGCAATGCCGAATATTACCGTGCCGTGCAGAACGGCGTGAGCACCGAGCGCAGCACGGCGCAGAAGATCGCCATGCAGAATTGCCGCCAGGATCTTGCCGCGGCCATCCAGGCCGATGTGAAGCTCGTCATCGAGAACTATGTGAAGAACCAGGATACGGGCGTTTCCGCCGAGCACAAGTCGCAGTATCAGGAACTGGCTTACACGGCCGTCGGCCAGCAGTTGCGCGACGTGCAGGTCGTCGAGGAGAAGATGTTCCGCCAGGACAACGGCTCGTTCCGTTACTATGTCTGCATGCAGCTTCCCAAGGCTGCCCTGGAGGCAGCCATCGAGGATGCGATCTCCAAGGATGCCAAACTCAACCTGGAATTCGACCGCGCCCAGTTCAAAAAGATCTTCGAGGAGCAGATGGCTGCTTTCTCGCAGCAGTAGCCCTGTTGGCCGGCACCATGTCCAATCGAGAGACGGCGCTCCCCTCGGACGAGGGAAGCCGCCGTCTTTTACCCGTAACCGCTCCGCCTATGAAACGCTATCTGACCCTGTTGCTGTCGCTGCTTTTCGTGCTTCCCCTGCCGGCGCAGTCCCGCCGGGAGGCGTTGCTGGAATACCAGGCGCGCCGCAGGCAGGCCTATACCGAATTCCGGGACAACTACCGCAAGGCGTGCGCCGACTTCATGCGCAAGCGCTGGGAGGCTTTCCGCGCCGAGGCTCCGGTACCCGTGCCCGAACGCCGGGAACCCGACATCCCCGTTATGAAACGCCCGGATGCGCCCTCTGTGCCGACGCAGGACAGGATGCCTTACGACAAGGTGGTCGACCTGCCCGAGCCGGCTCCGGAGATGCCCGATGCGCCCGGGATTGCGGAAACTCCTGTGCTTCCCGGCAAACCCGCCGCGGGAAAGGGGGCCGGGGATAACGGTGTGCAGCAGGGGCGGAAACCCGTCGCGGGGACGGACGACGCGGCTCCGGCGGTGGACGTTTCGCGTCCCTTCAAGTTCACGTTCTACGGCACGGGCTGTTCCGTATCGCTGGCTGCGAAACACCGCTTCAACCTCGCCTCGGTGCAGGAGAACAGCGTGGCCAATGCCTGGGAAGGTGTTTCGCGAGGTTCATACGATGCCGTGGCGGCGGAGTGCGTGGCGCTGAAAAAGGCGCTGGGGCTCAACGACTGGGGCTATTACGACCTTGTGCGGACACTCGCCGACGGATTCTGCGGCCCCAAAACGAACGAATCGGTCGTCCTGCAATCGTTCCTGATGGCCGAGGCGGGCTATAAAGTGCGCATGGCGCGCGGCGGCGGGCGGCTGTTCCTGTTGCTGGCCACCGACGGGCAGGTCTATGCCCGTCCCTATTTCAATATCGACGGCCAGGTATTTTATATCCTGGACGATGTCCCGCGGGCCGCGTCGTACAATATCTGCAATTTCACGATCCCCGGGGAGCGGCCTTTGTCGCTGGCGATGCCCGCGCCGCCCCTCTTCGCGCAGAAACCCGCGGCGCCCGTCGTTCGCAATTTCGACGGCGTGGTTTCGACGACGGTGACGGTAAACCGCAACCTGATGGATTTCTATACGAATTATCCGCCCTGTCACTGGAGCGTCTATGCGGCCACGGCGCTTACCGCTCCGGTGCGCGGGCAACTCTATCCCCCGCTGCGCGCCGCAGTGGCCGGGAAGGGCGAGCGCGAGGCGGCGGAACTGCTGCTGCACTACCTGCACAGGGCTTTCCCCTACAAGACCGACGAAGCGCAGTTCGGCATCGAGCGGACACTCTTCGCCGAGGAGATGTACTACTATCCGTACAGCGACTGCGAAGACCGTTCGATCCTCTTTGCGCGGCTGGTCAAGGATCTGCTGGGGCTGGATGTCGTGCTGCTCTATTATCCGGCGCATATCGCCACGGCGGTATGCTTCAAAGGCGAGGTGAAGGGCGACTACATGCAGCTCGGCAACAAACGCTATGTAATCTGCGATGCGACCTATATCGGTGCCGGCGTGGGCGAGGCGATGCCTGACCTGAAACGTACGCCGGCCCAAGTCGTCCGGATTGATTAACCCTTTAAAACCGATTCGCGATGTTTTGTCCCAATTGTGGAAAGAAATGCGGTGATAACGACCTTTTCTGCGGGGGCTGCGGCACCAGGCTCCCCGCCCGCCCGGTGACGGCATCCCCGGCGGCAGATGCGGCACCCGTTGCCCCGGCTGTCCGGGCTGCGGGCGATACCCCGGCGGCTTCGGCCTCGCATGGCGCCGCAAACCCCTCGGGATGCGGGGCGGCATCCGCCGCAAGCGCCCGGGCAGCCGCCCGGGCCGGAAGCTGCGCAGCCGCGGGCTCGAAGGAGCCGGCGGGGCCTATGGCCGAGGGCGTCATCTTCACCAACCTGCAGGCTCTGGCCCGCAAATTCGGAACCGATGCCGCGGCGGTGCGCAAGTTGCTCGCCGCTTATGCCGAAGCATCGGCGGCACACGGCATCCGTTACCGCATCGTCGATGCCGGCGACTATGTTTTTCTCAACCCCGAGGCCGGGCGCAACCGCGCCGTGGCGCTTTCACCGGCCGATTCGTGGGTCGAACACGGTTACCTGCTGGCGGACTATTACCGTTTCGGGCGCAGCACGGCCGACGATGAAACCAACTACCTGTTCATCGTCGGAGGCGCCGATGTCATTCCCATGCCCGTCCTGCCGCAGTATATCTCCGATCCCGATTACAGCGATACGGACATCGACTCCGATATCCCTTATGCCTACCTGCTGGGCGAGCGGACTTACCCCATGCTGGGGACGGCCGAAATTTTCCAGTACGAACAATATTTCCATACGGGACGCCTGCCGCTGGCGCATGACGCGTCGCTGGACGACCTGGCCGGATACCTGCGCCGCGCGGCCAAAGCCCCCGGTTCGATGGCCGTGGGCAGGGCTTACGGGCAGACCGACCTCACGTGGCTTTCGGCCTCGGCTTCGGTCAGCGAGCCTTTCCGCCGCAACCGACTCTTCCGGGGCGACATGCGGCTCGATGAGCGTATCTATACGCAGAACCTTTTTGTCAGCCCCTGCGTCGAGCGTTCGATCGTCGACAAGGTTTTCGACCGGGGTGCGGACTTCTACTATTTCAACCTGCACGGCAGCGATGCCCCGACCGCATGCAGCTTCTATGCTTCCTACCAGCAGCAATGTTACGAGGCAGTCACGCCCCGGCAGCTGGCGTCCGCCGAGAAACCGAACGTGGTGGTGACCGAAGCGTGCTATGGCGGAAAATTCCAGGATTACGGCCGCGGCGAGACGATGCTGCTCGCGGCGATGGGCGACATGACGCTGCTCTATCTGGGGTCGTCGCGCATTGCGTGGGGTGCTTCGAAGAGCAGTTCGGCGGCCGACCTGGACAATGCCGACCGCCTGACGAACGTCTATATGGCCAAATTGCTCGAGGGGTATACGGCCGGCGAGGCATTCTACATGGCACGGCAGAGTTTCTTCGATTATAACGACGGTTACTTTACGCCCCACCAGGCACTTACGATCGTCGAGTTCAACCTTTTCGGCGATCCGTTCCTGCATGTGGGCGTGCGCCGGGAGGGGGCGAAGGCGCATCCCCGGGCGGTGAAGGCGCTGGCGAAAGGCGCAGTCAACGCGGTCGTCGAACGCAAGTGCGTCTATGAAGCCGCTCCGGCATCGTTGCTCGACCGGGTGCGCAGCGCCGTCGACCGCAACCTGTCGCTGATCCGCGCCGCTGTCGACCGGCAATTGTACGAACAGCTGGGGGTCGAACCGCGCAGCCTGTCGACCGTCACCCGCATGAAATACGGCAACGGCGACGAGTTTTATGCCTTCAATTACCTGCAGACCGACGGTACCATAAAGAGCTGCCATACGGCGACCGCCGACCTGAAAGGAAACGTGAAATCAATCATATCAACCAAATAGAACGACTACTATGAAATGCCAGAATTGTAATTCCGAAATCCTGGAGGATGCGAAGTTCTGCACGACGTGCGGCACGCCCGTTGCCGCTGCGCCCGCAGGCCCCGTGTGCCCGAAATGCAATGCCCCGCTGCTGGAGGATGCAAAATTCTGCACGACGTGCGGCGCCGCGGTCGAATCTGCCGCTGCAGAGGCGCCCCAGGCGCCGGACGGGCAGGCTGCCGGAGGCGGCGAGCTCGCCACGGTGAAACAGAAGATTTTCTGGAATATCCAGAAGGGCGAAGTCGCCTGCCGGGTCAATGAAGCGGAGTTTATCCGCTACGATTCCGCGCAGGGGCTGATCGTAAACGACGGCACGACGGCCTATATCAAGGCCAACGGCAAGGTGCTGGCCGAAATCCACGGGGGCATCTACGATTTCGTAGACCCCGACGAGCTCAAGCGCGTACTCGAAAGCCGTACGGGCGGGGCTGCGGGGCTGATGGCCGGCAGCGGCCGTTTCCTGATAAACGCCCTGCTGGGACGCCGCGTGAAGGACAAGTTCGACGACAAGGACGCTCCCGAACGGCAGCGCTCGCTCGATGCCGTGATCGAGAGCATGAAACGGCACGAGGCTTTCTCGCTGCTGCTCAAGCTCGACAAGAGTTTCTCGCTGGTATTCGGTTCGGGAACGGCCGAGGATATGGCCGAGTTCAGGCCGATGTCCGTGCGCACGAAACTGCTGGACTTGCAGGTCGGTCTGCGCGTGATTTTCCGTATCGCAGATTTCAATCGTTTCGCCGAATATTTCCTGACGGACGAGCCCGTCGCCACGACCCGCAGGATTGCGGAGAAGTTGCAGCCCGTAATGCAGAATGCCGTGCAGGCCGTGATGCAGGATCGCCAGGTCGAAGGCACGTCGATCCCGGCGGAGGTCGCCGAGGCGATCACGGCCAGGATTGCCGCTTCCGGCGACCAGTTCTACGGCCTTGCGCTGGAGCGCGTGGCCGAAGTGGTGGCTTCGAACGAAGACCTGGAACGCCTGCGCAGCCTGAGCCGCGAACTTTACCTTTCGGAGCAGGAACTCGACTACCTGCGCCGCACCAACGATTTCCGCAACCGCCTGGCTGCGGAGACCAATTCGCAGGCTATTGCCGATGCACGCAGTGACATGCAGCTCTATGAGGGGTTGCAGCAGGTCAATAAAGACCGCCTGCTGGCCGACGACGAGCTGGATAAGTTCTACACCGTGCTTTCGCGCGAGAAACGGATCCGCGATGCCCGCAGCGAGGACGAGGTGGAGGCTGCACTGGCCGACATCGAAAAGACCGGGCTGCTGCGCGAAGAGGACGTCGACAACCTGCGCATCGACGTCGCCGAGCGCCGTTACCGCCGGGGCGAGGCGATCAAGCTCATGCAGCTGCGCGACCAGATCGAGTTCGAGAAAGTCCGCACGGCGGGCGAAGGGCAGATCGCCGTGGAGCAGATGCGCCAGGGGCTGGAGTTGCAGGAGCTGACGCTCGCGCATCGCAAGCGCGAGGACGAGTATTCCGACGAACGCCGCGCCCGGGAGCGCGAGCTGCAGCGGGCAGACCGCCAGTCGGAGATAGAACTGGACAATGCCGAGATGGATGCCCAGATCGAACGCCTGCGCAAGGTCAAGGAGCTCAACCGCGAGGACAAGAAGATGGATTTGGATCACGAGCGCGAGATGGAGCGCCTGAAGCAGGAAGCCCTCGACAAGAAGGCGCGGATGACGGCCGAGCAGCTGATGGCCGTGGCTGCGGGCGAGAACCTCGATTCGCAGGCCGCGGTGAAGTTCGCCGAGTCGTTCTCGGCGGGAAAGAACGCCGAACAGGTGCAGCAGGCCGCCGATGCCCGTATCGCCGACTCGCAGCGCCACGAAGACCGTATGTTGGAGATGATGCGCGAGATGAAGGATATGGCCACGACCATGACCGGGCACATCGTCCAGAACAAGGATGCCGAACGCGACCGTTACCGTGAACGGATGGAACGCCAGGAAGACCGCGTGGACAAGACGCAGGACAGTGCCCTCGAATATGCGACGCGCAACAACCAGCAGGCGGCCGCGAAGCCCCAGGCGCAGGCTCCCCAGTCCGTCGGGCGGGTATGTCCCGACTGCGGTACGGTAGCCGTGCAGGGCGTGCGTTTCTGCGCCAACTGCGGGCGGGATCTCAAATGAGCACGGCCATGGAGAGATACCAGGGAGTAATACTGATCCGGTTGCAGAATGCCGGGTCGAAATCCGAAGGGCATTATGCCTTTCTGGTGCGTGACGACGACATGAGCGTCGTGAAGCTTTGCCGCGAAGGCGCGGTGCCGGCCGACGACCCCTATTTCGTGCCGTTCGACCGGCAGGAGGTCGTCGTCACGGGAACCATGAGCCACGGGTGGCTGGTCGCCTCGGCGGTCGAGCAGGCCGTTGCCGGGGATGAGGCTGATAGTGAAACCGAAGAAAACAACGAACAAGCATGAAAACATGTCCCAAGTGCGGTTACGATAAACTCGCCGATACAGCCCGCTTCTGCCACAAGTGCGGTTGCGACTGCGCTGCGGTGCAGGTGAAACGCACGCCGGCGGCCGAGGCGCCGGAAGCCGCGCCGCTCGTCGGCGATAAGAACCTGATCAATGAAAGTACGATCATCGGCAAGCAGGAGAAATACGAGGCGTCGAATATCACGATCCACAACAACATCACCGAGGATCATTCGCACACGACGATCGTGTGTGCGGTTTCCGGAAAGCGTATCTACTTAGACCACAGTGTCGTGTGCCCGAAGTGCGGTAAGCAGGTGGCGTTGGAATATTATGTCGAGGCGTCGAAGCGCTGCGAGAACTGCGAGCAGCAGGCGCGCGAGGAGTACCGTGCGTTCGTCGTGCGGACGACGGGGGCCGGGCCGCTCGATGCGGCGTGCAAGCAGCAGTTGGATGCCGAAGCGCAGCGGTTGCAGATAGACGCCGCGACGCAGGCTTCGATCCTCAGGGCGCGGCAGCAAAAGCCCGCCGGGAAATCTGCCGAGCTCACCTCCGTGCAGCGTGCCGAACTGGAAGCGGCCGTGTCGCGCCTGATCACGGCGACGGAGCCCGAACCGGCGCAGAAAAGCCTCGAAGCCCTCACCGTGCTGCACGAGAATTCGTCGAACTACGAGGCCGGCTACTGGTATTTCCTCGCGCGGGCGGTCGTCTGCCCGGAGGAGTCGGTGAAGGCCTATGAAGAGGAGCTGACCGACGATTACTGGCAGCGGTACTGGGGATTCCTGGGCTACTGCAACACCGGGTCGCCCAAGGGCGGGGCTGCGGTCGACCGCCTGAGGTCAGTGTTCGGCCAGCGCGAGGACGACATCCGGCTGGCCGAGGCGATCTATTACCTTGCCCGGGGATTCGATGCGTTCGAGACCTCGATGCTGGGACGTGCCGGAGAGCTTGCCTCGTCGGTGCGGCGGGAGTATCTTTCCAAGCCGTTGGTGCCCGTCTACGATACCTTGCAGCGGCTTGTCCGCGAAAATATCCGGCTGGAGGAGAAATACACCCCGATGGAGACTTTTGTCTTCGTGGATGTTTTCCGTGCCGGGAAGTATATCGAATACCTTTGTGCCGAGCAGGCGCGCAAGGAGCAGGAAGCCCGTGAGGCCGAGGCGAGGCGCGAACAGGAGGCACGCGAGGCCGAGGCGAAGCTGGAGCGCGAACGCCAGGCCGCCGAGCAGGCCCTCCGCCGGAAGCAGGCCGAGCTGTCGGCCGACCGCTCCAAACGCATGGAGCAGGAGATGGCGCGCCTGGGCGGTGCGAAACCCGCGGCGACGCAACAGGCGGATTCGAAAGCCTTTGCGGGCTACGAGACGGTCGTGCCGGGGACGAAGAAGCGGAACTGGGGAAAGACGATCCTGATCGTGGTGGTATGCCTGATCGCACTGATCGGGCTGCTGTTCCTGATTCCGGCTCCCGAATCGCTGCAATAGAGGCTGGGCTGCGGCTGTGGGCCCGTCGGGGGTTTCTGTTCCCGGGCGATGGACTCGGGTTGCGGACTTCGGGGGCGGGCCGTTGCGGCCGACGAAAATAAACCGGGCAGGGTTTTTCCCTGCCCGGTTCGTTATATTCTATTCCGCGGATGCTGTCCGGTGGAGCGGCGGACGCATCTTCGGGTTCAGATTTTGTCCAGTTCCACGGTGAAATGCCGCAGGATCGGGGCTTCGAAGGTGATGCGGTAGCCGGTGGTGATCTCTGCGCGGCGCTCGTAGATGTTGCGGCAGGCCGCGGCGATCACGCGGATGTGGTTGTCCGAGTAGACCCGCCGCGGGATCGCCAGGCGCAGCAGTTCCAGCCGCGGGTAGCGGTTCTCGTGCGTATCGGGGTCGCGGTCGGCGAGGATCGAGCCGATCTCCACGCCGCGGATACCCGCCTCCAAATAGAGCTCCACGGCGAGCGTCTGGGCGATAAACTGTTCCTTCGGCAGGTTGGGGAGCACTTTTTTCGCATCGACGAAGATGGCGTGTCCGCCGGCCGGCCGCTGGTAGGGTACGCCGTATTCGTCGAGCAGGTCGCCCAGCAGTTTCACCTGGCGGATGCGGGCGTCGAGTTGTTCGTATTCGGTATTTTCGTCCAGTCCCACGGCCAGCGCATCCATGTCGCGGCCCGACATGCCGCCGTAGGTCACGTAGCCTTCGAACATGATGCTGAAGGTCATGGCCTGCCTGTAGAGCTCTTCGCTGCGCATGGCCACGAACCCGCCCATGTTCACCACACCGTCCTTCTTGGCCGAGATGGTCATGATGTCGGCATAGGTGTAGATTTCGCGGACGATCTCCTTGATGGTCTTGTCGGCATAGCCCTCCTCGCGGGTCTTGATGAAATAGGCATTCTCGGCGAAGCGGGCCGAGTCGAGCAGCAGGGGTACGCCATAGCGGCGGCAGACTTCGGCCGTTTCGCGGATGTTGCGCATCGACACGGGCTGGCCGCCGGCCGTGTTGTTGGTGATGGTCAGCACGACGCACGGGACTTTCTCGCGCGGGTTCTCGCGCAGGAGCTTTTCGAGCTTGGCGATGTCCATCTCACCCTTGAACGGCAACTCTTTCTGGGTGTCGGCCGCATCGTCGATCGTGCAGTCCACGGCGTGGCAGCGGCGGAATTCGATGTGCCCTTTGGTGGTGTCGAAATGGGAGTTGCCCGGGACGATGTCGCCCGCCTTGAGCAGTGCCGAAAAGATCACGTTCTCCGCAGCACGCCCCTGGTGCGTGGGCAGGAAATAGGGCATCCCGAAGATGCTTTCGATCGTCTCCTTGAGCCGGAAATAGGATGAGGCCCCGGCATAGCTTTCGTCGCCGGTCATCATGGCCGCCCACTGGCGGTCGCTCATCGAACCTGTGCCCGAGTCGGTCAGCAGGTCGATCGTGACCTGGTCGCTGCGCAGCTTGAAAAGGTTGTAGCGGGCTTCGCGGATCCATGCTTCGCGCTCCGCACGGGTGGAGGTGCGGATGGCCTCGGTCATCTTGATCTTGTAAGGTTCTGCATACGGAAGTGTCATAGAAAAGAGCGTTTTAGGTTATAAATTGTTGTTCTTTCCCTCAAAATTATAAAAATATTTTGAGATATTTGATATCGGTATTATATTTGTGTTGGCCGGTGTGGATTTTCTTAAACTTTTTTACCGCATGGAAAAGTATCGTTGCACCGTCTGTGAATACATTTACGACCCGGAGTCGGGTGACCCGGAGAACGGCATCGACCCCGGTACGGCTTTCGAAGACCTGCCCGACGATTGGGTATGCCCGGTCTGTAACGAGGGCAAATGGGCATTCGAACCGCTCGAAGCAAACTAAAACGGGATGGCTATGATTAAGTTCAACCTCATTGTTTCACTTTTAATTTTACCTATTATGGCAACAGACATTGCAGCACAGGCACGGTTTACCCCCAAGGAGCTGCCTTATGCTTACGACGCTCTCGCACCGCAGGTCTCCGAAGAGACGCTGCGCTTCCACCACGACAAACATTACGTGGGGTATGTGAATAAACTCAACGAGCTGATTCTCGATACGCCTTACGCCCAGCAGCCGCTGGAGGACATCGTCGTTTCGGCCGACGGCGCGATTTTCAACAACGCTGCGCAGATGTGGAACCACGAGTTCTTCTTCGACCAGCTTTCGCCCGATGGCGAGGCGCGTCCGACAGGGGCGTTGCTGAAGGCTATCGACGCGGATTTCGGTTCGTTCGAGCAGTTCAAGGCCCAGATGGAGAAGGCTGCCGTCGGCCTTTTCGGTTCGGGATGGGCCTGGCTCGCCGAGGACAAATCGGGCAAGCTGGCCATCGTCACGGAGCAGAACGCCGGCAACCCGATGTGTCACGGCATGAAGCCGCTGATGTGCTTCGACGTATGGGAGCACGCCTACTACATCGACTACCGCAACCGTCGCGCCGACGCCGTCGCCGCCCTCTGGGATCGCATCGACTGGAAGGTCGTTGCAGACCGTTACGAAAAGAAATAAGGGTTTGTTTCTGTTGGAAATGCCGCCTCCGGTTTTCGGGGCGGCATTTTCTTTTGTGCTGCAGGCAAACCTTCCGGGCACGGCCTTTCGCAGTTGCCGGGGCGGAATATACCGGGCGGGGCTCGTTGCCATCCGCCGGGCTTGTTTCCGGAGTATTACCTGAATCCGGCTATGGGTGTTTTTGTACTCAAAATTCATCATTATGTACGTTTTTTCGTCCATGGATTCCGTTTTCTGCGCGAAAGAGTGTATCTTCGCAGCACGAAAATAGTAAGGTCGAAATGCTGGAGAGGATTCAATATGCTTTGTTCATCTTGCTTTTTGTCTTGGCAGGAAGCCTGGATGGCGCTCAGGTTCAGTCCGGTAGGGTAGTTTTGCAGCCCGACCGGATTTGCCAGTCCACTCTCCGGACGCCGGTTCCGGCACACAATTGTTTCACGGCGGCAGTCTTCACCTGCGACGCTCCGATCGAAAATCCCGTCCAACTGTCCGCCCAGAAGGCGATCGTCCGTCTGCGCCATGATGCCCGGGCCATGGCGTCGGCCCGCGGGCTGTCCTGCCGTCCGGCTTATTCGGACTGCTTCGACCTGCATCCCAAGCCGGTCGATTATTATGTCTTTTCGCTGGGGCGTATCCTGATTTAGCCGCTGTTCCCGTTCCCGTTTTGCCGCATGTTCCCGGATGAGGATTTTTTCTCCCGGAGATGCGTTCGTGTTTTCGTGTTCCGAGTAAATTCGTAAAAACGATAGGTTATGTATTTTACGCTATTGGTGGTCGTCATCCTGACGGCTATTGCGCTGGTCGCAGTCGCGCTGGGTATCGCCCGCGCCATATCGCCGCGCTCGTACAACCCGCAGAAAGGCGAGGCGTACGAGTGCGGTATCCCGACGCGCGGACGGTCGTGGATGCAGTTCAAGGTGGGGTACTACCTGTTCGCGATCCTGTTCCTGATGTTCGACGTGGAGACCGTCTTTCTCTTTTCGTGGGCGGTGGTCGTCCAGGATCTGGGGATTTACGGGCTGGTGAGCATCCTCTTCTTTTTGGTCGTACTGGTTTTAGGCCTTGCATACGCATGGCGGAAAGGAGCTTTGGAATGGAAATAAGGAAGCCGGAGATAAAGGCAATGAAATACGAGGATTTCAATGACAACGAATACCTCGAAAAGATGGCGGCCGAGCTGCGCCGCGAGGGTACGAACGTGATCGTAGGGTGCCTCGACGAATTGATCGAGTGGGGGCGCAGCAACAGCCTCTGGCCGCTGACTTTCGCCACGAGCTGCTGCGGGATCGAGTTCATGGCCGTGGGGGCGGCCCGCTACGACTTTGCCCGGTTCGGGTTCGAAGTGGCCCGCGCTTCCCCGCGCCAGGCCGATTTCATCATGGTGGCCGGGACGATCACCCACAAGATGTCCCCTGTCCTGAAGCGCCTCTACGACCAGATGGCCGACCCGAAGTATGTGATCGCCGTCGGGGGATGCGCCATCAGCGGCGGCCCGTTCAAGAAGTCGTACCATGTGCTGAACGGCGTGGACAAGATACTGCCGGTCGATGTCTATATCCCCGGGTGCCCGCCGCGCCCCGAGGCGATGCTCTACGGGCTGATGCAGTTGCAGCGCAAAGTGAAATTACAGCGGTTTTTCGGCGGGGTGAACAAGCAGATCGGTAAGCAGGAGTACGAAGAGCTGCTTCGCCGGGATCTGACGGCCGAAAAGAACGATTTGAACGTGGAAGGAGGAGAAAAACAATGAATATCAGAGAGAAAATAACGGCTTGGGAACCCGGAGCCGTGTGGTCGGAGGTCGGGGACGGGATGTTCACCGTCCCGGTGGAGAAATTCCACGCCCTGGCTGCACGCCTGAGGGCCGAGGGATTCGATTTCCTGCGCAGCCTGACGGGCATGGACTGGGGCGAAGAGGGGTTCGGGGCGGTCTACCACCTCGAAGCCACCGCGACGGGCGAGAACGTCGTGTTGCGGACGCTGACCCCCAGCCGCGAGAAGTGCGGGCTGCCTTCGGTCTGCGACCTGTGGAAGGCTGCGGAACTCAACGAGCGCGAAGTCTTCGACTATTTCGGCATCGGTTTCCTGAACCATCCCGACATGCGGCGCCTGTTCCTGCGCGACGACTGGGTGGGGTACCCCCTGCGTAAGGATTACGACCCGGGGCTCAACCCGTTGCGCATGACCAACGAAGTGTCGAAGGACAGCGCCCCGAGCTTTGAACTGACGGCGGACGGCAGCTTCATCCGCCACCGCAACGTCTTGTTCGAGGAGGACGAATATGTCATCAACATCGGCCCGCAGCACCCCGCCACGCACGGCGTGCTGCGTTTCCGCGTGTCGCTCGAAGGCGAGATCATCCGCAAGCTCGACGTGCATTGCGGTTACATCCACCGCGGCATCGAGAAGATGTGCGAAAGCCTGACCTACCCCCAGACGCTGGCGCTTACCGACCGCCTCGACTACCTCGGGGCGTCGCAGAACCGCCATGCGCTCTGCAGGTGTATCGAGAAGGGGTTGGGGGTGGAGGTGTCCGAGCGCGTGCAGTACATCCGCACGATCATGGACGAGTTGCAGCGTATCGACTCGCACCTGCTGTTCTTTGCCTGCCTCTGCATGGATATGGGGGCCCTGACGGCCTTTTTCTATGGGTTCCGCGACCGTGAGAAGGTGCTCGACATTCTGGAGCAGACCACCGGCGGGCGCCTGATCCAGACTTATAATACGATCGGCGGCGTGCAGGCAGACATCCATCCCGATTTCGTACGGCGCGTGAAGGAGTTTATCGCCTACATGCGCCCGACGCTGCGCGAGTACCACGAGGTGTTCACGGGGAACGTCATCGCCCGGGAACGCCTGAAAGGCACCGGCGTGCTGACCCGCGAAGACGCCATCTCGTTCGGTGCCACGGGCGGTACGGGGCGTGCCTCGGGCTGGGCGTGCGACGTGCGCAAGCGCCACCCCTACGCCATGTACGGCAAGGTGGATTTCGAGGAAGTACTCTACGACGAGGGCGACTGTTTCGCTCGTTACATGGTGCGTATGCGTGAGATCGAACAGAGCATGAATATCATCGAACAGTTGATAGACAACATTCCGGAAGGCGAATACCAGTTGAAGATGAAGCCCGTGATCCGCATACCCGAAGGCAGTTACTACGCCGCCGTCGAGGGCAGCCGCGGGGAGTTCGGGGTCTTCATCGAGAGCCGCGGGGAGAAGTCGCCCTACCGCATGAAGTTCCGCTCGACGGGACTCCCGCTCGTGTCGTGCCTAGAAACCATTGCGCGGGGGACGAAGATCGCCGACCTGATCGCCATCGGCGGTACGCTGGACTACGTCGTGCCCGATATAGACAGGTAGCCGGATGTCGCTTCCGGGTTTATAAGCCCCTCCCCTTGAGGCGGGAGCGGGATAAAAAAGGAAAAACTTACAGATATGTTTGATTTTAGTATAGTAACGAGCTGGGTTCACGGGCTGCTCACGTCGCTGATGCCCGTGGGGCTGGCGGTCTTCCTGGAGTGCGTGATCGTCGGTGTCTGCCTGCTGCTGATGTACGCGGTGATCGCCATCCTGATGATCTTCATGGAGCGTAAGGTCTGCGCGGCGTTCCAGTGCCGCCTGGGGCCCGTGCGCGTGGGGCCGTGGGGTACGTTGCAGGTGATCTGCGACGTGTTCAAGATGCTCACCAAGGAGATCATCACCATCCGCCGCTCGGACAGGTTCCTCTACAACCTCGCGCCCTACATCGTCATCCTGGCGTCGGTGCTGGCTTTCGCCTGCCTGCCGGTGAACAAGGGGCTAGAGGTGCTGGACTTCAACGTGGGCGTCTTCTTCCTGATGGCGGCCTCGTCGATCGGCGTGGTCGGCATCCTGCTGGCGGGGTGGAGCTCCAACAACAAGTATTCGCTCATCGGCGCCATGCGAAGCGGTGCGCAGATGATCTCGTACGAGCTGTCGATCGGGCTGTCGATCCTGACGATCGTCGTGCTGACCGATACGATGCAGTTCTCGGAGATCGTCGCCCGCCAGGCCGACGGTTGGTTCATCTTCAAGGGGCATGTCCCGGCGCTGGTCGCCTTCGTGATCTACCTGATCGCGGGCAACGCCGAGGTCAACCGCGGGCCGTTCGACCTCCCGGAGGCCGAGTCGGAGCTGACGGCAGGGTACCACACCGAGTATTCGGGTATGCACTTCGGCCTGTTCTACGTCGCCGAGTTCGTCAACCTGTTCGTCGTTTCGGGCGTTGCGGCCACCATCTTCCTCGGGGGATGGATGCCGCTGCACATCCCCGGCTGGGAGGGCTTCAATGCCGCCATGGACTATATCCCCGGCTTCGTCTGGTTCTTCGGCAAGGCGTTCTTCGTGGTGTGGCTGCTGATGTGGATCAAGTGGACGTTCCCGCGCCTGCGTATCGACCAGATACTGACGCTGGAATGGAAATACCTGGTGCCGATCGGGCTGGCAAACCTGCTGCTGATGGTCATCGTCGTCGTATTTAAACTGCATTTTTAGTCATGAGTAGCTATATTAAAGGACTTTTCCACGGGTTGGGAACCCTGCTGACGGGTATGAAGGTGACCGGGCAGGAGTTCTTCACCAAGAAGGTCACCGAGCAATACCCCGAGAACCGGGCCACGCTCGAGATGTTCGACCGTTTCTGCGGCGAGCTGACCATGCCCCACGATGCCGGGGGAAAGAACAAGTGCATCGCCTGCGGCCTCTGCCAGTCGGCATGTCCCAACGAAACCATCCGTATCACCACCGAGATGGTCACCGATCCCGAGACGGGCAAGTCGAAACGCCGCCTGGTGCTTTACCAGTACGACCTGGGGTCGTGCATGTTCTGCCATCTGTGCGTCAACGCCTGCCCGACGGGGGCCATCCGTTTCTCGACCGATTTCGAACACGCGGTATACACGCGCGGGAAGCTGGTCAAAACCCTGAACAAACAATAAGCCATGGAGATAACACTCGAATTAATCGTCTTTACGGTGTTGGCGGTCTTTACGGCCGTGAGTGCCGTGCTGGCCGTGACGACCAAGCGTATCCTGCGCGCGGCGACCTACCTGTTGTTCGTGCTGTTCGGTACGGCGGGCATCTATTTCCAGCTGAACTATTCGTTCCTGGGTGCCGTGCAGCTGCTGATCTATGCCGGCGGCATTACGGTGCTGTACGTATTCTCGATTCTGCTGACCTCGAGCCAGGGCGACAAGTCGGAGGACATAAAGGGCTACAAGCTGTTCGTGGGGCTGGCGGCGACGCTGCTGAGCCTCGGGGTATGCCTCTACGTGACGCTCCGGCACGATTTCATGCCGTCGCATTTCGTCCACGGCGAACTGGACGTGCAGACGATCGGCCACGCGCTGATGAGCAGCGGCAAATATGGCTACGTGCTGCCGTTCGAGGTCATCAGCATCCTGTTGCTGGCCTGCATCGTCGGCGGAATCCTCATCGCACGCAAACGCTAAAAAGAGTACGACTATGATACACATGGAATATTACCTCGTCCTCTCCACGATCATGATGTTCGTGGGAATCTACGGGTTCGTGACGCGCCGCAACCTGCTCGCGATGCTGATCTCCGTCGAGCTGATCCTCAATTCGGTCGACATCAATTTCGTCGTATTCAACCGCTTCCTGTTCCCCGAACAGCTGGAGGGATTCTTCTTCACGCTATTCGCCATCGGCATCAGCGCCGCCGAAACGGCCGTCGCAATCGCCATCATCATCAACATCTACCGGAACCTGCGCAACATCGGGGTGAAGAGCCTGCGGGAGATGAAGTGGTAACGATTCTGAAAAAACGATTGTTATGGAATATACGATCCTTATCCTGCTGCTGCCGCTGCTGAGCTTCCTCTTCCTGGGGCTGGCCGGCATGAAGCTCAAGCCCGTCGTCGCGGGCGCCATAGGTACGGCGGTGCTGGCCGTAGTGGCGTTGCTGAGCTATTGTACGGCGTTCGAGTATTTTTCCGCAGGGCGCGACGCCTCGGGGGTGTTCCCCACGCTCGTGCCGTGGAACACGGTATGGCTGCCGATCAGCCGGACGCTGCATATCGACCTGGGCATCCTGCTCGACCCGATTTCGGTGATGATGCTCGTGGTGATCTCGACCGTCTCGCTGATGGTGCACGTCTACTCGCTGGGCTACATGAAGGGCGAGCGGGGGTTTCAGCGTTACTATGCCTTCCTGTCGTTGTTCACGATGAGCATGATGGGGCTGGTGGTGGCTACCAACATCTTTCAGATGTACCTCTTCTGGGAATTGGTGGGCGTAAGCTCCTACCTGCTCATCGGTTTCTATTACACGAAGAAGGAGGCCGTCGCGGCCTCGAAGAAGGCGTTTATCGTGACGCGCTTCGCCGACCTGGGGTTCCTCGTCGGCATCCTCTTCTACGGGTACTATGCCGGGACGTTCTCCTTCACGCCCGACGTGCAGCTGCTGGCTGCCGCCGGTGCGATGATCCCGCTGGCGCTGGGGCTGATGTTCATCGGCGGCGCGGGCAAGAGCGCGATGTTCCCGCTGCATATCTGGCTGCCCGACGCCATGGAGGGCCCGACGCCCGTGTCGGCGCTGATTCATGCCGCGACGATGGTCGTGGCGGGCGTCTACCTCGTGGCGCGCATGTTCCCGCTCTTTGTCGGCTATGCGCCCGAGGTGCTGCACTGGACGGCCTATATCGGGGCCTTTACGGCGCTGTACGCCGCCGTCGTGGCCTGCGTGCAGAGCGACATCAAGCGTGTGCTGGCGTTCAGTACCATTTCGCAGATCGGCTTCATGATCGTGGCGCTGGGCGTCTGCACCTCGGCCGATCCCCATACGGGCGGGCTGGGGTACATGGCCTCGATGTTCCACCTCTTCACGCACGCCATGTTCAAGGCGCTGCTGTTCCTCGGTGCCGGGTGCATCATCCATGCCGTGCACTCCAACGAAATGTCGGCCATGGGCGGCCTGCGCCGGTACATGCCCGTGACGCATGCGACGTTCCTCGTGGCCTGCCTGGCCATCGTGGGCATCTGGCCCCTGAGCGGTTTCTTCTCGAAGGACGAGATCCTGACGGCGTGCTTCGCCTTCAGCCCCGTGATGGGGTGGGTGATGACCGGGATCGCCGGCCTGACGGCGTTCTACATGTTCCGCCTCTACTATAACATCTTCTGGGGACGCGAGAACCGGGAACTGCATGCGGCGCACAGGCCGCACGAGGCGCCGCTGACGATGACCCTGCCGCTGGTGTTCCTGGCCGCAGTGACCTGCGTGGCGGGGTTCATTCCGTTCGGGAAGCTGGTCAGCAGCGACGGGATGCCCTACACGATCCATATCGACCGCAGCGTGGCGGGCGTGAGCCTCTGTGTGGCTGCCGCGGCTATCGCGTTGGCGACGTGGATGTACCTGCGCGAGCGCCAGACGGCGGCCGATGCCCTGGCAGCGCGCTTCAGGGGGCTGCATAAGGCGGCCTACCACCGTTTCTACATCGACGAGGTTTACCAGTTCGTTACTCACCGGGTGATCTTCGCCTGCATCTCGGCCCCGGTCGCATGGTTCGACCGCCATGTGGTGGACGGCCTGATGAACATGCTGGCGCGGGCGACCAACGGCGCGGCATACGTGATCCGCGACATGCAGAGCGGCAGCGTGCAGCGTTACTGCATCTGGTTCCTCGGCGGTGCGCTGGGACTTACGATCTTCTTGCTTTTAATCTGCTAAACTGTAGCTGTTATGAATATGTTATCACTGTTTCCCGCCATCCCGGTGCTGATGATGCTGGGGCTCTGGCTCTCGAAGTCCGTGCGGCAGGTGCGTGCCGTGATGGTGGCGGGTTCCTCGCTGCTGCTGGCGCTGGCGGTGGTGCTGGTGTTCCGCTACTTCGGCCTGCGCGAGGCGGGCGAGCAGGCCGCCATGCTCTTTACCGAAAGCCATGTGTGGTATGCGCCGCTCAATATCCACTATGCCGTGGGGGTAGACGGCATTTCGGTTGCCATGCTGCTGCTGTCGGCCATCATCGTGTTTACGGGGACGTTCGCCTCGTGGCGGATGAAGGAGCAGGTCAAGGAGTATTTCCTCTGGTTCTGCCTGCTGAGCGTGGGCGTCTTCGGGTTCTTCGTTTCGGTCGACCTCTTCACGATGTTCATGTTCTACGAGGTGGCGCTGATTCCGATGTATCTCTTGATCGGCGTGTGGGGCAGCGGCCGCAAGGAGTATGCCGCCATGAAACTGACACTGATGCTCATGGGCGGTTCGGCGCTGCTGCTGATCGGCATCCTGGGCATCTACTTCGGTGCCGGAGCCACGACGATGAATATCCTGGAGATCGCGCAGCTGCATAACATTCCCCTGGCGCAGCAATATATCTGGTTCCCGCTGGTCTTCGTCGGGTTCGGCGTGCTGGGCGCCCTGTTCCCCTTCCATACGTGGAGCCCCGACGGCCATGCTTCGGCCCCGACGGCCGTGTCGATGCTCCATGCCGGCGTGCTGATGAAGCTGGGCGGCTACGGCTGTTTCCGCGTGGCGATGTACCTCATGCCCGAAGCGGCGCACGAACTGAGCTGGATATTCATCATACTGACGACGATCTCGGTCGTGTACGGCGCCTTCGCGGCCTGCGTGCAGACCGACCTCAAATACATCAACGCCTACTCGTCGGTGTCGCACTGCGGGCTGGTATTGTTCGCCATCCTGATGATGAACACCACGGCCGGTACGGGCGCCGTGCTGCAGATGCTGAGCCACGGCCTGATGACGGCGCTCTTCTTCGCGCTGATCGGCATGATCTACGGCCGCACGCATACGCGCGACGTGCGCGAACTGAGCGGGCTGATGAAGGTGATGCCCTTCCTGGCGGTGGGCTACGTCATCGCGGGCCTGGCGAACCTGGGCCTGCCCGGCCTGAGCGGGTTCGTCGCCGAGATGACGATCTTCAACGGCGCGTTCATGGACAACGACACGTTCCACCGTGTGGTGACGATCATCGCCTGCACGTCGATCGTCATCACGGCGGTCTACATCCTGCGGGTGGTCGGGAAGATACTCTACGGCACCTGTACCAACGAAGCGCATCTCCGGCTCTCCGACGCCACGTGGGACGAACGCCTGTCGGTCGTCTGCCTCGTCGTCGCCATCGCCGGCATGGGGCTCGCGCCGCTGTGGGTGAGCGACATGATCCGGGGCAGCGTTTCGGAGATCATTACACACTTAATGAATTAAGCGACTATGGATTACAGCAATATATTCTCGTACATGCAGGCCGAAGTGACGCTCATCGCGGTGATCGTCCTGCTGTTCCTCTATGACCTGATCGCCGGGGAGCGCGGAAGGCGCTGGTTTTCGGCGGTGGCCTGCGGGCTGCTCGCGGTGCAGGTGCTGGCCAATGTCGTTCCGGGGACGGCGGGCGAGGTATTCGGCGGCATGTTCTGCTATGTGCCGATGCACACCGTCGTCAAGAGCGTGCTGGCCATCGGGGCGCTCATCGTCTGCCTGCAGGCCGGTACGTGGCTGCGGCGCGACGACACGGCCCACAAACAGGGCGAATTCTACATCCTGCTGCTTTCGACGCTGCTGGGCATGTATTTCATGGTCGGGGCGGGCAATTTCCTGCTCTTCTTCCTGGGCATGGAACTGGCTTCGGTGCCGATGGCCTGCCTGGTGGCGTTCGACAAGTACAAGCACCATTCGGCCGAAGCGGGTGCGAAATACATCCTCTGCGCCTTGTTCGCGAGCGGTCTGATGCTCTACGGCATCTCGTTCTTCTACGGGACTACGGGGACGCTCTACTTCGGCGATATGGCGGCGCGCATTACGGGGTCGCCGTTGCAGGTCATGGCGATGGTCTTCTTCTTCGCCGGGCTGGGGTTCAAGATTTCGCTCGTGCCGTTCCATCTCTGGACGGCCGATACCTACCAGGGGGCGCCGACGGCCGTGACTTCCTACCTCTCGGTCGTGTCGAAGGCCTCGGCGGCGTTCGTGCTGATGACCGTGCTGATGAAGGTCTTCGGCCCGATGGTCGGGCAGTGGCAGACATTGCTCTATGCCGTGACGGTGCTTTCGATCACGGTTGCCAACCTCTTCGCCATCCGGCAGACCGACCTGAAGCGTTTCATGGCCTTCTCGTCCATCTCGCAGGCCGGCTATATCATGCTGGCCGTGATCGGCGGCAGCGCCATCGGAATGACTTCGCTCGTGTTCTACGTGCTGGTATACATGGCGGCCAACCTCGCCGTCTTCGGCATCATTTCGACCGTCGAACAGCATAGCGGCGGCAAGGTCGCGCTGGCGGATTACAACGGATTCTACCGCACCAATCCCAAGCTGGCGCTGATGATGACCCTGGCGCTCTTCTCGCTGGCGGGCATCCCGCCTTTTGCCGGGTTCTTTTCGAAGTTCTTCGTCTTTGCCGCGGCATTCAAGGGCGGTTTCCACCTGCTGGTGTTCATCGCGCTGGTCAATACGGTGGTTTCGCTCTATTACTACCTGCTGGTCGTGAAGGCGATGTACATTACGCCCAACGAAGAGCCGATCGCACCGCTGCGCAGCGACCGCTATACGCGCATCAGCCTTGCGCTCTGCATGGCAGGGGTCTTGCTGCTGGGTGTCTTCAGCGTGGTTTACGACAGTATCAACGTATTCTCGTTCGGGCTTTAGACGGACGACGGGTAAGGAGGGGGCACTTGCTTTAGCAAGTGCCCCCTCCTTTATTCGTGCGGTCTTCCGCGGTGCTTTTGGGAATGTGCATTCCGAAGTCGGGAAGTTTGCCGCCCGTCTTCCCGTTTGCAGGGCGGCGGTTTTTCAGCCCTCGGTTTCCCGTTCGAGGCCGAGCAGGTAGGCCTTGGCCTCCAGTCCGCCCGCATAGCCGACCAAAGCGCAGCCGCTGCCGACCACGCGGTGGCAGGGAACGACGATGGCGATTCAGGGTATGGCGGTTTAAAGGTGTTCGAGCGTGTATTCGATCATCTTCTGCCGGACATTGGCCGTGTCGTCGGGCTGCATCGAATGGTTCTGGTCGGGGTAGACCATCATGTCGTACTGCTTGCCGCAGCGGTTCAGGGCGCGCGCCATCTCCACGCTGTTCTGGAAGTGGACATTGTCGTCGGCCGTGCCGTGGATGATGAGCAGTCGGGTCTTGGTGTCGTCGAGCATCCGGGCGAAGTTAATCGGGGAGTTGTCGTCGTAGCCTGCGGCGTTGTACTGCGGCAGGTTGTTGTAGATTTCGGTGTAGATCGAGTCGTAGTAGCGCCACGAAGTGACGGGAGCCACGGCGATCGCCATGCGGAATAGTCCGTGGCCTTTCATCGCGCAGCCCAGTGCCATGAACCCGCCGTACGACCAGCCGTAGATGCCGATGCGCGCAGGGTCGACGTAGGGCTGCGCGGCCATGTAGCGGGCGAACGAGAGCTGGTCTTCGACCTCCTGCGCTCCGAGGCGCCCGTAGGTCGATTTCTTGAACTTCTCGCCCCGGAACCCGGTGCCCCGGCCGTCGGCGCAGACTACGATGTAGCCTTTGTCCGTGAGCGCATCCTCCCAGTCGAGCGACCAGCGGTCGCTTACCGACTGCGAGCCGGGCCCCGAATACTGGGTCAGCAGCACGGGGTAGCGCTGCGAGGGATCGAAGCCGCGGGGCTTGACGATGTAGGCATTGAGCGTGTCGCCGCGCTCGGTCGTGAAGGTGAAGAACTCCCGGACGGGGCGCTGTACGACCGCCAGCTCTTCGCGGAGTTTGCGGCTGTCGGCCAGCGTGCGGATGGGGGTGCCTTCGTTGTCGCAGACTTCGACCCGGTTGGGGGTCGTGGCGTTGGAGAAGGTCGAGATGTAGTATTTCATTCCGGCGCTCGGGGCGATGGCGTAGTAGCCCTCGCCGGTCGTCAGACGGCGCTTGTCCTTGCCGTCGAGCCGTACGCTGTACAGGTTGCGGCGCAGCGGAGAGGTCTCGGTCGAGAGGTACCAGACCCGTTTGCCGTCGGTGCCGACCACGTCGGTCACCTCCCAGTCGCCTTTGGTTACCTGGGCGAGCAACCCCTTGCGGATGCTATAAAGGTAGAGGTGCATGTAGCCCGTGTGTCCCTCCTGCCGTACGAGGAAGCGGTCGCCGTCGATGAAGGTAATGGTCTTGTCATCCACGCGCTCGACGTATTGCTGCGAGCGTTCGTCGTAGATCGTGCGCTGGGCGCCGTTGGGCTCGCAGAGGATCACCTCGAAGGTGTTCTGCCTGCGGTTGAGGCGGAAAAAGTAAAGCCGTCCGTCGGGTGTCCAGCCGATGCGGGGAATGTACTGGTCGGTCTCGCCGCCCGTGTCGATGCGCTCCCGTGTCCCGGTTGCAAGGTCGCAGACCCACACTTCGACCGTGGAGTTGCGCTCCCCGGCCTTGGGGTATTTGAACGAATAGGCCTGGTTGTAGAGTTTGCCGTCGAAGCGCATCATCTCCATCAGGGGCACTTCCGATTCGTCGAAGCGCAGGTAGGCGATGCGGCGGCTGTCGGGCGAGAAGGCATAGGCTCTGGTGAAGCCGAACTCCTCCTCGTAGACCCAGTCCGTGGTGCCGTTGATGACCGAGTTCCACGCCCCGTCGTCGGTGATGCGGCGCGTCTGCTTGCCCGCGGTATCGTAGACATAGAGGTCGTTGCGGTCGGAATAGGCGATCAGCTTGCCGTCGGGCGAGAACGAGGCGTCGCGCGGGGCTTCGGCCTCGCGGAGTACGGGCATCAGACTGTTGCCCGAGGCCAGGAAATAGTCGGTCGTGTAGGAGTGGCGGTAGATCGGCCTGGCGCCCGAGGCGATGAGTATCTGCCGTTCGTCGGGCGAGAAGGCGTAGTCCGTGACGACGAGGTTGGCCGTCGGCTTGGGGAGCATCTGCTCGCCCTGCCCCGCCGTGGCGTAGCCGTAACGGACGATGTTGTTGCCTTCGAGGATGGTATAGTGTTCGCCGTCGGCCATCGAGCGGATGCCGCGGACGGTTTCGTTCATCGAGCGCAGGCGTGCGATCTCGGCATATTCGCCCCGCGCCTGTACCGTACCTGTGCCGACCGCTGCGGCTGCGAGGAGTGTGAAAAGTTGTGCCTTCACGTGGGAATCGGGTTTAAATGTCCTCTACTTCGAAATCGTAGCCGAGGCGTTTGCCCGTGACGAATTTCGAGTTGTCCATCTTGGTGTTGAACTGGTCGACCGTCACGCGTTTGTTGTCCTCGTAGGGCGGCATCAGCAGGTCGAAGTTCAGGGCGAACCAGATCGCCGGTTCGAGGATGCCGATCAGGGCTTCGCGGTCGATCTCGGCCTTGCCGAAGTTCATCGCCCGCATCGAGGTCTGCTGTTTGCCCTCGACGAAATAGCGGCGCTCGCGGTTGATGAAGATACGCCCGATGAGGTAACCTTCGTCAGCGTTGCGGTTGAACTTGAACGAGTCGGAGAGGAAATTGTAGATGTTGATCAGGCCGCAGTAGGAATTTTCGCGGTCGGACTGTACGTAGGGGTTCTGCCAGATCAGGTGGTTGGCGTCGAATTCGAAGACGTCGGTGTGCATCTGGAAAATGAGGATGTCGTTGGCCACCTGCAGCTGCGCCTCGAATTTTCCGCGGTCGCGGTATTCGAGCCTGACGCGGCGGTCGAGCTTGCCGTCGAGTTCGTCGTCCATCTCCGATGCCATTTCGAACAGCGTTTCCTTCAGTTCGTTGAAGGCTGCGAAGGTGTTGTCGAAGACCCGTTGCTTGAGGGTCGACTTGCGGATGATCGTATCCAGGATCTTGCTCCTGAGCGGTGTCGTTTCCATGCTATGCTGTTTTTATTTTATGCGTATCTGTTGCCCCTTTTCGAGCGTGCTGCCGGGCTTGAGGCGGTTGAGTTTTTCGATCGAACGGGTGCGGATGGCGTAGGACTGGCCTACGGCATAGGCCGTTTCGCCCTGGCGGCAGATGTGGGTGTGGGCATTGCCCTCCCAGCGCTTCTTTTTGCGCTCGATGTAGACCACCTCGCCGGTCAGCGGCTGTGCCTTCTTGTCTTTCAGGTCGTTGAATTTACGCAGGTTGCGAGCCGAAATGCGGAACTTCTTCCCGATATTCTCGAACGTGTCGCCCTCCTTGGCCAGCACGTAGTGTACGCCGTTGGTCTGGTAGACGTTGTAGCCGTTGTGGGCGTTGATCGTCACCCGGTAGTTGTCCGGGTCGATGGCCGGCGAAGCTCCTGCGGCCGGTTCGACGCTGCTCTGGTCGGCGAACCACCCTTCGGGGTCGGTTACCTTGCGTCCCATGCGCGAGGCGTAGAGCCGCTCGCCGTCGGGCCGGTCGAGCAGGTAGAGCTGGTTCTCCTCGATGATGCGCGTGAGCCGTTGCGCGTAGTCGGGTGCCGTGGCGTAGCCGGCGGCTTTGAGTCCCCGCGCCCAGCTCTTGTAATCGTCGGACGAGTAGGCGAACAGCGAGTCGTAGCGCGGCTGCGAATCGAGAAATTCGGCATGATCCCTGTACGACGCCTCGACCGAGGGGTAGCTGCGGAAGCACTCCCCCTTGGCGTCGTCGTCGTAATAGACCTTGTCGCCCGTCCAGTTGCGTTTGCACTTGATGCCGAAATGGTTGTTCGATTGCAGCGACAGCCAGCTGTTGCCGCAGTCGGACTCTAGGATGCCCTGCGCCATGGTGATGCTGGCGGGGATGCCGTACCGCTCCATGTGGGCCACGGCGATGGATTTGTAGCGGTCGATATATTCCTCGCGGGTCTGCCGCACCTGTGCCGGGAGGCTTTGTACGACTATCAAAAGGATTCCTGCGAGCGATATTGCTTTTTTGGAAAAATTCATTATCTTTGTTTAATCTTTACGGACAAAGGTATGATTTTCCCACGAGAATTACAATATAAAATGCACTGCTGAGCTATGTTTACCGAAACCGCAAACAAGATCTTCAACCGCGCCATCGGGGATTACCATCGGTGGGACGATGTGGATCATCCGATCGAAAATCCCTATGAGCCGGGTTCGCTCGAACACCTGTTATACCATAAAAACTGGATCGACACCGTGCAGTGGCACCTGGAGGATATCATCCGCGACCCGCAGATCGACCCTGTGGCCGCACTGGCCATCAAACGCCGCATCGACAAGTCGAACCAGGATCGTACCGATATGGTGGAATATATCGATTCGTACTTGCTCGACAAATACAAGGACGTGGAACCCCGGCCCGATGCCAGGCTCAATACCGAGACCCCGGCGTGGGCGATCGACCGTCTGTCGATCCTGGCGCTGAAGATTTACCACATGGCATGCGAAGCCGAGCGTACGGACGTCGGTGACGCCCACCGTGCGGCGTGCCGGAAGAAGCTCGACGTGTTGCTGGCGCAGCAGGTCGACCTTTCGGGGGCGATCGAAGAGCTGATCGGGGACATCGAGGCCGGCCGCAAGTATATGAAGACCTATAAGCAGATGAAGATGTATAACGACCCGGCGTTGAACCCGGTGCTTTATGGGCAGAAAAAATAAGAGACTTCCGCGTCATCTGGTCGTTTTCCGGACTTCGGCGATGGGGGATGTGGCGATGCTGGCGCATGCGCTGCGGGCTTTGAAGGAGGCCTATCCCGACCTGAGGGTGACGGTAGCGACAAGACCCGTGTTTCGAGCCTTTTTTACAGGGCTCGATCTCGGTTTTATGGATGTAGATATCAAGGGTGTGCACCACTCCCTGCGGGGAATGTGGCGCCTGGCCGCCGATGCGCGGCGCCTGGGGGTGGATGCCGTGGCCGACGTGCACGGCGTGCTGCGCTCGGTGATGTTCCGCACCGCCCTGTGGCTGCGCGGAGTCCCCGTGGCGGCTATCGAGAAGGGGCGCGAGGAGAAAAAGGAGTTTATCCGCAAAGGTGGCCGTGACGTGAAGCCCGCCAAGCATACCGTCGTCCGCTATTGCGACGTGTTCCGGAAACTGGGGTTCGTGTTCGACGACCCCGTGCCGGCCCTGCGGCGCTGCCGTCCCAACCCGATGGGGGAGAAGACGGGTACCTGGATCGGCTTCTCGCCGTTTTCGGCGCAGCAGGGGAAAACCTATCCCACGGCGCTCGGGCGGGAGGCGGTGCGTCTGTTGGCCGAACGCTACGACCGGGTGTTCATACACAGCGGAGGCGGAGCCGAAGCGGAGTTCGCGCGGGAAATGGAGCGTGCGTACCCCAATGTGACGGCGCTGTTCGGACGGGTCGGGATAGACGGCGAATTAGACCTGATTGCCAACCTGGACTGCGTGGTGGCGATGGATTCGCTCGTCATGCACATGGCCTCGCTTGTGGCGACGCCCGTAGTGTCGGTATGGGGTGCTACCCATCCCGGGCTGGGGTTCTTCGGCTATGGTTGCGACCCGCGCGGCATCCTGCAGGCCGATATGGAATGCCGTCCCTGTTCGGTCTTCGGGAACAAGCCGTGCCGTTACGGGGATTACCGCTGCCTGTATGCCGTGACGCCCGCCATGATTGCGGAGCGGGTGGCCGAAATGGTCGGTGAATAGGTTCGCCGTGGATATGCAAACAGCCCTCCGGATCAGGGGGCTGTTTTTTTTGTGATGTTTGCGGGGGGGGGCTGTGCCGGGCACCGTTTCAGGACTGCCCCTTTATTTCCGCGGACGGGCGACGATGCCGTTCGGTACGGCGCGTTCGCCGGCATGGTCGAAGCGGCGGTTGTCGCTGGGGTGGCTGACCACCCCTTCCTGTGCTGTCCAGAGTGCCGAAGAACCGCCGCCGTCGAGGTTGAGGGCGTCCGTGAGCCCCAGCAGGCGGGCGATGTAAGCCGTTTCGGCGATCGTAGCGCCGGCAGCCTGGCCTTTGGCGCGGCCGTCGATCACGGCCATCACCACCTCGCCGTTCGGGCGCTTGCCGATCAGCGAACGCGGGTGGCGGTGGGTATAGAAGCTGTCGCCGGAGTCGTATTCGATGATCTTGCCTCCGCTGACCAGCAGGGGCCCGGCTGCGAGCGCCGCGCGGTAGCGGCGGGCTATGCGGGGGTATTGGGTGGTGTCGCAGGCGAAAATGGCGACGTCGTGACCCTGTTTGTCCCGGATGGCGATGATGCCGTTGGTGCGCATGAGTTCGCCGGGCGTCGTGCGGCCCAATACCCGGCAGTCGACCATCACAAAGGTGATGGGCGTAAAGGTTTTCATGTTGAAATAGCTGCCGTTGATGGCTGCTGTGGCGTCGGCGGCTTCGCCCATGCGGCCCGTGGTTTCACCCTTGCCGTCGAGCTGTACGATCTGCGTGGCGAAGTGCCGTGCGGGGTAGCTGACGACCGAGATGCTCTGCCGCGAACCGAACATCTCGACCTGGGCGTAGCGGCACGCGGCACCCCGGCCGAGGTCGGTGGTATGCCAGTCGGCGGTGACGAAGGCGATGGAGTCGCCGGGCGTTTGTGCCGCGGCCGGGAGGGTGAACAGGAGCAGCAGGGCTGCGAAGAGTATTCTGGCCATAGTTGCAGTGTGGTTGACGGATTCAAATTTAACGAATAAAACCTATTTGGACAAGCCGTTTCCCGGAACTGTTTGCGGGGCCGCCCTCCGGTAAATGAAACGCGCCCTCCGGGATTGCGGAAGGCGCGTGTGACCGCAGGGGGCTGCGGCTATTCGTTGGCTTTGGTGTAGACGGCGCCGTTGCTCTCGATCGTCAGCGTATAGATGCCGTCGGCGTCCTTGGCGATGGTGGCCGTTTCGGTGAAGTCGATGGTCTGACCGTTGCCGATACTTTGGCCTTTGAGCAGGATTTTGCCGGCTTCGCCCTGCAATTCCCACGACGTGTAGCGCAGCGTGGCCATGTTGATCGACTGCGCCTCTCCTTCGACCATGATCCGGATGCCCATGACACCGTCGGGGTCGATCGGGTCGGGCATCGTCCAATTGCCGACGGCCTCGGCATAGGTGGGGTCGGTAGACACTTTCGAGGCGGTGGTGCCGTCTGCGAGTTTACCGCTGTAATTGACCGTGACGGGCGCTCCCAGCAGCAGGCCGTTGGCCTCGCTCTTGTCGGCGTCCATGGTCGAGAAGGTGAATGTCCCCTCGGCATTTTCGACGGTTACGGTGTTCATCGATGCATCGGTGATGGTGCCGGTGAAGCTCTTGGGGGTGTTGTCGCTGCAGGCTGCCAGGCCGCACAGGGTGATGGCCGCGACCATGATTTTCATGCGTTTCATCGTTCGTATGGTGTTTTAAAGGTTTAACGCTTTCGGATATATTCGTCGATGGCCTTTGCCGCCGTGCGGCCGGCACCCATCGCCAGGATTACCGTGGCGGCTCCCGTCACGGCGTCGCCGCCCGCGAAAACCCCTTCGCGTGACGTGGCGCCGCGTTCGTCGGCGGTGATGCAGCCGCGCCGGTTGGTTTCGAGCCCTGCGGTTGTGGCGGCCAGCAGCGGATTGGGCGAGGTGCCCAGTGCCATGACGACTACGTCGCAGGCGATCCCGAACTCCGAGCCGGCCTTCACGACGGGCGAGCGGCGGCCGCTATCGTCGGGTTCGCCCAGCTCCATCTCCACGCACCGGATGCCGGTCACCCAGCCGCGCTCGTCGCCGAGCACCTCGGTGGGGTTGGTGAGCATCCTGAAGCAGATGCCCTCTTCCTTGGCGTGGTGTACCTCTTCGGCGCGTGCCGGGAGCTCCTTCTCGCTGCGGCGGTAAACGATCGTCGCCTCGGCACCCAGCCGCTTGGCCGTGCGTACGGCGTCCATCGCCACGTTGCCGCCGCCGACCACCACTACCCGTTTGCCGACGTAGATCGGGGTGTCGTAGGCCTGGTCGTAGGCGTGCATCAGGTTGGCGCGCGTGAGGAATTCATTGGCCGAGACCACGCCGTTGAGGTTCTCGCCCGGGATACCCATGAAGCGGGGCAGCCCGGCACCCGAGCCGATGAACACGGCGGCGTAGCCCTCTTCGTCCAGCAGCGAGTCGATGGTCACGGTACGGCCGACGATGACGTCGGTCTCGATCTCTACGCCCAGTTTTTCGACCTCGGCGATTTCGCGTGCCACGATACGCTCCTTCGGAAGCCGGAACTCGGGGATGCCGTAGACCAGTACGCCGCCCGCCTTGTGCAGCGCCTCGAAGATTTTCACTCCGTAGCCCAGTTTCGCAAGGTCGCTTGCGCAGGCCAACCCGGCCGGGCCGCTGCCGATGACGGCGACCTTGTGCCCGTTGCGGGGTGCGGCCTGTGCCGCGGCGGCGCCGTGTTCGAGCTTCCAGTCGCCGATGAAGCGTTCGAGTTTGCCGATGGCGACCGGTTCGCCTTTGATGCCCAGGATGCAGGAGCCTTCGCACTGCGATTCCTGCGGGCAGACGCGGCCGCAGATCGAGGGCAGCGAACTGTCGCCGGCGATGATGTCGGCGGCCTGCTGCAACTCCCCGGTATGCAAGGCTCCGATGAAGTCGGGGATGCGGATGCTGACGGGGCAGGCTGCCACGCAGCGGGGGTTCTTGCAGTGCAGGCAGCGCGATGCTTCCAGCCTTGCTTCGTCGAGGTCGTAGCCATAACAGACCTCTTCGAAATTGGTCGCTCGGATTTGCGGGTCTTGTTCGCGCACGGGGACGCGCGGTATCTTGTTTGCCATTGTCGTGTATACTTTGGGGATTTCCGGGGTGTGCGTCCCGGACAATGTCTATTTATCCAGTCCTATTTTACATTGGTGCCCGGCGGCGCGTTCGGCCTCGATGGCCGCGGCGCGCTGTTCCTGCGTGCGGTACATGCCCTGCCGGCGCATGGCTTCGTCGAAATCGACCTCGTGGCCGTCGAACTCGGGGCCTTCGACGCAGGTGAAGCGCGTCCTGCCGCCGACCGTCACGCGGCAGGCACCGCACATGCCCGTGCCGTCGACCATCAGCGCGTTGAGCGACACGGTGGTTTTGAGCCCGTATTTTTTCGTGGTGAGCGCCACGAACTTCATCATGACCATGGGCCCGATGGCGACACATTCGTCGTAATGCCGGCCCTGTTTTTCGACCAGCTCCTCGACGACTTGCGTGACGAGCCCCTTGAACCCTTCCGAACCGTCGTCGGTGGCGATGTAGAGGTTTTCGGCCACGGCACGCATGGCGTCGGTGTAGATGAGCATGTCGCGGGTCTTGGCACCGATGATGACATCGGCCGCGACGCCGTGCTCGCGGAGCCATTTGACCTGGGGGTAGACCGGGGCGGTGCCCACGCCGCCCGCCACGAAGAGGTAGCGCCGCTTGCGGAGCTCGTCGGGCTGCATCTTCACGAATTCCGAGGGGTGTCCCAGCGGGCCTGCGAAATCGGCGAAGGCATCGCCCGCATCCAGCGAGCATATTTTGCGTGTCGAGGCGCCGATGGCCTGCGTCACGATGGTGACGCTGCCCTGCGCGGGGTCGAAGTCCGAGATCGTGAGCGGGATGCGTTCGCCGTGCTCGTCGACGCGGACGATGACGAACTGCCCGGGTTGCGCCGAATGTGCGACGCGCGGTGCGAGGACTTGCATCAGCCAGATGCCCTCGGCGAGGAGTCTTTTTTCAAGTATCGGGTACATCAATATATTTTTTCCGGCCGCTGCCATCGGGCGGGAGCCGCATTTTGTCGTTATTCTTCGATGATGGCCGTCACCCTCAGCCGCCGCATCGGGCGCAGCGGGTCGTTGGTGACGATCATCACGAAATCGGTCAGCACGCCGAAATCCTGTTCGCCCGGGTCGACGGACACCTTCGCCGTGAAGGAACTGCCCGTCGGGATGCGTTGTCCGGGGACGAGCGTCGTGGCGATCCTGCCGTTGGTTTCGACGGCGCGCACGACCAGTTCGGCACTGCCCGTATTCGAGAGCGTAAAGGTACGTTCCTGCCTGGGGGCACCATGCTTTACCGGGCCAAATTTAATAATATTTTCGATTATCTGTGCTTTCGGGGCGTTTTGTCCTTCGGCGCCTGTTGGCGTCCGGTCGATGCCGATGCCGTGGGTGACGATCGCCGTGCCGTTGGTGCGGCCGTCGACGCGCACCTCGAGGGCGTCGCGCAGCGTGCCGTAGCGGGGATCGGTCTCGGGGATGAGGTAGGCAACGTTGATCGATCCCTGTTCGCCCGGTGCGATCTCGCGCGGGGCGGTCACCGTCAGCAGCCCGCTCGATTCCAGCGGGCGCAGTTCGAGCCGGATGGTTTTGCCCGAGGTGTTTGCATAGCCGATGGCGGACTGTACCTGTTGCCCGGGGCGGATGTAGGAGAAGGCGTTGAGGGTCGTGGAGAGCCGCAGCCCTCCGCCCGCATCGACCGGGTAGAGCTCCTCGGTGGATTTCATGCGCGGCGTGACATTGCCCCGGATGGTGAGCGTGGCGATCTTTTTCCGCTCGGAGGAGTAGACGCCCAGTTCCTTGGTGAAGGCGCCGGGGCGGTTGGCCGGGTCGAATGTCACCTTGACGGTGGTTTTCTCGCCGGGGCGGATCGGACGCTTGGTGAATTGGGGTACCGTGCAGCCGCAGGTGGTGACCACGTCGAGGATCACTACGGGCGTATTGCCGCGGTTCTCGCCCGTGAAGGTATGGCTCACACGGCCGTCGGTTTCGCGGATCGTGCCGAAATCCCAGGTGTCGGGGGTAAAGACCAGTTGTGCCTGCGCCGCCGTTGCGAAAGCGCAAAGAGCCAAGAGTGTGAGGAGGATATGTCGTCGTGCCGTCATGGTGCTGATTGGTGTCTATGATGCAAAGGTACATTTTTTGAGAAAAAATCGTGCAATAATTTTGCGGGAATGAAATTTTGCTATATATTTGCACTCCGAAACGGTTGAAAAACCGATTTCCGAATGCCTGAATAGCTCAGTTGGTTAGAGCACATGACTGTTAATCATGGGGTCCTAGGTTCAAGTCCTTGTTCAGGCGCAGATGCGCGAGGGTTGCGTAAGGTTCTTTCAGAAACGCCTGCAGGGTAGGTGATAAAAAGAATGAAAAATTTCGATGAAAAATTTGGAATTCATGTATTTTGAATTACCTTTGCAGTCCCAAGCCATTCACTACGGGAGCTTAGCTCAGCTGGTTCAGAGCGTCTGCCTTACAAGCAGAGGGTCGGGGGTTCGAATCCCTCAGCTCCCACAACTGAAAATCAGCCACTTACAGTAATGCAAGTGGTTTTTTTGTTCCGGGAGCATAGCTCAGTTGGTTTAGAGCGCCTGCTCGACAAGCAGGAGGTCTGCGGTTCAAATCCGCATGTTCCCACCAATGAAAATCAGACAGTTGCAGAAATGCAGCTGTCTTTTTTTGTGCTATTCTCGTGTATTTCAGCGTTTCTCAGCTGTCGGGTTAAACCGGAAGTCAAACCGGGAAACCACTTGGCGGCAACTGTTCGTATTTTGTGCTGCCAGCCAAAAATGCTGCAAGCGAAGCTTATCCGTCGATGACTTGGTGGTCAATGCGTTGGTTGTGGATGGCGAAGCCGTCTTGGAAAATGGAAATACGAAACAGAAAAGATGGCAAAGGCGTTGTACCGAGCGGGATCCGGTGTCTTATGTCATTCGAGACGCCTAAAACGACCCGATCTATCTCCTTCCCGAACTTTTATTCCGGCATAGTTGCAAATCTCATTTTTTTGATTTAAATTTATATGTGGAATAATACATAGTACTTAATAAATCCGGGTTCGTTTGCCGTCGATTCGTTGTCGTGCGATTGCAGCGGCCCGGAATGTTTTTATGGTGAGTGGATGGTTCCTGATTTATAATAGTATTGTGTAATATCCCCGATTGCGTCACGATCTCACTGTAATAGCCTATGAAATTCATATCGGTACGAAGTACATTGATATTTATCGTTTGTGCAGGTATCACGATCTTTTCCTCGGCGCAATCCGGGGCAGACCGGCCTTTGCCGCAGGATTCGGTTCGGGAGAAGGTTGCGAGCCGGACTTAGATCCAGCTCCGCCTGACGCTCGACAAGGCGATCTATTCGGCGCAGAACCATTCGATCGCCGCGATGGTCGCCAAATATACGTTTCTCTCCTCGTACTGGTCGTTCCGCTCCTACCAGGCGAGCCGGCTTCCGTCGCTCAACCTGAGCGGCGAGGTGCTGAGCTTCGACCGTTCGCTGCGCCTGTTGCAGGATTACGACACCGGAGAGATGCGTTATCTGGAGAACTACAACCTGCAAAATCGGTGTGGCCTGCCGCATTACCTATTCCGAAGATCCCCTCACCGGGGTGCGACGTCCCGAACGATGGTGGAAGGCGGTCGAATGAACCGACGGGCGGATCATTCCTTGATTGTCAACTCTTCGGCGCGGAGTTTTGGGACGTAATGCGTGCCATTTTCGCGGTAATAGGTGTGGCTGTCGCCGGGGCCTATGGGCACCAATTCGATCTTTTCGATGCCTTTGCCGACGGCGAGGATCAGCAGCGGTTCGTAGGCCAGGTGGAATTCCTGTTTGATCCGCTCCTTGTCGAATGCGCCGATGCAGATGCCGTTCAGGCCGATCTCCGCTGCCTGGAGCAGCATGCTCTGGGCCGAGATGCCCAAATCCATGTCGACGTAGCGGTTCTCTTCGACTGTCGAGCAGATGATGATAAAGGCATTCGGCTCGGTACCCGGAAAGGGCAGGCGGAGTGCGGGCAGGGCTCCGCCAAGGCGGATGTGCGGCAGGACTTTGTGGGCTTCGTCCGCCAGCACGGGGCGGAACCGGAGCACTTGCTGGTTGCGCGCCGAGGGAATTCTGGTATTCACCTCGATCATGCGCCGGAGCTGATCCTCGCGTACGACGAACCCGGTGTCGTAACCGCGGTGGCTGCGGTTTTTCAGCAGCAACCGTCCCAATGTCGCCAGCGGCCTGCGGTTGCTCTGCCCCGATGCCTTGCGGGCCATGTACTCTTCCATTTTTCTGCCTAAATAGTCGTCTGCCATTTTTGCCCCTCCGTTTGTAACGTGAGGCAAAGATACGAAAAATAGCCTGAAAACGGTTGCTGTGCCGGCAATCTTTTCCCGGGAATTCGGCCGCTTCCCCTCCTTCATGTGTGTGGCTCCCTGTTCTCTTTGCGTGCTTCGCCTTCCTCCTTTTTGATTCGGCCCCTCCATTTCTTACCCCCCCCCTGTGTAAATGAAAAGCGGGCAGCCACAGGGCTGCCCGCTCGATAGATGCGGCCGGGAGGGTCAATAACCCTCGGCCTCGGTGAAATCGTTGCTCTCGTTGAAGCGTGTCTGCGTGTAGACATGGCTGAAGCTGTCGGTCGCACGAACCACGATGCTGGTCGCTTCGGGATTTTTCAGCTTGCACTGGTATTGGTGGTAGCAGGGGCTGGTGCCGCTTTCCACCGGATGTTTCTCGACCCCGATGTGGTAGCCGCGGATCCAGCGGTCGCCGTAGTTCTGCGCCATCGCCGTCATGGCGCTCCACGTCTTGCCGCCGTCTTCGGACAGTTCGACTTTCCAGGTCGTGCCGTCCATCCCGGAAGTGAAGACGTTGGCTACGACCACGTCCGCCCCGACATCGTATTTGTAGGTCGCATAGGGGCCTGCGAACTCGGCGTTGCCGCGATAGAGCCGTATCTGGTAGTCGTCGGCGCGCTGCGAGGCCTTGAAATAGGTGTCGATGATTTTCGTGCCGTCGATCTCGTAGACCATGAACCCGTTGGGCGTGCCGTCGCCTCCGCATGTCGAACGCCAGAAATAACCGCACGTGCCGCCGTGAATGCGTTCGAAAATATTGTGCGAACGCATGTGGTAGGGCTGGAAATAGTGCGTGTGGGCGCACATCAGGGTGGGGTTCTTATACTTGGAGATCATGTCGAGTACCTTTTTGCGGTTGAGGTAGCCCGTGTTGTCGCGCAACGGGATGTGGTAGTAGAGGATTATCATTTTATCCGTCGGGACGAAGCTGAGGTCTTTCTCCAGCCATGCCACCTGCTCGTCGGTGAAGCCGCCCGTGTATTCCGTGCCGGTGAAGATGATGTTGTCCATCGCTATGAAATGCACGTCGCCGCGGTTGAACGAGTACCAGCGCGGCCCGAGCACGTCGCGGTAGGTGTCGCCCGTATAGTCCACCGAACTCTTGTCGTGGTTGCCGATCGTGGTGAAGAACGGGACGCCCGTCTCGCCGAAGGCGCGTTTCATCGAGGTGAAGGTCTGGGCGTCGCCTTTACCCAAGATGTCGCCAAGGGCGATGCCGACCTGCGAGATCGAGTATTTCGCGCTGATCTTTTTCACATCGGGTACGGCTTCCGTGCGGAACCGCTGGATATGGTCGCTGTTGTCGGGCTGCGGGTCTCCCAGCCCGAAGAGCAGGAACCGTTTGTCGCTTTGGGTGAGTTTGGTGAGCGTGAAATCCGCCCGGTAGGGTTTCGAACTGCTTCCGGTGACGGAGTTGGCTGCCTGGTAGGCACCCTGGTAGGAGCCGAAGTTCGCCTGTGCCGGGATTTCGTAGCCCGAAGGTACCGAAATGAATACGTGCTTGGCGCTGGGGTTGCGCACGATCTGGTAGACGCCTTTCTTGTCGCTCGCCACGACGCTGTACCCGTCGCTCACGACGACCCCTTCGAGGGGGTTGCCCTCCTTGTCGCTTACCAGTCCGTAGAGGGTGATGCCCTTGTCGGGCGTGATCTCCGTCGTGCCGTTTCCGTTGCCGTCGTCGGGCTTGGGGAGCTCGGTGAGCATTTTGTCGTCTCCCTCGCACGCCATCATCGTTGCGGCTATCAGGGCCGTGAGCGCGAGGCTGAGCGTCCTGCGGAGCCGTGTGAAGATTGAATCGTTTTTCATAGTCTGTTTTACTGTCAGCCCGACCGCCGGTTCGGGCGGTCGGGCCGGTGATTGTCAATTACCAGTTGGGGTTTTGCGGAATGTTGGCCCGCTGCAACTCTTCGGTCGGGATAGGGAAGAGGTAGTGCTTCTCGAGGAATACGCGGTTCTCCTTCCAGAAGCGTTCCATGCGGTAGGTCTTGCCGGATATCGATATCTTGCCGTTGGGGTCTTCCACGGGGCGCATGCCGCAGATGCGGTGCTGCGTCTTGGGGTAGGCGCCGTATTTGTCGAAATACAACTGTGCCTTCTGGTCGTTCGTCCCCTGGATCGAACTCCACTGGGCATCCTTGGCCAGTTCTTCGGGGCTGGTCGGTTCGAGGTAGAACCGCGTCGAGAAGAAGCGGCTCTTTTCGTGGTAGAGCTCTACGCGGCGTTCGCGCAGGATGTAGTCGAGCAGTAACTCCTTGTTGGTCTGCGCGGCCGGCGGGATGGGGGCCATGAACGAACGGGCACGCAGCTCGTTCATCAGGTTGTAGACCTCGGGGGTGGCGCCCTTCGAGCGGGTGACCGCTTCGGCATAGACCAGGTAGATCGTCGCCAGGCGGATCAGCGGCGCGTCGAAGTTCCAGTTGCCCGACATGCCCTTGGTGTAATAGCCGTCGAAATATTTGCGGGTGAAGTAGCCCGTCGACGTGGAGTTGGCGGCGTTGATGGCGTCGGCTCCGGTGGCCGTGTTGATCCACTTGCCCTTGAACATGGATCCGTGGTAGATGATGTCGCGGTAGAAACGCGGGTCGCGGTTGACATAGGGGTTGCCGTCGTCATAGGCCTTGGCCATGTCCTGCTCGGAGATCAGGCTGCCGTAGAGCGCCTTGTGATTCTGCTTGAGCGCATAGATCGGATAGCCGTAGCCGTCGGGGCCGATCACCTCGTATTCGTCCACCTGATCCTGTACGGGTACCTCGCGTGCCTGTCCCTGCGCCGAAGGCGGGTACATGTCGTTGTGGTAACCCACGGTCTTGCAGTGGAGGTGGAAGAAGATCCATTCGGCCTTCTTGGCGTCGTTCATCGTGCGGTGGAACAGCTCCCAAAGACGGCTGTAAACCGCGCCGTTGCTCTGATCCGTGCCGCCCGAGTCGGTCGTCTGGCTTTTGGGCGAACCCTGGTAGAGCGAGTAGCGTTTCTGCCCCTCGGCCTCGAAATCCATCACGGCCTTGGCGGCTGCGGCTGCGGCGTCCCAACGCGCGGGGTCGTACGACTGGTAGACCGACGCATAGTTGCGGGTGTCGCCTTTGAGCGTCGACCCGTTGTAGAGCGGCGTGGCTGCGATCCAGAGCGCCATGGCCTTCAGCGCAAGGCAGGCGCCTTTCTCCACGCGGCCGAACTGATCCATCAGGTTCTGCGCCGGGACGCGGGCATAGGCCTCGTCGCAGTCGCGGCAGATCTTCTCGACGATCGTATGGATGTTCTCGCGTTCGAACGGCGGCAGTGCGTTGGGGTTCACCGTATAGTCGACGTAGGGGCATTCGCCGTAGCTTTTCAGCACGCAGTAGTGCAGGTAGGCGCGGATGAAGAGCACCTCGCCGATACGCTGCGAAAGCGTGCCGGGGCGTGCCTCGGAATCCGGGGTGTTGTACTTCTCGATACCTTCGAGGATGACGTTGGCGCAGCGGATGTCTTCGTAGAGTTTGGGCCAGAAGGTGTGGCAGGCGCCGGAGTTGGTCGTGGCGTTGCACGAGGTGTAGAGCTGGGAACCCGGTTCCCAGTCGCCGTCGTTGAACTTGTTGGACCACCCGTTCTCGGCCGAAGAGCCTTCGCATTCGTCCGTGAGCGCCGAGTCGCTGAAGAAACGGATGTGTACGAGCGGCTGGTCGGCGGCGCGGGCGTAGAAGTAGAGCCGGTTGATCAGGCTTTCAGTCTCGTTGAAACGCGAGAATATGTCCTGATCCGTTTTGTCGCCCTGCGGGGTCTTGTCGAGGAAATCCTCGCAGGAAGCCATCAGCGTGACTGCAAAGCAGCTACAGAGCAGATATAAGATTTTTTTCATTGTCGTTGGTTTTTGTTGGATTAGAAGGTCATGTTAAGGCCGATGTTGATGACACGCTGTACGGGGAACCAGCTGCCGTCGCCGTTCTTGATCTCGGGATCCATGTCGACGTCGCCCAGGTTGTCGAACGTGAGCAGGTTCTGTCCCTGCACGTAGATGCGGACGTTCTGGATGCCGGCTTTCGAAGTCCAGGCTTTGGGCAGCGTGTAACCGATCTCGACGTTCTTCAGGCGGATGTACGAAGCGTCGTAGAGGAAGAGGCTCGAATACTGCTGTTTATTGTTGTTGTGGATGCCGTAGTGCAGGGCGGGGTATTTCGCCGTAGCTGCCGTTTCGGGTGTCCAGCGGTCGAGGTGCATCCGGCGCACCTTGCCGATACGCGACTGGTCGTAGAGCGGGAAATCCCATACGGCCGGGCCGCTCAGCTGTACGGAGCAGAGTGCCGAGCCCTGCCACAGCATGCTGAAGTCGAAGCCCTTGTAGGAGAGTCCCAGCGGAATACCGAACTGGATCTCGGGCGTACGGGGGTTGCCGATGGCGGCACGGTCGTAGTTGTTAACCACGCCGTCGCCGTTGAGGTCTTTGTAGACCACGTCGCCCGGCTGTACGGGGCCCCAGATGGCGAATCCGCTGCCGCCGTTCATCGCGTTCAGGCGATCGGCCTCGCCCTGGTCGGCCACGAAGTGGTCGAAGATGTAGCAGAAATTCTCATCGAGGCGTTTGCCGGTCTGGTAACGCCACGGGCAGTCACGGCCGTTGTTGTCGATGTAGGAGATTTCGTTGCAGTATTTAATCTTGTTGCGTGCGAACGTGAAGTTCGGGCGGATGTAGTAGCGGAAATGCTGCCCGATATGACCGTTCCAGCCGATTTCGAATTCGACGCCGTGGTTGTCGACGATACCCGAGTTGACGATCGGGGCGACCTGCCCGACGATGTAGGGGAACCCGACCTTGTCATCTGCCGAGAGCGAGGTGAGGATGTCGTAGCGGTGCTCCTTGAAGACATCGAGCGTGAAGGTCAGCCGCTGGTTGAAGAACTGGGCGTCGATACCGAAGTTGAACTTGCGGGCCTTCTCCCACGTCAGGTTCGGGTTGGCGAACACGCCCTCGACCAGGTAGCTGGTATAGCCCGCCTCGGTCTCGCCGAAATAGGTGGTCATGCCGTCCGACGACTTGTAGTACTGCAGGTAGGAGAAACGGTTGCCCGAGAGCTGGTCGTTACCCACCAGACCGTACGATGCGCGCAGCTTGAGGTGGTCGAGCCACTTTACGCCCCTCATGAATCGCTCCTGCGTGATGACCCAGCCGACGGCGCCTGCCGGGAATACGCCGTAGCGCTTTCCGCGGGCGAAGTTCTCGGAGCCGTTGTAGCCGATGTTGAACTCGAAGAGGTACTTGTTCCGGTAGTCGTAGGTCGCGCGGCCCGAAAATCCCATGTAGCGGAAGGGAACCTGGTTGCTGATGACCTTGTTCTGCAGGTAGAAGAGCAGCATGCCCGACACGTTGTGGTCGCCGAATTTGCGGGCGTAGTCCAGGCGCGCCTGAAAACGCGACGTCCCTTCGGGCGAGCCGTGGCTGATGCTGTTGCTTTGCGCATCGTCCGTGGTTCGCTGGTTGGCGGTTACATAGGTGCCGTTCTTGATCCAGTAGTCGGCGTTGTTCTTCCACTCGTCGATACTGTATTCGGTGGGGAGCATCCACGTCGAATAGCCCGGGTAGGTCAGGTTGCCCGTGCTGTGGGTCGGCACGCTGTTGTTGATGGTGTGCTGGTTGTAGGTGTCGTAGGAGAACTGCGCGGCGACGCTCAGGCCCTTGGTGATGAAGTCCAGGTCGTGGCTCAGTTTGAACGATCCCTGCAGGTAGCGGCGCGTACGTTTGCTGAAGCCGGTGCGGTTGAGCTGCCCGAGCATGTTGTAGCGGTAGTCGTTGTCGGCATAGAGCAGGTAGCCGCCGTTCTCCTCGAAATCGGCCTGGTTGACGTCGTTGTGGTTGTTGGGCAGGATGATCGGCAGGTAGGGGGGCTGCGTGTTGGCCAGCGAGATGATGTTGGCCGCCGTGGCGCCCGGATAGTTGTATTCCGTTACGCGGGCGCCCAGGTCGACCGAGATCTTCAGCCGCTTGGTGGCGTCGACATCGACGTTGGCGCGGAAGTTATAGCGCAGGAACTTGTTGACGTTGTCGGAGTTCGAGTGCTTGTAGTTGCCGCCCTGGTTGTAGTAGCTGCCGAGGATGAAATAACGGGCGCGGTCGGTGCCGCCTCGTACCGAAAGGCTGTAATCCTGGAGGATCGACGGTTTGAATGCGTAGTCGAAGTAATCCCAGTTGTAGCCCAGGCCGTCGGAGTTGTCGCCCTTGGCGCGGCGGAAGTTGCTGATCGTCTCCTGGGAGAAGAGCGATGCCGAGCCGGGATCCAGCGAGGGGTTGTCGTTGAGCATCGCCTCGTTGTAGAGGGTCGCATAGCCTGCCGAACCCAGGTAGTCGGGGTAGCGGATCGGTTCGCTGACACCCACCGATGCCTTGAAATCGACGGTCGGTTTTTCGCCCTTACGGCCGCGCTTGGTCGTGACGATGATCACGCCGTTGGCACCGCGGATACCGTAGGGTGCCGTCGCCGAAGCATCCTTGAGGATCGTGAAGGTCTCGATCTCGTCCGGGGAGAGGTAGCTCATGTCGCGCTCGATACCGTCGACGATCATGATCACGTCCGACTTGCCGTAGGTCGATTTACCGCGAATGTTGAGCTGTGCGGCGTCGTTACCCGGTTCGCCGCCGTTGAACTGGTTGACCAGCAGGCCCGGCATGCGCCCGGCCAGCGCATTATTGATGTTGGCCGTGGGGGACTGCTTGAGGTCTTTGGTGGTGATCGTCGAGATCGAACCGGTGATGGTCTCCTTCTTCTGTACGTTGTAACCTACCACCACGACCTCTTCGAGCGCCTTGCTGTCCTCGACCATCGTGATGTCGATCCTCGTGCGGTTGTTTACGTTTATCTCCTGCGGGGCATAGCCGATGTAGGAGACCATCAGCGTCGCTTCGGCGTAGGGAACCGTGATCGTATAGCTGCCGTCGGAGTTCGATACGCTGCCCGAGGAGGTGCCTTTGACGACGATGGTCACGCCGATCAGCGGGCTTCCCGCGTCATCCTTGATGATACCCGAGACCTTCAGCTGCGAAGAACGCGCCTGGGTGTCCGGGGCGGCTGCCGTCCTGTCCGGAGAGGCCGTGGCGGCCCCTCCCAGACAAAACAGACACAATATCAGTGTTATAATATGATATTTATTCATAACCGTATTGTATTCTTATTGGGTTTTACTCTCTTGTCGTGATTCTGATTGTCGTTTCCGCCGAATTGGTTTTGGAAGCCTCGTCGCATACGGTCTTCTTATCTTCGACACCCTTTTCCCAGGTTTTCTGGAAGACATAGACCGCTCCGACGCTGGTCGCCTGGTAGAGCGTCGCATCGATGGTGCACTTGCAGGTGCAGTTCGTGATCGTGGTGACCTTGTCGTTTTCTATGGCGACGATGCCGGCCACGATCGGGCGCCATTTGTCGGTTTTGTGGTTGGCCACTGCCGTAATGTCGCCGTAGTTCTCGCAACCGTCGAAAACGGCATTGTCGTCTCCGGATACGGCGATACCCGCGATGTCGCGCTCGACGGCCGCCGTGAGGTTGCCGCGGTTGGTGCAGTTTTTCAACGTGAAGGCTCCGGCGACCTTGCCGGCGATGCCGCCCATGTAGAAGAGGTCGTAGTCGGCCATCGTGGGGCTGGTCATGTTACCCGTGTTTACACAGTTTTCGATCAGGGCCGGCGACGCCACCTTTTCGGCAATGCCGATCAGACCGCCGACCGATGCCGTCGAAGCCGCGATGTCGGCCTCGTTGCGGCAGTTGGTCATCCTGAGCGTATAACCCAGGCCTGCGTCCGATCCGACGCAGCCTACGATACCGCCCGTGCGGCGATATTTCGTGCCGTTGGAGTTGTTGAACGTGATCTTGCCCTTGTTGACACAATTGTCGAACACGCCGTAGCCGGTGGCCAGGATACCGCCCAGCGAGTGGAACTGGTGCCCCGGATCGGCGAAGGTGACGGTGAAGGTGCCTTCGTTGGTGCAGTTGCTGAACGTCCAGTTCGATTTCTCGGCATGGCCGAACAATCCTCCGTATTGGCCGGTGTCGACGGCGCCCGGGAAGTCGAAGCTGAAATTGCCTTTGTTCGTGCAGTTCACGAGCGACCCTTCCGTTTTGTCCGCGGTGCCGGCGACGATGCCGCCGATGAACTCCGTCCGGGCTGTCCCCGTGATGATGAATTCGCCCGTATTGTGGCAATCGGTGTAGACCGAACCGACGTTGGCCAGGCCGACCAGCCCGCCGAGATAACCTGCCGTGGCAACGGTTTTCGCCCCGGAGAAGGACAGTGTGGCCTTGTTGGTGACTTTCGTCAGTGCCGCGCCGTTGTTATAGACGGCCAGCGTGCCGGCTACTACCGGGGTGGCTTGCGATACGGACATGCTGCCCGCCAGCGAGAGGTTCTTTATCTCGGCCGCTGCGTCGAGCGTGTGAAACAGGCCGAGTTCCTTCGAGTCCTGATCCGCCAGCTTGACGGTGATCGTATTGTTCAGACCGTCGAAAGTCCCTTTGAACGGATTGGCGGCCGAGCCTACGAAGCTGGTTTGGGTAAGGGCGCTCAGATCGATGTCGCTGACAAGGACGATCCTGCCGCCGTTGGTGTAGGCGTCGAGCGGCGCCCCTTCGGTCACCGCGTTGCCGAAGGCTACGAACTCTTCGGGGGTCGAGATGCCCTTCCAGCTCAGGCGGACGCTGAACGATGCCGTGAGCTCTTCCGCCGAAACGGCTGCGAACTCTATCGTGCCCGCACCGGTGCAGTCCGCGCCGTCGGCCGGAGCCGTGACTTTGAGCACCGAATTTTCGGTGTCGAGTGCGATGTCCCAGCCTTTGAGCGCCGTGATGTCGCACGTGGCTACGTTGGTGACGGTACAGGGGATGTCGCGCTGCTCGCCGAAGGCGAATTTGTAATCGGCCTCGGCGAAGGAGATGATGGGCAACTTGGTCGAGAGTTCGACGGGGATCGACGAACCCTCGCCGGCCGTCCCGCGGACGCTCAGCGGCGTAACCTTGACGCTGCCTTCCATGGCCGGGTCGGCCTCCTCCTGCGTGGGCGCGGTGACGGTCAGCAGACCCGCATCGACATCGGCCGTGTAAGTCCATCCCTTGGGGACGCTTACGTCGAGCGACGCGGTGTTCTCGCTGGTGAATTCGAATTCCATGCTCTTCCCGTAGGAGAAGACATGGGTCTTCGAGGTCGCCTCTTCGTCGAATGTGAGCGTGATGTCGTTTTCCAGGGCGGCTACGGCGAGCGTATAGGTCTCCGTGCGGCCGGCCTGGGACTGTATTTCGATGACCACGTCGCCGCTGGCCTTGGCTCCCAGGTCGGAGGCTGGGGGGGCGGTGACCGAACAGCTCCGCGAGCTGGGAATCACGGTGCATTTCCAGCCTGTGGGCGGGGTGGCCACTGTATAAGTGACGAATGCACTCTTTAAGGTATAGGTGGCCGTCGTGCCGAACCGCATGCTCTGGAGGCCCTCGATGAGGTTGCCCTCCGCGTCATAGAGCTCGAATACGATCGCACCGTCTTCTGCCTCTACATCCTCGATGCCGCAGGAGCTGAACAGCAATAGCGGTGCGGCAAAAAGCATGTAAATAAGAAAATGAAGAGATTTTCTCATAAATGAAAGTTTTAGGGTTGAATATTTGGATGAATGAATGGTTCGTAGTCGTGTAAGTCCGGTCGCAGTCTTTACTTTGTCATAGGCATCTCTGTATTTTAAAGGTTGAGAAAAAGATATTAAATGAAAGACGAATAAAAATCAAATGGAGCTATTGTGGATTTCTTATTGTATTCTTTTGTGTTTATTTCAGAAGAAATTCCGCTTTGTTGTTTGTAAAAGTATGCTTTTGGAAAATGTGTATCAACAGCATCAAAATGAAATATGAATGCGTATTTCCGACAATGGGTTGGTGGAAAGCATGTTATTTCCGATTCCCCGGTGTTATTATATGAATCCCGTATGAATCGCCGATGCGCGATTTCCGGCTGTCAGACGATCTCCATGATCCGGCGTTCGAATTCGGCGGGCGGGCATTTGGCGGAGTTCCGCAGCCGGTTGCGGTAGGTGTAGACCGTATTTATGGAGATATGCAGGAACTGGGCGATTTCGCTGTTGCCCGTGATGCCCAGCCGGATCACGGCCAGCAGCCGGAATTCGGTGTTGAGGCCGGGCATTTTCATTTGCTCCCCGTCCCGCAGCAGGGCATTGGCCTTTTCCACGAAATCGGGATAAAGCGAAAGGAATACCCGGTCGAATTCGTGGAAGAACGATTTGTATTCCTGCTCGATGGGCGTAGGCGAGCGCAGCTCACGCAAAAGGCGCTCCTGTCCGAACGAGAGCGCTGTTTTGTAGAGGTGTGTGCGGTGGCGTTCTAATTTGTTGATGTAGAACGTGCTGCGTTGCATGTAGTAACGCAGGTATTTGTCTTTGATGGTATTGGCCTGGGAGAGTGCCCGGGTGGCTGTTTCGTGGCGGAGGCTGCTGGCGGCGAGCTGTTCGCTGAGTTCGTGCAGCCGGGCGCAGGTTTGCGCGTGTTGCGTACGCAACTGTTTGATCAGGTGTTTTTGCCTGAAGGCGAGCGAGACGGCCGCCAGTAGAAGAAGTGCGCCCGTTGCGATGGCCGGCAGTGCGGCCTTGCTTTTCCGCGGGCTTCGGGCTTGTGTGATCCCCGCCGTTGCCGGCTCGGGGGCAGCGTTGCTTTTGCCGGCTTGGTCGCCGTTCGAGGCGTAGCGGACGATTTGCTCCGGCAGGATGTTGCCGGTTCCCGAAATTAAAAGAGGGAAATCCCCCCCCCACGCATTGTGCGGGCGGTAACGTCGTTTTTCGGGACGCAGCAGCAGATCAAAAGGCCGGTAAGCAGAGCGAAATGACGGTTCATGTCTGGTCGAGGGTTAGGTTGTGGTACTACAAATATACATTATAAAATCGAGACTGTACGGGTTGTGCCCGGGCGGCGGCGTTTTTGGTGCTGTCTCAGTATGCCGCCGTCAGCCTTGTTGCTGCGGTAAAGCCGACCCGGGCCATCGGGGCGCAATTGCAGTCGCCGCTTAGGGCATCCCCGGATGCCTGGTGTGCGGTTGCGTCGGTCACCCGGCCGGAGGCTGTCGCAGGACAAGTACGGCCGGTGGTGCCGACGACGATACCCTGACCGGCCGCGGATGTGCCGTACCCGTTTTGCAGGGCGAACGGCAGGGCGGGCGGTATGGACGGTCTCCTGCTGGGGAGGTCGGCCGAAAGAGTCCGGAATTTCTTTTCCATCGTTTTTAGGCTTTGGGTTATGACAAATATATAAGTTTTATTTTAATATAAGTGTTAAAAAGAGATTAAAAGGAAATTTATTTTTGATTGTTTGTTGTGTTTGTGTTGTTATTTATCTTGCCTTTTATTACTTTTGTCCGCAACGTAGTCGAAGTCCGGTCAACTTCCATCCTCTTTCCATCATTCAATATTAAAACAATCAAATATGAAAATCATGCGATTTATCGGAATCGTCCTCGCGCTGTTTTTGGCGGGAAGCCCGTCGGATACGTCGGCGCAGGATTCCGGAAAGAAATACAAGGTCTATATGGTCTCCAACTCCCATCTTGACACGCAGTGGCGGTGGGACGTGAAAGCCACGATCGACGATTACCTATATAATACGGCCGTGCAGAATCTGGCGCTGCTCGAAAAATATCCGCATTACGTGTTCAATTTCGAAGGCGCCGTCAAATACGAATGGATCAAGGAGTATTATCCGCATCTCTTCGAGCGCATCCGGAAATTCGTAGCCGACGGGCGATGGAACATTTCGGGGGCTTCGTTCGAGGCCAACGACCCGAACATGCCGTCGTCGGAGTCGTTTATCCGCAACATCCTGCTTGCACAGGAGTTTTATAAAAAGGAGTTCGGCATCAAGTCGAAGGATATGTTCCTGCCCGACTGCTTCGGATTCAGCCAGGTCATGCCGACGCTGGGACACCACTGCGGCCTGATCGGTTTTTCGACGCAGAAATTGTCGTGGCGCACCGAGCCGCTTGTCGGCGACTCCAAAACCCCGTTTCCGATCGGGCTCTGGGAAGGGGTCGACGGCGCCCGCATCATGGTGGCGCTCGAGCCGGGACGCTATTCGTGGAACGAGTTTCCCGAAGGGGATCTGAGCGCCAACGAGGAATTGGCCGAAAGTGCCCGGAAGTCGCCTTTCGGCATCGCTTACCGGTACTATGGCAACAAACTGGCGAACGGAGCCGGAGACCACGGCGGCTCGGCCCTGCCCCGCAGCATCCAGCTGCTCGAGGAGGGGATTACGAACGGCAAGGGGCCCGTGCAGCTTGTCAGCGCCACGTCCTCGCAGCTCTACGAGGATTATATGCCCTACGGGAACCATCCGGAACTCCCGGTGTTCGTCGGGGAGATGCCTCTCGACGTCCACGCTCCGGGCTGTTATACCTCCCAGGCCGAGATGAAGCGTTACAACCGCCGTAACGAGCAGTTGGCCGATGCCGCCGAGCGTTCGGCCGTGATCGCCGACTGGATGGGAGCCGTCCCTTATCCGAAAGAGGCGCTCAATGATGCCTGGAAGCGTTTCCTCTGGCACCAGTTCCACGACGACCTTACGGGAACCAGCATCTGGGAGGCGTATACCTACTCCTGGAACGACGAATTTCTGGCGCAGGGGCAATTCTGCGATGTGATCCTCGCATCGGCCGGGGCTGCGGCATCCGTAATGGACACGCGCGCGAAGGGAAGTCCGGTACTGGTTTATAACCCCGCCGCTTATTCGCGCAGGAGCCTTGTCGAGGCGACGGTCGACCTGCCTGCGGAGGCCGAAGGGGTGGCCGTTTATGCGCCGGACGGGAAGGCCGTTCCTGCGCAGATCGTTGCCCGCGACGGTGCCAGGGCGACCGTGCTGTTTGCCGCCGCGATGGAACCCGTAAGCTATGCGGTATACGACGTGAGGGCCGGCAAGGCCGGCAAGGGCAAGGTGCTCAGGGCCTCGGGCAATACGCTCGAGAACCGGGTCTATAAGGTGACGCTCGATGCGAACGGCGACATCGCCTCGGTCATTGACAAGCGCAACGGCCGCGACCTGGTCGAAAAAGGCAAGGCCTTCCGCCTTGCGGTGCTGACCCCCAATGTGTCGAACCGCTATCCGGCATGGGAGATCCACAAGGCGACGCTCGACCAGACACCCGAACCCGTGGATACGGATGTCCGGATCAGCGTGGCGGAGTGCGGCGCCGCACGGGCCTCCCTGAAAGTAGAACGGCGGTACGGCGATTCCCGGCTGGTGCAGTATATCCGCCTGACCGACGGCGGGGACGACGAGCGTATCGACATCGTGGCCGACATCGACTGGAAGACGCCCGACGCCCTGCTCAAGGCCGAATTCCCGATGTCCGTTTCCGCCGAGGAGGCCGTCTACGACATCGGCATCGGCAACCAGCGCCGTCCCACCAACCACCAGCGGGCGCACGAAACATTCGCCCATCATTGGGCAGACCTCTCGGACGGGGACTATGGCATCGCCGTTCTGAACGATTCGAAATACGGCTGGGACAAACCCGCCGACAATACCCTGCGCCTGAGTCTGTTGCATACGCCTTCGACCGAGAAACGCTATGCCGACCAACGGGATCTGGATTTCGGACGCCATACGATGACCTACTCGGTTGTCGGGCACAATGGCGACCATAACCGCGCCGGGGTGGTGGAGAAAGGCGAGTTGCTCAACCAGCCGCTCCTCAGCTTCACGACGCCGAAGCACCCCGGGAAGCTGGGACGCAGGTTCTCTTTTGTCGCGGCTTCGACCCCGCAGATCGCCGTCAAGGCGCTTAAGAAGGCCGAGGACGGCAGCGGTTATATCGTCCGTGTATTCGAGACGACGGGCAGGGAGGTGCGCGGCGCCGAGCTGGCTTTCCCCGTGCGGATCGTTTCGGCCGAGGAGGTGAACGGAATCGAGGAACCGGTCGGGGAGGCACGATTCGAAGGCAACCGGCTGATCGTCGATGCCGGGCGTTTCGCACCCAAGACCTATAAGGTTACGCTGGCGGAGGCTCCCGTGGCCGCCCCCGCGATCGAGAATGCCTTTGTGGATTTCCCTGTAAACCAGAACTCCATTTCGAGCGACGCGTTCAAGTCCGTCGCCAAGGTGGATAAGGAGTGCAACTCCTATGCTGCCGAGCTCATGCCCGAAGTGATCGTCCATGGCGGCATCGAATACCGCCGCGGCGAACCCGACGTGAAAAACGTGCTGAACTGCAGGGAGGCCGTCACGGTCGATTTGCCGCAGGGCGATTATAACAAGGTCTACATCCTCGCATCGTCATCCAGGGGCGACCGCAAGGCCGTATTCGACGTCGACGGCCGCAAGTACGAGGCTGTCGTGCCCTATTACTCGGGCTTCCGCGCCCAGTGGGCCTGGGCCGACAAGACCAAGTCGTTCGTCAAGGATGGAACGATCGCCCATATCGGGAACCACCGGCACAAGATGAACGGCCGGAACGATGCCTATACCTTCACGTACCTTTATAGGCTCGGGTTCGATATCGCCTCCGGAGCCGGAAAGCTGACATTGCCCGAGGATGCCGACATCAATATTTTCGCCATCACGGTCTCCGGGAACCGGATCGACGGTACGCGGTGGGCTTGCGAGCCGCGTGCCCTGCCCGTGATTGAATAACGGAAAGACAGTCTATATGCGATAAGCCCGCTCCGGAACATCCGGAACGGGCTTATTCTCTATCCCTTTTCAGTAGTCACGCGATCCGTAGCCGGGGATGCGCTATATGGAAACGGCCCTCTGAAATGCAGGCCGGGCGCCATTGCGGACGCGGGGCATTTACCGCCCGAAAAATTTTGCGATCCGGGTGGTCGCGGCAGTACCCAGGCGGAACCGTCCCCGGATATTTTCGCTTTGGGGCTGCCGGGCGGGGTTGTGCAGCCATTCGTGGAAGTCGACGTATATGCCTTTATTGATCATGAATTCGAAAGCTGCGTTCTTCAGCCTTTTTTCTTCGTTGTAACCGGACTGGATGTTGGCGATCAGGTCTTCGAACGCGGCAAAATTGTACGGGTTGGAAACTGGGATTTCGGCTGTGTAATGTTGCTTTTTCATAACTTTTATCTTTTTTATAATTGAAGTTTTGTTTCATCAATTCTAAACGACCCAAAGTATTCGGAATCGGCTCCCTGACAGCGTGTGTATGCACTGCAATTTTGCCGGCTTGTCCGGCGGGAAAATGGTCGGTATATGTTGCGTCGAAAATAATCGGTACAGCCTGTTTTCGAATCCGGCTGTATTGCCGACAGGGGTGTTCACTGCCGCGATCGTGTCGGCAAAGGTAGGGACAATATGTTGAAATCCAAGCTTTTTGTGATGTTTTTTTGATGCAAAAAATCGAAAAAAACTTGCATCGGATTTTATTATTATATTAATATAATAATACCCTTGCCGGAAGGGGTAAGAATCCGGAGCGATTTTTCATGTCTTTTCGCTTGTTCCGTTATCGGATTAATAATGTTCTGAATTGCATCCTGGTGGAAATGGCTTTATTATTGGTGCGGAAGCCCGGTGCGGAGAATTCGGGACATACGAAATTTTTTCGCCCGATCGGCGGGAAGCCGCCTTAATTTTATACATTTGCAAAATCATGTCTCCTGCATTGCGGATAAAACTTTTTTTCGCCCTTGCGGCGTTGTGCCTCGCCTCTGCGGTAAGGGCGCAGGACGGCGCCTATGCCGTCAGCGGCCGGGTGATCGACCGCCTGACGCGCCGGCCGGTCGCCTATGCCGCCGTAGTGCCCGTCGGACAGGAACAACGCGGCGCATCGACCGATTCGCTGGGACGCTTTCGCCTCGAGCGGGTACGGGCGGGTATTTTCCGCCTCTCGGCCTCGTCCGTGGGGTACAAGACCGTCGTCACGCCCGAATACCTCGTTTCGGCCGCCACGCCGTTCATCGAAATCGAAATGGAGGAGGATGCCACGCAGCTCGAAGCCGTGACGGTCGTGCCTTCGCCGTTCCGCGCCACGGCCGAAAGCCCTGTCGGGTTGCAGGTCATCGGGGTGCGGGAGATCGAGAAGAGCCCCGGCGCCAACCGTGACGTGTCGCGTATCGTACGTTCGTACCCCGGCGTGTCGTTCTCGCCCGTGGGCTATCGCAACGATCTGATCGTACGCGGCGGCGGCCCGTCGGAAAACAAGTTCTATCTGGACGGCATCGAAATCCCCAATATCAACCACTTTGCCACGCAGGGCGCCACGGGCGGCCCCGTGAGCATCCTCAATGCCGACCTGATCCGCGAGATCGATTTCTACACCGGAGCTTTCCCGGCCGACCGTTCCGGGGCGCTGAGCTCGGTGCTGGACATCCGACTGCGGGACGGGAACCCCGAGAAACAGACTTTTAAGGCGACGCTCGGGGCTTCGGAGGTGTCGCTGAGCGGGAGCGGCCATATCGGCGAGAAAACCTCCTACCTCTTCTCGCTGCGCCAGTCTTACCTGCAACTGCTGTTCAAGATGATCGGCCTGCCTTTCCTGCCGAACTACATCGACGGGCAGCTGAAGGTCAAGACGCGCCTTTCGGAGCACGACGAGCTGACGGTATTGGGGCTGGCGGGCTTCGACAACATGAAACTCAACCTCGACGAGGAGGGCGAAGACGCCGAGTACCTGCTGAGTTACCTGCCCCGCATCCGCCAGGAGACCTTCACCGTCGGGGCCTCATGGCGCCACTATGCGGGCCGCCATGTGCAGACCGTGTCACTCGGGCACACTTATCTGAATAACCGCAATCTCAAATACCGCGGTAACGACGACTCGTCGGAGGACAACCTGACGCTGCGGCTGCGCTCCGTGGAGCAGAAGACCACGCTCCGCGCCGAAAACCGCAGCTATCTGGGGCGCTGGACGGTGCGCGAAGGCGCCGAGCTGAGCTATTCGGGCTATACGAACCGTACCGAGCAACGGCTTTTCACCGATGAGGCGGCGCTCTCGGACTATCGTACCCGGCTGGGGATCGTGGGCTGGGGCCTGTTCGCCGGCGCGGATTATGCCTCGGCGGACAAGCGCTTCACGGCATCGGTCGGCGTGCGTGCCGACGGGGCCGACTATTCCGCGCGCATGGCGAGGTTCTGGCGTCAGCTTTCGCCCCGGGCGTCGGTCTCATACCAGCTCGGCAAAGGGTGGTCGCTGAGCGGAAGCGCCGGGCTTTATTACCAGTTGCCGCCCTATACGGCCCTGGGATTCAAACAGGACGGGGTGCTGGTGAACGAGGCGTTGGACTACCTGCGTGTGGGAATGTTCAGCGTCGGAGGCGGATGGCGCCTGCGCGACCGCCTGGTCGTCTCGGTCGAGGGGTTCTACAAGAAATACGGGAATATCCCGCTTTCCGTCTCGGACGGCATCCCGCTCTCGTGCAAAGGCGACGACTATGGCGTGGTCGGCAACGAAGCGCTGCGCCCGACGGCCGTCGGGCGGTCGTACGGCATCGAGGCGATGGCACGCTGGCAGATACCCGGGAGGGTCAACCTCGTCGGTTCGGTGACCCTGTTCCGCAGCGAGTACCGTGCCGATGCCGCATCGGGGTATATCGTATCGGCCTGGGACAGCCGTTTCGTGGCGAACCTCAGCGGTACGTACGACCTGCCGCGCAACTGGAGCGTCGGGGCGCGCCTGAGCGCCGTGGGCGGGACGCCCTATACGCCCTACGATGTCGAAAAATCGTCGCTGGTCGAGGCCTGGGACGCCCAGGGACGCCCGTACTATGACTATGGGCGTTACAACGACGGGCGGCTCGACGCCTTCGCGCAGGTAGACCTGCGTATCGACAAGACCTTCTATTTCCGCCGCTGTATGCTCGGTCTTTACATCGACCTGCAGAACGTGACGGGCAGCAAACTCCGCCGTCCCGACGTGCTGATGTCGACGGGCGTGGTGGAGAACCCCCAGGCCCCGGCGGCGGAACAGCGTTATCGCATGAAGTATATCGGGCAGCAGAGCGGGTCGCTTATCCCTACGCTGGGGATCACCGTCGAGTTTTAGAGAATCCGGGGTCGTGTCTTTGGGCGATATCCGGATCCGGAGCGATAACCGGGGCGGGGCTGGGAAGCCGACCTGCCGCTGCGGCAGGCAGGGAGGTGTCGGGAGAGAAATACGGAACCGCAGGGGGCGGAGATGCCGGCCCCTGCGGTTCCGTGCGATCCGGGGCGTGCCGGTGGCTATTTCCCGGTGCCCGGGGTATTCGTGCCGCCCCTGCGATCCATTGCGAAGCTGATGATGAACGGCATGGAGAGGAAGACGAGCGTGCCGACGGCTACCAGCCACGTGTAGGTGGCCGGGCTGCCTACGGGCAGCTGCGACGGCGGGAAGAAGGTGACGATGAACGAGAAGAGCACGGCGAGGAACCCGATGCCCCCGACGGCCCACATGCCGGCGTTCCCGCCCGGGACGCGGTAGCTGCGGGTGAGGCCGGGCTGCGTGTAGCGCAGGCGGATGCCCGCGGCGTACATCATCATATACATCACCAGGTAGAGCCCTACGGTCAGTGCGCTCAGCAGGAAGAACGCCACGCTCACGTCGTCCATGACGATGTAGAGCGACGAGAGTAGCGTGACGATGCAGCCCTGTATGACGAGGATGTTGACCTGCACGCCGTTTTTGTTGGTCTTTTGCAGGAAACAGGGCAGTACACCCTCCTGGGCCGTCCACAGCAGGCCGCGGCTCGGGCCCGAAATCCACGACATGACGCCTGCCAGTGCGCCGAATGCCACGAGCAGCCCCATGACGTTCGAGAGCCAGCCGATGTGGTAGTGGTCGAAGACGATCTGGAACGTGGTGAACAGCCCCGACTGGAGGTTGATCTGGTCGTAGGGGGTGATGATCGCCACGGCCAGCGCACCCAGCGTGAAGAGCCCGAACGAGATCAGCGCCGCCAGGAACATGGCGCGCGGGAACTGGGTCTGCGGCTTGTCGAGCTCCGGGGCATGCACGGCGTGTACTTCGACGCCGGCGAAGAGCAACAGTATCCCGGCCAGGAATGCGATGTCGCTCATGCCCGTGATGTGCGGAAAGAGGCGCGGATGCACGTGGTGCGCCGCGTCGATATTGACGACCTGGCTGACGGTGTCGGGGATGTGTTCCAGTGCGACGGAATTGCCTCCGGCCATCCAGATGACGGCCATGATGATTACGACGATGCCGGGAAGCACCGTGCCGATCAGAAATCCTTTGCTCGTAATGCCCGATATGGCCGAGGTGCCGCGCAGCGTGACCAGCGTGGCGCACCAGTACATGGCGATCGAGAAAAGCCCCACGAAAAGCCCGTTCTGCGCCAGGCCGGGCATTCCGATCATGTAGGCGATGGATGCCGCTGCGAATCCCAGTACGGTGGGGTACCATACGACGTTCTGGATCCATTGCAGGAAGATGGCCGTGAACCCCAGGTGTTTGTTGAACGCCTCCTTGACCCAGGTGTAGACCCCGCCGCCCTTCGAGGCGAAGGCGCTTCCCAGTTCGGCACCTACCAGCGCCGCCGGGATCAGGAACAGGAACGTGGCGAAAAAGATGTAGAAGAACATCGTCAGCTCCTCCTGCGCCATCATCGGGAGTCCGCGCAGGCTGATAACCGCCGCCGCGGTCATCAGGGCGAGCTGTGTCGTGGTGATATTTTTACGTTTTGCCATGATGTGGAATTGTGTTTTACAACTGGCCGTCAATCAGTTTCTGTGCCGCAACGCGGCCGGGCTGATGTTTTTTCGGGCGTGTGCATGGTTTATGCGGGCGTTTCCGCGCCCCGCGGGCTCCTCTGCGCCTGCGTGTTGACCGCCTGCGGACGGGGCGCAAAAAAACAGCAGGGAATCTCACGATTGCCTGCTGCCTTCCGGAGGATTGCCCTCCTGAAACTACTAACCCAAACTTAAATAAATGAAGAAACCTCACTGCGGTTGCTGTTCCGCAGTTACCCGGTATGTTGCAAATCCCGTGCCGCGGCGCCGTGTCGGAAAGGCGTTTGTGTGTGCGGCGGGGGTGCGGCCTATGATACATGCCGGCGGGAAAGGGCATAAACAACCGCAGGATGTCCCCACGGACATCCTGCGTGTGCTGTTTCCGGTAATCCCGGGTTGTGGCAAGGGGATTATTTCTACTTGCGTTTGTCCCTCATCTCCACGGCGCCTTCGTAAGTGCCGCTGACCTTGCGGCCTTTGTCGGTCGTAAAGTCGAGTACGAAGCGGTAGTTGGTGCCGACCTTCGTGACTGTCACCGTGCCGGACGTGATGAATCCGTAAACCGATTCGTTGGAGGCGTTGCGTTCCTCGCAATAGGTTCCCATGGCTAGCATGGAGTCCATGAACTCTATCTGCTCGCCCGGTGCGTAGGTGCCCGGCGTGCCTGTGTCGGACACCGTGTAGGTTCCTTCCTGGAGTACCATTTCTTCGGAAAGTGCGGTCGTCAGGTAGAGCGATACCATATGCCCGGCCCCTATGAGGTAGTCGTAATCGTCGTTGACCGTCGGCTGGACATCGTAGAGGTTTACGACGCAGTCGTTTGCCGTGCCGGCATCGTTGTTATAGTATTTAGCCAGTGCGCGGATGAAAGTTGCGTTCGTGACGTCGTTTTCGAGGTCGGGCAGGGGCTCGATTTTGACGGCTGTCTTGTCCTCGATCGTAATCGGGCCGGTGTAGCTGGCCGTGAACTCTTTGTCGTCGGTCGTGGTCAGCGTGGCCTTGACCGTAAAGGTCGAGCCGGACTTTGTCACAGCGATCGTTCCGGCCTTGAATTCCACTTTCGTGATATTCCCCTTGCCGTCGTTGACCATGCAGTAGGTCTTGGCCGGGTGGAATGTCGAAATGGATTTGTCGGTGGCATATTTGTAGGTGCGATCCGGCAAGGTAATGTTGTCCAGTTTGTAGGGTTTCATCTGGAATAAATCGAGGCTCATGGCGCGGCCGGCGTTGACGGTGGCGTGGACGCCGCCGGCATCGATCGTTTCGCCGTCGGCCAGTACGACGATGTATTCGCCGTAGCTGCCGCCTTCGGGGATGCCGTAATAACCGCCTGCTACCTGGCGGTCGAATACGGCCGGGCCGCTCAGATCCTTGTCGGTGGCCATTTCAATCGACTTGACTTCGGAATAGACCTCTTTGTTGGATGCTGCGACGGCGATGATATAGGCCGTGCCCTCTTTCAGGTTGTCTGCGGTGATTTCCCCGGCCTGTGCGATGGCGGTGCCCTCGGCGAGAATCTTCTCGGCAGTCGGGACGACTGCACCCGCTACCTTTTCGATGCAGAGGTAGGCGGCCTTTTCAGCGTCGGTCAGCCCTACGGTGAAGGTGAGCGCCGTTATGCCGGGGGCTCCGGCTGCCAGCGTCACCACGGGCGTCGGCGTTCCGGTTGCCATCACGATGCTGTTGACTTCCGAGTAGATCCCGGTGTTGGCGACGGCAGCCGCAATGACATAGGTGGTCGAGGGTTTCAGGTTTTCGATCAGGATTTCGCCCGTTGCGGCGATGGCTTTGCCGTCGCGCAGGATCTCCTCGGCTGTGGGAAGGGTCAGCCCCTCTGTCTTTTCGAGGCAGACATAGGCTGCGGTTTCGGGGTCGGTCAGGGCGGCGTTGAACGTAAGGGTCGTTGTGGTGGACTGGCCCGGTGTCAGGACGACCGCGGGATGTACGCCGGGTGCCGACGTGGTGTGTTCGATGGAGTAGACCTTGCCGCTGATATTGCCTTTCTGGGCGACGGCGGAGAGGCGGTAGGCCGTATTGGGTTCGAGGTTGCCGACCTCGATGACGCCCGATGCGGTTACGGATTTTCCGTTGGCGAGGATTTGCTCGGCCGTGGGGACGGTTTCGGAGGCCTTGGCGCAGATGTAGCTGCATTTGTCCGCATCCTTGAGCGTGAGCGTGAATTTCAGCGCGTTGAATGCGGCGTCGCCGATGGCGATCGTAACGGTCGGGTCAGGATTTCCCCCCCCCTCGTTTTTGTCGTCGCATGAGCTTAGCAGACCGGAGCACAGCACCAATAGTGCCGTTCCCCATGACAGGAAAGATTTGATCATAGTGGTTAAACTTTGGAAATTAGTGGGTTAATACTGTTATTCTGGCGCAGGGCCGGCCGTCTTTGGATATTCAATCAGGTTACGGGGCAGCCGTGCAATGTGTGACGGGATAAAAGTAACCTTTCTACCAAGAAAATCCAAATTTTTTTTATTCGTCTTGCCTGAAAGTGCGATAAATCGGGGGTGAGGGTGCCGGGGTGAAAGGGTGGAGGACAATATATAACAAGACAGCAGGGAATCTCACGATTGCCTGCTGCCCTTGGAGGATTGCCCTCCTAAAACTACTAACCCAAACTTAAATAAATGAAGAAACCTCACTGCGGTTGCTGTCCGCAGTTGACTATTCTGTTGCAAAACGCATGCCAAAAAAAAGAGCCCGCAATCGGAAGATTGCAGGCCGGGTCGTTTTGTGCGGACAGGGGGCGGGGTGTTATTCGGAACCCGCAGGTGGAAAGGTGCCGCCTGCGGCCGGATATATGACGGAGAAAAGGATTCCGGTTAAGGCGAGTGCCACGCCTGCGGCGAACAGTCCGTATCCCCGCAAGAGCGCTTCGGCACCGCACAGGAACAGCCCGCAGCAGATGAGCAGCAATAACCTGCCCGTAAACCGGCACAGCCTCCGTTCGAATGCCGCACGGTCTTTTCCCGTCAGCGCCCCGTATCCTTTGAAAAGGTGTTTGTAACCCGTAACGAGCCACCTGCCCCGTTCCCTGACCAGGGCGATGCCCATCGGCAGGAGCAAGAGCGCGATGGCGGTCATAATGACGGATGCGCGGAGCATGCCCCCGTGTTTTTACCGGAAGATGCCCGTGTAGATCGAGGGCGAGAGGGCGCGCAGCTCCTCTTTCACCGCCTCGGCCACGTCGAGCGTCTCGATGAATGCGGCGATCGACTCGTGCGTGATATGGGCGTTGGTGCGGGTCAGGGCCTTGAGCGCCTCGTAGGGCTTGGGATATCCTTCGCGGCGCAGGATGGTCTGGATGCCTTCGGCAACGACGGCCCAGTTGTTCTCCAGGTCGCGCTCGAGGGCTTCGCGGTTGAGGATTACCTTGTTCAGCCCCTTCATCAGCGAGCGGAGCGCGATGGCCGCATGGGCAATGGGGACGCCGATGTTACGCAGCACGGTCGAATCCGTCAGGTCGCGTTGCAGGCGCGAAACGGGGAGCTTCGACGCGAGGTGTCCGAAGACGGCATTGGCGATGCCGAAATTCCCCTCGGCGTTCTCGAAGTCGATGGGGTTGACCTTATGGGGCATGGCGCTCGAACCGACTTCGCCCGCCTTGATCTGCTGTTTGAAGTATTCCATCGAGATGTACGTCCACATGTCGCGGCAGAGGTCGATCAGGATGGTGTCGATGCGCTTCATGTTGTCGAAGATCGCCGCGAGGTTATCGTAATGCTCGATCTGCGTGGTATATTGCGAGCGGCAGAGCCCCAGCGTTTCGCCCACGAATTTGTTGGCGAAGGCTACCCAGTCGTACTGCGGGTAGGCTGCCCGGTGGGCGTTGAAGTTGCCTGTCGCGCCGCCGAATTTGGCGGGCACCGCGATGTCGTGCAGCATGGCGAGCTGTTTCTCCACGCGTTCGACAAAGACCATGAACTCCTTGCCCAGCGTCGTGGGGGAGGCCGGCTGGCCGTGGGTGCGGGCCAGCATCGGCACGTCGCGCCATTCGTCGGCGAAGGCGGCCAGTTTGTCGCGCACCTCTTCGACGGCCGGGTAGTAAACCCCTGCCATGGCGTCCTTGAGCGAGAGCGGGATGGCCGTGTTGTTGATGTCCTGCGAGGTGAGGCCGAAATGTACGAATTCCTTGTAAGCCCCCAGTCCGAGGCTGTCCATTTTTTCCTTGATGATGTACTCTATGGCTTTGACGTCGTGGTTGGTGACCGATTCGATCTCCTTCACGCGCTCGGCGTCGGCCGGTGCGAAATCGAGGTACAGGGCGCGCAGGGCTGCGAATTTCGTATGGTCGATGTCCGCCAGCTGGGGCAGCGGCAACTCGCACAGCGCGATGAAATACTCCACTTCGACGCGGATGCGGTAGCGGATGAGCGCCTGTTCTGAAAAATAATCGGCTAATTTCCCCGTTGTATTACGGTAGCGGCCATCGACGGGGGAGATGGCGGTAAGGCTGTTGAGCGGATTGGAGTTCATGGATTTATGTATGGTTTTATATAATACGCCTCCGGCGTCCGGACTCCGCCTGCGCCCGGCAGGGCCTGCCCGAAGGCTTTGCCCCGCCCGCCGGCAAAGTTCCGGCACCAAATTTACGACATTTAATTGAAATACGCATAATTTTCCCTACCTTTGTAGGGTTGTAAACCGAAAATGCAATGAATTTTCTGACAGCGATCATAGATGGCCTGGTGAGGTTCGTGCAGCGCAATCCGCTGACGACCCTGGTCATCCTCATCCTGGCTGTCGGCGCCCCGGCGCTGCTCAGGGGAATCGCACTTTTTTTTCTCTATTTCATTATGGGAGTCATCGTATTGGTAGTAGCGGCGATCCTGCTGTTCCGCTGGCGCGTCTATAAGATGCGCCGCCGGATGGAAGAACAGTTCGGCGAAGGGAACTTCGGCGGACAGGGCTTCGGCTCGCCCTTTGCAGGGGAGCCTCGCAAGGGTCGCGAAGGCGAAGTGAAGGTATATAAAACCTCGGAAACGCCCGAGAAACGGGTCTCGCGTGACGTAGGCGACTATGTCGAATTCGAAGAGACCAAGGAGCCCGGAGAGGAGTAGCGCCATGTGGAAGATATTTGAGTTGATCGGCCGTTATTTCATGCTGATGGGAAAGGTCTTTTCCCGTCCGGAGAAGGCTGCCATCTACCGCCGGCGCATCATTTACGAAATGGAGTCCCTGGGAATCGACTCGATCGGCCTGACGGCCATTATTTCGGTATTCATCGGTGCGGTTATCACCCTGCAGATGTGCATCAACCTCGATTCGCCGTTCATCCCCCGTTCGCTGGTCGGTTACGCCACGCGCGAGACGATGATCCTCGAATTCTCGTCGACGGTCGTGGCGCTGATCCTGGCCGGCAAGGTCGGTTCGAGCATCGCTTCGGAGATCGGCACGATGCGCATTACCGAACAGATCGACGCGCTGGAGATCATGGGTGTCAATTCGGCTTCGTACCTCATCCTGCCGAAGATCGTCGCCGCGGTGGTCTTCTTCCCGTTCCTGACCATCCTCAGCATCGCCATCGGAATCATCGGCGGCTGGGCTATCGCCTACCTGACCGGCATCATGATCCCGGCCGACTATGTCGACGGACTGCTGATGGACTTCAAGCCCTATTCGATCGTCTACTCGCTTATCAAGACCGCCGTGTTCGCCTATATCATCACCTCGATTTCGGCGTTCTACGGGTACTATGCCAAGGGCAATTCGCTCGAAGTGGGCGCCGCCTCGACGCGCGCCGTGGTGGCCAGTTCCGTGGTAATCATGATCTTTAACCTGATCCTTACGCAAGTCCTGCTGATATGATACGTGCCGAGCACATCACCAAATCGTTCGACGGGCGCGTGGTGCTCGACGACATCTCGATCGAGTTCCTGACCGGGAAGACCAACCTCATCATCGGGCGCAGCGGTTCGGGCAAGACCGTGCTGCTGAAAACGCTGGTAGGGCTGCATGAACCCGATTCGGGCGACGTGTGGTACGACGATACGAATTTCACGCGTCTCGATTTCCGCGAGCGGCGCGCCATCCGCAAGGACATCGGCATGATTTTCCAGGGCGGGGCGCTGCTCGACTCTTCGACCGTCGAGGAGAACGTCAAGCTGCCGCTCGACCTCTTCACCTCGCAGAGCGAGAAAGAGAAGATGGAACGTGTGGATTTCTGCCTGCAGCGCGTGCGGCTGGAAGACGCCAACCACCTCTATCCGGCCGAGTTGTCGGGCGGGATGATCAAGCGCGTGGCCATCGCCCGCGCCATCGTGCTCAACCCGCGTTACCTGTTCTGCGACGAGCCCAACTCGGGCCTCGACCCGCAGACCTCGATCGTCATCGACAACCTGATCCACGAGATCACGCGCGAGTACAACATCACGACGATTATCAATACACACGATATGAATTCGGTCATGGAGATCGGCGAGAAAATTGTATACATCCACGAAGGCCGCAAGTGGTGGGAGGGTACCAAAGACGATATCCTGCATGCCGACAACCCGGAACTCAACGATTTCGTCTTCGCCTCGGCGATGGCCAAAAAGGCCAAGCTGGCTGCAAAGTAGGCGGCCGGGTTCCTAAAAAAATTTAATTTTTTATTTGCGTAATATATATAAAGTATGTACTTTTGCGCAGTGAAAAAATAGTGCATTTTTTTATTAACAAATAAATCATAAAACTATGTCAAAGATCAAAGTTGGTATCAACGGTTTCGGTCGTATCGGCCGTCTGGTATTCCGCGCTGCATGCAACAATGCAGACATTGAGGTTGTAGGTATCAATGACCTCGTTCCGGTAGACTACATGGCTTACATGCTCAAGTACGACTCGGTACACGGCCGTTTCAACGGTACGATCGACTATAACGTGGAGAAGGGCCAGCTCATCGTGAACGGCAACGTGATCCGCGTAACCGCCGAGAAGGATCCCGCAAACCTGAAGTGGAACGAAGTCGGCGCCGAGTATATCGTAGAGTCGACCGGTCTGTTCCTGACCAAGGAGAAGGCCGAGGCCCACATCGCAGCCGGTGCCAAGTACGTCGTTATGTCGGCCCCCTCGAAGGACGACACCCCGATGTTCGTATGCGGCGTGAACACCGACAGCTACGCCGGCCAGAAGATCGTTTCGAACGCATCGTGCACCACGAACTGCCTCGCTCCGCTGGCTAAGGTCATCAACGACAACTTCGGCATCGTCGAGGGTCTCATGACCACCGTACACGCTACCACCGCAACGCAGAAGACCGTAGACGGCCCCTCGATGAAGGACTGGCGCGGCGGCCGTGCTGCCGGCGGCAATATCATCCCCTCGTCGACCGGTGCTGCAAAGGCCGTAGGCAAGGTGATCCCCGCCCTGAACGGCAAACTGACCGGTATGGCATTCCGCGTTCCGACGCTCGACGTTTCGGTCGTAGACCTGACCTGCCGTCTGGAGAAGGGTGCTTCGTACGACGAGATCAAGGCTGCCATGAAGAAGGCTTCGGAGAACGAGTTCAAGGGTATCATCGAGTACACCGAGGACGACGTGGTTTCGACCGACTTCACGGGTGACGCCAACACCTCGATCTTCGACGCCAAGGCCGGTATCGCACTCAACCCGAACTTCGTGAAGCTCGTGGCTTGGTACGACAACGAGTGGGGCTACTCGAACAAGGTCGTGATGCTGATTCAGAAGATGGCCGCTTACAACAACAAATAATCGTAAGCCGTCGCTATAATGGAAGAAGGAACCCGTGTGGGTTCCTTCTTTTTTTTTGTGGCTGCGGGGGGGGGCTGAGGTTGCCCTGCCAGGCAACGTATTCCGGGACGGCGGGTGTTGTCCCGGGATGCCCGCTACCGGGCTTCGGAATCCACGCGCATCTCGATCGAGGCGCCCGACCACTGGTTGATGAGGCGTTTCTCCGCGCGGAGCCGCCGTCCGCCGTATGCGATGCGGATTTCGACTTCGAAGGGTGTCGTGTCGCCGATGTCGTTGCCGGCCGGCAGCGTATGGGGTACGATATAGATGTAGAGCAGAAGGTGGTCGCACGGCCCGGTTTCGAGACTTGCGCGGCCGCCGCCGGGATTCCCGGCGGGCTTTTCCCGCAGGTTCGAGCCGACGTCGGCGACATGTGCCTCGGTCGATGCGAAGCCGGTGCGGTTGCCCGCCGTGTCGAAGCAGCCGCACATCAGCGCGACGTTGTAGCGCCACCAGCCTTCGTAGCGGCTCGAAATCTCGATTGTGAATCCCTCTTTTGTTGCCATACGGTGCAAATATAACGATTTTTGCCGAAGATGGAATCCGCGGCCGGAATTTCCGGAGCCTGTGCCGTGCCTCTTCTGCGGGTGGGCGACCGGATATCCGGGAGTGCGGGGATGCTAAAACTCTGCATTTTCTTTGCAAATGTCTTATATTTTCGTAACTTTGTGCCCTAAATGCGCTCCTATGGAGGAAACAAAAAGATATACGATTGCTTACAGGGGGCTCAGGAGCGGCCTGCACGACTTCCATTTCAAGGTCGACGGCGGGTTGTTCAGGGCTTTCGGCAGTACGGAAATCAAGGACGGGGACTGCGATGTCTCGGTCGCCCTGGAGCGCGGCGAGTCGATGCTTACGCTCGATGTTAACGTGGACGGGAGTGTCGTCGTGGAGTGCGACCGCTGCCTGGAAGACTGCAATGTGCCAATCCATTACGAGGGGCAGTTGCTGGTGAAATTCTCGGACGAGGTGCATGAGTACGACGGCGAAGTCATGTGGCTGCTGCCGATGGAGGACGAAGTCGACCTGACGCAGTACATCTACGAAAGTATCGTGCTGGCGCTGCCTTACCAGCGGGTGCATCCCGACGGGGAGTGCAATCCCGACATGCTGGAACGTTTCCGCATCGTTTCCGACGAGGAGTTCGGCCGTCTCGAAGACAGGATCGAGGCCGAGGGCCGCAACGAGGGCGAATGGGCCAAGCTGGCCGCGCTCAAGGAACAGATGGAGGCCGACGGGACGCAAACAGAACAAAAGGAATAAGCTATTTCCGGCCGGGAGGCGCTTTTGTCCCGGGGCCGGGAAATATTTAGGACAGGAAATACGTTAAACTTATAATTTATATTGTAAAATGGCACATCCTAAACACAAAGTCTCGTCGACGCGACGCGATAAGAGAAGAACTCATTACAAGGCTGTCGTTCCGACGGTGGTCATCTGCTCGAACTGCGGCGCAGCTACGTTGTATCACCGCGTATGCCCCGAATGCGGGTTCTATCGCGGAAAGCTGGCGATCGAGAAAAAGGCTGCCGAATAAATCGGCAGGGTTAAAGAGTGCATCCGCGAGGCTGCCCTCTTTTTAATTTATGCAAGCACCTGTCTTTGTGTGTGCGGCCGTCCGGCCTGTGACCGGATGCCGGCAGGGAGGGGCGGGACGTGAAGTTTAACCAAATCGCACGATTATGTTAAAGATTGGTGTAGATGCCATGGGAGGTGATTATGCGCCCGAGGCTGCGGTCAAAGGGGCTGTCATGGCACTCGATGCGATCGGGCCTGACAGCCGTATCGTATTGTTCGGCGACGAGGCGAGGGTCAGGGCCGTGCTCGCGGGCGAAGGCTGTCCTGCCGACCGGTTCGATATCGTTGCCACCACCGAGGTGATCGAAATGGGCGACCATCCCGCCAAGGCGTTCCAGGCCAAGGCCGATTCCAGCATCACGGTGGGCTTCGGTTACCTGGCCAAAGGGGCCATAGACGGTTTTGCCAGTGCCGGCAGCACGGGCGCCATGATGGTCGGGTCGATGTACGCCGTGAAACCGATCGAGGGGGTTATCCGTCCCACGATCTCATCCATCATTCCTACGGTGACGGGGCATCCCGCGCTGTTGCTGGACGTGGGACTGAACGTAGACTGCAAACCCGAGGTGCTGGCGCAGTACGGGCTGATAGGCTCGATTTATGCCGAAGCCGTGCTCGGGATCCGAAAACCCCGTGTAGCCGTGCTCAACATCGGCGAGGAGGAGACCAAGGGCAATACGCAGTCCAAGGCCACGTACGAGTTGCTGAAGGCCGACGACCGCATCGATTTCGTGGGTAACGTCGAGGCGTCGTACCTCTTCACGGGCAAGGTCGCAGACGTGGTCGTCTGCGACGGTTTCGTGGGCAATACGGTACTGAAGATGGCCGAGGGCCTCTACCACATCAACAAGAAACTCGGCGGCGGAAACGCTTTCTGGGACGCGATGAATTACGAGAACGTGGGCGGTACGCCCGTGCTCGGCGTCAATGCGCCTGTGGTCATCGGCCATGGTATCTCATCGCCCAAGGCAATCAGGAGCATGATCCTTTCGACCGAGCGGTGCATTACGGCGGATCTGACCGCCAAGTTGCAGCGCGCTTTCAAAAATTAATAATCATTAGGTAAAGAAAAGTTAATGGGCAAGATAACAGCAGCAATTACCGGTGTGGGTCTATATCTCCCCGATTATATCCTCACCAACGAAGAATTAAGCACCATGGTCGACACGTCCGACGAGTGGATCATGTCGCATATCGGCGTCAAGACGCGCCATATCCTCAAGGGCGAAGGCGTCGGCACTTCCTATATGGGTGCCCGCGCGGTCATCAACCTGCTGGACAAGGCGGGCGTAGACCCGATGGAGGTGGATCTGGTGATCTGCGCCACGGTGACCCCCGATATGTTCTTCCCTTCGACGGGTAATCTGATCGCCGACCAGGCGGGTTGCAAAAACGCTTTCGCGTACGACGTTTCGGCGGCTTGCAGCGGTTTTCTCTTCGCACTGACGACAGGTGCCAAGTTCATCGAGTCGGGATCGTGCAAGAAGGTAGTCGTGGTCGGTGCCGACAAGATGTCGACCATCGTCGACTATACCGACCGTTCGACCTGTCCGATCTTCGGTGACGGCGCCGCAGCCGTGCTGCTGGAACCCAATACGGAGGGTTACGGCGTGCTGGACGAAATCCTGCGTTCGGACGGCTCGGGCGAGTTGCAGCTTTACATGAAAGCCGGCGGATCGCGCTATCCGGCTTCGATCGAGACCGTGCAGAATAACTGGCACACGATCATGTGGGACGGACATGCCGTATTCAAGGCTGCCGTTTCGAAGATGGCCGACGTGTCGGTGGAGATCATGGAGCGCAACAACCTTACCTCGGACGACATCCGTTATCTGGTTCCCCATCAGGCCAACCTGCGCATCATCGACGCTACGGCCCGGCGTATGGGCCTCGACCATGACAAGTGCATGATCAATATCGACCGCAACGGCAACACCACGGCGGCGACGATCCCCTCGTGCCTCTACGACTACGAGAAGGAGCTGAAGCCGGGCGACAACCTGATCCTGTCGGCATTCGGCGGCGGGTATACGTGGGGTGCCATCTATGTGAAGTGGGCATATGACGGTTCGAAAGCCTGCCAGGTCGATCCTGCCGAGAAATAATCCGGTGCGGGCGAGAGCCCGGCCGAAAGCACGGATAGGGCGGAAACTTGTACGGTTTCCGCCCTTTTCCGTGCCTGGGCTGTCCGTGCCGGAGCGGCGGGTACAAGATTTTTTCGTATATTTGGACTTGGGCATTGCCGCCGCGGTTTCAGATTCCTTTCGGATTCGTGGTGTATCTTTGCCCCGAAGAATATTTGCTGTTTATGAAAATCCTGATCGTGGAAGACGAACCCTCCCTGCGGGAGATCATGGTGCAGACGCTGCGCCGCGAACAGTATGTGGTCGAGCAGGCGTCCGATTACGCATCGGCGCTCGAAAAGATCGCCGGATACGATTACGACTGTATCCTGCTGGACATCATGCTGCCCGACGGCAGCGGCCTGCGGATACTCGAAGAGCTCAGGCGGCAGCGCAAACCTGCCGGCGTGATCATCATTTCGGCCCGGGATTCGCTCGATGACAAGGTCGAGGGGCTCGAGCTCGGGGCCGACGATTACCTGCCCAAGCCGTTCCACCTGGCGGAACTGAGCGCCCGTATCCGCAGCGTCGTGCGCCGTCACCAGCGCGACGGGCAGCAGAGCCTCGACGTGGGGAATGTCCGCCTCTACCCCGACAGCCGCCGTGTGGAGGTGGCCGGGTGCGAGGTGGAACTGCTGCGCAAGGAGTACGACATCCTCTACTATTTTATGAGCCGCCCGAACCATATGGTCGATAAGGCCACGCTGGCAGAAGCCGTGTGGGGTGACCATATCGACCAGGCGGATAATTTCGATTTCGTATACGCCCAGATGAAGAACCTGCGCCGCCGGCTCCACGACGCGCAGGCCGACATCGAGATCCGGGCCGTCTATGGATTCGGCTATAAACTCGTTGCCCCATGAGGTTGGTCTATCGCATCGTGTTGCACATGTCCTGGGCCCTCTCGCTGTTGCTGGCGGGGTGGGCCGTGTTGTTCTACCTGACGATGATCGACGAGATCAACGACGAGGTGGACGATTCGCTGGAGAACTATGCCGAGATGCTGGTCACGCGGAGCCTCGCGGGGAGGGAACTGCCTGCCGCCTATTCGGGCAGCAACAACGGCTATTACCTGCACGACGTGTCGGCGGAGTATGCCGAAGGGCGGCAGCATATGGTTTTCAGCGACGAGGAGATATTTATTCCTGAGAAAGACGAAGAGGAACCGGCGCGGGTGCTGCGGACGATATTCCGCGACAGCGGAGGACGTTACAAGGAACTGACCGTGATGACCCCGACCATCGAAAAGGACGACTTGCAGGAAGCGATCCTCTGGTGGATCGTCTACCTCTATCTGTTCCTGTTGCTGGCGATCCTGCTGGTCAATGTGCTGGTGCTTCACCGTACCCTGCGGCCACTCTATGCCCTGTTGCGATGGTTCGACAGTTATACCGTGGGCGGGAAGAACGCCCCGCTGGTGAACGATACGAAGGTCGTCGAATTCCGGCGGCTGAACGAGGCGGCGAACCGTTATGCCGAGCGGGCGGAGTCCCTGTTCGAACGCCAGAAACAATTTATCGGCAATGCCTCGCATGAGATGCAGACCCCGCTGGCCATTTGCCGCAACCGGCTGGAGATGCTCGTGGACGACGGTTCGGCGTTGACCGAGGCGCAGCTCGGCGAGATACTGAAGGTGCAGGGGACGCTGGACTACCTCGTGCGGCTCAACCGCTCGCTGCTGCTGCTTTCGAAGATCGAGAACGGACAATTCCCCGAGACGGAACAGGTCGACTTCAACGCCCAGGTGCGACGTATGGCCGAGGATATGGAGGAGATCTACGCCGGGCGCGAAATGCGTTTCGAACTGCATGAGCAGGGACATCTGTTTGTGCGGATGAATCCGTCGCTGGCGGCCAGCCTGGTGTCGAACCTGCTGAAAAACGCCTATGTCCACGGTGACAGGGGCGGGACGGTGTCGGTCACTGTTGCCCCGCATGAACTGCGCGTCTGCAACAGCGGCGGCGGGGGCGCACTCGACGCGGAGCATATCTTCGAGCGCTTTTACCAGGGGACGAAGAAGGAGGGCTCGACGGGGCTCGGCCTCTCGATCGTCGACGCCGTGTGCCGCCTTTACGGGCTGCGCGTGGGATACTCTTATATAAATAGGTGCCACTGTTTCTCGGTACATTTCCGGATATAAAAAACGAAAAAAACGGATCGGGGCCGATTATTTCAACTTCATTTCAGCTTTAGGTCGCAACTTTGCACTGTGAACACAAGTCAAACCTAATATTGAAACGATTATGAAAAAGCTCATGATGATTCTCGCAGGCACAGCCCTGATGGTAACTTCCGCCCCCGCATTCGCGGGCAACGACCGTCCGATCGCAGTCGGCGAACTTCCGGCTACGGCACAGCAATTTATCAAGGCGCATTTTGCCGGCGTAGAAGTCTCCTTATCCAAGGTGGACGAGGAACTTTTCGACAAGGATTACAAGGTCGTGTTCGTCAACGGCGCGAAGGTCGAATTCACGAAGAACGGCGAATGGAAAGACGTTGAATGCAAATACGGTGAGGTGCCGGCCGCCATCGTACCGCAGCAGATCCGCGACTATGTCGCCAAGAACTATCCCGACCGCAAGATCACGGCAATCGACCGCGACCGCCGCGACTACGAAGTCGAACTGGACAACGGCCTCGACCTGAAATTCGACCTGAAGTTCCGTCTGATAGACATCGACAATTAATTTAACCCCGGGATTAACCTCAAATTCGGAATCGTATGAAGAAATTCATGGTATTGGTAATGGGACTCGTGTCGCTGGGTGTGATGGCGGGTTGTGACGACGACAGTAAATCGGTAAAGGTACCGGCCGCCGTGCAGGCCGCTTTCGGGGAGATGTTCCCCGCTGCAAGCCATGTCGAATGGGAAGACAAGGGCGGGTATATGGTCGCCGATTTCCGCAGCGCGGGCACGGTCATGCAGGCATGGTTCGATGCCGCCGGCAAATGGTACATGACCGAGGAGGATATCTCCTATGCCGAGTTGCCCCGGGCGGTGCGTACTGCCTACGAAGCCGGCGATTATGCCGCTTGGCATGTGGACGACGTGGATAAGCTGCTGCGCAACGGCCAGGAGACGGTCTATGTGCTCGAAGTCGAACGTGCCGAGCAGGAATTCGACCTCTATTATTCTGAGGACGGCGTGCTGTTGCGCGAAGTGCCCGACAGGGACGGCAATGACGATCACGGCGATATGCTTCCGCAGGAACTGTCGAAGGCGATCAGCGACTTCATCGCCCGGAAATACCCCGGTGCCCGTATCGTTGATGCGGAGCGGGAGAAGGGAAATACCGAGGTCGATATCATCTTCGCCGGGAAAGCGCTCGAGGTGTGCTTCGGTACGGGCGACGCCTGGCTGTGGACGAAAACCGGAGTGCGCCTTTCGGAGGTTCCGGACGTGGTGAGGCGGACTTTGCAGTCATCGCAGTACGGTACGTGGGTGATCGACGATGTTGACCTCTACGAAAGCCCCGACCGCGTGTGGTACGCCATCGAGGTGGAAGACCCGCAGTCCGAACGGGAGGCGACGGTGCGTATCCTCGAGGACGGCACCCTGCTCTGATCGTCCCGTATGCTTTTGCGGAGCCTGCATCCCGGAGGTGCGGGCTCCGTTTTTTTTTGTTATAACATAGAGCTATATCGTTATAAAATAATATGATGTGTTTTTCGTACAAATTAGTAGAAACTATTGTATATTTGTATCAGGAAGAGAAAATACAAACACAAACTTAAAACAATATTACTATGTTAAGCAAAAGATTACATGACGCACTGAATGCGCAGATCAACGCCGAATTGTGGTCGGCCTATCTTTATCTTTCGATGTCGATGGACGCCGAGAACAAGGGGCTGAAAGGTGTGGCCAACTGGTTTTTCGTCCAGTTCCGCGAGGAGCAGGATCATGCCCGCATCCTGATGAACTACATCAATTCGCGCGATGCCAAGGTCGTGCTGAAGCCGATCGAGGAGGTGCGTACCGAGTGGACGTCGCCGCTTGATATGTTCAAGGACACGCTGGAGCATGAGAAGGTGGTGACTTCGATGATCAACAACCTGGCAGCCATCGCTGCCGAAGATAAGGATTTCGCATCGTCGAACATGCTCGTATGGTTCGTCGACGAGCAGGTCGAGGAGGAGGAGTCGGCACGCGACATGATTACCGCCTGCGAGGCTGTAGAGGGTAATAAGTTCGGGCTTTATACGCTCGACAAGGAACTGGCGGCTCGCGTTTACCAGCAGGCTTCGCCGCTTGCCACGGCAACCGAATAATTCGCAGCGAACCTGATTGCTGAGTCTGCCGCCCCGGTTTCCCGGGGCGGTTGCTTTTGCCGGATGTCCGGAAGTCCGTGTGTCCGGGCAGAATGGCTGGGAAAACAGTTCCTGGAAAGCTATTGGGGAGAAGCTATTCCGGGGGGGGGCTATTGAGAGGCATGATACCGGGGAAAGCGATTCCGAGGTATCGGGCGAGGTGTCGGGCAAGGGCGATTCCCGAGGGAGATTGCGGGGCTGATATGGGAGCGAGTTACCGCATGCCGGAGCCGTACCGGCCGGGAAGGAGGCGCGGGAATGGCCTTGTGAAGAGGGCCGGGAGCGGGATGTGGGAAAACAAGGGCCGGATGCCGGAGCGCCTGCAGGGCGGATAGGGGGGGGCTCACCTCATCGCTTTGCCTTGTAGTCGATCCCGGCCTTGCGGGCCTGCGAATGCTGGTACGGGCGGCGGATGCGGTAAAGGCGCCCGTCCTTGACAAGCCGTGCACCGGTTTGGTGGAAAACGAAGGGGATCTCTGCCGCGACGCATTGGCGGCGGATCGAAAGTACCCAGTCGTAATTGCAGGGGCGGGCTTCGTTGCCCGATTCGCCCCCGACGGATACCTCTTCGATCCCGGGGATGAGGTATCGTGCGATGTCGAGCGGCCCGAGCAGCGGGGCGCAGATGACCAGCTTGTGGCGCAGGGGGGCGTCCAGCAGCAAAGGCAGCCGGTAGTCGGCCATCGCCTGGTTCTCGACCGTGCAGCCCACGGCGAGGTTTTCGTAGCCCCCGCCCCAGTCGGGCGGCAATACCTGCATGAGGCGGTCGATACGCTTGGTGATGAAGAAAAAACGCAGGTCGCTGCGTATGCGGATCATCTCCCACGCTTCGGCGCGCCAGGCGTCGGCCTCCTCGACGAGGAAATCAGATGTGAAGCAGGTATAGACCATCTCGCCCGGCGGGACTTTGTAACGTCCGTCGCGCGTGCGGCGCACAGGCAGGTTGAAAGCCGCTGTCCTGCGTACCTCGCGGCTGTCCTTGTCGTGCTGCGCATCCTGCCGGTAGACGTAGCAGTGCCGGCAGCCTTCGCTGAGCTTGCGGCATCCGTGCCACGGGTTCCAACTGACCGACATAACCTGTTATTTGAGTTCCATGCGCAGGCGCACCATGTGGCGGCATTCGACGCCATTTTCGAAAAACGGAACGGGGTAGTGTTTGCGGAAATAGTCCACGTCGACGCCGCAGCGGACGAACCCGCAGCGTTCGTAGAGCGCAATCTGGCCCGCGCCCAAATCTCCTGTGCCGATTTCGAGAAGATGGAACCCGGCCGCCCGGGCCGTGGCGACGGCGTGGCGGAGCATGGCCGTGGCGATGCCCTTGCGCTGGTGTTCGGGGACGACGGCGATATTGACCACTTCGGCCGTGAACGGCCGCGTGTGCAGGAATACATACTGGCCGAGGATTTCCCCGTCACGACGTGCGACATAGGTTGTGCCGCGGCCGGCATAGTCGGCTACGGACTCTTCCGATTCGTCGGCCAGCAGCAGCAGGTCGCGCCGCGGTGTGTCTGTCTTTACAATTTCGAGATCCATGTCAGAAAAGCGATGCGGCGCCTTCGAAGGTCGCCAGTACGACGATGTAACGCAGGGCCTTGCCCGCGAGCATCGAACCGCCCGTGAGCCAGACGTTGCTGCGCATCAGCCCCAGCACGATGGCGATGGCCTCGCCGATCGTGGGCAGAAATGCGAAAAAAGCCATCAGCGCCCCGCGCCCCGCGAGGAACCTGCGCGCCCGGGCCAGCTGTTTTTCGCTCACACCCAGCCGGGTGATCCACTCGCTTTTTCCCAGCGTGCCGATCCAGTAGCAGCTCATGCCGCCCAGCGTGTTGCCCAGCGATGCGGTTGCGACGCACAATACCGGGTCGAGCCCCATGTGCACGAGCACGATCATCACGGCTTCGGAGCTGAACGGGAGGATGCTCCCGGCGATGAATGCCGAGAAGAAAAGTCCCCAATAGCCCCAGTCGGCCAGTATTTGCGAAAGCGATTCCATGCCTTGGTGTCCGATTTTGTGCAAGAGTAGTCTGCCTGCGGGACAAAGATAGCTTTTTTGCCCGAATAGGCTTGCAGGAGCCCTGCAAAAAGCGCTAATTTTGTCTGAAACGTAAATCTGACCGCTTATGCTTAAATCGAGACTTTGTATCGCTTTTTTCGCTTTTGCCGTGGGGTGCGCCCCTGCGCAGAAGCCGCTTACCGACTATGTGAACCCCATGCTGGGGACGGCGACGCTGTGGGACAGCGTCGACCTTGGATTCAAACCCACCAAACGGACGTGGGGCGCCGAGGTCTTCCCCGGATCGTCGCTGCCCAACGCCATGGTGCAGGTCAGCCCCGTCACCAAGTTCCGCAGCGGTGCGGGGTACCAGTATGAAGATTCCGTGATCTACGGCTTTACGCACACCAACAAGGGGCACTGGAACCTTTGCCATATTCCCCTGCTGCCCGTGACGGGGACGCCCACGCCGGGCGACTACTGCTCGCCGTTCAGCCACGAGCGCGAATCGGCCGCCCCGGGCTATTACCAGGTATTCCTCGACCGTTACGGTGTCGATGCACAGCTCAGCTCGACGCTGCGCTGTGCATTCCATAAATATACCTATCCCGCGGGTGCCGCGGCCTCCTTGCTGGCAGACCTGCAGCGTTCGAACGAGCATGTGCGTGCGTGGGATATCCGCAAGGAGGGTGATAACGTGTTCGCCGGCTGGCAGCAGACCGGCGAGAAGATGTATTTCTACGCCGTGGCGAACCGCCCCGTGACCGGGATAGAGCCCGTCGTCGAGGGCGACCGCGAGGTGCGCATCGTGCGTTTCGGCGAGGGTGACGGGGCACTGGAGCTCCGGATCGGGTTCTCGTTCGTGAGCGAGAAGAACGCCCGCGAGAACCTCGAGGCCGAGATGCTCGGCAAGAGTTTCGCCGAGGTGCGCTCCGAGGCTACGGCGACGTGGAACGACCTGTTGGGGCGGATCCGCGTCGAAGGCGGCACGGAGCGGGAAAAGGGGCTGTTCTATTCGAGCCTCTACCGTTCGTTCCTCTGGCCGGCGCTGCGCAGCGACGTGAACGGTGAGTTCACCGATGTCGACGGAAAGGTCATCAATCCCGGTTTCCGTTACTATACGGGCCCGTCGTATTGGGACGACTACCGCAATAAGCTGATCCTGCTGGGGATGCTGGCTCCCGATGTGGCGGCCGACGTCATCAGCTCCGATGTCGACAAGGGCGAGAAACGGGGCGGGTTCATGCCCACGTTCTTCCACGGCGACCACGCTTCGGCGTTCGTGGCCGGGACATACCTGCGCGGCAACCGCGGCTTCGACGTCAACCGTGCCTACAACCTCGTGCTGCGCAACGCTACGGTACAGGGCCCGAGCCGCCCGTGGCTCGACGAGTATATTGCCAAGGGGTACATTTCGGAAATGGACGTCGAGAACCCCGTGACGTGGACGGTCTGCAAGGCCGCCGTCACCAAGACGCTGGAGTACAGCTACGACGACTATGCGGTCGCCCTCTTGGCCGATGCGCTGGGCGACAAGGAGAACCGCGACATGCTGATGAAGCGCACGTCGAACTATAAGAACCTCTTCGACCCCTCGACGGGGCTGATGCGCGGGCGCCTCGAAAACGGCGAGTGGATCACGCCTTTCGACGACCAGTATCCCTACTATGAATATATGTACCGCGAGGCGAATGCCTGGCAGCAGGCGTTCTTCGCACCGCACGACACCGAGGGGCTGATCGGCCTCTTCCCGAGCCGCGAGGCGTTCGGCGAACAGCTGGACAAACTCTTCTCGATTCCGTGGAAAGGATACGAAGTGGACAACCTCTCGTGCTTCATCGGCCAGTACTGCCACGGCAACCAGCCCGACCACAGTTTCCCGTACCTCTATTATTTCATCGGTCGCCAGGAGCGTTCGCAGGAGTTGTTGGATTACATTCTCGACCGCTTCTACGGTATGGGGCCGGAAGGGCTGGCGCTGTGCGGTATGGACGATGCGGGCGAGATGTCGTCGTGGTACGTATTCAATGCCATCGGCCTTTACACCTATTCGCCGGCCGACCCCGAATATATCGTGACCGTGCCGCTGTTCGACAAGGTGCAGGTCGCGCTGGGCGACGGCAACCGCTGGACGATCCGCCACGACGGTCAGGGGCGTAAGATTACGGGCATCACCTGCGGCGGCAAGCCCGTCGACGGTTGGTTCGTGTCGCACGATGCGCTGAACAAGGGCGAACTGGTGATTTCGACCTCCAAAGAATAATGGCGCAGGGGTGCGGGGGCAACCCCGCGCCCTTCGCCTACCTCGGGCGGGAGTTTCGGATGCCGGCCGGAACGTGCCTGAAGGTGCCGGAGCCGGGAAGGTGCAGCCGGGTGCCGTTGGGATATGCCGTTCGTTTGGGGCGGGGCCCGGCTGCTGTTCCGGCCGTGCGGGTCAGGGCTTTTCGGCCCAAATGCGGATGGTCGGGCTTTGCACGTGCACGCCGAATTCGGCGGCTTTGGCGAGTATGCGCCGCGCCAGTGCGGCTTTCTCCGTATCGGGAGCATAGCGGAAATAGGCTTCCGCCGCACGGACGTGCTCGGCGTCGACGAGCGGGAATTCGCGCGTTTCGGGGATGCCGAATGCCGAATCGGGAAGTTCGTGCCGCTCTGCGGCGGTGAGGCGGTCGTGCGGTTTGGTCTGTGTCGTCATGGCTGTTGCAGCATTGGTGTTGTTGCGGGGATACGCAAATTCCCGGCCAGCCACCGCTTTTTCGCACAGCGGCTGCTTCGTTGCCCAATGTGCTTCGCCCGGTGACGGCGCTTTACGCGATGATTGTGGCGACGATGCGGCGGCCCGGGGCGCGGTTACGGAACTCGCAGAGATAAATCCCCTGCCAGGTGCCGAGGTTGAGCCTGCCGCGGGTGACGGGAATGGTGAGTTCGACGCCCGTGAGTGTCGATTTGGCATGTGCGGGCATGTCGTCGTCGCCTTCGAGCGTATGGGTGTAGTAGGTCTCGCGTTCGCCTACCAGCCGGTCGAAGATCGCCCCGAGGTCGTTACGCACGTCGGGGTCGGCGTTTTTGTTGATCGAAAGCCCTGCGGAGGTGTGCTTGACAAAGAGGTGTACCAGTCCGGCGTCGGGCAGCGGCGGGAGGTGGGACAGTACTTCGTCCGTAACCAGGTGGAACCCGCGGCTGCGAGGCGTGAGTGTGAATTCTGCTTGCTGAACCATGGTGGAATATTGATGTACGTGTGCAAAGGTACGAAAAATTGCGGGCCGCCGTGTCCCGGGAACGGGTATATGTTGCCGCCGGGGTCGGGCATGGTACGGCAGCGGGAGATTATGCATCGAAATATTGGAAAATCCGGTATTTATTTTGATCTTCGCAGTACTAAATGCCGCTATCATGTCCGCTATCCTGAATTTCCTGTTCCCGGGGGAACCCCGGGATTCCCGCAGCTCGTGGCTGTTGCTTGCTGCGCGTGTCGTTTTCGGCCTGCTGCTGATGTCGCACGGCATCGCCAAGTTGCAGAACTTCGAGGCGCTCTCGGCGACGTTCCCCGATCCGTTGGGTGTCGGGAGCCGGGTGTCGCTCGTGCTGGCCGTTTTCGGGGAGGTCGTCTGCGCGGCCGGGTGTGTGGCCGGGTTATTCTACCGGCTGGCGCTGATCCCGATGGTCTTTACGATGTGTGTGGCTTTCTTTGCGGTACACGGCGGCGATCCCTTTGCCGCACGTGAGCTGGCGCTGGTTTACCTGGTTGTCTTCGTCCTGATGTACGCTGCCGGCCCTGGCCGCTACGCCGCCGATACGCTCATTGCACAACGGATCCGCGCGCCGAAGCGTTAGCCCCGGTTCTTGCCGAGGGTGGGGAGGATAGTAGGTGTGCCGTGAACCCGTTTCGTCCCCGGCTTCCGGCCTGTCGGCCGCCGCATGGAAACGATGAAGGCAGATGCCTTTTATCATCTGCCCTCAGCTTTTTGCGGTCATAGACCTTTTTCGACTTGTGTACCCGGCTGAAACTGACCGGGCGGTCGTGATTCCCGATCTCGGCCTCACGGCTTGCCCTGCGGTTGGCCTTGAGGTAATCACGCAGTCCGTTCGTCTTTGTTTTCATCACTACATCGGTTTTACGGGGGCAAAGATAATCGGAATATTTTAAGGGGGAGCGCCCTGAGGCTAATTTCCCGCTCCGGTGCCGTATTATGCCTGCTGCAGGTCGGCGAACCAATAGGAATAGCTCTTTTCCGATCCGTCGTCAAGGCGGATGCGGTAACTTCGGCGCAAAGGCGTGCCGAGCCGGAACGGGACGGGGGTGCGGAAGATCGGCCCGTCGTAACAGAATGTGTGGTATTCGCCGTTCTCGCCGTTGGGATCGACGCCCGCAGGCAGCGAGGCGATGAATGCGGGGTCTATTTCCTGCCCGATGGCGCCGGCACCGAGGCTGTCGGCTATCGTGGTGACGATGACCGTCCTGAGCTCCGAGGCGAGAAAGTCGTGCATCACGTCGCCGGAGGATTTTCCCCAGAGCGGTTCCGCGACTCCGATGCCGTGGGGTGCGAGCTGCCTCTCGCGGTATTTGCGTACGTCGTGCAGGAAGATGTCCCCGAAGATGAAGCAGGTTACGCCCTGCGCCTTGAAATGCTCCACGGCACGGGACATGGCGGCGCCGTAGTCCTCCATATTGCCTTTCGGGGTGAGGTCGACGATGTGCAGGGGGATGCCGATACTGTCGGCCTGTGCCTGCAGCAGGGCGGTCGGGATGCCGTGCATGGTCGAACGGTGCGTGTCTCGGTTTACGGTCGTCAGCAATGCGACGATTTCGTATTTGCCCGACTGCATCGCCCGCAGCAGGGCATGGGCGGAGTCCTTGCCGCCGCTCCAGTTGAAAACCGCCTTTATCCGTTCCATGTCACATGTCCGGCGTTGTGGAAGAATCCGCAGACGAGGGTTAGGTATTCGGGCAATTTGCCGTCCGTGCCCCACTTCAGGTCGATGCCGAAGAGCTCGGCGGTAGTTTTGCCGATGTCGAATCCGCAGGCTTCGAGCGACGGGCGCACCAGTTCGGGGTGTCGGCAGGGCTTCCCGTCGGGACGTGTGCAGGTGCCTTCAGGGCAGTGGAGGCATGTCCCGACGTAGGCGAACGATAGGCCGCCGTACTGCCGTTCCATCCCGAGTAATTGCTGTTCGAGGCGTCTGCGTTCGGGCAGGATCAGCCGTCCGGCTTCCGACGAGGGGAGCCCCTGCTTTTGCGGAACGATTTTCGTAACGGTGAGCTGTGCCGTGGCGTAGCCGGAAAGGTACCTCCCGACGCTGAATCCGAAAGGGGGGCATCCCCAGCTGCGCCCGTAATTGGGGCAGGCGCGGCAGTAGCCCCCGATCCGTTCGGCATCGCGGAAACGGGCGATGTAATCGGCAGCGGGAAGTTCCGCCGAAAAATCCCGGGCCGTATATGGAAGCGAAATATCCACGAGGTAAAAATAGCGGTTTTACCGTGCCGTGGTGCCGGTTTGTGAAAATAATCCGGATTTCCGGACAATTTTTCGGAATAATCCGCTATATTTGCTTCAGATTTGGTTCTCCGCTCCCCGTCGCGGGAGGGTGTGAAAAGGGAATCGGGTGCAAATCCCGGACAGTCCCGCTGCTGTGAAGTCCCGTGACGTTCCGAATATCTCAGCCACTGCCCCGCGGGGCGGGAAGGCTTCGGGACAGGGGTCAGTCAGAAGACCTGCCAGATCGATTCGTTGTCGGAAAGCCCCGCGGACTGGGCGTCTGGTTTCGGTCGTATGATGCTTTGGGATTTTATGCAATCGGCGTTTTGCAGGGATTACTGTCCTGTTTTTCGATGCAAGGTTCAGGCGCGCGGCCGGGCGGAACCCGGACGTATTCCTGCAAGCCGTGCGGCGGAAATTTTGAGAATTGACAAACCGGAAAGGCATGGTAATATGGAACACGATGCTGTAATGAATTTTGGGATGCGGCCATGTCTTTTGTAAATAACGATGGTTATGAATATCGTACTGTATGGAGTATCGGCGGAAATCGCCGGGAAAATCGCCGGGAAATACGGCCTCAAACTGATAAGTACACCCGATAAGTTCCAGCCTTCGGGAACCGTGGTGCTGGTGCCGCCGATGGGCACCCCGCGGCAGTTGCTCGCCTTCTACAATGCCATGCTGCGCCATGAGGACGACGTCGATGCGGTGATCGTCTGCGGTATCGAATCCTGCGAGGCGGCCAGCACGGTGCAGTATTGCACGCCCCCGGGGAAATTCTTCTCGCTGGGTGGTGACCTCGAACCCGAAGAACTGGAGTCGGAGTTGTACGTGATCCTCGATTCCCTGTTCGCGGAAGGCAACCAGATCAATTTCTAAGTCCCGGGGGCAGGTATCGCCGCAGTTGCGGTGCACCGTTCCCGGCCGGCATAATCCGGGATTATATCCTCCCGTGCGCGGGCGGAACTGTTGCGTAATTTCTGCGTGCCGGGCCGTTTCGGGTATGGGTGTCCTGAGGTCGGTGCGGGGCGCCGCATGGGGTTATACCCGCGTGCAGCGTCGTGCGGCCGCGGTGCCCGGCATGTCTGCTGTGGGCATTATTTTCATGATGCCAAAATTTTATTTTCCCACGCAATGCTTTGAAAATATGTGCTTTAGCACTTCTTCGGAGGCTAACGAATTGCGTCCCGTGACACTGCCGACATGGTGGATGACCTGGCGGATTTCTTCGCTCAGCAGGTCGGTCTGAAGGCCGCTGTTGAGCCCGTCGAGGGCCCGGCGGAGCGCATCGCCGGCGGCCGTGAGGGCTTCATAATGGCGGTTGTTCGAAACGATTGCGTCGCCGTGGTAGAGGGCTTCCGTATCCACAAAGGAGCGTAATATCCGGCGCAGGCTCTCTATGCCGTCGCCGTTGCGGGCCGAAATGCCGATCGTGCCTTCGGGCAGGGGGCAGTCCGGTGCCGTATCCGTTTTATTTACCAGCACCAGCAGTTTCTGGTCGGCACGGAGCGGGAATTCCGGGGCAACGGGCGCACCTGCGGCAAGGCGTGCCGCATCGGTCATGTAAATCACGATCTGCGCCCGCTCGATGCTCGACATCGTGCGCTGGATGCCCATCTGTTCCAGCCGGTCGTCCGTTGCGCGGATGCCCGCCGTGTCGAGGAACCGAAAGACGACCCCGTCGATGTTGATCCGCTCCTCGATGACGTCGCGTGTCGTGCCGGCGATGTCGGAAACCAGGACGCGCTCTTCGTTGAGCAGGCGGTTGAGCAGTGTGCTCTTGCCGACGTTCGGGGCTCCCGTGATCGCTACGGCGACCCCCTCCTTGATGGCATTCCCAAGCGTGAACGAATTGCGCAGGGCGTCGATATGCGCCCCGATCCGCTGCATCGCCTCCCGCAGTTGCGCGCGGTCGGCGAATTCGACCTCTTCTTCCGAAAAGTCGAGTTCCAGTTCGAGGAGCGCAGTGAGTTCCAGCAGCTTTTCGCACAGTCCTTCCAGCGCGTCGGAATAACCTCCCCGCATCTGGTTCGCGGCGAGCGCATGGGCCGCGCGCGACGATGAAGCGATGATGTCGGCCACGGCCTCGGCCTGCGAGAGGTCTAACTTGCCGGCGAGGTAGGCGCGGATGGTGAATTCGCCCGGCCCGGCCATGCGGGCGCCGGAGGCGGTGAGCAGCCGCAGGATCTCGGAAACGATGTATTGCGATCCGTGGCAGGATATCTCGGCGGCATCCTCGCCGGTATAGGAGCGGGGTGCACGGAATACCGTGACCAGCACGTCGTCCAATACGCGGCCGTCGTCCACGATTTCCCCGTAGTGTACCGTGTAGCCTGCTGCTGCGGCCAGCGGTTCCCGGCCGCGGAAGATACGGTCGCAGATGCGCAACGCCTCCTCCCCGCTGATGCGGATGACGGCTAATGCCCCTCCTGCAGCGGTTGCCGGGGCTGCGATGGTATCGTGATCCCGGATCATGTTATCTTCCTTCGATGCGGATTCGCTGTCCCAGACGGAGTTTATGGGCGTTTTTGATGCCGTTCCAGCGCATCAGCTGCGCTGTGGTCACGCGGTAGCGGCGGGCGATGGCGCCCAGCGTATCGCCCTTCTTGACCACGTAGACCGTACCCGAGCGTTCCTGGCGTTTCTTGTCGATGTTCACCGGGTTGATGTACTCCTTGAGGTAGGCCGAGTCTTTGGCGAAGATCGCAGGTTCGTTGGCGATGTATTGCGTGATGTTGCGCTGCGGCAGCACGAGCGTATAGGGCTTGGTCGTGGCCGGGATGATATCGAGTTTGTATTGCGGGTTGAGCTGCCGCAGGGTCTCGATCGGGATGTCGATCGTCGAGGCGATCTGCCCGAGGTGCATCAGCCGGTCGATGCGGATGGTATCCGTAGCCAGCGGGATCGGGGCTTCGGTGAGTTCGATGCCGTGCTGGCGGTGGTAGGCATAGGCGTACGAGGCGCCGATGAATGCGGGGACGTAGCCGCGCGTTTCGCGGGGCAGGTAGTCGTAGATGTCCCAGAATGTGCGCCCGTTGCCGCCGGAGCGGGCTATTGCCTTGTTGACGTTGCCCGGGCCGCAGTTGTAGGCGGCGATGGCCAGCGACCAGTCGTTATAGATAGCATAGAGGTCTTTCAGGTAGCGGCAGGCGGCCTGTGTCGAACGGACAGGGTCGCGGCGTTCGTCGACCAGCGAGTTGACTTCCAGTCCGTAGCTTTTGCCCGTCGAAGGCATGAACTGCCACAGGCCTACGGCGCCCATCGGCGACACGGCCGTGGTGGAAAGCGCCGATTCGATGATCGGCAGTGCCCGCAGTTCGACGGGGAGCTCCTCCTTGAGCAGTTCGTCCTCGATGAGCGGGAAATAGTACTGCGACATGCCCAGAATGCGGCTGATCGTGCCGTAGCGCGAATCGGTGTAGCGGTTGATATAACCCCGTACGATGCTGTTGTAAGGCAGCTGGATGGGCGAGACGAGCGCCCGCAGCCGCTGGATATAGACCGAATCGGGGGTCGTGCTTTCGGCCGTGCTGTCGACCAGGATGTAGTTGTCGAAAAATTCCTGGTAGGAATCCCCGCATTGCCGTTCGCGCCACACGGCGACCAGCGAATCGGCCTGTTCTGCCGTGAGCCCGAGCGTCATGTCGTCGTACTGCACCTCGGCGGGGTCGGGAAGTTCGGGCTCCTCCGGCTCGGGGGCGGCTTGCTGCTCGGCCACGGGGGCGGCCGGGGGTGTTACGACGGCTTCGGTCTTGTTTTTCTTCTTGTCTTTTTTGCGGGGGCGGCGGTCGAGTGCCGAGGCTGGGACGGCGACTGCCAGTAGCAGCAGTATGGTCAGGAGGGTTCTCATCGGTTAGAATTTGATGCTCATGTTGAAGCCGAATACCGGGCGGTTGCCGCCGAGCGAGGGCACGTAGGTGTAGTCGACCATCGGTTCGAGGTTCATCGTCAGGTCGTCCGAGATGTCGTAGTCCTTGAGGTGGGCATCGACGTGGGCATCGACGATCTGTAATACGTACAGGCCTGCGGAGATGATGATGCACAGGTCGCGGTTGCGCCGGAAGTTGTTGCGCAGGTTGCGGATATAATCCGCCGAATAGCGGCCGTGGAATTCGTCGGTAGGCCCGTCAGGGAATTTGTCGGGGTTCTGTTCGTACTCGTTCAGCAGCCTGTACGCCTTCTTGAAACGCTGGTAGCCGCGGTTGTTCCAGTCGATGCAGTAGATCATCGCCGCGAAACCTCCGACCACGAAGGGGACTTTCCAGTAGCTTTTGTTGTAGATCTGCCCCGCGCCGGGGAAGATGCAGGCCAGCGTTGTGGCCTTCTTGACATTCGACACGTCGTTGGTCGAGTAGTTTACCGCCGCATCGCCGATGAAATAGATGTACGAGGCGACGGTCAGTCCCAGGTAGACCTGGCGGCGGGTGTTGCTGCGGATCATCTTGGCCTGCAGTGCGTCCAGTTCGGGCGTACGCGTGAGGTTCTTGTCGGTGTAGGCGTCATACTCCCGCTTGAGCGGCTTGTATGTCCTGTTTTCGTTGATGTAGAGCGCCAGCCCCGCTCCCACCGTACCGTAGAGTATGGGCAGCTTCCAGTATTGTTTGTTGTATATCTGTCCGTAGCCGGGCAGGACGGTCGAGATCCAGCAGACCTTCGAGAGCGACATCGAGTCGCTCATGAGCCAGCCTTTCTTGTGCCGCATGGAATCCGGTTCGGTCTTGATGCCGGCCAGCCTGAGCCGCATGAGCGAGTCCGTGGTGCGGATGTCGTCCGTACGCAATGCCGTCACGGCGAGTGAATCGGCCGTGAAGTCCAGTGTCAGGAGCGAGTCGAGTTCGCGCGTGAGGGCGTTGTTGGCCAGCGAATCGCTCTTGTGGCGCAGCGAATCCGGCTTGACAAACATGCCGCCGCGTACGATGGTGCGTCCCCCGCGGTGGAGCTGTGCCTCGGCGGGGAGCCACAACATGAGCGCTGCGAGCATCGGCAGCAGGTGTCTGAACCGGATACTTACCATATTATTTAATACGTCCCGAAAACCGTTCGATGAACTGTTCGATATCCTTGTCGTCGCCGAACCCGATGACGATGCGCCCGCCGCCGTTCTTCGAGCGTTTGATGCTGATGTCCTGCGAGAAGAACTTTTCGAGTTGCTCCACCAGCCGCGAATAGCTTTCGGGATACTCCTCGTCCTCCACATTCTGTGCCGCTGCGGCCGGTTGTTCGGTGAGCGAGCGTACCAGCTCCTCGGCCTGGCGTACCGAAAGGCCTTTCTTGATGATGCGTTTGAGCACGCGTACCTGCGTCCCGTCGGGGGCGCCGGCGATGGCTTTGGCGTGCCCCATCGAGATGAGCCCCTCCTTGAGCGCCAGCTGCACCTCGTCGGGCAGCTTGAGCAGCCGCATGTAGTTCGAGATGGTCGAGCGTTTCTTGCCCACCTTTTCCGAGAGGGCGTCCTGCGTCAGGTTGCACTCGTCGATCAGGCGCTGCATTCCGAGCGCGATCTCTATGGCGTTGAGATCCTGGCGCTGGATATTCTCCACGAGGGCCATGGCGTGCAGGTTCTCGTCGTCCACCTCGCGGATATAGGCCGGGAGGCTCGTCAGGTCGGCGCGCTGCGCCGCACGCCAGCGGCGTTCGCCGCTGATGATGATATATTTCCCGTCGCCGGATTTCTTGACCGTGATGGGCTGGATGACCCCCAGCTGGCGGATCGAGTCGGCCAGTTCGTCGAGCGCCTCCTCGTCGAACTGCGTACGCGGCTGCGTGGGGTTGGGAATGATCTCCGTGATGTCGATCTCGGACATCTGGCTCATCGGCTTGAGCTTGGCGTCGACGGCGTCGGTGCCGAATATGGCGTCCAGTCCGCGCCCTAATCCCTTCGGTTGTTTCATTTCGGTATGTTATTTTCTCGGTTTGCGGTTGCGCTTGAGGAATTCCCGGGCCAGCGTGAGATAGTTCTCCGAGCCGACGGCGCCCGCGTCGTAAAGCATGACGGGCTTTCCGTGCGAGGGTGCTTCTCCCAAACGGATATTGCGCTGAATTATTGTGTCGTAAGCCAACGGCCCGAAATGTTCGCGCACCTCGTTCACGACCTGGTTGTTCAGGCGGTTGCGCATATACATCGTCAGCAGGAAACCCTCGATGTCGAGCGCCGGATTGAGGCCGCTCTTGACCTTGCGGATGGTGTTCAACAGCTTCGAAAGCCCTTCGAGGGCGAGGTATTCGCACTGCACGGGGATGAGCACCGTGTCGGCGGCCGTGAGGATATTGACGGTGGTGTAACCCAGCGAAGGGGAGCAGTCGATGAAAATGTAGTCGAACCTTTCGCGCACGGCGTCCACGATGCGCTTCATCACATGGTGGGCGTCCTCCAGCTTGGGCAGCTCGGTGTCGGCTGCTACCAGGTCTATCGACGACGGCAGCAGCCACAGGTTTTTCACGTCGGGGCTTTGCAGGATAACCTCCTCGGGCTTCCTGAGGCCGGCGATACACTCGTAGATGCCTTCGAGGTTTATGTCGAAGCCCAGTCCGGAGGTGGCGTTGGCCTGCGGGTCGGCGTCGAGCAGCAGCACCTTCTTGCCCAGCAGGGCCAGCGATGCCGCGAGGTTGATGGCCGTTGTGGTTTTGCCCACGCCGCCTTTCTGATTCGCTAAAGCGATAACCTTTGCCATGTTTCAATCGGGTTTATAATCGGGCAAATTTAATGATTTAAAATGGAAATCCATAACCGTAACCGAAATTTGCTGATCTTTTCGGGAAATGGGCTGCGCCCCTGCCGGAGCAAATAAATTTGCTTTTGCCCTTGACTTGCACTATCTTTGGACTCGGAACGAATTGATAGTAACAGCCTGTTATGACAGAAAAAAAACAAGGGGTTCCCGTGCAGGAACCCGTGCCCGCCGAAGAGCCTGCAAAGGCGGGGGACAATAATAAGATATGGCACTACAACGGAAAATTCCCCGTGGTGGTGGACTACCTGGTTTTCTTCGGCATCTTCCTGCTGGCGCAGGGCCTGGGGACTGCCGTGGCATGGCTGGCGGGGTGCAAATGGCCCGATCCGGAGCTGCTGGCCAGCCCCGACGAGGCGATAAGCACGGCGGAGCAGATCGCCGCCGGGCATTTCAATGCCATGACCTATTTCGTGTCGATGTCCGTGACGCTCGCGGGATTCCTCTTCTACCGCAGGCGAAGGCACGGCCCCACGGTCGTGGCGCGTTTCTCCCGGCGCGGGCTGAATCCCGTGCTGTTGCTCTGGGGGGTGTTCTTCATGCTCTCGACCTCGGTCGTGCTGGAGCCGTTGCTGAGCCTGATGCCCGAGGTGCCGAACGTCTACGGGCGCGGGGCGTGGGCGATCGTGACGGTCGTGGTGATGGCCCCGCTTTTCGAAGAGGTGATCTTCCGCGGCGTACTGCTCGAATCGACGCGCGTGCGGTACGGCGTGGTGGCCGCATGGCTGCTCTCGTCGGCCATCTTCGGCATCGTGCATGTCCATCCCACGGTGGTGGTGAACGCTTTTGTCATGGGCCTGGTGCTGGCCTTCATCTACCTGCGCACCGATTCGCTCTGGTCTGCGATCATACTCCATGCAATCAACAACGGCATAGCCTACCTGGCGCTGATTGCCGGACACGGTAATTCCATGCTGATCGACATGGTCGGCAGCCGGACGCTTTACGTGCTGTTTTATATTGCGGCGCTGGCTGTCTTCGCCGTTTCGGGTTACATGATGCTCGTGTCGCTGCGCCGCCTGAAGGCCGAGGAGAAAAATCGCGGCGCGGCGTAATAATCTGGGCGGAGGCTGCGTTAGTTACGAGTAAAAACAGTATCTTTGTCCTCCGGATTATGACTTTGCGAACGAAAATAGCGGTCGTGGCGGCTACATTGTTCCTGGGCGGTTGCCAGGAACTGCCCGGCTATTTTGCCAGCGATACCACGCTGGCGCGGGCGGGCGGCAGCGAACTGAAGATGCGTGATGTCGGGTCGGTAGTTCCGAAAGGGGTTACGGGCGAGGACAGCGCGGCCTTCATGAAGGTCTATGTCGACCGCTGGGTGCGCAAACAACTCAAATTGCAGGAGGCCGAGATCCTTTTTTCCGCCTCGGCGGACGATATCGACAAGATGGTCGAGGAGTACCGGCAGGCGCTGCTGATCCGCAAGCTGGATCAGCATTACGTCGACCGCAGCATCGACACGACCTTCACGGAGAACGAGATCGCGGCCTATTACAACGCCCACAAGGCCGATTTCCGGCTCGACCGTACGTTGGTCAAAGGGCGGATCGTGCAGTTCGGCGAAGGGTACCGCCAGGCGCGCAAATTGCGGGAGCTGATGGGGACGAAGAGCGAAGCCCGGCAGCAGGATTTCCGGGACATATGTGCGAAGAACGACTTTACGGTCTCCGATTTCAGCGACCAGTGGGTGGATTTCCCGGAATTTCTGAGTTACCTGCCTACGCTCCGGTCGCAGAACTACGACCCGGTGCTCGCATCGACGGCCGTGCAGGAGATGCGCGACAGCCATTCGCACTACTATTTCCAGATCGACGCCGTGCGCCGCGAAGGGGAGCCCATCCCGCTCGAACGGCTGCGGGGGACGATCCGCCGCATCCTCTTCAACCAGCGCCAGAGCGAGATCATCCGCAGCCACGAGGAGGAACTCTATAACCGTGCGTGCGAAGGCGGGAGCATAAAGATTTTCGAAAACGAGAATACAAACGATAAAGAAAAAGAATAATGTTGAAAAAAGGTATGCTGGGGGCGGCTTTCGCCCTGCTCGTTGCCGGGGCCGGGGCGTTCGCGCAGAAACAGCAGGTGATGCTCGACAAGGTGGTCGCCGTCGTAGGGTCTTCGTCCATCCTCCATTCCGAAGTGGCGGAGTATGCCCGGCAGCTCACGGCCCAGCGCCGTGCCGAAGGATATACCTCCGACCGTGATCCGATGAACGAGGCGCTCGAGGCACTGATGACCCAGAAACTGCTCTTCAACCAGGCGCAGATCGACTCGGTGAAGATCAATGCGGGCGACATCGCCACGCATGTGGAACAGCAGATTCAGAACATGATCGAAACCGAGGGGTCGATCCCCAAACTCGAGGCCAAGCACCACATGGCCATTTTCAGCATCCGCGAGAACATGCGCCAGCGCTATGAGGAGCAGTCGTATGCCTCTTCCATGCAGAGCGAGGTCGTGAGCAAGGTATCGGTCATTCCCGGCGAGGTCGAGCATTTCTACAAGTCGATCGACAAGGACAGCCTGCCGACCGTGGCCGAACAGTATGTCTACGCCCAGATCACCCGTTTCCCCAAGTCGATCACGCAGGCCAAGCAGCGCACGCGCGAGCGCCTGCTCGACATGCGCGAACGGATCATTACCGGCAAGGCGAAATTCGAGAACCTGGCACGCATGTATTCGCAGGATCCCGGGACGATGATGCGCGGCGGCGAGATGGATCCCACCGAGCTCAACGGACTGGAAGCACCGTTCGCCGACGCCCTCGAGAACATGAAGCCGGGGCAGATATCGGAGGTCGTCGAGACCCGCTACGGACAGCATATCATCCAGTTGCTCGACAAGCGCGGCAGCCTCTACCATTTCCGCCATATCCTGCTGCGCCCGGTCTATACGATGGACGAGCTCAACGAAGGGGTCGTGTTCCTGGACAGCATCGCCAACCAGATACGCAAGGATTCCCTCTCGTTCGACAAGGCCGCCCTCCAGTTCTCCGACGACGCCACGTCGAAGATGAACGGCGGTATCGTCTCGAACCACGACATTCTGGAGCGTTTCAATGCCTTCGAGGCGAAGCTCACCGTGACGAAGTTCCTGCGTGAGGATTTCGCGCACTTCGGTGCACTGGACGACTACAATGCCTTGATCCGCCTCAAACCGGGCGAGATTTCGCCTGCATTCCTGACCGAGGACATCATGGGCAACCAGCTGGCCAAGATCGTCAAGCTCGTGGAGATCATTCCCACGCATGTCGCATCGCTCAACGAAGACTACCTCCGGCTGGAGGAGATGGCGCTCAATGCCAAGCAGGAGCGGGTGTTCAAGGAGTGGCTGACCAAGAAGATCGACGCCATGTACGTTTACATCGACCCCGAATTCCGCGACGGGGAGTTCGAGAATAAAAGCTGGGTGAAATAAATCGTGCGCAGGCTCTTTACCATAGCTGCCGTCGTGCTGGCTGCGGGCAGTGTGATTTTCGCCCGCAGCGGGATGCAGGCACCCGGCCAGGAGCCCGAGCCCGAGAAGAAACTCATCGACCTGAAGTCGGACAACATGGGCCCCATAGCCCCCGGCGACTCGGTGATCTTCCTGGTCGGCAATTTCGCCGCGCAGCATAACGGCGCTGTCATTACGTGCGACAGTGCCGTGCGTTATTCGGACATGCGGATCGAGTTCTTCGGCAATGTCCTCATCAACAAGAATACGACCTATATTTACGGCGACCGCGCCGAATACAACGGCGAGCTGAACGAGGCACGGGTCTATTCCGACATCGTCAAGGTCGTCGACGGCGATGCCACGCTCTATACCTACCGGTTTGTCTTCAACACGAAGGAGAATATCGGCCAGTTCGCCGACGGTGGCGTGCTGATAAACCGGGACAACCGGCTCGAATCGGTGCGCGGCTACTATTATGCCAACACCAAGGATCTCGTTTGCGTAGACCGCGTCGAGATGCGTAACGACGAATACGAACTCAAGGGCGACTCGGTGGTCTACAACATGGCCACCGACAACGCTTTTTTCTTCGAGAATACCAACATCTGGAACAAGGACGGCGACTACCTCTATGCCGACCGGGGCGCGTACGACAAGGCCGATACGCTTTACCGGGTTACGCGCAACGGTTATGTGCTGACTGAGAAACAGGAGATGTGGAGCGACAGCATCGACTATTTCCGCGCCAAAGACCACGTGGTGCTGTGGCGGGACATCCAGATCGACGATACGGAGCACAAAGTACTCGCCTTCGGCGATTACGGCGAGTATTGGAAGGAACCGGGCGATGTATTCCTCACGCGGCGACCCTCGGTGGTGAGCTACGACCTTACACAGGGCGATTCGCTCTTCATGCGTGCCGACTCGATGTTCCTCTTTACGGTCAATGAGAATGCCCGGCGCCGGGCTGAGGAGAAGGCCGCGGCCGATTCGCTTGCGCGTATGGGGGCCGATTCCCTGCAACGGCCCGATTCGCTGGGGCAGCATCCCGATGGATTGGCCGTCACGGCCGGCCCCGAGGGCGGACGTATTGTGCCCGGGCTGCGTCCCGGCAGTGCAGCCGATTCGCTTTCGTCGGCCGGTGGGACGGATTCGCTCGCCGCAGCTTTAGGCCCCGATTCGCCGGCGCATGGTTCGTCGGGGGCGGATTCGCTGCACATGGCCGATTCGCTCTCCGCGCCGGGCAGCCTGCCCGACTCGCTGGACAGGGCTGCAGATACGCTGACCGTTGCCCAGCGCAAGGCCCTGCTCAAGGAAGCGGCGCGCAAGGCCAAGGCCGAAAAGAAGGCCGCGGCAGCCAAAATCAAGAAGGCGCAGCTCGATTCGATAGCCGTCAGACGCAAGGAGAAGACCACGGCCAAACTGCTGTTGCAGAAGGAGCGCGAGGAGGCGCGTCTGGCCGCCCGGAGGCTGAAGGCTGCGGCGAAGCTCAAAGCCCGGCAGGCGCGTGCCGCCCGCAAGGGAAAGGTAATCCCGGTCGATTCGGCGGCCCTGCGCGAACTGGATTCGCTGATCGAGATGAACATGGCCGAACAGGATTCGCTGCTCAACCTGCTGGCAGATTCGCTGTTGTCCGACACGACGGCGATGGCGCTTCCGGCCGATTCGGTCGACTCGCTCGCCCTGCCGCGCGACAGCATCTACCGCCTGATGAAAGGTTACCGCGACGTGAGGATCTTCAGGTCGGATTTCCAGACCGTGTGCGACTCGATCGTGGCGATCAGCACCGACTCGACGATCCACCTCTATATCGACCCCGTGTTGTGGAATCAGAGCAACCAGATCACTTCGGACGTGATGGATATTTTCACCGAGCGGCAGCAGATCAAACGTGCCGAATTCACCGGCAGCCCGATGATGGCCAGTCAGCTCGATACGACACACTACAACCAGGTGGCGGGCAAGACTATGACCGCCTATTTCTACAACAACCAGATATACCGCAACGACGTCAACGGCAATGCCCAGACCATCTATTACATGCAGGACGGCGAGCCGCCCGAGATCACGATGATGGGCGTTATCGAGAGCGGCGACTGTTCATTCTATATCGAGGACAAGCAGGTGGTGCAGATCACCTACCGAACCGAACCGGTCTACAACTTCTATCCGATGGACGATATCCCGCCCACGCAGGATCTCTACCTGAAAGGCTTTAAATGGGAGGGGGCGCGGCGGCCCGTGCAGGCCGATGTGTTCGACCGCAGGATCCGACCTTCGCAGCGGAAGGAACGTACGCGGCTGCGTCATCCCGATTTCCCGATCATGATGCGCATCGAGGAGCATAAGAAACGCCTGATCGAACAACGCCGCTGGGCGGATCGCAACGACCAGGTCGACCCGCTTACCGTCGAATGGATGCGCGAACTGGGATACGAGGTAGGGCAGCCGCGCGAACCGCAACGTCCCGCGTCGCAGGCCGAATGACCGGTGCCGGAACTCTCTGCCGGGAATGCGGACGGTCTATGCAACCATACGGAAACCGTAACAAAAGGCGAAAAGCGAAAAACTTTTCGCCTTTTGTGTTATTTTTGCAGCCGGTTATTCGTCAGTTGGTTTTACACATGAAAAAAAGTCTGATTGCACTGGCATTCGGGACGCTTGCCCTGGGGATGTCGGAGTTCGTGATGATGGGCATCCTGCCCGATATTGCCCGCAGCCTCGGGGTTTCCATCCCCGAGGCCGGACACCTTATTTCGGCCTATGCCCTGGGCGTTTGCTTCGGGGCGCCGCTTACGGTGCTGGTAGCCCGGACGCGTCCGCTCAAACAGATACTGCTGGTGCTCACGGCCCTGATCGCCGTCGGGAACCTGTGCGCGTCGCTGGCGCCGAATTACTGGATGCTGATGGCGATGCGCTTTGTGTCCGGCCTGCCGCACGGCGCCTTTTTCGGCGTCGGGTCGATCGTCGCAGAGCGGGTGGCGGATGCGGGGAAGCGCACGGAAGCCGTTTCGATCATGATCGTCGGCATGACCGTCGCCAACCTGTTCGGCGTGCCGCTGGGTACCTATATCAGCAATGTGCTGTCATGGCGCACGACCTTTGCGATCGTCGCCGTATGGGGAGTGGTGGCGCTGACGCTCGTAAGGATGTGGGTGCCCCGCATGGAGCCGCTGCCCGATACGGGGCTGAAAGGGCAGTTCCGGTTCCTGCGCAGCCTTGCACCCTGGCTCGTGCTGGCGTCGGTGATGCTCGGCAACGGCGGGATCTTTTGCTGGTACAGCTATGTCAGCCCGCTGATGATCCATACCTCGGGTTTTACGGAGGAGAACCTTACGCTGATTATCATGCTGGCCGGTTTCGGCATGTTCGCGGGCAATATCCTCGGCGGGCATCTCTCCGACCGTTTTACGCCCGAGAAGGTTGTGCGTTTTACGCTGGCCGCGGCCACCCTGACGCTGCTCGGGATTTTCTTCGGGGCACATGTCCCTTACCTTTCCGTCATGCTGATGACGCTCTGTACGGGTTGTCTGTTCTGTGTCTCGTCGCCCCAGCAGTTGCTGATCCTGGAGAATTCGCGTGGCGGCGAGATGCTCGGCGCAGCCCTCGTGCAGGTGGCTTTCAACCTGGGCAATGCTCTGGGTGCCTATTGCGGGGGCCTGCCGATCGCCCACGGGCTGGGCTACGAATATACGGCGTTGCCCGGTGCGGGTTTCACCCTGTTGGGGCTGCTGGCGGCCGTGGTTTATATCCGTAAATATCCCCGCCATGCGAAGCGATAACGGTGCGGAGCTGTTTCCGGTGGTCGACGAAGCCGGGAACGTGATGGGGGCGGCGACGCGTGCCCAATGCCACGGCGGCGGAATGTTGCTGCATCCCGTGGTGCACCTGCACCTGTTCAATTCGCGGGGCGAGTTATACCTGCAACGGCGTCCCGTGTGGAAGGATATCCAGCCCGGGCGCTGGGATACGGCCGTGGGCGGGCATGTCGACTACGGCGAGACGGTGGACGACGCATTGCGGCGCGAGGTACGCGAAGAACTCGGTGTGACGGGTTTCGTCCCCGAACGCGTGGCGGTGTACGTGTTTCGCTCGGAGCGCGAGCGCGAATTGATCTATGTCCACCGCACGGTGTACGACGGGGAGGTCGTCCCGAGCGACGAGCTCGACGGCGGGCGTTTCTGGAGCCGGGACGAAATCTTTGAAAATCTCGGCAAAGGCGTCTTCACGCCCAATTTCGAGGGCGAGGTGGACCTGGTACTCGGGGTATAGTTTTTTTTCGTATATTGTAACCTGGAAACCGACAATGAAGCGACTGTCCTGTATGTCGCAGGGCATTGTCCAGCACAGACCGGTGCGAGGCGCAGGGATTGGTGCCGTTCCACAGACGCATGTTCTATGGTGATGGCTGTCGCCGGATTTTTGCCTTCCGCAGTCGTTATCCTGTCGCCGGGGTTTCCGTCGCTGATGATTACAAAGGCCGTTAGGTCTGAAATTTGATAGAAATACCGTATGCAGTCTCTCCTTACACGTTGGGCCGACGCCCTGCTCGCATGGCTCGGGCTCACTTCCGCATTGAATAACGGCTGGGATCGTTGGGTGGCTTTCGCCCTGGTAGTGCTGTCCGTCGTGCTTCTCGATTTCCTGTGCCGTACGGTGCTCGTGCGCGGGATTAGGCGCATCGTGATGCGCACCAAAGCCACGTGGGATGACGAACTGTTCAGTTCCGCCGTGTTGAGCCGGCTGTGTAATATCGTCAGCGCTATCGTGCTGGTCATCGTCCTCCCCGTAGTTTTCGATGAACAGTCGGAAGCCAGGACGATTGTCACACGACTGATACAGGTGTACATCGTCGTCACGGTCTTCCGTTTTATCAACGCCCTGCTTTATGCGGCCTTCAATATCGTCTCGGCGCGTCCTGCGTGGCAGAACAAACCGATCAACGGATTGCGCCAGACCGGGCAGGGAATCGCAGCGCTGATCTGCGGTATCCTCATCGTCTCGATCCTGATCGGCAAGTCGCCCGCCATTCTGCTCACCGGACTGGGCGCTTCGGCGGCCGTCATCATGCTGGTCTTCCGCGACAGCATCCTCGGCTTCGTCTCGGGCATCCAGCTTTCGGCGAACGACATGCTCAAGGTCGGGGACTGGATCACCGTACCCAAATACGGTGCGGACGGTTCGGTGATCGAGGTGTCGCTCACGACCGTCAAAGTGCAGAACTGGGACAATACGATCGTTACGCTGCCGCCCTACCTGCTGGTGAGCGATTCGTTCCAAAACTGGCGCGGAATGCAGGCGTCGGGCGGCCGCCGCGTGAAGCGTTCGGTGAACCTGGACATGACGAGCGTGAAATTCTGTACGCCGGACATGCTGGCCCGGTACCGCAACATAGACATCATCCGCGAATATATCGACCAGACTGAGCAGCGGGTTGAGGAATACAATGCCGCGCATGGCATCCGCCCCGGTGAACGCAAGATCAACGGCCTGCACCAGACCAACCTCGGGGTGTTTCGTGCCTATCTGGAACGATACCTGCGCGACGAGGTGCCTGTCAACAAGGGGATGACCCTGATGGTGCGCCAGCTGCAACCGACGGAGACGGGATTGCCGATGGAACTCTATTTCTTTACGGATACGGTGGTGTGGGTGGATTACGAGCGCATCCAGTCGGATGTCTTCGACCATGTGCTGGCCGTCATCCCCGAGTTCGATCTGCGGGTGTTCCAGAATCCGTCGGGAAGCGATATCGAGGCGCTGCGCTATCAGAGGCCGGAGCCGGACGTGCCGGCCAAACCGGATGTTACAGAAAAATCATCAGCATCACCTGAATGATAATTACCCGCAGGAACATGCAGAGAGGGTAGACCGTGGCGTACGATACCGACGGGTTGTCTCCCTCGATCGTGTCGTTGGCATAGTTCAGTGCCATCGGGTTGGCCATGCTGCCGCACAGCATGCCTGCGACCGACCCGAAGTCGATGCGCAGGATGCGCAGCGCGAAGATACCCAGCAATACTACGGGGACGAACGTCAGCAGGAATCCCAGCAGCAGCCATAGTGCCCCTTCGGGGCGCATGACGGTCTCGAAGAAGTGCGTGCCTGCCTCGAGCCCCAGGCAGGCGAGGTACATCGACAGGCCCAGTGCCCGGAGCATTAGGTTGGCGCTGTACGTGGTGTAGGTAATCATGTGAAGGCGCGGGCCAAACGTGCCGATCAGGATGCCGACGATGATCGGGCCGCCTGCCAGGCCGAGTTTTACGGGCAGGCTGATGCCCGGGATGCTTACGGGGATGCTCCCGAGCGTGAGCCCGAGGATCAGGCCGACGAAGACTGCCACGAGGTTGGGCTCTTCGAGGTTTTTCACGGCGTTGCCGAGTATCTTTTCCACATGCTTGATCGCTGCGGCTTCACCCACGACCGTCAGGCGGTCGCCCATCTGCAAACGCAGGTCGGGTGTGGCCAGCAGTTGCACGCCCGAACGGTAGACGCGGCTGATGTTGATGCCGTAATTGTTGCGCAGGCGCAGCGAGGAGAGCTTCTTGCCGTTGATTTCGGGGCGCGTCACGAGGATGCGCTGCGAGATGAGCTGGCTGTCGACGGCGTTCCAGTCGATGTTCTCCGTGTTCCAGTCCTTCTGTTCCTGCTCTCCGAAGATCAGGCGCAGCGCATCGGCCTCGCCCGGGGTGGTGATCACGAGGATGACGTCGTCCTTCTGTAGCGTCTTGTCGGAGGTGGGGATCGAAACCTTTCCTTCGCGCCATACGCGCGAAATGACGAAATGGTGGTGGCTCTGAGCGGCTATTTCGTGTACGCTCTTGCCGAATACGGCCGGGTTGGTCAGGTGGTAGCTGGCAATGAAGACGTTTTTCCGGTGTTCGGCGTCCGGCTCCGGCATGTCGGCGGGGCGGACGAAGAGCTTGCGGATGAAGACGATGGCCAGGATGACGCCCACCACGCCCAGCGGATAGGTCACGGCGCAGCTCAGGGCGGCGCCGCTGGAGTCGACGCCCATCTGTTGCAGCGCCTGCTGCGCCGCTCCGAGCGCCGGGGTGTTGGTCGTGGCGCCGCACAGGATGCCCGACATGTCGGGCATCGAGACGTGCAGCGTATAGCTCATTGCCACGGCCAGCCCCGTGCCGAGCAATACTACCGCAAGGGCGGGCGACATCAGGCGCAGTCCGTCGGCGCGCAGCGAGTTGAAGAAGCCGGGGCCGACCTGCAGGCCGAGGGCGTATACGAAGATGATGAGCCCGAAGCTCTCGGCATAGTTCAGCATCGCCGGGTCGATCGACAGTCCGAAATGCCCGGCCAGGATACCTGCGAAAAAGATGAATGCCACGCCCAGCGAGATGCCGAAGATGCGTATCCGGCCGAGGGCGATCCCGATCGTCGAAATGAGCGAAATAACCACGACGGCCTGCAGGGCCGAGTGTTCGACGAATAAACTTTTAAGCCATTCCATCCTTTCCGTTTGTGAATTTGCTGCAAAAGTAGGGCAAATTTTCCAGATACCCGCCTTTTTGCCGAACCTTTTGTGGGCTCATTGTGTCTGTGTGCAACATTTTCGGTCGGCTAGGTAAATCATTTTAGCTCCATGTTATGACAAAACAGACCTCGCACTATGCAGTTCAGGATAATTTACATATCTTTGCACTACCCTACTTCACACAGGGGATGGAGGGGGTAATTAGTGACGCAAAAGGGCTTCTGTGCCGGGTGGGAGTCTGAAAACCTTACCCGGCCGCTGCCGGAAAACTTTAGGGATTGGTTGTTCCGGACAGCATCAGGGCGGTCGATATCGGCCGCCCTGATTTGTTTATTATGTACGATCTGTTTACCTGCCCGGATTACAGTTTCAGCGGTTTCCCGCGGTAAAAATCCAGTATTTTCGAACGGAATACGAATTCGTATTTCGCCTGCACGAGTTCCGACTCGGCTTTTTCCATGCGGGTCTTGGCATCGTTGAAATCGAAAATGGTCGAACGGCCCGATTCCGCCTTCTGCTGTTCGTAGGCGAACGCTACCTCGGCCGAGGCGAGGGCTACGCCGGCCGAACGGTATTTGCTGTACGCCGCGTCGGCGTTGTACCACGCCTGTTCGATCTCCTTGCGCAGCGCCAGCTCGGCTTCGGTCAGCGCGAGCTGCTGGCTGCGGGCCGAAAGCTGTGCCGAGCGGATATTGTTGCGCGTGGCGCGGCGGTTGAAGATCGGGATGTTCATCGACAGTCCGACGTATTCGCGGCTGTTATGGCGCATCTGGGCCCAGAACTTATCGCTGTCGGCGCTGTACACCCCCGTGCCGTAGCCGCCTGAAAGCGAGATGGAGGGATAGAGTGCCGATTTGGCAATGAGGACTGAATTCTCCGAACTTTCGAGCCGCAGCCGCTCCGCCTTGATATGCGGACGGTTTTCCACTGCATAGTTGTAGACCCCGTCTGCCGTGCCCAGCCGGTGCAGCGAGGCGAGCGTCACGCTGTCGAGCTCCGGAACCACGACGTCGAACCCTGCGGCGCTCTCGCGGTTGAGGGCCTGGCTCAGGTTGAGCAGTGCCAGTTGCAGGTCGTTGCGGGCCTGGGTCAGGCTCAGCTGGTCTTTGGCCATGAGCGCCTCGCTTTCGTACCGGGCCGATTCCGGCTGTTTGCCGGCGGCGACCAGTTCGCGACTCTGCGTGGCCTGCAGGGTGCTCAGGGCGAGCTGGCGTTCGGCAACGTCGGTGAGTTCCTTGTTGTAAAGTACCTCCAGATAGAGTGTCATGACGTTGATCGACACGTCTTCGCGGGCACGTTCCAGATCCTGCATGGCTGCGGCCAGGTCGAGTTTGCCGCCTTTGACCTGGCGGTTGATGCGCATGCCCTGGAATACGGGGATGCTGGTCGAGATGTTGAGCGATCCCGAGGTCTGGTTGTTGTCCTTATAAGTATTGTCGCTCGAGAGTACGCGGCCGAACGATGCGTCGCCTCCGATCGAGGCGTTCAGGTCGGGCAGACGGCTGTATTTGGCCGTCGATAGTTCCACCTCGTTCTGTTCGACCTGCAGGGCGCGTTGCTGCACGTCGATGTTGTTGGCCAGGGCATACCCGATGCAGTCGTCGAGCGACCAGGGCGTGCCGGGTGCCGGTGCTGCGGAGGCTTGAGGTGCAGCTGGTGCGGTCTGGGCCCCCGCGGGCATTGCGCAGAGAGCGGCGGCGGCTGTACAGAGAGCGGCGAATAGGGTGCTGGTTTTCATGCTGCGGTGCATTTGGGGTTATTTCTTCTTGTCTTCCTTCGCGCCGCGGACTTTGTCGTCGGCGGTCACGCCTTCGGTAAGTTCGATGTTGATGCCGTCCGAAAGGCCTATCTTGACCTCGCGTTTATCGAAGGTCTGCTCTGCGATGTCCTCGGCGCTGGTGAGCAGGTAGACATACGTTTTCTCACCCTCGAATTCGACGGTGCTCTCGGGAAGCGTGAGCACGCCTTCGCGGCTTTCGATCACGATGCTGGCGTTGGCACTGTACCCGGCGCGCACGAAGACGTCGGCGGGAATCTTCACGGCAGCCTTCACTTCGAACATGATGACGCCGTTATCCTCGGTCGCTTTGGGCGAAACGTACTCCAGGTTGGCATCCAGTTCGACGTTCTGCAGGGCGCCGATCGTCAGTTTCACGGGCATGCCTTCGTGCAACTTGCCGACGTCCGTTTCGTCGACGTTGCCCCGGAAGAGCATGTTCGACATGTCGGCTACGGAGGCGATGGTCGTACCGTCGTTGAACGTGTTGGCCTGGATCACCGAGTTTCCGACCTTGATCGGCACGTCGAGGATCATACCGTCGATCGTCGATCGGATCTGCGTGTTGCTGAGCTCCTTGTAGCGGCTGGTGATGCCGTTTTTGACGATCTCCAGGTTCTCCTTGGCGTTCTGCAGTTCCTCTTCGGCTTTCTGGAGGTCGGTGCGCCCCTGTTCGAACTCCTCGTCCGAGACGACGCCCTTGTCGTGCAGCGCTTCCGTGCGGCCGAATTCGCGGCGGGTCTGCGCCAGCGATATTTCGGCTACCGAGACGCGCGATTCGGCGCTCGAAAGCTGTCCCATCTCCGGGACGACCTTCACCGTGGCGATCACCTCGCCCTTGCGCACCATCTGGCCGGCCTCCTTGTAGACGTCGGAAACGATACCCGAAATCTGGGGCTTGATCAGCACCTCGTCGCGGGGTTCGACCTTGCCGGTGGCGACCACGAATTGTTTGAGCGTGTCGAGTTTGGGTTGTACGATCGTGTAGACTACCTTTACCGGACGGGTCTTCTGCCACAGGAACACGAACGTTCCGAGCAACAGCGCCGCAAAGAGCACACCCAGAAAGATTTTCAGAAATTTTTTCATAGCCGTAATCTATTGATTTAATTTAATTTATTCTTCACGTATTGCATCCACAGCCTTGATGCTCAGGGCCCGGTAGGCGGGGATGACGCCCGCCAGCAGGCTGCCGGCCACGAGGATGAAAAGCGCCAGCATACCTGTTCCGAACGATATTTGCCACGAGATTTCGGCACCCTCCTGGGCCACGGTCACCGCCTGGTAATAGATCGAATCGGCGACCGACAGCACCCCGACCGCGGCCGTGAGGCCGACCACCCCGGCGATGAAGGTGAGGATGAAACTTTCGGAGAGTATCTGCGAGATGATGGCCGTGGGCGGCGCGCCCAGGGCGCGGCGTATGCCGATCTCCTGCGTGCGCTCCTTGACCAGCACCAGCATGATGTTGCTCACGCCGACGATGCCGGCCAGCAGTGTCCCCAGGCCCACGATCCATGTCAGGAACCCGATGCCCCAGAAGAGGCTCATCACCTTGTCGAACATCTCGGCCGTGGCCATGCACCAGGCGGCTTTCTCGTCGTCCGGCGAGATCAGGTGCTTGGCGAAGATCACCGACTTGCAGGCGGTTTCGACCTCTTTGCTCGGGGTGTCCTCCCGGCCGGCGATGGCCAGCATGTGGATCGAGTTGCCCCCACCGTACATCTGCTGCGCGAGCGAGATCGGGGCTACGACCGTACGTTCGACGTTGCTGAACGACATGGCCGTGCTCTGGCGCCGCATGACGCCGATGATGGTGAAATAGCTGTTGTTGACTTTGATGACCTTGCCGGTCGGGTCTTCCATTCCCGGGAACAGGTCTTTCTGGATCTGGGTGCCGATGACGCAGACCTTGCGTTTCTGCGCCATGTCGACGTCGTTGATGAAGCGTCCGTAGATGATCTTCTGCGGGTTGATCTGCTGGTAGTCGGGCATGTAGCCCATCAACGAGTAGTCGCCCTTGCGTTCGTTGTAGCTGCAATGGATCTCCCCGCCCCAGTAGACGCCCGAGGCGTACTGCACCTCCTTGAGCCCCCGGACGTTTTCCACGTCGTCGTTGTTCATGCGCCACCAGCGGTTCTTGGGCATGCCCTTGTAGGGGAGAGAGGTCTGCGAAGGCTGTATGAGCAGCGTGTTGGTCGACATGTCGCCCAGCTGTGCCCGGAACAGACGTCCCAGCCCCATGCCGGCACCCAGCAGTACGGTAAGCATGAAGATGCCCCAGAAGACGCCCAGTGCCGTCATGATGCTGCGCTTGCGGTTGCGGGAGATCGTCTGCCATATCTCGTTCCAGCGGTCTGTATCGAAAAATCCCATGGCTTCTACTTGTTATAACGCAGGGCGTCGATTGTCTTGAGTTGTGCGGCCCGGTAGGCTGGGACGTAGCCTGCGATCAGGCCGGCGATGACCAGCACGACCGTCGCGCTGACCGCAACGCCCAGATCGAGCGTCGGGTTGAGGAAGATCGACGGCGCATGGCCGCCGCCCGTCTGCGGCGTCTGGTTGAGCATGTAGTTGACCCCTTCCATCATCGCCACGCCGAATACCATACCCAGGTAACCGAATACGGCGGTTATCATCACCGACTCGGTAAGGATCAGCCTGATGATCGACACGGGCTTGGCGCCCAGCGCCTTGCGTATGCCGAATTCGGAGGTGCGCTCCGTGACCGTCACGAGCATGATGTTGCTTACGCCGACGATGCCGGCCAGCAGCGTCCCCAGGCCGATGATCCAGACGAAGATGTTGATGCCTGCGAAAACCATCATGAAATTCTTGTAGGTTTCCATCGTATTGTCGAGCCAGATGGCGCTTTCGTCGTCGGGGGCGAAGTGGTGTTCGGCGGAAAGGCGCCGGATGACGCGCTTTTCGAACTCCTTCATCGCCTCGGTGGTGTGGACGCCCTTGATGGTGATGATGGCATTGTTTACTTCGGGGCTGTTGGCGTTGTAGAGCAGCTGTCCGGTGGTCAGCGGGATGTAACACGACGAACTGCTGCGCTGGGCGTCGCCCTTGTAGACGCCGACCACGGTGAATACCGTGCTGTCGAGCTTGATCCTTGCCCCCAGCGGATCGGCGCCCTTGAATAGCAGGGACTGCATGGCCTGGTCGATGACCAGCGACTTGCGGTATTCGCGGATGTCTGCGTCGTTGACGAAGCGCCCCTTTACGATCTCCACGCCCTCGATCTGTTCGATCTTGGGCAGCGAGCCGCGCAGCCAGACCTTGGTGTATTCGTTCCCGTAGGTTGCCGTATGGTTGTCGAACCACGAGTTGGCAGCCACTTCGTCTACCTCGGGGAATTCCCGGGCGAGGATTTCGAGGTCGCTGTTCCACAGGCGGATGCGGCGCCCCTTCTGGTAGCCCATGTAGGGCTTCGAAGTACGGCCGCCGTAGAGGTTGATCGAGTTGGTGGCGTAGTTGCCGAAATTGGAGGTTACGCCGTTCTTGAGCCCGTTGCCCGAGCCCAGCAGGATGACGAGCATGAAAATGCCCCACGCGACCGAGAAGCCCGTGAGGAACGTGCGCAGCTTGTTGCGGCGCACCGATGTCCAGATCTCCAGCAGCAGTTCCCTCATCGCTTTCCGAGTCCGGTTTCGGTGATACTGCTGATGACGCCGTCCGTAAGACGGATGATCTTGTCCGTCTGGTCGGCGATCGACTGTTCGTGCGTGACGCAGATGATGGTCATGCCCATATCAACGTTCACGCTGCGCAGCAGGTTCATCACTTCCTGCGAGGTGGCGCTGTCCAGTGCGCCCGTGGGTTCGTCGGCAAGGATGATCTGGGGCTTGTTGATAAGCGCCCGGGCGATGGCCACGCGCTGTTTCTGGCCGCCGGACATTTCGTTGGGCATGTGGTCGGCCCACTCCCTGAGCCCCAGCATGTCGAGGTATTCGAGTGCCAGGGCGTTGCGTTTGCGGCGCGAGACGCCCTGGTAATAGAGTGGCAGGGCGACGTTTTCGACGGCGTTCTTGTAATTGATCAGGTTGAAGGACTGGAAAATATAGCCGATCATGTTGTTGCGCGCAGCGGCGGCCTGCGTTTCGCTGAGGTTCTTGATCAGCCGTCCGGCCAGGTAGTAACTGCCGCTGTCGTAGTCGTCGAGAATCCCGAGGATGTTCAGCAGGGTGGATTTTCCCGAACCCGAGGCGCCCATGATCGAGACCAGTTCGCCCTTTTCTACATCGAGGTCGATGCCTTTGAGCACGTGCAGGGGTGACCCATTATTATAGGTCTTGTTGATGTTTTCCAGCTTTATCATATTCAGTCTGCCGTTATAAAGCGGTTTGCGATGTTGAGGGTTACAATCTGTAAGCGGTGTGTGAGGCGCTTGGGACAAAGGTAATAATATAATCTTGAAAAACAATTTATTTTTATCGAAAATCAATAAAAAATTACCAAACACCAATAAATGTGGTTGTAATATCGGCAAATGTAAGCAAAAAATACATACTATGCAATACAGAGTACTGAAAATCATATATTAATCTTTCCGACCTATATAATATTAAAGATGGGAAAAACCCGTTTTATGCGCATATCCCGGTAGGGTGGCCGGTGAAAATCCCCATAAATGGCGATTGCCGCCTGAGGCACGAATCGCTATTTTTGCAGGCAAAAATTACGTTATATGTTAAAAAAATAACATAAACGGTTTATGGGTAATGCTTTTTCGTTATATTTGTTGCGTTAGGTCAAGCATATGAGGAAACTTTTACTACTGTTTTTATGCACGATTGTCCCGGCTGTCGTGTCGGCGCAGCGTCTCGACGTTACGGGACGGGTGCTTGTAAAGGATACCGGCAAGCCGATCGGACAAGCAGTCGTCGAATTGCCGCAGTCCGGATTGTGGGCCGTGGCCGATGCCGACGGAAACTTCACGGTGAAGGGAGTCCCGGCCGGGGAAACGCGTTTTGTCGTTTCCTGCCTGGGGTTCGTTACCACCGAAGCCGAGGTCGACGTGCGTATGGGGATGGGGCCGGTCAGGCTTTATGCCCCCGAGGATAACCTGAAACTGGAGAGCGTCGTGGTGACGGCCAAGGAGGCGCCCAACGCCATGGCTACGTCGCGTACGATCGGCGGCAATGCCATCGACCACCTGCAAATGGTCAATGCGTCGGACATCTCGGCACTGCTGCCGGGCGGCAAGACGGTCAACCCCGACCTGATGAAGGACAATGTCTTCTCGCTGCGCAGCGGCGGGAGCACGGCCGGCAATGCGGCGTTCGGTACGGCCGTCGAAGTCGACGGCGTACGCCTTTCCACCAATGCTTCGCTGGGCGACCCGACGGGTGCCAGCACACGTAACCTGTCGGCGACCAACATCGAGTCGGTCGAGGTAGTGACCGGCGTACCTTCGGCCGAATACGGCGACATTTCGTCGGGCGTGGTGAAAATCTCGACCCGCAAGGGCAAGACGCCCTATACGGTGACGCTCTCCACCAATCCGCGCACCAAACAGATCGCCGCCTCGAAGGGCTTCGACCTGGGGCGGAACCTCGGGGTGCTGAACAGCAACGTCGAGTATACGCGGGCCACGAAGAACCCCACGTCGCCCTACACCTCCTATTCCCGCACGGGGCTGGCGCTCAACTACCAGAATACCTTCGCCAAGGTTCTGCGTTTCAATTTCGGCGTAACGGCCAATATCGGCGGTATGAATACCGAGGACGACCCCGATGCCCAGAAAGGCGAGTGGGAGAAGGTGCGTGACAATGTGCTGCGTGCCAACACCTCGCTCAAATGGCTGCTGAACAGGTCGTGGATCACGAGCCTGGACTTCGACGCGTCGCTCAACTATACCGACAACCTTGCACGCAAGCGCACCTATAACCTCAATTCGACCTCCCTTCCGGCCGTCCATGCCGAACAGGAAGGGTATTACATCGCCGAGATGCTCCCTCCGGTCTATTATTCGACCAAATACGTCGATTCCAAGCAGCTGGACTATGCGGCCAACCTCAAGGCCACGTGGGTGCGCAGCTGGGGCGACGTGCACAGCAATGCCAAGGTCGGCGCTTCGTGGCGGGCCAACGGTAATGTCGGGGACGGGGAGTACTATGCGACTCCCTCCCTCGCGCCTAACGGTTACCGCCCCCGTCCGTATACGGACATCCCCTATATGCATAACCTCGCGGCCTACGTGGAGGAGACGCTGACTGTGCCGCTGGGGGCGACCACGCTGCAACTGATGGCGGGCCTGCGTGCCGAAAAGACCTTTATCAAGAATACGCAATACGAGAATACGTCGAGCCTCTCGCCACGCTTCAATCTGAAATTCCGCATCAACGATCATCTGACTGTCCGCGGAGGCTGGGGCATCACCGAGAAGCTGCCGTCGTTCAACGTGCTTTATCCGCTGCCCGAATACCGCGATACGCCCGTGTTCGCAACCACCTATGGCTCGGGGCAGAGCGCCTATGTTTATCACACGCAGCCTTACCAGATACTCTACAACGACAACCTGAAGTGGCAGCGCAACCGCAATTCAGAGGTCGGCGTCGACCTGCGTATCGGGGGCACCTCGGTCTCGCTGGTCGGCTATTTCAACCGCACGAAATATCCCTACAAGCTGAGCGCCTCCTTCGAGCCGTTCTCCTATAACATGATGGGCGTGCCGTCCACGCTGCCCGACGGGACGGCCTACACGATGCCGGCGAACCCGGCATTCCGCGTCGACAGCCAGACAGGCGAAATCTTCGTCCGCGACAAGGACAACCCCTCGGCCGGCTGGATCGCCATGCAGACCACTTCCACGAAGCGGACATTCGTCAAGAATACCTACCAGAACAACGGTTCGCCCGTGGATCGCATGGGGCTGGAGTTCGTCGTGGAGTTCCCGCAGATCAACCCCATCCGCACGCAGCTGCGGCTTGACGGGGCTTACGGCTATACCAAATACGTCAACGAGGGTGAGGCATGCTACTATCCCTCGACCTCGACCGGCGGCGAGTTCTACCCCTATGTGGGGGTTTATCTCGATAACGGGGGCAGCTCCAACGTCACCTACAACGGCCGGAAGCTGCATGCGCTGGATATGAATCTCACGGCCACGACGCACGTGCCCTCGATCCGCATGGTCATCTCGCTGCGGCTCGAAGCCTCGCTCGTGAAGCGCTCGCAGAACCTTTCGGAGTACAAGGGACGCGAGTATGCCTTCAACGTCGACGAAGATCGTAACCCCACCGGCGGGAGCATCTACGACGGCGACAGCTATACGGCGATCTGGCCTGTGGCCTACATCGACCTCGACGGCAACCGTCATCCCTTTACCGATGCCGAGAAGAACGACCCGGCCTTCTCCTCCCTGCTGTTGCGTTCGGGCAACGCCTACTCTTTCAACGGCGACGGTTACGACCCCTATTTTTCGGCCAACCTGAGCATCACGAAGGAGATCGGCGACCATGTCTCCGTCTCGTTCTACGCCAATAACTTCACCAATTCGCGGCCTTTCGTCGCTTCGTATGCCACGGGTGTCAAGGCGGTCTTCACACCCGATTTCTATTACGGACTTACGGTACGCCTTAAATTCTGAAAACGATGAGAAAGATATTTTGCATATTGTCCTGTCTGCTGGTGGCCGGTTGCACGTCGTTCGACGGGAACCCTTACGACGGTGCGCTGCGCGAACTCCGTGTGACGGCCGTGTATCCCGAGGGATACGCCGGCTATCTGCGCGAAGGCGTCGCGGTGAAACTCTCCGACCGCAATACGGGCAATGTCTATACCGCCCTGACCGATGCGCAGGGCCACGCCGGGTTCCGCGTCGCTGCCGGGCATTACCGGCTCTCGGTGCTCGACCTGCCCGACGATTCGGCGGTTTTCAACGGTACGATCGAGCAGGTCGACCTTGTCGGCGGAGACAAGGATGTCGATGTGGCGCTGAAATTTTCCAAGCCGGGTACGATCCTCATCAAGGAGATCTACTCGGGCGGCTGCATGCAGGATCCGCCGGCGACGGGGACTTATGCCGACGACAAATATATCGTCCTGCACAACAACAGTTTCGAAACCTATTACCTCGACGGGCTGTGCCTGGCGATGGTCGCCCCCTACAACTCGAACGCCAACAATCCGTGGACGAGCACCGACCCTTCGGGCAACATCGTTTTCCGCGATTACGCCGCCATCCCCGATTGTATCTGGATGTTCCCGGGATCGGGGACGGATTTCCCGCTGGAACCCGGCGAGGATGCCGTGGTGGCCTATTACGGCGTCGACCATACGCAGACCTATTCCCAGTCGGTGAACCTCAACCGCAAGGGTTGTTTCGTGCTCTACGATATGGTGCACTATCCCGGCAACAAGCTCCATCCTACGCCTGTTCCGGGCGACCAGATCGACCAGGCGCATTACATGAAGGTGCTGAAAAAGACCGGAACCAATTCGGCCGTCGTCTACGTGATTTCGCAGAATTCGCCCGCCGTGATCCTCTTCCGGGCGCCTGAGGGGTTCGATCTGGATGCCTACCTGGCCGACGACCTTCAGTCGACGGTTCAGAACGGCAGCATCACCTATTCGAAGATACCGTGGGACAACGACTGGATTGTGGACGGCGTCGAGGTATGCAACATGACCGAGGCGACCAAGAACAAACGCCTGCACACCGATGTGGATGCCGGGTATATCGGTTTCTCGGCCAAAGCGCAGGGGCATACCCTGCACCGGAAGCTGGATGAAGAGGCCACGGTTGCTGCCGGCTTCGAAAGGTACGTGGATACCAATAACTCGTCGAACGATTTTTATGAGCGTGAGACACAATCTTTGCGTGATTAGACTATGAGACGGATTTTAACGATACTGATGCTGGTTGCCGTCTCTGCTGCCGCGGCACAGGAGCGTTTCGACCATATCTTCCGCCGCAATCCCTGGAACGGCGGCCTGAACGCTGCGGGTATCCGGCAGGACTCCCTGAGCCGTTCTTATGCCGAGATCTATTTCACCAAGGAGAACGGCGGGCTTGCGGGCCACTCCGCGTCGGACGACAGTTGGAATGCCGGGGCGAAAACCGAGTCGGTGCGCCACCTGAAGAAGGTCTCGTTCTCGGGCGGTTTCGGCTACGACTATTTCGACGGCCGCAACATGTGCGGCTCGATGTTCACTGAGCCGGGGTATTATCCGGTAGACATCCTCGAATTTACGCCGGGGCGCAAGGTGCGCGAGGATTACACGTTCACGGGCGGCGTATCGGCCGTGCTGGGCAACCGGTGGACGGGTGGCCTGCGCGTGGAGTTCGAAGCCCGCAACTATGCCAAGCGCAAAGACCTGCGCCACAAGAATACACGGCTGGATTTCGAATTTTCGCCCGGCGTGATGTACCATGCGGGACGCTTTGCCGTAGGGGCGGTCTATATCGTGGGTACGAACAGTGAGAAGGTTGCTGCCGAAGGGGTGGGCCCCGGTGCCGACTTGTACGAGGCATTCTTCGACCGGGGATTGCTCTACGGGTCGCTGGAGAAGTGGGGGAGCACCGACATACACCTCTCGACCAACGGCGTTTCGGGATTCCCCGTCCGGGAGAATACGCAGGGGGCGGGTGTCCAGTTGCAATACGGGCCGTTCTATGCCGACGTCGCCTACCGCAACAGGCAGGGCGAGACGGGCGAGAGCCGGATTATCTGGCACCTGTTCGAAACGCACCAGGTGACGGCCAATGCCGCCCTGTCGCTGGGGACGGCACTGCGCAGGCATTTCGTGCGTGTGAACCTCGACTGGCAGACGCTCGGCACCGACGAGAACATCATCACCACCGAGACCATCAACGGCGTGCAGATCATCACTATACACGGTTCGACGCCAACTTTCGGGCGCAAGGGACTCGACCTGGGAGGCGAATACGAGTTCGTGGCACCGCATACGGATTTGCGTGCCGGGGTCGGTTATTCGCAGCTCAACCGCGAATCGACGCTGATGTACCCCTATGTCAAGGGGCAGAAGCTCCACTTTACGAAGATATATGCCTCGCTGATTCGCACGTTCGGCCTCTGGGAGCTGACCCTTGCGGCGGATTATCGCCTGGGCGGTTTCACGGAGCGTGAAAAGCAGTTCGAGACCCCCGGCGTGCAGCCGGGTGAATATCCCGGGCAGCTGACCGCTTACTACGATTACGAAAACGAATACCTCACGGCCAAACGGCTGGGGGCAGCGCTCGGGCTGCGGCGCAATATCAAACGGTTCTATATCGACGTATTCGCGCGTTACGAACACGGCTTCGGTCTGGAATACGTCGCGCAGCCCAACCGGGTCGCGGCGACGCTGAGTGTAGGATATAATTTTTAATTTAAAGGATAGGATTATGAAAAGGATTTTGACATTGACGGCAGTCGCGGCGATGGTTTTCACCGCCTGCTCGAAGGAGGAAAGCACCGGGACGGGCGACAAGCAGGTGCGCATCACCCCGACGATCGCCAATCCTGCACTGACGCCGGCAAGCATGTCGTCCGGCACGCGGGCGACGGACACCGATTTCGAGCTGAACGACAAGGTCGGCCTCACGATCACGATGACGGCGGACGGTTCGGCGTTCGTGGCGAACAAGGAGATGTCGTTCGACGGTACGGATTTCAAGACCGAGGGTTTCCTCTGGTACGAAGATGTCAACGCCACCTCGACGCTCTTCGCCTATTATCCCTACCAGGCCGGTGCCGCGGCGCCTGCGGAGTTTTCGGTAAAGGCGGATCAGAGCGGTGCGAACTACACGGCTTCCGACCTGATCGTGGCCGTGAAGACGGGGGTCAAGCCCACGCTGTCGTCCACGCAGATGACCTTCAAGCACAAAATGTCGCGGATCGTCATCAGCGTGACGAACGAATCGGGTTTCGACATCCGGGACATCGTCATCAAGGGTGCTGTCGGCACCGGGGTGCTCGATCCTGCCACGGGCGATTTTACGGCCAAGGCGGGTGCCGAGGCATCCGACGTGACCGCCAATACGGCCACTGCCGAGAAAGTTTACTACGCGCTGCTGGTGCCGCAGAACGGTGTGCAGCTCAAGGTTACGGTCACCACGGCCGATGGTAAGATGCGTACGCAGACGCTCGGCACGACCGACCTCAAGTCGGGTGAGAACCGCCGCATGGACTGCAACGTGCAGCCGGCTGACATTCAGGTGAAATTCAGCGGCCCGATCGCGGGCTGGGTCGACGGAGATGACCTGCTGCCGGACGGCGACGGCGAAGTGGAGACCCCGATCGTCGAGTGGGGCGGCGTGAAGTACAAGATCGTCACGCTCAAGGACGGCCGCACGTGGATGGCCGAGAACCTGCGCTATGTTCCCGAAGGCAAAACCATATCGAGCGATCCGAAGGACGGCAACGGGGTGTGGTACCCCTGCAACCTCTCGAAAGCCGCCGACCCGTCGTTGACTGAGACCGCGGGCCTGCTGTACAGCTATCCTGTGATGCTGGGAATGACCGGCGAGATGACGGGCACCAATTTCGACCAATACGAGGGTGCGCAGGGCATCTGCCCCGACGGGTGGCATATCCCGACGAGGGACGAGTGGCTCAAGCTGGCGGGTGTCGGCAGCGGCAGCCTGTCCGACCCGACGTCGCCCTATTTCGAAAAGACGCAGGGCGGCGGTTCGATTGCCGCGCTCAACAAGGACGGTTTCAATATTGCGGGCTGCGGCTATATCAATGCGGCGAACGCCACGGCGATCCCGGCCTATATGGCGACGGTGTCACAAGCCGACGCCTCGGCGTTCGGTATGGGATATTTCCCCAGCTCGACCGGCTACAAGGTTACTTACAATACGGCCGACGATCCGGAAAGCGGCATCAAGAACATCCAGTATTATGCCGGTATGATAACTTACAACAAGAGTTACAATCGCATGACAATCGCTTACCAGGGTGGTTATGGCGCTGCCCCAGTTCGCTGTATCAAGAACAAGGAGTGATCCTCACCCCCGCACACAAACACACACAACACAAACAACAATAAATGAAACGTAAACCTAATTATCTGAAACACCTGCTGCAATGGGGCGTACTGGCTGCCATTGTCGGCACGGTGTTTTGGGCCAAATTCAGCGACAAACCCGTCGATGTCGAGGCATATTGTCCTTTCGGCGGGTTGCAGGCCTTCGGTACCTATCTGGTGAACAATTCGCTGGCCTGTTCGATGTCGATGCTCCAGATCATGATGGGCCTCGTGCTCGCCGTGGGAGTGATTCTCTTCAGCAAACTTTTCTGCGGATACCTCTGTCCGCTGGGCACCGTCGGCGAGTGGATGGGGCGTGCCGGGAAAAAACTGCACCTGCAGGTCGATGTCCCTTCGGGGAGCGTCGTCGACAAGCTGCTGCGCGTGGTGAAGTACGTGCTGCTCTTCACGATCCTCTATTTCACGCTCTCGTCGAGCGAGCTGTTCTGCAAGAAACTCGACCCGTTCTATGCCGTGGCTACGGGTTTCAAGGGCGAAATCGTGCTTTGGATGTCGCTCACGAGCCTTACGCTGCTGCTCTTGGGCGGTTTCGTGGTAAAGATGTTCTGGTGCAAGTACATCTGCCCGCTGGGAGCTGTCAGCAACATTTTCAAATTCACGCTGCTGTTCGTGACCGCCGCCCTCGGCGGCTGGGCACTCGGTGCGCTGGGCGTTGCGAACGCGTGGGTCTGGACGATCGGCGGCGCATGTCTTGCCGCCTATATCGTCGAGATCGCCAAGATGCGCAGCTGTACCTTCCCCCTGATGTACATCAGGCGGGATTTGAACACCTGCAATAATTGCGGACTGTGCGAAAAGAAATGTCCTTACCAGCTTCCGATCCATGACTATGTGAAGGTGAAGCATGTCGACTGTACGTTGTGCGGCAACTGCATCGGTGCATGTGCCAAGGATGCCTTGCAGGTCAACGGCCGCCGTTCGCTGCGCTGGGTGCCCGGGTTGCTGGCCGTGGTGCTCTTCTTCCTGGCCATATGGCTGGGTTCCACCATGGAACTGCCGACGATCGACGAAAAATGGGGCGACTACGAGAAGGTCGAGAACCTGCAAACGTTCGAGATGGAGGGCTTGCAGACGATCAAGTGCTTCGGTTCGTCGAAGGCTTTTTCGGCCAAGATGCAGGCCGTGCAGGGCGTATACGGCGTCAAGACCTTCGTACGCCGCCATGGCGTCGAGGTGCTTTACGACCCGGCTGCCACCGATACGCTGAAGATACAGGCTGCGATCTTTGCCCCGACGCTGCGCAAATATGCCATGCCAGGCGAGCAGGTGCCGGTGCTCGACGTGGTGAAGCTCGGCGTCGAAGGGCTCCACGACCGGATGGACATGATCTATTTCGGCATGGTGCTCCAGAAGATCGAGGGAGTCTACGGCTTCACGTCGGAATTCGCCTGTCCGGTGGATGTGACGGTCTACGTCGATCCGGCCGCCGGTATTACCGAAAAGATGTTCGGGGAGGCGATCGACGCCAAGGAGCTGATCATCCCGGCCAAGGAGGGCGAGAAGGTGATCCCGATGCATACGGTGCTTAAAAGCTATGCGGTCGCCGGACAGGTTTCGCGCGAGGAGTTTGCGCAGATCATGTTCCGCGATGTGGAGAAACTCGCGGGCAGGTTCGTTGCCAACCAAGAGAAATGGGGTGACGACGAGCAGTTCCCCAAGGCGGTCTACGAGATGGTATTCCCCGGCATCGAGAAGATGCCGATCCGCAATGCATTCCCTTATTTCAAGAGCTTCCTTTCGTGTACGGACGGCATCGTGTCCGTGGATTTCGTCCTGCGGGATATGAAACCCGTGATGCGTATCCACTATGTGAAGTCGATGTGGGACGACGCGAAGCTGTGGAACGAGGTTTTCCAGGCCGAAAAATGGACGCTGCGCATGGCTGACGGCACCTTCAAGGAGGCCGACCCGCGGCTGAAATTCACAACTGAGGGCAAGACCGTCGAAGAATAACCTTAAACTTACCGGGAGGGCGTCGGCGACGGTGCCCTCCCTTTTATAAGGATGAAAGATATGAGAAGATGGATAGCCTGTCTGGCCGTTGTGCTGCTCTGTATGCAGCCTGCGAGGGCCGACGAGGGCATGTGGCTGATGCACCGGCTGGCGGAGATTTATCCGCAGATGAAGGCCCGGGGATTGAAAATCAAGGATAAGGAGATTTACAACGAGAAATCGGCGGCGCTGGCCGATGCCGTGGTGGCTGTCGACGGCGGCATGGGAACGGGCAGCATGATCTCCGACCAGGGGCTGATGATTACCAACCACCATGTGGCTTACAGCGACATCTGCGCCCTGTCGACGCCCGAGTGCAACCTGCTCGAAACGGGATTCTGGGCACGCACGCGCGATGAGGAGATTCCCGTCCCCGGCAAGACCGTGTGGTTCGTGCGCAAGATGGTCGACGTGACCGACGAGGCCAATGCGCTAAAGGAGGAGATGAAAGCCGCCGGGAAATGGGGCATGATGGCCCCGCGCCGCCTCTATGCCGAGCTGGAAGGACGTTACGGCCGGGAAACGGAGTGCGAGGTGTCGTGCTACTCGATGTGGGGCGGCAAAATGTACCTGATGTTCTACTACGACATCTACAAGGATGTGCGGCTGGTGGGTACGCCGCCTGCGTCGATCGGTGCCTTCGGCGGCGATTACGACAACTGGGGCTGGCCCCAGCACAAGGGCGATTTCGCGCTTTACCGCGTTTATGCCGACCGGGAGGGGCGCCCTGCGGCCTATTCCGCCGACAATGTGCCGCTCAAACCCCGCCGCGTGTTGCAGGTCGCCACGGGCGGCGTGCATGACGGCGATTTTGCGATGGTGATCGGATTCCCGGGGCGTACGAACCGCTATGCGTCGTCGTTCGCGGTGGCTGAGAAACAGTGTGTCCGCAACCCGATCGTCGTGGCCAACCGCCATGACCGGATGGATATTCTCAAACGCCATATGGAACGCGATCCGCGGGTGCGCATGGAGTATTCGGATGCCTATTTCGGCCTGAGCAACTACGCCGACTACGCCAAGTGGGAGAACAAATGCCTGCGCCGCTTCGATGTCGTGGCGATCCGTGAGGCCGAGGAGGAACGCCTGCAGCGCTGGATCGAGGCCGATTCGGCCCGCAAGGCCGAGGACGGGACGTTGCTCGAAGAGCTCGCGCGCGGTTATAAGGCGCGGCAGGGCGCCGAGCGCAACCTCAATTATTTCCGCGAGGCATGGCTCGGCCCCAGCGAGGCGCTGCTCGTGGCCAACCGCGTGTCGTCGTACCTGGGCAAGCTCGAACGGCTGAAGCAGGACTCGCTGATCGTGGATTCGAAGGATGCCCGGAGCGTCGTGGCCGGGAGCGGCCGCCTGAGCCGTAACTACGATGCCGCGACCGACCGCGACCTGTTGGCGCGGATGGTAGTGAACTTCACGGCCAACGTGCCGCGCGAGATGTGGGGTGCGCAGTTGCAGGCGATGTACGACAAGGCGGGAGGCAATGCCGACCGCATGGCGCGTGCGGCGTTCGATGCCTCGTTTTGCAGCGATCCTGCGCGTTACGACGCCTATTTCTCGAAGAACCGGTCGGTTGCCGAAATACGCCGCGACCCCATGGTTGCTCTTACCGAATCGGTCACAGTACAACGTTTTACGGGCGGTGTGGACAAGGCCGAGAAGCGCGGCCGTGCGCGTGTCGGGCGAAGCGAGAGCCGCTATGCCGACGTGCTTTACGATTTCCGTGCTTCGGAAGGGCTGGCGCAGTATCCCAACGCTAACTCGACCATGCGCCTGACCTACGGTAGCGTGCAACCCCTGAACCCTTCGGACGGCGTGCATTACGATTCGCGTTCGACGATCGCGGGCTATATGGAGAAGTACAACCCCGACGAATACGAATACCGCGTCGACGACCGTATGCGGCGGCTGATCGCCAAACGGGACTGGGGACGCTGGGGCGAGAACGATACGCTCTATGTCAATTTCCTGACCGACAACGACATTACGGGAGGCAATTCGGGCAGCCCCGTGCTCGACGGCAAGGGGCATCTTATCGGGCTTGCGTTCGACGGCAACCGCGAGTCGATGGCCGGCGACGTGTGGTTCCATCCCGAACTGGCGCGCACGGTGTGCGTGGATATCCGCTATGTGATGTGGGTGATCGACAAGTATGCCGATGCCGGGTGGTTGCTCGACGAAATGAAGTTCGCAAAATAATCCGGTGTGCCGGTGGTAACCGCGGCATCCCGACGTGTCAAGCAGACCTGCCATATGGCAGGTCTGCTTGTTTGCGGAGGGTGGAGAGTGTGTGCCCGGCCACACGGATTTGATCTCAGATCCCCGTTGTCCGGCAGCAATGCCTGGTATAGGGGCTGGGTAGATGCCTCCGATAAGCGTCCCGTTTGATCGGGGCGCTTCTATTTGAGCCTCAGGAAGGAGTAGCCGAAGCGTTCGCAGGCGGCTTTTTCCAGTTCTTCGCGCACCGAGGGGTGGGCGACGGCGATCAGTGCCCGCGCCCGCTGGGCGAGGTTGCGGCCGCGCAGATGCGCAACGCCGTATTCGGTCACGATGTGCTGCACCATGTGGCGGGTCGTCACGACGCCTGCGCCGGGCGTCAGCAGCGCCTTGATCTTCGATTCGCCCTTGGGGGTAGTCGACGGGATGGCGATGAAGGTTTTGCCGCCCTCCGACAGGGCCCCTCCGTACATGAAATCGTGCTGCCCGCCTACGCCCGAAATGATGCGCTCGCCAACCGAGTCGGCGCAAACCTGCCCCGTGAGGTCTACCTCGACGGCCGAGTTGATCGCCATCACGCGCGGGTTCTCGCGGATGCGGAACGGGTCGTTCGTCCATGCCACATCCTTCATCACGAGGTCTTTGCGGTAGTCCATGTAATCGTACAGCCGGCGCGATCCCAGCGCCAGCGAGGCGACCGTTACACCCGGCATGACCCGTTTGAGCGAGTTGTCGATCACGCCGCTTTTGAGCAGCGGCAGCACGCCGTCGGTCATCGCCTCGGTATGCAGCCCGAGGTGTTTGTGGCCCGTGAGCGCGGCCAGCACGGCGTTGGGGATCCCGCCCACGCCGATCTGCAACGTCGCCCCGTCGGGGATCAGTTCGGCGATGTGGTTGCCGATCCTGCGTTCGATGTCGGTGGGGGTCGCCGAGGGCACTTCGACCAGCGGGTCGTCGACCTCGACGGCCGCGGCGACGCGCGAGAGGTGGATCACGGCGTCGCCGTAGGAGAACGGCATGGCCGTGTTGACCTGCGCGATGACTGTCCTGGCGCATTCCACGGCCGAAACGGCCAGGTCGGCCGAGACGCCGAACGAGCAGTAGCCCTCCTCGTTGGGGCGCGAGAGGTTGAGGATTGCCACGTCGACGGGCAGCGTCCCGTCGCGGAACAGCCCTGGGATTTCGCCCAGGAAGGCCGGGGTCGACTGTCCGTAGCCCTGGGCCAGCCAGCGGCGGATGTTATTGGCCACGAACAGGCTGTTGACCAGGAACGTATCCTTGTATTCGGGGCTGCAATAGGGGGCGTCTGCCCTCCCGACGGCGAATCCGGAGTAGAGCGTGACATCGGTGAGCTCGGCGGCGCGGTCGGTCATGGCGCGGACGAGCACTTCGGGGATCGAGGTGCTGCCCTGAATGTAGACGCTGCTGTGCGGGCAGATGAGCTTTACGGCTTCGGCGGCTGTCGTGAATCGCATAGGCTTATCGGTGGTTTTGCCCGAAGGCGGTTAGGCGTGTTTCGAGCAGCTCGAACTGCTCGGGGCGGTTCAGTTGCGAAACGCAGACCCGGATGCCCGGCTGGCGGCTGCCGGTCGATGTGAGCGATATGGCGCAGATGCCGTAGAGGAGCAGTTCGCTCAGCAGCTCCGCGCTGGAGAGACCGCCGTAGCCGACGGTGTAGAAGAATCCGTCGCTGACGGTTTCGTCCTGATCCTTGTCGTAGACGATGCGGAAGCCGTGGCGCCGGAAAATCTCCTTGGTGAGGCGGGCGCGCCGGGCGTATTCCGAGGTTTCGCCCACGAAATCGAGCTGCCCGTCGGCCGCAGCGCGGAACATCGCCGCCAGGGCGTGCTGCGCCGAGTGGCTCGTGCCCGACGAGGCGGCATAGAGGAACGTCAGGACATAGGCGTCGCCCAAGCGCCCCATGCCGTAGCGCTGTTTGAGCGCGGGGTAGTGCCGCGGGTAGAGTTTGTCGGAGATGGCCGCGATGGCGATGCGCTGGCCGGCGTAGCTGAATATCTTCGAGCCGGAGATCATCAGGATGTAGTTGTCCGTGTATCTGGCCACGGTGGCCTGGTAGGGCGCTTCGAAGGGGCGTCCCAGGGGTTTGCGGAAGTCCATGCAAAGGTAGGCGAGGTCTTCGATGACGATGGCGTCGTATCGGGTAGCCAGCTCGCCGATCGTACGCAGCTCATCCTCGGTGAGGCATATCCACGCCGGATTGTTGGGGTTCGAATAGACGATGGCGGCGATGTTGCCCTGTGCGAGGTAGCTTTCCAGCTTCGGGCCCAGTTTTTCGGCGCGGTATTCATAGATGTCGAACGATGCGCTGGGGATATCGAGGATCTGCACCTGGTTGCGCTGCACGGGGAATCCGGGGTCGATGAAGAGGATCGTATCCTTCCCGGGCGCGAGCTGCGAGCAGAGCAGGAAAGCCGTGAAACTGCCCTGCATCGACCCGACCGTCGGGATGCAGCCCTGCGGTGCGACCCCGACGTCGAGGAACGCGCGGATGAAACGCGAAGTCTGTTGTTTGAGTTCGGGGATGCCGAACATGTTGGGGTACTGCGATGCCACGCCCGATTGCAGGGCCCGGCATTCGGCTTCGACCCCCGCCTTTTCGGGCGGAAGCCCCGGCACGCCCATTTCGAGGTGCAGGAATTCCATCCCCGTCTGCGTTTCCATGATGCGGGCTATGTCGCCCGACTGGCGGATCGTCGCCTGGGCGATGTCCGCAATGTCCATGCGCTCCAGCGCGGAGTCGAGCACGGAGCGGTCTATCGGCAGCCTTCCCATTGTGCGGTCTGTTTTTGTGCGTATGCGTAGCCTGCGCGGAATGCCGCGAGGTTCGTGTCGACGATGGCGTCGCCCTTGCGGGCGAAAATGGCGCGTATGCCCGCTTCGAGTTTTTCGGGTGCGATGCCCAGGAACGGTGCTGCGGCGCCCAGCAGCACGATGTTGGCGGCACGGGGCGATGCGGCCTGGCGGGCGATGGCATCCACGTCGAGCGCCACGCTGTGCGGCAGGGAGGCTATCTCCCGCCCGAGCGTATCGGCATCGGGATAGTCGGGGATGTTGACCAGCGGGGCGGTGTTGGTGATGACCCAGCCCCCGGTCGAAAGCCACGGCAGGTAGCGGAGTGCTTCCATCGGTTCGAGCGAGATGATCAGGTCGGCGGCACCTCGCGGAATGAGGTCGGAGGCGATTTTATCCGACGAGATGCGCAGGTTCGACTGCACGTCGCCGCCCCGCTGGCTCATGCCGTGGACTTCGGCCTGCTTGATGTGCAGCCCCTGGTCGAGGGCAGCCCTGCCGATGACGGTGGCGATCGAGAGGATGCCTTGTCCCCCTACGCCCGAGAGTATGATGTCGCGTTTCATGGTTTGCCTGTTTTTAGGGTTTTGCCGCCGGGTGGTCGCCGCGACGGGCGTGTCGCTATTGTTTCTGTTTGGTTGCGTTGTGCCGTTTGGCGGTCTGTATGCATTCACGGCGGGGGATGATGACCGAAACGCCGTCGTAAGCGATCTCTTCGCGGAGCATGGCCTTCATCTCTTCGCGGGTTCGGGGCAGCGGCACTACGACGCGGATGTGGGCGGGGTCGACGCCCAGGCCGGCGCATATCTGTTCGAGGCGTCCCGTGCCGGCCGAATCCTGGCCTCCGGTCATGCCTGTGGTGAGGTTGTCCGAAATGACGACCGTGATGTTCGTCCCCTCGTTCACGGCGTCCAGCAGCCCGGTCATCCCCGAGTGGGTGAAGGTAGAGTCGCCGATGACGGCCAGGGCGGGGTGCTGTCCGGCGTCGGCTGCGCCTTTGGCCATGGTGATCGAGGCGCCCATGTCGACGCAGGTGTCGATGGCATGGAACGGCGAGAGCCACCCCAGCGTGTAGCAGCCGATGTCGCTGAATACCTTGGCATTTTCATATTCGCCGGCGACCTCTGTCAGTGCCGTATACATGTCGCGGTGGCCGCAACCCTGGCACAATGCGGGCGGACGGGGGACGACGATGCCGCTGGCGGCGAGGGTCGCGTGCGGGGCGAGCCCCAGGGCCGTGCGTACGCTGTCCGGAGTCAGTTCCCCGGTGCGGGGCAGTTCGCCCGACATGCGGCCGCGGATCTCAACGGGCGCAGGCAGGATGCCGCGCAGGGCTTCTTCGACGACGGGTTGTCCCTCCTCGATGATGAGCAGCGCCTTGCATTCCGACGCCATGCGGCGCACGAGTTCCTGCGGCAGCGGGTATTGCGATATTTTGAGCACCGGGTGCGGGCATCCGTCGGGATAGTTCTCCGCGAGGTAGTTGTAGGCGATGCCGCAGGCGATGATGCCCAGCGATTTGTCTTCAGCATCGGCGTAACGGTTGAAGGGGCTTGCGGCCGCCTCCTCTTCGAAGCGGGCATAGTCGGCGAGCAATGCCTCGTATCTTACGCGCGAATTGCCCGGCATCAGCACCCATTGGCGCGTCCGGGCGGGATAGGCGAGGCTGTTCTCGGGGCGTGCCTCGCGCGGTTCGACCATGGCGCGCGAGTGGGCCATGCGGGTCGTAAGGCGCATCAGTACGGGGATGCGGTATTTTTCCGAGAAATCGAACGCGGCCTGCACCATCTCGTAGGCCTCCTGCTGCGTGGAGGGCTCGAACGTCGGGACAAGGGCGAACTTGCCGTAGAAGCGTGAATCCTGTTCGTTCTGGGACGAGTGCATCGAGGGGTCGTCGGCCGCCACGACGACCAGCCCGCCGTTGGCTCCCGTCATCGCCGAGTTGACGAAGGCGTCGGCGGCGACGTTCATGCCCACATGCTTCATGCACACCAGGGCGCGTTTTCCGGCAAACGACATGCCCAGCGCCTCCTCAATCGCCGTCTTCTCATTGGCCGACCATGTGCAGTGGATGCCCCGCTGGGCGGTGAGCGGATGTCCTTGTATATATTCGGTGATTTCGGTCGAAGGCGTGCCCGGATAGGCATAGACACCCGACAACCCTGCGTGGAGCGCCCCCAGTGCGAGGGCTTCGTCTCCGAGTAATAATTCCCGTTTTGCCATGAGGTCGTGCAGTTATGCTGTTTTTACAAATTTAAGGAATTTTTAATTAAAAATCCACTTTTAATGATGAAAAATCACACAAAACCACATTTAATATTTAAAATATTATATAAATAAGTGTTTTTGAGAAAAATTGTAATATGCCATTCGTTCCATACAATGACGACTGGCAGGAGCGGGTATAAAAAAGCAGCCGATCCCGAAAGACCAGCTGCCCCGTTTGCGTCATTCATTCTCCGAATAGTGTTTTCAGTAATTCGGGCGTTTCGATTTCTTCACAATTTATGCTTCCCAGAAGCACGCGGCCCTTTTCGGTCAGCGAAAAGTACATCTGCCGCTTATCGTTCGTGCCCAACTCCCGGTTTACGTAGCCTTTCCCTTCGACCGAGCGGAGCACCTTCGAGGTGTTCGACGGAGTAAGCCCCAGCATTTCGCCCAGCTCCCCGCAGGAGAGACGTCCGGCTTTCGAAAGGCTGCATAAGGCCATGCCTTCGTTCAGGCAGATCCCGTGCGAGCGTTCGAGTGCCGCTTCGAACCGGTTTACGGCCCGTTGCAGCTCGCGGATCTTACACAGTTTCTCCATTGCCTGCCGGTTTGTGTATGGCCTGTTTGCCGCAGTGCCCGACGCATTTGCCGCATTCGATACACTTCTTCGGGTCGATTACCGGAAGTCCGAATCCCGATTGCGTAATCGCCCCGACGGGGCAAATCGTCAGCAGCGGGCACCGGTGGTTCTGCGGGCAGCGGAGATTGTCGACGGTGAGTGCCATGCCTGTCTACTTGTTAAGCAGTACCTTGTCGATGGCCTCCTTGAGCGACGCCTTGGGCAGGGCACCCTGTGCGATCTGGGGCTTGCCGCAGGTGGGGATGAAAAGCAGCGTCGGGATCGAGCGGATGCCGAACGCGGCGGCGAGCTCCTGCTCCTCTTCGGTATTCACCTTGTAGATGTAGATGCTGTCGTCGTACTCGGCAGCCAGCTCTTCCAGAACCGGGGCGAGTGCCTTGCAGGGGCCGCACCACGATGCGTAGAAGTCGATGAGCGCCGGTTTGTCGCCGAGGTACTTCCACTCCGTAGGGTTCGTTTCGTAATTTGCGACTTTGGTCAGGAAATCCGCCTTGGTCAGTGCGATCGTTTTCATGGTATTCTCTTTTTTAGTGTTGTTTTCCTTGTTGCTGCCGTTTGCGCAGGCTGCCAGGCCGAGCATGCACATCGTGGTCAATAATAGTTTTTTCATGGTCATTATCCGTTTTTATAGTTCTTCTGTATCAATAACGATGCAAAGATGTAGAATATTTTCCATTAAAACAAATTTCCTGTGGAAAATAATTGTCGGATAAGAAATGAATTATTAAAATGCCGGGAGCGCGATAGTCGTTATAATAACAATCGAGCCGATCCGGAACGAAAGGTTCGATTGTTTTTTGGGGTTACCACAATTCCATCTGAACAGCTTCGATATGGCACTTTTCAGGGATGTAGATGCAGCCGGGATTCTCCCGGATCGTCCGGGTAATGAAATCCCTGAATTTTCGTTCAGAATCTTCTTCGTTGAATATGTCCCTGCCGATTATTTCATTTAGGGCGACCCAGTTGAACGTATTGGCTTTGTTGAAGAATCTTCGGAACCATATTCTTATTTCTGTTCCGTTCCGCACGCGGATGCTGGAACTGTTTTCCGAATTGTTGCTTGTCTTCACCTGGAGTAAAGAGCCGTCTTCCTTGCAAAAGTCGACCGCGTCTATGGTGCTTCCCCAGCAGCAATACCAGCCATACGGGTGCAAAATTGTCGCCAGATATTCTTCGAGCAGATTGCCGACCATCCCCTCGATTGTCATCATGATGGAGTGCCCTTTTTCAAGAGTGTCTGCGAAATTGTCGTCGATATCTTCTCTTCGGGTTCGGAGAATTAATTTTACGGCGGGATCCGGTTTTGTTTGGGATTTTTTGCCATGCCGTTTCGACGGCCTGCCATTGTATCCTGAAAAGTATCGTGAAACCCATTTCTTGACATATTCTTTGAGGGGGATGGACTCGTCCTGGTTAAACCCCAATGCTGGTAGATTGCGTATATCGCTAAAGGCCACACTCAGGACGACTCCTAATTCTTTCGTGTAGGCGTCTTTTGCAAAAGTTTTCGCAAGCGAGATCGCTTTTTCGCCTGAAAAATCATCGAATTTAGTGGTTTCTTTCATTGGGGGATGTTTTTCTGATAAAGTTAATGATTTTTTGCTTTATTTATGGCGTTATCCCCGGGTTTTCTTTTCCAATCGGTTTGCACCTTGGTTTACATAAACGGTGAGAACCGAGGAAAAACAGGCTTGAAACGAGACACGGAAAAACTACCTGCATTGCCGAAAGAGTTTGGTTTCAGCGATGTAACTCGCTAAAAAACAATAGAGGGAGCAACTTTCTTTGCTCCCTCTTCGTGACACCGACAGGACTCAAACCTGTAACCTTCTGATCCGTAGTCAGATGCTCTATTCAATTAAGCTACGGTGCCTGCTTGCGGGTGCAAATATAGGGGAATGTTGGTTAACAGATAGTTACGGTCGTGAATTTTGTCGATGATTTTCTCTTTTTCGTGCTGTTGCTTGACGCGGTTTAAACATTGGTTTAAACATTTCGGGTAATTCGTTTATCCCAAAGTTGGGTTAATAAATTAAGTGAATTAGTTGATTGTTTGATAAATAGAAAAAGTGACAAACTATGTCGAAAGGGCAATTATATAGCCCCTCGTTTTTAGTCTGTCACTTGTCATTGTCAAAGGAAAACCGCATTTTTTTCGGCCCTTTCTCCTTAACCTTTATAGATACGATGCAATTCAACTACATTGCATTATGCATTAGCCATATCATTTGCTTTAATTGTACATTTTTCGAAAGCTTCAATGATTTTGGTATAGCTCTCTGTTAAGCGGCGTTGTGCTCTTTTTTGATGCTTTTCTATGCCGATAATTTTTGTGAGTTCATTTCGTCCATTGATAAGAGCATTTTTTCCAGTTAGAACTGCTATGACTAACGAATGTAATGCCTCTCTATTCTCTGCTTTAATCTGTTCATTATTATCTCCGAGGTCATATTGTTGGAGTTTAACTCCCCAATCAATTATTTCTCCAAATATTGTAATTATTTTAGGTGCGGATTCATCATATAAAGTAGCTATATCGTCCATATCATTAGCAACAGCCATTATTGCGATCCGAATTTTTTTCATATTCTTGGTTGCACCCACAGCATTTAACTGTTCAACATGTTTTGGCATTCTGTCATTAAACTCATTCTGTTGAATTGATAAATTGTTCATTAACTCGTTAAATTCTCTACATTTGGAATCGAAATTTTCTCTTATATCAAAAATATCTAAATCTTCAACCTCTTCTGCATTAACTTCAATTATATCGCTATTATTTACAGTAATGTCCGAAATTAGAATAGGGGAAGTAGATTGTGAATTTAGATTATTAATGAATAAAATGAACTCATTTTTGTTCCGATTCCATGTGTTAATGCGTGGCTTATAAGAATATTTTTCGGTAATGTCGTCAAAGATAGAATCTAACGCATCAGGATCATTTAAGAGTAAACCTTTTCTAACATTATATAGCCATCCAATTGAATCAAAAGATAAATTTGGAAAAACCAAAGGGATAACAGTCCTATCAGTAGCCCACGCGGCGCCCATTTCATTTAAACAAATTTCACTTTTTTTATAATTTTCAGAAATCATAAAAAACACAAAATCACATGTGGAAATATTTTCTTTAATAAATTTTCTGATGTCTTCTCCTGTTCCTACTCCTGTTTCTTCACGTGATGTGTACGCAACGTCATTCGGATCTATTTGGAGTCCCAAATGCAGTAACTTATCGACAAAAATATCTACGATTTGCTTATCTTTGGATGAATGGCTAATAAAAATTTTCTTATGTGATTCTTCGCTCATATTTTTATTCATCATTTATCGAATTTAAACCATCATTTCACAAAGATATGAATTAATTGAAGAGATTATATTAACAATTGCAAATAGTTCCCACAGAATCCCGTTAACGGGAATTTCACTACCTCGTCCCGTCCGTCGGGCGTGGTGTATTGGAATAGGATTGTATCGGCTTTCACGTGGTAGTCAAACAAATTCACCTTTTCGCCCGTTCCCTCAATTTGTGCCTCGTTAGCCGTCATTGTGCCGATTATTCCGTCCATATCTTCGAGTTCGCACTTTCATCCGAATATGTATTGTCGGTTCTTTGTTAGGACAATTTCGACGGGCTTTGTAATGTCTGCCATATTAGGGGCAAACAAGTAAATAAATGTTTCGGGAAATATTTCGTCTTTGGGTTTTCCTACAAGCAGGACTATTCCCTCTGTCTTGCTCCATTTAACCGTCTTTTGGATTATCTGTTTATCCTCTCATGCGTCGGTCTTTCATGCTGTTTTAGGTTGTTTGTATCTGTTCATTTTAGCTAAAATTTAATTGTTATTTATCTTTATAAAGATAAGATTATTAGCGGAATAAACAAAATGAAAGACAGGCTTGTGCAAAAAACCTGCACAAGTCTGTCTTCGGTCGTTGTAGAAATGCGAATCAGATTTTTTTGAAAGTAGTAGTTATTTCTGCTTTATAGCCATCGTTATCGTCTACTTTTTTGTATAAAAGGACAAGTTTGTTTTTCGTCAATTCTTTAATCTCATAAACAGATGTAGGATTACCTTCTTCAGGTTCTTCATAAATCAATAATTGGTTATTAGAAATTGTGTATTCAACAGACCAATTACTATCCAATTTATTATTATCATAATAATAGTAGCTTTTGTATCTTCCCGTTCCGTCTTCATTGAATGTATAAGTAAAATAAAAACCGTAATCGTCATTTACATCGTCAATCGGATATGTAATATCCTTTTCCATTTTGCCCTCTCCTGCTACAATCTCATAACCAACCTCTCGTGTAATTTGCCACGTCCCGATGATTTGATTGGGATTTACGTCTTTGTCATCATCATCGGAACAAGCCGAGAAAGAAACTACCGCAAACATGGCGGCCACAATAAGAAACAACTTTTTCATAGTTGCAATAAGTTTAGGTTGTCGCCCCAGCACCAACGCGACGGTTAATGTTTGATTTTAAAAAAACAGAAAGCGTGGTGCTGAAAACTCATTTCATTGTAACAGGTCGTAGGAAACCTCGAAGATAAAATAAGCAACAGCCCCACGCCTATCCCGTATAAAGGATATGACGCGGCAAGTCGTCGGCTTACTCCCTCTTCTATCGAATTTCCTACGTTCGTTACAAAGGAATAAACTTACACTTTCCGTGTTTGTTCGTATGTCCCACAAATGTAGGAAACAAAAACGGATTATGCAATTATCGGCATCTTGGGGGCTGTTGCAGTTACAAAATTAGGGCGGAACCATCCGCAAAGTTTTATTCTTCGGTTATTAGTAGTAATCCAACTTCATGTAATATCAATAATCTTTTGTGGTGTCGGCGTTCTGAACGCAGATCGGGGCGGTTTGTTTTATGTGGAATCCTATTAAATGGTAAGTAAAAAATTCGGTTTTCCTTCTGAAAAGGGGGAGGGGTGAAAAATAGGGATTGTCCGCTCGGTCGGGGTATCTCGGTTTGTTTGTCTGCGAGTGACAACCTTTTCAGAAAATGATATTTTATAGACCCTTTCACAAAGTTTGTCACCTTTTGGTTGCGGGGCAGTTTCGGCATAAATCGCACGATATGGGGAGTGGATGATAAATAGATTTACCCAAAACTACCCTATAAAAGAAAGAATCGCTATCTTTGCCGAAAAGCAAGTGTATCATGTCCTATAAACCGCCTTACACCATTACGCCGAAGATCACGAATTTGGTTGCACAAATCAGCGAAGCAATCGGCAGCTATTATGCGCATGAAAATCTGCGTCTGCATCGTGTCAATCGGATCAAAACGATTCACGGGACGCTGGCTATCGAGGGCAACACGCTTTCGACGGAGCAGGTCACGGCGGTATTGGAGGGAAAACCCGTTGTTGCTCCTATTAACGAGGTGCAGGAGGTGCGCAACGCCCTTAAAGCGTATGAGTTGCTCGATATGCTCGACCCCTGTAAAGTTGATGATCTGTTAAAGGCTCACGCCACAATGGAAGCGGGATTGATTGACGAAATCGGTTGTTTCCGCAAAGGCGGTGCGGGTGTGGTGTCGGGGAAAACGGTTATCCATTATGCGCCCGATGCCGAACGTGTGCCGTTTCTCGTAAACGATCTGTTCGAGTGGTTGCGCACCACGGATGAACACCCGCTGATCGCAAGTTGTGTTTTTCATTATGAATTCGAGTTTATCCATCCGTTCGCGGACGGTAACGGTCGCACGGGGCGATTGTGGCAGACATTGATTTTGAGCAGGTGGCGGCCTATCTTCAAAAACCTGCCGATCGAAAACATTGTATATAAGTATCAAAAGGAGTATTATAAGGCGATTGCCGTAAGTGGAGGTAAAGCAGGTTGCACGCCTTTCGTCGAGTTTGTTTTGGGGGTAATCGCTGAAACGCTTACTACCCAAGAAACTACCCGAAAGACTACCCAAGAAATTATTTTGGAAGCCATCGCCCGCAATCCCAGCATCACACGGGCGGAGTTGGCCGAGGTTGTCGGAATCTCACCCGATGGCGTGAAATATCATTTGCAGAAACTCACCAAGTCGGGCAGGCTCAAACGGGTGGGGTCTACACGCCGCGGGGAGTGGGTGATCGAGTGACAGGAATTCCCAAAAAGGTACTTTTATAGACCCTTTTCAAAAGTTTGTCACCGACCTGTTTTCACCCGTTGCGGGCTATATGATCCGCTTTCCCAATTCGATGAACCGTTGTTTGTTGGTGCGCACCTCCCTGTACTCGAAATATATTCCGATCATCTTTGCCGTCACTTTTTTGCGGTAGGGGATGCCGAACCGCATAATCAGATCGTTCATAAAACGATTGACGGCGCACACGGGTAACTTGTCGCCCGTTTTCAACTGGGCGTACACCTCCCCGCAAACTTTTTCCGAGGTCAGCAGTTGCAGGCTTTCGTTATCCTGTATCTGTTTGCCGATTGCGTTCATGTTGTAGTTGTGCCGTTCGATCTCTGCCGTTCCGAGGGCGTAGTCGGCATCCACCATCATCGGCACTTGGTTCTGAATTTCCTCGCGCAGAAAGTAGTATTCATTCCACGTTCGGTTTTGTTCCAGTATCTCCAACTGCCGCACGATTTCGCGGAACAGGTCTTTCATTTTCAGTCGGGGATTTATGCGTTGCAGTCGGTCGCAGTCCGACAACGGATAGATATGTTCGGCGCAATCCGTGTGAAATGCTTTCGCGTACTCCTCCCGCACCAGTTCGGCGTCGGTGTAGTACCGCTTGATCCGCTCGTCGTCGTAGGCGTTGTCCCACATGAACCAGTTGCGCGTTCCGTCGGCGTTCATGAACCGTTTGTAGTCCATTCCCTCCAATGCCTGCGCACGGGTATCGCAACCCGCCCCCGACGCTTCGATTTGCAGGACTTGTTTGTAGACCGCTTCGCACTCCTCCAACCTCATGGCGATCTCCTCCCGCGATTTGCAGGGCATCTCCTTGTTGGTGCTGAAAATATGCGCGGCATCCTCCACGCCGTTGCGGAAGCGTCCGACGATCTGCACGGCTTCGGTCGTGGGGTCGATGACGGTGTGCGCCGCAAACGAAAGGTCGGTTACGATCAGCACGCAGGCTGTTGTCGGCAGCTCGATGTCCACCGCCGAAAAGAAACGGCTCGTGAAAAAGTTGATTTCGTCCAGTTCTTCGAGCGAGGAGTAAGCCCGCGAAAAATCCCGCTTGCGGAGTTTCTTCACACTCTCGTAACTACAAAAGACCTTGCACCGTTTCTCGATCTTATAGGTGCAGATCATGCGGTGGATCGTATCGGTCGAGTTCAGAAAGATGCAGAGCGGATGCCCTTTGCCTTTTACCTGTCCCATAAGGGTACGCACCCAGCCGACGGTGTTGTTCGTGTGTATGAGCAACATTTTCGGTTTATGGTCGTAGGTCGGGCGGAGTATCTTCATCGTAAAGCCCTGCTGCTCGAAACGCGGGTCGGACGGGATGATCGGCGTCGCGGAAACCATCGCCTTTTGTTTGCATCGGAAAAAATCATCCATCGGGAGCGTAATCGAGCCGCGGTAGCCTGCATCCTGTATCGTGCGCTCGCATTCGTCGAACAGCATGAACCATTCACCGTGCATATCCGTATGCGTCTGTACCATTGCCGAGCGGACTTTGGGGAAACTTTCAGGCGTGGTCATGATTTTCAGGTAGCCGTCGTTGTAGTTCGTGTTCAGAAAGTCGATGATGTCCTCGGTCGTTACGCCCTCGAACACGCCGAGTATCTGCGGGTGCTTTTTCATCTTGCCCTCGATAACGGGAACATTCGGCTCGATGATGACGGAGTGTCGGGGCGCATTGATTTCGGCATAGGTCGCACCGCATCCCGTGACGGTCTTGTTGATGATCGAGTTGGTAGGTATTTCGGGCATCACGGCGTCGAACCGCTGGCCTGCATCTATTGTAATATATTCAATCTTCATCTAATAATTTGATTTGTAGTTAAAAAAACTTGGGGAGCGAGCGGTGAAACCCGCTCCCCTCGTTCAGCAGTTTAGTTCAGCAGGTCGCAGATGTCCTCCATTGCCTCGGCAGGCATCACGACTTTGCCGTTGGGAAAGTGGTACTTTTTGGCGAGGTAGCCGATGCCCTCCTCGCTCTCGTTGTACTCCTCGGAGGTGATCGTGGTCAGTTTCTCCATCTCGGCGGCCACCTCTGCCAGCCACTCGGACTGACAGCAGATTTCACGGTCGGGTTCGAACTCCGTCACTTCGGGCAACTCATTACCCATCAGGAACGCCAGCAGGTAGTTCCAGATTTGGGCGTTCAGCAGGAGTTTGCCATCCAGTTCGGTGTACCCCTTACGGATTCCGAACCACACGTAGCCGCATCCAGCCACGTCTACACGGGTGGTCACGATCAGGGTGGTAGCCCCTGCCGCAATCGCTTTCGCCAGCGTGCGGAACATTTTGGCATTCCCTGCGGGCTTGATTTTAATTACTCGGAGGTTCGTTTTCTCCTCCTGTTCTTCTGCGCGGTTCCCAGCTACCTGCTGCGATGCCGCTGTTACATTGATATTTTTCATATTATTAAAATTTGAGTTTGCATTACCATTGATGTTTGCAAGCGTTTCCATAATCGTTATCTTTTTTATTAAGGTTTGTTGCCGCCTCTTTCGGGCTGTCGGCTACTCCCTGCAACCTTGGTCGGCCGTACGCTCCGACCTCGTTCACGACTGCAAAAGTGGTCGATTTTTTTTGCTTCTCCGAGCCTTTCGAGGTAGAGGTTGCAGGCTATATTCAGACCTGTTCTTTGCCTCTGTCTTTTAATTGGTTACATTTTGCGGTTCATCGGTCGTTTTTTTAGTTCAACCTCCACTTTCGGGCTTTCGGTTTCTCCCTGCGGATTCATCGGCCGTACGCTCCGATTTCCTCCGCTTGCAGGATATAAAACACTTGAACACGCCCTTTCGCTAATCGGTTCGGGGTAGAGAATATCGGTTTGTTTGCGGCCTGTTTTTTACCTCTGTTCTTCACTCCGTTGCAAAGAGCCGTTTTCAGTCGTTTTTCGTTCGGTACATTGTCTTGTCGTTATTGATTACGCTGGCAAAGATCAGCCATTTTTTTCGCGTTCTCCGAGCCTTCCGAGGTAAACAATGTCGGCTGTTTTCCTGCCTATTATTTACCTGTTTGTCAGTTTCATATCGGGTTCTTTTACTCCGTTACGATAAAGCAAAAAACGCTCTTGGGTTTCGGCGGAACAGGTAAAGAAAAAGGGTGCATTTCTGCACCCATTCTCTATCTGAAATATGTCGGTTATTCAGAATAAATCCTTATGAACGATATTGTCCGTTACGATGTGTATTCGCCCGAACGCGACAGACGGGAATTTCGGTATCTTTTCCCCGCCGTATTTCTGTACGTTCTTCTTTATATAGCCGATGTCGGCGCGTATGTTTTTGGGGTTGAAAGAACCGTCATAGCCTTTATAGGAGGGATAGCACCCAACGAAGCGGGTGTAATCATAGATCAACCTGCAAAGTTCGTTCGGCGTGTCGGGATTCTCGGACATTGCATTTTCTTCATGGAGCATCCGATAAATCCCGTATGCGACAATCGGATAGCGCGTATTCATCGGCTTGGCTCCTGCCGACGGTTTGCGTCGTTCCAATTCCTGCCGTGCATCTTCGGCGGTCTGAATGTCGGGGAAATAATCGGCGAGTTCCTTTCGGATCAGACGGAACAGCCAGTTATTCGTATTGGGAATCGTCTGCGGCTCCTGCTTGCGGCTGTTGGTGCGCAGGGTTACGGGCATTTCCTGTTCTCCGACACGTTCGTACAGGTTCCGATGCCGTTGTTCGGTTTCTTCCATAAAAAGCATCAGTTTCGCCCATTCGCCCTTATAGGTGTTCCAATCTTCCCAATATCCGCGCTCGCATAACTCCTCCTCGTTGAATTTGCGGTCGGTAATGATGTAAGCCACGAACAAGAGGGCTTCACGCAATCGGTCGGTCAAAAGGGGCGTTTCTCTGAACAGTTCCATATAAGCGTCATAATCGAAACGGTTGGTCGGCAACCGTATTTCGTGCTCCTCTTGGATTGCTTTGGCGGCGGAGATGCCCGTACTCGCTTCTATTTCATTGGTAAAGTATCCCAGCGTAATGCCGAAATAGTTTTCCAGCAACGGGGCGATTTCCCGTAAGGAGCGGGTATCGGTAGCCAAACAGCCTTTCGAGCCTGTAAGTTCGTTCATAAGCGGTAATTGTTTCAACGAATTTACAAAATTCCGCATTCTGACGCAACCGACGACCGCAGAAAAAAGAAAAGGGACTACCCGATGCAAGCGGATAATCCCTTAAAAGGTAGTGACAAACTTGGTTTCGGGGGCTATAAGATAGACCTTTTTTCAAACCTTGTCACCACCTCACAATAAATTTTGCATGGCCGCATCTATCTGCGAGTTCTCGAACGAATCGAGGTAGATTTGCGTAATCTTTTCCGAACTATGCCCCAGCGATTCGCTGATGATGGATGTTGAAACTCCCGACCTTTTCAGCACGGTTGCGAACGAGTGCCGCGCAACGTATGTCGTGAGCGTGATAGGAAGGTGCAGATGCTCGCCGATTAGTTTCAGATAGCGATTTATCCGCTTGTTCGTCCGTTGCACCCGTCCGTACTGCTGTTGTGCCGTAACGTGAACAGAACGCCTTAAAACAGGGAAAATGTAATCCTGCGGATGTGCGTTCGGTTGGCGGTACTTGTCGATAATAGCAAGGGCAGCAGGTTGGAGTTGGAACGACAGGAGTTTACCCGTTTTCTGACGGTTGAAAACCAGCCACCCGTCCACGATGTCGGCATAGCGGATGTGCAGAATGTCTGTCAGATTGATGCCGCATGACAGGTAGCTGAACAGGAACAAGTCTTTGGCAAGTTGCAGGAACGGTTTGGGGTACTTGGTCAGCGTCCGCACCTCGCAATCCATAATCCGCCGAATATCCTCTTTTGTCAGCGACCGTTTGGCCGTGGCTTCCTTGAATCGGCTCACTTTGAACGTGTCGAAAGGGTAGTCCGTTTTCTTGATTAGGCCGTCGGTGATTGCGCTGTTGTAGAGCACCCGCAACGAACGAAAACGGATGCCGATGGAGTTGTCGGAATAATGCCGTTCCACCCGCAGCCATTGTTCGTATCGTTTCAGCCACTCGGCGTCGATATCGATAAAATAAAAGTCCAGCGAACGGCAGAATTTCGTCAGCGAGGTGCGGAGTTCCTGAAAGGTCTTGGCGTTGCCTACACGTTTCTCGGCCAGCAGGCGGTCGATGTAGCCGTTCAGATAATCGCCGACGGTTCGGCGCACGACCTTGCGGGATGCCTTTTCGACAAGCGTGTTCAGCGTGTACTCCTTATCGCTGGTTTTAAAGTCTAAAATCTGCTCCTGCAACTCTTTCGTCTTGGTTTCGATAAGGGTGTTTATGCGTTCCTTATCGGGGCAATTCCGCTTGGGACGGCTTTTGTCAAAGTCCCAAAATTTAGCATCGAGGGAAATGTGCAGGCTGATGTACTTGATTCGGCGGTCTTTCGTGAGCCGTAACATGAGGGGGTGAGTGCCGTCAGACAGGGTTTTAGAGGTGTACAGGACGGTTGTGAGGGTGGTGTTCATAACCAATTTCGGTTTAAACATTGGTTTAAACAAATCCCCGATTTCGCCGTAAAAACCGCTCGAAACAAGACACGAAAAAACCACCTACATTGCTGTAAGTGGTTGGTTTTGAGAGTGACACCGACAGGACTCAAACCTGTAACCTTCTGATCCGTAGTCAGATGCTCTATTCAATTAAGCTACGGTGCCGAATTGCAGGTGCAAATATAGGATGAAAATCCTAAACACGCAAATTATTCCGTAAATTTTTTAATAAAAAGATGTCTCATTTTGTGCCGGAAGTATACACCATCCGGATTATCAGGGGGTTGTTGCCGCGGCTATTCCAGCATTTCGGCGAGTTTCTTCGAAAGCTCCCCGCCGCGCAGGTTCTTCGCTATGATGATGCCGTCGGGCGAGATCAGGAAGTTCGCGGGGATCGACGTGATCCCATAGGCTGCGGCGGCCGTGCTCCGTTTGTCTGCGTCGATGCCCAGGACATTGATCCACGGCATGTCGTTGGCCGACGTGAACGACCGCCATTTTGCCTCGTCGTTGTCGAGCGAGACGGCGTAAATTTCAAACCCCTTGGCTTTGTAGGCGGCGTATGCCTCGCGCAGGTGGGGGATCTTGTGGCAGCAGGGGGCGCACCACGTCGCCCAGAAGTCGAGCAAAACCCAGCGTCCCGGTTCCACCAGCGACGAGAGCGATATGGGTTCGCCTTGCGTGTCGGTCAGCGTGAGGTTCGTAAAGCGGTGGCCGATCTGCGCGTTTTCGAATCCCGCCAGTTCCTTTTGCAGTTCCTGCATGATCGTATGCGCCTGCATTCCGGGTGAGAACGCAGTCATACAGGGCCTTATCTGCGCCCGTCGGGTGTCGTCCTGCAGCATATTCGGGAATTCATAGGCTGAGAAGAGCCATAGGCCGAAGATATTGTCGAGGTTGGCATTCATCATCGCGCGGGGAATCTCCTCAAAGCGTGCGAAGATGGCTTCGACTTCCTCGTGCGGAGTGGCCGGCGTCATTTTGATGTATTCGTTGCGGAGCGCCTCCAGTTTCCTGTTTAGCAGCAGCAGGCTGTCATTCAAAGGTGTGCCCGTCGCTTCATACACGCCCTCTTCGCGGGGTTCCAGCCGGATGTCGCCCGCTTCCAGAAAGATAAGCGTAGGCGTCAGGAGCCGGTCGCGGTCGCTCAGGGTGGCGATGTCGGTGCCGGCGACCTTGCCCTTGAGTCTGAACGTTGTGTCGGCAGTCATTACGCCGGAGCTGATTATGGATTTGTTGCTGGCGAAGAGGAAAACCGAATCGCCCGGTGCGAGGCCGTAATGGCCCGAGACGGTGTAGTTCGAACCCCCGCAATTGCATAACAGGAATGCGGCGGACAGGAGGACGGTGATTATTTTCATGGTCAGTAATTCGGGGGCTATTTTATCTCCCGGTCGGGATGGTCTTTCAGGAATTTCTCCCAACTTTGGGAGCCGCGTTTCGAAGCTGCTTTTTTGCCGCCGCCCAGCCCTTTTACGCGCTCGTCGCCCAGAGCCGTGTTGAGCGGGCTGGCCGTTGTGAAGTGGTGGCACAAGGCGACGGCCATGCCGTCCGTGGCATCGAGCCGTCTGGGGGGCTGATCTATCGAGAGGATACGGCAGACGATGGCGGCGACCTGTTCCTTGGCGGCGGAACCGCGCCCCGTGATGCTTTGCTTGATGCGCATCGGGGCGTATTCCGAAACGGCGAGGCCGCGGCTCAGCGCAGCTGCCATAGCCACGCCCTGCGCCCGCCCGAGTTTGAGCATCGACTGCACGTTTTCGCCGAAGAAGGGCGATTCCAGTGCCACTTCGCGCGGGGCGTACTGGTCAATCAGCGCCCCGACCCGCTCGAAGATATAACGTAGCTTGGCATAGGGATCTGTCAGTTTGTGCAGGTCGATGTCTCCCAGTACGACGGAACGGACGTTGCGCCCCTCGATCTCCAGCACCCCGTACCCCATGTAATTGGTGCCGGGGTCGATGCCCATGATGCGGTATGTCTCCTGATGTTGCATTTTTTTAAGCAGGTTGTTATCCTTTTGTTATTCGGAATAAAGACAGGCGCTTCTTCCGATATTTCAATATGTGGGATGTCTCGCCGCAGCGGATGAAGATCCGGTAGTCGGAAGCATCCCGAATTTGCATGCTGGAATATATTTCCGGCGTTGCATGGTGTTCGGGCCGATGGATGTCCGTAAGGCCGTGCTCGTGTTTTCGGGCAGGGGCGTTTCGGCTTTTTGCAAAGAACCGTTCCGGCGGCCCTGAGCGGAGGCGGACGGGTATCCCGTGCAGGACGGATTACTCGGCGAGCAATTCGGCGACTTTGCTGCTGAGGTCTTCGCCGCGCAGGTTCTTGGCGACGATCCGGCCCTGGGTGTCGATCAGGAAATTCGACGGGATGCTTTGCACGGCATAGTCTTTCGCCGCGAGGTTGTCGAAGCCGTTGAGGTCGCTGACCTGCACCCAGCCCATGCCGTGCTCGCGGATGGCGCCGAGCCATTTGTCGTTGTCGTTGTCCAGCGATACGCCGTATATTTCGAAGCCCTGGCCGTGGAACTTGTCGTAAGCCTGCTTCAGATGGGGAACCTCCTCCATGCAGGGGCCGCACCACGATGCCCAGAAGTCCACGAGCGTGTATTTGTTGGCCGGGTTGTCGATCACCGAGGTCAGGGTAACGATCTGCCCGTCGGCATCGCCCTGCATGATGTTCATGTAGGGCTGGCCGATGTCGGTCTTGAGGCGTTGCGCCGCAACCGTCCTGAGCGCGGCTAACTCCCGGGACTTTTGCATCCCGGGCGAAAATTCGGCGATCCGGTCGAGCAGCTCCTGGCCCGAAAGCGTGGGGGCCATCCCTTCCAGGGCCATGATTCCGAACGCATTGTCGCGGTTGGCTTCCGCCGTTTTGCGGGGGAGTCCGCCCAGTTCGTCTTCGATCTCCCGGCGACGTCCTTCGGAGGTGCCCTCCCGGTGGTATTCATCCATCAGCGTCATGGCCGACGCCCGGAAAGCGGAGCTCGCATCGTTTGCCGGAGTGCCCGTCACACGCGTTGACCCGGCCGGGGCGTCGGGGTTGTCCTCGATCGAGACTGTCCCCGGTTCGGGGAAAAACATCGTCCCGAACCGCTGTGCATCCCCTTCGCGGGAATCGGTGACGGTGCGCCGGGCGGTGATGTCCGCCGGGCCTTCGAAGCGGAACTTGCCGCCTTCGACGACGGCCGAGTCGATCAGGCTGTCGCCCTCGAACATGTAGACAGTGCCTTCGAGCCCGGCGATGTGCCCTTCAACGACGTATTTGGATCCGGTGCCGCAACCGCATAACAGGACTGCGGCCGATGCGAAAAGGAGTGTTTTTTTCATAGGACGGGGTAGTTTTATCGAAAAGCCCCTCCGGGGCATTTGCGGCTCGGAGGGGCTTTTTATTCGGGACGGGCTACTTTCCGAGGAGCTCTTCCACTTTCTTGTAGAGGTCTTCGCCGCGCAGGTTTCTGGCTACGATCTTGCCCTGGGCGTCGATCAGGAAATTCGACGGGATGCCCTGTACCGCATAGTCTTTGGCAGCCTGGTTGTCAAACCGTTGCAGCTCGCTGACATGAATCCACTCCATGCCGTTGTCCTTGACGGCGGCGAGCCACTTGTCGCGGTCGCGGTCGAACGAGACACCGTAGATTTCGAAGCCTTTTTTGTGGAACTTGTCGTAGGTCTGCTTCAGGTGGGGAACCTCACCCATGCAGGGGCCGCACCACGAAGCCCAGAAGTCCACGAGCGTGTACTTGTTGGCCGGGTTGTCGATCACCGACTTGAGCGATACGGGCTCTCCTTCGGCGTTGTTCTGCACGATGTCGATGTAGGGCTGGCCGACGTCGGTCTTGAGCTTTTGTTCGGCCGAGGTTTTCAGCTCGGTCAGTTCCTTGGTCTGCTGCATCTCGGGCGAGAACTTGGCGATTTCGTCCAGGGTTTCCTGTCCCGAAAGTTCGTAGGCCCGGTTGGGCATCAGTACCACGCCGAAGAAATTGTCGCGGTTGTTGTCGATTGTCGTAAGAGTCAGTTGCTCGAACTCCTTTTCGATGGCCTCGCGGCGTTCGTCGGTCGTAGCCTGGTCGCGGTATTCCTTGATCAGGGTGCGGCTGGCTACCGAATAGGCGTCGCTGGCGTCGTTGGCCGGCGTTCCGGTGGTATGGCGGACTTGTGCGTCCTCGGCGTCGCTCTTGATCGAAATATTGCCCGGTTCGAGGATGAACTGCATGGCGAATGCCTGCGGCTGTCCCTCGCGCGAGTCGAGCAGGTAATGTACGGCCGGCGCCCCGGCGTTGCCCCGGAACTGGAACTTGCCGGCCTTGACGGCTGCCGAGTCGATCAGGCTGTCGCCCTGGTACAGGTAGACCGTTCCCTCGAGCCCGGCGATGTCGCCGTCGATGATGTATTTGGGCTGGTTGCTGCAACTGCACAGCACGGCTGCGGCTGTTGCGAATAGAAATAATTTTTTCATAATGCGAAGGTATTGGTTATTTTTTTGATGCTGCGAGTTGCTTCTCCAGCTCGTTCACGCGTTTTTCGAGTTCGGGCAGCCGTTTGAAGACCGTCGCCGAACGGTGGTACTGCATGCCGGGCAGCGCCGGGTAGCCGAAACGGATCTCACCGTCGGGCACGTCCTTGTCCAGGCCGCTCTTCGAGCCGATCTTCACGTTGTTGCCGATGTTGACATGGTCGGCAATACCCACCTGCCCCGCGAGGAAGCAGTTGCTGCCCACCTTCGAGGTGCCTGCGATGCCGGTCTGTGCCGACGAGACGGTGTTCTCGCCGACCTGCACGTTGTGGCCGATCTGGATCAGGTTGTCCAGTTTCACGCCCCGCCGGATGACCGTCGAATCGGTTTTGGCGCGGTCGATGCAGGTATTGGCGCCGATCTCCACGTCGTCTTCGATCACGACGTTGCCCAACTGGGGGATCTTGTCGAACCCGCCTGCGGCATTGGGCATGAATCCGAATCCGTCGGCGCCGATCACGGCGCCCGCGTGCAGGATGCAGTTGCGGCCGATAAGGCAGCCTTCGTAGACCTTGACCCCCGGATAGAGGATCGTGCCTTCTCCCACACTTACGCCCGTTCCGAGGTATACCTGCGGATAGATCTGGCATCCGTTGCCGATCTTTACGTCGGCCTCGATTACCGCGAAGTCGCCTATGTAGCACCCTTCGCCCACCTGGGCTTCGGCGCAGACCGAGGCCAGCGGGCTTATGCCGCTGCGGCGGGGTTTTGCGGCATTGTACATTTCGAGGAGTTTCAGGACGCAGGCGCCTGCGTCGTCGACCTTGATGAGCGTCGCCGAAAGCGGCTGCGCGGGTTCGAACGTGCGGTTGACCAGCACGACCGACGCTCCGGTAGTGTAAATATAGGCTTCGTATTTGGGATTGGTAAGATAGCTGAGCGAGCCGGCCTTGCCTTCCTCGATCGAAGATACGGTGTGTACTTTCGCCTCTTTGTTGCCGACGATTTCACCGCCCAGGAATCCGGCGATCATTTCGGCTGTGAATTCCATCATAAAATAATTATAGGTATTTGTTAATATCTACTCCCACGGGCATGAACTCTTCCACCGAACGGCCGAACGAAAGCACTTCGCGTACCGTCGACGACGAAATGTCGGCCACGGGCGCCGGGGTGAACAGCATCACGGTCGTGATGTCGGGGTAGATCCGGTGGTTGGTGGCCTCCATCGTGCGTTCGTATTCGAAGTCGGTTGTGTTCCGCACGCCGCGGATAATGGCGCAGGCTCCCATCTCCTCGGCGAATTCGCCCGTGAGCCCCGTGTAAATCCGGGCTTCGACACGCGTATTCCCGGCATAGAGGTCGTCGATCAGCCGTTTGCGGTTGGCGACGGTCAGCAAACCCTGTTTCGAGGTGTTGTTGCCGATGCCGATGACTACGCGGTCGAAGAGGTTGAGGGCCTCGTCGACCAATGCCGCATGGCCGCGGGTGAACGGGTCGAACGACCCGGGGAAAATAGCAGACCTTTCCATATCGGACAAAGGTAATAATATTTGGGAATACCGGATTAAAAAATGCGAATTAATTTACCGTTCGAACTTTACATAGTCCGAATAAATGATCCGCGTATGCGGATTCGACGATACGATCTCCTGGCGCAGGGCCTTCGTGCCCCAGCGGATGAAGAGGAAGCGCCGCGGGACGCGGTGCACGACCTGCCGCAGGGTGTCGGTGCTCTCCACGCGGCAGGCGACCGAGTCGGTGCGGATACGCCCTTCGACCGTAACCCAGGCGTCGCGCCAGCGGAACAGTTTCAGGGTGTCGCGGATTCGGAGCGTGTCCCGGCGGAGCAGGACGACGGTGTCGCGGACGGGCGCGCGCAGGTCGACGCTCGTGGCGGTGACTGTTTTGGCGACGGCTTCTAGCCTCCGGAGCCTGATGCCGAGGCGGCGGATGGTGTCGGCATCCCCGGCGCGGAGGCGTTCGAATTCGGCGCAGCGCAGACGCAATGCCTGCACCGAGGCTGCCTCCTGTCCCAGCCGGGTGCGGTAGTGTTCGATGCCCGAGGCCAGGGCATTCTGGTTCTGTGTGAGGCGGCGGGTTTCGTGGCGGTAACGGGTATAGCCGTATGCCAGCAGCGCCGTTGTGAGGACGGCGTAAAGGAAAAGGTATTTTTTCATGGTTTCCGGGTTTTGCGGCGAAGATAGCGCGTGCCCTCCCGGGTGGGTTTCTACATATTCGGAAACAGCCCGCGGAGCGCCCCGGCGATGCGTTCGGCGAAGATGGCCATGTAGGGCTGCCCGTCGCAGCGGGAAAGGGCGGTGACGCCCCGGTGGTCGATGAAGAAAAGTTCGTCCATGCGCGGCAGGTCGTCGCGCCCGACGGGCGAAGCGGCCAGTTCCAGCCCGGCGGCGCGGATGCTCCTGACTGCAAGGCTGCGCCCGATGCTCGTTTCGCCCGGCGGGACGTAGACCCGCTTGCCCCGGATGGCGAACAGCGCCGCTTCGTCGGCCGCCATGAGAGTTCCGTTGCGGTCGCAGCGTACGGCGACGCTCGCACCCTGCAACCCGGCGTATTGCCGTGCCAGCTCAACGGCGGCCTCGCGTGCCGAGGTGGGGGCGTCGAACAGCGGCGGTTCGTATTGCAGCGTCACGGCTTCGGGCATCAGGCTGCGCAGATCGTAGCCGCGGTAGAGCGAAACGCCTTCGAATTCCAGCCGCAGGATGCCCGATGCCGGCAGGACGAGCCGTACGAATTTCGAACGGTCGCTGCCGGGGGCTTCCCGTCCGGCCACCGCCGCGACGGCCGTCCCGACCTCCCGGGCGTCGTGTGGCCCCGGGCACCCGAAGAGCGTGCGCGACCAGCGGTCGAGTACGGCCAGGTGTTCCCGCAGGCAGAGGCACTCCCCGTCGAGGACATGTACGGTCTGGTATAGGTAGACTTCCCGCATCAGAGCATGAAGATTTTGAGCAGCAGTTCGCGCAGCAGTTCGCCGTCCGATGCACCCCCGGCGTTCATGCCCTTGCTCTTGGCGTCGTATTCGCGCAGCAGGCCGAGGATGTTGAATACCTTGCGGTTGTCCCAGTTGACGGCGTTCTGCTTGATCTCGCCGATGACGTAGACGTTGCTCTTCTTGAGGATGCGCATCAGCTCCGTGTCGGGCGGGAATGCGACCCCCTTGTGCCGCGAGAGCCAGCGGAGGTAGTTCACGACGAACATCTCCTTGAACTGCCCGAAAAGCGCCAGTACGGTGACCAGCAGCGGGTTGTCCTTGGGGTTGCGGGCGAAATGCTCCGCGATCATCAGCGCCCGCGCCATGTCCCGGGTCGCCACGGCCTTGCACAGCTCGAAGTTGTTGTAGTCCTTCGAGATGCCGATGTTGGCCTCGATGTCGGCGTCGGTGATGCGCTTCGTGCCTTCGGGCAGCGAGACGACCAGTTTGCTCAGCTCGTTCGAGATTTTCGAAATGTCGGTGCCCAGGTGGTCGGTCAGCATCGACAGCGCCTTCGTGTCGATGGCCAACCCTTTCCCGGCGATGAATCGCTGGAGCCACGAGGCGATCTCGTAGTCGCGCGGACGCACCGACTCGAGCACCGCGCCGTTGGCGGCGCAACCCTTGTAGAAGGCCGAACGCTTGTCGGCGTTTTTCTCCTTGTGGCAGATTACGAGGATCGTCGTCGGCGATGGCTTCTGGGTGTAGAGCGAGAGCTTGTCCAGCCCGCGCAGCTGCTGCGCCTCCTTGAGGATGACGACCTGGTAGGAGCCCATCATCGGCATCTGGCGGCAGAGGTTGATGACCTGCCCCGCCTCGGAGTCCTTGCCGTAGACGGTGAGCTGGTTGAAAGCCCGTTCGGCTTCGCCCAGCACGGTCGTGGCTATCTGCTCGGCGATGGCGTCGATGAAGTAGCTCTCTTCGCCCATGAGCAGGTAGATGGGGACGAACCGCCGTGCGGCGATCTGGCCGGCGAGTTGTTCGTATGCGGCGACGGAATCCTTGAATTTCAGTGCGCTTTTAGCCATGTCAGACGATTTCTTTGGTGATACGCAGCACGTTCTCCGTGTCGGGCGTCAGGCGGTAGCGGTCGTCGATGCGGCGGCCGACGAGCCATACGATCTCGCCGCCCGACAGCAGTACGAACTGCCGTTGTTTTTCGGCCATCGAGACTTTGGCGTCGATCAAAAAATCGCTCACTTTCTTGCGCCCCGTCATGCCGAACGGCACGAAGGAGTCGCCTTCGCGCCAGCGGCGCAGCGTGAGCGGGAATTGCAAGCGGTCGGCGTCGACCTGGGCGATATGCTCCGGCACGCCGAAATTCTTGATCGTGTCGATGTCCGTATATTCGAAGTAGAGCACCGAATTGCCGCAGTAGCTCCGCTGTGCGCCCCTTTCCACCTGCGTCATGCAGGCGTCGTCGGGGGTGATCGGCGCCACGACGATCTTGCCGCGGTCGACGTAGGCCACCCGTTCGCGCGAGTAGAAGCGTCGCCCCGTCATATCGTGCCGGAGCGAATGGCAGAGCGAGTCGACGACGTCACCCTTGAACCCGTAGGCCGAACTCAGCAGTTCATAAATCACGAACTCCTGCGGGAATGCCGGGTCGATGCGGTCGAGGTGGATCGTGTCGAACCCGTCCGCCGAAGTCACCGCTTCGCCGCGGATACGTTCGATGCCGTGGTTGATGAACAGCTGGGCATCGGTCAGACGTGCCAGGTTGCGGCTCATGAGGCTCGTGAACTTGGGGTTGATCTCCCGGATGCGGGGTATCAGTCCGAGCCGGATCTTGTTGCGCAGGTATTTGGTCGAGCGGTTCGACGAATCCTCGCGGAACGGGATGCGGTTGGCTACGGCATATTCGAGGATCTCCTTGCGCGAGGCGAACATCAGCGGACGGATGATCCTGCCCACCTGCGTCGAGATGCCCGTCAGCCCGCGCAGCCCCGTGCCGCGCAGCAGGTTGATGAAGAACGTCTCGATCGAGTCGTCGGCATGGTGGGCGATCGCCACGGCCGTGTAGCCCTGACCGCGGCTCAGGGTGTCGAACCACGCATAGCGCAGGCGCCGTGCCGCCATTTCCATCGACTCGCCCGTGCGTTCCATTTCGGCCGTGGTTTCGAACCGCTTGTTGTAAAACTCCACGCCGTACTTCTTCGCTTCCTCTTCCACCAGCACCTCGTCCTCTTCGCTCTCGGCGCCCCGCAGCTGGAAATTGCAGTGCGCCACGCCCACCGAATAGCCGCTGCGGGTGAAAAGCGACAGCATGACCATCGAATCCACGCCCCCCGAAACGGTCAGCAGGATGCGGTCGTCGTGCGTCGCCAGGTCATTCTCGGCGACATACCTCTGGAAAGCCTCTAAAAGTGCCATATTACAATATGTTGACTTCGGTGTCTATCTCTATGCCGAACTTTTCGTGTACGCGGGCCTGTACCATACGGGCGAAATCGAGTATCTCGCCGCCCGTGGCGCCTCCCAGGTTCACCAATACCAGTGCCTGTCGTTCATGGATGCCGACCCGTCCGCTTCGGCAGCCTTTCAGCCCCGCCTTGTCGATGAGCCACCCGGCGGCGAGTTTGGCCTTGCCCGAAAGGGCGGCGGGGTAGAGCGGCATGTCGGGCCAGCTGGCCCGCAATTGTTGCGCCACGGATTCATCGACGACCGGGTTTTTGAAAAAGCTCCCCGCATTGCCCGTCACCTTCGGGTCGGGTAGTTTGGCACGGCGGATGGCGCAGATTGCCTCGCGGATGTTGCGCAGCGTCGTGCCGCCGCGGGCCTCGACCTCGCGCTCCACGTCGCCGTACCCCAGCCGGGGTTGCGGCGTGCGCGAAAGGCGGATGTCGACCGCCGTGATGACGACACGTCCCCGCAGGTCGTGCTTGAAGATGCTTTCGCGGTAACCGAAACAGCAGTGCGCGGCGTCGAGCGTCATGCATTTGCCGTTTTCCACACAGAACATGTGTACCCGCTCGATCGCGTCCTTTGCCTCGCAACCGTAGGCGCCGATGTTCTGCACGGGCGCCGCCCCGGCCTTGCCCGGGATCAGCGAGAGGTTTTCGAGCCCCCACAATCCGCGCTGTACGGCCCACTCCACCAGGTCGTCCCATTCGACCCCGGCGTCGGCGCGCACGTGTACCGTGTTCTCTTCTTCGCCGAGCAGGACGATCCGCTGCGAGACGGGGGTCAGCAGCAGCCCGTCGTAGTCCCGTGTAAAAAGTATGTTGTTGCCGCCGCTCAGGACGCTCCAGCGGTCGGGGATTCCGCCGCCGAAAATCGCGTGCAGATCCTCCTCGGTCTCGAATTCGACGAGCCGGGCGGCGTGCTGCTCGACGCCGAAACTGTTGCGTCCGCGCAGGCTGGTTTGGTGAAATTCTCGGATCATGATGTGCAAAGTTAGAAATTATTTCGTTATCTTTGAAGATAATTCCGATCCGACGAAAAACTAAAGACGATAGAACCATGTTTACCGAAAAAGATTTACAGCAGATCGAAAAACACGGGCTGACCCCCGATGCGGTCGAGCGCCAGCTGGAGAATTTCCGCCGCGGGTTCCCCTTCCTGAAGGTTGTGCGCGCCGCATCGCCCGGCGACGGGGTGATGGTCGTGGGCGACGCGGAGGCTGCCGCCGCCGTGGCGCGTTATGAACGGGAGGCCGACCGCCTGGGCATTGTGAAATTCGTGCCAGCCTCGGGTGCCGCGACCCGTATGTTCAAGGAGTTGTTCGAGTTCGTCAACGAGGGTAAGCGCGGCAAGGGCATCGACACGTTGCTGGACAATATCGGGCGCTTCGCCTTCTGGCCGGAACTCAAGGCCGTGCTGCCGCCCGATGCCGACGACAAGGCAACCGTGCGTGCCATCGTAAAGGACGGGCTCGGCTACGGGCAGAAGCCCAAGGGGCTGGTGACCTTCCATGCCTATCCCGAAGGGGCGCGCAAGGCGGTCGAGGAGCACCTGGTGGAGGGCGCGGTCTATGCCGCGGCCAGAGGCGTGGCCCGGATCCATTTCACCGTGTCGCCCGAGCACATCGCGGGCTTCGAAACCCTCCTGGCGGAAAAGATTCCCGTGTACGAACGGCGTTTCGGCATCCGTTACGACATCTCGTTCTCGGTGCAGAAACCTTCGACCGATACGATTGCCGTCAATCCCGACAACACCCCTTTCCGGCAGGACGACGGCACGCTGCTGTTCCGTCCGGCGGGGCACGGCGCGCTGGTCGAGAACCTGAACGAAATCGACGCCGACCTGGTGTTCATCAAGAACATCGACAACGTGACGACCGATGCGCGGCGCGGCGATACGATCCGCTATAAAAAGGTATTGGCCGGCATCCTGCTGGATTTGCAGAATCGGGCTTTCGAGTATCTCAAAGCGCTCGAGGTGGGCGGCGCCGAGCTGGAGCCGATCGTGGAGTTCATTGAACAGCGTTTGTGCGTCAAACTGCCCGCAGACTACGATTCGGCCCTGTTGCGCGCCGTGCTCGACCGTCCGATCCGTGTCTGCGGCATGGTTCGCAACGAAGGCGAACCGGGAGGCGGCCCGTTCTGGGCTTCGAACGCCGACGGCACGCAGTCGCTCCAGATCGCCGAGTCGAGCCAGATCGCACCTGCCGACCTGCCGCTGATGAAGGCCGCGACGCATTTCAATCCCGTAGACCTCGTGTGCGGCGTCCGGGATTCCAAGGGGCGCAAGTTCGACCTGCGGCGTTATACCGACCCTGCGACGGGTTTTATCTCGTCCAAGTCGAGCGGTGGCCGCGAATTGCGTGCCCAGGAATTGCCCGGTTTGTGGAACGGCACGATGTCGCGGTGGAACACCATCTTCGTGGATGTGCCCATCACGACCTTCTCGCCCGTGAAAGTCGTGCAGGATTTGCTGCGTCCCCAGCACCAGTGACCCCTGTGCGAACCAGATAAGGCGGATGCCGCGTGAGCGGCGTCCGTTTTTTGTGGGGCTGCCGCCTTCCCGCGGGGCCGTCCGTTTTTTTACGGCGCCGGTGGGCTTTTACGGGACAGCCTGCGGCGTGCGGCGGGTTTCCCGGCCGTAAGACACTTCATTTCGCTTCGAAACTTCTTCTTTTTGTTCTTGAATTTTGTCAAAAAAGGACAAATTATTGCGGTGTGCCTCAGTTTTCTGATAATCTTTTATATATTTGTGTGCATATTTTGAAAAACGATAATCAAAACTAAATAACACTATGGAAAACAAACTTCAGGAGCTGACCAAAAAGCTCTACGACGAGGGGCTGGAGAAAGGCCGTGCCGAAGCCGACCGTCTGGTCGGGGAGGCTAAGAACGAGGCGGCGAAGATCGTCGCCGAAGCCCGCGCCCAGGCCGAGGAGATCGTCAAGAAGGCCCGTGACAAGGCCGAAGATGTCGAGAAGAACACGATGACCGAGATCGCACTCGCGGGCAAGCAGGCCGCTGCGAAGATCAAGTCGGAGATCGCTTCGATGATCGTGGCCAAGGCTACTGCGGCCGGGGTGAAGGAGGCTGCGCTCGATCCCGCATTCATCAAGGAGATGCTGCTCGCCGTGGCCAGGAACTGGAACGGTGCCGATGCGGGCAAAGTGGAGTTGAAAGCCCTGTTGCCCGAGGCGGAGCGTACTAAACTCGACGCGGCGTTCGGCAAGAGCGCCCAAGAACTGCTCGCCGCCGGTATCGAAGTGGGCTATTCGAATGAGGTGAAGAGCGGGTTCAAGGTAGGTGCCAAGGACGGCGGCTACTACATCTCGTTCTCCGATGCCGATTTCGACGCCTTGCTGGGCGAATACCTGCGTGAGAAAGTATCGGACATGCTTTTTAAGGCGTGACGCTATGTTCACGACGAATTATTATTGTCTGGTAGCCGGGCTGAAGGAGTATTCGCTCGATGCCGACACCAAGGGTTTCGATGCCAAGGCCATCGTCGGGGAGATCCTCGAAGGGGTGGACGGGGCCGATGCCGACGCGGTGCGGCTGTTGTACGGCTATTACGACTGTGAGAATATCGCTTCGCTGCGTGCGGGGCGCTCGGCGCACAATCCGCTGGGTAACTTCACACGCGAGGAGCTGGAAGAGGAGGTGAAGACTCCCCGGCGCCTGCCGGCGCCCGTAGCTCGCGTGTTGCGCGCCTTTGCCGACCCCGAAGGCGAGGATGCCGAGGAGGTCGATACGGCCGGGCGCTTCGAGAGTGCGCTCTTCGGAGCCTACTACGAGGCTTGCAGCCGTTCCCGGAGCCGTTTCCTGCGCGCATGGTCGGAGTTCGACCGCAACCTGCGCAATGTGACGGCCGCCGTGACGGCCCGTGCGGTGGGGCGGCCCGTCGAGGAGGTGACCGTCGGCGGGGGCGACGTGGTCGAACAGTTGGAGCGTAGCTCGGCTGCCGATTTCGGGCTGCGGGGCGAGTTGCCCTACATCGACGCCGTGATCGCTGCCGTGAACGACGAGGCCAACCTCGTGGAGAAGGAGCACAAGATCGACCTGATCCGCTGGAACGAAGCCGTGGAACTGGCGACGTTCGACTATTTCGACATTAATTCCATCCTGTCGTACCTGTCGCGTGTCAACATCGTGGCGCGCTGGACGCAGCTCGATGCGGTGCGCGGACGCGAGATGTTCGAGCGTTTGATGGCCGAGCTGGATGGCAAAGGGCTGATAGAAAATAAACAATAGGATAATTCATGAAAACTACAGGACGTGTAAATGGTATCATCTCCAATATCGTAATCGTCAAGGCCGACGGAGCCGTGGGCCAGAACGAGATATGCTACGTGTATACGGGGGATACCAAAATGATGGCCGAGGTCATCAAGGTCGTAGGCGACAGCGCCTATGTCCAGGTTTTTGACAGCACCCGGGGGCTGAAGATCGGCGACAGGGTCGAGTTCGAGGGGCATATGCTCGAAGTGACGCTCGCTCCGGGCCTCTTGTCGCGCAACTACGACGGTCTGCAGAACGACCTCGAAAAGATGGACGGCCTGTTCATCGCGCGCGGTTCGATCACCGACCCGGTCGATTTCTCGGCCGAATGGGAGTTCGCCCCGCTGGCGAAGGCGGGCGACAAGGTCTCGGCCGCATCGTGGCTGGGCGAGGTCAAGGAGCAGTGGGTGAGCCACAAGATCATGGTGCCTTTCACGATGACCGGCAATTATACGGTCAAGAGCATCGTTGCGGCCGGGAAATACAAAGTTACGGACACGGTTGCCGTGGTGACCGACGACGAAGGCCGGGAGCACGGGATCACGATGGTGCAGAAATGGCCGGTCAAGCAGGCCGTGCGCTGCTACGTCGAGAAGCCGCGCCCCTCGCGTGTGATGGTGACGGGCGTCCGTGCCATCGACACCTTCAATCCGATGGCCGAGGGTGGTACGGGTTTTATCCCCGGGCCTTTCGGCGCCGGCAAGACGGTGCTCCAGCACGCTATTTCGAAGCAGGCCGATGCCGATATCATCATCATGGTGGCGTGCGGCGAGCGTGCCAACGAGGTGGTGGAGATTTTCAAGGAGTTCCCCGAGTTGATCGACCCCCGGACGGGGCACAACCTGATGGAGCGTACGATCATCGTCTGCAATACGTCGAACATGCCCGTTGCGGCGCGTGAGGCGTCGGTGTATACGGGTATGGCGATCGGCGAATACTACCGTGCCATGGGGCTCAAGGTGCTCGTGATGGCCGACTCGACGTCGCGCTGGGCGCAGGCGCTGCGCGAGATGTCGAACCGTCTGGAGGAGCTTCCCGGACAGGACGCCTTCCCGATGGATCTTTCGGCGATCATCTCGAACTTCTACTCGCGTGCGGGCCTTGTGAAACTCACCAACGGCCAGACCGGTTCGGTGACCTTCCTTGGGACGGTGTCGCCCGCGGGCGGTAACCTCAAGGAGCCGGTGACCGAATCCACCAAGAAGGCGGCGCGTTGTTTTTATGCCCTCTCGCAGGGGCGCGCCGACTCGAAGCGCTACCCGGCCATCGACCCGCTGGAATCCTACTCGAAATATCTCGAGTACCCCGAGATCCGCGAATACCTCGACGATCATATCGAGAAGGACTGGGTAGACCTCGTGTATGCCGGCAAGACCATCGTGCAGCGCGGCAAGGAGGCCAACGACCAGATCAACATCCTGGGTGACGACGGCGTGCCGGTGGAGTACCACGAACGTTTCTGGAAGTCGGAGCTGATCGACTTCGTGATCCTCCAGCAGGACGCTTTCGACGACATCGATGCCAACTGTCCGATCGAGCGCCAGAAGATGATGTATAAAATGGTGCTCGACATCTGCCGGAAGGATTTCGCCTTCGCCGATTTCGAAGAGTGCTCGCAGTTCTTCAAGGGTCTTATCAACCTCTTCCGCCAGATGAACTATTCGCAGTGGCAGTCGGAGAAGTTCAACGGCTACCTGAAGCAGATCGAGGAGTATGTGAGTGAAAAAACAAAATAAGCTTTAGACCATGACAACACGAGCTTTTCAGAAAATATATACCAAAATCGATAACATCACCAAGGCGACCGTGACCCTGCGGGCGCAGGGCGTCGGCAACGACGAGCTGGCCACCGTAGGCGGCAAGCTGGCGCAGGTGGTGAAAATCATGGGCGAGAACGTGACGTTGCAGGTTTTCGCGGGTACCGAGGGATTGGCGACCGACTCGGAAGTGGTCTTCCACGGCGAACCTCCCAAGCTGCGCGTGTCGGACAACCTCGCGGGACGCTTCTTCAACGCCTACGGCGAGCCGCTCGAAGGCGGTGAGATCGTCGAGGGCGAGGCGCGCGAGATCGGCGGCCCGACGGTAAACCCGTTCCGCCGTATCCAGCCTTCGGAGCTGATCGCCACCGGTATTGCCGGCATCGACCTGAACAATACGATCGTGACGGGGCAGAAGATCCCTTTCTTCGCCGACCCCGACCAGCCCTATAACGCCGTAATGGCCAACGTGGCGCTGCGAGCCAAGGCCGACAAGATCATCCTGGGCGGCATGGGACTCACCAACGACGATTTCCTCTATTTCAAGTCGGTGTTCGAGAATGCCGGTGCGCTCGACCGTATCGTGTCGTTCGTCAACACGACCGAGAACCCGCCCGTGGAGCGGCTGCTCGTCCCCGACATGGCGCTGACCGCCGCCGAGTACTTCGCGGTGGACAAGGGCGAGAAGGTGCTTGTCCTGCTGACCGACATGACGCTCTATGCCGATGCGCTGGCCATCGTGTCGAACCGTATGGATCAGATCCCGTCGAAGGACTCGATGCCCGGCTCGCTCTATTCCGACCTGGCCAAGATCTACGAGAAGGCCGTGCAGTTGCCCAACGGCGGCTCGATCACGATCATCGCCGTGACGACCCTGTCGGGCGGCGACATCACGCACGCCATCCCCGACAACACGGGTTACATCACCGAGGGGCAGTTGTTCCTGCGCAACGACTCCGACACGGGCAAGGTCATCGTCGACCCGTTCCGTTCGCTGTCGCGTCTGAAGCAGCTCGTGATCGGCAAGAAGACCCGCGAAGACCATCCGCAGGTGATGAACGCCTGTGTGCGTCTGTACGCCGATGCCGCCAATGCCAAGACCAAGCTCGAGAACGGTTTCGACCTCTCGGACTACGACGAGCGTACGCTGAAATTCGCGTTCGACTATTCGGAGAAACTCCTTTCGATCGACGTCAATATCGGCATCACCGAGATGCTCGACACGGCATGGGGGCTCTTTGCCAAATATTTCTCCAAGGAGGAAGTTGCGATCAAGGAGGAACTCATCAAAAAGTATTGGAAAGAAGCGTAAGGCACGATGGCAATCAAATTTCAATATAACAAGACCTCGCTCGGCGACCTCGGCAAACAGCTGAAAATGCGGCAGAAGGCGCTCCCTACGATCAAAAGTAAGGAGTCGGCCCTGCGCTCCGAGGTGAAGAAGGCGAAGGACTCCGCGGGCGATTACCGCCGTCGGCTCGATGCCCTGAAGGCCGAGTACGACTACATGGTATCGCTCTGGGGAGAGTTTGATTGTGACCTCTTGCGCATCGCTGATGTCGAACTTTCGGTACAGAAGATCGCGGGTGTGCGTACACCCGTCTTGCAGGACGTGAAATTCGAGGAGAAGCCCTACGACCTCTTCTCGTCGCCCGTATGGTTCGCCGACGGAATCGATATCCTCAAGCGCATGGCGCAGCTGGGAATCGAATTCGAAGTGTATAACCGCAAGATGGAGTTGCTGGATCACGCACGCCGTAAAACCACTCAGAAGGTGAACTTGTACGAAAAGGTGCAGATACCCGGGTACGAGGACGCCATACGTAAGATCAAACGCTTCATGGAAGACGAGGAGAACCTTTCCAAGTCGGCCCAGAAGATCGTGAAAACCAAACAGCAACAGGCCGGGGAGGGCGCGATGTTATGATAGCGAAAATGGCAAAATACGACTTTGTGCTCTATGCGGCCCAAAGTGAGGATTTTATCGAGAAGCTGCGCGAACTGGGCCTTGTCGACATCACGACGACGGGCTGGGAGCCTTCGGAAGAAGACCGGCAACTGCTGCTCGATATCGAGGGGCATGCGAAGGCCGCCGACTTCCTGCGGAATTTCCGTGCCGGGGAAGGACGTTTCGAGGCCGGTGCGAAACCCTTCGCCTCGGGTGCCGAGGCCTATGAGCACTATGTCGCCGCACACCAGAAGGCCACGGCGCTCGCCGCCGAGATCGGACGCCTGGAGAAATCGGCCGACGAGCTGCGTCCGTGGGGCGAGTTCTCGCCCGAGCGTACGAAGGCGCTGGCTTCGCAGGGCATCGTGCTGCGCTATTTCTTCACCCCGAAGAGCAACTACGACAAGTTCGGGCCCGAGTGGTCGGAACGCTATACGCTTTCGCTGATCAACCGTACCGATTCTACGGCCTATTTCGTTGCCGTGACGGCCACGGGCGAGGATGTGACGCTCGATGCGCAGGAGATGAAGGCTCCGTCGATGGACGTCCGCGAGGCGGAACGCCGTATCGCCGAGGCGAAGCAGGAATTGCGGGCTCTCGACGCCGAATTCTCGCGCGTGGCGGCTTCGGAGAAGTTGCTCGCGGCACACGCTGCGCAGCTGAAGGAGCGCTTGCAGGGCGTGCGCGTGAAAGCCACGGCGCAGCAGGCCGCCGACGGTACGCTGGTCGTCATGGAGGGCTGGGCCGAGAAGGAGACCTCCGACAAGGTCGACGCCCTGCTGGAAGCGTATCCCAACATCGTTTATCTCAAGGGAGACCCTACGCCTGAGGACGATACGCCCGTGAAGCTCAAGAATAACCGGTTCGCGCGCGTTTTCGAACTGGTGGGCGACATGTATGCCCGTCCGAAATACGGCACGATGGATCTCACGCCGTTCTTCGCACCGTTCTACGTGCTTTTCTTCGGCATCTGCCTGAACGACGCCGGCTACGGTGCCATCCTGGCGCTGCTGGGAGCCTGGATGCTCTCCAAGAACCGCAAGCCCGGCATGATGCGCCAGGCCGCGTGGTTCGCCACCTTGTGCGGCGTGTCGACGATCCTCTTTGGGCTGCTGTGCGGTTCGTTCTTCGGCATCAGCATGTCGGAATGGTTCCCGTCGATCCATTTCTTCGATTTCCAGGGCCAGTTCTTCTCGATCGCGCTGGCCATCGGCCTCGTGCAGATCATGTTCGGCATGGTGCTCAAGATCGTCATGATCTCCTCCACCGTCGGGTTCCGCTATTCGCTCGGTTCGCTGGGGTGGCTGCTGGTCATTTTGGGCGGGAGCCTTGCCGCCGGACTGCCGATGCTCAACTCCGGGTGGGTGATCCCGTTCTACACCACCTCCTCGCCCGCGTTCTATGCGACGCTCGGCGTGGGTGCGGTGCTGATGCTGTTCTTCAATTCGCCGGGCAAGAACCCGCTGCTGAATTTCGGGCTGGGATTGTGGGATACCTATAATAACCTTACGGGTATCCTCTCCGACGTGTTGTCATATATCCGTCTGTTCGCCATCGGCCTCTCGGGCGGTATCCTCGCCACGGTGTTCAATGCGCTTGCCGCCGGGTTCGTGCCCGAAGGTTCGGGCATCGTCGTGCGGCTGCTGATCATGATCCCGATCCTGCTGATCGGCCACGGCATCAATCTCTTCATGTCGACCATTTCGTCGTTCGTGCACCCGATGCGTCTGACGTTCGTCGAGTTCTACAAAAACGCGGGCTTCGAAATGTCGATGCGTTCCTTCGAGCCCTTGCAGAAAATAGATAATTCGGAAAACAAATAACAACTAAAACAAATTAAAATTATGGAATCAACAACTGCAATTATTTTGGGCTATCTCGGCGTAGCGCTGATGGTAGGCCTTTCGGGCGTAGCGAGCTGTATCGGTACTTCGATCGCCGGTATGGCATCGGTAGGCGCCATGAAGAAAAACGGCGGGGCTTTCGGTAGCTACATGATCCTGTCGGCTATCCCCGGTTCGCAGGGCCTTTACGGTTTCGTGGGCTACTTCATCATCAAAGGGTTCCTTACGGATTCGATGACCCTGTTGCAGGGGGCCGCCATCTTCGGCGCCGGTCTGCTGACGGGTCTGGTCTGCCTCGCTTCGTCATACTACCAGTCGAAGGTGTGTGCCAACGGTATCGCCGCAATCGGCAACGGCCACGATGTGATGGGTAAGACGCTTATCCTCGCGGCATTCCCCGAGTTGTACGCCATCCTTACGGTGGCTGCCGTGTTCCTGATCGCGGGTGCGATCTAAACGGCCGCAGCGGCAAATCGCTCCGCAGGGCGGGACATTCCGGTGTCCCGTCCTGCTTTTTTCAGGGGTGTGGCTTGAATTGTACTTATATTGCATGAATTGATACTTGCCGAAACCCAGAAATGTGTAATTTTACATGACTCGAAAATTCCGGATGAGTGTTTTTCCGTCGGGATGGGACAGTTACAAGTTTTTAAGTGGTATAATTAGGGATTCAGGCCCGGCTGCATCAGTAGCCGGGCTTGAGTTTGTTGGTGGGTTGACGGAAGGGAACGCCGTCTCCGGTCGGGCAGAGATTCCGGCATTGCCGGTAACATTGCCTATGCCTTATCCTGTGGCTCTTCGGGCACTTCGTCGACCTCCTGTTTGATCTGGGAGAGCTTCTCCTTGCGGTATACTTTGGGGGTGCAGCCGTATTTGGCGGCAAAGCACTTGAAGAATGTGCCCCGGTTGACGAACCCCGCCTTGTAAATGATCTCGTCGATGGAGAGCTTGGTCGAGGTGAGCAGCTGCTCGGCCTTGGCCAGCCGGTACTCCTTGATGATGGTGGTCGGGGTCTGGTTCAGGATGCCTTCCAGGCGGCGGTAGAGGTTGCGGATGCTGACACCCATCTCGTCGGCGATGAATTTCGTAGAGATTTCCGTGTTGGAAATGTTGTCGTTGATGATCTTCAGCATCTTGTCGATGAATTCCTTGTCGTCCTGGTGGAGCATCTTGCCGTCGGAGAGTTCGAAGGCGCTGATCGACGATTTGTAATAGTCCTTGAGCGAGCGGTTGCGTTTGAGCAGCTGCTCGGTCACGGCCTTCAGGTATTCGACGTTGAAGGGCAGCGTCAGGCAGATGTCGGCGCCGGATTCTACGCCTTTGATGCGTTCGTCGACCTGCTGTGCCGTCGAGAGCAGGATCACCGGGATATGTGAGGTCAGCTTGCCCTCCTTGATGAACTTGATGAGCGACAGGCAGTCCGATTTCTCCGAGAGCGCATCGCAGATGATGATGTCGGGGTGCATCTGTTTGAGCAGTTCGATCATCGCGTTCAGGCCGTCGGGCATTTTGATATTGTAGTCCGGGGCAAACAGCTCGGCCACGAAATTCATGATCTCCGAATCGTCGTTGACCACGAACATCGTCCGGCGGTTTTTGTCGAACGTGAATTCGCGTTGCGTGACGGTCGGCAGCGGCAGCCCGTAGTTCGTGTCGATCGGCACGATGTTGTCGTTCACGGACGTGTTCTCGGCGGTTACTTTCAGCCGCGGCAGCCGCACGGTGAACGTCGTCTGGGCATTGGGGGTGCTTTCGACCGTGATCTGGCCGTGCATGCGGGTCACGATGCTGTGGCAGATCGCCAGCCGCAGGTCGCCCTGGAACGAAAGCCCCCGTTCGCTCTTGCGCTCGAAATAATCCAGCACGCGGTAACGGTCGAAAATGGCCTCGATGTCGTCGAGGTTGACCCCGATGCTGTCGTTCGCGGCCGATATGAACAGTTCCCCGTCGTCGTTGCGGATTGTCAGGTTCACCGAACCGTTGTAGGGTGTGTGCTTGAATGCGTTGGACAACAATGTGTTGAGGATCGTCGAAAGTCCTTCTCGGTCGCTCGGCCATGCCAGGTTGCGCTCGATGTCCAGCTTGCAGTGGATGCTGTTCTGCTCGGAATATTCGCTGAAGGTCTCCGCGATTCCCTGGGCGATTTCGGCCACGGGTACCAGCTCGATGTTTTCATTCTCATCGTTTTGCGAGGTGCGGATACCGCGGAACTCGTGGAGCATGTAGATCAGGTCGTGGAGCTTTGACACGTTCTGCCGGATGGTCTGTGCGTATTTGAGGATATAGGAGTCCGATTTACGGTAGGTAATGATCTGCTGGCAGGGCCCCGAGATCATCGTCAGCGGCATGGACAACTCCTGTGTGATGTTCGAGAAAAATCGCATTTTCGATTCGTAGACCTCCTCTTTGCGCCGGCTTTCGAGGCGTTGCAGTTGTTCGGCCTTGCGTTGCCGGTAACGGAGCAGGTAATAGCGCAGGGTCATGGTGACGGCGGCCAGCGCCAGCAGCATGTAGAGCAGCTTTGCCAGAAATGTGGCGTACCAGGCCGGTTTGAGGCGTATTTCCAGTGAGTAGACTGGACTTGTGGCCCCGGTGATGTTGTTGCGGTAGCGCACGTCGAGCCGGTAGGTGCCGGGCGGCAGGTCGGCGAAGGACAGCTTCGACGAAGTGCTCGTCCATTGGTCGCTGAACCCGTCCAGCCGCGTGTAATAGGTGTAGTTGCTGCCGTTGACGTAGTCGAGTGCCGATACCGTGATCTCGTAAATGCGCTGTCCGTGCCGCAGCGTCAGCACGCCCTTGTCAGAGAGCAGGTTGCCGATGTTGTGCACTCCGTCGTTGAGGCGCACGTCGCGGAAGAGGATCGGCGGGTTGAACGACTGTTCCTCGAAGCCGGTCTGTTCGACGGTAACAAGCCCGTTGATGCCGCCGAAGAAGAGCAGCCCTGTCTGCGGATCGGTGAAGTAGGCCCCGTCGCTGTATTCGATGGTATTCAGGCCGTAGGAGTATCCGTAGGTCACTACGTTACCCGTGTGGGGTGTATACTGCACCAGTCCGCGGTTGGTGCTCAGCCAGAGGTCGCCGTTGCGGTCGTCGAGGATGCCGTGCACGGTGTTGGTGATGCCCGGGATGAGCGTCGTGTCGCGGGCGACCTGTATCAGTCCGCCGCTCGTGCCGAACCAGAGGCTCTTGTCCTGGGTCTGGTGGATCGTGAAGATGTCGTTGACGATGGCGCTGCGGTTGTGGTCGAATTTGGCGATCTGGTGCGTATTCGTATGCGTGTTGTAGCGTACGGCCCCGCCTCCGCGGTTGCCGAACCACATGATCGAATCGTTCTGCTCGTAGAGGGCGAAGAAGAATTTTTTGACCTCCAGTTCCTCGTTGAAGTGGAGCCGCTTGACCTCGCGGATTTCAGGATGGGTCTGCGATCCGCCGAGCGTGATGCGGAATATACCGCAGCCTACCGAAGCCACCCACAGGGTGTCCGGCGCCGTCTCGCGCAGCGTGTGGATGAACCGCATCTCCTCGGGGACGCCGAGGCGGTGGATCCTCCGGTCGGCATAGGAGTAGTAGTTCAGCCCGTCGCCGTCGGTGCCGATCCACAGCAGGTTGCGGCTGCTTGCGGCGAAAGTGTAGACCGAGTTGTCCAGCAGATCGCTGTTGGCCGTGGTTTTCTGTTCGACATGGGCCGCGTCGAAGGTCTTTCTGTCGTAGAAGTTGGGGATGCGCAATAATCCTTCGCCCTTGGTGCCCACCCACAGGCTGCGTTCGTGGTCGATGTAGAGCGCACGCACTGGTTTCGAAAGGTTGTAGGGCAGGTCGTTGAAGGTGATCGAACGGAAGGCCACCGCGTTGCGTGTGTGCTGGTAAAGTCCCTGCCCGTCGGTGCCGATCCATACGATCTCCTGCCGGGCATCGCGCAGCAGTGTCATGACGCCGCAGGTGATGTTGATATGTTCAGTTGCGTATTTTACACTGTTCTGCGGGGTGGTTTTCAGGCGGATGACGCCGTTGGTGCTGAACGACACGAGGTAATCGTTCCCGTCGCTGATGATGCGCGACACCTGTCCCATGGCGGCCAGCTCCTCACGCATATCCTTTATATATATGATCTGACGGCTTTTGATGTCGAACTCGTAGAACACATGGTTCCGGTCGATGAAATAAACCCTGTCCCCTTCGCGGAACGCGAATTCCGGGAGCGAAGGCAGGGCTATCTGTTGTGTTTCGCCGAATCGGATGTCCCCCTGCCCGTCGGCGGGAATTTTCACCGGCATACAGAAAATACCCTTGCGTGAAAAGCTCCACAGGTTGCCCTCGTCGTCGAGCACCATCTCCAGGATGTCGGCATACCGCCCTTGCTGCATCGGCCTTGTGGGGGCGAATTCATGGCGCGTGCGGTCGTAGTAGCTGAATTTGTTGTCCTGCGTGATGACGATCACCTCGTCGCTGCTGCGGGTCACGATCCGGTACATTCCCTGGAAACAGGTGTGCGGTTCGACGTGCTTGCTGTCCGGATCGAACAGGTCGAGCCCGTAGTTCGTGCGGATCCAGAAAAGCGAGTCCGTCGTCACGGCGATCTCCTCGATGAGGTTGCCCGACAGGGGGGGGTATTCGCCCCAGTCGTTCGGGAAGAGGCGCATGCGTTCGCCGTCCCACATGTTCAGCCCGTCGCACGAACCGACCCAGATAAACCCGTGTTTATCCTGTGCCAGCGAGAGTATGGCGTTGTTCGATATGCCTTCGCGGCTCGATATCTGCCGCAGGTTGCTGGCTTGTGCCGCCGCACAGCACAGCAGGTGTATACAGACCAGGTAGATTATTCGTTTCATGGAGGGTTGCGGTTTGTGGAAATTTTATGTTGGTTGTGCAAATTTATGCAAATTTTTTCGTAAAAACAGACTAACCATTGCCATTTTGGGCATGAAAACAGACATATTTCTTATCTTTGTCTCCGGGAAATCCCCTCTGGAGCCTCTGTCCCGGCGGTGGGAGGTGGCAAAAACCGGAATATTTTGTGTTTGGCACGGATGTGTACTATTTCTTCATGGATACGGACTGCCGATCATTCCGGGTTTCCTAATTTTGTTAGCGGAAAACCTAAAAACCTTATTGCCCTATGAAAAAAATCGTACTCCTGTCGCTGTCTGTTTTCGCGGCGTTTTCTCTCTTTGCCCAGCAACCCCGCGACTGGGCGCAGTACGGGCGTTACGAACGGCAGAATGCCGCCCTGGCGGGTGAACCCGTCGAAGTGGTCTTCATGGGCAATTCCATCACGGATAACTGGATCGGGGCCGATCCCGACTTCTTCGCCCGCAACGGCTTCGTCGACCGGGGTATCAGTGGCCAGACGACCGCCGAGATGCTCGCGCGTTTCCGCCGCGACGTCATCGACCTGAACCCGAAGGCCGTGGTGATCCTTGCCGGTATCAACGACATCGCTCAGAACAACGGCGCCATCAAACTCGAAAACGTCTTCGGCAACATCGTCTCGATGTGCGAACTGGCTAAATTCAACGGAATCCGCGTGGTGCTCTGCTCGGTGCTGCCCTGCGACCGGTTTTCGTGGCGTCCCGAGATCAAACCTGCGGCAGCCGTCGCGGAGCTCAATACGATGCTCAGACAGTACGCCGCCGAACATAAGATCCCCTATGTGGATTACCATGCGGCGCTGGACAACGGCTCCGGCGGCCTGGACGCCCGGATCTCCCGGGACGGCTGCCATCCGACCCTGTACGGCTACACGCTCATGGAGCCGATGGTCGTCGAGGGGATCAACAAGGCCCTCCGTACGAAGCAGGCGCGGTATACCACCCCGATACCCAACGAATAACCGATAACAGATAATGAAGAAAACACTCCTCCTCACCGCTGCGGCAGTTGCCGCATGTGCTTTTGCCGCCTGTGACCGGACGTCGCCGAGCCAGGCCCGCAACCTCGACCGTGCCAAGGCTACGCTCGATTCGGTCTATGCCTCGTATGGCGTCGCCGACCGCTGCCTCTTGCGCGAAAACTATCCGTTCAATGCCGATTACAAGGCGGGTTATCTCGCCTCCGAAGACCAGGCGCGTCCGAATCCCTATTCTTACCTGTGGCCCTTCTCGGGAACGCTCTCGGCTGTAAATACGATCCTCGAGGAGGATGCCTCCTATCGCAGCGTGCTCGACGGCCGTGTGCTGCCGGGGTTGGCCGAGTACCTCGACACGACGCGGATGCCGGCGGCTTATGCCTCCTATATCAATACGGCTCCGGCGTCGGATCGTTTCTACGACGACAACGTGTGGCTGGGCATCGACTTCTGCGATATCTACGAGGCTACGGGCGACAAGAAATACCTCGCCCAGGCCGAGATGATCTGGAAATTCATCGAGAGCGGCACGGACGATGTGCTGGGCGGCGGCATCTACTGGTGCGAACAGAAGAAACATTCGAAGAATACCTGCTCCAATGCTCCGGGAACGGTTTATGCGCTGAAACTCTATGCCGCGACGGGCGACGGCCGCTACCTCGAGCAGGGCAAAGGACTCTATGCCTGGACAAAGGAGCACCTGCTCGACACCGGGGACGGGCTCTATTTCGATAACGTGTCGCTCGACGGCAATATCGGCCGTGCGAAGTTTGCCTACAACAGCGGCCAGATGGTACAGGCGGGGGCGCTGCTTTACAAGGCTACGGGCGATGAAAGCTACCTGAAAGATGCGCAGCGCACGGCCGCCGCATGCTACGACTATTTCTTTGAAGAATTCACGCCTGTGGACGGTGAGGCATTCCGCATCATCCGCAAAGGCAACGTGTGGTTCTCGGCCGTGATGGTGCGCGGGCTCGTCGAACTCTATGGCATCGACGGCAATGCCGCCTATGTCGATGCCGTGCAGCGCAGTCTGGACTATGCCTGGGATCATGCGCGCGACGGGCGCGGGTTGTTCGAAACCGATTTTACGGGCGCCGACAAACAGGCCGAGAAGTGGTTGCTCACGCAGGCTGCCATGGCCGAGATGTACGGCCGCATGTCCGGCGTCGGACTGAAATAAACCGCACAAAACCTGCAACCTGATGAAACGAAAAATCTTCTTCATACTATTGGCCGCGGTATTCGCCGCGGGGATCGCCTTTGCGGAAAAGTTGCCCGTGGCAAAGGCTGTCCGCCCCGAAAAAGAGTTGTATAAAACATTCGCTAATCCCGACGCTCGTCATCGTCCCTATGTGCGCTGGTGGTGGAACGGCGCCCGTGTGAACGAGCAGGAGATCCTGCGCGAGCTGGATGTGATGCACAAGGCCGGGATCGGCGGCGTGGAGATCAACACCATCCAGTTCCCCGACCAGACCGCCGATACGGTGGGCTGTGCCGCGCTGACTTGGCTGAGCGACGAGTGGATCCGCATGGTCAACGTGGCTGCCGACGGCTGCCGTGAGCGCGGCATGGTCTGCGACATCATCGTCGGCTCGGGCTGGCCCTTCGGCGCCGAATACCTTGCGCCCGAGGAGCAGGTGCAGATGCTCTATCCCGTTACGGTCGATGTCAAGGGCGGCCGGTTTACCATCGGCCGCGACGAGGTGCTCGACATGGCCAACGCCCAAGTGGCCAATCCCCGCAGCAACCCGACCAAGGAGCTTCTGTTCATCCGCCTGATGCCCAAGCATGTCGCCCATTTCACCGAGGGCGTTTCGTACGACGACCAGGCCGGCAACGATACCATCACGGTCGATGTCCCCGAGGGCGAACATGTCCTCTACTTTTTCGTGAAGCTGAACGGCTATTCGCGTGTTATCCTGGGGGCTCCGGGCGCCAGCGGGCCCGTGGTGAACCACCTCGACGGCAAGGCCGTGGAGCGTTACCTCGATAAATTTTCCGATGCGATGCATTTCACCCGCGGCAAACTCAAGGGGAAGATCCGCGCGGCGTTCTGCGACAGTTTCGAGCTGGAAGGCAACAACTGGACGCCCGGCATGTTCGCCGAGTTCGAGAAGCGTATGGGTTACTCGCTCGATCCGTTCCTGCCCTATGTGTTCCAGCGTACCGGAGCCATGGGCGAACCCGTCCGCGAGGCTTACGGCAGCAGTTTCTCGCCCGAGGTGACCCGCGACGTGATCGAGCGTGTCCGCCACGATTTCTGGCACGTGCAGATGCAGCTCTTCAAGGAAAACTTCATCGACGTCTACAACGACTGGTGCCACCGCAACGGGCTCAAATCGCGTGTGCAGGCTTACGGCCACCAGCTCCATCCCGTCGAAACGTCGATGTATCTCGACATCCCCGAATGCGAATCGTGGATACACGACGGCATCGGCCGGGTGATGGAGCCCAACCAATACCTTTCGGGACGCGGTTACAGCATGGTCAACAAGTTCGTCTCTTCGGGAGCGTTTCTGGCCAACCGCAACATCGTGAGCTGCGAAGAGCAGACCAACGTGGGCAATATCTTCCAGACCACGCTCGAGGAGGTCAAGGTGACGGGCGACCGCAGCAACCTTTCGGGCGTCAACCACTCGGTGCTCCACGGCTTCAATTACAGCCCCCGCCAGAAGGATTTCTTCGGCTGGATACAGTTCGGTACTTATTTCAACGAGAACAATACGTGGTGGCCTTATGTGCGTCCGTGGATGGATTACAAGGCGCGTGTCTCCGCTCTTTTGCAGAACAGCGTCTATCAGGCCGACATCGCCATCCTGCCGCCGCTCGAAGACCTCTGGTCGATCCACGGCATGCAGCGTGACCCCTATCCCGGCGTCACCTATCCCGCCTATGCCAACGACCTCTGGGAGGCCGTCCAGCAGAGCGGCAACGGCTGCGACTATGTCAGCGAGAAGGTCATCTGCCAGTCGTCCGTCGCGGGCGGCCGGCTCCGCTTCGGTTCGCGCAGCTACAAGACCCTGCTGCTGATGGAGGTCGAGAGCCTCGAACCCCGAACCGCTGCGCGCATCGCCGACTTCGTGGCGGCGGGCGGACGTGTGATCGCCATCGGGAAGGTGCCCCACAAGGGGCTCGGATTCCGTGATGCCGCGGCGAAGGATGCCCGTGTGAAGGCGATCATCGACCGTGTCGTGGCGACCTGGCCCGACCGTTTTGTCCGTGTCGATGCCCCGCAGGGGGATATGCTCGGCTGGTACCGCACCTTGCAGGCGGAATACGGCCTGACCCCTTATGCGAAAATCTCCGACCCCGACCGTTTTATGATGATGAACTATTACAAGTCGGGCGACAGGGATATCTATTTCGTCGTCAACTCTTCGATCGAACGTTCCATGCAGACCCGGCTCGAATTCCCCACCGAGGTGGCGGCCAAGCAGGCCTGGGTCTGGGATGCCGAGACGGGCGTGCGGCATATGCTCGACGTGCAGGACGGTACGCTGGAATTGTGCCTGACGCCTGCCGAGGCGAAATTCATCGTCTTCGAGAAAGACCGCGGCGGCCAAATGCTGCCCGCACCTGCACCCCGCAGCGCGAACCCCATTGCCCTCAACGGCATCTGGGATGTCAGGGCCACGCACCATGTGGATAAGAGTACCCGGGAATTCTCCCTGACCGACCTCGTGGATCTGCACAGCCTGCCGTTCCCCTGGTTGCAGAGCTTCGCCGGCACCATCGAATACACCCGCACGGTCGATGTCGAAGATCCGGCGGCCTACCATACGCTCGATGCCGGCCTTACGCATAACGGCATCACCGAACTTTTCGTCAACGGCGAGCCCGCGGGCATACGCTGGTACGGTGCACGTACGTTCGACGTAGCGGGCAAACTCCGTAAGGGCGCGAACGTCCTGACGATCCGTGTCACCACGGTGCTGACCAACTATGCCAAGGCCCGTGCCGCCGACACTCCGACGGCCGCCCGCTGGGAATGGGCGCAGCGGCTCAACAAGGAGCTCGGCCTGCGCGGCCCCGTAATCCTGTACTGATAACTTAAAACCTTAATAAAGTAATTCTGTAAACGACTATGAAAAACAAAAACATCTCCCGGGCTTGCCTTGCTGCGGCCCTTGTCATGGCCGGTACGGTTTCGGCACACGCCTCGGCGCTCCGCAGCAGTGCTCCGGAAACCGAAGCCGCGGTTATGATTATGGACAATACGCGGATGGCCAGGCCCAAAGCGAAGATCGTAAAAGAATATGCCCCGACCAACCGTCCGGCCGAGGCCGAGCGTCTGTTCCGCTCCGAGGCCGTCGAGGCCGAGATCGCGCGCATCAAGGGCGTGCTCTCCAATGCCAAGCTGGCCTGGATGTTCGAGAACTGTTTCCCCAACACGCTCGACACGACGGTGCGCTACCGCAAGGACGACAACGGCAAGGACGACACGGTGGTTTATACCGGCGACATCCATGCCATGTGGCTCCGTGACTCGGGTGCGCAGGTGTGGCCCTACCTCCAGCTGGCCAACAAGGACGAGCACCTGCGCAGTATGCTGGCCGGCGTGATCCGCCGCCAGTTCAAGTGCATCGAGCTCGATCCCTATGCCAATGCGTTCCTCGACCCCTACGACCCGAACCCCGACCATCAGTGGATGAGCGACCAGACCCAGATGCGCCCCGAACTGCACGAACGCAAGTGGGAGATCGACTCGTTGTGCTATCCGTTGCGTCTGGCCTATGAATACTGGCTGGTGACGGGTGACGATTCGGTGTTCGACGAACATTGGATGGCGGCCATCAGGAACATACTCAAGACCTTCCGCGAGCAGCAGCGCAAGGAGGGTGTCGGCCCCTATACGTTCATGCGTGTGACCGACCGCCAGCTCGATACGGTCTGCAACATGGGCAAGGGCAATCCGGTGAATCCCGTCGGGCTGATCGCTTCGGTATTCCGTCCCTCGGACGATGCGACGACGTTCCTCTTTCTCGTGCCTTCGAATTTCTTTGCCGTGACTTCGCTGCGCAAGGCTGCCGAAATCCTGACCAAAGTTAACGGACAGGCCGCGCTGGCTGCCGAGTGCACCGAGCTGGCTGCCGAGGTGGAGACGGCACTCAAGAAATACGCTACCTACAACCATCCCGAATACGGAACGATCTACGCCTTCGAGGTCGACGGTTACGGCAACCGCTTCCTGATGGACGACGCCAACGTGCCGAGCCTGCTGGCGATGCCCTACCTGGGCGACATGGACGTGAACGATCCGATCTACCAGAATACCCGCCGCTTCGTGTGGAGCGAGGCGAACCCCTACTTCTTCCGCGGTTCGGCGGGCGAAGGCATCGGCGGCCCGCATATCGGTTACGACATGGCCTGGCCGATGAGCATTATGATGAAGGCCTTTACCTCGCAGGACGATGCCGAGATCAAGCGCTGCGTAGAGATGCTGATGACCACTGATGCCGGGACGGGCTTCATGCACGAGTCGTTCAATGTGAACGACCCGACGGATTTCACCCGCTCGTGGTTCGCATGGCAGAACACGCTGTTCGGCGAGCTGATCCTCAAGCTGGTGAACGAGGGCAAGGTCGACCTGCTGAACTCGATTACGGTAAAATAACAGGTTCGGTTTTTTTTCAGGAGGGCCGCGGGAATATCGCGGCTCTCCTGTCGTTTTTTTGCTATCTTTGTATCCGACCCAAATTATTATCATTATGAAGAAACGACTTCTGGCATTGTGCTGCGCGTTGGCTGTGGCCGGTGCCGCTACGGCCAAGATCGTCGGTGCGACGTCGCCCGGCGGAAACCTCCGCCTGGAAATCGAGGTGGCTGACAAGATCAGTTATACCGTCTGGAGCGGCGCGGACAAAGTCCTCGATGTCTGTACGTTGTCGCTGACCCTGGACGACCGCACGCTGGGCGAGGCTCCCCGTTTGCGCAGCGTGAAACGCTCCTCGGCCGACGAGATGCTCGAACGCCGCAACCCGACCAAGGATGCCGTCGTCCGGAACTGCTATAATGCCGTGCAACTCAGGTTTGTCGGCAACTATGCGGTGGAGTTCCGCCTTTTCGACGACGGTGTGGCCTACCGCTTCGTCACCTCGCTGCCCGGCGAGGTCGAGGTGCTCGGCGAAGAGTGCCGGCTGGGACTGCCCGCCGGAAGCGAGGCATGGCTCTCCGAGGTGAACGGTTTCCGTTCGATGTACGAAGAACCTTATACCCGCGTGGCGATGGCCGAATATACCCCGGCGGATAAGATGAGTTACCTGCCCGTGCTGGTCGGGATGCCGGGGGGCAAGAAGCTCCTGCTGGCTGAGTCCGATGTACGGGACTACCCCTGCATGTTCGTCAGGAGCGACGGACGGGGCGGTTTCGAATCGCTTTTCCCGCGCGTGCCGAAGGAGTACGGCCCCGATGGCGACCGCAGCCTGAAGGTGCTCTCCGAAGAGCCTTTTATTGCCAGGACGCAGGGGACGCGCACTTTCCCGTGGCGCCTTGCCGTCGTGGCCGGGGAGGATGCCGACCTGATCGAAAACGAGCTGGTGTGGCTGCTGGCCGCCCCCGCTGCCGATACCGACTGGGAGTGGGTGAAGCCCGGGCTGGTGAGCTGGGACTGGTGGAACGGCATGCGCCTGTCGGGGGTCGATTTCCGTGCCGGGCGCAATACGGAGTCCTACCGTTACTACATTGACTTCGCAGCCAAATACGGCGTCCCTTATATTATCATGGACGAAGGCTGGTCGGCATCGACGACCGACGTATTCCGTCCCAATCCCGACCTCGACCTGCCCGGCCTGATCGCCTACGGCAAGGAGCGCAACGTGCAGATCGTGCTGTGGCTGACATGGCTCGCCGTCGAGAAGGACATGGAACGCCTTTTCACGACGCTCGAAGAGTGGGGCATCCCGGGCGTGAAGATCGACTTCATGGATCGCAGCGACCAGTGGATGGTCAACTATTACGAGCGCGTGACCAAGTGTGCGGCCGATCATCATATCTTCGTCGACTGGCACGGCTCCTATACTCCCAAGGGTCTTTTCCGCACCTACCCGAACCTGCTGACCTACGAGGCGGTGCTCGGCATGGAGCAGGGCGGCCGCTGCAAACCCGACAACAGCAATTACCTGCCTTTCATCCGCAATGCCGTCGGCCCCATGGACTTCACGCCGGGCGGGATGTTCTGCTCTCAGCCCGAGGATAACCGTTCGACGGGTTCGAACCCGATGGCCTCGGGGACGCGCGCCTACCAACTGGCGCTTTATGTCGTCTTCGAGAGCCCGTTGCAGATGATGGCCGACAACCCGGTCTATTATTACCGCGAACATCCCTGCACGGAGTTCATCGCCTCGGTGCCTACGACCTGGGACGAGCTGCGCGTGCTGCGTGCCCGGTGCGGCGAACAGGTTGTCGTGGCGCGTCGCAAGGGCGACCGGTGGTTCATCGGGGGCATTACCAACAACCGGCCCTATTCCACCGAGGTCGCGCTCGATTTCCTGCCTGCCGGACGCAGTTATACGATGACCTCGTTCGAGGACGGTGTGAATGCCGATCTGCAGGCCATGGATTACAAGAAGCGTGAGCGGAAAGTCGATGCTTCGACCGTCGTGAAGATCGACATGGTTCGCAATGGCGGCTGGGCGGCCGTAGTCGAGTAGGCGTGCCCGGGCCGGAGTCCATCCGCGATCGGTAGGCGGGCTGTGCCCGGATATGCCGGAAAAACAAAAGGAAATGCGTTTATCGCATTTCCTTTTGTTTTTATTGCATTGTGGCTATCCAGCCGTGTCCGGGCGGATTTCAGGCTTGTGGGGCATATTCCCGCATCCGGTACAGCTGGTCGCGCAAGCGCGGGGTGAAACCCGCTTCGCGGATGGCTTCGCGAATGCCCTCGGCGTCGAACCGGTTGTGTGCTCCGGCCGACGAGACGACGTTCTCCTCGATCATGATCGACCCCATGTCGTTGGCGCCGCTGTGCAGGGCGGCCTGTGCCGTGGCCTTGCCCACGGTGAGCCACGAGGCCTGGATGTTCCGGATATTGCACAATACGAGGCGGCTCACGGCGATGATGCGCAGGTATTCCAGCGGCGAGAAGTGCGTCGTTATCCCCTGCCGTTCGAGTTCGGTGCCCGTCGAGCGGAATATCCACGGGATAAAGGCGATGAAACCGTACTTTCCTTCGGGGCAGCGGGCCTGCAGGTCGCGGATACGCAGCAGGTGGTCTACACGCTGGTGCGGGGTCTCGATATGGCCGTACATCATCGTTGCCGAGGTCGGAAGGCCGAGGCAGTGCGCCTCGTGCATCACGTCGAGCCACTTTTCGACCGACGGCTTGGCGGGCGATATGGCCCTGCGCACGACGGGGTCGAGGATTTCGGCGCCGGCGCCCGGAAGCGAGTCGAGCCCGGCTGCCATCAGGCGGCGCAGGGTCTCCAGGGTCGTCAGGCCGCTGATGCGGGCGATGTGCGCCACCTCGGGCGCACCCAGCGCATGCAGCCGCAGCGTGGGGTAGAGCGCTTTCAGGTCGGAGAAAAGCCGCTCGTAGAAGTCAATGCGCAGTTGCGGATGCAGGCCGCCCTGCAACAGCAGCTGGTCGCCGCACAGCTCCAGCGTACGGTCGATCTTCTCGCGGTATTCGGCCAGCGTGGTGACGAATGCCCGGTCTGTCTGGTGGGGCTTGCAGTGGAAATTGCAGAACCGGCAACCCGAGATGCAGACGTTGGTGATGTTGACATTGCGGTCGATCTGCCAGGTCACCACCTCCGGGTCGGGAACCACGGCGCGGCGCACCTCGTCGGCCACGAGCGCCAGCTCCTGCAACGGAGCCTGGTCGTAGAGCCGGTAGGCCTCCTCGCGTGAGAGCGGCTCCCTTCGCCGGCATTTGTCGTAGATGCGTTGCACGGCTATCGGTTTTTACGGCGGGTGCTGCGGCGTACCTTCGGGCCGTCCTCGCGGGGTGCGGGGGCCATGGGGCGGCCGTTGTCTATCAGCAGCTCGAAATCGAGCTGGCGCTTCTGCAGGTCGGCACGTTTTACGCGGATGCGTACGGCGTCGCCCAGCGTCATGCGGCGACCCGTCGAGCGGCCGACGATCTCGTAATTGGCTTCGTCGAACTGGAAGAAATCACCTTCGATGTCGCGCAGGAATGACATGCCCTCGATGTGGGTTTCGTCCAGCTCGACATAGATGCCCCATTCGGTGAGCCCCGAAATGTGCCCGTCGAACTCCTCGCCGATGCGCTCCTTCATGAATTCGACCATCTTGTACTTGATCGAGGCGCGTTCGGCCTCGGAGGCGATCACCTCGCGTTCCGAAGCGCGGGCGCACAGATCTTCGAGCGTCGTCTTGTCTGCCGCCTTCTCGCCTGCGAGGTAACGCGCCAGCAGGCGGTGCACCATCATGTCAGGATAGCGGCGGATGGGCGACGTGAAATGCGTATAGTAGGGGAATGCGAGGCCGTAGTGGCCGATGTTGTCGGTCGTATAAAAGGCTTTTGCCATCGAGCGTACGGCCATCGTCGATACGGCGTTCTCCTCGGTCGAACCTTTGATCTGGGCGAAGAGCTTGTTCAGCTCCTTGGCCACGGCACGCCCGCCCGTGGCCTTGAAGATGTGCCCGAAGCGCAGGATAAACTGCCGGAAACGGTCGAGCTTCTCTTCGCTCGGCTTGTCATGCACGCGGTAGACCATCGTGCGTTCCACGGTGCGCCCCTTGTCGGTTTTGCGCTTGCCGCAGAACTCGGCGACACGGCGGTTTGCCAGCAGCATGAATTCCTCGATCATCTGGTTTGACTCCTTCTGTTCCTTGAAATAGACGCCGATGGGCTTCCCAGCCTCGTCGAGTTGGAATTTCACCTCCTCGCGGTCGAAGCTGATGGCCCCGTTTTTAAAACGTGCCTTGCGCAGCGCCTGGGCCAGCCGGTTGAGGGTCAGCACCTCTTCGGCGAAATCGCCCCGTCCCGTCTCGATGATCTCCTGCGCCTCGGCATAGGTGAACCGGCGGTCAGAGTGGATGACCGTGCGGCCGAACCATTCGTCGAGCAGTTCCAGCCCTTCGTTGATCGTGAATACCGCCGAGAAACAGAGGCTCGCCTCGTGCGGGCGTAGCGAGCAGAGCTCGTTCGACAACCGCTCGGGCAGCATCGGGACGGTGCGGTCTACCAGGTAGACCGACGTGCCGCGTTCTACGGCCTCGTCGTCGATCACCGAGTGCGGGCGCACGTAGTGCGTCACATCGGCGATATGTACACCGATCTCCCATATGCCTTCCCCGACCTTGCGTACCGAAAGCGCGTCGTCGAAGTCCTTGGCGTCGGCCGGGTCGACCGTGAAGGTCGTCACATTGCGGAAATCGCGGCGCTGGGCGATCTCCTTGGCCGTAATCCGGCCGTCGATATCCTCCGCCGCCTGCTCGACTTTGGGCTCGAAGCGGTAGGGCAGCTCGTATTCGGCCAGGATGGCGTGCATCTCGGTGTCGTTGTTGCCCGCCATGCCCAGCCGCTCGATCAGCTCGCCCACGGGGCTCTTGCTCCCTTCGGCCCAGTCGGCGATGCGCACGACGACCTTTTCGCCGTCCTTCACGTTGGGGTACAGCCGTTTGGAGAGGTAGATGTCCATCGGCATACGGCGCGAATCCGCCCGTACGAATATCTGGTGTGCCCCTACTTCGGCGATGCCGACATAGGGTTTGCGGCTGCGTTCGACGATGCGTGTGATCTCGCCCTCCATCTTCCCGTCGCGGCCGCGGTGCATGACGACCACCTCCACGCGGTCGCCGTTCAGGGCGTTGGCCGTGTTGCGCTGGTTGACGAAGATATCTTTCTCCTCACCTTCGACGCGCACGTAGATCGACCCCGTGGCCGTCATGTCCGCCACGCCTTCGAAGTGGGGCAGGTGCTTGTGCGTGAGGCGGTATTTCTCGCGTGCGCACTCCTCGACGATGCCTTCGTCGTGCAGCCGTCCCAGAATTTCGAATGTTTCGCGGCGCCCCTCTTTCGTGGCGCCTCCCGAGGCCGAAGCCAGGTGCTTGAGCGAGAATTTATTGTTGGGGAACTCCCGGAAAAGGCTCAGGATGACTGCCGCCCTGTCGGTGTTCTTCGCACCCTTTGCCGGGCGCTTTTTTTGTGTTTGCTTTTTCATTTCTTCAGAATTTGCAGGGCAAGGCGCTTCATGAAGCCGATGCCCACGTTGATAGCCCCTTCGTCGGGGTTGAATGTCGCCGTGTGGGGGCGTCCTGCCGCGGCGCCTACGCCCAGCCGGTAGAACAGCGACGGGTATTTGGTACAGTAAAAGCCGAAATCTTCGGCCGTGGTGCGCAGCGGGAGCATCTCGACCTGCAGTTTCTCCTCGCGGGCCAGTGCCGCGGCCTGTTTCACGAGGTGTTCGTCGTTGACCACGCAGGGGTAACCGTGGCTGATGTCGACGGCGATCCGCACCCCCAGGCGCTTGTCTATCTCGGCGGCGATGTTGCGAATGCGCTGGTGGATGATTTCGCGTTCACGCTCGTCGAACGTGCGCAGCGTCCCCTCCAGGTAGACCTCGTCGGGGACGATGTTCGTGGCACCTCCGGCCTCTATGCGTCCGATCGAGAGCACGCACTCCTCGTGGTTGAGCGCGATGAGCCGCGTCACGAACTCCGCGGCGGCCGCCACGGGGTCTTTAAGCTGCGGGCGCATGGCGCCGTGCCCGCCCGTACCGTGCACCGAGAAGCGCAGTTCGTCGCTGGAGGCCATGTATTTCCCGGCGCGGAATCCCAGCGTCCCGACCTCCAGTTGCGGCTCGACGTGCTCGCCCACCACGGCACGCACCTCGTACCCGTCGAACGGGTTTTCGGCCAGCACCAGCGACGCACCGCCCGGGTTGCACTCCTCGCCCGGCTGGAACAGCCCGAAGAGCGTGCCGCGGAAGTCGGGTTCGGCGGCGAGCTGCTGCAATACCCCGAAGAGTACCGCCGCGTGCATGTCGTGGCCGCAGGCGTGCATGACGCCGGGGGTGCATGACCGCCAGCCGATGTCGTTCTGTTCGGTGATCGGCAGGGCGTCGATGTCGGCGCGCAGTACTACGGCGCGGCGTTTGGGATCGGCTTTCCCGCGTCCTTCGATCCAGGCCAGCACGCCCGTTCGGGCGATAGGACGGTGCTCGATGCCCAGCTCCGTGAGCCGGTCAGCGATGAAGGCTGCCGTGTCGTGTTCCTTGAACGACAGTTCGGGGTGTGCATGCAGGTGGCGGCGGAATTCAGTGGGATTCATTCGTGTCGTTTAAAATATCGCTTTTGCAATCTTGATGATGTTGTCGGCCTTGCCCATCGGGTAGTAGTGCAGGACGGGGACGCCCGCTTCGACCAGCTCCCGGCTCTGGGCGACGGCCCACTCGGTTCCGATTTCGCGGACGGCCTTCGGGTCGTCCTTGTGGCGCAGCACCTCGCGCCCGAGTTCCTCGGGGATATGGCAGCCGAAGGTCTGGGGCAGTAGTGTCAGGTGGCGCACCGTCGATAACGGCTTGATGCCCGGGATGATCGGGACGGTGATGCCGGCCTCACGGCACCGGCGTACGTAGTCGAAGAACCGCGCGTTGTCGTAGAAGAGCTGCGTGACGACGTATTCCGCCCCGGCGTCGACCTTCGCCTTGAGGCAGGCGATGTCGGCCTCGGGCGAGGCGGCTTCCTCGTGCATCTCCGGGTAACCCGCCACGCCGATTGAGAATTTCGAGTGGTGGCACTCCTCGACCTCGCCGTCGACGAACTGGCCGCGGTTCATGGCCGCGATCTGCCGCACGAGGTCAACGGCATGCGTGTGTCCCTGCGGATGGGGCATGAAGAACTTTTCGTTCTGCGACTTGTCGCCGCGCAGCGCCAGTACGTTGTGCAGGCCGAGGAAATCGAGGTCGATCAGCGCATCCTCGATGTCGTATTTCGACTGCCCGCCGCAGATCAGGTGCGGCACGACTTCCACGCCGTATTTCTTCTGGATGGCGGCCGAGATGCCTACCGTGCCGGGGCGGCGGCGCACGACGTGCCATTCGACGCTGCCGTCGGGGCGCACCGCCTGCTTGATGCCTTCGCGGTGGAACGTCACGTTGATGTAGGCCGGGTCGAAGCCGATCAGCCGGTCGATACTCCCGAAGACGCCGCCGCAGCCGTCTCCCTTGAGCGGCGGCAGCAGTTCGAAGGCAAAGCGCGTGCGGCGTTCCGAAATGGCTTTATTGATGATGTCTACGACATTCATGGGGTTCAGATATTATGCGGTATGAGTTTTTTGACCAGTTCGACATCAAGCCCGCGGCGCCGGGCATAGTCGAGCAGTTGTTCGGTGTCGACCGTGCCGACCGAGAAGTAGTCCGCGTCGGCCAGCAGCAGTCCGCAGAGTGCCTCCCCGGGATCGACCATGTAATTTTCCGTGAGTTTCATGCCCGTGGTCAGCTCAGCCGCCAGCAGGTCGAAGACCTCGCGCTTGAGCGAGTGGTCGGGTGACGCCGGGTAGCCGAACGCCATCCTGCGGCCGCGGTATTCGCCGCGGATGACCTGCCGGGGAGTGGGCGCTTCGCCGGTTTCGTAGCCCCACATCTGCCGCCGCACGAACGAGTGCACGGCTTCGGCGAACGCCTCGGTCAGGCGGTCAGCCAGCAGCTTGGCCATGATGGCGTTGTAGTCGTCGCCCGCAGCGCGGAATTTTTCGCACAGCTCCTTCAGCCCGATGCCCGCCGTCACGGCGAAGCAGCCGATCCAATCGCCTTTGGGGGCGATGAAGTCCGCCAGCGAGAGGTTTTCCTGCCCGCGGGTCTGGTTGCGGAGCATCGCCAGGCGGTGTTCGCGGCCCTTGGGGTCTGTGATCCAGATGTCGTCGCCCTCGGAACGCGCCGGGAAGATGCCTACGGCGGCCTGTAGCGTGAGCAGTCGCTCGTCGCGGATACGTGCCAGCAGCGCCTGCGCGTCGGCGAATACCTTGCGGGCCTCCTCCCCCTTTTCGGGGTGGTCGAGGATCTCGGGGTAACGCCCTTTCAGCCCCCATGCCGGGAAAAAGAAGTTCCAGTCGATGTAGGGCTCGGCATCGGCCACGTCGAAATCGGGGAAGACCATCCGTCCGGGGTGCGCCGGTACGACGGGACGGTGCAGTGTGGCGCCCTTGCGGGCTTTGCGCGCCTCGGCGATCGGGATCAGGTTGCGCGTGCGCTCGGCGTGCTCGTATTCGCTCCGCATAGCCTGCTGTCCGGTGCGGACTTTGTCGGCGTAAAGCGCCCCGTCGGAGCCCAGCAGTTGTGCCAGTATCTGGCTGTTGCGGCTGGCGTTGGGCGAATGGACAACCACGCCCGCGTAGACCGGGGCGATCTTCACCGCCGTGTGCAGGTCGGAGGTCGTCGCCCCGCCGATGATGACCGGGATGCGCAGGGCGCGGCGTTCCAGCTCCTCGCAGACATGCGCCATCTCGTCGAGCGACGGGGTGATCAGCCCGCTCAGGCAGATGCAGTCGGCGCCCCACGCCACCGCCTCGTCGACGATGCGCTGCGACTCGACCATCACCCCCAGATCCTTTATTTCGTATCCGTTGCAGGCCATCACGACCGCCACGATATTCTTTCCGATGTCGTGCACGTCGCCTTTCACGGTGGCGATCAGCACCTTGCCCGCGCGGTTCGACACCCCGGCCGCCCCCTGCTCAATGTAGGGCGTAAGCGCCGCCACGGCGCGCTTCATCACGCGGGCGGTTTTCACCACCTGCGGCAGGAACATCTTGCCTTCGCCGAAGAGCGTGCCGACATGCTCCATGGCGGGCATCAGCAGCGTGTCGATCACGGCCATCGGGCTGCCCAGAGTTTCGTAACCCTCCAGCGCATCCTGCTCGATGAAATCAGCCACGCCTTTGAGCATTGCGTGGCCGATGCGCTCGCTGAGCGTCCCCGCGCGCCATGCGTCGGGAGCCTGGGGCTGCGTCTGGGCAACCGTGCGCACTTGCTGGGCATATTCGGTGAGCCGTTCGGCAGCGTCCGGACGCCGGCAGAGGATCACGTCCTCGACCCGTTCGAGCAGTTCGGGCTCTATCTCGCTGTAAACCCGCACCATCTGCGGGTTGACGATGCCCATGTCCATCCCGGCGCGGATGGCGTGGTAGAGGAACGCCGAGTGCATCGCCTCGCGCACGGCGTTGTTGCCGCGGAAGGCGAACGAGAGGTTCGACACGCCGCCCGAGACCTTGGCATGGGGCAGGTTGTGCTTGATCCAGCGCGTGGCGTCGATAAAGGCTTTGGCATAGCTGTCGTGCTCGGGGATTCCCGTCGCCACGGCCAGCACGTTGGGGTCGAAGATGATGTCCTCGGCAGGGAATCCCGCATCGGTGAGCAGTTTGTAGGCGCGTGAGGCCACCTCCGTCTTACGTTCGTAGGTGTCGGCCTGTCCCCGCTCGTCGAAGAGCATCACCACGGCGGCCGCACCGTAGCGGTGTATCTCCTGCGCGCGGCGCAGGAATTCGGCTTCGCCCTCCTTGAGCGATATGGAGTTCACGACGGCCTTGCCCTGTGTGACCTGCAACCCGGCCACGAGCACCTCCCATTTCGACGAGTCGATCATCGCCGGCACGCGGGCTATCTCGGGTTCCGACGCCATCAGGTTGAGGAACGTGCGCATGGCCTCCGCACCGTCGATCAGCCCGTCGTCCATGCAGACGTCGACGATCTGTGCCCCGGCGTCGACCTGGGCGCGGGCGACGGAGAGCGCCTCCTCGTAGTTGCCCTCGCGGATCAGCCGCGCGAATTTGGCCGAGCCTGCGACGTTGGTGCGTTCGCCGACGTTCACGAAATTGGCTTCGGGGACGATGCGCAGCGGTTCGAGGCCGCTCAGCGTCGTGACATGTTTGGGTGCCGGCACGGGGCGCGGGGCGTAGTTCCCTGCGATCTTCGCCAGCTCGAAGATATGTGCTGGCGTGGTGCCGCAGCATCCGCCGACGATGTTTACCAGCCCGCGGCGCATGTATTCGCCGACGTCGCGGGCGAACATCTCGGGTGTTTCGTCGTAGCCGCCCATGACATTGGGGAGCCCGGCGTTGGGGTGTGCCGAGATGCGGAATTCTGCCACCGCGGCCAGCCGTTCGAGGTAGGGCATCAGTTGTCGGGCGCCATAGGCGCAGTTGAAGCCGACGGAGAGGAGCCGCGCATGCGATACCGAGGCGTAGAAAGCCTCGACGGTCTGTCCCGAGAGGGTGCGGCCGCTGGCGTCGGCCAGCGTGCCCGAGATCATGACGGGGATTGCGCGTCCGAGCTGGGCGGCCAGCGTGTCGATGGCGTAGAGGGCGGCCTTGGCGTTGAGCGTGTCGAAAACGGTTTCGACCAACAGGACATCCGCGCCGCCGTCCACGAGGCCGCGCGCCTGTTCGGTGTAGGCTTCGGCCAGCTGCGTGAAGGTCACCTCGCGGGCTGCGGGGTTCCCGACGTCGGCCGACATCGAGGCCGTGCGGTTGGTCGGGCCTATCGATCCCGCCACGAAGCGGGGCTTCTGCGGGTTGCGGGCCGTGAATTCGTCGGCTGCGCTGCGTGCCACCCCGGCCGCCGCACGCGAAATCTCATAGGCGTATGCCTCCAGCCCGTAGTCGGCCAGCGACACGGCGTTGGCGTTGAAAGAGTCGGTCTCGATGATGTCGGCACCCGCCTGCAGGTATTTTACGTGTATTTCGCGCACCGCCCCGGGGCGTGTCACCGCCAGCAGGTCGTTGCAGCCTTTGAGCTGTACGTTCCAGTCGCGGAACCGTTCGCCGCGGTAATCCTCCTCCGTGAATCCGTACTGCTGCACCATGGTGCCGAAGCCGCCGTCGAGCAGCAGGATGCGGGATTCGAGCACCTCGTATAACTTGTTTGCCATTTACTTTCCGATGATTTCTATTTCGAAGAGTTTGCTCCAGTTCTTGCCGGTCACGAAGATGCGCTTCCCGGCGGCATCGTATGCGATGCCGTTCAGTACGTCGGTCGTGGGCGTAACCTCCTCGTCGGGCAACAGTCCCGTGAGGTCTACGACCCCTTCGACCACGCCCGTCGCCGGGTCGATAATGACGATCTGGTCGGTCGTGTAGACGTTGGCCCACAACTTGCCGCCGATCCACTCCAGTTCGTTGAGGAAATTGATCGCCATGCCTTTGAGCGTCACCGTCGTGCGTTTCTCGCGTTTGAACGTCGCAGGGTCGAGCGTGTAGATATTGGCCGTGCCGTCCGACATGTAGAGCTTTTGCCCGTCGGTGGTCAGTCCCCAGCCTTCGCCGGGGTAGCGGAACTCCTTGATTTTCTTGCCTGTTTTCAGGTCGTAGACATAGGCTTTGTTCGATTGCCACGTGAGCTGGTACAACTTGCCGTCGAGCAGCGTGATCCCTTCGCCGAAATCCTCCTGCGGCAGCCGTGCGAACACCTCCGTGCGCCCGGTTTCGAGGTCGAGGGTCTGCACGACCGATTCGCCGTGCTCTCCGGTGCCTTCCCACAGCATGCCGTCGGCGAATTGCAGCCCCTGCGTGTAACTGGTCGTCGGGTGGGGGTGTACACTCCGTACGGCATATGTGTATTCTTTCGGCGCTGCCGGGGCTTCGGGGCGCTTGGCCCGCGCCTGGTTCCCGCCGCATGCTACCAGCAGTAGGCCGGATAACAGGACGCTTGCGAACTTTTCCATTTTCTCGTTTTACTTGGAGGCAAAGATACGAAAAACCCGGCATATGACGAATTTTTTATCGTTCATTGCACAATCGGTGCGGCGGCGGACGTCCGGGACAGCTCCGCAGCGCCTGTCCGTCCGGCAGGCAGTATACCGGCCGGGTCTGCCGCCTGCCTGTCCGTCCATCCGCCGCTTGGCCCTTTGTTGGCTTGTCGCCTGCCAACCTTCCGCCTGCCCGCTGTTTCCCGCCGAACGGGCTGGTATACATATAATTTGGAAAAATTGTTGCTTTCTCGGTGAAAATCGCTATCTTTGCAACCCGATTTCGGAACGGAAAAATAGGATAACAACAATATAGCAACCATTCATTATGAAGATCGTAAGAGAACAACGCGAAGAAAACAACTCGCTGCTCCGGGTGACGGTGGGCGAGGAGGATTACGGCCAGGCCGTCGAGAAGGAGCTGCGCGAGTACAAGCGCAAGGCCAATATCCCCGGCTTCCGTCCCGGCATGGTGCCCATGGGCCTTGTCAAGAAGATGTACGGCAAGGGCGTGCTGGCCGAACAGTCGTACCGCACGGCGTCGAACGCCGTGTTCGAATATCTCCAGAAGGAGAAGATCGACTATCTGGGCGACGTGATCCCTTCGGAGGAGCAGGGCGATTTCGATTTCGAAAACGGCAAGGAGTTCGATTTCGTGTTCGAGATCGGCGAAGCTCCCGAGATCAAACTCGATCTTTCGGACAAGGATAAGGTGACCTACCACAAGATCAAGGTCGACAAGAAGATGCACGACGACTACCGTGCCAACTACCTGCGCCGTTTCGGCCGCCTGGTCGACGCCGACGAGGTGACCTCGGACGAGGCGCTGTCCGTAACGCTCGACAACGGCGAGATGAACGTTGCCGACGCTTACGTCGGGTTGATCTCGATGTCGGAGGAGGAGCGCAAGCCGTTCATCGGCAAGAAGGTGGGCTTCAAGACCACGGTCAACGTCAACGAACTTTACAAGAATCCGTCGCAGCGTGCTGCCGTGCTGCAGGTCAAGGAGGACGAGTTGGAGGGCATCAACCCCGAATTCTCGCTGGAGATCACCAAGATCCGCAAGTTTGCCGAACCGGAGCTGAACGAGGAGTTCTTTAAGATGGCATTCCCCGCAGGCGAGGTTACCGACCAGGCCGGGCTGGATAAGTTCATCGACGCGCAGATCGGGCAGGAGCTCCGCCGCGAAAGCGATTATCTCTTCACGCTCCAGCTGCGTGACTACCTCGTGAAGAAGGCCGCGCTGAAGATGCCCGAGAAATTCCTCAAGCGCTGGCTTTTTACCATCAACGAAGGCAAGTTCTCGATGGAGGATATCGACAAGGATTTCGACCAGTTCCTCAAGATGTTCACGTGGAATTACCTCCAGAAGCATTTCATCAAGCAGGACAACCTCTCCGTGAGCAAGGAGGAGGCGCTTGCTGAGGCCAAGTCGCTGGCCGCCGCGCAGTTCGCGCAGTACGGGATGCCGTCGGCGCCCGAGGATATGCTCGCCGGCTATGCCGAGAAGATCCTCGCCGACAAGGATCAGGGCCAGAAGATCTACGAGAAACTCTACGAGACGAAGGTCGTGGAAGATGTGAAATCGAAGATCAAGGTGACGGAAAAGGCCGTATCTGCGGAGGATTTCGCTAAATTGGCCCAGGCACTTTAGTATTTGCGGAAAAAATCTTATCTTTGGACTTTGCAGGCGTGATGTTTGCAAAGTCCTTTTGTTTGATGAAAACTCTTCACAATATGTCAGAATTTGAAAAATACGCACGGAACCATTGCGGTATCAGTTCGCTGAAACTGCATGACTTCCAGTCGGTAAGCGCATCGTATGTGTCGCCGACGATCATCGAGGAGCGTCAACTGAACATCGCTACGATGGACGTCTTCTCGCGCCTGATGATGGATCGCATCATCTTCCTCGGTGCGCCGATCTACGACGACGCGGCCAATATCATCCAGGCACAGTTGCTTTTCCTCGAATCGGTCGATCCCGAAAAGGACATACAGATATATATTAATTCGCCCGGCGGGTCGGTTTCGGCCGGATTGGGTATTTACGACACCATGCAGCTCGTCAATTCCGACGTGGCGACCATCTGCACCGGGCTGGCGGCCTCGATGGGAGCCGTGCTCCTGACTGCCGGCGCCAAGGGCAAGCGCTCGGCGCTGCCCCATTCGCGGGTGATGATCCACCAGCCGCTGGGCGGGGCGCAGGGACAGGCGTCGGACATCGAGATCACGGCGCGCGAGATCATGAAAACCAAGCGTGAGCTGTACGAGATACTCGCGGCGCATTCGGGCGTCTCGGTCAGGAAGATCGAAAAGGACGCCGACCGCGATTACTGGCTTTCGGCCCGCGAGGCGAAGGAGTACGGGCTGATCGATGAGGTACTTTCAAAACGCGGGAAGTGATGGCACAGAATAAGAACAACAATAACCATCGGGGCGGAACGGGCGGCGACAGCTGCTCGTTCTGCGGTGCCAAGCGCGGGGATGTGGAGATCATGTTCCAGGGCGTGGACGGCGCCAATATCTGCAACAAATGTATCGAGAACGGCTATAAGATCATCGTTGAGAACGACGTGGCCTCGGAGCAGCGGCGTGCCGCTGCGGCACCTTTCAAGATGGAGGAGTTGCTCAAGCCGGCGCAGATCAAGGAGTTCCTCGACCAGTATGTCATCGGGCAGGACGACGCCAAGCGTTATATGTCGGTAGCGGTCTACAACCACTACAAACGGCTGCTCTACGCCCCCAAGGACGACGACATCGAGCTCGACAAGTCGAACATCATCCTCGTGGGGCCCACCGGTACGGGCAAGACGCTCATGGCGCGCACGATCGCCAGGTTGCTCAAGGTGCCTTTCACGATCGTCGACGCCACCGTGCTGACCGAGGCGGGCTATGTGGGCGAGGATGTCGAGAGCATCCTTTCGCGGCTGCTTCAGGTTGCCGACTACGACGTGGCACAGGCCGAGCGGGGCATCGTTTTCATCGACGAGATCGACAAGATCGCGCGCAAGGGCGACAACCCCTCCATCACGCGTGACGTCTCGGGCGAAGGCGTGCAGCAGGCGCTGCTTAAAATACTCGAGGGCACGGTGGTGAACGTGCCGCCCCAGGGCGGGCGCAAACACCCCGAGCAGAAGTTCATCCAGGTCGACACGCGCAATATCCTCTTCATCTGCGGGGGTGCGTTCGACGGCGTGGAGAAGAAGATTGCCCAGCGTCTGAACACCCGCGCCATGGGATACGGGCGCCTGAATGCCGACCGGATCGACCGCGGCAACCTGATGCAGTACATCACGCCGCAGGATCTCAAGTCCTTCGGGCTGATTCCCGAACTGGTGGGCCGTCTCCCGGTGCTGACCTACATGCAGCCGCTTTCGCGCGAGGCGCTGCGCTCGATCCTCACCGAGCCGAAGAATGCCATCGTCAAACAGTACAAGCGCCTGTTCGAGCTGGACGGCGTGAAGCTCTCGTTCGACGAGGCGGTGCTGGACTACATCGTCGACAAGGCCGTCGAATTCAAGCTCGGCGCCCGCGGCCTGCGCTCGATCTGCGAGGCGATCATGATGGATACGATGTTCGACATTCCCTCGACGGATGCGCGGAAATTTACCGTTACTTTGCCTTATGCAAAGAAAAAGATAGAAAAAGCAAATATTTTGGAGTTAAAACAGGTTGGATAATATCTTTTTTATTACTTTTGCAGCGAGAACCCTAAGACAAAACCATAAAACCACAGACTGATATGTCATCTACCAATTCCAAACTGACCCGTGTGGCCGACAATATCCGTATCCTTTCGGCCGCCATGGTCGAGAAAGCCAAATCGGGGCATCCCGGCGGCGCCATGGGCGGTGCCGACTTCGTGACGGTGCTCTATACCGAGTTCCTGCGTTACGACCCCGACAACATGGCTTACCCCTACCGTGACCGTTTCTTCCTTGATCCGGGGCATATGTCGCCGATGCTCTACTCGGTGCTGTCGCTGGCGGGATACTATACGACCGCAGACCTGCAATCGCTGCGCCAGTGGGGCAGCGTGACGCCCGGCCACCCCGAGGTGGACGTGATGCGCGGTGTGGAGAATACCTCGGGCCCGCTCGGGCAGGGACATGCCATGGCGCTGGGCGCCGCCATTGCGGAGCGGTTCATGGCGGCCCGCTTCGGCGAGTGGATGGCGCACAAGACCTATGCCTACATCTCCGACGGCGCCGTCGAAGAGGAGATCTCGCAGGGCGTGGGACGCATCGCAGGGCATCTGGGGTTGAGCAACTTCATCATGTACTACGATTCGAACAACATTCAGCTCTCGACCAAGGTCGATGAGGTGGACACCGAGAACGTGGCCATGAAATACGAAGCCTGGGGCTGGAACGTACTGTCGGTCGACGGGCACAATATCAATGAAATCCGCGAGGCGCTCGTGGCGGCCAATTCTGAAACGGAACGCCCGACGCTCATCATCGGCCATACGGTCATGGGCAAGGGTGCCCGCACTACCGACGGCGGGAGTTTCGAGGACAAGGTGTCGACCCACGGGCAGCCGCTTACGGCGGCTGGCGCCGATTTCGCCGCCACGGTGAAAAACCTCGGGGGCGATCCTGAAAACCCGTTCTCCGTGTTCGACGAGAGCCGCGAGGCCTTCGCCGAGCGCCGCGAAGCGCTCCGTGCATGGGCTGCCCGCCAGGCCGGGGTCGAGAAGACGTGGCGCGGCGAGCACGGCGAGCTGGCCCGCAAGCTCGACATGTTCCTTTCGGGGCGCCTGCCCGAGATCGACTACAAATCCATCGAGGTGAAGGCAGGCGTTGCGACGCGTGCGGCATCGGCCACGGTGCTGGGCGTCTTTGCCGAGAAGATCGAAAATATGATCGTGGCTTCGGCCGACCTCTCCAATTCGGACAAGACCGACGGCTTCCTCAAGAAGACCAAGGCCTTCACGAAGGGCGATTTCAGCGGCAAGTTCTTCCAGGCGGGCGTCTCGGAGCTGACGATGGCCTGCGTGGCGAACGGCATGGCGCTGCACGGGGGCGTGATCCCGGCCTGCGGCACCTTCTTTGTTTTTTCGGACTACATGAAACCCGCCGTGCGCCTTTCCGCGCTGATGCGCCTGCACGTGATCTATGTCTGGACACACGACTCGTTCCGTGTGGGCGAGGATGGCCCGACGCACCAGCCCGTCGAACATGAGGCGCAGATACGCCTGATGGAGCATCTGAAGAACCATCACGACGAGCGTTCGATGCTTGTGCTGCGTCCTGCTGACGGCGATGAGACGGTCATGGCCTGGAAACTGGCCGTCGAGGAGCACCGCCCCGTGGCGCTCGTGCTCTCGCGCCAGAACATCAAGACGCTGCCGGCATTGGGTACGAGCCGCCGCGAAGAGGCCGCGCAGGTTTCGAAGGGCGGTTACGTGGTTATGGATTCGGCCAAACCCGAGGTCGTCATGGTGGCTACCGGCTCGGAGGTCGCTACGCTTGTCGAAGGGGCCGAATTGCTTGCTGCCGAAGGTATTTCGGTGCGCGTGGTGAATGTCCCGAGCGAGGGCTTGTTCCGTGACCAGCCCAAATCCTATCAGGAGGGCATCCTGCCTGCCGGCGTCGTCCGCTACGGCCTGACGTCGGGGCTTCCCGTGAACCTGCTCGGGCTGGTGGGCGAGAAGGGCATGATCCACGGCCTCGACCACTTCGGCTGGTCGGCTCCCTACACGGTGCTCGACGAGAAGTTCGGCTATAACGGTGCCACGGTGGCTGCGGAGGTCAAGAGGCTGCTCGGTAAATAATCGCCCGGGTTCCCCGCGCCCGAATAATACACAATGGACAAGGCCACGAAATCATATTCGGGGCCTTGTTTGCAAGGCGGTTGTCGCACCGGAATTCCGCAGTCCGGAACCTGCCGGGATCGTTTCTGTCGGGCGCAGCCCGGAATCGGTGCCTGTCCGGGTTTTGCCGGGCAATGCCCTATTGCATGTAGAGTGTGACCCGGTCGTAGTATTGCCCGTCGATGAAAAGTTCGCCTGTCAGCCTGCCCCGGCGGATGTATACGTTGCGCAGTTCGCGCGGGTAATCGGCCCGTCCGTAGCTGATGTAGATTTTGTCGTCGTAGGCGTCCCACTGGATGTTGAGCGTGTCGAGGTAACGCCCCGTGTCGGCGTAGCGGAGCTCGTCGGTGCCGAAGCCGTCCGCCCCGAAATAGACATAGCTGTCCAGGGGGATGCGCCCGTCCTGGTAGAATCCCAGGTCGCCCGCCCAGACTCTCCCCGAGAGGGTGTCGTACAGCTCGTCGTCATCGCTGTCGCAGCCTGTGAAGGCCACGGCGGCGCACAGGAGCAGTGCGGCGAGGAAAAATCTTTTCATATACGGAGTGTTAAGAATTGTCGGATGCAAAGGTATGTTTTTTTTGCATATTGTGAAAATCCTGCGTATCTTTGCAGTCCCGTCTGTCAAGCGGGAAAATGTGGAAAGATTTGACTGATTGCAACCACAGTAAAAAATTGCTAAAACAGCTTATTTTTTATTCCAACAGCCAATTTTTCCCATTTTATACGTTTAACCATTAAAAATGTATGAAAATGGGCTTTTTGTTTACATCGGAGTCGGTGTCCGAGGGGCACCCCGATAAAGTTTCAGACCAGATTTCCGACGCCATCCTCGACGAATTCCTGCGTCGTGATGCCAATTCGAAGGTCGCCTGCGAAACGCTGTGCACCACCGGACTGGTGGTCGTGGCGGGTGAGGTGCGCTCGGATGCGTATGTCGACGTGCAGGGCGTGGCGCGCCGCGTCATCAACCGCATCGGCTACACGAAGAGCGAGTATCAGTTCGACTGCAATTCGTGCGGTATCCTGTCGGCCATCCACGAGCAGTCGTCCGACATCAACCAGGGCGTCGTGCGTGCCGCCGAGGAAGACCAGGGCGCCGGCGACCAGGGCATCATGTTCGGTTATGCCTGCAACGAGACCCGCGAGATGATGCCTGCGACGCTGATCCTCTCGCACGTCATCCTCAAGGAGCTGGCCGTCATCCGCCGTGAAGGCGAGGTGATGACTTACCTGCGCCCCGACTCGAAGTCGCAGGTGACGATCGAGTACGACGAGCGGACGAACAAACCGCTGCGCGTGCACACCATCGTGGTGTCGACGCAGCACGACGAGTTCATCCTGCCCGGCAACGGCCTCACGGAGAAAGAGGCCGAGGAGCGGATGCAGGAGCGCATCCGCGAGGATGTGCGCACGATCCTCATCCCGCGCGTCAAGGCGCGCCTGGAGCGGGCCGGCGACAAGCTGGCCGGTCTGATCGGCGACGATTACATCCTGCACGTGAATCCCACGGGCAAATTCGTGATCGGCGGCCCCCACGGCGATACCGGCCTCACGGGGCGCAAGATCATCGTCGATACCTACGGCGGCCGCGGCGCACACGGCGGCGGCGCTTTCTCGGGCAAGGATTCGTCGAAGGTAGACCGCTCGGCGGCCTATGCTGCCCGGCATATCGCCAAGAACCTGGTGGCGGCAGGCGTCGCCGACGAAGTGCTCGTCGAGTTGTCCTACGCCATCGGCATCGCCCAGCCGCTGTCGATCTACGTCGACACCTACCGTTCGCCCCGCCCCGCGGCGCTGGAGGGGATGACCGACGGCGAAATCGCCCGCCGCATTGGCAGGCTTTTCGACCTGCGCCCCGCCGCGATCGTGAAACGCTTCGGGCTGAAGAACCCGATCTTCGAGGCTACGGCTTCCTACGGGCATTTCGGCAACCGTCCTTATAAGCAGGTCGAGAAGGTCTGGGAGAACGGCCGCGAAGTGGAACGCGAGATCGAGTATTTCGGATGGGAGAAGCTCGACGCGGTGGATTGCATCCGTAAAGAGTTCGGGCTGTAACGCTCCGGGACACGGCAGATCGGGACATTCGGCGCGGATGTCCCGATTTTTGCCTATATCCGCATACTAACCGGACGTTTTAGTTCGTTTGTCCTACGAAATAAAAAAATTAATAGCCTATGGCGGAAGTTGCCTCTGATTAATTTATTGAACCAATTAGTGATTATGAAAAAGGCATTTTTAATTTTAGGAGTAGTTGCCGTGTCGGCCGCAGCGGGCGGATTTACGGCTTGGAAAGTTGCCGCGCCCCGCGAGGGTTCGGTGCAATATATCGAGCGTGAGGTGGAACGTACGCCCGCGCTGGGAACACATTTTACGTCATACCAGGCCGAGCAGTACCCCGACCTGACGTACGCCGCCGAGAACGCGGTGAAAGCCGTCGTCAACATCGAGGCCGTGCAGCAGGTGGAGATGCCCCGGCGCCGGGGTTACGACCCGTTCCTGGAGTTCTTCGGTATCCCGCAGGGGTATGACGAAGGGCCGCAGTTCCGCGAGCAGCGTGCCGGCGGTTCGGGTGTCATCATCTCCGAGGACGGCTATGTCGTCACCAACAACCACGTCGTGGACGGGGCCTCGAAGCTCAAGGTGAAACTCAACGACGGCCGCACGTTCGAGGCCAAGCTCATCGGCAAAGACTCGGCGACCGACCTCGCGCTGCTGAAAATCGAGGCCGCAGACCTGCCGACCGTGCCGTTCGGTTCGTCGGACGCACTGCGCTTGGGGGAGTGGGTGCTGGCGATCGGTTCGCCCTTCGACCTGCAATCGACCATCACGGCCGGCATCGTGAGTGCCAAGGCGCGTAACCTGGGCGTGATCCCCAACGATTTCAGCATCGAGGCTTTCATCCAGACCGATGCTGCGGTAAACCCGGGTAATTCGGGCGGTGCGCTGGTCAATACACACGGCGAACTGGTGGGTATCAACACCCTGATCAAATCGCAGACGGGCAGCTACGTGGGTTATTCGTTCGCCATTCCCGAGTCGATCGTCCGCAAGGTGGTCGTCGACCTGAAGGAGTACGGCATCGTGCAGCGTGCGCTGCTGGGAATCCGCTATGGCATCGTCGACCAGGACTTCATCGACAACATGGGTGAGGAGACCGGCATCAAGGAACTGGGCGGCGCCTATGTCAGCAGCGTCGTCGAAGGCGGCTCGGCCTCCGAGGCCGGCATCCGCAAGGGCGACGTCATCTTGGACATCGACGGCGTGAAGATCAACGACAATGCGACGCTCTCCGAGCAGATCGGTCGCCGCCGACCCAACGATAAGGTTAAATTATCGGTAAAAAGAGACGGCAAGGTGAAACAAATTGACGTTACATTGCGTAATAAAGCAGGTAAAACGGAATTAATTACCAAAGAAGACGTCGATATGGTCGAGGTTCTCGGAGGTAAGTTCGCCGATGCGGGCGCCAAACTCTGCCGTGAGCTCGATATCAAGGGCGGCGTGCAGGTGGTCGGCATCAAGGCCGACGGAATTCTGGCCCGCGCCCGCGTTAAGCAGGGATTTGTGATTACCCACATCAACGACCGTCCGGTCTACTCGCTCTCCGACATGGAGCGCATGACCGACAAGGTGCGTTCGATCGACGGTATCTATCCCAACGGCCGTGCTGCAAGCTACGTGCTTGTGGAATAGCAGGACGACCCGGGCGGGTTTTGTTTGAGAAGCTAATTTTTTAGGAAGTTAAATAAGAACATGCGTCAATTAAAAATTACAAAGTCCATCACCAACCGCGAGAGCGCTTCGCTGGACAAGTACTTGCAGGAGATCGGCAAGGAGGAGCTCATCACGGTCGAAGAGGAGGTGGAACTCGCCCAACGGATCAAGAAGGGAGACCAGGAAGCCCTGGAGAAACTGACCAAAGCCAATCTGCGCTTCGTGGTCTCCGTAGCCAAGCAATACCAGAACCAGGGCCTGAGCCTTCCCGACCTGATCAACGAAGGTAACCTGGGCCTTATCAAGGCTGCCGAGAAGTTCGACGAAACCCGCGGCTTCAAGTTCATCTCGTATGCCGTATGGTGGATTCGCCAGTCGATCCTTCAGGCTTTGGCCGAGCAGTCGCGCATCGTGCGCCTGCCGCTCAACCAGGTGGGGTCGCTCAACAAGATCAACAAGGCATTCGCCCGCTTCGAGCAGGAGCATGAGCGCACCCCGTCGCCCGAGGAACTGGCCACGGAACTGGAACTCCCGAAGGAGAAGGTCACCGACACGCTGCGTGTCGCCGGCCGCCACGTCTCGGTCGATGCCCCGTTCGCCGACGGCGAGGACAACTCGCTGCTCGACGTGCTGGTGAACCCCGATTCGCCCAATGCCGACAGGGGGCTGATCAACGAGTCGCTTTCGACCGAGGTCGACCGTGCGCTCGAGACCCTTACGGAACGTGAGCGCGACATCATCAAGTATTTCTTCGGTATCGGGACGTCGGAGATGACCCTCGAGGAGATCGGCGAGAAATTCGACCTGACGCGCGAACGCGTGCGCCAGATCAAGGAGAAGGCGATCCGCCGCCTGCGCCACTCGTCGCGGTCGAAACTGCTGAAATCCTATCTTGGGTAAACGGTATTGTGATCGTAAAATCCCGGACTAAATCAGTTAGTCCGGGATTTTTTTTGTGCCTTTCGCTTCCCTTTACAGCAACAATCCGAGCGTGAGCAGCAGGCCGAACAACAGGATATTGCGTGACGTGGCGCCCAGGACGGCGTTCAGTTCGCGGCCGCGGCCGATCCGTACCATGCGGCGCCATGCAGCGACATGCGGCGGCAGGTAGAGCAGCGGCAGGAGTGACGCCCATGTCCGCCCGTCGCCCCAAAGCCCGAGGCAGAGCGCTGCGGCCGCGAATCCCGACAGCAGGTAGAGCCGTTGTCCTGCCCGTTCGCCCAGGCGGACGACGAGCGTCCGTTTGCCGCTGCGGGCATCCTGCTCGCGGTCACGGTAGTTGTTGACCATCAGCAGTGTGTCGATCACCAGGCCGCAGGCTGCCGCGACGACCGCCACCTGCCATGTCCAGCCGCCGCAGAGGACGTAGTACGTGCAGCCGACGGGGACGAATCCGAAGAAAAGCAATACGAGCATGTCGCCCCAGCCGTGGTAGGCCAGCGGGTAAGGCCCGGCCGTGTAGAGGAATGCGAAGAGGACGCAGGCGGCGCCGATGGCGATGAGCCACCAGCCCCCGTAGGCGATGAGCCCGCAGCCCGCGGCGCAGGCGGCGAGTGTGGTTGCGGCGATGCCCAGCCGCATGGACTTCGGGGTGATCCACCCCTGGGCGCAGGCGCGTTCAGGCCCGAGGCGGTCTTCCCCGTCGGAGCCTTTCAGGTAATCCCACAGGTCGTTTATCAGGTTGGCGTCGATCTGCATCAGCAAGGCGAATGCGAAGCAGAGTACCGCGGGCAAGAGGACGAACCCGCCGTCCGCCGCCGCAAGGCCGCAGCCCAGCATCACCGGGACGGCGGCTCCGGTCAGAGTCTTGGGACGTGCCGCAAGCAGCCATGCCCGCAGGGAATCGGTGCGTATCTCTTTTGTAGTCATCGTTTCGGTTTGTGGGCGCGGGGCTATCCCGGATTTACCACACGATGGGTTCCTGCCCCACGCTGAGGAGGTATTCGTTGGCGCGCGAGAAATGGCGGCAGCCGAAGAACCCGCGGTAGACCGATAGCGGCGAGGGATGCACGGCCTTGAGTATGCAGTTGCGCTGCGGGTCGGCGATGGCCCCTTTTTTCTGTGCGTAGCTGCCCCAGAGCATGTAGACGATACCCTGCTTGCGCTGGGCGATGGCGCGTACCACGGCGTCGGTGAAGGTTTCCCACCCATGCCCGGCGTGCGAGGCTGCCTCGTGGGCGCGGACGGTCAGCACGGCGTTCAGGAGCAGTACTCCCTGCTCGGCCCAGCGGTCGAGGTTGCCCGTCGGGGGGATGGGTGTCCCGGTGTCGTCGGAAACCTCCTTGAAGATGTTTTGCAACGAGGGCGGGAACGGCACGCCGTCGCCTACCGAGAAGCAGAGCCCGTTGGCCTGCCCGGGGCCGTGGTAGGGATCCTGGCCGATGATGACGACCTTCAGTTTGTCGAAGGGGCATTTGTCGAAGGCCCGGAAGATATTGCTGCCGCGCGGGTAGATGCGGTGCGTGGCATATTCCTGCCGTACGAATTGCGTAAGGGCGGCGAAATAAGGTTTCTCGAATTCGGGAGAGAGCAGCTCTTTCCAGTCGGGGGCGATCTTTACATCCATGTTGCAAGGTGGTTAAAGTGGTGTAAATGTAGTAAAAAGTTGGCAGATTCCTGTTATCTTTGCACGAGGATATGAAGAAAGCATTTTTGTTTCTGGCGTTGTGCCTGTTCGGTGCAGGCCGCGCAGCGGCTGCGGAACCCGTCGACAGTGTTCGCAATGTGATTTATATGATCGGCGACGGCATGGGCCTGGCGCATGTTTCGATGCTCGCCGTCGAAGGCGGCTATGCCCCGACGGCTTTCGACCGGGCACAGGGTATTGCCCTGATCTCGACCTATTCGGCCAACAACCGGGTGACGGATTCCGCGGCTGCGGGGACGGCGCTGGCATGTGGGAGCAAGACGAATAACGGTACGTTGGGGCTGGATCCCCGGGGCGGGCGTCTGCAGTCGCTCATCGAATGGGCGGTGGCCGAAGGGATGCCTGCGGGGATTGCCGTGAAATGCCATCTCCAGCATGCCACCCCTGCTGCGTTTTACGCGCATGTTCCGGATCGGGGCAACGAAAAGGCCATTACGCGCGACCTGCTGGCGAGCAATATCGACGTGCTCATAGGTGCCGGCAGGCGGCTCGAAAAGGAGTCCCCCGAGGGCGGTTCGTATCGTGATGCGTTCGGCCGCCGCGGCTATGCGGTCGTCGGTTCGCTCGAAGAGGCGGAGCCGGTTCGTGCGGGACGGTTGCTGTGTGCCGTGACCGATGAAAATATCCCGAAGACGATCCGGCGCGAAGATTACCTGCGCTGCGCCACGCAGAAGGCACTGGAAATACTCTCCCATAATGCCGATTCCGTCGGCCGCGGCTTTGTGCTGATGGTCGAGGGCTCGCTTATCGACGGTGCGTCGCATGGTAACGATGCGGAGAAGATACTGGCCGAAATGCGCGATTTCGAGCGTGCCGTGGCTGCGGCGATGGACTTTGCCGACTGCACGCCGGGGACGCTGGTCGTAGTGACGGCCGACCATGAAACCGGGGGGCTCGCCATCCCGAGCTGCGACGGTGATTTTACCCGCTCCGAGAGCGGTATCCGATATGTTTTCGGATCCAAAAGCCACACGGCGACCTACGTCCCCGTTTACCTTTATGGTACGGGTGCGGGGCGTATTGCTGGGATAATGGACAACACGCAACTTGCCCGGCGGGTCATGGCGCTGCTCGGGAAGGAATAGCCGTTTTTGTGCAGCGCGCCCGGTGCGGCCCCACCGGAAGGTCATGCCATTGTCCGGTGAACGGGGGCCGGGAATTACGCCCTGCCTGCACGGGTGATGCTGTTTCGGAGAATTGCTGCGCCGCCCGGCGGCAAACGGCTCCGGTTCCACCCCGTATTAAATACAAACGGCGTCCACTGAACTCGGGGTGGACGCCGTTTGCTGCTTATGGTTGGTGCGATGCTTCGGAAAGCCTACTTTTTTTGGGTGCCATAGCCGACTACTAAAATCTCTTCCATGTCACCTTCCCGCTGTGCGGTGTCCTTGTCGTGGAGGATGCCTTCGGATGTCTGGACAGCGAAGTCTACCGGCATGCCGAATTTTACGCGTACGGCCTCTCCGCGCTGTTTGCCGGGCGTCCATTTCGGGGATTTGCCGATGACGCGCAGTACCTCGTCCGCAAGGGATTTATCGGGCGATTTGAATATTTCGGCGTTGCCCACCGAGCCGTCCTTCTCGATGACGAACGTGACCAGGACTTTCCCGTAAATGTTTTTGCCGAGGGCTTCCGCCGGGTATTTCACGTTCATTTGTACCCACCGGCGAAACTCGCCGATGTCGCCGCCGTTGAATTGCGGCGGGGTATCCACCACCAGGAACGGCTCTTCCCCGGAACCTTTGTTTTCACTGGTCTTAGTGTCCTGTGCCGTAGCAGTTATTCTGAAATCAACGGGCAGCGTATATCTCACACGCACCTTTTCGCCGCGCTGTTCGCCCGGTTTCCATTTGGGCGAAGCTGCGACGACGCGCCGCGTCTCTTCCGAGAATGCCTTGCCCGGCGTCTGAAGTATCTGGATATTGCTTACCGAGCCGTCCTTTTCGACGACGAACGACAGTACGATACGCCCCTGTTCCCCGTTCCTGAATGCCTCGGCGGGGTATTTTATGTTTTTCTGCACCCATGCGCGAAAAGTGTTGAGGTCACCGTATCCCGGGTTGCCGCCCTCTTGCATCGGGAACAAGGGCATGGTCTCGGCGATCAGGAACGGCTGGTCGTCCTCCGTTTCCCCGGTTTCGCGGATCGCTTCGTCGTGTGCCTCAGCCTGTGTTGTGGCGTTTCCATGCTCCTGGCGGGCGTTCTCCGGTCTGGCGGGCAGGGCCGTATCACCTTTGGTCGTTATGATTACCACGCCGTTGCGGGCTTCCTGCCCGTAGGTCGCTACGGCGGATTGGTCTTTGAGTACCGTTATGTTTTCGATGCGGTTCGGATCGAGCTTGTTTATGAAATCGGGGGCCACCTCGATCCCGTCGACCACCCAGAGCGGTTTGCCGATCTCGGCCGAAAGCACCGGTGTCCCCGGGGTTTCGGATTCCAGCGGGATCCCGGCAAACTGACGGGCTGCCTCTCCGACCTCCAGCAGGTAGGGTTTGCAACCGACGTAGGTGACGGTGAGTATTGACCCCTGCGGGGCAGAGATTTCCGCATGTCCCGATTTATCGGTGACAACGCCCTTTTGCGTATCCTTTATCGTTATCACTGCTCCGGGCAGGGGTTCGCCGTCCTTAAGTACCGTTACGGCGACCTGTTTTTCGGTGGTTGCCGCTCCTTGGTTTGACGAGCTTGCGGCCTTGTTTTCAGTTCGGAGCAACACGACGACGCTGGCCTCCTTTTGGCTATGCCGCTTCGTATCGACCGTTGCCGATTCGTAGCCGGGATAGCTTACCAAAAGTTTGCTGCCGTCCGGGACGGTGATCTCGGCATGTCCGTCCGCATTGGTCACAGTGCCCTGTGTCGTACCTACGACCTGTACGATGGCGCCCGGGAGTGCCCTTTGTCCTTGTTCCGGACATCTATCGACACCCTGCATGACTTGTCCTTTTTTTCATCTCCGGCATGCTGTGCTTCCTGCCCGGGAGCGGTTTCGATACCGGTGCCGGTTGCCGGGGCGACGATCACTGCGGCGCGCGTAGTGAAAGAGAATGCGCACAGGAGCCCGATCAGGGCTGGCAGTGTACCTGCCAGCCGGAGCAGGCTGTGCCTGCTTTTTGTCTGCGTAGTCATCATTTTAAAGCGTTTTTTAGTAAGTGAGTTACGCAGCCCGTTGGCTATTTCCGGACTATAACCGAAAAGCTGCTTGAAGATCGTTTGCATGTATTCGGCCCTGTCGTAGCCGCTCGTGAGTACGTCGCTGTCGGCCTCGAACTCCTCGGCCTCGGTCAGCCGCCGTGCGGCGATCCATACGAAGGGGTTCCACCACAGGGCGGCTTTCATGGTTTCCATGACGATCCGCTCGAGGGAGTGGCGGTGGGCTATGTGGCTCGATTCATGGGCCAGGATCGCCCCCATCTCCGCGGCGGGTGTTGCGGCCCATATGTAGATTGTGCGGAAAAACGAGAACGAAGCGATCTCCTGCCGCGTGCGCACGATCTTGTATTTGCCCGTACGGGTGACCTCCGCGCCGCGCCGGAGGCGCCGGATACGGAATACCTGCCACAACATGATGCCGAGGATCAGGGCTGCGCCCGCCAGGTAAAGCCCCAGGCACAGATGCCCGGGCGTGATGGCGTGCGCCTCGGCGTCGGGCAGCACTTCGGCCGTCCAGTCGCCCGGGGCAGGCGCAGTTACGGTCGGGGTCGCCACGATGACCTGCCCCGGCCATACGGGGATGCGTAGCAGGGGGATCAGTGCGGCTGCGGCCGTCGAGGCAAGCAGGTACAGGCGGCACCAGCGGAATTTCACCCTGCGGTCGAGCAGGATGGTGTAGGCCGCTAACAGCACGCCGCTGCATGCGAGGACTTCGAGGGCATATATGGCCAGCGTTTTCATGGTCGTAAGGGCTTGGGGCGGAGCGGGCGATTATTTGCGGGCGTTCTGCATGATTTGGAGAATCTCCTCCATCTCCGTGACCGAGATGTCCTCATGGCGCGAGAAGAACGAAACCATCTGTGCCAGCGAGCCGTCGAAATAGGACGACAGTACCGACGACATGACCCCGCGTGCGTACTCTTCGCGGCTTACGGCCGGATAGTAGCGGTGGCTTTTGCCCTCGGGCGTGTGGTTGACGAAACCTTTGTTTTCGAGGATTTTGAGGAAGGTTGCGACCGTGGTGTATTTCGGGCGGGGTTCTTTTGTTTGGGCGATGATTTCGTTGACCACCGCATCGCCCAGCCTCCAGAGTATCTGCATGATCTCCTCTTCGCCGCGTGTGAGTTCCGTTAATTTCTTGTCCATATCAAAAAGCGCTTTTTTAGTTCCTGTTGCAAGTTTACTACTAAATTTTTAGATATGCAAATTTTTCTTCTAAAAAATTAGTAGAATGGTGCGGGAGGGGATCGTACCTATGTTTATAAGATAAGCATTTGATTGCGGAGTATGCAGCACTGGGTCGGGACGAGGCGTCGGGAGAGCCGAGGCGGGCGGAGAAAGGGATGGGGCAGGCCTGATCCGGGGTGTCGCAGGGAGGTGGCTGCGAAGGTAAGGGCGAAATAGACACCGGAGGCAGGACGGAGGAGCAGGCCGTGACCGTATGTCGGCATGGCGGATGGGGCTGCTGGATCCGCAGGTGCGGGCCCTGCCGAATGGCGGGAGGGCGTGATCGGGAGTCGCGGGAACTCGGAAGCCTGGAGGCTACCGGGAAGAGGAGCGGCGGGTTGCGGTAACCGGGGCTCGGATATGGAAATCCCCGCAGAAGGGGGGATGCGGGGATCGGGTAAATGGCTCTACCCGGGCAAAACTGCTGGGCGCGTAACCAGCTCCGGGCATGGGGTAGATCGGGCAAATGACTCTATGCGGCAAAAAATGCGGGGTGCGTAAAGAGTCCCGGGTATGGGGTGAGGTGTCGAACCTTACCTATTCCTTACGGGCGTTGCGGCCGGAGCTATGCTTTTCCGGCCGGCGTACTAACCCTGCCGTGCCTCTTCGTTGTCCTTCTCCGCCTTCTCGTCCTCTTCCCAGTCGAACCACGGGAATTCGTGGCGCCCGGCGAGCGAAAAACGGGTGTAGGTGATCGGAAGCCCCATTTCGAGGAATCGTTTTTCGTAGGCGGTCTTAACCGACAGCACCTCGTCGGCGTAGCCCGTGCCGTAGATGTCGGCGTTCGAGACTTCGCACGGCAGGCCGTAGCGGCGCACCACCTCGTTCGTATAGCCGAAAAGATGTTTCGAATCGGTCTTGAGGTTGATCCATCCGTCGGGGGACAGTATGCGGGCGTAATATCCGAGGAAAAGCGGCGAGGTGAGGCGTTTCTTCGCCCGGCGGCTCTTGAGTTGCGGGTCGGGGAAGGTGATCCATATCTCGTCGACCTCGCCCTCGGCGAACAGGCCGTTGATAAACTCGATGCGCGTGCGCAGGAACCCCACGTTGGGCATCCTGCGGTCGGTGGCGGTTTTGGCGCCCCGCCACATGCGTGCACCCTTGATGTCGATGCCGATGAAATTGCGCGACGGGTCGCGCTCGGCCAGCGCTACGGTATATTCGCCCTTGCCGCAGCCCAATTCGAGTACGATCGGGTTGTCGTTATGGAAAAAGTCGCTGCGCCAATGCCCCTTGAGCGGGTGGTCGCAACGGAATACCTCGTCGAATTCGGGTTGTATGAAACAGTCGAAAGTCAGGTTCTCGCGGAACTTGCGGAGCTTGTCCTTGCCCATTGTTGTCTCTTATTCGCTTTTTACGATATTTATGCCGACGGCCTCGACGCCCTTCACCGGGCGGCCGGGTGTGACGGTTATGCAGTAGTCGCCCGTGCGGGCGAAACGGATGCGGCGGCGATAGGGGAGGTCAGCCTCGCGCGATAGGGCGGCCGGAGTGTGCGCGGCCGGGAGTGCGAGCCGGAAAGCCTCTTCGTGCCGGAGCGAATCGGGTGTGACGACTGCTATGCGTACCGTCAGCGTGTCTTCATCCATGCGGTCGTCGTAGCGCAGGAACAAATCCATATCACGCAGCGTCGTCGTATCGGTGTTGGTGAAGACGATGGCGGCGGGGGTGCCCCAGCCCGAGGCATTCACATCGGTCACCGCGGCTCCGTGGGGTGACACGCAGCCTGCGGCAAAGGCCGCGGTGGAAAGGAGTACTGCCCGACGGACTTTCCGGAATGCGCTGCCCGTCCGATCCCGGTATGCGGCTGTGCCGGACGCTGCCCTGCCCGACCTCGGCGTATGGAACCACGTTGTGCCGGGTTGTGTTGCACGGGGTTCTGTCGTGCCGGTCTGTGTTGTGCCGGGTTGTGTCGTACAGGGCTGCATTGCGCCGGCCTGCGTGGCAGTGCTACCCGGAATGCCGGCCGTCTGCCGAAGCGTTCCGGCTGCTGCGCGACGTGCCGCTATGTCACGTGCCCGTATCACCGCCTATTCGTTTGAACCCCCGTTGCTTCCGCTGCCGTTGTCGCTGCCCCCTTCGCGGCGTTCGCCTCCCGGACGGCGGCGGTTGCGGTTGTTGCGCCTGTTGCCACCTTCGCGGCGTTCCCCGCCGTTTGTATTGCCCTCTGCGCCGTTGTTGCCGTTGCCATTGTTGCGGGGAGCTGCCTCATTGCGGTTCCCGTTGCGGCGGTCACCGCCGTTGCGGCCCTCCCCGTTGTTCCGGTTCTCGTTGCTGCGGCCTTCCCCGTTACGGTTCTCCCCGTTGCGGGAACGGTCGCTGCGCCGCTGGCGGCGTTCGGGGCGCTCCTGCTGGGGCTGCTGCCCCGGCTGAGCCTGGCTGCGCTCCTGTCCTGTTTCCTGGGACGGCTGTTCGTTCTGCCCCTCCTGCCCGTTCTGTTTACCCCGGTTGCGGCCGCGCTTGTTGCGCCGTTTGGCCGAGTCGAAACGGGTGATGCTGTCCTCTTCGGAGCGGTAGGTCGGCTCCTCGGCTATCGGGCGGATGTCGTCGGCGTGCTGCAGCTGGTCGACCTTCTTGCCTGCACGGTTCAGCGCCATGATTTCGCGCACGCGCGACACGGGCAGCGTGGTGACATTGACCATCGCGTCCTTGCTTGACGAGAAGGTCATCGTACCGGCGAGAATGTCGCTTTTGACGAGGAAATATTCGCCGTCGATGGCCTGCAATGGCTCACGCAGGCGCGGGAACTCCTTGCGGGCGTCGACATAGGTGTCGTATTCGTACATCATGCAGCATTTGAGCTTCGAGCACTGCCCGGCCAGTTTCTGGGGATTGAGCGAAATCTCCTGTGCACGGGCGGCACCCGTCGTGACGCTCGAGAAGCTTGACATCCACGACGCGCAGCACAATTCGCGCCCGCAGGCGCCCAGCCCGCCGATGCGCCCGGCTTCCTGGCGTGCGCCGATCTGCTTCATTTCGATGCGGATGTGGAACCGCTCGGCGAAGACCTTGATCAGTTCGCGAAAATCGACACGCTCGTCGGCGATATAGTAGAAAATAGCCTTTATCTTGTCCCCCTGGTATTCCACGTCGCCGATTTTCATGTTGAGTCCCATGTCGGCGGCGATCTGGCGCGATGCGATCATCGTTTCATGTTCGAGGGCGATGGCCTCCTGCCATTTCTCGATGTCGTAGGGCTTGGCCTTGCGGTAAACTTTCTTGAACTCGCCGTTGTAGGGGTTGAATCCCGTGCGGCGCATCTGGCGTGCTACCAGGTCGCCCGTGAGCGAAACGACGCCGATGTCGTGTCCGGGCGATGCCTCGACCGCCACGATGTCGCCCCGCTTGAGCTGCAGATTGTTGGCGTTCAGGTAGAACGAGCGGCGCGTGTTCTTGAACCGCACCTCCACGATGTCGGTTGGGATATTCTCGGGGTACTCCTCGAGCCACGCCGTTTCGTGAAGCTTGAAACACCCGTCGCAGAGCTTCGCCTCGCACTCTGCGCCGCAATCGCAGAAACTGCATCCGCGGCCTATTTCGGGTTTACACTTTTTCGTATATTGTTTTTCGGTGTCCATTTGTGGGCATAATTTGCGTAAAGATACGAAATTTTTTTTATCCGGCGGCCACTCTGCCTAAATCGTTGCCTCAATTGCCCAGGCGGAGCTTGCGGACGCTGCGCCGGATGCGGACGATCATCATCACGGCCGCGGCCGACAAGCCGAACGAGAAGCCGAGGAAAAGCCCCGTCGGACCCATGCCGAGCGTGAAGCCGAACAGGTAACCCACTGGCAGGTTCAGCAGCCAGTAGGATACGAAGGCGATCGGCATGATGATCTTCACGTCCTGTATGCCGCGCAGAATACCCACCGAAACATTCTGGATGCCGTCCGAAAGCTGGTAGAGCGCCGCGAAGACCAGCAGTTGCGAAGCGATGGCGATCACCTCGGGGTTGGTCGAGAAGAACGTCGGGATGATGTTGCGCATGGTGATGAAGACCAGCGCTGCAAAAGCGTTCCAGGCCAGCACCAGATGGTACGACGCCTTGGCCGCCAGCGACAGCTCCCCGATGTTGCGGGCGCCGTAGCAGTGCGACACGCGGATGGTGGTGGCCGCACCGATCGACATGACGATCATGAAGGCGCAGTTGCCGATCGTGACGGCGATCTGGTTGGCGCTCATGGTCTCCTTGCCGAACCAGCCCATCATGATCCCCGTGCCGACGAACGCCGAGGCTTCGAGGAACATCTGCATCGAGATCGGAAGCCCCATGTGCAGCAGGTTCTTCACCGTGGCCCACGAATAGTTGCGGGGCGAGAACCCGTCGAGGTAGCCGCGGTATTTGTGGCGGTTGTAGAAGTAGCCGATCATCAGGATCGGGGCGATGATGCGTGAGAGCAGCGTACCCAGCCCGGCGCCTTCGGCACCCATCTCGGGAAGGCCGAAGTGGCCGTAGATGAACACCGCGTTGAAGCCGATGTTGGCCAGGTTGGCGATGATCGTCACGACCATCTCGACCTTGGTGTTGCCCACGCCTTCGAGGAATTGCTTGAAGGCGAAGAAGAGCATGACGAACGGCATGCTGAATACCAGCATCTTGTAGTAGGGAATGGCCATGTCGACGACCTCGACGGGCTGGCCGAGGTGGTACATGAGCGGGATGACCGCATATTGTACGGCGGCCATCGCGAACCCGAGCAGCGTGTAGAACAGGATGCCGTTTTGCAGCAGCCCGGCCGACTTCTCGCGGTCGCCCTGCGCGTAGAGTTCGCCCACGAGGGGCGTCATGCCCAGCGCGATGCCGATGGCGGCGATGAAAAGGATGAAGAACACCGCCCCGCCGAACGATACGGCGGCCAGCGGCACGGGATCGTCGCCGCCGTAGCGGCCGACCATCAGGTTGTCGGCCACTTGCGTGAGGATTTGTCCCAATTGCGTCAGTACGACGGGCAGGGCCAGCCGCAGGTTGGATTTGTACTGGTCTTTGTATTTCGAGAAACTGTACATCGGTTTTCCGGATTAGGGTGCAAAGATAGCCATTTATGTCCGGATTGCAATCCTCGGGCTGTCCCGGGATGAAAAATCCGCCCGTTTCTGGGCGGATTCCATGCCGGAGGTCAGTACGGGAGCGTGATTTCGATGCAGCAGCCCGCGCGGTAGTCGGGGCATACGCGGATTGCACCCCCGAGCCGGGTGACGATCAGGCGGCAGAGGTACAGGCCGATGCCCGACCCGGGTTTGAACGAATCTACCTTGGTGAAACGGTCGAATACCCATTCCTGCTTGTCCGGGGCGATGCCTATGCCGGTGTCGGTTACGCGGATGCGGAGTTTGCGGGTGCTGTCGTCCTTGTCGCAGCAGACCGTGACGGAACCCGCAGCGGTGAATTTGGCGGCGTTCTGCAACAGGTTGTCGATCACGCGCGTCATGTAGGTTTCATTGGTCGGGATGACGCAAGTGCCGCGACCCCCCCCCTTGAGGACGTACTCTACCGACGGGTTTTGGGAAAGTTCGCGCTGGATTTGCAGCCGTTCGGCGCACAGCAGGCCGAGATCGGTTTCGGCGAGCGGCAGGGGCTCTTCGGAGCTGACGAGCCGCGACAGTTCGAGCATGTTCTCCAGCAGGGTGGTCAGCGCGGTCGTGCTGGCCCATATCTGTTCGCGGAATTCGCGCCGCGTATCGTGGTCGTGGTCGCCTTCGAGCAGTAGATCCGAAAACCCGTTGATGGCGTTGAGCGGCGTGCGGATTTCGTGACACATCGAGTTGATGAAGGCCGTTTTCATCTTTTCGCTCTCCATGGCGCGGCGGCTTTGGCGGGTTATCTCTTCGTTGGCATCGGTCAGTTGCCGCCTTATCTGCTTCAGCTGCCGAACCATGACGTACTGGTAGACGCTCCAGCCGACGAGCAGCAGCACCAGAATGCCGCCCGCAAGCAGGGCGATGAATCGTATGCGGCCGGTCAGCCGGGACTTTTCGAATTCCAGCCTGCCCACCTCGAACAAGGTCTGCATTTCGGCAAGACTGCTCTGCGCCTCTTCTACCCGCTCGTTGAAGCGGATGTTATTGGTTGTCCGCACCGCTTTGAGGGCGTTTTTATAATCGCCCATTTCTTCGTACAGATAGGATTGGGTGGCATAGATAGGGGCTAAGTCCGCTTTTATGCCTTTGCTTTTGTAGACGGTTATGGTCGAGTCGATGTAAGCCACGGCCCGTTCGTAATCCCCCGTACACTGATAATACCGGGCGCTGGTGCTGTATATTTCCGCCATGTCGCCTCTGGTGCGGGCCAGCCCGATGCATTTTTGGTAATACTCGTTCAGCTTATCTCGGGAGATCAGGTCGCGCAGGTATACCATTTTGGCATAGGCGCGCATTATGTAGCCCGTCGTGTCGCGGTGGGGCCGTTCGAAGCGGTCGTCCATCGCCAGCCATTTGCGGTGCAGGTCGATACATTGCCCGATCTGCTCTTCGGCGCGCTTGTCCTTGCAGAGCATATAGAGATCGGAAAGTTCGTCGTGGCAAATCTTTTCCAGGTGGAGACGCTCTTCGAGCGGGTATTTCCTGAGGTTTTCCAGCGCTCGCTCCACATAGGGGATCGCCTTGGCGATGTTGTCGTAGGCTTCGGTCGTGACCGACGAAAAGTCGATGGCCAGGCCTGTCAGGAATTCCCATTCGATGCGCTCCTCGGGCGTGAGCCGATCGTAGTTTTTGCCTTTGAGTTCTTCCAGCGCACGCGTTACCGTTTCGATCGAATTGTTGTCGTTCATCTGTTTCCAGAGGTAGTAGGCGTAAAGCGATGAACGGAACAGGGCGTAACGGGAACCCGGGAGAATGCTGTCTGCGAGGGCGATGTATTTCTCGGCCCGCCGGGTGTCGCGGTCGGCGAATTTGCGAACCAGAAAGTCCAGCGCATCTTTGCATCCGTAGGTATCCCCGGCCTTGTGCGCTTCGGCGAGTGCCGCTTCCCAATGGGGTGCGGCCAGTTCGAGGCTGTCGCCGCTCAGGTCGGCAAGTTGGACGTATATACGTTCCCGGCCGGCGGCATCGGGTGTTTTCGGTAAGAGCGTAAGCAAACTGTCGGCATGTGCCGGCTTGGGGGGCGCCGATATTGCAGCGTACGGAAACAAGGACATAATTAGCCCTGACGCAAGGGCTTTCAGGAGAATCTGACGCATGTCGGTGTCGTGAAACAATATTAAATTCGGACAAATTTATGAAAAAAAATCTTTCGGGGAATTATCATTTAAAAAATAGCAAACATAAAAACAGAGACCGGTTGCAAGCCGGTCTCTTTTAACGGGACGGGTCTGAACCGTCCGGGAGTCATGCCACCCGCAGCTTTACGCCGTGCGATTTGTCCGACTCGACGACGACCGTGTCGCCTTCGTGGAGTTTGCCGTCGATGATCAGCGTCGAAAGCGGTTCCTCGACGTTGTCCATCAGCGTACGTTTGAGCGAGCGGACTCCATAGCGCGATTCGTAGCCCATGGCCGCCAGGCGACGCTTGGCTCCGTCGGTGATCTTCACCTTGTAGCCCAGGCGGCGCGTGCGTTCGAACAGCCCTTGCAATTCCAGTTCGATGATCCGCTCCACATCGCTCAGTTCCAGCGTGCGGAACAATACGATGTCGTCGATCCGGTTCAGGAACTCCGGGGCGAAGGTCTGCTCGAGTGCCTTGCGGTATTCGCACCGGGGCGTCGCGGAGGCTGTGGCACTCTTCGATACGGTGCTGTAACCTACCTGCACCGATTTCTTGACCACGTCGCGCGACCCGACGTTCGAGGTCATGATGATGATCGTGTTGCGGAAGTCCACCTTGCGGCCCGAGCCGTCGGTGAGGTGTCCCTCGTCGAAGATCTGCAACATCGTGTTGAAGACCTCGGGGTGCGCTTTCTCGATCTCGTCGAACAGGATCACGGCATAGGGCTGGCGGCGTACCGTCTCGGTGAGCTGGCCGCCCTCGCCGTAGCCGACATAACCCGGGGGCGAGCCGATCAGCCGGGCGACGTTGTGCTTCTCGCTGTATTCGCTCATGTCGATGCGGATCAGTCCGCGCTGTTCGTCGAAGAGCCATTTCGAGACCTCCTTGGCCAGCAGCGTCTTGCCTACCCCCGTGGGGCCGACGAAGAGGAATACCCCGATTGGACGGTTCTCGTCCTTGAGTCCGGCCCGCGAGCGGCGGATCGTGCGCGAGATCTTCTCGACGGCCTCCTGCTGCCCTACGACCCGCTGCGAAAGGTGCTGGCAGAGGGTTTGCAGGCGGGTCATCTCTCCGCCCGAAATGCGCTCGGCGGGGATGCCCGTCATCGAGGTGATGACCTGCTGGATATGCTCGGCCGTGATCTCCACGGGGTTGGTTTCGAGCGACCGCTGCCATTCGTTGCGGCTTTCGCCCAGTTTCGAACGGAGTGCGATTTCACGCAGGCGTGCAGAGGCGGCCTTTTCGTAGACCAGCTCTTTGACCGCCTCGCGGCGTTCGCGCCGCACTTCGTCGAGTGCGCTCTCCATCTGGCGGAGTTCGGCCGGTTCGCGCGCCGATTGCAGGTGTATGCGCGAGCCTGCCTCGTCCAGCACATCGATCGCCTTGTCCGGGAAGAAGCGGTCGGTGATGTAGCGCCCGGTGAGTTCCACGCAGGCTTGCAGCGCCTCTTCCGTATAGCGTACCTTGTGGTGCTGCTCGTAGTGGGGGGCGATGTTGCGCAGGATCTGGAGCGTCTGCTCGGGCGTCGTGGGCTCGACGACGACCTTCTGGAACCGGCGCTCGAGCGCCGAGTCGCTTTCGATGTTCTCGCGGTACTCGTCGAGCGTCGTGGCGCCGATGGTCTGCAGTTCGCCCCGTGCGAGTGCCGGTTTGAGGATGTTGGCCGTGTCGAGGCTGCCCTGTGTCGAACCGGCACCCACGATGGTGTGTATCTCGTCGATGAATATGATCGTGTCCTTGGCCTTGCGCAGTTCGTCGAGCAGTTGCTGCATGCGCTCCTCGAATTCGCCGCGGAACTTCGTGCCCGCCACGAGCGACGATACGTCGAGCGAGAAGAGCGTCTTGTCGGCGATGGTGTAGGGCACCTCGCCGCCTGCGATGCGCAGAGCCAGCCCTTCGATGATGGCGCTCTTGCCCACGCCCGCCTCGCCGATGAGGATCGGGTTGTTCTTCTTGCGGCGCGAGAGTATCTGGACTACGCGCTCGATCTCCTGCTCGCGCCCCACGACGGGGTCGATCTTGCCCTCGCGGGCCATCTGCGTGAGGTTTACGCCGAACTTGTCGAGCACGTGCGATGTGTTTTTCTCTTCGGGTTTGTTTTCCTCGCCGAAGTCGAGCATGTGTACCTGTATCTCCGTGCGGAAGTCGTCGCCGGCGGCGAATTTCTTGATGTCTTCGGATACGACTTCGCCCGTGATGCCGTACATTTCGAGTACGCGCGATGTCGCGGTCGAGCGGTCGCCGACGATGGCTCGCAGCGCGTGGGCCGTAGAAACGCTCCGCGTGGCGCCCGATACGGCGCACAACTCGTCGGTAAAGGCGCGGTAAAACTCTTCGGGGCCCGTTTTCTCACGCAGCCTCGACCCCAATACCTCGCGTTCGATACGCAGGCGTACCTGGTAGAGCTCCCAGTCCTTCAGGCGGGAGGATAAAAGCTGGTAGGCGAGTGATCCCTCTTCGCGGAGCATCTCCAGCATGAGAAAATCCTTCAACGAGTGGTCGATTCCTGCCTTGGTCGTATTAAACGCCGCGCGGGCGATGATGCCCTCGAGCGTCTTTGAAATTTTTACTTGCATGTTGCGTCGTCATGAAATTTAATGTTCTAACTTTTGATTCTTCGCCTATCTAACGGCGTGTTATTGCCAAATATTATGTTAACTTGTTTGTCGGCATTTATTGCATTGTCTCTGAGTGGATTGTGTGGGTGAAATTTTTAACGTGCGATGCCGGAAACGGGTTTGGGTGTATTCTGAAAGGGTTTTCGGCCTTTTTCGCGGGGAAGAGACGCTCCCTCGGAAGGGTGTCGCCTGTAGTATGGAAAGGGTACGCGGAGGCAGGATCGGTTCCCTGCGGCCGGTGTCGGAAAGAGCTCTTGCGGGGCGGGGTTCGCCGGCTTTGGTTTCCGGGGCTGCCTGCGGTGCCGGGCGGCTCTGTACCGGACGGCTTCATGTGCGGGGTATACCGGCTGCATCGGGATTTGCTGCCTGTTGCCGGCCGGTGCCGGGCGTCAGTTGCTGTTATACAATTATGATTCGGGATGTTTTATTTTTGATACGATGGCTGAAAGCCGTACCGATACCCTGCCGAAACCGGATGTAGATTTTTCCAGTGTATTATCTCTCTGAAAAACAATTATTATTACAAGTATAAAACGGAGTTTATGTGTTTTTATTGTGCCGGTCTTGTTTATTTGTATTTTTAATTTTGTATTTTTGTGGAAAAGGCCCGTCCGGGGCTGTTGACAACCGACTTCAACCCGAAAAGAATATGAAACGGATACTGATCCCTCTGCTGGCGCTCGCCGCCGCCATGACCTTTGCACAACCGCCGCGCCCGCTGCCACCGGGCTATCCCGATCGTTCGGGGAATATAGACCTCGAAAGGGGGTTCCGAACCCCGCCGGCAGGTTACGGCGAGGTGCCCTTCTATTGGTGGATCGGCGACACGCTCACGCGCGAACATCTCGCCTGGCAGCTCGACATGCTGGCACGGAAACGGATCAGCAGCCTGCAGATCAACTATTGCCACACCGATACGGGCGGCATCACCTACGGCAGGACATTTCGTTCGAAGCCCGACCTCTTCACTCCGGCGTGGTGGGAGCTTTTCGGGTGGTTCATGACCGAGGCCGGCAAACGCGGTATGACCGTCAGCCTGAGCGACTATACGCTGGGCGTGGGGCAGGGCTCCTATGTGGACGAGATGCTGGCCGAAGACCCGACGCTCAACGGTTCGGAACTGCATTTCGACAGTCTGGAACTCGGCCGCGGGGAGCGTTTCTCGCGGGCTTATGCGCAGCGGCCGCTTTCGCTGAACGCTTACCCGCTCGATGCCCGGGGCCGGATCGACGGGGCGCCGGTCGACCTGTTGCCGGAAATGGGGCCCGACGGGGTCGAGTGGCAGAACCCCTGGCCGCGGGCCCTCGTGGCCGAAGTGAAGGCCGAGCGGCGCCTGCCTTCGCTCGATCCGATGCACCCTCGGGCGGGGCACAGTTACGTGCGGCACTTTTTCCAATGTTTTGCCGACCGTTTCCCCGGGGAATCGGAAACGGGGCTCAATTTCTTTTTCTCCGATGAGCTGAACTTCAACCTGCAGGGCAATATCTGGAACGATATTTTCCGCGACGAGTTCATGCGCCGCAAGGGATACGACATCCTGCCGCAGATCGACGCGCTGTTCGTCGACCTGGGTGACGGTTCGGTCAAGGTACGCATGGACTATAACGACGTGCGCGTGGCGCTGAGCGAGGAAAACTTCTTCATCCCCGTCTATGAGTGGCACCAGCGGCGCGGGCTGCTTTTCGGATGCGACCACGGCGGCCGTGGCCGCGACGTGGGCGAGTTCGGCGACTATTTCCGTACCCAGCGTTGGAACCAGGCTCCGGGCTGCGATCAGCCGATGTTGCAGAAGGACATTATTAAAAACAAGGTCGCCTCGTCGATCTCGCACCTCTACGAACGCCAGCGCGTCTGGCTCGAAGGTTTTCACAGCAGCGAGTGGTCGACCAACTCGGCGCAGCTGACCGATGCGATCTTCGCCAATTTCGCCATGGGGCAGAACCTGCTGAGCCTGCACGGGCTTTACTATACGACTATGGGGGGCTGGTGGGAGTGGGCGGCGCCCTGCAACCATTTCCACGAGCCTTACTGGGACGAGATGGACGGGTTGCTGGAGTGTACCGAGCGCCTGAGTTATATCCTGTCGCAGGGATACCACGTCGCCGACGTGGCGATCCTCTATCCCGTCGAGCCGGTGGTGGCCGGGTACGGCAACGAGGCTGTCGAAGCCGCCTTTGCCGCCGGGGAGGCGATTTACCGCGACGGCATCGACTTCGACTTCATGGATTACGAATCGCTCGGCCGGGCCGAGGTGCGCGACGGTCGGTTGCATGTGGCCGGGGAGTCGTTCGGCGTGGTCGTGGTTCCCGCCATGCGGGCGATCCGCCACTTGTCGCTCGAAAAACTGCGCGACTTCGTCCGCGACGGCGGCATGGTCATCAATATCGGCCCGCTGCCGGAGGCCTCTGAAAAGGAGGGGCGCGGCGGCCGGGCGTTGAAGGAACTGGTGGCGGATCTCTTCGGGGGCGGGCACGACCGGGTTTTCCGTATCGGCGACCCGGCGGATGCGATCGCGCTCATCGACCGCAATACGCAGCGTGATTTCACGCTGCTCCGCCCGGCAACGGATGCCGGGGCGCATCCTGCCAAGCAAAAGACGGGCAATCCGACCCCTTACGTCATGCACCGCCGCATCGGCGGCCGCGACCTCTTTGCGGTCTATAACGTCGGGCGGGGCGCAACGTGCCGTTTCCGCGCATGGGGAGCCGCGGAGCTGTGGGATCCGTGGACGGGCGGGAAACGCCCGCTGCGGGTTGCCGCCGTCACGGATGCTGGAACCGAGGTGGTGATGCCCCTGGAGCGTACGGACATGCAGCTGATCCTCTTCGACCCTTCCCGCGATGCGGAGGTCGGGGCGGAATCCGCCGGCGCGGGGAGCACGCAGCGGATCGACCTCGGCGGGGAGTGGGATTTCCGGCTGGAACCCTTGCTGGACAACCGTTTCGGCGATTACCAGTGGCCGGGGACGGACGAAAAGATCGGAGCCTGTATTTATGATGCCGAATACGAACGGCTTGGCGGCGAGGCTCGGAAAGGCCGCGGACGGTTCACCTTCGGGGAGCGCTTCATGCTTCTGGGAGCGGTACCCGCCTCGGTGGATGAACGGACGGTGCTGGACAACCTGCCCGGCACGGCGTCGGGCGTGGAGGCAGCCGGCGTGCGGTACGACTGGCAGCCCTATGCGTTCTCATGGCGCTGGGGCGTCGAGGGCGACTTCGGGCATCAGGGCTGGCACGGCCTGAAGGCGGAGATGTACGACGATTTCATCCGCCTGGGTGCGACCGAACGGGCTTTCAACGGCATGGTTCGCAAGGCCGAGGCATCCGGAATGAAGGATTATTACCTTTACACCTGCGTGGATGCCCCGCGCGACGGGTTGTACGACGCCGAATGGGGCGGGATGCAGCCCGTGGGGTTCTATGTCGGCGGGGAACGGCGGGAGCCTGCGCCGCAGGTCGCCCTGAAGCAGGGCATCAACGAGATCGTGCTGCATTACGATTCGTTCGGCATGGCGCGGTTCGCCCTGCGCGACGGTGCGGCGGACATCGCGCCCGAGACGCTGGCCGAGGCCCCGTTGCGGATGAAGTTCCGCGGCGACCGGGCGCTGCAGCCGTTCGACAGCCGGAAGACGGCGGATACGCGGGCGCGGTTCACCTTTACGGCGGCGCCCGGGCTGGAGGCGCTGGAATTCACGGCTTTCGGCCGGAAACCCGAAGTGCGTGCCGACGGCCGGAAATGCCGGGTCGCCGAGGTCGCACGCCGCAGCGACGGCGCCGTAACCTACCGTGCCGTGTTGCCCCGGCGTGCCGAACTTCCGGCGGAGGTGTCGCTGACGCTTACCGAAGAACGCGGGTATGCCGGCGGTGCGGCGATAGACGGCCCTGTGAAGCTGGTTTGCGGGGCGGGACGCTATACGGCCGGCGATTGGTGCCGTAATGATGCCTTGCGTACTTATTCCGGTGCGGCGTGGTACGGCCGGGACTTTACGCTGACGAAGAAACCCGTGGGTCGTGTGACACTCGACCTGGGCGAGGTCGTCTCGACGGCACGGGTGCTGGTCAACGGTCGTGAGGCCGGTTTGAGGCTGACGTCGCCCTGGCGTTTCGATGTGACCGGACTGTTGCAGGAAGGTGCCAACCGGATCGAAATCCGGGTTTGCAATACGACGGCCAATATCTTCCTCTCTTCGCCGACGGTCTACCGCGGCGATACGAAGGCCGGAATACTCGGCCCGGTGCGGATCGAGATCGCCGAATAATCTGCGGCCGGGAGTGTTAAGGCGGGCGCCGCAATTTTGCGGCGCCCGCCTTAATCGGATGAAGCCCCGGCGTGGATTCTCCGGCGTATTTTCGGGCGGGCGTCTTCGGTACGTCTTCGGGGCGGATTATTTCCGCGGCCACTCCCCGACCTCCATGTCGCGCATGTCGGCGCCGTCGATCACCAGCCGCACGGCCGTGCGGACTTTGTGGAAACCGTATTCGCCGGCTGCGCCCGGGTTGACATGCAGCAGGTCGTAAACCGGATCGTAGACCACCTTGAGGATATGCGAATGCCCGGCGATGAAGAGTTTGGGATGCAGCGCCTGTATCTTTGCCGCTGCGCGCGGGTCGTAATGGCGCGGGTAGCCGCCGATATGGGTCATCAGCACCCGCACGCCCTCGCATTCGAATGCGAGGAAATCAGGGTAGACGCGGCGTGTGAGCCCTCCGTCGATGTTGCCCGAGACGGCGCGCAGGGGTTTGAACGACGCGATCGTGTCGGCCAGTTCGAGCGAGCCGATGTCGCCCGCATGCCAGATTTCGTCCACGTCCTTGAGGAATTCGCGCAGCGTGTCGTCGAATGTCCCGTGGGTGTCGGATATGATGCCGATGCGTTTCATTTTATGGTCGTGATGCGGGTTGCCGTGCCGGGAATCGTGCGTATGCCGCGCGTGCCGCCGGAAATCTTCGATGTACTATTTATACTTGTCCTTCCACAACTCCTGCATGCGCTGGGCGATCTTCGCCTCGGTGGCATTCCCGGTGTTGGGTTCGTAGAATTTCGTCCCTGCGAGGCTTTCGGGCAGGAACTCCTGCTCGGCGAAATTGCCCGCGTAGTCGTGTGCATATTTATACCCTTTGCCGTAGCCTGCCTTGTCCATCAGCTTGGTCGGGGCGTTGCGCAGGTGCAGCGGCACGGGGCGGTTCGTGGTGTCGTGCTCGACCAGCGACATCGCCTTGTTGATGGCCATATAGGCCGAGTTGCTCTTGGGGCTGGTGGCCAGGTAGATCGTCGTTTCTGCCAGCGTGATCCGCGCTTCGGGCATGCCGATCTTGTGTACCGTGTCGAAACAGGCGTTGGCCAGCAGCAGTGCGTTGGGGTTCGCCAGCCCGATGTCCTCCGAGGCGAGGATCACCAGCCGCCGTGCGAGGAAGCGTGGCTCCTCGCCCCCGGCCAGCATGCGCGCCAGATAGTAGATCGCGGCATTGGGGTCGCTGCCCCGCACCGATTTGATGAAGGCCGAGATGACGTCGTAGTGCTGCTCGCCGTTCTTGTCGTAGAGGGCGATGTTCTGTTGCAGGCAGTCGGTGACGTACTGGTCGGTGATCGTCAGTTTGCCCTCCGTCGCCCCGGCCAGTATGTCGAGGATATTGAGCAGCTTGCGGGCGTCGCCGCCCGAGAATTTGAACAACGCACCCGTCTCCTTCACTTCGACCTGGCGTGCTTTGAGTTCCGTGTCGGTCGTCAGCGCCCGGTCGAGCAGCGTTTGCAGGTCTTTGTTCTCCAGCGATTTGAGGATGTAGACCTGGCAGCGGCTCAGGAGCGGCGAGATCACCTCGAACGAAGGGTTTTCGGTCGTGGCGCCTATGAGCGTCACGACGCCCTGCTCGACGGCTCCCAGCAGCGAATCCTGCTGGCTTTTGTTGAAACGGTGGATTTCGTCGATGAACAGGAAGGGCGGCTTGGCGTCGAAAAAGCGCTGTTTGCGGGCCGACTCGATCACCTCGCGCACGTCCTTGACGCCCGACGTGACGGCCGAGAGCGTGAAGAACGGACGGTCGAGCTGCGTGGCGACGATTTTCGCCAGCGTGGTTTTACCCACGCCCGGCGGGCCCCAAAGGATGAACGACGGCACATTGCCCGTTTCGAAGAACTTGCGGAACACGCCGTTCTTACCCACGAGGTGCTCCTGCCCGATATATTCGTCTATCGTGCGGGGGCGCAGTCGTTCGGCTAATGGAGCTGACATGATCCGTGTCGTTTTATGATCCAAAAATAGGTATTTTTCCCGGAACAGGCAAATGCGGTGCCGTGGATGCAGGCAAAAAAAGTGCCGCCATCAGGCGGCACCCTGTATCGCATGGAACCCGGCCGGGCGTTACTCTTCCGGCTTTACCAGCGAGAGGCACAGCTCGTCGAGCTGCGCCTGGTCGATGCAGCCCGGGGCGTCGAGCATCACATCGCGGCCCGCATTGTTCTTCGGGAAGGCGATGTAGTCGCGGATCGAGTCCGAGCCGCCGAAGAGCGAGCACAGGCGGTCGAAGCCGAACGCAAGGCCCCCGTGAGGCGGCGCGCCGTATTTGAAGGCGTCCATCAGGAACCCGAAGCGCAGCTGGGCCTGTTCGGCCGTGAAGCCCAGCACTTCGAACATTTTGGCCTGCAGCTTCGAGTCGTGGATACGGATCGAACCGCCGCCGATTTCGGTGCCGTTGCACACAAAGTCGTAGGCGTTGGCACGTACGCGGCCGGGGTCGCTGTCGATATACTGTACGTCCTCCGGCTTGGGCGAGGTGAACGGGTGATGCATGGCGTAGTAGCGCTGCGTTTCGTCGTCCCACTCGAAGAGCGGGAAGTCCACGATCCAGAGCGGCGCGAATTTCTTCGGGTCGCGCAGTCCCAACTGCTGGGCCACTTCCAGACGCAGGGCGCAGAGCTGCGTTAGCGTTTTGAACTTCTTGCCGCAGAGGATGAAGACCATGTCCCCGGCCTTGGCGCCGCAGCGGTCGGCCATCTCCCGGATCTCGTCGGGCGTGTAGAACTTGTCGACCGACGATTTTACGCCCTCCTGTTCGACGCGGATCCAGATCAGCCCCTTGGCGCCGATCTGCTGGCGCTTGACGAACTCCGTGAGGGCGTCGATCTGCTTGCGCGTGTAGGCGGCGCAGCCCGTGGCGGCGAATCCCGTGACGTATTCTGCGTCGTCGAAGACCTGGAAGCCGTGGCCTTTCGCAAGGTCGGTGAGGTCGGCGAACTCCATGCCGAAGCGCAGGTCGGGTTTGTCCGAACCGTATTTCTCCATCGCCTCGATCCACGGCATACGGCGCAGCGGTTCAGTCAGTTCGATGCCCATTACCTCCCTGAACATGTGCTTGGCCCAGCGCTCGAAAATCTCCAGCACGTCTTCCTGCTCGACGAACGACATCTCGCAGTCGATCTGTGTGAACTCGGGCTGGCGGTCGGCGCGCAGGTCTTCGTCGCGGAAGCAGCGCACGATCTGGAAATACTTGTCGTAGCCGGCGACCATCAGCAGCTGTTTGAGGGTCTGCGGCGACTGGGGCAGGGCGTAGAACTGGTTGGGGTTCATGCGGCTGGGGACGACGAAGTCGCGGGCGCCTTCGGGCGTCGAGTTGATCAGATAGGGGGTTTCGATCTCGAGGAAGCCTTCCGCGTCGAGGAAGCGGCGGATTTCCTGCGCCATCTTGTGCCGCAGGATCATGTTGCGCTGCAACGGCGGGCGGCGCAGGTCGAGGTAGCGGTATTTCATGCGCAGGTCGTCGCCGCCGTCCGAAACCTCTTCGATCGTGAACGGGGGAACTTCGGCCTCGTGGAGTATGGTCACCTTCTGGGCGGCGACCTCGATGTCGCCCGTCGCCATCCTGGGATTTTTCGATTGCCGTTCGATGACTTTACCGACCACCTGGATGACCCATTCGCGGCCCACGCAACATGCCGTTTGGCGGGCTTCGGCGGGCGAGTGCTCCTCGATGACGACCTGAGTGATGCCGTAGCGGTCGCGCAGGTCGATGAAGGTCATGGCGCCGAGGTTCCTCACTTTCTGCACCCATCCGGCGAGGGTGACGGTCTGGTTTACGTTTTCGGCTCTCAGGCAGCCGCACGTATGGGTTCTGTACATAGGGGTTTGTATTTTTTGTTTGTTTTGTCCTTGCAACCCGCAAAGTTAAATAAAAGAAGCGAAATACGGAACGCGGGCCGGGATTTTTTATTTGGCGCGGGGCGTGCCGCGGCGGCTCCTGCGCGGGATAATCCGCCGCCCGACGAGGCCGTTTGTAAAAGTTTGTCTATTTTTGCGGAAAATACCCGAAATGGAAGAACAGCGGAAAACCGACGAAAAATTCATGCGCCTCGCACTAAACGAGGCCCGCAAAGCGTTAAATGAACAAGAGGTGCCGATCGGTGCGGTAGTCGTAGCCGACGGTGCGGTGGTGGGCCGTGGCCACAACCTTGTCGAAACGCTCTCCGATCCTACGGCCCATGCCGAGATGCAGGCCCTCACGGCCGCGGCGTCGACCCTCGGCGGCAAATACCTGCAAGGGTGTACGTTATATGTCACCGTCGAGCCGTGCATCATGTGCGCCGGAGCCATCGGCTGGGCACAGGTAGGGCGTGTGGTGTGGGGTGCCGACGATCCCAAGAAGGGGTACAGACGTTATTCCGAGGCGGTCTTCCATCCGAAAACGACGGTCGTGCGCGGCATCCTCGGCGGGGAATGCGAGGCATTGATGACCTCTTTTTTTGCCGGGTTACGCGATTAGGCCGCATTTAGATTTTGAAAAAAAAGAAAAAAAACATACTTTTGCATCCAACGTATCCGCAACCCGGGATACATGAACTGAAAAACTTAAAAAACGAATAGGAGAATGAAAAAATTATTAGTATCGGTAATTGCGCTGTTCGGGGCCGTATCGCTCTCGGCGCAGGATGTCACGGCAATTTACAATGAGGCGGCCGCCGCATTCGGGGCAAAGAATTTCACCGAGGCAGCTGCCAAGTTCGAACAGGTCATCGACCAGGGCATGGACAACGAGAGCGCCGCTTCGATGGTGGCTACGGCAAAATCGACGCTGCCCAAATGCTATTTCATGCTGGGCGGCGGTGCGTTGAAGACCAAGAATTACGACGAGGCGCTGAAGAACTTCGAGAAGTCGGCCGAGTTGGCCGAGCTTTACGGCGACATGAACCAGATGGCCAAGTCGAACGGCTGGGTTGCCAAGATTTACCAGATACAGGGCGGCGACGCTTTCAACAATAAGGACTATGTCACCGCGTCGGAAATCTTCGCCAAGGGCTATGCCGCCGACCCCGACAACACGGGCATGGCGCTCAACCTGGCGATGAGCTATTGCGAAATGGCCATGAGCAGCGGCGACATGTCGCAGTACGAGAAGGGTATGGAAATCTACGAGGCCGTTGCTGCCAAGACGCACCCCAAATATGCCGAAGATGCTGCCAAGGCCAAGGAGGATATGGCGCTCTATACCAATAATATGGTTGCCAAGATGCAGGCTGCCAACGATTTCGACGGGATCATCAAGATGGCCGACGACCTGCTGGCCAAGAATCCCCAGAGCGCACTGGCGCAGAATGTCCGTCTGCAGGCTTATGCCAACAAGAAGGACTATGCCAAGGTTATCGAACTGGGACAGGCTGCTGCCGATGCTCAGACCGATCCGGCCGACAAGAGCCTGATGTACTACCTGCTGGGCGCCGCTTACAATGCCAAGGAGATGAAGCCGCAGGCAATCGCCGCCTTCAAGCAGGTGACCGACGGCCCGGCTGCCGAGAATGCCAAGGCTGCCCTGGCCGAACTTTCCAAGTAAACGGGGTAAGTGCCGATATGAAGCGGGTTCGTGAGAACCCGCTTTTTTTTGTGCGGAATATGCCCCCCCCTGCGGAATCGGCTTGTTATTGCGGGCGGGCAGGAAACCGCGGTGTCCGGCGTTTGTCCCGGGCCGGGTTTTGCATTTCCGGCCGGGGCGTGGGTTTGCCCTAAGGTGGATGTGGAAGTCGTGCCGAATGCCCGGGTTGTTGTTGCTGCGGAAGCGCGGGGCGTCTGTCCTGCGTATGCGGGGACGGGTTATTCGGGGCCGGGGGTGCCGGCGATGTTGCTTCGGATGCGTGCCAGTCCGCTGCGAGTCAGCGGTGTCGTGCCCATGCGGGCTTCGAATTCCGCTTCGTCCATCGCCAGCCATGCCTCGGTGTCCATCGCCAGCGGGTCGAACACGGGGTCGAAGGCCGGGTTGGTGTGCATCGGGGCCTTCTGGTTGTGGGGGCAACAACTCTGGCAGCGGTCGCAGCCGAAGATCCAGCCGTCGAGGCCGATCCCTTCGGAGGGAACCTTCTCGATCGTGTGACAGGAGATACAGCGTCCCGTGTCGATCACCTTCGGGGCGACGATGGCGCCCGTCGGGCAGCTTTCGATGCAATTGTGGCAGCGTCCGCAGCGCGACCCTTCGAACGGCGGGTCGTAGACGTCGGCATCGTCCGTGAGCAGCAGTTCGCCCAGCAGGACATAGGTGCCGAAACGGGGTGTCACCAGCAGCGACTGACGGCCTATCCAGCCCAGCCCGGCTTCGACGGCCAGTTGTTTTTCGAGCAGCGGGGCCGTGTCGACGAACGCCCGCCCCGACAGATCGGGGCGTGAGGCGCGGAGTGCATCGAGCATCCGGCCGAGCATTCCCCTGATCGTCGTGTGGTAATCGGCCGCACAGGCGTAGGAGGCTACTTTCGTGCGGTGTCCGGGAGGGTAACCCTCGCCCGCGCGGTTTTTATAACTCACGGCGCAGACCACGGCCGTGCGTGCGCCCTCGACCAGTTTGCGCGGGTCGGCACGCTTTTCGATATTGCGCTCCATATAGGCCAGCGACGACTGGTAGCCCTTGCCCAGCCATGCCCGCAGCATCGACTCGTTCTCGGCCAGGTGGCGGCACGGGGCCAGGCCGCAAAGGTCGAACCCCGCATCGGCGGCAAGTTTTTTGATGTACTGATGGTCGAGCATTTTATTATTTTGGTTCAAAAATAGTGATTTTTAACCGGAAATTAGTAATTTCGCCCCAAACTTTCGCGTTATTGAAACGTAGTTAAAACGAAACGTATTATGACCATCAATACACTTTACGAACTGGCCCGCAACAGCGTGGAAAAGTTCGCGTCGAAAGTCGCATTTTCGATGTTCGAAGGCGACGACGTGACCTATGCCGAGGTGGGCCGGCGTATCGAAAAAGTGCAGGAGATACTTACCGGTGCGGGGCTCCGTGCCGGGGACAAGGTTGCCTTGCTCAGCAGCAACATGCCCAACTGGGGAGTCTGCTATTTCGCCGTTACTTCGGCCGGCATGGTCGCCGTGCCGATCCTGCCCGATTTTTCGGGCGAGGAACTCGACATGATCATCGCGCATTCCGAAGCCAAGGCCCTGCTCGTTTCCGACCGGCTCTTTACCAAACTCTCGAAACAGACCATTGAACGGCTGAACGTCGTGGTGCGCACCAAGAACCTGGGCGTCATTGCTCAGCGGGTCAGGGGGGAGGGCACCATGGCCGTGCCGAAGCCCGATGACCTAGCCGTGATCATCTATACCTCGGGTACGACCTCGAAGCCCAAGGGGGTGATGCTGACCCACGCGGCACTCTGCGCCCAGGTCGGGATTTCGTCGGGCATCTTTCCCGTACTGCCCGACGACGTATTCCTCTCGGTGCTGCCGCTCTCGCACACCTACGAATGTTCCATCGGCATGATCTATCCCTTCTCGATGGGTGCCAGGGTCGTTTATCTCGACCGTCCGCCCACGGCCTCGGCACTGATGCCGGCGCTGCGTGCCGTGCGTCCCTCGGTCATGCTGATTGTGCCGCTCATCATCGAGAAGATCTACCGCCACCAGGTGCTGGCCAAATTCAATTCCAACGGTTTCTGGCGGACGCTCTATAAGGTGGGATTCTTGCGCCGCTACCTCCACCGCGTCGCGGGCAAGAAACTGCTCAAGCTCTTCGGCGGGCGGCTGCGGTTCCTCGGCATCGGGGGCGCCAAACTCGACGGCGGTGCCGAAAAGTTCTTGCTGGAGGCGAAAGTGCCTTATGCCATCGGCTACGGGCTCACCGAGACCGCGCCGCTGCTTGCGGGCGCCGCACCTTCGCAGGTGCGCCTCGGCTCGACCGGGCCCCAGGCGCCGGGTGTGCAGTTGCGCCTGGAGAATATCAACCCCGACACCCGGCAGGGCGAGGTCGTGGCGCTGACGCCCAGCGTCATGCTCGGGTATTTCAAGAACCCCGAGGCGACGAAGGAGGTCTTTACCGACGACGGCTGGTTCCGCACGGGCGATCTGGGCGAGTTCGACAAGGACGGCTGGCTTTATATCAAGGGGCGCCTGAAGAATATGATCGTAGGCCCCGGCGGCGAGAACATCTATCCCGAGGATATCGAAACCGTACTCAATTCGCACGTATATATCGCCGATTCGATCGTCACCGAACAGGAGGGGCGCCTCGTGGCATTGGTGCATTTCAACCGAGATGAGATCGAGGCCATGGTCGACAACTGGCGCGAGGAGTGGGAGACGAAGAAGGAGGCCTGGGAGGCCAAGACCGAGCAGCTCAAGAAGGAGATCATGGATTTCGTGAATGCCAAGGTCAACCGCTTCTCGCGGATTTCGGAGGTGGTCGAGGAAAAGGACGATTTCGCAAAGACTCCGACGCACAAGATCAAACGGTTCCTGTACAATAGGAGCAAAGACAACGACAAACCGCAGCGGGAACAGCCTGCCGGAAAACCCGAAACCAAATGACAAGACGCCCCTCCGCGGAGGGGCGTCTTGTCATTCTGCGTCAGACCTGTCTTCTACCTGGTCGAAGAATGCGCCGAGCGATATGCCGTAATAGCGGCAGAGGCGAGCGAGGGTGCTCACCGTGATATTGTATTTCTCGGTCTCGATCTTGCCGATATGGATGCCCGTGTCCTCGTAGACGGTCTTCTGGGAAACACCCTTTTCTGCACGCAGTTCCCTGAGCCGACCTGCGATCGCCTTCAGTAATGTTTTGTCCCGCCAAGGTTGTTTCATGTTAACAAAGAAACAAACCTCCCCAATATTTGATAATGATTTATACATCATTATCGGGGAATTTGCCTATCTTTGTCATCATACAGGAAACGCGCCAAAACGGCTTGGCAACTCACTGTGCGGGATGAGGCGTCACTGAAAATGTGTACCCGTTGCTGCCGATACCGTTTTGACCGCAGGGAACCCACCGAGGCGGGGGTTCCCTGTCTTTTTACGGCGGGTGCCCGGGGACGGGATGAGGCGGTTTTGGTTGTTGCAGCTGCACTGTTTCCGCCCGGAAGCCCCGATCTGTAATATGGGGAAAGCCCCTCCGCAAAGGAGGGGCTTTCGCCTTTTGTCCGTGGTAGTTGCTATTGCGCGGTGTCTTTGCGCGGGATAAGGGTCGTATCGACCTGGTGGGGCTTGTCGCCCACATCCACGAGGTTCTCCTCTTCGACCCCGAGCGAACGGTAATAGGCGTTGATCTCGCCGATGATTTCCTTGCGACCGGCATATACAGCCAGGTAGTAGACGTCGCCCAGCTGGTCGAGTTTCTCGTCGATGATCGGCGACACCATGTCGCCCTGCACGCCGTCGAAACGCAGGTAATATTCGATGTACTCGATCAGTGTCCTGGCGTATTCGCGCAGCAGTGCGTCGCCCTTGTCGGCCGCATCCTCCACGCCCATCGCCGAAGCGGCGTAGTACGCTTCGAGGAACGGATAGGTGTTGGAGTCCGTAAAGCGTATCTGCGACGGGGGCAGCTTCTCAAGCCCCATGTCGAGCAGTTCGACGGCTTCCTGCGCGCGATCTTGCCGCAGCAGTTCCTTTGCCACGCGGGCAAAGGCATCGCGGGCGTGCGAGGCGCTCAGGTTGTATTGGATGAAGTAATCGGCATATACCCTCGGGTCGGCCAGATTCCCGTAGCGGAATGTCTCCTTGAGCAGCGGCGCCGCGTAATCCGCGTCGATGCGCCCGATTTCCCAGGGGTTTTGCACGGGAGTGAGGATCGGCACGAAACGGTAGGCGTAGCCGTCGAACTGGAGGTAATCCATCAGTCCGAAATCCTGCAATATGTAGACCTGCGTCATGTAGAGCGGGCGCTTCCAGTCGAAGTTGGCCAGCATGTCGAGGATCATCAGCTGCGTCTTGTCGATCGAGTTCTTCCGCAGGTTGATGTATACCGTGTCGACCATCTGGGCGCGGTCTTTTTCGGCGACGATGCCCGAGGCGATGGCGTTCTCCTTGTTCACCGGCAGTGCGATGCGTTTGGTCGGGATGTAGTCGGTCATCGTCCCGTCCGAGAGCTTGATCTTGCTGCGCGGGTCTTCGCTGCGCACGAATTCGATCACGTCCTTGATGTCCACCGCGCGGTCGAAGCGGTTGTCCACCGGCACCCAGTCGTTGGTGAAGGTATACTTGCTCTTGGGCAGCGAGAAGGGTACGCCCGGGGCGTCGTTGGCCTTAGTTTTCATCTCGTCGATGTACCATTCGCCGCCCAGGTAGGAGGTGTTCATGATACGCACGTCGGGGCGTACGCCGTAGATCTCCTGGTTGTTCCAGAGCGGGAACGTGTCGTTGTCGCCGTAGTTGAGGATGATCGAGTTGGGCAGCGTCGACATCAGGTAGTTCCAGCCGATATCGCGCGCCATGTAGCGGTGCGAACGGTCGTGGTCGTCCCAGTTCTGCGCCGCGAGGATCGTCGGCACGCCCATGCAGACCACCGTCGCCGCCACGGCGGCCGTGACGTTGTTGCGCCTGGTGAGCCATGCGACCAGGTCGCGGATGGCCAGTACGCCGAACCCGATCCATATGCAGAATGCGTAGAATGACCCCGCGTAGACGTAGTCGCGTTCACGCGGTTCGCCCGGCGAAGTGTTGAAATAGAAAACCAGCGCGATACCCGTCATAATGAAGAGCCACATGACGATCGAGAAATTCCGCTGGTCGCGGTTGAGCTGGTAGATCAGTCCGATCAGCCCCAGCAGGAACGGCAGGAAATAGTAGGTGTTGCGGCCTTTGTTGTCGGCGATCTCGCGCGGCAGGCCGTCCTGCGGCCCGAGGTATTTCTCGTCGATCCACTTGATGCCCGACAGCCAGTTGCCGTCGGTGATCGTCACGCGGGTGGGCTGTATGTCGCTCTGGCGCCCTACGAAATTCCACAGGAAATAGCGCCAGTACATGTACGAGAGCTGGTAGTTGAAGAAATAGTTGAGGTTCTCGAGGAACGTCGGCTCGACGATCGTGCGCGGTTCGTACCCGTCGTCGTATACCTTCTTGGTGCCGAAGTCGAGCACTTCGCCCTGCATGGGGCGTCCCTGCGAGTCGCGGACGATTTCGCCCTTTTCGTCGCGCATGATCTCGGTTTTGGTGCGGTAGGCGGCCCATTGCTTGTACTCCTTCTCTCCTTTGCGCGCATCCCACATGCGGGGGAAGAAGTGGATGAATTCCGGGGCGTGGGTATATCCCGTGATGACCGATGCGGGCTTGTACTTGCCGTCCTCGTCGAGGTAGTAGAAATGCTTTTCCTTGTACCCTTCGGGCGGGGCCGAGTAGTAAGCGCCGAACAGCAGCGGACGGTCGCCGTACTGGTCGCGGTTGAGCACCGACATCAGTGCGTGGGGGTTGTTGGGGTTGTTGCTGTTCATCGGCGGGTTGGCGGCGGCACGGATCGTCACCGAAGCGTAGGACGAGAACCCGATGAGGATCATGGTCGTCGAGAGCAGGACGATGTTCCACACGACCTTGCCTTTGCGGTGGGTGTACCACGAAGCCCAGCCCAGGCCGCCGATCAGCGCCAGCGCGAAGAGCACCATGCCCGAGTTGACGGGCAGCCCCAGCGTGTTGACGAACAGCAGGTCGATCATCGCCCCGACGTAGACCGTGTAGGGGATGATGATGTTGTTGACGAAGATCAGGATGGCGCCCGCGATCAGCGTGGCGTAGACGATGCCCTTGAAAGTCACCTTCTCCGTCTTGCGGAAGTAGTAGATGAACACCAGCGCCGGGATGGTCAGCAGGTTGAGGATGTGCACGCCGATCGACAGTCCCATCATGTAGGCGATCAGTACGATCCAGCGCGACGAGTGGGGCTGGTCGGCCTCCTCCTCCCATTTGAGCATCAGCCATACGACCAGCGCCGTGAACATCGACGAGAGGGCGTAGACCTCACCCTCGATGGCCGAGAACCAGAACGTATCGGTGAAGGTGTAGGCCAGGGCACCCACGATGCCTGCACCCAGGATGGCCCACACGTTGGCTCGGGTGAGCTGGCTGCCGTCGCGGGTCACGAGGCGCCGCGCCAGGTGGGTGATCGTCCAGAACAGGAACAGGATGCAGAATGCGCTGGCGATGGAGTTCATGCCGTTCACCGCCATGCCCACAAAGTCCGGGTTGCCGGCGGCGAAGAGCGTCGCCAGGCGCGCCAGCATCATGAACAGCGGGGCGCCGGGAGGGTGCCCGACTTCGAGTTTATAGGAAGTGGCAATGAATTCCGAGCAGTCCCAGAGGCTCGAAACCGGTTCCATCGTCATCAGGTATACCAGTGCGGCGATGGCAAAGACCGCCCAGCCGACGATGTTGTTCCAGCGTTTGAAGGATGTCATATTTTTTCGGTATGTTTCGCTTTATGTCCTGCAAAAGTAATCATTTAACGGCGAAATCCAATCAATATTACCTGCCGAAGGCGGAAAGTTGCTATTTTTAAGGCTTTTCGGAGCCGGGCCGGATTTCCCTGTTCTGCCGTCCGGTTGCCGTAGCGTCTGCTGACGCCGGTGCGGGTTTGTGGCGTGGCCGTTTTCGAATGGCTGGCCGGGACAAGGTGGTGGGCCGCGATGTGCAAAAATGTGAAATGCCGGAGCGTCGCTCCGGCATTTCCAGATGGTGGTGTGGCTGGCGGGCACGCTGCCCGGTGGTTATTTGCGGCCCGGCCTGAGGATGCCGGACAGCCAGCTGCCCATGCCGGATTTTTTCTTCTCCGGCGCCTGTGCTTTTCGGGGTGCCTCGGGGCTTACCGCTTCCCGTTTGTCCCGGGCGGATTTCTGACTTCCGGATTTTCGGTCATCCTGTCTCCGTCCCGTGTTTGCGGCCGCTGCGTTTTGCCTGTCCGGTTTTTGCCTGCCCCGGTTACGGTTGCGGCGGCGTGCCGGGCGTGCCGCGGCGTCCTTGTCCTGCGGCTGTTGCCCGTCCGGGGTCTGCTTGCCGCCGGTTCGTTGCCCTTGCGGTTTCGGATCGCCGGGAGCCTGTCCCTGCGGCTTGCGCCTGCCCGGCCTCTGTCCGGCCTGACTTTGTGCGGGCTGTTTTTGTGCGGCTCGCTTTTCCTCCGCTTGCTTCTGCCCTCCGGTTTGTGCTGTATCCGGTTTTTTCCCGGCTGGCTTTTTCCGGCTGTTTTGTGCGGGAGCCAGTTCCCCGGAATCCGGGTCGAGTTCCAGTCCGGTCAGTTTGAGGATGTCTTTCAGCAGCGGGCGTTCCTCCTCCGAGCAGAAGGCGATGGCCTGTCCGTCGCGCCCGGCGCGTCCCGTGCGGCCGATGCGGTGGACATAGGTCTCGGGCACTTCCGGCAGGTCGTAGTTGATTACCAGCGGCAGTTCGCTGATGTCGATTCCCCGCGCGGCGATGTCGGTGGCGATCAGCACCCGGCAGGCTCCCGAGCGAAAGTCGTTCATGGCCCGTTCGCGGGCGCCCTGCGACTTGTCTCCGTGGATGGCGCGTCCTTCGATGCCCGCTTTGGTGAGGATACGGGCGATGCGGTCGGCGCCGTGCTTGGTGCGCGAAAATACCAGCACCGAGCTCTCGGGGCGTTCGCGCAGCAGGGAGGCCAGCAGCGTCCGTTTTTCGGCCTTTTCGGCGAACAGGACGCTCTGGCGGATGGTCTCGACCACCGAGGCCGGGGGCGTCACGGTGACGTGCGCCGGGTTGCGGAGCATCGTATTGGCCAGTTTTACGATGTCGTCGGGCATCGTCGCCGAGAAGAAGAGCGTTTGCCGTTCGCGGGGCAGCAGCGGGAGGATTCGCCGGATGTCGTGGATGAAACCCATGTCGAGCATCCGGTCGGCTTCGTCGAGGACGAAGAAGCGGATGTCGGACAGCGAGACGTAACCCTGGCCGATCAGGTCGAGCAGGCGTCCCGGCGTGGCTACCAGCAGGTCGATGCCGCGTTGCAGCGCATCGACCTGCGGCCGCTGGTTGACGCCGCCGAAGATCACGCAGTGGCGGATGTCCGTGTAGCGGGCATAGTCGCGGCAGCATTCGTCGATCTGGATCGCCAGTTCGCGCGTCGGCGTGAGCACCAGCGCCTTGATCGTGCGCCGCCCTTTGGTGCGCGGCTCGGCCGCGAGCAATTGGAGGATCGGCAGCGTGAAGGCCGCCGTCTTGCCCGTCCCGGTCTGGGCGCAGCCCATCAGGTCTCGGCCTTCGAGTGCGGGCGGGATGGCCTGCTGCTGGATCGGAGTGGGGGTCGTGTAGCCTTTTTCGGCCACGGCACGCTTGAGTGGTTCTATCAGGTTCAGTTCCTGGAATGTCATTGCATATCGGTTTTGTCCCGGCGTCGTGTGCCGGATAATTCGGTGTTGATAATATACGGAGGGAAAAACGGGAAGCGTCAGACCAACGCGCACTATTATTGGCACAAAGGTACGATTAATTCCGCGATTCTGGTGCATCTCGATTAAATTTCTTATTTTTGCACAATAATTTTTCGCAATTTATGGAATCGAAACTCGTACTTTACAATACGCTCACTCGCCGCAAGGAGGTGTTCGAACCGCTGACTCCCGGCCGCGTGGGCATGTATGTCTGCGGCCCCACGGTCTACGGCGACCCGCACCTGGGGCACGCCCGGCCGGCCGTGACGTTCGACTTGATGTTCCGCTACCTGAAGTCCTGCGGCTACAAGGTGCGTTACGTGCGTAACATAACGGATGTGGGGCACCTGGAGCACGACGCCGACGAGGGGGAGGACAAGATCGCCAAGAAGGCGCGCCTCGAGCAGCTGGAGCCGATGGAGGTGGCGCACTACTATACGGAGCGTTACCATCGTGCGATGGATGCGCTCAACGTCGAGACCCCGTCGATCGAACCCTATGCCTCGGGGCATATCATCGAGCAGATCGAGTTCGTCAAGAAGATCCTCGCCGACGGCTTTGCCTACGAGTCGAATGGTTCGGTCTATTTCGACGTGGAGAAGTACAATGCCAAATATAATTACGGACGTCTGTCGGGGCGTAACCTCGACGACATCATCGCCAACACGCGCGAGCTGGACGGGCAGGGCGACAAGCGCCACTCCTATGACTTCGCCCTGTGGAAGAAGGCGTCGCCCGAGCATATCATGCGCTGGCCTTCGCCGTGGGGAGAGGGGTTCCCCGGCTGGCATATGGAGTGCTCGGCGATGAGTACCCGTTACCTGGGCGAACGCTTCGACATCCACGGAGGCGGCATGGATCTGATGTTCCCGCACCACGAGTGCGAGATCGCGCAGTCGACCGCCGCGCTGGGGCACGATTCGGCACGTTACTGGGTGCACAACAACATGATCACGATCAACGGCCAGAAGATGGGCAAGTCGCTGGGCAACTTCATCACTCTCGAGGAGCTCTTCACCGGCAGCCATAAATTGCTGGCGCAGGCCTATTCGCCGATGACCATCCGCTTCTTCGTGTTGCAGGCGCAGTACCGTTCGACGCTCGATTTCTCGAACGAGGCCCTGCAGGCTGCCGAGAAGGGGCTCGACCGTCTGATGAAGGGCGTCGAATCGCTCGGGAAGGTCAAACCCGCCGAAACGTCGACGGTCGATCCCGCCGAACTGGAAAACCGCTGCCGCGCGGCGATGGACGATGACCTGAACTCGCCGATGGCCATTTCGGCGCTGTTCGACTGGGTGCGCATCATCAACCAGCTGGTCGACGGGCAGCAAAGTATCACGGCCGCCGACCTCGAAGAGCTGAAAGCCACGGTTTACCGCTACACGTTCGATATCCTCGGCCTGCGCGACGAGAAGGCCGCAGGTGCGGCTTCGGGGCGCGATTATGTGACCCCGCTGGTCGAGATGCTGCTCGACGAGCGCCTGAAAGCCCGTGCCGCGAAGGACTGGGCGGCTTCCGACCGCATCCGCGACGGGCTGGCCGCAGCCGGTATCCGTGTCAAAGACCGCAAGGACGGCAGCGACTGGGAGCTGGAATAAACGGGACGAGGGAAAGCCCGGATCCCGGGCGGAACTGTCGCTGCCGTGCGCGGACGGTCGGGGCGGGCACCCCTGCGGGTGTGCCGCTGTGGCGGGATGGCCTTGTGCAGTATGCCGGGCGTGTCCCCGCTCCCGTTCCGGAGGTGCCTGCGTGCCGTAATCAAGGAATAGTTAGGTAGTTCGTCCGGCTTTTGCCCGGACAGAGTTGATAATATATGATATGTCTGCAACGATAAAAGGGGCGGCGACGGAGCTCGGGACGGAGCGTATCCGCAAGCTGCTCATGCAATATGCCGTGCCGGCGATCATCGCCATGACGGCTTCTTCGCTCTACAACATGGTCGACAGTATCTTCATCGGCCACGGGGTAGGGCCGTTGGCCATTTCGGGCCTTGCGCTGACCTTCCCGCTGATGAACCTCGCCGCGGCTTTCGGTTCGCTGGTGGGTGTGGGTGCTGCGACGCTGGTGTCCATGCGCCTCGGGCAGCGCGATTACGGGACGGCGCAGAACATTCTGGGCAACGTCGTGGTGCTGAACCTCATCATCGGCCTGGCATTCGGTTTCATAACGCTGCTGCTGCTCGATCCGATCCTCTACTTTTTCGGGGCGAGCGAGGCGACGATCGGTTATGCCCGCGACTACATGTCGATCATCCTCATGGGGAACGTCATCACGCACATGTATCTGGGCCTGAACTCCGTGCTGCGGGCTTCGGGGCATCCGCGCAAGTCGATGTACGCTACCATCTATACGGTGGTCATCAACGCGGCGCTCGACCCGCTGTTCATCTATGGCTTCGGGTGGGGTATCCGCGGCGCGGCCATCGCCACGGTGCTGGCGCAGATTATCGCGCTCATCTGGCAGTTCCACATCCTTTCGGACAAGAGCGAACTGCTCCATTTCCGGCGCGGCATTTACCGCCTGCGCCGCAAGATCGTGCGCGACATCCTGGCCATCGGCATGTCGCCGTTCCTGATGAACCTGGCGGCGTGTTTCATCGTCATCCTGATAAACAAGGGGCTCAAGCAATATGGCGGAGACCTGATGATCGGGGCCTACGGCATCGTCAACCGTCTGGCGTTCTTCTTCGTGATGATCGTCATGGGCATCAACCAGGGGATGCAGCCCATTGCGGGTTATAACTTCGGTGCGCGGCAGTACGACCGTGTGCTGCGCGTGCTGCGGCTGACGGTCATCGGCGCCACGTGCGTCACGGGCGCCGGGTTCCTGATGGGCGAACTGGCGCCCCGGCTGGCGGTGTCGGCCTTCACGAACGACCCCGAACTGATCCGGCTGGCGGTCGAGGGAATGCGCATCGTCTTCGTCTGTTTCCCGATCATCGGGTTCCAGATGGTGGCGACCAATTTCTTCATGAGCATCGGCATGGCCGGCAAGGCGATCTTCCTGTCGCTTTCGCGCCAGCTGTTGTTCCTGATGCCGGGACTGATTTTCCTGCCCCATATCTTCGACGTCCATACCCGTTGGGACGGCAGTTGGGGCGTATGGTGCGCGATGCCGCTGTCCGACCTGATGGCGTCGGTCGTAGCCTTCTTCATGCTGGTATACCAGTTGCGAAAATTCCGGGCGCAGATGGATGCGGCCCGTTCAACGAACCTCCAATAATGCCGATTATGGAAGATAAATTCGTCATCAACATCGGGCGCCAACTCGGTAGCGGCGGCAAAGCCGTCGGCGAAGCCATCGCACAACGGCTCGGGATCGGGGTCTACGACAAGCAGCTCATCAACCTGGCCGCCGAGCAGAGCGGCCTGTGTCCCGAGGTGTTCGAACGGGTCGACGAAAAAGAGTCGCGCAACCTCTTTTCGACGCTCGTCGCCTATCTGCGCTCGCCGTTCGTCGGAAGCGAATATGCCGGGAGCAACGTGCTCAGCAACGACGCCCTGTTCAAGATCCAGAGCGACGTGATCCGCGACATCGCCGCGCGCGAGTCGTGCGTTTTCGTCGGCCGCTGTGCCGACTACATCCTGCGCGACCATCCGCGGGCGGTGAATGTCTTTGTCGCAGCCGGCCGTGCCGACCGTTGCGAGCGGCTCTGCCGCCAGTGCGGCATTACGCCCGGGGAGGCCGAGGCCCGGATGGATCGGGAGGATGCGCGGCGCGCGGCGTACTACAACTATTACAGCAGCGGTACGTGGGGCATGGCTTCGACCTACCACCTCTGCGTCGATTCGTCCGTGCTGGGGATCGACGGCACGGTGGATTTCGTGCTGGAGTTCGTGGAGCGCAAACTGGGTGTGAAGCCCGGGGCGATTTAATTGTCAATACCGTAAATTTATGATACTTGCAGATCAGATAAAGGAGTTGGAGCAGCGCCGCGAGGCCCTGGAACGATGCCTGGGCATCGACCAGAAACGCATCGACCTGCGCAACGAGGAGGAAAAGACCCAGGAACCCGATTTCTGGGACACTCCCGACAAGGCGCGCGAGCAGTTGCGCAAGGTCGCCGCCATCAAGGCATGGGTCGACGACTACGATGTCGTGGCCAAGGATGTCGAAGACCTGGGGCTGATGCCCGATTTCGTGAAGGAAGGGGTCATGAGCGAGGCGGAGTTGGACGACCATTACGCGCAGACGCTCGAGCGTATCGAGACGCTCGAAATGCGCAACATGCTGCGCCGCGAAGAGGACAAGCTGGGGGCGATCATGGACATCAACGCCGGGGCCGGGGGCACCGAGGCGCTCGATTGGGCGTCGATGCTTCTGCGCATGTACACCCGCTGGGGCGAGGCGCACGGCTACAAGGTCAAGGTGCTCGACTACCAGGCCGGCGACGAGGTGGGTGTGAAATCCTGTACGCTGGAGTTCGAGGGGGAGTATGCCTACGGGTACCTCAAGAGCGAAAACGGCGTGCACCGCATGGTGCGCCTTTCGCCTTTCAATGCCAATAACAAGCGCCAGACGACTTTCGCCTCGGTGTTCGTGTCGCCTGCCGTGGACGATACGATCGAGGTTACGGTCAATCCGTCGGACATCGAGTGGGACACGTTCCGTTCGAGCGGCGCCGGGGGGCAGAATGTCAACAAGGTCGAGACGGCCGTGCGCCTGCGCTACCACGGCAAGGACGCCGATACGGGCGAGCCGGTGGAGTTCCTGATCGAGAATATGGAAACCCGTTCGCAGCTGATGAACCGCGAGAATGCCATGCGCATCCTCCGTTCGAAGCTCTACCAGCGGGAACTGGATAAACGCATGGCCACGCAGCAGGCGCTCGAGGCTTCGAAGAAGAAGATCGAGTGGGGATCGCAGATCCGCTCCTATGTCTTTGACGACCGGCGTGTGAAAGACCATCGCACGGGCGTGCAGACCTCGGCTGTCGAGGCGGTGATGGACGGCGACCTGGATGCCTTCATCAAGGCCTACCTGATGGAATACGGCGCCGAGGCGTAGCTCCTCCGCAGCCGGTTCCGACAACCGGTTCGCGTACGGCCGGTATTCCCCGCAGGCCGATCCGCATTGTATCGGGTGCCCGGTTCTTATTGCCCAGCCCACTTCTGCCGTGCCGCCGGCCCTTATGTCCCGCCGCACCCGCTGCCGGGCGGAGGCAGGGCAGGCTGTCGGAGGATTCCCTGCCGGGGGGCGATATCCGGCGGGCAGGAAGCCCGGGCGTTATAAATTGTTATCTTTGCCGTATGAAGAAATTTGTCATCTCCCTGTTGTCCGTTATCTTCCTTTGCGCTGCGGCCACGGCGCAGGTATTGGTCGGTATGACCGACACGACGGCTTATTTCCCGCAGCTGGAAGGGCGGCGCGTGGCGGTGCTGGCCAACCATACGGCCGTCGCGCGGTTCGGCGACGGTGCGCCGGGAGTTGCGGCGGACGCTGCGGTTCGGTTGCCGGGGGCGGCGTCCGACGGGACGATACACCTGGTCGACCTGCTGCACGGGCGGGGTTTCGACGTGACCGGCATTTTCTCCCCCGAGCACGGGTTCCGCGGTACGGCCGACGCGGGCGAGCATGTCGCCAGTTCGGTGGATGCCGCGACTGGGATCCCGATCCGCTCGCTCTACGACGGGAATACGAAGCGCCCTTCGGACGAAGCCATGCGGTCGTTCGACGTATTGGTGGTCGACATGCAGGACGTTGGTCTGCGGTTCTATACCTACTATATCACGATGCTCCGTATGATGGACGCTTGTGCCGAATCCGGCCGCAGCGTCATCGTGCTCGACCGTCCCAACCCCAACGGGCACTACGTCGACGGCCCCGTGCTGGACATGAAATACAAATCGGGCGTCGGGGCGTTGCCGATCCCCGTGCTGCATGGCCTGACGATGGGCGAAATCGCCCGGATGGCCGTCGGCGAAGGCTGGGCCGCAAGCTGCGACCTGCAAGTCGTGCGTTGCCGCAATTATACGCACGACACCCCGTACGAATTGCCCGTCGCCCCGTCGCCCAACCTGTCGACGCAACGGGCCGTCTACCTCTATCCTTCGGTGTGCCTCTTCGAAGGTACGGTCGTGAGCCTCGGGCGCGGTACGGATAAACCGTTCGAGGTTTACGGACATCCCGACATGACCGGCTGCCTGTTTTCGTTTACGCCCCGTCCGACCGCGGGAGCCAAACATCCGCCGCTCGAAGGCAGGCTCTGCCACGGCGTCGATTTGAGCCGGATGCCGCTCGGCGAAGCCCGGGCGGAGGGCCTGACCCTGAAATATGTGATCGAAGCCTGCCGCAACCTGGGACTGGGCGATAAGTTTTTTACGCCGATGTTCGAAAAGCTCATCGGCGTGGGGTATGTCCGTGAAATGATCCTTGCCGGAGCTTCGGAGGCCGAAATCCGTGCCCGCTGGGCGGACGACGTGCGGCGCTTCCGGAAGCTGCGCGGGCGTTACCTGCTTTACGAATAATCTGACAACCGCCCCGGAATCATCCGGGGCGGTTGTCAGATGAAAGTGGGATGGCCGGTGCTTGATTTGGCGTGGAAATAGTGACGCCTGCTTCGTTGCAGCCGCCCCGCCGGAGCGCCGCCTGCCCTCCCCTTTATGGGAAAAAGGGTGCAGGTACTCTTTCCCCCGTAGGTCTTGCAATGCCTGTCCGGAAAATTCCCCCCCCCATGCCCAAGCTCGCCGCCTGCCTTGCAACACGGACATCCATGTGGCGAGGGCGGAAACCGGCAGACAAAATATTTCGGTTTCTATGCTTTCCGGTCTTTGTGATTATTACGGAATTTCCCGCGAAAAGTTTTTCAGGGGCGTTGGGTCGGCCGAATAAAAGCGTCCCAAAAGGACGCTTTTTCGTTAAACGACCTCCGTAATCCGGTCGTCCTCAGTGACGGGCCGGATGACCCGGCACGGGTTGCCGAAGGCGATGACCCCGGCCGGAATGTCGCGCGTTACGACGCTGCCGGCGCCGATGACCGTACCGTCACCTATCGTTACCCCCTGCATGACCACGCAGTTGCCGCCGATCCAGACGTTGTCGCTGATGGTGATAGGAAGTGAGCGCATGACGCCCGCGTTGCGCTGGTCGGTCAACAGGGCGTGCGTCACGGTGTAGATGCCCACGTTGGGGCCGATGAATACGTGGTCGCCGATGGTCACGGGCGCTTCGTCGAGGATTGTGAGGTTGAAATTCCCCGTAAAGTCGTCCCCGATTGAAATCTGCGAACCGAAATCGCAGTGGAACGGGCTGTGGATGCAGAATGTGCCGCCCGTGCGGCCGAACAGTTGCCGGATGATCGCATTGCGTTCCTCCTCGCGGCTCGGGGGCAGGCTGTTGAACCGGAAGACCAGTTCTTCGCAGCGTTGCAGTGCCTCCCTGATTTGCGGCTTGCGGGCATGGAGCCATAGGCCCGCTTTCATTTTTGCGAGATCGTCCATAATCTTCTATTTTGAGCTGAAATATTCGTAGGCCGCCCTGGATGCCGAGGCGGCGATAGCCGCATTCGCGGCGTCGTTTTCTTCCGATTCGGTGACGAATACCGCGATGCAGTAGCGGCGTCCGTCGGGCAGGAGCACATAGCCGGCATCGTTGTCCGCGATGCGGATGCCTTCGGCCGTGCGGTCGGATGAGCCGGTCTTGTGTCCGATCACGATTTCGGCTGGCAGCCCGGCCTTCAGTTTGTTTGCGCCCGTGGTCGTTCCGCACAACAACCGTTGCAGGAGAGCGTTGTACTCCCCTTTGAGCAGCCTGCCCTGCAGGAACAGGTCGAACAGTGTACAGACGGACGAAGGGCGTGCCTTGTTGACCCGCTGGTTCCCGATGCCGCGGTGCATCTCCTCCTCGCTGGCGGCGATGCGGATGCCGCCGATCCCCAGCGAACGGACGTAGGCCTCTACGGCTTCGGGGCCGCCTGCTTCCCGCAGCAGAATGTCGCAGGCGATGTTGTCGCTCTCCGACACCATGTAGCGGAGCAACTGCCCGAGCGTCAGCGTGCCGCCGCCTGCGGGCAGCGAATCGCGCATCGGGCTGTATGTGCCGGGTAGGAGCAGGTCGGGCGTGATGCTGATCGGCTGCGTGAGCGGTATGCCTTCGCGCTGCATGCGGTCGAGTACGGCCAGTGCCACGGGAAATTTAAAAACGCTCATCATCGGTAACAGGGTGTCGTTGCGCGCAATTGTTTCCCCGCCGGGCGTGCGGACGGCGACCCCGACGAAGGCTTTGTGCCCCGATAGGATTTCGTCCAGCCGGGATTCGAATTGTCGTGTCGCCGTATCGCAAGACGCTGTGAGAACCGACAGGCATAGGAGCAGGAGTTTTTTCATAAGCTGGCAGAGGATAAAAAAGTACACCTTTTCGGGGTGTGCTTTTTTTCGGATTTTTCCGTGTTGCTTATCCTTCGATGATAGCCTCGCTCGGGCAAACGCCGGCGCAGGTACCGCAGTCGATGCACTTATCGGGATCGATGACATAGATATCGCCGGCCGAGATCGCTTCGGTCGGGCACTCGCCGATGCAGGTGCCGCAGGCAACGCAGGAATCAGTGATTTTGTAAGCCATTTTTGTTGAAATTTATTGTTAAAAGTTGTGTTGTGTCAGCAAATATAGAAACTTATTTGATAATATCAAAACCCGTATAGGGGATCAGCGCCTCGGGAATCCGGATGCCGTCGGGGGTCTGGAAATTCTCCAGCAGGGCGGCCACGATACGCGGCAGCGCCAGCGACGAGCCGTTGAGCGTATGTGCCAGCTGTGTTTTCTTGTCGGCATCACGGTAGCGGAGCTTCAGGCGGTTGGCCTGGAACGACTCGAAGTTGGAAACCGACGAGACCTCCAGCCAGCGTTTCTGCGCCTCGGAGTAGACCTCGAAATCGTAGGTCAGCGCCGAGGTGAACGACATGTCGCCGCCGCACAGGCGCAGAATGCGGTAGGGCAGCCCCAGCGACCTGACGATAGACTCCACGTGGGCCACCATGCCGTCGAGCGCTTCGTACGACGCTTCGGGCAGGCTCAGCTGCACGATTTCGACCTTGTCGAACTGGTGCAGGCGGTTCAGTCCGCGCACGTCCTTGCCGTACGAGCCGGCTTCGCGACGGAAGCAGGGGGTATAGGCGGTCATCTTCACCGGGAAGTCCTTTTCGTCGAGGATCACGTCGCGGTAGATGTTCGTCACAGGCACTTCGGCCGTCGGGATCATGTAGAAATTGTCGGCCGTGGCGTGGTACATCTGCCCCTCCTTGTCGGGCAGCTGGCCCGTGCCGAAGCCCGAGGCTTCGTTGACCATGATCGGCGGTTCCACTTCGAGGTAGCCGGCCCGGGTGTTGCAGTCGAGGAAATAGTTGATCAGCGCACGCTGCAGACGGGCGCCCTTGCCTTTGTAGACGGGGAATCCTGCGCCCGTGAGCTTGACGCCCAGGTCGAAGTCGATGATGTCGTATTTGCGCGCCAGTTCCCAGTGGGGCAGCGGGTTTTCAGGTAGTTGGGTGTAGTTTTCGACCAGTTTTACGACGAGGTTGTCCTCGGCGGTCTTGCCTTCGGGCACGATGTCGGCCGGGAAATTGGGCAGCGAGACGATCGCTGCTTGCAACTCCTCCTGCACGTTGTGCGATTCGGCCTGCAGGCGGTTGGATTTTTCCTTGAGGTCGGCGACGAAGCGCTTGCGCTCCTCGGCTTCGTCGCGGCGTCCCTGTCCCATCAGCGCCCCGATCTCTTTGGCGGCTTTGTTCTGCGCTGCCAGCGTATTGTCCAGTTCGGTCTGGATGGCCTTGCGGCGGTCGTCCAGCGTTTCGATCCTGGCGATGACCGGTGCGGCGTCCACTCCCTTCTTGGCGAGCTTGCGGATCGCGGCCTGCTTGTCATCGCGGATTTGCTTTATCGTAAGCATGGTATCCTGTGTTTTTGTGTGTATTCGTGTTTACAAATTGCAAAATTATAAAAAACACGCCAACTTGCACTCCTGTCGCTCCGTTTTTTGTCTGTTTCATAAAAAAACGGAGTTTCACCGCGTGCGGGAGCCCGGATGACATTTTTCCGGGGTCACAAGTCCGCATTTGTCGCGGATTTTGTTAATTTTGCAAAAAATAATGCGTTGAAATCCGTCGAACTACTCGCTCCCGCCAAAGATTTTCAGTCGGCCGTCGCCGCCGTGGACTACGGTGCCGATGCCGTGTATATCGGCGGGGCGAAGTTCGGAGCCCGTTATGCGGCAGGTAATAGCGCCGGCGAGATCGCCCGTGTGGTGGAATATGCCCATCGCTACGGAGTGCGGGTGCATGCCACGCTCAACACGCTGATCTACGACGACGAGCTGGAGGCCGCCGGGCGGCAGGCCCGCGAACTGATCGCGGCCGGGGTCGATGCGCTGATCGTGCAGGACATGGCGCTGCGGCGCATGAACCTGCCGGTCGAGTTGCATGCTTCGACGCAGATGTGCAATATGACACCTGCCCAGGCGCGTTTCCTGGGCGAGTGCGGGTTCGCCCGGGTGATCCTCGAACGGGCGCTTTCGCTCGGCGAAATACGGGACATCTGCGCTGCGACCGCGGCCGAGGTGGAATGTTTCGTCCACGGGGCGATCTGTGTTGGTTACAGCGGCCGCTGTTTTCTCTCGCGGTCGGTGTCCGACCGCAGCGGCAACCGCGGGGCGTGCAGCCAGCCGTGCCGCCTGACTTACGACCTGACCGACGGCCGGGGACGTACCTATATCGCCGGGAAACACCTGTTGTCGGTGCGCGACATGAACCTTTCGGCGCATATCGGCGAGTTGCTCGACGCGGGCGTCACTTCGTTCAAAATCGAAGGGCGGCTCAAGGATGTCGGTTATATAAAGAACATTGTGGCCTACTACCGTCGCGAGGTCGACGCGGCGCTGGCCGTAAGGCCGCATCTGCGGCGGGCTTCAGCCGGGGAGAGCATCCCGGATTTCACGCCCGATACGGCCAAGAGCTTCACGCGCGGGGAGTCGGAATATTTCTTCGCGGGCAAGCGGCCGGGCGTGGCGTCGTTCGATACGCCGAAGGCGGTGGGCGAGTATGTGGGCCGTGTGGTGCGGGTTGAAAAGAACAGGTTCCGCCTCGATCGGGGCGGTTTGCTCGCCGCGGGCGACGGCATCTGTTTCCTCACCGACCGGGGGTTCGCGGGCACCAATGTCAACGCCGCCGACGGCGACTGCGTGACGCCCAACCGCATGGAAGGTATTGTGCCCGGGACGGAGGTCTATCGCAATTACGACCACCGTTTCAACCAGCTCCTCGCCCGCAGCCGTACGCGCCGCGTGATCCCCGCCTCGGTGCTGGTCGAAGCGACGGCAGGGGGTGTCAGGTTCAGCTATACCGACTGTGAGGGGGTGACGGCTTCGGCCGCACGCAGCGTCGCCCTGGAAAGGGCTAAAAATGCCGCGGCCAATACCGCGGCATTGCGGACGCAGGCGGTGAAGGGCGGCGATACGGTTTTTGCCGTGCGCGGGGCCGAAGTGCGGGGCGGCGACTGGTTCGTTCCGGCGTCGCTGGCCGCGGAGTTGCGCCGCGAGGGGCTCGATGCATTGTCGAAGGCCCGGTCGGAGCGCGGCATCGGACACCGGATATTGCCCGAAGGCAGGGCGGAATATCCTGCGGAATGCCTTTCGGCGGAGGAAAATGTCACCAACCGCCTCGCTGAGGCGTTTTACCGCGACCACGGGGTCGGGCGGATCGAACGGGGGCTGGATCTCGCGGCTTCGACGGCGGGGCGCCGCGTGATGCGTTCGGCCTACTGCATCCGCCGCGAGATCGGCGAGTGCCTGAAGGAGCATCCCCGCCTGCGGGGCGAGCTGTGGCTCGAACGCGGCGGTTCGCGCTATCGGCTGGAGTTCGACTGCGACCGGTGCGAGATGAGCCTGGTGGACTGTACCAAGACGAAATTATGAAACCTAAACGATAACTCCATGATGAAAAAAACTTTTTTGATCCTTGCGGCAGCGCTTTCGGGCGTGTTGGCTGCCGGCGCCCAGACCGGGCGTGAATGGCAGGATCCTGCCGTCAATGAAATCAACCGCCTGCCGATGCGCTCGTCGTTCGCCGCGGGCGAGCGCCTGTCGCTCGACGGCGTATGGAAATTCCACTGGGTACGCAACGCTTCGGAGCGTCCGTCCGGCATCGGGGCCGTCGACTACGACGATGCGGCGTGGGGCAGCATGCCCGTGCCGGGGATGTGGGAGCTGAACGGTTACGGCGACCCCGTCTATGTGAATATCGGCTATGCCTGGCGCGGCAATTTCAGGAACGATCCGCCCTATGTGCCCGATGCCGAGAACCATGTGGGTTCCTACCGCCGCACGTTCGACATTCCGGCATCGTGGGGCGGCAAGGACATCCATCTTTCGATCGGTTCCGCTACGTCGAACGTCTATGTCTGGGTCAACGGACGTTTCGTCGGTTACAGCGAGGACAGCAAGCTGGCCGCGCAGTTCGACATCACGAAGTTCGTGAAGCCGGGCGAAAACCTCATTGCCCTGCAGATGTTCCGCTGGTCGGACGGCACCTACCTCGAAGACCAGGACTTCTGGCGCTTCGCGGGCATTGCCCGCGGCGTGGAGCTGACTGCCCGCGACAAGGCGCACCTCGAAGACGTGCGTATCACGCCCGTGCTGGATTCGGAATATAAGGACGCCACGCTGCGCGTCGAGGTGGAAACCACGCCCCGTGTGAAGTCGGTCGGTCTGACGCTGCGCGATGCGGCGGGCGGTGTCGTGGCGGAACATCGATTGCAGCCTGCCGGCGGCAAGGGCGGGTATGTCTTCGAGGTCGCCGACCCGGCCAAATGGTCGGCCGAGACCCCGAACCTCTATACGCTCGAGATCGCCGTGTCGGACGGCAGGGGCGTGACCGAGACCGTGACGCAGCCCGTGGGCTTCCGTTCCGTGGAGATCAGGGACGCACAGTTGCTCGTGAACGGGCAGCCCGTGCTGATCAAGGGCGCCGACCGCCACGAGATGGATCCCGTCGGCGGCTATGTGGTAAGCCGCGAACGGATGATCGAGGACATCCGCATCATGAAAGAGATGAATATCAACGCCGTACGCACGAGCCACTATCCCAACGACCCACAGTGGTACGAGCTGTGCGACCGCTACGGCATCTATGTCGTGGACGAGGCCAACGTCGAGTCGCACGGCATGGGCTACGACGAAAACACGCTGGCCAAGGCGCCGGCTTATGCGCAGGCACACATGGAACGCAACCGGCGCATGGTGCTGCGCGACAAGAACCATCCTTCGGTCATCATCTGGTCGATGGGCAACGAGGCGGGCATGGGCCCCAACTTCGAGGCATGCTACCGTTGGATCAAGGAGTACGACCCTTCGCGTCCGGTGCATTACGAACGTGCCGTGTACGACCGGGACGGGGCCTTCACCGACATTATCTGCCCCATGTACTGGGGCTATGAACAATGCGAGAAATATGCTCGCAACAACCCCTCCAAACCGCTCATCCAGTGCGAATATGCCCATGCCATGGGAAATTCGATGGGGGGCCTAGACCATTATTGGGAACTGGTGCGCAAATACCCCTCCTACCAGGGCGGTTTCATCTGGGACTTCGTCGACCAGGGGCTTGTCCGCTACGAGCCCGACGGCCGTGTGTCGTTCCTCTACGGCGGCGATTTCAACGACTACGATGCGACGGACAACTCGTTCAACTGCAACGGTATCATCGCCCCCGACCGCACGTGGCACCCCCATGCCTACGAGGTGCAGCGCCAGTACCAGAGCATCTGGACTACGCCCGTCGACCTTGCGCAGGGCAGGGTCGAGGTCTATAACGAAAATTTTTTCATCGGGCTGAATGCCTACGAAATGGAGTGGCAGCTGCTTGCCGACGGCCGTGTGGTGAAGGCCGGCCGCATCGGCGACCTCGATGTCGCTCCGCAGCAGCGCCGTGCATATGAGCTGGGATTCACTGCAGCCGATTTCTGCCCGCAGGCGAAGGAAATCCTGGTGAACGTGGCCTATAAACTCAAAGAGAAGCAGCCGCTGCTCGACATCGGCCATACGGTGGCCAAACAGCAGTTCGTCGTACGCGAGTACGACTGTAAGGCCGGTTTCGGCCTTGCGGCCTCGGCGCGTCCCGTAGAGGTGACCCGCTGGGAACGCGGTGTGCGCGTCGAAGGGGATACGTGGCAGATGTTCTTCTCGCGCGACGGGTTTCTGGCTGCCTATACGGTCGACGGCCGTGAGCTGATGGCCGAAGGGGCCGAACTGCGCCCGCAGTTCTGGCGTGCCCCGACCGAAAACGACCTCGGGGCGAAGTTGCACCAGCGGCAGGCTGTATGGAAGAACCCCGAACTGCGGCTTACGAAGTTCGACGCTGCGGTCGAGGACGAAGTGGCTGTTGTGGAAGCCCTCTATGAGCTGCCCGCCGTGAAAGCTACGCTGGCGCTGACCTACCGCATCAACGGTGCGGGCGAAATGGAGGTCTCCGAGCGGATGACCGCCGACAAGACGGCCGAGGTGCCCAACCTGTTCCGCTTCGGTATGACGCTCACGATGCCGGCGCGTTACGACCGTGTGGTTTATTACGGCCGCGGTGCGCACGAGAACTATGCCGACCGCCTTTCGTCGGCCGACCTGGGGCTTTACGAGCAGCGTGTCGCTGACCAGTACCACGATGAATACGTGCGTCCGCAGGAGTCCGGCACCAAGGGCGGCCTGCGCTGGTGGACGGTGGCCGACAGCGCCGGTACGGGGCTGACGATCCTTGCCGATGCGCCGTTCTCGGCCTCGGCGCTGCCATACGCCACGGCAGACCTCGATGTATCGAATTTCCCGCCGCAGCAGCATTCCGGGACGCTCGTGGCACGCGATGCCACGTTCGTGAACTTCGACCTGCGGCAATCGGGCCTGGGCTGTATCCACAGCTGGGGCGCATTGCCCGAAGAGCAGTTCCGGGTGCCCTACGGCGATTATACGTTCCGCTTCATGCTGAAGCCGACGGTAAAGTAACCATAAGCATGCAAGGACAGTTGACACCCTCGTTCGGGGATTACGAACTGATCGACACGGGGGATTTCGAGAAGCTCGAACGCTTCGGGCAATACGTCACCCGACGTCCCGAACCGCAGGCCATCTGGCGGCGCTCGCTCCCCGAGGGGGAGTGGCGCCGCATGGCCGACGCGGCCTTCCTGCGCGACGTGCGCAGCGACGAACGCGGCGAGTGGCGCCTGCGCCCCGGCATGCCTCCGCGCTGGACGGTGGCCTACGAATACAAGGATATGGCACTCCGTATGCGCTTGGGACTCACGTCGTTTAAGCATGTCGGCATTTTTCCCGAACAGGCGGCCAACTGGAACTTCATCTACGATAATTGCCGGGCGCTGGCTTCGGGCGGGACGTTTCCTGCGGATATTTCCGGTGCGGCCGCGGCCGGGAGTCTCCTGCCGGCACACGATGTTGCAGTGCCGTCAGGCGCCGGATCGGGGCGGGACGGGCACTCTGCCACCGGCCCGGGGCGTTGCGTCACGCCGCGCGTGCTGAACCTCTTTGCCTATACGGGCGGGGCGAGTCTCGCGGCATGTGCCGCAGGGGCGGATACGACGCATGTTGATTCGGTGAAGCAGGTGGTCACCTGGGCGCGCGAGAACATGGAGCTGAGCGGGTTGGACGGCATCCGGTGGATCGTCGAGGATGCGCTGAAATTCGTGCAGCGCGAAGTCCGCCGCGGCAACCGTTACCACGGCATCATCCTCGATCCCCCGGCCTACGGGCGGGGTGCCAACGGCGAGAAATGGATTCTCGAGGACAACATCTGCGAGATGCTCGAGTGCTGTGCCCGGTTGCTGGAGCCGCAGGGAGCGTTCCTCGTGCTGAACCTCTACTCGATGGGGCTTTCGTCCACGCTGGCCCGTACGGCCGTGCGGCAGGCGTTCGGTGCACCGCGTACGGAGCAGTACGGCGAACTATGTTTTACCGACCGGGCGGGCAAGCAGCTGCCGCTCGGTACGTACTACCGTTTTACACGTTAAAAACTTGGAACCATGAGTATTCTGATCGTATTGTTCGGCCTGCTGAGCGGCTGCCTGTTGTCCGTCCTGGTGGGCATCATCGGCAGCAGCCGGCGCATCGGCTTCGGGCTGGCATTCCTCGTGAGCCTGATCTTCACGCCGCTCGTGGGGCTTATCATCACCCTGCTGACCGACCCGTTGCCGTACGGCGGCCAGCGCTGGGGCTGCGTCGGCACGTTCGTGGCCATCCTCGGCCTGTTGTTCCTCTGCGCCTTCCTGATCCTGTTACTGGCCGGAGGCGCCGTCGTCGCCATGTTCTGATTTCCCGTAACGCCCCTCCAGCAGGAGGATCATGTTTTCGAGTTTCTCCTCGTGCTCTCCGAAAAACCAGTCGTCGAAGGCCCTGGGGATCACCCCGATCCAGTTTCGTACCGTTTTGTCGGCGAGCGTTTTCTCGAATCCTTCGCGGTAGGATGAATTCCAATGGAGATTCTCCATTTGGGAGGGTAGCATGGCCTGCATGCGCTGGTCGTAATACAGCTCCATGTAGTCGTCGAACGCCGCGAGTTCCTTATAGCAGTGCAGCAGGTCGATGAGGGTCTGCTTGTCGGCGATATGCGAGGCGATGCCCGTCGTCTTGAGCATTTCCAGGGCATCGTTCGACAGGCGGTAGGGCTTGCCCATGCCGCCTGTGATGTAGCGCGAATAGGTTTCGACCGTGTCGGACGGGAACCCTGCGAGCGAAAAATCCGCTTCCAGCAGGCGCCGTGCCACCCATTTGTCTTTGCTGTATGTGTACCTGTAATCCCGGACGACCTGCAGGTTGTCGTGCAGTTCGGATGCGACGAGTTGCATGGCCTGCCGTACCTCCCGCTGTTTGGCCGCTTCGGTGATCCGGGCGGTCAGCCACAGGGTCAGCAGTACGCCGCCCGTGACGATCGAGAACTGGCGCGCGTAGTCGCCGATTTTCCACTTTTTAATTCGTTTCTTGAGGGGTTTCTTCATGGCTGCGAGGGTGTTTCCCTTCCGGGATACTCAGAATATGTAGTATATCAGGATGCCCGCCGCGGCCGAGAGGCAGATCAGCAGGATGGGGTTCACTTTTTTGACCGAGGCGACGAAGACGCCGCCGAACAGCGCCCAGCTCCAGCCGTCGATGAAGTTCTGTTCGTCGGGCGCTTTGCTGTGCGGGAACATCAGCAGCAGTGCCGCCGAGGCGATCATGCCGATCACCACGGGGCGCATGCCCTTCATGGCGCCTTCGACGATGGGGTTTTGCTTCAGGCGGAGGAAGAAGCGCGTGATGAGCAGCATCAGCGTGAGCGACGGCAGGCATACGGCAAACGTCGCCAGCGCCGCCCCCAGGATGCCGCACCACGCGTTGCCAGCCTGCGCCCCGACCGTATAGCCCACATAGGTGGCCGAGTTGATGGCGATGGGCCCGGGGGTGATCTGCGAGATGGCTACGATGTCAGCGAATTCGGCGTTGGTCATCCAGGCGTGCTGCACGACCACTTCGTTCTGGATGAGCGAGAGCATGGCGTAGCCGCCTCCGAAGCCGAAGAACCCTATTTTCAGGTAGCTTACGAACAGTTGCCAGAAGATCATTTGCCTGCTTTTTTAGCGATGAATAATGTCCATGCGATACCGATGGCCGCCGCTGCGATCAGGATATAGATCGGCGACCAGCCCAGGTACCATACGGCCAGCGCCGACGCGGCGATCACCGTGAACATGGCCCAGTGCATCCCCCGCGCCAGCGAGATCACCGGCACGACGATCAGTGCCACCACGGCCGGGCGCATGCCCTTGAATGCGGCGTCCACGATAGGGTTGTGGCGGATGTCGGCAAACAGGAGCGCGATCGCGAGGATGATGACGAACGACGGCAGGACGCTGCCCAGCAATGCCGCCACGGCGCCTTTCAGCCCCCGCATCTTGTAGCCTACGAACACCGAGGTGTTGATGGCGATGGGGCCCGGAACGGATTGTGCGAGGGTCAGCAGGTCGAGGAACTCCTTGTGCTCGATCCAGCCGCGCTTGGCGATCAGCTCCTGCTCGATGAGCGGCAGCATGGCGTATCCCCCGCCGAAGGTGAAAAGCCCGATCTTGAAGAAGGAGGCGAAAATGGTACGAAGTCGTTGCATGTTTTCCGTGTTCTTTAGTTAATCCGGCGTGTGCGGCGGCCCTGTCGCAGGGACGGGGATCCGGGGGCGGCTATGCTCCCCGCCCGGCCGTTTTATTGTCCGGCGTTGGCCACCGACGCCATGACCGTGGCGACGACGGCTGCGGTTTCGGTGCGCAGGCGCTGCGTGCCGAGGGTGATCTCCTCGAATCCGTTGGCACGCGCGAAAGCGATCTCTGCGTCTGAGAAATCGCCTTCGGGGCCGATGAAGACCAGCGCCGACTCGCCTTTGCGGAGCGTCGCGGGCAGGTAGATTTTGCCTGCGGGCGACAGCGCCGGGGCACAGTGGGCGATGAATTTCCGCCCCTCGAACGGCTGGGCTGCGGCCTCGCGAAACGGCGTGAGCGGGAGCAGCTCCGGGCGGTAGGCCTTGAGCGACTGTTTCATCGCCGCCGTGATGACCTTCCCCGCGCGTTCGGGTTTGAAGACGCGGCGTTCGCTGTGTTCCGTTTCGAGCGGGACGATGGCGCTGACCCCTACCTCGGTGGCCTTTTCGAGGAACCATTCGAAGCGGTCGGCGTTTTTGGTCGGCGCCACGGCCATCACCAGCCGGTAGGGGAGCGGTTCCCACTGCGCCTGTGTCGTGGTGACGCGAACCGTACATCGTTTCGGGTTGTCGTCGGTGATCTGGCAACAAAATAAATTGCCCCTTCCGTCAGTTATATGGAGGGTATCGCCGCGCCCCAGGCGCAGCACGCGGACACAATGTTTCGACTCCTCTTCGCTCAGCGTATAGAGGGGCGGCGTGATGTCGGGGGCGTAAAAAAGTTGCATACCTGTTATAAATTACTAACTTTGCATCACTATGCGGACGCATCGAAGGTGCTTCCGCCGTCGGCGATTGCAAAGTTACACAAAATAACACGATAGATGAAACGTATTGCAGGATTATTCACCACACTTTTACTGCTTATGACACTTGCGTCATGCGATTCCCGGAAAACGGCCGGGGAAAACCCGTTTTTCACCGAATGGGATACGCCGCACGGCGTGCCGCCGTTCGACAAGATCCTGCCTGAGCATTTCATGCCCGCCTTCGAACGCGGCATGTCGTTGCACGAGGCCGAGATCGACGCCATCACCTCGAACAAGGACGAGGCCACGTTCGAAAACACGATCCTTGCCTATGACGATGCCGGGCAAATGCTCGCGCAGACCGAACTGGTGTTCGGCATGCTGTGTGCCGCCGAAACCAACGACCGCATGCAGGCCCTGCAAGAGCAGGCCATGCCCCTGCTGGCCGCGCACAGGGACAAGATCCGCCTCGACGACAAGCTCTTCGTCCGTGTGAAGGAGGTTTACGACAGGCGTGCGGCGCTGGGGCTCGACGCCGAGCAGATGCGCCTGTTGCAGAAAACCTACGACTCCTTCGTGCGTGCCGGGGCGTTGCTCGACGCCGAGCAGAAGGCCCGCCTGAAAGAGATCAACGGGCAGTTGTCGCTCACGGCCGTGAAATTCGGGAATAACATCCTCGCAGAAAACAACAATTTCGTGCTCGAACTCAAGTCGGACGAACTCGACGGGCTGCCGGCAGGCATCCGCGATGCCGCCCGCGAGAAGGCCCAGCAGATGGGCAAGGGCGACAAGTGGGTCTTCACGCTCCACAAGCCCAGTCTGATTCCGCTGCTGACCTATTCTACCAGGCGCGACCTGCGCGAGAAAATATACAAGGCTTATCTGAACCGCTGCAACAACGGCGACGAATACGATAACAAGCAGCTCATCAACGATTTCATCCGCCTGCGCACGGAGAAGGCACACCTGCTGGGCTATCCCTCTTACGCCGCCTATGTCGTGGCGGACGAGATGGCCGGTACGACCGATGCCGTTTACGGCCTGCTCGACCAGATCTGGACGCCGGCGCTCGAACGCGCCAAGGGCGAGCTGGCCGAGATGGACACGCTTTTGCAGAAGGACATCCCCGGTGCCACCTTCGAATCGTGGGACTGGTGGTATTACGCCGAGAAGCTGCGCAAGCAGAATTATGCCCTCGACGAGGAGATGCTGCGTCCCTACTTCTCGCTCGAGAACGTGCAGGGCGGCATCTTCTACCTGGCCAACCGCCTCTACGGCATCACCTTCCAGCCGATCGTCGTGCCGCTCTACCATCCCGATGCGGTCGCCTACGAGGTGCTCGATGCCGACGGCTCGCACCTGGGTGTGCTCTATTTCGACTATTTCCCCCGCGACGGCAAGAGCCAGGGCGCCTGGTGCGGCAACTATGTCGAGCAGACCTATAAGGACGGCAAGCGCGTGGCGCCCGTGGTGAGTGTTGTCTGCAACTTCACGCGCCCGGTACGCAATACGCCCGCACTGCTGACGCTCGACGAGACGGAAACGCTCTTCCACGAATTCGGCCATGCGCTCCACTTCCTGTTTCACGACGTGAAATACCGCGGCCTCTCGGAGGTCGAGGGCGATTTCGTCGAACTGCCTTCGCAGGTCATGGAGAACTGGGCATTCGAACCCGAGATGCTGAAGCACTATGCCGTGCATTACCGCACGGGCGAAGTGATCCCGAAATACCTCGTGGACAAACTCCGCAAGAGCGAACTCTTCAACCAGGGTTTCGCCACCACGGAACTGATCGCCGCGTCGCTTTCCGACATGGATATCCACTCGGTCACCGAATACGAACCGTTTGACCCGATGGCATTCGAGCGGCAGGCGCTCAACGAGAAGCGAGGCCTGATCCCGCAGATCGAGCCCCGCTACCGTTACCCCTATTTCAGCCATATCTTCGACGGCGGCTACTCGGCGGGTTACTATTTCTATACCTGGGCCGAGGTGCTCGACAAGGATACGTTCGAGGCCTTCCGCGAGAGCGGCGACCTGTTCAACAAGAAGATCGCCGCAGATTTCCGCGCCAAGCTGCTTTCGCGCGGCGGTTCGGAGGATGGCATGTCGCTCTACCGGGCATTCCGCGGTGCCGATCCCGACAAGCGGGCGATGTTGCGCAGCCGCGGACTCTGGGACGAACCCGAACCCGAACCGGAACCCGACGACGAAGGCGAAGCGCCCCTTCAGCCCGAAGTACGGCAGGAATAGCCCTCATCCGTAAAATTAACCCAATATTTGCAATAACATGAAAAAAGCATTTATCATCATGACCTTTTCCGCGATGGCGGCCGGGTGCGCCGACAATTCGATTCCCAAGGCGCAACTGCCCGAATTAGATACTTCGAACCCCTTGCTGGCCGAGTGGAATACGCCCCACCAGACCCCGCCGTTCTCCGAGATCGAACTCTCGGACTACGAGCCTGCGTTCGACGCGGCCATCGCCTGCTCGCGTGCCGAGATCGACGCGATCGTCGCCAACCCCTCGAAGCCGACCTTCGGCAATACCATCGTGGCTCTGGAGCGCCACGGTGCGCTGCTGGATCGTATCTCGGGTATCTTCTTCAACCTGCTCGAAGCGGATACGTCGGACGAAATGCAGCAGATCGCACTGCGCGTGCAGCCCAAGCTGACCGAACTGTCGAACGACATCTCGCTCAACCCCGAACTCTTCGCCCGCGTGAAGGCAGTCTACGGGAAACCCGGCCGCGGCCTTTCGAAAGAGGACAAGAAACTGCTCGAGGATACCTACCAGAGCTTCGCACGCAACGGTGCCGCCCTGTCCGACGCGGACAAGGAGCTCTACCGCAAGTATTCGTCCGAGTTGTCGGCCGCAACGCTCCAATTCGGCCAAAATGCCCTGGCTGCGACCAATGCCTTCTCGATCAACATCACCGATCCGAAGGTCGTGGCCGAACTGCCGGACTTCGTGAAGGAGGGCATGGCCGCCGATGCCAAGGCGCGCGGTGAAAAGGGCTGGACGGTGACGTTGCAGGCGCCGAGCTATGTGCCTTTCCTGACCTATTCGTCGAACCGTGCGCTCAAGGAGAAACTCTGGCGTGCCTACAATTCGCGTGCATTGGGCGGCGAGAACGACAATACGCTGGTCGTGAAACAGATCGCCAACCTGCGCCTGAAGATCGCCAACCTGCTGGGCTATAAATGCTATGCCGACTACGTGCTCGAACGCCGCATGGCCGAGAACACCCCGACGGTCATGGCCTTCCTCGACGAGCTGCTTTCCCAGACCAAAGCCTATGCCGACCGGGACTATGAGACCGTCGGCGACTATGCCGCTTCGCTCGGATTCAAAGGCCAGCTCATGCCGTGGGACTGGGGCTATTACAACGAGAAGTACAAGCACGAGAAATATGCGCTCAACGACGAGCTGGTGAAACCTTATTTCAAACTTGAAAACGTCCGCAAGGGCGTCTTCATGCTCGCCAACAAGCTCTACGGGCTGAATTTCACGCCCAACGACAAGATCGAGGTGTACCATCCCGACGTGACGGCCTACGACGTGACCGACGAGAACGGCCGTTTCATGGCGGTACTCTACTTGGACTTCTTTCCCCGCGAATCGAAGCGTTCCGGGGCATGGATGACCGAGTTCCGGGGCACGAAGATCGTCGACGGCAAGGAGACCCGTCCGCTGGTGTCGCTGGTGATGAACTTCACCAAGCCTACCGAAACGGCCCCTTCGCTGCTGACCTTCGACGAGGTGGAAACCTTCCTCCACGAGTTCGGCCACTCGCTCCACGGCATGCTGGGCGAGGGCAAGTACGAGTCGCAGACCGGAACGAGCGTTTACCGTGACTTCGTGGAGCTGCCTTCGCAGATCATGGAGAACTGGGCTACCGAGAAGGAGTTCCTCGACCTGTGGGCCGTGCATTACCAGACGGGCGAGCCGATCCCGGCCGAGGTCGTCGACCGCATCGTCGCCGCACAGAACTATTTGGCGGCCTATTCCAACGTGCGCCAGCTTTCGTTCGGCCTGACCGATATGGCATGGCATACGATCACCGAGCCTTTCGAGGGCGACGTCGAGCAGTTCGAGGTCGCGTCGATGGCTCCGACGCAGGTGCTGCCCGTCGTTCCCGGTACGGCCATGGCCCCGGCATTCGGACATATCTTCTCGGGCGGCTATGCCGCGGGGTATTACGGCTACAAGTGGGCCGAGGTGCTGGAGGCGGATGCCTTCTCGCTCTTCAAGGAGAAGGGCATCTTCAACCGCGAGGTCTCCGGCTCGTTCCGTGAGAATATCCTTTCGAAGGGCGGTACCGAGCATCCGATGGAACTCTACGTGCGTTTCCGCGGCCACAAACCCGAAACCAGGGCGCTGATCGAGAAAATGGGGCTCGGCAAATAACCGCATTCCCATACCCGATAATAAAAGGGAACCTCCGGCCGGAGGTTCCCTTTTATGGTGCATTTCTTTTGCCCGGAAATGTTCCTAATGATGAATATTTTGCTAAATTTGCGGTTGGGATTGAGAATTTTATTACGCTAATACACACTTGCACTATGCCTCTGGAAAAACTTAATGCGGCACTGATCGGTGCTATACAAAATAGTACCCCGGAATACACCAATGCGGCGACCGTTCTGACAGACAAGCTCAATATCGGCCGCGAGGCGGCTTACCGCCGGCTGCGCGGCGAAGTGCCTTTCACCTTCGGGGAGGCGGGCGTACTTTCGGCGCAGATGAATTTTTCGCTCGACCGCACGGTCGGGGCCTTGGATTTCGGGAATGTGCTTTTCCGGCTGAGTTTCAGTGATTACCATACGGCGCTCGAAGATTACACGGGGGTTATCGACCAGGATACCCTTTTCTACCGCGAGGTTTCCTCCGACGTCGATGCCGAACAGGCCATCGCCGGAAATTCGTTTCCGCGGATGCTTTACATGCGTTATCCGAAACTGACCAATTTCAAACTTTTCAAATGGCTCTACCAGCAGGGGCTCATCGACTGTTCGGGGGCTAAATTCGAGGATATGAAAGTGCCGGAGGTGCTTTTGCAGAGCTACCGCGACCTGGTGCACGAAGCGCAGCTGATGCCTGCCACGACCCTGATATTCGACGGCAGTTGTACCAAACGCTGGGTCAACGCCATCTGCGCATTCCGCAACATGCATCTGATTAGGGACGAAAGCGTCGAAGTGCTGAAAGCCGAGTTGTTGCAAATGCTCGACGACCTGGAAGAGATTTGTGTTTCCGGGCAGTTCCGCAGCGGGCGGCCTGTGTCGGTCTTTATTTCGGATATGGATATCGAGGCGACTTACTGCTACCTTTCGGCACGGCATTACCGGGCGAGTTGCCTCGAGGCGTTCTCGATCAACTCGCTGCGCAGCTCCGATCCGGACATGTTCGAGCACACCAAACGCTGGGTGCTGGCCCTGAGTCGGTTTGCGACATTGATATCGTGCAGCGGGGAGTTGCAGCGGATTCATTTCTTCAAGCGGCAGCGAGCTGTCGTGGCAGAATTGGAAAGGGAGGGCTTAGAACCCTCCCCCGAAGTCTTCCAGGAATAAACGGAACCTTGCGTCTAGTTCCTTGGTGTCTATCCTGTGCTTCAAATCCTGACGGATTTTCCACTTGCGTCACTTTTGCGGGTGTAGCCCGCCCCTTGCACAATCCCACTTGAATTCTTCATATCTCCTGTGCAATACAAAAGTAGGGTAAGGCTTCGGGTAAAACAAGACGGAAAACGGGTGTGCGTGCAGATTGATTGTCTGTTTTTGATGCCTGTTTCTGAGTACGGCTCGGATTTTGAAATTAAAATTTCAGGTGTGGGTGATAATGCTGATATCCGACGGAAGCGTGGTTTGTTTGTTTCGCATTGCGAAACAGGCTGTTCGGGGGGGGGAAGGAGCGTGGAGGAAGAATGAAAAAAGCGAGGAGACTTCCTCGCTTTTTCAGTTGAGCTACCTGGATTCGAACCAAGAATAACAGGACCAGAATCTGTTGTGTTACCATTACACCATAGCTCAATGACGTTTTGGTGATGCAAAAGTAGAACTTTATTTTTCAATTGCAAAGAAAATTCACAAAAAAAATTAGTACATTTGTTTTAATCATTTTCCGACCGAATGAACTTGTAAATAAAAACAACCTAAAATCAGAGAATTATGGGAATTAAATTCCGCCTTATCGTCATGAACTTCCTCCAGTATGCCATCTGGGGTTCGTGGCTCATCTCGCTGGGCGCCTACCTTGGCGGTGGCCTCGACTTCACAGGGCTGCAAATCGGAAGTTTCTTTGCCACGATGGGCGTTGCGTCGTTGTTCATGCCCGCAGTGATGGGTATCATTGCCGACCGGTGGATCCCGGCGCAGAAGCTGCTCGGCATCTGCCATCTGGTGAGCGGCGGGTTCCTGATTGCCGCGGCTTCGCAAACGGCCTATGGGCCTTTATACAGTTGTATGCTGCTGAGCGTGATGTTCTACATGCCGACCATCGCCCTGTCGAATTCGGTGGCATACAATGCCCTCGACCTGGCAAGGCTCGATACCGTGAAACATTTTCCCCCGATCCGCGTGTGGGGTACCGTAGGTTTCATCGCCGCGATGTGGTTCGTCGACCTGACGCATATCGGCGGCGTGCAGATCAAGCTGACCGAGTGGCAGCTCTATGTTTCGGCGGTGCTGTCGTTCCTGCTGGCTGTCTACTCGTTCTCGCTGCCCGGCTGCCCCGTCGACCGCAATGTCAAGGCCAGGTCGTGGGTCGATACCTTGGGGCTGCGTGCGTTCACGCTCTTCAAGGAGAAGCGCATGGCCATTTTCTTCGTTTTCTCGATGTTGCTCGGCGCCGCGTTGCAGATAACCAACGCCTTCGGGGACTCCTATATACAGAGCTTCGGCTCGATGCCCCAGTATGCCGATTCGGCGATCGTGAAACACTCGGTGATCCTGCTTTCGCTGTCGCAGATGTCCGAGACGTTATGCATCCTGCTGATCCCGTTCTTCCTGCGGCGCTTCGGGATCAAGAAAGTGATGCTCATCTCGATGCTGGCATGGGTGCTCCGCTTCGGGTTCTTCGGCGTCGGCAACCCGGGCTCGGGTGCTGCGTTCCTCATCCTTTCGATGGTCGTCTACGGCGTGGCATTCGATTTTTTCAATATCTCGGGTTCGCTGTTCGTCGAGAAGGAGACCAGCCGCGAGATCCGCTCCTCGGCACAGGGCGTTTTCATGATTATGACCAACGGCTTCGGTGCGTTCTTCGGTTCGTATGCCGCCGGTGCCGTCGTCGATGCATGGGGCTGGCCCGATTCGTGGTATATCTTCGCCGGCTATGCCCTCGTGGTGGCCGTGGTCTTCGCGTTCGTGTTCAAATACAAGCACAACCCCGAAGAGATGGTCTCGGTGAACCATTAATATAAGTATGGTTCCGGCGGCGCGGGGAAACCTCTCGCCGCCGGAATTTTTTTACCCGGGTGCCGGGCTACGGGCGGAGCATTTTGACGTGCGGGATACCTGCTTCGAAATAGGTGTCCGAGACCGGTGCGAACCCGAGGGTGGCGTAAAATCCGGCCAGGTGCTCCTGTGCCGAGATGCGGATGGGCTGCGGGCCCCATGTCCGGGCAATATAGCGCAGCGCTTCGGACATCAGGCTGCGGCACAGCCCGCGGCGGCGGTATGCAGCATCGACCAGCACGCGGCCGACCGAGGCTTCGGCGTAGGCGATCCCCGCCGGGATGATCCGCAGGAAGGCCACTACGCGGCCGCCGTCCTCCATCCACATGAATACGCTCTGCGGGTCAATGGCGTCGGCATCGGGTTCCGTGATGTGCTGTTCGAGGAAGAAGACGGCCTCGCGTGCCTGCACGATACGGTGGTATTCCCGGGTGGAGAGTTCGCTGAAATGTTTTGTGAGGACAGGATACATGGCGGTTTGTAATTGATGACAAAGGTACTTAAAATTTCGGAAGATATGGATACGATCCGTGTGGATGGTTCGAGCTGCATCCGTTGCGGCCGCTGTGTGAAGGTGTGCCCTTCGCAGATTTTCGTACAGGAGAAGGCGGGCGGCCCCGTGGCGCTCTCGAAACCCGAGAACTGCATCGTCTGCGGGCACTGCGTCGCGGCCTGCCCGACGGGGTCTGTGGCACATGCGGAATTCCCGCCCGCCAAGGTGCATCCGGTCGACTATGCGGCCATGCCCACACCTGCTCAGGTCGAACTGCTGATGGCTGCGCGGCGTTCGAACCGGGCGCTCTCGCAGCGCCCCGTGCCGCAGGAGATGCTCGATCGGATCGTTGCGGCCGCCGACCTCGCTCCGACGGCCACCAACGCCCGGCAGTTGGGCTATACGCTCGTGACCGACCCTGTGCTGCTGCGCCGTATGAGCGAATATACGCTCGGCGTGTTCGGCAAACTCGCGGATCGCCTTTCCCACCCGCTCGTGCGCCCGTGGCTGAGCCGTTTGTTGCCCGACGTCTACCGCTATGTCCCCGTTTTCCGGAAAATGCGCCGCGAATATGCCGGGGGCAACGACCGCATCCTGAGGGGTGCGACGGCCGTGTTGCTGATCCATGCGCCGAAAGAGAGCCGGTTCGGCGCCGAAGATGCCAACCTCGCCTACCAGAACGCTTCGCTGATGGCCGAGGTGCTCGGGGTGAGCCAGATATATATGGGCTTTGTGCTGACCGCCGTGCGGCAGGACAGGAAAAAGGGGCTCTGCAGGATGCTGGGGCTCGGCGGCCGCCGTATCTGTGCCGTCATGGCGCTCGGGATGCCGCAGTTCCGCTACCCGAATTATATCGACCGCACGCCTTCCCCTTTGGAACGGAGATAGGCTTGCGGGGCTTCCCGGAGCTGTGCCCGGGATATTTCAGTTGCTTTTTTCGAGTTTTTTTGCGGTTCGCGTCATCTGTCCGCTCCACCCGGTTGTCGCCGGGATACAAGGAGAAGTGGCCTCTGCTGTGCAGGGGCCGCTTCTCCTTTGCGGCTCGGTGTCAGTTGCCCGAAAGGCCCCACTCCCCCGGGGAGTAGCTGCTTTTCGGAGCGTTCGGCACGTTGACGAAGAATTCGAACCCGCATTTGGCTTCGATCTCCGTCACGGGTACCGCACAACCGTCCGGTGTCTGGGTCTTGTCTGTGGTTTGTTCATACCAGAATCCGATGCATTGCAGTTCGTCGGCCGCAAGGGTGGTTACGGATTGTCCGGTGGTGCCCTGCTTGGTGCGCAGCAATACCTTGTAATAATGCGTCGGTACGGGGCATGGGTTACCGCCGTTGTCGGTCGTCGTACCCTCTGTCCCATCGAAATAACATCCCGTTACCACATAGAGCGTATCGTCGCACATCCATCCGCGGACTCTGGTTTCCAGGGTGCCCCATGCACCGCTGTTGAATGTAGCGAGCTGGGGCGTCATATTCGAATAGTAGGAAATCTGCTTGTTCGCCAGGTTGCTCACTTTCCGGTCGGCGTTGGGGACTTGGTGTCCCTTGTTGTAAGGTGCTCCCACGCCGCCCACCATCTGCTCGGTCTTTCCCAGCGACAGGTCGGCCGAGTAGGCCCTTTCTTTCGAAGCGTTCGGGGCCGTGTAATAGGCGTGCAGCGGATATGCCGCCCACAGGGCCGCCTTTTTCGCCTTGTCATAACCCATTGCGAAATTGCGCGGGTAGGAACCGTTACCCGTCGCCGCCACGTCGGTGATGTAGTGGCATATCTCGGTCACCGAAGTGTTCGCTGCGGGCAGTTCCGCCCACGATTTTCCCAATGCCGCTGTTCCTGTTCCCGGGGTAGGGTCTGGGGAAGGATCGCCTCCTTCCCCGCCCGGAGTTCAATTCGCCGGTTGCCAGGTTATGTCGCCTATCGTCGTTCTGTTCTGATTATTTTGTTTTATGGTAATAGTGGCGTCATAACCTTGACAGTCGATTGTCGGTATTTCGAATGCGCTTTTACTGTTTCCCGGAATAGTGATACTTGCTACCGTGGCACCATTGGCTGTTATGGTGACTGTTGCCGAACCCTTGCTTGAGGTCAACGCATTGAATTTAAGGGCTGTAATGCCTCCTGGGATCGTTACGGATATTGAGCCGTTTTTACCGATGGCTGCATATTTGTCGTTTATTACCACGACTCCGGCATTGGCAAGCGCCGTTTTGTCTGTGTTGGCCTGATTAGGATTACCACAGCCACTATAACTCCATTGCGGGGTTCCAGTGGTTACTCCGTTGAATGTGCCGCTGGAACCATAACTGGTAGTGCTGGGCACGGTGTAATTTTCGAAAGTCTCGGTTTCCCACATTACAGCCCCCGGTTTTGTCTGGGTGACGCTTACGGTTTGCGCTTCGGCGCCTTCATACGATAATGTGATGGTGCCGGAACGTTCCTCGCCCTGATTTGCGTCTATTGTGAAAGAAACGCCGTCGACGTTGTAAACGAATGAATTGAGCCAGGAAACGTCTGACGATGCGACGACCGACACCCCGTTTGTGGGATTTTCAACCGTGTAGTTGATGGTTTTGATAGTGCTTTCCGCAGGAACGGATAAGGTCGTTTCCGATGTGATTTTCAGTACCGGCGGCAGAGTGATGTCATGGCCGGGAACGATCTGTATGCTTTCGATAATTATTCTTTCTTTTGCGGCGGAGGGCTCGATCCTGATTTTCGTTTTCGAATTTTGTGCGTCGAATTTCAGCAGGTAGGTTTTGAACTCCTCGGTCAGGTCTGCGGTCGTGATTGCCGCGGATTCTCCGGCGGTTACTTTGATTCCGGAAGTATCTTTCGGCCAGACTTTGGCCGAAATCAGTACTGAGAACGGTGCGGAGAGATCCAGTTCGCTGGTGACGATATACCCGGAGTTGTCGCTCGAACTCATGCGTAGGCCATGCGGGGAGTTGTATTGATAAACATAGGAGTTCGCCGCGGAATACAGGTCGTTTCCGTTTTTGTCTTTGCGGGACAGGATATTTGCTGCGGATCCGTTCCCTGTCAGGTCACTGAAATCGTCGGTAAACGGCAGGCTCAGACCGGTTGCCGCGGCTGTGATGTGTTCGTCTGAAAGATTGACATTCAAAGTGGTGATCTTTCCTGTTTCCAGATTGATTTCATTGGATAGGACAATCTCTTTTTTGATGACAAACCCTTCTGTCGCTGCTTCGACGACCAGTTTCGATCCCGCAGCCAACAATCGCGGATACACGCTTAAATAGGTGCCGCTGACACCGTTGATAACGTATTCCGTATTTGTCGTATAGGTCGCCGTTACGGTGTTGGAGCCGTTATAATAGGGTGCATACATCGTGTAGTTCAAGAGGTCTACAACAACCCGGCCTGCCAGTGTGTTGTCGCCATCGGTCGTAATGGACAGTGACGATACGTGCTGGTTGGCCAATTTGGTGTCTGTAGACTGGTCTTTGAGTACGACTTTGACAATGGCACTCAACCGCCTGAATTCCAGATTGGCGACTTGCTGTCCCTCGGAATCGAGTGTAAGCGGTTTGCTGACCAGGATGTCGGCTTTGCCGTCGAACGAGTTGGCTGTCGGGGTTTGGTTTGCCGGCAGATCGACCTTTGCGCCCGTATTATCGCCTACTTTGTCGATTCCGTTGGCCGTGAATGGATAATAAGCGTAAATCGTTGATGAAATGTTCGCGTTACCGGAAAAAGTCGTTGTTGCGGCGCGCTCCGTCGCATCGTTCGTGAAGGGGTAGTTGGACTTCGTCCCGTCGGTACTGATGCCGATCTGATCGCCGACAGACCAATAAGGGGTCAATCCGTCGATCTCGGTGCGGACTTCCGGTTTGAGCTCAGGGTTCCCGGCCGTAAAAGTCATCTTGACGAGTTTGCCGGAAGAGGTGTCGATGCCGTTGTCTTCCTTTTGGCAGGCTGTGGCTGTTACAGCGGTGAGAGCTGCAAACAGTGTGATTTTAGAGAGACTTTTCATAGGGCTGCGGTATTAGAGTTCGTGTTCGCTTCCCGATCCGATACCTCCTGCACCGCCGCCGCTGCCCCAATCGTCATAGGCGTCGGGTGGTGTGGGCGATGTTGCAAACCCCTTTTCAGTCACGATGTCGATCGTCTCAATTACGGGCGGAAGATAGGTCGGATTTCCCCCCCCCCTTGCTGGTGGACAGAATGTAATTCATAAGGCTAAATTTTTTGGTTAAAAACACTCTCGTACCAAATATAGCAAAATATAATCTCTTCCCGTTTAAAAAACTGTGAAATTCCGCTTTCCGGTCAAAATATATACACAAACGTCTGTTCGTTTGCCGATTTTGCCCGTTTGGGATACTGCAACCGGTACCGACGACGGGAAACGGCGTCCGTGCCGCATTGTGCAGCGGCAATGCGGATCGTCCGGGATGGAAGAGGGCGGGGGATAAGCCGGGGTGGGGATTTAGTACATATTGTCGTACATCGACTGGCTCTTGTCGTATTTGAGGTCTGAGAGTGATGCCGCCTTTACGCCGATGTTGAAGCTCCAACTGCGGTGGAACCCGAAGGGTATCCACGAGAACGACATCTGCCAGCAGTGCAGGTCGCGCGAGATGGAGATCGACGAGGTGGTGAGTTTGTTCGCCTTGATGTCGTAACCGCCCTGGAAGGTGATGCCGGTCTTGGGCGTTATGGTAAGGCTGCCGTTGAAGCTGACGGTCTGCGTGACGTTCTTCTTGTAACCTTTGGGCGGGTAGTTGCCTGTCGATATGTTGTAGTTGATGGCATAGTTGAACCCGAAGTTCCACGGCAGCGAGAAATCGTAGTACATCTGCGACATGTATTGCCGCCGCAGTACGGGATCCATGTTGCCGTAGGGGTCGTAGTAGGGGTTCATGTATTCGGGCGGAATGCTCGTAATGTCGTTGATGGCCGATTGCGAGCGGTCGTCGCGCGATTTGAACGTATAACCGAACGACCAGCCCGTCGAGACGATACGCCCCGGGAAGAAGAGCTTGTTGTAGCGCTTGCCGTCGGGTGTCAGCCGGTAGGGGTCGAGCGTCATCGAGAGGTTGATGCCGAAATTCTGGAAGAGCGTCGTACGGAACGAGATCGGGATGGTCGAGAGCCTCATCGAGTCGGCCAGGAAATTGTACGACCCGCTGATGCGCAGCTCGTCGATCAGCTTGATCTTCTTCACGCCCGAGGTGTCGCGTTTCGACAGCACCTTCATTTCGAGGTTCTGCGACAACGAGAAGTTCATCGACATCGACCGTCCGGAACTGGGTACGCCGTATGCGTTGACCGAATAGGGCGAATAGGTGGTGAAGCGTCCCGTCGAGTCGGTCTGCCGGGTTTGGTAGTAGCCGTATTTCGGGTCGCCGAAGTCCGGCGTGTAGGAGAATCCGATCGAGGGGGTGAGCGTGTGGCGGATGGCCTGTATCTTGCGGTCTTTGCGCTTTTTGGTGAAGTCGTACATGCCGTATACGGTCGTCGATGCCGAGACGTTGAAGTTGTAGTTGTAGAGGCGGTAAAACCCGTATTGCGTCGGCAGCGTGTCGACCTTGTTCGTGACGGGGTTCCAGTCGAATTCGACTTTTTTGAAGTACCACTTTTCGTTGTATGTCGCCGACGGCGAGATGTTGATGTAGTTGAACAGGTTGAACGACGCCGAGACGGGAATGTTATGCTCGATGCCGTTCTTCATGTTGTCGAACGTCTCCTTCGAGAAGATCTTGTCCTCGGTCGTGGTCACCGAGTTGGTCATCTTGCCCGTATACTGCATCGAGATCTTTTCGTACCACCGCTCCTTGCCCATGCGTTCCTTGCGTTTGAAGGGGTAGAAACGCGAGACGTTGAAGACCACGGTCGGCAGCGTTACCGAGAGGCTCTTGTTCTGCGAGTTCTGCGAGATGGACATGTTCGCCGAGAGCGAGAAGGGTGTGCCCGCCCAGTTCTTCGAGTAGGCGATCGACGAGTTGGTCTGCGTCGAGAGGATGTCGTTGAGGTTGGTCGCCGAATATTTGCTGTAACCGCTCGTGGCGAAGTTCACCGATGCCGAGAAGGTCGACCCGGGGTTGGCCTTGGGATCCTGGGAGTGCGTCCACTGGATGCGGAAGTTGCTCTGCTTGATATAGTCCGGTTCGCCTTTTTCGCCCGTCTTGATGTTCGAGTACTGCATGTTGAAACTGCCGCTGTACTTGTAACGTTTGATGTAGCGTGATGCGGCCGATGCCTCCCACGAACCGAGCGTGTAGAACCCGCCGCGCACGGCCACGTCGGCGTAGTCGCCCAGCGTGAAATAGTAACCCATGTCGCGCAGGAAGAACCCCTTGGTGTATTCCTCGCCATAGGTGGGCATCAGCAGACCCGATTTTGGCCCCATGTTGATCGGGAAGAAACCCTCGGGGATGCCGAGGAAGTAGATCGGCACGTCCTCCATGACGAGGTAAGCCGGCCCCGTGACGACTTTCTTGCCGGGGATGACCTTGGCTTTGGTCATCGCCAGGTAGAAGTGTGGGTGGTCGGTCTCGTCGCAGGTCGTGTATTTGCCGTTTTCGATGTTGACTGTGTTGTCGGGCATCTTCTTCACGCTCCCGCCGACCAGCCAGCCGTCGCCCTGCTGCGTTGCCACGCCCTTGATCTTGGCCTTTTTCGAGGTGAGGTTGTAGGTGATCGTATCCATCGTGTACGAAGCGTCGCCCTCGGAGAATTCGGGCTTGGTGACGATCGGTTTGCCTTCGAGCGAATCGGGCTTGCCGTATGCATAGACCATCTTGTTGTCCATGTTGATCTGCATGTAGTCGGCCTTAAGGTTGCTGTTCTGATAGGTGATGTCGCCTTCGTTGTAGATATAGACCATCTTGTTGCGCACGTCGTAGACCAGCGAATCCTTGTTCTTGCCCGAGATCGGGTCGTCGAGGAACGCCCCCGGTTTCTGGGGCTTTTTCTCTTTCACCGTGTCGCGGGCGATGGTGTCCGCTCCGCGGCCTTCGAGCGAGTCGCCTTTCTGCGTGATGAGCGAATCGAGCTGTGCGCCGAAGAGCGAATCGCGCTGCTCCTGCGGCAGGGCTTCGAATGCGGCGCGGCGACGTGCCTGTTCCCGGGCAGCGCGTGCCTGCTCGCGGCGGTCGCGGCGGCTTTGGGTCGCAACTTCCGGCACTTCGGCCGCGGCTTCGGAATGGATCCGGAGGGAATCGGACAGGCGTTGGCGGAGGCTGTCTTCGGCTGCCGAGGCAAGCATTCCCCGGGGTACGGACGAGCCGAACACCAACTGGGCGAAGAGGAGGAGTGCCGCCGCCGAAAACAGATATTTTACCCTGATTCTATCCAAAATCCCAATAATTTTTCGTACCTTTGCCGACATGTCGGCAAAAACGCCTGGATCGGGGCCTCGATGCACTCCCGCCGGGTTTTTTAGGCGCGACAAAGATAGGTAAAAAATTACAGAAAGCTCACATTTGACTCCATTAAATATGCGCACACGACTGTTCCTGTTATTCGCGTTTGCGGCCGTTACCGTTCTAATGAACGGTGCCACGGCCGGGAATATTGCGCACGGGGTCGAAGTTGTGGTCATCGATGCCGGACACGGCGGGAAATTCCCCGGGGCGCACTACGGCAATGTCTACGAGAAAGACCTCACGCTGAAGGTGGCGCTCAAACTCGGGAAGCTCATCGAGGAGGGGATGCCGGGCGTGAAGGTGGTCTATACCCGCAAGACGGACAAGGCGCTGGGCACCGATCTGGCAACTGACCTCCAGGCGCGTGCCGACATCGCCAACAAGGCCGGCGGCGACCTCTTCGTTTCGATCCACGTCAATGCTGCGAAATCCTCGGCGGCACGGGGTGTCGAGACGCTCATCATGGGTGAAAGCCCCAAGGAGCAGCGTTACAATGAGAACGCCCTGTTCGAGAACAACCGCGAAGACCTGATCGACATGTCGGACGAGCGGACGGCGGCCATCGTGCGGGCCTATATCCAGAACCTGCAATTCACCTACGGCGAGTACAGCATGGCGCTGGCGCGCTGTATTCAGAATAATTACCTGAAGGCCGGGCGCCATTCGCGGGGCATCAAGCCCCAGCTGCTGCGCGTGCTCTATGCCACCGACATGCCGGGCGTGCTGACCGAGATCGGTTTCATGTCCAACGCCCAGGAGATGGCCTATATGAAATCGGAAAAGGGGCAGGACGAGATCGCCCGCTCGATTTACGAAGGCGTGAGGGATTATTCGGCCTATGTGCTCGAAACGCGCCGCGCCGAAGAGGAGGCCGCGGCAGCCCCGAAGCCCGGTAAAGAGCCTGAAACGCAGGTCGTCATCGGGAAGGAGCCCGTGCGCCCTGCGAAGCAGGACAAGGCATCCGATGCGCCTGCCGCGAAGGCCGCCACCCCGGAAAAAGGGGAGCCGGAGAAGGCTGCGGGCAAGTCCGGGGCGCAGAAACCGGCCAAGGCCGGGGATGCCCCCAAACAAGCCGCCCGGCCGCTGCGTTATACCGTGCAGGTGCTGGCCAGCGCGCAGACCGTGCCGACCTCGTCCGCACGTTTCAAATCCTACCGCAACAAAGTGAAACAGTATACCGCCGAGGGGCGGTTCCGTTATAAATATTGCGTCGGCGAGTACGATACCCGTGCCGCCGCCCAGAAACGGCTGGCCGAAGTGCGCAAGGTTTTCCCCGACGCCTTCGTCGTGAGCTGCCGGGGTACGCAAATTGTGAAATAAAAACAAGCGAAATATGAAAAGGGAAGTTAAGATCGGAATATTCGCCGTGGCGATGATCGGCGTTGCCTGGGCCGGAATCCGGTTTCTGAAAGGTTTCGACATTTTCAGCCGGAACGTCGAGTATTATGCCGCCTACGACCAGATCAACGGCGTGCAGAACGCGTCGCCGATCATGATGAAGGGCGTGAAGATCGGCTCCGTGACACGGCTTTCGTTCGACCCCGCGCGCAGCGACAAGGTCGTGTTGCAGTTCACCATCAAGCGCCAGTACCGCATTCCGACCGATTCCGAGGCCAAGATCTTCAGCAACGGACTGATGGGCGCCAAGGCGATCGAAATCACCTACGGCACGGCCGACACCTACCTCCAGAAGGGCGATACGCTGCGTTCGAGCCGCGACCGCGACCTGATGGACATGGCCGGCTCCGAGCTGGATTTCTTCAAGCAGAAGGTTTCGCAGCTCACCACCGACCTTTCGCGCACGCTCGAAAACCTGAACGGCCTGATGGAAACCAATGCGGACAACATCGCCGGGACGCTCGGCAACCTGAACTCCGTGACGGGCGACATGGCCGAGATACTCTCGGCGGAGAAAAACAGCCTGAAGAGCGCACTGGACAACCTTTCGAAATTCTCCGACATGCTCGGCGAGAATGCCGGGCGCGTGGACAGCATCATCGGCGACGTGGATCGTTTCACCTCGCAGCTCACCGAGGAACAGTTTGCCCGCAAGCTTTCGCAGGCCGTGGAGCACCTCGACGGTCTCGTGGCACGCATCGCGCAGGGCGAAGGCACGATCGGCAAGCTCATCAGCGACCCCGAACTGTACGATTCGCTCGAAAAGGCCAGCGACAACCTCGCGGCGCTGCTGGCCGATGTCAAACAATACCCCGGCCGTTACGTCCACCTCTCGCTCTTCGGGCGCAACCCCGAAAAGATGAAGGAGCGTGCCGACAGGAAGGCCGCCAAGGCTGCTGCCAAGGCTGAGCGCGATTCGCTCAAGCGGCTGCAGTAGCCCATCAACCCGACATAGAAATGATTTATCCTGCAAACTTCGAGCAGAAGATCGGCTTCGACCGGCTTCGGGAACAGGTTGCAGCGCTTTGCACCATGCGTGCCGCCCGCGGGAAGCTCGCCGAAGAGACTTTCTCGGCCTCGGCGCGCGAGATCGGGCGGAGGCTGGAACTTGCCGACCAGATGCGCCTGCTGCTCGACATGGAGCACGATTTTCCCGGCGGGGAATATCCCGACGTCGACCATGTCGTTGCCAAACTGCGTGTCGAAGGGACGTTCCTCGACGTGGGGGAGGTGGTGACCCTGCACCGGGCGCTGAGCCTCGTTGGCAGCGTCGTTGCGTTCATCCTCGCCCGCGAAGGGCAATATCCGGCGCTGTATGCCCGCAGCCGCGGCGTCGAGGCATTCCCCGGGATCGTGCAGCGGATCGACGCCATCGTCGATCGTTTCGGCAATATCCGGGACAATGCTTCGCCGGCCCTGCTGGAGATCCGGCGTGCCATCCGCGAACGCGAAGGGCAGGCCGCCAAGCGGTTGCAGGCGGTGCTCGCCGCCGCCAAGGGGGCCGGTATCGTCGATGCCGACGCCCAGATCTCGATCCGCGAAGGGAAGGCCGTGATCCCGGTCGCCGCGGCCAACAAACGCAAGCTGCAGGGCTTCATCCACGACGAATCGGCCACGGGGCGTACGTTCTACGTCGAACCGGTCGAGGTCGTGGAGATCAACAACGAGCTGCGCGAACTGGAATATGCCGAGCGGCGCGAGATCGTCCGCATCCTCTCGGAGTTCACCGATTCGGTGCGCCCCGATGCCGGGCTGATCGCCGCGTCGGGCGACTACCTGGCCGAGATCGACATGCTGCGTGCCAAGGGACGCTGGGCATCGCAGAACGGCTGCGTGAAACCGATCATTTCGGACGACGACCGGCTGGTGCTGAAGAATGCCCGCCACCCGCTCCTGCAGCAAACCCTGCGGGCGCAGGGGCGCGAGGTCGTACCGCTCGACATGCAGCTCGACCGCCGCAAGCATATCCTTGTCATTTCGGGGCCCAATGCAGGTGGCAAGTCGGTCTGCCTCAAGACCACCGGCCTCGTGCAGTACATGTTCCAGTGCGGGTTCCCCGTTCCGGCATCGGAGGTGTCGGAACTGCCCGTGTTCCGTTCGATCTTCATCGACATCGGCGACGAGCAGTCGATCGACGACGACCTGTCGACCTACTCGTCGCACCTGCTCAACATGAAGAACATGCTCGCGGGGGCTTCGTCGTCGACGCTGGTGCTGATCGACGAGTTCGGGTCGGGTACCGAGCCGGTCATCGGCGGCGCCATCGCCGAGGCCATCCTCGAACGCCTGCTGACCAAAGGGTGCTACGGCGTCATCACGACCCACTATGCCAATATCAAATACTATGCGTCGAATACCGAGGGCATCGCCAACGGTGCCATGATGTTCGACGTGCAGAATATCCGCCCGCTGTTCCGCCTCGAAACGGGCAAGCCGGGCAGTTCGTTCGCCGTGGAGATCGCCCGCAAGATCGGGCTCCCGGAGGATATTATCCGCGCGGCGGGCGAGAAGGCCGGCAGCGACCATATCAACATCGAGAAGCAGCTGCGCGAGATCGCCCGCGACAAGCATTACTGGGAACAGAAGCGCGACCGCATCCGCCAGACCGACCGTAAGGTCGAGGAGCTGGAGCAGACCTATGCCGGGCAGCTGTCGAAGATCAGGGCCGAGCGGCAGGAGATACTCAAAAAGGCCAAGCTGGAGGCGCAGCAGTTGATCGCCGATGCCAACCGGCAGATCGAGAATACGATCAGGACGATCCGCGAGGCGCAGGCCGAAAAGGAACTGACGCGCCTTGCGCGCCGCGAACTGGACGATTTCCGCGACGCGGTGGCGAAGGCCGACACGGCGGACAAGGACGCCGAGGTCGCCCGCGAGATCGAACGTATCGAACGCCGCCGTCAGCGGCGTGAAGAACGCAAGGCGCAGCGGGGCGAGGCGCAGGCGGCGGGGGCTGCCCCTGCCGAGGCTCCGAAACCGCGCGAGGTGGAGGCCGGGTCGAAAGTCCGCATGGCCGGACAGGATATGGTCGGCGTGGTGCAGTCGGTCAAGGGGCGCAAGGCGCAGGTCGCCTTCGGTCAGATACTGACTACGGTCGACCGGAAGATGCTGACCGTAGTCTCGAACAGCGAGTTCCGCGAGGCGACACGCCCGCAGACGGCGCGGACGGTGGTGTCGGCCGACATTTCGGCCCGCAAGCTCAGCTTCAAAGACCATATCGACGTGCGGGGCATGCGTGCCGCCGAGGCGCTGGACGCCGTGCAGGATTTCATCGACGACGCCCTGATGGTGGGCGTGGGGTCGGTGTCGATCCTCCACGGCAAGGGCACGGGGGCTCTCAAGGAGGAGATACGCCGCTACCTGCGCACGGTGCCCGAGGTCGAAAGCGCCCGCGACGAGCATGCCGACCGGGGCGGGGCGGGAATTACGATCGTGACATTTGACCTTTCGTGAGGACGGCTGCCTCCGGCGCTTCCGCTCGCGGCAGCCGCATACTCCGCGTATGTTCCTGCCCCGTCGGTTTCGTGAAGCCCCGGATGCCATCCGCCCGGCGAAAAACGGATAAGATACAGGATGAACTACAAACTCTCGGAAATAGCCGCCGTTGTCGGCGGGAAATTTACAGGCTGCGATGCCGAAGTGCGGTCGGTTGTCACAGACAGCCGTTCCCTGTCGTGCGAACTGGGCTGCTGCCCGATGTTCGTGGCCATGCGCGGTGCCAATCACGACTCGCACGACTTTGTCGCCCAGATGTCGGCGCGTGGTGTGCGTGCGTTCCTCGTCGAACGGGATGTCGAGTGCCCCGCCGGTTGCGGCTTCGTGCGTGTGGACAACGCCATCGACGCCCTGCAACGCCTTGCGGCGCACTACCGTGCGCAATTCAGGGGTACGGTCGTCGGCATCACCGGTTCGAACGGCAAGACCGTCATCAAGGAGTGGATCGCCGAAGAACTGCCCGCGGGGATGAAATATTACCGTTCGCCGAAAAGCTACAATTCGCAGCTGGGCGTGCCCCTCTCGGTGCTGATGCTCGAAGGCGACGAGGAGTTAGCCATCTTCGAGGCGGGCATTTCGAAGCCCGGAGAGATGGAGCGGCTGGAGCGCATCATCCGTCCCGACGTGGTTATTTTTACCTCGATCGGCGACGCGCACCAGGAGAATTTCCTCAATCTCGAACAGAAATGCGACGAGAAGATGGTGCTGGCCCGCAATGCTTCGAAAATCGTCTACCACAGCTATTACGAACCACTGGGTGGCATGGTCGCGGCGCGTTTCGCCGCCCGCAAGCCCCTCGATGCCGCGTCGTTTCCCGAGGTGCCGGAGTCGGTCATCGGCAACGCCGCATCGCGCCGCAATGCCCAGATCGTCGAGGCGTTCTGCGCCGCGATGCACTATCCCGCGCCGTCGTTCGCTTCGGCGCCTACGTTGCCCATGCGCCTCGAGGTGAAGGAGGGCATCAACGATTCGATCCTGATTAACGACGCTTATAATCTCGACCTCAATTCGCTGGCGCTGGCGCTCGATTACCTGCACGGCGTGGCGCTGAACCGCCGCCGTACGCTCGTCCTGTCGGACATCTCGCAGAGCGGGCTTTCCGACGACGAACTCTACGGCCGTGTCGCGGGGATGGTCGCACGGGCGGGCGTCGACTTCCTGATCGGCATCGGCCCGCGCCTGAAACGCCATGCCGGGCTGTTCGGCTGCGACAAGGAGTTTTACGCCTCGACCGACGAGTGCATCGCGCGCATCGACCGCAGGGCCGTGGCCGGGCGTGCCATCCTGCTGAAAGGCGCCCGCGATTTCCGCTTCGAGAAACTGGCGCACGCCCTCGCGCGCCGCAGCCATACGACGGTGCTGGAGGTCGACCTCGACGCCATGACGCGCAACCTCAATTTCTTCCGTTCGAAGCTCAGCTTCGGTACGAAGCTCGTGGCGATGGTCAAGGCCGGTTCGTACGGTGCCGGCGATTTCGAAGTCGCGCAGCTCTTGCAGCACCAGGGCGTCGATTACCTGGCCGTGGCGTTCGCCGACGAAGGGGTGCTGTTGCGCGAGCGGGGCATTTCGATGCCCGTCGTGGTGCTCAACGCCGATGCCGACAGCTTCGATCAGATGATCGCCAACCGCCTCGAACCCGAGATATACAGCCTCCATTCGCTCCGAGCCTTCGCCGGGGCCGTGCTTCATGCGGGCGAGAGCCGTTACCCGATCCATATCAAGCTCGACACGGGGATGCATCGGTTGGGCTTCATGGACGACGAAGTCGGGGCGCTGTGCAGGGCGCTGGCGGAAACCCCGCAGGTCAAGGTCGCCTCGGTCTTCTCGCACCTCAATTGTGCCGACATGCCCGAAGAGGATGCCTATACCCGGGCGCAGATCGCCCTGTTCGACCGCATGAGCGCCCGCGTAGCCGCCTCGCTGCCCTACCCGGTTATCCGCCATACGGCCAATTCGGCCGCCATCGAACGCTTCCCCGAGGCGCAGTTCGACATGTGCCGCCTTGGGCTGGGGCTTTACGGCTTCGGCTACCGGCATAACGGGATGCTGCGTCCCGTCTCGACCCTCCGCACGCGTATCGTGCAGGTCAAGCACCTGCCCGCAGGCGAGGCCGTAGGGTATGGACGGGCCGGAAAACTCACGCGCGAAACTACGACGGCGACGATCCCCGTCGGATATGCCGACGGGCTCGACCGCCACCTGGGCTGCGGCCGCTGGTCGGTGCTGGTGGCCGGGAGTCCCGCCCCCATCGTCGGACGCATCTGCATGGACAGCTGCATGGTCGACATTACGGGGATTCCCGGCGTGAAGGAAGGCGACGAAGTCGTGGTCTTCTCGCCCGAGCCGGGCAACGACCTGGAAACGATGGCCCGCGTGCTCGATACGATCCCCTATGAGATCATGACCTCGGTTTCGGGGCGCGTAAAACGGATTTACCTCAAAGAATAACGTTATGAAATGCTATGATTGCGGCGGTGAAATCACTTCCGGAACCGAAAAGTGTCCCTCCTGCGGTTGCCCCGCCGGGCGCGATGAGGCCGCCGAGTGCCTCGGGGCGCGGCTGCTGACGGCACAGCTCGAATCCGAATCTGCCCTCGACCAGTTGGGCAAGGCCCGCAGCGCCATGTTCGCCGCGGCATTGCTGGCCCTCGCCAGCGGCGTGGTCGAACTGGTCAACGCCCAGGGAAACGGGGTGAGGCTGGTGGTCGGAATCGTGATGCTCGTGCTGGCGGGCGGCTATGTGGCTATCGGCTGCAATGTCCGCAAATCCCCGCTGGTGCTTTCGGTTGCGGGGCTGGTCGTGAGCGCATTCTTCCTGAGCGGTGTTTTCGGGGTGGTGATCGCCGGTGTCATGGCGCTGAGCGTCTGGTTTGCTGTGCTGTATACGAAGGCCGCCGGCCGGGAACGGGAACTCCGGGCCAAACTCGAAAAACTGAAATAAGATGTACGGAACGCTCTATCTGATCCCGTGTCCGATTTCGGACGAGACGGCACCGTGGGACGTGCTGCCCGCGGCGAACCGTGCCGTGATGGATTCGCTCGACTATTTCATCGTCGAGAACACCCGTTCGGCGCGGCGCTTCCTGTCGAAGGCCGGCATCGCGCGGCCGATCGACACGCTGGAGTTCCGCGAGCTGAACGAACATACCGTCGCCGGGCGTGAGGTCGAAGAGCTGGTGAAACCGCTCGTTGAGGGCCGCTCGGCGGGGGTTGTCTCGGAAGCGGGCGTGCCGGGCGTCGCCGATCCCGGGGCACTGGTCGTCGAGGCGTGCCACCGCCACGGTATCCGCGTGGTGCCGCTTGTCGGGCCGTCGTCCGTCATCCTGGCCGTCATGGCCTCGGGGCTCAACGGGCAGTCGTTCGTCTTCAACGGCTACCTGCCCGTCAAGCCGCCCGAACGGGTGCAGGCGATCCGCCGCTTCGAACGCCGTGCGCAGTCCGAACGCCAGTCGCAGCTCTTCATCGAGGCGCCTTACCGCAATGTGAAGCTGATGGAACAGCTCCTGCAAACCCTTGCCCCCGAGACGCGCCTGACGCTGGCGATGGACATTACCGCTCCCGGCGAATATATCCGTACGCTCCCCGTGCGCGAGTGGCGGTCGGTGCGGCTGCCGGAAATGAACAGGCACCCGGCGATTTTTATCATCGGGTAGGCATGGCCCGGCGGTTGGTATACAATTTGTTCGAATATAAGACGGAAAATCTGAAAAACACGAGATATGAAAAAGGAAAAAACTTATAATGAGGCTGTTGACGGTGACGAAGGATTCGTTCCCGGTGAAGGTTACCCTTCGTGCGACGGCGAACCCTGTGCCAATGTGTCAGACGACTCGCAGGACGGGACTGACACAATGGCAGACGTTGCCGAAGGCGGCGACAAGGCCGGAGCGGGATCGGATCTGACGGCGGCGCTGGCCGAGTGGCAGGATAAATTCATCCGCCTGCAGGCCGAATTCGATAATTACCGCAAGCGTACGCTCAAGGAGAAGATGGACTTGGTGCAGACCGGGGGCCGTGACGTGCTGCTGGCGATGCTCCCCGTGCGCGACGACGTGCAGCGTGCCGTCGATGCCATGCAGAAGAGCGACGACATCGAGGCGCTGCGTGCCGGCGTGACGCTTATTTCACAGAAATTTACCGATACGCTCCGCCAGAAAGGGGTCACCGAGATCGACGTCAAGGGCAGGGAGTTCGACGCCGACCTGTGCGAGGCGGTGGCTAAATTCGCTGCCGGAGAGGAAATGCAGGGTAAGGTCGTCGACATTGTCCAGACGGGTTATATGCTGGGCGACAAGGTGCTGCGTTTCGCAAAAGTTGTTGTAGGAGAATAATGCCATGGCAGAAAAGAGGGATTACTACGAAGTGCTGGGCGTCCAGAAAAACGCTAACGCTGACGAAATAAAGAAGGCTTACCGCAAGGCGGCCATCCAGTACCACCCCGATAAAAACCCGGGTGACAAGGAGGCCGAAGAGAAATTCAAGGAGGCGGCCGAGGCATACGATGTGCTGTCGAACCCCGACAAACGTGCCCGTTACGATCAGTTCGGCCATGCCGGAATGAGCGGTGCCGCGGGTGGCGGGGCAGGCGGCTTCGGCGGGTTCAGCGGCGGCGGTTTCTCGATGGAGGATATCTTCTCGCAGTTCGGCGATATTTTCGGCGGACATTTCGGCGGCGGGTTCCGCTCGTCGTCGTCATCGGGCGGCGGGCGGCGCGTGAATCGGGGATCGGATATCCGCATCAAGGTCAGGCTGACCCTCGCAGAGATCGCCAACGGCGTCACCAAGAAACTCAAGATAAACAAGACTGTCGCCTGCGATAAGTGTGGCGGTACGGGGGCCAAGGACAGCAACTCCTACTCGACCTGTTCGACCTGCAACGGTACGGGTTATGTGACGCGTGTGGAGAACACCTTCTTCGGCCGTATGCAGACGCAGGGCGTCTGCCCCACGTGCGGCGGTACGGGCAAAGTCATCACCGCACCCTGCGACAAGTGCAAGGGCGAGGGAACCCTCCGCGGTCAGGAGGTCGTGGAGATCCGAATTCCGGCCGGCGTGGGCGAGGGGATGGTGCTCACCGTCACGGGCAAGGGCAATGCCGCCCGTCACGGAGGCGTAAACGGCGACCTGCAGGTCATGATCGAAGAGGAGTCCAATCCCGAACTGGTGCGTGACGGTAACGACCTGATCCACAACCTCAATATCACCGTCACGACAGCCCTGCTGGGCGGTACGGTCGAGGTGCCGACGGTCGACGGCCGTGCCAAGATCAAGATCGCCCCGGGAACGCATGCCGGCAAGGTGCTGCGCCTGGGCGGCAAGGGGTTGCCCGACGTCAACGGCTATGGCCGCGGCGACGAACTGGTCGTGGTCGACATCACGATCCCCTCGAAGCTCAGTGCCGAGGAGAAGCGGCTGGTCGAACAACTGGCGCAGCAGCCCGGTTTCCAGCATGCCGAATCGGTCAAGAACCAGAATATCTTCGAGCGGATGAAGAGTTTCTTCCGGTAGGGGAAGCAACGGTTTGCCTATGCGGCGGGATGTCGGGGGACTTTGCGGCCACGGCATTCCGCCGCCGTTCGCAGCGCCTCTTCCGCTGCGGTGCACGGAGGTTTGCGGGCGTATTCCCCGCCGCCTTTTCCGGGGCGGTTGCGGCTATTGTCGGCCTGTCTGAGGAGTGCTTCCTCTTCCGCACCGCTTGCCCCCCCCCTCTCTCTCTCTCCCGGCTGCGGGGCATCGGACGTCTGGCGCCGCATCCTCGGCAGGACTTTACGGGCGCCGCAGGCGGAAAAAAGGGTTTTGCAGGCAATAAAATTGCCGGAGAATTCGTATCTTTACCAAAAATAATTAGGAGGACACGCCATGTTAGGTTTCACCCCGTTCAAGAGACACGCCAACAAGTTCAACTACATACCGCGCTACTACGATCCCGAAAAGGAGGCGCGCGAGCAGCGCCGTGCCGAACTTCGCGGCGAAAGGGCCGAAGACGGGGATCGTGAGTACCGTCCCGGACAATATATCCGTACGCAGCGCGATGCCCGTGCCGCCCGCCGTTCCAAGGAGGATGACAAGGGGCGTATGCGCATCTGGAAGATGGTCGGTGCCGCAGTTATCGTCTTGCTGTTCATCTACATCCTTTATCCTAAGCTCGCCGATGTGTTCCTGCGCGCCCGTACGGCGCCGGCACAGACCGAATCCGCTGCCCCCGAATCCGCCCCGCGCAACGGACTCGACCAGACGGGTATTTCCGACGTAGAGTGGCAGGAGCAGCCTATCACGGTGGTTCCCAACGATTACCAGGAATAAATGGCAGATAAGATCAGATTATTACCCGAAGTCGTCGCCAACCAGATTGCTGCGGGCGAGGTCGTCAACCGTCCCGCATCGGTGGTCAAGGAGATGATGGAGAACGCCATCGACGCCGGTGCCCGTACCGTGAAGGTCAACTTCCGTGACGGGGGCAAGGATTTGATCCAGATCGTCGACGACGGCTCGGGCATGTCGCCCATCGACGCGCGTATGGCCTTCGACCGCCATGCCACCAGCAAGATAACTTCCGTCGAAGACATCTACGCTCTCGATACGTTCGGGTTCCGCGGCGAGGCGCTCGCTTCGATCGCCGCCGTGGCGCAGGTCGAACTGCGCACGCGGCAGGAGGGCGACGAGGTGGGTACCCAGACCGAAATCAACGGCGGCCAGTTCGCCGGGCAGACTCCCGTGATGTGTCCCGTGGGGGCGCAGTTCTTCGTGCGCAACCTTTTTTACAACGTGCCCGCCCGCCGCCGTTTCCTCGACAAGAGTACGACTTCGGCCGCACAGATCAAGGCCGAATTCCAGCGTGTTGCGCTGTGCAACCCCCATATCGCCTTCGAACTTTACGCCAACGACGCTCCGGTCTATACGCTCTGTGCCACGTCGCTGGCGGGACGTATCGTTGACGTGGTGGGACGCCATATCAAGCAGAACCTGCTGGAGGTCGATGCCGACACCTCGATCGCCCGCATCGGGGGCTATATCGGCCGTCCGGCTGCCGCCAAGCGGCGCAACGGCGAGCAGTACCTCTTCGTCAACGGACGTTATTTCAAGAGTTCGTACCTCACGAGCGCCATCATGAAGGCCTATGAGAAACTGATCCCCGAGAGCAGTTCGCCTTCCTATTTCCTCTACCTGACGATCGACCCTTCGCGTATCGACGTCAATGTCCACCCGCAGAAGACCGAAGTCAAATTCGCCGACGAGGAGGCCGTCTGGCAGATCATCAACGCCGCCGTGCGCGAGACGCTCGCCAAGACGGGGGCTGTGCCGCTGATGGATTTCGACCGTGACGGCATCGTCGAGATCCCGGCATTGAGCAAAGGGGCCGTTTACAGCGAGCCCCGCGCCATGTCCAACGGCGACTACAATCCGTTCCGCGAGGAGTATATCGACCCTACGGCACCCGATCCCAATGTCGATTTCACGGGCTTCGACGTCCCGTACGACGATCGCGGACAGACGCTTTCCGACACAGCGGGGACGGGCTTCGCCCCGCGCGCCGCTGCGGGAGGCGGCATGTCGGGGTGCAGTGCGTCCGGGGGCAGCCTGCCCGGCGGGCTGCGCAGTGCCGGCGGCGGATTTACCCTTCCGCAAACCCCGCCGGCGGGGGAGGACTTCACCATCCCTTCCTCGGCGGCCGACGGGTTCGAGGATTTCGTTTCGGGGAGCAGTTTCGAGGTGGAGTCCGGCGCCGGGTTCGGGACGAGTGCCCTGGAGTTCATCCCTTCCGGGGCTACGGCCGGGCAGCAGCGGCTGGCGGTCGAGGGGCGTCCGGAATTTACCGATCCCCTGCCGTTGGGCGGCGGGTACCTCGCCGCACTGCTGGGCGGGAGGTTCGTCGTGGTGGACGTGCGGCGTGCCCGTGAGCGCATTCTTTACGAGGATTACCTGAAGATGCTCGGAAACGGGGCTTCCGTGAGCCAGCAACTGCTCTTTCCCGAGCGGCTGGTGTTGTCGGGCGACGAATATGCGCTGCTCGAGGAGAACGCCGTGGAATTCGCGTCGCTGGGTTTCGACATCGACTTTGCGGGGGAGGGGACGATCGAGGTGAAGGGCACGCCGGCCGATATGCCGGCCGATGCCGTCGACCAGATGGTCTACGACCTGCTGCAAGCCTTTTCGACGCCCGTGTCGCTCGCGGATCAGCGCCGCGAGAAGATCGCCGCCGTCATGGCGCGCGGCGGGGCGAAAGGCATTCCCCGCAATATGTCGCGCGACGAAGCCGCCGTACTGCTCGCCCAGCTCGCCGCTACGGGCAATTTCAGTTTCTCGCCCTCGGGCAAAGCCATAATTGCAGAAATAACCCCCGAAGATATCCGCACCAAACTGGGATAATCCGGTGGAAAAATGTACTTTTGTAAAAATTTTACGCAATGAACAGCTATTTTCAGACACCCCCGGTGGTGAAAAACCTGATAATCATCAATGCCCTGGTCTACATGGCTACGGCCCTGATCCAACCGGCACATAACGCCATCATGGAGTATTGCGCCCTGTGGCTGGGAGCGCCGTTGTTCCACACCTACCAGTTCGTCACCTATATGTTCGTGCATGCCAATTTCGAGCATATCTTCTTCAATATGTTCGCCTTGTGGATGTTCGGGCGTACGTTGGAATACGAATTGGGGTCGAAGCGTTTCCTGACCTATTACATGGTTTGCGGCATCGGTGCGGCGCTGATCCAGTATTTCACGGCGCTGGCGTTCGGCGAGCTGCCCATGTCGCTGGTCGGTGCTTCGGGCGCGGTGATGGGGCTGCTGCTCGCCTTCGGCGTCATGCACCCCAATGCGGTCATCATGCTGCTGATCCCGCCGATCCCGATGAAGGCCAAATGGTTCGTCATCATCTACGGCGTCATCGAACTTTTCCTCGGCTGGCGTGGCGTAGGCAATGTGGCGCATTTCGCCCACGTGGGCGGTATGCTTTGGGGTTTCCTGCTGCTCCACTGGTGGAAGCAGCGCGGCATAATCCGCTTCTGAGCCGATGTCCGGCGAATTCTATAAGAACGATTACGGCAGCCGGCGCGGGGAGAAACCGCACCGCGGCCTGCTCATGTGGCTGCTCGACCTGGTGATGACGCTCCTGACCGTCGTTGTCGGGGCCACGATGGCCGTCACCTATTTCGTCCCTTATGTGAACCCCGCCGGGGTCTGGTTCTTTCCCCTGCTGGGGCTTGCCGCCCCGGCGATCTACGTCGCTACGGTCATCCTGGCGCTCTACTGGGTCATCCGCTGGCGGTTGCTCCGCGCCGGAACGATGCTGGCGCTGGTCGTCATCGGCCTTTTCAAAGTTTCGCTCTTCTATAAGCCCGAATTCCGCCGCAGCTACGGCGAGGAGAGCTATGACCGCCGGGCTTTCAAGGTCATGACCTATAACGTGCGCAGTTTCTTCGGCGAAAGCGGAGCCAGCAATGTCGATGACATCGTGCGCCTGATCGGCGAATACGATCCCGATATCGTCTGCATGCAGGAGTTCAATGCCCGCCTGGCCGAGAAATCCGACGATTTCGCCCTGTTGGACGAGAAATACGAAAGCGCGGCCTTCGGCCGCACGCAGGCTCCCGATTCGCTGTATGGGGCATCGCTTTTCATCCTGAGCAAATACCGTATTCTGCGCTCGGGCATCGTCCTGACCCCCAATACGTCGGTCTGGGCCGACCTGCTGATCGGTGACGATACGGTGCGCGTGTTCAACAACCACCTGCGTTCGACGGCGATCAAGGCGGCCGACAACGAATATATCACCAACCGCGATTTCATCTCCGACACGGCACGCGAAGTCAAGATCCGCAGCATCGTGAGCCGCCTGCGCGAGAACAGCATCCTGCGTGCCGCACAGGTCGACAGCATTGCCGATGTCATCGCCGACGCGCGTGCGCGGTGCATCGTCTGCGGCGATTTCAACGATACGCCGATGTCCTATGTTTACCGCACGATGGCCGGGGGGCTGAACGACGCTTTCAGCAAGAGCGGTTCGGGCTATTCGCATACTTTCCGCGGCTTCTTCAATACGCTGCGTATCGACTATGTCCTCTGCTCCGACAGTTTCGACCCGGTTTCCTACGAGGTGCCGCAGGTCGAATATTCGGATCACCTGCCCGTCGTGGTGCGTCTCCAAAAGAATCTACTGAATAACTAATCCGATAAACTATGATTTTCGACTCTTTGAAGAACAGCGCGCTCTATTATCCGGTGAGCCCGCGTCTGGAAAAAGCCTTCGGCTTCATCGCTTCGACCGACTGGGAAACGATGGAGCCGGGGAGCCATGAACTCGACGGCAAGGACATCTATGTCAACGTAATGGAACCTGAGCTGAAAAAACCGGCGGATGCCAAACTCGAAATACACGACGCCTATATCGACATCCAGGTGCTGATCCGCGGTGAGCAGGAGACCTTCGGGTGGAGCGAGCGTGCCGACCTGCGCAAGCCGCTGGGCGAATTCGATGCCGGGAAGGATATCCGTTTCTTCGACGATGAGCCGCAGACCTTCTATACGCTGCGCCCGGGGCAGTTCACGATCTTCTTCCCCGAGGACGGCCATGCGCCGATGATCGGCGAGGGCAATGTACGCAAGATCATTGTGAAGGTTCGCAAGTAACGGCGGGCCGGATTACGGATGCGCGAGAGGCGGTTCCGCAGGGAACCGCCTCTCGTTTTGCCGTTATGCTGCGTCGGGTTTTCGGGGTGCGAGCCGCATCGCGGGGTAGGTGTAGCAGGCGGTGCAGGCGACAAGGACAATCCCCGGAGCTTCTGCTTCGGGGATTGTGTCGTTATGTGCCGTAAGAGTATTATTTTCCGATGCCGTAGTAGCGCAGCCCGGCGTTGAGCACCTCTTCCTTGTCGAAGATGTTGCGGCCGTCGACCAGGATGTTGTCGCGCATGAGCGTGAGCAATTGCGGCCAGTCGGGCATCCGGAACTGTTTCCACTCCGTGACGAGCGCGATGGCATCGGCGCCCTTTGCAGCTTCGTACATCGAACCTGCGTAATGCACCCCTTTGTCGCCGATCCTGCGGCGGGCTTCCTCCATCGCCACGGGGTCGTAGACCCGAACCGTGGCGCCCGCCTTACGCAACAGGTCGATCACCACCAGTGCCGGCGCTTCGCGCATGTCGTCCGTTTCGGGCTTGAACGCGAGGCCCCATATCGCGATGGTTTTCCCGCGCAGGTCGCCCAGCGCCCGTTGCAGTTTGCCGAACAGGATGGATTTCTGCCCTTCGTTGACCCGTTCCACCGCCTCGATGACCTGCATCGTATAACCGTGTTCCTGGGCCGTACGGGCCAGGGCTTTCACGTCCTTGGGGAAGCACGAGCCGCCGTAGCCGCAGCCGGGGTAGAGGAACTTGCTGCCGATGCGGGCATCGGATCCGATGCCCTTGCGCACCATTTCGACGTTCGCCCCTACCAGGTCGCAGAGGTTGGCAATCTCGTTCATGAACGAGATGCGGGTCGCCAGCATGGCGTTGGCCGCGTATTTGGTCATTTCCGCCGAGGGGATGTCCATGAACAGCACCCGGAAATTGTTGATCAGGAACGGACGGTACAGGCGGGTCATCAGCTTGCGCGCCCGTTCGCTCTCGACGCCTACGACCACGCGGTCGGGCGACATGAAATCCTTGATGGCCGCGCCTTCCTTCAGGAATTCGGGGTTCGAGGCCACGTCGAACGGTATCTTGCAGCCGCGTTTGTCTATCTCTTCCCGGATCACGGCCTTGACCTTCTGCGCCGTACCGACGGGTACGGTGCTTTTGGTGACGAGCACCGTATACTTCTTGATGTTGCGGCCGAACGCACGGGCGACTTCGAGCACGTATTTCAGGTCTGCCGAACCGTCCTCGTCGGGCGGTGTGCCGACGGCCGAGAAGACTACTTCCACCTTGTCCAGGCAGTCCGTCAACTCGGTCGTGAAGTGCAGGCGCCCCTCCTCGACATTGCGTTTGACGAGTTCTTCGAGCCCCGGCTCGTAAATCGGGATGAGGCCGTTGTTCAGGGCGTCGATCTTTTTCCTGTCGACGTCGACGCACGTAATATCGAGTCCCATTTCTGCGAAACAGGCACCCGATACGAGGCCGACATAACCCGTACCCACGACTGCGATTTTCATCATATTATGTCCAAGTTTTTGGTTGGTTTAGCGGTGCATGCACCCGGCGATCCGCGCTGCGAGCGCGTGGCATGCCTCGTGCCATGCCGGCGAGAAACCCTGCTTCATTTCCACGGGTTCGCAGATCGCCTCCCACTTCATCTTCTGTGCGAATTCGCCCAGGCAGCGTACGGCGGCACTCGCCCAGCAGAAGGAGCCGAACCAGCCGAAGTTGCGCTGCGGGACGCAGCGTGCCGCGATCAGGTCGAGCAGGCGTGCCACGGGCGGGTAGAGCCCGCCGTTATAGGTCGGGCCGCCCACGATGAGCGTGTCGTAACGGAACACGTCGCGCAGGACGACCGATTCATCGGCGTAGGACATGTTGTGGACGACGATCGGGCCCACGCCTTCGGCGGCCAGTTCGCGCGCTATGCGCTCGGCCATCTGCTCCGTATTGCCGTACATCGAGCCATAGGCGATCACCACGCCAGGTTCGCCTTCGTAGCGGCTCAGACGGTCGTAGACGTCGATCACCTGCGGGATCTCGCGCTGCCATACGGGGCCGTGGGTCGAGCAAATGGTCGTGGGGCTCAGTCCCCGTACCTTCGCGAGCGCCTTTTGCACAGGCACGCCGTATTTGCCGACGATGCAGGCGTAGTAGCGGCGCATTTCGTCCCAGTAGCGCGACGGGTCTACCTGCGAGTCGGTGATGCCGCCGTCGATGGCGCCGAACGTGCCGAAGGCATCGCCCGAGAAGAGCGTGCCGGCCTCGGCACACCATGTCACCATCGTTTCGGGCCAGTGTACCATCGGCGCCATGTAGAACGAGAGCGTTTTCGAGCCGAGCGATATGCTGTCGCCCTCCTTGACTTCGAGCGTCCCGGTGTCGATGCCGTAGAATCCCTGGAGCATCTGCAGCGTCTTGGCGTTGCCCACGATTTGGATGTCGGGGTAGAGCATGCGCAGTGCGCGCACGGACGACGAGTGGTCGGGTTCCATGTGGTTGATGACCAGGTAGTCGATCTTGCGGTCGCCGATGGCCTCGCGGATGTTCTCTGTCAGACGGCTGCCGAAGCCCTCTTCGACCGTATCTATCAGTGCGACCTTCTCGTCGGCGACCAGATAGGCATTGTATGAAACCCCCTGCGGGAGCGACCAGAGACCTTCGAAACGGGTGGTTGTGCGATCGTTGACCCCGACGTAATGGATGCCGGGCAAAATTTCGGTGATATTCATGGTGCGTGGCGTATTTGTTTCAAAGATAGTGAAAAATGTGCCAAAGTGGAGCGGCGCGTGCCTTCCTGCTTGCCGGATTTTTCTCTATCGTCGGATATTAAAAATTTGCGTAAAGATAACCGTTTTTTCGGATATGCGTGAAATCTGTTTCCGAAAAAAAAGCGATTCCCGCATGATGCGGTGGCTGGGCAGCTGGTTTTCCGGCCTGCGGGGTGCCTGTGGCGTTGACCGGGGGCTTGCCGTTTGCGCATGGCGAACCCGCACTGCGGCATCGGGGACAGGCGTAAAAAAAAGCCTTCGGCAAGTGCCGAAGGCTTTGGAAATATTACAAGCCGGGGCTTAGAGCAACCGGAAGAAATCCGAGCGTACGCCCTGCATGCTCACCGCGTCGTTCTTTACCGACTCCGGAATCGTCGCACGAGTGTATACGCACACGTCGCCGGTGTCGGCCGTGCTGGTCAGCGTGATGGTGTTGGACGATTCGTCTGCCGTGACCGTGTACGAGCTTCCCCAGGGAGTGTTGTCGCTGTAATTTCCCGAAAGTACATCGCCGTTGAGCAAGTAGCTGCCCGTGTATTTCTGGTACCTTACGGATTCGACCTTCTGGTAGATGGTGAACGACCCTCCGTCGAATGCGATGTAGGCGTCGAACACCTGCGGAGCCTGGCCTGTCCATGAGGTCAGGCGCCATTCTCCGACGAGTTGCTTGGCCAACGGCGTGTTGTTGTCTTTGTTGTCGTCGTCGCACCCTGCGAACAGGCTCATGCCGAGTATGGCAAAGAGAATATAGATAGTCTTTCTCATGATCTTTTTGCTGTTATCGTAATTCGTATTATAACCAACCTCCGTTCCCGGCCTGTACGCCGCGGGCGATGATGGCGAACTCCTTGGTGATCGTCATGCCGCCCATCACGCTGCCCGTGCCGACCTTGTCGCCGCCGCCGATTGCCGTAACCGTGATCTTCGCTACGCCGGACTTGGTGCATTTGATCTTCAGTTTGCCGTACGCCATCGTGGGTGCAGCCTCGATCCCCAGTTTGGCCATGTCGGCTGCGGACATCGAAACATCGGTGTAGGTGAGGTTCGTTGCGCTGCCGCCGAAGAACTGCGTCAGGGGAACGAGTTCTTCAGCCCCTACGCCGACCTTGAGGCACGGCGTGCCTTCGATCTGCATCAGCAGTTGATAAGCGTCTACTGCGCCCGTACCCAACTGCTTACGGTATTTTTCGAGGTACATCGTGCCGTTCGATTCTTTGGTGCCGTCGAGATACCGTTCCATGTCGTTCACCGAGGTGAGGAGCATGCTGATAAACTCGTTGCGGGTGTAGTGCTTGCCTTTTGCCACGGCATAGGAGAGGCCGAGTGCGGCGACGCCCGATACGTGCGGGCAGGCCATCGAGGTTCCCTGCATATAGCCGTAATCCGAACCCTCGTTCATTTCCGAAGGCATCGTCGAAAGTACCGTAGCGGTCGAATTGCTTGCAATGTAAGCGTCGCCGCCCGGCGCCGAGATGTTACAGCCGGGGCCGTAGTTGGTGTAGCTTGCAGGCAGGAAGTCGGGCGAGAACGAGGTTACCGAAATATAATCGCGGAACGCCCCGGGGTACCCGGCACGGTCGAGTGCGTCGTTGCCGGCCGAGAAGATGACCAGACCGCCGTCTATCGCGTCGCAGTTCGACGTGGCGATGAAATAGGCGAGTGCGTCGTGCTCCGCTTTGGCATTTTTGGCGTACTGGTCGTCGGAGGTGTAGCCACCGCCCTTGATACCCATCGAGCACTGGATGATCGAAGCACCGTTGTCGGCCGCGTATTTGAATGCCCTTGCCATGACGGCCGTCGTGCCCGAGCCGGCTGCCGTACCGGACAGGGCCTGGCACGACATGAGCCGTACACCGTCGTTGTTGCCCGAGCCGCCCGCTACTCCGCAGACACCGATGCCGTTGTTGTTGACCGCTGCTACCGTGCCTGCGGTATGCGTCCCGTGGCCGGAGTCGCCGTCGCCCTTTGCGTCGACCACATCCCAGGAGATGGGGCCGTTCGTAACGAAATTGTACCCGTAATAATCATCCACGTAACCGTTGCCGTCGTCATCGACGCCCGTGGTTCCGGTCATCTCCCTGGTGTTGACCCACATGTTCGCAGCCAGGTCGGGGTGCGTATATTTCACGCCTTCGTCGACTACGGCTACGATGATCTTGGGATCTCCGGCCGTGAGTTTCCATGCCTCTTCCACGTTGATGTCCGCACCTTCGCGCGCGGTCTGTGCCACGGCCTTGTCGCCTTTGTTGATATAGTGCCACTGGCGCTTCAATTCCGGGTCGTTGAACGGCCATACGATCGAACGTGTGCCTGCCGACATGGCGGGCGCATCCGAACGGAGCGGGGTGGCCTTGCCGTCCCACATTTTTTCGAGCTTCGTGTTGAACTGGATGTTCGCCACTTCGGCTACGGCCGACAGTTTCTGTGCGGCGAGATCCAGGTCGACTTCGGTGTCGAACTGCAATTCGTACCACCTGTGCAGGCCGGCCGCACGTGTGCGCTCCTCGTTGCGTGTGTCTATCGGGAACAGGCGGTTCAGCGAGCTGACGTTCAGCTCCGAAAGTATTTCATCTACGGAGACGATACCCGCGCGGGTAGCGACCGACCGTGTCTTGGCGGCGGCTTCGGCGGCCTGTTCGAGGCTGCCGATGGCTGCGTCGTCGAAATAAACGAGCAGGCTGCCCGCTTCGGCGTCGATCGAGGTGTTGACGATCTTATGCGATGTGGCGGGTATCTGCGAACCGCCGTCGGTTGCGTCGGTCATAGGGTCTGACGTACAACTCGCAAGCAGAAGCGCCGTAATGAGTAGTAATTTTTTATCAATCATAATCCGAGTTATTTTTTGAGGGTCTCCCCTCCCCGGTGGAAGGGGAGACCGCTCTTGATCACTAATTGGGTGAACGACTGAAATTATTTAGCCATTTTTTTCAGGGGCATTTTCTCCATGCCTCCGCTTTGCAGAGTGTTTGCCCGGGGTGCAAAACCTTCGGAGAACGAACTCATCGCGGGAGTTGCGATCCGAACGGACACCTCACCTTCGAGCGGGTTCGCGCCGCGGTTGACGGGCTTGCCGAACAGTTCGTCGATCAGGGCATGGGCACGTTCGCGGCCGCGCAGTTCGACGTAGTTCGAGGGGTTGATGGAAATTTCTTTCGAGAGGGTCAGCATCTTATCCGAAGCAACCTTGCGCGGTGCGGCTGCTCCCGTGTTGCTACCGGTCGCCGGCACCATCAGCGGGGACGTATAGCTTTCCCAGTTGCCGATCGAGTTCGTATAGTTGGCATCCGTGTATGCCTTGACTAATATGGTGTCGAAATTATACTGATCCGACCAGTCGGGGCCACAAACCAAGGCGAGATACCCGTCTTCCGTGACACCTCCGACCATCATGCCGTCGATTGTGTCTGCACCCTTGCTCTTCTCTTTGTCCAGAATGTAATACTTGAGGTAGAGCGTCGCCCCCTGATAGGGAATCGTGCCCATGGGCTGTCCTTTCAGAACATAGATGATCCCGTTGTACCACTCCCAGACGACCGTGTCTTGGTTGTTTGCTCCGAGCGAGAGGCCCGAGACATTGATTGCATCCAGATTGCTGGTATCTTCGGTCTCATTCTCTGAGAAGACGACCTGGCCGATCTTGCTGCGAGCCGTTTTACCGGAGCCGTCGTTGCTGATTCCCCACAGGTTCCATGTCTTGAACAGTTGGGCTTTATCGCTGAACACATAGAGGTCGTCGATCGTGTACTTGCGCTGCAGCGGATCTGCCTTGCCGGCAGTAGTCTGTTCTACGGCGAACAGTTTGCCGTTGTAACCGTTGTCGGCGTATACCAGCAGGGTGTAACTTGTACCTGCCGACAGACCCGTATAGAACGGAGCGTAACCTGTGCCGTTAATCTTTTCGAGTTGAGCTGTGGTAAGTGCCTTGCCGGATACCTTGACACCGGCGATCAGCTGCGATTCGTTCATGCCCTGGGTCGAAGCCGTCGTGAACAGGCCGATGTAGCCCGATGCGATCTCCTCACCGAACAGGATGGCCTTGATCGAGTTCTCGGGTGTGTGGCCTTCGGGCTCTTTCTCCCACGTAAGCTCTGTGCGGACGCTCATTATGACGGGTTTCTCCTCGCCGGCCTTGACGTAACCGAACGATACGTACCCGTATTTCTGGAGGTTGCCTTTTTCGTCATAAGAATTGCCGACGATGGTGTAGATGCCGGTCTTCTCCATGACGGCGGTGATCGTACCCGAAGCCGTGATCTCTTCGCTCGGGATCGTCCCTGCGTCGATGTCTCCCGATTTGGCCGCAGCGAGCGACTCGCTGAGCGCACCCTCGAAGAAGGCATATTTCACCTTGTCGACGTCGCTGCCGAGCGTAGCCGTGATGGCGACCTTGCCGTCTGCGGGCGCCGACTTCTCGAAGGCTACCGAGTAATCGTGGCTTACCGCACCCGGGAACAACAGGCGGGTCATTTCGGTATTGGCCTTGAAGTGGCTGGTCGCTTCCCATAGCGAAGGTGTCGTCAGAAGGATTGCCTTCGGCGGGAAGGTGAGGACACCGTTTTCCAGCGTGCCGTACATCGTGGCCGAAGCCATGCCGGGATAATTCTCCTGGCAGAACGAAACGATCACGAATGCGCCGTTGTCTTCGTAACCGACGTCGTTGATCTCAAAACCAGTCGGCTGTACCGGGAACCATACTTTTTCGGGATCCCGCGCGTCGATGATGGTATAGGTCGGAACGGAGGGAACGTTGGAATACCTTACACCGACGATTTTGGCCATGTAGGCTTCGTCATAAATATCCTTGATACGGTAGTAACCCTTCATGTCGGCACGTTCGTAAATCTCGACTTCCTTTTCTGCATTGGGGACACCGTTTTCCTTTATGTTGGAGCCCATTATCGCCGTGAAGAAATCGTCGCGCCACGTGCCTTTGGTTTCACCGTTGGGGCCCTTCACGAGATCCCACTGGACGCGGGTGACGCTGAAATCGAGCCCGTTGGAATATTCTCCGTAAAGCAGTGCGTATTTCTTGTCCTTCACCACGATGGAGCAATCGTAGGTCTTACCGACCTCAGCTCCGGGGAAGTCCACCGAGAACGTGGTTGCTTCCTGTCCGGCCTCGAATTTGATTTCCGAGACCGTGAAAAGCCCGTCCTGGGTGCTGCTGACTTCCACAGGCACGGTGATCGCATCGTTGTAGTTCTTGCGCATGGCCGTGAAGGTCAGGGTCGTAGGCTCCGCCGGATCGAGCTCTTGGTCGCCGGCATTTTCCTGCGAGGGAAAATAAACGCCGTAGCAGTCCGTGTCTTCGCCTTCGCCGGGAGTATACTTAATGTCGTCCGAGCAACTTGCGAGCACGAATGTCGCTGTGAGCGCGTACAATATATATTTGATTGTTTTCATACTATTCGGTCTTTGGTATTAAAGCAAATTTTGCATATTGCCGTTACTTATCCGTCCAAGGTGTTATCTTGCCCGAGGGGTCGGGGTTGTTGACTACGGCGGGGTTGTTCTGGATTTCACCACGGGGAATGACAAAATTCCAGTGGGGAGCGCGGCCGTCGGTGTTCAAACGATAATCGGAAGGAGAATTGGTACCCTTGTAGCCGCGGGTCATGGACATATCCAGACGTTTCAGGTCGAACATGATGATACCCTCGCCCCAGAACTCGATGCGTTTTTGGAGGATCAGCTCCTCGATGAAACTCTTGAGTGTCGGCGTGCGTTCGCTACAATCGTACGAGCCGTCGGTGAAACGGTACTTCATGAATTCGTTAAGCAGTTCACGGGCGGCGACGATATTGCTTTGCGCCGTAGCTTCCGCTTCGATAAGGTACATCTCCTCGACGCGCATGCAGGGAATATCCGTAGCTCCGCCGACTTTGAAGTCGGTATAGTTGCCCTGGGCGGGACGGAACTTGATATTGACATAGTCTTTCAGCGTTGCGAAGTATGCACTGCCGTTGGGGCGGCAACTCTTGTACGCGTAGAAATTGCGGTCGGGATCGAGCCACGAATGCTTACGGAAATCCTTGTCGTCGATCTTGTTGTAGAGGGCCTTGTCAATGGCACGGCCTACCTGGTGTCCGTATCCCCACGACTCCTCGTTACCGATGTGGGCCTGGAAGTTCAGCAGGTTGGAAACGTTGTCGCTGGTGATCGGCAGGCCCCAGATCCACGATTTGTTTGCCGTCGCACTATTGAAACCGGTCGTCGGATCCTCCCACTGTGCCTGGGTCAGGGGTGTGCAACCGCTCGTGGTGATGGCTTTGCGGGCATACTCTGCGGCCTTCTTGTAAGCATCGGGATTGTTGTCGGCAGTACCGCGTTCCAGATAAGCACGTGCCTGGAGCCCATAGACCATAGCCAAACTGGGCGTGTAGGGATCTGTCGCCGAGTAATCGGAAAGGTATGTCGCCGCCTTTTCGAGGTCGGGGAAGATCACTTTCTCGTAGACGTCGGCTGCCGACGCACGGGGATTGGCCTTAGCTTCGGCCTCGGTCGTGGTCTCAGTTACGATCGGTACGGCAAGGCCGAGCACTCCGTCTGCGGACGTGTATTTATTCTCCTTGAACTCATAGAGACGTACCAGGTCGAGGTAGAACGAAGCCCGGTAAGCATAAGCGAAGCCGAGGATATGCTTGGTTGCGGTCGTGAGAGCTTCCGGGTCGATGGTGCTGATGATGTCGTTGGTCGACTTGATCCAAGTGAAATAGTTGTTCCAGGTCAGGAGATTGGCCGCGTAGTTCTCTGCGAGAGCATCGTTGGCGCCCCACTGGCTGAACCAGTCGTAGCCCGTATCGCCCGTTATGGCCATGTCGCCTGTTGCTGAATCGGTAGCGAGGTGGATGGCCGGGAGGGAGAAATTCCAGTGCATATTGCCGTAGTCGGTAAGCGACTTAACCTGGATAAGCGCCGTGGGGATACCTTTCACCATCGCTTCGAGGGCCGAGGCAGAACCTGCGAGCTGGTCGGATGTGGCCCTGTCGGTCGGGAATGTTTCCTTGATGCACCCGCTAAGCAGTGCAGCCGAAGCAAGGGCTGCTATAGATATTTTCAGTATATTTTTCATATCCGAATAATTAGCTGGTTATGGATTAGAATTGGATATTGATACCGCCCGAGATGGTGCGTATCGGAGAATAGGTTGCGTAATTCGAGGTTCCCAGAACGCCCTGGTTGTCCGTATTGTCTGCGTAGCGCGGATCCAGTCCCTTACGCTTGGACCAATAGAATACGTTTTCGCAGGCGAGGTAGATACGCATCTTGCCGACTCCGAATTTCTGGGTGAACTTCGACGGCAGTGTATAGCCGAAGTTGATGTTCTGCAGGGTCAGGTAGCTTGCGTCGATCAGGAAACGGTCGGAGGTATCCGTCGTGTTCGAATCGCCGTACTGCATACGCGGAATGTTCGAGTTCGGATTCTCCGGTGTCCATGCGTTGAGTATGTCCTTGTGCCAGTTCACGCCGATGCTGCCGGTCGAGGTCGGCGTGCTCATCGCTGCGGCATACCCCGAGTCGTAGATCTTGCCGCCGATCTGATAGTTGAAGTTGACGCCGAAATCGAACCCGAAGAACGAAACGCTCGTGCCGAAGCCGCCGTAAAGGTCGGGGATCGCATTGCCGCAGAGGTAATCGCTACCTTCCGAATAGGCTGTGGTGGTCGTTCGTTCACCCGTCGGCTTCCCGTCCTTGTCCGTTACATCCTTATACCACATGGAACGTCCGTCCTCCGAGACGCCGGCGTATTTCTTCATATAGAAGGTATACAGCGGCAGCCCTTGGCCGTAGAAGAAGCTACTGCCGGCGTAGCCGTAATAACCTTCCACCTCTTTGGTGCGGCGTTCGGGAGGCAATGAAATGATCTTGTTCTTGAGGTGCGTCAGGTTGACGTTGATGTCCCACTGCACGTTTTTGCTGCGGATCGGGGTGAAGTTCAGGTCGACCTCGATACCTTTGTTGGACATGTCGCCGACGTTGGCATAGTAGGAAGAGTAACCCAGCGACGGTGCCGTGGGGAATGCCATCAGCATGTCGGTCGTCTTGCGGTTGAAGTACTCGATGCTACCCGATATGCGGTTCTGGAGTACGCCGAATTCGATACCGGCGTTGAAGTTGGTATTGGTCTCCCAGGTGATGTTGGGATTCCCTTTCTCCAGGAATGCCACGGACATCTCTCCATTCGACGAAGCGAGCCGGTAGGTATCCACATAACGGTAGTCACCGATCTTGTCGTTACCCTGCGAACCGATCGATGCCTTGACCTTCAGCATGTCGAGCCAGCCGTGCGTCCCGGACATGAAATTCTCCTTGGTTACGATCCATGCGGCACCTACCGACCAGAAGTTGCCCCAGCGGTGCGAGGGATGGAAGCGCGACGAGGCATCGCGGCGGTACGAAGCCGAGAAGAAATATTTACCGTCGTAATCGTACTGCGCGCGGCCGAAATAGCCTTCATTATTATAGGTGATGACATACGAGGTTGCGCTCTGCTTGTCGATTACCGCACCGGCCAGTTCGTCGTTGTCGGGCGAGAACATGTTGGCCGTGCTGCCGTAAAGCAGGTACTGCCTGCGCTGGTAGTATTCATGGCCGAGCATTACATTGACATTGTGCTTGCCGATGACTTTGGTGTAGTTGAGGATCTGCTGAAGGTTGTGCGAGAAATCACGCGTATGGTATTTGCCTATGATACCGTTCTCATCGGCGAACTGTCCGAAATAGGGGTTCTGTACGGTCGTCCGGCGGGTCTCGTCGAGCGAAACACCTACATTGAAAGTGAATTTGAAATCCTTCAGGAACAATATGTCGAAGAATCCCGTGCCGTTGAAGGCATTGCCTTCCGAACGGTCGGTGTTCAGGCGGGAATCCGCCAGACCGTTCGCATTCGGCAGCAGGGGACGGGTCAAACCGGCGTTCATTCCGTCTCCGTAGTCGTACATCGTGATGCCGGCGTCGTTCTTCATGATATTTCCCTGCCCGTCACGGACGTAGAGGGGATAGATGGGGGCTACGGACGAGGTGAAGGCGAAGAGGTTGGCCGAAGAGTTTCCCTGCCCGTCCGCGCTCAGCGAATTGTAGGTGAAGTTGGCGTAACCGGCGTTGGCACCGACCTTCAGCCATTTTTTGGCCTGGTAATCGGCTTTCAGACGGGCGGTGTAGCGTTCCATATTCGAGTTTTCGGTGATACCTTCGTTATTCAGGTAGCCGAACGAGGCGTAGAACGTACTGCGATCCGTGGCGCCCGATACGCTCACGTTGTACTCCTGACGCATCGAAGAGCGGAAAGCAATATCTTCCCAGTCGTCGGGGGTAAGCAGGTAGTCCTGTCCGTTATAAACGACCCGGTTGCCCAGCGTAGCATTGGGATTGAGTTTCCCGTTTGTGCCGATAACCGACTGGCCGTCGGGCACGCTGTAAACCATGTAGCCCAGACCGCCGTCGTTCTTCGAGGCGGCCAGGTTCTTGTTGGCCATGGCGTGTGCCGTGCTCTCGCTCATGCCCTGTGACCGGTAGTAGCTGTTCAGGGCCGTGTAGTATGTTTCATAATACTGGGCCGGGTTTTTGATGTAGTCGTATGACTGCATCGCGCGCGAGTTCACACCCCACTTGGCATCTACCGTGACGGTGGCTTCCTGTCCACGGGCCTTTTTGGTCGTGACCATGATGACACCGTTGGCACCACGCGCACCGTAAAGGGCGTTGGATGCTGCGTCCTTCAGAACGGTCATCGACTCGATGTCGTTGGGATTCAGGTTGTTCAGGTCTCCTTCGTAGGGAGTTCCATCCACGATCCACAGGGGGTCTTTCTCGGCGTTGATCGAACTGAATCCACGGATGCGGACGATCGGGTTGGCACCCGGTTTACCCGATTCGTTGGATATCTGGACACCGGCAACCTTACCGGCCAGCGACTGGGCGACGTTCGACTGCTGCGACTTTGCGATGTCATCCGCCTTGATGACGGTCGCGGAACCGGTAAACGCCTCCTTTTTGGAGGTACCGAACGCCACCACGATCACGTCGTCGATCGCCTGCGTATCTTCGTGCATAGTCACGTCGATGCGCGATTTGCCAGCGATGGGGAGCTGTTGCCCCACATATCCGATGAACGTCACCGAAAGGGTGCCGTCAGCCGGAGCCGAAAGTGAGTACTGGCCTGCCGCGTTGGTCGTAGTACCGATCGAAGTACCGTCTACCATGACAGTAGCGCCCGCAACGGGATTCCCGTTTGCGTCAGAAACTGTACCGGAGACCTGCTTGTTTTGGGCGAATGCATATGCGCCGAGCACCAAAACAGCAATTAACGATAGTACAATTTTTCTTACCATAAGCGTTAATTTTAATTGGTTTTTTAAAATAAAAAGTTATCATTGTGCGTTAACTTACACAACATCATGATATTCAGCGCACAAGGTCTTTTCTGGCGCAAAATCGGCTAATTCAGATGTAATAGACTGATTAAAAGGCTTTTAAATCTCTGTAAATGCCTTGCCGGATTGTTGTAGTGTTACTATAAAGTAACCGTCTCACACGGGCTAACATCTATACAATAAGATATTTAGGCTGAATAATACGTTATTCGGGGGTTACTTAATCATTACCTTTAATGCGGTTTGCATATTGTTATTAGGTTAAACACAAAAGGTTATTTGAGCAATGAGAAACACGTTTAATGTATTGTTTTACATCAAGAAAAACGCGCCTCTCCGGAATGGAAACGTCCCGATCATGGGGCGCATCACGATCAACGGAGAGCGGACGCAGTTTTCCACACGCCTCTCGGTCGCACCCGAACACTGGGACGTCGGTATGGGGCGTGTCGCCGGGCGGAGCAATGCCGCCGGCAGAATCAACGAACAACTTTCGAATATCCACTACCACATCGAAAGGTGTTACAACAAGTTATTCTACGAGCAGTCGTTCGTAACTCCGATGATGGTCAAAGAGATGTATTTCGGCGCCAATCTCCGGCAGGAGACCGTGCTCGCCTTTTTCAGGCAGCACAACGAAGAATTCAACCGTATGGTCGGCATCAGCCGCAGCAAGGCCACATATTATAAATATAGGTGCGTCTGCAAGCATCTGGCAAACTACATCTGGGACAAGTACGACCGGAAAGACCTGATGTTCAAGGAGCTCAACCGGGAATTCCTCACGGGCTTCCACGCCTATATCGCAAAGGAAGCCGGGTATAAAAAAAACACGATCTGGATTTACATGATCGCCCTGAAACACATCCTCATGCTGGCCCGCAGCAAGGGATATATGGACAAGGATATCTTTGCCAATTACAAATTACAAAGCGAATTCGTAACACGCAACTACCTGACCATGGATGAAATAAACCGAATGATGCAGTATGAGAACGAGGATGTCACCTTACAACTTGTCAGGGACACGTTTTTGTTCAGTTGTTTCACGGGATTGTCCTATGTCGACATCCGAGGCCTGGTGCCGCAGAATATTCAGAAAATAAACAAACAGCTGTGGGTCAACACGACACGTCGTAAAACAGGGGCGGAGGTCAATGTGCGGCTGTTTACCGTCCCGTACAATATCCTGTTGAAATACATGCCCGCATCGGGCTCCGGACGGATATTCGACCTTCCGAGCAACGGGTGGTGCAATAAATGCCTCGACAAGATCGTTGCCGAAGCGGGGATTCCGAAAAAGATCACGTTCCATGCGGCCCGGCACACGTTTGCCACGACAATTACCCTTTCGCAGGGTGTCGCCATCGAAACAATCAGTAAATTACTGGGACATAAAAACATACGCACAACGCAGATCTATGCGAATATCACCCATTCGCATATCAGCGGAGAGATGGAACGCCTGTCAAAACGTATCAACTCGCTGTGCCCCGACTGGACGCCGTCGGGCATGCCGAACGAGTCGGAAAGGCTCTACTAAGTCACTTTTTTCACCCCTTGCATCCCCTTCCGGCTGGGGAAAATCCCGAAATCAACAAAAAACGCTCCGAAATGGCGATTGCAAATTGTAATCGCCACAGGCCTTATACGCGAAAAATCGTAAGCCGTCAACCACAATTTGAAAGATAGCTGTAACCGTGTTAAATTTTTTTAATAATTTATTTGTAAATGAGTTAGCAATCCGTTATCTTTGCTTGTAAACTTTTTATTTTAAAATTAATTTAAAATTAACGCTTATGGTAAGAAAAATTGTACTATCGTTAATTGCCGTTTTGGGGATTTGCGCCGTTGCAATGGCCCAGAACCAGCAGGTTTCCGGTACAGTTACCGATGCCGCCGGTGCTCCGGTGGCTGGAGCCACAGTCATGGTCGAGGGCCAGCATATCGGTACCACGACAGGTACGAACGGCACCTTCTCGCTTGCAGCCCCTGCAAACGGGAAACTGGTCGTTTCGTTCATCGGGTATGACACCGAGACCGTCGCGATCGCCGGGCACACCCATGTTTCGGTGACGCTCAAGGAGAACGCACAGGCGATCGACAATGTAGTCATCACGGCTTTCGGTGCAGTCAAGAAGAAGGATTTTACCGGCTCGATCGCATCGGTTTCGGCCGGTGAAATATCCAAAACGACTGTTGCTTCCGCTTCACGAATGCTGGAAGGCGCTGTCACCGGTGTACAGTCATACAGCTCTACGGGACAGCCCGGTGACGACGCTTCGATCGTCATCCGCGGTATCGGTTCGATCAACGGCTCCCAGACCGCACTGATCGTCGTCGACGGTGTGCCTTATTCGTCGGCTCTTTCGACGATCAATCCGCTCGATATCGAGTCGATCGTCGTGTCGAAGGATGCCGCCGCCAATGCGCTCTACGGTTCGCGTGCTGCCAACGGCGTGGTTTTCGTCACTACGAAGAAGGGGACGCGCAACCAGAAGGCCAACATCATTGCTTATCAGCATATGGCGTATTGCGGCACTATTCGAGCCATGCTTGCCAATGCGGCGAACTCCAACCTCATGCCCGTGCTCGGAAACTACATGGCCTATAAGATCCCCGACGGTACGACGCTGATCGACCCCGCTACGGGCAAGCTCAATTCCGACGCGCAACTGCTCTATGCCGACAACTACGACGACTACCTGTTCACCAAGCAGTTCCGTCAGGAATACACGCTGAGCATCAGCGGCGGCAACGACAAGATGGACTACTACGTTTCGGGCAGCTTCCTCGAAGACCCCTCGTATGTAATCATGTCGGGATTCAAGCGTTACTCGGGCCGCGCCGCCTTCAATGCACAGGCCACCAAGTGGCTGAAGGTCGGGACGAATCTTTCTTATTCGCGCCGCGACATCGACAGCCCCGGCTATTCGGGGGCCAACACGGGCAACGTGTTCCTGTGGACGATGTGGCAGAACCCCACCGTGCCGTACTACGCCCGCGACCTGGACGGTAACATCCGTTACAATGCCGACGGCACGAAGATGTACGAGCAGGGCAACGGCACGACCCTTTCGCCCTACGGTGCGACGCAGGATCAGTTCAACTCGTTCAACAACTTCGCGCACCCCATGCAGTCGATGAGCCGCGATATCAACAACTCGGTTCGCGACAACCTCTACGCCAATTTCTACGGCGAGATCGTATTCCTGAAGGATTTCAAGTTTACGGCCAACTTCACGCTGGACAACGTGTACCGGATGGATACCTTCTACCAAAATAACGAATACGGAGCTGCTGCCACGCCGACCAACAACGGCCTTGTCGAGAAATACAACGATAACTATTTCTCGTACAATACCCAGCAGATGCTCAACTGGAACAAGACCATCAAGGAGAACCACAACTTCGACGTGCTGATCGGCCACGAGTTCGGTAAGACCGACACGCGCGTCGTGGATGCCTACAAGAAAAATATTTTCTACCCGGGCATCCCCGAACTGGGCAACGCCGTTTCGCAGTATAACAACGGCTCGACCTCGAGCACCGTGGTGACCGCCATCGAAGGTTACTTCGCACGTGTGAACTATAACTACGCCGGCAAGTATTTCTTCTCGGGTTCGTACCGCTACGACGGTTCGTCGCGCTTCAAGTACGACAAGTGGGGCCACTTCTGGTCTGTGGGCGCCGCATGGCGTATCAAGGGCGAGAGCTTCATGGACAACGCTACGTGGGTCGACGAACTGAAACTGCGCGTCAACTACGGTGTGGCCGGCAACCAGCTTTCTGCTTCGTATCCCTACACCAACCTTTGGTCGGTCGGAGAAACTGATGGCCAGATCGGCATTACGCAAGCCAGCACGGGTAACCGCAATCTTTCGTGGGAACGCAACTACCAGATCGACCTGGGTATCGACTTCCGCCTGTGGAACCGCTTCTACGGTACGGTCGACTATTATAACCGTCGTACGCACGACCTGATCTGGAACCGTCCGACCCCGTCGTCGACGGGCCTTGCGAGCCGCCTGGAAAATGTCGGTATCCTGGCCAACCGCGGTTTCGAAATCGACCTGGGCGTGGACATCCTCAAGCATAAGGATCTCTACTGGAACTTCGCGGTCAACGCCTCGTTCGCACGCAACCGCCTGATCGACTATCCCTCGGAGCTGGGCAACCCGGCGCTGGGCGGCGACTACATCAGCGGTACGTTCCTGCGCGGCAAAGGCAAGTCCTACTACAACCTCTATCTCTTCAAGTTTGCCGGCGTAGATCCCGCAACCGGCCAGGAGACGTTCTGGAAGGATGTCGTTGACGGCGACGGCAAGGTTACGGGCCGTGAAAAGACCTTCAATATCAACGAAGCCACGCAGTATGAGATCGGCGATGCGCTGCCCGACGTGACGGGTGGGTTGCGCACCTCGTTCCGCTGGAAGAACTTCGATTTCATGCTGGCTGCTGCCTACCAGATCGGCGGCCGCCAGTGGGACGGCAACTCGGCCAACGTATATGATCCGGGACGTGCCGGTTTTGCAGCCTCGCAAGACCTCGTGGGCAACACCTGGACGCCGGAGCATACCAACGCCAAATTCCCCAAGCTGATGTTCAACGGCACCTGGAATTTCGTGGGTTCGAACTGCGACTACCTCTACCGCGACGCCTCCTACTTCAGCCTCAAGACGATCAACGTCGGCTACACGCTGCCCAAGCGCTGGACGTCGAAGATCTGCATCGAATCGCTGCGTGTCTTCTTCGCTGCCGACAACCTCTACTTCACCTCCGCGCATACGGGCTTCGACCCGCGTACCGCTTACACGGGACAGAACGCATTCGGGTTCCCGCAGGCGAAGACCTTTACTTTCGGTATTACGATGAACTTATAATAAACGAGATATTAGCGTATGAAAAACATAGTATATTACATCGCAATAGCTACGGTGCTCCTGTTCGCATCCTGTGCGAGCGAGCTCGACACCGAGCCTTCGGGCAGCCAGGTGTCGGATGAGCAGCTGGCCGAACTGATCAAGGAGAATGCCGACCTCGTGCTCGCCCCCATGATGCAGGGAGCCGTCAACTACATGCATACCGGCAACCGCCAGGCAACGACCAACGACCGCGGATTCATGGTCTGGAATCTGGGTATGGATTTGCAGGGCAACGATATGGTGCTCACGAAACTGACCAACTGGTTTGCCGACGAATATATGTTCGAAAGCATCCGTGCCCAGACCAATGCCTATACGGCAGACCGCTGGTACTGTTACTACAAGATCGTCTATCAGTCGAACCAGATCCTCGACCTGATTCCCGACGATGCTACGGGCAAGGCGCTGGTATATAAGGCTCAGGCGCTGACCTACCGCGCGCTGGCTTACTATTACCTGATGTGCGTTTACCAGGACGACTACATGCACGGCGGCAAGGATAAGGCGGGTGTCCCCTTCTATCTGACCGTCGAGGGTGCCAAGGGACGCACCCCGTCGACCGAGGTTTACAGCACGATCACGACCGATTTGCAGAACGCCATCGCGCTGTTCGAGCAGGAAGGCTACGATCCCAAGAGTTCGACGGCGGACATCGACCAGACGGTTGCGAACATGGTGCTGGCTCGCGTGGCACTGACGACGGGCGATTACACCACGGCAGCCAATGCTGCCGGGGCGGTGATTTCGGCAGGCTACTCGCTCATGAACGAGGAGCAGTATACGACTTCGGGTTTCCAGAGCACTTCGCTTCCCGAGACCATCTGGGGCTATACGTGGGCTGCTTCCACTTCGCTCGGCAACCGTTCCTTCGCATCGTTCATGTCGATCACGGCCGTGGACAATGCCAACAACAAGGGTATTTACATGGCCATCGACGACCAGCTCTACAACCAGATCGCAGATACCGACTACCGCAAGAAGAATTTCAACGCGACCGAGACCACGGTAGGGGATTTCACCTATCCGGCCTACTCGAACGTCAAGTTCAACACCCCGACCTACGAGGCTGACGAAATCTACATGCGCCTGTCGGAGGCATACCTGCTGAAGGCCGAGGCCGAAGCCCGCGGCGGCAACAATTCCGCAGCGCAGCAGACGCTTTACGACCTGGTGTCGAAGCGTGATTCGGGCTATGCGAAGTCCTCGAATACGGGCGATGCACTGCTGAAGGAGATCTTCCTCCAGAGCCGTATCGAACTCTGGGGCGAGGGACATGAATTCTTTACCAACAAGCGCTTCAACGTCGGTGTAGACCGTACGGCATCCTCCAACCACACGCACAAGGTGGTCAAGGCTGCCGGCAAGGAATTCACCTACCAGATTCCGCTGTCGATCGAGCTGAACAGCAACCCATACATCAATGCGGCCGACCAGAATCCGCTTTAGTGGTTAATACTTATTTTCTGGGCCCGGAAGTCGTGACGCTTCCGGGTTTTTTATGCCCGTACCGTCCGGGGAGCAGCGAGCGCCCCCCCCCTGTCGTTGCCGGGATTCCTGGAGGGGGCTTGTGACGCCCGGGGTATATTACGGCATCCGGGGTATTGCCGCGATGTCCGGAGGTATCGTTAACCTTTTGAATATTGCAGCGCGTTTTTGCCGTTTTTGGTTATGCATTGGTAACTCGAGGTGCTCGGCAAGCAGCCATTAATATGCTGTAAATAAATTTTATACACCGTACCCTCAGGTAACTTTCAAGTTACCGTGCCTTTTCAAAACCGGATCGCAACCTTGTGCTTGATTAATTATTTATTTGATATTCAGCATCTTACCAGAATCGTAAAATCCTGTTCACAGGCTACTGGCTTTTTATTTTAAAAAACCAATTAAAATTAACGCTTATGGTAAGAAAAATTGTACTATCGTTAATTGCTGTTTTGGGGATTTGCGCCGTTGCAATGGCCCAGAACCAGCAGGTTTCCGGTACAGTTACCGACGCTGCCGGTGCTCCGGTAGCAGGTGCCACAGTCATGGTGGACGGAACGACGGTCGGAACGACGACGAGTGCTGACGGCGCTTACTCGATTTCTGTTCCCAGGGAGGGTGTTCTGCTGGTGACCTTCATCGGCTATGAGCCCCAGCGTATTGCTGTCGCCGGAAAAACCCGTGTGAACGTCGTGATGAAGGAGGATACGCAGGCGATCGACGACGTGATCGTGGTAGCATACGGTACGGCCAAAAAAGAGGCCTTTACGGGTTCTGCTTCCGTGATGAAGGCCGAGGATATCGGCAAGCGCCAGGTATCCAACATTTCGAACGCCCTGGCGGGTGCCGTGGCCGGTGTGCAGGCTGTTTCGTCGAACGGACAGCCGGGTGAGAGTGCCAAGATCCGTATCCGCGGTATCGGCTCCATGTCGGCGAGCAGTGCTCCGCTCTATATCGTGGACGGGGCCCCTTACGACGGGTCGCTCTCGTTCCTGAACAGTGCCGATATCGAGTCGATCACGGTGCTGAAGGATGCCGCCGCGTCGGCCATCTACGGTGCCCGCGGTGCCAACGGCGTCGTGCTGGTCACCACCAAGCGCGGCAAGTCGCAGGATGCGACCGTGACCTTCGACGCCAAGTGGGGTACCAACTCCCGCGGTGTGCCCAATTACGACGTGATTTCCGATCCGGGACTGTATTACGAACTGGGCTACAAAGCTTTGTACAACAGTAAGTTCTATGCCGGGAGCTCGGCGGCGGATTCGCGCGCGTTTGCCAACTCCGCCCTGTTCGACTCGACGAACGGCGGTACGGGTTACAACGTCTACACGCTTCCCGAAGGCCAGACGCTGATCGGTGCCAACGGCAAACTCAATCCCAACGCCAAACTGGGCTACTCCGACGGGCAGTATTACTACACCCCCGACGATTGGTACGAAGAGCTGTTCGGCAGCGGCAACCTGCGCCAGGAGTACAACGTCTCCGTCGCGGGTGCTTCGGAACGCCTCAACTACTACCTCTCGGCCGGTTACCTCGACGATTCGGGCATCATCAAGAATTCGGGCTTCACCCGTTATTCGACCCGTATGAAGGCCGATTACCAGGCCAAGAAGTGGCTGAAGGTCGGTGGCAATATCGGTTTCTCGCACGCTATTACCAACTCCCCTACGGGGCAGACCGACTGGGGTTCGTCGGGCAACCTGTTCTACCTGGCCAACATGATTGCCCCGATCTACCCGATGTATGTACGCGATGCCGATAAGAAGATCATGCACGACGAACACGGCAATAAGATCTACGACTCGGGTGTGAATACCAACCAGATACGCTCGTTCTCGGGCGGTGCCAACCCCATGATCTCGATCGACCTGGATCGCCACCGCACCTATACTGATGCGATCAACGGCAACTGGTTTGCGACCGTGACGCCCGTCGAGGGGCTGAACGTCACGGCCAACATCAGTGCCAGCGCCATCAACCGCCGTGCGAACCACCTTTATAACTCCTACTACGGTTCCTATATCGGCAAAGGTTCGGTCTCCGTTGCGCAGTCGCGTACGTTCGGCGTCAACCAGCAGTACCTGGCTTCGTACAAGAGAACGTTCGCCCAGAAGCACAACTTCGACGTGCTGGTCGGCTTCGAGAACTATTCGCTGAAGATGCAGTACCTCTCGGGCAGCAACACCGACCTTTACAATCCCAATGTAGGGGAGCTGGACAACACGATCTATGAGACCCCGCAGGTTTCGTCCTACACCGACACCTATTTTACAATGGGTATTCTCTCGCGTGTGCAGTACGATTACGACGGCAAGTATTTCTTCTCGGCATCCTACCGCCGCGATGCTTCGTCGCGTTTCCATCCCGACCACCGCTGGGGTAACTTCGGTTCCGTGGGTGGTGCATGGCTGCTGACCAAGGAGAACTTCCTGAAGGATGTGAAGTGGCTCAACATGCTGAAACTGAAGGCTTCGTATGGTATCCAGGGTAACGACGACCTGCTCGATCCCAGCGGTTACAGCAACTACTATCCCTACCAGGATCAGTATTCGGTAGGCCGTGTCGACGGCGATTTCTCGTTGACGCTCAACTACAAGGGTAACAAGAACATTACGTGGGAGTCCTCGCACTCGCTCAACGTGGGTGTCGAGTTCGGCCTTTGGGACGACCGCCTGAGCGGTAGCGTCGAGTATTTCTCGTGCAAGACCTCGGACATGCTCTACTACAAACCCGTACCTCCTTCGCTGGGTTACTCGCGGCAGCCTATCAACGTGGGTTCGATGCGCAACGCCGGTGTCGAGATCCAGCTGTCCGCCGGGCTGCTGCGCTATAAGAATTTCTCGTGGGATCTGGATCTCAATATGACGCACTACAAGAACAAGATCCTCTCGCTCGACGGCGACGTGCCCGAGACGGGACTGGTTTACTCGATGGCGATCCGCGAGGTGGGCGGCTCGATGTACGACTCCTACCTGAAGACCTATGCGGGCGTCGATCCCAACACCGGTAAGTCGCTCTGGTACGTAGACCCCGACAACGGCGATTATTCGACCACGGATGTTTACGACAACGCCCGCCAGGCCCGCCAGGGCAGCACGCTGGCCAAGGTGAGCGGCGGCTTCGCCACTTCGCTGAGCTTCTACGGCGTGGATATCTCGGCACAGTTCGCTTACCAGCTCGGTGGCAAACTCTACGACAACACCTACCACGAATTGATGCACTACGGCGATAACCTGGGTATGAACTTCCACAAGGACGCCCTCAAGGCCTGGACGCCCGAGAACCCCAACACGAATGTCCCGCGCCTGAACTCGTCCGACGATTCGAACCAGAAATATTCGTCGCGCTTCCTCGTAAGCTCCGACTACCTTTCGGTCAACAATGTGACGGTAGGCTATACCCTTCCCAAGAAGTGGTCGAACAAGATCGGCCTGGGCAGCATCCGCATCTATTTCTCGGGTGACAACCTTGCCGTCTTCTCCGCCCGCGAGGGTCTCGACCCCCGCATCGTATTCGGCGGTACGGGTACTGCGGACAACACCTCCTATTCGGCCCTGCGTACCATTTCGGGCGGTATTAACCTGACGTTCTAATTTTGGCACAATCAAATAACAACGTGTATATGAAAGCAATCAATAAAATATGGGTATTTGCCCTGGGGACGGCGGTTATGGTCTCCTGCTCCGACCTCGATACGTTCCCCGAGAGCGGTATTGTGACCGAGGATCAGAAAAAGGAGGTCGTGGAGGACAACCCCGAACGTCTGCAGGCGGATATCAACACTCTGTCTTCGATCTTCACGAAGCTCCTGCCCAACTGGGCCGGAGGTAGCGCCACGCCTTTCCACAACGACTTCAGCTATCCTGCCGTATGTATCGCCACCGACGGCAACGGTGCCGACATGGTATCGGACAACAGCGACTACGAGTGGTTTTCGGTTGCGTTCGAGTATTCGGATCGCAACGCCAACTATGCCGTGCCCATGTTCACCTGGAATTTCTGCTACAAGCTGAACAAGCAGGCCAACGACATTCTGGCTACGATCCCCGCGGATACCGAAAACCAGACGCTTATCTACTACCGCGGCCAGGCTCTGGTGGCGCGTGCGTTCGCCAACTTCACGCTGGCGCAGCGTTTCCAGTTCACCTACAAGGGCAACGAGGACAAACCGACGGTACCCATCGTGACGTGGGACATGCCGGCCGAGCGTGCCGGTGCGAACCCCCGTGCCACTAATGCCGAGATCTACAAGCTGATCTACGACGATCTGACGCAGGCCATCGCCGACCTCGAGGGTTTCCAGCGCACGAGCAAGGCCGCCGCCGACCGGAACGTGGCTTACGGAATGCGTGCCCGCGTGAACCTGGTGATGAACAACTGGGGCGAAGCTGCCACCGATGCCGAAGCTGCCCTGAGCGGCTACACGTTCCTCTCCAAGGATGACGTGTCGGCTCCCGGTTTCAACAGTGCCAACTCCCCGTCGTGGATCTGGGCCGGCATCTACAAGGCTGCCGACACCCCCGCCAACTACCGCAATATCACCTGGGGCGGGCACCTCTGCTCCTTCGCCCGCGGTTATACCACCGGCCAGGGTTTGTATAAGCGCATCAATTCGCTGCTTTACAACATGATCCCCGATACGGACGTGCGCAAGGGATGGTGGGTCAACGCCAGCCTCGAATCGCCGCTGCTCGACCATATGGACTGGGACGGCGTGACCGGCTCGGCCATCAGTTCGCTGGCGATCCCCAATGTCAAGCGTGCCTTCCAGCCCTATACCAACGTGAAGTTCGCGCCTTATGAGAATAAGTGCGGTACGGACATCAACGCGGGCGACTGGTGTATCATGCGTGCCGAAGAAATGCTTCTCATCCAGGCCGAGGCCATGGCCATGAGCGGCAACCTCGGCGGCGGCAAGTCGCTGCTCGAGAACTGGGTCAAGACCTACCGCGATCCTTCGTATTCGTGCGCCGCCACGACTCCCGAGGCCTTCCAGAGCGAGATCTGGTGGCAGCGCCGCGTCGAGCTGTGGGGCGAGGGCCATGCCTACACCGACATCATGCGCCTGAAGAAGAACCTCGTGCGGTGCACGACGGACGGCAAGTCGGACTTCCCCGATGCCTGGTCGTTCAACATCGCGGCGACAGACGGTATCCTGCTGATGCGTATCCCCACCGGAGAGACCAACGCCAATGCGGCTATCGACCCCGTCAAGGATAACAACAACGAGGGTACGTTCCCTGTTAACGGCAGCGGAGCTGGTTTGACCGACGGATGCGTAGTTAAATAAGTTTTGAACCGGATAACATCGACAAAATATGAAAACACTCAAGAATTTATTATATGTGTTCCTGGCGGCGTTCCTCTTCGCGGGGTGTAACGACGACGAGAACTTCAACCCCGGGGAACCCGAAGATCCCGATTGCTACAGCGTCTATTTCCCTACGCAGGAGAATATAGGCTCCAAGGAACTCGACCCCGCGGCTCCGACCGAGATGACGTTCACCGTACGCCGCCTGAAGAGCGAGGGTGCGATCGTAGTTCCCGTGGCCGTAACGTCGAGCGAGGAGGGAATCTTCGTTCCCTCGCAGATCGAATTTGCCGACGGGCAGGAGGAGACGACCTTCAGCATTCAGTTCCCGCAGGCCGAAATCGGTACCACGTATAAATGCGAGGTCAATATCGAGGACAAAAAGTACGCCTCCGTCTATGGTGAAAAAGCGACGGGCTTCGCCTTCAGCGTGACCCGCGTGAAATGGAACAAACTGACGGGCAAAGGCGGCGAGACCAAGGGTAAGTGGCGCGACGACATCATTTCGACGCTGTTCAATACCGCCAACCCCAACGCCGAGGTCGACGTGGAGATTTACGAGCGGGCCGACAAACCCGGTTACTACCGCATGAATCCCTTTACGCAGGATTTGATCCGGGCCCTCTTTAACGGAACCGCACAGGCTTGCACCGAACCCAATATCATTATCGACGCCACCAACCCCGATGCCGTGTGGATCCCTTACCAGACGACGGGCGTGACGCTCGGAGGTGACGGCGAGATCGAAATTGCTTCGAAGGTCAATGCTAACTTCTCCTCCGTGAGCGAGTCGGCCAGCCTCTACGGTACGCTCAAGGACGGTATCATTACCTTCCCGGCCACCGGCATCATGGTGAACTTCACGGTCTCCGGCGGGTGGTACGGCGCCAACGGCAGCGGTCTGCAACGGATCATGCTTCCGGGTGCCAAGGCATACGACTATACGCTCGCACTGACGAACACCGAGCCTGCGGCCGGTGTGGTCAAGGTCGGCTTCAAGTTCGGTGCGGACGTGGCCAAGGTGAAATACGCGTTCTTCAACGGCTCGATGAGCGACGCGCTGGCCGATGTCCGCTCGGGCGAGATCGAATCGGGTGAGACCCTTTCCACCGAAATCACGGCTTCCGGCACGGTTTCCGCTTCATTCGACGATACGGGCGTTTATTCGGTCGTCGGCAATATGTACAATGCGGCCGGCGAACTGGTAGGGCGTTCGTTCCTCTCGTTCGGGTACGTCAAGTCGGGTGAGGAATCCCAGAATGCGGTTATCCTTTCGGTAAGAACCGAACTTTCCTGGGAAAAAGAGGCGTTGGGCTATACCCCCGAGAATTCGATCAAGGCGATCCTGTTCGGACAGAATATCCAGTCGGGTTATTGGGGTTTGTTCAAGACTTCCGACCTGGCAGGCCTGAGCACGGCGCAGCTGGGACAGGTTGCCAAATCCTCGGGCGATGCGTTCACGGAAGAAGAGCTCGCGAAGATCAACGGCAAAGAGTCTTTGGTTCCGTTCCTCGTCGGCCTGAACAGCGGTACGAGCTATACGCTCTTGGTGTCGGCTTTCAACGGGTATTTCTCCAAGGTCTATGCCGTCGAGCAGACTACCGCCGGTAAGGAAGACCCCATGCAGCAGAAGTATAAATTCGACGACGTCAAGGGTGAGGTGAGCAAAGACGATCTCTTCAATACGACGTGGAATTACTATGCCGTGGATGCATTCGACGAAAATGATGCCACCAACCGCCAATACCTCGGCAAGGTCACGTTCAGTGAGAATGCTGACGATCCTAATTACGTCAAAGTCAAGGGACTTTCGTCCTACCTTGCTTCGAATCTGGATACGAAAGACGACACGTTCCTGGCAAAGTACAACGGACTGGTCAGCCCGATGCCGACCTGCCACATCGGTATGTTCAAGACCTATCATGTCGGCAACATGTTCACCTACGAAGAGAATCCCACGGGAATAAATGGCAGCCAGGGTTGTCTCTATGCAGGCTATGTCGATGACGGAATCCTTGCATTCGTTCCGAACCCGAATTATGTGACGCAGGGCTACACCTTCAAAGGTATCTATTGGGGTGGTTTCGGCAATTATGATCCAGCCACGGGCAAATTCACGAATTTGGCTGCCGATCTGGTACAGTTCGACTACCTGATGCTGATAAATCCCGCAAACGACCCCAATGCGGTAACTGCCGCGGCTGTTGCCCGGGAGCTTGAGGTACGGCCGGCCAACAATTTCGTCGAACTGCGCGGGCCCGAATTGATTCAGGTACTTTGGAGCGAGCAGACCGGCAAACCTGTCAACCGTGCAACATTCGGCGGTTACGGTATGCAGCCCGACCTGGGCGTGGCCGATGCGGTCGCGACCTTCAGCGAGGGCAGTATGCCCCAGGCTTCGGGGGCGATCGTGATGATCGGCAAGAAGGTATCCTTGAAGTAACCGATTCCGGCAATGTTGGAATAATTATCGGGAGGAGCCGGCTCTGAGGGGTCGGCTCCGCCCTCTAAAAACCGATAGACTATGGCTGATAAAAAAATCCTACTTTTCGCCGTGCTGTTGCTGGCGGCGTGTACTGCCGATCCGGCGATGGATGGTGCCGACGGCGGGAATTCTTCTGCGAATACCGCAGCCGCCGCGAAGCTGATCAACACGCCTTACGATGCCAAGCAGGGGTCGCTGATCGTTTGTTTCGACGATGCTGCCGTGCCGACCATCGAGGCTACGGCGGCTTCCTTCGCCGCAACGCGCGGCGATGCCGGGGACGCTGCCGTACTGACCCGTTCGGGCATTGCCCCGGTCGACGAAGTGTTGCAGGGGCTTGAAATCACCTCCCTGCGCCGTGTGTTCCCCTACACACCCCGCCATGAGGAGCGTACGCGTGCCGCAGGCCTGCACAAGTGGTATGTCGTGACTTTCGACGAGCAGGCCGACCTCGAAGCCGCCGCCCTGAAACTGGCCGCCGTGGCCGAAGTCCGGAATGTCGAGTTCAACACGAAGCTTTATGTGACCTCGGTAGGTCCGCGCCGACCGCTGACGGCTGCCGATATGGCTGCCACCCGCGCCGCAGCCGCGGGGCGGTTCAACGATCCGCAGCTTTCCCGCCAGTGGCACTACAACAACAACGGCGACAAGACCGTTGCCTCGACGTCCCGCGCCGGGGCCGACATCAACGCCCAGGATGCCTGGGCGATCACGGCCGGTAACCCCGGCGTGGTGGTTGCCATCGTGGATCAGGGCGTGAAATATACGCATCCCGACCTTGCGGCGAACATGTGGATCAATACGCAGGAGAAAAACGGGGCTACGGGTGCCGACGACGACGGGAACGGCTATATCGACGATATTTACGGGTATAACTTCGTCACGCGCGGTGCCGTCTCCTGGGATCGCGAGGTATGGGTCGGCGGCGAGAACAAAGGCGACTCGGGGCACGGGACGCATGTGGCCGGTACGGTGGCCGCCGTCAATAACAACGGCGTCGGCGTTTGCGGCGTGGCCGGCGGCACGGGGCGCAACGACGGGGTGAAACTCATGTCGTGCCAGATATTCTCGGGCAACGACGCCACTTCGGGGGCTATCACCACTTCCGCCGAAGCCATCAAGTATGCCGCCGACAACGGAGCTGCGATCATCCAGTGTTCGTTCGGAAGCAAGGCGGGAGCCTATACTTCGGACAGCGCCTATGAGCGCGGCTCGGGCGTGCAGTACAATGCCATCAAGTATTTCATCGAATCTCAGAACTGCGATGCCGTCGGCGGCGGCGTGGTCATCTTTGCCGCCGGCAACGATGCTACTGCCATGTCGGGCTACCCGGGGGCTTACCACGATTATATCTCCGTGACCTCTTTCTCGCCCGATTACCTGCCGGCCTATTACACCAATTACGGCCCGGGCTGCAATATCTCGGCTCCCGGCGGCGACTATAAGATCAGTGCCGATGCGGCCAAGACCTACGCCGAAGTCCTGTCGACGGTTCCTTCCGAGTTGTCGGAATACAACGGTGCCGATTACGGCTTCATGCAGGGTACGTCGATGGCCTGCCCGCACGTTTCGGGCGTCGCGGCGCTCGGGCTCTCCTATGCGCTGGAAAAGGGAAAGAAATTCACGCTCGACGAATTCAAGACCATGATCCTCACCTCGGTGAACGATATGGAAACCTATCTCGACGGTTCGAAAACCGGCCTTGTACTGGCCGACTACCGCAAGAAGATGGGTACCGGGTCGATCGACGCATACCAGCTGCTCATGCAGGTCGAAGGGACACCCTGCCTGCGGGCCAAGGTCGGCACCAAGCAGCTCGTGGCCCTGACCAAATATTTCGGCGGTTCGGCTTCGAACCTGACCTATCTGCGGGTCGAGATGACGCGGGAGAATATGGATAAGCTCGGCATCACCGAGTCTCCTTCGATCTCCTACGGCAAACTGATGATCCACTGCACCAAACCCGGTGTCGCCAAGATCTCCGTCACGGCTATTGCCGGCGGCGGGAGTGTGGGCGGCGGCAGTTCGATGGGCGGTCAGGAGATCACCAAGGAATTCGCCGTCATCGCCCGCGCGACGGAAAATGCGAACGGAGGTTGGTTATAATAAACGATAAGATCATGAGAAAAACTCTTTATACCTTATTCGCCGTGCTCGGTTTGTGCATGTTCGCCGGCTGCGGCTCCTCGTCGAAAAGCGACGACGCTTCGCCGCTGGCCAAGCAGCTCGTGGGCGAATGGCACCTCGTTTCGTGGAACGGGGCAGCCCCCGGCGTATTCGATGCTTACGTGTCGTTCGCTTCGGATAAGACCTTCGAAATCTACCAGCAGATCGAGCAGGTCGGATACCAGAAATACACGGGTTCCTACCTGATCGGCAACAAGATGCTTTCGGGTAAATACAGCGACAATACGCCCTGGGGCAGCTCTTACGAAGTGTCGTTCGATGAGTCGGGTAATACGCTCACGCTGGTGAGCGATCCTTCGGTGGGCGAAGTGAGCGTCTATACGCGCGCTTCGATACCCGCGTCGGTCAAGGGCGGAGCCACGGTCATGAAGGTCTCTTCCCGCGCCGCCGGCCCGCTGCTGTTCTGACGACCCGGTTTTTCTGTAAAACTTTCTGGAAATGCCTTCTGCAATTCGCAGAAGGCATTTCCCATGTTGCGGACTTGTGCGGGTTTTACTTGAAAATAGGCACCGAAACATCGCTTGTTTTGCCCTGGGAGAAACAGAAACCCTTGATTCCAAACGGAATCAAGGGTTTCTGTTTCTTTTGTGGTACCACCAGGAATCGAACCGGGGACACAAGGATTTTCAGTCCTTTGCTCTACCAACTGAGCTATGGCACCATCCCGATAATTGCGGTCGGAAGCACTTCTTTCCCGTATTATCGTGGTGCAAAGGTAAACAAAATTTCCAAACGTGCAAAATATTCTCCGAATTTTTGCGCATTATTACACTTCCAGGCTGATCCTGGGCACATACAAATGTCCTGTACTCCTGCCTGCCGAGTCTTGTCGGACAGGGTCTGATTGAAAATATTGCCAGGGCTTGCCATTTCCATCCTTGGCTGCTCCGATTCCGGAGGGCTGGATCGATAATAAACCATTTTCATTCGACCTCACTTCCGGGGCATTCGGAGTCTGGATGCCGGTTCTGAAACCCGGCCCGGCGGGAACCCACCGGATTACCGGGCGTACCCTTGCTCATCGGCCGCAAGGGCTGCTCCCTGCCCGGCTTGCCTTACAAGTCCCTGCAGCCCGGCCTCGTATTCCGCAACGGTTTCGCGGACGATCTGTCCCGCCGTCGGCAGCTCGCGGATCAGCGAGGCTGCCTGCCCGATTTCCAGTTCGCCGTCCGTCAGGTCGCCTTCGAAGATGCCCCGTTTCGAGCGTCCGCGTCCAAGCAGCTGCTGTAACTCTTCGGCCGTCGCACCCCTGTTCTCCGCCTCCTCGACCGCACGGAAAAAGTCGTTGCGGATCAGGCGTGTCGGACTGAGTTTCTTCAGCGCGAGCATCGTGTCGCCCTCCTGCAGTCCGATACAGAGTTTCTTGAATGCGTCGCTGGCGGAACTCTCCTCCGAAAGCGCGAACCGCGTTCCCATCTGGATGCCCTCGGCTCCCAGCGCGAACGCCGCCAGCATACCGCGCCCGGTGGCGATGCCGCCTGCGGCGATCAGCGGTATCGCCACGGCCTGCCGCACCCGGGGTACGAGCACCATCGTCGTGGTCTCCTCGCGTCCGTTGTGGCCGCCGGCCTCGAAGCCCTCTGCTACCACGGCATCGACCCCTGCCTGCTGGCTTTTCAGGGCGAACTTTGAGCTCGAAATCACGTGCGCCACCTTGCATCCCGCTTCGTGCAGGCGGGCCGTCCATGTTTTCGGGCTGCCCGCCGAGGTAAACACCGCGGGCACGCGTTCCTCCATGATGACGCTCATGATCTCTTCTGCGTAGCGGTACATCAGCGGGACGTTCACGCCGAACGGTTTTTCGGTCGCCGCGCGGCATTTGCGGATATGCTCGCGCAGCAGGTCAGGGGTCATCGAGCCGGCGCCGATCAGCCCCAGCCCGCCTGCTTCGCTCACGGCTGCGGCCAGCCGCCAGCCGCTGCACCAGATCATGCCGCCCGCGACGATGGGGTAGCGTATGCCGAACAGCGAAGTGATTCTGTTTTCCATGGTTTCAGGTATTTGTCGTCCTGCAAAAATAGGCAAATTATCGGGAGTGCAAACGGCCTGCCACGGGAAATAACGGCCGTATTCCTTGCCCGGGGCTGAAAATTTTGCCACCTTTGTCCCGCATTTTACGAATAACCGTTCACAGCCATGTTATATACGGAAGATACCCGGATCGCGGCGCTGGCCGTGCATATCGTCGGGAACAAGGCCAAGGACGAGCCCCTGCTCGTCGCCCCCGCATTGTCCGGTCAGGTCGGCGACACCGGCCTGATGCAGACCCTGACCGCCTATTTCGCCGGAGGTTTCAAATCCGAGGAGTACTACAACCTCCACCACGAAACCGACCTGGCCTGCAACGAAGTCTACAATTTCGTCTGTAAGGTGTTCGACGACCGGGAGACGTTCTACGACAACTCCGTGGGCCTTGCCCGGCACCTTTACGAGACGGGCACACACCCGCAGATCAAGGGCGGCGAATTTTACGTCGTCTATTTCACCGGCTGCCGTTTCGGGGGCGAGGCGGTCGATGCCGTCGGGCTTTTCAAGTCCGAGACCCGCGATACGTTCCTCGAGGTCGGGGAGCAGGACGGGCAGCTGCATATCTCCTCCTGCCAGGGAATCAACGTCGACAAACTGGACAAAGGGTGCCTCGTGTTCGATATCGAGCGCGAAGAAGGCTTCGCCGTCTGCGTCGTGGACAACACCAACCGGGCGGAAGCGCGTTACTGGATCGACGATTTCCTGCATGTCCGCCCGCGGCAGGACAACTACCACAACACGCACAACGTCCTGGCCATGTGCAAGAAATACGTGACCGGGCATCTTCCCTCGGAGTTCGACGTGTCGAAGGCCGACCAGGCCGAGATGCTCAACGAGACGATGAAATACTTCCGGGAGCAGGACAATTTTTCGCTCGACGACTTTTCCGAAAAGGTGATCCGCCAGCCCGAGGTCATGGAGAGCTTCTCTCGCTACAAACAGGAGTACGAGCAGGAGCGCGACATCCGCATCGAGGATGAGTTCGCCATTTCCGATTCCGCCGTCAGGAAACAGGCGCGCGCCTATAAGAGCGTCATCAAGCTCGACCGCAATTTCCATATCTATGTCCACGGCAACCGCAACCTGCTGGAGCAGGGCGAGGACGAAAAGGGCAAGTTCTACAAGGTCTATTATCAGGAGGAGGAATAACCTCCTTTTCCGGGCGGAATTGCCGTGCCGGCAAGGCGGACTGCAAGGTGCAGCCCGCTTTTTTTTGTGTATTGTGCCGAATAACCGGATTTTGAATCCCCTTCACAGGGAGCAAATAGTCGCTTATTGTGTATATTTGTATATGAAGTGGGGATTCCGAAAGGTACGGCAGGTTGCTGCGTTATCTCGCACGGCCTGTTTTTATGGTTCATTATAACCGGGTGAAGGCCGGGTCATCGTTTGCAGGATATTCCGGGACGATGCGATTATAGTGCATTCGGGCTGAAATCGGCGGATTATCCGTCTCAGGACTTCAGTGGAAGCGGTATCATCCTGCCAACTACTTATTTGTAGTTATAAATCAGGGTATAAATGCGGTAATTTGCACTATGAAAAGGCAGCGACGAAATGACTTTTTTGTCGGGCAGGTTGCTGACAGGCTGGCGAAAGCCAGACGAAGGCATAACCTGACTCAGGAAGTCGTGCGTTTCGATACCGGGCTGAATGTCGGCCGGATCGAAGCCGGATGTTCCGATATCACGCTGTCGACCTTGGCTGACCTTTGTGATTATTATGATATTTCACCCGGGGAGTTGTTTCAGGACATAGTGACGCACTCATCCTGAAGAGGGAACCGGCCATGCGGCCGGTTCCCTCGTTTTATGCCCTCATGTCCCGAGGGTTTTCTCGAATGCCAGCCGTTCGCCGCTCCGGTAGCGTACCTTGCCGCAATAGACGAACCCCAGCCGTCCGAGCATGCGCAGCATGTAACGGTTGTCGAAATTGGTGTCGACGCGCATACTGCCCGTGCCGCGCCCGCACGCCATCGCTTCGACGCGCCGCATAAACTCCGTCGCCACCCCGCGGCCTTTCTCACCGTCGGCCACCGCCATGCGGTGCAGTACGACATACTCTCCGTCGGTGAGCCATGCCCCTTCGATGGCGTCGTAGGCCGGTTCCCCGTCGAAAACCACGGCCCCGTAGGCGATGACGTTGCCCTGTGCCGCGGCCGCTTTTGCAGGCTCTGTTTCTCCTCGTCCTCCCGCTTCTCCCGCTTTTTCCGCCTCTTCCGCCTCTTCCGCCTCTTCCGCCGCCGCTGCCGTTTCGTCAGCGCCGGATACTCCTGTTTTGCCGGCCGCCTCCGTGCCCGTTGTTTTCCCCGCCGCAGCCGTTACAGCCCGGAACCCCGCAGCCCCCGTGCCGTCGGTTCCCCGTACATCCGTGCTCTTTCCCGCCTCCGGTTTCTCGAAGACCCATCCGTAGCCGCAGGCGATATCGTGTCCGATATCGGCCGTTGCCGGGTAGCCGTCCTGCCATTGCAGGCTTCCCAGTGCCCGCATCTGCGCCTGCGCCTGCCGGATGATCTCCATGATGCGCTCCGTGTCGGCGGGGCGGGCGCGCCGGAACAGTAATTTTTCGTTCATACGGCAAATATAGGATAAAATGCCGTGATACGCTACTGCCGGGGGATATTTGCGCGGCGGAATTTCCGCCGTACGGCTTTTTTACCCCTCCTTTCGCCCGGGCGGGATGCCTTCCGCAGCCTTTTTTACCATGCCCCGTGCGAATCCGGCAAAAAAATCCGGGATAAAATCGTACATAATAGGCAAAAATCGTAACTCCAGACCCCTGGTTGTGCCCTGCGGACTTTTATCCCGATGCCCCGTCCTAAATTCGTTTTCAGCGGGACAGCCCTTCTGCGGGGCCTCCCCCGGGATACCCACCGAACCTATTTTTTAACCTTAAAATTAGTGTGTATGAGTTTTTCTACTAACCGTTTTTCCCGGAAAGCACTATTACTTGTGACAGCCGTGTTCTCTGCGTCGTTGCTGTGGGCGCAGGCCACCGGCATCTCCGGACGTGTGCTCGATGAGACCGGTGCGCCGGTCATCGGTGCGACGGTCATGGTCAAAGGCACCACGATCGCCACGGCGACCAATGTCGACGGCACCTTCAACCTGAAGAATACGGGCCGCAACGTCACGCTCGTGGTATCGTATGTCGGCTACGAGGCGCAGCAGGTGGCGTCGAAGGGTGCCGGGTCGGTGACGATCACGCTCAAGCCCGAGGCCATCGGCATGGAGAGCGTCGAAATCGTCTCCGTGGGCTACGGTACCCAGAAACGCGAATCGGTCGTGGGGGCCATCTCCACGATCCGGCCCGAGGAACTGCGCGTCCCCGTGCGGTCGCTGAGCCAGACGCTGGCCGGCAACCTGGCGGGTGTCGTCGCACTGCAAACCTCGGGCGAGCCCGGCAAGGACGATGCCCAGTTCTGGATCCGCGGTATCGCCACCTTTACGGGCAGCCCCGATCCGCTGATCCTGGTCGACGGTATCGAGCGTCCGCTCAACGATGTCGACCCGCTGGAGATCGAGTCGTTCAGCGTCCTGAAAGACGCCAGCGCCACGGCCGTATACGGCGTACGCGGTGCCAACGGCGTTATCCTTGTCAACACTCGCCGCGGTTTCGACGGCCCGGCCCGGATCGACCTGCGTTACGAGCAGGGTTTCTCGTTCGCCAGCAAACGCCTGTCGTTCGTCGACGCCGCTACCCGCTCCGAAATGTTCAACGAGGCGGTGGATGCCGTGAATGCCTCGGCGGCACTGAAATACGGCGCCGACGAGATCAAGGCCATGCGCATGCAGACCGACCCCGAGGTCTATCCCGATGTCGACTGGCAGAAGCTCCTTATGAAAAAGGTGTCTCTTTCGGAGAAGGTGAGCGCCAACATCTCGGGCGGCGGCAAGTTCGCCCGCTACTTCACGGCCCTCTCCTTCTACAACCAGGAGGGGCAGTATGCCGTCAAACCCGGCGAATATTCGTGGGTGAGCGACAAGATCGGCCGTTACGGCGAGAATGTCAACTACAAGCGCTATAACTTCCGCTCGAACGTCGACATGGACATCACCAAGACCACGGTGGTGAATCTGGGCGTGCAGGGCAACGTGACCGAGAACATGGAGCCCGTCGAGGGATCGGCGGCCATCTACCGCGACATCATCAACGCGGCGCCGAACGCTTTCCCCGTCCGCTTCAAGGACGGCGAACTGGCCGGCCGCGACGGCCTGAACAACCCCTATAACATGCTCACGCAGCGCGGTTGGAAGAAGACCACCGGCAATACGCTTCGCGCCAACCTGACGATCAACCAGGATTTCTCGTTCATCACCCCGGGCCTTTCGGCCAAGGTGAGCTACGCCTACGACGCCGTGAATTATTCGGTGGAGGAGCGTGCGCGCAACATCAACTTCTTCGAGGCCACGGGCCGCGACCAGGACGGCGAACTGATCCGCACCGAGTGGCAGGCCGACCAGAAACAGGAGTACCTGAATTACAAACAGTCCGGCAACGGTTCCCGTACGCAGTACGTCGAGGCGGCGATCAATTATAGCCGGACGTTCGGCGAAAAGCACGAGGTCGGCGGCCTGCTGCTCGGCTTCGCCAAGGATTACCGGTTGCAGGAGGCTACGAGCGATTACCTCAAGTCGCTGCCCAACCGTTCGCTCGGCCTTGCCGGCCGTCTTACCTATGCCTACGACAAGCGTTACCTGATCGAGGCCAACATCGGTTTCAACGGTTCGGAGAACTTCGCCAAGGGCAAGCGCATGGGCGTATTCCCCGCCGTGGCTATCGGCTGGGTGGCCTCCGAGGAGAGCTTCCTGCGCAACAGCGAGGTGCTGACGTGGTTCAAGATCCGTGCGTCGGTCGGGCAGGTCGGCAACGACCAGATCCCCAGTACGCGTTTCATCTACCTGGCTACGATCAACAGTGGCGCCAACGGTTACGGTAACCTCGGCGTCAACTTCGACCAAGGGGCCGGCGGTATCGGCGAAGGTCGCATGGCCAATCAGGACGTGACGTGGGAGGTGTCGACCAAATACAACGTCGGTATCGAAACCGGGTTTTTCAACGAATTGAAAATCAATGCCGACTTCTTCTACGAGCGGCGTGAAAACATCTTCCTCGCACCCCAGTTCTCGGAGATTTCGGGGCTTCCCAAGGATTATACCAACTACGCCAACATGGGTCTGATGGAGAACCGCGGCTTTGAGGTTTCGGCCGAATACGTCAAGCGTTTCAGCAAAGACCTCACCGTCTCCGTCCGCGGAAACTTCACCTTTGCCCGCAACAAGGTGATCGACGACGGCAAGTACTATGCCTATCCGTGGCAGGATCAGCGCGGCGTGCGTTACGGACTGACCATGGGCTACCGTGCCATGCACCTCTTCTCGCAGGAGGAGCTGGACAACATGCCCGACTACTATACGCAGTTCGGCCTGGACAAGCAGCAGCTGCGTGCCGGCGACATCCGCTACGAAGACCTCAACGACGACGGCAAGATCACCGAGGCCGACATGACGTGGATCGGTAACCCCGCGATGCCGGAGATCGTCTACGGTTTCGGAGCGTCGCTCAACTACAAGGGCTTTGACTTCTCGTTCCTCTTCCAGGGCGGCGCCAACCGTTCCTCCTACCTGAGCGGCGGCTGGTATTTCTACCCGTTCCAGGCAGACCGCGGCCCTAAGTTCATGGGTAACGTGATGACCATGTTCAAGGATCGCTGGACGGTGGACAACCCCGATCCGCACGCCTTCTCGCCCCGCCTGTCCTACGGTGCCGATGCCAACAACTACAAGACTTCGACCTGGTGGCAGCGCGACAGCGACTACCTGCGCCTGAAGAATGTCGAGATAGGCTATACGCTTCCGTCGGCCTGGGCCAGCAAGCTCCGGTGCAGTTCGCTGCGCATCTATGCCACGGGTGTGAACCTGTTCACGATCAGCAAATTTATCTCCGACTACTGGGATCCCGAGACGGGTGCCGATGCCTATCCCATGCAGCGCCAGGTTTTCGTCGGTGTGAATTTAACCTTCTAATACAGCCTAAAGAATGAAAAAGAATATCGTATATTTAATGCTCGCGTCGCTCCTTTTGTTTACCGGCTGCGCCGACTATCTGGATCAGGATCCCGAAGACCTGAACTCGATGGACAAGATCTTCTCGTCCAAGATCGAGACCACCAAGTGGTACAACCGCATTTACAGCGACGATTTCATGGTGCAGGAGATGCATTACAGCGGCCAGATTCCCTATTTCTGGTGCACCGACGAATCGGCCTACATTCTCGAATCGCACGTGCGCAATATCGCCGAAGGGAAGATGAGCCCCGACAACTACTACGGTTACACGGGTTCCTACAACCTCTATTTCTTCGTGCGTTACTACCAGGCCATCCGCCATTGCAACCTGTTCCTCGAAAACGTGGACAAGTGCGCCGAACTGGGCGAGATCGACCGCCGCACGATGCGTGCCGAAGCCCGCTTCATGCGTGCCTATTACCACTACCTGCTGCTGCGCCTCTACGGCCCGATCCCCATCGTGGAGACCAGCCGTTCGGCCGACCAGATCGGGGCTTCGCAGGCGCGCAACACGCTCGACGAATGTGTCCGCTGGATCAACGGCGAGATCGACTGGGCCTGTGAAAACGGCATGCCCGCCGCCCGCGACGAGAAATTCACGCTGGGGCTCCCCACCATCGGTGCCGCCCGGGCCATCCAGTCGCGCATGCTGCTGATGGTCGCCAGCCCGCTCTTCAACGGCAATTCGGCCTACAAGAACTGGACGAACCACGACGGCACGGTGCTCATGCCCCAGACCTATGACAAGGAGCTGTGGAAGGATGCCGCCGATGCCGCCAAGACGGTCATCGACATGACCGAATACCAGTTGCTCAAACCGGCCGCAGACGCTACGTTCGATGAGATCGTGGATAACCTCCGCGCCGTGACGACCACCTGGGGCGCCGGCAAGAATACCGAGATCATCTGGGGGCACCCCAACTCGGTGCAGTGGTACGGCATGTGCGCCCTGCCGGCGCGCTGGTACGGCTGGAACGGCCGCTATTCGCTGGCCATCGGCATGATCAACGATTTCTTCATGGCCGACGGCAGCCCGAGCCGCCCGCTCGAAGAGTGGTTCGCCTCCAAAAAATTCTCGTCCGAAGCCGGCGACGGCACCATCGCCAATACGTTCTGGATGTTCGTCGGCCGCGAGCCGCGGTTCTATGCCTCGGTTCACTTCCCCAACCAGCGCCTGTCGTACGCCTATGAGAACAAGACCGACAGCTACCAGGATGCCGACGGTTACGGCGTAGTCGATTTCTGGTACTCGGGGCTGAGCGGCAACGGCAGCACCCCGGGCGACAAGAACACCTCGGGATTCTCCGTGCGCAAGAACCTCCCGCTGGATTACCGCAGCAACAAGCAGACCAGCGAGGCGACGCGTATGCTCAACGTGCCTTTCCCCATCATCCGCCTGGGCGAGGTCTACCTCAATTACGCCGAGGCCCTGAACGAGTACTACGGTACCTCCCGGCAGGACGAAGCACTCTATTACCTCAACGAAATCCGCACCCGTGCCGGCATCCCGGCCTATGAGGGCACCTATTCGCAGGACGAGATGCGCGAGATGATCCGCCACGAGCGCAAGATCGAGCTGGCGTGGGAGTGCAACCGCTATTTCGACGTGCGCCGCTGGTTCACGGCCCATGGCCCCGACGGCGAGTTCAACCACGACGAATACGGGCTGGACATGTCGCGCGGTACGAGTGCCACCGACCCGGCGTTCTTCACCCTGACCAAGGTGGCCAACAAGCGCTTCGACATCCAGCACTACTTCCTGCCCATCAAGTCGTCGGAGGTCATGCTCAACACGCAGCTGGTGCAGGCGCCCTACTATTGATGGCCGCAGCCGGACACATGTTAAACTTAAAAATGGAAAATTCGCTATGAAACAGTTTTTTAAGATACTGGCGCTCGCGGCCCTGGCGCTGCCTTTCACCGGCTGCGACGTGGAGTATTCGGACATAAATATTCTGCCCGACCCGGTTTTCGAACAGAACGGGCTGTACACGGTCAATACCATATCCATCTATGACGACTACGAAACCGTCATCAATGTTTCGAGAACTGCCGGTCTGTCGAAAGAACTGGAATTGGATATCGTGGTGGACGAAACGCTGCTCGCCGAATACAACGAGTTGTACAACACCGACTATAAACTGCTGGAAACGCAGTTCTACGACATTCCGCAGAATGCGCAACTTGCAAGTACGGTCAAGTCCGTCGATATTTCCGTGCGGATACATCCCAAAGCCCTGATTGCGGCCAAAGGCATGGCTGCGGCCAACAACATGCTGCTCCCCATCCGTATTTCCAATGCCTCCACGCCCGTCGAGGACGGCGGTTCGATGATGCAGGCGCTGTTGCGTTTGAGCATCGTCGAGCCGATTGTGCAGGTGGAGATGCCCGAACAGATGCCGCAGCTGGAGTTCATTCCGACCATTCCGCTGCCGCAGGAAATTACGCTGAACGCCACGGCCAATTTCAACACGCTGGAGGTGGCGAAAATCGGCTATCGGGTCAATGCATCGAAAGTCGATGCCTATAACGAGGAGCACGGCACCTCTTACCAGCTGTTGCCCGAGCAGTATTATAAAATCAAGGAATCGGATTTCGATACGGAAACGCTGGAAATCGAGAGCCGCATCGAATTCGATTGCGCTGCAATCGGCGGTGAGGGCACCTACCTGCTGCCGCTCGAAATGCATTCCGACGACTATTCGGTCGTCCAGCGGGAGCCGGTTTATGTCTTGATTCAGATGTCCGAACTCAAAATATGGGTAACGAACGTCGCTGACCTCGCAAAAACGTCGGGCAAGGGAAAAATCAGGGTACAGATGAACTCCCCGATGACTGTCGGCCAGCCTGTCGACTTCGTATTCGAACCGGAGAAGGTCGAAACCTACAACACGGAGCACGGGACTGCATTCAAGACGCTGGATGCCGCCAAGGTGGTCGTTACCCCGACTGAAATTCAGGCCGGCAGCCAATACGGCGAACTCTCGTTCGAGCTCGATCTGTCGGAATTGGATTACGACGGCGCCGATAAATACATGGTTCCGCTGACCTTCAAGAGCAGCGAACTGGTGGACGGCACGATCGTAACCGGCCCGTCGACATTCTACATTGAGGTGAACAAGACGCTCAAGGGCACCTACGACAAGGAAGTCTGGGGCGAAGAAAAAAGCAACCGCGTTCTGAAACCGGCTATTTTCATCGCAGGACAGGACGGCTATGCCGAGTCGCGGAATGCGAAGAAGCAGAAGTACATCATCAATTACAACCAGACGTGGACAGGCGGCCTGATTTACTTCAATATTTCGGACGAAACGGTCGCAGGACATCCCAATCGGCGGGTACTCGTCGATTTCTCGGATCGTCCCAACGAAAGAGCTGACGGTTATGACCAGATTGTCGATTCCGGCAGTTATCTGGACACTGACACGGGGGATATTTATTTCAACCTCCGGGTTATGGACGGTGCGTACGGCGCGACGGGCGGATTCGGTATCGAAGTGGTACTGTCCAACCGTGCAGACCTTTGACGGTCTGGCAGGGCCGATGGCCGGGGGTACACAGGGTATCCCCCGGCCATCGGCAACCGCTGCCCTGCTGGCAGGGGGCTGCTCCGGCCTGTAACCTTTCCGGCACAGATCGCCGCGCTGAAAACCTTGAAATGATTGAATTTTAAATATACCGGTTATGAAAAAAATGCGATTCTTTTTGTGCGTAGTCCTGTCGGCCGCGGCGTTTTGGTCATGCGGCGGCGACGGTGACGGCGAGCCCGGGCCCGAACCTCCCGTGCCGCCCGTCGTGGATCCCAATGCCGTCGAGGTCGTCAACAGCGGCTTCGAAAAGGGGCTCGAAGGCTGGACGCGCGTCGATTTCCACAACGGCGGCAAGGTGACGGTCGAGGTGGTCGAGGGTGCCGGCGTCAACGACAGCCGCTGCATCAAGATCCAGCAGTTCCCCGAGAACGGCCGTTGCGGCGTGGGCATCAAACAGAAGCTCACGGGGCTGGAACCCGACCAGATGTACCGCATGTATGCCAAGGTCAAGTATTCGGACATCCCGCAGGACGAAGGGCGCGGCGCCATCCTGTTCGACATGTCCCAGAAACAGTTCTGGGGCGCCTCGAAATTCCTCTACGGCACCAACCTCAGGAACTGGACGTCGCTCCATTTCGACTTCCTTTCGCAGGACGACGGGACTGCCGAGATCGTCTGCGCGCTGGGGTTCCGCTACGGCGGGACGACCAACGGCGGCTATTCGACCGGCACGGCCTATTTCGACAACGTGAGCGTGGTGAAGGTCACCGACGAACTTTTCATGCAGGAGGGCGAGCATATCCGCCTCTTCGTCGAACCCTCGCAGGTCTACGCCTCGGCGTCGCAGATCACCGAGTGGATCGCCAACCTGGACAGGATGTACGAGTCGTATGCCGACCTGGTGGGGGCGACCCCGCACGAGGGGCGCAAGCTGGCGATCCTTTCGTCGCGCGGGCTCGAAAGCGGTTATTGGGCGCTGGCGGGCTATCCCATCCTGTGGAGCAGCAACTATTCGGCCGTCACCTCGACCTTCGAGGAGCTGGCGCAGCACGGCACCTGGAGCTTCGGCCTGATGCACGAACTGGGGCACGTCTTCAACCTGGGCAATTCGAGCTGGAACTGGAACGACGAGATGTTCGCCAATTTCCGGATGCAGTACGGCCTGGAACAGAACCAGGGCAAGGTCTGGATGGACGAACGGGTCTACACCGGGCGCGAGATCCTCGACATGTACAAGAAGGATTACGACAATACGGTCTACACGCAGGTCAACGACAACGGCATCCATTACATGCTTGGGCGCCTGGCCGGCCCGGGCGGCATCGGCTGGGAACCTTTCAAGGCCGCTTTCCGCGAACTGACGACCACGGGCGGGGCGCCCTCGGGCAAATACGACAAGTTCGAATACCTGCTTTCGCTGCTTTCCAAGCACGCTACCCGGCTGACCGGGCGCGACGTGGATGTCAAGACGCAGTATTTCACCGAGGCAGAGCTGGCCTCGATCCGCAAACAGTTGCAATAATAACCGCCGTATCCCGTCGCGGGGCGATGCGTTGCCTCTGCCGGGCGGCAATTAATACCCAATGCGAAAAATGAAGAGAGTGGTATTTCTTCTCGCCGCCATCGCGGCGTGCGTGCTGTGCCTGTGCGCCTTCGGCTCGAAGGTCAAGGTCTTCTCCGACAATTTCGACCGGCCCGAAAGGTTCGCGCGCTACTGGAACCATAATGCCGGGGAGGTGCCCGGCACGGTCGAATACCTGCCCGAAGGCGGTGCCGACGGCAGTGGATGCGTGAAGATCGCCAGCGCGGAAAAGACCGCCCTGGCCATCAAACACAAACTTACGGGGCTGCATCCCGGCAAGCTCTACCGCCTGAGTGCGCTGATGAAGTGCGACAGCGTGCAGGACGGCCGCGGCGCCGTGCTCTACCTCGACCCCGAGGGGCTGGAACAGTCGTGGAACGCCTCGGAGTTCGCCTACGGCACCAACGACTGGACGGAAGTGTATCTGGATTTCGTGCCCGACCTGCAGGGCGAAGCCGTCGTCTGCTGCGGCCTGGGATTCCCCTGGGGCACCTACAACGGAGGCAAGGCCTCGGGGACGGTGTGGTACGACAACGTGAAGGTCACACCGGCGCCCGAGGAGGCCCTCTATACCCGCGAGGGCGAACACATCGTGCTGAGGCTCGACCGCGACAAGGTGACCGTCTCCGATGCCGACATCGACGCCTGGCTCTCGAAGCTCGACCGCACGTACGAGGCGTACCGCGACCTGGTGGGCGACGTGCCCTTCGACGGGCGCAAAATCATGATCCTCAACACGCCGGGCATCGAACCCGGTTACTGGGCGCTGGCCGGCAACCCGATCCTGTGGAACAGCCACGTCGCCGTATCGAAGCTGCTCGACCGCACGGTCGAGTTCGGCGACTGGGGCTTCGGCATCATCCACGAGATCGGCCATGTCTTCTCGCAGGGAAACATTTCGGGTACGGGACGCTGGAACTGGAACGACGAGATTTTCGCCAATTTCCGCATGTCCTATGCCCTCGAAGCGTGCGACGGTACGATGTCGCAGCGCGACATCTGCTACCGGGGTGCCGACGTAATCAACTACTACAAGATTTTCTACGACGAAACCATCGGCGCCGGCATCCCCAAGAACAACGGCGATGCCCTGCATTACACCTTCCTGCGCATCAAGGAGCGTTACGGGTGGGACGTCTACAAAAAGGCGTTCCGCGAACTCTACGCGCTCGGCGACTCGGGGCAGGAAGGGCTCGAGACGCCCTACGACAAATTCCTCTTCTTCCTCTCCTACGTTTCGAAGGCCGCGGGCGAAGATGTCGTGGCGGCGACCTATACGCCCGGGGAACTGGCCCTGATCGAGGAATCGCTTAGAAACTGATGCCGATGAATACCTTGCGAACAGCCCTCCTGGCCCTGGTCGTGGCCGCCGCGTTCCGCGCTGCCGCACAACCGGTCTATACCTTCCGCGTCAAGGTCGGCATCGACCGCGAATCGGTCGATTCGCTGGGTGGGCGCGACCGAGTCGTGCAACTGACCGAAGATATGTTCCGGCGCGTCAACCGTGCTTTCAACTACGGGGCGCAGCTGCGTGCGGTCTACGATTTCGTGGTGGACTGGGACGCCTTCTACATCTACGACGGCGTGTCGGCCGACCAGATCCGCAAGCCCCATCCCGACCACGATTATCTGGTGGTGATGGACGGTTACAAATCCGATCCCCGCGAGACGGGCGGTGGCTGGTACGGCGACGGGATTCAGGCCATCTATCATTCGCGCACGCACAACGACCGTTTCAACAGCCCGTTCGAAAAGAACGCCATCGACGGCATCATCCACGAGTTCGGCCATGCGCGGGGCGTCCCCGACATCTATGCCATGAAGGTCGACGCGGACAAGAACCCCGTCAACGGACAGGCGTTTTCCGGCGTGCGGTGCATCATGAATTATCCCTATGGCGAGGAGCTCTGGAGCGACTATGCCGTCCGCATGATCGACCATGCCGCCGACCGCAATGTCGACATCGACGACCTGGTGGCGGGCGTGTTGCCCGACCGTATCCGGGTCGAGGTGGCGGATGCCGACGCAAGCCCGGCCAAAGGGGCTATCGTGCGGTTCTATCCCGTGCGATGGTACACCTATACGGTGACCGCCGAGCCGCAGGCCGGGGCCGCGACCGACCGCCGCGGACGCTGTACGGTTCCCGTTGCGCGAATTTTCGAACCCGAGGAGGAGTTCGGCGTGCGTTATTGCAACTGCCTGGTCGAGGCGGAATACGACGGCGTGAAAGCCTATGGCTGGCTGCCGCTCTACGAGTTGCAGAACACCCGTTTTGCCGGGCAGCGGGAGCATACGCTCCGCTTGCGGCTCAAACGCGGCTGCGGGCTGGTTCACGCTGTAGGAATTGACGAATAATTGCTATCTTTAGGGCTCTTAATCACAAAACACCGAACTATGACAGGAAGAACCTTACTGACTTGCATTTTCATGCTGTCCGCAGTTGCCGTATGCGGACAACGCTGGCAGATCGCCCCTGACGGACGGGGCATCGTGTGGAAGGTCGGCAGCGACATCCCGCACGACGACCACATCGAGATGAGCGGCGAGCGGATGGCCTTCGTGCTCCGCTGGGGCGTCGACTCGCGCGGGGCGTTCCGCCAGGAGCGTTCGCTCGTCTTCCCCCTGTTGCGCACCCTGCCCAACAACACCCACGCCAGCCTGATGTACCGCATGGCCGCGGACATCCCTTCGCTGCTGGGCGTCAACGGCCTGGCCTTGCAGGACGAACGGGTCGGGCAGGTGGCCATCGACGGCGCGCTGGAGGTGCGGAGCCGCTGGGGCGTGGGCAAGATGAACGTCGGTTCGGCGCGGGACATGAAACCCGAGCCCGTCGTGGAGATGACGCGTACGATCTTCCCTTCGCGTACGCTGCCGCTCATGTGCGAGCGCTACACGCTGCGTAACGTCGGGGCGAAGCCGCTGACGGTTTCCGTACCCGAATTCTCGCAGGTCGTGACGACCGATCCGGCCAAGGGCCTCACGGGCAGCTATGTCGTGCGGGGCGACATTGCGGGCAGCGGCACCTTTACGCTTGCCGCGGGGGACTCGCTCGCGTTCGACGCCGTGTTCCAGGCCTACCCGGGCGGCGGAGAGCCCCTGCACCCCGACGTGGCGGCCGAGTTCGCCGCCCGGATGGCGTTCGTCAGGGAGTGCATCGACGCGAACCTCGTGCTCGAAACCCCCGACTCGGTGATCGACACCCAATTCCGCTATGCCAAGCTGCGGGCTGCCGAGAGCATCGTTGCGACCAAGGGCGGCTACATGCACGCCCCCGGCGGCGAATCCTACTATGCGGCCATCTGGGCCAACGACCAGGCCGAATACGTCAACCCCTTCTTCCCCTTTCTGGGCTACGGGGTGGGCAATGCCTCGGCGCTCAATTCGTTCCGCCATTTCGCCCGCTTCATGAACCCCGCATACGAACCGCTGCCCAGCTCGGTCATCGCCGAGGGCGACGACATCTGGAACGGCGCGGGCGACCGCGGCGACGCCGCGATGATCGCCTGCGGGGCGGCACGCTACGCCCTTGCACGCGGTGACCGTGCCGAGGCCGCCGAGCTGTGGCCGCTCGTCGAGTGGTGCCTCGAATACTGCCGCCGCCAGCTTACGCCCGACGGCGTCGTGGCTTCCGACACCGACGAACTGGAGGGGCGTTTCCCCACCGGCGATGCCAACCTCTGCACCTCGACGCTCTATTACGATGCACTACTGTCGGCCGTGTCGCTCGGCCGCGAGCTGGGTGTGGAATCCGCCCAGACCGCCCGCTATGCCGCACAGGCCAGGGCGCTCGCCCGAGCTATCGACGCGCACTTCGGCGGCGAGGTCGGCGGGTACGACACCTACCGCTACTATGCGGGCAATACGCTGCTGCGCTCGTGGATCTGCATGCCGCTGATCGTGGGGCTGAAGGAGCGCAGCGAAGGTACCGTCCGGGCGTTGCTCGGCCCCGAGCTGATGACCGACGACGGCCTGCTGACCCAGCAGGGCAGCTCGACGTTCTGGGATCGCTCGACGCTCTACGCCCTGCGCGGGATTTACAACGTGGGGCAGGCCGACCGTGCGACCGAACTGCTGCACCGCTATTCGCAGCGGCGCCTGCTGGGTGACCATGTGCCTTATCCCATCGAGGCGTGGCCCGAAGGCTCGCAGCGCCACCTTTCGGCCGAGAGCGGGCTCTACTGCCGCATCATCACCGAGGGCCTGTTCGGCATCCGCCCCACGGGGCTGCGGTCGTTCGACCTCACGCCTTCCATGCCCGCTGCCTGGGAGAGCATGTCCCTGCGCCATATCCGGGCGTTCCGCTCCGATTTCGACATCACGGTCGCGCGCGTGGCGGACGGCAGGCTCCGCATTACGGTGGCCCGGCCCGGCGCAAAACCGAAAATATACCGCGCGGCACCCGGCGCGACGATACGGGTGAAACTAACCGATTAACAATCCGATTTACCTATGAACCTTTTCCGCTGCTTTGCCATTTCGTTTGCATTGTCCTTCGCGGCCGCCTGCTCGTCCGGCCCCGGGACTGATTTCAAAGTCGCCTCGCCCGACGGGACGCTCTGCGTCGGGATCCGTGCGGCCGACTCGCTGACCTATACCGTGACCCGCCACGGTACGCCCGTGCTGCAGCCTTCGGCCATCGGGCTGCACTTCGCCGACGGCACGGTGCTGGGACGCGGTGCGAAGGTGACCGATGCGCGGCGCGAAACGGTGGAACGGGTCGTCGAGGCCCCCTTTTACCGGCAGGCACGCTTCACGGAGCATTACAACCAGCTGCGGCTCACCTTCGAAGGCGGTTATGCCGTGACTTTCCGGGTCTTCGACCAGGGTTGCGCCTACCGTATCGAAACGCATCTGCCGGGCGAACGAACCGTGGCCGGTGAAGTGGCCGAGTTCAATTTCGCGGGCGACCCCGGGTTGTTCGCCGCCTATTCCGACGGCCTGTGCAACGCCTACCAGAGCCAGTATGAGAAGTGCCGCCTGAGCGCGCTGGGGACGGAAAAACCCCTCCTGCTGCCGTTGGCCGCCGACTGCGGCGCCGCCGGCCGCGTGTTGGTCTGCGAAGCCGACCTGGAAGCCTATCCCGGCATGTTCCTGACGCCCTCGGCGGGCGGCCTGCGGGGGCTGTTCGCCGCCGTGCCCGACAGTTGCTACCTCCACGAGCGCCGCTGCCAGGAGAAGGTCGCCACGCGCCATGACTATATCGCCCGCGTCGAGGGCACGCGGACATATCCGTGGCGTATTCTCGCCGTGGCCGACGAAGACCGCGAACTCCCGACCAACGACCTGGTCTATGCCCTCGCCGCAGAGAACCGCATCGGCGACTGCTCGTGGGTGAAGCCCGGCAAGGTGGCCTGGGAGTGGTGGAACGACTGGGGGCTGACGGGCGTGGACTTCGAGCCGGGCATCAACACGCGAACCTATAAGGCCTATATCGACTTCGCGGCCGACTACGGGCTCGAATACGTCGTGCTGGACGAAGGGTGGTCGGATCCGAAGGCCGGCGACGTGATGTCCGTGGTCGAGCAGATCGACCTGCCCGAACTGGTGCGTTATGCCGACGCCAAAGGTGTCGGGCTGATGCTGTGGGTCGTGGGCAACGTGCTCGACGCCAAGCTCGAAGAGGCGTGCAGCTACTATGCCGGATTAGGTGTCCGCGGCTTCAAGGTCGACTTTATCGACCGCGACGACCAGAAGGCCGTCGAGCTGGTCTACCGCCTTGCCCGGGTCGCCGCCGCGCACCGCCTGGTGCTCGATATCCACGGCGTTTACAAACCCACGGGTCAGAACCGCACCTATCCCAATATCGTCAATTTCGAAAGCGTCTTCGGGCTGGAGGAACTCAAGTGGAGCAATCCCGACATGCCGCTCTACGACGTGACCTTCCCCTTCATCCGCATGGTGCAGGGCCCGGTGGACTACACCCCCGGCGCCTACCGCAATTCCACGCGCGAAGGCTTCCGGATCGACTACCGCAACCCGATGAGCCAGGGCACGCGGGCGCACCAGGTGGCGGCTTACGTGGTTTTCGACGCACCGCTGGTGATGCTCTGCGACTCTCCGACGCGCTACATGGCCGACGAGGCCTGCACGCGCTTCATCGCTTCGCTGCCCGTCGTGTTCGATACGACGCGGGTGCTCGCGGGCGAGATCGGCGAATATATCGTCACGGCACGCAAACGGCAGGATTGCTGGTATGTGGGCGGGCTTACCGGCTGGACGCCGCGCACGCTCGATGTCGACTTGTCGCTGCTCGACCCCGGGCGGGAGTATACGGCCACGCTGCTCGCCGACGACGACCGCTCGGCTGCGGAGCCCGCCCGCTATGTGCTCTCCACGCAACGGGTGACCTCCGCGACACGGCTGCAAATACCCGTGGCGCCCGGCGGCGGCTTCGCGCTGAAGATCGAACCGGCTGATAACAAATAACCCTATCCGAAAAATACGACCCTTATGAACCGAACCCTGAGAAAATGCTGCGCCGCCCTGCTGGCCATCCTGGCCGTATATGCGGCACCTGCGGCGGAAAAAACCGTCTACCTGAAAGATTTCCTCGCGCCCGGCGCTGCCGGGACGGATGCCGTGCCCGCCGTGCGGGCCGCGCTGGAACACTGTGCCGAGGTCGGCGCCTCGCGGCTCGTGCTGCCCGGCGGCCAGCTCCGCATGCGCCCCGACCGGGCGGTCGAAAAGTACCAGTTCATCAGCAACAACGACGAGAGCCTCAAGCGCATCGCGTTCGACCTGGTGGGTATGCGCGACTTCGAGATCGACGGCAACGGCACCGAACTGCTCTTCACGGGCTTCATCTCGCCGTTCAGCCTCGAAGACTGTGAGAACATTACGGTGCGCGACCTGACGATCGACTTCACCCGTACGTTCAATTCCGAGGGCACCGTTGTGGCGAAGGGCGACGGTTGGCTGGAAATCGAGTTCCCCGAAGATTACCTCTGCGACATCGTCAACGGCTGCCTGCGTTTCCGCGATGCCGAGGGTACGGTGTACCCCTTCTCCAACCTGCTGGAGTTCGACGCCGTGCGGCGCGAACCGGCGTTCCGTGCCACGGACTACTGGCTGTCGAACCGGACGATCCCGGCCGAAAAATGCGCCAACGGCAACATCCGCATCCTGCGCAAAGACCTGACCGCCACGGTCGGCAACGTGATGGTATTCGGCGCGGCTGCGCGTTACAACCCCGGTTTCACGCTCGCCGACTGCCGGGGCGTTGCCATCCGCGACGTCAACCTCTACCACTGCGGCGGCATGGGTGTGATCGCGCAGCGCAGCCGCGACATCGAGCTTCGCAAGCTGGTGATCGTCCCCTCGCCCGGCAAGGGACGCATGATCAGCATTACGGCCGACGCCACGCACTACGTCAACTGCGGCGGCTACATCCGCATGATCGACTGCACGTTCGAGAACCAGAAAGACGACGCGACGAATATCCACGGGCTGTACATGGCCGTCGAAAAGGTCGGGAGCCCCGACAAACTGCTGCTCCGCTGGCGCAACTCGGGGCAGTACGGCGTGGATTTCATCGTGCCGGGGATGACCCTCGAACTGGTCGACAACAACAACGTGGAGACCTATGCCCGCCGGACGGTGAAGTCCGTCAGGCGCCTCAACAAGGTTTACACTGAAGTCACCTTCACCGAGCCGCTCCCCGACGGGGTCGAGCCCATGCATGTCGTGGCGGCCGACGATGAATATCCCGAGGTGCTCATCAAGGGTTGCCGCATGCGCGGAAACCGGGCGCGCGGACTGCTGCTGGGCTCGCGCAACCGCATGGTCATCGAGGATAACTACTTCCACATCGCCGGGGCGGCCATTCTGATCGAAGGCGACGCCAACTACTGGTACGAGCAGTCGGGCGTGCGCGACGTGGTTATTCGCGGCAACCTCTTCGAGAATGGCAACTACGGCAGCCCCGGATGGGGTTCGGCATGTATTGCCGTGGGCAGCGGTATCCCCGACCGCGAGACCAGCCGCTACCACCGCAACATCCGGGTCGAGGGCAACACCTTCCGCGTGTTCGACCCGCGGATCGTCAACCTCTACTGTGTCGACGGGTTCGTGTTTACGCAGGACAATGTAATCGAATATACCGATGATTATCCCGTTTTATCCGGGGAAAAACGTAACTTTATCACCCGGAACTGCGATAATATTGTCATTGAAAAAGAGCAAACCGACAAATAATCCCAAACTATGAAACGATTTTTTTTAGCCGCAGTGGTCTTGTTGCTGGCTGTGCAGGCGGAAGCCGAAGTGAAACTTCCGGCTCTGCTCGGAAGCAATATGGTGCTGCAACGCAATACGGAAGTGAATTTCTGGGGCGAGGCATCGCCCCGCAGCCGGGTGCTGCTCACCGCCTCGTGGGACGGTCGCACGTACGACGCCAAGGCCGACGCTGAGGGCAGGTGGGCGATGAAAATCGCCACGGGCGAAGCCGGAGGCCCCTATACCGTGACCGTCAGCGACGGCAAGGAGGTCGTGCTTGACAACGTGATGCTGGGCGAAGTGTGGGTCTGCTCGGGACAGTCCAACATGGAGATGCCCGTGAGCGGATTCATGTTCCAACCCGTCGAGGGGGCGGTCGATGCCATCGCCGATGCGGGCATGTACCCCGGCATCCGGATGTTCACCGTCCCCAGGGTCTCGTCCAAGACGCCCCTGGACGATTGCGATGCGGCCTGGCAGACCGCGACGCCCGCCTCCGTCGGCCAGTTCAGCGCCGTGGGCTATTTCTTCGGGCGTATGCTCTACAAGGCGCTGGGCATTCCGGTCGGGCTTATCACCTCCAACTGGGGCGGTTCGACCATCGAGGCGTGGATGACCGTCGACGCCATCGACGCGACGCCGGGCATCGACCATGCCGTTGCCAAGTCGGGAACCTACGACAACAGCATTCCCCAGCGGCTCTACAACGGAATGATCCTGCCCGTCTGCCGTTATACGGCCAAGGGGTTCATCTGGTACCAGGGTGAGTCGAACCGCAAGAACTGGTACGATTACAAGGCGTTGCAGGTCTCGCTCGTCAAACTCTGGCGGGAAACCTGGGGCGACGGGAAGATGCCGTTCTACTATACGCAGCTGGCGCCTTACCGCTACGAGGGCGACGAGTTGCGTTCGCTGCCGCTGGTGATCGAGGCGCAGTACCGGGCGCTGGCCGAAATCCCGCACTCGGGGATCGCTGCCACGACCGACTTGGGCAACCCGACCTGCATCCATCCGGCGCGCAAGCGCGAAGTGGGGGAGCGGCTGGCGTTCCTCGCCCTGGCGAACGATTACGGGGTGACGGGGCTGCCTGCCCCGGCGCCGGTATACAAGTCGATGGAGCGCGACGGCAATAAACTGGTGCTGACTTTCGACAACCTGCCCGTCCGGGCCCAAAACGGCGTCGACAGCTTCGTGGCCTTCGGCCCTGAAGGTTATTGCCGTCCGGGCGGCTTCGAGATTGCGGGCGAAGACCGGGTTTTCCACCCTGCCGTTGCGAATTTCAAATATTGGGACAACCGGATCGAAGTGAGCTCCGACCGGGTGCCCGACCCGGTGGCGGTGCGCTACGCCTTCCGCAATTACTGCCCCGAAGCCAATGTCATGACGACGATGGGGCAGCCCCTTGTCCCGTTCCGCACCGACGACTGGCCGCTGGACGACATCGGTCAGATCAGGTAAACATCCGGCGGCCATGCATCCCGAATTCCCCCCCCCTCCCGGCTGATTTCCGGGTACTCCCCGTTGTTTGCGGGGATAGCGCCCCTTATCCTGCGCCTGCATTGCGGACGGCATCGGCCGTCCGCCCGGGGGCGTCATGTCTTCGGGGCGGGGTGGCGGACTGCGGCGCGTAGGGGCGGTGCCCCGACGGATAATGCCTTCCGCTTCGGAGCCGGACGGCGCATTTCTGCTGCCCGAAATAGGTATAATGGTGCCTTGTATTTGTATATATTAAGGAAAGAAAGTATTTTTCCTATCGGATGCTTCCACCCCGGGAAAGGTTGCGTCGGTTTTGCGGGATGGAATGATAAACGATTATAAAGTTCTCTAAAGGGTCGGCGCTATGGAATCGAGGGTGAAATGTGCGGTATGTGCGGTCGTGATGTGTCTGGTGTTGCGTGCAGGGAACGGGATGGAGCACAAATTCAGGTATTATACCGACAACAGCGGGTTGTCGTCGAATACGATCCAGTGCCTCTATCAGGATGACAAGGGGTATGTCTGGGTCGGCACGGCCGACGGCCTCGACCGGTTCAACTCCTACGATTTTACCAACTACCGCTCCGATTACCGCCGCCGCAATACGCTCGAAAATAACTGTATTTACAGCCTTTGCGGCGAAGGGTTCCCCAACGGCGACCGCATATGGGTCGGAACCAGCGACGGGGTCTATATCTTCGACTCGCAGGACGAATCGTTCGTCCACCTGCCCATCCTGGGCAGCGACGGCCGCGAGCGCCGCAACCTGCTGGTCTATTCGCTCGCGGCGGACGTCGCGGGCAACATGTGGATCGGGACGCTCGGCGACGGCCTCTACCGTTACAGCCTCAAGAGCGGCGCGTTCGAACACTATAACGCCGCGAAATACCCCGAGGCCTTCTCGTCCGACGTCATCGTGAAAATCCTGCTCGACCACGACAACAACATCTGGGTGGCTTCGGGCGGCGGTTCGCTGCTGAGCCGCTACAACCCCGAGAACAACCGTTTTTCGACCTTCCGGGTCGAGGACACGCTCACGCGCGAGCCGATTTCGCGCATCAGTACCATGTGCCAGGATTCGTTCGGCGATATCTGGATCGCAGGGTATGCCTGCGAGCTCTACAAGTTCGAACTTTCGCGGCTGACGTTCACCTGCAACCGTCCCGAGGGCGGCGAGGCGTACGGACGCGTGCGGAGCATGATCGAATACGCCCCGGGGACAATCATGCTCGGGACGGATCACGGCCTGGTGAATTTCAATACCAAGAACCGCAGTTTCGAGCATGTCGACAACGGTACGACCAACCGGAACGGACGGCTCAACGACAAATTCGTCCACTCCATCCTCAAGGATCGGGACGGCGGCGTGTGGGTCGGAACCTATTTCGGCGGCATCAACTACCTCTCGCCGCTCAGTTCGCTCTTCACGCTCATCGAGGCCGGCGAGGGGTGCGGGCATATCATCAGCAAATTCTGCGAGGATCCCGAGGGGAATATCTGGATCGGCAGCGACGACGGGGGGCTGAGCCTTTACAACCCGCGTACGGGCAGCTATACGCCCGTGGCGGTCGACCCGCGCGACCGGGCGCTCAACATCCATGCGCTCACCATCGACGGCGGATGGCTGTGGGTCGGGACGTATGGCGACGGGCTTTACCGCATCGACCTGCGCACGCGGCGGATGACGCACTTCACGCAGGCCGGCACGGGGCTCGACAACCTCGACGTCTATTCGGTTTTCCGCGATTCGCGGGGGCAGTTGTGGATCGGCACCAAAATGGGCATCTGCCGTTACGACGACGTTTCGCAGACCATCACGTGCGCATTCGGCCTGGGGCATAACAGCGACGTGGTGGACATCTGCGAGGATGCCCGCGGGCACCTGTGGTTCGCGTCGCTGGGCAAGGGGTTGATCCGCTACGGGTTCGACGACGGCAGGTTCACCCTTTGCTCGCACGATTCCGGGGGCGGGCTTTCCGATTTCGTGAGCTGCCTGGCCGTCGAGGGGGACAACCTGTGGATCGGCACCCACGGCTGCGGGCTTTGCCGTTACGACATCGCGGCCGACACGCTCTCCAGGGAGTTCGACATGCTGCCCTACGGCAACTGCGCCGTGTTCCAGATCGTGCAGAACGGCGGCGAACTGTGGCTCACGACCAACCGCGGGCTGCTGAAATACAGCCCCGGGAACGGCCCGCAGTCGATCTACAAGTTCACCTCCGACGACGGACTGCTGGCCAATATCTTCAATGCCAATTCGGGCATCAAGTCCTCGACCGGGCATATCTACATCGGCTGCAACAACGGCATCAACAAGTTCTATCCCTATGATTTCACGCGCCGCGAGAATTCGGCCAAGCTCAGCGTCGTCTTCCCCGATTTCAAGCTCTTCAACCGCAGCGTGCCCGTGGACGGCCGGCTGCTGTCCAATACCATCGACTGCCAGCGCTCGGTGCGCCTGCGCGGACGGAAGATGTCGTTCAGCCTCGATTTCATTGCCCTCAACTTCTCCTCGCCGCTAAGGACGGTCTACCGTTACCGGCTGGAGAACTTCGACGACAAATGGATCACCACCGGCCTGGACGAAGGGGCCGGGGTGCAGCATGTCTCCTACACCAACCTGCCGCCGAACCGTTACCGCTTCGTCGTGAGCGCCTCGACCGGCGGCGAGCAGTTCGGCGAGGAGGCCGTGGTCGAGATCCTCGTGTTGCCGCCGTGGTGGATGGCTCGCGCCATGGTCGTGGCCTACGGCGTGCTGGCTCTGCTGGCCGTGGCGGGCGGCGGCCTGTGGCTGCGCCGCAGGATCGGCCGCGCGCACCGCGAGCAGATCGCCTCGATCACCCGCAAGAACAAGCTCGACCTGCTCGAGGCCAAGGTGAGCCTCTTCACGGAGGTGGCCAACGAAATACGTACGCCCGTTGCGCTGATTGCCGCACCCGTCGAGGAGATCGCCAAGCGCGCCGGGGATTTGCCCGGGTTGCGCGACGACGTGGACATCATCCGCAAGAACTGCGAGCGGCTGCGGACGCTGGTCGACCAGATCCTGAACCTGAAAAGCGCGGAGGAGGGCGAGCATGCCGCTTCCCGTGCCCCGGAGCGCGTCGACGTACGGGAAGTATTGCGGACGGTGGTCGCGGCGGTGGGGGATGCCGTCCCGCGGCGGGGTATCGCGGTGCACCTCGGGCTGCCCGGCGAAGCCCTCACGGCCGAGATGTGCTGCGACCACTTCTCGAAGATCGTGGGCCAGATACTCGGTAATGCCTACCAGTTCGCCGAGAGCCGCATCGACATAACGCTCGAAGGCCCCGGCGGGGAGGTGCCCGGCGATGTGTTCCGTGTGCGTGTCCGTGACGACGGCGCGGGGATAGACCGGGCGGAGAAGGCACGGATATTCGAACCTTTCTATACGTCGGACAAGTGTGTCTCCGGCAGCGGGCTGGGGCTGGGGCTCGCCGTGGCGAAGAGCCTGGCGACCCGGATGGGCGCCGTGCTCGGGGTCGAAAGTGCCGTGGGACAGTGGACGGAGTTTACGGTGACGGTTCCGCTCGGTGCACCTCGTCCCGTCCCCGGGTCGGATGGCGATTCCGGAGTGCCTGCCGGGCAGCCGGCCGTGGCGGCCGTGCAGCCTGAGGTGCAGAAGCGGCTGCCCGACATCCTGCTGGCCGAGGATAATGCCGACTTCGCGGACTTTTTCGTGCGGCATCTTTCCGGCAGCTATACGATCCATTGTGTGGCGGACGGGCGTGAGGCGCTCGACCTGCTCCGAAGCCGGGGCATCGCGGCCGTCGTGAGCGACGTGGCGATGAAAGGGATGGACGGCGTGGCGCTCTGCGCGGCGATCCGCAACGACCCGGCGCTGGATCACCTCCCCGTGGTGCTGGTTTCGGTGGACTCCTCTTCGGCGGCGAAGGTGCGTGCGCTGGAGGCGGGTGCCGACGCCTACCTCGAAAAGCCGCTGTCGGTGGATTACCTCGACCGCCAAATCCGGGCACTTATCGACATTCGGGGCCGGTTGCGCCTGAAATTCTCGAAGATGCCCTACCTGGTCATGGACGGGGACGCGGCGAGCCCTTCGGGCAACCGTTTCATGGCGCAGGTGAATCAGTATGTCATGGACAACATCTCCAATTCGAACCTTTCGGTCGAGGATATCGCCGCAGCCGTGAATGTCAGCCGTACGCTCTTTTTCTCGCGCATCAAGTCGCTGACGGGAACTACGCCCAACGAGTTCCTGCGTTCCACGCGCCTCAGGGTGGCCGCCGACTTGCTTTCCAAACCCAACGACTTGCGTGTTACGGAGATATGCTATATGGTGGGCTTCACGTCGACCTCCTATTTCGCCAAGTGTTTCCATGCGCAGTTCGGGATGCTGCCCACCGAATTCATGGAGAAATACCGCCGGGAATAGGCCGCCTCATCCCGCGGTCGAGGCGCAGCAGTACGAGCAGGAGCAGGGTCGTGGCCAGTTCGGCCGCCGGTACCGCGAGCCAGATGCCCGCGACGCCCGCCAGCCGCGGCAGTACGAGGAAGCAGAAGGCCATCAGCACGATGCCCCGCAGCACGGTGAGGCCCGTCGCAAGCCGTCCCCGCTCGATGCTCTGGTAGTAGCCGATCGTGGCGACGTTGATCCCGAAAAAGGGATACCCGGCGGCGAAGAGCGGCAGGCCGCGCACGGCGATTGCATAGGCCGGGGCGTCGGGCGTCAGGAACAGCCCCACGATTCGCGGGCTGAACAGCCACGTGAACCCGAATACCGCCAGCCCGCAAACGAACGCCGTGCCGAGTGCCATCGCGAACGCATCCCTGCCGCGCCGCATCAGCCCTGCGCCGTAGTTGTAGCTGATGATCGGCTGTGCCGACTGGATGATGCCGTTGTAGACCATGAAGATGATCGGGAAGATGTAGCAGGCGATGCTGTACGCCGCCACGCCGTCCTTGCCGGTGTAGCGGATGAACGTGTAGTTACCCACGACCATCAGGCACGAAATGGCCAGCTCGCTCAGCAGCGCCGGGAACCCGATGTAGGTCATGTAGCCCAGATTGCGGGCCGTGAGGCGCAGGCTCTTGTAGCTGGTTTTGAACTTCATGAAGTGCAGCGTCCGGCTGTGGCGCAGCATGTACCGCAGCATCACGCCCGAGCCTACTATGTAGCCGACTCCCGTTGCGATGGCCGCGCCCGCGAGCCCCCACCCGAATTCGAAGATGAAAAGATAGTCGAGCACGATGTTGATCGAGGCCGCCATGATGTTGCACGCCATGGCGAACCGGGGCGCGCCGTCGAGCCGCACGATAAACATCAGGATGTTGAATACGGCCAGCGGCGTGAGGAAGAGCGTGAACCACACGAGGTATTCGCGCGCGGGAACCATCAGTTCGGGCGGCGTGCCCAACAGCAGCAGCAACGGTTTGTGGCAAAGGATCAGCAGGGCGCTGAGCAGCACGATCAGCAGTGCCGGTACGAAGAGCGACTGCGTGATGTTGATCTGGGCCACGCGGCGTTTGCCCTGCGCCAGGTTCACCGATGCCATCACCGAGCCGCCCATGCCGAACATCAGCCCGAGCCCCGTGCCGAGCGTGAAGAGCGGGGCGGTGAGGTTGACTGCCGCTAGTGCGTCGCTGCCGATGCCCCGGCCTACGAATATCCCGTCGGTGATGACGAACACCGCCGAGAAGACCATCCCCATGACCGTGGGAAAAAGAAAGCGGCGGAAAAGTTTGCCGACCGCCGTGCCTTTGTAATCGATACTGTCGCGTAACATAATTGCACCTCTTTTTATTGAGGTGGTGCAAAAGTAAGGCATTCTGCGCCGGGAAAAGTTAACTTATGGTAATTTCCGTATTATTTGACCCCGGCGCGGATGCGGCTCAGGCTTTGGGGTGTGAGGAAAAGGTAGGCCGCGAGGTCTTTCAGGGCGATGCGCTGCAGCAGCTGGGGATATTCGCGCAGCATGCGACCGTACTGTTCGCGTTTGCCGCGCCAGGCGTAGTCGGCGAAATAGTCCTCGTGGCGGCGCAACTGCTCCTCGGCCATGCGCCGTCCCCAGTCGGCCAGTTCGGCGTTCCCGGCGAAAAGCTCGTCCATGCGGGCACGCGGGATGCGTACCAGGGTCGTGGGCTCCATCGTTTCGATCGTCTGGCGCGATAAGCCGCCGGGCTGTGTGCCGAGTGTCGAGGTTGCCGGGTCGCCCTCGAACGAGAAGGAGAAGATGACGCACTTGTCCTCGCGCATGACATACGTGCGCACCGAACCCTCGGCCACGAAGCAGACGTCCGGGTCGCGCTGCCCCTCCTCGATGATGACCTCCTTGCGGGCGTGTTGCGTCAGCGTGGCGGATTGCATGAGCAGGCTCGTGCCCTCGTCCGAGAGTGCGTAGCGTTCGGTCAATATCCGTGCGAAATCCATGCGGCAAAGGTACGCTTTTTTCGGCAATTGCGAAAAGGCCGCCTATTCCGTCGTTGCCGGAAGGTTTTTTTGCCGGTTTGTCATGTCGGAATAGCAGGATGTGTGACAATTTGTGACATTTTTTCGTTTTCATGCGGCTGGCACAGGATTTGACCTGTTACGGATGAAACCGCTCCGGAAGGGGCTGCGAAAGAAAATAAAGTTAAACCAAAATAAAACAAGGAGGACAAGATTATGACACCTGCAAGAACGAATCAGAACTGGCTGCCGAGCATTTTCAACGAATTTCTGGATAACAACTGGCTCGCCGAACGCCGCAACGCCACGGCTCCTGCCGTCAACATCATCGAAGACGAAGACGAGTACAAGGTGGAGGTCGCTGCTCCGGGCATGACCCGTGAGGATTTCAAAGTCCATATCAACGAGGACAACGAGCTGATCATCTCCCTGGAGAAGAAATCCGAAGAGAAGGAGGAAGACAAGAAACGCAAGGGTACCTACCTGCGCCGCGAATTCTCCTATACGCAGTTCCAGCAGAGCCTGCTGCTGCCCGACAACATCGAGCGCGAGAAAATTTCGGCCAAGGTCGAAAACGGCGTGATGACCATTGACATTCCCAAGAAGAAGGTCGAGGAACTGGCCGCCGCCACGCGCCAGATCGAAGTGAAATAGGGCTTGCGAGCCCGACGTGGGAGGGGAGTGCCTTACGGGGTACTCCTTTTTTCGTGGCATGTCCCGGCATAATAATAGCCCTTTTATACTTAAAAACGTCCACGGGCGGACAATTCATCCGTAAATCCGCTATCTTTGGGGCATACGCGACAGCATACTAAACCGACGAACATGAAAGTAGGATTGTTCATACCCTGTTATATCAACGCCGTCTACCCCGGGGTGGGACGTGCGTCGTACGAACTGCTCTCGCGGCTGGGCTGCGAGGTGGATTATCCCCTCGGACAGACCTGCTGCGGGCAGCCGATGGCCAATGCCGGGTTCGAGAAGGACGCCCGGGCGCTGGCCGCGCATATGGATGCGCTTTTTGCGCAGTACGACTACGTGGTCGGGCCTTCGGCCAGCTGCGTGGTTTTCGTGCGCGAGGGCTATCCGCGGTTGTTGGACAATTACCGCGAGCATGCCTGCGTCGATTCGCGTATCTGGGAGATCTGCGAGTTCATCCACGACGTGGTGAAGCCCGCGAAGCTGGATGCACGTTTCCCGCACCGGGTGAGCGTGCACAACTCCTGCCACGGGGTGCGCAAAATGGGGCTGTCATCGCCCAGCGAGCTGAACGTGCCCTATATGTCGAAGCTACGCGACCTGCTCTCGCTGGTCGGGGACATCGACATCGCCGAGCCGTCGCGCCGCGACGAATGCTGTGGTTTCGGCGGCATGTTCTCCGTCGAGGAGAACGCCGTGTCGGTCTGCATGGGGCGCGACAAGGTGCGCGACCACATGGCTACGGGGGCCGAATACATTACGGGTGCCGACTCTTCGTGCCTGATGCACATGCAGGGGGTTATCGACCACGACAAACTCCCGATCCGCACCATCCATGCCGTTGAAATCCTCAATTCGAAGTTATGAGCACCCACTCCAAAGCCGCCGCGAAATTCATCGCCGACGCCGAACGCACGGCGTGGCACGACAAGGCGCTTTACGCCGTACGCGAAAAGCGCGACAAGATGGCACGCACGGTGCCCGAATGGGAAGACCTGCGGCGCATGTCGTCCGAGATCAAGCGCCATACGCTGAGCCATCTGGGGCATTACCTCGAAGAGTTCGAACGCAACGCCACGGCCAATGGCATGGCGGTGCACTGGGCCGCCGACGCCGACGAGATGAACGCCACGGTGTGGCGTCTGGTGCAGGAGCACGGCGGGCGGAACCTCGTCAAGAGCAAGTCGATGCTCTCCGAGGAGTGCGGGCTTACGCCCTACCTGCGCGAGCGGGGCGTCGATGCCGTCGAGAGCGACCTGGGCGAGCGGATCATGCAGTTGCTGGAGCTGCCGCCCAGCCACATCGTGCTGCCCGCCATCGGCGTACGCCGTGAGGAGGTCGGCGAGCTTTTCGAACGCGAGTTCGGCACCGAGCACGGCAACAGCGATCCCACCTACCTGACGCATGAGGCTCGCCGCCAGTTGCGGCCCAAATTCCTGGGTGCCGACATCGCCATGACGGGCGTCAACTTCGCCGTGGCTTCCACGGGGACGCTGGCCGTCTGTACCAACGAGGGGAATGCCGACATGGGAACGTCGTTCCCCGACCTGCATATCGCCATCATGGGGCTGGAGAAGGTCATCCCCGACATGCGGGCGCTGGCGGTCTTCACGCGCCTCTTGGCGCGTTCGGGGACGGGGCAGCCCGTCACCTCCTACACGTCGCTCTACCGCAAGCCTGCACCGGGCAAACGGATACACGTCGTGATCGTGGACAACGGCCGCTCGGAGTGGCTGGCCGATGCCGCGCACCGCAACATGCTCAAATGCCTGCGTTGCGGCGCCTGTATGAATACCTGCCCTGTCTACCGGCGCTCGGGCGGCTATTCCTACTCCTATTTCATCCCCGGGCCGCTGGGCATCAACCTGTCGATGCTGCGTTCGCCGAAGCTCCACCACGGCAATGTCTCGGCCTGCTCGCTGTGCTACTCCTGCTCGGACGTATGCCCGGCGATGATCGACCTCGGGGAACAGATTTACGCATGGCGGCAGGAGTTGGCGCCCATGCATCTGGCCGACCCGGTAAAGAAACTGACGGTCAAAGGCATGGACTTCATCATGGGAGGGCGACGACGATTCTACGGCGGCATCGCGCTGGCCCGCGTCGCGGAGCATCTCCCGCACGCCGTGCTCAACAACCGGTTCAATCCGTGGAGCGCCCCGGGCCGCGACATGCCGCCGTTCGCCCCCAAGACGTTCAATGCCCTGTGGAAGCGGGGCGAGGTAAAATCCGGAAAAACGAGTAAAGATGAATAACAGCAAGGAAAACATACTGAAACGGATCGCCGCGGCGGGAATGCCCGAATACGCATACCCCGACTTCGGCTACGAACCCCAGCATTTCGACGACCCTGCGGCGATGTTCGCCCAGCGGCTCCGGGCGGCCGGGGGCGAGGCCGTATGGCTGGACGGGGCAACGACGCTCGATGAGGTCGTACGCCGCTGCTACCCCGATGCGAAGAGTGTCGCTTCGGCACTGCCCGAAGTGACGCTCGCCACGGTGAATCCCGACCGGGTCGAAGACCCGCGCGAGTTGGTCGACATAGACCTGGGGGTCGTTTCGGGGGCGTTCGGCGTCGCCGAGAACGGTGCCGTGTGGATCCCGCAGGACATCCGCCACAAGGCGCTCTATTTCGGCGCCACGGCGCTGATGGTCGTCATCCCGCGCGATGCGCTGGTCGATACGATGCACGAAGCCGTCGTGCGCCCCGAAGTCGGGGACTTCGCCTACGGGTGTTTCATGTCGGGCCCTTCGAAGACTGCCGACATCGAACAGGCGCTGGTGTTCGGCGCCCACGGGCCGATGTCCGTCACCGTCGTGCTGCGCTGACCGCCTGCCCCGGGAGCGGGGAGTACGCCGTGTGCCATGTGCCGGTCGGGATTTCCCGTACCTTTTTCTGCCGCGGCAGCCGGCCTTTTCGCGGGCTTGTTTTTCCGGTGCGGATTTTTTACCTTTGCCGTATGACGACCGAACTTTGCGCCTACAGCGTCGAGGCGTGCGAGGCTGCCCGCCGTGCGGGTGTCACGCGCGTGGAATTGTGTGCCTCCCCTTACGAGGGCGGCACGACCCCTTCGGCTGCCGCCATCCGTATGGCGCGCCGTATCGGAGGGTTGCAGCTCAGCGTGATGGTGCGTCCCCGCGGCGGGGATTTCCTCTATTCCGATACCGAATTCCGCCAAATGCTCGAAGAGGTGCGCTTCGCCCGCGAATGTGGCGCCGACGGCGTGGCCTTCGGCGTGCTCACCCCCGACGGGCGGGTCGACGTGCAGCGTACGGCTGCCCTGGTCGCCGAGGCGGGGCCGATGCAGACCACCTTCCACCGGGCGTTCGACATGGCGTGCGACCTGGAGGAGGCGCTCGAAGCGGCGGTGGCTGCCGGATGCCGCCGGATCCTGACCTCGGGGGGCCGCAATACGGCCGTCGAAGGCATCGACACGCTGCGGGCGTTGGTGGCGCAGGCCGCCGGGCGCATCGAACTGATGGCCGGCAGCGGCGTCAACCCCTCGAATGTGCGGCAGCTGGCGGCCACGGGCGTCGATGCCGTGCATTTCAGCGCCCGCAGCGTGCGTCCGGGCGGCATGGTTTTCCGCAACCCGCATGTTTCGATGGGCGGCTGCGGCGATGTTTCCGAATACGATCTTCTTTGTGCCGACGAACGGCTCATCCGACAAATACTTACCCTGCCCGAACCATGAAACGCATCATCTTCCTTTTGCTGGGGGCGTGTCTCTGTGCCTGCGGCCGTTACGGCTGCGGTGTCCCCGCCGGATACGAATCGCTGCTGGATGCCGCGCTGGCCGGCTGCCCGCGCGTCGACAGCCTGCGGCATTTGCTGCGGCAAACCCCGCGCGAGCAGCGCGAAGGGATGGCCTTTCTGATCGCTCACATGCCCCGGGGCGACCGCGACACGATGCGCCTCGACCTGCTGCGCGAGAATGTGGAATATGCCTACCGTGCCCGCCGCGAATACCCGTGGACACGTGCGCTGCCCGATTCCGTCTTCCTGAACGAGGTGCTGCCCTATGCCGCCGTGGACGAGGTGCGCGACAGCTGGCGGGCGGATTTCTACCCGCGCTTCGCCCGGCGCGTGGCGCTTTGCCGCGACATCCGCGCGGCGATCGACTCCGTGAACCGGAATATCGCGGCCGACGTCGGGGTGGAGTACAACACCGCCCGCGAAAAGACCAACCAGAGCCCTGCCGAGTCGATGCGGCAGCATATGGCCTCCTGTACGGGGCTTTCGGTGCTGCTGGTCGACGCCCTGCGCGCGGCGGGAATCCCGGCGCGTTTCGCCGGGACTCCCGCGTGGCACGACGACCGCGGCAACCACAGCTGGGTCGAGGTATGGATCGGCGGCCGCTGGTATTTCACGGAATATTACCCCTCGGGGCTCGACCATGCCTGGTTCCTTTCGGATGCCGGGCGGGCGCTCGACGACCGTACGCACGGCATCTTCGCCGTGTCGTTCCGGCCGACCGGCGACTGGTTTCCGATGGTGTGGAGCGAGGACTCGCGTGAGGTGCACGGGGTCGATGTCTCGCAGCGTTACCGCGACCTCTATGCATCCTACGAACAGGCCCTCGTGGCGCAGGGAAGGCATACGACGGTGACTTTCGTGATGTACGACAGTGCGGCGCACGAAGGGCGCTCGGACGCCCGCGTGGCGGCCAATGTCGATGTCTTCTGCGGTGCCGAGCAAATGGGCGGAGGCCGTACGGCCGGGCCGAGGCAGGACATGAACGATGCGTTGAGGTTCCTGCTGGAAAAAGGCAAGTCCTATACGTTCCGCTACGAGAACGCCCGCGGCGAAACGACGGAGGTCACGGCCGAGGTGGGCGATGCCCCGCTGACCGTTACGGGATACATGCGATAGCGCCGTTACCCCCCCCCTTGTTCGGGAATCCTGTCCTTCACCGCTTCACCGCCGATGGTGCGGAGCGGGCTGTCGGCTCGCTCCCCGAAAATGGAAATCACCCCTGCCGGAGATAACTCGGGCGGGGGTGAAGTCGTAAGAACCGGGCTTGTCGGACAGCACTTTCCGTTAGGGCTGCTTTTCCGTATCCGTGCCGGGCACTTCGGCCCGGAAGTCGATGTCGATTCGGTCGATCAGCAGGCTCGGAATCGGCACGAGCCCTGTGTGCGGGGCGTGTCCGAGTTCCATATGCAGGATGGGGTAGGGCCGGCCCGACGGGTCGGTTGCGTCGCGCCCGGCGGTGCGGAATCCCATCCGTTCGTAGAAACCCGCGGCCTGCGGGTTCTGCTCGTTGACGTCGACCCGCCGCACGCCGCAATGCCGTGTGATGTGGTTCACGAGTTGCCGGCCGAATCCCTTGCCCCGCATTCCGGGGGCGACGAACAGCATTTCGAGCATATCGCCTGCGACGCCTGCAAAGGCGGTGAATCCGCCGAACTCGTTTGTCCGGCTGTCGCGTCCTGTTTCGCCCGTTTGGCCTGTCGCGGTCGATCCCCTGTTCCCGTCTGTCCCGCCAGACCCGAAGGCCCGGTCTGTTCTGTCGTCGGTGTCCCGTATGACATACAGGTCTACGGCCGCAAGTGCTTCGTTGCGAACCATCTGCCGGAAGAAGGGGATGTCCTCCTCGCTGAGGAAATCGTGCGTCGCCCGCACGGAGGCCTCCCAGAGGGCGGTCAGTGCGTCCAGCTCTGTGGGCGAGGGTTGCGAGAGGTGTTCGATCATACTGCCGTAAGGGTTACAATAAGGTTACGGGCGGTTTCCGCCGCGCGAAGTTCCGGGCCAAGGCGGCTGCAAAGGGCGTGCGGAACGTGCGGGCACCGAAGGCGCACCCTTTTACGCAGGCGCAGCAGCGGATGCAGCGTGCCGGGTCGGTGTGCAGCTCGTCGCCGTGTGCGATGGCCTGCGTGGGGCACAGTGCGACGCAGCGGCCGCATTGCGTGCAGCGTGCGGCATCTCCCTCGGGCAGCAGGACGACGGGGTTGCGTTTCTGCCGGCGGCGGTAGCCCAGTACGAACCGGATGAAGCGCAGCTTCGGGAGGAGCGGCGTACGCGGTTCGCGCAGTTTCGCGGGGTCGATGGGGACAAGGGCGCCCGTTGCGGGGGCCTTGGCTGTATCCACGGTGCCGGCTTGGGTTGCCCGGGTGGTTGCTGCGGTGTCGGATGCTGTTTCCGGGTTCCTGCCGGAGGAAGGCCCTGTTTTTGCTAATTTTTCGCGCACCTGAGCCCCGAATGCCGTGGCGGCAGCCAGATCCCGTGCGTCGGGGCGTCCCTGTGCGATCGGGGTTTCGGGCGTGCTGTACGAATGCTCGCCGACGAATGCCCCTGCCGCTACGGGCACGAATCCCCGCTCCGCGACGAACGAGGCGAGCTCTGCGACGGCCGTGCCGAACGAGCGGTTGCCGTAGACGGCCAGGACGATGGCCGGAGTGCCTTCGCCGCGGATCTCCCGCAGGCGTTCCAGGGCTGCGGGTGCCACGTGCCCTCCGTAAACCGGCACGGCGAATATGGCGACGGCTTCGCCTGGCAGCGGAGCGGGTTGTCCGGCGGGGTAGGTCAGGTCGATGGCCGTGACAGCCGGTGCCCCGTGCACGCTTGCCGTTTCGTTCCTGTCTCCGGCGGCAGGCTCCGGTGCCGCCGCGGCGGTTCCCGCTTCCAGGGTTTGCCCGGCAGGGGGCTCCGGTGCCGTGTTGTCTCCGGCGGATGCCCGTGCGGCTCTCCCTTCCGTCCCTGCCATCCCCTGCGCCACGGCTGCGGCGATTTTCCGCGATGTCCCGGTAGGCGAGAAAAAGAGGGTGTAAATGCTTGTCGTTTTCATGTTCCCGGCAGATTTTTTTCGGTGTAAAGATAGCGTTTTTCCGGCTGAATTTTTATATTTGTCCGGAAACCTGTAAAATTGAGAAGAGATGACTATGAAGATTTTTGCATGTGCGGCCTTGCTGCTTGCGTCATGCGGCGGCATGCAGACGGCAGGGGAGCAGGCACAGACCCCCGAAACGAAGACCGCGGTGAAGCACGGGCCGGAGATCGCACTCCTGAAGCCCGACCCGAAATCGGGCATGACGGTCAACGAAGCGTTGCAGAACCGCCGTTCCTGGCGTGAATATGCTCCCGAAGCCCTTTCGCTCGAGGAGTTGTCGGGCGTGATGTGGGCGGCCGGCGGCATCAACCGCCCGCAGGACGGACGGCTCACGGCACCTTCGGCACTGGCGTTGTATCCCATCCGCATTTATGCGTTTTTCCCCGAGGGCGTTTACCGTTACGATGCCAAGGGGCAGAAACTGGTGCGTGTGGCGGAAGGCGACCGCCGGAGCGTCGCAGGGGCACAGCCGTTCGTGTTCACGGCGCCGCTCAATCTGGCTTATGTGGCCGACATGTCGGTCTATGAAGGTAAGAATATTCCTGCCGGGCATGTCCGCTACCTTTGCGGGCAGGATGCCGCGGGCTATGCCGAAAACGTCAACCTCTACACCGCGGGCCATGGCCTGAAGTCGATCACGCGCGGCAGTGCCCCCGAGGCCGAGCTGCTCGAGACCCTCGGCCTTGACCCCGGCCGCTACTTCCTTGCGCTGGTGCAGACGGTGGGCAAATAGCGGTGTGCCCCTGGAATGGAAAAGGGACGGCTTTTAGGCCGTCCCTTTTTTATTTGTCCGCAGATGCGGCTAAGGCCGGTCGGATGGCGCGCCCCGGCTTTGGTTCGGTCACGGCCTTTCGCCCGGGTTGTCCCGGGCGCGTTCCCCGGTGTTGTCCTGAAGACCGTTTCCGGCTGTTCCGTCCTTAGTCTGCCGAAAGCGTCTCCTTTGCCGCATCCCGGCCGTCGGGTTCCTCCAGCGGGACGATATAGAATCCGCGTCCCGGTGTCCACTCCACGCAGAAAAGTTTTTCCGCATCGGGGTACCCCGCCTGCCGGAGGTGGCGCAGGAGCCACCGCTTGCCCTTGCCGCTGCGTTCGAGTGCGTCTTCCATGACCTTGCCCCCGTTGACGAGCAGGTACGATTCTGGCGGTTCGTTGCGGCGCGATATGGTTATCCGTCCGTTGGTTTCGAAACGCACGTCGTCGACGTCGAACATCGAGAAGATGCCGTTTTCGCGCAGCATGGTGCGGAACTGTTCCATTTCGAGTCCGTTGCGGCGGAATTCGCGCATCACCAGCCGGCGGTCGCGGACGAGCATCACCGAGTCGCCCTTGATCGCCCTGCGGATGCGGTGGAAGCGCATCAGGTAGCGCAGCGAGACGTTGGCCGCCGTCCACACCGCGAAGGCGAATACCAGATACCATACCGGGGTGTCGGGGTTGTAGATTACGCCGCCGACCAGCGCCCCGAGTACGAACGAGTTTACCGAATCGAGGGGTGTGAGCTGTGCCATCTGGGTCTTCCCCGATATGCGCAGGAAAAAGATCACGCCCAGCATTCCGACCAGCAGTTTGATGGCGATGGATAGATACATGGTGTGCAGGTTTTATTTTTCCGTTTCCCCTCAGCCTGCAAATTCCGCGCAAATCCGGAAAAACCTGCCCGGGCGGTGAGGAGCCCGTCCTGCGAATAGCGTGGTACGGCCGTATCTCCGGCCGCCTTCCTCGGGGGCTAAAGGCCGTATTCCGCGGCGTAACGCCACAGGGGTGCGGCCATCAGCGCCTGCCGGATGCGGCCGCTTTCGAGCAGCTCGCGAACCTCGGCGCCCGAGAACAGATGTACGCGGATGTCCTCCGTAGCATCGAGGTGCTGTTCGCCCAGGCGTTCCACGCCCGTCGCCAGGTAGCAGTACGTCAGGTTGTTCTGCGTCGAGGGGTTGGGCGCCACGACCATTAGCTCGCGCCACTGGCCGCCGCCGTACCCCGTCTCCTCGGCCAGTTCGCGCTGTGCCGCGGCCAGCATCGAGGCATCGTCGGGCTCGGCCACGCCCGCCGGGATTTCATAGTCCGTTTCGCCCAGCCCGTGGCGGTATTGGTCGATAAAGACGAATTTCCCCTCTTTCGTAATGGCGATGACGTTCACCCAGTCGGGATATTCGAAGACGTAGTAGTCGGGTATGAGGCGCCCGTCGGGCAGTTCGATGCTCTCGTGGCGTACCGTAAACCAGGGTTTGCGGGCGAGGTATTCGCTGGTGAGAACTTTCCAGTTGCGTTTTTTCGGATTTTCCATGGCGGCGTCTTACTTGTCGGATGCAAAAATAGCGAAAAATAGTTATCTTTGTAACATCCGAAAAAAAACATCCATGTTGTCCCAGAACGAACGAAAGCGTATTATCGCCCTCATCAACCGCGAAGTGGTGCCCGCCATCGGGTGTACCGAACCCATCGCCGTGGCGCTGTGCACGGCGCGTGCCGCCGAACTGCTCGGCTCGCGTCCCGAAAAGGTCGCCGTGCGCCTGAGCGCCAATATCCTCAAAAACGCCATGGGCGTTGGGATCCCCGGTACGGGGATGATCGGCCTGCCGATCGCCGTGGCGCTCGGGGCGCTCGTCGGCCGTTCGGAGTACCGGCTGGAGGTATTGCGCGATGTGACGCCCGGGGCCGTGGAGCAGGGCCGCCGCTATATCGATGAAAAGCGCGTATGTATCGACCTGAAGCAGGGTATCGCCGAGAAACTCTATATCGAGGTTGAAGCCGAAGGCGCCGGGCACCGGGCCGTAGCGGTGATTGCGGGCGGGCATACCTCGTTCGTATACCTCGAGCGCGACGGTGAGGTGACGCTCGACAAACGTACGGCCTCGGCGGCCGAAGAGGAGGGGGGCGAAGTGCCCCTCACGTTGCGCCGGGTGTGGGAGTTCGCCACGACGGCACCCCTCGACGAACTGCGCTTCATCCTCGAAACACGCCGTCTGAACAAGGCTGCCGCCGAGCAGGCTTTCGCCGGGGAGTTCGGCCACTGCGTAGGGCGTACGCTCCGTTGCGAGCGCGAACGGAAGATTATGGGCGACAGCATCTTTTCGCGAATACTGTCCTACACCTCCGCGGCGTGCGACGCCCGCATGGCCGGGGCAATGATCCCCGTGATGAGCAACTCGGGAAGCGGCAACCAGGGCATCGCGGCGACGCTTCCCGTGGTGGTCTACGCCGAGCAGACCGCCGCCACCGAGGAGCAGACGATCCGTGCGCTGGTGCTGAGCCACCTCACGGTGATCTATATCAAGCAGAGCCTCGGCCGCCTGTCGGCCCTGTGCGGCTGCGTGGTGGCCGCCACGGGGTCGAGCTGCGGCATTACCTACCTGATGGGCGGCGCGTACGGGCAGGTCGCGGCGGCGGTGAAAAACATGATCGCCAACCTTACGGGCATGATTTGTGACGGAGCCAAGCCGAGTTGCTCCATGAAACTCACGAGCGGCGTTTCGACCGCCGTGATCTCGGCCATGATGGCGATGGACGGCCATTGCGTGACGCCCGTCGAGGGAATCATCGAAGAGGATGTCGACAAGTGCATCCGCAACCTCACGGCCATCGGCCGCGACGGCATGAACGAGACCGACAGGGTCGTACTGGGAATAATGACACATAAATGCTGACTATGAATAAACTGACCATGAAAATGAGGCTCCTTGCGGCATTCCTGCTGCTCGGCCTCTGGGGCGCCACGGCCCAGACCGCCCGTGAGCAGATCGCCGCCATGCCCGAGCGGGCGGGCGGGATTTACCACTCGTACGAGTACCTGCCCGGCCCCGCCGTACCCGCCCCGAAGGGCTATGTTCCCTTCTACATCAGCCACTATGGCCGCCACGGCAGTCGTTGGCATACTTCGGAAAAGATCTATGCCGAGCCGCTGGGTATCCTGCGCAAAGCCGACTCGGCCGGGGTGCTGACCCCGAAGGGGCGCGACCTGCTGGCTAAGGTCGAGGTCATCGCAGCCGATGCCCGGGATCGTTACGGCGACCTCTCGCCCCGCGGCGTGGCGGAACACCGGGGCATCGCCGAACGCATGTATAAGGCCTATCCCGAGGTCTTTTCGACCGGGGACGGCCGCGAATGCTTTGTCCAGAGCCGTTCGACGCTCGTGCCGCGCTGCATCCTGAGCATGGCGGCCTTCAACGAGCGCCTCAAGGAGCTGAACCCCGAAATCCGGATGACCCGCGAATCGAGCCAGCGCTACATCCCTTATATGAGCAACGGCGCAGGGTTGAATTCCCAGCGAAAGGCATCCGGTGCCGTGGCCGACAGCCTGCAGGATGCCCGCACGCATCCCGCCCGTCTGATGGCGTCGCTCTTCTCCGACCCCGCCTTCGTGGAACGCGAGGTGAAAAGGCCGGCGAAACTGATGAACCAGCTGTTGGCGCAGGCCGCCATCATGCAGGACGTCGAATACCTGGGCATCTCGCTCTACGACCTCTTCACCGAGGAGGAGATATATGCCGCCTGGGAAGCCGAGAATTTCCGCCGCTACGTGATGTTCGGCCCGTCGAAGCGTTTCGGCGACCCGATCATCGCCGATGCCAAGCCGCTGCTGCGCAATATCGTGGAGACTGCCGAACGGGTCGTCGCGGGGGAGGAGAACCTCTCGGCTTCGCTGCGTTTCGGCCACGACGTGAACGTTATTCCGCTGGTAGCGCTCCTGGGCGTCAGGGAGGCTTCCGGGCGCGTATGGACAGCCGAGGAAGCTGCCGGGGTGTGGCAGATACACCGCGTATCGCCCATGGCGACCAACGTGCAGTTCATCTTCTTCCGCAACCCCGAGACCGGCGACGTGCGGGTGCGGGTGCTGCACAACGAGCGCGATGCCGAACTGCCGATCGGCGGCGGCCCCTATTATCCCTGGGAGACCCTGCGCGACTACTGCAAGTCGCTCTATGAATGACATGCCCCGGTGCCGGGCATAAAAATAAAGGGGCTGCCCGCCGGTTCCCGGAATTAAAATCACCCTCGCCAGAAATGCTTCTGGCGAGGGTGATTTTTTAAGCCGGCTTGTCGGGCAACCTTTTCCGCGGCCTTTCCGGGGTGGACGCCGATAGTCCCCTCTTTGGGGACGGCTAATGGAAGATGGTCTTGACGATGATGTTCGTGGCACCCTGGTGACGGGTGGTGTAGTCTTTGGCTATACGGCTTGTTTTCAGCAGGAAATCCTCGTTGTCGCGCAAGGGGATGAACCACGTGCGCAGTTCGTCGTAGTTTTTCACCGAACGGGCGGCGCCGAGCGTCACCAGGTCGCGTGCCTCCTTGAATTTCGCGTAGTTGGGGCCGAATGCCACCGGAAGCCCGAATGTCGCCGCTTCGAGCGTGTTGTGTATCCCCACGCCGAACCCGCCGCCGATATAGCTCCACGTCGCGTAGCCGTAGACCGACGCCAGGATCCCCACCGTGTCGAGGATCAGCAGTTGCTTCGACCCGTAAGCCGTGTGGGGCGTGCACTGCGTGTAGCGGAGCGTCCCGCCCTTGGCCTCGGCCGCGAGGCGTGCCATGCGGCCTTCGTCCATCTCGTGCGGAGCCACGATGAATTTCACGTCGGGGTTGTCGTTTATCAGGCGGATCAGCAGCTCTTCGTCCGGGTTCCAGGTCGAACCCGCCACGAAGAGGCGTTTGTCCCCCTTGAACCGGTCTATGATGTCGATATGTTTGGCTGCTGCGGCGATTTCGGCCACGCGGTCGAAACGCGTGTCGCCCGCTACGATCACGTTGTCGAAGCCCAGCCCGGCCAGCAGCTTTTTCGACTCCTCGTTCTGCACGAACATCACGTCGAAGGACTCCAGCGCCTGCCTCCACATGCCGCCGTAGGGGCGGAAGAAGATCGAGTTGCGGCGGAAGATGGCCGAGACGATATAGGTGCGCACCTTGCGGCGGCGCAGGTCGCGCAGCAGGTTGAGCCAGAATTCGTATTTTACGAAGATTGCGATTTCGGGATGCGCCGCATCGAGGAACCGGCGGGCGTTGCGCGGCGTGTCGATCGGCAGGTAGAAGATGTAATCCACGCCCTGGTAATTCTTGCGGACTTCGTAGCCCGAGGGCGAGAAGAACGTGAGCAGGATTTTGTATTCGGGATGGGTCTTGCGGATGCGTTCGATGATGGGACGCCCCTGTTCGAATTCGCCGAGCGACGCGACGTGCACCCAGACGATGCGGTCTGTCGGGTCGATGGTCTCGGCCATGCGTTTATAGAGGTCTTTGCGCCCGTCTATCCATAGCCGTGCCTTCGGATGCCTCGGTGCGACCAGCCGGATGAGCCACACATAGAGTGTCAGACCGAAATTATATAACCACATCGGTGTTTACGGTTTGCGGTGTTGAAATACTATACGTTAACGTTCGCCGGGCGGGCCCGGGTTTTCCGGCCCTGTACGCAGGGCTTTCATTTTCAGTGCGACAAAGGTAGTATAATTTGTCGGAAATGCAAAATTACCAGTTGTATTCCATCGCCTGCTCCACCAGGCGTACCTCCATGTGCCCGTCGGGCATCACGTCCACGGCCGCCAGGTCGAACTGCGCCTCGTCCTGCCCGCCCGTTGCGGCCAGGTAACGCACGGCCGCCCGTGTCAGTGCGCGGAACTTCTGCGGCGTGACGGCAGCCTCGGGCGGCGTCAGGGAGCCGGCCCTGCGGGTCTTGACCTCCACGAAATGCACGATCCCCGCCTTGCGGGCCACGATGTCCAGTTCGTAGCGGCCGCTGCGCCAGTTGAGGGCGCAGATTTCATACCCCGCACGGCGGAGGTATTCCGCCGCGGCCCGTTCGCCCGTACGTCCCGTTTCGGCCGTCGTACTCATGCCTGTCAGTGGATGATGCGCTGGATCGAGTTGGCCCGGTCGAAGGCGGCCTTCAGCCCTTCGGCGTCGTCGCGCTCGATCATCCTGCGCATGATCTGCAACTGGTGGATATGCTCGCGCAGCACGTCCAGCAGGTTGTATTTGTTGCGCAGCATGATCGGCACCCACGTGGCGGCCGAGCTCTTGGCCAGCCGCACGGTGCTCTCGAACCCGCCGCCCGCCAGGTCGAAGATGTGCCGCTCCTCGCGTTCCTTCTCGAGCACGGTCAGCGCCAGCGCGAACGAGGTGATGTGGGAGATGTGCGACACGTAGGCCGCATGCAGGTCGTGTTCCTCGGCGCCCATGTAGACGGCGGGCGCCTCCAGCGTGCGGAAGATCCGCTCGGCCATCGCCAGCGCGTCGGGGTCGCTCCGCTCCACTTCGCACAATACGACGTTGCGCCCCGTGAAGGCGCCGTGCTGTGCGGCGCGCGGCCCGCTGTATTCGGTGCCCCACATCGGATGGACGGCTACGAAGCGCCCGCGGCGGGCGTGCATCGAGATAACCTCGCACAATTCGGCCTTGATGGAACCCAAATCCATCACCACCTGGCTGCCGTTTACGCGGTTGAGGGCTTTTACGGCCATCAGGGGAATTGTATCGACAGGGGTGGCCAGCACCACGAGGTCGGCCTGTGGAATGCCCTCTTCGAACGCCACGATGCGGTCGGCCAGCCCGAGCCGCAGTGCCTCGGCGGCGTTACCCTCCGAACTCTCGACACCGAGTATTTCGTCCGCGATGCCGCGGTCGCGCAACGCGAGGGCAAAAGAGCCGCCTATGAGGCCCATGCCCGCTATCAGAACTTTCATACCTATTTATATAAATATTTTTGATTGCGGCCAGAAGCGCTTCCGGCCGGGGATTAAAGCAGGAACGACAGGTCGCTGCCCGGTTGTACTTCGAAGGGCTCCATGCCCTTGCGGAACATGCGCATCGGGCGCTTGCCGATCAGTTCGAGTTTCCCCTCCGCATGGCGGAGCATGCACCCTTCGCGCAGCCCGGCGACCCAGCGCCGCGGGTTGGCCTCGATGTATTCGAGGATGCGCTGCTCGCGCGTCTCTCCGGCGTGCCCCTCGGGGTTGGCGTCGAGGTAGTGGGGGTTTATCTGGAACTTTACGGCTCCGACAGCCCTGAACGACTGCGGCTCGACGATGGGCATGTCGTTTGTGGTGCAGATGGTGGGACATGCCACGTTGCTGCCCGCCGACCAGCCGACATAGGGAGTCCCGGCCTTGATTTTACGCAGGATGGCAGCCATAAGCCCCTGCTCCTGCATCTTTTTTGCCAGCGCGAAGGTGTTGCCGCCCCCGACGCACAGGGCTTCCGCCTCGCGTACCATGCGCGCAGGGTCTTTGGCCCGGTGTACCGAGCGCACGCGGATACCCAGCTCCGAGAAGCGTGCCTGCACCTTTTTTTCGTACTCGGCGTAGGAAAATGTCACGGCGGCATAGGGGACGAATACGATTTCGCTGACGCCCTGCAGGAAACGCCCGATTTCGGGCATCGGATAGCGGAGGTATTCCTCTCCGGCGTTGGTCGAATTCGAGATTAGAAGCAATTTCATAAGCCTATGGTTTTGAATCGGTTAATTTGAAAAATGTGCTAAATGTCGAAAAAGTTGTGAATAAAAAAAAGGTCTGTTTTGTCAAAAGTAATAAAAAAAGTGTTACTTTTGCGCAAAATTACCCCGGAAATACGAAAGAACTATTTCCAAATAATTGTTTAACTAAAAAATTAAAATTATGTCAGAAGTTCAATCAAAAGTTGTCGAGATCATCGTCGACAAACTGGGTGTCAAGGAATCGGAGGTTGTACCCGAAGCAAGCTTCACCAACCATCTGGGTGCTGATTCGCTCGACACCGTAGAATTGATCATGGAGTTCGAGAAGGCTTTCGATATCCAGATTCCGGACGAGGACGCTGAGAAGATCGCTACCGTTGGCGACGCTATCAAGTATATCGAAGAGCACAAGAAATAATTTATAAAAAGAGCTTTCACAGCCTCTTATAGCCTTAAATTTATGACAGAAAGAAGAGTAGTTGTTACGGGCATCGGTACGATCAACCCGCTCGGTAATAATATTGAAGAGTATTTTTCGAATTTGGAGAAGGGAGTCAGCGGTGCCGCACCGATTACTCATTTCGATGCAGAGAAGTTTAAGACGAAGTTTGCTTGTGAAGTAAAGAATTACGACTCGAACCTCTATTTCGACCGTAAGGAAGTACGCAAGTACGACCTTTTCACCCAGTATGCCCTGATCGCGGCCACGCAGGCCGTCGAGGATTCGGCGCTCGACCTCGAGACCGTCGACAAGGAGCAGGTGGGTGTGATCTGGAGTTCGGGCATCGGAGGAATCAAATCTTTCTTCGATGAGTGTCTGGGCTGGGCCGCAGGGGATGGAACCCCGCGGTTTAGCCCGTTCTTTATTCCCCGCATGATCTCCGACATCGCTGCCGGCTTCATCTCCATGAAGTACGGCTTTATGGGGCCCAACTACTGCACGGTGTCTGCGTGCGCATCTTCGAACCACGGTATGATCGCCGCGTTCGACGCCATCCGCTACGGGAAGGCCGACGTGATGGTGGCCGGAGGCTCCGAAGCTGCGGTCAACGAGCCGAGTGTCGGCGGGTTCAACTCCATGCAGGCGCTTTCCACGCGCAACGACGACCCGCAGCACGCTTCGCGTCCGTTCGACAAGGATCGCGACGGTTTTGTGATCGGCGAAGGCGCCGGTGCCCTGATCTTCGAGGAGTATGAACATGCCAAGGCCCGCGGTGCCAAGATCTACTGCGAGATCATCGGCGGCGGCGCTTCTGCCGACGCTTACCACTTCACCGCCCCCCATCCCGAAGGAAAGGGTGCCATGAAGTCGATGCGCGACGCCATCAAGGACGCCGGCATCAAACCCGAAGATATCGATTATGTGAATGTCCACGGTACCTCGACCCCCGCGGGCGACATCCCCGAACTGAAGGCTGTCGCCGGTGTGTTGGGCGACCACGTTTATAACGTCAATATCTCTTCCACCAAGTCAATGACCGGTCACCTGCTGGGTGCTGCCGGAGCTGCCGAGGCCCTGGCCTGCATCTTCGCCATCACGCACGGCGTGGTTCCCCCGACCATCAACTGCGAGAACCTCGACCCGGAGATCGACCCGAACCTGAACCTCACGCTGAACAAGGCGCAGAAGCGCGAAGTGAGGTGTGCCCTGAGCAATACGTTCGGTTTCGGCGGACATAACTCCACGGTCATTTTCCGTAAGATCTGATTACCCTAAAACCGTCCGGGCCGTGTTCGATTTCATACTGCGCCCCCTTAGAAGGAATTTCGGGCGGGATAAGGCGTATTATAAGGTTGTCGATGATATGTTCGGGTTTATCCCGAACAACATCGAACTTTACAAGCTGGCTTTGATTCACAAGTCAGCTTCTTTGGTTCTGGAGGATGGGCGCCCGATCAACAACGAGCGGCTCGAATTCCTGGGCGACGCCGTGATAGAGGCCGTTACCTCGGACTACCTTTTCATCGAGTATCCCGACCGGGACGAGGGGTTCCTCACGCAGCTGCGGTCGAAGATCGTGTCGAGGCAGTCGCTCAACGAGTTGGCCGTGAAAATCGGCCTGGATCGGCATGTCATCTCGAACGCCAGTACGAGCATTACCCAGAAACACATCTACGGCGATGCCTTCGAAGCGATGATAGGCGCCGTTTACCTCGACCAGGGGTATGAGTTCACCAACCGGCTGCTGATCAACCGGATTTATTTCCAGGCCCTGAACCTCGACGAACTGACCGAGTCGGAGACCGACTTCAAGAGCCGGCTGATCGAGTGGTGCCAGAAAAACCACCTCAAGATCGTATTCCGCACGGGCAACGACAAGGAGTACTCCTCGAACCACCCCGTATTTTACTCCACGGTGCTGGTCGATGGCATAGAGGTGGGACACGGCTCGGGCGAATCGAAGAAAGAGGCCGAGCAGCATGCCGCATTCTCCGTGGCGGAGTACATGACCGACGAGCAGTGCGCGTCGCTGTTGGACAGGGTCGACCGGCTGACGCAATAACTTTCGGTTATAATCCGGTGCTGGCGGAAAGCCCGGCCGATGCCCTGGGCCGGCCGGATGCTTGCGATATGCGGCTCGATTTTGTGACCGATAACTTTTCCGCATACTGCGCGATATAGACCCGATTTCCTGCCTGATATTTTCCCTATGAAGACGATTACCGATAAGATGACGGCGAGGGGCGTCGAATCCCTCAGCGATGCGGAGTTGCTGGCCGTGTTGACCGACGACGAACAGACGGCCGGGGCGTTGCTTGCGGCCTGCGGCGGTGCGCTCGCGCGTATCGCATCGGAAGATGCAGCCCGCCTGCGGATGGTCGGCGGGTTGGGGCTCAGGCGTGCCCGCCTGCTGCTTGCTGCCGCCGAGTTCGGCCGCCGCGTCGCGGCGTCGCGGGCTGCGGAGGCGGATGTCATTGCGACGAGCGACGACGTGGTGGCGCTGTTCCGCCCGCAGCTGGAAACGCTTGCCTATGAGGAGTGCTGGGCGGTTTACCTCACCTCTTCCAACCGCATCATCGAGCGCCAGCGCATAAGCCAGGGCGGGGTGCAGGGAACGGTCGTCGACCATAGGCTGGTTGTTAAACGGGCGTTGGAACTGCTCGCCACACAGCTGGTGCTGATTCACAACCACCCCTCGGGGGCTGCGGCGCCCAGTCCGCAGGACAAGGTGCTCACCGAGCGTGTCGCACAGGCTGCGGCGTTGTTCGACATCCGGCTGTTGGATCACATAATCATAGCGCGCGAAGGCGATTTCTCGTTCCTGCGCGCCGGGCTGGTGTAGCACTATTTCTTACTTCCGGCATTGCCGCATATTGCTATGATAGCGATGGCAATGAGCGCAATCAGAAGTTTCATCGTTCCCGTCATTTGTTTGGGTCGTTTCGTCGGGGCGGGACGCAAAAGCGCGGACTCGATCCTACATCCACGGCAGAGGTATTGGACGACCCGAACGGTAGAATGGTAGAATATGCCCGCGCTGAAAAACAGCGAGAGCATCAACCTTCGTTCCTTACCGTCCGGGAAAGTGTCCAATTTTCTGCCGGAAGAAAAAAGCCGATGCACTTTTTTTGTCTCTTATGTCGGCGGCCCATGGCAGGCCGCCGTGGCAAATATAGAAATAAATTTGCTACGGAAAGACGTAGTTCCCAATTATTTTGTACTTTTGTAATTCGGAAAATAATTTAAAAACAAGATAAAATGACGCAGGAAGAACTTTTCAAGAAACTGGTGGCGCACTGCAAGGAGTACGGGTTCGTATTCCCCTCGAGCGAGATCTACGACGGGTTAGGCGCGGTCTACGACTATGGGCAGAACGGCGTGGAGCTGAAGAATAACATCAAGCGTTATTGGTGGGATTCGATGGTCAAGCTGCACGAGAATATCGTGGGGCTGGATGCCGCGATCTTCATGCATCCCCGCACATGGGAGGCTTCGGGCCATGTCGGTGCGTTCAACGACCCGCTGATCGACAACAAGGACTCGAAGAAGCGTTACCGCGCCGACGTGCTGATCGAAGACTGGCTGGCCAAGCAGGATGAAAAGGTCGAAAAAGAGGTCGAGAAGGCCCGCAAGCGCTTCGGGGAGTCGTTCGACGAGGCCAAGTACCGCGAGACTTCGCCCCGCGTGGCCGAGACCCTGGCCAAGCGCGACGAGGTGCACAAGCGTTTCGTGGCCGCCCAGAACGCCAATGACCTGAATGAACTGCGCCAGATCATCGTCGACTGCGAGATCGTGTGCCCGATTTCGGGTACGCGCAACTGGACGGAGGTGCGCCAGTTCAACCTGATGTTCTCGACCCAGATGGGCTCGACGTCCGAGGGTGCCAATACGATCTACCTGCGTCCCGAGACGGCACAGGGTATCTTCGTCAATTTCCTGAACGTGCAGAAGACTGGCCGCATGAAACTGCCGTTCGGAATCGCGCAGATCGGAAAGGCGTTCCGCAACGAGATCGTGGCCCGCCAGTTCATCTTCCGCATGCGCGAATTCGAGCAGATGGAGATGCAGTTCTTCGTACGTCCCGGCGAGGAGATGAAGTGGTGGCAGCAGTGGAAGGAGACCCGTATGGCCTGGCACCGTGCACTGGGCTTCGGCGACGACCGCTACCGTTTCCACGACCACGACAAACTGGCGCACTATGCCAATGCCGCGACCGACATCGAATACAACTTCCCGTTTGGTTTCAAGGAGGTCGAGGGCATCCACTCGCGTACGGATTTCGACCTGGGCAACCACCAGAAATTCTCGGGCAAGAAGATCCAGTATTTCGACCCGGAAACAGGCGAGAGCTACGTACCCTATGTCGTCGAGACCTCGATCGGTGTCGACCGCATGTTCCTGCAGGTAATGTCGGCGGCTTACACCGAGGAGCAGCTCGATGGCGGCGATTCGCGCGTCGTGCTGCGTTTGCCGGCTGCGCTGGCGCCCGTGAAGGTGGCCGTGCTGCCGCTGGTGAAGAAAGACGGCATGCCCGAGGTGGCGCAGCGGATCGTCGACGACCTCAAATACGATTACAACGTCGTTTACGACGAGAAGGATTCCGTCGGCAAGCGCTACCGCCGCCAGGATGCCATCGGTACGCCGTTCTGCGTGACCGTCGACGGGCAGACGCTCGAGGACGGCACCGTGACGGTGCGCCACCGCGATACGATGGAGCAGGAGCGCGTCATGATCGAGTCGCTGCCTTCGCTCGTCGAAGAGGAGTGCTCGTACCGCAAGCTGTTCCGGAAAATGAACCTGTAGCGGGGCGATTATGGGCCGGTTCAATATTTTCGATTCCGACAGCATCGTCGAGGGTGAAAAACGGCGTTTCCCCTGGTGGGCGCTGCTGCTTTGCCTGGCGGCCGGAATGCTGGCCGACTGGCTGCTGAGGAACTACTGTTATATGGGCGGCGAATCCGGCCCGAACCTTTAGTGCGTGGGACGGATACTTGCCATAGACTACGGGACGAAGCGCACGGGGATTGCCGTGAGCGATCCGCTGCGTCTGATCGCCGGGGGGCTCGATACGGTCGATACGAAGGGACTTGAGGCGTGGCTGGCAAAATATTTCGCCTCGGAGGACGTTAGTACCATCGTGGTGGGAAAGCCCTCGCGCATGGACGGCACGCCTTCGGAAACGTGGCGTTTCATCGAGCCGCTGGCCGTGCGCCTGCGGAAGGCCTGGCCCGACAAGGAGGTCGTCTTCCACGACGAGCGTTTCACCTCGGTGATGGCGCACCGCACGATGCTCGAAAGCGGTATCGGCAAGATGGCGCGCCGGGACAAGGCGCTGGTGGACAAGATCTCGGCCACGATTATTTTACAGAGTTATATGGAGTTTAACAAATGATTTATCCGATAGTAATTTATGGTTCGGACGTGCTGCGCAAGCCCTGCGAGCGGATCACGCCCGATTATCCCGAGGTGAAGAAACTCGTGGAAGACATGTTCCTGACGCTCGGCGAAGCCGAGGGCGTCGGGCTGGCAGCACCGCAGATCGGCAAGAATATCCGCCTTTTTATCGTCGATTGTACACCCTGGGGCGAGGACGACCCGGAGTGCGCCGACTACAAGCGCGCCTTTATCAACCCCGAGATCTATGCCTTGTCGGAGGAAAAGAAGACCTACAACGAGGGATGCCTCTCGTTCCCCGGCATCCATGCCGACGTGCCCCGCTCGCTGGCGATCCGGATGCGTTATATGGACGAGGATTTCGTCGAGCACGACGAGGAGTTCCACGGGCTGAAGGCCTGGGTCATCCAGCACGAATACGACCACATCGAGGGCATCGTCTTCACAGACCGGATTTCGCCCCTGCGCCGCAACCTGCTGAAAGGAAAGCTGATGAACCTGGCAAAGGGCAAATACCGCTGCGCGTATAAGACCAAATGACCCGTATGCCGGGGCTATGCGCCCGCAGGGGCGATCCGCAGGCTGCGCAACAGGTTCCGTCCGGCGGAAAAGTTGTTCCGGCCATGCAAAGGCAAACGGGACGTTCGCCCGGCCGGCAGGCTCCGTAACGGTGCGGCCGCGGGGAGCCGGCGGTTTTTCCGCATGGCGAAACAGGAAAGGGGCTGCCTGACAAGCTCCCAAGATAAAACGCACCCCTGCCAGAGATTGTTCTGGCGGGGGTGAAATCGTAAAATGCGGACTTGTCAGGCAAGCCGGTCTGCGTCAGGAACGGCCTCTGTCAGAACCTGTATGCTGCGCCTACGAAGACCACGAGCGGATTGCTGCGGCCGCTGTCGAACATGGGTTCGTATTTCAGACCTGCGGAGATATTCCAGCGGCGCGCGACGTTGAAGTCGAAACCACCGCCGACGCTCATGCCGAATGCCCAGTCCTTGATGTCATTGGCGACAACGCCCACCTGGGGATAGACGCCCCACCAGTCGGCGATGCGGAATACGTAGTGGGCGTCGAAATTGATGTCGACCGAACTTTCCTTTTCCGTCAGGACATAGATCGACGGTTCTATACGCCAGTGGGAATCTAAACTGTACCGGTAGTAGGCACCGATTCCGACGGATGCGTCGCCCGTATTGGTATAGAAGTTCACGCGCGGGCCCACGGCGCTGCGGTAATTTTCCGGCGTGCTGCGGTAATTGCCTGCCTGGGCCGCATTGCGGTTGTTGTCACGGGTGTTGCGGTAGTTGTTGTCCTGGGCGGACGCCGTCCAGGCAAACAATGCCGCGGTTGCGATCAGAAGAATTTTTTTCATGGCTTTCAGTTTAATTTTATATGAATAATCAAGTGGTTGTCAATTAGTCACAGGATCCCATCCCGGCTGGGGACGACCTCTCCGATGCGCTGCCTTGTCGCCTGAACGACGTACAACACTCGTGCCGTGATATGTGTTTTTCGGATTTTGCGGATCACACTTTTGCAACTTCCGCCGTCGCTTCCTGTATCCGGCGGAAGCTATTCAGCCGGCACGGGATAGCCGGGATCGGGGCTGCGGACATGAAAAATCCCGGCACTTACGAATAGAAACGGTATTAATTACTAATTTTTCTAAGAAAGTGCAAAGTCCAATATAATCAATGAATTATGCACTTTCTTTCGGAGTTCCGGTTTTCCTAAAAGGCCCCGATAAGGTAATGATAAACGAGGTTACGGTTTCCAAATCGTTACCTCGTTTATTTTGCTATATTCTTCATATGAATGTGATTTACAATCAGTTTCGCATTTATTCATCTTGTCTTACGACTCTGTCTCGATTATATTTGCAACCATTAAAAAGCAGAGCGTATGCGAAGTACCTTCAAGGTTCTGTTCTACCTTGAAAGGAACAAAGACAAAAAGCAGTTTGCCGTCCCCGTCATGGGCCGTATTACGGTCAACGGGAGTATTGCACAGTTCAGTGCGAAGCTCAGTGTCCCGGAGAGTCTTTGGGAAGTCAGCGGCGGTCGCGCCAAAGGCAAGAGTGTCGAAGCGGATCGCATCAACCGCCATCTGGACAATATCCGCACCCAGATCAACAAGTACTATCAAGCCATCTGCGACCGGGAATCGTTCGTTACGGCCGAGAAAGTCAAAAATGCCTATCTGGGTTTCGGAGACAAATATCGCCTACTTCTCGAAGCCTTCGAGAAATTTACCTCCGATCTCCAAAAACGGGTCGGCATAGACCGTAGTTGTGGTATATGGAAACGCTATTGCAGATCCATCAATCATTTACGTTCCTTCATGCGCAAGGAGTACCGTGTTAGCGACATGCCTCTTGCAGAGCTGGAACAGTCGTTCATCGAACAGTATCACGTCTACCTGAAATCGGATCTTGGTTTGCAACCCACGACGGTCTGCGGGCATCTCCGCTGCCTGAAATATGTTGTCAAGATCGCCTTCAACAACGGCTGGATGCCCCGCAATCCCTTTGCCCTTTATCAGTACACGGCCCCGAATCCGGATCGTATTTTTCTGACCGAAGAGGAGCTGCTGCGGATGATGACGACTCCTTTGCGCTATAAGCGTCAGGATTATAACTGCGACATGTTCCTGTTCTCCTGTTTTACGGGCATCTGCTATGCCGATATGGCCTCGCTGACCTACGACCAACTCGAACAGGATGCGAACGGGGATTGGTGGATCAGCGGCAACCGCCAGAAGACCGAGACGAAATATGTCGTCAAACTTCTGCCTTATCCGCTCTTCCTGCTGGATAAATACCGGGGCCTTGCCGGCAAGTGCTATCTCTTCAGGATGTCTTCGCTGGATTCCATCGACGACAGCCTGAAGCATATCGCCCGCGCGTGCGGCATCGACAAACAACTCTCGTTCCACCTTGCGAGGCATACCTATGCGACCACGATCTGCCTGTCGAACGGCGTATCTTTGGAAACTCTTTCAAAAATGCTGGGACATAAGAACATCACGACGACGCAGATCTACGCGAAGGTAACCTATCCGATGATCGCCCGGGAAGTCGACATGCTCAAAGAAAAGCTGGCGGACAAATTTTCGGGTGTCTGACTCCTGCTGGATCCAAGCATATTACGATAAATCTCATATCAGTAAGCGATTACCGATATAAATACCTCATACCTTCGTGCCATCTTTGCAGCAGTAACACTTAGAACAAACCGCTTATGGAAAGTACGGAAGAGATATTTGAAATCGTTCGGGATATCCGTGAGGATATTTCCTATATGAAACGGCATCGTAATATGCTTTGCGGGATGCCGATTCTGGAAGTCGCCGAAGTCTGCGACCTGCTGAAGATGAGCGACCGCCAACTGCGCCGCTATCGGACGAGTGGACAACTTACGGGCTCCCGCTTCGGGCGGCGCCTTCTGTTCTCCACCGCCGAGATCACGCAGTTCATCGAGCGTACGGAGTTGGAGTACCAGCGACGTAAACAGCTTAAAAAGGCTATCCGCAACATCTAATATCCAATATCATGTCCTCTCAAACCCCTGAAAGAACTTACTATCTGGTGGAGACCGGCACTTTTGAAAGCCTGCTCCGCACACATTTCGCACTGATCCAATCCACCTTGCTCTTCGAGCACCTGTGCAGTCAGAGCGACCGCCCGATGTTCCTCTCATCGGATAAAGTTTGCGAAGTGCTGGGGCTGGAACGCACTGTACTGGAACAATATCGGCGTAGACGCACGATCAAAGCCCGGAGTGTCAATGGACAGATGATGTACAGCGCCTACGATCTGATTACCCTTACGGAACGTCTTCAGCGCCGTAAAATCCAGCGTATGCTCTCTGCTGCCGTGCGTTTCGCTATCCGTTGAATCCGCTGCCGGCATACGGCACAGGGCATTCCTTGCATACTTCATTTTCTGCTCTCTTTGTAAGGCCGTCCGTTTCGCACCGGGCGGCCTTTTGTTTCAGACATTCCGACGGAAATATACAGATAATATCCCATATGATCGCCGTCTGCGGGGCAAGATAGCGTCAGGGGCTTACGCCCTTTTCGACTTTTTCGCGCGATCTCCACCCTCTGGGTCGTATCGCACGAAAAAGACCGACTGCGGGCTGCCCCTGCCGCTGAATATTCTGCCCCGAAGCCGGCGTCTCACTTTCATAGCGGGTATTCGCCGGCCGTATGTCAAACCAAAATTCATTTCGAAGATGAAGAATCAGAAGTTCGAAATTGCGGTAGCAGGTTACGACTACCGCTTCAAGACCTACGCCCGGGACGGCGTGGAGGCAGCGGTAAAGGTGAAATGTTTTCTCAGGCAACCCGATGCCGAGTGTACGATCCTTACCCCTGCGTTGAACGACTACCTGCGGGAAACTGAATCCTGCCGCAGACAGGCTGTTCAGCGATGAAAAAGTGGATCGATCAGTCGACCTTTGACGAGCTGCTGCTCGCCAATGCCGGGGATAACATAGAACGGGCCATTAAAAGCGCATCGGCCGTGTTGGAAGCGGTGCAGGAGTTCATTCCGGAGGTGGCCTTGTTCTACCGTGTTACACATGCTGCGGAGAGCCTGAAGAACTATTTCGAGGAAGCATGCACCGGCTTCCGCAGAAACGGTATCCTGTTTCTCGTCCGCAGATACACCTACCCGAAAACCTATTACGAGCTTCATTGCGATTGGTCATTCCTCCGATATGCGGACAACTACTCCTACGGCAAGGCTTTCGACAAGCAATCCGAACCTAATCGTATCGGGGTTTTCACAAAAAGGAAGATCGACGACTGGGTGGAATACCTCACGCAGGGGTACCGGAATCTCGAGCGGATCAATGCGGAGAACGAACGAAAAATAATCGGGTACCGCAACCGGTTGGAGGCGATACCCGATGTGGTTTGGCTCGACAACAAAAGCCGCTGCCATATCACGCGGCATGGGCTGACTTATACTTTCGAGATTCGGCAGACAGTTTATAGCGAACGGATTTCGTTGGATGATCGGTGTCACACGCTCGACGATTTCCTGGCACTTTCCGACAACAAACTCACACTTATATAGCTTGAAATGAAAATGGCCCATGGAACGAAACATTATTATCGAAAATATCTGCTCCGCATGCCACTGCGGCGAACAGCGTGCCGAGGAATATCTGGCCGGTGAACTTCGCAACCTGCGGGAACTGCGGGATACTGGCGCGCTGTGCTACGGCGATCTTGAAACGGCTTGCTCGGGACTGGGACTGGACTTCGATTATACGGACTATTTCTGTCTGGCCTTGTCGCAGAACTAACTCCGATTTACGATGAACAATCTTTGTTTCAACCGTTTCACACTGCAGACAGGCGATGTGGAAGCCCGCCGCAAAATCCTTCGTTGGCTGGCGCTCAATTATCGCATGTACGAATACCTCCCCTCGGATGGCGAGATTCGCGGACGTTTCATCTCGCATAAGCTCTTTCCCGCCGGGGCGTTCCGGTGTCAGATCGGGAAACTGCACGGCGACAGGACGCTGTTCCTGCGGATTGTTTCTGCGGACTTATATACGCTCTAGGTGGAAGGTAACGTCTACCTGAGCGGAGCGTGGTACAGAAGCTTCCTTTAATCACCTGCCGTCTGCTCCGAAACGAACGGGCGGCATAATTTCGATAGCATGGCATACGAATCATCTATCCCTTTCGCGGACATCAGGGATTTTCGCGACGCCGAGATCAACGGCATCCCGGCTCTTTTCACTACGTATCGCCTTGATCCTGAAACCCTTCCTGCAGATTTTCACTTGAGCGAAGTTATGGGCGGCCGAGGCAGCGATTTTCAGTGGCTCGTGCCGCTGGCTTTTGCAAACTTCACCGGGACGTTCGTTTCCCGGCAGCCCCTCCTTCAGACAGGAAAGGCATACGCCGGAATACGCTGGTACGGCATCTACGATGTGACGGCTTTCGACGAATGGTCTGAAAGCAACAACGACAACTCTTAAACATTATGCGCCGAAAATTCAAACAGAAGATCAGTTATACCTTCTACGGGTATTTTATCCTGCGTGTGGCTTTCAAGCCTGTATCCGATAATCATTAAAAACGCTTTCAAATGAATATACAGGAATCCGATTTCTGGCGTGCGCTGGAAATCATTACCCGAAAAACCGAATCACGGTGTCGTTCAACACACCGATCGCCGACAACTACTCCCACGGCTATCCGCATCTTATCCATGAGAACAATGCCTCGGTTCTCCAGGAGCTGCATGAGGCGGGTTATTCACTCTCGATGACACCTCCAGGATTTTGTGTCATGAAATATTAACCTCAAATGATAAAAACATAACATGTTACAAATTTTATCAGGACAAGAAATGTACGGTTTGGGAGCGAACCTTTTTCACCATCGAAGCCGCCGCACTGCGGATGCAGTTCTATGAGATAGACTTCCTATGTGAGAATGTTGTTGCCAACCCGCCATCAGGTCATAAGGATCCGGGGCTGCACGATGCGACTGCGGCTGCTCGATCTGCGGATTACCGAAAACGGCTACATGTGCGGGACTACCGTGATGATTCCCGGTGCTTTCAAAGGTGAAGCGCTGTCGCATTATATGACGAAAAACTACATCCGCATAGACTCGTGCCGAATCGCATGGAAATGGGACGGGCAGCCCTGCCGGTGCAGTTGGTACGGATAAAGTTGAACTTAAAAAAACGAACATTATGAAAATCATGTGTCAGGAACACTACGACAAGGTAGTACAATACGCCGAAAGCATCGGCGACAATATGCTCCGGGAGTGCCTGGAGCGTCTCGAACGCAGGGACCGGAATCCCTGCTGCCCGTGCCAGATCGAACTTTACAGGGACTTCGCGCCCTATTCGTACCTCTTCAAGAAACGCTATCCCGACGGGCGTTTGGGCCTCGTTGGCGGACTGGTCTATCACGGCCACCCGGATCAATCGCATTGTTTCATCGACGAGCCATTTCACGGCTGGATGATCCACACCTGAAAAGTCGAAATCCGAATCGTCGATCCCGGCCGAAGCAATAAATCCGGCCGGGATTTTGTTTTTATTATTAAATATTGGTAATTTTGCGTAAAGACAGCGTGATTATGAAAACGACATCGGTAGCCCTCGGGGTTTATTTCGAGGATTTCATCAAGGCAAAAATCGCACAGGGGCGTTATAACAATGCCAGCGAGGTTATTCGGGCCGGCTTGCGGCTTTTGGAGGAGAACGAGAGCCGTCTGACGGAGTTGAAAGCTGCGATCCGCGAAGGAGTCGACAGCGGTGTAGCCGAGGAATTCGATCCGGAAGAGCATCTGAAAACCCTGAAAGCGAAGCGGGCGAATGGCTGAAATACGGGTTACCCGTAAAGCGGTCGAAGACCTCTCCGACATTTGGAACTATACGGCGGATAAGTGGTCGGAACGACAGGCGGACACTTATTACAGGTTACTGATCGCCTCTTGCCGCAAGCTGGCAGGCAATCCCGTGCTGTTCGGCCGGGAATACAAGGAACTCGGGGAGAAAGCGTACGGCTTCAAGGTCAACAAACACATCATCTTTTACCGTATTCCGGCCGACGGGGCGATCGAGGTCGTACGCATCCTTCACGAACGGATGGATTTAAGCAACAGGTTCGCAGATTAACTGCCGTTAAACATCAGCGACAGAACAAGAAATTGTCAGGCAAAATGTTCGGGAGGCGGAGGCTTGCCTTTGTGCGATTCCTATTTCCCGCCGCTGCGGTTTTCGTTTCGTTCGCAGCATTTCCAGACCGGAGAGTTTCCCCGGATGCCGTCCGAAACAGAACGGGCTGCCGGATAACTTTCCGGCAGCCCGTTCGCATCGTTTGTGCCTCGCTGACTTTTCATTCCAAATCTTTTAGCGGAATGGCGTAGACGCAAAAGTCGGGCAGGCGATCCACGACGAAAAGCGTATTGCGTCGAATGAGGCATTTGTAAGGATTCTTGAATTCGACATCGCCGATTTTCGTCAGGTCTTCGAGCACTTCGCCCGATTCGGGATTCACACGGGCGAAACGCACTTTCGAGGAATTTCCGAAACTCACGAACATGCGTCCGTCGTCTGCGAAGCAGACTCCGCGGGGTGCCTGCTCGAAAGTCAGCTCATGTGCGACGCCCAACCTTCCGGACATCAGCAGACTCCTGTCCAGGCGCATGATTTTCCGGGAGCCGCCGACCACGGCATATATTTCTCCCTTGGGGTCGCGTGCAAGTGTATTGTCTTCCGAGCGGCTCCATTTGGCACTTGTTGCGAGCGTAGGAACGCTGCCCGCATGCTGGGATGTCACCAGATGCTCCGGCATGGCATACACGGCATCTAGTATGCTATATACCACCCCGTCTGCGACGGCCACGCTGAAAGCACCTCCCGCGGGCGTCAGGAAATTCAGGCATTCATACGTCTTGGCGTCGAACACGTAGACGCGGCTGCCGGTTCCGGACAGATAGATTTTATCGTAGGAGCGGTAGATTCCCGTGGGTTTGCCGAGCGTCACCTCGGCTCCGGACTGGGGATCTTTCCATGCGGTGATGCGCTTCAGCAGTTTCGGGCTGCCGGTCGAGAGGTCGAAGATATCGAGGCTATAATCTCCGGCCCGCATATCGTTGGCGACATAGAGCAAATCGTCGTAGACATAGAGGTCGCGCGGAGCATAGTCGCGCTGGTCTACTCCGGCCGCCGCATAGTCGAACCGGAAACGCAGTGCGTCGCCTTTGTTGCCGCCGCTGTCCGTTTTCAGAAAATCCGCTCCGCCGGCCAACCCGCCGTCCAGCTCGTCCAACTCGGGATCTTCGATGACATACTGGCCGCGGTAGTAACGCCCCGCAGCTCCGAAATAGGCCAGCCGGTTGTCGCTCCACTGGTCGTAATGGTTGCGTCGGCTGTGCATGAAACGCCGCGAGTAGACGGGGAGCTCCTTGGTGAGGCTCAACCGGAGATAGATCGACTGGCACATCTGCCGCCAGCTGTATTTGCCGCCGCTCTCGCTGATGACGGTATTGTTGCCGTGGGCATAGCCCATGCCGTGACCGAACTCGTGGAAGAGCGCCATGTTGTCGCTCTTGTCGTCGGCATAGTGTCCTAGAAAGCAGACGTCCTGCAACCCCAGCGTACCGCCGCCGCCCAATCCGCCCTGAACGTGGAGCGTTCCCCACGCGAAACTCGGACGGGTCAGGGATTGCGAAAGCAGCGTCTCGGCGCTCAGCGTATTGAGCGCGTTGTCGACGAAGCGGTGGTCGTTGACCCGCAGCGAATCCTGATACTCCTGTGTCGAGAACAGGTAGGCCATGTTCAGCGACATGGCCACGGCCTCGCGGCAATGCGCGGGGTTCATGGCGAGCCAGTAAGGGTGATTCGGGTATTCGAAATTGGAGAAGCTGATGCTCCATGTAGTCTTGATGGCCGCGAACTTCTTGTAATAGGGATCTTCGCATTCGATGCGCAGGGCAAGATCCTCCGATCCCAGATGCGGGTTTTTCAGGATAAGAATGGTCTTCCCCGCCGCGGTCGTATACTCCTTGTCCGCTGAAACGAAGGGAACGGACGTCCGGAATTCAAGGAACGGAGGCACAATGTCGAACTGCGCCAGCAGGAATTCGTCCGGATAGCCCTCGACCGAGGCCCAGACTTTCAGGTCGCGGATGCGCCGCGGCGAGTAGGCCCGCAGCTGCAACTCCCGGTTTTCGGTCACGGAGACCTGAACCGGCCGGCGGGGATCGAACGAACGTTGCGCCGGATCGAGGAAAATGCTCTCCGGTTCATCGTCCTGCAACATGATAATATGGTTCTCGGAGGTATAGTCTTCCGGGGAGGCCATGTGGATAAGCCCCGAGAGTCCGGCCGCATCCGGATTTCCGCCGAGCGGCGTATCGAGGTTCTCTTCCGAGCAGTTCCAGAATAAGATGCAAAGGCCGGCCGCAGCGAAGAGTCTGATTTTTGCGATGCTGTTTCGAATAAACATAAATCGGTCGTTTTACAGGTTTGACACTCGGTTGTTATTGTACGGATGGCTCTTCGACGATTTCGTGTGTCCGCATGTCCACGAAGAATTCGCGCGAGGCTCCGCGTGCCGCCGGCTCCGAGACCCGCAGCAGATGCCTGCCCGCCCGTTCGTATTCGCGGATTTCGTTCTTGTGCACGGCCATTTTCACCAGAGCCCGCTTCGAGATATCCGAGATCCAGAATACGGAATCGGCCTGTGCCTGAATGTATGCGGGCTGCGAAAAGGCATGTCCTCCGATTGCCGGCAGGCTTTTGCTCCAATTCCCATCGGCCCGGTCGTATATATGGATGCCGTTCCCGCCCGTAACATAATAGCGTTCGGGAGTTATGGCCAGTCCCGTGGGAGCGAAGGCGGGTGAAAGAGCCTGTTCCGGCAGGTCGAGGGCGGCATCGTTCTCCATCTCCGCTGCCGCAGAAATATCCAGCACGTGGATTTTCCGCTGGTTGTAATCCGTCAGCAACAGGCGTCCCGCTCCGTCAGGGCGCATACAGTGCGTTGCGAAATTGTTGTTCACGGCGCCTACCGCCGCACTGCGGCGGTAGCGGGATACCTGCTGGTAGTTCGCAGGCGTTACGTCCGCTTCCCGGTAGAGGCTTACGGTACCGTTCTTGTCCCGGCTGAACACCAGTCCGTCGGCCACAGCCACGGCCTGCGCCTGAAACACGGCGTTGTTCCAGTTGCCGTTGCCGATGCACCCGGCGTATTCGAGTGCCGGGAGCGTGAAGCAGTGAATCCTCGACTCCCGTTCGGCGACATAGAGACGGCCGGCAGTCGGGACGATGGCTTCGATTCTGCTGTCGAAATGTTTCTGCTCGCCGTTGAAATCCCATGAATCCAGCGTGCGCAGCACCTTTTCCCGTTGGGTGTCGAAGAGCAGCAGACTGTTGTCCGCATTGCAGGCTACGAAGAGCGTGTCGCCCAGGCTGCCCAGCGTATAGGGCGTGAAGTCGTCCGCGGAGAGATCCTCCGCCGTAAGAACCCGTTCGGCTTCATAGGAATAATACCAGTAACTTTCGTACTTTTCGGCTTCGGGAGCCGGAGAAGGCGATCCTTCGTCGCTTTTGCCGCAGCGGACGATCGTCAGTATGCTCAACGTAAGGAGCAGGTAGCGCAGCGACAGGATGGAAGAGGAAATTTTCGTTTCGGTAGTTCCATTTTTCATCGTTGTGTTCCGTTAAATAGTGTTTATAGTTTCAAAAAACGAGGGGCGCAAAGATAATTCAAGTTTCGGACATTTCTAACGACCGGGGGCATTTATTTCGTATATCGACAACGGATGTCGCTCGGAATCAATGCAATGTAAATGCAATTTCCGGATTGCGGCGGCCTGATGCCGTGTCAAGGCATATCGTGTCGGCCTCCATCTGTTCTGCAATGCTGCGGGACGCTTACGGACGTGCTCTTTATCGGCCTCGAATTCTTCGCATTCGGAATGGTTCTCTCCTGTTCTTTACCATAAAGTTTATAAATAAGATTAGAAATGGCTCAAAGTAAAAGATAAGAAATACTTTATTTTAATCTCAAAGGCATTGCTCTCCATCGAATAGAACAGAATTAATTGTCGGCTTGCATATCCGGATCTCGTTTATGTCAATGGTGCTTCCCATTTCAGACAATTTGACAATATTTTGTCGATTGTTTTTATATGGTATTTACACCGATAATATTTAGCTATAGTCCGATATGATCGGGGGAACCTCATTTCCTTAATGAAGATTGCTATTATGTAAACTTAGCGATCTTTGGGCGAAAGAAAAACTGTTTTGCTTTTTGATATTGGAATAAAATGAGATGTGTTTTTTCCCGAGAACCATGCGGAAAAGAAGGAAGCAGACTGCAAGTTGGATGACGATATTGCCTTGTGACGGGTGCGCTGGATTCGGAAATCTCCTATGAACGGTATTGAAGTATGATAAGGATGTGGAGCTGAGACTTGGCGCCAAATAAAAAATTGTGATGTTATCATCGGTAAGTGCCGTAGCCTCAATACTGGAATCGGGGCTAGATGAGATACGTGATACCAACTCAAATCTGACGTAGCTACGGAGTTATTGATGGAGAATATGACAATATTCATAAGTCATATGTTTCTCGTCTGCAAGATCAGTCAGCGAAATTCCGGAAACATAGCACGTCTTCGGATGTTTTTGTAGAGTTTCCGGAAGCTATTATGTAATTTTAATAAAACGAGACATTCTAAATCTGCTATTTTGTCGTATTATAAAAATATTATGTCTGTTATTCGGAAAATTAATAATATGGAAAATCATAATTTTGCAACCAATAATCAATATATATTGTTATGCCTTTGTGTAATATACAAGAACATTTGGGGTGCCTTTATTATGTGAAAGAAGAAGATGCATTGTTCCGACACTATCGGTTAGATGATGGCGGAAACATATCGGATATGAACAATGACCGCAGTGCATTACTCTATATTGCCGAAGGCTGTCTCCATGTTGTTTTAGGGCATTACTCTCCGCGCAAAATCGAGAAAGGACAGTTATTGTTTCTACCGAAAAATATTAGATTCTGCGGACAGTCTGTAGGCCTGAGCCGCTTCGTGGCAAGTTTCTTTGCCGGAGGATTGCCTTTTTGTAATAAATATGATCTGGCTAATTTGCGGTGTCAGATATGTCGGTATGGAACCTGCCAAAATTCCCTTCCTCTTCGAAAATTTCCTCAAATTGCTTGTTGCCAAAAAATCGAGTCTTTCTTTTTGAGTCTATCGGAATATCTGGACGACGGGCTTAATTGCGCTCATTTCCATAAAGTCAAGCAGGAGGAGTTATGCATTCTTCTGCGTTGTTATTATTCGCCGGAAGAGCTTTATACGCTCTTGAAATTTGTCATTGGCAATGACGATCGTTTCCGTGATTTCGTGCTCCGGTATTATAAAGATGTCAATGATGTCAGCGCTTTTGCCGCGCTGGCCCATATGAGTGTGCGTAATTTCCAACGCAGATTCAAAGCGGAGTTCAAGCGGCCGGTTTTGGAATGGCTTAACGAGCGCCGTGCTGAAGGTATCCTGCGCGAAATCTGCGATACCGACACCAGTATTTCTGAAATCGCATTGAATCATGGCTTTACAACTCAATCTTATTTTACGACCTTTTGTAAGCACTATTTCGGAAAGACACCTTTGGACCTCCGCCGCCAGAAGTCGGTATTTGTAAAAGGAGACAGTGTCTTTTCTGCCGAAATTTTAGAGAGGACAGACAGTATGCCGGCGTCGAAAAATCGCCGGTGCTTAAAATCAAAAAATAATTAATTCACCCAAAATCTCTGCAAAAGCGTCTATCAGGCAACTATAAACTAAAGACCAATTTTACGAATTATGCGAATCAGCAGATTGATATTGTTTTTATTTTTGCTCGGTAGCTGCTGGCCTAGCTTCGGGCAGGAAACGATGCGGACGGATACAATCAGTGTGAAGATCTACTTCCGTCAGGGGTATTCGACTTTTGAGCCGTCGTTCCGTGATAACGCAGCACGCCTGGATGCATTCGTTGCACGACTTCACGACGCGGCTTTCGATACCTTGCGGCAAGTTCGCTCCATCCGTATTGTAGGCGGTGCATCGCCCGAGGGTGTTTCGAAACTAAACGAGCACCTTTCAAGCAAACGGGCAAAGAATCTGATCTCATGGTTCGAGGGGCATCTTTTGCTGCCGAACCTGACGTACGATGTGGAATCGCTGGGTGTCGATTGGAAGGGACTGATCCTTCTGGTCGGAGAATCAGATATGCCTTATCGAGACGAAGTGCTGGATATTCTGCATTATACACCCGAGTGGATTATTCGTAATGGTAAGGTCGTCGATGGGCGCAAGCGACAATTGGGGATGTTACATGGCGGCGATTGCTGGCGATATATGGAAGAGTATTTCTTTCCGGAATTGAGAGGTGCTGATGTCCGTGTTGTCTGCCAGGTCGTACGTCAGTCTGAGTCGGCTGTCTTTCCGGCAGAGTGCGATACGGTCGCTTCCACGTCTCGTGATCCGATTGTGGTCGTCCGGCGCGATACAGCCGTTTCCCGCGATACGGTTCGTACTTCCGACGTCGCGGAGCCGCTTTGTAAACCTTTCTACATGTCGCTCAAAACGAACCTGCTCTACGATGTGGCTCTTGTCCCGAATATCGGTGCGGAATTCTTCGTGGGCCGCGGGTGGTCGATCTGCGGTAGCTGGATGTATGCGTGGTGGAAGAGCGATAGGCGTCATCGTTATTGGCGAACGTACGGCGGAGAGTTGGATCTCCGAAAATATTTCGGACGTCGGGCGTCCGAGAAACCGCTTACGGGGCATCATTTGGGGGTTTACGGACAGATCTTTACCTACGATTTCGAAACGGGTGGCCGGGGATACATGGGCGGCAAACCGGGCGGTACGCTTTGGGATAAGATGAACTATGCCGTAGGCTTGGAGTACGGTTATTCATTACCTGTCGGTCGTCGTTTGAACCTCGATTTTACCGTTGGAGTAGGTTATTGGGGTGGAGAATATCAAAAATACCTTCCTGAAGACGGAGACTATGTCTGGATCGAAACCAGGCAACGTCACTGGTTCGGTCCGACGAAAGCGGAAATATCGTTGGTGTGGTTGCTCGGTCGCGGGAACTATAATACAAAGAAAGAAGGTAAACGATGAAACCAAAACGATGCAAACTGCGAGAAGGAACTTTGTTGCGAATAAGCGTTTGTGCGATCAAAGACCGATTCTTGCCGAACCGGACATCCTGCGACGCGTGTCACGGTTGGATCACGAACCACGGTACGGTCGCTCGGACGTTTGTCCGAAGACCTTTTCGAATGCGTCTGATATTTTATATGTGAACTCGCGCAGACGGTTTGTATCCGAAAGTGTCGGTTTGCAGATATACGGTCGAAATTCGCAATGCGGAAAATTTGAAATAACTGGCAGGAGGTCTGTTTGCCGGAAAATCCGAAACGACCGAGGAACTCGTTACAATCCCCTTCGAGGTCACTGTATCCGCAGACAAATCTACTCTTAGGGGCGGTTTACTGACTTTCGGTCATTGTCCGTCGAAGCAAAACAGACACCGACTGATCGTTTATGCTATATTATCCGACGAAAGTAAGTGGTATTACACCTATGACGTAACGGATCAAATCCATTTGGCTCCTGATCAGCGTAATGTGCATATCGTTTTGGACGGGCTTCCGTTGCCCAAACCTATCGTCAATGGCGGCGGTTTCCAGCCTTCGGTGGATGAGTGGCAAAGTGTGGATGTCGATATCGAGATGTAAAATGTAATGATCTTCCCGATTTTGTGGGGCATAGATCAATGTTAAACCCTTTAATTAATTCACTGATGAAAAAACAATTATTTTTAATGGTCGTGGCGGCTCTTGCCATGGCATCGTGCTCGAAGGATGAATCGACGGGCATCAACAATGGCAACGCGATCGATTTCCGTGTAGCCATGCAGACTCGTGCTTCGGAAACGACAACGGCTAACATCACGAACTTTTTCGTGACGGCGCTCGACAAGAACAACGCCAACTACTTTACCGATGCTGAGTTCACAAAGGACGGGGCTTTCTTTACTTCCGATCCGGACTATTTCTGGCCCAGCGACGGCAGTAATCTTTCGTTCTTCGCTTACTCTCCTTCGGCTGCGGACTTGGGTGCTACCGTAACGATTAATTCGACGACCAAGACGCTCGCTGATTTCCAGCCCGCAGCGACGATCGCCGACCAGAAGGATTTCATCACCGCCACTGCTACGGGCAGCAAAACCGATGAGGCGGCGGGTGTCGCCCTGACGTTCGGGCACCGACTTTCCCAGATCGAGATCAAGGCTAAAAACACGAACGACGGTTATGTTTATAAGGTTCAGGGCGTGCGTATCGGACAGCCGGTTTCGAAGGCGACGTTCGATTTCGGAACGGCCTCTTGGCAGTTGGGAGCGCTAAAGACCAATTATGAAGCGACCTATGCGGGTAGCGAAAAGACGCTGGATGGTACGGCCGTATCGATCATGGCGGAGGCAGACGACAATGCGATGCTCATTCCGCAGCAGCTTACGGCCTGGACTCCCGACACGGACAAATCCAATACCAACAAAGGTGCATATCTGGCCGTGAAGATCAATATTACGACCAAGGACGGTGCTCGTGTCTATCCTGTGGCCTCTGTCGGCGAATACGACTGGGCTGCTGTAGCCGTCAATACGAACTGGCAGGCGGGACAGAAGTATACCTATACACTCGATTTCTCGAACGGTGCAGGTAAGGTCGATCCCGAGAAGCCGACTCCTACGGATCCTACGGATCCTTTCAAACCGGGCGAAGATATTCTGGGCAGTCCCATTAAGTTTACGGTAGAGGTTACTCCTTGGGCCGATGTTGCGCAGGATGTGAATATGTAAAAAATCGTTCGACAGCACGGCTGTCGAACAAATAAGATCGGGCGGGGTTGAACCGAATAAATGTGTCATATGTTAAGAGGCATAGTGCGTGACATGTATCGGGGAGAAGTCTGGATAGGATTCTCTGTCCCCTCCCGATCACTAAAGGTGGATATTCGTCTTCCGTGGGAGTCGATTAAAATAAAAACACGGTATGTTATGAAAACAACAGGATTTTTACTTTCTGCAGGTCATTTGCAGGCTATAGGAACGGTTGCTGCGGTGCTTCTGTTTGTTGCTTGTTCAAACGATCTGACGACAGATACGGCACTTCAAGGTGGTGTTTTGCGCTTCGAGGTAGCCGAGGCCAGCGACTGGCACTCTCGACCGCAGGGCCGTGCTGTCAGAAATGCAGCCGAGATATCGGAAATAACGACTGAATCGGAATCAACAGGCGTTTTAACATTGCAGGGCAAAAAACCTGCGGACACGCTGTTCCTGCACGCCTCGGTCGCCGACGGAATCGCCTCGCCGCACCTGAATGTACAAACCGACCGATCGCAGACGCGTGCCACTCCCGTCGAAACGGCGACTTTTTACGATTCGTTCGGTGTATTAGCTTCGGTTTATACGGGGACTTGGAGCGAGGATTCCTGCCTGCCGGATTATATGTACGATGTCGAGGTGACCGAAGCATCGTCCTGGACGACCTCCTATTACTGGCCAGGCGCCGGACGCAACATCCGTTTCTTCGCTTACGCGCCCTACGGCGGCCAAGGGATCGTCCTTTCGGATAAGACGTCGGCCGGTACTCCGTCGATCACCTACACGATCCCGACAGCCGTCGCCGACCAGCAGGATTTGCTGGTCGCTGCTACCTCCGGGATGACCGGCAATACCGCTGCGGCGGCTCCGTTGAGTTTCGCTCACGTGCTTACTGCCATACGCTTCACCACGGGCGACGATATGATGGCCGGGCGCATTACGAAAATCACACTCAAGGGCGTTTACGGTTCCGGTTCGCATACGATGGGTTCCGATTCGTGGGACGGTTACGGCGCTACGACAGACTTTTCGCAGACACTTGCGGCTACTGTGGACGGGGCTGCGAACCAGGAGGTCACTCCTGTCGCAGCGACCTTCATGATGTTGCCGCAGACGCTTCCGTCGGGCGCTTCGATCGAGGTCGTCTATACGGACGACCTGACTTCGACACAACGAACTTTAATCGCCTCTATCGCAGGCAGCCAATGGCCGATGGGCAGAACCGTCACTTACCGGATTTCGACGTCGAGCATCGTAATCACTCCGACTTTTACCGTGACGGCTCCGGCCGATTTTACCTATGCCGGAGGCAGCAAAAATTATTCGGTGACCAGCTATGCCGCCGTTTCCCGGCCGGGCGATGCTACGCGAACCGTTCCGGTGGCCTGGATCGCCGAATTTGTCGAGGATGACGGCAGCGGAGGCTACAACGTGATCGCCCGTCCGGAATGGCTCACAGCTTTTACCGCGAGCGGCAACGGCGGTATGTCTGCCACGACGTTCTCGGCTACGGCCATGGCTCAACAGGGAGTGACCTCCAATGCGCATAACGATGCGTTGCAGGCGGCTCCGGCCGTGAGCGGGACATACGATCTCTCGACCTCCGGCGGCACGACCGCGATGCGAACCGCCAACTGTTACGTCATCAACGCCCCGGGACAGTACTCCCTGCCGTTGGTCTATGGTAACGCTATCAAGGACGGCGGTACGAACGCTTCAGCCTACACTTCGCAGTCCAGCGGAACGTACGTATTGAAGACCTTCGTAAACCATCTCGATGCAGCTATCACCGATCCTTATATCTATAACAATGCGGGGTGTACACCCCTGGATGCCGTACTCGTTTGGCAGGACGAGGAAAATCTGGTGACGAATGTTAGACTTTCGTCCGACAAGCACAACCTGACCTTCGACGTGACGCAAGCGACTATCAAACAAGGTAACGCTATCGTGGCCGTGCGTGACACGGACAGCCGTATCATGTGGAGCTGGCATATTTGGGTAACGGACTTCGTGCCGGGGCTCGCGCCGACCGTGGAGGAGCGTTACGATCCTGTGAAGACGCAGCGGGATAAGGTTGTGACCAATTATCAAGGGGTAAAATATACTTTTATGGGGGTTAATCTCGGCTGGTGCGATGCGGAAACTACCACCTATGCTGCCCGCAGCGTGAAGGTTCGCTTCACGCAGGCGGAGACCGGTGCCATGCAGGTCATAACGCTCACCCAGGCATCGCATTCGGTCGTAAATTCCGGTAACCAGCCTTATTTCCAGTTCGGACGCAAGGATCCGATGTTGGCCGGTATTTGCGACGCTTCCGGCTCCGCAGTCGATAAGGACTGCTATTCCGACGGCTATGCGTTCGACAAGTCGGGAACGGGCAAAGTCGCCATCGGTCTCTCTATTCAAAATCCGCATGTGTTCTTCAATTATGGAGGCGTTGTGCCTCAAGATTGGTGCGCCACGTCCTATTACAATCTTTGGAGCGTCGACAATGCGGTAACGACGGCTAACGACAATGCGGTGGTTAAGACGATTTACGATCCTTCGCCCGTCGGCTACCATCTGCCTTCGTCGAACGCCTTTACGGGCTTTACGTATAACAGTGAAAATCTTGTTGGAACTTCTAATTTTACTTCTCGGTTCAACTCACCCTATACCTCCAAAGTCGATTGTCCCGATAATTTTGGCTGGGAGTTTTATTGTAACAAAATGAATGGAGAGAGTAGTTATGATATTGCTGGTGGTACGGTCTTTTTTCCGGCTTCTGGATATCGCAGTTACTTGCCGGGTACGACGGACTTTGTTGGCCTCAATGGTTACTATTGGTCGGCTGTTCCGTATTCGGGAAGTTCCTCTCGTAGCTTATACTTCTTTGCGTTGTATGTCGGCCCATTGTATGACAACTATCGCACCTACGGGTTTGCGATACGTCCCGTCCGAGAGTGAGCTTTAGGAAATCATGTGAGATAATTTATGTCGGGAATTATTTCCCTAAACTCGATAAAAATAAAACGAATCGAAATGAACAAGAAAGAATTCGTGAAAGCTGTATCTGCCGAGGGTGGACTGTCTCTTTCCGATGCAACCAGAGCCGTCGAAGCGATGATCGAAGTCGTTACCTATGCCATGAGTAAGAGTGAAAAAATTGTCCTTAATGGTTTTGGAACTTTCAGAATCAAGGAACGCAAGGCGCATTCGGGCTGCAATCCCCGTACAGGAGAAGTGATCCGTATCTGTGCCCGACGGGTCGTGAACTTCAGGCCCGGAATATACTTAGCTACAGCAGCCAACCGAAAAGGCATAATGGTCAACCAGGATTCAGAGTCAAAATCCGCAAACTAAAAGCAAATTTGACGAAGAGAGTTTGGGTTTCTTGTTTCTGGCATTGGCCGCCGCAGATGCCGTGGCTCAGGAGAACGGTAACCGCGATGCAAGCAACGAGATTGTGTGCTGACCCTACGAACCCAATCGCTGCTTCGACAACATCTTCATCGGCGTTGCGGGCGGTATGGACATTTACCAAGGGAAAGACGGCTGCTACGTGAAGAATGCGCTCGAAACGGACAAGAACAAGACTTTCACACTCTATGGCTGACGGGTACGACCGCCTTCAACCAGAAGTAAAATGAGAAACGTATGTAATATGTTTATGAGTCGCTTCGTCAACAAATATGGCCCCCGAAAGAACGTTTGAAAATGGTTGCCAAAAGCGATACCAACAACAGCTTCCCCGAGCCGGAGTTGAATCGTACTGTGATCATCATGGAATAATTTACTTAGATGCGTTATGTTCTGAAGGAAGCACAAAATAATCACCGCTGTAACTTGTCAGTTTACAGCGATGCCCCCCCCCTCCCAAAAAAAGGTTGTTGGGATTGGCCTATAAGATATACAACGGAAACAAAGCTCCGGGAGTAAGGCGTTCCGGGGTCTTGTCTATGTTTTATATCGGAAAATGAGGGACGCAAACCGACCGAGGAATAGAAATAGAATAATCCTGCTTACACGCCCGTATAAGGCGTGTTTTTGTTTTATCCGAAGTTTTGCAAATGTACCGATTTTCCTTGAAAAAAGTTGTACCTTATTTGTACCTCATCGCAGTATCTACGCTATTTTCCATATATTTGGCACAACTAAGGCACTTATTGCGACTTAAATGCACTTAACGCTACCTATTTCGACTTAAATGGGCTCCAACATTTACCTGCAAAAAATCTGCGAACAATGCGGCAAGGAATTCACCGCCCGAACGACTGTCACGCGGTTTTGCTCCCATACGTGCAGCAGTCGGGCATACAAGGATCGCACCCGAAAAGACAAGGTAGAAAAAATTAAGACCGACACTATCCGGATCAAAACCAAGGAGATCGGGGAAATTCAAGCGCGGGATGTACTGACCGTATCGGAAGTGGCGGCATTAGTCGGCTGTTCGCGGCGCACAGCATACAGATTGGCCGCAACAGGAACGATCAAGAGTGCCAACTTGGGCCAGCGGCTCACGCGCATCAGACGCTCAGAGGTGGATTCGTTCCTGTCGCTCCCGGCAAAACCCGCCCCGCAAGAGAAAGAGTACGAAATTTCAGAATGCTACACCGTCGGCGAAGCCCTGCGAACATTCGGTATATCGTACAAGACTCTCCGTGACATCCTAAAGCGGAACGGCATCCCGAAGTTTAGCGGGGCAAGTTCATTTACATTCCTAAAAAGTTACTGAATGAAATTTTTAACTAAATTCGCATATGGCTGTCAAAGTTAAACTTCTGCAAAAGAAGATTTCAGGAGGGCGCAAAACCCTCTACCTCGATTTCTACCCCGCAATCATCAGTCTCAAAACCGGGAAGGAGACGCGCAGGGAGTTCCTCGGCCTGTATATCCACGAGAAGCCGAAAAACGCCATCGAGAAGCAATACAACGCCGAACAGCTGAAACTCGCCGAGGCGATTCGTCAACAGAAAGAGAACACTCACAACAAGCCGGAGATATACAACGAATACGAAAAGGAGCGGCTCCGGAAAAAGGAGCTGGGCGACCGCGATTTCGTCGAATATTTCCGCAGGACGGCAGGCAAACGTTCCGGCTCCAACCACAACAACTGGATGTCCGCACTAACCTATCTGGAACAATTCACAGGCGGCAGGGTGAAATTCGTCGACCTCAGCGAGCAGTATCTGGAAGAGTTCAAAGAATATCTGCTGACCACCCAGAGCGTCAAGAGCAAACGGAAAAAGGAGCCGCTGTCACAAAACTCCGCTCTCTCCTATTTCAACAAGGTCAAGGCCACTTTGAAGCAGGCATACAAGGAGGGAATTTTACAAACAGATCTGAATGCGCGTGTGGATTCCATAAAAGCGGCCGAAACGCGCAGGGAATACCTCACCTCGGAAGAATTGAATAAATTGGCTAAAACGCCTTGCAAGGATGATCTGCTGAAACGTGCCGCCCTCTTCTCCGGATTGACCGGACTGCGTTTCTCGGACATTGAAAAACTGACTTGGGGCGAGATCGGACAGGACGAGTCGAAAGGCTATACCATTAATTTTCAGCAGAAAAAGACCAAAGGCATCGAAACGATGCCTATATCCGAACAGGCGTTCTGCCTCCTCGGAGAGCAGCAGAAGCCGGAAAGCCGGATATTCGGAGGACTGCGTTCGGCATCCTACCACAGCAAAGACCTGCGGGACTGGCTGAAAGCGGCAGGAATAACGAAGCACATCACGTTCCATTGCTTCCGGCACACGTTCGCAACGTTGCAGCTATTCTATGGCACAGACATATATACTGTATCGAAACTACTCGGACACAGAGAGTTAAAAACAACACAGATATATACCAAGGTCGTTGATGATACTAAACGCAGAGCCGTCAATAAAATAACCATAGAATTAGAATAATTATAGATATTTCAGAAATGGATGCATTTCATCCAACATACAGAGAAACTATCATTGCTTACTAAGACGATATCCATGCTTGGAAAGAAATATTATCTCAATTTTTGTCCTTACAGAGAAATCGAAAGATACCTATTCGGATATGTTGATTTCTGCAATGTTATGTAAATAATAGGAGACAATAATAGTAGAGTTATGAAGGCAGATATAGAACGAGAAAAAATGTGGTTTATCTTGGAATTGAGAAAGATCACAGCAAGTAATATGGAATCAATCTACAACGAAAAGCTACATCGGTTTTGTTATTATAAAAGTTCAAAAGCGACGGTTGACGGAAAAGAAATTCCACAAGGATTCGATCGGTTCCTTGCGACCATCACACCCGAAAACAAAGGAAAAACAGCCACTCTCAACTTAAAAACATACAACGAGTTCGACATATCGGAAGCGGATTTTATCGAAGATGAAATTTTAAGAGTGGAACGGCTGCTCAACCTATATCAGACAGAAATAGAGTACCCTCAACGAAAAGCGGGTGCAATGTATCTGGAATTTCTGCGAAATCAGCTCGAAACAATCGGTAAAAATGAAGGCAAGAAAAGCCACGACAATTTACAGGAACTAATCAACAGCGAAACCATCTACCAATCCATAATGGATTTGCTTGCCGATAAGAAAAAAGTGGACGGACAAACCCACAAATGGAGCGACGAGAGCAAAGGAAATAAAAAGGTGCTCATCGTAATTCTGAAACAATTAGAGTTAAAAGGATATTTCAACATCAAACGTAAACTAACTGCGGCCGAAATCCAAGCAATTTGCAGAAATACTTTCGGCCATGAAGTTAGTATCGATTTAATTAAGAAAACTGCTCATGACGACTATAACATCGGTTTTGAAATACCCCGTCCAACAGATTTGACACAGAATTAACTACACAAAGTGCACTCGTGTACTTTGTGTAGTTAATATATTGTATATCAATATTTTATATCTATATTTTCGCAGCTGTGATTAAATTTTACAGCTATGAAAAATATAGGTTTTTCTTTCGACGATCTGCCTATGGCAGTGAGTCAGCTTACCGACAAGGTAAATTCGATCTATTCCATGTTGGCCCGGCATTCCATGCCGCAGGAATCACCCCAAACCGAGGATAAGCTCTTGTCCGTTCGTGAGGCCTCCACGCTACTGCGGTTGACCGTTCCCACCATTTACAGCAAAGTGTCGAGGGGCGAACTGCCGTGCATGAAGCAGGGCAACCGGCTCTATTTCTCGCTGGCCGAGATCACTGCACACCTCAGATCGGGCAAAAAACGATCCGCCGCAGAGCTGACCGCCCAAGCCGAGGAATTCTGCAACCGCAAGGAAGGAGGGCGTTATGGAAAATAACCGCACTGACCGACAGCCCTGCACCGTTGATTTTTCATTATTCGACCAAATCGAGACTACCGTCCCCGCATACGATCTGGACAAAGCCATTCAAAAGAGGGATTACCGAATCGACCTGACACAGCATTACGCCGATGCAGAGTATCTGCTAACTGTCGATGGAATCGGGATGCTCGCCAAAGGCGACATCCAAGCCGTGAAAGGCAAGGCGAAACAAGGCAAAACATTTTTCATCACGGCATTGGTCGCGGCCGTACTGAACGGAAAGTTCGGGGCGTTAAAGGTCTCCGGCGAGGACTATCGCGTTCTGATCGTGGACACGGAGCAGAACATGAAAAACGTGGCAAGGAACGCCCGGAAAATACACCGCTTGTGCGGGTGGCCGGAAAATGAAAATCATCCCCGATTCAGCGCGGTCGCTCTGCGCGGGTACAACACCGACGAACGGCGGGAGATACTGGAGGGCGAAATCGCATTGCTCAAGCCCGATCTAGTGATACTGGACGGAATCAAAGACCTGTGTCGCAACATTATGGATAACCCCGAAAGTACTGACGTTTTGGATTTGCTGTTGCGGCTCAGCCAAGACAATAACACGGCAATCTGCTGTATCCTGCACGAAAACAAAAGTTCGGCAGACAGCAATATGCGGGGACATCTTGGGACGGAACTCATCAACAAATGCACCGAAGAGTACCAAGTGACCAAAAAGGACAATGTGATCACCATAGAGCAGACGGTGAGCCGGGATGCGCCACTTTACGACAAATTGGAATTTACGATCGAAGAGGACGGAATGCCATCGGAAATTGCTATTGCAATGAAAACACACAAAAATTCGATCCAAAAAACAATCGCCAAGACCGATTACTGGCGGCAGTTTTTCATTAACCAAAGCAGTTACACCAGAAAAGAGCTGCACCGTGTCATTATGGAGAGCGGCGAGAAAAACCGCACCAATGCCTATGCGAAAATCAGAGCCGGACTCAACGAGGGCAAATTGACCATCGACGAAAAACAAATCATCACGCTCACACAAAAAGAGGATTCGATTTGAGTGTGGGCATTGTGTTGTGTATGCGCCTATATAGGCGCTTATACACAAATCACAATTTTATGCAGGAGAAACCGCCCCTTCTGGCTGTATTTCCACCTATAACCATAAAAACAGCAGACAATTATGAAAAACAGATTGGATGTAAAAGTTAGTTTATTTCAGAACTGCAAAGCCAGCGGAATGCCCGTTAGCGAAATTTCCCTGTGCGACTTCTTGTCCGGCTCCACGTTTCGCGGGAAATACAAAACAACCGTAGACAGGTATCGGGCCGCTGGTGACGAGGACAAAAACCGTTTAAAAACGAGTCTCCCTGCCGTTACGGTAAGCGGAACATTCAGCAAGCGGAACAGTGCGGGGTTGATCGCCCACAGCGGTCTGATCTGCATTGACATCGACGAAAAAGACAATCCGGATGTCGCGGAGTTCGACCGTCTGAACGAACTGATCCGCATCATTCCCTATGTGGTCTACTGCGGACACTCCATAGGTGGAAAAGGCTATTTCGTCATTATCCCTATAGCCTCTCCGGAGAAGCATAAGGAGCATTTCGAGGCTCTCCGACAGGATTTCGCCCGATGCGGCATAACGATAGACAAGAGCGGCAAAGATGTAACTCGCCTGCGGATTTATTCCTACGACAATACAGCTTACATCAATCCTTCCGCCGCCACTTACGAACGAACAGCAACCGTCCGCACCATACACGTGGCAACCGACTATAATAAGCCTCGCATTTCTACACCGAAAGAAAAAATCCCGAACGCCCGGAAAATCGCATCGCGGATTGCAGATCTCATCAGAAATGGAACAGACCCCACAGCGGTTTATGAAAACTGGTTCGAAATCGCCTGCGCCCTAATCAGCGAGTTCGGAGAGAGTGGGAGGACGCTATACCATATGGTCAGCCAAAATTACCCGGACTACGATCCGGATAAGGCCGACCGGCAGTTCGATGCGGCCCTGAAAAAGGACGGCTACTCGTATCACATCGGAACATTTTTCCATCTCACAAATGGGAAATAACTGTATTTCAAATAAATACGGGATTGCATATAACCACCCTTATTTCAATTTGGGACCATTCCATATGGATTTATTATGGCATTAAAGATTAGGTGCGGCAGATTGAATGAAAACACCCTTTACGCGCACAATCTGCCCCCCCCCAAATGATAACCGAGGTTTAATAACCTCGGTTTTTCATTGCCTACTCTTCGCCGCATTTCAGGCGTGTGCTCTCCGCGCGTAAATTCACGACAGGATCGAAGATGATCCACACACTTTCCACATCCCGGAATATTTCCTATCTTTGAGGTCGAAAACATATTGAATAGCGTTTTGCTATTGTTACTGAGCTGAGAAAACGACCAAATTTCATAGCACTCTGAGAACAATAGGTAGAATGCTCACGTTTAGGCGTGGGCTATACTTATTTGGAGTGCGGGTACTTGGTCGTACCTCTCAGCCGATAAGCTATGACCCGCGCCATTTTTGTAGGCGGGGTCAGGAAAATAGACTGACCTATGGAGTACAACAAAAACGGGCAGATTCTACGCGAGTTCTATGCCCGGCACGACCTGACCGATTGTTTTGAACGCGACAACGCCTACCTCGAATCGGCATTCGACGAGATCAATCGAATCTGGTTCGACAACCTCTGCAAAATAGACGAGGTTAACTACCTGATGATTGCCGAAGCTCCGCTGTGGGGCAAGTCCAAAAGCTACATTTACAATCCTGCTACACCATTCACTCAGTTTTTTCAAAAGAGCGATCTAGAATATGTTCTAAACACGAAAATCCGCGACAAGGCGGAGTTTATCGACCGTTGCAACCAAATCGGTCTGCTAATTATTGACATCTCCCCATTCGCCCTCAACACCGAGGATACGATCATCAACTACCGCGGGAAATCCAAACAGAATCCTTATGGTATCACCAAACGCGAATACCGTCTACTGATTCAGGAAACCCTGCCGACATTCTTCGACTGCAAAATAGAGAAAATCGCTCCGAAGGCATCGTGCGACATCAGAGTATTTTTCCGCTATGCACGGGTGGAAAACACATTTCGGGATATTATCGCAGACTCCTTGATCAAGTACAATCTGCTTGCATCGGCAAACGACCTTCCGGAAATCTCAAATCCAGCCGGAGGGATAGATCGAAATAAAATTAAGGAGATAATTAATTTGGCTGTCATCTAAATAATTACTTACTTTGTAAAAGTGTGACTATTAAACCTAATAGATATGGCCGATCTTCCTATAGATATTACGTCAGTATATGAAACCCATGAATATCGACATGCAATAGCCATATTGCAAACAGACTTTCCCGAAGAGTATAATGAATTATTAGAGATGCTTAGAGCATTTCGATTAAAACGGAGTGATATTTTATGTGCAGGTGGGCGTAAAAGTCCAATTTCAGGTTTTCTCGACAGTTTTTTATACGCAAGAGGCTGGGAAGAAAAAATGTTTGATACGAAACTTATTTTAGATAATGTCGAACACGATACTCCGACACATAAAATTGACTGCTACAAAAACAGAATTGCCCTTGACATTGAGTGGAATAACAAAGACCCGTTTTATGATCGGGATTTGAATAATTATCGACTCCTCCACGATCGAGATGCAATTAGCGTCGCAATAATTGTAACCCGATGCTGTGAATTACAAGAGATTTTCAAACGACTGGGTAAGGGAGATTCTTATGGGGCATCGACAACTCATATGAGTAAGCTTTTACCCAGAATCGAAGGTGGCAGTGGAGGCGGTTGCCCAATACTTGTTTTTGGAATCACGGAAAGGTTATATATTGAGGATTAGCGCACCACAGGCCTCCTAACAAGAAGTAGCTTTTCTTTTACATCCCGCTTCCTATCCTCTTTACGTCCCATTGTCATATGGAAATGATCCAATGTCTTGACAGTAACATATCTTTTTTCAAAAAACTGTAAGGCTAACTCTCTTAGTCGTTTAATGGTAATCATACCTGTATCGCTATAGCTCAATACTAACGAACAGTTATTATCCCGAATAAGGGCAAACATTTTACTAAAAGCATCCTCTACCTGCGTTTTAATACAAAATGGTGACTGATGCCTATCAACACGATAACGACCTTTTACAATTTCACCATTTTTTTCCTGCAGTTCTGGGTAGTCATACAACACCATTGTTTCAAGAGCGTGGTAAAATCGGCTATAATGGACAAAACAATATGGGGGATCGGCATATACTGTTGAATTCCGCACATTCCTTAAACAATCAATATAATCCAAACTCTTAATCTGATGCTGAAGCGGATTAGGCTCCTTTCTCGCTTTATTGAATGACTCGCGAAATTTCCGATCAAAATAAGGTTTTATCTTTTTTGATCTGTAAATGAGAATGTCCTCGAATGAACTTTGTGTAGTAGCATCCCTGTATTGTGCATAATGACCCGTACCCTGACTGTTATAAGCCGCAGCATACATTAAACAGCATATAAGGGTATTATACATCGGACTCTCTCTGTAATCTTCAATTGCTTTACGATAAGAGTCTATCCAAGTACATTGTTCCACACTCCACCAAGTCCCGGAATAAAACTTGGTAAAAAGATGCCACTCATTATCAAAATTCTCATTTATCAACAACCGACTACGTTCTTCGATCTCATTAAATTTTTCCAACGTAATATCTTTGGGATACCGATAGCTCGCAACTAATCTTCTGTAATGCTCTCTGTGATAATCAGAGGCAATCTTTCTTATTTCGGTTATTTTGATATTGTTGTCATTCCAATCTGTTAAATAGCTTTTGGCCAAAACAGATGAATACACTTGTATATCATTAGACAATATTGGAACCTGATCGCTTAAAGCTCCCGACAGCGAGCAAGACCCTGCAAATAGGTCACAGACGATCCCCTCTCGATACACAGCCTTAATCCCATCTATGACAAAAGGTAAAATCTTTGTCTTAGAACCCATATATTTAATATAATGGACTGACGCTGAATTATATAAATCTTTTTTAGGCATATTCAAATTTAAGCAAAGCAAAAGTAATCAAAAATAACATAGGAATTTGAAGAAATAATCGTTATTTTTGATATGACTGATTTACAAATCAATATGGGGCAAGGTTTAAGAATTAAGTTTTTAACAGTATTGTACCTTATTTGTACCTAACACAACATAATATATTGGTTGTAAACTAATTATATTTTCTATATCGGAGGTTATCATTTGATTGCCGATGCGAACTTCCGATTCTTTTCGTTGCTCGTTTTTATGCGGAATGGCCAGAAAACTTGGTTTAAGATTCGTTTACGGGATTTATTCCTGCTCCGGATCTGTATTCTTGCCAAGGAAAATTCCCGTCACCGAAGCTGCTTCGCCGTAGCGGGTCAACACGTCGGCCAATTGGTTGAATCCGGTGCCTGTGTTGCATATATCATCGAACAGAAACACATGCTACGTATATGAACATGAAGAGGTGGAAACTATCCGCTGCCCTCAAATACAGGACACCGTACGGATTCCGGACTGGGAGCCGGAGGAATAGGCATAAGTGGCTGCGATCATTCAATCGCAGCCACTTTAGGTTTCTGCGGCAAAGGCCGGCAATACGATTTGTTTACGACACGGTCGCGCATCAACTGCATGGAGTTGAAATTGCGTGAAATATTCTGGATGATCTCGATATAATTATCGCCATGTCCTCCTTCTTCGTCAGTCCATTCGTAATAATAAGGTTTTATCGACACACAGTTTTTATGCTCGAATAAAGTGTTGAGCAGCGTGCGGCCCGAATTGCCGCACGAGTGCCCCATGATGTAGATCTGATACGGTGCCGAACCGATAAACCGAAGCAACTGACGGTAATTGTCCGTTTCCAGATAGCGGATAGATTTGATATTGGTTAGGTAGCTGTTATCATTCAGATTCGAAATAGTCTTATAATCCTCGTCCAGTTCGTCCCCATAACCGAAAATGACGGAATTCTTATCGTTATCCAATTCTCCGTGAATATGGTTTATCTTGAAATCGGAGCTTTTCGAAATATATAAGTCCGCGGTTTTCGTATAATTGAAATTCAGGAACAGAACCTCGGACGGCAGGAGGAAATAATCGTGAATTCCTGCCGCTCCGTTATATATCCGTTCAATGTGTTTGGGAACATCATAAGACTCGACATGCTTCTGTATGTCATAAGTATCGAATTGCCAGTTATAGCCGAATTTATGAAGTAAACTCTTACATTCGATGCTTTCGGCATCATGAGCTTTTCTCCAGCGTTCTGTCAGGAATTCATCGAAAGCACTACGCCCGTTAACCGATATGTCTTTTGCTTTGAACGGCGCGTAGATTGCCTTGCGAATATCTTCGTTTTTTAGTTCCGGAACAATTCGGTATTTTTGTATTTTAGACAGGTAAGCGACTAATTTAGATTTTATTGTATCGAGCTCCGCATCCAACCCTCGGGGATTTTCGTAAAGTTTGGTGTCTTTTTTCACTATTCGTTTTAAAAACTGATAGTATTCATTCTCGATATCGACCCATTTTTTTGTTTCAATAGCATTGTCGATATGTTGGAAAAACGGTTTTTTATCAATGATGAATTTATCGGGTTGACTTTTTACGTCTTCTATGGCATTTTGGGGTGGAATTATCATTCCTTTTTGGACATCTGCTGTAGGGAAAAGCCAATACCATGGAGACGGTTCTCCCTTTTGAGAGATCGAGCATAGATTATCCGTTAGTTCATTACCCAAATAGCTTTGTTGTAATCTTTTACCCCATTGCTTCCAATAATAATCTATAAAATCCGCATAACTCTTCGGCAGTCCGTGCACCAAATCGAATCCGTTGCCGATCAAAATAATTCTGTTCATCATTTGCCTGTCGTTTCGTTTGGGAGCAGTCCATAACAAAGATAATTATTTATCCCGCAGCGAACAAAAGTCTGAAGGTAACTCTTTCTCCGCAGCCCCCCCCCGTCCAGCAAGATAGCCGCCTCAGGCGACACGTCAAGGCGACGCCTTGCCTTTGTCGCCTGAGGCGGCTATTCGGCCCTTGCTGTCCGGGCGTTCCAGGCAGACTAAATATTATTTCACATGAAACTGCTCACGAAAGAAATTATCTCGAAATTCGAGAAGCATCCCATCGGTTCGCAGGATGGGAAAGGAATGGACGCGGAAGTGCTCGTCAAATATTTCAATCCCTGCGATGCGGGGACATGGCTCATTACCGAAGCAGAACGCGAGGGCGACGATTGGAGGCTGTTCGGCTTCTGCCATATTCATGAATGGGAGTGGGGCTATCTGATGCTTTCGGAACTGGAGTCCATACGCCTGCCCTTCGGACTCGCTATCGAACAGGACATTTATTCCGCCGGAAAAACCGTTCGGGAATTCCTGCTCTAAACGAGACAATGACAATCGGAAATGTTATTCATAAATTGATACTATGGCAACGGTAGAAGATAAAATACGCCAACTCAAAGACGAATTGGATAAATTGCTTGCAGATGAGCGTTACAAAAATGTAGTGTTCATAGCCGGAGGCAGCATGACTTCGGGCGGCAGGAACTTTCTGCGGTAGCACACCGAAAAGATTCGGCGCTTGCAACAGGAATATGACCGATGGATACGCTTGAAACGGATCATCGACGGAGAGGTTTTCACGCTCGATGACATTGACAAATGCCGCATGGAGATCATGCGGGAATATCCGGAATACGAGCGGCCGATCACCGCGCATTCGGGCATCCTCCTTGCAGCAGAGGCCATTCGAAAATCATTCGGCCGCAAATACTATCTGCCGCTATATAAATATCCGATCCGGATCGATTTCGGAACGCAAAACGGACGGATATGCATCGTGCATCCCAGCAATTTCATCGAATACGAAGACAAGAACGGGCAGGAGGTCATTCCTCCTGCCCGTCCATTATCTAAGAGCTCTGACGTAGCGGCTCTCTAGCAGTTTATAGATCGCCGACAGGGGATAAAGAATCTTGCCGCCGATGGAAGTATAGGGTATTTGGCGGTTGTCTCGGTAGTTCTGTAAGGAGCGTTTGCTGATACCGAAGATGCTGCACATCTCCTCGCTCGTAAGATAGATCTCATTACCGATTGCCGGACGGTGCGTGTCGATCAGGATATCGACGGCCTGAATGGCGCGGAGGATGTTGCGGCGCAGTTCCTTGAACGCGCTGCTGTCACGGGTGATGATCTCTTCTGTCATAGAGTTATGCATTATGAATCAGGTTCTTTTCCAGCAAACGGCGGACATCGTCTTCCCGGAACAGCACTTTATTCCCCATGGAGGTATAGGGGATAATACCGCATGAGCGGTAATACTGCAAGGCGCGTTTGGTGATGCTCAAAGCCTTGCAGACATCATCCGTTGTAAGCCAACGAACACTGCGGGGCTTATCGGAAAGTTGTTGTAATGCAGAAACACGTTCCAACAAACATTGAATATGCGCCTGCAAATCATTGTAGGCGCTCGTTTCAATCAGAATGCAATCCATAAGAATATAAGTTTAGGTCTGTTTAACTGTGGAGACCGCAAGATAATATCATACGGAAGATTCTCGTGCAAATGTCCGATACCGACCGCTCCAGTCTGCATCAGACAAAAAGCCAACGAATTGGATATTTGCCTGTTTGACGAATATTTCGTATTTTTGCAACAGAGTCTTTGACAAGTTGAAGAACTGGCTGAGAAACGGGGAACCTCCGTTGCCAAATCATTACCTATAAAATAATCATCGCCATAACTTATTAAGTTACAGCGATGATTTAAAAAACTCCGAAGCCTATATATAAGTGCCGGGATTTTGTTTCCTCTCGGGATGGGGCTTAGAACCTGTACGTCGCGCCGATATTGATAACGATGGGGTTCCTGCGCTTCACAAAGCCGGGTACATAATCCTTGGCGGTCTGGATCATCCATTTGAAGCCGGCCGAAACGTCCCAGTTGCGGGTGATCGAGAAGTCCGCGCCGCCGCCGAGGTTGATACCGCACGACCAGTCGCCGATGTCGTTGGCGCTGATACCTGCCAGCGGATAGATATGCCAGTCGGGGGCGATGTTGAACAGGTATTGTACGTCGGCGCTGATATCCACCGAGCAACCCGTCTTGCAAAGGGCCAGGATACTGGGAGCTACACGCCAGTTGTCGGTGATGCTGTACTGTCCGGCCGCACCGATACCGAAGATGGCTCCGTCGGCACCCGCATTCGTGTATACCCCGATTTTGGGGCCAACTCCCCAGTCGCCCTTGTACTGTGCCGAAACCGTCGTTACTGCTAAAAGCACGACGATCACCGTAAGAAAAATCTTTTTCATGTCTGTTGCTTTAATTTAACAAAAGTTGCGAATAATACTGTTTGCTAGAACAAATATACAAAATTTATCCGCCACGGCAAAAATTTTTCAACGAACCGGACTTTTTTGTCGCTAAAAACGAAAGCCCGCGGCATGCACGCCGCAGGCTTTCGCTGGTATGGGGGTTCCGGCGGTTGCCGGGTGAAGGCTTATTTCTCCTTGAGGGCTGCGTGGGCGGCCGCCAGGCGTGCGATGGGCACGCGGAACGGCGAGCAGCTCACGTAGTTCAGGCCCGCGTAGTGGCAGAATTCGACCGACGAAGGTTCGCCGCCGTGCTCGCCGCAGATGCCGCACTTGAGCATCGGGCGCTTGCCGCGGCCCTTGAATACGGCCTCGCGAATCAGCTGTCCCACGCCGTTCTGGTCGAGGATCTGGAACGGGTCGTTCTTCAGGATGCCCTTGTCGAGGTAGATCGGCAGGAACTTGCCGATGTCGTCGCGCGAGAAGCCCAGCGTCATCTGCGTCAGGTCGTTGGTGCCGAACGAGAAGAACTCGGCGACCTCGGCAATTTGGTGAGCGGTCACGGCTGCGCGGGGAACCTCGATCATCGTGCCGACCATGTAGTCGATCTTGTCGTTGCGCTCCGAGAATACCTGTTCGGCCGTCGAGTCGATGATGCCTTTCTGGTAGCGCAGTTCCTTGTGGTTGCCCACGAGCGGAACCATGATCTCGACGTGCACGGGGATGCCCTGCGCACGGACATTCATGGCCGCCTCGATGATGGCGCGTGCCTGCATCTCGGTGATCTCGGGGTAGGTGTTGCCCAGGCGGCAGCCGCGGTGTCCCAGCATGGGGTTGAACTCGGCCAGCGACTCGACCTTGGCGACGATCTTCTGGAGGGGGACGTCCATCTCTCGGGCCATCTCCTTCTGGCCTTTCTCGTCGTGCGGCACGAACTCGTGCAGGGGCGGGTCGAGCAGGCGGACGGTCACGGGGAAGCCGTTCATGGCCTTGAACAGGCCTTCGAAGTCTCCGCGCTGGATGGGCAGCAACTTGGCCAGTGCCACGCGGCGTCCGGCCTCGTCGTCGGCGAGGATCATCTCGCGGAAAGCCTTGATGCGGTCGCCCTCGAAGAACATGTGCTCCGTGCGGCAGAGGCCGATGCCCTCGGCGCCGAATCCGAATGCCTGTGCGGCATCCTTCGGCGTGTCGGCGTTGGCGCGGACTTTCAGCACGGCGTATTTGCCTGCCAGATCCATCAGCTGGCCGAAGTCTCCGCTCAGGTCGGCGGCCATCGTGGCTACCTGTCCCAGGTAAACTTCGCCCGTCGAACCGTTGAGCGAGATCCAGTCGCCCTCCTTGACGGTGAAGCCGTTGACTTTGATCGTGCGGGTTTTATAGTCTATCTCCAGCTCCCCGGCGCCCGATACGCAGCACTTGCCCATGCCGCGGGCAACGACGGCCGCATGCGAGGTCATACCGCCGCGGGCGGTGAGGATGCCGGCGGCGTCGAGCATGCCTTTGAGGTCTTCGGGAGAAGTTTCGATGCGCACGAGGATCGCTTTCTGACCGGTTTGGGCGAGGGTTTTCTCGGCATCTTCGGCGAAGAATACCACGGGGCCCGTCGCGGCGCCCGGCGATGCGGGAAGGCCCTTGGTGATGACCTGTGCATTGGTGATGGCCTTCTTGTCGAATACGGGGTGGAGCAGCTCGTCGAGTTTCGCGGGCTCGCAGCGAAGCACGGCCGTGCGTTCGTCGATCAGCCCTTCGCGGAGCATGTCCATCGCGATCTTGACCATGGCCGCGCCGGTGCGTTTGCCGTTGCGGCACTGGAGCATCCACAACTTGCCGTCCTGGATCGTGAACTCGATGTCCTGCATGTCCTTGAAATACTGCTCCAGGTGGTGCTGGATCTCATCGAGTTCCTTGTAAACCACCGGCATGACCTCTTCGAGCGAGGGGTATTTCGTGCGGCGGTCTTCCTCGGAGATGTTCTGTGCGGCCGCCCAGCGCTTCGACCCTTCGAGGGTGATCTGCTGCGGGGTGCGGATGCCGGCCACGACGTCCTCGCCCTGGGCATTGATTAGGTATTCGCCGTTGAAGAGGTTTTCACCCGTCGCGGCGTCGCGCGAGAAGGCTACGCCCGTGGCCGAGTTGCTGCCCATGTTGCCGAATACCATGGCCTGTACCGTTACGGCCGTTCCCCATTCGGCGGGGATGTTGTTGAGCTTGCGGTAGAGGATGGCACGGTCGTTCATCCACGAACCGAATACGGCGCATACGGCGCCCCAGAGCTGATCCCACGGGCATGCCGGGAAATCCTCGCCGGTCTGCTTCTTGACGGCAGCCTTGAAGTTCCTGACCAGCTCCTTCAGGTCGTCGGTCGTCAGGTCGGTGTCGTTCTTCACGCCGCGCTTGTGCTTCTGCTCCTCGATGAGTACCTCGAACGGGTCGTGGTCTTCTTTTGATTCGGGTTTCATGCCCAGCACCACGTCGCCGTACATCTGTACGAAACGGCGGTACGAGTCCCATGCGAAACGGGGGTTGCCCGTACGCTTGGCGACGGCTTCCACGGCCTGGTCGTTCATACCCAGGTTGAGGATCGTGTCCATCATGCCGGGCATCGAAGCGCGGGCACCCGAGCGTACTGACACCAGCAGCGGCATCTCCTTGTCGCCGAATTTCATCCCGGTGAGCTTTTCGATATTTTTCATCGCCTTCTCCACTTCGGGACGGAGCATCTGGATCACGGCCTCCTTGCCGTGGGCGTAATATTCGGAACATACTTCCGTGGTGATCGTGAAGCCCGGGGGGACGGGGATGCCGATGAGGTTCATCTCCGCGAGGTTCGCACCCTTGCCGCCGAGCAGCTCACGCATTTTGCCGTTGCCTTCGGCTTCCTTGTTGCCGAAGGTGTAGACTCGTTTAACGTCTGCCATAATTTTTCCTGGTTAATTTAATTGGTATATAAATTTATAAATTTTTTGTCAACTCGCTGCTTTTCACAGACGAAAATTGCGGTGACATTCCTGTTACCGCCTCGTCAAAGAATTCATATTCGCCGTTGGGAATGCGAATATATAAAAACTTTTCCGGAATTCCAAAAAAATCTACTCCAAGTAAACGAATACCGGCAGGGCGTAGCCGTAGCCGCCCCTGTACCGCCTTTTTTCGTAGGTCGGAAGCGGGGTACCCGTCTTGGGGTCAATCAGATAACGGCGCGCATAGACATCGCCCGCCGAGGTGCGGAGCGCCGTGTCGGCCAGAATGCGGTCGCGCATCTGCCAGCCGCCCCGGCGGCGGACGTTGCCCCGCCCGAGCCGTGCCGGGCGCTCCAGTGCGTCGCGCAGCCCGAAGGCTCCGGGGGCGAGCGACGAGGTGCGTCCCGCGACGAGCAGCTTCACCCCGGGGCGCTCTTCGCGCAGGTCGCGGACGACCCATTCGGCCATGCGGGTGTCGCTGCACAGCACGAGCCCTATGGTGTCGGTGCGCGTGGGGCGGACGACGCGGCCGGATCCCCGTCGCATGGGTTTGCCGCGGCGGTAGAGGAGGCCCTCGATGTAGAGGTAGCGGCGCCCCGGCTCGTCGTAGTGGGGCTCGAAGAGGTCGCCGTAATAGAGCAGTGCGAAATCCATGCCGTCGAGGGAGTTGAGCGTGCGGTGCAGGTAGCTGTAATCGCCCTCGCAGGCGGCTGCGATGTCGCGGACGACGGATTCGTTCTCGACGCCCCACAGCGCCACGAGCGGCATGCGCATCGAGTCGATGACGGCCGCCGTATGGCGTATCTTGCGGCGGTAGCGCTCCGTGTCCCACGCCAGGCGTCCCGAGGGCGTGTAGTCGGTGTCATTGTAGAACAGGGCGGGGACAGTGTCGTAGAGGTGGTCGAGATCCCAGTAGACGATGCCCGTGCGCGGCTGTGCATGAGCGGGGATGCCTGCCAGGAAGAGCAGCAGGGCGGTTATGATGCGTGGCAGCCGTTGCAAGGCGCGTAAAGTCCGGCTGCCCGGGACGGAGCGTGCGTGGCCGGTTGCGGCGAGGGCGGTTATGATGCGGCGCAGCGACATAGGCCGGGGTTATAACGGCTCCTCGGGCAGGAACTTGCGCGGCGAGCAGCCCAGGAACCGGGCGATCTCGTTGATATGGTTGAGGTTGTATTTGATCTCGTACTTCGGGCTTTCCGCCATGCCGATAAAACTTTTCGATACGCCGATGCCGAAAGCCAGCATGGCCTGCGACACACGCTGGGCCATGCGCTCCCGGCGGACGGCTTCAATTACATATATATCGACAGGCGTTTTCATGCGGCGGCGTTTTTCGATACAAAACTAAAAAACGTGCCACTTGTGTTGGTCTGTTATACATGAGTGTTGCTCAGTTATGACAGAGTGCTGTGCTTCCTGCTTCCTTTTGCGGAAAAGATATATTGGTACCGTTTGGTGGCAAAAGGTACCCAAAACCATCCGCAAACCGTTTTCACGGGAGCAGCCACGGCTCCTCGCTGAACGGACACGAAAGACCGAGCCTTTTCGCACGCCCGTTCCGGGCGCGCGGAGCCGCGGCCGCTCTTTCTCCGCTGCAAACGGAATGCGGAAAATACGCCTGTCCGGAATTTTCGCGGTACGGCTAAAAGCGGGGAGACGCGACAGCAGGGATTCCGACTCGATGGCGGAGCCGTCGGCGGACGGCGGACTAAAAGCGCGAGAAACGGGGCAGGTTTGCTTGCAAACCCGCGGTTAGGCGCCCGTTTCCAGCGTTAGGGCGCCGGAAGCAGGCGAGGCATCCGTCGGAGAGTTTTTGGTACTTTTTGCGGAAAAAAGTACATGGCGGAATTCGCAAAAAAAGTTTTTGCCACCAAAAGGTACATGACTGCGTTGCTGAAAGCAACCCGACTTTTCCTGAAATACGGATTATTGGCGTTTCAGGTGAAAATCCGGGCTGGAGCGGGATTATTCCGAGATCACCCCCGAACCGACCAGCTCGTCGCCGTCGTACCATGCGGCGAACTGCCCCGGTGTGATGCCCCGCTGGGGGGCGTCGAAGAGGATGTAGCCTCCCTGGTCGCGGACGAAGAGCGTGGCCTCCTGCAAAGGCTGGCGGTAGCGGATGCGGACGCTGAAGCGGGCGCTTTGGCCTGCCGGCATCGTGCGCGCGGGGTTGACCCAGTGTATCTCGCGGGGGGCGATATGCAGTGCCTGTCGCCACAGGCCGGGGTGGCTGTCGCCCTCGCCGACATAGATGACGTTCTGCACGGTGTCGGTGGCGAGGATGAACAACGATTCCTTGCGCCCGCCGATGCCGAGCCCCTTGCGCTGGCCGATGGTGTAGAAGTGCGCCCCGCTGTGCTCGCCGATTTTCTTGCCGTCGCGGACGGTGTAGCGCCATGGGGCGGCCAGTGCCGCGAGCTGTTCGGTCGTAGGGGGTACGTCGGCCGCGTGCTGTCCGCCCGGGGAGTGGGGATCGCCGTCCGGGCGTTCGGCGGCGGAGATCGGCTTTGACGCCGGGGACGTGACGGTCTGTCCGATGCCGGCGGGCGTGTTTGCGGCGGGCGTATTTGCAGAGGACATGGGGGCGGAATGCCCGGCGGCCGGGGATGTCGGGGCGGGGATTGCCTGTCCGGCATCGGGTGTGCCCGCCGGGATTCGGGCCTTGGGGCCGTATTTCGGCCACGTGGGGAGTATCTCGTGGACGTTACCCCTTTTCGAGGCCAGCTTCTGTTGCAGGAAGGCCGGAAGGTCGATCTTGCCCACGAAGCAGATGCCCTGCGAGTCCTTGCGCTTGGCCGTGGCCAATCCCTGCTCGGCGGCGATGCGCCGCACCTCGGGTTTGAGCAGGGCGCCGACGGGGAACAGGGCGTAGCGCAACTGCTCCTGCGAGAGCTGGCAGAGGAAGTAGCTCTGATCCTTGTTGGGGTCGGTGCCCGCGAGGAGTTTATAGATTGTCCGTCCGTCGGGCAGCGTCTCCTCGGCCTTGCGGCAGTAGTGCCCCGTGGCGACGAAATCGGCGCCCAGCCGGAGCGCTTCGCGCAGGAAGACGTCGAATTTGATTTCGCGGTTGCACAGCACGTCGGGGTTGGGCGTGCGTCCCTTTTCGTATTCCGAGAACATGTAATCGACCACGCGGGTGCGGTAGTCCGCCGAGAGGTCGACGACGTGCAGCGGGATGTCCAGTTTTTTGGCGACCAGTTCGGCGAAGACGCGGTCGTCGTGCCACGGGCAGTCGCCCTCGAGCGTTCCCGTCGTATCGTGCCAGTTGATCATGAACAACCCCACGACGTCATGCCCCTGCTGTTTGAGCAGGTATGCGGCGACCGATGAATCCACGCCGCCCGAAAGTCCGATTACGACACGTGCCATAGTAATATTGTTATTTACAGGTCGAGCAGCCCTTCGGGCAGCACCAGTTTCATCGTGCGCCCCCCGAAGTCGATATGGGCGATGAACTCCTCGGCGGCGGGGACGAGCACCGTGCGGCCGCCGATCTCCAGCTCGAAAAGCGGGTTGGCGTCGCTGTCGTAGTAGTCCGTGACCGAACCCGTGAAGGCGGCCGCTCCCTTTGCGCCGTCCGCGCCCGCTTCGGTGCAGGTCACGGCGAAGCCGATCAGGTCTTCCAGGTAGAATTCGTCGTCTTCGTCCTCGTCGCATTCGATACGGAATTCAAGCCCGACGAGTTCCTGAGCCCGGCGCTCGGTGTCGAAATCGGCGAATGAGGCCACGGCGCCCGAGGTGCCGCGGCGTTCGAAGCGCTTGCAGTAGAGCGGCACCTCGAGGGCGTCGATCGTGACCAGCAGCGGGGTGCCGGTATCGAATTCCTCCGGGAAATCGGCATAGAGCGACAGCATCACACCGCCGTCGGTGCCGAAAAGCCTGTTGATCCTGCCTGCGGGAATAGTAACGCTCATATCGGTTCGTTTTTTTTCTCTTATGTCCGTATCGCGGTGCGGAACGGGGGACGCGGGTATCCCGGCCGCTCCGTTACACCCGGCCCCGCTGTGCTGCCGCCTCGTCGTGCCGTGCAGCGCCTCGCTGTGCCTTGCCGGACGATTCCCGCACGGGATGCGCCCGCGTGGGAACTATCTGCAAAAGTAATGAAAAAAACCGGTAAACCTCCCGTTGCGGGAAATTTACCGGGATTCCGGAAAGAAGCTTTCCTGGTGTTATTCTGCGGCAGGAGCCTCTGCTGCGCCCTCTGCGGGAGCCTCGGCAGCTTCGGCGGCGGCAGCCTCCTCGGCCTCTTTGGCGGCAGCTGCGGCAGCGGCCTGCTTCTCGGCGATGGCCTTTGCGCGCTCCTCCTTGATTTTGGCTTCGGCAGCCAGGCGTGCTTTCTCGGCCGACTTGGCATCCGTGGCGAGCTTGTTGCTCTTGGCCTCGATCTTACCGGCCTTCTCGCCCAGCCATTTGTTGAAGCGGGCTTCGGCTTCGGTCTCCGAGAATGCTCCCTTGGCGACACCGCCTAACAGGTGCTTCTTGTATAATACGCCCTTGTACGAGAGGATGGCCCGACAAGTATCCGTAGGTTGTGCGCCTTTCTGTAACCAACCCAATGCTTTCTCGAAGTCGAGGTCGATCGTAGCAGGATTCGTGTTGGGGTTGTAGGTTCCCAACTTTTCGATGAATTTACCATCACGTGGCGCTCTGCTATCTGCGGCAACGATGTGGTAGAAAGCAAAACCTTTCTTACCGTGGCGTGCCAGACGAATTTTAACAGCCATTTGCTATAAAATTTTGTTGTAATTAATTAAAAAACGCTCACCCACTTTGGGCTTTTAAGCCTGCAAATGTAGACAAAATATTCCGCCCGGCAAAATAATTCGCCGAAAAATCGGTGCGACAGGCTGTTTTTCTGCCGGATACGGTGCATGGCGGGCCGCGGCGGGAACTGCCGGAAAAAGGGCGGGCTTGTGGCGGTGCAGGGCCGTGCCCCTAACCGGGTTTCCGTGGGGTTGCAAGCCGTTGCATCCCTGCGGAAAGCGATATTTTTCGTTCAGCCGGGGACTGTTGTGAAAAAAATTCCTATCTTTGCGGCGCAAATCGTCACCGCAGGGTGCGGTTTTGCCGATGGTTCCGTAGCTCAGTTGGATAGAGCAGCAGCCTTCTAAGCTGCGGGTCGCGCGTTCGAACCGCGCCGGAATCACCCGGAAAAGGGAGCGCTGGAATCGAATCCGGGCTCCCTTTTCGTTTTCCCGCCCGCATCTTCCTTCGCCGGGTTTGGCCTCCTGCGGACTTTTTCGTAAATTTGGGTCGAATCTGATATTTTCAGGCATGGAACCGCTACCGGGCTGCAACATAAAGTATCTCAACATCAGCCGCAACGACGAGGCGTGGGGGCTGGTCGTCACGACGGCCGGGTACCAGGCGGTCGCGGCGCACAGCTCCTACCCGCAGGCGCAGCATCCCGAATCCCATATTTTCGACCCCGGCAAGGGGCGCGTCCTGAAGGAGTACCAGTTGGTCTACATATCGCGCGGGGAGGGCTATTTCGAGTCCCGTTCGTGCCGCCGCCAGCGGATCAGGGCCGGGACGATGATCCTGCTCTTCCCCGGGGAGTGGCATACCTACGAGCCCGACAGGGCTACCGGGTGGTTCGAACATTGGGTGGGATTCCGGGGCGGCAGCGTCGATGCGCAGGTCGCCAACGGGTTCTTTTCGCCGCGCAGCCCGGTATTCGACTTGGGGTTCAGCCAGACGATCATCGGCATGTACGAGGAGATCGTCGGCTATGCGCTCCGGGAACAGGCCGGTTACCAGCAGGTCGCGGCGGGGATCGTGCAGTTCCTGCTGGGGTCGGTCTACTACAAGCACCGGAATATTCTGTTCGACGATTCGCTGGCCATCCGCAAGATCGACGAGGCGCGCGCGATCATGAAGCGCGAGGTCGAGGACGGCCTCACGCCGCAGGGGATCGCCGAACGCCTGTCGGTCAGCTATTCGTGGTTCCGCAAGATGTTCCGGCAGTATGCCGATACCTCGCCTGCGCAATATCTCTCGCAGATCCGGTTCCTGCGTGCCAAAGAGCTGCTCGATACGACGGAGCTCACCGTCGCGGAGATCGCATACAGGCTCCGGTTCGAGACCCCGAGCCACTTTTCCACCTTCTTCCGCAAAAGGGAGGGCGTCCCGCCCCAGCAGTACCGCCGCGAGCGGAGGCAGCCCGGGCGGTAACCCCCTCAGCAGACGACCGTCACCGGGATTCCGAGCAGCGCGGCGTATTTGCGGATCGCTCCGGCGACATGTCCCACACCGATGGCGCAGTGGTGCGAAGGCCCCGCCTTGCTCCAGCGGTCGATGAATTCCCGTGTGGGAAGCGGGAACCTGTAACGGCTGTTGATGTTGCCGATGTTCAGCACGGGGCCCGGCACCGATTCGCCTTCGGCCAGCAGGAACGAAATCCCGTCGCGTCCTTCGACCACCGACAGGAGCGTCACCGGGCCGTGTTTCACGGACATCTGGATCGACAGCCCCTTGCCGGGTTTGCCGTGGTAAACGGGAAGCGGCACCAGGCGGGCCTTCTCTTCGCCGAGCAGGAAGTGCGCCGGGCCGTCGTGCCCCAGCAGGATGACGTCGTCGGTGAAGTCCATGCCGTAGAATTCCGAGAAACAACCCCCGGCGCCCAGCAGTGACATGATTTTCATGGCCTGCACGTTTTTCACCTCGTATTCGCCCGCCACGGGGATGCCGCGCCCCGTCAGCAGCGTGTTGCCGGCGATGACCGACGTGACGATGTCTTCGTAGGCGTTGCCCGCCGCCCCCGCGTAGTAGTAGGCCAGGGAACCCAGCCGGTGCGCCTCTGCGAGCTTGTCCAGCGCCACGGATGTGCGTGCGGCGCGCTCGAGTTCCTCCCGCGTGCAGCCCTCGTCGATGACGAACGCCTCGCCGAACGCGGCGACCCTCGCGTCGGCCTCGCGCTGCGTCACCGAGCGGCGGAATTCGTGCAGTTCGCACATCTCCAGGATTTCGGCATGGGTGCCGAAGACGGTGCTCTGCAGCCTGAGGTCGGAGTAGACGTCGACCATGCCGCCGTAGTAGTTGCCCAGCAGCCCCATGCGGTTGCGGCGCATGCCGGAGGCGACCTTCGCCGCGTCGATCCACCCGTAGATCTCGGCCCAGGCCTGCGCGTCGTCGAGGTAGCCCGTCACCACGTCGTATTTGGTGCCGGCGCGGTTGAATACCGAACAGAATTCGGGCAGCGAACAGGCCTGGCAGTTGGCAAGCCACTCGCCCGTCATCTCCCCGCGGTCGGACATGCCGTTGAGCCGGGCGTAGTCGATGGCCGGGGCGGGTTGCAGGTTGAGCAGCACGACCGGGATGCCCTCCCCGAGGAAGGGGATGAGCGTGGACGAAAGGGCGTAGGTCGAGATGAAGATGAACAGCACTTCGGCTTCGTCGCGCCTGAAAAGGGCCGCGGCTGCGTGAGCCTTGTCCACGTCGTCGACCATGCCTGCGTCGGCGACGATCTGCCCGCCGTAGGCTTCCATTTTTTCCTTTATGGCGTTGCGGTAGCCGTCGAGCCTTTCGCGCAGTCCGCCGAACTGGTGCCAGTAGGTGTTCAGCCCTACTGCGATCAATCCTATTTTCATGGTTTGTGATCCGTTATTTTGTCATGACGATTTCGAAATCTTCCAGCAGGCCGTAGTCCCGCTGGTCGTAGTCGCTGCCGGGCAGCTGTTTGGGCACGTTGTTCCAGTGCCACGGGCCTGCGATACCCTTGTCGGCGCTGTAATGGGGGCCGAAGAGGTTTTTCAGGCTGCCCACCACCTGCACTTCGACGCGGTTGCGTCCCTTGTGCAGGTAGGGCGTGAGGTCGAACGCATAGGGCTGCCAGGCGATGATGCCCGCTTTGCGGCCGTTCACGCAGACCCGTGCGAGCGTCCCTTCCCAGGCTCTCAGCCGGAGCGTGTAACCGGCCGCGGGGTCGTCGATGTCGTAGTCTCGGCCGTAGGCCATGTCCCACGAATAGAAGGGGAGCCCCTGCCGTTTCCAGCTTCCCAAGGCCGGCTTCCCGGCGGGTTTGCGGACGATCCATCCCGCCTCGGCCGATTCGAGCGCGAAGTCGCCGAAAAGGTAGACGGGGGCTATTTCGGCATAGATGCTCATGGGCGAGACGCTCAGTTCGACGGTGTTCGTCCCCCGCCGCACCAGATTGCCTACGGGGTAGATCCCGAAGCGGCTGTCGAGCAGCGTGTCGGGCGCCGCGGCTTCGACGGGCGTGCCGTTGAACTTCATGTTCCAGATGCCGGGTTGTTCGGCGACCAGTTTCATGCCGCGCGTGTCGAAGTCCCCGGCCACGACGAAGTGGTAGCTTACGCGGATGTCGCCCGTGGTCAGCGTGTCGCGTTCGACGATAGTTTGCCTGTACTGGATGGCCGAGTCCCACGGGTTGCCTGTCCCGTAGCAATGGTTGAAGAGTTTGTTGCATGCCTCGAACGTGTAGAGGTTGCGCTCGGTGCGCCCGTCGACCGTCAGGTCGCAGAAATCGAGGTTGAGGACGTTGTCCTTCAGGCGGGTGACCTCCAGCGGGCCGGCGGGCTTCAGTTTGACGCTCTCTGCCGTGGGACGCTCGGTGCCGGATGCCGCCCGGGAGGTACGTGCAAGGGCGCTCCGGCCCGAAGCCGGGGCGAAGAGCAGGAGACTCCCGGCGGGCGGCAGGCTGAAGTCCGCGCTGACGCTCTTCCCGTCGGCGGTGTGCGGGTAGGGACGCATGTCGCCCGTGACGGCGTCCAGTTCGACCAGCTCCCCGGCCGGGAGGCCGACGCTGCCCGTGGCGGTGTCGCTTAGCGAGGAGTTGACCAGGAACAGGAGCTCCCCGTCCTCGTAGGTGCGCCGCTGGTGGTAGAGGTCGTTGCCCCTGACGTTGCAAAAACGGATCCTGTCGTCCGCGAACGATTCGGCGATCGCCTTACCGTCCAGAGCCGTGTAACGGCGTATCCGGGAGGCGTTGCGGTCGAGGAAATCCGCCAGTTCGGGGCTGGGCCGCCCGTCGACGAGCGTCGGTTGGGCAAAGAGCACCAGTTGCCCGCCCGCCTCGACGAATTGGCGGATGAGGCTGAAAGTCCCGGCGTTGAGGTTCTCGGTCATGGGCGGGATCACGACCTTCGCATAGGCGCGTTTTCCGACGACGAATTTACCGCCCCTGACCGAGCCGCGATCCTTGATGATGTTCTCCGAGCCCAGGTCGTATTCCGCCTGCGCCTTTTCGAGCGTGGTGACGAAACGCTGGAATGCGCTGCCGATCTCCATGCAGCGGGGGTCGTTCATGACATAGGAGTAGTAGAGCCAGATCGTCGTGGTCGGTTCCAGGACGAGGATGTCGTTCATCTGTTCGCCCTGGCTGAGCACGAGTGACAGGCGGGCGAAGTAGTCGTTCAGCACCTTGTAGTCCTCCCACCACGGCGAGAGGCGGGTGAAGACCGGCGGATAGTCGTATTTGCGGGCGCCTACGATGGTCATGTGCGAGAGGTGCTGGTTCATGAAATTCACGCCCAGCGCATATTCCCAGTCGCCCAGCCGCTTGAAATCGCGGAACGTCTCGTCCCAGCCCCCGCCGCCGTAGGTTTCGCTCAGCGTGCGTACGCTGCCGGTCTGGTTGGCGGCGCTGCGCAGCTCCTTCACGGCGCGGACGTTGCCGAACTGCGCCTGCGGGCTGTCGTCGTTGTACTGGTTGAAGAGCATGTCGATGGCGGGCATCTGGTGCCACGCGTACATGGCCATATTGTCGCCGCCCTGGTACATGCTCGGCCAGTCGTGTTCCCAGTAGTGCCCCGTCCAGAGCATGCCCTTGCGGTCGCAGTAGGCCGACATGGGCTTCGCCCAGCGGTCTACGAACATTTGCGTCAGCGTTTCGAGGTAGTTGTGGCGCACCCGTTTCCAGTCGCCCGTCTGCTCGGAGAGCAGGGGCAGCGAAGTTACCAGGTCGTAGCCCCACTGTTTGCGGAACACTTCGAACAGGTCGGGCGTCCAGCGCACGCCGCCCGAACTGGGAATGCACGGTTCGTCGGAGAAAAGCCCCTTGATGACCGGGCCCAGCTCCTTGCCGAAGGTCTTTTCGTAACCTTCCATGGTGATGCCGAGGAATTTTTCGGTGACGCCCTCGACCAGCAGGTCGACGTACGAGTAACTCCCGTGCCAGCCCGAACGGCCGTAATAGGTCTTTTCGTAAAGGTAGTATTCGCCCGGGACGTCTTTGTAGCGGCCCGTGTCGGCGGTGATGTCGCGGAACGTGCCGCCCTCCTTTTTCAGGCAGAGGAAGTATTTTCCCGCATCGGCCGGGGGCAGTGCGGTTTTGGTGAGCGCGAGCCCCTGTCCCTGGTCGTAGGATTCGGGCATCTGCGCGGGAACATGTCCGCCTGCGAAGCCGCTCGGGTAGGAGTTTTCGTCGTAGATCCAGATGTCGAGCCCCAGTTCTTTCCCCTTTTCCACACTGTATTTATAAAGGTCGAACCACTCGTCGGAGAGGTATTCGGTGACCAGCCCCGGCCGCGGGTGGACGAAGGCGCCGCCGAAGCCCTGCGCCTTGAAGTCGCCCAGCATCCGGTCGATGTCGGCGCGGGTGACCTGTGTGTTCCAGACCCACAGGGGCGCCGGGCGGAATGCCCGCGGGGGATCGGCGAATTCCTTTCGGAGCTTCTCGAATTTCATTTCCCGTTTCTGGGGGGCTGCGGCGTAGCTGGCGAGGCACGATGCCGCCAGGGCGGCCGCCAGCAGGCTTTTGATTACGGAGGGTTTGGTTTTCATGATCGTTCCGGGTTGTGTTTGCTTTACAAAGGTAAAGGTTATGCGCTTCGGGCGGTAACGAATCCTGATAAACGACTTTTCATTTCTGATAAAGCGTGCGGAGGATGGCGTGGGCGAACCGGGCGAACCGGGAGGTTCGGGGCGGGATGCGGAGCAGGGAGTAGGGAGTAGGGAGTAGGGAGTGACGGTATGGACGGGGATGCTGCCGGGCCGGGCAGGCGGGAACGTTAGGAACGGGGGCTATGGAATCGGGGAATCGGAGGATCGGAGGGCCGGGTAACCGGGAGAACGGTGGGGCGCTGAAAGCCGGCGGAAAAAACACGGCGAGCCGGGGACGGGTGCCCAGCACGGCCGGGCAGCGGATGCAGGCGGGGTTACCTGCGCGGCAGGATGGCGACGATGCGCGTCCCGCCCGTGTATCCGGAGTCGATGTATATCTCCCCGTGCAGGTGGGTGACGATCAGGCGGCAGAGGTAGAGCCCGAGGCCGTTGCCCTGGCTGAAGGGGTCGAGTTTGGTGAAACGCTCGAAGACATAGCCGTGCTTCTCGGGCGGGATGCCGCAGCCCGTGTCGGCGACGGCGACGAAGACGCGGTCGTCGCCCAGACGGTCGCATTCGAGGCTGATCGTGCCTTCCTGCGTGAATTTATAGGCGTTGCCGAGCAGTGCCGAGATGAGTATCGTCAGGTATTTGTCGCTGGTGTTGAGCGCGATCTCCGCGACCGGGATTGCGCCTTTGTAAACGATGCCCGGCTTGGGGTACTTCACCTTCATGATCCGCAGTTGTGCCTGGCATACGGCGCAGAGGTTCGTATACTGGTACGGCAGCGGTGCGTGCAGGTTTTCGAGGTAGGCCACCTCGAGCATGTCGTCGAACAGGAATCGCAACTGGCGGCGGTTGTCCCGGATGATTTCGCAGTATTGGACGCGGGATTCCGGGGTGATCTCCTCGGCGCAGAGCAGCTCGGAGAATCCCATGATGCAGTTGAGCGGCGTACGCACTTCGTGGCAGACGGAGTTGACGAATGCGGCCTTTTTAAGCTCGCTTTCGTGGGCGTGCTTCATTTGCAGGAGTAACTCCTTCTGCAGTCGCCGGGTGCGGCGGTTGCCGACATAGATCGCACCGACGACCGCGGCGATCACCAGCAGTGCGAGCGAGACGTAGACCAGGGTCGTTTTGTGGTGGTGAGCCGTGAGCAGCGCCGCGTCGAGCGCCATCCGGTCGAGTTCGTACGACTCCTGCTTCTCGCGGATGACTTCGCCCTGTTCGAGCCGCAGCAGCGAATCCTGCACCTTCACGGCACGGGCATAGGCCATGCAGGCCTCGGAATCGCGGTGCAGCTTGCGGAACATGCCTGCCCGCTCCTTGTAGCAATCCGTGAAATGCACGCCCGCCATGGGGTGGCGTTCGGCGGTGCGGATCAGCGAATCCGAGAAGGACAGCGCCCTGGCGTACTCCCCGTGCCCGACGGCATCGAGGTAACCTTCGCGGTAGTGGCGCATGCGGGCGAAGTGGAGCCGGTCGGCCTGGTGCGTACGGATGAACCCGCTTTGCAGGAAAAGGTGCATGCCGGGCGTACCCCCGAATTCGTTGTCGCCCTCGGGTTGCAGCGGCTGTGCCGTCGCGGCGCAGAAAACCGCGAGCGCCAGGCACATTGCCGGGAAGAGTATCGGTCGGCGTATGCTCATGGCTTGGCGGGGATTGTGAAGGTGAAACGTGCGCCGGCGGTATATTCCTCGTCGAGGGATATGTTGCCCGAGAGGTGCCGGGCGATCAGGCGGCATAAAGCGAGGCTCAGCCCCGGCGTCGCCTTCGAATCGTCGGAGGGCATGCCGAAGATGTCGTTGCGTTTTTCGGGCGGGATGCCGCAGCCCGTGTCGGTCACCGTAACCCGCAGTTGGTTGTGGCGCGGGTCTATTTCATAGCGGAGCGTGACGGAGCCTTCTCGGGTGAATTTGCGGGCGTTGTCGAGCAGCGCGCGCACCACGAACGAAAAGTATTTGGCGTGTGTGCGGACGGTGCCCGGGTTCTCCGGGGCTTCGATCGTGAAGGCCACCCCGGGATTGCAGCTAAGCCGCGAAGCGGCGAGCAGTTCGGCGCGGCACACCTCGTCGATGTTGGTTTCCTCCAGCCGCAGGGCCTCGGTCAGGCTGTCGAGGTTGGCGGCTTCGAGCATGTTGTCGAGCGCCGAAAGCAGCAGGTCGGCGTTGACGCGGATGGATTCGCAGCAGGCGTTCCGCTCGGCAGCGTCGATGTCCGACAGCATCAGCCGCGAGGCTGCGGTGTCGATGGCGTCGAATGCGGGGCCGATGCCGCGGCAGATCGTGTTTACGAAGACCGATTTCATGTGTTCGCTCTCCTGGGCCTTGCGGCTGTGGCGGAGGATGTCGGCCTTCAGCCTGCGGTTGCGCAGCAGCGACCGCAGGAGGTAGATCCCCGTGCCGGACATCAGCAGCACGATGACCACGATCGAGAGGCTCGTGGCGGCGCGGTTACGGATCAGGGCCCGCGTTTCGGCCAGCTTGCGCTTGTCCAGGTCGTGTTGCCGGCGGATCGTTTCGAGGCGTTCGCGGCGTTCGGCGGTGAGGATCGAATCCTGCACCTGCATCGTGTGCTCGAAGGCCTCGAAAGCCTCCGGGTAACGCTTGGCCTTGGTGAGCAGGATGCTGCGGTCGCGGTAGGCCTGGTAGACCTTGTTGGGCAGCATGCTGAAATAGCCCTTGCCACTCTCGATCAGGCGGATCAGCGAATCGGAATACTGGATGCTTTCGGCATAGGCGTCGGTGTTGGCTTTCCAGAGGTAGCCCATTTCGTAGAGGTAACTTTTGTTGCGCAGCAGGTTTTCCCCTTCGGCTGCGAGCATACGGTTACGGAACTCGTTGAAGTACAAGGCTGCGTAGTCGTTGCGGCGGATGTTGAGCGCACATTGCAGCAATTGCTGGTAAGGCCGCACGTAGCTGTTGTCCTTGTAGAGGTAGGGGCGCCGCCCGAGGGTGCTGTCGGCGGAATAGTAGCGGTCGAGCAGTGCGATCTGGTCGTTGGTGAGCGCGACCTGGTCATCGTGGCGGTAGCTCTGGTTGTAGGCGCCGCTCAGCACGTAGTAAATGATGTTGGCGAAGCACCTGCGGATATTGAGGTTCGGCATTTGCCTCGTCAGTTCGTAGGCTTCGCGCCACGTGTCGGTCTGCGGGATGTAGGCCCGCTGGTTTCCGCCCTCGTAGTAGCAGAGCGTGATGTTGGCATAGCCGCGCAGAAACAGGCGTTTGGTGCGCTGGTAGATGTTCTCGGGTTCTTCGGGCGGGGTATTGCTCCAGTCGTAAACCTCGTGTGCCAGCCTGAGGTTCTCCGCAAGGTCGTACTGGTGCCCCAGGCGGTAGAACCCGATGCACATTTCTGCATAGGCGTCGGCACCCTCTTCGGGTGTGCCGGGAGTCAGGTCGCGGAGCGCCTGTAGGTAATAGCGGAGCGTATCTTTCTTTTCGGTGTAAATCGAATACCGGCTGAGGATCGGGATGATGGACACGGACATGGCGTAGGTGTCGCGGATGGCCGCCGCTTCGCGGAAAAGCTGGATGGAATAAGGCAGGTTGAGGTGCGTGTCCTCGTTCAGGTCTTTGAGGTTGAGCAGCAGTTGCACCCGTTCGCGGGGATCGGACGTATGCGCCAGTCTGCCCTGGAGGCTGTCCGTGACGGAGGACGGTGCGGCCATAAGGGATACTCCTGTGCCGAAGACGACGCAGTAGATGCATGTAAGCAGGCGGACAGGGGACATGTGGGTGTAACGCAAAATTGGGACTAAGGTAGTAAAAAAAACGGGCCGGACAAAAAGTCCGGCTCCGTTCTGTGGAAAATTATGGGGATCTTATGCCTTTTTCAGGCTCATATCCAGATACATTTTCAACTCCCGGGGCATTACCGGCTTGGTAATAAAGCCGTTGCATCCGGCTTCCTCGGCGATGCGGCGATCCGTGTCGAAGGCATAGGCGGTCTGCATGATAACGGGTAATTGGGTGGTATGCCGGCGTATCTCCTTGAGTGCCTCGATACCGTCCATTACAGGCATTTTGATGTCCATCAACACGGCATCGGGATGATGCTCCAATGCATAGTCGACGGCCTCTCTGCCATTTTTCGCCCATAGCAGCTCATACTCTTTTTTGAGTATTATTTCCAGCAATTTGTAATTGCTTTCAACGTCTTCCGCAATAAGTATCAGCGGTTTACGTGCATCTGGATTGTTGTATGTCATTGTTTTTACAGTTGGGACGAGTGCAAATATAAAAAAATTTTCCGGAAAACAAATAGGATTACCGGCGAATTGTTCCTTCCCAGCAGGCCGTATTGCCGCATGCGTCGGTCAGGGTGAGCCGGACGCTGTGGCTTTTGCGGGCCGGGGGTTCCTCGAACAGGTGGATCAGCGTGCCCTGCATCGGGAGACGGTCGCAGGGAAGCCATTTGCCGTCGATGAACAGGGTGCACGAGGCGATGCCCGAGAAGTTGTCGCCCACGCGGAAGCGCATGGCCGGGGCGCGTGTGAGGTCTGCCCCGTCGGTGAAGAGCGGGCGTATGCGCGGCGGGATGGTGTCGGCCACGACAAACAGTTCGCCGGTGGTGCGAGTCGTGGCCGTGACGGCGCCGTCGGCGTATTTCCCGCCTATGCAGGTGAGCCGTCCCTTGGCGTTGCGGGCGGCCAGCACCGTGTGGGGATGCAGGTTTTCGGGGACGAACGCCCGCACGCTGACCGTCATTGCCCGGTGCAGCGGCGTGGTGACCGGGAGGATGCGGTAGCCGGACGTGAGGACGAGGAGCGTCGAATCGGACGCCGGGGCGGGGCAGCGTTCAGCGCGGCAGAAAACCGGTTCGTAGAGCGCTCCGGCGGGGATGCGTGCCGTGACTTCGCGCCCGAGGCGGACGATGCCCGTCCGCCCGGGGGTGAGCACCGTGGCGGCGCTGTCGGCTTTGGCACGGAAACTCTCCGTCCGGCCGAGGATGTCGAATTCCAGCTGTGAGCGATTGCCGCAGTCGTCCCATGCCTCGATGCGGATGCGGCGGGTCTGTCCCGCTTCGGTGCGGATGATTCCGCGCTCCTCCATGACGGGGTAGAAACAGGCGGGGGATTGGGCCAGCTGCGCAGCGCGGATCACCTCGTTGCGCGAGGTGAGTTGCAGCGGGTAGTAGCTCACGGCGTCGCAGCAGCGCGAATTCGCCTGCTCGAAGCCGTCCATGCGGTATTCGAAAAGGGGCTTGCCGTCGGCCGATAGGGCGAGGCGCCACAGGCCGAAGGTGTTGCCCACGCCGTTGCGGCGGTCGCTGGCCTCGACGACGAAGTAGCCTTTGCGCCCCGCGCCGACGGGCTCTTCGCGCGTCAGGCGGTAGTTGCCCCCGGCGCTGCGGACGACGGCATAGCTCTCCGGGCGGCTGTGCACGGGGATGCCCTGCACGGTGTCGACCTCGATGTAGTGGATCCGCATGATGCGCGGCGGGAGGTCGTCATGGGGGCGGATGATCCCGGCGCTTACGACGTTGTAAAGCCGCTGCGTGCGGGTGTCGCGCAGTTCGTAGTGGAGGTGCGGCCCCATCGACGAGCCGCTGTTGCCCGAATAACCGATCACGTCGCCCTGCTTCACGGGCCAGGTGTCGGGGCCGAACCAGAGGTTTACGCTGTTCGAGCGGCGGGCGTGGCGCTCTTCGCGCACGCGCTCCTCGATGTCCTTGCGGAAGCGTTGCAGGTGGCCGTATACGGCCGTCGTGCCGTTGTGCAGCGTGAGGTAGACGGCGCGCCCGTAGCCGTAGGCGCCCAGGCTTACGCGCGAGACGTAGCCGTCGGCCACGGCCACGAGGGGTTTGCCTTCGGCGCCGTCGGTCTTGATGTCGATGCCCGCGTGGAAATGCCCGGGGCGCATCTCGCCGAAATTGGCCGAGTAGAGCCCTTCGACGTCGCAGATCGGGTATATGTACTCCTCCGGGGCGGGGTGTTGTCCCCGGGCCCCGACGCAGGCGGCAGTCGATATGAGCAGTATCAGAATTCGTCGCATGTCTCCGTGTCCGTCACGAGCCCCGAGGCGGCCTCCACGACCGTTTCGTAGTCGTATCCCAGCGAAAGCCCGTAACGTATCAGTTTGGTTTTCAGTTCGTATTGTGTCGAATATTTCGCCGTTCGTGCCTTGCGTTCCAGTTGCCGGCGCAGGCGTTCGTCCATGCCGGAACGGTCGGCTTCGGCGAGTGCCGCGTCGATCAGCGCCCGGTCGATGCGCTTGCGTTGCAGGGCCGTGCGGATCTTGTATTCGCCCCAGCCGCTCAGCCGCAGTTTTTCGCGCACGAAAGCCCCGGCGTAACGGGCATCGTCGATGAAGCGGTCGCGGACGAGTTTGGCCAGCACCCCCTCGGCGTCGCGTTCCGCGAGTCCCCAGCCGCGCATCAGCCGCCGGGCGTCCTCCTGCGATTTTTCGGCGCGGGCGCAGAGCCGCATGAGCGCAGCGAGTGCCTGCTCGGGTGTCTTGACCTTCTTTTTCCTTATTTCATCCGGCTGCATACCATGCGGGGTTTTCCGTTGAGGTCTTCGCGCACCTCGGTGTCCGTATATCCCTCCTCGCCGAGCAGGAGGCGCATCTGCCCGGCCGAGCGTTCGTAGATCTCGAAATAGAGCTTCCCGCCGGGACGGAGCATCCGCCGCCCGGCGCGGGCGATGGCGCGGTAGAATTGCAGCGCGTCGTCGTCGGGGACGAACAGCGCCTCGCGGGGTTCGTACTCCCGGACATTGGCGTGCATTGCCGCAAGGTCGCTTTGCGGGACGTAGGGCGGGTTCGAGACGATGGTGTCGAACGGCCCCGGGAAGATTTCGTCCAGGCCGCCGAGCGCATCCGCCTTGCGGAGCGTGACCCGGGCGCCGAGCGTGCGGCAGTTCTCGGCGGCGATCGCCAGCGCCGCGTCCGACAGGTCGGCCGCGCAAACCTCGGCCCCGGGCAGCGCGAGCGCCAGGCTCGCGGCGATGCAGCCGCTGCCGGTGCCCACGTCGAGCAGGGCACGGGCCCTGCGTTCGTCGTGTACCACCCAGGAGACCAGCTCCTCGGTTTCGGGGCGGGGGATCAGCACCCCTTCGCGTACGGCGAAGCGGTGCCCGTAGAATTCCGTGTGCCCCACCACGTATTGCACGGGACGGCCGGCGGCGAGTTGTGCGGCCATCGCCTCGAACCCGTCGGCTGCCATCGGTGCGCCGGGGTCGGTCAGCAAGGCCGATAGGGGAAGCCCCGACGATTCGGCGAGGGCGACCAGGGCGATGCTCCGCGCCTCACGGGCGTCGTAAAGTCCCGTGAGACGGGCTGTGAGCCGGTCGAGGAGCCCGCGGCGGGTGGTGACCTCCGGGGCGCCCTGCGGCTGCGGGGCGTATGGGGCTGAGGTTTCGGGGACAGACATCAGTGCCGGATCAAGTTGGCCAGCGCGATGGCCACGGCGGCTTCGACGACCACGGCCCCGCGCAGGGCGACGCAGACATCGTGGCGGCCGCGGATCGTGAGCGGCTCGACTTTGTTCGTCGCCAGGTTGTAGGTATTCTGTTCGCGTCCGATGCTCGGGGTCGGCTTGACCGCCGCGCGTACCACGATCTCGTTGCCGTTGGTGATTCCGCCGTTGATGCCGCCCGCGTTGTTGGTCGCAGTGGTGCCTTCGACGTCGAGCAGTGGGTCGTTGTTCTGCGAACCGCGCATGCGCGCCCCGGCGAAGCCGCTGCCGAATTCGACCCCCTTGACGGCCGGGACGGCGAACAACAGGTGGGCGATCAGGCTTTCGGCCGAATCGAAGAAGGGTTGTCCCAGTCCCAGTGGGACGCCCTGTACGCGGCATTCGATGATTCCGCCGACCGAATCCCGGTCGGCTGCCGCTGTGCGCAGCACCTCGTCGAAGCGCGCGGGGTCGGTGCATCCGCCGATCTCGGTGATGCGCGTGTCGAAGGCGATGCCCGGCGGGAGCACCTTCTTGGCGACGACGCCCGCGGCGACGAACGCCACGGTCAGGCGTGCCGAGAAATGGCCGCCGCCCCGCGGGTCGTTGAACCCGTTGAAGCGGTGGTAGGCCACCAGGTCGGCGTGCGAAGGCCGGTAGTGGCGGGCTACGGTGGCGTAGTCCTGCGAATGGGTGTCGGTGTTGGCGAATTCGATGGTGAGCGGCGCCCCCGTCGTCATGCCGTTATAAAGCCCCGATACGATCTGCGGGATGTCCGGCTCGCGGCGCGGTGTGGTGCCGCGTGCCCCGCTGCGGCGGCGTGCGAGGTCGGCTTCGAAATCTTCCGCCGAGAGCGGAATACCTGCGGGAACCCCGTCGATCGAGATGCCGATCTGCGGCCCGTGCGACTCCCCCCAGATGGCGAGCCTGAAATTGTGTCCGAAAATATTCATGGCGTTCAGATTCTGATTTTTTCCAGGTCTTCGAAGAATCCGGGGTAGCTTTTGGCGACGCATTCGGCGTCTTCGATGGTCATTTCCCCGTCGCTGAGCAGCCCTGCGACGGCCATCGACATGGCCATGCGGTGGTCGCCGTGGCTTTGCACGCGGGCTGCGCGGATCCTGCCGCCGCGGATGCGCATGACGTCCTCCTGGGAGATGTCCACCTCGATGCCCGCCTTGGCGTACTCTTCGCGGATGGCGTCCGCACGGTTGCACTCTTTGTGTTCGAGCCGCGAGGTACCGCGGATGACGCTCTCGCCCTGGGCCGCCGCCGCGAGCGCCGCGAGTGCCGGGAAAAGGTCGGGGCAGTGCGTGGCGTCGAATTCGAAGGCGCGCAGGGGACGGTGCGAGGCCGTCACGGAGTCCTCGTCGTTGATGACCGCGGCCCCGGCCCGCACGAGTGCCGTGCAGATGGCCGTGTCGGCCTGCTTCGAAAGCATGGAGACGTTCTTCACGGTGACTTCGCCCGCGACGGCGCCCGCCACGAGCAGCATGGCCGCGGCGCTCCAGTCCCCCTCGATGCTGAAAAAGGCCGGGCGGTAGCGCTGTCCGCCCTCGATGTAGAACTCCTTGTAGTCGTTGTGGCAGATCTCCACGCCGAACCGTGCCGCCGTGTCGACGGTCATGTCCAGATAGGGGGTCGAGACGGCGCTGCGGACGTGGAGCGTGGTGTCGTGCTGCGAGAGCGGGAGCGCCAGCAGCAGCCCCGTGATGAACTGCGACGAAACGGAACCGTCGACGTCGATTTCCCCGCCCCGGATCGGGCCGCACACTTCGAAGGGCAGGTAGCCGTCGTTGTCCCGTACCCGGACGCCGAGGCGGCGCAGCGGTTCGATCATCATGTGCATGGGGCGCCGTAGCAGGGTGCCCTGGCCTTCGATGGTGACGGGCATCCCGCAGAGCGATGCGATGGGGGTGAAAAGCCGTGTGGCGAGCCCCGATTCGCCGACGTGCAGCACTTTCCCGCGGGGATGCAGCCCGCCTTCGATCGAAAGGGTCGAGGCGTCCACGTGTTTCACGCGGGCGCCGAGCGTCTCGATGCACCGCAGCGCCGAGCGCGTGTCGTCGCAGAATTCCAGGTTGCGCAGCACCGAGGTCTCCCCGCAGAGGAGCGATGCCGCCAGGGCACGCTGTGCATAGCTTTTCGAACAGGGCGGCGTCAGCGTGCCTTTAACGCGGCCCAATGGAACCGTCTTGTCCATTGTGTAGGTTATATGCTTTTATGGGCACCGGGGTTGGCCGGCACCCTGAAATTAAAATCCTCGCCTCTATTCCTGTGTTTCGGTCTCCTCCCCGGCCTGCTGCGCCTGCTGTCCCTTGCGGTTCTTCATCTGCTGGGTCAGCTGGTGGCTCTTCTTGAGCTCGAAATGCTGGCCGAGGTAGACCTTGCGAACCATCGGGTCGGCGGCCAGCTCCTCGGCCGTACCCGTCTTGAGGATCTTGCCCTCGTAGAGCAGGTAGGTGCGGTCGGTGATGGCCAGTGTCTCGTCGACGTTGTGGTCGGTGATGATGACGCCGATGTTCTTGTGCTTGAGCGTCGCCACGATCGACTGGATGTCCTCCACGGCGATGGGGTCGACGCCCGCGAAGGGCTCGTCGAGCAGGATGAACGCCGGGTTGATGGCCACCGCGCGCGCGATCTCCGTACGGCGCCGTTCGCCGCCCGAAAGCTGGATGCCGAGGCTCTTGCGCACCTTTTGCAGGCGGAACTCCTCGATTAGCGACTCGACGCGCTCGTTCTGGTATTCCTTCGAGAAATCGGTCATTTCGAGTACGGCGCGGATGTTGTCCTCGACCGACAGGCGGCGGAAGACCGATGCCTCCTGTGCCAGGTAGCCCACGCCCATCTGGGCGCGTTTGTAGACCGGCTCCTTGGTCAGTTCGGCGACCTTGCCTTCGTCGTCCTCGAGGAAGATGCGCCCTTCGTTGGGCTTGATAAGCCCCACGATCATGTAGAAAGTCGTGGTCTTGCCGGCTCCGTTGGGGCCGAGCAGTCCGACGATCTCCCCCTGGTTGACGTCGATCGAGACGTGGTCGACGACGGTACGGGCCTTATATTTTTTGACAAGTTCGCTGGTGTATAGGCGCATTGCGTTCTCTTGCTATAAAATTTTTACAAAGTTATGCTTTTTTCCGAAAAGTTTTTTAACTTTACATTGAATTTTCTGATTTTAGAGTAGAAACGGCGAAATGAAACAATTTGAATCGTCCCTGTTGCATGACAAGCTGAAGGAGTACTTCGGCTTTTCGTCGTTCAAAGGGAACCAGGAAGCGGTGATCCGCAATGTGCTGGAAGGGAAGGATACGTTCGTGCTGATGCCTACGGGCGGCGGGAAATCCCTCTGTTATCAGCTTCCGGCCATGCTCATGGAGGGCGTGGCGATCGTCATTTCCCCCCTGATTGCGCTGATGAAGAACCAGGTGGACGCCATGCGCACCTTCTCGGCCGAGTCGGGAATCGCCCATTTCCTCAATTCGTCGCTCAACAAGACGGCCGTCGCGCAGGTGCGTGCCGACGTGCTGGCCGGGAAGACGAAGCTGCTCTATTTCGCCCCCGAATCGCTGACCAAGGAGGACAACGTGGCCTTCCTGCATAAGATAAAGGTATCGTTCTACGCCATCGACGAGGCGCACTGCATTTCGGAGTGGGGACACGACTTCCGGCCCGAGTACCGCCGCATCCGCCCGATCATCAACGAGATCGGCGCTGCGCCGCTGATTGCCCTGACGGCGACGGCTACGCCCAAGGTGCAGCTGGACATTCAGAAGAACCTCGGCATGTCCGACGCTTCGGTGTTCAAGTCGTCGTTCAACCGGCCGAACCTCTATTACGAGATACGCCCCAAGGGGGACGTCGACCGCGATATCATCCGCTTCATCAAGCAGAACGAGGGAAAGAGCGGCATCATCTACTGCCTGAGCCGCAAGAAGGTCGAGGAGCTGACCGAACTGCTCGTGGCCAACGGCATCCGCGCGCTGGCCTACCATGCGGGCATGGACGCCGCGACGCGCGCCGCCAACCAGGACGACTTCCTGATGGAGCGGGTCGAGGTGATCGTCGCCACGATCGCTTTCGGCATGGGCATCGATAAGCCCGACGTGCGCTATGTCATCCATTACGACATCCCCAAGTCGCTCGAAGGCTATTACCAGGAGACGGGGCGTGCCGGCCGCGACGGCGGCGAAGGTTACTGCCTGACGTTTTACAGTTACAAGGACATTCAGAAACTGGAGAAATTCATGCAGGGCAAACCCATCGCCGAGCAGGAGATCGGCAAGCTGCTGCTGCTGGAAACGGTGTCCTATGCCGAGAGTTCGATGTGCCGCCGCAAGACGCTGCTGCACTATTTCGGCGAGGAGTATACCGAGGAGAACTGCGGCAACTGTGACAATTGCCGGAATCCCAAGCCGAAGATCGACGCGCGGGCGGCGCTCAAGATGGCGCTCGAGGCGCTGCGCGATATCGGCGACAAGTTCAAGGCCGACTACCTGATAAACGTGCTCACGGGCAAGACCACGGCGCTCATCAAGAGCTACGGCCACAACAAGAGCAAGTGGTTCGGGGCGGGTGCCGAGCACGACGTGCGTTTCTGGGGCGCCGTGCTGCGCCAAGCGCTGATCCTGGGGCTGGTGGACAAGAATATCGAGAATTACGGGCTGATCTCGGTGAACCGCAAGGGCGAGAATTTCATCGCCATGCCTTTCCCCGTCACCGTGACGCTCGACCACGACTATGACGAGGAGGAGAAGGAGGCCGAGGCCGTCGTCCCGATGGGCAAGGGCGGCGCGGCGGACGAGGAACTCTTTGCGATGCTCAAGGATTTGCGTAAGAAAGTGGCCAAGCAGCACGGGCTGCCGCCGTTCGTCATCTTCCAGGATCCGTCGCTCGAGGACATGGCCGTGCAGTACCCGATCACCATCGAGGAGATGCAGAACATCACCGGCGTGGGAGTGGGCAAGGCCCGCAAGTTTGGCGAGGAGTTCGTCAAGCTCATCAAGGCCTATGTCGAGGAGAAGGAGATCATCCGTCCGCAGGACATGATCGTCAAGTCGGTCGGCAACAAGTCGGGCAACAAGATCTTCATCATCCAGTCCATCGACCGGAAGATGGATTTCGAGGATATCGCCCGCGCCAAAGACCTCGATTTCGACGAACTGCTGACCGAGATCGAAGGCATCGTCAACTCGGGTACGAAGCTCGACATCTCGTACTATCTGAGGGACTTTATGGACGAGGACAAGATCGAGGACATTTACCTCTATTTCAAGGAGGACGCCGAGAGCGATTCGCTCGATGCGGCCATCGACGAACTGGGGGCCGACTATACGGAGGAGGAGATACGTCTGGTGCGTATCAAATTCATCTGCGAGCAGGGCAACTGACGCCCTGGACACCTGCCATCCCACGGCTGTTGCGTCACTGTTCCGAGGATTGACACTAACTTAATAATACGCCTATGAACAAAAAGACTTTTACTGTTGCCGTGATTTTCCTGATCGTGACACTCGTGTGGCTCGGAGTCAATATATTCTGGGCCTTGTCGAACAGCAATTGTATATTCGACCTTGTCGTGGCCGTATTGTTCGTGCTTGCAGGCGTCGGGATGGTGTACAACGAATGCCACAAGCGCAAACGCAAGCACCTCGACGAGGTGAACAAATACAAAATACCGTAACCTATGTGTGCCATGCAACGGTTCCTGACGATCATGTCCGTGTTTTTCTTCGTGTGCGGCGTCGTTTCGCTGTGGCGGATCCTGTCCGACGACGGGCGGGATATCTGGTACGTGCCGCTCGTACTGATCGGTGCGTCGGGGATTTTGGCCGTCCGCGCCCGGAGCATGGGCCGCAAAAATACGCAAAACGAAGACTGATATGAAAACCAATGTGATGCAGATAGTCCGCCTCGTGATGATGATCGTGGCGGTGGCCGGGATAATCTACGCCCTGGAGTATATGGAGCGCGGCATTGCTGTGTGGTTCTGGATCACGCTGCTCGGCGTGGGTTTCGTGGGGCTGCTCTATACGTTCCGCCTCACGCAGCGCCGCGTGCGGCTCGAACGCCGTGCCCGGGAGCGGCAGGAAAAGAAAAAATCCCGCCGGTCGAAACGCTGACCTTCATCCGCCGGACATCGTTGCCCGGCGGTTCGGTTTCCGGGCGGAGGCTTGCGGTTTCCGATGGGGCGGTTTTCCCGGGGCGGCAGTTTTATTCCGGAAGAGCGGGCTTGTTTCCTGCCGCTGGATTTCGCCGTCGTGGCAGGCGGCAAGGCCGTGGGCGGCGTGGGGTTCGTGCTCGGGACGGATGTCGAGCGCTTCGGCGCCAAAATCGGCTTCTGGCTCTCAAGCCGCTGCCGGGGGCGGGGCATGATGACGGCGGCCGTCCGGCAGGCCGTGGAGTGGATGTTCGCAAATACCCCGATAATTCGTATCTTTGCCGCGGCTTATGCCACCAATTCCGTATCGCAGCGGGTGTTGGTGAAAGCCGGGTTCCGACATGTCGGGACGTTCCGTAAGGCTTTTTTCAAGAACGGGGCGTTCGTGGACGGCTGTTATTACGAATTACTGAAAGACGAAAATGAGTGAAGTAAGGGCAAAAAAGGCGCTGGGACAGCATTTCCTGGTCGACCTCAATATCGCGCGCAAGATTTGCGATGCGCTTTCGGGGGGCGTAAGACCGGAGGCCGGGGCGGAAACCCGGGCGGTGGCGGCTGGAAGTGCCGATGCCGATGCGGAAATCCGGACGAGGGTGGCTGGATATGCCGGAGCTGGGGCGGAAGCCCGGACGATGGCGGTAGGAAGTGCCGATGCCGGGGCAGAAGCCCGGACGAAGGCGACAGGAACTGCCGATGCCGATGCGGAAACCCGGAGGGGTGTAGTTGCAAGTGCCGATGCCCGGCTCGCGGCGGATACGACCGCTGCCGGTGCGCCGGCGGCCGCGGAAGAGGAACGGGGCGGCGCAGTCCCCTGCGACGTGCTGGAGGTCGGCTGCGGGATGGGGGTGCTGACGCAGTTCCTGCTCAGGCGCGGCGACATCACCACCTACGGCGCCGAGATCGACCCGGAGAGCGTCGGGTACCTCCATGCGCATTTCCCCGAGTTCGCACCGCGGCTGATCGAGGGCGATTTCCTGAAGATGAACCTGCGCGAGCGTTTTCCGCGGGGACTGAAGATCATCGGGAATTTCCCCTACAACATCTCCTCGCAGATATTTTTCAAGGTGCTCGAGCACCGCGACCTGGTGCCCGAATGCGTCGGTATGATCCAGAAGGAGGTCGCCGTACGGATCGCGGAGCCCCCGGGGTCGAAGGAGTACGGCATCCTGAGCGTGTTGTTGCAGGCTTGGTACGACATCGAATACCTCTTTACGGTCAACGAAACGGTTTTCAACCCGCCTCCCAAGGTCAAAAGCGCCGTTATCCGCCTGCGCCGCAACAGCGTCGGACGGCTCGGCTGCGACGAGGCGCTGTTCGTGAAGGTGGTGAAAGCGTCATTCGGCCAACGCCGCAAGATGATCCGCAACTCGCTGCGGGCGGTGTTCGGCGATTTCGGCGGCGCAGAACATCCCTTTTTTACGCAGCGCGCCGAGCAGCTCTCGGTCGCCGATTTCGTGCAGCTGACCGACTGGGTCGCGGCCAACCGGAAATAATCGCGGCGGGTCGTGGACGTCGGATACCGCAGTTTGGGTGCGGGTTCGAGCCGTCGGATGCCGGGCCGGAAGGGCGGACAGTGTGTACCGGAGGCGGAAATGGGAAAGCACCGGGGGAGCCCGGTGCTTTTTTCATGCCGTTTGGCGGGCGGAGCATTGCTCCGCAGCCGCAATGCGCAGGCGTCTATTTTCGCAGGTCTCCCGCAATGACCGTCACCAGTTCTTCGCGGGAGAGGTATTTCCGAGCCAGTTGCTGCACGTCGGCCGGCGTCATGGCCTGTATGCGGCGGATGTTCTCGTTGATGACGGTATGGTCGCGGCCGCAGAGGATGTTCTCGATCGTAACGTCGGCAATGCCGAACGGCCCGTCGAGGATACGCATCATCTCGCCGACCATAATGTTCTTCACGAGCGAAAGTTCGCCCTCGGGCATCGGCTCGGCGCGCAGCCGTTCGATTTCGGTGTAAATCTCGCGCAGGGCCTCCTGCGTGACCTCCGTCCCGACCTGTGCCGCTACGGCGAAATAGCCCTCCCGTTCGAAGTTGACCATGGCGGCCACAACGCCGTATGTATAGCCGTGCTCCTCGCGCAGGTTCTGCATCAGGCGCGAACCGAAATAACCGCCCAGGGCGGATGCCACGACTTGCATGCCGAGGAAATCGGGATGCTGGCGCGGGAAAAGCAGCCTTCCGATGCGGATCGACGACTGTACGGCGCCCGGATGGTCGACCCGCGCTTCGTGCTGCGTCACGGGTGCCGGGAACGGGATGCCGGCCTGGGGTTCGCGTCGCGGCAACCGTTCCGCCAGCGCCGCGACGGCCTGCCGTTCGTGGTCGCCGATGCGCCCGCTGCATATCGTGAACCCGTTGTCTGCCGTATAGTGGCTTTCATAAAACGCCGCTACATCCCCGCGCGTGAGCTTATCGTATTGGGCTTCGTCGGCCGAGATGCCGTAGGGATGCGAGGGCCCGAAAAGGGCGCGGGCGAAAGCCTCGCGGGCCTGGGTGTCGACCTTCGTGCGTTCGACGGCCAGCCGCTGCTTGCGCTTGGCGCAGTAGGTGCGCAGTTCCTCCTCGGGGAAAACGGGGTGCAGGAGTATCTGTTCGGCTACGGCGAGCGTTTCGTCGAAGAATTTGGAGAGCATGCAGAAACTGATGTAGGCATAGTCGCGGTCGATGTTGACGTCGTAGTACGAGCCGTAATAGTCGAGCCGTTCGGCGATCTGGTGCGCCGTCATGTCGCGTGTCCCCTCGGCGAGCATGTTGGCGGCGGCCGACGCCGAGAAAGGAACCCGTTGCATGGCCGATCCGGCGCGGAACACGAAGGTGACGCGCAGCACTTCGAAGTCGTCAGAGGCGAGCGTGTAGAGCGCCGAGCCGTTTGCCAGCAGGCTCTTCCCGGCTTGTGCGACCTCGACGTCGGAGGGTATTACGAGGGGTGGTTGTGTCATTTTTTCGCTTTGTAAATAAGGGTGGAACAGTTTTCGGGGCGGAAGGTGCGGCGGCTGAAGGCGAGGATGTCGCCGGTCGTGACGGCACGGTAGGCCGCGACCTCGCCGTTGATGAGCGGCAGGTCGCCCAGCATCTCGTAGAAGCCCAGGTTCATCGCCTTGTTCATCACGTTCAGCTCGCCGAAGAGCGTGTTGGCCTCGAACTTGTTTTTGACCTTCTCGACCTCGTAGTCCGATGCCGGGACGCTCTGCAATGCCTCGATTTCGGCACGGAAAGCCGCTTCGGCCTGTTCGGGAGTGGTATCCGGCAGCAGTTGCCCCGTAAAGACGAACAACCCCGGGTCGACGTCGCCCGAAATGTAGGCGTTGACCGAGGCCAGCAGGCGCTGTTCCTGCACCAGGTGTTTGTAGAGACGCGACGAGTCGCCGCCCGACAGGAGGTCGGAGACCAGGTCGGCGGTATAGAAATCCTGCGAGGTGCGGCCGCCCATGTGGAATGCCAGCGACAGGGTCGTGGCGGGCACGTCGCGTTCGACCGTCTCCCGGCGCGGCGCCTCCTGCTGCGGTTCCCGGGGGATGGGCTGGGGAGTCACGGTGCGGTCGGCGAGCGGGGCGAACCATTTTTCGGCAAGGTCGAGCATGCGCTCCTCGTCGAAGTCGGCCGAGACGGACAGGATGGCGTTCGAAGGGTGGTAGTGGGTGCGGTAGAAGGCCTGTACGTCGTCGAGTGTCGCTCCGGCGATGTGGTCGGGCGTGAGCCCGATGGTCGCCCAGCGGTAGGGGTGGACTTTGTAGGCCAGTGCCCGCAGCAGCATCGGCTGGTCGCCGTAGGGCTGGTTGAGGTAGCGCTGGCGGAACTCCTCGATCACCACGCGTTTCTCCGCCTCGAGTTTTTCGGGGGTGATGTCCAGCCCCTCCATGCGGTCGCTTTCGAGCCACAGTGCGGTCTCGATGTTGTCCTTCGGGAGGGTGATGTAGAAATCCGTATAGTCGTTGTTGGTGAAGGCGTTGTTGTCGCCGCAGGCCATCTGCACGGGCAGGTCGAAATTCGGGATTTCGCGCGTGCCGCGGAACATCAGGTGTTCGAACAGATGGGCGAAACCCGTGCGCGCGGGGTTCTCGTTGCGCGCCCCGACCTTATATAATATGTTTACTGCGGCGAGTTTCGAAGCCTTATCCCGGTTGACGACGACCGTCAGGCCGTTGGCCAGTGTTCTCTTCTTGTATTCGATCATGGATGCAAAGATAGTAAAAAAGCAGCGGCAGGAAAATTTAGTGACGCCTCATTTGAAGATGGATTCGAAGACTATGAAGTTTGGGGATTGGAATCCATTACCCTGCCGCTGCGTGTGGAAAACGCTTCGGCAGAAAACGGGAAGAGTGGTGCCGAACCTGTGGCCCATGGCTCTGGTCAGCCTCTATCCCACAAATCACAGCACGCACCCTTCTGGGTACGATCTGTATTGTGGGATAACAAAAAATTTACCAGATTTTAGGGCCCCAATACTATCGTTTATACACGATGATATGTAAAGAACGAATTATGGAACAAAATTAGGAAAAAAATCCCGATTTGCAATCGCCGCGCCCGAACAACCTATTTATCGGCCTTTATTTCCCAGTGTTTCGCCGCGTAAAATTTGTTGACGGCCAAAAAATTATCTGTTTTCTCAACCGCCAATGTGCCTGTGAAAAAATTCCGCAGCTTTTTCCGGCCCGGGATTTGCCTTGCCGGCAGGGGTGGCGCTCCGGCCCCGTGCACGCACAGCCCGGACTGTGCCCGCGAGGGCGTGGCAGGTAATCCGCTATCGGATAATAAGTTCGGCAAGTCGGTGATTATCCGCGAGTTCGCTGTTAAATAAATAACAACCCCGTTGTTATTCCAATAACATCCTGCGTAGTGAAAAAACCGGATGATTTGTCAGAAAATCGGACTGATTTTTCCGCCGGAATTGTTATCTTTGCAACGCATTTTGTCCCGAATCCAGGAAAAACACACAATATCATCTAAAATTTCAACAAAATGGCAGAAAAGAAATTTATCACTTGTGATGGTAACTACGCTGCGGCACATGTTGCATACATGTTCTCGGAAGTTGCGGCGATCTATCCCATCACGCCGTCGTCGACCATGGCCGAACTCGTGGACGAGTGGGCCGCACAGGGTCGCAAAAATATTTTCGGCGAAACGGTGAAAGTTGTCGAGATGCAGTCCGAAGCCGGTGCCGCAGGCGCCGTACACGGTTCGTTGCAGAGCGGTGCCCTGACGTCGACGTTCACCGCGTCGCAGGGTTTGCTGCTGATGATCCCCAATATGTATAAGATCTCCGGTGAATTGCTGCCGGGCGTGTTCCACGTCTCGGCGCGTGCGCTGGCCGCACAGTCGCTGTCGATTTTCGGAGACCACCAGGACGTCATGGCCACCCGCCAGACGGGATTCGCCATGCTGGCGACTTCGTCGGTGCAGGAGGTGATGGATCTGGCGGGCGTGGCGCACATCGTGTCGCTCAAATCGCGCGTGCCGTTCCTGCACTTCTTCGACGGCTTCCGTACCTCGCACGAGATCCAGAAGATTGAGCTGATCGACGAGGCCGCTCTGACGGCGATGCTTGACCGCGATGCGCTGGCTGAGTTCCGCCGGCGTGCGCTCAACCCCGAGCACCCCGTGACCCGCGGTACGGCGCAGAATCCCGACATCTATTTCCAGACCCGCGAGGCCGCCAACCGCTTCTACGACGCCGTGCCCGACATGGTCGCCGAGGCGATGCGCGAGATTTCGAAGATCACCGGCCGCGAGTACAAGCCGTTCGTATATTACGGAGCTGCGGACGCCGAGAACATCGTGATCGCGATGGGGTCGGTGACCGAAACCCTCCGGGAGACGGTCGACTACCTGAACGCCCGTGGCGGGAAGGTGGGCGTCGTGACCGTTCACCTCTATCGTCCCTTCTCGGTGAAATATCTGGGCGAGGTGCTGCCCGAAACGGTGAAGCGCATCTGTGTGCTCGACCGTACTAAGGAACCGGGTGCAAACGGCGACCCGCTCTACCTGGATGTCGTCGAGGCATTTGCCAACTGCAAGGATATTCCGGCCGACCGCAAACCGCTCATCATCGGTGGCCGCTACGGCCTTTCGTCCAAGGACACTACGCCGGCGCAGATGCTGGCCGTGTTCGCCAACCTCGGGGCCAACGAGCCCAAGAACCAGTTCACGGTGGGCATCGTGGACGACGTGACCTTCCGCTCGCTGCCCGTGGGCGAGGAGATTTCGCTCGCCAAGCCCGGTACGTTCGAGGCGCTCTTCTTCGGCCTGGGTGCCGACGGTACGGTAGGCGCCAACAAGAACTCGATCAAGATCATCGGCGGCACGACGAACAAATATTGCCAGGCATACTTCTCGTACGACTCGAAGAAGTCGGGCGGTTACACCTCGTCGCACCTGCGTTTCGGCGACCTGCCGATCACTTCGCCCTATCTGGTCACCACGCCCGACTTCGTGGCGTGCCACGTGCCTTCGTACGTCGACAAGTACGACGTGCTGAAAGGGCTGAAAGCCGGCGGTTCGTTCCTGCTCAACTCGGTGCACGACGCGGCTACGACCTGCGCCACGCTGCCCGACCACATGAAAGCCTATCTGGCCAAGAACAAGATCAATTTCTATATCATCAACGCTACGAAGATCGCCGCAGAACTCGGACTGGGCTCGCGTACGAATACCATCATGCAGTCGGCATTCTTCAAGATCGCCAACGTTATCCCGTTCGACAAGGCTGTCGACGAGATGAAGCATGCCATCCTGAAATCCTACGGCAAGAAGGGCGAGGACATCGTCAACATGAACTATGCGGCCGTCGACGCCGGCGGCAACGCCGTGGTGAAGGTCGAGGTGCCGGCCGAATGGGCGCAGATCGACGACAACGGCTTCGCACATGTTTCGGATGCGTCGTATCCCGAGTTCGTGCGCAAGATCGTCGAGCCGATCAACGGGCTGAAGGGCGATGACCTGCCGGTATCGGCTTTCACGGGCCGTGAGGACGGTACGTGGGAGAACGGCACGGCCGCCTACGAGAAGCGCGGCATCGCCGTGAATGTCCCCGAGTGGAAGATCGAGAACTGTATCCAGTGCAACCAGTGCGCCTATGTCTGCCCGCACGCCGTGATTCGTCCGTTCCTCGCGACGGAGGCCGAGGCCGCCGCATCGGGCGTGGAATGGAAGCAGGGGCTGGGCGAGACCAAGGAGTACAAGTTCCGCATCCAGATCTCGCCGCTCGACTGTACGGGCTGCTCGAACTGCGTCGACGTCTGCCCGGCCAAGGAGAAGGCGCTGGTAATGCGTCCTCTGGAGGAGCAGATGCCCCAGCAGAAGAACTGGGACTACATCACCAAGCATATCGGCTACAAGCAGGTCGTCGACAAGACCAAGTCGGTGAAGAACCTCCAGTTCGCACAGCCGCTGTTCGAGTTCTCGGGCGCCTGCGCCGGTTGCGGCGAGACCCCCTATATCAAGGCTATCTCGCAGCTGTTCGGCGACAAGATGATGGTTGCCAACGCCACGGGCTGTACCTCGATCTATTCGGGTTCGGCACCGTCGACCCCGTACTGCACCAACGACAAGGGCCAGGGCCCGGCATGGGCGAACTCGCTTTTCGAGGACAACGCCGAATTCGGCCTGGGTATGCATCTCGGCGTCGAGAAACTCCGTGACCGTATCCAGAATACGATGGAGCAGGCTATTGCCAACTGTACGAAATGCTCCGACGAGCTGAAGGGCGTCATGCAGGAGTGGATCGCTTCGCGCGGTTCGTCGGCCAAATCGGCCGAGGTCTCGGCGCGCCTCGTCCCGATGATGGAGGCCTGCGGCTGCGATTACTGCAAGGATATCCTGGAGATGAAGGACTGGCTGGTGAAGAAGTCGCAGTGGATCATCGGCGGCGACGGCTGGGGGTACGATATCGGCTTCGGCGGTGTGGATCACGTGCTGGCATCGGGTCAGGATGTGAACATTCTGGTTGTGGATACCGAGGTTTACTCGAATACCGGCGGACAGTCGTCGAAATCGACACCCGTGGGTGCCGTCGCCAAGTTCGCTTCGGCCGGCAAGCGTATCCGCAAGAAAGACCTCGGCGCCATCGCCATGACCTACGGCTACGTATACGTGGCGCAGGTTTCGATCGGCGCTTCGCAGATGCAGTTGTTCAACGTGCTCAAGGAGGCCGAGGCCTATCCCGGCCCGTCGCTCGTGATCGCCTATGCTCCGTGTATCAACCACGGCATCAAGGGCGGCATGACGCGCACGCAGACCGTGGGCAAGGAGGCCGTAGCCTGCGGTTACTGGCACCTGTGGCACTACAACCCGCAGCTCGAGGAGCAGGGCAAGAACCCGTTCGTGATGGACTCGAAGGAGCCCGACTGGTCGAAGTTCCGCGACTTCCTGATGAAGGAGGTGCGTTACACTTCGCTCAAAAAGTCGTTCCCGGCCGAGGCCGACGAGCTGTTCGCAGCCGCCGAGGAGAACGCCAAATGGCGTTACAACGGCTACCAGCGCCTTGCGAAGATGGAATACTAATTATATTATACGTTATGCGGAGGGCCGCGGCATTGTGCCGCGGCCCTTTTTGTATATCCGGAAAATGCTTCGTGATGAAAAAACGCGCGTTCGTTTTTGAAATCCCCCCCCCGAGTGAATTTATTTGTCCATATAGACCTGAGAGGATAAATTTGCACACATTTGAATTACAAACAAGTATCTCACTTATGAAAAATTTTGTGCACAAAATTACCTGTGTGCTCGTCATGTGCGCTGCCACGGTAGCGTTTACGGCATGTAGCGACAGCGACAACAAGGGCGACGGCCCGGTTACCGGTACCCTCAGTGTGGAAACCGGCGCCCTGAAATTTACGAGCGGAGCCTATTCGAAGGGATTCGAGGTGGAAACCGACGGTACGGTCGGCGCGATCCAGGTCGATGTGAACTACAAGGGTGCCGAAACCGGATGGATCACCGCGAAAGTGAACGACGGCGACGTGGTGGTCACCGTGGCGCGGAATACGGGCGATGCACGTACGGCGGATGTCGTCCTGAGCGCCAAGGGCGCCGAGTCGGTGACCGTTTCCATCAGCCAGAAGGCCGTGTTCTCGTCGGATCTGGTGGGCCGGTATACGCCCTATGTTCCCGATCCCGAAAATCCGATCGCTAATTTCTTCATCAACCCCGTATACGCTGATATGGATCCGGAAAAGGTGCCGCAGATCGACATGGGTTTCCTTTTTCCCGGATTTATCATGCCCGTTACCACCGTCACCGGTCTGGCCAACCAGCTCGTGGGGATGATGTATGGCGGCGGCCTCACCTATTTCGATTTCAAGGACGACGGGACGATCGGCGCGGGTTACCGCGACATGCTCGGGTTCGACATGAATGCCGGCCCTACGTTTGGCTCCGAGGTCGAATTCCCCAATGCCGAGACGCTGGAGGTGCTGCCTGTCGATGCGATTACCTATTACACCAAGGACGGCAAGGTCTATTTCGCCATCGACAAGGAGTACCTGACCTATATCGGCCAGGCGGAGCTCGAAATGAACCTGCCCCAGATCATCGACGCCCTGCTGGCGCAGTATCCGGGTCTGGGGATCGAAGCGACCGACGATTACTATGCCATCCCGCTCAAGTACGCGGTCAAGGACGGCGTTACGACGCTGAAGGTCGACAAGGAGATGATGATGCCTTACATGCCGCTGATTACTTCGCTGGTCGATGCTTTCCTCCCCGACGGGGATATCGAGGTGTCGCTCGACCCCGAATCCGACCCGATGAAGATCCCGGCAAAGGCGCTGGTCAACTCGTTGCTCGATGCGCTCTTCAACCAGAGCCAATCCATCGAGATCGGCATCGGCCTTACGAAATAGGCGGACACGATAACAAACCCTTTCCAGGCAGGTTGCGGAAACTCCGCAATCTGCTTTTTTTTCTTTTGTAATCTTGTCTGTCCGAATAATATTTCCTATTTTTGCTTTCGGCAACCTAAAATGAATCAATTATGAAGAAAAATTTTCTTTTGTTGGCTGCAATGCTCCTTTGCTATTGCGGTACGGCATTCGGCTGGGGCAAATCGGGGCATGACGCCATCGCCTATATCGCCGAGTGCAACCTGACGCCCAAGGCGAAGAAGAACATCGAGAAATACCTTGACGGCCGTTCGATCGTCTATTATGCCTCGTGGATGGATGTGTACCGCCATACGCCGGCTTACAAGGTGACCTCGGGCTGGCACGGCGATAGGGTCGACGCCGACGGGAAGTATGTGCCCAACGCAAAAGGCGATGCCTTGCAATGCATCGAGGAGGCGATCTCCAGATTGAAGGATTACCGCAGCCTGGACGATTCGACGGTGCTGGTGTCGATCAAATACCTCGTGCACCTGGTGGGCGACATGCATTGCCCCGTGCACGTGAAATACCCTTGGTATAAAAATTTCAAGTTCGACCTGAACGGGAGGCCCAGCGAATTCCATAGTTTTTGGGACAGCGGGGTGCTCGACCTGAACCACCGCTGGGGATACGTGGAGTACCGCCACCAGTTGGATCGCCTTACGAAGAAGGAGATCCGTGCAGTCACCGCCGGGACGCCCCGCGACTGGCTCGAAGAGAGCGCCCGGGATTGCCGCGTGATTTACGAGTGGACGAAGCCCGGCCAGACGTTTAACAAGGACGAGGCCCGCGACCTGCTCAACACGGTTCATCCGTTCGCCGAGGAGCAAATCCTCAAGGCGGGCTACCGTTTGGCTGCCGTACTTAACCAACTATTCGGTTAATTTTGTAATTTTGCAGACGTGAGGCGGTTTTGTGCGATTCTTGCAGGGGCCGCCATGTTATTAATTTTTACAGGTACGTTATGAAAAAGTATTTTGCAGCCGCTGCGCTGCTTATGATGATGGCCGCCTGCGGAAGCGCCGGCCAGGACAAGAAGCTCGAAGGCACGACATGGAAACTCGCCAAGATGGAGGCAATCCCGGCCGCGGCCGTCGGTAAGGAGGCCGATTTCTTCACCCTGGAGTTCAATGCCGCCGATACGATGGTCGCAGGGCGTACGAACTGCAACCGCTTCTTCGGCAAGTATGAGCTCAAAGGCAAGGAACTCGAACTCAAGAACCTGGGCATGACCCGGATGGCCTGCCCCGACATGCAGTACGAGGATGCCTTTGTCAAGATGCTCGACGAGGTAGACCGTTTCGAGATCAAGGGTGCGGAGCTGACCCTCTTCGACGACCACAAAGCGCTGGCCGTGTTCAAGGCCGTCGAAAAAGAGCCTGCGAAGCAGTAATTCCGCCGACGCGGAATATTTGCGGCAGTCCCCGACGGGGCTGCCGTTTTTTTTGTATAAGGCGGAATGAAACGACGGTTTGGTGGAGAACTGCTCCCGGTATGGATGCCGGGTAATAGCCGAACGGCCGGATGCGGGAGCTATGTGGCGGGAGGGGGGATTGTTTTACGGCCGGATGCGGGGGCGGCCGGAGCGGGCAAAAAAAGAACGGCGGCAGGAAAAAAAGTGACGCAACTCTCTTTTTGTATGAAGAATCCGGTTACCGGAAAAGTATCCTGCCGCCGCATAGGATTCGATTGCATCGGCAGGAGCGCGACAAATGGGGTTCATTTGTGCAAAAGAAGAAGAGTGCCGCCGAATCTGTGACTCCTGAGGTTCTGGTAAACCCGCAAATCCAACAAAACAGCGCGCACCCTTCCGGGAGCGGACTGTATTTGAACTTGCAAAAAATTTACCAGATTTCAGGATGTCAATACAATCGTTTATAATACTCAATATGTTAAGAACGCATGCAATTACGGTGTACTGCATAGCAAAGGTAGTCAATTTTCCGCAATCTGCAACTACTTATTTGTATTGGAGCCGGGCAACGGAACCGATAGCTGAAAAACGGCATGAGGGAGGCGTATATGGCCGTATCGTGTCTCCCCGTGTGTTTCGCGCATGGGGATTCGCCGCATGGCTTCGGGGCTCAAAGAAACAAGCGGCCTCCCGAAAGGGGAAGCCGCTTGTCTTGTGTCTCTTATCGGAACGCTTACTCGCTCAGGGGAGTTACGCTCACATAGGATTTGCCTGCGCCTTTCTTGCAGAATTCGACGGTGCCGTCTACAAGGGCGAAGAGCGTGTGGTCTTTACCGATACCCACGTTTTCACCGGGGTTGTGAACCGTGCCGCGCTGACGAACGATAATGTTGCCCGCCTTAGCGAACTGGCCACCGAATAACTTGACGCCGAGTCGCTTGCTTTCCGACTCGCGGCCGTTCTTCGAACTACCTACACCTTTCTTGTGTGCCATTTCTCTTCAGTTTTAAAGGTTATGCAACAATTTCCTCGACAAGGACCTGTGTCAGATACTGACGGTGGCCGTTGCACTTCTGATATCCCGTTCTGCGCTTTTTCTTGAAGACTAGGACTTTTTCGTCCTTCAGATGCTTCAGGATCTTGCACTTCACCGAGGCGCCTTTCACTACAGGTGCACCTACTTTGACCTGACCGTCGTTGTCTGTGAGCAGGACTTTGTCGAAACTTACGGACGAATTTTCTTCGCCCTGAAGACGGTGGACATAAAGTTTCCGACCTTTCTCAGCTTTAAATTGCTGACCTGCAATCTCTACTATAACGTACATTTAATGCGATATATGTATTTGAACATAATTCGGAGTGCAAATATACGCATATTTATTTTATAAGCAACATCCCGCGCGAATTTTTTTCGGCACGGTCGGCTCTGGCATGGTTTTGGGCGGGGTCGCCGCGGACAGTGCCGCATGACGCCGTGCCGTCCCTGCAACAGCGGGCGCCCCGCACAGGAGGTTTTGTCTTGCGCCGAAGCTGCCCGGGGAGGTTCGGCGTGAAATAGCTGTTAAAAATTTCACAATGTCATAAATTCTTGTTACCTTTACCATGGCAACCGAAGTTACCGAACTCAAAAGAAGAGCTACGATGATAAACGACAAGGTGAGGATGTACCTGCTGCCGCCGCTCATCAATGCGGCAGTCAGGGCCGGAGCCTCGATAATGAATGTCTATAAAAACCTCGACGATTACGATATAAGCCTCAAAGACGACAAGACGCCGATCACGCTCGCCGACCGGCTGGCGCACAAAACCATCCGCGAATACCTGGGCCCGACGCGCATCCCGATCCTGAGCGAGGAGGGGCGCGAGATGCTCTACGACGAGCGCCGCAACTGGGAGCTCTACTGGCTGGTCGACCCGCTCGACGGGACGGTCGAATTTATCAAGGGGAACAATGAATTTACGGTCAACATCGCCCTGATGGAGAACAATGTCTGCATGGGGGCGGTGATTTACGTGCCCTATTTCGAGAAGCTGTATATCGCGGGGCGGGATGCAGGCTCGTATGTCAAGGAGCATGTGGCGCCCGATTCCGGGGCGGAATATACCTACGACGAGATCGTCACCGGGTGGACGCGCCTGCCGTTGGAGTGCGAGGCCGTGCGTCCGCATCCTCGCCTGCGTGTGGCCGTGTCGCGCTCGCACCAGACACCCGAGACCGCCGAGCATATCGCCCGCCTGCGCGCGACGCACCCCGACCTGGAGATCGTCGAACAGGGCAGTTCGTATAAGTTCTGCCTGCTGGCCGAGGGGCGGGTCGACTATTATGTCCGCACGACGCATACTTACGAGTGGGACACGGCGGCCGGGGAGCTGATCCTCGCCGAGGCCGGCGGTCGGACGCGCACGCTGCCCGACGACGGGGTGCTGCGCTACAACGAAAAAGACCTGCGCAACCCGTGGTTCGTCTGCCGGTCGAAGTACTGCGTGATATAAAACGGCTCGGGCGACGGAGCCGCAGGCAATTCGGATACGGCCGAACGCCGGGCCGGTAATCCTGTGCGGCATGATGCGTTGCCAAAGAGCGCCCGGCATAACGGGGCGTACCGATATGAAAAAGAGGAGCGTCACTCCTCTTTTTTCGTTGTCTGTTCGATGTCGCATGCCGAGCAGTTGCCCGAACAGCCCGCGTCGGCGCAGTCTGTTTGTCCGGAGTCCTCGCGCGATTCCTGCACGGCGCACCGGATGCCCAGCCGCTGCATGTTCTTGTTGGTCGATATTTCCGAGTCGATATGGTGTCCCTTGATCATCAGCGTCAGCGACATGCCCACGACGAAGAGGGCTACGGCGCCCAGGGCGAAGAGGAAAACGATTAACCACGTTGGCATAACGGTAAGGTATTTTTATGTGCTGAAATTTTGGCTTTCGGTCACAAATGTATACATTTGTAAGATAAATTGCAAAAATGCTGCCTTATCCTGTCGGCGGGCGGCGCAGAAACGAAACGACAACAGACGCAATACTATGAAAATCGTGATAGCGGGTGCGGGCGAGATGGGGAGCCATCTGGCGAAAATGCTCAGTGGCAACGGCCACGACATCACCATCATCGACGCCGACCAGAAGCTGCTTTCCGACGTGGGGAGCCTTGCCGACGTGATTTCGGTCGAGGGTGATTCGACGACCTTTGCCGTGCTCCGCAAGGCGCAGGTGCGCAAGTGCGACCTGTTCATCGCCGTGAACCACGTGGAGAACGACAATGTCGTGGCGGCGATGCTGGCCAAGAAGCTCGGGGCCAAGAAAGCCATCGCCCGCATCGACAACAACGAATACCTGGAACCCAACAACAAGGAGATGTTCATCGACATGGGCATCGACTACCTGTTCTACCCCGAGAAGGTTGCGGCCAGCGAGGTCATCAACCTCCTGGGGCATACCTCGACCACGGAGTTCGTCGATTTTTCGAGCGGCAAGCTCTCGCTGGTGGTTTTTCACCTGGAGCCGACCTCGCCCCTGGTGGGCAAGCCGCTGGAGGGGTTCGATGACGACGAGGCCCCGCTGAGCTACCGCACGGTGGCCATCACGCGCGGAGGGCAGACGATCATCCCGCGCCGCGGCGAATTGTTCATGGAGGGCGATGCGATCTATGTGATCGCCCGCCAGGATGCCGTGAAACAGGTCATGGAGTTTTCGGGACAGTCGAATATCGAGATCAAGAACATGATGATTCTGGGCGGGTCGCGCATCGGCATCCGCATCGCCACGGAGCTGCAGGACGAGGTGAACATCAAGCTCATCGACTACAACGCCGAGAAGGCCTACCGGCTGGCGGAGATGCTCGAAAAGACCCTCATCATCAACGAGGACGGCCGCAACACCGAGGCCATGATGGAAGAGGGGCTTTCGAACATGGACGCCTTCGTGGCCGTGACGGGGCGCAGCGAGACCAACATCCTCGCGGCGATGCTCGCCAAGCGCATGGGCGTCAAGAAGGTGATCGCCGAGGTCGAGAACCTCAATTACATCAACCTGGCCGAGTCGATCGGCATCGACACGATCATCAACAAGAAACTGGTGACGGCGTCGAACATCTTCCGCTTCACGATGTCGACCGACGTGCAGGCCATCAAGTGCCTTACGGGCAGCGACGCCGAGGTGCTGGAATTCATCGTCAAGCCCAATGCGCCGGCCGTGAAGAGCCGCATCAAAGACCTGGGGCTGCCCGAGGACACGATCATCGGCGGCATCGTGCGCGGCGACAAGGTCTTCATTGCCGTGGACAACATGGAAATCAACCCCTACGACCGCGTGGTGGTCTTCGCCATGCCTGCGTCGGTGGGCAAAGTGGGATACTTTTTTAACTGACGACGGCGCTGTCGGGCCCGGCGTGCGCCGGGGCCCGCACACCGGCGGAATATGAAACCGAACAGACAAGTGTCGTTTAGAAGCATATTATTCAAGGCCTGGTTTTCGCAGCGCGAGCGGGCTATCGACCGTTTCCGGCGCCGTCCTGCCGAGACGCAGGAGCGTATCTTCAGGCAGCTGCTGCGCCGCGGGCGCGGGACGGAATTCGGATGGAGGTACGACCTGGGGCATGTCCGCAGCGTGGAACAGTTCCAGTCGATGGTCGAGACGTTCGATTACGAAACCTTCAAACCCTATATCGAAAAGATGCTGGCCGGGGAGCGCAACGTCACCGCGCCGGGGCGGGTGAAACTCTTTGCCCGCTCGTCGGGCACGACTTCCGACCGGAGCAAGTACATCCCCGTCACGGAGGAGTCGCTCTGGTGGAACCACACGCTCGGCATGCGGGACGTGGCGACGGTATTCGCGGCCAACAACCCGAAAACGAAGGTCTTCGACGGCAAGACGCTGACTCTCGGCGGGTCGTGCAGCCGCGAGGGGCGCAACCTTGTGGGCGACCTGTCGGCGGTGCTGATCCACGAAACGACGTTCTGGAGCGGCTGGTTCCGGGCGCCGCGCACCGCCACGGCGATCATCCCCGATTTCGACCGCAAGGTCGAGGCCATCTGCCGCGAGTGCACGGGCGAAAATATCACGGCCTTCGCCGGGGTGCCGTCGTGGAACCTGGCGATGATGCGCCGCGTGCTGGATTATGCGGGGCGGGAGAACCTGCTCGAAGTGTGGCCCAACCTCTGCATGTTCGCCCACGGAGGCGTGGAGTTCGCACCCTACCGCCGTTCGTTCGAGGCGCTGATCCCTTCGGACAGGATGCAGTACATGGAGACCTACAATGCCTCGGAAGGGTTCTTCGCGCTGGCCGACGACCCGTCGCGGAGCGACATGCTGCTGATGCTCGACTACGGCAATTTCTTCGAGTTCCGCAGCGGGGATACCGTCGTACCGCTCGAAGGCGTGGAATGCGGCAAGGTCTACGCCATGCTCATCACGTCGAACAACGGCCTGTGGCGCTACGAGATCGGCGATACGGTGGAATTCACCTCGACGAATCCTTACCGTATCCGTTTCGCGGGGCGTACGAGGCAGTATATCAATGTCTTCGGTGAGGAATTGATCGTCGACAACGCCGACCGCGCACTGCTGGCCGCCTGCAACGAAACGGGGGCCGTGGTCGGGGAATATACCGTGGCGCCGTGCTACATGTCGCTGCGCGAGCGGGGCGCCCACGAATGGATTCTGGAGTTCGAGCGCGAGCCCGACAGCCGCGAGCATTTCGCCGAGGCGCTCGACCGCGAACTGCGGGCCGTGAATTCGGACTACGACGCCAAACGCCGCACGACGCTCGAGCGGCAGCGGCTGACGGTCGTCAGCCACGGCCGTTTCCTCGCGTGGATGCGTGCCCGGGGCAAGAACAAGGTGCCGCGGCTGGTCAACGACCGCCGTGTGGCCGACGAGATACTGGCGTTCGGCGGGGAAGCGAAGTGATGGCGCGTGTTGCTGCGGCGTAATGCCGTGATGTACCGCTGCGGAGCACTCCGGCGGCCGTCCGGAGCGGCCGGGTAGTATTTAGGATGTAAAACAAATATCGTATAATATGTATATAGCCATTGCAGGCAATATCGGAAGCGGGAAGACCACGCTGACCCGGATTCTGACCGAGCGTTACAACGCCAAAGCCTACCTCGAGGAGTGCAACAATCCCTACATCGGCGATTTCTACGAGGACATGAACCGCTGGTCGTTCAATTTGCAGATTTATTTCCTCGGGAGCCGCATCCAGCAGACGATGGACATGCTGGCCGACAACCGCGATTCGGGGGCGATCTTCCAGGATCGCACGATCTACGAGGATGCGCATATCTTCGCGGACAACCTTCACGAAATGGGGCTGATGGCCTCGCGCGACATCGAAACCTACATGAAACTGTTCCGGCTGATGACCACGCTCATCCCCAAGCCCGACCTGCTGATCTACCTCAAGGCGAGCGTGCCGACGCTCATTTCGCAGATCCGCAAGCGCGGCCGCGAATACGAGATGAACATCGACGAATTATACCTCAAGTGTCTGAACGACAAGTATAACAACTGGATCGACAACATCTACGAAGGCGATGTGCTGGTCGTCGACAAAGACCATGAGGATTTCGTCTCCGACCCTACGGTGCTGGAGAAGATATGTGCGCGCCTCGATGCGCTCGAAAACAGATAGCGACGCATGACGCTGCCTGAGAAATTCGCCGCACGCGTCCTTTCGGAGCTGGGGCCGGAAGAGGGGGCGGCGCTGTGCGCCGCACTCGATACCGAGCCGCCCGTGTCCGTGCGGCTGAACCCTGCCAAATGTGCCGGTGCGGCCGAACCCGGAGCGGTGCAGGACGGCACCGGGGCGGCACCGGGAGGATACGGATCGCCGCAGGGGAGCTCCGGGACGGATGTGCCCGCCCCGCTTCCGGTTTTGCAAAACGCCGACGGCTGTGTACCCTGGTGCGCCGACGGGTATTACCTGGCGGTGCGGCCGCAGTTCACCTTCGACAGCGATTTCCATGCCGGGGCATATTACGTGCAGGAGGCGTCGTCGCAGTTCGTGGGGCGCCTGATGGGTGGAGAGGGGGTTGCGGGGAAGCGAATCCTCGACCTTTGCGCCGCCCCGGGCGGCAAGACGACGCTCTATGCCTCGCTCGCGGGGCCCGACGGGCTGGTCGTCGCCAATGAGATTGACCGCCGCCGTGCGCAGGTACTGGCGGACAACGTCCGCAAGTGGGGTACGGGCAATGTCGCCGTGACGACCTGCGAACCCCGGCAACTGGGCGACTTCGAGGCGTGGTTCGACATGGTGGCCGTGGATGCCCCCTGCTCGGGCGAAGGGATGTTCCGCAAGGATGCACAGGCCCGCGCCGAATGGAGCGAGTGGAATGTAAAGCTCTGTGCTGCAAGGCAGGACGGGATATTACGTGAAGCATGGCGTGCGCTCAAACCCGGTGGCAGGCTGATATACAGCACCTGCACCTTCAACCGCGACGAGGACGAAGGCGCTTTGGAGCGTATGCTCGCATGGGCGGGCGACGAGGTCGCAGAGGCGGAAGACATGGCTGTCGACGGGGCGTGGGGGATCGTCTGCGGCCGGGTGGGGGCTTTCCGCACCTACCGGTTCTATCCCCACCGGGCACGTGGCGAGGGTTTTTTCGCCGCCGTGGCCTGCAAGGCTTATGATGCCGGCGGCCGTTGCCGCACCCCGAAGGCGCGGCGCACGGTATTTGCGCAGGTGGACAAGGCCTCGGCGGCGGAGCTGCGCCGTTGGGTGCGCACGCCGGAACGGATGTGCTTCGCGGCGGTGGGTGATACCTGCTACGGATATTACGTCGCGCAGGCCGAGGCCGTGAAGGCGCTCGGCGAAGCGCTGCCCGTGATCTATGCGGGCGTGGCGATGGGGCAGCTCTTCAAGGGAAGCCTTCGGCCCGATCCGGCGCTGGCGTTCTTCTGCGGATTGAACCGCGAGGCGGTGCCCGCTGCGGAGCTGGACGAGGCGCAGGCGCTGTGTTACCTGCGCAGGCAGGAGGTCGCCGCCGGGGCGTTTTCCGAAGGGGTGAACCTGGTGTGTGCCCGCGGGCGGGCGCTCGGGTTTGCGAAGCGGATCGGTAACCGGGTGAATAACATGTACCCCAATACATTGCGAATTATTAAACGATAGATATGGCCGAGAAACTTTTTTATTCGATGGGCGAAGTGGCCGAGATGTTCGACGTCAATGCGTCGCTGATCCGCCACTGGGAGTCGCAGTTCAGCGTCATCCGCCCCAAGCGCAACAAGAAAGGCAACCGTCTCTTCTCGCCGCAGGATGTGGAGAACCTCAAACTGATCTACCACCTGGTCAAGGAGCGGGGCATGACCCTCGAGGGCGCCAAGAAGGCCCTGAAACAGAAGCCTGCGACCGAGGGCGGCGTGCAGCGCGATGCCGAGCTGATGGAGCGCCTGCAACGCATCCGTGCGCTGCTGGTCGAGGTGCGTGAAGACCTGAAGGCGGGCCAGGGCGAACTCCTCGCCGACGGGGATGCCGAAGTCCCGGCGGCGGAGGCCGGGGCGGCAGTGCCCCGTCGCAAGGCGAAACCCGTGGTGAAGATCGTCCCGGAGGATGCCGCGGCGCAGGGGGCTGCCGAACCCGGGCAGCCCGCGTCGAAGCGTCCGCGCAAGCCCCGCCGCAAGAAGGAGGAGCCGGAACACAAGGAGCTCTTCGCCTTTTACGAACAGTCGCTCTTTTAGGGGCACAACGGGCGCCGCATCCCTTGGGGAAGGCTGCGCAGCAAGGCGGAACGCGCAGTGCCGCGGCCGCAGGGCGGATGGCCCCGCCGGGGCGGAAAAAATGATAACCAGACAAATCAGGATACTATGCTAATCAGGGAAGTGACCGATGTCATCGAGCGTTTCGCACCGCTCGCATGGCAGGAATCGTACGACAACGCAGGCTTGATCGTGGGGCGCCCGGACGACGAGGTGCACAGGGCGCTGCTGGCCGTGGATGTCACGGACGAAGTGATGGCCGAGGCCGAACGCGAAGGGTGCGACATGGTCATCACGCACCATCCGATCGTTTTCCATGCGCTCAAGCGCTTCAATTCGGCAGACCAGGTGCAGCGCTGCGTCGAGCGGGCTATCCGCGGCGGCATTGCGCTCTATGCGTGCCACACCAACCTGGACAGCGCCCCCGAGGGGATGAGCTGGCGGCTGGCAGAGATGCTGGGCGTGGGGGACTTGCGCGTGCTCCAACCCGCGCAGGCGGACGAAAAGGTCGGGTTCGGCGTGGTGGGCGAGCTGCCTGCGGCGGTCGCCACGGTGGAGTTCATGCGCCGCATGCAGCGCGTGCTGGGCGTTCGGGTCGTGCGCCACAGCGACATCGCTTCGCCCGAGGTGCGGCGCGTGGCGGTCTGCACCGGTGCGGGGGCTTCGATGATCGGCGACGCGCGCCGTGCGGGAGCTGACATATACGTCACGGCGGATATGAAGTACAACGACTTCATGACGCCGGATAAGGCCCTCACCGTAGCGGATATAGGCCATTTTGAAAGCGAATATTGCGCAATTCAGATTTTATTTGATATTTTGTCGAAAAATTTGATTACCTTTGCGGTTCGCAAGAGTGAAAGCTCTCGCAATCCGGTGAACTATTTGGTTTAAGTCTAAACTATACAAGTACATTATATGGCAACACAGAAGAAAACTGCCGACGTTGACTATTCGATGCAGGAGAAGATCATCGCACTCTATGAATTGCAGAAGATCGACAGCAGGATCGACGAAATCAACAAGGTGAAAGGTGAACTGCCTCTCGAGGTTCAGGATCTCGAAGACGAGATGACCGGCCTGAAAACCCGGATCGACAACATCAATGCCGAAATCGAGGAGCTGAACACGCTCACCAAGCAGCGCAAGCGCGAGGTCGACCAGGCCAAGATTCTCATCGGCAATTACAAGGAGCAGCAGAACAACGTGCGCAACAACCGCGAGTTCGATGCCATTACCAAGGAGATCGAGTACCAGGAACTGGAGATCGAATTGGCCGAGAAGCGCCTCAAGGAGTACGCCGCCGGTGTGAAAGCCAAGAAACTCCAGCTGGAGGAGGCCGAAGCCGTAGCGGAAGGCCGTGCCGCCGACCTGGCTGCCAAGAAGAACGAACTGGAAGGGATCGAAGCCGAAACCGCACCCCAGGTCGCAGAGTACGAAGTACAGGCCGACCGGGTCAAGGCCAAGATCGACGAGCGCCTGTTGTCGGCCTATGGCCGCATCCGCAGCAATGTGCGCAACGGGCTGGCGGTCGTGACCGTGAAGCGCGATGCCTGCGGCGGTTGCTTCAACCGGATTCCCCCGCAGCGCCAGGTGGAGATTCGCCAGGGCAAGAAACTTATCGTCTGCGAATATTGCGGACGTATCCTTGTGGCCGATCCCGAAGAGGGGCTGGAATAGCCCTGTGGAAAAATTAAGAAAGCAGGCCGGAGTGTACACTCCGGCCTGCTTTGCATTGGGGGGCAAGTCCCGGGTTCTATTTGGGCGTTCATGCCCCTGTGCTCCTGGATTATCCGCCTTTGCCGTATGCGTGGCGCGGCGGATTTTCGGGATTGTTGTCTTGTCGTGCCGGGAGCCGGGAGCCCAGGCTGCCTACCAGACGACCTGGTCGGGGAGGATTTCGCCGTCGGCGGCGTCGCCCGCGTCGAAGGAGGCGGCTTTGTACTGGATGCAGATCATCGTCATCGGGCTGTCGCCCGTGTTGCGCAGCGAACGCCTGCCGGCAGGCGAAACCCGTATGACGCTCCCCTCGCCTACGGGGAAGACCTGCCCGTCGACCTGGAACTCCCCGTCTCCGCCGAGGATGATGTAAAGTTCTTCGTGGGTCTTGTGGGTGTGGAGGAACCCGACGCTGCCGCCCGGTGCGAACTGCTGGAACGACATCTCGGCCCCGGTGGCCTGCAGATCGCCGCCTACGAATACTTTTCCCGGGATCTCCACGCCCGGTGCCAGCGGCAGCGCGTACTGGTTCAACTCTTCGGTTTTTCCGACCGTCACGGCTGCGAAATTCGCGCCTGAGGCTACTTTTTCTACCTTTTTCATGGTTAAGGGTTATTAAAGCGTTTATGAATTGTGTTCTCTGTATTGCCGTTGCGAAGGTAAGGAGAATGCAGCGTTCGTGCAAGACGGTACGCTGGCGTATGTTGCTAACATTTAGGTAACTGATGTTGTATGTCAGGCAGAAATCCGGGTGAAAAAAAAGATTTTTTTTGCAGGCAGCATGTGCGCGGCGACACGCGCGGCCGTGATACGGGGCGTTTTGCCCTCCCGCGCAAAGCCTGCCGGGCAGGGACTCGGCGTGTGCTGGCCGGCTGCGGGAATAGCGGCCGGACAGGCGGTTTTACTGGGCTGGGTGGGAGCTTGTTGGGCGCCGGGAGGTTGGGGAACGGTGTCTGCCGGGCGGTTTGCGGCCGGGACAGGTAAAAGTGCCGGGGTTTCGGGATTTTTAAATTTTTTTGTAAACTGGAGAATGTTAATTTATTAACACCAAAAATCCTTCCTATTTTATAAATAATCCTTAACTTTGCAAAGTTGTAATTTGCCTACTAAAATTACTGATAGATGAAAATAGCCCTTGCCCAGTTGAACTATACGATCGGGGATATCGACGGCAATACCTCGAAAATCATCGATTCGATCAACAAAGCGAAAGCGCAGCGTGCCGACCTGGTCATCTTTGCCGAACAGGCCGTGAGCGGAACCCCGGCTTTCGATCTGTTGCGTAAAACGACCTTCCTCGAACTGTGCGAGGATGCGCTGGTCGAAATCGCGTCGTGCTGCGACGGTGTCGCGGCCATCGTGGGACTCCCGATCCTGACGCGCGAAGGCACCATCAGCGCCGCGGCGCTGATCCAGGATCGCAAAGTGCTGCGCTACGTGGGTAAGAAATATATCACCGCACGCCGCGAAATGGGCTTCCTCGTCCCTTCGAAGGGATTCGAGTACGCGACGATCAAGGGCCACAAGTGCGCCATCGTCGTGGGCGACGACCTGAGCCGCGAGCATGACTTCGACAAGTCGGTCGAGACCGTCATCTCGATAAACGCCCGCAAATACGGCCGGGGGACGATGACCTACCGTTACGAGATGATGCGCCACCTGTCGTTCGTCGAAGGCAAGAACCTCGTGCTGGTGAACCAGGTAGGCGGTTCGACGGACATCGTTTACGACGGTACGTCGGGGGCGTTCAACAACCGCGGGGAGCTGGTGCTGATGATGAAGCACTTCGAGGAGGATTTCCAGATTTTCGACACCAAGGCGGCCGGCGAGCCGGTCTCGATCCCCTCGACCTACAACGACCGTACGCGGATGGTCTACCAGGCGGCCCGGTGCGGCCTGCGCGACTTTTTCGTGAAGAACGGCTATAAAAAGGCCTGCATAGGCCTTTCGGGCGGCATCGACTCGGCCGTGGTGGCCTGCCTGGCCGCCGATGCGCTGGGACGCCAAAATATCCGGGCTTTGCTCCTGCCCTCGCAGTTCTCTTCCGACCATTCGGTCGAAGATGCGAAGAAGCTGGCCGAGAACCTCGGCATCGAGTACAACGTAATTCCTATCACGGAAATATACACCAGCGTGGTGAACACCCTCAAGCCGGTCATCGGCGGCCGGGAGTTCGACGCCACGGAAGAGAATATCCAGACCCGTATCCGCACGGTGCTGTTGATGGCCGTGCAGAACAAAGCGGATTACATCCTGCTCAACTCGTCGAACAAGAGCGAAAATGCGCTGGGGCTCTGTACGCTCTACGGCGATACGGCGGGCGCTTTCAGCCCTACGGGCGACCTCTACAAGAGCGAGATGTACGATCTGGCGCGCTATATCAACCGTACGCAGGGCGACCCGATCCCGGGCAATATCCTCGACAAGGAACCCTCGTCGGAGTTGCACCCGGGGCAGAAGGACAGCGACATCCTGCCGCCGTACGAGGTGGTGGACGCGATCCTTTACCGCATGATCGAGGAGGGGCAGCACCGTGAGGAGATCGTCAATGCGGGATTCGATTCCGAGGTCGTGGAGAAGATCCACGCCATGATCATGCGCAACGAGAAGAAGCGCTACCAGTTTCCGCCCGTACTGCGCCTGTCGATGTGCTCGTTCGGGCACGAGCGCCTTATGCCGCTTACCAACAAATACGGCGATTGAGGGGCGGTGGCAGCACGGATTGAACATAGCGGCGTGGTGGAACGCACGGAACGCGACACGGTCTATGTGAGGATCACCTCCCACAGTGCCTGCGGTACCTGCAAGGCCCGCGAAGCGTGCGGCCTGGCCGAGGCGCAGGACAAGATCGTGGCCGTGAAGAGTCCCGACGCGGCGCAGTTCGCCGTCGGGGAACAGGTTATGGTCGGCGTCCGTCGTAGTGCGGGCGCTGTCGCTGTTATACTGGCCTATGTCGGGGCGCTGGCCGTGCTGCTGGCCGTGCTGGTCGCCGCCATTGCGGTGCTCGGCTGGAGCGAAGGCCGCGGCGCACTGGCCGCACTGGGAGCCGTGGGTGTCTATTACTGCGTATTATGGCTCTTCAGGCATAAAATCGAACACACAATTCATTTCTCAATAACCAAACACTACTGATGGAAGTATTACTTTACACAATCCTGACGCTTTGTGCGCTGGGAGTGCTTTCCGCGGTGATCCTTTACTTCGTGGCCCAAAAATTCAGGGTCGAGGAAGATCCCCGGATCGACGAGGTGGAGAAGATGCTGCCGGGCGCCAACTGCGGCGGCTGCGGCTTCGCCGGGTGCCGCGGCATGGCCGACGCGCTCGTGAAACAGGACGACATCTCGGCGCTCTTCTGCCCCGTGGGCGGCGGCGACTGCATGAAGGCCGTTGCGGCCTACCTCGGCAAGTCGGCACCGGAAAAGGAGCCGCAGGTGGCCACCGTGCGCTGCGGCGGCACCTGTGACAAACGCCCCCGTACCAACGAGTACAACGGTGCCAAGTCGTGCGCCGTGGCGTCGTCGCTCTATGTGGGCGAGACGGGTTGCGCATTCGGCTGCCTCGGGTTCGGGGACTGCGTCGTCTCGTGTGCGTTCGATGCGATCCGCATGAATCCCGCGACGGGGCTTCCCGAAGTCGACCCCGACAAATGTACGGCCTGCGGGGCCTGCGTGAAGGCGTGTCCCAAAATGATTATCGAATTGCGCAAGAAGTGGCCGAAGAACCGGGCGGTGTACGTGTCGTGCGTGTCGAAGGACAAGGGCGCCGTGGTGATGAAGGCCTGCAAGGCGGGTTGCATCGGATGCGGCAAATGCCAGAAGGTCTGCGCGTTCGGTGCCATCACCATTGAAAACAACCTCGCCTATATCGACCCGCAGAAGTGCAAGCTCTGCCGTAAGTGCGTGAACGAGTGCCCGACGGGCGCCATCGTGCTGGCGGGTATGGATCCGCTGCCCAAGACACCGAAGGCACCGGCTGCCCCTAAAGCCGCACCTGCTGCTGCTAAGGAGGCTTCTGCCGGAGTCCCGACAGCGCCCGATGCCGGGGCTACCCCGGCTGTGCCGGCTGCCGAAACTCCGAAAGCCGAATAAGTACCGTCAAATCAGAGAAACACAAGATATGAAGACATTTCCAATAGGCGGAGTCCATCCGTCGGAAAATAAACTGAGCGGCGCCAAACCGATCGAGGTGCTTCCGCTGCCCGACGTGGTGACGATCCCGCTCGCACAGCACATCGGCGCCCCCGCCGTGGCCAAGGTCGCCAAGGGCGACAAGGTCGTGACGGGGCAGCTCATCGCCGAAGCGGGCAGTTTTATGTCGGCCAATATCCACGCCCCGGTTTCGGGGACGGTAACGGCCGTGGACATGGTGCCCAACGGGCAGGGGCTGCGCCAGGTGATGATTACGATCAAACGCGAGGGCGACGACTGGGCCGAGGGGATCGACCGCTCGGAGACGATCGTCAGGGAGTGCACGCTCTCCGCACAGGAGATCGTCGCCCGGATCAAGGACGCCGGCATCGTCGGCATGGGCGGCGCGACGTTCCCCACGCACGTGAAACTCTCGATCCCTCCCGGGAAAAAGGCCGAGGCGCTGATTATCAACGGTGTAGAGTGCGAACCTTACCTTACGTCCGACCATCGTACGATGCTGGAGCACGGCGAAGAGCTGCTCGTGGGCGTGACGATACTGATGAAGGCCATCGCCGTGGAGAAAGCCTATATCGGGATCGAGAACAACAAACCCGACGCCATTGCGCACCTGCGCCGTCTGGCCCAAGGGTATAAGGGCATCGAGGTGGTGCCCCTCAAGGTGAAATACCCGCAGGGCGGTGAGAAACAGCTGATCGCGGCCATTACGGGGCGCGAGGTGCCGCCCCCGCCCGCACTCCCGATCGACGTGGGTGCCGTGGTGTGCAATGCCTCGACGACCTATGCGGTCTACCAGGCCGTGCAGAAGCACAAGCCGTTGATCGAGCGCGTGGTGACGATCACGGGCAAAGGCGTCCGGGAGCCCAAGAACCTGCTGACTCGCATGGGTACGCCCGTCGAGGCGCTGATCGAGGCGGCCGGAGGGCTTCCCGCCGATGCGGGCAAGGTCATCAACGGCGGCCCGATGATGGGGCGCGCGATGGTCAACCTCGCTTCGCCCGTGACGAAGGGGTGCTCGGGCATCACCGTCATGAGCGGCCGCGACGCCCAGCGCCGCGAGGCCTCGCAGTGCATCAAGTGCGCCAAGTGCGTGGCTGCCTGCCCGATGGGGCTCGAACCCTATTATCTCTCGAAGATGACTCAGAAGAAAGGCTGGGAGGAAGTCGAGGCGCAGATGATCACTTCGTGCATCGAGTGCGGCTGCTGCCAAGCCTCGTGCCCCGCTTACCTGCCGCTGCTGGACTGGGTGCGCCTGGGGAAACAGACTGTCATGGGCATTATCCGCGCACGTGCCGCGGCACCGAAAAAGTAAATGGAAAAACAGAAAGATATTATGGCAAACAAACTTGTTGTTGCTCCCGCACCGCACGTGCAGACTTCGCAGTCGACGGCCAGGATCATGCGCGACGTCGTGATCGCGCTGATGCCCGCGCTGGTCGTCTCGGCGGTGGTGTTCGGGGTGGACGTGCTGCGTGTCACGGCGCTCAGCGTGGCGTGCTGCGTGTTGTTCGAGTACCTCATCCAGCGGTTCCTCGTCGGCGGCTCGCTGACAATCGGGAACTGGTCGGCCGTGGTGACGGGCGTGCTGCTGGCTTTCAACCTGCCCGCCTCGATTCCCTGGTGGATCGTCGTGATCGGCGCATTCGTCGCCATCGCCATTGCCAAGATGACCTTCGGCGGGCTGGGCAAAAATCCGTTCAACCCCGCGCTGGTGGGGCGTGTGTTCCTGCTGATCGCCTACCCGGTGCAGATGACTTCGTTCCCGATGCCGGCGAACGGAGCCTTCGACGCACTTTCGGGCGCTACGCCGCTGGCGGCCGTGAAACACGGCGCCGCCCCCGACGTGCTCGGTGTGCAGGAACTGCTGCTGGGCAATATGCCCGGCTCGCTGGGCGAGGTGGCGGCATTGGCCCTGATCTGCGGCTTCGTATACCTGCTCTGGCGCCGCGTCATCACGTGGCAGATTCCCGTGTCGGTGCTCGGTACGATGGCCGTATTCGCGTTTGTCGTGGCCCTCGCTTCGGGCAGTACCGGGGCGGTGCTGTGGCAGCTCCCGCTGTTCCATGTACTGGCCGGCGGAGCCCTGCTGGGCGCGATATTCATGGCGACGGATTATTCGACCTCGCCGATGACCGTCAGAGGGGGTGTGATCTTCGGCATCGGTATCGGCGCCATCACGATGTGCATCCGCCTGTGGGGCGCCTATCCCGAGGGTATGTCGTTCGCGATACTGATCATGAACGCCTGTGTGCCCCTGATCAACAAATATGTCAAACCCAAGCGCTTCGGCGTTAAATAGGAGGTGACGCAGTATGAAAAGTACACTTGTGAATATGACGGCCGTACTGTTCGGCATCACGCTCGTGGCTTCGGCCGGTGTGGGCGCCGTGAACATGATTACGGCCGAACCGATCGCCCAGGCCGAGCAGGCGGCGAAGGTCGAGGCGCTGAAGGTCGTGCTTCCGCCGTTCGACCAGACCGCACCCGAAGCGTTGACGATCGACGATATGCCGATCACGGTCTACACCGCAACCAAGGGAGGACAGGTCGCGGGTTACGCCGTGGAGTCGATGACCAAGAATGGTTTCGGCGGCGCGATCAGCATGATGGTGGGCTTCACGCCCGACGGTGAAGTGGTCAACGTCAACGTGCTCAGGCAGGCTGAGACCCCGGGGCTCGGGACGAAGATGGCCGACAAGGAAAATGTGCTGCTGGGGAGCATCCAGGGCAAGAAACTCGAAACGATGAAGCTCGTGGACGGCAAGCTGGCCGTGAAGAAGGACGGCGGCGACGTCGACGCGCTGACGGCCGCGACCATATCCTCGCGCGCCTATGTCGATGCGATCAACCGCGCCTGGATGGCTTACAAGAGCGTAGCGACGGGTACGGCGCCGACAGACGTATCGTCGGGAGCGACTTCTGCGGCCGGAGATTCGGCAGAGGAACAAACCAACGGGCCGGCGGCTCAGGAAGGAGGGCAAAATGAATAAACTGAACATCATTCTGAGCGGCATCGTCAGGAACAACCCGACGTTCGTGCTGGTGCTGGGCATGTGTCCCACGCTGGGTACGACGACCTCGGCCGGAAACGGCATGGGCATGGGGCTGGCGACGATGGCCGTGCTGATCATGTCGAACCTGGTGATCTCGCTCATCAAGAACATCATTCCGGACAAGGTGCGCATCCCGGCGTTCATCGTCGTGATCGCCTCGTTCGTGACCGTGGTCGAAATGCTGATGAAAGCCTACACGCCGCCCCTGTACGAGGCACTGGGCGTCTTCATCCCGCTGATCGTGGTGAACTGCATTATTCTGGGGCGTGCCGAGGCTTTCGCCTCGAAGAATACGCCGCTGGATTCGGTGCTCGACGGTGTCGGGATCGGTTTGGGCTTTACGCTTTCCCTGACGGCCGTAGGTGCCGTGCGCGAGATCCTGGGCAGCGGCGCGATCTTCGGCATCAGCCTCGGAACGGCCGATTACATGCCGCTGATCTTCGTCCTCGCACCGGGGGCATTCCTGGTGCTGGGGTACCTCATGGTATTGTTTAATAAATTAGCCAAGAAATAGTTATGGAGCTTTCATATTTCGCAATCATCATCGGCGCCATCTTCGTCAACAACGTCGTACTGGCGCAGTTCCTCGGCATCTGCCCGTTCCTGGGCGTGTCGTCGAAGGTCGAGACCTCGATGGGTATGGGCGCTGCCGTAACGTTCGTCATGGCAATCGCCGCCGTGGTGGCCTGGCTGATCCAGGCTTATGTGCTCGTGCCGCTGGACATCGTCTACATGCAGACGATCGTTTTCATTCTCGTGATCGCCGCGTTGGTGCAGATGGTCGAGATCATGCTCAAGAAACTTTCGCCTTCGTTATATCAGGCACTGGGCATCTTCCTGCCCCTGATCACGACCAACTGCGCCGTGCTGGGCGTGGCGATCCTGATGATCCAGAAAGAGTTCAACCTTTTGCAGAGCGTCACCTACTCGGTGGCTACGGCGCTGGGATTCGCCCTGGCGCTGGTGCTTTTCGCTGGTATCCGCGAGAGGCTCGAATTCGAGGACGTGCCCAAGGCTTTCAGGGGCGTGCCTATCGCGCTGATCACGGCCGGTATCCTCGCCATGGCCTTCATGGGATTCTCGGGGCTGGTATAACGACGTCCCGCAATGCGAAACAGCCACCTTCGGAAATGAGGGTGGCTGTTTGTCCTTTGCAGTAATTGAGATGTTCCGTGAATTTCTCGATCCGGCCTGCTGCCGGCCCGGAAACGGGCAACAGCCTTGGGGGGATTCGCATTATTTCGGATTATTTTTGTCGGAATCGTTCGTTTCTTGCAGGCAAATAGTTATTTTTGCACAAATAACCGTAACTGAAATGGAGGATATCATCAAACTTCACGACAAAAAGTTCAGGATCATGATCCCCGCCGCCAAGATCGACGAGGCCGTGGCCGCCGTAGCCTGCCGCATCAACGAGGACTACCGTGACAAGCCGACGCCGTTGTTCGTGGGCGTACTGAACGGCTCGTTCATGTTCATGAGCGACCTGATCAAGAAAATCGAGTTCAACAACGAGCTGTCGTTCGTGAAGCTGGCTTCGTACGAAGGGACTTGCTCGACGGGGTGCGTGAAGAACTTGATCGGGCTGAACAACAGCATCGAAGGCCGCCATGTGATCATCGTCGAGGACATCGTCGACACGGGCGAGAGCATCGAGCACATGATCGGCGAGCTGAAGTCGCATAACCCTGCGAGCATCGAAGTCTGCACGCTTTTTTTCAAACCGGGTTCCTACCGCAAGCAACTGCCGATCAAGTACCGCGCCATGGAGATCGGCAACGAGTTCATCGTGGGCTACGGCCTGGACTACGACCAGTTGGGACGCAGCCTGAAGGATATTTACGTGGTTACCGAATAGATGGCTCTGAAGACCGATATCGAACAGCTCGACGGCGGGCGCAAGCTGCCCCTGGTCGAAGATTTCTACACGATCCAGGGCGAGGGCTTCCATGCCGGGAAACCCGCCTATTTCATCCGCCTGGGCGGATGCGACGTGGGATGCCGCTGGTGCGACGCCAAATACACGTGGAACCCCAGGCTCTATCCCCCGACCGACGTACGGACGGTGATCGACCGTGCTACGGCGTGTCCCGCGCAGGCGATCGTCATCACGGGCGGCGAACCGCTGCTTTATCCGCTGGGGGTGCTGACCGAAAGACTGCACGCTAAGGGGCTGGAGATATTCCTCGAAACGTCGGGGACGCACCCTTTTTCGGGGTGTTTCGACTGGGTGTGCCTGTCGCCCAAGCGGCAGCAACCGCCGCTGGACGAAGCGTTCGGGAAGGCGCACGAACTGAAGGTGATCGTCGGGGACGAGGCCGATTTCAAATGGGCCGAGCGCAATGCCGCACGGGTGGGAGCCGGGTGCATCCTCTACCTGCAACCCGAGTGGAGCGTTGCGGAACGCATGATGCCCGCGATCGTCGAGTATGCGAAGGCGCATCCGAAATGGAATATCTCGATCCAGACTCATAAATACATGCACATACCCTAATGGGCTTCGAAGTAGGCAAAAAGTTCTGGATCGCCGCCACGGCGGTCATCGTCGTCGTCACGTTGTTCGTGGTGGGGCGGAACCTTTTGCATGCGGTGAAGATCAAGCGGCAGATCAACGCCTTGAACCGGGAGCGGGAGTTTTACCGGGCCAGGATCGAACAGGACAGCACGCTGCTGGAGCGCCTGCGCTACGACGACTATCTGGAGGAGTATGCCCGCGAAAACTATCACATGCAGCGCAGCGACGAGCATGTGTACATCATCAAGGAGTGATTTTACGATCCGTATGACTTGACGGCGACCCGGCGGGCTGCCGTTTTTTTGTGTTACAGCCGGGCCTGCCGGGATGCGGCCGTTTTCCGCCTGCTCGGTAAATCCGGGGTGGTGGCCGTTGCCAACACCCGGTCAGTAATGCGTGAACCCGTGCCAGTCCAGGGCCCGGGGCCGGCCGTTTTCGAGCCACTCCAATTTGTCGCTGTCCGTGATGTGGCCGACGGGGTGGAGCGGCGTGCCGAAGCGTGCGCGGAAATCGGCGGCGAGCCTGTCGGCGGCCGCCGTGTCGGCCGTGAGCAGGAGCTTATAATCCTCGCCCCCGCAGGCGGCTGTTTCGACGTCTGCCCCTTGGGCGAGGGGGATACGGCCGATGTCGATCGCGGCGCCTACCCCCGAGCGCTCCATGATGTGGCGGATGTCCGAGGCCAGCCCGTCCGAGAGGTCCATCATGGCGTGTACTTCGGAGCGTGCGCCGAGCCAGATGCCTTCGGCCACTTGGGGCTGCGGGTTACGGTGGGCTGCGGCGGCGGGGGTGTCGTAGCGTCCGGCGAGGATGTCATGCAGTCCGGCGCCCGAAATTCCGAGTTCTCCGGCGACGAGTATCGCGTCGCCGGGGCGTGCCCCGCTGCGGCGCTTGATGTGTGCGTCGGCGATGCGGCCGATGGCCGTGACATTGATCGTGATGCCTGCCGCCGAGCGGGTCGTGTCGCCCCCGGCGAGCGTGACGCCGAACGCTTCGGAGAGTTCCCGGTAGCCGAGCATGAACTCTTCGGCCCATATACCGGCCGCGTCGGCCGGGAGCGACAGCGACAGCAGGGTGGCCACCGGGCGGGCGCCCATCGAAGCGACGTCGCTCAGGTTTACGGCAAGGGATTTGCGCCCCAGTTCGCGGGGCGAAGTTGCGGAATGCAGGAAATGGACGCCTTCGGCGAGCATGTCGGTCGTGAAGACCAGCGATTCGCCCTCCCCGACGGGGAGCACGGCGCAATCGTCGCCGATCCCTTCGAACCCGTTGTCGGGCAGGGCGGCGAAGAGTTCTTTTATGTGGTCTATGAATCCGAATTCGGTCATGGTTCTCGGGTGTGTCCGGCCGCGGCGCCCCGCCGGCCGGTGCGGGTTTTCGGGTTTTTCACGTGCGGCTGCCGCCCCGGGGGCGGAGTCCCCGCCTGGGGACGGGAACGAAGCCTGTGCGAACCGCGGCAGGGGCGTGGGCGGCGTTTGAAATCATTATTTAACGGGCGATGTCGAACAAAGGTATTAAAAATTCTTTAAAATCACTATCTTTGCCTGCGGATTGCGCCCGGGTATGCCGTGCGTGTCAAACAGTCTCGAAGATGAAGATATTGATTCTCAACGGCCCGAACCTCAATTTGCAGGGGCGGCGCGATACCGGGGTCTACGGCACCCGGACTTTCGAAACCTTTTTCGGGGAGCTCGAAGCACTCTATCCGGCCGTCGGGTTCGGTTATTTCCAGTCCAACCTCGAAGGCGAGCTGATCGACGCCGTACAGCAGGCCGACGGCACCTACGACGGTGTGGTGCTCAATGCCGGCGGATATACCCATACGTCGGTGGCGCTGCGCGATGCGGTGTCGGCGGTGTCGGTGCCGGTCGTCGAGGTGCACATCTCGTCGATCCTCGCGCGCGAGGAGTTCCGCCACGTCTCGCTCCTGGCTCCCGTGGCCGTGGGCTCGATCATGGGTTTCGGGTTGGATTCCTACCGGCTGGGCGTCGAGGCCCTGTTGCTCCGTGGCAGGGAGTAAGCTCCGGGTTCCCGGAGCGGCCCATTCCCCGGCCCGGTACGGGAGGGCGTGCGGAAGTTCCCCGGGGCTGTCCGCGCAGAGCGTGTGCAGGAGCGGCACCGGGCGTAACGTAAAATGTCGAAATACTAATATTTTAGCATCATACTTGTATGTATAGAATGAAAAAAACCAAGATCGTCGCAACAATGTCGGATTTCCGTTGCACCGAAGAGTTTGTGAAAAACCTTTTCGATGCCGGTATGGACGTGGTTCGTGTCAATTCGGCGCATGTCTCGGAAGAGGGCGCTACGCATATTGTCGAGACCGTACACCGCGTTAACCCGGCTATCCCGATCATGATAGATACGAAGGGCCCCGAAATCCGTGTCACGACGATCGCCGACGAGTACGGCAACAGCATCAATTTCCGGCCGGGCGACCGTGTCGCCGTGCGCGGCTCGGACGGCAGCGACAAGACGACCCGCAAGGTGGTTTACATGAACGTCCCCAACATCGTGGATGACATACCCGTCGGGGCGCGGATGCTCATCGCCGACGGCGAACTGGAGATCCGTGTCGTGGAAAAGACCGCCGAGGAGCTGATCTGCGAATTCGTCGTGGGCGGCGCCATGCGTTCGCGCAAGAGCGTCAACGTGCCGTCGGTGTCGATCAACCTGCCTTCGGTGACGGAGAAAGACCGCCGGTTTATCGAGTGGGCCGTGAAGAACGACGTGGATTTCATCGCACACTCGTTCGTGCGCAGCGCCAGGGACATCAAAGCCGTGCAGGACATCCTCGATGCCCACGGAAGCAAGATCAAGATCATCTCGAAGATCGAGAACCGCGAGGGGCTCGACAACATCGACGAGATCATCGAGGCGTCGTACGGCATCATGGTGGCGCGCGGCGACCTGGGCGTGGAGCTTCCCGCCGAGGCGATTCCCAATACCCAGCGGCGTATCGTCGAGAAGTGCATTTGCGCCAAGCGTCCGGTGATTATCGCCACTCAGATGCTCTATTCGATGGTCAAGAGCCCGCGTCCGACGCGCGCCGAGGTGAGCGACGTGGCGAGTGCCATTTACGAGCGCGTGGACGCCGTGATGCTGAGCGACGAGACGGCGATGGGCGACTTTCCCGTGGAATCGGTGGAAACGATGGCCCGCATCGCCCGCGAGATCGAGCGTGACGAGACGCATTTCAAACCGATGATCGACATGGACATGGTCTCGGTGAACCACGAGATCACGGCGCAGCTGGCACGTTCGGCCGTGCGTGCCTCGACCAACCTGCCGATAAAATATGTGGTGCTCGACACCAAGACCGGCCGTACGGGCCGTTACCTGGCGGCATTCCGCGGGCAGAAAACCGTGATGGCCGTATGCTACCAGCTGCATGCGCAGCGTATCCTGGCCCTGTCGTACGGCGTGGTGCCGATCCTGCGCAACCAGGAGCTGAAGGACAGGTACCACTTCCTGATCGATGCGCTGGAGGTCATCGAACAGCACCAGAAGCTCGACGGGCAAGACCTGCTGGCAATCGTGGGCGGCAGTTTCGGCCCCGACGGCGGTGCGTCGTACGTCGAGATCGCCAATATCCTCAATATCCGCAAGCGTAACGAAGAGATCGTTGCCGCGCAAAAATCTTAGGCGGTGGACGGGCAGCTCAGGGATAAGGTAGCCAGCGGCGTGGCGTGGAGCATGGCCGAGAAAGTCGGTACGATGCTTCTCCAGCTGGCCGTGAGCCTTACGATCCTGCGGCTGCTGAACCCCGCCATCATGGGTGTGATTGCGATCCCGACGGCCTTCCTTGCCGTGGCGATCGTGATTGCCGACAGCGGCTTTTCGCAGGCGCTGATTCGCAAGGGGACACCTACGGCCGACGATTACAAATCGGTCTTCGCCTTCAACGTCGGGGTTGCGCTCGTGCTTTACGGGGTGCTGGTAGCGCTGGCGGGGAGCATCGCGCGGTTCTACGACATGCCGGAAATCACGCGGATAGCACCGGTATTCTTCCTCCAACTGCCGCTGAGCGCCGCATGTGCGATCCAGAATACGATTTTTGTCCGGACATTCCGCTTCGCACTGCTCTCGAAGGTCACCTTCGCCTCGTGGTTCATCGCCGGGATGGTGGCCATCGGCCTCGCATTGGCCGGGTTCGGAATCTGGTGCATCGTGGTGCAGCGCGTATTGCAGGCCTCGGTGCGGGCCTTGCTGTTGTGGTGGCTGAGCGACTGGCGTCCCTGCGGGAAGTGCAGCCGGCGGCCGCTGCGCGAAATGGCGCCGTACAGTTTCAGCCTGCTGGCTACCGATTTTATCTCGACCCTCTATAACAAGGTGCCCCAGATATTTCTCGGGAAACTCTATCCGCAGGAGACACTCGGCTCGTACGAACAGGCCGTCAAGCTGAAAGACCAGCCGGCGACTTCGGCCATGCAGGCCGTGCAGAGCGTGACATTCCCGGCGCTGGCCAAGATCAAGGACGACGCGCCGAAACTGGCCGAAAGTTACCGGCAGATCGTCATGGTCGTGGCCTATGCCATGTTCCCCGTGATGCTCGGCCTGTCGGCCATCGCCGAGGACATGTTCGCCGTCTTCCTGGGCGGGGAGTGGATGGCGACGGTGCCTTATTTCGAAGCGGTATGTCTGGCCGGGCTTTTTTACCCGCTGGGATTGGTGGCCTACAATGTGTTGAAAGTCAAGAGCGGCGGTGCGCTGATCGTAAAACTGGAGGTCGCCAAGAAAGTGATGATGTCGGTGGTGTTCGCCGTGACGATTCCGGTCAGCGTCCAGGCCGTCATTTGGGGGCTGGTGGTGATCGCCTTCTGCGAGATGGCGATCAACTTCTTCGCCACGACCCGTTTCACGTCATTCGGCGCAGGACGCTTCGTGCGCACGGTGCTGCCGATGCTGCTCGTGGCCGGGGCGATGTACGCTCTTGTGCGGGTTACGGCGCTGGCGGTGCCGGGCAATGCGTTGTTGCGGTTGCTGGCCGAAGTCGCCGCGGGCGTGGTCAGCTACGTCCTGCTTTCTGCACTGTTCCGGCTCGAAGCCTTCCGCGAGGTGGTCGCACTGGCCAGGCGCCAGTTCATCCGCAAATAGGCCGGCTGCCCGGGCTGGCCGTCGCTGCCGGATATACACAGGAAAAACGTCCGCCGGATATTGATCCGGCGGACGTTTCTGTTGCGGCGCGGTTCCGTTTTGCAGCCCGGTTTCTGTTTGGCGCGCGGTTCGCCGTTTCGCACGGCGTGTGCGGTGTCCGGGACTTGCTGCCTTGGCGGTCGCTGCCGCTCGGGCGGCTCCGTCGCGTGCGCAGCTCCTTTGCCCGTCAGGCGTAGACCTTCGGGACGATGGTGCCGCGGAGGATGACCAGTGCGTTGGCGACCAGCGATTCGAGTTCGTTCTCGCCGGGGTAGACCGAAACGGGGGCGATGAACGAGCAGTGCTGTTCGATGTACCGCACGACGAACTCGTTGTGGGCGATGCCCCCGGTGAGGATGACGGCGTCGACCCGCCCGCACATGGCGGCGGCCATGGCGCCGATCTGCTTCGAGATGCCGTAGCACATGGCCTCGGCCACGAGCCGGGCTTTTTCGTCGCCCTGCGCGATACGCTCCGAGACCTGCATCATGGAATTGGTGCCCAGGTGCGCAACGAGCCCGCCTTGGCCGGCCAGCATTTTCTGGACTTCGCGGCGCGTGTAACGCCCCGAGAAGCAGAGGTCGGCGAATTCGCCCGCAGGCAGGCTGCCCGCCCGCTCGGGGGCGAAGGGACCGTCGCCGTCGAGCGCGTTGTTGACGTCGACGACACGTCCCTGTTTGTGCGCGGCGACGGAGATGCCCCCGCCCAGGTGCGCGACCACCAGGTTCGCCTTTTCGTAGACGATGCCGATGCGGTCGCAGTGCAGGCGTGCCGTGGCTTTCTGGTTGAGTGCGTGGAAGATCGACTTGCGCGGGCAGTCGGGATGGCCGCTCAGGCGTGCCACATCCTCCATCTCGTCGACGACCACCGGGTCGGCGATGTAGGCTTTGACACCCGCCATGGCGGCGATCTCGGCGGCTAGTAACCCGCCGAGGTTCGAGGCGTGTTCCATCGTGGCGTTCGTTAGGTCGCGCCGCATGGCTTCGTTGACTTCGTATACGCCGGCCGGGATGGGGCGTACGAGCCCGCCGCGTCCGATGACGGCCGACAGCTGCATGATGTCGAACCCGTGTTCGGACAGCGCCGTGAGGATCATTTCCCGGCGCCAGCCCAACTGGTCGATGATGTTGGTGTAACGTGCGATCTGTTCGGCCGTGTGGCGCAGGGTCAGATCCAGCGAAGGACGCTCCTCGTCATAGAGGGCGACCTTGGTGGACGTAGAGCCGGGATTTATCGCTAAGATTTTGAAGCCCATAAATTCGGTTCCGGTTAGTAGTTGGTAGGTTGGTGTAGGTGTGTGCCTATTGTTTTACGGCCAGGCAAGCCAGTGCGATCGAGTAGAGTTTGGTCTTGCTCGTGTCGCCGCGCGAGGTCAGTACGCAGGGCACCTTCGTGCCTGCGACCATGGCGGCCAGTTCGCCTCCGCAGAGGTGCGTCACCGACTTGAAGAAGACGTTGGCTGACTCCAGGTTGGGGAAAAGCAGGCAGTCGGGGTCGCCCGCTACGGACGAACCTTTGACTTTCTTGTGCTCGGCGACATCCTTGTAGAGTGCTACGTCGAGCGACAGGGGGCCGTCGATGATGACGTTGCCCAGCTGTCCGCGGTCGCCCATTTTGGCCAGCAGGGCGCCTTCGGTCGATGAAATGACGCTGGGGAGCAGCTGCTCGGAGGGGGCGATGCAGGCGATCTTGGGGGTTTCGATGCCCAGCAGGTTGGCGACTTTTGCAAGGTAGCCGATTTGCTTGATCTTCTGTTTGAAGTCGGGCAGCGGGATGACCGCGACGTCGGAGATGACCAGCAGTTTGTGGTAGCAGGGCATCTCGACGATCGACACGTGGCTCAGCACGCCCTTCGGGGGGAACAACCCGGCTTCCTTGTTGAGGATGCCGCGCATGTACTTGTCGGTCGAGACAAGTCCCTTCATCAGCACGTCGGCGTTGCCCGCCACGACGGCGGCCACGGCCTGCTGCACGCATTTCACGTCGCTGGCCTCGTCGACGATGTTGAATGCCTTGATGTCGATGTCGTTTTCGGCGCATACCTGCTCGATGACTTTCTTCTCACCGAACAGCGTGGGCTCCACGATACCTTCCTTGTAGGCTTCGTAGACGGCTTCCAGCGTATGCGAATCCTGGCCGTAGGCTACGGCCAGCCGTTTTTTACCCCTTTTTCTCGCCTCGTCGACGATTTCTGTAAGATGTTGGATCATTGTGGTGTTGTGCTTTTATTTATTTTACCAGATTGTACGTGTCGGTGGCGATGACCAGTTCCTCGTCGGTGGCGATGACGGCGACCTTGACCCGCGAGGAGGGTTTCGAAAGGATTTTGTCCATGCCGCGGGCGCCCTTGTTGGCTGCGTGGTCGAACTCGACGCCCATGAATTCGAGCCCCGTGCAGACCGTCTCGCGCATCTCGCACGAATTCTCGCCCACGCCGCCCGTGAAGACGATCAGGTCGACGCCGCCCATTTCGGCGGCATACTCCCCGACGAATTTGCGGATGCGCCCGTAGTGCATGTCGCGGGCGAGGATGGCGCGGGGGTTCCCTTCGTCGTAGGCGCGGTCGATGTCGCGCATGTCGCTCGAAAGGTCGGTGAGCCCCAAAACGCCCGATTTCTTGTTCATCATCTCGTTCACCTCGGCGTAGGACATGCCCTCCTTTTCGCCGATGAAGGTGATGGCGCTGGGGTCGACGTTGCCGCAGCGGGTACCCATCACCAGCCCGTCCACGGGTGAGAAGCCCATCGACGTGTCATGGGATTTGCCGTTGAGCACGGCCGTGACCGATGCGCCGTTGCCGATGTGGCAGGTGATGATCTTCGAATTCTCGAAGTCGAGGCCCGCGAGCCGGGCACCGGTCTGTGCCACGTATTTGTGGCTGGTGCCGTGGAAGCCGTACTTGCGCACGCGGTACTTGTCATAATAGGCGTGGGGCAAAGCGTACATGTAGTTTACGGCCGGGATGGTCTGGTGGAACGAGGTGTCGAAGACGGTGACCTGCGGGACGCCCGGCAGGACTTTCTCGATCGACAGCACGCCTTCGAGGTTGGCCGGGTTGTGCAGCGGTGCGATTTCGAACAGCGAACGGATCTTGGATTTCACCTCCTCGGTCACGATACAGCTCTCGGGGAAGAACTCTCCGCCGTGCGCCACGCGGTGGCCGACGGCCTTCACCTCGTCGAGCGAGCCGATGACGCCGTGTGCGGGGTCGGTCAGCGCGTCGAGCACCAGTTTGATGCCGGTGGTGTGGTCGGGGATGGGGCGGTGCAGCTCGAACGGTTCTTTGCCGACGGGCTTATGGGTGAGGTCGCCTTCCGGCAGGCCGATGCGTTCCACGATTCCTTTTGCGAGCAGTTTGCTCGATGCGGCTTCCATGTCGATCACCTGATACTTGATCGACGAGCTGCCGCAGTTCAATACCAAAATTACCATTTCTCTTTATAGTTAATTTCTAAATGTCGTTCCTATCCACATGCCGGTGGCTGCAAAAACAATGCATACTGCCACGCTCAGCCCCACGTAGGCCGCCGCCGCCGTGTAACATTCCGCACGCAGCAGGCGCACCGCGTCGGCCGAAAAGGTCGAAAAAGTGGTGAACCCGCCGCAGAAACCCACGATGAGCAGCCATCCGAGTGTCTCGGAGCTGGTAGCTTCGAGTAGAATGCCGATCAGCAGCGAACCCGCGGCATTGACCGTGAACGTACCCGCTGGGAATCCCAGCAGCGTCTGCCCCGCCATGATCCCGCCGGAAAGCAGGTAACGGACGATGCTGCCGGCAGCACCGCCGCATCCTACGGCCAGAAGTTCACGAATCATAAGTTAAATATACGCCAAATTTTAAGGATATGCAAATTTACAGAAAAAATGCTTACGGATTGTTATTTTTCCTGCCGTTTTTTCGAGGTTTTTTGTCGTATCGGGGTTTAAGGTTGGCGGATTTGTCCGTCGCCCGAGACGATATACTTGTAGGTCGTGAGCTCGGGCAGTCCCATCGGGCCGCGGGCGTGGAGTTTCTGCGTCGAGATACCCACTTCGGCGCCGAAGCCGAACTGCCCGCCGTCGGTGAAGGCGGTCGAGACGTTGACGTAGACGCAGGCGGCGTCGACGCTGCGCGTGAACTGCGTGGCGGCCTGCTTGTTTTCGGTGACGATGGCCTCGCTGTGGCGCGACGAGTAGCGGGCGATATGCGCCAGTGCCCCGTCGAGCGACGCGACGGTCTTGACGGCCAGTTTGTAGTCGAGGAACTCGGTGCCAAAGTGCTCTTCGGCGGCATGTTCCAGCAACCCGGCGGGGTAGTGCCCGTCGAGGGCGGCGAAAGCCTCTTCGTCGGCGTAGACCGTCACATGCGCCCCGGCCAGCGGTGCGCACAGCTCCGGAAGGTCGGTGAGGCGGCCGCGGTGGATGACCAGGCAGTCGAGGGCGTTGCAGACGCTCACGCGGCGCGTCTTGGCGTTGCAGACCACGGCACGTCCCTTTTCGAGGTCGCCGTCGATGTCGAAATAGGTGTGGACGATGCCGGCGCCCGTTTCGATGACCGGGATGCGGGCGTTCTCGCGGACGAAGCGGATCAGCCCCGCCCCGCCGCGCGGGATGACTACGTCGACATAGCCCACGGCGCTCAGCAGCGCCCCCACGGCTTCGTGCCCCGCGGGGAGCAGCGTGAAGGTGTTTTCGTCGATGCCTTCGGCGCCGAGCGCTTCGTGCAGCAGCGCCGCGATCGCCTCGTTGGAGTGGCGGGCGTCGCTGCCCCCTTTCAGGACGCAGGCGTTGCCCGTCTTGACGCAGAGCGCGAAGATGTCGGCCGTGACATTGGGGCGGGCTTCGCAGACCATGCCGACCACGCCGAACGGTACGCGGCGCTTGACGATGGTCATGCCGTTGGGGCGCGTCCAGCGCGCCAGTTCCTCGCCCTGAGGCGAGCGCAGGTGCGATACGGCTTCCATGTCGGAGGCGATGGAGCCGATTCGCTCCGGGGTCAGCCGCAGGCGGTCGAGCATGGGCGACGGGGCGGGCATGGCCTCGATGTCGCGGGCGTTGGCTTCGAGCAATGCGGGCGTATGCCCGCGCAGGAGCCTTGCGGCGTGTTGCAGGATGCGGCCGAGGCGTTCGGGTTCGACGTCGGCCAGCGCCGTCCCGGCCTTCCGGGCGGCCTTGAACAGGGATTCGTAGTCCATAATCGTTTATTCCAGGTAGAGGTAATCGCAGTGGACGAGGGGCTTGAGTCCTTTGCGTCCGATGTTGCGGCGGGCGGTGCCGCTGTCGCACGAGATGCGTCCCACGGCCAGTTGTGCCCCGTCGGGCGAGAGGATGCGCACCAGGTCGTCGCGCTCGAAGTCGCCCTCGACGGCTGTGACGCCCACGGCGAGGATGCTGGCGGCCTTGCTGGCGCGGACAGCTGCGGCGGCGCCCTGGTCGATGTGCAGGATGCCCTTGGCGAAGCCTTCGCTGCTGGCGATCCATTTCTTGACGCCCGAGGCTGCCCTCGGAGCCGGTTCGAACCGGGTGCAGGGCACATCCTTTGCGGCAAGTACGAGGTCGGTGAGGATGCCGTCGCGGCGGCCGTTGGCGATGATGACCTCGATGCCTTCGGCCGCCGCACGCGACGAGACGCGGCTCTTGGTGGCCATGCCGCCGCGGCCGCGCGACGAGCGTACGGGGTCGATGTACTGCGAGAGGTCTTCCGAGGGTTTCACACGGCGGATGACCTGCGATGCGGGGTCGGCGGGCGAGCCGTCGTAGATGCCGTCGATGTTGCTCAGGATAATGAGCGCTTCGGCGTTCATCATGGCCGCGACGAGCCCCGAGAGCTCGTCGTTGTCGGTGAACATCAGTTCGGTGACCGAGATGGTGTCGTTCTCGTTGACGATCGGCAGCACGCCGTTGGCGAGCATCGTCTCCATGCAGTTGCGCTGGTTGAGGTACTGCCGCCGTGTGGAGAGGCTCTCCTTGGTGGTGAGCACCTGCCCGCAGACGATGCCGTATTCGTTGAAGAGGTCGTAGTAGCGGTTGAGTAGCTTGACCTGCCCCACGGCGGAGAAGAGCTGCCGTGCGGAGACCGAATCGAGCTTCCCGGCGCGTTGCCCGAGGATGCTGCGCCCCGAGGCCACGGCTCCCGACGAAACCAGGATGACCTCGGTGCCCGCGCGGTGGAGCCGGGCCACCTGGTCGACCAGGGCCGAGATGCGGGTGGTGTCGGGACGGCCGTCGTCGCGCGTCAGCACGTTGCTGCCCACCTTGATGACGATGCGCCGGTATTTGTTCTGTGTGTCCATATGCGTTTCATTCGCCGGGAATGGCCCGGCTCAGGGTTCGAATTTGTAGCCCACGCCCTTGATGGTGACGATGCGTTCGTCGCCGATCTTCTGGCGCAGTTTGCGGATGTGCACGTCGATGGTGCGGTCGCCCACGACCACCTCGGTGCCCCAGATCTTCGTATATATCTCTTCGCGCGAGAAAAGCTTCCCGGGCGACGAATAGAGCAGGTCGAGCAGCGCGAATTCCTTGCGCGGAAGGGCTATCTCGTGGCCGTCGCGCGTCACGGTGTAATGCTCGCGGTCGACGGCGATGCCTGCCGCGGCAGGTTCCGCCGGCGCGGTTTCGGCGTCGATCCGCTTGAGGATGGCCTGCACGCGGCTGACCAGCAGCTTCATCTTGATCGGCTTGGTGAGGTAGTCGTCCGCCCCGACACCGAAGCCCGTAAGCTGCTGATCCTCCTCGCCCAGCGCCGAGAGAAATACCACCATCGTGTCGCGCAGCTGCGGATCCTGGCGGATGGCACGGCAGGTCTGCGCACCGTCCATGACGGGCATCATCATGTCCAGCAGGATCAGGTGCGGACGGCACTCGGCGGCGGCCTTCAGCGCCTCGGCGCCGTTCTGCGCCGTGAATACTTCGTAGCCCTCCTTCTGGAGGTTGTACCTCACGAATTCGAGGATGTCGATTTCATCGTCGACAAGCAGGATGCGGTGGCTCATGGTTCCGGTTGACAGGTTTTGTATCGCACGCGGCAATTGGGCGCGGTTGCGTGCCGCTCATATCTCGGGCGAAGTTAGCAAATTTCCGGCTAAATCGTTCGGTAGCCCGGGAAAAATGGTTATATTTGCGAGATTTATATACTTCCGTATATATGGAAATCAAAAACGTGTACTGAGATGGCTACTGAAAATCCGAATCTTCCTGCTCCCGAGGAGCGAGTCAGCGATGCTGCTGAAGATGTGCAGACCGTAACTTCCGAAGTGACTTCCGAAGTCCCTGAAACCGAGGCCTCCGCAGCAGCGGAGGCGGAACCCGTCGTGGAAACACCCGCGGCAGAAGAACCCGAGACGGAAAAATCCGTTGCGGGAACGCCCGCGGCAGAGGTGCCCGTGGCTGAAGCGCCTGCGGCGGAGGAGCCCGTGGCGGAACCCGGGGCCGCGCCGCGTGCGAAGCGTGCCCGTATCAAGCCCGTTGCCGAGGCGGTGGAGACCGAATCCGGCGAGGAGGCCGTGCCGGCCGGTGCCGAAGTGGATTTCGCGGACGAAGAGGCGGCGCTCGCCGCGCAGGATGCCGGGCTGGAACTGGAGGGCGAGACGGCTGAAGAGGCCGCTGCCGACCAACTGGCCCAGGAAGCGCCGTCCGCCGAGGACAAGTTTGCCGGGAAGGGCAAGGAAGAGCTGGTAGCCCTCTTTATGCGTATGCTCGAAGAGCAGCCCGTGCAGTCGATCCGCCGGGATGTGGAGGCGCTGAAGATCGCTTTCTACCGCATCCGCCGCGCCGAGGTCGAGGCCGCACGCCGCAAGTTCGTCGAGGAGGGGGGCAGCGAAGAGGATTTCGCACCGGCCGTGGACGGCGCCGAAGTACAGCTCAAGGAGTTGTTCAAGGAGTACCGCCATCGCCGCGACGAGTTCATCGCAAACCTCGAGGCCGAGAAGGAGAAGAACCTCCAGGTCAAGCTCGGGATCATCGAGGAGCTCAAGGAACTGGTCAATTCGGACGAGACGCTCAACCATACCTTCAATAAGTTCCGCGAATTGCAGCAGCGCTGGAAGGAGACCGGCATCGTGCCGCAGCAGAACGTCAAAGACCTGTGGGAGACCTACAACCTGCATGTCGAGAATTTCTACAGCTTCATCAAAATCAACAAGGAGCTGCGCGACCTCGACCTGAAGAAGAACTACGAGCAGAAGATCGCCCTCTGCGAGCAGGCCGAAGCGCTGGTGCTGGAGCCTTCGGTTGTGGAGGCGTTCCACAAGCTGCAGAAGCTGCATGACGAGTGGCGCGAGACGGGCCCCGTAGCCAATGAATATAAAGAGGTGCTCTGGGAGCGCTTCAAGGCGGCGTCGAGCCGTATCAACAAACAGCATCAGGAGCATTTCGAATCGCTCAAGGGCGAGCAGGTCAAGAACCTCGAACTCAAGACGGAGCTTTGCGCCGCCACCGAGGAGCTGGCCGCACAGCCGCTCACGACCCGCAAGGAGTGGAACCGTGCGAGCGACCGCCTGCTGGAGATCCAGAAGACCTGGAAAACCATCGGCTTCGCACCCAAGAAGGACAACAACCGTATCTACGAGCGTTTCCGCACGGCATGCGACAAGTTCTTCGAGGCCAAGCGGCAGTTCTATGCCGGGGTGAAAACCGAGATGGAGCACAACCTGCAGCTGAAGACCGAGATATGCGAGGCCGCCGAGTCGCTGATGAACAGCGAGGAGTGGAAGAAGGCCACGGACGAGCTGATCGCCCTGCAGGCCCGCTGGAAGGAGATCGGTGCCGTGTCGCGCCGTCATTCGGATGCGATCTGGAAGCGTTTCCGTGCCGCATGCGACAAGTTCTTCGAGCGCAAGGCTTCGCATTTCGCCAGTGTGGACGGCGAACACGAGGAGAACCTCCGGCAGAAACTCGCCCTGCTCGATGAGATGGCCGCGGCCGATGTCAAGGCCGGCGGATACGACGTGATCCGCGAGTTCCAGCGCCGCTGGGGCGAGATCGGGTTCGTGCCCATCAAGCAGAAGGATGCCGTACAGAAGAAATACAAGGCCGCCGTCGATGCGCTGTTCAACACGCTGCGCGGTTCGGAGCGCGACCGTTCGATGAACCGTTTCCGCGAGAAGGTCTCGACGCTCAAATCGGCGGGCAGCAACCGCCTGCGTTCGGAGCGCGAGCGCCTTTACAATAAGGTGCGCCAGCTCGAACAGGAGATCGGCCTGCTGGAGAACAACATCGGTTTTTTCGCCAAGTCGAAGAACGCCGAGGCGCTCGTCGCCGATGTGAAGGCCAAGATCGACCGCGCCCGCGAAGAGATGGCCGCCGCGATCGAGAAGGTGAAGCTCATCGACCGCCAGGCACAGGAGGAGAACCAGGAGCACAACGAAAATAAATAGATATAGTCAGTAATGAAACTTTCCAAACCCAAGTACATATTTGTTACGGGCGGTGTCGCATCGTCGCTCGGCAAGGGTATTATTTCGGCCTCGATCGCCCGCCTGCTGCAGGCCCGAGGCTATTCGGTGACCATCCAGAAACTCGACCCCTACATCAACGTCGACCCCGGCACGCTGAACCCCTATGAACACGGCGAATGCTACGTGACCGAGGACGGCGCCGAGACCGACCTCGACCTGGGGCACTACGAGCGTTTCACGAACCAGCCCACGTCGAAGGCCAACAACGTCACGACGGGAAAGATCTACAAGAGCGTGATCGAGAAGGAGCGCAAGGGCGAGTACCTGGGCAAGACCGTGCAGGTCATCCCCCATATCACCGACGAGATCAAGCGCCGTATCCAGATGCTGGCGCAGAAGAAAGTTTACGACGTGATAATCACCGAGATCGGCGGTACGGTGGGCGACATCGAGTCGCTGCCGTTCATCGAATCGGTACGCCAGCTGCGCTATTCGCTGGGCTACAAGAGCACGGCGCTCGTGCACCTGACGCTGATCCCCTATATGGCCGCTTCGGGCGAACTGAAGACCAAGCCCACGCAGCATTCGGTCAAGGCCCTGCTCGAAAACGGGTTGCAGCCTGACATCCTCGTGCTGCGCACGGAGCATCCGCTGTCGACCAACCTGCGCCGCAAGGTGGCGTTGTTCTGCAATGTCGACGCCAACGCCGTGATGGAGTCGATCGACGTGCCGACGATCTACGACGTGCCGCTGAAGATGCACGAACAGCACCTCGACGAGGTGGTGCTCGACAAACTGAACCTGCCGGCCGAGAAGGAACCCGACATGGCGGCGTGGACGGCCTTCGTGGAGAAGGTGAAGCACCCGGCCAAGAAGATCGAGATCGCGCTGGTCGGCAAATATACCGAATTGCCCGACGCTTACAAGTCGATCTGCGAATCGTTCATCCACGCAGGCGCCGTGAACGACTGCAAGGTCAAGTTGCGCTATGTCAATTCGGAAAAGGTTACAGCCGAGAATGTGGCCGAGAAGCTGGGCAGGATGTCCGGTATCCTCGTGGCCCCGGGCTTCGGCAACCGCGGTATCGAAGGTAAGATCGTCGCTGTGCGCTATGCACGTGAGAACAAGATCCCGTTCCTGGGAATCTGCCTCGGTATGCAGTGCGCCGTGATCGAATTCGCACGCAACGTGCTGGGTCTGGCCGATGCGAATTCGAGCGAAATGGAGTCTACGCCCCATCCGGTGATCGACCTGATGGAAGAGCAGAAGGGCGTGACGGCCAAGGGCGGCACGATGCGTCTGGGCGCTTATCCCTGTACGCTGAAGAAAGGTTCGAAAGTCGCGGCGGCCTACGGCAAGCTCCATATTTCGGAGCGTCACCGTCACCGTTACGAATTCAACAATGATTACCTGGCTGCGTTCGAAGGTGCCGGTATGCAGGCCGTGGGTATCAATCCCGACACGGGGCTGGTCGAGGTCGTCGAGGTCGAGGGGCATCCCTGGTTCGTCGGTACGCAGTACCATCCCGAGTACAAGAGTACGGTGCTGAGCCCCTCGCCGCTGTTCGTGGCATTTGTGGGAGCGGCACTCGAATATGCCGGGAAGAAATAATATCAACACTCATAACAGCGAAAGAACGAAACAATTTTAAATGGATAAAAAAACAATTTTAGGTATTGTCGTCGTGGCGGCGCTTTTCCTGGGGTTCGCCTATTTCAATACCAAACAGCAGGAGAAATATCAGCAGGAAATGGCCGCGTATCAGGCCTACCAGGATTCGGTGGCGGCAGCGACGCGCCCCGTAGTCCCCGTAGCCGACAGTACGGCCGTGGCAGCTTCGAGTGCGGTTGCGCCCGAGGCTGAGGCGAATGCCGCCGATGCCGTACGCCGGCAGCAGGTCGCTGCGCTGGGCGAATACCTTGCCGGTGCGCGCGACGCGGAGGCGGAGGAGTTTACCGTCGAGAACGATGTGATGATCGTGACCTTTTCGACCCGCGGCGGGCGGATCACGGGCGTGACGCTCAAGGATTACACCAAGTATGCACCCCGCGGCAAGCGTGACCAGCTGATCGAGCTGATGGATCCCGCGAGTGCCAGGTTCGACCTTTCGTTCTACGTGAAGAACGGCTTGAATAACGTCAAGGTCAACACGATGGACTATGTCTTCCGGGCCCAGCCCGAACAGGTCGAAGGCGATGCCCGGAGGGTGGTGATGCGCCTGCCCGTGGCTGCGGATGCCTGGCTCGAATATGAGTACCTTATATATAATAAGCAGGTGCCCGAGCGTGATTACCTCGTGGACTTCAACGTGCGGCTGGTGAATATGGCGCCGCAGATGGCCAACCAGGCGTCGATCGGTATCGACTGGTCGAACAATTCCTACCAGAACGAAAAGGGATTCCAGAACGAGAACATGTACACGACGATCTCGTACCGGTTCCCGGGCGAGAGCTCGATCGAGGATCTGGGGATGAGCGAAAAATCCAAGTCGAAGAGCATCTCCACATCGGTCAACTGGGTGGCTTTTAAGCAGCAGTTCTTTTCGTCGGCGTTCATCGCCCCGCAAAATGTCACCAACGCCAACCTGGCGTTCGATACGGCGGCTCCCGGTTCGGAATTACTGAAGAGTTTTTCGGCGCAGATGACCGTGCCCTATACGGTGCAGACCGAAGGGTATGACTTCGCATTCTATTTCGGCCCGAACAAATACGCCATCCTCAAGAAGGTCGCCGCTGCGGACGGCGAGGAACTGCACATGGAGCGCCTGATCCCGCTGGGATGGGGTATCTTCGGCTGGGTGAACCGCTGGTGCGTCATCCCGGTCTTCGACTTCCTACGCAATTATATCGCCAGCTTCGGCATCATCATCCTGATCCTGGTGATCCTGGTGAAACTCGTCATCTCTCCGCTTACGTACAAGAGTTACGTCTCGATGGCGAAGATGCGCCTGATAAAACCGCAGGTGGACGAGCTCAACAAGAAATACCCCAAGAAGGAGGACGCCATGAAAAAACAGCAGGCGACGATGGAGCTCTACAAGAAAGCGGGCATCAACCCCATGGGCGGATGTATCCCCATGCTGATCCAGATGCCGATCCTGATCGCCATGTTCCGCTTCTTCCCGGCTTCGATCGAGCTGCGCGAACAGCCGTTCCTCTGGGCCGACGACCTTTCGTCGTACGACAGCATCGTGAACCTGCCGTTCTCGATCCCGTTCTACGGCGACCATGTGAGCCTTTTCGCCTTGCTGATGGCCGTGTCGCTGTTCGGGTATTCGTATTTCAACTACCAGCAGACGGCTTCGTCCCAGCCCCAGATGGCCGGTATGAAGTTTATGATGGTCTACATGATGCCGATCATGATGCTGTTGTGGTTCAACAGCTATTCGAGCGGCCTTTGCTACTACTACCTGCTGTCGAACCTCTTTACCATCGGCCAGACGTTGCTGATCCGCCGCATGGTCGACGACGATAAGATCCATGCCGTCATGCAGGCCAATGCCGCAAAACGGAGCAAGGGTAAGAAGTCGAAGTTCCAGCAGCGCTACGAGGAGCTCCTCCGCCAGCAAGAGGCGCAGCAGCGTACCAAACGCAAGTAAACGGTTCGCACCGGCGCAGGGCCGGCGGCGGGGATTGCCGGATACGGTGCAGGCCAATGCGTGAAGCCCGGTGGCCCGCGCGGTTCCGCGAAGCCCGACGATACGCGATATGAATAGGCCGGAGGCGGTTCCTGCGATGCGGGTTTCCGGCTCCGGCCTCGTTTTTGCTCCGTCAGGTTTGCGATTGTATATCCCGACTACGCGGCGGCGGCCTTTTCAGGTGTTGCCGGACGGCGAGGCAGAAGCCCCCTCGGGGAAGCGCTCCGGGAAGGATCGGGCCGCGGGCGCAGCCGGGGCGCTGCACAATAGTTGCCGGGGCGCGCAGCCGGGGATGAAAAAATCCGGGCAGCAAGGCCGAAGTTGCCTCGGGGCGGGACGGAGTTTCGGGCGCGGCCCGGGAGGGGGCACGACAGCTGCCTGGGTACGAAGCCGGGTGTGAATCCGGGGCGCAGGATTTGGAGCACGGAAATCCAGGGGCGCAGAGTGGGGAACGAAAATCCGGGACGTGAGGCCGGGCGTATCAAGTATATGATTGCCAAATAGTATTGCAGATAACGATGAAACGAACTTTTTTTGTATTGCTCTTGTTGGCGGCCGGAACCGCACTCCGGGCGCAGACATTGGGCGGGGAGTACCGCCTGTCGCGGGTTTTCCCGGTCGAAGGACGGCAGGGGATCGCCGCCGACTCGAACTACTATTATGTTTCGGGCAGTACGGTGCTCTACAAGTACGACAAGCAGGGACGGCTGGTCGCCCGTAACGGGCAGCCGTTCGAAGGGTTGCCGCTCGCCGCGAACCATATCGGCGATATCGACGTATGGAACGGTGAGATTTATGCCGGCATCGAGACTTTCGACGACGGCAAGGGTGAGAATATCCAGGTCGCCGTGTACGATGCCGGCGACCTGACGTGGAAGCGGTCGATCGACTGGGAACCGGCCTCGGGGCAGGTCGAGGTGTGCGGGCTGGCCGTAGACCGCGACCGGAATATGGTCTGGATGGCCGACTGGGTCGACGGGCGCTACCTGTACGGTTATGACCTGGCGACGGGCAAGTATGTGCGCAAAGTCCACCTGCGTCCGGTGCCGCAGTGGCAGCAAGGGATATATATGGCCGGCGGGCAGATGCTCATTTCGGCCGACGACGGCGATGCCGACCTGGACGAGCCGGACAACCTCTATATTGCCGACCTGCGCGACGGGAAAAGCTATGCCACGGTGTTGCCGTTCCGCATGATGTCCGATTTCCGGCGCGCGGGCGAGATCGAGGGGCTGACCGTCGATCCTGTGACGGACGAGCTGCTGGTACTTTCGAACCGGGGTTCGCGCATCGTGCTGGGAATGGTCAGGGGCTTCTATCCGGGGTACGACAGCGAACTGCACGAAGTGTATGTCTATGAAAAGGTAAAATAGGAAAAGTCCCGGAAGGGACTTTTTTTGTTGAGGGGTATGTGCCGGATGCCGATCTCGTTGCCGCCAGCCGATGCCTTTGCGGGCGCATTTCCGGGGGGGGCGATTGGCTCCCGCTGTCTTGCTTGCGGGGCGCCCGGTTCCGCGGATGGGCGTTTCCCGTTGCTCGTTGTGGGAGCGTCCTTATTTTGCTGTCGGCTGACAACGTTTTGCCGACGGCTGACGACAGGGGGCTGTCCGCAGGTATCCGCTTGATTTGCCGGGCAGGCCCTGGCCGTCGCTATATCTTTTCCCGCTCCCGGTCTTCGAGGATGGCGTCGAAATTTTCCTCTGCCCACCCGATAAGCGCTGTGAGGTGGGGCATGAGCGACTCGCCGCGGGGCGTGAGCGCATATTCCACGCGGGGCGGCACCTCGGGGTAGACCTTGCGCGACAGCAGCCCGTCCTGTTCCAGCTTGCGGAGTGTCGATGTGAGCATCTTCTGCGAGATGTCGGCCGTCCGGCGGTGGATTTCCGAAAAACGCAGGCACCCGCTCGTATGGAGGTTGTAGAGTACCAGCAGCGACCACTTGTCCCCGAAGCGGTCGACGATATGGCGGATCGGGCAGTGGGCGTAGGTCGGGTGTGCGGTTTTTTCCATGTCCGTTCGGGGCGGTCTTTCTTTCCTTATTCTACATACAACACCAGTCCCTTGAGGTACTCGCCTTCGGGGTGGTAGATGCTCACCGGGTGGTCGGCGGGCTGCGTCAGCTGGTGCAGGATGCGCACGTTGCGGCCCGCGATGGCCGCGGCCGAGAAAATCATCGTGCGGAACAGCTCCTTCGACACCGCCTGCGAGCAGGAGAACGTGAAGAGGATGCCGCCGGGGCGTATCTGCGATATGGCGCGGGCGTTGAGGCGCTTGTAGCCCTGCATGGCATTACCCAGCACCTTGTGGTGCTTGGCGAAGGCCGGCGGGTCGAGGATGATCAGGTCGTATTTGTCTTCGATGTCCTTGAGGTACTCCACGGCATCGGCGGCCGTTTCCGTAAAGTTGGCCTGCGGGCCGAAGTTGAGTTTCATGTTTTCCGTGGCCAGCACGACGGCGCGTTCCGAAGAGTCCACCGAGCAGACCTTCTCGGCGCCACCGGCCATGGCATAGACCGAGAAGCCCCCCGTGTAGCAGAAGGTGTTGAGCACCGTGCGCCCCTTCGAGTAGCGTTTGACCAGCTCCCGGTTTTCGCGCTGGTCGAGGAAGAACCCGGTTTTCTGCCCCTGCTCCCAGTTGACGAGAAATTTCTCGCCGTTCTCCGTCACCACGTGCGCCGAATGGTCGGAGCTTCCCCACAGGTAGCCGTCCACGGCACCCAGCCTGGCGTTGAAGGGCACGGTTTGCGAACTTTTGTCGTAGATGGCCGTGATGCGGTCGCCGTAGGCAGCCAGGATCGCCCGCGCAATATCCTGGCGGGCAAGGTACATGCCGACGGAGTGGCACTGGACGACGGCCACCGTGCCGTAGATGTCCACCACGAGCCCCGGCAGCCCGTCGCCTTCGCCGTGGACGAGGCGGTAGCAGTCCGTGTCGGGGTTGTCCGTGAGTCCGAGCGTGCGCCGTACGTCGTAGGCCACGGCGATGCGCCGGTTCCACCAGGCCTGGTCGATCGGTTCCTTGTCGAATGTAAGCACGCGCACGGCGATCGAGCCGATCTGATAGTGTCCCAGGGCGATGAAATCGCCCGTGCGGGTATATATTTCGACCAGGGCACCTTCCGTGATTTCCGATTCGTCTTCGGCCTTGATGTGGTCGATGGCGCCCGAGAAAATCCACGGGTGGCGGCGCATGAGCGATTCTTCCTTGCCTTTGCGCAGGTATACTTGGGGTGTCATAATTCGGGATGTTTGATTTGGGGTGTGTGAAGCAGTCGGTCGTAGATCGCCGTGCAGACCCACGCATCGGTCGCGGCGTAGAGTTTTTGTTTGTCGGTGAATGTCGCGGCCTCCCAGTTGCTCAGCCGCTGGGCTTTCGATACGCGCTGCCCCAGCACGATGGCCGAGAGTTTGCGCAGGCTCTTCTCTCCGATGCCCCATTGGGGGGCTATCGTTTGCAGGTCGACGAACCCTGCGTCGCGGAAATGGCGTATCTGGCGCAGCGAGCGCAGGTCGCCGGCGACGTCGGCGCCGATCTTCAGGATCTCCTTGCTTTCGAGCACCTGCAGGATCGGCTTGGCGAACGGGATCTTGTTCAGCCGGAAAAGGAAGCATAGCTGCGGCGTGGAGAGTTGCAGCAGCGACACGCGGAACGTCACCCCGGGCCGGAACGACGGGCGGGTCTCGGTGTCGAAACCGATGACGCGTTGTTTCATCAGGAATTTGCAGGCGGGGACGATGTCGCGCTCATTGTCGACGATGCGTATTTCGCCCCTGAATTCGATGGCCGGAAGCGCTGCGGCCTCCTCGTTGCTGATCTTATCCGTAAAGTTGTTTGTCGTAGTCATGCCGTGGAACATTCTCACAAAAATAGGGAATTATTTCCGGAAAACGGCATGCGGGGCGATTTTTTACATCCCCGCGGGCGGTTGCGGCCCTATTTTAACCCGATTTTCCCGTCCCTGCCCGTGCCGGCGATGCCTTCGTCGAGCAATTCGCGCAGCGCCCGGCCTATCTGCTGTGCCTCCCCGGGGAATTCCGCGGCCAGTTCGTGCGGGTCGGCTGCCCCGCGGGATAGCCTTTGCCGCAGTTTTTCGCGCAGCCCGCCGTCGGCCGACGGCGTGGCGCAGCCCTGTGCCTGCCGCTTCCCGGCACGTTTGTGTGCGAGGCAGATGTCGCATACGCCGCATGCCGCAGGGGCGCCTTCACCGAAATACCCTTCCAGAACGGCGCTGCGGCAACGGGTCTCGTTCGCGGCGTAGGCGAGCATGTGTTCGAAGCGTTCGCGCATCAGCTCCTGCCGCCGTTTGTAGGTCTCGGGGGCGATGTAGAGGTCGGCGCGGGGCAGCCGCTCCTCGTCCATGAAGAGGATCGGCGAGCGGTTGGAGGGGACGTAGCGGATCACGCGCAACTGCCAGAGGCGTTTGAGCAGCTCCTTGACCCGCTGTACGGTATAGCCGCTCCAGGTGGCGATCTCGCCCTCGTCGATCTGCCGGAATTCGGTGAAGACCCCGTTGTAGAGGCGCAGCAGCGTGCGGATGAAGTGATCCAGCTCGTCGCGCTGCACGCGGAGTTTGTAGAGGTCGTCGCGGCTCACGCAGAACATGATCCGCGCCGGGTTCTCCTGTGCGTCGGTCAGCGTCATGTACCCGTTTTGCTGCAGGAGCTTCAGGGCGCTTACGACCGTGCCGGAGTAGAGGTGCTCGCGGGCGCAGAAGTCGTGGATGTTGAACAGGAACGATGCCTGGGCGCCGTCGCCGATGCCGACCTGCAGGTAGGAGCAGACCCGTTCGTAGATGTCCTTGATCTTTTCGAGCGGCGGGAACTCTTGCTCGAAACGCCGCACGATGCGTTCGCCGTCGTCCGACGAGACCAGCAGCAGGGCGTAGCTCCGCATACCGTCGCGGCCCGCTCGGCCGGCCTCCTGGTAGTAGCTCTCGAGCGAGTCGCACATGCTGTAATGGGCGACGAAGCGCACGTCGGGTTTGTCGATGCCCATGCCGAAGGCGTTGGTGGCGACCATCACGCGCGTCCTGCCCGAGACCCACTCCTCCTGCCGCAGCGAGCGTTCGGCATGCCCCATGCCCCCATGGTAGGCCGCGGCCGTTATGCCCTCCCTGCGCAGCATGTCGGCGACCTGCTCGGTGCCTTCGCGCGTACGGACGTAGACGATGCCCGAGCCGGGGACGTTGCGTACCAGGCGCAGCAGCTGCCCGTTCTTGTCGTCGGTGTGGCGGACGCTGTACGAAAGGTTGGGACGTGCGAAGCTGCTCCGCAGGATATGCGGTTCGGCGAACCGCAGGTGGCGCATGATGTCTTCGGCCACGAGTTTCGTGGCCGAGGCCGTGAGCGCCAGCACCGGGACGCCGGGCAGTTTTTCGCGCAGCTCGGCGATGCGCAGGTACGAGGGGCGGAAATCGTAGCCCCACTGCGAGATGCAGTGGGCTTCGTCGACGGCCACGAGCGATACGTTCATGCGCACGACGCGCAGGCGGAAGGCCTCCGTTGCGAGCCGCTCGGGGGCGACGTAAAGGAACTTGACGTCGCCGTAGACGCAGTTGTCCAGCGCGATGTCGATTGCACGCGGCGAGAGCCCCGAATGGATCGCCACGGCCGGGATGTGCCGTGCCCGCAGGCGGTCGACCTGGTCTTTCATCAGGGCGATCAGGGGCGTCACGACGATGCACAGCCCCTCCTGCGCAAGCCCGGGGATCTGGTAGGTAAGCGACTTTCCGCCGCCCGTGGGCATCAGGGCCAGGGTGTCGCGCCCGTCCATCACCGAACGGATGATACGCTCCTGTACGGGGCGGAATTCGGTGAAGCCCCAGTAGCGTTTCAGTACGTCGTATATCTTGTCCGCTGGCCTTTCCATGAATACAAAGGTAGGAAAAATTAGGTGTTTCCCGGAATTTTTTATACTTTTGCATCGGATTAGACGTTCGACAAATGAAGATAAGCGAAAAATTCAAAGTGCGCGAGATGGCGGGGGAGCATGTGATTATCATGCCGGGCCGCTGCGGTGCCGACATGACCCGTATCCTGGCGCTCAACGATTCGTCGCTCTATCTTTGGGAGGCGCTCGGCGGCAAGGACTTTACCACCGGGGACGCAGCCGCCCTGTTGTTGGAGCGTTACGACGTGGACGAAGCCACCGCACAGCGCGATGCCGGGGCCTGGGCTGCGAAGCTCGCCGAATGCGGCGTGCTGGAGTAACCGGCGGCACGTGTCCGGCGCACGGGCGGAAAACCTGAAAGGTAGCATGAAATTGAAAAGACTCATATCGCTGTTGCTGCTCGCCATCTACCTGACGGCGTGGGGCGGCCCTGCGTATGTGTCGCTTTCGTGCAAGTGCGTCACGATGTCGTCGCATGTCTGCTGCCACCACTGCCAGCACAGCGCCGATGCCGCGGGTGCCGGCGAGTCGCTGAAGGCTCCCTGCTGCGGCAACCACCATTCGACCGAAATCGAACTCTATACGGGTTCTTCTTCCGATAACCACGAGAGATTCATCCGCTGCACGGTCACCGACCTGCCGCCCGCATTGGTTGCGGAGGCTCCGGTCGCGGCCGTCCTCAAGTTCTTCGGGGAGACGCTTCCCGAATGCGGCGATCCTTTCGTCATGCGGGGCCATGTGCGCTCCGCAGGCCTTCGTGCCCCTCCCGTATTGGCTTAAAACCTTTTTGGGACGGATGCTGCGCGCATCCGCCCGCAAATAGTTTTAACCAATAACGGAATGTAATGAAAATCAACAAAATCATTTTATCTGTTTCTTCCCTTGCCGTGTGCGGAACCCTCAGCGCACAGGATTTGCGGGGTGTAGTCCGCGACGCCGACAACCAGCCGCTGGTGGGCGCTTCGGTTTACTGGGAGGGTACTACGATCGGTGCCAGCACCGATGCCCAGGGGGCGTTCCTGCTCCATCGGGTAAAAGGTTACGACAATCTGGTCGCCTCGTATCTGGGATATGTGAACGACACGCTGCGTGTGGCAGGCGGTGCGGAGCGTATCGAATTCACGCTCGCTTCCGAAGGCGTGGCGTTGGAGGACGTGGTGGTCGAGGGTAATCTGAGCGGCAACTTCGTCAAGCGTGACGGCATCGTCAAGGGCGAGATGATCTCGTTCGCGGGCCTCTGCAAGATGGCCTGCTGCAATCTGGCCGAGAGCTTCGAGAACTCGGCGTCGGTGACCGTCGGGTACAGCGACGCCATTTCGGGCGCACGGCAGATCAAGATGCTCGGCCTGGCAGGTACCTATACCCAGATCCTCGACGAAAACCGCCCGATCATGCGCGGGCTGAGCGCCCCCTACGGACTGAGCTACACGCCCGGCATGTGGCTCAATTCGATTCAGGTGTCGAAGGGCGTGGCGTCGGTGACGGCCGGGCATGAGGCCATCACGGGGCAGATCAACCTCGAGCACCGCAAGCCGACGGACGACGAGAGGCTGTTCGTGAACCTCTATCTGGACGACGAACTGCGCCCCGAGGCCAACATCTCGACGGCGTTCCCCGTCACGAAGGACAAGAAACTGTCGAGCGTCATCCTGCTCCACGGTTCGATGGATACCGACGTCCGTAAGATGGATCACAACGACGACGGATTCCGCGACCTGCCGCTCTCCGACCAGATCAATGTGGCCAACAAGTGGCTTTATGCGGCCGACAACGGTACGCAGATCCGCTGGGGATGGAAATTCGTACAGGAGAACCGCCTGGGCGGTATGCTCGACTACAAGAATTCGATGCGCGGCGAGATGGAGAAGAACTGGAACTGGAAGGAGACGGGCGCCGATATGCCCCTCTACGGTTCGAAGATCCGCAACCGCGGCGCGAACGGTTATTTTAAAATAGGTATGCCCGTCGGCCCGTCGGTCTACGATGCCGACGAGCAGGATGAGATGCGTTCGAACCTGGCTTTCGTGGCCGATTTCGACCACTTCAACGAGAACGCCTATTTCGGGCTGAACGACTACCGCGGCAATGAGAATACGCTCTCGCTGAACCTCATGTACAACCACTATTTCACCTACCGGTCGTCGCTGATCGTCGGTGCACAGGGACATTTGCAGTACTACCGCGAGAGTTTTGCCAACAACACCCCGTGGATTGCGGCAGCTCCGGCTACGCTCTACGACTTCGACCGCAACGAGCAGGAAGTGGGTGCCTATGCCGAGTATACCTATTCGATCAAGGACAAGTTCTCGGTCGTGGCGGGTATCCGCGGTGATTACAATGCGTTTTATGACAAGTTCTTCGTGACGCCCCGCGGGCATATCCGCTGGAACATCACCCCCTCGACCACGCTGCGCGGCTCGGCCGGCCTGGGATACCGTTCGACCAACGTCATCACCGACAACATCGGTATGCTGGCGACCGGACGGCAGATCGTGATCCCCGATTTCGACGGCTTCAACCGGCTGGAGAAGGCGCTCACGGTGGGCGGAAGCCTCACGCAGACCTTCGGGCTGGTCAGTCCCGGCGACGCGACGCTGAGTTTCGACTATTTCCGCACGCAGTTCTACAACTCGGTGATCGCCGACCAGGAGTACAGCGCCGACCAGATCGTGCTCTATAATTCGGACAAGCGTTCCTATACGGATACCTACCAGATCGACTTTTCGTGGACGCCCGTCGAACGGTTGGACATCTTCGCCACGTTCCGTTATACGGACAGCGAGATGACGATCGACCGCCCCGACGGAAAGACCGCCCGCGTGGAACGGCCGCTGGTGAGCCAGTACAAGACGCTGCTCAATATCCAGTACGCCACGAAATTCCGCCGCTGGGTGTTCGACGCGACGGCACAGCTGAACGGCCCTGCACGCATCCCGACGCAGACGGGCGACCTGGCCGACGACAAGTATTCGCCGCGCTACCCGATGTTCTTCGCCCAGATAAGCCGCAAGGTCGGTAAGTTCGACATCTATGCCGGTTGCGAGAACATCGCCGACTACCGCCAGCACGACCCGATCCTCAATGCGGACAACCCCTATTCGACGGGTTTCAACTCGATGAACGTGTGGGGGCCGCTGATGGGGCGCAAATTCTATATCGGCCTGCGGTTCAATTTGTATTGATTAACCTTTAAATAAACACCAGGATGAAGAAAATTTTAATGCTGTGCCTTGCACTCGTGATGGGTGTGGGCATGTGTGCAGCGCAGAAGGCTGCCGACAAAAAGACGGTGACGACGGTTTTCACGACCGACATCGACTGTGAACACTGTGTCAAGAAGATCATGAACAATGTCCCCTCGCTCGGCAAGGGCGTCAAGGACGTGAAGGTCGACCTGCCTAAGAAGGAGGTGACCGTGGTCTATGACTCTGCGAAAAACAGCGACGAGAATATCGTCAAGGGATTTGCTTCGATCAAGGTCAAGGCCGAACCGAAAAAAGCCGGCGCGAAGAAATAACGCCGGCGGGTTTTGTTATTGGAAAGGGAGGACACCATTGTCCTCCCTTTTGTTTCGGTTGTTGGGCGGGCTCCTGTACTGCCGTCGGTTTCCCCCCGATCCGCTATCCACTGCCCGCTATCCACCGTCTGCTGTCTACCGTACGATTCCGGACGACAGCCGATAAGGGCCGGTGCATGCCGAACGACGGCCGGGATGCGTTCCGCTTGCCCGGAATCCGCCCGGCTGCCGGTATGCCCGGTTTATCGGTGCGGGTGCCCGTTTGTTTTCATGGCATTGTGCCTGCGCCTGCGCAGGTAGAGGTCGAGCCCTGCGAGGCCGAGGAACGTTGCGGCGATAAAGATGTAGAACAGGGACAGCCGCCTGCTTTCGGCCGGGAAATCCGGTTCGGGAAATTTTAAGGAGCCCGGGCCTGTGAACGCGGGCATGTCGGGGAATGAAGGCATGTCGGGCAGATGCAGCCCGACGCCCGGTTCGTACCAGAAATACCAGGCGAGCCCGGCGATCACCGCCAGCAGGCAGAGTACGCCCGCCGTGCCCAGCAACCATGTTTCGCGCCGTTCGCGCCGCGCCGATTCGCGTTCCAGCCGTTCCATGAGCCTCTCGCAGAACCCTTCGGGCAGTTGCGTACCCGGGGCTTGCTCCAGCGCGCGGCGGATTATGTTATTTTTCGCTTCCATGCAGTTGCGTATTTACCAGTATATACAGTTTTTTGCGGATGCGGTGGAGCCGTACTTTGATGTTGGACTCCGACATCTGCGTGATCCCGGCGCATTCGCTTACGGAGTACTCTTCGTAGTAGAAGAGCGTGACGAGTGCCCGCTCTTCGGGCTCCAACTCACCGACGGCACGGGCCAGAGCGTCGAGGTATTCCTGCCTTCCCTCCCAGGCATCCATCCGCTCGGCTTCGCTGTCGGGCAGGTTCGCCAGCCGCGCCTGGTCGATGCAGGCCCATTCGCGTTTGCGGCGCCGTGTCTCGGAGACCGCCGTGTTGTAAGCGATCCGGAAGAGCCAGGTCGGGAACGAACTGCGCCCGTTGAACCTGTGCAGGTTGCGGAACGCCTTGAGGAAAACGTCCTGAGCCAGCTCCTCGGCATCCTCTGCGCAGCCGACGATGCGGGAAACCAGCGTGTAGACCACCCGCCCGTACCGCCGGGCAAGGATGGCATACAGATCGGTTTCTCCGTTTACGATCCGTCGGATCAGCTCCAGTTCCTCCTGTTGTTGCATTGCTATCCGGTTAGACGCATTTTGCCTGGAAAGGTTACATGCCGACGCCGTTTTCCGGAACCTGTAACCTTTTTCGCGGAGCTGCGTCTAATAAGGCAAAGATCGCAAAAACGAATTGGTAATCTTTAATACTTTTAAAAATTATGATGGATTTTATTTTTGTACCCCTGGTCGTAGGCGTGATTACGCTGGGAATCTACAAGTTCTTCGAATTGCTCGTGTGCCGTCGCGAGCGCCGCATGATCATTGATAAAATGGACGGCAATGCTCTGATCGACTACCTGAAGTTCGTACCGATGGGGGTGAGGATCGGCGCTCCCGTGTCGGTGCGTCCCGTGTCGGGCGGGGTGTCCGGAACCCTGAAGGCCGGTTGCCTTTTGCTGGGCATCGGTTTCGGGCTGCTCTTCGCCTTCATGTTGCTGAACTGGTGTGCCTATGATGCTTCGTATGAAATGCGGAGCATCGTCTACGGCGGGTCGGTTCTCTGTTTCGGCGGCGTCGGACTGATCGTTTCGTTCGTCGTCGAGCGCAATATCGTCGGCAGGGAGTGCAAATAACCCGGCTTTTCCGGATGGAAAAAGGAGTATCCCGCTTTTGGGGGATACTCCTTTTGGTTTTGCCGGGGGCCGTGCGGCGCACCGGGGGCGGGACGGTTTGCTGAGGGCCATGCGGCGCACCGGGGGCAGGACAGTTTGCCAGGGGGCGGTTGTGGGGCGGGACGGTCGGGGCGGAACGGTTTGCCGGAGCCTGGACGCCTGCCGTTTGCCGGCCGGGCTGCCTTATTCCATCGGCCGGATACGCACCTCGGTCACGCCTTCCAACTCCCGTGCGAGACGGTCGATGTCGGTCTTTTCCTCGACTTCGCCGTAGTGGTAGGGGTAGAAGATCGTCGGCCGGATCGCCTTGACGGCCTCGACGGCCTGGTCGACGGTCATCGTGTAGGGCTGGTTGACCGGCAGGAAGGCGATGTCGATATTCTTCAGCGCCTTCAATTCGGGCGTGGGTTCGGTATCGCCCGCGATGTAGATGCGCGAGCCGCCTATCGTGAGCACGTAGCCGCAGTCCTCACGCTCTTTGGGGTGGAATTGCAGATGCCCGTCGGTGGTGTTGTAGGCGGCCACGGCCTCGACTTTCAGGTAATCGCGCGGCGTGGCGACGCTGCCCGGGCGCATCGTGTAGCAGTTCATCTCGAACGCCTCGGCCGATGTGCGGTCGCAGAGTATCTCGGTCTGCGGGGTCTGGATCGCTTCGACGGCTGCCACGTCCAGGTGGTCGTAGTGCGAGTGGGTGATAAGCACCACGTCGGCCTTGGGCAGGGCGGCGTAGTCGGCATAGCCGCTTACGGGATCTACGTAGATGTATTTTCCGCCGGTCTCGACCGAAAGCGAGGCGTGTTTGAAAAAGGTGATCGTGATTTGCATGCCGTCGCGCGTCGTCAGCGTGTCGGCAGGGTATTCGGGAGCTTTCTTTCCGCATCCGAAAAACGATAGGAACGACATAAGCAATAAGAATTTTGGGTTCATGCTCAAATATTATACATTACAACGCCAATATAGTGAAAAAAAGTGAAATATTCGTACCTTTGAGCCGCAATCGAACCTGGGAAAACGTTGGGGACGGTTTCCGGGAAGTTTTCTGTGCCGGGCCTGGCGCACCTTTTGGCGGCGATGATTTGGGGCCGGATGCCCGGTTTGCAGGATGAAAATAGAATAATTCGCACATTTTTCATGCCCGGGCGCAGTATTTTTCGAATCGGGACGTTTATAGGAATAAAGTATTATTAAAATTGTATATGATGAAAAAATTTTTGTTTGTGGCGGCGGCGGTAGTAGCGTCGATGGTTTTCACCGGGTGTATCAACGAGGACGACACCTATAAGAAGTTGCAACCAGTTGAGAAGGGGATCAACATCTACAACTGGACATCCAGCCAGTATTCCATGGCGACCGAGCAGGCCAACATCGGTCTGCGTATGGCGATGCTTGTGGCTGAAGCCCACAAGCAGGGGGTGGATAACTTCGAGGATGTGAAAATCGAAGGCATCTCCATCAAGGGCAAGTTGCTCGGCACCTCTTCGAAGATCGAAAAGACGACCACTGGCTACAAAATCACTTTCAATCCTGCATATATGGACATGGACGGCTATTCGCGCGAGGGCGCCGTGCTGATCGACACGGGCGGGGCCCCGCTGCTCGAAGATGCCGTGGCCGGAAAGGTCTGGTCGGTGACGTTCGACGAAAAACTGGTGCTGGTTGCCACCAACGGCAATACGTCGGTAAAGGCTTCGCTGGTGGGCGGTTCCACGCAGCTCTACAACGATGAAAACGGAGCCTATGCGATCAGCATTGCGAATCAGGCCTGCTACCTCGATTCGGGCAGCAATTTTACCTCGAATTGGGGCGGCCGTATGACGTTGAAGCCCCATAACATGAATTTCACCTATTCGGATTGCATGGGCGAGAAGTTCGTCGTGAACACGACGGGTGCAATTTACGGCCCTTCGTTCTATACGATGGACAATGCAACGTCTCTGGAGCTGAGCATGACGCTGACGGATGTCGAGTATTACACGAGGTCGAGCATCCGCGAAGGTAAGTTCGAGGCGATGATGACCGGCGGGTACGATTTTACGGCCTTCCCCTCTCCGAAAGTGACGGTGAAATATGCCGTAAGTGCCGACGGCAAGAAATTGCTGACGACGATCGAATATGCAGGAAATACGGTGACGATCTAATTTTGATTGTAAAAAGTAAATGCGGTGCGAATTTTCGCACCGCATTTTTATTTTCCGGGCGGTCTGTTATCTTGGAGGTGTGTTTGCTGGATGGGGTTGTTTGTCGGGGACTTGCTCCGGTGATGTTTCGTAGGCGGTGGCTCCGGTGCTGCCGGTCGTACCAGGGGGCGTTTTGCCGGGAGGTTGCTCCGGGGTAACCCGGATACGTGGTTGCTTTCTGTCGTTCCGTGCCCTGCCCGGGATTTATTTCCCGTCCGTTGCCTTTGTCTGGAGCTCCGCGCTTTTTGACTGTCTGTCGAGCCGCATGACCGAGGGGATGCAGAAAGCCGCGAGCCCGAGCGTGCAGATCACCAGCCCCGCGATGACGAATGTCGTGGTGAGCCCGACCTGTTCGGCCAGGAACCCAGTGCCGAGCAGTCCGATAGCCGACGGAAGCAGCCCGAAGCTGTAATAGAGCGACATCACGCGCCCCAGGACACCCGCGTCGATGCGGGTCTGTACGACCGAGACGAATGACGAATTGAAAACGCTGCTGGTAATGCCCTCGATGGCCGATAGTACTGCGAACCAGACGAACGCCGTGGGCGGCAGCAGCCCCGAGATGGTGAACGACATGCCGATGGTCAGGTACATCAGGTTCACCAGGACGATGCGGTTTACCCGGTAGACGCGTGCGCCCATGATGGCGCCGCCGATAAGCGCTCCGCCGCCCCATACGATCTCGATGAGACTCATGTCGTAGGTGTTGCCGCCGAAATGCTGCAGCGTCATCAGCGGAAACATTACCCCGACGGGCATGATGAAAAACCAGACGAGTATGGCCAGCGTGAAGAACCAACCCATGCCCGGTACGGCGTGCATGGCACTGAACCCTTCGCGGAACTCCCGCCAGAGATTAGGTTTGAGCGTGCCCCGCACGGGATTGGGGATGCGTACGAACAGCAGCGAGGTGCAGGCGATGATGGCGCCCGCGACGTCCAGAAGCAGGATATTGCCGATGCCCGTGAAGCTGATGAGCACGGCTCCCAATGCCGGGCCGATGATGTTCGACAGCGAATTGATGATCTGGTTGACACCCGCCACCCGGGTCAGCTGGGCTTCGGGAGCCAGCAGCGGCACGGAAGCCTGCATCGAGGGGGTATGGAAGGCCGATCCCACCGAGCGGCAGGCCAGCAGGATGTAGATATGCCACATCTGCGCCACGTCGAACCAGAAAAGCACGGCCAGGATAAGCGTGCAGAACGCGATGAAGCTGTCGGCCAGGATCATCGTGCGTTTGCGATCCCATCGGTCGACGTAGACCCCGACGACCGGGCCCAGCAGCGACTGGGGCAGCATACCCGCGATCGCGGCCAGTGCCAGTACCTCGGCCGAACCGGTCTCGATGCTCATCCAGAAGATGATCGCGTAGCCGACGACCGAACTGCTGAGGATCGAGGCGAGCTGCCCGCTCCAGATGATCCCGAATGTCTTTTTCCAGTTTTCCATGCTTGTTTCGCGGTGATGCCAAAAAAGGCGGACACCGAGGTGTCCGCCGCTGCAAACCCTTCCGTGAAAGGGTTTATTTAACTGCTTTAACTATTGCCTCGAATGCTTTTGGCTCGTTCATCGCCAGGTCGGCCAGAACCTTGCGGTTCAGTGCGATGCCCTTGGCGTTGAGTTTGCCGATAAATTGTGAATAGGTCATTCCCTGTGCGCGGACTGCTGCGTTGATACGCATGATCCACAGCGAGCGGAATGTCCGCTTTTTGAGCTGGCGGTGTGCATATGCATACTGCAAACCCTTTTCGACCGTGTTTTTCGCAACGGTCCAAACATTTCCCCTTGAACCAAAGTTACCTTTGGCAAGTTTCAAAACTTTTTTTCTACGTGCGCGTGATGCAACGGCGTTGACTGAACGTGGCATACTTGTAAAGTTTTTGAAGAGCTGTCAGCGACGCGGTTCTCCCGCGTTCTTTGGGGCTGATTCGCTCCGGTTAATAACTTCCGCAGGTCGATTACTTGACCAGCAGGTTCTTGATTTTGGCCTCGTCGACCGCAGAAACCGTACCCGAGTAGCAGAGGTTACGTTTCTGTTTAGTCGTCTTTTTGGTCAGGATGTGACTGTGATAAGCGTGTTTGCGCTTGATCTTTCCTGTGCCGGTGAAGGTAAAACGCTTCTTCGCAGCGGCATTGGTTTTCATTTTCGGCATTGTCGTAAATAGTTAATTAGTTAAACTTAGCCTGCAAAGATAACAAAAATTCGGCATACCGCAATCGCGGGGCTGAAAAATCTCCCTCTTTTTATTCCCGTTGCGCAATTATTGCAGGGAAACGCCGGGGGCTGTCCGCCGCCTGTGCCCCAGGTCGGTTTGCCGATCCCGATAATTTTCCGTATATTTGAATAGGTAAATCAAAAACCGCAGGACGATGGAGATGGAGTGGGATTTTATCATACGCTTGTGCGTGGCAGGCCTTTGCGGCACGGTGATCGGCCTCGACCGCGAATACCGGGTCAAGGATGCGGGTTTCCGCACCCATTTCCTGGTTGCGCTGGGCAGTGCGCTGATAATGATCGTGTCGCAGTACGGCTTCGCCGATATCCTGATGCATACAGGCGTGGGGCTCGACCCCAGCCGTATCGCTGCACAGGTGGTGAGCGGCATCGGCTTCATCGGCGCCGGTACGATCATCATCCACCGCCAGTTGGTGCGCGGGCTTACGACGGCGGCAAGCCTCTGGGCGACGGCCGGCATCGGCCTTGCGGCCGGGGCGCATATGTATGTCGTGGCTGCAGCGGCTACGGTGCTGACGCTCTTCGCGCTCGAAGTGCTTACGCTGGTCTTTGGCGGGTTGGGGCGCCGCAGGACGATGGTGGTCTTTTCGGCTACGAAGCGTGCTGCGGTCGACGAGATGTTCAACGAGTTGCAGAGCCGCGAATATGCCGTGATCTCCTATGAGGTCGAGGCACAGCGCAGCGCCGACGGCATCGTCTACCGGGCCACCCTGGTCATCCGTGCCAAGGGGAATACGGATGAAGACCGCTATGTCGACCTGCTGCGTGAGAATCCCGACATTACCATCGAACGGATCGTATGAGCCGGTCGTACAGCAGGCAGAAGCCCAGCGGCAGGGTGATTCCGACCACGGTGTAGGGTATCCACCACCAGGGCGACCCTGTGGGGATGACCGGGTGGCAGGCCAGGTAGCGGGGCGGGTAGTCGCAAACCCACATCTGAAAGAGTATCAGCAGTTTGAATGCGGGGATGTGCCACAGCATGATCGCCATGGTGTGTCGTCCCGTATAGTCCAGCATACGTGTCAACGGGTTGCCGTATGCCGTGAGGCGGCTTGCAGCAGTGACGAGCATGTAGCATCCTGTGCACACCAGCACGACGAAGAGCACCGGGTTGCCGAAAAGTCTCCCGCCGAGGTTGACGCGGCAGCCTGCGGCTGCCGCCGCGAGCAGGATGACTAGGCAGAGCGTTGCGATGCGCCCGTCCAGCGGGAGCCGCGCGTGGAAGATGCGGAAGAGTTTTCCGAGGTAGATTATCCCCGTGATGGCGAATGTCCGGACGGCGATCCACTCGCCCGGAATGCCCTACGGATGGCGGGCGTGCAGTATGGCGACCGTAAACAGGAACAGGATGGAACCTCCGCGCAGCCGCTCCGCCACGGTCGGCGTCGGGGCGAGTTTGCGGGTTGCCAGCGTGATGCAGAAAAAGAGCATCAGCCCGAGGAACAGCCCTTGCAGAAACCAGAAGGGCGCCTGCATCTACTCGTGGTGCAGGAACAGGAATACCCTTCCCAGCGTCCGGAGCAGTTCCGGGGTGTCGTAGGGCCGGATGGCCTCCCGGGCGCTGAAGTCGTAGGCGATCAGGTGCCACTCCAGGAATCGGTTGTGCAGCAGCACGAAGAGCGTGCCCAGGACGACGTAGGGCAGGTAGAGGCGTCGGAGTTTGCGGCCTATGAAACGCCCTGGGGCGGCGGTCTGTCCGTCGTCGAAGAAATAGCCCGCGACGAAAAAGAAAACGGCCGTGTTGAAATAGTAGGTGAAGGTTTCCAGCGGTGTCAGGATCGCGGTGTGCGAAATCACCACCGCGGCGATGCCAAGGGCCTTGACAATCGAGATCGCCGTGTCATGGGGGTGCGTGCCGGTGCCCATCGGTCAGAAATAACGGTGTACTTCTTCGAGGAGCTCCTCCTGTGCCATGTCGTTGGGGTTCGTGCCGGGCAGCCCTTCGGGAACCGGCTCGCCCAGCCGGTCGAAGAGGTCGGCCCAGAATTGCGGCAGTGTCCCGTCCGCGGCGCGGAAGTTCATCGGCCGCGCCGTGAAAAGCGGGGTGCCGTCTTCGGCGCGGTAGCTTTCCCACACCAGTTCGCTGCAATAGAGCTTCTCCCTTCCGGGCCGGTACGAATAATCGTAGGGGACTCCGAGCAAGCAGCGGGCCCGGCGGACAGCCGCGGCGATGCCGGCCGTGTCCTTTAACCGCATGGCAACTACTGCCGGCCGGCCGCCGATTTTTGCGGAGCGTCCGAGAAATTCCTCCAATGGCGTGAGCCGGACGCCGCCGTCTGTCGTGGCTTCGAGCACCGAATCCGCCCCGTTGCCTGTGACGGCGATCCCCACGTGGGAGAAATTCAGCAGCCTTTCTTCGCCCGTCGCCGCCGTGATCGCCCCGGTCATCTCCGTGTTTTTTCCGGCCTGGAAGAGCAGGTCGCCCGAGTGCAGGCGATCGCGGTTTCGGCCGCAGGAAATGGCCAGCAGAAGCATACCTATATATATTAAAGCCTGTTTCATAGTCTCCGCCGTTCGTTTATGCAAATATATTAAAATTTTTTCACAACTAACTCGCTGACCGATAGCCGTGTGTGAAAAAAGCTGCTCGAATTGTCGAAAAAAAGTCCCCGAATTATTTGGAAATAACTCCGGAATGCCCTTATCTTTGCATCCGCTTCGAGAGAGAAATACTGCTCCGGGGCGGTGAAAAACAGGTTCTGAAAAATTTTGAAAAAAAAGTTCCAAAATCTTTTGGAGATTCGGAAAAATGACTTACCTTTGCACCCGCTTCGAATAAGAAATACGGTTCGAAACGATAAGAAAAAAGGTTCTGAAAATTTCTGAAAAATTCTTTCAAAAAGATTTGGTGGTTTCAAAAAGATGACTTATCTTTGCACCACTTTCCGCTGAAAAATCGGCGGTCGGAACAACGGGGAAGGCCGAAAGGACAGACCCGGCAAAAGGAAAGAAATTGTTCTTTATAGCAATATATTTGAACAGCGTTCTTTGAAGTATTTGAGCAGCTAAAAGTTTTCCACTCTCGCGAGAGAGTGATTTCAAACAATACCTTTGAGATTAGAGCTAAAGATTTAAAACAAAACATTTTATACAATGGAGAGTTTGATCCTGGCTCAGGATGAACGCTAGCGGCAGGCCTAACACATGCAAGTCGAGGGGCATCACGAGGTAGCAATACTTTGGTGGCGACCGGCGCACGGGTGCGTAACGCGTATGTAACCTACCTATAACAGGGGCATAACACTGAGAAATTGGTACTAATTCCCCATAATATTCGGAGAGGCATCTCTCCGGGTTGAAAACTCCGGTGGTTATAGATGGACATGCGTTGTATTAGCTAGTTGGTGAGGTAACGGCTCACCAAGGCAACGATACATAGGGGGACTGAGAGGTTAACCCCCCACACTGGTACTGAGACACGGACCAGACTCCTACGGGAGGCAGCAGTGAGGAATATTGGTCAATGGACGCAAGTCTGAACCAGCCATGCCGCGTGCAGGAAGACGGCTCTATGAGTTGTAAACTGCTTTTGTACGAGGGTAAACTCACCTACGCGTAGGTGACTGAAAGTATCGTACGAATAAGGATCGGCTAACTCCGTGCCAGCAGCCGCGGTAATACGGAGGATTCAAGCGTTATCCGGATTTATTGGGTTTAAAGGGTGCGTAGGCGGTTTGATAAGTTAGAGGTGAAATCCGGGCTTAACTCCGGAACTGCCTCTAATACTGTTAGACTAGAGAGTAGTTGCGGTAGGCGGAATGTATGGTGTAGCGGTGAAATGCTTAGAGATCATACAGAACACCGATTGCGAAGGCAGCTTACCAAACTATATCTGACGTTGAGGCACGAAAGCGTGGGGAGCAAACAGGATTAGATACCCTGGTAGTCCACGCAGTAAACGATGATAACTCGTTGTCGGCGATACACAGTCGGTGACTAAGCGAAAGCGATAAGTTATCCACCTGGGGAGTACGTTCGCAAGAATGAAACTCAAAGGAATTGACGGGGGCCCGCACAAGCGGAGGAACATGTGGTTTAATTCGATGATACGCGAGGAACCTTACCCGGGCTTGAAAGTTACTGACGATTCTGGAAACAGGATTTCCCTTCGGGGCAGGAAACTCGGTGCTGCATGGTTGTCGTCAGCTCGTGCCGTGAGGTGTCGGGTTAAGTCCCATAACGAGCGCAACCCCTACCGTTAGTTGCCATCAGGTCAAGCTGGGCACTCTGGCGGGACTGCCGGTGTAAGCCGAGAGGAAGGTGGGGATGACGTCAAATCAGCACGGCCCTTACGTCCGGGGCTACACACTTGTTACAATGGTAGGTACAGAGGGTCGCTACTCCGTGAGGAGATGCCAATCTCGAAAGCCTATCTCAGTTCGGATTGGAGGCTGAAACCCGCCTCCATGAAGTTGGATTCGCTAGTAATCGCGCATCAGCCATGGCGCGGTGAATACGTTCCCGGGCCTTGTACACACCGCCCGTCAAGCCATGGAAGCTGGGGGTGCCTGAAGTTCGTGACCGCAAGGAGCGACCTAGGGCAAAACCGGTAACTGGGGCTAAGTCGTAACAAGGTAGCCGTACCGGAAGGTGCGGCTGGAACACCTCCTTTCTGGAGCCTTGTTTCAAAGGTAATTTAGCTGCTCACTTCAAAGAAACGTCACAACAGCACCGCTTTAGGCGTAGGTTCGAACCGAGTGCTGTTCACTGCAAATGGAAATTTGCGACGTTCATTGACATATTTAAGGAGATGAGATAAAGTTCCGATAACTACAATAGGGGTTATCGGAAATGTAAGAAAGTAATAAAGGGCGTATGGGGGATGCCTAGGCTCTTGGAGGCGAAGAAAGACGTGGTAAGCTGCGATAAGCCTCGGGGATTTGCAAACGAGAATTGATCCGAGGATTTCTGAATGGGACAACCCGGCAGGCAGAAGGCCTGTCACACGAAAGTGGGCCAACCCTCTGAACTGAAACATCTTAGTAGGAGGAGGAAAAGAAAGAAACATCGATTTCCTAAGTAGCGGCGAGCGAACGGGAAACAGCCTAAACCACAATTGTTACGGCAACTGTGGGGTTGTAGGACTGCAATATTCAAATGACTGTGAACTGGAATGTTCTGGAAAGTTCATCCGTAGAGAGTGAAAGACTCGTACAGGTAAGCACGTCAGGCGATAGCAGTATCCTGAGTAGGGCGGGACACGAGGAATCCTGTCTGAATCCGCCATACCCGGTAAGGCTAAATACTCCCAAGAGACCGATAGTGAACCAGTACCGTGAGGGAAAGGTGAAAAGAACCCCGAACAGGGGTGAAATAGAACCTGAAACCATACGCTTACAACCTGTCGGAGCGGCTTCGTGCCGTGACGGCGTGCCTATTGAATAATGAGCCTACGAGTTACTAATCACTGGCAAGGTTAAGTGCACGGATGCACGGAGCCGAAGCGAAAGCGAGTCTGAACAGGGCGTTTAGTCAGTGGTTGTAGACGCGAAACCTTGCGATCTACCCTTGAGCAGGTTGAAGGTTGGGTAAAACCAACTGGAGGACCGAACGAATAAGCGTTGAAAAGCTTCTCGATGACTTGAGGGTAGGGGTGAAAGGATAATCAAGCTGGGAAATAGCTCGTACTCCCCGAAATGCCTTTAGGGGCAGCGTTGTAATTAAGAGTCTACTGGAGGTAGAGCTACTGATTGGATGCGGTGGGCTTCACCGCCTACCAAATCCTGACAAACTCCGAATGCCAGTAGTATGATTTACAGCAGTGAGCGACCGGGTGCTAATGTCCGGTTACGAGAGTGGAACAACACAGACCAGCAACTAAGATTCCAAGAGTATACTAAGTTGATCTAACGATGTTTTGCTGCAGAGACAGCTAGGATGTTAGCTTGGAAGCAGCTATTCATTCAAAGAGTGCGTAACAGCTCACTAGTCGAGCGGCAAAGCGTGGATAATAAACGGGCATCAAGTATACCACCGAAGTTCTGGGCACGAAAGTGCGGTAGGGGAGCATTCCATTCCGCGTTGAAGCCGAACCGTGAGGTTTGGTGGAGTGTATGGAAAAGCAAATGTAGGCATGAGTAACGATAATGCGGAGAGTAACCCGCACACCGCAAGACCAAGGTTTCCTGATCAACGCTAATCGGATCAGGGTTAGTCGGGTCCTAAGGGTAAGCCGAACGGTGATCTCGATGGATAATCGGTTAATATTCCGATACTGACATATACCTCGATGGAGAGACGAAGGAACGTAAGTGCCACCTGACGGAATAGGTGGTTAAAGGGCTTAGGTATAGGGACAGATTAAGAGTTAGTCCTTGCTGAAACCTGACAGTACAGAGAGCCTACGGGCAATTTGATAGTGCACCCAAGTCGACTTCCGAGAAAATCTTCTAAGTTATAGTATATGTCACCCGTACCGTAAACCGACACAGGTGGTCGAGGAGAGTATCCTAAGGTGCTCGAGTGAATCACGGTTAAGGAACTAGGCAAATTAACCCCGTAACTTCGGGAAAAGGGGTCCCATCGCGAGGTGGGCGCAGCGAAGAGGTCCAGGCGACTGTTTATCAAAAACACAGGGCTCTGCAAATTCGAAAGAAGACGTATAGGGCCTGACACCTGCCCGGTGCTGGAAGGTTAAGAGGGGATGTCATCGCAAGAGAAGCATTGAATCGAAGCCCCAGTAAACGGCGGCCGTAACTATAACCTAAGGTAGCGAAATTCCTTGTCGGGTAAGTTCCGACCTGCACGAATGGTGTAACGATCTGGACACTGTCTCAACCGTGAGCTCGGTGAAATTGTAGTCCCGGTGATGATGCCGGGTACCCGCAACGGGACGAAAAGACCCCGTGAACCTTTACTATAGCTTAACGCTGAATTTGGGTACACAATGTGTAGGATAGGCAGGAGGCTACGAAGCGGGCACGCCAGTGTTCGTGGAGTCGACGTTGAAATACTTTGTGTACTTGAGTTCTAACCCTCGAGAGGGACACCGTTTGGTGGGTAGTTTGACTGGGGTGGTCGCCTCCAAAAGAGTAACGGAGGCTTCCCAAGGTACCCTCAGCACGAATGGTAACCGTGCGTAGAGTGCAATAGCATAAGGGTGCTTGACTGTGAGACCAACAAGTCGATCAGGTGCGAAAGCAGGGTATAGTGATCCGGTGGTTCTGCGTGGACTGGCCATCGCTCAAAGGATAAAAGGTACTCCGGGGATAACAGGCTGATCGCCGCCAAGAGCTCATATCGACGCGGCGGTTTGGCACCTCGATGTCGGCTCGTCACATCCTGGGGCTGGAGAAGGTCCCAAGGGTTCGGCTGTTCGCCGATTAAAGTGGCACGCGAGCTGGGTTCAGAACGTCGTGAGACAGTTCGGTCTCTATCTGTTGCGGGCGTAGGAAGATTGAGGGGTTCTGACTTTAGTACGAGAGGACCGAGTTGGACGAACCTCCGGTGTATCGGTTATGCTGCCAAGTGTACTGCCGAGTAGCCGCGTTCGGTCTGGATAAGCGCTGAAAGCATCTAAGCGCGAAGCCATCCCCAAGATAAGTCTTCCCTTGAGGGGCGTAGGAGACGACTACGTTGATAGGCTGCAGGTGTAAAGACAGTAATGTCAAAGCCGAGCAGTACTAATTACCCGAAAGGCTTTTTTACAAGATTCTTTATCTCATCTCCGAAGTATGTCAACTTATACCGGGTGCGACGGATTGCAGCGACTAAAAGGCTGCTCGCACTACTTCGATAGCATGGAGCATGTCGGACTTCGTCCTTCGTTTTCTCCACACGACAAAACAAACAGGTTTGCTTTGTCCCGGTTTATCGAAAACGTTCTTTTAGGTGGTTATAGCAGTGAGGTTCCACCTCTTCCCATTCCGAACAGAGAAGTTAAGCTCACTAACGCCGATGGTACTGCGGTTTTCCCGTGGGAGAGTAGGTAGCCGCCTCTTCAAGGTCAGATCGTAAGGTCTGACCTTTTTTTATGCCCCTTTCCGAGCATCCGCGTTACAGTTGCCGGAAAAACAAATCATACGTAACGGATTGGCCGCTATGGCAGCAAAAAAGATCGGGAAGATCCGAAGATCTTCCCGAAAGGGCAATCCGGCCGATCCGGATACGGGGCGCGTTGTACCTGCGGATGCCGCTTTTTGCCCTTTGCTGTTGGAGGCGTTTTGATTGCGGGGGCATTGTCGATCGCCCCCCCCTGTTCAATTTGCAATTATCCCTGTGTGCACCGGTATTACCGGATCATCCGGTTTTATCAAAACAATAGCCCCGGTATTTCGCCAACTCCCCTGGCGGATCCTTCGGTAAAAGCGCTCACTGGACGCGTGGCATGACAATTACCCATATAGTCGGTTATTCATGCCAGTCGGTGTAGAGTCCGCACCGTTTGCAGTGGAGCCGGTAAGTGCGGCGGGTTACTGCGCGGACGCGGAGTGTCGCGTGGCGGCAACCCGGGCAGCGCATGGTGTAGAGCAGACGTTCGTAGTGCCGGAATAGGAAAAAGTTTATGCAGCTCAGGGCGATTGCCGCAAATCCGGTACCCGAATTTTCACCCGTGATTACCGGCAGCAGGCAACTTGCCAGGGTCAGGAAAAGAACGGTCAGCCCGAGCGTATGGATCGTTTGGTTGCGCAGGTGCCTCAGAAGCCAGAGCGGCAGCGTGATGCACATGCCCGTCACAGCAGGTACGCAACTGATGCCGATCAGCAGGAGATAGTTGTTCATAACAATTATCAGGATGCCTGTCCCTCGGCATAGTTAAGTGGGAGTTGTGGGGGGTGGAGATATAAAAAACGTGGGACAAAACTCTGATTTGCTCTCTGAGGCTCTGGAATAACCTGTGCAACCAAATACAGAATGAAGCCCACGTTGAAAACGTGAGCGTCAAACTTCATTCCTTGGTTGCTCTTAAAATTTTCCAGATTTTCAGAAAGCAAGGTACAAAGCTAACGCTTTTTATATGTATTTGCCGGCGCTTTTAGTGCGTGGACGGCATGAACAGTTCTTGTGGAAGGGTTAAAATACGCGCGTTAATTTCTCATAGGCTTTGGAATTTGGGATTGCACATACAAATATACGAAAAACATCCGGAATTGGCGGATGTTTTTTGTCGTTAATATTGTTATATGCCCTGGAATCACCTGGGCGGACGGGTTTTTACACTCCCGGGTTATTTGAATTCTCCGGGATGGAGGGCTTTGTATTCTTCCAGCGAGAGGGGACGGCGTCCCTGTGACCGGCGCAGTTTGTCGCCTATGACGTGGGCTGCGGCGCGGAGCGTGCGCCCCAGTTCCGTCGCGAATCCGCGGGGAGGAAAGAGTGTGCAGACCATTTCTCGATCCCATTTCTTCAGGAAGAACTTGCTGTAATATTCGTCCGTGGGGTTTATTAGGAAATCGATATCGTCTTTCCACTCGTAGCGTACGTGCATCAACTCCCCTTCGGAGAAGGGCAGCAGTTTGTAGGGGAGCGACTGGTAGGGCAGGTAGTTCAGGAACAGTTCTCCGTAATCGTTGGCGTAGTTGCCGGGTACGCGCCGCTTGTCGTAAAGAACCAGTTTGTCGCCGATGTTGAGCACGACCCAGCGGTGCGATTTCTTGGGGAAAAGCCATTCGCCGAGCAGGCTCGGGGTCTCGATGTAGCCGGCCTTGCCGACCCGCATTACTTCGCGCAGGAACTGCGCCGGGTCGTCGCTGTGTTCGAGTACCTGGTTGCAGATCACGTAGTCGAATTCCTTGTCTGCAAAAGGCAGGGCTTCGGCCGCAGCGTTGACCAGCTGCTGGTGAGGGAATATGCGCAGGCCGCCGCAGCGATGGGTATCGTCGCCGAGGAATTTCTCCACGAGGACGTTCGCACGGAAGGAGGGGCGATTGCCGGGGCCTACCTCGAGTACCCGGTCACGTCTTTTGATATGCAGATCCTGTCTGCTTTTGGGAGTGCTGACTTTCATTGGCGGTCGCGTATTGTCACAAATATAGAAAAATATTTTTTATTTGTTCCGGAACATGCGTTTTACATCTTTCCACTCCCCGTCGTTGGGGGCGGGCTCGATGCCCAGCAGCCTGCACAGGATGAGGTACATGTTCTGGTTCTGGAACGAGCCCTGCCGGTAGCCCTTGCGGAATGCGGGGCCCGAGGCGTAGAAGACCATGTGCATGTCGCGGTCGCGGTTGTCGAAGCCGTGTGTGCCGCGTTTGCGGACGGGGCGTGTTTCGGCCGCGTAGTCGAGCGTCCATCCGGTCTCGGGGATGACGATGATGTTCGTCAGGCGGGTAGGGTGGGTGCCGTAATGGAAACGCCGGGGCATCTGCTCGCGCCGCCAGGCCTTCATGTGCCCCGTCCTGCGGAGTATCCTGATCGCCGTGTCGGCATACTCCTCTTTCACCTCCAGCCCGAACGGGGTGCCAGGTACGGTACGTATGACCTGCGTAGTGTCGAGCAGCGGCATGAGGTTGATGTACCGCTCCGGCGAAAGCGCGGCCATGCCATGGTCGGCTGTTACGATGAAATTGATTCGCTCGAAGACGGGCGAGCGCCGTATCTCACGGAAAAAATAGCGGAGAACGGAGTCGATGTGTTCGGCCTGGGCGACTGCCTGCGGTGAATCGGGGCCGTAGGTGTGCATCGTGGCGTCGGGCTCTTCGAAATACCACATTACCAGCTCCGGGATCTCGGCTTCGGGGCGCGTCATGGCGTCGATCACCCAGTCGGCGCGTTCGTAGTAGGTCGGTTTCGACGAATAGGGAGTCCAGACGGTCGCCTGGCGTCCGTCGATCGGGACTTCGCTGCCCGGCCACATGAAGATGTTGGCCGTGAGGCCCTGTCTTTCCGCCGTGTTCCAGATCGGTTCGCCGCTCCAGAACCCCGGCAGCCGGACATCCTCCGCGTCGAACACGGAGAGCTTGCGCCCGGCCTTTCGGTCGTAGAAGTTATTGTTCACGACCCCGTGGTGGTCGGGATGCAGCCCCGTCGCCATGGCGTAGTGGCTCGGGAAGGTATTGGAGGGGTAGACCGGATAAATTTCGGCATAGGTTCCCGCCCGGGCGAGCGAGTCGAGTGTCGGCGTATGGCTGCGGCCGGCGAGATCCCAGCGGAAGGCGTCCATCGAAAGGATTACGACGTATTGTTTTCCGTCGGGTGTTGCGCTGACATGGGCCTTGCGGGACGCGGCGCAGCCTGTCAGGAGTACGAGCAGCAGGAAAAACATATATTTTTTCATGTGCGGGCGTTTTTGTATGGTAAAGATACAAAAAAAGCGCCCGCTATTGCAGTGGGCGCCTTTCGGATGTGAAAAAATTACTTTTTCATGTAACCCTTCACATAGTGGTGGTGCGGGCCGAAACGCTCGAAGGCGGCACGGTCGAGTTCCTCCTGTGCCGACGGGTCGGCTACGGAGATGATCAGGCGTGCGCGCTCCTGCAGCGTCTTGCCGTAGAGGTCTACGGCCCCGTGCTCGGTTACGAACCAGTGGATGTGATTGCGCGTCGTGACGACGCCTGCACCGGGCGACAGTACGGGGGCGATCTTCGAGATGCCCTTGTTGGTCACCGAAGGCATGGCTATGATGGCCTTGCCGCCCTTCGACAGCGATGCGCCGTATACGAAGTCGATCTGGCCGCCGACGCCCGAATAGAACTTCGTGCCCAGCGAGTCGGCGCATACCTGGCCGGTAATGTCGACCTGCAGCGCCGAATTGATGGCCGTCACGCGGTCGTTCTTCGAAATGATATAGGGGTCGTTCGTGTAGCCCACGTCCATCATCAGCACGGCAGGGTTGTCGTCGATGAAGTCGTAAACGCGCTGCGAACCCATCAGGAACGTCGATACCATCTTGCCCTTGTCGATGTTCTTGGCTTCGCCGTTGATGACGCCGCTCTCCACGAGCGGGAGTACGCCGTCGGCGAACATTTCGGTGTGGATACCCAGGTTCTTGTGGTTGCCCAGCTGCGCCAGTACGGCGTTCGGGATGGCGCCGATGCCCATCTGGAGTGTCGCACCGTCCTCGATCAGGGCGGCGCAGTGTTTGCCGATGGCTTCTTCGGTGGCGTTCGGCTGCGTGAAGTGCGCCTCGATCAGCGGTTTGTCATCCTGTACGAAGATGTCGATCTTCGAGGAGTGGATCATGGCCTGCCCGAATGCGCGGGGGACATATTTGTTTACGACGGCGATCACGTGCTCGGCGGTCTCCACGGCGGCCAGCGTTGCGTCGACCGACGTGCCGAGCGATACGAAGCCGTGCTTGTCGGGCGTCGACACCTGGATCATCGCCACATTGCAGGGTACTGCGCCGCAGCGGTAGAGGCGCTGCGTCTCGCTCAGGAAAATCGGAATATAGTCGGCATAGCCGCTCTGGGTGACTTTGCGGACGTTGCCGCCCACGAAGAACGAATCGAGCTGGAATACGCCTTCGAACTTCTCGTCGGCATAGGGTGCCGGGCCTTCGGTGTGCAGGTGGTGGATGTGGACATCCTTCAGTTCGCCGGCCTCGCCGCGTGCGCACATGGCGTTGATCAGGCATTGGGGGGCCGAAGCCACGGAGCTCAGGTGGATGTGGTCGCCCGATTTGATAACCTTGACGGCCTCTTCGGCGGTCGTAAATTTGATCTGGGTAGTCATTTTTACTTTAAGTTTGTATTTTGGTTTTGGTTAGCGTTTCCTTTCGCCGATTTTTCGCGGACAAAGTTCCTGATGGCCTTGTCCGTGTAAGTCCAGAAAATCGGTACGTTACGCATCGTGATGATGTTCAGCGTATTCAGGGCAAGGCCCATGCTGATGTCCACGCGATCGAGCGTGTCGATACCCGGGGCAATGTTGTAGAACATGACGACGACGTGTTCGGGTTGTCCTCCGCGCATCGTGTAGACCCGGCCGTAGTGGTCGGACGAAGGATAGGCCGCGCCTTTGGCAAAGGCGGCCGTGCCGTTGCGCTCGCCGCCCATATAGAGGCGGAACCCCCCGTAGAGGGGTGTGATGTCGAAACGCAGCATCACGTTGCCCGTGATGTTGTTCCCGGCGCAGATGACGTTCGAAATGCGGAAGTCGTTTACGAACGAGGGGGTACTGATCTCCGAGGGCTGGTGCCCGCGGGCGAATTTCTCGACGGCTTCATTGCGCAGGGATTCGAAATGCCGCGCTTCCCGGCGGAGTTTTTTCTTCTGGGCCTTTTGCAGCGCCTTCTGTTCCTTTGCGGTGCTACCCTCCCCGGGTTGCATGGCCGATGCCGCTCCGCACAGCGTGCAGAGCGACAGCAGCAAAACGGTCAGACGTTTCAGCATGGCGTTGCTATTTGCGTTTCACCTCGACCTGTTCGTATCCCTCGACGATGTCGCCGACACGGATGTCGTTGAACGATTCGATGTTCAGGCCGCAGTCCTGGCCGGCCGCAACCTCCTTGACGTCGTCCTTGAAGCGCTTGAGCGAACCCAGCTTGCCGGTGTAGATCACGATACCGTCGCGGATGACGCGGATCGGGGTGTTGCGCTGGAGCTTGCCTTCGCGGACGATACAGCCGGCCACGGTGCCGACCTTCGATATCTTGAAGATCTCCAGTACCTCGACCGAAGCGACGATCTCCTCCTTCATCACGGGTTCGAGCATGCCCTCGATGGCATCCTTGATGTCGTTGATCGCATCGTAGATGATCGAGTAGAGGCGGATTTCGATCTCCTCCTTCTCGGCCAGCTTGCGCGCCGCAGCCGACGGGCGTACCTGAAAGCCGACGATGATGGCGTTCGAAGCGGCGGCCAGCAGCACGTCCGACTCCGAGATCTGTCCCACGGCGGCGTGGATGACGTTGACCTGCACGGTCTCCTTCGAGAGCTTGATGAGCGAGCCCGACATGGCTTCGATCGAGCCGTCCACGTCGCCCTTGACGATGATGTTGAGCTCCTTGAACGATCCGATGGCGATACGGCGGCCGATTTCGTCGAGCGTCACGTGCTTCTGGGTCATGATGCCCTGCATGCGCTGCAACTGCTCGCGTTTGTTGGCGATTTCGCGTGCCGAGCGGTCGTCCTCCATCACGTTGAACGTATCGCCGGCCTGCGGTGCGCCGTTCAGTCCCAGCACCTGTACCGGCGTCGAGGGGCCGGCGGAATCGACCTTCTTGCCGTTCTCGTTGAACATGGCCTTCACGCGGCCCGTGTAGGTGCCCGACAGGATCACGTCGCCCACGTGGAGCGTACCGCTCTGCACGAGGATCGTCGAGACGTACCCGCGGCCCTTGTCGAGCGTCGATTCGATGACCGTGCCCTGCGCCTTCTTGTTGGGGTTGGCCTTCAGGTCGAGCATCTCGGCTTCGAGCAGCACCTTTTCGAGCAGTTTGTCGAGGTTAAGGCCCTTCTTGGCCGAAACTTCCTGATCCTGGTATTTACCGCCCCACGACTCCACCAGATAGTTCATCTGCGAGAGCTGCTCCTTGATGTGGTCGGGGTTGGCGTTGGGCTTGTCGATCTTGTTGATGGCGAAGACCATCGGCACGCCTGCGGCCTGCGCATGGTTGATGGCCTCGATCGTCTGCGGCATGACGCTGTCGTCGGCCGCCACGATGATGATCGCGACGTCCGTTACGGCGGCACCGCGGGCACGCATGGCCGTGAAGGCTTCGTGGCCCGGCGTATCGAGGAACGTGATCTTCTGGCCGTTGAGCTCGACACTGTACGCACCGATGTGCTGCGTGATACCCCCGGCCTCGCCTTCGATGACGTTGGTTTTGCGGATGTTGTCCAGCAGCGAGGTCTTACCGTGGTCGACGTGTCCCATGACCGTGACGATCGGCGGACGGGGCACGAGGTCTTCCTCCTTGTCTTCGCCCTCGTCGTTGATGGCCTCCTGGATCTCGACCGAGACAAATTCGACCTTGTAGCCGAACTCCTCGGCGACCACGACGAGCGCTTCGGCGTCGAGGCGCTGGTTGATGGAGACCATCAGTCCCAGGTTCATGCAGGCCGTGATGACCTGCGTGGGCGACACGTTCATCATCGTCGCCAACTCGCTCACGGTCACGAACTCCGTGACTTTGAGGGTCGAGCGTTCCTGTTCCTCGCGTTCGAACTCTTCGTTCATACGCTCGGCAACGGCGTCGCGTTTATCCTTGCGGTATTTGGCACTCTTGCTTTTGGCACCCTTGGCCGTCAGGCGTGCCAGGGTGTCCTTTACCTGCTTCGAAACCTCCTCGTCGCTCACTTCGGGGCGTACGATCGGCTTGGGTGCGGCCTTGCCTTTGTTTTTGTTGCGGCGGCCTTCGCCCGGTTTGGGCTGGTTCTGGGCGCCGGGACGGTTTTGCCCGCCCTGTCCGGGACGGTTCTGGCCGCCCTGGCCCCCTTGTCCACCCTGCTTGTTGCCGCCGCCCTGCGCATTGCCCTTCGGGGCTTTGCTGACGTCGACCTTTTCCTTTTGCAGGCGCTTGCGCTTGTGCTTGCCGCCGGCCACGAATCCCGACACGTCCATCGTGCCGAGTACCTGCGGCCCGGTGAGGGTCACGGTCTCCGGACGGAAGATGTTGTCTTTGGGAGCGGCCGGTTCCGGCGCGGGTGCCGGGGCTTCTGCGGGCTTGGCGTCCGGTTGCCCGGGAGCCTGTGCTGTGGGTGCCGGCGTGGCCGGTGCTGCGGGTTTTGCAGGTTCAGCGGGCGCAGCTTGTGCTGCGGGCGCCGGCGTGGCCGGTGCGGCGTGGCTTGCCTGTGTAGCCGGGGCTGGCTGTGCCGGACGGGCTTCCGGTACTGCGGGTGCGGGGGCAGGTGCGGGCTGTGCGGCAGCTTTGGGCGCCTGGGCAGGTGCCGGTGCAGCGGGTGCCGCAGGATGCTGTGCGGAGGGTTTTTCAGCTTCTGCTTTCGGGGCGGGGGCAGCCTTGGGTTTGGGCGACAGGTCGATCTTGCCGAGGAACTTCGGCTGCTGGATTTCGTCCTTGACGCTGATTACGTTGCTTTTGATGACCACCTCTTTTTCCTCCTCGCGCTCCTGCTTCTTAGCTTCTTCGAGGGTGATGGTCGTCTGCTTCAGGGAGATACGCTCGCGGATCGACTCGCGTGCATTGCCTGCGGCGCGGTTCGCCCCGAACTCCTTCTCCAGGACGGCATAAGTCTCCGCGTCGACCAGCGTATTGGGCGACCCGTCGCTCTTGATGCCCTTCTTCTGCAGGAAGTCCGTGATGGTATTCAGTCCCACCTTGAACTCCTTTGCAACCTGAATGAGCCTTAATTTTCTTTCGTTACCCATATCTTGTGTTTTCCTTTCTTGCTTATGTTACTCTTCAAATTCGGCCTTCAGGATTTCGATGACCTTCTGTGCCTGTTCCAGCTCCAGGTCGGCACGCGCGGCGATCTCCTCTACGGGCAGTTCCAGCACGCTCTTGGCCGTGTCGCAGCCGACGTTCTTCAGGGCGTCGATGATCCATCCGTCGATCTCGTCGGCGAATTCGGTGAGGGCCACGTCCTCTTCTTCGACCTCGCGGTATACGTCGATGTCATACCCCGTGAGCATCTTCGAGAGGCGGATGTTCAGGCCGCCCTTGCCGATGGCCAGCGACACCTGGTCGGGCTTGAGGTAGACCGAAGCGGTCATTTTCTCCTCGTCGATGGTGATGCTCGAAATCTTGGCGGGGTTCAGCGCACGCTGGATCATCAGCGACGGGTTGGCCGTGTAGTTCACCACGTCGATGTTTTCGTTGCGCAGCTCCTTGACGATCGAGTAGATGCGCGAACCCTTCATGCCTACGCATGCGCCTACCGGGTCGATGCGTTCGTCGTAGGACTCCACGGCGACTTTGGCGCGCTCGCCCGGGATGCGGACGATCTTCTTGATGGTGATCAGCCCGTCGAAGATCTCGGGAACCTCCTGCTCGAAGAGGCGTTCGAGGAACTGGTTGGCCGTGCGCGAAAGGATGATACGCGGCTGGTTATTGTTCATCTCGACCGACTTGACGATGGCCTTGATGGTATCGCCCTTGCGGTAGAAGTCGTTGGGAATCTGCTCCGCCTTGGGCAGGATCAGTTCGTTCTCCTCGTCGTCGAGGATCAGCACCTCCTTTTTCCACACCTGGTAAACTTCGCCGGTGACAATCTCGCCGACCTTCTCCGAATACTTCTCGTAGAGGCTGGCCTTCTCCAGGTCGAGGATGCGCGATGCCAGGTTTTGGCGCAGCGACAACACGGTGCGGCGGCCGAACGAGGCGAGTTTGATCTCGTCGGCATATTCGTCGCCGATCTCGTAGGTCGGGTCGATGGCCTTGACCTCCGACACGGCGATCTGCGTATTGGGATTCTCGACTGCGCCGTCCTCGACGACGGTGCGGTTGCGCCAGATTTCGAGGTCGCCCTTCTCGGGGTTGATGATGACGTCGAAATTCTCGTCCGTCTCGTACTGTTTCTGCAGTGCGTGGCGGAAAACGTCCTCCAGCACACCGATCATCGTGCTCTTGTCGATGTTCTTCAGCTCTTTGAACTCGGCAAAGTTGCTGATAAGATTGAGATTGTCCATTGTGTCGTTTATCTTGTTTTCAGTTTATGCTTGTTTTTGCCTGCGGTTCCCCGCAGTTTGTCCGGGGGTGTCCGGCGCGAGTGCCTATTTGAAATCCAGCCACTCCCGCGCGGACTTGATTTCGCCGAACCCGTAGCGGCGCGTCACCGTCACCAGTTGCTTGCGTTTCTTGCCTTCGACGGCCTGCTTCTCCTCGTAGGAGAGGGTGATGCCCTGGTCGTCGGCCGCGTCGAGTTTCGCCAGCACCTTGATGCCCGAGGTGAGCAGCACCTCGACCGTGCTGCCGACCAGCTTGCGGTACTGGCGCAGGCACTTGAGCTCCGACCCGATGCCGGCCGAAGCCACCGTCAGCGAGAAATCCTCCTCGTCGCGATCCAATTCCTCCTCGATCGAGCGGCTGAGCCTGACGCAGGCGTCGATGGCCACCGAGGTGTCGCTGTCGATGAGCAGCTCGATATCGTTGCCGGGCGTGCAGGTGCATCCCACGACGTACATGTCCGTCCCCTGCAGGTTGCGCTCCGCCGCCTCGATTATCTTTTTTGTGTCGATCATAGCTGAATACCGGTCGTAAATATGTATAAAATAAGGGGACTCCCCGTCCCCTTACCACTTGCTTTGTCTTTCGACATTGCAAATATAGTGAAAATTTCTAATATACCAATATTTATACGGAAATTTTACTCCTCTTTCGATACGCTTTCATAGGGCTTGATGATGCCGCGCTTCGATTCGCGGATGAATTTCACCAGCTCGTCGCGCTCCTTGCTTTGGGGAACCTGCTTCTCGACCTCCTCGCACCCCGACATGTAGTTCAGGCCGCTCTGGAAGAGGATGCGGCAGGCATCGTGGATCTCGCCGATGCGCTCGGAGGTGAAGCCGCGGCGCGAGAGTCCGATCTTGTTGATGCCCGCGAAGCGCATCGTGTCGTTGCGTACGATGACGAACGGAGGGGCGTCCTGCCCCAGCAGCGCCCCGCCCTGGATCATGGCGTGGTTGCCGATGCGCGTCCACTGGTGTATGGCGGCATGGCCGCCGATCACCACCCAGTCGCCGATCTCGACCTCGCCGGCCAGCGACACGCGGTTGGCGATGACGCAGTTACTGCCGACCACGTCGTCGTGGGCGATGTGGACGTAGGCCATGAGCAGGTTGTGGTCGCCCACGACCGTCTTGCCGCGTGACGCCGTGCCGCGGCTGATGGTCACATACTCGCGGATGTCGTTGTAGTCGCCGATCTCGGCCGTCGTGACCTCGCCTGCGAATTTCAGATCCTGCGGCAGGCAGGAGACGGAGGCTGCGGTATGTATCCTGCATCCTTTGCCGATGCGCGCCCCGTCGTGGATCACGGCGCCGGGCCCGATCCAGCAGTCGTCGCCGATCACCACGTCGCCGGCGATATAGGCGAAAGGTTCTACCGTGACATTGTTTCCGATTTTTGCGTCGGGATGGATGTATGCCAGATTGCTGATCATCGCTTACTTGTTGTTTTTGTTTTTAACGACCTGGGCCATCAGTACGGCTTCGCAGGCGAGGGTTTCGCCTACAAAGGCCTTTGCCTCCACGACGGCCACGCCGCGGCGGATCGGCTCCATGAGGTGGATTTCGAACTGGAGCGTGTCACCGGGGACGACCTTGCGCTTGAATTTCACGCCGTCGATCTTCATGAAGTAGGTCGAGTAGTTCTCCGGGTCGGGCACGTCGCCCAGCACCAGGATGCCGCTGCACTGCGCCATCGCTTCGACGATCAGCACGCCCGGCATGACGGGCTCTTCGGGGAAATGCCCCACGAAGAAGGGTTCGTTCATTGTGACGTTCTTGATACCGGCCACGTCCGTCGCGTCGCGGTGGAAGATGCGGTCGACCAGCAGGAACGGCGGACGGTGGGGCAGCATGTGGCGGATGTCGTTGATGTCGTGGAGCGGCGGCTTGCGGCAGTCGTACTGGAAACGGGGTTTTTCGCCGGCCCGGCGGATGGTGTGCTTGAGCTGCTTCATGAACTCGGTGTTGGCGAAATGCCCGGGGCGGGTGGCCCAGACGCGGCCTTTGATGCGGACGCCCAGCAGTGCGAAGTCGCCCAGCAGGTCGAGCAGCTTGTGGCGCGCCAGTTCGTTGTTGCAGCGCAGTTCGAGGTTGTTGAGGTAGCCCGCCTTGATCTCGATGTCGGGCTTGTTGAAGATCTTTTTCAGGTGTTCCAGCTGGTCGGCCGGGACAGGGTTTTCGACCACGACGATGGCGTTGTCCAGGTCGCCGCCCTTGATGAGGTTCATTTTGATGAGCGGCTCCAGTTCGTGCAGGAAGACGAACGTGCGGCAGGGCGAGATTTTCTCGGCGTAGTTGTCACCCGGGTTGAAGGTGGCGTACTGGTTGCCGATGACCTTCGAGTTGTAGTCCACGTGCACCGAGACCGAAAACTCGTCGTCGGGATAGAGGATGATGGCCACGCCCTTTTCGGGGATCGTGTAGACCATCTTTTCGGTCACGTGGTAGAATTTGCGTTCGGCGTCCTGGTCGGCGACGCCCGTTTCGGTGATGGCCTTGGCATAGGCGCAGGCCGAACCGTCCATGATGGGGGTCTCGGGGGCGTCGATGTCGATCACGGCGTTGTCCACGCCCAGCGTCCAGAGCGCCGACATGATATGTTCGATGGTGCTTACGCGGTGGCCGCCGCTCTCGATGGTCGTGCCGCGCGAAGTGTCTACGACGTAGTCGCAGAGTGCGGGTATTATGGGTTGCCCTTCGAGGTCGGTGCGGCGGAATACGATCCCCGTGTCGACTTCGGCGGGATTGACGGTCATGGTTACCTTGACGCCCGTGTGGAGCCCCTTGCCGGAGAATGAGATCGGGGCCTTCAGCGTTTGTTGTTTTGTTGACATAAGCAGTGTTTCCGATTATTTACGCGCAAAGATAAAAATTTTTTCTTAATAAAAAGTACCTGTGCGGTTATTATAAAAAGTAAGGGTTTATAGCGACATCGCTGCGGGCGGGGGTGGATATTTCGGAAAAAAACAGTATTTTTGTGCGGAAAAAACAGGAAACACGCCATGCCGACGCCGGAACCGGAAAAACGAGTCAAACGCCCCCGCCTGCGCCTGCCTTTCGAGAAACGGAAGCAGGATGCCGGTTCGTGGACGTACGACCACCGCATCGGGTTGTGCGTGACGCTCATCGCCTACTTGGTGCTGATGATCGCCTTCGTTTCGTCGAAGATCGTCGTCGGCCGCAAGCCCCATACCCAGGGGATGTATATCGACCTGCAGACGCTGGCCGAGCTGGAACAGGAGCGCGACAGGCTGGAACGGCTGGCGCGCGAACGGCAGGAGCAGGATCCGATCGACTGGCGGAGCATCCAGAATCAGGTCTCGAACGAAAACGCGCTGAACGAAAAGCTCAGGGACGACCGCGGTACCAATGCCGCGGCGCTCAACGATGCCGCAGCTGCGGCCGAGGAGCGCATGCGCGCCAACCGCGAGGCTTACGAACAGGGGCTCGCCGAGGAGCGCGCCATCCGCCAGCGCCGCGGTGCCGGGGAGGATTCCGAGCACCAGGATCGCAAGGTCAAGGGGCGCGTCACGGTCTCCTTTTCGCTGACCGACCCGGTGCGGACGTCCCGCTACCTGGCCGTCCCGGCCTACAAATGCGAAGGCGGCGGCGAAGTGGTGGTCGAGATTACGGTCAACCGTGCGGGCGACGTGACGAACGCCCGGGTGGTCGAAGGCGGGGACGAGTGCATGCGCTCTTCGGCGCTCGGTTCGGCCCGCAGGTCGCGTTTCAACATCGACGACTCCGCCCCGGCACGCCAGCAAGGGACGATTACGTATATTTTTATCCCCCAATAAGTTCTTTTTGCCCCGCAGAGGCGTGATGTTTGCCGGATTTTTTTTATCTTTGTTGCCGATCGAAATTCAGGCATGCGTAAAATCGCGATCATACTGTCGGGCTTGCTGTGTTGCCTGTTCTACGAAACGGGCGGCAGGGGGATTCCTGCGTCCGTTGCGGAGCATGCCGCCGTCACGATTTCGGTCGACCGCGCTTCCCACGACCAATGGCGTTGCGAGCGCGAGTACAATGCCGACCTGAATTTACCCCGCGTGGCGGGGGAAGTATCTCCTGCCCCAGTCGTGCCCGTTTCCCAGCGCGGCGGATCCGGAACCGGCCAGAACGCCGACCGTTTTGCGGCGAACCGGTTCGAGGCGGGTGTCGTGAAAGTAACCTCGGAATTCAAATCTTCTGACCTGTCCGTCGGCCTGCATGCCGTAGACTACTACGTCTACCGGCTGCGCCGGCTCATTATTTAGCGTGTTGTATTTTACCGGTTTACAAAGGAAATACAAACGATTAATAATGAAAAAGATATGGATAGGAATAAAATTTGCGAGGCGATGTACGCCTTGCCCGGGGGCGTTGTGGTAAAACGCCGCAAGTCCCAGTTGCGCGCTGCCGTGCTGTTCATCGCCGGCGTTGCGTTGGTGGTAGTGAACAACATGTACGGGGCGGAGCTCACGAACAACATGCGTTCGGCGATCGTTTTCATCGGCGGGCTGCTGATCCTCTCGGGGATGGTCATGGCTGCGATCCAGCTCTTCGGTTCGGGGGGCGTGCCCTTCCACAAGGACAAGCATTGCTACCTCGTTTTCGAGGAGCTCTACTTCGACCGGGGCGTCCGTGCCGATGTGGTGCAGTCGGTGGAGAACGGCGCCGTAGACCGGCTGCTCGGCCTGGCACGCGCGAATGTCCCGGCGCTCACGGTGGCCCTCTACCGTACGCCCGACAACAGTTTTGCAGCCATGCAGGCGTTCGAGTACGCCGACCTGGAGTACAAGCCGCTGACCAGGCTGAACATAGTAGATAAAGCATAACGTAACATAACCGGAGAAGAATGATAGACATCAGTGGTGAAAATGTAGTATTGGTAGGCGCATTGCTGCTCTTCGTGGCGGTGATGGCCGGTAAGGTCGCGTATCGTTTCGGGGCCCCCGCGCTGTTGCTGTTCCTCGGGGTGGGCATGTTGTTCGGTTTGAATTTCATCTCGTACCGTTCGGTCGAGATGACCCAGTTCGTGGGGATGATCGCCTTGTGTATTATCCTCTTCACGGGCGGTATGGACACGAAGTTCTCGGAGATAAAACCCATCATCGGCCCGGGCGTCGTACTGGCTACGGTCGGCGTGGTCATGACGGCGTTCGTGCTGGCCGGTTTCGTGTGGCTGGTGGCTCCGTGGCTGGGGATCGAAATACCGTTCGCGCTGGCACTGCTGCTGGCCTCCACGATGTCCTCGACCGACTCGGCGTCGGTTTTCTCCATCCTGCGAAGCAAGAAACAGGGGCTCAAGCAAAATCTGCGCCCGCTGCTGGAGCTGGAGAGCGGTTCGAACGACCCGATGGCATACATGATGACCATCCTGCTCATCAGTGTCGTGTCGAATACCTCGTCCGGCGTCGGCCTGGGCATGAGCGTAGTCTTTTTCGTGGTGCAGATGGTCGTGGGCGCCCTGTCCGGGTACCTGATCGGGCGGCTGGCCGTATGGACGATCAACCGCATCAACCTGGTCAACCATTCGCTCTACTCGGTGCTCCTGCTCGCATTCATCTTCTTCTCGTTCGCCTTCACCGACCTGATCAAGGGCAACGGCTACCTGGCCGTCTACCTTTCGGGTCTGGTTATCGGTAACCATAAGCTCCAGCAGAAACGGCCGCTGACGGTTTTCTTCGACGGGTTCACGTGGCTCATGCAGATCGTGATGTTCCTCACGCTGGGCCTGTTCGTGAACAGCAACGAACTGCTCGAACCCCGGGTGCTGATCCTCGGCGGGCTGGTGGGGGCGTTCATGATCCTTGTGGCGCGTCCGCTGACGGTCTTCGCTTGCCTGCTCCCGTTCCGCAAGTTTACGACCAAGGCACGGCTTTACGTGTCGTGGGTTGGGTTGCGCGGCGCTGTGCCTATCCTCTTCGCCATCTATCCGCTGATGGCGCATGTGGAGAATGCCGGGCTGCTGTTCAACGTGGTTTTCCTGGGGACGATCATTTCGCTGCTGGTGCAGGGCACTACGGTGAGCGGCATGGCCAACCTGCTGGGGCTGGCCTATGAGGAGCGCGAGTCGGCCTTCAGCGTCGACATGCACCAGGACATGAAGTCGGCGCTTACGGAGGTCGAGGTCAACGAGACGATGCTCGAAAGCGGGCATACGCTCAAGGACATCACCCTCCCCGAGAATACGCTGGTGATGATGGTCTGCCGCGACGGCGAGTATTTCGTGCCGCAGGGTAAGACGGAACTCAAGCTGGGCGACAAGCTGCTGGTCATTTCCGACCGCAGCGAGGAGCTGGCAACCACCTATAAGGACATGGGCATCGACGATGTCATGAAGTTAGGGTAGGCTTCCCGCGGAGGAGGTTCCCTGTTCCGTCGGGAATTCAGGATCCGTTCCGCAAATCCCTTTCAGAGGGACAGATATGTCCGGTATCCGGTGACTTGGAGCCTGCCGGACAGAGGCAGATCCCGGCGATTCGCTCGCCGGGATTTTGTTTCGCTTTGCCGGACGAAAAGCCGGACGGCGATTTGCACCGTCCGGGATTTTTCCTATATTCGATGTGCCGTATCGGAGGCTGCCCCGATCTCCGTATCCCTATGAAAACCGAACGAATGAAAATAGCGCTGTTTGCCGCGCAGCTCGTCTTGCCCGCCGTGCCGGGCCTTTATGTCATCCTGTTCCGTCCCGGGGTGTCGCTGCTTACGCCCCGGATGCTTATTCCCTCCATGCTGTGCATCAACCTGCTGGCTCTCCTCTTGGGGTGGCGCAGGCTCGGATGGTCGCGCAACGAACGGTTCGATGCGGCCATGCTGCTGGTGATGTTCGCCCTGTTTCCCTGGCTGGAATACCAGGTACTGCCCGTCGGGGCGTTCGAGGAAAATTTGTGGGCGCAGGTCGGGTGTTACTGCGCGGGACAGGCGATCGGGTATGTCTCGGTCGTGCTGGTGCCTGACTGGTTGGGAAGGCTCAGACAGCGGCGTTATGAAGAGCGGGTCTTGTCGGGGCGGGAAAAGTTCCGATCCCGCAAGGAGGTGCTGGAACAGCGGGCCGAAGCGCAGGAGGCGCAGCGCAGGGCGAAAGAGTTGCGCAGGGCGAAGAAATAAAAACATCCCGGACATTCGTAGTTCGGGATGTTTGTTTTCGGGGCGTATGCCGGAGCCGTTTCCCCGGCTGTCAATCTGCCAATCCATCGGTTTGTCCGTCCGTCAACTCATCAGTCCGCCGGCCCGCCAGTCCTTCGGTCTGCCAGTTTGCCCGCCCGTCAGCCCATTGGTTCGTCTGTCTGTCTGTCTGTCTGTCTGTCTGTCCGCCGGCTCATTAGTCTGTAAGCTCGTCAGCCCGTCAGGCCGCTGCTCCGCCCGCAGGGAGGGCGGAATCGCGGCCTGCTGCCGTTTTACAGGGAGCGCCGGATGTTGAGCATCCAGGGGTTCTCGATGTTGCGGATGCCTTTCTGGAAGATCAGCTGCGCCAGCGTCAGCCCCATCTGGCGGAAGTCGGTCGAGAGGGTGGTGATCCCGCCCGCGAGGATCTCCTTGAGGGGCGTGTCGTTGTACGAAATGATGCCGAATTCGCGGCCGGCCGTCATCTGCTGCCGCTCGGCCTGCTTGAGCAGCGTCACCAGATCGCGGTCGCTGACGAGGATGAACAGGTCGCCTTCGCGGATTTCGCGGTCGCGGATCGAGGCGAGGTATTCGTGCCCGAACCCGTGTTCCGCACAGAAGCGCACCAGTCCGTCATAGCGCTCCTGCGGCTCCTTTTTTTCGTGCTGCACCATCAGCAGCCGTTCGTATTTGCGGATATGCCGCAGCCCGTGGCAGAGCGCCTCGTAGGTGTCCTTTTCGAAGTTTTGCGCAACGGACGAATACCTGCCCAGCAGTTCGGGGTGGAAGTGGTCGAGCAGGAACACCCGCCCCGAGAGGCTTTCGAGCAGCGGCGCGATGCCGGTGAACTTGCCCGGCATGATGATATAGGTGGTGTATTTGCCGTTGGCGTCGGTCACCAGCGCGTCGAAGACCCTGCGGTTGTAGTTGTGGAAATAGAGGTCTACGCTTACGCCTTTGCCGACGTGCTCCATGAACGAGTTGTAGAGGTCTTCCTTGAATTCGTTGAATTCGTTGAAGAGCAGGAAAATATTCTGTTCCGAGGGGATTCGCGCCGAGGCGATGTAGTAGCCCACGCCGGGCGTCGAGGCGATGATGCCGCGCGATTTGAGTTCGCTCAGCCCGGCGAACACGGTGTCGCGCGAGAGACGGTAGTTCTCGCGGAATTCGTTGATCGAGGGTATCCAGTCCCCCTTCTGGAGCTTCCCTTCGGCGATGCCGTCGATGACGAAGTTGACGACCTGTTTGTATTTCGATTCGTTGTTTTTCATGGCTTTGCACACGCAATGTCGTGCAAATATACGTAAAATCGGGTAATATCGGTACGAACCGGTACGAAAAATAAAAAAAAATCATACCAGTTCGTACCAGTATGACGAAATTTTATTTATATTTGCCCAAAAGATCGTACAGCGCAATGGAGAAAGGGATCGTTTTCAGCATCGAGGAGTTCGCCATACACGACGGGCCGGGTATCCGCACCACCGTTTTCCTGAAAGGGTGCCCGCTTCGCTGTGCCTGGTGCCACAATCCCGAGGGCATTTCCCCCGAGCCGCAGTATATGGATCGCCGCGACGGCCGCACGATGTGCGGGTACGCGATCTGCTCGGGGGAGCTGGCTGGCAAACTGCTGCGCAACAAGGCGGTATACGCCATGAACCGCGGCGGTGTGACGCTCACGGGCGGCGAGCCGCTCCTGCAGGCCGCATTTGCGGCAGAGGTGCTTGCCGCGTTGCAGGCCGCGGGGGTGCATACGGCCGTCGAGACGAGCGGCTATGCCGCGCCGGAGGTGTTCCGCCGGGTGGCGGGGCACGCCGATCTGGTGCTGTTCGACGTGAAGCACGCCGACCCGGTGCAGCACCGCCGCTGGACAGGGGTGGACAATGCCCCCATCCTGCGCAACCTGGCATGGCTGTGCACTTCGGGCCGGCCGTTCGTCGTCCGCATCCCGCTGATCCCCGGGGTGAACGATACGCGGGAGAACATGTTGCAGACCTGCCTGCTGATCAAGGATGCCCCGGGGCTGGAGCGGGTCGAGATCCTGCGCTACCACAAGACCGCCGGGGCGAAGTACGCCATGATCGGCCGGACGTATGCCCCCGGTTTTGATACCGGGGCGGAGCCCCGTGTCCACGACGTTTTCAGCGACTACAATCTTAAAACACTCATACAATGAATCCCAGAATCGAAAACCTGCGCGGCTATATCCTCCGCAAAGAGCACCATGTCCTGCGCCGTACCCCGGCCCGGCTCGGGCTGGACAACCTCAATATCGGGTTTGCAGCGGCCGGAATGCCGCCCGTGAGGCGCTCGGCGGAGATGCTCGCCGCCCTGATGCGTGCCGAACAGCCCGTGATCCTGCCGGGCGAGAAGATCGTATTCACCCGCACCGTTACCGAAGTGCCCGAAATCTTCACCCCGCAGGAGTGGGACGGGATCAAGGCGTCGCACTACATCCACGAGCGCGGGACGGTCTGCAACATATCGCCCGACTACGAAACCACCATCCGCCTTGGGCTCGATGCCCGGAAGGCCGAAATCGCTTCCCGCCTGGGGGACGATTCGCTCGACCAGGAACAGCGTATCTTCCTGGGGTCGGTGGCGCTCTGCATCGAGGCCGTGCAGGAGCTTACGGGGCGTTACGCCGCCCATGCCCGCGAGGCGGGGCAGGCGGATACAGCCCAAGTGCTCGAGGCCGTGCGTACGCGCGGCGCCCGGTCGCTGCGCGAGGCGCTGCAACTGCTGCGCATCCTCCATTTCGCGATCTGGGAGGCTGGCAATTACCACAATACGCTGGGGCGTTTCGACCAGTACATGTACCCCTATTTCCGCCATGACATCGACAGCGGCGTGCTAACCGAGGAGGAGGCGTTCGACCTGGTGGAAGAGTTCTTCCTCGCATGCAACAAGGACAGCGACCTCTATCCCGGTATGCAGCAGGGCGACAACGGCCAGAGCATCGTACTGGGCGGCCGCGCCGCAAACGGCGACTACCTTTTCAACCGCCTCTCGGAGATGTGCCTGCGGGCCAGCTGCGAACTGGAGCTGATCGACCCCAAGATCAACATCCGCGTCGACGCGGATACGCCCGACGAAATCTTCTTCCTGGGGTCGCAGCTCACCCGCAAGGGGCTGGGATTCCCGCAGTACAGCAACGACGACGTGATCGTCCCGGGGCTCATGAAGAAAGGCTATTCGGAGCAGGACGCCCGCAATTATGTCGTGGCCGCCTGCTGGGAGTTCATCATCCCCAACCATGCGATGGACATCCCCAACATCGACGCCGTGTCGCTCATCGGCTGCGTGCGCGAGGTGTTGCCCGAATTGGCGGCATGTCCCGACTACGCGGCGTTTTACGGCCTGGTCGAGCGGAAGATCGTCGAAAAGGCCGACGCCATCTGCCGCAAGCACCGCAACCTCTACATCGTTCCCGCACCGATGATGTCGCTGTTGATGGACGGCACCATAGAACGGGCGCAGGACATTTCGCTCGGCTCGCGCTACAACAACTACGGCCTGCACGGCACGGGCATTGCCACGGCGGCCGACTCGCTGGCGGCGCTGCGCAAATTTTACTTCGAGGAGCGCCGTTTCGACGCCCCGACGCTGTTCTCGGCGCTGGAGGACGACTTCCGCGGCGCACCCGAATTACAACGCCTGTTGCGCCGGGAGGCTCCCAAGATGGGGCAGGACGACGACTATGCCGACTCCATCGCCTGCGACCTGCTCGCATCGTTCGCACGTGCGCTCGAAGGGCGCCGCAACGAGCGGGGTGGCATCTACCGCGCCGGCACCGGTACGGCCATGTACTATGTTTTCCATGCCGCAGGCCTCGGTGCCACGCCCGACGGCCGCAGTGCCGGGGAGATGATCCCCGCCAACTATTCGCCGAGCCTGTTCATCGACCAGCGCGGGCCCGTATCGGTCATCAAATCCTTCACCAAACCGCGTCTGGAGGATGTGGTCAACGGCGGGCCGCTGACCCTCGAGTTCGACCAGTCGGTCTTCAACAACGAGGAGAGCGTCCGCAAACTGGGCATGCTCGTCAAGACCTACATCGCCCTGGGCGGCCACCAGTTGCAGCTCAATACCGTCAGCCGCGAAAAGCTGCTCGACGCCAAGGTGCATCCCGAGCGGCACCGCAACCTGATCGTGCGCGTCTGGGGCTGGAGCGGCTATTTCGTCGAACTGGACGAATATTACCAGAACCATGTGATCAACCGGATCGAATTCGGCCTCTGAACCGGCGTGAACCAAAACTGAAAACCAACTAATCCGACCTGATATGAAAACATCCGTTAAAGGCTTCATGTTTTATGTCGCCTTCGTCGCTTCGCTCGGCGGCCTTTTGTTCGGCTTCGACACGGCCGTGATCTCCGGTGCCGAAAAGGCGATCCAGGGGATCTATGCGCTCTCGGACTTCGCGCACGGCTTCACGATCGCCACGGCGCTTATCGGCACCATCGTCGGCGCCCTGGTCTGCGGCGGCCCTGCCGAACGCTACGGGCGCCTGCGCTCGCTGAAGGTGATCGCGTGGCTCTACCTGATCTCGGCCGTGGGCAGTGCCGTGATCGTCAACTGGTATTCGTTCATGTTCTTCCGCTTTGTGGGCGGGTTGGCCGTCGGTGCCTCGTCGGTCGTGGGGCCGATGTATATCGCCGAGATCTCCCCGTCGCACTGGCGCGGGCGTTTCGTGGCCTTCTTCCAGTTCAACATCGTGCTGGGCATCGTCATCGCCTACCTGACCAATTACTGGATCGTGGGGATTCCCCACGACTGGCAGTGGATGCTGGGCATCGAGGCCGTCCCGGCACTGGCCTTCGGCCTGTTGCTGATGACCGTGCCCGAAAGCCCCCGCTGGCTGCTTATCCGCAGCCGTGACGCCGAGGCGCGCCGTGTACTCGAACGCACCACGCGCGAGAATGTCGAAGCCGAAATGGCCGAGATCCGCGCCTCGCTCGCCGGGGCGGGCGATACGGGCGAGCGGCTTTTCCGGAAAAAATATTTCATCCCCATCCTGCTGGCGTTCCTCATCTCGACGTTCAACCAGCTCACGGGGATCAACGCCATCCTCTACTATGCGCCGCGCCTGTTCGAGATGTCGGGCGTCTTCCGCGAGGGGGCGATGATGCAGTCGATCATGATCGGCATCACCAACCTCACGTTCACCATGCTGGGCATGTTCCTCATCGACAAGGTGGGGCGGAAGAAGCTCATCGGCGTAGGTGCCGTGGGGATGTTCGTCTCGCTGGTGCTCGTGGCGCGCGGGTTCTGGCTCGAACGCTTCGAAGGTTACTACATGCTCGTCTGCCTGATGGGCTACATCGCCTTCTTCGCCGTGTCGCTGGGCGCTACGATCTGGGTGGTTATTTCCGAGGTCTTCCCCAATTCGGTGCGTGCCAAGGGGCAGGTGCTGGGCAGCATGACCCACTGGGTGTGGTCGGCGCTGCTGTCGTGGTTCTTCCCCGTCTTCCTTTCGGTCGGCGGCACCTATATCTTCGGATTTTTCGCGCTTATTGCCCTCGGCAGCCTTATCTTTGCGATAAAGCTCCCCGAGACCAAGGACAAATCGCTCGAACAGATACAGAAAGAACTGGTAAAATAAAAACCCGGACATATGAACCGTTCCCTGAAAAAAATTCCCCTCGCGGCCTTGTGTGCCGCCATGGCCGCCGCCTGTGCGGGCGGCGCAACGGACGCCACGATCACGGTCGATGCGTCGAAAGTCGAGGGTAGCGTCACCCCCTGGCTTTACGGGGCTTGCATCGAAGACGTCAACCACGAGATTTACGGAGGCCTTTACGACCAGCGGATCTTCGGCGAGAGTTTCGAGGAGCCCGTGCCCAACCCCCTCTTCGACGACTGCTCGGCCTACGAAGGGGAGTGGCAGGTTGCCGGCGACGAGCTGCTCTGTGCCGCCCATGCGGGCGCCAAGCTGGTCTATGACCCGCTGGAGATGGCTGCGGGCGAGGTCGAGACCGAACTGAAATTCACCCGCGGCGGCGGTGGCGACAATGCCGGCCTGCTGGCCGGGGTTTCGGAGCCGGGCAACGGCGCCGACAATTTCCATGGCTACGAGATAAGCCTTGCGGCCGACGGCCGTAAGGTCGTGCTGGGCAAGCATAAGAACAATTTCACGCCGATCGCCGATGCTGCCGTGTCGTGCGACCCCGCACAATGGAACAGGCTGGGATTCAAGACCGACGGCCGCACGTTGAAGGTTTTCCTGAACGGGGCTTGCGTGCTCCGTGCCGAGGACGACGATCCCGTGCTGGCCAGGGGCAGGGTCGCCCTGCGTACGTGGAATTCCGAGGCACGGTTCCGCAACGTGAAGGTTACGGCCGACGGTGCGTCGCGCAAACTTGTGTTCCGCACGACTCCGGCCGTGCAGGTCAGCCGGCAGTGGGACGCCTTCTCGACGGGCGGTGCCGTGGCTGCCTACCGCCACGAGGCGGGGGACGCCTATAACGGCGCCTGCTCGCAGAGCGTGGAATTCGTCTCCGGGACGGGAACCGTCGGCATCGCCAATGCCGGACTGAACCGCTGGGGCATTGCCGTGCGCAAGGGGCAGACGTTCGAAGGGCGCCTCTACCTGCGCGGGTCGGGCGATGTGGTCGTGGCGTTGCAGAGTGCCGACGGCACGAGGGAATATGCCTCGCAGCGTATCACGGGCATCGGTGCGGCCTGGAAGAAATTTCCGTTCGAACTGACTGCCGCCGCAGCGGACGGGGATGCCCGCTTCGCCCTCTACCTCGACCGCCCCGGCAGGGTGCAGGCCGATCAGGTGACGCTGATGTCCACGGGCGAAGACCGCTTCCGCGGCCTGCCGCTGCGGGGTGACATCGGGCAGGCGATGGTCGACCAGGGGCTGACCTTCCTGCGTTACGGCGGTACGATGATCAACATTTCGGGCTACCGCTTCAAGACGATGATCGGCGACCGCGACAAGCGGCCGCCCTACCACGGGCACTGGTACCGCTGGTCGACCAACGGCTTCGGCATCGAGGATTTCCTGCAATTCTGCGAGAAGGCGGGCTTCACGGCGGCCTTTGCGGTCAATATCGAAGAGACGCCCCAGGATATGGCCGACATGATCGAGTACCTGAACGGCCCGGTGACGTCGGAGTGGGGGCGCCGGCGTGCCGAGAACGGCCACCCCGAGCCTTACGGCGTGAAATATATCGGCATCGGCAACGAGGAGGTACTCTTCAACGGCGACCGTGCCGACGAATACGACCACTATGTCGAGCGCTTCAACCTGCTGCACGACGCCATCAAGGGCAAAGACCCGTCGGTGAAACTGATCTCCACGGCGTGGTGGCGTGCCGATTCGCCGAGCATGGAACGGACGTTCCGTGCCTTGGATGGCAAAGCCGACTATTGGGACTACCACCCGTGGGCCGACCAGCTCGCCAGCGGCCGGGAGGTCGAGGCCGAACTGCGCCGTATGCGCGAGCTGTTCCTCAGGTGGAACCCTTCCACCACGATGAAATGCGCCATCTTCGAGGAGAACGGCAACCGCCACGACATGCAGCGCGTGCTGGGACACGTTACGCTTCAGAACGCCGTGCGCCGCATGGGCGACTTCGTGCTGACCTCCTGCGCGGCCAATGCCCTGCAACCCTACCGGCAAAACGACAACGGCTGGGATCAGGGGCAGGTTTTCTTCACCCCGTCCCAGGTGTGGGGGATGCCCCCCTATTATGCGCAGCAGATGGCTGCGGCACACCACCGTCCCCTGACGGTCGGCTGCGGGGTCGAGGGCGCTGATGGGGTGCTCGACGTGACGGCAACCCGCAGCCGCGAGGCGGGGAGCGTCGTGCTCCACATCGCCAATACGGGTGCCGAGCCGCTGCGTGTGGGCCTACGTGTGGACGGGATGGGGAAGGTTTCCCAAGCCCGCATGGTTTCGCTCTCGGGCGACCTCGACGCGGTGAACACCCCCGAAGAGCCGCGCCGCATCGCCCCCGTCGGGCGGGAACTGCCGGCCCGGGCTGCGCAGACTGTCGACATAGCGCCCTACTCCTATACGATCGTGGTGCTGGATGAATAACCCTGAAAAACCGAAGACTATGAATCTGAAAAGAACCATGCTGGCGGCGCTCGTGGCCGCCGTGCTGATCCCCGGCGGGCTTTGGGCGCGCGGGAAAACGGGCAATGCCCGAATCAAGGTCGACATCGAACGCCAAAAGGGCGAAATCGACCGGAATATCTACGGCAACTTCGTCGAGCACCTCGGCCGCTGCATCTACGGCGGGCTTTACGAGCCCGGATCGCCCCTTTCGGACGAGAAGGGCTACCGCCGGGACGTGCTCGAAGCGACGCGGGCGCTTCGCACATCGCTGGTGCGCTGGCCGGGCGGCAACTTCGTCTCGGGCTACCACTGGGAGGACGGCATCGGCCCACAGGCCGGACGCCCGACGCGCATCGACCTGGCATGGGGCTTCCGCGAGAGCAACGCGTTCGGCACCGATGAGTTCGTCGAGTGGTGCCGCCGTGCCGCGACCGAGCCCTATTTCTGCGTGAACCTCGGTACGGGGACGATGGACGAAGCCCGCAACTGGGTCGAGTACTGCAATGTCGAGAAAGGCACCTACTGGTCTGACCTGCGCCGCCGTAACGGCTACGAGAAACCCCACAAGGTGAAATACTGGGCCCTGGGCAACGAGATGGACGGCCAGTGGCAGATGGGGCACAAGAACGCCGAGGATTACGGCAAGTTCGCCCTCGAGACGGCCAAGCTGATGAAGTGGATCGACCGGGACATCAAACTCGTCGTGGCCGGGTCGAGCGACTACAACGGCAACTGGATCGACTGGAACCGTACCGTGCTGGAGTACCTGAAGAACCACGCCGACTACATCGCCCTGCACAACTACGTCGAGAACCGGAGCAACGATTATTACAAGTTCATGGCCACGACGCGCTTCGCCGAGAAGGCTATCCGCATCACCGAGGGACTGATCGCCGAGGCGATGACCAAGGCCGAACGCAAGGATCCGATCTACATCGCCTTCGACGAGTACAACGTATGGTACCGCGCCAAGGGCGAGGAGGGCAACGAGGAGGTCTACAACCTCGAAGATGCGCTGGTGGTATCGACTTTCCTCAACATCTTCGTCCGCAACGCCCATGTGGTCAAGATGGCCAACATGGCGCAGCTGGTCAACGTCATCGCCCCGATCTTCTCCACCAAGGAAGGTTCGTGGTACCAGACGATCTTCTACCCGTTGCAGCTCTTCGCCACGCATTGCCACGGCACGTCGCTCGACACCTTCGTCGACTGTGACACCTATGCGCTGGGCGGGGAGCGGATCCCTTACCTCGACGTATCGGCGGCCTATGACAACGAGGCCGGCGAAGTGATCGTGAACGTCACCAACCGCCACCGGGAGCAGGCCATCACGACCGACATCCTCTGCCAGACAGGACGTTTCGGCGGCAAGGCGACGGTATACGAGGTCAACGGCCCCGACATCAAGGCCGAGAACTCGATGACCCGTCAGGCCGTGAAAACCGTGACCAAAGAGGCACAGGCGCGGGGCGACCGGTTCACCTATGCCTTTCCGGCGCACTCGTTCACGCTGATCCGCATCCCCGTCGTAACCGACTGACAGCACCCTGCCCGGAGGCAGGCGCCGTCGGCCCCGGGCGGGGGCTCCCGAACCCGAATAAAATGAAACAGAACTTATTAATCGTATTTTTTATGGCAGGAATGCTTTCCGGATGCGGCTCTGAGCGGCATTCGCAGGTCTCGCGTGCCGCCTTCCGCTCCACGGTGGACGGCAAGGCGACCGACCTTTACACGTTGAGGAATGCCCGCGGGCTGGAGATGACGGTGACCAATTTCGGCGGCCGCGTCGTCGAATTGTGGGTGCCCGACCGCGACGGCAATTTCGCGGACATCGTGCTGGGGCACGACAATCTCGGCGCTTACGTCGATCAAACCGGAGAGCGGTTCCTCGGCGCCACCATCGGCCGTTACGGCAATCGTATCGCCGCAGGGCGATTTACGCTCGACGGGAAGGAGTATACGCTGCCTCTGAACGACGGCCCCAACAGCCTGCACGGCGGTGCCAAGGGCTTCGACATGGTTGTGTGGGATGTCGTCGAGGTGACGCCGCAGAAGATCGTATTGGCCTGCCTCTCGCCCGACGGCGATCAGGGATACCCCGGGAACCTGAAGGTTACGATGACCTACGAGCTGACCGACGACAACAGCTTCGTCGTCACACACGAGGCCACGACCGACCGCCGTACGGTCGTCAACCTCACGCACCACTCGTTCTTCAACCTGCACGGGGCGGGCGGGCCGCCGATCAACGACCATGAGCTGATGATCGCAGCCGATTTCTTCACGCCCGTTGATTCGACGCTCATCCCCACCGGCCGCCTGATGCCCGTCGAAGGTACGCCGATGGATTTCCGCCGTCCGGCACCGATCGGGTCGCGCCTCGATGCCGATTTCGAACAGCTCCGCCACGGCCACGGCTACGACCACAATTGGGTGCTGTCGCGCAGGAGCACCCATGACCTGGAGCTGGCGGCTACGGTCTATGAACCCGCTGCGGGGCGTTATATGGAGGTTTGGACGACCGAACCGGGCATCCAGTTCTACGGCGGTAATTTCTTCGACGGCTCCCTGGTCGGCAAGGGCGGCAAATCCTACGGCCGCCGCGCTTCGCTGGCGCTCGAAACCCAGCATTTCCCCAACAGCCCCAACCATCCCGGCTTCCCCTCGACGGTGCTCGGCTCCGGCCAGCGCTACCGCCATGTCTGTGTCTACAAGTTCAGCACCCGGTAGGGGATATCCATACCCCCCCCCTGAGGTTTTTGGAATAGGTCTGTTATTATTTTACATCGGAAGCACTGCGGTTTTGTTTTCCGTCAAACGTTCAGCCGTGCATGGTCTGTGAGGAACTTCTCCAGCCCGCTGTTCGTCATCGGATGTCTGAGCAACCCTTCGATTGCCGCAAGGGGGCATGTCGCCACATCGGCTCCCGCATCGAGGCACTGGATAATATGCTGCGTATGACGGATCGAAGCGGCCAGCACCTGCGTTTTGTAACCATAGGTGCGGTAGACCTTCACGATGTGGGCTACCAATGCCACGCCGTCTTCGGAGATGTCGTCGAGACGTCCCACGAACGGAGACACGTAGGTCGCTCCGGCCTTTGCGGCGAGCAACGCCTGTCCCACGGAGAATACCAGCGTGCAGTTCGTCCGGATATCCTTGGCGGCAAAATATTTTACGGCCCGGATTCCTGCGGCCGTGCAGGGCAGTTTCACGACGATGCGGGGATGCAGCGCCGCCAGCGCCTCACCCTCTCGCACCATTCCTTCGAAGTCTGTGGCTATGACCTCGGCGCTCACGTCCCCTTCGACGATGTTGCAGATTTCAACATAATGACGGTTGCAGTTTTCCGTACCCCGGATGTTCTCTTTGGCCATCAGCGATGGGTTGGTCGTTACGCCGTCCAGGACGCCCAGTTCGTGCGCCTTGCGGATCTGTTCCAGATTGGCCGTGTCGATAAAGAATTTCATGATTCAGGTAATTTTTATGACTTCTTAAAAATACGAAAATTTTGTTACGGTCGTGTCGTGCAATATCCTATTTTCAACCGTATGGCTATCCTCTGTATTGAGGCACTCTTTTTCCGCGAAAACAGCTATGGCTTTCCATCATTCGCGGAAACTGTCAGGGCTGTCCGCACTTTTCCGCTTAGGGTGCTCCGGAAACAGAAACGGCCGGAAAATCCGATGTTTGCTGGCAGCGACAGAGTCTCCGTCGTGGATAATGAAGGAGAATGACGGTACGGTGGGCGGCTACGCTTTCGGAAGTTTCCTCGAAGAACATTCGGGTATGTCCCCTTTTCTGGAACCGATGAAGATCCGTTTCGAAAACTGTGGGTCGATAGTTTCCGGATCTTCCGGGGGAAAGTCACTTCCCTACAAAAAAACTTCGGAGAGTATCGCCTGTTATAAGTTATGTGGTAATTTCAGTGGTATGGATACAAGACAGGCTGCACCGGAATCGGGTGCAGCCTGTTTTTGCGGAGGGCGGTTCGGATGAAATTCCCCGCCGTAGCCTTTTCCCGGCCTATTTCAGGATGACGAACCTGTTTTCATAGGGTTTCAGCGCCAGCGAAGTGACGCTCCGGCCGTCCAGCGGGTGCCCTGTCGCATCGGCCGCCGTAAAGGGCAGTTCGCGTCCCGAGGCGTCGAGCAGGGTAAGGGTGCCTGCCTGCCCGTCGGTTTCCCGCAGGTTGATCAGGATGCCCTCTCCGCTGGCCGCGGGGGTGCATGACGTGATCAGCACATGGTTGCATCCGCTGCGCAGGAATGAGTGGTCGCGGGCGTTGCCGTTGGCCGCAGTGGCGGCCGGCATTACGCGGGTGCAGAGCGGGATGCGTGCACTCCAGCCGAACTGCGATGCGGCTGTGTTGGAGGTGTCCCGGGTTGAGCTGATGACGAATCCGCACTTGAATTCCCCTTCCTGCGAAGCGCGGAAATTCGTTGTCCAGTAATTGTTCATCAGCCACGGGAAGACATGCGGCTTTTCATAGGTGCGGGGCTGGCGATAAGGGTCGTCGAGCAGTTTCCCGAGCAGGTAGAGCGGCACCTCGCTGCCGCTTACGAGAATCTGGGCGTCGTCGTTGCGTGCCGCGACGAAATTCTGCACGGTGTTCCACGAGGCGCTCGTGCCGGGGATCTGGTCTTCGCCGGAACGGACTACGCCGCCCGGTACGTCGAACGTGAGTTTCGCATTTTCCAGCAGCCACGGCATGGCGACGTAGATCGCCGAAGGATCGGTTTCGGGGTTGCGGATGAAATCGTAGCCGAGCTCCACGCGTTTCACGTCGTTATACAGGCGTACTTCGACCTGCACGCCGAATTTTTCGTCGCATCCCTCGGCTTTGCCCGTGAAGCGGACGCTCTGGTAAATATCGCCCGACGTAACGCCCGGGCAGTGTACGTCGGAGAGCGAAGAGCGCCGGTAATTGTCGAATACTTTGCGTTCCATCTGGTGGCGGTCGCCGTTGAGCGATTCATAGACGAAAGCCCCCAGCTTCCATTCCGAGTCCGGGTCGACCATCTCCCGTCCCAGCTCCTTGTCGTAGAGCGAGGCGATCGTCCCCGAAGCCGGGTCGAAGACGATCCGGTAGAAATCGTTTTCGAGGCTGTTGTCCCGGAGTTCCGTGCGGCGGGGTTCGGCGGCCTTGCCGTCGCCGAGTACGATTTCGAAGGTCTTGTAGCCCATGGCGGGGATTCCTTCCGCCCAGATGGCGTAATAGCGTCCTTCGCGGCGCGAGCGGATGGGCTGAACGCGCAGGGCTTTCCCGGCAGCATCGACGATCCGGAACTCGCGGTCTGCCGGGATCAGTTCGAAGTCTATGTAGACTGTCGTCAGTTCCGAGCGTTCCCAGCCGAGCGGGTTGAAGAACGTGAGCGTCGGGTGCGTCGAGCGGTAGAGGGCGCCTTGTAGGCGGCCTATGGCATCTTCATAGAGCAGTTGGGTGCTTTTGAGTGCCTCCCATACGTAGGAGCCCTTTTCGGCCCACTGTACCTGAGAATTCTCGCATCCGGGGTTCCAGATGCTTTCCGCGGCCCCGAAGGTGTGCTCGTCGTAGAAGAGCAGGTTTTCGTGGATGCGGCGCAGTTCTTCGTGTGTCCCGCCGCTCTGGCCTGTCCCCTCCATTTGGGCCATCGAGAGCATCGCTTCGATGGCGACCAGGTCGGATTGCGTTTTGCGTGAGGCTGCCGTCTCGCGTGCCGCCGACCCGAACCCGTCCGTCCACCAGTCGGGGTAGGCGGCCCGGTATACGGGCAGCTTGTCGCCGTACTGGGAGTCGATGCGCCCGAGGAATTCGTGTGCCGTGGCGCTGCGTAGCTTCGGCCAGGCGTAGCGTTCGTTCCATGCGCGGATCAGGTCGCACTCGCGCATCGACGGGGGCGAGTTGTCGGTCAGGTATCCCGAGTATTGCACGGCGATGACCGGGAACGGGTAACCCGTGCGTTTGAGGTTGCGGATGTACCCGAATACGCCGTCTTCCAGGCGGGCCATGTCGCCCGTGTGGATGCCCCACGAGTTCCCGGTATGGTAGTGGTCGCTGCGGAACATCAGTAGCCCCTTGCCCGACGGGGATTCCCAGCGGTAGAGTGTCGGGCGGTCGAACGGGATGAGGGCGCGGTGGTTGTTCGATCCGATCGAAAAATATTTCACGCCCAGGTCGGGCAGATAGTCCGCCAGGCACCATGCGATGCCGTTCACGTCATTCTGCATGGCTGTTTCGACCGGCAGCCCCAATTCCCGGAATCGGGCCACGGGCTCGAGGAACGTCTTGTAATTGTTCTCGCCCGACAGCTCGGACATGTTGAAGAACATGGCCGTCACCTCGATCTGCCCTGCCTTGACGTACCTGATGAATTTGTCCACCTGTGCCTTGGGACGTATGCGCAACCACTCGCGTACGGGCCACGAGGCTTCGCATGTCCAGCGGAACTTCGCGTCGTCCGGGTAGTCGGCCGTCAGGTCGCAGTATTCCACGGCATAGTCGATATAGCGCAGGTGCTCGGTGAGGATTTCGGTCTGCGGTTTGGTATAGCCGATGTCCGTGTGCGTGTGCTGCACCAGGTAGACGGTGTATTTGTCCGCCGGGGCGATTTCCACCGCTGCCGACAGGGCTTTCCCGCGGTTGGGATGCACTTCGAAATCCACCGTGCGGCCTTCGTACCCTTCGGGAATATTGACCTCGACGGTGTTTATCCCGCGAGACAGTGTGACCGTCCCGCCCGGTTTGCCGTCGTAGTTCCATCCGGCACGCTGGGGCTTGCCCCAGTTGACGAGGGTCAGCGTCACCGGGTGCAGCAGCTCCCCTTCGGTGCGGCCGTAAATCAGCCCCGGCTGCGAGTGGCTTCCGATGAGCGCGATGCCGTCGCCGGGGCGTGTGCATTTCACGCTGCGGTCGGCTTCGAGGACGATGGCGTCCCAGACGAGCCAGCTGCCGCCGGCGTTGCGGATCGTGAGGAGGTTTTCCCCGGCGCCGAATGTCCCGGCCGGCAATAGGGCCTCGATCGCAAGGCCGCGTGCCGAGGTGCGTTTGGTATCCGGGTAGTTGATGTCGTCCCCGGCAGGCGCCTGCACCGAGGTGCGGAACCCGCCTGCGGAGATTTCGATCGTCGGGGGTGACGAGGCCTGCGATTCGACCAGGTAGAGTGTCAGCCGCATCTCCGCCCGGGAGGCTTGCGCATCGGCTCCGAAGCGGATCAGCAGCGATCCGTTGCCGTTGCCGGCCCAGCCGTCCTGGGGCCCGGGCAGGATGTAGGGGATTTCTCCCGGTGTGCTGCGCCCTACGTCGTACGCGGCCGCCGCGCCGGGGAACCGGCCCAGAAGGTCGGAATACGCGCCGTCGTACAACGCGAACTCGGCGGCCGAGCCGTCCTTGCGGCCGATTTCCCATACGGGCCGGTAGGGGGTTGCCGACAGGCTGCCCCATAGCAGGGCCGCCAGTACGGCGAGGATGGAATGCTTGTGTCTTTTCATATCGGAATTTTTGGGTTATTCGGGGTCAGTCCACTTTATGTCGGTCATTTTTGCCACATGCCTGCCGGTCATGTCGGTGATCTCCGAGCCGACGTTGAGCGTCAGCGGCCAGTAGGCTTTCAGCCCTTCCTCAGTCCCGGAGAAGTCGCATGCCACATCGGCTGCGGCCTCGGCCTCGGTGCGGACGTCCGCCCAGATCGAAACGTGCTGGATGTTGCCGCGCATGTAGCGGTTCGAGTAGGAGGGGGCGGTGCCCAGCTGCAGGTTGCAGGTCGGCTCCACGATGGCCTTGCCGCACGCAAAGCTCTTTACCAGCCGTCCGTCCAGATAGAAGTGCATCTTGTCGTTGGCCTTGTACGTGGCTGTGATGTGGTACCACTTGTTCAGTTCGATCGTGCAGCAGGTGCCGCCTTTCCAGCCTCCGTCGTTGACGTAGAACTGCAGGTTCGCGCCGTTGTTGCGGATCATGATGGCACCCTTGCCCTGCTCGCACGAGATGACGTTCTGGTCGCCCGTTGCGAATTCGTCGAAGCGTATTTTCATCTCCCACGTCAGCTCTTCCGTGAGATCCCAGTCGCCTGCGGGCCCGAGGTTCATCTTCGACCCGGCGTTGAAATAGGGGATTCCGGCCTTGACGATGTTCTCCCGGAAGGTTTTTATCGCTTCTTCGAGCTGTTTGCAGGCGTTCCGGTAGCCTTCGTCCCGCGAGGTGTTGTTCATGATGTAATAGGCTTGGTCGATGCGGGCCTGCAATGCCTTCTTCGATCCGGGGGCCGTGTCGCCCTCTTCGATCCCTTCCGTCGACTCTTCGACGAGCGATTCCGCCTGGCGGATCAGCGCCATGAGTGACTGGTGCGCTTCGGAATAGTCATCGTCGCTGCATGCGCACAATACCAGTGCCGCGCAGAGGAAGGTCGCGAATTTTTTCAGTATGGTTTTCATGGTCGTTTTACTGCGTTAGGTGTTTAATATCCTTCGTTTTGTCCCAGGGTTGTCCAGTCGGGCATACCGTCGAACTGCGTCTGCGGGATGGGGCGTACGACGTGGTACTCCTTGATGTTGTCCTTTGCGTCGGGGTTGTAGATCCTCACCTGGTCGATGAGCCTGCCGAAGCGTTTCAGGTCGAGCCGCCGCTGCCACTCGCCGAAGAGCTCGCGGGCGCGTTCCTCGAGAATGAAATCGAGCGTCATGTCCTCTTCGGTGACCTTCATGGCCTCTTCGTATTCGGGCTTTTCGTGGTTGACGGCGCGTTTGCGCAGCTGGGTTATGTCCTCGGCGGCGCCCTTCAGGTCGCGGTTCTCCGTGCTCCGGATACGCGCCTCGGCACGGATCAGGTAGAGTTCGCCCAGCCGGATCACGGGGTAGCTGCGATCCGACAGCTCCGACATGTTGCCCGGCCGGGTGTGGTCGTAGAACTTGGTCATGCCGATGAACGTCCAGCGATCCTGCGGGATGCCGTCGGCGTCGAACATGTCGTTGCGGTCGAAGACCGTGAAGGTCTTCTCCATGCGTTTATGCTCGGCCAGCGGCAGCACGTCGGGGCAGAGGTAGAGCGCCGTGTCGATGTATTCGCGCCACTGGTTGAGCGGGAAGGCCGAGCGGTCGTCGGCCGGGTCGTTGTAGTACCATACCCATTGGTGCAGGTCGCTCCAGCGTTTGTCGGCGTCGCGGTCGAACAGATCCATGAAGTAGGTCGAGGGGATCGCCTGGCAGCCGCCGTAGCCCGTCCATTTGAGCATGGTCTGCACGCCCGGGAAACGGTCGATATACATGGCATACCACGACCAGTAGCCGTTGGCCTGGCGGAAGGCGTCGTCCTCGGTGAATTCCGTCGTCCAGATGAATTCGTTGTTGGTTTTGTCGTCGGCCCACAGGTCTTTGAGCGAGGGGCAGAGCTCCAGCCCGTAGTGGCCGATCACCTGCGATGCCATGTCGGCGGCCTCGTCCCACTGTTCGTTGTAGAGGTACATGCGTGCGAGCAGCGCCTTGGCTGCGGGCATGTCGATGCGCCCCGATTCCGTGGTGCGCGTGTCGGGGAATAGCCCGATGGCCGTCTCGAGTGCGCCGATGATCTCTTCGTAGAACTTCGCGCGGGGCGAACGGCGGGCTTCGGTGCCCTCGGTCTCGTCGGTTGTCATCGGCAGGTAGCTGTCGCCCCACGTCTCGGTGACGATCCACAGGAACAGGGCTCGCATGACATACATCTCCGCTTTGAACTGGCTCTTTTCGTCCTCGTCGGCAAAGGGCGTCTGGTCGATCGTTTCGAAGAACAGGTTGATGTTGAACAGCGCCTTGTAGCAGTGGTTCCACAGCCATGCCACATTGCCGTTGGTGGCGTCGAGCCCGTAGTAGTCGCACAGGCCCACATCGCCCTGGTTCTTGCCGCGCAGGTAGATGTCCGTCCCCAGTTCGGTCATCAGCGGCCACTGTCCGTCGCCGCCGTAGAGGTTGTTGATCTTGGTGTAGCTCTGGTATACCAGCGCCTTGATGCCGTTTTCCTCCTTGAATATCTCGGTCGTCGACCCGTAGGTTTCTTCTTCGAGGAAGCTCTGGCATCCGGTCAGCCCTATCGTAAGTGCCGCCGCAAACAGGATGAGTATCTTTTTCATGGTCTGGTTTTCGGATTTTAAGTTAGAACTGGACATTCGCGCCGAAGATGTAGAACGACTCCCACCACGAGATGCCGCCCGTGTTCTGGAACTGGCTGTAACGCCACGGGGTGTTCATGGTCACATAGAAGCGCGTCTTCTTCACCACGCGCCCCATCCATGCCTTGGGCAGGGTGTAGCCGAGCGTGATGTTGCGGATGTTCACGTAGCTGTTCTTGTAGTAGCCCGTGGCGTCGAGGTATTTGATCGACTGCCCTTCGACCGGGCGAGGGTGTCGGTTGGACGGTTTTTCGGGTGTCCAGTAGTCGATCTTGTAGGTGTTCCAGCGTCCGAGCTGGTTCGCCCATTCGCTCGTGCTGCGGCCGTCGTGGGCCAGCGAGCCGAACTCGCCGTATACGTCGACCGAGAAGTCGATGTTCTTCCACTCCGCATTGATCTGCAGGCCGCCGACCCAGTCGGGGCGTGTCGTGCCGAGGATCGTGCGGTCGTTGCCGTCGATCTTGCCGTTGCCGTCCAGGTCGGCGACCTTGACCTCGCCGGGTTTCTGTCCGTAGATCGCAGCCAGGTCGGCTTCGTTTTCCTGCCAGATGCCTACCTGTTTGTAATTATAGTGTACGCCGTTGACCGGATAGCCTACGAACAGGCCGTTGTTGATGTCTTCCTTCATCTTGGGATCCTGCAGGCGTACCAGCTCCTCCTTGTTGCGGTAATACGAGAGGTTCACCCCCAGGTGGAAGTCCTTCGTTTCCACGGGGACGGTCGAGAGGCTTACCTCCCAGCCGCGGTTGCGGGTGTCGCCGATGTTCGTCCACGCCCGATTGAAGCCCGAAGTATAGGGCAGCACCTTGAGGTAGAGCAGGTCGTAGCTCTTCGAATCGTAATAGTCGATCGTGCCGTGGATACGTCCCTTGAGGAACCCGAAGTCGAGGCCGATGTCGAGCATCTTGTTGCGCTCCCACTCCAGGTCGGGCGTCGGGCGGGTTTCGGGCTCCAGCCCCGGGCGGTGCAGCTCACCGCCGTTGAAATTGGCGTATTTGCCGTGCAGCGTACCTGCCGTGGCATAGGCCGCGATCGAGTAATTGCCCGTCATGCCGTACGAGGCGCGCAGCTTGAGGTTCGAAATCCATTCCACGTCCTTGAGGAAGGGCTCTTCCGAGATGCGCCACGCGATGGCCCCCGAAGGGAAGAAGGCCCATTTGTGCCCCGGCGAGAGCTGCGACGCACCGTCCTCGCGGAACGACGCGGTGATGATGTACCGGTCGTCGTAGGAGTATTGCACGCGCCCGACGACCGAAACCATCTGGCTGCGGACGAAGCCCGAGGACAGGCTTTTCGAATCGGTCAGGCGCCCCATGTTGTACCACAGGTAGGCGGGCGATTCCTGGTCTTTGCCCGACATCGAGGCATTGACCGTCTGGCGGTTCTGCATTTCATAGACGGCCGTCAGGTCGATGTTGTGCCTGCCGAATTGACGTTTGTAGTTGAGCACGTTGTTCCAGACCCAGTCGGCCTTGCGGTTGTTGTGCATGAAGGCCACGTTGCGCTCGTCGGTATACGATACCGAGCGGTTGTCGTAGTAATAGCCGCGCGACGAGAAGGCGGGGCTGTATGCGAAGTTGGTATTGAACGTGAGCCCCTTCGCCAGGTCGATCTGGGCGAAGAAGCGCAGGAAGAGTTTCCACTCCTCGGTCTTGTCCTTATATACGTCGTCGCTCTCGTTCATGTAGGGGTTCTTCACGAACGGGTCGCCGAAGGGGTAGACGTTGTAGCTGCCGTCCTCGTTGCGGGTCTGTGTGAGCGGGGACATGTGCAGGAACTGGTTGAACATATCCGGCTTGTCGTTCTTGACGATGTAGTATGCGCGGCTCGAAAGTCCTACCTTGAGGAACGGCAGCACCTTGTGCGAGAGGTCTGCGGTCAGGTAAAAGTGGTCGTGCCCCGCGTTTTTGTAGCGGCTGTCTTCGTTCTTGTAGTTGAATGCGATTTTGTAGGCGCTTTTGTCCGTTGCCGCCGAAATGGTCAGCGAGTGGCTTGTCCACAGGCGTTTCTTGTTGAAATACTTTCCCATCCAGTCATTGTCGACCTTGCCCTTGTTGGCCAGTTCGATCCCGAAAAACGCCTTTGCGTCGTCGGCTTCGCTGTGCCAGGTGCCTGCCGCGCGGCTCGCCTCGCGCTGGAATGCGATGTATTCGTCGGCGTCCATTACGTCGAGCGAACCCCGGTTGTTGACGCCTGCACCCACGAACCCGTCGTAGGTTACCGTCGTCTTGCCCTGTTTGGCCTGTTTGGTCGTAATCAGGATAACGCCGTTGGCGCCGCGGGCGCCGTAGATGGCCGTCGAGGACGCGTCTTTCAGCACGTCGATCGACTCGATGTCCCCGGGGTTGATCGAGGACAGCGTTTCGTCGTAGGGAATGCCGTCGAGGACGATCAGCGGGTCGTTGCTGGCATTGCGCGAGCGGGTGCCGCGTATGCGGATCGAACCCCCGTCCATCCTAATCCCGGCGATGCCGGTCAACGCCGTGGTGATGTTGTAGGCCGGAATACGCTCGATACGGTCTGCCGAGATCGAGCTGACGGAACCTGTGATGTCCTTGCGTTTCATCGTGGTATAGCCCGTCACGACGACATCTTCCAGACCAATCATATCCTCCGACAGGACTACGTCCACCGAAGTGCGTCCGGCTCCCACCTTGACGGTCTGCGGCAGCATGCCGAGGAACGATATTTCCAGCAAGTCGCCGTCTTCCACCCCCTCGAGTGCGTAGTGTCCCGCGTTGTCGGTCAGCGTGCCGCGTGACGATCCTTTTATTACGACAGAAGCGCCCGCAACGGCTGCCCCGTGCGTGTCCTCGACGATGCCCGATACCGTACGCCGGATTTTCCCCCCCCCCTGTATTTTGGGGGTTGACAGTTGCTGTTGCGGAACTTTCCGCGGCCGCATTTGCCGCCGCCGGCAACATCAGGGCCGACAGCACCAGGACAAAACCGCCTCTCATAATGCCCGATAGCCTGTGCCGGGGTCGCCGGCCGGCATGGATGATTGGATAGAAATGTTGCATGGTTCAGTAGTTTAGGTTAGTGTGGTTTGGGTTGGTTGATTAATAGTTGAACATTTTTAATAATGTATGAACATTAACGCCTACTGCAAATTTATACATAGATTTTTAAAATACAACTTTTTTTAGCTCTTTTTTTATGATAATTTGTGAACATCCGCTGTATTTCCCTTATTCGGAGGATTTCCGGTATCTCTGTGGATAGTACCTGTTTGCCTGCATGATTTTTGCCGGAGCCGAGTCTGCACGGTTCCGAAGCGATCTCCGATTCCCTGTGCCGGGGACTGCCGCCGTGCCGGTGTGTGCATCTGCGGCCGTTGCGGGCTGTTTGTATGTACATGAAATCTTCTCGATGCGCGATGCTGCCGCCTGCCCGACGGATTGCTGCCCGCCCGCTTTCTGCCGTGTGCTGCCTGCCCGGCAGGTTACCGCCGCCTGCTTTCTGCCGCCTGTCCGGCAGGTTGACGCCACTTGCCGGTTTGCGTGGCGTGCGGCGTTGTCTGGCATTTCTGGCATTGCGGTACCCGCATTGTTCCCGGCTCCTTCCGTTGTTCCCGGCTCCTTCCGTTGCTCCCGGCTTTTTCGCGTTGTTCCCGGCCCCTCCCTCCCCGGGCGGGGACGCCCCGAAAAAGTAACGGCGCAGCCGTTGTCCGGATGCGCCGCCGATAGGGAATATGCCTGCCGCTATTCGGGGAGTTTCCCGGTTCCCCAGCGGGTGTTGGGCTCGGGCCCCAGCCATAGTTCGAGCAGGCCGCCGCGTGCGAATTCTTCGTGCGGGAACCAGAAGTTGTTGAGCACCCGGCCGTTGAGGCGTGCGCGTTGGATATAACAGTTCTTGTCCGAATTGCCGTAGGTGCGGATGACGAACCGGTCGGAACGGTCGGCCGGGTAATAACGCTTGTCGAGACGGATCGACACCTCGTCGAAGACCGGCGAGGTGATCTCGTATACGGGGCGGGCAGCGGCCGTGCCCCGCGTACTGAACAACCCGATCGACATCAGTGCGCTCACGCCGCCCATTTGTCCCTGGTCTTCGTCGTGCCCGCCATACCCCCGGTCGGGTGTGGTGCCCCCGTAAGCCTGTTCGTTCACCCGGCGAACCCAGTATTGCGTGAGCCAGGGTTTCCCGCCCCAGCTGAATACGTGTGCGTTGGAGCATCCCGGCTGGTTGGCGTAGCTGACGTAACCTTGTCCGTAGCCGAACACGAAATCCTGCGGCGCAGCCTGCTCGAATGCATAATTGAGCTTCTCGCAGAGTTTGTCATAACCGCCCATGAGCGTTGCGAGGGTCGGTAGTTCGTGCGAAACGCCCCAGGTGGCCTGCCAGGCATTGGCCTCGATCCAGCCGGTGCCCCTGAGCGGATCGTCGTGCAGCCATTGGCCCTGTTCGTCCTTGGGGAAGAGCAACTGCTGGTCGGGGCGGTATAGCTTGCGCCATCCGTGGGATCGGTTGCCGAAGTAGGCGGCTTCATCCTCCAGCCCCAGACGCACGGCCATTTGCGCGAGCGCCCAATCCTGGAAGTTCGACTCGATCGTCATCCCGGCGTTTTTCGGCTGGTAGCCGTGTTCGAGGTAAAATTCCCCGATTCCCTGCATGCCGCCCGGCATATGGTTGCGTTGCATCGTCCGGAAAGCGTGCATCGGGTCGCATTTGCGCATCAGCCCTTTGTTATAGGCCGAGACGATGAGCGGCGTGGCCGGACATCCGGACATGATGTAGGTATATCCTCCGGCGCAGGGCCCCCGGGGAATCAGCCCGCCGTTGTCGGCATAGCGGATGAGCGAGGCCGACATTTCGTCGGGCATTTCGGGCCATCCCAGCCCCCACAGGACGTTGAGGTTCCACTGCGTGAGCCAGAAGGCGTCGGAATTATACATGTGATGCACGACGCGGCCTGCCGCATCGCGCGGGAGCGTGCGGGTCTTGACCCGGATGTCGCGCGTGAAGGAGCCGGCGCGCGGGCCGTCCGTCAGGTCGGGGTATTCGCCGTTCACGTCGTCGATCTTGTGGCGGCCCAGCAGGACATGCCACAGGTCGGTGTAGAATTTTGTCCGTTGTTGCTGCGTGCCGCCTTTTACCTCGATGCGTCCCAGCCATTCGTTCCATTCGTCCTGTGCCGCGCGGCGCACGGCGTCGAAGTCCCAGGTCGTGGCGTCATGCGTGAGGTTCTCCCGTGCATTTTCCGTACTGACGTACGATACGGCCGTGCGGACATGGATGCGGTCGCCCGTACGGACGCCGTAATGTGCCGCGCCGCCCGATGTGGGGGAGTCCAGGTAACTCAGCGCTTCGCGCGGGTGGCGCCTGGTGATTTCGGAGGAGCCTTCGAGCGAGTCGATCCCGGAATAACGTCGTGTGCCGACCCATCCGTCGAGCCGGTCGAACGGCCGGTCGAAACGGACGACGAAGTAAACCCTGACGTTCTCGGGGCCGCCCCAGTGGCGGCCGTAGGTGTCGAAGCTGCCCTCGATTTCGTGCTCCCCGACCCGCCGCACGCGGGCGTTGCACATGGTCGTCGACGCCAGGTAACCGCCCAGGTTCAGGAGTATGCCGGCTTCGGCGTCGCGGGTGAAGGTCAGGCGGTAGAACCCCGTGCGGTCGGTGGCCGTCTGCTCGACCCAGATGCCGTAATCCTCCAGGAAGAGGCGGTGGTAACCCGGCTGGGCGATTTCGCCCTCGTGCCGGAAGTGCGATTTCCAGTGCCCTTCGCCGAGGGTGGGATCGACGTTGCCGGTCGTGGGCATCAACGTAAGCCCGGCCAGCACCCAGTTGTGTATCTGCGGGAAGCCGAGCACCTCGGTCGAATTGTAGTTGTAGCCCCCGCCGTACTGGTTGCGGTTGCGGGTCAGCGGTGCGGCGCCGATCATGCCGAACGGCTGGTTGCCCGTGATGAAGAAGAAATAGCGCCCCTTGGTCGTTTCGATGAACGGGTCGACCTGCGAGACGAAATCGCCTCCGGCCTCGGCGGGCGGGAATGCCTCGATCTCGGAGAGCCCGACATGGGAACCCACGGCGTCGTTGACCTCGAATTTCACCCATCTGACTCGTTTGGGCGCGAATTCCACGACCTTGGGCTCCCCGTTGTCCGGGATCCCGACTACTCCGATACGTGTACCGTCGCTGAAAAAGAGGTCGCCGCCTGCCGTATGCGCATCGCCCGTCGGCCGGTCGTAGAGGACGATGCGCGAGAGGGTGACCTCCTCGTCCCAGTCGAGCCGGATCCAAGGGTAGGGTAATTGCTGCCAGTAGGGCATCTGCGCTGCCGATACCCATTCGCCCGCATTGTCGAGGCGGATGTAGCCGTCGTTGACTTTCGAGGCATCGCCGTCGGCATTGAGCGACGACGATGCCGTGGCGCGGGCTTTCGGGGCGATATTGTAGGTGCCGCCGAGTGCCGGGAACGAGATTCCCGCCACGCAAAACAGGGTTAACAGCTCTTTTTTCATCGCGATGTGCTTGCGTTAAGGTTCGTATTGCATGAATATACGAATAATATCGTCTCGCCGGTTCCTGTTCCGGCCCACAGCCCGGGAATATACCCGTTATTTCATAAAGGCCTTCACGACCATGATCTCGCGCCCCGAGGTGTTGACGATCCGGTAGGAGCCTGCCGCCGCCGAAATTACCAGCGTTTCGGCATAGCTCAGGCGGAAGCGGCTGCCGCCCGCGGTTTCGACCTCGGCGCTTTCGCCCTCGACCAGGTTCAGGACATGGCATTTTCCCTGCGTTGCGACCTCCACCGAGGTGTTGAGCTTGTAGCGGTGCACGTCGTAGGAGTGGTTGCGGTGCGTGGGCAGGTGCCATAGTTCCCAGTCCGCCCCCTTGTCGAGCAGCGCGGGGTGCGACACCAGTTCCCGTTTCACGGCCTCGCCCTTGCGGTCGAAGCAGAGGTTCTCCATCGCCCGGCGGATGTTCAGCGGGCGCGGTTTCCCGTCGAGGTCGAGCGCCAGCCAGTCGTACATCTTGAATGTGAAGATGTAAGGCGTGGTGCTGATCTCCAGCACGAGGTTGTTGCGTCCCGAGCTGTGGAGCGTGCCCGGCGGTATGAGGAACAGGTCGTGCCGCGCCGACTGTTCGGCGTTGATGTAGCGCGGCACGTCGAGTTCCGTGCCTTTTTCGAAGCTTTCGGTCAGCGCCCGTTCGAACTTCGCAGGGTCGATATCCTCTTTGAACCCGAGGTATACGACCGACCCGGGTGCCGTGTCGAGGATATAGTAAGTCTCCTCCTGAGTCAGTACCTCGCCGAAATTCTTGCGGATATATTCCCGCTGCGGGTGGCACTGGATCGAAAGGTTGCCGCCGTCGAAGTTGTCGAGGTAGTCCATGCGGATCGGGAATTCGTCGCCGTATGCGTCGTAGCACGCGCTGCCGACGACCTGCTCGCCGCCCTGGAACATCACCATGTCGAACGACACTTCGAGCATCTTGCCGCCGCTGCCGAAGATCAGCCCGTTTTCCGGTACGATCAGCTCGAACGACCATGCGTAGTTGGGCACGTCGTGGGGCAGTGCGCCGATGTGTTCGCGGATCCATTGGCCTCCCCACGCCCCGGGTTCGAACCACGGCCGGACGCGGAATCCGTTTGCGGCGAGGTGCTCCAGGCCGCGGCGCAGGTCGGCGCCCTCGGCCCAGGTGATCTCCCCTTCGCGCTGCCCGTCGACGATGATGCCGATGCGGGGCAGCAGCTCCTTCTTGTGGCGGTTCAGTACGACCCAGTCGACGAAATAGAACCGCTTGTACATCTTTTTCGGGGGCTCGGGCTGCGTGGCCCCCAGGTTGGCGATGCTGCCCGCACGCGAGCGGAACTGGATCTCGTTTTTCGGGATGTCGATATAGACCAACTCGCCCTGCCAGCCGGCCAGCGCGGCGCCCGTTCCGATGAGTATGTTCATCTCCGCCTCGGGGTCGGGTGCGATCGCCCGCAGTTTTTCCCCGTCGAAGAACTCCTCCAGCCGCAGCGGGGTGCGGAAGCCGAAGATCGGGTCGTCGCCGCCCAGATAGGGGGCGACCAGGCGTTCGATCTCCTCCTGCGGCCGCAGGGCCGCGTCGACGCTCCACCACACGGGGCGGATGCCCAGCTGCGTGAGCGCACGGTTCAGCTCCTGCCGGAAGAGGTCGAAGCGTACGCCGACATAGCCGTCGACGACAACCTGCTTCTGTCCGGCCAGCCGCCGTGCCAGCGACGTGTAGTCGCAGAAAATCTTATCCGGCCCGAGGTCATGTGTCGGGTAGATGTCGTATTGGTTTTTTCCGGTTTCCGGTTTGCATACCGGAAGTGGGTTCTGTGTTGTTTTCCTTAAAAGAGACATGACTATTGTTTGGTTATATGAATAACGATGCTGCGCCGATCAGGGCGGCATGGTCGGGCCGGGCCGGGAGCCCTATCCTGATCCGGTGGCCGTCGGCTTCGAGCCGGCGTTCCATGGCGGGCCCGAACAGCGGGTAGGCCCGCGAGATATTCCCGCCGAGCACCAGCATGTCGGCGCGGAAGCGTTCCGCCACGGGGGCTGCGAATGCCGCCAGCCGCTCCCCGTATTCGTCGAATAGGCGCCGTGCCGCGGGGTCTTCCGCATGGCGTTCGGCAGCTTCGCGTGCGCCGCTTATCTCCTGCCCGGTCAGCTCCCGGTAGCGGCCGCATACCCAGCGGGTCGAGAAGGCTTCGTCGACGATGCCCCCTTCGAACGGCAGGCAGTATACCCAGCCGTTGGCGGGCACCTCGTCGCCCGAGGTCACCAGCCTGCGGCCGGCCACGAAGCCCGACCCGACGCCCGTGCCGAGCGTCAGCGCCACTACGCGTTCGGCGCCATCCGCGACCCCGCCGAGGCATTCGCCCAGCGCGAAGGCCGCCGCGTCGTTGACGTAGCGGAACTCCTCCGTGCCGCACTCCCGCAGCAGCGGGTAGAGCGTCGCCGCGACGTCGAGCCCGTAGATGCGCTCGAACTTCCGCACGCCCCGGATCAGCGAAATGCCCCGCTCGTAGTCGAACGGCCCGGGGAAGGCGAAGCCTGCGCACCGGATGCGTCCGATGCCCGATGCCGCGGCCGTGCGCCGGATGTTCGCGGCCCAGGCCCCGGCGATCGTGCGGGCCCCGGCCGCCGCGTCGACTTTGTCCGTGTGCGGTTCCCCGCACAGTTGCCCCGTGGCGAGGTCTACCACCGCCGAGCAGACATGGCTGCCGCCGATGTCCACGCCCAGGGCGTAGCGATTATGTGCCGATTGTGCCATGACGGTATATTTTTCGTAGTTATTTGTTCAGCCGGGTGTTGGGCTCCGCGGCGAGGTTCACCCGCAGCGTGCCGCCGCCGACCACTTCGGCGAAGGGAAGCTGTACGCTCTGCAAGGGTTTGCCGTCCAGTTCCAGCGAACCGATATAGTAATTCTCCGGCGTGTTGCCCGTCGTTTCGATCACGAACTCCTTGCCCGTGTAGTAATCGGGGTTGAGGCGGATCGTCACCTTGTCGAACAGGGGGCTGCCGATCTGGAACGTCGGGTCGGGGGCGGTGAGCCCCTTCGCGTCGAAGAGCCCCATCGAGGCCATGACGTACCATGCCCCCAGCTGTCCCTGGTCTTCGTCCTGCCCGTAGCCGTAGCCGTGGATCTCCTCCGTGCCGTAGAATTCGTTGCAAATCGTGCGCATCCATTTCTGCGAGAGCCACGGTTTGCCCGAGAAGTTGAACAGCGCCGAGATGTGGAGGTTCGGTTGGTTGCCGTGGTTGTAATAGGCATGGACTCCCGCAAAGGCATTGATCGTCTTGCCGCCGCCGAAGACGCTCTCGCGTGAGATGAGGAACGTGCTGTCGAGGCGGTTGTTGAACTCCTCGCGGCCGACCATCTCGACCAGCCGGTCGATGTCGTGGGGCACGTAGTAGGTGTACTGCACGGCATTGCCCTCCTGGAATCCGGCCCATGCCGCATGGGGGTCGAAGTCGGCGATGAATTCGCCGCTGCGATCCCGTGGCCGGATGTACTTGGTCTCGGGGTCGAAAAGCAGCTCCCACCCGCCCGAAAGCTTTTCGAGCTGCTCGTAATCGGCCTCATGGCCCAACTGGCGGGCCATCTGTGCGACGGCATAGGCGCTGAACGAGTATTCGAGCGTATGCGATGCCGCGAATCCCGAGCCGTCGGGCGTGGTCTGCATGCCCAGTTCGGGCAGGTAGGGCGAATAGCCCTGACTGACGAATTTTCCCACGTCCAGTTTGCCCGCGCCGGCCGGGCGGCCTTCGCTGCCCAGCTCGTTCTTGCGGGCGGCCTGGTAGCCCAGCGCCACGTCGAAGTTGCGGATGCCGCAGTTGTAGGCCGCGGCAATGGCGAGCCCCGTGAAGTTGGTGCCTACGCCCGAGACGTACTTGCTGCATGCGATGCCGTCGCCGAGCCATCCGGCGTCCTTGTAGACCAGCAGCTGGCTCGCCACCCAGTCGGCATAGTATTCGGGATAGGCGATGCTCCACAGCTGCGTGAGGTTCCAGTAGGCGCCCCAGATCGCATCGGTATTGTAATAGTCGTGCACCGGCCTGCCAGCGCCGTCGAGCGCAATCTGCCCGACCGTGCCGTCGTTGGCGGGGTAGGCCCCGTTCACGTCGCTGGCCAGGCCGCGCCCCAGCAGGGCGTGGAACAGCCCCGTGTAGAACTTCACGCGGTCATCGTGCAGGCCGCCCTCGACGCGAAGCCGGCCCAGCGCCTCTTCCCACGTGTCGTTCGCCTCGCGGCGCACCCGGTCGAAATCTTTCCTGGCGGCCTCCTTTTCGAGGTTCAGCCGCGCGTTCTCCACCGACGTGTACGACAGGCCGATCTTCAGCCCCACCTGCTGACGCTCGCGGGTGTCGAAACGCAGGTAGAGCCCTGCTCCGACGCCTGTGCGGCTGCGCTCCCCCGCGAAGGTTTGCTCGCCGCTGAACGCGCCCCAGGCCGCAGGCTCGGCGTCGAGTACGGCGCTGAAATACATTGTCACCGTGGCGCCTTTCTGGTAAATGTCGACATAGGCGGGCTCGGTCACCACCCAGCCCTCGATACGTCCGTCGTCGGTGTAGGTCACCGACGCGTCGCGCACCGGGCCGCTTTCGCCCATGCGCGTCCCGATGTTGAAGATCAGGTTCGCCTCCTCCGTCGCCGGGAAGGTATAGCGGTGGAATCCGACCCGTTCGGTGGCTGTCAGCTCGGCCTTGACGCCGTAATCCTTCAGCAGCACGGAGTAGTAGCCGGGGCGCGCCACCTCGTCCTTCTTGTCGAAGCGCGAACGGTAGCCCGCGTCGGGGTTGTCGAGCGGCCCGGGTACGGTCTGAAGTTCGCCGACCGTCGGAGCCACCACCACGCCGCCGACCTGGAACTCGTGGAAGTTGGCGAAGCCCTCGATCGAGGTGTGGCGTGAGTCGTAGCCCACGGCTTCCCAGCCGTTGGGATTCCCCAGGTGGCCGTCGGTCGTCGGAGCCAGTTTGGCCATGCCGAACGGTACGGCCGCCGGGGTGAAGAAGAACCACCGCGAATGTGCGGTGCCGATGCGCGGGGCGACGTAGTCCGTCAGCGGCTCCTGGGCCGTACATGCCGACAGACAGGCCGTCGCGGAGAAGAGGATCAGTTTGTGCAGGTGTTTTTTCATCGTTGATGTTTGCCGGCGGCCGTTGCGGCCGCCTTTGGGTTATATGGTTTTCTGTTTAATGTATATACATGAGGTGCGGGGCGTCCGTCTATTTCGCGGCGAACCTGCGCAGGGCGAGGGCGCAGCCTGCCAGGTAGAGCATACAGGCCGAAATGACCAGCAGCGAACCGGTCTGGCTGCCCAGGAGGTCGGTCGTGAAGCCCATCAGGGGCGGGATGACGGCGCCGCCGCAGACCCCTGTGATCATCAGCCCCGAAATCTCGTTGGCTTTTTCCGGATGGCATTTCAGCGCCGTCGAGTAGATCACCGAGAAGATGCTCGAGCAGGCGAAGCCGATCAGTCCGACCAGCGCCAGCATTCCCACGGTACCCTGTACGAAGTAGAGGACGGCCATGGCGGCGATGGCCGCGAAGATGTGGATGCGGAAATAACGCACGTCGTTCATGCGCACCAGCAGGATCGAACCGATCAGCGCACCGACCGTGCGGCAGACGAAGTAAACGCTCGACCCGAGTCCGGCCTGCTCGACGGGGTAACCGCCGCGTTCGATCAGCAGCTTAGGCGCTACGGTATTCATCCCCACGTCGACGCCGACGACGAAGACGATCCCGAGGAAGAGGAGGAGTACCGTGCGGTCTTTCAGCAGGGCGAACGTCGCACCGACAGGCGAGGCCTGCGGCGCTTCGGCCTCTTCGCGGATGGGGGTGCACATGAGCCATGCGGCCGAGAGCAGCGTGATGAGCGCGAAGATCGGGAAGAGGTATTGCCAGTTGCCCAGCGTGCCGGCGGCGAATGCGGCGATGAAGGGGCCGCAGAACGACGAGACGGCCTTGACGACCTGGCCTGCGGTCAGCGAACTGGTCAGCGCGTCCCCCTTGACCACGTTGGTGAGCAGCGGGTTGAGCGATACCTGGAGGATCGTATTGCCGATGCCCAGCAGCACGAATGCCGTCATGCACGTGGCAAGGTTGTAGTGTACGAACGGGATCAGCATACCGACGGCCGTGATGCCGTTGCTGATCTGTACCATGTTCTTGCGGCCGAGGCGGTTCATGGCGAGGGCCGCCGGAATGGAAAGCAGCAGGAACCAGATGAAAACCATCGAGGGGATGAATCCGGCGAGGGTCTCGCTGAGCCCGAAATCTTGCTGGACATAGCTGGTCGAGATACCGACCACGTCGCAGAAGCCCATGACGAAGAAACCGAACAGGACGGGCAGTAATTTGTGGAGTGACTTGTTCATTTGGGTTGTGGTGTTTGTCAGCCGTTGATGAATTCGATCGAGTAGGTGAAGCTGTCGGCGCGGTAATAGCCGATGTTATATTCCACCGGGGTGTCGTTTACGTCGAGCACGAAGCGTTTGCGGACGAGGATCGGCTCCCCTTCGTTGATGTCGAGCTTTTCGGCCAGCTCCGCGTTTGCGCTGCGGGCATATACCATCTCGCGCGAGGTCTTGACGACGATGCCGTAATTCTTCCGGAGGTTTTCGTAGAGCGGGAGCGCCATGTCCTCTTCTCCGGTCATCGGGATCGCGGGGTTGAAATAGGAGATGAAATAGACGAACGGTAGGTTCGGGCGTCCGCGCAGGCGCTCCAGGCACAGCAGCCTGGCTCCTTCCGGGGCATTGAGAAACTCGGAAGCCTCGGCGGGCGGCGTCTTGCGGCTGATGTGCAGTTCGAAATTCTGCACGACCATGCCCTGTGCGTGCATCTCCTGCGAAAAACTCATCCAGTTGCGGGCGTTGCTCATCACGTTCTGGGGCGCCACGGTCGTCCCGTATCCTTTCTTGCGGATGAGCAGCCCTTCGAACACCAGCCGGTTGATGGCCTGCCGCAGGGTGTTGCGCGAGATGTTCAGTTCTTTGGATAGCTCCACCTCGTTGGGAAGCAGTTTGCCTTTGCGGTACTCTTCCTGCTGGATCATCTGTCGCAGCAGATCCTCGGCCTGCTGGTGCAGCGGTTTCGAAGAGTTCGGGTCGAGTTGTAATTTCATGTCGTTCGGGCTTTTGTGTTATCCCCGGATTATAGCCGTGCCGGGATCGGCGTATAGCATGGCGCGTAGGGCGGTTTGCTGCGGGCATCGGCGCAGGCCTTTCCCGGGGGGCTTTCCCCTGAGTCATTCCTGAGGGGAATCTTTACCCTGTTCGACCCGCTATGTTCACCTTTGTGTCTTGTATATGTTCTTATATTTATCAATATGTTCATGCAAATAAACGTAAAATATCCGAATTGTCAAAATCTATGTTCCCGATAATGTCGGTACAGGGCGGATATTTTTTTCAAAAGCCTCGTTCGTTGCCTGTCATTGTCCTGTATTACTGGTGATTGCGTTTTTTTTGCGGCCGATTGCCGTTTTTTTTGCCCGGGCCGAGCCTGCCCGCGGTTTTGTCCGTATCCGGATGGTGCCGCGCCCAGTCTGCGCCCGGTCGCTGTTGGAGGATAGAGGGGGCGTCTGTGGATGCGGGGGGATGGATTCCGATAAAAAAATAAGGATGGACTTATGTCCATCCTTATCGGGGTTGTGGAGAATACCAGGGTCGAACTGGTGACCTCTTGCATGCCATGCAAGCGCTCTAGCCAACTGAGCTAATCCCCCGTTGTGGGTGCAAAGATAACGGAAATTTTTTTATTTCCAAATAGCGGCCGGAAAAAATCGACCGCAGGATTACCATTGCTGCCGTTCGGAGGGGGGGTAGGGCGGGGCGTCCGGTATCGTTTTTTTGTCCGCCATGCGGATTATAAGGCTGTTTCCGCATTTTCGCAAGCATCTCCGCTGTCCGGGGGGCTTTCGTACCGGCAGGCGGGGGGCATACTGGAGGCCGCCGGGCAATCCTTCCTCCGGGGTGCCGTTTGTTTGTCCCGCCCCAAGGAAAAAGCCGACGCCTGAAGCGCCGGCTTTCCCATATGCCGGGATGGCTCCCCGGTCAGTGTCGTGTCCGTTATTCGATCTCCCACGTGGCGCCCGAATGCAGCAGCTCGTCCACCGAGCGGATCTTGCTCTGTGCCTTGACCTCCTCGACCTGCCGGGCCACCTCGCGGTCGTAAACCGTGGCGTCCTCGACGGCGCGGATCACGCCCAGGGCAACGGGGTATTCGGGATATTTCATCGCCGCCAGCATCGAGTGCAGCGTCGTGTCGCGCTCGTGGGCGTCGTGCGTCAGCACATCGTCCAGCGTGTAGCCGTCCTGGCCGACGGTCACGACCTTGAGCTTCATGTCCTCGAAGACGAGTCCCTTCTCCATGTTGGCTCCGAACAGCATTTTCCCGCCGTGGCGCAGCGTGATCGTACGTTCGGCGCGCGTAGCCTTGTCGGCGGCGAATGCAGCGTGGGTCTTGTCGTTGAAAATCACGCAGTTTTGCAGTACTTCGATCACCGACATGCCTTTGTGCATCGCAGCGGCCACCATGCACTCCTTCGAAAGCGGCACCTCCATGTCGACCGAGCGGGCGAAGAACGTGCCTTTGGCGCCGATCACCAGTTCGCCGGGGTTGAACGGCTTTTCGACCGTGCCGTAGGGCGAGGTCTTGGTGATCTTGCCCAGCTTCGAGGTGGGGGAGTACTGCCCCTTGGTGAGGCCGTAGATCTCGTTGTTGAAGAGTATGACGTTCAGGTCGACATTGCGGCGGATGGCGTGTATGAAGTGGTTGCCGCCGATGGCCAGCGAGTCGCCGTCGCCCGTGGTGACCCAGACGCTGAGGCGCGGGTTGGCGACCTTGACGCCCGTGGCCACGGCGTTGGCGCGGCCGTGCACCGAATGGAACCCGTAGGTCTTCATGTAATAGATGAACCGCGACGAGCAGCCGATGCCCGACACGAACGTGAAAAGGTTGTGCGGCGTGTCGGTCGCGTCGGCGATCTCGGGCAGCGCGCGCTGTACGGCGCTGAGGATGGCGTGGTCGCCGCATCCGGGGCACCAGCGTACCTCCTGGTCGCTTTTGAAATCCGCGGGGGTGTATTTGTATTCTGCCATGGCGTTATTTCAATAAGGATTCGAATTTTTGGCAAAGCTCTGCAACCGTGAAGGGCAGGCCCTCGCACTTGTTGTACTGTTCGTAGCGGAACTCCTGCAAACTCTGGCGCAGGTAGTTGGCGAACTGCCCTTCGTTCAGCTCGCAGACGACGATCTTGCGGAATTTCGAGAATATCTCGCGTACGCCGTGCGGCAGCGGGTTGATGTAGTTGAAATGGCACAGCGAAACGCGCTTGCCTTCGGCGCGCATCTGGTCGACGGCGTTTTGCAGGTGTCCGCGCGTACCTCCCCAGCCGACCACCAGCAGGTCGCCTTCCGGGGCGCCCCATACGGCCTGTGCCGGGATGTCGTCGACGGCTTTCGCCACCTTTTCGGCGCGGGTGCGCACCATCTTCTGGTGGTTCGACGGGTCGTGCGAGATACAACCCTTTACGCAGTCCTTTTCAAGGCCGCCGACACGATGTTCCAGTCCCGTCTTGCCAGGGAATGCCCAGCCGCGGGCCAGGTTTTCGTTGCGCACGTAGGGCATGAAACCGCCTTCGGGGGCCTCGTCCACGATCGGCGGGGTGATGGCAGGGTAGTCCTTCATCGCAGGGATGCGCCACGGCTCCGAGCCGTTGGCGATGAACCCGTCGGTCAGCAGGATCACGGGGGTCATATGCTCCATGGCCAGGCGCCCGGCCTCGAATGCGTAGTGGAAGCAGTCGCTGGGCGACGATGCCGCCACGACGATCACGGGGCACTCGCCGTTGCGGCCGTAGAGCGCCTGCGCCAGATCGCTCTGCTCGGTCTTGGTCGGAAGTCCCGTCGAGGGGCCGCCGCGCTGTACGTCGACCACCACCAGCGGCAACTCGGTCATCACGGCCAGTCCCAGCGCCTCGCTCTTGAGCGACAGGCCGGGGCCCGAGGTGGTCGTCACGGCGAAGTTGCCTGCGAAGGCCGCGCCGATGGCGGTGCAGATGCCCGCGATTTCGTCTTCGGCCTGGACGGTCTTCACCCCGAGGTCTTTGCGCTTGGCCAGCTCTTCGAGGATTACGGTGGCCGGGGTGATCGGGTACGAGCCGCAGAAGAGCGGCAGCCCGGCCTTTTCGGCCGCGGCGCACAGACCCCATGCCGTGGCGACGTTACCGCTGATCGAGCGGTAGGTGCCTTTTTCGAGCGGTGCGGGCGCTACGGTGTAGGTGTTTGCGAACTGGTGCGTATTGGCTGCGTAGTCGTACCCCGCCCGGATGGCCAGCTTGTTGGCTTCGGCTATGGCGGGGTTCTTCTTTGCGAATTTGGTTTCGATATATTTGATTGCGTACGCTTCCGGCCTGTCGAACAGGTAGAAGCAGATGCCCAGTGCGAACATGTTTTTGCACTTGGTTACGGCCTTGTTGTCGAGGCCGGTCTCCCGGAGCACTTCGCGCGTCATCGAGGTGATGTCGGGAATGACGACGTTGTACTCGTCGAGTTGCAACTCGGCGATGGGGTCGAGCGTGGCGAAGCACGCCTTTTTGAGGTGGTCTTCGGTGATCGAATCGCCGTCGATGATGACCGTCGCACCCGGTTTGAGCCATTTGCGGTTGGCCTTGAGCGCTGCGGGGTTCATCGCCACCAGCACGTCGCAGTAGTCGCCGGGGTTGAGCTCCCGGTGGCTGCCGAAGTGAACCTGGAATCCAGATACGCCCGCCACGGTACCCTGTGGCGCGCGGATTTCGGCAGGGTAGTCGGGGAAGGTCGAGATCCCGTTCCCGAGCAGTGCCGAGGTGTCTGAGAAAAGCGTGCCCGTAAGCTGCATGCCGTCGCCCGAGTCGCCTGAAAAGCGGATCACGACATCCTGCAACTCCCGTACATTGGTTTTGTCCATGTCTTGTTTCGGATTAGTAGGGTTTTGAAAACAATATCACAAATATATAAATTTATTGTCAGATTGTTCACGGCGGATGACTTTTTTGCGGCTCTAATCCGGCGGTTTTTTCTCTTTGTGCCTCCGTATTGCTGATAATCCTGCTTTCGGAGGCTCGTTTTGCGTTTTATTTGTTACCGGATTTGTGAATTTGGTTGCGATTTGATAGCGGCCTTATTATTAAAATTTTTTGCGAATGCTGCTTCCGGATTGTAAGTGCTGCTCCGGATTTTTCGCTGTAATTTGCCTTCTTCCGTTCTTCCTGCTGTTGCTTCCGCCGCTGTTCCCGTCTTGCCCCGCCGCTGTTTCTGTCGTTGTTCTTTCTGCTGTTTCGGCTGCTCCTGCGCTGTTCCCGTGCAGCTCCTGTGCCAGGCGCGCAACCCGGATTGGGGGCTATGCGAAAGGCCGCTGCAAGATTGCGTTGCAGCGGCCTCGTTGCCGGAACCTGTTTGTTATGCCGTATCCGGCCGGGAAATCCTGCAGGGATAGTGGCCCGGAAAATCTTGCGGGGGTGCCTGTCCGGCGTATTTTACATGGGCGCCCGTGATCCCCGCGTGGCTCGGTTGCCGGGGCGGCAGGCTCGGACGTTTACCGGGTACGGTTTCGGACGTAGACGAGTTTCAGCTCTCCGTTTTCCGACGGACGCTCTTCGATTTCGACTATTTTCGAAAGGGATTTTACCAGCAGCGACAGTTTCTTGTACCCGTAATTGCGGGGGTCGAAGTCCGGCATCTTCTTGGTGAGCACCCCGCCCACGATGCCGAGGAAGGCCCAGCCGCTGTCGTCGGCGGCGTCTTCGATCGTGTTTGCGAGCAGTGTTTTGAAATCCTCGTCGATCGGACGAATGATCGGCTGGGGCTGTGCCGTATCCGGAGCCGGGGCGGCCTTCTTCTCCGCAGCGGCGGGTTCTGCGGGGGCTGCCTCCGCAGCAACGTGTTCCGCGACGGCTGCTTCCGGCATGTCTGTTTCGGGTGCATTGCGCCCCTGATGTTTTTTCGCGGTTTTTTTCGGCGTCGCAGCTTTGGCTGCCGGCACAGCTGCCGCTGTTTGTGCCGGTGCCGTTACCGGAGCCGGGGCGGGTGCGGGTGCGGGTGCGGGCTGCCCGAGTATCTCGACATAGATGAATTTGTCGCACGATTTGATGAACGGCTTGGGGGTCTTCTTCTCCCCGAAACCGAGTACTTCCCGTCCCGATTCGCGGATGCGGCTCGCCAGGCGGGTGTAGTCGCTGTCGCTCGACACGATGCAGAATCCGTTGACCGACTCTTTGTGCAGGATGTCCATCGCGTCGATTATCAGCGCCGAATCCGTCGCGTTCTTGCCTGTCGTGTAGGCGTATTGCTGGATCGGGGTGATCGAATTCTCGAGCAGCACGCTTTTCCATGCCGCGAATTTCGGGTCTGTGAAATCGCCGTAGATACGCTTGATCGTCGGCGTGCCGTAGTTGGCGATTTCGTCGAGTATGTCCTTGATTTTCCGGTGCGAGATGTTGTCGGCGTCGATCAGCACCGCGAATTTTTTATCGGATAGTTCCATGTCGGGCGGTTTTATTTTCCGAAAGATAGGAAATTTTTTCGGAATCAGGGTGCCGGTTCATCTTCTTTCGCGGCAGGTTCCCGGCTGCGGGTTCCGCCCTTCGCGCTTCAGCTGTGCCGTTTTTGCAGTACAATGTCCGGCAGCGGGTTTGCGGCGGACATCGGAGCGCTGCCGCCGGGACAGTTTCCCGGGAGAGACGGGCGGGCGCCCCGTTCTGAGTCGCTTCGCTGCGGCCTGCTCGCTGCGGCAGCCGCAGGGCATTGCCCGCATTGCATGATAAAGGCGCAAGCAGGCGTGCGCGTTCGTCGTGCCTGCTTCCGCCTCTGTTTCGGGGCTTGTCCGCCCCTGTCCGGGCCGCTACCGGATCGAGTTCATCCTGATGCTGGCCTTGACCAGCGCGATTGCCCTTATGCGGTTGATCGCCACGTCCTTGTCTGCGTGGTGCGGGTTCTGGCTCACGAGTTTCACATACCCCTCGCGGTCGGATTTCTGAATGTATTTCACCGTCACGTACTCCTCGCCGTCGATGTCGATCGACAGCAGATACATGTCGCCCCAGAAGATATCGTTGATGTCGCCCAGCTGTTTGTAGAGTACGATGTCGCCGCTTTTGAGTAGCGGGTACATCGAATCCCCTACGATATATATGGCGCCGTCGCATTTGGGCAGGTTGGGAATGTGGATGAAATTCACGGGTTTGGCCTGCGCCTGGTCGGCGAACAGCGGTACCAGCCCCGCCGTGCCCTCGATCGAGTAGAGGGGCACGCTCTGCAACGGCAGCGAATTGTCCGTGCGGTGCATGTAAGCTGTCAGGTCGGGTTCGGCGTTGAACATGTTGCCCTTGCCGCTTTCGAGCCATTCGGGATTTACGTTCAATTCCTGAACCAGGATGTTCCGGTTGCGTGCCGAGAGCCCCGCCTTGCCGGTCTCGATCATCGAGAGCGCCGCCTTGCCGATGCCAAGCCGCTGTGCCAGTTGTTCTTGCGTCATCCCCAACTGTTTCCGTATCAGTTTTACCCGTTCGTTCATAGCTTTTAATCGGAAAATTTTATATTAAAAAATTGAATATTTTATTTGGAAATTCAATATTTGAACTTATCTTTGTCCTGCAAAGTTAAACAATTTATTTCTGCCTGCAAATTTATTTGCAAAAATCTTGCTAATTATCAACTATGTATTCGGTTTCACCTGAACTTTACCATGAGGCGGCGGCACGGTTGTCGGACGCCATCGACGGCGGGAACTATTTTTCGGGTTCGCTCGCGTTCCGCTTCGGCGATACGGACTGCCGCCTCACGGCGTCGGTCATCGTCTACCGCGGCCGCCTTTCGCTGCCCGAAGGGGTGCAGCACCCTGTTACGGATCTCGTGCCCGTCTGGTGGGAATTCCACACCACGCAAGCCGGGGGCGAAGTGCTCAACGACTTCGACTTCTCCGAGCTGAAGCGCTGCGTGTAATCCGCTTCATCCGTTCCGGCCATCCCTCCGGGCCCGGCGCAGCCGCCGGAACGGCATTTTCTTCCGAACCTCCCGCCGCGGCGCCGCGCATAGGGTTCAAAAATCAAACCAATGTCTGTTAAAACCGATCCGGCCTCTGCGGAAATTCCTTCCGCAGAGGTTTTCGTACCTGCCGCCATCTTCGATCCCGATTTCTCCGACCTTCGCGCCGCGCCCGGCCAGCCCGTTTCCAGCGTCCAGTCTGTACTCTCAGGCCAGCCCGTCACACCCGGCCTTCCAGCTGTGCCCGTCCGGCCTGTTTCCCCCGCCCAAGGTGCCATTGCCGGCCGGCCCGCCGTGCCCGGGTACGGGGCGGTCTGCACGGATGGAGCCGGGCCGTCCGGGGCTCTTCCCTCCGCCGCGGGTGTGCCCCCTTCGTTCGGCGCATTCGCGCTGGCGGTCTATCCCTTCCTCGAGCTGCAACCCTTCCACCGGGCGTATTACCGTGTGCTGGAGGCTTTTGCCGCCGGGCGCATCCGGCGTCTGATCGTCACCATGCCTCCCCAGCACGGCAAGAGCGTCGGCGCGACGACACTGCTTCCGGCCTACGTGCTGGGGCTTGATCCCGACCTGCGCGTTGCGATCGCCTCCTATTCCGGGGCGCTGGCTTCGAAATTCAACCGCCGCGTGCAGCGCATCATCGAATCGCGCGAATATGCCGCGTTCTTCCCCGCCACGACCATCAAACAGGGGACGAAACCGCCCGGTTATATCCGTACGGCCGACGAAGTGGAGGTCATCGGCCGCCGCGGCGGGCTGCTCTCCGTCGGGCGCGAAGGCTCGCTCACGGGTAACCGTGTCGACTGCTTCATCCTCGACGACCTCTACAAGGATGCCCTCGAAGCCAATTCGCCCATCGTCCGCGCCAATTGCTGGGAGTGGTATACCTCGGTCGTGCGGACGCGCATGCACAACGCCTCGCGCGAACTGATCGTCTTCACACGCTGGCACGAAGAAGACCTTATCGGTACGCTCGCCGCGCGTGAACCCGTCGTCGAATTCACTCGCTGGGCGCAGCTCGACGGGCTGTCCCCCGACACGTGGCTGCATCTGAATTTCGAGGCGCTGAAAACCTCGCCGCCTACCGAGGTCGACCCCCGTGTCCCGGGCGAGGCGCTGTGGGAGGGGCAGCAGGGGCGTGCGTTGCTCGAAGCCAAACGGCGGCTCGACCCGCTGCAATTCGAAAGTATGTACCAGGGGCATCCCTCGTCCCGCGAGGGTTTGCTCTACGGGCTGAACTTCGCCGAGTACGACCAGCTGCCGCACGAGATCGTCCGCCGCGCCAACTATACCGATACGGCCGATACGGGCGACGACTACCTCTGTTCGCTCTCGTATGCAGTCGATGCCGACGGGGTGGTCTACATCACCGATGCCGTCTATTCGCGTGAACCGATGGAGGTCACCGAGCCGTTCGTGGCCGGGATGCTCCTGCGCTCCGATACGCGGCAGGCGGCCGTCGAAAGCAATAACGGCGGCCGCGGTTTTGCACGCTCGCTGCAGGCTTTGGCACCCTCCGTGCGCATCGAATGGTTCCACCAGGGCGCCAACAAGGAGGCGCGCATCCTCTCCAATTCGGCCACGGCGCTGCACCTCGTGCGCTTTCCCCGGGGCTGGAACCTGCGCTGGCCGGAGCTATACGCCCACCTGACGACCTACCGCCGCCGGTTCCGCGCCAACCGCTGGCACGATGCCGCCGACGTGGTGACCGGTATCGTCGAGCGCGAAGCCCCCGGCCGCAACCGCGCCCGGGTGAGAGGTGTCCGGTTCCTGTAGGCAGGGGTTGGGTTTTTGCGGCCTAAAAGTAATATTTGAAACCGACCGTCGGGCTGATTCCGAGCTGGAAAGAGATCCCGTTCACACCCGTTCCCGAATACGACAGATAGCTATAGTCCAATGTCAGGAGACCGATCGACAATCCGATATGGGACGACGGCCTGATTTCGAACGCTCCGAGCGACAACCCTGCATCGAAGCCGTATCCGCTGGTGCCGTCCGTCGATGCGAACGCGAATCCCACGGCCAGCTGCGGCGTGTAGTAGAAGCGGTCGCATAGTCTGACGTAACAGGCAAGACTGGGGCCTGCCGTCAGCCCGTGCGTCGTTTCGCCGTTGGTCGAAATCAGTTGGTATCCGATCGAGCCGCCGATACGCAGCTTGTCGGATGCGAAATAACCGAATTCGGGCGCAAATCCGAATGTCGTCTGCGATGCGGAGGAGCCGTCAATGCTGATCGACGTCGTCGTTATTCCGATTATTCCGCCGACATATTTGTCTCCCTTGCTTTGGGCGGAGAGGGGCGGAATACATAGCATTAGGGCCAAAACCGGAAAGAGAAGTTTTTTCATACTTGTCGATTTGAAGGTTAGTGGTTTTGTGGTGTTTGCGGTTCTAAGTTAGAAAAAAAAGCAAAATCCGCGTTTTTTTTGCTGTAAAAAAAGTCGTTTCGCACTTCTGGACGACCGCCCGACCGGAACTCCTCGCCCCGAAAAGACTGCCGTTGCGGCTGCGCAATGTGAAGCCTGCGTTAAATTATCTTCCCGTGCGGAACCAATCGCCCCGATTTTTCGTACCTTTGGCTCCATGGTTATTTAGTTTGCACTAATCCCAATTTAACATGAAAGCATTGAAAATCGGAAATTTGCTCGCTCCCGTCCCCATCGTGCAGGGCGGTATGGGCGTAGGCATATCGCTCGCAGGGCTGGCTTCGGCCGTTGCCGACCAGGGCGGCATCGGCGTCATTTCGTCGGCCGGCCTGGGAGTGATTTACAAAGACTATTCGAAAGATTACCGTACGGCCTCGATCTGGGGGCTGAAACAGGAACTGAAAAAGGCACGCGAGGCCACGAAAGGCATCGTCGGCGTGAACGTCATGGTCGCCATGTCCAATTTCGCCGACATGGTCAGAACCGCCATCGCCGAGAAGGCGGACATCATCTTCTCGGGCGCCGGGCTGCCGCTCAACCTGCCGTCGTTCCTTACCGAAGGAGCCAAAACCAAACTGGCACCCATCGTATCGTCGGCGCGCGCCGCGAAACTGCTGTGCCGGAAATGGTTTGCCGAGTATAAGTACATTCCCGACGCCATCGTGGTCGAAGGCCCCAAGGCGGGCGGCCACCTCGGCTATAAGGAGGAGCAGCTTGTCGACGAGCATTATGCACTCGAGAGCATCGTCCCCGAAATCGTCGCCGAAGTACATGCGTTCGAGGCCGAGCACGGCTGCCATATCCCCGTCATCGCGGCCGGCGGCATCTACACCGGCGAGGACATCTACCGCATCATGTCGCTGGGCGCCGAGGGGGTGCAGATGGGCACCCGCTTCGTCACGACCGAGGAGTGCGACGCCGACCCGGCGTTCAAGCAGAGCTACCTCGATGCCACGCAGCAGGATATCGAGATCATCAAGAGCCCCGTGGGTATGCCGGGGCGGGCCATCCACAGCTCGTTCCTCGACCGGGTGAAGGAGGGGTTGAAACGCCCCAAGAACTGCCCGTTCGACTGCATCAAGACGTGCGACGTGACGCACAGCCCTTACTGCATCATGCTGGCGCTCTACAACGCCTTCAAGGGAAAATTGCAGAACGGCTATGCCTTCTGCGGCGCCAACGCATGGCGGGCCGAAAAGATCCAGTCGGTGCGCGATCTGATGGCTTCGCTCAAGGCCGAGTACGACAATTTTTCGCTGAAGGGAAAACTCTTCGGCGTAAAATAATCCGGTCTCCGGAAAATCCGGGGATGCCCGAAGGAAAAAAGGCTCCCGACCTCGAAAGGTCGGGAGCCTTTGTGTTGTCCCGAACTGGCCGGATGCTGTCCCGGAATACCCGGGAGCGATTCCGAATCGATCGTTGCCGTCCCGAAATAACCGCGGGCGGCCTCCCTGCGCAGTGCTGAGGCTTCCGGGCGGCTATTGCTTTTTCTCGAAATGCTGGTAGTCCTTCAGGCTTTTCCAGTGGCCGCCCCAGGTGAATCTGTGGCGCAGGAACTCCCGGCAGCAGGGGGCGTCCTCGGCGATCTTGTAGGGGAAATCCCGCTTCCGTTCGGCATAAGGGGCAGCTTCCGCGGGGGCGACGACCGTGCGGCCGCCGTTCGTTTTGACATAAGGGGTGTAGAGCGGGTTGATGTCGACGGCCATGCCCCGGCTGTGGTTGGAGAGCACTCCGGTTCCCGCGATGAACCGGAAGTTGAATGCCGAAGAGTTGTTGGCCCGTATCGAAGGGCCGTCCTGCGCGTCGTATTCGTCGATCAGCACCATGCGTTCGATGGGGTAGGCTGCGTCGTAGAGCGCCCGGAAGATTTCCAGCAGGTCGCCGCTTATGGCCTCGTTGCAGACCAGTTCGCCCAGCAGGGTTTCGCCTGCGAGGTTGCGGTGCAGCCCCCGCAGGTAGCGGAGCTCCGAGCGGGGGCCGGTGCAGTCCGGCTTGTAGGATTTGCCGTACATGCGCGCGAGGAGTGCGTCGCCGATCTCCGAACTGGCGAAACAGCGGTCGATGCCGTATTCCGCCACCGCTTCTTCCGTGACCTTTTCCCCGGCGCGCCATGCGCGAAGCCGCTCCGCATCGCCGTCGCCGGCGTATGCACTGCCGATCCCCGCCAGGAGCAGCACGAATGCCGCGAGCCGTTTCATCTTCCCGGCCGCATTACAGCTCTTCGAGCCGTGCCACGGGCGACACGTCGAGCGACGAGAAATCGCCGTGCTGGTAGTGGTAGTAGCCTGCCATGGCGATCATCGCGGCGTTGTCGGTCGTGAACTTGAATTCCGGCAGGAACGTGCGCCAGCCGCGCCTGCGGCCCTGCTCGACGACGCCGTTGCGCAGTCCCGAGTTGGCCGATACGCCCCCGGCGATGGCGATGTCGCGTATGCCCGTGTCTTTCGACGCCCGTACCAGTTTGTCGAGCAGTATCTCCACGATCGTGCCCTGAAGCGACGCGCAGAGGTCGGCCTTGTTACGCTCGATGAAATCGGGGTCTCCGGCCACGGCGTCGCGCAGCATGTAGAGGAACGAGGTCTTGAGCCCCGAGAACGAATAGTCGTAGCCGTCGACATGGGGGTGTGCCAGGCGGAACGCCTTGGGGTTGCCCTCCTTTGCCAGGCGGTCGATCACCGGGCCGCCGGGGTAGGGCAGGCCCATGACTTTGGCGCATTTGTCGAACGCTTCGCCTGCGGCGTCGTCGATCGTCGTGCCGATGATCTCCATATCGAGCGGCGAATCCACGCGTACGATCTGCGTATGCCCGCCGCTGACCAGCAGGCAGAGGAACGGGAAGCCGGGATGGGGCAGTTCGCGGTCGGGCAGGTCGATGAAGTGCGAGAGGATATGCCCCTGCAGGTGGTTGACCTCGACCATCGGGATGTCGTGCGCCACCGAGAGCCCCTTGGCGAACGATACCCCGACGAGCAGCGAACCCAGCAGCCCGGGGCCGCGCGTGAAGGCGATGGCATCGATCTCCCCGACGGTGAGCCCGGCCTCTCGGAGTGCCGTGTCGACCACCGGTATGATGTTCTGCTGGTGCGCCCGCGAAGCCAGTTCGGGGATCACGCCGCCGTATTTTATGTGCACGGCCTGGGAGGCGATCACGTTCGACAGCAGCAGGTTGTTGCGGATCACGGCAGCCGACGTATCGTCGCACGAGGATTCGATGCCGAGAATTGTAATATCCATCCGGTTTTTCGTTTTTTTTAACTATTTTAGTTAAATTTGCAGGTTATAACGACCTATCAATGCGCAAAGGTATAAAAATATTGGGAAAGGTGTTCTCGGTAGCGGTTTTGTTGCTGATAATTCTGCCCATGGTGCTCTCGTTGCTGCTCGATATTCCCGCCGTGCAGAACTACGTGGTACAGAAAGCCGTGCGCATCGTGTCTAAGACGCTCGAAACCACCGTGAGCATCGACCGCGTGGACATCGGGCTTTTCAGCAAGGTCAAGATCAAGGGCTTCTACGTCGAGGATTACCAGCGCGACACGCTGCTCTACGTCGGCAAGATAGACGCTTACATCACGGGGCTGGGCATTTTCGGCGGCGGGGTGGTGTTCAGCCGCGGCGAGATCAGCGGGGCGAAGCTCTACCTGCGCGAGACCCCCGAGGGGGAGATGAACATCAAGCAGATCGTCAACCGCATCAGCGACCCCGACAAGCCCAGGAAGGGAAATTTCCGCCTGTCGCTGCGCAAGGCTTCCATCGAAGGCATGGATCTCTGTCTGGAGCGGCTCACGAGGCGCGATCCCGAATTCGGCATCGACTTCGGCCACATGCACCTCTACGGCATCACGGCGCACATCAGCGACTTCACCATTGACGGGCAGTCGATCTACACCACCATCGAGGCCATGTCGGCCCGTGAGCGCAGCGGCTTCGTGCTTGACCGGTTCTCGGGGCGTTTCTACCTGACCAACGGTGCGCTGGGCTTCGAGGATACCTCCGTCGTCACGCCCCGTTCGAACGTCGACATCCCCTACATTTCGCTCGTCGGCGATTCGTGGGCCGGCTACAAGGATTTCCTGGGCGAGGTGCGCATCGACGGCAAGCTGCGCAACAGCACCGTCTCCACGGACGACATCGCCTATTTCGCCCCGCGGCTCCGCGGGTGGCATACCGTTTTCAGCAATATCGACATCGAGGTCGCGGGCGTCGTCTCCGATTTCACGGGCAAGGTCAGGAGCCTACAGGTGGGCCAGGGGACGTGGTTCACGGCCGACGCCGCGATCAAGGGGCTGCCCGACATCCGCACGACGCATTTCGACCTGACGATCCCGCGCCTGACCTCCACGGCCGAATCCATCGACGCCCTGGCTGCGGGCATCGGCGGCCGTGCGCTTTCCGACAAGCTGGTCGCGATCCTCGGGAATTCGGGCGACATCGACGTCAACGCCCGTTTCCGCGGGCTGCTCTCGTCGTTCGACATGCGGGTGGGTGCCAAGACCGACGTGGGCGGCATCGACTGCAACCTGCAGCTGAGCCCCTTGCGCGACGGGCGCAGCAGCGTCAAGGGCGATGTGGCCGCGCGCAACCTCAGGCTGGGCGAACTACTCGGCCGCCGCGACCTGCTGGGCAACGCCACGCTCACGGCTTTCGTCGACGGCGTCGTCGGGCGGGGGGGCACCGACGCCAATGTCGTGGGCAATGTCACGCAGCTGGGCTTCAACGGCTATGTCTACGATTCGCTGCGCCTCGACGGGCGGCTTCGCAACCGCGAGTTCGACGGCCGTATCACGGCCCGCGACCCCAACCTCGATTTCGATTTCCTCGGCATGGTCGACTTCAACGACTCGGTGCCCCGTTACGACTTTACGATGGATCTGCGCCGTGCCGACCTGGCCCGGCTGCATGTCAACCGCCGCGACTCGGTCTCGGAACTTTCGGCGCATATCGTCGCCAAGGCCGGCGGCCGCTCGCTCGATGACCTGAACGGCCGCATCCAGGTCACCGACGTCCTCTACCGCTATAACGACAAGCAGCTCACGTCGAAGAGCATGACCGTCACGGGCGAGAACTCGGCCCGGAGCAAGTTGGTCGAACTGCGCTCGGACTTTGCCGACGCCACGTTCCGCAGCAAGACCAGCTACCGCGAGGTCTTCCGTTACCTGCGTGCGAGTGCCTGGAAATACCTCCCCCTGTTGCGGCACGGCGACGAGGAGTCGGGGCCCCGCGCATCGGGGATGGCCGTGGCCAACGACTTTTCGCTCCTCTCGGTCGACGTCCGCCATATCGACCCGATCGCCGACGCCATCTCGCCCGGCCTGCAGGTGGCCGACGGCTCGTCGCTGCAACTGCTTTTCAACCCCGCGAGCGACCAGCTTTCGCTCAAGGCGACTTCGGAATATATCGAACGCAAGCGTATGCTGGCCACGCGGCTCAACGTCAACGCTTCGAACCGGGGCGACTCGCTCACGGTCTACGCTTCGGCCGAAGACCTCTATGCGGGTATGCTCCATCTGCCGGAGCTTTCGCTCACGGGCGGCGCCAAGCAGGGGCGCGTGCAGCTCTCGGCAGGCTTCAACGATACGCTGCGCAAGGTATCCGGACTGGTGGGCGTCCGGGCCGACGTCGTCGACGAGCACGGGCCCAACGGCCGCGTCGTCGACCTGCGCATCCTGCCGTCGCACATCACCCGCGGCTCGAAGACCTGGCAGATTTTCGCCCACAAGATACAGCTTGACACGGCGCAGGTCGTGATCGACAAGTTCTTCGTGATGAACCGCGAGCAGGAACTTCTGCTGGACGGTATCGCTTCGCGCAGCCGCGAGGATTCGGTGACGCTGCGCCTGCGCAATTTCGACCTCGCGCCCTTCACGCAGGTCATCGAACGCATGGGTTACGTCTTCGAAGGGCGTACCAATGGTTCCGCGACGATGAAATCGGCGCTCCATGCGGGCGAGATCACGGCTGACATCCTGCTCGACAGCCTTCAGGTCAACGACATACCCGCACCGCCGCTGCGCCTCACCTCGCGCTGGGATTTCCTGCGCAACCGTGCGGGCGTTACCGTCACCGACCGCCATAAGCGCGATACGCTGGTGCGGGGCTTCTACGCTCCGTCGCAGGTGCGCTACTATGCCCGTCTGGATGTCGACAGCCTCGACATGGGGCTGCTCGACCCGATCCTCACGGGCGTCATTTCCGATACCCGGGGGCACGCCTCCGCCGACCTGGTGCTCCAGGGGCAGCGCCGCGAGGCCGACCTCACGGGCGAAATCCGCGTCACGGGGCTGTCGACGCGCGTCGATTTCACACAGGTGCCCTACACCATGCCCCGGGCGGTGCTGAGCGTCAAGGGCAACCGCTTCCGGGCTTCGAACGTCCCGATATTCGATCCCGAGGGCAACGAGGGGCGCTTCGACATCGACCTGAGCCTGCAACACCTCTCGAACATCGCCTACGACGTACGCGTCGCACCCCGGCAGATGATGGTGCTCAACACCACCCCGCAGGACAACGACTCTTTCTACGGCAAGGTCTACGCCACGGGCTCCGCCCGCATTTCGGGCGACAAGGGGCTCGTGAAGATGGATATCGCCGCCACGACCGACGACCGTTCGTCGTTCTTCATGCCGTTGTCCAGCAAGTCCAATATATCGAGCGCCGACTTCGTGACCTTCAGGGAACCGGCCAGGGTCGATACGGTCGACAACCTCGCCCGCAAGAAGATGATGTTCGAACGCAAGCGGCAGCAGAAGTCCGATGCCGGCAGCCGGATGGATATCTCGCTGGCACTGAACGTGCGGCCGGGCGTCGAGGTCGAACTCACCGTCTCGGGCAACACGCTCCGGGCGCGCGGCGACGGTACGCTCAACATGCAGATCAACCCCCGTTCCAACGTCTTCGAGATGTACGGCGACTATACCATCACCGAGGGGAGCTTCCTCTTCTCGCTGCAGAACATCATCAACAAGAAGTTCGTCATCGAGGATGGCTCCACAATCCAGTGGACGGGCTCGCCGATGGATGCCATGCTCAACATCAACGCCATCTACAAGCTCAAGGCGTCGTTGCAGCCCCTGTTGCAGGGTACGTCCGACAACCTCGCGGCTGACCGTTCGGTGCCCGTGGAGTGCGTCATCCACCTCGGCGAGCGGCTTTCCAACCCGGCCGTCACCTTCGACGTGCATGTCCCCGGCACCGACCCCGAGACGCAGACCGTGATCGCCAATGCCCTCACCACGCCCGAGACGGTCGATACGCAGTTCGCCTACCTGTTGCTGTTCAACAGCTTCATGGGCGAGAACAGCTCGTCGTCGTCGAACATCGGCACCTCGGTCTCGGCCGCCACGGGTCTGGAATTCGTGTCGAACATGGTGAGCAACCTGCTCTCGAACGACGACTACAACATCGTCATCCGCTACCGTCCCAAGTCGGAACTGACCAGCGACGAAGTGGACTTCGGCCTTTCGAAGAGCCTGATCAACAACCGCTTGTTCGTCGAGGTCGAGGGCAACTACCTGATCGACAACAAGCAGGCCGTGAACAGTTCGATGTCCAACTTCATGGGCGAGGCGTACATCACCTACCTGATCGACCGTGCCGGGACGCTCAAGGCCAAGGCCTTCACGCAGACCATCGACCGTTTCGACGAGAACCAGGGTCTGCAGGAGACCGGCATCGGTATCTATTTCAAGGAGGATTTCAATAATTTCCGCGACCTGAGGCGGCGTATCAGGGAGCGCTTCACCAACAAGAAACGCAAGGCGCGGCGCGAAGCCCGGCGGCAGGCCGCCCGCGAGGAAAAGGAGCGGATGCGGCAGCCGGCGGATACGCTTCCGGTCCTGCGGCCCGTTATGGATAAGAAGGACGAAAACAAATGAACGGCAGAAAAAGAACTCGAATCAAACAATAACAATTTTTCTTTAAACTATGATGACATTTTTGCAGGCTGCCGAGGCGGTGGCCACCAGTGAAGAAACCCGCATGGGACTTTGGAAACTGTTTTCGATGGGCGGCTGGCTGATGTGGCCGCTGCTGGCGCTGGGCGGCGTGACGATCTTCATCTTCGTCGAGCGCTTCATGGCCATCCGCAAGGCGTCGGTGCTGGACATGAACTTCATGAACCGCATCCGCGACTACATTTCCGACGGCAAGATCCATACGGCCGTGAACCTGTGCAAGAAGACCGACACGCCGATCGCCCGCATGATCGAGAAGGGCATCGAGCGCATCGGCCGCCCGATGAGCGACGTGCAGACCGCCATCGAGAATGTCGCCAACCTCGAAGTCTCGAAGCTCGAAAACGGCCTTCCCTTCCTGGCGACGATCGCCGGCGGCGCCCCGATGATCGGTTTCCTCGGTACGGTGCTCGGTATGGTGCAGACCTTCATGGACATGGCCGCTGCGGGCGGCACGGTCGACCTGAGCCTGCTGGCCAGCGGCATGTACGTGGCGATGGTCACCACGGTCGGCGGTCTTATCGTCGGTATCCCGGCCTATTTCGGCTACAACTACCTCGTGGCACGCATCGAGAAGCTGGTATTCCAGATGGAGGCCAACTCGATCGCCTTCATGGACATCCTGAATCAACCCGTTCAAAAATAACGCGCTATGGCAATCAAACACGGATCGAAAGTCGATAAATCCTTCTCGGCATCGTCGATGACCGACCTGATGTTCCTGCTGCTGCTGTTCCTGCTGATCGCTACGACGCTGATCAACCCCAATGCCCTGAAGCTGATGCTTCCCAAGAGCTCCAACCAGCTCAAGGACAAGGCGATGACCACGGTGTCGATTCAGGATACGGGGCACGGTAAGTACCGCTACTATGTCGAATTGCAGGACGTGGGTTCGGTCGAGGGCGTGGAACGGGCGCTCAAGTCGCGCCTCGACGGTCAGAAAGACGCAACCGTGTCGCTTCATTGCGACAAATCGGTCGCCGTCGACGAAGTCGTCAAGGTGATGAACGTAGCCAAGGACAACAATTACAAACTCATTCTGGCGACCTCGCCGAATTAAAGGCCCTATGTACTATTACGACCCGAACGGCAAGTCGCCCCGCAGGTGGGCGGCGATCGCGGTGGCAGCCTATGTGCTGCTGATCGCCGCTTCGTTCGCATTGGTCTCGTTCGATTTCCGGAAGATCCACGACAAACCCGGCGATACGATCCTGGTCGATTTCACCGAACCGCCTGCCCCCGAGCGCCCCAAGCCGCCCGTGAAGGCGGCTACCGAGCCCCGCGTGCATGACAAGGCCGCCCCCGTGGAACAGACCGCGCAGGTGGCGGGCAAGGACGAGACGACGCAGACGCCCAACCCCAAAGCGCTGTTCAAGATGAACAAGGGCGGGGCCGACGAACCCGACAATGCGGGCAACCCCCGCGCGCCTCAGGGCGAGGACAAGGCGAGCGGCGACGGCCCGGGGCTGAATCCCGACGGGCTCGACCAGCTCGACCAGGGGCTTCAGGGACGCGGCCTTGTGGGCAACCTGCCCAAACCTTCGTATCCCGGTTCGAAGAGCGGGAAAGTCGTCATCCGCGTTACGGTGGACGCCAAGGGCAAGGTGACGGGCGCTTCCTACGAACCGAAAGGCTCGACGACCGATGCCGCCGAGCTTGTCGAGGCGGCGAAGAGCGCGGCGCTGAAGGCCCGCTTCACGGAGAGCCGCGCCACGCTGCAGGGCGGGACGATCACTTATGTTTTCCGTATGGAGTAATTTTTGAAACGAGCGTATACATGCGAACCTTATTACTGACAATCCTCGGGTGCCTGGCCTTCACGGCGGGACATGCCGGGGCGGCGGCGCAAAACCCGGCTCCGGAAACGGCCGGGGCGCAGCAGGACGCGAAGGCGCGGGGGGCGCACCTTCGCATGGAGGTCGCCGGCCACGATTTCGGCGACGTACCCCGCAAGGGCGGCGACCTGGTGCGGGAATTTACCTTTACCAACGACGGCACGGCGCCGCTCGTGGTGACGCGCGTCATCACGTCGTGCTCGTGCCTCAAGGCGTCGTTCCCCAAACGTCCCGTACCGCCCGGCGGACAGGGCGTGATCCGCATCACCTACGAACCCCACAAGAGCGAACCGGGCGTGTTCAACAAGGTGATCCAGGTCTATTCGAACTCCGTGGACGGACGCGATGTCATCACCGTGCAGGGCAATTCGATCGACACCCCGCCGCGCAAGATAAAGACCGACAAAGTGAAAGTGAAATACAAATAATATGGACATCCTGTTTACCAACGCAACGATCCTACCGATGACGGCGGCCGGGGACGAACCCAGAACCTTCACGGGGGCTGTGGGCGTCGCGGGCAACCGCATCGCGCTCGTCACTGCGTCGGGCTCCGAAGCCGACGCGTTCCGCACCTGCAGTCCCGGCGTGCGGGTCATCGACTGCACGGGCCGGCTCCTGATGCCGGGCCTTGTGAATACGCATTGCCATGCGGCCATGACGCTGCAACGCAGCTATGCCGACGACATCGCCCTGATGGAGTGGCTCAACGACTATATATGGCCTTTCGAGGCGCGCCAGACGGCCGACGACGTGGCGCTGGGCATGACGCTCGGCATCGTCGAGATGCTCCTGGGCGGCGTCACCTCGTTCGTGGACATGTATTACCACGAGAACCGCTGCGTGGAGGTCGCCCGGCGGCTGGGCATCCGCGCGATGCTGGGCTGCAACTATTTCGACAACAATGTCGACGAGGTGCTGCCCGAGGCGGAGAAGGCCGTTGCGCTGGCTGCTGACTGCGACCGCATACAGATTGCCCTCGCACCCCATTCGCCCTATACCGTGTCGCCCGAAAACCTGCGGCGCGGCAAGGAGCTGGCCCGCAAATGGGGGCTGCATTTCATGACCCATATCGCCGAGACGCGGGACGAGGTGCGTATCGTGCGCGAAAAATACGCCGCGACACCCGTCGAGCACCTCGATGCGCTGGGTATGCTCGACGACAAGACCATCGGCGCACACTGCATCCATGTCACCGACAGCGACATCCGCACGCTGTCCCGGCGGGGCGTGGCCGTGTCGCACAACCCGCAGAGCAACATGAAAATTTCGAGCGGCGTGGCTCCCGTCGAGAAGATGCGGGCCGCGGGTGCGCTGGTGACCATCGGCACCGACGGCACCTGCTCGAACAACGACCTCGACATGTTCGAGGAGCTGCGCACGGCGGCCTTCCTGCAAAAATCCGCCACGGGCGATCCCGTGGCACTCCCGGCCTACGAGACGCTGAAACTGGCTACGGTCAACGGCGCCCGCGCCATGGGCTATGCGGAGGGTGAGCTGGGCGTCATCCGTCCCGGGGCGCTGGCCGACCTGATCGTCGTCGACCTGCAGAAACCCCACTTGCAGCCGATCCACGACCTGGTTTCTAACCTGGTCTATTGCGGCAAGGCGTCTGATGTCGACACCGTGATGGTCGACGGCTGCATCGTGGTCGAAAACCGCCGTGTCGCCGGTGTCGACCTGCCGAAGCTGTATGCCGACGTCGCCGCGGCCGTGGAACGCATAACCGGGAGATAAGGGAATGCCGGGAAAAATTCGATTCGGCATGGTCGGCACCGGGTTCATCGCCGACTGGGTGCTGGCCGGGGCGCGGCAGGACGCGCGCTTCGAGGCCGTGGCGATCTGTTCGCGTACGCAGGAGAGGGCCGACGCCTTCGCTGCGAAGCACGGCATCCCGCACACCTTCACCTCGCTCGGGCAGATGGCGGCAAGCCCGCTCGTCGACGCCGTTTACATCGCCACGCCCAATTTCCTGCACGCTTCGCAGAGCATCCTCTGCATGCGCCACGGCAAGCACGTGCTGTGCGAGAAGCCCCTGGCCTCCAATGCCCGCGAGGCGCGGCAGATGGTCGCCGTCGCCCGCGAATGCGGCGTCACGCTCATGGAGGCCATGATCTCGACGCTCAACCCCAATTTCCGCGTCGTGCAGGAGTACCTGCCCCGGCTCGGGACGATCCGCCGCTATTTCGCCAGCTTCTGCCAGTACTCCTCGCGCTACGACAAGTTCCGGCAGGGGATCGTGCTCAACGCCTTTAACCCCGAACTGTCGAACGGCGCCATGATGGACATCGGGGTCTATACCGTCTATCCGATGGTCGCGCTGTTCGGGCGTCCACTGGAGGTCGAAGCGCAGGGCATCGTCCTCTCTTCGGGTGCCGACGGGCAGGGCGCCGTCAATTTCCGCTACGAGGGGATGAATGCCACGGTGTTCTACTCCAAGATCGCCAATTCGTCGCTTCCGTCCGAGATCCAAGGCGAGGAGGGCAACCTGTTGCTGGACGCCATCCACACCATCCGCGACGTGGCGTACCTTCCGCGCCCGGCGGCCGCTTCGGGGCGGGGCGACGCCCCCGTCCGCCACAGCGTCGGACTCCCTCTGGAGAGGGATCCCTATTATTACGAGGTCGCGGAGTTCATCGACCTCATCGAACAGGGACGGATAGAATCCGCCGTCAACAGCCACGAAAACTCCCTCGTGACGATGGAGATCATCGACCAGGTGCGCCGCCAGCTGGGCGTGTCCTATCCCGCCGACAGGTTGCCGTAGAGGTGTAGCACTTGTCCGTCCGGGAACCTTTCTCCCCGGTCGGCGGCCTCCTTTCCCGGCCGACCAACGCTGTTGCGCGCCCCAAGCCCGCCATTTGCGGCCGACAAACACTGTTGCCCTGCCCGGAATGCGCCTTTCCCGGCCGACAAACTGCCTCAGGCCGGGAACGTCGCGGCCCGAAAGCCCGCCTCTTTGCCGGCAACCGCGGTTGTGAGACCGGGTGCCTGCCCTTTCCGGCCGGTGAGGGTCGTCCCTGCCCGAGGATAAAACAGCACGGCCTGTCCCATCAGGGACAGGCCGTGCTGTTTGTCGTCTCCGGCTGGTTTTCGTCGGTGCGGAGGACGCACCCGCCGCTATTTTTTCCGCAGGTAAACCGTGGCCGTGCGCGAGGTGTTGTAGATGCGGATATGGGGCCGTTCGGTGTTGTCGCCGTCGCGTGCCGGGAACGAGAAATGCTCGGCGTCCATCGCCTGCCGCTGCTGCCCTCCGAAACGCCGCTCGTCGGTCGAGAGCACGGGCACATACTTGCCCGGCGCCAGCACGGGCAGTTCGTAGTCGGGGATCGAGGCCGTGGGGTGCCAGTTGAATACGAACAGCAGGTCGCCGTGCGAGAAAACCATCGTCTTGTTGCATTCGTCCATCGCGAGGTTCCAGGCATAGCCGTCCTCGAGTACCTTGTAACGCTTCACCAGCTTTATCATCGCCTTGTCGAAATCCCCCAGCCACGAGTAGCGCAGGAACCCGTTCTTCGCCAGCGACCATTGCCGCCGGGCGTGGGCGTAGCTCCAGCCGTTGCCTTCGCGCGGGAAGTCGATCCACTCGGGGTGCCCGAACTCGTTGCCCATGAAGTTGAGGTAGGCCTGCCCGCCCGTCGAGATGGTCATCAGGCGGATCATCTTGTGCAGCGCCATGCCGCGGTCGATCACGATACTCTCCGACGCGCGATCCATGTGGTAATACATCTCTTTGTCCATCAGCCTGAATGCCAGCGTCTTGTCGCCCACCAGCGCCTGGTCGTGCGATTCGGCATAGGCCACGGTTTTCACTTCGGGCAGGCGGTTGGTCATGACGTCCCACATTTCCCATATGTTCCACTCCTCGTCGGGCACCTCCTTCAGCTCCTTGATCCAGAAGTCGGGGATCGCCATCCCCAGCCGGTAGTCGAACCCGATGCCGCCGTCGGCGATGGGGATGCACATGCCCGGCATTCCGCTCACGTCCTCGGCGATGGTCACGGCCGCCGGCCGGAAGTCGTGCACCAGGCGGTTGGCGAGCGTCAGGTAGGTCAGCGCGTCGCGGTTGACCCCCTCGTCGAAGAAGCGTTCGCGGCAGTCGAAGTCGACATAGCCGTGGTGGTGGTAGATCATTGACGTCACGCCGTCGAAGCGGTAGCCGTCGAAATGGAACTCGTCGAGCCAATACTTGACGTTCGACAGCAGGAAATGCTGTACCTCGTCCTTGCCGTAGTCGAAGAGCTTCGAGTCCCAGTAGGGCTGGTAGCCGGCCTTGCCGGGCAGCGAGTACAGATGGTCGGTGCCGTCCAGTTCGTCGATGCCTTCGTTGAGGTTGCGGACATAGTGGGCATGCACCAGATCCATGATGACCGCCAGCCCCAGCTCGTGGGCGCGGCGCACCAGCTCTTTCAGCTCCTCGGGCGTGCCGCAGCGCGATGCGGGTGCGAAGAAACTCGACACGTGGTAGCCGAACGACCCGTAATAGGGGTGCTCGGCGATGGCCATGAGCTGCACGGCGTTGTAGCCGTCCTTTTTTATTATAGGTAGTATTTTTTCCGTGAATTCGCGGTAGGTGCCCACGCCCTCCTTCTCCTGCGCCATGCCCACATGGGCCTCGTAGATCATGAGGCTGCCGTTCTTCGAGGCGTCGAACGCGTCGCCCTGCCAGTCGAACGGCTCCGGCGCCCAGAACTGGGCCGTGTAATTCTTCGTCGCCTCGTCCTGCACCACGCGCGTGGCATAGGCCGGGATGCGGTCTTTCCAGCCGTTGTCACCGTGGACGTGGAGCTTGTAGAGCGACCCGTGGCGGAGCCGGTCGCGGTACATCGCCTCCGGGAAAAAGACGCTCCATACGCCGTGCGCGTCGCGCTGCATACGTATCTCGGTACGCTGCCAGTTGTTGAAATCCCCGAAGACGTAGACGTCGTGCGCGCCCGGCAGCCATTCGCGCAGCCACCATCCGTTGAGCAGCTCGTCCCGCTGCCAGCCGAAATAGCGGTAGCCGTTGGCGTAGTCGACGATCGAGCCTGCAGCCTGCTCGATCGCGTTTATTTTGTCCGTATACCGTTCGTAGCGGCGGTTGAGCTCCTGCTCGGCGGGGAGCAGCCACTCGTCGCGTTCTACGATCGGGAGCCTGCGGGTCGTTTTTTCCATAGCGGTTTTCCTTTTATACAAATATATGAATTTTTTTTCTATCTTTGTCCAAGACTAAAAAACAGCACCTTATTAAAAAAATTACTAAAACCAAAATCAACTTATGAAAGGACAACCCAAAGGACTGATCGCGGCGGCCCTTGCCAATATGGGCGAGCGTTTCGGTTTCTACATCATGATGGCTATCCTGACCTTGTTCATCTCCGCCAAGTTCGGCCTGAACGAAACGACCGCGGGGTATATCTATTCGGGATTCTATGCTTCGATTTACCTGTTGGCGCTCGTCGGCGGTATCATTGCCGACAAAACCCGCAACTACAAGGGAACCATCATGTGGGGGCTCGTGGTGATGTCGCTGGGCTACCTGATTATCGCCATCCCCACGCCGACGCCCGTGTCCAGCCTGCCGCTCTACCTGACGCTGACGTGCGTGGGCCTGCTGGTGATAGCCTTCGGCAACGGCCTTTTCAAGGGCAATCTCCAGGCGCTCGTGGGGCAGATGTACGACAACAAGGAGTTCAGCGCCAAGCGTGAGTCGGGTTTCCAGATTTTCTACATGTTCATTAACATCGGGGGCTTCTTCGCGCCGTTCGTCGCCATCGGCGTGCGCAACTGGTGGCTCAAGGTCAACAATTTCGACTATAACGCCAAGCTGCCCGAGTTGTGCCACGAATACCTTGCCAAGGGCGAGCACATGGCCGGCGAGGGGCTTGCCAACCTCACGTCGTACGCCAATTCGGCCTACCTCGACGGCACGCCCGTGTCGGCTGCCGGCCTGCACGATTTCTGCAACGGCTACCTCGATGTCTTCAACCGCGGTTTCCACTATGCGTTCATCGCGGCCATCGTGATGATGCTCGTGTCGCTGGTCATCTACCTGTCCAACAAGCAGCGCTTCCCCGACCCGTCGAAGAAAGCCGCGGCCGGCGGTGTCAAGGCTTCGGCCGAGGAGATCACCATGTCGGCGCAGGAGATCCGCCAGCGCATCTACGCACTGTTCGCCGTGTTCGGCGTCGTGATCTTCTTCTGGGTTTCGTTCCACCAGAACGGCTATTCGCTGACCTATTTCGCACGTGACTACGTCAACCTCGACGTCATCAACATCAACCTGGGCTTCACGACCATCAAGGGCGCCGAGATTTTCCAGAGCGTCAACCCCTTCTTCGTCGTGACCCTCACGCCGCTGATCATGTGGTTCTTCGGTTGGCTGCGCAAACGCAACATCGAGGTTTCGACCCCGATGAAGATCGCCATCGGTATGGGTATCGCCGCCACGGCCTACCTCTTCCTGATGTTCTTCTCGTTCGCACTGCCCGACAAGGCCGCTCTTGCAGGCATGAAGGCCGACCAGGTGCAGTCGATCCTGGTGACCCCGTGGGTCATGGTGGGCCTCTATTTCATTCTTACCGTCGCCGAGCTCTTCATCTCGCCCCTCGGACTGGCATTCGTATCGAAGGTGGCGCCCCCGCACATGCAGGGCCTTATGCAGGGCTTCTGGCTGGCTGCTACGGCCGTGGGCAATGCGCTGCTGTTCGTCGGCGGATGGCTCTACATGCACACCCCGATGTGGGCTACGTGGTGCGTCTTCGTCGCGGCCTGCGGCATGTCGATGCTCGTCATGCTCTCGATGGTTCGCTGGCTCGAACGGGTGACGAAATAACCCCGTGTATATTCCTTTATGGCCGCTGCGGTTTGTCCGCAGCGGCTTTTTTTGTTTTTTCGCAAGGCGGGAGCGAGGGCGTGGGTGCCCGGTGCGGCTCTCGATGGTATGCGTTCCCTGCTGCGCCAGTGATTCGGCAGGTATGTCCTGCTGTGCGTGCCCCGGCGCCCGTATTGCCCTGCCCCCCCCCTCCGTGTTCCCCGCGCGGTCTGCGTTCCGGCTGTGTGCCAGGCGCTTTTGGAGATACTGTCCTTACCGGCCTGAACGGAGGCGGGACACCTCGCTCATTGTTTGTCTTTACTGCTTTGTTCGCCGTTCGGTGTGTTATTTGCTGATGAAACGGAAGAAAATAGAAAACTTTTTTGGTTTCATAAGTTTTCTTTCTATATTTGCCTCCGGATCCGAAATATTTGAATGCAATGACCCCTCCTCAGAAAGAACGCATTATCGACCAGGCCATGCATATGTTTGTCTCGCAGGGCATCAAGTCGGTACGAATGGACGACATCGCGCAGCAGCTCGGGGTGTCGAAGCGGACGCTCTACGAGATGTTCGGCGACAAGGAAGGCCTGCTCTACCTGGCCATGGAACGCTATTCCGAACGTAACCGCCAGCGGTGGAACGAACTCACGGCCGATGCGCACGACGTTCTCGAAGCCATGTTCATGGTGCTGGGCGAAGTGATGGACAACGCCGAGGTTTCGCGCCGCATGATGGACAACCTCCGGAAGTTTTATCCCGCCGTACACGACAAACTGATGCGCGAGGGGATGGTGAAAAACCGCACGAGCCTGCGTTCGATGCTCGAACAGGGCATCGAGGCCGGGCTGTTCGTCAATAATTTCAACATCGACCTCTCGATTTCGGTGCTTTACTATACGGCTTCGGCCATCGTGACGCGCCGCGAGCTGATGCTGCCCGACGGGATGTCCGAGCGCGAGGCTTTCGTGCAGATCATCAGCAATTTTTTCCGCGGCATTTCGACCGCTAAGGGCCTGCAGCTGATCGACGACAACCTGAAGCGGTACAGACTGTCGAAAACGGGAAATAAATTGAATTTGGATAGATGACTATGAAAAAATTGATTCTGACATTGTGCCTTGCGGCAACGGGTACGTTCGCTGCCGTGGCGCAGATGCGCCTCACGCTCGACCAGGCCCTCGACCTGGCGCTGAGCGAGAACCCTACCGTCAAGGTCGCCGAGATGGAGGTGCAGCGCTACGACTATGTGAAACGCCAGACATGGGGCGGCCTGCTGCCGCAGGTGTCGGTGACCGGGCAGGTCAACCACAGCTTCATCGTGCAGCAGATGTCCAAGGGCTTCTCGCTGGGCAACGACCCCTATACGACGCTCAGCGGGGCCGTGGATGCTTCGGTGCCGCTCTTCGCGCCGCAGGTTTACCGCATGATGAAGATGAACGACAAGCAGATGGCCACGGCCGTCGAAGCGGCGCGTTCGTCGCGCATCACGCTGACGGCCGAAGTCAAAAAGGCCTTCTACAACATCCTGCTCGCCGAGCAGTCGCTCGACGTGCTCCGCGAGTCGGAGGCCACCGTACAACGTACGGTCGACGATACGCAGGTGCAGTACCAGAACGGCCTGACCTCGGAATACGACCTGCTGACGGCGCAGGTGCAGCTCAGCAACCTGAAACCCTCGATCCTCCAGACCGAGAACTCGATCCGCATCGCCAAGCTGATGCTCAAGATGTACCTTTCGATCCCCGAGCAGGTCGATATCGAGGTCGAAGGCGAACTGGACGCTATGCGCGACAAGGTGCTCGCCGGCACCGAGGGGCTTACGACCGACACTTCGGATAACTCCGACCTGCGCACGCTCGAATTGCAGGAGGATCTGCTCCGCCTCCAGCTCAAGGCCGAGAATGCGAGCCGCCTGCCGACCATCGGGGCGTTCGGCAACTTCACCCTCACCGGGAACAACATGGGCTCGGTGTCGTTCGACCAGGCGACGATGGAAATGACGACGATCAAGGACGGCTATTTCTGGCAGAACCCGCTTTCCGCCGGCATCCGCGTCTCCGTGCCGCTCTTTTCGGGGCTGACGAAGATGAACCGCTCGCGCGAGATCAAGAACCAGATTTCGCAGATCGGCCTCCAGCGGACATACGCCCGGCAGCAGGTCGACGTGCAGGTTCGCTCGGCGCTGAACGACCTGCTGACGGCGCGCGAGACGATGTACGCCCAGGAGCTTACCGTCGAGCAGGCGCGCAAAGCCTATGCGATCTCCGACACCCGTTACCGTGCGGGGGCGGGCACGATCCTCGAGCTCAACAGCGCCCAGTTGGCGCAGACGCAGGCGCAGCTCAACTATTCGCAGGCGATCTTCGATTACCTGACGGCCAAGGCCGAGTACGACCGCATCGTCGGCAAGGAAAAATAGCGTGGAAATTGAAAAACAAAGATAGCATATGAAGAAAACAGCAGTTATATTGTTTGCCGCGGCCGCCCTCGCCGGCTGCAAAGGCAAAAACGGGGCAGGCGACGTGCAGCAGGACAACCGTGTGCTGACCAAAACCGAAACGGCGGAGTCCGCCACCGTGCAGCTTACCGAGGAGTTCACTTCGGAGATCGAGCCCTTCAGGGAGAACGACATCACTCCGGCGGCTTCGGGCGTGCACATCGACCGCATCCTGGTCGAGGTGGGCGACCCCGTGCGCGAGGGGCAGCTCATCGTGACCCTCGACCCGACGCAGTACACCCAGCAGCTCGTGCAGCTGAAGACCGTCGAGGACGATTACAACCGCCTGCTGCCCGTCTATGAGGCCGGCGGTATCTCGGCGCAGCAGATCCAGCAGGCCAAGGCGCAGCTGGACGTGCAGCGCGAGGTGGTCGCCAACCTCAAGAAGAACATCGAGGTGCGTTCGCCCATCACAGGCGTGGTCACGGCGCGCAACTACGAGTCGGGCGACCTCTTCTCGGCGCAGCCCATCCTGCACATCATGCAGATCGACCCGCTGAAGGTCATCGCCAATATTTCCGAGCAGTATTTCCCCAACGTGAAGGTCGGGATGCCTGTCGAGCTGAAGGTGGACATCTTCCCCGACCAGACCTTTACGGGTACCGTCTCGCTGATCTATCCGGCGCTCGACCCCACGACCCGTACGTTCAAGGTCGAGGTGAAGGTGCCCAATGCCCGGCGCACGCTGCGCCCGGGTATGTACGCCCGCACGATCTTCAACATGGGGCAGAAGGAGGGCGTCATGGTGCCCGACGTGGCCGTCCAGAAGCAGGTCGGCACTGCCGAGCGCTTCGTGTATGTCATCGAGGGCGATAGCGTTGCCCGTCGCCGCCGTGTCGATGTCGGACGCCAGGTCGGCGACCGCGTGGACATTCTTTCGGGCGTCGGGGCGGACGAAGCCGTGGCCGTCACGGCCCTTTCGAAACTCTACGACGGTGCCAAAGTGGAAATCAAACAGGAATAAAACGCCCCGAAACATATGAAAATATACGAAAGCGCGGTTCGGAAACCGGTCTCCACGGTGCTCATGTTCGTCGGCGTGATGGTCTTCGGGCTCTTCTCGCTGATGAACCTTGCGGTAGACCAGTACCCCGAAATCGAAATCCCCCAGATATCGGTCATCACCTTCTATCCCGGTGCCAACGCTGCGGATATCGAGACCAACATCACGCGTATCCTGGAGGATAACCTCAATACGGTGAGCAACCTCAAGAAACTGACCTCCAAGTCGCAGGACAACGTGTCGATGATCATTGTCGAATTCGAGTACGGATCCGACCTGACCGAGGGCGCCAACGAGATCCGTGACGTGGTGAGCCGCAGCCAGTCGCAGTTGCCCGACGACATCGATTATCCTACGATCTTCAAGTTCTCGACCTCGATGATCCCCGTGATCATGCTTGCCGTGACGGCCGACGAGAGCTACCCGGCCCTGAAGAAGATCCTCGACGATAAATTCGTCAACGTCCTGAACCGTGTCGACGGCGTGGGTGCCGTGACGGTCATGGGCGCCCCCGAGCGCGAGGTGCAGGTCAATGTCGACCCGGCCAAGCTCGAAGCCTACAATCTGACCGTCGAGCAGCTGGGGCAGATCATCGCCGCCGAGAACGTCAACATCCCGAGCGGTACGATCGACATCGGCAACAACACGTTCAACATCAAGGCCGACGGCGAATTCAAGCTGAGCGACGAGATGCGCAAGGTCGTGGTTTCCAATGCCGGGGGGCGCACGGTGATGCTCTCCGACGTGGCCGAGATCCGCGATACGCTCGAAAAGGCCACGATGGACGAACGCGCCAACGGGCAGCGGAGCGTGCGCGTGATGATCCAGAAGCAGTCGGGTGCCAACACCGTGGACATCGTCCATGAGATTCAGAAGCGCCTGCCCGACATCCAGGCGAGCCTTCCGCGCGACGTGAAGATGGAGACGATCTTCGAGGGGTCGCAGGAAATCACCAATGCCATCGGGTCGCTCTCGGAAACGATCATGTACGCCTTTATCTTTGTGGTGCTGGTGGTGATGGCCTTCCTCGGGCGGTGGAGGGCGACGCTCATCATCTGTATGACGATCCCCGTGTCGCTGATCTGCTCGTTCATCTACCTCTTCGCCACGGGCTCGACGCTCAATATCATCTCGCTTTCGTCGCTCTCGATCGCCATCGGTATGGTCGTCGACGATGCCATCGTGGTGCTGGAGAACATCACGACGCACATCGAGCGGGGTTCGAATCCCAAGGAGGCCGCCATCTACGCCACCAACGAGGTGTGGCTGTCGGTCATTGCCACCACGCTCGTGGTCGTTGCCGTGTTCCTGCCGCTGACGATGGTGCCGGGCATGGCGGGTATCCTCTTCCGCGAGCTGGGCTGGATCGTGACCATCGTGGTGTGCGTTTCGACTACGGCAGCCATTTCGCTGACCCCGATGATGTCCGCCTACCTCTTGAAACTCGAGGGCGGCGTGCACGATTACAAGGGGCTGGGTGTCATATACAAACCCATCGACCGGGCACTCGCATGGCTCGACGACGCCTATGCCCGCTCGCTGAACTGGGTGGTGCGCCACCGCCGTATCACGATCTTCTCGATGATGGGGCTTTTCCTGGTTTCGCTGGGGCTCGTCACGCAGGTGCCGACCGAATTCTTCCCGCCTTCGGATAACGGCTGGATCTCGGCCACGGTCAAACTGGAGCAGAACCTTTCGGTGGATTACACCGCGCGGATCGCCCGCCAGATCGACAGCATCATCTACAAGAACTATCCCGAGGTGACGCTCGTGTCGGCCTCGTCGGGCGCCAACTCGTCGGACGACGCGTTCGCCGCGATGCAGACCACCGGTTCGCACATCATCAATTACAACCTCAGCCTGCCCACCTCCGACAAGCGCGAGCGGTCGATCTACGTTATCTCCGACCTGCTGCGCAAGGAACTGGATCGCATCCCCGAGGTGCGGGAATATTCGGTGATGCCCGGCGGCGATAACGGCAGCATGAGCGGTTCGGCGACGGTCGACATCAAGGTTTTCGGCTACGACATGGACGTGACCAACGCCGTTGCCAACGACCTGAAGGAAAAACTGGGCGGCCTGGAGGGTACGCGAGACGTGCAGCTTTCGCGCGACGACCTGCGTCCCGAACTCAACGTGGTCTTCGACCGTGACCGCCTTGCCTATTACGGCATGAACAGCGCCACGGCGTCGCAGGCCGTGCGCAACCGCATCGACGGCCTCGTGGCCTCGAAATACCGCGAGGACGGCGACGAATATGACATCGTGGTGCGCTATGCCGAACCGTTCCGCATGTCGCTCGGGGACGTGGAGAACATCACGCTTTACAACGGGCAGGGGCGCCCCGTGAAACTCAAGGAGGTCGGCCGCGTGCAGGAGGAGTATGCCGCGCCGATGATCGAGCGCGAGAACCGCCAGCGTGTGATCACGGTCAAGTCGTCGCTCGGAGCCGGCGTCGCCCTGGGCGACGTGGTGGCCGAGGTCGATCAACTCATCGCCGGGTATCCCGTGCCCGACGGCGTCGACCTCGAAATCGGCGGTACGGTCGAAGACCAGGGCGACGCCTTCAGCGATCTGGGCGTGCTGTTCATCCTGATCGTCATCCTGGTCTACATCGTGATGGCCACGCAGTTCGAATCGCTGCTCTTCCCGTTCATCATCATGTTCACCATCCCGTTCGCCGCCACGGGCGTTTTCCTGGCTTTGTGGATGACCTCCACGCCGATGTCGCTCATTGCCCTGATCGGTGCCATCATGCTGGTGGGCATCGTGACCAAGAACGGTATCGTGATGGTCGACTACATGAACCTGCTGGTCGAGCGCGGCTCGGGTGTCTTCGATGCCGTGATCGCCGGCGGAAAGAGCCGTCTGCGCCCTGTGCTCATGACTTCGTTCACGACCATCCTGGGTATGTTGCCGCTGGCGATCGGCACGGGTGTCGGGTCGGAGACGTGGCAGCCCATGGGCATCGCCGTGATCGGCGGCCTCACGTTCTCGACCCTGCTGACGCTGTTCATCATCCCGGCGCTCTACTCGGTATTCGTCAACCGCTCGCAGCGCAAGGAGAAGGAGAAACTTGCCCGCCTGGCCGCCGAACACCAGGCCAGCCGGCATTAAACCGTTTATCCCGCCTGTCCGGTTGTTACCGTACCGGGCAGGCGGGATATAAAACCCCAATACCGTTATGAAAGCAGTATTCTTATCATACAACCAGGCGCTCACCGACCGTGTGAACGCCATCCTCGACGAGCAGGGCGTCCGCGGCTTCACGCGCTGGGCGCTGACCGAGGGACGCGGGTCGGTCGACGGAGAACCCCATTACGGCACGCATGCCTGGCCGTCGATGAACGCTTCGCTCATGGCCATCGTCGACGACGAAAAGGTCGCGCCGCTGATGGAGGCTTTCCGGGAGATGGACGCCGCTACCAAGATGCAGGGCTCGCGTGCCTTCGTCTGGAATATCGAGCAGACATTCTGAGTTTTCCCGGGTTCCGGTACTTTGGATTTTCCCGGGCTCCGGGGTAAGGGTGCGGGTTTCCCGGTGTTTCCGGGTACGCCGGGCGGATGCGCCGGGACTTTCCGGAACGTTCCGGGAGTTTTCCCCGCTTGTCTTCTCCGGTTTTGCAGACAGCCTGCGGCTTGGGGACGGTGGTGACAGCTCCGGACTTTGCTGCTGCCGTGCCGGTGCACCGCGGCAGATTCTTTGGCGTGCCCGTACGCAGTCGCCCTATTTTTACTATCTTTGCCTGCATGAAACTCACCTTTCTGGGAACGGGCACCTCGCAGGGCGTCCCTGTCATCGGGTGCCGCTGCAAGGTCTGCACCTCGGCCGACAGGCGTGACAACCGCCTGCGCACTTCGGCCATGGTCGAGGCGTGCGGCGTGCGTATGGTCATTGACGCCGGCCCCGATTTCCGCTGCCAAATGCTCCGCACGGGCATCCGCCACCTCGACGCCATCCTCCTCACGCACGAACATAAAGACCATATCGGCGGGCTGGACGACGTGCGGGCCTTCAACTTTGTCGATTACCCGCCGCTGGTGCACAAGGTCGACATCTATGCCGCACCCCATACCATCGGCGTCGTGCGCAAGGATTTCGACTATGCCTTCGCGCAGGATAAGTACCGCGGCGTGCCCGAAATCGAGTTGCATGAGATCGACGTCACCCGGCCGTTCCGGGTCGGGGGGCTGGAGGTCGTCCCCGTATCGGGACACCATTCCGACCGTTTCGCCGTTACGGGCTACCGTATCGGCAGGCTGGCCTACCTGACCGATTTCAAGACCATCGGGGATGCCGAGGTCGAAAAACTCCGGGGCGTCGAGGTGCTCGTCGTCAACGCGCTCCGCTTTACGGAGCATTATTCCCATTTCAACGTGGCCGAGGCCCTTGCGCTCATCGCCCGCGTCGCCCCGCGCGAGGCCTACCTCACGCACATGTCCCACGACATCGGCCTGCATGCCGTGACGGAGCCGACGCTCCCCCGCGGCGTACACATGGCCTACGATACGTTGCAGCTTGAAATAAACGATTGATATGAAAGATTTAAAAAATAAGGTCGTCATCGTGACGGGTGCTTCGTCGGGTATCGGCGAGGCGATGGCACGCGAGTTCGCCGCACAGGGCGCCCGCGTGGTGCTGGGCGCGCGCAGCGTGCAGAAATTACAGCTTATCGCGGGCGACATCCGCTCCCGGGGCGGGCAGGCCGCCTATTGCGGCGTCGATGTGACCGATGTCGGCGAGTGCCGCCGGCTCATCGACACGGCCGTACGTGAGTTCGGGGGGATCGACGTGCTGGTTTGCAACGCCGGGCTTTCGATGCGCGCCATTTTCGACGACGTCGACCTGGAGGTGCTGCACCGCCTGATGGACGTCAATTTCTGGGGTACGGTCAACTGCTGCAAGTTCGCCCTGCCGTACCTCCAGCAGTCGCACGGTTCGATTGTCGGCATCTCGTCCGTCGCCGGGCTGCACGGGCTGCCGGGGCGCACGGGCTATTCGGCCTCGAAGTACGCCATGACGGGTTTCCTCGAAACGCTGCGCATCGAAAACCTTAAAAAGGGACTGCACGTGATGATCGCCTGCCCGGGTTTCACGGCATCCAACGTTCGCTTCTCGGCCCTTACGGCCGACGGCACGCAGCAGGGCGCAACCCCGCGCGACGAAGCGAAGATGATGACCCCCGAAGAGGTCGCCCGCATCGTCGCCCGCGGCATACTGAAGCGCAAACGCCTCTGTCTGATGGAGAACGAGGGGCGTGCCACGCATTTCGTTAAGAAGTTCGCCCCCGGCTTCCTCGACCGCATGTTCTACCTGGTGATGTCCCGGGAGCCCGATTCGCCGCTGAAATAACGTCGCCGCATCCGGCGGGGCGAGCCCCGGGGAGCGGTTTGAACCAAGGGAACTATGGTCCGGGAAGAAAAACACTCCGAAGAAGAGGTCAGGCGCGTCTGCGCCGGGATCCGCCGTCAGGCCGCTTTGGAAAACGCCCGCTGGCAACTCAAGGCGGGGTATGGCGGCTTGGCTCTCATGTCCGTCGTGCTGGTCGTCGTCCTTTGCGGAGGCGACGGCTGGAGATGGTGGTGGCTCTTTTATTTCGTTGCGCCGGTCATGCTGGTCATCAACGGCCATCGCGTGGTGCGGGGTAAAAAATCGTGGTAAGTGGTAAAATAAAAGAAGGCGCTCGGTTATTTTGAGCGCCTCTTTTTTGGTCGTCGGTTCATCGTTCCTGCCTTTCCTGTTCCCCTTCCATTTGCCGTTCTTCCTTCCGGGCTGGCCGGGGTGGATTATTCCATCCGCCGTTTCCCCGATAGTAGTGTCCCGGGTTGCTGTCCTTCGCGCTGCCGGCTTCCGTACCGCTTCCGGTACCGCTGCTCCGGTGCTTCGCCGGCATTACCTATGCCGTCCGGTATGTCTTGCGCGTTGCGTACATGGCTTTTGTTGCCCGGATGCGATCCCGCTTGCCTGTCTGTTCTCTGGGTGCCGGGTGCCGGATGCCCGCCGCTTGCCTGTCTGCTCTCCGGGGGGGGCGCCGCTTGCCGTAGTTTTTCGCTCGTGCTGGACGATGCGTTTTCCGCGCCGGCGAGCCCTGGGCTCCGGGGGAATACGATGTCGTTTTCCCCGGCACCGCAGCCTTTGCGCGCGGTTATTCCTTTTTCTTCGTCCCGCCGTCCTTGCCGTCTTCCTTTGAGGAGTCCTTGAACTCCTTGACGCCGCGTCCCAGGCCGCGCATCAGTTCGGGGATTTTCCTGCCGCCGAACAGGAGCAATACGACCAACAGGATAAGTATCAACTCGGTCGGGCCGAGGAACAGGGGGAGGATGAATAATGTCATGGTATGTTCGGGTCTTTGGTGTGTGCGTTTTCCGTCCGGGCTTTCCTGTCGTATTCCCGGAGACAGGGGCTGCCTTGCGGACAAATGTACTAAGAATTTCCGAAACCCCGCCTTCCGGGGTGAAAAAAGCGGGGTGCATCCGAAGCACCCCGCCCGAACTGTCTTTCGGGAATCCGTTATTTGAAGAATATCGACGAAATCTCCTTGTAGTTGTGTACGCGCTCGATGACGTCGGCGAACATGTCCGCCACCGACAGCACCGTGAACTTGTGCAGGTCTTTGTCGGGGTTGAGCGGAATGGTGTCGGTCACGATCACCTCCTGCAGCGCGCTGTCGTTGATACGCTCGTAGGCCGGGCCCGACAGCACGGGATGGGTGATGGCGGCGCGAACGCTCTTCGCCCCGCGCGACATGAGCATGTCGGCGGCCATGCAGATCGTGCCTGCCGTGTCGATCATGTCGTCCACGATCAGGATATTGCGGCCCTCGACCTCGCCGATGGCGGTCATCGTGCCCACGACGTTGGCTTTGGCTCGTTCCTTATGCGAAATGATGATCGGCGTGCCGAGCAGTTTGGCATAGGTGTTGGCACGCTTGGCGCCGCCCATGTCGGGCGCTGCGATCGACAGCTCTTCGATGTTGAGGCTCTTGATATAGGGGATGAAGATGCCGCTGGCATAGAGTGCATCGACCGGTACGTCGAAGAAACCCTGTATCTGGTCGGCATGCAAGTCCATCGTCATCACGCGGTCTACGCCTGCGGCCATCAGCAGGTTGGCTACCAGTTTCGCGCCGATCGGCACCCGGGGCCGGTCTTTCCGATCCTGTCGTGCCCAGCCGAAGTAGGGTATCACGGCCACGACCTTGTAGGCCGAAGCGCGGCGTGCGGCGTCGATCATCATCAACAGCTCCATCAGGTTATCCGAAGGCGGGAACGTCGACTGGATGATGAATACCGTACACCCGCGGATGGACTCGTTGAAGCAGGGCTGGAACTCGCCGTCGCTGAAACGCAGTACTTCCGATTGCCCGAGCGTCGTACCGAAACTCGCCGCGATTTTTTCGGCAAGGTATTCCGATCCGCGACCCGAGAAAATTTTGATTTTGTGGATAGCCATAGGTTACGAGGATTTTTGATGGTGCAAAGATAGCATAAGCCGTCGGAAAAACGAGCCCCGCGGGCAACCTTTTTTCAACAATCGGTTAAACATTGAGGCATCCGCCGATGAAGCCGAGGATCTCCTCGCGTCCCGTACCGCGTTCGCCCGACGAGACGAACATCGGCGGCAGTTCCTCCCATTGCTCGCCCAGCGTGGCCTTGTAACGCTCCACGCTCTTGGCGCACTGCGTTTTGGAGAGCTTGTCGGCCTTGGTGAAGACGATACCGAACGGAATGCCGTTCATGCCCAGCATTTCGATGAAGCGCAGGTCGATCTTCTGGGGTTCGAGCCGGATGTCCACCAGCACGAACAGGAAGTGCATCTTCTCGCATTTGAGCACGTAGTCGGTGATGATCTTGGCGAAATCGCTGCGCATGGCCTTCGACGTGCGGGCGTAGCCATAACCCGGCAGGTCGACCAGGTACCACGCATTGTCGATCAGGAAGTGGTTGATGAGCCGCGTCTTGCCGGGTGTCCCCGAGACCTTCGCCAGCCCCTGCCGGCCGGTCAGCATGTTGATGAGCGACGACTTGCCGACGTTGCTGCGCCCGATGAAGGCGATGTCCTTCAGCGAGTCCTTTGGAACTTGCGAGATGCGCTCCGAGCTGCACCTGAATTCGGCTTTGTGGATCTGCATGGTGTTGGAATTTTGTGCAAAGATAGCAATATTTCCGGATACGGCACGGGGGATAGCGCCCGCTGCACTCCGTCCTGTCGCCTTCCGGTTCGTTTGCCCTCTCCGCGGCTGCCCGTTATTTCCCCGGCTGCTTACCCCGTTTCCAGACGAGCGTCACCCACAGCGGACAGTGATCCGATGCCGTGGCCGTATGGTCTACGGCGCTTTCCGCGACCGTGGCCGACGTGGGCAGCCCGCGGCCGAGGATGTAGTCGATGCGCACGGCCGGGTTGTCGGACGGGAACGTCATCCGCGTGGTGTCGGAAAGTATCCGGAAGCCGCCGCCCAGCCCCGCGAGCACCGCCGCGGCATCCCCTGTGTTGAAATCCCCGGCCAGCATCACCGGTTTGCGGCATGTGTCGGTGGCCTGCAGGATCAGGGGCAGCGATGCGTGCCGGTCTTCGGGCGTGAGCGAAAGGTGGGTGACGCATACCGTGTAGTCCGGGAATTCCGCCATGAGCAGTACCCGGGCCTCCTCGCGCCCCGGGAGCGGGGTGCTGCGTACGGCGAGCGGCTCGGTGCGCGACAATAACCCGATGCCGTAGCTCCCGCCCGCGAAGCCGATGGCGCGGCCGAACGTGGCGTGCATGCCCGTCATCCGCCCCAGTTCACCGGGGATGTAACGCCCGTCCACGCGCAGTGTGGCGCTGTCCAGCTCCTGCAACGCCACCAGGTCGGGCGCCTCGCGCAGGATGACCCGGGCGATGCGGCCGATGTCCTGTATGTTGTCGATGCCGATGCCGTTGCGGATGTTGTAGGACATCAGTTTCAGGCGCTCCTGCCGCTGTATGCATGCGGCAGCCAGGCCGCAGCAGACGGCCAGTAGGAGGGTGCGTAGGGGGTGTTTCATGCCGGACGGGGTTTTCCGCAAAGGTAATACATCCGCTGCTGAATGCCAAATAAATCCGGCTGAGACCGGCTGTGTGTCATGCGGTTCCGTGACAGGTGCCCTGTGCCGGGCCTCGTAAATTCCTTCCGGTTTGTTTTAACGGTGGATTTTTCGTACCTTTTAGCATCCGATTTGCAGCGACCGATATATTTAACTTATCATGCTTATGAAAACTCGACTTCCTATCGTGCTCGGCGCTGCGGCGCTGGCCTTTCTTCCCACCGAATCTCCGGCCTGCACGCGGGCCGTCTACCTCGGCCCCGAGGGTATGACCGTCACCGGGCGTACCATGGACTGGCGCGAGGATCCGCTCACCAACCTTTACATCTTTCCGCGCGGTACGGCGCGGCGCGGCGCGAACACAGACAACACGGTGTTTTGGACCTCGAAATACGGCACCCTGTCGGCCGCCGGCTACGACATCGGCATCACCGACGGCATGAACGAGGCCGGGCTGGTCGCCAACCTGCTGTTCCTGCCTGAATCGGTCTACGAACGCCCGGGCGATACGCGCCCGGTCATGGGACTGAGCATCTGGACGCAGTATGTGCTGGATAATTTCGCTACGGTCGACGAAGCCGTTGCGGAGCTTTCGAAGGAGAAGTTTCGCATCGACGCCCCCGACCTCCCGAACGGTGTCAAGTCGCGCCTGCACCTGGCCATCTCCGACGCCTCGGGCGACAGCGCCATCTTCGAGTATGTCGACGGCCGCCTGTCGGTGCACCACGGCCGTGAGTACCAGGTGATGACCAATTCGCCGTTCTACGACCAGCAGCTCGCCATCCTCGACTACTGGCAGCCGATCGGCGGGCTGACGATGCTTCCCGGCACCAACCGCGCCCCCGACCGCTTCGTGCGTGCGTCGTTCTATATCAACGCCGTCGTCAAAAGCGCCGATCCGAAAGTCGCCGTGCCGGCCGTGATGTCGGTCATGCGCAACGTCTCGGTGCCCTACGGCATCTCGACCCCCGATAAGCCCCATATAGCGTCGACGCGCTGGCGCACGGTCTGCGACCAGAAGAACCGGGTCTACTATTTCGAGCCGACGCTGGCCATGGAAACCTTCTGGGTCGACCTCTCGAAGATCGACTTCGGCCAGGGAACGCCCGAACGTGTCCTGAAACTCGTCGGCGGCCGAACCTTCACAGGCGATGCCACGGCCGAATTCCGCAGGAGCGACAAGCCGTTCGTCTTCCTGTTCGGGGTGTAATTACCGGATTGGTGGAATTATATACGGCAAGCGCCGGTTCTTCATCCGAGCCCGGCGCTTGCCCGTATTTCTCCTTTTCGCCGAGGCCGGGATCCGCGTCATGACATTAGGACGGGCGGCGTGATATCCGTATGGAATTTTTCCTATCTTTGCGGCAATATAAATCTCCGCAATGGAAAATTACTCTCATTTTATCATTACCCGGTTCAACCTGAACCTTTATGCGCAGGACAAACACGACCTGCCCACCCGTACGGATCGGTGGCTCGAACACCGGTTCGAGGTCTTCGAGCGTTACTGCCTGCCGTCCGTGGCAGCGCAGACGAGCGGGAACTTCACCTGGCTCTGCCTTTTCGATGCCGCGACGCCCGAGCCCTACCGCAGCCGTATCGAAGGCTACAAAACCCGGTGCCCGCAGTTCGAAGCCGTCTATTACACGGCCGCACAGGCGGCCAACCTGACGGAAAATCTCCGCACGACGATTGCAGCGTACGTGTCGTGCGACCGGAAGGGAAGAACCCCCCCCCGAAGCTGCTGATCACCACTAACTTGGATAACGACGACGCCTTTTCGTCCGATGTCGTCGAACTGCTGCAACGCGAGCTGCGTCCCGCTCCCGGCAAACGGATTTACAGCCTGCTGTACGGTTACCAGTATTTCACCGACCGCCGCTTCGCGCTCAAAATGCGCTATACGAACAACCATTTCCTGACCCTCGCCGAGCCGTTCGATGCGCATGCCGAAACCATCATTTCCTACCGCCATACCAAGGCCATCCGGCAATTGCCGACCATCTATCTCTCCACCGCCCGCGGAAAATGGCTCGAAATCGTCCACGAGGACAACGTCAGCAATGATTTTCGCATCAACATCAAAGTCTGGTATATTCCCCTGCTATATGGCCGGTCGTTCGCCGATTTCGGTTTGGGCGGATTCCGCCTGTCCTGCGCCCGGCAGTGGGCGGCCATGCTGCTCGTGGTCCCGGCACGCTTTTTTGCCACGGCGGTACGGCGATTGCGCCGCAAGTGGTCGAAATAACCCTTTCCCGGCCTGAAAAAGCGGCGATGCTTCCGGAAAACACCGGAGGCATCGTCCTATGTTTGACGCGTTTATGGCACCGCAGCTTTATCGCAGCTTCGGGTATTTGTTGTTGAAGCGGAACCCGACGCCCAGCATCAGGTAGTTCGGGGTTTGGAAATCCTTGAGGCAGTAGCCCACATGCACGAACGTATTGCGTGTGACACCTACCTTGAGCGTCAGCATCTGGTAAAACGACTTGAGGTCTCCGCCCTTGTGCAGTACGTTGAAACCCAGCCCGAAGCCGACCGTGAAATAGGGCATCACGAACTCCGCGCGTCCCGAAATTCCCAGTGCGATCTGCTTGTCGAACGAGGGGGTATGGAACTGGTACCCGGGGTCGCCCCCGTCGTAGCCTACGATGTAGTCTTCGGTGTAGACGTTGGCGCTGCCGTCGTACACGCCGTCCACCGACAGGCCCGCGCGGAACTTGTACCCGAAATTATACATCGCCGCGAAGTTGAACCCCGCCACGCCGTAGGCATCGGGTGCGGCATATTGCTTGTCGCCGACCGCCACGCCCTTGCGGCGCCACGAGCCGAACAGCACGAGGTCGTAGCTCAGGTGGCGGGGAAAGGGTTTTGCGAGCAGCCGTGCCCGTGGCCGCGAGAGCGGGTTGTCGCCCCTTCCGAAACTGTATACGAGCCCGAGTTTCATGCCGATCGAGTTGAGTCCCGCGTTGGGGAATTTGGTGTTGCCGTTCGAAAAGTGGGTCATCGAAAGGCCCGTGGTGAGTTCCAACCGCTGCGTGAGCAGCCAGTTGAGGTAGAAATCGACGTTGAGGTAGGCGTTGACCCTCGACCCCATCATGATGTTGGCGCGGTTGTAGTTCGTGTCGTAGGGTTTCCATCCGAACGACAGGCCGAAATTCCACTCGTAGTTGAACGATACCAGCGGGCTGATGCGTGCGATGCGCGCGCCCTGGAAGAGGTAGACGGCAACCGGGTTGCCCAGCTCCCCGCGGTTGCCGAAGCTGTAATAGGAGACCCCGATCCCCTGGTATACGCCGCCGTAGATACAGTCGGGGCGCGACCCGGGGCGGAAGCGGAACGAATAACGCAGGTGGGCGGCCAGCGAGCGCTGGATCGGTTCGCCCGCCATGTTGGCCCCTGCGAGAAAGATGTTCGTCGGGGGAATGTACTCCGGGCGGAATTCCGCGCCGATGCTGTGGACGAGCCTCCGCCTGCGGCCGGTCGTGTCCGCGGAGAAGGAGGACAATAGCGGGGTAGTGGCTGAGGCTTGTTTCTTCGTCAGATCCAGGGCGGCCCGGTATCCGGCGGCATAGCCGTTACGGTAGCCCGTATCGTAGCCCGTCCGGTAGGCGGATGCGCGGCGGCGTGCCGCTCCCCGGGACACGGTGCCGGCCTCAGCCCCGCCTGCCATGCCTGTCGTATCCGGCTCCATGCTGCGGGACGTGCCGTCCCCGGGCGTCCCCGGCGTTTCCGGCGCTCGCGGCGTCCTTTGTGCGTTTTGCGCGCTCGGCGTTTCCGACATCCCCGGCGCTCGCGGCATCCCGGTGCGCCGGTGCGTTTTGCCGCGGGGCGCCGTCCGCCCGGGCGGGTACGGGCTCCGCGGCGGTCGCCTCCGCCGACAAGAAGAGCAGGCACCCCGCAAAGAGCCCTGCCGTCCTCCGTATGATATGTCGCATTCTCTCCAATCGCGGTATTTTGACCGCACAAGTTACGAATTTTTACGCGAGTGCAAAGCGTTGATCCGAAAAAATACCCCGCGGGTATTCTGTTTCGTCGGTTCCGGCTTCTCTGTCCCGTTGCGCCCTGCCGGTTTTGCCCTTCCGGGCTTTTTCCCCGCCTGCTTCGGTATCCTTGCCCGCGCCATTGCAGGGTATCGGGGAACGCTGCTCGTCGTCACCCACGACCGGCATTTCGCCCGCGAGGTCGGCATCACGCGGACGGTAGCTCTGCCTCCGCCGGAATAGGTGCTTTTCCGGTCGGCCGGTTTTCCCCCGGATTATGGCCTGCGCCGTGGAAAAAACGGGCGAAAAATTGCAAAATCCGGCCGGATTTCGTATACTTGTACATGTAAATCCCGGGAAGGCGGGTTGCCGGCCTGAACTCAAATTCGGGCAGTCTTTCCCGGGACTGCCGGACGAGAAATTTTTGACGAATGAAACAATTTTCCCTCATACTCTTTTCCCTGTTGGTTTGTTCTTCCTCTGTCCGCGGCGGTGACGCTATGCCGGGCGACTTGCTGCGGACGCTCAATGCGGCGATCGACAGCAGCGAAGTCTATACCGGCTATAAAAAGGCGCGCATCGAGGAGCTGCGGCTGCGCAAGACCGGTGCCCGGAGTACGGAGGACATCTACCGGATCAACTGTGAGATCATCGACAACTACGAATCCTTCCTGTGCGACTCGGCCGAATATTACGTCCTGCAGAATATCCGGATCGCCCGCAGCCTCGGCAACCCGGATCATCTCTCCGAGAGCAGGCTGCGGCTGGCGTTCCTCTACTCCCTTTCGGGGCTTTTCCTGCAGGCCAACGACATTTTCCGGTCTATCGACTACGGACGGCTGCCTGCCGACCAGAAATGCCGCTATTACTGGAACTCGATCCGCTATTACGAGAACCTGATAAAATACACCAACGACAGCCAGCTGTCGGACGAATATAAGGGGGAGATCGGCCGCTGCCGTGATTCGCTGTTGTCGCTGCTGCCCGTCGGTTCCACGGACTGGCAGACCGAGCGGGCTTTCCAGCTCATGGAGCAGGGACAGCCGGACGGGGCGCTCGAAATCTTCGAAGGCATATTCCGTTCGCGCGATCCCCAGACCCATCCCTATGCCATGGGTGCGATGTGCCTGGCCAAAGCCTACGGGCAGGCGGGCGACAGCGCGATGGAGGAACGCTACCTGATCCTGGCCGCCACGATGGACATACGCCTTGCCGTGAAGGAGAACGAGGCGCTGCTCGCGCTGGCCACGCGCCTGTTCGAAAAGGGCGACATCGACCGGGCATACTCCTATATCTCCTATGCGCTGAACGATGCCAATTTCTACAATTCCCGTTTCAAGAACACCGTGATCGCGCGCCTCTATCCGATCATCGAGAGCAGCTACCTCTATAAACTCGACAAGCAGCGGCACAACCTGCGCTTCTATTCCACCATGTCGAGCCTGCTGGTGCTGGCCCTAGCCATCGCGCTGTTTTTCTATTTCCGCCAGACGAAGGTCATTTCGCGTGCCCGGCGGGAGCTGGCGGCGCTTACGCAGGAGCTCATCAGCCTGAACCGCAACCTCGACGAAGCGAACCTGGTCAAGGAGCGTTACCTGGGTTATTTCATGAACCAGTGCGCCATCTATATCAACAAACTGGACAAATACCGCCGCGATATAAACCTGAAGATCAGGAATAAACAATTCGACCGCCTGCATGACCTTTCGTTGCAGGCTCCCGGCAGGGAGGAAGAGGAGTTGTGCCGCAATTTCGACCGTGCCTTCCTGAACCTCTATCCCAATTTCGTGGAGAAATTCAACGCCCTGCTCAATCCCCAGAGCCGCTATACGCCCGAAGAAGGGCGCCTCAACACCGAACTGCGCATCTTCGCGCTGATCCGGCTCGGGGTTTCCGACGTGAACCAGATCGCCGATTTCCTGCGCTGTTCGCCGCAGACGATCTATAATTACAAGAGCAAAATCAAGAAAGCCGCGCTCAACGGCGGCGACAATTTCGAGGAAACGGTTCGCAAACTCGGTTCCTTGTCGCTCGACGCGTTTCCATCCTGTTTACCGGCCGACAATGCATAACCGCTTGCAAGTCGTCGTTTGTTAGTTGTTTGTTCGGAAGATTGTTCTTTTCCTGTTTATTTCCGATCCGGTGTGTGCCCTGCTTTCAGCCTTGTCGTGATTCGGGCGAAATTCTGGGGTGCTCCCCGTGTGACCCGGCATGCCAGCCTGGCCGGTGCGGCCTGCAATTTCCTCCTTTCTCCCGATGCTCCGGCGTCCGTCTGCCCCTTTCCGATACGCTGCACCCTTCGTGGATTTCCTCATAGCCTTGACTGACCGGGCAAAAAAGAGACCCCTGCCTCAATCGCATGAAGCAGGGGTGATATATTCCGTATGGAAGCTTAGTATCTCCTGTTGCCGTAGCCGCCGCCGTAACCGCCGCCACGGTTGCCACCGCCGTAACCGCCGGCAGGTCTGTCTGCCTTGGGCTTTGCGACATTGACCCCGATGGTCTTGCCTTCGAAGTCGGTGCCGTCGAGCGCGTCGATCGCAGCCTGTCCTTCGGTCTCGTTAGGCATCTCCACGAAGCCGAAGCCACGCGAGCGGCCCGTTTCGCGGTCGGTGATTACGTTAGCCGAGGATACCTCGCCGTACTGTGAAAAAAGGTTCTGCAGGCTGTCGCTTTTCGTACCCCAGCTCAGATGTGAAACATAAATGTTCATCGTTCTTGTTTTTAATTATTGTTTGTTTATGATTGATATACGTACTGCGGCCAATCCGCGCGTCCCGCGTTCAATTTCAAATGTTACTTTGTCTCCTTCGGCAATGGTGTCAGGTGCGGAAGAGATGTGGAAAAAGTATTTTTCGCCGCTGTCGGCATCCTTTATGAAGCCGTAGCCTTTCGAGGCGGTGAAGTACTCGACGCGCCCTGTGGAGGGCAGTATTTCCATTTCCTCCTGCTTGGGTGTCGAAATCTCGATCTGCGAGACGTCTATCTCCGTCTTGGGTTTGACATCCTGGGGCGTGGTGTGCAGTATGCCGTTCTCGTCCACATAGGCTATCATATCCTCGAAAGAACTCGTACCGCCGCTTTTGCGTTCGTCCTTGCGTTTTTGCTTTTCCTGTCGTTTTTGCTCCTTGAGCTTTTCCCGGTCTCTTTTACCTGTCGTTATTCGTTTTGCCATTCTATGTTGTTATGCGGCTATCGCCCCTGTCGCGGGACTGTATCCGTCGGTTTCATCGTGTTTCCGCTGTCCGATACCTGTGTTGAAAGCAGAAAAGGTGCCAGATTCGGCGGCCTTTCCCTCGGTATACGGAATTATGGGACATGGATTTCGTGCTTGTCTGTAAAAAAATCACCATCATTTTCTTTTTGCATCACCTCCGATGCCTGTTGCCTCCAAGAGGCCGTTTATGAACAAAGAAGCTGATAATGAGATCTATTCTGAGATGGGACAGTCCGCCAAAGTACCGCGGAAACAAATACGCACGAAAGAAGAATTCAATATAAACCCTTGTTTATGCTGACAAAGGTAATCAAATTATTCGGTTATTCCTATTTTTTGCGGATTAATGCATCGATATTCCGCAGAAATGTATTTCCGCCCCGTTCTCGGGGCGGGAGCGGCCGCCGGCAGAAAGCCCCGGGACTGCGGCCTTAGTAGCCGAGTATCCTCAGCATCGAGCGGTAGGATTGCTCCTTGGCGAAGAGCCTCGTATAATATTCGTTGTCGCTCTTGTCGCGGTCGATGATGATGTGCTTGGGTGCCGGGATCAGGCAGTGCTGGATGCCGCCGAAACCGCCCAGCGACTCCTGGTAGGCACCCGTGTGGAAGAACCCGATGTATTGTGTGTTACCCGGTTCGAGCTTGGGCAGGAATATGGCGTTGGTGTGTGATTCGGCATTGTAGAAATCCTCGCTGTCGCAGGTCAGCCCCCCGAGCAGTACGCGCTGGTATTCGCGATCCCAGTTGTTCACCGCCAGCATGATGTAACGCTGGTTGATGCCCCACGTGTCGGGCAGGGTAGTGATGAACGACGAGTCGATCATGTACCAGTTCTCGCGGTCGTTCTGCTGTTTCTGGTTGACGATCGAGTAGAGCGCCGCGCCGCTTTCGCCTACGGTGAACGACCCGAACTCGGTGAAGATGTTGGGTTCCTCCGTGTCGTTGCGGTGGCAGATGTTCTTGATCTGGGCGATGATCTCCTCGGTCAGGTATTCGTAGTCGTATTCGAAGTTGAGCGAGTTCTTGATGGGGAATCCGCCGCCGATGTTGAGGCTGTCCAGCTCGGGGCAGATGGCTTTGAGTTCGCAGTAGACGTTCATGCACTTCGACAACTCGTTCCAGTAGTAGGCCGTGTCCTTGATGCCCGTGTTGATGAAGAAATGCAGCATCTTGAGCTGGAACTTCTTGCTGTTCTTGAGCTTGGCCTTGTAGAAGTCGAGGATGTCGTTGTAGCGGATACCCAGCCGCGAGGTGTAGAACTCGAACTTGGGTTCCTCCTCGCAGGCGATGCGGATGCCGACCTTGCATTTCTTGGTGAAGGCGTCCTCGAACAGGTCGAGCTCCTCCTTGTTGTCCAGCACGGGGATCGTGTTGACGAAGCCGTCGTTCACCAGCTGGGCGATGTTCTCCACGTACTGCGGGCGCTTGAACCCGTTGCAGATGATGTAACGGTCTTTGTCGATGATGCCGCCGTCGTAAAGCGCATTGATTATATGTATGTCGTATGCCGACGACGTTTCCAGGTGGACGTCGTTCTTCATGGCCTCCTCCAGCACGAACGAGAAATGGCTCGACTTGGTGCAGTAACAATAGTTGTACGAGCCTTTGTAGTCGACCTTCGCCATCGCCACGTTGAACATGCGCTTGGCGCGGTTGATCTGTTGCGAGATCTTCGGCAGGTACGTTATCTTGAGCGGCGTACCGTACTGTTTGATCAGTTCCATGAGCGGGATGTCATGGAAATTCAACTCGTTGTCTTCGACCGAGAACTCATCCTGCGGGAAGTCGAACGTCTGTTCGATGAGGTCGATGTACTTGTCTTTCATGGCTGGTTCGTGTAAGTTTCGGCAATCCGTCTTCGCTACATCCGTAATTTCGGGCCAAAGTAGCTTGTCCGGATTTTTTGAAATTTCGGGATGCAAATCAAACGAATATTTTTCGTATAACCAATAGTTTGCCCGATTATTTTGAAAATCCGTGCCGAATTTTGCTTTTTTCATCGGAAAAGGGTATTTTTGAACCGGATTTCAAAAGTGGATTTCAATCGTGTTGGTTCAGACCATATCGCAATATCTCGGGTCGCACAAGCGGCTCGTCGTGCCCCAGCTCGGGACGTTCATCGTCAAGGAGCCGGGCGTAAGCATTGTTTTTTCGGAGTTGCTCAAACGCGACGACGGTGTGCTGCGCGGCCTGCTGCGAGAGGCGGGCGTCGGTGAACTGGAGGCTGCGGGCGAGATCGACCGCTTTGTCTTCGAGGTGCGCCATGCCGCCCAGCACGGGCAGGAGTTCCGGCTCGACGGCTTCGGGGTGTTGCGTCCCGGCCCCAACGGGACGATCGCCTTCGCCTACGAGCCGCGGCCTGTGCAGTCCGCTGCGGACGCAGCGCCGGGTGCCGCCTCGGTTCCGGCCGGGACGCGGCCCGCACCTGCGGGGCAAACACCCCCGAAACTGCCTTATTCCGAGCCGCGCGTGTCGCCCTCGGCCAAGATGAACCCCGACCCTTCGGTGCGGGGCCTGCGCTACGGCAAGCCGCCGAAGACTACCGCCGCCTACACCTATGTCGACCGGCCGCCGCGCCGGCGCCGTGCCGACCGTTTCATTTGGGTCGCCGCCATCGCCGCCGCCATCGCCGTCGCCGCCATCGCTTTCGGCTATCTGCGTGAAGCGAACGACAAGGAGGCCGAAATGCAGTACCTCGAACAACCCGCCGACCCGCAGCCCGCAACGGACACGGGCGCGGCGACGCCCGAACAACCCATAACGGAATAAATGACGGACATCACCACAGTCAAGCAGCGCTTCGGCATCATCGGCACTTCGGAACTTTTAGACCGGGCGCTGGAGGTCGCCGTGCGTGTGGCCCCCACCGACCTGACCGTCCTTGTCACGGGCGAGAGCGGCGTGGGCAAGGAGTTCTTTCCGCAGGTCATCCACGCCTATTCGGCGCGCAAACACAATAAATATATAGCCGTCAACTGCGCGGCGATTCCCGAAGGTACCATCGATTCGGAACTCTTCGGGCATGAGAAAGGCTCCTTCACCGGGGCGCTCGAAGCCCGCAAGGGCTATTTCGAGGAGGCCGACGGGGGGACGATCTTCCTCGACGAAGTCGCCGAGTTGCCGCACCCGACCCAGGCGCGCCTGCTGCGCGTGTTGCAGACGGGCGAGTTTATCCGCGTCGGGTCGTCCAAGGTGCAGAAAACCGATGTCCGCGTCGTTGCCGCCACGAATATGAACCTCCAGCAGGCCATCGCTTCGGGGCGTTTCCGCGAAGACTTGTACTACCGCCTCAGCACGGTGCCGATCACGGTGCCTTCGCTGCGCGAGCGGCCGCAGGACATCCCGCTGCTGTTCCGCAAGTTCGCCGCCGACGTGGCCGCACAGTACCGTATGCCCGCCGTGACGCTCGATGCCGCAGCGCGCGAGATGCTGATGCATTATTACTGGCGGGGCAATATCCGCCAGCTGAAAAACGTGGCCGAGCAGATCTCGGCCATCGAACAGACCCGCCTTATCACGGCCGATGTGCTGTCCCGCTACCTTCCGCCGCAGGACGGCGGGACGCCCGCGCCGATGGGGGGCATGCGCGCGGATGACACGATGTCCACCGAACGCGAATTGCTCTACAAGGTGCTGTTCGACATGCGGGCCGACATCAACGACCTCAAGCGGATGATGTCCGAGTTGATGCATAACCCCCAGGCACCCTGCGGGCCTGTGCACGACGTCAAGGCGCTGCTGCCGACCACGGCACAGAGTTCCGCCTCGGCCTATGCCCCCGCGGCGGTCTATGCCGAGAGCGAGGATGTCACCGACGAGCCGCCGCGCGAGATGACCAAGGCCGACATGCAGCGCGAGCAGATCATCCGCGCCCTGCGCCGCAATAACGGGCGCCGCCGCGAGGCCGCCGCCGAATTGTTCATGTCCGAACGTACGCTCTACCGCAAGATCAAGGAGCTGGGCATCGAAGAGAATTGAATGGACATGTATTGCATGCAAGTTTAATAGATTTTATTTATGCTGCCACAAAAATATATCATTGCCGTTCTGGGTGATGCCTATGAAGGAAAAACAACGACAATCAATAAGACTTTCAATAAATTGGCAGGCAGTAAAATAATCTCTGGCGTTACATCGGTGTGGGGGCCTTTGCCGTCTCCTTCCAATGTGGTCGATTTTTCTCTTACGGGGATTACCAAATACGGGCTTACAGGATTTTTAAGCCAGGGAGACCAAATATGCTACACTTATGTAAATTTGGAAAAATTAGTGCAGATGGGGTGTCAGGTGATTGTATGCGCTTGTAGGAAGCGTAATCCGGATACGTTCAATGCCGTAGCGAAAGTAGCGTGGGAATATGATTTTTCGATTATTTGGATTAAGTTTGATCGACCGAAAGATGTTTCTAAAGACGAATATACGGATGAATTATCCAACAAGATATTCTACTTATTCAAATAGTGCCATTATTTCGGCGAGCGGTTGTTTTGCTGATAAAGAGCCGAATGACCTTCTGATGGTATTTTCGATGAATGAAGTTTAAATAAAAAAGAAGTGGCTTCCTTGCGGGTGCCAGAACAATCGATATGATTTTTAAGATGAAGATAAAACTTGCAATCACGGCCCTCTGTGCCGCCCTGCTGACCGGGTGCGGCGTGGCCATCAAATATTCGCTCTCGGGCGCCTCGATCCCGCCCGATGCCAGGACTTTCAGCGTGGCCTATTTCCCCAACAACGCCACGATGGTTGCGCCCATCCTCAGCTCGACGCTCACCGATGCGCTCGTCGACATGTTCACCCGCCGTACCCGCCTGATGCAGGTCGAAGAGGGCGGCGACTTCGCTTTCGAAGGCGAGATCATCAACTATACCTCCACCACGGCGTCGGTGTCGAGCGACGAGGTCGCCCTGCTGAACCGCCTGACGATCACCATCAAGGTGCGTTTCACAAATGCCCTCGACGAGAAACAGTCCTGGAACAGGACTTTCACGTCCTACGAGGACTACGAATCCACACGTCTGCTGACCGAAGTCGAGGGGGAGCTCATCCCGCAGATCGTCGACAAGCTGGTGACGGACATTTTCCAGGCTTCGGCTTCGAACTGGTAAACCCGTGCGGTTATGGCAGATTTGAAACAATATATCGCATCGTCCGGCGCGGGTGAGCTTCCCGCGGCGGCGGAACTCGACGCGTTGCTCGCACGCTGCGAGTGGTTCGACTTGGCGCGTATCGTGCGCGAAATCGCCACGGGCAGGCCCGATTCCCGACTGGACGTGACCGCCCCGTGGCGTGCGCAGAGTTCGCTGCGCATGGCTGCGGTCGATGCCGATGCCCTGTGCCGGCTGTCGTCCGACGACATCATCGACCGTTTCCTGCGCGAGGAGGATCTGCGCATCGTGGCCGCCGACGGCGAACCCGAGGAGGAGGTGTGCACCGAGGCCGTGCTGGACGACGACGACCAGGTCGTGAGCGAGGAACTGGCGGAAATCTATCTTGCCCAGGGGCTTCGGGACAAAGCCATAGCGATTTATCGTAAATTAAGTTTGCGAAATCCCGAAAAAAGTGTTTACTTTGCCGAGCTAATTGGCAAACTGGAAAACAATAATTAAATTTCAACGATATGTTATACACGATTTGCATTGCCTTGATACTCATTGCCAGCGTTCTGGTGATCCTTGCGGTATTGGTGCAGAACCCCAAGAGCGGCATGGCCGCCAATTTCGGCGCGTCCAACCAGGTCATGGGGGTGCGTGAAACTTCGGATTTCCTCGAGAAATTCACCTGGACGATGGCTATCGCTATCGTTGTGCTGAGCCTCGTGGCTACGCTCGCCATGGACAAGGGGCGCGTCGCAGAGAGCAATAGCGAAATTTCGAAGGACGCCAAGGCACTTCAGGAGCGTGTCCTTGAGACCGAGGCGCCCGCCACGATGCCCCAGGCTGAGATTCCGACACAGGCTCCGGCCGAAACCCCTGCGGAGCAGCCCGCCGAATAGGGTAGTATCCCGGAGGCTGCCCCTGACGGACGGGAAGCAGAAGACAAAAGACTGCGGAAGCGATTCCGCAGTCTTTTTTTGTATTGTGCATTTCCTGTATACATTTCCTGGCTTTTCTGCTTCCACCGCCTGTTCCCCGCGTTCCCCGCGTTCCCCGCGTTCCCCGTGTTCCCCGCGTTCCCGGTGTTCCCCGCATTTTCTCCGTTCTCTGCCCACCCCCCCCCATCCTCCTCTGCTTCTGCCTTTGGCTTTTTCGTCTGTCCCTGTCTGTCCCTGTTTGCTCCCTCCTTCCTTTCCGGCTTTGCCCTTGCAGCCTGTGCTTCTTGTTCCGCGTAACTTGTTCATGTGCGATCTTTCATTTTTTTGCTATCTTCGTTTGCCGTCCTACTACTGCATCCTCTTCGAGCCTCTTCCTGGGGCCTCCTCTTCCTGGGGGTGTCCACTTTTTGCCTCCTCTCCGTGTTCCACGCTTCTGCCCCCCCCCTTTCCTCTGTGATAGCCTCGGAATCGTAATAAATGTTTTTAATGGCTTTGACTTTTTTTGAAAATAGCTTTGTGTTTGGTGGTCTATAAAATAATTTTTATCTTTGTAAGCCAAGGGTTTTAATCAATATATTGCGTGTATATGTATATTTATTTTAAATATATTTCCGAATGAAAACCAAAACTTATGTAAAAGGCATTGCCGCATTTTGTGCCCTCGCGGCGGTCGCCTGTACGGGCGTCCAGCAACCCCGGGGCGATGTGGCCGTCTATCTGGACGAGTCGCAGCCGCTTGAAAAGCGCGTCGAGGACGCTCTTTCGCGGATGACGCTCGAAGAGAAGGTCGGGTTGCTGCATGCACAGTCTAAATTCTCGTCGGCGGGCGTTCCGCGGCTGGGCATTCCCGAAGTCGTGCAGCTTTATATCGGCGACAAACTCTCGTCGCTGCCGCGTCCCGTGAAGGAGCTCAAGGGCTTCGAAAAGGTACACCTCGCGCCCGGCCAGAGCCGAACCGTCACGTTCGAAATCGACCCCGGGATGCTCGCCTGTTACGACGATGCGAAAGGGGTCTGGGGCGCTGAACCCGGTGAATTCACCGCTTATGTCGGCGCCGCGTCGGACGACATCCGCGGAACCGTCGATTTCGTGCTGAAATAATCCCCGCTGCGTGGGCGTCGCGGAACCGGGCGCTGCGGAATGAATGCGTGCAGCGGAAAGGCGGCAGCCATTTTCCCGCGGGCAAGACCTCCGGGGGGGGCGCGTTCCCCGCTGCCCGGAATGGCAACAATCCCCGCAAACTCGATGGTTTGCGGGGGTTGTTGTTGCTGGCATCAGCAGCCCCGGGGTATTCCGCCGCAATGCGACTGCGGGCCTGCCCGTTAACGGAATCTATCCCTTGATTCCGATCCAGTAGAGCACATGCCGCCGCAGGGGATGTCCTTCCGGCAGGGTAGGGTGGTTGAACTGGCCCACGCACTCCATGCCGATTTTTTGCATGACCCGCTGCGAGCGCAGGTTGGCGACGGCGGTGAAAGCTATTATCTCCTCGATGCCAAGTTTCGTGGCGTGTGTGAGGCACGCCTGTGCGGCTTCCGGGGCGTAGCCGTTGCCCCAGGCGTCGGTACGCAGCCGCCATCCGATCTCGATCTGGCCGCACAGCCCGTCGAACGTTACGCGGTGCAGACCCGTGTAGCCGAGCAGCGATCCGTCCGAAATCCTTTCCACGGCGTAAAGCCCGAACCCTTCCGTTTGGAACTCTTCGCGGATATGCCCGAAGAATGCTGCCGACTCTTCCCGGGTCAGCGGGGCGGGGAAATACTCCATCACGCGCGGGTCTGCATTCATGGCCGCAAACGCGTCGAAATCATCCTCCCTCCATGCACGCAGTACGAGGCGGGATGTCTGTGCCGGAAAAATCATGGTTTTTAATCTTTATCATGTGAATGTTGCGCCTCGAATAGAGGCGGAACCGAGCGCAGACCCTGTACCTTCGTTTTGAGCCTGCCGGGATTTTGCCGTGCCGTCCGGTCGCTGTTTCTCGTTAGCGTCATCTGCCTACCGTTATCCGGTTACCTACCGTTATTTGGTCGCCGCAGCCGGGCTTTGTCGTCGCTTGCCGGATATTGGCCGGGTAATCCGACCGGGTTTGTATATCTTCCGCCGGCTTTGCCGCTGTTTTTGAGGCCCTGCTGCTTCTCCCCGGCTCCGGCCTTACTCGGCCACCTCTTTTTTCGAGCGCTTGCGGGTGTTGATCGTCAGGTAGCGTTGCAGGGTCTGCTGCAGACGCACGGGGTCGATGTTGCGGCGGAGCTCCCCGCCCTGCGCGATCGAGATGCCGCCCGTCTCCTCCGAAACGACGATGATGATGGCGTCCGAGATTTCGCTCATGCCGATCGCGGCGCGGTGGCGTGTGCCGTAGGATTTCGGGACGTCGCTCTGCGTCACCGGCAGGATGCACTTTGCAGCCACGATGCGGTCGCCTTCGATCAGTACGGCGCCGTCGTGCAGGGGGGCGTTCTTGAAAAATATGTTTTTTAACAACGACGTCGAAACCTTGGCGTCGAGGGCGATGCCGCCCTCGGCGATCAGCCGCAGGTCGCTCTGCTGGCCGATGACGATCAGCGCACCGGTTTTCGTTTCCGACATTTCGCGGCAGGCCGTGACGATCGGCACTACGTTGGTCTGCACCGTATCGTCGCCCGTCGAGAAGATGCGGGTGATGAAGTTGAAGTGCTTCTGGCGCATCCCGATCACCTGCAGAAACCGCCGCAGTTCGGGCTGGAATACGATGATCAGCGCAATGGCCCCGACCGAGATCAGCTGTCCGAGTATCGTCGACAATAGTTCCATGTTGAGCGTCCGCACCACCACCCACAGCAGGTAGATGGCGATGATCCCCGAGAGGATATAGGGTGCGTTGGTACCTTTGGTCATGCGATAGATCCAGTACATGATCACGGCGACCAGGATGATGTCTATGAAATCGACGAATGTGAACGGAACGAAACCCATTGCTTGTGTGTTGCTGTTAGTTTGCCTGCAAATGTATAAAAAATTACGGACATTCCGCTTTTGCGCTCCGATTATGTCTCCCGGCTGCCCGCCGCCTGCGTACCACCGCCCGTTACCTGGTGTGCCTGCCGTCGCCCGTCGCAGCATGTTGCCTGCTCTGCCGCCCGAAAAAAAAGCCGCCCCGGATCGGATCGGGACGGCTCGGCGGGGAGGGCAACGCACACTCCCTTATTTCTTGACGGCTTTCTTGTCCGCTGCGTAGAGCTCGTTGACCTTCGCAAGCACGGCGGGCGTGATGTTGAGCGTCGAATCGGCGTCGATCAGTGCCGTGGCATTGATGATGAGCTTGTATTTCTTGTCGCCGTTGATCTCCTGCACGGCGCGGTGCAACAGATCCTGCGCACGGTTGGTGAACACGTAGTTCTCTTCGTCGAGCGCCTGGGCCTCTTTCTGTGCGGAACTCTGGTATGAAGCCACACGCTTTTCGATGCTCTGCTGCTGGGCCTGTGCATCGTTGGTGGTAATCAGCCCTTTCTGGTATTTTTCCTGCAACTGGGCGGCTTCGGCCTGCAGGTTTTGCTCTTTCTGAGCCCAGCTCTTCTGAGCTTTCTGGGTCTTTTCCTGCAGGGCTGCGCCTTCATTCAGGAAAAGGTCGCATTGTGCCAGTACGGCTTCGACCTGCACATAAGCGATATCGCTTGATCCGACTTCGCGGGCAACCTCCTCCTCGGCGGCCGTCTCGGTGGTCTTCGTACCGCAGGCTGTCATGGCGCAAGCCGCAACGAGCGCCGTAAAAAGCATTTTTTTCATGTCGTTTTTTATCTGTTTTAGTTAAATATTCGGCTTTTGAATCACAAAGGTAAAAAAAAATCTTTATTTTTGCCCCACGCCTTGTAAATTTTGAATTTCATGTACGAATACATCAGCGGAACGGTCGCCGAGGCGACCCCGGCATATGCGGTCATCGACGCCGGAGGTGTCGGTTACTACCTCCATATCTCGCTCGAAACATTTGCGGCCGTCGAACATGCGCAAAACGCCCGTTTGTACGTGCACTACATCGTGCGTGAAGACGCCCAGATCCTGTATGGTTTCGCAACGAAAGTCGAACGCGAATTCTTCCGCCATCTGATCAGCGTTTCGGGCGTGGGGGGCAATACGGCGCGCATGATCCTTTCGACCTATTCGCCGCGCGAGTTGCAGGGGATCATCACCTCGGGCAATGCCGTACTGCTCAAAAACGTCAAGGGTCTGGGGCTGAAAACCGCCCAGAAAATCATCGTCGAACTGAGCGGCAAGCTCACCGGACTGGCCGAGGGCGATACTCAGGCGATCCCGTCCGCAGGCGGGGAGGCGCTCGGGGAGGCGCTTTCGGCGCTGGTCATGCTGGGATTCGCCAAGGCTCCGGCCGAGAAGGCGTTGCGCGGCATCATGCGTGATAATCCGGCCGTTTCGGTCGAGGATTTGGTGCGAATGGCCTTAAAAATCCTATGAAAAAGCTTTTTTTTATCAATAAAAGTGTAAAAAATCCCCCCCCCACAATTTGGCAGGGCAGATTATTTGCTATACATTTGCGGCATCGTATTTTTATACGCCGTAATATTTGTTAAACTTGCTTGCTAAATGGAAGAGGCGCTCCCACTTGGATTTATTATCCTCTTGCTCTGCATCGTTTGTGGTGCCGTCGCCGTCGCAATAGGGATCTATGTGCTGAAGCAACGGCGGCTCCAGCGGCTTAAAAACCCGCGGAAAGACTATTACCGCTGATTGCAGAAAGAGATTTATGACGGCTGAAGCCGTCTTTTTTTGTCCCCGGCACGCTAACCGGGGCTTTTTTTACGTTTCATGCTTTGAAATCGGATTGTTTTTGTAAATTTGCACGATAATACGACGATGAAAAGACTATTGATCATATGCCTATCCGCTGCGCTCGTGTCGCTGGCCGGCTGTTCCGACGACGAAGACATCCAGCCCGCGCAGAAGGAGAAGATAGTCTCTTTCCTGACCGGGACGCACGCCCCCCGGCTCGTCGCCGAGGAGAACCTGGAGGAGGGCAGCAACCAGCCCTACTACACGGTTTCAGGCGATGCTGTATACCGCTACATTACCGATATCTACAATCCCGACCGGGTCAACTGGCCGGAGGTAACCCCGACCTCGACCGTGAAGATTACCTTCCGCGCCTATGTCTTCACCTATGCGAATATCGTGACGACGGGTTCGGAAAACAACTGGACCGTACCTTATTATACGAACGATGCCTCCCTGAAAAGTTTTCTGGAAGGGCGGGGGCTCAATACCGAATGGTGGACGTTCGAGCCGCTGACGGTGGATATGCGGCATCCCGGCATAATAAAAGGGATGGCCGATGCGTTACTTGGTTGCCGCGAGGGCGATGCCGTCGAGGTGTATATGACATACAATATGGCTTATGGCGACGACTATTTCGGCATTATCCCGAAGGAGAGTCCCATAGCCTGGCTTTTTACGGTGGATGCAGTGGATCGGGTAGAACCCGGCCCTGTGGAATCCGGCAGATTAAATGTTGAGTAAAATACAAACCGAACATATGAAATTTATCGCTCGTTTTCTGTACGTGCCGCTCGCCGGCCTTCTGGTGCTGACGTCCTGCGCGAAAGACGAAACGGAATCTTACGACAAATTCGAGAACCAGGCGCTCGAGGCATGGATGACCCAGCACCGCAGCGACCTGGTGGAGAACCTCCAGTCCGAAGGGCTGTACTATGTCGACCTGCTCGATGCGGGCGACCTTGCGTCCGATCCGATCAACACCGAGGACATCTGGGTGTCTTTCGATTTCTCGGGGCGCGACCTGAGCGGCAACATCATCCTCACGCGCAATGCCGACGATGCCGTGCTGGCCGGGTCTTTCTCCAAGTATACCCACTATGTACCTTTCTACCGCTACTGCGGCTCGGAAAACTCAGGACTGATGGAAGGGACGTGGCTGGCCATGCGCCGTACGCTGACGCTCGGCGATACCTATTTCCGGAATAACAAAGACCGGCTGGGCATCACCTCCCCCGAGGTGACGCTGCGCTACGGCTCGAAAATCCGACTCTACATGCCTTCGTCGGTGGTCGGCAACGGCGTCGAGGGTACGGGCGGATATGAGGGGCAGGAAGGTTATTCGCTCAGTTCCAAACGCCCGTTCATCGTGACCATGGAGATCCGCGACACGGTCAGCAACCCGCTCGAACGCGAGGGTACCGATGTGGATGACTTCTGCGAACTGAACGGCGGCCTGCAGATTTACAGCAAGGGCGATGACGACACGCCCGCCACGGAGGTGCCGGAAGACCCCGAGGATCCCGAGCACCCCTATAACGAGACTTCCAAGCGCTGGGTCAGCGCCTGCGATTCGATCCCCCAGGTCTATGTCAACGTGCGCTACAACCCGGCCGAGCCCGGGGATCAGCTCTCCTTCCCTGCGCCTTACCACGTGGGCTACGAGCCCTACGTCAGCGAGGCTTCGGTCAGGGATATCGACATGCAGATCGCCGAGGCACTCAAAAAACGTTTCCACGGCGAGGGCGACGATTACGAGAAGTACGAGGGGGTCAAGAAACTCGAAGCAGATTCCGTGACGCTCGAAGGCACGGCCAAAATCTGGTATATCGGCCGTTTTCTCGACGGGTTCATCTTCGACACGAACATCGACGAGGTGAAGAAGATCATCTACGGCGAGGTCGCGCAAACGGGTACGGCGCTCGAATACACCCCGTCGAGCGGCGGGATGATCCAGGCGTTCTACTACGCCATCCCCAACCTCAAGTTCGGCCAGTGGGCGGAGCTCATCACCACGTCGACCAACGCCTACGGTTCGTCGGGCAAGAGCGGCTCGTCGAGTTCGTCCACTTCGGGGTCGAGCGGTTATTCGTCGAGCTACCTCGATTATCTCAACTACCTCAATTACGCCAATAGCTACTACGGCAGCGGCGGATACTACGGCGGTTACTACGGCGGCTATTACGGCAGCTACTACGGCGGTTACTACGATAGCATGTACGGCTCCGGCTACGACAGTTCCAGCACGGGTACCACCGTGACGACCATCACCACCGAGATCCCGTCGTTCACGCCCCTTATTTTCCAGCTTTACATCGAACCGGAAGATTGATCCGGCTTCGCTGCCGGTGTGGAAAAACCGTCCTTTCGCAATAGAAAGGGCGGTTTTATTTATGTTCCGTTCTTGTTACGTTTTTATTTCACTTTTTAAGGCAGAAATTTTGCAGTTCCGCAAAATTGTATTAACTTAGTGATGCAGAACTTCAACTTAAAATTCAACGGATATGATTATCACATTTAACGAGTTGCGTCGTATCAAGGACAGGCTGCCCAGCGGCAGCTCGCAACGCATTGCAGATGAGTTAGGACTCGACGTAGAAACCGTCCGCAATTATTTCGGGGGCAAGCACGAGGCTAAGGAGTGCGTGGGGGTTCATTTCGAACCGGGCCCGGACGGTGGAGTCGTTACACTGGACGACACGACGATCCTCGATGTTGCAATGCGTATCCTTGGCGACCAGAACAAATAGTTGTTAAGAGTTAGTCCGGCCTTCGGGTCGGGTCGTAAGGCCTGCGTTTTCGCAGGCCTGTTTTTTTCGCTCTATTTTCCGGCGCCCCTTGTTTTTCCGGCGCCCCTTGTTTTTCTGGCGCCCCTTGTTTTTCCGGTAACCCTTTCTTTCCCCGACTGCCCTTCTTTTCCCGGCTGTTCCTTTCCCCGTCCCTGTCCGACGCCCCTGCTGATTGCCCGTGTCGCTGCCGTATGCCTTCGTCCGCTGCCCGGTTGCTTGCCCTTCTGCTTTGCACCTCCCGTTCCTCCCCGGCCTTTCTGCCAAAATAACACCCTGGGCGCAGTTGCCGGGACGGTCGCACGGGGAAATTCTGCCATTATGCTGACAATTTGGCAGGGATTGCCGTTTGGTACAACCTTTGTTCGATCTACTGGCGTGACCGGCCACCGGAACCGCAGGGCGAAGGGGCGGGGCGCAGGGCAACGTAAAAAATAACATTAAACTTATATACGATTATGGCAAAAATTATTGGTATTGACTTAGGTACTACGAACTCCTGCGTAGCAGTGATGGAGGGCAACGAGCCCGTGGTTATTCCCAACTCCGAGGGACACCGCACGACCCCGTCTGTGGTAGCTTTCACGGCGGACGGCGAGCGCAAGGTGGGTGACCCGGCTAAGCGTCAGGCCATCACCAACCCCAAACGTACGGTCTTTTCGATCAAGCGTTTCATGGGCGAGCGCTACGATCAGGTTACGGCCGATATAGAGCGTGCCCCCTATCCGATCGTCAAGGGTGACAACAACACCCCGCGCGTCGATATCGACGGCCGCCAGTATACGCCGCAGGAGATTTCGGCCATCATCCTGCAGAAGATGAAGAAAACGGCCGAAGACTACCTCGGACAGGAGGTTACGGAAGCCGTCATCACGGTTCCCGCCTATTTCTCCGACTCGCAGCGCCAGGCTACGAAGGAGGCTGGCGAGATCGCCGGGCTGAAGGTGCGCCGTATCATCAACGAGCCTACCGCAGCCGCACTGGCCTACGGTATGGACAAGAAGAGCAGCGATATGAAGATCGCCGTGTATGACCTCGGCGGCGGTACGTTCGATATTTCGATCCTCGAGCTGGGCGACGGCGTCTTCGAAGTGAAGTCGACCAACGGCGATACCCACCTGGGCGGCGACGACTTCGACCACGTGCTGATCGACTACATGGCCGAGGCGTTCAAGGCCGAACACCAGATCGACCTGCGCCAGGATCCGATGGCCTTGCAGCGTCTGAAGGAAGCTGCCGAGAAGGCGAAGATCGAACTTTCGTCCTCGACCTCCACGGAGATCAACCTGCCGTACATCATGCCCGTCAACGGCATTCCGCAGCACCTTGTTATGTCGCTCACGCGTGCCAAGTTCGAGCAGTTGTGCGACCATCTGATCCGCAAGACCATCGAGCCTTGCAAACTCGCTTTGCGCGACGCGGGCCTCGACGCTTCGCAGATCAACGAGGTGATCCTCGTCGGCGGTTCGACCCGTATCCCCGCGATCCAGAAGATCGTCGAGGAGTTCTTCGGCCGCACGCCCAACAAGAGCGTGAACCCCGACGAAGTGGTGGCCGTAGGCGCCGCGATCCAGGGCGGTGTGCTCACGGGCGAGGTGAAGGACGTGCTGCTGCTCGACGTTACGCCGCTGTCGCTGGGTATCGAGACCTTGGGCGGTGTGATGACCAAGCTCATCGACGCCAACACCACGATCCCGACCCGCAAGTCGGAGACCTTCTCCACGGCTGCCGATAACCAGCCTTCGGTCGAGATCAACGTCTGCCAGGGCGAACGTCCGCTGGCCCGCGACAACAAGTCGATCGGCCGCTTCCACCTGGACGGCATTCCTGCTGCTCCGCGCGGTGTGCCGCAGATCGAGGTGACGTTCGATATCGACGCCAACGGTATTCTGAACGTCTCGGCCAAGGACAAGGGTACGGGCAAGGAGCAGAAGATCCGTATCGAGGCTTCTTCGGGCCTTACCGAGCAGGAGATCCAGCGTATGCGCGACGAGGCCAAGGCCAACGAGGCCAAGGACAAGGAGGAGAAGGAGCGTATCGACAAGATCAACGCCGCCGACTCGAACATCTTTGCCACGGAGAAGCAGCTCAAGGAGTATGGCGACAAACTCCCCGCCGACAAGAAGTCCGCGATCGAGGGTGCGCTGGCCAAGCTGAAGGAGGCGCACAAGAACGCCGACGTGGCGGCCATCGACACGGCCATCGCCGAGCTGAACGCCGCATGGCAGGCTGCATCGCAGGACATCTACGCACAGCAGCAGGCGCAGGGCGCACAGCCCGGGGCCGATGCCGGCCAGTCGCAGTCGCAGGCCAATGCCGGCGGCGCATCGAATGGCGGCGACAGCTCTCAGCCCGAGGACGTTGAGTTCGAAGAGGTGAAGTAATACGCGAAGTGTTCGGGGCACTTCAGCCGCAAGGCTTTCATATAAATTCCCAGGGGTGCGATCCGGTTTTCCGGGTCGCACCTTTTTTTGCCTATCCCCGTTCCGCCCGCCACATGCCGTAGAGGATCAGTGCCGCGCCTGCCAGTGCCGCGGGGGTGATGCGCTCGCCGATGCAGGCCGCCGCCGTGATGATCGTCACCAACGGGTTGAAATAGATGTAGTTGGTCGTGCGCACGGCTCCCAGTCTGTGCATCGCGGCGTTCCACAGGACATAGCAGAGCATCGAGGCTACGATCCCCAGGAACAGCAGGTTGCCCCACACGGCGGGGCGGGCCAACACCTCTGAAGTGATCGAAAAAGGCTGGAAAACGAATACCGGCAGGATGGTCAGCAGCCCGTAAAAGAATACCTTGCGGGTGATGAAGACGGCAGGGTAGCGGCCGCCGATGCGTTTGATGACCAGCGAATAGACCATCCACAGCAGCGCCGCCGACAATGCCAGCATGTCGCCTCGGGGAGAGAGCCGGAGCACGAAGCGTCCGTTGAGGACGACCAGCACCATGCCTGCGAACGCCAGCGCAGAACCCACGGCCTGCCGCCGCGTCATCCGTTCGCCGCGGTAGAGCAGGCTCAGCAGTACGGCCGTCCATACGGGCGCCGTGCAGACGATCAGCGAGACGTTCGACGCCGGGGCGTATTCCAGCGCCATGTTTTCGGTCAGGAAATAGAGCGAGCCGCCCGTGATTCCGGCCACCGAGAGCGTCAGCTCGTCGCGCCATCCCGATGCCCACAACCGCCTGCCGGACAGGGGCCAGATGCAGATGTAGGCCATGGCGAACCGCAGCAGGAATATCTCCGCCGGGGTCAGCGAATTGGCGATGAGCACCTTCGTCGAAACGAACGTCGCTCCCCATACTGCCACGCTGAAGAGCGCCGCAAGGTGGTATTTGTACTCCGTATATTTTATCATACGGCTTCAAAATTACAGTTTTTTTATCTTCCCGACGCAAATCTTAATTCGTTATTTCCGATTTTCAATTCTTTTTTCCTATCTTTGCGTGCTATTATGCGTAATGACAATAATTACAACAGATAATAACAAAATTTTTCAACTCAAATGCAAAGTAAAGGTGCTATTAAATTACTCGCAGTCCTTTTGGCGCTTGCGTGTGTTTACCAGCTCTCCTTCACGTTCAAGACGCGGAGCGTAGAGAAGAAGGCGTCGGAGTACGCCGCGCAGTTCCCCCTCGACCAGCAGGGCGAGGCCGAACAGCATTACCTCGATTCGGTTCAGAATCTGGGTGTTTATAACCTCGGGTTCAAGAAGTTCACCTACAAGGAGTGCAAGGAGAAGGAACTGAACCTGGGTCTCGACCTCAAGGGCGGTATGAACGTCATGCTGGAGGTGCAGGTCGAGGATGTCGTCAAGGCGCTCGCCGGCGACAGCCAGCACGATCCCGCCTTCGTCGGCGCCATCGCCGAGGCCAACGCGGCCCTGAAGGACGGCACCTCGAAAGACTATATTTCCGACTTCGTGAAGGCCTACCAGCGCCTTTCGAACGGCGGTTCGCTGGCTGCGATCTTCGTCAGCCCCGACCGCAAGGACATCACGCTCGAAAGCTCCGATGCCGACGTCGAGAAAATCCTCAAGAAGGAAACCGATGCCGCCATCGCCGCTTCGTTCAACGTCCTGCGCAGCCGTATCGACCATTTCGGCGTTACGCAGCCCAACATCATGCGTCTGCCCAACTCGCACCGCATCCTGGTCGAGCTGCCGGGCGTGAAGGAGCCGCAGCGTGTGCGCGACCTGTTGCAGGGTACCGCGTCGCTCGAATTCTGGCTGACCTACGATGCCCGCGAGGTGCTTCCCGCACTGGCAGCAGCCGATAAGCTCGTCAAGGCCGAGCTGGCCGAGCTCCCCGCCGCCACGCAGCCCGAGACCGCTTCGGCCGAAGCCGAGGCCGTCGGTGAGCAGACCGCTTCCGGCGACGCCGCAGGCCTGATCGCCGAGATCGGCGCCGATTCCGTTGCCGCTGCCGGGCAGGTGGACGCAGGCCGCTACGACCGTACGCAGAACCCGCTGCTGGCCGTGCTCGACCCGAATTATGCGGGGGGGGCCGCCATCGGTGCCGCCTATAAGGCCGACATGGCTGCCGTCAACGAATACCTGGCGAACCCTGCGGTGCGCGAGCTCTTCCCGGCCGACATCGACTTCAAGTGGGGTGTCAAGGGCGACGATAAGATCGACGGCCGCTACTACCTTTATGCCATCAAGGTTTCCACGCCCGACGGCAAGGCTCCGCTGGACGGGTCGGTCGTGACGAGCGCCACCGAGCAGTACGCCCAGCGCGGCGCTACGGCCGAGGTGTCGATGACCATGAACGGCGAGGGTACGCAGGAGTGGGCGCGTCTGACGGGCGAGAACATCGGCAAATGCATCGCCATCGTCCTCGACGGGTACGTATATTCCGCACCCCGCGTGAACACCAAGATCGACAAGGGTTCCTCGCAGATCACGGGCGACTTCACGATTCAGGAGGCGAAAGACCTTGCCAACGTACTCAACTCGGGTAAGGTTCCCGCTCCGGCCAAGATCATCCAGGATACCGTCGTGGGCCCCTCGCTGGGTCAGGAGTCGATCAACGCGGGTATGCTCTCGTTCGTGATCGCCTTCATCCTCGTGCTGCTCTACATGGGCCTGTTCTACAAGACCGCAGGCTGGATGTCCGACGTCGCCCTGCTGACCAACGTCTTCCTGCTGATGGGCGTCCTGGTGTCGTTCGGCGCCGTGCTGACGCTGCCGGGTATCGCGGGTATCGTCCTGACGATGGGTATGGCCGTCGATGCCAACGTCATCATCTACGAACGTATCAAGGAGGAGCTGCGCGGCGGCAAGGGGCTCTCGCTGGCCATCAAGGACGGTTTCTCGAAAGCCTACTCGGCCATCATCGACGGTAACCTGACGACCATCATCACCGGTATCGTGCTCTTCATCTTCGGTAACGGCCCCGTACAGGGCTTCGCCACGACCCTTATCATCGGTATCATCACTTCGTTCTTCAGCGCCGTGTTCATCACGCGCCTGCTGATCGAGTGGATCGTCGCCAAGTGGGGACATATCTCCTTCTCGCGCAAGTGGTCGGAGAACTTCCTGAACAACACGCATTTCGATTTCATCCGCGTGCGCAAGGTGGGTTATACGATCGCCGTGGTGCTGATCGCCCTTTCGTGCATCTCGTTCGTGGCCCGCGGCCTGAACCTCGGTGCCGAGTTCACCGGCGGCCGTGCCTATGTGATCCGCTTCGACAAGGCCGTTTCGGCCGAGGAGGTGCGCCAGAACCTTGGCGAGGCGTTCTCGCAGCACGCCGGTGCCGACGCTTCGGCGATCAGCTTCGAGGTGAAGCAGTACGGCAACGAGAACCAGATGCGCATCGTGACGCAGTACCGCTACGACGACACGTCGGACGAGGCTACCGCCGAAGTGGAGCAGATCATCTTCGATGCCCTGAAGCCGCTCTATTCGTACGACATCTCCTTCGAGCAGTTCCGTAATACCCAGACCGACGTCAACGGTATCCTCACTGCCGACAAGATCGGCCCTTCGATCGCCAAGGACATGACCTGGAACGCCATCTACTCGGTGTTGTTCTCGCTCATCGCCATCGGCCTCTACATCACGTTCCGCTTCAAGCGCTGGCAGTGGGCATCGGGCGCCACGCTCGCACTGGCCGTCAACGCGCTGTTCATCATCGGCCTCTTCTCGATGCTCTACGGTTTCGTGCCCTTCAACCTGGAGGTCAACCAGGCGTTCATCGCCGCGATCCTTACGATCATCGGCTATGCCATCAACGATACGGTGGTCGTCTTCGACCGTATCCGCGAGTACCTGGGCCTCTATCCCAAGCGCAATCTCAAGGATAACGTGAACAACGCCATCAACTCGACGCTGTCGCGTACGATCAACACCTCGGGTACGACGCTCGTGACGCTGCTCGCCATCTTCTTCTTCGGCGGCGAGACCATTCGCGGCTTCATCTTCGCCCTGACGGTCGGCGTCATCGTGGGTACTGTGGCTACGATTTTCATCGCTACGCCGGTCGCTTACGACCTGATGGCCAAGCGTGCCAAGATCGACAAGGAGTAATACACATATTTCTTATATGTAAATAAAATGGATTGCACGGTTGGTGCAGTCCATTTTATTTTTAACTTTGCGTCATGGAACTCCAACGTGCAATAGATAGTTTGCTGAAGTGGATGCACCGCTATGTCTCGCCGGTCTTTCTGGCGTTGCTCATGGCGTCGTTCATCCTGTGGTATATCGCCAAACTGAGTTATATCTACACCACCGAACAGAAGGTGCGTGTGGATGTCGACGGGCAGGTTTTCGATGTGACGTGTACCGTCGAGGGGGTCGGTACCAACCTGTTCGGTTACCAGGTCTACATGAACAAGACGCTGCGCATCCCGCTCTCGGCGCTCAAGTACAAGCGCTCGCGCGAGGAGGGGCACGAGGGGCGGATCATCATCGACCCGCAGTCGTTGCAGAATGCGATTTCCGTGAAATTCAGCGATATTAAGATAACCTCTATCGACGCGGTTCCCGAGATAGATTTTCCCGACGGACAGGAATGATGAAAGTAGGAATTACGGGCGGCATCGGCAGCGGCAAGAGCACTGTCTGCCGCCTTTTTGCACAGAAGGGCATTGCGGTTTACGATTCGGACGCTGCGGCCAAACGGCTGATGCAGGAGGATGGGGCGCTGCGGCGGCAGTTGGCCGGCCGCTTCGGCGAGGGGACTTTCCGCAACGGGGTGCTCGACCGGGCTTACCTCGCGGGCATCGTCTTTGCCGACCCGCAGGCGCTGGCCGACCTCAATGCATTGGTGCATCCGGTCGTTATGCGTGATTTCGATGCCTGGGCGGCACGGCAGGAGGGGAGCTACGTGATCCTCGAAAGCGCCATCCTGTTCGAAGCCGGGCTCGAAGGTTGTGTCGACAAGACGGTCGCCGTCCTCGCGCCGCGCGAACTGCGCATCGAGCGCACCTGCCGCCGCGACGGGTGCGGGGCCGATCAGGTCGTGCGCCGCATCGCCGCGCAGCTCGACGACGATGCGCTGAGCGCCCGTGCGGACTATGTGGTCGTCAATATCTTCGAGGAAGACCTCGAACCAGCAGTAGTCAAACTCGACCGGATTTTCAGCCATGGCAGCAAATAACCCCTTGTTCGATTTCTCACAGCCCCGGGTGATGGCGATCCTGAACGTCACCCCCGACTCGTTTTTCGCCGGCAGCCGTATGCCCGATGCGCCGCATGTCGAGCGCCGCGTGCGCGAGGCCGTAGCCGAAGGGGCGTCGATCATCGACGTCGGCGGCTACTCGTCGCGTTCCGGGGCGGACGAAGTATCCCCCGGGGAGGAGTGGCGGCGCGTGGAGCTGGGCGTGGAGGCCGTGCGGCGGCTGGCCCCCGGCATGGCCGTTTCGGTCGATACGTTCCGCAGCGAGGTCGCTGCCCGGGCGATCGAAAGGTTCGGCCCCCTGATCATCAACGACATTTCTGCCGGGGAACTCGACCCCGCCATGCCTGCCGTCGCGGCGAAATACGGGGTGCCCTACATCGCCATGCACATGAAGGGCGACCCTAAGACCATGCAGTCGCTCACGGACTACAAACGCGACATCACGGCCGAGGTCGTCGCCTATTTCGAGGCCAGGGTTGCCGCGCTGCTCGCCGCCGGGATCGCACGCGAGCATCTCGTCCTCGATCCCGGTTTCGGCTTCGCCAAGACCACGGAACAGAATTACGAACTGCTCGCCGGGCTTCACCGCCTCTGTGCGCTGGGCTATCCCGTACTGGCGGGGCTCTCGCGCAAGTCGATGATCTACCGTGTGCTCGGCGTCACCCCTGCCCAGTCCCTTGCGGGTACCGTAGCCCTGGGGTGGGAGTGCCTGCGCCAGGGCGCCGCGATCCTGCGCGTCCACGACGTGCGGGAAGCCGTCGATACGGTGAGGATCTTCAACGCATACGTACAAAACAGCGGAGAGATATGCCAAATGAAAAAATAACGGGGAATCCGGCGGAGAAGCCTGCGGAAAAGGTGTCGGAAAACGGGGCGGAAAAACCTGCCGGGCGTCGTGACGGACGACGGGGAAGGCCGCAGGGCGGACAGCAAAACCGATCGCAGCAGGGCGCACAGCGGGACAAGCAGCATGATAGCCCGCAGAACAAGCCGCAGGCCGAAACGCAAAGCGGGCCGGGCAGGCAGTCCGAGGTGCGGGAGTGTCCGGGCGGCGAGCACCGCGGCGCAAGGCAATCCGCGTCCCGGGGCGGACGATCCGGTGAACGCCAAAACCTCCGCACGGCAGACAGCCGTAGCGGGAATTACGGCCGCTCCGGGAGTTCCCGTCCGGCGGACGGGACGGCGGTCGGGAAGCCCGCTTTCAACTGGACATGGCGCGACTATGCGCTGCAACTCTCGGTGGTCATCATCGGCATCGTCGTTACGTTCGCCGGCTCGGGTCTGATCGAACGCTGGCGCGTGGCGCGCGAGGTGCGTGCGACAATGCTGCTGGTACATGCCGAACTGGAAACCAACCGCGCGGATTTCATGCAGGTCTGGGACTATCAGCAATGGGAGATGCGTGCCTGCAAGCGCTTGACGGACAACCGCCGTGACCTGAAACGGATACCGTCCGATACGCTGGCCTCTTTCGATCCGGTTTACGGGCGGATCCATTTCTTCCATCCGCGCAGGGATGCTTTCGAGGTGCTGAAGAATTCCGGCCTGATGTCTTCGGTGTCCGACAAGGACTTCCTGCTGGCCGTCACGCAGGGATACGCCGTGCTGGCCGATTTGGAGGAGAATATCTCGATGTACTACCAGTTAAAACTCACTGCCCAGAACGACATGTCCAAGGACTTCAGCGAGAAACAGCGGGAGCGTTTCTATACCGGGGACATGTACGAGCGGTGGGAGTGTATTTTCTCGGTGCCGTGTTTTGCCGAATTCATGCTGACAGCGCCCTATTATTTTCCGGAGGGATATATCGAAGGATTGTTGGCGGACGTCGATCGGTCGATACGGGCGATCGAAGCGAAGTACAAACTGGATAAAAAACCGACCGATGATTAAAGTTACCGATATACACAAGCGCTTCGGCGACCTCGAAGTGCTGAAAGGCGTTTCGCTCGACGTCGCCCGGGGCGAGGTCGTTTCGATCGTCGGTGCCAGCGGCGCCGGCAAGACCACGCTGTTGCAGATCGTGGGTACGCTTTCGCGGCCCGACGGCGGACGGGTCGAAATCGACGGGCAGGATGTTTTTTCGCTGGGCGATAAGACGTTGTCCCGATTCCGCAACGGACGCATCGGTTTCGTGTTCCAGTTCCACCACCTGCTGCCCGAGTTCACGGCCTTCGAGAACGTCTGCATCCCGGGGCTGATCGGCAAACACCCCCGTGCGGAGGTCGAACGCCGCGCCGCGGAGCTGCTGGAAATGATGGGTCTCGCCGGGCGCCGCGACCATAAGCCCGGCCAGCTTTCCGGCGGCGAGCAGCAGCGCGTGGCCATCGCACGGGCCCTGATCAATTCCCCCGCCGTGCTGCTGGCCGACGAACCCTCGGGCAACCTCGATTCGCACAACCGCGACGAGATACACCGTCTTTTTTTCGAGCTGCGCGACCGGCTGGGGCAGACCATCGTGATCGTGACCCACGACGAACACCTCGCCGCCATGGCCGACCGCCGCATCACGATGTCCGACGGCCGGATTCTGTAAGGCTGCGTCCGGTGGGCGGTTCGCGTTGCCGTACGGGTTCCCCGGGTGCCCTGCCGTCTGACATTGCTTCCGGTATCCGGCGGTTTTCCCGGCGTTGCGGGGCTGCTTCGGGCTGTTCCCGAAGCCGTCCGGGGTTGCGGATCATTGCATAAATACAGTTGTATTATGGATACAGAACTCAGGGAGCTGCTCGAACGGCTCCACGACAAATACAACCGTCCCGAGTTTATCGAGTGCGACCCCATCTCGGTGCCGCACCGCTATGAGGGGCGTGCCGACCGGGAGATCGCGGGATTTTTCGCCGCCACGATCGCCTGGGGCAACCGCAAGGCGATCGTGGCGAACGGCCACCGGATGATGCGCTGCATGGACGACGCTCCGGCGGATTTCGTGCGCAACGCCTCGGAGAAGGAGTTGGCTTCGCTTTCGTCCTATGCCCACCGCACGTTCAACGGCGGCGACCTGCGTGACTTCGTGCTGGCACTGCGCCGTATGGAGGAGCTTCACGGCGGCATCGGTAGTTTCTTCGAGACCCGCTACGAGGCGACGCGGAGCATCCCGGCGGTCTTTGCCGAATTCCGGCGCGAATTCTTCGGCTGCGACCATGCTCCGCGTTGCGAAAAACATCTTTCGTCCATCGAGAAGGGCGCCGCCTGCAAACGGCTCTGCATGTATCTGCGCTGGATGGTGCGTAGCGACGGGCGGGGTGTGGATTTCGGCGAGTGGACGCGCATCCCGATGTCGGCGCTCTATATCCCGCTCGACGTCCATACAGGCAATATGTCCCGTGCGCTGGGGTTGCTCACACGCCGCCAGAACGACTGGCGTGCCGTCGAGCAGACCACCGCTTCGCTCCGCATGTTCGATCCCGCCGACCCTGTGCGTTACGATTTCTCGCTCTTCGGGGCGGGTATCGACGGTTACCTCAAAGCATAGAGACGATGTTCCGCTTCAAACAATTCGCCATACGCCAGGATCGCTGCCCGATGAAGGTCGGGACGGACGGCGTGCTGCTGGGTGCCTGGGTCTCGGTGCGTCCGTCGGACAGGTGCATCCTCGACATCGGTACCGGTACAGGGCTTATTGCACTGATGATGGCACAACGTGTCCCCGGGGCCCGGATCACGGGTGTCGACGTGGAAGACATTTCGCAGGCGCGCGAGAATGCCGATGCCTCGCCGTGGGGCGGCAGGGTAGCGTTCGTGCAATGCCCCGTCCAGGAGTTCGCGCCTCAGGAGCGGTTCGATCTGGTCGTCTCCAACCCGCCGTTCTTTGTCGGTTCGCTCACCTGTCCCGACGCGGGGCGTACCACGGCCCGCCATGCCGTGCGGCTGCCGTTCGGCGACCTGCGCGACGCCGTCGTGCGTCTGCTCTCCGACGAGGGGCACTTCGCCGTGGTCTTACCTGCGGACGAGGCCGCCCGTTTCATCGGCATCTGCCGGGACGTGTTGCTTCCGGTGCGTCGTACCGACGTGCGCACGACGCCCCGCCACGCAGCCAAACGGGTGCTGCTCGAATTCGTCCATACGTCTTCCGCCCCGGCTCCCGATCGCACCGAGCTGGTTATCGGCACGGGTGTGCACGAGCAGTATACCCCCGAATACCGTGCCCTGACGCGCGATTTTTACCTGAAATTTTGATAGCACGACAAAATAAGTTACATTTGCGTTAGCGATTAAAAAATTCGAACCCATGAAACTCAGACTTCTGGCGCTCGCCCTCGTCGTATGCGGCGGCGCCGCGGCGCAAAACCCATACATAGCCCTGCAAGGGGCCGACGAAACATCCGGCGGCATCGTCGTGTCGCAGCCCCGCACGGTGCTGGCCGTTGACGTCACGGCCGAGCGCGACGTGACCCTCAGCGGCCCCTATGCGCGCTATGCGCAGAAATTCCTCGGCGTCCGCGCCCCGCTGACCGACAAGATATCCTGGGCTGTTACCGGGGCTTCGGTCGCCCTGCTCGACCCCAAGGCGTGCCTCGACGCGCCCGCCCCGGCCCAGCCTTCGCGCACGGTGATGTCCCATGCCACGTCCGAGGACGAATTTTCGCGCCTCCAGGCCGACAAGAACGACATGACGGTGCTGGCGTTGGAAGACGCCGCCCGAGAAGCCGCCAACACGATCTTTTCGCTTCGCAGGCACCGTATCGAGCTCATCACGGGCGAAGCGGGCGAAAATGTCTTCGGCGAGGGGCTGAAAGCCGCCCTGGCCGAGATCGAACGCCTCGAACAGAGCTATCTGGAGCTCTTCCTGGGCAAGCGTGTCGTCACCACCGAGACCCGCCGCTATGTGGTCTATCCGCAATCCGACAAGAAGCAGTATATCGTCTGCCGTTTCAGCGCCGCCGCAGGGCTGCTCCCCGAGAGCGACCTTTCGGGTGACATGGTGCTGTTGCAGATCGAACCCTCAGGCAATACGGCTACCGCCGTCGAGGCTTCGGCCAAGGAGTCCAATACCGTGACCTGTCGCGTGGCCGACCCGTCGGTCTGCACGGTCATCGCCGGCGGCCGCGAGTATGCCCGCGCGGTGCTTCCGCTGTTCGAGTTCGGCCGCACGATTAACGTCGCGCTTCCCCGCCGCAAATAGCTTTTACCGATGGATTACACGTCGCGTATGGTGGCGCTGCTCAGGGAGTTGCGCCGCGAGCGTAACGGTGCCGTAGCCGATTCGATGCGCTATTACGGCACGCCTTACGGACTGAATTACGGGGTGAGCCTGCCCACATTGCGCCGGATAGCGCGTGCGGAGGCGCCCGACCACGGTTTCGCCCGTTACCTCTACCGGCAGGATGTCCGCGAACTGCGCCTTGCGGCGCTGCATATTGCATGTCCGGCGTGCTTTACGCCGGAGGAGTTCCCCGCATGGGCCGCAGGCATCGTCAATTCCGAAATCGCCGAGGAGGCCGCTTTTGCCCTGCTGAGCCGAGCCGAGGCGTTCCCCGCGCTGTTCTCGGCGTGGATCGCCTCGCCCGATGCGTTGTTGCAGTATGCTGCCCTGCTCGCCGCCGCGCGCAGTCCCCGCCTTACTGCCTCATGGGTTGCTCCGGCCGTCGAAGCCGTGCACCGCAATGCAACGGCTGAGGCGACGGTCGAAACGCCGGCCGGAGCGACGACCGAGGCGACCGCCGCCGCAATTTCTGCCGCTGCGGATACCTCTGTTGCACCGGGTGCCTTTGTCTTTGATACGTCTGTTACGGAGGCCTCTTCTCCGGAAGTTGCCACGCTTGCTCCCGGCAATTCTTCCGTTGACGTGACCCCTTCCGCCGCAACTGCCCCTTCCGCCGCAATTGTCTCAGCCGCCCCAGGCGCTTCTCCGGCCTCAGACCCGCATGTCGCCTCCCCGTGTGCTGCCGGGCAGCAGGTTTCCTGCCGGCCCGCGGCACAGCATCCCGTTCCCGCCGCCCGCCTTACGGCCCAGGGTGCGGTGGCGCTGCTCGCTGCCGTCGCGGCGCAAAACGAAGAGAACCGGCAGGCGGTACTCCGCGCAGCCGGTTCTCTGGGTAAGCTCCCTGCCGAAGACTACGTCCACGAGGAGCTCGCCTGGCGTCTGGAGGCATAGGCCTCCCTTTCATGCATTGTTTGTTTCGCGCGGGAGTTCATCGCTGTGCCACCTGTTCGCGCTTTTCCAGCTCCCGCAGCACGTTTACCAGGTGGTCGTAACTCGCGAGTCCGCTCTCGCGCCACAGCACTTCGCCCCGGCGGAAAAACATGAGCGTCGGCACCGACATGATGTTGTAGCGGTGCACTGCGTCCAGCATTCCGCGGTCGTCGATATCCACCTTGTATACATCCACGCGGCCGTTCATCTCCCGTTGGAACTTGTCGATGGCGGGGTGCATCATCTGGCATGGCCCGCACCATGTGGCGAAAAAGTCCACGAACGTCAGCGCGTCCCGCCAGATGATCTTGTCAAAATCCGTTGTTGTCATTCTGTCTTCCCTTTTTAGTTCATCTCCGCCCATGTGACCCCGGCGTAGGCTTTGTCCGCCAACTCCTTTTCCGCATAGCTGATCGTGCGGCGCAGCCCTTCTGCGAGCGGTGTCCGGGGCACCCAGCCCAGCTCCCTGCGTGCTGCCGAGATGTCGGGTGCACGCCGCCTTGCGTCGTCGGCCCGTGCCGCCGTGTGTACGATCCGCGAGCGGCTCCCGGTCAGCGCGACGATCTTCTCCGCCAGCGCCCGGATGGAGATTTCATGGTTGCTGCCCAGGTTCACCGTGCGTACCGCCCCGGCCGACGGCGGTGTTTCCATCAGCCTGACGAGCCCCTCCACGAGGTCTTCGACCCAGCAGAACGTGCGTAGCTGCTCCCCGCTGCCGTTGACGACGATGTCGCGGTTCTGCAAGGCCGCCACGACCATCTTTATCACCACGCGCTGATCCATCGGGTCGGCGCCGCTGCCGTAGGTGTTGAATATGCGGGCAATGCGCGTGTCGACGTCGTATTCGCTGTGGTATGCCCTGTGCAGTGCCTCGGCGGCGCGCTTGCCTTCGCAGAGGATGTAGTGCGTCGAGCAGCAGTTACCCGGCTCGCTTGCCGGATCGCGGTGTCCGATGCCGTAGATGTTTCCTGCCGAGGCGAAGACCACCCGCGCATGTTCGCTGCGGGCTGTCTCGAGCGTGTTTATGGCACCCAGCACGCTCACGCGGAGCGTCTCCACCGGGAGCGCTTTGTTGTAGCGTACGCGCGACGGCGACGCGAGATTGTATATCTCGTCGCAGCGGATGCTGAAGCCGTTGATGATGTTGTGGTGTACATACCGGAACAGGGGATGCTGTAACACGCCCCGCAGCAGGGGCGAGTTGACCGCATCGCGGATATCGACACAGAAAACCTCGTGCCCTTCCTCCAGAAGGCGCAGGCAGAGGTGCGTGCCGATAAATCCCACCCCGCCGAGAACGACTATTCTTTTTTGCATCTCTTACTCCTTTTTACAGGTGTAAGAGCAAAATCTATTCCACAAAAAGGGCCCGTGGCAGTTGGTCTACGCTGTTTATCGTCACGACCTCGATCCCCTTGGGGCGTTTGGCGCCCTTGCCCAGATACCCCGATACGACGATGCGTTTGAATCCCAGGCGTGCGGCCTCGCTGATGCGCTGCTCGGTGCGGGGCGCCGGGCGCACTTCGCCCGATAGTCCGATCTCGCCCGCGCAGCAGACCCCCTCGGCGACGGGGCGGTCGTAGTACGACGAGATCACCGCCGCGACCACGGCCAGGTCTAATCCCGGGTCGGCGACCTTGAACCCGCCGGCGAAATTCAGGAAGACGTCCTTCTGGAACATCTTCATTCCTACGCGTTTTTCCAGCACGGCCAGCAGCATGTTCATGCGCTTGGTGTCGTAGCCCGTCGTCGAACGCTGGGGCGTACCGTATGCCGCGCCGCTCACCAGTGCCTGCACCTCGATCAGGTAGGGGCGCACGCCGTCGGCCGAAGCGCCCACGGCGATGCCGCTCAGCGGTTCCTCGTAGTGCGTCAGCAGTATCTCGGACGGGTTGTCCACGCTCCGCAGGCCGCTGTCCAGCATCTCGAACACGCCGATTTCGAACGTCGCGCCGAAACGGTTCTTTATGCCGCGCAGGATGCGGTAGATATTGTTGCTGTCGCCTTCGAATTGCAGGACGACGTCGACGATGTGTTCCAGGATCTTGGGTCCGGCGATGCTTCCGTCCTTGGTGATGTGGCCGATGATGAAGATCGACGTCCCGGTCGACTTGGCATACTTGAGCAGCGTCGCGGCGCATTCGCGTATCTGCGACACGCTTCCCGCCGACGAGTCCAGCAGGTCGGTATAGATGGTCTGTATCGAGTCGATCACCACCAGGTCGGGCCTGTGTTCGCCGATCTGGTTGACGATATTTTCGAGCAGCGTCTCGGGATAGATCAGGCATTCGTCGTTCCCGATGCCGAGGCGGGCCGCACGCATCTTGATCTGTTCGGCCGACTCCTCGCCCGAGACATAGAGCGTTTTCAGTCCGTTCGCCGCCAGTGCGATCTGCAGCGAAAGGGTCGACTTGCCGATGCCCGGCTCCCCGCCCAGGAGGATCAGCGACCCCGGCACCATCCCGCCGCCCAGCACGCGGTTCACTTCGCTGTTGCCCACGTCTATGCGGCGGTGTTCGCTTTCGCGGATGTCGCCTACGTGCTGGGGCTTCGCCGCGGGCAGCGGCCCAGCGACGGTGGCCGCCACGGAACCGCTTTCGCGGGCTATGATCTCCTCCGTAAAGGTGTTCCACTCGCCGCACGAGGGGCAGCGCCCCAGCCATTTGGGGGCTTCGAACCCGCAGTTCTTGCAGAAAAAGGCCTTTTTGACTTTTGCCATCGGTGTGTTGTCGGTTTGTAAAGGGTCTTCGCAGCTCTTAGAAGGGGTGCGTCGTGTATTCCAGCCTCTCGACCTTCGTGATGCCGGCCGTGGGGTAGAGCGCCTGGTATTTGGCCGTGAGGTCTACGGTCAGCAGCGTGAGGCTCTTGCCCTCCTCCGAATAGTAGGAAACCGCATAGGTGTAGTCGGCGTCCTCGTAGAAGAACCGCAGCTGGTCGGGTTTGTCGGGTTCTTTGTTGAACGACCCGGTGATCGGCGCGGCGTCCGGTGCGGATGTGATATAGAGCCATCCGCTGTTGTGGTAGAGGAATTCGAGCACGTAACCGCCCCCGGCCTGTACCGGGGCTTCGGCCAGCACGTCCGCGCGTATGGCCTCGATTACCGGGTCGGGTTCAGGTTCAGGTTCAGGGTCGGGTTCCGGCTCCGGTTCGGGCTCGTCTTCGGCCGTTGCTGTTGCTGCTGCGCCGAGCGTGACGGTGGCTTCGACCCGGCTCACCGGATAGCTTGTCGTGTAGTACGGTTCCGATTTCTCCCCGCAGGCCGCGAGTGCCGCCGCGAGGATCAGTATGGCTATGTATCTTATGGCTTTCATCCTTCCGGTATTTGTCAAAGTCCCAGTTCCTGGTCTATCAGCACGACCAGCACGCGCCCTGCGGGCCAGCACCGCAGCATCTCCATACGCGTGTTGCACACGCGGTCGGGCGAGTTGCAGTCCGAGCATACGCCCGTCCGGGCGCACGGCGTGCGGAATCCCGGGTGCCGTGCGACGTTTTGCGGTGCGGCGATCGTGCGGATGCGCTCCTCGGCCTCGGCACGGTCGGCGACGATCTTGTTGCGTCCGGCCACGATGACCACCTTGCGGGGCCCGAACGCCACCGGGGCGATGCGGTTGCCCACCTTGTCGAGCCAGTGGAGCGAGCCTTCCATGCTGATGGCGTTGACTCCCGTGATGAAGAGGTCGGACATCAGCGCCTGCCGGCGTATCTCCAACCGTTCGGGATAGCTCATCGCGGGGTCGAACCCGTCGAGCAGCTTCCAGCGTCCGTCGCCGCGCAGCCACCCGACGATGCCCGTGGCGTGCATCGTTTCCGAGTCGCCGAACGATACTATTTCCGGCCGTTCCCGCTCCGCGATGGCTTTCAGCACCGCGAACGCCTAGGTGGTGTCCTTCACCGTTTCAGCCTCAAAGTGGTGTCGCCGTAATGCTTCGGCGCAGTTTGTTAGTTTCATCTATTTCGAATTGTCCGCCCCCGAGGAATCCCTCCGGGCTATAATTAAGGTACGAAATCAAAAGATAAATCGCCGCCCCGAGTGCCAGGATTACCATGATCCATCCGATGATCCGTTTTCTGCGCCGTTCCCGGCGGGTCTCTTCCCGGATCTCGGCTTTGACGCGTTCGACCGTTTCGGGCGGGAGTTCTTCCCGACGTGTCGGATGACCGGCCCTGTCCCTGCCCAGCAGGTCGAGCATCTTCTCTTTCTTGCTGCGGGGCTGCCGTTTGCGGCGGTTGGCCGCGAGCCGTTGGATCATGTCCTGTACATGCCCCAGCAACATATGCCTACTTGATAAAGAACCTGTATATGTCGTTCCCGTTGGCGTACAGCAGCAGGAACAGGATGATGACCAGCCCGACGTACTGCGCGCCTTCTAGCACCTTGTCGCTCACCTTGCGTCCCGTGACCATCTCCCAGAACGTGAAGATCGCATGCCCGCCGTCCAGGCCCGGTATGGGCAGGATGTTCATCACCGCGAGGATGATCGATAGGAACGCCGTCTTCAACCAGAAATCCTCCCAGTTCCAGTCCCCGGGGAAAATACTGCCGATGGCGATGAACCCGCCCAGCTCCTCGTACATCTTGGTCTTGGGCTGCACGATCATCTTCAACTGTTCCCAGTAGGACGAAATGACTTTCCCGGCCTTTTCGATGCCTGCCGGGATCGACTGCCAGAAGGTGTACTCCTGTGTGCGCAGCGTATAGGGATTGCGTGCTATCACGCCCAGCTTGCCCTCGTCGGACACCGGGACGGCGATCTGCAGCAGCATGTCGCCTTCGCGTTTCACCGTCAGGGTCACCTCCCCGCCCGCCCGGGTCTTCAGATATTGCTGGTAGCCGGAGTATTCCAGCCCCCGTGCGTCGTCGATGGCCACGATCTCGTCGCCGCGCCTGAGCGCCGCCGCCGATTCGTACACCGCGCTGTCGATCAGGAACGGCACACGCAGCGTAAAGAGGTCTTCGTAACCTTTGGCCTGGCGCATCTCGATCAGCTCGTCCAGCGGCAACGTCAGCTCCACGTGCTTCCCGCCGCGCTCGACGACGACCTTCCGCTCGCCTTCGGTGATGAGCAGCGAATTGAGTATCTTGTTGATATCGTCGACCGGCTCGCCGTCGATGGTCACGAACTTGTCGCCGTCCTCGAAGCCGAGCTTGTGCCCCGCCTCGTTGAAGTTGTACCCCCATTTGGCGTCCTCGTTCGAGAAGTAGTTGTCGCCCCACACGTAGCAGACGCCGCAGTAGATGACGATCGCCAGCAGGACGTTCATCACCACGCCCGCGATCATCACCAGAAAACGCTGCCATGCGGGTTTGGTGCGGAATTCGTCGGGCTTGGGGGGCTGTTTCATCTGCTCCTTGTCCATCGACTCGTCGATCATGCCGGCGATCTTGCAGTATCCGCCCAGCGGCAGCCAGCCCAGCCCGTACTCGGTGTCGCCGCGCTTGAACTTGAAGATCGAAAACCACGGGTCGAAGAAGATATAGAACTTGTCGACGCGGATCCTGAAAACCCGCGCCATAAGGAAGTGCCCCAATTCGTGAATGCCCACCAGGATGGTGAAGCAGAGGAAAAACTGAATGATCTTGATGATTATATCCATGTCTGTCTTTTGGTTACAACGCTAAGTATTCCGCGGCCAGCCGCCGGGCCTCGTCGTTCGCCTCGGCGTAGTCCCCGAGGGTGGGGGCGGCGGCGAACGAGGCGCGCCCCAGAGCGTACTCGATGGCACGCACGATATCCAGCCATGCGCACTTGTGGCCGATGAACGCCGCGACGGCCACCTCGTTGGCGCCGTTCATCGTGCAGGCCGCCGTGCCGCGGCGGCGCAGGCACTCGCAGGCGATCTCCAGCGCCGGGTATTTCGCCCGGTCGACCCCGGCGAATGTCAGCTGCGGGTGCGCCATGAAGTCGAACCGCTCGCCGGGGCGGGTCGCCCGCCGGGGGTACATCAGCGCGAAGCTGATCGGCATACGCATGTCGGGCGTGCCCAGCTGTGCCTTGATCGCCCCGTCCTCGAACTCCACCATCGAGTGTACGATCGACTGCGGGTGCAGCAGCACCGTTATTTTCTCCACCGGGGTGCCGAACAGCCAGTGTGCCTCGATCACCTCGAAGCCTTTGTTCACCAGCGTCGACGAGTCTATCGTGATCTTTGCGCCCATCTCCCACTGGGGGTGGCGCAGCGCCTGTTCCACGGTCACATCGGCCAGTTTTTCGCACGGCAGGTCGCGGAATGCGCCGCCGCTGCACGTGATGATGAGCCTCCGTATGGGCGACTGCTCGCCCACCAGGCATTGGAAGATGGCCGAATGCTCCGAGTCGATCGGCAGGATCGGGGCACGCTTTTCGGCCGCCAGCCGCATCACGTATTCGCCGCCCACCACGAGCGACTCCTTGTTGGCCAGCGCCAGTTTCTTTCCGGCGCCGAGCGCCGCCACCGTCGGCGCCAGCCCGGCGTAGCCTACCAGCGCGTTGACCACCACGTCCGTATCGCCGCCCGCCGCGACCTGGGCCACGGCATCCTCTCCGGCGTAAACCTTCACGTCGGTGCCGGCCAGCGCATCGCGCAGCTGCCCGTAATAGCGTTCGTCGGCGATGACCGCCGTGTCCGCGTCGAATTCCCGTGCCTGTGCCGCGAGCCGCTGCCAGTTGCGGTTGGCCGTCAGCACGCGCACTTCGAACAGGGAGGGGTTCTCACGCACGATGTCGAGCGTCTGCACGCCGATCGAGCCCGTCGAACCCAGTATTGCAAGTCGTTGTTTCATGCCTGTGCGTCAGAATACGATATACCCTTCTGGGTCTACGGGCTTGCCGTTGTTCCAGAGTTCGAATTCGAAAAGCCGCACCTCGCCCTCTTCCGCCTCGGCGTTGTAGCCGACCATCTCGCCCGCGCGGATGGTCTGCCCCGTGGTGACGAGCGACTGCGAAAGCCCCTTGTAGACCGAGAGGAGGTTGTTCGCATGCTGCAACTCGACCATGTAACCCGTCTCGGGCGTCCAGAGGCTCAGCACCACCGTGCCGTTGTCGATGGCCGTGATGCGGTCGCTGGCCGCCGCCGCGATGCGTACCCCGAAATTGCCGTTGCGGATGTCGAAGCGGTCGGTGATGATCCCCTCCACGGGTTTGGCCAGCTCGATCGCCTCGCGTACCGAACGCCGCGACCCGCCGCTGCGGCCGGCGATGGCGTACGGGCCGTCGCCCTCCATCTGTGCCCGCAGGAGCGAGTCTTCGGGCGAGGGCATCACCAGCACCTTGCTGGTGCGGGTGCTGTCCGATGTGGCGAGCGTGCGCGCCACGGGAGTTTTGCCCTCCATGATCAGCGCGATATGCTGGTTGTAGGTGAGCATGTCGTTCATCATGCGCTCCATCGAGTCGAGCCGGATGATGTTCTGCACGAGGCTTTCGCGCGAACGGTCTGCCTCGGTGCGGTATCCCGGCAGGAATTCCAGGATCGGGGAGTAGGCCACCAGCGACAGGACGAGGATGAACAGCAGCAGCATGAACGACAGGAAGGCCGCGAAGATGCTGGCCGGCGAGAGGTGCATGTGCCACTCCTCGCTGTTGTCCGTGGCATTGAGCATGTTGAAACGGCGTTTGCGGAAAAGCCCGCGCCACCATGCCCGTATGGATTTGAAAAATCTCATCGGTTTATGACATTATGAATGCAAAGATAACCAAATTCATAGAAAACCTTTGCGGAACGCGCCGAATTTTTTAACTTTGTGATCGTTTAGAATCAACGCAAAAAACAGCTGAAAAGTATGGTAAAACCTACATTACTCGTCCTCGCCGCAGGTATGGGCTCCCGTTACGGTTCGCTCAAGCAGATGGACGGAGTCGGCCCTAACAACGAGGCCATCATAGATTATTCGGTCTACGACGCCATCCGCGCCGGTTTCGGCAAGGTCGTTTTCGTCATCCGCCACTCTTTCGAAAAGGAGTTCCGCGAGGTCTTCTCCGCGGAGCGTTTCGGCGGCCGCATCGCCGTGGAGTTCGTGTTCCAGGAGCTGGACTACCTGCCCGAAGGGGCTGCCGTTCCCGAAGGTCGCGTCAAGCCGTGGGGCACCAACCATGCCGTGATGATGGCGGCCGACGCCATCCGCGAACCCTTCGCCGTGATCAATGCCGACGACTTCTACGGTGCCGAAGCCTACAAGACCATCGGCGACTACCTTTCGCAGCTGGGTGAGAGCCGGAACCGCTACTGCATGGTCGCCTACGACCTCGACAAGACTCTTTCGGACAACGGTACCGTTTCGCGCGGCGTCTGCGGCGTGGATGCTGCGGGCAACCTCACCTCGATGGTCGAGCGCACGCAGATCGAGCGTATGCCCGACGGCAGGATCGTCTTCCACGACGGCGGCGCCGACGAAGTACTGGCCGGGGACACGCCGGTGTCGATGAACCTCTTTGGCTTCACCCCCGATTTCTTCACCTATTCCAGGGAGTATTTCAAGACGTGGCTCGCCCGCAACAAGGAGAACCTCAAGGCCGAGTTCTATATCCCGACGATGGTCAACAAACTCGTCGGCGAAGGCACGGCCTCGTTGCGTGTGCTCCGCTCGGCGGCGCAGTGGCACGGCGTCACCTACAAGGAGGACAAACCCGCGCTGGTGGCCTCGATCGAGAAGATGATCGCCGAGGGCAAATATCCCCGCAACCTCTGGGCATAATTGCCGGTTGCGGCATCGCATATGCAAAAGGGCGGATGAAAACATCCGCCCTTTTGCATATTGCTTGTGCAGTGCCGTTTGGCAGTCGGCTTCGGAAAGCCTGATGTGCCTTCGGTTTGGCCGGCTCCCGCGGCGGCTCAGTCCAGGAAACCTTCCCTGACCAACTGCTCCCGGATGCGCGTCCAGTCCGCTACGGGGCGTTTCACACCGTCCACGAACCGGATCGGGCAGCCGAGGCTGCTGTCGTCGATGTAGAGGTCGGCGTGGACTTTCGGCGAGGATGTCCAGCGCTGCTGCGAGGGGTTCTCGTTCACGGCGTAGAGCGGGATTCCCCGCTCGCGGAACCACCGGATCGCGTCGTCGAGCAGCTTGCCGTGGCGCATCGTGTAAAGTATCAGGCGGCAACCGTTGTCCGTAAGTTCTTTCAGTACGGGAACCGCCCCGGCGTCGTCGCCGATTTCGGGATATGCGTGTGTCACGACCGTTCCGTCGAAATCGACGGCGATCAATGCATTGCGTATAGCCATTTATTCCTTGTTCCTAATTCTACGTCCGATTTTGCTGAAGAAAAGTTTCAGGCGCTTGCGGTAGCTGGTCTCCTTGTAATCGTCGTAACCATACCCGTATCCGTACCCGTAACCATATCCGTACCCATAGCCGTAACCGTATCCGTGGCGGCGGGTGCGCGTGCCGTTGAGTACGACGCACATGTTGCGGAATTTCTTCTCGCGGTAAAGCCGTTCGATGTCGGGCAGCTGCCGGCGGTCGAGCACGCCTTCGCGCACGATATAGATACAGAGGTCAGCCAGCCGGTCGGTGATGACAGCGTCGGCGACCGACATGGCCGGGGTGCTGTCGATGAATACATAGTCGTAGCTCTCCCGCAGCTCTGCGATCAGTTTGTCCAGGCGATCCGAAAGCAGCATCTCCGTGGGGTTGGGCGGCTGGATGCCGGCGCAGATCACGTCGAGGTTCTTGTGTACGTCCATCGGCGTAATCAGTTCGCCGATGTCGGTGATCGTCCCGGCCAGGTAGCTCGTGATGCCTTTCTTGCTGTTGCTGCGGCCCAGCGTCGTGGAGAGCGCGTGGCGGCGCAGGTCGAGGTCGATCAGTACGACCCGCTTCCCGGCCGTGGCGAGCGTCATCGCCAGGTTCATCGCCACGAACGTCTTGCCCGCATGGGGGGCGGACGAAGTGAAGAGCACGCACTTGATCTCCTTGCCCGACGACACGTTCATGAAGGTCATGTTCGAACGCAGGATGCGGAAAGCCTCGGACAATGCGTCGCGGCCGGTTTCCCGGACGACGATGCCGCCCTTGTTCTCGCCTTCGAGGAAGGGAATGTCCCCCAGGAACGGGGCGCTGATGTTCTCTTCGATGTCCTTGCGGCCGCGGATGGTCGTGTCGAGAATGCCGATCAGGTAGATGATGCCGAAGGGGATCGCAAGGCCGGCCAGCAGGCTGATGCCCAGGATGATCATCGAACGGGGCGACACGGGCCTGGGGCTGCCGTATGCCTGGTCGATCGTACGCGAATTGCTTTCGGCGACGGCATAGTTGAGCTGCGTCTCCTCCTGTTTGTTGAGCAGGTAGAGGAACAGCTCCTCCTTGATCTTCTGCTGGCGCATGATGTCTAACAGGACTTTCTCCTGCGACGGCATGGTGGATATGCGGTGATTGGCCAGCGCCTCCTCCTTGCGCATGTTCGAAAGCTGTATTTCGAGCGTCGAGACGTGCGAGTTGAGCGAAGCGATGATCGAGCGGCGCACGGCAGCCAGCACGTTGTCCATGTCCTGGATCACGGGGTTGCGTTCCGAACTGTTTTCGAGCAGTTTCTGGCGGCGCAGGATGGCGTCGTTATATTCGGTGATCTGGGCGACGATCCCGTTGTTGGTCAGCGAGGCGACCATCGGGATCAGATCCCCCGCGTGCGACGGGTCGTCGAGGTAGTCGCGGATGTAGTTGGCGACGCTGATCTGGTTTTCGATCGAAAGCCCTTCGACCTTGAATTTGCTGCTCTCGGTGATGGATCGGGTAGCCTCCGAGGTGATGTCGATCATCTGGTTGCTCTTCTTGATCCCCTCGATTTCGCTGTCCACGACGCCCAGTTCCCGCCCGATGGCCAGCATACGCTCCTTGATAAAGGCGTTCGTCACGACCGATACCTGCCGCTTGTCGGCGATGGCGTCCTCTTCGTACACGGCGATCAGCGTGTTGATCACGTCCTCGGCACGCTTGGGCACGGAGCTGTTCATCGAGATGGTGACGATCGACGCCTGTTTGTTGGCCACGTCGCTCTTTACGGTGGCGCGGTAGGCGTTCGTCGTGACCATCGGCGAACTCTTGGTGACGGTGATGGGCCTGTCCACGTAGGTCGAGTCCATGAACGGCGTCTTGTGTACGACCATCTGCCCCAGCGGGGTGGGGATCGTGTCGCCGTACTGGGCGCGGATGACCCTGCGCTTCTCCTGCTTGGTGAGGTACTTGTCGTCGAAGTCCGCCAGCTTGATCCGGCCGTCCTCGAGTTCGGTCACCTCCAGCGAAAGGCGCTGGTTGTCGTCGTCGATGAAATCGACCTCGATGGGCGAGCGGCCGTAGAGGTCGAGCGTCCGCAGCCCGTCCCGTACGGAATAGTTGACCGTCAGGTGGAGGCGCTTCACCACCTCGGACATCAGCCTGTGCGACTGGAGGATGTAGACCTCGTTGTCGACGTTGCGGCGGTTCTGGAAACCTACCAGGTCGCTGAAAGCGCCCAGCTCCATGTCGCCGCCCTTGCGGCTGTCCTTTACGAGGATGGTGGCCGTACGGCTGTATATCTTCGGGGTGCTGGCCAGGTAGTAATAGGCCACGCCGAGGCAGATGAGCACCGACAAGGCGAACCAGTACCAGTTGGCCAGAACCATCTGTAACAGGTCGTGCAGCGTGAGGCCGCTGCCGTTTTCGTACTCGTCGTTCTGCAGGTGTTGCTGCTGGTTGTTGTATTCGGTCATGGCCCGGCTTATTTGGTTAAGGTTATGATAAGCGTCGCCACGGAGATGGCCGTACCTACGAGCGAGAGGTAGAAGTTGCGGTTCTGGCTGATCTCACCGGCCTGTGCCTTGTATTTATTGGGCTTGACATAGATCACGTCGTTCTGCTGGATGTAGAACGCCGGCGAGTTGAAGAGGTCTTTCGATGTGAGGTCGAGGTATTCGATCGTGCGTACGCCGTCCACTTCGCGGGCCACGGCCACGTCCGTACGGATGCCGTAGATCGTCAGGTCGCCGGCCATGGCCAGGGCGTCGAAGATCGAGATCTTGTCGCGCGTGACGTCGTACTGTCCCGGGCGGGCTACTTCGCCGACGACCGAAATCTTCATATCGGCGAACTGCACGTTGACCGACGGGTCGTTGATATACCCGCCCTCGACGATCTTGTCGGCGATGAGCTGCGCCAGTTCGCTGCGGGTTTTTCCCTTGCAGTCGATCTTCCCGATCACGGGCATGTCGAGCATGCCGTTCTCGTCCACCGTGCGGATCTGCAGCGACTGGTTGGTCGCCGAACTGTATGAGGCGACTCCCGTCACGGAACTCAGCGAGGTCGATGAGTTGAACGGCACTGCCAGTTCGGGGTCTTTGCTGTTGACCACGATCGTCAGCCGGTCGAGGGGCTTGATCCGTATCTGGCCGCTTTCGGCGATTTGTTCGGGCGTAAACGGGTTCGCGTCCTGCAGGTACCAGGCACGTTTCTGCGAGGCGCAGGACGAGACCAGCAGGGCCAGGATGGCCGGGACTAAGAGGCGGAAATGCTTCATTTTATTACTTAGAGCGTTTTGTTTTTGTATCAGGCGTTTTATATCGTGCGCAAAGGTAGTAATTTTTTATGAAATAAACATACCCGCCTGCCCAGCTATTTTGTCCCATTTTCACCCGATTCGGCCGCAGCCCGGATTTTTTCCGGAAAAAAACGTACATTTGACGTCCCGGAATCCGGTTACGTATTAAAATTCGCAAATTATGCTGCATCCCGAGTGGAGCTACCAGGCTGTAATCTATGAAATGAACGTGCGCCAGCTGACGCGCGAAGGTACCCTCAGGGCCGCCGCCGCGAAGCTCGGCTTCTTGCGCGACATGGGCATCGACGCCGTGTGGCTGATGCCCGTCTATCCGATCGGTGCCGAGGGGCGCAAGGGCTCGCTGGGCTCTTACTATTCGATCCGCGACTATTGCGCCGTCGACCCCGGGCTGGGGACGATGGGGGATTTCGATGCGTTTGTCGCCGAGGTGCACCGCCTGGGCATGAAGGTGCTGCTGGACTGGGTCGCCAACCATACGGCGCGCGACGCCCGCTGGGTCGGCGAGAAGCCTGCCGACTGGTATGAGCGCGATGCCGCGGGGGCGCCCGCCGTGCCCTGGGACTGGACGGACACCGCCAAACTCAACTATGCGAACCGCGACGTATGGCGGGCCGAGGCCGACGCCATGGAGTTCTGGGTGCGCCGGCACGCCGTCGACGGTTTCCGCTGCGACATGGCGATGCTCGTGCCCGTGGAGTTCTGGAATGAGACTGCCCGCCGCCTGCGGAAGGTGAACCCCGGCCTGTTTCTGCTGGCCGAGGCCGAGGAGACTTACCTTTTCGAAGCGGGTGCCTTCGACGCCTGCTATGCCTGGGAGATGCACCACCTGATGAACGACGTGGCGCAGCAGAAGGTGCGCGTGACCGCCCTGCGCGACTACATTTATGCCGACCGTAACCGTTACCCGCAGTCCGCCATGCGCCTGGTGTTCACCTCCAACCACGACGAGAATTCGTGGAACGGCTCGGAGTTCACGCGCATGGGCGACGCCCGCGAGATCATGGCCGCCTTCACGTTCGTCGTGCCGCGCGGCCTGCCGCTGGTCTATACCGGGCAGGAGATCGGCTACGACCATTCGTTCGCCTTCTTCGACCGCGACCCGATCCCCTCCTATGCGGCCAATTCGTTCACGGATTTCTACCGCCGCCTGGCGGGGCTCCGGCATGCCAACCCTGCGCTCGCCGCCGGGGAGGCGGGCGGCGAGATGGTCGAGATACGCAACAACGCCGAGGATTGCCTGATGACCTTCGTGCGCGAAGTGAAGGGCAACCGCGTCGTCGCCGTGATGAACCTCTCGCCCTACGCCATCCATGCCGATTATTACACGGGCATCTATGCCGGCATGTACACCGATGCCATGACGGGCGTTGCCTGCGAACTGCGCGTGCATGTCGAGGAGGACTTGGCGCCGTGGAGCTACCGCATCCTGACGCGCTGACCCCTGCGGCCGCGGAGGCAGCGGCCGCATCCCCGCCCGATGCCTGGCTGCGGCCTGCAAATCCGGCCCGGGGCGCCCGCTCGGGGCCGGCGTACCGTTTTTATCCGCCGCGGAATACGAATCCCCGCGCGGTCGCGTTCCTTTTATGGAATTTTTCCTATTTTTGCCCATGATTATGAAACGCTTCCTTCTCCTCTTCTGCCTGCTGTTCGTCCCGTGCCTCGCGGCACAGGCCGAAACCTACCGCGTCGAAGACATCCCCAATGTCCAGCGCGCCGACCGCACGCGTTACGTCTCGAACCCCGACGGGATACTCTCGGACGAGGCCGTGGCGCGTATCGACCGCCTGTGCGCTGCGCTGCGCGAGCGGGCCGTCGCCCAGGTCGCCGTGGTCGCCGTCGATGACATCGCAGGCGGCGACGTCTTCGACTTCGCCATCGACCTCTTCTCCGCCTGGGGCGTAGGGCAGGCCCGCAACGACAACGGGCTGGGCATCCTGCTGGTCAAAGACCGCCGCGAGATCCGTTTCGTCACGGGCGGCGGGCTGGAGGGCGTGCTGCCCGATGCGATCTGCAAGCGCATCCAGCTCAAATACATGCTTCCGGCATTCCGCCAGGGCGATTACAGCCTCGGCATGGTGCAGGGGGTCGAAGCCGTGTCGCAGCTGCTCGAAGGGAGCGAACTGGATCTGGGCGGCACCGATACGGCCGGCGACGAGCTGCCCGCATGGGCGGTTTTCCTGATCGTCACCGGGTTCGTCGTGGTGCCGATGGGCGTGATCCTGCTGGGTTACTACGCCCGCAAGCGTTGCCCGAAATGCCATAAACTGACACTCCGGCAGCAGTCGAGCGACATCCTGAAGGTGACGCCCAACTACCGGCTGGTCGAATATACCTACGTCTGCTCGAATTGCGGCGCCGTGGTCAAACGGCAGGCCAAAAACCTGCGCGACGACAATTTCGGCGGTGGCGCGGGCGGCGGTATGATTATCGGGGGACGTGGTTTCGGCGGTTTCGGCGGCGGGTCGCGCGGCGGTGGTTTCGGCGGCGGTTCGTTCGGTGGCGGCGGTGCCGGCTCGCGCTGGTAAAGGCCGCAGGGCGTGCAGGGCGGCTTTGCCGGTTGCGGGCGGCTGTTTGCCGGACAAAGGCTGGCTTTGCGGGCGGACGGGATGCCTTTCCGGTTCGGAGGGGATAAGATTGGAACGAATTTAAAACACGATATTATGAAGAAATGGATTTGGATTGGAGTCGTCGCCGTCGTGGTGATCTTCTTCTACGCAACGTACAACGGATTTGTAAATAAGGAGGAGGGGCTGAAGACCGCGTGGTCGAACGTCGAAACGCAGTACCAGCGCCGTGCCGACCTGATTCCCAACCTGGTGAACACGGTCAAGGGCTATGCCGCACACGAGTCGCAGACTTTCGAGGTCGTGACCGAGGCCCGTGCGAAAGCCACCTCGATCAACCTTTCGGCCGACGACCTCACGCCCGGGAAACTCGCCGAGTTCCAGCAGGCGCAGGCGCAGGTGCGCTCGGCGCTGGGGCGCCTGATTGCCGTGTCGGAGAGTTATCCCGACCTGAAGGCCAACCAGAATTTCCTCGAACTGCAAGCGCAGCTCGAAGGCACCGAGAACCGTATTTCAGTGGCCCGCAAGGAGTTTAACGAAGTGGCCAAGACCTACAACGTCGCCGTGCGCCGCTTCCCGGCCAACCTGGTGGCCAAGTTGTTCGGGTTCGGGCAGAAGCCTTACTTCGAGGCTGCCGAAGACACCGAAACCGCACCCCGGGTGCAGTTTTAGCCCGGCTCCGGGTAGAAAGCAAAGGGACGGGACGCGCCAGCGTATCCCGTCCCTTTTATGTTGCCGGCGCCTGCCTACTTACGGCTCCCGAGAATCCGGAGCAGGTAGAGGAACAGGTTGATGAAGTCCAGGTAGAGGGTCAGCGATCCCAGCAGTGCGATTTTCTGCGTCGATTCGTCCACGACTTCGGCGTTCATCACCATCTTCTTGATCTTCTGCGTGTCATAGGCCGTGAGGGCGACGAACACCAGCACGCCGATGTAGGTTATCACCCACATCATCGTTTCGCTGCGCAGGAAAAGGTTCACCACCGTTGCGATGATGATGCCGATAAGCGCCATGTAACCCATGTTCCCGATGCCCGAGAGGTCGCGCTTGGTGAAATACCCGAACAACGCCATGGCGCCGAACGTGCCGGCCGTCACGAAGAAGGTCGATGCGATGGACGATGCGGTGTAGAGCAGGAAGATCGAAGCCAGCGTCGCGCCGTTGAGGATCGAGTAGGCAATGAACATCAGCGTCGCCGTGAGGAACGACATGCGGAAGATGAACGACGAGAGGATGATGACCAGCGCCAGTTCGGCGATGATCAGGCCGAAGAATGCGACTTTGCTGCCGAAGATGGCATTGAGCAGCGTCGGCGAGTCGGAGACCGTCAGGGCCGTTGCGCCCGTGATGAAGAGGGCCATCGTCATCCATAGGTAGACGTTGCGGAACAGGGTGGTGTTCTCGGACTTGTCAGCCCTACGCACGCCGGCTGTCTTGCTGTAATTGGTGCTTGTTTCCATAAAGTTTTCCTGTGTATACCTGAAATTACGTTTCGTCGCGGTTTTTCCGCTGTCGGCGCAAAGGTAACGATTAAATCGGAGTTTTCGGGCAAAGCCGCGTAAATTTCACGGCCGGCCGCCGGGGATGCGGTGCGGCTACATTCCTTTTTTTATGCCGGCCCGGATCAGGAGGATATTTACGGGCAGCGCCACGAGGAATCCGCATGCCATGGCGACCTGCATCGAGAACCAGAATACGAACGAGGTGCGGGGCATTGCCTCACCGCCGTTGAGCGCGAAGATCGCCACGGCCATCCAGCCGTACATGCCGGCCTGCCATGCCGTGAGCGAGAGTATGTCGGCTTTGGCGGCACGGCGTATCGCTTCGCCGCGCGGGAGCGTGCGTTCCATGCCCCGGATCGCGGCGTACTGGAACCCGATGCCGAATGCCAGGGCCAGGAGGTAATCCACGACCCATGTCCCAGCCAGTATGCTTCCGCCTATGGCTACCGGGACGAAGAAGAGGAACCATTCGCCGACGATGTCGGCCAGCGTGCACCCCGCCCCGCAGTGGAGCGTCGACAAGACGACCGACTGCCACCGCGGCCGCCCCTTCATTCCGGGCATATCACTCATCCCGTCCATCCCGTCCATGCCCTCCATACCCCGGGGCCCGGCCGTCCCGGACATCTTCGTCCCGTCTGCCATTCCCGGCATGTCTGCCCCGTTTGCCATTCCCGGCATGCTCGCTCCGCTTGCCATGTCCGGTATGCCCGCCTCATCTGCCATGCCCGCTTTGAGCGCCGTCCCTTTCATCCCGGGCATATCTTCCGCACCGTCCGCTTCTGTCGTGGTTCCGTTCTCCATCTGCATCCCGGTCATCGCCGGTTCCGGCATGTTCATGGCTGGTTCCGGCTCCGAGACCTTCCATGGATCCGTCCCCGCTACGGACAGGTCTTTCCGTCGGCCCGTGCCGGGCTTTCTGTTCTCCGTTTCCTGCCCGGCGCTGTCGACCTTCCGCTCGTTTCCGTTTTCCCCGATGCCGCCGTCTTTTCCCAGTTCGCTGATTTTCGCTGAGCCTTTCTGCTTTCCGGTGCCGTCGTTTTGCGCGGGCATGTGCCGTGCGGCGCGTCCGAAGGCGAAATAGGCCCATAGCCCGAAAAAACTGGCCCAGAGGGCGGTGAGTACCCATACGCTTTCCATAATGCGCATCGGTTGCCGGCGGGTGCGCAGGTCGGCAGCGACGATGAGCGCCGAGCCGATGCCGCCCGCTACGAACAGGACTGCCAAATAATAGAATTGCTGCATGACGAGGTGTTTTTTCCCGTCATGCAGCAATTTATATACCGTGCTTTACGTACCGGCTTGCCTCTTCGGGTGCGGTGCCGTCATTCCATCGTCACGCACATGTTTTCGAAATCGATCCGTATCCGACGTACATCGACGATGTTGTTCATCTGCCCGTCATAACCGGGTACCTCCGCCGTATGCATGTCCTCTGTGTCGAAAACGACCCGCACCTCCGGTAGGATCACCTCCCGCGATCCTATCTTCGCGCAAATGCCGCCGAGTGCATGGTAACGGTATTCCGCTGCCCCGGCCGCGGTTATTTCCGACCCCCTGCGGACAGAACCCAGTTTCGGGAGCGACGATGCGTGTTCCGCATAGAACTTGCCCGATAAGCGGGGTTTGGCGTTCATCCCCGTGTCCCAGTGCATCATCGCCGGAATCCCGTTCAGTTCCAGCCACAGGTAGGGGATGTTGTCTTTCAGCATGAAGTTGGCAATCCCGGTTTGCGGTTGCTTCCCGGTGTCGAACGTGATGGTTCCGTGCTCTACATCCACGGTCAGGGCCGATAGTTTCCTCAGCGTCGAAATCCCCAGCATCGCCCGGATCCGTGTGATGCCCGAATCGGCGGTCGCTTCCCGATTCCGTGCCGCCAGACCGTCGGGGGAGACACAGCAAATCTCGTTTTTGAGGGTGATGGATCCGATTTGCAGGGAGTCGAGAATTCCCAGTTTCATGTATGATGCCGGGGCCATCCACAGCGAATCCTGAAATATACGGACACCCAGTTCGTCGGCCAGGCTCTGGTCTATCGAAGTGTATTCGGCTCCGATATCCAGCAGGGTCTTCACGCTTTTGCCGCAATAGCCCGCGTCCAGGTAGAATAGACCCTCCTCCAGCTTCATGCCGACCGTGCCGGGGGGAACCCTCCCGCGAGCGGTCGATCACCTCCGTCCGGGGCAGCCGGGCTATCTTCCGGCATTGCTTCAGCCCTGAGGCAATCCCCTTCCGGGTCTGGTCGTCGAGGTAGGGGGAGTCGTAGGCCAGCATATAGGTGAATACAGAATCCATTTTCGCATAGGCGCGCACAGAGGCAAAATTCTTGGCAGCCAGCATCCTGTACATGACGGCTTGTCCCCCGAGCTGTCCGCCGTATTTGGCCAGCAGCTCTTCGATGGCGGACACCCCTTCGGCCGGCCTGTTGAAATATGCTCCCAGGAATGCGCCGGAAATCAGGCGGATAACCTCGGACAGGTCGTCGTGGCGGGTGTCGTAAAGGGATTTGGCATCGAACCATTTTTCCTGGTTGGTGTATTGGAAAATTTGCTGGTCATACTCCTCCTGGGCATAAGTATGGACGGAAGCACCCAGAATCGGGAAAATGAGCAGCCCGAAAATTTTTCGTAACATGGTCGACCTTGTTTTAGTTGCAATTTACTGTGTAGTACCGATTTTCGTTATGAAAATCTGCAATCGTCCGTCAAAAACCCGAATCCGGTTTGAGCCGGGAGTCGCCGCACGACCGGTTTGTTGCACAGGCCGGAATCCGGCCAGCTATGATCCGGGTATTCCGGAAGGATGTTGCTTTTTGATTTTCAGACTCGGGATGAGCGGGGTGTAGTGTGTTGTTGGGTTTGTAGTTGTAAAATAATTTAAATTGAATATATGAATAAATAATTTATTTTACAATTATTCAGTCGACTAAATACTTTTTTATTTTTCAACTGCATCCTGCAATTGCCGTCTGCCTTCCCTGCCGGCCTTTGGCAACCGGACAAACGCCCCTCCCGGCCGACTGGTCGGGAGGGGCGTTTCAGATGCTGCTTTCGGGTTGCTGTGTTCCCCGTCACGCGATCCGGGTTGTATCCCGCGATGCTGTGTCCTGCTGTGCACGTTTGGGGATGTTGTGTGCCGCGGTGCTGTGTACGTTCCGGGATATTGTGTTTCGGGTCATGCGATCCGGGTCGTGTGTCCCGTGATGCTGCCCCGGAGCTTTACAGGCGGTTTTCTCGTCGGCCGAACCTGCTTCGACCGCCTTGCGTTTGAAGGCTTTGCCCGACTTGAAGTTGTAGGTCACCCCGATCGTGAAGCTGCGGTCGTTCCACTGCTGTTTGACGTCGACCATGCGCACGAACCCGTCGCCGCGGGCACCGATGCTGCGGGCGCTCGATCAGGTTGCGCACCGAGAACGAGGCGGTGAACTTGTCGCCGAAACGCTTCTTGATCCCTGCGTTCAGGAAATGGAGCGGTTTTACCCAGCAGTTGCCGAAGTCCATGCGGCTCTGGAACCGGTACGACAGGTCGATGTAGAATTTCGCGGGCAGCGAGAAGGTCGTCGAGCTGTTTACGAAATAGAAGTTGTAATGTTTTCGGCGCTGTGCTCGTCGATGCGCTGCCCTGCCGGATGTAGGTGAGGTTGAGGTTCAGCGTCCACCATTTGGTGAACTGGAACGGTGCGTTGGCCGTGAGGTAATAGTTTTCGTCGTGTCGAAGTTTGTCCACGCCAGGCACAGGCGCGCCGGGTCGTCTGCGTCGGGGCGTATCGTCTGCTGTATCTCGTCGCGCTGGATCGTCATGCCGCCCGTGAGGGTGTACTTGTGCTTGAGCACCAGCGTCAGGCTGATGTCCTGCTTGTAAGCCGGGTCGAGTTCGGGGTTTCCCGTCTGGTAGGTGTAGTCCGGATCTGGAACCGCTGCGGGTTGAGGCTCCAGAAGCGCGGGCGCTCGATCGTGCGGGCATACTGGGCGATGAGCGAGTAGGCCCCGTCTTTGGTCAGGGCATAGGAGACGTTCGCGTTGGGGAAGAGGCTGAAGTAGTTCTGCGAGATGTCGCCGCCCTTGCCCGGGTGTGGGTGTATTCGCCCCTCAGCCCTGCCACGAGGCTCCAGCGCCCGAGGTTGGCCGAGGCGATGCCGTAGGCCGCCGCGATGTTTTCCGTATAGTTGATCGTGAAACTCTGGTTGTCGTTGCGCACCCACGCGCCGTCCTTCACGTATTCGTAGAGCGCGTCGTTGTGCATGTCGTTGTAGGTGAACTTGGCGCCTGCGCGCAGCGACCAGCGGGGCGAAAATTTCTTGTCGAGGGCCAGCGTGGCGGTCGTGATGTCGTAGAGGCTCGACGAGTTGTCGCGGTAGGTCGAGTCGACGGCCGTGGTGGGGAGGTGATGCGGCTGAAATTGTCGTTGCCGGCCTCCGTTTCGCGGCGCGTGTAGTCGGCCAGCAGTTTGAGTGTCGAGCCGAGCGTGTCGAGTTTGTAGATGTAATTGAACGTCGCCGAGTAGTTGTCGCGGATGTTGTGTATGCCGTAGCGGCTTTCCGTGCGGGTTACGGCACCCGCGTCCGTGAAGTCGGTATAGGAGTCGTTCGGGCCCTTTCGTTGTTGCGCCAGTATTCGAACTCTGCGCCGATGCTGTGCTTGGGGCTTATTTCGAATACCGAGCCGATGCTGCCGCCGAAGTTGCGGTCGCGTTCGGTGATTTCCGAATGGGACGTGAGGTTCGTGTCGCCCGTGGTGTAGTCGGTGTGTTCGTCCGAGACGGCCGTGTCCTTTCCCAGGTCGGCCCATGCCGAGGCATAGAGGTCGAGGCGCCCCGTGTGGATGTTGATGTTGCCGCTCGGCGTATAGAAGTGGTGGCGCCCGTTCTGTGTGGTGCGCATCGACAGCGATCCGTCCAACCCGTTTTCGCGGCGCTTGCGGAGCGTGATCCTGATGATGCCGCCCGATGAATCGGCGTCGTAGTCGGCGCCCGTCGTCGGTACGACCTCGATCTTCTGGATCTCCTCGGCGCGCAGCGAGCGCAGGTAGGTGAGCAGCTGCTCGGGCTCCATGCGCAGTTCGCGGTCGTTGACATAGACCTTCGAGCCCGACTTGCCGTTTATCGATATCTTCTCGTCGTCGATCCAAACGCCCGGTGCGCGTTCCAGCAGCTCGATGCCGTCCTTGCCGATCGCCGCCGGGGCGTTGGCCACGTCGACCACGAAGCGGTCGGCCTCGCGGCGGATCAGCTGTGCCTTGACCACCACGCCTTCGATCCGGGTCGCCGAGCTTTTCATCACGATCTCGCCCAGGTCGTTGTTCTCCTCGACCTGCACCTGCCGCACGACGGGTCGAACCCGAGGTATTGTACCGACAGGGTATACTCGCCCGAAGGCACTTTCAGCACGAAGCGGCCCGTGTCGTCGGTGGCCATGCCCGCCACCTGGTCGCTGCCTTTCAGCAGCACGACCGTAGCGTACTCCACGGCCTGTCCCTGTTCGTCCACCACGCGGCCCTCGGCCGGATAGATGCGGGCTGCGAATGCGTTTGCGGCGGCCAGCGCCAGTATTACGATGAGGAAGATAAGTTTTTCATACTATTCTGTCGTTGTTTGTAATCTGCATTGCATTTTAGTTGACGATGCAAAGATATGTAAAAATATTTGTACTTTGCAATACATAGTACTAAATTTTACGAAAAATTATCCTTTCCGGGAGGGCGGCCGTTCATGCATGAAAAACGCGGACTCCCTCTGTCGGTAGATGGGTACGACCAAGCACCCGAAGCCAAACAGGTAGAGCCCGCGCGTGACGCGGGAATACTACTGTTTTCTTGGCTTCGTTAAAATTGGTCGTTTTATCTACCCAAAACAATAGCTTTCGCTAATATGTATGGCACAAAGTTATAAAAGGCAGGAAATTCAAAACGGAATCTCCCGCTTTGCTGCCTATTACCTGCGGCGACCGGCTGCCGCGTCCCGCACCCCGTCAGCATTCCGCCTTTGTATAGTCGTCGGCGTACGCTTTCTGCGCCGCGGAAAAGCGGGGAGGGCTGTCCCCGATAAAAATAGGTGTCGTCGAAATTTTGTTGAAAATCGTGCGCCGCGGGCTGGAATCCCGCGAATAATTCCTAAATTTGCAAATTGAATTATTGTGGCTCATTGTCCCCGATGTGATTCCGAACGCTCCGCCATGCCGTTTCCGACGCGATCCGGCAGCAGGGCAGGCACGGCGGGGCGGGAATGCCCGGCAAAATGCTGAAACTATGATAAGCGCGGTTTATTATATCTTCCTGGTGCTGCTGTGCACCTTCTTCATGATCCTGTCGGCCCTGGCGCTGGTCGTGTGCTATCCCTTCGACAAGGGCCGCCGCGTGGTGCACGAGCTGTCACGCATCCTGGTGCGCACCTTCTTCGCCATCCCGCCCGCTGGCGGCAGCGTGGAGGGGCTCGAATATGTCGACCGGAAGAAAAGCTACGTCATCGTGCTGAACCATAATACGGTGATCGACATTCCGACGCTCTATTACATCCCGCTCAATTTCCGCTGGGTCTCCAAGCGCGAGGTCTTCAAGACGCCTTTCTTCGGGCAGTATCTCATCCTCCACGGCGACATCTGCATCAACCGCGGCCGCGCCTCCGAGGCGCTGGAGCAGATGGTGCGCGACGGCAAGCTGTGGATCTCGCGCGGCGCTTCGGTGGCCGTCTTCCCGAGGGTACGCGTTCCAAGGACGGCGAGATACACCGCTTCAAGGCGGGCGCCTTCACGCTGGCCCGGGAGGCGGGCGTGGAGATACTCCCGTGGTGCTGGACGGCACCAAGACGCTTATCCGCAAGAACGCGATGTTCAACTGGGGCAACCGCATCACCATCCGCGTGCTGCCCCCGTACCGGCCGCGAAGGTCGTCTCGACCGAGACGCACGTGCTGATGGAGGAGGTGCACGACGCCATGAGCGCGGCCCTTGCCCAGATCCGAAACCGAAAATAGACTATGGCAGATTTACTCAATACCAATCCTAACGACAGCTACGGCGACGACGCCATCGTTACGCTTTCGCCGCGGGAGCATATCCGTCTGCGCCCCGGCATGTATATCGGCAAGCTGGGCGACGGCACGCAGGCCGACGACGGCATTTACGTCCTCATCAAGGAGGTCGTCGACAACTCGGTCGATGAATTTATCATGGGGCCGGCCGCCAGATCGACATTTCGATCGAGGACAAGGTGGTGTCGGTGCGCGACTACGGCCGCGGCATCCCCTCAAATCGCTCGCGGCGGCCGTCAGCGAGATGAACACCGGCGGTAAGTACGGCGGCTCGGCCTTCAAGAAGACCGTCGGCCTGAACGGCGTCGGCGTCAAGGCCGTCAACATGCTTTCCGGCGAGTTCACGGCCCGTTCGGTACGCGACGGCGAGGCCCGCACGGTGACCTTCGCCAAGGGGCTCGAGGTGAGCGACAAGTGGGAGAGCGGCGTGCGCGAGAAAACGGCACCTTCATCTCGTTCCGCGTCGACGAGGAGGTCTTCGGCGAGTATGCCTACAACCTCGAATACGTCGAGCAGATGGTGCGCAACTATACGTACCTGAACCTGGGGCTGACGTTCAATTTCAACGGCAACAGCTACGTTTCGAAAACGGCCTGCTGGATCTGCTCAACGAAAACATGACCGAGGAGCCGCTCTATGCGCCGATCCACCTTTCGGGCGACGACATCGAGGTAGCCATCGCCCACGGCACGGGCTACGGCGAGAGCTATTTCTCGTTCGTCAACGGCCAGTACACCTCGCAGGGCGGTACGCATCAGGCGGCTTTCCGAGAGGCCATCGCCAAGACCGTCAAGGAGTTCTACCACAAGGACTACGACCCGTCGGACATCCGCACGTCGATCATCGCCGCCATTTCGGTCAAGGTCACCGACCCGGTCTTCGAATCGCAGACCAAGATCAAGCTCGGATCGAAGGAGATCGAGCCAGGCGTGTCGATGCGCAATTTCGTCATCGATTTCCTGGGCAAGCACCTCGACGACTACCTGCACAAGCATTCCGAGACGGCGCAGGTGCTCCAGCGGAAGATCGTCGAGAACGAAAAGGAGCGCAAAGCCATTTCGGGCATCCAGAAGAAGGCGCGCGAGACGGCCAAGAAGGTTTCGCTCAACAACAAGAAATTGCGCGACTGCAAGATACACCGCACCGACAAGCACGAGCTGGCCGAACAGTCGATGATCTTCATCACCGAGGGCAACTCGGCCTCGGGTTCGATCACCAAGAGCCGCGATGTGCGCACGCAGGCCGTCTTTTCGCTGCGCGGCAAGCCGCTCAACTGCTACGGGCTGACCAAAAGGTGGTCTACGAGAACGAGGAGTTCAACCTCTTGCAGGCTGCGCTCAATATCGAGGAGGATATGGACAACCTGCGCTACAACAAGGTGATTATCGCCACCGATGCCGATGTCGACGGCATGCACATCCGCCTTTGATGATGACCTTCTTCCTGCAGTTCTTCCCCGACGTAATCCGCCAGGGCACTTGTTCGTGCTGCAAACCCCTGTTCCGCGTGCGTAACAAGAAGGAGACGTTTTACTGCTACTCCGAGGAGGAGCGGCAGAAGGCCGTCGGACGCTGCGGCGCCAATGCCGAGATCACGCGCTTCAAAGGCCTCGGCGAGATTTCGCCCGACGAGTTCCGCGAATTCATCGGCGAGAACATCCGCCTGGACAAGGTTCGCATCACCAAGGACGACCCGATCCACGACCTGCTCGAGTTCTACATGGGCAAGAACACCTACGAACGGCAGGGCTTCATCATCGACAACCTGCGCATCGAGGAGGACATCGTCGAGCAGGATCTTGCAATCAATTAACGAATATGGCAGAAGAAAAGATATCATCGGGCGGGACGAGCCGCTCAACGAAGAGGCCCCGACCCTCAGACCGCCGGCGATGCGGCCGACGCGGCCCTGCCGCCGACGCCCCGGCCAGGGCGGGCAAGTTCGACCGCCTGACGCAGGACGAAGGGGCGTGCGCAAACTGACGGGCATGTATAAGAACTGGTTCCTGGACTACGCTTCGTACGTGATTCTCGAACGCGCCGTACCCCATGTCGAGGACGGCCTCAAACCCGTGCAACGGCGTATCCTGCACGCCATGAAGGTCGTCGACGACGGACGCTACAACAAGGTGGCCAACATCGTGGGACAGACCATGCAGTACCACCCGCACGGCGATGCGTCGATCAAGGACGCACTGGTGCAGCTGGGGCAGAAAGACCTGCTGATCGACTGCCAGGGTAACTGGGGCAATATCCTCACGGGCGACGAGGCCGCCGCGGGCGTTACATCGAGGCGCGCCTGTCGAAGTTCGCCTCCGAAGTGGTCTTCAACAAGAAAACCACCGAGTGGATGCTGTCGTACGACGGCCGCAAGGAGGAGCCCGTCACGCTGCCGATCAAGTTCCCGCTGCTGCTGGCGCAGGGCTCCGACGGCATCGCCGTGGGTCTGGCGTCGAAGATCCTGCCCCACAACTTCGTGGAGCTCATCAATGCCTGCATCGCACACCTCGAGGGGCGCGAATTCCAGCTTTATCCCGACTTCCCGACGGGCGGCATGGCCGATGTGAGCCGCTATAACGACGGCCTGCGGGCGGGGCGGTGAAGGTGCGCGCCAAGATTTCGAAGATCGACAAACGCACGCTCGCCATCACCGAAATACCCTATACCACGACCACCGAGTCGATCAAGGATTCGATCATCAAGGCCAACGACAAGGGCAAGATCAAGATCAGGAAGGTCGACGACAATACGGCCGACAAGGTCGAAATCATCATCCAGGTTTCGCCCGACGAGTCGAGCGACAAAACCATCGACGCCCTCTACGCCTTCACCGACTGCGAGGTTTCGATCTCTCCCAACGCCTGCGTCATCTGGGAGGAGAAACCCCATTTCCTGGGCGTGAGCGAAATCCTGCGCCGCTCGGCCGAGCATACCAAGTGGCTGCTGGGACGCGAGCTGGAGATCCGGCTCGGCGAACTGAACGAAGCCTGGCATGCCGCATCGCTCGAACGCATTTTCATCGAGAACAAGCTCTACCAGCTCATCGAGGGCTGCAAGAGCCGCGAAGAGGCCTACGCCGCCGTGGACAAGGGGCTGGAGCCGTTCAAGAAACGGCTGCGCCGCGAGGTCACGCTCTCCGACGTGCAGCGCCTGACGGAGCTGAAGTTCATCCGCATCTCGCGTTACGACAGCGACAAGGCCGACAACGAGATCCGTCAGATCGAGGAGGACATCAAGGCCACGCAGTACGACATTGACCATCTCACCGAATACGCCGTGGCCTATTACGAGCGTATCCGCGACAAATACGGCAAGGGCAAGGAGCGCCGCACCGAGCTGCGTGAGTTCGACAACATCGAGGCCACGAAGGTCGCCGTGACCAATGCCAAGCTCTACGTCGACCGCGCCGAGGGCTTCTTCGGCATCGGTAAGTCGATGAAGGACGCCGAATTCGTATGCGACTGCTCGGACATCGACGACGTGATCGTCTTCACGAAGGACGGCCGCTACGTCATCACCAAGGTGAGCGACAAGGCCTTCTTCGAGAAGGGCATCTACTACATCGGGTCTTCAAGCGCAACGACGAGCGCACGATCTACAACGTGCTGTACCGCGACGGCAAGAACGGCCCGATCATGATGAAGCGCTGCGCCATCAAGGCCATCACGCGCGACAAGGAGTACGACATCACCAAGGGTACGCCCAAGAGCGAGATACTCTATATGTCTGTCAATCCGAATGGTGAGGCCGAGGTGCTGAAGGTTTACTTCAAGCCCCGTCCGCGCCTGAAAAGGTGATCGTCGACCTCGATTTCTCGACCCTCGCCATCAAGGGGCGCCAGAGCCAGGGCAACCTCTTCTCGCGCTACGGCATCCACAAGATCGTCCTCAAGGAGCGCGGCACCTCGACGCTCGGCGGGCAGAATGTCTGGTTCGACGAGGATGTCCGCCGCCTGAACGCCGACGGCCGCGGCAAGCTGCTGGGCGAGTTCAAGGGCGACGACCGGATCATCGTCTGGACGTCGAAGAACCAGTACTATATCACGGGTTACGACCTCGGGCAGCATTTCCCGACGAGACCGTGCGCGTGAGCCGCTATGAGCCCGACCGCGTTTACAGCGTCTGCTACTACGACCGTTCGCAGCAGTTCTATTACATGAAGCGCTTCACGGCCGAGATGAGCGACAAGATGCAGTTTTTCCTCGACGAGGACGGACAGGCCGACCTGGTCGCCGTGACGGAACGCACGGGCGCCAAACTCGAAATCACCTACAAGGGGCGCATGCGTCGCGTCCCGCGGACGAGGTCGACGTCGACGAATTCGTCGGCGTCAAGAGCCACCGCGCCAAGGGCAAGCGCCTGACGACCTACGAGGTCGCTACGCTGCGCTTCATCGAACCCGAACTGCCGCCCGAGCCCGAACCTTCGGACGACGGCGATGCCGGGAGATTCCCGACGGCCTGCTCTCCGGCGGCGGGCGGATGACGGGCGGCGGATGCCGGTGCCGGCGACGCTGCGGCTGTTTCCGGCGGGTGGAGTTCGAGATCGAACGCGCCCGGGGCGATGCCGACGAGGTGATCGACCCCGAACAACTGAACCTGTTTTGACCTGCCGGCGATGAAACCCTTTTTGGTCGGTTACATGGGATGCGGCAAGAGCACCCTCGGGCGTAAGCTGGCGCGCAGGCTGGGTGTCGGCTTCGTGGATACCGATGCGCTGGTCGAGGAGCAGGAGGGAGCCTCCGTCGCCGATGTCTTCCGTTATGAAGGCGAGGCGCGGTTCCGCGAAGCGGAGCGCGAAGCGCTCGAACGGGCGATCGCCGCAGGCGGCGAAACGGTGGTCTCGACGGGCGGGGCTCCCCACCTGGAGCGACAACATGCAGCGCATGAACGGCGTGGGGCATACCGTCTTCCTGCACCGCACTGCGGAGCAAATCGCCCGCCGCCTGAGCCCCTACGGACGCCGGAAACGTCCCCGCTTGCGGGGCTGGACGATGCCGGACTGGTCGCTTTCATGGAACGCGATATGGCCGTGCGCGAACCCTTCTATGCGCAGGCGCATCTGGTCGTCGACTGCGATGCGATGTCCGACGACCAGGTCGTGGAGCATATCCTGAGGCAACTCGGCCTGAAATAGAAAAGACCCTGCGGCTGCGGCCCGGGAGTACCCGGGTAGCGGAAACCGCAGCGAACGATACGACGCGGCTGTGCCGCGAACGATGATATGCTGCAACTCCTGAAAGACGTGGATAAACTTTCAAATAATGCACCCATCGGTGTTTTCGATTCGGGCTGGGCGGGCTGACCGTCTGGCGCGAGGTGCGGCGTGCGCTCCCCGCTGAGTCGCTCGTCTACCTGGGTGACGGTAAGAACTGCCCTACGGGTCGCGCCCCGCGAGGAGGTGCGGCGCCTTGCCGACGAAGCGGTCGCCTTCCTTGTGGCGCAGGGTGCAAGCTGGTTGTCGTGGCCTGCAATACCGCTACGGCCGCCGCCATCGACTTCCTGCGCGAAAATACGCCCCATGCCGATCGTGGGCATGGAGCCGGCCGTGAAACCCGCCTGCCTGGCGACCCGCAGCGGGGTGGTGGGGTACTGGCTACCGAACGGAGCCTCGACGGCGAGCTCTTCCGCCGCACGGCGGCCAGGTACGGCGACGGCGTAGACCTCGTCACGGCGCCCGGCCGGGGCTTCGTCGAACTGGTCGAAAACGACCTCGAAGCTACGCCGAGGCCGAGGCTACCGTCCGTGCCGCCGTCGCGGAGATGCTGGAGCACGGGGCCGACCAGATCGTGCTCGGCTGCACGCATTATCCTTTCCTGCTTCCCGTCCTCGAACGTGTCGTCGCGGGCCGCGGCGTCACGGTCGTCGACCCTTCGCCCGCCGTCGCCCGCCGCGTCGTGCAGCTGCTCGACCGTTACGGCCTGCACGCCGACCCGCCCACCGCGCGGAATATACGTTCCGCACCTTTGCCGACGAGGCCTACCGCCTCCGCCTGGAACGCAAGGCCTTGGGGCACTTTAATAGCGCCGGATTCGCTTCCGAACCCGATTTTACATCGCGATATTCCGAAATGTCGAAAAATGCGTAACTTCGCTTGATAAAATCAAGCGCAACACAGATGGCATCTAAAAATACATCCTCATCCCCAACGGACGGCAGAAAGTCCAGCGTTCCAACAGCGACAGTGCGCGCTGGGTCGCAGGATTGCTGCTGCTTTTCATCGGGCTGTTCGCCGCCTCGGCCGTACTGTTCTCGTTCTTCACCTGGTCGGCCGACCAGAGCGGGCTGCTGCTCTCGCCCGAGGAACGTGCCACGCTGGGCGTCGAGCCCGGAAACCTCTGCGGCTGGGCGGGTGCCAGGCTGGGACGCCTGCTGGTCGACAACTCGTTCGGCGTATCCGGCATCCTGATCCCGGTGATGGTGCTGCTCGTCGGTGTGCGCGTCATCCGCCAGCGCCCGCTGCTGTTCAACCATTCGATCCTCTCGCTTTTCCTCGTCCTGATCCTCAGTTCGCTGACGCTGGGCTTCGCCTTCTCGGACAAGTGGAGCCTTTGCAGTTCGACGGGTGGGGCGGTGCCTTCGGCATCGAGACCGCGGCGCTGCTGCGCACGCATATCGGGTGCTGGGGACGTTGATCCTGCTGCTGGGCTGCTGGATCCTTACGGGGTATTCATCAACCGCAATTTCATCAACAAGGTCAACCGTGCGGGCAACGTCATGGTCGACAAGAGCGGCAGGATCGTAGAGATCGTCAAACATAAGGTCGTGCACGCGCACGGGCAACCGTCCGATGCCGCCGGGGATGCGGCTGTCGTAGCCGCGGAATCCGTCGGGAATCCCGGAGAGGCCTGCCAAGCGGTCGGCCGACACTCCGGCCGTGGAGTCTGCCGTGAAGGCGGAGCCGAGGTGGTCGTGCGCCGTCCCGAACCCGAACTGGCCGTGCAGCGTCCGGTGCCGGAAATGCCCCGCGCCGTACGTACTCCCGGGCCTGCTGCCGCCGGGACTCCCGCCCGCAGGCCGCCCGCCGCGATGCGGACGACGATCCGTTCGTGGAACTGGGCCCCGACGGCATGCCCATTGTGCCCGAAGCCCGCAGGCGGCAGAGGCCGCCGCATCCGATGACGACGGCGAGTTTACCGAGGTCGACCTGTCGCGCCCGAAGGCCGGCTGGTTATCGGCCCCAGCGGGCTTGTCGAGCTGGAACGCCCGCGGTGCGTCCTGCCGCCGGCACTGCTGTCCGGCCTGCTGCGCCCGTGTCCGACGAACCTTTCACCGAATTATCCCTGGGCGGGAAGACCCCGTTGGGACACCGGCCCCGGCTGCCGGGATGCCCTCTGTTGCCGGGTGCCCTCCGCTGCCGCTCCTGTATCCGGGGAGCCGCTCCCCGACGGGCCGTTTACCGAGATACCCGTTCCTGCCGGGGCGTCGTCGTGACCGTCGAGGCCAACGAAGCCCGCCTGGTCGACGAAAGGCGATCCCGACCGAGAGCTACGACCCGCTGAAAGACCTCGTGAACTACCACAAGCCGCCCGTGACGCTGCTCGAAGACTATGTTTCCGACTCGGAGGTGAGCGACGAGGAGATTTTCGAGAACAAGACCAAGATCGAGGACACGCTCCGCAATTTCGGCATCCCCATCCAGCGTATCAAGGCTACGGTCGGCCCCACCGTGACGCTCTACGAGATCGTGCAGGCGCAGGGCGTCAAGATCCGAAGATCCAGGGGCTCGAAAACGACATCGCCCAGAGCCTCAAGGCGCTGGGTATCCGTATCATCGCCCCCATCCCCGGCAAGGGAACCATCGGCATCGAGGTGCCCAACCGCGACAAGCAGGTGGTGTCGATGTACTCCGCCGTGCGTTCGCTGCGTTTCCAGGAGTCGAAGGCCGAGCTCCCGGTGGTGATCGGCCGTACGATCCAGAACGAGAATTACGTGTTCGACCTGGCCAAGATGCCGCACCTGCTGGTGGCGGGCGCCACGGGACAGGGTAAGTCCGTGGGCTGAACGCCATCATTACCTCGCTGCTCTACCGCAAGCACCCGCGCAGCTCAAGTTCGTGATGATCGACCCCAAGATGGTCGAGTTCTCGCTCTATGCCAAGATCGAGCGCCACTTCCTCGCCAAGATGGAGTCCGAGGACGATGCCATCATCACCGACCCCAAGAAGGCGGTCTACACGCTCAATTCGCTCTGCACGGAGATGGACGCCCGCCTGGAACTCTGCAAGAAAGCCGGGGCGCAACATCGCCGAGTACAACGAGAAATTCACCGCCCGGCGGCTCAGCCCGCTCAACGGGCACCGCTACCTGCCCTATATCGTCGTGGTGGTCGACGAGTTCGCCGATCTGATCATGACCGCCCGCGAGGTCGAGGGGCCCGTCATGCGCCTCGCGCAGAAGGCGCGTGCCGTCGGCATCCACCTGATCATCGCCACGCAGCGCCCCGACGTGAAGGTCATCACGGGCGGTATCAAGGCCAATTTCCCGCGCGTATCGCCTTCCGCGTGATGCAGATGATCGACTCGCGTACGATCATCGACCAGCCGGGGCCAACCAGCTTATCGGCCGCGGCGACATGCTCTTCTCGAAGGACGGGGAACTGACCCGTATCCAGTGCGCGCTGGTCGAAACCAAGGAGGTCGAACGCATCGTCGAGTATATATCGAAGCAGCAGGGCTATACCTCGGCCTATTCGCTGCCCGACTATACGCCCGATACGGGCGATTCTTCGGGAGTATGGGCAGCGAGGACTCCGCCCCCGTGAAATACGATTCGCTCTTCGCCGAGATCGCCCGCGACGCCGTTTCGGGCGGCAATATCTCGACCTCGATGATCCAGCGCAACTACGAGGTGGGCTTCAACCGTGCCGGGCGCATCATGATGCAGCTCGAACGTGCCGGCATCGTCGGCCGCCAGCAGGGAGCCAAGCCGCGCGACATCCTTTTCCATGACATGCCCTCGCTCGAAGCCAAGTTGCAGGAGCTGGGCCTATTCTGATGCTGCCATGAAACGACTCCTGTCCCTCCTGTTGCTGCTTTCCGCGATGCAATCCGTCGCCGCAGTCCCGGCTGCCGCAAATAATGTTCCGGCCGCCGGCCGTGCCGACGCGATCCTGGCCGGGGTCAGCGACGGCTTCCGGGCGCTGGGTGCCTACGGGGTGTCGTTCGAGGTTCGCTCGGACGAATACGTCACGCGCGGGCGCTATGCCGTCGAGGGGAGAATTATTACCTCGTGCTGGGCGATGCCGAGGTTTACTGCGACGGAGCCGTGCGCTACGAGGTGGACAACCGCCGCCGCGAGGTGACGATCGACGTGGTCGACACCGGCAGCCGCAATATCCTCAATAACCCCGTCCATGCCTTCGATTTCCTCGGCAGCGAATATGCGGCCTCGCTCGCCGGCGAGCAGGAGGGCCGTGCCGTGGTGCGGCTGACCCTGCGCCGGGGAATACCTCCTCGGCGGGCAATATCGTCCTTACGGTCGATACCGCCGCGATGCGCCCGTGTCGCTCCGCTACGATTACGACGGCGAGCAGGTGCAGGTTTCGGTGCTGGGCATCAAGCCCCTCGAAACGCCGCTCAAGGCCTTTGCAAAGATAACTACGCCGGGTACGAATTCATAGACTTCCGCTGACTATGTTGCACTGCCGACCCATCATGCTGCTGTTGTTCGTCGCCATCCCGCGGCGATGCTGGCTGCGGCGACGGAAACCCGTCGCCGGCGGGCGGCATACCCTGCCGCCGGACATGACCGCCCTGCGGCGGATATGCCCGGTTCGGTTCCCGGAGCCGGAAGCCCGGCCGGGCAACAGCCTTCCGGCACGGCATGGGAGCTTACCTGCGAGCGCGATCTGCTCTATGCGGCGTCTTTCGTAGGGGATTCCATACCGGTGCGGGTGTTCCTCGAATCGGGCGTCTATTTTCCGCTGATCGACAGCGCGCTGGTCTGGTCGCACCCGGGCTTTTCGAACCCGTCGAACTCGAACGCCCGTGCGTTTCCGCATGGCCGGCGGCACGGACTATTCGGCCCGCTATAAACTGGCGCCGGGGCTCAGGGTGGGGATACGCGCAGTTTGCGCGAGAGCTATGTCGTCGACCTCAGGCGACGCAAGCCCTGCGACCTGCTCTACCCGCTCCATACCTTCACGACCGACAGCGTGGCCGCGCCCGGTATTTTCGAGCTCGATGTCCGCCGCGGCATTTTCCGTCCGCTCTCATCAGGAGCCTGCCGCAACCCGGTGACGGGTGGGAGGCCTACGAACTGGTGCCCGACGGGCATTCAGGGGATGTTCTGGGTCATGGATACGGTGCGCTTGTCCGACGACCGGGGACGCAGCCGTGCGATGCCGATGCGGCTGGTCGTCGATTTGGGCAACGCCAACCTGCTGGCACTCTTTGCGTTCAAACCTGAGGTCGGAAAATTCGTGTCACGCGCCCCTGTCGATCTGGTGGAAGGCCATACGCCGGGCGGGATGACCCTGCGGGTGCTGATGCCCGCCGTCGCCACTTTCATGGGGTGTTACTCCTTCGGCGGGCTGCCCGTCGTGGTGCTCGACAAACCGATGGAACTCCCCGGCGACGGGTTCCTCGGCGTAAAATTCTTCTCCGCCTTCCGGGTGGTTTTCGATTTCCGCCACGGGCGGTTGTGGCTCAGGCAGGCGGACTGACCCCTATTTCCGGTTGAGGTGCCAGTAGAGCCCGCCGACGAAGATGCCGCCGCCCGCGATGTTCCCGAGCGTGGCGGGAACCAGGTTTGCGGCGACCATGTCCGCCACCGTCACCGGGGCGCCAGCATCATCCCCAGCGGGATGAAGAACATGTTGGCGATGCAGTGCTCATAGCCGATCACCACGAAGCACATGACCGGAAAAACAACCCCATCATACGGCCAGCCGCGTCGTCGGTACTCAGCCCGAGCCATACCGCGAGGCATACCAGCCAATTGGCGCCCACGCCGCGCAGAAATACCGTCAGCCACGGCATCGAAACCTTCGCCTGCGCCACGTTGCAAGCCGCTTCGCGCCACAGCTCCGACGAGAGTACGCCGGGCAGCACCACCAGGAAATAGGCAAAGAAAGCCGCCCCGATGAAATTCCCCGCGTATACCAGCCCCCAGTTGCGCAGCACCTTGCCCCATCCGTACCTGCGGCCCAGCGCCCCGGGTACGAGCACGGCGTTGTTGCCCGTGAAGAGCTCCGCCCCGGCGAATACCACCAGGATGAGCCCCAGCGGGAATACCAGCCCGAAAGCAGGCGCTGGAGGCCGGGCGCTTCGGCCGCTGCGGGGAACCCGAACCCCGCCATCAGCGAGAAGAGTCCGCCCATGGCGATGTATGCGCCGGCCAGGAATGCCAGCAGGAGGGTCTTGCCCGCCGGGAGTTGCATTTTGCCCGTTGCCGACTGCTGAGCCAGCGCGAGTACTTCCTTGGGTGTGTTTATCTGTGCCATGTTCGGGGAATAGAGGCCGCAAAGGTAGTGAAACGATCCGGAACGCGCAAGCGGACGCCGTCAGTCTGCCGGGAATTTTTGAGGCCGTCAGATCGCCGGAAAGGGGCAAAACGGGGCGTCGTCCCGGAAATCTTCCGCGCGGAGGCGATATTTATCGGCTTAAAGTTGCTCAGATCGGAAATAAATCGTATTTTTGTTCGTTAAAAGACTGTAATTTTAAAGAGATAAGATGCTAACTGAAGAAGAAAGAATGCAGGTTTGACAGGACGTATCATTCCTATCAATATCGAAGAGCAGATGAAGTCGGCGTACATCGACTATTCGATGTCGGTCATCGTGTCGCGTGCGCTTCCCGACGTGCGCGACGGCATGAAGCCCGTGCACCGCCGTATCCTCTACGATATGAGCGCGGAGCTCAACCTCTACTCCGACAAACCGACCCGTAAGTCGGCGCGTATCGTCGGCGACGTGCTCGGTAAGTTCCACCCCACGGCGACTCGTCGGTCTACGACGCGATGGTGCGTCTGGCACAGGAGTGGTCGATGCGCTACCCGCTGGTCGACGGCCAGGGTAACTTCGGTTCGATGGACGGTGACTCACCGGCCGCCATGCGTTACACCGAGGCCCGCATGAAGAAGATCACCGACGAGGTGATGGCCGACATCGACAAGGAGACCGTCGACTGGACGCTCAACTTCGACGATACGATCCCCGAACCCACGGTGCTGCCCACCAAGATCCGCTGCTGATCGTCAACGGCGCCAGCGGTATCGCCGTAGGTATGGCCACCAACATGGCCCCGCATAACCTCTGCGAAGTGGTCGACGCCTGCTGCGCCTATATCGACAACCCCGAAATCACGGGCGAGGAGATGCTCCAGTATATCAAGGGCCCCGATTTCCCCACGGGCGGTATCATCTACGGCTACGAGGGTGTTCGGGAGGCCATGCTTACGGGCCGCGGCCGCGTCATGATGCGCGCCAAGACCGACATCGAGCATACCCCAGCGGCCGCGAGTGCATCGTCATCACCGAAATCCCTACATGATCAACAAGGCCGAGATGATCAAGAAGATCGCCGACATGATCAACGAGAAGAAGATCGACGGCATCTCCTACATCAACGACGAGTCCGACCGTGACGGCCTGCGGATCATCATCATCCTCAAACACGACGCCGTGGCGAGCGTCGTGCTCAACACCCTTTATAAGAATACGCCGCTGCAAACCTCGTTTGCAGTGAACAATATCGCGCTGGTGAACGGACGTCCGCAGCTGCTGCCGATGCGCGACCTGGTCATGCACTTCGTCAACCACCGCCACGACGTGGTGGTGCGCCGCACGCGCTACGACCTGCGCAAGGCCGAGGAGCGCCTGCATATCGTGCTGGGTCTCTTGATCGCACAGGACAACATCGACGAGATCGTGCACATCATCCGCTCGTCGCAGACGCCCGACGCTGCCAAGCAGGCCATGATCGAGCGTTTCGAGCTGAGCGACATCCAGGCTTCGGCCATCATCGAGATGCGCCTGCGCGCCTGACGGGCTGGAGTACGGCAAACTGACCGCCGAGCGCGACGATCTTACCAAGTTGATCGCCCACCTGAAGGACGTGCTGGAGAATGTCGGCATGCAGATGCAGATCATCAAGGACGAACTGCTCGAAATCAAGGAAAATACGGCGACGAGCGCCGTTCGGAGATCGTCTATGCCTCCGAGGAGTTCAACCCCGAGGATTTCTATGCCGACGACGACATGGTCATCACCATCTCGCACATGGGCTACATCAAGCGCACCCGCTGGCCGAATACCGCACGCAGAACCGCGGCGGCGTCGGCGCCAAGGGCAGTGCTACGCGTGACGAGGACTTCATCGAGCATATCTACGTGGCTTCGATGCACAATACGATGCTCTTCTTCACCGAGAAGGGCGCTGCTACTGGCTCAAGGTCTACGAGATCCCCGAGGGCGCACGCTCCTCGAAGGGACGCGCCATCCAGAACGTCATCCAGATCGAACCCGACGACAAGGTTCGCGCCTATATCAACGTCAAGCGCCTGAACGACGCCGAGTATGTGAACAACAACTTCATCATCATGTGTACCAAGGACGGTACGATCAAGAAGACGAAGCTCGAAGCCTACTCGCGCCCGCGCCAGAACGGCGTGAACGCCATCGTCATCCGCGAGGGCGACCAGCTGATCGAGGCCAAGCTCACCAGCGGCAACGCCGAAGTGATGATTGCGGCCCGCGAAGGCAAGGCCATCCGTTTCAACGAGTCGACGGTGCGCCCGATCGGGCGTGTCGGCGCCGGTGTGCGCGGCATCTCGATCGAGGAGTCCGACGAGGTGGTCGGCATGATCTGTGTGGAACCCGATTCGACGCAGGACGTGCTGGTGCTGAGCGAAAACGGTTACGGCAAGCGTACCGACCTCGACGAATACCGCATCACCAACCGCGGCGGTAAGGGTGTGAAGACGATCAACGTGACGGAGAAAACCGGTAAACTTATCTCCATACAGGCCGTTACGGACGACAACGACCTGATGATTATCAACCGTTCGGGACTTACCATACGTACGGCCGTGTCGCAGATCCGCCTGGCGGGTCGTGCCACGCAGGGCGTGCGTATCATCAACCTGCGCGACGGCGATGCCATTGCCTCGGTGATGGCCGTGCCTGCTGCCGGCGATGAAGAAGAAGTACAGTCCGCGGAGGCTGCTGAAAACGGGGCGCAACGCCCGAAGCAGGACAGCCGGCCGAGGAATAGATGAAATGAATTTGAAAACTTTAAATTAAATTTTGTTATGAAGAAAACATTTTGACGGCTTTCGCGGCGCTGCTCGTGGCTATCCCTGCCGTGCAGGCGCAGAAAGTCAACAAGAGCGGGCTCCTCACCAAGATCGAGAAGAGCGACGCCGACATCGCCGACGCGAAGAAGAACGCCAAGGCCTCCACGTGGATCAACCGTGGCAAAGCATTGTACGAGGCTGCCGTGGAACCGACGAAGAGCCTCTTCGTCAACATGGACGCCGCGATGCTGAAGCTGGCCGTGGGCGAACCTTCGGCCACCAAGCAGGTGACGCTTCTCAACGTTCCCTACGAAGCGTGGGAGTACCCTATTTCATCGCCTACATCAAGGACGGCAAGGTCGTTACCTGGACGCAGACCGACTGGGTGCTGAAAGAGGCTCCCGCCATGGCCATCGAGGCTTACAACAAGGCTTACGAGATCGACCCCAAGAGCGCTGCGAAGGCGAAGGACGGGTTGCAGCAGATCAGCGATTTCTGTTCGCAGGTTGGTAACACGGGTATCGACACGGGCGAGTACGTTGCCGCCGCCGATGCCTATGCCACGGCTTTCCGGGCACAGTCGAGCCCGCTTACGGCGCAGCCGCAGATCCCGCGCTGCTCTACTATGCCGGTTACCTGCGCACAGTGGACGGTTCGGCGCACCCTCGTCGTTCGGACAGGGTGCCGAGTACCTCAAGAAAGCGATCGACCTGGGGTATACCGACGAGGAGGGTAACATCTACTACTACCTCTTCCACTGTTATTACGGCCTGAAGAACGTCAGCCAGGACAACGTCATGCTGGCCAAGGACGCCCTGATCACGGGTGTCGGGAAATTCCCGAAGAACGAGCGTATCCTCGACGGCCTGATGCAGCTTTACACGGCCGAAGAGGGCGTGGGCGACCCTGCCGACCTGGTAACGCTGATCGACTCGGCCATTGCCGACAACCCGAGAACGTAGACCTCTGGTTCGGCCGCGGCCGTATCTTCTATGCGCTGAAAACTACGACGAGAGCATCGCATCGTTCAAGAAGGTCGTGGAGCTGAAGCCCGACCTGTTCGAAGGCAATTATTACCTGGGCGTGTTCTACACGATCAAGGCCGACGAGATGAACAAGGTGATGAACGAGAAGCAGTACAGCAGCCAGACTGCCTACGATACCGACCTGAAGGAGGTGAATGCGGTCTATATGGAGGCGGTGCCCTGGTTCGAAAAGGCATACGAGCTGAAGAAGGACGACGTCAACACGCTCGACTTCCTCAAGTCGATCTGCTTCCGCCTGCGCGACGAGGAGGGTATGATGGACAAGTACAACAAGTACAATACCCTGCTCAAGGAAGCCAAAGGCGAAGAGTAATTCCTGCGGGGCGGCGCTGCCCCTGCGCTTAGGAATCCGGCTCCGCGTTTCGGAGCCGGGATTTTTCATGCGCCGATGTGCCTGTCGTGATGTCCGTGCCGTCGAATTCGTAGGGTAATATCCGTGCGAGACGTCCGTGCAAATCCTGTGCGGCATCCGTGCGAAATGCCTGTGCGGTTGTGCCGATCTCCGGGACATTCGGCCTGTGGCGCGACCCGCGCTTCAAGATTCCGGGATGCCGAACCCCAACTGCCTGAGCATACCTTCGTGGTCGAGGCAAAAGCGTTTCATCAGCAGGTAATGCGGCGTTTGCTCCAGTTCGGTGAGTTGCAGCCCGTTGTCCGCGATCTCGTAGATGTCGGCGCCGGGGTAGGCCATGACGATAGGCGAGTGGGTGCTGACGATGAACTGCGATCCGCTTTCCACGAGTTGTTTTATCCGGCACAGCATATACATCTGCCGCGACGGCGAGAGGGCGGCCTCGGGCTCGTCGAAGATATAGAGCCCGTTCCCGCGGAGCCTGTGTTCGAGCAGGCTCAGGAAGCTTTCGCCGTGCGATTGCCTGTGGAGCGACTTGTCGCCGTAATAGCGGTGTATGCCGTCGGCTATCTGGTCGATTTCGGTGGCGACGTTGTAGAAACTTTCGGCACGCAGGAAATAGCCGTCGCGCGGCTGCAACCCGCGTCCGAGCACGAGGTTCCCGTATAGCGGGGAATGAGTCTCGCGCGTTGCGAACCGAAAGTTCTTCGACCCGCCCTCGGCATTGAATCCCGCTTTTACGGCGATGGCTTCCAGCAGCGTCGATTTGCCCATGCCGTTCTCGCCCACGATGAACGTCACCGGGCGGCGGAACCGCAACCCGCTGAACCCCGCCAGCGCGGGCACCGTATAGGGGTATTCGTGCGGCAAATCTCCGGCCTCTTTCAGTCGGATATATTTGATATAGAGTGCGTTTTCGGATAAGATCATGGCGGGTTTTTGGGGGGGTCCGTTCCGCTAATTTAGTGATTTTCCCCGGATATGCGGCCTGTTATCGCAGGAAACCTTTCAGGTGCCGGACGTTGCCTCTCCCGGGCCGTTCCGGCCTCTCCCTGCCCGGGGATTCACCGTTCCTCCCTTATGCGCCGGCTTTGCGGTAGATCGTCCGCAGGCTGTGCGTCATGAAGTATTGCAGTACGCCGCGCAGGAACATATACAGCGTGAAGGCCAGCCACAGGGCGTTGTTGCCTATGAGCGTATGCCCGATATAGAAGATGCCGAAATAGGCTGCCGTAGCCCAGAACATCGAGTTGCGCATGACGCGCGTCTGCGTGGCGCCCACCATGATGCCGTCCATGATGAAGGGCATGGCGCTGGCTACGGGGATCAGGATGATCCATACGATATACCGTCCGGCGACCTCCACGATCGTCGCGGCGTTTGCGGCCGAATCGTCGATGAACAGCCCCACCAGGTCGCGCCACCAGACGATGTAGATTCCCACGAACAGTACCGACACGGCCGTGCCCCATGCGATGCAGCGCCGCAGGCAGTCGCGCAGCGCCTTTACGTCCCGGGCGCCGATGAACCGTCCGGTCAGCGCTTCGGCGGCATATGCGAAGCCGTCGTTCATGTACGAGAAGAGCGTGAAGAGCTGCAACAGCAGGGTGTTCACGGCCAGCAGCACCGGGTCTTCCATGCGGGCCGAAGCCCCCGTGAAGAAGGTGTAGACCGCCACGATGCAGAGTGTACGCAGCATGATGTCGCGGTTGACGATGAAGAAGGTCTTGAGCGGTTTCATGTCGAATACCTCGGCCCAGTCGATGCCCGTCAGCACCTTGCGGTAGCGCAGCATGAGCAGCAGCAGCGAAAGTCCCACGCCCGTCCACTGTGCGATCACCGAGGCGTAGGCGATGCCGACGATCCCCATGTCCATGCCGAAGGCGAACCAAAGGCTGCACAGGACATGCACCACGTTGACCGAAATAGCCGTGAACATCGGTATCATGGCATTCTGCATACCCGTGAACCAGCCGTTGAACCCGAACAGGAGGATGCCCGCCGGCACGGCCCAGATGCGGGCGTAGAAATACGCGCGCGTCATTTCGTTGCCGTTCAGTCCCCACAGGGCCAGCTCGCCCAGCGGGTATTGCAGGGCGAGCATCAGCGATCCCATGCCCGCCGCCACGACCATCGCCCTTACGAGCATGTTGGTGCATTCGTGGAAATTCCCTGCGCCGAACGCCTGTGCCGTGAGTCCGCTGGTTCCCATGCGCACGAACGAGCAGTTCCAGTAGATGAAGTTGAAGATCGATACCCCGATGGCCAGTGCGCCGATCGTCGCCGCCGAATCCGCGCCCCAGTGCCCGGCGATGGCCGTCGACACGATTCCCATCAGCGGCACGGTGATGTTCGAAACGATATTCGGGAGCGCGATGCGCAGTATTTCGCGGTTCATGTTCATAGGTGCGGGGCGGGGATGTCCGGCAACCCCTGCCGGACGTCGTTTACGGGTGCAAAGATAAGGCAAAAGCGGCGAATTTGTAACGGCCCCTGTCTTTTATCGCCAAATCGGGTCTGCAATATGCCGTAATCCGGAAAAATGGATTACCTTTGCCCCACAAACTCATTCAAATACGTATGAAAGACAACAAAAACGACTCGACCACGGTACTTTCGCGTTTCGGACGCGACAAGCGCCAGCGTACCGTGACTGCTACGGCGGAGCGTGTCGAGCGTCGCCCGCGTTTACAGCGTGATGCTGCCGATTCGGAGCAACCGTCCAGCGAGGGGCCCCGTGGGCGGGCCTCCTACAATCCCCATTTCACGGCGGACAATCGCCCTGCATTCGACAAACCGCGCCGCCAGTTCGGCGACAAACCGGCTTACGGCGAGCGTAAGTCCGGCGATAAACCCCGTTACGAGCACCGCGACGGCGACAAACCGCGCCGCCAGTACGGCGACAAGCCTGCTTACGGCGAACGTAGTTTCGGCGATAAACCCCGTTACGAGCACCGCGACGGCGACAAACCGCGCCGCCAGTACGGCGACAAGCCTGCTTACGGCGAACGTAGTTTCGGCGATAAACCCCGCTACGAGCACCGCGACGGCGACAAACCGCGCCGCCAGTACGGCGACAAGCCTGCCTATGGCGAGCGCAAATTCGGCGACAAGCCCCGCTACGAGCACCGCGACGGCGACAAGCCGCGCCGCCAGTATGGCGACAAGCCCGCCTACGGTGAACGTAAGTTCGGGGATAAGAAATACGGCGACCGTAAATTCGGCGACAAACCCTATAAGCCGGGGCCGAGGAAGCACGACGACAAACCGGCGTCCTACCCGAAATTCACGCCCGAAAAGCAGGTCGGCGAAATGCGCCTGAACCGTTTTCTCGCGCAGTCGGGCCTCTGCTCGCGCCGCGAGGCCGACGATTTTATCACCGCGGGCCTGGTCACGGTCAACGGCCAGATCGTCACCCAGCTGGGCACCAAGGTGCTTCCTACTGACGAGGTGAAATTCAACGACAGCCGCGTGCAGGGCGAGAAGAAGGTCTACCTCGTGCTCAACAAGCCCAAGGGTTATGTCACGTCGCTCGACGACCCCCATGCCGGCAAGACCGTCATGGATTTGGTCGAAGGTGCCTGCACGGAGCGCATCTACCCCGTAGGCCGTCTGGACAAGAACAGCCTCGGGTTGCTGCTTTTCACCAACGACGGCGACCTTACGAAGCAGCTCACGCACCCCTCGTACCTGAAAAAGAAAATCTACCAGGTGACGCTCGACAAGCCCCTGGCGCGTGCCGATATGGATCGCATCGCCGAGGGCATCACGCTCGAAGACGGCGAAATCTTCGCCGACGAAATTTCCTATGTCAAGGAGAACAAACAGGAGATCGGCATCGAGATACACTCCGGCCGCAACCGTATCGTGCGTCGTATTTTCGAATTCCTGGGTTACACGGTCACCAAGCTCGACCGTGTCTACTACGCCGGCCTGACCAAGAAGAACCTCAAGCGCGGAGCCTGGCGTTTCCTCTCCCGCGAGGAGGTCGAACGGCTCAAATCCGGCCAGTACGAATAGGTCCCTGCATTCCGGTCTTTGCCGGAGGTATGAGTCGGGTAGAATAAGAAGGAGGCTCCTGTCGAGGGAGCCTCCTTCTGTTTTAACAGCGATAATCCCGGCATATCCGGGTGGTTGCGGGATGTCCCCGTATTCCTGCGGTATGACGGCAATTCCGGTGTGCCCGGAAAACCCCGGCCTTCCGCGCGGCGGAAGCGTATGGTGACGGGCCGTACCTGTTGCCGCCGTACCTGTTGCCGTCGTGCCTGTTGCCGCTATGCCAGCTGCACCCGTCGGCCGCCGTCTCCCGGCTGCTGTCTCCCGGCCTTTGCTGTCTCCCGGCCGCCGCCGTTTCTTGTCCTCCGTCGTTTCTTGTCCGCGCCGTCTCCTGTCCGCCATGCCGCCGGGCAAAAGCCGCCTGCCCGCACTTGCCCGCGCTCCGGGCGTCAGTGCGTCGCCTTATACCAGCCTGTGTGCTGGATATTGTTCACCACGATCCCGCTCGTGCTCGGCGCGCTGGTCGAAATGCCCGAATAGGTCGTGATCGGCCGCTTGCCGCCCGAATAGAAATACTCCGTATGCAGCCGGTAGCGTTCGGGGACGGTGCGTGCGAGCTGTTCGTCGAATTCCTTTAGCAGGGCGGTGTCGTCGCACAGTTGGTAGACGTAATCCGCCAGGTCGTAGAACCGCGTCGGGGCGTAGAGGTACTCGTATTGCTGCAACGGTTTCTCCGGGTCGGGGATATACGCGGGCGATGCATTGTTGATGAGGCGCATGACTTCTGCCATCTGTTCCACCTGGTCGCATACCGTCACGGCGATCGCCCCGCAGTTATAGTTCGGGGCCTCGTATTGCTCGTAGAATTCGTAGAAACTCCGGCATACGCCGTCCAGGTCGTATCCCGTGCCGCCGTCGGCGAACAGGTAGGGCATCACCAGGTCGTAAGGATAACCGTAGGCCATCACCTCGCAGGGCGAGGCGATCAGGTGCCTGGTGATTTTGCGTAGGTCGTACGCCACCTCGATCGACGACATGAAACAGTCGTCGAAGAGGATGTATTCGAACCGGATTCCTGCGGCCGTTATCGCCTCGGCGAAGGTCGTCGTGTTGGTACACCGCGAACCGCCGTCGCCGAACCAGCGGGTGAACTGCCCGTCGGGCGAAACGTATTCCCAGTGCCATTTCTCGGGGACGGTTGTCGCCGTCGGTTCCGTACCGGCCTTCGCGTCGGCCGTGCTCCGGCCCGAGCCCGATGCGGGGATCCACGCCATGCCGTGCGACCCGATCGTGATGCCGTAGCGTTCGGCGGGTGCGGTCTGCTTGATGTAGTCGAAAATCCCGGTGATGGTCTCGGCCTGCGTCACGTCGAGGTCTTCGTACGCGCGCAGTTCCGTTTCGCGGCACTCCCCGTTATCGTAGTACAGTTCGCGTAGCGACCCTTTGGTGGTGCTCGTTTGCAGGAATACCACAAGACGGCTGTCCCGGAGGATATTCCCCGCCACGGCTTTCTTCACGTCCTCGATGTTCTGGAGGAAATGCGTGTACAGGTTCCCCGACCACGGCAGGTACATGACGACCGTCTGGGGTGCGACGGCCGGGCTCTGCACCACCGAGATCGTGGCCTCGGCCCTTCCCGACGACAGGCGCAGCGCCATGCTGCCCAGCGCCTTGCGCCGGGTCGTCGTGTTGTCGTCCTGTGCCCTCACCGTTACCGTCGTCTCCCCGCGGCCGCCTCGGGTGGGGGAGACGTCGAAGCCGCTTCCCGTGGTGGTGAGCGACCACGCTTCGGTCGACGACACCGTGAATGCCGCCTCCGAACCCGCCGTGCTGCGCAATACCACTTCGTCCTGCGTCGTGGTCAGCCCTGCGCGTTCCTCTGTTTTTTCGCACCCGGCGAGCAGCGTCACTGCCAGCAGCAGCCACAGCGTGCGCCGGATTATTTGTAGGTACGGGGTTTCAGGTTGTTGAATTGCCATGTGCGGTCACGTTTATAGGTATATCCTTCGGGCTTGTTCCAGTATACGCGGCCGAAGTCGTAATAGAGCCCTTTGCGTTTCTTGTCGCCGACCATCCGGGGCGCCGTGAAGGGGATGAATTCCACCGTACGGCTGATGATGCGGCTCTTGCCGTAGGTGTAACCCTCCGATGCCATCACGTCGAGCGCATGGTCGAACATCAGGATATGGCGCGGGGTCTTTTGCGTGAGGGCATCTCCCGAATCCTCGATCGCGCGGAGCACCCCCTTCACCTTGTTGTAATACATCTTCTCCTGCAGCTTGTTGCCCAGTGCCCCGTGGGCATAGGCCATCAGGTTCAGAATCTTGGGGCTGAACGGGTCGCGGGCGAGCGCATCTTCGCCCACGTAGAGCATCGCGTCGAGCGTTTCGGCCAGCGGGTTGTCGGGATCGAGCCCCGATGCCAGCATCAGCAGCTTGTCCAGGTCGGGGTTCGCCTCCATCGGTTTGTAGCTCTCCTGGTGGGCGTAGCCGTAGTAGAGGTAGTGGTAATCCTCGTCGGTGAGCGTCTCGTCGCCCGCGTTGTAGCGCATCATCAGCGAAGTGTAGTAGAACGGCGAATCGGGGTCGGACGTCTTGGCGACGATGTCCTCCTCGACGGGGACTTTCGCCGCGGCCAGCGCCGGGAGCAGGAGCAATGTCAGCAGTAAATTTTTCATATTCGTATTTTAGGCACTAACGCTCAAATCAGCGCAAATCGTATTCCGCGATCAGTTTGCGGAACTTTTCGCGCAGCGCCCCCGAACCTTCGACGAGCGGCAGCCGCATCGTCGGGCCGATTATGCCCATTTCGGCCAGTGCGCACTTCACCCCCACGGGGTTGCCCTCTTCGAACAGGGCGTGCACCGCTTCGTCGAGGCATTCGTATGCCTTTTCCGCACGGTCGAACTCTCCGGCCTTGGCGTAGTTCACACACTCCATGAACCGCTTGGGAAAAGCGTTCGCGGCCACCGAGATCACGCCGTCGCCGCCGCGGCGCATCAGCTCGAGCGTCATGCCGTCGTCGCCCGACAGCACGATGAACCCTTCGGGGCGCCGGTCGAGGATGTGCTGCATCTGTTCGATGTCGCCCGATGCCTCCTTGATGCCGATCACGTTCTTCATCCCGCGAGCCAGTCGCAGCGTCGTCTCGGCCGTCATGTTGACGCCCGAGCGTCCCGGGATGTTGTAGAGGATCACCGGCAGCGGCGAGTGCTCCGACACGGTGCGGAAATGCTGGTAGAGTCCCTCCTGCGAGGGCTTGTTGTAGTAGGGTGTAACGCTCAGGATGGCGTCGGCGCCCCGCAGGTCGAATTCGCGCAGCTGATCCAGTACCTCCGACGTCGAATTGCCGCCGCAGCCCATTACCAGCGGTACGCGTCCCGCGATGTGGTTGGTGATGAACATGGCTATCACGGCGCGTTCGGGCATGTAGAGCGTCGGCGTTTCGGCCGTGGTGCCCAACGCCACGATGTAGTCCACGCCGCCTTCGATCACATAGTCGATCATGCGTGCCAGCGCCTGATAGTCAACTTTTCCTTCGGGTGTAAAGGGGGTTATCATGGCGGCCCCCACGCCGCAGAGCTTGTGTCGTATCATATGATTCTGTTTGGCATTATGTAGTTTTTTATGCGTATTCCTTTTCCGCGGGGCTCAGAACAACTCGCCTTGTTGGACGGGTTCGCCGTCCCCGCTGTCCGTCGCGGCCGGGGCGCCATTGTTCCTGCCTCCGGTATTTGCCGTTGTTGCGCCGTCGGCTTCCGTCCCGTTTGCCGCCGGGGCTTCCTCTCCGCCGACCATGGCGATGAACTCCTCTTCGGAAATGATCTTCACGCCCAGCTTCTCCGCTTTCCTGAGCTTCGCCGGGCCCATGTTGTCGCCCGCCACGATGTAATCGACGTTGGCCGATACGGCCGCGAGGTTCCTGCCCCCGTGCATTTCGATCAGCTCCTTCATTTCGTCGCGGCTACGCGAGAACTTGCCCGACACCACGAAACTGCGGCCTGCGAGCGACTCCGACGCCAGCTCCCGCGCCTCCTCCTCGAACTTCAGCCCCGCGGCACGCAGGCGGCGGATGATGGCGTGGTTCTGCTCGTCGGCGAAATATTCGATGATCGCGTCGGCGATGCGCCCGCCCACCTCGTCGGCCTGGGTCAGCTCCTCGCGCGTGGCCCGCATCACGGCGTCGAGCGAGCGGAAATGCTCCGCGAGGTATTTGGCCGTCGTTTCGCCCACGAAGCGGATGCCGAGTCCGAACAGCACGCGGCGGAACGGCACCTCGACCGATCCGCGGATGCTGCGTATGATGTTGTCGGCCGACTTCTCGCCCAGCCGCGGCAATTCCGCCAGCTGTCCGGCCTTCAGGTCGTACAGGTCGGCCACGTCGTGCACCAGCCCGTTTTCATAGAGCAGTTCCACGGTCTCCTCGCCCAGCCCCTCGATGTCCATCGCCTTGCGGCGGATGAAATGGATGATGCGTCCGACGATCTGCGGCGGGCATCCCCCCTGGTTGGGGCAGTAGTGCTTCGCCTCGCCCTCGTAGCGCACCAGCGGCGTGCCGCATTCGGGGCATACGGTGATGTATTCGAACGGTTTGCTGTCCGCAGGCCGCTGCGAGAGGTCTACCCCCGTGATCTTGGGGATGATCTCGCCGCCCTTCTCGACGTATATCATGTCGCCCGGGCGGATGTCCAGCAGGGCCATCTGCTCGGCGTTGTGCAGCGTCGCACGCCGCACGGTCGTCCCGGCCAACAGCACCGGTTCGAGGTTCGCCACAGGCGTTATGGCCCCCGTGCGTCCCACCTGGAACGACACGCTGTCCAGCCGCGTGAGCGCCTGCTCGGCCTTGAACTTGTAGGCCACGGCCCATTTCGGGGCCTTGGCCGTGAATCCCAGCTGCCGCCTTACGGCGAAGTTGTTGACCTTGATCACCACGCCGTCTGTCGGGAAGGGCAGGGCATGGCGCCCCTCGTCCCAGTGTGCGATGTAGGCGTCGATCTGCTCCGCAGTGCGGCATATGCGCGCCGCGTCCGAGACTTTGAATCCCCACTCGCGGGCTTTCTGCAGGCTTTCCCAGTGGTTCGTGAAGGGCAGGTCGTCGCCCGCCAACTGGTAGAGCGTGCAGTCCAGGCCGCGGCGTGCGACCACCGACGACGCCTGCTGCTTGAGCGTCCCCGCCGCGGCGTTGCGCGGGTTTGCGAAGAGCGTCTCCCCGGCCGCCTCGCGCTCGGCGTTGATTTTGTCGAACGAGGCGTAGGGCATCAGGATCTCGCCCCGTATTTCGAAGTAGGGCGGCCAGTCGTCGCCCCTCAGGCGCAGGGGAACCGTGCGCACCGTACGTACGTTGGCCGTCACGTCGTCGCCCTGCGTGCCGTCGCCGCGCGTCACGGCACGCAGCAGCCGCCCGTCCTCGTAGGTGAGCGATATGGCCGTGCCGTCGAATTTCAGTTCGCAGACGAACTCCGTCGGCCCGGCCTCCTTTTCGATACGGGCGATGAATTCATGCAGTTCGTCGAGCGAATAGGTGTTGCCGAGCGAAAGCATCGGGAACCGGTGCTTTACGCTCCGGAACTCCGACGTGATGTCGCTTCCGACACGCACCGAGGGCGAATTGGGGTCGGACAGTTCGGGGTGCGCCCGTTCCAGATCCTGCAATTCGCGCATCATCGTGTCGAATTCGAAGTCGGAGATCTCAGGGGCGTTTTCGACGTAATATCTGAAGTTATGGTACTCGAGCTGCCGCCGCAGCTCTTCGATTTTCTCGCGTATCATAATATAAGTATAACCTGCGTAAAGGTACGTATTTTGTTTATAACATCCTGCAAATTCAAAAAAAATGCAAAAAAAAATTACGGATGTGGTGCGATATGTAAATTTTGCTTATAATTGCAGAAAATTTCCAAGCATTACTATGGCTAAACAGAATACGACGAAGAAACATATCGTAACGAGCTTTCACAACCTGACTCCCGAACTGCAGGATGCCGTAAAGGAAAAATACCCGCTGGGGTTCACCGAAGCGATGATGCGCGTGGACAAACCCAACGGCGATTTTTTCTATGCCGTGCCGTTCGATACCGACGAGATCGCCTATATGGTGAAGATCGACGTGAAGATCGACGACAATGCGCAGGAGGAGGACGACAAGGATTACTACGACGACGAAATCAAGGGCGCCGACGAAATCCAGGACGACGCCAATTCCGATGACGGCGGCGGCGACTCCGACGACGACGTGAATATCTGATCCGGCCATGCTGCGCTTTATCCCTGTTCTCGCTCTGTTGCTGTTCACGGCCTGCGGCCTTGCAGAGAACGAGCAGGATGATAAGAACAAGCGTATTTATATCACCTTCGCAGATCCCGCCTTCGAACGATTCTGTCTCGGAATGTTCGATTTGGATCACGACGGACGCATTTCGCGCTACGAGGCGCAGCGCGTCCTGGCGATGGATTGCTCCGGCCGCAACATCTCCGCGATGTGGGAGATCGGCGAGTTTTCCCGCCTGCGCGAGCTCGATTGCAGCGGCAATAACCTCACGCGGCTCGACCTGCGCAAATGCCCCGACCTGCAAAAGCTCGATTGCGGCGACAACGAAATCACGTCGCTCGACATCGACGGCCTGCGCGGGCTGGCGGTGCTCGATTGTGCCGGGAACCTGCTCGCACGCCTCGACCTGAAATCCAACTCTTCCCTGCGCCAGCTCGATTGCCGCGGCAACCTGCTGGTGACGCTCGACCTGACCCCCTGCTCGGGGCAGTTGCAGGCCGACACGCGCGACAACCCTTTCCTTACGACCGTCTATCGCCTCGGCTCGCAGGGCGTCGATTATAACGGGCCGACCGAGGTGGTCGTCCGCTGACCGGAGCCTCCGTTTCCTGCCCCCCCCCGCATCGTTTTCCGCTGGCTGCCCGCGTCCGTTTCCTGCTGGCTGCCGTGTCCGTTCCCCGCCGCCTGCCCGCGTCGTTCCCCGCTGGCAGCCCGCATTGTTCCCCGCGTCGCTTCCCGTCACCTGTCCGCGTCCGCCCCCCCCCGCATCGTTTCCCGCTGCCCACATCGTTCCCCGTTGGCTGCCCACGTCGCTTCCCGCCGCCCGACCGCATCGCTTCCCGTCGGTTGTCGCGTCCGTTTCCTGCCGTTCCCGGCGTTGTCTTTTGCCTTCCGCAGCGGGTTTGCGGCACGCTTATTTCTGATACATTGTTGAAAAGTCGCCGCCGCGGGTTGGGTATTTCGGATAATAATTCTTACCTTTGGGTGCAAAAAATGTCTTTTGCGCCATAAATATTACCGGATACAATGAAAAAAGTTGACGTTATCCTCGGCCTGCAATGGGGTGACGAGGGCAAGGGAAAAGTTGTGGATGTGCTGACGCCTGGCTACCAGGTCGTAGCCCGCTTCCAGGGCGGCCCCAATGCCGGTCATACATTGGAATTCAACGGCGAGAAATACGTGCTCCGCTCGATCCCTTCGGGCATATTCCAGGGCGGTAAGACCAATATCATCGGTAACGGTGTGGTGATCGACGCCGTCCTTTTCCGTGAAGAGGCCGAAGCGCTCGCGGCCAGCGGCCACGACCTCACCAAGCAGCTCTGCATTTCGAAGAAGGCCCACCTCATCCTGCCCACGCACCGCATCCTCGACGCTGCGTACGAGGCGGCCAAGGGCAGCGCCAGGATCGGCACCACCGGCAAGGGCATCGGCCCGACCTATACCGACAAGGTCAGCCGCAACGGCATGCGCGTGGGCGATGTGCTGAGCGCCGATTTCGAAAAGATATACGCCCGCGCCAAGGCTCGCCACGAGAAGATCCTGCGCGGCCTGGCCTACGAGTACGACATCACCGAGTTGGAACAGAAGTGGTTTGCGGCGGTCGAGTACCTGCGTCGTTTCAACATCATCGACAGCGAGTATTTCGTCAACGAGTGCCTCGCCGCGGACAAGAGCATCCTGGCCGAAGGCGCCCAGGGTACGCTGCTCGACGTGGATTTCGGTTCCTATCCGTTCGTCACCTCGTCGAACACGGTCTGCGCCGGCGCCTGCATCGGGCTGGGCATCGCCCCGAACCGCATCGGCGAGGTCTACGGAATCTTCAAGGCCTACTGCACACGCGTCGGCAGCGGCCCGTTCCCCACGGAGCTGTTCGACGAAACGGGTGCCCGGCTGCGCGACATCGGCCATGAGTACGGAGCCGTCACGGGGCGCGAGCGCCGCTGCGGATGGCTCGACATGGTGGCGCTCAGGTATTCGATCATGATTAACGGCGTGACGCAGCTCATCATGATGAAGTCCGACGTCATGAACGATTTCGAGACCATCCGCGTCGCCACCGAATACGAGATCGGCGGCAGACGTACATCGTATTTCCCCTATGAGGTCGGCGACGACCTGAAACCCGTCTACCGCGAGTTCCCGGGGTGGAAGTGCGACCTGCGCGCCTTCACCCGCTACGAGGACTTCCCCGCGGAGTTCAAGGCCTATGTCGAGTTCATCGAACGCGAGACGGGTGTTCCGGTGAAGATCATCTCCGTCGGCCCCGACCGCGGCGAAACCATCGTAAGATAGCTATTAACCATAAATACCTACTATGAAAAAACAGCTGAAAATTGTTGTATTGGCAAAGCAGGTGCCCGATACCCGCAACGTGGGTAAGGATGCGATGACCCCCGAAGGGACGGTCAATCGCGCGGCGCTGCCGGCCATCTTCAATCCCGAAGATCTCAATGCGCTCGAAATGGCGCTCGCGCTTAAAGACCGCACCGACGCTTCGACGGTTCATATCCTGACGATGGGGCCCCAGCGTGCCGCCGACATCATCCGCGACGCGATGTTCCGCGGCGCCGACGGCGGTTACCTACTTTCGGGCCGCGAATTCGCCGGTTCGGACACGCTCGCCACGTCGTACGCCTTGTCGTGCGCCCTGAAAAAGATCCGGCCCGACATCATTTTCGCCGGCCGCCAGGCCATCGACGGCGATACGGCGCAGGTCGGCCCCCAGGTCGCCGAGAAACTCGGCCTGCCGCAGGTTACCTATGCCGAAGAGATCCTCGACATCAAGGACAGCACGCTGGTTATCCGGCGCCGCCTGAACTGCGGTACCGAAACCGTCGAGTGCCCCGTCCCGGCTGTCATTACGGTCAATGCCTCGGCTCCCGAGTGCCGTCCGCGCAACGCCAAGCGCGTGATGACCTACAAATTCGCCCTCTCGGGGTCTGAAATCGCCGCGGCGCCCGAATCGGAAGCCGCGCGGCGCGCCGCCGCCAAGCCCTACCTGCAGATCGTCGAGTGGGCTGCCGCCGACGTCGATCCCGACCCGCAGCAGCTCGGCCTTCAGGGTTCGCCCACGAAGGTCAAGAAGATCGAGAACGTGGTTTTCCAGGCCAAGGAGGCCAAGAAGCTCACCGCTGCCGACGAGGATATCAATTCACTGATGGTCGAACTTATCGCGAGCCACACGCTCGGTTAATACGTGCACAGGAGATGAACAACATATTCGTATATATCGAGAACGAGGGCGGCAAGGCCGCCGAGGTGTGCCTCGAACTGCTGACCAAGGGCCGCGAACTGGCCACGACGCTGGGCGTGAAACTCGAAGCCGTGGTGCTGGGCGAGAACCTCGCCGGCATCGAGCACGAGCTCGCCAAATACGGCGCCGATACCGTATGGATCGCCGACGACAAGGTGTTCGCACCGTTCCGTACGCTGCCCCATACGGCCGTCATGTGCGGCCTGATCGAGCAGGAGAAACCCCAGATCGTGCTGTTCGGCGCGACGTGCAACGGCCGCGATTTCGCGCCGCGCGTGTCGTCGGCGCTTTACAGCGGCCTTACGGCCGACTGTACGCAGCTGGTGATCGGCGACCACAAAGACGCCAAGAGCGGCAGGGAGTACAAAGACCTGCTCTACCAGATCCGCCCCGCCTTCGGCGGCAACATCATCGCCACGATCGTCAACCCCGACAACCGTCCGCAGATGGCCACCGTCCGCGAAGGCGTCATGCGCCGCGAATATGCCGCCAAGCCGGGTGCCGGCGAGGTGAAGAAGATCGAGTGGCAGAAATTCGTGAAGGACGCAGACCTCGCGGTGAAGATCATCGACCGTGAGATTGCCGAGAGCAAGATCGACATCAAGGGTGCCGGCGTCATCGTCGCGGGCGGCTACGGCATGGGTTCGAAGGAGAACTTCGACCTGGTGTTCGAGCTGGCCGACGTGCTGGGTGCCGAGGTGGGCGCGAGCCGCGCAGCCGTCGACGCCGGGTTCGCAGACCATGCGCGCCAGGTGGGTCAGACCGGTGTGACGGTACGCCCCAAACTCTACATCGCCTGCGGTATCTCGGGGCAGATCCAGCATACGGCCGGCATGGACGGCTCGGCCATGGTCATTTCGATCAACACCGACCCCGAAGCCCCGATCAACAAGATTGCCGACTACGCCATCACGGGCGACGTCAACGAGGTGATCCCCAAGATGATTAAGTACTACAAACAAAATTCGAAGTAATGGCTAATTTCTTTTCAGACAATAAGGATTTGCAGTTCCACCTCCAGCATCCGATGATGCGCAAGATCGTGGAGCTGAAAGAGCGCGGCTTCGCCGAGAAAGACCTCTACGATTTCGCGCCGCAGGATTTCGAAGACGCCATGGACTCCTACCGCCGCGTGCTGGAGATCGCCGGTGAAGTCTGCGGCGAGGTCATTGCTCCCAATGCCGAGGGCGTGGATCACGAAGGCCCCCGCGTCGTGAACGACCACGTGGAGTACGCTGCGGGCACGGTTCAGAACATGAAGGCCATCGTCGACGCGGGCCTGAGCGGCCTTACGCTGCCCCGCAAGTACGACGGCCTGAATTTCCCGCTGGTCTGCTTCGTGATGGCCAACGAGATGGTCGCCCGCGCCGATGCCGGCTTCGAGAACATCTGGGGTTTGCAGGACTGTGCCGAGACGCTCAACGAGTTCGCCTCGGAGGAGCTCAAGGCCAAATACCTGCCGTGGGTTTCCGCGGGTGCTACTTGCGCCATGGATCTTACCGAGCCGGATGCGGGTTCCGACCTGGGCGCCGTGATGCTCAAGGCTACGTGGTCCGAGGAGAAGCAGACCTGGCTGCTGAACGGCGTCAAGCGCTTCATCACCAACGGCGACGGCGACGTTTCGCTCGTGCTGGCGCGTACTGAAGAGGGTACCACCGACGCCCGCGGACTGTCGATGCTCGTCTATGACAAGCGCGACGGCGGCGTGAAGGTACGCCGTATCGAGAACAAAATGGGTATCAAGGGCTCTCCGACGTGCGAGCTGGTCTTCACCAACGCCCCCGCGCAGCTGGTCGGCGACCGCAAGATGGGCCTTATCAAATACGTGATGTCGCTGATGAACGCCGCCCGCCTGGGTATCGGTGCGCAGTCGGTGGGCTTGTGCGAAGCCGCCTACCGCGAGGCGCTGAAATACGCCCAGGAGCGTGAGCAGTTCGGCAAGCCGATCATCCGCTTCGCGGCCGTTGCGGAGATGCTCTCCAACATGAAGGCCAAGTTGCAGGGTGTCCGTGCGCTGTTGTACGAGACGACGCGCTTCGTCGAGGTCTACAAGCAGTACGGCCATATTGCGCACGAGCGTCCGCTCGAAGGCGACGAACGCCAGGAGATGAAGTTCTACAACCGCCTGGCCGACGGCTTCACGCCGCTCGTTAAGCTCTTCTCGTCGGAGTACGCCAACCAGCAGGCCTACGACGCCATCCAGATCCACGGCGGCTCGGGCTTCATGAAGGACTATCCCTGCGAGCGCCTCTACCGCGACGCACGTATCATGAATATCTACGAGGGTACTTCGCAGCTGCAGGTCGTGGCGGCGATCAACGCCGTGACCAAGGGCACCTTCATGGAGCAGATCGAGCGTTACGCTGCCGCCGAATACAACCAGCCCATGCAGCCCGTCGTTGCGAAGCTGAAGGAGCTGACCGCGAAGTTCTCGGAAATGACCGCCCATGTCGAAGCCGGGGACAAGGAACTTTGCGGCTTCAAGGATTTCCACGCACGCCGTCTGGTCGAGACCGCCGGCCATATCATCATCACCTACCTGCTGGCCCGTCAGGCCGGCGAGTCGGAGGAGTATGCCGATTCGGCGAAAATCTTCTGCAAACTTGCCGAGGGTAAGATCTCGGAGGCCTATACCTACGTCATGAACTCCACGCTCGAAGACGTCGCGCTGTTCCGCGCCGTTGCCGAAGAGGCGGAGTAAGGTGCCGTATTTCAGTATGTAAAAAGGTTCCGCTTTTGCGGAACCTTTTTTTTTGTACGTTGTCCGTTGCCGATTGTTGCCGCCGGTTCTTGCTTGCTGTTTATCTGTTTTTCGGTTATCTGTTTGCCGCTTATCGGGTTTGCCCCGGCGGATACCCGCCGCCGAAACTCCCGAGGTGTTTATTTTTCTTTCGGCGGGTAATGGAGCGGGGCGAAAAATTCGTCGAGGGTAATATTGTAAAACTTGCAAATAATCGAAATAGTCGTCAGATTCGGGAAATTCTTGCCGGATTCGAGTTGTGCAATTCCCAGCTCGGTCGCTTCGGCCAACTGCTCCTGCGATTGGTGGTTGTGCATGTGTCTTAGTTCCTTCACCCGCAGAATGATTTTTTGAAGCAATTCTTCGTCGCGGCGTTGTTTTTTCCGTTCCATTTTACAAAAAAATGGAATAAGTCGATTTTTTACACTTAAACATGTTTAAGTATTAAGTAATTTACTTATATTTGTACCAGTAAAATTCAGAATACAGAAATTATGCTAACTTTGCAGAACAATACGGCATCGCCGTAACGACATACCATAAGGTTAAGACAACCTTTACGCCGTTAACAAACTTCCGACTGTTGCTATGACAGGTTTATGCGTGGTGTAAATATTGTCTGAAACCCTTGCTATGTCCCGGCCTCGTGCCGGGGCGGGCTCGGGCGTAAGGGCAACTACCATGCAAGGCTCGGAAGGCCTGTTAACGGGAGTTTGCACCTGCGCCCTTGCTTTTTTTCGCAGGCCGTATGCCGCCTCCGGGTACGGTTCGGGCGATGAATTCTTCTCCCCCTGAACAGCGTCACTATTGTTCGTCCGGCCGTACCTGTTTTTTTCGCCCCCCCCCCTGTTTTTGCCTCCCGGTGCATCCCGCAATGGAAAAGGCCTGCGCACGTCATGCGCAGGCCTTTTGCCCAGTTGCCGTTGCAGGCCTACGCCTGCGCAGCTTCCTTTTCGGCCATCACGCAGCGCGTGGTGCCGAAAATATTGAGGTTGAGGTGCCCGGCGATGTAGGCCAGCGCCTTCTGTGCCTTGACCGAGTTGCCGGCTTCGTCGAGCGGCGGGGCGAAGGCCGCTACGCCCATCACGCCCGGGACGACGCCCATGATGCCGCCGCCCACGCCCGTCTTGGCCGGGAGCCCCGTCGTGAAAAGCCAGTCGCCCGTGTGCTCGTAGAAACCCACGGTCGCCATCATCGAGGCGATTTTGGGCGACAGCTCGGGCTTGAAGACCTGTTGTTTGGTCACGGGGTTCTTGCCTCCGTTGGCGATCGTCGCCGCCATCGTGGCGAGCTGCTTGGCCGTCACGCCGATCGAACACTGGCGCGTGTAGATGTCCAGCGCCATGTCCGGGTCGTCGTAGATGCGGTTGTAATTCTTCAGCAGCCATGCGATCGACTTGTTGTTGAAGTTGGTCGCCGTCTCCGACTTGTACAACTCGTCGATCACCTCGACCTGCGAGCCTGCTAGCCCTTCGATGAAGCCCGTGATCGCCTTCCATTTGCCGTCGCTGTCGCCTACGGGCTGCACCATCGAGCAGGCGCTGATCGCCCCGGCGTTCACCAGCGGCGTCGAGGGATGGTCGTTTTCGAGCAGGATCGCCATGATCGAATTGAAAGGCAGCCCCGTCGCATCGGCGCCGATCTTCGTCAGCACCTCCTGTGCGCTGTACTGGTTCATCGCCAGGATGGCCGTCGGGACTTTCGATACCGATTCGATGCCGAATTTGTAATCGGTGTCGCCCACGGCGATCACCTCCCCGTCGGGCAGGCAGGCCGCGATGCCGAAGAGGGTCGACGGTACGTTGGCCAGGTAGGGGATATAGTCGGCGTTCTTGCCGCCCGTTTCGTTCTTGCAGCGCTCGTAGGCCTGCTGTACGGCCTCGCGAACCGTTGCGTTGTCGATTTTCTGGATCATTGTCTGATGTATTTACCGATTTATTTGTTGTGAAGTTCCGTATCCGAAGGTTTCGCCATCGGTTCGGGAGCGTTGGTATGTACCGGAGCCGCTACGACGGGCTGCTGCTCCCAGTGGAACGGGGCGAAGTCGGCCGCGGCCTCGGGGTCTTTCCACGACGGTTTGCGCATGGCGTAGATCACGAACGGGGCGCCCACGACTACCACGCAACCGATGATGAGCACCGAGAACCAAACGGTGTTGCTGCCGGTCGAGATCTGGCTGGGCGGTACGAAGCTCAGGACGAAGGCCAGCAGGGCTCCGCAGAAACCCAGACAGCCCAGGAACCACATCAGGCCGTTGCCCTTGCCCAGGCGGAACGGGCGGTCGGTGTTCTTCATCTTGTAGCGCAGCACGATCGCCGCCGAGAACATCAGCATGTACATGATCAGGTACAGCAGTACGGTCAGCTGCGAAAGTATCTGGTAGAACGACTGCACCGAGGGCATCACCACGAACAGCAGCGCCAGCAGCGTCACGACGCAGCCCTGAATGAGCAGGATATTCTTCTGTACGCCGTTCTTGTTGGTCTTCTGGAAGAACGGGGGCAGGTAACCCGCCTTACCCACGGCGAAGATACCCTTCGAGGGGCCGGCCACCCAGGTCAGCACGCCGGCTAGCACACCGAACATCAGGGCGATGGCGATGATCGGGCCCGCCCACGACATGTGCAGGTAGTGGAAATAGTTGTCGAAGCCCACCAGCAGCGACTGCGTGAGGCTGATGTCCTTGGCCGGGATGATGAAGCCCAGCGAGAAAGTACCCAGCACGAAGATGCAGACCGTTACGAGCGAACCGATGATGATGGCCTTGGGGTAGTTCCGCGACGGGTTCTTCACGTCCATGACGTGTATACCCATCATCTCCATACCCGCATAGAACAGGAAGATACTGCTGGCCAGCACCAGGTTGTCGAATTTCGACAGGTCGGGGAAGAAACCCTGCGACATGTCCATGTGGTTGTGTCCGCCGGTCGAAATGTAGATGATGCCCAGCAGGATCAGCAGGCCTGCGGGAATGATCGTACCGATCATACCGCCCCATTTGCTGATCTTGCCGACCCATCCCAGGCCCTTGAGTGCGATGAAGGTGGCGATCCAGTAGATTGCCAGCACCATGCAGAGCGTGAAGACCTTGTTCGAGGCCAGCGTCGCGTCGTGCGCGTCGTTCATGCCGATGAAGGCGATCGACACGGCACCGAACGTCAGTACGGTGGGGTACCAGATCGTCGACTCGATCCATTGCAGCCAGATGGCCAGGAACCCCGTGCGGGCGCCGTACGCCTCGCCGACCCAGCGGAATACACCGCCCTGTTTGGTGGAGAACATCGCGGCCAGCTCCGCGGCGACCATGGCCGTCGGGATGAGGAAGACGATGGCGGCAAACAGATAGTAGAATGCCGATGAAAGTCCGTAGACGGCCTCGGCGGGGAGGCCGCGCAGACTTACTACGGCAGTCACGTTCATAATCGCGAGTGTCATGACACTCAGTTTGAACCCTGTGCTTGTGGTAGTTTTCTTTACATCCATAATTCGGTTTGATTGAAATTGGTTTTAACGCTCATTGAGGTTGCAACTACCGTGCAAATCTGCCGTACAGGCTCTTTTTGCCCGGGCGATAGCGGCCGTATTGCCGAAAAAAACTATATTTGCACATAAACTTTACGCCTATGTACCGTATCGCGCTAATCCTGGCCCTGTCCCTCTTCGCCGCTTCCTGCGGCGGACGCCGTTCTCGGCCGCAGCAGACGGCTAGCGTGCCGCAGCCTCGCGTATTCCTCCCGGCGATCGCGCCGGCGCGCCTCTCGCCCCAGGAGCAGCGCGACTACCTGCGCTGGCACTATTGGGATCGCTTCGATTTCGCCGATACCCTGTTCGTCCGCGAGGCCGATACCGCGCAAATGGTCGAGGCCTATGCCCGGTGGGTGGCCCTGATCTCCGACCGTCCGGCCGACGCCGCGCCGATGGATTCGCTCATGCGCCGCGCCTCCGCCTCGCGCCCGATGCTCGACTACTTCACGATGCTCGCCCAACAGGTGATCCACGACCCCAATTCCCCGCTGCGCAACGACGAATTCTATATCCCTGTGATGCAGGCCGTGCTGGCGAGCCCCTACTACGACGAATACGAACGCATCGGGCCGGCCTACGACCTCGCTATGGCGTCGCAGAACCGCCTCGGGCAGCGTGCCAACGATTTCCGCTATACGCTCGCCTCGGGCGCCACGGGTACGCTCTACGGCGTGAAGGCCGAATATACGCTGCTGTTCATCAACAACCCCGGCTGTGGGATGTGCAAGCAGCTGCGCGAGCAGATCGCCGGCTCGCCCATGCTTTCGGAAATGATCGAGCGCGGCCGCCTCAAAATACTGGCGCTTTATCCCGACGAAGACCTCACCGAGTGGCGGAACTACCGCGACCATATCCCCGCGAGCTGGATCAACGCCTATGATGCCGGCTGCCTCGTCCGCGAAAACGGCACCTACGACCTGACGGCCATTCCGTCGCTCTACCTGCTGGACAGCGACAAGCGCGTGCTGGTGAAGGATTCCACCGACGTGCCCTATATCGAAGAGGTTATCGACCGGAGAGGGTAGGGCGTCCCGCTCTCTCCGCCGTCCTTCCCCATCATTTCCCCTCTCTGTCGTTCCCGTCCCGCCATATCCTCTCGTCCCGCTTTCTTCTCTCTGCTGTCCTTCCTTTGCCGTTCCTTCCCGCCGTCCCCGCTTTTGCGCGCGCGGGCATATCGCATCCGCTATAAGCGTTGCTTATCGCCCTATAAAAAAAGACAATCGGGATTTTATCCGGATTTTGTGCCTAATCGTTACCTTTGCACTGCACAAACAGAAAAACTAACACTCAAACATTATTACGATTATGGCAAAGAAATGGCGTTGTACCGTATGCGGTTACATTCACGAAGGCCCCGAGGCACCCGACCAGTGCCCGATGTGTAAAGTTGGCAAGGAGAAATTCGTCGAGGTCATGGAGCAGGAGGGCAACCTCGAATTTGTGACCGAGCATGTCATTGGTGATGGCAAGGGCGCCAGCAAGGAGCTTTGGGAAGGTCTCCAGAACCACTTTATGGGCGAGTGCACCGAGGTGGGCATGTACCTTGCGATGAGCCGCCAGGCCGACCGCGAAGGGTATCCCGAGATCGCCGAGGCATACAAGCGTTACGCATGGGAAGAGGCCGAGCACGCCTCGAAGTTCGCCGAACTGATCGGCGAGGTGGTCTGGGACACCAAGACCAACCTCTACAAGCGCATGAACGCCGAGAGCGGCGCCTGCGAGGACAAAATGCGCCTGGCCCGCATGGCCAAGGAGCAGAACCTCGACGCCGTGCACGACACCGTACATGAAATGGCCAAGGACGAAGCCCGCCACGGCAAAGGTTTCGAAGGCCTCTACAAGCGTTATTTCGGCAAATAGTATTAGGTATTGCACCATATGCGAAAAGGGCGGCACGTTGCAGTGCCGCCCTTTTCATTTGCGCATTTCGCGCAGCTTCATAAACAGTAAAAACTTGTCTGTGAGCCACTCGTACCCCTCCTTTGCGGCACGTGCCACGTCGTAGACCGTTTCGACCTGGTCGCGGATGCGCTCCACGCCCTCGCGTATGGCGAGCAGGTAGATCACTGCTGCGAGCACGGCGAAGAATCCCCCGACGATGAGCGACGAAAGGATGAAGGAGCCCGTCACCTCCGACAGCCATACGACCAGTGCCGTAAGCAGCAGGAAGATGGCGATCGAGGCCGTCATCACGAAGAAGACCAGCGCCGCGACGAAGGAGCCGCCCGAAGTTTTTCTGTTATCCATCCCCATGAGACGTCATTCAGGCGATGTTTACTTTTCCTCGCATTTGCAGCGGGCCTCCTCGACCTTGCCGCGCACTTCGTCCACCTTTTCGCGTACCTTGTCGACTTCGTCGCCGATCAGGTCTTTGATTTGTTTGCGGAGTTCCGCACCCGACTGGGGCGTGAAGAGCATCGTGAGGGCCGATCCGATAATCATGCCGCCCACGAGCGATGCGATGACGATTCCTGTGTTTTTCATAGCTGTTGGTGTTTATTTGATTCAGCCCTTCGAGTTGCAAAGTCCGCGCCAAATTGTTACCTTTGGGAACATGATTCCCGATCCCTGCACAACCGTGGCTTTCACGGGCCACCGTACCTATTGCGGCGAGGCTTCCGCCGCGCTTGCCGCCGCCATCCGCGGGCTTCATGCCCATGGTTTCAGGACGTTCCTCTGCGGCATGGCCGTAGGCTTCGACCTGGCCGCCGCCGAGGCGGTGCTCGAACTGCGCGGTTCCCTCCCCGGGCTGCGGCTCGTCGCCGTAGTGCCCTTCGGCGGGCAGGAGGCGCGCTTCTCCCATGCCGACCGCGCCCGCTACCGCGCTGCGATGGCTTCGGCCGACGATGCCGTCGTTCTGTCACCGGTCTACCATGCGGGGTGCTATGCCGTGCGCAACAACTACCTCGTCGACCATGCCTCGCTGCTCGTCGCCTGGTACGACGGTTCGCCCGGCGGCACGCGCCATACGGTTTTCCGCGCCCTGCGCCGGGGCTTGGAATTCGTGAACCTCCACCCGCTGCGTGCCGGAGTCGCGCTGACCGAACCGACGCTTTTCTGACACGGTTCCTCCCGCGGCACAAAAGGCTCGGACAAATTGTAAATAATATATGAATAATTCATCGGAACAACTCATCGGCAAGCACCCGCGCATAGAGGCCGTGGATGCTTTACGGGGTTTTGCCGTTATGGCTATTCTCCTGGTTCACAACCTGGAACATTTTATCTTCCCGGTCTATCCTGCCGATTCCCCGGGCTGGCTGAATGCATTGGATCAGGGGGTCTTCAACGTCGTCTTTACCCTGTTTGCCGGAAAGGCCTACGCGATTTTCGCCCTCCTGTTCGGATTCACGTTCTACATTCAAAGCGACAACCTGAAGCGGCGGGGCGGGGACTTCGGCTGTCGTTTCCTGTGGCGGCTGGTGCTGCTGGCCGGTTTCGCGACCCTGAACGCGGCTTTTTTCCCGGCTGGGGATGTTCTGCTGCTGTTCGTCGTTGCGGGACTCGTCCTGTTTTTTACGCGCAACTGGAGCGACGGGGCTATCCTCGCCGCCGCCGTCGTTTTCCTGTTGCAGCCTGTCGAATGGTACTACTGCATAGCCGCCCTGCTGAATCCGGCCCACCGGTTGCCCGACCTGGGGGTCGGTGAAATGTATGCCCGAGTGGCCGAATACACGAAAGCCGGGAATTTCGGGGATTTCATCCTGGGCAATGTCACCTTGGGGCAGAAGGCCAGCCTGTTGTGGGCGGTAAACGCCGGGCGTTTCGTCCAGACCGCCGGGTTGTTCCTGCTGGGTTTCTATATCGGCAGGAAACAGTTGTTCGCCGCCACCGAAAAGAATCTCCGCTTCTGGGTGAAAACGCTGATCGTCTCCGCCATTGCCTTCGCCCCTTTGTATACGCTCAGGGAGCTTGTCACGGACAACGGTGCAATCGTCGGGCAGACAGCCGGAACGGCGCTCGACATGTGGCAGAAGCTGGCTTTTACGCTGGTCTTGGTCGCTTCGTTCATCCTGCTTTACCAACGCAGGAAGTTCAGTGCCGCCGTTGCCGGCCTGCGCTTCTACGGCAGGATGAGCCTTACCAATTATATATCCCAGTCCGTTATCGGGGCCTTCGTCTATTTCCCGTTCGGCCTCTACCTTGCCCCTCGGTGCGGATATACGGCCAGCTTGTTGGTCGGGATTCTGGTGTTCCTGCTGCAGGTGCGGTTCTGCAAATGGTGGCTGGGGAGGCACAAACAGGGGCCGCTGGAATATATCTGGCATAAATGGACTTGGATCGGAACCGATAAATAGCCTGCCGGTTTCCGCTGCCGCTTCTCCTCCCGCTTCCCGCAGCCGCTCCCCGCTGCCTGCTGCAAAGCAAAATCCCCGGAGGCGATAGCCTCCGGGGATTTTCAAAATGTCCCTGCGCGGGATTATTTCCAGTTCAGAATCTTGTGGAAATCGTATTCCTCGGGGTTTGCGACATACTGCTTCGCAGCCTCGTAGTCCGCAGGCGTGATGGCGTTGATGATGTTGTCCACCACCGACGAGAACTTGTCCGACTTGATGTCCACCAGACGGGGCGGTATCTTGCCCGTCGTCGGATCCTGCAGGTCTTTCAGGTAGAGCGGGTTGACATTGCCTTCCGAATCCACGTAGACCATGCAGCCGGTCTTGCCCTCGGCAAAGAGCTTGTGAACGCCGATACCCAGTTCCGAGCAGTACGTCAGGTCGTATGCGATCGGGGTCTGGCAGCGGATCTCGTAGCCCAGCTCCACGGGGCGGCTTTTGACCTTGAGACCGATCTCCTTGAGCTTTTTCTCGATCATCTCGTTGAAGATGTGCGCCTTCGAGACCTTGCCCAGCTCGGGGTGCCCGTGCTCGTCATAGGTGAAATGGATGCCGCTCTTGCGGATCTCCTCGTCGCTCAGTGCGTGGAATACGCCTTCCGAGATGACGGCGGCGCCGTAGTCCATGCCCATGATCTTACGCTTGATGATCGACGAGATGACGAGGTTCACGATCTTTTCGACCGTGATTTCCGTCTTGTCGAACATCTCGGGGATGACGATCATCGGGTAGTGGCAGGCCTCGCCGATGCCGAATGCCAGGTGGCCGGCGCTGCGGCCCATGGCAGCCAGTACGAACCAGTTGCCGCTCGTGCGGGCGTCCACGTAGACGGCGCGTGCGATGACGGCACCCTTGTCCTTGGCCGATTCGTAACCGAACGTGGGCGTGCCTTTGGGCAGCGGCAGGTCGTTGTCGATGGTCTTGGGCACGTGGATGTTTGCGATGGGGTATTTCTTGGCCTCCAGGAACTTGGCGATGCGGTTCGCGGTCGATGCCGTGTCGTCGCCGCCGACCGTCACGAGCAGCTTGACGTTGTTGTCGGTGAAGAACTTGAGGTTGAAGTTGTTTTCGAAATCCGAATCCTTGGGCTTGAAACGGCTCATCTGCAGGAACGAACCTCCCTGGTTGAAGATGCCGTCGGCCATGGGGTAGTCGATGTCCACCATGCGGGGCGACGGGTTGAAGAGCCCCGTGTAGCCCTCGTGCAGGCCGATTACGCGGTAACCTTTGCGGAGGAAAGTCTTTGCGACGCTGCCTACCACGGTGTTCATACCGGGTGCGGGGCCGCCGCCAGTCAGAATTGCGATTGCTTCTTTCATGATTGTGATTGGGTTTTTATGTTTGAACCTGAATTAACCTAAATTGCCGCCCAAAATTACGATTTATTTTTCAAACGGGCAAAAAAATGCCCGCCCTCTTGCAGAATGCAATTTTATTTATTATATTGTGAATAAAATAAAGCGCAGGCTTTATAATAAACATGTCTCACTAAAAAAATGTTGTCATGAAAAAGTTCCTTTTTCTCCGAAAAAGCTTATTCTTGGTCTTCATGTTTGCTGGTGGAGGAGTGCTTATGTGTGGTTGTGGCAAAAATGATTTGATTCTAGACCAAACTATTCCATGTGATTCTAAAACGAGGGGAGCCGATGAATATCATTGGCGGTGTCCTAGACCAGGATGTGGATTTTTAAATTCATGTTGGCAGCAAAAATGTCTGGTCTGTGGTGAGGATTATAGTGAACCTCATGGGTATTTGTTAACTGAATTGATGAGTATAATTGTGAACAAGGTGACAACTGGCCCAGATTTCGGGGTGACTCCTGATAAGATCGAGTTACCGAATGGCGATTTTCTTCTTTCGCAGCCTGAAGAGTGGTATGAAACTTCTTGCGCCTTGAAATATTATAATAATCTAAAAAATTCATCGACCTACAGGTTGACACCAGGGTATGCTGAAGGGGTCGATTTTGCATGGTTTCGGACAACACATGTACTTTTCCCGAAATACCATAGTGTAATTGCGGTGGAGAGAGCGTATGATAGGTTTCGATTGAATGAAGGGCGTAATCTGACGGGTTTTAAAGGACAGGGAATTTTAGATGGCAGTAAGGCTGCAGTAGAGGCATTTGCCACATGTAGATAAATAGTGTAATTCACCTTAATATTTTTGCTATGAAAATCATATCAAAATTTCTGTATTTGGTCATCCTGATGCCAATATTGGCTGGCTGTGCGGCAACCAAATCCGCCTCTGCCCCCGAACCCCGATCCGTTGACGGGGACGCCGCCTCGGCCGCCCTGCACGAGCAGGCGCTCCGGGCGCTCGATGCCCGCATGTTCATCATCAAAGGGGATGAGTTTTACCTGCCGGGCGATAAAATCCCGGTGAAACAATCTCCGGACAGTTACATTTCCATGCAGGGGACGCATGCCGTCATCCGGCTGTCGCCCAACCTCTTTCCCCGCAGTACGTGGCGCACCCTGAACATCGAGGACGATGCTGCCGAAATGACGTTGCTCAAACGCAAGCGCAACGGCGACCTGCAGTACCGGCTCTTGATCGTCGGCCCCCAAAACGCGCAGGATCGGGAGGTGATCGTGACGCTGTATAAGGGTTCGAACAAGTGCTTTGTCCGGATCAATAAAGATCTCAATAGGCGCAGCCATTACCTCAATTTCACCGGGCATATCCTTCCGGCAGGGGAGTGATGGGCCTGCGGCCGCCCGTCGCACAGGCTGCGCCCCGCAAAGAAAAACGGTGTCCGGAATTCCGGACACCGTAAATTACATAAAATTCAGTGCTTGGATATATTGAGTAAATACAGCTCTTATTCCCTGAATTTGGAGGACGCCGGGTTATTCAACCACGGTTACGTTCACAGCCTGCTCGCCTTTGGCACCGCTGCCGACTTCGAATTCGACTGCCTGCCCTTCGTTGAGCGACTTGAAACCGTCCGTCACGATACCCGAGAAATGAACGAAGATTTCCTTGCCGTTCTCTCCCGTAATGAATCCGTAGCCTTTTTTGCTATCGAACCATTTAACCTTGCCTGTCATAAAAATGTAAATTAAAAAGTTTGTACTTGGCAAAGTAAAATAAAAAACATTGGCTTTCAAAACTTTTTGGCATGTTTTTTCATCTTTGGCAGAAAATTTTTATCTTTGTCCTGAAGATTGTTTTTAACGTCGACGCAATATGAACAAAAAACTGAAACTCGCACTTGCGACCCTGCTGGGATTCTCGGCAGCCTGTTCCACGGTCAAGAATGCGCCCGCCAAGGGCGAGGGCGAACAGCAACAGGAAGCCGGTGCGCCCGAAGTCAGGGATTCGGTTGCACCCCCGCGCGTGATGGTGATGTACGGGGTTCGCCCTCCCGGACAGAAAACGATCGGCGTGCCTCTCAAGGAGTCGGCGGTCGGCCCTGCCGAAGACGAGCAGCTCGACCCCGTAGCCGAGAAACCCGCCGACGACACGCCCTATATGGACACGAAGGGCAAGAAGGCTCCCGAAGGGGGGAAGTAACCCATGTCCCGTCGCCGCCTGGGGCTGCGCAAGCGTCTGGCCCTCAATATTTTTTCCGACCTTTACTCCTCGACTGTCGCCGAGCACAGGCTCGATACGCTCTTCTGGGAATGTACGTTGCGCTGCAACCTCTCGTGCCGCCACTGCGGCAGCGATTGCCGCGTGGATCCCGGTGTGCAGGACATGCCGCTCGAAGATTTCCTGAAGGTGCTCGACGAGGAGGTTACGCCCCATGTCGACCCTGCGCAGGTGCTCGTCATCTTTTCGGGCGGCGAGGTGCTGGTACGCCCCGACCTCGAACGCGCCGGGGCGGAGGTCACCCGCCGCGGCTATGCGTGGGGCATGGTGACCAACGGGCTGGGGCTGACCGAATCCCGTTTCCGCAGCCTGCTCGATGCGGGGCTGCGTACGGTCTCGGTGAGCCTCGACGGCTTCGAACGCGAGCACAACTATATCCGCTGTAATCCCCTCAGTTACGAACGGGCGCTCGGCGCCCTGCGCATGATCGTCCGCGAGCCGTCGCTCGCCTGCGACGTGGTGACCTGCGTCACGGGGGCGATGGTGCCCAGGCTCGGCGATTTTTGCGGGATGCTCGTCGCCGAGGGCCTGAAACACTGGCGGCTCTTCTCGATCTTCCCCATGGGCCGCGCCAAGGACGACCCGTCGCTGCGCATGACCGACGAACAGTTCCGTGCGATGCTGGAGTTTATCCGGCAGACCCGCCGTGAGGGGCGCATCGACGTCAGCTATGCCTGCGAAGGCTTCCTCGGCGGGTATGAAACCGAGGTGCGCGACCATTTCTACCAGTGCGCCGCGGGCGTTTCCGTCGCCTCGATCCGCGTCGACGGCGCCATTTCGGGCTGCACGTCGATCCGTGCCAATTTCAACCAGGGCAATATCTACCGCGACAAATTCTGGGACGTGTGGCAAAACCGCTTCGAACCCTTTCGCAACCGCGAGTGGGCGCGGCGCGGCGAATGCGCCTCCTGCAAGATGTTCCGCTACTGCCTCGGCGGCGGTATGCACCTGCACGGCGACGACGGCGGGTTGCTCTATTGCCACTATCACCGGCTTTGACGCATATCCCTTCCTGAAAATGGGGCTGCCGTCCGTCGGCGGCTGTTTTTTCCTCGGTTGTCCCTTTCCTTGTCGGCTCCGATCTTAGCTATTCCGATCTCGACGGCTCATCCTTGGATGTTCTTTCCTCGGCGGCTTTTACCCGCGGCATTGCCGGGGCACCTGTGCCCGTGCCCGTTTATTCGGGCAGAAGCCCGTCCAATGCGAGCCCCTCGTCAAACAGCCTCGTCTTGTAATCGACCCCCAGCTTGTCGAGCAGCCGGACGATATTGAACCCTGTGGCATACATATACTGGGATATGTCCGTCCGGTAGAGCCAGTCGTTCGCGTCAAGGTCGTAGCCGTCCGGACAGGCATGGAACTCGATGTAACGCGCCGTGCCCTCCATCGTTTCGTAAACCCGTTCCGCTCCGACTGCTTCCGGGGCCAGTTCGCGCCGCATTCTTGCATGGCGCTCCGCGCGCAGTTTCCGGAACCCGTCGATGTCCCTGCAGATCATCCCCGCATCGGTTTGCCCGAGTGCATCCAGCAGGAATGCGTTTTCCCGGTCTACGGATTCTTTGTACCAGCCGTATCTTTGATAGTGTCCTACCAGCTCCGACGAAGGGATGAGGCCCGCTCCCGAAGCTTCGAATTGCGCGAGATACGCCGGATGCCGGAATTGGAATCCGTGGAAATATTCGTGCAGCACCATCGTCCGCCATATGGCGACCTCTTCCGTGCCGGGTATGCAGCGGGCCGTAATCTCGGGCGAACTGCACAGCAGGTATGCCGAACGGTAGTTGTATGCCGAACCGGCATCGGCCGGGTCTAAGGAAATCGTTCCCTGCATGTGGAATTCGAGCGAGTCGATCGTGGGCGTCGTATAGATTTTCAACTCACCGTCCCTGTAACGCAGCGTTGCCGGATATTGCGCCAGAAACCGCGCTTCGGGATTTACGGCATAGCAAAGCGAGTCGGTGAAGTAGACCAGCGGCACTTCGAATTGCGGATCGTCGAATCCCGGCCAGACGGCTGCGGCAACCTGGGCTTTCAGCTCCAGCACCTCGCAAATACGTGTCACGGCGATCCGGTCTTGGACGGTCATCGGTATTTCACAACCGGATAGCGTGGTGCCGAACAGCAGGCAAAAACAGATGTGGAGTAGTTTCATCGTGGGGTAGGTTAGGGTCAATACGAAAAAAGAGGATATCGAATATCCTCTTTTTTTTTGTCGGGGAGACTGGATTCGAACCAGCGACCTCCAACTCCCGAAGCTGGCGCGCTAACCGGACTGCGCTACACCCCGAACATTTGGGGCTCTTATCGTTTTAAGAGCGCACAAAGATAAGTCGAAAATCCGAAAAGTCAAAATAATTTCTGCAAAAAACGCCTTCCCGGTTATATTTCGGCTGCCGCCTCTTCCGTCAGCGCTTGCAGTACCCCTTCTGTTGCCTATCCCCGTTGCCTTTCTCTGTTGCCCCTTCCATCATCCCTTTCGGTACCTTTCCAATCGTCCTTTCCGTCGTCCCTTCCATTGTCTCACCCTGTTTCCCCGTTCCGTCTCCCGCCTGCAAGCCCCGTGCTTTCGAACTGCTGCTGCCGGGTGGCTGCGATACATGGTCGCGGACGGTCTGCGGGGCGGACAGTTTCCGCAGTTCACTATACCCGCCGCTGCACATCGGTTTACACAAATAGTCGAAAAACGTGTTAACCGAGCAAAAACCGGCAAAATAGGATGCTTTGCGACAAACACAAAAAAGCCTTCCAGAGCTGTCTGAAAGGCTTTTTTCTTGTGTCGGGGTAGCGGGATTCGAACCCACGACCCCCTGCTCCCAAAGCAGGTGCGCTAACCGGACTGCGCTACACCCCGTCGTTCCCGACCTTGACCCCGTGATTGGCCTTGTGCAACCCCGCGAGGCTGTTGTGTGTCAATCCCGGGCATTCCGGCCGGGGGAACCATCCGGGTTCCGGGTTGCAAAGATAACCGCTTTTTTTCGTTCCGGCAAACTTTTGCCCCGAAATCCGCCCTTCCCGGCCGTGTGCCGGATTCCTGTTGGGCGGGGCTGTCTGTTTGCTTGCCGGACGTTTTTTGCAGTCCTGTTTTTCGGAAAAAGGCGGCTTTCCCGGATATAACTTTGCCGCGATCCGTATGCGTTGCCTTTCGGCAGGAGCCCTGTGGCCTCCGTATTTGCCCGGTTGCGGCCCTGCCTCCGGGCATTCCGGACGGCGCTGCTATTTCGTTGCGGTTATCTCTTCCAACAGGTGTCCGAAATCCTCACCCGGTGCGGGCTTGTACACCGCGAAGCCCAGCGCCTGTGCCGCGTCCACATTCTTCTGCCCGTCGTCGATGAAGAGTGTTTGCGCGGGGACGATGCCGCTGTCGGCGATCACCTTGCGGAAGATCGCTTCCGAGGGTTTCAGCTCGCGCAGTTCGTAGGAGAGGTATACCTTGTCGAAATAGTCGTCCATCGTGTGCCCGTCGGCCGTGAATTCGCCGCGGATGACCTCCATCGACGCCGGGTTGTTGTTCGACAATACGTAGGTGCGAATCCCCGCCCCGCGCAGCCGTTCCACCTGGCGCAGTTTCCAGACCGGAACCCCCACCAGGAACGCGCCGTATGCCCCGGCGATCTGGGCGTCGGTGACGTCGTACCGCCCGTCGAGCTTCCGCATCGCGTCGCATGCCTCGTGGAACGACAGGTCGCCCCGTTCCAGCCGTCCGATCATCTCGGCGGGATAGCAGGGGTTTATCAGGTCGGCGACCCGGTTCATGCCGAGCTCCCTGAATGCCGCTGTGCAGCGGTCTATGTCGAGGTCTGCGAGGACACCCCCGAGGTCGAAAATTACATTTTTAATATTTTTCATAGTCATCTAATGTCTTGTCCGTGCGCCGCGTCCGCGGAGTTTGGCTCCGCCGTACTGCTTCCTGCTTCTCCCCGGCGACGCAGCCCGTGCCCGTGCCGTGTGCTGCCCGGCAGGACAGCACGCTTCCTGCGGTGGCTGCCTGCGTCGTTCCGCCTTATTTCTGGAACTTCATCGTGAAACGCCGTACCGGACGCAGCACCCACATCGGCAATACCTTGCAAAAGGGGATCCAGGCGCGGTTCCACCAGTCGGGTACGATGCACCGCCTGCCCCTCCACAACGCTTTCAGCCCCCTGCGCGCACAACTGTCGGGGGTGATGAGCACGCCCAGTTTGCAGCCGATGCGCTGCCAGTAGGGTGTCAGCCCGTAGAGGTCTGTCGCCACGCCTGCCGGGCATACCGCCGTGACGCGGATGCCCCGTTCTCGCACCTCCTTGGCGAATGCCACGGAAAACGAACGCATGTAGGCTTTCGAGGCGCTGTATAGCGCCAGCCCCGGGAACGGCATCCATAGCGAGTAGGACGACATGTTGAGGATGTGCCCCCGTACGCCGCGGCGTACCATGTCCGCGGCGAAGAGGCGGCATAGCTGCGTGACGGTCAGGTCGTGCAGCAGGATGATGCGCTCGATGCGCTCCGCCGGCGTGGCGAGGATGTCGCAGAACGAGAATATCCCGGCGTTGTTGATCACCACGTCGACCACGATCCCCTCGGCTGTCATGCGGTCGTATAACTCCTGTGCCGCCCCGACCCGCGCCAGATCTATCGCAATCACCCGCACGTCGGGCGTCACGGCCGCCGTTGCCCTGTTGCCGCACTCCTTTCCGCTGCCGACGCCTTGCTGCGCACTACCGGCTGCGAGCGCCCCGTTCCCGTCCGTTTCAGCCCCGGGTTCCCCCGTAGCTTCGGCAATCGCCGCCGCCGGTTCGCGTCCCGGCGCCCCGCTTCCGTCTGCGGATGCTGCAACTCCCAGTCCTTCCGCAACTTTCGATTTTTCGGCAACTTCCGATCCTTCCGCGGCTTCCGGCTCTTTCGCGGCTGCTTTTCGCCCGGCCGGCCGGGCATTCCGTATCTCTTCCGCCACGGCTTCGAGCGGTGCGCGGTTGTCGCCCGCGATCACCAGCCGGTAGCCCAGCGCTGCCAGCCGCAGGGCGTAGCAGCGCCCGATGCCCGACCCGGCGCCCGTCACCAGCGCCCATGCGCTGCCCGGCGCCACTGCGCCGCGTTCCTTCCGGCGGTCTTGCGGCTCGGCCGTGCCGTCCTGCGAACCCGCAGGGGCGCAGGGGGTTGTCACGGCCTTATCCCCGCGCTCCCTGTGCCCGGTCTCAGCCGCATGATCCCTGCACCCGGCCTCATCCGTGCGAACCATGTCCCGGGTCTCGGCCGCGTGTTCCCTGCACCCGGCCTTGTCTCCGAGGTTCCGGTATCCGGCTGGCGTCCCGCCTTGTGCCGCGGCCCCGGCCGTTTCGCTGTTCCGTTTACGCTTCTCCATGTGTTCCATGCTTACGGCAGCTTGGCCAGTTCTTCGCGTATCCTGCGCGGCAGCCCGTCGCAATGCTTGCAGCATTTCATGTCCACCGAGTACATCCGCGCGATGCAGTAGTTGCGGTGGTCGCAGCCGCTGCGTGTCGAAGCGTCGCCCTCGCGGAGCTTGTTTACGAACGCCGGGTCGTTGACCAGCGCCCGGGCCATCTGCACCAGTTCGAACCCTGCGTCCAGCGCCTTGTCGATCCCTTCGCGGCTCACCAGCCCGCCGACATATACCAGCGGGCATTTCAGCTCGGCGCGGAATTTCTTGGCGTCTTCCAGGAAATAGCACTCCTCGAAGGGAAACTGCCGGATCATGAAGGGCCCGCACCAGCGGATGAAATAGCGCAGCCACAGGGGCGAGTAGTAGCTCATCGTGTAGATCGGGATCAGCCCCCGCATCACGGCCATCGGGGCCTTGGACACGAACCCGCCCGAAAGCACGATGCCGTCGACACCGAAGCGTTCGATCTCGCGGGCTATGGCGATGCTTTCGGGAATCTCGATGCCGCCCTTGAACCCGTCGTACATGTTGTGCTTCACCAATACGGCCGTCCCCGTTTTCGCCGCGGCCTCCATCACTTCTGTGAGGCACATCCGCATGAAGCGCATTCTGTTTTCCAACGTCCCGCCGTACTCGTCCTTCCGGTGATTGGTGTAGGGCGAGAGGAACTGCGAGATCAGATAGCCGTGCCCGGCATGTACCTCCACCGAGTCGAACCCCGCGTCGTGCGCGGTGTGGACGGCCTTCCCGAAATCCCGTGCCACCTGCGCGATCTCGTCCTTGCGCATACCCCGCACGGGGGTGTAGGCATAGAGGTTGAACCCCGTCGACGCGCCGATCGGGATCTGCCCGGCGGTCGTCAAATGGGTCATGTTGCCGCAGTGCCCGATCTGGATGCCGGCCGCCGCGCCTTCGCGGTGTACGGCGTCGGTTATCCCGCGCAGCCCGGGCACGATCTCTGGGCGCAGCCACAACTGCTTGTCGAACGACAGCCCGCTGCGGCTCACCGCGGCGTAGGCCAGCGTGGTCATCCCCACGCCGCCGCGCGCCACCGAAACGTGGTACTCCTTGAGCTGCTCCGTGGGGCCGAAATGACGCCCCATCGACTCGAACGCCGCCGAACGTACCGTGCGGTTGCGCAGTGTCACGGGGCCTAATTTATAAGGGGTGAACAGTGATGACATTTTCCGGTAGGTTAATAGATGAAAGGTATGATCTTTTTTCGTTTCAGCGCCGTGAATTCCTTCCCGAACTCTTGTGCGTAACGCTTGTAGAGCGATGCCGCACGGGGCGCGAGGTTGGCGAACGTCCACCAGGCGAATACCGCCCCGGCCCACGACCACGAAGCTACGGCGAAGCCCGTCCATTCGAGCAGTTCGCCGAAATAGTTGGCCGACGAGACATATCGGAACATCCCCCCGCGGGGAATGTAGTGGCGCGTGTCGCCCGGCTTGCGCAGGTTGCGGATGATATGGTCGGAATGGAGGTTTACGGCCATCCCCGCCATGAACAGGGCTCCCCCGACGTAAATGTAGGGCTTTGCGAACCAGTCGGCGTAATAGCCTTCGGGCGAGACGTAGAAGATCCACCCGCCCTGCATCAGCGCGTTGAGGGTGTTGAACGCCATGCCCATCACGACGATCCCCAGCGGCATCTTCGACTCTCCGCGCAGCAGCAGCGGGAAGATGAAGGCGCGCTGCAGGTAGTGTGTCTGGAACAGCACGAAGAGCGCCAGCGGCCCGGCCTCCCATGTCCGCCCGGACATGAGCCAGAGCACGCACATGGCGATGAACACGGGCGACTCCATCATGATCCAGCCCGCCTTGTTGGGTATCGGGGGGCCGTATTTCGGGTTGAAAAGATAGCCGTATCCGGCTTCGAAAAAGTGCAGGGCGACGTAGACCCCGGCGGCCAGCACGGCCATGACGATCAGGAAGATATTGAATGTTTCTGCCATTTGTCTGCGGTTGGATAAAAACGTCGTAAAGTTACAAAACAAATCGGTATAATGAAAATCGCATCCGCCTCCCCTCCGGTTGTTTTTCTCCTTTCCGGGCACATATTTGTCTTATTGGTCGCAGCGTCTCTCCCGCCGGCCGGATTGTCCCTTTACGGCCGGTGCCCGCCCTGTGTCCGGGCTGAATGCTTTCTTCCTGTGCCCCGGCCAGTGCGGATGCCCCTCTGAGGGCCTGTGTGATTCCGCGGTCGTCCTTTGTGCCCCTCGGCTGCATCCCGATAAAAAAAGACGGCCTCCACTGCGAGTGGAAGCCGTCTGCGCGACCCTTCGCAACCCCGCAGGGCGCGAAATGCTTTGGCTGCAGGCGCCGGGGCGCCCGCTTTCCGGCATTCGTTCCGGGGTGCCGGAGCCCTCTCGTAAAAACCCCTGCCGAAGCAGGGGTGCCGGGACGGTGACCTGTGACGCTTCGGCGTCACGCCGTACGTACAGTCCGATATGGGAGTTGCCCGCTCCCGGCTGTCGGTCTGCCGTCCGGTGCCGGCGGCCCGGCATGCCCTTCCCGGACACGCCTGCGGCCGGACGGGGCATATTAGTGCGTAAAGACTTTTCCTTTCTGGTGTTCCTTGTTCTCGTACTTGATGCGCGAGGTAGTGGGGTACTCCAGCTGTTCGAATTCGGCGATGGCGTTGCGGATGTCGCCCATCAGCATGTCGGCCATGTCGCGCGACATGCCCTGGCGCACCACGATACGCATTACGACCACGTCCTCGATGTTCTTGGGCATCGTATAGGCGGGAACCATCCAGCCGCTCTGCTGCAACTTGGCCTGCAGGTCGAACAGCGTCCACTTGGCCTTCTTGTCATACTCGGGATCCATCATCCAGATGAACAGCGGGTTGACGACCTCCGTCGAGTAGTTCTTGAAGCATTTCATCGTGCCGATCTGCTGGTGGCAGTACTTGGCGATGTCCATCGAGTTCTGCTGTATCTCCTTGTACCCCTCGAATCCCAGGCGGATGAAGTTGTAGTACTGGCCGAGTATCTGCGCTGCGGGGCGCGAGAAGTTGAGGCCGACCTGCGTGATGTTGGCGCCCAGGTAGTTTACCGAGAACGACATTTCCTCGGGCAAGTATTTCTTGTCCTTCCATACCACCCATCCCAGGCCGGGATATACCAGGCCGTACTTGTGGCCCGACGTGGAGATCGACAATACCCACTTGAGGCGGAAGTCCCACTTCTTCTCGGGTTTGAGGAACGGCAGGATGAAACCGCCCGACGCTGCGTCGACGTGGATCGGGATTTCATAGCCGGTCTTGGCGTTGTACTCGTCGAGCGCCTTGTCCAGCCCCTCGATGTCGTCGTCCAGACCCGTCCACGTGACGCCTGCGATCGGCACGATGCAGATCGTGTTCTCGTCGCACATCTCCAGCGCCTGCTTGGGGTCGAGCGTGATGTGGTCGAGCGTCAGGGGCACGGTGCGCATTTCGATCTGCCACAGCTGGCAGAACTTCTCCCATACGACCTGGAACCCGGCGCTCATCACCAGGTTCGGTTTGTCGAAGGGCTTGCCTGCGACCTTGCGGCGCTGGCGCCAGCGGAGCCATGCGGCCACGCCGCCCAGCATACATGCTTCCGACGAACCGATGCCCAGCGCACCGGTCTTCCATTCGGCCTTCTCGGGGGTGTTCCACATGTTGGCGACGATGTTCAGGCAGCGGCCGCACATCACCGCGACACGCGGGTACTCCGTTTCGTCGATGTAGTTGATGTTGATGGCCTCGTTCATCAGCCGTGTGGCGTAATCGTCCATGTAGGTCGTTACGAACGTGGCGAGGTTCAGCCGCGGTTGTGTCTGCGGATAGGTCTCGTCCTTGACTAACTGGTAGGCGATCTCGGGAGCCGTCTTGCCCTTGGGGATGAATTCCGTGGGTGCCGGACTGCGCATTTCCTCCGAACCGAAAATGTCGGTCAGCGTGTCTTCGTTGGTGTGTCTTTGCTGATTCATGATGTAAATTTTGTTTTGGTTTACGCCCTCCAACCTTGCATGAACTGTGCCACGGAGCGGTTTCTTTCGGCCTAAACCGGGCTGCGGGGCCTCTTTTGCTTCGGCCGAAGCCGGTTGTGAAAAAAATGTCCGGAAAATTTGCAAATCCCAAAATGTTCGATATATTTGTGATATCAAAATAATATCACTAAAACTGTACGGATATGGAAAATGGAAATTTCGTTTACAAAGGCTGGAAATGCAACGGTTTCCTGGCATTGGTGCTGATCCTCGGCGGGTTGGCCTTGGGGGTTTACGCGATCGTCGCGGGCGCGCAGCGCATCGACGCCGGGCTGGCGCTCGGCGGCGGGCTGGTGGCGGCGGGCGTCGTCTGGTGCCTTTGCATGCTGATCTGCATGGCGGGATTCATGCTGCTCGAACCCAACGAGGCACGCGTGATGGTCTTTTTCGGTAAATACAAAGGTACCTTCTACGAAACGGGTTATTGGTGGGTCAACCCCTTCATGTCGGCCAAGCAGATCTCGATCCGCGCCCGCAACCTTAACGTCGACCCGATCAAGGTCAACGACAAGACGGGCAACCCGATCCTGATCGGGCTGGTACTGGTCTGGAAGATCAAGCGCGACGATATTTATAAGGCCGTTTTCGAGATCGACGCCCCGACTACGGCCGGGCAGACCGGCGTTTCGGCCACGGCGCGCATGAACATCCTCGAGAACTTCGTGGGCGTGCAGAGCGACGCCGCGTTGCGCCAGGTGGCCGGCTGCTATTCCTATGATAACAATGGCGTTGCGGACGATGAGCTGACGCTCCGCTCGAACAGCGAGCAGATCAACGACCAGCTCGAACACACGCTCAACGAACGTCTGGCGATGGCCGGCATCGAGGTGGTCGAGGCCCGCATCAACTACCTGGCCTATGCGCCCGAAATCGCCGCCGTGATGCTGCGCCGCCAGCAGGCCGATGCCATCATCTCCGCCCGCGAGAAGATCGTCGAGGGCGCTGTGTCGATGGTGCACATGGCTTTGCAGCGCCTCGGCGACGAGCATATCGTCGAACTGGACGAAGAGCGCAAGGCGGCCATGGTGTCGAATTTGCTCGTAGTGCTCTGTGCCGACGAAGCCGCGCAGCCCGTGGTGAATGCCGGAACCCTGCACCATTGATTTAACTGGGGATGGCTAAAGAGAGTAATAACAAGAGTTTCGTACTGCGTATCGACGCCGCGACGATGGACGCACTAGAGCTATGGGCTGCCGACGAGTTCCGCTCGATCAACGGCCAACTCCAGTGGATCATCGCCGATGCCCTGCGCCGCAGCGGCCGCCTGAAGAAGCCGCGTGCGGCCGCCGGGGCGACCCTGCCGGCCGCGGATACGGGCGTTGCTTCGTCGGGCAGGGACTTCCCGCCGGCTCCGGCGGCCGTTTCTCCCGCGGCTGCCGCCGCTCCTCCTGCTGACGTTGCGTCCGGTGAAGGCACGCCGCCGCTGCAGGATGCCGTTCCTCCCGTTGCCGCTGCGGCAGCCGGGGAGGCCGGCCCGCTGCCTCCGCACGCCCGTATGCAGTCCGACGACCCGCAAAAAAATAAAGCCGATATAAAAAAATAAATCCGATGTTCAGGATGTGGAGATGCTATTTTTCCGGCCTGCTCGATGCCGGACGCTGGCGGATGTTTCTGCACAGCCGCATGTGGCTCGGCCTGCCCGTGGCAGCCGTTGTCGCCTTCGTCGTAATTTTCCTGCTGCGCCGTTTCGGCGAGGGTCTCCCGACTGCCGAGGCGTTCTGGAAGGGAGCTGTCTATGCATTGGTGATTGCTTTTTGCTGGGCTTTGGGCGTGTGGGCCGCCGTCGGGCCCGAACCGTCCGATGACGACGGCAGGCAGGACGGGGAGGCCGTCGGTAACGTGGGATCCCGTGCGGCGTGGCGGGGCAGGGTTCTCTGTTTCGTATTGCTGCTGGGGGCGTTCGCCCTGGTTTGCTCGTCCCAGATTTCGGAAATGCTGGGCGGCGAATGTTCGCTGGCCCGCGGGTTCGGGGGGATACTGCTCAAGGCGATGGCGGTTGCGGCCGTCGTTGTTCCCGTATGGCTTGATTCGGGACGCAGTAAATGGCAGGATCAATAAAAGCCGGTGCTATGTCGATCCCGATGTTTATAAAAAGGATGTTGCTATGAATCGGAAATGGATTTTTGCGGTTGTTTCGGTGCTTGCGGTTGCGCTGGTGATGTTTCCGCTCAACCTGCTGTGGGTCGGGCAGTCGCCGTTGCATGCGGCAGTGAGTTCCCTGCTGTTCGGCCTGCCCGCACTGCTCACGGCATGGACGCCCAAAGGGCGGTGTGCCGGCGGCCGGGCCGAATCCCGCAGGGCTGCCGGGAATACGGGATTCCGTACCCGCACCGGGCGCCCGGATCGCATTGTGCCTGAGGATCGCGCGGTGCTCCCGGATCATACTGTACCTGCGGATCGCACCGAACCCGTGGATCGCACCGAACCCGCCGGGCGAAAGTCCCTGCTGGCGAAAGTCGCGCTGGGAATCGCTTTTTTCGTGCTGGCGGCGATGCTGGCATACGATATTTCGACCGAAGGCGTCGCCGTCGGAGTTACGAAGGCAGTTGGATTCGGTCTGTTGATACTGCTTGCTGCCGTTGGACATAGATTAGGTTATCTAAAGTTATAGTTTATGAAAAAAATCGTCGTTTTTACGGGTGCGGGGGTCAGCGCCGACAGCGGCCTGGCGACCTTCCGCGATTCCGACGGGTTGTGGGCTTCCTACCGGATCGAGGATGTCTGCACGCCCGAGGCGTTGGCGCATAACCGTGCCACGGTCATCGGGTTTTACAACATGCGCCGCCGCGAGATGCTCGCCGCGCAGCCCAATGCCGGGCACGAGGCCATCGCGGGGCTGGAACGGGATTTCGAGGTCGAGGTCTTGACGCAGAACGTAGACGACCTGCACGAGCGTGCCGGCTCGTCGAAAGTGACCCACCTGCACGGCGAACTGACCTGCCTGCGCTCGTCGCGCAATCCCGATCTGGTCGTCCCGATCGAGGGCTGGGAGCAGAAGCTCGACGCCACGGCGCCCGACGGGGCGCTGCTGCGTCCGCACATCGTCTTTTTCGGCGAGGCGGTGCCGATGTTCGAACGTGCCGCGCAGATTGCCCGGACGGCGGATATCATGGTGGTCGTGGGGACTTCGCTGGCGGTCTATCCCGCCGCGTCGCTGGTGCGCTGCGTGCGTCCCGGAATCCCGATCTATGTCGTCGATCCCGGTAATCCCGATACGGCGGGCATCCGCAATCCGCTGACCCTGATCCGCAAACGTGCCGCCGAAGGTATGCCCGGCCTGGCGGAGCTGTTGCGGGAAAAGTATGCGGCGGGGTAGGGACGCCTGCATTTCGCGCCGGCTTATTGCTCCTGCATTTCGCGCCCGTTTTTCGCACCGGTATTTTGCTTCCGGATTTCGCCCCGGTATTTTCTGCCGGCGGATTCCGTTTCGGCGATTCGCGGTCCGAGGGTTGCAGTGTTGGCGCAGTGAAAGAAAACCGCCTTCGGATTCTCCCGAAGGCGGTTTCGTTTTGGAGAAGGGCAGTCGGCCGAAAAGTGTTGAAACGGGGGGCGCCGTTTATTTCAAATCCTTGAAATAGATGTCCAGCAGCTCCTTGGCGGCGATGAACGACGATATTTTGTCCTCCAGCACGCGCTTTTCGTACTCCGCGACGCGCGCTTCGACCGCCGGGTCGTGGTAGAACGAGTTGCGCAGCACTTCGTTGATCGACTCGTACATCCAGTATTTGTTCTGGCGGTTGCGGTTGTGGCGGAAATAGCCGTTGGCCTGGATGTGGTCGAGGAACTCCTCGACGCCTTTCCATACCTCTTCGAGCCCCGTCGCGGCCACGGCCGAGCAGGTGTATACTTTGGGCCGCCAGCCCGATTCGGGCACGGGGAACAGCCGCAGTGCCCCCTGGAACTGGGTCTTGGCCAGTTCGGCCTTGTGGATGTTCTCGCCGTCTGCCTTGGTGATGACCATGATGTCGGCCATCTCCATGATGCCGCGCTTGATGCCCTGCAACTCGTCGCCGGCGCCCGAAATCTGCAACAGCATGAACATGTCGACCATCGAGTGCACGGCCGTCTCGGACTGCCCGACGCCCACCGTCTCGATGAATACCACGTCAAAGCCCGCGGCTTCGCACAGGACGATCGTCTCGCGTGTCTTGCGTGTCACGCCGCCCAGCGACCCGGCCGAAGGGGAGGGGCGGATGAAGACGTCGGGATTGCCCGAAATGCTCTCCATGCGGGTTTTGTCGCCGAGGATTGAGCCCCCGCTGCGTTCCGACGAGGGGTCGATGGCCAGCACCGCCAGTTTGTGCCGCAGCGAGGTGACCATGTTGCCGATGGCCTCGATGAAGGTCGACTTGCCTGCCCCGGGGACGCCCGTGATGCCGATGCGCACCGATTTCCCGGCGTGCGGCAGGCAGCGTTCGATGATCTCTTGCGCCTGCGCGTAATGGGCGGGGTTGTTGCTTTCGACGAGCGTGATGGCCTGCGACAGGGTGGTGATGTTGCCCGCGAGGATGCCTTCGACGTATTCGTCGGTCGAAAGCCGCCTCTTCTTGCGGCGCGTGAAGTAAGGGCTTACGATAGGTTGGTCTTCAACGCCTTCCGTGACGTTGAGCGCCGTGTCGTGATGGGTATCTGCGTACTCTTTTTCGTAATGGTTTATCTTCGTGAAGGACATGGTGCTATTTACTTGATTTTTCGATGATTTCGGGTGTCAGCTGCAGTGAGTTGCCCATCCACAGCGCCCGGTTCCGGCTGTCGACCAGCACCCCGAACGGGACGTACTGCACGTTGAATGCCGAGAATATCCTGCCTCCGGTGTCCAGTGCGACGGAGATGTGCCGCGAGAGGAACGGCGAAAGCAGGGGGGATATTTTCTCCTCGTTTTCGCGCGTGACGACTACGACGCGGAGTTTGGCGCCTAATTTGTCGGTTATCGCCCGAAGTTGTTCGAGCGACGCAGTGCAGGCCGGGTTCGACGAGTGGAAAAACTCGACGTAGGTCAGGCGCGGGGTGGCGGCGGGTTTCTCTCCCCCGAGCCATGCCGGAACCTTGACTTCTGGTACGCGCTCGCCGAGGGCGATGTTTTGTGCCACGGCCGCCGCAACGGGGAGCGCTAGCGCCAGGAGTAAAGTGAGCAAAACTTTCTTCATAAAAGGCAGCCTTATTTTCAGCGAAGATAACAATTATTTGCCATATAGACGAAAAATTTTACATAGAGTTATGAAAATCGGATTCGAAGAGACCCCGGCCGCGCCTGCCGGGACTTACTCCCGGCACCTTGCCGAACTTTTGGCCGAATATGCCCCCGAGCACGAGTATATCGTTGACAGGGCGCGTTATAAGGAGCTCGACCTCTACCACGGCTTCCGCCCCGGGTTGCCCCTGCCGCTGCTGCGGAGGATACCCAGCGTGATGACCGTCGACAACCTCAATTTTCTGCGCTACCCGCATCTCTATTCGCTGCCCGAGCGGCTGGTGCTGCTGCGGTTCTACCGTCGTGCGCTGCGCTCCGCCAGCCGTCTGATTACGGTCAACCGCGATGCCCGCGAGGAGTTGTCGGAGCGGTTGCGGATCGACCCGGGGCGCATCGAGGTCGTCATGCCCCTCGCCGCGCGCGTCCCGCACGAACCGCCTGCCGGTGCGCAGCTCGAGGCGGTGCGGCGCAAATACATGTTGCCCGCCGAGTTCATCCTCATGCTCGGCACCGTCGAAGAGCGCCATAACCACAAGGTGCTATTCGAGGCGGTCGGCTCGCTCGGCGAACGCGAACGTGCGATCCGTGCAGAGGGGCTCGGCGCGGCGCAGCGTGAAGCCGTGGCCGCAGACCCGGAGCTGCCTGGGCTGGCTGCCGGACGTGCCCGGGGGTGGGGAGCCGCCACAGCGGCAGGGCGGGGCGGCATCGCCACGGGCATGCGCGGCGAGACCCCGGCGGATGCTGCCGTGCCGCCTGCCGCATCTTCCGCCGAGTGGGTCGGGATCGTGGTCTGCGGCCGCCGTACGGTCTATGCGGATTCCCTGCTGGAGTATGCCCGCGGGCGGCATATGGCCTCGCGTGTCGATTTCATCTACGAACTCGAGCCCGACGACCTGCCGGCGCTGTTCCGCCTCGCCCATGCCTTCGTCTACCTGCCCGATGCCGGGATCGAGGCGTCGATCGTGCCCGTGGTGGAGGCGATGCGTGCCGGAGTGCCCATGGTGCTGAGCGACACGCAGCTCAACCGTGAGGCCGCCGGCGACGCCGCGGCCTATGTCCGCCCTGAGGCGGCGGGGGAGGTGGCCGCTGCGCTGGAAAACGTGCTGTCGGACGCGAATTTCCGTCGCGAGATGAGAGCCCGCGAACGCCGCCGCGCCGAACTTTTCTCGGAATATGCCGTCGCCCGCCGGCTGATCGACATTTACAGTTCGCTGTGAAGCGCTTGGCCTTCCCGAAAGGAGCAGTAATCCGGAAAAAAATACCATAAAACGCTTGGGTATTTCCAATTTAATACCCTATCTTTGTGTTCGCAAAATAACAAGCTGCTATTTGACGTGAAATATTCACTAACTTAAATTTTATATTTGCTATGAAAGTTTCTCATATCGAGCATCTTGGCGTCGCAGTGAAGAGCCTCGATGAAGCAATTCCCTACTGGGAAAACGTATTGGGCCTGAAATGCTATGCCATCGAAGAGGTCGCCGACCAGAAGGTGCGCACGGCGTTTTTCATGTTGGGGCAGACCAAGATCGAACTGCTGGAACCCACTTCGGAGGAGTCGACCATCGCCAAATACATCGAGAACCGCGGTGTCGGTATCCACCACATGGCGCTTGCCTGCGAGAATATCGAGGAGCAGCTCGCCGATGCCGAAGCCAAGGGCATCCGCCTGATCGACAAGACCCCGCGCAAGGGCGCCGAGGGGATGACCATCGCTTTCCTGCACCCCAAATCGACCCAGGGCATCCTGACCGAGCTTTGCGAGAATAAGAACAAATAGTGTAACAAGGAATATTGCGGAATCTCCGAATTCCGCCAAAGGCGGAACAGAAGTCCCTCCCGAAGGAGTGACTTAGGGTGGGGTCAGACCTGTAAACGCGGCCGCAGGCTGCGGGCGATACCTGCCGGGAAATTCCGGGGTTCGGAAAAATTACAAACCTACATACTTATGAGTGAAATTCAGAACAAGATCAACCAGCTGATCGAGAACCGCGAAACCGCGCGTCTCGGAGGCGGTCAGAAGCGTATCGACGCCCAGCATGCCAAGGGTAAGTACACGGCCCGCGAGCGCATCCAGATGCTGCTCGACGAAGGCTCCTTCGAGGAGTTCGACATGTTCGTGACGCACCGCTGCTATGACTTCGGGATGGACAAGAGCCATGCCTTCGGCGACGGCGTAGTGACCGGTTACGGTACGATCAACGGACGCCTGGTCTATGTTTTCGCACAGGACTTCACCGTGACGGCGGGTTCGCTGTCGCTGTCGATGTCCGACAAGATCTGCAAGGTCATGGACATGGCCCTGCGCAACGGCGCCCCCTGCATCGGCATGAACGACTCGGGCGGTGCGCGTATCCAGGAAGGCGTGAACGCACTGGCCGGCTATGCCAACATCTTCCAGCGCAACGTGATGTCGTCGGGCGTCATCCCGCAGATTTCGGCCATCTTCGGCCCCTGCGCCGGCGGTGCCGTTTATTCGCCCGCCCTGACCGACTTCATCATCATGAAGAAGGAGACCTCGAACATGTTCCTCACCGGCCCGAAGGTCGTAAAGACCGTGACGGGCGAGGACGTGACGCAGGAGCAGCTGGGCGGTGCCACGATGCACACCACCAAGTCGGGCGTGGCGCAGTTCGCCGTCGATACCGAGGAGGAGGGCATCGAGCTGATCCGCAAGCTCATCTCCTACATGCCGCAGAACAACATGGAGGATGCCCCGCTGGCCGTCTGCAACGACTCGATCACGCGCCTGGAGGATTCGCTCAACGACATCATCCCCGACAACGCCAACAAACCCTACGACATGGCCGAGGTCATCCGCGCGATCGTGGACAACGGCGAGTACCTGGAGTCGGCTCCCGGATACGCCAAGAACATCATCACCTGCTTCGCGCGTTTCAACGGCCAGTCGGTCGGCATCGTCGCCAACCAGCCCAAGTTCATGGCCGGCGTGCTCGACATCAACGCCAGCCGCAAGGCCGCGCGTTTCATCCGCTTCTGCGATGCGTTCAACATTCCGATCGTGACCCTGGTGGACGTTCCGGGCTTCCTGCCGGGTACGACCCAGGAGTACGGCGGCGTCATCACTCATGGCGCGAAACTGCTCTTCGCATACTGCGAGGCTACGGTTCCCAAGGTCACCGTCACGCTGCGCAAGGCGTACGGCGGCGCCTATATCGTGATGTCGTCGAAGCACATCCGCGGTGACATCAACTACGCATGGCCGACGGCCGAGATCGCCGTGATGGGCGCCAGCGGTGCCGTCGAGGTGCTCTACGGCAAGGAGGTCGCAGCGATCGAGTCGCCCGAAGAGAAAGCCAGGTTCGTGGCCGAGAAGGAGAAGGAGTACAACGACAAGTTCTCGAATCCCTACAACGCCGCTCGCTACGGCTATATCGACGACGTGATCGAACCGCGCAACACGCGCTTCCGCATCATCCGTGCGCTGCAGTCGCTGGCAACCAAGCGCCTGCAGAACCCCGCGAAGAAGCATTCGAATATTCCGTTGTAATAGAATCGCATGAGTATGAGAATATTATCGGTAATAGACTGGAGCTGGTCGGAGATGCTGTGGGTGGCACTCATCAGTATCTGCCTCGTGTTCCTCGTGCTGGTTCTGCTGGTGTGGGTGATGAAGCTCTTCGGCTATGTCTTCACGCGCCGCCAGGCCGCTGCGACTGCCGCTGCCAATAAGTCCGCGGTAGTTCCGGGGCAGATCCACGACGAGGAGATCGCGGCCATCGCCACGGCCCTGAAGCTCTACCGGAGCGCCCTGCACGACAGGGAGTCCGAAGTGCTGACCATCATGAGCATCAAGCGTGCCTATTCGCCCTGGAATTCGAAAATTCACGGTTTAACCCCGCTTCCCGAAAGGAAATAGAACTTAAATAACAATGAAAGATTACTCACTGAAAATCAACGGACAGAATTATACCGTGCAGATCGACGAGGTGAACGACGCCTCGACGGTGGCGCACGTCGTCGTCAACGGTACGGCCTACGAGGTCGAGATCGAAGGCGCCAAGACCGCTGCCGCATCGCGGCCCCAGGTGGTGCCCGCTCCCAAGGAAGCCAACAGTGCCATGATTACCCCTGCGACGGCTTCGCCTTCGCCCCGCATCGCCCCTTCGGCCCCCTCGTCGGGTTACGCCGTGAAATGCCCGCTGCCCGGCACCGTGCTCTCGGTCAAGGTGCAGGTCGGCGACAAGGTGGCCTCGGGCCAGACGCTCGTCGTGCTCGAAGCCATGAAGATGGAGAACAATATCGACGCCGACCGTGCCGGTGTAGTCAAGGAGGTCTGCATCCAGCAGGGCGCTACGGTTATGGAAGGCGATAACCTGATCGTTATCGAATAGCCCTATGCTGACAATGCTAACCTCGAACGCTGACTTCGTATGGGACAGCCTGCGTAACTTCGCCGGTTCGACCGGTATCGCGGGTTTCTTCTCCGAGATGGGCTGGGGGAGCGTCGCCATGATCTGTGTGGCATTCTTCCTGCTCTACCTGGCTATCAGGCACAAGTTCGAACCGCTGTTGCTGTTCACCATCGCCTTCGGCATGCTGCTCACCAACCTGCCCGGTGCGAACCTCTACCATACCGAGCTTTTCGCCGACGGACATGTCCACTGGGATATTTTCGTGGCGAATGCCGGATTGCTCGACTACCTCTACCTGGGTGTGAAACTGGGTATCTACCCCTGCCTGATCTTCGTCGGCGTGGGGGCGATGACCGATTTCGGCCCGCTGATCGCCAACCCGAAGAGCTTCCTGCTCGGCGCCGCCGCGCAGATCGGTATCTTCGTGACGTTCCTCGGCGCCTACGCCCTGGGCTTCACGCCCGCGCAGGCCGGTTCCATCGGTATCATCGGCGGTGCGGACGGCCCGACGGCCATCTACCTCACCTCGATGCTGGCCCCCGAACTGCTGGGCCCGATCGCTGTGGCGGCCTACTCCTACATGGCGCTCGTGCCGGTGATCCAGCCGCCCATCATGCGCGCGCTGACCAGCAAGAAGGAGCGTGGCATCAAGATGCGTACGCTGCGCCCGGTTTCGAAGTTGGAGCGTATCCTCTTCCCGCTGATCATCGCCGTGATTATCTCGCTGCTGCTGCCGAGTGCGGCGCCGCTGATCGGCTGCCTCATGCTGGGTAACCTGATGAAGGAGTGCGGCGTGGTAGACCGTCTGAGCAAGACGGTGCAGAACGAACTGATGAACATCGTGGTGATTTTCCTCGGCCTCACGGTCGGCGCTACGGCTACGGCCGAGGCGTTCCTGAACTTCCGTACGCTGGGGATTCTCGTGCTGGGTGTCATCGCGTTTGCCATGGGAACCGCCGGAGGCGTGCTGCTGGCCAAACTGATGAACGTCTTCAGCAAGGACGGGAACAAGATCAACCCGCTGATCGGTTCGGCAGGCGTTTCGGCAGTCCCGATGGCTGCCCGCGTATCGCAGACCGAAGGCCAGAAGGAGAACCCTTCGAACTACCTGCTGATGCACGCCATGGGGCCCAACGTGGCCGGCGTGGTCGGTTCGGCCGTCGCTGCGGGTATCCTGCTGTCGTTCCTCGGATAATACTACGCCGGGCGGCTGAAGTGCCGTACGCGATAGGGGCGGGCTCCGAAAACCGGAGCCCGCCTTTTTTTGAGTGGTCGTGCCGGGTTTTTGCAGGCACTCGGCGCCGCTCTTCCGCCCCCGTAGGGATCCCTCGCCGGGGTCTCCGGCTCCCGTCTCGGTCTCTCTTCCAGCCGTTTTTTTGTTGCTGGATGCGTTTTATTGGACAACAGTGCGATTTTTTTCGTATCTTTATGAAAATTCCGATCCGCTTGTATCCGGTGAAAAAACGTTGGCTATGAAAAAATGGTGTGTATGGCTGCTTGCCCTGTGTGTGTCGCAGGGGGCTGCGGCGCAGGGTTCCGAGGCCGGGGAGTGCGTCTTCCACACGGGTTTAGAACAATATCCGACCTTTATGGGTGGAGACCTCACGGAGTTCCGTGCCTGGGTGTACCGGAATGTCCGCCATCCCCGCGAGGCCTTCGACCGAGGCGAGCAGGGGCGTATCCTCGTTAGCTTCGTCATCGACACGCTCGGGAACGTTACGCAGGTGGAGCCGTCGTTGTACGGCATCCGTTCCTCGTTTTTTGTATTTTTGTCCGGACTGATTCCTGAATTATGAGCCGAGGTAAATGGATCATTGCTTTTCTCTGCGTGCCGGCTGCCCTGCTCGGGGCTGCCCTGCTCGGGGCGGCTCTCCTCCGGTCGGGGCATATCTCCGGGAGGTTGCAGGCGGAAGGCGCCGAGACGAAGGCCGTGCTGACAGGCAGCTCTTCACGGGCTGAATTCGTCGGGTACAGGCCCCGCAGCCGTCGTTACCGCGGGAAACATACGGTCTGTTACTTCGATTACCGTTATGTGGTCGGCGGACAAACGTACACCGGTAAGGTGCGCAAGAAAGAGAACCTCCATACGGCCCGCATCGGCGATTCGGTCGTGGTGCGCTACCTGCCCGACGACCCCGGCGTGCACCGGCTCGTGACCGATTCGGCGGGCCGCTACAAGGTCGACCGCTGCGCCCGCGGGCGTTCCCGTAGCCGTCGCTGACCCGCAGCCGCGTTCCCGCCTGCCCGTCCGATTTGTAATTCCGGATATAAATATCGTATGTTTGCAGGGATCGTCTACCCGAATCCATTTGAAAATGACCCGATTCTTTTTTCTCCTTGCTGCGCTCCCGTGCTGTGCGGGCTGGGCTGCGGCACATCCGGCCATCCTGCCGGATACTTCCGCCGTGGTAAGGCCGGACACCACTGCTTCCGACCGGACTGTTTACCTGCGCGTGGACGAGCCTCCCCGGTTCCGGGGGGAAGGCGTGCTCGCTTTCCGGGACTGGGTGCTCCGGCACCTGCGTTTCGGCGCGGAGATGTTCCGCGAAGGGGTCGATGCGCGCCTGGTCGTGTCGTTCGTTGTCGGCAGGCAGGGGGCGGTCGAGGAGCCGGAAGTGGTCAGTTCGACGGACGAACGCTGCGCGGCCGAAGTCCTGCGTGTGCTCGCTTCAGCCCCGCTGTGGACGCCCGGCCGCCTGGAGAACGTTGCGGTGCGCACGAAACTGGTAATGCCCGTCAATATTCGGTTGGAGGTGCCTACGGCCGCGGATTCGCTCGCGGCGGGGCTGTCGGATGGAATTCCGTTGGAGGAGGATGTGGCCGGGGAAATGGAACGGATGCCGCTATTTCAGGGCGGGGATCTGCAAAGTTTCCGCAAATGGGTGATGGAGAACCTGAAATATCCCCGGGAGGCGCTCGAGGATGAAGTCGAAGACGACATTGTAGTGACGTTCATTGTCGAAAAGGACGGGACGCTGTCCGAAATCGTCGTGGAGCAGGGACGGAATCTGGCCCTGATCCGGGAAGTAGGGCGGGTGCTCACCCTGTCGCCCAAATGGGAACCCGGCCGGCTCGCGAACGGCGAACCGGTGCGGGTGAGGTATACGCTTCCGTTAATTTTCCGGCTGGACAGAACCCGGCCTGCCGGGCAGCCGGTGCGACCGTCCGTCCCGGGACAGGAAGTCCGGGTCGGCGTTGATGACTATTCTCGTTTTTAATCCGTATTATTTTGCAGAACGAAAACTTTTTAGTACCTTTGCGCACCCGTAAAGTGCGGGGAACGGATTACAAACAAGTTAAATTAAACGTAAAACACAGTGGATTCATTAAGCTACAAGACTATCTCGGCCAATGCTTCGACGGTGACCAAGGAATGGGTCGTCATCGACGCTGCGGATGAGGTATTGGGACGTCTTGCATCGCAGATCGCGAAGATCCTCCGAGGCAAGAACAAGCCCAGCTACACGCCCCACGTGGACTGCGGTGACTACGTCATCGTCATCAACGCGGACAAGGTGAAGCTCACGGGCAAAAAAATGACCGACAAGGTCTACACGCGTCACACCGGATACCCCGGCGGCCAGCGTTTCGCTACGCCTGCCGACTATCTGGCCAAGAAACCGACGTTCATCGTCGAAAAAGCAGTCAAGGGCATGCTGCCCCGCACCCGTCTGGGCGCCGCGCTGCTCAGAAACCTGAAGGTATATGCCGGCACGGAGCATCCGCACGCAGCGCAGAACCCGAAGACCATTAAGTTAAACGAGATTAAGTAAGAGTTATGGAAGTTGTAAACACCGTAGGTCGTCGTAAGGCCGCTGTGGCTCGCGTATACGTGAAGCCGGGTAAGGGTCAGATTACAATCAACCGCAAGGCGCTTGAAGTTTACTTCCCGCTCGAAATTCTCCAGTACCAGGTGAAGCAGCCGCTGCTGGCTACCAACACGGTGGAGAATTACGACATCGTCATCAACCTCGATGGCGGTGGTATTACGGGACAGGCTTCGGCCGCTCGCTTGGGCATCGCACGCGCATTGTGCGAAATCGACGCTGAGATGCGTCCGGCACTGAAAAAGGCCGGGTTCCTCACGCGCGATCCCCGCGAGGTTGAGCGTAAGAAGCCCGGTCAGCCCGGAGCACGCCGCAAGTTCCAGTTCAGCAAGCGTTAATCGCACGACCGGATTTCGGCAAGCACGGTGCGGGTTACAAACCGGAAAGACTACCTATATTATCTATACGCGTATTACTTTCAGGTTGCCCCGCCGCGGAAAACCCGTGGGATCGGCCAGGCCGCTACCCGTCGGGTTGAAGAAAAGAGAATTAAAATTAACAAACACGATTGAATTAAAATGTCACGTACAGATTTTAATACATTATTGGAAGCCGGTGCGCACTTCGGTCACCTGAAGCGCAAATGGAACCCCAAAATGGCTCCTTACATCTTCATGGAGAAGAACGGCATCCACATCATCGACCTGCACAAGACCGTGCTCAAGATCGATGAGGCTGCCGCAGCCATCAAGCAGATCGCCAAGAGCGGCCGCCGCGTGCTGTTCGTAGCCACGAAGAAACAAGCCAAGGATATTGTTGCCGAAAAGGTGGCAGCCGTCGGTATGCCTTACGTCACAGAGCGTTGGGCAGGCGGTATGCTGACAAACTTCCCCACCATACGTAAAGCCGTCAAGAAAATGGCTACCATCGACAAGATGAATAGCGACGGCACGTTCGATAACTTCTCCAAGCGTGAGAAGCTCCAGATTTCCCGCCAGCGCGCGAAGCTCGAGAAGAACCTCGGCTCGATCGCCGACCTGACGCGCCTGCCGGCCGCCCTGTTCGTCGTTGACGTGCAGAAGGAGGCCAACGCCGTAAGGGAGGCAAAACGCCTGAGCATCCCCGTATTTGCAATGGTAGATACTTGTTGTGATCCGACCGACATTGATTACGTTATACCTGCAAATGACGATGCAACCAAGTCGATTGCCGTGGTGCTCGAAGCCATGTGCGCCGCAATCGCCGAGGGTACCGAGGAGCGTAAGCTCGAAAAGGAGAAGGAAGCCCAGGAGGCTGAGGCAGGTGCCGACGCTCCCGTGAAGAAGGAGGGCAAGCCCCGCATCAAGAAGGCCGTGAAGGCAGCCATCGATGCCGAGCAGGCCGCCGTAGCCGAGGTTGTCGCAGCTGTGGAGACTCCGTTCGAGGAGCCCGCAGCCGAAGCAGCAGCCGTTGAAGCAGTAGCCGAAGAGGCAGCTGCGGAAGCGGTAGCCGAGGCCAAGGCCGAGTAATCGCCTTTTGGGGAAATCAATTAACAATAAAAAGAAAGGAAAATTATTATGGAAATCAAAGCTGCTGATGTAATGAAGCTCCGCAAGATGACCGGTGCCGGTATGATGGACTGCAAGAATGCCCTGATCGAAGCCGAAGGTGACTTTGCGCGTGCTCAGGACATTATCCGCGAGAAAGGCAAGCTCGTCGTTGCCAAGCGCGCCGACCGCACCGCTACCGAGGGTGTCGTCGTTACGAAGATCGTAGGTCAGAAGGCTTACCTTCTCTGCCTGGCCTGCGAGACCGATTTCGTGGCTCAGAATGCAGAATATACCGCATCGGCCAACGCGATGCTGGAGGTTGCCGTAAAGAACGACGCCGCAGACCGCGACGCCCTGATGGCCTCGAAGAATGACGAAGGCCACACCGTCGAGGAGATGGTGACCGAGAAATCGGGACAGACGGGCGAGAAGATCGAACTGGCATACTATGCCCGCATCGAGGCTCCCTATTGCGCCGCTTACGTGCACTTCAACAAGAAGCTCGGCACGATCCTCGGTTTCAACAAGGAGGTTCCCGCCGAGGTCGCCCACACCGTTGCCATGCAGGCTACGGCGATGGCTCCGGTTTCGATTTCGGAGGCCGACTGCCCCGCGGAGATCGTGGAGCACGAGCGTAAGATCGCCGTCGAGGCCATGAAGCAGGATCCCAAGAACGCCAACAAGCCCGAGGCTATCCTCGAGAAGATCGCCGAGGGTAAGATGCGCAAGTTCTTCGAGGAGAACACGCTGCTGAACCAGCCGGTGGTAGGCGAAAAGGAGACGATCGCCGAGTTCATCCACAAGGCGGACAAGGAGGCTACGGTTGTCGCTTACAAGCGTTTCGCGCTGGGCGAGTAATCTGTCACCAAGGGGTGCGATGTGCCCCGCTATATATTCGAAAAGGCCGAAACCCACTGTGGTTTCGGCCTTTTTTTTATCGGCGGCCGCAATTTTTTCAGGCTGCCGTTTTCAGGGGGCCGCGTTTGCCGGCCGGCTTCCGGTTACCGGATTCCGAGCCGCCACATGACCCGGAGGACGAAACGCCGCACGCCCTGGGGGAGTGCCAGCCACCTGTGCGACCGCCGTTTCCAGCGGCGGGAGCAGGTGCGAACGATGCGTCCCGACGGCAGGATGACAGCCGTCATCACGGCGACGATATCCTCGCCGAGGCAATGCTCCGTCGTGCGGTAATTACCGTCCCCGGACAGGGTGAAACGGAGCGTCCCCGCGGCGGAATCCCTCTCTGCGGGGTTTTCCGCGGATGCCGCCGGGGACGGGGCATTCCCTGCGGCTGGTGCGCATACGGGACGGTTTCCTTCGCAGCGGACGCCTGTTTCGATCCCGACGATGCGGTGCAGGATATGGTGCCCTTCGCAGCGGAACAGGACGACGTCGCCCGTCCGCAGGGCGCCGATGCCGCTCGGCGGCGAAGCCTGATGGCGGATGCCGCAGGCGGGTGTGTGCAGGTCGGGTGCCGTGCCGGGGGTGTCGCCGGAAAGTCGGGTCTGGCGGGCGGTGCCGGCCTTGCCGTCGGCGGCGCGGGTTTCGGGGAGGGAATCCGCAGGTGCCCCGGCTGCCGGGACAGGTGCCGGGGCATATTTCGCAATCGGGGTCAGTACGGCGATGTCCCGTTCGTTGCGCAGCAGCGGCCGCATACTGTGCCCTTTCATGCGGATCTGGACTTCGTGTCCTTCGGCGAGCATCGCTTCGACTTGTTCGAAGAAAAGGCGGTTGGTCAGCAGCATCAGCGGAGGGTCTTTGGGGCGTCGTCATCGAATACCGTGCGGCAGGAGAGACGGGCTGCCGCGGCATCGGGCAGGCATTCGAGGTGGTAGACGGGGACTTGCGCCACGATTTGGGATACGAGGCGACAGATGGCGTCTTGCAGCCGCTCGTCGTGTGCGAACGACGGCGGGCATGAAGGCAGCAGCGCCCCGATGGCTTCGATGGGACGCAGGCGACGGATGCGGTTCTGCGGTGCCTGCGAAAGCCGCACGATGCCCGCTATCGGATTGCTCACGTTGCGGTAACACGGGGTTTTGCCGCTCCACGGCGACCCGCAGGCGAGAACACCTTGCAGGGCGGGAATCGTGTCTGCCGCGGGAGCGCTTGCCGCTTCGGCAGCCCTTTCCGGGGCGATCCGGATGATCGGGCTGTCGTCGTTGAGCAGGCGTGCCCCGGGGATATGCTCGCGCCACAGGCGCGTGTGGGTGCTCTTTCCCGTGCCCGATTCGCCGAGGAAGAGTACGGCGCGCCCGTCCAGGCTGATCACCGACGAGTGTACGGCTACCGCCCGGCGTTCCAGCGCGGCGATGTTGAACATCGTCCACAGCCCGAAGCGGAACAGCGCCGGATTGTGCTCCGGGGTGATGTCGCTCGTGGCATCGGGGCTGCCGAAGGCTTTGTGGAACCGTGCCGGGGCGCTGCCGTCGCGGGGTGCCATGGTGAGCAGGTAGCCCTCCGTGTCGCGGCCGAAACGGCAGTCGGCATCGGCGTCGGTGAAGTCGAATGCGTCGAGTTCGCGGTAGCCGGCCGTGTCGCCGGCGAGCAGTCCCGTGCGCAGGATGAGGTCTGGTTGTGCCGTGTCCGCCGGGGATGTCGCAGGGTGGGGTGCACTCCTTTCCGTCCCCGGGGTTTCCGACGGGGAGGGTGCTGCGGTTGTCGCCGTTCCGGGCACGGGGCCCGCCATACGGTTGCTGCCGGCGGCCGTTTGCGTTTTGCTTCCGGCCGCGAACGGTGCCAGCGCCATGCCGAAGGCGCCCGTCGTGAACCGGTGCGGGATGTCGATGCGTATGCCGGCTATGAGGTATTCCATGTTTTATTCTCCTATCGTTATGATCCTGTTACAGTATTCGAGCGAGCTTTCGCGGTGGGCGATGACGACCAGTGTCAGCCCGGCATCCCGTGCAGCGAGCCCGGCGATCGAGCGGTTGATCTCCTCTTCGGTGCGGCTGTCGAGCGCCGAGGTCGCCTCGTCGAAGAAAAGCACGTCGGCCTGCCGGTAGAGCGCACGGGCGATGCCGATGCGCTGGCGCTGTCCGCCCGAGAGGCGGCAGCCGCACTCCCCGACGTGGGTGTCGATCCCTTTCGCCAGCCCGGTGACCAGCTCCCCGAGCTGTGCCGCGCGGAGCGCCTGCATGACCCGCTCCCGGTCGACCTCCCCGGCGGGGATGCCCAGCGCGACGTTGGCCGCGAAGCTGCCGTCGGCGATGAAAAGGTTTTGCGAGACGTACCCGATGCGGTTCTGCCATGCCCGGCGGTTGGCCGCCGTAAGTGGCGTGCCGTCGATGGCGATTTCACCCCCGGTCGGCTCGTACAGCCCCAGCAGCAGGTTGAAGAGCGTCGTTTTCCCGGCGCCCGAGGCTCCGCGGATACCGATGCGCTCGCCCTTGCGGATCGTCAGCGAAAGGCCGTGGAAAAGCTCGCGCCCGCCGTCCGCGAAGCGGAACCTAAGGTCGCGCACGGCAATCTCGTGCCGGAACGGCAGCTTTTCGGGGGAGCTGGCGGTATCGGCGGCGGGGTTCCCGGGAGTGCCGGGTTTGCCGGGATTGCCGGAGCTGCCGGCGGCGACGGTTGCGGCGGGGGTGCTGCGCGGGCCGGGGGTATCCCGGCAGTCCGGGTTTGCCGGCGCCGGGGGGCAGTCCGCTGCGGCGTCGCGCAGGATGCCGATCGTGTAGCGGTTGTATTTGATGGCCGTCCAGCCGGTCATGATGTTGCGCACCGAGGGCATCAGGCGCAGTGCGGCCACGGCGAATACGCCGAACAGCATTTGCGCCCGCCCGTCGCCGTCGCCGAGGCTCAGTGCCACGAGCAGGGCCATACCCACGGCCAGCCCGACCTCGGTGAAGGTCTGGGGCAGCAGCCCGATCGCCGCCTCGCGCAGGCGCGTGCGGATCACCTGATCCATCGCCCGGTCGAACTGGCGGAGCATCATCGGGAAGGCATTGTTGATCTCGATGTCGGCATAGCCGCGGAAGGTCTCGGCCACGAGCCGCGCCTTTTCGCGCTGCGCCTTGTTTTCCAGCTCCCCGTAGCGGTTGATGCGGTTGCGCACCAGTCCGTAATAGAGCCAGATCGAGGGCAGGAAGACCGCCAGGGCGAGCAGTGCCGCGAGGGGCGTGTACCACATCAGCGCCCCGAACAGCAGCACGAGCAGCATCGCCTCGGCGGCGATGGCGGCGGCGGGTTTGAGCACGCCCGCCGCGAAGGCCAGGCAGACGACGTTGACGTTGCGGGCCAGTACGGCCGAGTTCGACGCCTTGACGAACGGCAGCCCCCGGTCGTGGTAGGTGACGAGAAGCCGCCGCGAGAGCGTGCGGTAGAGGTCATAGATATAGTTGCGTTCGACGCGGGCGAGCCACAGCCCGAGCAGGCACTTCAGGACGATCACGCCCACCACGGTCGCGCAGACCGCCAGCGCGAAACTGCGCTGTGAGGCGAAGCCCAGTCCGTCGTAGGCGCGTGCCAGCATCCCGCCGCCCTCGAGGCTGCTGGTGTCGAGCACCAGCGCCAGCACGGGTAGCAGCATGGCCAGCCCGAGGAAATTCAGCCCGGCACGCAGCAGGAGCGTGCAGGCGACCCACACTCCCCGGCGGCGGAACGCACGCGGTATGATGCCGATGGTTTCGTTCATCTTATCCTTCCACTTTTTCGATCTCCCCCAGTTTCACGTACCACAGGTACCCTTCGCATTCGGTGTAGCCCATTTGCCGCAGCAGGCCGAGGTATTCGCCCACCTGGCGGCGGTAGCGTCCGGGTTCGCGGCTTCCGAACTTGTAGTCGACGACCACGGCCCGCGTGCCGCGGATCATCACGCGGTCGGGGCGCCGGGTCGACCCGGCGCCGGGGACGATGATCTCGTTCTCGTTGCGCACGCGCTGCCAGCCGCCTCCGAACCATTCGCCCGCGACGGGGTGCGCCAGCGCCCGGGCGATCATCCCCCGCAGCGCTTCGGCTTCGCCGGGCGACAGCGTGCCGTCGTCCCGCATCCGCTGCACGGCCTCGTAGATCTGTTGCCGGTCGTCGGCCTGCTCGAACGCTTTGTGCATCAGGATGCCGAAGTTGCGAGGCGAGAGTTCCACCTCGTCCTCCTCCTCGAAATAACGTTGCGAGGGGAGCCTCAGCCGCAGGTCGGCGCGTGCCGTGGGGTAGTTCTCCAGTACGACGTGCACGCCGTCGGATGCTTTGCCGCCGCCGGGCACGGGGCCCGTGAAGAGTCCGAATTCGAACCTTTCGCCCTCCTCGGTCGCGGTGCGGCGCCCTTCGGTGCCGTCGAGCAGCGCTTTGTCGCCGTCGGCTCCGATGCTTTGCAGCAGCAGCCCGCCGACGCTCTTGCCGCCCTTGCGGGGGATGAAGACGTGCAGCGACTCGGCGGCGCGTGTCAGGGCCACGTACAGCAGATTGATGTTGTCGACGTGCGAATAGACCAGCTCGCGGTAGTACTCCGCCGAGAAGCCCGATTCGGCCATCGCCTTCTTGTATTTCACCGGGAAGCGCCCGACGGCGCCCGCATCGCCCTGCGCCTCGGCCCAGACGATGTTCGTCACGTTGCCGCCCGACTTGGGATCGAGCTGCCACGAGCACCAGGGGATCAGCACCACGCGCTTTTCGAGCCCCTTGGCCTTGTGTATGGTCGTGATCTCGACGGTCGTTGCGCTCTCGTCGACGCTCAGCGATCGGTTCTGCCCCTGCTGCTCCCACCAGTCGAGGAACAGCGCGATGTCGGCGATCTTGCTGGCGCAGAAGCCGATGATCTGTTCGTGTATGGCTTGCAGGTAGGCCGTCTGCTGCCTGTCGTCGTGCAGCGCGTGGCGCATGACGATCCGCTCGAACGCCTCCTCGGGCGACAGCAGCCGGATCGAACGGAAAAAGGTGCGTTCGTTCCCGGGTAGCGGGCGGTCGAACCCGCGCCCCAGGTAGTGGTTGTAGACGGCGCGGCTGAGCGAGTCGTCGGGGTTGAGCGACAGGCGCAGCGCCGCGGCGATGAACGAACTGACGGGGGCGTTGCCCACGATCAGCGCTTCCTGTGTCATCACATCGAACCGGTAGCGCGGGTCGTCGTTGCGGCGTTTGAAATCCAGCAGCTCGGCGGCCACCTTGGCGCCGTCGGTCGCCCCGCGCACCAGGATCATGATGTCGCACGGACGGAAACCCTTGTCCAGCACCTCGCAGATGCGCTCCACGACGGGCGGCCGTTCGGCGAAGGTCTCCACCGAAACATAGCCCGGCACCCCGCCCAGGCGGCGGGGTGTCTGCGCATGTTCGCGGTAAGCCTTTTGCAGGGTGTCGCGCAGCCCGGCGGCGGTGCGGGCGTCCATGTCGCCCCGCGCCGCGGCTTCGTCCAGCGTCGCGTTGAGCGCCCGGTTGTCGGCTTCGACCACGCGGCCGATGGCCTTGTTGTTGAAATCCACCACGGCGGGCAGGCTGCGGTAGTTTTCCGTGAGGTTGACCAGTTCGGTGCTGTCCGCGCCCAGCGCCCGCTGCGCCTGCGAGTGGAGTATTTTCCAGTCGCCGCCCCGCCAGCGGTAGATTGACTGCTTGATGTCGCCCACGATCAGCACCGAGGTCGCCTCGCTCTGCGCCATGGCGTTTTGCAGCAGGGGCAGGAAATTCTCCCACTCCTTCACGGAGGTGTCCTGAAATTCGTCGATCATGAAGTGTTCGAAGCGGTTGCCGACCTTCTCGTAGATGAACGGCGCGTCGTTGTGGCCGATGAATTCCGAGAGGATGTATTTGGTCTCCGAGAGGAGCATCATGTTTTCCTGGTCGCACATCTGCTGCACCTTGGCATAGAGGTCGGAGAGCAGCGCGAAGCTGCGGTAGTTCTCGCGCAGCAGGTCGCAGGTGTTCCACGCGCGGACGTTCTCATCGTAGAGGCCGCACATTTCGCGCAGCAGGGGTTGCAGCCGGGGACGCAGCCCCTGTGCCGTGCTGCCGGGTTTTCCCCACGCCTCGTCCCTGGTGCAGGCCGCCTCCGCGCGGCTTCCGTAGCGCTCGAAGCTGCCGCCCGCCACGGCGTAGAAATAGGCCGCGAAGCCCGAACCTTTGTAGGGGAAGTCGGCGACCGAGGCGCCTGCGTCCCCGATGATCCGCACGGCTTCGGCCGCAGCGTCCTGCATCCGTTTTTTGGTCGCCGCGGCGTGCGCCGTGGCTTCGCCCACGATACGCGCCAGTTCCTCGCGCGGGCGGGCCGCCGAGAGTGCGTCCTTGTTTTTCTCCTTGAACAGCTCGCCTCCCAGCGTGAGGATGCCGTCGCGGATGTCCCATTTCTTGCCTTCGTCAATGCGCTCCTGCACGAAGTCCGTGAGCCAGCGCTGCAGGTCGCGGTCGGTGGTGATCTGCTCGATGAGCGTGTCGGCGCTCTTGGTTAGCACCGAGGCCGTTTCGATCTCGACGTTGTAATTGAGGTCGATGCCCAGCTCCTTGATGAAGGCGCGCAGGATGCGCTGGAAGAAGGTGTCGATCGTCAGCACCGTGAAGCGCGAATAGTCGTGCAGGATCTTCGACCGCACCTCCCGGGCGCGTCGGCGCACCGTGGCGGCATCGAGCGACAATTCGCGGCAGAGGTTGTCGAGGTAGGAGCTCGGCTGTCCCGAGGCCAGCAGGTGGATCTCCTTGAGGATGCGCGATTTCATCTCCTCGGTGGCCTTGTTGGTGAAGGTCACGGCGAGGATGTGGCGGTAAATGCCGGGCTGTTCGACCACGTCGCGCACGTATTTGTACGCCAACTGGTAGGTCTTGCCCGACCCCGCGCTTGCATTCAGAATTCTCGCCCTCACTGTCCGAAATGTCGTTTTAGGTAGTAAAAGTACAAAACAAATCCCGAACGGCAAACCGGGGTTCGCAATAATTTTGTATTTTAGCGACGTATTTAAACCTACAATGTATGAAGAAGATGATTCTGAGCGCCGTGATGCTGGTTTTCGCAGCCTCCGGCCGTGCACAGGAGGCGGGTGCCGCAAGTCCTACGGAACATAACGAGTGGCTGACCACGTTCGAGGCCGTCGCGGTGGATGCCGACCTGGATATCAAATTCGTGAAAGTCCCCGACACCGAGGCCCCCAAGATCGTATACGACACGAAAGGTTCCTATACTTCGAAATTCCGCGCCGAGGTGAAGGACAAAACCCTGCGTATCAGCGAGAGGCCCGATTCGCGCCGTCCCGACCGCACCGAGGTGACGGTCTATTACAATACGTTGCAGTCCGTTTCGCTGTCGGGCGCCGCAGCCGTGTTCGAGGGGACGGTGGATGCGGTGCAGCTCGACCTGACGCTGGGGCGCAAGGCGTCGCTCACAGCGGCGTTCGATGTCAAAGACCTCAGGATGGAGCTCACGGGCGGCAGCAGCGCGACGCTCACCGGCAAGGCGAGCTACCTGACGCTGTTCGCCTCGACGGGCAGGGTCGCGGCCTCGGGGCTGGAGGTGATGTCGGCCGAGGTCAATGCCCAGAGCAAGGCCGACGTGTCGCTGTGGATCACCGACCGGTTCATCGGCAAGACCACGACTAACGCCCGTATCACCTATAAGGGGCAGCCTGCCGTCGTGCGCGGCGGCGCCAAGTTCATGGGCGGTGAGATCAGCCACGTAGAATAGTCTCATGGAACAATAATGCGAAGGGGGCTTCCGGATCCCGGGCGGACAATACCGCCGGGGAAGTCGCCGGGGCTGTCCGAACTGCTATGAAGGGATTTCTGGAGGAGGTGGCCGCCGACCTGTATGCGCGCTATGGCGAGGGACTGTCCGAACGGGCGGTGCTCTTCCCGTCGCGGCGTGCGCGGCTGTTTTTCGTCGATGCCCTGGGGCGTATCGCCGGGCGTCCGATGTGGCAGCCCGAATGGGTGACGATCGACGACCTGACGGGCGAAATATCGGGGCTGCATACGGGCGACCGCGTGCGGCTCATCACCGAGCTTTACAAAGTCTACTCGGCCTACCACAACGAACCCTTCGACAAGTTCTATTTCTGGGGCGATATGCTCCTCACGGACTTCGATACGATTGACAAATACCTGATCGACGCGCAGATGCTCTTCCGCAACATCTCGGAGATCAAGGAGATCGAAGCCGATATTTCCTACCTCACGCCCGCGCAGCTGCGCATCCTTTCGTTCTGGTCCTCGTTCGGCGAGCAGGCCGACCTTTCGGAGGAGAAACGCCGTTTTCTGGCGATCTGGAAGACCCTCGGCCCCATCTACCGCCGCTTCCGGGAGCGTCTCTCGTCGCTCGGCATCGCCTACAACGGCATGGTGCAGCGCGCCGCCGCCGACTGCATCCGCGGGGGCGGGTTCGCCTTCCCCGAGCCCCGGCGTTATGTCGTGGCGGGGTTCAACGCCCTTTCCGAGTGCGAGAAGCGCCTTTTCGGGTTCCTCGCCACGGCGGCCGAAACCGATTTTTACTGGGACTACGACTCTTATTATAAGGACGACCCCGAACAGGAGGCGGGTATGTTCGTGCGTTCGAACGTGGCGCAGTTCCCGCCCCGCACGGAACTTCGGTACGACAACATGCGGGGAGAGAAGCAGATCGTGTCGGTCGCCGCCGTCTCGAACGCCGTGCAGTGCAAGTATGCCGCGGCGATCCTCGCCGATCTGGCCCGCCGCCGCAGGGAGGAAGACTCCGGCATCGCCGCGGGCGCCAGGCCCGCGCTGGGCAAGGAGACCGCCGTGGTGCTTACCGACGAGAACCTGTTGCTGCCGTTGCTGTACGCCCTGCCCGCCGACATCGGACGGGTGAACGTGACGATGGGCTTCCCCCTGCGGCAGAGCCTGGCCTACACGTTCGTCGAGCGTCTGGTGGAGTTGCAGAACCACCGCCGCCGCAAGGGCGACGGCTGCACGTTCTACCATGCCGACGTCGCCGGCATCCTCGCACACCCCTATGTGGCCGAGTGCGACGCCGCACTCACGCGCACGATGCACGAGGAGATCGTCCGTGACCGCCGCATTTCGGTCGATGCCGCGTGGCTGGGCCGCAACGAACTGCTGAAACGGATCTTTACGCCCGCCGCGACGTGGCGCGAGTTGTCCGACTACATGCTGGACGTGGTCGCCGCCGTGGCGCACCAGCCCTACGAGGGCGACGATGCACGGCAGCGGGTCGAATTCCTGGCGGTCATCGCCGAGCAGGTCACCAAGTTGCGCAACTCGCTCGACGAGTGCGATATCGACCTTACGGCCGAGGTCTACACCTCGCTGCTGCGCCGGCACTTGCAGACGCTGCGCATCCCCTTCGAGGGCGAGCCGCTGGAGGGCATCCAGATCATGGGGATCCTCGAGACCCGCAACCTCGATTTCGAAAACGTCATCATCCTTTCGATGAACGACGACAATTTCCCCGGCAATCATATGGCGCAGGCGTCGTTCATCCCCTACAACCTGCGTGCGGCCTACGAGCTGCCCACGCCCGAGCACCACGAGGGCGTCTATGCCTACTATTTCTACCGCCTGATCCAGCGCGCCAAGACCGTCCACATGCTCTATTGCTCGCACGCCGACGACAAGTCTACGGGCGAGCCGAGCCGCTATATCTACCAGTTGGACTACGAGAGCGGCTTCGACGTGCGCAAGGTCGAAGTGGGGGTGGACGTCAACCTGGCCGAAACGGCGCCGATCGAGGTGCCCAAGGACGAAGGGGTGATGGCCCGGCTGGAGCGTTTCGTCGACGCCCAAAGCCCTGCGACGCTCTCGCCGACGGCGTTTTTCCGCTACGTGGCCTGCCCCTTGCGCTTCTATTTCCATTCCATAGCCCGCTTGGAGGCCGATGACGAAATTTCCGAGGAGGTCGATGCCCCGATGTTCGGTACGATCCTCCATGCCGCCGTGCAGACGCTTTACGCCCGCATCGCGGGCGAGGCGCATCCCGGTGAAACCCTGCGTGCGATGATCCGTACGGGCGAAGTGGCGCAGGCGGTCGAGGCGGCCATCAACGAGAACTATTTGCAGGATAAACATGCCACAGCCGAAGATTATTCGGGCAACCTGTTGCTGGTGAAGGACATCGTGATCCGTTACCTGCGGGGCGGGGTGATGCCCTACGACGCCGCGCACGATGCTTTCGCCGTGTCGGGGCTGGAGGAGCCCGTAGCCTATCCGTTCCGTTTCCGCGCGGGCGGGCGCGACCTGGAGATGAAATTCGCCGGCATCGCCGACCGTATCGACACGCTCGACGACGGGGCGCTGAGGGTGGTGGACTACAAGACCGGGGCGCCGCACCTCGAATTCGACGGTGTGGAGAGCCTGTTCACGGGCACGGGCAAACAACGCCTTTCGAACATCCTGCAAACGCTGCTCTACGCGATGATGCTGCACCGGTCGCGCGGCTGCGACGTCGAACCGGCACTCTATTACGTCCGCAACATGAACCGCCCCGGCTATTCGCCGCAGCTGGACGACAAGCAAACGGGGGTGAAGGGGGCGCGCTATACGCTTTACCGCGAGCGTTTCGAGGAACTGCTGCGCGCGCAGCTCGCCGAACTCTACGACACCTCGGTTCCGTTCCGCCAGTGCGAGGATGCCGATACCTGCAAGTACTGCGACTTCAACGTGATCTGCAAGCGCTGACCGGCTGTATCGTGACGGGGGCGGACGAGTTCCGCTGCCGGATGGTGATTACTCCCGGAAATTACATGGCTCGGTTGTGGAAGATCGGCCGGGACAGCGCGGAGGAATGAGTGCGTCCGGCAGCGGGTGCCGGGTGTCGGGTGCGAGGTGCAGGACGCAGGATACAGGATACAGGGAGCCGGATGTCGGGTGCCGGGTGTCGGATGTCGGGTGCAGATGCCGGATACAGGATGCCGGGAACGGCCTGGGCGGCGATGGTCAGAGCGTTACCCTGAAATAGGCCGCTCCGCTGCGGCGGGCCGCTTCGAGCCCGATTTCGGAGTCTTCGAAGATCAGCGTTTCCTGCGGCGTGCAGCCCTCGCGGCGCATGGCCTCCAGGAAGCAGTCCGGGGCGGGTTTGCTGTGCTCGACGTCAGCGCCCGAGAGTATGCCGTCCACGGAGCCGTTCGGCCCTTCGCCCGGCTCGGGGGTGACTGTTGCGTGTGTTGGCGTACCTGCATCTATCGTTGCCGTGCCGGCTGTCCGGAGCCATGCCTCATCCGCACCTGTCAAGTCTCTGCCCGCCGCACCCGAGGTTGCCGCACCCGTGCTCCCCGCCCGCTGTCCCGCGACCGTGATCCCCAGGTGGCGCATGGCGTTGTCTATGTTGGCGCGGCTGCCTGTCGATACGATCCATACGCGGCCGCCCTGCGCCCGGAACTGCCTGCAGAACTCCCACAGCGGGCGGTTGAGCCGCACGGTGTCGAAGAACGCGGGGTAGAGCGCGATCTTGCGCAGCCGCAGCCGCTCGCGCTCTGCGGGGTCGGCGATGCCGTAACGGGTCAGGAACTCGTTGCACCGCATGCCGAAATACTTTGCCGCATACTCCTCCTCGGTGAGCGCATAGCCCGCCTCGCGCAGTGTGGCCACATAGGCCAGCGTATTGGCGCGCCGCGTGTCGGCCAGCGTGCCGTCGAAGTCGAGCAGGATGAGTCGGATTTGCATGACGGGTTACTTTTTCCCTGCCAGTTCGTAACTGCGGGCGATCAGCGGGGCGATTTCCCCCAGGGGTACGCTGCCGTCCAGCCGTACGGTGAGCCACGTGCGTTTGTTCATATGGTAACCGGGGAAATAATGTTCGAAGTCCAGCGACCGCGCCATGGTCTCCGCATCGGCCCGGATGTCGAGAATCTCTGTCCGCCCCTCGTCCGCGAGGCCGAGTTTGCCGGCCTGCACCGTCAATATCACGGCATACCATTTGGCGTTGTCCTGCCGCCGGAAAACGGCGTAGTCCGGGAATTTCTCCCAGAGGAACTCCGGTTCGCCGCCCCATGAGGCACGGATATGGCGGATTGTGCGGAGCGTTTCTTCGCTGCGGAAAATTTCTTCGCGCGCAAAGCCGAAATCCTTTGTCCAGTCGTTTCCCATCTCCTTTGTTTTTAGTCGAACGACTGCATGCCCGACTGTGCGATGCGCATCAGGCGCTGGTATTCGGTGGGGGTGAGTTCCATGAAGAAGTAGTGGATCGGGTCGACGCGCATGCCGTTCAGCCGCACTTCGTAGTGGAGGTGGGGCGAGAGCGAAAGGCCCGTGTCACCCGAGAGGGCGATGATCTCGCCGCGGCTCACGCGCTGTCCCTTGCGTACGTTGATCTTCGAGAGGTGGCTGTACGAAGTCTCGTAGCCGTTGCCGTGGTCGATCACGACCGTCTGCCCCGACGTGGAGTTGCGCAGCGCCACGTCGCGCACCACGCCGTCGGCCGTGGCGAAGACGCGCGACCCCTCGGGGATGGTGTAGTCCACGCCCTGGTGCGATTGCAGGGTCTTGTAGAAGGGGTGTATGCGCATGCCGTACGAGGCCGTGAGCAGCGTCAACTGCTTGTTTATCACGGGCTGGATGGCCGGGATGTTGTTGCAGCCGCTGCCCGCCGAGTCGATGAGCGCCTGCAGGTCGAGGTACGAGGCGTTCAGCTCGTCGAGCCGCTTCTCCATGTCGGCGACCCGTTCGCGCAGTTCGAGCTTGAGCCGCCGCGACGAACGGTTGAAGATGTTTTCGTAGGTGACGGCCTGCCGGCGTTCGTATTCCGAATCGAAGTCGTAGGGATCCGATTCGAAGAGGATGCGGAAGACGTTGCGGTCGCGCGCGGAGAGGTTGTGCATGATGGTCGTGAGCGAGTCGTACCGCTGGGTGAGGGCGGCGTATTCGCGGCGCAGGCGGTCGGTCGAGTGTTTGAGCTCGTACTCCACGGGGGTGTCGAAGAAGAGCGAGAACCCTATGTAGTAGAGCACGGCGACCCCGGCCCACACGAAAAAGTGCACCGTCGCGCGTATGATGTTCTGTTTGCGGCGCTTACGCCTGCGGAGCCGCTCCAGGTCTTTCTTTCCTGCCATGTCAGAGCTTTTCGAAGTTCGTATCGCGCATGTTCTCCATGAGTGCGTCGTATTCCGCGGCGGTCATGTTGCGGTTGAAATAGTTGATCGGGTTCACCGGCATGCCCTTGTGGATCACCTCGTAGTGGAGGTGGGGGCCCGAGGAGATGCCCGTGTTGCCCGTTTCGGCGATGACCTGCCCGCGGGCGACCCGTTCGCCCGGCTGCACGAGGACTTTGCTCAGGTGCGCGTAGCGGGTCTTGTAGCCGAATTCGTGGTTCAGCAGCACCATGTGTCCGTAGCCGCCGTTGCCCCCCGAGGAGGCGACCTCCACCACGGCGTCGCCCGTGGCGTAGACCGGCGTGCCGCGGTCGCAGCCCAGGTCGATACCCTTGTGGGGGCGGATATACCCCAGCACGGGGTGCATCCGGCGCAGGTTGAAGGCGCCGATATGGTCGTTGTGCAGCGCCGAGCGGTCGATGGGCCAGATGGCCGGGATCGCCGCCGACATCTTCTCCTTGTCGCGGGCGAATGCCTGCAATTCGTCGAAGGACACCGATTCGAGGTAGAGTATGCGGGCCAGCGCGTCGAGCTGCTTCCAGGTGCCGACCATCAGCGGGGCGAAGTCGTCCCCGGCCATCGGGGCGTATTTGGTGTCGGGGTAGGGCTGCCACACGCCGTCGATCGACACCGTGTCGGTCGAGAAGAGCGAGCGGTAGACGTAGTTGTCGCGGTGGCGGATTTCGTCCACGCGCCGCTGCGAGGTGCGTATGCGGTCTTGCAGGATGCGGTACTTGATGACCAGGTCGCGGTTGTCGCGGATGATGCGGTACATCTTGGGGGTGTAGAAGAAGTACGAGAAGAGCACGTTGGCGATCGAGACGAGGATGAAGCCGATGAGTATTTTCCGGATCAGGCGGTAGGTGCGCAGGCGGAAAGGCGCCGAGACCACGTCGCGCGTCAGCGCCTGCGCTTCCTGTGTCAGCGCCTGCGTGTCGAATCTCTGCCCTTTTTGCTTCATTGCGGAAAAAACTCCGGTTAATAGGATGCAAATTTAACTTTAATTGTGTAATTTTGCAACCCGAAATCACAAACGTGGAAATCGGATAAAATCTTATATATGGAATCGAATAAAATTCGCCGGGCCTTTCTGGACTTCTTCGAGAGCAAGGGCCATGTGATCGTGCCCTCGGCACCGATGGTCGTCAAGGGGGATCCCACGCTGATGTTTACCAACGCGGGCATGAACCAGTTCAAGGATATCTTCCTGGGCAATGCGCCCCGCAAATATCCGCGTGCGGCCGACACCCAGAAGTGCCTGCGCGTTTCGGGCAAGCACAACGACCTGGAGGAGGTGGGGCATGACACCTACCACCATACGATGTTCGAGATGCTGGGCAACTGGTCTTACGGCGATTACTTCAAGAAAGAGGCGATCGAATGGGCGTGGGAGCTGCTCCACGGCGTCTACAAACTTCCCGCCGACCGCATGTACGCCACGGTTTTCGAAGGCTCCGAGGAGGACGGCGTGCCCTTCGACCAGGAGGCCTACGACTACTGGAAGCAGTTTCTGCCCGAAGACCATATCATCCGCGGCAACAAGCACGACAATTTCTGGGAGATGGGCGAGACCGGCCCCTGCGGCCCCTGCTCGGAGATTCATTTCGACCTGCGCGACGAGGCGGAGATCGCCGCCAAGCCCGGGCGCGGGATGGTCAATGCGGGCCATCCGCAGGTGATCGAGATATGGAACCTCGTGTTCATGCAGTTCAACCGCAAGGCCAACGGCTCGCTGGAGGAGCTTCCGGCGCGCAACGTCGATACCGGCATGGGCTTCGAGCGCCTCTGCATGATCCTCCAGGGCAAGAAATCGAACTACGACACCGACGTGTTCCAGCCTACGATCCAGCGTATTTCGCAGCTTTCGGGCAAGACCTACGGCGCCGACGCGAAGTGTGACGTGGCGATGCGCGTCATCGCCGATCACCTGCGTGCCATCGCTTTCTCGATCGCCGACGGGCAGTTGCCGTCGAACGTCAAGGCCGGCTACGTCATCCGCCGCATCCTGCGCCGCGCCGTGCGCTACGGTTATACCTACCTCGGCTTCACGGAACCTACGATCTGCAAGCTCGTTGCGGGGCTCGTGGAGCAGATGGGGGGCCAGTTCCCCGAACTGAAGGCCCAGCAGGCGCTGATCGAAAAGGTCATCGAGGAGGAGGAGGCCTCGTTCCTGCGTACGCTGGCCACGGGCATCAGCCTGCTGGACGGCGTGGTCGAAAAGACCAAGAAAGAGGGCCGCGAACTGATTTCGGGCAAGGACGCCTTCGAGCTTTACGATACGTTCGGTTTCCCGATCGACCTGACGGAGCTCATCGCCCGCGAACAGGGCGTCGGCGTTGACCTGGCAGCCTTTGAAACCGAGTTGCAGGCGCAGAAGGAGCGTTCGCGCAACGCTGCGGCCGTCGATACCGACGACTGGGTGGAGTTGTTCCCCATTCGCGAGAGCGTCTTCACGGGCTACGACACGCTGACCGAGCGGGTGAAGATCGCCCGTTACCGCCGCGTGACCTCCAAAGGCAAGACCTCCTACCAGCTGGTCTTCGACCGCACGCCGTTCTACGGCAACTCGGGCGGTCAGATCGGTGACATCGGCTATATCGAGAATGCTAACGAGCGCATCGCCGTCGTGGCTACCGAAAAGGAAAACGGACTGATTATCCATATCGTCAAGGAGCTTCCCGAAAACCCTGCGGCCGAGTTCACGGCCGTCGTGGACGCTGCCAAACGCCAGGCCGCGGCCAACAACCATACCGCGACGCACCTCATGCACGAGGCGCTGCGCAAGGTGCTGGGATCGCACGTAGAGCAGAAGGGTTCGATGGTGACGCCCGAGATCCTGCGCTTCGACTTTTCGCATTTCCAGAAGATGACTCCCGCCGAGCTGCGCCAGGTCGAGATGCTCGTCAACCGCGCCGTCCGCGCCAACTATCCGTTGGAGGAGAACCGCGAGGCCACCAAGGAGGAGGCCGAGAAATGCGGTGCCATGATGCTCTTCGGCGAGAAGTACGGCGACAAGGTGCGCATGGTGCGCTTCGGTACGTCGGTCGAGCTCTGCGGCGGTACGCACACCAGCGCTACGGGTAACATCGGGTTCTTCAAGATACTGACCGAGAGCGCCATTTCGGCCGGCGTGCGCCGCATCGAAGCCGTCACGGGCGAACAGGCCGAGAAGATCATCTACGCCGCCGAGGATACGATGCGCGACATCAGCGAATACCTCCACAACCCGCAGGTGTTGCAGGCCGTAAAGAAGATGTTCGAGAGCAACGAGACGCTTTCGAAGGAGGTCGAGGCCATGCGCCGCGAGCAGGTCGCCCAGTGGGCCGAGAAGATCATCTCCTCGACGCCCGAGCGCCACGGGGTGCAGCTCATCGCCACGCAGACCGACCGTACGCCCGAGTTCGTCAAAGACCTGGCCTATAACCTGCGTGCCCGCTCCCCGAAGCTGGTGTTCGTGCAGGGGGCGGTCAACGACGGCAAACCCATGCTGACGGTGATGCTCGGCGACGAGATCACGGCCCAGGGCGTGAACGCCGGTGCCGTGGTGCGCGAGGCTGCGAAGCTGATGCAGGGCGGCGGCGGCGGACAGGCGTTCTTCGCCACGGCGGGCGGCAAGAACCCCGACGGGCTGCAGGCCGCCATCGACAAGGCTGTGGAGCTGATTATGGCCCAGGTAAAGTAAAAGAATAGTTAAAACCGGATAATTATGAATAACAAGGTATTACTGATGATCCTCGACGGCTGGGGCAACGGCCGCCACGACAAGGCCGATGTCATTTCGACCGTCCATCCCGAATATATCTCGGCCATGACGGCGAAATATCCCCATGCCGAGCTGCGCACCGACGGCGAGAACGTCGGACTGCCCGACGGCCAGATGGGCAATTCGGAGGTTGGGCACCTCAATATCGGCGCCGGCCGCGTGGTCTACCAGGATTTGGTGAAGATCAACCGCGCCTGCCGCGACAATTCGATCCTGGAGAACCCCGAGGTCAAGGCAGCGTTCGAACATGCCAAAAAGAACGGCGTGAACATGCATTTCATGGGCCTCGTGTCGGACGGCGGCGTGCACTCGTCGCTCGAGCACCTTTTCAAGCTGTGCGACATCTCGGCGGCCTACGGCCTCGAAAATACCTTCGTGCACTGCTTCATGGACGGCCGCGACACCGACCCGCACAGCGGCAAGGGGTTCGTCGCCGACCTCGAGAAGCACCTCGCGGCCACGACGGGCAAGATCGCCACGGTGATCGGACGTTACTATGCGATGGATCGCGACAAGCGCTGGGAACGTGTCAAGGTAGCCTACGACGCGCTGGTCAGCGGCATCGGCGAGCGTTCGTCGGACATGGTCGAGGCCGTCCAGAAATCCTATGACGAGGGCGTTACGGACGAGTTCATCAAGCCTTTCGTGCGCATCGACGAGAACGGGCAGCCCGTCGGTATGATCCGCCCCAACGACGTGGTGGTCTTTTTCAACTACCGCAACGACCGCGCCAAGGAGCTGACCATCGTGCTGACGCAAGAGGACATGCCCGCCGAGGGGATGCATACCCTGCCCCTCTACTATTGCTGCATGACCCCCTACGATGCCAAGTTCACGGGGCTGCACATCCTCTTCGACAAGGAGAACGTGCCCAACACCATCGGCGAGTTCGTTTCGAAGCAGGGCTTGCGGCAGTTGCGCATCGCCGAGACCGAGAAATATGCCCACGTGACGTTCTTCCTGAACGGTGGCCGCGAGGCGGAGTTCGCGGGCGAAGACCGCATCCTCGTCGCGTCGCCCAAGGTGGCTACCTACGACCTGCAACCCGAGATGAGCGCCCCGGAAGTCGCTGATAAACTGGTTGCTGCGCTCGGCGAGCGGAAGTTCGACTTTATCTGCCTGAATTTCGCCAACGGCGACATGGTCGGCCATACGGGCGTCTACGATGCCATCGTGAAGGCTGTGAAGGCCGTCGACGGGTGCGTCGCCAAAGTTGTCGAGGCTGCTAAGGAGAACGGTTACGAGGTCGTCATGATCGCCGACCACGGCAATGCCGACAACGCCGTCAATGCCGACGGTACGCCCAATACGGCGCATTCGCTCAACCCCGTGCCCATCGTGGTCGTTTCCGACCGCGTGAAGTCGGTGCACGACGGTATCCTGGCCGACGTGGCCCCGACGGTGCTCAGGTTGATGGGGCTGGAGCAGCCCGCCGAAATGACCGGCAAGGCGCTCGTGGAGATGAAATAACCGGAATCCCGGTAACTGAAAAATCCCGCTTCATTGGAGCGGGATTTTTTATTTCCTCCGGGAATGGCTCGCGTGCCTGTCCGGCGGGCACTATTATTCGTCGACCCTGTCGTTGAATTCCTTAACCCATGCCGGAAGGAGGCGCAGGGCGTGCGACATCTGGTATTCGGTATTTGCCCGGCTGTTGGTGACGAATTCCATGGCCAGCGTAAAGACGTTCCTGTTCTCGTTTCGGGAGACCGAACATTTGCAGACGAACTTGTTCTGGTTTATGTCGTTGGCGATCTCCATCAGCTTGTCGTAGGGGGTGACGGTGCCGAAGTTCGCCAGCACTTCCACATAGGCATAATCCTCGTTTTCGATCTGTTTTACGATAATGTTGTAGAGGATTCCCTGGATTTTGAACTCGATGTCCGAGTCCTTGTCCAGGGCCGGGGCATAGCCTTCGTGTTTGAGGTAGGCGAAAATGTCGTTCCGGACAGTCTGCTGGGCAAAGAGCGTCGGGATGCCGGCGAGCAGCAGGAGCAGGGTGAGTGTGAATTTTTTCATATCGGGTTGTTAAGGGTTGTCTCGAACAAAGATAATGAAAATTCCGGCTCTTTGCCGGCATCACGGTTTGAAAAATTATCCCCCGCGTCGGGGGAAATAACAGGAGCTCCGGATGTTGTGAAGGGATTTTCGGGACAGTGTTTGCGGAGATCGGATTCTTTTTCTACTAAAAAATTAGTAGTTTGGGGGGGGGAAATCGTTATCTTTGCTTCTGACAACCAAAAACACGTTCCCATGAAACGACTCTCCGTCCTTTTGTCTGCCTTCGTTTTCCTTGTGTTTCCGCTCTTTGCGCAGTCCGGCTTCCGGACGGGCGCCAAAGTTCCTGCCATTACGGTCGAGATGCTCGACGGCCGGGAGGTCAAAATCTCGAAATGCCGGGGCGACGTAGTGCTTTTGTCCTTTTGGGCTACCTGGTGCAAACCCTGCCTGCGCGAGCTCAACGAGATGCCGGAGAAGATACTCCGGCGTTTCGAGGGCCGCAAATTCACGATGATTGCCATCGCAAAGGGCGAACCCCGCGAGCGGGTTGCGGAGAAGGTTGCCCAGCTGCGCAAGCAGGGCGTGGTCTTCCCCGTCGGGCTCGACCCCTATGAAAAGATTTCGCAGCTGCTTGGCGACGAGCGTATTCCGCAACTGGTAATAATCGGGCCCGACACCAGGGTGCGTTATCACGAAGTGGGGTATACGCCCGAACGGCTGGATGAAGCGGCCGAAATTATCGAAAAACTTTTAAACGAGCAGCCATGAAACACATGAAACATCTGTTTATCGCACTTGCGGCCGGTTTCGCCGCAACTTTCGCCGCAGCCCAGATTCCGATGCCGGCCTGGGAACTCTCCGAGGCCGTTGAGCGGCAGAGCGGCGTAATGAACTACACCAACGAAAAATTCGACTTCCGCCGTCTGCCCATGCATCGCAGCATCTCGGAATTTCTCCACCCGGGCGATACCGTGCAGTACCGGACGTTCCTTTTCGACGTCACTGTCTGCGACGCCGGGGGCCCGGTCTCGCAACTGCGCTTCCAGAGTGACCCGCAGGTCGTGCGCAAAGAAGCGGATACGGTCACTTTCGTCGCTGCGGACAATGCGTGGCTGCAAGTCGTCGCCCTTGCACACCTGCCCCTCGACGCATCGGACGAGCTGGTTCGGCATGCGGTGGATTCGCTGAAGGACATCCGCACGATTACCGACGGCATGGACATTCTCCCGGCCAAACAGTGCGGGATGTCTTATGCCCTGCAGTACCTTTTCGGCAGGGCGGGAATCGACGCGGAACCGCTGCTGTCTTGGCAAACCTACCTGTCGAGCGACAAGGCTGCCGAGCTGCTCGGCTATTGCTGCGAACCTGTCCGGAAGATGCGTATCGGCGGGGATATTGAGCGTTTTGCCCGCAAGGCTGAATTTTCGGACGAGTATATCTACCTGCTGGAGGGAAACGGGGAGCGGAAGATGCCGGTCGCCTTTTTCTGCAGCGACGGTAAATTTTGGGCGAAAATCGGCCCCTGTCAGTATCTTTCGTTCGATTCGGTCATCTCCGTCTGGCGCCACGATAAGAAGACGACGCATGTCGGCGTATACCGGCTGAAAGGGAAGTTCCGGTAGTGCGGAAACCCGCTCCGCTCAATACCCGGATGCAGGAGCGTACAGTGTGACCGCATCCCGGCGTCTCCCATATGGAGATGGGATGTCCCGCCCCGGATAATTTTCCCAAAGTACGGCCCTGCGGGAACGGAACGGCTGTTCAGAACAGCGACCCCTGTTCGGGCAGGGTGGGGGCGTAGAACCGCATCCGGGTTTCGAGCCCCAGTTTCGCGCACAGGTTCCGGAACGTGTCGTTCAACTTCCGGTAACTGGGGCTGAAGCATTCGTAGCGGTTGCCGAAACAGGCTTCGTAGCGTGCTTTCAGCCCGGGGAATTTCCGGTCGAGGGTTGCGTGGAAATGCTCTCGCGACCCGCTGCGGAGCGTTACGCCGAACATCGGGAGGATATACGATGCCCCCGCGTCCTTGGCCCGGCGGACGATGGCTTCGACATTTTCCCGCGTGTCGTTGATCAGCGGCAGCAGCGGCATCATCGTGACACCCGTATAAATGCCCTTGGCAGCCAGTGCCGCCATTGCGCGGAACCGCTCCGAAGAGGCCGGGGCGCCGGGTTCCGTGCGGACGCTGAGCGCGTCGTCGGCACAGGTCACGGTGAAACTCACCGCCGCGTAGGTGGCGGAAATTTCCTGCAGGATGTCGGCGTCGCGCTCGACCAGGGAGCTCTTGGTGATGACATGCACCGGGAAGCGCTCGTCGGCGATCATGCCCAGTGCCCGACGGGTCAGCCGCAGCTCGCGCTCGACGGGCATGTAAGGGTCGTTCATCGACCCCGTGCCGATCGTGGCGCGTTTTTTTCGCCGGGCACGCAGCTCGGCGGGCAGCAATTCCAGCGCGTTGCGCTTCACGGCTATCTGGGCGATGTCCCCGATTCCGTAGCAGTCGCTGCGCGTGTCGCAGTAGATGCATCCGTGCTGGCATCCCCGGTAGAGGTTCATGTTGTAGGCGATACCGAACCACCGATCGGCCGTCCGCAGCTTCGAGAGGATCGTTTTGGTTTCGATATACCGCATGGGCGGGTCAGTAGAGCTCGATGAATTCGTAGGTGTTGCCTACAGCCGCCAGGTAACGCAGGAACTCCTCACGGGAGATCACCACCGTCGCCCGGTTGTCGTTGGGGTGGAACGAGTAGGCCGGCAGCCGTTGCAGGCTGGCGTCGAGGAACAGGTGCACGTGCCTGGCCGGGTCGTTGATCAGCCCGAAGGGCGACACCGAACCGGGACGCAGCCCCAGCCAGCGCTCCATGCGCTGCTCCGAAGCGAACGACAGTTTACCCTGCCTCAGGCGGTGTTCCAGGTCGTGGATGGCCAGGTTCCGTTCGCAGTCGAAACATACGAGGTAGTGGCGGTTGCCTTTGTGGTTGCGGAAAAAGAGGTTCTTGCAGTGCTTCGACCCGTCGTCGCGCCAGTAGAGGCGTGCGGCCTCGATGGTCGGTGCCTCGGGGTGTTCGTACCACGTGTAAGCGATGCCGCGGGCGTCGAGCCAGTCGAAAACCCGCTGCCGGCGTTCGTCCGGCGTCGGGGCGGCCGTTGCGGCGCCGGGGCTTGCCGTTTCCATTCCTTCCATGGCTATCGGGCCTTGCAGAATTCTTCGATATTCTCCGCGATGCAGCCTACCAGCACGTCGATGGCTTCGCGCGGCGACCATGCGTTGTGGGGCGAGAGCAGCAGCCGGTCGGGTTCGCGAATGCCCAGCAGCGGGTTGTCCGCGGCCAGCGGCTCGCGCGAGAATACGTCGAGCGCGGCGCCTGCGACCGATCCCCGGTCGAGGGCTTCGGCCAGTGCCGCCTCGTCGACGATCCCGCCGCGGGCGACGTTCACGAGGATGGCCGATTGCTTCATCACGGCCAGCTCCGGGGCGCCGATCAGCCCCCGCGTGTGGTCGTTCAGCGGCGCGTGCACCGAGACCGTGTCCGCCCAGCCCAGCAGTTCGGGAAGCGACACGGCGGGGTAGGGCTCTTCGCGCACGGCGCCCGAGGTCGAGGTGTAGCGTACCTCGCAGCCGAAGGCCGCGGCGAGCCGCGCCACTTCGTGCCCGATGGTGCCGAGCCCCACGATGCCCCACTTCGAGCCGTAGAGCTGGTGCGTGGGTTTGGCGAAGTGGAACTGCTGCCCGGCGGCCGAGTAAGCGCCGCTCTTGACATAGCGGTCGTAGTAGACGATGTGCCGCTGCAGGGCGATGGCTGCCCCGAGGGTGGTTTCGGCTACGGAGTGCGTCGAGTAGCCCGCGGCGTTCCTGACGGCGATGCCCAGCTCGGCCGCGGCGTCGAGGTCGATGTTGTTCATGCCCGTGGCGGCTATGCAGATCAGGCGCAGCCCGGGGAGTGCGGCGAGCGTCTCGCGGCGCATCACGACCTTGTTGGTGATGACGATTTCGGCATCGCGGCAGCGATCCGCGACCTCGTCCGGCGCGGTCGTGCTGTAACCCGTGTACCGGCCCAGCTCGTGCAGGCGGGTCAGGTCGGCACCCCCGAGGGTGTACTCGTCCAGAAATACGATGTTCGGTTTCATTGGCGTATGTGTTTATGGTTTCGTTGTCAGTCCATTTCCCCGATCAGCGTGCGGATCGCCACCGAGGCGCAGCCGATGCCGAACAGCGCCGGGATGTAGGAGATTGTGCCGACGTTCGACTTCTTGTTCTGTTCGTCGCAGAGGATCATCGCCCCCTCGCGCATGGCCTCGGGCGAGAATACCGCCTTGAAGCCGCTGCGGACGCCCAGTTTGTGCAGCCGCTTGCGGAGCATGTGCGCCAGGGGGCAGTGGTGGGTCTTCGAGATGTCGGCGATCTCCATCTTCGTGGGGTCGGTCTTGGCGCCGGCGCCCATCGAGCTGACCAGCGGCAGCGAACGGTCGAGGGCGCCCTTTATCAGCGCCAGCTTGGGCGAGAGGGTGTCGATGGCGTCCACCACGAAATCGTATGCGGCGGCGTCGAGCAGCGTGTAGGTCTCCTCGTCCCGGATGTAGCGGTTGACGACGGTCAGCCCGATCGCGGGGTTGATGTCCCGCAGCCGGTCGGCGAGCACCTCGGCCTTCTGCCGGCCTACGGTCGAATGCAGGGCCACCAGCTGGCGGTTGATGTTGCTCGGCGCCACGGTGTCGGCGTCGGCGATGGTCATGTGTCCCACGCCCGCCCGGGCGATCATTTCGGCGGCATAGGCGCCTACGCCGCCCAGTCCCACGACGAGCACGTGCGCCTGCCGGAGCAGGTCGAGTTTTTCCTTGCCGAGCAGCAGCTCGGTGCGTTCAAGCCAGTTATCCATTTTGCGGGGCGAATATTCGTTCGTAATTTTCGGTCGTCGCCCGTTTCAGGGCTTCGACGGTGGTGCCTCTCACCGCTGCCGCGTGCGCGTAGACCTCCTCGATGCCGGTGTCGCTGTCGTCGGTTTCGAGGAAGAGCTGCCCGGGGGGCGTTTCGCGCAGCGCTTCCAGGGTCTTGGGCGACGAGAACGTCCGCACGCCGAACGAGAGGTAGTAGCCTTTCTCCAGTGCGCGGCGTGCCTGCTCGGGCGAGCCGATGAACCCGTGGAATATGACGGCACGGGGCTCGCGGGCGGCCAGTTCCAGCATGACGGGCTCGAAGGCCCTGACGCAGTGCAGCACTACGGGCAGTTGCCGGTCGCGCGCCAGTGCCAGCTGGGCGCGGAAGGCGGCCAGCTGGCGCTGCCGCCCGGCGCCGCGGGCGTAGTCGAGCCCCGTCTCGCCGATGGCCTGTACGTCCGCCGGGAGCGTGCCGAGTGCGGCGATGTTCTCTTTGTCTGCATCCCACGGGTGGATGCCGGCGGTGCGGAGCTCGATGCCCCGGCCTGTCGGGCGGTGGGTGTGTATGTTGACGAATTGGGAGGTCATTGCGACAAAAGTACAAATTTTAAGTAAATTAAAAAATAATAGATAATGCATACGGATTTTTCGGAAAAAATTCGTACTTTCGCACGCGAATTATGCTGTTAGCAGGCTAACAACAAAAACCGGCCCGAAATTTAACCCAAAAATATCCAAACATAACAATCAAAATCTTTAACCATGTCGAAAATCATTACACTACGCAAGGGTCTCGACATCAATCTCCGGGGAAAGGCCCAGGAGTCTCTGGCCGACGCGCCGCAGGCTTCGGAGTATGCCCTCTCGCCGCTCGATTTCGAAGGCGTGACTCCCAAGTTGCTGGTTAAGGTAGGCGATGAGGTGAAAGCCGGTACGCCGCTGTTCTTCAACAAGTACAGCGAGCGTGTCCTCTTCACGTCGCCTGTCAGCGGGACGGTTGCTGCCGTCAACCGCGGGGAGAAGCGCAAGGTGCTCTCCGTAACCGTAACGCCGGATGCCACGCAGAGCTACGAGGAGTTCGCCAAGCCCGACCTCCAGAAAGCGTCCCGCGAGGAGATTGTTGAACTGCTGCTCCGTTCGGGCCTTTGGCCGATGATCGTGCAGCGGCCCTATGGCATCATCGCCGACCCGAACGACACGCCGAAGGCCGTTTTCATTTCCGCCTTCGACTCCGCGCCGCTGGCCCCGGATTACAACTTCGTGCTCTGCAACGAGCAGAAGAACCTCCAGGCCGGCATCGAGGTGATGCGCCGGCTCACGCCGGGCAAAGTGCACCTCACGGTGCGTGCCAAGGCCGAGGGGCAGATGCCCATGCTCAAGGGTGCCGAGCTGCACACCTTCGCGGGCAAGCATCCCGTGGGCAATGTCGGCGTTCAGATCCACCACATCGACCCCGTGAACAAGGGCGACGTCGTGTGGACGGTCAATATCCAGGATCTGGCCATCATCGGCCGCCTGTTCAACGAAGGCCGCGTCGACATGACGAAGATCATCGCCGTAGCCGGCTCTGAGATCGAAAAACCGCAGTACTGCCGCGTCGTCGCGGGCGCCAGGGTCGATTCGATCCTCCGGGGCAACGTGAAACCCCAAAAGGAGGGCGACCATGTACGCATCATCTCGGGCAACGTGCTCACCGGCACGAAGACTCCGGCCGACGGCTTCCTCGGTTTCTATGCCAATCAGCTCACGGTGATCCCCGAGGGCGACAAGTACGAGCTGCTGGGCTGGGCGATGCCCCGTTTCAACAAGTTCTCCGTATCGCGCTCCTATTTCTCGTGGCTCTGCCCGAAGAAGGCCTACGACCTCGACACCAACATGAACGGCGGCGAGCGCCCGTTCGTCGTGACGGGGCTCTACGAGCAGTACCTGCCGATGGACATTTACCCGATGTACCTGCTGAAGGCCTGCCTTGCCGGCGACATCGACAAGATGGAGAACCTCGGCATCTACGAGGTCGTAGAGGAGGATTTCGCCCTGTGCGAATTCGTAGACCCCTCGAAGATCGAGATACAGCAGATCATCCGCGACGGTATTAACTTAATGATTAAGGAGGCATAACGATGAGCGCATTACGCAATTTGGTAGATAAGATCAAGCCCACGTTCACCAAGGGTGGCAAGCTGGGCTTCCTGGAGTCGACGTTCGATGCGTTCGAGACATTCCTGTTCGTACCGAACACCACGACGCAGAAGGGCGCGCACATACGCGACTGCAACGATATGAAGCGTACGATGATCATGGTGGTCGTCGCCCTGATGCCGGCGCTCCTGTTCGGGTTCTATAACACGGGTTACCTGCATTTCCTCTCGCAGGGCGTGCAGCCCGAATTCTGGGCTTCTCTCTGGTTCGGGTTCCTCAAGGTGCTGCCCATCATCGTCGTTTCGTACGTCGTCGGCCTGGGCATCGAGTTCGCCTTCGCACAGGCCCGCGGCCACGAGGTCAACGAAGGTTTCCTCGTGACGGGCCTGCTGATCCCGATGATCATGCCGGTGGACATCCCGCTGTGGATGGTGGCGCTGGCCACGGCCTTCTCGGTCATCTTCGGCAAGGAGGTGTTCGGCGGTACGGGTATGAACGTCTTCAACCCCGCGCTGCTGGCTCGCGCCTTCGCGTTCTTCGCCTATACGCCCTCGATGTCGGGCGCTACGGTGTGGATCGCAGGGCTCTCCTCGGGCGAGGGCGTGGTGGACGGCTTCTCGGGCGCCACGGCACTCGAAAACCTGAGCACCACGGGCCAGATGGGCTACTCGGCCATGGATGCCTTCCTCGGTTTCATTCCGGGGTGTATCGGCGAGACCTCGACGCTGGCGATCCTCCTGGGCGCCGCGATCCTCCTGTTCACGGGCGTCGCTTCGTGGCGCACGATGGTTTCGGTATTCGTCGGCGGGCTGGCGATGGGCTATTTCTTCCAGGCGATCGGTGTGACGACCTATCCGGCATGGTACCACCTGATCATCGGCGGTTTCGCATTCGGTGCCGTCTTCATGGCCACCGACCCTGTGACCTCGGCCCAGACCAATACGGGCAAGTATATCGTGGGGTTGCTGACCGGTGCGCTGGCAGTGCTGATCCGCGTGGTCAACCCGGCCTATCCCGAGGGCATGATGCTGTCGATCCTCTTTATGAATGCGCTGGCTCCGCTGGTGGACTACTACGTGGTCGAGGCGAACATCTCGCGCAGAAAGAAACGTGTTAAACTGGCGAAATAGGGGAGATATATGGCAACGAAAAAATTCAAATGCACAGTCTGCGGCTATATCCACGAAGGGAAGGCCGCTCCCGAAACATGCCCCGTTTGCGCGGCTCCCGCTTCGGCGTTCGTCGAGATCGAGGACGCGAAGAAGAAGGGGATGCTGAGCGACAAGAACGGCAACGCATATATTATAATGTATTCGACCGTGATGGTCGTGATCGTGGCGACGCTGCTCGCCGTGGCGGCACTCTCGCTCCAGAAGCGCCAGTATGCCAACGAGCTGAACGAAAAGAAATCCTCGATCCTCTCGTCGCTCTCGGCGCAGGATCAGGATTACGATACCTTCATCGACGCCTACGTCGTCGACGCCCGGGGCGAGAAGGTCGAGGGACAGGACGTATTCGAACTGCTCAAGGACTTGCAGGGCGCTTTCGACGACGGCAAATTCCCCGTGTTCGAGGCCAAGGACGGTCGTGTGGTGATCCCGGTTACGGGTACCGGTCTCTGGGGCCCGGTCTGGGGCTATGTGGCGCTCGAAAAGGATATGGACACGATGGCCGGTATCATCATGGCCCACAAGGGCGAGACCCCGGGCCTGGGTGCCGAGATCGCCACGCCGAAATACCAGGCGCTGTTCGTCGGCAAGAAAATCTTCAAGGGCGACGAGTTCGTTTCCGTGAAGCTGCGTAAGGGCGGCGCACAGGATCCCGAGCACGAAGTGGACGCCATTTCGGGCGGTACGAAGACTTCGGACGGCGTGACGGCGATGCTTTACAACAGCCTGCACCACTACCTGCCGCTGCTCGAAGCCAAGCGCAAGGCCGCAATCGAGGATGTCGTGTTTGCCCCCGTGCGGGATGAGTCTAACGAAGAAAATGTAGGAAACAATGAGTAAGCAAGAAAAAGAGCCTTTGTTTTCGGCTAAGAATATGAAGTTCCTGACGGGGCCGTTCTCCGCGAACAACCCGGTCATCGTGCAGATCCTGGGTATCTGTTCGGCGCTGGCCGTCACCGTGCAGCTCAAGCCCGCTATCGTCATGGCGCTTTCGGTGACCGTCGTCACGGGTTTCTCGAATCTGGTGATGTCGCTGCTGCGCAACGGCGTGCCTTCGCGCATCCGCATCATCGTGCAGCTGGTGGTCATCGCCGCGCTGGTAATCCTGGTCGACCAGGTGCTCAAAGCCTATGTCTACGAGGTGTCGAAGCAGTTGTCGGTCTATGTCGGCCTTATCATCACCAACTGTATCGTCATGGGACGTATCGAGGCTTTCGCACTGGCCAACAAACCGTGGGCGTCGCTGCTCGACGGTATCGGCAACGGCCTGGGGTACGGCCTGATCCTGGTGATCGTGGCTTTCTTCCGCGAGCTTTTCGGCTCGGGCACCCTGATGGGCTGGCGCATCATTCCCGAGAGCTGGTATGCGGCCGAGGGCGGCTGGTACTACAACAACGGGCTTATGCTCTTCCCGCCGATGGCGCTGATCATCGTGGGCTGCATCATCTGGGTGCACCGTTCGCGCAATAAGGATTTACAGGAAAAATAGGAGGGTAACGTATGGAATCATTGAATATCTTTATCCGGTCGATCTTTATCGACAACATGGTCTTCGCGTTCTTCTTCGGCATGTGTTCCTACATCGCCGTTTCGAAGAGCGTAAAAACGGCCCTCGGCCTCGGCGCCGCCGTTACGTTCGTGATGGTGATGACCGTGCCGCTGAACTACCTCCTGTATGAATTCGTACTCAAGGCAGGTGCCCTTTCGTGGGCCGGGCTGCCCGATGTGAACCTGGACTTCCTGACGTTTATCGTCTTTATCGCCACCATCGCCGCTTTCGTGCAGCTGGTGGAGATGGCCGTCGAGAAGTTCTCGCCGACGCTTTACAGCCAGCTGGGTATCTTCCTGCCGCTGATCGCCGTGAACTGCGCTATCATGGGCGGCTCGCTTTTCATGCAGCAGAAGGTCGATGCGCTGGAGCTGACGTCGCTCTGGCAGTCGGTCGTCTACGGCCTTGGCTCCGGCCTGGGCTGGTGGCTCGCCATCGTCATGATGGCCGCCATCCGCGAGAAGACGACCTACTCGCAGATTCCCGCGGCGCTCAGGGGCCCCGGTATCGCGTTTATCATCACCGGCCTGATGGGTATCGCCTTCATGATCTTCTCGGGTATTCAGTTCTAACCTTAAAAGAGATTCGGAAAAAATGGAATTGACTATTATAGTTGCAATCATTGCCTTTCTGGTGGTGACCCTTCTGTTGGTGGGGCTGCTTCTCTTTGCAAAGGCCAAACTGACCTCGTCGGGTGAAGTTACGATCGACATCAACGGCGGCGAGAAGGTCATTACGACCGAAAGCGGCTCGACGCTGCTCGCAACGCTGGCCAACAACAAGGTCTTCCTGCCTTCGGCCTGCGGCGGCGGCGGTTCGTGCGGCATGTGCAAATGCCAGGTGATCGAGGGCGGCGGCGACATCCTGCCCACCGAGACCGGTTTCATCACGCGCAAGATGGCCAAGGAGCACTGGCGCCTGGGATGCCAGGTCAAGGTGAAGGAGAACCTCAAGATACAGGTTCCCGAAGCCGTGCTCGGCGTCAAGAAGTGGGAGTGCACCGTGGTCTCGAACCGCAATATCTCGACCTTCCTCAAGGAGTTCGTCGTCAAGCTGCCCGAAGGCGAGAACCTCAAGTTCCGCAGCGGCGGCTACATCCAGATCGACATCCCGAAATACGATGCCATCAAGTTCTCGGACATGGACGTCGACGAGGCCTACCGTGCCGACTGGGACAAGTTCAAGATGTGGGATCTGGTTACGACCAACCCCGAGGCTACGTTCCGTGCCTACTCGATGGCCAACCACCCGGCCGAGGGCAATATCATCATGCTCAACATCCGTATCGCCACGCCGCCGTTCGACAAGGCTACGGGCGGGTTCATGAAGGTGAACCCGGGTATCTGCTCGTCGTACATCTTCTCCCGCAAGCCGGGCGACAAGGTGACGATCTCGGGCCCCTACGGCGAGTTCTTCCTGCCGGACAACCTGCCCGACACGCAGGAGCTGATCTTCATCGGCGGCGGTGCCGGTATGGCCCCGATGCGCAGCCACCTGATGCATCTGTTCAAGACCGAAAAGACCAAGCGCCCCGTGTCGTTCTGGTACGGTGCCCGTGCGCTGAAGGAGGCTCCCTATGTGGACGAGTTCCATGCCATCGAAAAGGAGTTCCCCAATTTCAAGTTCAACCTGGCGCTCGACCGTCCCGATCCCGAGGCGGATGCCGCGGGCGTGAAATACACCCCGGGCTTCGTGCATAACGTGCTCTATGAGAATTACCTCAAGAACCACCAGGCGCCCGAGGACTGCATCTACCTCATGTGCGGCCCCCCGATGATGATCGCGTCGGTGGTCAAGATGCTGGACGACCTCGGAGTGCCGTCGGAGAATATCCTCTACGACAACTTCGGCTCGTAGCGGTGCGGTGATCCGCTGAACGCCGCAGGCGCATAAACGGGAAGGGGCGAAGATTCGAATCGATTCGAAGGCTTCGCTCCTTTCCGTTTGTCGTTTCCGCAGGGCGGGGAGTGCGGAACCGCCGGGATTTTTTGTGCTGCATATCGGCCCGTCCGGAAAAGTACACTGTCGGGATAAATTATTATATTTGTACTAATAACCGATTCGACAAACTCAAAAAACCTTAATTCTATCGAAATGAACATTCCTTTGATTTTCTGGATCGTCCCCGCCGCCGCTGTCATTGCCCTGGCCGTAGCCTGGGCATTTTACCGCAGCATGAAGCGCGAGGACGAAGGTACCCCGCGCATGCGCGAGATCGCCGAGCACGTGCGCAAGGGCGCCATGGCCTACCTGCGCCAGCAGTACAAGGTCGTGCTGATCGTATTCATCATCCTGGCGCTGTTCTTCGCCTACCTGGCCTACGGCGCCGGGGTGCAGAACCCCTGGGTGCCCTTCGCCTTCCTGACGGGCGGTTTCTTCTCGGGGCTTGCCGGTTATTTTGGCATGAAGACCGCAACCTATGCTTCGGCGCGTACGGCCAACGCCGCACGCCAGTCGCTCGACCGCGGCCTGAAGGTCGCCTTCCGCAGCGGCGCCGTGATGGGGCTCGTGGTCGTGGGGCTCGGGCTGCTGGACATCTCGTTCTGGTATATTATCCTCGAACGCTTCGTGGAGGTGTCGGGGCCGCAGAAACTCGTGGTCATCACCACGACGATGCTGACCTTCGGCATGGGCGCCTCGACGCAGGCGCTCTTCGCACGCGTCGGCGGCGGTATCTATACCAAGGCGGCCGACGTGGGTGCCGACCTGGTGGGTAAGGTCGAGGCGGGGATTCCGGAGGACGACCCGCGCAACCCCGCGACCATCGCCGACAACGTGGGCGACAACGTGGGCGACGTGGCCGGCATGGGCGCCGACCTCTATGAGAGCTATTGCGGTTCGGTGCTCGCCACGGCGGCGCTGGGCGCGGCGGCGTTCGCCACGGCCGACGGCATGGCGATGCAGCTCAAGGCCGTGCTGGCGCCGATGCTGATCGCGGCCGTGGGGATCGTGCTCTCGATCATCGGCATCTTCCTCGTGCGAACCCGTGAGGGCGCCTCGATGCGCGAGCTGCTCCGCTCGCTGGGCGTGGGTGTCAATTTCAGTTCGCTGCTGATTGCCGGCGCGACGTTCGGTATCCTCTACCTGCTGGGAATCCAGAACTGGCTCGGGCTGTCGTGCTCGGTCATCACGGGGCTCGTCGCCGGTATCATCATCGGACAGGCTACCGAATATTACACTTCGCACTCCTATAAACCGACGCAGAAGATCGCCGGAAGCGCCCAGACCGGGCCGGCCACGGTCATCATCGCCGGGGTCGGGTCGGGCATGATCTCGACGGCCATCCCCGTCCTGACGATCGGTGCCGCGATTATCCTCGCCTATCTGTGCGCCATCGGCTTCGACATGGAGAATATGATGGCTCCGATGAACATGTCGCTGGGGCTCTACGGCATCGGCATCGCCGCCGTCGGTATGCTCTCGACGCTGGGCATCACGCTCGCCACGGACGCCTACGGCCCGATCGCTGACAATGCGGGCGGCAATGCCGAAATGAGCGGCCTCGGCCCCGAGGTGCGCAAGCGCACCGACGCGCTGGACGCGCTGGGCAATACGACCGCCGCCACGGGCAAAGGGTTCGCCATCGGATCCGCGGCGCTGACCGCACTGGCACTGCTGGCATCCTACATCGAGGAGATCCGTATCGGGTTGCTGCACAACGGCATCACGATGCTTGACCTGCCCAACGGCACCTCGCAGCTGGTCGAGAAGGCTTCGATCCTCGATTTCATGGAGTATTACCAGGTCACGCTGATGAACCCGACGGTGCTGATCGGCATCTTCATCGGCGCCATGATGTCGTTCCTGTTCTGCGGCCTGACGATGAACGCCGTGGGACGTGCCGCCGAGAGCATGGTGAACGAGGTGCGCCGCCAGTTCCGCGAGATCAAGGGCATCCTCACGGGCGAAGGCACGCCGGACTATGCCCGCTGCGTGGAGATTTCGACCCGCGGTGCACAGCGCGAGATGATGTTCCCCAGCCTGCTGGCCATCGTCGTGCCGGTAGCCGTCGGTCTCGTGTTTGGCGTGGCCGGCGTGATGGGCCTGCTGGTCGGTGGCCTCAGCTCGGGTTTCGTGCTGGCCGTGTTCATGGCCAATGCGGGCGGCGCGTGGGACAATGCCAAGAAGATGGTCGAGGAGGGGCATTTCGGCGGCAAAGGCTCCGAGTGCCACAAGGCCACCGTGGTGGGCGACACCGTCGGCGACCCGTTCAAGGACACTTCGGGCCCGTCGCTCAATATCCTTATCAAGCTGATGTCGATGGTTTCCATTGTCATGGCCGGGCTGACGGTGGCTTGCCACCTGTTCTGACCCATGTGACGATAAAGGCAATAAGAAAAGCCACCCGGGGAAGGTGGCTTTTTTTATGGCCTTGCAGCGGGGCTATTTCTTGCTCGCGCCGCTTTCGAGGATCGAGACGATGGAGTAGAGCGTGAAGCAGATGGCTCCGAAACCCGTCAGGACGCGTGCGGGGACGAAATATTTGGGTTCGGAGAGCGCCGCCTCGTAGAGGAATGCCGCGAGGAAGAGGCAGGCCAGCGCCGTAAGCACCGGGATGATCGGGATGCGGTTGGCCAGCGGGAAATCGGCGTGCCAGATCTTTGCCAGCAGGATGACCTTGCTCGATATGCTCCAGCAGATCAGTGCCAGCCCTATGAGCACGAAGCCCACGAAGCTGATCGCCTCGCCCCGGAGCGTGAAGAGGAGGATCAGCCCCAGCACGAAGGCCAGGCCGCCCATCGCGAGCACCAGCCCCATCCACCGGCGGCGTTCCTCCATCGTGTAGCTGCCCCGTGCCTGGCGTGCGATACTGGCCACCAGCGCGATGAGCGACGTACAGACGCAGGCGATGCCGAACATGACGCTTCCCGCCACGATATGCGCCGGGAGCGTTCCCAGCGCGAAGAGCAGGATGCACCACACCCATGCCCCGGCGGCTATGGCCGACACGATGAAGATCAGCAGCGAACTTTGCCCGCGGGTGAAGCCTGCGGGGTTGACCGAGAAGGTGCTGTCGCCCGAGTTCTTGGGGATCAGGCTGAACCGCGTCGAGGAGGTGGCCGCCGTCGAGACGCACGCCGTGATGAACCCCAGCCCGCAGATTACATGCCCCGTGACGAACGCCCCGGTCATGTGCGACTGGATGATGAAAAGCCCGCAGATGACCGTCATGGCGGCGACCGCATAGCCGATGGCCGGGAAAAGGTATTTCGCGGCGGCGGTATAGGTGCCGATGATCTGGCGGATGATGGTGGCGGCGGTGCAATAGAGCGCGATGCAGATCGAGCCCAGGAAAAAGAGCACGGGGCCTGCCGTGAGCCGCGAGGGGTCGTCGCCGGCGGCGAAAACGTAGGCGCCGTAGACGAAACAGAAGGCTGCCATCGCAAGGGGAATGGCGCGGAAGAGGATGCTTATGCCATAGTTCATAATCGGAGTTTTTGTTATGCGCCAGCCTGCAAATCATGAACCAAACGAAAAAATGGCTATCTTTGCCCCATGGAAAATATCGTTTTCGACCTGGGCGGGGTACTTTTTGCCCGCGACAGAAGTAAGTGTACGCAAGAATTCCACGACTTTTTCAGTTTCATCCGTTCGGAGCCCATGCCGGCTTTCTGGGAGGATTACGACCGGGGCGTGCTGACGCTCGACGAGGTGACCGGCATCCTTTCCGGGGTCAACGCCTGCCCGCGTGCGAAATGCGAGGAGTACCTGCGCCTGTCGATCGACATGCAGGAACCCGTGAAGCCTACCGAACAGCTTGTCCGCGACCTGAAGGCCGCCGGCTACAAGTTGTTCGTGCTTTCGAACATGTCGCGCGAGTTCATCGACTTCCTGCGCCGGTTCCCCGTCTACGGGCTTTTCGACGGCGAGGTGGTCTCCTGCGAGGAGGGCGTGGTGAAACCCGAGCCGGAAATCTACCGGCGACTGCTCGGCCGCTACGGACTCGATCCTGCGCAGACGCTCTTTATCGACGACCGCCCGGCCAATATCGCTGCCGCAGCGGCGCTGGGTATCCGCGGGCAGCTGTTCGACCATTCGGCGCCGGCCGCAACCTGCGACCTGCTGCGCCGCAGGCTGCTGCCCGAAATAGTAGGGTAGCAGCCCGAGACCATATCCGGGTACTCCGTCCGTATAGCTGCACCTGCAGGCCGTTCGCTCCGCCCGCACGAATCGTCGGCTTCCCCTTTTGCAGCGGTTTTCCCTGTCCCGTGATCCGATCCGTCCGATGATTGAAAAATAAAAAGGGCCGCTCATTGCGAGCGGCCCTTTGCTTTGGATCGGATTCCGTTATTCGAAGTTGGCATCCTTCATCAGTTCATACTCCGGCGAGAGTGCGTACATGCGTACGTATTCGAACTTGCCGGTGTCGACGAGTTTGAATTCGAATGCGTGCGTCACCTTGCCCGTGCCCGAGCCGATGTGCTGCGTGTAGAGCATCATCTGTACGGTGTAGATCACGTCGATGCCGGAAATCATCTTGACATCGGGGTAGAGCGTACCCAGGGTGGCGGACATTACCTCGCCGAAACGCTTCTCTACTTCGTCGTAGAATGCCTGGTACGATGCGCGCATGGCATCCTTGTCTTCCGACCCCCAGTTGTCGTAGGCCGATATGTCTTCACCGGCTTCGCTCCAGTAGTATTTCGGAAGCGTGTTGATACGCCAGTTCAGGTTGGTGTAGCTTGCCGCGCAACCGCTGTAATATTCCGAATCCGTGAGGCGGCTCCCGCTACGGTTATCCGTCGTATAGGCGGCGTCCTTGTTCTGGAGTACCCAGTCCACGCAAGCCTGGTAGAAGCTCTTGCTGTAAGCGCTGCGGTCGGGGGCCACGACGAGCGTCATGCTGGGGTCGAAGTTCCATTTGCCGCTGACCTTCTTGAACGGGCCGTCGAGCGTCTCGGTGTCCTCGGTCTTGATCCAGTCCGCACCGTCGTAAGTGTACTCGTCGGCGAAGAGCAGGGTTACCTTGTCCGTCGAGTCGTAGAAGTGGTATGCCACGTTCATCTTCTCCTCGGCCAGGGCGTAGGGATATTTGTACTTCAGGTAGAGGGGCAGGTAGGTGTCCTGCGAGAACGACGAACTGAAGTTGGGATTGGTGGCGCCCATCTGCGTGTAGTCCTCGGGGTTGACCATCGTGGTGTTTTCTGCGGCTGCCCACGACGTGCCGTCGAAGGTGTAAATCGCATAGCGGTTCTTGGTCACCGCGGCGCGGGTCATGCCGAAGGAAGCTGCCGAAGCATTGGCTGCCGGCTTGACAGAAGTGACCATCGTATTGAGGAACTTGCTGCCCGATACGCCGATCGCATAGCCTTCCACGACGACTTCCTGTCCGTCGAGTGCTGGGTCTACGGCGCCGTCCAGGACATACGAGAGGCTGCCTTGTGCCGTCAGCGCTTCGTCGTTGATGACGTTGTAGTAGTTGCCGTCAATTTTCAGCGTACCCGTGTAACGCACGTACTGCGCCGTGGTCAGCGTCAGGTAACCGTCCATGTCGGTACCGTCCATTTCGCGGATCGCGGGGTAGGTGAACTTATTGGCCTCGGTATTGAGTTTGGTGACGGTCGATGCCGCGGGGTACTGGTTCAGCCCGGCATAAGCCGAAGTGGTACCTTCCACGCTGACCAGATCGCCGATGGCATAGGTTCCGGTCGGGTCGGCATTGGTATAGATGAGGATCGACCCTGTGCCGTCGTTGATGAGGAAGCCGCGCTTGTAGGTCGCTGCGATCTGTCCCGTCACGCTGAACGTGCCGGGATCGGCCGATGCGACGACGCCCACGGGCGTGAATGCGGGCTGCGAACCCTCCTCGGCGATCGTGGCGACCATCATGTTGGCGAATTTGGGTGCGTCGCCGCTCTTGCTGACGGAGAAGAGGTAACCGGTCGCGGTGACCTTCTTACCGTCCAGGCTCTCGTCGATCTGCCCCTTGTTGGGGAAGGAGAGGCTGCCGGTGGCCGTCGCGGCACCGTCCACCTTGAGGTTGTAATAGTTGCCGCTGATCGAGAGCGTACCCGTCAGGCTGACGAATTTGATCGACGTTGCGGTCAGGTAGGCGTCGAGCTCGCTGCCCGACATGGCCTGTGCCGTGGGGAAGGCGAAATTCTTGGTTTTCTCCACGAGCGTGATCTCGGCCGTGTTGCCGAATTGCATGCCGCTGTTGTATTCCGTAACGGCACCCTTGACCTTCACTATATCGCCTAGCGAGTAGTTCGACGGGGCGTTCAGATATACCAGAATAGCCCCCGTGGTGTCGTCGACGATAAAGCCGCGGGCATAGGCAGCCGAAACGGTGCCCTGCACGGTATAGTCGCCGGGGGCAATGATTTCGCTGATCTTGTTGATGGTCTCGGGGATTTCGCCGCCTCCGGTCGAAGGCTCCTGCTCGGAGTAGGCGTATTCGGCGATGACGTAGTCGCCGGCCTCGGCGTTCTTGACGGCCTCCTTGAGGATGCGCGGCAGGTAGTTGGCTGCCGGCTTACCGGGTGTAAAGTAGTCGGCCGTGATATCCTCGCCCCAGGCTACCTCGTAGTCGGCGGCCTTGAGCTCGTAGGTCGAGGCGGAAGCGATGCCGGTGATGGCCTCGGATATCTCGCCGCGCTGGTTCTTATAGGTAACGGTGACAGTCGAGCCGTTCGAGAGGTAGCTGTCGTAACCTGCAGCCAGGAATGCGGGCAGGTACGTCGTGGCGGAAGCGGCTTCGGAGAAACATTTTGCAGTGCCTACGGCGGCCAGGGCTGCCACTGCATCGGGCCCTGCGGCTTCGGCGATCGCCTTGTTGGCGGCGTTCGACGCGACGCTGGCGTAGTCGGCGTCGGTCATCGTGTATTTCAGTACCTGGACGTCGGTGATCTCCTTGTCGGGGTTGAACCCGTCCAGATACTCCTCGTTGTAATCGTCGACATTACAACCCCCCCCCACGAATGCTATCGTCGCAAGGGCCAGAAGGTATTTTACAATATGCTTGTTCATATGGTTCGCTGTAATTAGAAGTTAATTTTCAGTCTTACTGTATAGGTGCGACCGAACGAGTACATGACGGCATATACGTTCTGCCAGATACCTTCGTCGGCTGCGGCGCACTGCGCGTCCATGATGTAGTTGTAGTCGTAGACGTTGTTCACGTTGCCGTAGATCGTGGCGCGTACGTTGCCGATCTTGAAGGCGTAGCTGGCCGAGAGGTCGAGCTGGTGTCCCCACGGAATTTTCCACGGGTCTTTCACGTCGACGGTCGAGTTACCGTTAAGGCTGGTGTTCGAACCGATGTAGAAGTCGGCGTAGTTGTTGCCGTAGGCGTTCCAGTCGGCGCTGACGCGCAGGCCCTTCATCGGGCGTACCGTGACGCCGAGGGCTCCGGTGGTCTGTGCCGAACCGCCGACCTTGATGCCTTTCTGCTTCAGGTTCAGCCATGCGTGGTCTTCAGCCATGATGCCCGAGGCGACCGTGCCGTCCAAAGCCTTGGTCAGGGGCTGCCCCTGCGTGTCGTAGATGTAGCCCTTCGAGTCGCTGTCCCACTGCCAGTCGCCCAGCGAAAGCATACCGGTCACGTCCAGCCAGCGGTTGGGGCGCAGGACGAAGTCCAGTTCGAGGCCCATGTGGCGTGCGTCCACCCCCGAGAGGTTCACGCGGGCGTAGTCGCCGTTGGCCATCGAGCTGGAACGTACGACCGACTTGTCCATCCAGAGCGTGTAGTAACCGTTCAGGTTGACCGAAAGGATGCCCGAGCGGAATCCGTAGCCTACCTCGGCCGAGAAGACCTTTTCGTTCAGCGGGTCGGGGTTCTTGACGTTGCTCGTGGTGCTCTGCAGGAAGGCGCCGCCCGAGAAGAACGGGGCGCGGCTGATGTAGCCCAGGTTGGCGAATACGTTGTGTTTCTCGTTGATGTTGTAGTTGGCACCGCCCTTGACCGTGTAACCGATGAAGTTCACGTGCTCGGACTCGGCGTGTGCGGCGTCGTAGTAGAAGCGGTCGTAGCGCCAGTAGCCGGTGTTGGAAACCGAACCCGATACGAAGGCGTTGAGGTTTTTCTTCGTCCACTCCAGCTGGGCGAATACGCCTTCCTGGTGTACGTGGCCGTCGTAGTCGCGGTAAACCTTGTCGCCGACCTGTAATTTCTGGTATTTCCAGTTGGGATCGGCTGCGGCGGCGTTCTGCTCGGGCTTGACGTTCTTGCGGCTGTCGTCGTCGATGTAGTACTTACCGTCGTAGAGGTCGATGATCTCGTTGTTGTGCTCGCCGATGTAGTAGCGCACGTCGATACCGGCCGACAGTTCGAGCGACTTGGAGATCTGGTTGGTGTAGGTCGAGAGCAGTCCGTACCACATGTGGTTGTTGTTGCTCTTCGACATGATCATGCGCGAACCGTCGGGGCTGGCGGCGTTCATCTCCTGGATCTTGTCGTAGGCGAACGTGCCGTCGGGGTTGCGGAAGGTGGTGTTCAGCACGCCGTAGTTGGTACCTTTCCACATGTTGCGGTCTGCCGAGGTGCGGCCCTGGCCCGAGTAGCCGCTGCCGCGTCCGATCGACATGTAGAGCGCCGTCGAGAGCGACGACTTGTAGTCGATCTGCCACTGGTGGTTCAGCGAGATCTGGGGCTTGTGGTATTCGTTGAAGTGCGAGTAGCGCTGCCTGCCGTTCTTGTCGAAACCGTACTCGGCGTTGTAGCGGTACATGTCCTTTTCGCCCATGAAGTTCTTGGCCTTCTGCCACTCCTCGATCTTCAGTCCGTCGTCGAGGGCATGGCGCTGCGCGTGCTTCTGCGGGGCGCCGAAGGCGGTCAGCGACAACTGGTGGCGGTCATTGATGCGCTTCGAGATGTTGACGAACCAGTTGTAGCCTTCGAAGTTGGTTCCCTGGATGTAACCGTCGCCCCAGCGCTTCGCGCCGAGTACCGACAGTGCCCAGCCGCTCTTCGTGAGGCCCGTCGAGAGGCTGAACGAAAGGCTGTAAAGGCCGTCGTTACCTACGCCGAACGAGAACGTGCCGCCCTGCTTGGCCTCGATGCCGTTGGTCACGATGTTGACCGAACCGCCGACCGAGGGCGACGAGATTTTCGAGGCGCCCAGGCCGCGCTGGGTCTGCATGCTGCGCGTCACGTCCGAGAGGCCGGCCCAGTTCGACCAGTATACGCCGCCCCACTCCATATCGTTCACGGGGACGCCGTTGACCATCACGGCCACGTTGGCCGCCTGGAAACCGCGCATGTTGATCTTCGAGTCGCCGAAGCCGCCGCCGTCCTTGGTCACGTAGACGCCCGGCGTCGATTTCAGGATTTCGGGGAACTCCTGTCCGCCGAGTTTGTAGCTGATTTCCTCGGCGTTGACCGTCGATACGGCAACCGGGGTCTTGCGCTGCACGGCCACCGACTGCATGACGATGACATCCTGCAATGCCACGGCGTCGGGCTCCATCTGGATGATGCCCAGGCGTGCGTTCGGGCCCGTGACGGGTTTCTTGGTCGGGACGTAGCCCACGTAGCTGATCTCGATCTCCTTGGCATCGGTCTTCAGCGTGAAGTTGCCGTCGACGTCGGTGCTGACACCCTGCGATGTGCCGGGTACGGTCACAGAGGCACCGATCAGCGGTGCGCCGGTCTCATCTACGATTTTACCCGTAACTGCCGATTGCGCGACAGCGGCGGACACTCCGAACAGGATCAGGGCGGCCGTCATGAGGAAATGTTGTAAATGTTTTCTCATACTTTTTAATGGATTAGTAAATAAAAGAGTGTAATGGATATTTCGGTTTCTTCATAGCGTGGTGTCGTGGTTCGCGGCACTAAGATCGGGGATTTTTCCGCTCCCGCCGGTGGGGTGGCGGAAGTTTCACAGGATTTTAACCCCCGGCAGCCTTTCGGGAAGGCTCTGAGATCCATGGTATGATGGGGTTTGTATAAAGTTGCGAGGGATACTCCGCGTGTGAGATACCCCTCGTCGTTGCGTATCGTAGTCCGTGCCCGGCGATAGCCGATATTCGGTTTGCATACCTTCTCCCGCACCGTTCGGGTGATGCAGGGTGCCGGTGGAAACCGTTATTTCCATAAAGCCGTCCATAATTTGCTTATACAAATTTAAACCAAATATTTCACAGCCGCAACAGAACACCGTAAATTTTGTTCAAATATTTTTCAACCTGTTGACGGGCACGGTCTTGCACGTTGCGGCACATTCCTTGCTCAGCGGACGCGTATGCAGTCTTTCAAGGAACTATACTGGCGTTATTCGCTTTTCGTGCTGATCCTCGGACTGGGGGTCACGATCTTCATCGAGCTGACCCCGTTCCTGGGCGGGGTGCTGGGTGCCATGACGATCTACGTGCTGCTCCGGCGGCAGATGCATTACCTCACGGCTTGCCGCAAATGGCGGCGTAGCCTGGCCGCGTCGCTGCTGCTGGGCGAGGCGGTGCTGTGTTTCCTAGTGCCAATCAGCCTGATCGTCTGGATGGTCGTCAACCAGGTGCAGGACATCGCCCTCAAGCCCGAGTCGATCGTCGAGCCGCTCAAACACATCGCAGCGCTGATCCACGAAAAGACGGGATACAACCTTTGGCAGGAGAGGAATATCGCGTCGCTCGTGGGGGTGATCCCTCATTTGGGGCAGTGGGTGCTGGGCAGCATCATGGATTTCGGCATCAACATCGTCGTGCTGCTGTTCGTGCTCTATTTCATGCTCATCGGCGGCCTGCGCATGGAGGAGTACTGCCGCGAGATACTGCCTTTCAACCGCGACGTGGGCAGCAGCGTCATGCGCGAGGTGCACATGATCGTCCGCTCGAACGCCATCGGCATCCCCCTGCTGGCCGTCGTACAGGGCATCGTGGCGTTCGTGGGCTACCTGGTCTTCAACGCCCCGAGCCCGCTGTTCTGGGGCGTGCTGACCTGTTTCGCAACGATCATCCCCATCTTCGGAACGGCGCTCGTGTGGCTCCCGCTCGCGGGTTACATGGCACTCACGGGCGACTGGGGGCCGGCCATCGGGCTGCTCCTTTACGGCGGGCTGGTCGTGACGCACGTGGACAACGTCGTGCGGTTCATCATGCAGAAGAAGATGGCCGATACGCATCCGCTGGTGACGATCTTCGGTGTTTTCATCGGGCTGTCGCTCTTCGGGTTCATGGGGGTGATTTTCGGGCCGCTGATGCTCGAGATGTTCGTCTTCTGCGTCAATATCTTCAAGAAGAAATACCTCGACGGGACGTCGTACAAGCAGTTGTTCGTGCCCGAGCACGATATCCAGGCGTAGCCCGCCGGGGCGCTTCCGGGCGGGGTGCTTTTACGAAAAGTAACCGTTTCGGGTGATTTTTGTGAAAAATTCCTGTAAAATGGTTGGAATTTCAAATTGTTTATTATCTTTGTTATTGAAATAACAGTGGAAGCGGTAACAAGAACCCTTAATAAAAATATCACAATGGCGAGAAATCTCAAAATCAGAGACCTTACGTTGCGCGACGGACAGCAGTCCTCGTTCGCGACGCGCATGTCGCAGGCACAGGTAGACCGTTGCCTGCCCTTCTACAAGGATGCAAATTTCTATGCGATGGAGGTCTGGGGCGGTGCCGTGCCCGACTCGGTGATGCGTTATCTCAACGAGAACCCGTGGACGCGCCTGGAGACGATTTACAAGGCTGTGGGCAAGGTGTCGAAGCTCACGGCGCTTTCGCGCGGCCGTAACCTGTTCGGCTACGCGCCTTACCCCGACGACGTGATCGACGGCTTCTGCCGCAACGCGATCGAAAGCGGGCTGGGCATCATGCGTATCTTCGATGCCCTGAACGACGTGGACAACGTGAAATCGACGATCAAATACGTCAAGCAGTACGGCGGCATCGCCGACTGCGCCGTATGTTATACGGTCGACCCGAAATATCCCGAACCCTCCTTCATGCAGCGCCTGATGGGCATGAAGCGGCCGCAGCCCGTCTTCACGGATGCCTATTTCCTCGACAAGGCCAAACAGATGGCCGCACTGGGCGCCGACATGATCACCATCAAGGACATGTCGGGCCTGATCCCGCCGCGCCGTGTCGCCACGCTGGTCAAGCTGTTCAAGAAGAACATCTCGATTCCGGTCGATTTCCATACCCACTGTACCCCCGGCTACGGCCTGGCTTCGGTGCTCGCGGCCATCGTGGCCGGCGTCGACATCGTCGATACCAACTGCTGGTATTTCGCCGAAGGCACGGGTGCCCCGGCCATCGAGCTGGTACACGTCTTCTGCAAGAAGCTCGGCGTTGATACCGGTGTGAACATGGAGGCCGTGGCCAAGATCAATACCCAGCTGCGCGAGATCCGCAAGGAGCTCAACCAGTCGGTATTCGGCGCGGACAAACCCGAGCCCAAGGCATTCAACCCGCTGACCGACAAGCTGCCCGCCGAGATCGATGCCCTGTTCGACAAGGCTATCGCGGCCGCCAAGGCCGACGATGAGGACGCTACGATCGACGCCTGCCGCAAGATCGAGGCCTATTTCGGGTTCCCGGCTCCCAACGAACTGGTGCAAAAGGCCGAGATCCCCGGCGGCATGTACTCGAACATGGTCGCCCAGCTCAAGCAGCTCAAGGCCGAGGACATCCTGCCGCGCGCCATGGAGCTGATCCCCTCGGTGCGCCTGGCCGCAGGCCTGCCGCCGCTGGTGACCCCGACCTCGCAGATCGTCGGTGCGCAGGCCGTCAACTGCGCCCTCGACGAGAAGGCCGGGCGTCCGATGTACACCAACAAGAGCTCGCAGTTCGTCGGCCTGGTCAAGGGCGAGTACGGACACACGCCCGTGAAGATCGACCCCGAATTCCGCTTCAAGATTTGCGGCGTGCGTGAGGAGACGCCCTACGATACGTCGAAATACCAGATGCAGCCCAACCCCGAACTTCCCGAGGCCGGAGGCGTGAAGCTCGCCGCCAACGAGAAGGAAGTGCTGCTGCTCGAGTTGTTCCCGATGGTCGCCAAGACATTCCTCACGGACATGAAGGTCAAGGCTTACGCCGCGGCCAAACCCGCCGAGCCCAAGGCCGAGGAGAAGAAGGCCGAAGAGGTGAAGAAGGTCGTCATCACGGGCAATGCCGTGACGGCGCCGCTGCCCGGGCGTATCATCGAACTGAAGGTCAAGGTGGGCGATACGGTCAAGGCCGGCGACGAGATCGCAATCCTGGAGGCCATGAAGATGGAGAATGCCGTGACGACCGATTATGCCGGCACGGTGAAGCAGGTGCTGGTGCAGCCCGGCGAGAACGTGGCGACCGACGCCGTACTGGTCGAGATCGGATGATCCCCATCGGCACATTCGTCCGAAGAATGGGCAGCTGGCTGTATGTCGGTTGCCCTTTTTCGTGCGGTTTTATTATAAAACAGTATATTTGTACCATCAAATAATTAAACCTTAGACTTATGGCATTTCTAAAAGAATTCAAGGAGTTCGCCCTCAAGGGGAATGTGATGGACATGGCCGTCGGTGTGATCATCGGCGGTGCATTCGGCAAAATCGTCTCGTCGTTGGTGAACGACATCCTGATGCCGCCGATCGGGGCGCTGATCGGCAATACCGATTTTTCGCAGCTGCGGCTCGATATTTCGAAGTTCCGGGACATGACTTCGAGTGCCGTGCATGCCGTTGGCGACGTCGTGACGGGCGGCGGCGAAGCCGCTGCAAAGGCGGCTGCCGAGCCCGTTTACTGGAATTACGGCGCCTTCATCCAGCAGTGCATCGACTTTACGATCCTGGCGTTCTGCGTCTTCCTAATGGTCAAACTGATGAACCGCCTGATGCGGAAAAAGGAGGAGGCCGCCGCTCCGGCACCCGCTCCTGAACCCGCACCCACGAAGGAGGAGTTGCTGCTGACGGAGATCCGCGACCTGCTCAGGGAGCAGAAGAAATAATTACCCGATACGTACAGCGGGCTGTCTGCATTTGGCAGACAGCCCGCTTGTATTTGCGCGTGCCGGCCGTGCCTATGGGTTGCGGCAAGGGAGGGGAACCCGCTGCCCGGCCCGGCGGTCTTATTGGTCGGACTTCTTTTTGTGCGTATACTCCTGTAATATATAAGTGGTGAAGATCGGGAACATCATCATTCCCAGCGTAGGCAGCAGGATGGTGATGACCTTGCCGATGGCCGTGACGGCGAATATCTCGGCGCCGACGGTCGTGACGTTCATCCAGGCCCACCACAGGGCGTTTCCGAAACCATGGAGTTTGTCATTGACGAATATTTCGTAGTCGTAGAAGACCAGTGCCGAGATATAGGTGAAAACCACGACCGTGAAGATGTAGGCCGTGAATAGCCGGCGGATCTTGTTGTCCACGAGCCATTGCACGACTACGTAGAGTGCCAGGAACGCCCGCATCAGCGGCATCACTCCGATCAGCATGGCCCAGTAGCGGGGGAGGTCTGCACCGCTCCAGGCCAGGATGTTCAGGTAGGGGATCGAGATCAGGAAGAACAGAATGTTCCGCCCGAAGAAGCGCCCTTTACGTTCGGCCGCCGCCCAGCGTACGAAAAAATCGCACAGGAAAAGGATGCAGACCACCAGCTGCACGGTCAGGTAGCTCTGCGAAAAACGGGTGTGGTCTCCGCCGATGATTTCCCACGAGACCGCGGCGAGCAGGACTACGCCGGCAATTACTTTGAGTATGCTCAGGGAATTGGCGATTTCGTTGCGTGATGTGTCTGTCAGCGGCATGTCATTCTGTTTGCCCACAGGCGGGCAAAATCGGTGCCAAAGCCCCGGAGTCTGAATTTTCCGGTGATTTTTTGCCGAAAGATTTTGCATGAATAAAAAATTCTATTACCTTTGCACTCGCTTTGATGCAATGGCGGGTTAGCTCAGCTGGTTAGAGCGCATGATTCATAATCATGAGGTCCCGAGTTCAAGTCTCGGACCCGCTACAAAATACAAAGGGACACTTGTACGCCAGGTGTCCCTTTTTTGTTCCCCGCCTCTCCTCGTCTACCGATCTTCGCACAACCCTTTGTCCCGCCCCGTTCGGCTGTGTCCGTCCGCCCTGTTTTATTTTGCCGCGGCCGGCGAATCCGGGAAGGCATCTTGCTTTGTCCCGGAGGGAGTATTTTAAAAATTTCTTATGTCGCATGAAATCAGTTGGTTATATTTTATTACCAAAAAAATATTACTTTGGGAGGTTCTTTTATTAACTTTTTTTACTCAAAAAACATTGTAATAATAAATATTATTACTACATTCGTGTGGAGATAATGTCGTATTTATATTTTTAAAATGGATTGTTATATTATATAAGTGTGATACTTGTGGTATGACATTCCTATTGTAAAATTAATTGCTTGTATCGAGATTATCCCTGAATAAATTTCTTAAAATACCCGAAGGTGAACTAACCCATAATTATTCAATCTAAAATACCTGATTATGAAAAAACTTTTTACCCCCCCCCTGTTGGCCGCGTTGTTGTGCTGCATGGGTGCATTTCTTATTGCCTCGTGTTCGGACGACGATGAAAAATGGCCCTCGGAAGTCTCCCAACCTTTCGTTTCCGTGACGGCTGCCGACGGCGATGCGACGATCACCGCCGTCATTTCGGATGCGGACAAGACCATCACGTTCGGGGAGTTCCAGAATATGACCGACCTATCCAAGGTGACGGTTACGTTCGATATGACCTGGGGTGCTATCCTCAAAACGCCCGGCACGGCGACCGCCGAGGTTAACCTCACGTCCCCTTACAGCGTTGTTGTGAACGTGGGCTACCTCCACGAAGAAACCTACCTGATGTCGGCCAAGCCCAAGGATATTCCCAACCCGATCCTTTCGGCGAAGGTCGGGGACGAAGAGGCTGTCATCGCCGGCAACACCATCACGATCGCTTATAAGACGGGCATGAATGTCAATGCCATGGTATTCGACATCGAGCTGGTGCCGGGCGCTTCCCTGAAGTCCCCCGAGAACAAGACGTTCGACCTCGAATTCGCCGACGGGACGCTGGTGGTCACCTACGGCGGGACGGACTACACCTATGTCGTCAAACAGACCGGCTATACCGATCCCCTGCTGAGCCAGGGATGGACGGACGAGACGGGAAGTTTCGGCACGCTGCCCAAATATATCAAGGTCTATAAGACCACGAAGCTGAACGGCGTCGACAATAATATCGCTTACATCGCCATCATGGGCCCGCAGTCGACGATGGGCGTTGTCGGCAACGGCTCCGATCTTAAGACGATTCAGGAGCTCGAAAGTTTGGACGGCAGCTGGAACGTATACCTGGTCGGTGTATCTTCTGCCGGCACCGCAGTTCAGACTATCATCCGTGACGGACAGTTCGTTCAGGATCCTCATGCCATCAATTCGTTCGCTACGATCGGGCAGGATAACAACGGTGCCTACAAGATGGCCTGGTCGCAGAAATTCGACGGTAAACTCTATGCGTTCCCGTTCAGGAACGGCAGCAGTTTCACGGCTCGGGTTCAGGGCGACGGTACCGTGTGGGATGCCAAGACGGCCGTTTCCGGAATCCCGATGGTTTTGTGGAACGGGAATGTCCTGACCGAAGCGCAGACGATCTGCAACGATGGTAGTAACAGCGGTTGGTATGCCAACAATCCCGCGTATGCACGTGCTGCGGTCGGTGTCACGGCCCAGGGTAAGGTCTTCGCATTCTGCGGCCAGCAGGTCGAGGGCAGCGTCGGCGTTTCGATGCTCGACCTGGCCAAGGTCATGAAGGAGCTGGGCTGCGTCTCCGCCATGTCGTTCGAAGGCTCCAGTTCGCCCAACATGCGTGTCAACAAGCATGAAACCGTACTCAACTCCAAGGCCGCTTCGGGCAGCGCCGAGAAGGGCATGCAGTGCGCATTGGTCTTCAAGTAACGGCGTGCTGCCGCCCGTTGGACGGCGGCATGGTGAATAAACGGGCCGGCATGTCGGAAGACATGCCGGCTTTTTCCATGCGCTGCGCCGTGGGGATCATGCTCATTCTGCTCCCGGGCGGTGTGCCGTTTTTTCAGCTGTGGCGACGCGCCAGCTCCGCTTCGAGGTTGGCGATCGAGCATCCGGTGGCTTCGAGCAGCACCAGCAGGTGGTATATCAGGTCGGAGGCTTCGTAGACCATCGCCTCACGGTTGCCCGCCACGGCTTCGATCACGGTTTCCACGGCCTCTTCACCCACTTTCTGTGCGATCTTGTTCACGCCGCGGTTGAAGAGTTTGCTCGTGTAGGAGCCCTCGGGCATCTCGGCATGGCGCCTTTGGATGACGCCCTGTAGGTAGCGGATGAAACCTTCCGTCCCGGCGGCGGCCCCGTCGAAACAGCTTGCCGCCCCGGTGTGGCAGGTCGGGCCGTGGGGGATGGCGCGTATGAGGAGCGTGTCGTTGTCGCAGTCGGCGGTGACCGATACGATGTCGAGGTAGTTGCCGCTCGTTTCGCCTTTTGTCCAGAGGCGGTGGCGCGTGCGGCTGTAAAAGGTGACGCGGCCTTCGGCAAGGCTCTTTTCGTAAGCCTCCCGGTTCATGTAGCCGAGCATCAGCACCCGCAGGGTGCGCGCGTCCTGTATGATGGCGGGGATCAGTCCGTCGGCCTGCTTCGCGGCGTCGAGCGCCTCGAAGGGTTTTGCTGTGATTTCCATGGTGTCTATTGTCTTACGTTGATATTCAGCCGGTGCAATTCCCGTTTGAGCACGGGGATCGGGATTTCGTTGTAGTGGAAGATGCTTGCCGCGAGCGCCGCGTCGGCACGGCCGAGCGTCAGCACGTCGGCAATGTGCCGCACCGATCCTGCGCCGCCCGAGGCGATGATGGGGATGGGCAGCTCGGCCAGCCGTGCGAAGGTCTCGCACGGGTAGCCGTCGTGCGTGCCGTCGTGATCCATCGAGGTGAAGAGCAGCTCGCCCGCGCCCCGCTGACAGACTTCGTGCGCCCATGCGAAAAGCTCGCGGTCGGTCATGCGCTTGCCGCCGTGGGTCGTGACGCGCCATACGCCGTCGGTCATCCGCGCGTCGATGGCCGCGACGACGAACTGCGACCCGTATTTCGACGCGATGGCGTCGATCAGCGCAGGGTCGCGTACGGCGGCGCTGTTGACGGTGACCTTGTCCGCCCCGGCGTCGAGCAGCCGCCCGGCGTCGGCGACCGATGCGATGCCGCCGCCCACGGTGAACGGGATGTCGATGCGTTCGGCGATTCGGGCGACCAGCTCCGTGAAGGTCTGCCGCCCCTCTTCCGTGGCGCTGATGTCGAGGTATACCAGTTCGTCGGCCCCTTCGGCGGCGTATTTCGCCCCCAGCTCCACCGGGTCGCCGACGTTGCGCAGCCCGACGAAATTGATGCCCTTGACGGTCTGTCCCTCGCGGATGTCGAGGCAGGGGATTATGCGTTTGGCAAGCATCTTTTCAGTTCTTCGAGGGTGATACGTCCTTCGTAGAGGGCTTTGCCGACGATTACGCTGCGCAGCCCCGCGCCGTCGAGCGCCTCGATGTCGGCCATCGAGGCGATGCCGCCGCTCACGGTGATTTCCACCCCGGGGAACTGCCCCTGCAACCCAGCGTAGAATTCCGCCGTGGTGCCGCACAGCATCCCGTCGCGGGCGATGTCGGTGCAGATGACCTGCGCGAGCCCCTGCTCTGCGAAGCGGGCGATAAGCTCCTGTGCCGTCATTTCGGATCGCTCCGTCCACCCCTGTACGGCCACCGCGCCGTCGCGGATGTCGGCGCCCAGGATCAGCTTCCCGCCGCCGAATTCGGCGAGCCATTCGGCGAACGATTCCGGTTCGCGCACGGCGATGCTGCCGCAGATGGCGCGGCTGGCGCCTGCGCCGAATACGCTGCGCAGTGCCCCGCGGCTTTTGATTCCACCGCCGTACTGTACTTCGAGCGTGGTTTTCGTCGCCACGCGTTCCAGCACGGCGAGGTTGCGGGGCTCCGACGCCTTGGCGCCGTCGAGGTCGACCATGTGCAGCCGGCAGATGCCCGCCTCTTCGAAGCGTTGCGCCGCTTCGAGCGGGTCGCGGTAGTAGGTCGTCCGGCGGCCGTAGTCGCCCTGCGTCAGGCGCACGCAGGCGCCGCCGATGATGTCTGTTGCGGGTATGATTTCGATTTTCATGTCATCAGAGTTTTAGGAAATTGCGCAGTATCCGCTCGCCCGCCCGCCCGCTCTTTTCGGGGTGGAACTGCGTGCCGAAGAAATTGCCGCGCCCCAGGGCGGCGCTGAATATCCCTCCGTAGTCGGTTTGGGCGATCGTGGCGTCGCACGCCTGTGCCGCGTAGGAGTGGACGTAGTAGAGGTAGGCGTCTTCGCCGAGGCCGTCGAAAAGCGGGCTGCAGAGCCTGCCGACGGTGTCCCAGCCTACGTGGGGAATCTTCAGCGGATTTTCCCCGCCTCTCAGCCGCACGACGTGCGCCGGGAAGATGCCCAGGCAGCGGGTGTCTCCCTCCTCGCTGTCCAGGCACATCAGCTGCATGCCGATGCAGATGCCCAGTACGGGCTGCGTCAGGGTGGGGATGAGCGCATCCAGTCCCCGTTCGCGGAGTTTGGCCATTGCCGACGAGGCTTCGCCCACGCCCGGGAGGAGCACCCTGTCCGCCTGCCGCAGCACCGCGGCGTCGGACGTGACCGTAAATTCGGCGCCGATGCGCCGCAGGGCATTGGCCACCGAACGCAGGTTGCCCGTATCGTAATCCGTGATCGCTATCATAGTATGCCTTTGCTGCTGGGAATGTCGTATCCGAAGCCGGTGCGTGCCACGGCCATGCGCAGCGCACGGGCGAAAGCCTTGAAGATCGCCTCGGCCTTGTGGTGGTCGTTTTCGCCGCGTGCCGAAATCTGCAGGTTGCAGCGTGCCGCGCAGCAGAGCGAGTGGAAAAAGTGGCGGAACATCTCCGTCGGGACGTCCCCGACCCGCTCGCGGCGGAATTCGGCGTCCCATTCGAAGTCGATGCGCCCCCCGAAGTCGAGCAGTACCAGCGCCCGGCAGTCGTCCATCGGCAGTGCGAAGCCGTAGCGGCCGATGCCCGCCTTCGACCCCAGGGCGCGGTCGATGGCCTCGCCCAGCACGATCGCCACGTCTTCCATCGTGTGGTGCTCGTCGATGTCCAGGTCGCCGTGCGCCTCCACCGTGAGCGACACCCCGCCGTGGTGGGCGATCTGGGCCAGCATGTGATCCAGGAACCGCAGCCCGGTGGAAATCCCGTCGCCGGGGGCGGCCCCGCAGGTGCCGAAGCCCCGGCCGTCGAGGTCGAGCCGTACGGTGATTCGCGTTTCGCGCGTTTCGCGCGTCACGACGACCCGCCGTTCCCCGCGGCGGATGTATTCCGCGATCTCGGCCCACGAGTCCGTGATGAGCACGCATGCCTCTTCCGCGCCTGCTTCCCGCAGCATCCTGCGCCCCTCGGCGGCAGGCGCCAAAAGGATGCCCTTCGCCCCGAGGTTGCGCGCCAGCAGGATGTCGGTCGCCCGGTCGCCGACGACGTAGCTCGCCCCGAGGTCGTACGACCCGTCCGTGTAGCGGCCGAACATGCCCGTGCGGGGTTTGCGCGTCGGGGCGTCGTCGCTTTCGAACGTGCGGTCGATAAGCATGTCGTCGAAGGCGACGCCTTCGCCTGCGAGCGTGCGCAGCATTTTTTCGTGCGGCGGCCGGAAATCCTCCTCCGGGAAGGCCTCCGTGCCCAGCCCGTCCTGGTTCGTCGCCATCACTAGTTCGAAATCCAGCCCCCGGAGTGTCCGGAGCGCCGAGATCGCACCGGGTATGAATTCCAGCTTTTCGAGGCTGTCGACCTGGTAATCTGCGGGCGGCTCCGCGATCACGGTGCCGTCGCGGTCTATGAAGAGCGCTTTTTTCATGGGCGGAAATTTTTGACGGTTTCCAACATGCGGTCGTTCTCCTCCGGGCGCCCGACCGTGATGCGCAGGCAGCCTTCGCAACCTGCGATCCGCGAACGGTTGCGGACGATGACCCCCGCTGCGACCAGCTCCCGGTACAACGGGTCGGGTGCCGCGGTCTTTACCAGCAGGAAGTTGGCTTCCGACGGGTAGACCTGTCCGATGCAGGAGCATGCCGCGAGTGCCGACGCCAGGCGCGAGCGTTCGGCGCGGATCGCCGCCACCTCGGCCGAGATGTCCCTGCGGAGCGATTCCGCGACGGCCCGCTGCGTGAGCGTGTTGATGTTGTAAGGGTATTTCACCCGGCCGAAGAGGGCGGCGATCTCCTCCGAGGCGAAAGCCAGTCCGAGCCTCAGCCCGGCCATGCCCCACGCCTTGGAGAGCGTCTGGAGGACGATCAGGTTCGGGAACTCGCCGAGCCGCGGCAGGAACCCGCCGCCGTCGGCGAAGTCGATGTAGGCTTCGTCCAGCACGACGATGCCGTCGAAGCGGCGGAGCAGGCTTTCGATCTCCTGCGCCGGGAACGCATTGCCCGTGGGGTTGTTGGGCGAGCAGAGCCACATCAGCTTCGTGTACTCGTCGGCTGCCGCCAGCAGCGCCCCGACCGGGAGCGAGTAGCCGGCTCCCAGCGGCACTTCGCGCATCTGCACGTCGTTCGTCGCAGCCGCCACGCGGTACATCCCGTAGGTCGGGGCGATCGACACGGCGTTGTCCAGCCCCGGCCGGCAGAAGATCCGGAATGCGAGGTCGATGGCCTCGTCGCTGCCGTTGCCGATGAAGATCCGCCCGGCGTCCACGCCTTTCAGTTCCGCGATCAGGGCTTTCAGCGCCCGCTGGTGCGGGTCGGGGTAACGGTTCACGCCGTTGTCGTAGGGGCTTTCGTTGGCGTCGAGCCATACGTCGATCCCGCCGCCCGCATATTCGTCGCGGGCCGTGGAGTAGGGTTGCAGCGCCTGGATGTTGGGGCGCACCAACTGCGACAGCGGTTTCATAGTATCCCTCCTTTCATCCGGACGCGCACGGCGTTGGCGTGTGCGTCGAGCCCTTCCGCCTCGGCCATGGCCGTGATTGCGGGCGCCAGCGCGTCGAGCCCGTCGCGCGTCAGCTCCTGGAATGTGATCTTGCGCATGAAACTGTCGACGTTCACCCCGCTGCAGGCACGGGCCCAGCCGCCCGTGGGCAGCGTGTGGTTGGTGCCCGAGGCGTAGTCCCCGGCGCTTTCGGGCGAGTAGTTGCCGATGAAGACGCTGCCCGCGGCCGTGATCTTGGCGGCGATGCCCCATGCGTCGCGCATCGAGACGATCAGGTGCTCCGGGGCATAGGCGTTGGCGAACGCAATCTGCTTGTATTCCTCGTCGAATAATACGATCCGACTGTTGGCCAGCGAATTGCGGATCGCCTCGCCGCGGCTGAGGTACCGGATCTGCTCCTCGACGGCCCGGGTTACCTGCCGTGCGAAACGCTCCGTACGGCAGACCAGGATGGCCTGGCTGTCGTCCCCGTGCTCGGCCTGCGACAGCAGGTCGGCGGCGACGAATTCCGCCCGGGCGCTATTGTCGGCCAGCACCATCACTTCCGAAGGGCCTGCCGGCAGGTCTACGGCCACGGCCTGGGCGCTTACCAGCTGCTTGGCGCGGGTGACGTACCGGTTTCCCGGGCCGAAGATTTTTTCGACGTGCGGGATGCTTTCCGTGCCATAGGCCATGGCGGCCACGGCCTGCGCCCCGCCGACGGCGAAGATGCGGTCGACGCCGCACAGGTCGGCGGCGAAAAGCACCTCGGGGGCGATCTTCCCGCCGCGTCCGGCCGGGGTGCAGAGCACGACCTCGCCGCACCCGGCGATCCGGGCGGGCAGGGCGAGCATCAGCACCGTCGAGAAGAGCGGGGCGTTGCCGCCCGGGATGTAGAGCCCTACGCGGCCGATGGCTACGGCACGCTGCACGCACCGCACGCCGGGCATCACTTCGATGTCGACCTGCGGCGGGAGCTGGGCCCTGTGGAAGGCTTCGATATTGGACTTGGCGATCGCAAGCGCCGTCTTGAGCCGTTGCGGCACGGCTTTGGCCGCTTCGGTGCGCTGCCTGCGGGAAACCTCGAACCTCTCGGGGACGTAACCTTCGATGCGGGCCACGAGGTCGCGCAGCGCCTTGTCGCCGCCCGTGCGCACCTGTGAGAGGATGGCGGCGACCCGTTCCGTGATTTCGCCCTCCTGTCGCGTGCAGCGGGCCGTGAGGGCCGGCCATTCACGGCGCGGCGGGTTGTTGTGGATTTTCAGCATTTCCATATCCGGGTGTTTTTCGGGGTCAGCGGATCATGTTTTCGAGCGTCAGCACCAGGATGTCCTCCGCGCCGATCTCCTTGAGCCGTTCGATGCGTTCCCAGAGCTGGGATTCGCTGATCACGGCGTGTATCGAACACCATCCCTCCTGTGCCAGCGGCAGGATCGTGGGGCTGCGCATGCCGGGCAGGATGACGATCGCTTCCTGGAGTTTCTCCGCCGGGAGGTTCATCAGCACGTATTTCATGCCCCGGCTTTCGAGGATGGAGTTGAAGCGGAAGGTGAGCTGTGCCGTTTCACGGCGCTTCGCCTCGTCCATTTCCGGGTTGGCGATCAGCACCGCCTCGGAATAAAAGACCTTCTCGACTTCGACCAGCCCGTTCGAGATGAGCGTGCCGCCCGACGATACGATGTCGAAGATCGCATCGGACATCCCGACCGCCGGGGCGATCTCCACGGAACCCTCGATGGTGTGTATTTCGGCGTCGATGCCCTTTTCGGCGAAGAACCGCGTGAGGATGTTGGGGTAGGAGGTGGCGACGCGCTTTCCGCGGAAATAATCCAGCCCTTCGTACGCCGCCGTGCGTTCCACGGCCAGCGAGATGCGGCAGTTCCCGAACCCGAGATCCATCGCCTGCTCTACGCGGAATCCTTTCTCCGCCACTTCGTTCAGCCCCACGATGCCCAGGTCGGCGACGCCCATCGCCACGGCCTGCGGGATGTCGTCGTCGCGCAGGTAGAGCACTTCCAGCGGGAAGCCCCCGGCGCGCGAGATGAGTTTGCGTTTGCTTTCGGCGACGCGGATGCCCGCCTCGGAGAGCAGTTCGATGCTCTGTTCGTTGAGTCGGCCCTTGGCCTGGATTGCGATTCTCAGCATTTTTGTCTCGTTTTTGGCACACCGCCCGCGGCATAAGCACGAAAAAAGCCCACCCGCAGGAGGTGAGCTTCGTATATACTTTTGTTAAACTTATGGTTCCGTTTACATGTACATATCCGTCTTACCCCTTCGGAAAGTGGTGATGGTGATGATGGATATGGTGAAATATTGTCATATATGCTGTCGTTGGGACAAATGTATCTATTTTGTCCGAAAAAACAAAATTCCAAGTAAAATTTTTTAATATATTTTCAAAATCAGCCCTGGACACCCTCGGCGCGATCTTCGTCTGTCCCGTGCGGCCTGTTTCCGGTAGCGTGCGGCCGGTGCATGGAGTTTGCAGAAATTGCACGTCCGGCGTCCGGGTATCTGCAATGCCGGTATCCGTGCCCTGCTGCCGGCTGCCTTCACCGTGTCCGTTTTTTTGCTATTTTTGTCTGTCGACGGACGGTTTCATGGGGGCAGTTCGGCGCTTCGGTTTTACCTGTTGCCCCTGCTGCCGTGATTCCCGTGGGGTGGTTGCGGCCGCTCCGGGTGCGGGGCGGACGGCGGAGGAAAGTCCGGGGCTTATTCGTCCGCTTCGCCGTATACCTTGCCGCGCAGTGCGTCGTCCGAATAGACGTGCAGGCTGTGCCCCGTGGGGCTCAGGCAGGTGATGCGGTGTATGTGGTTGTCGAAACACCCCGGTTTCCCGATTGCGAAGAACGCGCACGGGGCTTCGACCTCGGCGCTCTGCACCGGACGTGCCATGCCGCCGCCTGCGGGCTCGAAGATTTCGAGCCGGAACCTGCCGTCGGAGAAGTGGTAGCCTGCGAATTGCGGGTGGGCGTGGATGCTCGTGCGGTTGCCCTCTTGCCAGCTCATCACGATCGCCTCCCATCCCGTTTCCGGCGATCGGCCCAGGTAGGTGCGGCGGTAGGCCGTCGCGGAATAGTCGTCGAATTCCGTCAGCGGGTGCCCCTCGAGCCAGCCGAGCACATAGCCCTGTATCCGCTCGCCCAATGCGTCGTCGACGGGGTTCCTGCCGATGATCCCCAGCAGTCCGGTAAAAAACTCCCCGTACACGGCTGTGCTGGCCGAAGCCTCCTGCAAATCCTCCGCGAGTGTCGTCGCATGTCGTTCCTGTTTCATGGTGTTGTCCGTTTGGTGCAAAGATAGCTGGCCGCCCCGTGCAAACCTTCAGTAAAAATACTTATTCCTGCGCTGCGTGTCGGTTTCCCGGGTGTGCGGGCGCTGCGCGGCGTCTCTGCCGGGCGCCCTGCTTCCGGATCCTGACAACGTTGCCGCCCGCCAGCCGTCGCGCCATCGGATTGTTGCCGCCTTGCCTTTGCCCGGGCGGCCTTTCCGGTCGCTTTGCCGCGCTGTCCACCCGTTTTCCCCGTCCGGTTTTTTCCGGCACGGCCCCCGGGCGGGCGCAAGCCGTTCCCCGATGTCGTTTTTTACGGAAAAATGCCCTTCGATTGCGGCCGTACAGCCTTTTTTGCTATATTTGTAACTTAAATCCGAACGCTGACTCCGCTTATGACACCTCTCGCCGTTATCGCCACCGTATTGGGCTATATAGCCGTACTTTTTGTCGTCGCCTGGCTCTCTGGACGGCGTGCCGACAATGCCGGTTTTTTCACCGGCAACCGGAGCACGCCGTGGTATATGGCAGCCTTCGCCATGATCGGGGCTGCAATCTCGGGCGTGACTTTCATCTCGGTGCCGGGTTCGGTCGCCGTCGATTCCTTCTCCTACATGCAGATGGTCGCCGGTTTCACCGTGGGGCAGCTGGTCGTCGCGTTCCTGCTCATCCCGACCTTCTACCGCCTCCGGGTGGTGTCGCTCTACGAATACCTCGACGGGCGCTTCGGCATCCTCTCGCACCATACCGGGGCGTGGTTCTTCTTCGTGTCGAAGATGCTGGGTGCCGCGCTGCGTGTCTACGTGGTCTGCGCCGTCATGCAACTGCTGGTTTTCAGCCACTACGGGCTGCCGTTCTGGCTCAATGCGCTGGTGACGATGCTCTTCGTCTGGCTCTATACGCAGCAGGGGGGTGTCAAGTCGCTCATCTGGACGGATACGCTCAAGACTTTCTGCCTGGTGGGCAGCCTCGTGCTGTCGATCGTCTTCATCATGCAGGCGCTCGGCATGTCGTTCGGCGAAATGACCCGCGAGGTCGCCGCGTCGCCCTATTCGCGGGTGTTTTTCTTCGACGACCCCTCCTCCGACCGCTATTTCTGGAAGATGTTTCTCGCGGGCGTCGTGCTGCTGATCTCCATGACGGGGCTCGACCAGGACATGATGCAGCGGAACCTGAGCTGCGCCACGCCGCGCGATTCGCAGAAAAACATCGTCCTGACGGCCGTCAGCCAGATATTCGTCATCTTCCTGTTCCTCGTGCTGGGTGTGCTGCTCTACATTTACATCGGCCGCACCGGCCTTGCCGTGCCCGCAAAGGGCGACCAGGTATTCTCGCTGGTGGCTGTCGAGGGCGGATTGCCGGTATTTGTTGGCATACTGTTTGTTGTGGGGCTTATTTCGAGTACTTATTCAGCTGCCGGTTCGGCGCTTACGGCCCTTACGACCTCGTTCACGGTCGACATCCTGCAAGGCACCAGGCGCTACGGCGACGAACGCCTTACCCGCATCCGGAAGGGCGTGCACGTCGGCATGGCCGTCGGCATGGCGCTGGTGATCCTCGGCTTCGAATACCTGGCCGACGACAGCGTCATCAACCTCGTCTACAAGGTTGCCAGCTATACCTACGGGCCGATCCTGGGGATGTTCGCCTTCGGGATGTTCACGCGCCTGAGGATCCGCGACGGCTGGATGTCCGTGGTCGCCGTCGCCGCCCCCGTGCTGAGCGCCCTCGTGCAATACTGGGCGCGCGAGGCGTGGGACTACCGGATCGGGTTCGAACTTTTGATTTACAATGCCGTCTTTACCATGGCCGGCATGTTGTTGCTTGCCAAGAAGAATGAAAACTAAATTCCTGTCGTTTTTTCTGCTGCTCTGCTTCGGCTGGCAGCAAGCCCCGGCCGCCGGGGTCGACGCCGCGACCCGCCGCGAGATCGGCCGTACGTTGTCGCGTATCGTTGCCCGTGAGGTTTCGGGCGGCTTTGTCCGGATCGAGGGCGTGGACGCCTCGCGCAAGCGGGTGCGCATCTACACCTCGGTGGGGCTTTCCTATTACCCGTTCCGCGAGCAGAACCTGCGGGCCATGTACGACTCGGTGCGTGCCGTCCTGCCGCCGGAGTACCGCAAGGCCTCCATCGAGCTTTATTCCGACAAGCGCGAAGTTCGGGGGCTGATCCCGATGGCCTACCGCACCGATGCCGAGTTCAGGAAACTGCTGCGCAAGAAGACGGTCGTGCCCTTCGTCAACCGTTCGCAGCGGCCGCTCGTCGTCCGCCAGTCCTCGCCCGCAGCTCCCACGCAGGGGCTCTCCGGGCGCCATATCGCGCTGTGGCAGAGCCACGGACGCTATTTCGACCAGCCTGCGAACCGCTGGAAATGGCAGCGTTCGCGGCTGTGGATGACCTGCGAAGACCTCTATACCCAGAGCTATGTGCTGCCTTACCTGGTGCCGATGCTCGAAAATGCGGGAGCCTGCGTGATGTTGCCCCGCGAGCGCGATGTGCAGAAATACGAGGTGTTGGCCGACAACGATGCCGCCGGGCAATACGCCGAGACGGACGGCCCCGAGAAATGGCAGCCGGGCGGTGTCGGATTCGCGCATACGCGGCAGGTATACCGCACCGGCGAAAACCCGTTCCGGGATGGTACGACCCGCCGTGTGCGGACGGTTGCCGGGGGTGCCGAGAGCCGCGCCGCGTGGCGTGCCTCCATCCCCGAGCGGGGTGAATACGCCGTCTATGTAAGCTATGAAACGGTGCCCGGAAGCACCGACGACGCGCAGTATACGGTGCATCACCTCGGCGGCGAGAGTACGTTCGCCGTGAACCAGACGATGGGCGGCGGGACATGGATTTACCTCGGGCATTTCCTCTTCGGGCCGGGTGAGCAGCCGGTCGTGACGCTCACCAACCGCTCGCGGCAGGCGGGACGTATCGTCACGGCCGACGCCGTGAAGGTCGGCGGCGGCTACGGTAATGTCGCCCGCTCGGTCAGCGATTCGCTGCGCCGTCCCGGCGTCGAATATGCCGAGGAGACGAGCGGCTATCCCCGTTTCTGCGAGGGCGCCCGCTACTGGCTCCAGTGGGCGGGGTTCGACCCGAAGGTATACACCCCGAAGGAGAACGCCGACGATTATAAGGACGATTACATGTCGCGCGCCCACTGGGTCAATGCCCTGATGGGCGGTTCGGAGCGGATGCCCGACAGCACGGGGCTGCGGATTCCGGTCGACATGGCGCTGGCCTTCCATTCCGATGCGGGCGTGCGGCTCAACGACGAGACCATCGGCACGCTGGGCATCTTCTATACCCGCGAGAACAAGGGGCGTTTCGAGGGCGGTGCCGACCGCTACCGCTCGCGCGACCTGACGGACATCGTCATGACGCAGATCGTCTCCGACATCCGCCGTACCTGCGAACCCGAATGGAACCGCCGCGGGCTCTGGAACCGCGCCTATTACGAAGCGCGCGTGCCGGGTGCCCCGACCATGCTTCTCGAACTGCTCTCGCACCAGAATTTCGCCGACATGCGCTATGGCAGCGACCCGCGCTTCAAGTTCCTCGTGAGCCGTGCTATCTACAAGGGTATCTTGCAGTATATCAGTTCGCAGTACGAATTACCTTATGTAGTGCAGCCGCTGCCTGTGGAGTCCCTCGCCGCGGAGTTCGCCGCTGACGGCAAGGTGGCCGTTTCGTGGTCGCCCGTGATGGATTCGCTCGAAACGACTGCCGCCCCGACCGGTTATGTGGTCTATACGCGCATCGACGACGGCGGCTTCGACAACGGCCGCTATACCGACAAGCCCTATTTGCTTTCCGAGCAGGAACCGGGGCGCATTTACAGCTATAAGGTGACCGCCGTGAACGAAGGCGGGGAGAGTTTTCCCAGCGAGGTCGTCGCCGCCTGCCGAATCCCCGGCGGGAAAGGGAACGTGTTGGTCGTAAACGGATTCGAGCGCATCAGCGCCCCGCTGAGCATGCGCCGCGATTCGCTGGCCGGGTTCTATACCGAGCTCGACGGCGGGGTGCCCGACAAACAGGACATTTCGTTCATCGGCGGGCAGCAGGTGTTCGACCTGGTGATGGCCAGGTGCGAGGTCGACAGCATCGCCCTCGGCGCCTGCAACTGTGACTACGAGACGGAGGTAATCGGCGGCAATACGTTCGACTATCCCTATGTGCACGGCCGTTCCATAGCCCGGGCGGGCTATTCGTTCTGCTCGGCCTCGGTGCGGGCCGTGGAGGATCGCGGCGTGTCATTGGAGGAGTATTCCGCAGTCGACCTGATTCTGGGAAAACAGCGCTCCGTGACTATCGGGCGCGGTGTGGCGGGGTATGCGTTCAAAACGTTTTCGCCTGAATTGCAGGATGTCCTGAGACGCTATATGGCCGGTGACGGAGCCCTTTTCGTGTCGGGCAGCTACGTGGCGACCGACCTTTGGACGGGCGGGGAGGCCACCGGCGAAGACCGCGCTTTTGCCGAGGAGGTGTTGCACTACACCTACGACGGCGACCAGGCCGCCGACCGCAACCGGGTGCGGGTCGTGACTTCGCATGCGGGTTTTTCGCGCGACGAGTACCGCTATGTCAACGATTTCCGCCCCGACCGATACCGGGTCGAACGGGTCGATGCCCTGAGACCCGCGGGTGGCGGGGCTTTCCCCGTGATGCGCTATGTGGACAACAACCGCTGCGCGGGCGTGGCCTGCGCGGACAGCCGCACGTTCGTCATGGGCTTTCCGTTCGAAGCCCTCGAGAGCGATGTGCAGCGCGACCGGCTGATGGCCGACATACTGGGTTTCCTGCTTGGCGGGAAGAGCGGAGGGGACGATTAGCCGGCCGTGCGGCCGGCCTCCGGTGCCGGTTTTGCGGCGGTTACGCTCCGGCTGTGGCGCCCCAAGCGCCGTGTGCCGCCCGGCGGGGCGCCCCGAAAGAGGACGGACAAACGATTGTTTTTTGTAAAATAGATAAATTATGTCACTCGAACAACAGATTTCGAAAGGTATCATGGAGGCTATGAAGGCCAAGGATACCGTGCGCCTGGGCGCATTGCGCAATGCCAAGAAGTATATCATCGAGGCCAAGACCGCGGGCCCGGAAATCGCCGAACTGCCCGATGCCGACGTACTGAAAATCATCTCCAAACTGGCCAAGCAGGGTGCCGATTCCGCCGCGATCTTCACAGAGCAGAACCGCCCCGACCTCGCGGCCGAGGAGTTGGCGCAGGTCGCCGTCTTCCAGGAGTTCCTGCCCCGGCAGCTTACGCCCGAAGAGCTGGAGGCCGAGGTCAGGGCCGTGATCGCCCAGGTCGGCGCTACGTCGGTGAAGGAGATGGGCAAGGTGATGGGCGTGGTCACGAAGAAACTCGCCGGACGTGCCGACGGCAAGGATATTTCGGCCAAGGTCAGGGAACTGCTTTCGTAAGGCCGGTGTGCCGATGAAGCGCCTGTTGTTTGTCCTGTGCAGTCTGGTCGCGGTGCAGGAGGTCTGCGCACGGCGTCCTGCCGTACGGTTCGACCTGCCCTATACGGTCGAGCACGGCAAATATGTCGTGGTGCTCGGCACGCCTGCGGGCCCCCGCCGGTTTATCTTCGACACCGGGGCGACGGGCACCTGCATCAGCGAATCGCTGCGCTGCGAACTGGGTGCCGAGACCGTGAAAACCGAGAAAGTCCGCGATTTCGAGGGACATGTCGTCCCCATCGACCTGGTTCGGCTCGACAGCCTGCGGATGGGCGACGCGCTTTTCCGCGACCATCCGGTGCTGGTCATGCCCGACACTTCGCTGGTCTTCGCCTGCCTGCGGGTCGACGGCATTGCGGGGTGCGACCTGCTGCGCTGGTGCGCCGTCCGCATGCCCAATGCCGACTCGACAATCACCGTCACGGACGATGTCCGCAGGCTGGGGCTGCCCCGCGGCCGACGCATGTCGCGCATGGAACTGGGCGGCGGATGCCCGTTCCTGCCGGTGACATGCCGCAACGGCGACAGGCAGGCCCGGATGTACGTCAAATTCGACACCGGCTCGGCGGGTTATTTCCATTTCTCCTATGCCGATTCCGGCGATGCGCCCCCGCCCCTGTGGTTCATCGACAGCCTGCGCTGGGCCGACGGATATGCGTCGGCTATCGGCTGGACGAACCGCAACAGGGTGAACAGCTATTTCCGGGGTACGATCCCCCGGTTCGAAATTCAGGGGACGGCTATCGCCGACATGCCCGTCAAACGCACCTTCGGCCACAACCGGATCCTCGGCTGCAAGTTGTTAGACTGGGGGCAGGTCGTGCTCGATTTCCGCCGCAAGCGCTTCCTGTTCATACCCCGCGGGGGCGAGGCGAAAGCCCCGCCGCAACTCGCCTGTAATTTTACGCTGGCCCTTTCCGCCGGGCAGCTCGTCGTCGGGCAGGTGTGGGACGAGGCGCTCGCGGACGTCATCGCCCCCGGCGACCGCATCCTCTCGCTCGACGGGCACCCCTGGGACGGCGACGTCTGCCGATTCCTGCTCGACCCCGACCCGCTGGACGGTACGGTGTGCGGGATCGGGACGGCCTCCGGGCAGCATGTTGTCCTAACGATTGAAACCATGAAATAATGCACGTACTGGAATACCTGCACCGCAATGTCAAGACCGTCGCCATGCCGACGGCCATGGTGGCCGGGGCGTTGCTTTGCCGCCCCGTGGCCGCCCTCGAGGGGTGGACGCACCAGATGATTACACCCTCGCTGATTTTCCTGATGCTCTTCTTTACATTCTGCCGCGTCAAGCCCCGGCAGATGAAGCCTTCGATGCTGCACCTGTGGCTGCTGCTGTTTCAGGTTGTGGTGAGCGTGGCGGTCTATTTCCTGCTGCTGCCGCTCAATCCCATCGTGGCACAGGGGGCGATGATCTGTGTGCTGGCGCCCGTGGCGATGGCCGCAGTGGTGATCGCCGGGATGCTCGGGGCCAATGTCCCGACGATGGCTACATACAGCCTCGTGTGCAACATGGTGATCGCGCTCGTGGCGCCCGTCGTTCTGTCGCTGGCCGGGATGGGGGCATGCTCCTTCACGCAGATACTGGCGCGTATCGCGCCGCTGCTCATCATGCCCTTCGCGGCTGCGCAGTTCTGCCGTTTCGTGTTGCCCGGGGCGGCGAAATGGATCGGGAACCACAGCCAGATTTCGTTCTACATGTGGCTCGTATCGCTGGTGGTGATCATCGGCCGTACGACGGCCTTTATCCTCGATTTGCACGATGCTTCGCCCGCGACCGGGCTGTGGCTGGCATTCGCGGCGCTGGTAATCTGCCTGGTGCAGTTCAAGGTCGGCCGCTCGCTCGGCCGCCGTTACGGCGATGCCCCGGCGGGCGGGCAGTCGCTCGGGCAGAAAAACACGGTGCTGGCCGTCTGGATGGCGCAGTCGTTCCTCGACCCGATCTCCTCGATCGCCCCGACGTCATATATCGTCTGGCAGAATTTCGTGAACTCCTATCAGATCTATAAAAAGAATAGAGAAGCGGCGAAAAATAAAATATAAATCTCTAAAATATAGTGATTTATATTTGATTGCAAAATCTTCGGATGTTTTTGCGATTTTCCCGACAAGGCCGATAATTGCCCGATATTTGTTACTATTTTGTTTCTTGAAAATGCCGCAGTAACAAAACAAATTCGCTATATTTGCCGTTGGAGCAATAAACGGGAACGGTATGGCGAAGCAGAAACAGACGGTCAAATTGAAGGAGCCGGTGCGAATCCGGTTCAAGCAGTTATCCAATGGAAATCAATCCATCTATTTGGATTATTATACGGGCGACGTGATCCGCAAGGAGAACTACGTCGGCGGCAAACGGAAGTACGAATTTCTGAAATTATACCTTATTCCCGAACGAACGCGGGAGGACAAGGCGAAGAACGAGGCGACGCTCGCCCTTGCCAAAGCGATTCAAAGCAAACGGATCGTCGAGGTGCAGAACGACGCGCACGGATTCCAAAACACGAACAAGTCCCGAGTGAACTTGCTCGACTATCTGGAGAATATTGGGAAGCAGTCCGCCGAGCAGGGCAGCAGGAACTACGCCCGAACGGTGCTCAATACCGTCCGGGCATTGAAGTTATTTCGCGGCGACTATATCGCTTTTCGGGACGTCGATAAGGAGTTTCTTTCGGAGTTTACCGATTTTCTGCGGCAGATGCCGAAAGCCAGCAAATACGGCGTATTGAAATCCGGAGGCCGATTGAGCAACAATTCGGTCGTGTCCTATTATGGTACTTTGAGAACGGCCATCAACCGTGCTTACAAAGAGGGAATCATCGCCGTCAATCCGACCAAAGAGTTCGATTTTGCAAGTAAAGTACGACAGGAACCGAGCCGCCGCGAGTATCTGACAATCGACGAGTTGAAGACGCTGATAAATACCGAATGCCGACACGAGATTGTCAAGCGGGCCTTTCTGTTCAGTTGCTTGTGTGGCCTGCGCGTCAGCGACATTCGCAAATTGAGGTGGTGCGACCTGCAACGGAACGGCGGACGTGTCCGTATCGAAATCACGATGCAGAAAACTAAAGAACCGCTTTACCTGCCGATTTCGGACGAAGCGTTGAAATGGCTGCCGGAGCGCGGCGAGGCAGGCGACAGCGATTTTATCTTTCCGCTGACGCACGAGGGAACGGTGAACGACACGCTGCAACACTGGGCGAAAGTCGCCGGAATAACCAAACACATCTCGTTTCACGTCGCCCGTCATACCCATGCCACGATGATGCTGACTTTGGGCGCCGATTTATATACCGTCAGCAAGTTGCTCGGCCACAAGAATATCGCCACGACGCAGATTTACGCCAAAATCGTGGACAAAAAGAAAGAGGAGGCCATCGGGTTGATTCCGAATCTTACCGACTGAAACAAAGACCAGACGTGCGGACGATGATTCGCACGTTTTTCTTTTTCATCCGTTTTTCGTATCTCTGACTTCGTCTTAGATACTCCCGCTCGGCAAAATACAAACTTCGTTTGCTTTTGCTCTCACTTATTCGTATCTTCGTATGAAACAAAACGGATTATGGAAGGTATGGAGTTGAAACCGCAGTTCGACAAACTGCAAAAGATATTTGATCGTTGCATCAAACACGCTTGCCGGGTATTGGAAGAACGTATTGCGACGAAAACCGTCCGGCTCAATCCTGAGCAGAGACAAGAGCAGGAAAAGCTGGAGTATAACCGGATTGCCGACGAGCTGGCCGAGTTGTATTTGCATCACTCCGTATTGTCCGATCTCCGGTTCTGCTACTCCGAACCGGCGTTTCTTTGGGAGGGCGGATTGTTCGAGGCTCTGCATGCCGATGAAAAGAGAAAATACCTTGCATTCTACGTTCCCTCGTTCGACTATTCCCGATACGAGCGGGATAACACGGCCTATGATGCCGAACTGCCTTATTTCTCTGCTGTCGTAAATGTCGTCGTACGAGAACGTTATGCCGCTTACTTGCGGCAAAGGGAAACATCCATGTCGGAATCTATGCAGAAGTCGGCTTCTATTGCCGTGCCGCCCATTGCCGAAACGGAAAATCCGTTCGATTCTATACTGACCGACGAGCAGATCGCCTACCTCGCTGCGGCCGTCAACGACGTCAAGATGTTTAACGTATCCCTGTCGGCAGACGAGTTGAAAGCCATTTTCGCCTGCAAGCCCGAAGCGATCGTGCGGTCGAATAATAACCGCCTCGTCGCGTTCTTTTTCTCGGGATTGAGCAGCCGCGGGCTGATAACCCCCAACTGGCAGTCCGTCATCGCCAATCACAAACTTTTCCTCTCGAAAGACACATCACGCGATAAATACATCAATCAAAGCGACTTATCCACGGCGACCAACTACATCCGCGACGTCGGCGTAGAGGGAAAATACGCAACCCTTGAAAAGTATCTCATGCAAGTGAAAAGACTTTAAGAACGGGTTGAGACCTCAAAGATAGGTCAATCTGCTATCAGGCTTATCCTCAATATATTTGCCCCTGTAACGGTTACAAGTCACGGAGGGCATGCACTCCATTTGTTTCATTTAAAATCCATCGAATTATGGAGAAAAGTATTGAGATGCGAGTTGCAGAACTCGAAAAGCAAGTGTTTCATACCAAAAACGTGCTGAGCTTCGAGGAGGCCAGCAGTTTTCTGAACCTCTCGAAAAGCTACCTCTACAAGCTGACATCGGGCAATCTGATTCCGCACTATAAGCCGCAGGGCAAGATGCTCTATTTCGAGCGTGCGGAACTGGAGGCGTGGCTGCGTCGCAATCCCGTCAAGACGCAGGCGCAGATCGAAGCCGAAGCACAACAATATGTGTTCGGCCGCTCCTCGAAGAAGAAGTAGCGATGAATGCGCAACGCGATTCCGCTTCGGTTCCGGTTTCTTCGTGGCGTTTGGCCCGTCTGTTCGTCACGGACGAGTTTTTGGCTCCGCCCGTAATTCTGCGGGTCGATGATTCGGTTATCGGGACTTTGGGGAATTTCAGCGCTTCTACCGGCAAGGCGAAGAGCAAGAAGACGTTCAATGTCTGCGCAATCGTGGCGGCAGCTATGACCGGCGGCACGGTGTTGAACTATTCGGCCTCTTTGCCGCCGGAGAGGCGGCGCATCCTCTATGTCGATACGGAGCAGAGCCGCTTCCATTGCAAACGGGTGTTGTGCCGGATTCTGCGGCTGGCTGGATTGCCCGCCGATGCGCATCCGCCATTGTTGGAGTTTCTGTACCTGCGCGGCTATGCCACCAAAGAGCGGCTGCGGAAGATCGAGGAGGCAATCTACGACCTTGACGACCTTGGACTGGTCGTCATCGACGGCATCCGCGATTTGGCGCACGACATCAATAGCCCCGGCGAGGCGACCGACCTCATCACGAAGCTGATGCAGTGGACGGACGAGCGGCGCATCCACATCCACACGGTGCTGCATCTGAACAAGGGCGACGACAACACGCGCGGGCATCTGGGTACGGAGCTGAACAACAAAGCCGAAACCGTCCTGCAAATTACCAAAGACGACTTCGACCGCGATATAAGCTCCGTCGCGGTGATGCACATCCGCGACCGCGATTTCGAGCCGTGCGCCTTTCGCATCAATGCCGATGCCCTGCCCGAGCTGGTCGAGGACTACCAACCACGACCGACGACTGCCGCCAAGAGTTTCGACTATGCAGAGGTCTGCGAGGCCAAGCACCGCGAGGCACTGGAACTGTTGTTCTCCGAAACCGACCGAGTTTCCTATTCGTCGCTTATCGGACGATTGCAGAGCAGTTATGCCGCTATCGGTCATTCGTTCGGCATCAACAAGGCCAAGCAACTCAAAGTCTTTTTGGAGAACAAGCGGATGATCGTCAAGGAGGATAAGTTTTACCGCTACAATCCCGATTTTCATTATTGACCCTCACGGGCGGTTTAGTCCGGAACGGGGGTATATATTATTAAACCATTCTAAACCGATACGGCGGGTTAAACCCCTGAACCATACCTATAAACCGAGTGAAAGAAAAAAGCTTATGGACGCAAAAGCAATCAATAAGTTCCCGATACGGGAGTACCTCGCCGCACGGGGCATCCGCCCGGCCAAGGATAGAGGTTATTACGGCTTGTATCATTCGCCACTGCGCGAAGATCATACGCCGAGCATGAAAGTGGACTATGACAAAAACCTATGGATCGACTACGGTGCAAGCGAGAGCGGCACGCTGATCGACCTCGTGATGCGTATGGAGCGGTGCGATGCGGGAGAGGCCATGCGCCTGATGAAACAGATGATTTCCGGCACGCCCACTTTTTCTTTTCACGGGAACAGTAACCCCGTACCGCCGCACCGCGAATCGGTTATCACGATAGAGCAAATCCGTCCGCTGGAAAACCCCGCCTTGCTCGCATACCTAACGGAGCGGGCCATCGACCTCGATACGGCGCGGGGACATTGCTCGGAAGTACATTATCGCGTGGCGGACAAATCCTATTTCGCCGTCGGATTCCGCAATGACGCCGAAGATTGGGAGTTGCGCAACCGCTATTTCAAGGGCTGTACGTCGAAGGCCCCGACGACCCGACGCGGCGATTATCCGACGTGCCTCGTATTCGAGGGATTTATGGACTATCTCTCGTATCTGACGCTCAAGCATGACCCGAACCCGCCATACAATATTGCCGTGCTGAACTCGGTAACGAACCTCGCCAAAGCCGCGCCGTTCATCGCCTCGCACGAACGGGTCTATACCTACCTCGACAATGACGAGGCCGGACGCAAGGCGACGGCGGAGTTGAAAGCCGCCTGCCGCAACTTATCCGACCAATCCGTTCACTACCGACCGCACAACGATTTGAACGACTACCTGCGCAGCCGTTGTCCCGTGAAAGAGCACAAGCGGTCGCGCGGTCGCAAGTTGTAACGTCGCCCACCATTCGGCCGCTTCGCGCCCGCGGCTTTTCCTCCACGGAAAAGCCATAGACCATTAGGGCTTTTTCTCGACGCATCGGCACGCCGACGCTGAAAAAGCCCCAATAGGCCAAAGGGTGACCCTTTGGAAACCCCTTGCGACCGTTCCGGCCGCCGACCGCTCATGCGGTCGAAAACCCGATAACCGAAATCATCAATCGCAAAATTATTACCGAATCATGGGATATGTCGTATTGCATCTGGACAAGTCACCGGACAACGAAGTACCGATGACCGCCCATGTCGCACGTACCAAGATGCCGCCCAATGCCATACCGGAATTGACTTACTTGAACGAAGAACTCGTCGAATTCCCGGAGGGTGTCGCCGACCGAACAGAAGCAATCAATCATCGGCTCGAACATGCCGGATTGACTCGCAAAATCGGGACGAATCAAGTGCGGGTAATCCGTGTCATGCTGACCGGCACACAGGAGGATATGCAGCGTATTGTCCAAGAGGGACGGCTGAAAGCGTGGTGTGCCGATAACCTCGAATGGCTGCGGCGAACTTTCGGAGCCGAAAACGTCGTTTCGGCTGTATTGCACATGGACGAAGCGACGCCGCATATTCACGCGGCAGTCGTCCCCATCGTTACGGGCGAACGTCGCAAATTCCGAAAGACGAAAACAGACGAACCGGATAAACGGAGATACCGTACGAAATCCGCTGCACGGCCACGGTTGTGTGCCGATGATGTAATGTCGCGCGTCAAGCTGAAAGAGTACCAAGACACCTACGCCGCAGCGATGGCTAAATATGGACTGCAACGAGGCATCGACGGCTCGAAAGCCCGACATGTCACGACGCAGGAATTCTATCGCAACGCCATTGCCCGACAACAGAATTTGCAGGACAATATCGGTGAACTGCTCCGTATCGAGGAGGAGAAGCGCAAAGCGTTCGAACATGCCACGAAGCAGGAACAGACGGCACGCGCAGAACTGCATCGAACCGCGGCTGAACTGAACGCAGTAAAAGGCGAATTGAAAACCGAACGTCTGAAAAATTCTGCTGCCGAGGTCGGCACGACCATTCTCGACGGTATCGGTTCGATGATCGGCACGTCGAAAGTCAAGCAGCAGGAGCGAGAAATCGGAGTATTACGGCAAGAAGTTGCCGCACGCGATGAAACGGTTGAAATCCTGCAAACGAAGATTCAAACCATGCAGAGCGACCATAGCCAAGAACTTACGGCAATACAGGCACGACACGCTGCCGAGACGACCAACATAACGAAGCGGCACGAGAAAGAAGTATCGCTACTGAAAACTGCCCTCTCGAAAGCTGTGAAATGGTTCCCATATTTCCGTGAGATGATCCGCATGGAAAGCGTTTGCCGAACTGCTGGTTTCGATGACGAACAGACCGCAACGCTTATCAAGGGCAAGCCGCTCGAATACAGCGGCGAACTATACTCCGAAGAACACAACGGCAAATTTACAGTCGAACGAGTAACGGCGCAAATAACGCCCGACCCGACCGACAAACGAAAACTGCAACTCAATATCGACAAAGTACCGTTTAACGAGTGGTGCAGGGCGAAAGTCGAGAAATTACGGCAAACCTTACGTTCGCCGAAACAACGAGGTATCAAGTTATGACAAGAATTGTCCTCGGCAGTATGTTATTGCCGAGGACAATTTCATTCAGCCTCAATGGATTAAAGGGCTATTCTTCTTTCATCGACTTGTAGAGTTCCAAACGCTTTTCGCAGTACTTCGTAACGATTTCACCCATACGAACGACCCGAGCCATATGTTCTTTGAGTTCGAACGGGTGCAGCATGAATTGCCGCTCCTCGAAAGCCTTGCGGGCAAAACTTTTCAAACAAGCTAACGTCGTGTTGCGCTCGACGTCTGTGTTATCGAACAACAACATCAATTCGGTCGATAAGGTACGCATCCGTTCGTGTAGAATAGTGGGGTCATCGTGATTGAACGGCTCGTTGTGATAGACGTAATACAACATTTTGTAATAGAGAATCGCTGCCTTCGCAGTCATGAAAGCCGCCCACCGAATTTCGTTCGGATATTTAGGCGATCCCACCTGCGCAAGGTTCATCAACAGATCTGCCACCGGTTTGAACGTGTCGAAATAGGACTTGGCATCGCAATAGGCCGCCGCGAAATTGCAGGGCCGTTTCGGCCGCCGAAAATAAAAGCTATCCTTGCAGTAAAGCAACACACCCTGCTGATGGGCGTAGTAGAGAAACGGGGTATGATGCGATTCGATGTAGCTCCACGGGCAGACATACAGATTCGTATAGGTAATTTCCCGCCATCGGAAAGGCAGCTTGTAACGCAAATCGCGTTTTGCCTGCAACCAATTATAAGCAGGCTGATTCCGCACGACAAGGAGCAGATCGTAACATTTCGCCTCGCTGTGCATCGTGCTACCGGCCAAAGATCCGAACAGCAAAATATATTCGGGATCGAATAAACCGTCTTTCGTCAAATAGCTGACGATTGCATCAGCTTCGCCTTGATTATACCGCGGTCTGTTCTCGGATAGGGACGATTGATGCTCCGTCGCACTTTCCGAAATGATGCCTTTTGTCTCGAAGTCGGTTGCGGAATCGGCGACTATTTGTTGTGCAGGCTGTTCCTGCATGCCATTCTGATTCATTTCCATAGTTTTGAATATTTGGAATTAGACAATAGTAAGGCTGTCCTTATCATGCCTATGGCACGACAAAGAGCATAACAATTCGGTTAGCTGTCATTGGCTAATCCGGCGGATGGGAATGAAAATGAATCGAAATGTTGCACGGCGGAATCCGCCGGGGACTGGCCTTGCGGCGTGTCTGCGTCGGAACGCGGACGAGAAACGTTGTTTGCATAATAAAAAAGTAGCGCAGCTGCAAACAACGTTTCTCCCTTTCACAGGTTCGACAGTGTGCCAATTCGCGGGGCGCTAACCCCCAATGGCTCTACGCATACCTAAACATGGTAAAGCCGAACCTCGGCGTGATCGGATAATAAATAAAACGTTGTTTGCGACAACAAAGATAGAAAAAAAATGCAACAATGAAAAGCCCGACTGAAAAGTCGGGTAAATATCAGCTTCGCTATATTAAAAAATGCGCAGCTGCAAACAACGTTTCTCCTTTTCAGGTTCGACAGTGTGCCATTCGCGGAGCGCTAACTCCCAACGGCTCTGCGCATACTTTGTCTCGTATGCTTCATGCCGAACCATTCAATCATTTGGAGCCAATAAATTACGTTGTTTGCACCACAAAAATACGAATTTTATTTGAAATGAAGAAATTACGGATAACTTAATATTACAGCTCGATGACAAGGAAGCGAGTTGCTTCATATAAACTGATGATTTCTTTAATCAGATTATAGAAGCGGATTTAAAGAATATATTATTTTGAAAGTCATATATTCTCAACCTTATTCAAGTGTTATGTGGATTGGATTTTTAATGAAAAATAACTAATTTGCATAAAAATAAAGCCTATTATGAATAATTTGATTTCACAAATTGAAGTAACGAACTTTCGTTCAATAAAATATGCAAAAATAGATTGTTCCGCATATAACTTGTTTTGCGGACAAAATGATGTTGGTAAATCGAATATACTCAAAGCTTTCAATCTATTTTTTAATCAAGAAACCGATTTTAAAACTCCGTTTGATTTTTCTACGGATTATAACAAATATGCTCTGGCAGAAGCGCAATCCTCCAAGAAAAAGAAACAGCTGATTAAAATAAAGGTAACATTCAAGAAACCGAAATCTTACAAATCAATATCAGGTTCAACATATTACATTGAAAAAACATTTGATCGAAATGACAAAAATGGTTTGGGCATTGTTAGATATTCCGAAGAATCAACATCAGGACGTACTGCAATATCCAGACTATATAATCAAATGCGATATGTTTATATTCCCGCGTTGAAAGGGAAAGATGTTATTCAGTACTTGTTAGGCTTATTGGGCGAACAAGAGTTGATTGGAACAACACAAATTGCAGATCTAAATAGAAGTATTAATGAAACAACCAATGATCTTGCCGATCTGTTGAATGAGTCGAAAATCAGTATTGGAATGTCTTTCGGTTTGCCAACTTTGCTGAGTGATTTTTGGCAACAATTATCGGTTGGAACAACTTACGAGTATTTTGAGACTATTGAGAAATCTTTGGTTTCAAAAAAAGGGGCGGTCAAACTAAGTTCATCTTCTTACCAAATACCTTTAAATATGCGAGGGGATGGCATTAAGTCGAAATTTCTACCTCCGATTTTGAAATGGCTGCAAAACCACAACGAACAGAAAACGTTCATATGGGGAATTGATGAACCTGAAAATTCTTTGGAATTTAGAGCCGCGGAAGAATTAAGCTATTTGTTCGGGAACGAATATGCTTTAACGACGCAAATTTTCGCAACATCGCATTCTATGGCATTTATTAACCCTCGCGATACAGATACAATTAAACCTGCCATATTTCGAACGGTACGATCATCCTTAGGTGAAACATCTTTCCAAGATATTAACGACCTATATAAAACAAAAAATCGAGAAGATCTCTTAGAAGAGATAGGTGCACTCGACATTCAAAAAGAACTTATTACAAAGTTCAGGCAACAAATTGAAGATGAGAAAAATGCAAAGAAAGAATTGATGAATTCGTTGAATGAACTTCAAGCACAAATAGCGGCACTGACCAAACCATTAGTTATTACTGAAGGGAAAACTGACATAAAGCATATATTAAAAGCCAAAGAGAAACTCGGGATAACAGACGTGGATTTTGAGCAAATTGATAGTCTGCATCAACCGGATGGTGATAGCAATTTACGTAAGTTATTAGAACAATTGAGTAAGATTCATAATAGGAATAAAATCATTGGTATTTTCGATAGAGATGTTCCCGAAACTATTAAGAAAATCGAAAAAGACGGTGCATCTTATAAAAATTATGGCAATGGAGTATATGCATTTTGCATTTCGTCCCCGCGAAGTCGAATTGAGAATGGCCAAACCGAAATATCTATTGAATATTTGTATAAGGATCAAGAGATTACAACTCAATTGGAAAATGGATGTAGATTATTTCTGGGCACCGAATTCACTCGACATTCAATGCGTCATGACACAAATAACGATTTAACACTCAGGCTACCTAAAGGAAAAGGTGAGAACAAAGTCTTAGAAAATAACGGCGACCAAGCCGTATATGACAAAGAAGATAATAATGTTCTGGCGAAAAAGGATGATTTTGCAGAGGCAGTTTCAAAAGATCAAATTGAAATATCTAATGAAAGTTGGGAGAACTTCCGGCATATATTCGATAAGTTAAAAGAGATATGCGCTTTATAAATATCAGCAAATAGAAGATTCGCTCCCCATATGGATATTGATGATTTCAAACAAGAGGTCGAGTGTATCTATAAAGACGAAAAATACGCTGTCCGAGATAATGGAGCTGTTTTCCGGTATCCCCGTAATGGTAAACGGCCTCGTAAATATGATAATTTTTGGACTTTCGGTAAGCCCAATGATAAACATGGATACATGGAGATTGCGTCCGTTCGTGTTCATATTATCGTGGCTACGGCCTTTCATGGCCCGAAACCGACAAAAGAACATGTCGTCGATCATATAGACACGAATCGCCGCAACAATCGCCCGGACAATCTTCGATGGGTTACCCGATTGGAGAACGCACTCGATAACCCGATTACCCGCAAACGTATCATTATGCGCTGCGGTAGTATCGAAGCATTTTTGGCCAATCCGTCTCTGTTGCAAGAAAGCGATGTTACTCCCGATTTCAGTTGGATGAGAACAGTTACGGATGCCGAAGCTCAAGTCAGCAAAGAGCGATTATTGGCATGGGCTGAAAGCGACAAGCAAACATCCGGCGGTGCTTTGGGCGAATGGGTATATGGTCGGCAACCGATTTCGCAAAATGACGGTCTGTTGTCGAGAGCAGACGAAATAGATAAGCTACAATCCGATTCTCTAAATAGTTGGGGGCAAATTCCAACTTTTGCAAATGAACGTCCCGTTGAGCCGGAACGGAGAAAGCGGAATGTTATGCTCTCGTTAACACCCGGAGCGGCTCAAGAAATCTATTTTGATAATGATAAGCCCAATGAATACCCATGTACCCCGCAGGAATACAACGGTGATCCTTTGATGGCTTATGCCGCCAATCTGACCGAAAATGCTGTTTATTGGCGGAACAACAATGGAGATCGAGAGTATGTAGTGGATAAGTATGGATTTTCGGAAGATCGAAACTCTTTATATGTAATGACCAAATCCGCATACGTGTGGCGAAGCCAAGATGATGGAGATTCTATGCCTGTTCCTGTAGCAAACCTCAATAAAGACGAGTTCAGCGAGGATGAATTGAACTATCAACTTGGAGAAGTTATCTATGATGATAATTTGTTCGTGCATAAAAGGGTAGAAACCGACTTTATGCCCAAAGAGTATTTGGAGGAGGTATTCGACGAGTGCATTGGCAAAAAGAATAAAAAGGTCGACAAGAATTAAAATATTTCGGACGGCTCAATTTTATCCGTAATTTTGTTGCTATTTTGTTACTCCGTACAATGAATTGGTTGCTTTATTTGTTAATATTCAGATAAATACGAATGACTACAAATAATATGTGGCAGAACTTTGTGAACTCCTATCAGATTTACCGCCATGACCGGCGGGAAGAGCAGGCCTAACCGGGAAACTCGGGCCCGGGAGGATACGTATGGATTTTATCGGCAGGCATCGCCTGTCGGGTACTGCCGTACGCCCGGCTGAGGGCGCGGCTATTTCCGGAAGATGAAGTAGACCGCCAGTATCAGGCAGAGGAAACCTGCGAGGTGGTTCCAGCGCAGGGAGTCCGACTTCATGAAAACCAGCGCGAACAGCGTGAAGACCGAGAGCGAGACTACCTCCTGGATGACTTTCAGCTCCCAGATCGAGAACGGCCCGCCGAATTGCGACGACCCGATGCGGTTGGCCGGAACCTGGAAGCAGTATTCGAACAGGGCGATGCCCCAGCTCAGCAGTACGATGGCCAGTATGCCGAAGCGTTCGAGTTTGGATTTGAATGCGATGTGGCCGTACCAGGCGAGCGTCATGAAAGCGTTCGACAGGACGAGCAGGGCGACGGTGGCGATTCCTTTGAACATATGCCATACGGGATTAAAACCGCGCAAAAGTATCAATTTTTTCCGTATGATATGCACGTCCTGCAAAAAAATGCCATCCGCGACGTTTTTCATCGGGATGGCGATAGGGTATCGGGTGTACGGTGCGTTTGGGTACGGCCTGCGGCAGGTAGCATCCGTATGCCTTGCGATCGGCGATGCTGCCGATTCGTCGCGGCCCGATCGTTGCCGGGCTGGGGTGGCGCGGAACCCGTCGATGACGACTGCCGGGCGCCGGGGCGGAGGAGCCGCGGAAATTGCGGACGGCCTGTCCGGCCTCTGTGCCCGGGTTATTTCAGCAAAGCGGCAAGGTCGGTGATGTCGCGGAAATCGTCGATGACCCTGTCCGCATCGGTCTGCGCCAGCGCTGCGCGGTCGAGCGTCGTGGCCAGCGCCACGATATGTCCGGCCCCGGCCCTGCGTGCTGCTTCGATCCCCGCCGGGGCGTCTTCGAAGACGACGCATTCCGCCGCAGTCAGCCCCAGGGCCGCGGCGGCCGTAAGGTAAATCTCCGGGTCGGGTTTGCAGCGCGAGACCATGTCGCCGCTGATCCTGGCGTCGAAATAAGGCTCGATACGGCATTTTTCCAGCACGAAATCCACATTGGGCTTGTAGCCCGACGAACCTACGGCGCAGCGTATGCCTGCGTCGCGGAGCTTTTGCAAGAGGTCGGTGAGCCCGGGCATCGGCACGATCTCGGGGGCGTAGATCTCCCGGTAGATGGATTCCTTCTCTTCGGCGAGTGCCGCGAGCCCCTTTTCGCGGATCACCTCCGCGGGCATGATGAGCCTCATGATGTCGTCGTTGCCCATGCCGTATGCCTGGCCGAGTTTCTCCTTCCAGTCGCGGATGCCGTATCGTTCGCAGAAGATTTCGAACGCACGGATGTGGACGGGCGTGTTGTCCACGAGTGTCCCGTCCATGTCGAATATTGCACCTTTTATCATAGTTGTCCCCTTTTTTCCAGCCCAAAGGTAGTCAAAATCCCCGGGTTCCCGGCCTCCGTGCATCAGAATTTGAGTTTTATGCCCAGGTTGACGGCGAAATTCTGGATCTCCTGCCCGGGTTTCGGGTCGCGGTGCGTGACGCGCCAGATGAAGTCCACGCGCAGCAGCCGGAAGATGTTTTCGACGCCGAATCCCACCTCGACATAAGGGTCGGACACCGATGTCATGCCGGGCGGGAAGAGCAGCGGTGCCTGCGTTGCGGCGAGGCTGCCGTCGTTCTCCTTCGACAGCGTGCCCCACACGCCCTTGCATACCAGCACCTCGCGCCATTTGAGTTTTTTGATGAGCGGGATGCGCCCCAGCAGGATGCCGTTGAAGTGGTGTTCGAAAAACAGCGCCACCCAGGTGTCCGAAGCGAACTCGTAGAAGTTCATGCACGAGAACGCCATCGGGTCGTAGAAATAGGTGCCGTTCCCCTCGTGGAGCTTCAGCAGCGGGTAGGGTACCTTGCCGAAGATCTTGCCGCCCTGCACGGTGATGTCCGAGTAGCCTAGCGGCGGCAGCTCGGGCTTGTAGTGGATGCCGCCTTCGAGGCGGTAATATTCATAGCTGCCGCTCAGCACCCGGGGGATCCCGGCCGTGAACCCAAGGGTCAGGACGGGGTATTTCGTCCCCATGTACTGCTTGTCGAACGGCATGCGGTAGATGCTTTCGTTCTTCGAGATGCGCATCCCGACGTGTACGGCGGCGTCCGCTACCGAGTTCATGACCGTGCCGTCGGGGCGCACCAGCGGGACGTACCGGTTGCCGTAGATCTTCTGGATGCGGGCGCCGAGGAAGTTGCTGATCCCGTGCCGCCATTCGTGCTCGTAGACGGCCTCGCCGCGGTTGACCATCGAGAGCCGCGAGTCGCCGCGCGAGAGGAGCGAGCTGAGGATGTTGCTCTCCGTGAGGGCGTTCTGCCCCGCGCCCAGCTGCATCACGTCGTGGCGGCCCGAGACGGTCAGCTTGCGCGTCAGCCGGCGGTTGAAAGCCAGCTCGACGCTGCCGCCGCCTTTGAACATCCCGTCGCGCGTACCGTATGCCGCATACCCCGAGAGGCGTATGCGGCGGCTGACAGCCGTGGTCGTGCGGAATCCCGGCTGCATGCGGAACCCTTCGAGCTTGTTGAAGCTCGCCAGTTTATAGTAGGGGCCGATGCCGATGTATTTGGTGTTCCAGTAACCGACGATGACCGTGTTGATCAGGGTGTAGATATTGCGGTACAGCGGGACGTTCTGCACCGAGTCGACCATCGAATAGATGCCTTTCTCCTTGTCGCTCAGCCGGTAGGGGCGGACGCTCTCCCAGAAGGCTTCGTCCTTGCTCTGCTGCCCCTGGTCGCCGATCACGACGTTGTTGTCCATGCGTATGACCTCGGCGGGGATCGGTTCGCCGATCCGCACGTCAGTGTAGACCACCTCGCGCGTCCCGATGAACGAGGTCAGTTTCGATGAGTCGGCCGTGGTGACCGAGAATTCGGCCGATACGCGGTCGCGGCTTCGGAACCACGTGCTGTCGCGCACGATGCGGTTCTCGTTTTCGAGCCGCAGGTGCTTGATCCAGTTTACGTTGACGCCCTTGGGCATGCGCGCCGAGGCCGATTGCAGGGCATACGACGCCGAGTCGATGTTCACCTCGCCGTCGAGCACCGGGGAGGTGAGCCGTTTGGGGTGGAACCGGATTTTGTAGGTCTTGCGGCCGTCGACCTGCATGCTGTCCACCAGGAAATAGTCGTAATAGAAGAGTCCCCCGTCGGAGAGCGGGCTGGCGAAACGGACGTTGAAGATGTCGATGAAGTTGGCGTAGAAGTTGACGTTGCCGTGCATCTGCCCCGTGAACTGGGCGATGGCGAAGCTGTCCTCCACCCCCGATACGCGGTTGGCGCGGATGATCTCGCGCGACAGCGAGGGGTTGCGCTTGCTGTGGTAAAAGTCGGCCGTGGTTTCGGAGATCATGGCCGGCAGGTAAGCCTGCCCGGTGAGGGCCGACGTGTCGACGTATTCGAATATGAAGCCGAAGTTGCGTTGCAGCCTTTTGTTGCGGAAGCGCGGCTTGATGTTCGTCAGGTCGAGCTCCATCTTGGTGTACGTGGCGCAGTGGTAGCGTTCGTACTCGTCGGGGTCGTTCTGCGGCTTGCGGCGCACGACCCCTTTCAGGATCGGGTGTGCGGGGTTCTCGCCCGGGGTGATGACGACGTTGCCGATGCCGAACTCGACCGCTTCCAGGGCGAAGTCTACCTGGTTGAAGCCGCCCCGCGTGAGCGGCTTGGTCTGCGTGGCGTAGCCGACCATCGAGGCCTGTACGCGTCCCACCGTATCGCGGGTCTCGAGCGTATAGATACCCTCCTCATCGGTCGTGATGCCGGTCGTGGTGCCGGGGAACACGACGCTCACGAACTGCATCGGGGCACCGCTGGCGGCATCCGTCACACGGCCGCGGACACGGGTGCTCTGTGCCGACAGGGTCGTGCACACGGACAAGGCTGCGAGCAGTGAGGCGAGCAGTCTGTATGTAATTTTGCCACGGTGCATTTTGCAAAAATAATTAAAAAGAACCTGTTTGGTCAAAATAAATTACTTTTGCATAATATAAGCCGAAAAATCGAACACCAATAACTGAAATGGCACACGGAAAAATCGAAAAGACCAATGCGGCCCGCTTGCTCGACCGCGCTAAGATAGCCTACGAACTCGTCCCTTACCGGGTTAATGAAGAACACCTCGCAGCGACGCACGTGGCCGAAGAGCTGGGCGAAGATATAGGAAGCGTATTCAAGACCCTCGTGCTGCGGGGCGACCGCACGGGGTATTTCGTATGCGTGGTGCCCGCCGACCACGAGGTCGACCTCAAGGCCGCCGCACGCGTATCGGGCAACAAGAAGGCCGACCTGATCCCGATGAAGGAGCTGCTGCCGGTGACGGGTTACATCCGTGGCGGCTGCTCGCCGATCGGTATGAAAAAACAGTTTCCGACCTATATCCACTCCTCGGCCGCGTCGCTTCCGGCCATCTACATCAGCGCCGGCGTCCGCGGCCTCCAACTGAAAATCGCCCCGGCGGAGCTCATAGCTTTCGTCGGGGCGACCATGGCGGAAATCAGCCGGGGAGGGTAGTGCCGGAATGAGTTTCGGGTTCAGGGAACTTGTTTCCGCCCGTTTAATTTATCATATACGGCGGCAAGCCTTTTAACGATGGCCGTCCAATCGTATGCTTCCAACTCATATTTTTGTTGCCGGGGGTATTTGAGTTTCCGCTCTATTTTCCGGGCCAGTTCCTCATAGTCTCCTTTGCTGAAATAGTCGTCTGCAGGCAAATCTACCAAATGGCTGGCCGGAATGTCGCTTACCAGCACATCGAGGCCGTAACTCATCGCTTCCAGCAATACCAGGGGAAATCCTTCGTTGTAGGACGATAATACGTACAATCCGGCGTGTGTGTACAACTGGTTCAGTTTCTCGCCGTACACATAGCCCGTGAAGACGATCTTTTCCGGTGGCAATATTGATTTCAATTCGTCCAGATAGGCGGATTCCGTCTCCACGCCCCCTGCAATGACCAGTTTGTAATCGGTATCCACTCCGGCAAAAGCTTTTTCCAGACAATCGAAGCCTTTTTCCGGAGTAATGCGTCCTACGCCCAGTATATATTTTCCCGGAGTCAGGCCTAATTCCCGGATATAATTCTGCTGTGTCGCAGGAGTGATGCGCGGAATCCCGTTCGGGATATAATACGATTTGCTCCTGGTTCGCTCATCGTATTTTTCCAGTTGAAATTTATTGACGAAGATGACTGCGTCGGACATTCGCAATGCTATCTTTTCGCTCCATTTCAACAGCGTTCGGGCGCCCCAGCCCCATTTTTTGTGTTCGTAATTGGGACTATGGTACGTAAGCACGACTTTTATGCCGCACAGCTTCAATAGCGGAGAGAACAGAGCGGGGCCTATGTTGTGGATATGTACGATGTCCGGTCGGCTGAGAACCGCACGGCAGGTGGACAGGAATGAATGGTATACGGCCTCGAAACCTTTTATTTTCGTGGACGGCAGGTCTATGAAAGTTATGTTGGGATAGGACGGAGTGACGCGGACATACGGTTTCCGCCTGAAAATAACAAAGCGATATTCTGCAGGAAATTCCGTATACAGGGATTCGCAGTGCTTTTCGACCCCGCCCTGGATCAGAGGGAACCCCCTGGTTCCCAGTACGCAGATTTTCATAAATACGACCTTACCAGCAAATATCCTTCCCCTTTGCTATGCGTATCTTGTTTTTCAATATCCACATGATCGGCTTCCATGGCTTGCGGATCATGTCATGCCGCTCGGTTACGATGAAAGCGCAGTTCCGGTCGCAGGCTTTTACCTTTTCCGCGACCTCTTTGGCTTTCTCCGACTTCATGATGTTCTCGAACGAATCATCCTTGATATTGCCGATGATCCACTCTTCCGAAGAACCGTTGCAGGGCGAGACATTTCCCCAGGGGTCGATGAAGAAAAAGTCGTTCAATGCGCCGCAAGGGGGTCTGTAACCGGGTTCGTCGCCGCGCAGTCGGCGATGGATGCTGCGGTTGAAATAAGCACGGCCGTAATCTTTCAGTTTGTTCTTGAATCCCCGGCGCTTGGATGTCAAAAGCGCTTTGACGAATTTTTCGTGCTCGTGCAGGGCCTTGTCGCTTGTCAAATTATTATCCTCTTTATGGAAGTACCACGAATTATGGACGACAGAGTTGCCCAGTTCGACATCCAGCGCAACGCAAAGGTCGTACAGATAGATCAGGTCTTTGTAGTTGTCCGGGGAAATGACCACCGAGAATCCGATATTCTTGCATTTGGTCTTTTTCAGTTCGAGCATTGTTCGCAACGCGTGGTCGAAGCCGTTGACGGTACCCCGTTTGGAGTCGTTCAGTTTAGGAAGTCCCTCGAGGCTGACGCGGATCAGGATGTTGGGGTATTTATTTGCCAGCGCGACGATCGTTTCCGTATTGTATCCGTTCGTGCTCAGCTCCAGCAGGGAAGCCTTGGGATATAATATCCGGAATATGTCGTCGATGTCTTTACGGATCGTCGACTCTCCGCCTGTAATGTTGATCCGGAGCCCGGCCGGGAGCTTTTCATAATAGTGGTAATCTATTTCCTCTTCCGGTTTGGTTTGGTGCTGCCAGATATTACACATGTTGCACTTGGCATTACAGCGAAATGTCGTAATAAGACTACCTTGTACTACTGTTTTCATTATAAAATATCGTTTTAAAAAGTATTGTATGTATTGGATCACCGCAGGCTTTTCGCCGGTTGTTTTACCGGCTTCAACCCGAATAAAAAGCGGAGAACTCTGTTTTGGGAAAGGATGCAGCGGTGAAGGACGATAGGGAGAATAACTCCTGCTCCCACAATAAGTGCCGCCCCGATGGTGAAATACAGTGAATTGTTCCCGTTTGCCAATGTGGGGACTTTATGGATGAGCGATTTTACGAATCCTTCGAATGTCGTGTGGAACAAATATATTATGTAGGACGATGCCGATATTACCAGTAATTTTTGTGTCGCGTAATTCCAATGTTTTATTCCTCTCGACAGGACGCATATTGCATAAATTCCGATGAACGGCAGTATATAATCCAGAATGGTGGTTAATATAGTATTTTGGGTAACTCTATTAAAGATGAACAATGCAGGCAATGCGCAGACCGGAATAATTCCCGGCACTTTTTTCCCGATCTCAGTCCAGCGCGGATATTCATTGAGGATTATGCCCAGCATAAAATATTTCAGCATTCGTATGGCGAAATTTATGCAGAATATTTCGGGCCATTCGATGGGCAGAAATGTAACGCACAAACTTATTGCGAACAATACGACTTGTCCTGCTTTTGATCTTACCGCGGCGACGAGCAAAAAAATCAGCCAAAGCGCCCAGATAAACCAAAGGAAAAAACCGGCTTCCGGCAGGTAAAACATCTTGAAATAGGACAAATACGTCACCGGATTCTCCACCAGCATCCTTTGTTGTGTCAAAAGTTTTATGCTGATTATGATGATACTGGTGCTGAAATAGGGTATCATCAACCGTTTGAATTTTTTATAAAGAAACTCCCCCCCCCTCAGATTCCCGATTGTCGCTGCGTACACATATCCACTGGCAAACATGAACAAAGGCATATGAAACGTGTAGATGAACAGATTGATTGTATGATACCATTCGGGGGCGTTATCCGGATTGTAATGACCGATGACAACCAGGATAATGCATATTGCTTTGGCAATGTCGATTGAGATCAAACGATTCATACTTGTCTATGCCGTTTTGGAGAAAAACAGAGCGTTTCTGCCGTATTATAAAGAAGTGTATATTTTCAGGAGTTTTGCATAGTACCTTTCTGCCGAATATCTTTTCTGGGCGCCGAGTGCGATCTGCCGGTATTCGAACGGGGTGGCGAACATTTGTCCGATTCGGGCCTTCAGTTCTTTTGCATTTCCGGATTCGAACAGCATTCCGGTCGTGCCTTCATCGATCAGTTCGGGAATGCCGCCGATCCGGCTGCCGAGCACCGGAGTGCCCAGACATTGTGACTCGATGACGGACAGCGGATTGTTTTCATACCATTCCGAAGGCACGACGCAGAATCGGGCCTTACCGACTATTTCCTTGATTTCCGGCCAGTGTTTATAACCCAGAAGTTCTATATCGCTTCCTGCAGCTGCGGCGCGCAGCGTCTCTTCGAGCGAACCGCCACCGATTATCTTCAGTGGGTAGGGCAGTCGCTTTGCCGCTTCGATCAGTGTTCCGATCCCTTTTTCAGGACTAAGACGGCCTATGTAACAGTAATAGTTCTCTTTGTCGTAATCGTCTTTCCGGGTTTTGGTAATGTCGATAAAATTGCAGAGCGTATTGATCTTCTGTTTGTCGAAGTTGCCCTGAACCATTTTGTCCGCCATAAACCGGCTGGGACAAATAAAGGCGTCGGTAACTGCTTCCAGGCGCATACGAGTCCATTTCATAGCTTCCTTGTATGCCAGGAAACTTGCCAATGCGGAATTTTTCATGCATTTGTGCTCCCGCACCTTGCGTTTGTCGCTAAAGCACTCTTCGCAAACCTGCAACCCGTTGCGCAGGCAGTCGTAACGAGGGCATAGCAGTTTGTAGTCGTGCAGAGTCCATACGACTTTCACGCCTCGTCGATGGGCTATTTCGGCGATAACGGGAGAAAGTTGGGTGTGGATATTGTTCAGGTGGAGTATATCCGGTTGGAACTCATCGAGCAGTCGGGTGAACTTTGTCCTGACTTCACGGGTGCCGAATGGGCGGCGCAGCGCCTCGATTATTCCCAACCCGGGGGCGAATTTAACCTCGCTCGGAAAATATTTGCTCCAGGGAGTTTCCAGATTTTCCGGATGCTGCATGGAAAAAACGGCTACTTCATGGCCTTTTTGTTTCAAAAGCTCTTCTAGATTGATCGTGCAGACACAATCGCCGCCGCGCGGATAATAGAATTTATTGGCTAAAAGTATTTGCATAAATTGTTTTATGTCCGGTTGCCGTTGATTTTATAGTTATTCGTCAGTATTATGATTATATATCAGTGCTTTATCCGATTATAATATTTGACGAAAATTTCTTTAGGTGTTTTTCTTGTCAGAAGAGCTGCAGCAACATTACGATTTGCTGCTGACATTATGCTGGCATTATCACCGGATACTTTGCTCTGTATTCGATATTTTAAGCTTCTCAGAACTGCTATTACACAGGCAAAGCATGTTAAAAATATATATAATACTACAGACGACCCGGAAAGGAATCTAATCACCCCTTTTTCACCTGCAGGGGCTGTTGCCGTTTTGATCTGGGAAATGTGTGTTTTGCCACTACAGCCTTCATAATGAATTAATTCGACCGATGCGTTCACATAGCAAAAATAACCACGTCTGTTCAGTGCGGTGGACAATGCGATATCTTCCGGACAGAAAAAGTAGTATTCGTCGAAAAATCCCATTTGCCGGAATATGTCTGTTTTGATCATAAATGCCGCCCCGACGAGATTGTATGTCCGGAATGTTCCGGTTCGGTTCGTATAGGGACTTTCGGCCGTTTTTTCGCGCCACAATCCTAATTGGGCCAAAACATATGTTTTCCAATTTATTTCAGGTCGGCCGCAGTATTGAAGCGAGTGGTCGGCAAATAGCAATCTTGGACTGACGACAGCAGCCTCCGATGGTAATTGGTCGAACGTCGCCGCCAAACTCGTGATTACGTCCGATTCTATTTTTGTGTCGTCATTCAGAACAAAACAATATTTTCCGGTTGCTTTTCGCAATGCCAGATTGTTGTTGGCCGAGAATCCACGGATTTCATTACTTTCAATAATTTGCGCCCACGGGTAATTTTGTCTCAAATGCTGAAGGTTTTCCGGTGAGAAGAGATATGCGACGACAAATACCTCATAAGAGGTCGAGGTGTGTGTGCGGATACTGTCCAGACATCCGCTTAGCACCTCATAATTGTTCATGCTAACAATGATGACTGAAACTTCCATTGTTTCGCTTGTTTATTCGTGATCGGTTGCGATCTATTTTATAAATCAGAATGTAGACCAGATAGAAAAGATAAAGGTGCATTCCCGGTGTTGAGGATACGGTCGACGCCGCTATGAAAGCCAGCGGGAGAAAGAACAGGCATTTTCCCCGCGAGTGCCAGCCCAATCGGCATAAAGTAAAAATAAAGATACAGTATGTGATAATTCCCAATATTCCCCGTTCGACCATAATCCATATCCAGATACTTTCCAGTCCCAGAAGCCGGCCTACCAATATGCGATCCGGAAAGTACAGTGTCGCTTTCTGTCCTAATCCCCATATGGGGCTTTTCGACATAAGAATATAGGCGGCTTCGAACTGATCCTGGCGCATTTCTAAACTGCTGCCTCGTATTTCGGTTTTTTCCGGATTTAATACCGATACGATCAGATTTTCAACAAAATCCAGATAAGGCATCAGGACGATTATACTGATTACCGCAAAAGCTAAGATGCGAACGGATTGTTTGTTTTTTAGATTGATCAGCGGGAGTATTCCTACTGCCAGAAATACCAGCGGTGTTCGGCTGTTGGATAGCAGGGATGCGATGAATGCCATAATGCCGACAAGCAGCATGGTTTTTTGCTGTAATTTACTGAAATATGCTTTATAATACACGTACCCGTACAGGCAGAGGCAGAATATCAATCCGAAATTGATGCTGCCGCCGATCGGATGAAGGAAAAACGATTGGACACGGGTTCCTCGCTCATCTTCCAGATATTGCCAGTCTGTTGCTCTGGAACCTGCGAGGTCTATTTCATAATCCATTACGGGATTGTAACCCAGGAATTTTTCGATAAATGCATATGTGCAAATTATCAGCGAGGCTCCTAATAATATATTGACAACTTTCAGTATATCTTCTTTGCTTGATATTAACATCCAGCATAAATAGGCACTGATGAAATCGCAAAAAACAACGGATAGCAGTGACGTGAAGGTATTCTGGATTCCGGCGATCGAAATAAAGCTCGATACTACATAGGACAATAGTACCCAGATAAATGCCTTGTTGAACGGCAGGGGAGATGTCGTTATTACCCGGCTGTATCTTTTTCTTTTGATTACATATAGCAGTGCGAAGAAGATCGACATGAATACTTCCAGGGTCAATAACGGAACGCCCGGAAGGTTTATCAGGTTTATGTTGTTGTTTAGGAACAGCCGGAACGCCAGAAAGAGAAAAAAACCTTGTTTGTAGTTTTTTAATGAGTACAGAATTAGCAGTGCCGCTATAATCAAGAATGGATTCATGCAGTCATTATTTTATGATTCGGGCCGGAATCCCTGCCGCGATCGAATACGGGGGAATATTTTTTGTAACCACCGCATTTGCACCGATGATGGCCCCCTCGCCGATCGTGACTCCGGCCAAAATCGCGGCTTTCTCCCCGATCCACACATTGTCTCCGATAACGATCGCACCTTTGGAATAAATAGGCCGGGCATTCGGTGCGATGTTCCGGAGCGCCATATCTTCGGGATCTCCGTGCGAATTGTCCGAAATGAGCACGCTTTTCCCCGTGCGGACGTTTTTACCGATCCGGATAGAATTGACTGCGGTGATATGCATATCCGGACCGAACATGCAGCCGTCACCAATCGATATTTTCACCGGAGTATTGTATTGCGGCATTTCATGAGCCGTGATATGGGAATTGCGGCCGATAAGACAATAGTCCCCAATCTCAATGTATTTTTTCCCATTGACTAAATATAATCCCGGTTCTACCTCTGTATGAAGCCCTATTTTTCGGACGTTATGTGCGATCCATGCTGTATAAAACCATGCGTAATACCGGCTAAACCGTTGTGAAAGCGAATATGGCCATATACAATGAAGTAAATTGCCGAATGTTCGTATATATTTATAAAGCATTTTTTATTTTGTATTTAAAAATTTATTTTTCAAATACCCGTATAATGTTTCCTTACCATCTGCCGTTTCATAATATGATAACCGATGGTTTAGTTTGAAAACCGTCGTTTCTTGTTTGATGCGATCGAATTTTTCTGCATCATATGGTTGGTTCATCTCGGAAAGCAATTGGTGTAAATATGGGGATGTATAGGGCATCGTGTCTACGCTTCTGCGGAATGAATCGTTTTTCCGATAAATTAGGTCGAAGATGTAATCTATCAGAAGATAATCGATCATCTTATTGTATTCTTGGAGGTATTTAAGAAAGATACTTTGGATAGTGCCAAATGCTGGATTACCATGAGTTGATGCAAGGAAAAATGTAGCCCACCTGTATGCAGATATGGTGGTATTGGATCCAGTCACAATTTTTATTGAGTGAAAATAGTCTGGGGCAGGAATTGATATTGAATCGGTAATCAGTAAAGTACTGTCCATCCAAATACCGCCTTTATCAAATAATAAACAAATGCGTAATATGTCGGAAAAGTGGGTGTATGAAAGTTCTCCTCTATTCAATCGATCATAAATATAATTAGGAAGTGTAACGTGTGAGGCAATATTATCTTTGGTCAATAAATGGACTGGCCGGTCATGTATATTCGAGACAATACTATTGTAACATATTTTTACAATTTCAGGCATTGCAGTCTCTCCCTGATACCAAAAGATCCATACCGGACCGTTATTTGACTTTTCTTGTAGCGATGGAAATGTTGCAGGAACCATATCGCAATAATGTTCATCCATCCATCGGCGAATAGAATCTATTTTCTGGTTTTCAAAAAAACAGCATTCTTTGAAATGAAAATAGAAAAAATCCCGTATCAGTTGGATGAATAACACGCAAAGTGTCCGTATCCGTAAAAATGAACTTAATCGGACGATATTTATGATCTTAGATCCGTATAAACGAATTGTACGATACATTACTCTGGATTATTTTGGTCGGATATTTTTGACATACATCTTTGTCGATGAGAAATAATTTTTTGATAGATATCGGTTAACGTATTTTTGATAGATTCGGGATTATGCCGTTGCCGGGCTGCTAGTTGTCCTTGGTGACTCAGTTGCTCCATTAATTTTGTATCCCGGCTCAGTTTAACGATCTCCATTGCCAGCATGTGCGGTTCATTTGACGGGATGAGAATGCCGGTTTCGTAGTTTTTGACGAGAGACGGAATCCCGCCTACATAGGTCGTGATGACTGGAATTCCGATTATTTGGGCCTCGCATAATGAATTAGGAGAATTGTCGATATATGCTGTATGTACGTAGATGTCGGCCTCTGCAAGTTGAACGGCTAAATCTTCGGCCGAAAGTGTTCCCAGAAATTTTATGTTGACTGCATCATGAGGCGTACGTTCATTTTTCTCGAAGAAAGGGAAAGACCCGGTGGGGCCGGCAATAAGCCATTCGAAATCAAAATCCGTATGATCTTTTAATAATTTGGCTGTCTTCAAAAGGAGATCCATGCCTTTGACCATACTGCATGACCCGACGCTGAGCAACTGTATGCGCTTCCTTTGTCGAAATGTCCATGTTTTCGGGGGATTGAAGAAGACTGGGCGTAGTGCTTCATTACAATGATAATATTGTGAGTCTGGGGCATACAGGCGTGTGATATTGTAATCCCAGTTCGTTCGCCCCATGACATAACGGCAGTGTTTCAGGATATCTATTTCACGTGCTACTTTATAGTTGTCGTTTCTACTCCATACAAATCGTCTTTTTAACAGTACGATAGGGTTGTAGTGCGATGTTTTCCACTGGGTGAAGAAATTATAGCCTGGAGGATATGAGGCATTTACATAGGGAGGAAGGCTGCCCTGCATGTGGATGACGACTGGTATGTCTACGTATTTCTCAACCAATCCGAATCCCCATTCCGAACCGAAAACATGGATGATGTCCGGTTTGAAATCCTCGATGACTTTCAGGCAGTCCGCAATAATTATCTTGTCTTTTTCCGATGCGTATATGCGTCGCCGCAATCCCGGTTTTACCCGGATCGGATAATAACACACCCCGTCGATTTCTTTCTTGAATATCGGATCCGGATGTTCGAATGCTACCCCCAGGCGGATGTTATCTGATGTTCGGATTATTTTTTCCAAGGATGCGATCCAACCGCCCCCGTTGTGTTCGCCGTTCCGGTGGGCATCGTAGAGCGACGGATTTACGGCAAACCAAAGTACTTTCATATTATGAATTGGTATTATGTGACAGGAAGCTTTTACTCGTGTCGATTTTCCCGGACAGAAGATCGTCTATGCGCTTCCAATCCGGAGTTGACAGGGGTGTCGTGTCCTGTATCTGTTGAGGATCGAATCTGTCGGTCATTCCCAATCCGTTCAGGAAATCCCGCATCCGCGAATGGTTCGTTCTGCCCCGGAGCGGATAGGTCAGGAACGGTTTATGGAAAAGGACGGAGAATGCCGTCGCATGAAACGAATTCGAAATGACGAATTCCGCATTTTTAATCCATGCGAGGAATTCCAGCGGCCCGGCGTCCGAAATATTCCGTTCCGCATAGGCAAGCGGTGCGAAATCGTTCAGGGAATACAATCTGGCGCCGAGCTGCCGGGCTATTTGCCGTGCATGTTCCCTAATAGTGGGATCATTCGAGAAATCATATACGAGAACATACCTTTCTTGGGGTGTTATGTCCACGGAAATTTCCTCCCAGCTTTGTCTGTTCAACAGAAAAACCGGATCTTCCACCTGTTCTGCCGTTCTGCCGACAGAAAGATCCCTGATTATTCTTACCCCTGTCTGCTCCCGCACCGATATCGCATCGAATCGCTGCAGTTTTTTCGTGACGAAAGCCCTGTATGCGGGAGCGATCTCCGATACTGCAAAACTGGCTGCATAGGAGATACGCCGCGTGTCGTCGGATCCGAAATCGAGATAGAACGCTGCATCCTTTCCGTTTTCACACGCCGTGTTCCAAATCTGGTCGCTTCCGGCAATATATAAATCTGCCTGCGGTGGAGTGGCCCTTAGCTCTTCGGCCGAAGTATAGGTATTGTCGGTAAGCGTCAGGAATTTTTGCCTGAAATCGTCGAATTTACGTTTCCGGCCGATCGTTTTGTATATTTTCCGGTTTTTGAGCAGAAAATAGATACATTGTGTCCCGATGTAATCTTTATAGGGATATAATCTTGATTCAGCGGGAATATGCCGCCAGTTATATCTGCTGTTCAGATAATAGGGCTTGTAATCGATGATCTGGACATCGTGTCCCGCCTGCGACAGATACCGTTGCAGTGCGTACGCCTGCAACGAGGCTCCGTAATTATAAACGTTATGACAGGTAATCGTCGCTATTTTCATTTTGCGATGCGTTTTATGAGTTTGCGCATTGTCGCTGTCGGATGACGGGCGTGATTTACTATCCGCGTTAATTGTTCTCGACGGGTTACGTAGCGCTCTATTTGTCTGAGCGAAATTTTCGGGTTTCGCAGCAGCGACATGATGTGATCATAATTGCCGGGTTGTCGGGCGTTCTCCCGCATTTGTCCCTCCGCTGCCGTTTCGAATGAAATCTCCGATATATGGCAGCCTTGCAATATTTCGACGATATTTTGGCCTCGCTCCGTGAACGGGATCAATGCGCTGACCCCATGTTCGTCGTGCTGGTAGCGGGAACCCCAGAGGTCGCCGACCCGCAAATCTGCGGCTGAGTTGTTGAGTTTATATTTGCACTGTTTGTAACACGAGGAATTAAGACAGAGGTCATTTAGAAATACTTTAAAAAATATGTCACCATCTGATAATGACGAAAAACAGTGCTTTGTTCCGGCTGATGTCGTGTGCTTATAACTTATTGCATAGGAGTCGTGCCAGCCCCGCCGTTTGCTTCGCCATTTGATGTCCGTGAGTTTTGCGTTTTCGCCGATCGTGCGCAGGTATTTTTGCCATAACAGCATCGACGGAACTCCATGGCAAAAGAAATCTACGAGGATGAAATTCGATTCAACCCTGAAACGCCGGATGTAGCGTCGGAAAGATGCGATTTGACAAGGGGTGCCCGTCACCACGTATTTGTCATGGATATCTATTCCCGCAAATCCGTCGGTTGTATCGCTCTGCAGATATTTGCTTCCTGCAGATGCAGCCAGCTCTTCCTCGTTGCGTGCGATATAATGTTCCGGAATCTGTTTTGCATAATTATAACGGACGACGCATATTTTGAAGCCTTGCTGCAGCATTTGCCGGCCGATTTCAAAAGCGATTCCCCCGGAGGATGAATTTTTACGGATATCGTCGTTCAGGCTCCATGCCGCATAACTTGTCGGTTTAAGGTCTATAACCTGGCTGTCTGCTGCAAAAGCGCAAACCTCTACGCAGATCGAGCATTTTATACACTGATCCGCCGATTCGATGCGGGGTTCGTAAAAGCCGTTTTTATTTAACTTCAATGCGATGATTTGTTTGGGACAAGCCTTGGCGCAAACCCCGCATCCGAAACAATCGTGTATATCTGCAATATTGATCATATTTTTATGCAGAACATTTCTGTTTGATTCTGGCTACTATCTTTTTCTGCACGAAAATCCGCTCCTGCACCGACAGTCCGACATAGTAAATGACGATCAAAGTAGCGATGGCACATACGCCGGAAACTACGAATAACCGCAAAATGCCGGCATTCATCAGGTGAGAGACTATTATAGGGCAGATTGCTGCCAGAACAGCCACTACGCAGACATTCAACAGCACTTGGGTAAAGTAGGACTTTATGGATATTTCCACCTGCCGGTGAAGAAACCAGAGGCGGGCGAAGAGGCATCCCAAAGAGAGGCAAATGGCTACGTACATGGTCGTCTCTGGTGCATAACCTTTGCCCAGCAATAGGTAGGAGATCGGAAAATTGAGCAATTGAAGGCTTCCGACGACGATCTGGTAGTTCCGTATATTGCCGGTTGCCTGCAGGGCCGTTATTTGCGTGCCGGACAAAACTTCGCACATGGCGAATACCAGAACCAGCCGGACGAAGATTACGGTGTATTCCGGGACGTTTTTCAACCATAGCGTCAGGATCGTATTCGTTTCGATGATGATCGGGAGCGATAGCAGCAACAGCAGGTAGAATGAAAAACGGGCGCCGCTTTGTACCAATGTAAGCATATACAGGTAGTCGCCCGATGCGTAGCTTTTCGTGATTTGCGGATTGATTGCAGTCATAAAATTAGTTGCAAATCCGTTGACGGCGACGTTCACCTGGAATGCGATAGCGCGCGCTGCGTTGATGACCGGGCCGCAAAACAGATTTATGACGATATTGACCCCCTGATCCCGCAAAACCCCCGCAAAAGCCCCGATGAAATTCCAGCCGGCAAATCCCATCATTTCTTTCAGAAGGGCTTTGTTGAATGTAAAATGATATGTGCACTCTTTGAAATTTCGCTTGCAGTAGATGCCGTAAGCAATCCGGATGACACAGGCGACGGCCAGTAGTAATATACCGTACAATTTTAACTTGTCGAATGAAAAAATGACGAGTATGTAGACGATCAACAGCTTGAGTACTACTTCGATAATGCTGATATACGCAAAAGCCTGCATTCGTTCGTGTGCGATGATCGCCGCATTGTACGGAACGCTGATCAGGTTCACCATGAACGTCAGTATGGAACACTGAAGCACCCAGTTGGCAGCGCCGATACGACTCTCCGGCAGGTTCATTTTTTCATTCAGGAACCATACGCCCCCTATTTCGGCCAATACAAAGATCAGGAGCGCCAGCCCGATCTGGATTGTTACCGACGATGAAAATACGGATTTTAATTTTGCGGTATTGCCCTGTCCCAGCTCGAATGTTATATACCTGCTTATCGCTGCGGACAATCCGCCGGAAATGACGGAGAACATGGCGACGACTCCGCCGATGACGTTATATATACCGAAATCTTCGACCCCCAGCGTATTCAGGACGACTCGGCTGGTGTATAGACTTACAGCCATCATGAATATCATCCGAAAATAGAGCAGAAGAGTATTTTTCGCTATGCGTTTGTTATTTCCCGATGATGCCTGGACTGTCATTCTGTTTACCTTTGTTTGCCGGATTTTTTGTTTGGTAGGCTTACCTGTCCTTATACATGCTCTGGTAGTACTCTTGGTATTCGCCAGAAGTTATGTCATCCATCCATTTTTGGTTTTGGAGGTACCAGCGGACAGTTTTTTCGATTCCTTCCTCGAACTGCAGGCTGGGAGCCCAGCCCAGTTCGCGCTTGAGCTTGCGCGAGTCGATGGCGTATCTCAGGTCGTGGCCTGCGCGGTCTGTGACGTACGTGATAAGCTGCTCCGACGACCCCTCGGGGTTGCCCAGCAGCCTGTCCACCGTCCGTACGATGACCCGTATCAGGTCGATGTTCTTCCACTCGTTGAAGCCCCCGATGTTGTACGTCTCGGCGACCTTGCCCCTGTGGAAGATCACGTCGATGGCCCGCGCATGATCCTCGACGTACAACCAGTCGCGCACGTTCTGCCCGCGGCCGTACACCGGCAGCGGCCTTCGGTGGCGGATATTGTTGATGAACAGCGGGATGAGCTTCTCCGGGAATTGGTAGGGCCCGTAGTTGTTCGAACAGTTGGTCACCAGCGTCGGCATCCCGTACGTGTCGTGGTAAGCCCGCACGAAGTGGTCGGACGAGGCTTTCGAGGCCGAGTAGGGGCTGTGCGGCGCGTACTTCGTCTCTTCGGTGAAGAACTCCTCGCCGAAGGGCCCGCCGCCGCTCTCCCCGCCCGCAGCATCTCCCTCGGGACGGGTCAGCTCCAGCGCCCCGTACACCTCGTCGGTGGAGATGTGGTAGAACAGCTTGCCTGCCCAATCACCGTTCCAGTACTCCCGCGCAGCCTCGAGCAGCGAGAGCGTGCCCAGGACGTTCGTACGCGCGAAGGTGAACGGATCCCTGATCGAGCGGTCGACATGGCTTTCGGCCGCAAGGTGGATGACCCCGTCGATGTCATACTGCCTGAACAGCGCCCGCAGCATATCCAGGTCGCAGATGTCACCCTTCTCGAACACGTAGTTCGGGGAATCCTCGATGTCCCGCAGGTTGGCAAGGTTGCCCGCATAGGTCAGCTTGTCGAGGTTGACGATCCGGTAATCGGGGTATTTGGTCACGAACAGGCGTACTACGTGCGAGCCGATAAAGCCCGCTCCGCCCGTAATCAGGATAGTGCGTTTCATGGGTTATTTTCTGTGAGTCGTTTCATGCAGTAGATCAAAGCCTCCCTCCAGTGCGGGATATCCATTTGGAAGGTCTCCTTGAAGCGGGTCTTGTCCAGCACCGAGTAGGCCGGGCGGGTGGCCTTCGTGGGGTATTCCGACGTGTGGCAGGGGATGATGCGGCATGTGTCATGTCCCGCGGCCGCGGCGATCTCCACCGCGAAGTCGTACCACGAGCACACGCCCTCGTCGGTGAAGTGGTACACCCCCTCGTTGCCCGCATAGCGCCCCGCCTCGATCAGGGAGAAGATCGCAAGCGCCAGGTCGCCGGCGTAGGTCGGAGTGCCCACCTGGTCGAAGACCACGCGCAGCGTCTCACGCTCCGAGGTCAGCCGCAGCATCGTCTTCAGAAAGTTGTTCCCGTACTCCGAATAGAGCCATGCCGTGCGCAGGATCAGGTAGCGGCACCCCGAGGCCTTCACGGCCTCCTCGCCCGCCAGCTTCGTACGCCCGTAGGCCCCCAGCGGCGAGGTCGCCATATCCTCCGTGTAGGGCCTGTGCCCCGTGCCGTCGAAGACGTAGTCCGTCGAGACGTGGATCAGCGTCGCACCCGTCTCCTTGGCCGCTGCCGCGAGGTATGCCGCGGCCTTGTGGTTGAGCAGGTCGGCTGTCGGTTCATCCTCCTCGGCCTTCTCCACGTTCGTGTAGGCCGCACAGTTGACGATCACGTCGATACGCTGTTCCTTGACCGTTTGAAGCACCGCCCCGGCGTCGGTGATGTCCAGCTCCGCGACGTCGGTGGCCAGGTAGTTGTTGGGCGACACGCTCCCAAGCTGCCGCAGCGAGCTCCCCAACTGTCCGTTGGCGCCCGTAATCAGGATATTAAGCATAGTAGTCCGTATTATAGTCGAACAGTTCCGCGGCCTCTTCCAGCCGCGGGTGGCAACTGTCCTTAGGTGAGAGGACGACATCCCCCGGTGCCAGGTGCCAGTCGATGCCCAGCGCGGGGTCGTCCCACGCGATGGCGCCCTCCGATTCGGGGGCATAGAGGTTGTCGCACTTGTATTGGAATACAGCCTCGTCGCTCAGCACCGAGAAGCCGTGCGCGAAGCCCCGCGGTACGAAGAACTGCCGTTTGTTGTCCCCCGAGAGCTCCACGGAGACGTGCCGCCCGAACGTGGGCGAGCCCCGGCGGATGTCCACCGCGACGTCCAGCACGCGGCCCCGGACAACGCGCACCAGTTTCGACTGCGCATGCGCCCCCCGCTGGAAGTGAAGACCGCGAAGAACGCCGTACTTCGACATCGACTCGTTGTCCTGCACGAACCGCACGGGGCGTACGAGCCTGCCGAAGGACTGCTCAGAATAGCTCTCGAAGAAATAACCCCGAGCGTCCCCGAAGACATCGGGTTCGAGGATGACCACTCCTTCTATTTCGGTAGGGATGACTTTCATGGCTTTAGCGTCGGTTTTCGTCGGTGAGTTTCAACAGGTACTGCCCGTACTGATTCCTGAGCATCGGCTGCGCCAACTCCCGGAGCTTAGCGGCCGTGATCCAGCCGTTATGGTAGGCGATTCCCTCCAGGCAGGCGATCTTGAGACCCTGGCGTTTCTCGATGACCTCCACGAAGATCGAGGCTTCGGCCAGAGAGTCGTGTGTGCCCGTGTCCAGCCACGCGAAGCCGCGCTGAAGCGTCTGCACCTTCAGCTCGCCGCGTTGCAGGAACGACTGGTTCACGCTCGTGATCTCAAGCTCCCCGCGCGCCGAGGGTTTGATACCCCGGCCACATCCACGACCTTGTTGGGGTAGAAGTAGAGACCCACCACCGCGTAGTTCGATTTCGGTGTTCCGGTTTCTCCTCGATCGACAGGCAGTTGCCCGCAGCGTCGAACTCCGCAACCCCGTAGCGCTGCGGGTCGTCGACCCGATAGCCGAAAACTGTGGCCTTGCCATCCTCCTCGGCCGTGCGTACCGCCTCGCGAAGAAGGCCCGTGAAGCCCGAGCCGTGGAAGATGTTGTCGCCCAGAACCAGACACACGGAGTCATTGCCGATGAAATCCGAGCCGATCAGGAACGCCTGCGCAAGACCGTCCGGGGACGGCTGCTCCGCGTAGCTGATACGAACCCCGTAGTCAGAACCGTCACCCAGCAAACGACGGAAACAACCCACATCCTCTGGCGTAGAGATCAGGAGGATGTCGCGGATACCAGCCAGAAACAACGCCGATAAAGGGTAGTAGACCATCGGCTTGTCGTAAACAGGCAACAACTGCTTGCTGACGCCCTTCGTGATCGGGTACAAACGCGTTCCGCTGCCGCCTGCCAAGATTATGCCTTTCATAGGTTTCTGAAATTAATATGCGTTCTCATCCTGCCGCAGGGCATTCCATACCGTCATGAAGATGATGCGGATGTCGAGCAGCAGCGACCAGTTTTCCAGGTACCAGATGTCGCGGCGTACGCGGCCTTCCATCTGGCTCAGGGAGTGGGTCTCGCCGCGGTATCCCGTCACCTGGGCCCATCCCGTGATGCCGGGTTTGATCAGGTGGCGAACCATATATTTGTTGATGAGTTTCGAGTATTGCTCGGTGTGCTGGAGCATGTGCGGCCGCGGCCCCACGATGGACATGTCGCCCTTGAGCACGTTGATGAACTGGGGCAGCTCGTCGATGCTCGACCGGCGCAGGAAATCCCCGAACCGGGTCTTGCGCGGGTCGTCCCGGGTCGCCTGCATCCTGTCGGCATCGGCGTTGACGCGCATCGAACGGAATTTAATGCACCTGAACGTCTGGCCGTTCTCCCCGCTGCGCTCCTGCAGGAAGAGCACCGGGCCCCGCGAGGTCAGTTTGGTGCCTATGGCCACGAAAATATAGATGAAGGGGAACAGCGTGCAGAGGAACAGGCTCGATACGGTGACGTCGAATGCCCGTTTGATAAACCGGTTCGACGCCTGCCGCAACGGCTCCTCGCGGATGTAGAGGATCGGTACGTTGCCCAGCAGTTCGAGGTTCATCGTGCGCTTCATGTAGTTGCGCAGGTTGGGCACGTAGAAGAAGCGGACGAAGTTGTTTTCGCAGAAATCCATGATCGGGAATATCTCTTCCGCGTAACGATCCGTCGAGAGGCAGCAGTACACTTCGTTTACCGGGTGTGCCTCCAGCCACGGCAGCGCCTCGTCCACGCTACCCAGGCAGGGGGTGTTGTCCGGCAGGGTGTGGTCGTTGTGGTTGCTGAAATAGCCGAGCACGCGGTAACCCGTGCTGGTGTTGTCGACCATTTCGTGGTATACCTCCACCGCATTGTCCTTGCTTCCGACGATGATCACGCGGCGGGCGTTGCGGCCGTGTCCGCGTGTGACATTGACCACGATGCGGCAGATGTAGCGCCACAGCATCAGCAATACGGTGAGCACGATGTAGAACGTCCCCATCAGGTGCACCGGCAGCAGCCCGTAGCTCCATACGGTCTGGATGAGCACGAAGAACCCCAGGTGGCAGAGTACGACGTAGAATACGCGGCGGATGATCTCCTCGTAGGGGACGATCCGCGAGGAGAGGATCACGCCGAACCACGAGAGGCCTGGGATGAAACAGATGTTGAGATAGGCGAATATCTCCAGCGAGCGGGCGATACAGGCCGGTTGCGGATACAGCGTGAGCGCCAGTATCCAGGACAGGTTCAGTAAGAATAGGTCTCCGATGATGACGGGAAGCTTTATGAGCAAAGACTCCCGCATGACTTGTTTCATAACCGAAAATTTAGAGGCGTTAATTTTCGAATTAACGTTGCGCAGATTGCGTATGTGTGGGAAGAAGGATCTGCTGATTTATTTTTTCGATATACCTCAGCGGCACGTAAGCCGTCAGTGCGGTGGCTATGTCCTTGATCGCCACGGCGACCTTGCTGTGCCCCTTGTGCCGGATGTAGCGGCCCTCGATCCCGGCGAACACCCCGCCGGTCACGCGGACGGCATCGCCTCCGGCCAGGTCGACGTCCTGCGGTGCCACGATCTCGACATGCTCGTTGCGTGTCGCCACGACCGCCATGAAATCCCGCATCTGGTTGTCCGGTATCACCGTCGGCGCCTTCGTCTCCCGATCCATGATGTAGCGGATCGGCAGAGTGGTGCTGGCCTTGATCTCCTTCAGGCGCAGGGCCGAAGTGCGGATGAACAGCAGGTTGTGGATGAGCGGCTCCCAGACCTTGCGCGTCCGCTCCCCGTATGTCCGCCGGGCGAAGTGCATCGGGATATAGCTCTCCACGCCGATGCCGTCCAGATAGCCCTTTACGAGCATCTCGCGGCCGTAGGTGACGCGCAATGCGTACCAGCGTTGTTTGTTTTCCGGATTTTCAGCCATGGGCATACCCTGGGGACACCTCCGCATGGGTGCGGTTGTCAAGCGATGAAATAATTGTGTCGGAATACGACTCTTGTCTCATGTACATCCCTACGATAGGGCCTGCGCATTTTTTCCTGTCGAACGCAAAGATACGAATTTTTCCCGCTCCGCCAACAACTCTGCTGCCATGCCGGGAATAGGCCATTGGGCCCGCGTAACAAACAATAAAGGACACAAAAAGGGCTGGATATTCCAGTTTTGCGCCTCTTTATGTCCTTATTTCTTGCCGATACGCACTAAATAGCGTATACCTTGCGTTGTTTTACGATGCAAATATAGCTCTTTATTTTTAAATCCAAAATATCCGGCAAAGATTTTCCAAGACTGAGGCTATTCTTCCTCCTTTCGCAGCCAGCTTTCCCCGGGGCGGATTCGGCCGGGAATTCCGGCGCCTGCAGCCTGCGGCTACCTGAATACGGTGAATTTCTCGTTCCACTGGCCGCGCACCGTATCGTAATAGTACCTCCATACGGATGTCCGGAGCACTTTGCGCAGCCGCCAGCGGTTCCGGTACGGGCCGGACAGTTTGCGCAACAAGCGCGGCAGGGGCTTGTCCGGCATCGGCGACAGGGTGAGTACCTCCTCCATGAACCGTCCGAGCATCCCCGCTTCGCATTCCGGGCCCGGAACCTCCGCCCCGAGGTATTCCACGGCGGCGGCCGTCATCAGGTCAGCGAACCTGTCCATGCGGTAGTCCTCCATCGCCGTGCGGAACAGTGCATGGTCGATCTCGTCCCAATGCCGTGTCAGGAAACATGCCCAGTCGCAGAGGTGCCGCAGTACAATTCCTTCCTTCTGGAAATGCACGGCGGCATGGCGTATCAGGAATATGGCGTTGAATGTCGCCCGGGGTGCCTGTATGCCCGGCGCCAGGCCGTGCGTGCCCTCCTTCTCCAGCAACCGCACCAACACGGCGTTCAGCTCCCGCTCCGTCCTGTTGCGGCGCACGTTGAGTATTGTCCTGTGGTTTTCTATCAGCACCCCGTCCCAGACGTATTCCGAATGCTTCGGGACGTCGAAATAGAGGTGTGCCCCGATCTCATGCAGGATGCGGTCGCCCTTGTCCGACTCGCCGTAAAGGTAAATGTCGATGTCACCGCATTCCCGGTGCTCCGGGAGGGGGTAGTCGCGGCTCAGTCCGAGCCCTTTGAGCAGTAACATGCGGAGTCCCTCTTCGGAGAACCGCGCCGCGAGTTTTGAGGCCGTTTGCTGCTGGTGGCGGTACCTTTCCTCCAGTTTTTCGGCCGACAGCGCCCAGCGTATGCGGGTTTCGCGCGGCGGTTGCTGTGCTGCGGGCAGCCGGCATATGCCGTCCCACACGACGGCGCTCAGCCCGTGGTCGGCGGCCATGCGGTAAATCCGCTCCCACGATCCCGGCGTGACGGCGGTGTCGGCGGTATCGCTCACGGGGGCGGCCCCGAGGCCCGCTCCGCTGCGTACCAGCCGGATGAAATAAAGGGTATCCTTGTCCAATGGCATTGAAAGGTTTTGTCGTCCGATAGTGTCGCAAATATACGACAATCTTGCGAATAATCAATCATGCAGGGAATTGCGGCTTGCAGCCACGAAAAAACGGCCGCCTTAAACAAGGCGGCCGTTCTCCGTGATCCGCCTGGGTTGTGAACCAAACGTTATTTCTTCCTCAATATCAGTACTTTCAGAAATTTCGGCTTTGCATCCGTCACGCTTTAGTCCTTAAAAACTGTCTGCTGTTGTCCGGTGTCTGTCTGCCAACATCTTGGGTTCAAATGTACACATTATTTTTGGATTATGCAAACCGTTGAAAATAAACATTCTAAGGTTAGTGCAAGGTGCAAGCTATATATATAGATATATACTTGCACCTTGCACTAAATTTCAATACTTATTTTTCCGTCTATTCTCCATTATCGTTTCAAAATTTTCTTGCCCCCATTGTTTCAACTGCTCTAAATGAGGGATTAAAGTTTCTCCAAATTCAGATACATAATATTCCACTTTGGGTGGTACTGAGGGATATATTTTTCTACCTACTAATCCGTCCGTCACCAATGAACGTAAGACAGTAGAAAGCATCTTTTCCGATATAGAGGGAATTGTTTTGTATAGTTCATTGAAACGTATTACTCCATTCTCGTGTAGTTTCAATAAAACGACCAAAGCCCATTTGTCTCCCAACCATTCCAGTATAGGGGAAGCAGAACAATAATCATAATCTAACTTTTTTCGCATTTTTTCCGTCCTTGAATACATTGATATTGAGAAAAACTAACTCAAACGTAAGTGGCTGACAGATAGTATAGTTCTTCTTTATTCAAAAAGAACGTCCTAACTTCGCAGCACAAAAATACGGAAAATAACGAATTCCAAGTGCTTAATTTATAATTATATGGAACTATTACATTTTACGGGACAAGTATGGCGACCACCATACGAAGCAAGTTCCCAACTCTTACAGGTAACAGCCGGATGTACTCACAACAAGTGTAAATTTTGTAATTTATATCACGGAACAAAGTTTCGTCTATCTCCCATTACGGAAGTCGAAGAAGATTTGAAAGTGATACAAAGTTACCAGCCCAAAGCCCGACGAGTATTTTTAACGGGGGCTAATCCATTTGTGCTAAGTTATAACAGGCTGCTGGATTTAGGTCTTCTAATCAGGAAATATCTTCGTCATTGTGAAAGTATCGGTATGTTTGCCCGGATTTCAGATATTAAGCCAAAAACAGTAGAGGAATTGAAGAACCTGCGTCATTTAGGTTTTGACGGTATCAGTATTGGAACAGAATCGGGCGATGATAATACATTGGCAGTAATGAACAAGGGATATACGGCTAATGATATTATCGAGCAATGCAAGAAGTTGGAAGAAGCAAATATCAGATATAACCTCGTGTATCTGACAGGGCTTGCAGGAAAAGGCAAGGGAGAGCGGAACGCTATTAATACTGCCAATGTGTTTAATCAGTTACATCCCTTTACCGTAAACTTTGTATCACTGACCGTATTTTCCGAATCAGAATTATACGAGGAAATACAACGTGGTTCTTTTGTAGAAGCTACCGAACACGAAAGGTTGCTGGAACTACGGACTTTTATTTCAAGACTTCATATAAAAACAACTTTATTAGGAAATACGGTATCAAACACTGTCCCGTTTGTCGGAATGATACCTAATGATAGAGTTAGAGTTCTTAATGAACTGGATTCGGCTATAAAAAATGCTGGAGAAAAAGAATTAAGGCGATATAGAGATAGTATTAGGTCTTTATAATCAGCTCAAAGATATTCTATGCAATTTGTAGATAAGATATTGTTCCAAATCAATACAGAGATAGAAAAGCTCGGTATAGATGATTGTATGGGCATTGACAGTGCTTTGCATATGATGCGTTTTATTCAGCCTTTAGGTGATGAATTGAGAAAATACATATTAGCTTATCAGTTTGCTGATGAAACGGAAGAAATCTCTTTTTTTAAGGAGTATAAGCCAGAAGTGTTGAGCAAGTATTTGTATTACAATAAAATATATGTCATTGAAAGTAAATATCCTACTGGTAGTGATATTGCACAAAGAGAGTATTTATATAAAGAGTTGGATAGTTTGACGTTTTATTTCAGTAGGAACTTGGACTTTTATCAGTATTACCGTTCTAAATCTACTTATTTGGATAGGTATTATTTTACCCGAAACCAAAACGATTTACGAATATGTACAGACAGTTCCCATATTGATAAAGACCCTCTATATTCAACCGGATATGATTTTAAAGTGGCTAAAATTATTACCAACGAACTGTTGAAAATCTATTTGACTAACAGATTGCAAGAATTGGAGCGTATTGTACAGCGCAAAGCGGATAACGGACAGGTTGTAGAAACTATTTTGCGTTGGACTGGCTCTAAAAGGGCGTTGGTAGAACTGATTTATGCTTTAGAAGCGAATGGGGATTTTAATAAAGGGACGGCTATTTTAAAAGAAATCGCAGCCATTTGCGGGATTGAAAAGACCTTGACCTACCATGTAGCGCGCCATTCGTGCGCCACTTCGGTGCTGCTCGCAAACGGTGTTCCCATTGAAACTGTATCTAAGATTTTAGGTCATACAAACATCAGAACCACTCAAATTTATGCGAGGATTACCGATTTGAAGGTAAGTAGCGACATGGAAATATTGGCTCAAAAGTTGGATGTTCCACACAGGACTGCCAGCCGATGAAACTATGTTATCGTCAGATAACAGCAAGGTGTGATTTGTGGCACACAAATCTGTTTTCCGTGCCGCAAAACACCTTGGGCAAATTCACTCCGAAGTCGTGTTGCCAATGAAAGAAAGACATTCCCTAACTAAAGATTTTTTCGCTCGTCGGGACGGGTGGTCCCGCCCCTTGCCGCTGGGCGTTCCCCAACCGATGAGTTTATTTTTGTAATTCTGCAATCTTGTTTTATTGAAATATTGATAGCTTGATTGAAAGCAAGATTTCAGTATGGCAGGATTGAATGAAAACAATAAACCATTCAATATTGATTGAAATACTGAATGGTTTATTTATTACAAGAATATAATTACTTGCGAAAAGAATAAAACTCGCATCATGTATCGTTTTCATCCATTCTTCGGAGCAGACTTTTTTGCAATGTTTCCAAATACCGAGTTCTATTTATTTTACGGCTTCGCATTTCCAAATAAGAATGATATAAATCACCAATATCTATACTGAACACATTTTCAAAATATCCTGCAATCTCTTTTAAAATAACCGTTTGATAGGTGCTACTCGTTGATTATAAGTGGTTTGCGTAAAAAGAGAATATTAGAGGTAACGATTAAGCAACGGCTCATTTTTCCGATATTTGCACTGTGTTTTACTCCTCTAAATAACTTATGCAAAGATAGCAATTTTCTTTGAATCTGCAAAAATATTCAAATTGTGTAATAAACGAAAGCACGAGGCTTATGATCTCGTACCTTCTTCTCTTTTATTTCTTATTACCTTTTTCAGGACTGCTTTCGATGACGAACAGGCAATAAGATTAAAGGATTTTATGCAAGTTACGAAAAGAGAGGGAACAGAATCATTCCCTGAATCATCCGTATATCAGTCTGTTGTGTTTAGACTCCAATATGAGTACACCGAATAAACCACAGCCGATCTGCATCGTTTTACCCTGTTGCACTTGGTTAACACAAAGATAAGAAAATTATGAGATAAATCAAATAATTTAAATGTGGACTTAATTTCTTTTTTGAACTTGTTTGGTTGAATCAGCTTGCATATGCCGAATCGTAAGTTGTTTGAGCCTTAAATGACATGCTTTATAGGTACAATTATCCCATATTTTGCGAAGTTTTGGTGGTAAAAATGGGGAAATTCGTTCCCGTGACTTAAGCCAAGCTATCCACCGCTTTTGCTCGGTAGTATTTTGATATTCTTCAACCGAAGATAATCGGTTTATCTCCACGGTATCAATCGGGGCGTAATCTCGATCGGGAATGAAATCTCCATTACACAAGGACATATAAAAATCCCGTAGCGACGCAGCCCGAATTAACTTCATCTCCTGCCAATAGTTAGCAACCGAATAATCTTTGACTTTTATTTCTTTCGACAACCATCTCCTGAAACTCTTATCCATGAGTTCGGCCCAGGTTGCAGCTTCCTTTGCAAAGAGAGTTTTGTATCGTAGAACTAATCGTTTGGAAGATTCAGGCATAGGAAAATCTGCGATTCCGATAGTATAATCTCCGGGAAAATCCCACGACGGATCGTAGTATTTATCGAATATTTGGGAAATCTTTTCATATTCGCGCAATCTTCCCCAAAGTCGTTCATTAGAGGCAACGCTAATGTTCAGGTATTTATATAGAGAATCATTGTGATATGAGTAAATAGAATCCAAAGAAAAGCGATGGTGGGATAATTTTGCATATTCTTCAACGATGGATTGACCACTCCATGTTTTTAATTGCGGCAGCTCTATCTTTAGAATCGGCACAGTGGCTTTGGAAAAATAAAGATCCGCTATATCATCAGGCCCGTTATGTTCACGCAATACGATGATTTGACGAACCGTATCTATTTGAGAATTGTGCGAAAGCCGGTTGAGTGGTACATAATCCTGTTCGATAAGGGTGTTCCCTCGGATTTTATATACCTGATGATAATTGTTGGGGAGATAGTTTTCCCACTCGGAAATGAGCAGTTCGTCTTTGCCGTCAAAATCCACGTCGAGAAACCGAAAAGGTGGAGGAGTATATCCCAGTAAATATAGGCTGTCCTGCCACTCCTCTTTGGACGGGTACTCGAAATAGTAAACATCGCCATCATAATATCCCTTGAAATTGTCGGCGTGAGCAACTTCATCCGTATTGAAATTGGCGTATTCATCGGAACTTACATGAAATGATGCGCTGGAATTCGTATTCCGGAAATTCATGACGATATATCCATCCCAACTGTGGATATCGGAAAGCATCCAGCGAGCTGTCACCTCATAGCCTTTTATCGGCTGTTTGTATTTGAAATAGACGTTGATTAGACTGCCTTGGTCAATAGTCGGAGGTAGTGGAATCCGGTTAAGTACACCAATCCATACCGAATCGGCAGGATCGGTGCTTTTGACAAACTTAAGCGGCTGAGCCGATTCTTCTATTTCATCGAGATGTGAGGTAGATGAAATTCCTTGTTTTGCTGTCTTTTCCTGCCGATGGCCGCAAGAAAATAACAACAATAGCGGGGCAATTAATATTATTGGTTTATTCATCGAAGGAAAAGTGTGGTACAATTTACATTGACGTATTAAATAAATTTTTCTTTTTAGCAAATCAGGATGATTATAATTCCTAATTAGCATCACATATTCTGTTTTGTGTAACAAGAAATATTTTGTCGCGTTAAAATAAATTCTAATACTTTTTTCTTTTTAACATTTTGTGGAGATTATACCAAAAATAATACTCTAATTTAGATGCAGCCTGTGTATTAGCAGATTGCAATAACATTTTTTTGAATCTTAAATACGATCCTTTCGTTATTGATATGCATTTTAATGAATCGTTATATCCGAAGGCTCTGTCGCCAATTGAATTAACAGAAGACGGCATATTAATTGATTTCAAATGACTACACCCCCAAAATGCATACGATCCGATATAAGACAAGCTTTCTGGCAGTTTAACCACCTCTAAACGATTGCAATGAGCAAAAGCATTGGCTTCGACAACAGATAAGCCTTGGGGCAATTCGACCGTCTCTAGAAGTCGATTATGCTCAAAAGCCCCCTGCCTAATGATCCTCACGGTTTCCGGAACTTGGTAATGTCTGAGTTCAAAGCTTTGTGGAAATCTTATCAATTCCGTCATGTCTTTTGAAAACAAAACTCCCTCAACGGATTTATAGCTTTTGTTATCACATATATATCGAAGATTATTACTAAACTCAAAAGCCTTTGCTTCAAGTTTAGTTAAAGACTGAGGAAAAACGATCTCTTCTAAATAATAGCAATTTGTAAATGCATCGGATTTTAACTCGACCACACCTTCTGGAATACAATATCTTTCAATTTTTTTTGCTTCTGGATACTTAATGAGTATTTTTAGATCACCTGAAAACAAGATCCCGTCTATAGATTTATAATTAGGACTATCGCAGTGTATGTCTTCCACCTTGCATTTATGAAAAGCATAATCATCAATAAATATAATAGATGATGGTATATTTATTTGCTGTAAATTACAATTTTGAAAGGCCCCAAACCCGATTGATTGTAAATTATCTGGCAGACGAATCGTTTTGATATGGCTGTTTGCAAAAGCATTTCTGCCAATAAGTCGAACACTATCAGGTATTTGCACCTCTAAAAAAGATGTATTCTCAAAAGCCTTATCCGCAATACATAGGCAGGTGTCGGAAATTGTATATTTTTTTTGCGATTGTAATTTGCTGTTTTCTTTGTTGGACAAACAATGATATCTTCTAAAAAGATCTGTTGCCAGCACTTGTCTGTATAATCTGCCATGTGCTGACAATAATTTCATTCGATCGACTGTATAAAACACGCCATCCAAATTGACATAACGCTGTTTGTCATCGATTGCTGCATTGGTATTTAATTTAACGATGTTAATTAATTTGACAATGGGGCTATAATCTATTTTTGTTGTAGGAAGGACATAGATACTTGATAGTTTGTCACATCCATAAAATGCGTATTTATCAATTTCTACATGTTGTCCTAAAATAGCGATGGACTTCAAGTTCTTACAGTTGGCGAAAGCTCCAGATTCAATCGTATATACACCATGCGGAATATTAACATATTGTAAACTTCGACAGCCACAAAATGTATTGGACTTAATAATTTGCAATTTTTTAGGTAATGTTATTTTATTCAGATTTATACAATCAAAGAATGCAGACCCTCCGATGGTCGTAATACTATTCGGTAAATTGATTTCCGTCAGTTTTGAACAGCCATTAAACGCGCACTCTCCCACATAGCTTACTACGTGCGAAATATTGACTGATTCCAGATTTTCGTTATAAGCAAATGCACATTGTCCAATGCTCGTTATATCTTCAGGAACTGTGTATATCGCACCTTTTCTTTGGGCTGGATATAATATTAATTCATTAAACTCTTTTTCCTTAAATTCTGTTTTTCCAAATAAAACGCCTTCTACAGTCTTATAAAACTGATTATTACAATATATATATTTTAAACGACGAGGAGGCAGAGAATACCTTTCCAACTGGATAGAAATGGTGCGTTCTGGTAACTGAATTGATTCTATTTTCGTATAAGCAAAAGCTCCTAGATCAATAGATAATGGAATCCATGAATTTGATTTATCGTTAAATATAACACGTTTCAAATTCCTGCAGTTAGAAAAAGTCTCGGCCCTAATATAAGCAACCGTATCAGGAATAAAAATCTGCATTAAATTTTCTCCGCCAATCGAATTTTCAATAGCGACACAATTTTCACTGACAACTAGATTGCTTATTCGATCTGAAACATTCTTTAACTCCACTGCTTTTCCGAATGAGAAAAATATAGTTTCTGTTTTCTGATACAAAATATCATCGTCTGTAATTGGAGAACCGTCGATAGATGTAGAGCAAAGACGTTTAGCTGTATCTTGCCCTTGATTCCATTTTATACAATAAAATTCGTTAATATACTTCCATACAACATCTTTATCATTGATTATCATTATGTTTTCTCTATTACTTTGAGCTTTTTTAGTCCAATTGTATGAACCGCTGATAACTAACTTTTCGTCTATTATGCAAAATTTATTATGCATAACTCCTCCATCCATACTGATTTTATGAATTTCTCCACCAAAAGATATTAGTAGGTCGTGCGCTTTATTATATTGATTATTGATATCGTCGTTCTGTAAAATAAGATCAACAAATATCCCTTGTTTTGCTTTATTTAATAAAACATCAAACAGTGACATATCTGTCAGCCACGCCATTGCTATATATATTGAAGAGCACGAAGATTTGAGATAATCAATAATCCGATTTTGAATATTATCGAAATATACATCCATAAATAAAAAAATAAATTAATTTCACAGAAAAATCTGCTTGACATTTTTCACACTAAAGAACAAAAATAATCATTTTTCCATTTGCGCTAATTCATAAAGCAAAGATACCAAAGGAAAGCTCGCATTTTCATTTCTGCAAGTCTTGCAGAAATGAAAAATATCTCGGAATAATTTCGTATTTTGCAGAAAAGAATGGATTATGCAGCGTCGTACCCTCACCTTTTCAGGCAGATGTCCGCAATTCTTGGCATCGGGAAACATCTATTATCTGGAACCTGAATATTGCGAACCGTATCATGTCTATATTCGGGCGCATTTTCATGAATTATCGGAAATGCTCCGGATTAAAAATAGGTCTTTTATCTACTATGGCCAAAAACCGGCAACCGAAATATTGAGCTACAATTATCCCGGAGAACATCGAACGACTAAGACGGGAGAATGCTTTACAGCCGATTTAACCCACAGATTATTCAACCGGCTGAAAGTGCCGTGCCCGGACAAACCGATGTTGTTGACTGATGCGTACGACCTTAAAAGAGGACAGGGAAAGATTATCTGTGTCTTTCCGGATAAACCGGACGACATCGCACGGCTTCTGCAAAATGCAGAAGACCATACGGTTCTCAATAGTTTATGCACTATCGAACCTGCGTATAAGCATTCGGATGAAGATGCGGATCGAGACTTCTCCGAAATCGCCTATCGGCTGACGATGGAGGTCGAAAAGAATATCGAGATACTGCAACGGTATGGGTATGATACGTTGTTGCGAGAGATTCTGGACATGCACCAACCGCAGTTAAGCCGTATGGAGATAACGGCGGACTATCGTATTTTTCTGCCGGACTACGGAAATATGGAGATCAAGATGACACCGTTGGCCAAGGCTGTTTATTTTCTCTTTCTGGATTATCCGCAAGGGATCATGTTCCGGGATTTAAGCAAACCGGAATATATGCGAAAACTCAATTTCATCTATAAAACATTGTCGAACCGGAGCGATTATATGAAAATACAGGACAGTATTTTTAAAATTTCCAATCACCGGAACAATTCGATCAATGAGAAATGTTCTCGTATCAGAGAGGCATTCGTCTCCAAGTTTACCGATAATCTCGCCGCAACCTATTACATTACCGGTTGCAGAGATACCCCCAAACGAATCGAACTGGATCGGAAGATGATAACATGGCAGGGCTATCCCTATGATCCGGAGTTGTGGAACAAGCGAATGCAATACGGAAAAGATTACGATGAAATGATTGCTTTCGAGCGCCGAGAAGCGGAATTGAATCGACAGATTCGGGAGTCATTGGACTATTTATCAGATATTTTTGGTGCAAAATGAAGCTACATACGTTTCCCTAAACTTTTGGTTCCTTCTATGTCTATCCCTATTTTCTGGTAAAATTCCTTTCGTTGTTGTTTGAACCACTCGTCGCCGTCCTTTCCGTTTATGGTGAATCGAAACCCGCTCGGCCCGTCCTTGTCGGGTTTGAGTTGCAGGACAATATCGTTCGCCCGAAACGTATGATTATACCTTATCGAGTGCAGTTCTCCCGTGTATCGGTAGGGTTGCATCGTAAACAACGCTCTTGTCCCCTCCTTGTCCAGTCCTACGTTCTTACAATAGTTTTCCCATTTTAACAGCCCCTTTACATACGGACATAAATCATCGACACGCATCAGGGCTTTTATGACTTGTTGTGCTTCTTGTTTAAGGTCGGCCACCTCTTTATCGTGCCCGGCCTGTATCGTCGCTATTTCCCGTTGCAGGCTCTTTATATCTTTATCTTTGCCCTCTATCGCGTCCCGCAAGTCTGCGATCTGTTTTTCATACCTCGCGGGCTTCGGGTCGTGGAACAATGCCCCGATTCGTTCGACCGCCTTTGTCGTGGCATCTACTGCCACGCCTTTTAATTTGTCGGTTTTGATCTCGCGCCGGGGCTGCGTCAGTTCCGACCGTACGGCCTCCCGCTGTGCCTGCAAAGCGGCAATATCGACCGTTAGGGTTTGTCGCTGTTCTTTGAGATTCTCGACCTGCTCGGCGATTTCGTTCTTGCGGACGAATACCTCGCGGTAATATTGTTGGGTAGATATGTGTTTGGCTTCCGATCCCTCGACGCCGCGTCGCAGTCCGTATTTGGCCATCGCTTCGGCATAGGTGGTCTGGTAGGCTTTGAGTTTGTCCCGTGCCATCACATCGTCGGCGCATAGACGCGGGCGGTCTTTCTTAGTGCGGTAGGTTCTCTTTCCGCTTCGGGCGTTCTTCTCCCGCTCCAGCTTGGCCTTTCTGCGTTCGCCCCGTGTGATCGGCACGACGGTCGCGTGGATATGCGGCGTCTTCTCGTCCAGATGCAGGACGGCCGACACGACGTTTTCCTTTCCGAAAGTCTTTTGCAGCCAGCCGCAGGAATCCTTGGCCCAAGCATTCAACTGCCCGGCCTGCCGGATACGCTTCATATCTTCGGGGCTTCCGGAGAGCATGACACGCAGGGCACGCACTTGGTTCTTTCCGATCTTGCGTTCCAGTCCTGCATTGTCCAGCCGGTGCTGGATCGCTTCGGTGCGGTTGGTAACTCCTTTGGGGAACTCTACCAATTCTTCATTGAGGTAGGTAAGTGTCGTTATGACGTTGGCGGGTGCGATTCTCCGCTCGACGTGTCCCGACATGGCGGCGTCCGTTCCGGCCGCCTTTTCGATATGTAATACGACATAGCCCATAGCGGTATGGTTTGAAGTGGGTGAATAATCGGTGACGGTCGGGGGTGTCCAGAGGGGCCGCGGCCCCTTTGGCCTATTGGGGCATTTTCAGCGTTGCGGAGCAATGCGGAAAGAAAATGCCCTAATAGGCTATGCCTTTTGTAAAAAGGCGCGGGCGCGAAGCGGCCGATCTGTGGGCGACGGTGCCGGCGTCATGTCCGTCAGCAGGAGCGGGCGATGAAAGAAAACCGACGGCCCGCAAGCCCGTGCCCCTGTGCGCCCGGAGGGATCCTTCGAAAATCCCATAGGGCGCACAAGGGCGTACGGGCTGTTACTCCGCCAGACGGTATTTGTCGCCCAAACGTTCGGTAAGCGCCGACATGTCGCGGCTTATCTTTTCATTGGTGATCTTCGCATAGATTTGGGTGGTGAGAATATTGGTGTGCCCCAACATCTGCGATACGGTCTCCAACGGTACGCCCTGCGAGAGCGTGACGGTCGTTGCGAACGTGTGGCGGGCCATATGGAATATACACGGCAAAGCAAGGAAAAGCGGATAGGTGAAAATAAAACGTAAACCGTTAGGAATAAGCAAGGTTTCAGTATTTTGCCAAATAGGAAAAATGCAAATGATAACGGAATATTGAGGTTATTCAGTTACCAAACCGTTAGCCGTCCGGTTACCGAAACGGGAACAGGTAACGGTCGGAAATGAAAAGAAGTCCTCACCGTTTTGTTTGCACTCATACACAGTATTTTGCATATCAAGGAACGCTTATACGGCAAGTAAATTTGCACTTAAAAATATAAGCGTATGAAAGTAGAAAAATTCAAGGTGTTGCTCTACCTTAAAAAGAGCAGTTTGGACAAGTCGGGCAAGGCTCCCATCATGGGACGTATCACCGTGAACCGGACAATGGCGCAGTTTGGATGCAAGCTGTCATGCACTCCTGAACTGTGGAATCCCCGTGAAAGCCGATTGGACGGAAAGAGCCGGGAGGCGGTTGAGACCAATGCCAAAATCGACAAATTATTGTTGGCGGTAAACACCGCTTTCGACAACCTTGTGAGCCGCAATATTGATTTCGATGCCACCGATGTGAAAGACCTCTTTCAAGGCAGTATGGAAACACAGATGACACTCATGAAAATGACGGATGCTGTCTGTGACGACCTCAAGGCACGTATCGGCATAGACCGTGCGAAAGGGACCTATCCGGGCTATCACTATATGCGTCTGACACTTGGAGAGTTCATCGAACATCGCTACAAGGTCAAGGATTTGGCTTTCGGGCAACTGACGGAGCAGTTCATCCATGACTATCAGGCTTTCGCCACGGAAGAAAAAGGGTACGCGATAGATACCGTCCGCCATCATCTTGCCATCCTGAAGAAAGTCTGCCGTCTGGCGTATAAGAAAGGCTATGCCGACAGAATCCATTTCCAGCATTTCACCCTGCCGAAGAAGACGGAAACGACCCCACGGGCATTGAGTCGTGAATCGTTTGAGAAAATCCGTGACGTGGAAATACCTGCTTACCGCAAATCCCACATGCTGGCAAGGGATATGTTTCTCTTCGGGTGTTATACCGGGGTCTGTTATGCGGATGTAGTCTCGATTACTCATGAAAATCTATATACGGATGAGGACGGGGCTTTGTGGTTGAAGTATCGAAGGAAGAAAAACGAACTCCGTGCCAGCGTAAAACTGTTGCCCGAAGCGATTGCATTGATTGAGAAGTATCACAGTGAGGAAAGGGATACCCTGTTCCCTTTACTGCATTGGTCAAATCTTCGAAGACATATGAAAGCGTTGGCGGCATTGGCAGGCATCAAGGATGACTTGTGCTATCATCAGGCGAGGCACAGTTTCGCATCGTTAATCACGCTCGAAGCGGGTGTGCCGATTGAAACCATCAGCAGGATGTTGGGTCACTCCGACATTTCCACCACTCAGGTATATGCCCGTGTCAGCCCGAAAAAACTTTTCGAGGATATGGACAAGTTCATCGAAGCGACCCAAGATTTCAAACTGACCCTATAAACCCAACAACGATATGCGAAGCACATTTTCACTGTTACCATACATCAACCGCAGCAAGGTGAGGGCTGACGGTACAACCGCTGTACTTTGTCGTATTACTATTGACGGGAAACAGACCGCCATCAGTACGGGCATCTATTGCCGTCCCGAAGATTGGAACGGCAAAAAGAACGAGATAAAGACCATCCGGGAGAACAACCGTTTACGGGAATACCTCAGACTGACAAAGGAAGCCTACGACGAGATACTGAAATCGCAGGGTGTGGTCAGTGCGGAGATGTTGAAGAACCACATATCCTTGAATAATGTCCATCCGACCACCCTCCTGAAAATGGGAGAATGGGAACGTGAGCGGTTGAGGAAACATTCCGAGGAAATAGACTCCACGTCTTCCTATCGGGCTTCAATGTACTACCAAAAATACCTGGCGGATTTTCTTGCGTCCATCGGTAAAAAGGACATTTCTCTTGAAGAAGTCACGGATGATTTCGGTAAGTCCTGCAAAGCCTATCTGAAGAAGTGCAAGAATTTCGGGGCTTCCCAAATCAACCATTGTCTGCGTTGGCTGAACAGGTTGTTGTACCTTGCGGTCGATAAGGAGATAATCCGTGTAAATCCCTGTGAAGACTTGGAGTATGAGACAAAGCCGGAGGCAAGGCACAGGTACATCAGCCGTGATGAATTCAAGAAAATCCTTTCCACCCCGATGTATGACAAGCGGATGGAACTGGCAAGACGGGCTTTCATCTTTTCGACCCTGACCGGACTGGCGTATGTGGATATCGAACTTCTGCATCCGCACCATATCGGGACAAATGCGGAAGGCAGACGGTACATCCGTATCAATCGTAAGAAGACAAAGGTAGAGGCGTTCATACCATTGCACCCCATAGCGGAACAAATATTGTCGCTGTACAACACGACCGATGATGAACACCCTGTGTTTCCTCTTCCCAGCCGTGATGCCTTATGGTTTGAGGTTCACGAGTTGGGAATAACCATAGGGAAAGAGGAAAACTTGACCTACCATCAAAGTCGGCACAGCTTCGGAACATTCCTGATTTCAGCGGACATTCCGATTGAGAGCATCGCCAAGATGATGGGGCATTCCAATATTAGGACGACACAGGGTTATGCACGGATAACCGATGATAAAATCTCCAAAGATATGGATAGGTTAATGGAGCGAAGAAAAAGTCTATCGGCTGGCGAAAAGAAAGAAAAAAGTAAATAAATACATTATGGACAGAGGAATAATAACAATCAGTGAAGCAGGTGCATTCACAATACCGACTGCACCTGTATGGATGACCAAGTTTGAAATAGCCGACCTGTTCGGGGTGTTCTCGTATGACATCCGTAAGACGATCCATGCTATCTACAAGAATAAGGAGCTGAGCGAGGTTGAGACGATGAAGTATATCAAACAACCGGACGGTATCAGCTATGATGTTTACAGCCTTGAAATGGTTATAGCCGTTGCATTCAGGATATGTAGCAAAGGAAGTGTCCTGTTCAGGCGGTTCGTAATAAATGAAATTTGCGCCACCAAAAAAGGAAGCCTGGTCACATTATTTTTCTCTTGTGGCAAAAACAGCAACCTATGGTATAACTGAGGTTCATCCCGCCAGCCACTTGTTCCCGATGCACGGATGCAAAGGTAGCGCGTGGCTTGGGTGGCAGCTGCAAGGTCGGGCGGCAGAGCCGTTCCGGGCAGAATCTTCCTCAAACGGTTTTGAGCGTATTCAGCCCGAAAACCTTGCCGCTGCCTGCCACGCACTGAAAAGGCATCCGGCAACGGAAGCGAGCGACTGACGGGAAATCAGAAGAAACGAAAAGAAGGAGCGGCTTACAGACGAAGCGGGATTTTGATGCTTCATCCGTAAGCCGTTCCTTCTTTTTTCGTTGGATGGACTATTGCTGCCGCAAATTGTGGGCAGACGGCAAACTTCGCTCCTTCAAGAAAATCAGGTGCCCGTCAATCGGTAAGCGGGTCGGTAGCTGTCCGACAGCATCCGTTCGATGTCGGATTCACGGTAAAGGATTTTGCCGCCCAACTGGATGTAGGGTATCCGCCCTTCGTTGCGGTAGTCCTGAAGTGTCCGGCGGCTCACCTTCAAACATGCCGACACTTCCTTGTTGGTGAAGAACCGTTCTCCTCCCAAAGTCGGACGGTAGTTGGCTGTCAGATGCTCGAAGCCATCTAACAGGCGGTCGAGGTTGTTCATGAAGTGGATTATCCACTCGCTGTTCTTGGTAATCAGTTCGTTCATATTACTTCGGATTTAGTGGCTATTGTTATTATACTCTGTTTGTTACATTCATATCGTCTTCCCTTTGAACTTGGCTTCCCTCCGCCTGTCCTCCACAATGGAGACGATACGCAGCACGTCTTCGGGACGGTAATAGGTCTTGTGGTTTATCTGCGAGTAAGCCAGCGTGCCGTTGTCACGCGGTGTCTGTAACATGCGCGGGCTGATGTTAAGCATTTGGCACACGTCCTGATTGTCCATCCACTTGCCCATCGTCTTCTCTCCATGCCGATGGCAGATGGCATCCATGCGGCGGACGAAACGGTCGAACTTGGCGACCAGCTCCTCAAAGGTCTTTCTTTCGATTGATACGATTTCCATACACATTATTTTTTGTTGTTATTTCTCTTTCGCTGCAAAGAAAAGGGCAAAACTCTATAAAACAATGGCTTTTTCAGAACTGGCAGCATTTGGCACCGGTTGGTAGCGGTTGTCCGGGGTACGACTACTGCCTTAAATTCGGGATTCAGGATGATAGCGAGAGGGAAAATAAGAGCTTAATTCAACTTCGCTCGTAATTAAGCCTTTGTTCCTTTCTGCTATTCAATCCGGCAAATCAGAGAAGTCCTCACTGTTATCCGGACGGTATTAAAGCAAAGCCACACAAAATTGCCTAACAGAACCCGAATGCTTGACGGGCTGGATTATAGCCACTTACTTTGCTCGCGATAATCGGTCGAGGTGCTTGCCGAGACCACAGTATATAACTTAATCAATTTGTTTTTACAATGAGAAGAGAACCAAACATCAGTGAGCAGGAAGCTCGTGAAATCGTGGAAAGAATGGGGCGCAGGGAATCCTACAGCCCCAAGTCGATGGATGACTTCTACAGGAACATCGGTCTGGATCCGGCTGAGCTGGAACAGCCCGGCAAGACCGTCAAGGAAGAAACGGAAACCGCAATGGCAGATGAACTGTCAAGCGGCGCAACCGTGGAAGCGGCAGTGCCGCAGAAACGCGTCAGCAGCAAACAGCGCAGGCTGTCGTTGGAGGAATACCGCACGACCTATCTCCAAGTTCCGAAGATTGTCAACCGCAAACCCGTGTTCGTCAGTGAGACAGTGCGTGACGAGTTGGACAGGGTTGTCCGCTACCTCGGAGGAAAGGGCATGAGCGCATCGGGACTGATTGAAAACCTTGTCCGCCTGCACCTCGACACCTACCGGAATGACATCAAGCAGTGGCGCAAACTCTGAGGGGATTACGGAAAGTCGGTCAGGCTGGTGAATACACTTCATCGGCTTAACCGATATCTAAATTGAGTTATTACACTCTGAAATCAATCCGACAGGCGGAGGATTCTTGTGTCCTCAAAGACACAGCAAGATATATTTTCAGTTACCCGAATAATTCTAAGTAACTGAAAATCCTTGCACCGCCGTGGGCAGAATTATCCTCCGCAGTCGGATAATTTCGGGGTTCATTAATCGGAGATTAGACAATGGACAAGCCATTAAATTAAAAGAATAAGCAGAATGAAAAAGAACAGTAAATACGGGAGAAATCCCAAGTTGGACACGAAGACGCACTGTGTGATGGTGCGCTTCGATGATGTGGAATGGAACAGGTTCCTCACGATGTACGAGGAATCACAGGTGTACGCGAAAGCCGTCTTTCTCAAGGCGCACTTCTTCGGGCAGAAGTTCCGGGTGTTGAAAGTGGACAAGACGCTGGTGGATTACTACACCAAGCTGTCAGACTTCCATGCGCAGTTCCGATCCATCGGCACCAACTACAATCAAGTGGTGAAGGAACTACGCATCCATTTCTCGGAGAAGAAGGCGATGGCGTTGCTCTACAAGCTTGAGAAATGTACCATCGACCTTGTGAAGTTGAGCCGGGAGATTGTGGAACTTTCAAGGGAGATGCACGCCAAGTGGGAACAAAAGGCAGGATGATTTTATGGCATAGATAAATGCTCCCCTGATGTGCAATCTGGCGAATGAGTGTAATCCCATGTGGTTATTTCATTGCCAACCATATCATAGTCGGGCATACGGGGCTGTATGCCAAGGAGGAAACCCGGTCAAAAGGATTGAAAATATAACCTTAGGAATTTTATCTGAAGTATTAATGGGGGGCTATCCCAAAAGGTCTAAAAGTAAATTTTATCCTCTCTGCAAGTATCTGTAGGATGGCAACTGCATTTTTTTCTTTTTGGGCAGCTCTTATTAAAATTTATTCTTTTTTTAGGTTATATACATTCATGTCCATTTATGTAAAAAATTCCTGCTGACCTTGTTTATGTCTTGTCAGTCACCATTTGCAAAACCATATTTGACCCTCAAAGAGGCTGAATTTGATAAGCAACTTGCTACATACTCATAATAGGGAGCTAAATAGAACACGAATGGGAAATACACAAATGCCAGACTAAAGAAGATATTGGTCAAAATAAACGCTATACCTAGAGAGAAACTTGATTTTTCAACTTCCTAAAACGGTGTTGTTCAAACATTTTTACTTATTAGTACTTGCCAGTTGAACCTACGCTTTCCTAATAAAATGTCTATGGTAAAAAGTTAAAAATTCCTCCCACTTTTGTTAGATATATTTTTTTGTGTAATTTTGCGGTCATTATGCGGCAGTAATAATATACATATTAATACGAGTTAAGAATCCTGTAGTTCTCACATGCTACGAGGAGGTATTAAAAGGTGCGTTTCGACAATGCATCTATTGTAGTATATTATTGCTTAATCCAAATGAATATTATAAATTTAGGAATTCTTGCTCACATTGATGCAGGAAAAACTTCCGTAACCGAGAATCTGCTGTTTGCCAGTGGAGCAACGGAAAAGTGCGGTTGTGTGGATAATGGTGACACCATAACAGACTCTATGGATATAGAGAAACGTAGAGGAATTACTGTTCGGGCTTCTACGACATCTATTATCTGGAATGGTGTGAAATGCAATATCATTGACACTCCGGGACACATGGATTTTATTGCGGAAGTGGAGCGGACATTCAAAATGCTTGATGGAGCAGTCCTCATCTTATCCGCAAAGGAAGGCATACAAGCGCAGACAAAGTTGCTGTTCAATACTTTACAGAAACTGCAAATCCCGACAATTATATTTATCAATAAAATTGACCGTGCCGGTGTGAATTTGGAGCGTTTGTATCTGGATATAAAAGCAAATCTGTCTCAAGATGTCCTGTTTATGCAAACTGTTGTCGATGGGTTGGTTTATCCGATTTGCTCCCAAACATATATAAAGGAAGAATACAAAGAATTTGTATGCAACCATGACGACAATATATTGGAAAGATATTTGGCGGATAGCGAAATTTTACCAGCTGATTATTGGAATACGATAATCACTCTTGTGACAAAAGCCAAAGTCTATCCGGTACTACATGGATCAGCAATGTTCAATATCGGTATCAATGAGTTGTTAGACGCCATCTCTTCTTTTATACTTCCTCCGGCATCGGTCTCAAACATACTTTCATCTTATCTTTATAAGATAGAGCATGACCCTAAGGGACATAAAAGAAGTTTTCTAAAAATAATTGACGGAAGTCTGAGACTTCGAGAGGTTGTAAGAATAAACGATTCGGAAAAATTCATCAAGATTAAAAATCTAAAAACTATTTATCAGGGCAGAGAGATAAATGTTGATGAAGTGGGTGCCAATGATATCGCGATTGTAGAAGATATAGAAGATTTTCGAATCGGAGATTATTTAGGTGCTAAACCTTGTTTGATTCAAGGATTATCCCATCAGCATCCCGCTCTCAAATCCTCCGTCCGACCAGACAAGCCCGAAGAGAGAAGCAAGGTGATATCCGCTCTAAATACATTGTGGATTGAAGACCCGTCTTTGTCCTTTTCCATAAACTCATATAGTGATGAATTGGAAATCTCGTTATATGGTTTAACCCAAAAGGAAATCATACAAACATTGCTGGAAGAACGATTTTCCGTAAAGGTCCTTTTTGATGAGATCAAGACTATCTACAAAGAACGACCTGTAAAAAAGGTCAATAAGATTATTCAGATCGAAGTGCCCCCCAACCCTTATTGGGCCACAATAGGGCTGACTCTTGAACCCTTACCGTTAGGGACAGGGTTGCAAATCGAAAGTGACATCTCCTATGGTTATCTGAACCATTCTTTTCAAAATGCCGTTTTTGAAGGGATTCGTATGTCTTGCCAATCGGGATTACATGGATGGGAAGTGACAGATCTGAAAGTAACTTTTACTCAAGCCGAGTATTATAGCCCGGTAAGCACACCTGCTGATTTTAGACAATTGGCCCCTTATGTCTTCAGGCTGGCCTTGCAACAGTCAGGTGTGGACATTCTCGAACCGATGCTCTATTTTGAGTTGCAGATACCCCAGGCGGCAAGTTCCAAAGCTATTACAGATTTGCAAAAAATGATGTCTGAGATTGAAGACATCAGTTGCAATAATGAGTGGTGTCATATTAAAGGGAAAGTTCCATTAAATACAAGTAAAGACTACGCCTCAGAAGTAAGTTCATACACTAAGGGCTTAGGCGTTTTTATGGTTAAGCCATGCGGGTATCAAATAACCAAAGGCGGTTATTCTGATAATATCCGCATGAACGAAAAAGATAAACTTTTATTCATGTTTCAAAAATCAATGTCATCAAAATAATGGAGCGGTCAGGAAATTTCTATAAGGCAATACAGTTGGGATATATACTTATCTCCATTCTTATCGGATGTATGGCATATAATAGCCTCTATGAATGGCAGGAGATAGAAGCATTAGAACTTGGCAATAAAAAAATAGACGAGTTCCGAAAAGAAATAAACAATATCAATATTCAAATGATAAAATTTTCTCTATTGGGTGAAACAATACTGGAATGGAACGATAAAGATATCAAGCATTACCATGCACGGCGTATGACAATGGACAGTATGCTCTGCCGTTTAAAGGCCACCTATCCAGCAGAGCGTATCGATAGTGTTCGCAGTCTTTTAGAGGATAAGGAACGAGCATCTGGAACTTGCCATGACCAAACCGGTCTCATCCGTTGGCTTTGCCCTGCGCAATGATGCGGAGGATAAGGAGCGGATATTACGTGCGTTAAAACAGACAAACGGTAATCGAAGTGCCGCCGCCGAATTGTTGGGAATAAGTAGGTCGGCACTATACAGCAGACTTGAAGAATATGGACTTAAATATAAATTTCGGCAATCATAGCCGATAATTTATTGAATTTGACTATTTGAAAAGGTGTGTTTTCAAAAAATAATATTACCTTTTGCATTTAGGAAAAGCGTTCTTTTGAATTACTGCAAAACGAAGTGAAATACAGAATTTCGCTGGTTTCTAAATCGTTACCTATCAAGCTGCGAAAATTTGCAAGTGCTTGAATTTTAGCGAGAAAGAAAATACGTTATGTTTTGCAAGGTGCATCGTGATATGCTTTTTCAACCCGCAATCCCGTGCGATACGTTGCAGTGTGCGGTTCATGTTGTCGCAGGCCGACGGCACGGGAAAGACGAGGTTGTTTTTCGATATGGGACGGTAGTTTTCGATCAGTTGTTTGGCAATAGGCAGCAGTTTGATATGGAACGGCGTTCCGGTTTTCTGACGATGTGCAATGATCCAACTGTCCCCGTCGAACGAGGTTTTAATATGATCGAAGGTCAGTTTCTTCACATCCGAATAAGACAAACCAGTGAAGCAGCAGAACACGAAGATATCCCGCACCTGCCGTTGCTTGTAACGCCGCAGTTCGGCGTGCATGAAGGTTTGTAACTCCTCTTCGGTCAGAAACCCCCGATCCCGGTATTGTGCCGTGCAACGAAACCCCATAAAAGGATTGTAGGATATATAGCGTTTACGGATGGAATAAAGGAGCAGTTGTTTCAGTTTGGTAATGGCTCCGATGACTGTCCCCGAAGCCAAAGAGCGCGTAACGGTCAGATAATAGTGGAAATCCTCGATAAATGACGGCGCGATCTCCCGCAGCGGAATATCCGACAGGGAATATTTGTCGCGCAGGAACCAGACGATCCGCTTGTGGTTGATACACTGCTGTTCGTATGAACCCGGTGTGCGGTCTTTGCCGACCCGCTTGCCGTATTCGTCGAGAAACTCCTCTGCGACGCTCAACAATGTGCGGTATTCGTCGCCGAAACCCAGATAAGCGTTTTTAACCTTCTCGGCCGATACGAAATTATCCGTTACGGCGATCTTGTCGTATTGTTTGATGATGAGTGCACGGATTTTGTCCAGCTTCTCGTTGATGCGCTGGGCAACCGTACTTTTCCCGGCGGCTTTGTTGGCTTTGACATCCCAAAGTCGCGGAGCAATGGACAATTTGCAACTGAACTGCGCAATCGTACCATTGACGGTGATACGGCCCATAATAGGAGCCATGCCGTCTTTCTCGCTCTGACGTTTGAGGTAGAATAAAACCTTGAATGTGCTGCGTGCCATAATAACTTTGTTTTGTGAGGGACTTGTAAAACGTAAATCAAAGTTATTTATTGCAGAGAAGGCAAGTGCAAATTCGTGAAAAGCAGTACTTTACAAAGTATCTCTTAAAAATTGGGCAGGTAACGATTTGGAAACGCAAATAGCTGTAAACTTTGCTTTTTTGTGCATTCATTCGTATCGTTGTTTATTGCCTCTTTATTTTTAATAAACTATTAACCAATATTTTACACTCTAATTCTCTCCCTTGCCCAATCAACGGTTGTTTCTTTCAAGTAATCATTCATTTTCTGATTGCTGATAACTGGTAAAATCTTACCGGTTGGCAATTTATGTTTGTACTTTTCCAATATGGCTTTGGGTATATCCAGCAATCGGACGGTAGATGTAACATTTGTTTTGTGTCTTTTCCGTATAATCCACAAATTACCGTCAAATCCGGTGCGAATGTCCTCCTGCCTTAACTCGCATACATCAATGTAGGAAAGTGCCGTGTAACAACTGAAAATGAACAAATCACGTACCTGCTCCAACCGTTTAGAGCTAAACTCGTGGTTGTAAATGGTGGTAATTTCTTCCATAGTCAGATAATCCCTATCGGTACGTTCAAACCTTACCCGATAACTCCCGAAAGGGTCGGCAGTCACTAACCCCGTATTCTTGGCAAAGTTTACTACCGTGCGAAAACGTTGTACGAACTTCATAGCCGTATTATGGCTGCACCCATAGTTATTCTTGATATACAACAGGAAATCTTCAATGAATACCACATTTATATCTTTAATGAGCATATCGGAAACGGAGTATTTAAACTTCATAAACTTCATAAACTCCATAAGCCGTTTCTTTGTCAGTTCATAACGTGAGTAGGTTTTGTCTGTGGTATTCATTTTAACCTTTTGCAAATACTGTTCGTTGTGCTGTTTGAAGAACTCTATCAAAGTCCGTTCCCTTGCTATCTTGCCTAAAAAAGCGTTCTTTACCAGTTCTGCGGTTACATATCCGTCTTGCGCCATTAACGCATGGTAATGTTGATGAACTGTGCTACGAATACTTTCCAGCATGGAATTGATATGTACGGCTTCTGCGGTTCTGCCGGAAGCCTTGCCTAATTCCACGCTCCAGTGAGCCGGATTTATTTCCAGCTTGGTGTTAAACTGGGCTACAACTTGGTCAATAGTGATACGTGCGATAATCGGTGCGTTGCCGTTCTTCTTTACTGCATTTCGTTTGACGAAATAGAGTAGCTTAAAAGTACTTCTCATAATCTCTTTTTTTAGTTACAAACTTAAATTGATAAACTGAAAATGAGATGTTTGCAGTGCGGACAAATCAAGACAACAAACCGCCAATTTGGGACATTCCGTGACCTAAAATCTTAGAGGGTGGACAGGTCACGAATTGGTCACGAAAGTGTGTCTTTTTATGACCTTTTCGTGTCTTAGGTCACAGACATTATACAAAGAAAAACTCCTACAATACCTTGATATTGTAGGAGTTATACATTTACTGTCCATTTCTGTCCAGCGTTTCTGTGATCCCGCTGGGGCTCGAACCCAGGACCCCAACATTAAAAGTGTTGTGCTCTACCAGCTGAGCTACGGAATCTCCGTGTGCCAATCGGAAATTACTTTCCGTTTTGGTGGTGCAAATGTATAGAATATTTTTGTTTTACCAAAATAAAACGATATTTTTGTACTCGTTAATACGAAAAAATAAACTTTAAATCCACAATACCTATGTGTAGAGCGCTAATTATCGGTGCCGGAGGTGTCGGGACGGTCGTCACCCAGAAAATCGCAGCCAATCCCGTCTTTTCGGACGTGATGCTGGCCAGCCGAACCAAATCCAAATGCGATGCCGTTGCGGCGGCCATCGGCGGCAACCGTGTGAAGACCGCCCAGGTCGACGCCGACAATGTGCCGGAGCTCTGCGAGCTGTTCCGCGCGTTCAAACCCGACATCGTCGTCAACGTGGCGCTTCCTTACCAGGATCTGACCATCATGGACGCCTGCCTCGAATGCGGCTGCAATTACCTCGACACGGCCAACTACGAACCCAAGGACGAGGCCCATTTCGAATATTCGTGGCAGTGGGCCTATCAGGATCGTTTCAAGGCCGCCGGGCTCACGGCGATCCTCGGCTGCGGTTTCGACCCGGGCGTGACGGCCATCTTCACGGCCTATGCCGCCAAGCACCATTTCGACGAGATCCACTACCTCGACATCGTGGATTGCAACGCGGGCAACCACGGCATGGCTTTCGCCACGAACTTCAATCCCGAGATCAACATCCGCGAGGTGACGCAGAAAGGGCGTTATTTCGAGAACGGCGAGTGGGTTACCACCGAGCCGCATGAGATACACCGTACGCTCAATTACCCGGGTATCGGCGAGCGCGAGTCGTATGTGATCTACCACGAGGAGCTCGAGTCGCTGGTCAAGAACTATCCGACCATCAGGCGTGCACGTTTCTGGATGACCTTCGGACAGGAATACCTCACGCACCTGCGCGTTATCCAAAACATCGGCATGGCGCGTATCGACCCGATTATCTATAACGGCGTCGAGATCGTCCCGATCCAGTTCCTTAAGGCGGTGCTGCCCGATCCCAAGTCGCTGGGTGCCAATTACCACGGCCAGACCTCGATCGGCTGCCGTATCCGCGGCATCAAGGACGGCAAGGAGCGCACCTATTATATTTATAACAACTGCGACCACGAACAGGCCTACCGGGAGACCGGGACGCAGGCCGTCAGCTTCACCACGGGCGTACCGGCGGCGCTGGGCGCGTCGATGTGGGCCAAGGGGCTCTGGCGCGGTGCCGGCGTGTTCAATGTCGAGGAGTTCGATCCCGATCCGTTCCTGGCCGAGCTCGGCCAGCAGGGGCTTCCGTGGCACGAACTGTTCGACGTGGACATTGAGCTCTGACGCGCAGGGCGGTAAATTCCCAAAAAGGGGATCGGTTCATGGCCGATCCCCTTTTTCCGGTCTTATTATGCCGTTTTTTCGGTCGCAACGTGAAACTTGTACCCTTTATTGTATTATATATGATACATTTTTATTATATTTGGGCGTCAATTAACCCATTTGAATAGTATGAAAATGAAATGTATCCTATGTGCCGTCGCCGCACTTGCGATGTGCTCGACATCCCTGTCCGCTGCTCCTGCGGAGGAAAAAGAGAAAGTGGAGTTCAAACGCCATTGGTTCCTGCAGGTACAGGCGGGTGCCGCCTATACGCTCGGCGAAGTGGATTTCGGCAAGCTGGTATCCCCGGCGGTGGCGCTTTACGCCGGGCACCGGTTCTCGCCCGCGTGGGGCCTGCGCTTCGGCCTGAGCGGCTGGCAGAGCAAAGGCGCCTGGGTCTCGCCCGAGTCGGTCTACCAGTATAAATATTTGCAGGGCAACGTCGACGTGACGCTCGACCTGGCCAACCTGTTCGGCAAGTTCAACTACCGCCGCACGGTCAATCCCTACCTGTTCGCGGGTGTCGGTGTGAACGGGGCGTTCGACAACGGCGAGGCCAACGCCCTCGACAACCAGGGCTATGCGCTCCAGAACGTGTGGTCGGGCAGCAAGGTCTTCGTGGCCGGACGCCTGGGGCTGGGCGTCGATTTCCGCTTTTCGGACTGCGTGTCGTTCGGCGTGGAACTGAATACCAACATGCTTTCCGACAAATACAACTCGAAGAAGGCCGGGAACCTCGACTGGCAGTTCAATGCGCTGGCCGGGTTCACCTTCCGCTTCGGCAAGAACTATAAGAAATCGCGTCCGGCAGTCGCCGCCGCGCCCGTAACCCCCGCCCGGACTACCGAGCCCACGCAAAAGGAGGAACCTGCCGTGCAGGAGCCCGCTCCCGTGCAGGCTCCGGTGACGAAGGCCGCCGAGAAGCCGGCTGCACTGCGTGAAAATATCTTCTTCCGTATCGGTTCGGCGCAGATCCGCACCTCCGAACAGGCGAAGGTCGCAGCGCTTGCCGAGTACCTGAAGGCCAATCCTTCCGCCCGGATCGAGATCGTCGGCTATGCCGATGCCGCTACGGGTTCGCACGCCATCAACCTGAAACTCTCGCGGCAGCGTGCCGCGGGCGTCGCAGCTGCATTGGAACAGGCCGGCATCGCTGCCGACCGCATCTCTGCCGAGGGCAGGGGCGACACTGTCCAGCCTTTCCCCGGGGTCGAACAGAACCGTGTGAGCATTTGCATCGCCCAATAAACAGGGTGGGGCAGTGTCCCTTGCGGCGGCAGATTTCCTGCCGCCGCTTTTTTTTGCCCCGCATTTCCGCTTCCGCCTCCTCTTTTCACGGTCTACGCCAATGTCTTGCCGTCCGCCGCGCATGTCTGTCCTGTGTGTCGTTTTGCCGTTCGCGCGCCTTCCGGTCGCCATTGCGCCGGCCGTTTCTTGGCCCCGTCCGCCGCGTTTCCCGCCTGTACTTCTGCCGTGTCTTTCAGCCGCAGGCCGCAAGACGGTAAGTATAAATACCTATTTCGCCGAAATTCCCCCGCGGGGCGTCATGGTTTAGCCGGTAATTTGCTATTTTTGCATCGTTTTGAGCGTCTCCGCCGTGCCGGGCAGCACCGTTTCCGGGCGGAGGGGACGAGGGATCGAATCCAATTGAAAACATTTCGATGATTGACTTCTTGAAGCTGCCTTCTCCGTGCTACGTCCTCGACGAGACGTTGCTGGATCGCAATCTGGCCGTGATCGACCGCGTGCGCCGCGAGTCGGGCGCCGAAATTATCGTAGCCCTGAAGGCCTGCGCCATGTGGAGCATTTTCCCCGAGCTGGCACGCCATTCCGACGGTGCCACGGCGAGTTCCGCCGCCGAAGCGAGGCTTGTATTCGAGGAGTACGGCAAGCCTGCGCACACCTACGCTCCCGTCTATACCGACCGCAATATCGACGAGATACTCCGTTGCAGCGACCATATCACCTTCAACTCGGTCGCGCAGTTCGGGCGTTTCGGGCCGATGGCGCTGTTGCGCGGCATTTCGTGCGGCCTGCGCATCAACCCGCAGTATTCGCCCGTGGAGACCGACCTTTATAACCCTTGTGTCCCCGGCTCGCGCCTCGGCGTTACGGCCGATGAACTGAACGATCTTCCCGCCGGGATCGACGGGCTGCACTTCCACGTGTTGTGCGAGTCGCGCCCGCACCACCTGAGGCTGGCGCTGGAAGCCGTCGAAAAGCATTTCGGGCAATATCTCGACCGGATCGGGTGGCTCAACATGGGCGGCGGGCACCTGATGACCCACGCCGAATACGACTGCGACGAGCTGATCGCCCTGCTGCGCGATTTCAAGTCCCGCCATCCCCGCCTGCGGCTGATCCTCGAACCGGGCAGCGCCTTCACCTGGAGGACGGGCTGCCTCGTCTCGACGGTCGAGGACATCGTCGAAAATGCCGGCGTGCATACGGCGATGCTCGACGTGTCGTTCGCCTGCCATATGCCCGACTGCCTCGAAATGCCCTATAAACCGGCCATCGTCGGGGCGCACGAACCCGCCGAAGGGGAGAAACGCTGGCGCATGGGCGGCACGAGCTGCCTTGCCGGCGACTACTGCGGCGACTGGGCCTTCGACCACGAACTGAAAGTCGGCGAGCGCATTGTCTTCGAAGATATGATCCACTATACGATGGTCAAGACCACGATGTTCAACGGCGTGGCGCACCCCTCGATCGTCATTGCCCGCCGCGACGGGCGCACGGACGTCATCCGCGAATTCGGCTACGAGGATTTCCGCAACCGCATGTCGTAAATTACACAAACGCATATAAATGAAAGATTTTACACCTACCTCCTACACGCTCGAATGTGTCGCTACGGGGCGTGAGTTCGAGGACACGGGCTGGATGCTCTCCGATCCGCAGTGCAAGACGCCCTCGCTCATCCGTGCGAAATATGCCCGCAGGCAGCTCGAAGTGAAACCCGCCGAATACGGTCTTTACCGGTTCTGCGACTGGATGCCCGTGCGGCGTATCCTCAAGGGCTCCTCGGCGCCCGTCACCTACAAAAGCAAGGGGCTTGCCGCCCACCTCGGGCTGGAAAACCTCTGGATCACGTTCAACGGCTACTATCCGGCCATCGGCGCCACGATGTCTACCTGTTCGTTCAAGGAGACCGAAGCCTATTCGGTCTGCGGGCGTGCCGCCGAACACGAGGATCGCGTCCTTGTGGTCGCCTCGGCGGGCAATACGGCCCGTGCCTTCGCCAAGGTGTGTTCCGACAACAATATCAAGCTGCTCCTGTCGGTGCCCTACGACAATATCGGGGCGCTGTGGTTCGAGCATCCGCTCGACCCCTGCGTGAAACTCATCTCGTGTGCGGCGGGCGGCGACTATTTCGACGCCATCCACCTGAGCGACCTCGCCCTCAAGGGCCCCGGGTTCTATGCCGAAGGCGGCGCGAAGAACATCGCCCGCCGCGACGGCATGGCCACGACGGTACTTTCGGCCGTGACGACCATCGGCCGCATCCCCGACTACTATTTCCAGGCCGTGGGCAGCGGTACGGGCGCCATTGCCGCCTGGGAGGCCAACATGCGCCTGATCGGGGACGGCCGCTTCGGGACGAATACCATGAAACTCATGGTGTCGCAGAATGCGCCGTTCGTGCCGATGTACGACGCATGGCAGGCCGATTCGCGCAAGATGCTGCCCTACGAGGACGACAAGGCGCGCCGCGATGCGGAGATCATCGACGCCAAGGTGCTCTCCAACCGCCGCCCGCCCTACGGCATCACCGGCGGGCTTTACGATGCGCTGAAAGCCACGGGCGGAGAGTTCTTCGTCTCGACGAACGCCATGGCGCGCAAGGCGCGCAAGCTTTTCCACGAACTGGAGGGCGTGGACATCTACTCTGCGGCGGGTGTCGCATTGGCTTCGCTCATCAATGCCGTCGCCGCGGGCAAGGTCGAAAAGGACGCCACCGTCATGCTTAACGTCACGGGCGGCGGTGAGGAGCATTTCAAGGAGGGCAAGGAGCTCTGGTACCTCAAGCCCAGCCATGTATTCCCGCTCGAACCCGACACGGACGACGTGGTCGCCAAAGTCGAGGCGCTCTTCAACTGATCCCCGATACGATCCGGCTCCGGCCGGATCTTTTTTTCGGGCCGTCGCGTCCCGGATGCCGCCCCGCGGCAAGGGGGCGGCAGCTCCGTACTTTGGCCCCGTTTCCCGTCCGCTGCCTCGCCCGTTTCACGGCGCCTGCCGCATGTGCCGGTGCATTTTCCGGTGCCGGGAAAGAAAACGGCCGCAAAGGCCGGAATACTGCCGGAAACTATTATCTTTGCAGCGGTTTCCGGAGGGCGGCGCGCAGCCGGGCCTCTCACCGGGAGCTCCGATTTTTTTTTATTATTAACCCAACAAATTCAAGATGAAAAACATCCGAACCAAGCAGACTCCCTGCTTCAGGCGTTGGAGCCGCAAGGGCTGGGCAGCCTTTGCGAGCCTGCACCGCCATGTAACCATCGGAGTCCTCGCCGTGACGATGTCGATCCTCTTGCTCGCGACGCAACATGCGTCTGCGCACGATGCCGATACGGCCGCCGTCCTCAAAACGCTGAGGATCGACGAGGTTGGCATTTCGGGCAGCCAGTCCGCCCCGACGCGCAACGTACAGTCGCAAACCCCGCTTTTCGACCGGAAAGCACAGGCCGCAGCGCCCGTCCAGACCCTGGAGTCCGCCCTGCGCCTCGCACCTTCGGTCGATATCCGCGAACGCGGGGGCAAGGGCATGCAGGCCGACATCTTCATCCGTGGGGGCTCTTTCGACCAGACCATGGTACTTCTCAATGGCATCGACTTCACCGATGCCCGCACCGGGCACCAGTCCCATTCGCTGCCCGTCGACATCGACTGCATTTCGGCCGTCGACCTGTTGGACGGCGTGCCGGGCGTCGGGGCCTTTGCCGGGGCGGTGAATATCCGCACGGCGCCCCTGAAACCCACCTACCTGCGTTTCGAGGGCGCCGGCGGCCAGCACGGCTACGCCTATGCGAACCTTTCGGGCGCCGTGACTTCGGGCCGTTTCTCGCTGCTCGCCGCCGGTTCCTACCGTCGCAGCGACGGCTACCGCCACAATACCGACTTCGCCAATTACAACGCTTTCGTGCGTGCGACCTACGAGGCTCCACGCGCCGGGTTCTTCGACCTGCAGGCCGGATACCAGAATCGTACGTTCGGTTCCAACGGCTTCTATGCGGCCTATAACCCCGACCAGTGGGAGGCGACCTCCACGGCATTGGCGTCGCTGCGCTGGTTGAAACAGGCCGGGCGCTTCTCGTTCGGCGCTTCGGCGAGCTACCGCAAGAATTTCGACCGTTACGACTGGACGCGCGGCACGGCGATGAACCGCCACAATACCGACAACGTTGGTGCCCGGCTGTGGGCCGATTACGACTGGCGGGCGGGTACGACCTCGCTCGGCGGCGATTATGCCTTCAACCACATTTACAGCACCAATCTCGGCGAGGCGCTCTCCCGGCCGCACGGCCGCTACGCGCACGCCAAGGCGCGCAGTACGGGCAACCTCTGGCTGCGCCATGCCAAACAGTGGCGGCGGTTCGACCTCGCGGCTTCTGCGGGCATCAGCCTCACGCCCTATGGTACGTCGGCGCTGTGGAGCCTCTCGGGAGGCTATACGCCCGCCGCGGGGCTGCACCTCGGCATCGGGGCGTTCCAGTCGATGCGCCTGCCGACCTTCACCGACCTTTACTATACTTCCCCGGCACAGATCAACAACCTTGACCTGACGCCGGAAAGGGCTGTCACTTATCTGTTTGATGCCGGTTATATGAAGAACAACTGGAGGTTGTCGCTGCAGACCTACTACCGTGCCGGCCGCGACATCATCGACTGGGTGTGGCGTGAGGATATGGGCGACAAGTGGCACTCCGAGCAGACCAGCCGCCTCGACACCTACGGCATCGAGCTTTCGGGCGGTTATACGGTCGCCGACGGCTTTCTGCGCCGCGTGACGCTTTCCTACGGTTATATTACCACCGACCGCAACAGCGACATCATCGCCAAGGGGGCGATGGATTACATGCGCCACAAGGCGGCGCTGGCCGTCGAGGTGCATTTCCTGCGCCGCATGTCGCTGGCACTCACGGCGTCGGTCTACGACCGCAACGGCAGCTACACGCACTATCCCGTGCCGGGCGATCCGTCCCTCTCCGAGGTGCGCGATTACGAGCCTTATTTTCTGCTCGACGGCCGCCTCCAGTGGGAGAAAGGCATCTGCCGGCTTTATGTCGATGCGACGAACATCACCGATTCCCGCTACTGCGACCTGGGCGGCATCCCGCTGCCCGGGGCGTGGGTCACGGCGGGCGTAGCGCTGACCATCGGCCGCTGATACGCTCCCTTCCGGCTGCATTCCTGCCCGTCGCCTCGCGCGGCGGGCTTTTTTTGAGGCTCCGGCCGCTCGCCCCGAGCCCGAGTGACGGGCAATATCCGTTGCCTTATCTCGCTGCCTGCTTGCGCGGCGGGCTTTTTTGTCGTTTGGCTGCCGGTCGTGCGCAGCGTTTCTTCGGGGCTTTCGCCGGGACGGGCAGCGGTTTCGGGGAGGGTATTCCGGCCCCCCCCCGGTTTTTCCTGCGCCGCAAAACCCGCCGCTCGCTTTTTCTCCCTGCGGGAATTTCCGGCTCCGTGCCCGCCTCTCCTGCGGAAAAACCCCGGAAACTGCTGTTTCAGAATCCGGAGTGGCTTTTTTCGTTACGATTTTTTCGTATTTCTCCCGGATTTTCTTTATCTTTGAAAGTATAAATCTAACCTCATTACCTATGGAAAAGCGTATCGTGGAGTGTGTCCCTAATTTCAGCGAGGGACGCGACAAGGCAGTAATCCGTCAGATCACATCGGCCATCGAATCCTCCGGGGGCGTTAAGCTGCTGGACGTGGATCCCGGCGAGGCGACCAACCGGACTGTCGTCACGTTCGTCGGCTCGCCCGAAGCGGTCATCGAAGCCGCCTTTGCGGGGGTGAAGAGGGCTGCCGAGCTGATCGACATGCGCCGTCACAAGGGGGCACACCCGCGCATGGGGGCTACCGACGTGTTGCCGCTGATCCCGATTTGCGGCATCACACTCGCCGAGTGCGCCGAGCTGGCCCGCAAACTGGCCGAACGCATCGCCGCTGAACTGCATGTCCCGACCTATTGCTACGAGGCCGCGGCCTTCACCCCCGAGCGGCGCAACCTTGCGGTCTGCCGTGCCGGGGAGTACGAGGCGTTGCCCGAGAAACTGGCGCACAAGGAGACGGCCCCCGATTTCGGGGCGCGGCCGTTCGACGATGGGGTAGCCCGCACGGGTGCCACGACCGTCGGTGCGCGCGATTTCCTGATCGCCGTGAATTTCAACCTCAATACCACCTCCACGCGCCGCGCCAACGCCATTGCGTTCGACGTGCGCGAGAAGGGGCGCCCCGTGCGCGAGGGCAATCCCATCACGGGCAAGGTCGTAAAGGATGCCGCCGGCAATCCCGTCATGCAGCCCGGCACACTTCCGGCCACGAAGGCTATCGGTTGGTTCATCGAGGAATACGGCATCGCACAGGTGTCAATGAACATCACCGACATTGCCACCACGCCGCTCCACGTGGCCTTCGACGAGGTGTGCCGCAAGGCCGACGCCCGCGGCGTGCGCGTCACGGGCACCGAAATCGTCGGGCTCGTCCCCAAACGTGCGCTCATCGAGGCCGGGAAATATTTCCTGCGCAAACAACGCCGTTCGACGGGTATCGCCGAGCAGGAGATCGTCCGTATCGCCGTCAGGTCGATGGGGTTGGATGACCTCAAACCTTTCGACCCCGCCGAGAAAGTAATCGAATATCTGCTTGAAGCGGAGGATAAGCAAAAACGGCTTATTGACATGACCTGCAAAGGGTTTGCCGAAGAGACTGCGAGCGAATCCCCGGCACCGGGCGGCGGCTCGATCGCGGCCTACATGGGAGCGCTGGGCGCAGCCCTCGGTACGATGGTCGCCAACCTCTCGTCGCATAAGGCGGGGTGGGACGACCGCTGGGAGGAGTTTTCCGATTGGGCCGACCGGGGACAGGCGTTGCTCGGGGAGTTGCTGCACCTCGTGGACGAGGATACGGCGGCATTCAACCGCATCATGGCCGTCTTCGCCATGCCCAAGTCGACGGACGAGGAGAAGGCCGCCCGCAGCGCGGCCCTGCAGGAGGCGACGCTCTATGCGACGCAGGTGCCCCTGCGGACGATGAAGACGGCCTTCGGGGTTTTCGAAATCGTGCGTGCCATGGCAGCCGTCGGCAACCCCAACTCGGTGTCCGACGCGGGCGTCGGGGCGCTGGCCGCCCGCAGCGCCGTGCTTGGCGCAGGCCTCAATGTCCGGATCAATGCCGCCGGGCTGAAAGACCGCGCCGCGGCCGATGCGCTCGTGGCCGAAGCCGACCGCCTTGCGGCCGAGGCCGAACGGGCCGAGCGCGAGGTGTTGGAGATAGTAGCAAGTAAAATCTGAGCGATATGACACTGCAAGAGTTCCAGAATGACATCCGCGCGGGCATTCCCGATCGGCTGCCCGCCGCTAAACCCTATGACAAACAGATCAACCACGCGCCCAAGCGCAAGGGGATACTTACGCCCGAGGAGGAGGTGCTGGCGATCCGGAACGCACTGCGTTATTTCCCCGCGAAGCACCACGCCACGCTGGCCAGGGAGTTTGCCGAGGAGCTGCGCAAATACGGGCGCATCTACATGTACCGCCTGCGTCCCGACTACGAGATGTATGCGCGGCCGATCGACGAATATCCCTGCCGCTGCCGCCAGGCCGCGGCTGTGATGCTGATGATCCAGAACAACCTGGACAAGGCCGTGGCGCAGCATCCCCACGAGCTGATCACCTACGGCGGCAACGGCGCCGTGTTCCAGAACTGGGCGCAGTACCGCCTGACGATGAAGTACCTGTCGGAGATGACCGACCGCCAGACGCTGGTGATGTACTCGGGGCACCCGCTGGGGCTGTTCCCGTCGCATCCCGATGCCCCGCGCGTCGTGGTGACCAACGGCATGGTGATTCCCAACTATTCGAAGCCCGACGACTGGGAGCGCATGAACGCCCTCGGGGTGTCGCAGTACGGCCAGATGACGGCCGGCTCCTATATGTATATCGGCCCGCAGGGGATCGTTCACGGCACCACCATCACGGTGATGAACGCCGCGCGCAAGCGTTTCTCCGGCGGCCGCAACGATGCCCGGGGTATGCTTTTCGTCTCCTCGGGGCTGGGCGGCATGTCCGGGGCGCAGCCCAAGGCGGGCAATATCTCGGGCGTGGTGAGCGTCATCGCCGAAATCAACCCCAAGGCGGCGCAGAAACGCTACGAGCAGGGATGGGTCGACGAGATGTACGATTCGCTCGACGCCCTGGTTCCCCGTATCCGCGAGGCCTGCCGTGCCCGCGAAGTGGTCTCGATGGCCTATGTGGGCAACGTCGTCGACCTTTGGGAGCGTCTGGCGGCCGAAGAGATCCCCGTAGACCTGGGTTCCGACCAGACCTCGCTGCACAACCCCTGGGCGGGCGGCTACTACCCCGTGGACGTAAGCTACGAGGCTTCGAACAAGATGATGGCCGAGGAGCCCGCCCGCTTCCGCGAGTGCGTGCAGGAGTCGTTGCGCCGCCAGGTCGACGCCATCAACAAACTCACCGCGCGGGGGATGTATTTCTTCGACTATGGCAACGCCTTCCTGCTGGAAGCCTCGCGCGCCGGGGCTGCCGTGATGGGCGAGGGCGGCCGTTTCCGTTATCCCTCCTATGTGCAGGACATCATGGGGCCGATGTTCTTCGACTACGGCTTCGGCCCGTTCCGCTGGGTCTGCACCTCGGGCCGCCCCGAAGACCTCGAGCTTACCGACCGCCTCGCCGCCGAAGTATTGGAGGAGATCCGCGCCACGGCGCCCGCCGAGATCGCCGGGCAGCTCGACGACAACATCCACTGGATCCGCGAGGCCGGCCGCAACCGGCTGGTCGTCGGTTCGCAGGCGCGTATCCTCTATGCCGACAGCGAGGGGCGCACCCGGATCGCACAGGCCTTCAACCGGGCCGTTGCCGACGGGCGTCTCTCGGCCCCCGTCGTGCTGGGCCGCGACCACCACGACGTGTCGGGCACAGACTCGCCCTACCGCGAGACGTCGAACATCTACGACGGCTCGAATCTCACGGCCGACATGGCCGTGCAGAACGTCATTGGCGACTCGTTCCGCGGCGCCACGTGGGTGTCGATCCACAATGGCGGCGGCGTAGGCTGGGGCGAGGTCATCAACGGCGGCTTCGGCATGGTGGTCGACGGCTCGGAAGATGCCGACCGCCACATCCGGGAGATGCTGCTGTGGGATGTCAACAACGGCATCGCCCGCCGCAGCTGGGCGCGTAACGAGGGTGCCATGTCGGCCATCCGCCGCGAGATGGAACGCACCCCCGGCCTGCAGGTCACGCTGCCCAATGTCGCCGATGAGGAATTGATACGTAACATATTGAAAGAAAACGAATAAATCCCTATCACTTCACATGGAACATCACCATATCTCCGCGGAGCACCTTTCCCTTGCCCGCATCCGTGAAATCCTCGAACGGCACCTTCCCCTGGCACTGAGCGACGATGCCCGGACTCGCATCGTCCGCTGCCGCGAATACCTCGACCGCAAGATGGAAAACCCCGAGCGGCCGGTCTACGGCATCACCACCGGATTCGGTTCGCTGTGCGACATTTCGGTGGGCTACGACGAGCTGGCGCAGTTGCAGAAGAACCTCGTGATGTCGCATGCCTGCGGTACCGGCGAGCGGGTGCCTTCCGAGGTCGTGAAGCTGATCCTGCTGCTCAAGATCCAGTCGCTCTCCTACGGCCATTCGGGCGTGCAGCTTGCGACCGTGGAGCGGCTGATCGACTTTTTCAACAACGACCTCCTGCCCGTGGTCTACCAGCAGGGTTCGCTGGGCGCATCGGGCGACCTGGCGCCGCTGGCGCACATGAGCCTGCCGCTGCTGGGGCTGGGCGAAGTGGAATACAAGGGGGCTGTGCGCCCGGCTGCCGGCGTGCTCTCCGAGCTGGGATGGCAGCCGATCGAGCTCCAGTCCAAGGAGGGGTTGGCGCTGCTCAACGGCACGCAGTTCATGAGCGCCTACGGCGTCTGGGCTTTGATCCAGTCCCGCCGCCTGAGCGAGTGGGCCGACCGCATCGGGGCGCTGTCGCTCGACGCTTTCGACGGGCGCATCGAGCCTTTCTGCGACGAGGTGCACCTGATCCGCGCCCACCGCGGACAGCTCGCCACGGCACGGAACATCCGGCGCCTGTTGGAAGGCAGCCAGCTGGCCGCACGCCCCAAGAAACACGTACAGGATCCCTATTCGTTCCGCTGCATCCCCCAGGTGCACGGGGCTTCGAAGGACACCATCGACTATGTCGAGAGCGTGCTGACGACCGAGATCAACAGCACCACCGACAACCCGACGGTCTTCCCCGACGAGGACATGGTCGTCTCGGCGGGGAATTTCCACGGCCAGCCCATCGCGCTGGCGATGGATTTCCTCGCCATAGCCCTCGCCGAGCTGGGCAACATCTCCGAGCGGCGCACCTATAAACTGATTTCGGGCGCCCGGGAACTTCCGAAGTTTCTTGTCGCCAACCCGGGGCTGAACAGCGGTTTCATGATCCCGCAATACACCGCGGCGTCGATCGTCAGCCAGTCCAAAGGGCTGTGCATGCCCGCCTCGGTCGACTCGATCCCCTCGTCGCAGGGGCAGGAAGACCATGTGAGCATGGGCTCCAACGCCGCCACCAAACTCTACCGCGTGGTGCTCAACACCGAGCGGGTGTTGGCCATCGAGCTGTTCAATGCCGCGCAGGCGCTCGACTTCCGCCGTCCGGCGCGTTCCTCCGCGACGATCGAACATATGGTCGCCGAGTACCGCAAGCGGGTGCCGTTCATCGACAACGACTCGGTGATGTACCCCCATATCGAATCCTCCATCCAATTCCTCCGGACACTATGAGGCTGCTGGTAAAGAACATCGGTACGATCGTCGGGATCGAGACCGCCGGCCGCCTCCGCCTGTGCGGCGGGGAGATGGATCGGCTGGAGACGTTCGACGATGCCTGGCTGCTCTCCGACAACGGGCGTATCGCAGCCTTCGGGAGCATGGATTCGCTGGGCGAGATGGCCGCGGACGAGGTGGTCGACGCCGGGGGCGGGATGCTTTTCCCGTCGTTCTGCGATTCGCATACGCACCTGGTCTACGCCGGGAGCCGCGAACAGGAGTTCCTCGACAAGATCAACGGCCTGACTTACGAGCAGATCGCACGCCGCGGCGGGGGCATCCTCAATTCCGCCGACCTGCTGCACCGCACTTCCGAAGAGGAGCTCTACCGCCAGGCGATGGAGCGTATCCGCGAGATCGCCGCCATGGGGACGGGTGCCGTGGAGATCAAGAGCGGCTACGGGTTGACTACGGCCGACGAGCTGAAGATGCTGCGCGTCATCCGGCGTATCCGCGAGACGGCGCCGCTGGCCGTGCGCGCCACGTTCCTCGGGGCGCATGCCGTGCCGCGCGCCTACGTCGGACGGCAGGAGGAGTATGTCGACCTGGTCTGCAACGAAATGCTGCCTGCCGTGGCGGCCGAAGGACTGGCCGATTTCGTCGACGTGTTCTGCGACGAAGGGTTCTTCACCGTGGAGCAGACGGCACGCATCATGAAGGCCGGGCGCAAGCTGGGCATGCGAGCCAAGATCCACGCCAACGAACTCGCCGTCTCGGGCGGCGTGCAGGTGGGCGTGGAGTACGACGCCCTGTCGGTCGACCACCTCGAACGCATGGGCGGGCCCGAGATCGGCGCCCTGCATGGCACGGTGACCTCGCCGACGATGCTGCCCGGCGCGGCATTCTTCCTCGGGATGAGCTATCCGCCGGCCCGCGAAATGATAAATGCCGGGCTGGGCGTGGCGCTGGCTTCGGACTACAATCCCGGTTCGTCGCCCTCGGGCAACATGCGCATGGTCGTCTCGCTGGCATGCATCCGTATGCGGATGACCCCTGCCGAGGCCATCAATGCCGCGACGCTCAACGGGGCCTACGCCATGGGGCTTAGCCGCGACTACGGCTCCGTCACGGTCGGCAAGGTCGCCAATTTTTTCCTCACGGTGCCGATGCCTTCGGTGGCGTTCTTGCCCTATGCCTATACCACGCCGCTTATCAGCCGCATATTCCTGCGCGGCGAGGAGGTCGTGGCGTAATATTTGACGGGAGAGCCGTATGAGATTGTTGGTTTTGATCATTGGCCTGGCGCTTGCCGGGGCCGTAAAAGCACAGGATATGAAGCCGTTGACACCGGAAGAAAGACGTGTGATCGTCGACAAGGGTACCGAAGCGCCTTTTTCGGGCCGTTATTACAAGCATCGCGGAGAGGGGGTTTACCGTTGCCGCCAGTGCGGTGCGCCGTTGTACCGTTCGCAGGACAAGTTCGACGCCGGGTGCGGCTGGCCGAGTTTCGACGACGAAATCCCCGGTGCCGTGAGGCGCACGACGGATGCCGACGGCCGGCGTACCGAAATCACCTGTGCCCGCTGCGGCGGACACCTGGGACATGTCTTTACGGGCGAAGGCTTTACGCCCAAAAATACGCGCCACTGCGTCAACTCCGTCTCGCTCGTGTTCGAACCCGGAGGGGAAGCTTCCTCCGGGTCAGAAACGGCCGTAAAACCCGCGGTTTCCTCCCCGGAATCCGAAGGCCGGGCTGCCTCGCAGCCCGAAAAGCAGACGCCGCCGCAGCCCGGAACCCAATCCGGGAACCCCGGCGCTCAGGCGTCCGGGGCTGACGCGACGTCGGCCGCCGCCCGGCCGGGGGACGGGATACCGCCCGCAGGGCAGGCCGCGGAGCGTGGCGCGACGGCGATCTTTGCCGGAGGGTGTTTCTGGGGCGTGGAATATATGCTTTCGAAAGTGCCCGGAGTCCTGAAGGTCGAGTCGGGCTACATCGGCGGCACGACCGAAAATCCCACCTATGAAGAGGTATGCAGCCACCGTACGGGACATGCCGAAGCCGTACGTGTGGTATTCGATCCTGCAAAGGTGTCCTACGAGACGCTGGCACGCCTGTTCTTCGAAATCCACGACCCGACCCAGGAAAACGGGCAGGGCCCCGACCTCGGCGATCAGTACCGTTCCGAGATATTCTACACCTCGCCCGCCCAGCAGGCGACGGCTGAGAGGCTCATCGCCGAGTTGCGGCGCAAAGGCTACGACGTCGTGACGCAAGTCACCCCTGCGGGCCGTTTCTGGCCCGCCGAGGATTACCACCAGCGATACTACGAGCGCAAGGGTACGCAGCCCTACTGCCACGCCTATACCAAGCGGTTTTGAGCCTGCGCCGGACTTGCCGTCGCATTGCGCCCGGCCTTCCATGCCCGGACATACTGTTGTGTCGTTTCCGCCTCTGTTATGTCCTGGACTTGCCGCCGCATAGCGCCCGCCGCCGGGGCATTTTCGATTCCGATACGATTGTAAGACACCCCGCCTCACAGCGGGGTGTCGTGCTGTTCGGGCGCAATCCCGGCCTGGGGCGATACGGGGCCTCGGCGCCGAAGGGTTTTGAAAATCCGCTGCGGCGAAACGCTCCCGGCCGTAGACAGATTGTCTTCCGTCCGTGGTCAGATTGCCTTTCGGCCGTGGATTGGTCGCCTTCCGTCCGTGGACAGGCTGCCTTCCGGCTGTGGACAGGTTGCTGTGTTTTAGGTAGTTGCTGCCTGAAAGGCCTATTCTGCGGTGAGCTTCCCGATCTCGCCCCGCATGATATGGGGCAGGTTTTCGCGGATTTTCCCGATGGGCCAGTCCCACCATCGCAGCTCCTGCAACCTGGCTATGGTGTCCGCGTCGAAGCGCCTGCGGATCTCCCTGGCCGGCACGCCGCCGACGATGGTGTAGGGCGGGACATCCCGTGTGACGACCGCCCGCGCCGCGATCACCGCGCCGTCGCCGATCCTCACACCGGCCATGATGACCGCTTCGTACCCGATCCATACGTCGTTCCCGATTACGATGTCGCCTTTGTTGTCCCACGCCGCGGCGACATCCTTCCTGTCCAGTCCCCACTCCTCGAAAAAGAGCGGAAACGTATAGTTGGCCAGCGATCCCAGCGTGTGGTTGGCACTGTTGAACAGGAACTTGGCGCCGCACGCTATCGAACAGAACTTGCCGATCACCAGCCGGTCGCCGTTGACGGGGTAGTGGTACAGGACGTTGTTCTTTTCGAATTGCGTCGGGTCGTTCACGAAATCGTTGTAGATCGTGTAGTCCCCGACCTCGATCATCGGGTTGCCGATGACCGTGTTCAGGTAGACCGTCTGCCGGTCGTTCGTGCGGGGATAGGTCTTGCTATTCATGGTTGGTCGTTTCAGTCTGCTTTTACGGTGATGATCTGTTTCCAGTCGGTCGTATATTCCTGCGAGAGGTGCTGGCGGTTCATCTTCAGCGGGGCGAACCCCTGTGCCGCCACCACGACCCTGTTGCGGCCGTAGGTGCGGTTGGTCGCATCCATGGCGTCCATCAGCCGGGCGTGCCTGGCACGATCCACGGGGTCGAACAGGTCGGTTTGCAGCCCCGTGCGCGACGAAATGTCCGAAAGCGTAATCCCGGCTTTCTTGTAGCCGTAGCCTTTGCGGAATATGCGTTGCAGGGCCTTTGCCGCCAGCGGCACCAGCTCCAGCGTGTCGTCGGTCGGCACCACGGGGCGCACGGTCTGGCTTTCGAAATACTGGGGCAGCTCCTCGCGGTGGCGGTTGGTGAGGATGTAGACCGTCACCTCGCCGCAGAGGCTTTGCTGGCGGCGCAGTTTCTCGGCGGCCATCGAGACGAACGCCGCCACCGAGGTGTGTATCTCCTCGTATTGGGTCAGCTCGTGCGCGAAGCTGCGCGAGACGGTGATCTGCTGTTTGGCCGGCGGGGCGCTCTCGAAGTCGATGCACGCCTCGCCCTGAAGCTCTTTCCATGTGCGCAGCCCCGTGACCCCCATGCGGCCGCGTATCCATGCCTCGGGACGCTGCACGAAGTCCCATGCCGTACGTACGTTGGCGGCCTGCAACATGCGCCGGTGCTTGCGCCCGATGCCCCAGACATCCTCTATCGGGAATTTGCGCAGTACCTTTTCGATGTCCTGCGGACGGTACATCAGGCAGGCGCCCTGCAACTTGGGGTACTCCTTGCAGAGTTTCGACGCGATCTTGGCCAGCGTTTTGGTCGGGGCGATGCCGATGCTCACGGGGATGCCCGTATTGCGGCGTACCGTGCGGCTGATGTGCCGTCCCAACTCCTCCAGTCGTCCGGTGTCGATGCCCCGCAAGTCGAGGAACGCCTCGTCGATGGAGTATACCTCGGCGGCGGGAACCATGCGGCGGAGCGTCCAGATCACGCGCCGCGACATGTCGCCGTAGAGGTTGAAATTACTCGAAAAGACGGCTACATTATGCCGTTTTTCGAGGTCGCGGATCTGGAAATAGGGGTGTCCCATGCGGATGCCGAGCGCCTTGGCCTCGTTCGAGCGCGCGATCACGCAGCCGTCGTTGTTCGACAGCACGACCACGGGCCGCCCCTCCAGTTCGGGGCGGAAGACCCGCTCGCACGAGGCGAAGAAATTATTGCAGTCGCAAAGTCCGTACATCGTTTTTTCGTGTTGCATGTTGTCCGTGCCCCCCCCCTCGGGCGTTGTGGTTCCCTCGCGGGGATATTGCTCGGCGTGAAGTGACTGGGCCTCCCCGCGGCCGCTTCAGACCTTTTTGATGGCGTACGTCACCACGCCCCATACCGTGAAATCGCTCTCCTGGTCGATCTCGATCGGTTTGTAGCGCTTGTTCGCGGGCACGAGGACGATCTTGCCCTGTCCCATCCGCAGGCGTTTGAGGGTGAATTCCCCGTCGAGGAAACATACGGCGACACAGCCGTCGTAGGCCTCCAGCGACTTGTCCACGACCAGCAGGTCGCCGTCGGCGATGCCGTCGTCCTGCATGCTGTCGCCCGCGACCCGAGCGAAGAATGTCGCACCCGGATTGCGGATCAGCTCCCGATTCAGGTCGAGGGGCGGGTCGAGGTGGTCGTCGGCCGGCGAGGGAAAACCCGCCGAGACGCCGCTCGTCGCCACGGGAAGTTCCGTGCGGGTCGAGGTGTCGGGGCGGACGAGCCGGAGCCGTATTTCTTCCTGGTTGTCCATCTTGTTATCCATAGTCGCTGCAAAATTGCAAAAAATTTCGTGTAAACCGGCAATATTTCCTACATTTGCCTCCTGAAATCCCGGTTTTATGGAACGTGCCAAAGGTATTCTCTACGCGGCCCTGTCGTCGTCGACTTTCGGGCTGGCGCCGCTCTTCACACTGCTGCTGCTCGGCCTGGGCTACTCTTCGTTCGAGGTGCTGTCCTACCGTTGGGGTGTCGCGTCGCTGTTTCTCGGTGCCCTGGCGCTGCTCGCCGGGCGCAGTTTCCGCCTCTCGTGGCCGGAATTGCGGACGGTATTCTTCCTGAGCCTTTTCCGCGCCGCCACGTCGTTGAGCCTGGTCATCGCCTACCAGCATATCGCCAGCGGCGTCGCGTCGACCATCCATTTCATGTATCCGCTGGCCGTCGCCCTGGCCATGATGTGCTTCTTCCGCGAAAAAGGCTCCGTATGGGTCTTTGCGGCCATCGGCATGTCCATCGTCGGCGCCGTGCTCCTCTCGCTGGGCAACGTCGATTTCACCCGGGGGAATACCACGCTGGGCATGGTCTCGGCCGCCGTTTCGGTCGTCTCTTACGGCGGTTATATCGTCGGCGTGCGCAAGAGCCGTGCCGTGGGGATCGACTCCACGGTGCTGACCTGTTACGTGATGGGGCTGGGGGCTTTGTATTTCATTGCCGGCGGCCTCGTTACGGGCGGTATCCGCATCGAGACGGACGGCACGGCGTGGCTCTGCATTCTCGGGGTGGCGCTTCCGGCCACGGCCGTGTCGAACATGACGCTGGTGCAGGCCATCAAACGCATCGGGCCGACGCTGACCTCGGTCTTCGGGGCCTTGGAACCGCTTACGGCCGTGGTCATCGGCGTCGCGGTCTTCGGCGAACCCTTTACGGTGCAGGGCGCTGCGGGCATTCTGCTGATCGTCGCAGCCGTCACGATCGTCATCCTGCACAGCGGCCGCCGGAAAGCCTGACCAGGCCGCACTGCGGCGTGCTGCCGCCCGGGGAGCGCAGCTTCCGGATAAAGGCGGCGCGCATCCGGCAGCGGGGGACGGCTTCCCGGATATGGATAACGTACTCCCGGACAAAATAGAACCGACGGAAAACCCGTTTTACCGATATGATCATCAGTGCCAGCCGCCGGACGGATATTCCGGCTTTCTATGCGCCGTGGTTTTTCAACCGCCTGCAGGAGGGTTACCTCCTTGTACCCAATCCCTTCGACCCGAGGACGCTCAGCCGCATCAGCCTCGGGCGCGACGTCGTGGACTGCATCGTATTCTGGACGAAGAACCCGGTGCCGATGCTGCCGCGGCTCGGGGAGTTGTCGGGTTACAACTATTATTTCCAGTATACGCTCAATCCCTACGGCGCCGACCTGGAAAAGTACCTGCCGCCGCTCGAAAAGCGGATCGAGACCTTCAAACGCCTCTCGGATAAGGTAGGGCGCGACAGGGTGGTGTGGCGCTATGACCCGATTCTCACCAATGCGACCTGCGACGTGGATTTCCACTGCGAGGCCTTTGCCCGGATCGCCCATGCTCTGCGGGATCATACGATGACCTGCATGCTGGGCTTCATCGACCATTACCGCCATATCCGCGGCGTCCTCGGGGCGCTCGGCATCGGGCCCTTGCAGCGGGACGAAATCCAGCGGATGGCCGTGTCGTTCCGCCGGACAGTGGCGTCGACGCCTATCGCATTGAAGACCTGCACCGCAAAGGTCGACCTTCGGCACCTGGGCATCCCGGCCGGCATGTGCATCGACCGCGGGCTGGTCGAACGCATTGCGGGCTATCCGATCGCGGCGAAGAAGGATGCGAACCAGCGCCATATCTGCAATTGCGTCGAGAGCATCGACATCGGCACCTATGAAAGCTGTCTGAACGGCTGTGTCTATTGCTATGCCATCCGGGGCAATTACGGTACGGCGGAGTATAACCGCCGCAGGCACGATCCCCGCTCGCCGCTGATGATCGGGCATCTTTGCGACGGTGATGTGGTGAAGGAGCGGCCGGTGAAAAGCCTCCGCAGCACGCAGCATACGCTGTTTTAACAGGACGGCGCCTCTTCGGGGGAGTGTTTCTTCGATATTTTCCCGGATAGCTCCCGGTATGTGCAGTTCATTATTTCATAGCGTTTTACTTCATGCGTCGCGCGGTCTTCCTGCACCAGATAGGCGCGTTTTGCCCACGCCTCGATCGTGAAATCGCATGCCGGCCCTTCCAATTTCAGCACGTGCGAATCCATCAGGTTCCAGAAAATGAAGCGCAGCTTGTTGGCATAGCTTCCGTTTGCAAACGACATTTGTGCGCCTGTTTCGTCCTTAAAATAGACGCTGTTGAAATTTTCTCTTGCCCGTCCCATAGCAGTTGTGTTTAGTCGGTGCAAAGGTCGGAAGGCGTAATGACAAGTTTTGACACCGTTGTGTTTTTTTTGAATGCACGATGCCGGAATGGAGTTCTCGAACTATCGTTTCAGCACCTTTCGCAGCCTGTCGAGCCCCTCGGCCAGCAATTTCCGCGGGCAGGCGATGTTCAGGCGGATGAAATCCCGGCCGGCCTCGCCGTATATCGACCCGGGGTTTATGCGCAGTTTCGCCTCTTCGAGCAGCTTCGTCTCCAGCTCGTCGGACGTAAGCCCCGATGCCCGGCAGTCGACCCACACCAGATATGTCCCCTCCAGCGGCAGCACCGGGTACTGCGGCAGGTTGCGGTCGAAATACTCCCGCAGGAAGCGGTAGTTGCCATGCAGGTATTCGTTGAGCGCATCGAGCCATTCGGCGCCTTCGTCGTAGGCTGCGATCAGCGCTTCGATGGCGAAGGGGCCGATCTCCCCGGTTTCGTTGATCTGGAGCGAGTGCCCGATCCTTGCCCTCAGGGCCGCATCCGCCGCAAAGATGTTGGCGACCTGCAACCCCGCGAGGTTGAATGCCTTGCTCGGCGAGGTGCAGGTTACCGAGCGGCGTTCGAACTCCTCGCAGAGCGAGGCGAACGGCGTATAGCGGAATCCCGGCATCACCAGCTCGCAGTGTATCTCGTCGGCTACGACCACGACGTCGTGGCGCAGGCACAGCTCCCCGATGCGGTGTAGCTCCGCGGGCGTCCAGACCCGTCCGGCAGGGTTGTGCGGGTTGCACAGCAGCATCAGCTTCACGGCCGGGTCGGCGGCTTTACGCTCCAGGTCGTCGAAGTCGATCGTGTAGGTGTTGTCGCGGTATACCAGCGGGCTTTCGGCCGCCTGGCATCCGCTGTTGTGGATCGAGGTGAAGAAATGGTTGTAGACCGGCGTCTGGATCAGGACTTTGTCGCCCGGTTGCGTCAGGGCCTTGATGACGGCCGACAGGGCGGGGATGACGCCTGTCGTATGGAGCACCCATTCCGGCCGTATCTGCCAGCCGTGGCGGAGGCGGAACCACCCCGTAATCGCATCGTAGTAGGCTTTCGGAGCCGTCGCATACCCGAAAATGTCGTGTTGCACCCGCCGCTGCAAGGCTGCTGCGACAGCGGGTGCCGTGCGGAAGTCCATGTCGGCCACCCACATGGGCAGCACCTCGGGATCGGTATCCATATCCCATTTGATCGCGTTCGTCCCGCGGCGCGGGATTATTTCATCGAAATCGTATTTCATGCGGAATTGTATTTGCTTGTTCATAAATACGTCGGAGCCTCCCCGAAAGTTTCATTCCGGGTTCCGGTTTTGCACGGCAGGCAGGCTGCCGGCTTGCCCTCGCGTTCCGGCAGCGTACCCTTATGCTCGCCGATGTACCCTTATCTGCCTTGCCCTATCCGTACCGCCATGCGATGCGGGGAAACAGGAAACGAGGCAGTCGTAAACTGCCTCGTTTCCTGTTTCTTGCCTCCGGGGATTTTCCCTTCGGTTTGCTGGCGGTGCGTAGGGGACTCGAACCCCTGACCCCGTGCGTGACAGGCACGTATTCTAACCAGCTGAACTAACGCACCATTTTGGTATTGCGAGTGCAAAGATACTATATTTTCTAAAACCTGCAAATAATTCCGGGATATTTTTTTGCCGTTTGCCTGCCGTGTCCGGCTGTGCCGCCGCCGGATGCGTGCCTCCCGGCAGGTGTGCTGTTCCCTGCCCCCTCCCGGCCTGTCCGCTGCTTCCCCGCCTCCCGCCGGCGGATGTTTTTCCTTTCCGGGGTCGCCGGGCGGATTCTCCGGAGCATCCTATTGTTTCCCTTTCCCGGAACCGTAGGGTAGGTGTCCTTGGGGACTTTCTTTCCGGCGTGAGCCCCCCCCCTTGTTCCGGCAGGCGTACCCCCTCCCTTATGCTCGTCGACGTACCCTTATCTGCCTTGCCTTTCCCCGTCCGCACCGCCATGCGATGCGGGGAAACGAAAAACGAGGCAGTCGTAAACTGCCTCGTTTCCTGTTTTTTATCTCCAGATATTTCCTCTCCGGTTTGCTGGCGGTGCGTAGGGGACTCGAACCCCTGACCCCGTGCGTGACAGGCACGTATTCTAACCAGCTGAACTAACGCACCGTTTGGTTTATTGCGAGTGCAAAGATAGTGTAATTTTTCAAAACGGCAAGCGCTTTTGCGGCTTTTTGAAGAAAGAAAATTGTACGCTTCCGTAACTCCTTAATTGCCAGAACTCCTCGCAGGCCGAGAAATCCATTTTTTTCGAGTGTTCGAAGATGAAAATCCCCTCCGGGCGCAGCAGGTTGCCCTCCAGCACCAGTTTCACCACCTGTTCGCTGCCCTCCAGGTCGTAGGGGGCGTCCGAAAAAATCACATCGAACTGCTTGGTGCAGCTCTTCAGGTAGAGGAACGCATTGGCCTTCACGGGATAGAGGTTGCCGATGCCGAGCTGTGCCGCCGTCTGCCGGATAAAGTTGTAATGCACCGGGTTGATCTCCACCGATGTGACGCTCCGTGCTCCGCGCGAGGCGAACTCGTAGCTTATCGACCCCGTCCCGGCAAAGAGGTCGAGCACGTCGCACTGCTCGAAATCCACCAGGTTGCCCAGTACGTTGAACAGGTTTTCCTTGGCGAAATCGGTCGTCGGGCGTGCCCGCAGGTTGCGCGGCGGGTTGATGGCCCGCCCCTTGTATTTTCCGCTGACTATTCGCATACGATCCGTTTGAAATAACCTTTCAGCAGCTTGCCGCACGCCTTGGCGTCGTCGCCGGAAATCCTGAGTTCGCAGCTTTTGAGCGCGAACTCCTTTTCGAGCCGTTCCGTGAAGTAGCATACGTCCGCCGTGTCCGGTGCGGGGATCACCCCCGCGAAGCGGAGGCTGCCGTCGTACACCTTAATATATAGGAGTCCCGCCGTGCAGTATGCCCATACGGTCGGTGTTCCGGCCTGCACCTCCCGGAGCAGCGGGGTGGTGTAGCGGATGCGGTCTCCCAGCTTCTCCTCCGCCTGCCGCAACGCCTCCCGGTGCGCAGCCATTACGGCGACGATCCCCTGCACGGGGAGGCTGCATACGGCGCGCTCTTCCGCGGCGGGAGCCATGCCGTTTGCCGCGAGCAGCGTCCCGGCGTCCCCGGTGCCGAGCACCTCCTCCGGGACGAGCATCGTCCGTGCCGTCAGCAGCTCCGCCTCCACGGGTTCCTCCCCCGGAAATTCCCCGTCGAGGCCGTGCGCCGAAAAAGAGTGTCCATCCAACGTAAGCTGAATGGACACCTTATTTGTAGCTTGCGGAGTGTTACTCCCAGTTACCTGCTTCATTGTTACCAGCTTCCATTGAACCGAACTTGACGCCGGGGTAGCGGTTGAAGTTGTTCTCCTCGTCGTCGATCAGGTTGATGATCTCCTGGCGGTAAGCCACCGTGTCGAGGAACATCTTGTAGGGTGCGCGGCACTCCACGATCGGGATCACGACCTTCGACTCGGTGGTGATGATGCCTGCCTCCATGATGTACTGGGCCTTGTCATCGGTGCCGGGGATGTAACGCAGCTGCTCAACGTCCTGTTTCGAAAGGCGCTTGGGCGAGAAGATCGTATCGATCACGGCGATCTTGAACTTCTCGACGTTCTTTTTGCCCATCTTCTTCAGCTGTGCCATGGCTACGGAGTCATCCTCGTCGACGATCTTGCGCTCGAGTTCGAGCGTATCCTGCAGGATGAAATTCGCCAGCGTGTCGAAACTGCCCGTGAAACGCTGGTACTTCGACTTGAATGCGCGCTGTGCCGTACGGATGTCCTTGATGCGGTCGATGACCTGGGCTTTCTTGGCCTTCAACTCGTCATCGAACTTGATCGGGGTCGAGATCTGGTCGTAGATAACGTAGACCAGCGCCACGATAGCTACAGCAAGAATGATTTGAGCGATTTTTTTCATTTTTTAAGCTAATCTAATATTTGTTTGTAATTTTGTACAAAATAAAACACACGCATGTTCAGCACACGTATTGCGACCCAAATTTACGCTAAAATTTGTTTTGAAACAACTCTTGGGCAAAAAAAAATCATAGAAAAATTGTCCGAATACCTTGCAGGTGACGATTTTTCGCGGATTTTCGTGCTGAACGGGTATGCCGGCACGGGCAAAACGACGCTGATTGCGGCACTCGTGGGGGCGCTTAAGGATTTGAATATCAAACCCATCCTGCTCGCCCCGACGGGCCGTGCGGCCAAAGTCCTCGCCCAATACGCTCAGGAAAAGGCTTTTACCATTCACAAGCGGATATACCGACAGCGCACCAATGCCGATTACGAATCGAAATATTCGCTCAACTTCAACGCCGAGAAGGGGGCGGTATTCATCGTCGACGAGGCCTCGATGCTCTCCGACAGCCCGGGCGACGGGGCGCTTTTCGGTTCCGGGTCGCTGCTCGAAGACCTCGTGCAATACGTCCGCAGCGGCCGTGACTGCCGCCTGGTGCTCGTCGGCGACAGCGCCCAGCTGCCGCCCGTCGGGGCGGATCGCAGCCCGGCGCTCGACGCCGCGTCGCTCGCCCGTTTCGGCGATGTCGAGTACGCCACGATGGATGACGTGGTGCGCCAGGAGGCCGAGTCGGGGATTCTTTTCAATGCCACGCTCGTGCGGTGCATGCTCGAGAACGGCATCCACGAAATCCCGCATTTCGAAATGGGCTTCCCCGACATCGAGGCGGTCGAAGGCGGGGAGTTCCTCGAAAAGCTGGAGGATTGTTACGCCCGGTACGGCCGCGACGAAACCATCGTCATCACCCGTTCGAACAAGCGTGCCAACCGTTACAACGAGGGTATCCGCCGCAACGTGCTCTATGCCGAGGAGGAGATCGAGAGCAATGACATGCTGATGGTCGTGAAGAACAACTATTATTATACCGGGCACACCGAAAACTGCCCGATGCACTTTATCGCCAACGGCGACATCGCGCGGCTCAAACGGCTGCGGCGCTACGAGGATTTCTACGGTTTCCGTTTCGCCGACGTCGTGCTCGAATTCCCCGACTACGAGGATACGGAGATTGAATGCAGGATCCTGCTCGACACGATCGCCTCGGAATCCCCGTCGCTGACCCGCGAGGAGTCCTCGCGCCTTTTCTACGAGGTCGAGAAGGACTACCTCGACGTCAAAAGTAAAATCAAGCGCTTCAAGGAGATTCGCGAGAACCCGCATTTCAACGCGCTCCAGGTGAAATTCTCCTATGCCGTGACGTGCCATAAGGCCCAGGGCGGGCAGTGGAAGGCCGTTTTCGTCGACCGCTGCCTGTTCGGCGACGAGCCCATGACGCGCGACATGCTCCGCTGGCTTTACACGGCGCTGACGCGCGCCACCGATAAACTGTACCTCGTAAATTTCGACAAGAAGTTCTATGAATAGCGAACTGCATCCCCTCGAACCTTTCCTGCCGGCCAACGCCCGGGTGTTGATGCTGGGCAGCTTCCCGCCCAAGCGCATCCGCTGGTCGATGGATTTCTTCTACCCGAACCTGCAAAACGACATGTGGCGGATCGTAGGCTACCTTGCCACGGGCGACAAGTCGCATTTCCTGATGCCCGGCGGCCGGAAATTCGACAAGGAGCGCATCGAGGCCTTCTGCCGCTGCCGCGGGATCGCACTCTACGACACGGCGGTCGAAGTCATCCGGCTGAAAGACAATGCGTCGGATAATTTTCTTCAAGTCGTGCGCGAGGTGGATCTCGCCTCCCTGCTGGCGCGTATCCCGGCCTGCCGCACCCTCGTCACTACCGGCCAGAAAGCCACCGATACGCTGCGTGCGATCACGGGGTGCGACGAACCGGCCGTAGGCCAGAGCATTGGGTTCGAATATGCCGGGCGGAACATGCGGCTGTGGCGTATGCCCTCCTCGTCGCGGGCCTATCCGCGGCCTGTGGAGTGGAAGGCCGAATTTTACCGAAAAGTATTCGAAATGAATGAAATTCTGTAAAATAGAGTATCTTTGCGTAGCAAAAAAAACAAAAATAATTTCCATTCCCGGCTTGGTTTGAGAACCAAATTCTGTTATCTTTGTATGGAAATTACATACAATTTTTTATTGTGAACGCAGAGAAAAAAATAGACAAAAAATATGTCGAGACACCGCTGATGAAGCAATATTATTCGATCAAGGCGGTGCATCCCGATGCCATCCTGCTCTTCCGGGTAGGGGACTTTTACGAGACATTCGGCGAGGACGCGATCAAGGCCAGCGGCATCCTCGGCATTACGCTCACGCGGCGGGCCAACGGATCGGCAACCTACGTCGAACTGGCCGGGTTTCCCTACCATGCCATCGACACCTACCTGCCCAAGCTGGTACGGGCGGGCGAGCGCGTAGCCATTTGCGAACAACTCGAAGACCCGAAGCTCGTCAGGGGGCTGGTCAAGCGCGGCGTGATCGAGCTGGTCACCCCGGGCATCGTGCTGGGTGACAATATCCTGGCCAACAAGGAAAACGCCTTCCTCGCTTCGGTCTACTTCGGCCGGCAGACGACCGGTGTGGCGTTCCTCGACATTTCGACGGGCGAGTTCTACGTGGCCGAAGGCTCCGACAACTACGTCGACAAGCTCATTTCGAACCTCGCACCCAAGGAGATCATCTACCAGCGCGGTTACGAAGACCGCTTCTCTGCCGCTTTCGGGTCGAAACATTACACCTACCGGCTCGACGAATGGGTCTTCTCGGAGGAGGTCAACCGTGGAAAACTCTGCAAGCAGTTCACGACCACGTCGCTCAAGGGCTTCGGCGTCGACCATTTCACCAGCGGCATATCTGCCGCCGGCGCCATCCTCTACTACCTCGAATTCACCGAGCACCGCGACATCGCCCATATCCGTTCGATTTCGCGTATCGACCAGGACGACTACGTGTGGGTCGACAAATTCACGATCCGCAACCTCGAGCTGTTCTCGTCGAACGGGGGGGGCGAGAAGTGCAGCTTCGCCGATGTCATCGACCGCACGCTCACCCCCATGGGCGGCCGCCTGCTCAAACGGTGGATCGCCATGCCCGTCAAGGATACCGTGCAGATCAACGAACGGCTGGACGTAGTCGGACATTTCGTCGAGGATGCCGACCTGGCCGACACCGTGCGCGAGCAGGTGGCGCTGGTGGGCGACATGGAGCGTATCGCGTCGCGTATCGCCGCGGCGCGGGTGACGCCCCGGGAACTGGTGCAGCTCAAGAATTCGCTCTTTGCGGTCGAATTGCTCAAGGCGGCGCTCGAATCCACGGACGACGACCGATTGCATGTGCTGGCGGCGCAGATCGACCTGATGACCGGCGTGCGCGACCGCATCGCGCGGGAGATATACCCCGATCCGCTCAACAACCAGATTCAGAAGGGCGGCGTCATCGCCGACGGCGTGGATCCCGAGCTGGACGACCTGCGCCGCATTGCGCTCCACGGCAAGGATTACCTGGCACGCATCCAGCAGCGCGAGAGCGAGACGACGGGCATCCCGTCGCTCAAGATCAGCTACAACAACGTCTTCGGCTACTATATCGAAGTGCGCAACGCCCATAAGGACAAGGTTCCCCAGAGCTGGATCCGCAAGCAAACCCTCGCCAATGCCGAACGCTACATCACCGAGGAACTGAAGGAATACGAGGAGAAGATCCTCGGGGCCGAGGAGAAGATGCTGGTGATCGAACAGCGCATCTATGCCGACATCATCGCCCACATAAGCCGTTCGCTCGCCGTGCTGCTGCGTGACGCCGCCGTCGTGGCGCGTGTCGATTGCCTGCAATCCTTCGCCCGCATCGCCTGCGAACGCCGCTATGTCCGCCCCGTGCTCGACGACGGCAAGCGCATCGACATCCGCCAGGGACGCCATCCCGTCATCGAGACGCTCATGCCCGTAGGGGAGGAGTATATTCCCAACGACGTGTTGCTCGACGACAAGGAACAGCAGATCATGATGATCACCGGCCCCAACATGTCGGGTAAGTCGGCCCTGCTGCGGCAGACGGCGCTCATCATCCTGATGGCGCAGATGGGATCCTTCGTTCCCGCCAAGTCTGCGCATATCGGTGTGGTGGACAAGATATTCACGCGCGTCGGGGCGTCGGACAACATCTCGCAGGGCGAATCGACCTTCATGGTCGAGATGCTCGAATCGGCCAGCATCCTCAATAACATCTCCGACCGCAGCATCGTCCTGCTGGACGAAATCGGCCGCGGCACGAGTACCTACGACGGTATTTCCATCGCCTGGGCGATGGTCGAGTACCTGCACAACCACCCGACGGCGCACGCCAAAACGCTCTTCGCCACACACTACCACGAGCTGAACGAAATGGAGCAGATGTGCCCCCGCGTGAAGAACTACCACGTGAGCGTCAAGGAGATGGGCAACCAGATCGTCTTCCTGCGCAAGCTCGAACGCGGCGGCACGGAACACTCGTTCGGTATCCACGTGGCGCGCATGGCCGGCATGCCGATGTCGGTGGTGTCGCGTGCCGACGAGATCCTGCGCAACCTCGAATTGGTCTATGGCAACAACGAAATCGTACCGAGCCGCAGCCTCAAAAGCCGCGGCAAGAAACCCTCGCCGTCGGTCAGGGAGGCTGCCGAAGCCGGTGCCCCGCAGAACATGCAACTGTCGATGTTCCAGCTGGACGATCCGGTGCTGGTGCAGATCCGCGACCAGATCAAGGGGCTGGACATCAATTCGCTGACACCCATCGAGGCGCTTAATAAACTCAATGAAATCAAAAAGATAACAGGCATATGATCAAGCATCGCATCATGTCCGTGGCGACTTTGCTGGGCGGAGTGATTTTTACCGGGCATGCCGTGGCGCAAAGCCCGGAGGTGGCGCGGCGGCTCGATGCGAAATACGATGTGGTGTGGCCTGCGGTCGACGGACTTATAAGGGTCAATAAGGGCGGGTTCCGTATTCCCGATTCGCGTATGAAATCCAATGGGAAATACGGGTATGCCGATACCCTCGGGCAGGTGGTGGTGCCGCCGGCCTACGACGATGCCGCGGATTTCGGCAACGGCCATGCCGTAGTCGGGCGGAAAGCCGGGGATGGCAGGATGCTTTACGGCCTGATTGACCGCTCGGGGCGTGTGGTCGTGCCGCTGGAGTGGGAGCGCTTGGGCGGTGTCCGTAACGGGGTCTGTGTGGCCCGCACCGGCACGGCTGCCGAACGGGAATTCTCGCTCGCCGATACGCTGGGCAATGTCCGCAGCCTCGGTTACGACTATTGCAGCGATTTTTCCAACGGGCTCGCCCGCGTGGGTGTCGGTGCCTATGTCGAGAAGGAAAACGTGGCGGGGATTACGCTCCGGGATGCGTACGAATTCCGCGGGAAGTTCGGGTATATCGCCCCGGATGGCGGAATCGTTATTCCTGTGCAGTTCGACGACGCCCGGGATTTCGCGCAGGACGGGCTGGCCCCGGTCGGCATTCAGGGAAAATACTATGTCAAATGGGGGTTCATCGACAAGTCGGGGCGACAGGTCGTGCCGTGCAACTTTTACAGTGCCGAGGAGTTCCTGGGCGACCGGGCCGTAGTGAGCAAGGTTGTTGCGGGCGGGAAATTGGCCTACGGCTATATCGACCGCAGCGGGAAGGAGGTAATCCCCTGTCAGTTCGACATGGCTTCGGGCTTCCGCTTTGCCAACACATGGATCGGTATGGAGCAGGACGGCGAATATACCTATACGCTGATCGGCCCCAACGGGGAAACTGTGCTGCCGTTCCGGGTGGGCGATTTGCAGGACGGAGGAAAATACGGGCACGCGGCGGCCTCCATCTCCGATGCCGCGGGGCGTAAACGCTTCGGGATCGTCGCCAATAACGGGAAGGTGATCCTGCCGTTCGAGTACGACCATATAGCTATTTTTTCGGAGTGGGATGCGGCGAACAACCGCTGGCAGGAGAGCGCCATGGGAACAAAGGACGGGCAAAATTTCAGCTTCGACATCTCTCGGCGGGGCGAGTAGCCTTTTCCGCTCCGGCGTGTTCCTTCCTTCCTTCCTTCCTTCCTTCCTTCCGGCATTCGGTTCCGCGGCAGGCGGGTGCTTTCTGTTTTGTTTGGCCCCGGGTACCCATGTGCAGTGCCGGTTGGCTGCCGCAGCCGGCAAGTCGCAGGCTGATCGTAGCCTTAGGGTGCAAAGCGGCTGCGGCTTGGATTCCGATTCCGAAATAAAACCCCGGCGCAATTTCTTTGCGCCGAGGTTTTCGTTGCAGGATATCCGTAAATTCCTCGGACTCCCGTCCTGTTATCTCCTTTCCCGTAATGCCGTTCTCGGGCCTTTCGGTCACCCCGTTGTGCCGTCGTCCGCAATTACGGTTGTCCGACTACTCGTTACGCGCGATCAGCGAACTGATGTTCTGGATCAGCATCGCTACGGCCACCGAGTTGAAACCGCCCTCGGGGATGATGACATCGGCGTAGCGCTTCGAGGGTTCGACGAACTCGTCGTGCATCGGCTTCACGGTCGAGGTGTATTGCGTGATGACCGACTGCATCGTACGCCCGCGCTCGCAGACGTCGCGCAGGATACGGCGCGCCAAGCGTATGTCGGCGTCCGTGTCCACATAGACCTTGATGTCCATCATGTCGCGCAGCTCCTTGTTTTCGAAGATCAGGATGCCGTCAACGATGATTACCTTCGAAGGCTTCACGCACACGGTTTCCGCCGTACGATCGTGGTCGACGAACGAGTAGACCGGGTGCTCGATGGGGACGTTGTCCTTCAGCGCCTTGATGTGGTCGACCAGCATCTGCGTGTCGAACGCCTGCGGATGGTCGTAATTGAGTTTCGTGCGTTCCTCGTAGGTCAGCTCGGGGTGCGCCTTGTAATAGTAGTCGTGGCAGAGCGTCACGACGTCGTCGCCTACGAAGGCCTCTTGCAGGCGCTTGACGAGCGTGGACTTTCCCGAGCCGGTTCCCCCGGCGACTCCGATTACGGTAACATTCATAGTTTCAGTTGGTAATATCGGTTATATAAAGAAAAGGATCGCTCCTTTCGCAAGGGCAATCCTTTTCCTTTCCATTATGCGTCGATATTTGCGTAATGCGCGTTTTTCTCGATGAATTCGCGTCGGGGCGGCACTTCGTCACCCATCAGCATCGAGAAGATGCGGTCTGCCTCGGCAGCGTTTTCGATGTTCACCTGGCGCAGGATGCGCGTGTCGGGGTTCATCGTCGTTTCCCACAGCTGGTGGGCGTTCATCTCGCCGAGACCTTTGTAACGCTGCACGTGCGCCCCCTTGCCGAATTCGGCGGTGATGGTGTCGCGTTCCTTCTCCGTCCAGCAATAGCGCTCCTGCTTGCCTTTCTTCACGAGGTAGAGGGGCGGGGTGGCGATGTAGACGTGGCCGTTCTCGATCAGCTCCTTCATCTTGCGGAAGAAGAACGTCAGCATCAGCGTCGCGATGTGGCTGCCGTCGACGTCGGCATCGGTCATGATGATGATCTTGTCGTAGCGGAGTTTCTCCAGGTTGAGCGCCTTGCTGTCCTCCTCGGTGCCGATCGTCACGCCCAGCGCCGTGAACATGTTCTTGATCTCCTCGTTCTCCCACATGCGGTGCTCCTGCGCCTTTTCGATGTTCAGGATCTTACCGCGCAGCGGCATGATGGCCTGGAAATTACGGTCGCGGCCCGATTTGGCCGTGCCGCCTGCCGAGTCACCCTCGACGAAAAAGATTTCGGCGATCGAACGGTCGCGGCTCGAACAGTCGGCGAGTTTGCCGGGGAGCCCGGCTCCCGAAAGTACGGTCTTGCGCTGCACCATTTCACGGGCGTGGCGTGCCGCGTGGCGCGCCGTCGCAGCCAGGATGACTTTCTGCACGATGGCCTTGGCATCCTTGGGGTTTTCCTCCAGGTAGTGGCCCAGGGCGGCGGACATCGCCTGGTCTACGGCGGCCGAGACCTCGTCGTTGCCCAGTTTGGTCTTGGTCTGGCCTTCGAACTGCGGCTCCTGCACCTTCACCGAAACCACGGCTGTGAGCCCCTCGCGGAAGTCGTCGCCGTTGATGTCGAACTTCAGTTTGGCGAGCATACCCGAATCCTCGGCGTATTTCTTGAGCGTACGGGTCAGCGCGCGGCGGAAGCCCGTCAGGTGCGTACCGCCCTCGATGGTGTTGATGTTATTTACATAGGAGTGCACGTTCTCCGAGAACGAGTCGTTGTACTGCATGGCCACCTCGACCGGGACGCCGTTCTTTTCGGTATCGAGGTAGATGATCTGGTCGATGATCGGCGTGCCGCGCGTGGCGTCGAGGTACTGGACGAACTCCTTGAGGCCCTCTTCCGAATAGAAGTGGTCTTCGCGGGTATTGCCTTCGTCGTCCCTGCGCTTGTCGTAGAGGTTCAGGCGGATGCCCTTGTTCAGGAACGCCAGTTCGCGCAGGCGGTTGGCCAGAATGTCGTATTTGTATTCCGTCGTGAGCGTGAAGATGCTCTCGTCGGGTTTGAACGTGATGGTGGTGCCGCGGTCGGAGCATTCGCCGATGACCTCGACCTGCGAGGTGGGAGCGCCCTTGCTGTACGTCTGGCGGTATATTTTCCCGTCGCGGCTGCGGATCTCGGCGATCAGCAGCGTCGAAAGTGCGTTCACGCACGATACGCCCACGCCGTGCAGGCCGCCCGAGACCTTGTAGCTGCCCTTGTCGAACTTACCGCCCGCATGGAGAACCGTAAGCACGACTTCGAGTGCCGATTTGCCCTCCTTTTCGTGGTAGTCGGTCGGGATGCCGCGGCCGTTGTCGCGTACGGTGATGGAGTTGTCCTCGTTGATCGTCACGTCGATGTCGGTGCAATAGCCCGCCAGCGCCTCGTCGATCGAGTTGTCGACCACCTCGTAGACCAGATGGTGCAGGCCCTTCTCGCCTATGTCGCCGATATACATGGCGGGGCGCTTGCGCACCGCCTCAAGCCCTTCGAGAACCTGGATATTCGAAGCGGAATATTCTTCTTCTTGCTTTTTTACGTTTTCTAATTCGGTACTCATCTGTCGTCTTTAAAATATCGTACAAATATACGAAATATATCCCGAATAAACAATAGCCGTCTGGCTTCTGCCAGCCGATTTTTTGCGGTTGCAGGACGTTTCGGAGGCATCCCCGCAGGGTGTGCCGCAACATACCCCGGGCGGGATGCGGCAGCGTGGGGTTTACGGTCTGTTATCCGAGTTCGGCTTTGAGGTCTACCTCGCGGATTTTACCCTGCGCGAAGAGTATGGCGCGGGCGGGGTAGTTCTCGATCAGTGCGGTGTTGTGCGTGGACATGACCACGGCACAGCCGCGGCCGGCAATCTCCTGGAAGAGCCGCATGATGCCTTCGGCCGTCACGGGGTCGAGGTTGCCGGTGGGCTCGTCGGCCAGCAGTACCTGCGGGTCGTTCAGCAGGGCGCGTGCGATGACCAGCCGCTGCTGCTCGCCCCCCGAGAGTTCGAACGGCATTTTGTAGCTTTTGGCCTCGAGGTCTACGAGCTTGAGCACCTGGTCGATCCGCTCCCGGATCTGGTCTTCGCGCTTCCATCCCGTGGCTTTCATTACGTAATAGAGGTTCATGAAGACGTTGCGGTCGGTCAGCAGCTGGTAGTCCTGGAATACGATGCCGATCCGGCGGCGGAGGTAGGGGATGTCGCGGCGCCTGAGCCTGCGCAGGTCGTAGCCTGCCACGCGTCCTTCGCCGGAGAGAAGCTGCACCTCGGCGTAGAGGGTTTTGAGCAGGGTGCTCTTGCCGCTGCCGACGCGTCCGATCAGGTAAACGAATTCGCCCGGAGCCACACACAGGTTCACATCCGACAGCACCATCTCTCCCCGGCGCATCAGCTTCTCGGCCGAGGTGCTGCCGAACGGGTTGTCCGCATGGTAGATGGCTGCGTTTTTCAGCCTTACGACATATTTTTCGCTCATAGGTTCTGGTCGCTGGAATTATTTTCCAAAGATAGTCAAAATATCCGTACGGGGATGTCGGCACGGCGAAAAAAACCGCCAAAACTGCTTCTGAAGGGATATTTTGATCCTTCTCGACCGGAAATATATAACAAAAAAGCCCTTTGGGTTGCGCAAAAACAACCGTATAATTTGCATTTCCGCCCGAGGGTGCTTAAATTTGCACGATAGGCCGTGACGCCTCGGTCTGTTGGTAAGCAAAAAATCTGTGAATGAAAGAAAATGAGATCCTGCGGGAGATTATGCGGGATGCCAAGATAGGTTGGTGGCAAGCCGACCGTAACCGCCGCGTGTTCCATATTTCGGAAGGGCTCCGCGACCTGCTGGGGGTCGCTTCGTGCGATGTGACTTACGAAGAGTTCGGGAAGATGATAACTCCGGCCTACCGGGAATATGCCCTCGCCTCGATCGGGGTGCGGGGCGGCGCCGAACGCCTCTACCCGCTGCAAGGCCCCGAGGGGGAGATATGGTGCTATTGGAAACTGTTGCGCGAAGAGGTTGCCGAAGACGGGGGGATGTTGCTGACGGGTTATTTCCGGGTGCCCGACCCGCCGCTCGAAGTGGTCAGGTCGGAGGAAAAACAACGGATCAACGACCTGCTGTTCCGTCTTAACAGCATTTCGCAAACGCTGCTTTCGCTGCTGAAAGTCGATGACCTGGATGCCGTCGTCGACGAAATCCTGGCCGACGTGCTGACCATGTTCGATGGCGGAAGGGCCTATATCATCGAATCCGACCCCGAACACCGTTTATATAATTGCACCTACGAAGTCACGGCCGAGAACGTCACCGGGGAGCAGGAGCTGGTAAGCGGCATTTCGATGGACGAGGTGCCCTGGTGGACGCAGCGCATCGCCAACGGCCAGCCCGTAATCATCTCTTCGCTCGACGAATTGCCCGACGAGGCTTTCCGCGAGCGCGAGGTGCTGGCCATGCAGGACATCAAGTCGCTGATCGCCGTGCCGCTCCTCTCGCGCGACAAGGTCTGGGGGTATGCCGGCATCGACATCGTGAACAGGCCCCGGATATGGACGGGTGAAGATTACCAGTGGTTTTCGTCGCTGATCAACATCATCAGCCTCTGCATCGAATTGCAGCGCTCCGAGCGCGAGGCGCAGTCCGAACGCAAATACCTCCAGAGCCTCTACCACCACATGCCCCTGGGGTATGCCCAGCTGCGGGTCATCCGGGACAGGCAGGGGAAACCCGTCGACCTGCTGGTGCTGGATACCAACTACACCGCCGACAAGATCATGGGTACCAAGCGCGAAACCTATATCGGCAGGCGTATTTCCGAACTGGGGCTGGATATGGAGCAATATCTGAAAACTTTTACGGAGGTGCTCCGCAGCGACGGATTCATCGAACGCGACTCCTTTTACGAGATCTCTAAACGCTGGATACACTCCATCCTCTATACGACCCGGCCCGACGAGGTGATCAGCCTCTTTTCCGATACTACCGAAATGCGCAATGCCCACGAGGCGCTGTTCAACAGCGAAAAAATGCTGCGCAATATTTTCGACAACGTCCAGGTCGGGGTGGAGCTTTATGACAAAGAGGGCTGCTTGGTCGACATCAACACCAAAAACCTCGACATCTTCGGCATCGCGGCGAAGGAGGATGTGCTGGGGATCAATTTCTTCGAGAACCCGATCGTGCCCGAGGAGATCCGCCGCAACGTGCGCAACGGGCAGGAGCAGTCCTTCAGGCTCGATTATCCTTTCGACCGGCTGGGCGGCTACTATCCCTCCCGCAAGAAAGGCAGCGTGCAGATATATACCAAGGTGACCATGCTGTACGACATGTACGGCGAACTGGTCAACTTCCTGGTGCTGAATATCGACAACACCGAGATCAACGAAGCCCACCACAGACTGGAGGAGTTCGAAAGTTCGTTCTCGCTGGTGAGCCGCTTCGGCAAGGTGGGGTACGCCCGCTTCGACCTGGTGACCCGCGACGGGTATGCCGTGCCGCAATGGTACCGCAACTTGGGCGAGGAGAGCGACACCCCCATGACGCAGGTGATCGGCGTCTACAACCATGTCAATCCCGAAGACCGGGAGGCCATATTCCGGGAAATCGGGCGGGTCAAGGCCAACGAGTCGAACGGCTTCACGCTCGACCTGCGGGTCGGGCTCCGCGACGGCAAGAGCGGGTGGACGCGCGTCAATGTGGTGCGCAACCCGCTGAATACCGACCCCTCGAAGATCGAGATGGTATGCGTCAATTTCGATGTCACGGAACTCAAGCAGACGGAGAAGAGCCTGATCGAAGCCAAGAACAAGGCCGAGGTCAGCGACCGCCTGAAATCGGCCTTCCTGGCCAATATGAGCCACGAGATACGTACGCCGCTCAATGCCATCGTGGGATTCTCGAACCTGCTGGCCGAAACCGACGATATCGCGGAGCGCCGCGAGTACATGCAGGTCGTCGAGGAGAATAACGACCTGTTGCTCAAATTGATATCAGATATCCTCGACCTTTCGAAGATCGAGGCCGGAACGTTCGAGTTCAATTACGGCATGGTCGACGTCAACCGCATGTGCGAGGAGGCGGTGCGTTCGCTGCGCCTCAAGGTGCAGGACAGGCCCGTCGAATTGCTTTTCGGCGACCATGAGGCGCAATGCTGCATCGTCGGAGACAAGAACCGGCTGTTGCAGGTCATCACCAATTTTATCAACAATGCGGTGAAATTCACCGAGCAAGGCTCCATCACGCTGGGCTACCGCCGGGAGGTCGGGGACTTGCTGTTCTACGTCGAGGATACGGGAAAAGGCATCTCCGAAGAGCATCTGCGCACTGTTTTCGACCGTTTCGTCAAACTCAACAGCTTTGCGCAGGGCACCGGGCTGGGGCTTTCGATCTCGAAGAGCATCGTCGAGCAGATGGGCGGGCATATCGGCGTCGAGTCGGAGGAAGGCCGGGGCTCCCGTTTCTGGTTCACCATACCTGCCGTGGCATGCAATGCCGGGCCGGACGACGAACCGTCCGTTGTGGCTGAGGCTCCGCATCCCGTGTCCTGTCAGGACGGGAAACTCCCGTTGCTGCTCGTGGCTGAGGATACCGACAGCAATTTCCTGCTGGTGTCGCTGATGTTCCGCAAGGAGTTCGACATCGTGCGGGCCGTCAATGGCGAGGAGGCGGTGCGAATATGCCGGGAAATGAAACCTGCGGCCATCCTGATGGACATCAAGATGCCTGTGATGGACGGGTTCGAGGCTACGCGGCAGATCCGCAGGTTCGATCCCGCCGTGCCGATCGTCGCGGTCACGGCATTCGCTTACGACCGCGACCGGCAGAAAGCCCTCGCCGCCGGAGCCAACGAATACGTCGCCAAGCCGCTGAGCGGGGAGCATATCCGCCGCGTATTGGGGACATTGCTGGCAGGGGTGTAACCGCGCCGCGCGTTACGGGCTTCGCCGGCCGGGAAGTATCCGCCGTTTTCGGGGAGTTCGCCCGCCGGGAAACAATGGCGCAGCATAGCCCTCCCCGCAGGGAAACGTCTGCGGGCGGGATTGCCCAGTGCCTCACCCGCAGCCGCCTGCCGATGGGGCGTACCTCGTTGCCGCACCCCTTCCGGGAGACGTCGCGGTGATTTTCGACGGCTGTATCCGATAGGGTAATATCCTGTTGCAACACTCCTCACGGTAATCATTCTGGTGCCCTCGACGGTCGCGCCGATATGGTAAGATTCCCGCTGCTGCACGTCCGCCGGGGGATCGTTGCGGCTCTCCGACGGCTGCAGCCGGTATGGCTGTGTCCGTTCCTGCCCTGTTTCCGGAAAATCTGCACCTTCCCGACGCTATTTCCTGCCGGAGGGTCGATATTTGGAAAAAAAGTATTATTTTTGCACTGTTTCCATGAGGCTTTGCCCCGCGAAATTCTGGGGGTGCCCGGTTTTGACAGCAGGCAGAGTTTGATTGTAAGCACGCCGAGCGCTGTGTGGCGGCTCGTAAATCCCGACACTCAAGATTCAAATGGCAATAATAGCTATGCACTCGCTGCATAATTTTCAAGGAAAATTAGCTTAATCGCCGGGCCCAAGGCGGCTTGGCGACGAGTATCCCGGGGAGTGGTTCCGCCCTTTAACCGCTTTCCATATGGGGTATCATCAATTCAGGGATAGTGCATCGGAGCGTCCCGGCCGGTGTGCGAAATTCAGGGACTGGGACTCGGGTTCGGTTGCCGCCTGCCAGGCCCGGGTAGAAGGATCAAACGGCGGCTAAGCGTGTAGAAAGCTTTCGGGTTCCCTGTTTGGACGCGGGTTCGACTCCCGCCACCTCCACGAATGTAAAACGCATCTGGTTTATTATTAACCAGATGCGTTGTTTTTGTTCTCTATATCTCGATGATGAATATTTACTGTTGGCACTATTTTATAAAGAATCAAATAAGGTAGGTTGGTGCTTTTTCTTGTCTGATATTATTTTTGTTATCGACGAAATCAAATTGATCCTGTTTATTATTGTGATTTCCCTTTCTTCCTGAATCAACTGCCTGTTTAAATTATACATCGGATTGTTCATGTCTGAATTCGAATCATAAATTACAGCTCTTGGGATAGAATATTTTAATGCGTATTCCATAGCCAATCTCGCACCGCTGTCCTTTCCCATATCAGTTTTCGAATAACTTGCGGATAAAACTACGCAATCACTAAAAAGCGCCTGTAATCTGTCGCGCTCCTGATACCTGCTGCTTAATTCCATTTTGGATTTGGCTGCATTATAATATTCACTAATCAGCAATCCGCCATGGTCGACAATTTCGGCAGCAAGCTTTTTGTTTGTAGCAGGTATGATGTTGTTTAGTGAGCTTGGAAGAATGGCAACCGTTTTCCCATTAGAGCATAATGCTTGTCGATGGGCGATCGAATCGCAGCCTAAAGCCAATCCACTAATTATCGTTGCTCCGTTTTTTACCAATTTTGCGACAACCTCTTGTTCTATCATTTCAATTTGGGCGTCTGGCGTCAATAGTCCGATAACGGCAATATTTTTATTCTCTGAATTTAACAAGTTTAAGTTGCCGCGATAAAAAATAACGACAGGCCGGTCACTGTTTTTCACTTCACCACGATAGGGGGGGAACAGATTATCTCCAAGTGCAACGATTCCATCCAGATGCCCTTCTAATTTCAATATTTCGCGTCCTACTGCCTCTCGTCTTTTTTCGAATTCACCAATAGTAACCGGCCCTTCTTTTGAATTCATATTTAACTTTTCGACAATAGTATCAGCGGATTCATTTCCCCTGAGATTTTTTACAATCCAGGCCCTTCCTATACCCTTGAAGGTCTGTATTGTTAAAATATTGATTGCGTTTGTCGTGTATTTCATTTCAGTTCGTTGTTTAATGGCTGCGGGTGCGGCCGACAGCGTAAAAAGTTACGGATTTAGCCCCGCTTTCAATTAATGCCTGAATGGCATCTTCGTCTATATTTATGGTTTTGGTATATATGTCGTCAATCAATAAGATATCCTTATCCTTTACGTTGTCTGAAATTGTACATGTGTCGAATGTAATTCCTGGGTAGGGTGTTGCTCCTTCATTACCTTTAAGATTGCGAAGATGCGTGGTTTTTGTATCCCTATATCGCTTGAGGTAATTTGTGCCGTCGCAATAATTTTCTCCGAGTCGATTTATGACATTTTTAACCGTCGATTTAAACAGCAACTGATTCGGTTGATACTCGGCTTTAGCCCGTGGGATTACGCATACGGTTAAAGATTCGCAATGCAATGATTCGAAGATTTGGGGAATATCTCGCATCAAGACGGCTTCCAACTCATGACAGGCTGTGTTTAATCTTTCGGATGAGAAATCTCCAAATGTATTTTTCAAGGTATTTAAATAGTCTGGGTTGCCGGGGTTATTATGCCCTACGTAATCTGTGTGGTAATAAGCCTGAATATTCCGATCCAAATACTCATTGGCCAGGATTGTGAAAGTGCGCATGATTGTGGGTTTTAAGGTGTGACATAAATAATATTTTCGCAAGGAATTCCTGCTGAAATAGCATTTTCTATCTCCGTTTTTTCATTTTCAAAGACGAAAACAGATGCGGGGGACATTCCTAATGAAGCAAGCGCATATTCGTACTTGTTATGTTGGTTCCTGTAAAATTTGTGGTCAAAATCATTGAACAATCCATGGTATCTTAATGTCATCACCGCTCTATCTTCTCGGCAGTTTGTGACCAATACCGTCGTATTTGTTTTGAAGTATTTTTTTAATATTTGAACAATGGCAACATTCAATTCAGTTTTAGACAACTGCTCGGTGTAAAAGTTGTTTTTCAATTGAATAATTTTATCATACTCTGCCTTTTCGAGAGAGGGAAATATTTTTTTCAGATGCATTCGGGTAAATCTTATGTCAGGAGTATATGAAATATCCGATTCCGTTTTCAAGACCTGGTGGATCGCCTGAGTATAAGAAAGATAGTTGGCATAGTTCGTGTCAATTAATGTGCCGTCCATGTCGAAAAAAAGAACATGTTGCCTGTCGATCCTTTGGGGTAATGTTTCTAAGATCTTGTTGTCAACTCCCTGGTTCATGACGATTAATTTAAAATTGCAATATAAAATTAGCTTTTTTTGCTAAAAAAACAATCGAACCGGGCGTTTTTTTCGTGATTTGCAATATAAATATACTGTCTTTTCCTGAGAATGATTTTTTTCCGTCAAGGAATCCGGAAGAGCTTGCCTTCGGCGAAGGTAATCCACAGCGACCCGTCGGGCGCCTGGCGGAAATCGTTTCCTGCCGAATTGCAGCATTTCACACTCCACAGCAGCGTGCCGTCTTCGCGCACGGCGGCAACCTGCCCGAGCCTCCCGGCGACATAGACCACACCGTCGCGCACACAGGCCGGGCAGGAGTTGTATTCGTATCCCCATCCCAGATCGGTGCACCATGTTTCGCGGTAGGCGTCCGCCGACGTGTCCACGGCCGCCAGCTCGCCGTCCATCGTCTTGTAATAGAATTGCCGTCCGTCACCGCCGAGGCCCGTCGTTTCGCGCGCTTTGCGGCTGTTGTCGCGCCATAGCTGCCGTCCGGTAGCCAGGTCGAGGCAGGTCACGGCCCGGTCGGGCGCCACGATGAAGACCTTGCCGCCGGCGATGCGGGGCACGACATGCCCCGGGGAGAGGAACACGCCGGGGCGGCCGTTGTTCCATTTCCAGAGGCATCTGCCCGTCGCGGCGTCGAGGCAATAAAGGTGCCTGTCCCATGCCCCGAATACCAATTTTCCGTCCGCGAGCGTCGGGCGCCCCTGCGCCTGTCCCTGTCCGTAGTCGTAACGCCAGAGCAGTTTGCCGCTGCGCAGGTCTATGCGGCCGACGGAGCCGACGCCCAGCCCGATGTAGAGCGAGCTGCGGTCGACGAGCCCGTCGCCGACGACGGCCGTGGCGGTCGGCAGATGCCACCTTCGGCGGCCTGTCCGGGCATCGAAGGCCCATATCCCGCCCGAGGCGGCGCCGACGATCACGAGCCCGTCCGTGCAGAGCGGGGTGGTGTAGAGCGCGTCGGGAAACCTGTGCCGCCACACTTCGCGCCCCCGGCGTGTGTCGTACGCCCGCAATACGCCCTGTGAATTGCCGTAGTAAAGCATGTCGCCGCAGCATCCCGCACCCGTCAGTACCATGGCGCTGTCCTGCAGAACGTATTCCATGCGGCCTTCGTAGTCGGGTGCGGCGGGCGGCGGGTCGCAGGGCAGGGCGAGTATCTGCGGATCCCCCTCCAGGCATACCGTATGGCGGGTGCGTGCGGCATGTCCGAGCGGCTTTTCGCGGATGCGCACCGAGTCGGCGAAGAAATCGAGCAGGGTATATCCCGGCGCCTCGCCCGGCCTGCCGGCCAGTGCCCGGCCGGGTATGCCCGCGATGCCGTCGAAATTGCGCAGGTCGAGCCGGTGGTAGTGCCCGTAGAGCGAGGCGGTGATGCCCAGCCGTTTGAGCGTTGCGACCACCTCCTGCCTGTTGGTGAGGTCTTTGTTGAGCGGGTAGTGGCAGAGGCTTACGATACGTTCGCCGGGACGGGCCCCCGCGGCTTGCGCTCCGAGCCATGCGAGGTCTTCGGTGCGCACGACGCCGTCGGCCATTTTCATGTAGGGCCCGCAGTTGTAGCCCAGGAAAAGGTAGCCTCCCGCACGGTGCGCGACGCGCCCGTCATGGCCGAATATGCAGCGGAACGTCGTGCATCCGCTCTCCGACCAGGTCGTTTCATGGTTGCCCATGACGGTGAACCACGGTTTTTCGAGCTGTGACATCAGCCCGTACACGTGCTCCAGTTCCTCGTCGCTGCCCGTGTTGGTGAGATCCCCGCCGAAGATGACCAGTTCGGCATCCGACGCGTTGGCTTCGGCGACGGCCACGCGGAAGAGCGAGTCCTGTGCATTGCCCGGCGTGACATGTATGTCGGTGAAAAAGACGACGTGCAGCGTATCGGCCGGGGAGGGGCGTGTTTGCGCCGCGGCGGTTCGGGTGTCCCGCCGCGCTGCGTGATCCGCCGTCGCGGAGGCTCCTGCCGCAGGCGCATGCACGGGAACGAGTGCCGACAGGCACCACGCCATGCCGAAGCACAGCCGGAGGATTTGATTTTTCATGGCCGTCGAGGTAAGTTTTAATGCGGTAAGGTACGAAATTCAGGGCAAAAAACATATCTTTGTGCCACTGAAAAATACAGACATATGGCTAAAAAGATCATGCTGCTCGGTTCGGGCGAACTGGGCAAGGAGTTCGTAATCGCGGCGCAGCGGCTGGGACAGACCGTCGTGGCGTGCGATTCCTATGCAGGCGCCCCTGCCATGCAGGTGGCCGACGCCTGCGAGGTGTTCCCGATGCTCGACGGCGATGAGCTCGCCGCCGCCGTGGCCCGGCACCGCCCCGACGTCATCGTCCCCGAAATCGAGGCGATCCGCACCGAACGCCTCTACGACTTCGAACGCGAGGGCATCCAGGTCGTGCCGAGCGCCCGCGCCGTCAATTTCACGATGAACCGCAAGGCCATCCGCGACCTTGCCGCCCGGGAGCTGGGGCTGAAGACCGCCCGTTATTTCTACGCCACGTCGCTCGCCGAACTGGAGGAGGCTGCCACCCGGATCGGGTTCCCGTGCGTGGTCAAGCCGCTGATGTCCTCCTCGGGCAAGGGGCAGTCGCTCGTCAGGAATGCCGGCGAACTGGAGAGAGCCTGGCACTACGGCTGCGAAGGGTCGCGCGGCGATATCCGCGAGCTGATCATCGAGGAATTCATCCGCTTCGACAGCGAAATCACGCTGCTGACCGTCACGCAGAAGGACGGCCCGACGCTCTTTTGCCCGCCAATCGGCCATGTGCAGAAGGGCGGCGACTATCGCGAAAGTTTCCAGTCGCCCTACGTGGCACCGGAACACCTCGCTGAGGCGCAGCGCATGGCGGCCGCCGTCACCGAAGCCCTGACCGGTGCCGGGCTGTGGGGCGTGGAATTCTTCTTGAGCCACGAAAACGGGGTTTATTTCTCCGAACTTTCGCCGCGCCCGCACGACACGGGCATGGTGACGCTGGCCGGGACGCAGAACCTCAATGAGTTCGAACTGCACCTGCGCGCCGTGCTGGGGCTGCCGATCCCCGCGGTGACTTTCGAACGCCTGGGCGCCACGGCCGTGGTGCTCTCGCCCCTGGCAAGCCCCGTGGCGCCGCGCTACGAGGGGATCGACCGGGCGCTGGCCTCCGATCCCCGTACCGACGTGCGGATCTTCGGCAAACCCTCGGCGCGCGTCAACCGCCGCATGGGCGTCGTCGTGGGCTATGCGCCGCTGGGCGACGACCTCGATGCCCTACGCGGCCGGGTGAAGGCCGCGGCCGCCGAAATCAAAGTCCTCGAACCTTAAAAACCTGTTTCGATATGGCACAATATGCAATTATTTCGACCGAGAAAGGCGACATGAAGGCCGAGCTCTATACGGAGGAGACCCCCGGTACGGTGGCGAACTTCGTCGAGCTGGCCAACCACAATTTCTACGACGGGCTGACCTTCCACCGGGTGATCCCGGGCTTCGTCATCCAGGGCGGCTGCCCGCGGGGCGACGGCACGGGCGGCCCCGGGTACAAGATCAAATGCGAGACCTCGGCGCCGCGCCAGTACCACGACCGGGGTGTGCTCTCGATGGCCCATGCCGGAAAGGACACGGGCGGCTCGCAGTTCTTCATCTGCTGCGCCCGCGAGTCGACGCAGCACCTCGACGGCCGCCACACCTGCTTCGGCCGGGTGGTCGAGGGGCTGGACGTCATCGACGACATCCGTCCCGGCGATCTGATCCTCTCGATCCGCATCGTGGAGGAGTAGGCATACCGCCCGCGTGTACATGAACAAAGCCCTCCCTGTGCGGAGGGCTTTGTCCTTGCCCCCCCTTATATTTTTTTCACCATTTCGAACTGCCGCCCCGTCACGGCAATGTTCGCCGCCTCCAGGAACGCCGTTAACGATTCGCAGCCGGCCTCGGTGTTAATGACCTTGACCGAATCCGCCTTGTTGAGCCGGAGCGCTTCCCGCAGCAGCGAGGTGGCGATCCCCCGTCGCCTGTACCGCTTGTCGACAGCGATCAGGGCAATGTCGCCCGAGGCGGGTTCGAAGATGCAGTATCCCGCCTGTGTCCCCTCTGCGCGGGCGCTCAGCCCGGCGAAGTCCCCCGCAGCCCGCCTTATGGCCTCGGGGCTGTTCTGCCAGGAGGGCATGAAATCCCAGAACTGCGGGTCGGGGGCGAACCGTCCCACATCGACGGGCATTACCGTACAGGCAATGTCCGGGATTTTCGCGCCGAGGTGCACGTGCGCGCCCTGTTGTATGGAATAATTGAATTCACGCGCCGTTTCGAACCCGAGCTTCCGGTAGACCGATACCGCCTTTGTGTTGTGTTGCAGGACTTCCAGCAGGTATTGCCGGATTCCGGCCTCCCGCAAGTAGGGGATGGAGTGTTCGAAGACCTTTGCGGCGAGCCTCTGCCCGCGATAGGCTTCGAGGGTTCCCGTGCCGGTGTCGTAGGCTGTCGGCAGGCCGTTGAAATTCCCTATCCCGTTCAGGGTGAACGCGGCGATCCGCTCCCCGTCGAACGCGGCGAACGACAGGCGGGGATCGAAACCGCGCCTGCGCAGCATGCGCCGGAGCTGTGTTTTGTCCAGTTGGACTTCGTAATCGGCGAATGCCTGGCCGAATGCCTCGGACAGCGTGCCAAAGCTCGTTTTTTCCAGTGATTTTATCTCCATATGCGTTTGCTGTGGTTTTCGGCGGGTATGGCTCCGGACGCGGCTGCGTCTTCCTCTTCCAAAGGTAGCTATTTTCAGGTTTTTCCTGCCGTGGGATTGCGCTTTTTTTTACGGCGGCTCCGATTGCCACCGCCCGGCATCGGACAGAAAAAAACTCCCCTCGGGAACCGATGTCCGCAAGGGGAGTGCCTTATTCCGTATCGCTCGGGAGTTATTTCCCGAACTTGGCGATGATGTTATCCGTAGCTTTTTTCAGCAATTCCTCGGGGCAGCAGAGGGTGATGCGGATGTAACGGTTGCCCTCCGAGCCGAAGATGCCGCCCGGGGTCAGGAACACGTCGCATTTGTCCATCACCTCGTCCGAGAACGCAAAGCTGTCGCCTTCGTACGATTCGGGCAGCTCGGCCCATACGAACAGGCCGGCCTGGTGCTCGCGGTATTTGCATCCCAGCGCGTCGAGCAGCGCATAGGCCTGCTTCTCACGGCCGTAATAGATGCCGTTGAGCTCCTCGAACCACTCTTCGCCTAGTGCCAGCGCCGTGTCGGCCGCCGCCTGGATCGGGTAGAACATGCCCGAGTCCATGTTCGACTTGAACGTCAGGATCGAGTCGATCCACTCCTTCTTGCCCACGACGACGCCCACGCGCCAGCCGGCCATCGAATGGCCTTTCGACAGCGAGTTCATCTCCAGTGCGACGTCGCGTGCGCCCTCGGCCTCCATGATCGAGATCGGGGCGGCGGCATTGCGGATGAAACTGTACGGGTTGTCGTGCACGATCAGGATGTTGTGCCGGGCGCCGAAATCCACGATTTTCTGGAACAGCTCCATCGTCGGGGTCTGGCCCGTCGGCATGTTGGGGTAGTTGACCAGCATCATCTTCACGCCGTCCAACCCGGCCTTCTCGATCGCCTCGAAGTCGGGGTAGAAGCCGGTCTGTTTGTTCAGCGCATAGGGAACCATCTCGCCGCCCGAGAGGCGCACGGCAGCCGAGTAGGTGGGGTAGCCGGGATTGGGCACGAGCACCTTGTCTCCCTTATTGAGGAACGTCATGCATATGTGCATGATGCCCTCCTTCGAGCCGATCAGGGGCAGTACTTCGTTGTTGTAGTCCAGTTCCGTGCGGTACCACTTCTTATACCACTCCGCAAAAGCCTTGCGCAGGATGGGCTCTCCCTTGTAAGACATGTATTTGTGTACGTCGGGGCGCTGTGCCTCCTTTGCGAGGCGGTCGATGACCGACTGGTGCGGGGGCAGGTCGGGGCTGCCCATAGCGAGTTTCACGATCTGACGGCCCGTTGCCGCTTCGATTTCGGCGATCTCGCGCAGACGGCGCGAAAAATAGTACTCTCCGATGCCGTCCAACCGATGGGAACGGGCGATGTTGACTGCTTTTGCCATAGTATAAGGGTGTTTGGATTTTTGCCAGCAGCAAAGATAGGTATTCCGATTAAAATTTAAAAGCCATCGTTGAATTTTATCTGCCATCCGACTCTCTCCGACGCTTCATTTCCCGCCCAAAACTGCTTTTGAGCGACATGCGGGACGGGTAACAGTTCGTAACATTTTTTACGAACCACCCCGCTTACAGCGCGAAGAGGATGAATATCTGCGCCGTCAGCACGCGCAGGAACATCACTACGGGATAGACCGTCGAATAACCCACGGCCGGCATGTCGTTGCCCGCCGTCGCATTGGCGTAGGCCAGCGCCGGGGGATCGGTCGTCGATCCGGCGATAAGTCCCATCAGCGTGTAATAGTTCATTTTGAGCCACAGCCGCGCCACCAGCGCGACGATTATCAGCGGCAGGACGGTGATGGCGACGCCGTATCCGATCCAGCGGTAACCGCCGTCGACGATGGCGTCGATGAATCCGTCGCCCGCGCCGATGCCCACCGCCGCGAGGAACAGCGCGATGCCGATTTCGCGCAGCATCAGGTTGGCGCTCATCGTAGTGTAGGTGACCAGGTGGAAATGCGTGCCGAAGCGTCCGATCAGGATGGCCACGATCAGCGGGCCTCCTGCCAGTCCGAGCTTCACGGGCTGGGGTACGTTGAGCAGCGGAATCGACCCCAGCAGCACACCTAAAGCGATACCTACGAAGATCGTCACCAAATTAGGCTGGTTCAGCTTCTTGAGCGAGTTGCCCAATACGTCGGCCACCTGCGCCACGGCTTTCGCGGGCCCTACGACCATCACACGGTCGCCGACCTGCAGTTCCAAGCCCTGATAGGGGATCAGATCGACGCCCGCGCGGTTTACGCGCGTGATGGTGATGCCGTATTTCGTGCGCAGGCGCAGGTCGGAGAATTTCTTGCCGTTGAGCGACGATTTCGTAATCAGGATGCGGCGCGACACCAGCTCGGCATTGGGCGTATTGTTGCCCCACTGCTCGTCGGTCATCTCCACGCGGCGGCCGAAGAAGGCCACGATCGCCTCGATGTCCTCGGCCTGCGAGATCAGCCACAGCCGGTCGCCGATATGTATCACGCTCTCCGCATCGGCCATCGAGATCGTTCCGTCGGGACGCAGGATGCGCGATATGACGAACTGACGGTTGATCAGGTCGCGGACATAGGCCACCGTGCGGCCGTCGAGCGTCTTGTTGGTGAATTCGACCGAAACCTTGTCGGCGAGCTTGTGTTCACGGCTCAGCGCCGCCAGCCCCTCGTCCTCCTTTTCGAACTTCACGCGCAGGGCGTAGCGGATGAAGATCATCGTGAATATGATGCCCACGACGCCGAGCGGATAAGCCACGGCGTATCCCAGCGCGATCGTGGGGTCTTCGATTCCCAACGCATCGGTGTAAGCCTGCTGTGCGGCACCCAGTCCGGGGGTGTTGGTCACTGCGCCCGAAAGGATGCCGACCATTGTCGGAATCGGCGTGCCCGTCGCCAGATGAACTACATAGGCCGTCGCCACGCCCAGCAGTACGATCGCTACGGCACACATGACCAGCGTCATGCCGCCGTGTTTGAACGACGCGAAAAATCCCGGTCCGACTTGCAGGCCGATCGAGAAGACGAACAGAATCAGCCCGAATTCCTGCACGAAGTGCCTGACCTCGCCGTCCACCGTCATTCCGAAATGACTCAGGACGATACCTACGAACAGAATCCATGTGATTCCGAGCGAGATGCCGCCGATTTTGACTTTTCCGAGCAAAATGCCGATGGTGATGACCAATGCGAAGGTCAGCACGGCATGGGCGATGCCACTGCCGAAGAACAAGGTGTGTAACCACTCCATATTAACCTACTTTTGTACGAATTGCCAGCAATTTTGCAAAAGTAGTATTTATTATAGAATTTAAAAAACTTTGATGCGACTTTTATGAGCCCGATATATGCCCGTCCGTCTGCCGCAGGGCTTACCGCTAATACAGATACCGCTCCATGAGCGGCATCAGCAGCGCCGTAGCCAGTCCCATCAGGGCCATCGCCAGTCCGCTCAGGGCTCCTTCGACGGCCCCCATCTCGATGGCGCGCGCCGTACCGATGCCGTGCGCCGCGGCTCCCAGCGCAAACCCCCTTGCTTCGGCATCCCGCACGCCGCAGCGGCGCAGGATCCACTCGCCGAAGATACTGCCGAAAATACCCACGCAGAACACCACGACCGACGTGACGGGGACGATGCCGCCCAGCGGCCCCGAAACCGACACGGCGATGGGCACGGTAACCGACTTGGGGGCTATCGAGTTGAGTATCTCGCGCCCGGCGCCAAACGCCATGGCGATATATACGACGCTCAGCACGCCCGCCACGCAACCCGCAAGGGTGGCGATGCCGACCGGGAGCAGGCTTCCGCGCAGTTGTTCGACCTGTTCGTAGAGCAGGTAGCCGAGTGCGACCACCGACATGCCCAGGGCAAAGTCGAGGATGCCCGTGGCTTCCTGGTAGCGGGCATAGCCGATGTCCGCCGCACGGAGGAATACGATGACGGCGACGAACGTGAGCAGCACGGGATGCAGCAGCGGCATCCGGATGCGGCGGTAGACCGCCGTCCCGAGGCAGTAAAGCCCCACGGTGAGCGTCAGCAGGAAGAGGTCGGTGGAGAGGAATGCCTTGTCAATCATTGTCCGGGGTGTTTGCGGCGGTTTCACGAAGGTGCCGGATGCGGCGCAGGCGCGAGCGGCGGTTCAGGCTCTGGAACGTCTGCCCCGTCACCAGCAGGACGATGATCGTCGAGGCGATGCCCGAGATTACGATCGCCCACAGGTTGTCGAGGATCACGCGGTAGGAGTCCATCAGCCCTACGCCGTAGGGGACGAAGAAGAGTGCCATGGCCCCCAGCAGGAACCGGGCTGCGGGACGTACCGTTTCGGCTTTGACCCAATGCAGGCACAAGGCTGCGAAGAGCAGGATCATGCCGATGATGTTACCTGAAACATAACCTCCGGTAAGGATGCTCAATGCATTGCCGATCAGCCAGAAAAGAAGGATGTAAAAAAGTCCGGGCATTGTGTGTGTGCGCTTGATTCCGGGGCAAAGATAGCATTTCCGGCCGGAAGTTGTTGCGCCCGCCTGTGATTTTATGTGCGGCGTGTCTTTTTCAACGGGCACTGCGTACTGGCGCACGACGCGCATCCCCCGCGGCGCCTGCCTCTGAAGAAGCACCACATCCGCCGCACCACGACGGCTGCGACCACGATGCCGATGCCCCAGACAGTATAGTCCTGCCACCCCATGTCAGAGCCACATGAAAAGGCGGTAGACCGCCCATGCTACGACCCACGCCAGCACCGTGTTGTAGACCACGGCTGCCGTGGCCCATTTCCACCCGGCCTCGGCGCCGATGGCGGCGATGGTCGCAATGCAGGGGAAGTAGAGGAGGATGAATACCAGGAAAGCCAGTGCCGATGCCTGCGTGAAGTCGCCGCTTGCCAGCAGCTTGCGGGAGAGGTTCACGGTTTCCTCGTCTTCGCCGGCCGGCTCCGTGACCTTGCCCGCCTGCGTGTCCGTGCCGACCTGTGCGTCAGTGTTTTCCGCAATGCGGATCGCCGTCTGTCCGTCCGCCCCGCCGATAATGGCGATGCTGCCTTCCGGCAGGTTCCCGATCTCGATCTTTTCGCCCGATCCCGTGACGATCTCCGTCGTGCCGGCACCGGGGGCGCTTGCCGCCTTCCCGCCGTCGGGATAGAGCACGCCGAGCGTGCTGACGACGATCTCCTTGGCCGGGACACCCGACAGCAGTGCCACGCCCGCCTTCCAGTTCAGCCCCAGCGGACTGAAAATCGGCGCACAGCTTTGCCCCAGACGCCCGAGGTAGGAGTTCTCGTAGTGGGCCGTCGTGCCGCCCTCTTCGCTGCGGGGGTAATAGCTCAGGAACCATACGACCATCGAAGCGATCAGGATCATGCCTCCCATCTTGCGCAGGTATTGCGCGCATTTGTCCCACATGTGGGTGAGCGTCGTCTTCCAGGTCGGCAGGCGGTAGGGCGGCAGTTCCATGACGAAGGGCGTTTCGTCCACCGGGAACATGAAGCGCCGCATCAGCCGTGCCGTGACGACGGCCAGTACCACGCCCAGCACATAGAGCCCGATCATTACCAGACTGGCGTCGGCGGCGAAGAACGTCCCGGCGAGCAGGAGGTAGATCGGTATTCGTGCACTGCATGACATGAACGGGGTTATAAGTATGGTTATCAGCCTGCTGCTTCGGCTCTCGATCGTCCGGCTGGCCATGATGGCCGGGACGTTGCAGCCGAAGCCCATGATCAGCGGGATGAACGATTTGCCGTGCAGGCCGATGCGGTGCATCACGCGGTCCATGATGAACGCGGCGCGCGCCAGGTAGCCCGAGTCCTCCATGAACGAGATGAACAGGTAGAGGATCATGATGTTGGGCAGGAAGACGATGACTGCCCCCACGCCGCCGATGATGCCGTCGACCAAGAGGTCGCGCAGCGGCCCCGCGGGCAGCAGCGCGTCCACGCCGCTGCCGATCCATCCCACGAGCGTGTCGATCCACTCCTGCGGGTAGGCGCCGAGGCTGAATGTGCACCAGAACATCAGCCACATCAGGAAAAAGAAGATCGGGAAGCCCCACAGCTTGTGCGTCACGAAGGTGTCGATCAGCTTCGTGGCCGAGGCCTCTTCGCGTTTCCCCGGGGTGTAGGTCTCCTTGAGCGCCCCCTGAATGAACCCGTATTTCTGGTTGGCGAAAGCCGTCTCGACATCCTCGCCCAGGGCTTCGGCAATGCGTTTGGCCTCGCGGTCGCGGATCTCCGCCCACTCGGGGTAGCGGCTGCTGCCGCGCAGCTGTTCCTCGACCTGCCTGTCGCCTTCGAGCATCTTCATGGCGTAGTAGCGCGGCGGGAAGGCCTTGGGCAGTTCGCCGCGGTAGTCGCTCATGTCGTCCTTGAGCCGCCGGAGCCCCTCTTCGATGACGGGGCCCATGTTTATGTGGATGTGGCGTACGCGCTCGTCCTGGTTCTCGTACACGGCGATCACGGTGTCCAACAGCGCTTCGATGCCTTTGCCGTTGCGTGCCTCGACGGGTACCATCGGTACGCCGAGCATCCGTCCCAGGTTGTCGTAATCGAGCTCCGAACCGCGTGAATCGAGCTCGTCATACATATTGAGAGCCACCACCATGCGCGGGTTTATATCGATCAGCTCGGTCGTCAGGTAGAGGTTGCGTTCGAGGTTCGACGCCACGACCGAATTGATGATGACGTCGGGTGTCTTTTCGGCGATATGGCTGCGGACGTAACGCTCCTCGGGGGTATAGGCCGAAAGGGCGTAGGTGCCCGGCAGGTCGGTCACCTCGAAGCGGTAGCCGCGGTAGTAGCGGTGCCCGCTCTTGGCGCCGACGGTCACGCCGCTGTAATTGCCCACGTGTTCATGGCCGCCCGATATGGCGTTGAAAAGCGAGGTCTTGCCGCTGTTGGGGTTGCCCACGAGCGCCACGCCGATCGTGCGGCTGTGGCGCGAGATGACCTCGTCGGCCGTGGCGCAGTCGTCGTCCGCGCCCGGCATACCGGCGGCGGGGTATTCGGGGGCTTGTTCCGGCGTTCCGCAGCCGCATTGCCCGTGGCGGTGCCCGGGATGATGGCGGTGGTGGTGATGTCCTCCGGCAAGGTATTCGTTCACTTCGCTGTCGGAGAGTACGACGACCATGTCGGCCTCGGTACGGCGCAGCGAGATGTCGTAGCCCATGATTTTATATTCGATCGGGTCTTTCAGGGGGGCGTTGAGCAGTACTTCGACCCGCTGCCCGCGGACGAATCCCATCTCCATGATGCGCCGGCGGAAGCCTCCGTGGCCCGTCACCTTGAGGATCGTGGCCGACTCGCCGGTTTTAAGTTCGGATAAACGCATTGTCGCTCTTTAGTTTTGGCGCCAAAGATACGACTTTGCGGCCGGATATGCAATCCCCATTTGTGGGTATATTCGGGCGGCCTTACCACCCGCCGCCCAGTGCCTTGCAGAGGTTCACGTAGTTGATGTACTGCTGTGCCACGATGTTCACCAGCTCCATCTGCGACTGGTAGAGGCTCCGCTCGGCGTCGATCACGTCGAGGTAGTCCGACAGCCCGCTGCGGTAGAGCGCCTGCGTCATGGTGGCGATGCGGTCGTTCGAAACGACCAGTTCGCAGGAACGCTCTGTCTGGGTGCGGTAGGTGGCGATGGCGACCAGCGCCTTCTCGACATCTGCGAATGCCGTCAGCACGGTTTGTTCGTAACTCTTTGCCGCCTGCGTATAACGCTCCATGGCCGCCAGCTCCGAGCGGCGCAGCTTGCCGAAGGCGAACAGGGGTTGCGTGAGCGAGCCCAGCGCATCCCACGCCCAAGGGTTTGCCAAAGTTAAACCTTTGATCGAATTGGAGGCTATTCCTCCTTTGGCTGTCAGTGCGATGGACGGGAACCTTGCCCCGCGTGCGACCCCGGCTTCGGCGGCCGCCTGGAGCATATTGTAACGCGCCTCCATGATGTCCGGGCGCCGCTTGAGCAGTTCTGACGGAAGCCCTACGGGGATGTCGGCGGGATGGCGGTCTGCGAGCAGGCGCAGCCCCGAGCCCGTGCTGTCCGCCGCCTGCGGCGTTTCGCCCAGCAGGATGTCGAGCGACAGCCGCGTCTGCTTCACGGCGCGCTCGTATTGCGGGATGTCCGCCTCGGCCGTGTAGACCAGGCTGCGTGCCTGCTCCAGCGCCACGCCGTCCGACATGCCGTAGCGGAACATCGAGTCGATCAGTGCGGCCGATTCGCGCCGCAGGGTGCAGCTGCGCCGGGCGATCGCCAGGTCGCGTTCGTATTCGAGCAGCGTGAAGTAGGTCGTGGCGACCTCCGCGGCCAGCGACAGCCGCACGCCCCGCAGCGCCCATTCCGAAGAGGCGATTTGCGCCCTGGCTGCCCGTTTGGCGTTGCGCAGCTGCCCGAACAGGGCGATTTCCCACGAGAGCGACGGTTCGACGGCGTAGGTCTGTACGATCTTGGTCTGCGGCGTGTATTCCCCCTCGGCCGTGACGCCTATGCCCACCTGGGGCAGGAACTGCGCCCGCACGACGCCGAGGTTCTGCCGCGCCTCTTCCACGCGCGAAGCCGCTACGGCCACGTCGCGGTTGTTCTCCAGCGCCCGCTGCACGAGGTTGGCGAGCACCGTGTCCCCGAACAGCCGCCACCAGTCGGAGGCGAGTGCCGCGGTGTCCCGCGGGAAGCCTTCGCCGTAGAGGTAGCCGTCGGGCACGTCGATCTTGGGCGGGTAGAAACGGGGTGTGCAGGCCGCGCAGGCGAGTGCGAAGATTAGGGTAAGGTATCCGGTTTTCATAGTTTTTCCTCCTGTTTTTTGCGTTCGCGGCGGCGTTCGAAATTCCCGATGCGCCCCACGAAATAGTAGAGTGCCGGGTAGACGAAGATGCCCAGCAGCGTGGCGAACAGCATGCCGCCCACCAGTGCCACGCCCATGATGTTGCGTGCCGTGGCGTAGACCCCGCTGGCGAATACCAGGGGCATGACGCCGAGGATGAACGCGAAGGCGGTCATGATGATCGGCCGCACGCGCAGTTTGGCGGCGCCGATCGCGGCGTCCATCAGCGACAGGCCCTTTTCGTTGAACAGCCGGTCGGCGTATTCCACGACCAGGATGGCGTTCTTGGCCGCCAGGCCGATGAGCATGACCAGCGAAATCTGCATGTAGACGTCGTTGACGAAGAAGGCGTCCAAAAGGTGCGATACCCCGATGAAGAGCACGGCGCCCAGCACTGCGACGGGGACGCTCATCAGGATCGCCAGCGGCAGTCCCCACGATTCGTAGAGCGCCGCGAGGGCCAGGAAGACGAACACCAGCGCCAGCAGGTAGACCAGCCCACCCGTCTTCGAGGCATTGGCTTCCTGATAGGAGGTGCCGCTCCACGCCGTGCCGATGTCGTCGGGCAGCACCTCGCCGGCCGTACGGGTGATCTGCTGCATGACGGTCGTGGTCGAGGCGCGCGCCGCGGGCGTCACCGTGAGGGAGATCGAGCGGTAGAGGTTGAACTGCGAGACGTATTCCACGCCCACCGTGTCGACCACCTCCACGAACGACGATACGGGCACGCTCTCGCCCGAGGACGAGGCGACGTAGTAATTGTCGAGCGAGCGTTTGTCGATCCGGTATTCGGGAGCCGCCTGAATATAGGTCTGGTAGAGCTTGCCAAAACGCGAGAAGTTGTTGATGTAGGCGCCTCCCAGCAGGGTCGTCAGGTCGCCGTACAGCACGCCCAGGTCGACGCCTGCGGCGAGCGCCTGCTCCTTGTCGATGCGCAGGCGGCGCTGGGGCACCCCGGCGTTGAACTGCGTGGTCACCGAGGCGATCGAGGGCTGTTTGCGCAACGAATCCATCAGCCGTCCGGCCTGGGCGAGCAGGTAGGCCGTGCCGCGCCCTTCGAGATCCTGCACCTCGACCGATACGCCCGAGGTGATGCCCAGCCCGGGGATCGAGGGCGGGATGAAGGCATAGCACTCGGCTCCCGGCACGGCGACGTACAGCTCGTCGGTGAGTTTCTGTGCGATTTCCATGGCCGAGAGTTTGCGGTCGGCGAAGTCGACCAGCGAGACGAAGATGATGCCGCTGTCGGTCGAGGCGATGCCCGCCATCATGTTGAAACCCGCGGCGAACGAGGTCGAGGCCACTTCGGGCAGGGTGCGGATCACGGCGTCGGCCTCTTCCATGGCGGCCTGCGTGACGGGAAGCGCCGAGGCTTCGGGCGTGGAGACCATCACCATGACGTAGCCCTGGTCTTCCTCGGGGAGGAACCCGGCGGGCAGCTTGCGCCATACGACGAAGATGACCGCGAGTACCACGGCGATGAATACGCCCGTGCGCGTCACGTGGCGGATAAGCGTCGGCGTAAAGGCCGTATAGCGATCCATGTTGCGGGAGAAGGAGCGGTTGAAGGCGGCGAAAAAGCCTTTCTGCGGCGGTTCGCGGCGGCGCAGCAGCAGGGCGCAAAGCGCCGGGGAGAGCGTCAGGGCGTTGAATGCCGAGATCACCACCGAGACGGCGATCGTGATGGAGAACTGCTGGAACAGCCGCCCCGTGATGCCGCCCGTGAACGACACGGGGACGAATACGGCCAGCAGCACGACCGTCGTGGCGACGATGGGCGAGGCGACGTTCTTCATGGCTTCGAGCGCCGCGGCGCGGGGCCGCATGCCGGCGGCGATATTGACCTGCGCGGCCTCGACGACCACGATAGCGTCGTCGACCACCAGGCCGATGGCCAGCACCAGTCCCAGCAGCGAGATGATGTTGACCGAGAAGCCCAGCAGCGGGAAGAGCGCGAAGGCCCCGATGAGCGAGACGGGGATCGCCACGAGCGGGATGACGGTCGCCCGCCAGTCCTGGATGAAGAGGTAGATGATGAAGATCACCAGGATGAGGGCGATCACCAGCGTGTGGAATATGTCCCGGATACCGGCGTCGATGCTGGTCGTGGTGTCGACGATCGTGGTGGCCGCAATGCCGTCGGGCATGCGTTTTTCGAGCCGTGCCATCGCCGCCCTGACCTTCTTGCCCACCTCCACGGCGTTGCTGCCGGGCTGCTGGTAGACGACGATCATGGCCGTGGGCTTGCCCTCGAAGAGCGAGCTCACGCCGTAGCTCTGGCTGCCGAGCGAAACCTCGGCCACATCGCACAGCCGGATCTGCTGGCCTTCCGAAGTCGTGACGACCACGATGTCGCCGAACTGCGCGGGGGTGGTGATCTGCGGCGGCATGGTCACCGTATAAGTATAGGTGGTGCCGTCGGGCGCGGGTTCGGCCCCGAACTGCCCGGCGGGGTAGATGCCGCCCTGGTTCTCGATGGCTGCGGTGACGGCCGAGACCGGGATGCCGTAGTATTTCAGCACGTCGGGCTTGAGCCATATGCGCATGGCGTACTCGCCGGCGCCCATGATCGACACCTTGCCCACGCCGTCGATCTTGAGCAGCTCGTTCTGGAGGTTGATGTAAGCGTAGTTGGAGAGGAACTCGGCGTCGTAGCGTCCGTCGCTGTGCAGCGAGAAGACCAGCAGGAAGCCGGTCATGGTCTTGCGCGTGGTGACGCCCTGCTTGGTGACCGTCGCCGGGAGCTGTGCGGTGGCCGAAGAGACGTTGTTCTGCGTGAAGATGGCGTCCAGGTCGGGGTCGGAGCCTATGTCGAAGGTCACCTGCATGACCATCGAACCGTCGTTGGCGCTGGTGGTCTGCAGGTAGAGCATGTCGCTCACGCCCATGACGCTCTGCGCCACGGGTGTCGCCACGGCGTTGTTGACCGTCTCGGCATCGGCGCCGTCGTACGTGGCCGAAACCTCGACCACGGGCGGCGTGATGTCGGGGTATTGTTCGATCGGCAGGTTCAGGATCGAAATCAGCCCCACGATGACGATGACGATGGCCAGCGACAGGGCGAAGATCGGGCGCGAAACGAAAAATTTCTCCATGGCGTCACTTTTTTTCGGGGATGACCTTCATGCCGTTGTGCAGTTTCTGCTGCCCGGCCGTTACCACCAGTTCCCCGTCGATGAGCCCTTCGTCGATGCACCACATCGACCCGTACGTGTCGCCCGGGATCACCCGGCGGTACATGGCCGTGCTGTCGGGGCGCACCACCCAGACCGAGTTGACGCCCTGCGCCTGGCTCACGCACGCCTGAGGAACGACCACGCGCGGCCGTACCGGGCCGACGTTGGCCTCCACACGGGCGAACTGCCCGGGTTTGAGCGAACGGTCGGGGTTGGGGAACATCACCACCAGCACGAGCGTCCCGGTCGTGCTTGACACGTCCTTGCGCGTGTAGTCGTAAAGCCCCTCGTAGGGGTATACCGTGCCGTCGGCCAGCATCAGGCGGATGTCGGTGAGCAGCCTCGCGTTGTCGAAGATCGAGGTGCGCGGCCCCGCCGCGCGCAGGTATTGCGCCATAGGGATCGCCACGTCGACGGTCAGCGTATCGATGTTCGAAATGGTCGTCAGCACGCCAAACTGCGTGCCCGGCCCCACGTAGTCGCCTACGTGTGCCGAGGTGTTGGAGATGATGCCGTCGATGGGCGAGCGAAGCTCCGTGTAGCCGACGTTCATGCGGGCGCTGCTGAGGGTTTGCTCGGCCGAGCGGACGGTGGCTTCGGCGGCTTTGTACTGGGCCGTATACTGGTCTAACTGCGACTGGCTGATGGCGTTGATCCTGGCCAGCGGCACGGCGCGGTCGTAGTTGTTGCGGGCTTCGACGGCCTGTGCCCGGGCCGATTGCAGGGCGGCCTCGGCTGCGAGCATCGAGGTCGAGAGCTGGTCGGGGTCGATCGTGAACAGCAGTTGCCCGCGCTTCACGGGCATGCCGTTGGCGAACTGCTTCGTAAGCAGGTAGCCGTTCACGCGCGGCTGGATCACCGCGTCGAAATTGCTCGCCAGGTAACCGATGAACTCCATGCGGTTGGGAACGCTGTCCGTGACGGCTTCGGCCACGCCGACCCTGAGCGGGGGCATGGCGGTTTGGGGCTTGTGCCTGCGGCACCCCGCGAGGAGTACGGCGAGCAGCCCCGTGATAAGGAAAAGTCTGTTCATACCGGGATGTTTTACGCCCTTGCAGGGACAAAAAACGTACCGTGAACAGGGTGAGAGTTAGTTAAAAAGGGGATTTTATGCTAAAAAAGGCTGATTTTTTTGGCTGCAAATGATGATGTTTAGATAATTTTTATATCTTTGCGTTGATAACAAACCCAAATTAATATAAAAGTTATGAAAGAATTAGTAGCAAAGATCAATGCCGAATACGAAGTATTCGCAGCAAATGCAGCAGCACAGGTGGAGAAAGGCAACAAGGCTGCCGGTACCCGTGCCCGCAAGTCCGCACTGGAGATTTCGAAGCTGATGAAGGAATTCCGCAAGATTTCCGTAGAGGCTGCGAAATAATCGCTGACCACGTAGACGCAACAAAGGCTGTCCTTGGGGGCAGCCTTTGTTGTTTTCGTGCCGTATGCGGATCGTTCCCGCGATAAGCCGCACGGTCGCGGCGCAGGTCAGGGCTCGATGCCGAATTTGCGGAATACCTTCATATCCTCTGCGGAGAGGCCCGTCTTGCGGAACGGTACGGCCTCGTTGTGGTCGTTCAGGTAACGGCGCGGCCGGGTGCGGTCGTAGTCCGCGTTGACCAGCGACACGCCCGTGTCGATGTAATTCCCCCGGATCGAAGCCATGTCGGCCATGGTGTGGAACAGCGCATGGGTCGTGGCGGGCGCCGTGGCGTTTGCCTCGGCGGCAGCGGCCTTGTCGGGGAAATTCTGCCGGTAAGCGTCGGAGAACCACGCCAGCGAAGCGACGTAGAGCTGGTAGGCCGTCGTCGTGGGCGAAGCGTGCAGGAACCGTTCGCGCCTGTCATCGAGGATGTCCTCGCCGTGGTCGGCGCAGTAGAGCAGCGCCGACGAAGTCCCGCGCAGTCCGCGCAGGTACTGGATCGTTTCCGAGAGGAAGAAATCCGTGTAGAGGATCGAATTGTCGTAGGCGTTGCGGAGCGTCTGCACGTGTTCCCGCGAGATCGCCACGTCGTCGTCGGGGCGGAAATGCGCGAACTCGCGCGGGTAACGCTGGTGGTAGCTGAAGTGCGAGCCGTAGCAGTGGAGTATGAAGAGCATCTTCTGCGCCTTGTTGCTTTCCACGGCGCGGCGCACCTCGTCCAGCAGCTGCATGTCGTGGCGCGGCGAGCGGATATAGATCAGGTGGTCGGCGTCGCGGGCGAGTTTGTCGATCATGGCGCCCTGCGGCGACTGGTTGGAGATGAACCAGGTCTCGAAACCGGCCTCGTTGAACAGCGCCGGGAGCCCCTTGCGGCGGTAGAGTTCGGGATGTTCGTCGGTCGCAACGGACGAGAGGATCAGCGGCACGCTCTTGTGCGTGGTGTTGCTCTGCGTGAGCATGTCGCGGAAAACGACCAGGTCATCGACCTGCGAAAGGCGGGGATTCGTCTCGCGGCCGTAACCGTACAGCTGCCAGTTCATCGCACGCGAGGCTTCGCCGATGACGTAGACGTATATCTCGCGCCCCGGTGCCTGGGCCGTGCGCGACGCGCCGTAGGTGAAATCCTCCGAGGTCTCCTCGAAATTGTAGGCCTTGCGGAATTCCGTGGCACTCAGGTGTACGTTGTAGAGCACGTTGAGCGGGAAGATCTCGTCCCGCAGCACGTGCCGGTCTTCGCTCACGCGGTAGGCCGGCCACAGCGCCAGCATGCCCAGCGCCATGAGCACCGCCCCGGTCAGCCCGACGTTCATGCGCGTGGTGCGCGATATCTGCCGTTTGTGCCCGATTTCGCGCGCGGCGAACCACAGCAGCGGCAGGTACATCACGCAGACCAGGATCACGGAGGGGTAGATGTTGCTCAGCAGCTCGCCCGCCTCGCCCGGGTTGGTCGTCACCAAGTTGGTGAACATGTCCGTGGCGATGATCGAGTTGCCGAAGAGGTACAGCAGCACGATCTGGAACGCGCACAGGAAAATGAACGGGAACGCCAGCCAGATCATTATGCCCGAACGGCGCAGCGCCACGCTCCACATCATGTAAAATCCCAACGGCATCAGTATCAGTGCCTCGACCGTCCAGACGGAGTAGGGTTCGGTATTGGCCAGCACGCAGTTGGGGATAATCAGCGCGACAAAGAAATAGACGGTCAGCAGCGTGGTGAAACGGCTGCGGGTTTTGACCGTCCGTTGTCGGTTATGTTTGTTCGGATCAGCATTCATATCTTTACTAACCTAAAAAGCTTCGTTCAGGCTCAGCAGGAATCCGCTGGTTTTCTTGCCGAAGCCGTAATCGAGCCGCACATTGACCCGTTTTTTCAGCTCCCATCGCAGGCCGACGCCATAGTTGGGAAGCGTTTCCGACCAGTCGAACCGGTCGAGACTGTTGAATACGTTGCCGGCACCGCCCCATACCGTGCAGCCGATACGCCGCCAGATGCGCTGGCGCAACTCTACCTGGAAGGTAATCATGTCGTTGTCCGTATAGCGCCCCTGGTAGTAACCGCGCATGCGCTGCGAACCGCCCATGCGGGCCAGCATCGGCCACGGGGTGCCTTCGGAGTTGAACTCCGCGTAGAGGTCGGTGGCGATCAGTCCCCCTTTCCACACCTGCCGGTACCAGTCGGCCGTGAAGGTCGTGCGCCACAGCGACTTGCCGCAGTTGCCAAGCCCCTTGGCGTAAAAAGTCTCCTCCAGGCTGACATAGATGCCCCGGTACGGGTTGGGGATGAAGTCGCGCGAGTCGTACTCGAGGATGGCTCCGATGCCGGTGGCAGTGTAGTGCGTTTTCTGCCCGTACTCCTGCAGGTAGCCCTCGCTGCGGGCGTCGAATTTCTTGCCCTGCGTGTGCTCGAAGCTCAGGATGCCGCCCACATAGGTGTTGGGCAGCACGCGGTGCAGGTAGCGCCCCTTCACGAGGTAGCGTTTTTCGTTGTACGACCCCTCTTCGTTATACCGCCCGTCGTGGTAGCCGATGCCCCACATGTCGCGGGGCGCCGAGGCGAACATTACCGTGTAGTCGATGCGCTTGCTGTTGCGGGCGAAGATGTTGTTGCCCGTGACCCCCAGCGCATAGAACCCCGAGATCGAGACATTGGCGAAGATCGAGATGTCCGAGGGTGCCGTCACCGAGTCCGTGCGGTCGATGCGGTAGAGGCCCGCGGCCAGCAGCCCGATGCCGAGGCTCGTATTCTTCGAGTAGCTCGGGCCCCCCGCGAAAGTGAAGTCGATCTTCTTTTCGAACGTGCGGTCGGTGGTCGAACCTTCGAAGTATTTTACGACGCGGCGCAGGAACGGCGGGCGCTTTTCGGCCTGCGGTTCCTCTTCCTGCCCCGGAAGCGGGGTGTACGTATAGTGCAGCGTATCGCTGCCGTTGATGTATACCTCCTGCTCCTGTGCCCGTCCGTGCAGAACGAAACCCAGGACGAAGCATACAACGGCTATCCTGCGCAGCATCCGGCTATTTGTACTTCTCGATTGTTTCGTAGAAATCGGCCTTGTCCTGCTCCGAGAGCACGCCCTTGCGCAGGAATACCAGCTCGCCTTCCTTCGATACGATCATCAGCACGAACTGGTTGTTGCAGTCGCCCAGCTCCCATGCCGTGCTCAGGATACGATCCTGGTCGGCCAGCACCAGCGCGCCGTTCTTGGCCGTGCGCTTCTTGGCCATGTTGCGGGCCATGCCGTTGGGAACCATCGGTGCGTCCTTGAGGTTCATCACCCCGAAGCCGTAGATGTTGTCCCCCTGTGCGCGGTGGTTCTCCTCCAGCTCGACCGTGAAGTCGTTGTTCTGCTTGTGGCGGTCGGGGTCTACATAGAATATCATCAGGTTCTTCTCGCCCCAGTACGGCAACTTGGCAGGTTTGCCGTCGAGGTCGAGCACTTCGACATTGTTCACTTTGCGCGGCAGTTCCTGTGCTGCAGCTGCGGATGCCGTGAGCGAGAGGGCCGCCAGCATCGCGATTACTTTCATCTTCATTATATTCTGTTTTTTGGTTTTAAATGAAAACAAATCGGGACAAAGTTACAATATTTCCGCCAACATACCGACCGGCAGGCGATCTAATATTGTTCTCTTCGTTCAATTTTTTCGTTTCGCAGGGAAAAGGGCCGTGTCGAACGCATAGAGCCCCCCGCCGGACATGGCCAGGAACACATAGACCCCCAGCCAGGTGAATGCCAGCGTCCCGAAGCCCGGGGCGCCCCAGAGCAGCACCCCGAGGATTCCCGCCGCCATGACAATGGCCGATGCCCGTACCCACAGACCCATGATTATCAGGGTAGCGAGCACCACTTCGACCAGCGAAACAATGACGAATACGGCCGGGCTGCCGGCGAATGCGAAAGAGGGATACGAGTTGACGATCTCGTTGTAATCCTGTATTTTGCCTATGTTGTGGAAGAACATCATGCCTCCCGCGAACAGGCGCATGTACAACACGGCCCAATCCATGTGCCTGCATTGTGCGATCCGTTCATCGATTCTTTTTTCCATGCCCCGTGCCGTGCAATTTGCATTCCAAACCCCGCACGGCGAATATTCGGCAACGCCGCACCGCCTCAATCGTCCTGCCGGGCGAAAGACCAGTGCGTATGTACGATCTCCCAACCGCCGGACGTTGCGGTCGTGTAAACTTCCGTGTAGTGCATCCTGAACACCTGCCCGTCCCTGAGAACCTCGTAATCGTATGCCAGGACGGCAGCGCCCGGCGACAACCGCACGACGGGATCGATCATCCGGTACGTGTCGATCCTGACTTTGCCCCTGACCGTGCCGTAGTACTCTCCGAGGGCTTTTTGCCGATGAGTTTGCGTCCGAGAGCCGGGTCGAAATAAACTACGTCGCCGGACGTGAGTTCGAGGAACCCGTCGGGGTCGCCCTGGTTCCACCGTTCCGGTGCCCGCCGTTCCAATGCGATGATTGCGGCTTCGGGAGCCCCGCCGCAAGGGGTGTGGTTCGTGTGTCGGTTCATAAAATTGAATTTAGGATGTATGACGTGTCGGACTTGTTATACCGCGGGTTGTCGGCACAGGCTCCGCCTTTTGGACGGGCAGCGGCACGGCACGACCCGATAAATTTGGCACTCCTCGCGTCTTGTACTATCTTTGCGGCCATGGAAACAAAGATACTTTTCGTTTGTTTGGGGAATATTTGCCGCTCCCCGGCTGCCGACGGAATCATGCGGCACATCGTCCGCGAACGCGGGCTCGGGGCGGAGGTTGCGGTCGACTCGGCCGGGACATATGCCGGGCACACGGGCGAATTGCCCGATGCCCGCATGCGGCGGGCTGCGTTGCGCCGCGGTTACGAACTGACGCACCATGCCCGGCAGATCCGCGAGGAGGACTTCGGGAAATTCGACATGATCGTGGTGATGGACGACCGCAACTACGAGCACGTGCACCGACTGGCGCCGTCGCGTGCGGATGCCGCCAGGATCTTCCGTATGCGGGAGTTTTTCAGCCGTCACCCCGGCTGGGATCATGTTCCCGATCCCTATTACGAAGGGGCCGAGGGCTTCGAGCTGGTGCTCGACATGCTGGAAGACGGCTGTGAGGGAATCCTCGCGCACCTCGGGAAATAGGCTGCCGGAATACCGGGCGGACGGGTGCAGGTGTCATTTGTCGGAAAACCCTGCCGGCACCGCGGCCCGGAATGCGAAACTCCGGCCGGAAATACCTGGCCGGAGCGTTCATGTTCCGGGAATCCTTTAGAAATCGAGCCCGAAGCTGATGCTGTACGTGTTGTGCCGCAGTGTCTCCTTGCGTGCGATCAGGTAGGCGAAATCGAGGCGCAGGTGCAGGAACCGCACGCCGGCGCCGACCGACCCGTAGGTGGGGTAGTAATTCCGCCGTTCGCCGTAGTGGTAGCCTGCCCGCAGCTGGATGAGCTGCATGAGGTTGTATTCGGCGCCTACGGACATCTGGAACCCGCGCACCCGTGCCGGGGAGAAATAGTAGCCCCAGTCCGCCCCGACGGTTATTTCGTGGGCATCGGAGAGGAACGTATCCAGCGCCACGCCTGCCGTGAGATCCATCGGCAGCGTATAGTCCGTTTTCCCGAGGTATCCGCCCAGGTTGCCCAGTTTGCCCCCGACGCGCAGCGTGGAGTAGCTGCCGACGTTCTCCAGCGGCATCGACCATGCCGCGCTCAGGTCGACGGCCAGTGCGTCGGCCGTGTCGTCGGGGCGTTTGAGGTGCATGTAGCGCCCCACGATGCCGACGGCCCACCTGTCGCCCAGGCGGCGCGAATAGCCCAGGTCGACGGCCATGTCGTTGTTGCCCCGTTCGCACAGGTATTGCCGCCAGCCGATCTGTGCCAGGTTGACGTTGTCGAACCGGCAGAACCCGGTCACGGCATAATAATCGAATTTGCCCTGCCCGTAGTAGGACGAGGAGACCTGCGAGGGCATCTGCGAAAAGATGGCCGTCGCCGAGTTATTATAGATGGCGTGTGAACCCGACAGGGTCGTCATGGCTACGCCGCCCATGCCGAGCGCCTTGGCGTCGGGTGTCGGGAGCGTAGCCTCTTGCGCCGTCGCATACAGCGCGGCGGCGAGGAGTGCCAGGGTGGTTGTCAGACGTTTCATACGGCAAATATAGCAAAAAAGATGCAACTTGTATTCCGGGGCGTCGGCTGCGCCCGTTCCGCGGGCATGAGAGCCGCTTCAGGAACGCTGCGACCGGCTCGAAGAAGTGCGAAAAGGCTTCTGCCGACGGAGCGTAAGCGTGCGGAACTCCCGGTAGGGTACGCATATAAGAAAAGTGCCCGCCGGATTTGTCCGGACGGGCACTTTTTCTTTTCGGCCGGTGTCTCGCGGCGCGGTTTTTCGTATTTCTATGGTCTGTACCGTCTTTTAGCAGTTCATCGCGCCGCAGCAGTGGATCACCTGCCCGCTGACATACGACGAGAGATCCGACGCGAGGAACAGCGCGACCTTGGCCACATCCTCGGGCGTACCGCCGCGGCGGAGCGGGATCTGCTTGTACCAGCCTTCCTTCACCTCGTCGGGCAGCTTGTCGGTCATCTCGGTCATGATGAAGCCCGGGGCGATGGCGTTGGCGCGGATGCCGCGCGGGCCCATCTCCTTGGCGATCGACTTGGCCAGGCCGATCATGCCGGCCTTCGAGGCCGAATAGTTGCACTGGCCCGCGTTGCCGCTGACGCCCACCACCGACGACATGTTGATGATCGAACCGCTCTTCTGGCGGGCCATAATGGGCGTCACGGCATGGATGAAGTTGAACGCCGACTTGAGGTTTACGGTCAGCACGGCGTCCCACTGCGCCTCGGACATGCGCATCATCAGGCCGTCCTTGGTGATGCCGGCGTTGTTCACCAGGATGTCTATGCGGCCGAAGTCCTTGACGATCCGGTCGATGACCTCATGCGTCTCTTCGAAATTCGCCGCATTCGAGGCATAGCCTTTGGCCTTGACGCCCAGCGCCGCGATCTCGGCCTCGGTGGCCTTGCCGTTCTCGTCGATCGCCAGGTCGGTGAACGCCACATCGGCGCCTTCCTTGGCGAATTCAAGTGCGATGGCCTTGCCGATGCCGCGGGCCGCACCCGTTACGACAGCCACTTTTCCTTCGAGTAATTTCATAACTTTCAACGTATTAAGAGTTTCGGTAAAATATTCTGTTTTTCCTTTTTTCGTCCAAAAGACGAACAAAGTTAAGAAAAATATTTTGAAACGTCCCGCCGCCGCCGGATTTTCGCCAAATATTACTAACTTTACCCTCCGTAAACGGAATTTCGTAAAACCCTTAACGATATGAAAAGAGACACCCAGATTTTCGATCTGATCGCCGCCGAGCGCAGCCGTCAGATGCATGGCATCGAATTGATCGCCTCGGAGAATTTCGTCAGCGACCAGGTCATGGAAGCCATGGGCTCCGTGCTGACCAACAAATATGCCGAGGGCTATCCCGGGGCACGCTATTACGGCGGCTGCGAGGTCGTGGACAAGGTCGAGACACTCGCCATCGAACGCATCTGCCGCCTCTACGGCGCCGAATACGCCAACGTGCAGCCCCACTCGGGCGCACAGGCCAACATGGCGGTATTCTTCGCCTGCATGCAGCCGGGCGATACCTTCATGGGGCTCGACCTGGCGCACGGAGGCCACCTTTCGCACGGTTCGCCGGTCAACATGTCGGGTAAGTATTTCAACGCCGTGGGTTACCAGCTCGACGAGGCTACGGGCGTCATCGACTACGACGCCATGGAGCGCAAGGCGCTGGAGTGCAAGCCCAAGGTGATCGTCGGAGGCGCCTCGGCCTATTCGCGCGAATGGGATTACAAACGTATGCGCGCCATCGCCGACAAGGTGGGGGCGTTGCTGCTCGTGGACATGGCGCACACGGCCGGCCTGATCGCCGCCGGGCTGCTGGACAACCCCGTGAAATACGCGCATATCGTCACCTCGACGACGCACAAGACCCTGCGCGGCCCGCGCGGCGGTATTATCCTGATGGGCAAGGATTTCGAGAACCCCTGGGGACTCACCACGCCCAAGGGTGCCGTGAAGATGATGTCGCAAATCCTCAATTCGGCCGTATTCCCCGGTATCCAGGGCGGCCCGCTGGAACACGTCATCGCCGCCAAGGCCGTGGCGTTCGGCGAGGCGCTCGAGCCCTCGTACAAGGAGTATCAGGCGCAGGTGCAGAAGAACGCCCGGGCGATGGCCGAAGCGTTCGTTAAACGCGGTTACAAGATCGTTTCGGGCGGCACGGACAACCACCTGATGCTGGTCGACCTGCGCACGAAGTTCCCCGAGCTGACGGGCAAGCTGGCCGAGAAGTGCCTCGTGGCGGCCGACATCACCACCAACAAGAACATGGTGCCGTTCGACAGCCGCTCACCGTTCCAGACCTCGGGGCTGCGCTTCGGGACGCCGGCCATCACCACCCGCGGCCTGAAGGAGGACAGGATGGACTACATCGTCGGCCTGATCGACCGGGTGCTGCACGACCCCGAGAACGAAGCCAATATCGCCGCCGTACGCAAGGACGTGAACGCCCTGATGGCCGGCTATCCGCTTTTCGCGTGGTAAAACTCCGGTAGGATGAAAGAGGTCATCGACTTTTTCCGCCGCCTGCACGACAACAACGACCGTGCGTGGTTCGACGCCCATCGCGCCGAATGGGCGCACGTGAAGGGACGCTTCGCGGCTTTCACGGAGCAACTCATCGCCGGGATCGCCGAGTTCGACCCTACGGTGCGCGGCCTCAGGGTGCAGGACTGCACCTACCGCATCGCCCGCGACACGCGGTTCAGTCCCGACAAGTCGCCCTATAAAACATATATAGGTGCGTATATCGCGCCCAAGGGCAAGAAGTCGGGGTTTGCAGGCTACTATTTCCACATCGAACCCTGCTGCGACAGCCTCGTATGGAGCAACCTGCTTTCGGCGGGGCTCTACTGCCCCGAGCCGGTCGTGCTGCGCAGCGTGCGCGAGGAGATCCTCGACAACGGTGCGGAAATCGCGGCGGCCATCCGCAAGGCCAAGGGGTTCGGCATCGTCGAAGAGAACAAACTCAAGCGGGTGCCTACGGGATTCCCTGCCGACAGTGAGTACGCCGAGATGCTGAAGCTCAAGGATTTCTATATCGCCAAGAAGATCACCGAGGAGTTCCTGCTCTCGGACGACCTGCTGGAGCGAACCCTCGCGGAGTTCCGCCGCACGCAGCCGTTCATCGCGATCCTGAACCGTGCCGTGCAGTTCGCCCACGAAGAGATGATGTGACCTGCCCGTGCAATAACGCAACCGCCTTCCCGGATCGGGGGAGGCGGTTTTTTGTCGGCGGGAGCCTCCGGCGCGGCACTTCGCAGGGAATCGCATGTACGGCGGGCGCCATCTGCCGGAGGGGTCGTCAGGGCGGGACGGCTTCCAACCGTTTCGCCGTCGGCGACCGCACGGCCGGGGGAAGAGGGGCATGAAAAACAGCTCCCCGGCATCCTGCGGAAATTCGCAAGGGATCCCGAAATCCCGTTTCCCGGCGGGACGGCAATTTCCATCCCTGCAGCGGTCGTGTCCCCGGTTCGGTGCCGTGGCCGGAAGCTCCGCCCGCGACAAAAAACGGCGAAATCCGCCGCCGCCCGAAAAAAAACAGGGCGATTCTTTGCCTGCGGAATAGGTGATTCGCGCGCTTTCCTTGTATTATATACAAGAAAGAAAGCTATGCGACAACAAATACAGAAATTCGGCAGGGCCCTGAGCGGCATGGTCATGCCCAATATCGGCGCGTTCATCGCGTGGGGATTCGTCACGGCGCTCTTCATCCCCTCGGGATGGTGGCCCAACGCCCAGATGGCACGCCTGGTCGACCCGATGCTGACCTACCTGCTGCCGTTGCTAATCGCCTATACGGCCGGGCGCAACGTCGCCGGCGAACGCGGCGGGGTAATCGGGGCCATTGCCGCCATGGGCGTCATCGTCGGCAGCGACATCCCGATGTTCATCGGAGCCATGGTCATGGGCCCGCTGGGCGGGTATACGATCCGGTGGTTCGACAAACTTACGCAGGGACGCATAAAGGCGGGCTTCGAAATGCTCGTGAGTAATTTCTCGATAGGCATCCTCGGTATGCTGCTGGCCATATTGGGCTATTGGGTCATCGGCGGTGCGGTGACGGGGCTGACGCTGCTGGTCAGCAACGGCGTGGAGGTCGTGATCCGCCACGGACTGCTGCCGCTCGTGTCGCTTCTGGTCGAGCCGTCCAAGGTGCTGTTCCTCAATAATGCCCTGAACCACGGCATCTTCTCGCCGATCGGCATCGAGCAGGCCCGCGAAACCGGGCAGTCGATCATGTTCCTGCTGGAAACGAATCCCGGGCCCGGGCTGGGCGTACTGCTGGCCTGCTGGTTTTTCGGCCGCGGCAATATGCGCCAGTCGGCACCCGGCGCCGTAATCATCCAGTTCTTCGGCGGTATCCACGAAATCTATTTTCCCTATATCCTGGCGCGCCCGGCGCTGATCCTCGCCCCTGTTGCGGGCAGTGCCGCCGGGCTGCTGTTCTTTTCGCTTGCCGGGGCCGGACTGGTGGCGCCGGCTTCGCCCGGCAGCATCATTTCGGTGCTGGCCATGGCTCCCAAAGGCCAGACCCTCGTCGTGCTGGCCGGGGTGCTGATCTCCACGGCGGTGTCGCTGCTCATGGCGGCGCCCTTCGTCCGGCGTGCCGCCGCTGCGGAGGATATGCCGACAGGCGGGGTTCCCGCCCCGCAGGCCGGGGCGCCCGACGTAAAGGCCGCGCAGCACTTCCCGGCACATATCCGCAAGGTGGTTTTCGCCTGCGATGCGGGCATGGGGTCGAGTGCGCTGGGTGCCACGCGGTTTCGAAAAAGGCTCTCCGATGCGGGCATCGGCACGGTGGTCGGCAACTGTGCCGCGGACGGCATTCCCGCCGATGCCGACGTCGTTGTCTGCCAGTCCGTGCTGGCCGGGCGGATCGCCGGATCGGCACATGGAGCCGCGCTGGTCGTGATCGACAATTTCCTGGCAGACCCGGCCCTCGACGCCCTGTTCGCCCGGTTGGCGCAGCAGGACGGTGCCATTCACCGAACAGGCGGCCTGCCTGCCGGGACGGCGGACGCACAGCCCTCCGACGCCGGCCTGCGAAGGGCGGGCGATGCCCCGGATTGCATGGCCTCCCCGCAGCCGGACGATGCCGCGGGGCGGTCTCCCGGCGAGGTCTTGCGCCCCGGGAATATCCGGACGGGACTTTCCTCCGAACCCAAGGAAGCCGCGATCCGGCGGGCCGGGGAACTGCTCGCAGCGGGCGGATATGTCGAACCCGGATATGCGGATGCCATGCTGCGCCGCGAGGAACTCGCAACGACCTATATGGGCATGGGCATCGCCATTCCGCACGGGACGTCCGACGCCAAGAAGTGCGTCCTGCACTCGGGCATCGTGGTGCTGCAATACCCCGGCGGGGTTGCGTTCGGCGACGAAAAGGCATACCTCGTAGTGGGCATTGCCGGCGTGGGGGACGCCCACCTCGATATCCTGGCCCGGCTGGGCGAGGTATTCGGGGACGAAGAACTGTTGCGGAGGCTGACGACCGAAGGCGATCCGCAGGCGATATACGAAGCACTGAAATAACTACCTATATGACAACCGGAAAAGTAACGATCACCGCCCCGAACGGCATGCATGCGCGGCCTGCGGGCGAACTTGTAAAGTTAATCAGGGGGCTTGCGCCCGCCAGGATCACCCTGTGCACCGCGGCCCGGGAGGCCAGTGCCGTGAGCATTCTTTCGCTCCTGGCATTGGGGCTCAAACACGGCACCGAAGTGGAAGTCTGCGCCGAGGGCGGCGACGAAGCCGCCGCCGTGCGGGCCGTAACGGATTTCATCGCCGGCATCCGCGAATGATGTTCACGATCCGAGGAATCCCGACGGCGGGGATCGCCGTCGGGACAGCGTTCGTGCTGCAACGCCGCGCATCCGCCGCTGCTACGGCCGCGGCAGGCGACCCCGTGGCCGAGGCCGGGCGGTTTCATGCGGCGCTGGAGCGTGCGAAGGCGGAGCTGTCCGCACTGGCAGAAGGCGAGGCTGTTTTCGCCGCCCATCTGGAGATGGCCGGCGACCCGATGCTCGCCGGGCTGGTCGAGGGAAGGATTGCGGAAAAGCACCTGTCCGCCGGGCAGGCGCTCGGCGAAGCCTGCGAAGAGGTGTGCGGCATGTTCGCGGCGCTCGACGACGACTACCTGCGGGGACGTACCGACGATGTGCGGGACGTATGCGCGCGTATCCGCCGCGTCCTGTCGGGCGAAACCGCCCACGACCCCTTTGCCGGACTGGCTCCCGGGACGATCGTGGTGGCCGACGAACTGGCGCCTTCGGATACGGCACAGATGGATTTCGGCAGGGTCGCCGGGCTGGTGACGGCACACGGAAGCGTGACGAGCCATGTCGCGATCATCGCTCGGAACAAGGGCATCGCGGCGCTGGTCGGCGTTGCCGGGTGCATGCGGCAGGTCAGAACCGGCGACCGGCTGATAATCGACGGGGAGCGGGGCGAGCTGATCGTCGACCCCGATCCGGCTACCGGACGCAAATACGCCGCGCGGCTCGAATCGCTGCGCCAGGATGTGTTCCGTTGTGCGGCGGAGGCGCAGGCACCCGCCGTCACGCCCGCCGGGCGGCGGATCACGGTGCTGGGCAATGCCGCGAACGTCGACGAAGTGCGACGCGCGCTCGATGCAGGCGCCGAGGGCATCGGACTTTTCCGGAGCGAGTTCCTCTACATGCAGGGCCCGGCGCTTCCCGACGAAGAGACGCAGTTTGCGGCATACCGTGCCGCGGCGGAGCTTTGCGGGGCACGTCCGCTGACTGTACGGACACTTGATATAGGCGGGGATAAAGCATTGCCCTACGTGCACTTCGAGCCGGAGGAAAACCCGTTTCTGGGATGGCGTGCGATCCGGGTTTCGCTAGCCATGCCGGAGCTGTTCCGCACCCAGCTGCGGGCATTGCTGCGCGCGAGCGCATTCGGCAACGTGCGGGTGATGTTCCCGATGATAGCTTCGGTCGGGGAGTTCCGCGCCGCCAAAGCGGTTGTCGAGACCTGCATGGCGGAACTCGATGCAGAAGGGGTTGCCTACGACCGCGACATAGCGCTGGGGGTGATGATCGAGACCCCGGCCGCCGTATTCATCGCCGACGAACTGGCTGCCCGGGCGCGTTTTTTCAGCATCGGCACCAACGACCTGACGCAGTACGTGATGGCTGCCGACCGTGGAAACCCCCGCGTAGCCTACCTTTGCGACGCATTCGACCCGGCCGTGCAACGCAGCATCGGCATGGTACTCGACGCCGCGCACCGGGCGGGTATCGAAGCCGGGATGTGCGGCGAACTGGCCGCCGACCCGCGCGCCACGCAGCGCCTCGTGGCGCTCGGCCTCGGGGAATTCAGCGTCGGCCCCCCGGCCATCGCCCCGTTGAAACACCGTATACGGACTGACAAATAATTTTTATCTTTATCCCAACGTCTAAAACTCGAATTATGAAGAAAACAATGCTCCTGCTCTTCGCCCTCATGCTGTCGTCGGCGATTTGTGCGCAGGATTACCACGTTGTCCTGTGGGACAACACGACGGCACCCACCTCGAACGGGCTTTCGGGCGACGAGGTCGAATCCAAGCCCGGACAGTGGAAAAACACGCAGACGGCCGAAATGTGGATTTACAAGGCCGGGGACAATGCCACGGGACAGGCGCTCGTGTTTTTCCCCGGGGGCGGCTATTCGTCGCTCTCGGTCGGCAACGGACATAAGGAGGCCCAGTGGTTCGCCCGGAACGGCATCACGGCCGCGGTGGTGAAATACCGCCTGCCCAACGGCCACAGCGAGGTTCCGCGCAACGATGCCGACGAGGCGCTGCGCGTGATGCGTTCGATGGCTGCGGAGCTGAACATCGACCCCGCGAAAGTGGGGGTGTCGGGGACTTCGGCCGGGGGTTACCTCGCCGGGAGCGTCGGGACGCTTTCGGACGTGAAGCCGGGCTTCATGATCCTCTTCTACCCGGTGATCTCGGCCGACCCGGACAAACGTCACAAGGGGACTTTCGTACAGCTGCTCGGCGCCGAAGATGCCGACAAACCCCTTGCACAGGAGTTCTCGCTCGAGAAGAAGGTCGATGCCGCCACGCCACCGACGCTGTTGTTCCATTGCGACGACGACAAGGTGGTACCGGCCGTGAACAGCGCGCTGTTCTACCAGAAGCTCAAGGAACACGGCATCAAGGCCACGCTGCACATCTATCCGTCGGGCGGCCACGGCTGGGGCATGAACTCCCGCTTCCGCTATTACGACGACTGGCAGAAAGCCACGCTCGACTGGCTTTCGACGCTCTGATCCCGCGGCGCCTGCGGCCCCATGAAACGATAAAAGAGGCTCTGGAAAGAGCCTCTTTTTGTTGTGCAGTTCTGCCGGCATTCCGGTACGCGAGCTGGCGCCGGTGCCGCGTGCGGCCGATCCCGGGAATCCGGCGGCCGGTATTCCCCGCTGCGCTTATTTCTTGCGGTAGATGACCTCGCAATGCTCGCCCGTGAGGTATTCGACGATATTGAGCACCTCTTCGAGCGAATTGGAACGCTGGTAATTGAACGTATAGCGTTTGTCGTCGTAGCGTCCCGCCACCGAGAGCCGCACGCCGAAGGTCGTCTCGATGTGCGAGATGATCTCGTGCAGCGTAGCGTCGGACATCGTCACCAGGTCGTACTGGGTCAGCACGAGGTGCGAAGCGTTAACCTGCGTAATGGCGAGGTTGTCGTCCGCAGCGTCGTACAGGGCGCGCTGGTCGGGTTGCAGCGTCACCAGGTTGACCCCTGCGGGCGTCTGAAGGCGTACGGAGCCGTGTTCGAGGACGACTTCGGCCTGCTGCGAACCTTCGTAGGCCTGCATGCAGAAGGAGGTGCCCAGCACGCGCACGCGCAATTTGTCGGTGGACACGACGAACGGGGCGGCTTCGTCCCGCGCCACCTCGAAGAAGGCCGCACCGGCCAGCTGCACGTTGCGCTGCGTCGGGCCGAAAGCTTCGGGCAGTGTCAGCCTCGTACGGGCGTTGAGCCACACGTGCGTCCCGTCGTCAAGCGTGACGGTCGTCACCGCATCGCCCGTGTTCTCGTAAACCCGGTATATTTTGGGTGCCGAAAAGAAAAGCCACGCCGTGCCGGCGCATACGGCGAGCAGGACGGCAGCAGCGGCCCCCAGCGTCCACCGCACCAGCTTGCGGCGCCTGGCGGATCGCTCCCCGGCGGCGATCTTCCCGATCCGGTGGTCGGTGCTGCGCATGAACGATGCGAAGCGCGCCAGGTCGGTGCTCTCCTCGAAGACGCGGCGTGCCCCCCACAGGCTCTTCAGTTCGAAGAAGTATTTGCGGTGCTCCTCCGACTCCTCCAGCCACGCGAGGAGGTATTTTTCCTCCTGTTCCGAAGTCTCCCCGGCAAAATATTTTTGTATGACTGAGTCCATTATAATCGTATCGTCCATTTGTTCTGTGTCCGTTTAGTATACAATCCACGGGAGAAATCTACCCAAGCGGATGGGAATTATTTTGCAAAAAAATGAAAAACAGCAGCAGAATCAGCTCCGATTTCGACAATTTCGCCCGCAGTTGCCTCAGGGCAAGGTAAATATGGTTTTCGACCGTGCTCTGCGCAATCCCCATCTGTTCGCTGATCTCGCGGTGGGAGAACCCTTGCAGGTAACTCAGCGAAAAGACCTCGCGGCATTTGGCCGGGAGGGCTGCGATCGCCTCGTTGATGCTCGTGCGCAGATCCTGCGAGTAGAGCTTTTCGATGACCGGATTCCGGTCGGGATCGTAATAGGCGTAGCCGATGCTTTCGATACGTTCCTGGTAGTAGGAGCGGTAACTGCACGCATGGCGGTGCTTGTTGACGTAGTTGACCGACTGGTTGTAGACCGAACGCAGCAGGTAGCCGTAGAGCGACTGTCCCGGGTCGAGCGCCTCGCGGCGCACCCATACGTTAACGAATACGTCCTGCACGACGTCCTGCGCCCAGTTCCCGTTCAGGAAGAGGCGTGCGTAGGCCGTCAGCGGCGCATAATAACGGCCGCACATCTCGTCGAAGGCTTCGCGGCTCCCGGCGCGTATGGCGGATATGAGTTCTGCAGGCTCCATGTTCGTATCGTATGCGCAAAGTTAGAAAATATTTGCAGATTGGCGAGCCCGCCTGCCTTTTTTGTTTTCCGCAGGGCAATAAAAACGGCGGCGGGCATGATACCCGCCGCCGTCGGCTGTCGGTCGCGCCTTCAGGGAACTGCGGGGTGCCGAGTGAAATCCCCGGGCACAGGCGCACCGCCCTGCGGCAGTCAGTTGGCCGACACGAATGTCCTAGTGAGGAGCTCCTTCAGGGTCTCGGGGTTGTTGGTGGTGATGAAATCCATTCCCCATGCGATGCAGGTCATCATGTCCTGCACTGTGTCGACCGTCCATACGTTCGTAACCATGCCGTTGGCATGTGCCTCCTTTACCCATCCCGGATTGCCCGAATAAGCCGAAAAACGGTAGTCGATACCCCCGATGCCGTCCTGCCGGACTGCGGCGGGAGCCAGGTCGCCGTTCAGATATTGCACCATGGCACCCGGGAGGGCGTTGACGATGCGTTTGCAGGTCGTATAGTCGAAAGCGATGTATTCCACACGGTCGGTCAGCCCCTTTGCCTTTACGGCCTCGATGACGGCATCCGCCGCACGGGCGTTGTTGGCGGCCGAACTGTGCCTCTTGATTTCGAGGATCAGCTTGGTGTCCGCATTTTTCGTGGCCTGCTCCAGGTAATCGTCGAGCGTCGGGAGCTTTTCGCCGTTGGCGAGCGTCAGATCCTTGATCTGGTCGTAATTGACGTTCTCGATCACGAGGCTGCTCCCGGGAACGGTGCTGTCGTGGTTGATGACAACCTTGCCGTCGGCCGTGATCCAGACATCGAACTCCGAGCCGTAGATGCCCAGCTCCTGCGCCTTGACGAGCGCAGCTACGGAGTTTTGGGCGGCTCCGTCCTTGTGGTAGCCCCTGTGGGCGATCACCCGGGGTTTGGCGACTCGGGCGGGATTATTCGAAAACGTGAGCTGCGTGATGCCCAGCGGGTACTGGTTCTGGCCGCGCATCAGCACCATCCGGTACCTGCCCGAGGCAAATCCGTTCGGGATGCGCACCGAAAGCGACTCCGCTGCGGCCGACCCGTCGAGCGTGAAAGCCCCGGCACTGCCGGCGAGCGGTTCGAAGCGGATCCTGTCCCCGGCGGCAAACCCCTTGCCGTAGAGCGTGTAGGTGTAATCGGCACCCACCTCGCAGCCCGAAAGGTAGAGCAGCCCGGTAATGTTGATCGCGGCGGGCTGCTGGTCGCGTTTGACGGTTTCCCACAGAGCCTTCACCTTTTCGGCCGTGAGCGGGGCGTCGTAGACGCGTGCGATGGCCACGTCGCCTTTCCAGGCGTTCTGGCCCACGGTCGCACTGGCGTCGACGCCGATACCGAACCAGTAGCTTGTCGTGGTGGTGGGCGGCACGTAGTTGCCCGGGGCATCCATCGTACCCTTCAGCTCGCCGTCTACGTAGATGTAGGTCTTGGCCTCCTGCTTGTTCCATACGCCCACGACGTGGTAATAGCGCCCCGCCTCGGGGTTGATGCCGCTCTTCGTCCATACCCAGCTGGATTTACCGGTCGTGCTGACGTTGGGCAGGAAGGTCAGCTCCGTACCCCTGTCGGCCTTGCTGATAAGGAATCCGGTGCCGCCGCTCGACATCGAACTGAACATCTTCAGCTCGGCCGAACCGTCCGACTTCTCATCCAGCTTGAAGAGCGCCTCGAGCGTGTGCCCGTCGGCGAGCGCATCCTGGAACTGCTTGTTGGCCGAGTAGTCGGCCTTGTAGAACCCCTCGTTGACGGACGTGCCCGGCGTGTGGTTGAAATGGGCCGCATACCTCGAATAGAGGTCGTTGTAGTAGGTCATCATCGCCGTACCTTCGAGCGCCCGCACGGGCGTTGCCGACGGGGAGTTGTCCATGGCCGAACCGTCGTTGCGGAACACCACGTCGAGCAGGTCGGCCGTCGGAAGGAGCGGCTCGCCGCCGCTGTCCATGGTCGTGGCATTCGCCGTTTCCGACCAGTCGGAATCGAGGCTGCCGACCGCCTTGACCTTGGCCCAGTAGGAGGTGTTGCTCTCCAGGTTGGTCAGCTCCTGCGACGTTGCCGTGGACGCGATGCCGGTCTTGTAGGCATACTCGCTTTCGGGGGCTGAGGCCAAACCTTTCCAGTAGGCGACCGTGTAGGAAGTCGCATCGGGGACAGCGTTCCATTTGAGCGTCAGCCTGTCGGCCGCCGCTGCGGCGTCGAACGAAACCCCGCCCGGTGCTGCGGGTTTGGTCGCGGGGGTGATGGCCGTGCAGGTGACGACCACGTTGTCCAGCAGGGCGCGTTTCTCGCTCGTCGAGATCACGATGCGGCAATCGGGCGTCACGTTCGTGAGGGTTGCCTCGAACTCGCGGAACCGGGCTTTGGCAGCCGAAATATCCACTGGGTCGGCCGCGGAGACCTCCGTGACCGTGCCGGTGATGGCGCCCTTTGCGCCGAGCACGGCGCCGCGGACGGCCTTGACGAGGATTTTCCCGGCATCGGCGCCCGAACCGTCGTATTTCTCGCTGTAAGCCTGTGCCGAGAAGCGCACCTTGACGGTCGCCGCATCGGGCAGGGCGGTCAGTTCGGGGGTGTAAAGCGAGGCGGCCGCACTTCCGGCGCCCATCTTGACATAGCCCGGGCGGCCTGCGATGTTGCCCGACTTGCCCCAGGCCGCAAGGCCCGTGCCCTCGGTGTAGGGCGCAGCCACGCCGCCGCCGCTGAACACGTCGAACTCATTGGCCGTACAGCGGGTGGCCGAGAACCCCGAAGGATTGTCGCCCGAAGCTGCGGCGTAAGTCCCGCGGTTCGAGCTCGGGGGATAGTAGCCCGCGGCGAAATTGGCGATGTCGCCGCCGTGGATCACCCTGGAGAAATCTTCCGCCAGGAGGATGTCGCCCGCCTTTGCCGAGCCTGCCGTCGTGGCACCCGCCTGCGGCCCTGCGGCGGCAGTCGCATATGCGAGCGGGTCGGAGAAGAAATCGTTGGTCTTGTCGTCCACGCAGACGTAGTAGGTCGTGGCGGGGGCCAGTCCCGAGAAGGTGAAGCGGAAGCGGTTCCCGGCCGTGATGCCGAAGACGTTCGAGGCATTCCAGCCGACGACCAGATCCTTGCATTCGGCGTCGCTGTAAAGTTTCACGTGGTAAACCTGAGCACTGCTGTTGACACACGCCTGGCCGTCCGCACGGGCCCATTCGACCGTGAGGGTCGAGGAGGTCGCCAGCACTTTCGACACGACGATCCCGGCCTGTACCGGGGCTATGTCCGTCTTCTGCGACACGACGGCGGAGTAGTCCGAATCGTAGTCGGGGTTGTTGTAGCGGCACGCCTTGACCTTCGCGTGGTACTCGGTGCCGGCCTCCAGTTCCTTGAGCAGGTACGAGGCCGAGGTGATGCCCTCCGCTACCGTGGCGTCCTTCTCCTCGGTGCCGTCGGCCCACCATGCCACCGTATAGGAAGCCGCCCCGGCCACTTCGTCCCATTCGAGGGTCAGCTTGTCGGAATAGACGGCTTCGGCGTCGAATTTCACGTTCGCCGGAACGGTGAGTTTCTCCAGTCTGGTCTCACCGTCGTAAACCACGACGATGTCGTCGAGCAGGTAGCGGGTCTTGTTGGCGCCCGCCTGTGCGGGGTTCGACGAAAATGCGATGCGCGAAGTAGGCGAGAGGCCGTCGAGCGTCACCGTGAAGGTCTCGAACCGACCTACGGCCGACGAGATGTCTACGACTTTCGAAGCCACGGCCGTGCCTTTCTTGCTCACGGAGTTGTTCGACCCGAACTCGGCGCCCTCGATGGCCTCGACCACGATGTCGCTGCCGTATACGTTTTCGCCTTCGGCATAAGCGCTGGCCGAGAAACTCACCGTTACGGTCGTGTTCTTGGGCAGGGCCGCCAGCTCGGGCGTATAGAGGATGCCGATGCCGCCGCCACCGCCGCCGCACTTGATGTAGCCCGGACGGGTCGAGGTGTTGCCCGACAGCCCCCAGCCTTTCATGCCGACGCTTTCGATGTACTCGGCCGACGTGCCTCCGGTGAATACGTTGAACTCCGTCGTCCAGTTGCAGACCGGACGGTCGCCGTCGGCCTGCGGGTTCTCGCCCGTGGCAGGTTCCCACGTCTTGCGGTACTCGGTACCCGATACGGCGTTGTAACCTGCCGCCGAGCGGACGATGTCGCCGCCGTGGATGAATGCCGCGAAATCCTGCGCCAGCACGATATCTCCGGCCTGTGCCGGGTTGTTCTGCGAGGCTTTGGGCCCGGCCTTGGCCGTGGTTCCGGCGACGACGGGGGTCATGATGTTGCCGAAGCTGGCATTGGTGACCCGGGCGTAGTAGGTCGTTTCGGGATCGAGCCCCGAGAAGGTGAACCTCACGACGGGATAACCCGCCAGGGCGGTGAAGATGCCTTTGTCCGACGCGAGTTTTCCGTCGGCCAGCCAGCTGACATGCAGCTCGCTGCACGCCTCGTCGCGGAACAGTTCGATGTTGTAGAGGCGCGTGGCGTCGGTTGCCGCATCGTCGGTATACGACCACTCGTAGGTGAGCGTCGACCCCGTCGCGGCATTGAGCGTGAGCTTCGGGTCGAGTTCGAGGATACCCACCGAGGCCATCAGCATGGCCGGCTGCTCGTTTGCCGTGACGTATACCCAGTCCGAGGTGGAGGAGTAGGGGAAGTTGGCTCTGACGCGGCCGTAGTATATCCGATCGGTTGCCAGATCGGTGAATTCGTGGTAGTCGATCGCGTCGGTGGTCTTGCAGAGCGCTTCGCTCACGGGGTTCATCTCCCCGTCGACGAGCTGCACGGTGTACGACGTCGCGCCGCGGATGAAATCCCAGCAGATCGTAAGCGACGTGGGTCCGTATTCGAGCAGTTTCACGTTCTTCGGGGTCTTGGACTTGTTGGCCCCCGATATTTCCACGCCGTCGTCCTTGCAGGCCGTCAGCGAGACTGCGGCCGATAGCGAGAAGAGGGCAAACAGAATATATAAAATGCTTTTTTTCATGATTGTTGTCCGGTTTTAGTATACGAGCTTGATGTCGTCGATGTACCAGCGGCCCGCCTTCACCGAGGAGCCCGAGAACCAGCTGTCGGCCGTGGAGATGAAGAATGCCGGATTGGCTTTCGCGCCGGGATTGGGGATGACGGCCGTGACCTCGACCCACGTGTAGGTGGGGATGTCGAGCGAAACGTAGCTCTTGGTCGAAGCTACGATCTTGTCCAGCGTGCCCTTCGAGATCCAGAACCCGTCGTTCTTCTCGCAGATGCCCACCATGCCCTGGTCGGGGGCTGCGGCCCAGATGGCGACCTTGCAGGTCAGCAGCAGGTCGTAGCCCGCGGGGATGTTCAGCACCGGGGAGATGAGGTTGCCCGGCTGCCCGTCGGCATTGTCGCTCGCAGCGCCCAGCTGGATGTAACCCGGGCACATATAGTTCAGGTAGCCTGTCCATCCCTCCATGCCGATGGCGCGGTAGAACGCCGCGTTGCCGTTGCGTACGGTCGAGGTGATGCCGCCGATGCCGGCGTTGGTGCCCGCCGAGACGCTCACCGTCTCGTTGTCGAGGCTCAGGTTGGCCACGGTCTTGTCGGCCGTCGTGACACCCGCCTTCTGGCCGATGCAGTCGCCGCCCCAGGGGAATTTGCCGAAGTTCTGCGTCAGCAGGGGAAGCTCCTCGCCCTGGGCGTCGAACCCGGCGCGGACGATGGTCGAAACGGAGCCGAAATCCTTCTCCGCGCCAGCCTCGTCCGTAGCCTTCACGGCGAAGGTCACGATGCCCTGCTTGGTGGCGGTGCCCGTCAGGGGCACTTCGATGTAGCCGTTGCCGGCCGTCGAGATCGAATAGCTGCCGCTGGCGGCCGTGATCCCGTCGCCGCCGGTCTGCGTCACCGTGACGGTGTATTTTTCCGTGCCGAGCGCCTTGATGTAGGGGATGCGGAGCTTGGCCCCGGCTTCCGCGTTGAGTTTGAGCATACCCGAGACGTCGAACTGCTGTCCGTTGTCGAAGGGTTTCCACTCGAAGATACCGTTGTCCTGCCTGATGGCGATGGCGACGTTCTCTTCGCCGCAGCCGTGCAGGTAGATGGTGGCATTACGCTCCTCGGAGGTGTTCTGGTCGCAGGTGACCGTCACCTTCTGGTAGGTGCCGGGGTCTCCCTTGCCCGAGAGCTGGTCGACATGCACCCAGCCGTAGGCGTTCGTCCACTCGCGGCTGTCGGGGGTGTCGCTGATTTGCCAGTCCCCCGTGGCGCGGATCGTAAACGTATCGCTCGATTCGACGTACGGGAAACTCATCTCGCGCAGGTTGCGTTTGAGGAACCCCTGGTCGTCGTCGCTGCACGCGGCAAGACCGCAGATCCCGCCCAACGCGAGAACTATCGTCAGTTTATGAATAAATTTCATCATGATTGGATCGTTAGTTTGTTTGTAAAACCGATAAAAAAAAAATCAGAAACCGACTCCGGATACACTGCCGGATGTCAATTTCCTACACGGTTTCTAACGATATCGAATGACTTGCACTGCAAATATAGCAATTTTCCGGGATTCGCAAGAAAAATGTTTAAAATTTTACGAACCTTGCGGCGAAAAACCGAAAAATAAAATATCTGTAATATATAGGTATAAAAATTTGCATTGCAATTTTGTGAAAAAAGCTTCCGGCATTGGGTAGTTTGCCCCGGTCGCTTGTATCTAATGCAGACCGGACGGAAAACGCCGGCCGCAACCGACCCAATGCAAACTAAAAAAACGATTATTAACCGGAAACTTTAAAACAACTTCGACGATGTCTGACTAATCCCTCCCCCTACACCAGCACTACACGGTTTTTTATCGGACGACGGATGACTTGCAAGGTTCTGTCTGCCGTATCGGAACGAATTTCCCCGGAGCCCGCCTGCACGGCGCGGCTGCGGACGTGCTTTGCACGCGGCAGCGGGAAATAACCAATTAACCGAATTGAAACTATGAAGAAATTATTCCATAAAGGACTATGTCTGGTCATGGTGCTCTGCGCGGGGGCTTTCGGCTGCTATGCCGCCCAAGGATCGCTCCCCGGTGCGCAAGGGCAGGGGTATGACCTGAATTTATCCTACTCGCGGACGACGCTCAAGGCCGTTGCCGATGCTATTACGCAGCAGGCGGGCATCGCCTTCTCCTACGAAACGGCACTGGCCGGCTATCCGATGGAGAACCTGGAGGTCTCGGAGAAGGGTGCCACCATCGAGGCCATCCTTGCCGCCGTATTCACGCCTCGCGGCATCGACTACCGGGTGGTTGACAAAGTGGTCGTGCTGACGCGCAGCACGCGCCCCGTTCCGGCAGCCAGTGCCGCCGCCAAATCGGAGGTGAAAGGGGTCGTCCGCGACGCTGCGGGCAACCCGATGATCGGCGTGACGGTCACTATCAAGGGGACGCTGGTCGGCGTCTCGACGGGTGTCGACGGCGGCTATGCGATCCCGGCCGACGGGAACGCCACGCTGCTCTTCTCGTATATCGGCTACCGCCCCCATGAGGAGGTGGTAGGGCGCCGCACGCAGATCGACGTCACGATGCAGGAGGACGAGCTGGTGATGGACGAAGTAGTCGTCGTAGGCTACGGCACGCTCAAGAAACGCAATATCGTGGGCGCGGTCGAGAACCTTTCGGGCGACGCGGTCGAAAACCGGCCCAATGCCAACATCACCCGTTCGTTGCAGGGCCAGATCCCCGGCCTGAACATCGTGCAGGTCGACGGTAAGGCCGACCATGCCGGCGAAGTCACCATCCGCGGCGTGAACAACACGTTCAAGGCCCGTGTGAGCGGCGGTGAAAAGACCAACAAACTCGGACAGGGCGGCGGCGCGCTGGTGCTCATCGACGGTGCCGAAGGCGACATGGGTTCGGTGAACCCCGACGACATCGCCTCGATCTCGGTGCTCAAGGACGCTTCGTCGGCCGCAGTATACGGCGCCCGCGGCGCATTCGGCGTGATTCTCATCACAACCAAGAACCCCGAGAAGGGCAAGGTGCGCGTGAGTTACAACGGCTCCGTGTCGCTGCACCGCCGTACGGTGATCTGGGAGGACAACGTGGTCACCGACCCCGTGCAGTGGGTCGATGCCTTCCGCGAGTCGTATCTCAACTCCTCGCCGACGGCGACCGTACCGTCGCTCTTCAACAACTACATGCCCTATTCGAACGCCTGGTTCGAGGAGCTCAAACGCCGTCGTGCCGATCCGACGATGGACAACTACGACATCGACGCCAACGGCAACTACAACTACTACGGCGAGACCAACTGGCTCAAGGAGATCTACAAGTCGGTGAACTATTCGACCACCCACGCCGTCAGCATCCAGGGCGGCCGCGAAGGGGTCAGTTACTACATTTCGGGCCGTTACTACAACCAGGACGGCATCTACAAGGTGGGCGAGGAGACCTACAAGAAGTATAACCTCCGCGCCAAGGGTTCGATCCGCATCCGCCCGTGGCTGACGCTGGACAACAACACCAGCCTGATGAGCAGCAAGTACCACCAGCCCATGGTGCACTACGGCCAGCAGGTGATCTCGCGCCAGATCGACATGTTCGCCTTCCCGTTCGCCCTGCTGAAGAACCCCGACGGCACCTGGACGCAGACCGCGGCCAAGACCGGTTATGCGGCCTTCGCCGAGGGCACCTCGTGGCAGGAGAACAACAAGCTCGAAGTGGCCAACACCACGACGTTCAACTTCGAATTCGTCCCCGACGTCTTCAAGGTCTCGGCCGACGTGACCTACAAGGGCTCCCGCTGGTCGCGCGACCGCATGGAGAACCTCTACACCTACTACACCGGCGTGAACGTTTCGGGGCAGGACAACAGTTTCTCGTCGCTCGAAAACTGGACGTACCGCTCGGACTACATCTCGACGAACATCGTCGGTACGGTCACGCCCAAGCTGGGTGCCGACCACGACCTGAACGTGGTCGCCGGATGGAACCTCGAGGACTACGACTACCGCACGCAGAAGACCTACCGCCAGGGCAACCTCTATCCCTCGAAGCCGAGCTTCACGCTCATGGACGGCGAGTATTACTCGACCACCTCGGGCGGCTACACGTGGGGGCTGGTCGGATTCTTCGGCCGCGTCAACTACGCCTATGCAGGCCGTTACCTGGCCGAAGTGAGCGCCCGCTACGACGGGTCGTCGAAATTCCCGTCCAGTTCGCAGTGGGGCTTCTTCCCCTCGGCATCGGTCGGATGGCGCCTCTCCGAAGAGCCGTGGCTCAAACCGCACGTCGAAGGGTGGCTGGACAACTTCAAGGTTCGCGCCAGCATCGGTTCGCTCGGCAATGCCAACATCGACCCCTACCAGTACCTCGAGACCATGACCGCTTCGGGCAGCGCCTCTATCGCCAAGTCGTCGGTCATCATCAACGGCCAGAACGTACCTTACACGTCGGTGCCCAGCCTGATCCCCGACGACATCACCTGGGAAAAGGTCACCACCTACAACATTGGCCTCGACCTCGACCTGTTCCACAACCGGCTTTCGTTCACCGGCGACTACTACCGCCGCAATACGACTGACCTCTACACCGTCGGCCCGAACCTCCCGCAGGTACTCGGAAGCGCCGCACCCTACGGCAACTACGCCAGCCTCAAGACCAAGGGATGGGAGTTGAGCCTTTCGTGGCGCGACTCGTTCAACCTGGGCGGCAAGCCGTTCAGTTACAGCATCAAGGGTATGCTGTGGGACAGCCGCAGCTGGATCACCGACTACTATAACGAAACGGGCGACCTGACGACCTACTACAAGGGCATGGAAATCGGCGAGATATGGGGTTTCCGCACGGCGGGCATCTACGCCAGCAACGCCGACGCCCTGAACGGCCCGGCCTACAACTTCTTCAAGAACGGCGAGATGTTCCGCGCCTATGCCGGCGACCTGCGCTTCGTCGACGTGGACGGCGACGGCATCATGACCAAGGGCAACCGCACGCTGTCCAACCACGGCGACCTGGAGATCATCGGCAACCAGTCGCCGCGCTACCAGTACAGCATCAACATGTCGCTGAACTGGAACGGCATCGGGCTTTCGATGCTGTGGCAGGGCGTGGGCAAGCGCGACTGGTACCCGTGGACGGAGTCCGGATTCTTCTGGGGCAAATGGAACCGCGCCTACAACTCGCTGATGAAGACGCAGACGGGCGACAACGTGGTCAAGATCGACAAGAGCACCGACAACTGGCGCGTCACGAACATGGACAAGAACCCCTACTGGACACGCATGGTATCGCTCGCCGCCAACCGCAACGACGGCCCGCTGACGTGGGAGAACGACCACTACCTGCAGGACGCTTCGTACATCCGACTGAAGAACATCACCGTCGACTACACCTTCCCCAAGCACATCTGCAAGAAGCTGCGCCTCGAGGGGCTGAGGGTCTACCTGTCGGGCGAGAACCTCTTCACCCACTCGCCGATGTTCAAGCACACGGACATGTTCGACCCCGAAGTCATCACCAGCGGCGACTCCGATTTCGCGGCCTCGACCACTTCGGGCCTGAACGGTACGGGTAACGGCTATTCCTACCCGATGCTCAAGACCGTGACCCTGGGTATAAACGTAACATTTTAACCGACAGCAACCATGAGAAAGATACTGCTATATACGCTGATGACCCTCGCTGCCGCGGGAATGGCCTCCTGCGAGGATTTCCTGACGCGCGACACCTACGACCAGATCGGCAGCGACGAGTTCTGGAAATCGGAAACCGACCTGGAACTCTATGCCAACGGTTTCATCCAGAAGATGATCCCCGGCGACGGAACCATTACGCGCGGCGACATCTATGCCGACTACTGCGCCGTGGACATCCCGACCGACCTGCTGCGCCCCGACGGCAACGTCTCGCCCGACAACCAGACCGGATGGGCTGAGAGCAACTGGACGAACCTTCGCCGCGTGAACTACATGCTCGACAACATGCACAAGTGCAGGGGGCGTGTGAGCGACGAGATCTACAACCACTACGAGGGCGTCGCCCGTTTCTGGCGTGCCTGGTTCTACTACGACAAGGTGCAGACCTTCGGCGCCGTGCCCTGGTACGACTTCACGATCGCGGCCAGCGACAAGGAGGCGATGATGAAACCCCGAGACAGCCGCGAGTACGTCATGGACAAAGTGCTGGAAGACCTCACCTTCGCAAGCACCTACTGCCTCTCCGACGCCAAATTCACGAAAGGCTCGGCTCTCATCAACAAGTGGGTGGCACTGGCCTTCAAGTCGCGCGTCTGCCTCTATGAAGGCACCTTCCGCAAGTACCACTCGCGCGAGCCCTCGTCCGACAAACCGTGGCAGGCCGAGTATAACGCCGACAACAAATTCCTGCGCGAGGCCGCTGCCGCCGCCAAGGAGATCATGGACAAGGGGCCCTATTCGCTCGTCACGGGCGATGTGAAGACCGCCTACCGCTCGCTCTTCACCAGCGCCGGGCTGCTCACGCAGGAGGTGATCTTCGGCCGCGAGTACAGCAAGGAGCTCTCGGCGTTCCACGAGACCAGCTGGTACTACTATTCGCCGACCTACGGTGCCAAAATCGCTATGACCAAGAAGTTCATGAACACCTACCTCACGACCCGGGGCACGCCGTTCACCGACATCGACGGGTATCAGACCATCGACTTCATCCGCGAGTTCGACGGCCGTGACGCCCGCATGGCGCAGACGGTCATCAGCCCGACCTACAAGATGAAGATCAGCGGCCGCGAACGGCTCTATTCGCCCAACTGGAAAGTGACCCGTACGGGCTACCATCCGATCAAGTGGTCGATCGACGACGATGCCGACAACGTGCTGTCGAAGGCCGCGAGCTGGAATTCGCTGCCGATCCTCCGCTATGCCGAGGTGCTGCTGAACTACGCCGAGGCGAAGGCCGAGCTGGGCGAAATGGACGCCGCGGTATGGGATCAGACCATCGCGCAGCTGCGCAGCCGTGCCGGCGTGACCCCGGTCGTCCCGGACAAGGCCGACCCCTACATGGAGGCCTATTTCCTCAATACCGTGACCGACAAGTGGATACTCGAAGTGCGCCGTGAGCGCGGCATCGAGCTCTGCCTCGAAATGGGGCTGCGCTGGGACGACGACATGCGCTGGCACATGGGCGACCTGCTCACGAGCGACAACAACCCCTGGACGGGCATCTGGATCGGCAACACGGGCTACACCTACGATTTCACGGGGCAGAGCACCGACGACAACGGCGATCCCGTACCCGACTTCTACATCCGCCCGGGCGAGGATACCGAACATTCGATCGCCATTTCCAATACGGGGGCCAACCAGACCTTCTCGCTCAACGCCGCGGGGAATATCGTCTGGGAGTACAAGCGCACGTGGGGCGAAAAGAAATACCTGCGTCCGATCCCCCAGACGGCGATCACCCGCAACCCGAACCTCGAACAGAACGCGCTCTGGAAATAAGCAATAAAAAACTCAGGATATGAAAACGAAAATCATGTTATTATGCTGTATGGCGGCGACGCTGATGCTGGCATGCAGCAACGACAAGTCCGGCGGGCATGACGGCGACGAGGGAGTCGAAACCGAAGTCAACGGCACGCAGCTCGACGGCAATACGACCCTCTACGGACTGGTGACCGACACGTCGGGGAACCCCGTCCCGGGCGTGGTCGTGTCGGACGGCTACGGCTGCGTGGAGACCGATGCCAACGGCGTCTACCAGATGGAGCGCTACAAGAAGGCGCGCTTCGTACATTACAGCACGCCGGCAGGGTATGCCGTCAACACGTCGGCCGACAACTACCCGCTCTTCTACGCCGAGATCGTCCATAAGAACATCGCCGACCGCCACGACTTCGTGCTGACGCCGCTGCCGGCCCCGGAAAGCGATTTCACGCTGGTCTGCATCGCCGACCCGCAGTGTGCGACCACGGCCGAGATCAGCCGCTACGTCAACGAGACGATCCCCGACGTCGAGGCTACGGTCGACGGTTACAAGGCCAAGGGCACGCCGGTCTACGGCATCACGCTCGGCGACATCGTCTTCGATACGCCCGACCTGTGGAGCAACATGAAGGAGTCGATGGCCAACCGCAACCTGCCCATCTTCCAGACCATCGGCAACCACGACCATTTGCAGACCGAGACCTCCGATGACAATGCTGCGGCCAATTTCGAAACGCAGTTCGGCCCGCGCAACTATTCGTTCAACCGCGGCGACGTGCACATCGTGTCGATGGACAACGTCCTCTACGAAGGCAAGAAGAAGTACAAGGGCGGCATCACCGACAAGCAGCTCGAGTGGCTGCGCCAGGACTTGTCGCACGTCGACAAGGACAAGCTCGTGATCTTCTGCGCGCACATCCCGTTCCGCGGGGGTACGAGCGTGACGGACGAGAGCCACGAGAACTACGACGGCGTGCTCGACCTGCTGTCCGGGTTCTCCGAGGCGCACATCATGATCGGCCATACGCATTACCACCAGAAATACATCCACAAGCGTAACGGAAAGACGATCCTCGAACATGTCCACGGCGCCGCCTGCGGTGCGTGGTGGACGGCGAACATCTGCGCCGACGGCACGCCGAACGGGTACAGCGTCTACGAGATCTCGGGCAACACCGTTGCCAACCAGTACTATAAGTCGACCAACAAGGAAGCCGGCTACCAGATCCGGGCCTATTCGGCCACGCAGGTGTTCGGCAAGTCGGGCAGCCTCACCTTCGGCTGGGCGGCCAACGCCCCGGCCATGAACGATGCGAAGTGCATCGTGGCCAACGTCTGGAACTCCGACGCCTCGGGCAACTGGAAAGTCTCGCTCTGGCAGAACGGCACGAAGGTCTGCGACATGACCCGCGTCAAGACCTACGACTACTGGGCCTATGCCTACCACGTGCTCTATTACAGCAAGAGCGTGGGCACGACCTGGGGCAAGAACCTCGACCATTACTATTACGGGAACCTGGCGTCGGGAACGCCCGAGACCGCCGATTTCGAAATCGTGGCGGAGGACGGCATGGGCAACACCTACCGCACCTCGAAGCTCCAGACCGACTTCATCGGCTTCTGACCCTCCCGCTTCCTAAAAGCGATGCCGCGCCCCGAAAAGGGCGCGGCATTTTTCTTGCCGGTTCACAGGCGCGGTTGCAGGCACGTCGCCTCCCGGGCGCAGGTTCCTCCTCCCGCCTTGCGGGACCTCCGTCGCCGCCCCTATACGGCGGCGTTTCGTCCCGGGCGGTCAATACCAGCCTTCGGTCTGCGTGAGGTTGTAATTTCGGCTCATGGCCGCCTGCGTGATGGGCCATAGCAGTATGTTGGGGTTCTTGTCGCGCTGCGCCGCGATGTCGGCGCTGTACTCCCATATCTTGTCCGTGCGCAGGAGCATCCACCAGGTGCGGCCTTCGCCGACCATCTCCCTGAGGTATTCGTCGACAATCGCCTGCAGGACGGCTTCGGGCGACGTGTCGGTGTAGTAATCCTTCCGCCCGTAGGCCCTGGCGGCCAGCGGTGCCAGGGCTTCGAGCGCACCCGCGTAGTCCTTCCCGTAATACCGGGCTTCGGCCGCCATCAGGAAGGCTTCGCCGTAGCGGTAAAGGATGAAATCCGAGTCGAAAATGCGTGTGCCGTTGTCCACGCGCCCCATCAGTTTCTCCGTCCAGCCGATCCTGCGGCCACCCGTGCCGTAATCGGCCGTGCGGCAGGTCAGCGCTGCACGCGTATCGGCGGGGTCGGCCTGCAGCAGGGCCCGGTAGGTGTCGGTATACCACCACCACTGGTTGCCCCCGGTGGTGGGGACGGGGTTGTTGCGGTAGGCCGCTTCGACGTAACTCTCGTTCCAGCCGAGGTAGTAGGCCGGGCCGTTCAGGGCTTCCGACACATCCTGGTGCAGGGCGAAAATGACCTCGCGGCCGCATTTGTTCGACGAACTGAAAATATCGGCATACGCGGGCTCGAGCAGGGCGTCCGACAGGCCGAGTTCCCCGAGCGCCTCTTGGGCCATCGCCAGGTAAGCCTCGCCCCCGGCCTGCATACGGTACATCCACAGGGCATAGTCGGCCTTCAGCATCGCCACGGCGGCCGGCGTGGCCACGGTCTTGTCCGACGTATCGGCGACGTACCTTTCCGCGTCGGCAATGTCGCGTTCCACGCGCATCAGCACTTCCGAGACGGGGGTGCGTCCGAGGAACAGCTCCGTGTCGGTCGATTCGTAGCCCCAGAGCGGCAGCGGGGCATCTCCCCAGATGCGTGCGATCTGGAAGAAGCAGTACGCGCGGATGAAGTGGGCGTTCCCCAGGCAGAAGGCCCGCGGCTTCTCCTTCAACCCCATCGCAGGAACATGCCTGATGACCAGGTTTGCCTGATTGACCGTCGTGTAGAGCGCCGTCCAGTCGGCATACTCGTTGACCGAGCTCATGGTGCTGGTGCGCACCTGCGACTGGTCGACGCCGTTGAGCGTGTTGTGCGTCCCCGGGCCCCACAGCCCGTTGCGCAGCTCGCCCCAGCAAAGGTAGATGTCGTTCATGCTCTTGAGCGCGCTGCGCAGGTAGACGTACAGCCCGTAGGTGGCCGACGTGGCGTCGCTCTCCTCTTTCCACATGTTGCTGGCCGAGAGCTTGTTGTCCTGCATGATGTCCAGGTCGCCGTGGCAGCCGCCCGCCCCGTATGCGCAGAACAGCAGCGCGACTCCGGCTATGATCTTTCCGAATTTCGTTTTCATGGCAGTAGGGTGTCAGAACGTGAGTTTGGCCGTGAAGAGCACTTTGCGCGTCGGCGGGTAGGGACTGAACCCGGTGTCGTAGGTCGACGACGCGGTGTAGAGGCCGCCGGTGGTCGCGGCCTCGGGCGAGACCCCGTGCACGGCCGTCCAGTAGCAGAGCGTGTTGCCCGAGACGGTGAGCGTCACCTGGCTTATGTGCAGTTTGCGCAGCCACGCCTTCGGGAGCGACCACGAGAGCGAAACGTCGCGCAGGCAGAGGTAGTCGGCCTTCTCGACGAATATGTCGGACGTGCGCCCGTAGTTGCGGTTGCCCCAGTCCGTATCGTTGGCCGTGAAACGGGCGTAGCGTGTATCGTCGCCCGGCTGCGACCAGCATTTTTTCACCTCGTTCACCAGGTTGTAGTTGCAGTTGCCCATCGTCGACTGGAAATAGCGCATCTGCATGTCGTTGCGCACCGAATGTCCCAGGGCATAGTCCATGTAGACGTTCAGCGTCCAGTTCCGGTAACGGAACGTATTGCCGATGCCGCCCGTCGAGTGGGGCAGGGCATACCCCAGCAGGAACTGGTCTTCGGCGTTGATGATCTGCCGGCCGTCCATGCGCGTCGATCCCGGACGGTCTTTCCACTCGTAGTCGCCGATGTCCTTGCGCCCGGCTATCTGCCGCCGGTCGCTGCGCCGGTAGCCGCGCGACTGCGTGTCGTACCGGGCCGCGTCGGCCTCCTCCTGCGTCTCGATGATGCGCTCTGCGACATAGCCGAAGATACGCCCCATGCGCTCGCCCTCGGCGATGCCCCCGAACTGGCTCCCGTCGCCGACCGAGATGCCGTTGATGCGGTTGCGGGGATTGCCGTTGTCGGGCAGTTCGAGCACGCGGTTCATGTTGTAGCTGTACGTGAAATCCGTCCTCCACGAAAAACCCTTGCGGTCGATGTTGACCGACGACAGTGACAGCTCCGTGCCGTAGAACCTGACGCGCCCCAGGTTGGTCGAAACCGAATTGTAGCCCGTCGTATTGGGGAGGCTGACGTCGAACAGCAGGTCGCGCGTCTCCTTGTTGTAATAGTCGAGCGCCAGCGTGATGCGGTTGTCCAGCAGCCCGAGGTCGATGCCGGCGTTGAACTGGAGGGTCTTCTCCCAGATCAGGCCGTTGTTGGGCATCGTATTGGTCGTGGTGGTCGCGTTGCCGTTGTAGGTGTAGAGCGAGTTGTAGCTGCCGTAGGTGTCGTACAGCCCGATCCCGTTGTTGCCCGTCAGCCCGTAGCTCACGCGCGCCTTGAGCATGCTGACCGCACTGTTTTCGGGCCAGAACCCCTCCTTGCTGACCACCCATCCGGCCGATGCCGCCGGGAAATAGCCCCAGCGGTGGCCTGCGGCGAATTTCGACGAACCGTCGATGCGCATCGTCGCGGCGAAGAGGTAACGCCCGCCGTAGTCGTAGTTCACACGCCCGAAATAGGAGATCAGGCACTCCCGCGTGCGGGTACTCTTCGGATAGTTGGCGATGTTCGAAGTCCCGGCGTCGAGCACGGGCAGCTTGTCCGACACGGCGCCCTGCACCCGCACGTCGAAGCTGTTGAGTTTGTCGAGCATGTATTCGTAGCCCGCCACGGCACCCAGGCGGTGCCCGTTGCCGAACGTACCCTTGTAGTCGGCATAGGCCTGGAAATCCATGCGGTTGGTCTCCGAAAAGCCCTCCTTCATGGGCCGTATGTTCGAGCCCGTCGTGGGGTTGTCCTCGACATAGAAATAGCTGCGCGTATGGCGGTTATAGTTGGTGAACTGCCCGACCAGGCGCAGCCCGTCGAACACCTCCCAGTCGAGGTTGATCGTGGCCGTCGAACGCTTGATCGTCGACCCGGCATTGTGGTAGTAATAGGCGTAGTAGGCGGCCGGTATCGTCGTGTTGTTGGTGCCCAGCGCGGGCGTGCCCGCCAGCTCCTCGCCCGCCTCCTCGCCGTACCAGTCGCGGTGGGTGTTGGGGACGGAGAGCCCACGTATGACCGAGTTGCGCAGGCTGAGCGGCGCACTCTCGAAGGTCTGCTGCTCGATCTGCGAATAGTCGAATGTCGTCGAGGCCCTGAGCCGCCGCGTCACCTGGAAGGTCGTGTTGCCGTGGAACGTGAAGCGCGAATAGCCCGTCGTGATCCCGATCCCGCTGTCGTCCGTATAGCCCGCCGAGGCGGCGTATTGGATGTTGTCGCCGCCCCCGTCGATGCCGACGTAGTAATTCTGCCAACATGCGTCGCTGAACCATTGGCTCTGCTGGTCGTTGTCCTCGAAGACGATGATGCGCCCGGGGTTCACCGGGTCTTCGACCCATTGGTAGCCGGCGGGAACCTGCTCGTCCGGCCGGAGGTAACGGGTCGTCCAGAGCGATTTGGCCGTATTGCCCGTGCCTGCCGACTGTTCGCCGCCCAGCACCGATGCCGGATCCATGCCGCCGCAATACCCCTCCATGAGCGCCGGACGCACCGTGAGGATGTAATCGCGGGCGTTCATCAGGTCGAACTTCGTGGCGGGCGACGCCCAGGCCCACTGCCCCTCGAATACGATCCGGGGGCCGAGGTGTTTCGAACCTTTCTTCGTGGTGATGAGGATCACGCCGTTCGACGCGCGGGAACCGTAGATGCCCGCCGCCGCGGCATCCTTGAGGAACGAAACGGATTCGATGTCGTTGGGATTCAGCCCGGCCATTTCGCGGACTACGCCGTCGACCAGCACGATCGGGTCGTTCGACTGGTTGATCGACGATCCGCCGCGAATCAGGAATTTGGGGTCTGCGCCCGGTGTCGCATCGGTCGTAGCGACCCTCACGCCGGGGACGCGTCCCTTCAAGGCGTCGCCGACCGAATTGACAGGGATACCCTCCAGGAGATGCCCGTCGAATTTGCTGATGGCCGCAGTCACCGTCCTGCGCGACTGCGTGCCGTATCCGACCACCACCACGTCCTCGAGCACGGCTTCGTATTCCTCCAGTACGACGTCGATGGCCGACCTCGTCCCGATGCGTTCCTCCCGGTCGGCATAGCCTATGTATGAGAAAACGAGGGTGGCGTCCGGATCGGCGAAGATCCGGTAATTGCCCTCCGCCCCGGCCGAAACGCCCCGCATCGTATCCTTCACGACGACCGAGGCGCCGACCAGCGGCGTCCCCGAGCCGTCCTTGACGCGCCCCGTCACGAGTACCAGCTGCGAACGCGCGGAATCCGTGTCGTAGGTCAGCACCACGATGCGGTCGACGACCTTGTAACGGAATCCCCGTCCCTTGAATACCTTTTCCAGGATATGTTCCAGCGGCGCCGCGGTTTCATGCACCGACACGTCGCCGAGCGGCATCTGCGACAGTGCCGATTCGTAGGAGAACAGTACGCCCGTCTGTGAGGTGACGGCCTCCGTGAAGGTCAGCACCGTTGCGGATCCGAGCGTGAGATCCACAGCGTAGGTCTTTTGTGGCGAGGCATTTCTGCCGTCATCCGTAGCATGGGCCTGCGGACACATGCCGGTCAACAGGAGAAGAAATACCAATTCCAGCTTGGGGATGGAATTTTTCTTCATATTTTAAGGTTCGTGAAGCGTGTTCCGGGTTGTGCGGTGCAAAAGGCCTGCGGTGGTCGGCCGCAGGCCCCGTATCATTCGTTGCGGATCACCTCGCAATGCGTTCCGGTCATGAACTCGACGATGTCGACGACCTCCTCGAGCGAATTGCTCCGCAGGTAGTTGATGTCGTAGCGTTTGCCGTCGTCGGGCGACATGATGCGTATGCGTACGCCGTAGCTCTTTTCGATGCCGGCGATGATCTCCGTGATCGTGGCGCCCTTCATCGTGACCAGGTTGTAACGCCTGGTCACATAGAGCGGCGCGTTGATTTCGGCCACCTCCATGTCGCCCATCCGGGCGTCGTACACGGCGCGCTGGTTGGGATGCAGCCGCACGAGGTTGTCGCCGCCGGGGGTTTCGAGGCGTACGACGCCGCGTTCGAGCACCACCTCCGTGAGCGGGTCGCCGGCGAGCGCCCGGACATTGAAGGCCGTGCCCAGCACCCGGATCGCCAGTTCGCGGGTCTCCACGACGAAGGGATGCCGCGCATCGTGCGACACGTCGAAATAGGCCTCGCCGTCGAGCCGCACGATCCGCTCCCCGTCCCCCTTGCCTACGGCATAGCGCAACTCGGTGCCGTCTTGCAGCCACACCTGCGTCCCGTCCTCCAGATGCAGGACGGCCACGTCGCCGGTATGGTTGGCATAGGACTGGAACCGCCCGGCTTCCGGCAAGCGCACACCTGCCAGCCAGGCTGCCGCGACCGCGATCACGACCACGGCTGCCGCAGCCGCTGCGGACATCCAACGCCGCCATGCGAACCGCGCGGGGCGCTGCATGGCGTCGTCGGCGTCGATACGCGCGTTGAGCCGCCGTAGCATGGCATCGCAACGCTCGCCGGTGGCGGGGGAGATGAGCGTCCTGTGTGCGCTCCATACGGCCGCGACTTCAAAAAACAGGCTGCGGTTCTTCTCCGAGGCTTCGAGCCAGGCATATACCTCCCGGTCTTCGGCCCCGCTCGTCCGGCGGACGAGGTATCTGTATAGCAATCCCTCCATGTCGGTTATGGTAGGGGTATCTGTATGGCGTTCCAATATGTATACTTTTAGGGTGTTACCTATACTATACAGCCATAGGCACAAAAATACCTAGTCTGTTTTCACTTTTTTTTCGAAAAAGTGCATTTTTTCTGGAATCCCGGGAAATACGGGTCGAGGACGAAGCTGCGCAGGGCTAAAGGTAATAAAAATATCCGGGCTTCAAAGCCCGGATATCATCCCGGCCGTACCTCCGGCACAGGTGCCGGGCAGGATACGGAACGGTTCGGTCAATTCCATTTGCCCAGCAGCTTGCGGGGGTAGTTCGTGCAGATGGCGTAGAGTTTGTCCTTGTAGGCCAGGTAGTAATCCATGTCGACATCCAGGTCGGCATTGTATACGCTGAGCTTCAGCCCCGCATCGAGGAATTTCTGCACCGAATAACCGTTCTTGTTCACGGTCTTCCCCTCGAAATAGAGGTTTTCGGTCGAGAGGTTCGCCCACGGATAGCCGTAGGAGATGTAATCGGCCGGGTTGCGGAAGCTCATCCACCCGGCATTGCTGCCCACGGCGCCCGCCGCGGCGAGCGAACGCTGCCAGATGGTGACGGGGCTGCTCGAACTGATTTTCGTCGCGTTGCCCGTGACGATGAACTCGCAGAAATTCTGCGCGCCCATCTCTTCGATGATCTCGCACGCCCGCTCACACGCCCTGGCCGAAGCCTCGCGCCCCTCTTCGGTCGATTTGCCGTCGATGGTAATGTTCTTCACGTCGAGCCACAGGCGCGTGGTTCCCGCCTCGAGCACCACGTCGATGAAGTCGGCCAGCGAGGGCAGTTGTTCCCCGTTGGCCAGTGTCCCGGCGGCACGCAGTTCGGCGAGCGTATGCTCCCACGGCTTGAGGTTGTTGATGTAACACCCCGCCGATGCGTGCGCCACCACGACATCGTCGTCCTTCGTAAGGTAGATGTCGCACTCCGACGCGTAGCAGCCCAGCCCGATGGCATAGTTGAGCGCCGCCACCGAATTGTCGGGGAACTGCCGTGTCCCGGCCTCCGTCGAACCGCCGCGGTGCGCGACGACCCGGTTGCCGACCTCGGCCGGGGTTTTGATCTCGGTGCCGGGCTTCGACGGCCCCGTCCAGTCCTTCAGCGGATCTTCGTCGTCGCTGCATCCTGCCGCCAGGCCGGCTGCGACAAGGGTGAGGAGCATAAGCATTTTATCGTATTTCATAGGTTTTTCTTTTTTTATTCGTTGTCGTTCCATGGCCGGAGCCCGGGCCGGACTGAGGCGTTCTCCCGTCCGGCCGCTCCGGATTCAGAAATTCTCGTAATTTTTCACACAGCGCACCGCGGCTCCCGAACCGTTGCCCACGTCGAACCCGTCGTCGAATACCATATCGGCCGAGGTCGTACAGTAGGCGCGCCACAGGGCCATCTTCGAGGCCGTGGTCTGTCCCATCATCGGAATCAGGCAATAGAAGCGCACGTTGCCCGAGTTGGCGCAGTAGTCATAGCCGCTCTTGTAGAGGCGCCACCCCTGCGGGTAGAGGTTGAAAGCGAAGGCCTCGGCACCGTTCGAAATGGCGGTCGCGGGGTTGAACTCGGCGTCCTGCCACTCCTTGCAGCGCAGGTGCGCCGCCACATTGGCCGCATTGCCCGAGGTCATGGCGCCGTACGATGCCGTCGCAGCCGCCACGGGGTAGTCCGAATAGCTCTTCGACGACTCCGCCACCGCGTAGATCAGGTCTTTCCAGTCGGACATGTTGGCGATATGCCAGCCGTAGGGACAGATGCCCTGCACCTGCATCGAGAGCGACGGGTGGTCGGCCTCGGCCTGCGTATTGCCGCCGTCGGAGGCTGCGTAGTCTTTCAGGTCGGCCTTGAGGATCGGTTCCAGCGTGATGCTGTTGCCCACAGCATCCACGACCACCGTCCCGGCGCCTCCCAGCGGGAAGGGCATCAGCAGGGCCGGGCTCAGCGCGCCGGCCGGGTCGCCCGTCAGCGTTTCGTACGAACTGTAAAGGCGTCCGTAGACCGAAGCGCGCGTCGTCACGCCGTCGGGCATCATCAGCTCCTTGAGCGTCCCGCCGTTCTCCTCGGTGTCATAGGCCGGGTTGCGCATCGAATACTCCGCTTCGTCGTAACCGCCCGTCTTCGAGCCCCCGACCAGACCGCTGCCCAGCTTGTAGGTGCCCATCGCCGCGCCGCCGTTCCAGTGCAGGCCGGTCGTCATCCACGTCTTGGTCTTTCCGTCACGCGTGACGTATTCCTTGGTGGGGTAGCCGGCCAGTTCCGATTCGGGCATGCTGTTCACGGTCGAGATGCGCGTGAACTCGGCCTTCGAGTCGGCTGCCACCACGTTGTTGTCGTCGTCGAGCGCGATCGTCACGCGCAGGGCGTTCATCCCCGCAATGCCGAACGTGAGCTCGGGCGCCGCGGCCTCGGCAGCCGCGTCGGCCAGTACGGCGAGTTTGCCGTCGGCCGTCAGCGCATAGCGCGGATAGGCGTCCGGCGTACGCGAAGTCGAGAGGATCACCTTGCCGCTGCGGAAATAGTGGTCGAGGCCGAACACCAGGTCGTTCTTGTTCATCTGTGCGGCATCGCCGAAGGCCGCAAAGTGGGGTATGCCCGACCCGTAAATAAACAGGTAGGTTTCGTTGGCCAGCTGCCGCACCTTGATCTGCCTTGTGGCGAGGCTCGTATCCTCCGTCCCAGCGCTCACGGTCACCGTCGCCTCCCGCATGTCGGTGGGCGAGGTGTTGTCCGAAGCCGCGAGGACGACCGTCCCGGCCTCCCTGTCGAGCGTGCAGGTGAGCCACTCCACGCCCTCTTCCAGCTCGGCCGTGACGGTCGAGGCGGGCATGTTGGTCTCGAAGGCCACAGTCACCTCGGCAGGCTCCAGGGCCATCATTTCGATGTCCGATTCCGTCGAGAGGGTGAGCGTGGCATCGGGTTTGAGCCCGACCTGCGTGATCGGGAAATCGACGCTTTCGCCCGTCTTGGAGAGCGTTACGCGCAGCGTTCCCGTGCGCTTGTAGTCCGTGTTCGCGGAGCAGGTGATCCGCAGCGCCTTTTCGACCGCGCCGTCGGGCGAGGCCGTATGGTAGTCGAGCGTGGCCCAGTCGGTGCCGACCAGTTCGGCATACCAGTCGCTATACATTTTACCGTAGGGGTTCACCGTCACGATGTAGGTGCCGAACGCCAGTCCGTCCGTCGTCCGCCCGTCGGCATCGAACCCGATCGCGGCGGGCGAAATCGAGATGCGCGCCTCCCGGCTCGTGTTGTCCGCATCGGTGCCCGACTCGTAACAGCCTGTGAATGCCGCGGCGGCGATGGCGAGCAGGCCGGATATGAATTTTCTCATAGCTGAATAGTTTTCTGTTGGGTAAATGGATTAAGACCAGCCTTCGGTCTGCCTGAGGTTGCTGTTCTTGTTGATCGCCGAGGTCGAGATCGGGAAGAGGTAGATGTTGGGGTTCGTCGAACCGCCCACGCCGCCCTCGACACCCGTATTGGGCCAGTATTTGAGCGGGCAGTAGGTGTCGATGTAACCCAGGCGGATGTAGGTGAACCACAGGTTGCCCTCCTCGGCGAATTCCCAGCGGTTCTCCGCAGCCAGCGCTTCGAGCACGTCCTGCTGCGTGGCCGAGGTGTAGAAGTCCGCCTTCCCGTAGGCGCGCTGGGCGACCACGTTCAGCTCTCCGAGCGCCTCCTTGTACTGTTTCCTGTAATAGTACAGCTCGGCACGGAACATATAGTACTGCGCATACCGGTAGAGGATCAGGTCGTCGTCGTAGAGCAGCGTTCCCGAAGACCAGTCGCCCGTGAACTTGTTGGGCCATCCGACCTTTTCGTACATGTCGCTCACGCCCGTGCGCTCCATATAGGTCACGTCGCTGCGCTGGTCGTTGTTCTGCTCCTTGTTCCGTTTCAGTTCGCCGATGAATTCGTCCGCATAACAGAACCACTGGTTGCTCGATACCGGCACGCCGCCCTCGACGTTGCGGTAGGAGGCCTTGACCTGCGTCGAGCCCCAGATGAAGCGCTGGATGTAGCTGGCCGAATGCACCTCGTTCGTCGCATCGACATGCAGCGCGAAGGCGATCTCCTTGTTGGCCTTGTTCTTCACGTCGAACACATCGGCGAACTTGCCGAGCAGCGGCGTGCGCGTAACGGCGTCGAGCGCCTCCCCGGCCATCGTCAGGTAGGAATCGCCGCCTTTCTGTGCGGCGTACATCCACAGCGCGAAGTCAGCCTTCAGCATGTTGATGTTGTCCACCGTGGCATAATAGCAGCCCTGGGCGTTGGAAGTGATGTGCGTGAGCGCGCTTTCGATGTCCTGCGCCACCTGGGCGTAGACCTCGGCCCTGGGCGAACGCGAAGGGTAGATCTCCCGCCCGGTGCTCTCGGTGGGCGTCAGGATGACGGGCGCGTCGCCCCATACGCGGGCGATCCAGTAGTAGACGTATGCCCGGACGAAATAGGCGTTCCCGAGGCAGTAGCTGCGCGTCTGGTCGGACATTTCGACCGACGGCGCGTACTTTATCACCGAGTTGCACTGGTTGATACAGGTGTAGAGGTTCGTCCAGCTTACCGACGACGTGCCTCCGTTGAGCAGGCTGTGCAGTACTTCCAGCATGTCCGAGTCCATCAGCGAACGGTTCGTACCGCGATCCCACATGGCGGGCCCGACGCGCAGTTCGCCCCAGAAGAACTGGTTCGTGTAATTCTGCCGGAAGGCGTTGCGCAATTCGAAATAGATACCCGTCGTCGCGCCCGTGACATCGCTTTCGTCCACCCACATGTTCGTCGTGTTGAGCTGGTCGGAGTTGACGATATCGAGCTCGCACCCCGCCATCGCCATCGAGGCGGCGCCTATCGCTGCAATATATAGCTTATGGAATTTCATATTCGTATATTCGATTTAGTTGTTGAGAATCATCCCGTTCAGAACGTGGCCTTCAGGCTGAACATCACCTTGCGCGTGGGCGGGTATATGTTATAATCGGCCGAACTGGTGTTCACCACGCTGTACATGCCCGTGCTCGATCCCGAGGAGGCCACCGCCGACTCAGGCGACACGCCCTTGACCTTCGTCCAGTATACCAGCGTGTTGCCCGATACCGAGACCGTCAGGTTGCCCAGCCCGAGCTTGCCGATCCACCGCTTGGGGAAGCTGTACGACAGCGTCACGTCGCGCAGGCAGAGGTAATCGCCCTTTTGCACGCTGATGTCCGAGATGCGCGAATAGTTCTTGTTGCCACCGTCGGCGTCGTTGGCCGACAGGCGCGCCAACTTGGTGTTGTCGCCCGGCTTCTGCCAGCAGTCGTTCGCATCGTAGATGAGGTTCCAGTTGCAGTTGCCCATCGAGGTTTGCAGGCCGCGCGTATACATGTAGTTGTAGACCGAGTGTCCCAGCGCATAGTCGACGTAGACCGACAGCGAGAGATTCCTGTACTTGAAGGTATTGTTCATACCGCCGGTGGAGTGGGGCGTCACGTACCCCAGCAGGAACATGTCCTCGTCGTTGATCTGCTCGCTGCCGTCCGCCGTACGCGCCGACCCGGCGCGGTTGAGCCATTCGTAGTCGCCGATGTCCTTGCGGCCGGCGATAGAACGGCCGTCCGAACGGCGGATGCCGTGCGAATTGACGTCGTACAGCGCCGCGTCGGCCTGCGCCTCGGTTTCGATGATGTAGGCGGTCTTGTAGCCGTAGATGCGCCCCATGCGTTCGCCGACGGCCGTGCCGCCGAAACGGAATCCCGTCTCCGACATCGTGTACCCGCCGATACGCCATGCATCCTTGCCGTCGACGTCCTTGTACCTGTACTCGTCGGGGAGCGACAACACCTTGTTCATGTTGAACGAGTAGGTGAAGTCGGTCGTCCAGGTGAAGTTCTTGCTCTGGATGTTCACCGTCGAGAGTTCCACCTCGGCGCCGTAGAAGCGTACCGAACCGACGTTCTGCCGGGCCGAGCCGTAACCCGACGTATCGGGCAGCGTGACGCTGAAAAGCAGGTCGGTGGTCTTCTTGTTGTAATAGTCGGCCATCAGGCGGATGCGGTCGTTGAAGAATCCCATGTCGACGCCGATGTCCAGCTGGTGGGTGGTCTCCCATTTGAGCCTCATGTTGGGCAGCGCCGTGGGCAGGATGGCGCTCGCACCGTTGTAGATCGACGTTGCGCCGAACCCTCCGTAGGCATCGTAAAGGCCGATGTAGTTGTTACCCGTCAGGCCGTACGAGGCGCGTATCTTGAAGCTGTTGAAATTGCGCACGTTCCAGAATTTCTCCTCCGAGACCACCCAGCCGGCCGACGCCGCAGGGAAATATCCCCAGCGGTTTCCTTCGGCGAATTTCGACGAGCCGTCGGCGCGGAACGTGAACATGAAGAGGTACTTCTTCTTGTAGTCGTAGTTCAGGCGCCCGAAATAGGAGGAGAGCGCCTCGTTGGTGTTGGTGTCCGCCCAGCCCGTGGCGTCCGTCCCTGCGGCCAGCGTCGGCACCTTGTCCGAATCGGCGCCCGTAACCGTCAGCGAAAGGCCGTTGACCGTGTTTTTCATGTAGTCGAACCCGACCGTGCCCTCGATCGTATGATCCTGCGCGAAGGTCTTGCGGTAGTTCAGGTAGCCCTGCGTGCTGAAGCGGTTGGTCTGCCCCCACTTCTCGTAGGTGCGGCGCTGGTTGGAGATAGCGTTGCCCGCCAGGCGCTGGTTGTCGATCCTGTAATAGTTGTGGTTGGCAACCTGCATCACGGCGCGCAGCCCGTCGACGATTTCCCATTCGAGGTTGAAATTGGCCGTCATGCGGCGTGCCGTGTAGTTGCTCGTATAGTAACGGTCGAACCATGCGGCCGAGATGGTCGTGTTGTTGGTTCCCTGGGCGGGCGTGCCGTCATCCAGGTAGTCGCGGTGCGTGGCGGGCATGAACATGCCGCGGCCCACGGTCGTCCAGTAGGTGGCGATACCCGACGAGGGGAGCGTGTTGCCCTTCGTTTCCGAGTAGTCGAACACGGTCGTCGCCTTCAGGTTCCTGAGTATCTTGAACGAGGTGTTGCCGTGGAAGGTGAAACGCGAGAAATCGGTGTTGATGCCGATGCCGCCGTCCTTCGTGTAGCCGGCCGACGCGGCATACTGCACCTTGTCGTTGCCGCCGTTCACGCCGACGTAGTAGTTCATCCAGTACGAGTCGTCGAACCATTGCTTCTGCTGGTCGTTGTCCTGGTAGGCGATCAGTTTCGAGTGGTCGATGGGGTCGACCATCACCTTCCAGCCTGCGGGGACATCGGCCGGCGTATCCACGAATTTGGGCGTCCACACCGAATTGTCGCCGTTGCCGATACCGGCGGAGTTGGCGCCCGTCAGGATGCCCGAGCCGTAGGCGTAGGTCGAAGGGTATTCGTTCAGCATCGTGCGCATCGTGCGCAGGTAGTCGCCGCCGTCCATCAGGTCGAACCTCACGGCGGGCGAAGTCCATGCGGCCTGCGCCTCGAATGTCACCTGCGGGCCCCGTGCCATGCTGCCCTTCTTGGTCGTGATGAGGATTACGCCGTTCGAGGCGCGGGCACCGTAGATACCCGCCGAAGCGGCGTCCTTCAGCACCTCGATCGACTCGATGTCATTGGGGTTCAGGCCGGTCATTTCACGGTTCACGCCATCGATGATAATGATCGGGGCGTTCGACTGGTTGATCGACGAACCGCCGCGAATCAGGAACACGGGGTCGGAACCCGGCTGGTTGTCGGCCGACGATACGCGCACGCCGCCGACACGTCCCTTCAGGGCATCGCCGATGGAGTTGACCGGTGCGCCGGCGAGTTTCTCGCCGTCCACCTTCGAAACTGCGGCCGTGATCGTGCGGCGCGACTGCGTGCCGTAGCCGATCACCACCACGTCGTCCACCATCAGCGCATCCTCTTCGAGCACAACGTCGATCGCCGAGCGGGTGCCTACGGGCACCTCCTGTTTCTTGTAGCCTATGAAGCTGAATTCGAGCGTTGCATCGGGGCCCGCCTGGATCGAATAGCGGCCGTCGGCCCCGGATGTCGCGCCGGTTGCGGTTCCCTTCACGATGACGGTGGCGCCGATCACCGGTTCGCCCTTCGCATCCCTGACCGCACCCGTTACGAGGTTGCCCTGCGCCTGCGCGTCCATCCCGCACAACACCAGAGCAATTATACATACACTTTTCAAAAGTGTCGTAAGGACTCTTTTCATAATAGGTTTCTTTCAGTTAAGTAATTAATGATTTGCCGGGCTATTTCTCCCCGAAGGTGATGCCCGACGACGAGCCCCCGTCCTGGAAGCCGACCGCCAGTTCCGCATAGTTCGTCCCGGTGAGTGCCGTGCCGTTCACCGAACCGCCTGCGGCGCTGTCCTCCACGCTGTGCTTGTTCCAGCCCACGAGCGCCCCCGCATGCAGCGCACATGCCACCGCGCCGAAATTCCTGCATCCGGACACGGCGCCCACGTCGTTGCGCCCGATGATGCCCCCGGCCGCCAGCAGCGCCGAAGTGCCCTCGACGGTGGCCTGTACCGCACCGTTGTTGACGTTGCCCGTGACGGCCGACTTGTCCTTGGTATTGTAGTCGTAGCCGACGATGCCGCCCGCATAGGAGCTCTTGCCCGCCTGGGCATTGTGCATCCAGACCGCACCGTCGTTGGTGTTGTTGGTCGCATTGCCCGACTTGATGATGCCCGCGATGCCTCCGGCGCCGATATTGGCGTTGCTGGAATTTACCGTCGCCGAGACCTTGCCGCTGTTCGTGCAGCCGTTGGTCACCGCCGTGCCGTCCGTGCCGTCGTAGAAACCCACGATGCCGCCTGCGGCCTCCCAGTTGTTGGCCGTCGCCGTATAGGCCAGGGTGATGTCGCCGCTGTTCGAACAGTCGTCTATCGTGCTGGCGTTGTGCGTACCGACGATACCGCCGATGCGGGTCACCTGCAGTTTGTCGGAGCTGACGGCCGCCCTGTTGGCACACCCCGTGACCTTCGCCCCGCTGTACGTCTGCCCCGCGATGCCGCCGATGCAGAGGTAACCCGCGCCTGCGGCATTGGCCTGCACGAATTTCACCTCGGCTTCGTTCGTGCAATCCCGGATCGCCGCCGCATAGTTCACGCCCGCGATCCCGCCGATGAAGCAGTTGCCGTTCATGTTCGAGACGACGGTGCCTTTGTTGGTGCAGTTGTCGATCACCAGCGTCGGGCAGCTGTCCACGATGTAGGCGACGATGCCGCCGATGCGGTGGGCTGCCGACGCGCCCGCGTTGTCGAACCGGATCTCGCCCGCATTGGTGCAGTTGCTGATGGTCGTATTGACCGCGGTCTTCATCACCGAGGCCGTAATTCCCGCCACGGCGTTGCCCAGCCCGAGCGAAGTCATCACCGGGCCGTGGTTGTGGCATCCGTCCAGCGTGATCGCCCCGGCCGCGTCGCCCGAGCCGTCGACGATGCCCGCGATGCCGGCCACATAGCTCGCCACGCCCGCCGTCGCCACGTTGCTCACCGCGCCGTAGTTCCTGCAGCCGCTCATCTTCCCGTTATACAGGCTGCCAACGATGCCGCCCGTGCGCGACTTGCATCGGGAATCCGCCGTGACGGTCACGGGTACGAAGCTGGTCACGCCGGTGAGCGTATTGTTCGATTGTGCGACGATGCCCGCATAACACCACGTATCGGTGTCGGCGCTGTATTTGAGCTCGATGCGGCTCGTCCCGTCATAGGAGGTGCCGTCCTTCGACCCGAAAACCACATCCGAGATCGCCCCTTTGGCATAGGCGAAGAATCCGGCATAACGCCCGTCGGCCGATACGTTGATATTGTAGATACGGTGGCCGTTGCCGTTGAACGTCCCCGTGAAATTCTCGATCGGCGTCCACGGGACATTCCGCATGTCGATGTCGGCCTGGAGGTCGACGATGGCACCGCCGTTGTCGTCGGCGCACTCCTGCGCGAAGTTCACCATGTCTTCATAGGTGGCGATCCTCAGCCGGAAGAAAAGCTCGGTCGCGGCTCCGATGCAGTTCCCCGCAAAGGCCACTTCCTGCCCTTCGAACAGGTTTTTGACGAAGACGCTCCCGTCCGTACAGGAGATCGTCGCCTTCAGCCCGCCGTCCACCTTCGTACCGCTGGCGATCAGGAAATTCACCGTCTGGGCCTGCACCAGCGACATTTCGCCGATCTCCATCGTAAGGATGTCCGACACCGCGGCATCCTCGCCGACGGTCACCGCACCCGTCCGGGGATCGACCACGGCCTCCGATACGGCCAGGTGCCCCTCTACACCGTCGGGGTCGACCGGTTCGAGCGTGATTTTCGAAATGGTCTTCGAAGCCTCCTCGCCGATCGTGAGCGACAGCACCGAAGCCAGCGGCTTGAAGTGCAGGCCGAGGCTGCCCTGGGCGGGTGCGGCGTCGGCCGCATAGGCATACATCGGCAGGGTAGCGCCCGTCTGGTCGGCACCGACCGCAAATACGCCGTCGACGGCCTTGAAATAGGCCATCACTTCGCCGCGTGCGTCCGCAGGCAGCGAGAGGGCCACCGGATGGAACTCGACACCGTTGCCGGCGTCGTAGGTTTCGTACACATAAGACACCCCCTTGTAGCCGACGATGATCTGGTCGCCTTCCTGCCATAGGGGAGCATACGCCTCGCCGTCCCCGGTAGCGGACGGGATCGCATCGATCGTCGCAAGGATCGTCACGGCATCCGCCGAAGGTTCGTCCACGGGGGATACCTTCGGATGCGTGTTGTCCTCCGAACAGCCTGCGATCGCCAGCATTGCTGCTGTGAAAAGAAAAATTTTTCGCATGGTTTTGTTTTGTTGGTTAAGAAATAGTTGGTTGGTGGAAATACGGGTTGCAGGGTTTGCCCGGCGCGGGCAAACCTTTCGTACGGCTGTCGCGCACCGGCTCTGACGGCGGAAAAACACATTTAAAGCCATCGTGCAGGTAAATCATACGATATATTTATATATCAAATTCATGGCACCTCTGCGAATGAGGGTGCTATCGGCGGCTGAAGGCGCCTTCGGGAATGTCGTTTCCATCGGTCGTGTAGTTTAGGCGGTGTTCATAGATACATACAGTCGACCCGCCCAAACCACTTACCGGAAATTGAAAAAATCGGGAGCAGGATCAAACGAAAAAGCGCCGGGATACTATGTATCCCGACGCCTTGGGGTCTGTGCCGCTCCGGCCTATACGCCCCGCATGAAGAGCAGCGAAAGCAGCAGCAACAGTTGTTCCTTGGAGAGTTTCCGGCGCAGTTGCTTGAGCGCCGCATACATGTGATTTTCCACCGTGCGCGGCGAAATGCCCAGCTGCTCGCCGATCTCGCGGTTCGAAAGGTCTTCGATGTAGCTCAGCCGGAACACTTCGCGGCATTTGGGCGGCAGCGACTCGATGGCCGCATCGAGGCTGGCGCGCAGGTCGTCGTTGTAGAGTTTCTGCACGACGGGGCTGTTGTCGGGTGCATAGTACGAACTGCCCAGCGCGGCGATGCGCTCCCGGTAGTAGGCGCCGTATTCGCCGGCGCGCCTGTTCTTGTCCAGGTAGTTGAGCGAGCGGTTGTAGACCGAACGCAGCAGGTACTTGTACAGCGAGTTCGAATCGTCGAGCGTCTCCCGCCGCTGCCATACGTTGTAGAACACGTCCTGCACCACGTCCTCGGCCCAGTCGTCTTTGAGGAACAGGCGGGCGTAGGAAACCAGCATGGCGTAATATTTCCGGCACAGTTCGTCGAACGCCTTGCGGTCGCCCGCGCGAACCCGTGATATTAGCGAGATTTTCTCCATCGGATAATCAGATTCGGTACAAAAATAAACATTCTCGCCGAACGAAACAATGTCCGGTGCCTTTTTTAATTTTTTTGTAATCCGGTTAGGTGGTTTCCCGCGATCGGTTGTATTTAATATGACACGACCAAACTACACGACCGATGAGAAAAAACCTTACCCTCGCATTTTTTGCCCTTTTCTGTGCCCTGACCGCCGCCGCACAACTGCATAACGACGATGTCCACGTCCATGAGGCCGTCAGCCGCCAGAACTACCGCCAATACCTCCGCATACCCGACATCGGCGGCTATATCACGCTCAAATGCGATTTCCACGTCCATTCCGACATCTCCGACGGACAGGTGTGGCCCGTCGGCCGGGTCAACGAAGCGTGGAACGACGGACTGGACGCGATCGCCATGACCGACCACATCGAGGTGCACAAGAACGCCGACATCATCCGTTGCGGCCTCAATAAACCCTACGAACTGGCCAAGGCACGCGGCGACATGATCGGGATGATCGTGATCCCCGGTGCGGAAATCACCCGCAAGAAGCCGTTGGGGCACATCTGCACGCTCTTTATCCAGGATGCCGACAAACTCGACGTCGAGGACGAGATGCAGGCCGTCGAGGAGGCCTGCCGCCAGGGCGCCTTCCTGCTGTGGAACCATCCCGGCTACCCCGACCGGAAAAGCGACATCTATCCCGTCCACGAACGCCTGATCGCCCAGGGCAAACTCCGCGGCGTCGAGGTGTTCAACAAGACCGAATCCTATCCCCGCGCATTCGACTACGCGGTTCAGTACGGCCTCGTGCCGTTCGCCAACAGTGACATACATTATATGAGCGGGAGCATCTATCCCGTGCGCGGCAGCCGTCCGATGACCCTGGTCTTCGCCACCGCCCGCACGGCCGGGGCGATCCACGAAGCGCTCCTCGCCGGGCGGGCCCTGGCCTGCTTCGACGGCAACCTGATGGGGCACGGGGAGTACATCGGCCAGATGATAGACGCTGCGCTCGAAATCCGCGAGATACGCCAGGTCAGCAAGACCAAACGCACGTTCGAGATCGCCAACAAGTCCGACCTGCGTTTCGCCGTCCGTCCGGCCTCCTACGACTATCCCATGCCCGTCTATGCGGGGCAGGTGCTGCGCATCGACATCACACAGGGCGAGGAGGTCGAATTTACGAACTGCATCCTCGGCAAGGGCAGGTATTACACCCGCATATTCTGGGAATAGGGCGCAGGGCATACGCCGCCGGGGCTCAGCGCTGCGACGGGCCACGGCAACCGATACGGTATTTTGTTACAGAAGCCATATTTAAACCACGAATGCAATGAAGAAAGCTATTCAATTCGGAGCCGGGAACATCGGCCGCGGATTTATCGGCGCCGTGCTGGAACAGGCGGGCTACCATGTGGTATTCGCCGATGTGAACGAACAGGTCGTCGCGAGGATCAACTCGGACAGGGCCTATACGGTTCAGATCATGGACACGGTCTGCGAGCAGATGCGCATTACCGACATTTCGGCAATGGACTCCCGGAGCCCGGAACTTGCCGCCCAGATCGCCGGGGCGGAACTCGTCACCACGGCGGTGGGGCTGACCGTGCTGCCCCGCATCGCCGGAGCCATCGCGGCGGGTATCGCCGCACGCAGGGATGCAGGCGTCACCGAGCCGCTCAATGTCATCGCCTGCGAAAACGGCGTCCGCGCCACCACACAGCTCCGGGAGGCTGTCCTCAAGCACCTCGACGAGGCCCAGCGTGACTGGTGCGAGCAGTACGTCGGCTTCCCCGACTGCTCGGTCGACCGCATCGTGCCGCCGGTCAAGAGCGAGAACCCGATCGACGTGGTCGTCGAACGCTTCTTCGAATGGAACGTCGAGCGCGCCGCATTCAAGGGCGCCGTGCCCGAAATCCCCGGCATGAATCCGGCCGACAACCTGATCGCCTATATCGAGCGCAAGCTCTTCACGCTCAATACCGGCCACGCCATCACGGCTTACCTGGGACGGATGAAAGGCTACATGACCATCTGCCAGAGCATCTCCGACGAACATATCCATACCATCGTGAAAGCCGCCATGCGCGAAAGCGGACGGGGGCTGGTGGCGCTCTACGGCTTCGACCGCGACGCCCACTTCGCCTATATCGACAAGATCATCGGGCGCTTCCGCAACCCCTACCTCTGCGACGACGTGACCCGCGTGGGACGCGAGCCGCTGCGCAAGCTTTCGGCAGGCGACCGCCTCGTCAGGCCCATCCTCACGGCCCGCCGCTACGGTATCGGCACGCCCGACCTGCTGCTGGGCGTCGGCGCCGCGCTGCATTACGACAACCCCGAGGACGTGCAGAGCGTGGAAATGCGCCGTCTGGTCGAAAAAGAGGGTGTCAAGGCCGCCCTGGCCCGCATCGCCTCCCTTCCCGACACCGACCCGCTGCTGCCGCTCGCCGCACAGGCCTACGACGAAGTGGAACGTATCATCGCCAAAATCCCCGAAGCACAATGAAAAGACCGAGCCCCCTTCTCCTGCTCCTGGCCGTATGCTGCGCCGCCGTGCTGCCCGCGTGCGCCCAGGCCCCGATACCGCACGCCGTGCGGATCGGGTCGATCGAAGAACTGCAAGCCTATTTCACCTATGACCCCGGCCGTGACATCATCGTCAGCGGACACCGCGGGGGCATGATGCCCGGCTATCCCGAAAACTGCATCGAATCGTGCGAAAAGACGCTGTCGATGATGCCGACCTTCTTCGAGGTCGACTTCAGCTTCACCCGCGACAGCGTCATGGTACTGATGCACGACCTGACGATCGACCGCACGACCACCGGCAAGGGGCGCGTGGCCGACTATACCTACGAAGAGCTGCAACAGTTCTGCCTCGTAGACCGCGACCGCAACGTCACCCCCTACAAGATCCCGCGCCTGAAAGACCTGCTGGAATGGGGCAAGGACAAGGTCGTCTTCAATTTCGACAACAAGTACATCAACACCCGAGGCGTGAGCGACGAGGTGCGCCGCGCCAGCCTCGACTACTATATCAAGCAGTTGCAGCCGGGCGGCGACTGGTCGATGTACCACAACATCATGCTGAGCGTCCGCTCCGTCGAAGAGGCGCTCTACTACTGGGAGCACGGCATCCGCAACGTCATGTTCTGCGTCGAGATCAGCTCGATGGAACATTTCAGGGCTTACGACGCATCGCCCATCCCCTGGAAATACATCATGGCCTATATCCGCCTGGCCGTAAACCCCGACCTGCAACCGGTCTACGACCTACTGCACGCCGAGGGCGTCATGACGATGACCTCGATCACCGGCTCGTCCGACAAGGTGAAAAACCCCTACGACCGCCGTGTGGCCTACCTGCGCGAGCTGGTCGCCGAACCCGACATCATCGAGACCGACTACCCGTCGGAATTCATCGGCCTGCCGTGGTCGCGCGATGCGATCCACGCCCTGCAGGAAGCTGCGATGCGCAGCCACCGCACCAACCTGAAGTAAAACCCGAACCAACCTGAATAAATGTCTGCAAAACAACTCAATCCGGCCTATGACGGCATGACCGACCAACAGGTCAAGCGTTTTAAATACTGGGAATTCCGCACCATGGCGATGTGCATCTTCGGCTATGCGCTCTTCTATTTCGTGCGCAAGAACCTGAGCATCGCCATGCCTTATCTCAACGAGGAGATGGGCATCTCGAAATCCGACCTCGGCCTGTTCCTCACGCTCCACGGGCTGATCTACGGGCTCTCCAAATTCTTCAACGGCATCTGGGGCGACCGCAACAACGCACGCTATTTCCTGGTGACGGGGCTCGTCTTCTGCGGCATCTGCAACCTGCTTTTCGGGTTCAGTTCGTCGGTGCTGGCGCTGGGTATCTTCTGGGTACTCAACGGCTGGTTCCAGGGCATGGGCGTCCCGCCTTGCACGCGGCTGATGACCCACTGGATCGTCCCCGAGCGGCTCGCCACCAAGATGTCGGTCTGGAACACCTCCCACTCGATCGGTGCCGGCCTGGCCATCATCTTCTGCGGCTATGTCGTCAGCCTGAACTGGGGCGCATGGTTCGACGCCTCGTCGATCCTCTCGCAGCACTGGCGCTGGTGTTTCCTGCTCCCGGCGACGATCGCCATCCTGGGCGCCGCCGTCGTCTGGGCTTTCGTGCGCGACACCCCCTCGTCGGTAGGGCTGCCCGAACTGAAGACCGGCAAGGCGGCCCCGGCCGACGCCAAACCGCATACCAAGGCCGAGGAAAAAGCCGAACACAAGGCGTTCCTGCGCCGCAAGGTCTTCCTGAACCCGACGATCTGGATCATCGCCGTGGGCAATTTCTTCGTCTACATCGTGCGCTTCGCCGTGCTGGACTGGGGACCCACGATGCTCAAGGAGCACCTCCACATGGACATCAGCCACGCCGGATGGACGGTCGCGGCATTCGAAATCGCCGGCATCGCGGGTATGCTCGCCGCAGGCTGGGCCACCGACCGTTTCTTCGGCGGCCGCGCGCCCCGCACCTGCGTGATCTGCATGCTGATGACCGCGCTCTGCCTCGTGGGGCTCTATACCCTCAATGAACATACGCCGCTGGCCGTTGCCATCGCCATCCTGATGTCGGCCGGATTCTTCATCTACGGCCCGCAGGCACTCGTCGGCATCGCCGCGGCGAACATCGCCACCAAGCGCGCCGCCGCCACGGCAGGCGGTTTCTGCGGCCTGTTCGGCTACGGCAGTACGATCGTCTCGGGCTGGGGGATGGGTATGCTGGTGCAGTACACCGACTGGAGCGTAGCGCTCTACACGCTGGTCGGCATGGCGCTTGTCGGCACGGCGGTCTTCGCCGCCGCATGGAAGGCCAAGCCGAACGGCTACGACGACTGACGCAGTTTTAGGTTAATGATAATTGTGTGTAGAGAAACCCCCGCAGACTTCCTTGACTGCGGGGGTTTCCGTTGGTTGGATCTCTCGGGCGGGTCGGTTCGCACAGCCGTCCAGACAGCTCTTTTCCGGCAGGCCGCGCCGGGAGGTTATTCCACCGTCACCGACTTGGCCAGGTTGCGCGGCTGGTCGACGTTGCGGCCCTTGTTGACGGCGATGTAATATGCCAGCAGCTGCAACGGCACCGACACGACGATCGGCATCAGGCAGTCGGTGACCACCGGCACCTCGATCGTATAGTCGGCACTGCGGCGCACATGCGTGTCGTCGCGGGCGATCACGGCGATGATCTTGCCGCCCCGGGCGCGGATCTCCTCGATGTTGCTGGCCGTTTTCTCGTAGGTGTTGTCCGGCGTTGCGATCGCCACGGTCGGCATCTCGTTGTCGATAAGCGCGATGGCGCCGTGTTTCATCTCGGCGGCGGGGTAGCCCTCGGCGTGGATATAGGAGATCTCCTTCAATTTGAGCGCCCCCTCGAGCGCCGTGGGGTAGTTGTAACCGCGCCCCAGGTAGATAAAGTTGTGCGCATAGGTAAATATCTTCGAGAGGTCGGCGATCCGGTCGCCCAACCCGAGCACGTCCTCCAGCACGGTGGGCAGTTCCAGCAGTCCCTTCGCCACTTCGCGGTAATATTCTTCCGTCACGGTGCCCTTTTCGCGGCCTACGGCCAGCGCCAGCATCGCCATGACGGTCACCTGCCCCGTGAAGGCCTTGGTCGAAGCCACGCCGATCTCGGGCCCCACATGGATGTACGCCCCCGAGTCGGTCGCCCGGGCGATGGACGATCCCACGACGTTGCAGATGCCGAAGACGAACGCCCCGGCCTTGCGGGCCAGCTCCACGGCGGCCAGCGTGTCGGCCGTCTCGCCCGACTGCGACACGGCGATCACGATGTCGTCCTCGCGGATGATCGGGTTGCGGTAGCGGAATTCCGAAGCATACTCCACCTCCACGGGGATCCGGCATATATTTTCGATCAGGTGCTCGCCGATCAGCGCCGCATGCCACGATGTCCCGCACGCCACGAATACGATGCGGCGGGCCGCGAGGAATTTCCCGCGGTTGTCGATCACGCCCGACAGCTTCACCTCGTACGTGTCGGGGCTTATGCGCCCGCGGATACAGTCTACGATGGTCTTGGGCTGCTCGTATATCTCCTTGAGCATGAAATGCGGATAGCCGCCCTTTTCCAGCTGCGAGATGCTCATCTGCAGTTTCTTGATATCGACCCGGCCCTCGTGGTTGTCGAGCGTGACGATCTTGAGGGGCTTATGGCGGTTGATGACGGCAATCTCACCGTCGTTCACATAGACGAAATCCTGCGTGTATTCGATGACCGAAGCGGCGTCCGAGCTGAGGAAAAATTCCCCCTCGCCGATGCCAATGGCCATCGGGCTGCTCTGGCGCGCGGCGATGATTTCGTCGCGGTTGCCCTTCTCGATCACGGCGATGGCATAGGCGCCCACGACCTGCCGCAGGGCCTGCTGCACGGCTTCGAGCAGCGTACAGCCGCCCGTCGTGCGGATGTACTCGATCAGGTTCACGAGCACCTCGGAATCGGTGCTGCTGCGGAACGTGTAGCCGTTCTCCTCGAGCGCGTCCTTGAGCACCCGGTAATTCTCGATGATGCCGTTGTGTATCAGTGCGATGTTCTCCGATTCGGAGTAGTGCGGATGGGCATTCACGTCGTTCGGCACGCCGTGCGTCGCCCAGCGCGTATGCGCGATGCCGATGCTACCGCCCAGTTCCTTGCCCTCGAGGAAATGCTCCAGGTCGGAGACCTTGCCCTTACACTTGTATACGTTGAGCGCACCGTCCTTGCCGACCATGGCGACCCCCGCGCTGTCGTATCCGCGGTATTCGAGCCGGTGCAAACCCTTCAACAGAACCGGGCAGGCCTCGCGTCCCCCGACATATCCTACAATCCCACACATTCGTTCTCAAAATTTTTATCCTGCCAAAAATAAGAAAAAATTTTAAAGCCAGATTCCCGCCGTAAATAAAAAAGGACATCCGGGCATAATTTTGCGCCATTTGTCGCAAACGGGCAAATGCCTCCGCCCGCAAAAAAACGGGATGCAGACCGCATGTCCGCACCCCGTAACAATTATCTGCCGTCTCAGCGTCCCGCCGCCCGGCCTATCGGATATATTTGAGCATCTCCCCGACGAGCACCTCGTTGCCCGCGGCCTGCGAGACACCGCGGTTGCGCCTGAAATCGCAGACGACGCCCCCGGCTTCCCGCACGATCAGGTTCGCGGCACAGACATCCCACTCGTGCAAATCCAGCTCCCAATAGCCGTCCAGCAGCCCCGCCGCGATGCAGCTCAGGTCATAGGCCGCCGATCCCAGCCGCCGTATGTCGCGCACATAGGGTATGATCCGCGCGACGTTGTCGCTGTTGTTGTCCAGATTGACATCCTTGTCGTAAGGGAAGCCCGTGGCGAGCACCGACGTGGCGAGGGTCTGCTTGGCGGAGACTTGCAGCCGCTTCACCTCGCCTGAACGGCTCTTCATGTAAGCCCCGCCGCCTTTCGACGCCCAGAACAGCTCCCCGAGATAGGGTGCATAGACCACCCCGGCGACAGTTTCCCCCTTGTGCTGGAGTGCGATCGACACCGAGAAGATCGGCAGCCCCTGGCTGTAATTGGTCGTGCCGTCGAGCGGGTCGATCACCCAGCGGTAATCGCTCCCCGCCGTGCCCATTACGCCGCCCTCTTCGCCCAGTATCCCGTGACCGGGATAGCGGCCGAGGATCGCCTGCACGATGTAGGCTTCGCTCTCCTTGTCGGCCCGCGTCACCACGTCGTACGCGTTCGATTTGGTCTCTATCCCCAGGTCGTTGCCCCGGAAGTAGGCGAGTTGGATCTCCCCGGCCCCCTTTGCGAGCGGGAAGATGAAATTCAGGAATTCGTCGTACATGGCGCTATTTCTCCGCTGCGAAATACCTGTAGAACAGCGGGATGGTCTCCACGCCCCGGTCGAACTGCTCCAGCCCGTAGCTCTCGTTGGGCGAGTGGATCGCGTCCTCCGCGAGCCCGAAGCCCATGAGCAGCGACTTGATGCCCAGGATCGACTCGAACCCGCTGATGATCGGGATCGAACCGCCCGAATAGAAGGGCAGGGGTTTCTTGCCGAAGGTCTCGGCGATGGCCTTCTGGGCAGCCTTGTAGGCCGGCATGTCGGTCGGTGCCACGTAGGGCATGCCGCCGTGCAGCGATTTCACTTTGACCTTCACGCTCTTGGGCGCTATCGACCTGAAATATTTTTCGAACAGCCTGCTGATCTTGCGGTAGTCCTGGTTCGGCACCAGGCGCATCGAGATCTTGGCCGAGGCTTTCGACGGGATCACCGTCTTGGTTCCCTCCTCGGTGTAGCCGCCCCAGATGCCGTTGACGTCGAGCGACGGGCGTACGCCGGTGCGTTCCAGCGTCGTATAGCCCGCTTCACCCTCCACGTCGCCGATCGACAACGATTTCTTATAGCCCGCGAGGCTGAACGGGGCCTTGTTGAACGCCTTGCGCTCGGCGGGCGTCAGCTCGCGCACATCGTCGTAGAACCCGGGGATCGTCACGCGGCCGTCCTTGTCCACGAGCTGCGCCACGAGGCGCGTCAATACGTTGGCCGGGTTGGCCACGGCGCCGCCGAACAGCCCCGAGTGGAGGTCTTTGTCGGGGCCCGTCACCTCGACCTCCATATAGGCCAGCCCGCGCAGGCCACAGGTGATCGACGGGGTCTGCATCGAGATCATCGAGGTGTCCGACACCAATATTATATCCGCCTTGAGCATCTTCTTGTTCTGTTCGCAGAACTTGTAGAGGCTCGGCGAGCCGATCTCCTCCTCGCCTTCGAGCATGAATTTCACGTTGCAGGGCAGGCTCTCCGTGGCGCACATCGCCTCGAATGCCTTGGCGTGCATCCACAGCTGCCCCTTATCGTCGTCGGCACCGCGCCCCCAGATACGGCCGTCCTTGATGACCGGCTCGAAAGGCTCCGTGCGCCACTCCCCGCGCGGGTCTACGGGCATCACGTCGTAGTGGCCGTAAACCAATACGGTCTTGGCCTTGGGATCGACAATCTTCTCGGCGTAAACGACCGGGTTGCCCTCCGTCGGGAAGACCTCGGTGCGGTCGGCGCCCGCCTTTGCGAGCGCCGCGGCCAGCCATTCGGCGCACCGCGTCATGTCGGGCTTATGCTCGCTCTGGGCGCTGATCGAAGGAATGCGGAGCAAGTCGAACAACTCGCTGATAAATCGTTCTTTATTGGCTTCTATATAACTTTTTACTTTATCCATCCGGCAAGGGTTTTATTCGGTTTTCTTCAATACGTAATTTTCGGCCAGCGCCCCCGTGACGGGTTGTTTGTCGGCATCGAGCTTGCGCACCTGGTTCTCCTCCACCTTGTAGTAGGCAGTCTGCCCGTCCATGGGGGTCAGCGTCAGCAGGTTCCCCTTGACCTTGTAGGCGCCCTTCTCGTCGAATTCCGAGTCGCGGTCCAGGTATTTCATGTGCAGGCTGTACGTGCCGTCCTTCTTCAGCGTGAGGCGCATGTCGATCCCCGGGCAGTCCGCCGCCGGGAAAACCCCGGTGTATGTCCCCTGGTAGTCGAGCGAGCTCTCCGCATCGTGCATGTCGACCTTCACGGCATCCGCTTTGACCTTTTCAGATACCGCCTTTTTCTGTTGGTTGCCCCCGCAGGCGACAAGCGTTATCGCAGCCGCGAGGATCATGACTTTATTCTTCATAGTCGTTTCGTTTAAACTGTTTATATTTTACAGATTTCCTTAATTTCCCCGATGAACCGCTGCGCCAGCGCCTCGGCCGCAGCCATCGACTTCGCCTCGGTATAGACCCGGATAATGGGTTCGGTATTCGACTTGCGCAGGTGCACCCAGTTCTCCGGGAAGTCGATTTTCACCCCGTCCGTATCGTTCACGTTCTCATCGGCATAACGTTCCTTTATCTCACGCAGTACTTTATCCACGTCAATCGCCGGTGTCAGCTCGATTTTATTCTTCGATGCATAGTATGCCGGATAGGTCGCACGCAACTGCGTCATGGTCATCCCCGTCTGTGCGAGCCATGTCAAAAAGAGTGCCGTTCCCACCAGCGCATCGCGCCCGTAGTGCAGCCCCGGATAGATCACGCCCCCGTTGCCTTCTCCGCCGATCACGGCGCCTACCTCCTTCATCCTGGCCACGACGTTCACCTCGCCGACGGCCGAAGCATAATATTTGCCGCCGTGCCGCTCCGTCACGTCGCGCAGCGCCCGCGACGAACTCAGGTTGGAAACCGTATTCCCGCCCGGGTGCTTCGTGAGGATATAGTCGGCCACGGCCACCAGCGTGTACTCCTCGACGAACATCGAGCCGTCCTCGCTGACCAGTGCCAGCCGGTCGACGTCGGGATCCACGACGATCCCCAGGTCGGCCTTCTCGCGGCGGATCACCCCGGCTATTTCGGTCAGGTTCTCCGGCAGCGGCTCGGGGTTGTGGGCGAATTCGCCCGTCGGGTCGCAGTTCAGCTCCACGACCTCGCACCCCAGCCGCCGCAGCAATTCGGGCATCACGATGCCGCCCACCGAATTCACGGCGTCCACGACGACCTTGTAGCGGCGCGCACGGATGGCCTGGGCATCGACCAGCGGGAGTGCCAGCACCTGCGCTATGTGCCGTTCGTTGAACGGCTCGCGCGAAAGGACGCGCCCGATGCCGTCGACGGTGGGGTATTCGTAATCCTCCTCTTCCGCCATCGCCAGCACCTGTTTCCCCTCGGCGTCGCTGAGGAATTCCCCGTCGGCGTTGAGCAGCTTCAGGGCGTTCCACTGGCGGGGGTTGTGCGAGGCGGTGATGATGATGCCGCCGTCGGCCTTGTGCGTGATGACGGCCATCTCGACCCCCGGCGTGGTGCACAGGCCGACGTTTATCACATCCGCACCGCACGCCAGCAGGGTGCCTTCGACCAGGTCGGCGACCATCTCGCCCGAAATCCGGGCGTCGCGGCCGACGACTATGGTAAGTTTTTTGCCGGGGTTGCGGCGGGCGGTCAGGCGGGCGTAGGCCGTGGTGAACTTCACCACGTCGGGCGGCGTCAGGTTCCCGGCCTGGGCTCCTCCCACGGTGCCCCGGATGCCGGAAATGGATTTAATCAATGTCATATTTCAAGGCTTTGATGCGGAGTTTCCGCCATACATATATTTATGAAAAATTCCCTTCGAAGTTTTGATATTCGAGGTAAATATATTACTTTTATGCCAATTATGAAAATTTAAAAACGACTATTATGAGAACGATTCCAGCTTCCGAATTGATTATCAACGACGACGGTTCCATTTTCCATCTGCACCTGCTTCCCGAGCAGTTGGCCGATACGGTGATCCTCGTCGGGGATCCGGGCCGCGTGGCCCTCGTGGCGGAACATTTCGATACAAAAGAGTGCGAAGTCGCCAACCGTGAGTTCAAAACGGTGACCGGCACCTACAAAGGCAAGCGCATGACGGTGCTCTCGACGGGCATCGGCATCGGCAACATCGACATCTCGGTCACGGAGCTCGATGCGCTGGCCAACGTCGATTTCGCCACCCGGCAGGAGAAGGCCCACAAAAGGCAGCTCACGCTGGTCAGGCTCGGCACGTCGGGGGCCATCCAGCCCGATATCAAGGTGGGGGAGTTCGTCTTCTCGCGCACGTCGGTAGGCTTCGACGGCCTGCTCAACTACTACAAGGGCCGCAACGAGGTCTGCGACCTGGAGATCGAAAAGGCTTTCATGGAGCATGTCGGCTGGAACGAGCTGCTGCCCAAACCCTATTTCATCGACGCCGACAAGACGCTCTTCGAGCATTTCAGCGATGTGACGCGCGAGGGCATCACCATCGCCGCCCCGGGCTTCTATGCGCCGCAGGGCCGCTGGGTTCGCCTCGAACCGCAGGACGCCGAGCTCAACGCGAAGATCGAATCGTTCGGCTACCACGGCCGCCGCATCACCAATTTCGAGATGGAGGGCTCGGCGCTGGCCGGCCTGGCAGCCCTGATGGGACACCGCGCCGCGACCATCTGCACGATCATCGCACAGCGTATCGCCCAGAGTGTCGACACCGATTACAAGCCCTTCGTGCGCAAGATGATCTCGACGGCACTCGACAAACTGGCAGTATTGAAATAAGCAATCCATATAACAGAAAATAAAAGAAAGGAAACAACGTATGAAATTTTCAGTATCAAGCTCGGCCCTGCTTTCGCTTCTGGCTACCACCGGCAAGGTTATCAGCAATAAAAACACGCTGCCCATCCTGGACTACTTCCTCATGGAGCTCAATGGCAACGAACTGAAGGTCACCACTTCCGACCTCGAAACGACGCTCATAGGCTCTATCACGGTCGACAGTGTGGAAAGCGAGGGCACCATCGCGGCTCCCGCCAAACTGATGCTCGACTCGCTGAAGGAGTTTTCCGAGCTGCCGCTGACCATCGACGTCAACGACAAGAACTGGGAGATAACGATCAACTGGAAGAGCGGTTCGCTCTCGATCCCCGGCGCCAGCGCCGTGAGCTATCCCGCCGTGCCGCAGCTGAGCGCCGAGAAGAAGGAGCTCCGGCTGGATGTGGACATGCTCGTGAACGGCATCAACAAGACCATCTTCGCCACGGCCGACGACGAGTTGCGCCCGGTGATGAACGGCATCTACATCAACCTCGCGCCCGGGGCGCTGACGTTCGTGGGAACCGATGCGCACAAACTCGTGAAATACGAGTCCGAAGCCGAAAACGAGGTCAGCGCATCGTTCATCCTGCCCAAGAAACCGGCCAACCTGCTCAAATCGGTGCTCCTGAAGGAGGACGACGCCATCGAGGTCAGCTTCGACTCGAAGAACGCCATGTTCAAGCTCAAGAGCCACACGCTCGTATGCCGCCTGATCGAGGGCAACTACCCGAACTACAACGCCGTGATCCCGGCCAACAACCCCAACAAGGTGCTCGTCGACCGCATCGAGCTGGTGAACGGCATCAAGCGCGTGGCCGTCTGCTCGAACCCGACCACCAACCTGATCCGCATGGACATCGGCGACAACCGGATCAACCTCACGGCGCAGGACATCGACTTCTCGGTTTCGGCCAACGAGACCATCACGTGCAGCTACGACGGCGAGCCGATCTCGATCGGTTTCAAATCGACGTTCCTGGTCGAGATACTTTCGAACATGGACACCCCGACCGTGATGGTAGAACTGGCCGACTCGACCCGCGCGGGCGTATTCAAACCCGTCTACGACGACAAGCAGACCAGCGCGACGCTCATGCTGCTCATGCCGATGATGATCAACGCATAACGCCCGACAGATGAAGTTAAACCTCAAACGCCCGATCGTCTTCTTCGACCTCGAAACCACCGGCGTGGACACGGCCAAAGACCGCATCGTCGAGATCTCGATGGTCAAAGTGATGCCCGACGGCGAGCAGATCGTCAAGACCCGCAAGCTCAACCCCGGGATGCATATCCCGGCGGAAGCCACGGCCATCCACGGCATCACGGACGAAGACGTGAAAGACGAGCCGACCTTCGCGCAGGTCGCCAAATCGCTCGAACAGTTCATTCGCGGCTGCGACTTCGGCGGCTTCAACTCCAACCGCTTCGACCTGCCGGTGCTGGTCGAGGAGTTCCTGCGGGCGGGCGTCGACGTGGATTTCAAACGCCGCCGTTTCGTCGACGTGCAGAACATCTTCCACAAGAAGGAACAGCGCACGCTGGTCGCGGCCTATAAATTCTATTGCGACAAAAACCTGGAGGACGCCCATTCGGCCGAGGCCGATACGCTGGCGACCTACGAAGTGCTCATGGCGCAATTGGAACGCTACCCCGACCTGGAGAACGATATCGACAAACTGGCCGAGTTCTCGACCCGCGGCGAGGCGGCTGACTACGCCGGGCGCATCCTTTTCAACGAAAAGGGCGAGGAGGTCTTCGGGTTCGGCAAGTACAAGGGGCGCCCCGTCGCCGAGGTATTCCGCGCGGAGCCAAGCTACTACGCATGGATGATGAACGGGGACTTCCCGCTCTACACCAAGAAGGTCATCACGGAGATCCGTATGCGCGAAAAAACGAAATGACGATGAAGCGATTCTGTGCGACAGCCCTGTTGCTCCTGTGGAGCCTGTGCGCCCTTGCGGTGCAGAAATCCGGGACGATCGTGTATATCAACGGCTCGAAATTCTACGTTCACACGGTGCAGCCCGGCGAAACGCTCTACGGGCTTTCGAAGGCCTACGAGGTGGGGGAGAAGGTCATCCTGCAACATAACCCCGCGGCAGCGCAGGGGTTGCGCGCAGGGGAGAGCATCAAGATCCCCTTCGTATCGGACGTCCCCCAGCCCAAGTCGGAGCGCAAACTGCGCAAGACCTTCGACATCCATACCGTGACGCAGGGCGAAACGCTCTACGGCATCTCGCGCAAATACGAGATCCCGATCCAGACCGTCATCGAGGACAACCCCAACCTCGACCCGGTGCACCTGCGCCTCGGGGAGCGCATCCTGATCCGCAAGAAGGAGATCGGCTCCGAAGACGAGGCCGGCACGAGGGAGCAGTGGGAGGCCTACCGCAATTCGCTCAACAGCGTAGCCGAGGAGGGTTTCGCCTACCACATCGTGAAACCGGGCGAAACCTTCTATTCGCTTTCGCGCCGCTTCGGCATCACCGAGGATCGGCTCGGGACGCTCAACGGAGGGCTGAAACCCGCCGACCTGAAAGCCGGGGCGATCATCAAGGTGCCGGGCTCTGCGGAACAGCTCGCAGCCGCCGAAAACGGCCCGCAGGCCGACAGCCTGCAAGTGCAGGACTCACTCCCGGGGATCTTTGCCGGCAGCAGGCCGAAGCAGGTCGAATTCCGCGCCCTGCGCCGCAGCGCACCGCTCAAGGTGGCGCTGATGCTGCCGATGGCCGTCGGCAACGAGCCCAACGGCAACTACCTCGAATTCTACCAGGGCTTCCTGCTGGGGCTGGACAGCGTGCGGACGAAATACGGCCACTCGATAGACCTCACGCTTTACAACACGGCCCGCAATGTGGATGCGATCCGCGAATTCGTCAAAAGCGACGCCTTCGCCGGCACCGGGCTGATCGTCGGCCCCGTATACGAGGAGGGGCTCCATCCCGTCATCCTCTATGCCGAGGAGCACGACGTCCCCGTCGTCTCGCCGCTGGCCAGCATCACGGGGATGAACAGCGACGCCCTGTTCCAAATGGCACCCGACCCGTCGCACAAATGGGACAAGGTCGCCGACTTGGTGAACGGGGACAAACAGGTGACGCTGATTTACAGCGACAGCACGGACAAGGACTTCGAATCCGAGATCCTCGCCCTGCTGGGCGATTCCGACTACCGGAAGTACACCTATACATATGTGCACCCGTCGAACCGTTCCTCCAACAATCCGGGCGACCTGACGCCGCTGCTGGATAACGGCCAGGACAATGTTTTCGTCGTCATGACCGACGATGAGGTCGAGGTCGAGCGCATCCTCGCGGCCATCGCCTCGGCCGATACGAGCATCACGGGCCGCGGGCGCACGGCTCCGCGCTTCGTCGTGCTGGGCAACACCCGCTGGAACCGCTACGGCAACCTCGACCGCACGGTATTCTTCAAAGACCGCGTGGTGTTCATCTCCACCTACCACGCCAAGCGCGACTCGCAGGCGATCCTCGATTTCGACCGTGCCTATATCCGCGCCTTCGGCGCATTGCCTTCGCTCTACTCCTACCGCGGTTACGACGCCGCGCTGATCTTCTGCCCCGCGATGTACAACGACATCGAATACGACCTGGAAGGGCGCAGCTATACGCCGCTGCAAACTACCTATCTCTTCGGCCAGGGCGAGCAGCGCGACAACCACGTCAACCGCAACTGGACGCGGGTGAACTACAACAGCGACTTTACGATAACCATCGAATAAAGCGACCTCTATGGCAGCATTGACCAATTCGATCCCCGAAAAAACCATCGAGCGGCTGAGCGAATATCGCCGTACGCTCCTGGCCAGCCACAAGCAGGGCATTACGCATATTTTCTCGCACGTATTGGCGGGCATCCACGGCATCACGGCCGTGCAGGTGCGCCGCGACCTGATGCTCATCGGCTTTTCGAGCGATACGAAAAAGGGATACGACGTACAGGTGCTCATCGAGTACATCAGCAAGATACTCGACAGCCCCTCGCAGATGAACATCGCCGTGCTGGGCATGGGACACCTGGGACAGGCCATCACCAAATACTTCAACGGCAAGGGGCTCAAGCTGAGAATCACGGCCGCCTTCGACGTCGACCCCGAGAAGGTCGGCAAGACCATCGACGGCATCCCGTGCTACCACATGGACACCTTCGAAGACATGGTCGAAAACCAGGACATCAGCATCGTCATCGTCTCTTCGCCGACGAAGGTCGCCCCGGGGCTCGTGGTGCCGATCATCAACGCCGGTATCAAGGGCGTGCTCAATTTCACTTCCACGCCGCTGAATTTCCCGCAGGGCATCGTCGTCGAGAACTACGACATCACCACGCTGCTCGAAAAGGTGGCCTATTTCGTCAAGGAGAACGAAGAAAGCAACAGCAGCAACGCATGATGCGACTCGAAGGAAAAAACGCAGCGGAGGGCGGAGAAACAGGCAACCTCGACATACACGGCGACCTTACGGAACACCGGCCGGCTGCCGGGCAAGCGGACATGCGAGTTTTTTACGGGTTCGATGCACTCCCGCATTTCGTCCGTCCGACGGTCACCGTCGGATCGTACGACGGCGTGCACAGCGGACACCTGGCCCTGTTGCGCACCGTTGCCAGGAGGGCCCGCGCACAGGGCGGCGAGAGCGTCGTACTCACGTTCGAACCCCATCCCCGCGTGACGCTCGGCCGGGCCGACGGCCTGCGGCTGCTGACCTCGCTCGAAGAGAAGATTTACCTGCTCGGACAGCAGGGCATCGACAACCTGATCGTCATCCCGTTCGACAAGACATTCAGCGCCCTTGCGCCCGACACGTTCATCCGCGACTACCTCGTGGGGCGCATCGGCGCCGAAACGCTGGTCGTGGGCTTCAACCACCGCTTCGGGCGCGACAAGCAGGGCAGTTACGACTATCTGGGCAGCCACGGCTTCGGACTGGAGGTCGTGGAAGTCGGCGAATGCGACGTGGACGCCGAAAAGGTCAGCTCCACCGTCATCCGCCGCCTGGTGGCACAGGGCGACATGGCCCGTGCAGCCCGCCTGTTGTCGCATCCCTACCTCGTCATCGGGACGGCGGCGGCCGGCCGCATCCGCACCGACGACCCCCTCAAGCTCCTACCGCCCGCAGGGTCGTACCAAGTCCGCATCGGCGGCCGGCCGGCAAGGCTGACGGTCGACGCATCGCAAAACCTGATAATCCGCGACGGCTGCCCCGACGGGCGTGCCGTCCTAACCTTTTAAGCACCATGCTGAGTTACGATTGCCAAATCCGCGTGTGGTACAAACACACCGACCAGATGGCCATCTGCCACCATTCGAACTACATCTGTTACTACGAAGCCGCGCGCAGCGAACTGCTCCGCTATCTGGGCATGTCCTTTGCCGAAGTCGAGAAGCGGGGCATCATGATGCCCATCCTCGAGGTGCAGTCCAAATACCACCGCCCGGCCTACTACGACGAGCTGCTCACCGTGCGCATCATGCTCCGCGAACTGCCCACGGCGCGCATCAACTTTTTCTACGAAATCTACAACGAGAAGGGCGAGCTGCTCAACACGGGCATGACGCAACTGGGCTTCATCCACAGCGACACACGCCGCCCGTGCCGCGTCCCCGACTGGTTCCTGAAACTGGTCGCCGACAAATGGACGGAAGAGTAGAGGCCACCGCGGCACTCCGATGCTTCTCACAACGGAAAGGCTCCGGATCGTTCCGCTGACACCCCGGCAGCTGGGGCTCTGGCTGCATGACATTCCGGCACTGGAAAAGGAGTTGGATTGCCGCTGCACAGCCGGAAGCCCGCGCGGCGACTTCCGCCGGATCGTCGCGTGCAGCGTGCAGCATGCACTTGCCGCCGCCGACCCCGACAATCACCTCTTCCACACCTTCTGGTTCCTGATCTTACGGGATGGCGGTGCCGTTGCGGGATCAGCCTGCTTCAAAGGGGCGGCGGATGCCGACGGAAGGGTAGAGATCGGCTACGGACTGGAAAAGCCTTTGAAAAACAGGGTTACATGACCGAAACCGTCCGGCATTGTGCGCCTGGGCGAAGCAACAGCCCGGTGTCCGGCACATCACTGCCGAGACCGAACCGGATACCGCGCCTCGCATCGCGTCCTGCAAAGGGCCGGGTTCCATCCCGCCGAAGCGGACGCAGCCCGATGGCGGAGCCTGTGAAACCAGGCTGCCACCCGGAAAATACAGAAGGCCGTTCCTGCGAACGGCCTTCTGCATTTTCGTCGATCCGGAACCGTGGATCCGGAATTCCGGCTTTCCGGGGAGCGGGGCCGACTCGTGGCAGGAAAAACTGTTCCCGACGGCCGGCAGGCTCCCGCAAAGTCATTCGAGCATCCCCTTGAGCGTCTTTTTCATCAGGTCGTGGTCGCGGAAGTCGTTACGCAGCTCATAGCTGCCGTCGCGGTCGACCAGCACATAGGACGGAATGCCGTCGATCCGGAATTTCTCGCAAAGGTATTTCCACTGCGCGTCGTCGAGCCGGTAATGCTTGCCCGCGATCTTGGCGATGCTGGTCTTGTAGGCGACCAGCGGCGAGGTCTCGTTGGCGATGTATATCCACACCAGGTCGTCGCTCTTCAGTTCCCCGCTCTTGAGCGGCTCGTTCGCTTTGATCGAAGCCCGGCAGGGGCCGCACCACGTGTTCCAGAAATCGACGAACACCACCTTGCCCTTGTAGGGCGCTACAATCGCATCGAACAGCTTGTCGACGGCAACCTCGGGCGTCGTTTCGATACGGACGTCCTTCACCGACTCCAGCTCCTTGCGCACACGCGCCTGCATCGCCTCGCAGGCCTCGGCGTAGAACGGCTCCTTGAGCGAATGCAACAGGTCGAGGTCTTCCTGCGTAAGGGCGTTGTTTTCGGCCTTGGACGGAAGCTGATATACCTTGGGAAGGTCGGCCAGGATGCCCTCGGTAGCGTGTGCGATATTCGCCCAGCCGATATGCGGGGCGATGATGGAGTAGCAATAGTCCGAGGAGGACATGCCCATCAGCAGTTTCGGGTTATTCAGGTCGAAAAGCCCGGCCAGCACCGCATAATGCTCCGGTGCGAAAACGGCGAATTCGTAGTCGGCCTTCTTGCCGTAATCCCAATCCTCGTGCCGGCTCCGGTAATTGTGTTCCAACAGTCCGGGCCCGTTGGACATGGCCCCGAGCGCCTCCTGCTGCAACGTGAGCAGGGACAATTCCTTCATCATCCCGGACACCGGGCTGCGCGCGATGCTGTCCGCCAGGCTTTCGTATTTCGACACGACCATCTGCGTATACTCGTCGGCACTCATGCGGTAATCCGCGAAATCGCCCGAATAGAGGTTCATGCGGATACTGCTGCCGCCGCTCGCATCCACCAGCGCATTGAGATCCGCATACGCCCCGGTCGTATAGAGCCTGCGCCCGGGCGCAGGCTCGCATTCCTTGTCGCGGCGCTGCACGACGGCCCGGCCGCCTGCCTCCATAGCGATATACATGTCCAGCGTTTCACCGGGGGCAATCCAGCACATCCCGAATACCGGGCCGCACGAAACATAGGCCATGGCCGTACCGTACTGTTCGAATCGCAGGGTTGCCGTGCCGCTTTCGGGGTCGATGGCCGCCGTATGCTCTTCCTGACCGTTCAGCAGCGAATTGACATACATGGCGACCTCCTTCACCATTCCCCTGCGGTACCCCAGCAGGCGGACGTTCACGGTGGTCGTCCCCACCGCGAGTATCGGTTCGGGAACGGGGCCGTCTTCGGGGGCCTTCTGCAGTGCGCGGGGTAACCCCTCGGGATAACGCGGATACTCCTTTTTACCCGTCAGGTCGACCCCGTAGAGTTTGAAGCAGTCGTCGCAGTCCGATTCGATGAAATCGAACGATTTGGTTCCCCGCGGCAGCGGCCCGAATTTCAGCACGAACGACGCTTCGCCCGAGTCGGGCATCCAAAAGAGCGAATCGGGGAGGATACCTTCGCTGCCCTGCAACATGTATTTCTGCCCGTCGGCCAGCAAGTAAGTGCCCGCGTCGATGCGGATCCAGTTGTGCGGCCGGAAATAGGCATCGACATGCAACACGGTCGCCGTGTCGCTCAGTTCTATTTTCGGAAAGTCGAGCGTCATGGTGTTGGCAGCCCCGATCAGGGGGTTCTCGACGACACGGTTCGCCGGGGTGCATGACGCAAGGAGCATCCCGACCGCCACCGCACCGGAGGTTAGCAGTTTTCTCATAATTCGGGGTTTTAGGTTATGACAAATATAACCTTTTATTCCTTTGCGCAACTATTTCCGCACAAGTATTTTACGGCCCGCCGGCAAATAAAAGGGGGCTGCACCCTGCGGCGCAGCCCCTCCTCATTAACCCCTGCCCGTTACTTTTCGATCAGCGAAATCGAGCGCTGGATGAAATCCGTCAGGCTCTTGCCCTTGAGCATGCCGTTCGTGAGCAACGCCAGGTCGATGATCTGCTTCACGAGCCTGTTTTCGCCGCCGATCTCGCGCAGCCGCTCGTTGCGCTCATCGCGCAGCGTGACGACCTTCTTCGACAACTCCTCGCGCATGGATTTCTCTTCGGGGGTAAGCTCCTCCTCTTTCTTGCCCTTGGTAACCTCCTCGAAGCGGTTTTCCTCGGCCACGGCCGCGTCGATCTTCTTGGTGATGGACTTCAGCTTGTCGCCGTAAGCCTTCTCGGCATCGGAGAGGATGTCCGCGACGATGGGGTGGTTGCCGTTCACCGCGATGGTGAAGTTGTCGGGCATCTGCCCGTAGAACTGGCTCATGCCCCCGCCGCCCGCTGCGGCCATCTCCTTCATACGGCGCATGAATTCGTTCTGCGTAATCACCACGGGCGCCTCGTCGGGCGACATCGCCTCGAACGAAATGTTGTAGTGTATCTTGTCGTCCTTGGGCATCTGGCTTTCGAAGACCGGGCGCAACAACTCCTGCTGCGCTTCGGTGAGCGACATCCTGATGTTGTCCTCCTTCTGGATGAGCTTGTCGATCACGTCGCTGTCCACACGCACGAAACGCGTCTCCTTGTTTTTCGACTCGTACCAGTTGACGTAGTGGTTGTCCAGCTGACCGTCCATCAGCAGCACGTCGTAGCCCTTGCCCCTGGCGGCTTCGAGGAACGTGTGTTTTTCCACGGGGTCGTCCACATAGAGCAGCACGACGGTCTTGTTCTTGTCGGTCTGGTTCTCCTTTACCTTTTCGAGGTACTCCTTGGACGTGAAATACTTGCCCTCGACGTTCTTCCAGAGCATGAAATCCTGCGCCTTCTCGGCGAATTTCTCGTCGGTGAGGATGCCGTACTGGATAAAAATCTTCAGGTCGTCCCATTTCGACTCGTAATCCGGGCGCATCGTGTTGAACAACTCCTGCAGCCGGTCTGCGACCTTGCGGGTGATGTAATTCGAAATCTTCTTCACGTTGGCGTCGCTCTGCAGGTAGCTCCGCGACACGTTCAGCGGAATGTCCGGCGAGTCGATCACGCCGTGCAGCAGCGTCAGGTATTCGGGCACGATGCCTTCGACCTGGTCGGTGACGTAGACCTGGTTCGAATAGAGCTGTATCTTGTTCTTCTGGATCTCGAAGTTGTTGTGTATCTTCGGGAAATAGAGGATGCCCGTCAGGTGGAACGGGTAGTCGATGTTCAGGTGGATCGAGAACAGCGGCTCGTCGCTCATGGGGTAGAGCTCGTGGTAGAACTCCTTGTATTGCTCCTCGGTAATGTCGGCCGGCTTGCGCGTCCACAGCGGGTCTACATTGTTGATGATGTTGTCTTTGTCCGTGTCGACGTACTTGCCGTCCTTCCACTCCTTGACCTTGCCGAACGCAATCGGGATCGGCAGGAAACGGCAGTACTTGCGCAGCAGCCCTTCGACCTTCGAATCCTCGGCATATTCGAGCGCATCCTCCGACAGGTGCAGGACGATGGTCGTACCGCGGTCATGCGCCTCGTCGGTCTCCTCCATTTCGAATTCGGGCGTCCCGGTGCAGCTCCAGCGCACGGTCTTGGCACCCTCCTTCCAGGATTTCGTAATGATCTCCACCTTATCGGCCACCATGAACGACGAGTAGAACCCTAGTCCGAAATGCCCGATGATCGCCTGGTTCTTGTACTTCTCCATGAACTCCTCGGCCCCCGAGAAAGCGATCTGGTTGATGTATTTGTCGACCTCTTCGGCCGTCATGCCGATACCGCGGTCGGTTACGGTCAGCATTTTGGCATCCTTGTCCACCGAGACGCGGATCGTCAGGTCGCCCAGGTCGCCCTTCATTTCGCCGATCGACGAGAGGGTCTTCAGTTTCTGGGTTGCGTCGACAGCATTGGAGATCAGCTCGCGCAGGAAAATCTCATGATCCGAATAAAGGAACTTTTTGATTACGGGGAATATATTCTCCGTCGTTACTCCGATTTTTCCGTTTTTCATAGTTTTATCGTTGTATTTTGATTCGATTCGTCTCTGTCTTGTTTCAACAAACCGTGTGCCAGCCCCCGATTCCTGCCAAACTGTCAGTTGCGCATGACAGCATATGCCGAAAAAAAGTTGCCGCAGCGAGAGTTTTGCTTTATATTTGTATGGCGAATTCAAACACACGACCAACTATGGATTTCCTCTCGTTAGCCAAGAAACGGTATGCCTGCCGTAAATATACGGCCCAAAAGGTCGAACAGGCAAAACTCGACACGATCCTCGAAGCCGGGCGCGTGGCTCCCACGGGCGCCAACCGCCAGCCTCAGCGGCTCATCGTCGTGCGTTCCGAAGAAGGCATGGCACGCCTGGCACGCTGCACGCGCGATTTCGGGGCGCCCTGTGCCATCATCGTATGCGCCGATACCGGCCAGGCCTGGGAGCGGAAATACGACGGCAAGGTGATCGGCGACATCGACGCTTCGATCGTTACCGACCACATGATGCTTTGCGCCGCGTCGCTGGGGCTCGACACGCTGTGGATCTGCATGTTCAAACCCGAAGCCGTACGCGCGGAATTCAACCTGCCGGAGCATGTCGAACCGGTGAATATCCTGCTCGTGGGCTACGGCGCCGGCATCCCGGCCGACCCCGGCCGCCATGAGCTGCTGCGCAAGCCGCTGTCGGAGACGGTCGTCGAAGAACGATTCTGAGACCTTGCCCCGCTAAAAACAATCCGGGAGAACGCAGCCGGGGTGCTGCGGCAATGCCCGGCGGCCGTCCGCTCGTCCGTCGAGCCGGAGGCTGCCCGCGTCCCGCCCCCATGAACCGGATCGGCTCCGAATTCATCCATGTCGGCATCCGACACCCCGATAATCCCCGAAAAACGGGCGCCGCAAGGTTCATACCGACCTGCGGCGCCCTTTTTCATCGGACACGGTTCCGGATTCCGGAACAACAACTATTTCGCGTACAACCGGAATTTCATGCTCCACGTCCCGCCCGGGGCGATCGACCGGAAACCTTCGGCTTCGGGGTCGGGCATGTTCGGGGCGTTCGTCGTCCACGACTGCGGCTCGGGGCAGCAGTAGGGAACCTTGCCGCCGTTGTTCCAGATCGTCCAGCAGGTCGTCTGCCCGTCCACCTCGTAGCAGGTACGGACGCCCGTGCGCAGGTTCTCGACCAACGCGCCGCGGAACGGCTTGCCGTCCACCTCGATCTCGCGCACCGTGAAAGCCGCCTCGATCGGGTCACAGTCCGTCACCTGCAACCCCGCGCCGCGCAGCCGGGCAAATTTCTCCGACAACGGCAACTTGCGGCCCGTCGGGATGTTACGTCCGCTCAGCTCAACCTGTTCTCCAACCGCCGCACGCATCACGTAATCGCCTGCCGCACCTCCGGCGAAGGGAATCCGCATCGGCGTATGGAACCCCACGCCGACGGGCATCGGCTCCTTGCTGCGGTTGGCGAACATCACCTCCTGTTCCAGCCCGCCGGCCATGAGGCGGTATACGATCTTGCACTTGAACTCGTGCGGGAAATCGCGGAATATCGCATCGTTCCCCGCATTCGAATAGTAGCGGCACTCGACCAGCACCTCGTCCGCGGTTTCCCACGCCTTCGACACGGCGAAAGGCTGGCTCTTGAGAATACCGTGGTGATAGTGGCCTCCTTTCGCGTCGGTGATCGGGAAGCGGTAGGTGCGCCCGTCGAACGTGTATTGCCCGTCTGCAATGCGGTTGGGCGGGAAGAGGATCGGCAGTCCGAACACATGCGGGCGCCGCCGGAACTCTTCGACCTCATCCCCGGCGGGTGCACGCAGGATTTCGATACCGCGCCGCGTGTCGGCCAGCCGCACGAGGTTGGCGCCCATGTCCGGAACCAGCAGGGCCGCGTAGTCCCCTTTCGAAAACTCCACGGCCCGCATTCCATGCCACGCTATGCTGCGCAGCATCTTAGAGCAGCTTTTCGATCTTGGCGACCAGCGCATCCTTCGATGCGGCGCCGACCTGCTTGTCCACCAGTTCCCCGCCCTTGAGGAAGATAATGGTGGGGATGTTGCGCACGCCGTATTTCGCCGTGATCTCATCGTTCTCCTCCACGTCGCACTTGGCGATCAGAACGCGGCCCTCATACTCGGTGGCGAGCTCGTCCACAATGGGGGCTACCATGCGGCAGGGACCGCACCATTCGGCCCAGAAGTCGATGACGACGGGCAGCTCTGACGAAAGTACTTCCTGAAAATTCTCCTTTGTGATTGCTAAAGCCATAATTACAAGGTTTTTAATTGTTTGTATAGTTTATGCGATCGAATACTTTATGTCGTTGTCCTCCAAATAGCCTACCAGCGACTGCGTGAGGCTGACCTTGTAGCTCTTCGAGAAAAGGCTCAGCGAGACATGCGCGTCGCGGTCGTAGACATTGACCCGGAACAGGGTTTCGCCCCGAGCTTCGCGGACACGTTCCGACAGGTCGCGGATCAGCTCCTGCGTCACCTCCTGCACGGGCAGCTGCACGTGCATCTCCTTGATCATCGTGTCGCGCATCTCCGAGAGCTGCACCATCGAGATGATCTTGAATTCCAGCTCCTTGTCGTTATAGGGCTTGGGCTGCACGCGGCCGCGGATAAAGAGGAAATAGTCCGAGAAGAGGTATTTGCGGAAATTCTCGTAGTCCTTGCCGAACAGCGCGAACTCGTGCGTGCCGTTGTAATCCTCCAGCACGAATTTGCCCCACGGCTTGCCGGTTTTGGTCATCAGGTTCTGCACGCTCACGACCATGCCCGCCACGGCGATCTCCTGCCCCTTGAAAGGTTCGAGGTTCTCCAGCTCCGTGAGCTGGGTCTTGCACATGTGGTTGATGATGACCTTATAGTCGTCCAGCGGGTGTGCTGACAGGTAAAGGCCGATCATCTCGCGCTCCTTGGCAAGGGTCTCCAGCTGCGTCCAGTCGGCGCACGCCGGCAACACGGGGCGCTGGATGTCCACCTGCCCGCCGCCTCCGAAAAGGCTCTGCTGGGCGTTGTTCTTCTCGGCCTGGAAACGCTGTCCGTAACGCATCAGCTGTTCGATGAAGGTAATGCCGGTATTGTCACGTGCATCCGCTCCGAAGAACTTGCCCCGGTGGAAGCCCGATATCGAATCGAACCCGCCGGCATAGGCCAGGTTCTCGAAGCATTTGCGGTTCACGGCCGTGAAATTCACCCGTTCCATCAGGTCGTATATATCCTTGAAGCGGCCGTTGGCATTGCGTTCGGCGATGATGCTCTCCACGGCGGCTTCGCCGACGCCCTTCACGGCCCCCAGCCCGAAACGCACGTCGCCCGACTTGTTCGACGAAAAGGTGCGCATCGACTCGTTGATGTCGGGCCCCAGCACCCGGATGCCCATGCGCTTGCACTCGTTCATGTAGAGCGTCAGCTGCTTGATGTCCGCCAGGTTTCGGCTCAGCAGCGCCGCCATGAACTCCGAAGGGTAGTGCGCCTTCAGGTAACCGGTCTGGTAGGCCACGTAGGCGTAGCAGGTCGAGTGCGACTTGTTGAAGGCATAGGATGCGAACGCCTCCCAGTCGCCCCAGATCTTGTCGCAGATCTTCTCGTCGTGCCCGCGCTCCTTACAGCCGTTGATGAACTTGGGCTTCATCTTGTCCAGCACGTCGCGCTTCTTCTTACCCATGGCCTTACGCAGCGTGTCGGCCTCGCCACCCGTGAACCCGGCGAGCTTCTGCGACAGCAACATGACCTGCTCCTGGTAGACCGTGATGCCGTAGGTGTCGCTCAGGTACTCCTCCATGTCGGCGATCTCGTAGGTCACCGGCTCCTGCCCGTGCTTGCGGGCGATGAAGTTAGGGATGTACTCCATCGGGCCCGGACGGTAAAGGGCGTTCATGGCGATCAGGTCTTCGAAACGGTTGGGCTTGAGGTTGCGCAGGTGCTTCTTCATGCCCGGGGACTCGAACTGGAACAGGCCGGTGGTATCGCCGCGGGCAAAGACCTCGTATGTCGGGGCGTCGTCCAGCGGGATGTCGTCGATGGCCACGTCCACGCCGTGCACCGCCTTGACATTCTCCACGGCGTCCTTGATGATCGACAGCGTACGCAGCCCCAGGAAGTCCATCTTGATCAGGCCGACGCTCTCGACCTCCTTGCCCTCGAATTCAACCACGTTCAGCTCGGCATCCTTGGCAATGGCCATCGGCGCGAACTTCTCGAGGTCGTCCTGGCCGATGATCACGCCGCAGGCGTGCACGCCCGTCTGGCGGATCGAGCCTTCGAGTTTCTCGGCGTACTTGAGCGTATTGCGTATCAGCTGGTTGGGCGACTCGCGCTCGGCTGCCAGCTCGGGGGACTCCTTGTATACGAAATCGAACGGCGTCTCGCCGTGTTTCTTGTCGGGGGTGATCTTGTCGGGCACCAGTTTCGACAGGCGGTCGCTCTCCGAGAGGGCGAGCTTCTGCACACGGGCAACATCCTTGATGGCCATCTTGGGCGCCATGGTGCCGAACGTCACGATCTGGGCAACGCGCTTTTGGCCGTATTTCTGCACGCAGTAGCGCAGCACGTCGGCGCGGCCGTCCTCATCGAAGTCGACGTCGACATCGGGCAGCGAGATACGCTCGGGGTTGAGGAAACGCTCGAACAGCAGGTCGTATTTCAGCGGGTCGATATTGGTGATCTTCAGGCAGTAGGCGACCACCGAACCCGCGGCCGAACCACGGCCGGGGCCCACCGAGACCCCCATTTCGCGGGCGGCGCGGATGTAGTCCCACACGATCAGGAAGTAGCCCGGGAAACCCATCCACTCGATCGTTTTGAGTTCGTATTTGAGTCGTTCCTCGACCTTCTCGTCCAACACCTCACCGTAACGACGGTGCGCGCCCTTGTAGGTGAGGTCTACGAGGTAGCAATATTGCTTGGCGACCATCAGCCTGTCCGACAGCTCCTTGTCATGGGCGACGAGCCGCTCCAGCTCTTCGACCGACGCACAGGCGCCGATCCTGGCCAGCAACTCCGCGTCCTCGATCTTCTTGACGAAGGATTCGCGGAGCTCCGCGAGGTCGATCTTGAAATCCTCCGGCGGCGGGAAGTTCGGCATCAGAGGGGCGTGCGTGAGCTTGTAATCCTCGCATTTGGCAGCGATCTCGAGCGTCGTGGCCAGTGCCTCGGGGTGGTCGGGGAACAGCGCGGCCATCTCCTCGGGTGATTTGAGGTACTCCTGGAACGTGTAACGCATACGGTTCGGGTCGTCCAGGTCGCGCCCCGTATTGAGGCATATCAGGTGGTCGTGCGCCACGGCATCCTCCGCGAGGATGAAGTGCACGTCGTTGGAACAGATGTACTTCACGCCGAACTTGGCGGCCAGCTCCAGCAGCGCCTTGTTCACCCGCAGCTGGTTCTCGTAGACATCCGCATCCTTCTGCGGGTCGCCCGAGGGATGCAGCTGCAATTCGAGGTAATAGTCGTCGCCGAAGACCCCCTTGAACCACTGCACCACGCGCTCGGCCTCCTCCATGTCGTTGTGCATGATGGCCTGGGGCACCTCGCCGCCCAGACATGCCGAGCAGCAGATCAGCCCTTCGTGGTACTGTTCGAGCAGTTGCTTGTCGATGCGCGGCTTGTAATAGAACCCCTCGGTAAACGAGTAGGAGACCATCTTGCAGAGGTTGTGGTAGCCTTCGAGGTTCTTGGCCAGCAGGATCAGGTGGTCGCCGGCCTTCTCGTCCTTGTCCTTCTCGAAACGGTTTTTCACCACGTAGACCTCACAGCCGAGGATCGGCTTCACCCCGGCGTCCGTAGCGGTGTCGTGGAAATTCTTGACACCGTACATGTTGCCGTGATCGGTGATGGCGATGGCATTCATCCCCAATGCTTTGGCGCGTTTGATGAGCGGCTTGATGGCCGCGGCGCCGTCGAGGATCGAATATTGGGTATGTACGTGCAGATGGACGAATTCAGGCATGGTCGTAACTCTTCAAATTTATCGCACAACAAAGATAGGCATATTTCCGCAGAATTCGTGGCAGAGCTCTTGCATTTTATCAACAAAATTCCTAACTTTAGATATCCAACAAAAACCGAGAGATTATGCAAGACGAAACCATGGTTGTATTGGCGGAATACAACTCCATCACAGAAGCCGAGATCGCGAAATCCATGCTCGACAGCGCAGGGATCTGGTCGATGATCCGCAACGAATATATGTCGGCCATTTACCCCATAGGCACCATGCCCGCACAGGTCGTCGTGCGTCCCGAGGACGTCGAGAAGGCCAGGGCGATGCTGCAACACAGATAAAAACGGCGCCGCCCGTCCTGCGCTAGGCAGGCTGCCGGCGGCAGCGGAGGGCTGTTCGGAACGGCACGTACCGGCATCGCGTCCGGGAAGGCCATGCATCGAAAAGGGTGTACGTGCAGGTTGCACGTACACCCTTTTCGATTTTACGCGGCACGCAGTCCGGCGCCGCACGGGTCAGGTGAAGTTGATCCGGTATTCGTAGGCCGTCCGCTGCGGCACGCCGCGCACGCGGCGGGGCACCCAATGGCCTTTGCTGGCCCGGATGACGCGGATAACCTCCCTGGCGAGTTTTTCGTCGGGCGACGAGAGCACCTCGCCGATCGTGACCTTCCCGTCCGGTTCGATGTAGAAACGCACATGCACCAGCCCGGCCACGCCGCGCGCGGCGAACCGCTCGTCGTAACGCAGCCGCACCCGCGCCCACGCATGGAAGGTCTCGTCGGGGTCGCCGCCCATGAACAGCAACGGGTCGGCCTCCTGCCGCTTGGCGATCTTCTCCACAGGAAGGCGCATCGTCAGCCGCCAGGTATAACTTACGGGCAGCCCGTCTTTCCGGGCCGGCGTCCACGCTTCGAGGTGCCCCAGCGCTTCGGTCACGAGCTGCTTCGTACGCTCCGTCGCGGGCTCGGCATCGCATTTGTCGCGCCCCTGACAGGTATTGTCCAGGAAACGCCACCCGTCCACCCGTCCCGCCGTGTCCACCGTAAAGGCGACCACGACCTGCGGCGAAAGCTCCGACGCCGGGATTTGCTTCTCTATCGCCAATTTCTCCGCTTCGCCCATCAGCCTTGCCATGAAGCGTTTGGCATCGGCGCCCTGGAAACGGGGCGGCTGGGTCTGCTGCGCCGCGGCACCGCACCACAGGGCCAGTGCCGCCAATAAGATCGCTGTACGTTTCATATGCCCTTCGTTTTAAGGTTTATTCGTTCCATATCCGCCACGAAGCCTCGGCCTGCTGGCGGAACATCACCTCGCCGTTGAGTATGCGCGCCCCGCGCTGGCGCCCCAGGTCGAGGAACCGGGTCAGGGGCGGGTTGTATACCAGGTCGAGCAGGTAGTGCCCGGGCGTAAGATAGCCGTAGGGGATTCGCGGCGCGGCATCGACGGCGGGGTAGGTTCCCACGGGCGATGCGTTGACTATGAGGCGGCTCTGCTCCACGGCCTCGCACGGCAGGTTGTCGTAGGTGTAGTTGCCCTTTGCGGCGTCGCGCGACACGAGGTCGAACGGGATGCCCCGCTCGGCGAGCACATATTGCACAGCCTGCGATGCCCCGCCCGTACCCAGTACGAGGGCATGCGAGGGCTGTTCGCCCCCGAGCAGGCAGTCGAAGGCGGCCCGCAGGCCGATGACATCGGTATTGTGTCCCACGAGGCGTCCGCCCGCCGTACGGCGCACGCAGTTCACGGCGCCGACCAGCCGCGCATCGTACGACAGGTCGTCGAGCAGCGCCATGACCTCGCGTTTGTAGGGGATCGTGACGTTGAAGCCGCACAGGTCGGGAGTCTCCGCCAGCAGGCGCTCCAGCACCCCGATTTCGGGCAGTTCGTAGAGGGAATAGGTGCAGTCGGCAATCCCCTCGCGTTCGAATTTCGCCGCGAAATAGGCTGCCGAGGCGGAGTGCCCCAGCGGCCGGCCGATAAGTCCGAAACGCCGCATGGCTATTCCTCCTGTTTTTTGACGACGATGCGCGCCGCGAGTTCGATGCAGTAAATCGCCAGGAATCCCACGATGCAGAGTACGATGGCCTCCGCGAGCAGTGCATCCTGCTGTGTGAGGGCCTCGAAACGGCCGGGCGCGACGTTGCTCTCGACGAGCGGCATGATCTTGCCGTGGCTGTCGGTGTAGGTTTCGACGACCTCTTTCCACGGCCATACCTTGTTGAGCGAGCCGACCATGAAACCCATCAGCACCGCCACCGTCACGTCATGCCAGTGCTTGAGCAGCCACGACAGCAGGTGCGAAAAGCTGATGATGCCCGCCACGGCGCCCACGACGAAGATCACGATGACCGGGATATTCAGGTCGCCCACGGCCTGCATGATGAACTGGTACTTGCCCAGCAGGAGCAGGATGAAGGCGCCCGAAATGCCGGGCAGGATCATGGCGCAGATAGCGATGGCGCCCGACAGCATGATGAACCACCACGTGTCGGGGGTCTCGGTCGGCGTGGCGATGGTGATCCACCATGCGGCGGCCGCGCCGACCAGGCATGCGGCGACAGTCCGGACGTTCCAGTGCCCGATCTGCCTGGCCACGAGCAGCGCCGAGGCGACGATCAGCCCGAAGAAGAACGACCAGATGGCGATCGGATGGTGCGTGAGCAGGTAGGTCATCAGCCGCGCCAGCGAGAAGATGGCGATCCCGATCCCGATCAGCACGGGCAACAGAAAACGGCCGTTGACGTGGCGCCAGAACTCCTTCAGACGCAATGTGCCGAGCAGCCGCACGGCGGTGCCGTTCACGCTCTTGATCGACTCGATCAGCTCCTCGTAGATACCCGAAATAAAGGCGATCGTTCCTCCCGAGACCCCGGGAACCACATCGGCCATGCCCATGGCGCAGCCCTTCGCTGCAAGCAGCAGGTATTGTGTAAATTTCATAGCATCGGTATTTAGCCCACAAATATAGCGAAATTGCGGGAATCTGCTAAACGAAGGTGCACGATTAGGGGAAATTCCATAATCGTGCACCTGTTTTCTGCCGGGGGATTCCGCCGTCGGCCGTCATCCTTCCGCGGGTTCGGGCTTGCGCTCGAAAAATTCGGGCTTGCTGCGGCGGATGAAATCGACGGCCTCGGACAGCCCTTCGGAGAATTTGGCGAAATCCTCCTTGTAGAGGAAGATCTTGTGCCGGTCGTACGAGAAACTCCCGTCGGGGTTCTGCATCTTACGGCTCTCGGTGATCGTCAGGAAATAGTCGTTGCCGCGCGTGGCACGCACATCGAAGAAATAAGTGCGGCGGCCGGCTTTCACGGCTTTGGAAAGAATCTGGTCTCCATATTCTTCCGCATCCCGGCGGGATGGTTGGTGAGGGGTCATGGGGCAGTAGGTTTGGGTTATTTTCGGTTGAACGAATATAAGCAAAATAAACGTGCAATCCAAAAAAATCCCCTCCTAATCTTCCGGCGCCAGCAGGGATTCCCCCTTGTGCTCCCAATCGGCGAGTATCTCCACGGCGCGGCGGTAGGCCTCGTTCTGCGCCGGGTTCATCACCCGGTAGAATGCTGCCGTATCGAAAAGCCGCTGCGCCACGAGCGCCTTGAGCTGTATGCGCATCAGCGGCGCCGAGGCTGCGAAGCCCCCTTCGTCGAACGCCACGCCGCGCTGTCCGCCCAGCCCGGTAAGCCCTTCGAGCATCGCGTCGCCGGCCTCGAACCCCTTGTCGAACGCCTCGAACGCGGGGTAGGCCTTCTCCAGTGCGGCACGCTCCCGATCCATATAGGAAATGACGTATTCGTTGACCACGCCGCGGCGGATCAGGTTGGCATAGTAGGCCGAGAACCCGGCCGTATCGGCTCCGACCAGGACGTCGGGGCGGATGCCGCCCCCGCCGTAGACCGTGCGCCCCGTACGCAGGGTGCGGTACTCCGGCGCCCCGGCATCGAGCGAATCGCGCATCGGGTCGTCATAGCGGCGCAGGTGGTCGAGGTAGTATTCGCGGCGCTTGCCCTTCTCGTAGGGCCGCTGGATGACGCGCCCCGAAGGGGTGTGGTAGCGGGCCACGGTGATGCGCACGGCCGAGCCGTCCCCCAGTCCGATCTGGCGCTGTACCAGCCCCTTGCCGAAACTCGGGCGGCCGACGACGATGCCCCGGTCCCAGTCCTGCACGGCACCGGCGACGATCTCGCTCGCCGAAGCCGAATTTTCGTCGATCAGCACCACCAGCCTTCCCTCGAGGTCGTCGCCGTTTACCGGCGCGCTGAACGACATGGGCGGCACAGCACGCCCCTCGGTCGAGACGATCAGGGCACCGCGCGGCAGGAAGAAACCGGCCATCTCGACCGCCTGGTCGAGCAGCCCGCCGCCGTTCCCGCGCAGGTCGAGGATCAGCGCCCCGGGTTTTCCGAGCTTGCGGTACGCCTCGCGGAACTCGGGCATCGTCGTGCGGCCGAAGCGGTTGACCTTGATGTATCCCACGCCGTCGGCGGCCATGTAGGCGGCATCCACGGTGTTGAGCGGAATCTTGTCCCGCACGATCACGAAGTGGAGCGGTTCCGGTTCGCCCTGGCGCACGACGTCGATCTCGACCTTCGCGCCGGTCTTTCCGCGCAGGTACTTGGGGACGTCCGTCTGCTTGAAACCCACGGCATCCAGCGTGTCTATGCGCACGATACGGTCGTTGGGCTGCACCCCGACGCGCTCGGCCGGGCCCCCGACGATCGTATTGACCACGATGACCGTGTCGCGCAGGATGTTGAATTCGACGCCGATGCCGCTGAACTCCCCTTCGAAGCTCTCCTGCACGCCTTTCATCTCGTCGGCCCCGATATAGGCCGAATGGGGGTCGAGCTCTTCGAGCATCCCGCTAATGGCACTCTCGACCAGCGGCTGCATGTCCACCTCGTCGACGTACAACCCGTCCAGGTAACGGTAAACCTGCGTCAGCTTCTGCAACTGCCGCACAGCCCCGGCATCCTGCGCCGCAAGAGGCAGGACGAAGAGAGCCGATATAAATGCAAAAAGCTTTCGCATAGTTTGTTCTGTCGTTTATTTAAATCCTTATTTAAAATACGCCGTCAGCTCGCCGAACGGCACCTGCCGCTGCTCGCCCGAGCGCATGTCCTTCACCGTGGCGGCCTTCGCCTCCAGCTCCTGCGAGCCGACGATCACCACGTAGGGGATACCCCGGCGGTTGGCATACTCCATCTGCTTCTTCATCTTGCCGCAGTCGGGGTAAATCTCGGCGGCGACGCCCGCATCGCGCAGCTCACGGAGCAACCCGAGCGCCGCGGCCTGCTCCTCCTGCCCGAGGTTGGTGAAGAATACCCGCGTCGAGAAGTTGACCTCCTCGGGGAAGAGCCCCAGCCCCGTCATTACGTCGTAGATCCGGTCTGCGCCGAACGAAATGCCCACACCCGACATGTCGGGCATGCCGAAGATGCCGGTCAGGTCGTCATAGCGTCCGCCGCCGCAGATCGAGCCGATGGCGAAGTCGAGCGCCTTGACCTCGAAGATCGCCCCCGTATAGTAGTTCAATCCGCGTGCCAGCGAGAGGTCGAGCTCCACGTCGAGCCCGATCCCCAGACGCTCCACATAGCCCAACACGGTTTCCATCTCCTCGATGCCTTTCAGCCCGGTTTCGGAAACAGCCAGCACCTCACGCAATTTCATGAGTTTTTGCGCATTGTCGCCGCTCAGTTCGAGTATCGGTTGTAGTTTGTCGACCGCCTCCTGCCTCAGCCCGCGCTCCAGCAGCTCGGCCTTCACGTTGTCCAGCCCGATCTTTTCGAGCTTGTCGATGGCGATGGTGATATCCATCATCATGTCGGCATGGCCGATCGCCTCGGCGATGCCGAACAGGATTTTGCGGTTGTTCATCTTCAGCGCCACGCGGATGCCCAGCGCCCGGAACACGCGCTCGACGATCTCGACCAGTTCGACCTCGCACAGCAGCGAGCGGGTGCCGATCACGTCGACGTCGCACTGGTAGAATTCGCGGTAACGGCCTTTCTGCGGCCGGTCGGCGCGCCATACGGGCTGGATCTGGTAGCGCTTGAAGGGAAACGTCAGTTCGCCCTGGTGCTGTACGACATAGCGCGCGAACGGCACCGTGAGGTCGTAACGGAGCCCCTTCTCGCAGATTTTCGACGCCTGCCGCACCTCATCGCCGGACAGGCCGGCGGCGTAGTCGCCCGAATTGAGTATCTTGAAGAGGAGCTTGTCGCCCTCGTCGCCGTATTTGCCCAGCAGGGTCGAAAGGTTCTCCATCGAGGGGGTTTCGAGCGGCGCGAAGCCGTAGGTGCGGAACACGCCCCGGATCGTATCGAAAATATACTGGCGGCGCATCATCTCCGCCGGGGAGAAGTCGCGCGTACCCTTGGGTATGGACGGTTTTTGTTGAGCCATATTACATAAATTTTTGTTTTATTTCCAAGTATTTCTTCCACCCCGCGTTATCCCGCGCATCCATGTATTTCCGCTGTTTCCCGAGCAGACGGTTCAATGCGCCCTCGTCCCGGCGGAAGAAAAGGACAACCATCTCACGAAGCGCCTCCATTTGGTCGACCTCATACATATTCACATAGCGCGGGGCGCGCACTCCCTCCTCTCCGGGATAGATATATCCGATGAAATAGCCCAATTCGTCCTTTTCGTCCACAGCGGACGAAATAAAAAAAGAACGGTCGGTTTTCAAATCCGTCACGGAGAGCGTCGGAGAGTTTTTCTTGTATCTCAAAGCTTCACGCGCTTGCTCATGCCAGGGGAAACGGTCTATCTCGGACAGGAACCCGTCAAGATCGCACGTCCCGGCCGGTTCTACTTTGTCCGGGTCTTCGTGCGCCCGGAGTTCGTCCCAAATAAATACATCGACCGGACGGTTCGCCTGCATACCGCAGGAGAAAAGCCCCAGCAAGAGCGAAAAAAAGGTCACAACACGCATCTTTGTCAAGCCATCAGTTTTTTGTACCTCACGCGATGGGGCTGGGTGTCGCCGCCCTGCGCCTTCTTCCACTCCTCGTATTCGCTGTACGAACCCTCGTAGAAGACCACCTTCGAGTCACCCTCGAACGAGAGGATGTGCGTGGCGATGCGGTCAAGGAACCAGCGGTCGTGCGAGATCACCACGGCACAGCCCGCGAAGTTCTCGAGGCCCTCCTCCAACGCACGCAGCGTATTGACGTCGATGTCGTTGGTCGGCTCGTCCAGCAGCAGCACGTTGCCCTCCTCCTTGAGCGCCAGCGCCAGGTGCAGGCGGTTGCGTTCACCGCCCGAGAGCATGCCGCACTTCTTCTCCTGATCGGCGCCCGAGAAGTTGAAGCGCGCCACGTAGGCCCGGGCGTTCACCTGCCGGTTGCCGAGCATGATGAGGTCGGCGCCGCCCGAGATCACCTCGTAGACGGTCTTTTCGGGGTCGATCGACTTGTGCTGCTGATCCACATAGGCCAGCTTGACGGTCGGGCCCACGCGGAACGACCCGCCCGTAGGCTCTTCCAGCCCCATGATCATGCGGAAGAGGGTGGTCTTACCCGTGCCGTTGGGCCCGATGACGCCCACGATGCCGGCCGGCGGCAGCGAGAATTCGAGGTGCTCGTACAGCACGCGGTCACCATAAGCCTTCGACACGTCGTGCGCCTCGATCACCACGTCGCCCAGGCGCGGGCCGTTGGGGATGAATATTTCGAGCTTCTCCTCCTTCTGCTTCGTGTCCTCGTTCATCATCTTGTCGTAGGCCGACAGACGCGCCTTGGACTTGGCATGACGGCCCGAGGGGGACATGCGCACCCACTCCAGCTCGCGCTCGAGGGTCTTGCGGCGCTTCGACTCCTGTTTCTCCTCCATGGCCATGCGGGTGGTCTTCTGGTCGAGCCAGCCCGAGTAGTTGCCCTTCCAGGGGATGCCCTCGCCGCGATCCAGCTCCAGGATCCAGCCCGCCACGTTGTCGAGGAAATAGCGGTCGTGGGTGACGGCGATCACCGTGCCCTTGTACTGCTGCAGATGTTGTTCGAGCCAGTCGATCGACTCGGCGTCGAGGTGGTTCGTGGGCTCGTCGAGCAGCAGCACGTCGGGCTGCTGCAACAGCAGGCGGCACAGCGCCACGCGGCGGCGCTCACCGCCCGAGAGCACCTTCACCGACTGGTCGGGGTCGGGGCAGCGCAGGGCGTCCATGGCGCGTTCCAGCACGCTGTCCAGCTCCCAGCCGTTGACCTGGTCGATCTGTTCGTACAACTCGCCCTGGCGCTCGATTAACCGGGCCATCTGCTCGTCGTCCATCGGCTCGCATAGCTTCATGTTGATCTCTTCGTACTCCTTGAGCAGCGCCACGGTCGCGGCGCAGCCCTCTTCGACCACCTCGCGGACGGTCTTCGAGTCGTCGAGCCGGGGTTCCTGTTCGAGGTAACCCACCGTGTAACCGGGCGAGAAAACCACTTCGCCCTGGAAATTCTTGTCCAGCCCGGCGATGATCTTCATGAGCGTCGACTTACCCGAGCCGTTCAGGCCGATGATGCCGATCTTGGCACCGTAGAAGAATGAGAGGTAGATGTTGTTGAGAACCTTTTTCTGGTTGGTAAACGTCTTCGAAACGCCCACCATCGAAAAGATGATTTTTTCGTCTGCCATATCGTATTCGTTATTCGGATTTTCCTATCCGGCAAAGATAGTAAAGATTCCGCAATCTACCGCCATACGCGAAGATTTTTGGGCAGGCGCCCGTAAATAAAAAAACGCAGGGACACGGCCTGAGCCGCGTCCCTGCGCCGTGTTTGTCCCGGCAGAAATTAATAGTTCTCCTTCTTGGGTTCGAAGTAAGCCTGCGGATGCTTGCAGGCGGGGCAGAGCTTGGGAGCCTCCTCGGCCTCGATGACGAAACCGCAGTTGCGGCACTGCCACCAGATCTTGCCGTCGCGCTTGAAGAAATTACCGTCCGTGAGGCGGCTCAGCAGCTTCAGGTAACGGCGCTCGTGCTCGGCCTCGACGGTGGAGATCATCTTGAAGGCCGTGGCGATCTCGACGAAGCCCTCCTCCTCGGCGACTTTGGCGAATTCGCGGTAGAGGACGTCCCACTCCTCCTTCTCGCCCTTGGCTGCGGCCAGCAGGTTCTCGGCCGTGGTGCCGATCGGGCCGGTGGGGTAGCTCGCCGTGATCTCCACGTCACCGCCCTCGAGGAACTTGAAGAAACGCTCGGCGTGCTCCTTCTCCTGCTCGGCAGTCTCGGCGAAGACACCCGCGATCTGCTCGTAACCCTCCTTCTTCGCCTTGCTCGAGAAGAAGACGTAACGGCTGCGCGCCTGGCTCTCACCGGCAAACGCCTTCAGCAGATTCTGTTCAGTCCGTGTTCCTTTAATGCTCTTTTCCATAATCCTGTATGTTTAATGTGTGTGTTTATTTTCCGATAGCAAAGATAATAAAATCCCGGACATAAAGCCAAAAATCGGCATTGTTTGTTTTTATAGGGCTATTCGGATTACTTATAGGCCCCGCCGAGCACCTCCGCCACGTCTTCCCGGAACAGCGCATAGGCTTCCGGAAGCGCCATCGTGTCCCCGACTTCGGACGGGACGACGCGGTAGCCCGGCATCGCCACCCAGACGGGCACCGCCTCAAGCGAATAGGACATGCGCCCGTCGGGATGCCGCACGGCCTCGATTTCGGCCACCAACCCGCCGTCGCAGTAGCGCCGCCGCTGGTTGGACACGAAGTTCCCCAGCGAATAGAGCACCACGTGCGACGAATCGGCGTCGAAGGGCTGCACCACGTGCGGGTGGCTGCCCACGACAAGGTCGGCGCCGTGCCGGCGCAGGAATTGTGCCAGGTGCCGCTGCACGGCATTCTCCCTCCGCTCGTATTCGTTGCCCCAGTGGATGCAGACCGCCACGCAGTCGGGCGCCCCGCGCCGTGCCGCAGCCAGGTCGGCCGCCATGCGCGCCGTGTCGATCAGGTTGACCTCCACTCCGGCGGGAACCGGAATGCCGTTGGTGCCGTAGGTGTAGTTGAGCAGCGCGAACCGCACGCCGTAGCGCTCCACCCACAGCGGGTTGTTGGCCGCGCGGTCGAGGCTGTCGGTAAAGACGCCGGTATGCAGGATGCCGCAGCGCCCCAGTTCCGCGACGGTCGTATGCACCCCGGCGGCACCGCCGTCGCAGCAGTGGTTGTTGGCCAGCACGGCCACGTCGACCCCCGCATCGCGCAGGGCGTCGGCCAGCGCCACGGGCGAGCGGAAACAGGGGTATCCCGTATAGCGATCCGTGCGGGTGAGCGTCGTTTCGAGGTTCACGACCACCAGGTCGGCGGCATGAAACCGGCGGCGCAGGTAAGCGAATACCCCGCGGTAATCGAACCCGTCCCCGCACCGCGCCGCCGTGACCTGCGGAAGGTGCTGCATGACATCGCCCGCGAACAGCAGCCGGACACGCACCGGGGCGGGTTCGGACACGGGGCGCTCCACGCCGGCGCGTTGGGCCGGGACGCAGCACGCCGCCGCCAGCACCAGCCACGGGAGGATATGTCTCAGGCCCGGCTTCATCGTGCGGGTTATTTCCCCTGCCGCTTGGGGTTGGCTGGGAACCAGCCTTTGGCCACGCGCTGACGCTGTTCGAACAGTTCGCCGATCGACCAGAGCGACGAGGCGCCCCACACGGCCAGCAGGGTGGACCACAGGATATGGCGCACGGCGACCGACGCGGCGATCGCCACGATCCCCATCACGAGGAAAACCCACCAGCAACGTACGCCCAGGTAGTATTCGCCCTTGACCACGAGCGGGTGGAACAGTCCGATGATAAGGAACGTCGCAATGCCGATCACCAGCCCCGTGAGGTTGTATTCCGTAAGAAATTCCATAGTTCACGATTTTAACAGTGAGGCAAATATACGAAAAATGGGCGGTTCCCGACACGGGCCGCCCATAATAAATACCGATACCGGGATCATCAGAAATTATACTGTACCATCACGTTCACGCGGTTGGCATGGTTCTTCATGCTGTTCATGTCCTTGCGCGAACCGTAAAGGTACTCGGCGGCCACCTTGCAGCGCGGGGTGAGCGAGTAGAAGATGTTGCCGAAGATATACTGCCCCTGTTTGTACTGGTCGGCTGTATAGTAGCCCTCGCTGCGCTGCACGCGCACCGTCGAGTAGCCGCCCGACACGAACAGGCGCGGCGTGAAGTTGATCTGCCCGGCGGCCTGCACGCCCCACATGGGCATCATGCGCACGAGCGTGGGATCCGCGGGGTTGGGCGTGAAGTCGAGTCCCGAACCGGTCAGATCCTGGATATAGGGGGTGATGCCCTTACCGTAGACGCCGTTCATGAACATGCGGAACCAGTCGCAGCACTTGATCGTGCCGCTCAACTGCACGCCCCACCCGAAGAGCGACGTGGTGGCATCCTTCGATACTTTATACATGTAAGGGTTGCGGAGCACGGCCGAAGCGCGGAGGTGGCTGCTGCGGTCGGCGCCCCAGGCATATTGCAGGTACATCGGGAAGTCGGGTACGCGCTGGTGGATCGGCTTGAAGTTCTCACCGTAGGTGGCGCTCACGCTCGGCAGCTCGGCGGCGACGCCGAAGGTCATGTGCCTACGGGCGAACGACACCTCGTAGCGGATCAGTGTCGCGAAGTTGAAATTATAGGCGTTCGGCCCCTGGAAGTCGATGGTCGTGGGGGCGGCGGACAGGTCGCAGAAGGTCGTCACGTCGCGTCCGAGGGTCAGCCCCTTGAACGACACGTAGGCCGAACGCAGGCGGGGCGTATAGCTTCCCTCGGCACCGCCGCGGAAGTCGGCGTCCATGTAGATCACCACGCGCCCCAGCGCCCGGGTGTTGGTAATGGCCTTCAGGAAGAGGCGCGAGGTCGAGGCGTCCATCATCAGCTTCTGCTTCGAATTGTAATTGCCCGGAACCGGGATGTCGTAGGGCACGAAGTCGATGTTGTCGACGATGCCGTCGAAATCATAGCCCGCGCGCAGGCTCACGAAGCCGCCTATCGAGAACGAGAAACGGTTGTTCTTCGAGGCGAACACGAACTGGGGCTTCTCGGTCTGCTGGAAGCCGGGGCGGTGCGTGTCGATGTAGTCCTGCGTGGCGTTGCCGACGGCCATGCGGTTGAGTGCCGCAGCCTGCTGCGCGGCACAGCCGCCGCAGTTGTAGATGGTATCCACCTCGTGTACGGAGATGAGGTAGACCGTCGGCGAATAGTCGCCGCCACGGCGTTCGCCCCGGTGGTGCTGGGCGGAAGCGGAAGTCGCAAGGAGCAGGGAGACAATCAGAAGTCGAAATGTTTTCATAAGCCGAATAAAATTTGGTTTTTTGGTTAAACTTGCTTGGTTCGGTATGTTTTGTTTTTGGGACACAGGCAGTTAATATTCACCCCGGGAATTAGCAAGATATATGCCAAAAAAACCTGCACGGAATTTGATTCCGCCCGCCAGCACCCGATTCCCGTGACCTCCGCGGAGGAGAAGGCGCATCCCTGAAAATCGGGGAAGGGCACGGTTTACGTACGAATCCCGCTATCTTTCCGGCAAATAGGATGCCCCCGGGAAGTTGAAAAATAAATTTTAGAATCCCCTCGGCTTTCACTATCTTTGCCCGAGCCGGATAAACGGCGCCCGGCAGGACACGGGGATGTGCACAACCTGCCCGCTCCCCATACATTACATAAAAAAGAAGTATATGCTGCTCTGGATAATCTCCCTGCTGACGCTTGCGGCCGCGGCTGCCGACGTCATTCATTACCGCCGCATGCGGCGGCGTGCCCCGGGCGTACGCCACCGGGTATTCATCGTCGCGGCGGCCGCAACCGATGCCCTGCCGGCGGTGATCGCCGTCGCCGGGGTTGTTGCACGCGACAACACCACGGCGTTCATGACATTCGCCATATGGGCGTTCTGGGCCTGGATGGTGACCGTCCTGCCACGCATGGCCTGCTATTTTTTCCGCTGGATCGGCCTGCCGCGGGTCGGTATCGCAGCAGGGGCAGGTGTGGCGGCACTTTTCGTCTGGGGCGCTACGGCCGGGCGTACTACGATCCGCGTAAACCGCACGGAGGTTTGCTCCGAACGCCTCCCGGCCGGGCTGGACGGGTTCCGCATCGCCCAGATCACCGACACACACCTAGGCACTGTCGTGCGTCCCGAAGCGGAACTGCGGCGCCTGGTAGACAGCGTCAACAGCCTTCGCCCCGACCTGATCGTCTTCTGCGGCGACCTGGTGAACATCCGCAGTTCGGAGCTCGACGCCCGCGCCCGGCAACTGCTGGGAGGCCTGCGTGCCCCGTACGGCGTCGTTTCGGTCACGGGCAACCACGATGCCGGGCTCTATATCAAGGACACCGTTGCGCAAAGCCCGGCAGCGAGCCTTGCGGAAGTGATCGCCCGCCAGCGTGCAATGGGGTGGAACGTACTTGAGGATACGACGATTTACCTGCGCCGGGGCGGCGACAGCATCTCGCTCACGGGGCTTTCGTTCGACCCTGCGCTGCGGCACAAGCGCCACGACCCCGACCTGCCGCCCGCCGACCTGAGCGGGGCCTACCGCGGCGTCCCCGATTCGCTCTACAACATCACCGCGGTGCATATCCCGCAGCTCTGGGGACAGATCGCTGACGCGGGCTACGGCGACCTGACGCTCGCCGGGCACGTACACAGCATGCAGATAAAACTGCGCCTCTTCGGCCGGGCCTTTTCCCCGGCGCAACTGCTCTACACGCGCTGGAGCGGACGCTACGACGAAGGCGGGCGTACGCTCTATATCAACGACGGCACGGGATACGTGGTTTTCCCGATGCGCCTGGGAGCCTATCCCGAAATCACCCTGATAACCCTGCGAAGATGCGAGTAACCCTCTCCGCCGCGGTCACGGCCGACGGCTACATGGACGACGACAGCCCCCGGCGGCTGATTATCTCGACCCCGGGCGACTGGGAGGAGGTGTACCGCCTGCGGGCGGCCCACGATGCGATCCTCGCCGGCGCCGAGACCCTGCGGCGCGACGACCCGTCGCTGCTCGTCCGCGACCAGGCGGCACGCGCACGGCGCGTGCAGGCCGGGCTGAAGCCCGACATCGCCAAGGTCACGCTCACCCGCTCGGGCGGCCTTTCGCCCCGCCTGCGGTTCTTCACCGCTGGCGATGCCGACCGCTACGTGTTTTCGCCGGGAGAAATAACTGGGTTGCAAAATATTGCGACAGTCATCTCAACCAGTGAAGCAATTACCGCCAAATACATCGTCACCGAACTCGAAAAGCGCGGCATCGAACACCTGATGGTCGAGGGCGGAGCGAGGGTGTTACGCATGTTCCTCGACGAAGGGATGGCCGACACGCTGCGGCTGGCCGTCAACCCGCGGCTGCGGCTCGGCAGCCGGGGCGGGGCAAGGTTCGGCGCTGCGCCGCCCCAGAGCGTCCCGCACACCTGCGAGGAGGTCGACGGCATGGAGGTGACGACCTATACGCTGCATCCCGACACGACGGAAGAAGACCTGCAACACCTGCGGATGGCGGTCGACGAAGGCCGCAAATGCACCCCCAGCCCGACGTCCTACTGCGTCGGTGCGGTCGTAGCCGCAGCCGACGGCCGGATATTTGCAGGTTACACGCACGAGACTTCGGCAACGCACCACGCCGAGCAGGAGGCCATCGCCAAGGCGCTGGCGGCAGGTGCCGAGCTCCGCGGCGCCGCGATGTACTCCTCGATGGAGCCGTGTTCACGGCGGGCGAGCGAACCCGAAAGCTGCACACAACTGATTATCAGGCATGGTTTCGCCCGGGCGGCCTTCGCACTCTACGAACCCGACTGTTTCGTCTGCTGCCGCGGGGCGCTGACCCTGCGCGAAGCGGGCCTCGACGTCAGGGCATACCCGGCGCTGGCCAACGGCGTATGGGAAGCCAACGCGCACCTGAAGCGATGAATCGGGCGCGATTTGTGTCCATAAGGGCCTAAAATTGGCCTCTTTTTCCGGAAAATCGCGCAACATATCGGGATAACTTATATATTTGCCCCATAAACGCATTGATTAATATGAAAATAGCAGTCAGAACCCTCCTTGCGGCGGCGGCACTTGCGACCATCGTCCGGCTGCCTGCGCAGGAGGCCAAGCGTACGCTCTCGCTCGACGAGGCGATCGCCGTGGCACTCACGGAAAACCCCGCGATGAAAGCAGCCGAGTTCGAGGAGAAGGCCGCCACCCAGGAACGCCGTGCGGCCATCGGCCTGCGTATGCCCAAGATCAGCGTCATGGGCGCCTACGCCTACATGTCCAAGGATATAGGATTCGATTTCAACGAGATGAAAGGCCCGGCCAAAGAGCTCGCCGGGCAGATACTCGGTAGCGGGCTCATACCGCCCGAAATGATCCCCTCGATCAACGGGCTGCTCAATCCGCTGATGAACGCCGACTGGTTCCTCAAGGTGCAGGATCAGAGCCTGGGGTTCGTGGGCGGGCAGGTTTCGGTGCCCATCTGGCTGGGCGGCAAGATCAACGCCGCCAACCGCGCCGCCAAGATCAACGAACGCACGGCGGCGGAGCAGGGCAACCAGACCCGCAACGCGCTGATTTCGGAGCTCGTGGAGCGCTACTTCGGGCTGGCACTCGCCATGCAGGTCGTCGAGGTGCGCCGGCAGGTGGTCGACGGCGTACGCCGCCACCTCGAAGATGCCGTCGCGCTCGAAAAGAACGGCATGATTGCCCAGAGCGAACGCCTCTACGTCGAATTCAAGATGGCGGAGGCCGAGCGCGAGCTGGCCAATGCCGAATTACAGGCTCAAACCATCGCCAGCGCCCTGAACAGCACGCTGGGGCAGGACAACGCGTGGCAACCCGTGACGTCGATGTTCATCGTCGACCGGGTCGAGGACGTGGCCTATTACCAGGATCTGGCGCAAGACCGCAACCCGCTGCTCAACCAGGTCTCGCTCAAGCGCCAGCTGGCCGAAGAGGGCGTGCGCGCGCGGCGCTCCGACTTCCTGCCGCAGGTGGCTGCCATCGGCGGCGGTTCGTTCTACAACTACCAGGTCGCAGGGCTCGTGCCCCGCTGGGCGGTGGGCGTGGGGGTCAACATCAAGATCTTCGACGGCCTGAACCGCGAGTATAAATATTCGGCGGCCAAGCAGACCGTACGCCGGGTCGGCGCCTTGCAGAACAAGGCCGGCAAGGACATCTCGGTTCTGGTGGAGAAACTCTACAACCAGATGATGAACTACCGCAACCAGATGACCTCGATCGACGCCTCGCTCGCCTTCGCCGAGGAGTACCTCCGCATGAAGAACGCCGCCTTCCTCGAAGGCATGAGCTCGTCGACCGACCTGATCGACGCCGAGCTGAACCTCGCGGGCGTACGCACCGAACGCCTCCAGGCGGCCTACAACTTCGACCTGCTGCTGGCGCAACTGCTCGAAGCCGCGGGCATCAGCGACGAATTTTCGGCTTACGCCCGCCGCGCCGACGCACGGCCGATCCTGTTCGATAAAAAGTAAAAAAATATAGAATCCTATGAAGCGAAGCAACATTATCGGAATCATCGCGGCCGCTGTGGTCATCATCGTCTCGGTCGTCCTGATCAGTTGGTACCTCCGGAAAACGACCCCGATGCTGATACAGGGCACGGTGGAGTGCACGACCTACAAAGCCTCGTCGAAAGTCCCGGGGCGCATCGACGACATGAAGGTCAGTCAGGGCGACCGCGTGGAGAAGGGGCAGCTGCTCTACACGCTCTCGACCCCCGAGCTGGAGGCCAAACTCCAGCAGGCCGAGGCCGTGAAGAGCGCCGCCTCGGCACTCGACCAGGCAGCCTTGGCAGGCGCCCGCATCCAGCAGATCGAAGCCGCCCTGAACATGTGGGAGAAGGCGCAGGCCGGGCTGGAACTGGCGCGCAAGACCTACGACCGCGTGAAGAACCTCTACGACCAGGGGGTAGTCCCCGAACAGAAGCTGGACGAGGCGTCGGCCAACTACAAGGCGATGGAAGCCACGGCGCTGGCCGCCAAGGCGCAGTACGACCTGGCATCGGACGGAGCCCGCAAGGAGGACAAGGAGGCCGCTGCGGCACGTGTCCGCCAGGCCGAGGGAGCTGTGAGCGAGGTCGAATCCTACATCGGCGACGCGATGGTCTATGCGCCCGTGACGGGCGAGGTTTCGACCATCATCGCCGAACAGGGCGAACTGGTGGGCAGCGGCTATCCCGTGGTGGCCATCCTCGACCTGACCGACCTGTGGGTGACCTTCAACATCAAGGAGACCCTGCTTCCGGGGATCGGCGTCGGCACCCGCATGAGCGGCTATGTCCCGGCACTGGACTACGACGTCGAGTTCGAGGTGACCTACATCTCCGCACAGGCCGACTTCGCGACATGGGCGGCGACGCGCACGCAGGGAGGGTTCGACATCCGCACCTTCGCCATCAAGGCCCGGCCGGTGTCGCATGTCGAGAACATGCGCCCAGGCATGAGCGTAATCGTGGACTGGGACGAAATCCGGAAATAGGAGGGGACGATGCCGGGATTCCTGCATAATACCTACGCCGTCCTGCGGCGCGAGCTTGTGCGGCTGACGCACCAGCCGATGTATTTCGTGCTGATGCTCGTGCTGCCCGTGGTGTCGTTCGCATTCTTCGCGCTGCTGTTCAACAAGGGCGTGGCCCGCGACATCCCGATCGCCGTGCTGGACGATGACCACACGTCGCTCTCGCGCAAGGTCACGCAGATGATCGACGCGACCCCGACGGCCCTGGTCGCCTACGAAATCCAGGACATGGACGAAGGCGAGCGGCTGATGCGCGAAGGGAAGGTCATGGCCATCGTGCAGATCCCGTCGTTCTTCGAGAAGAATATCCTGAGCAACAGCCAGACGCACATCGAGAATTACGTTTCGGGGACGAACATCACGGTCAACGGACTGCTGTCGAAAGACATCCAGACCGCCGTGACGACCTTCACGGCCGGCATCCAGCTACAACTGCTCACCAAACAGGGGCTCAGCGAGAAACAGGCCATGGCGCAACTGATGCCCGTGCGGTTCAGCCGGCACGTATTGTTCAATCCCTATATCAATTACGGCTATTACCTCTCGCCGAGCTTCATGCCCATGATGCTGCTCATCTTCGTGGTCATGGTGACCGTCTTCGCCATCGGCACCGAACTCAAGCACGCCACCGCGCGCGAGTGGCTCGGCACGGCCAACGGCTCGGTCGGCGCGGCGCTCACCGGCAAGATACTGCCCGTGACGGTCATCATGTTCCTCATGTCGCTGGTGATGTTCCTGATTATCTTCAAGGTCGTGGGCGTGCCGCTCAACGGCAGCCTGACGGTCATCCTCGTGAGTACGCTGCTCTTTATTTTGAGCTACCAGGCCATCGCGGTATTCATCGTATCGCTGCTCTCGAACCTGCGCCTGTCGCTCTCGATCGGCGGCGGGTACTCGGTGTTGGCCTTCACCTTCTCGGGCCTCACGTTCCCGATCATGGCCATGTGGCCCGCCATGCGGTACCTGAGCAGGTTGTTCCCGTTCACTTACTACACCGACATATTCGTCGACCAGATGCTGCGGGGCGCCCCGGTAGCCTGTTCGCTGCCCGACATGGGCTACATGTCGTTATTCATCGTCTTACCGCTCCTGTGCCTGCCGCGCCTGCGGACGATCTGCACGGAGGAAAAATACTGGGGGAGGTTATAACATGGGTAGGTTCACACATCAGATGGCATCCTACCGGCAGCAAATGCTGTCGGTCATGCGCAACGAATTCCGCTCGATATTCACCGACGCAGGCGTCGTCCTCATCCTGGTTCTCGCGCTGATCATCTACGCCACGGTCTACTCGATGGCCTACGGCGCACAGGTGCTGCGCAACGTGCCGATCGGCGTGGTGGACGAGTGCCGCACACCGACCAGCCGCAGCCTCGCAGCGACGTTCAACGCCGGGCCAAATACGTACGTGGCCTACAACCCAACGAACATGGAGGAGGCCAAGGAGCTCTTCTTCAACCGCAAAATATACGGCGTGGTCTATATACCGTCGGACTACGAGGAAAAACTGCTCGGGGGCTCGCAGGCCAACGTGGCGATCTACGTCGACGCCAGCTACTTCCTGATGTACCGCCAGGCTTTCCAGGAACTGGTGACCTCGATCGGCAGCACGGGCGCAATGGTGGAATTCCAGCGCCTGATCGCCAAGGGGGCGGACATCCCGCAGGCAAAGGCCACGACGCAACCCGTAATCTACCAGTCGCACAACCTGTTCAACCCCTACCTGGGATACGGCACCTTCGTCATGCCGGCGATCATCATGGTCATCATCCAGCAGACGCTACTCATCGGCATCGGCATGATCGGAGGCACGTGGCGCGAATTCGGGCTCTACCGCAAACTCTGCCCGCCCGACCGCAAACGCATGTCCACGCTGCCCATCGTTCTGGGCAAGGCGGCGGTCTACGGGCTGATCTACGGCGTGACGACCTTCTATATCCTGGGCTTGCACTACCGGCTGTTCCATTACCCGATGAACGGCGCCACGGGCACCGTCGTGGTCTTCATGCTGGCATACCTGGCCGCCTGCATCTTCCTCGGCATCGCCATCTCGACGCTGTTCCGCTACCGCGAAAATTCGCTACTGCTGTTGTTGTGGACGTCGATACCGCTGCTGATGCTCAGCGGCGTGTCGTACCCCCGCGAGGGCATTCCCGACTGGCTGTTCAACTTCGGGCAGCTGTTCCCCAGCAGCCACGGTGTCGACGGCTTCATCCGCATCCAGAGCATGGGCGCATCGCTCGGCGAGGTACTGCCCGAAATCCGGATGCTCTGCATCCTTACACTCATCTACGGCGGGCTGGCCTGCATCGGCATTCACCAGGTGATCGCCCGCGCAGCCAAGGATACGCCCGTCAAAAACCAGAACAGATAATGTATGTCAAATATCAGATGCCGCTGATCGCCGTCAGCGATGTCGGCCGCTCGAAACGGTTCTACTGCGGGCTGTTCGACCAGCGGGTCGTATTGGATTTCGGGGAGAACGTCACGTTCAGCGGCGGCTTCGCCATACAGGAGAAATTCGCGTGGCTTACGGGCCTCGCGGAAGATTCCGTGCGCAGCCGCCCGAACAACATGGAGCTCTATTTCGAAACGGACGACCTCGACGCATTCATGCAGCGGCTCGGGGAGTGGCCCGACCCCGTCGAACTGCTCCACCCGCCCCACAAATACGGCTGGCAGCAGTGCACCGTACGTTTCTACGATCCCGACGGCCATATCGTCGAAGTAGGCGAGGCGATGGAGGTCGTCATAAGGCGCTGCCTTGCCGAGGGACACACGGCAGAGGAGACCGCCGCGCTCACCCAGCATCCCCTCGAATTCGTGCTCCGCGTCCGGGACGAAGCGGGGAAATAGCCCCGCACACCCCGGCAAACAGCCCCGCACTTTCCGGCCGGCGCCGGCAGCAACGGCAGTGCGACGACACGGAACAGGATCGGCACTCCGGCAAACGCTCCGCCCCCCCCAAAAAAAAGACACCGGGCAAATGCCTGGTGTCTTATTCATGTCCGGAGCCGAACCCGGCCGCCGCGCTACCTCGGCCCGTGGAACAATCCCGGAGGAGGGCCGCCCGGGCCGCCGGGCCCCATGCGGCGCGATCCCGAAGGTTGTGCCATGCCGTCGTAATCCTTGATGTTTTTCGACCCCTTCTTGCCGAACCGGCGCAGGTTATAGGTGAACTGCACCATATAGTAGCGGCCGATCACACTGTTGGTCGAATTCTGCGTCCACCCCGAGCCCGTCGAACGGGCGAAGGCCTTGTTCTGGTTGAAGATGTCGTTCACGCCGACCATGATCTCGCCGCGCTTGTTCTTGAAGACCTTTTTGCCGATCCAGGCGTTGCACAGCAGGTAGGAATCGTCGTAATCGTTCGTAAAACCGATGTACTGCGTATAGGCTACGCTGCCCGTGAAGGTAAAGCCCAGCGGGAAGACGAACTTCATGTTGCCCTGCGCCGTATGGTTGAAATAACGGTTCTTGGAGCCCGATTCGCCCAGCGAGTTGGTCGCCTCGTTATAGGTGCCGGCCCACGAAAGGATAAAGTCCACGTTCTCCGAAATGTTGCTGCCCAGTACCGTGCGGAAGTCGTAGCCGATATTCTTGGTGTCGTTGCGCTCGCCGCCCGTGATGAACCCGTCGCTGTCGACTGTGCCGCCCAGCATGCTCGGGGTCTTGGTGAAATTGACGCCCGCCATCACGTTGAAGTTACTCTTCAGGAACCCGATGGGGAACCCGTAGCTCAGGTGCGTGCGCAGGTTCCAGTAACCGTCGAGGTTGACGGGGGTGGAGTAGTAGTTGGGGGTGTACTGCTCGCCGCCGAGGGTGATCGTACCGGGGTTCGACACCAGGTGGTTGGCGTTGTAATCCGACGTATTTTGCATCGAGAACATCCACATGAACGTCCGTCCCTTCTCCACGTTGGAGTTCGTATAGTGGAAATTGACCCGGTGGCTGTACGACGGGTTCAGGTTGGGGTTACCCTTGGTGATGTTCTGCGCGTCCGACACGTCGGCCACGTTCTGGAGGTCGGTGATCGAGGGGTTGTCTGTATAGGACGAGACGAACAGGCGCAGCGAATTCTCGCGGTTGATGTTCAGCTGCCCCATCATGAAATAGGTCACGTCGTTATACGAATGCTTGATCTTGTCGGCGGCGTCGCGTACGATCTGCCCGTCGAGCGTGGCATGCTGGTAATAGACGTTCGCCACGAACGTGTTGCGCTCCTTCGAATAACGGAAGCCGGGACCGGCGCTCTGCGTCAGGTAACCGCTCTTGTAGGAGTTGGAAAGCGCCCCGTCGGGGAGAAGCCCTGCGACCGAATAGTCCGGCCCGGTTATGAACGACCTCTTGTCACGCTCCTGATAATCGTAGCGGATACGGTACTGCACGCTCACCTGGGCATATTTAGCCACGGGTTCCGTATAGGTGAACTGCCCGCGCAGGCCGTAGCTGTTCGAGGGGGCGAGGTTGCGCAGGTAGCGCAGCCGGGTATAACCCGTCGTGTCCCAGCCCCACGGGCCGTCGGCACCGTCGGGACGGACGGACGAAATCGGCAGCACGTTCGAATAGGAATTCGAGTTGTTGGTGTTGTCCGAATAACTTACATTGCCGTCGAGGGTGATCGTACGGCCGTCCTTGCCGAGTTTGGCACGGTAGACGGCGCTCGTGCGCAGGTTGTAACCGTGGCGCAGGCCGTCGTTGAAATTCTCGGTACGGCTGTAACCGCTCTGACCGAACTGCCAGCCCTGCGTCGTGCTCAGGGGATCGTTGGACTGGTAGCTGAAACTGGGGCGCACCATCAGGTTCTGGTTGTCGGAGATCTTCCACTCCAGGCGGGCGTTGAAACGGTGGTTGTAGGCCTCCGTATTCGAATAGCCGCGCGTCGCGAGGGTGTCCACCGGCATGGGGGATTCATACCACTTGTCCACCGTGGACTGGTTCTTCGTATCGGTATTGTTGAAGAAATAGCTGCCCTGGAACGACACTTGGTCGCGTTTGCCCCATGTGTCGGAGTAGTTGACGCCGATGGCGTTCACCGACGCCACGCCGCTCTGCGGACGCACCATGTACTGTCCGACACCGCCGCGGCGGCCGCCGCCGGAACCCGATACGCCGAGGATGTCCTCGAACGAGAAATTCTGCTGGTTGATATTATTGAACAGGCCGATGACCGACACGCGGCTGTCGCCGCTGAAGATATTGGCATTACCGCCTATGACATATTTGTTTTTGGCCTCGGTCTTGGTATCGGCATCGTAACCGTAACCGGCATACAGTTTACCGAACTGTCCCTGCCGCATGTTGGTATGGGTGACGATGTTGAGCGCCTTATAACCCTCGCCGTCGTCCATGCCCGAGAATTCGGCGGCATCGCTCAGTTTGTTGTAGACCTCGATGCGGTCGACGGCCTGTGCCGGCAGCGACTTGATGGCCGTCGTCACGTCCTCGCCGAAGAATTCCTTGCCGTCGACGAAGATCTTTTTGACCGACTCGCCCTGTGCCTCGACCGTACCGTCGCTCACGGTGATGCCCGGCATCTTCTTGAGCAGGCCTTCGACGTCGGCATCGTCGGTGACCTTGAACGCCCCGGCGTTATAGCTTACCGTATCGCCCTTCTGGGAGGTGCGGAGCGCCTTGGCCTCCTTGACGACGGTTTCGATCTGCACGCCCGGACGGAGTTCGATCTTGCCGATGTCCTGTTTGGCGGCCGAGACCTTGAAAATCGTTTCCGCGTTGTTGTAGCCCAGGAAAGAGACTACGAGTTTATATTCGCCGTATGCGAGCGAAGGGATCGACACGGCGCCCTTGAAGCCCGAAGTGGAGTACTGTTTCTTGTCGGGGGCAGCGGCCGGGGCGAATTCCAGCACGGCACCCGCGACCGTTTCGCCGGTCTCGGCGTCGACCACCGTACCCGTGACCGTCCCCTTCTGGGCAAAGGCGGCGACGGCGAAAAGCGTAAATAAGGTTGAGAGTAGCAGTCGTTTCATCTTCAGATTATATAGATACGTTTATTTTTTGCGCTTGCGAAGATAACTTTTTTATGGCAGACTTCCCCTCTGCCGCGGGTGAATCGACAAAAAAGGGGTGCCAGTCGACCAACCGACACCCCGGCTGTGACAAGCCGTTCGATGACCTAACCTCACTTCCTGCCCTTTGCGGGACGGGGCTTGTCACATTTCCTGCCTTCCTTGCAGGCGCATCCCTTTCCATCCTTCATCTGCGGGCCGGGCCTCATACCGGGCTTCGGGCCCTGCATCTGCTTCCACTGCTCAAACTGCTCGGGCGTAAGGATCTTTTGCATCTTCTCGGCCTGGGCCTTGCGGGCGGCGCGCATCCGTTCGTGCTGCGCCTGCATATCCTTTACTTCCTGCAGGTTGAGTTCGTAGAGCTGCTTAGACTGATCCTCGTTGAGGTTCAGCTTTTCGACCATGCGGTCGGTCTTGCGCTGGGCCATCTGCTCGGCCGTGGGGCGTTCCTTTGTCCTCGGAGCACGCCGATCCTGCGCAAAAGCGCTCGTTCCTGCCAGCAGGCAAAGGGTCATTGCAACCGCAAAAATTCTCTTTTTCATAGCATTAAGATTTTTGTTATCCGTTCGCCGAAACGTCTTCGGCTCCAGGTGCTGATGCAAAGGTAAAGCCAAATCGGCACGACGATGCCGACCCGGGGGCCAAACGACTGAAAGGCAGGGTGAACCGACTATTCGGCGGGTTGAACGGAGGTGAGCCAGGCCTTGAATTCGGGGACGCGGGCCTTGGAAATGACGATGCGTTCGGGGGTTCCGACCGTCAGGTGGAGCGCCAGGCGGCTGCCGAACCACACGGCGATCTCCTTCACGGCGCGACGCGCCACGATGAACTGGCGGTTGGCGCGGAAGAAATCCGCTTCGGGCAGGATGGCCTGCAGGGTTTCGAGCGTCTTGTCGAGGGGGTAGGAAACGCCCTCGTAGGTACAGGCGGTGACTTTCTCGTTGCTGGTATAGCAATAGGCGATCTGCTCGCGCCGGAGCGGGATGATCCGGTCGCGGACATGCACCAGGAAAGCCTGCTCGTGCCGTGCCGCGGCCATCGTCCGCACCCGGAAGCCGTAATCGCGGCGTTCGCCCTTGGACAGGCGTTCCAGCTTGCCCAGCGCACGCTGCACGTCGGCGTTGTTGATTGGTTTGAGCAGGTAGTCGATGCTGTTGACCCTGAAGGCTTCGAGCGCATACTGGTCATAGGCCGTCGTGAAGACGACGGGTGCGGTAACCTCCACGGCGTCGAAGATGCGGAACGAGTCGCCGTCGGCCAGGTGGATGTCCATGAACAACAGGTCGGGCTGGGGATTCGCACGCAGCCATTCGACGCTCTCCTCGACGCTTTCGAGCGTCCCGATGATCTCCACGCCGGGAGCCACCTGTTTCAGGATGGCCTCCAGGTTCAGCGCGGCGGCGGTTTCGTCCTCGATAATCAGGGCCTTCATCCGATGGCGGGTTTTTGCAGCGGCATGCGCACGACGAACTCCTTGTCGGTGTCGATGATCTCGATGTCGCGGCCCGTAATCAGGTGCCAGCGGTTGCGCAGGTTTTCCAGGCCGATGCCCGTCGACGGTTCGGGTTCGATCTTCGGCACCTTGGGATTGGCGACCACCAGCCACCCCTGCTCGGTGCGGATCGAGATATGGAACGGCTTGCTGCGGGTTATGGTATTGTGTTTGACGGCGTTGCCGATCAGCGGCTGCAACGACAGCGCCGGGAGTGTCCAGGAGCGGTACTTGTCGTCGACGTCGATGTCGAAGAACAGTTTGTCGGCATAGCGTATTTCGAAGAGGTAGCTGTATGCTTCGATGAATTTCAGTTCCTCGTCGAGCGTCATCAGCGTGCTTTGGCCGTTCTGGATGATGTAGCGGAACGTATACGACAGCTGGTCGATGTAGGTCAGCGCCTTGTCGTCGTGCTTCTCGCGCACGAGCATCGCCAGCGAATTGAGCGAATTGAAGAAGAAATGGGGGTTGATCTGCCCGACGAGCATGTTGTAGCGGGTCGTGAGGTTCTCGTTCTTGAGCCGTTCGTTCTCCATGACGACCGCCTGCTGCTTCGAGTTGAGCACGTAGACCCAGCCGTAGAGCATCGACACGGCCACGGCGAACGAACACTTGAGCAGCAGCATGTAGTCGAAGATATGCCCGCTCATGAAATTCAGGACGATCTGCCCCGAATGCCATTCGCGGACAGGGGCGAAGATATAAAGCGCCGCGGCCGCCACGAGGCACCCCATGCAGTGGAGGGCGAAACGCCCCGCCTTGTAATTGCGGCGTGCGGAGGTCAGGATCGAGAGCATGATGAACGATACGACCAGGTAGTAGATCAACTGCAACGTCAGCTCCGAAGTCCTCGACGGCCGGTTGTAGAGCGTGCTGTAATCGAACTCCTCGCCGTTGCGCATACGCAGTTCGTTCATCACCGGATGGGCGCCGTAACGGCGCGGGGCGACCACGTCGACCACCAGCCGGTCGCCGTCCGAAAGATCCATCCGGCGGATGCGCTGCATCGGCACGTAGACGCTGTCGCGGTTCCCGTAGACGATGTACCCGTGGCCGTCGGGGCTGACGTGCAGCACCCCTTCCTCGCTGCGTGTGACGACGCTCGCCCGCGCCGGCCGCGGCTGTCCTTCGCCCTTTTGCTCGACGATCAGCAACAGCACATAGGAAAAGTTGACCACCAGGCTGATGGCCAGCGCAACCAGCAGGTTGAGCATCAGGTCGGAATATTTCGATTGCAGGTTCATCGCATCTCCTTACGCCCCGGCAGGGTCATTCATCCTCCTTGAACCACGAGGCATAGAGCATGTAATCGTGCGCCGTGCGGCGGATGATCTCCTCGCGCTGCTCGGGCGTCACCTCCTTGACCTTCTTGGCCGGGACACCCGCATAGACCGAATTGGGTTCCAGCTTGGCGTTCGACAGCACCAGCGCATTGGCCGCGATGATGCAGCCCGAGGGGACGACGGCATTGTCCAGCAGGGTAGCGCCCATACCGATCAGGCAGTTGTCGCCGATGACAGCGCCGTGGACGATGGCGTTGTGGCCCACCGACACGTCGTTGCCGATGATGGTCTGCGACGGGTGTTTGGCCTTGTCGTAAATCGTATGCAGCACGACGCCGTCCTGGATGTTCGTACGGTCGCCGATGACGATTTTGTTCACGTCGCCGCGCAGCACAGCATTGTACCAGACCGAGCAGTCGCGGCCGATGGTCACGTCGCCCAGGATGACGGCCGTCTCGGCCAGGAACGTATTTTCTCCGATCACGGGGGTGTGTCCCCGCACTTCTTTAATCAAAGCCATAATTCCGTAATAAAATTTCTTTGTTTCACATGTATATTTCCCTGCATGACCCGCCACCGTACGGTGGTGCCCCGGACATGGAAAGCGCTGCCGGAAGGCAATCTTTTATTCGCCTTTTTTGGCTTCCTGCCACAGGGCCTCCATCTGGCCGAGCGAAAGGTCGTGCAGCGAATTCCCTTGTGCAGCAGCCTGTTCCTCCATGTAATTGAAGCGGCGGATGAACTTCTTGTTCGTACGCTCCAACGCAGATTCGGGATCGACGCCGTAGAGCCGCGCAGCGTTGACCAGCGCAAAGAACAGGTCGCCGAACTCGGCTTCGAGGTTCGCTTTGTCGCCCGAGCGCATCTCGGCCTCGACCTCGGCGGTCTCCTCCTTCACCTTGTCCCACACATCCTCGCGCTTCTGCCAGTCGAAGCCCGTCGCCGCGGCCTTCTCGCCTACGCGGAATGCCTTGACCAGCGCCGGCAGCGAGCGGGGAACGCCGCCCAGCGTACCGCTCTTGCGATTCTTTTTGCGGAGCTTGAGCGCTTCCCAATTCTCCTTCACCTGGTCGGGCGTATTGGCATGGATGTCGCCGTAAACGTGCGGATGGCGGTATACCAGTTTGTCGCACAAGGCGTTGGCCACATCCGCATAGTCGAACGCCCCGGCTTCCTCACCCAGCTTGGAGTAGAACACCACATGCAGCAGCAGGTCGCCCAGCTCCTCCTTGATGCCCTCCATATTGTGGTCGGTGATGGCATCGGCCAGTTCATACGTCTCCTCGATCGTATTGCTCCGCAACGAGTCGAACGTCTGCTCGCGATCCCACGGGCACTCGCGGCGCAGCGTGGTCATCACGTCGAGCAGGCGGGCCGTAGCCTCCAATCGTTTATCTTCCATTATCCGGTTTGTTTTTTCCGCCGTCATGCAGGGCGCAAACTGCCCGAGGCGCCGGGTCGCCCGGCCGCAGCAGCATGCAGCCTGCACGGCCGCAATTTATCCCCTGCAAAGTTAGCACATTCGGCGGAAAATAGTAACTTTGCATCGAACAAAATTCCGCAACCTCATGAAACTACGCTACCTCGCGTCCATCCTGGGCGCCCTTTGTAGTCTCCTCCACGCCCATGCGCAGCCGCTTCCGGCGCGCCAGACGACCCTTCCCGGCACATACCGCATCTCGGCCGGCACGCAGCTCAGCTACGAGACGCCGCTCGCGCCGTTGGCCGGCTACCTGCGCGAATATATCAACGTCGGAAAGGCCAGCGACAGTATGTCGGCCGACGACGCGATCGTGCTCACGACAGACCCGACGCTCGGCCGCGAGGCCTACACGCTGGCCGTGAAGCCGCAGCGGATCGAGATCACGGGAGGCGACTACGGCGGCGTCTTCAACGGCATCCAGGCGCTGCTGCGGCTGTTGCCGCCCGAGGTCTACGCCAAGGCGTGCCCGCTGCCCGTCGAAGTCGCCTGCACGCGGATCGACGACGCCCCGCGCTTCGCGTACCGGGGCATGATGCTGGACGTGGCCCGCACTTGGATCGGAGTGGATGGAGTAAAGCGTTACATAGACCTACTTTCCTACCACGGGATCAACAAATTACACCTCCACCTGTCGGACGACGAAGGGTGGCGGATCGAGATCAGGTCGCACCCCGAGCTGACCGAAATCGGCGGCTTCCGCGGCGGCGACTCGCCCGTACGCCCCGTCTACGGGAAATGGGACGAGAAATACGGCGGCTTCTACACACAGGACGAAATGCGCGGGCTGATCCGCTATGCCGCCGTACGCAACATCGAGATCATCCCCGAGATCGACCTGCCCGGGCACAGCCGCAACATCGCCTCGGTACACCCCGAAATCCGCTGCAATTACCCGCCCGACACGCTGTCGACCAACGGCTACGACTACCGTTCGGCATGGTGCGTGGCACGCGAGGAGAACTACGCGCTGCTCGCGGACATCCTGGGCGAACTCTGCACGCTGTTCCCCTCGGAATACATCCACGTGGGCGGCGACGAGGTCGACATGACCCAATGGAAGCGCTGCCCCGACTGCCAGGCGCTGATGCGGCAGCGGGGCATGGCAGACCCGCACCAACTGGAAGACCTCTTCATGCAACGCATGGCGGCGATCCTTAGCGCCAACGGCAAACGCCCCGCCGTGTGGAACGAAGCGGTGGCGACGGGCGACCTGGCGCACGACAGCCGCGTCTACGGCTGGCAGAGCGTCAAGGCATGCCTCGACGCCACGGCCAAGGGATACGAGACCGTAGTGATGCCGGGCGAATATTTCTATTTCGACATGCGCCAGACCCCGCACGAGGACGGGCACGACTGGGCGGCGATCTTCGACGCGAAAAAGGTCTTCGGGTTCGACTTCACGGACAAGGGGTTCGGCCCGGAGCAGATGCGCAACGTCGTCGGGTTGCAGGCGGCGTTCTTCAGCGAAGCCTACGTCTCGCACGAGCCCGAGAAGCCCGACTACCTCGACTACATGTGTTTCCCGCGTATCTGCGCACTCGCCCGCATCGCTTGGCGCGGCAACGGCGAAGGCTGGGACGCCTATTACAAAGGGCTCGTGGAGAAGCATTACGACCGCATGGCAGCCATGGGCATCCGTTTCCGGCTCTTCCCGCCGAAGGTGAGCTATAAGGAGGGCGCATTCACCGTGACGGCCGACGACGGGTCGGAGATATACTACACGGAAGGCGACGCGCCCGAAGAACACCGTTATTCCCGCCCCCTAAAGACCGGAAAACCGCACCTGTACCGCTTCTTCACCCGCTACAAAACGGGGCGCAGCCCCTATGTCGCCGACAAATCCTACTACCGCACGCTCGCACCCGCCGTGGCCATCACCACCTCGATGGGCGAGAGCAGGCAGTTCCCCCTTGCCAATGCCGCGGGTTACAAGGGACTTTCGCGGACAGCGCGCGCCTGCCGGCAGCAGGACTGGGTGCTCTACACCTTCGAGCAGCCGGTGAAATGCCGCGAAATGTACCTCCAGACCGGGAACCGCCAGCTGCCGAAGACCATCATAACCACAGGTTATGCCGAGGTGTCGTACGACGGCGCGACGTATGAGCGGGCGGGCGACCTCGAAAAGGGAAGCATCACCCTGAAGCCGGGGCGCGCGGTGAAAGCCGTGCGGATCGTCTCGACCTGCGACGACAACGGCACGCCCTATGTGACGATCCAGCCGCCGCAGATCAAGCCGGTGCTGTGACGGTGGTCTGTTTCGGCCAGCAGCGGCAGGGCGCGCCGCGCGGCAAGGCGGCAGGGCGGCGGCACATGGATGAAAAGGTTGCGAGCAGGATGCCTTCGGGCCATCGGCGGACGGACGGCACGGGCGGAAGCAATCTTCACACGGATCGGCCCTCAGACGGGAGGGCGGGAAGCGATTTTACGGCAAAGCAGAAGAACAGGCACTGCGCCAGGTAGTAGGGAACCATCACGACGTAGGTGCGCCCGGGAACGGCCCCGATGAAACGGCTCCAGGCTATCACGCCGTCGGAAAAAACGAACAGCAGGGCCGCGAAGCGGAACCATGCGGCATACGCCCCGCGATACCGGAGCACGCTGTAAAGCATCCCGGCGATGACCGCACCGTAAACGGCGACCCCGATCCGTTCGGCCGGATCCAAGACCCGGGGCACGACACCGGCGAAGAGCAACGCGAGCAACGCCGCGGGAAGCAGCCATGCGGCAGGACGGGCAGGAAGTCCCCCGGCGCAGAGGAAATAGCGGATATAGGCACCGTGGGCCAGCGCGAAAAACAGCATCTGCGGAATGAACAGTCCCTTCGCACCCGCCGCATCGCCCAGGGCAGACAAGAGGAGTGCAGCCCCGACCGGCAACAACGCTTTCCGCCGGAGGCAGAAAACCGCCACAGCCAGCAAAAGCACCGGATAGGCCACCTTGTACGGAAGAGCCGCCGCCTTGGTGAAGAACAGGGCGGCGCCTGCGGCAAAAAGCAGGGTAGTCAGGGCCAATATGCGGGAAGTCCGATGCATCGTTTCAGGAAAAATCATTTCAGGAAAAAAGCCGCCCGTCAGAAAACTGGCAGGCGGCTTCGGTTCTTATCCGTCACGACGGGTCATGCACGGACATGGGCGCCGCACTGGCGCTCGAACTGCGCCGTGAGGTTCTGCATGGCCCGTTCGATGGCCTTTTCGTCCAGCGTGCAGGTCTTGTCCTCGAGGATAAAGCTCAGGGCATAGGATTTCTTGCCTTCGGGCAGCTTGTCGCCCTCGTAGACGTCGAACAGCGAAACGCTCTTGAGCAACCTGCGCTCCGTAGCGAACGCCACGTCGCGCAGCGCCGAGAAGGTCACCTGCTTGTCCACGAGCAGCGCCAGGTCGCGCTTCACCTCGGGGAACTTCGACAGCTCCTCGGCCACGATCCGGTGCTTTTTGGTCGATTTGACAAGCGCCTCGAAGTTCATCTCCAGGTAGAAGACATCCTGTTTGACGTCGAGTTTGCGGCGGATATTCCGGCTGACCGTACCGATCTGCAACAGCTCCTTGCCGTTGAGCGCCATCGTGAGCGCCTCGCCGAAGAGGTCGCTTTGCAGCGTTTCGGTCTTGAGCGCATAGATGTCGATGCCGAAGCGGCGCAGCAGTTTTTCGGCCACGGCGCGCAGCATGAAGAACGATGCGGCCTGCGGCTGCACGTTCCACGAAGCGGGCACGGCGATGCCCGTCACGGCGATGGCCAGGCGGTACTCTTCGGAGTAGGCCGCCAGGGGGTTTTCGTCCGAACGTTTGGCCTCGTCGTAGAAATAGCAGTTGCCGAACTCGTAGAGTTTCAGGTCGCCGTTGCGGCGGTTGGCGTTGAGCTGCACGGCCTCCAGCATGTTGAACAGCAGCGTCTGGCGCATGACGCTGAGGTCGGCGCTCAGCGGGTTGAGGATGCGCACGCAGTGCTCGGGCTTATAGCTCTCCAGCCCTTCGTAATAGGCCGCCCTGGTCAGCGAGTTGGACATGATCTCCGTAAAGCCGTTGGCCGATAGGTAGTCGGCGGCGAGGTTCATCAGGCGGTTGCGGTCGGGTTTGGGCGCATAGGAAAGCGTCGAACGGACGCGCGAGGGGATCTCGACGTTGTTGTAGCCGTAGATGCGCAGAATGTCCTCGATCAGGTCGGCCTCGCGCTGCACGTCGACCCGGTAGGGCGGCACGGCCACGCTCAGCACGCCGTCCTTCTCGTCCAGCACCTTCACTTCGAGCGCCGCGAGGATCGCACGGACGGTTTCTTCGGGGATATGCTTGCCGATCAGCGCGTCGATGCGGGCGAACGAGACGTCGAAGCGGAAATCTTCGATCGGCGCGGGGTAGATGTCGGTGATGTCGCTCGAAATCTCGCCCCCGGCCAGCTCCTTCATCAGCAAGGCGGCACGCTTGGCGGCATAGACCTGCAGGTTGGGATCGACACCGCGCTCGAAACGGAACGACGAATCGGTGTTCAGGCCGAAGCGCTTGGCGGTTTTGCGCACCCACACGGGGTTGAAATAGGCGCTCTCGATGAACACGTCGGTCGTGGTGTCGCTGATGCCCGAATCCAGGCCGCCGAAGACGCCGGCGATGCACATCGGACGCTCGGCCGAGCAGATCATCAGGTCGTCCGCCGTGAGCTTGCGCTCCACGCCGTCCAAAGTCACGAAGGGCGTACCTTCGGCGCAGGTGCGTACGACGACCTCGCGGCCCTCGATCTTCGCCGCGTCGAACGCGTGCAGGGGTTGTCCCAGTTCGAAAAGCACGAAATTGGTGATGTCCACCAGGTTGTTCTTGGGGTTGATGCCCGCGGCACGCAGGCAGTTCTGCATCCACTCGGGCGAGGGGGCTATCTTGCAGTTTTTCACGGTCACGCCCGCATAGCGGGGCGCCGCCTCGTGGTTCTCGACGCGGATTTTCACGCCGAGGTCGTGGTTGTCCGGGGCGAAAGCCGACACATCGGGCATCTTCACCGAAACATCTTCCCCCCGGCTGCGCAGATAGGCCGCTAGGTCGCGCGCCACGCCGATGTGCGACGCGGCATCCACACGGTTGGGCGTGAGCCCCACCTCGATCAGGTAGTCGTCCTCGATGCGGAGGTAGTCCCTGACCGTCGTACCTGCCACGGCATCGGCGGGAAGCTCCATGATCCCGTCGTGCGAGGCTCCGATGCCCAGTTCGTCCTCGGCACAGAGCATGCCGAGCGACTCCACGCCACGGATCTTGCTGCGTTTGATCTTGAATTCCTCGTCGCCGCCGCCGGGGTAGAGCACCGTGCCCACCGTGGCGCAGAGCACTTTCAGCCCCGCGCGGCAGTTGGGGGCGCCGCAGACGATCTGCAGCGGCTCGCCCGTGCCGACGTCGACCGTGGTGACATGCAGGTGGTCGGAATCGGGATGATCCTCACAGGTGAGCACCTCGCCCACCACCACGCCCGCAAGGCCGCCCTTGATGGTCTCGATCTTCTCGAAGCCCTCGACCTCGAGTCCGATATCGGTCAGTATCCGGGCGACCTCTTCGGCCCCGAGATCGGTGTCGATGTAGCGTTTGAGCCAGTTATACGAAATATTCATATCGTTGAATTTGAGAATTAGCTAAAATCGAACAAAGATAGTGAAAAATTGTTAATTCCGACCGGATAAACGCATGAAACCCACAGCCGGTAAAAAATTATCCGCCGCCGAGGCCGGCACCATGCACTTCGCGGCATACGGCCCGGAGGACTGCATCCGGCGCTCGGCCGCGGGGCTTCCCTGAGCGTCGCCGGGCAAGGGCACGGAAGCCGCAGCAGCGGGGCAGGGCAGGGGACTGCAGGGAGGACTGCCCCGCCCCGGTTTCCCGCAGGACACGCCCGGATGCGGAATAACTCATATATTTAGGTGTCGAAAATTTATGGCGAAAAATTTGGTTTTACGGTTGCGACCCGTTATATTTGCCAAAATGAAACAGGAATTTATGATCCGGAACTTTAACATACAGGCATGGTGGTGGCGCTCGTTGACTCTCGTGGACAATGAGTGCGGCTCAGTGCGTGTATAGTTGAAAGCATAACGAACACACAAGCCCGTTGTTTACGAGAGAGTAAACAACGGGCTTTTTCTTTTGCATCACATTTTACCGAACACAGAAATAGACAAAAAAACCATGGAAACAAAGAAATTCTGCCTGACCGAGCGTCAGATGCCCACACAATGGTACAACATCGTGGCCGACATGCCCAACAAACCGCTGCCGCCGCTGCATCCCGCGACCAAGCAGCCCGTGACGAAGGAGCAGATGAGCGCCATCTTCGCCGAAGAACTGATCGACCAGGAGATGTCGACGGAGCGTTTCATCGACATCCCCGAAGAGGTGCAGGAGATCTACAAGATATGGCGGCCTACGCCGCTGGTGCGCGCCACGGGACTGGAAAAAGCCCTCGGCACCCCGGCGAAGATCTATTTCAAGAACGAAAGCGTATCGCCCGCCGGATCGCACAAGCCCAACACCGCCGTGCCGCAGGCCTACTACAACTACAAGCAGGGCATACGCCACCTGACGACCGAAACGGGCGCCGGGCAGTGGGGCGCGGCCATCGCCTTCGCAGCCAAGCACTTCGGGCTCGACGTGCAGGTTTTCATGGTGAAGGTGGCGGCAGCAATTTCGCAGGCATCGGATTCCCGTTCCTGCGCAGGAACCTCGTCGAAGGCAGGAATATCCGCATCGTGGCCGTCGAGCCGTCGAGCTGCCCGAAACTCACGCGCGGCACGTTCCAGTACGATTTCGGGGATGTGGCCGGGTTCACGCCGCTGCTGCCGATGTATACGCTCGGGCATGATTTCCAACCGTCGGACATCCATGCGGGCGGGCTGCGCTACCACGGGGCGGGATCGATCGTGAGCCAGCTGTTGAAGGACGGGCTGGTCGAGGCCCGGTCGCTGCCGCAGACCGAGACCCTCGCGGCCGGCATCCTCTTCGCCAAGACCGAGGGGATCATCCCGGCGCCCGAGTCGACCCACGCCATCGCGGCGGCAATCCGCGAGGCATTGCAGGCCAAGGAGGAGGGAACACCGCGGACGATCCTGTTCAACCTCTCGGGCAACGGCGTGATCGACCTCTACGCCTACGAGCAGTACCTGGCCGGGGCGCTGCGGGACTACGTGCCGGGCGACGACGAGATCGCAAAGACGGTCAACCAGTTAAGCAAGATCATCTGACGGGCGGAACCATCCGCGACCGAAAAGGATGCCGGCCTTCGGGCGGGCATCCTTTTCCATTTCCCGAGCCGTCCGTGCCGGAATGTATTGCGGACGGGAGAGGCGGAAAACGACGCAACGCACATCGTCAGCAGCACTCGGGATGCGGGCTACCGTGACCCGAGCCACAAGAAGACCATGCCGACCAGGATGAGGATGAGGTCGACGGCCTTGGCACGCAGGTTCCGTTCGCGGAAGAGCAGGGCACCGCAGGCGAACGAAACCACGACCGAGCCGCGGCGCACCATCGACACGACGGAGATCATGGCGTCGGGATCGCGCAGGGCCATGAGGTAGGCGAAGTCGGCCAGCGACAGAAATACCGAGATCAGCGGGATGGCCCAGCTCCAGTGGAAAGGCGCGGAGGCGTGCCGCTTCGGCCACCATACCACGGCGGTCAGGACGGCCATCATGAAGAACTGGTAAAGGTTGTACCAGCTTTGCACGAAGACCGGGTCGAGGCGCGCCATGATATATTTGTCGTACAGCCCGCTGACGGCACCCATGACGGCGGCCAGGGCGATGCAGAGTATCCAGACGTTGTGCGCGAAATCGACCCCTTCGCGGCGGCTCGAACGGCTCAGCATGAAGAGCGACACGAGTGCCAGTAAGACGCCGGCCCACTGGCATGCGGTAATTGATCGGCCCCACGATGGTGATGGGAAGGTGCTTCATGCCGAAATAGCCGAAGATCCAGGACGTAAGGACGATGACGGATTTGAGCACCACCAGCCCATGGGCATGGAGCGTACCGGGCGACGCCTCCAGCACCGTACCTTCGAACCACCCGAGTCCGCATTCGGCCGAGAGGAGCGCCGGAAGGAAGACGAGTGACGAAAAGAGGGTGTTGAGCAGGAGCACGGGCAGTACGGCATTGCCGGTGAGCGACTTTTTCTTGGCCACGTCGTAGAAACCCAGCAGCGCGGCGGATGTGAATGCAAGGGTCAGCCACATAATGTAAGTTCGGCGGGAATGAGGTTCATGGAATTCGGAGTCGGTAATATCGGTTTCCCGCCGAACTTACATTACGGCATCTGCGATGCCGGCTTGTGTTTGCAATCCCTCTAAATCTCCCTTTGAAAAGGGAGACTTCGGACGGAGTGTCGGCGGGAATGAGGTTCATGGAATTCGGAGTCGGTAAGACCGGCAACCAAGCAGGGTTTGCATTACGGCGTCTGCGATGTTGTCCGAACGGAGAATTCCCCTGAACCACCACCGTTTTCAAATGGCGATTCGGGGGAATGTCTTTCCAACGGTTCTGGTATCGGGAAAAACCGATTATTGAATCTCGTCGCTGTAAACGGCGCCGGGCAGGTCGTGGAGGTTGTAACGCGAAGCCATCGACATGCCGTAGGCACCGGCCGACTTGATCGTAAGCAGGTCGCCGCGGCGGGTCTTGCGCAGGGTGACGTTCTCGTCGAACACGTCGGTCGATTCGCAGGCCGTACCCACGATGGTATATTTGTCGCGCGCCTCGTCTTCGGAGGTGATGTTCTCGATGTTGTGGTACGAGCCGTAGAGCGCCGGACGGATCAGCTCGGTCATCGAGGCATCGACGATCACCAGCTTGCGGCCCGTGGCGGTGGTCTTGTTGAAGAGCACCTTCGTAATCAGCTCGCCGCATTCGGCGACGATCGAGCGGCCGAATTCGAAATGCACTTCGCGGTCGCCGACCGAGAGGTGGTTGTGCACGATCGAGAACAGCGAAGCGAAATTGGGGATCGGTTCGTTCTCGGGCACGTCGTAGTTGACGCCCAGGCCGCCGCCCACGTCGACGAAACGGAACGAACACCCCAGCTTTTCCAGGTTCTCGACGATGACGTTGACTTTGTTGCACATGTTCTCGAAGACGTGCAGCTCGCGGATCTGCGACCCGATATGCAGATGCAGGCCTATTATATTGATATACTTGAGCGCGCGGATCTCCTTGGCGTGCTCGAGTACCTCTTCATATGAAATGCCGAACTTACTGTCAGCCTGCCCCGTATCGATGCAGTGGTTGGTCTTGGGGTCAATGTCGGGGTTGATGCGCAGTGCCACGTCGGCCACGCGCCCGGCCTCCCCGGCCAGGGCATCGACCAGCTCCAGCTCCTCGATCGACTCGCAGTTGATGGCCAGGATATCCTGCTCGATGGCGTAGCGCAGCTCCTTGTCGCGCTTGCCCACACCCGCATAGACGATGCCCTTGGGGTCGAAGCCCGCCTCGATGGCCTTGCGGAGCTCGTTGCCGCTGGCACAGTCGATACCCAGCCCGTATTCGCGGATGATCGCCAACAGGTGGTCGTCGTAGTTGGCCTTGATGGCGTAGTGCACCTTGTAACCGTATTTTTTCGACTCGTAGACGACGCTTTCGAGGGTCTGGCGCAGCAACGCCGTATCATAAAGATAGAAGGGGGTTTCGTAGCCCCGGAGCTTTTGTGCAATTTGTCTGCTTAGCATTTTACCTAACTTTTAACCTGTTGAAGTTGCAAATATAAGCGATTTGGTTTATTTGAGCAAATCCACGATCACGCCCGCAGCGAGCGAGAGGCTCGCCAGGCCGTTGAGCGTCCCGAAGGCGATGCCGATATTGCGCTGCCGTGCGGGCGTGACGAGCAGGTGTTCGAGCACCAGCAGCCCCGTGAAAACACCCGCCCCGAGCCAGAGCCACACAGAACCAGGGCAGTAGGCCATGAACCAGCCGAGGGCGGCAATGCTCACTGCATGCAGGCCGCAGCTGACGCCCAGCGCCGAACGCGCCGAAAAACGCGCGGGGATGGAATGCAGACCGTGCCGACGGTCGAATTCGGCGTCCTGCAACGCGTAGATGATGTCGAAGCCCCCGCACCAGGTCGTCACCAGCAGGGCGAGGATGAACGGTTCGACGACGACGTGCCCGTCGAAGACGACGTGCCCGGCCGCGGCGATAAAAGCCCCGACGGGGGCGATGCCGAGCGAAAGCCCCAGCACGAGGTGCGCCAGCGGCGTGAAGCGCTTGCAATAGCTGTAAACGAGGATGACGGACAACGCCACGGGCGACAGGATGGCCGCGAGGCGGTTGATCGTCGCGGCGGTGAGGATGAAGAGCAGGGCATTGACGGTCACGAACCACAGCGCATGTCGCGCCGGGATTTTGCCTGCGGGTATTTCGCGCCCGGCCGTACGCGGGTTCTCGGCGTCGATGCGGCGGTCTGCCCAGCGGTTGAAACCCATGGCGGCATTGCGGGCGAAGACCATGCACAGGATCACCTGCACGAGGACGATGTACGGCCAGCGGGGGTTATGCAGCGGGGCGTAACGGAGCCCGTAGACGAAGCCCACCATGGCAAAGGGCATGGCGAAGACCGTATGGGCGAACTTGACGAGCGAAGCGTATTTCAAAACGGCATTCATGTGCGGAAACGGTATTTGAGACCGCAAAGATAGGAAAAATTCCGCTCCGGCGCATTTGCGGCCCGAGGGCGGCCGCACCTTCCGTAAATCCAAAATATTTCGTATATTTGCACACATTTTTATGCGATTTATGAAAAACATCCGCAACTTCTGCATCATAGCCCACATCGACCACGGCAAGAGCACGCTGGCAGACCGCCTGCTCGAAAAAACCAACACCCTGAACCAGCGCGAAATGCAGGCGCAGGTGCTCGACGACATGGATCTCGAACGCGAAAAGGGCATCACGATCAAAAGCCACGCGATACAGATGGAATACACCGCCCGCGACGGGCAGCAATATACGCTCAACCTGATCGACACCCCGGGACACGTCGACTTCTCGTACGAAGTGTCGCGCGCCATTGCCTCGTGCGAAGGCGCGTTGCTGGTCGTCGACGCCACGCAGGGCATTCAGGCACAGACCATATCGAACCTCTACCTGGCCGTGGGGCACGACCTGGAGATCATCCCCGTGCTGAACAAGATCGACATGGATTCGGCCATGATCGACGAGGTGAAAGACCAGGTGATCGACCTGATCGGCTGCAAGGACGAGGATATCCTGCTGGCCTCGGGCAAGACGGGGCTCGGCGTGGAAGAGGTACTGGAGGCCATCGTGGGGCGGATACCGGCGCCGCAGGGCGACGAGAACGCCCCGTTGCAGGCGCTGATCTTCGACTCGGTGTTCAACCCCTTCCGCGGCATCATCGCCTATTACCGCGTATTCAACGGCACGCTCCGCAAGGGCGACCACGTGAAGTTCTTCAACACGGGCAGCCAGTACGACGCCGACGAGGTGGGCGTGCTGAAACTCAAGATGCAGCCCCGCACGGAAATCAGGGCGGGCGACGTGGGGTATATCTGCTCGGGCATCAAGACCTCGTCGGACGTCAAGGTGGGCGACACGATCACCTCGGTGACCGCCCCGGCGAAGGAAGCCATCGCGGGTTTCGAGGACGTGAAGCCGATGGTCTTCGCGGGCGTCTACCCCGTGGAGGCCGACCAGTACGAAGACCTGCGCGCCTCGCTCGAAAAACTGCAGCTTAACGATGCCTCGCTGACGTTCGAGCCCGAAAGCTCGTTGGCGCTCGGCTTCGGGTTCCGCTGCGGGTTCCTCGGGCTGCTGCACATGGAGATCATCCAGGAGCGGCTCTACCGCGAGTTCGACATGGACGTGATCACCACCGTGCCCAACGTCTCGTACCGCATCACCACGACGCAGGGCGACGTGGTGGAGGTGCACAACCCCTCGGGGCTGCCCGAGGTGACGAAGATCGCCAAAATCGAGGAGCCCTATATCCTGGCGCAGATCATCACCAAGGCGGAATTCCTGGGCAACGTCATCAAGCTATGCATCGACAAGCGCGGCGTGATGAAGAACCAGACCTTCATCACGCAGGATCGCGTAGAGGTGAATTTCGACATGCCCCTTTCGGAGATTGTTTTCGACTTCTACGACAAGCTCAAGAGCATTTCGAAAGGCTATGCCTCGTTCGACTACCACCGCACGGGCTACCAGCCTTCGAAGCTTGTCAAGCTGGACATCCTGCTCAACGGCGAGCCGGTCGACGCGCTCTCGTCGCTGACCTATACCGACCATGCCTATGATTTCGGACGCAAAATGTGCGAGAAACTCAAGGAGCTGATCCCGCGCCAGCAGTTCGACATCGCCATACAGGCCGCGATCGGCGCCAAGATCATCGCCCGCGAAACGGTGAAGGCCGTGCGCAAGGACGTGACGGCCAAGTGTTACGGCGGCGACATATCACGCAAGCGCAAGCTGCTCGAAAAACAGAAGAAAGGCAAGAAACGCATGCGCCAGATAGGCAACGTGGAGGTGCCGCAGTCGGCATTCCTCGCCGTATTGAAAATGGATTAACCGGGAACAGACCATGAAGAAGACCATCATCGACCTTTTCGAGGACTCCGTCGTAAAGTACGGGGCAAAGACATTCCTGCTGGAGAAAAAACACCGGGCATTCGAACCCACGACCTACGCCGAGACCAGGGAGCAGGCGCTCGAGATCGGCGCGGGGCTGGCCGCGGCGGGCATACGTCCCGGGGACAAAGTGGCGATACTCTCGGAGGGGTGCAATGCATGGATCACTTCGGAACTGGGCGTCTTCTATGCCGGGGCGGTCAGCGTGCCGCTGTCGGTGAAACTCGAAGAGTCGAACGACCTGCTGTTCCGTATGCGCCATGCCGAAGTCAGGGCGCTGTTCGTATCGAAATACCAGCTCTCCAAGATCCGGCGCATACGCGCGGAGCTGCCGCAGGTGGAGCATATCATCGTCATCGGCCACATGCCGCTCGAAGCGGGCGAGACGGCGCTCGGAACGCTCCGGCGCATGGGACGCGACTACCTGGCGGCAAACAGGGAGGAGTTCCTCGCAATCGGCCGTTCGATCCGCAACGACGACTACGCGACGATCACCTACACGTCGGGCACCACGGCCGACCCGAAAGGCGTCGTGCTGACGCACCGCAACTATACGGCCAACGTCGAACAGTCGCTCTCGCGCATCGACATCCCGCCATACTACCGGACGCTCATCATCCTGCCGCTGGACCACTGCTTCGCGCATGTCGTGGGGTTTTATATCATGATCGCATGCGGGGCGACGGTCGCAACCGTGCAGGTGGGAGCCACGCCGATGGAAACGCTGAAGAACATCCCGCAGAACATCCGCGAGGTGCGGCCGCATTTCCTGCTGTCGGTGCCGGCGCTGGCCAAGAATTTCCGCAAGAACATAGAGTCTTCGATCCGCGCCAAGGGGCGTTTCACGGAACGGCTCTTCAATTTCGCGCTCCGCACGGCCTATGTCTACAACAGGGACGGGTACAGCAAGGGACACGGCTGGCGCATAGTGCTCTGGCCGCTGGTAAAACTCTTCGACGCGGCGCTGTTCCGCAAGGTGCGGGAAGCGTTCGGCGGGAGCCTCAGGTTCTTCGTGGGCGGCGGCGCGCTGCTCGACGCGGAGCTGCAGCGGTTCTTCTACGCCATCGGCATCCCGATGTTTCAGGGTTACGGCCTCTCGGAAGCGACGCCCGTCATATCGACCAACTCGCCCAAGTACCACTGGCACCGGTTCGGGTCGTCGGGCAAGATACTGATCCCGCTCGACCTGAAGATCGTCGACGAAACGGGACGGGAGCTTCCCCGCGGACAGAAAGGCGAGATCGTGATCCGCGGCGAGAACGTCATGGCCGGATACTGGAAAAACCCCGAGGCGACGGCCGACACCCTGCGCGACGGATGGCTGCACACGGGCGATATGGGGTATGTCTCGGAAGACGATTTCCTCTATGTGCTGGGGCGTTTCAAGAGCCTGCTGATCGCCAGCGACGGCGAAAAATACAGTCCCGAAGGCATGGAAGAGGCGATCGTGGACAAGTCGCCCTATATCGACCAGATCATCGTGCACAACAACCAAAGCCCGTTTACGGGCGCCATCGTCGTACCGCACCGCGAGGCCTTGCGGTGCGAACTGGACAGCCGCGGGGTAGCGGCCGAAAAACGGGCGGAGACCGCGGCGGCGATCCTCGGCGGCGAAATAGACCGTTACCGTGCGGGCGGCATCTTCAGCGGGGAGTTCCCCGAACGGTGGCTGCCGGCGGGGCTGGCGATCGTAGACGAGCCTTTCACCGAACAGAACGGATTGGTAAACAGTACGATGAAGGTCGTACGCAACAAGGTCGAAGAACACTTCCGCGACAGGCTGGAATACCTCTATACACCCGAGGGGCGCGACCTGAAAAATCCGAAAAACCTGGCATCGCTGAAAAAAATTGTCGATTGATGTGAATTTGATACCCGGAAAACTTGAAAAATAAAAAAAAGCGGAGTATATTTGTACTCCGAAATGCGGGAGTAGCTCAGTGGTAGAGCATCAGCTTCCCAAGCTGAGGGTCGCGGGTTCGACCCCCGTTTCCCGCTCAGAAGAGGCCTTTGAAAGGCCTCTTTTTTTGCGCACGGCGCCACGGCACAGCATGAGGCTGTCCCGCGAGTAGCCCAAAACAAAAATCACCCCCATCCGCAGCATGTTCGGACGGGGGTGAAGCTGTAAATCGGGGACTTGTTACGCAGTCCCGGTCAATGGCAAGGCAATGTCGGCCTGTCAGAAAGTGCGGCCCTGGAAAATATTACCCTCGGAGAGCGGCAGGAGTTCGCCCCGCAGCGTGATGCGCCGCGAGTTGAAATTAGGCGAGATGTCCACGCTGGCCTGGTTGCTCCCGTTGGGAAGGTTGATATAGACCTGTGCGGAAATCCCCGTACCGATCACATTCATCGACACCCGGATGTTCCCCTTCTTGTCCACGCTCTGCCTGTAATCCGAGGTGCTGCCCGAGACCGTTACGCCGCCAAGGCCGTTGGGGCCGCTCACGGGGATGTCGAAAGCCACCTGCACGACGGCCTTGTCGCCCTGCACGGCGACGAAATTGGTATTGGACGAAACCTGCGCCGTCGAACCCGACTTGAAGCTCACCTGGTCGGCTTCGAGTACGAACTCCTTGGCCTCGATAGCCTTCCTGGCCTCCTCGAAAGCGAGCCGGTCGCGTGCGTCCTGTTCGGCCTTCATCTGCTTGCGGGCCATTTTCCTGGAATTCGCGTCCTGCGACTGGGCATAGCCCGTACCGGCACCGGCAAGCAGGATTGCAACGGTTAAAATCATCAGCCTTTTCATATCCGTTCTGTTTTAATCTATTCTATCTCATATACAATAGCGTTGCCGGAGTCGGATTTATTATATAAAAAGTCGATTTTATTGCCGGGACAACGGGCGGGAGTGCCGCCGGGGGCTGAAACCACATGCCGCAAAACCTCGCTGCCACCCGTCCGATGGCGGCAACAGAGGCGGCAGCAGGGGCGGCAAGGGCGACAGCAGGGGCGGCAGGGACAGCGGATTATGCCCGAAGCGATTATTTGATTATCTTTGCCCGGTCTGCCGGGGTTTCCGGCAGGCGCGAACTACTAAACACAAACAAACGGATGTCAACGATTTCGGCGGCGGCCTTTGCAGACACGAAGCCGCATTACGACATACTCGACGGATTGCGCGGAATTGCAGCGCTGACCGTCGTGTGGTTCCATATTTTCGAAGCCTTTGCGACCAGCCACCTGGATCAGAGGATCAATCACGGCTATCTGGCCGTCGATTTCTTCTTCATACTCTCGGGGTTCGTAATCGGGTACGCCTATGACGACCGCTGGAAAAAGATGACGGTCACGGAGTTCCTCAAGCGCAGGCTCATCCGCCTGCATCCCATGGTCGTGATCGGTGCCCTGATCGGTGCCGTCATGTTCTATTTCCAGGGCTGCTCCGTCTGGGACGTGACCAAAGTCACGGTGCCGATGCTGCTGGCGGCGACGCTGATGAACGCCTGCCTGATTCCGGCAAGCCCAGGCACGGAAATCCGGGGGCTGAGCGAGATGTACCCGCTCAACGGCCCGAGCTGGTCGCTGTTTTTCGAGTACGCCGGAAATATCCTGTACGCCTTCTTCATCCGCAAACTTTCGACCGGGGCACTTTCCGTCGTGGTTTTCCTGGCCGGGTGCGGGCTGGCGGCATTCGCCGTCTGGGGGCCGCTGGGCGACATCTGCGTCGGGTTCGCCATGACCGAAGAAAATATGATCGGCGGTTCGCTGCGCCTGATGTTCGCGTTCTCGGCCGGTCTGCTGCTCTCGCGCGTATTCAAACCCGTGCATATCCGGGGCGCCTTCTGGATATGCGGCCTGTGCGTTGTCGCCCTGCTGTCGGTTCCGCGCATCGGCGGCAGTGAGAATTTGTGGATGAACGGACTGTACGATACGTTCTGCGCCGTCGTCGCCTTCCCCCTGCTGGTTTTTCTCGGGGCGTCGGGCAAGACCACCGACAAAGTCACCGCCCGGGTGTGCAAATTCCTGGGGGACATATCCTATCCCCTCTACATGGTGCACTATCCCTTCATATACCTCTACTACGCCTGGGTCAAGAACGGCGACCTCACGTTCCGGGAGTCGCTGCCAGGTGCCCTGGCACTTTTCTTCGGTTCGGTAATCCTGGCATGGCTGTGCCTGAGGCTGTACGACGAACCGGTGCGCAAATTTCTGTCGAAGCATCTGCTGCGGAAGGGATAGCCCCGCAAGCGCCCCGGCCGGGAGCCCTCCCGCAACGCCGGGGAATTCCCCGCAAAGCCACCGGGTTTTGCGGGGATTATATATGTATATAGGTACACGGCGGACGGGAGAGGGCGGCAAGGCGACACGAGAAAGCGTACGGGAAAAGCGACAGAAGAAGGCGGATTGGAGAGGAGGATAGGGAACGCCCCACGGAAGGTTTCGAAAAAAAACTTATCGCTTTCGTTTCGAATCCCGGATATTTTTTATAGATTTGTAAAGGCCGCCGCAGGGTAGTCTCCGGCACGGGAACGGAATGCGGACAAAAGCGGCAACGACGCATCTATAACAACTCGAATATATGGAACAGTACATTTTGTCATTGGATCAGGGGACGAGCAGTTCCCGTGCGATCGTATTCGACCGGAAAGGGCAGATATGCTCGATGGCACAGCGGGAGTTCACGCAGATATTCCCCAAGCCGGGATGGGTGGAACACAACCCGCACGAGATATGGTCGTCGCAGGCTTCGGTGATCGCCGAGGCGATCGCGTCCATCGACATCAACGGCCTGAATATCGCGGGCATCGGCATCACCAACCAGCGGGAGACCACGATCGTGTGGGATTCGGAGACCGAAGAACCGGTCTACAACGCCATCGTCTGGCAGGATCGCCGCACCTCGGAGTACTGCGACCGGCTGAAGGCCGAGGGGCAGACCGAATTCATCCGGGAAAGGACGGGGTTGATCGTCGACGCCTATTTCAGCGCCACGAAGATCAAATGGATTCTGGACAACGTAGCCGGGGCGAGGGAGCGTGCCGAGAAGGGCAAACTGATGTTCGGCACGGTCGACTCGTGGCTCATCTGGCGTCTCACGCGCGGCGAGGTGCACGTGACGGACGTGAGCAACGCCTCGCGGACGATGCTCTTCAACATCCATACGCTGCAATGGGACGAGGATTTGCTGGAGTTGTTCGGCATCCCCGCCTCGATGATGCCCCAGGTGAAGTCGTCGAGCGAGGTATACGGCGCGACGAAGACCACGATCTTCGCCCACAAGGTACCCATCGCGGGCATCGCGGGCGACCAGCAGGCGGCGCTGTTCGGGCAGATGTGCGTCGAGCCCGGGTCGGTGAAGAACACCTACGGCACGGGGTGCTTCCTGCTGATGAACAGCGGGGAAAAGCCCATCACGTCGTCGAACAACCTGCTGACGACCATCGCATGGAAGATCGGCGACAAGGTCGACTACGCGCTCGAAGGGAGCATCTTCGTCGGAGGATCGGTCGTGCAGTGGCTGCGCGACGGGTTGGGGATCATCCGCTCGTCGTCGGAGGTCGAAGCCCTGGCCGCTTCGGTACCCGACACCAACGGCGTCTATTTCGTGCCGGCGCTCACGGGGCTGGCGGCCCCGTACTGGGATCAGTATGCCCGGGGAGCCATCAGCGGCATCAGCCGCGGCACGACGGCCGCGCATATCGCCCGCGCGGCGCTGGAGGGGATCGCCTACCAGACGCTGGACATCGTGGGCGCCATGCAGCGCGACTCGGGCATCACGCTCCGGGAACTGAAGGTCGACGGCGGCGCGGCGCGCAACAACCTGCTGATGCAGTTCCAGGCCGACCTGCTCTCCACGCGCGTCATACGCCCGGGCGTGACGGAAACCACGGCGCTGGGTGCGGCTTACCTGGCCGGGCTGGCCGTAGGCTACTGGGGAAGCATCGACGAAATCCGCCAGCAATGGCAGGCGGAGCACGTATTCGAACCCACGGCCGACCGCTCGCAGATCGGGAAGGCCGTCGCAGGGTGGGAAGACGCCGTACGCAGGGTACTGCGCAACAGCAAAGACTAAAATACCGGGATTATGGAAATCACACTGTTTACCAAGTGCCTGTTCGAATTCATCGGGACACTGGTGCTCGTACTGCTGGGCGACGGGGTCGTCGCATCGACGGTACTGAAACAATCGAAAGGTTTTAACGGCGGATGGGCCGTAATCACAATCGCGTGGGGCCTGGCCGTGATGTGCGGCGTGCTGATCGCGGGCCCCTATTCGGGGGCGCACCTCAACCCCGCGGTCTCGGTCGGGCTGGCCGTGGCGGGGTCGTTCCCGTGGGCGTTCGTGCCCGGGTACATCGCGGCACAGCTGCTGGGCGGTTTCTGCGGAGCCGTACTGGTCTATGTCTATTACAAAGACCACTTCGACGCCACGGACGACCCGGCGACCAAGCTCGGCGTATTCTGCACCATGCCCGCGATCATGGACAAGCCGCGCAACCTCTTCTGCGAATTCCTCGGCACGTTCCTGCTGGTGTTCGTAATCCTGGCCATCGGCAACGAACAGAACACCCCCGAAATCGGGATGGGAAGCCTCGGAAGCCTGCCCGTGACGATGCTCATCATGGCCATCGGCATGTCGCTGGGCGGCACGACGGGCTATGCCATCAACCCGGCGCGCGACCTGCCTCCGCGTGTGGCCCACAGCATCCTGCCCATCAGGGGGAAGGGCACGAGCGGGTGGGGTTACAGCTGGGTACCCGTAACGGGGCCCGTACTGGGCGCACTCGCCGCAGGGCTGATTTACGGATGCGTCTATATGTGCGGCTGACAGCAGCAGCCCCCATACCTCCTCCATGGCCGCTCCTGACAGGGGAGCGGCTTTTTCGTATCCGGCAGGAAGCGGGGAGGGGAGGCCGAAAGCGAATAATCATCATAAACCGTTACCGTGCCGGACATGACCGCGACGGAAACCGGTTTCCGGGGTGAATATTTCATTTAGTCCGCTAAATTTCAGATAAATAAAACAGGAAGTGGATCCGGAGGCAAATCCGGGCATTAAATATTGCATTATCAGTATATTATATATAAATGACAGTCCCTGCAAATACGCTTCAAAGGCCACTAAAGCACACAATATCATCGACATAAATGCGGATAATTGGCTATAATTTTGTATCTTTGCACCCAGTGACCAACTCTTCTTATTAAATTTACTTGATTATGTATTCGCCAGATTCCGCCTTTACGGGGCGGCATCCGGTTGTCGGGCCATACCCGGCCAGGATGACACGCACCCGTAATTATGAATTCGACTTCATGTCGTGTTTCTCGAAACACATCTCCGACTACGAGAAAGCCGGGCGCAAAGGCTCGGCTGCGAACTACCGGTCGTCATACAGGCTGCTGCTGAGTTTCCTCGACGGCCAGCACCTGACGTCGCAACACCTCTCGGCCCGCTGGGCAGAGCGTTACGAACGCTGGCTCAGGGCACGGGGCGTGACAACCAACACGGTGACGTTCCACCTGCGCAACCTGAGGGCAGTCTACAACCGATCCGTAAAAAAACGGCTCATACCGGCCTCGTTCCCAAATCCCTTCACCCATCTGACCGTCAGGCAGACCGTAACGCGCAAACGGGCGCTCTCACGCGAAACCATCAAACGGATATGCACGGCCGACCTCTCGGCGCTGCATCCCAAGTACTCCCTCGCACGCGACATCTTCATGTTCAGTTTCTTCACCCGCGGCATGTCGTTCGTAGATATGGTTTACCTGCGCAGCAGCGACATCCATGACGGCGTATTGACCTATGCACGCCATAAAACGGGGCAGACGCTCTCGATGCGCATCGAGCCGCAACTGCAACACATCATCGACCGCTACTGCAATGCTTCGCCCTATATACTCCCCGTACTGGCAAAAGACGACAGCTACGGAAATTACCGCCAGCAGCAGCGCGAGCTGAATAAATTTATCCGAAAAATCGGAGTCCTGCTCAATATCCCGGAACCGCTGACATTCTATGTCGCACGACACTCATGGGCAACTCTGGCCCGAGATTGCGGCACACCGCTCACGGTGATCAGCGCCGGGATGGGACACACGTCCGAAAGGACGACGCGCATCTATCTCGCACAACTCGACTACAACATCATCGACAAAGCCAATCGAAAAATCATCGACCTGCAGTAAAAGGCGGTTTCGTATAATATCCGGATTTTTCGGTTAGAAGGAATAGAAACAGGCAACAAAAAAATCAAGACCCATTATTACCAATAATGTATCTTGAAATCGTAATAAGTTGTATTATAGACGTTTCAATTCATCCGCAAAAATAGAATTAATTATATTCATAACCAAATTTTTCAGAAGGAAAAAACGCATATCTCAGCGTAATAAACTGAAAATAAGAATATTGTATCGTTTTATTTATCTTTTTCATCCGGACAGACTGAAAATGTCCTGACAGCCCCCGCCATGCCTTCGGGAAAGTGTCCAAACAGCGTATTTACCGACTGGTAACCAAGCACATACGCCAAAAGAGACCCATTATTGGTAATAATGGGTCACGAACAATGCACACAAGCCACTGGTTACTAAAAATTTACATTCGATGTTTTCCGCAAGAATCCTGTGGGCGGTAAAAATACTGCTCGTACTGCACAAGGCGTCGGAAGCAGGGACTCCCCTGATGAAAGGACGCGAGTTGCAGGCTGCATGTGTAGGCCCCGATACGGACACCTATATGTACCGCCGTACTTTACGGGAACTTGCGGCCAAGACGGACTACCTGATTTGCGTATTCCAGTCGGGAAGAACCTTCTACCAATGGAACCCGAACCACCGCCCGACGCTGCACGACCTGATCCGCAGGCTGGACGGTGGCATGCATGAAGTCTCGCACACGTTCTGGACATACGAAAATACACGCACGATGCAGCCCCTCCAGAAAGTGTGCAAGGAGTACGACAACCTCATTCAAACCTATCTATCAAAGATATACATAGAAGAATTGGAATCACCAGCCCTGTTCAGGCAAAGCCGGTTCCGGTTGCCGCAGGCAACGCCCCAGGTCACAGGGGAGACAGGAACAGGCTCGCTTTAGCCCCCTCACGTCAGCGAACAAAAACACATTCATGGAAAAACAAACAACCACCGACCATTTTCATCCTGTCGCTACCGGCAATCGCCGCCTCGGCATTGGCGGTAGCCGTAGCCTGCCACATGTACCGGACACGGCAGATAACACGAATAACGGACTCGCAACGAGACCATAGATACCGGGAAATTTCTAATCACTAAAACATTCAAACATGAAACGCCTCTATCTTATTGCCCTCTTTATCATCGTCAGCCTTACCGCCACGGCACAGGAAAACGGCAATCGCGATGCGCAGAACCGCATCGTGCGCGGCCCCTATGAAACGAACCGCTTTTTCGACAACATCTTCGTCGGCGTCGCCGGCGGTGTAAATATCTATTTCGGCGAACACGATTCCTACGGCAAATTCGGCAAACGCATGGCCCCGGCACTCGACGTCCATGTCGGAAAATGGTTCACGCCCTCTGTCGGCGCGCGCGTCGGATACTCCGGCCTGCAGGCCAAGGGGTGGACGACCGCAGGCACCAAATACGCAAAGGGTGCCGACGGAAGCATGTTCAAGGAGAAATTCGGCGTATCGTACCTGCATGCCGATGCAATGTGGAACTTCTCGAACGCCGTGAGCGGCTACAAGCAGACCCGCACCTGGAATTTCGTACCCTTCGTCGGAGTGGGTTGGGCGCGTTCCTACGGCAACGACACCCACGACAACGAAATCGGCTTCGACGCAGGTCTGCTGAATGTAGTGCGCCTCTGCGATCTGCTCGACCTGACGCTCGAAGCTCGCTGCCTGCTGGTCAACCAGCGTTTCGACGGCGTGGGCGGCGGCCGCATCGGCGAAGGTATGCTCTCGGTAACGGCAGGGCTGTCGTTCAACCTGAACCGCCGCGGCTTCAAGCGAGCCTCGCAGGCTCAGCCCGTGGACTACACGTCGTACCTGGATCGTATCAAGCGGCTCGAAAACACCAACAACGAACTCGCATCGCAGAATTCGGAACTGAGCGACGAGAACGAGAAATTGCGCAACATGCCGCCCAGGGTGGTTGCCGCGCAGAAGGTATCCGCATCGCCCGTGGCGCTCTTCTTCAAGATCGGCAAGGCCACGCTCGACAAGAAAGAACTGACCAACCTCGAATTCTACGTAAGGAACGCCATGAAGGCCGACAAGGACAAGACCTTCACGCTGATCGGCTCGGCAGACAAGGATACCGGCACGAAGGAGATCAACCAGCGGCTGAGCGAACAGCGCATGGAGTACGTCTACAACCTCTTGAAGGACAAGTACGGCATCGCCCCGTCCCGTCTGGTCAAGAAGGCCGAAGGCGACACCAACAACCGGTTCGCAGAGCCGGAACTGAACCGCGTCGTGATCGTGGAATAAGTAAAACAATCGGAATTGACAACCCCTAACGGACTCTACCGCATGCCCCAGACCGCAATACCGACCGCAGCGGGCGAAACCGCCGGATCCGGCCGGGCGCCGCACTACCTGCTCGCATATCTGGAAGAAGGACGGGTTCGCGTATACGCCCCCGACAAATCCGACATATGGATCGGGGTGCAGCTTCCCGAAGCGGAAGAGACGCGCGTCGAAGCGGAACTGCAGCGGATCCACCGAACGGGACAAAGGACAGGCATCGTCGAAATATGCCTGTCCGCGGCGGGGGTGCAGCGCGGCATGCGCGTGCTCTGCGTAAGGGCGTAGCGCCAACCCGAAACGGACATGGAATAAAAGCAACTACACATAATAAAAAAGACCATGAAAAAACAAACTATGACTTACGAAGCACCGGAGCTGCACCTGATCTCCGTATGCGTGGAAAAAGGATTCGCGGCAAGCAGCGGCATCGAACCGGGAACCGACGGCGGTGAGCTGGGCGGAACCAGGTCGCTCTCTTACGATGACTACGAATAGCGACGCATCCATTGGGAATTAACGACAAAAACAGAAAACGCACCATGAAAAAATTATTCGTTATAGCAATGCTCGCAACGGTCGGCATGGCCGCGTGCAGCAAGGACGACACGGCTCCGGCCGGCGGCCCGAAAAAGTATGTCCAGGTAACCATCCCCGAGGAGATGGTTTCCGGGGAGACCCGTACTTCCATCGACGGCACCACGACCAACTGGGTGGCCGGCGACAAAGTCGCCGTGCTCCTCTACGACGGAGCCGCGACGATGACATGCGAGTTCACGGCCGACAAGTCGGGCCCGACCACGACGTTCTCGGGCGACGTGCCCATCGGCTCCTACTCGCTGGCGGCGGCTTACTACCCGTACGACTGCAACGCCACGTTCGACGCCGTGAACAAGACCTTCAAGCACACCTGGGGATCGGAATACTGCACGGACAACCTGGCTGCCTATGACTTCATGTATACGAACATCTGGGAGGAGCCGTTCGAAATCAACGAGGCGACGACCCAACTGCCCGTACACTTCACGTTCAAACCGCTGATGGCCCGCATCAAGATCTCGCTCGGACTGGGTGCGAACGAAACGCCCAAGAAAGTCATCCTGGAGACCGACAGCAACGTATTGCCGACCTCCGGTACGATCGACGCCCTGGAGAACTTCACGGCATCGTCCGTAACCAATTCGATCGCTGTTCCCACGAACAAAAAAGAGTTCGTACTGGGCCTGCTCCCCGTGGGCATCCACTCGACCATGACCGTGAAGGTGATGACCACCGACGGGCTGACCTACTCGGACAAGTCGTTCACGCTGGCCGGCCTGAAGCGCAACCACCACTACACGATGAGCGTACCCTGCAACAAGAAAACGGTGACGATCACCGTACCCGATGCCATCGACCAGAAGTACGGTACGCATACCTACCAGGACAACGGATTCTACACGGTCGATTCCCAATACGACCCGGAAGGAATTTTCAATGACTGGTATTTTTACCAGGCAGAGATCAAGAGCAACAAGAACGGCGACGACAAACTCAAGAAGAACCGCATCCAGCTACAGGTTCCTGCGGGCTTCAACAACGCAAACAACGGCGCTTTCGTGACGGCCCCGATCCAGTGCGAGGGTTCGAAAACCGTGAAGGTATCCTTCGAGGTAGCGACCAACCGTATAGGCAATATTGAGTACAGGATCGGCGTAACGGGCAACGGCCCGATCACCGAATCGTGGCTCCGCGACAGGAACAACATCCTGAACGGCAACGACCAAAAGTGCAAATCCGGTACACAGACCCATACGTTTACGGTCACCAACGGACAGCGTCTCATGATCAAGATACTATCTACCGCAGGATCTTACCACGTAGAGTTCGCGGATTTCACCTATACGGTCGAATAATTTCGATAAAATAATTTTTCAGATCGGGACGGAGCAGGATACCGTCCCGATTTATCTATAAACCGAATCTGATGAAAGCAGCATACACAAAGCCGGAATTGGAGATACTCGTAATTGCGGCCGAAGCAGGATTCGCGATTTCACAGCCGCACGGCAGCGAACTCGGGCCGGGCCCGGTGGATTATGCGGACGACGAGTATTGAATTACAAACAGCCAATTCGAACCTGACGTTATGAAACACAAACCTATTTTCCGACTCGCGCTGCTCGCGCTCCTGCTGGCCGGTTGCGGAAAGGATACGACAGAACTGCCCGAAGGGCCCGAAACACCCGCGACAGGGGGCGATGCCATCGTCTGCCGGTTGTCGATCGGCAACGAAGCGCCCGACCCCACGGACGAAACCCGTACGGCTTACGGCCCGCTACAGGACGGTTATTACCCGATCTATTGGCGCAATGCCGACCGCGTGGGAATCATCTGTCCGCAGACGACCCCGCAATGGGCGGAGGTCGAAGTCAGCGTCTCCGGGGCGACCGAAAGCGAAGCCGACCTGAGCGACACGGGAATGCAGTGGGGGAGCAGTCCCAGCTACGATTTTTACGCCTTCTATCCGGCAGACGCCGTCCAGGCCAACAGCGGCTCGATCGTCGCGACGGCAATCCCGGCCGTACAGACCTACCACAACGGCGAATGCAACATGCAGTACGCCTATATGGCGGCATGCACCCAAGGGGTGGAACGCGGAGGGGAGGTGCCCTTCAGGTTCCGCCCGCTGATGACCACGGTTACGGTCCAGGTGGGATTCTCGGAGGCCGCGGAGGTACAGAAGCTCGTGCTGTCGAGCGAGAACGGCCCCATAGCGGGCGGCTTCACGTTCGACATCGAAACCGACCGGTGCACGGTCATCCCGGGCAAAGGATCGAACGTGCTGGCCCTGCACCTGGTGTCGGGGGACGTCCCCTACATTCAGCTCAGCGCAGGGTCGAAGGTCGCGGTCACGGCGTTCATGCTGCCGCAGGACATCGAGGGGCTCACGCTCTCCGCCGTCACCACGCAGGGCAGAACATACAGCTACACAACCCCGGCAACGCTCAGGGCCGGGCACCGTTATTCGTTCACGATCGGCGACATGCAGGCGCAGGCGCAACAGACCTCGGAAGGTTATTCCGACTGGATGGCCTACCTGCCCGACAACACCTACCTGTCGCAGGTTTCCATCCCCGGATCGCACGACGCCTGCACGATCTACGGTTCGCACTACGAGTACAAAGGCGGGATGCCCGGCGAAAGATACCACTTCAAATGGTTGCAGAACGTCGTATTCGGCTATATGAACACGACCAAGATCATCAAGGCACAGGAGCTCTCCATCGAAGAGCAGCTTGCGGCCGGGGTTCGCATGTTCGACCTGCGCCCCTCCTCGTCGAGCTCCTCGGAGCGCGACCTCCCAATCCATCACGGCATAGCCCCGCTGGGCGACCCGACGCTGGGCGGCTACGCCCCGGGCAGCTCCGGCCGCCAGGAGCTTTCGCCCTTCATGCTTTCGCACCTGCTCGACCGTTTCGTGCGATTCCTCGACGAACATCCGGGCGAGACGGTGCTCGTGCACATGAAATACGAGAACACCAGCACCAGCGCCAATAAGACGGGGTGGGACAAAAGCGTGGTCAGCCTGATCAACTCGCATTGCAGCGGGTATGTGGCCGACTTCCACCCCCTGATGACGCTGGCCGACGCCCGCGGCAAGATACTCTTCATGATCCGCGAGGATTACAAATCGTCGAACAACGGCCGGTATTTCGGCGCCTACCTGAACTGGACGGACGACAAGGTGGTTTTCGACACGACGCTCAGCGGCAACGGCGTGGGGCAGGCCCCGATCCGCGTGAACGACCTCTACAACATCAAGAACGGGGCATCGGACGGCAAGACCAAGTATGCGGCCATCGACGAGTGCATCGCCTATACCTATAATACGGACGACCCGACGCGGTGGTGCATGAATTATGTCAGCTGCTACGACACGGCCCATTGCAGCGTGTCGGGGATCAGCCTGTTCGGCGCCGTGGGCGACTACGACTACTGCGCGAACAAGTACAACAGGTATACGGCTGACAAGATCGACAGCTACGATTTCCGCGGGAACGTCGGCATCGTGCTGATGGACTTCGCGGCGGCATCGCACGCCACGATGACCTACGGGCAGACCTACTCGAACATGCAGGTCTACGGCGACGACCTGGTCAGGGCCGTGATCTGCAACAACAACAAGTGGAACCTGCGGCGCAACGAATAACCCCCGGAGGCTCCCGCCGCCGGCAGGACGCCGGAACGACACCGAAGAAAAACCTCCCGGGCTTCCCGGGAGGTTTTTGCACACACAAACATTAACAATACAAACAACGCAATGGCTGAATAGATCTGTTGTTCTGGATGCAAAGGTGGGGGTAATTTCCGGGTTGCACAATCGCCATAAATGAGTATTTTACGTCCGGGCACTCCCAATTTATGGTGAAAGCCCCGGCGGAAGGGCGTGATCTGCAATTTTTTATTTTGAATTTCGAAATAATGCACTATCTTTGCAGACAAATTCCAACGTCCCGGCGCCCGCCGGGGTTCTGAAAATCATTTTGAAATAGAAATATATGCAGGATTTGAAAGCGCTCGAAGGGAAAAGTCTCGTCGAACTGCGTGAAATAGCAAAAGCTATCGGTATCGGGGACACCACATTGAAAAAGCGCGAACTGATCGAGAAAATCGCCGGGTTCTCCGCTTCCGAAGGCGCCCCCGCAGAAAATAAAGAGAAAAGAGGACGAGGCCGGAAAAAGGAGGTTCCCGCAACGGAAATGCAGCAGACGGCAGCCATAGCCGAACCTGCCGCCGCAAAGGCGGAAACCGCTCCCGAAACCGTTCCCCAGGCCCCGCGAGGCCGTCGGCCGCGCATCACCAATACGAAGACCGAAAACACCGCACCAGCACAGCGTCCGCCCGTCACGGTCGCCGGCCCCCCTGCCGAGCCGGAGCTCCCGATGGAAAGCGCCCCGGCACCTGCACCAGCGGCAGCGGCAGAAACCGTACAGGCACCCCGCGAGGAGAAGGCCGAGCCCAAGCGCCGCGGCCGCAAGCCCAAGGCACAAGCACAAGCACAGGAAGAGGCAGCAGAACCCGCCGCCGCAACACCCCCGGCTGCCCAAGCTGCCCAGGCTACCCAGGCTACCCAGGCTACCCAGGCAGCAGCCGATGCGCAATCCTTCGACGGCGAGGTGATCACCAAGGACGATTTCGCCGGGGAGATCGAGGGCGAAGGCGTGCTGGAGATCATGCCCGACGGATACGGGTTCCTGCGTTCGGCCGACTACAACTACCTGAACTCGCCCGACGACATTTACGTTTCGCCGTCGCAGATCAAACTCTTCGGGCTGAAGCCCGGCGACACGGTGAACGGCGCCATACGCCCGCCGAAGGAGGGGGAGAAATATTTTCCGCTGGTACGCGTGAACGAGATCAACGGCCTGGCGCCGGAGTTCATCCGCGACCGCGTACAGTTCGAATTCATGACGCCGCTCTTCCCGAGCGAGAAATTCTGCCTTACGGGCAACGGACACAACAACATGTCGACGCGCGTGGTCGACCTCTTTTCGCCCATCGGCAAGGGACAGCGCGCGCTGATCGTAGCACAGCCCAAGACGGGTAAGACGGTGCTCATGCAGTCGATCATCAACGCCATCGCCGACAACCATCCCGAAGTATACATCATCGTGCTGCTGATCGACGAGCGCCCGGAGGAGGTGACCGAGATGGCCCGCAACTCCAAGGCCGAGGTCGTGGCATCGACCTTCGACGAACAGGCGTCGCGCCATGTGAAAGTCGCGGAAATGGTACTCGACAAGGCCAAGCGCATGGTCGAATGCGGACACGACGTGGTGATCTTCCTCGACTCGATCACCCGCCTGGCACGTGCCTACAACTCCGTCCAGCCCGCATCGGGCAAGGTGCTCTCGGGCGGTGTGGATGCCAACGCGCTCCACAAACCCAAGCGTTTCTTCGGTGCAGCCCGCAACACGGAGGAGAAAGGGTCGCTGACGATCATCGCCACGGCGCTGATCGACACCGGTTCGAAGATGGACGAGGTGATTTTCGAAGAGTTCAAGGGCACGGGCAACATGGAGCTCCAGCTCGACCGCAAGCTCGCCAACAAACGTGTCTACCCGGCAGTCGACGTCATCGCATCGGGTACGCGCCGCGAAGACCTGCTCCTGCCGCGCGACGTGATGAACCGCACGTGGGTGCTGCGCAAATACCTTTCGGACATGACGCCCGTCGAGGCCATGGAGTTCCTCCAGAAGCAGATGGGAATGACCAACACCAACGAGGAGTTCCTCGCCACGATGAACCATTAAACAACCACAAAACCCACTGATAGAATGAAAAACCTGATTATCCTGCTGTCATGCCTGCTGTTCGCCGGCAGCGTATACGGATGGGGACAAAAGGGGCACGACGTCACGGCCTACATCGCAGAGTGCCACCTCACGCCCGAAGCCGCCCAAAAGATCGACAAGGTGCTCAACGGCCATTCGCCCGTGTACTACTGCAACTGGATGGACATTGCCAGCCACACCCCCGAATACAATTACACCAAGACGTGGCACTACCTGAACATCGACGAGGGCCAAACCCTCGAAACGATGCCCCGGAACCCCAAAGGCGACGTGCTGACGGCCGTCACGACGCTCGTCGCCGAGCTCAAGGCCGGCGGGCTGGCACCCGAGGCGGAGACCGAGAAGCTCAAGATGCTGATCCACCTGGTCGGCGACATGCACTGCCCGATGCACACGGGGCGCCTGTCGGATATCGGTGGCAATCAGCGCCCGGTGCTGATGTTCGGACGCAGAACGAACCTCCACTCGGCCTGGGACTCGGCGATCCTCGAAGCCGGACACAAGTGGAGCTACACCGAGTGGCAGGAACAGATCGACCGCTTGACGGACGACGAGGCGGCACTGGTACAGGCCGGGGAGCCGCAAGACTGGCTGAAGGAGACCCATGCGATCTGCGTCGGCATCTACGAGGACAGCCCCGAAGGGACGAAAATATCCTACGATTACGTGGACAAATACACGCCCGTCATCGAGCAACAGCTCGTCCGGGGCGGCTACCGGCTGGCACGCCTGCTGAACGAGATTTACCGCTGACCGTAGGTGCAAAATAAAAGGGAACGGGCTTGCAGTCGCTGCAAGCCCGTTTTCCGTCCTGCGGCAGTGCGGCAAAGATGTATTTCGGCCGTTTCGGCCGCACAAAAATCCGGGCTAAGCGCTAAGGGACAAGACCGGGGCATGCAGGGGAGCACTGCGTGCGGCGCAGGGCCCCGGCAACGGATCGGGGCGGATAATTTTATCCGGCAAAATACCCGCGGAAATAAAAGTTATATTAATTTTGCAGGCATGAGATACCTAACCGCCATACTCTTCGGCCTGCTTGCTGCCGGATGCGGCGACAAGGCCGCGGACAACCTGATGACCCAGGCTTCGGTGCTGATAGAGGAGCATCCCGACAGCGCCTTGCTGGCTCTCCGGCAGATAGACCCCTCGGCCATTTCACCGGCGGCCGACGCCCGGCGGCGCCTGCTGCTCGCGCAGACCTACTCCCGCACAGGTGCCGAGGCTGACAACGATTCGCTGACCGCCCCCGCACTGGATTATTACGAGCGCCACGGCTCCGGGGCCGAGCGTGCCTATGCCTGGTATTTCGACGCAAAGGTACACCACAATGCCGGCGACCTGGGACAGGCGATCAAAGGCTACACACAGGCGATGCTCTACGCCGAACGCAACCGCGACAAGGCGGGAACCACAAAACTGCTCATGGCTCTGTACCACACGCTGGGGCTGCTGTACCTCGAACAGGGATACGACACCGAGGCCGAAGAGGCATTCTCGAAAGCCGTCGCCGCGGCGCAGGAGACCGGCAGTGCGGAACTGGAGGGATACAGCCGCTACATGCTCTCGTCGGCACAGTATGCCAACGGCCGCTATGCCGCGGCCATCGAAACACTCTCCCCGCTGGTCGGGGCACGCGACACGATGGCATTCCGTTTCTTCGCCCAGCAGATCACCCTGCAAAACCTGATATACCACACCTTCGCCGAAGACTGGAGCACCGGGCAGTTGCTCGAGGAGCGGGCGCGCATCGACATGCACGAACTATGGACAGCCCCGCTGACGCACGGCCACGCATCGGCCGACGACGATGCCCGCACACTTTACGACATCGCTTCGGCCATCATTTTTTACCGGGCGGAGCAGCCCGATTCGGCACAATACTACATAGACCGCTCGCTGGCGCACATCAAACGCTTCAACCAGAACAACATAGGGCTCTACACGATCGCCTCGGCCATACACCACCGCCGCGGGGAGGACGGCAAAGCCTATGCCTGTGCCATGCAGTACATCGGCAAGCGCGATTCGCTCGACAAGGCACGGCAGGGGGTATCGGTGGCCGAGCTGGAAAAGAGATACCGCACGGCCAACGAAACGGCGCTCCGCGAGGCAGGGCTGCGTTACCGGGCCTGGATCGCCACGCTGGCATGCCTCTTGCTGGCCGCGGCCGTCACGGGGGCGGTGGTGGGCTATCGGCGCAAACTCCGGCACCGGGACGCGCAGCTGAGCGAATACCTCACGCTGCTGGAATCCTACCGGGAATCGCACGACAGCCTCACCTCGCGGCTCGATGCCTCGAACGAGCGCGAGGCCGCCGTCAAGGCTTCGCTCGAGGGGCGATTCGCCCTGCTGCGCGACATCGCCGCAACCTATTACACCTATGGCGAAGGGGAACGGCTGGCGAGGAAGGTGAAGGAGCTGGCACTGAGCCCGGCGATGCTCGCAGACATCGTCCGCATGGCAGACCTCTACAACGACCGGGCGGTCACGCGCCTGCGCCGCCAACTGCCGGGGTGGACGCCGCGCAACTACGATTTCGCAGCGCTGGTCGTCGCCGGGTTCTCGGCGCAGGAGATCAGCGTGATGCTCGACATGACGCTGAACGGGGTCTACACGCTCAAATCGAAACTCAAACGCCGGATCGCCGAATCAGGAGTTTTCACCCGTTTTCGCATCTCCGCGGATCGCACCCTCTGTAAATCAACATTTTACACACAAACAAGCAAGAATTATTCCGTACCGGCAAGCCGCATCGGGGCTTAACTTTGCAGGGAAACTAAATGAAAAAACCAAGCAAAGTTATGAGACGGACATTTCTTTTACTCGTATGCGCCCTGGCGCTTTTTTCCGTGAAACAGACCTGCGGGCAAATTGTGCGGGGGAGGGTGGTCGACCAAGAGCGGCAACCCGTGGTCGGGGTCGCGGTAGTGATGCTCGACACCGACTCGACCTACCTCGCGGCCGCGGCATCGGATGCCGACGGGCGTTTCGCCATCGCATCGGAGGTACGCCCCTACCGGCTGCTGTTCCAGCACCTCGCCTATGAGATGCAAACGCTTACGTCGGAGCACGACGAAGCCGGCGAGGTCGTCCTGCATGAATATACGAATGCGCTCGACGCCGTGGTCGTAGAGGGCGAAAAACCCATCGTGCGGGTCGAAGAGGGGCGGCTGGCCTATGACCTGGAAGCCGTATCGAAAGGCAAGGCGGTGAACAATGCCTACGAAGCCCTCACCCAGCTGCCGGGCGTCAGCGAACAGGACGGCGGGCTGACGCTTGCCGGCGCCGGGGGTGTCACAGTGATCCTGAACGGGAAGCCCTCGACGATGAGCACCGAGCAGTTGGCATCGCTGCTGCGCTCGACACCCGTCGAACGGATCGAGAAGGCCGAAGTGATGTACAGCACGCCGCCGCAGTACCATGTGCGCGGCGCGGCGATCAACCTCGTCCTGCGGCGCAGCCACGACTACTCGTTTTCGGGGGAGGTACACGCCAACTATACCAACCGGTTTTACAGCAACTGGGATGCCGGGGGCAACTTCGCCTTCTCCTCGCCCGAGTGGTCGGCCGAGGTAACCTATTCGGCCGGGCAGGCCAAGACCAAACGGATCATCGACCTCTACTCGCGGCATACGCTCGCGGACGGGGAGCACGAGATCGCCCAGAGGCAGAACATCACCAGCAAAGGAACATGGCACCGGCTGAGGGCCGCCGCAGAATACGCCCCGCAGGGCAAAGGACGCCTGAGCATTGCCTATACGGGCGCATACACCCCGCATACGAGCGGCCTCGTACGTGCCGACGGCAACCTGGTCAACTCGGTCAGCTCGCCCGGGGGTGACAACACGATGCACAACGCTGCGCTGCGCTACACGTCGGCCTCCGGGCTCGACCTCTCGGCGGACTACACGCATTACAGCTCGTGGCAGCTGGCCGCCATGCGGAACAGGTACGCCGACGGCAACCGGACAGCGTTCGACGTGGTTTCGGGGCAGTCCGTCGACCGGGTAAATGTCAGCGCCGACCAGTCGCACGACCTGGGCAATGGCTGGGGCATGACCTACGGGGGCATCTTCAGCTGGGCGGGCGACCACGACTACCAGCGTTACAGGCTCCATGAGGGCGACATCGCCACCGTCGATACCGATTCGCACCTCGACGAATACACGGGCAACCTCTACGCCGGGGTGAGCAAACAGTTCGCCAAGGGGAGTTTCTCGCTGTCGCTGGCCGGGGAATACTACCGCGCGGGGGACTACGACAACTGGTCGCTCTACCCGCAGGCGACCCTGCTCCTGACACCCGCAGAGAAACATCTCGTACAGATTTCGCTCTCGTCGGACAAGACCTATCCCTCGTACTGGGAGATGCAGCAGTCGACCTCCTACATCGACGGCTATTCGGAGATCCGGGGCACGCCCGGACTGCGGCCGTCGAAAAGCTACAACGGCCAGGCAATGTACATGTATAAGCAGAAGTATATCTTCATGCTGTTCTGGAACGAGATGCCCGACTACTTCGACCAAACCGCATGGCAGGCCCCTGATCGCCTGGCATTGGTCTACCAGACGCTCAACTGGAACACCAACCGCCAGTGGGGCGCCAACGTCATCGTACCGCTGCGCCCGGGCAAATGGCTCGATTCCCGGCTGACGCTGACCGGGATGCGGATGACCCAGCGCTGCGACGCCTTTCACGACCTGGCGTTCGACCGCTCCAAATGGCTGGGGGTGGTGCGCATGGACAACACGATCCGTCTGAGCCGCAAACCCGACCTGACGCTCGACCTCTCGGGCTACTATCAGAGCGCGGCCATCCAGGGGACTTACGACGTCGACCCTTCGTGGAGCGTCAACGCGGGTGCCAAGTGGACGTTCGACAAGAGCCGGGCGAGCCTCTCGGTGCGCTGCAACGACATTTTCGAAAGTTCGTTGCCGTTCGCCAAAGTCCGTTACAAGGGACAGTACCTCGACATGGATTCCGGCACGTACACCCGTTCGGTGACGGTGCATTTCTCCTACCGTTTCGGCACATACAAGGAGAAGCGGCACAAGACGGTCGACACGTCGAGGTTCGGGCATTGACCGGATCCCGCAGGGCACGAAAAAAGGCCGTCGCAAAGACGGCCCTGTACTCGGAGCGGGAATCGAACCCGCACGACCATTGCTGGTCACAGGATTTTAAGTCCGGCGTGTCTACCTATTCCACCATCCGAGCCATTGCCTTTCGGCGAAAGGCGTCGGCAAAAGTACGAAAATTTTACGATTCGCCAAAATCTATATAATTTATAATCGCCTCCGTCTGGCCGGGGCCGAACCAGCGGATTTCCGCGTCGCGGCGGAACCAGGTAAGCTGCCGTTTGGCATATCGGCGCGAATTGCGCTTGATAAGTTCCACGGCCCGGTCATAGGAGATGCGTCCGTCGAAATAGTCGAAGAACTCCCGGTAGCCGACCGTCTGCAGGGCATTCAGACCGCGGTAGGGATACACCGCACGCGCCTCGGCTTCGAGGCCGTCGGCAAGCATCTGCCCGACACGGTGGTCGATGCGTTCGTACAACTCCTCGCGCGGCATGTCGATGCCGACCTTCACGATGTCGAAATCGCGCTTGCGACGCCGCCCAGTCCGCAGGCGGGAGTAGGGCAGTCCGGTTTGCAGGCAGACCTCCAGTGCCCGAACGACGCGCGCCGGGTTGCTGCGGTCGACCACCGCATAATAATCCGGATCGAGCGTCCGCAACTGCCCGGCGAGGGCTTCGAGCCCCTCCGTGCGGAGTCGCGCCGCCAATTCGCGGCGCAGGTTTTCATCGGCCTGCGGCAGGTCGTCCATGCCTTCGCACAACGCCTTGACATAAAGCCCCGAGCCCCCGACGGCAACGACGCAGTCATGCCCGGCGAACAGTCTTTCGAGGCAGGCGAGGGCCTGCGTTTCGTACTCGCCGCAACTCAGGTTATCCGCGAGGTCGTGCGATGCTATAAAATGGTGTTCGACGGCTTGCAATTGGTCTGCCGTAGGCTGAGCCGTACCGATCGGCAAGCCGCGGTACATCTGGCGGGAGTCGGTGGAAAGGATGGGTGCACCGTAGTGCAGGGCGATGCGGATGCTCAGATCCGTCTTGCCCGAACCGGTCGGGCCGACAATGACGACGAGCCGCTTAGTACTCGTCGTCATAATTGTCGTCGCCCTCGAAATCGTTGAATTCCCCCATCACCTCGTCGAAAATCGAGCCTTCGCCCGCGGTGGCCGTCTTCGACGGGTCGTACTGGTCGGGGGCATCGGCCTGGGCGTATATCTCGCGCGGATAGGAGCCGTCTTTGGGCATTTCGTACGTCCCGGTCAGTTCGAGGAAGTAGGCCCGGTCGCCGAACATGTCGAAAAGGTAGATCAGCCGGTCGCGGTTGTTGTGGATGATCTGCCCCAGGGTCACGCTCTCCATCGCCGCAGGAGCCCCTTCCGAACCGTCGTCCATATCCATGAGGGTGAACTCGCGCAGTTTTTCCCAGCGCTCGTCCGCCGTGAAGAACGACGCCATGCACTCCTCGTATTCGAGCGAACGGAGGATGAAATTATGGAAATCGAGCAACGTCATGTCGTACGGCACTTCGTAATCGCGCACGAAGTTGTCGTTCTCATCGCTCAGCATCCGGAATCGGAAAACCATTGACATAGCTTGTAATTTTTGCATTTCCTACTACAAAGATAGTACAAAAAGGGAAAATGCAAAACAACAGGCTGCGTCACTTCCGACCGAGGTACCGGGTAACAATGTCGATCAGGTAGTGGCTGCCCTGCGGGTTCTCCGCCCCGGGAGCCACGTAGTCGTGGTGGAATTCCCACCAGAAAGCCCCCAGGTAGCCGCCGGCCTTGATCCATTCGATCTTGCTGCGGATCGAAGAGGGGTTGTCGATGGTCACGAATTCCGTTCTGTCCGGCGAAAAATAGTAGGACACCTCGGCTGCCGGGTCGTACTCCTCCGTCCAGCCGTTTGCGAGCCGGGGCAGGAACTCCTTGTAGGTGATATACGAACCGTAGTCGCGCAGCGGCCCGTCGGCTTTCTGCCCGGGCTTCAACCCTTTGTAATAGAACCCGTAGTTGGCCAGCCCGAGGCAGAGCTTCCGCTTGTCGAAGACTTTCCAGTGTTCCAGCTTCGACCGCATACGCTCCATCGAGGTGTTGTGCGAAGGGGTGCTGCCCCATACGCCGTCGCACATGTCATAGGACATGATATTTATCCAGTCGACCGCCCCGGCCAGCCTGTCGGCCAGCGCCCGATCGTACTCGTGGTCGATGCTGAGGGCCGTGGTCAGGTAGTAATAACGCCCGGTGCGTTCCGAGAGTTCGTCGAACCGTTTGCGCAGCAGGGCCATCATGCGGGCATGCAACTCCTTGTCCAGCGTGATCTCCCAGTCCATGTCGATGCCGTCGTAACCGTTCTTTTCGACCAGGCGCACCATATACCCGACAAACTTGGCGATCCGATCCGGATTCTCCAGCAGGGGAAGGAACTCCTGCTGCCCGCCGAAGCACAACAGTATCCTGGCCCCGGCGGCATGCGCCTTTTCGATCATGGACGGCACGAGCGCCATCTTGCCTCCCTGCTTCAGGTAGTCGAACTGCGTGGCATAGGCGTCGACGGCATCCTGCGGCCGGTCGAAATCCAGCCCGGCCCACTCGGGCGTAGCCATCAGGTAGATGAACTGGAAGGCATCGTACCCCGGGTTCGTGAGTTCCGCTTCGCTCAGGAGGCTCTCCACCGAATAGGCAGCATGTATGAAGTCGGGGATTACGGGGGCCGGTTTGCGGGCATACGATGCAGAGCTGGCGACAAATAACGAAACGACTAATAAGGCGAACTTTTTCATGATAAACCATTTGTTTTATATTCAGCCTCAAATATAATATTATTTATTATAAACACAGCCAAATATAATATTATTTATCAATAAAAAGCACACAACATGACCTAATTTACAAACAAGATGTCGTAAGGAATTCGATGACATCCCTGTCGTCGGGGTAATCCGTCAGCCCAGGGGACTGTGCATGGCCGAAATCCACGCGGCGGCGGCAGGCAATGCACTCCGAAACGACGCATTGCAGTCCGGCATCGTGCTCTGCGAGCCAGGCCCCGACCTCGGCGGGTGATTTGTAAAACGAATAATTGATCCGGCTCAACGCCGCGGGAAAGGCCCGCTCTTCGACGGCCACGGCAGCTCCCAGGTCGCGGAACGGCTGTCCGCCCATCGTCAGGAGGGCTTTCTGCTGGCGGTAAGAGTTCCTGTATTTCACGTTCACCTCCGGCATCCGCAGCTGCAGGTCATAGCCCTCGGGCAGGAAAAGCAGCGACACGCTGCGGCAGCCCAGTCCGGAATAAGCCCAGATGTCGTCGGCCAATGCAGTGAGCTGCGCGGGGGTTTCCCGGCCGCCGAGTACGGCGACCGACTGGCGGTTACCGCGCAGCAGGGCGGGAATGCCCGCATACTGCGCCCGGAAATAGCGGTTGGCATTGTCGCTGCCCGTAGCGATCACGGCATCGGGCGATGTGCTGCCGTCGTAAAATTCCACCGGAACCTGCGGGTCGATTCCGCGCAGCAACCCGATGACATATTCCATCAGGACGGTATCTTTGGCCGATGGTTTTACGAGGCACCTGTGCCCTGCGGCGAGCACGCACAGCATATCGAAAAATCCGACCAGCGGGATATTCCCGGCCATGACGACCAGTACGCGCCGGGGTTCGGCGACAGGAACGGGGTAGGGCGCCAGCCACTCCGCCAGCGCATCGCGCCGGAGCATCCCGTCTGCGACGGCTGCAACGGCGCGGCAAATGTCTGCGGGCGTAAACCAGCCGTTTTCCCGGCACGCACGCCCGATTACCTCCCGCGTGCGGGCGTCGTCGCCGAAACCGCGCAGACGGCACCCAAGCCGGGAAAAGAGTCCGATGGCATTTTCCATGGTGCAAAGATAGCGTTTCGCAATGGAATATGCACATTTTATCCGAAGTTGTGCTATATTTGCATAGACGGATCTTAAACCGGTAAAGACTATGGAAAGAACATTCAGAGAGGCACTCCGCCACCGCCGCAGCTACTACGCCTTAGCTCCGGAATCGCCCATCGACGACGCACGGATCGAGGAAATCGTGCGTTTTGCCATAAAACACGTACCCTCGGCCTTCAATTCGCAATCGACACGTGCCGTATTGCTGCTTCACGAGCATCACGACGAATTATGGAAAATCGTAAAGCGCACCCTGCGGGCAATCGTCCCCGAAGGGGCATTCGCACGCACCGAGGAGAAGATCGAGCACAGCTTCGCAGCCGGGTACGGCACCGTACTTTTCTTCGAAGACACGGATGTCGTCCGCGGCCTGCAACAGCAGTTTCCGGCCTATGCGGGGAATTTCCCGGTATGGTCGGAGCAGACATCGGCCATGCACCAGCTGGCAGTCTGGACGATGCTGGAAGACGCAGGGTTGGGGACATCGCTCCAACATTACAACCCGCTCATCGACGATGAGGTGCGCAAACACTGGAGCCTGCCCGGAGAGTGGAAACTCATCGCGCAAATGCCGTTCGGGACACCCGCAGGCGAACCAGGCGAAAAGACGTTCAAACCGCTGGACGAACGCATCAGGGTGTTCAGATAAAGGGGGCGGAGCCCGGCTTCAGGACAAAAATTCCGCAGAATAGCCCTGAAAAATTTGGAGATTCGGATTTTTTATATACCTTTGCACTCGCAATTGAGAAACATGCCATGCGGAAATAGCTCAGTTGGTAGAGCACAACCTTGCCAAGGTTGGGGTCGCGAGTTCGAGTCTCGTTTTCCGCTCTCGAAATCAGCAACTTACAGAAATGAAGTTGCTGATTTTTTTTGTTTACCCGCGACGGGAAAGAGACAAAAACGCCTTTCCATGGCCCTGGCTCCCATTGCCTCTCCATAAAACTCTCCATTGGAAACATGTTTTCCCTCCTGCGTCAAACGATACAAAACAATGGCTTTCGAACAAATACCCCGGCAAGGATACGCCCCCGTTATGCCCTTTGCGTCCCCGGGACAAACGCAGGAAACCAGTAACAGTGAAATAACCTGTCCGTCTTACGGATCCTGCGACTCCCCGTCCGGCACGGGTCGAACGTATCGGGATAAAAACTTCCGGCCCGAGGGAGTTTTTTTGGCCGTTTGCGGGAAAAAGGGTATATTTGCAGTGTTTCGCAAACGAAATAATCAAACCATGTTGCTGAGTGTGATTGAAACGGCGGAGACCTTGGGATGCTCCGCCCAATATGTGAGGAAACTTTTAAGGGAAGGCCGCCTCGCCGGCCAGAAAATAGGGGACTCCTGGATTATAAACGACGATACATTGGAATCTTTCGACAGGAAGGATCTGCGGATGAAAAAAAATGACGTTCCGGATCGGAAATCCAAGAAAGCGCCAAAACAGGACGCGCTGAATTGCCTCTCCTTTTTCTCCGGGGCGATGGGGCTGGACATCGGACTGGAGCAGGAGGGCATCAACATATTGCTGGCCTGCGAAACGGATAACGCATGCCGCCGGACGATCGTCGCCAACGAACCCGGCATCGGACTGATCGGAGATATAAGGGACTACACGGTCGGGGAGATCCTGGAATACGCCAACCTCCGGGAAAACGGGCAGGTCGACATCGTCGTCGGCGGGCCGCCCTGCCAGGCATTCAGCACGGCCGGAAAAAGGCTCGGCTTCCAGGACGAGCGGGGCAATGTCTTTCTGAAATACATAGAAGTCATCCGGGAGATACAACCGCAGTACGCCGTAATAGAAAACGTAAGAGGGTTGTTTTCGTCCGCACTTTCGATAGACATCGACGATGAAATTACCCGCAGCTACGACATCAATTGGGCAAAGACACCGGGGTCGACACTCTTTTATATCAAAAAGAAGCTGGAAGCCGCAGGTTACAACGTAACTTTCAACCTTTACAATTCGGCCAATTTCGGCTCCCCGCAAATCAGGGAGAGGGTCGTCATAACATGCACCAAATCCCCGAACCCGGTTCCGTACCTCCGTCCCACCCATTCGAACGAAGAGGTATTCGGGCTTGAAAGGTGGAGGACTTTCAGGGATGCAGTAGCCGGACTGGATCCGGCCCGATGCGACCACATCGACTTTTCCGAGAAGCGGCTGAAGTACATAAAGATGCTGAAACCGGGGGAAAACTGGCGGAATCTGCCCAAAGAACTCCAGCCGGAAGCCATGGGAAACTCCTACCATCTGGGCGGTGGGAAAACGGGCTTTTACCGAAGGCTGGACTGGGATTCGCCGTCCCCCACGGTAGTCACCCATCCCGCCATGCCCGCAACGGAATTGGCGCACCCGACGGAAAACAGGCCCCTGTCCATACAAGAATACAAAAGGATCCAGGAATTTCCCGACGATTGGGTGATCGAAGGCAGTTTGCTGGACAAATACAAGCAAATCGGCAATGCAGTTCCCGTCGGGCTGGGCAGGGCAATCGGCAGGACAATCGCCGCCCACCGCCAGGGAGTCGAAACGGCGGCACCGGAAGGCTTTCCCTATTCCCGCTACAAGGGCACATCGGATCATGAATTCGAAACCGGAATTTTATCGGAAAAACGAAAAAAAACATCGTCCCAGTTGACGATCGTTTTCGATTAATCCGTAATTTTAAAACAAAAAAGCCATGACGGATGCATACAGATTCGACGAATCGAGTACGGAAAAGGCAATCGCCTATGCCAAAATATACGCCGGGACGAATTATTCCCCCGCCATGGAGACCGTCCTGAAAGTCGCCTTCAGCGAAAAACGCAATTTGCCGACTTTCCGCCTGAAAAGTTCGGACACCATAATTCTCTCCGGCTACATGAAAAAGTGGGTGGGAGCATACCTGGCCGGATATAACAACAGGCCCTCGGTCAGAACCGGGAATTGTTCCGAGACACATCCGGATCCGATGGCAAAAACGATCCTCAGAGCCAGGATACCCGGGCTCGAGGATAATTTGGCCGATAAAATAGTGGCCGGGCACTCCCTGCTGATGACAATTGAAAACAATATCGGCGAGTTGCTCGAAGAATACCTGGCGGTAAAATTATCTCCCCTGGGGTGGTATTGCTGCTGGGGGAGTACGATCGACGCAGTAGACTTTTGCAAGGCGGACGGCTCGCTGCTGCAGATAAAGACAAGCGACAATTCCGAAAACAGTTCCAGCAGCAGGGTCAGGCAGGGCACTCCCATCGAAAAATGGTTCCGCAGGTTCTCGAGGCGTCCGGGAGTATATAACTGGGAGTCGCTCAACAGGATGCTGGGACGGCCGGGATATGTGTCCGAGTCAGACTTCCGGGCCTTCGCGGAAAAGACCATAGCGGCAAACCCGGCCTGCATATATATAGCCGCCAACCACCTGTTGAACAGACCCTGACACGTGCCGTCCCCCAGGTGGATGCACCCCAAAATTACCCGGAGCGCTCGCCCGGGTAATTTTCATTCCGGATCGCGGGCGGGCTATTTTCCCAGCCGGTAAGCGGTGGGGGTCATGCCCGTATGGTTCTTGAAGTATTTCCCGAAAAACGACTGGTTGGGGAAATTCAGGTAGTAGGAGATCTCCTGGATGCTCATCGTGGAGTATTTCAGCAGGTTCTTGGCTTCGAGCACCACATAGTCGTCGATCCACTGCACGGCCGTGCGCCCGCTGGTCTTGCGGATGATCGTCGTGAGGTATTTGGGCGTCAGGTTCAACTGTTCGGCATAGAACCCTACCGAACGCTGCTGCATGTAGTGCCTGGTCAGCACTCCCATAAACTGGTTGAAATATTCCTCGTTGCGGCTGCGGGAGGTAGCTTCCGACGCCCCCGTCTCGACATGCCGGGCGATGATCCGGCAGACCTTGTAGGCCAGTGTCCGGATCATCGAACGTATGATCTCGGCGGAGTAGGGGTCGTTGTGCTGCCGCGCCCCCTCGATGCGAATCCCGTCCAGCGAACGCATGACCCCGTCCCACTCCTCGTCGTCGAGCGGCAGGCTGGGGTGCTTCTCGACCTGCAGGAAAAGCTGTGTCAGCAGTTTGAGGTCGATATTGATCCGTTGGATGAACTCCTTCTCGCAGAGGATGGCATGCACGCTGGCGTCCTCCACCGACTCGACCTGCAGGATGCTGCCGGGCAGGTGAACGAAAAGCGTCCTCTCGCCGATCGTGTGGCGCGTCACGCCCGACGTGGAGACAATCGAACCTTTAGAACAAAAAATGATCGCAAAGGCATCGAGACGTGTCGGATACCGGAACAGGTCGATGTTGAATTCATCCTTCACATTGACACGCGAAGCGATCAGGCATCCATCGTAATAGAGGTCTTCCGGCCTGCGGCCGCAGATGTCGAGCAATGTGGCGAGCGAGAAGCTCTGAATCTCCTTTTTGTTCATTTTACCGATAATTATGCGGACAAATATACGCAAATCCCGAGAGCTTTTCACTGAATAGTACAAAATCGAACCAATCGACGAATTCATCCGACACGATGGTCTTTTCTTACGGCCGCTAAAACGGCAACTTTGCATCGAAAAATACGGAACTGATGAAACAAACGACTTTTTGCGCAATACTGCTGTTAGCGACAGGTTGCACTTCACCGAAAAAGCCCCATACGGCCGATCCGCTGCGTGTGGGCACCATCGTCGTCACCCCGTCGTCGGACATCGACGCCGCGCTCTACGTCGGCACGATCGAGGAGGAGACCTCGGCCGCCCTGAGTTTCCCCGTCGCCGGTACCCTCGCGCGCACCTACGCGGACGAAGGGCAGCGCGTGCAGCAGGGGCAGTTGCTGGCCGAACTCGATCCGACATCGGCCCGGCAGACCTTCGATGCCGCGCAGGCGGCACTCGACCAGGCGAAAGATGCCTGCGCGCGCCTCAAACAGCTTTACGACGCCGAGAGCCTGCCCCAGATCAAGTGGGTCGAGGCGCAGACCCGGCTGCGCCAGGCCGAGTCGGCATACGGCATCGCCCGCAAAAACCTCGACGACTGCAAGTTGTACGCACCGTTCACGGGCGTCATCGGCAAACGGCAGGCCGCAGCGGGGGAGACGGTTCTGCCGGGCGTTCCGACCATGACCCTGCTGCGGATCGGGACGGTGAAAGTCCGCTTCCCGGTCCCCGAGCAGGAGATCGCACGCCTGGGCACGGACAGCCGGCTGCGGATAACCGTCGCGGCACTCGGCGACCGTGCTTTCCCGGCCGGGAAGATCGAAAAGGGTGCCGTGGCAAATCCCGCTACACACACCTATGACGTACGCGCCACGCTGTCCAACGCCGACGGCGAGCTGCTCCCGGGCATGGTATGCCGTGTGGAGGCATCGCCGGCAGGGGCGGCCGAAGAGATCGCGCTGCCGGTACGCGCCGTGCAGCAGGCCGGCGACGGAAGCCGCTTCGTATGGAAAGTGAGCGGGGATTCGGTCGTCCGCACGGCTGTCGCCACGGGACGCCTGGTGAACAACGCCGTCACGATCACCGCAGGAATACAAGCGGGCGACCGCATCGTGACCGACGGGATGCAGAAAATCGGCCAGGGAAGTAAAGTCATAGCGGAATGAAAAGCAATATAATATCGTGGTCGATGCGCAATTTCCGCATCGCCTTCCTCATCGTGGGCTGCCTGTTCGCCTTCGGTATTTACGGGCTGGTGCATATTCCCAAGCAGGAGTTCCCGGAATACACGATCCGCCAGGGCGTGGTGGTGGGCGTCTATCCCGGCGCCACGAGCGAAGAGGTCGAGCAGCAGCTCGCCAAGCCGCTCGAACAGTTCCTGATGACTTACAAGGAGGTCAAACGGTCGAAGACCACCTCCACGTCGCAGAACGGCATGTGCTACGTGATGGTCGAACTCGAAGACCACGTGAACGACAAGGACGAAGTGTGGTCAAAGATCAAGCACGGCCTGGTGGCATTCAAGTCGCAGTTGCCGCCGGGCGTTGCGGCCGTGGTCACCAACGACGACTTCGGCGACACCTCGGCGCTGCTCATCACGCTTGAATCCGACACGCGGTCGTACCGCGAACTGAAAGGCTACATGGACGACCTGAGCGACCGCCTGCGCCGCATCGAGTCGGTCTCGAACCTGCGCCCGTACGGCGTGCAGCAGGAGCAAATCTCGATCTACGCCGACCATGAACGGCTGGCGGCCTACGGCATCGGCGAAAAAGTCCTCTCGGCCGCGCTCGCCTCGCAGGGGCTGACCCCGATGGGCGGGTCGGTCGGCAACGCCGAGACCGAAACGCCCATCCACATCGCGCCGTCGCTGGCCGGCGAGCGGGAGGTCGCCGAGCAGATCATCTGGAGCGACCCGCAGGGGAATGTGCTGCGCGTGAAGGACGTGGCGCGCGTCGTACGCGAATACGACGACCCGGACAGCTACATCCGCAACAACGGCCATCGCTGCGTCATGCTGTCGATGGAGATGAAGGCGGGCTTCAACATCGTGCAATACGGCCGTGACGTGGACGAAGTGCTGCACGAATTCATTGCGGCCGAGCTCCCCGCGGACGTCCAGGTGCAGCGCATCGCCGACCAGGCCAAGGTCGTGGGCGACTCGGTGCACTCGTTCCTGCGCGACCTGTTCGTCGCCATGGCCATCATCATCCTGGTGATGATGCTCCTCTTCCCGCTGCGGTCGGCCATCGTGGCGGCCATCACCATCCCGCTGTCGACCTTCATCTCGGTGGGAATCATGTACCTGTGCGGCATCCCGCTCAACACGGTGACCCTCGCGGCGCTGGTCGTGGTGCTGGGTATGATCGTCGACAATTCGATCGTGGTGATCGACGGCTACCTCGACTACCTCGGGCGCGGCCACTCGCGCTGGTTCGCGGCGGTCGAGAGCGCCCGGGAGTTCTTCCCGTCGCTGCTGCTGGCCACGGTCTGCATCTGCATGATCTTCTATCCGATCCTCTTCACCATGACGGGCATGATGGGCGACTTCCTGACCTATTTCCCGTGGACGATCACGATCAACCTGATGGTCTCGCTGCTGCTGGCCGTGCTGGTGATCCCGTTCCTCGAAATCCTCATCATCCCCACCGTACAGCCGAAAAAAGCGGGCAAGTCGGTCACAGACCGCGTACACGACCTCTACCGCCGCGTACTGGCGTGGACGTTCCGCCACGGCTGGCTGACGATCTCGATGGGCGTCGCTTCGGTCATCGTATCGCTGCTGATCGCCACGCAGCTCAAGCTGCGCATGGTTCCCTTCGCCGACCGCGACCAGTTCGCCGTGGAGATCTACCTGCGCCCCGACGTGCCGCTGGAGCGCACCGCCGCCGTAGCCGACTCGGTCTACCGGGTGCTGCACGACGATGCGCGCGTGAAATCGGTCACCTCGTTCGTCGGGTGCTCCTCGCCGCGCTTCCAGATGAGCTACGCCCCGCAGATGGCAGGCAAGAACTACGCACAGTTCATCGTCAACACCACCTCGGTCGACGACACCGAAGATATCCTCGACCAGTATGCCGACGCATGGGCCGACCGTTTCCCCGAGGCCTATGTCAAATTCAAGCAGCTCGACTACCAGAACGTCCCCTCGCTGGAGTTCCGGTTCTACGGCAGCGACATCGACTCGCTGCGCACCGCGACCGACGGCCTGATGGCCCGGATGCGCCGGATGCCCGAGCTGCAATGGGTACACTCCGACTACGAAGACCCCCGTTCGGTCATCGACGTGCGGCTGGATCCCGTCACGGCACCGCAGCTGGGCGTCACGCGGACGCTGGCCGCGGTCAACCTGGCGCTGGCTTCGGGCGACGTCCCGGTCGGATCGGTCTGGGAGGGCGATTACCGGCTGCCCATCGTACTCAAGAACGACACACGGCAGGGCCAGCGCTCGCTCTCCGACATCGGGGACACCTACATCTCGTCGCCGGTGCCTTCGGTCAGCGTGCCCCTGCGCCAGATCGCCGACGTGGAGCCCGTCTGGAGCCAGAGCAAGATCGTACACCGCAACGGCATGCGCTGCATAACCGTCACGGCCGACCTCAAACGCGGTGCCAACGCCATGCGGATGACTTCGCGCATCAGCGACATCATCGACCGGGAGCTGGTGCTCCCGGCAGGCGTCACCACGGAACTGGGCGGCGCCCATGAATTCGACTGGGAGACCATCCCGCCCATCGCATCGGGGCTGTCGATCTCGCTGGTGATCATTTTCTTCTTCATCCTCGTCAACTTCCGCAAGTTCGGCATCACGCTGGTGGTCATGGCCTCGATGTCGCTGTGCCTGTTCGGCGCCGTCGTCGGGCTGCGGATCGCCGACTTCACCATCGGCCTCACGTCGGTGCTGGGTTTCATCACGCTGCTGGGCATGATCGTGCGCAACGTCATCCTGATGTACCAGCACGCCGAGGACAAACGCAAGGTCTGCCACTGGTCGGCACGCCTGGCGGCCTACGACGCCGGCAAGCGGCGCATGGTGCCGATCTTCCTCACGACCGCGACCACGGCCGTAGGCGTCGTGCCGATGATGTTCGGCGGCAGTACGTTCTGGGCGCCGGTCGGCGTAACGATCTTCGCCGGCGGCATCGGCTCGCTGATCCTCGTAGTCACGATCCTGCCCGTACTCTATTCCAAAATTTACAAATGATGAAAAAGACCGTCCTATTCCTCCTGCTGTGCATGGCCGCCGCCCCGGGCCTGTCCCAGACGCTCACGCTCGACGAGTGCCGCGCCGCGGCCGAGGAGCATAACCGCACGCTCAAAAACAGCCGCCTCGGCCTCGATGCCGCCTTGCAGACGCGCCGCGAGGCATTCACCACCTATTTCCCGCAGGTCTCGGCCTCGGGCGGCGTATTCCAGGCCCAGCACGGGCTGGTGCAGGCCGATTTCGCGATCCCGCAGATGGGGTCGCTGCCCCTGTCGCTGGTAAAACGCGGCATCCTGGGTTCCGTCACGGCCGTGCAGCCCCTGTTCGCAGGGCTGAAGATCGTCAGCGGCAACAAACTCGCCCGGCTGGGCGAAGAGGTCGCACAGCTGCAACTGCAAAAGACCGCAGCCGAGGTGCGCGAACGCACCGACACCTACTTCTGGCAGGTGGTATCGCTCAGGGACAACCTTTCGACCATCGAAGCCGTGGAGCGGCAACTGGCGGAGATACACCGCCAGGTCGCACTCTCGGTCGAGGCAGGGCTCGTGACCACGAACGACCTGCTGCGCGTGGAACTGCGCAGGCAGGAGGTAGCCTCCGAGCGGCTGAAGGTCGAAAACGGGCTGAAGGTGTCGAAGATGCTGCTCGCACAGCATATCGGCGCCGACTGGCATACGTTCGACATCGCGGCCGCAGACTTCGGCGAACCGGAGGCCCCGGCAGCCTATTACGTACCGGTGGACGAGGCGCTCGACCGCCGCGCGGAATACCTGCTCTCGGAAAAGAACGTCGAGGCGCAGAAATACCGCAAACGCATGGAACGCGGCAAACGGCTGCCGACCGTGGCCGTGGGCGCCGGGTACCTCTATTATAACGTGACCGACAAGGACGTGGACGACGGAATGGTCTTCGCACAGGTATCCATCCCCATTTCCGACTGGTGGGGCGGGGCTCATGCCCTGAAAAAGGCCCGCATCGACGAGATGCAGGCCGAGAACGACCGACTGGAAGCCCGCGAAATGCTCGCCGTGGAGATCGAACGGACATGGAGCGAGGTGCAGGAGGCCCACGCACAGATCCTGCTCATGCAGCGTTCAGTGGCATCGGCCACCGAAAACCTGCGGCAGAACCGCAATTTCTACGACGCAGGGACAGCTACCCTCACAGACCTGCTCGACGCCGAGACGCTCTACACCCAGAGCCGCAACAACCTCACCTCGGCCTATGCCGCCTACCACACCTCGCTCGCGAAATACATGCGCGTCACGGGGCGGTAAGGGTACGGCCGGCATTCGACAAGTATATTCGGCAGTCTGGCGGATCGGTCGTACTGCCTGATCCCGGGTGTTTTCCGAGGCGCCGCATGAGGGTCGCGATATTCTCGCGTTTGCACTGGGTGATGAAATCGGCCCTGTCCGCCGCGAGCTCCCCGATAAGCGGGCGGATAATGGGGTAGGTGACGAACGTGAAGATATCGAGCGAAAGGATATCCAGCATGGGGTGCCGTACGTCCACACGTTCGATTTCACCCCGGCCCGCCGCGATCTACGTGGTGCGGGCGCCTTCGAAACCTTTTTTCAGCAGCTCTCCCGGACAAGAAAAAAACAGGCACAGCGTACGCCCCACCGCAAAAAACACTATATTTGCGACCCGGAGCGGCACTGAGGCAGACCGGACAAAAGGTGCCGAAGTCGTTTACCCGCCCCAAATAACTTCTACCCATGTATTGCGTCCGTTTTACCGTCGTATTCCTCCTGTGCCTGCCGGCCATCGGCTGCCAAACCATTCCCGAAGCCATTCCACAAGCCGAGGCGATCGTCATGGAGCATCCCGACAGCGCCGTGCGGCTCCTGCGGGGAATCCCCGCCCCCGCGAAGAACCTATCCCGCCGCAACTATGCCCGCTACGCACTGATCTTGACCCAGGCGCGGTGGCTCGCGGGCGAAAACTTGACCGGCGACACGCTTTCCGACGTCGCACTCGCCTATTACAGCACCCACACGAAGGATTTTGTCCGTGTGCACAAGGCTTATTACTATGCGGCCAAGATCGCCGATCGCCGCCACCAACCCGAAATCGCCATGTCACTGCTGCTGAACAGCCGGCAGGCGCTGCCCGCGGCGGGGGAGTGGCAAAGGCACTATGTGGTGGAAACGTGGCTGGGCGTCTTCTGCGGCAAGCAACGGCTCTACGAGGAGAAGGTCGGCCACGCCATGCGGGCCTATGCCTACGCCGACAGCCTCGACAGGGACGGCTGGCGTTGCATTTCGCTCGGCGACATCGCACATGCGTACATGGGGCTCGGCAAATACGACAGCATGGAATACTATGCGCTGAAGGCGCTCCGCCTGGCCGAGGAGAAGGGGATCACCGAAAATACCTCCCAGAAATGGGCCATGCTGATCGAAAACGCCCTCCGGCGCGGGGACTATGCCGCTGCCGAAGAGTACTGGGAACGGGGATACGAATTCGCCCCCGAACGGGCCCGCTTTTCGTGGATCAAGACCAAGGCAGAAATATATAACAAGCAGGGGCGCTACGACGTGGCGCTGCGTCTAATCGACAGTTCGCGGATGATGTGCCCCGACACATCCGACCTCACCGCACGGGCGCTGTGGGCGTTCCACGCCTCGGAAGCCTACGAGGGACTGGGGCAGGCGAAGAAAAGCCTCGAAGCGCTGAAATATTATTGCAGCCTCAGGGATTCGCTCGAAGACAACATACACAGCGCCGATGTGCTCCACATCCGCGAATTGTGGCAGTACGAGCACCTCAAAGCCCGGAACACCGCCCTCGAGGGGCAGAAACAGTTCCGCGAACGCCTCGCATACCGGACGATGCTGGCCTGCGGCGCGATACTGCTGCTCGGGGCATGGCTGGGGATGCGCATATGGCACCGGACAAAACTGCGGGAAATCGCCCAGCAAAAACGCCTCATGAAGCAGGCGAACGAGCTCGACGAAATGCGCCGCAAGGAAGAACAGCTGCGCACGGCTTTCTTCCGCCAGCTCAACAGCCGCTTCATCGCGCAGGTAAAGCAGGCCGGGGAGTCGAAGAAATGCCGGATGTCGGATGAAGACTGGAAGACGATCTACACCCACGCCGACGCCGTGTTCGATAATTTCACGGTTCGGCTCCGCCACCGGTTCCCGTCCCTGAACGAGGATGACATCCGCTATTGCTGCATGGTACGCATGCATTTGTCGCAGGCCGAGATCGCCGGCGTCGTCTGCCTGGAGAAGGACTCGGTAAAAAAACGATTGAAGCGCATCCGCACCGAAAAACTGGCCTCGGCAAAGGGCGCAACACTGGAAGATGTCCTCTCCAAATTATAAAATGTCCCCCTCTTATCCCGCCTCTCGAACATGGAACGAAAAGATAACCAGTAGGTTGGAAAATAATCCCCCCCCCGCAATATACCCCTGTATACCCATTCGGAACAGGTGCCCCGCAATTAACTTTGCACCGAATACGACCGTCGTGCCGCGACTGCCGTAAAGGAACATCCCGCGCATAGTCCGCCGGATAACGCGAACGGGCATCATTCATCCAAATTTACAATAAAAATAAAAATGCAGAAATTCAGCTACACCCCGACCAACCCCTTCAGCGGGTCGCTCTCATCGCTGGCCATCGGCGCCGGCATGGTCATCGTACCCCTGGTATATCCTTTCGGCATCCGCATCGGCCGCATGCCCATCCTGGGCGCCACTGCCACGACGATCATCTTCGTGGTCGGCGGACTCGCCCTGCTGACGTTCACCGTGCGCGAGATCATGCAGGCACGCAAGCTCATCGCTCAGGGCGGAGAAATCACCGTCGACGGCGACCTGGTCACGATTCCCGTGGTGAAAAAGGGCACCGTAACCAACGAGTCGTTCAGGCTCCCGGACGTCGAGTACACCAAATTCGATGCGGAGGAAAACGAATTCACCATCTCGCTGCCGGCCGCCCACCATGTCATCCGCGGCGCATTCTTCGAAAGCTCCGAGGCGTTCGACGCCTTCAAGTCCACCTTCAAATAACAGAATATACACCACGAACAAACAACGTTTTGCAATACACGACACGTCCGCTAAGCAAAACATTTTATCAATTAACGTTATAACCGAAAAGACAATGCGACACATTTTCAAACTGCTCGCCGCGAGCGTCGCTGCGGCAACGATCTGCTCCTGTTCCTCGCTCACAGGCTATCCGACGGATGCCGAGGCGAGTTATGCCAAAGCCATCGAAATCGCAAAAAAGAGCGTCGACACCGACAAGTTCAAGGTCTATTCGCTTTCGTTCATGGAGGGTGAACCCCTGTCGGACAACCTGTTCCTCATCTCGGTAAAACTGGTCAACAAGGACAACCAGGCATTTTCGCAGTCCTACTACATGACCGGGCTCGAACCGACCGCCCTGAGCGACGTACAGCGCACGTTCGAGGCCCCCGAATACGAAACCACCGTCGGCATCGACCTTACGAAGCTCGACGCCGCGCAAATCGCCGCACAGATCGCACAGGCCAAGACCATGCTCCCCGAAGGGCACTCGTTCAAGTCGGTAGGAAGCTACCAGATCGAGGAGGATGTCCCGGCAGGCAACTCGGTATTCAACCGCAACAAGACATTCGGGAAGCAGCACACGTCCTTCGTCGTCCGCTTCACCGAGGACGGTAAGGAGACCGAGAGCAGCGCGGGCAAAACGTCGTATATCTACTACGAGGCCGAGGTGACCGTGGAACCCGACGGCACGCTTTCGATCGAAGAAAATTAAGTTTTTCGCCCGGGAGCGCGGTTTTCTCCCGATTTTTCCTAAATTTACAGGACAGATGCCCCGACAACCGGGGATCGCCATAATAAAACTACATGAAAACTACTCACCCATTCGTCGCTCCTGTCCTCGGCTCGACCCAGAGCAAGGTCAACATGGAGGCCTACGAGCAGGCCATAGACCAATACAACGAGGGCAATTACCTCGGGGCGTTCTATCAGTTGCTCGACCACCTGAACCCGGAATTCCGCACCAAGTACGGCAATGCCAACGGCACGGAGTTCCATATCCCGCACGGATCTATCCTGGTGCACATCCGCATCGCGGACGACAGGCTGCACATCAGCGCCGATTTCCTGATACTCCCCGAAAAGGGACGCGTGGCCATGCTGCGCCAGGTCGCCGACCTGAACATCAACCGGCTGATGCTGCCGCGTTTCCGCAAGGAAGGCGACAGGCTGATGATGGAATACGCCTGCCCGCTGTCACAAAGCCATCCGCACAAACTGTATTTCATACTGCGCAACATCTGCCACGTCGGCGACCGCTACGACGACGAGTTCTGCACGAAGTTCGGCGCCCGGCGCAGCTACGAACCGCAGGTGACGCCCTACCCGGAAGAGGAGGTGACGCGCATCTACGAAGCCGTCCGGCAGACATGCCGCGAAACGCTCGACGCGGTGAAGGAATACGAGACGGAACGCAAATACGGCTATTCGTGGAACGTGATCGACATCGCGCTCTACAAGATCGCCTACTTCGCGCACCCGCAGGGGCAGTTGCTCAACGACCTCGACAAGGCGGTCGACGACATGGACAAGGAGCTTCCCGTGGCCGAACTGGTGGCCAAGGGCAAGGCGTTCCTCGAACGGCTACTCGCAATGCCGCGCGAGGAGATGGCGCGTGACCTTTACCTGGTCGACACGCTGGTTTCGACCAAGCGCCGCTCCTCGCTCAACAACGTGCAGGAGAACTTCAAGGAGGTGTACCAGGAGGCTACCGAAGCCATCGAATCGGAGAATTTCGAGCGCAGCACCGTCCGCATCCTCTACAAGTTCTACGAAATGTATTACTACAACGACGTGCAGGACGACCTGAACGCCGTCGTGGCGGGGGCGCTCGGCAAGTCGGCCGGGAAAACGATGGAGGAAGCTTCGGAGATCCTGTACGAAGCACTCGAAAAAATCATGGAGGACGACCTCTCGGCGGACGACGGGGATTTCGACGCCGGGGAGCTGGGCATCGCCGGTGCGGCCGCCGCGGAGCAGGTGCAGCAAATGGCCGCCGCCATGCAGGGCGAGGTCGTGCAGATGCAGGCCGCGATGCAGGAGGCGCTGGCCAAAGGCGACATGGCCGAATACATGCGGCTGGCGCAGGAATTCCAGCAAAAAATGATGGAACAAGCCCTCGGGCAACAAAAATAACCGCTCTAAACCCGTATATCCTATGGAACAGAACAATATTTACAAGTCGGTATTCAAAGTAACCCATTCGGGCGGCTCGGGCAGTTGTTTCTACCTCAAGGCCTATGACCTTTTCGTGACGAACTACCACGTGACCGAGGGCTTCCGCACCGTCGCCATTCACGACAACGAGCGCAACCCGTACCTGGCCAAGGTCGTGCTGGCGAACCCGGCGATGGACATCGCCCTGCTGGCGGCCGAAGGGGATTTCTCCTCGCTGCCGGACATTTCGCTCGCCGAGGACGACACGCTGACGATCGGCCGCAAGGTCTACGTCGCAGGGTATCCCTACGGCATGCCCTTCACGATCACCGAAGGTTCGGTGTCGTCGCCCAAGCAGCTGATGGACGGCAAATACTACATCCAGACCGACGCCGCGGTGAACCCGGGCAACTCGGGCGGCCCGATCCTCGACGAAGACAACCGGGTGGTGGGCGTCACGGTGAGCAAGTTCACGCAGGCCGACAACATGGGCTTCGGCATCCGGGTCGAGACGCTGCACGCGTTGCTGGACACGATCGGCGACCTTGACCGCACGGTGTTCCAGGTGCAGTGCGGTAGCTGCGAGGAGCTGATCGCCCAAGAGGAGGAGTACTGCCCGTCGTGCGGCGACAAGCTGCCCGAAGGCGTCTTCGAAGAACGCGAACAGTCGCCCCTGGGCGGGTTCGTCGAATCGGCCATCGAACAGATGGGGGTCAACCCGGTGCTGGCACGCGACGGCTACGACTCGTGGCTTTTCCACAAGGGCAGCTCGGAGATACGCATCTTCGTCTACGACAACAGCTACCTGTTCTCCACCTCGCCGATCAACCTGCTACCCAAAAAGGAGGTGGAGCCGGTGCTGGACTACATGCTGAGCGAGGATTTCGGCCCCTATAAACTGGGGATCGAAGGCCGCCAAATCTACATCGCATACCGCATCCATCTCTCCGACATCACCGACGAATCGGAGGAGGAGATCCGGAAGAACATCGTCGACCTGGCTTTCCGGGCCGACGCCATGGACAACATGCTGGTGGAACGCTTCGGGTGCGAATTCTCGGAGTATTCGAAGGCGGACGCGCAGTAGGCACCACCCGCCAAGACAAGGCGATGCCGGGCTTCCTGTGAAGCCCGGCATCGTTTATTCCGGCATTGCACAAACCGGCGCTACGGGTTCCGGAAGGGCACAGGATCAGTAAGCGGCATCACGACGGCCGGGAACGGGCACCGTGCGGGCAAAACTACGCGACCAGGACGCCATCGGGCAGCATGCGGCCGATACCCCGCAGTACAACACTATACGGACAGGCCGCCGGCTATCGGGACGAACCCCGCCAAAGCTGGAGTGGCGGCTACCGGAAAAGCTCCTTCAGCTCCAGCCAGAAGTCCATCGGGCGTTCGCCCCTGTCCGGGCAACAGGCGCCGATGGCCGTGGAAAGCCACGCGTAATTCTTCAGGTAACACGAAGAGAGGCGCACCTCGCGGCGCCCGCCTTTCAGCAGGTAACGGTATTCGTACACTTCGCCCCGGCTGACAAGGACGGATGTGGTGACACCGTCGAAGTCGTGCATATCGTACCTGCGGGTCATGCCCAGACCCATATAAGGTGTAACGCAGAGCGTCCCGGCATCGAGGCACAACCTCACGGCCGAGCGCCGCAACTCCCCGAACACCAGCCAGCAGGAGCCGAAAAGCATCACAGCGGCAGCCAGGTACAACGCGAATGGTTTTGCCCCCGGGGCGAACAGGAGGCACAGGAACACGGCGCTGAACCCGACGAAGAGCAGGGCAAGGGCGAGGAGCATATACCCACGCCATGAAAACCGCGACACGACGGCATTCCTGCCGGCCGCGACCGTATGGTCGCGTACGAACACCGCGCCCCAGAGCGCCAGCAGCGCACCCACCGGCACATAGAGCCACCACCGCCCGAATGACACGGCGGCCGAAGCGGGTTTTACGGTGACGACATAAGGTTCCGCGGCGAACTCCCGGCCGCCGAACGACAACCGCGGGACACAGGAATACGTGCCGGGGCCGTCACCGGCGACCCGATAATGGTAAACGAACTCTTCGAGGCCGTTTTTCTCGGAATAACCGGACATCAGCGGCGCCACGTCCTCACCGTTCACGGCCAGCAGCGGCTCCCTGCGGTCGGGCCGGCGGTCGCACGTAAGGCGCAGGATATGCCCGCCCATCCGCCGCGAGACGACCGAGTCGTATACGATCCGGCATTGCGGCTGCACGGACACCAGCGCGGGGAGTATCTTAACGCGCAAGCCGTCGCAGCGGCACGTCTGCCCGCCGACAACCGCCGTCGTTCCGGGAATAACCAGCTCTCCGCCGACCGCAGAACGGACGAGGTAACGGTATGCATGGGTTTCAGAACGGGTCATGACGCCGTCGCGTACCGAAGTCTGCGTGCCGCTCGTCCGTCCAAGTTCTCTGACCAGGGTCAGGGCGCCCCAGCAGGGCATTTCTATCGACTCGATCTCCCCGCCGGCCGTATACCACACCTCGAATTCCTGGAGTGCCCTCGGTTGCGAAGGCACGGTTTCGATTCCGAGCTCCTGGGCATGTGCAGGGGCGGCGGCAAACAGGAGGGCCATGAGGAGGGGCAGTGCGAAGCCCGGGCGGCAAAGGTTTTTTTCCATGGGTCAGGCAAGTTTTGCGGATCGGCTTCAAAGGTACGAAAAATCCCTCGTCCGGCGCAATTCGGAGCCGGTTAATTCATTGCCGGAGGCTTTGCTGCGGGATTCCCGGCAGAAGCGGGCGCGCGGCATTCGGCAGGCAAACCGGATACACGACGTCCGCAAGCGGCATTCCGCAACGACACGGCGCGCGCAGGAGGAGAGCAGCCGAAAAAAGAACCCCGCAGGCCGGAACGGGCTGCGGGGCCGGAAGGCCTATAAGCTATCCTGTTTGAGATGTTCGGCGAACCGGTCGATGCGGTGCAGTTCCTGCGGGATACGGATATTCTGCGGGCAATGCGGCACGCACTGGTTACAGCCGATACAGTGGCTGGCCTGGCGGAGTTTCGGGACGCTGCGGTCGTAGCCCACCAAAAACGCCCGGCGCGCCCGGCGGTAATTTTCGTCCTGCGACGAGGTGGCGACATTCCCTTCGTTGACACACTTGTTATAGTGCAGCAGGATGGCCGGGATGTCCAGCCCGTAGGGACACGGCATGCAATACTTGCAGTCGTTGCAGGGGATCGTGGGGTAGCGGAGCATCAGCTGCGCCGTCTGTTCCAGAAACTCTTTGTCGTCATCGGTCAGCTCGTCGAGCGGCGAGTAGGTGCGCAGGTTGTCCTGCAAATGCTCCATGTAGGTCATGCCGCTCAGCACGGTCAGCACCCCGGGGAACGACCCCGCGAAACGGAACGCCCACGAAGCGACGCTCGACGACGGGCGCCGCTGTTTGAGATGGGCGGCGATGTGGTCGTGGACATTCGAAAGGCGCCCGCCCAGCAGCGGCTCCATGATGACGGCCGGGATACCGCGCTTCTCCAGTTCGCCGTACAGGTACTCGGCATCGGTATTGCGCGTGTTGACCTCCTTGGCGTGTTTCCAGTCCACGTAATTGAGCTGTATCTGCACAAAGTCCCACTTATAGCGGTCGTGCTGCGCAAGCAGGTGGTCGAACACCGCGATGTCCCCGTGGTAGGAGAACCCGAGGTTGCGGATACGGCCGGCCTCACGCTCGGCAAGCAGGAAATCCAGCATCCCGTTGTCGATGTAGCGGGCTTCGAACTCCTCCATGCCGCTGCCCATGCCCACGCCGTGCAGCAGCAGGTAGTCGATATAATCGACCTGCAGCTCCCGGAACGAATTGCGGTACATGGCCATCGAAGCTTCGCGGCTCCAGGTCGAGGGCGCGAAATTGGACAATTTGGTGGCAATGAAATACTTGTCGCGGGGATGGCGGCTCAGCGCCACGCCCGTGGCATGTTCGGAATGCCCCCGGCAATAGGCGGGCGAAGTGTCGAAATAGTTCACCCCGTGGGCAATGGCATGGTCGACCAGCGCGTTGACCATCTCCTGGTCGATGTCGTCGCTGCCACTGACGGTCGGCCAACGCATACAGCCGTATCCCAGCAGCGACACCCGGTCTCCCGTCTTGGGGTTGGTACGGTAAGTCATCTGCCCCTGCCGTGCGCCGTCTGCCTCAGAGGCGCTTCCCGCAGAGCGGGGCTTGCAGCCATACAACGCCGCCGTCGTTACGGCGGCACCGGTACCTGCGACTTTCAGGAACTCCCGGCGGCCTATCTTTTTCTTCTCTTTCATACGTTTGAAGGATTAAACGGTACGGTGATTCTGGTGCCCTTCGACATAAATGGCGCTGAACGGACGGCTCGGACAGAGGTTCTCGCAGGCGCCGCAGCCGATGCAGCGGGCCTCATTCACGACCGGAATACGCAGGGAGTCGGGCTTCCCCGGCTCCTTATGCACCATCTGGATAGCCCCGGCGGGGCAGTGGCGGGCGCAGTTGCCGCACTCCACGCCGTCGGTATTGACGACGCAGTTGGCGGCGATCCATACGGCGTGGCCGATCTGCACCGATGACTTGTCCTCCTTCGTGATCCGGCGTATGGCCCCCGTGGGACAGACCTCCGAACACTTCGTACATTCGGGGCGGCAGTAACCCCGTTCGTAGGACATCTCGGGTACCATCAGCGACATCAGCTTGCCCGACGGTCTCAGCACCTGGTTGGGACACACGGCCACGCACAGCTGGCATCCGGTACAGTGCGCCTCCATATTACGCATGGAGAGCGATCCGGGCGGGGTAATGGGCGTCGTACGCCGGGGGATTTTCTTCTGCTCGATCACGGCCAGGCCGCCGTCGACCTTCTTCTCCTGCGCCCTGACCGTCGCACAGGCCATGACCCCGACCAGCGAAAGGAACTTGCGGCGCGAAGCATCGGCCGGTTCCCCCGCCGCAACGGCCGCCTTCACGATCGCAGGTTCCACGGCATCGGGTTTGCGGCCGGCAGCGGGTTTGCGCGAAAAGGAGATCGCTCCCTGGCGGCATTTCCCCAGACAGTCCATGCAGGCCACGCAACGGCTGTAATCGATCCGGTGCCCCTTCGCGTCGATGCACGACGCCTTGCAGTTGCGGGCACAAAGGCCGCAGCCGTTGCATTTCGAGGCGTCGATACGCGGCTTGAAAACCGCGAAGCGCGACACGAGCCCCAGGATCGTGCCGACAGGACAGACCGTATTGCAGTAGGTTCGGCCGTTGCGCCATGCCAGCACGGCCAGCACGATGAACGTCACGGCCGCCACAGCCAGCGTCGCGGCGCCCTTGACCCAGACATCGACCGTGTAGAACGCATAGCTGCCGGCCCACTCGGCCAGATAGGCCAGCAGGTTGTTGCCCCACAGGTAAAGGGGCGCAAAAAGGTTGGACACGATACGCCCGTAGGCGCTGTACGGCGCCAACAGGTTCGACACGGGCTTGAAATGGGCGACCATCGCCACGAGGAACAGCACCAGTACGCCGTAGCGCAGCCACGACAGCGCCCGCGAGTAGCGGAAGCGGTTCTTCCGCCGCCGGGCGGCCGCCCGCGACACGACATCCTGAAAGACGCCCAGCGGGCAGATGACCGAACAGTAGACCCGTCCGAAAAGCAGGGTCAGCAGCACAAGTGCTGCGACCACGCCCGCATTGACGGCCAGGACGGCGGGCAGCAGCTGCACCTTCGCCATCCAGCCGAACCACGCATGGAGCGTTCCCGTGAAATCGAGCAGCAACAGCGTGATCACCGTGAAGAAAACGGCAGCAGCCGTGATTCTGATTTTGCGTAACATCCGTTTTCGTTTATTTTGACAAATTCATTCCCCCGATCCATTTACCGACTGCATCCCGCGAGCCCTTCACGGCACTGCCGCGCACCGGCAGCCCGCCCAGCAGGGTAGCCCCGGGACAGAGCTTTTCGATGTCCTCCTCGCTGCGGCCCATGCGGCTGCCCCCGTGCGTCATGAACGGCGCAACGGTCTTTCCCGACCAGTCGTACGCGGCAAGGAACGTCGCCACGGGCGGCGCGACGGAGCCCCACCAACAGGGCGAGCCGACGAAAACCACGTCGTATGCGCCGATGTCGGGCAGGCGCCCCTTCAGCGCGGGCCGGTATCCCCGGCCGATCTCGCGCTTGGCCTGGGCCGTAACGGCATCGTATTGCGCAGGGTAGGCGCTCTGAGGGACGATCTCGAAAAGATCCCCGTTCGTAGCCTCGGCAATCTGCCGCGCCATTTCGCGCGTGTTGCCGCTATGTGAGAAATAGGCGACGAGCATCTTTTTGCCGGAGGCCGTCTGGGCCTGCATGTCCATGGCCGGGAATAAAACCGCGACGGCCGCTATTAAAACCGATAATCTCATAATCCGTAATTTTCAATCCGTTTATACGCCGCGCCCCATGGCATAGGCCTCATCCATCGCGGGCATCCCCTCGATGTCGCCGGCACGCCATGCCCCGACCCCGTAGACCACGCCTTTCTCGCGGGGGTCTTCGAGGCAGTCGAGCAGGCCGCGGAAACACTCCACCGTGCGTTCCATCATCGGGGCGCTCTCTTCGGCGGCCGTCAGGATGAAATAAAACTCCTTACCCTTCATCTCCAGGTAGCGGGCGCAGCAGCGGTCGATCAGGGTCTTCATCTGTGCGCTGAGCGTATAGAAATAGACCGGCGTAGCCATCACGATCACGTCCGCTTCGACCATCTTGCCGATCACCCCGGCCGCATCGTCTTTCTGCGGGCAGGGCCCGGCACCGCCGTAGCAGGCACCGCAACCCGTACAATAGCCGATCCTGCGGTCTTTCAGGAAAATCTTTTCGACCTCGTGTCCGGCCTGCTGCGCCCCCGCCATGAAACGGTCGCAGAGCCGGTCGGAATTTCCCCCGCGCCGCGGGCTGGAGGAGAGTATCAATACTTTTTTCGCCATAATCTTCATCTTCGTTTATTCTCTCCCGGGCGCCGCTTCATTCAGGCAGGCGATCGCGTTGAGCGACCGCGGATAGCCCACGTAGGGCAGCAGTTGCGTGATGACGGTCAGCAGCGTCCGTTTGTCGTTGCCCAGGTTCAGGTTGCCGCGGATATGTCCCTTGAGCTGCGGTTCGCAGCCGCCCAGCGTAAGCAGCATCGAAAACGTCAGCAGCTCGCGCGTCCGGGCATCCAACCCGCCGCGGGTGACGTAATCACCGAAACAATTCATCGACAGGTAATCCTGTATGTGTTTCTGGCCTTCGGGGGCCGCTTCGCGCATGGCGTCGATATGTCCTTCGCCGAAAATGGCCTTCTGGACGGCCAGTCCCCTTTCGAACCGCGTCCCCGGCGAGGTCGTCGACTGTCCTTCGAGCGGAAGCGCCACGCCGCGCGTCACCAGCACATCGTTGGTGATATGTACGAAATCGAGCACCTTGGCCATCCCCACGTACGGCACCGCCTGGTAGAGGACTTCCTTCGCCTCGACGGGCGTCACGCCGGCGTTGAGCGCCCCTGCGAGCATCGTCCGGAACTCGGACTGCCCCTGCGCGGCGATACACGATGCGAGGATGCACATCATCCGCGTAGGGGTATCGAGGTCGCCGTAACCGACGACTTCGCCGAATGCAAAGTTATCAAAAATTTCGATTAATTCGGGATCCGTCGCCCCCAGCCCCGAGGCATCGCCCGAGAAAAGTTCCGCACGGTTGCGGAGCGCCTCGGCGCCCAGCTGCGGAACGACAGCAGCCGCAGGGGCGGTCGCCGCGGCATACTGCGCGTCGTCGACCGGCTCCAGCCACGTGTTGCGGTTCGTCTGCGGGTTGGTCTCGACGGCCAGGTGCGAAAACCAGCTGTCGGGGGCCGCGCCGTGCCAGTGCACCACGCCGGGGCAGATCTCAACCACGTCGCCCGGCAGCAATTCCCGCGCAGGTTCGCCCTTCGCCTGATAATACCCCCGGCCGCTCACGGCGACGAGCAGCTGCCCGCCCGTGTGGCTGTGCCAGTTGTTCCGGCACCCCGGCTCGAACGTGACGTTCGAAACGGGGCAGTTCAGGGCCTCGTCACGCGTCAGCCGCGCAAGATAGGCCTGCCCGGTAAAATACTTCGCAAACATTTCCGGCAGCTTCTCCCCCCGGGGAAAAACCGATCCGTATATTCTCTCCTTCGTTTCCATGTTACCCGTATCGTTGGTTTGTGCGTAAATTTCCGCCGTCAGCGTCAGCGCCAGCGCCGCGACAAACGCCGCAAGAATTCCTTTTTTCATCCGTCCGCTATTTATCGAGGTCATACTTCATAGTCCCGAGCCATTCGACCGTCTGCGGATCGCGGTGCGAGAGGAAACAGCTCTGCTTCATGTCGAGCGCGGCGATCCGTACCATATCCTCCGGCGCCCCGCGCAGGGATGCCGCTCCGGCGGACGGCCCGCCCCACGGCGCGTTCGTTCATATAGGCGGCGGCCGTGTCGATCGACCGGTAACCGGCCGCCAGGGCATCAGACACGCACCGTTCGCAAATCGCCCCGTCCACCTGGTAGACGCCGAACCCCAGCACCGGCATCTCCACACCATTGTTTAAAATCTTCGTTTCCATAGTTTTATCGCCTTAACAAATTATTATGTTGCAAAAGTAGGGTATTCCGCACTGCCCGTCATTACCCGGATTACAGTTCGTCATACCATTATTACCGATCCGCCGCAGCAGGTGCGGCAAGCGAAGAAAAAAACACTAACTTTGTGTCAAACAAACCGGAACAACTATGGAAGAGATCGCAAGGCTGGATCATGTGTACCAGTATAACGAACTGATGGGAATCGAAACCCTGCATCCGCTGGTCAGCGTCATCGACATGTCGAAATGCCCGCGCATGCGTCACTCGCGCCGCCTGTACGGGTTCTACTGCATCTTCCTGAAAGATGTCAAATGCGGCGACCTGCGTTACGGGCGCAACTACTACGACTACCAGGAAGGGACGCTCGTTTTCACGGCCCCGGGACAGGTGGTCGGCGTCGAGGACAACGGCGAGGTTTTCCAGCCCAAAGGCTGGGCGCTGCTGTTCCACCCCGACCTGATCCGCGGCACGTCGCTCGGGCGCAACATCGACCGCTACACCTTCTTCTCCTACGAATCCTACGAAGCGCTGCACCTCTCGGAACAGGAGCGGCACGTAGTGATCGACTGCCTGCAAAACATCGCGGGCGAATTGCAGCACGCCATCGACAAGCACAGCCGGACGCTGATCGTCTCGAACATCGAACTGCTGCTCAATTACAGCGTGCGCTTCTACGAGAGGCAGTTCACCACGCGCAGCGACGTCAACAAAGACGCCCTGTCGGGATTCGAACGGCTGCTCAGCGACTATTTCCGGGACGACGCCCCGCAGCGCGACGGGGTGCCTTCGGTACGCTGGTGCGCCGAGCAGCTGCACCTTTCGGCCAACTATTTCGGCGACCTGGTGAAAAAGGAGACCGGGAAATCGGCGCAGGAATACATCCAACTGAAAGTCATCGACATCGCCAAGGAACGCATGTTCGACACGACCAAGTCGATCAGCGAAATCGCCTACGAGCTCGGGTTCAGGTATCCGCAACACTTCACGCGCCTGTTCAAGAAGTGCGTGGGGCAGTCGCCCAACGAATACCGGACACAAAACTGACCCGGCGGCACGGCCGGCAAAAGGAGGCGGACGGGAAAAACGGAGAGAACCGGAGAGAACGGCGGACTAAACGGTAAAAACAGGCCGGCACAAACAGCTCGCCAGGTACGATCAGCCCGGATAAAACGCAGTTTCTGCCCCGGACAAAACACAGGCTTCCGCATCGCGTACGAAAATCCCCGCACACTTTTCTAGTGTGCGGGGATTTCAAATACGGGGTACTTCGCGGCATATCCGGCCAACCGGTTCCCTGCCCCGGCCAGTCCCGAACTACACCGGACGCCAGCCAGCCGGCAGCAATTCCCACAGCGGTACCCGTGCGGCATCGTGCGATAGGCGCGCTACGCCTCAGCCTTTCCTGCCCTGATCGGCAACGGCGGCCATCAGCCGGGCTATCTCATCGGGGTCGCCCAGGAAACGATCCCCCGCGTAGTTGAGGCCCTCGTCGAACTCGAAGACATAAGGCACGGCGGTCGGGAGGTTGAACTCCGAAATCGCCTCGTCCGAAATGCCTTTCAGGTGTTTGATGATGCCGCGCAGGCTGTTGCCGTGGGCGACGACCAGGATGGCGTCGTGGTGCGCCAGTGCCGGCAGGATCTCGCATTTCCAATAGGGCATAATACGCGCGACGGTGTCGCTGAGCGATTCGGTGCGGGGCAGTTCCGCCTCGGGGACATCGCGGTAACGGGGATCGAAACGCGGGTTGCGCGGGTCTTCCTCGCCCAACGGCGCCGGGGCGACGTCGTAACTGCGGCGCCAGATGTGCACCTGTTCGTCGCCGTACTTTTCGGCGGTCTCCCGTTTGTTGAGCCCCTGCAACATCCCGTAATGCTTTTCATTGAGCCGCCAGCTCTTCGAGACCGGGATCCAGTCCTGATCCAGTTTGTCGAGCACCACGTCGAGCGTCTTGACGGCGCGTTTCAGGTAGGAGGTATAGGCATGCCCGAACAGGAACCCCTCCTTGCGGAGCAGCTCCCCGGCCCTGGCCGCTTCGGCAACGCCTTTCTCGCTCAGATCGACATCCGTCCATCCCGTAAAACGGTTTTCCCGGTTCCATGTGCTCTCGCCGTGGCGGAGCAAAACCACTTTTTTCATCCTATCGCTTTTTCAGGTTCGGCACGCACCTCGTTCACCAATTTGCGGTGCTTGTCGAAATCGTTAATATTCTGCAATGTAGTATGCGCTATATTATCCAACGCTTCACGTGTGAAAAAACCCTGGTGCGAGGTCATGATGACGTTGTTGAACGACAGCAGGCGCGCCAGGATGTCGTCGTCCATGATCCGGTCGGAGGTATCCTCGTAGAAATAGGCGGCCTCCTCCTCGTAAACGTCCAGCCCGGCTGCCCCGATCTTCTTCTCCTTCAGCCCCTCGATCAGCGCCTCGGTATGGATCAGCTGGCCGCGCCCCGTATTGATCAGGATCACGCCGGGCTTCATCTTGCCGATAGCATCGCCGTTGATCATATAGCGCGTCTGGTCGGTCAGCGGGCAGTGCAGCGAAATGATGTCCGCACGGCGGTAAAGCTCGTCGAGCGTCACGTATTCGACCTGCGCCTGCGCGGCGTATTCCGCATCAGGGAAGATGTCGTAAGCCAGCACCTTCATGCCGAACCCCTTGAGTATCCGGATCAGCTCGCGGGCGATCTTGCCGGTACCGACGATGCCCGCCGTCTTGCCGTACATGTCGAACCCCATCAGGCCGTGCAGCGAGAAATTCCCGTCGCGCGTGCGCCAGTAGGCACGGTGGACTTTGCGGTTGAGCGCCAGCATCAGCGCCACGGCATGTTCCGCGACGGCATGGGGCGAATAGGCCGGAACGCGCACGACGGGGATGCCGTATTCGGCCGCGGCCTTCAGGTCTACGTTGTTGAAGCCGGCGCAACGCAGTGCGATCAGTTTCACGCCCATCGCGGCCAGCTGGCGTATCGTGCCGGCGTCGGCCGTGTCGTTGACGAAGATGCAGACCGCGTCGGCCCCCTGCGCCAGCAGGGCGTTGTTGCCGTTCAGGTGGCTGCGGTGGTAATTGAACTCGAACCCGCAGGACGCATTGGCGCGGTCGAACGACTCGCGGTCGTAGGGTTGGGTTCCGAAGAATGTTATTTTCATAAATGCACTTTTTTTCCTCTTTTATCGTACAGAAAACGGTTTTGCACGGCCGGTTATTATGCGATCGTAACCTCGGGATCGAGATATACGTCCTGGATGGCGTTGAGCAGCGCCACGCCCTCCTTCATCGGGCGCTGGAACGCCTTGCGGCCGCTGATAAGCCCCATGCCGCCGGCCCGCTTGTTGACGACGGCCGTCATCACGGCCTCCTGCAAATCGGATGCCCCGTGCGACTCGCCACCCGAATTGATCAGCCCGACGCGCCCCATGTAACCGTTGGCCACCTGGTAGCGGCAAAGGTCGATCGGATGCTCGGTCGTCAGCTTGGTGTAAACCTCGTCGCGCGTCTTGCCGAAGCCGACGGCGCGGAACCCGCCGTTGTTCTCGGGCAGCTTCTGCTTCACGATGTCGGCCTTGATCGTCACGCCCAGGTGGTTCGCCTGCCCCGTCAGGTCGGCCGAAGCATGGTAATCCACCCCGTCCTTCCTGAAACCTTCGTTGCGCAGGTAGCACCACAGAATCGTAGCCATGCCCAGCTCGTGCGCATAGTCGAACGCCTGGGCTATCTCCACGAGCTGGCGGCGGCTCTCCTCCGACCCGAAATAGATCGTAGCCCCCACGGCGGCGGCGCCCATGTTCCAGGCATCGCGCACGGTGCCGAACATCACCTGGTCATAGGTGTTGGGGTAGGTGAGCAGCTCATTGTGGTTGAGCTTGACGATGAACGGTATCTTGTGTGCATATCTGCGTGCCACGGCGCCCAGCACGCCGAAGGTCGAAGCCACGGCGTTACAGCCGCCCTCGATGGCCAGCCTGACGATATTCTCCGGGTCGAAATAGGCCGGGTTCGGGGCGAACGACGCCCCGGCGGAGTGTTCGATGCCCTGATCTACGGGCAGGATCGAGACATAGCCCGTACCGGCCAGGCGCCCGTGGGCGAGGATCCATTGCAGGCTGCCGAGCGTCCGGATGTTACGGTCGGATTCGATCCAGACCTTGTCGACCGTATCGGGTGCGGGCAGGTAAAGCAGGCGCTTGTCGATCGTCCGGCAGACATGGGAAAGGTAGTATTCGGCCTTTCCCCCGAGAATTTCAATGGTTTTCATAATTTTGCGATATTAAGCGATTCGAAGCTCCTTACTGCAATTCGGGTTCCAAACACGCCGGCGCCCCGCGACAAAACGAAAGCCGCCCGGCGGGGCGGCTTATTTCTTGGAATTGCGGTACTCGGTGGGAGATTCACCCGTATGTTTCTTGAAATAACGCCCCAGGTAGGACTGGTCGGGGAAATGCAGGCGGTAGGCGATCTCCTGCACCGACAAGTCGGTCGATTGCAGGAGCATCTTGATCTCCAGCAAGACCGACCGGTCGATAAACTCCTTGGCGGTGCTGTGCGCGATCGTGCGCACGATGGTCGAGAGGTAACGGGTGGAAATGCAGAGTTTGTCGGCATAAAACGACACTTCGCGCTCCTGCGAACCGAACTCGTGCACGAAGGCCACGAACCTGTGGAACAGTTCGGTCTGCCGCGTGGTCGATTCGGGCACCTGGCGCTGCATGCCCACAAAACGCTGCAACTTGTCGTAAATCTCCATCAGCACATTCTGCAAACGGTTGCGGATGATCGTGTTGCGGAAAATATTATTCCGGTCGCGGTAGGTATAAGCCGCCATCTGAAACCAGATGGCAGCCCCCTCGACGATACGCGCCGGGGGATAGGCGATCGGATTCTCGCGCAGGGTGCGGAAAAAGGAGGGCTCGAGCCGGAGCCGAAACGCCGCCTCGGAAAAAATATCGTGCGAAAAGGCGCAGAACGTCATCCGGAAGTCATCGGTTCGCTCCGTGAGCATCAGCATCGAACCGGGCAGTACGAGCACCAGGGTATTCCGTTTCACAAGACCTCCGTATTGGTTTACAGTCACATGGGCGCTGCCTTTGCGGCAAAACAGAATGGCCCCTCCCTCACAGCGGTTCGCATAATTGTTGAAATAGGAAAAATCGGATTCCCCGACTACGAATTGCTCTTCGGCAGTAGTAATTATAGGATTTATGGCAGACATATGAATTCGTTTTTCGAACAAATTTAGCGCATTTTCCGATATTTTCCCAAATTTTGTTCCGAAAAATACCAATACTGTTCGCAATATAAAGGCACGATCACGCCCTTTTTAGGGTACTTTTGCAACGAAAAAAGTTTTTTTAGTTTAAAACAGGAGAAAAGTATGAAGCAAACATTTGTGAAAGCTGCTATCATGGCAAGCTTCATGGCAGCCGTTTCGTGCGGTCAGGCACCCACGGAGCAAGGCCCCGCGCAATACGGCGTGACGACCATTGCCACTACCGACCGCGAAATCCAGAGCAACTACTCGGCAACGATCCGCGGACGCCAGGACATCGACATCTATCCGCAGGTTTCGGGAACCATCTCCGAACTGCGTGTCACCGAGGGCCAGTCGGTTTCGAAAGGACAGACCCTTTTCATCATAGACCAGGTACCTTACAAGGCAGCGCTCCAGACAGCAGAAGCCAATGTCGCAGCGGCAAAGGCCAGCGTGGCAACGGCCCAGCTGACATATGACAGCAAGAAGGTACTCTTCGCAAAGAGCGTCGTGTCGCAGTACGACCTCTCGACAGCCGAAAACACGCTGCTGACGGCAAAGGCGCAGCTCGCACAGGCCGAGGCACAGCGCGTAAATGCCGCCAATAACCTCTCCTACACGGTCGTGAAGGCCCCGGCCAACGGCATGGTAGGTACGCTGCCGTACCGTGTCGGCGCACTGGTGAGCGCGTCGATGCCGCAGCCGCTTACGACCGTTTCGGACAATTCGGAGATGTACGTCTATTTCTCGATGACCGAAAACCAGCTGCTCAATCTGACCCGTAAATACGGCTCGATCGCCAACACGCTCAAGAACATGCCCGACATACAGTTGCAGCTCAACGACGGTTCGATTTACGACCAGACAGGCCGCATCGAGTCGATCAGCGGTATTATCGACACCTCGACGGGCAGCGTGCAGCTGCGCGCGGCATTCCCCAACAAAGGAGGCCTGCTCCACAGCGGCGGCGCAGGAAGCATTATCCTGCCCGTCAATTACACGGATTGCATCGTGGTTCCCCAGGTAGCGACGTTCGAACTGCAGGACAAAGTATATGTATATAAAGTGGTAGACGGCAAGGCTACCTCGTCCATGATCGACGTGGAGAAAATCAACAACGGACGGGAATATATCGTCAAGTCGGGCCTCGTCCCGGGAGACGTCATCGTAGCCGAGGGCGTCGGCCTGCTGCGCGAGGGTACGCCCATCGTAGCCAAGACGCAGGGCGCCGCAGCGCAGGCCACACCGGCAGCCGCAGCCCAAACCCAAACCGAAAAGGAGGAATAACCTATGACACTGAAACATTTTATCGAACGACCCGTACTGGCGTCGGTCATATCCATCGTAATCGTAATCGGCGGTCTGATCGGTCTGGCGACACTGCCCGTGGAGCAGTATCCCGACATTGCGCCCCCGACGGTGATGGTGCGCGCCTCGTATCCGGGCGCCAGCGCCGAGACAATCCAGAAATCGGTCATCGTACCGCTCGAGCAGGCTGTCAACGGTGTGGAAGACATGACCTACATGACCTCCAGCGCCGCTGTCGGAAGTGCCTCGGTGACGATTTACTTCCGCCAGGGAATCAATGCCGACATGGCTGCCGTCAACGTGCAGAACCGCGTTTCGCGGGCCACCGGCCAGTTGCCTTCCGAAGTCACACAAATTGGCGTGACGACCATGAAACGGCAAACCTCGATGATCAAGATCTTTTCGCTGTACAGTCCCGACGACACCTACGATGAAACGTTCCTGTCGAACTACCTGAAGATCAACATCGAGCCCCGCATCCTCCGTATCGCAGGCGTCGGCGAGGCCTTCACGCTCGGTGCCGACTATTCGATGCGTATTTGGCTCAAGCCCGATGTAATGGCCCAGCACAAGCTCATCCCGTCGGACGTAACAGCGGCACTCGCCGAACAAAACATCGAATCGGCGACCGGTACGCTGGGTGAGAACTCGGACAATACATTCCAGTATACGATGAAATACCGCGGACGTCTGATGACCCCGGAAGAATTCGGGGAGATCGTGCTCGTGGCCAAGCCCGACGGCACGCTTCTGCGCCTGAAGGATGTCGCGGACATCGAGCTGGGAAGCGAATCCTACGCTTACAAAGGCTACACCAACGGTCATCCTGGCGTCAGCACAATGGTCTTCCAGACCGCCGGTTCGAACGCCACGCAGGTCGTAAACGAAATCGACGCCCTACTGGCCGAAATCGAAGCCGAACTGCCTAAGGGCGTTTCCATCGCCCACCTGCAGAGTGTGAACGACTTTCTCTTCGCCTCGATCAACGAGGTAATCAAAACGCTGATTGAGGCCATTCTGCTTGTGATCCTCGTGGTGTACGTCTTCCTGCAGGATATCCGCTCAACGCTCATTCCCTCCGTTTCGATCATCGTATCGCTGGTCGGTACGTTCGCCTTCCTCTCGGTAGCGGGCTTCTCGATCAACCTGCTGACGCTCTTCGCGCTCGTCCTTGCGATCGGTACGGTCGTCGACGACGCCATTATCGTGGTGGAGGCTGTCCAGGCGCGTTTCGACGTGGGATATAAGTCCTCCTATATGGCTACCATCGACGCTATGTCGGGTATTACCTCGGCTATCATCACCTCAACGCTGGTCTTCATGGCCGTGTTCATCCCCGTATCGATGATGGGCGGCACGTCGGGTGTATTCTACACGCAATTCGGTATCACGATGGCCGTGGCCGTGGGTATCTCGGCGTTGAACGCCCTGACGCTCTCGCCCGCACTATGCGCCCTCATCCTGAAACCTTACCTCGACGAAAACGGAGAGATGCGCGACAACTTTGCGGCCCGCTTCCGCAAGGCATTCAACTCGGGATTCAGCACCCTGATCAATAAATACAAGCACGGCGTGCTGCTCTTCATCAAGCACAAATGGCTGATGTGGTCGACGCTCGGCCTGGCATTCGCCGCACTCGTCCTGCTGATGAACAACACCAAGACGGGTCTGGTGCCCGACGAAGACCAGGGTACGATCATGGTGAACGTCACCACGGCACCGGGTACTTCGCTCGCCGAAACGCATATGATCATGGAGCAGGTTGCGGATCGGATCCAGGCAATCCCCCAAATCAGAGACTTCATGCAGGTGGCAGGCTACGGCATGATCGCCGGCCAGGGTTCCTCCTACGGTATGTGTATCATCAAGCTCAAGGACTGGGAAGAGCGACCGGACAAGGCGGATGCGGTGAACGCCGTAATCGGCCAGATATACGGACGCACATCCGACATCAAGGATGCACAGATTTTCGCCGTGGCACCGCCGATGATCTCGGGTTACGGTACCTCGACCGGTTTCTCCATGCACCTGCAGGACAAGACGGACGGCAGCCTGACGGACTTCTACAACATCTACCTGCAGTTCATCGGGGCGCTGAACCAGCGCCCGGAGATCGAACGCGCCTACTCGACCTTCAACATCAACTTCCCGCAGTACATCGTGAGCATCGACGCGGCAAAGGCCAAACGGGCCGGCATCTCGCCCAACGCGATCCTTTCGACGCTTTCGGGTTACTACGGCGGGCAGTACGTCTCGAACGTCAACCGGTTCTCGAAGATGTACTACGTGACGATCCAGTCCGACCCGAAATACCGTCTCGACACCGAATCGCTCAACAACGTCTTCGTACGCTCCAACAACGGCGAGATGGCTCCCCTGGGACAGTTTGTGAATCTGGAAAGGGTTTACAGCTCCGAGGTGCTGAACCGCTTCAACATGTACAGTTCGATCGCCGTGAACGGCACGGCGGCCGCCGGGTATTCGTCGGGCGATGCCATCAAGGCCATCCAGGAGACGGCCGCCCAGGTACTGCCGAAGGGCTACGGCTACGATTTCGACGGTATCACCCGCGAGGAAGCGCAGACGGGGAGCAACACGACGATCATCTTCGGGATCTGTATCCTGCTGATTTACCTCATCCTGAGTGCCCTGTACGAAAGCTTCCTGCTTCCGTTCGCCGTCATTCTCTCCGTACCATGCGGCCTGTTGGGCTCGTTCCTCTTCGCCAAGATGATGGGACTGGAGAACAACATCTACCTGCAAACGGGTATCATCATGCTGATCGGCCTGCTCTCGAAGACCGCCATCCTGATTACGGAGTACGCCTCCGACCGGCGCCGTGCGGGTATGACCCTGACACAGGCCGCCGTATCGGCTGCCAAAGTCCGTCTGCGCCCGATCCTGATGACCGTCCTCACCTGCGTATTCGGTATGATCCCGCTGGTGCTCTCGCACGGTGTGGGCGCCAACGGTAACATGACCCTCGGTTCGGGCGTCGTGGGCGGTATGATCGTCGGGACACTGGCCCTGCTGTTCCTCGTACCGACGCTGTTCATCGCCTTCCAGACCCTGCAGGAGAAAGTCAAGCCCATAGAGTTCGACCCCGATCCGCAGTGGGCCGTACAGGCGGAACTGGAGGAGTGTAAAAACGAGAAAGAGGAGTAACAAGATGAAAAAGCTTATTATCATACTGGCCGCAGCGGCCATGACCGGCTGCGGCATCTACAAGCCCTACACCCGTCCCGAGGTGAAAACCGACGGGCTGTACGGCACGGCCGAGACCGCCGACACGACGACGATCGGCAACATGGGCTGGGAAGAGATGTTCACCGACCCCTACCTGCGGACACTCATTCGCCAGGGGTTGGAGAACAATACCGACCTGCAATCGGCGCAATGGAGGATCAAGGAAGCCGAGGCGACGCTTAAATCGGCGCGCCTGGCTTACCTGCCGTCGTTCAATTTCGCACCGCAGGGCAGCATGAGCAGTTTCGACTGGGCCACGCCGGGCAAAACGTACAGTATCCCGGTCACGGCAAGCTGGCAGATCGACATCTTCAACGGCCTGACCAACGCCAAACGCAAGTCCAAGGCGCTTTACCTCCAGAGCAAGGAGTACGAGCAGGCCGTGAAAACGCAGTTGATCTCGGGCATTGCAAACCTCTACTACACGTTGCTGATGCTCGACGGACAATACGAGGTTACCGAGCAAACCGCCGAGAAATGGCGCGAGAGCGTCCGCACGATGCGTGCACTGAAAGAGGCCGGCTTGGCCAACGAAGCCGCCGTAGCGCAGTACGAAGGCAACTGCCTCGCCATCGAGGCTTCGCTGCACGACCTCGAATACCAGATCCGCCAGGCCGAGAACAGCCTTTGCTCGATGCTGGCCGAAGGCCCGCACCCCATCGAGCGCGGCCGCCTCGAAAGCCAGCAGCTGCCCGACGACCTGACTGTCGGCATACCGGTGCAGATGCTTTCGAACCGCCCCGACATCCGCAGCGCCGAATACTCGCTGATGCAGTCCTATTATGCCACCAGCGAGGCACGCTCGGCCCTCTATCCTTCGATCACGCTGAGCGGGACTCTGGGATGGACGAACAACAGCGGGGCCCGGATCGTCGACCCCGGAAAATTCCTCTGGTCGGCCGCCGCTTCGCTGCTGCAACCCATCTTCAATGCCAACGCCAACCGCGCCCGCGTGAAAATCGCCAAGGCACAGCAGGAAGAAACCAAGCTGGCATTCCAGCAGGCCCTGCTCAACGCGGGCGCCGAGGTCAACAACGCCCTCACGCAGTGCCAGTCGGCCCGCGCGAAAACCGGCCTGCGGACACAGCAGATCGAAGCGTTGGAGCGCGCCGTAGAGAGCACGGAACTGCTCATGCAACACGGCAGCACGACCTACCTCGAAGTACTGACCGCCCAGCAGTCGCTGCTTTCTGCTCAGCTGAACCAGATTGCGGATCGTTTTGACGAGATCCAGGGTATCGTGAACCTCTACCAGGCTCTGGGTGGCGGACGCGACATCGCAGCGGAGGCGAAATAATGAAAAGGGGAGCGACCAAAGAGGAGATCATCCGCATCACGCAGGAGCTCATCACCCGGAACGGCATCCGTGCCGTCCGGGTGGATGAGATCGCGCAGACGCTGGGAATCTCGAAGCGCACCCTCTATGAAATGTTCGCTGACAAGGAAGACCTGGTGAGCGCCTGCCTCGATTTCATGTGCCACCAACAGCAGGAGCGCATCACGGCTTACAGGAAACGCCGCAGCAGGAGTTCGCTGCAACGGGCTTTCAAGCTGGTATATGAATACATCGAACACTTGTACACGGTCGAAAGCAGTTTTCTGTCCGACCTGCGCCACAAGGTGGCCTACGCGGAACATTTCGACGAACACCGAGAATTCTGGCGCAGCGAACTGACCGCCCACCTGCGCGGAAGCCGCGAAGAAAAGCTCCTGTTGCCCGAAATAGATGCCGATAGTTTCGCCGACCGGATTTTGGAAACGATCTTCGAAATGCGGATAAACAATGCGACGCGCGAGGAGTCCTACCTCTTTTGCAGGACGATCCTGCGCGGTGCGGCAACCCGCGAAGGGGTCGAGCGAATCGACAGCCACAGATAATTATTCTGTAATACAATGAAAATCCCCGCAGGAGAGAGCCCTGCGGGGATTTTTTCTGTCATAATGGCGGGCGGCAGGCAAAACCCAGAACGAGAATACGATTGGAATACGGGAAAGGCAAGAGGGGAGGGACGCAAATCCCGCCGTCGGGCATCCGCACAAAAAGGGCCGCACTTGCGAAGTACGGCCCTTTTCAACCATCATATTTAACCTCTGACTAATAGAGCAGGGTTTCGTCGGCTTCGTCCCGATACCATTCCACATGTTCCCGGCCGCCCGATGCAGCCCATGCGTTGAAATAGGTATAGACATCCCGGATATCGCTGCGTTCGAGCGGATAGCGGAACTCGCCCGGAATACACAGCGCCCACATCATGTAGTTGTTCTTCACACCGTCGCCCTTGGTGACGAAATAGCGGTAGGGATCCGACTCCAGGAAGGTGTTGCCCGATACGACCGCGAATTGCGTCGGCTTGCGCCCCGGTATGTGGATCTCCGTCTCGCGGGTGAACGTGCCCGAACTCTTCTGGTTCACAACGATGAACGCATTGAGCGCCGATTCGCGGACGGCTGCGGGGTCGACCGGCTGCGCAAAGGTCACCGTCGTCGTGTGTTTCACGGTCGGTATGGCCACGCCCTTGGTCGTATTGATGTAAGTCCCTTCGCCCAGGATCTCCTGCGATGTGTTGAAAAGCGGGATCACGGCCAGTTCGCTGCCCGATTCGGGGCCGGAGCCCGCAAACGCACCGCGGCCGAAGGTCGTATTGGTGGTCTCCACGCCGGCGACCTCCGACGCACGTACCTTGTCCAACTGGACGGCAAAGGCATTCAGATGCGCGGCCCCTGCGGCCTTCAGTTCCCAGTTGATGCGGATCAGTTCGACCTTCCCAGTCTCCTTGTCGCTGCGGCGGTCGACGCTTACGACCACCACGACATCGTTCATGTCGTAGTCGCCGATCCACGGCCAGCCGTCCTCAAAGCAGTAGGTATAGGGTAAACCGTTGACCTCGACAAACTCGGGTTCCGGTTCCGGATCGGGCGTTATGGGCTGCCGGCCACCGTTGCATTTGGCTTCGGGGAGCACGACCGTCTGCCTGGCACGCATCACGGCGCCACCGGTAAGGCTACGCTCGTCGATAACGTATTTCGAATCGGCCGCATTGTCGTACACGACTTCCATCAGCCCATCGAACTTCGTCCCGTAATAGCGTGAGCTCACGCCTTTCTCGCGGATCACGACCACGGCCATGAGCTGGTCGGCGGCAGCCTGGCTCACGATACGGACATTGCCGCCCGACTTACCGGCATTATACTCGTCCATGGCGAAGATCGAGCCGCCAGCGGCGTACAACTCCGTATTGCTGTTGAAATAGACCTCCTCGGCATCGAGCCCCGCGCCGGATGCAATATAGAATCGGGCACCTTCGGCGGCAATTTCCTCGGCTACGGTATGGCAATTCACATAGAGTGTCCCCCCGCCGCGGGCTTCGAGTTTCTCCATCGAGGCCAAACCTTTCTGGTAAACAACCGAGTTGTTGGTCAAATAGAAAGTCCCGTCAACATCAACGACACCATTCTCGCAGTTAGACAGTTCGGCGTAGGAGTTGAGCTCCAAATCATCGCTCTCTATCTTGCCGTCGTTATAAAGTTTCGCCCGGTTGGTGATTTCCATGTCATCGGCCTCCAATTCTGCGGCGGCACCGTTGTAGAACGCACAGGAATTATTGATGTCGAACGTCCCGTCGACGATGAATTTCCCTTCGTTGACCACGGCCTTGCAGGAAAAGTTCGTTTTCCCGGCCGTGAACTTACCGCCTTCGAAAACGAAAATCGCGGGGTTGGGTGCGTTCTGCTGCATGTTCGCACTTGCTTCACGGATGTACACCTCGCCGCCCGGAAGCACTGCGAGCGTCGCCTGGCCGATCGTAACGGAGGCATCGAGCGTCAGTTTGCCCGCCACGTAGAGGATCGGCGAGGGGTTGGGGCTAAAGGTTCCGTTCAGGCCGATATTGCCCGTAACCTCGGCTCCTGCCGGGATATAATACTCCGCAGCGGCAAAAGGGGCCCAGCTCGCACCCAGGTCGATCTTGCCGGCAGGCGTACTCCGGATGATGGCCCCCTCGGCGAAATCGCCCTCGGCCTTCGCCGCGAGCCGCGGGTAATCGGGCATCGAACTGTCGGCCGCACCACGCGTCATTCCGGCCATCCGGAGTAAGGGCGTCCCGGCTGCGGCCTTCATCCGCGCACCGGCGACGTTCACCGACGCTACAACCGGTTCCATGGAGACGGCCACCGTACCGTCGGGCAGGGTAGTCTGGACATAAATGTTCCCGATCCCGGCCGGGATCGTCACCGCGGTCCCGAACACGGGGCGGGATGGCGTCACCACACCCATCGCCACGATATTGCCGTCCGAGAGGATCGGAGAGGAATAAACACGGATAACGGCATATTGGGGCGCACTGCCCGTAACACTCGGCATGCCGACCGAAATATCCAGGTCGCGGGTCGTTTCCCATTTGAAGTCGGCGGGAACTGCAGACGAGGGCTCCTGCGGTTCGCCGCTGCCGGTGCCCATGTTTTTCTGGCACGAAAAGGCCAAAAACGTCGTTGCAATAGCTGCAACAGCGTAAAGTCGTTTCATAAATTGATATTTTTAATCTATCCCTTGTGCATAGTGCACATTCTTCGACACAAATATAAACATTAATTTTTCAAACCAAAACTTTTCCGCCCTTTTGTTCAACAAAAAAGGTCGAGATAGCAACTATGGCATGCAAAACCCCGGCCGCTAAACAGTTTTTTGCAAAAAAATCGGGCCGACCGCAAGCATGAGCCGAAAAATTCCTATATTTGCACACAGGAAAACATCCAAAAGCAGAAAATGATTGCCACGACGACATACCACGACACATACAGCGGCTCGCTCCGCAGTATGACCATGGATATGATGTACATGCGCAACCGATTCCGCCGGGTGTAGATTTTCCGTGTATACGAACGACACAATCCGGCTTCAGAGAGGTCGGATTTTTTTTGTAACGACTAAAAAACAGATAGCATGGCTGAGAAAAAATTACGTTTCGAGACATTGCAGATCCACGGAGGGCTGCAACCCGACGACCCAACGGGTGCCCGCGGTGTGGCAATATATCCCACGGCGGCATACCGCTTCAAGAGCTGCGAACACGCCGCCAAACTCTTCGACCTGAGCGAAGGGGGCAACATTTACACCCGGCTGCAAAACCCGACCACGACCGTATACGAGCAACGCATCGCCGCCCTGTACGGGGCCGTGGGGGCGCTGGCCGTCTCGTCGGGCATGTCGGCCATACTCATCGCCGTGCTCTCGCTGGCGGCCGAAGGCGACAACATCGTCGCCTCGCCGTTCCTCTACGGCGGCACCTTCACCCAGTTCCGCATTTCGCTGCGCAGGCTCGGCATCGACTGCCGCATCGCCCGAAGCGAACGCCCCGAGGACTTCGAGGCGCTGATCGACGGACGCACGAAAGCGATTTACGCCGAGAGCATGGGCAACCCCTCCTGCACCGTATCGGACATGGAAGCATTGGGCAAGCTGGCCAAACGCTACGACGTGCCCTTCATCGCGGACAATACGTTCGGTGCCGCGGGCTACCTGTGCAACCCCTTCGAGTGGGGTGCGAACATCGTCGTCGACTCGGCGACCAAGTGGATCAACGGGCACGGTACGGCCATGGGCGGGGTGATCGTCGACGGGGGCAATTATAACTGGGCCAACGGCAAGTTCCCGCAGATCGACGGCCCGTCGGAAGGGTATCACGGACTGAATTTCCACGAGGCATTCGGCGCGGCTGCCTTCATCGTGAAATGCCGCGTGGACGGTGTCCGCGACCTGGGCTGCTGCCCCTCGCCGTTCGACTCCTACCTGATGACGCTCGGGCTGGAAACGCTTTCGCTGCGCGTGCGGCACGAAGTCGAGTCGGCCCGCAGGCTGGCCGAATACTGCCGCAACCATCCCAAAGTGGAGCGCGTGAGCTTCGTAGGCTTCGAGTCGCACCCGAGCTACGCGAACGCGAAGAAGTATTTCCGGTTCGGTTCGTCGGCAGTCTTCACCATCGAACTCAAAGGCACGCTCGACAGCACCGTGCGTTTCGTCGAATCGCTCAACCTGGCGGCACACATGGTCATGATCGGCGACTCGGTCACGGTCGTTACGCACCCGGCATCGACCACGCACAAACAGCTCAGCGACGCAGACCTCGCCGCAGCAGGCGTCACGCCGACCATGCTGCGCATCTCCGTCGGGCTGGAGAATACCGACGACCTTATCGACGACTTCGAACAGGCTTTCGCACACATCGGATAATGGAACCCAGCATTTACAAAGCACCCGGGCCGTTCGAGCTCGAAACGGGGTATACGCTGCCCGAGCTGAAGATCGCTTACCACACCTACGGCAAGCCCAATGCGGCGTACGACAACGTCGTGTGGGTATGCCATGCCCTGACGGCCAACTCGGACGTGGCGGACTGGTGGCCGCACACGGTCGAGGCGGGGCGTTTCCTCGACCCGGCACGCCACTTCGTGGTCTGCGCCAACATCCTCGGGTCGCACTACGGCACCACGGGGCCGCTGCACGTGAACCCGGAAACGGGAAGCCCCTATTACAAGGATTTCCCGCCGTTCACGATCCGCGACATCGTCCGTGCACACCGCCTGTTGGCCGGCGCGCTCGGCATCGGCCGCATCGACACGCTCGTAGGAAGTTCGGTCGGGGGATTCCAGGCCATCGAATGGGCGGTCTTGGAGCCGGAGCGCATCGGCAAACTGATCCTGATCGCCACGGCGGCCAAGGCCTCGCCCTGGACGATCGCCATCGACCAGACCCAGCGCATGGCCATCGAGGCCGACACGACGTTCGGCGAGCCGCGAGACGACGCCGGGATGGCCGGACTGGCTGCCGCACGCGCCCTGGGGCTGCTCACGTACCGGGGTTCGCTGGGATACAACCTCACGCAGCAGGACAAGGAGGAACTCCCCGCAGTACACCGCGCATCGACCTACCAGCAATATCAGGGCGAGAAACTCTGCCGGCGCTACAACGCCTACTCGTACTATGCCATACTCAACGCCTTCGACACCCACGACACGGGGCGCGGGCGCGGCGGGGTAGCAGCCGCCCTCGCACGCATCGAAGCCCGCACGGCAGTGGTCGGCATCACGACCGACATCATTTTCACCCCGGCAGAGATGCGCGAACTGCACGGCATGATCGCCGGAAGCACGTACCACGAAATAGATTCGCCGTTCGGGCACGACGGGTTCCTCGTCGAGCACGGGCAGTTGAACGACATCCTCTATCCGTTCATGAACAATCAATAAACAAGCAGCATATGAGCAAAATCAAAATCGGCCTGTTCGGGTTCGGCGTCGTCGGACAGGGAATCTACCAGGTAGTGCAGAAATCGAAGAACGCCCACGCGGAGATCGTGAAGATCTGCGTCCGCGACCCGGAAAAGCCGCGTAAGGTCGAAGTCGACAAATCCCTCTTCACGACGTCGGCCGACGAGATACTCGACAACAGGGACATCAACCTGATCGTGGAGGTGATCGACCAGGCCGATGCTGCATACAGCATCGTCAAGCGGGCCCTGCTGCGCGGCATCCCGGTCGTCTCGGGCAACAAGACCATGCTGGCGCACCACCTTCCGGAACTGATCGAGATCCAAAAGACGCACAACGTGGCGCTGCTGTACGACGCCTCGTCGTGCGGTTCGATCCCCGTCATCCGCAACCTCGAGGAATACTATGACAACGACCTGTTGTTAGAGGTGAAAGGCATCCTGAACGGCTCGTCGAACTACATCCTCTCGCGCGTCTTCGACCACGCCGAGAGTTACGACAGCGCCCTGGCGCAGGCGCAGGCGCTCGGCTTCGCCGAAAGCGACCCGTCGTTCGACATCGAAGGCTACGATTCGCTCTTCAAGCTGGTGATCATCACCGTACATGCGCTGGGCACCTACGTCGCCCCGGAAAAGATTTTCACCTACGGTATCTCGACCATCCACGATTCGGACATCCGGTATGCCCGCGAGAAGAACGTCAAAATCAAACTCGTGGCGCAGGTCGTCAAGGTGAGCGACGAACACTTCACGATGTTCGTCATGCCGGAATTCGTGACGCCCTCGAAGTATATTTACAGCGTCGACGACGAGTACAACGGCGTAGTGATCCGCGGCGAGTGCTACGACCGGCAGTTCATGTTCGGCAAGGGCGCCGGGAGCCTGCCCACGGCCTCGTCCATCCTGAGCGACATCATGGCCCGCCTGAACAACTACCGCTACGAGTACAAGAAGCAGAACTACATGCAGAAGCCCGACTACACGACGGACATCACGCTGAAGGTCTACGTGCGGTACAAGGAGACCGACGTGCACGGCATCCTGAATTTTACGAAGGTGCACGAACAGTACACCAGCGAAGACAGCAACTACGTCATCGGCGACATCCAGCTGAGCGAACTGCTCGCCAAACGCGACCGGCTCCGGGGAAAGGACGTGTTCCTGGCCAACATCCCGATTTTCTTCCTGAACCGCGACAACTGACACGACGCGGGCACTGGGCTCCTGCGGGGTGGGACACGCATTCGCTGCGCCACCAAAAGGTCATCACGCAATGGCCTGTGCTCACCGCAGCCCCGAGGAAAACCGCACGGCGGCCTGCCTCAGGAGGGTAAAACCCACAGTAAAAAGACGATCCCCGGCTCATCCGAGACCGGGGATCGTTCCGTTGCCGCATCCTCGGCTACGGCTATATATCCTTCACGCAGCGCAGCGAGACACCGTTTCCGGCCGGAAACGGAGCAAGCCCGGCTACGATACCGCCAGACGAATAAGGCATGGCTTGATAATTCGCACCGTTATCTTCTGAGGTACAGCTCATCAGATACCCCTTCTTTTCCGTAATATACAGACCTGTATCCGACACCAACATCCCGGCGCTACGGAGCAGGGAGGCATCGTATTCGGGGCTGGCGATCATCTGCTCGATCTCGGCGCCCGTGGGGACATGCCAGCCCGGCGGACAAATCCCCTGCACCGGGGTGCCGGATGCAGCCGTCGCACCGCCCAGGGCCGTTGTGAAGCTGTAAAGCAACCCCCGTTCCGCGACATATTCGGCGTCGTTCGATCCCGCCGTACCGCAGCAAGGGTACCAGATACCGGTTCCGATCTGGGCACCGTCAGGCAGGTAACGCAGGTTCCGGGTCATCCAAACCCGTCCGCCGATCGTCGCGGTGGGGTAGTCCACACCCCCGTAGGAAAGCGTCCCGGGATCACCACCCTCGCCGCCGCCTTCGCCACCGCCGCCATCGCCGCCGCCATCGAGCGAACCGCCGTCGCCCCAGTCGACGACTTCGCCGCTCAGTTCCACGTCGATGTCGATATTGGTCACAACGACCGACATGTCGTAGCGTTTCCCGCTTTCGAGCTGTGCCGAAGAGAGGGTTTTACTGCGGCTCTTTCCGTCACCGGTCGCTACCGTAACCGTCAGAGTGGCCTGCTGCGGCACGAGGATAGCACGGTAGGCGGCATCGGCCGTCACTTCGAACGCCTCGACGTCGGCAGCAGCAGCCCCGCTCTTGGCCGCGGCGGAGGGCACCGTGAAATCGACCACGGCCGTCGGGACGAGCCCGCCGACCGTAACCCCCGTAACCGGGGCGTCGGAATTGTTGGTAAGGACGATCGTCAGCTGCGACATCACATGGTAAAAGAGCATCCCGACAGGTGCCGAAGATGGGGTAACCTCTTTTTTCACCGCGACCAGCAGGTCGGACGATGCACCTCCCGACGTCTGGTCTGTAGCAACGGAAAACTCCGCGGGCATTCCCTGTTCGGAGTAAGGATGGTAGGCCGTGAGCGTCGATTTTTCATTCGAATCGTTATACCACAGCAAATCCGCGGCCGTAAAGGCCGTACCGTCGTAGGTCATCGGAACGTTCTGCGCATAGGTTTCCGAACCTTTGGCAATGCTCAGCCCGATGCGGTCGCCGGTATCGAAATGCAATCCCGTAACACGGGTCTGGATCGTCGGCGCGATTTTCACACAAGGCGTACCTGTGTCGGACTTTGAGCAGCCTGCCGCAAGGGCAGCGGCGGCCAAAGCCGTCAGAAGTGTTGTTTTCATCTCGCGATAATCGTAATAAGGTGTGACTTTTCAGCACAAATTTAAACCTTTTTACGTCATTCACAACACTTTCGAACAGTTTTTACAATCAATTCCGGTAATAGGATTCGTCGAGTCCGAGCGTAAAGCTACCCCGGCGCAGGAGTGTGACGACAGCAACGGCCAGCACCAGTGCCGCATTGAAAAAGAAGGGGAAGCGGTCGCTGTGCGTCCCGAAAACATGACGGAAGAGGTCTACGATAAAAGGGCAGACCATCACGGCCAGATAATTCACCGACATGACGAACGAAAGGGCCAGTGTAGCGGAACGCGGCGGGGCGATGGTCGCCGCCTTGTCGTAAATGACAGGCTGCATGATCCCATACCCAAGCCCGGTGCAAAGCGCCCCGAAGGCCAGCATCGCCTTGCCGTGGAAAACCCCGACACACAGCAGCCCCACACAGACCAGCACGAGCGCCACGAGGTTGACGTTCCGCTTCAAAGAACGGATAATCTTGTCGATGAACAGCCCCGGCAGCATGATCGCAAGGAAAAACAGCGAGATCAGCACCCCGGAAAACGAGCTGTCGATCTTGTAGTCGTCGACCAGGAACGAGGCATAGAACGTCACGACCAGCACGGCGTAGGTGACGAAGAAATAGAACGCCATCAGCCCGGCGAGCTTACGGCGGTCGATCATCTTGTGCCGCAGCTGGATGCTCTGTTCCGGCTCGGGAAAGGAGCGCTGCCGCTTGAGCAGGAACGACAGCGCAAGCGAAATACCCGGCAGGGTATAGACCAGGAAGGGCAGGTGCCAGTCGACGTTGGCCAGGTATCCCGTCACGACGGTCGCCAGCACGAGCGTCAGGTTGTTGATCGACGAGCTGTACCCCAGCTGCCGGACACGGTAATCGCCCGTAAAGTAGTCGACCACGAGCCCCGTGGAGAAGGGGATTACCATACCGGCGCCGATACCGAGGATACAGCTGATGACGATGAGCCACATCATGCTCCGGGCGAAGAGGCATGCCACGCCGCTCAGGAAGAAGACCGACAGTCCGACGGCGAGGATCTTGAGCTTGTCCTTGCCGACGGAGAGCTTGCCGGCAAGCAGGACGAAGGGGATGATCAGCAGCGAGGGCAGCGACGTAAGCATCTGTATTTCAAGGTCGGTGGCCTTCGGGAAGATTTTATTCAGGTCGCCGAGGATCGGCGAGATCGCCAGCCCCGGCAGAGAGGCGATTGCCGACACCGACCATATCGCCAGCAGCACCCCGAGCGTAATCGTACCTTTGCCTGTCTTGATTTTCATTGCCAGTGGATTTACACGCCCACACAGCAAGTGTTATACCAAAGCAGGGCGGGCCGGCATGTTGCCGGCCCGCCCTGTCGTATCGGATGTACCTACCTGCCCTGCTGCTTCACACAACGCACCTGAAGGCCGTTGGCGCGGGCATAGGGCACCGAATTTTCGATGCCGGCCGAGGTGTCGAGTTTCTCGAACCAGAAATGGAGCGCCGCAGCCTGCGTGCCGGACACGGCGGTCGTCCAGTAAAGGCCTTCCCAGGGTTGCGCCTCCATGGCGTCGGAACGCACCTTGGGCAGCGGATTGTAGATATTCAGGATCTTGCCGTTGTCGTAGCGGCGGCGTCCGGCACCGATGAAAAACGATTCGGCGTTTCCGTCGGTCAGCGTCCAGCCGTATTTCGCCTCGTCGCCCACGGCCGGGGTTCCGACGATCGCCAGGTTGTCGAACGCGCCCGAGGGAGCCACGCGCCAGCCGTAGGGGCAGGGGTCGTTAACGCTCTTGTCGGCCACATTGTCGTCCGCCGACCACAACTGGTCGGAACGTCCGCTCCAAAGCCAGTCGTTGTCCGTGTCTGCCACACCCGTAATAAAGACGAGCGGGTTCCGGATGGCATATTCCATCGTTCCGGTCTCGGCGCTCGACTCGGACATTTTCAGGTAGACGCGACTGCCGCTGCCGCTGTACATCGAGGCACCGGAGCCCTCAGAGCCCTGGTAGGTATTCGGCCCGATGAACGGGTCTTTGCGGCCCCACTGGTAATATAACCCGTAGGAAGCGAGTATCTTGTCCGTCGTCGAATTGTCGTTAGCCAGGGCTCCGAGGTTGCGGTTCATCAGCGTATAGCCGTTGAAATCGACCGTACCGCCCTCCGCATCGGGGTCGTAATCAGTCGCCCAGATATGCCAGCTCCAGATAAGTTCGCCGTCAGCATCATAAGCCCCGATCACGGCGTTGCCCTGCTTGATCTTGGTGGCGTCGTCGCTGTCGGCACCGATGTAGAACGACGCCTTGCCGTCCTCGAAGTCGGCATACTGCACGAATCCCGATGCGGTCTGCCATACGACGTCCACATAGGAAGTAGCCAGCTGGGAACCGTCGCCCTTGCGCGTGGCGTCGATCAGGTAGTTCGTTTCGGGTTCCGAGACGATGTAACTGTTGGCCACCTCGGCGCTGATGTCCTTCGTCGTCACGATACCGGCGAAGAGCGTCGCCGAAACGAGCGTCCCGCCGGGGGTGTAACCCGTAAAGGAGAACGAGCCGGTCTTGACGGCATCCCCGCTCTCGATGTCCTCGGCCGAAGGAGCCTTGACGGAGATCGTCGCGCCTGCCAGGTCAACGACCGCCTCGTCCCAACCGGTGGGTTTGCTCGTCGCGGACAGTGTCTTGATGTTCTGTGCCGTGAAACCGACCGTAGCCGACCCTCCGGCCTGCGCAAAGAACACCGCCGGGGAATCGAGCGTGATCTTGCCCGAATCCTTATCCTTGCTGCATGCCACGACGAAAACCGCCGCAGTCACGACCACAGCCATCAGCCTTACGAATCCTTTCATATTACTCAAATTTACCGAATTTCAATTTAAAAAATCTTTGCAAAGATACCAAAAAGCGGGATAAATCCTACAAGGACATCCCAAATTATTCATTTGGGAATAATTATTGCCGCCTACTCCCTAACGAATTATAAATGCAAATAGTATGTCCAAATTGAAAATTGAAACGGGAAGTTCGCCCGCCGGGGAGCGTTTCAGCATCACGGTGACCGAAGAGGGCCCTTACCTGGTCTACGGAAGGCCGCCGCTGGCCGAACAGTTCATCATGCCCAACGAGTCCAACGAAAGCTGGTATTTCCAGCAGGGCAGGCTTTTTTCGACCGAGGCGGAACCCACGGCGATCTGCCGCTGCGGCGCATCACACCGCAAGCCCTATTGCGACGGTTCGCACGAGAAGGCAGACTGGGATCCCCGCCTCACGGCACGTCTGGACGCCCTGCTCGACGGGGCCGAGGTGATCGACGGGGGCACGCTCCAGATGACGGACAACGAGAAATACTGCGTCTTCGCACGTTTCTGCCACCCGCACGGCGATGCGTGGACACTGACCGAGACATCCGACGATCCCGAAGCCCGCAAGCTGGCCATCCGCGAGGCCTCGATGTGCCCCAGCGGCCGTCTGATGGCGTGGGACAAGGAGACGATGAAACCCTTCGAGTTCCGTTTCGAACCGAGCCTGGGGCTGATCGAGGACATCACGATCGGCGCCAGCGGAGGGCTGTGGATACGGGGCGGGATACCCATGCGGCGCGAGGGCGGGCAGACCTACGAGATCCGGAACCGCGTCGTGGCATGCCGCTGCGGGCAGTCGGCCAACAAACCCTATTGCGACGGCACCCACGCCTCGATCAAGTGGAAGGACGACCTGGCAGGCGAACCCGTCGGCGAAACCCTGCCCGAAGAGGTATACTGAGAGATCTCCGCACGGCACTGCGACAGGCAGGCACGGCACCGCGCAACCGGAACGACAGCAGGGCTGTGTCGGCAGGGGTAACGGGCCTGCTGCACACGGGAAGAGGGGCGCACACGCGTCCCTCTTGTATTACAACACATTGCAAAGTTTACCTACACAAAAACTCGATGTAATCGCAGATGGCTTTCGTACAAACGGGACAAAACTCGTCCGTCCGGTGCAGGTTGTTCATCAGGCAGTTCCGCCACGGGCGGTAGACCCCCTTCGCAGCATAACCGCCGCCCTCGAAAACCCCTACAACCCCCTCGTACTCAGGGGTGTCTGGCGTCGGAACGGGCGTCCCGGCCGGCACCATCGCTTTCCAGAACTTGTCCTCGAACCCGACGAGCGTTGTCAGGTTCGCCTCCCACGGCTCGACATCCCGGGCATACATGTCGTCGTAGGAGGTCGTGCCGACATACTCGTCGCCCAGCCCCAGCAGCAGGTGCCCGAATTCGTGGACGTAAATCTTCCCGGTGCGCGTAGGGTGGTGTGCGGCGCTGATGCCATAGAAGTTGAAGATACCGCCACCCCCGTATTTCTGGGTGTTGGACAACACATAGATATAGTCATAAGGGACATGCGCCGCGATGTCGCGCAGGCGCTGGAAGTCGTCGACCATCTGGTAGCGCTCCGAGCCGAACGTATAGAAAGAGGCCCCGCAGGCCGTGTTGCGCCACACGCGCTCGCCGGGGATCGTCACGCCCGAATCGGCGGACGGCGCCCACACGGCGCGGATATTGAACCGCGAAGCGTATTCCCTGAAAGGCGAATAACTGAAAAATTCGCGTGCGAATTCACGGCAGGCCGCTTCGAATTTCGCCCGCTCCCCGGCGCCATACCCCTCGGGCAGCAGCACGATGTCGACACGATGTGCGGGGTTGCCATTATATGCCACCTCGAAAGTCTCGTAGCGGGGCGTGAACTGCGCGACGAAGCAGGATGCGGGGTCGATATTCTGGCTGAACCGCTTTTCGAAGTGCCCCCCGGCATTGCGGCCGAAGATCTCGATGCGGCACGGGCGCTTGGGATAGGGGAATACGACCGACTCGGGATAGGAACGGCGCACGCTGTCGGCCTCGGCCGTGCTCTGCCACTCGTTGAAGAGCGTACAGAAGCCGCGCGAATAGATCTCCCGTTCGGAAGCGCGGTCGACGATGCGGAAAAACTGGTTCCCGTAGCCCGTCGTATCGAGGAGCGACACGTGCGAGCCCGCCCAGTAGGGTTCGGCCTTCAGGGCGTCGAAGAAATACTCTTCCGAGCGGCTGTCGCCGCTGTGGTAATAGTCGAAGCGCATCGTCTCTTCGAGGAAATAGTCCGCGAAGCGCACCTGCGCCGACACAGCCGGGCACGCACCGAGAAACAGCAAGAGGAAAAATCTCTTCATGGCAATCTGCTTTTCAATCCACACCCCGGGAAACGGGCTTCCGGTTCCGGGATGTTGCAATGATATAACTCTATTCGGCATCTAATATACGAAAAAAGGGGTACGGTTTCGACCGTACCCCCGGAAAATCCCCCGAACTGGTTATTTTTTCTCCGGCCGGGCGATCGTCTCGCGCATCGACGTGTCGGCCATGATGTTCTTCATCTTATAGTAGTCCATGATCCCCAGGTTGCCGTTGCGGAACGCTTCGGCCATAGCCAGCGGCACCTCGGCTTCGGCCAGGATCACCTTTGCGCGGGCGTCCTGTGCCTTGGCCTTGTTCTCCTGCTCGAGTGCGACGGCCATGGCGCGGCGCTCCTCGGCCTTGGCCTGGGCGATATTCTTGTCGGCCTGCGCCTGATCCATCTGCAACTGGGCGCCGATATTCTTGCCCACGTCGATGTCCGCGATGTCGATCGAGAGGATTTCGAACGCCGTACCGGCATCGAGGCCCTTTTCGAGCACGACGCGCGAAATGGAATCGGGGTTCTCGAGCACGATCTTGTGCGATGCGGCCGAACCGATCGACGAGACGATGCCCTCGCCGACACGCGCCAGCACGGTCTCCTCACCGGCACCGCCGACCAGCTGCTTGATATTGGCACGCACCGTGACGCGCGCCTTGGCGATCAGCTGGATGCCGTCCTTGGCCACGGCAGCCACGGGAGGCGTGTTGATGACCTTGGGGTTCACCGACATCTGCACGGCCTCGAACACGTCGCGGCCCGCCAGGTCGATGGCCGTAGCCATCTTGAAATCGAGCATGATATTGGCTTTCTGTGCCGATACCAGGGCATGCACCACGCTGGTGACATTGCCGCCCGCAAGGTAATGCGCCTCGAGTTCGTTGGGGTTGAGTTCCAGCCCGGCCTTCGTGCTCTCGATCATCGACGAAACGATCGTCGAGGGCGGCACCTTGCGCCAGCGCATCAGAATGAGTTGCAGCAGGCTAATCCTTACGCCCGACACCAATGCCGAGAACCACAGCCCCACCGGGATGAAATAGAAGATGAGCCAGATCGCAAAAAGGCTCACGAATACGATCAATACGATCAATCCTGCTTGAAAATCCATAATCGAATGCTATTAAGTTAGAAAATTATCCTTGAATTACACCTTTCGGCCCGAGCTCACTCCACGGGCGTTATCCTGACCAGCGAAACCCCGTGGTAGGGCACCAGCGCCCGGAGCGTGCCCGTGCATGTACCCAGGTCTTGCTGCCGCCACAAGTCCCGGACTTCGGCCTTCACGCCGATCCCGAGTTCCCGCAGGTCGAATTCGAATTCGTAGTTCTGCTCCTGGATGGCTTCCGCCTCGTCCTGATCCCACAGCACGAAATAGGGATCCAACTGGAAAAATCCCAGCGCATACGAACCGTCGCAGAGTTTTTTGTACCACACCTGCCCGTTGGGGACGACCCGTTTGACGGCGGGGGCGACCAGCGGATCCTGGTTCACGGCGATCACTTCGGAATTGGTCAGCAGCCCGAGCGTGAAGTCGTCTATCGCCCGCATGTCGCAACCGATCAGCAGCGGGGCGGAGAGGATGGCCCACAGCGAAATATGGGCATATTGTTCGTCGGGGGTCAGCTCGGATTCGTGGGCATCGGCACCCCAGCCGTGTCCCAGCCGGCCGACCACCAGCATATCGGGGTCGTTGTACCTGCCCGGGGCCGTGGCCTGCGCGCAAACGTCCTGGAAACAGCCGATCGCCGTCACCACGTTCCATTCATCGGTGATGTCGCGGGTCGTACGCCACAGGTTGCCGCCGGCTTCGGCGCCCCAGTTCCACACGTTGGGAGCCCCGTAGCCCACGCAGTAGACGATATCCCGGTCGACCTGATCCAGCGCCTTGCGCATGACCACGTAGGGTTCCTGGATCGTCTTTTCCTCGGAGTCCCTTTCGATTTGCAGGTAGCCGCAATAGTCGTGTTTGAGGTAATCCACGCCCCATTCGGCCCAAGTCCGGGCGTCGGTGAGTTCATGCCGGTAGCTCCCCGGATAATTTCCGCAGGTCGTGGGCCCGGGCGAGGAGTAGATGCCGAATTTGAGTCCCAGGGAGTGGACGTAGTCGCTGAGGCCTTTGAAATCCGGGAATTTTTCGTTCGGGAGGAGCCTGCCGTCGGCCGAACGCGTATCCGCCGGCCATCCGTCGTCGATATTCACATACGTCCATCCGTAGGCCAGGAGTTTTTCGTGCATGGCGCGGGCGGCATCGCGCACCTTCGCGTCGTCGACCGAGAACCCCCAGCAATTCCAGCTGTTCCAGCCCATGGGCGGAGTCAGGGCGATTTGCGGCCCTATTTTCAGCAATATCTCCCGTTCGGCTTTCCCGAGGGCATTCTCCGCTGTCAGCAGCACCCTGAAATCCCCTTCGGCGGGCACACGGCCCGTTATCAGGCCCGTACGGGGATCGAGCTCCAGCCCTTCGGGAAGCCCCTGCGCCCCGTACGCCATCGGGCGTTTGCCGCTGGCCATGACAGGCATCAGAAAGGGATTGCCCGGGCGGGCGCCGTATACGAGCGGATTGTTGATCTGCGGCGTTTCGGGGCTCGCGGGGGTCAGGATATATTTACCCTTGAAGATCGGCCTGGCCCAGACGGGCAGGGGCTCCACCTCTCCGCGCGTGGTGATCTTCACCTCCAGCCAGTCGGCATGGTCGTACATGATCCCGTCGCCGGCCTCCTCGACCAGCAGCAGGACTTTGTCCAGGCCGGACAAGTCGACGTCGAACGCACGGGCAGCATCGCCCTTGCGCATCACACCGCTGTCCCACAGCACCTTCCGGTCACCGAGGATTTTGAACCGGTGTTTCCCGGCGAACAGGTTTTTATCGTCCGCGCCCACCGCCCCGGCGATGGAGACGGCATCGCCGCCGAGCCCGAACAGCATACGGCTGATCGAATGGGTTCCCACGCCGCGGCCGTAAACGACGCCGCCCACCGTGAGGGGAGTATCCAGCACCGAGCGGTCGGCCTGCGGCAAGCCCCAGTCCTGAATGCAGCACGAGAGATCCAGCTCGTCCAGCCAGACCTCCTTCGTTCCCTGCGCCCGGGAATCGCAAGCCATCCCCACGACGGCCAGCAGTGCAAAGAATCTGAGATATCCCATCCCCGTCCGATTATCCGGCTAAGCGTGCCGTTCCTTCACGGTCTTTACGATGACGCTGAAATTCTCGAAGCCCACGACTTCGACCTCCCGGCGCGGGTCGACATAGGCCGTCAGCGACTTGGCCTCGTAGACCTTGCCGCCGACCTCGACCGTACCCATCGGAGAAAGGCGCGAAAGGGTCATGCCGCGATCGCCCACCTGCAATTCCTGGTCGGGGGTCGAGGGCATACTCGACGAGTCGACCCTCTGTTTGAGCGAAAAGCGCTGCCAGGTCTTGGCGCGCAGGGAAATAATCGTGGCGACGAGCGAAAGCAGGAGGATAGCCAGGATGACTACGACCCCGGCTACGGTGCCGTAATCGCGGAAAGCGAGGTAGATGGAACTGCCGTAGCAAACCAGCGCCAGGATGGCGCCGATCGACACGCCGGGCAGCAGCACCAATTCCGCCACCAGGAAAAGCAGTCCCAATACGATCAGGAGTACAATATAGAACATCGTCATAAGGAGTTGTTGAATATTGCACTAAAGATAGGCAATAAATTCAATTATTCCGCAATTTCGGCGACTTTTATTTCCAAAGACGGGTCTGCCTGTATTATTGCGGCGGCCACGCGGTCGGCCACGGCCTTGTCGTCGAACATCCCCACCACGAACAACTGCTGTCCCACGCGCGAGAGTTCGCACCCCTCGGCCGCCTCGGTGATAACGGTCTTGACAACGTCGGGCAGAGCCTCCGTACCGGTGATTTCGACCCGGTAGGCAATCTGCTGCGCCTCGGGGTCACGCGAAAGGTTACGGTAGGCGCCGTCCGTCCACACCACGATTTCGGGGCGGACGAAGCCTTTGGATTTCAAGAGTTTTTGCGCGGCCTCGGCCTCCTCCCGGGTTGCGAAGCCCCCGGCATAGTAGCACCATTTCTTATCCTCGCCGACCAGATAGGAGAGCGGATACGCCCCCCGGAACGTGGAGACGGCACGCTTGGTATTGAACGTGCCCAGCAGGATACGGTAGATCGTCCCGTGCTCGTAGACCCTGCACTCGGGGATCGGGTGCTGGTAGCTGTATTTTGGCGTCGCGGAGAACGCGATGCTGTCGTAGTCGAGGAAATAGCGCTGCGCCACGTCGATACGGGGCAGGCGAAAGTCGATGGCCTCCAGCTGCGCAGTCACGCCGCGCAGCGAGTCGCGGGCGGAAGTGAGCCCCAGCAGGCCGGCCACGGCCGTCTCGTAGCCCACGAGGACTTTCTTGCGCAGGAAATAATCGGCCACGGCATCCGAAGCGACCTCGCCGCGCAGTGCGGAAAGTTCCCGGGCAGCCTCGGAAAGCCGCTCCTCCTCACGTGCCAGGATGGCATCCTGCCCCAGTTTGTCCATCAGATAGCCATAGGCATACCCTTTGTTGTCGGCGATATAATTCCATGCCTCGGCGAGCGAATCGGCCAGCACGCGGTTGAAGCCCTGCAACGTATTGTAGCGGTCGTAAATCTCGCCCGCATCCGCCTCGGTCTGCGCCGCGGCATAGGCCTCGGCCAGTTCGCGGATCGTCCCGTAGTTGGCAAAATAGCGGTTCACATAGTCCACGGCATCCAGCTCCAGCCCCTGCGCCCTGCGCAGGGCCGCATAATCGGCCTCGGGCAGCTGCTCGCGGAAATAGGGGTTGAAAACCAGGTTGCGCACCTTGAGCGAGTCGGGGATCGCCCCTGCGGGACTTTCCGCGGCAGGCTCCGCCGGCTGCTGCGCCGCCCCGTTCAGGTTGGCGAGCACCCACTCCTGCTCGATGGTGTTGATCTTGTCGATCAGGCGCCCCTTGGCATTGCGCACTTCGAATATCCGGCTTTCGAGCTGCAGGATCTCCTGCGAATAGCGCTGCCTGTTCGCGGGGTCTTCGCGCAACTGTTGCCGGGCGCGTTCCACGGCATTGACGATCGAGTCCTCGCGGATCTGCAACTGCGCATCCTGTTCCAGAAGCGACATGTACTCCCGGTTGCCCTCGAGCCCCGCGATACGGGGTTCCACGCGAACCTGCTGCGCACAGAGGTCTCCCGCCGCCAGCAGCGCCGCACATAACACTATATAAACCTTACGAAATACCATCTCGGTTACCTCCACCATTTAATGAAAAAGAGTTGTATGAATCCGAATATTTCCAGACGCCCCAACAGCATCAGCAGCGAATTGGAGAGCTTGAACACCCCGGGAAGCGCCGAAAAATTGTCCATCGAGCCGACCTCGCCGAAGCCCGGGCCGACGTTGCCGATCGACGCCACGGCCCCCGAGAAACTGGTCATCAGGTCGACGCCGAATATCGTCCCGAAAACCGTGCCGGCGAGTATCAGCATCAGGTACGCCACGATGAATATCATGACCGAATGAAGCGCCTCCGTTTCCTGGATAACGCCGTCGAGGCGGATGCGGATGATCGCATTGGGATGCTGCTGCTGCCGCAGCCGCGTGCGCATCATCTTCATGGCCAGCACCAGCCGGTTGGTCTTGATACCGCCCGCCGTAGATCCGGCGCAGGCACACACGATCGAGCCGAAAATCAGCAGGATGACCGCGAACGAAGTCCACTGGTTGGAATCGGCCGTCGCAAACCCGGTCGTCGTCACCACCGACACGAACTGGAAAAGCCCGTGGCGGAAAGCCGACGTGAAGGCGGGGTAGATATCCGCGGCATAGAGGCTGACGGCGATCAGCAGCCCGCCCGAGAACAGCATGCCGAGGTACCAGCGCGTCACTTCCGAACGGAAAATATTGCTGCGCTTGCCCGTCACCGTGGCATAGATCAGTCCGAAATGAATACCCGCCGTGGCCATCGCGAAGATCAGGATCGTGTCGATCATCGGGCTGTTGAAATAGGCGACGCTGGCGTTCTTGGTCGAAAACCCGCTCGTGGCACAGGCCGACATGGCATGGCAAAGCGAATCGAACCAGTTCATGCCCGCCATCTTGAGCAGAAGGGTCGAAACCACCGTAAGCCCGACATAGACCACCAGCAGTATCTGCACGATGATCTGCGTGCGGTAACGGTAATTGTCCTTGGCGAGCGTCGAGAGCTCGACATTCGACAGCGTCAGCTTATTGCGGCCCAGCGAGGGCAGGATCAGCAGCGCAAACATCACCACGCCCATACCTCCGACCCAGGTCGTCGAGAAACGCCAGAACTGCAACCCGCGGGGCAGCGCCTCGACATCGTTCAGGATCGTCGACCCGGTGGTCGTAAAGCCCGAGACGCTTTCGAACCAGGCGTTTACCAGGCTGAACTCCCCGCCCCAGATCAGGTAGGGAAATGTCCCAACCACACAGGCCACCAGCCACGAGCCGACCACCACGCAGAAGCCCTCCTTGTTGGTGATTTGCTCCGTGCGTTCCACGAAAATCAGCGGGAAAGCCCCCAGCAGGGCCGTGAGCAACGACGACAGGAGCAGCGGGTAGAACGCCGAGTCCATGCCGCTGACGTAGGAGATACCCGCCGACAGGAGCATGAACAGCGCGATGAATATCATCACTACCCCGACATATCGCAATACCACGTCTACTCGCATCGCATCAGGCTTTCGGTTGCTTGGAAATGGTGATCAGCGTCTCGATCTTCTCTTTGAGCTCCAGCATTTCGTCCTTGCAGTCGGCCTTGACGACGAACGGCACGCGGAACGAAAGGTAATCGCCCAGCCCCTTGTTCATGCGCAGGATGGGATTGACACAGTAGACGGACATGAAATAATAGAGCATCAGCACGATGGCGATCATCACCGCCAGTGAGATCAGCACGGGCGTCACGGCCCGGTAGGCGTTCTTCTTCATCTGCTCGGCACGCGGCGCCAGCGAACTCTGCGTCGAAGTCATATAGTTCTTGATGGCCGACGTGAGGCGCCCGTAGAGCGCCACGTACTCGTCGTTATACCATTTGACCCCCACGGAATCGGGTAAAACGGGCCCCGGCACCTCCGGCGCAGCGGTTCCGAAGGCCAGATAGTTGTCGGTCAGCAGGCGCAGCTCGGTCGTCGCGAAGGCGAGCGAGTCGAGGAACGACTTTTCGAGCGCCTCGTCCTGTGCCACGAGCAGCGTATTCTCCAGCCGTTCGAGGCTCCGGCGGCAAAGGCTGTCGCACGAGCGGTCGCCGAATACCGAAAGGCGGATCAGCGCCACGTTCTGTTCGTGCGCGGCGTCGAGCATCTCCTTGGCCAGCTCGATATTACGCATGTTGGCCTTGAGGATCTCGCCCGTGTCACGGCTCAGATGGCTCAGCTCCACGAACGAGACCATGCCCGAAAAAAACAGCAGGCATACGATGCTCAGGAAGCCCACCGTCACCCTTTTGCGCAAACCCGTCATACTCTTTATGAATTTTGTAGTGGCAAATATAATGATTTAATCCCGAATTTCACCCATCAGGTCGTGAGATTCGTCCATAGCCCCCAGCCTGACGCGGCAAACGGTGTTGACGCGGGCCTTGTCGTAGGGAGCCTTCACCCGGCGATAGTTGCCCGTAAAGCCGAACATCATGCCCCCGCGCCGCGTGCTTTCGAACAACACGGAATCCTCGCTCCCCACGGCACGGGCGCAGAATGCCCCGTGCAGCTTCGCGCACAGCGCCTCCAGCTCGGCCGCGCGGCGCGTCGCCACCGAAGCCTGCACCTTGCCGGGCATCTCCACGGCCGGCGTGCCGGGACGTTCCGAGAAGGGGAAAATATGCAGGAAGGCTGGTTCCAGCCCGGCAAGGAAGTCGTAGGTCGTGCGGAAATCCTCCTCCGTCTCACCGGGGAAACCGACGATCACGTCGATGCCGATGAAGGCGTCGGGCATCAGCGCGCGTACGGCGGCGATCCGGTCGGCGAAGCGCGCCGTGGTATAACGGCGGCGCATCAGCCCCAGGATCTTGTCCGAACCGCTCTGCAGGGGGATGTGAAAATGATGCTGGAATTTCGGCGAAGCGGCGCAGAAGGCGATGATCTCGTCCGTCAAAAGGTTCGGTTCGATGGAGGAGATGCGGTAACGCTCGATCCCCTCCACGCCGTCCAGCGCCCGCAGCAGGTCGATGAACTTCTCGCCCGTCGTCCGGCCGAAATCCCCCGTGTTGACGCCCGTCAGGACGATCTCCTTCTGTCCGGCCGCCGCGATCCGGCGCGCCTCGGCGACCAGATCGGCGACCGGCATATTCCGGCTGCCGCCGCGGGCGTAGTGGATCGTACAGTATGCACACTTGTAGTCGCAGCCGTCCTGCACCTTGAGGAAGGCCCGCGTGCGGTCGCCGCTCGAAAAGGCCGCGAAGAACGATGTGAGCGAATCGGCATCGCAACTGTAAACCTGCGCACGGCCTTTGCCCGGAAGTTCGAGCACACGTTTATATAAATCGCCCTTATCGTTGTTACCCAAGACAATATCCACACCTTCGATTGCCGCGATCTCCTGCGGTTTGAGTTGCGCGTAACACCCCGTGACGGCGATGATGGCACCGGGGTTGCGGCGGTGCAGCTTGCGGATCAGGTTACGGCATTTCTTGTCGGCATGTTCGGTCACCGAACAACTGTTGACGACGCATATATCGGCTTCGGCATCGGGTGCCACGCGGACGAAACCGCCCTCTTCGAACTCCCGGGCAAGGGTGGAGCTCTCCGAAAAATTGAGTTTGCAACCCAGGGTATGGAAATTGACTCGGCGTTGTTGCATAAAATATGTGTTTTGCTGGGCGAAATTACGAAAACCGTACGAAAAGGGGCGTCTTTTCAACAAAAAAATTACAGACCGAGATAAATAAAGCAGAGGCGCCCTGTACGGACGCCTCTGCAGCATAAGAAAAACGGAACACTACTCGTCCGTCCGGGGACGCATGACGGCACCGCCCATCGGTCGTATGGGACGGATATCCCACAAGTCGCCGAAAGGCTTCATCGGACTGCCCCCGCCGCGTGTCAACGACGAAGCCTGGAGTTCCGGCTTCTTGCCGCTCTTGATCCACACCAGCGCAATATAGCCGAGCTGATCTTCCATCGTACCGAACTCCCCCGGGTAGATCGCCGAATCGTCAATCTCGACATCGGGGACAAAACCCGTCGAATAATCCCGGAACCCCTTGGCGTTCTCAACGTAAAAGGTAACAGGGTAGAGCAGGAACTCATGATTGTAGAATGACCGCATCACTCCTTCCATACCTACGTTCTTGCCGTTGGTGGTCTGCCCGATGAGGTTGACCTCGATGTCCAGACCACGCAGGCCATTGATCACCATTTCACTGGCCGAAGCGGTCGTCTGGCTCACCAGCACATATATCTTCTTCAACCCCACAGCATGCTGAAGCGCCGTTTCGAGCGGTTCGTATATGCGCTCAACTGTTTCCTTGACGCCGATCTTGTAGTCACCGCCTTCACCGGCTTCCGTGCGGTCTTCATTGAACGTGGTATGTGCATAAACCTGTCCCTTGTAGTCGTTGCCCGCAACCAGCGTACCGAGCACGGCGCTCGAAAGCACATCGCCACCGTTGTTGTAGCGCAAATCAAGAATCAGGTCGGTGACGTTCTGCTGGCGGAAACGTTCGAATGCCGCCATCAACTCATCGTCGTAGTCGATATTAAAGCCCATATAGAGCAGGTATCCCACCTTTTTGTCGGTGCCATCGATGCCAACCACCTTGTCCATGTAGATGGCCGGATCGGTAAAGGAAGCGGCCCCGAGCTGGATGTTGCCTTTCGAGCTGAGCACAGGAGTGCTTCCGTTATCTTCCCAGGTCACCTGGCTAACCGCAATCTCGACAGACCCGTCGTATACATACTGGCCCAGCGTCTTGTAGTTGGCATCGGTCACCTCCACGCCGTTGACCGACGTGATGAAATCGCCGCGCACGAGTCCCGCGTCGTCAGCCGGCGTCCCAGGAACGACCGCCATAACCGCAAACCCGATATAGTCGGTACCGAGGCGGGTGGCTTGCAACAGATAAATACCTGACCCGGACTGCGTCTGTCCCGGAGCTCGCGACACGGGAGCATCGCTTTGCAAATTAGAGTAATAGTACATGCGTTTCTGCCCCTGCCAGAAGCCGTCGTCGTGGTTCACGTCATCCTGGGCAGCTACGCCGTCGAGGATCGAGGTGAAAAAGCGGTCGTAGCTAAGGCTGTAATCGAGGAAGAGGTTTTCGATCGGACGATTCCACAAGTAGAAGTTCTTCATATAGTCCGCTACCCATTCGTTCACGGAGCGGTATTTACCATCCCCCTGCTCGGTTGTACCTTCGGCCTGCTTCACCACGAAAGAGGCCGATGCGGCGTATCCTTTCACATGGACGGTGATCGTGGCCGTACGCGCCTCGGCAAGGTTGTTCTTGGCGACCTTCAACCTCAGCAGCGATTCGCCCGCCACGCCCGAGGGAGTCTTCACCTCGCACCAGTCAGCCGAGCTCACAGCCGTCCACCGGCCTTCGGCGGTAAATTCGAAATCGAGCGTCTCGCCTTCGATCACGGCCTGGTTCTCAGCCTTCCATGCGGGAGAGGCAATCCCCGCACCTTCATTCAAATCATCGTCGTCGCTACACGACACACCGACCGTCAAGGCCAGCAGTGCCGCCAGCATCCATCCAAACAAATTCTTCATGTCTAAAGTATTTTATTAAGGATTAACGCATCATTCGTTCTGCCGCAATACGACGGCTGTCGGCCACAGGAGCGGCATCGAGGTTCACGGTCACCCGTTCGGGCAGGCTAACCTGCCGCACGTTCTTCACGGCTGCCGGCTCGGCGCCCTGGTCGGCATCGCGCGTCAGGACGATCTCGTCCGATGCTGCAAAAGCCATATCACCCCACCATTGGCTGGTACCCGACAACACACCGGGATAATACTCAAAGGAGTTGTCGACCGCTTTCTTGACCGTCAACGTCAGATCGTCCGCCACTTCGATGGGGAAGCTTATCGCCATATCCGTGTAATTGTCGCTGTTGGGACGTTTGGCATAACCGTGGAAATAGAGTTCCTTGCCGTTAAACTTCGCCATCGTGTAATCCAGCTCCCCGTTTATCGGAGCGCTCGTCGAAATCGTGTTGTCACTGTTGAATTCGATGAACCACTTCGGGCCGTAACCGGCATTGGCTTCCTCTTCGTTCGCAACCCAGCCGTTCGCAAGCAACTTCTCAGGATCCGCATACTCCACACCGCACGGAGCAAAACCCAATACGACCAAGCGGTTCATATCGTGGTAAGCCTTTTCGGTCGCCTCGTTCACACCCGTGGCAATAGTGACAGAGAAGGTCACCGTTTTGCCTTCGAGATCCTTGGTCGTCGCGGTGTATTTGCCGGGAAGTTTCGCACGCACGCCGTTTCCATCGTACTGCGGCAACGAAACTGTCGCGAAATCCTTCACTACGGAAACGCCCACGCTTTCCTCATTCGTCGCACAAACACCGAACTCGTACTCGGTATTCGGCGTGAGCACGTCGCTCTCGATGACAAGCCCCTCTCCACTCATAGCAGCAGCAACCTGTTCCGGGGTTAACGAAGTGCCGTTGGCAGCGATGACATCGCCGGCCGTAAGCGCCTCGTTACCGGGACGGCTGAGAACGTCTTCGATGGATCCCCTCGGGAAAACTCCGGCCACCATCGAAACCGTATAGGTCGTCTTGATCTTGAAGGCCGCTTTGTTCCACGGCGTTTCGACGGTTACGGGCTCGGCAGTCAGCTCGGGCAGGGGCCCGGTAGGTTCGCCCGTCGTAAAGTCATAGAGCAGGAACTTCTCGCGCATGTCCTTATCGAACCCTACGATCCCGACCTGGTACTCGGTATTGGGCTTAAGGCCCTTTGCATTGACAGTGATAGTCCCCGAACTTTCGTTCGAAACATCGTCCCAATGGCCGATAATCATACGGCGAACGGAAGCCTCGCCCTCGAAAGCAATATAGTCGAACTCCGCCTTCGTGTTCACATGATAACGGAAGCGCTCGATTCCTTCCTCGGGCTTAATGGTTATATCGGCCGTCATCGAAGCGATATTGCTCACAGAGACATCGATACCATATGGGGCAGTGCCGGCTTTTTTGGTCTTGAAGACGAGCGTCTTCGCTGCATCCTTGGCCACTTGCCCTTCGCCGTCGACTTCACCGGCTATGATGATAAACTCCATATCGGAGTAAATATCCTGGCGAAAGCCGTCGGCATCGAAGAAAGTGGTATCGAAAACATAGGTGTCATCTTCAGTGGCTTCCTTGCCAAAAGCGCTTACATAGGAGGCCGGAGTACCGCCTGCAAGGTTGATTATATAGTCATAGTCAGACTTGGAAAGGCAGACGTGCTTGTATTTGGCCACGCCTTCGGGCTTCATGATATGATAAGCGAAAGAAGTAGTCTTGACACTTTCGAGCGTAATCATGTCGGTATAAGCGACATGCGTGTCGATCGATTCGGATACGAGTTTGCTGTAAAGGAAAGGGTTGAGGTTGCGTGCGGCGGCATAGAGCTTGTACTCGGTGTCACCAGTAAGGTCTTCGATTTTGACCTCGACCTTTTTAGCACCTTCGAACATGGCTACGATACCATTTTCGAAGAGAGCCTCTGCATCGGCAATCGTTTCCGATGCCGGCAATACAGCGTAGGCATAATCGGCTGCACCGCTCGTAGTAATTGTAAATGATGCGGTTGTACGGGTTACATCACCCACCTCAACATTAATCGTGGGGGGGGGATTTTTGCCGTCATTGCCACCCTCGTCATCACTGCACCCCTGCAAACCAAACGTCGTCAGAAATGCGAATCCGGTCATGCCGAGAAATAAAGATGTACGCATAAATGTAAAAATGTAAAAAATTTGAAAATAAATGGGGTTAATCATGCGGATACCGAAAAAACAAGCAGGCATCCAAGCGCAAATATAAAAATAATCGAATGCTTTTCTATATCCAAGAACTAAATTATCCAAGTAAAAAACGTAAATTTGCGCGCAAATAAAGAGAACGAGGATGGAATTTTTCAGCGATCTGATCCAATACGGCTACCTGTCCAATGCGCTGGCGGCATGTGTCCTCTCGGGCATAACGTGCGGCGTCGTAGGCACCTACGTCGTATGCCGGAGGATGGTTTTCCTCGCGGGCGGCATCACGCACGCCTCGTTCGGCGGGCTGGGCATAGCTTTCTACGCGGGAGCCAACCCCATAGCCGGGGCGATGGTCTTCGCCGTGCTTTCGGCGCTGGGCATCGAGTGGGCCGGGAGCCGGGGGCGCATCCGCGAGGATTCGGCCATCGGCATCATCTGGTCGGTGGGCATGGCCGTCGGGGCGCTCTTCATGAGCCTCAGGCCGGGTTACACCTCCGGCGACCTCTCGGCCTACCTGTTCGGCAGCATCGTCACCGTGACGCACGGCGACGTCGTGGCGCTCGCCATCCTGACCGCAGCCATCATGGCCGGGGCCCTGCTGTGGCTTCGCCCCGTGATGTACATGGCTTTCGACCGCGACTTCGCCCGCAGCCGCGGCATCCCCACGCGCGTGATCTCCTACGCCATGGCGGCGCTGATCGCCGTGACGATCGTCCTCTCGATCCGCATCATGGGCATCGTGCTGCTCATCTCGCTGCTCACCATGCCCGTCGCCATCGTCAACGCCCGCTCTAAATCCTACCGCACCATCGCGCTCTGCGCGCCGCTGGTCGCCGTGGCGGGCAATGTGGCCGGGCTGGTGGCAAGCTACAATTTCGAAGTTCCGCCCGGGGCGGCCATAATATTTACCCTCACTCTTGCGCTTATTATAGTAAAACTATTACCTTTGCGTCAGAAAAAAGCCGGAGCCGCCGCATGAAAACCATCCACAAACTCGTACTGAAAGCCTACCTGGGGCCGATGGTGCTCACGTTCTTCATCGTGATGTTCGTCCTGATGATGAACATCGTGTGGCGCTACATCGACGAGCTGGTCGGAAAGGGGTTGAGCGCCGGCATCATCATAGAGCTGATGACCTATTTCATGGCCAACATGATCCCGCTGGGGCTGCCGCTGGCCATGCTGCTGGCCGCGATCATGACCATGGGCAACCTGGGCGAGAACTACGAGCTGCTGGCGATGAAATCGGCCGGCATGTCGCTCGTCCGCATCACCAAGCCGCTCATCATCTTGGTGAGCGTGATCGCCGTGGGCAGTTTCTTCATCGGCAACAACCTCGTGCCGTATGCCAACAAAAAGGTGTACAGCATCATCTACGACATCCGCCAGCAGAAACAGAGCCTCGAATTCCAGGACGGTCTGTTCTTCAACGGCATCGACAACATGTCGATCCGCGTGAGCCGGCAGGAACCCGAAACGCACCTGCTGCGCGACGTGCTGATCTACGACAACCGCCTCGCCGACGGCAACATGAACACCATCGTGGCCGACTCGGGCTACATCCGCCTGTCGGATGACAAGCGGTTTCTGCTCGTGACGCTTTTCAACGGCGAGATGTACGAGCAGACCCGCAACAGCCAGTGGTTCACCCAGAGCAGGCTGCGCCACCACATCTTCGACAAGCAGGATCAGACGATCCCCATGGAAGGCTTCGCCATGCAGCGCAGCGACGCCAACCAATTTTCGAACAGCCAGACCAAGAATATCAACGAGTTGCAGCAGGACATCGACTCGCTGGAAATCCTGGTGAACAACGCCACGACCCGTTCGTACGAACCGCTGCTCAAGGAACAGATATTCTCACGCGACAACTCCGTGCTGCCGCAGCCCGACAGCCTGCGCAAAGACAAGAGCAACTTCGGCACCCTCGTGGCGATGGACTCCCTCTCGGCGCTCAAACTCCGCGACAAGGAACGGATCTGGAACCAGGCGCGGACGCTGGCCAAAAGCTCGCGCAACATGTTCTCGTTCGACGAGTCGGCCGCCAAGGAGGCGCTCAACCAGTTGTACCGCAGCAAGGTCGAGTGGCACAAGAAAATATCGCTCCCCGTGTCGATCATGATCTTCTTCCTGATCGGGGCGCCGCTGGGCGCCATCATCCGCAAAGGTGGCCTGGGGCTTCCGGTCGTGGTGTCGATCATCTTCTTCGTGATCTACTACATCATCAGCCTCTCGGGCGAGAAACTGGCCAAGGAGGGCAGCTGGGAAGCCGTTTACGGCATCTGGCTCTCGACGTTCATCCTCACGCCGATCGCCGTGTACCTGACCTACAAGGCCACCAACGACTCGGCCCTGCTCGACACGGACTGGTACGCCGGAAGGCTCAAGGCATTGAACGAGCGCATGCAACCTGCGATCAACAAATTGAAAAACGCGATAAAACTCAAACGAAATGGCAAAAAGCACGATTCTGAATAGTGTAGAAGAGGTTATTGAAGATTTCCGCAACGGCAGGATAGTGATCGTCGTCGACGACGAAGACCGCGAGAACGAAGGCGACTTCATCGTCGCGGCGGAGAAAATCACGCCCGAAATCGTGAACTTCATGCTCAAGGAGGGACGCGGCGTGCTCTGCGCCCCGCTGTCGGAGGAGCGGTGCGCCGAACTGGGGCTCAACATGATGGAAGAGAACAACACTTCGCTGCTGGGCACGCCCTTCACCGTGACGGTCGACCTGCTCGGCAACGGCTGCACCACGGGCGTCTCGATCCACGACCGCGCCGCCACCATACGCGCCCTGGCCGACCCCGCGACCCGGGCCACCGACCTCGGCCGCCCGGGGCACATCAACCCGCTGCGTGCCCGCCAGAAAGGCGTGCTGCGCCGTCCGGGGCATACCGAGGCCGCGATAGACCTCGCCCGGCTGGCCGGCCTGCAGCCCGCAGGCGCACTGATCGAGATCATGAACGAGGACGGCACGATGGCGCGCCTGCCGCAACTGACGGAGATCGCCCGGAAATTCGGCCTCAAGATCATTTCGATCGCATCGCTCATCGAATACCGGCTGCGCGAAGAATCCATCGTCGAGAAGGGCGAGACCGTCGACCTGCCGACCGCATGGGGCGACTTCCGCATCACGCCGTTCCGCCAGAAGAGCAACGGGCTGGAGCATGTGGCGCTCACCAAAGGCGAGTGGACGGACGACGAACCGGTGCTGACGCGCGTGCATTCGTCGTGCGCCACGGGCGACATCTTCGGCTCGTGCCGCTGCGACTGCGGCGACCAACTGCACGAGGCGATGCGCATGATCGAACAGGAGGGCAAGGGTGCCATCATCTACCTCCAACAGGAGGGACGCGGCATCGGTCTCTGCAATAAAATCAAGGCTTACAAGCTCCAGGACGAAGGGCTCGACACGGTCGACGCCAACGTCCGGCTGGGCTTCGGCGTCGACGAACGCGACTACGGCGTCGGGGCGAGCATCATCCGCGAAATGGGCATCAAGCACATGCGGCTGATGACCAACAACCCGCTCAAGCGCGCGGGGCTGGAGGGCTACGGGCTGAAGATCGACCAGATCGTGCCTATCGTCATCGCCCCCAATGAGCACAACCTGCGCTACCTGAAGACCAAGGAGCAGCGTATGCACCACACGCTGGGGCTGGACAAGCAATAAACCCGTGCGATGAAACAGGCCGCGCCCGGAGGCGGGATGCAGGCCGGAAAAAACGTCAGACAACGATGAACCCGAAAGAACTGCGTATCGTATTCATGGGCACGCCCGAATTCGCCGTGCCGTCACTCCGGGCGCTGGTCGCCGGGGGCTATAACGTCGTGGGCGTGGTCACCACGCCCGACAAACCCGCCGGCCGCGGGCAGAAACTCCACCGGAGCGACGTGAAACTGACCGCACTCGAACTGGGGCTGCCGGTATTGCAGCCCGAGAAACTCAAGGCCCCGGAATTCGTCGCGGCGATGCAGGCACTGCGGCCCGACCTGGGGATCGTCATCGCATTCCGGATGCTGCCCGAGGTAATCTGGGCCATGCCGCGCCTGGGGACGTTCAACCTCCACGCCTCGCTGCTGCCGCAATACCGCGGTGCGGCGCCCATCAACTGGGCAGTCATCAACGGGGAGACGGAAACGGGCGTCACGACCTTCCTGCTGAACCACGAGATCGACAAAGGCGCCATCATCGGACAGGTTCGCGTGCCGATCCTGCCCGAAGACAACGTGGGTTCGCTCTACGACAAACTGATGCACAGGGGCACGTCGCTGGTGACCGAAACCGTCGACAGGATCGCCGCAGGCGACATCAGCCCCATCGAACAGCAGCACGTCGACGAATCGGCACTGCACCCGGCGCCCAAGATATTCAAGGAGGACTGCCTCATCGACTGGTCGTGGGACGGACGCAGGATCGTGAATTTCGTACGCGGGCTGTCGCCCTATCCGGCAGCCTGGACGGAACTATACAGGGAAGGCTCACAGATGCCGCAGGCGGCCAAGATATATTCGGCCGCTTTCGAACCCGCCGCCCACGGCGAAAAACCCGGCAGCATCGAAAGCGACGGCCGCACGCTGCTCCGCGTAGCCTGTGCCGACGGCTGGATCGCCCTCGGGGAGATCCAGATAGCCGGGAAGAAACGCCTCGCCGTACGCGAACTGCTGCTCGGTCTGCGCGACATAGGGCGGTACAGGTTCCGGGAATAAAGGGCGAGGGCAGGGACGCCCGCCAGCCTGCAATGCCCGGCTGCAGACGCCCCGCTCCGACAAAGACATTACGAAACTCCCCGGCTCGATTCACGAGCCGGGGATATTCATTCCGGGACAACGGCCGCCATGCGCCCGAACAATCCCGGGACAACAACTGCCGGAGTCTGACCGTATGCCGGGGAGTTTCATTCCGGGACAACGATGTCATGCGCCCGAGCCATCCCGGGACAACAGCTGCCGGAGTCCAATGCACGAGCCGGGGATTCGCAACCGAAGCATACGCAATGCGCCCCTTCGCGACGGCTATTCGATCACGATATCCGCCGTAAGGAAATAGTGGTCGCTGGGATACTTGCCGCCGACACAGTCTTTTACAAATGCGGAGGAGACGACCCGGATACCCGTGCCTTTCAGGAAAATGTAGTCGATACGCCCGGGCGTCCCCTTCTTCGGCTTATAGGCATCGCCCTCGAACCGGTGGAACGACATATGCTCCGCATCTTCGCCATTGGCCTCGACGAACGCATCGACCCAGCCGGCACCGACAAGCACCCCGGCAACGGGGTTCGAAGGCCTGGAATTGAAATCCCCGGCCAGCACCTGCGGCACACCGGCAGGATACTGCGACGTTTCCTCCTCCACGGCCCGCACCTGCGCAAGCCGCGCCTCGTGCGAAATATGGTCGAGGTGCAGGGACAACACCCGGAACTCGCGCCCCGAACGGCGATCCCTGAGCCGCACCCAATTGACATGGCGCGGGCGGGCCGTGCCCCACGACGAGGAGCCGCCCACGAGCGGGGTGTCCGACAGCCAGTAAACCCCGGCGCCCGTCATCTCGTAGCGCCTCTTCGAGAACATCACGAGGTTCTTGGCGATACCGTGGTACTCCCGGTCGGGCAGGGCATCCGTCTCGGGGCCCGGGTAGCCGAAGACGAAATACCCCGGGAACATCCGGCACATGTCCTCGTACTGGCCGACGGTCACCTCCTGCAGGCAATAGATATCCGCTTTGCAGCGCTTCATCACCCGCTCGCAAACATATTTACGCACAGACCAGCCGTTTCCGCCCTCCTCATCCTGCGGCAGGGCCACCCGGATATTGCACGACACCACGCGGTGTACGCCGCGCCCCCGGGCGGCGGCCATGCCGCACAGCAACAGCGCGGCACACACGATCAGAATCCGTTTCATACCGATCTTACCTTAATAATTAATACTGCCCCAACAAGTATTTTAGAAACACACACGGAAGCATATAAAAAACAAACAGAAACAATAAAACACACAATAATACAAAAAAAAGAAATAATAAAGCATAAAATAAGCACAAAAAGAATAAAATAATTTTACCTTTGCATTACCGGCCCGCCGGAATGGAGCCGGAACCAACCGCAAAAAAACACGATCCACACCTAACGAACCATGAAGGAAACATACGTCATAGGCATCGACTACGGCACGGATTCCGTGCGTGCCCTTCTGGTGGATGCCGCGACAGGCGAAACAATCGCCGACTCGGTATTCAGCTACCCGCGCTGGGGCAGACAGGAATACTGCTCCCCGGCGGAAGCGTGCTTCCGCCAGCATCCGCAGGATTATCTCGATGGCCTGCGCCACGTGATCGGCGAAGTGGTGGCCGCACGGCCCGACGCGGCGCCGCATATCAGGGCGGTTTCGGTCGACACGACGGCCAGCACGCCGTGTCTGGTAGACCGCACGTGCACGCCGCTGGCGCGGCGCCCCGAATACGCCGACGACCCGGACGCGATGTTCGTCCTGTGGAAAGACCACACGGCGCAGCGGGAGGCGGAGGAAATCACCGCCCTGTGCGCCAGCAGCGAGATCAATTATGCCCGCCATTCGGGCAACCATTACTCGGCCGAATGCTTCTGGGCCAAATGCCTGCACCTGCTGCGCGGCAGCCGGCGGCTCCGCCGCGACGCATATGCCATGGTCGAGCTCTGCGACTGGATACCCGCCGTGCTCACCGGGGAGGACGATCCCTCCGCGATACGCACCAGCCATTGCGCCGCAGGGTCGAAACAGATGTGGGCCGAGGCCTGGGGAGGATTCCCTCCGGAGACGTTTTTCGAAGCACTCGACCCCGCATTGCTACCCATCGTGCGCAACATCAGCAAGACGAACCGCACGTGCGACCACGCTGCCGGGACGATCACGCCCGCGTGGGCACAGACGCTCGGACTTCCCGAAGGGGTCGTAGTAGGGGTGGGCAACATCGACGCCCATGCGGGAGCCGTAGGCGCCGGAATCCGCTGCGGCACGGTCGTGCTCAACCTCGGCACCTCGGCCTGCCACATGGCGCTGATGCCTTCGGATGAGATGGGCGGACGCCTCGTCGAAGGGATATTCGGACAGGTGGACAGCTCGATCGTACCCGGCATGGTCGGGTTCGAAGCCGGGTTATCCGCCTTCGGGGATGTCTATGCGTGGTTCAGGAACCTGCTGTGCTGGCCCCTGGAAGAGTTGCTCGTGCAGCCTGGGGCACCCGACGCGCAGGCCCGGCAGCGGCAGGCCGAAGAGTGCCGCGACAAAATCATGGGCAGGCTCGCCGAAGAGGCTGAGCGGCTGGAGCTCCGGGCGGACATGCCGCTGGCGACGGACTGGCTCAACGGCCGCCGCAACCCGTACCCCGCGCCGGAACTGACCGGGACGCTCACGGGGCTGCGGCTCTCGACGACGGCGCCCGAAATATACTACGCCTTCGCCGAAGCGACGGCGTTCGCCACGAAGGCGATCCTCGACCACCTCGCAGCGAACGGCGTGGCGATCGAGCGCCTCACGGGGATCGGCGGCATATCGCAGAAATCGCCTTTCGTCATGCAACTGCTGGCCGACGTAACCGGCCGGGAAATCTCGGTCATCGACTGCAAACAGGCCTGCGCCATGGGTTCGGTGGTCTACGCCACGGTCATCGCGGGCTGCTACGGCTCGGTGGAGGAGGCGCAGCGGGCGCTCTGCAACTTCCCTTCACGGCGCTATACGCCCCGCGCGGAACGCCACCCGTTGCTCATGCAGCGATACGAACGCTACAAAGCCCAGGGAGGGCTCCCGCAACGCTAACCGACACGCAAACCCATACAACCGACGACACGCATGAACCTGCTGAACAACCCGGAAAAACGGAAATGGATGATCGTGGTGACGATCTTCATCGCCATCATCTGCAATTACCTCGACCGCCAGTTGCTTTCGATCCTCAAGCCGACGATCAAAGCGGCCTTCGAGATGAACGACGACGGCTATGCCTTCATCGTCAACATCTTCCTGATATGCTACGCCGTCATGTATCCCATATCGGGCATCCTGGTCGACCGGTTCGGCCCGAAAAAGGTGATGTTTCTGGGCATCCTGGCATGGTCGGCGGCCTGCATCGGAGGCGGCCTTTCGACCAATATGGAGCAGTTCGCCTTTTTCCGCGGGCTGCTGGGGCTGGCCGAGCCCACGATTTTTGCCGGGCAGATCGTCGCCGTGACCGTCTGGTTCGAAAAACGCCAGCGCGCCACGGCCAACAGCCTCTGCACGGCGGGCGGGTCGATCGGCACGGTCGTGGCCCCGATCGTCATCGCATGGCTCTCGACGATCTTTCCGTGGAACGACGTCTTCGTCCTGGCCGGGGCCATCGGCATCCTGATCGCCATCGTTTGGATGGCCGTCTACGCCGACCCGCCCAAAGAGATACTCGACGTCACGCTCAGCGAAAGCGCCGCCAACCGGCACCACGGCAAAGCCTTCACGTGGGGCGGGCTCTGGAAGACGCGCACGCTGTGGGGCGTGCTGCTCATCCGTTTTGTCAGCGACCCGGTCTGGTATTTCTGTCTCTTCTGGCTGCCCGGTTACCTGCAGGAGGATTCGGGACTGACGCTCATACAGGTGGGATGGGTCGGCTGGATCCCGTTCCTGTTCGGCGCCGTAGGCGGCGTATTGACCTCGGCATGGTCGGACAAAATGGTACGCAAGGGCATGGATCCTCTGCGCGCGCGCAAGCGCATGATGACGCTGGTGGCCGTCGCGGCACCCCTGTGCATCTTCACGCCCTATTTCAACGCCCTGCCGCCGTACTGGAACGTCGCGGCCATCATCGCCTCGTTCAGCCTGATCGCCATCATGTGCCTGAGCTGGCTCTACACCATTTGCGTGGTGATCGCCGAGGCATTCCCCGTACGCAACGTGGCCAGCGTAGTCGGTATCACGGCAGGCTTCGGGGCCGTGGGCGGGGCGATCTTCAACTACTACGTCGGGCAACTGCTGAGCACCATGGGGCCGTCGCTTTTCCTCGTAATGGGCGTCCTGCACTGGATCGCTGTCGTGATACTCTGGAAAATGACACGCCCCGAAATCCCGCAGGAAAAACAAACTGTACAAAAATAAAAACCGAAACCATGGAAAAGAAAAATACGACCGTCCGCGAACCCGCCCGCGACATCCCCGTACGCGCATCGGCGGACATACTCATCGTCGGCGGGGGCCCGGCGGGGCTCATGGCCGCACAGGCCGCAGCGGGCGAGGGACTGAAGGTAATGCTGGTCGAAAGCCGCGGCTACCTGGGCGGGAACCTCACGATCGGGCTCCCGATCCTGGGATTCCTGGGGCAGAAGGGCAACCAGATCATCGAGGGGCTCCCGCAGCGGTTTATCGACCGGCTGCAGGAGCGGGGCGCCGCGAGCGGGCACCGTCCCTGCAAGCTCCACGTAAGCCTGACGATCATCGACCCGGAGGAGAGCAAGACCCTCGCGCAGCAGTTGATGGAGGAGGCCGGCGTCGAGGTACTGATGTATGTTTTCTGCACCGACGTCATCAGGGAGGGCAACGAAGTAAAGGGGGTGGTCATCGAAAGCAAGGCCGGGCGCGAAGCGATCCTCGCCCGCACCGTGATCGACTGTACGGGCGACGCCGACGTGGCCTTCCGTGCCGGCGTCGAGTGCCGCAAAGGCGATGCCGAGGGCGGCATGCAGCCCCCGACGCTGATGTTCTCGATGCGCGGTGTCTCCACGCAACGCCTGCGCGACGCGATCGCAGAGCACCCGGACATCTACGACATGGACATCATGCCTGCGGAGTCGTTCCGCAACGAGAAGTTCATCACCGTGGGGCTTCGCAACCAGATCGCCAAGGCACGCGAGGCGGGGATCGACCTCCCGGTGGCCCGCACGATCCTTATCACGGGCATGTCCGAGGACGAAATATGGGTCAACATGTCGCGTGTGAACGGCGTAGACCCGACCGATCCCGGGAGTTACACCCGTGGGGAGATCGAAGCCAGGAAGCAGGTTTACCAAATCCGGAAATACCTGCGGCAGTTCGTACCAGGGTTCGAAAACGCGTGGATGGATCGGGTGGCACCGTTCATGGGTATCCGCGAGAGCCGCGTCACGGTCGGGAAATACGTCCTCACGGCCGGGGATATCCTGGCCTGCCGACACTTCGACGACGCCATTGCCGTAGCCAGCTATCCCGTCGACCTGCACCATCCCAAAGGCGGGGACTGCACGCTGGAATACTGCGGCGACTGCTACGACATCCCGTACCGGGTGCTTGTGCCCGAAAAGGTCGAAAACCTGCTCGTCGCAGGCCGCTGCGCCTCGTTCACCCACGAAGCGATGGCCTCGACACGCGTGATGTCGACCTGCATGGCCCTCGGCGAAGCCGCCGGACGCGCCGCACGCATCGCCCTGCGGGACGGAGTGAAACCGTCGCAGGCCGACGTGGCGAAGCTGCGCAGCGAATTGAAACGAACCGGAGCCTACCTCCGATGACGGTACGGATCATGCGGTTTACGAAACTGCTGCTCGGCCTCGGCCTGGCGGCCTGTGCATGGCCCCTGTCCGGACAGAACGCCCGCCAGGAGATTTATGCCGACCCCGACAAAGCCGGCGGGGTATACTATGCCTACACGTACGACAATCCGGCCCGGACTCCCGCGCCCGAAGGTTACGAACCTTTCTACATCAGCCACTACGGCCGCCACGGCTCACGCTGGCTGCTCAGGGCGTCGGAATATACGGAGGTGTTGGAAACTTTCGGCAAGGCCGCCCGCGAGGGCGCCTTGTCGGAGTTCGGGCAGGATGTCTTACGCCGCGTGGAACGGGCCTGTTCGGACGGCGAGGGCAGGGCGGGCGACCTCACGCCGCTGGGTGCCGAACAGCATTACGGGATCGCGGAACGGATGTTCGAATCCTACCCGGAGGTCTTCCGGGGCAACGCGCGTGTCGACGCACAATCGACCGTCGTGGTACGCTGCGTGCTGAGCATGGCGGCATTCTGCGACCAGCTGCGGAGGATGAACCCGGAACTGGAAATCACGCGGACGGCCAACAACCGCACAACCCGCTACCTGAACTTTTTCAGCACGGCGGCAAACCCCGGGCCCGCCCCGGAGTACCTGAACCTGCTGAAAAGCGAGAGCTGGATAGAGGCCGAAGAGGGATTCCGAGAAAGCCGGATGCATCCGGAACGCCTGATGGCCAGGTTATTCGCAGGCGGAAAAGTTCCGGAGGACATCGACCAGTGGGAGCTGATGCAACAGCTCTGGGCCCTGGCCGTAAACGAACAGGACACCCGCAGCGGAATCACATTCCGCGACCTGTTCACCCCCGATGAACTGTATGCCGTCTGGGAGTGCGTCAACTACCGTTTCTACCATCAGCGCGGCCCCGGGGCGCTCAACCAGGGATATGCCCTGCGCTATGCGACAGCGCTGCTCGAAGAGATCATCGCCCGCGCCGACAGTGCGCTCGTGCGGGGCGTGCCCGCCGCCGACCTGCGCTTCGGGCACGACGGCAACCTCATGCCGCTGACCTGCCTGATGGCTTTCGACGGCTGCACGGCCGAGGTTTCCGACCCGGGTCTGATCGCGGACGCATGGCGCGATTACCGTATTTCACCGATGGCGGCCAACATCCAGATGATCTTTTACCGGAAAGAGGGAACGGCGGACATCCTGGTCAGGATACTCCACAACGAACATGAAATGTATCTTCCGCTCGCCTCCGCAAGGCCGCCGTACTACAAATGGGATGAACTGCGGGCCTTCTACCACCGAAGGATCGCCGAAGCGAAAGGCACGGCCGCGCAACCGCCGTCAGCAGGTGCGCTCCAGGCTCCCGGAGCATAACCGGCAGCGGGGCTTCCGATCCAGGAGGCACAGCGTATCCAACGAAGGGGAGGGGGCTTTATAAAGCCTCCCTTTCCCGTAGCGCGTTGCATTATTCTTACTCTCCGATTTTCAGATCAGCCCTTAAAACCCGTCCGCTCAGGGTCGATAAAGAAATCGTAATTACCTGGGCTTCGGACAACCGGGAGTTTCCGTCTGAAAAATCGAGTCGTAAAAACCCGTCCTGCAACAATTCCATATCTGCGGCAGTCAGTTCATCGGCATGTTTACGGATATGGGTCAATCCACCCTTTGCATGATCTTTCAATGTCGGCGCAAAAGAGTAAGCCGTGAAATAGCACAAGTCATTCAACGTACTTCCGGCGGAATGCCCCTCGCCCCATGAAATACTGCTCCTGATTTCGATCCCGGTAAAATTTTCCGCATAGCTTACGTAGTTTCCTACGGTATATCCGAAATCTACCGTGATATAATCGCTGAAATCATCGTTGTGCTTAACAGCCAGCTCCTTGAACTTAGCGACCTCCGAAGCATTTTCCGACGTTATACCATATTTCTTACCGGAGAAATACAACTCCAGGGTCGTTGCATTCAGTTGCCGGACATACATCTTTTCGACCTCCAAATAAGCGTCGACCAGATACTCCTTATAAATCCGGTATGTTCCGGTGTCGTTATTATTTTCAGAGGAGTCGCACCCGGAAAACAAAGGGAGCATCAGGATGTTACAATATAATAACCATTTCATATGAATCATCTTTGGTATTGAATAAGTTTTTTTATCTTTCCACAAACTATTCCGGATTATTGTGCGACTAACTCCGTAATAGCCGTTCCATTACAACCTCCCGGGCCATAATGAAAATCAGGTTTAAATGCCAGCCATAAAATTCAACCATTATCACTCCAAATATAATAAAAAAATAAACAATATTCCATTCCGCCCGAAAAATAGGGGATTTAGGCTCTGTCACGGACAGACAGAATAACCGCGGAATCAATATAAAAGGGGGCTTTGCAAAGCCCCCCCCTTACATTGCCGGCCGGAACCGGACTATCCCTTGATAGCTATGCCTTTGCCGAGTTTTTTCTCGATCTCCTCCTTCGGGAGAGGACGGGTGCAGAAGAACCAGTCGTAGCATTTTACCCCTTCGGGCTGGTCGTCCATATCCTCGCCCTGCATCGGGACGATCACCTCGTCGCCCGGACGCCAGTCGGCCGGCATGGCGACCCCGAATGCGTCGATGGACTGCAAACCCACCAGGACACGCTTTATCTCCTCGAAATTGCGTCCCAGAGCCAGCGGATAGTAGATCATCGCGCGCAGTTTGCCCTCGGGATCGACGAAGAATACGGCACGCACGGCTGCCGTCTGGCTTTCACCGGGCTGGATCATGCCGTAAAGGTTCGCCACCTTCATCGACACGTCGTCGATGATCGGGAATTCGACCTTGATATCCTTCATGCCCCGGTATTCGATCTTCTCACGGATCGTACGCAGCCATGCGATATGGCTGTTGCGGCTGTCGACCGACAATCCGATCAGTTCGCAGTTCAAAGCCCTGAATTCGGCCGTACGGGCACCGAACGTGAGCACCTCGGAGGTGCAGATCGGCGTAAAGTCGGCGGGGTGGCTGAACAGGATCACCCATTTGCCCTTGTAGTCGGCGGGAAAGCTGATCTTTCCCCGTGTTGTCATCGCTTCGAATGCCGGGACGGGTTCCCCCAGGCGCGGCAGTTGCTGTTCGTTCTTTTCCATAATCCGAAATATTAGTTTTATGCCGGGGCCCGCAAAGTCGGTGCCGATGGATGCGAACCGGGGATCTTTCTACTAAATTACGGTTTTTACAGGAATAGTCCTAATCCGGAACCCTCTGGTTTGCGCGGAAATACGGAAGCGTATACACAAACGGCGCTTTTGGGTAGGGCACGGCTTCCCCGGACGATCGCGGCGTCCGGAAAGGACATCGCACCGATGGGGGGGGGAACCGGAATACGGGGGCAGGCTCAGCCAACGGGGGTGGAAAGCGAGTGACGGGAAAAACACGGCGGACAGGCAGAAGGAACGGGCAGAAGGAACCAGGAACAGGAAACAGGAAACAGAAAACAAGATTAAAAAACGAACAAAGGAAATACCACAAGACGAACGGAAGGAACAGAGGCGGAAAAACGGGTGGTTCCTTCCCTGCCAAATAGAAAAAAGCGGCGACCTTCCGGCCTGCCGCTCTTTCCTTCGGGAACCCACCGGAACCCGGATCCGTCAGCGTACCTTGCGGATGATCTCGCCGCCGTGGCGGATCGCCTCCTCGTTGGCGGGAAGCATCTTCCACGCACGTTCGGGCAGCGACTTCTTGAGGCCGACCATCACGTTCTCCATCTCGACGACGGGGCGCACCTTGAGATACCCGCCCAGAATCATCGTATTGAACAGCTTGGCCTGTCCCATCCGGGCGCATTCGGCCGTGGCGTCGATCGCATAGACCTCGATGTCCTCGCGCACGGGATGGCGCGTGATACCGTTCGTATCGTAGATCAGGATGCCGCCGGGCCTGACCATCGGCTCGAATTTCTCCATCGACTGCTGGTTCAGGATGATGGCCGTATCGAACTCGTGGGCGATCGGCGAAGAAATCTTCCTGTCCGAAAGGATTACCGTCACATTGGCCGTACCGCCGCGCATCTCGGGGCCGTACGAGGGCATCCACGTGACTTCGAAGTCCTGCATTACGCCCGAGTAGGCCAGTATCTTCCCCATCGAGAGGACGCCCTGGCCCCCGAACCCTGCGATAATTAAAGTCTCTTTCATAGCATCCCTTATTTTACGTCCTTGATATCGCCCAGCGGATAGTAGGGCAGCATGTTCTGTTCGAGCCACTCGTTCGAGGCCACGGGCGAGAGTTTCCAGCCGCTGTTGCAGGTCGAAACGACCTCCACGAGCGAAAAGCCCTTGCCGGCCATCGAATTTTCGAACGCCTTGCGGATCGCACGCTTGCACTTGCGCACGTTGGCGGGCGTATGCACGCTCTGGCGCGTGATGAAGGTGGCACCGTCGAGGTGCGCCATCATCTCGGCGATCTTGTAGGGATAGCCGTTCAGGCGCGGGTCACGGCCGTAGGGCGTCGTCGCGGTCTTCATACCCAGCAGGGTAGTCGGGGCCATCTGGCCGCCCGTCATGCCGTAAATGGCGTTGTTGATATAGATCGCCACGACGTTCTCGCCGCGTGCGGCCGCGTGGATCGACTCCGCCGTGCCGATGGCCGACAGGTCGCCGTCGCCCTGGTAGGTGAAGACCAGATTGCCGGGATAGAGCCTCTTCACGGCCGTAGCTACGGCCAGGGCGCGTCCGTGGGCGGCCTCGATCCAGTCGATGTCGATATAATTGTATGCGAATACGGAGCAGCCCACGGGCGAAACGCCTACGGTCTTTTCCGCGAAGCCCATCTCCTCGATGACCTCGGCGATCAGTTTATGTACCGTACCATGACTGCAGCCGGGGCAGTAGTGCATGACGTTGTCGGTAATGAGCTTCGGTTTCGCGTAAACCAGGTTTTCGTTTTTGATTTCAACCTCTGCCATAGCCTTTACTTTTTAATCAGTTTTTCCTTGAGCGCCGCGAGCACTTCGTCGGGCGCGAACATCATACCGCCCTGACGGCCGAAATGCTCGACGGGAGCTACGCCGTTCACGGCCAGCCGCACGTCCTCGACCATCTGGCCGGCATTGAGCTCGGCGGAAAGGAAGCCTTTGACACCGCGCGCGGCCAGTTCGGCCAGCGGCTTCTTGGGGAAAGGATAGAGCGTGATCGGACGCAGCAGGCCGACCTTCAGCCCTTCGGCGCGCGCCATCTCGACCGTGGCCGAGCAGATACGGGCCGACGAACCGAACGCCACGATCACGTAATCCGCATCGTCGCAGCCGATCTCCTCATAACGCACCTCGTTCTCTTCGAGCGCCTTGTATTTCTCCTGCAGGCGCTTGTTGATGATCTCCATCTTCTCGGACTGCAACTCCAGCGACGTCACGATATTGCGCTTGCGGTCGGCAGGCTTGCCGTAGGTAGCCCACGAGCGGCACTCGGCAGCGATCTCTTCGTCGGTCTTGCGGGGACGCTGCGGCGCGAGCACCACCTTCTCCATCATCTGCCCGATCGCCCCGTCGGCGAGGATCATCGCCGGGTTGCGGTATTTGAACGCGAGGTCGAACGCCTCGGCCACATGGTCGTGCATCTCCTGCACCGAATTGGGCGCCAGTACGATCATGTGGAAATCGCCGTGGCCGCCGCCTTTGCAGGCCTGGAAATAGTCGCCCTGCGAAGGCTGGATCGTACCCAGCCCCGGGCCGCCGCGCTGGCAGTTGATCACCAGGCAGGGCAGTTCCGCCCCCGCCAGGTAGCTCAGCCCCTCGGACATCAGGCTGATACCGGGGCTCGACGACGAGGTCATCACCCGTTTGCCGGTCGATGCGCCGCCGTAGACCATGTTGATCGACGAGATCTCCGATTCGGCCTGCAGCACGACCATGCCCGTGGTCTCCCACGGCTTGAGTTCCATCAGTGTCTCCATCACTTCCGACTGGGGAGTGATCGGGTACCCGAAATATCCGTCGCAACCGTAGCGAATCGCCGCATGGGCTATCACCTCGTTGCCTTTCATCAGTTTTACCTCTTTCTCTGCCATAGCTACTCGAATTTTTGACGATAAACCGTGATGACGCTATCGGGGCAAATCACCGCGCACGAAGCACACCCCGTGCAGGCATCGGGATTTACCATCCGGGATATGGGATAGCCCTTGCTGTTCACCTCTGCCGACAATTCCAGCACGTCGCACGGACACGAAGCCACACAGACCCCGCACCCTTTGCACCGTTCCTTGTCGACAACGATTGTTCCTTTTATTTTAGCCATAAGCCGTAGTATTGTTAAGTTCCTTACAAATATAAGAAAAAATCCCGGAAATTCTAAACGAATGCAACAAATCTTATCGTGAAAAACGGATAAATGAAAGCAGTGCGCCCGGAATAACCCGCCCGAACGCACTGCGTACAAAATATTTCCGCCATTTTATTCCGCCTTCGGACAGGGGTCGAAAACGCGCCGGACAGGCGGTTCCCCGAGGGTTGAATGACTTACCGGCCCCCGACCGTCGCGGGGGCGGTTACTCTTCGAACGAGTGGATCACCACGCCCGAGCGGAGTTTCGGCTCGAACCACGTCGTCTTCGGGGGCATGATGTTACCCGTGTCGGCGATGTTGATGAGCTGTTGCATCGAAACGGGGTAGAGGGCGAACGCCGCCTTCATCTCGCCGCTGTCGACACGGCGTTTGAGCTCGCCCAGGCCGCGGATTCCGCCCACGAAGTCGATCCGCTTCGACGTGCGCAGGTCTTTGATGTCCAGTATTTTGTCCAGCACGAGGTTCGACAGCACCGTCACGTCCAGCACACCGATCGGGTCGTTGTCGTCGTATGTCCCGGGCTTGGCCGTCAGGCTGTACCAGTGCCCGCCAAGATACATCGAGAAATTATGCAGTTCGGTCGGACGGTACTCCTCCGTGCCCTTGTCCTCGACCGTGAAACTTTCGGCGAGCTTTTCGAGCAACTGCTCCGGCGTCAGGCCGTTCAGGTCTTTCACGACGCGGTTGTAGTCGATGATCCGAAGCTGCCCCGCGGGGAAAGTCACGGCGAGGAAATAGCAATACTCCTCGTTGCCCGTATGGCCGGGGTTCTTTGCCTGGCACTCCTGTCCCACGCGCGCCGCGGCGGCTGTGCGGTGATGCCCGTCGGCGACATAGAGCGCCGGGATGCCCGCGAAAATCTCCGTGATACGGTCGTTGGTCTTCTTGTCGCGGATAACCCACAACTTATGGCCGAAGCCGTCGGCAGCCGTGAAATCGTATTCCGGGTCGTTGTTCTTCACCACGTCGGCCACGATGGCGTCGATCTCGGCGTTGTCGGGATAGGCGAAGAACACCGGTTCGATATTGGCCTGCTGGTTGCGGACGTGGATCATGCGGTCTTCCTCCTTGTCGGGACGCGTCAGTTCGTGTTTCTTGATCGCCCCCGAGAGGTAGTCCTCGTAATGGCAGCACATGGTCAGTCCGTATTGCGTGCGGCCGTCCATCGTCTGCGCATAGATGTAATAATACTCCCCGGGATCCTGTTCGAGCCAGCCCTTCTCACGCCATGCACGGAAATTCTCGACCGCCTTGTCGTAAACCTCCTGCGAATGTTCGTCGGCAATAGGCTCGAAATCTATTTCGGGCTTGATGATGTGCAGCAACGAGCGTTTGGTGGCCTCGGCCTTGGCCTCGGCGGAATTCAACACGTCATAGGGGCGCGACGCCACTTCGGACGCATACTGTTTCGGGGGACGTATCCCGCAAAAAGGTTTGATTTTCACCATATAAATTAATGTATTAAAGCGAAAAAGGCGGGCGCAGCCTTCGCTCCCGCCTTTCACGCGCCGTTATCCGCTATTTGTTCACCTGGAACCGCGTATTGCCGTTCCTGAAAAAATCGACGATTTGGGTGGCTGCGGCCAGACCCGCGTTGATATTGGCCTCGGCGGTCTCGGCCCCCATCTTTTTGGCGGTGGCAAACACCCGCTTGCCGAATTTCTCGTCCAGCTCGGCCTGGTTCCCGGCGGCGATGTCGGTAATGTATTTCAGGTCTTCGCGTTCGGTCAGCGCACGCACGACGCCCTGTTCGTCGATCACCTCCTTGCGGGCGGTGTTGACCAGCGTGGCGCCCTTGGGCATCGACATCAGCAGTTCGTAGCCGATCGAGCCGCGGGTCTGCTCCGTAGCCGGGATGTGCAGCGACAGGAAATCGGCCTGCCTGTACAAATCTTCGAGGGAATCCACCTTCTTCACACCGTCGGCTTCGAACACCGCCGCATCCGTGATGAAGGGGTCGTAGGCGATGACGTTCATGCCCAGCGCCTTACCCTTGCGCCCCACGAGTTTGCCCACATTGCCGTAGGCGTGGATGCCGAGGGTCTTGCCCTGTATCTCCGAACCCGTACCGGGCGTAAAGCGGTTGCGCGACATGAAGACCATCATGGCGAGCGCCAGCTCGGCCACGGCGTTGGAGTTCTGCCCCGGGGTATTCATCACCACGATACCGCGCGCCGTGGCGGCCGCGAGATCCACGTTGTCGTAACCCGCACCGGCACGAACCACGATTTTGAGGTTCTTCGCCGCCCCGATGACTTCGGCCGTCACCTTGTCGCTGCGGACAATGAGCGCATCGACATCGGCCACGGCGGCCAGCAATTGGGCCTTGTCGGTATATTTTTCAAGCAGGGCCAGTTCATAGCCCGCGTCCTCGACGATCCTGCGGATGCCGTCGACAGCCTCCTTGGCAAAAGGCTTTTCGGTCGCAACTAATATTTTCATACCTGTACTTTCTATCAGATGAATAAAATCGATGTCCGTGGCCGCCTTTTTCTTCGGGGTGAACGTAAAGAAATGCGCCATGGCCGTCCGTTATTTCGCGTGTTTGGCGGCGAACTCCTGCATGCACTCTACGAGCACCTCGACGCTTTCCTTCGGAAGTGCGTTGTAGCACGATGCGCGGAAGCCGCCCACCAGGCGGTGGCCCTTGATGCCCACGATACCACGTTCCTTGGTGAATTCCATGAACTCGGGAGCCAGTTCCTCGTAGCCGTCGGCCATCACGAAGCAGATGTTCATCAGCGAGCGATCCTGCTTGTCGACCGTACCGCAGAACAGCGGGTTGCGGTCGATCTCGTCGTACAGCAGGGCGGCCTTCTCCTTGTTGCGGCGGTAGATTTCGGGTACGCCGCCGATCGACTTGAGCCAGCGGAGGGTCTCCATGAGCACGTAGATCGGGAATACGGGAGGCGTGTTGAACATCGAGCCGTTCTCGACATGGGTGCGGAACGAAACCATCGTCGGCAGGTCGCGCACGACACGGTCGAGCATGTCCTCGCGGATGATGGCGAACGCCACGCCGGCCGGGGCGAGGTTCTTCTGCGCACCGCCGTAGATCATGGCGTATTTCGTAACGTCGACCGGACGCGAAAGGATGTCCGACGACATGTCGGCGATCAGGGGCACGGGCGAGGCGAGGTCTTCGTGGTACTCGGTGCCGTAGATCGTATTGTTGGAGGTGATATGCACATAGTCCAGGTCGGCGGGGATCGCGAAACCCTTGGGGATGTAGGTGAAATTGCGGTCTTCGGACGAAGCGAGCAACTCGACCTCGCCGTAACGCTTAGCTTCCTTGATGGCCTTCTTGGCCCAGACACCGGTATTCACATAGCCTGCCTTCCTGCCCAGGAAGTTGGCGGGCACTTCGTAGAAGAACGTGCTGGCACCGCCGCCGATATAGAAGATCTTGTAGTTGTCGGGGATGTCGAGCATCTCACGGAAGAGCGCGTCGGCCTCGGCCATCACGTTCTCGAAATCCTTCGTCCGGTGCGAAATCGAAAGCAGGGAAAGGCCCGAACCGTTGAAATCTACGATAGCTTTTGCTGCGTTCTGGATGACTTCGTCTGCGAGGATCGAGGGTCCCGCGTTGAAATTGTGCTTTTTCATAATATTCGGATGTGAATTTAGTGTTTCGGACTCCAGCCTGTTAGTTTACTAACACAAATATAAATAAAATATTCCGGAGAATACAACAGTTGTGCAAAACTTGTTCAAAGAAATTTCACTCGGCGTCCCGAACGCTCGGCATTTTGAATTGTTTTTATTACTTTTGCCCAAACTTAACATCCTCCGCAAATGGTAAAATCCATGACGGGCTTCGGCAAGGGCGAAGCCACGCTGCAAAATAAGAAGATCACGGTCGAAATCCGTTCGCTCAACTCCAAACAGCTCGACCTCGGGCTGCGGCTTCCGGCCGTATACCGCCAGTCGGAATACGAAATCCGCAATATCATCACCCGCACGGTACAGCGCGGCAAGGTCGATGTCTTCGTGACCGTCGAATCGCAGACCGTGGAGACCCCGGCGCGTATTAATAAAGAGGTATTCGCCGCCTATGCCGGGCAACTGCGCGACGCGGCGCAAAACGCCCGACTCAACTATGCAGGGATCGGGTGGGACAGCGCTGCCCTGCAGGCCATCATGCGCCTGCCGGAGGTCGTATCGACCGAAGCGGAGAGCATCTCCGACGAGGAACACGCGGCGCTGGTCGCCGCCACCGAAGCCGCCGTGGCGCAGCTCGACGCGTTCCGCCTGCAGGAAGGCGCGATCCTGATCGCCGACCTGCTGGGCCGCGTGGACAAGATCGAAGGCTACAAACAGGAGGTCGTGCCTTTCGAAAAGGCCCGCACGGAGACGGTCAGGGCCCGCCTGCTGGAAAACCTCGAAAAGCTGCAGATAGACGTCGACCGCAACCGGCTGGAGCAGGAGATGATCTTCTACCTCGAAAAACTCGACATCACCGAGGAGAAGGTGCGCCTGGCCAACCACTGCAGGTATTTCCGCGAGGTGGCCGCCCAAGAGGAGGGCGCAGGCCGCAAACTGGGCTTCATCGCACAGGAGATGGGCCGCGAAATCAACACGATGGGCTCGAAGGCCAACGAATCGAACATCCAGATACTCGTAGTTAAGATGAAGGACGAGCTGGAGAAGATCAAAGAACAGGTACTGAACATATTATAATGGGCAAGGTTATCATATTCTCCGCCCCGAGCGGTTCCGGGAAAACGACCATCGTACGCGAATTGCTGAAGCGTTTCCCGCAGTTCGAATTTTCGGTATCGGCGACCAGCCGCGCACCCCGCGGCTGCGAGCGCCACGGCTGCGACTACCACTTCATGACGCACGAAGAGTTCATGCGTGCCGTCGCGGAAAACCGTTTCGTGGAGTGGGAAGAGGTCTACCAGGGCACTTGCTACGGCACGCTGCGCTCGGAAGTGGAACGCATCTGGGCCAAGGGCAACATCATCGTCTTCGACGTGGACGTCATCGGGGGGATCAACCTCAAACGCATCTTCGGCGACGACGCCTGCTCGATATTCGTCATGCCGCCCTCGATCGGGGAGCTGCGCCGCAGGCTCGTATGCCGCGGCACGGACGCCCCGGAAGTGATAGACCGCCGTGTGGCGAAGGCCGAATTCGAACTGACGAAAGCCCCCGAATTCGACCACATCGTCGTAAACGACTCGCTCGACGAGGCGATCCGCGAAACGACTGCGATCATCGACCAATTCATCGCACGGCAGCCATGAAACGCGTCATGCTCTATTTCGGGTCGTTCAACCCCATCCATAAAGGGCACATCGCCCTGGCGGAATACGCCGTGGAAAAAGGACTGTGCGACGAGCTGGTGCTCGTCGTTTCGCCCCAGAGCCCCTATAAACAGGCCGAAGAGCTGGCCCCCGAGATGGATCGGTTCGAAATGGCCGAGGCGGCCTGCGCGGCGTCGCGCTATCCCGACCGGATAAAACCCTCGGTCGTCGAATTTCTGCTGCCCAAGCCGTCGTATACGATCGACACGCTGCGCTACCTGGCCGAGAACCACGGCGCGGATATGGAGTTCTCGATCCTCATGGGCGCCGACCAGATAGAACGGCTCGACGGCTGGAAAGAGTACGACCGCATCCTCGAATACCCGGTATACGTCTATCCCCGCCGCGGCGAAAGGGTGGACAGGTTCCCCGGCCGCATCACGGTGCTGGAAGACGCCCCGCTGCAGGATTTTTCCGCGACCCAAATCCGCGGGCGCATCGGGCGGGGCGAGGATGTCTCGCAGATGCTCGACAAGGGCGTCGCCGACCACATCCGCCGCAAGGGGCTGTGGAACCCGACAGCCCGCAAATCGGCCCTGACGGCACAGATCGCCGCCGATCCGGAAAACACGGCGCTCTACATGGAACGGGGCAAGCTCCACTACCGCCTCAACGAGTGGGGTGCAGCCCTCAACGACTTCAACCGCGTACTGCAAGCAGACGACAGCCACGCCGAGGCGCGGCAGTATGCACAAATGGTACAGGAAATACTGGAATTCAGATATAAAGACATATACAACCCCTGACAATGACACGCCTGAAGATTGCCCTCATGGCGGGCGGCGATTCGCCCGAACGGGGGATCGCGCTCCAGAGCGCCGCACAGATCGAGGCGGCGCTCGACCACACGAAATACGACATCACGGTCATCGACCTCCACCACCGCGACTGGCACTACACAGCCCCCGACGGACGCGAGTGGCAGGTCGACAAGAACGATTTTTCGCTCACGGTGGAAGGCGAGCGCAAAGCGTTCGACTACGCCCTGATCATCATCCACGGCACGCCCGGCGAGGACGGCAAACTGCAAGGCTACCTCGACATGATGGGCGTCCCTTATTCGTCGTGCTCGATGACCTCGTCGGTCATCACTTTCGACAAGATCACCACCAAGCGCACCGTAGCGGGGCAGGGTATCAACCTCGCCCGCGAGATTTTCCTCCGCAAGGGCGAAACGGCCGACCCGGACAGGGTGGTCGCGGAGTTCGGACTGCCGCTCTTCATCAAGCCCAACGCCAGCGGCAGCTCGTTCGGCGTGACGAAAGTCCATACGCGCGACGAGGTGCTGCCCGCCATCGAGGCGGCCTTCGCCCAAAGCGACGAGGTGCTGATCGAAGAGTGCATCGCGGGCCGTGAAATGGGCTGCGGCATGATGGTGGCCGGAGGCAGGGAATACCTGTTCCCGATCACGGAGATCGTATCGAAAAAGGATTTCTTCGACTACCAGGCCAAATACACCGAAGGCTATTCGGACGAGATAACCCCCGCCGACATCGCCCCGGAAATTGCGGAAGAACTGCACCGCATGACCCGCATCGCTTACAGGGCATGCCGCTGCTCGGGTGTCGTACGCGTCGATTTCATCGTCACGCCCGAAGGCAAACCCTACCTGATCGAGATCAACTCCATCCCCGGCATGAGCGCCGGGAGCATCGTCCCCAAGCAAGCACGGGCCATGGGCATGTCGCTGGGGGAGATGTTCGACCTGATTATCGCCGACACCTGCCGCAAATGATCGAAATCGACGACAAAATCGTGAGCGCAGACCTGCTGCGCGAATGTTTCGCCTGCGACATCGCACAGTGCAAGGGTATCTGCTGCGTCGAGGGGAATGCCGGAGCGCCGCTCGAAGCGGAGGAGGTCGGCATACTCGAACGCGAATATGCGGCCTACAAGCCCTATATGACGCCCGAGGGCATCGAGGCCGTCGAGCGGCAGGGCTTCATGGTCTTCGACGAAGACGGCGACCTGACCACGCCGCTAGTCGGCGACGCGGAGTGCGCCTATACCTACCAGGAGAACGGCATCACGCTCTGCGCCATCGAAAAGGCGTGGCTGGAAGGCAAGACCGCCTTCCGCAAACCGATCTCATGCCACCTCTATCCGATCCGCGTCGTGCGGTTTTCGAACGGCACGGCAGGGCTCAACTACCACCGCTGGTCGGTCTGCGCCCCGGCGCGCGAATGCGGCCGCAGGCTGGGAATCCCGGTCTACAAGGCGTTGCGCGAACCGATCGTGCGCCGTTTCGGCGAGGAATTTTACAAGGCGCTGGAAGCCGCCGAAGAATTTATCCGACAACAATAAAATACAGATGAAAAAATACTGCCTCACCTATATGGCCGCCATTGCGGCACTCTCGGCATCGGCCGCAGCACCGCAGGCCGAACGCAAAACCGATTCGCTGCACATCGCATCCCTCTCGCCCAGGGAGGCTGCGACCATAGACTCCATCGTCGCAATGCGCCTGCGGCTCCAGCCCAAGCAGATCGAGTCGATTTTCGACACCAACGACGTGGTGGCCATCGACACGCTCGATTCGGGCAACGACGCCATACAGGTGGTGCTTTACAGCAACAATACGTGGAAATACGTCCGCAACCGCGAGGTCGCCAAGGACAGCACCATCTTCGAGAAATACTGGGATACGACGACGCTCTTCCCCTACAAGGAGGTGGACATGTCGTCGATGCCCAAATCGGTGGTCATCGACCTGGTGGACTCGGTCACGAGCTACCACTGCCCCTACCAGGGTTCGGTGCACCCGCGCGGCAAATACGGCCCGCGCCGCCGGCGCCAGCATCAGGGCGTCGACCTGCCGCTCAAGGTGGGCGACCCGGTCTACGCCACGTTCTGCGGCCGCGTGCGTATTTCGGAATATAACAAGGGCGGCTACGGCAACCTGGTCATCATCCGCCACGACAACGGGCTCGAGACCTACTACGGGCACCTTTCGGAGCGCATGGTCGAGCCCAACCAGTGGGTCGAGGCCGGGCAGATCATCGGTCTGGGCGGCTCGACGGGGCGCAGCACGGGGCCGCACCTGCATTTCGAGACCCGCTATTACGGGCAGTCGTTCGACCCCGAGCGGCTGATCGACTTCAAGAACGGACTGCTGTGCCGCGAGACCTTCCTGCTGAAAAAATCGTTCTTCAGCATCTACTCGAACGCCGGGCAGGACTTCGACGACGAAATCGCAAACGAAGAGCAGGACAAGAAGGAGGCGGCCGAAAAGGCAGCCATGAAGTACCACCGCATCAAGTCGGGCGACACGCTGGGCGCCATCGCCCGCAAGTACGGTACGACCGTGACAAACATCTGCCGACTGAACGGCATCAAGTCGACCACGACGCTGCGCATCGGACGCTCGCTGCGGGTACGGTAGACGGCGAAGTGCCGATGGGATACGGCACGGCTGCTCCCACACATAGACGAAAAAGGCCGGGGCTTTGGGGCCTCGGCCTTTTTTACTCGTCCCTGAGGAGAGCAATGCGTAATTACGGTAAAACGGTTTGGTGCCCGTTTATGCGACAGGAAGCCTCCGGAAAACGGCATGTTCCCGGGCGACAAGCAACTACTGGTAACAAGCAGCGCCCGGGCGAACCTATTTCTTGTCCTGGATAGCGTCGATGGCGTCGATCACGGCTCCCCGGAAACGCTTGCGCTCCAGCTCCGCCACACCGACGATGGTCGTACCGCCGGGCGAACAGACGGCATCCTTCATCACGGCGGGATGCTGCCCCGTGGCGAGTTGCAGCTTTCCCGTACCGACGACCATCTGGCTGGCCATGCGGTAGGCATCTGCACGCACGATGCCGTGCTTGACGGCAGCGTCGGCCAGCGCCTCGATGAACATCGCCACGAAGGCCGGGCCGCAACCGCAGACCGTCCCCGCAATGCCAAGACAGGCGGTATCCACCGTCACCACAAGCCCCACGTGCGACAGCAACGCCTGCACCGACTGCCACTCGGCTTCGGACAGCGAATGGCGGCGTTCGCAGACGACGATACCCTCGCAAACGGCCACGGGCGTATTGGGAATCGTGCTGAGGTGATGCGTCCCGGGCGCGAGGATCTCCTCGTAGCGGTCAAACGTCATCCCGGCGGCTACCGAAACGACAACCTTGCCCGCCAGCATCCCTTTGACGGGGGCCAGCACGGCTTCGACCTGGTACGGTTTCACCGCCACGACCACCACGTCGGCAAACCCCGCGACTCCCGCGGCATCGTCGAAAGCGAGGAACCCGTGGGGTTCCGTATTACGGTGCAGCTTCGCCCGGTCGCGGGCGCATGCGCCGATCTGCCCGGGCTGCAAAGCCCCCGATGCGGCAAGCCCTGCGGCCAGGGCCTGCGCCATGTTTCCAAATCCGATAAATCCTACCTTCATATCATCATTGTTTGGAATAATCCCTCTCCCCGAATATCAGCGACCCGACGCGCACCATCGTCGAGCCACACTCGACGGCGATGGGGTAGTCGTGCGACATGCCCATCGACAGGATGTTGAACCGCGCCCCGAAATTGGGCTGCAACAGGTCGAAACAGCGCTTCAGCTCCCTGAAGTCGCGGCGTATCACCTCCCCGTCGTCGGTATTGGTCGCAATGCCCATCACGCCGCGTACGCAGATGTTCGGCATCTGCGCGAAAGGCGCCGTGCGGAGGTACTGCATCAGGTCATCCAGCTCCCAGCCCGATTTGCTCTCCTCGTCGGCGACGCGGATTTCGAGCAGTATCTCGATCGTGCGGCCGCATTTGGCGGCTTCGCGCTGGATGGTTTCGGCCAGCCGCACACTGTCGACCGAATGGATCAGCGACACGAACGGGGCGATATACTTCACCTTGTTGGTCTGCAGGTGGCCGATCATGTGCCACTCGATATCCTTGGGCAGCACGTCGTATTTTTCACGCAGCTCCTGCGGACGGCTCTCGCCGAAAATGCGGTGCCCGTCATCGTAGGCCTCGCGGATCGCCCCGGCGGGGTGGGTCTTCGACACGGCGACCAGCGTGACATCCTCGGGCAGGGTGCCGCGCACGAAGGACAATTGGTATGCTATCGACATAATCTGTTCGGTTTTGGTGTGTAAAAATACGCAAAATTCGTACAAGACGAAACAAGCCCGGAAAAATTCCGGGCCTGCATACCGTTTTTATCCGTCCGGAATCCCGGACATGCTATCGAGCCAGTACGATTTCGGAGCAGGGGACGGCTCCGTCCAAGACTCGCTCCGAGCCGGACTCCATGTCGTAGACCCGGATCCTGTTGCCGCCATCCCCGGTGTCGCAGAGCATGAACAGCTCCCGGGTCTTCCCGCCGCCATGACGGACAGCTATCGAGCGGACGGTGCCCTGCACCGTCGCCAGCGTCCTGTCGAACTCCATCGACACGGGGTTATACAGACGCAGTTCGGTCACACCGCCCTTCGCTACGGCATAGCCGCCGACGGCGTAACAGGTCTCGCCGTCCTGCCCTTTGTCCAGCACTCCGAACGGCACCATCGCGTCGGCCTGTTCGGCATCGCCCGTTTTTACGGCGTATCCCTCGCCGCTGCGGCCGGTAAGCACCAGCGGCGTATAACTATCCGGGGCAGTGTGTGCCGCGAGCAGAAGGTAACCGCCGTAGACGGTCACGAAAGGATTTTCGCCCAGCATCTCGGGCGCAATGTCCGAAGGCAGCGTCCACGACGGGGGCACAGGAGCGACGTTGGTACGGGTCATATTCAATTCCATGAGGACGAGCCGGCCGGCCTCATGGCGCAGGAAGGCGGCGAAATCGGAGAGGGTGCCCGCGACGACGACATTGTCGTAGCCCGAATCCCGGAAATAACGCATCGTGAGGTCGTAGAACGCCGCAGCGCCGATATTTCCGCCGGGCGCGAGGCCGTAGATACGGTTCGAACCGGGGGGATTCACCACGCACCGCATCCCCTCGGGGACACCCAGGGTTTCGATGCGGTCGATCGCCGTTTCGCCCGCCGTTTCGCCCGTAAGGCATTGTGCGACGCCGTAGAGCGACGGCTCCTCGGGCGGGCGGCCGTCGGATACGGATATTTTACCCAGCGTCATGGCCTTGCCGCGGCGGAAGAGCTTCACCTCGGTCGTAGAGGCGGGGTAGCCTCCGGGGGCCAGGAACGTGATGTCCGATTCGGTACGTTCCGTCACGACGGCCCAGACACCGTCGGCATATCCTTCCGGGAGAGCCGCCTGCGACAGGGGCCACGCGATCCGCAGCATGATGTCGTCGTCGGCCTCGAAGCCGCGCGCCGCAACGGTCACCTCGTCGCCGGGCGCGAATAGCTGCGATGACGGGGGCATCACCACGTCGGTGACGAACGGCACACCATCGCCCTCGTCCGTGGTACATGCCAACAGGAAAAGACCGAAAAAGGATAAAAACAATAGTTTTTTCATATAACCTGCTATATAACAATTACATACCTCCGCACCGGGGGGGGGTATCCGCCGGAATGCAATGCGCTTGCATACGTCGTAAAGATACGACATAAAGCCCTAATATCCAAATAAAATGCGACATATTGTACCCGCTGCGTTTTGCCGTTTAGGATTTGTTTCGTACATTTGGGATCAAAACCGGAAAACCTATGAGAAAACTCCAGTATTGCCTCGCGGCGGCAGCCCTCTTCGCCTATGGCGCAGCCGCGGCCTGTACCAATTTCATCGTAACCAAAGGGGCATCGACCGACGGCTCGGCCATGGTCTCCTATGCCGCCGATTCGCACGCGCTCTACGGCGCCCTGTACCACACCCCCGGCGGGAAATTCAGGGCCGGGGCCATGCTGCCCGTCTACGAGTGGGACACGGGACGCTACCTGACGGACATCCCGCAGGCGGGCGAAACCTATTCGACCGTCGGCAACATGAACGAGCATTCGCTCATCATCGGCGAAACGACCTACGGAGGCCGCCCGGAACTGGAGGACTCGACAGGGCTGATCGACTACGGGTCGCTGATCTACATCACACTCCAGCGCGCCAAGACCGCCCGCGAGGCGATCCTCACGATCGCCGAGCTGGCGAACACCTACGGATATGCCTCGAGCGGCGAGTCGTTCTCGATCGTCGACCCCGAAGAGGCGTGGATCATGGAGCTGATCGGCAAGGGCTACAAGGACGACGGCAAGGGCGGCAACGCCCGCAAGGGCATCGTATGGGTGGCCCGCCGCATCCCCGACGGCTATGTCTCGGCGCACGCCAACCAGGCACGTATCACGACCTTCCCGAAGGACGACCCCGAGAACTGCCTCTATTCGCCCGACGTGGTGGCGTTCGCCCGCGAGATGGGTTACTACGACGGCACGGACGAGGATTTCAGCTTCTGCGAAGCCTATGCCCCAGCCGATTTCGGCGCGCTGCGAGGCTGCGAGGCCCGCGTGTGGGCATTCTTCCGCACGGTGGCCGACGGAATGGACAAATACGTGGACTATGCGATGGGGCACAATGCCGAAAACCGCATGCCCCTGTGGGTGAAACCCCGCACGAAGGTGTCGCCCAAGGTGGTCTTCGACTGCATGCGCGACCACTACGAAGGCACGCCGATGGACATGACCACCGACATAGGCGCCGGGGGCAGCGCCTGCCCCTACCGCTGGCGGCCGATGTATTTCGAGGTCGACGGCGTGGAATACTGCAACGAACGTGCGACGGCCACGCAGCAGACCGGCTTCTGGTTCGTGGCACAGGCACGCCCCGACGTGCCCGACAACATGGGCATCCTCTGGTTCGGCGTGGACGATGCGGCAACGTCGTGCCTGACGCCCATCTACTGCTGCACGCAGGGCGTCCCCGAGTGCCTGAGCGAAGGCAACGGTTCGATGCTCGAATATTCGCCGACGTCGGCGTTCTGGCTCTTCAACCGCGTTTCGAACTTCGCCTACATGCGTTACGACATGATCGCGGGCGACATCCGCAAGGTCGTGGACAAATGGGAAAACGAGGCGCTCCGCCTGGTGCGCGACGTCGATGCCGAGGCGATGACGCTCTCGCCCAAGGCCCGCGGCAAATTCCTCTCGGAGTTCAGCATCGCCACGGCCCAGCAGTTGTTCGACCGCTGGTCGAAGCTCGACAAGTACCTGCTGGTGAAATACATGGACGGCAACGTGAAAAGCGAACATGCGGGCGTGCTGGAATACCTCGACGGCAAGGGCGGCCCGGCGCATTTCGTGGACAACGGCAACGGCAAACAGATCCCCGACAAGATCCAGTTCCCGGGTTACGGCGAGAAGTGGAAACGTGCCGTGGCCAAAGACAACGGAGAAATACTCAAAGTGATAAAATAGAGCTATGAAATACGATATCATCGTCGTGGGAAGCGGCCCGGGCGGCTATGTGGCCGCAATCCGGGCTTCGCAGCTGGGACGGAAGGTCGCACTCGTGGAGCGTGCCGAGGCGGGCGGCGTCTGCCTCAACTGGGGCTGCATCCCGACCAAGGCGCTGCTGAAAAGCGCACAGGTCTACACTTATTGCAAATCGGCCGAACATTACGGGATCTCACTCACGGGCGAGGTGCATCCCAATCTGGAAAAAATCGTGGCGCGCTCGCGCGGCGTGGCCGAAACCATGTCCAAGGGCGTGGCCTTCCTGCTGAAGAAAAACAACATAGACCTCATACAGGGCTTCGGGCGCCTGACGGCGGCAGGCAGGCTCGAGGTCGACGGCACGCACTACGAAGCCGACCATATCATCCTCGCCACGGGGGCGCGCCCGCGCGAAATGGCGTTCATGCCCATCGACGGCCGGCACGTGATTTCGTCGCGCCAGGCGCTGACGCTCACCCGGCTGCCCGAAACGATGGTCGTCGTAGGCTCGGGCGCCATCGGCAGCGAGTTCGCGTGGTTCTACGCCGCGCTGGGCGTGAAGGTCACCGTGGTGGAGTACATGCCCCGCATGATGCCGCTCGAGGACGAGGAAGTGTCGAAGGCGATGGAGCGCGCATTCCGCAAACTGCGGGCGGCGGTGATGACCTCGACGACCGTGAAATCGGTCAGGGTCAACGCCGAAGGGCGTTGCGAGGTCGAGACCGAGGGCAAAAAGGGCCCCGAAACCCTGACGGCGGACATCGTGCTCTCGGCCGTGGGGATCAAGTCCAACATCGAGGGGATCGGCCTCGAAGAGCTGGGTATCGCCGTGGAGCGCGACAAAGTGCTCGTCGACCGGTTCTACCGCACCAATGTTCCGGGCGTATACGCCATCGGCGACATCGTGGGCGGCCCGGCGCTGGCGCACGTGGCCTCGGCCGAGGGTATCTGCTGCGTAGAGGCCATCTGCGGGCTGGATCCCGCACCGGTGGATTATTCGGCCATCCCGTCGTGCGTATTCACCTCGCCCGAGGTGGCTTCGGTCGGCATGACCGAGCAGCAGGCGCAGGAGCGGGGCATCGCCTATAAGGTAGGGCGTTTCCCGTTCACGGCTTCGGGCAAGGCGACCGCCGCGGGCGACCGCGACGGCTTCGTGAAACTCCTCTTCGGCGAGGACGACACCCTGCTGGGGGCGCACATGGTCGGACAGAACGTCACCGAGATGATCGCCGAGCCGACGCTGGCTCGGATGCTGGGTGCCACGGCACACCGGATCGCCCGCACGATACATGCACACCCCACGATGAACGAAGGGGTCATGGAGGCGGCCGAGGCGGCATTGGGGGAGGCGATACACCTCTAACCCGCATGGCAGACAAAACGCCCCTCCGGTAACGAGGGGCGTTTTGTTATAACGGTATTTTCACAGGGCGACACACCGATCCGGCCATAGATAGGTTCACAGACGCCGCACGACGTCAGAAACCCGTTCCGGGAACCGCAGGTCAGGCATCCCGGAGCGTCACCACGAACCGTGCACCCCCGGTATAGGAGGTGTCGAGGGCGATCGTACCGCCCAATTTCTCCACGATCAGCCGGCAGAGGCTCAAGCCCAGTCCCAGCCCCTGCGCAAAGGGATCGCCCTTGTAGAAGCGATCGAAAATCTTTTCCGCCAGTCCGGGTTCCACGCCGCAACCCGTGTCGGTGACCGACAAGGTCAGCGTATCCGGCCCCGTCAGGCCGCATTCGACCGTCACGGATCCCTGTTCGGTGAATTTGACGGCATTCTTCAGCAACTCGCGTACGAGCAGCGACACATAACTCCGGTGCAACGGGAATACGATCTCCGGGGCCGCGAGCTCCAGCCGGTATTCCACGCCCTCCTTTACGGGCAGGTGTTCCATTTCGGCACGGATGATCTTGCTGATGTCGAGCAGCTTCCGGGGCATTTCGGCACTCGTATTATCCAGCTGCGACACTTCGAGCATATCGTTGATGAGCGAAGTGAAGAGCTGCGTATTGTCGCGGATGATCTGTGCGAACTCCCGGCGCTCCTCCTCCGTGAGATCTTCCCCGGCGATCAGCTCGGCAAAACCGCTTATGGCATTGAGCGGCGTACGTATTTCGTGGCTCATCGCACCCATGAAGTCCCGCTTGAGCCGCTCGCTCTCCTGCGCGCGCTGCGATTCGACCGACAGGTTGTGCTGCAGGTGCTTGATGCGCAGCAGGTTCCGCCACAGGTAGACAACGGCGATGACGGCCAGCAGCAGGATCGTCAGGGCGAAGTAGAGCGAGTTCTGCCGTTTCTGCGCCAGTAGCAACGCTTTATCACGCTCGGCCTTGTCCAGTCCGTACTGCACTTCCAGTTCGCCCACCTTCTCGGCATACCTGTGCGACGAGAGCGAGTCGCGCAGGCCGACCACTTCGTTATAAACCCCGCACGCCTCCTTGTAGCGTCCCATGCGTTCGAGGATCTTGGCCTTGTTAGCGGATATCGCCACCAACTGCGACGTGACACCGCCCGGGCGCAACTGCACCGTCAGCGAATCGAGATAAGCCAGCGCCCTGGGGTAATCGCCCCGGCGGTTGTAATACTCTGCGCTGATCGTATAGAATCCCTGCCTGTTGGTCAGCAGGTTGCCCGCATCCGCCGCCGCGGAGTCCGCGAAACGGCGGTAACGCTCGTAATACGCCTGCAGATTGCGCTCGTCGAGCAGCGGCGAGGTGCACATCGAATAGTAACAGACCAGGTAGGACATCTCCTTGGAAATATAGGGCCTGCGCCGTACGATCTCCGGATCGCGGTAATACTCGTCGAGCATCGCAAGGTAACCGTCGGCCGCATGTACCAGCCCGCTTTGGTCTTCCAAACTGCTGTAAGCCGCGATCAGGCAGGTGATCAGGTTGGCATGGAAATTCCGGCGTGCCGTGGGACGCATCCGCCCCAGCAGGGCGAGTTCGTCGTTCCAGAAAGGCAGGCCGCGCTCCATCTGCAGGTTTCCTTCGGCCGAGACCAGCCTGAAGGCGGCTATGCCTTTCAGGAAGAGCCGCGACGCCTCTTCGTATACATCGCCCGGGGGCAATGTCCGTACCGAGTCGATGTATTCACGGCACAGCCGCGCGGACTCCTCCGCCCCGGCAACCTGTATCCTGCGTGCCAGCTCCACCATGCGGTAATAAGCCCCGAGCCCCTCCATGCCGCTGCCCCGCATCAGCGGCTCCGCCTGCGCCAGCACCCGGGCGAGCGAATCCCCGACACCGGGCGAGGAGATGTAGTGCGCAGCGAGCGAACCCAGCGACGCCCCGACGGCAAATCCGTCACCGACGGCGGCCGCCTCGTCGAACAGCTTGCGACTGTAATACAATTCGTCTTCCGAGGAGTCGTTCAGGTCTTTCAGGTTCAGCAGAATATCGACACGTTTGCGGGCATCCGGCTCCGCCTGGTAAGCAGATTCCAGCGAATCTACGAGATGCGCCGGAGGTGTCGCGGAAGAGGTGACCATCCATCCGACAGCCAACAGCGTCCACAGGGATTTTTTCATATAAGTTGGAATTGGCGATCAAATATAGGCATTTAAATCCAATATCAAAACAAAAAGGGAGATTCGCAATGAAATCTCCCTCAGTTCAAACCCATTCCGCCTTTCACTTGAACCACTCCTGCAGGTGGTCTTTGGCGTAGAAATAATACACCGCAAAACCCAGCCAGCTGGTGAGCAGCACCACGATCGAAGCGATCACCTTTCCCGCGGTCGAAATGTTTTTCTTGAAGATGTCCATCACGCACCATATTGCGCAGAAGACACCGATAAGCCAAATAATAGTCCCAATCATAGTCGATAATATTTATTAAAAATCAGTAAAATACCTTCCGTTCGAAAAGTTCCGGCGGATAGACCACATCGCTCAGGAAAAGCCCCTGCGCAGGGGCGCCGCCGCTCGAGCGCGACAGGTCGCGGCTTTCGACGATCTCGCGGAACTGCTGCGGGCTATAACGCCCGCGCCCCACGTCGACCAGCGTCCCGACCAGCGACCTCACCATGTTGCGCAGGAAACGGTCGGCACGGATCGTAAAGCAGAGCACGCCCTGCCCGTCGACCGTCCATGCCGCGTGCATGACGCGGCAGATATTGGTCTTATTGTTCGAATTGAGCTTGGCGAACGACGTAAAATCGTCGTAGCGCAGCAGCCAGGCCGCCGCCTCGTTCATCCGCCCGACATCCAGCGGCACGTAATACTGCCACGTCGTGCCCCGCGTAAAAGGGTTCTTGCGCGGCTCGATGTAGTAGCGGTATTCGCGCTCGCGCGCCGCGAAACGCGCGTGCGCGCCGTCGTCCACGGGCGTCATGCTTCCCACGGCAATGTCGCCCGGCAGCAGGAAATTCAGCTTGTAGACCGTATGCGCCGGGTCGGGCACGGGCGACAGGCAATCGAAATGCGCCACATAATAGGAGGCGTTGACACCCGTATCGGTGCGTCCCGCTCCGGTCACCTCGACAGGTTCCCGCAGCAGGGTAGCGAGCGCCCTCTCGAGCGTCTGCTGCACCGACGGCATGTCGGGCTGCCGCTGCCAGCCGCAATAGGCGGCCCCGTTGTACCTGAGTTCCAGAAAATAGCGCATCGCGATCGGAGTGGTTTGCGCAAAAATACAAAAAAATCGGTTAGCGCCGCGGTTTTATCGCCAGTTTTACGGGATGGATCATATTCTCGGGCCGGAGCACCTCGTCCAGTTCGTCGCGGTTGAGGATGCCGTGTTCGAGCACCAGTTCGTAGACGCCGCGCCCGGTTTCCAGCGCCTCCTTGGCGATCTTCGTGGAGTTCTTGTAGCCGATGATCGGGTTGAGCGCCGTCACCACGCCGATGCTGTTGCGGACATATTGCAGGCACCTCTCCTCGTTGGCCGTGATGCCGTCGACGCAGCGGATGCGCAGCGTGTCGAAGCCGTTGATCAGCAGTTCGGCAGACTCGAAACAGCACTGCGCCATCACCGGCTCCATGGCGTTGAGCTCCATCTGCGCCGCCTCGTCGGCCATCGTCACGCACAGCTCGTTGCCGATGACCTTGAAGGCGATCTGGTTCATCACCTCGGGGATCACGGGGTTGACCTTGCCGGGCATGATCGACGAACCGGGCTGGCGTGCCGGGAGGTTAAACTCGCCCAGCCCGCAGCGGGGCCCCGACGACAGCAGCCGCAGGTCGTTGCAGATCTTGTTCATCTTCGACGCGATGCGCTTCATCGCAGAGGAGTAACCGACCATGCAGACCGTGTCGGACGTCGCCCCGACGAGGTCTTCGGCCAGCGTCACGTCCCAGCCGGTGATCTCCCGGATGGCCGCCGTACAGCGCTCGGCATAACCCGGCTCGGCGCAGATGCCCGTGCCGATGGCCGTGGCGCCCATGTTGATCGACAGGAACTCCTGCGCCGCGTGGTCGAGGTTGTCGACCTCGCCCCGCAGGACGCTCGCAAAACCGTGGAACGTCTGCCCGAGGGTCATGGGTACGGCGTCCTGCAACTGCGTGCGCCCCATCTTGAGCACGCGGGCGAACTCGTCGCCCTTGCGGGCAAAGGCTGCGATCAGCGCTTCGAGGTGCCGACGCAGTTCGAGGTGCGTGGCGTAGAGCCCGAGGTGGATGGCCGAAGGGTAGGCGTCGTTGGTCGACTGCGAACAGTTGACGTGGTCGTTGGGCGAGCAGTACTGATATTCGCCGCGCGCGTGCCCCATGATCTCCAGCGCACGGTTGGCGATGACCTCGTTGGCGTTCATGTTGGTCGTGGTGCCCGCGCCGCCCTGAATCATATCCACGGGGAAAAACTCGTGGAACCTGCCCGCCATGATTTCGCGGCAGGCCTGCGATATGGCTCCGAAAAGTTCGTCGGAGAGAAGCCCCATCGCGTGGTTGGCGATGGCGGCACCCAGTTTGACGATGGCCAGCCCCTCGATGAAACGCGGGTATTCGCACAGGCGGAATTTGCTGATGGCGAAATTCTCCAGTCCGCGCATGGTCTGCACGCCGTACAATACGTTGTCCGGCACTTCTACACAACCGAGCAGGTCGCATTCGGTGCGTGTTTTCTTTGATTCGTTTTTCATATCCCTTACAATATAAAAATATTTCGACTTGTTTCTATTTCACATTAAAAGCTGAAAGCAGCAGAAAGTTAACAATTATTTCTCAAATAAAGAAGTATTTCGCATTTTCGTGCCAAAATCGACGAGAAGGACGGAGGAGAAGCAGGGCGGAGGTATGCCGTGCGGGCGCCGATTCCCCCGAAAAATAAACCGCACGGCCACAACCGCCAAATAAATTTGGCAGTCGGCGCAGCTTGTATTATCTTTGCGAACAATAAATTCCCGCTTAGGCAGGCGGCCCCGGCAGCGTGCAGGCAAAGTCTGCACCTGCGCCCGGCTCCGCAGCCCCTGTACGGGATTTGCACGACTTTATAATCCGGGAAAATATGAAAGCAGCTATCATAGGTTACGGCAAGATGGGGCGCGAGATCGAGAAGATACTCCTCGAACGCGGCCACAGCGTAGCGCTCGTGATCGACACGGACAACGCGTCCGACCTGAACGCCGCCAACCTCGCACAGGCGGACGTGGCGCTGGAATTCACCATGCCCACGACCGCCTACGGCAATATCCGCACCTGCATCGAGAACGCCACCCCCGTGGTGAGCGGCACGACGGGCTGGACGGATCGTCTGCCGGAGCTCCAGGAACTGTGCCGCGAGAAGGGCGGGGCGCTGTTCTACGCCTCGAACTACTGCCTGGGGGTAAACCTGATGTTCCGCCTCAACCGCCAACTGGCGGAGATGATCGGCCGCGTGGGCGGCTACGGCGTACGCATCGGGGAGGTACACCACACCCAGAAGAAGGATGCGCCGAGCGGTACGGCCATCACGCTGGCCGAGGGCGTCATCGCCGGCCTGCCCGCCAAGACGGAGTGGGTGAACTACGCCCCGGGGATCGAACACGCCGCGAACCGCATCGGAAGCCCCGCGGAAGCGACGCCGGAACAAGTCGTGATCGGCTCCGTACGCGAGGGCATGGTACCGGGCATACACACCGTGACCTACGAGTCGGAGGACGATATTCTCGAGCTGAAACATACGATTAAGAACCGCCGCACGTTAGCAATGGGGGCCGTAATAGCCGCCGAGTTCCTTTGCGGCAAACAGGGCGTCTACTCGATGGACGACCTGCTGAAATAAGATAAGATTAGGACATGGGAAAGATCAAGGCATTCTTCCGTAACAAATGGGTCGGCTTCACGCTCGCCTCGCTGCTCTACACGCTGTGGTTCGTCGTATGGACGGGCAACCTATGGATGCTGCTGGGGCTGGTGGTGATCTTCGACCTCTACATTTCGAAGTTCTTCTACCGCTACGTGTGGTGCCACAACGTGCGCCTCTGCCAGCGGAGCAAGACCTACAAGACCGTCTACGAATGGATCAACGCCATCATCTTCGCCACGGTGGTGGCGTCGCTGGTGCACATCTTCATCTTCCAGATGTACGTCATCCCCACCTCGTCGATGGAAAAGTCGCTGCTAATCGGCGACTACCTCTACGTGAGCAAGGTGACCTACGGTCCGCAGATGCCCAACACGCCGCTGTCGTTCCCGTTCGTACACCACACGATGCCCTTTTCGAAGACGAAAAAATCGTTCTCCGAGGCGGTCAAGTGGCCGTACCACCGGCTCAAGGGGCTGCGCAGGATCAAACGCAACGACGTGGTAGTCTTCAATTTCCCGGCGGGTGACACCGTACTGCTCGAGAACCAGGCCGTGACCTACTACGACGTGCTGCGCGGCTACGAAGAGTCGTTCGGCAAGGAGGAGGGACGCAAGCGCCTCACGGAGAAGTACACCATCGTCAGCCGCCCGGTGGACAAGCGCGAGAATTACATCAAGCGCTGCGTCGCCATCCCGGGCGATTCGCTCGAAGTGCGCGACGGGCAGGTGTGGGTCAACGGATCGCCGCAGGAGCCGTTCCCCGGCATCCAGTACCAGTATGTCGTACAGGTCACGTCGCCCCTGACGCAATATGCCCTCGACAACCTCGGCATCACGGAATATACCGGCAACGGTTCGATGTACTACATGTTCCTCACGGACGAAGCGGCCGAAAAGGTCAAGGCCCTCGGCAACGTGCTCTCCGTGCGCCGTTATATCTACACGCCCAACACGGACGTTTTCCCGCAGTGGGCGGAGCCGCGCTGGAGCCAGGACAACTACGGGCCGATCTGGATTCCGCAGAAGGGCGCCACGGTGCAGCTCACGGCTGAAAACCTGCCTCTGTACCGCCGCATCATCGAAACCTACGAAGGGCATGAGCTCGAAGAACGCGACGGGCGCATCTACATCGACGACGCCGAGGCCGGCAGTTACACGTTCGGCATGGATTACTACTGGATGATGGGCGACAACCGCCACAACTCGGCCGACTCGCGCTTCTGGGGCTTCGTGCCCGAAGACCACATCGTCGGCAAGGCTTCGTTCGTATGGCTGTCGCTCGACGCGAACAAGTCGTTCCCGTCGAATATCCGCTGGGAGCGCCTCTTCAAGAAAGTACGCTAAAGGGTGGAAGCAGGGGACAGCTATCTGACGATCGCGGCACCCGCCGAGGCGGCATCGAGGGAGCGGAGCAGCAAATTCCTCGCCTATGCCTATCCCGTGCAGGACGAGGGACAGATACGCGAAATACTCGACGCCCTGCGCAAGAGATACTACGACGCCACACACCATTGCTATGCGTGGAGGCTCGGGCCCGGGGGTGAGCATTTCCGCGCCAATGACGACGGGGAGCCTTCGGGGACGGCCGGGCGGCCGATCCTCGGACAGTTGCTCGCGAACTCGCTGACGGACTGCCTGGTGGTAGTCGTCCGCTATTTCGGCGGCACGAAACTGGGCGTCCCGGGGCTGATCGCAGCCTACCGGGAGTCGGCGGCCGCGGCGATCGGGGCCGCCCGGATCGTGGAGCGCACCGTCGACCGCACCGTCCGCGTGGAGTTTCCCTACATCGTCCTGAACAACATCATGCGCGTCGTGAAGGAGCAGCAGCCGAAAATCGTATCGCAGGAGTTCGACAACCTGTGCACGATGGTCTTCGCCATCCGCGAAAGCCGTGCGGCGGAACTGATTGAAAAACTGAAAAAAGCCGGGGGATCCGTCCCCGAAGAGCAATAAATGGCACACGAAAAATCCATCTATATCAAAGGTGCGCGGGTGCACAACCTCAAGAATATCGAGGTGGAGATCCCGCACGAAAAGCTGGTCGTCGTCACGGGCCTGTCGGGCTCGGGAAAATCGACGCTGGCCTTCGACACGATCTTCGCCGAAGGGCAGCGCCGCTATGTCGAGAGCCTCTCGGCCTATGCGCGCCAGTTCCTCGGGAAGATCAGCAAGCCCGACGTGGACATCATCACGGGCATCGCGCCGGCGATCGCCATCGAACAGAAGGTCAACACGCGCAATCCCCGTTCGACAGTGGGTACCACGACCGAAATATACGACTACCTGAAGCTGCTCTACGCCCGCATCGGGCACACCTTTTCGCCCGTGTCGGGGCAGGAGGTGCGCTGTTACAGCGTGGACGACGTGGCGGCCTACATCCAGCAGCAGGGTGAGGGCGGGCGCGTCGTGATCGCGGCGCCGCTCACGCTCGGCAGGGGGCAGGGGATCATCGAGAAGCTCACGCTGCTGCTCTCCGACGGCCTGATGCGCGTCTGGACGAAGGGCGAAACGCGGCTCATCGAGGATATCCTGCCCCAGGTCGACGAAAAGACCCGGGCGGAGGAGATCCTCGTGGTCATAGACCGGGCACGCATCGCCGCAGACGACGATACGCAGACCCGCATGCGGGACTCCGTAGCCCGGGCGTTCTCCTACGGCGAGGGGATCTGCACGGTCATCACCGACAAGGGCGCCACGGAGTTCTCGTCGCGCTTCGAGGCCGACGGCATCCAGTTCGAGCACCCCTCGGAACACCTTTTCAGCTTCAACAACCCGCTGGGGGCATGTCCCCGGTGCGAGGGGTACGGCAAGGTGATCGGCATCGACGAAGACCTGGTGATCCCCGACAAGAGCAAGACCATCTACGAGGACGCCGTGGCCTGCTGGCGCGGCGAGACGATGCGCAAGTGGAAGGAGCAGCTGGTGGAGAACGCCTACAAGTTCGATTTCCCGATCCACACGCCGTTCCATGAACTGACGCAGGAGCAGAAACGCCTGTTGTGGCGCGGCAACGAATATTTCCACGGGCTGGACGACTTTTTCGCCTACATCGACTCGGAACGGCGCAAGATCCAGTTCCGCGTGATGAAGGCCCGTTATACGGGCAAGACCACCTGCCCCGAATGCGGCGGCAGCCGCCTGCGCAAGGAGGCGCTCTACGTGAAGGTGGGCGGCAAGACCGTCGCCGACCTGGTGGTGATGCCGGTCGACGAACTGATCGCGTTCTTCGCCGGGCTGGAACTGGACGGGCACGACACGAAGACCGCGGCGCGAATCCTCGTTGAAATCCGCAACCGCCTGCAATACCTGGCCGACGTGGGGCTGGGCTACCTGACGCTCGACCGCCTTTCGTCGACCCTCTCGGGCGGCGAAAGCCAGCGCATCAACCTCTCGACGTCGCTGGGCAGCAACCTCACGGGGTCGCTCTACATCCTCGACGAGCCTTCGATCGGCCTGCACCCGCGCGACACGAACCGCCTGATCAAGGTCTTGCAGCAACTGCGCGACCTGGGCAACACGGTGATCGTCGTGGAGCACGAGGAGGAGGTGATCCGCGCCGCCGACTACATCGTCGACATCGGCCCCAAGGCGGGCTACAACGGCGGCGAGGTGGTTTTCAGCGGCACGCTGCCCCAACTGCTCAAAAGCAGGAAGAGCCTCACAGCCGACTACCTGACCGGGCGCCGCGCGATAGCGCCCCCCGCCACCGAACGCGGCTGGAGCAACTCGATCCTCATCGAAGGGGCGCGTGAGAACAACCTGCGCAACATCGACGTGCGGATTCCGCTGGGCGTCATGACCTGCATCACGGGCGTGAGCGGCAGCGGCAAGTCGTCGCTGGCCAAGGGCATCCTTTACCCGGCGCTGCGGCGCCTGCTCTTCGACACGGGCGTCAAGCCCGGCGACTTCGACGGCATCGGCGGCGACGTGCAGCTGCTCAGGTCGGTCGAGATGATCGACCAGAACCCTATCGGCAAGTCGTCGCGGTCGAACCCCGTGACCTATATCAAGGCCTATGACGAGATCCGCAAGCTGTTCGCCGACCAGCCCTACGCCCAGCATACGGGACTGGGGGCGTCGTCCTTCTCGTTCAACATCGCGGGAGGCCGCTGCGAAGAGTGCCAGGGCGAGGGGGTCATCAAGGTCTCGATGCAGTTCATGGCCGACGTCGAACTGGTGTGCGAGGCCTGCGGCGGCAAGCGTTTCCGCGACGAGATACTCGAAGTGAAATACCGCGGCAAGTCGATCTACGACGTGCTGGAAATGACCGTCGACGACGCCATCGCGTTTTTCGGCGAGAACAAAAAAGACCCGACCTGCAAACGCATCGTCGAACGGCTCAAACCATTGCAGGACGTGGGGCTGGGATACATCAGGCTCGGGCAGTCGTCGTCGACCCTTTCGGGCGGCGAGAGCCAGCGCGTGAAGCTGGCATCGTTCCTGACCAAGGACAGCGCCCAGGGCGGCGTGATGTTCATTTTCGACGAGCCGACGACGGGGCTGCATTTCCACGACATCAACAAGCTGCTGGCGGCGTTCAACGCCCTAATGGAACGGGGGCACACGATCGTCATCGTGGAGCACAACATGGACGTCATCAAATGCGCCGACTGGGTCGTCGACCTCGGGCCCGAAGCCGGCACGGGCGGCGGCAGGGTCGTATTCGAGGGCACGCCCCGCAACCTGGAGCAATGCCCGGCGAGTTACACGGGAAAATACCTCCGCCTGCGTACGAAATTATAACGAACACCGCCCCTGTAAAGGCGGAAATTCCCCGACAAGCAACAACAATGGAATTCTTCACATACCGACTCCCCAACGGCATCAGGGGCATCCACCGCCAGGTGAAAAGCAACGTGGCGCACTGTGCGCTGGTCATCAACGCCGGCAGCCGCGACGAGCATCCCGACCAGTACGGGCTAGCGCATCTGACCGAACATGCGTTTTTCAAAGGCACGCAGCGCCGCCGTGCCTGGCAGGTCAACTGCCGGCTGGAAAACCTCGGCGGGGAACTCAACGCCTTCACCACCAAGGAGGACACGACCATACACGCCACAACGCTGCGCGGCGACTTCCCCAGGGCGGCCGAACTGATCGCCGACGTAGCCTTCCGCTCGACCTTCCCCGAGCGGGAACTGGAACGCGAAAAGGAGGTGATCGCGGACGAGATAAACACCTACAAGGATTCGCCTGCCGACCTGATCTACGATACGTTCGAGGACATGCTCTTCGCAGGGTCGGAGCTGGGGCACAACATCCTGGGGCGCAAGAATGCGCTCGCACGCTACGACGGGGAGGCGATACGCGCCTTCACGGGCCGCACGCACACCACCGACCAGATGGTATTCTCGTCGATCGGGAACTTCTCGGCCAAAACCGCCGAAGCCGTCGCGGCACGTTATTTCGCCGGGCAGGCGGCTTCGGCACGCGGTTTCGGCAGGGTAGCCCCGGCACCCTGCGCGGCCTTCGAAAAGACGGTCGTGAAGCACACGCACCAGACGCACTGCATCATCGGCAACCGCGCCTACGGCATCGGCGAGGAAAAGCGGCTGCCGCTGGCACTGCTGATTAACATCCTCGGCGGCCCGTGCGCCAACTCGCTGCTCAACGTCGTGGTGCGCGAGAAGAACGGGCTGTCGTACAACATCGAAGCCAGCTACACGCCGTACAGCGACTCGGGCATCGTGGCGATCTACTTCAGCTCCGAAAACGGCAATACGGCGCAGTGCATCGACCTGATCGAAGGGGAACTGCACAGGCTGCGCACGACGCCGCTCACCGCACGCCAGCTGTCGATGGCGAAAAAACAGTTCATCGCACAGCTGGCCATATCGAGCGAGAGCAACGAAGGGTACATGCTGGGGGCCGGAAAAAGTTTCCTGACGCACGACGACGTGGATACCATGGAACAGGTCTACGCCAAAGTGCGCGCACTGACCGCCGCACAGCTCACCGAGGTCGCCGAAGAGGTTTTCTCCGGCATGTCGAGACTCATCTATAAATAGAGATATGGAAAAGGAGATCGTATTCGTCCTGCTCGACGATTTCGCAGACTGGGAGGCGGCATTCCTCGCCCCGGCGCTGCGGGCGGGCACGATGCCGGGACGCCCGGCATCCTACGGCGTGAAATACATGACCCCCGACGGCCGTCCCGTCCGGTCGATCGGCGGGTTGCGGGCCGCAGCCGACTGCGACGCCTCGGCGCTGCCCGAAGCGTGCGCAGGGCTGATCCTCGTCGGGGGTATGCAGTGGCAGTCGGAGGCGGCGCAACGGATCGTACCGCTCGTGGGCGAGGCGCTGGCACGCGGGATCGTCGTCGGCGCCATCTGCAATGCCGTGTCGTTCATGGCCGCACACGGCTTCCTGAACGGTGTCCGGCACACGGGCAACACCCTCAGAATGCTGCAAAAGTGGGGCGGGGCAAACTACACGGGCCAGGAGCTCTACGAGGAGCGCCAGGCCGTGCGCGACGGCAACGTCGTAACGGCCAACGGCACCGGACAACTGGAATTCACCCGCGAGTGCCTGCTCGCCCTCTCGGCCGACACCCCCGAGGCCATCGAAGCGTCGTACAAGTTCAACAAGGAGGGATTTTGCGGCAGATAATGGACGCGCTCGAACAATACATCCACGACCACACCTCGCCCGAAGAGGAGTTGCTGCACGAGCTCGACCGTGAGACCAACCTGCGGGTCGTACAGCCCCGCATGTTGTCGGGCCATATACAGGGGCGCCTGCTGGAGATGCTCGTGCGGATGCTCCGGCCACGGCGCATCCTCGAGATCGGCACCTTCACGGGGTATTCGGCGCTCTCGATGGCCGCAGGGCTCGAAGAAGGCGGGGAACTGCACACCATCGAGGTGGAGGACGAGCTGGAAGAACTGGCGCAATCCTTTTTCGACCGCAGCCCGCACGGCGCGAAGATCCGACTGCACATCGGCTCGGCACTCGACATCTCCCCGGCGCTGGGCATGGAATTCGACCTGGTATTCATCGACGGGGATAAACGCGAGTATCCGGACTACTACCGGATGCTGATGGGGGACGGCGGCACCGAACCCCTGGTTCACAGCGGTTCGGTGCTGATCGCGGACAACATCCTCTGGTCGGGCAAAGTCGTGCAGCCCATAGCCCGCAGCGACCGCCACACGCAGGCCGTGGTGGAGTTCAACCGCATGGTCGCCGAGGATCCGCGGGTCGAAAACGTGATCATCCCCCTGCGCGACGGGCTGAACCTGATACGGGTAAAATAAGCCGGGAAATAGCAGGGAGCGGGATTTTTTCGTACCTTTCGGGAAAAATCAGCAACGATGGAACTGAGCGAATTGCAGCAACGGGTAGACGCATGGATCAGGCAGTACGGCGTGCGCTACTTCAGCGAGTTGACGAACATGGCCGTGCTCACCGAAGAGGTGGGGGAGCTGGCACGCATCATGGCACGCAAATATGGCGACCAGTCGTTCAAGGAAGGGGAGAAATGCAACCTCGCCGACGAAATGGCCGATGTACTATGGGTACTGGTATGCCTTGCGAACCAGACGGGTGTAGACCTCACGGCAGCAGTGGAAGCGAATTTCGCTAAGAAAACCTCGCGCGACAAAGAGCGGCACCTGCACAATCCGAAGCTCTGACCCCGAAAAGCCGCCCGCACCGTCATGAGCCGTCCCGAAACCACGGCCGCACCGCGGCACAAAACACCCCGCACAAGGCCAAGGGCTCCGTACGGGGTGTCCGCTTATGGTAAATCGGCAAACTGGCCGTTGTCAGCCGTGCGCCGGCGGGCGTCGGCCTGGGGTGGCGATCCGGTATAACGGAGGACGGAAAGCAGTCTGGCGGCAGCCTGAGGAGGCGATCCGGCATAACGGATGCCGGGCGGCTGGTGTCCGTCTGACGCGGCGATCCGGGGTGCCGGATACCGAACACCGGCCAACTGCCAACTGCCAACTGCCAACCGGCGGCGGTGGGGTGTCCAACTACCGGGAAACGTGGGGTTCGGCTTCGGAAATCTTCAGCGGGACGGCCCGCATGACCACCTGGCGCTGGGCATCGGAAAGCTCCCCGTAAGGCTTCCCGAACTGCCGCTGCGCCAAGTGGGTACGGATATCGTCGAATGCCTGCGCAATGCGATTCTGAACATCGAGATAACTGTCGAACGGGGTGTCGCTCGCCGTCTGCAACGATACGATCCCCTGGCTCACGGGGTATTCCATCTTCCCGCCGCCCGGTAGGTCGAATTCCGTCACCACCTTCTCGGCCAGCCCGGGGTCGTCGGACACATTGCGTACAAACGCCCCGACGCGCGACGTGAGCTCACGGGGGTCGATGAGCTCCAATACGTCAGCCGTCCCGACCATCATCTTCCCGTTCCCGTTTAGCAGCACCAGAAAAACATTGCGCTCCTTGACCCGGATCTCAGACCGTACCGTAGAGCTATCTTCCGCCGCGGCATTGCCAGGCACGACCGCCAGCACGTCGGCAACCACATTTACGCCCGGGGAAGAAGCGGAGCGGGGCGGCAGCATGCGCATAACCATGCGCTCATCGGTTCCGTTATACATGACCCGCAGGATATTGGCAGCACGCAAGGCTTGTTTTATGTCGGTCACAACGCCCATTTTCGCCTCTTTCCCTGCTATAATCCAGGCCCCGACATCGGCGGGCGAACGGTCGCCGCGCCAAGCCACGAGCTTCGGCTCCAGCTCGGCAACGGATACGGGGCCTCCGTTCAGCAGGATATTGCCATCGGGCAATACCTGTATCAGGGCGGTATTCAGCGATGTTTCCATAACATTTTCCATCTCGCGGCTCCAGCCGAGGCCGGAATCGCCGGCCAGGAAACGATACCATTTACCGAAGGAAAGCATGGAAGCATTGCTGAAACCGGCATCGAAGCACTCGAAGTTCCGGCCGGCAGGGTTCACGACCAGGCTGTCGCAGCGTATTTCCGTAAGCACATCTTTCAAGGCCGGGTCGGGCGTTTCATCCCGGAAGCGGGCTTGTACGTTACCGGCGAATATCATTGTCCGGACATCCGACGGATAGGCCCTGTCAGAGCGGAGCACCTCCAGTTGCCCCGCGGCACCGAAGGTCACGGTCTTGCCGACGAGGGCAGCAGGGCTGCCGGATGCGTCGGACGTCAGGAGCACCTGCATGTCCGCACGGTCGGACTCGGGAAGTTTGGCGCGTTCGGCCGCGACATAGCCCGCCAGTCGGTCGATGGATACGGGACGCCCGTTGAACGTCACCGTCCCGTCGGCGGAGATATGGATACGGGAGGCAGTGCCCGGCTCGGCAGATCCGGAGGTTTTGGTCGTAAAGCTGCAAAGCATCATCATCCCGGCCACCACGGGGATGGCCGCACCGAAGCGCACGAATGCGAACCGGCGCCTTGTGAATTGTGTCATCATGGCAAATCGTTTTTTTGTGAGTGAATGATTCAACCCGCAGGCTATATCCGGATTATAACCGAAGAGTTGACGGAAAATGATCGTCCTGTATTCCGTGAGGCCGTACCCCGCATCGAGCACGTCGCGGTCGGCCTCCCACTCCTGCACCTCCGAAAGCCAGCGCCCGGCGATCCAGACAAAGGGATTGAACCAGAAGACGCTGCGCACCAGTTCGAGCGCGATGCGTTCGGCGGAGTGGCGGTGGCGCACATGGCTCGCCTCGTGGCAGACCACGATCTCGCGGCGGCGGCCTTCGTAACCCTCACCCAGAAATACCGTCCGCAGAAACGAAAAGGGCGTCCCGACGCGAGGATTCTCCGCTACGGCATATGCGCCGCAATCGGTGATCCGCGAACGGCGGCGCAGACGTCTGATCCCGAGGATGCGCACGGCAAGGATCGCAAGCGACACCGCGACAGTCAGCAGGTACAACGCGGCCACGGCGATGCGTGCCACGCGTCCCCAGTCGGTGGCAGGGGCCGTTGTGCGCACAACGGCGGCCGGCTGGCCCGCCTCCGCGACGAAAGGTTCTTCAGCAGGCGGGACGGCCTGTGAGGCAACCAGCGGCAGCGGATCGGCCTCCGTACGGGCGGGGTAGAGGGGGATATCGAGCGCGGGGATCGCCACCGAAAGCAGCATTGCCGCCACAAGATAACGGCGACAGGCCGCGAAAGAGACTTTGCGGACGAGCAGCAGCCGGTAGAATGCCAGCAGCATACCGCTGCAAAAGAACACTTCGAGCAGGTACAGGGCGGGGGATTTCATCACTTGCGGTTTTTGAGCATGTCCAGAATGGCATCGGTCTCCTCCAGCGAAATGGCCTTGTGTTCGGAGAAGAACGAAACCAGCCGGCTGACGGAACCGCCGAAAAAGTTATTCAGCACGGTATCCATGTAGCGGCGCGCATAGTCGTCCTTCGAGACGAGGGGGTAGTATTCATGGGTCTTGCCATAGGCCTTGTGCGCGACGAAGCCTTTTTTTTCGAGAATGCGGACGATGGTCGAAACGGTATTGTAGGCTGGTTTGGGTTCGTCCATCTCGTCAAGGATGCCGTGTACGACGGCGGCGCCCCTGTTCCACAATACCTGCATGATCTCCAGCTCGGCACGGGTCAGTTCCTGCGGCCGGTTCTTTACTATTCCTGTCATAACTATACTTTTAGTTGATTTGCCTGCAACGAAGATAAAACTAATATTTTAGTTATACAACTATTTTTTTAATTATTTTGCCGGAAAACAAAAAAACTGCCCGCAATGCAATGCGGACAGAGTATCGGGCGAAGGGCAGCCCCGGGGCTATTCAGCCAACTCGACGCAGATCGCACCGTATTTACCCGCCAGCCCGTAGATTTGCACGGCCTCGACGGGCAGCATGTAGAAATAACGCATGGGCACTGCGGCATCTACCGAAAAAGCATCGGTATGGCAGATTTTCAGCCACGATTCGATCGTCGAGGGCTGGCCGCCGAAGACCACCAGGGGTATCCGGTCGGGGTATACATCCCCGAGGACAACCCCCTGGTCGGTATCGTAACGTGCCATTGTCCCGGGGTCGGTGTGGACTTCGAGCGTACGCAGGAACAGCCCGTCGATAAACTGGAATACGCTGCCCGGGACACGTACCCCGTCGAGCACATAGACGGCTTTAGGAGACAACCGTCGCCACAGCTCCTCGGGCACCTGGAACATGGACACATCACCGCCGGCTCGACGTACCGAATCATACTCGTCGCGCAGGGTATAGGTCGCAATGTGCTTGGGCACCGTGCGCCGTGTCCGCGCGGTTTCGTCATAGATACGGTTAGACCAGGTATACCCCGCAACATTGCCCAGCAGGTGGGGGCGGGCGCCCTTTTTCCGGTCGCGCTCGGTAAAAAATTTCAGCAGCCGCACCTTTTCGCGCCGGGTGGAGTCGGTAAGTTTCATGCGGCGATCCCGGATTTTGACCTTGCGGACGTTCCACAAGGTCACGGCGTCGTAAGCCACGGCCTCCGTAGTGCGTTTCCGGTTGAGTTTATAGGCAAAGGGGCGGCCTGCGACGGCAGAATCTACGGCGACGGCGGGGGAGGGCTCATCGGCAAGTTCCTCGCGCTGCGCCTGGTCGAAGCGCAGCTCCGCCTCGTGCTTCTGCGGCTCCTGCGCCGACACGCCATGTACGGCCATCGCGGCGCCCAACAGGGCGACCAGCCGGATAAACAGGTTTTTCATGCTACGGTCGCTTTACGCTACTAAAATTTTAGTAAAAATAAAACTAAAAATTTAGAAATACAAATTTTCGGGGCAAATAACGGCCTGGGAATAGTTGGAAATGGCCATGAAAAAGCCCCGGCAAAATTGCCGGGGCCTTATGCAGCAGGGTACGCGGCTACTCCAGCTTGAGGTCTCTCTTGATGCCTTCGATCTTGGCGTCGAGCTCGGCCTGCACCTCATCGAAATCGGCAACCGACGCCAGGGGAGCCTTCACGCCGAAGTAGAACTTGATCTTGGGCTCCGTGCCCGACGGACGCACCGACACGGTCGTGCCGTCCTCGGTGAACCACTGGAGCACGTTGCTGCGATCCTGCACGATCGGGGTCATGGCGCCGCTCTTCACGTCGGTCGTTTCGAGCGTCAGGAAATCGTTGATCTTCACGACGGGCGATCCCAGGATCGTCTTGGGCGGGTTCGCGCGGAATTCGACCATCATCTTCTGGATCAGTTCGGCTCCCTCCTTGCCCTTGCGGACGACCGACACAAGCCCTTCGCGGTAGAAACCGTATTTCACGTAAAGCTCCTGCAGCCACTCGTAGAGCGTCAGACCCATCGTATCCATGGCCCATGCGGCGGCTTCGGCAGCCAGCGAGCAGGCCGACACGGCATCCTTGTCACGCACGTAATCGCCGGCAAGGTAGCCGAACGACTCTTCGCCGCCGCCGATATACTTGGCCTTGCCCTCGTTCTCGCGGATGATCTTGGCGATATACTTGAACCCCGTGAGGCAGTCGTAGCACTTCACCTTGAAATAGTCGGCCACGGCATTAGCCATCTGCGAGGTGACGATGGTCTTCACGACGTACTGGTTCCCGTCCAGCTCGCCGCGCTCGGCCCAGCGGGTCAGCTGGTAGCTCATCAGCAGCACCAACGTCTGGTTGCCGTTCAGCAGCACGTACTCACCCTTCTTGTTGCGCAGCGCGACGCCGATACGGTCGGAGTCGGGGTCGGTAGCCAGGACGAGGTCGGCCCCCTCCCTGGCCGCGAGGTCGATAGCCATCGACATGGTCTTGCGCTCCTCGGGGTTGGGCGACTCGACGGTGGGGAAGTTCCCGTCGATGACGGCCTGCTCCTTCACCATGATGATGTTCGTGAAGCCGAATTTCCGCAGCGACGCGGGCACCAGGCGGACGCCTGCGCCGTGCATCGGGGAGTAGACGATCTTCATGTCGCGGTGCTTCTTCACGCTTTCGGGCGAAAGCGACAATTCGTGCACCTTATTTAAATAAATCTCGTCGAATTTCTCGTCGAGGATCGTGATGTTTTCGGGATTCTTACCCGTGAGTATCATGTCCACGTCGGTGATCTTCTCCACCTCGGCGATGATGTTCTTGTCGTGCGGCTCGGTAACCTGCGCGCCGTCCGTCCAGTAGGCCTTGTAACCGTTGTATTCCTTGGGGTTGTGCGAGGCGGTCACGACCACGCCCGAATGGCATTTCAGCTCGCGGATGGCGAAGCTCAGCTCGGGCGTCGGGCGCAGCGTATCGAACAGGAAAACGGTGAATCCGTTCGAGGCGAAAATGTCTGCCACATGCTCGGCGAACATGCGCGAATTGTTGCGGCTGTCGTGGCCGATCGCAACCCGGATCTGCTCGCCCGCGAAGTTCTTCTTGAGATAGTTCGAAAGCCCCTGTGTAGCAGCCCCCACCGTATAGACGTTCATGCGGTTGGTACCCACGCCCATGATGCCGCGCAGGCCACCCGTACCGAATTCGAGGTCTTTGTAAAAACTCTCGGTGAGTTCTTTCATATCGTTATCGATCAGGTATTTAACCTGCTTTTTGGTAGCTTCATCGTAGTGGCCGTCAAGCCATGCCTGCGCTTTTTTCAGCACCAATTGTTCCAGTTCGTTAGCCATAAGTTTTATTGGTTTTATTTATAACTTGATTATAGGACTGCCTAAAAAATTGATATGCAAATATACGAAATTTATTTCTATTATTCACTATCAGGGAGTTAAAATTGAATGCCCGGAAACCGTTGTTTTTCTATATATAAAAAAAGTGAAAATACAACACCTTTTTGGAAATCTTTTTGCAAAATTATTCACAACTTTGTCACATCAAAAACAGTGCAACCCTTATCATGTTAAACAACACGCAGACATATAGCGATATGTGGCAGAACTGCCTTGACCGGATCAAGGCACAGACCTCCGAAGAGGAGTTCGTGAAGTGGTTCCAGCCGATCGTACCGCTGGAGTTCGACGGCACCAACCTGCGCCTGCGTGTTCCCAACGAGAGCTACGTACACCAGATCGAAAAGAACTACATCCCGTTCCTGCGTCCGATCATCTCGCAGCTCTACGGACAGCAGACCCGGCTGCACTATGCCGTGCCGCGTTCGACACCCCCGGCCGTACCCGTTACCGCCGATGCCGACACCACGGCCATCTCGCGTTTCAACACGCAGACCAACACCGCAAATATAAAGAATCCCTTCGTAATTCCGGGGCTCAAGAAGATAATCATCGACCCGCAGCTGAATCCGGGGCTCACGTTCGCGACCTTCATCGAGGGCGAATGCAACCGCCTGGCACGTTCGGCGGGCATGTCCGTGGCCGTAAACCCGGGCAACAACCCCTTCAACCCCCTATATATATATGGGGACTCGGGACTGGGCAAGACGCACATCGTACAGGCCATCGGCCACGAGGTACGCCAGCGCCATCCCGAGTTGCAGGTGCTGTATGTCTCGATGAACAAATTCCAGGCGCAGTTCCAGACCGCGTACAAGAACGGCGAAATCCCCGATTTCATCCATTTCTACCAGATGATCGACGTACTGATCATCGACGACATCCAGGAACTGACCGGGAAGACGGGCACGCAGAATGCGTTCTTCAACATCTTCAACCACCTACAGCTGGCGGGCAAACAGCTGATTCTCACCTCGGACAAGCCGCCCGTGGAGCTGAAAGACATCGAACAGCGCCTGCTGACGCGCTTCAAGTGGGGATTGTCGGCACAGCTCAACACGCCCGACTACGACACGAAGCTCAAGATCATCCGCGTAAAGGCGCAGAAGTTCGGGGCGCAGATTTCGGACGACGTGGTGGCCTACCTGGCGGACAACATCTCGGCCAACGTGCGTGAGATCGAGGGAGCGCTCTCGTCGCTGGTGGCCAACGCCTCGTTCCTCGGGCGCAAGATCACCACGTCGCTGGCCAAGGAGATCCTGAAGGTCTACGTGCAGCTCTACCAGAAGGAGATCACGCTCGACCACATCATCGAAGTGGTGTGCGAATACCTGAACCTCGATTTCGCTCGCTTCAACTCCACGGAGCGGACGCGCGAGATCGCCCAGGCACGGCAGATCGCCATGTACCTCGCCAAACAGCACACCAAGGCACCGCTCACGACCATCGGGGCCGCCATCGGAGGCCGCAACCACGCCACGGTGCTCCACTCGTGCAAGGCCGTATCGAACCTGATCGAGACCGACAAGGCGTTCCGCCGACAGGTCGAGGAGATCGAAAAGAAAGTGCTTGCGCAATAACCGGTTACAGGGATGGGCTTCCGCCGGGAGGGGGTGCCCCCGCCACGAAGGCGCATCGCACAAAGCAGCCCCGGGCCGGAACAATTGCGGACACATACCGTAAAATCCAAACAGGGAGCCGTGACAGGTTTTGTCACGGCTTTTTTTTATATATTTGCGGCCTGGGCAGGCGGGCAAACCCGCCGCCCGCAAAACATCCTGAAAACTCCGGAAGCCCGCCACGGGCGCAACCGGAAAAAACAAGCGACCACCGCATGGATCAACCCAAACTCGAACGCCTGCTGCGGCTGATGAAGCTGCTCACGGCAAACACCACCTACAACGTCGACCAGCTGGCCGAACGGCTCCAGATGTCGCGCCGCACCATCTATCGCTACATAGACACCTTCCGCGAGGCGGGTTTCGTCATCAAAAAAGCGGGCGACTGCATCCGCCTCGACAAGGAGTCCCCGCACTTCCGCGACATCTCGCAGCTCGTGCATTTCACCGAAGAAGAGGCCGTGATCCTCAAGAGCGCCATCGAGAACATCGACGACACGAACCTGCTGAAACAGAACCTCAAACGCAAGCTCTACTCGGTCTACGACAACAAGACGCTGGCCGACACGGTCGTGCGCGGCAAGAACGCCCCGAACATCCGGACGCTGATCGAGGCCATCGACCAGCAACGGCAGGCCATACTGCACAGCTACCAGTCGCCGCACGGCGGGGAAGTCCGCGACCGCCGCGTGGAGCCCTTCGCCTTCACGACCAACTACGTGCAGGTGTGGTGCTACGATCCGGAGGCCGGGGCATGCAAGCTCTTCAAAACCTCGCGCATCGGGTCGGTGGAGCTTACCGCAGAGGCCTGGGAACACGGGGCGGAGCACCGCGAAGGGTTCATCGACGTCTTCCGCATGCACGGTGGCGCACGCCACCGGGTGCGGCTGGAGCTGGGGCTACTGGCCTACAACCTGTTATGCGAGGAGTACCCGCTGGCCGAACGCGACGTCCGGCCGCTGGGGCGGGGAAGATGGCTGCTCGACACCCAGGTCGCCGGGTTTGCCGGCGTGGGACGCTTCGCCGTCGGGCTGCTGGACGACATCCGCATCGTCGACTCGCCGGAGCTGACCGCCTATATCCGCGATTATATCGCGGCAAACAAGTTGCTATAAGATTTTTTCGTATATTTGTAATACACATAAAACATCCGACATCATGAAAATAAACACGATCGCAACGCTGGGTGTGCTTTGCACGGCATTAGCAGCCGGTTCCTGCTGCCGGCAAACACCCCGAACGACTGAAACGCTGCCGGCAGCAGCGGCCGTCGTACTGCAGGATTACGGGACGGAACCGACCGTCCTGAACATCGAAAGCTACACGCTCGGGAACGAGAATTTCAGGACGGTGCTCTGGACGGGCAACAACCTGCAGGTCACGCTGATGACGATTCCCGTAGGCGGGGATGTAGGGTTGGAGCAGCACATGGGCATCGACCAGTTCCTGCGCATCGAAGAGGGTATGGCACAGGTGATGATGGGCGACAGCCAGGATAAGCTCGACTTCGTACGCGACGTGGAAGACGACTATGCGATCTTCGTCCCGGCCGGGAAGTGGCACAACATCGTCAACAAAGGCGACAAGCCGCTGAAACTCTATTCGATCTACGCCCCGGCGGAGCATCCCCACGGCACGGTACACAAGACCCAGCAGGAAGCCATGGAGGCCGAACACGCCCACTGACCACAGGGTAGGGTTCCGGCAAAAAAAACGCATGTTTCGCAAAAAAACATGCGTTTTTTAATTCCGTGTCACAAGTTGTCACTACGGCGCTGTTACTTTGTACCGTGAACCTAAAAGAAAACGATTATGGGAACAGCTTACAAAATCAGGTGCAGGCACTGCGGGGCGCAGTTCGAGCACCACATGCAACCGGGCTACGGCATACTGCCGGTGTGCGTGGGATGCGGCGAATATGTCGAAACCGAAACGGCGATCCGCTGCCCGGCTTGCCGCAAGAAACTCAACACCACGCAGGAAGAGTTCAACGAACAGATCGAGGTGACCTACATGTGGGACTGAGCGGCGCGTGGCACACGCGGCAGGGCAACAAAAAAGTAGGCACAGAAGGGTGAAAATCCGCGGAAAATTCCTATCTTTACCCAAAATAGGCAGCGCTCGGGCCTTACCCCGGAAACGGGGTACAGCGCAGGGTCTGCACTATTTTTGCGAAAACGAACCTTTTTTCGGAAACGTATGACACAGTTACAGGCGGGGGATATGGCCCCGGATTTCAAGTCCACGACCCAGGACGGTGCGGCGCTGACGCTGGCCGACCTGAAGGGACAACGCACGATACTCTATTTCTACCCCAAGGACAACACCTCGGGGTGCACGCTCGAAGCCAAGAGCCTGCGCGACGGCAGGGCAGAACTCGCCCGCATGGGATTCCGGATCATCGGCGTAAGCCCCGACAGCGAAAAATCGCACCGGAACTTCTGTGCCAAGCACGACCTGAATTTCACGCTGCTCGCCGACACCGACCACAGCGTCTGCGAAGCTTACGGGGTCTGGGCCGAAAAGTCGATGTACGGCCGCAAATACATGGGCGTACTGCGCACGACGTTCGTCATCGACGCCGAGGGGCGGATCGAAAAGGTATTCACCAAGGTCGACACCGCAAACCACTACCGGCAAATCCTGGACGCTTACAAATAGGACGGCACCAACCGACGACAGGCATGAAATTCTTTGCGGGCATACTACTTGCGGCAGGCAGCCTCTTGGGCACCTTGCAGCTTCCGGCACAAGGGCGGCCGGCAGCACTCGGGCATGAGCTTGCGCAAAGCCCCGCACGGGAATCCGCGGCGGAGCCGGGGCGGAAACAGCCGGCGCAATTCGCAACAGGCCTCCCGGGCGTGCCCGCGACAGAACTTCCGGCCGAGTTTTCGGCCAAGGCGCATGCCGCCGCAAGCTCGCTGCGGATGCTTCCCCCGGAAGAGTTCGGGCTCCAGTGGCTGCAGGAGGAGGTGAACCCCTACCTGCGCGCACGCCGCAAACTCCACCGCGCCATGCAAGAACGGGCTGCGCAACAGGAGGAGTCCCTGATCCGATCCCGGCAGAAATACCCGCACGACCTGAACAGGCGAACCGGGCTCTGGGGAATAGGCAACACGTCGGTCAACAACTGGAGCCCTTTCCAGGATCGGTTGCTGGACGCCCGGATAATCAGCTTCCCGATGCCGCGCGGCACGAAAGCCGACAAGCGCACCGACCAGATGAAAGCCCTGGACAGGATGCGGCAACAAAGACGATAAAAAATTCAAATAACAAGGAACTACACAAAAATGGCAGAAAAAGTACAGGTAAATGCGGATAAGCTCAAAGTGCTTAACGCAGTAATGGAAAAAATAGAAAAGGACTTCGGCAAGGGCTCGATCATGCGCATGAACTCGCAGGAGGTGAACGACGTACCGGTCATCCCGACGGGTTCGATCACGCTCGACATGGCGTTGGGTGTGGGCGGCTATCCCAAAGGCCGCGTCGTGGAGATCTACGGCCCCGAGTCGTCGGGTAAGACGACCCTGGCGATCCACGCCATCGCCGAGGCGCAGAAAGCCGGCGGCATCGCGGCGTTCATCGACGCCGAGCACGCTTTCGACAGCTTCTACGCACAGAAATTGGGCGTGGACGTCGACAACCTGCTCATATCGCAGCCCGACAACGGCGAGCAGGCGCTCGAAATCGCCGATTCGCTGATCCGGTCGAGCGCGATCGACATCATCGTCATCGACTCGGTGGCGGCGCTGACCCCCAAGGCCGAGATCGAAGGCGAGATGGGCGACTCGAAGATGGGCCTCCAGGCCCGCCTGATGTCGCAGGCGCTGCGCAAGCTGACGTCGAGCATCTCGAAGACCAAGACGGTCTGCATCTTCATCAACCAGCTGCGCGACAAAATCGGTGTCGTCTACGGTAATCCCGAGACCACGACGGGCGGCAATGCTCTGAAATTCTACGCCAGCGTGCGCATCGACATCCGCCGCATGTCGGTCATCAAGGACGGCGAGGAACAGTTGGGAACACGCACCAAGGTGAAGGTCGTGAAGAACAAGGTGGCGCCTCCGTTCAAACGTGCGGAATTCGACATCATGTTCGGCGAGGGCATCTCGAAGATCGGCGAGATCATCGACCTGGGCGTCGACTACGGCGTGGTCAAGAAAGCCGGCTCGTGGTTCTCGTACGGCGACCGCAAGATCGGCCAGGGACGCGACGCCGTGAAGGAGCTACTGAAAAACGACGACGGGCTCCGCAACGAAATCGAGGCCAAGGTACGCGAGGCCATGAAGGCACCAAAACAATAAGGTATGGATTATACTGCCGAGGATGAAGTTATAATCAAGGAAAAGTGGGACGACCTGCTCCTCTCGTGCACCAAGATATGTAAGAACGACGAGGACTGGAATTTCATAAAAAGGGCATTTTTCCTGGCCAAGGAGGCACATCAGGGGGTAAGGCGCCGCTCCGGCGAGCCATACCTCCTGCATCCTATTGCAGTAGCCAAGATCGTCATCGAGGAGATCGGACTGGGCGTGAAATCGGTCGTGGCGGCATTGCTGCACGACGTCGTGGAGGACACGGAATACACCGTGGAAGACATGGAACGCATCTTCGGGCCGAAAATCGCCTCGATGGTCGACGGGCTGACCAAGATGTCGGGCGTGTTCAACGCCGAAACCTCGGAACAGGCCGAATATTTCCGCAAGGTGTTGCTGACCCTCTCGGACGACGTGCGGGTCATCCTCATCAAAATCGCCGACCGCCTGCACAACATGCGCACACTGGGGGCGATGCCGATGAACAAACAGATCAAGATCACGGGCGAAACGATCTACCTCTTCGCACCGCTGGCCTACCGGCTGGGGCTTTATTCGATCAAAAGCGAACTGGAAGACCTCTGCATGAAGTACCGGTTCCCGCAGCAATACGCCGAGATCACACAGAAACTCAATGAAACCGAGGCGTCGCGCCAGGAGTTCATCAGCAAGTTCAACGCCCCGATCATCGCGGGGCTCAACCGCGACAACATCAACTACGAAATCTCGGGGCGGGTAAAGAGCGTCTACTCGATATGGAGCAAGATGCAGCGCAAACAGATCCCCTTCGAGGAGATATACGACCTGTTTGCCATCCGCATCGTGTTCAAGCCGCTGCCGTTCCCCTCGGAAAAGACCCAATGCTGGCAGGTATACTCCACCATCACGGACATCTACACCCCGAAACCCGACCGGCTGCGCGACTGGATCTCGATGCCCAAGGCCAACGGCTACGAGGCGCTGCATTCGACCGTAATGGGGCCCGACGGCGTATGGGTCGAGGTACAGATCCGCACCCAGCGCATGGAGGACATCGCTGAAAGGGGATTCGCCGCGCACTGGAAATACAAGCATGCGACCATCTCGCAGGACGAGGACGAATTCGACAAGTGGCTCAAACAAATCCGCTCGGCGCTGAACAGCCCGACGGAGAACGCGGTAGACTTCCTGGACAACTTCAAGTTATCGCTGTATACCTCGGAAATAGTGGTGTTTACACCCAAGGGAGAAGCCCGAAAAATGCCGTTCGGAGCCACGGCGCTTGATTTCGCATACGACATCCACTCGAAGATCGGAAACAGCGCCATCAGCGCCAAGATCAACCACAAGCTTGAACCGATCACTACGCAGATCAACAGTGGCGACCAGATCGAGATCATCACGGCCGACAATGCGCGTCCCAAGCCCGAATGGCTGGAGATCGTGACTACGGCCAAAGCCAAGCAGTCGATCAAGAGCTTCCTCAAACGCGAGCGGCAGAACAACATCGAGCGGGGTATGCACATGCTCGACGAGAAAATGAAGTCGCTCAATATCAAGCTCAGCGGCCGTGTCCTGCGCAAAATAGTCCCCATCTATGAGAGTAACAACAAGGAGGAACTGTACAGCAAGATCGGGGCGGGGATCGTCAACCTCGACAACCTCGAAAAAGTCCTGAAGGTCAACTCCAAAAGCAAAATCCTCAAATTCTGGACGCTGTTCATCAACAAAAAGGAGGAGGAAGACGGCGACGACGCCACCGCCCCGGGCGAAACCGCCCCGGAAAAGGAACCGGCGGCAGAGCCTCAGTTCGAAATCGCCGAATGCTGCAAGCCGATCCCCGGAGACAAGGTCGTGGGGTACCGCGACCCGGCGACGGGCAACATCATCGTACACAAAGCCAACTGCGACGAGCTGGACAGGCTCGCAGCGCAATTCGGCAAGAACATCGTCAAGGACGAAATCAAGTGGTCGCAGCACAAGGCCATGTCGTACCTGGTCACCATCGAACTGCGGGGCATCGACCGCATGGGCATCCTGCTCGACCTGGCGAAGGTCGTGAGCGGCGATTTCAGCATCAACATCCGCGAGGTCGGCATCCACAGCCACGACGGCATCTTCGAGGGCAGCATAAGCCTCTATGTGAAGGATGCAGAGGGCCTGCACGACGTGATGGACAAACTGCGCAAGATAAAAGGTATTGAAAGTGTCAAACGAACCCTGAGCTGATATGGAAAACTTCTCGACCGTCCTATGGATCGTAGTGATCGCAGCGGCCATGATATTCAATGTGGTATCGCAGAGCCGCAAACAGGCGAAGAAACAGGCCCGGCAGGCCGGCGACAGGCACGCCGGCAGCGAGGCATGGCCGTCATGGGATCCGGCTGCGGGATCGCAACCGGATTCAAGGGAGGACACTCCCGTCCGGCAGGAGGTGCAGCCGGCCGTGGCGCCGGGGGCAACCCCGACGATGGCGCCGTCTGCCGGATTCGAAGATGCGGCCCCGGCGGCCGGTTCCGGGCACACTGCACCCCTCAGCGGGCGCAGCGACGTGCAAAAAGGCCGCATGACAGCCACGGAGCATCCCCACGCCGCGTATGACGACGCGCAGGAGGCTGCTACAGCCGAAATAACCGGGGATTTCGACCTGCGCAGGGCTGTCATCTATTCGGAGATACTCAAGCCAAAATTCGACGAATAACGGGAAGGAGGATTTACCTATGACACCCGAGGAGACTAAATGGCGGGCAAGCGTTTACGCCCCCGAAAAAATAAGGCGGAAGCTGAAGCTGCAATACTGGCTGCTCGGCGCCTGGAGCGTCCTGGCCGGAGCATGGGTCGTAGTGTTATGCACGGGGAGGGACACATTCGGCTGGATGACCGCCGTGGTGCTGCTCGCCGGTTATGCCAACATACTGCTCGGCATCGTCAACCACAGGCGGCTCCTGGCCGGGAAAAAGCCGTTTTAGAGTGGGTGGGGACAACAAACGCAAACGGCAGAAAGAACGCAAAAAAATACGGAAATCACAAAAAACGAAGCTATGTCATCCATCTTTACACGCATCATTGCCGGCGAGATCCCTTCGTATAAGGTCGCCGAAGACGAAAACTATTACGCATTCCTCGACATCAACCCGCTGACCAAAGGGCACACGCTGGTGGTACCCAAAATGGAAGTGGACTACATTTTCGACCTCGACGACAAGACACTGGCCGGCATGATGCTCTTCGCCAAAAAGGTCGCGGCCAAAATCAAGCAGGAAATAGCCTGCAAGAGGGTCGCAGTGGTCGTCTTAGGGCTCGAAGTACCGCATGCACACATCCATCTGATTCCCATACAGAGCGAAAACGACGTGGATTTCCACCGCGAAAAGCTCAAATTGACGCCGGAAGAGTTCCGGGAAATTTCAGCAAAACTCTTCGGATAGGGGCTGTTTACAAAAATATAATTACTTATATCATAAGCGGATAGTGGGTTATTAACACTATCCGCATTCTTTTTATTTAACATAATATTTGCGGAGAGCAGGAGTTTGCCGAAAAAGCACTTGCTGTTTACCGGGAATACCGGGGAAAATCGAATTTTTTATCGAAAAAGGGTAGTGTATTTACAAATGTAAATATCAAAGGGGAGGACACTTTCCAATTGTAATTACAAATGTTAATCAACAACAAGCGTAATCCCTGTTAATTTATATTTTTGTAAAAACAGTAGGGGAGTGCAGACAAAGCCTGTCCGCAATGCAAAGTACATGAGTTAAATTGTTAAACAATCACACATATACGCACTAAATACCAGCAAGTTACACTATTTATATACAAATTAAGTTAAACAATATCGGGATGGGTATAGAGTGGTTGTGCAAAATAGATTCCCAAGAGTAATTTCAGCATATAATTATGCTATTTATCAGCAACATACATATATTTATATTAACTAATAGTGGATAACAATCTGCCCGGATGAATTTAACGATATTATTTCTTTTACAGATGTAAACATTATCAACAATTATTAACATTTTACAAATATAGATTTTACTTGTTTTACAAAAGAAAAAATTTTATATTTGTAAAAAATTACGCTGATGAGGGAAAAATTGCTCGATTTGATGAAAAACGAAGGATTGAAGCCGAGCCAGCTTGCAGAGCAGCTCGAGATCAATCCCGCCGGAATATCCCACATTCTCGCAGGACGCAACAAACCGGGCTTCGATTTGCTGCAAAAGATCCTCAGGAGGTTTCCCCGGATCAATCCAGATTGGCTGCTGCTCGATTCCGACAAAATGTATCGGGATGAATATCCGGCAGCCTCGTCGGGCCAGCAGGCCTCCCGTACAACGGCGGCACAAACGGCGTCCCCCGAATCGGGCAACGACCTTTTCACGCCGACGCTGCCGGGCGGACTTCGGGCGGATGAAAAACAAACGCAGGACGCCGACGGACATGACGGATCTGCGACGCAGTTTCCGCCGGCGTTGTTCGACAAAGCGAATGTCAAACGCGTCGTCGTGCTCTATGATGACCAGACCTTCGAAAGTTTTACGCCATCGACAAAGCGTTAAAATAATCCATGCGGGCAGATGCCCGGGGAATATTCGATTCTCGGAAAGATAAAATCACGAAGATAAAATTCGGACAGACCCGGTTTCCGCTTCGAAACGGACGGCACGTGATCTATTCCCGAAACACTTGGCAATTACTTATTAATAGGTGAGGAGAAATTCCTGACAACGGTACAATCGCCTATCTTCATAACTCGCTTTATTTAACATAATGTTAATATTAATTCGTATATTTGCGGTGAGATGGTTATTTACATCTGTAATCATGTCACCTCAGATTTATGGGTTCTTTGACGTATTTGAGCCTCTTTTATCAACTATTTTTTACCTCAAATCTCGTTTCGTATGGAAAAATTAAAAGCCCTTCTAACGTCTAAAAAGTTTTGGACGTTGGTTGCCGCTATTGTTGCGGCTCTAACGGCGTTTTTTACCACGTCGTGCACTGGATATTTGAAATTCCGGCGTGAAGGTGTTCACCATGACACCGTAAGGTATGAGCAAGTTATTAAACATAAAAACTATTCAGCATGGCTATCGAACCAGATCGATCGTTCATCATGGCGTCGCCCTATGATGTTGTCTGTTTGCTCTTCCGGGACTGCATTTCTTTCTCGGAGTTCCGGGGTATCTATCAGTTCGTATTTGATTTCCCCGCCCCTGATTCACTCCGTTCTACCCTCGATTCTCTCAAGTTCTATCAATTCAGTTTCTTTTATCACGTTGAATCGGAATTGCTTGGAACAAATAACACCCTTATTTACATCGAACTTACCAAAGAGGAAATCTTTAGGCGTTTGTTTGGCTCTTATGATGATCGGCGTGCCGCTTTCACGAGTTTCCCCGTCTTCTCTCGACGAGCGTCGTCGCGGCGGTCGAAAAGGTAGGCCTCGTCCTAAGATTAGAAATATTCCTATTGGTGGTTCTCACCTTTAAACTTTTATTCTATGTGTCAAAAACCTTTACGTGTTATAAACCCTCATTACAAGAAAATTGCTAAGGCTCAACATTTTAACTTACGAGTTTTTAGTGGCGAAGAGGATTATTTTCTCCGTGTTCCTTGTGGTGAGTGTCCTGATTGTTTGAAAAAGCGTCGCCAAGAGTGGTTTGTTCGTGCTTATAACATCATGAAACGTAGGGGTTTTGACTTGTCGAACACTTATTTTTGCACTTTTACTTTAAAGCCAGAAGTTTATGAGGAGTACTGTAAGGAGCCCTACAAGGCTATTCGCCGATTTGTAGATCGGCTTCGTAAAGATAAGTCTCTGCGATACAAAGATTCTGTTACTAAGCGCTATCGTTATCGTAAAATACGTTTTCCGTTTTTGTTTGTTTCTGAGGTGGCAGACGGTAAGCGTGCTAAGCAGCGCGGTATACCCTCTTCTCATCGCCTTCATTTTCATGCTATTATGTTTGGTTGTCCGTTGCCTTGGTGGACTGTTCGTTATCATTGGTTGCAATATGGTCTTGCTTGGGTTGATCCTATTCGATCTATGGCAGCTGTTCGTTATGTGATGAAGTATATTACTAAGGAGGATCCGGTTCGTTTTGGTTCTATTTCTGAGGATTTGAAAAAACTTCATGGTCGTTTGTATGTTTCGCATGGTTTCGGCCGTCTTTCAGATTCTGAACTTAAGGAACTTGCTTCCTATATGATGCAGAACATGAAGTCGTGGTTCTCTATTTTGATTAACAACCATTCCTATCGTATTCCTCGTTATTATCGTACCAAGTGTTTTAACAAGGTTCAGATAAAATGTCGGAACGATAGCTATATCCCTCTCCTTCTTCGTGATCTTGTGAACACGAAGTTTAAAAACAGAACTTTCAGGCAAAAAGAATTAATTTATCAATCTCTGTTATGGCAATGATGTTTCTTTCGCGTCGGCGAAATCCTAAATCTCGGTTGAATTTGAGTTGTAAGAATCCGACGACTACGTCTTACGGTGCTCTTATTCCCACTAATATTACTCGTGTTGTTGCGGGTGATGATTTTTCTTACCAGCCTTCAAGTTATTTGCAGGCTATGCCTCTCCTCGCGCCCTTGGTTGGTGGTGTTTCCATCAAGAAGGAATATTTTTTTATTCCGGAGCGCCTTTATAATGTTGACCTTGCTATGAATTTTTCGGGTGTTACCGATACTCCGCATGAGGTCTATTATCCTCGGTTGGCGGTTTCAGCCGATAATTACGTTGTTGTTGATTCTGAGACGAGTGAAAAGGGGTTTCAGTTCAAAAGTCTTTCAGGTGAATATTCTTCGGTCAAGGAAATTGTAGCACCTGGTTCTTTGGCTGATTATCTCGGTATTTGCCCGGGGTCATGTCCTATCGGTCTTACCTTGGATATGACGCCTGTTGCTGGTTATCTTGATATTATCTATTCGTATTATCTTAACCAGCAGTGGGATGATATTCCTACGAATCTTTATCGTTATCAGGAGACTCTTGCTTCTAATGCTGGTCAGTTTTACGTTAAATGGGTTGATTTAGAGCAGTTTCTATTAACGTTGAAGACTACTCGTCCTGCTTCTGATTTTAATCAGTGGATTGCAGCCATGAATGTTGTTGAAAATACTGGTTCTGAGCGTTATAGTCTTGGTGGTTGGTCTTGGCTGTGCTCCCGTGCTTCGATTTTCCAGCGAGCTTTCCCGGACTATTATCTGGAATCTTGGTTGAAAACCTCGGGTTTCAATACTTCTAATACGATGGTCGATGTGACTTCGAATTCGGTTTCGGTTCGTTCCATTTCGACGGCTTCGCATCTTCAGCGGTTCCGTGATCTCGCATTTGGAGGCGGTAGTCGTGGTTCTGATTTCATCAAAGCCGAGTTTGATGTCGATCCGAAGCTATCTGCTACTGTTCCTCTCTTCCTTGGTTCGGATACTTGCCGCCTTGGCAGTAACGTTCTTTACCAAACTACGGGTGCTGGTGATGCCTCTTCGCCGCTTGGTTCGTTCTCTGGTCAGATGTCCGGTGGTGATTCTTTCAAGCGCCGTACGTTCCATTTCAATGAGGGCGGTTATTTCATGGAGATCACTTCGGTTGTTCCTACGGTTATGTACCCTACTTATTTGAATCCTACCCTATTGCAGACGAGTCTCGGTCAGCGTTATGCGCCTGCTTTGGATAATATTCAGATGCAGCCGCTAACGGTTCCCACGTTGTTGGGTAATGTTACCGGTAACGGGCGTATTGTTTTGGGTTCTCCATCTAGTAATGTTCTGAAGACTTCGGGGTTGCTTCCGCCGGACGAGACTGTTGCGGTTGGCTATCAGCCTGCTTGGGCTGAACTCATGACCAGCGTTTCTAAGCCTCATGGTCGTTTGTGTAACGATCTTGATTATTGGGTTTTTCAGCGTCGTTATGGTACGACCCTCTATAATAGTCCGAGTAATGCTGAGGTCGCTCAGAAATTTCTCGATGGTTTAGGTAGTCATGTCGATACTCTTGATGTCGAGACGTTTAATGCTTGGCTTAAGAATACCTATGAGGCTACGGATTTTGTTCCGTATATCCTCCCGGCAATGTACAATTATGTCTTTGCTGACACTGATCCTAACGCTCAGAATTTCGTGCTGGATAATTCGGCGGAAATTTCTGTTTACCGTGAGAAGTCTAAGGTTAATGTTCCTAACACTATTTGACCATGAAAAAACATTGTTTTTCTTATTCTGATCTTCCGCGTCGTATGGATGTGGTTGAGCCTGTTTTGGTTCATTCTTGTTCCGAGGATTGCCTTATCCATGGTGTCAAGTCTCTTCGTCAGGGTTTGCAGGAATACTGGGAGACTGGTGTTTATCCCAGTGATCGTGTTCAGCATAACTCGGAAGATTATTACGACGAGGATTCTACGACGCAGGTTGATCCGTCGACGGATTTTTCGCTCGATAAGTTCGAGCGTATCGAAAAGATTGTCGAAGTTGCTTCCGAGCGTGAGCGTAAGAAGCATGAGGATGATCTCGGTGTTGCTTCCGATGAGGAACTTAAAAAGTAGTTCGTTATGTCAGCTCTTGTAACATCTGCAATTATCGGTGGAGCGGCCGCGCTTGGTAGCGCGGGCGCTTCCGCCATTTCTGCCGGAAAGATGAATCGGCGTGCCGTTAAGTATGCTACTGCTGAAAATCAGCGTCAGCGTGCTTTTCAGAAGGAGTATGCCCAGTATCTTTCGGAGCTCGAGGCTAAGCAGAACCAGGAGTATTGGAATAAATACAATTCCCCTTCTGCTCAGCGTATCGCACGTATGAAAGCTGGTATGTCTCCTTTTGCTGATGAGTCCGGTGTTCAGGCTATGGGTGTTGATCCCGGTTCCTATTCCGGTTCTTCTCCCTCTTCTCAGCCGTTTACCCAACCCGGCGGTAATGTTATGTCTCCTCTTGCTCCTGCCTTTGCTTCAGGTGTCCAGCAGGCTCTTTCGGCGCGTCAGGCCGAGGCAAATATTCAACTTACCTCTGCTAATACCGCCAAGACCCAGGCTGAGACTATCAAGACCCAGCAGGAGAATTCTCTCTTTGCCTTCACTAAGGCCGCTGCCGAATCGGATGCGCTTTCCAAGCAGTTTAAGGCTAAGGTTGCTGAGGTTGAAGCTCAGTTTGCCGAGGCTCAGGCTCTTACTGATTTGGCCGAGCGGAACGCCCGGATCGAGTCTATTTGGGCTCAGGCCAAGAATTTACTGGCTTCTGCCGCTAAGTCGGATGCTGACCGCTTGTATCTTGATTTCATGAAGGATGCTAACCGTGCGAATGTTCAAAGCCAGACTGCTCTTAATCAGGCTCAGACTGGTGCGGCTACTTCTTCGGCTGCTCTTATGGATGCTCAGCGTGAAACCGAGGAGGCTTTGCGTACTGGTAGAATTAGGCTTACTGAGGAGCAGGCGCGTGCTGCTCTTGCTTCCGCTGGTCTTTCTGAGGCTCGTGCGGGTCGAGAGTATAACGAACTTATTGAGGCTCTTACTAATACGCGTTCAGCCAATTCTCTTTGGGGGATTGTTGATCGTTATGTTCGTAAGACCGAAGCTATTCTTCCCGGTGGCCCTCAAGGTAAAGCGGATGAGTTGCGTTTTGCTCTCATAAAAGCTATTTCGAATTATTCGAAATAGTGTTATATTTGCGTATGGTACTATTCATTGGTAATATTGGTGCTGGTGAGATTATAGTGTTGTTTCTCTTTTTGGTCTTGCCGCTTGGTTTGCTCCTCCGTGCGATTATTCGTTATTTGAATCGCCATTGAATTTTAATCCCGATCTCTTTGAGATTGGGATTTTTTGTTCTATTGGTATGATTTTTCGTGAGTACTCGTCTCCGATCGGAGACGAGGTCTCGAATTTTTTGTTCTTTTGGTCGGAAAACTCACCAGCTTCGCTGGTAAATACTTCGAAAATACGGTGTTGATGGCCATCGGTTGCGTATAAGCGGTTATTACACTGTTTTAGAGTGACTTATGAAGATTTGTGACTACCGTATTTTCAGTTCTCGCCGCCAAAGTACCGTCTTTGGCGTGCGCAATGGTTGCGTAAAAGGCCCCCTTCTCTTGCCAATATATGCCAGATGTGGAAACGGCATCTATGCCGTGGTTCCGCATCGGTTTTACTCCCTGCTCTATATGTGTAGTACTCAATAATATATCTGTGCGTAGCACACCATCGGGTGATGGGGAGGTTTGGAGGGGAGTTAGGGGGCTCTGCATATGAGATTGTCTGCAGGCCGTACGCGTGTGCGCACTATGCGCGCGCGTGTGCGAGACGCTAAGTAGCTCAGATGCAGGGTTTGGCCCCTACTCCCCTCCAAATCTCTCCAGTTCTCTTTATAGGTAGTTTGTTATATAAGATGCCGTATTTCTGCGTGTTACATTTGTAAACTTTGCGCCTTCAAGGCGGATCGCTCGTGCAACGTTGCAAGTTTTTTTTACATTTTTAAATGAATTTATTGGATTGTTAATATTAATTCAATCGCCGAAATGCGAATCCCCCTGAAACGGCGATAACATTACGCCCCAAACCCTGAGCGCCTCTATGAGACTGGAAACGTGCGCCTAACGGGTTACTGTTCCGCAACGTAATAGCGATCCCTACGTTTCAAATATCGCCTGCGCAGGAATCAAGCTACGCTTCGGTCGTGCTCCAAATCCCTTGCAGGATAGCACGCCGGAGACACAAAAGCACAAATTTTATCCGCCTACATACCAACACCTTAACAAAATACCAATACGGCACATGGCGATCGTATGTCATTTCCGTGTTTTTTTGCTATTTTTGTAACGGTTAAATCAAAACAAATGGCTGGAAATGACTGCTGTATAAAACGCTCGGCAATTATCCTCAGGGCTTTCATGCTTTTTTTCGTGCTGTGGTATTTCAATATAGCCGTGAGGCCGTTCGAAGGCTGCATCGGCAGTTCGCAGACGCTCCATTATACACTGAATTACCTGTTGGCGGGGCTTATTCCGACCTGGGCATTGTTCCTGCTGCACGCACGCCGGGACATCGCCTCGTCGATGGGCCTGTCGCACGGTTTCGGCACAGGGCTGCTCTTCGCCGTAACGGCGACGCTGCCGATGATCGCCGGGTATGCCGTCATCGGCGAGTTCGACCGGGAACTGACTGCCGACGCAGCATTTACCTGGATATTCATTGCCGGGATATTCGAGGAGCTGGTATACAGGGGATTCGTCTTCGGGCAGCTCTTCCGATACGCCCGTTGGGGGTTTCTGCCCGCGGCACTATTGACGGCACTGGCGTTCGGATCGTTGCATCTCTACCAAGGGCACGACCCGGTATCGGCACTGACGGCCTTCGGGATTACGGCACTGGGCAGCATTTTTTTCAGCTGGCTCTATGTCGAATGGAACTACAACCTCTGGGGCGTAATCTGGCTGCATACTCTGATGAACCTGCCTTGGATAGTGTTCCGCGTAAGTACGAGCGGCGCCGTCGGCGACACAGGGGCCAACGCTTTGCGGCTCTGCACCATAATCCTGGCAATCGGCCTGACTGTTGCATACAAGCGGAAACGGGGACTACCCTACCGAATACAGATCAATACATTAATTACCAACAAGATACAAAATGCGTAAAATCTACATCACCCTACTCATAGCCATCCTGTGCGGCGGCTGCACATCTCGCCGCCCGGCGGACGGCGAGCCGCTGTACGTCTCGATCCTGCCGCTCCGGAGCCTCGTACAGGGAATCGTCGGCGACGATTTCGACATCGAAGTACTCGTACCGCCGGGAGCGAGCCCCGAAACCTTCGAGCCGACACCCCGGCAGTTCGTCGGCCTGAACAAAGCCCGCATGGTCTTCAATGTCGGGCTTATCGACTTCGAAACCACGCTGTTGGCAAAGGTCGAAGACCAGGCGAAGGTCGTCGATCTCAGCCGGGGCATCGAGCTGATCACCGGCACTTGCTCGCACGGCAGCCACGGCCATACGCATACGCACGGCATCGACCCGCATGTCTGGACATCGCCCCGGGCATTGCAGAAGATGGCGGAAAACGCCTATGAGGCGATCCGGAAAGCCTATCCCGACTCGGTAAAGTATGAAACGAATTACAGGCTGCTGCAACAGGAACTGAAGGCACTGGACGAACGGACGGCGGCACGGATCGCCGCAAGCGACGTGGAATATTTCATCATCTACCACCCCGCCCTCACCTACTACGCCCGGGACTACGGGTTACGGCAGATTGCCATCGAAGCCGACGGGAAGGAACCGTCGGCAAAACAACTGACACAGCTTATCCGGCAGGCGCGCGAAGACGGCGTGCGGCGCATCCTCTACCAAAGCCAGTTCCCGGCATCGGCCGTGGAGGTCATTGCCCGCGACATCGACGCCGAGTATGCGGAGGTAGACCCGCTGCGTGAGGACGTGATCGCAAACATCGAGGAGATAACCGGCATAATCACACGGAGATGAACCTGGTGACATTACACCACGTCGGCGTAGCGTACGACGGGTACGAGGCGCTGAAAAATGTCGACCTCACGATCGCACAGGATGATTTCCTGGGAATAATAGGCCCCAACGGAGGCGGGAAAACGACACTCGTGAAGGCGATCCTCGGGACGGTACCCCACACCGGCGAGGTCGTGCTCTCCCCGGAGTTGTTCCGCGGCAAGGAGCGGCTGATCGGATATATGCCCCAGATCAGCAATTTCGACCGGACATTCCCGATCTCGGTGCTGGAGGTGGTATTGTCGGGGCTGCAAGGGCACCGGGGCTTCGTTTCCCGGTACACGAAGGCAGACCGGGCGAAAGCCCTCGGGCTGCTCGAAACATCGGGGATCGGGGAGACGGCACGCAGCCCCATCGGCGAGGTTTCGGGCGGGCAGATGCAGCGGGCGCTACTGTGCAGGGCGGTGATTTCAGACCCGAAGCTGCTGATACTGGACGAGCCTGCGAATTTCGTGGACAACAAATTCGAAAACGAGCTTTACCGGACGCTGCGCGAACTGAACGGCCGGATGGCGATCGTCATGGTATCGCACGACATCGGCACGATCACCAGCGTGGTGAAGGAGATCGTCTGCGTGAACCGCCGCGTGCACCGCCACCATTCGAACGTCATCACCGAGGAGCAGCTGCGCAATTACGACTGCCCTATTCAGATCGTATCCCACGGGCATATCCCGCACACCGTGCTGGAGCACCATCCGGGCGACTGCTGCTGCGACCACGACTGATCCGGGGCGGGACAGCGCACACGCCTGCCTGCGGCTGGGGCGCGATGCCGGCAAGGCCGCCTGACCGGCTCCGCCAGCCGCCGCCCAAATGTACCCGCCGCAGACCGGTTACACGGTCTTCGCATTCCCGGGCAGGGTGATGAATTTCGTCAGGAAAGCCCCGAAAAGGTAAAGTCCGGCCAGAATCCACACGACGCCCTCGCCGCCGACCAGCCGGTAGAACACCCCGACGATGGCGGGGCCGACGAAAACCGGAAGCCCCGCACCGAGGTTCAGCACGGAAACGGCTGCCCCCTTATCCTTTTTGACAAGCGAGGGCATCAGGGCCGACAGCGGGACATATCCGGCAAGCAGGGCGCCCCAAAGCACGCCGGCAGCCATCACCACCCAGAAATTGCCCGCCGAAAACTGCGGCGAATAATAGAACAGCAGCGTGGTGATGCCGCAGCCCACGCCGCCGAACCAGATAATGGTGTTGCGCCACCCCACTTTGTCGCCGACGAAGCCGAAAATGAGATTGAAGACGATGTTGGCCGTGAAAATCGTGCCCCAGATCCGGAGCCACTCGGTCGTCGTGAACCCATAATCGGCCATATACATCGGAAGGAAAACGGGAAAAGCGAATTGCGCCGTGGTGTTGATTACACGGACAATGCCGCCCAGGAGCACCTTCGGTTCCTCCTTCATGATGGTGATACCCTTCAGCAACTCCTTCATCTTCTCACGGGTACCGCCCGCAACGGCAAGCCGCTTCTGCGACTTGTTCATCACCAAGGCAAAAAACGCCCCCAGCAAAGCCCAGAATACGGATGTCCACAGCGTATTGATATTGCCGATGCGCTCGATGGCCCAACTGGAATAATAGGCCCCGAGGACGTTCAGCCCTCCCGTAAATACGAACCAGAACCAGCCGACAGCCTTTCCGAGGCCGTCTTTGGGGGCGGCATAGGCGATCCAGACCAGAAAAGAGTAGGCGAACAGCGGATAACCGAACCCGCGCAGGGCATAGGTCACGAGCATCAGCGGGTAATGCAGCCCGGGCAGCGACAAACCGACGAAGCCGCAGGTGCCCAGCAGGTAGAGCACGAGCCCGGCGAACATCGTCCGTTTGACGCCGTACGCCTCGGCCAGGACGCCCGAGAACCACGCAGAAATGGCGATGGTCACGCCGTACATGGTGAAAAGCCCGGCGGATTGCTCCAGGGACAAACCCCGGCCGATGAGGTACGGGCTCAGCCATCCCTGCTCGATGCCGTCGCCCATCATGAAAATAAGAATTCCCAAATACGCCCAGGCAAGGGGTTTGGGCAAGCCGATTTTGTCGAAAATTGTCCGGTTCATAGTAAGTATGGGTTTACGCTGGTCTGGGGTTTCGTCGATATTCCGGCGTCATCGCCGTTGCGCCCTACCCTTTCCGGAAAATTCCGGATAAAAATAGCCGCGATGCTCCGGGAAGACAAAGGAACAACAAACGAAATATTAATTTTCTTTTTACAACCCAACAAATATACTTATTTTTCATAAAAAAAAGCAAAAATAAGAAAACAAAACACAATAATAAAAAGCAATCCATAAACCGGGGTGTTTGATTTCAGTATAGAACCGGCATGAAAAGCGCACGCGAGGATGCGAGGGAGGACAGACGGGAACAGGGGCGAAAAGGGAGCGCGCGAGGACGCGGGGGGGGGGCAGGGAAAGGATAAGGGAGGAACAGACGCGGTACAGGAAAATACAACGGGGAGAATCGCGGAGAGAAGTGGCGGGAAGGATGAGAGATGAAGCGAGTAACAGGCAGGGAAGAGTGCCGGGAGCACAGCCCAGGAAACAGATGGGAAAGGCTATCGGGAAAGGCTTTCAGGAGAGCTGCCAATGCCGGATGAAGGCAAAAAAAGCGGTTCCGCCATGCAGAACCGCCCCTAATCGGAACGAACAGGCTTTACTTTTTCGCCTCGTTGATCTTGCTAAGCTTCTCGAAGAGTTTTTCGAACTCACCCACCATCTCGGCACGCAGCGCAGCATAGTGCTTGCGGACAAGCGAGGGGTTATGCGGCTCGGCGGGATTGTTCGCCTTGGTGAAAAGGTCGTTGCGGACAGCCACGGCCTCCTGCATCACCTCGAAAATCTCCGTCTCTTTCGAAGGCTGAAAACAAATTGCCATATCGCAGTCGAAAACCACCTCTTCCAGACGATAGTCGATCTCCTTTTTCAGGTACCTTAAATTTGCCATATTATCGTGTATTTAAAAATTTCCTGGACAAAGGTACGAAAAAGCTTTGGATTACCAAAGGTTTATCGGGCGGGGTCGATTATTAAAAACTTTTATTATCATTTGCAGCGGTTCGGAAAAAGGCCAACCGGGGCTCCCGGGATCGGATCATCAGAAACCGGAGAAAAACCACTGCAGCTGGCAGCGGAGCCGTTTCCGCATCGGCATAGATTGCACCCGCCACCGATGCACACCTACGAAAAAAGGATTCCCCGGTCGCGGGGAATCCTTTTTATCGGCGGATACCGGGCTACATCCTTTCGAGTTCCCGGTAGGTCATTTTGCCGGCTTTGGCGGCGGCCTTGGCGGCCTGTGCCTCCTCCCTGGCGATCTTGCGCGCGGCACGTTCCTGTTCGCGGGCGATGCGTCGGGCTTCACGGAGTTCCTTCTTCGAATAGTGCCCGGCCTCCTTCAACGCTTCACCTGCCTCGCGCCGGGCTTCGCGAAGGTCTTTCCGGTAATCGGTATCCCCGGGCATCTCGACGATGATACCCGTTATCGACTCGTCGACAACCTCGCATCCGCACGGCTCGCAGCCCTGCCCGGCAGGCTGGGGTGCGATTTTGGGCTTAGGGATCATCGTGCGCTGCTCGACAATGCTGCCCGCACCGTAATTGATCGTCAGTTCGACGCGGCGAAGCGGCGGCAGGATATGCTTTATCATATACTCCCAAGCCGCAGGTATCTTTTTCAGCGCCAGCTCCTTGGCATCGGACGACTGTTTCCCGTCGAGGATTCCGAGCACGGCCTGTTTGTCGGGTACGGGCGACCGGGCGACCAGCGCACGGCACATCTCCCAATCCTCGGCGACGGAATTGAGCGTGACGTCGTACTTCTTCGAAAAACCATACTTCTTGTCAACGTAACTCTTGAAATCGCGGGCACGGTTCCGTGCGAGGGTCTCGTTGAACGCCCGGGGCCCGTCGGGCGAAGAATAGCCCGTGATTTCGACCGATTTGACATGCATCAGCGTATCGCGCATGAGGTTGTCCACAAAGGCGTTCAGTCCGTCAAGTTCGCGCGAATTGCCGTCGAGCGCCGCGGAAAGGCTGGCCAGGTTGATCTGGTAGCGGATCGAATAATCCGTGTCGCCCTGACGCTTCACAAGGAACCTGCGGACGATGTAATCGCCGTCGGTGGCCTCCGACAGCATCACGGTGTCGGCCGCAGGCGCCGGCACCGCGCTCCCGGCCCGGGCCGTCGCTCCGGCAGCGGCACACAACGCAAGGGATAGAGCGAATGTTGTAAAGATTGTTTTCACGCAATAATGGTGTTGGTTAATTCATGCCACCCTATTCGCAAGATTCGTACCACGCTAAATGCCCCGGTGCGGAACAGGATCAGGATTTTTCGTTATATTTGTAAAACCTTATTTACCATAAATCTATCCCGACATGCAAATGGATCTCCTCGACAATCCCAAAATCAAGCAGATAAAACCCCGCTATCTGCTGCTCGCACTCATCCCCGCAGTGCTGTTGTTAATCGCATTCATAAGCTGCACGACGATCGACAGCGGTTCGGTCGGCATCCGCTTCAAGAAATGGTCGTCGGACGCCAGCCAATACGGAGGCGTTCTCGGAACGTGCAAAGGCTGGGTGTGGTACAACCCCATCACGCAAAAGATCTTCGAATACCCGATCTACGTCCAGCGCAAAACCTACGAACCGTTCCGCGTCAACGCCAAGGACGCCTCGGAATTCACGATGGATCCGACGATCGCCTACCGGCTCGACCCGGACAAGGCCACGGCCGTATTCACCAAATACCGCAAGACCCTCGGGGAGATCGAAGACGGTTACATCCGCACCTGCATCTACGAGGCATACCGTACGTGTGCCAACCAGTATACGTCGGACTACCTGATGTCGCACCGCGGGGAATTCGAATCGGAGGTGCGCAAACGCCTGGAGGTGAGCCTCTCGTCGGAAGGATTCCTGGTGGAGGAATTCACGTCGCAGATCACCCCTCCGCAATCGCTCGCCGAAGCCATCAACGCCAAGAACGAGGCCGTACAGAATGCGCTGAAGGCGGAAAACAAGGTCAAGGAGGCCGAGGCGAACGCCAAGATCGAAATCGCCAAGGCACAGGGCGAGGCACAGGCACTGCGCATCAAAGGCGACGGCGAAGCCTATTACAACCGCGTCGTGGCACAATCGCTGAGCCCGCTGCTCGTGCAGCAGGACGCCATCGACAAATGGGACGGCAAACTCCCGACATACAGCGGCGGCGGCGCATTACCGTTCATCAACATCGGGAAATGACCCTGAACTGCCTGCCGGGAAATAATCCCGGAAGCGGTACATGAGGGGAGGGCGTATACCCTCCCCTTTTTATATATAAAGGTATGGATCGCATTCGCATGGGGGGGGGAAATGCCCTTGCCCAAACAAATACGTCTTTTTAACGAACATTTCAGACCGGAATCATATCCCTCTACGCCAAAATTGCTACTTTTGTCAAACAATGGGAAATTACCGGACATATCTGAAACACACTTCTGCGGAACATTCGCTCCGTAAGGCCGGTCATTTTACCCCCCCCCCACGGGACTGGGCACATAGTACACTAACAACCAACGTATTACACCCATATTCAGGGATGCTCTCAAAAGAGCATCCCTTTCTTGCGTTTACCTGTCACTTCCCTTTTAACAATAATCCTACAAAATGAAAAGAAAAAGCTATGAGATGCCCTCCGTCGAGGAGGTGCTCGTGCTCGTCGAACAAGGTTTCGCAGCGAGCCAGGTAGAAAAACCGGATGACGACACGAATGAATACTGATGTGTCCGTTCGGGAAACTTATGTGTATGACTAAAAAAATAAGACGATGAAAATTAACAAATTATCGTATTTATTGCTTGGGGTAGCCCTGTGCGGCTGTACGACGGACACGACAGAAGAGTCGGGAGCGAAGCAAACCGATGCGGACTTCATCGTACGCGCCACCGTCGGGGACGACGGACAGACCAGGGCTGATATGACGGAGGACGGGCTGAGGTTCTCGTTCAGCGCCGAGGATGCCGACCGGATCGGCCTGTACCTGAACTATCCGGCCAACGACTGGACGGATCAGAACCTCTGTTTCGAAGCCGTGAACTCGCAGACAAAAGGCTGGGTGGATTTCAAGCAGGTGTCTTCCTCGACATTTGCCATCCAGGAAGGGCTGAATGTTTACGCCTACTACCCGTACGAAGAAAACGAAGCCCAGGTATCGGGGACGACGGACGGCACGGCCGATTCGCGCGCGGCCGTGTCGAGCAACTGGGCGGGTACGCGCAACCTCGAAGTCCCGGCCGAACAGCAGCAGGTTGCCGGCGACGACTTTTCGAACCTGGCAAAATACTATGCACTGGCGGCCGTGCCCACCACGGTGGTCAACGATACGGACAATACTCCCACGGTAAAACTGAGTTTCTCGGGGATATTCGCGCTGCTCCGCATCCGGCTGGTGAACGATACGGACAACGACGTAACGATCGGCCGGGTCGATTTCGAGGCAGCCCGGAACCAGCCCCTGACGGGGCTCTATACGGCAGACCTGACGGCGAACCCCCAATTCGGGAATACGGACTACAAGACCACGGCCGTAGCGGGCAGAACGGACAACAAGGTATCGGTGACGCTCGCCGTCCCGGCGACCATCGCGGCCGGAGGAGACACCTATATTTACGCCGTAGTACATCCGCTGCAGATCAGCTACTGCGTGATTACGGCATGGACGACCGACGGCTACAAGTTCGTGGAGCGCAAGACCTTCAACGACAATACCACGGTATCGTTGCAGCGCGACATCCGCAGGACGTTCAGATGCACGATGTCGGACAGCAACAAGCTCCCGGTGGACGCCCCGTCCCAGGATGCAGAGGGGTATTACGAGATCGACTCCTACGAGGACATGCTGTGGGTTTCGGAGAATGCCACCGACGCTGCGAAGAAATATAAAATGACGAAGGACATTGACATGACGGGCAAAATTTACACCCCGATCGGATTCGGCACCAATTACACCGAAGGCGCCAAGGCACAGGAGTTCGCAGGCGAATTCGACGGTGGAGGCCATACGATCAGCAACGTCACGGTCAATCCGTCGTACCACACCTGCGTGGGAATTTTCGGGGCTACGAAATCGGGCGCCGTGATCAAAAACCTGAAGGTCGCCAACCTCACCTACGAGAGCGACCTGCCGTCGGAGAAGGCAGGCCAGCGGAAATGGATCGGAGGACTGATCGGGTATGCCCTTCCCGGAACGACGGTTTCGGACGTGGCACTCACGAACATCAGTCTGACGGCAAACGGGAGCAAAGAAAGTGCCTCCACCTCCTACCGCATTGGCGGCGTGATAGGCCTGATGGAACTGGGATCGGCGGAGGTTTCACTCTACAAGAACATCACGGCCGACGGCGTGACGCTGAAGGGCGGCTACGCACTGGGCGGTTTCGCGGGGACGATGCAGCAAAACGCCCGTATCGAGGAGTGCTCGGTGAAGAACGTCACCATCCGGCATAAGAACCAGATACTGTACGGGGAGACGAGCTATCCGGCTACCGGAGGGTATGTTTATGCCTCTTCGTATTTCGCGGGCGACGTGAACCAGGGAACGATCGACATCACCTGCTCCGGGGAGCTGGTCAGCGGGACGAATTCGCGCGAAGACCTCGACGGGCTCGGGTCGATGTATGAGTCGACTTGGGACATACAGCCCTATGTCGGCGAATTGTGCATCAGTACGCTGACCCTGAACGGCGAGGCGCTGAGCCGCAAGGTGGAGGTCGCAACACCGGAAGAACTGGCCGCAACGCTGGCATCGCGCGGCGGCGAGATCGCTGTGACCGCCGACCTCGACCTGACGGCCGCGCAAGCAGTGCAGGTCAACTACCCTACCGTGCTTACGCTCGGCCAAGGGACGAAGATAACGGTCTCGTCCAACAAGCTGGACAACTACTCGGATCTCACGGTTTCGGGCCCAGGCTCCATTACGGGCGATTACGGCCTGATCCGGAATTACGCAGGGGCCAGCCTGACCATCGACGGGGGCGCGACGCTCGAAACGACCAATAACCAGCAGGGGTCGGGCATCCTGAACAACGGCGGCAAGGTCGTACTCGGGGACTGCACCGTCCATGCGGCTTTTTACGCCGTTGCCAACCAGAGCGGCGGCAAGGTGACGGTCAATAACGGGAAGTTCTCCTCGACGGCACACAACGGAAACGGCCAGTGGGCATATTGCATCCGCACGTTGGGCGAAGGGACGGAAACCGTCATCAACTACGCCGAGGTATCGGGCGTACAAGGAGCCGTGACGGTCGACTCGGGCGGCAAGGTGACGATCAACGACGGTATTTTCTCGACCTACGACCTGTCAGGCACGGGCAACAATTTCCACGGGCTGGCCGTACTGGCCGACGGACATGCGGTCGTGAACGGCGGTAAATTTTACAGCGAAGGGCACGACTACTGCGTACGCCTGGGCGACGACGGTGCGGCAGCGGCTTCCGACCCGAGCACGGTCGAGCTGAAAGGCGGCTATTTCGGCGACATGGGGCTCGACAAGATCAACGGCGGCACGACGATCACCCCGGCAGCAGGTTACAAATTCGAACAACTGGCTGAACCGATTGTCGAGCAGTCCACGACCGTCCCCGGAAAAACCAACACCTACAAATACCGGATCGTGGCCCAATGACGGGCATGGTCATCACGAAACGCCTGCGGCGGCCGGGAAACCCGGACGGCAGACGATGCTGAAAGGGCAGCTCCCGCGGGGAGCTGCCCTTTTCGAAATCATATCTCAGCTTTCGCAGCCCGGCAACGGGTTACATCCGCTCCGGGACGTCGATGCCGAGCAGGTTCATGCCGCGGCGGATGACACGCGCCACCTGCCCGGCCAGCCGGAGGCGCATCGTGCGGGTCGCTGCATCCTCTTCCCGGAGGATCGAATGATCATGGTAGTATCCGTTGAACTGCTTGGCCAGCTCGTAGACATAGGCGCCGATGACCGAGGGGGCGAAATTTTCGCCCGCGGCGGCCACGACCGACGGATATTCCGTGAGCGTCTTCACCAGGTCGATCTCCTCGGGCAGATAATCGGCCTGCACGGCGGAGGAAAAGTCGATCCCGGCTTCGGTAGCCTTGCGTAGGATCGAGCAGATACGCGCATGGGTATATTGGATGAACGGCCCCGTATTGCCGTTGAAGTCGATGGATTCGCGCGGGTCGAAAAGCATGGTCTTCCTGGGGTCGACCTTGAGGATAAAATACTTGAGCGCCCCCAGCCCGACCATCGTCGACACGGCATTGGCTTCTTCTTCGGAGCAGCCGTCCAGCTTGCCCAGCTCGGCCGACATCTCGCGTGCGGTAGCGACCATGCCGGCGATCAGGTCGTCGGCGTCGACCACCGTGCCCTCGCGCGACTTCATCTTGCCCTCGGGCAGTTCCACCATGCCGTAGGAGAGGTGCGTGATATGGTCGCTCCAGTCGGCATACCCCAGTTTCTTGAGCACCAGCTTGAGCACCTGGAAGTGGTAGTTCTGTTCGTTGCCCACGACATAGATCATGTCGTCGAGTTTGTTATCCTCGAAGCGGCGGTAGGCCGTACCCAGATCCTGCGTCATGTAGACCGAAGTCCCGTCGCCGCGCAGCAGCAGTTTCTCGTCCAGCCCGTCGGCCGTGAGGTCGATCCAGACCGAATTGTCGGGACGGCGGTAGAAAACACCCTTGCGGAGCCCCTCCTCGACGAGGCTCTTGCCCAGCAGGTAAGTCTGCGATTCGTAGTAAACTTTGTCGAAATCGACGCCCAGCGCCTTGTAGGTCACGTCGAAGCCCTCGTACACCCAGCCGTTCATGGTTTCCCAAAGCGAGTAGACCTCGGGATCGCGGGCCTCCCACCTGCGCAGCATCTCCTGCGCCTCGAGCATCACGGGGGCGTTCTTTTTCGCCTCCTCCTCGCTCTGCCCCTGTGCCATGAGCTCCTTGATTTGCGCTTTGTAGTGCTTGTCGAATTCGACGTAGTATTTGCCTACGAGGTGGTCGCCCTTCATGCCCGACGTGGCGGGCGTTTCGCCGTTGCCGTAGAGTTTCCACGCCAGCATCGACTTGCAGATATGGATGCCGCGGTCGTTCACCAGGTTGGCCTTGATGACGTTATGTCCGTTGGCCTTGAGTATTTGCGCCACGGAGTAGCCCAGCAGGTTGTTGCGGATATGCCCCAGGTGCAGGGGTTTGTTGGTATTGGGCGACGAATATTCGATCATGACCGTGCGCCCGGTGGCCGGGGCCTGCCCGAAATCGGCATCGGCAGCGACCTCGTCAAAACGCGCCGCCCAGAAAGCGCCGTCGAGCACGAGGTTCAGAAAACCCTTGATGACATTGAAAGACTTGATTTCGGGGACGTTGGCCGTCATATACCCGCCGATCTCGGTCGCAGTGGCTTCGGGCGACTTGCGGCTTCGTCGCAGCAACGGGAAGGTCACGAGCGTATAATCGCCCTCGAATTCCTTGCGGGTCTTCTGAATCTGCAACTGTTCGCCGTCGAGCGTACCGTAAAGCGCCTCCACCGAGCGGCGGACGGCATCCGAAATAAAGTTCTCAATATTCATATCGTGAAAGAATTTGTCCGCAAATTTAGTATTTTTTCAGGGAATATTCAATCCCCGGCCCCATATTATTCGGACAGGGTGCAATACCCTGCCCCGGCACCGGCGGGCGCACAAATAAATTTGGCATTACACACGCCATGCATTATCTTTGCAGACAAACAAACCGGACACCCCAATGGAGTTCCTCATCATTCTATTATTAATCATCCTGAACGGCTTCTTCGCCATGTCGGAGATCGCCATGATCTCGGCGCGCCGCTCCAATCTGGAGATGCAGGCACGGCAGGGCGACGCCGGGGCGCGGCAGGCGCAGAAGCTTATCGAAGACCCGGACAAATTCCTTTCGACCATCCAGATCGGCATCACGCTGATAGGCATCCTCACGGGTATCTACTCGGGCGATGCGCTGGCCACGAAATTCGGCCGGGAGCTCGCCGCACTCGGCATTTCCCTGCGCACGGCCACGGTCGTGGCGCAGATCACGATCGTCATCGTCGTAACCTACCTGACCCTCATATTCGGGGAGCTCGTGCCCAAACGCATCGGCATGAACTCGGCGGAAAAGATCGCCAAGCTGGCAGCACGGCCCATGCGCCTGCTCTCGCTGCTGGCCTCGCCGTTCGTATGGCTCCTGTCGTGCAGCACCGCAGGCGTGACCCGCCTGCTGGGGCTCCGCAAATCGGATTCGAAGGTCACCGAGGAGGAGATACGCTCCATCATCCAGGAAGGCGCGGAGGACGGCGAAGTGCAGGAGGTAGAGCAGAAGATCATGGGCCGCGTATTTTCGCTGGGCGACAGGACGGTCGAGTCGATCATGACCTTCCGCAGCGAACTGGTATGGATCGACACCGCGATGACGCCGGAACAGATCCGCGAACGGGTCAACCGGGAGCCCCACAACCGCTATCCCGTCGGCGAAGGGAGCCTCGACAAACTCGCGGGCGTCGTCTACCTGAAAGACCTGTTCCGACATATCGACGACCCCGGATTCGACATCCGCAACCACCTTTCGCCCGCCAAGTTCTTCCACGAGGGAGCCGAGGTATACAGCGCGCTGGAACAATTGCGCAGCGAGCAGCTCGGCTACGGCATCGTGTGCGACGAATTCGGCGTAACGCGCGGCATCGTCACCCTGAAGGACATCTTCGAGGCGCTGGTCGGCGAGATCCCCGACGGCTACGGGGAACCCGACATCGTACGGCGCGAGGACGGCAGCGTGCTCATCGACGGGCAGTGTCCGTTTTACGATTTCCTGGCCTTCTTCGGCGCGGAGAACGCCGTTCCCCGCAATGCCTACAATACGATCAGCGGACTGGTTCTCGACCAGCTGAAACACATTCCCGCCACGGGGGAGAAGTTCCGCTGGAACAGTTTCGACCTCGAGATCGTCGACATGGACGGCGTCCGCATCGACAAAATACTCGTAACACACGACCAAGCGGGCGAATCATGAAAATTGCCGACATAGAACTCGGGGAGAAACCCCTGCTGCTGGCGCCGATGGAGGACGTGACCGACCCGTCGTTCCGCTACATGTGCAAGCGTTTCGGCGCCGACGTGGTCTACACGGAATTCATCTCCTCCGACGGGCTGATACGCGACGCGGCCAAGTCGCTCAAAAAACTCGAAATCGACGACGCGGAGCGTCCGGTGGGCATCCAGCTCTACGGCCATCTGGTCGAACCGATGGTCGAGGCGGCGCGCATGGCCGAAGCGGCCGGCCCGGACATCATCGACATCAACTTCGGCTGCCCCGTGAAGAAGATCGCGGGGCGGGGCGCCGGGTCGGGCATGATGCGCGACGTACCGCTGATGGTCGAAATGACGCGGAGGATCGTGGAGGCGGTCGGAAAACCCGTGACCGTGAAAACCCGCCTGGGCTGGGACGACGAGTCGAAGAACATCGAGGAGATAGCCCTGCGCCTGCAGGACGTCGGCATCGCGGCGCTCACGATACACGGCCGCACACGGGCCCAGATGTACCGCGGCGAAGCCGACTGGACGCTGATCGGCAAGGTGAAGAACAATCCGCAGATACAAATCCCGATCATCGGCAACGGCGATGTGGATTCGGGGCCGAAAGCGGCCGAAATGTTCGACCGCTACGGCGTGGACGGCGTGATGATCGGCCGCGCGACCTACGGGCGCCCGTGGATATTCCGCGAGGTGAAACACTACCTTGCCACGGGCGAAGTGCTGCCCCAGCCATCGGTCTGCGAGCGGGTGGAGATCGCCAAGGAGCACCTGCGAAAATCGCTGGAAATCAAAGGCGAATACGTGGGCATCCTCGAAATGCGCCGCCACCTGTCCAACTATTTCAAGGGGTTGCCCGATTTCAAGCCCACACGCCTGAAGCTGGTCACGCTGCTCGACATCCCCGAGCTGTTCGCCACGCTCGACTCGATCGCCGAGCGCTGGGGCGATTTCGACGTGAGCGGCACAGTGCCCGAACCGCTGTCGCACGACCTGTAATTTCACGGGGTCACACGAAGGCCTGATTCCGGTCGGTGGCCGAGACGGAGATGGAACGGGGTTTTGCCCGCTCTGCGCGAAACAGCAAAAAATACGCCTGATCCCCTGTGGAATCAGGCGTTTATACGCTCAGATACAACGGCTACTTCAGCACACGCTCGACATAGGCTTTGTAATCCTTTACGACGGGCTCGTACTCCTCGTCCTCGAAGAGCGGCGACGAGATCAGGAAATCGGCCGACGAACGGTTGATCGCCGTCGGGACATTGTAGAGCGTCGCCAGGCGCAACAACGCCTTGACGTCGACGTCGTGCGGCTGCGCCGACATGGGATCCCAGAAGAAGATCAGGGCGTTGATCTTGCCGTCGGCGATCAGCGACCCCAACTGCTGGTCACCGCCCAGCGGGCCGGATTTGAGCAGCGTGATTTTCAGGTCGGACAATTCCCGGATCCCATCCGCGGATTCGTCTTCCTCGCGGTGATCCCGCAGTGTCTTTTCGACCATCTTACCGGTCGTACCCGTACAAACGAGATGATGGCGGCTCAGGTTCCTGCTGTTCCAGTCGACCCATTCGGCCAGGTCGCGTTTCATATTGTCGTGGGCAACCAGTGCCAGCACTTTTGTCATTTTAGCCATAGCGATATTTTTATCCGTTGAACAAAGATAATACAAACACGGGGATTACGGATAAAAACAAACGAATTTAATCGGGATACGACACAACAAAAAAGCCCCGCTCGGGCGGGGCTCAGGGGTTATTCGGTTTCGGCCGGAAGCTTGAACTCGGTAAACCCGGCTTTGACGAGGATGTTATACCACGCAAAGCACTTCTTGATGTCGGAAACGTGTACCCGGTCACGGTCATAGTCGGGAAGCACCTCGGCGAAACAAGCTTTCAGTTTTTCGGGGGCCTCCTTGGGGCTGACGGCCTCGCGGCCGCCCGTATGGGCATAGATCTTGGTGAACACATCGGCCAGGGGAATGTCGTCTCCCTCTGTGAACATCGAGATCTCGGTCAGCGAACTTACTTTCGACGTCGCCGAAGCGTTCATCCGCCTGCCGTCGAGCAACGATTCGACGATCACACCGTGCGTGGACTGCGCTACATACTTATAAAGTCCGGGCTGGCCCGAAATGGCCAGAATTTCTTTCAATTCCATATTAAATTATAGTGTGGTAAATTAATTCGCTTCGGGGTTGGGCATCGGCTCCGGGTCGGTCTCTTCCTGCACGGTATACTCGTACACCTCGGAGAACGTATACACGCTGTACGCAGAGACGGCAAGTATCTGGAAGGTCACTTTCGTGCCGGCCTTCTCCTTGCCGATCGTACCTGAATAGCGTTTTTCCGTATCCGTCTTGTTGGTACTCAGCCATGCACCCTCTTCCTTCACCTTCGTCTCGTCGTCGTTGAGGGCACGCAGGATGCTGATGCCGGTAAATCCGTATTCACTCGTGACGGTCGCCGTTACGCGGACGTCATCGCCGGCATGGACATCATCAAGGCCGGGGCTGCAAGAGACATTCGAAATTACGGGCGCAACCTTATACTCGGGGCCGAGTTCCTTGTTGCAAGCCGCCAGGCAGCATGCCGCCACGGCCATGATAAGCAATTTTTTCATTTTATAGGCAGATTAATTGTTTTTCACATGCACATCCATCTGCGGGAAGGGGAAGTTGATCCCCTTTTCGGGCAGCTGTTTGTAGAATTTCTCGTTGTTTTCGAAGAACACGTTCCAGTAATCGGCGTTCTTCACCCAGGCGCGTGCCGAAAGGTTGACCGAGCTGTCGGCGAGGGCTGCTACCCACACCACGGGCGCAGGATCGCCCAGCACGCGGCTGTCGGCGGCAAGGATGGCGAGGATCGCCGCACGCGCCGTATCCACGTCGTCGCCATAGGAAATACCGATCGTCCAGTCCACGCGGCGGGTATCGGACGTGGAATAATTGTCGATGATGGCCGTGGCGATCGAGTTGTTCGGAATGTAAATTGTCTGGTTATCGACCGTAGTGATGACCGTCGAGAAGAGTTTGATCTCGCGCACGGTGCCCGACTGTCCCTGTGCCGAGATGTAGTCGCCGACACGGTAAGGCTTCATCAGCAGGATCATCACGCCGCCCGCGAAGTTCTGCGCCGTACCGCTCAGGGCCATACCGATGGCCAGCGTGGCGGCGGAGAAGACGGCGATGAGCGATGTGACGTTGACGCCCAGCGTCGAGACGACGATCAGCACCAGCAGCAGCGTGAAGATCACGCGCACGGTGTTGCGCATGAACGACCGCAGCGAAATATCGACACGGCGGTGTTCCAGCGCCAAGTCGAGCAGCCTGACGATGCGCCGCAATATCCAGCGGCCGATGAAATAGATCGCCAGCGCGAGGGTTATTTTCAGCAGTATCCAGACCGACTCGGACAGGAGGTTTTGCAATACGGTCTCGAAATCGAGGTTCGCAATTTTATGAACGGTTTCCGCAAAATTGGCTTTCTGCACACTGTCGGGCAGCATCAGCGGCGCGGGCGTATCGGTTCCTAAAAAAAGAGGCCACATATACCAGAAATAAAGTTTGTCTGCAAAAATAACCAAAAAAAAGAGAAGTTTACTAACTTTGTCTACGAATTTACGGAAAAGAAAACAGGAAAAACGCTACAAGATGCAAAACAACGTCGAAATCATCCAGATAAATATATCCGGCGAAGACAAGCCGGGCATGACCTCTTCGCTCACCGAAATACTCGCGCGCTACGACGCCTTCATCCTCGACATCGGCCAGGCCAACATCCACCAGTCGCTGACGCTGGGCATCCTGTTCCGGACTACATCGGACAAATCGGGCAACATCATGAAGGAGCTGTTGTTCAAGGCATCGGAGCTGGGAGTGATGATCCGTTTCACTCCCATTTCGGAACAGAACTACGACAACTGGGTCGGCCGGCAGGGCAAAAACCGCTACATCATCACCCTCCTGGGACGTACGGTCACGGCACGCCATATCGCCGAAGTGACACGCGTGGTGGCACAGCACGGGCTGAATATCGACGCCATAAAGCGCCTGACGGGCCGCATCCCGCTCAGCGAGGACGACCGTGCGGCCAAATCGTGCATCGAACTTTCGGTGCGCGGGTCGCTCACCGACGAGGAGCGCAGTACGATGCAGGAGGGGTTCATGAATCTGTCGGAAATCGGCCTCGACGTCTCGTTCCAGAAAGATGACATCTACCGCCGCAGCCGCCGCCTGATCTGCTTCGACATGGATTCGACGCTGATCGAGACCGAGGTGATCGACGAACTGGCCGAGCGCGCCGGCGTGGGCGATGCGGTGCGCGAGATCACGGCACGCGCCATGCGGGGCGAGATCGACTTCCGCGAAAGCTTCACCGAGCGCGTGGCCCTGCTCAAGGGGCTCGACGTCTCGGTCATGGAGGAAATAGCCCGTAACCTGCCCATCACCGAAGGGCTGGAGCGCATGATGACGATCCTCAAGCGTGTGGGCTATAAAACGGCGATCCTCTCGGGCGGGTTCACCTATTTCGGCAACTACCTGCGCCAGAAATACGGATTCGACTACGTATATGCCAACGAGCTGGAGATCGAACAGGGCAAGCTCACGGGGCGCTATGTCGGCGAGGTGGTCGACGGGCGCCGCAAGGCCGAACTGCTGCGCCTGCTGTGCCAGTTCGAGGAGATCAACATCGCCCAGTCGGTGGCAGTCGGCGACGGCGCCAACGACCTGCCGATGCTCAACCTCGCGGGCCTGGGCATCGCATTCCATGCCAAACCCAAGGTGAAGGCCACGGCACGGCAGTCCATCTCGACCATCGGCTTGGACGGCATCCTCTATTTCCTCGGTCTGAAGGATTCACGCATCGAACAATAACCCTATGCGACTGTTGCCGCTGCTCTGCGTGGCCCTGCTCGCGGCGGGGTGTTACGACTCCCGGTTCGGGGAACGCGGCGACGACGCCACGCCCGAGCCCGTCACGGCGACCATCCGGCAGCTGCGTGAGAAATTCGCCGGGACGACCTTCCCCGTCACGGGGGACATCGTGGTGTCGGGGCGCGTAACCACCAGCGATTACGACGAGAATTTCTACCGCACGTTCTGCATCGAAGAGGACGGGGCGGGAATCGAAGTCATGGCGGGCATAGACCACCTGCACAACGATTTCCCGGAGGGCTGCCATGTCACGCTCAGGCTCAGGGGCCTGGCGCTGGGCGAAAGCCACGGGGTATTGCAGGCCGGGCGGATGCCCGCCGCAGGAAGCGGTTTCACGACCGATTACATAGGGTCGAAAGCGGCGCTGGACGCAGCGGTGACCCGCAACGGGGAGGCGCTGGAACCCATAGCCCCTACCCTGCTGTCGTCCGGCGAACTGACGCCGGAGCGATGCGGCACGCTGGTGCGGATCGGGGCGCTAAGCTACACCCCGGAAGACCTTACGCCCGGGACATGGGCCGGATACAAGCGTTTCACGGACGACACAGGCGCGGCGGTCTACACTTATGTGCGCAGCTACGCCCGGTTTGCGGACGACGAGGTGCCCGTCGGCCGCTGTACGCTCACGGGAATCCTGCAATACGACGCCACCGGGGAAGGGCGTTACATCCTCAAACTGCGCGATGAAAACGATTGTACCCGTTAACCGGCTCCCGGCGATATCCCGCACGGCACTCCGCACGGCCGTGTGCGTCGTGCTGGCGCTGACGGCCCTCGCCGGGTGCGACAAGGCGTCGGGGCTGGAATTCGACGACAACACGCCGCAGGGGACGGTCACGATCGCTGCGCTCAAATCGCGTTGCACGGGAGCACAGGCCGCCGTCACGGAGGACATCACGATCGAAGGCGTGGTGACGGGCAACGACCTCTACGGAGAATTCTACAAAACACTGGTCGTCGAAGACACGAGCGGCGGGATTTCGATAGCCGTGGACGCTACGGAACTCTACGTCGACTACCCGGTCGGCACGGCGGTCACGATCCATTGCAACGGGCTGTTCCTGTGCGACTACGGCGGCAAGGTAATGCTCGGCACGCGCCCCACGGGCGAATATGCCGGGCCGGGGAGGATACCTCCGGCGGAGGCGGCGCTGTACCTGCGGCGGAAGCAGGCGGAAACCAGGCCCCTACGGCCTCGGACGCTCACGTTCGGGGAGGTAGACATGCGGCATACCGACACCTACGTGCATTTCGAAGGAGTGCGGTTCGTGCAGCAGGGCAACTGGTGCGACCCCGATCCCGAGACCGGACGCCCCGCGACGACGGAGCGGCAGATAGCGGATGCCTCGGGACGGGAATTCATCGTCCGCACGGCAGGTACGTGCACCTATGCCACGGAGCCCGTACCGCAGGGCACAGGCTCCGTATATGGGATAATCGACTATTTCAACGGGAAATACACGCTCCGCATCGCCAACCGCGAGGTGGATTTCGCTACGGTTGCAGCGCTTCCCACAGCATATCTTTCAAGCGGGGGATATTCAGCCCCGAAACCGACGAGATAAACACCGACGGGACGCCTTCGGGCAGGTGGGATTTCATCTCTTCGATCAGTTCGTCGTCCAGCATGTCGCATTTGGTGATGGCCAGCAGCCGCTGTTTGTCGAGCAGTTCGGGGTTGTACTGCGTAAGCTCGCCCAGCAGAACCGCATAATCGCGTTTGAGGTCGTCGCTGTCGGCCGGGATCATGAACAGCAGCACCGAGTTGCGCTCGATGTGGCGCAGGAAGCGCGTGCCCAGGCCGCGGCCCTCGTGCGCCCCCTCGATGATACCCGGAATATCGGCCATGACGAACGACTTGTGATCACGCACCTCGACGATGCCCAGGTTGGGTTCGAGCGTGGTGAAAGCATAGTTGGCGATCTTGGGTTTGGCAGCCGAGACCACCGAGAGCAAGGTGCTCTTGCCCGCATTGGGGAACCCGACCAGCCCGACGTCGGCCAAGACCTTCAGTTCGAGGATGAAGGTGCCTTCGTCGCCCTCCTCGCCCGGCTGCGCATAGCGCGGCGTCTGGTTCGTGGCGCTCTTGAAATGCCAGTTTCCGAGGCCGCCCCGGCCGCCTTTGAGCAGTACGAGCTGTTCGCCGTCGGCCGTCACCTCGCCGACATCTTCGGTGAGCGTGGTGCCGTCCTCCTGTTCGACCACACGCCGGGCGACCGTGCCCAGCGGCACGGGGATGACGATGTCCCGGGCGTCCCGGCCCGACGAGCGGGCTCCCGAGCCGCACTGCCCGTCCTCGGCGAACTGGTGGCGCTGGTATTTGAGGTGGATAAGCGTCCAGTACTGGCTGTCGCCCTGCAGGACGATGCTACCGCCCTTGCCGCCGTCGCCGCCGTCGGGGCCGCCGAAAGCCACGAATTTTTCACGGCGGAAATGCGCCGAGCCGGCCCCTCCGTGTCCCGAACGGGCAAATATCTTCACGTAATCTACAAAGTTCGAACCTGCCATACCTTGATTATTTAGGTTGCAAAGATAGTGCAAGCCGAGAGCAAAAGCAAGTTTACTTGCATTTTGCCGAAGCGCCGCCTGTCTAAAACAAGGTTAAAGATAGTGCAAGCCGGGGCGATGCCGGATTTATTTGGAGATGCCCGGGCATCAAAAAAGCCCGTGTCGGGGACACGGGCCTTGAAGTAGCTGGGTGGAGGCTTATTTCTTACGCGTCAGCACGATGTCGGACACACCGAGGTAGTAACGTGCATAGGCCCCCTGCTTGGGATGCCACTGGAACAGCGACGGCGTCCAGGTTTTTCCGGAGATTACGGTCGACCCCACACGCAGTTCGTCGCCGGCGACCGTGACGGGAAGCTCGCATTCGCAATCGGAGAAGCTCTTGTCATCGGCACCGCCGAGCAGGTAAACCGGGCCGAGTTCATCGGTAGTGAACCAGCTCAGGACATTGAACTTGGTTGTAGCTTCGACAACGATCGAACCGTCCTCCAGGAGTTTGAGGAACCACTTGGGGCCGAAGCCTTCGAGCGCACGGGCTACGGAAAAGCCCTCTTCGATCAGCTGTTCGTAGGTTCGGGCACTGCCCTCTTTCTCGAAGTCCCCGAGGCCAAGGCAGACGAGATAGTTCTCCTTGCGGTATTTCCGCGAGCCGACCTGTGCCATGATTTCGACATCGAACGTCCACTCCTCGGTCGTGAAGAAAAACCCGCCCGTAGCAGGATCAAATCCCGTAGCGTATTTGACGCTCTGCTTGCCGCCCCACTCACCGACGAGGGCGTCGAACTCGGCCGACTGGATCATTCCGGAAGTATCCTCTGCGAGCGTGGTCACCTTGATCTGGGCTGCATCGGATGCGGTGTACTTCGGGTCGGTGGAGAGCGCCTTGACGGTGACCGTATATTCCGTACCCGGATTCAGGCCGCTGAAACGGGCGGAAGTTTCGGACGTGGTCGCTTCAGTGCCGCCATTGAGCGAATAAGCATATACATTTGCATGCTCGACGGCCTGCCAGGTCACGGAGAAAGCGGTCTCCTCGACCGAACTCTGGGCGAGGAGGGGTGCGGCGAGCTGCGTCCCGTTGTTATCCCCGTCGTCACCGGAATCGGAATCGCTGCAAGCGGCAAAACCCAGCAACAGGGAAGCACACATTAAAATTCTGCTGATCTTTTTCATTGTTGTTCGTATTTATCGGTTATGAAATTCTTACGTGATCTTTTATTCAGCCTTTTCGGTCTTCTGTGTCGCCTCGATCCAGAAATCGGAGCCGCTCTTACTGATGCCCAACACACAGACCGAATAGGAGGTTCCGGCTGCCAGCCCGGTCTTACGGATGGTCTGCGTCCCGGTATACTCGTCCTTGGTGGGCATCACCTCCTTCTTGAACGCCTCCAGTCCCCCGGCCATTAATACTTGCATGGGCAACGAAGAGGTCTTCAGGACATAGACATAATATTTCTCGATGGCGGCATCGGGCGTACAGACGACATCGAACCCGTCGGAAGCGACATTCTCGAACGTTACCGTCACTTCGCCCGACGCATCGGGAAGGGTCGTGGCAGGAGCCGATACGAGGACGGTCGTGAGCAGGTCGCCCGGGGCGTACCACCCTACTGCGTAGACGACATAGTCGGTTTCGGGTTTCAGCCCGGTGAACTCGAAGGGATGGTCACCCTGTACGAGTTGTGTGGCCAGGTACTCCTCGAAACTAACGCCCGCAATCAGGGCCGAAGCGCTGAGTTTGCGGCGCACCGACCCGATAAATTCCTCCGTCGAAGCGTATTTGTCGAAGTCGGACTTCAGGGCATAACCACAGTAGTAGGTTCGCGTCTTGCTTTTGGGAGATACGGATACGGAAATGCTGTTCATCCCGGTCTCGGCAGCCGAAAGCGTAAAGGGATTCTGTTCCATGGCGGCGGCGACCGTCAGCTCGGCGAATTCGGAATCGAGGAACTGCACCTGCCCGGAAACGGCTTTCACACGCACGGTAGCCGGCATACCGGATTCCAGCCCGGTCACGACTGCCGACAGCCCCGTAACGGTCAGCTCCTCGCCGCCATCGACCGTATATACATAGGATGCCGCATCGGGAACGGCTTTCCACACGACCGTCGCGGAATTCTCCGTGGCGTCGCCCGCCGAGAGGACAGGAACCGCCAGTTGCGTGGCCGGCAGGGTTGTCAGGGTGATTTGGGCGAATTCCGAATCCAGGTACTGCTCCTGCCCCGCGACAGCCTTTACCTTGACAGTATAGCTGCGACCGGGCTCCAGTCCGTCGAAGCGCACCGAAGGCTGTGTTACGGTCGTCTCGGCGCCACCGTCGAGCGTACAGGCGTAGGACGCGGCGTTCTCCACGGCATCCCAGGTCACGGCGACCGATACCTGCGTTACGGCGTCTTCCGCCAGGACGGGTGCGGCCAAAGCAACGGGATCCACGGGTTTTTCGTCATCCGAGCAACCTGCAAAAGCGGCCCCGAGGACAAAAAAAACTGAGAAAAGTAGTTTTTTCTTCATAGCTGAAAAAGTTTAAAAATATTTGCTGCAAAAGTTCATTAACCTACTGATTCAAAGTCCATACAGCCCGAAAAAGATTGCCAGAAAAGGCTGTATGAACGAACGAATCGGTTTTTGTAAATATCGCTACGAATCGTCCATAAAGTTCTCATACCACGCCAAAAAGGCGAACAAGGCCGATAATCGGGAAAAACAAGGCGATAAAAGGGAATGACAGAATGTGACATTTTTTTACTATTTTTGCCTGCAACGTCACCCCTTCTTCATACATACGAAAACACATGGGCTATCTCGAACAGGCTGTGCGTTCACGGTGGGCCGTCCCGATGACGGCTTTCCTGATCCAACTGAGCCAATACTGGAATACGCTGGTAACGGTCACCTGGTGGTCGAAACGGGCGACCGTATCGGTCGTCTGGTTCTGCGTCCTGTGGCTGGCGACCATCCTGCTGCTGGAAATATTCCTGAACAGGCGGTTCCCATTCCCGGTACGTTGCCTGCTGGGCACGCTCGTCATCGCGGGAGTTATCCTCACGGCCATGCTGGTCATATCGCTGCAGTCCGAAAAACCGTGGCTCACACTGGGATACGACGAAGTCGGGTATCTGATCATCACGTATACGATATGCCTACTGATCGGCAGCATCGTACTGATGATCAACAAGGAACGCCGGCATGAAAAAGAGATCGAGATGCTCCGGATAGAGAACCTCAGCAGCCAGTACAATGCCATTGCCAACCAGATAAGCCCCCACTTCTTTTTCAACGCACTGAGCAACCTCTCGTCGCTCGTACGCGGCGACAAGAAACAGGAAAGCCTCGAATACATCGGCAACCTGTCGGGCATATTCCGGTACATCATCCGCTTCAAGGAGTCGTCGCTGACGACCCTGGGCGAGGAGCTGAATTTCATAAATTCGTACAAGCAACTGATGGACGTACGCTTCGCCGAAAGCTACACCTGCGAGGTCGACATTCCGCAGCAGGCGCTGAACATGCGCATGCCCAGCCTTTCGCTGCTGCCGCTGTTCGAAAATATCGTCAAACACAACGTCATCGACAGCGAGCACCACATGCGGATCACAATCTCGTTCAACGACAACAACGAACTGGTGATCGCCAATCCGGTCTATCCGAAGCTCACGCCGCCCGAATCGAACGGCATCGGGTTGACCAACCTGAGCAACAGGTACAGGCTGCTGCTGGGTAAGGAAATACGCATCGAGAAAACCGAGGGGGGGGTGACGGGATGTTCCGGGTGTTCCTGCCTATGGTCAAGATGAACATAAAGCATACGCGATGAGGGTACTGATCATAGAAGACGAAATGGGGGCCCTCGACGACCTGAGAAGCATCCTCGCGGAATCGGCCCCGGACATCCGGATAGCGGGTACGACGGAGAGTGTCATGCAAAGCGTCGCATGGCTGGAAAAGAACCCCGTCCCGGATCTGATTTTCATGGACATCCATCTGTCCGACGGTTCGGCTTTCGAGATATTCAGGCGGACGGCCGTCGAGGCGCCCGTGATCTTCACGACCGCCTACGACGAGTACGCCATCCATGCCTTCAGGGTCAACGCCGTGGACTATCTGCTCAAACCGCTCGCCATCGACGAGGTGAAACGCGCACTGGAAAAATACCGGCGGCTCAACCGGCCGCAGGTACTCCCGGATATCGAGAAATTGTATGAAATGATTTCCTGCCAGCGGACGAATTCCCGCAGGAACATTCTGGTGGCCTACAAGGACAAACTGCTGCCGATCCCGACGGAGAAAATCGCCTTTTTCTATTCGACCAAGGAGACGTCGAGGGTATACCTCGCCGATGGCAGCAACTATGCCTACAACAGGACGCTGGAGAGCATCTGCGACGACATGGATCCCCGGGCATTCTGCCGGGTCAACAAACAATACGTCGTCGCCAGGGAGCACATCACAAGCATCGTCGTATGGTCGAATAGCCGCCTGCTGGTTTCGATGGATACCGAGACGCCCGAGCCCGTATTCCTGAGCAAAAACCGGGCTGCGGAGTTCAAAAAATGGATCACGGGATAAGTCCCGTCCCGGAAAAAACATTTACAGGCGTGCGAGGTATCCGCAGCGCACCAAATCCTCTTCGCCGCGGGTGAGGTGGGTCTGGCCGTCTGCCAGCACGTAGAGGCGGTCGGTGATATCCGTCACATGGCGGTGCATATGGTCGGTCAGGAGAATGCCTTTCGAGGATTTTTCCTGCCGGATCAGCGCCTTGAGCGTCGACACGTGCAGCGGGGCGACCTGCGAAAAAGGTTCGTCGAGCATGACGAATTGCGTCGGACTGCGCAGGATCAGGTAGGATTCCAGAATACGCCGCTCGCCGCCCGACAGGGCGCGGATCTTCGTACCGCGCAGTTTGCCGAACAACGGGAACCATGCCAGCAGGTCATCCCACGGCAACCCGAAGTCGCGCAGTGCCCGGTCGACGGTCAGCCAGCCCGGGATAAATCCCTGCTGCGCGAGGTAGCGCACCTCGTCGGCCCGAAAACGGTCATGCCACACCCCGTCGATGCGCATCGACCGGAAATCCGCCCGCAGCGAACCGCACAGTATCTTCATCAGGCAGCTCTTGCCGCACCCGTTGCGGCCGAGCACCGCCGTAACGCCGCCCGTTTCAACGGCGAGGTACACTCCCGAAAGGATGCGCCGGTCGCCGAACGACAACTCCACGGAGTCGATCTCGAGGATATGTTTCTCAGAGGGGTTCATAAAGGAAGGCGGCCGTCAGTTTCAATAACACATAACACAGGATAAAGTCCACGCCGCAACTCACGCCCAGCAGTTCGCGGCGCCGCACGCCGAGGTTGCGGTAGTAGAAAAACTCGTCACCGTAACGCTGGACGATCCAGACATAGAGATAAAGCGGATAGACCGCCGCCTTGCCCAACAGGCACCACGGGACGATTGTCGGGCCGTGGTTCGAGACCACCCATGCCAACCCGATACTCACGGCCATGCAAAAAAAGAACATGGCCGAATAATAAAAGCGGAGTATGAGCAGCAATTTCCGGATCATCGTCCAAATATACGAAAAAAGCGGGTGGAATACAGACCACCCGCTTTTTATTCGGCGTAAACGCCAAGTCGGCATCTCCGCAAGAGAACCCGCTGCGGGCAGGAAAGCCGGCGATGGCGTTACAGCGCCAGCGGCTCGCAGGGAAGCCCCCAGGCCTCGGCGACGGGCCGGTAGACCACTTTGCCCTGCACGATGTTGAGCCCCAGTTCCAGTTCGCGGCTCTCCTTGCAGGCACGGCGCCAGCCCTTGTCGGCGAGCTGGACGACGTAGGGAAGCGTGGCGTTGGTGAGCGCAAGCGTCGAGGAATAGGGCACGGCGCCGGGAATGTTGGCCACGCAATAATGGAGGATACCGTCGACATAGTAAACGGGGTCTTCGTGCGTCGTGGGACGCGAGGTCTCGAAGCAGCCGCCCTGGTCAATGGCCACGTCGACCATCACCGAGCCGGGCTCCATCTCCCGGAGCATGTCGCGCGTAACGAGCTTCGGGGCCTTGGCGCCGGGGATCAGCACCGAGCCGATCACCAGGTCGGCATGTTTGAGCTCTTCGCGGATATTGTATTCCGAAGACATCAGGGTCTTGACGTTCTTGGGCATCACGTCGGCCAGGTAGGTGAGGCGTTGCAGCGAAATGTCGCAGATCGTCACGTCGGCCCCCGTCCCGGCAGCCGTACGCGCCGCGGCCGTACCGACCACACCGGCGCCGATGACGAAGACCCTGGCGGGCTTCACCCCCGGTACGCCGCCCAGCAGCTTGCCTTTGCCACCGCGGGGTTTTTCGAGGAAATAGCGCCCTTCCTGCGTGGACATACGGCCTGCGACCTCGGACATCGGGATCAGCAGCGGCAGCGAGCGGTCGGCACGTTCGACGGTCTCGTAGGCGCAGCATACCGCCCCGCTGTCGATCATGGCGCGGGTAAGGGGTTCGCTGCTGGCGAAATGGAAAAACGTGAAGACCAGCTGGTCTTTGCGGATCAGCTTGTACTCGGGGGCGATGGGCTCCTTGACCTTGACGATCATTTCGGCACGGGCATAGACATCCCCGATCGTGGGAAGGATCTCCGCCCCTACCGCCGTATAGGCCTCGTCGGCAAAACCGCTGTTCACACCGGCCGTAGCCTGCACATAAACCGTGTGGCCCCGCTTGACGAGCTCCTGGGCGCCTGCGGGGGTAAGGGCAACGCGATTCTCGTTGTTCTTGATCTCTTTGGGAATACCGATAATCATAAGGCTTGAAGTTTTTAGGTTTTTTTGCCTTTTAATTTACGGATTTTATCCGGAACAGCAAAAAAATCCGGCGATTTTTCACTTGCGGATCAAAATTTATAAGAGACTGTAAGGTAGAACGAACGCGGATAGGCATAGGTATAGCGCGTGGCGTGGGGTGCGAAATAGAGGGCGTCACCCGAACGGATACGCCGGACGCGCAGCGACTCGTAACCGCTGTAAACCGTATCGGCATCGCCCAGCAGGTTGCGCAGCATGAGCGAAGCGGTCAGCCGCGAACGGCCGAAATAGAAGGATTTGAAAAGCGAGGCGTCGAGCGTGGAGGCATCTCCGAGACGCTCCTGGTGCGTAAAGGCATCGAACGCCTCCTGTGTAATGCCGCCCTGCCGCGCGATGCGCGCCGTACGGCGCAGGGGCGCAGGCTCGACGTAACGCAGCCCCGCATATCCCGCCGAGGCGCGGAACCCCCATCCCCGGGGGCCGAAATAAGAGAGTTCGGCGCAAGCCGTAACTTGAGGTGCGGCGCCGAGCGTACAACCGCCCATGTAGCTTTCGGCACGGGTGTCGACGGCCGAATTGTCGACGTCGGAGATGACCGTAACGCGCGGGTTACGGATATATTTGTACCGCCCGCCCGAAGCGGCGAGCGAAAGGCTCCAGCGGTATGCGAGGCGGAGGTCGGCAGCGGCCTCCACGCCGCAGGCCATGCGTCCGATGCCCGTAACGGCCATGTCGCTGTATACGCCTGCCATATCGTCGTAATAACGGCGGGACTGGATGCCATCGAGCGTGGCGACGGCGAAGGCCGTAATGCGGAGCGAAAGCCGTTCGCCGGTACGGGTGAAATTGAGCTCGGCGGCGTAGAAATGCACGGCAGAGGGGGCGTCGACCGTACGGTTGTTATACAACGGCTGGTAGAACAGGTCGGCGGCATCGGGCACCGCAGCCCCGGCTGCGGCCGATGCTTCGAGGTAGCTGCAGGGCGAGAAAGCCCACCCCACCAGTGCCTTGACCGTATAGGGCGTAAACCCCATCCGCCGCGAGCGCCCGAGGGACTGTGTCCCGGGGAAGAGCTCTTTCTCATAATACCCGCGGCGCAGCACGACGGCATCGCCCAGCGCGAGGGCGACGTCGGCACGAAGGCGGTCGGAACGGTACTCGGCCGACAGGCGGACGGTGGCCTCGCGCGTCGAGAGCGCATAGTCGTAGCCGAAACGGTCGCCCTCGCGGACGGTGCGGCCGGGATGGCGCAGGTCGTTTTGCAGGAGGTTGCCGTAGGTGTCGTCGTCCACGAGGTACTGGTCGATGTCGGTGATATGATCCGCCCCCAGCAGGTCGCGCATCTGTTTGTAGCTGCGCGTGCGGGCATGGCGGTAGGAAAAGCCGTAGCGGAGCGTCAGCCGTTCGTCCGGCGCGGTCGTAAAGAGGGCGTCGAAACCGAAGTTGCGGATACGTTCGGCGCGGTCTTCGAGCGTATAGACGGCATGTCCGCCCGCCATGCGGTTGCGGGCGATCAACTCGTCCCAGCAAACCTGCGTATAGCGCGCGTCGTTCGACCGCCATGCCAGTTCGGTTTCCCGGTCGCCCGTATAGCCGGGCAGGTAACGGTAATTGTCGGGCATGGGCGTACGGGCGTCGTACCACCCCAGGGCGCTGTATTTCCGCACCCCGTATTCGGCCCCGGCAGCCATGTCGAGCCAGGTCGCGGGCGACAGCCGCACGCAGTACGTAGCGGCGGCCAGCGGCACGAACTCGCGCCGCACGCGCGAATTGCGGACTTTGCCGTCCTGGAAACCCCAGGCCGGATTGTAGAGGTTGTCGCCCGTAAGGCGGAAAGCCTCTTCGACCGAAGAAAGGCGTGTGCCCCGTACCGACGGCGGGACAATGAGGAGGAATCCCAGCGTATGGCCCTCGCCCAAATGCCTGGCGGCACGGAATCCCGCCGTCAGGGCATTCGTGAAGACGCCTTCGACGTGCATGTCGCGCCCCGTGCGGGCCTCGACGGCGGCAGCGACATCCCAGCCGTGGCCCGCAGGCCGCGCAAAGGCAAGTTTCGCCCCGGCCAGGTAGTTGCGGTCGGTGAAACTGACGGAGGCATGGCAGGAGGGTTCGGCCAGCGCCCCGGGGAACCGGAAGATACGCACGCCGCCGGCACTGCCGATGGCCTCGGGCAATGCCGCGATCCCGGCACGGCGCTCTTCCCGAGCCCCGAGCAGCCGCAGCGAACCGAAATAGCGGGACGAAATCCCCAACCCGGAAAAGGAGGCCGCCTCCGAGGAGTAATGCTGCCCGCGGCGGCCGAGCGCGATGTAGGGCAGATTGAAGGCCGAAATGCTGCCGTAGAGGTCGGGCATGGTCTGGATTGCCCGGTAGAAAAGCGAGGAGTCGGTAAGCACGATGGGCGTACGCTGCTCATAACCCGTGCCATAGGGATAGTATTCGTCGTCGGGGAGCTGGGCCGCAGCTCCGCACACGACGAACAGGAAAACCACGGTAAGAGCGTATTTGCGGAGCATGCACAGGGACTTTTCAGAATACAAATATAACTATTTTAAACATGTTTTAAATAGCAACAATAAAAACCGCTGAATTTCGTCCTTTATGGCAGTTGTGCCGGCAGAAAATATTTTTTGATTTTTCAGAATCAAATAATAATATGATATACAAACTATTACGCGCACATAAGCACGGGGGGGGCTAACACCGTACGCAAATTTGGAAAATCGGAAAACAAACCTCATATTTGTGAACTCTCAACAATCTCAAAGCGTCCTGACATGCAAAAAGCCCTCGCTCTCCTGCTGTCGGCAGCCATGCTGCTGTGTCTGCATCCGGCTGCCGCGCAACAACCCAACACCCTGACCGGGACGGTCACCGATTCGGCTTCCGGCAAAGCCGTCGGCTATGCCACCGTCTCGCTCCAGCGCGACTCGGTCACGGTCGTGAACGCCGTAGCCGCCGATACCGACGGCCGCTTCTCGCTCAAAGCCCCCGAAACGGGCGACTACCAGCTCTGCATCACGATGGTAGGCTACACGCCCTACAAACAGGCCGTGGAAGTGCCCGCATCGGGCAAGGCGCTCGGCAAGATCGCCATCACGCAGGGTGTCGAGGTCGGCGACGTGGTGATCGAAGTCCAGAAACCGCTCGTAATGGCCGACGCCGAGAAGACCACCTACTCGGTAGAAGACGACCCGCAGGCTTCGACGAGCACGCTCGACGAGATCATCCGCAAGGTTCCGCAGCTCTCGCTCGACGGCGACGGCAACGTCCTGCTCAACGGACAGAGCAATTACAAGATATTGCTCAACGGGCGCAATTCGGCAACGATGAGCAACAACTTCAAGGACGTGATCCAGAGCATGCCCGCCTCGCAGATCAGCCGCATAGAGGTCATCACCAACCCCTCGACCAAGTACGAAGCCGAAGGCGTGGGCGGCATCATCAACCTCATCACCCAACGCAAGAAGCAGTTCCACGGATACAACGGCAGCGTCGGCGCGAGCGTCACGGTGTTGGAGAACCCGGCCTACAACGGCAACGCCAGCCTCTCGATCCAGGCCGGGAAGTTCGCGGCGAGCATCATGGGCTATGCAGGCTACTACGACGGGGGCCGTACCCCCTCGGAATCGGAGTCGTGGCAGGAAAATTACGACTCGGAGAACCGCTACAACCGCAGTTACTCCGAAAACAAGGGCAGCTCGCGTTACGGCAACGTCGGACTGGATATGAGCTACCAGCCCGACACGCTCAACCTGATCACGCTCAACGGATGGCTGTGGCTCGGCCGCAGCCGCTACAAATCGCTGGGCACGAACGCGATCCTCGACCCCGAGATGAACCCGCTGCTGGAATACGGCAGCCGCAGCATCCAGAAATGGAACTACATGGGCGGCAGCGTCTCGCTCAATTACGAACACACCTTCGGCAAGGAGGGGCACACGCTGACCATATCGGATGAAGTCGAGATCGACCCGGACAAAGGCCATACAGACCGGATATACAACGACGGATACGATTACAGGGCGTTGCAGGATGCGGACAACCGCATGACGGGCAACACCGTGCAGGTCGACTACGCCAACCCGCTGTCGGAGCACCACAAGATCGAGGCGGGGCTGAAACACATCTACCGCAACAGCACCTCCGACACCGACAACAAGCAGAGCGACGAATACGGCACATTCCCGATTGAAAAAATAAAATTCACGGGCATGGATTACCGCCAGCACGTGCTGGGCATCTACACCGGATACGGATTCACCTACACCAAATGGTCGGGACGCCTCGGTGCGCGCATGGAACGGACATGGAACGACGCCGACGTGGAGGAGACCGCCAAAGGCACCTACTCGTTTTCGAACCGCCAGTTTAACGTGGTGCCCTACCTGAGCCTGACATTCATCCCCAAGGTGAGCCACAACATTTCGCTCTCCTACACGCAGCGGCTCCAGCGCCCGGGCATCTACATGCTTTCGCCGGCCGAGGACGACACCGACCCCACGCGGCTGTCGTACGGCAACCCGGGACTGGAAGCGGCCGTATACCACACGATCAACCTCCAGTACGGCCACTATGCCGCAAAATGGAGCATGACCTTCGCACTCAACACCTTCCTGTCGAACAACAACATGTCGTCGTACTCCTTCTCGGACGGGGACGGCATCACGAACACCACCTACAGCAACGACGTCCGTTCGCGCAGCTACGGATTCAACGGTTCGTTCTCGTACCGCCCGTCGGAGAAGGTCAACCTCTCGCTGAGCTACAACGGCAGGTATTCGCAGAACGATTTCGACGCCATGGACATCCACACCGACCAGTTCACGTTAAGCCAGAACCTCAACCTCGACTTCGCGCTCTGGAAGGAGGCGCGGCTTATGCTGGGTGAGAATTATTCGACGGGGTATGCGTGGCTCGGCGGCAAATCGGAAAGCTACTACTACTATTACATGGGCATCAAACAGCAGTTCCTCAAGAAGAAGCTCGACCTGAGCATCATGTGCAACAACCCCTTCGAGAAATACCGCAGGAACAGGAACACCTCGGACACGCCGACCTTCGGCGGCTGGAGCGAATACAGGTATGCGTGCCGCAGCCTCTATTTCCGCGTCAGCTACCGCTTCGGCAAACAGAACGTCGGGGTGAAACGCACTGCCAAGTCGATCCGCAACGATGACATGAGCAGCGGCGCACAGGGCGGTGGCGGCGGAAGCACCGGCGGCGCTCAGGGCGGAGGAGGGATGTAATCCCCCGCCGGCGATCCTGCCGATACGCCGGGCGCCGGCATCACCGCGTGGGCCATCATCGCAGGAGTCATCGCGGAAATCATTCCAGGAATCATCGCGGAAATCATCGCGGCATTTACGCGGCCGTCTTTCCCCTGCTGCAAGGGACGACGCATACGGCTTCCGGGCGCGGCATCCATATCGACGAAAAGAGACTGCCGCACAAGCAGCCGGAAACAGAAGTCACCCCTGCCGGAGTTTGTTCCGGCAGGGGTGAAATCGTAAAATCGGACTTGCCGGACAGCCCCTCTGTTATTTGCAGCCTGCCGTGCAGCGTCCTGCCGGGAACACCCGGAGCGGCCATCGGTCGCCCGATCCATGCGGATGGGGGCCCGGATCATCGACCGCACGGATTTCATAGCCCGGCAAAAATATGAATAAAATGATTGTTTTACTCATATTTTTTAATTACATTGTGAACAATATAAAACACATGCTTCACAATCATTTCATTAATCCTTTAAATTTACCGCCATGAAAAAACTTTTTTTACTCCGGAAAAGCCTGTTCATAGCTTTTGCGGCAGCGACCTGCGGACTCTTTTCTATAATAGGATGTGCAGCGCAAAAACCGGCAGCCGGACGGCAAGGCGAAGCGGCCGGAGGGGAGATCCGCCACGCACAAGCGTCGAAGGCACTGGAAGAGGGGCGGTTCGTGATCGAGGCGAATGAATTTTACCTCCCGGAGGACAAATCCCCGGTCAAGTCATCCACGGGCAACTACATATCCATGGAGGGCAAACGGGGCGTTATCAGTTTCACCCCCGACCTCTTCCCGAAAACACCGCTGGGCAACCTGACCATAACGGACGACACGGCGGAAATAACGCTGGAAAAGCGGAAAAAGAACGGAGACATACAGTTCTGCATGAGGATGACCGGGCCGGCGAATTCCCAGGACAGGAAGGTAATAATAACGCTGTACAAGGACACGGACAAATGCCATGTACAGGTTTCGAACGAACTTCTGGCATATCCCGTGGTCAAGTTCACGGGAGTGGTAAAGCCAGCGGGAGAATAACCGCGGCACCACCCGCAACGGCAACGGCCCCGCAAAGACGGGGCCGTTATCGTGAACCGTGCATCCGGAAACCGTGCATCCGTGGCGGGATTTGCCGCGTTCGCGGGCGGGTCAGACGGTTTTGAGCACTTCGAGCAGCAAATCCCAGAACTTGGGAACCGTGGCGATTTCGAGCCTCTCGTCGGGCGAATGCACGCCGCGCAACGTCGGGCCGAAGGAAACCATCTCCAGTTCGGGGTATTTCTCGAGGAACAGGCCGCACTCCAATCCGGCATGGATCGCACGCACCTTGGGCTCCGTACCGAACAGGCGTTCGTAGGCTCCGACGGTCTTTTCGAGCAGTACGGACTGCGGGTTGGGCGCCCAGCCCGGATAACCGTCGGAATGGGCGACGTCGGCACCGGCCAGGGCGAATACCGATTCGACCATCTGCATGACATAGGTCTTGGCGCTCTCGACCGACGACCGCTGCGACGAGGTGACGACGATGCGGTCGTCGCCCTCGAATTTCACCGAAGCGAGATTGGTCGAGGTCTCGACCAGCCCCGGCATGGCGAACGACATGGCGATCACGCCGTTGGGAACGCCCACCAGCGAGTAGACCAGCCCGAACTGCGTCCGGGCATCGAGCACCTGGTCGACCTCGGGCATCTCGTTGAGCGTAATCCTGAAATTGGGCTCGCGGAAGCGGAATTCGGCTTTCAGGTCGGCGGCAAAGAGGTCGTAGCGTTTGACGAACTCGGACTTGAACCGTGTCGGGACGCCGAAGATGGCGTACGCCTCGCGCGGGATCGCATTGCGCAGGTTGCCGCCGTTGAAATAGCTCAGCTTCAGTTCGAACGACTGCATGCCGTCCCACAAGAGGCGTGCGACGGTCTTGTTGGAATTGACGCGTCCCTTGTCGATGTCGTCGCCCGAGTGCCCGCCCTGCAGGTCGGAAACGTCGACGCGGAAGAAGGAGTAGTTCTTCGGCGCCTCCTCCATCGTATACCGGAACGTGGCGATGGTGTCGATGCCGCCGGCACAGCCGATGAAGATCTCGCCCTCGTCCTCCGAGTCGAGGTTGATGAGGTATTTGCCCGTGAGCATCTCCTCGCCCAGTTCGAAAGCCCCCGTAAGGCCGGTCTCCTCGTCGACCGTAAAGAGCGCCTCGACGGGCCCGTGCTGCACCGCGGGGTCGATCATGACGGCCAGTGCGGCAGCCATGCCGATGCCGCAGTCGGCACCCAGCGTCGTACCTTCGGCCCTGACCCACCCGCCGTCGATGTGCGTGCGGATCGGGTCGTTGTCGAAATCGAACTCCACGTCGGAGTTCTTCTCGCAGACCATGTCCATGTGGGACTGGAGGATAACCGCCGGGCGATCCTCGAAGCCCGGCGTGGCGGGTTTGCGCATCACCACGTTGCCGATGGCATCCTTCTTATACTCGATGTTGTGCTTCCGGGCGAAATCGACCAGGAATTCGATGATCTTGCCCTCCTTCTTCGAGGGGCGCGGAACCCGTGTGATGGCATCGAACTGCTCCCACACGATCCGGGGTTCAAGGTTTACTATTTCAGACATAATCTCCTAATATAATTTACAGGCACATCGCCGGGTTGCCGCCGGCCGTAACGCCGGGCGTACGTCCCTCGATTTCCGCCCATTCCATGACAATATTTACAACGGCAGAAAGACGCTCCGAGGATGGGGTATCTACAAGAATTCTTCCGGCCGAAGATTTTCAAATACAAATATACGAAAAACAGCGTAATTCACGGTATCCCGCGTCCGGTTTTTTGCATTTCCGGCTGGCTGCGACGGCCGAAAATTTGCTTTTGCCCCCCGCTTCCACTATCTTTACGGGAAAATACGGAACTCTATGACGGATTTCAGGATAGGACACGGATACGACGTACACGCGCTGGCCGACGGGCTGCCCCTGGTGCTGGGCGGGATCGAAATTCCGCACACGAAAGGATTCGTGGCGCATTCGGACGGCGACGTGGCGATACACGCCGTATGCGACGCACTGCTGGGCGCCGCAGCGCTGGGCGACATCGGGATGCATTTCCCCGACACGTCGGACGACTTCAAGGGCATCGACTCGAAAATACTGCTCCGAAGGGTTGCGGCGCTGCTGCGCGAAAAAGGATATGAGATCGGGAATGTCGATTGTACGATCCGGATGCAACGGCCCAAATTGCGGCCGCATATCGACGCCATGCGCACCGCGATGGCCGGTGCAATGGGCGTAGGCGATGACCGGGTATCGGTCAAAGCTACGACCACAGAGCATCTCGGTTTCGAGGGGCGCGAAGAGGGAGTTTCCGTCTCCGCCGTGGCACTGATATACAAAATGCAGGCCAAACCGGGCGAGGAAACCGTCGGATAAGAGGTTCGCGGGCTGCCCGACATCAGTGAAAGCAGCCGCTCAGTCCAGCCGCCGGAACTTGGGATCGCCGATCCGTTTGTCCCAGAGCCACCCGACATAGCGCATGACAAGATCGGGAGCCGTCAACGTCAGCACCGTTTCGCCGGTGGCGGTCGAAACCTCGAAGCCGGCATGGTAGGCCGTATCGCCGTCGGCAAAACCGAAGGAGATGCGCCAGCCCCACGCCAGGCGCTCGGCCCGGTAATCGGACAGGGACGGCGAGTCGAAATTGAGCACGTAAAGATACTGCGTGATGCCGCGCTCGGTCGGCAGGTGCACCCCGACGTGGTCGATGAACATGCCGAAAAAGTAATAATCGGTATAGATGCTACGGATCATGCCGCCCGGTACCTCCTGCATACTGTTCGGGAAAAACATGTAGTCGCGCGACTGTACCAGCGAGTCGATCTTCTGCGCATAGAGCTTCGCCCGGTAAGCACGGCGTTCGGGCCGTGTCATGCTGCGCATGGACTCCTCGTAGACGGTCGTATGCTCGACGACCTGCACAGGGGGCTGCTGGACAGGAACCACGGTCGTCTGGGGCACGCTGTCGACGGCGGAAGTGCCCAGCGTGAACTGCGGGACGGTCTGCGCGGACTGCGCCACAGCACCCGAGGCCCCGAAAACAAGGGCGCAAAGGCACAAAATCCGGACTACCACCCGCCGCGCAGGAGCAAAAGCCCCCGCCGGGGCGGGGGCTCGCAATCCGGGAAGGATTATCGTTGCAGCGGCATCCCGCCGCGACGGGAAAGACGGGAAGGGGGCGCCGCATCCCGTCCGGCGATACATCCCGGAACTCATGGTCAATAGAGCTGTGAAATGGTGCCCGAATACTCCACGGGGTTATACCATGGGTTGGTGATGGTCAGGTTGGCACCGCCCGTGCGGGAGAAGATCTCGAAGGTGAAGGTATAGGTCGACGCCGAGAAAAGCGAGGTGGAGAAGGTTACCATCCAGCCTTCGTGGGTCTGCTCGGTGGTATAGCCCTGCACGTTGGGCACGGTGTAGTTGATGATTGTCGTGTAATAAGGCGGCACATATCCCTTGACATAAGGCAGGCAGATGTCGACCGTGCCATCCCAGACACCCACGTTGAAGGCCGGGTTGATGATCTGGCGCATGGGGCCGGCCGGCTGCCGCTGCATGGTCTGGGGGTTGAACTGGAAGTTACGCGAAAGGATGACCGAATCCATCGTTTTCTCAAAATCTGCGATACGTTCCGCACGTCTCTTCTCACGCACCTCGCGGCGTTCTTCCTTGGGCGACAGAATCTTTTTCTGTCCGATCACGGTGGCGCAGACTGCGCACAGCAGCACGCTCACGACGATAATGACTGTTTTTTTCATAGCACATAAAAGGTTTATACGGCCATGAAAAATGCAAATACGGTGCCTAACTGCCTAAAGTCGTGACTAAAGACCCAGTTTTTTCAGAAATTCGCCCGTATAGCTGCGTGGGGCGCAGGCTATTTCGTGCGGAGTGCCCGCCGCGACGATCTCACCGCCGGCCGCCCCGCCTTCGGGGCCGATGTCGATGATGTGGTCGGCGACCTTGATCACGTCGAGGTTGTGTTCGATGACGATGACCGTATTGCCGCGGTCGACGAGTTTGTTCAGCACGTCGAGCAGCAGGCGGATGTCCTCGAAATGAAGCCCCGTCGTAGGTTCGTCGAGGATGTAGAGCGTACGCCCCGTATCGCGCTTGGACAGCTCGGAGGAGAGCTTGATACGCTGGCTCTCGCCGCCCGAGAGCGTGGTGCAGGGCTGTCCGAGCGTGAGGTAGCCGAGGCCGACCTCCTGGATGGCACGGAGTTTCTGGTGGATGGCAGGGATATTCTCGAAGAACTCCACGGCCATGTTGACCGTCATGTTCAGCACGTCGTCGATATTCTTGCCTTTGTATTTCACTTCGAGCGTCTCGCGGTTGTAACGGTGTCCCCCGCATGCCTTGCAACGCACGTAGACGTCGGGCAGGAAATTCATCTCGATGGTCTGGACGCCCGCGCCGCGGCACTCCTCGCAGCGGCCGCCCTTGACGTTGAACGAGAAGCGCCCCGCCTTGAAGCCGCGGATCTGGGCGTCGGGCGTCATTTCGAACAGTTTGCGGATGTCGGAAAAAACGTTCGAATAGGTCGCCGGGTTGCTGCGCGGCGTACGGCCGATGGGCGACTGGTCGACGACGACCAGTTTGTCGATATGTCCGATGCCTTCGACGCTGTCGTATTCGAGCGGCTGCCCGAAGGAGCGGTAGAGCTCCTTCGAAAGGATCGGGCGCAGCGTCTCGTTGACGAGCGTCGACTTGCCGGAACCGCTGACGCCCGTCACGCAGATGAACTTGCCGAGCGGGAATTCGGCCGTGACGTTCTTGAGGTTGTTGCCCCGCGCCCCGCGGATCACGATGCGCTGCCCCGTGCCTTTGCGAAGCGTTTCGGGGATCCCGATACGGCGGCGTCCGGTGAGGTAGTCGGCCGTGATGGAATCGGAACGCAGGATGTCGTCGATCGTACCCGCGGCCATGATGTGCCCGCCCTTGCGCCCCGCACGGGGGCCGACGTCGACGATGAAGTCGGCGGCACGCATCATGTCCTCGTCGTGTTCGACGACGATCACCGAGTTGCCGGCATCGCGCAACTCCTCCAGGCTGCGGATCAGGCGCCGGTTGTCGCGCTGGTGCAGGCCGATCGAGGGCTCGTCGAGGATATAAAGCACGTTGACCAGCTTCGAGCCGATCTGCGTGGCGAGGCGGATACGCTGGCTCTCGCCGCCCGAGAGCGAACGCGACGAACGCGACAGCGACAGGTAGCCCAACCCCACGTCCATCAGGAAGCGCAGGCGCTCGCGGATCTCCTTGACGACCTCCTGTGCGATCTTCCACTCCTTGTCGTCCATATAATCCTCGATGTGCGCCACCCATTCCGAAAATTCGGAGATCGACATGGCCGACACGTCGGCGATGCTCTTGCCGCCGATGCGGAACTGGAGCGCCTCCTTCTTGAGGCGCGAACCGCCGCAGACCGAACATTTGCGGTAGACGAGGAACTGCTCGCGCCATTTCTGGCCGCGTTTGGAGTCCTCGTCTTCGGTACGGCCTATATATTCGGCGACGCCCTCCCACGAGACGAGGTGGTTGCCGCCCGAAGAACTGAACTCCGAAAGGTTGATGGTCAACGGCTCGGAATCGCCGTACAACACCGCATTCAGCCCCGGCTCGGGCAGCGACCCGACGGGGTCGTCGAGCGTGAAATCGTAACGCCGCCCCAGCATTTCGAGAATGGCGAAAAGCATGTTGTTGCGGTATTTGCCCAGCGGTTCGACGGCGCCCTCGCGCAGCGAAAGCCCCATGTCGGGAATGATCTTCCCGACGTCGAAGACGGCTTCCTCGCCCAGCCCGTTGCAATGCGGGCAGGCGCCCTGGGGCGAGTTGAACGAAAAGGTATGCGGCGCGGGGTCTTCGAACGCGATGCCCGTCGAGGGGCACATCAGGTGGCGGGAGTAGAAGCGCTGCTGTTCGGTACCGTAGTCGTAGACGGCCATCGTACCCTTGCCCTGGCGCAGAGACTCCCTGAGCGAGGTCATCACCCGGTCGCGGGCCTCCTCGCCGACGACCAGGCGGTCGACCACCAGGTCGATGGTGTGTATCTTGTACCGGTCGAGGCGCATGCCGGCCGAAATCTCGCGGATCTCGCCGTCGATACGGGCATAGATATACCCCTTTTTGGCCAGCGACTCGAACAGTTCGCGGTAATGCCCCTTGCGCCCTTTGACGATGGGAGCCATCAGGGCGATCTTGCGCCCCGTGAAGCCCGTCATGATGAGCCCGGCGATCTGCTCGTCGGTATAATGCACCATCTCCTCGCCCGTGACGGGAGAATAGGCGCGCGACGCGCGCGCGTACAGCAGACGCAGGAAATCGTTGATCTCGGTCACGGTACCCACCGTGGAACGGGGATTTTTGTTGGTGGTCTTCTGCTCGATGGCGACCACGGGACTCAGGCCCGTAATCTTGTCGACATCGGGACGCTCCATCGTCCCCACGAACTGGCGGGCATAGGTAGAAAGCGTCTCCATGTAGCGGCGCTGTCCCTCGGCATAGATCGTGTCGAACGCCAGGGACGACTTGCCCGAACCGGAAAGGCCGGTTATGACTACCAGTTTACGGCGCGGGATCTCCAGGTCTATGTTTTTCAGGTTGTGAACCCGGGCCCCCAGTATTTTGATCGTGTCTTCTTTCATCATCGTAGTCAAATGTACCGGAAGCCCCGTTTAGTGTGCGGGCTCTCCGGCGCGAATATCGTACAAAGATAGCGCATACCGGGGGCAATACCAAATTTTTCGGAAATCAGAATTCCAGTTCGAAGCCGTCGGCATCCATCCACGCCGGGAACTCCTCCCTGAAAGCCGCCTGCGCCTCGGAGTCGAATTCGGCGACGAGGGTCTGCTCCCGCTCACCGGCATCGGCCAGCGTGGCGCCACGGAAGTCGACGAGCGCCGAATCGCCCGCATAGGAGGCATCGGGATCCGTGCCCACGCGGTTTACGCCCGCCAGGTAGCACTGGTTTTCGATGGCCCGCGCCCGCAGCAGCGTACGCCACACCTCGCGGCGGTCGTCCGCCCACGAGGCGCTGCACAGGATGGCATCGTAATCGCCCCGGTTGCGGCTCCACACCGGGAAGCGCAGGTCGTAGCAGATCAGCAGCAGGAACCGGAACCCCATATATTCCACCACCACGCGGCGGTTTCCCGGAGTATAGTCGCGCGCTTCGCCGCCGGGACGAAACAGGTGCCGCTTGTCGTACCAGGCAACCCCGCCCGAAGGCTTCACGAAAAACATCCGGTTGCGGAACTCCCCGTTTTCGGCGATGACGACGCTGCCCACGACGGCTTTGCCGTATTGTGCCGCCCAGCGCCGCATGGTCGTAGCGACAAGTCCGTCGGCAGGCTCGGCGACACGGGCGGGGCGCAGCTTGAACCCCGTGGCGAACATTTCGGGCAGCACGGCAATATCGGCATCGGCCGCCGCGACGACAGGTTCCAGACGTTCCAGGTTCCGGACGGTATGTTCCCACTCCATGTCGACCTGGCAGACAGCAACTCGTACTTTCATAGAAAACTTCGTTTTGTAAACAAATATATAAAATTTTCTTACAGATCGCACCTGCGAGAATAAAAAACATGGAGGCTTGTAAGGCAGGGCGGCAACAGAGGGAACCAGGCATACAAAACGGACACGCAGGGCGGCACCCTTGCGGCAGTGCATACGGTTCGGCGATGAAAAGCAATGCGGGGAAACAGGGCGCGGGCCGCCGGTCGCAACCGCCCAAGGCGCACGGCCCTGCGACAGCCTGTCCAGACGACCTGCCCGAACGACCGGACGCAGCCGGAAAAAAGCAGCCGGCAAGACAAACTGCCTTACACTGACGATCGTGCGCGGATTGTCAACAGAAGAATAGCGGACAGGCAAAACGACCGGACGAAGACAGGCACGAACGGCCGACGCCAACCAGCACGCCTCAACGCGCCTCCAGCCGCCACACCGAGACCGACGAGGCATTGCCGCGCTGGTGCAGCAGCGAAATCCGGCAGGGCACGAAATCCGAAGCCCGGCAGTTCCAGACGTCGACGAACTGCTGGGGATTGCGTTCGGCAAGCGGGAACCAGGTGCTTTGCACCTGCACCATGATGCGGTGTCCGGCGCGGAAGGTATGGGCGATGTCCGTCATCCGGAAAGGCACCCGCGCCGGAACACCGGGCGTAAACGCCTCGGGACGCGAGAAACTGCGGCGATAGCGGCCGCGCATAATGTCGCCCCGCACGAGCATCCGGTAGCCCGGCAGCGGATCGTCCTCGGGGAAAAGGTCGATCAGCTTGACCACGAAATCGGCATCGGTCGTCGAAAGCATCACCTCCAGGTCGGCATCGACCGGGCCGACGAAGGTCATATCCTCTTCGAGGGGCTCCGAAACGAACGTCAGCACGTCGGAACGACCGGACAGGAAACGCTGGTCGGCGACCATATACTCTTTGGGACGGCGCAGGCCGGAAGCCTCGTAGTAAGGCACGGGATCGGAAGGATCGGAGACATAGGTACTTGCGGATATTTTGGCCGTCGGGCGCCGGGTATCGAGGATACCGCCGCCGGCGAGGTACAACGTCAGTTTCCGGGCCCCGCGCGACAGAAAGCGGCCGAAAGTATGCCAGCGGTTGTCCCCCGAGGAAAAGACCGCAGCGGCCGGCAGCGGAGCCGCTTCGTCCGTATTGCCTTCGCGGAGGTAATGGTCGAAGAACGGCACCTCGAAATGCTCCATATAATATTCCCACGAGGCATCGTTGCCGAAATCGAACGCCCCGAGCGTCCGGCCGCCGTTACGCCACGCCCCGTGGGCCCACGGGCCCACGACCAGGTGACACGGTGTCGAAGGGCTCTGCCGGATCAGGGCCCGGTAGAGGTTCCACGCCCCGAAGCAGTCCTCGGCATCGAACGTCCCGCCGACGACGAGCACCGCGGGCCGGACATTGTAACAGGCACGGCGCAGGTCGCGTTCCTGCCACCACGCGTCGTAATCGGGATGCGCGGCCATCTCCTCCCAGAAGGGGTTGGGTTTCAGCAGCCCGGTAAGCTCCGCAAGCGTCGTATGCTCCAGGAAGAACGTCCGCTCGTCGGGTTCGGCCTGCCGGGACATGGAGGGCATTTTCGCGGCAGGGACACGTCCGGGAGGGGTATTCATGCCACTCAGGAAGCGGTAGGAGTCGGTGAGCATCAGTACCCCGTTGTGATGCACGTCGTCACCCATGAACCAATCGGTGACGGGGGCCTGCGGGGAAACGGCCTTCACGGCGGGATGGCCGCAAAGGCCGCCCATCATGGCGTAGAACCCCGGATAGGAACACCCGGCGAATCCCACCCGGCCGTTGTTGTGCGGGATGTGCCCGACCAGCCAGTCGACCGTGTCGTAGCTGTCGGTCGTCTCGTCGGTCTCACCGCTGCCGGCGGGCCGGACATGCTCGAAGTCGCCCTCGCTCATATAGCGCCCCCGGACATCCTGCATGACGATGATATAGCCGCGGTCGACGTAGCTGCGCAGATAGCCTTTCTCAAACCCCTGCGGGAAGCGTCCGGCACCATAGGGCCCGCAGCCGTAAGGCGTACGAAAAATGATGACGGGGGCTTCGCCGGGCGCCTTGGGCGTATAGACCGCCGTGTAGAGGGCTACGCTGTCGCGCATGGCGATGCGGTACTCGGCCTTGTCATACAGTTCGGCGACGGGCTGCCCGGCAAAGGCCGCAACAGCGGCGAGCAGGCCGGCCCACAGGAGCGCGAAAAATCCACGGATTTTCATGGCAGGAAGGTTGGGTTCGTTTGCGAAAGTTAGGCTTTTTTCCGCAGATACCCAAAAACCGCCGGACAAAGGGGACAGGAACGGCGAAAATACGCATCCATTTCCCGGTACCGGGAAATACGGCCGGGCTGCCGCTGTTCCGGTTATCAGACGCCAGGCGGGTTGTCCGTACAGCGGAGCGGCCCGTAATCCGGGCGGAAAGCATACGGATTCCGGGATTGCGACCGCCCGCCATATGCGACGGGAACTTCCGGCAAAAGTTGCAATCCCGCGAAAATAAACGTACTTTTGCAGGCGGTCAATTCCGCAATAACGATATGCTCAGAGCAGGACGCACCCAGAAACTTACCGTAAGCCGTGTTTCGGACTACGGATTATACCTTACGGACGAGGAACAGAACGAGGTTCTGCTGCCCAACCGTTATATATCCCTCACAGACAAACCCGGCGACGAAAAGGAGGTTTTCGTTTACCACGACTCGGAAGACCGCCTCGTTGCGACTACCGAAACGCCGCTGCTCCGCGCCGGAGAGGCGGGTTACCTGCGCGTGGTGGACAAGACCGTGCACGGGGCATTCCTCGACTGGGGATTGCATGGCAAAGACCTCTTCCTGCCCAACCGCAACCAGCAGGGCGGCATCCTCGCGGGACGGAGCTACATCGTATACCTCTATGAAGACAGCATCACGGGGCGCTGCGTGGCGACCACCAAGCTCAAGGGCTTCATCAACAACGACCTGATCACGGTGGAACCGCGCCAGGAGGTAGACCTGCTGGTCGCCTCGGAAAGCCCGATCGGTTACCGCGTGATCGTCAACAACCGCCATTGGGGCATGCTATACCGCAACCAGGTATTCCGCCCCGTAGCCATCGGCGACCGCATGAAGGGATACGTCCGCAAAATCACCGAGGACAACCGTATCGACGTGAGCCTCCAACAGGAAGGATATGCGCAGGTCAAGGATTCGGCAGAGGTTTTGCTGCAACTGGTGATCGGCAACGGCGGGCACTTGCCGTTGAACGACGACAGTTCCCCGGAGGAGGTGAAACGCCTTACGGAGATGAGCAAAAAGGTCTTCAAACGCTCGCTGGGCGTGCTGATGAAACGCGGCGCGGTCGAAGTGGGCGAAGACGGGATAAAAGTCAAACGGCAATAATGGGTAAAATGAACACGGCGGAACGGGTTTCGCGCGAGATGTCCGACAATTTCGTCTTCCAGCGGTCGCTGCTGGCTTACCATGCCGCGGCGCAGCGCATCGGCGGCGACGTATTGGAGATCGGCACGGGGGCGGGTTACGGTATCGAGGTGGTGGCACCCCATGCACGGAGTTTCATCACGGTGGACAAATTCGCCCCGGCAGCGGAGCTTATGCGGCATCCGCATGTCGAATTCCACCAGGCCGTAGTGCCGCCGCTGGCATTCGCAGCCAACAGTTTCGATTTCGTGATCTCGTTCCAGGTGATCGAGCATGTGAAGCAGGACATCGAGTTGGTGCGCGAAGTGAAACGGGTACTGAAACCGGGCGGCAAGTTCATCGTGACGACCCCCAATGCACCGATGTCGCTCACCCGCAACCCGTGGCACGTACGAGAATATACGGCAGAACAGCTGCAAATCCTGCTGGGGCATGAGTTCCGGTCGGTCGAAACCCTCGGGGTCGCAGGCAACGGGAAAGTCATGGATTACTACGAGCAGAACCGCCGCAGCGTGGCACGCATCACGCGCTTCGACATCCTGGATCTCCAGCACCGCCTGCCCCGCCGCCTGCTCCAGCTACCCTACGACATCCTGAACCGAATCAACCGCCGGAAGCTGCTGAAGGCAAATACCGACCTCACGTCCTCGATCCGTATGGAGGATTACCGCATCTGCCCGGTGTCGGACGACTGTTTCGACCTGTTTTACGTGGCCGAGAAATAGCCGGCGAGCATCTGAAGCGGATTATCAAAAAAAGACAAGCAGCCTCATGCGGGGCTGCTTGCTCTTTTTAACGGCTCGTCCGAGCGCTCGTCATGTTTAATATTCCTCTTCGTTGAAAAGGCTTGTATATACTGATTATCAATATATTCTATAATAATTAATGAAATTTGCGCAAACAAACCGCACTATTTGAGGCGGTCTGGGGCGATGGGCAAACATATTGGACAAACAAATTATTGATGTAATGAAGTGTTAATCATTATACATAATGTCCTCGACACCGACAAATATTAATTTGCCCATTCTTTAATGAATATTGAAGGCGATGTTCATCATTTATATGTTTTGAAGCAACTCCTTCTTGATTCTTTAACACTTCAGTTTTACCTTTTCCACCAATAAAGGGGTGCTCTTTGACATCTGGAAGTAAATCAAGAATATCTTTAACGAAAGAAGGTTTAGCATTTTTCCAGTATATTATGTCATCAACGGCATCTTGCTCAAACTTGTAATCAGGGAACAAACATCTCAAATGATAAACTACTTTATTATTGTCACATCTTACCAATAATTTTCTGTGATAATGTATCTTGCAGTCTTCATAACTATCAATATCTGTTATTTGCTTTTTTTATCTATTCCGATATTTTTTATTGAAGGAAAATCAATTCCCATAAACCCAACATTATAGGTGGGAAATTCTTGTTCAAAAACAATATTGTTAGTTATATCAAAATTATAAGATTCACACTGCTCAATATATTGCATTATAGCTGTAATAGCCTCGTTATTTTCTGACTTACATAAAGATATGTAATGGTCATGATAATATATATTTTCATGTTTTAAAATATGATCATCATGTTTGCATTTAAACTTCACTTCTATTCTATCCTCGTATTCATTATGTTCTATCCCCGATTGTTCATTTTCTATAATTTCAACAGCAAGTAAATCAAGACGACTACTTAAATCCTCTTTATTATAGGCATCAATATCTATATTACATTTGTCAATTACTTCAATATGAGTATTTTTTAAAACAACAACCATTTGAACAGTATTTGTATTATCTACTAATTCGTATTGACCATTACTGTTTCTTACAGGTATTAATAATCGCTCCTCTCCTGTTGTTAATTTAAGCTCTATCATAATTGCAAATATTTTGATAGCAAAAAAAGTGAAATAAACCTATTTATCGAATATACTTCACTATATTTGTGCAATAAAATTGCGTCTAAGAATGAAACTAAATAGAATAAAGGCGGTCTTGTCGGATAAAGGAATCTCCCAAACATGGTTGGCCAAACAACTTGACAAGAGTTTCAGTATGGTTAATGCTTATGCTTGCAACAGAATCCAACCTAATCTGGAAACATTGCAGGAAATTGCAGAGATTCTTCAAGTGGACTTGAAAGATCTGATAACGGACAAGGACGAACGTCAATAGCGTTTGTGAGCATCCATTATTTTTTAGAATGCAACTTCCGATAATGTAGAGATATAGGAATTTATGACACCTGAAGAAAAAGCGAGACAAAAAATAGATCAGTGGTTTACCGATGCTGGTTGGAAAGTGGTTAATAGAGAAGACTACGAACCGACTTGCTCTGCCATTGCTATACGTGAAGGGTTGCTGAAAGGTAATCTCGAAGCCGATTATTTCCTTTTCCTGAATGGAAAGGCAGTTGGTGTACTTGAAGCCAAAAAGGAAGATATAGATGCCTCGTCCAATAAAGTATGCGAGCAGGCTGCTTTATATGCAAGAAGTGTCCCCAATATCTATCAGGCGTATCAGAAACCATTGCCTTTCATCTTTACTTCAAATGGAAAAGAATTATATTTCTGCGATTTCCGTAAACAAGATTCTTCTTTCAAACAGATAACTACTATCCCCACTCCATACGAGTTAGTCAAGCAGTTAGGGATAAGTGATTATTTTGCCGGGCTTCCGACTTTGCGCAAGAAAGGATTGCGCGATTGCCAGTACGAGGCTGTAACCGAGTTGGAAAAGAGCTTTCGTAGTGGGCAAAATCGCGCTCTGATGGTACTGGCTACAGGTGCAGGTAAGACATATACAGCTTGTCTTGCTGCATATCGTATGCTGTCATATACCCCGATGCGAAGGATTCTGTTCCTTGTAGATAGGAATAATCTTGGCAAACAAGCGGAGGGAGAGTTCGGAACTTTCCGATTGACAGAGAACGGAGATGCGTTCAATGCCATATTTACGGTAAACCGGCTTCGTTCAGCATCTATACCTTCCGACAGTAATGTGATTATTTCAACGATACAGCGTCTTTTCTCTTTTTTGAAAGGAGAAGCCATCGAAGATAATGATTACGATGACGACAATGAACCGGCAGAAGAAGTTACGTTGCCGCCCAATCCCAATTTGCCACACGATTACTTTGATATGATTATCATAGATGAGTGTCACCGTTCCATTTACGGGAATTGGCGAAAGGTTCTGGAATATTTCGACACGGCCAGACTTGTAGGATTGACAGCAACTCCGATTGAAGAAACAAAGAAATTCTTCAACTACAATATCATTGTCAACTATACATTGGGACAAAGTATAGTCGACGGAGTAAATGTGGGTTGCCGTGTATATAGAATCAAGACGCAGGTTACCGAGAACGGAGGTGCAATCTTGGAGGGAGAAAAGGTTAAGGAAGAAACCTGCTATACCGGAGAAGTGAAGACCGTCTGCAACAAAGAGACGAAAAACTATACCAATAAAGAACTGAACCGAAGCATTATCAATCCGGCGCAAATCAAACTTATCCTATCCACTTATCGAGATGTAGTCTACACAGAGTTGTTCAATGATCCGCAGCGAGACAACAATCTAGACTATCTGCCAAAAACATTGATATTTGCTCTTAACGAAACTCATGCAACCAATATCGTACAGATAGCCAAAGAGGTGTTCGGGCGCACAGATGACCGCTTTGTCCAGAAAATCACCTATTCGGCAGGGGACAGTAACGAACTGATACGTCAATTCCGTAACGATAAGGATTTCCGTATTGCAGTGACCTGCACATTGGTTGCAACCGGTACGGATGTGAAGCCGTTGGAAGTAGTGATGTTTATGCGTGACATAGAATCATTGCCTCTCTACATACAGATGAAAGGGCGCGGTGTGCGTACAATCGGAGATGAACAACTGCGCAATGTTACCCCAAACGCATTCAGTAAAGACTGTTTCTATCTGGTAGATGCAGTGGGTGTAACAGAACATGAAAAGACAATTCCAACAGCGACTGATGACTCAACGACAAAGACAATCACCCTTAAAGAACTGTTGGAACGTATCAGCCATGGCTACCTCCCCCATGAATATTTGAAGCGTCTTGCAGCAACGCTTTCCCGAATATACAACAAGGCGAACAACTCGCAGAGAACAGAGTTCGCTCGTTTGGCTCATGACGACATGAAGGAACTTGCTTCCAGAATTTATAATGCGCTTGAAAACAACACTCTCCCCCCGTTTGTCAGTGTGAATGAACCTAACAATGAACGCAAAGGATTAGTTTCGCCACTAGCCAACCATGCGGATGCACGGCGGTACTTGCTCATCCTTGCTGCCGGGTTTGTCAAGACTTTGCTGCCGGGAGAAGACACACTTATCTATAAGGGATTTTCTATTGAGGAAGCCAAAAGTACGACAGATGCTTTTGAAGATTTCTGCAAAAAGTACTATGACGAAATAGAGGCTCTGTGTATTATTCACAACAACGATGGAGAACCGATAACCTATTCAATGTTAAAGGATTTGGAAAACAAGCTCAAAATGGCGAACAACCATTTCACATCCAAACAACTCTGGAACTCGTATGCCATTGTAAATCCTAATAGTGTGCGACGTTCTACTACCAAAGAGGAAAGCGAAGCTCTGACGAACATCATACAGCTTGTACGCTTTGCTTTCCGTCAAATTGAGCGGTTGGACAGTGTAGTCTATACCTCCAACCAGTATTTCAATCTGTGGTTGGGGCAAAACCAACGCGAAATAACCGACAAGCAGCGTGAAGTTATCAGCCACATAGTGGATTATATCGCTGCCAACGGTGCTTGTACCGTCAGAGATATTCGTGAGGACGATGCTACCCATGCCGCACAAATGATTCGTGCATTCGGCAATATGCAGAAAGCTGATGATGCACTTCGTTCTCTTTATACATTTGTAGTTTTAAGAAAAGCAGCATAAAGACAATAATATGGCAACAAATAATACAACAGAACAATCGCTCACCAAGAAGGTCTGGAATCTGGCAACCACTCTTGCCGGACAAGGTATCGGATTCACCGACTATATCACCCAGCTCACCTATCTTCTCTTTTTGAAGATGGATGCCGAGAATGTAGAAATGTTTGGAGAAGAATCAGCTATTCCAATCGGTTACCAGTGGGCGGATTTGATTTCTCTTGACGGTTTGGATTTGGTTAGGCAATATGAAGAAACTCTGAAACAACTGAGCGAACAGGAGAACTTGATTGGCACGATTTACACCAAGGCACAAAACAAGATTGACAAGCCCGTTTATCTGAAAAAAGTCATTACCATGATTGATGAAGAACAATGGCTCATCATGGATGGTGATGTGAAAGGTGCTATCTACGAAAGTATTCTCGAAAAGAACGGACAGGACAAGAAAAGCGGTGCAGGACAATATTTTACACCTCGCCCACTCATCCAAGCAATGGTGGATTGTATTGCTCCACAAATAGGTGAAACTGTTTGCGACCCGGCTTGTGGAACAGGTGGATTCCTGCTGACGGCATACGATTATATGAAAGTCCAGTCGGCAAGTAAGGAGAAACGTGACTTCTTGCGTAACAATACTTTGCACGGAGTGGATAATACGCCGTTGGTGGTAACACTTGCCTCCATGAACCTCTATTTGCATGGTGTAGGAACTGACCGCAGCCCGATTGTTTGCGAGGACTCATTGGAGAAAGAACCGTCTACGCTCGTGGATGTGATACTTGCAAATCCTCCTTTCGGAACACGTCCGGCAGGCTCTGTAGATATTAACCGTCAAGATTTCTATGTAGAGACAAAGAATAATCAGTTGAACTTCCTCCAGCACATGATGTTAATGCTTAAAACTGGAGGTCGTGCTGCTGTGGTATTGCCGGACAATGTACTTTTTGAAGGCAGTGCCGGTGAAACGATACGAAAGAAGTTACTGACAGATTTTAACTTACACACAATTCTCCGTTTGCCTACCGGTATATTCTATGCCCAAGGCGTAAAGGCTAACGTGTTGTTCTTTACAAAAGGTCAACCCACAAAAGAGGTATGGTTCTACGACTATCGTACAGGCGTCAAGCATACGCTTGCTACCAACAAACTTGAACGCCATCATTTGGATGATTTCGTTTCTTGTTATAACAATCGTGTAGAAACGTTCGATGCAGAGAACAATCCCCAAGGTCGCTGGCGCAAATATCCGGTAGCAGACCTCCTCGCTCGTGACAAAACGAGCCTTGATATTACGTGGATAAAGCAAGGCGGTGAAGCCGATGACCGCTCATTGGCAGAACTGATGGCAGAAATAAAGGATAAAAGCCTGACGATAAGTTCCGCTGTGGCAGAACTTGAAAAATTGCTTGCAAACATAAATGAAGATTGAGTGTATGGAAAACAATAAGATAGCCATATCCATGGAGCAACAGTTTGGAGAGATCATAGATATTATTCTCCAACATAAAAGCCGTGCTTCAAGAGCCGTAAATAACGAACTGTTGTTCACAGTATGGCATGTGGGCAGCTATGTATCTGCCAAACTGAAAAGCGAGGAATGGGGAAGCAAGGTTGTAACGCAATTGTCCGAATATATCCGTTCTCAACGACCAGATCTTAAGGGTTATAGTCGCAGAAGTATTTACAATATGGTGATGTTCTATGATGAATATTCATCGGAAACATTCTATGCTACTGTAGAAAAGTATTTGAACTCTGAATTTGTGCAGCCAAGAACTGCACAAATTGAAGCAGCCCAACCTACACAGGAGCTAACTGTAATTGTGCAGCCGGAAACTGCACAAATGCCTAAAATTTTAGAACTGACTACCTTAACCAACCATATTGAGATATTATGCCGATGCAAAAGCAATGAAGAACGGATGTTTTATATACTCTATGCCAATAAGGAGCATTTAGTGAAACGAGAGCTTCAGCGTTGCATCTCCAATCAGACATATACGGCTTTATTGGGCAGCAAGAATAATATGTCGAAAGGATTGCTCAATGCTTATCCGAATGCCCCGATAATGTTCAAGGATACGCTGTTTGTCGATTTTCTGAATCTTCCAAAGAAGCATAGCGAAACAAAATTGAGAAACGGTTTGGCGGAACACATGAAGCAGTTTATTCTTGAATTGGGCAAGGATTTCATCTTCATGGATCAGGAATACCGCCTCAATATTGGTGCATCTACGTTTAAGGCAGACTTGCTATTCTTCCATCGTGGATTGCAGGCATTGGTGGCAGTGGAGCTGAAAAAGACAAAATTCCATCCGCGCGACCTCGGTCTGTTGGAATTTTATTTGGAAGCACTCGACAGGGATGTGAAACGCTCCAACGAGAATCCTTCTATCGGCATTATTCTCTGCCCTGAAGCAGACCGGGTAGTAGTGGAATATGCTATGAGCCGAAGCATGAGCCCTACAATGATAGCCGAATACAAACGCATCCTTATTCCGCAGGAACGTATGCAACAGCAACTGAATGAGTTTTGCAACCTGTTCTTAAACAAAGAATAGCTCACACATGGATACAAAGAAATTACGTCAAAAGATACTCGACCTTGCCATCCGTGGCAAACTCGTCCCGCAAGACCCTGTGGATGAGCCTGCATCCGTATTGCTCGAACGCATCAAAGCAGAGAAAGAACAGTTGATAAACGAGGGGAAGATCAAGCGAGGCAAAAAGGCCGCAAAGACTTCTGATACGCCCCATTATGAGAACGTGCCGTTTGAGGTGCCGGAGAATTGGGTGTGGGCAACTTTGGGAGATATATTTACTTTGCAAGCTGGTAAGAATATTACAGCTAAAGACATATCAGAGAAACAAGATATGGTACATTGTTTCCCTTGTTATGGTGGTAATGGACTCAGAGGATACGTCAGTAGTTATAATAGAGAGGGACGCTTTCCGCTAATTGGAAGACAAGGAGCATTATGCGGTAATATAAATGAAGCCAATGGACGATTTTATGCTACCGAACATGCGGTCGTTGTTGATACGTATTGTGATACTAATATTGATTGGGCTATTAACGTATTGGTATATTTAAATCTAAATCAATACGCAACTTCTACAGCACAGCCAGGATTATCTGTTGGCACAATCAGTGAAGTCGTGATTCCTATTCCTCCATTAGAAGAACAGCAAAGAATATCTCAAAAATTGAATGACTGGTTTTGTCTGATTGACCAAATCGAACAAGGTAAAACAGATTTACAAGCTACCATTAAGCAAACTAAATCCAAAATCCTCGACCTTGCCATTCATGGCAAACTTGTACCGCAAGACCCGAATGACGAGCCGGCTATTGAATTGTTGAAACGCATCAATCCGAAAGCAGAAATCACTTGTGATAACGGGCATTATGAGAACTTGCCCATCGGATGGACAGTATGTAGCCTCGAAGATATTGTAGATTATGAGCAACCTACAGCATATATTGTTAATTCAACAAGTTATAATAATGGCTATCCAATACCAGTTTTAACAGCAGGGAAATCCTTCATCATAGGTTATACTAATGAAGTGAAGGGGATATATTCCAAATTACCCTGTATTATTTTTGATGACTTTACTACAGATTCAAAATATGTAGATTTCCCTTTTAAAGTAAAATCATCTGCTATGAAGATTTTGCAGGTAAAAAAAGATATTGAAATAAAATATATTGCAATGTTTATGAACATAACTCGCTTAATTGGCGATACCCATAAACGATATTGGATTTCGGAATATTCTAAACTGACTATCCCAATACCACCAAAGGCAGAACAAAAGCGAATTGTAGATGCTGTTCATACAGCATTTGCCAAGTTGGATAGAATAATGGAGAGTTTATAGGCTCTCCATTATTCTATCAAGATGTCTGAAAGCAATATTCATTGCATTAACAATTCGCAGTTGCTCATGATAAGGTGGTATTGGTACTTCTATAGCCTTAAACATTTTTTTGTTCAAGTGAGGAATAGCAGAACCCACCTTGTTTTCGCGCAATGTCTTACGGTGCAAATTGATAACTCGTAAGACATAATCAGCATTCATCTGGCTGTTTATTGTCAACTGTTTGAATGTACTGCCTTGATAGCCTTCGATTGGTGTTCGGAATACTTCTCCAGAGTTTTCACCATCTACCAGTATTAAAAGTGAATTAGCAGGAATGAATTTTCCGGCAGTCAACGTTTTGGCATCGCGTTCTCCACGCAAATATTTGACATCAAGATTTATTCTTTCTATACCATTCTGTTTTTCACCATCGTTCAAAGAACATAGTGTTTGCATGGGCACAACACACCAAGAATCCGGCAAGTTCTCATAATGCCCGATACGTTCTATTATATTGCTGTCATATTCATTAAAAATACATGTAATATGACAACGAAATTCAAAAACTATCTTGCCAAGACAAACTTGGCAAAGAATACCGTTACATCGTATGTATGGACGGTGCAGTATTTCCTCAATCACTATGGTGTCGTGAACAAAAAGAACCTGTTGGCTTACAAGGGGTATTTGGTTGAGAACTTCAAACCTCAGACAGTAAATCTTCGATTACAGGGTATCAACAAGTACCTTGAATTTACGAAACAAGAGAAACTTAAGGTAAAGTTCGTCAAGGTACAGCAAAAGAATTTCTTGGAAAATGTAATCAGTGATGCGGATTATAAATTTCTCAAAACGCGCCTGAAAGCTGACGGTTATGATGAGTGGTATTTTGTCGTATGGTTCATGGCGGCTACCGGTGCGCGTGTCAGCGAACTGCTCCACATCAAAGCAGAGCATGTACAAATCGGACATCTTGACCTTTACAGCAAAGGTGGGAAAATACGTCGTCTGTATATTCCGAAAAACTTACGCATAGAAGCCACTAAATGGCTGAAAGATAAAGGGATTATTTCCGGCTATATATTCCTGAACAGATTCGGAGACCGAATTACAACACGCGGCATAGCCCAACAACTGAAACACTTTGCGGAAAAATACGGAATGAACAAGGAGGTCGTTTATCCTCATTCATTCCGTCATAGGTTTGCCAAGAACTTCCTTGACCGATTCAATGACCTTGCCCTGCTTGCCGACCTTATGGGGCATGAAAGCATTGAAACCACACGCATCTATCTTCGGAGGACAGCTAGTGAACAACAGAAAATCGTGGATAAGGTGGTAAACTGGTAAGGTTGCATTAACCCTTAGAAGTGTATTTCGCTACACTTCTAAGGCTGTTTGAATATCATCAAGGCATGAGAATAGTTCTTCTATCTTTTGAACTATACGTTGTTGTTCGGCAAGAGGAGGCAAAGGAACATTTATTTTATGCAAAGCGTTGGAAGATAATCCTAACAAGCCTATTCCTTTTCCTCCTATAAGATTGTTTTCTTTCAGATACACTAAAACGTAATAATAAAATGCTACACACAAATCTCCTTTTGCTCGAAGCTTATGAATATGGTTCTGAATACAAATGTCATAATCATAGTTCCAAATAGCCGATCGCCCAATATCACCACCTTCACATACTAATAAATCCCCTTTTGTTACAGTACACTTATCCAATTCAGATTCTTTGTATGGCATTTGTTTAATCACAGTAAAATCAAATTCATTCCAATATACGTTAGATGTTGTCAGATAGCTTCTCATTATTCCTTCTTTGTTTGAGGAATTAAGAGCTTTACCTGTATTGTGATTAAAAATATCTCCTAAAATAGTGCATTGCAATCCTTTGGGATAATGCCCGTTATCACAAGTGATTTCTGCTTTCGGATTGATGCGTTTCAACAATTCAATAGCCGGCTCGTCATTCGGGTCTTGCGGTACAAGTTTGCCATGAATGGCAAGGTCGAGGATTGTGCTCTTGGCTTGTTTGATTGTAGTCTGCAAATCATCTTTATCATTCTTGATTATGTCCAATTAAGAAAAACCAGTCATCTCAATTCTAGAGAATAGGAATTATCATTAGCTGCGACAGTTTTTGGGCATTGATATTAGACTGATTTACAGCATCTGTTTTTACATCATAACACCAATCACGGTAATAACTACTATTCATTACGGTGTTTAGGTAATCTGCAGAAATCAATAAGGGCCTAACACGAATAAGATAGCCTGCATATATAGCTGGTTGTTCTTCCTTGTAAATTGCTGTTTTTCCAACCCACTCACTACTATTTGTGCGATTAAACAATAAATCGTATTTTTTAAGAGAGTATTGTTTAATATCTTCATCATTCGAAGAATACACTAAATTGGAATAATCAATTGTACCAAGATTCGTAATATTCCCCATTCGTAAAACAGCTATTTTACCCACACTTGATGATTTCTCAGAAGTACCGTATTTTAATTCGCATACAATATCTTCCAACTTGCACCACACCCAATTCTCTGGCACCTCAAACGGCACGTTCTCATAATGGGGCGTATATGTAGTAAATAGCGTGCTGTAACCTTTTGCTACAGCACACTAAAAGGGATAGTTACCTTCTCCGATATCCGCTTCTTTCAGACTTAACTATTCGCGAGGCATGAAGTAAGCACCTCCTCCGATACACTTCTTCCTCTTCATCCGATCTGCGTCCGTCCCAGCGAAGATCCGAATCGGAATTACCTCCTCCTCCGGAAGATACAGGTTCGGGATATCCTCCAATAAGTGCAACGGCGACGGTAAAAATCAGATTGCGGATTGACAGTACCGCCAACTGTTCGAGCAATGTATTCAGTTCGGATTCCAATTCTTGGTTGATCTCTGAAAGGGACTGGTTCTCCCTTTTCAGCCGGTAGAACTCACCGTAATCTGCCAGAACATTGCGTTGGGCGGCTTCCACCTGCCGTGCCGCATCATTTCTGTATAGAGATTCTATCTTGCTGGAAAACACGGTAAAATAGCCCCAGTAGAGACGGTTTAAAATGACCCGTTGAAAACGGATGAAATTGACCACTATAAAACGGTCGAAATTGACCCACCTAAAACGGAGCAAACAGACCCCTTCGGGGATTTGAGTAAAAGGTAGTTGTTCAAAGGCTTAAAAGGAGTCGGATTTTGTTAGCTTGAAGCAAAAGCAAACCAAAATCTGAGAGATCATGCCTAACAGACCTTTGAAAATGAACAAATTACGAACGATTATTCGACTGTACACCGAACGCGTGGGCTTACGGGCTATCGCCGAGATGGCCCGTACTTCGCGTAACACGGTAAAAAAGTATGTCAACAAGTAGAACACTCAGAGCCTTACCTACGAGGAGTTCCTAGCCAAGAGCGATGCTGAGCTTTACACCCTGTTCTGCATTGAAGAGGTTCCTGAGGAACCTAATCCCCGCTAGATGCCCTTGAGGCTTTCATGCCATCAGCGAGCAAAGAGATGTCCCGTAAGGGCATGACCAGCCATAAGCAATGGGAGCGTTACCGCGTGGCCCATCCTGACGGCTACAGTCTGACGCAGTTCCGGGTAGCCTTGCGGCGCTACGAACGCATCAGTAACCCGTCGATGCGTATGGAACATAAGGCTGGAGATAAGTTGTTCGTAGACTATACGGGCAGTAAACTGTGGATCTATCCGCCGGGCGAACCACCCCGGGAGGTGGAAGTGTTCGTGGCTATCCTCGGGTGCAGCCTGCTGACTTATGTGGAGGCAGTGGAGAGTCAACGCAAGGAAGATTTTATTACAGCCTGCGAGAACGCATTCTATTACTATGGCGGCGTTCCCCGTGCTATCGTTCCGGACAACCTTAAGAGTGCCGTTACCAAAGCAAGCCGTTATGAAGCTATCCTTAACACGGAGTTCGAACGGTTCGGAGAGCATTATGGGGTAACAGCTTATCCCACTCGGGCACGCAGTCCCAAGGATAAGGCCCATGTGGAGAATGCGGTTAAGTTGACGTATAAGGACATCTTTACGGTCATCGAGCCTCTCGGTCGCTTAACGTAGCTATCCGCGGAACTCTTGAAAAGCACAACAACAAGAACCTGGATCGCCGCAACTACTCGCGCCGCAGTTACTTCGAGGACGTGGAACAAGAAGCCCTCGGCCCTCTGAACCCGATCCGTTACCAGATGAAGAAGCATATCGTCACTACGGTCGACAAATATGGCTATGCACGCCTACACGAAGACATCCACGACTACAGCGTCCCGCACATCTACATAGGCAAGAAAGTGCAGTTGTCTTATACCGCTACCGACGTGGAGATCCGCTACAACTTATAGCCCATCATACCCGCGACCAACACAACTACCGCTATACCACCGTCACCGAACATCTTTGTCCCAAACACCGTGCGGTTATGGAGTGGTCTCCCGAGCGGTTCGTCGAGCAAGCCGCTGCCATACACGAGGATGTAGAGCATTATACCCGCAGGGTACTTGAAAAGACCCGTTATCAGGATCAGGCCAACAAGATGTGTTCAGGCATCCTGAACTTCGCGCGTAAAGCCGGGCCGGAACGTCTTGCGGCAGCCTGCCGTCTGGCCGACAGCTATGGTAAGTACAGTTTCAGGGAGATACAGGATATACTCCAGAACAAATCGGAAGCGATAGACCTTCCCGAAGAGCCAGCCGATATGCCTGAGCACGAGAACATCAAAGGTAAAGAGTATTACAAATAATCCAAGTCAATGAACAATCAGACCTTAGAGAAACTGCGCCAGATGCGCCTGTTCGGTATGCACGACGCTTTTAAAACCTCGCTGGAAAACACCATTAAAGAGAAAATGACACAGAACCAGTTCGTCTCGCACCTGATCCACAGCGAGTTCGACAACCGTAAGAACCGCGCCGTAGAGCGAGCCGTCAGGGCTGCCCAGTTCCGCTACAACGCTACGCTGGACGATGTCGACTACACCTTCGAACGGGGACTGAACCGTAATCAGGTCGAACGCCTTGCCGCCATGGAGTTCGTGCGCGACCACAAAGACCTAATCATTACCGGTCCAACCGGGACAGGTAAGAGTTATCTAGCCACCTCGCTCGGTTATAAGGCCTGCCAGGACGGCTTCCGGGTAATGTACGCAAGTACGGCAAAACTGATGAGCCAGCTCAAAATATCCAAGGCCAAAGGCACGATACTGGCCGACCTGAAACGTATCGAGCGAGTCGATATGCTGATCCTCGACGACTTCTGTATGCAGCCGCTCGACGCCCAGTCACGCGGCATACTGATGGACATTATCGAAGACCGCCATCAGCGGCGCTCGACAATGATCACATCGCAGATCCCCGTCAAGAACTGGTACGACGTGATCGGCGAGAAGACTATCGCCGATGCCGTGCTCGACCGAATCGTACACCATTCGCTGCGTGTCGAGTTGTTCGGAGAGTCGATAAGAAAAAGAAAATCTAAATCTGAAAATGCCTATGGATAGATGCCTGCGGTTGCAAAAACTACTCTCTTGTTCTTTTAAAGCGAATAGTTATCTTTGCAGTGTCGGTCGACACAATCCCGACCGTTTTATGGGCGAGAACTAAGTAGGGTTCTCGCAATAAACCGGGATAAAAGACCTACAGAAAAATGTTGTTTAACCCGGGCAAAATCACATCCTTTTAGACCCCAATCCGGACAACAACTTTTTACTCTTTTTGCTTCGCAACTTTAGGGGGGGGGCAATTTTACCGTGTTTTCCACAATACTATAAAACCTGAAAATCAGATTATTTCCATCGAGTTGAAATCCTCTCGCAGTCGGGCGACTTCCGCAGACAGGGTTTCCGGCAGGAACCGTGCATAGACTTTCTCCGTCACGTCCGTACTTCCATGGCCGAGCAGACGGCTGACAACCGACATTGACAACCCTTTGTTCAATGCAAAAACCGCGAACGAATGCCGGGCTGCCTGCATCGAAAGACTGAACGGCAGTCCGATCTGTTCTCCTGCCACGACAAGCGACTGGTTAATACATTTTCGCGTTGTTACGGGCTTTGTATAGTGCTTCCGCATCATCGAGATCCAGACTTTCCTTTACCAGATTGAATACATACCGGCAACCTTCGCGTTTTTCCTGCCATTGTCGCAAGATGCGCAAAGCCGGTTCGGTAAGCGGAATCACATGACGTTTGTTCGCCTTTATCATGATTTTCCGCAACTCACGTCTGGCAAAGTCGATATGCTTCCATTGCAAGGTCATAACATCCACCACACGGAGTCCGCAGGCATGAAACGCAAAGAAAAACATCTCTAAAAACTCTTTCCTACGCGGTTCAACACAATTCCTGTAATATTCAAGCAGGTCAGCCATCTGCTCTTTGGTCAGGCTCTTGCCGTCAAATTCAGCCTCTTCTTCCGAAAGCGAAACTTTCGTCACAATACGCATATCCTGAATCCGTGCATTGACGGCCGGATCCATCATGCTCATCTCACTGGCATATGCCCACGCTTTCAATATCGGAGTCAGTGCATGATTGATGGTAGCATCGCTGTTCTGCTTGATTTCCCTGCGCCATTCGATATAGCTGTCCAAAAGTTCCGGTATCATTTCGCCGACATAGATTGCATCCGGTTTATATGTTCCCTGTTTGGTAGCCCGTAAAAATGTCTGGAAGATATTCATGCAACTCTTTCCGTTCTCGTACCGGCTTCTCCCGATTCTGTTCCTTGAATAGTCCGAGGAAAGACGTTCCAATGTGAACTCCACGAAGTCTTTGCCCTGATCCCGGCGTGCAAGAGGCTTGTCAGCAAGAAAGCCGGACACGACATCAGCAGTAATCTGATTGGGATGCTTCTCGTTATACTCGGCAAGCTGCGAATCTATACGCTCTACACGCGCCAGCAAAAGTTGGTTGAGCCGTTTGTATTCGCCGCCATAACTTGCCCGTAACTCGCCACGTCCTTGCTTGCCGTTCTGATTCCAGTCGGCAACCTTCGCAAACACATTTGTCGTCTTGCGTATGATCTGCTGTTCCAAGTATATTCCAACTCGACAGGATAGGCTTTATCTTTATCGACCTCCTTCGGGGTGCGAAGGCGATACTTACCCAACGGATATAGTCTTTTTGGTCTTCCCATATATTATCCTCCTTTCAGCAATATTCCTGAGGAGAAGTAAAGATATGGAATTTTAGACAAACAAACTCCGATTTTCGCTGCAAAAACCGCAATTTAGACAAACAAACCACACCATACAAGACCATAAAACACCAGCGCGACAAACAAATTTTCATTGTTCATCGCGCTGGGATTTAAGTGTTTAATCTATTCGAGTCCGACTAATATTCCTCCTCGTTGAAGAAGAAATCGTCTTTCGACGGGTAGTCGGGCCAAATATCTTCGATAGATTCGTAAATCTCACCCTCGTCCTCTATTTCCTGCAGATTTTCGAGCACTTCGAGAGGCGCACCCGAACGCACGGCATAGTCAATCAGTTCATCTTTCGTAGCGGGCCAGGGAGCATCTTCCAGCTTCGATGCCAATTCAAGTGTCCAGTACATAGTTCCAAGTTTTTAAGTTCCCAAATATCAGCGGATTAACATCAGGCAATAATCGCTATTCCGCTATCACTGATTTGCAAAAGTATAAAAAAAACGAGAAAAACAAAGAAAAAATTACAAAACATCCATGCGCACGCATCAATAAACTGGAATACAAAGCTTTATGGAATCCACAAGGTCTCCTCGACGCCGTAATGCTCTGTGAGCGTGCGCCCGAGCAGATAGAAATAGTCGGAAAGGCGGTTCAGCCACATCAGCACGATGGCATCCGTGCCGTATTTTTCATCGGCACGCAACGCGGCACGCTCGGCACGCCGGCAGACCGTACGGCACACGTGGCACATCGAAACGACGGCGTTGCCACCCGGGATCGTGAATTTGTCGATCGGTTTGAGCGCGTCCTGCATCGCGTCGATACGGCCTTCGAGCCAGGTGACGGCCTCGGGAGCCAGCGGCGCGACCTTCCCGCATCCTGTTTTCCCGCACGCCAGCAATGCCTCGACGGTCATCAGGCGTGACAGGATACGGTTCAGGTCGTCGACATAGGGCGACAACGCAGCTTCCGCACGCATGTTGTCGCAGAGCAAAGCCGCAAATGCTGCCAATTCGTCCACCGTGCCGTAAGCCTCGACCCGTTCGTCGGTCTTGAAAACCCGTTCGCCGCCGACAAGGGAGGTCGTTCCCTTATCGCCTTTTTTCGTGTATACTTTCATATCCGGAAATGTTGTTTCGGCAAATTATTATTGAAAACCAGCAGGTAACCGCGGTTGTCCACCGTCGTCGAACGGTGCGCCGCGACGATTTGCAAGCACATGGCCCGGCGTTCACGCCCGTCGTAGGGGGACATGACCGCCACCGTATTCCCGGCGGCAGCCGCATCACCGACCAGCGCGAGCGTCTCCGTCCGGGACAGGCTGCGCGTCGCTATGCAGAACTCCGCATCCGCACGATTCAGGCCAAAAGTGGCGTAGCCGCAATGAATCGCCAGGTTTTGCAGCTGCACGGCGCGGCGTTCGGGCACCCCAGCCGCGAGCAGTTCGCGGAACAGCGCCCGGTCGCCGGGAAGCAGCGTATCGCGCATGAAGACATTACGCACGACGTCGTATACGAAAGGCGAATGCACGCCGTGCCCGCGGAAGAAACGGGCCCGGGAGAGCCTGTTGCGCAGCTCAGTGACCCGCCCGTAAAATTTCAAACCGAGTTTATGGCCGCCGATTCCCATAACCGTTATTTTTTCAACAGCCCCGCAAGGCGCCCTGTCGAAAAGGCGATCTGGAGGTTATAACCGCCCGTATTGGCATCGAGGTCGAGCACTTCGCCCGCGAAATAGAGCCCCCGAACCTTCAGCGATTCCATGGTATAGGGGTTGACTTCGGCGCAGGAAACGCCCCCAGCCGTCACGATGGCGTATTCGAACGGCGCATAGTCCGTGATGGGGAACGTGAATCCCTTGAGCGTCTTGATAAGGCGGGTTATCTCCTCTTCGGTGAGCTTGCCGATGTAATTCTTTCCGTTGACACCGAGTTCGTGCACCAAAGTCATCACGAGCGGCTTGGGCACCAGCTTGCGCAGCAACTCGGCGAAGAACTCCGTCGGCTCCATCCCGGCTATCTCGCGGGCGATACGTTCGCGCAGTACCTCTTCGGTCAGTGCGGGTTTCAGGTCGACGACCAGTTTGACGCGGCGTTCGTCGATCAGCGCATCGACCGCATCGCGGCTCATGCGCAGCGCCACGGCACCCTCGATGCCGCGCTCGGAGAAGCCCAGTTCTCCGAACTCCTCGCGCACGGGTTCGTCGTCGACATAGAGCACGGCCCTGATATTTTTCAGCAACAGACCGTCGAGGTAGCCGATCTGCGGATGCGACGAAACGAGCGGCGTCAGCGAAGGACGCACCGGTTCGACGGTATGTCCCAGGTCGGCCGCAAAGGTGTAGCCGTCGCCCGTGGAACCCGTGGCGGGATAGGAAACGCCACCCGTGGCGACAATCACCTGCGGGCATTCCTCCTTGCGTTCGAAACCGCGCCTGTTGATATAGCGGACGCCGAAGACCTTATCACCCAGGGTCATGATCTCCGTCACGCGCGTATTATAAATGATCTTCACGCCGTTCTCGTAGCAATATTCCAACAGCGCATTGGCGATGTCCCACGCCTTGCCGCTCTTGGGAAAGACGCGCTCGCCGCGTTCGATGTCGAGCTTCACCCCGGCCTTTTCGAAGAAACGGATGGCGGCGCGGTTATTGAACTCGGCGAAAGCCTGTCCGAGAAATTCCGCGTTGGTACGCACCTGCGCGGCAAACTCCTCGGCCGGGCGGGCGTTGGTGACGTTGCAGCGCCCTTTGCCCGTGATACGGACTTTACGGCCCGACTTGTCCATCTTTTCGATCAGCAGCACACGCTTGCCGTCGCGCGCCGCCGTACCTGCGGCCATCATGCCCGCTGCCCCAGCCCCGATGACGATCACATCGTACGGCCGGATTTCTTTTTCTTCGATTTGTTCCATACGGCTGCAAAGATAGACAATAATTCTTTCTTTCCGGAAAAATTTTTCCTATCTTTGCGGCCGAAAAAACCGTTCTAAACAGATATGTTGAGCAGAAGATTACTCCGTATAAAGGTCGTCAAGGCACTGTTCGCCCACCTCAAATCGGGCGCCGACAACATGATGGCATCGGAAAAAACGCTGATGGCGTCCGTCGACAAAGCCTACGACCTCTATTTCCAGATCCTGACCCTCCCCGTGGAGCTGGCGCGTTATGCCGAGCAGCGGCAGGAACTGGCCAAACAGAAAAAACTGCCGACATACGAAGACCTCAACCCCAATACCAAGTTCGTAGACAACCGGGTGACCCGCGTCATCGCCAACAGCGATGCCGTGAACGACCGCATCGCCGCCCGCAAGCTGGGCTGGGGACGACATCCGGAGCTGATCCGTACGCTCTACACGCAACTCTCGGAAAGCGACTATTTCAAGGACTACATGCTGCGCGAGGAGTGCTCGTTCGCCGACGACCGCAAGCTGCTCGAAGATTTCTTCAAGGAGTTGCAGAGCTGCGAGGCGCTGGAAACCGAGCTGGAAGAGATGTCGATCCTCTGGAGCGACGACCTGCCTTACATCGTGATGATGATCCTGCGTTCGCTCTCGGGCCTGAAACCGTCGCACACCGAGCTGAAAGTCCCCTCGAAGTTCAAGAGCGACGAAGACCCCGAATTCGTGAAGACGCTTTTCGAAAAATCGCTGGTCAACTACGATGCCTACCAGGATTACATCGAAAAGTTCACCGCCAACTGGGACGTGGAACGCATCGTGTTCATGGACAACCTGATCATCGGCACAGCCATGGCCGAACTGACCTCGTTCCCGTCGATTCCCGTCAAAGTAACGCTCGACGAGTACATCGAGATTTCGAAATACTACTCGACACCCGGCAGCAGCACCTTCATCAACGGCGTGCTGGACAAGATCGTCGAATCGCTCACCGCCGAAGGCCGCATCAGGAAAGCCGGCCGCGGCCTTATCTGAGTCCCGATGCTGCGCGGGGTGTTGTTGCTGGCGCTGGCCGTGACGACCGCGGCATGCGGCACCCGGCAGGCACGCACGGGCGAGACCGGGCGGAAAGGCCGGATTATCGCCGTCACGGACACGATCCTCGACACGGGCGGCACGGATACCGTGCGTTTCGGACGCATGCACTCGGGGGAGGTGGCCGTGCTCAGGCTCTGGATCGAAAACCGGGCATCGAAGCCCGTAGCCATCACCCGATACGACCGCAGCTGCGGGTGCACGACGCTCGGATATGACACACAGCCCATTACGCCGGGCGATGCGCAGCAGGTATCGCTCACCTTCGATGCGGGGGGCGAATGGGGCTGGCAGCTCAAGACGCTGGACATCGCATTCGCCGGCGGGCGGAAACCCCTGAGGCTGTTCATCGAGGCCGAAGTGGAATAAACATTTGTGTATTCGACAATATTTCGTATATTTGTTCCGTTAACGGAAATAAACACTTAAAACATAACGACGTATGATTAATTTTCTTCAGGTGCCGCCCGTAGAGCCCCAGCCGGGCTTCATGCAGCAGTACAGTTTCATCATTATGATCGGCCTGATGGTGCTGGTTTTATGGCTCTTCATGTGGCGCCCCGAATCCAAGCGCCGCAAGCAGATGCAGGCATTCCGCGAAGGCCTGAAAAAAGGTGACAAGATCATTACCGCCGGCGGCATTTACGGTACGGTAAAAGAGATCAAGGAGACGACCCTGCTGATCGAGGTGGACGGCAATGTCACGCTGCGCATCGACAAAAACATGGTCGTAGCCGACAACAGCGACCTTCAGCGCCAGTAAAAACCTGTTTCAGATAATAAAAAAGCTGCAAAAATTTGCAGCTTTTTATTTGCAGGTTCAAATTTTTTATTTTAAATTTGTATACATGCTCGGGAAACCCGGGCATAGTCCCAACAACATTGTCGAGGGGGGGGGAATTTCTAAGCGCCTCTTACAGATTACCTCTTTCTCGGCAATGTTTTTTTTATGCCCGTATCCCGGCAGGCGATCCTGCGGGGAATTTTCGCCCAAATCCGCAGCCGGCAGAAAAAGCCTCCTCAGAAAATTCCGGACAAAAAATCCCGGACGTGCAAACAAGCAGGATATGCAACCGGTTTTATCGTTATATTTGCATCCGGATTCTTCAACGCATACACATGACCCGACACATATCCTACCCTACCCTCGGCACCTGTTCCCGGCAGATCGACATCGAACTGGAAGACGGCATCATCCGCAATGTGACGTTCACGGGCGGCTGCCACGGCAATACGCAGGGCATAGCGGCGCTCGTGCGCGGCATGAAAGCCGCCGACGCGATAGCCCGGCTGGAAGGCATCGACTGCCGCGGCAAGGGCACTTCGTGCCCCGACCAGTTGGCCAAAGCCCTCAGGCAGGCGCTCTGAACCGACGCAGCGACCGTTCGGGAACGGATTTTGCACACGGAGCAGCAAATCAAAACAGAAACACTATGTATTTCGTATGGTATCTCCTGCTCGGCCTGGCTTCCGGATGGATCGCCAACCTCATTGTCAAAGGCAACGGCTCGGGGCTCATCGTCAACCTCGTCGTAGGGCTCATAGGCGGCGTACTCGGCGGCTGGCTCTTTTCGTTCTTCGGGCTGGTTCCGGCAGGCACGCTGGGCAGCCTGGCCACATCGGTCATCGGCGCCGTGGTGCTGCTATGGATTGCCGCGGCCATCTCGCACAAGAAAATCCGTTAAACCCGCAACGATTATGGACAACATGAAAAACGGCGGACACGCCGGCACCGCAGAAGCGGAAAACACGGAGACCATGGATCTCCTGGCCGGAATGCTCGATGCCTCAACGCATTGCGGCGACAACGGCGAGGACAGCAAGGAACCGGCACAGGCGGTCAAAGAAACTCCCGGCGAAGAATCCGCGCCCGGAAAATAATAACCGCAGGGAAAAAACCGACAGTTCTATTCAACGAGCAAAGTGTGCGGACAGTCCGCACACTTACCGTATCCAGCATACTGGGCAGAAGCAGGACGAAGGAGGATTCAGGCGAATAATACAACAAACATAATCCCGCATTGATAGTCAATGCGGGATTGTTGAGCTGCCAGGACTCGAACCTGGAACGACAGAACCAAAATCTGCTGTGTTACCATTACACCACAGCTCAATCCGTTGCTCGAAAGCGGGACAAAGATAAGCAAAAAATCGCAATTTACAACCGGAAAACAGAAAAATGCCCGACTCTTGCAGGGGTGCAAGAAAGAATTTCATTACTTTTGCACGCATGGAGCCGACAAGCCGGACAACGGGCTGGCAGGCGCCCTGCTGAAACTGAACGATTAATACGATAAGATATGATCCTGACAATGATCCTGCTCTTCGTGGTGGGCTACGCCTTCATCGCGCTGGAGCACAAAGTTAAGGTCGACAAATCGGCCATTGCACTGCTGATGTGCGGAGCCATATGGACGATCTTCAGCCTCTGGGGGCACGATGAGAATATCAGCCACGACATGGTCGACCACCTGGGCGACACATGCGAGATACTGGTGTTCCTGATCGGCGCCATGACGATCGTCGACCTGATCGACTCGCACGGCGGTTTCAACGTCATCACCGACCACATCAAGACCCGCAACAAGCACAAGCTGATGTGGCTGCTGGCATTCATCACCTTCTTCATGTCGGCAGCGCTGGACAACATGACCACCACGATCATCATGGTGATGCTCCTGCGGAGGATCATCGCCGACCAGAAGGAGCGCTGGATCTACGCCAGCCTGATCGTCATCGCGGCCAACAGCGGCGGTGCCTGGTCACCGATCGGCGACGTGACGACGATCATGCTGTGGATGCGGGGCAACGTCACCTCGGCGGCGCTGATGGGGACGCTCTTCGTACCGTGTATCGTCTCGGTCGTCATCCCGACGGCGATCGCCATCCGGTATATCCGCAACGAGGACGCGGCACCGGTGGACGAGAGCACGTTCGAAGCGGAACTGCCCGCGGGCGTGGGCCCGCGCCTGAGCAAATTCATCCTCATCACGGGTGTATTGAGCCTGTTGTTCGTACCCGTGTTCAAGAGCATCACCCACTTGCCGCCCTACATGGGCATGATGGTCTCGCTGGGTGCGATGTGGGTTCTGACGGAGATCATCTACGACCGCAAGCGCGGCATCGAGGAGTCGATCAAATGCCGCGTGACGAAGGTGCTCAAGCATATCGACATGCCGACGATCCTCTTCTTCCTGGGAATCCTGATGTCGGTGGCGGCGCTGGAAACCGCAGGTGTACTGACCGACGTGGCGAACTGGCTCGACAAGCAGGTACACGAAGTGTTCACCATAGCGGGCGTCATCGGCATCCTGTCGTCGGTGATCGACAACGTGCCGCTGGTCGCCGCCTGCATGGGCATGTACCCCGTGATGGACACGGCTGCGGTGGCCGCGAGCGCCGACCCGGCCTACATGCAGTCGTTCGTGCAGGACGGGTTGTTCTGGCACCTGCTGACTTACTGCGCCGGGGTGGGCGGAAGCCTGCTGATCATCGGCTCGGCAGCCGGCGTGGTGGCGATGGGGCTCGAAAAGATCAATTTCGGGTGGTATTTCAAGAAGATCACCTTGCTGGCCTTCGCAGGCTATGCGTCGGGCATCCTGGTGATCCTGCTCGAACACCTGCTGGTCGGGCTCTGACCGGCAGCGGAAACGGAATAACGGGCGCGGGGGCAATGCCCCCGCGCCCGTTATATATAAAAATCCGGCCAGCCGGCCGGGTGTCCCCCACCTACGTCAGCGGACTTTGGCCATGAATTTCTCACGATCCACGACGTAACGGACGTGCACGCCCTCGCCGATCATCCCTTCGGCATCGCGGGCGCCGACGTTAAAGGTCAACTTGCGCCCCTCGACACCGGTCAACACGGCCGTGGCGGTGATTTCGGCACCCAACCCCGAAGGCTTGATGTGCGTGACGTTCATCTCCGCCCCTACGGTCGTAGCCCCCGCGGGGAGCGCCGCGGCTACAGCCGTCATGGCGGCATGCTCCATAAGCGCCACCATCGAAGGCGTGGCGAAAACCTCGAGGTCGCCCGACCCCATCGTCGCGGCGGTATTTGCGGCCGTAACCGTCGTCCGGCTCTGCGCCGACAATCCTTTTTCCAGCATAATATCCATTTTGCGTAATACGTTTATCCGATAAATAATTACATTTGCAGTGGCCGTGCAGGCTGCGTACAGGAGGGGAGGCTCCACTCCGGAACTGCCGCCGGATTCGTCCGCGGCAAAGCCAATACAAGCCGGACGCAACGGCAGACCCGCGAACTACGCGCAAGACACGGCCTGCCCCGCGGATGTTCACCGCCCGCAAAGATAACGATTTTCGCCGATATGAAAAAGTGTCTCCTGATTCTGGTAATACTGGTCGCCGTGTCCCCCGGGGTACGTGCGCAGGGAGGCCGCGGTTTCTGGCACCAGGAATGGACGGTGGAAAAAGGAGACTCGGTACCGTTGGTACATATCCTGCCGGTCTACGTGTTCAGCCGCCCCGTCGACCTGCGCCGTTACCGCAAGCTGGTCGACGCCGTGAAGAAGGTCTACCCCATCGCCAAGGTCGCGAAAGCCAGGATGGCCGACATGGAAGAGGAATTATGCCGCCTGCCAACCAAAAAGGCGCAGAAGGAGTACATCAGGCAGGTATACCACCAGATCAAGGACGAATATACGCCCGTGCTGAAACACATGACCCGCACGCAGGGCAAGGTGTTGCTAAAGTTGATCGACCGCGAAACCGAATACACGGCCTACGAGGTGCTCAAGGAGTTCCGGGGCGGATTCGTGGCGGGGTTCTGGCAGGGCGTGTCGCGGATTTTCGGGCAGAATCTCAAATCGCAGTACGACAAGGACAACGAAGACAAGATGATCGAGCAGATCGTAATTTACTACGAAGCCGGGCTGCTGCGGTAGGCAAACCGGGATAAACTACGATCCGTTACTCGAATTTGTTGTAAAGGACGACGGGGCGTCCGCGGCGTACGCTCATCGCGGGAAACCAGATGTCGTCGGCCGTGAGTCCGCACTTCTCCACCGCCTCGAGCGAGTACTCCAGACGTCCGAAGTCGGCGTCGACGTTGTTGGTGCCGAACGTGAACTTTATTCCGCGCTGCTTGGCCCGGCGGATGATGCCGAAGCTCGGGATACGATAGCGGGCGTTGATCTCCAGGGCGATGCCGTAGCGTTCCAGCACATCCAGTACGCGGTCGACGCGCGCGTCAGTCCAATACCTGTCGTAATCGGCCTGCATGTCGTCGGGCAGGTAGGTCGGGTTGGCGTAGATGTCGGCCGGCTCGTTGGTGAGTATCTTCACCGTCTGGTCGACCAGATGATCCATGTACTGTTCTTTCGTCACGCCGTCGTAGTGCACCTCCTCGGGCCGGTAGATACGCGAGTTGCGCCCTTTGTGGTCTATGATGGTCATGGCGTCCGTGAACAGGTAGTCGAATACGCCGAGGGCCTCCTGCGAGAAGGTCGCCGTCCACTTGCGGCCCTCGCCCTGCACGCCGCACAGGAAGGGCATCCGCTCCACCTCGTCGAAGTAGGCGTAGACCTCCCCGTCGTCGGCCAGCATCCGGCCCACACCGCCTTCCCCGGCGTTGGGCGCCACCCCGTAATTGATGCCGTAATTCATCGACATGGCGTGCGCCCGCTCCTTGGTCAGGCCGCCCTTCAGGTGTACGTGGTAGTCGATGACGGGGAAATCGCGCTGCTGGAAGCGGATCACGCCGTCGGTGCGTTCGTCCACGGGCGGCAATGTGTCGGCCTCGTTGCGGGCCTGCGCGCCGAGGCGCTCGATTGCAAGGTTGCGGAACGCAACTTCGCCCTGCACGCCGCGCAGCGCGATCGCGCCGTGTCCTAACAATTGCCGAGCGTGCGCCTGGGTGCGGTAGGGATGTTCGGGTTCGGTATAGCAGACCACTTCGGTGGTGTCGATGCGGACGACGATGTTACGGCCGCGCACAGTGACCTCGAAGCCGAACCACTCGCCGTCGTCGGCCAGCGAACGGTAGAGGTTGCGCACGGAGGCGAGCGAACCGCTCTTGCGCGTCCCGTCGATGGCGCCGTTGCGGAAAACCACCTCGTAGCCCGACTCGCCGTCGGTATGGAAGCGCAACGCCGCTTCGGCACCGGGCTGCGTGAGGGCTTCCCCCGTAAGACGGAAGTTGCCGTAGTCGCCTGCTGCCAGGAGCGTACGGCCCGCCGTAACGGCCGGGGCCGTCGTGCGGATCTCCCGCTCGCCGTCGCGCCACCAGTCGAGCGGTTCGGGGGCTCCGGCCTCTCCGCAGGCCGTGAGTGCGGCCAGGGACAAGAGTGCCGCGGCGATCGTCGTCCCGATACGCGGAACAGGGTTCAAATGGCAAAAGAGGTTCCTCATAACTTGGATTTTGTAATAATGCGGTTCCGGTTCGGACAGGCCGCCCGGCCTATGTGTACGTCAAACTTATCTCAGTCGTTGCTTGCTATCAAATATGCCCATGCAAAAATACACACTTTGTTGGAAAAGTACGGAATGAGGCACACCGTTTTATTTCGGACAGCATGAATTTCGGGAATCCCGGTAGCAAATAGGCTCAGAAATTGAACGACAGGCCAACGCCCAGCTCCATGTAGGAACGCCCCGGGCGGTAATCCCCGAAGGCGAACCCGAAATTGTCGGTCAGGTAACAATGGTAGGTGAAATCGCCGTAGAGGTTGAACCGCCAGATGGGGATGATAAGCCGCACCCCGAGGTCATAGGTACAGCTGAAACGGTGCTTGACGAGGAAATTCCCGGAGTAGGGCTCGCGGCTGAGCGGGCCCAGCATCATGCCCGGCGTAAAACCCGTATGCGCTTCGAACTGCTTGGGAATGATCGAAAGCAATGCCGCGGAAACCCACGACCCGGCCTCGCCGTCGCCCGGGAAAACCAGCCCCCGGATACGTTCCGTGCGCCAGGTGAATTGCATCGGGATCGAATAATAGTCGCAGACTTCGTCGTCGAAAAACAGGTTCAGCCCCGTGCGGAAACCTATATTATAATAGTTGTACCGGGCGTAGTCGATGCTGATCGCCTCGAATTCCGGGCCACGGCCGTCCCCCATGAAAAGCTGTGCGCTGTACCGCACCCCGATCTCATTGCCGGACGGCAGCCCCTTGGGGGTATGCCACTCGTTCGTATTCTGGGCAGCCCCGCCGACGCAATACAGAAGCGTGAGGAGTGCCGCAAAAACAGGTTTCTTCATAATTTGCAGGTTGCTTCTGCCCGCAAAGGTAACAGAATAAGGCTGCCGTCCAAACATTTATGCGGAAAAATGCAGGGCACGCAACCAGGCGCCCTGAAAATCGCCGCAGCCCTTGCTCTTTGTGAATTATTCGTTATCTTTGTGGGCAAAATTTCGCTGAGCCATGTTTGAAAATTTAACGGATAAACTCGAACGGTCATTCAAAATCCTCAAGGGCGAGGGGCGCATCACCGAGATCAACGTAGCGGAGACGCTCAAGGAGATCCGTCGTGCGCTGATCGACGCCGACGTCAATTACAAGGTCGCTAAATCGTTTACCGACCAGGTAAAGCAGAAAGCGCTGGGACAGGACGTGCTCAAGGCGGTGAAGCCCGGACAGATGATGACCAAGATCGTACGCGACGAGCTGGCCGAACTGATGGGCGGCACGGCCACAGACATCAGGCTGGAGGGCAACCCGGCCGTGATCCTGATCGCGGGTCTGCAAGGCTCGGGTAAAACCACCTTCTCGGGCAAGCTCGCGGCATTCATCAAAAGCAAGAAAGGCCGCCAGGTACTGCTGGTGGCAGGCGACGTATACCGTCCCGCGGCCATCGACCAGCTGAAGGTGCTCGGCGGGCAGATCGGAGTGGAGGTCTACACCGAAGAGGGGAACAAAAACCCGGTACAGATCGCCGAAAACGCCATCAAATACGCCCGCCAAAACTCGTTCAACGTCGTAATCGTCGATACGGCGGGCCGTCTGGCCGTGGACGAGGCGATGATGCAGGAGATCACGGCCATCAAGGCGGCCGTGAAGCCTTCGGAGACACTCTTCGTGGTGGATGCCATGACGGGCCAGGACGCCGTAAACACGGCCAAGGAGTTCAACGACCGGCTCGACTTCGACGGCGTAGTACTCACCAAGCTCGACGGCGACACCCGCGGCGGTGCCGCGATCTCGATCCGCTCGGTGGTCAGCAAACCGCTGAAATTCATTTCGAGCGGCGAGAAGATGGACGCCCTGCAGGTGTTTCATCCCGAACGTATGGCCGACCGTATCCTCGGCATGGGTGACGTCGTATCGCTGGTGGAGCGTGCACAGGAGCAGTTCGACGAGGAGGAGGCGCGCCGCCTGAAGAAAAAACTGGTCAAGAACCAGTTCAACTTCAACGATTTCATCGGGCAGATCCAGCAGATCAAAAAGATGGGCAACCTGAAAGACCTCGCGGGAATGCTTCCCGGCGTAGGCAAGATGCTCAAGAACGTGGACATCCCGGACGACGTGTTCAAGCAGACCGAGGCGATCATTTCGTCGATGACCCCGGCCGAGCGCGAACACCCCGAAATCATCAACGCACACCGCCGCGAACGCATCGCCAAGGGCAGCGGCACGACGATGGCCGACGTGAACCGCCTGATGAAACAGTTCGAGGATACCCGCAAGATGATGAAGGCCGTAGCCGGCGGCAACATGAAGATGCCGAACATGCCCGGAAGACGCCGATAGCCAACAGATTGCAAATAAACCACGATCCCTCATTCGGAATGGGGGATTTTTTATGCGGTAGTTTTTAGGGCCCGAAACGAATTTTTCATCACTTTTTCATAGCAGGACAGTTAAAAATTATTACCTTAGTACACGCAATACTTCAAATCTCACTTTTTCTAATTTAATCACAACCACATGATGCAATTATCATTTTGGAAAAGATTACTCTGCGCGACGCTCACCCTCGCGCTGGGAGTAACACTGACAGCCTGTTCGGACGACGACACCAAGGACGACAAGCTGATCCCTGAAATCGAGGTTACCCAATCGTTGACGTTCGATTGCACGCAAACCCAGACGAAAAACCTCGAAATCGAGCTTAACGGAAAGCTCAACTGGCAGATCAAGGCCGACGCATGGATCGAGCTGTCGCAGACCAGCGGCAAAGGTTCTGCGACGGTAGCCGTAACCGTACCCGCGAACGCCACGTCGCGTACGGGTACCATCACCGTAACGGCAACCGGTTACATGGGCGCCACCGACACGGGCACATGCTCCGTAAGGCAGATCAAAGAAGGGGAGACGAATACGAACATTGCGGAAATCCGCGAGCTCGTCATGGCGACCAATCCCTCTGCCGATGGAAAAGAACTGACGGACGCGATCAGAGCCATGACGCTGTGCGGTATCGTAGTCTCGGACAAGGGGGGGGGAAACCAGCAGCCCTTCATCGTAATCCTTGCCGACGATACGCAGGATGCCGGTGCCGGCCTCGCACTCTCGATCAGCCAGTCTAACAACACCTTCGAGCGCGGCGACATCGTCGAAGTATCGCTCAGCGACGCATCGGCACAGCTCTTCAGCGGACTGCTGCAGGTTTCGACCCACAACGAACCCCTGCTCGTGGGGCAGACCGAACCGCTGGCCCCGATCGCCATCACCGCAGACAAAATCGCGCAGTACGAATCGCAATACGTAAAGATCGAAAACACGCAGCCCGAAGCGTCGGAATCGGGCACCTGGAACAGCGACTCGAACAAGGGCAATGTTTCCATGGAGACCAAGGACGGAAAGTCCTACAAAATCCGCACCCTGCAAACCGCATCCTATGCCCAGGATGCCATCCCGACCGACAAGAGCGGTTCCATCGCAGGTATCGCGGGCATCTACAACGGCACACTGCAACTCCTGCCCTGCAACGGCGACGACATCCAGCTTACCGAAGCACGTTTCACGGTACAGGGTAACAAGGCCACGCTGGCCGAAGTGCTCGAAGCCGGCGCCGGCTCGGCATTCGAAGTCGAGGGCGTAAGCGTCATCGCCGCCAACGAGCAGGGTGTCCTCCTCCAGCAGGACGGTGCACGCATCTACGCATTCAAGGGCGAAGCCCACGACCTGGCCGTCGGTGACGTAATCACCGTGTCGGGCAAGACCGAGTCGCGCAACGGCCTGCTGCAATTCGGCAAGGGTTGCAGTTTCACCAAGACCGGCCACCAGGATATTACCCAGCCGCAGCCCGCGGCATTCTCGGCAACGGAAATCGAAGCCTACATGAAAAACCCCGAGGTGAAATACGTGACCTACAAGGGTACCGTCCTCGTATCGGGCAACTACGTCAACGTCGAGATCGACGGCACTTCGGTGCAGGGCAGCCTGGACTACATGAGCGACGATTTCAAGGAGAAGTACAACAGCCACAACGTGACCATCACCGGCTGGCTCTTCGGCTCGTACAAAACCTATATGTACACCATCCCCGTGGAGATCAAGGACGAGGGAGAATTCGAAGAGGAAGTTCCCGACGGAGCGATCTTCTACAGCACGTTCGACAAGGAGCTCGCCTCGCAAACCTTCGGCGACGGCGGCCAATGGCCGTTCCTCGACCAGTTCGAAGGCTGGATCAACCACAAGGGCTCGGGCGTCGCCAACGTGGCTTATGACTTCAAGAGCATGTCCGCACGTACGAACCAGTCGTCGAAGGGTTCGCTTTCGCTTTACGACGGTTCAGGTAAAAACAACATCTTCTTCAGCACGGCGCCCAACTATTTCACGATCCAGAAGATCGCGGTAACGTCGCAGAACCTTCGCCTCTCGTTCGGCGCGCAGCGCTACGCACAGGGCGCCACCAACACGTTCATCAAGTCCGACTTTGTGGTACGCCTTTCGGCCGACGGGCAGCTCTGGTCGCAGGCGCTCGACTACGATTTCGGCAGCGTAGCGGACGAACCGGGTGAGTGGCGCCTCGCAACGGCAGACTTCACCCTGCCGGCAGGCACCGGCACGCTCTACATCAAGTTCGAAGCCAAGATGAGCAGCGTGAACCGTATCGACGACGTATTGCTGACCCCGGGCAACGGCGGGCAGGCAATCGAGTTCGGTAAGGAAGAGGAGACACCGCTTTCGACGATAGCCGAGGTGCTGGCGGCTCCCATCGACGAAGTTTACAAGGTCGAAGGACAGGTGATCGGCACCCACTCGAAGGGCTTCCTCGTAAAGGACGCCACGGGTACGATCCTCGTATTCAAGAAGAACCACGGCATGACCGTCGGCGACAAAGTCACCGTCGAAGGCGCAACCTCGGAATATGGCGGCATGAAGCAGTTCGGCGAAACGTCGGAACTCACCAAGAACGGCTCGGGAAGCTATACGCAGCCCACCCCGACGGATTTCGGGGCAGCGCAGTTCGACGCCTACGTCAACAACCCGACGATCCAGTATGTAAAATACGAAGGTGAGCTCACCTCGTACCAGGACAATATCTACCAGTGGCACTATAATGTCGCCGTGGAGGGTACGAACGTAGTCGGTTCGATCGCCTACCCCAACAGCGACCTAAACATCGCCGGCTTCATCGGCCGCAAGGTCATCATCACGGGCTATACCGTCGGTGTTTCGGGGACGGATACCAAATACCTCAATACGCTGACCACGTCGATCGAATTCGCAGAGCAGGAGACCATGCCCGACGAGAGCCAGGCCATCACGGTCAAGGAACTCAACGCCAAACTCGCCACCATGAACTCGGGCGATGCGCTGGGCGAACTGGTCGCTGTGAAGGGCTATATCGCAGCCAACAACGAAGGCGGTGCCCTGTACCAGCTCCTCTCGCTGGTGGACAACACCGGCGAGGCCAACACGGGCATCATCATCAAGGGCAACGACTACACCGAGAAAGACCTGCCCGTGGGTACGAAGGTGATTGTCAGCCTCAAATATGCGACCTACGACCTTTACAACGGGCTGCCGCAGCTGAAGATGGCAACGGTTTTCGCCACACAGGAGAAAGCGACGATAAAGGTTCCGGAGATCACGGATGCACAGTGCGGAGACTATCTGGGCCAGTATGTCAAGGTGAAGAACCTCACCCCGGCAACATCGGCGACAACCTGGGTGGTCAACGGCAAGACCACGACGACCAACTTTACAGGAGAAACCGGTAAAACCGTTGCGGCACGAATTACCAAGTATGCGGTTTATGCCGACGAACAGATCGCCCAAAAGACGGCCGACCTGAAGGGTGTGATGCAGGTATTCAACGGAACGCATCAGATCTACCCCACCAGCATGGAGGACGTTGCAGGCTTCAAAGTCGAGTAACACGGCACAATCCATCCGTTTGTAAGAAAATCCCTGTGGGCAACAACCCGCAGGGATTTTCCGTTTCAAAGAGGGATCGAAGCCGGGGGGGGGCAGAAGATATAAAAGAGCGGTTTACAGCATGGAATTGAAAAATAATCGTTAAGTTGTACCGGGAAACCCAACCCGGAAAACCACATGAAAAAATTACTCCTGCTGTTGCTGGGGATCGCTTCGTCCCGGCCGCCTTCTCCCAGGGCGGGAGCGGCATCGACTGGGCCGCCGACCTGGATTACCTGGCCAGCGAACTGCCCGCGAAACATTGCAACCTCTTTGCGAAATACGACAAAGCGCAGTTCGAGACCGCAATCGGCGCGATCAAGGCTTCGGCCGGGGAGGCCGGAGATTTTGCTACGGCGCTCAAAACCCAGCAGCTGATCGCCAGGCTGGGTGATTCGCACACCATGCTATATTTCAACCAGCTGATGAACCGGCAGCAGAACTGCCGCTCGGGCTGCTCTGGGTCTCCGACGGGCTGTACGTCATACAGACGGCAGAGGAAAACAAAGAGTTGCTGGGGCACCGGCTCACAGCGGTCGGCAAGGCACCGGTCGAAACCGTAATCGACAGCCTGAGCACCCTGTTCACGGTCGACAACGAAGCAATAGTAAAATCCATGATTCCCCAATTGTTCCCGTCGTTACAGTTCCTGGAATATTTCGGGTTCGCACACAACGGGCAGGTGGAACTCACGCTGGACGGAGACAAGATCTATACGCTCAAACCGTCCGATCCGCAGCGGGCGGGTCGGGCCGCCTTCCAGCCCGATTCCCTGCCCCTTGCGATCGCGGAAAGGAACGTGCTTTTCTCGGATCGCTATTTCCCGGAGGAAAAAATATACTATATCCTCTACAACTCCTGCTGGGGGCGTGAAAGCAAGGCGGAGTTCAAGAGCCGCGAGAAAGCCGCGTCGCTGCCGTCGTTCACGGAATTCGGCGAAAAGGCGTTCGGCATATTGCAGGGAAACCCCGTCGGGAAGATCATTTTCGACATGAGGAACAACGGCGGAGGGAACTCGGCACAGGGGACGGCATTCATCGAAAGGCTGGCCCGGTTCCTGGAACAGCACCCCGGCATAAAAACCTATGTCGTCATCGGGCGAAGCACATTCTCCTCGGCCATCCTGAATACGATGGATTTCAAGCACCTGACCGATGCGGTCGTAGTCGGCGAGCAGACCGCCGGCAAACCCAACCACTTCGGCGAGGTACGGAGTTTCCAGCTCCCGGAATCGAAGCTGACAGTCGCCTATTCGACCAAATATTTCCGGCGTACGGACGAAGAGACCGACACGATCACCCCCGACGTCAGGATCGAAATGAGTTTTACGGATTTCACGAAAGGCATCGACCCGGTGTACGAATGGATCAAGGCACAATAGGCTGCGCGGGCGGTTTACTCCGTCCAGCCGTTATGCCGGACGTTCGCCGGGTTCCACTTCTGCTTGGGCGCCGGATTGTCCGCAGGATAGCCCACCGGAATCAGGTTGAGCGGGACGACATCGGCGGGAAGCCCCAGCACGCGCCGCACGGCCTCTACCCGTTCGCCGCGGGGATAAACCCCAGTCCATACGGCTCCCAACCCCAGCGCATGGGCCGCAAGGAGCAGGTTTTCCGAGGCCGCCGAGGCATCCATCACCCACCAGTCGCCGGAAGCCCCCGGATTGCGCGACAAGTCGCCGCAGACGACCACAGCCAGGGGTGCCCGGGCGGTCATCTTCGCAAAGGGCAGCGCCCCGGCGAGTTCGCGTAACAGCTCCCAGTCGTCCACGACAACGAAAGCCCACGGCTGACGGTTCACGGCCGAGGGCGCGGCCATCGCAGCCCGCAGCAGCAGTTCGACCGTATCGGCACCGACCGGGCAATCCCGGTAGGCCCGGATGCTCGTCCGGGTCATAATCACATCGAGGGGGCTCCGCTTGCCGGACTCCCCGGCCGGGGTGCGCTCCCCGGCCGACAGCCACCATACCAGCAACGCGGCCAGCACGGCACCGGCGCAGAAAAAGAGGATTTTCGTCCTGTTCATAATTTTCCGTTATATCGTGTACCGGCAAATATACGGGAAAAATCGTAAAAAGCACCGCACACCGGTCAAACGACCGTATCGGCGGGTAAATTAATCGACCGGGCGTTTGCAGGGGTCTTTTTTTATCGCTACCTTTGTCCGGATCATATCCCAAAAGGAAAATGCACAAATCGGGCTTTGTAAATATCATCGGAAACCCCAACGTCGGCAAATCGACACTCATGAACGCGCTGGTCGGCGAAAAGTTGTCGATCATCACGTCGAAGGCGCAGACCACGCGCCACCGGATCATGGGGATCGTCTCGGGCGAGGATTTCCAGATCGTCTATTCCGATACGCCGGGCATTCTGAAACCCAGCTACAAATTACAGGAGTCGATGATGAAATTCGTGACGGGCGCCGTGGCCGATGCCGACGTCATACTCTATGTCACCGACACCGTGGAGCGGGGGGAACGCTCGGCCGAAATCATCGACCGCATCCGCCAGAGCGGCGTTCCGGCCATCGTGGTCATCAACAAGATCGACCTCACGACGCCCGAGGCACTCGAGGTACTGGTCGACAAATGGCAAGGGGAGTTGCCCGAGGCACGCATCGTACCGGCATCGGCCAAGGAGAATTTCAACATCGAAGGGTTGTTCAAGACCATCCTCGACCTGCTGCCCGAAGGCCCGGCCTTCTATCCGAAGGATACACTGACGGACAAGACGCTGCGGTTTTTCGCCTCGGAAATCATCCGCGAGAAAATCCTCAGGTTCTACGACAAGGAGATCCCCTACTGCTGCGAAATCGAGATCGAAAGCTACAAGGAGGAGCCGGCGATCGACCGCATCGCCGCAACGATCTATGTCGCCCGCGACTCGCAGAAAGGCATCCTGATCGGGCATAAGGGCGAGAAACTCAAACGGGTCGGGCAGGCCGCGCGCGAGGACATGGAGCAGTTCCTCGGCAAGAAGGTTTTCCTGCAACTGTTCGTCAAAGTGAACGACGACTGGCGCAACAACGAACGCCAACTGCGCCGTTTCGGGTACGAATTGGAATAAACCGGAATAATAAACCGCCCGAAAAGGACGTTAATGGGACAAGTGAGTCGGAAATTGAAAAAATACATCTTCGGGATCGCACTGGGCATCGCACTGATGTGCGGGAAGGAATCGTATGCGCAGTACAACCGGGAATATTTCTTCTGGGTGGGACGTTCGTGCATGATGAACAACGACTACCAGGAGGCCATCCGGACGCTCAACACCCTGCTGCGGTTCGACGAGGATGCCTTCGAAGGCTATTTCCTGCGCGGCATCGCCAAATACAACCTCGACGACCTGCTGGGCGCCGAGGCCGATTTCTCGACCGCCATCCGGCTCAACCCCGTATACACACAAGCCTATACCTACCGCGCGATCACGCGTTCGCGGCTGGGTAATTACGATGACGCCCTGCAGGACTTCCGCGAGGCGATCGACCTGCGCCCGGATCTGCCGGGCCCCTATTACAGCCGCGGCGTGACACGGCTGCTGAACCAGCAGTTCAAGGAGGCCATCGACGATTTCGACAAGTTCATCCGCCAGGAGAACAAAGTCGCCGACGCCTTCATCTGCCGGGGCCTGAGCTACCTGCACCTGAAGGATACGGTACGCGCCTACGACAATTTCAACACCGCCATCCGCACGAACCGCGAGAACCCCGGCGGATACAACCGCCGCGGCGGACTCTACATGGAGCAGAAACGCTTTGCGGAAGCCGAAGCCGATTTCAACAAGGCCATCGAATGCGATTCGGCCTACCTGCTTTCGTATTTCAACCGCGCACTGGTCTACTCGGACACCAACCGTCCGATGCTGGCCCTCGCGGATTTCGACAAGGTGATCCAGCTCGACTCGACCAATTCGCTGACCTACTTCAACCGTGCCATGCTGCGCACGCAGATCGGCGACTACAACCGTGCGCTGGACGACTACGACAAGGTGGCGCTCTATTCGCCCAACAACGTGCTGGTCTACTACAACCGCGCAGGGGTCTATGCCCAGCTGGGCGAACTGGAGAAGGCGATAGACGACTACTCCTCGGCCATCAAGCTCTACCCCGATTTCGCCAACGCCTATATTTACCGCGGCCGTCTGCGCGAACTGCTGCGCGACCCGCAGGGCGCGAAGAAAGACCGCGACACGGCCCAGAAGAAGATTGCGGAGTACCGCTCCCGCCTGAGCGACAGCACCTACTCGATCTATGCCGACACGACGCAGCGTTTCGATCGCCTGTTGTCGTTCGACAGCAAATTCTCGGGCGGCAGCTTCGACCGCATCACGGGCCACAACGGCGGCCACGAGGAGATGCGCCTGCTGCCGCTGTTCAAGTTCACGCTGATGCGTCCCGACACCGTGCCGACCGTGGAACGCTACCACGTACAGCGCGTCGAGGACTTCAGGAAACGGGTGGACAACGAATACCTCACCCTTTCGTGGCGCGAAAGCAATATCCCGGCCGACACGCTCGTGATGCTCGACAAGCAATACGTCGAGGAGCTCAAGTCGGATCGGGCATCGTGGACGGTGCTCTTCGAACGGGGTGTCACGCAGTCGCTCATCAAGCAGTATACCAATGCCGTGAACACCTTCTCCGCGGCCATCGAGCAGAACCCGAGCAACCCGTTCCTCTACCTGAACCGCTCGACGACGCGCGCCGAGATGATCGACTTCATCTCGTCGATCGACAACTCCTACCAGCGCATCACGATCGACTCGGATCCGGCCAACCGGCTGAACAACAACAGCAAGCGCACGTACAGTTACGACGAGGCGGTGGCCGACCTGAACAAGGCCATCAAGCTCTTCCCCGACCTGGCGTACAGCTATTACAACCGCGCCAACCTCAAGGCCCTGTCGGGAAGCCTGCCCGAAGCGTTCGAGGATTACTCGAAGGCCATCGAACAGAACCCCAATTTCGCCGAGGCATATTACAACCGCGGCATCATACAGATATTCATGAAGGACACGCGCAAAGGGTGTCTCGACATTTCGAAGGCCGGCGAGCTGGGTATCGTCGAGGCTTACGAGGTGCTGAAACGATACGCGCCGTTAGAAAAGTAAGCTAACTCAAAAACAAATAATTATGACGGAAATTATCCAACGGAAACTCAACGACTCGGCCTGGGTGCGGTGGACGGCGCTCATCCTGATCGCACTGACGATGTTTTTCGGCTACATGTTCGTGGACATGATGTCGCCCCTGCAGAGCATGATCGAGGCACAGCGCGGCTGGACGCCCGACGTGTTCGGCATGTACGGAAGTTCGGAGTTCATCTTCAATGTCTTCGGATTCCTGATCCTGGCAGGTATCATCCTCGACAAAATGGGTGTGCGCTTCACGGGAATGCTCTCGGCATCCCTGATGTTTATCGGCGCCTGCATCAAATATTACGGCGTGAGCGACGCCTTCATCGGCACTGGCGCCGAGGCTTGGCTCAACAGCTGGTGGGTATCGTTCCCGGCCAGTGCCAAACTCGCATCGCTCGGGTTCATGATATTCGGATGCGGTATGGAGATGGCCGGCATCACCGTTTCGAAGACGATCGCCAAGTGGTTCGAAGGCAAGGAAATGGCCCTCGCAATGGGGCTGGAAATGGCCATTGCCCGTGTGGGTGTCTTCGCCGTTTTCTCCATCTCGCCGTGGCTCGCCAACATGGCTCCCGCAACGGTCGTGCGCCCGGTGGCATTTTGTACCCTGCTGCTGCTGATCGGACTGCTCACCTACACGGTATTCACCTTCATGGATCACAAGCTGGACAAACAGCTCGGGCTGGATTCCCGCGGCAACAACAGTTCCGAAGAGGAATTCCGCATCAGCGACCTGGGCAAGATATTCAGCAGCAAGGTATTCTGGATCGTAGCCATACTCTGCGTGCTCTATTATTCGGCGATCTTCCCCTTCCAGCGCTTCGCCACGAACATGCTGGAAAGCAACCTCGGCGTCACGGCACAAACGGCCGCCGACATCTTCCGCTGGTTCCCGATGGGCGCCGCGGCCATCACGCCGCTGCTGGGCAGCTACCTCGACCACAAGGGCAAGGGCGCCACGATGCTGATCTTCGGAGCCGTCCTGATGACGGTATGTCACCTGATCTTCGCCTTCGTGCTCCCGGCCTATCCGAGTACGCTCGTCGCTTACGGCGCCATCATCATCCTGGGAATCTCGTTCTCGCTGGTACCCGCAGCGCTGTGGCCCTCGGTTCCCAAGATCATGGAGACCCGCTACCTGGGTTCGGCCTACTCGCTGATCTTCTGGATCCAGAACATCGGCCTCTGCCTCTTCCCGGCAGTCATCGGCTACGCCCTCAAATTCAGTAACCCGGGGCATGTGGACGGCACGGCCTACAACTATACGCTCCCGATGGTGATTTTCGCCAGCTGCGGCATCGCGGCGATGCTCCTGGGACTGTGGCTCAAGGCGGAAGACCGGAAAAAGAACTACGGGCTCGAACTGCCCAATATAAAGAAGTAGCCAAACTACGACGAATAAATGAAGCGGAAGGGCTGCCGTGCATTGCACGGCAGCCCTTTGTAATTTTCCGGAGGCAAGGGTTCGGGGAAAATCCCAGCCACGCGATCCGGAATCAGCGTACCATTTCGTACAACTCGGCGATGCGCGTGCACATCTCCTCCCACGAGAAGCGTTTGCGCTCCTCGATGCAGTTCAGGCGGAAGCGTTCGATTGTATCCCCGTCGTACATCCGCGCAATGGCATCGGCCACACCCTGCACCGTAGGCTCGCAGACATACCCTACGCGACCGTCGGGCACGATCTCCGAAAGACCGCCGACGTCGGTGACGACCATCGGCACGCAGAACTGGTAGGCGATCTGCGTCACGCCGCTCTGCGTCGCGGTCTTATAGGGCTGGACGACGAAATCCGCAGCCGAGAAGTAATATTTCACCTGTTCGTCGGGAATGAACCGGTCGTGGAGGATCACCTCGTCCTGCAGGCCGTTGTCGGCAATGTGCCGCAGGTAACGCTCCTTGGGGGTGTAGAACTCCCCGGCGACGATCAGCCTGCGCCCCGCGGCAAGCCCCCGGCGGCGCAACTCCGCCCAGGCGTCGAGCAGCAGGTCGAGCCCTTTGTAGTCGCGGATCAGCCCGAAGAAAAGCACGTAATCGACCGTCGGATCCAGCCCCAGCCGTACACAAGCCTCGTTGCGGGCGACCCGCTCTCCGAAGTTCTCGAAAAGCGGATGCGGGGAAAACAGCGCCGGGGCACCGCTGTATGCCTTCAGTTCGCCGTGCACCTGCTCGGACATGTAGACGAACCCGTCCACAACACCCAGGTAATAACGGTTGAAGGGTTTGTCGGTCAGGTGGTGCTCGTGGGGTTCGACGTTGTCGATCTGGCAGAGCACCTTCGTATGGCCGTTGCGGCGGGCGAAACGGGCAATGGTACCGAAACAGGGTGCCATGAAGGGCGTCCAGTATTTCATCAGCACGAAATCGGGACGTTCGCGGCATATCCGGCGACCGATACGCACCCAGTTGAAAGGGTTGACCGTATTGACGCACCGGCAGATGTGCAGATCGGCCGGCGGCGGCGTGGATACGGTCTGGCTCTTGCCCGGGAAGAGCAGCGAAGGGTATTGCAGCGTGAAAGTCTTTATGTCTACCTCGTTCCCACGCCGCTGAAAGGTGCGGGCCATGATCTCCATGATCGAAGCCAATCCGCCCCGGTACGGGTGCGCAGGGCCTAAAATCGTAATCTTCATACGGCAAATATAGGAAAAGATAGCGCAAACGGCTGTCTCTTTTGCCGTAAATATACGGACAGGGCAAACTTTTCGCGCCACCGCGATTCCATGCGCAGGGGCATAACGGGAAGATCCCGGCAGTCCGGCACCCGCCCCGGCCTGGTTCCCGGCCGGGACGAGGCTCCGTAAAAAGACGCAGCAAAGAGCCCGGAGGAAAAACACACGGAGAAAAACCGGCCGGGAAAGCATGGCGGCAAGTGTCCGGCGGGAAGAACGCACAGCGAAGAGCCTGCCGGACGGGATTCACCGGGAAAAGCCCGCACAAAAAACGGGGCGCCGCGAACGGCACCCCGCAGACTCGGGCCAGGGACGGTTATTCGCCGTCGTCAGTATGTTTGAAACTCTTGGCGGTATGCTTGCTGCCCGCTGCGGACTGCAGCGCCAGGTACTCCTCGCCGTAGTCGAGCATATGCTGCAACTCGGTGCGGAAGGTATCGAGGTGTTCCTCCTCCTCGACGATAATGTCCTGGAACATCTTGTGCGTCACGGCGTCCTTGTGTTCGGCGGCGATGCGCGACGCCTCGTTATAGGAGTCGATCGTGCTCTGCTCCAACTGCATGGCCAGGCGGAGCATCTCCTTGGCGTCGGTCACCTGCTTGGTACGGAACGAGGCGTTCATGTCGACGTCGCCCTGCAGGAACATGATGCGGTCGGAGAACCCCTCGATATGGCGCATCTCGGCGATCGAGATCTCACGCATGATCTTCGAAAGGTACTGGTAGCGGTCATCTTCGAAATGGGTGTGGAAATACATGTACTGGAGCGATGTGGCGATCTCCTTACCTACGGCATCGTTCAGCAGGTCGATGCTCACCTGATACTTGTTCTGTGTTTTGACTGCGGTTTCCATAATGAAAAAAGGTTTTGCAGCCCTACCTGCAAAACCCGTTCCACGGAGTGCCGGCAGGACATTCCCCGCAGGCCTATTTCCACTCGATAGAGGCACGTACGGCCACCGTACCGGCATCGCTGCGTATCTCGAACAGCGCCGTACGGCCGCGTTGTTCGTAACCGACGGCAAGCGTCTGCCCGTAACGGCATTCGCGCAGGAAATGGATGTCCAACCGCACGGGCGCCTCCTGCATCAGCATTTCCAGGGGCAGCATGTCGATCATCATTTCTATATAGCGCATCGTATTGACATGGCGGTTAAAGTCGATGTCGCTGTAAACGACTTTGTGCACGGCCGTCTGCGCCGGGTCGACATCGCGGATCTTTCGCGGCTTGTCGGTCGGCGAAGGGGCATCGACGATGGCGTCGGCATGGGCATCGCCCACCCACGACAGGTCGAGCGCCGAACGGCTCTTCAGGTCGATCATCGCCCACTGCGTCACCGCACGCCCGAATTCGTTGCCCGCGGCGTCGGTCAGCGTGAAATTACGCGTCGAGAGCACCCGCCCGTATTCATTGATCCATGTGGCAATCGTATAGTCGGTATACTGCCCGGGCTGGCAGTCGAATTCCACGGCCATGCGCGAGAGCACCCACGAATGGTTGTCGGCATTGAGGGCGTCGACCCCGAAACCTTTGCCGTGGGCGTCAATGCCCGCCGTGTTGAGGATCGCCGAGCCCAGCGACGGGATCGTGGCCCGGAGCGTGAAATCCACATCCTGCGGTTCGACACGGTAGTTATATTGCGATTTTTCTCCCATGTAATTGATTTTTAGCGTTGCATGGCAGCAAAGATAAGAATTTTTCGTATATTTGGTTGAATATTAACCCTCAATAAAATCGTTAGTTATGGAAATGAAGAAACTCGACTTCGCGGAAACCCTGAAGGATTCGATCGAAATCGGCGTCAAGAACGCCCCCCGATCGTCGTGGCAGTGACCCTGTGGCTGGTAACTATCTGGATACCCTACCTAAACATAGGGACGACTATCGCCTTCATCACCTTCGTCGTGATGTTCGTACTCTTCGTGCTGGCCGCTTCGATCGCAATGGCCATCGAAGCCTCGTTCTGGAAACAACTGAAAGACAACGTGGAATAAATACGCGCCACAGCAGGCGAAGGACGGCGCTGGTGCCGTCCTTTTTTATCCGCGACCAATTATTTTATCGAAAAACGATAAATATTATTTGTTTTTCGAAAATAAATACTAATTTTGCACTATCGAAACTCAAAAACGAACAAGCATGCAGAACAAAAAAAGACTGCACAGGCATTTACTGCTGATCTACATCATCTACTTCGCGGCGCTGATCGTAGGTTTCGCAGCGAGCTTCGTCCCGGATTTCTCGCGCGGATGGCGCGATGCGCAGGACACGCTGGAGATCGAGATCCCACAAGGCGGCATACGCTCCTATTACGTCTCCGCCCCGGTAGTGCGCAAGGCCGCCGAGCCGGTCGTGATCGAGGGGCTCCCGGCCAGCATCGAACCGACAATCAGCCGGATAGACCTGCGCGTACAGGTGGACGAGGCCTACACGCTCGGCAACGCGTTCAAGGTGATGGGCAACAATGCCTACTGCTACCTGCTGATGGTGATAACGGGCCTCTCGTACCTGACGATCCTCGTGCTGATAGCCCTGATCATCAATTCGCTCCGCAAGTCGATCCGCGACGAACAGCCGCTGCGCCACAGCAATATACTGCGTACGCGCGCCATCGGCATCCTGATCCTCGTAGCGGAACTAAGCGAGGCTCTGATGAAATACATCAGCAACACCGAGGCGGCACGACTGCTCGAAGGCACCTCTTTCGAGGTCGTGGGGACATTTCCGCTGAGCTACTGGAATGTGATCGTTGGTATTTTGTTCCTCTTCATGGCCGAGGTGCTTTCCCTCGGGACACAACTGAGCGAAGAGCAGAAACTGACTATCTAAAATAAGTAACATAGCATGGCAACGATACAGACAATTAAAGGGGGGGGGACGACATTATGGCTATAATAATCAATATAGACGTCATGATGGCCAAACGCAAGATGTCACTCGGCGAACTGGCCGAACGGGTGGATATTACGCCCGCCAACCTCTCGATACTCAAGAACGGGAAAGCGAAGGCCATCCGGTTCTCGACGCTCGAAGCGATCTGCCGCGAGCTCGACTGCCAGCCGGGGGACATCATCGAATACCGCCCCGACCTGCCCGCAGAAAAAGAATAACACAAAAACCCTAATACGATCGATTATGAAAAAATTAACAATGCTGGTTGCAGCCGCCTTCGCAATGACGAGCGCAATGGCCCAGCTCAACCCGATGGAGCCGATCCCGGCGGACAAGGATGTCCGGACGGGTAAACTCGAAAACGGAATGACCTATTACATCCGCCACAACGAAAAGCCGAAAGGACAGGCGGATTTCCACATCCTGCACGACGTGGGAGCCATCCAGGAGAACGACGCACAGCAGGGCCTCGCCCACTTCCTCGAGCACATGGCCTTCAACGGCACGAAAAACCTCCCCGGCAAGCAGATGATCGAATACCTGGAGAAGGTAGGCGTGAAATTCGGCGCCAACCTCAACGCCGGCACCAGCTGGGACATGACTTCGTACATGATGAAGGACGTCCCGACCTCGCGCGAGGGGATCATCGACAGTGCGCTGCTGATCCTGCACGACTGGTCGCACTTCATCGCCCTCCAGCCCGAGGAGATCGACTCGGAGCGCGGCGTGATCATGGAGGAGCTCCGCACCCGCGACAACGCTTCGTGGCGTTCGACCATGAAGATGCTCCAGGCGCTGGGCAAGGGCACGAAATACGAGCACCGCAACCTGATCGGCTATCTCGACGGGCTGAAAGGCTTCCAGCACAAGGAACTGGAGGATTTCTACAACATGTGGTACCGCCCCGACTATCAGGCGGTCGTGATCGTGGGTGACATCGACGTCGACGCCGTCGAAAACAAGCTCAAAACGCTGATGAGCGATATTCCGGCCCCGGCCGCCGATGCCGCACAGAAAGAGGTGATCACGGTGCCCGACAACGAAGAGCCGATCGTCAGCATCTACACCGATCCCGAAATGCAGGGTTCGCGCGTGCAGGTCTTCGTAAAGCGCCCGGCCGTACCCGAGCAGTACAACAACCTGGTATACGGCGAGATGCTCGACGTGGTACAGGCTTACATGACCACGATGGAGAATGCCCGTCTGCAGGAGATTTCGATGCAGCCCGACGCCCCGTTCCTGGGCGCAGGCATGAACTCGGGCAGCATCGGCGTAATCCCGACGCTCGAGGCCACAACCTTCGTCGCCATGACGCAGGACGGCAAACTGACACAGGGTTTCGAAGCCCTCTACACGGAGATGGAGAAGGTGCGCCGCCACGGCTTCACGCAGGGTGAGTTCGAGCGTGCACAAAACGACCTGATGCGCCGCGCCGAGCGTTCGTACACGAACCGCAACGACCGTCGCAACGCCGAATTCGTACAGACCTATCTGGATAACTTCCAGCAAAACCGCCCCATGCCCGACGCCAAAACCGAATGGCAGCTGGACAGCATGCTGATCAAGGCGCTCAACGTCGAGGCTGTCAACGCATTCGCACAGCAGGCGATCTACCCCAACAACCAGGTAATCGTCATCACGGCACCTGAAAAGGAGGGTGTCGAAAATCCGACGACCGAGGAGATTCTCGCCATCCGCGACAAGGTCGCCGCAGCCGAGATCGAGGCATATGAGGACAACACGGTCAAGGAACCGCTGATCCCCGAAGGAACTACCCTGGAAGGTTCGCCCGTGAAGAAGACCGCACAGAACGCCGAGTACGGCACGACGGAATGGACGCTGGCCAACGGAGTGAAGGTTATCGTGAAGCCCACGGCCTACAAAGCCGACGAGGTTCGCATGAGCGCCCTGGCCAAGGGCGGCCTGTCGATCCTCTCGGACGAGGAGTTCTACATGGGCGAGATGATGCCCGCCTTCAACTCGATGTCGGGCGTAGGCAAATTCTCGGCCACCGACCTCAAGAAACAGCTTTCGGGCAAATCGGCGTCGGTTCAGCCCTCGGTGGAGAACTACGCCAGCACCATGAACGGCGTATGCTCGCCCAAAGACCTGGAGACGATGTTCCAGTTGCTCTACCTCAACTTCACGCAGCCGCGTTTCGACGAGAACGACTACAACACGCTTATGAAGATGCTGCGCGCACAGTTGGAGAACGTCAAGTCGAACCCCGACTACCTGATGGAAGACAAGTTCATCGACGTGGCATACGGCAACAACCCGCGCCGCCAGATGGTTTCAACCGAGATCATCGACAAGTTCAGCTTCGAGGCGCTGCCGGCCATCTACAAGAAACTCTATCCGGATGCCAACAGCTTCGTATTCAAGTTCGTGGGCAACGTAGACCTCGAAACGCTCAAACCGCTCGTTGAAAAATATATCGGCTCAATCCCGACCTCGAAGAAACCGATGACGTTCGCGGATGACAAATGCGATCCCGTGAAGGGCGAGGTGACCGAGAACTTCACGGCCTCGATGCAACAGCCCAAGGTTTCGGTACGTTACATGTTCTCCGGCGAGATGCCCTACACGCTCAAGAACAAGGCTGCCCTGTCGTTCCTGACGCAGGCGCTCAACTCGCGCTACCTGGTTTCGATCCGCGAGGAGAAGGGCGGCACGTACGGCGTACAAGTATCCGGTTCGACGGAATACATCCCGAGCGAGACCTACAACATGACCATTTCGTTCGACACCAACGAGGAGATGGCCGACGAGCTGCGCGAGATCGTAATGAAGGAGATCGAAGAGATCGCCGCCAACGGCCCCAAGAGCGAAGACATCGAGAAAAACCGCGAGTTCATGCTCAAGAGCTGGAAAAACAGCCTCGAACAGAATGCCAGCTGGATGAACTACCTCAACAGCAAATACGGCTCGGGGCTCGACTACCTGGCCGATTACGAAGAGGTGCTCAAGACGCTGACCGACGCCGACGTACAGGCCATGGCCAAGAAGGTGCTTTCCGACGGTAACCTCGTGAAAGTCATCATGCGTCCCGCAAAGGAAGAGGCGAAATAAGCCCCCATCCGACAGAATGAAAGGCAGCCGTGAAAACGGCTGCCTTTTTGTTTGCAACAGGAGGTAAAAATATTACCTTTGCAAAAATTTTAAACCAAAGTGCTGCCACCATGTCTCGTAGTCTCAACCTGGTCTCAGGCCTCTATCTTAAAATATCCATTCTGACGATCGTCGCGGGGCTCGTACTCCGCATCGTGCTGCTCTTCAACGGGCAGACCAGCGACCTCGGTTTTTCACCGGGCGAGTGGTGCCAGGTATTCCTGCTGGGCGCCATGAACGACCTTTGTGCCGCAACGATCGGCTTCGGCTTCCTGTGGCTCTTCATGATGAGCGTCTCGGAGACGAAATACCGCAAACCGTGGGGCTACATCATCCTCGGAATACTCGCCGCGGCATTTTGCTACGTGACCTTCTGCAACACGATATTCGACGAATACGGCAGCGTCGCACCGCAGGTAGCCTCGGGCATCCTCGGCTTCTGGGCCGGGACGTTCGCCCTGCGGCTCTTCTTCCGGGGATTCCGCAGCTACTGGACGACGGTATGGTTCGCACTGATCATCACGCTCTACGTGGGGGCTATCGTCTTCAACGCGATCAGCGAATATTTCTTCTGGAACGAATTCGGAGTCCGCTACAACTTCATCGCCGTGGATTACCTGGTCTATACCAACGAGGTCGTGGGCAACATCATGGAATCCTACCCCGTACTGCCGATGTCGCTCGGGATCATCGTAGTGACGCTGCTCATCACCTGGTACCTTTTCCGCCGCGACCTGGGGCAGGCCGACCGGCTGATCGGATGGCGCTGGAAGGCTGTCGCCGGGCCGGCCTATATCGCAGCCATGCTGCTGGCGATTTGGCTGCTGCATTTCAATACCCGGTTTCAGGACAGCGACAACGTCTACGTGAACGAATTGCAGGCCAACGGACTCTACAAGTTCTACGACGCGTTCGTCAAGAACGAACTCGACTACGAACAGTTCTACATCACCGAGCCCGAAGCCAAGGCCGAGGAGTTCGTACACGGTGTGTACGGCAGCACGGGCGACAACCTGCATGCCGTCCGCAGCGAGGGGCCCGAGATACGGCGCAACATCGTACTGATAACGATCGAGAGCATGAGCGCCTCGTTCATGGGTCATTTCGGCAACACCAGGCAGCTGACGCCCGTGCTCGACTCGCTCTACGACCGGAGCCTGGCGTTCGACCGCGTCTATGCCACGGGTAACCGCACGGTACGCGGGCTGGAGGCCGTGACGCTTTCGCTGCCGCCCTGCCCGGGACAAAGCATCATCAAGCGCCCGAACAATGCGGGGATGCATTCGACCGGCGCCCTGCTGCGCGACAAAGGTTACACCGTGAAATATTTTTACGGCGGCAACAGCTATTTCGACAATATGGAGACCTTCTTCTCGGGCAACGGCTATGAGATCGTCGACCAACGGCAGTACGAGCCCGGGGAGACCACCTTCGCCAACATCTGGGGCGTATGCGACGAAGACGCCTACCGCAAGGTCATCCGCACGCTCAACGAAGACGCCGGCGACGGCAAGCCGTTCTTCGCACATGTCATGACGGTGAGCAACCACCGCCCGTTCACCTACCCGGCCGGGAAGGTCAGCATACCGCACGACGCCAAGTCGCGCAACGGAGGCGTGATGTATACCGACTATGCACTGGGGCGGTTCTTCGCCGAAGCGTCGAAACAACCCTGGTTCGCCAATACGATTTTCCTCATCACGGCCGACCACTGCGCATCGAGCGCGGGCCGTACGGAAATCCCGCTCGAAAAATACCATATCCCGGCACTGATCTACGCCCCGGGCTTCGTCGAGCCGCAGCATGTCGGGGGCATCGTTTCGCAGATCGACCTGATGCCTACCCTGCTTTCGCTGCTCAACATGAGTTACGACTCGCATTTCTACGGCCGCAGCATTTACGACGAGGGCTATGTCAACCGCGCGTTCATCGCAACCTACCAGGATCTGGGCTACCTCGAAGGCGACGTGTTCACGATCCTTTCGCCCGTGCGCCGCTTCGAACAGTACCGGGTCGTTCCCACGGAGGACAATCCCCACAACCTCGAACCGATGGAAACGGAAAACCCCGAACAGGTCTCGCGCGCCATCGGCTATTACCAGACTTCGAGCGCGTGGAACAAACGCTGAGTGCCGGTATCTGAAAAAAGGCTGTCTGAGATTTGTCAGACAGCCTTTTTTCGTATGCGGTTCCCGGATACGCTCCCCGATTTGCGCAGGGTATGAACGCTTATCGGGACACCGCCTCGTCCCGGGGAGGGCGGTATCACTTCACCACCACGTCCCGGTCGGTGTTGAGCGTCAGCTGGTAGGTCGCATAATTGCCCGAGCCGTTGGTAAACTTGGTATAGATGGCCGTCAGGTCAACGACCGAACCGGATACGGGGATTTTGTTGTCGCGGAACTGGCTGTAACCGCTCGTACGCACCACATAGTTACCCGGAGCGGCATTCGTGCCGGTACCGGCGGCCTGCGCATCGTAGGTGAACCAGGCCGAGCCGTAGAAAAACGTGTCGGCATTCGTACCGGGCAACATGCGCATCGTCGCCCAGGTAGCCCACTGGTCGATATCCTCCCACCCGGGGGAATTCACGTCGTAGGAGACGGAATTGGCGAAATAATTGGGAAAGGTGTTCTTATAGCCCCACAGCGCCGTGCCGAAGCGGCTCTCGACCCCTTCGAAACGAACCAGGCGCCCCAGGTCGTCGTCCGACAGCACAGTCCGGTAGTTGTCGCGCGTAACGACCAGCGTATCGGACTTCAGCATCGGCTGCTGTTCGCCCGAAAAGATGTGCTCGTCCTGCATGATCTTGCTCTCGATATTGTCGTTCGAATAGCTCGCATTGTAGGAAGTCGTACCGATGCTGACCATGCCGCGGTAGTTCCCCAGCACGAGCCCTTCGAGATCGACGTAGACGATCTGCCCGACGGGATGGAACAGGTAGTTGCCCGTATTGAGCTTGAGCTCGATGGCCGACTCGGAGGCCTCGTCGTAGAGGTATACCGACTTGTAGACATTGCCGAAGCGGTCGGTCGAAATAACCTTGCCCGAGGTGAACAGCGGCTCGTCGACCGTCCACGACGCCACGGTACCGTCGTTCATACCCGCATTCTCGGCCCGAAAGCGCGCCTTCAGCTCCCCGACGGAAATGTATTCCAGTCCCTTCGCCTCGAAATCGGCGCGGGTGTAGACCCTGGCCGGCCCCGGATTCAGGTAATCGCTGTAACAGCCTGTGAAAAACAGGGCTGCGGCAGCCGCCAGTAACAATTTGAATAATTTATCCATAGCATTCATGTTTTATTCGTCCAACCGTCAGAAACGGAAATAGAGATTGAGGTAATAGGTCGTACCGAACATGTAGAAATACTTCGAGTCGAAGGCCTGGTAGGTCGTCACGGTGGTCTCGGTATTCTTCGAGAGGCGTGTCTGCTCATAGCCGCCGGTCTTGATGTCCTGGTTGTTCAGGATGTTCTTGACGTCGAGGCTGAATCCCAGCGTATACTTGCGGTGGATATACCAGTTCTTGCCGATACTGGCATTGAGCGTATAAGCCGAGTCGAACTTCTCCTGGCGTCGCAGGTGTTCGATGTCGCCGGGCGCCATACCGCCCGTGATTACGGCGTCGGTACGGTAGATCGGGCTCATCGAGAGATACATGTTGTTGTAATAGTTGAAGTCGGCCGAGAGGTAGATGTTGTTGTTCGAGCGCCACGACAGGCCGACGTTGACGGCCGTCTGGGGTGTGCTCTCGACCCGGAAATCCTTCCAGTAGACATAACCGTCGGAGACGATATCGCCGCTGTTGTCCTGCGTTTGCAGGTAATAGGGGTTCGAATCGTAGGTATATTGTCCCCAGCTCACGGCGCCGTTCAGGGCGAGCGTGTGGTAGATCGGGATCGAGACAGCCGCCTCGAGGCCGAAATGCACCTTGTCGATGCCGCTCATGGCGAAATTGGTGAAGGTGGCCGCCACGTCGTCGTAATAGGAAATCACCTTCGACTGGTCGTAGATGCGGGTATAATAGCCCGAAATGCGAGCCTTGAAATCGCCGTAACGCAGGTTGTACGACGCATCCACGCCGAGGACGCGCTCGGCCGAAAGCCCCGGTGTCGTGGTGTTGCGCGTACGGGGCGAAACGAACGAGGACTGGAACTCGGGCGCTTCCTGCATGTAGACGACGTTCGCCTCGACGGCATGCGCCGCGGAAAAGCGGTACGAGAAGTTACCCTTGGCCTTGTAGGTCAGGTAATCCAGTTTCCGGGAGTCGCCCTTCGAATTGTCGGGGAAGAGCCCCTTGCGCCACAAACCCTCGCGCCACAGCTTCGCATAGCCCACTTCGCCGCCCACGGTGATGCCCAAGCCGCCGATGTTGAAACCGTACGATGCCCACGCCCGGGTGCTGAGCACGTGGGCATAGTAATCGTAGCTGTATTTATCGCCCACCTTGGCGGCATGCGCATGACCGTACTTGTTGTAATAGTCGAGGTTGTTCTGGTAGGCCTCTGTATTCGAACCGAAATCGCGTTCGGCGAATTTGTCGATGTCGGCCCAATATTCGCCCCCCAGGAGATCTTTCACCTGCGAATAGTACTCCGTACGGTTACGGCGCAGCGAAAGTCCGCCGTTGATCCTGGAATCGTCGCGGAAGATATGCGAAAAACTGGCCACGAGGTTCCAGTCCAGTTGGTCGGTATGGCGCTCCTCGACCATGTAGTTCGACCGCCGGCCGGGGCCGTAGATCTGCTCGTCGAGGGGATCGTTCTGGTTATAGTTGGTCTGGTACATCTGCTCCCAGTCGAAATGGCGGATGTCCCGGTAGTTGGCCTGCCAGTAGACCTGCTGCCATGCGGCACCGACATAGTTCTTGTCGAGTGCGAAATAGCTCGGCAGGTAACGGTAGTAGTCGGGGCGCGGGTCGGGGCCGTTCTGCCACGTCAGTGCCGAGTAACCGTTCTTGCCGAAGCGCAGCGCCGTGGCCAGCTCCAACTTTGAACGGTCGGAGATGTCGAACGTGTAGTTGAGCATCACGATGGGTTCGTGGTTATTACGCACGCGGGCATTGCGCTTCTTGCCGTCCTGCCAGCCCCAGTTGGGGTTGTAATAGTTGTTGCCTACCAGGTCGTAGGCCTCCTGCGTGGCGGCCTGCTGCGCACCGCGTTCGGTGGGGGCACCCAACAGGGTCAGCGCCAGGCGGTGGCGCTGGCCGAACTGCTTTTCGACGGCGGCGAAATAACCGAACGCATTGTAGTAAACGCCGTCGACATAGGAGTTGCCGCCCTGGCGGGTCGAAACCGAAAAGGCATACGACCAGCCGTTGTCCTGATAGCCCGAGGCATAGGTGACCATCGCACGGAAACGGTACATCGAATTGCCGTTCACGAGGCTGGCACGCAACCCCTTGCGCATCTGCGACGGGCTGGTGATGATGTTGGTCGTACCGCCGATGCCGCCCAGCCCGACATCCGAGGCCACGATCCCCGAAGTGACTTCCTGGTTACGTGTGGCATCGTTCAGGCCGCTCCACAGCGACCAGGGCGTATAGCCCGTGAGGGCGTCGTTGAGCCGGATGCCGTTCATGTAGACGTCCTGGTACTGCGAATCGTAACCGCGGACGTTGAAGCGCATCTCGCTGAACTTGTAGGAAGCGATGTTGTTGAAGATGTCCTTGGAGGCCGAGAGCGATGTAGGCAATGCCTGCGCATCGTCGACGGTCTCCATGTCGAACTCGGCGAACACGGCGTCGTCGATCATCTGCCGGGGTACGTCGGGCACCAACACGACCGCATTGATGTCGCGCACCTGCGAGCCGACGCGCACGGCGATGGAGAGGGGTTCGAACTCGGGGGTCTCGAACTGCAGCGAGTATTCGCCCGCAGAGACATTCTCGATGAGGAAATTACCCCGCTCATCGGACATCACGGTCACGTCGCCCGGCGTCATGGTAACCTTCACGCCGTCGAGGGCCACACGCCCCGCACGCGAAACGACCCTGCCCCTGACGCCGCCGTCCTGTGCAAAGGCGGTCAGCGTGGTGACGGAGAGTACTAAAATCAGTAGAATTTTGACTTTCATAGACTATGTAGCTAAATTATTTGGCAAAATAGATATACACCGGGAAGTGGTCGCTGTAACCGCCCTGGAAGTTGTTTCCCACATAGGTACGCAGCGGATAACCTTTGTACTGCCCCTCCCGCTGCACCATGTAATGCCTGCGGAAGATGTTGCCGTAGTACTTCGAACCGGGAGCCTTGCGCAGTTGCATGCCGTCGTCGCCCGAGACCATGTTCCCCGAGACCACGATGTTGTCGAAAAGGTTCCAGGCGTCGCCGTAGGCGAGCGTACCGATCCCCGCACGCAGCATGTCTCCGAAGGGATTGTAGAAATCGCCGGGTTCGAGCTCCTTCATGCGCGTTCGGGCACCCAGGCCTTCAGCCATGCTCGGATCCGTCGGGTCGTCGTTGAAGTCGCCCATGGCAACGATCCGGGTCACGGGGTTGGCTTTCAGCACCGAATCGGCGATCCGACGCATCTGCTCCCCGACGGCGATGCGTTTGAATTCCGAAGCGTCCTTGCCGCCCAGCCGCGAAGGCCAGTGCGCCACCATGAAGAAGAAGGGTTCGTCGTCGATCCTTCCCCACATCGTCAGGATGTCGCGGGTCTTGAAATTAGGGAGCGACGGCACGACGGTTTTCACCGGATAGCTGCCCTCCAGTTTGAAGACTTCGGGGCGGTAGAGAAAAGCCACGTCGACGCCGCGCGCCTCGGGCGAATCGTAGTGCACGATACGATAATCGGCTGGCGCCAGTTTGGGCGCCGCCACGATATCCTCGAGCACGGAGCGGTTTTCGACCTCCGACACGCCGATCACGGCAGGATAGACCTTGTCGGCAGCCGCAAGGTCGAACAATACCCGTTCGGTGTTGCCCAGCTTGCGGTTGTACTTGGCCGAGTTCCACTGTTTGGGCCCTTCGGGGGTGAACTCGTCGTCGAGCACCTCGGGGTCGTTGATCGTATCGAAGAAATTCTCCAGGTTGTAGAACATCACCTTGTAGGGCTTCTGCGCGAAGCACGCCACAATGAATGCCGCCAGCAACAGGGTGAATATCAATCGTTTTTTCATCGTTCTGAAATTTTAAGGTTTTACAGTCCCCACGAGGCGGCGTCTTTCTGCGCCTTGACGGCGACAGGCACCGAAGGGAAGAATTCGAAACCCGTGAGGCTTTCGACCTCCGAAACGCTTTTCACCCAGCTCCTTGCAGTCCCCTGTCCGCCCGCATTTTCGACCCAGAACCCGATGGACTTCAGCTGGTCGGCCGGATAGTCGCCCAACCGGTCGCCCGCCTGGCGGACATTGCCCTTGACCGTGCGGACGAACACCTTGAAATAGTAGTTCGGCACGGGGCACTGCTTGCCGTCGATATCGGGCGTGGCAAAGGTGCTGCCGGGATTCCAATAGGCGCCCGTGACGACATAGAGCGTATCGGAGCACATCCAGTTGTCGCGCGCCATCTTCTCGAGCGCCGCCCAGGGATTCTGGTTCAGGCTGTAATTCTGGGGCGTCATATTCGAGAAATAGAAGGTCTGTGCCTGCATCGTGGCATTCCCGCTGCGGTCGGCGTTGGGGATCTGGTGTCCGCGGTCGAAATTCCGTGCCGGATAGCTTTTGGTCAGATTGGCCTGGTACTCGGCGGCGATCTTGGGGTCGTATGCCCAGGTTTCGACACGCCCCGAACCCGTGTAAGCGCTGTGGAGCGGATAGGCCACCCACCAGGCGGCGAACTTGGTCTTGTCGAAGCACATCGTAAAGTTGCGGGCGTTGTAGGTTACACCCGTATTCTGGTTGCGCAGCAGGGCGAAATGCGTCACATAGACATACGCATCGTCGGATTTCCGGGCCGGGATTTCCGGCCAGACAAGGTTATGTCCCGTCTGGTAGACATCGTCGGCTGCCGAGGTGCTGTATTGTGTGAGTTCCAGTTCGAGGGGCGCCTGCCCGTCGAACGTGAAGCGGATCATGGCATGCCGCTCTCCCCGGGTGTCGTTCGGCCAGTAATAGACATACTGGTTGCGGGCCGCGAGGCTCGTTCCGGCGATTCCGGTCTTGACGGTCTGCCCGCCCGGAGCCGTACGGTTGAACGAAACCCAGTCGGCGCCCGCCGTGATCTCGGCCCTCCACGATGTCCCCTCGCGGCCGTCCACGACCAGCACGGCAGCGCCCTCCCGGTCGGGGTGCACGGTCTTGGTGGGATCCCACTCCACGCGGAAGACCCCGGAACCCGAATCGGAGTCGTCGCTGCAGGAGGTGGCGGCGAAACCCGCCGCCACAACCGCAGCAACCCCGAGGAGCGTTCGTATCAGATATTTACGCATCCTCTTCATATCAATAGACCTGTACGCCCAGCACGATGGCACGCCCCGTATTGCGATCCGATGCCGCCGTGAAGTCGGGCGACGTGGAGATCGTCACGGTCGATGCGGCGGTCAGCCCCATGAGCTGGAAGGTGTAGTAATCGGAATCGGTCACGTCGGTGAAGGTGAAGTCGTTGCCCGACCCCGTGGCCCCGGCGCTGGCCGTGATCGCATGGCTGCCGTCACCGCTCACCGCTCCGCCGTTGTTGACCCGGATGTAGACCGTGGCGGCCTTGCCCGTCCATGCCACGGCATAGAACGACAGTTTCTTGTCGCCCGTGAGCGATGCCCCCAGCGCCTCGGAGGTGAATACGCCGGCAAGGCTGCTCGTACCGAGCTTGAAACCCGTAGCGGGCTGGCCGTCGATCGTCGAGTTGGAAGGATAGTAACGGTCGGTCGTGCTGGTGGAAGCCGGGATGAACTGGCTCATGGAGGTATAGATGCCCTTGGTATCGCCGCCCGACCCGGCCGCGAACTGCGTGAGCGTAACCTCGCGGCTGTTACCGCCCTCAACCGAGACGGTCATCGTGCGTACGATGTCGTCGGAAGTCGTATTGGGAGCCGGAGGCGTGACGGTAACGGTGGTACCGTTAACGACGGCCGTGAAGGGCGCAATCGCATCGTTATCGACCGTCAGGGCGTTCGACCCGAGGTTGACGACCGTAACCGCGACATTCTTGGTTACCGTCTCCTCGGCACCCCAGGTCAGCGACGCGGGGTCGACCTCCGTAATCACGGGCGTCGAAGCATCGACCTTGAAGTCGGCGACATCCGCCGCGGACTGCGGGTAGAGCTGCGCCGCACCGTCGTAGACTTCGGCCACGCCGATCAGCGAACCGGCCGTCACGGTCGACGAGATCAACTCGCCGCCCCATGCGACGGTCTTGTAGGTACGCACGGCCAGGTCGCCGCTCCCGTCGGTAAACAGGCGAGTCGAATAGTTGGCCGTGCCGCTGTACCACATCTCGCCGGCCTCGCCCTTGAATGCGAGCCCCGTGACCTTCACGTTCATACCCATATAATCGTTCGAATTGAACTGCGCGAGGGTGACGGACGGCACGACCATCTGCACGGGCGACGAGTTGTCGACCGCGGTCATTACCTTATTGATCTTATACAGGCCATAGGAGTTGTAGACCGTACTCGTCGCATCGAGGGTCAGCGTGATCCGGGCGCCGACCGGGTAGTCGGCGACGGTTTCGTACGCCGCATCGGCGAGCAGAATACCCGAACCGGCATCCCCGGTGTTATCCACGACGGAGATCATCTGGTAAAGGTTGCCGCCCGCGTCGTTGGCGGCGATATATCCCTGAACAGTCTGTCCCGTCCACTCTCCGAGCGAAGCCTCGGCGCCCGAAGCAGGAGCCAGCCCCTTGACGAAGGCAACGAATTGGGCAACCGTCTTGGGCTCGGCACTCGGCTTGGCGGCCTGCGCGACACGCAGGGTCAGCGGCGTGACACCCTCGCCCGAGAAGGTGATGCTACCCAGGTCTTTCGATGCGGAGGTTTCATTGGCTGCGGTCGCCGTGACGGTGACCGTACCGTTGTTATCCCCGCCCTGGGGTGAGATCGTGAAGCCGTCGCCGCTCATGGTGGCCGTCCACGCGATGTTGGCCGTGACGGTCACGGTCGCCGTGGCACCCGACGCCGAGCCCAGCACGAGGTTATCCTCGGGCGAGATGCTGAGCGAAGCCCCCGAAGCGACGAATGCGGCCACGTCCGAAGGCATGGTCGGGATGACCTGTATGTTCTTGAAATTCTGTTCGGCGGTACCGAGCAGGGCGCCCGTCTTGTCGGCGATCGTAAGGTCGGCGAACCCGGCGGCATCGGTAGCCGTAGCCATATAGCTCTGAACTGTCTCGCCTCCGGCGGCATCGAAACGCACGACGCGCTTGGCGGAAGTCGCCCACGCCTCGCCGACGAACGACGACTGCGGCATGAGGTTCGTAACCCGGACATACTGCCCCTGGTAATTGCCCTCGTTGAGCGTCGCGGCCGAAAGCGTCGGCACGGCCACCTCGACGGCGGGATCGTCGGAGACGGTCACCACGACGTTCTTCAGCTCGCGCAGATTGCCGTAGGGCGCATACTGGGCGGCCGACAAGTCGAGCATAACCTTCTTGCCGACCGGATATTTCGCGCTGTTATCGCGGGTAAACTCGGTCGTGCTGTAAAGGATGATGGCCGAATTGGGCAGCGTGATGTTGTCGCCGACATAGAGCTTGCCGAAATTATTGCCGCCCTCGTTGTTGGCGAGGATCACGGCGGGAATCGTCTTTTGGCTGTAATTCAGCTCTTCGGTACCGCTTTCGAGGCTCGGCCACGTGTTCTTGATGTAGGCCACCAGCGCGCTCACCTCGCCGGCCTTGGGCGCCTCGCCCTGCTCGATGGTGACCTCTTTCGTCCAATAGGCGCCATATGCGTTCTTCAGGTTGAACGAGAGCTTGGCGATACGGCCCACGTTGCTCGCGGGGATGGTAAATTCGACGGTACCGTCGCCCGAGCCCTGAGTTGCGGAGGGCGTAACCCAGTCGCTGCCCTCCAGCACTTCGAGCGTCCAGGGGCGGTTGCTCTTTACGGTGAATGCGGAGGCGCCTTCCGGGGCACCGTCAGCATTGAACGTGAGCGCGTCGGGGGTGACTTCGAGATAAGGCATCCCCTTGTCGTCGTTATCGTCCACACATGAGGCCAGAGCCACGGTGGCAAAGAACACCGTGCCGGACAATAACTTCCAAAAGTTCGATTTTTTCATAGAAGCGTTTATTTTAGACAGGAATGAATGAATTTCCTAATTTCCTGTATATCCGCTTCAAATCGAATGCCAAGGAATGCCTTTCAACCGCCGGACGGCTCCGGCAGGCACAAAAAAATATATCCCGCAAGCGGGATATATTCAGCGGACGGGCCGATTGATGCCACGTCCGGTCGTATGGCGCGCGTCAGCGTATTCTATCGGCGGCACGCACCATCAGTTCGTCGCGGAAAACAGCCCGTGCAGCGAGGTAGGCGAACAGCAGGCACACGAGCGGCAGTGCGATGGCGGGCCGGAAACCCTGCGTATGGAACGAAAGTTCGGAAAAGACCCGCCAACTGAGGAAATAATAGGCCGCTTCCATAACCGCAGAACCGATCAGCAGCACGATCTCCACGACACAGAGCCGGATCTGGAGCAGGCGGCGTTTGAACAGGAAGATCGTAATGAAAGGCAGCACGCAGGCCAGTGCCAGCACGACGCCCATGTAAACGGTCGACTGTACGGCCTCTCCGGCCGAGGTCTGCAGGGAAAAGGCATAGAGCCGGAACTCACCCGCATCGCCCGCGAACCAAGCCAGCGGGGCAAAGAGCGTAACGGCCATGAGCGCCGTGACGATGAGCAGATGGAGTGTTTGGATTCGTTGTATCATAATTATTTACAAAGTTTTATCAATCAGATACTTATTCCTGTCCGACGAACCCCGGTTGATGAGCTCGCCCAGGAACCCCGCCAGGAACAACTGCACGCCGAGGATCACGGCGAGGATCGCCAGGTAAAAGAGCGGCTGATCGGTGACCGGGCGCAGCGACAGCCCGTGCACCTGTTTCCAGATCTTTGCGGCAATGATCCACACCGTAGTCCCGCCGCCGATAAGGAACATCAGCGTCCCCAGACTGCCGAAGAAATACATCGGCGAGCGGCCGAAATGCGTCATGAACAGCACGGTGATCAGATCCAGGTAGCCTTTCACGGTACGTTCGAGGCCGAACTTCGAGCAGCCGTATTTGCGGGCGTGGTGCTCGACGACCTTTTCGCCGATACGGCGGAACCCGGCCTGCTTCGCCAGAATCGGAATGAAACGGTGCATCTCGCCGTAGACCTCGATCGACTTGACGACCTTGCGGCGGTAGGCCTTCAGCCCGCAGTTGAAATCGTGGAGTTTGATGCCGGAGACCCGGCGCGCCGTCCAGTTGAAGAATTTGCTCGGCCAGCGTTTGCCGACCGGGTCGCGGCGCTTCTTCTTCCAGCCGGATACCAGGTCGTACCCTTCTTCGAGGATCATGCGGCGCAGTTCGGGAATCTCGTCGGGCGAATCCTGCAGGTCGGCATCCATTGTGATGACGACCTCGCCTTCGGCTGCGGCGAAACCGCAGTACAGGGCTGCCGACTTGCCGTAATTGCGGGCGAAGCCGATGCCGCGGATCGCCGGGTACTTCTCCCTGAGCGACTCGACAACCTCCCAGGAGCCGTCTGACGAACCGTCGTCCACGAGGATCACCTCGTAGGCATAGCCATGCGACACGGCAACGCGGTCGATCCATGCTACCAGTTCGGGCAGGGACTCGGCCTCATTGTAGAGTGGTACTACGACGGATATGTCCAGTTTATTATTCACGGTATGTCCCTATTCGCTTAGCGGGGTATCGAACGGTTTGGGCGCACGCGACAACACGCCTGCAATGATAAGGCCGAAAACGGCACCGAACAGAATACTCACGAAAGTTACGGCCCACAGGGTTCTTAAAAAAGAAGGTTCGGGGGTATTCTGTATTTGGTCGAACATCTGCGACAGCATGGATTCCATGTTGGCCGGCACCCCGCCGTTCCGCCCTATAAAATCGGATAATGCGGCTGTGGTACGCTCCGTATAGTTGGCGTAACCGATGAAAAAGTGCAGGTAAAGGTATTGCACGATACCGACGATGAGCCCCGCAACGGTCGAAACGGAGAGGATGTAAGCATACCCCTGCCCGAAGGAGAAACCCTCCTCGGCGGTATACATCATCGAATACCGGCGCGTGAAACGGTGCAGCAGATAGTAATGCAGCACGACGACGGCAATCCATTCGATTGCGTACAGGCCGAAACTGGCCGAAATCTGCAATCGGGTTTCCAACATGAACGAGACGGCCAGCAGGGCGCCTATGATCGCGCCGTACTTGGCGACATCTTTCCAGAAATTCGTTTTTTCCATATACTGTTTATATTAATCTCATTGCAGTTCCCCTTTGCCCTCGCGCAGCACTTCGGGCTCGTCGCCCGTAAGGTCTACGACCGTCGTGGGAACATTGTCCCCCATGCCGCCGTCGATCACAAGCGCCACGTCGCGGCCATAGCGCTCATGGATCAGTTCGGGATCGGTGGTATACTCCACGACCTGGTCGTCGTCCTTCACCGATGTGGTGACGAGCGGGCAGCCCAGTGCGGCGACGATGGCGCGGGATATGGCGTTGTCCGGAATGCGGATGCCGATCGTACGGCGCTTTTCAAGCGCCTTGTCGGGCACGCGCGAGGATGCCGTGAGCACGAACGTGAAGGGCCCCGGCAGGTTCCGTTTCAGGATCCGGAACGCAGTGTTGTCCACACGGCAATACTCCGCCACCTGGGCCATATCCCCGAAGACCACCGAAAAAGCCTCGGCATCCTTACCCTTCATCCGCCGTAGGCGTTCGATGGCCTTGGGCGAATGGAGCGAACAGCCGAAAGCATAGACGCTGTCGGTCGGATAGATGACGATCCCGTCGTGGACGAGCACGTCGACCACCTTCTGCAATTCCCGCTCCGAGGGGTTCTGTTCGTAGATCTTCGTAAGCATCAGGACAAATGTACGAAAAATTATTTAATCTTGCGCCGGTTCAGTTCGGCGCTGTAAGCCCGGGCATTGGCATTGTGCTCGCGGAGCGTCCATGCGAAGTTGTGGTAACCGTCGAACGTCGCACGCGCACAGAAGAAAAGATAGTCATGCACCTCGTAGTTGAGCACGGCGTCGATGGCGTCGATGCCGGGCATGCAGATCGGCGAAGGCGGCAGCCCCTTGTTCCGGTAGGTATTGTAGGGCGACTCGTATTTCAGGTGTTTGTGCAGGATGCGCCGCAGCCCGAAGTCCTGCATGGCATACTTGACCGTCGGATCGGCCTGCAGGGGCATCCCCTTACGCAGGCGGTTGACGTACACCCCTGCGATACGAGGCATCTCGTCGGTCTTGCGGGTCTCCTCGTAGACGATCGATGCGAGGGTCATGACCTCGAGCCGGCTCAGACCGCTGCGTTCGCGCAAGGCATCGCGCCCGGGCGTCCAGAAACGGTCGTACTCGCGCTTCATGCGCTGCACGAACTCTTCGGGCGTCACCGTCCAGTAGAACTCGTAGGTGTTGGGAATGAACATCGAAAAGAGCGTCACGCTGTCGAACCCCACGCCACGCGCCACTTCGGGCGAGGTCAGCACCTGCATGATCGCCGTGGAGTCGGCGTCGATCTGCCGGGCGAGTTTCTGCGCGAGCTGCGCCGGAATGCGGGCATTGTTGATCGAAACCCGTACAGGGGTTTGAAGCCCCAGTTTGAGCATCCGCGCTACCCGGATCACGCTCATCCCGGGCTCCAGCACATAGTGGCCGGGCTTGAACGTCTCCGGCAGGTTGATGCGCCGGGCATAGACACCAAAAGCCCAATGGTGCCTGAGCCGGGGCAGCAAGGAATCGGTGAGGCTTTGGTAGTCGGCACGGCTGCCGATATAGAGGTCGCGCCCCGCGCGCACGGCATTCCCGTAAAATTGCTGCCGCAGGACAAAACCCGCGACAAGCAGGCACGCAAGGCAGGCGAAAAAGATATAGCGAAAAGTTTTTTTACGCATCGGGCCGAAAATTTTTGCAAAGATATAAAAAATTCCTACTTTTGTGCCCGGGTGAGTCTTATACGACCAGCTCCCACAGAATCCCCCAGGCGAGGAATCGAGCAAGGGTATGTGGTCGTAGCGGTGCGATATAAGGAGCTCACCCTTTTTTTGTTATACGGTGCCCGGGTCACATAGCCCCGGGCACCGCTTTTTTGCTCCATCGCGGCATGAAAAAACGTCAACAAACAAACCTGCCGCCGGCATAAAATCCAATCGTATTGTGTTGCCGGCAAAAAAAATGCATACCGGATGCAGCAGCCGGCCAGTGCATTCCAGTAAAGGCATAAAAAACGGGACGAAGACGTCCCGCGCGGCATGATTCCGGTATTTTATTTCGAATAGGCGATCAGCAACTGGTTGACGACGCTGACGAAGACATAGCAGATGACAAAGATGGAAACCCCGCGCCACCCTTTCATATTGGCCGAGACGAGGTAGGCGAAACAGCCCCAGACCATCGACCAGACCATCGAGACCGACAACAGGATCACGATCAGGTTATAGCCTGCGAGCTTCATCACTTCGCAGACGCTCCGGGGCTCGCAGACAAGCCCGCCCAGCCATTTCGAGGGTACGCTCAGCACCCCGAGTATGACGATCGTAGGCAGCATAGCGAAAAGATTCGTGGCGAAGATATCGACTGCGCGGATACGCGACGGCGAGAAGAGCAGGGCCAGCACGTAGAGCAACAGCGAAAGGGGAATCCACAACAGCAGGTTCGAAGAGAGGATCGTGACAATCTTCGACAGGTCGTCACCGACAGGCCAGCTCACCGCCGTCAGCAGGCAGATGGAAAAAATAGTCCCGGCAAGGCCCCAGCCGAGAGCTTTCCCGGTAGAGAGGTATTCAAACGGGTTAAGAATCCTGTTCATCGCCTTCGAATTGATTAAGTTGAGCAATTATGTCGTCCAAACGGTTGCGTACCGTGGGGTAACTGAGCCCTAATTTCTGCGCCATCTCCTTCAGGGAGCCGCTGCTTTTTACGAAATCGAGCACGAATTGCTGGTCGGGAGCCGAAAGCTGCATCATCACCGGGAGGTTGTAGTCGCCTTCGATATGCGTATCGCATCCGTTGCAATGCATCGCTTGTACGCTCAATCGTTTACCGCAGGAGGGACATATCTTGGGGAGGTTCTTCAGTGCCATATAAGTTCAAAAAGTTGTATTTATACCATGTCAGGCTTCACAAAATTAATATATTTTTTGAATATGTCACATAAATGTGCAAATTCCGGCAAAAAACCATGGCAATACCCCGCGTCACAGACCGGAGGTGGGATTTCAGAAGTTGGCTTTCACCCCGACCGTGAAATTTGCCCCGTATTCCGGATACCACGGGTATTGGTACAGGCGGCGGTTGATCAGGTTACGGCCCTCGGCGAAGAGCGTAATGCGTCCCGAAACCTTCCAGTCGAAATTGACCCGCAGGTCGGCGGCAAAGGGCACTTCGACACTACCGAAACTCTCCACCCCGGATGCTGCATCCATCTGGTAGTCGGACCATTTACGGGTGCTTTGCAGCCAGATGCCCGCGCCGAACGAAATCTTGCGGCCATCGTAGTGGGCGGAAAAATTGCCATCGAAAGCCGGGGCACCGTTATGGAGTTTGGTCTCGTCGTCGTTATAGATATAGCCGTGCACGCCCAACTCCGTCCGGAAACTGCTCGCGGGACGCCACGTCACCTCGCCGTTGAACGACAAGACGGTCTGGCGGGCCATCGACGGCAGCATGGTCAGCCCGGCGGCAAGAATATCGCTCCCCTGCACGACATCGGCACTGTACCAGTAAAGGTGGTTGTCACGGATCGAGAACCCGGCATAGGCCCGGTAGTCGAACTTCCCGCGCCAGATACTGCCCCCGATACCGAAGCGGCCGTTGTAATCGACCGAACTCTTAGTCCCGAATACGGGATTCAGCAGATAGGGATTCAGCTTCGTAAGCGAACGGTAACTGTTCTCGCGGACGTCGCCGTCCATCTCGAAGAACGGGCACAGCCCGTCCGTCCCGAGGTTCAGGTTCAGCCGCACGAAAGGAATGATATAATTTTCCGCTTCGACGGACTTGACCTTGTCGTGGTAATAATCGGCACCGACCTCGAGGCGCACTACCCCGCCCTCGATGCCGTAGCGCAGCGCGGCATGTATCAATTGCTGGTTATATTCGTCGAGGGCCTTCTGTCCGGCGAGCCGCTCGTAACCGATCTCGGCGGCAAGGCGGTGGCGCCCGAAAGCGCGGGCGATCTTCGCGTGGGTTTCCAGCGTGGTCTGGCGGGCCTTGTCGTTATAGTCCGGCCACTCGGAATGGTCGAAAAACATGCCGCCCCGGATGGCGATTTCGAAATTCACACGGCTCAGATCCTGGAAATCGTCGCCGAAGCGCACCGCGATGTTCGCATCGCCGTAATCGGCCATCGAACCGGGTACGGCATCGGCAGAGAAGTCCGGCGCGAGGTACATACCGTAGCGGTGGTACATGCGGTTCTCGTAGGAGAGGTCGCCCTCGAGCACGTGGCGGCCGAAATATTTACCTGCAGCGGCGCCGATACGGTTGAGCATCCGCGTCGAATTGTTCTTGACGCCAAAGTCGTTCCCGATCTTGGAATAGCGCCCCTCGTGGTTGACATAGCCCACCACATACCCCGTCCCGGGGTTCTGGCTCGAAGCATAGAAATCCAACACCGAATTGAACGGGTAGCCCATCCCGGCCTTGAGGTAGAAAGGCAGCGGGCGGTTGAATTCCCAGTAGGTTACCGTCGCAGGGCGGATCGGCCGCGTGGCGAGGGTCGTCTGCAACGACAGCGGTGTGATCGTATAGTCGATCTCGGGACGCATCTTCACTGTATCGGTCATGTCGGGCACGACGGCGAGTTTCGACGCCCCTTCCACACTCGGCACATAGGCCTTGGTCACTTCGACCCGTTTCTCGACCTGCGCGCTCGCGCCCCAGGGCAATGCCGCCATCAGCGCGGCTACAAACAACATGCGTTTCATCGTCAGTTCAGTTTTGCGATCCGTTCCTTGGCTTCGTCCACGATCCCGTCGTCGGCAGGCGAATAGCCGTCCGCGACGCTCTGGTAGGTCGCCCGCGCCTGGAAATTGTCTCCCTTGCGGACATAGACGTCGCCCAGCAGGATGAAAGCCTTGGCCAGCCAGTAGGCCTGGGGTTCCCGTTCGGAATAGGCGAATATCGCCTTCTCGGTCTTGTCCATATCGCCCTTTTCGAAGGTGTCCTCCAGCACGTAATAGGCAGCGGCGGAACCCTCCTTCGAGCGGACGTCCGCGGCCAGTTCCCTGTAAAGCTTCACGGCATCGGCACGGCGATCCTGCTGCCGCAGCAACTCCGCCCATGCGAATTTCGATTCGCGCAGCGCCACGGCCCCGGCATCGGGATGCGCGGCGACATCGGCAGCCATCGCCTCGATTTTCGAAGCGTCGCCCCCGGACAGCGTGGCGCGCACGTAGCCCGTCATAGCATCCTCGCGCCCAGCCACCGTCGTCGTGACGTCGTACAACTTGCGGAATGCGGCGGCGGCCTCGTCGTAACGCTTGTCCTCATAGGTCAGCTCCGAAAGTTTCTCGAGCACCGTGACCGAATACTGGTTCGTACCCTGCCCGGCCAGTTCGGTGAGGGTTTCGATGGCATCGCCGCGCTCGCCCGTGCGGAGGTAACAGTCGCTCAGGAAATAGAGGGCATCGTTCAGGTAATACCCCTTGGGGTAGCTCCTGACATAACTGCGCAGCGATTTGGCGGCAGCGTCGGTCTGCCCGGCCAGGTAAAGTTTCTGGGCGGCGGCGAACGACAGCGAGTCGCGCGACACGGCTGTCAGGTCGCTCTCCATGCCCACCCTGGCGGCATAATCGAAATAGTCGTCGACCTTGCCGTCCGAGACATAGATCTCGCGGATACCCTGCATGGCCCCTTTGGCTTCGGACGACTGCGGGGCCGTCTCGACCACCATGTCGTAATATTTCAGCGACTTTTCCTTGTCCCCCAGGTTGAGGTAGGCGAGCCCCAGGTCGGCAAGCGCCTGTGCACGGCGCGGCGACGAGGGATAGTCGGCAATGAACCGTTCCAATTGTCCGGCACCTTCGGCATAGCGTTCCTGCGCGATATAGGAACGGCCGAGCTCGTACGAGGCGGCATCGACATAGTCGCCCTGCCCTGCAGTAACGATCTGCCGCAGCGCCTGCAGCTTGGGCTCCGTGCGCCCGAGGATGCCGAGCGTCACGGCGCGTTTATACTGTGCGTAATAGCGTTCGGGGGTGTTCAGCGCAACGGCACGGTCGTAATCCCCTACGGCCGCTTCGAATTCGCGGTCGGAATAGCGGATGTCGCCCAGCCGGTTGTAGGCATCGGCGCGGTAGCGGTCGCGGGCCGGATAGGCTTCGAGGAACTTCTCGAACGAACTGCGCGCCCCGGCCATGTCCTTGCGCGAGAAATCGCAGTAGCCGAGGTTGTAGAGCGCCATGGCATATTCGTCCTCGCTGCGGGGGGCACGCTTCAGGTAGGCATTGTATTTGGCCGCAGCGACCGTATAGTCGCCCTGTGCGAAGGCGATTTCGCCCTGCCAGAAGGAGTTGAGCGCACTGTATTTGGGGCTGACATTGATGGCCGCGGATTCGGCCAGGTAACGCTGCGCGGCACGCATGTCGCCGGCGCTGTACGCCTCCAGGCCGCGGAAATAGGTGATCTTCTGCAATGCGGCTCGGATGTCGGCATCCTGTGTCGGGAAGGATTTGATGGCCCGGTAAGCCGCGTCGTAATCGTTCGAATTGTAGTAGGCCGCGATCAGCAGCGAACGGGCTTCGCCCACGCGCGGAGAATCGGGATACTGCGCGACATAGCGCGTCAGCACGTTGATCGCGCCGTTGAAGGCACCGCCGCCCAGCTCGTATTGCAGTTTGCCGTAGTTGAACAGCGCGTCTTCGGCGATCACCGGATCGAGCTTGTCGTCCGCTGCCATGGCGAACGCCTGCATGGCGGCCTGCTTGTCACCCGCACGCAGATAGCAGTCGGCCAGGTGGTACGAGGCATTCTGCGTCAACGCATCCTCGGCACCGCAGGCCTTGCGCAGGAACTCCGCAGCCTCGGGATAGCGTGCCGTGCGGTAAAGCGAGAAGCCCATCAGATAGCTGCCGTCACGGTCGAGTTCGCCGCCGGCAGCCGTAAAAGCGTCCAGATGCCCGATGGTCTTGTTATAGTCGCCCAAGTGAAACCACGATTCGGCGATGACGCGCTCCAGTTCCTGCCGGCGTTCGGGCACGGCGCGGCGCACCAGTTCGTCGCCGTTCTCGACGACATAACGGTAGTTTCCGTCGCGGAATTCGATCTGCAGGAGGTAATACGGCACCACGGCACGGTAGGCATCGCTGCGCTGCAAGGCCGTGAAGCCCTGTTTCGCACGCCCGTAGCGCCCTTCGGCATAGTCGATATAGGATTTGTAATAGAGTGCATGGTCGGCATATTCGCTCTGGGGGCCGATGCGGTCAAAATAACCGAAAGCCTTGTCGTAATTGCCGTCGGTGAATTCGACATAGCCCATGCGGATGTCGTACTGCTCCTTGCGTGAGCGGCTCAGCGCCTTGTAATCGGTCTTTGCGAAGGCCTCGCGGGCACGCCTCATATCGCCCTCGGCGCAATAGAGCGACCCCAGCGAAAACCGCACGTCGTTGGCGTAGACCGAACCGGGATAACGTGCCTCGAAATCGCGGAGCGCCCCTTCGGCATCGCGGCTGCCCAGCTCGACGGCACAGGCCGCCAGGTAGAAATCGACCGTCTGCGCCGCGACACGGTCGGAAGGCGCGAGCACGTCCCGGGCCCGGAGGAACTCATGCCGGGCATCGCTCCAGCGGCCGTAGTCGAACAACGACCGTCCCCGCTCGATAAAGGTCTCACTTTCGGGCTCCCCGGCCTGCACCCGCAGGGTGCATACCGCGCACAGCGCGAGGGTCAGCAACAAGCTCAGTTTTTTCCGCATACGCACATAAATTCTTACAAAGGGCAAATATACGAAAATTTGCCTTTCCCGCATACCCCCGCACCAAATATACCGGTATAAAACCGAAACCGACACCCCGGCGGCGACCGGGACGGTTTGCATCTGTTGAAAATTATCCATACCTTAGCCAGACCGTTACGCCCTTAACCCAGTCAACATGAAATTGCGTCTCTTCCATCGTAACAAGCCCGCCCTCGCGCCGGGGATACAGGCCCCGGCCGTGCGCGACACGCTCAGCCGGGTTTCCGTTGCCTGCATCGAGCTGACGCCCGAAGGGGAATTAACGGATATCAACATGCAGGCATTCAAGGCACTCCGCCTCGGGGGGGGGATTTTCCGCATCCGCTGAACATCTCCGGCCTGTTCTCTGTCTGTCATGATAAAAAAGACCTTCTGCCCGCTATTTTCAAAGGGCTGGAACGGCACAAAACCTACGGCGACCTGCCGCCGTGGAGCTATATACAGCTATCCGGCAGGGACAATCTGAAATTCTATATCGAAGGCCGCTTCGTCGGCCACTACGACCGGCATAGAAAACTGCGCCGGATAGTATTCCTGTTCCGGGACATCGAAGAGGAAGTCTGCCGCAGGTTCATTCTCGACATGGCGATGGCGCAAACGAAAATTTTCCCGTGGTTCTTCGACCTGGACAACGGCAGAATGGTCATCGACGCCCGCTGGTTCGACCACGTCGGCATCCCGCGCGGCGACTGTTCGATGAGTCCCGGGATCTTTTTCGACATGCTCCATCCCGACGACCGGGAAACCCTTTCCGCAGCATTCGCAAAGCAGCTATCCGGGATACTCACCCCCGAGGCATACGCCTACCGCGTCCGCCGCTGCGACGGGACATGGGAATGGTTCGAGGGACAATCCGTATACCTGGGACAGGCACACGACGGCTCGCCCTATCGCGTGGTGGGTATCTGCCAGAGCATCCAGCCCCACAAGGAGATCGAAGGACATCTGCGCGAAGCCCGCGACAAGGCCCGCGAAAACGACCGGCTCAAATCGGCGTTCCTGGCCAACATGAGCCATGAAATCCGGACGCCGCTCAACGCCATCATCGGCTTCGCCAACCTCTTGACGTGCGACGACGTCCCCTTCAGCGAAACGGAAAGACAGGAGTACAGCCGCCTGATCACGGCCAACGGCGACCAGTTGCTGCGTCTGATATCGGACATCCTCGACCTTTCGAAGATCGAGTCGAACACCATGGAGTTCTGTTTCGGGGAGCATTCGCTGCACACGCTGCTGTCGGACATCTACCAGTCCCAACTGCTCACCATGCCCCCACAGGTCGAACTGAGGCTCGAACTCCCGCAGGCCGACACGACAATCCGCACCGATGCCTCGCGGCTGAAACAGGTCGTCAACAACCTGATAAACAACGCCGCGAAATTTACCGGCAAGGGCAACATTACGTTCGGGTACCGCACGGCCGACGGTGCGGGAGAGGTCGAACTGTTCGTCAGGGATACGGGGAAAGGCATTTCGCAAGAGCACCTGAGCCGGATCTTCGAGCGATTCTACAAGGCCGATTCCTATGTAAAAGGCGTCGGGCTGGGGCTTTCCATCTGCCGTACGATCACCGAACTACTCGGCGGCGAGATATCGGTCGTCTCCGCGCCGGGCGAGGGCACCTGCTTTAAGATCGTGCACCCCGTCCGCCGCACGGAAACGGCAGGGGAAACAGCGGAGGAAACAGCGGGGGCATACCGGTAAGGTACGATTCTTGCCCCGCTTCGGGCGTTCAACATTAATTCTGTGACTTATGATCGAAAAAGTAACGCTGCAACTCTCCGGGGATGCGGACTTCACGTCCGAAGGCGGGCCCCGCTGCGAGGAGATGAATCCCAAGGCACTGCTACTCTATGCCGCGGCGAAATGCGTCGGCAAGACGGCCCTGATGATTATGGATAAGGAACGTTTCCGCCCCAAGCGCTTCGAGATCGGCATTTCGGGCGAGCTCTCGGACGAAACGCCCCAATCCGAAAGCACCTTCAAATCGTTCCACGTAGTCTACAACATCGAATGCGACACCGAGGACGACCAGGCCAAAGTGAGCCGTGCGGTGATGCTGGCGCACGAAAAGTACTGCGGTATGATGCAGATGCTGCGCAAGGTCGCACCCGTATCGCACGAAATCGCGGTGGTCAGCACCGAGCCTGCGAAAGCCTGAAACGACAGGCAAGGGATACGAAAAACGGGGATTTTTTGAAAAAATCCCCGTTTTTTGTGCCCCGCCGGCAGGAAACCGGCGTCGTCGTCCCGAAGAGGCGGTCTCGGCCATGCGGTTTCCGCAGCCGGAACAGGCATCCCCGCCGCGACGGCCTGCCGGGCAGGGCCTGCCTGCCGCCGCTCACTGCGCCGTGATGCGCAGGTAGTCCGACACCGCCACGGCATAGTTGTAATGAGCCTTTATCGCATTGGTGTAAAGCTGTATCCAGCTCAGCTGCGCCTGCAACACATCGAGGATCGTAGAGAGCCCCTCGCCGTAGGAATAGGTGCTGATGTCGAGGTTTTCGCCGGCGATGCGCAGGCTCTGCTCCGTGGCATCGACCTGTGCCCGGCTGTTGACCAGCGCCGTCCAGCCGTTCATCTCGTCGCGCACGATATTGTCGTGCAGCAGCGCGGTGTTCCACTCACTCTGCCGCTGGACGGCGCGTGCCGCACCCGTGGCGCGGCGGCGTTCGCCCCAGTGGAAAATCGGGAGCGTGAGTTTCACGAACGCAGAGCCGTCGACCGTCGTGGCGCCCGTCCGGTTGGGATAATACGGCTGCCACGAGCCGCCGATGCCCACGCTCACCTGCGGATTGAACGGCGCGCGCGCCACCCGGATACCCGCGTCGGCCTGTTCGCTGCGCAACCGGGCCGCCATATAGTCCGGACGGCGCCCCAGCACCTCGTCGGGCAGCAGGCGCGCAGGCTGCGGCAGCGAATCGCGGATGCCCTGGGCAAGTTCCACCGCAAGGTCGGGATCCGTGCCGCGCAGGATGTTGAAATTGTGCAGCGCGACGGTATAGTTCCGCTCGGCACTCACCAGCCCGTACTGCGCTTCGCTCAGACGGGCATCGATCATCAGCACGTCGCCCTTGGCAATGTAGCCCTCGGCGAAACGGCGGTCGACGACCTCCTTGAGCGAGCGGATTATATCGACATACCGGCGCATGGATGCGGCATACAACTCCATGGCGGAGAGGTTCCAGTAGGTATACTCGGCCGCATAACGCACATCGAGCTGCGTGAATTCCTCGTCGCAGAGGGCGATGTCGTAGCCCAGCTCGGCCTGTTTGTAGGCCGCACGTACGGCCCCGCCGCCGTAGACGGTCTGCACGAGTTGCGGAAGGACGCTGAAATTCCACCGCTCCAACCCGTCGTAGTGGTGTACCGTGGCGGTGAAACTGCCGTCGAGCGACAGCCGTGGCAGGTATCCCGTACGAGCCTGTCCCATGGTCTCGGAAGCCGCATCGCTCTTCGATGCGGCGACCTTCAGTTCCCAGCTGTATTCGGTCACGGCCTGCCGGTAGTCGCCGAGCGAGGTCTGGGCGGCGACGGGCACGAAGGCCAACAGTGCGGATAGGATCAGATAATTCTTCATGACTTGCGGATATTGTAGAAAATGGCATAGACGACCGGCAGCACGCAGACCGTCAGCAGCGTGGCGACGAGCAGGCCGCCCATAATCGTGGCGGCCATGGCGCCGAACATCGAGTCGAACAACAGGGGCAGCATACCGAGGATCGTGGTACCCGAAGCCATCGCCACGGGGACGATTCGGCTGCGCGTAGCCGCCGTGAGGGCTTCGTAGGCACCCTTGCCTTCGGAGCGCAGCACGCCGATCTGCTCGACCAGCACCACGGCGTTCTTGATGTTCATGCCCACCAACCCCAGCAGTCCCAGCAGGGAGAAGAAGTTGAAAACCTTGCCCGTGACGGCCAGTCCGAGCACCACGCCGATGAAGATCAGCGGGATCATCAGCAGGATAACGGTCGGCTCGCGGTAGTTGCGGAAAAGCAGGAGCAGCACGATGAAGATGAGCACCATCGTCAGGGGCATATACCTGGCCAGGGCCGAGTTGGATTCCTGCTGGCTCTCCTGCTCGCCGAAAACCTTCATCGAATACCCTTCGGGGAGCACCACGCCGCGCAGAACCGAATCCCGCAGCGCAGCGTAGAGCCGCATGGTGTTGACCCCGCGACCGGGGTCGCACTGCGCCTTCATGACCCGCTGACGGTTGTAGCGTTTCACCACTCCGACGCGGTATTCGAAACGGAAGCCGTCGGTCGCCTGCTCGATGGAGTAGACCTTGCCGGCGGGGGTGAAGATCGGCAGAGCCTGCAGGTTGGTGAGGTTGTAGGTGTCGATATTCTCGTCCTTCAGAAGGATCGGCATGAACTGGTCGCCCTCGCGGTATTCGCCGAGGCGGTAACCCTGCGTGGCGATGGTGATGCCCTGCGCCATCTGGCTGCGGGTGACGCCGATACGCTGTCCCTTCATCTGCGAGTAGAGCGGCAGCCACGTCGGGACACGGTTGCCCCAGCTGTTGCGGATGTTGACCGTGCCGGGCGTCCGCCACATGATCTCTTCGGCGGCCTGTGTCAGGTGGCGGAGCGTGTCGATATCGTCGCCGATGAAGCCGAATTCAATCGCCGCATCGGGCACGGGCGAGAGTTTGAAGAGCGACGAGCGCAGCCACACGTCGGGGCACATCGCCCGGACATAGGCGTTGAACCGTGCCTCGACAGCTTCGGTCTGCCCTTTGTCGTGCAGTTCGACGAGGATGTTCCCGAAATTGGGACGCAGCGAAACGCTGCTGCTGGCCAGGTAGTAGCGCGGCGGCGTGGAACCCATCGTCACCGAGACGGTCTTCACCTCGGGCTGCGCATGGAGCCACTCCTCCATCGTGCGCAGGTTGCGTTCCGTGTCCCGGATATTGTATCCCTCGGGCAACAGCACGTCGGCACGGAAATAGGGCTTGTCGAGCGACGGGAAGAAATTCTGAGGCATGAGACCCATTACCGCCAATGCCGCCGCAAAGAGCGCCGCGACACCCGCGACCACACCCCACCTCCATCGCAGCAGGGCAGCCAGGATGCGGTCGAAAGTGCGGTAGAATTTCGTATCGTAGGGATCGTGCGCGACGGGTTTGACACGGAGCATGAAGTCGCCGAAGAGCGGCGTCTGCGTTAGGGCCAGCACCCAGCTCAGCAACAGCGACAAGGCCAGCACGACGAACAGCGGCTTGACGATCTCGGCCACCGACGAGGGGGCCAGATAGAGCGGCAGGAACGAGAAAATAGCGATCAGCGTCGCACCCAAAAGGCTCCAGCGCGGGGCATTCGCCCCGTCGACGACCGCGCGGCGCCGCGCGACACCCCGCAGCATGGCCTGCTGCGCGTTGTCAGTCACCACGATGGCATTGTCCACGAGCATCCCCATGGCGATGATGAACCCGGCGAGCGACGTGCGGTTGAGCCCCTCGCCCAGGAACTGCATCAGCAGCAGCGTACCCCCGATAGAGAACAGCAGCGAGCTGCCGATGAGCACCCCGGCGCGGAAACCCATGACGAGCATGATGATCAGGATGACGATCGCCACCGACTCGGCGAGGTTCAGCACGAAGGTCGCATTGGCCTGCTGCGCGATGCGGTTCTCGGGATAAAGCACCGTAAGATCCATGCCGACGGGCATCTGGCGCATGAGGCCGTCAAGCACGCGGATGATCTTCTCCCCGGTTTTCACCACGTCGACCTGCGCCTCGGTTGAAATGCCGATGCCCACGGCACGGCGGCCGTCGACGCGCATGAGCGTCTGCGGCGGGTCGGCATAGCCCCGTTCGACGCGGGCGATGTCGCCCAGGCGGTATTGCTTGCCAGAAGCGGCGGTCAGCATCTGGTTCGAAATATCGTCGAGGCCCTTGTAGGTTCCGGCCTCGAGAATCTGTATCTGGAGCGCCCCGGCCTGTTTCTCGCCGCTGTTGACGATGGTGTTCTGCTGGCCGATGGTCGCCACGATCGTCTCGGGGCGGATAGCGAAGTTGGCAAGCGCTGCAAGGTTGACATAGACGTTCACGACGGGCGTCTGCTCGCCGAAAAGACTCACCTTCTGCACGCCGTCGACCGTCACGAGCGCCGTCTTGATCCGCTGTGCCCAGTCGCGCAACTCCGCCCAGGTGAAACCCCCGTCGACCGACAGGCCGTAATAGATACCGTAGACGTCGCCGAAATCGTCGGCCACGGTCACGGGCGAAGCCCCGGTAGGCAGCCGGGGCTGGATGTTGAGTACCTTGCGCCGCAGTTCATCCCACAACTGGGGTATCTCGGAAGCACGGGTCGCAGGGTCTAATTCGACCAGGATCTTCGACAGTCCGTAATAGGATTCGGACGTGATTTTATGCACGAGGCGCATCGACTGCACCTCGCGCTCGATCGGTTCGGTCACAAGCTGTTCGACTTCGAGCGGCGTGGCGCCCGGGTAGGAGCAGACCAGCGACGCACTCTTGATGACGAATACCGAGTCCTCCTTTTTTCCCAGCGTAACGAAGCCCAAGGCTCCGCCCGCCAGCAGGATGAAAAGGAAAAACCAAACGACTTTTCTGTTCTTCAATGAATATTCGGGCAGGCTCATCGTCGCATCAGTTTAAGATTCTCACCCGTTCGCCCTGCCGCAACTGGTAAACCCCGGCCGTGACGACCCGCTCACCCGGTTCCACCCCGCTGTCGACCACGACCCGGTCACGGCCGTACAACTCGCCCAGGGTCACGGCCCGGCGCTCGACACGGTCGCCGCCGATCACCACCCAGACGTAAGTGCCGCCTTCGGCCGGGGCATAAACGGCCGAGACGGGCAGGGATACCGCATCCGTGACGGGATCGGCGCTCTGCATCGTGACCATGCACGACATGCCGGGCGAAATCGAATAACGCCCGGTGTCGACATCCGTAAGGCGCAGCGACACGGGGAACCCCGAAGCATCGGACGATGTCTTGGCATAGTCCTTCAGCACGGCGGGGAACTTGACGCCCCGGTAGTTGTCGAACTCGACCTCGAAGCGGGTCGAAGGCGACGACAGGAGCGACAGGCCGCTTTCGGGCATGGTGAATTGCACTTTGGTCGTCACCGGGTTCACGACGCGAACGATGGACTGCCCGGCCTGCACGCGTTCGTAGTTGTCGACGAACTTGCGTTCCACGACGCTGGCGAAAGGCGCACGGAGCTTGGTCTCCTTGAGCAGGTCGAGGGAATTTTCATAGGCTGACTTGGCTTGTGCGAAACGGGTCTGGGCGCTTTCGAACTCCTGGCGGGATACGGCTTCGTGCTCCAACAACCGCTGCATACGCTGCATCTGCGAACGGGCCTCCTCGAAAGCCGACCGGTCGGCCGAAACCTGCAATTCGATATCCCGGGGATCGAGTTCGGCCAGCAGCGCCCCTTTCTTGACGCTTTCGCCCTGCGCGACGGGGACATCGAGCACCTGCCCCGGAAGCTTGAAGGCGAGGTTCACGGCGTCATCGGGCGTCGCCAGCCCTGCGAAGTCCTTGTCGATGACCGCCGCACCGGCTGCCGTGGTGACTTTGACGGGACGCACGGTCTGGGGCACAGGCTGGCGCCGGGCGCAAGCGCCCAGGAGAAAGACTACGATTAAAACATGGAAAGTTCGCATAATAAGAAAGTTGACTCCGTTCCCGGGGTCAACTTTCATACCACATGCCGCAAAATGTCCCTACGGACGAATATCGCGACAATTCTTTTTAGCACGGATCACGCCGTCCTCCAGCACCACCATACCGTTGTTGGCGCGCAGCATGGTCTTCATGGTCGAAGCGTCTATGTTATAGCACCGTACATCCCCCGAACCGAAATCGTGGTAAGTGACCCCGTACAACGGCTGCGGGGTAAGGCAGACGACGCGGGCACCCTCCTCCGCGGCCCGCCGCACGACCTTGGCGAACCGCTTGGCGCAACCGCGCGGCAGGCGGTCGAACGACGTAACGCAGAGCATATACACGCGCCCGGGAGCGGTCACGATCTCCTCGGTCGCATCCCCTTCGGCATCGCGCAGGGAGAATTCGCTCATGAGCGGGCGGATGGCGGGCATCTCGTCCGTAGTCCGGGTATCGACCCACTCCCATTTTTCGGCATCCTGCCAGGCCGTGTCGTCGAGCGAAAACTCGCGCAGCTTGCCCGTCTTGATATTGCGGTAGACCAGTACGGTCTCCGTTTCGCCGGGCTCGACGACCGGGGCGTGCATCCCCTCCCAGATATTGACCCCGACCTTATAGGGCAAGAAGTCGATCAGCGGCAGGTGGCGGTAGCAATAGTATCCCAGATACATCGTGAGGAAGAAAAAGGTGACGGTAAGCACGATTTCCAGGGGGTTGAAGGCGAAGATCTTGTCGGGGCGGTAACGCCACCACACCACCAGGGCCATCGGCAGCAGCGCCAGGTTCTTGTAGAAAGTCTGCCACGGCGTCAGCTTCAGCGCCTCGCCGAAACAACCGCAGTCCTCGACGGGGATCACCGTAGCGCTGAGCAGGGTGAGGGCGGTAAAAAAGAGCATGGAAAGCACGGCGAAGATCGAGATCAGGCGGATACGTACCTTGAAGAGGAGCATACAGCCCATCATCATCTCGGCACCGCACAACCAGATCGAAAAGGCCATGCTCGCCCCCTGGAGGGATTCCATCCCGTAGATGGAAAGGTACTCGTTGACCTTCATGGCGGTGCCCCACGGATCGATGACCTTCGTGAAGCCCGACACAATGAACGTGCAGGCAAGGATCAGCCGGCAGACATTGGCCAGCAGTTTAAAGGCCCTGGACTTTCGCATCGGCTTCGAGTATTGGTGCCAGCTGGGCACATATTTTAGCAAAAATACCCTCCGGGGAATCCATCGCCCCCGCAGGATCGCTGCAATCGATGACCCGCAGCGCGGGGTCTTTGGCCGCGGCTTCGAGGTATACGCTGCGCACGGCCTGTTGCAAGGCGAGCGACGCCTCGTGGATGTCCTGTCCGCCCTGCAGGTACTCGCGGTCATCGCCCTCGCGCAGCTCGGAAAGTTTGCGCTCGGTAAAGGTGAACGGCACGTCGAGGAACAAGGACACGTCGGGACGCGGCAGGCCGTTATGACAGAATTCGAGGTATAGGATCCAGTCGGCCAATCGGTTGCGTTCTTCTCCGGCGGGCAGCTTGGCGCACTGGAAACCCACGTTCGAATAGACATAGCGGTCGAGGATGACCGCCTTGCCCTGCGCGAGCCACTCCCTGATCCGGGGGGCGGCATCGGCACGGTCGCCCGCGAAGAGCAGCGCCACGAGATAGGGGTCGACCTCACCCACGCCGCCGAACTCGCCGCGCAGGAAACGGGCTATCAGCTCGCCGTAGACGGGCGAATCGAAACGCGGGAAGTGCACATACTCGCTCTCGACGCCCCTGTCGGCAAAAAAACGGCGCAACATGCGGATTTGGGTCGATTTACCGGCCCCGTCCAATCCTTCGAGTACTATGAACATAGGTTAATTCCTGATTATTTAAGTTTTTATCCTTCAATAAGTCGCCCGGCCCGCTATCCGCGCAGCATCCGCACCGCGCGTTCCACGCCGCCGGCCAGCGCATCGGCCTCGGCCAGCGTATTGTAGAGCGCGAACGAAGCGCGGCACATCCCCGTCGTGGAGAAATGCGTCATGGTGGGTTCGGCACAGTGCTGCCCGGTACGGACGGCTATGCCCAGCTTGTCGAGGATCATGCCCATGTCGTAGGGATGCACACCTTCGACGTTGAACGACACGATGGCACACTTGCCGGGCGTCGTACCGTAAATCCGCAGCCCGTCAACGGCCGAAAGCCGTTCGGTCGCACGGTGCAGCAGTGCCGCCTCGTGCGCCTCGACCTCGGCCGGGTCGAAACGCCCGACGAATTTCACGGCTTCGCCCAGGGCGATGGCCCCGGTGAAATTGGCCGTACCGGCTTCGAACTTGAGCGGCACGGGCGCATAGGTGGTCTTGGCGAAGGTCACGGTATCGACCATATCGCCCCCGCCGAGAAACGGCGGCATGGCTTCGAGCAGCGCACGTTTGCCATACAGCACGCCGATGCCCGTCGGGCCGAAGAGCTTATGCCCCGAGAAGGCATAGAAGTCGCAATCCAAAGCCTGCACGTCGACACCGCCGTGCACGACACCCTGGCATCCGTCCACCACGGCGATCGCCCCCACGGCATGTGCCGCGTCGATGACGGGCCGCAGGTCGGGACGCGTTCCGAGCGTATTCGAAGCCTGCGTAACGGCGACGATGCGGGTCTTGTCATCCAGCAGCGACGGCAGCAGTTCGGTGCACAGGCGCCCCTCGTCGTCGAAGGGCAGGACGCGGATTTCCGCCCCCTTGCGTTCGGCGAGCATCTGCCAGGGCACGATGTTGGAGTGATGCTCCATCTCGCTGACAAGGATATTGTCGCCGGCACGGACGAACTTTTCACCCCAGGCATAGGCCACCGTATTGAGCGAAGCCGTAGCGCCGGCCGTAAAAATGACCTCTTCCTTTTCGGCAGCGCCGATAAAGGCACCGATCCGTTCGCGTGCCGCCTCGTAAAGCGTGGTGGCCTCTTCCGAAAGATAGTGCACCCCGCGGTGTATATTGGCGTTGAGTCCGCGCTGCAGGTAATCGACCATCTCGATCACGGCCAGCGGTTTCTGCGCCGTGGCGCCGCTGTCGAGGTAAACCAGCGGCTTGCCGTAGACCTCGCGCCCCAGAATCGGGAACTCCCCGCGTATTTTTTCAACGTCGAACATCGTTATGATTTTTCCAGTTTGGCAACCACCGCCTCCATCGCCGCCTCGCACAGCGGTTCGATGCCGCAGCGGCGTACGACATCGCCCACGAAGCCCTCGATCTGCAACCGCCGCGCCTGGGCTTCGCTCAGGCCGCGCTGCCGCATATAGAGAATCGCCTCGGAATCCATTTGTCCCACCGTCGCGCCGTGCGAGCATTTCACGTCATCGGCATAGATCTCCAGCTGGGGCTGGGTCGTAATACGCGCCGTCTCGCTGAGCAGGATGTTACGGTTCTGCTGCTGCGCATCGGTGCGCTGGGCGTCGGGCGCCACATAGACCAGCCCACAGAACTCCCCTACGGCCGTGCCGCCCGCGACACCTTTTATATAAGAGTTGCTGCGGCAGTCGGGCACGTTGTGGTTCGTCCGCAGCCTGACGACGCAATGCTCCTGCCCGGCGGCGAGGAACGCTCCGCCCAACAGGCTTTCGGCACCCGGCCCGTCGAGATCGACCGTATAGGAGGCATTGGCGCTCGAAAGCTGCACCGCCGTGATATGGCAAAGGCTGCGGGCAGCCTGTTTCACGGTCACCTCCGCAAAGGCTTCGGAAACGAATAACTCGGTCAATACGAAGCGTGCGCCCTCCTCCAGCACGATCTCCAGGGCCGACACCTCGGGCGAAGTATGGAGCACGGCCAGCCGCAGCGAAGCCCCCGCCGCAACCTCGACACGCATACGCCGGGGATCGACCGCAGCGAAAGGCTCGCTCTCCGCCCCGGCAACCCGGAACACTTCACCCTCGGCCGTGCGGAACCCGCGGATTATATCGTAAAGCGCCGTCATTCCCTGTAATCGTTAATCAGCCAGTCGTAGCCCTCCTTTTCGAGCTTGAGGGCCAGCGTCTTGTCGCCCGTATGGATAATGCGCCCCTTGTAGAGCACATGCACCACGTCGGGCACGATGTAATCCAGCAGGCGTTGGTAGTGCGTGATGACCACCGTGGCATTCTGGGGCGTATGGAGTTTCGTAACGCCCGTGGCGACGATGCGAAGGGCGTCGATGTCGAGTCCCGAGTCGGTCTCGTCGAGGATCGCCAGTTTCGGGTCGAGCATCGCCATCTGGAAAATCTCGTTTTTCTTCTTCTCACCGCCCGAGAAGCCTTCGTTCACGGCACGCGACGTGAGCTTCGCATCGAGCTCCACGACAGCGCTCTTCTCGCGCATCAGGCGCAGGAACTCGGCGGCCGTCAGCGGCTCCTCGCCGCGGAACTTGCGCTGTTCGTTCACGGCCAGCTTCATGAAATTGGCCATCGTGACGCCCGGTATCTCGACCGGGTACTGGAAGCCGAGGAACAGGCCGAGGCGCGCCCGGTCTTCGATCGGCATGTCCAGCAGATCCTGCCCCAGGAACGTCGCCGAACCTTCGGTGACGGTGAACTTTTCATTGCCCGCGAGCACCGCCGCGAGCGTCGACTTGCCCGAACCGTTGGGGCCCATGATGGCATGCACCTCGCCGGCTCCGACCTCGAGGTCGATGCCCCGCAGGATCTCCTTGCCGTCGACGGACGCATGCAGATTTTTTACGCTTAACATATCTTTCCTTTTTTATATCCGGTTATCCGACCGAACCCTCGAGGCTTATCGAAAGCAGTTTCTGCGCCTCGACGGCAAATTCCATCGGCAGTTTGGCTAGCACCTCGCGGGCGTAGCCGTTGACGATCAGCCCCACGGCGTCCTCGGTCGAAAGCCCGCGCTGGTTGCAGTAGAAAAGCTGGTCGTCGGAAATCTTCGACGTGGTGGCTTCGTGTTCGACCACGGCCGTGCGGTTACGGCTGTCGATCACCGGGAAGGTGTGCGCGCCGCACTTGTCGCCGATCAGCAGCGAATCGCACTGCGAATAGTTGCGGGCGTTCTCCGCCCCCTTGGCCATGCGCACCAGCCCGCGGTAGGAGTTCTCGCTCCGCCCTGCCGAGATACCTTTCGAGACGATGCGGCTGCGGGTGTTGCGGCCGATGTGGATCATCTTCGTACCGGTATCGGCCTGCTGGAAGTTGTTGGTCATGGCCACCGAGTAAAACTCACCGACCGAATTGTCGCCCGCGAGGATGCAGCTCGGGTATTTCCAGGTGATGGCCGAGCCGGTCTCCACCTGCGTCCACGACAGGCGGGCGTTTTCGCGGCAGATGCCGCGTTTGGTCACGAAATTATAGATGCCGCCCCGCCCCTGCTTGTCGCCGGGATACCAGTTCTGCACCGTGGAGTATTTGACCTCGGCGTCCTTCTCGACGATGATCTCGACCACGGCGGCATGCAACTGGTTCTCGTCGCGGCGCGGGGCCGTACAGCCTTCGAGGTAGCTCACGTAAGCCCCTTCGTCGGCCACGATCAGCGTACGTTCGAACTGTCCCGTCCCCGCCGCATTGATCCGGAAATAGGTCGACAGCTCCATCGGGCAGCGGACACCCCGGGGGATGTAGCAAAACGATCCGTCGGAGAAGACCGCGGCATTGAGCGCCGCATAGAAATTGTCGGTATAGGGGACGACGCTGCCCAGGTATTTCTTCACCAGGTCGGGGAAGTCGCGCAGCGCCTCGGAGATCGAACAGAAGACGATGCCCTTTTCGGCCAGCACCTCCTTGAACGTCGTCTTGACCGACACCGAGTCCATCACGGCGTCGACCGCCACGCCCGCCAGCGCCATCTGCTCTTCGAGGGGGATGCCCAGTTTGTCGAACGTGCGTTTGAGCTCGGGGTCGACCTCGTCCATCGAATTGAGTTTTTTCTGCGGCTTGGGGGCGGCGTAATAGATGATGTCCTGAAAATCTATTTCGGGAATCGTCAGGTGCGCCCACGTCGGGGGTTCCAACGTCAGCCAGTGGCGGTAAGCCGCCACGCGCCGCTCGGTCATCCACGCGGGCTCGCCTTTCTTGGCGGAGATCAGACGTACCACCTCCTCGTTCAGACCCTTACCGATGGTTTCGGTCTCGATGTCCGTGGTGAAGCCGTACTTGTATTCCTGCTCTCCTATATTCTCCAGTATGTCTTTATCTTTCTCTGCCATTATGAGCGAAATATCACACAAAGGTACAAAATCTAAATGCAATTTCATAATACGGCAAAGCAAATCCGACACCAGAGCAGGCAAAACGGCAAAAAAGAGATGTGAATTTTCGACGCCCGTGCAACGGATGCCGCCGCCGACAGGCCGTATCGGCGGGACGCAGCCTTCGGCCACGGGGCTCCAAAACAGGGCGAAAACTTTTCTCCGGTTTTTATTTGGTAATTCCCCTTTTTTGATTTACTTTTGTCCCGCTTAACGATAGCAATATTTAGTTTTAGCTGCCCGGAGAGTTGGGTGAGTGGCTGAAACCACCAGTTTGCTAAACTGACGTACGGGATTACTGTACCATCCCCACTGCACGATGCAAATGTTAATTTGCAGAACGGAAGCCGGTATGCCTTGAGCACCCCCATCGCGGTACGACCTTTGCAGCACACTTTCCAAAAAAAGAACCGATGAAAAACACCGACCAACACCATCCGTCCTGGCGGCAAGAGGCAGCGCAGGCCGACGTAAGACAATCGCAAGGCATGCAGGAAATCCCCGTCACCCAGATCACCCCGGACGACATACTCGCCGACGGCGGCCCCATCCCCCCTGCCACCGAAGACGGAACGCCTACGCAGCGGCAAATAGAGCAGGACGTGGTGAGCGTCAATCCCTCGGCTGACAGCATGGAAAGCCGGGGTTGAATTTCCCGTCCGGGTTTTCCCCGTCGTTCTTACAGGTTTCCGGCGGTGCTTTCCGGACGGAAACCGGATTGAAACATCTATCCCCGAGGCCGAAAAATTTGAGAAAACGGGCGTAATTTGTTATATTTGTGATGACAACCCATATATTCGGAACATTCAGTCGCAAATATACAACATTCAGTCCGCAAATGCGGCATCGGGGATATGACAATCGAAAAACTGGACGGAACTTCGCCTCGCCTCTACACACTCGTCGCACCTCTGGTCATGCGGCGCAGCGTATTGCGCCAGAACAACAACTATCCGTTCTGGACTTCGCGTTCGCATACGTGGTTCGTCGCCTGGGAAGGTGAAAATGTTTACGGATTCGTGCCGGTGGAGATTACCGACGGCGGGATCGCAAGGATCAACAACTACTATGTCTCGGGCGACAACCCGCAACTGCTCGCACGGTTCCTGCGGGAGGTCGTCCAGTATTACGGCCGCGACTATACGATACGTTCCGTCACGCTGATCCGCCATGCGGAGATATTCCGCACCGAGGGATTCGCCGCAATCCGGGAATGGAAGCAATACGTCGCGATGCAGTACGACAATAAACGGCCGCAGCCATGAATGTCTACGAGCGGACACAGCAACGGCTGAAAACCGTCTTCGAGCTCTTCGACGACATCTATGTCTCCTTCTCGGGCGGCAAGGACAGCGGCGTGCTGCTCAACCTGTGCATCGACTACATACGGCGGCACCATCTGAAACGCCGCATCGGGGTATTCCACATGGACTACGAGATACAGTACCGCGACACGGTCGACTATGTCGACCGGACGCTGGCCGCGAACGCCGACATACTCGACGTCTACCGGGTCTGCGTGCCGTTCAAGGTGCTGACCTGCACCTCGATGTTCCAGCAGTACTGGAGGCCGTGGGAAGAGTCCAAGCGGGAGCTGTGGGTGCGTGAGATTCCTGCGGGCTGCCTCACGCACCGCGACTTCCCGTTCTTCAGGGACGACATGTGGGACTACGAATTCCAGAATTGCTTTGCCGAGTGGCTCCACGCCCGCAACCGGGCGACACGCACGTGCTGCCTGATCGGCATCCGCACGCAGGAGAGTTTCAACCGCTGGCGCACCATATACAGCGACCGCAACCACCACCGGTTCGCCGGCAAACGGTGGATACGCCAATGGGTCGGCGGCGGAATCTGCAACGCCTACCCGCTCTACGACTGGCTCACGACCGACATCTGGACGGCGAACGGCCGGTTCGGCTGGCCCTACAACCGTATTTACGACCTCTTCTACATGGCCGGCGTACCGCTGGAGAGCCAACGCGTAGCCAGCCCTTTCATCTCGCAGGCGATTTCGAGCCTGCATCTCTACAAGGCCATCGACCCGGACACGTGGGGCCGCATGATCGGCCGGGTCAACGGCGCCAACTTCGCGGCGCTGTACGGCCGGACGGCTGCCACCGGCTGGCAATCGGTCAAGCTGCCGAAAGGGATGACCTGGGAAGGTTACATGCATTTCCTGCTCTCGACGCTTCCGGAGCGGACACGGAATAACTACCTCGAAAAGCTCTCCGTAAGCATCCGTTTCTGGCGCGAAAAAGGCGGGTGCCTCCCCGACGAAACCATCGCAAAGCTGCAAAAGGCGGGTATCCGGATTGAAATCGGCGGCAAGAGCGCCTACCGGACGGACAAACGTCCGGTGCGCATGGAATACCTCGACGACATAGACCTTCCGGAATTCAGCCGGCTGCCGACGTTCAAGCGGATCTGCATTTGCATCCTGAAGAACGACCATGCCTGCAAATACATGGGATTCTCGCCGAACAAAAGCGAGACGCAGCGCCGAAATAAAATCATGGAAAAATATGAATCGTTACTGCAACCCTCCGACAAAAGCAACGTACCGGAGCCCTGTCTATGACGTCAAAGCCGTGCCGGTGGAGAAAGTCGTGGCGAACAGCTACAACCCCAACGTCGTAGCCCCGCCCGAAATGAAACTGCTGGAGCTGTCGATCTGGGAGGACGGCTACACGATGCCGTGCGTTTGTTATTACGATGCCGAAAAGGATCTCTACGAACTGGTGGACGGCTACCACCGCTACCTGGTGCTCAAGCGGTCGAAACGCATCTACGAACGGGAGAGGGGCCTGCTGCCCGTGGCAGTGATCGAAAAGGACATCTCGAACCGCATGGCCTCGACCATCCGCCACAACCGGGCGCGCGGCACACACAACGTAGAGCTGATGAGCGAAATCGTCGCCGAGCTGACGCGGGCACAGATGTCCGACCAGTGGATCATGCGCCACATCGGCATGGATCGCGACGAACTGCTGCGCCTGAAACAGATCACGGGGCTCGCCGAACTCTTCGCAGACAAGGAGTTCAGCCCCGGCGATACCGAGGACGAGGCCGTGGAGCCCGCCAGGATCATGCGCTGAGCACCACGTCACAACGTGTTCGGGACGGATGCGGAGAACCGGCACGGGATACAGTCCCTAACGATCACCCCGGGGAAAACGACGTCGCACGGCCCGTTGATTTGTACCCCGGGCATATTATGCGGACAAGCCGGAGGTTTGGAATAGTTATTGATAATTTTCGCACCACAATACGAAATTCCGAACCCCAAGATGTTAAAAGAAGGATTTCTTTTCACGTTCATATCCGCCTTCATGGCGCTGTTTCCGGTGGCGAACCCCGTGGGTGCGGGCTTCCTGGTCAACGGGCTGCTGTCGGGGCTGGACGATGAAGACCGCAAGTCAATCATCCGGAGGATCATCACCGACTACCTGCTCGTCGGGCTGGGCAGCCTGGCCGTCGGGCATTTCGTGCTGACGCTCTTCGGGCTCTCGCTGCCGGTGATCCAGCTGGGCGGCGGGTTGCTGATCTGCCGTACCGCCCTGCAATGGCTCAGCGACTCGGACTCCTCGGTGGGGCACGCGCAGGGCAAGGATGTCAACCCGCTCCACAAAATAGCCCTCGAATCGCAGGTCTTCTACCCGATCACCTTCCCGATCAGCATCGGCCCGGGCAGCGTCTCGGTCATCCTGACGCTGATGGCCTCGGTGAGCATGAAGGACGGCTGGGCCAAAGGGCTGCTCTCCTATGCGATCATCGCGCTGGTAATCGTGCTGATCTGCCTGATCCTCTACCTGTTCCTGTCGCAGGGCGAGCGCATCATACGGAAAATCGGCACCAGCGGCAGCATCGTCATCAACAAGATGGTCGCCTTCTTCACCTTCTGCGTCGGCGTGCAGATCGTCGTGACGGGCATCGCCAAATTATTCCACCTGCACATATAACCGAAAACCGAGCCGGCAATTGACGCGCCCGCACGAAGTTGTCCGGCAGGCAACCCGTAAAAACGATTTATTTTTCTTATTTTGCGGGCCGAAATAAACTATGTAACTATGTCATTCTGGTCTCGACTCTTCGGCCCGGATCACAAGCCCCGGATGGGCGGGTTGGAGATTTTCAAATACATCGGCCCGGGACTGCTCGTCACCGTGGGGTTCATCGACCCCGGCAACTGGGCTTCAAACCTGGCCGCAGGCGCACAATACGGATACACGCTGCTATGGATGGTGACGCTCTCGACCGTGATGCTGATCGTATTGCAGCACAACGTCGCACACCTGGGCATCGCCACGGGCCTCTGCCTGTCGGAAGCGGCATCTGCATACCTCAAACCCGCATGGTCGCGCCCATTGCTGGGTTCGGCCGTACTGGCGTCGATCTCCACCTCGCTGGCCGAAATCCTGGGCGGGGCGATCGCATTGCAGATGCTGTTCGGCGTACCGGTGCGCATCGGCGCGCTGCTGGTACTCGTGTTCGTGGTCGTCATGCTCTTCACCAACAGCTACCGGCTGATCGAAAAATGGATCATCGCCTTCGTCTCGGTCATCGGGCTGTCGTTCATCTACGAACTGTCGCTGGTGACGATCGACTGGCCGCAAGCCGCCCGGGCATGGGTGACGCCCTCGTTTCCCGAAGGTTCGATGGTCATCGTCATGAGCGTATTGGGCGCAGTGGTAATGCCCCACAACCTGTTCCTACATTCGGAGGTGATCCAGAGCCGCCAGTGGAACCTGAGCGACGACGCGGTCATCCGCAGACAACTGCGCTACGAATACGCAGACACGATCTTCTCGATGCTGGTGGGCTGGGCGATCAACAGCGCGATGATCCTGCTGGCCGCAGCGACCTTCTTCGCGACGAAAACCCCCGTAGAGGAGTTGCAGCAGGCCGATTCGCTCCTGCAACCGCTCCTGGGGCGAAGCGCGACGCAGATCTTTGCCGTCGCCCTGCTCTTCGCGGGGATCTCCTCGACGATCACCTCGGGGATGGCCGCGGGCTCGATCTTCGCCGGGATATTCAAAGAGCCCTACGACATCAGGGACAACCACTCCCGGACGGGCGTGATGGTTTCGCTGGTCGCCGCATTCCTGATCATCCTGCTGATCGGCGACCCGTTCAAAGGGCTTATCTACTCCCAGATGATACTCAGCATCCAGCTGCCCTTCACGGTCTTCCTGCAGGTACACCTGACCTCTTCGGAGCGTGTGATGGGCAAATACCGGAACTCGCGGTTCACCAAATACCTGCTCTACGGGATCGGGGCCGTAGTGACCGTCCTGAATGTAATGCTGCTCGTCAGTTTCTTCCGGTAGGCGCAGCACGGCGTCCGGCGGGGATATGCGATATATGTCCCCCGGCAACGGCTGTGGCAGCCGCTTAGGCACCGCCCGGGCAGCTGAGTGAAATCAAAAAAAGACGATTGAGACCTCGAATAAGCCCGTTTATCGGGGGAATTGCTGTTGTGCAATTATCGGATTTTTAGTAACTTGCCACGATTTTACGGGCTGCCCGTAAAACCAAGAGCGCTTTCACGCACCAACACATTGTATTATACGTCGTTACAATACACGACACTATATTTTAATGCTGAAAAAGATCATCAAATATACGCTACGCGCGCTGCTCGTCGTCCTCGTCGTCCTGATACTGGTTCCCGCCCTGCTCTACATACCGGCCGTACAGGATTTCGTTCGGAAGCACGCGGTCGGCTATGCCTCGCGGGCGCTCGGGATGGATTTGTCCGTCGAACGTCTCCGGCTCTCCTTTCCGCTCCGGTTGTCGGTGGACAACACGCTGCTGGTCAACAAGGCCGATACGCTCCTCAGCTGCGGCAGGCTCTCGCTGGATGTCGCCCTGTGGCCCCTGGTTCGGAAAGAGGTCGTCATCCGGAGCTTCGGGCTGGAGCGGGTCGCCGCCCGCTACAAGGATTCGCTGGCGGGCATGGACATGCGCCTTTCGGCGGGCCTGTTGTCCCTGGATGCGGTCAAGGCCGACCTCTCGGCAAATACGGCAGGCATCGCCAGCCTCGTCCTGTCGGATGCCGATGTCCGGCTGGACATAACGCAAGCGGCTCCGAAAGAGGAAGCGGACACTACGGCCGCACTGCCGTGGACGATTGGCATCGGGAAACTCTCGGTGGGAAACCTAGCTTTCGGGATGCGGACGGCACCCGCCGTATCGGAACTCTCCGTCCGCCTGACCGAAGGCACGGTGGATGAATGCCGGGTGCGGCTCGACAGCCAGCAGGTATCCGTGAAAAGCGTAGTGCTGAACCGGGGCGGCTACTCCTACCTGACGGGGCCGGCAGTGCCCGGAAAAGAGAAACAGGAGGCAGCTCCCGTCCCCGGCGGCAGCACGCCGTCGCTCCCCTGGACGGTACGGGTCGGCAGCGTCGTGCTGGACGACAACTGGGCGGAATACGGGCTGCTGAACCATCGTCCCGCAGCGGGATTCGACCCGTCGTTCATCGTCCTCTCGACGCTCGACCTGGCGGTCGATTCGATCTACAACCGGGGTGCGGACATAGCCCTGCAAATCCGCCGCATGGCGTTCACCGAGCGCAGCGGGCTCACGGTGAGCGACATGACCGGGGACATCGGCATGGACGCCTCGGGCATATCACTTGCCGGCGTCACCCTGAAAACGCCCTTTTCCCGGATCGAGGCCAACATCTCCGCCGGGGAGGGGATTCTGGCACTGGCTCCGGATTCGCCGCTCAAGGCAGACCTCATGGCCGACGTGAACACCAAAGACCTAAAATACCTCTATCCGGCGCTGATACCGCCCATGCTCGACGGACGTATCGTCAGCCTGGCGCTCACCGCAGCGGGGACGCTGGGCGACATCGGAAAAGCCGGGCTGGACATCTCCTCGCCCGGACACGTCGCATTCACGGCGGACGGGGCGGCGAGAAACGTGCTCGACCCCGGCCGCATGGAGGCTTCCGCACGGTTCGAAGGCGATTTCAGGGATATGGCGTTCCTCGAAGCGCTGTTGCCCGACTCCGCCCTGCGGCGGCGCATAGCGATTCCCGACCGCATCCGGCTCCGCGGAACGGCCGGCGCAGACAAAGGGGCGTTCTCGGCCGCTTCGACGCTCTCGGCCGACGGCGGGGAGATAGCCCTGCAAGGCCGGCTGGATACCCGCAGCGAGGCCTATGGCATCGAATTACGGTGCGACAGCTTCCCGTTGAACAGGTTTTTGCCGGCCGATTCGCTGGGTCTTATAGACCTGGCGCTGCAGGCCGGGGGCAGCGGATTCGATCCGCTCCGGGCGCAGACCCGGGGGAACATCCGCCTGCAGGTTGACCGGGCGGAGTTCCGCGGCAGGGATTTCGGAGGCGTGGAGCTGAACGCAAACCTCGAAGGAGGGCAGCTTTCCGGCCGCCTGTCCGACCGTGACGAGGCGCTGCGGCTGTTGCTGCTGGTCTCGGGCACGCTGACCGAACGGAAACAGGAAGTCAGGCTCACGGGCAACGTCTTTGATTTCGACCTGGCAGAGCTGGGAATCTCCCCGCAGAAAATCGGCGGGTCGTTCGCGCTGGAGGCCGGGGCGTCCGCCTCGGACGCCGGCAGCTATACGGCCCGGATAGCCCTGGACAGCATCGAGGTCAGAACCCGGCACCGCACAGACCGCATCCGTCCGACGAGCCTGTCATTGAGCTCCGACACGACGGCGACGCGGGCCAAACTGGCATCCGGCGACCTGTCGCTGGCATTCGTCTCCCCCGGGCCCGTGGACTCGCTGGTTCCGGCCCTGACGCGGAGCGCCGACATACTCGCACAGCAAATACGGACACAAAGCGTCGACATGGAGACCCTGAAACCCGCATTGCCCGATTTCAGCCTGAGTGTCACGGCCGGACGCGAAAATATCCTGAATAATTTTCTGAAAACAAAAAAGGTGTCGTTCGGCGCGCTGGACATCGAAGGCGTGAATTGCGACTCACTGCCGGTATCCCTCCGGATAAAGGCGGAGAGGCTGGCCTGGGGAGGCGTCGTCCTCGACACGCTGACGGCAGGTATCGCGCAGGACGGCCGCCGGCTGGATTATTTCCTCCGCACGGCGAACGTCCCGGGGAACCTGGACAACGTAGCCCTCGCAGGGCTGTACGGCCATGTGGCCGGAAATAGGGGCCAGGTAAACCTCTGCCAGAAAAACCGGGCGGGACGCGAGGGGTTCCGCTTCGGGCTGGATGTCGAATGGAACGACAGCCTGGTCAGGGCGGGTGTAACGCCGCCCGACCCGGTATTCGGGTACGAACCCTGGACGGTAAACCCCGGCAATTACCTCGTTTACAGGTATGGCAAAAGCATCGACGCCGACCTCGACATGAGGCACGGCGACCAGCGGTTCGCAATCCAAACGGTTTCCGGAGAGGGGGCGTCCGACGACATCCGGCTGGACATCGCGGGCCTGAACATCGGTTCCGCACTGGGGCTGCTGCCCTCCGCCCCGCCCGTCGACGGCGTATTGGGTACGGAAATGACGCTGGGCATGACGCCCGACAGCCTGACCCTGCGCGGCGACCTGTCCATCGCGGAACTGTCGTACGACAAACGGCGCTTCGGCAACATCGACTTCGGACTCTATTACAAGCAGGATCAGGGACATGTGGCCGATGCGCGGCTGACGCTCGACGGCGCCGAGGTACTGACCGTCCGGGGAGATTACCGCGCAGAGCGCGAAAGCCCGCTCGACCTCACGGCGACGATCCCCGGATTCCCGTTACAGCAGGCCAACGTGTTCCTGCCCGACGACCTCATCCGCCTCTCCGGCCGGTTGCAGGCGAAAATCCACGCAGGAGGCACCGCTAACCGGCCGAGGCTGGACGGGGGCGTGCACTTCGCACAGACCGAAATCCGCGTACCGATGATCGGCACGTCGTTCCGGTTGTCGTCCGACACGATCCGCATCGACGACAGCCGCGTCATATTCGACGACTACACGCTCCTCGCCCCGAACAGCAAGCCGCTGACGATCGGCGGCGAGGCCGACCTGGCCGATTTCAGCCGCATGACGGCCGACATCGCGCTCCGGGCGTCGGATTTCCAGGTAGTCGACGTAGCCCGGAAGGATGGTACGGCCGTCTACGGAAAGGCCTACCTCGACCTGGACGCGACGGCCAAAGGCCCCCTGGACGAACTCGTCGTCCGCGGCAACGTGGCCCTGCTGGGCGGAACGGACATCAACTACGTCATGCAGGACTCCCCGATGGACGTGAAGGAGCGTCCGCAAAACATCGTGACGTTCGTCTCGTTCCGGGAACTGGACTCCCAGGGACAGGAAGAGACATCGCAGGCAATACGCATCGGAGGCATGGACGTGCTGGTGAATGTCGACATCAACAACGACGTACAGGCGGCCGTAGACCTTTCGGCGGACGGCAACAACCGGATCGACCTGAAGGGAGGCGGCAACCTGACCTATACCATGAATCCGCTGGGCGACGTCCGCCTGTCGGGGAAATACGTGCTTTCGGGCGGAAGCGTACGCTACAATCCGCCCGTCATCTCCCAAAAAATCTTCAAGATCACGCCGGACAGCTATGTCGAATGGATAGGGAACATCGCCGACCCGGCTTTCAACATCACGGCCGTGGAGACCGTACGTGCCAATGTCTCCTCGGACGGGCAGGACAACCGTACGGTGAATTTCGATATCTCCATCAACATCCGCAATTCGCTCGACAACCTGGAGGTCAGCTTCGGACTTTCTGCCCCCGAAGACCTCACCATGCAGAACCAGTTGAATTCGCTCACGGCCGAGCAACGCGCCAACCAGGCTATGAACCTGCTGATATACAACACCTACACGGGCCCCGGAACCACGGCGAAGGTCAACTCTGAGAACCCGCTCAACTCGTTTATCCAGAAGGAGCTGAACCAGTGGGCGCAGAACAACCTGAAGGGCGTAGACCTGAGCTTCGGCATCAACTCCTACGGCGAGGACGACCCCAACGGCCAGCGCACCGACTACTCCTACCGGTTGTCCAAAAACCTGTTCAGCAACCGCGTGCGCGCCGTCATCGGAGGCAAGTTCAGCACGGACGCCGACCCGTCGCAGAACCTCAAGGAGAACCTGATCGACGATATTTCGCTGGAATACATGCTGACCAAGCGCGACAACATGTACCTGAAAGTATTCCGCCATACCGGGTACGAAAGCATCCTCGAAGGCGAAATCACCGAAACGGGCGTGGGCTTCGTGATTCGGAAAAAACTGCTGAGGCTGGGCGACCTGTTCAAGTCGACGAAACCCAAAGCGAAAAAACAGAAACGAGATGAGGCCGGCACACATTAGAAATACCTGCATCCTGGTTTGCGCCGTGCTGTCGGTAGCGGCCTGCTCCACCACCCGCCGGCTGGGGTCGGACGAGGTGTTGTATACGGGCGTGAAGAAAATCCGGATCGAACCCGACTCGGGCGTCGTGCTCTCCGCCGCAGCCGAATCGGCCGTGAAGGAACCGCTGTCGGTCGCCCCGAACAACCCGCTTTACAGCCCCTATATCCGCACCCCGCTGCCGATCGGGCTGTGGGCTTACAACTATCTCTACACGCCCAGGGAAAAGGGATTCAAATACTGGTTATTCAAACGGCTGGCCAAACAGCCCGTGCTGATCTCGAAGGTGCAGCCCCGGCTCCGGACGAAGGTCGCGGAACAGGTGCTCGAAAATTACGGCTATTTCGGCTCGCACGCCGCAGACTCCCTGCTCTACCGCAAACACGGGCGGAAGGCAAAGGTGTACTATACGCTCGGCATAGCGCCGCCCTGGCACTATTCGAAGATCGCCTACCCGGAGGTGGACAGCGGCATGGAGTATCTCATGGACAGCCTCCGGGCCACGTCCCTGCTCCGCGTGGGGGCGCAGTACAACATGGACAGCCTCACACTCGAACGCAAACGCATCTCCCAAGTGCTGCGCAACAGGGGATATTACTATTTCCGTCCCGAATACCTGGAATACCTGGCCGATACGACCTCCGGTCTGCGGCAGGTCGACCTGCGCCTGAACCTCAAGCCCAACCTGCCGGAGGTGGCGCTCAAGCCCTACCGGGTGGGCGGCATCACGGTGCGGCTGACGAACATCAAACCCGGCCCGACGGACACGCTCCGCCTGCGCAATGCGACGGTCATCGCCCAGAAGCCGGTGAAAATCCGCCCCAGGATCCTGTCCAGGGCCCTCACGCTCCGAAGCGGGCAGCTCTTCACGGTAGATGCCCAGAACCGCACGCAGACCGACCTCAACAAGCTGGGCATTTTCCGTTCCGTCAACCTGAGCGTCACGCCGCTCGACTCGCTGCGGGGCTCCGACACGCTGGACGTCGCTATCGACGCGCAGTTCGACTATCCGCTGGAAGCCGCCCTGGAAACGGACGTAACCTCGAAGTCGAACAGCTTCATCGGCCCCGGCATCACCTTCAAGGTCAGCAACAACAACCTGTTCCGGGGCGGCGAAGTCCTCGCCCTGAAACTGAACGGTTCGTACGAATGGCAGACGGGCAACAAAAACTCCGGCGGCCGTTCCTCACGGCTCAACTCCTATGAACTGGGACTGAATGCGAACCTCAGCATTCCGCGGCTGTTGCTGCCGTCGTTCATCACGCGCAGGCTGAAATACCCCGGGAGCACGACGTTCCAACTCGGGGTCGACCTGATGAACCGCCCCAGCTTCTTCCGGCTGATCGCGTTCAGCGGCTCGGCGGGATACAATTTCCAGACCTCGCCTTACAGCCGCCATTCGCTGACCGTATTCAAACTCACCTACAACAAGCTGCTGCACACGACCGAAGCCTTCGACAAGACGATGGACGAGAACCCGGCCATCGCCATGAGTTTCCGCAACCAGTTCGTACCGTCGATCAACTATACCTATACGTTCGACAAGACCTACGGCAGCACCGGCAACCGCCGCTTCTACTGGCAGAACAGCGTCACCTCGGCCGGGAACCTCCTCTCGGGCATCCTGAGCCTGTTCGGCGAAAAACAGCCCCAGCATCTGTTCGGAAACCGCTTTTCGCAGTTTGTCAAGGAGGTGAGCGAAGTGAAGTTCTACCACCGCATCGGGCGCCGGAACAACTGGCTGGCGACGCGGCTGCTCGTCGGCGTGGGATATGCCTACGGGAATTCCGAGGTGATGCCGTACAGCGAACAGTTCTACATCGGAGGCGCCAACAGCATCCGCGCCTTCACGATCCGGTCGCTCGGGCCGGGCAGCTACCGTCCCCCGGCCAACGACCGCAACGGCTATCTCGACCAGACTGGCGATTTCAAGCTGGAGGCCAACGTCGAATACCGCTTCGGCATCATGGGACGCCTGAACGGTGCCGTTTTCCTCGACGCCGGGAATATCTGGCTGCTGAAAAAAGACCCTAAACGCCCCGGTGCGGAACTGAAATGGAAAGGGCTGCTCAATGAAATCGCGCTGGGCACCGGATTCGGGTTGCGTTACGACATCAGCTACCTGGTCATCCGTGCCGACCTCGGAATCGGCATCCACACCCCCTACCCCAATCCCGACAAGACGGGGTATTACAACATCTCCAGTTTCAAGGACGGGCTCGGGTTCCACCTGGCGATCGGCTATCCGTTCTAAAGTGCGGGCAGGTCATCCTTACGAATACGAACAGGCCGGCTGGTATTACCAGCCGGCCTGTTCCATATCTGTCTTTCCTTCTAAGGCGAACGGATTTCCCGCCGCATGGACACCGAATTAGAAGACGAACTTTTCGAGTTTCATCTCGCCGAGCTGGTGCAGGCGCGGTACGAGGGTCGTGAAATGCGACGCCTGCTCGTGCGCGGTCAGCGCCTTGGCGTCGCTCCACGTCTCGCAGATCATCAGCACGTCCTTGCGCGTAGTGCTCTCGAACAGGTCATAGGCAACACAGCCCTCGTCCTTGAGCGAAGCCGCCACCAGTTCCTTGGCCGTATTTACCACTTCCTCGCGGTTGGAATCCGTCGTACGGATAAAAACATTCAATCGTATCATTTCGTTCTATTTAATTAAGTTTAAAAGGCTTTCACGGCCTCGACGGCCGCATCGTAATCGGGTTCCTCGGTAATTTCGGGCACGAGCTGGGTGTAGACCACCTTCCCCGCCTTGTCGATCACCACCACGGCACGGGCGAGCAACCCAGCCAGCGGGCCGTCGGCCATCAGCACGCCATAGGCGCCGGCAAAACCCGCAGCACGGAAATCCGACGCGGGAACAACGTTAGCGATGCCCTCGGTCGTACAGAACCGGGACTGCGCGAAAGGCAGGTCTTTCGACACGGCCACGACGACCGTGTCGGGCAGCGAAGATGCCAGCTTATTGAATTTTCGCACCGAAGTCGCACAGACGCCCGTATCGAGGCTGGGAAATATGTTCAGCACGACGCGCTTGCCTTTCAGGTCGCTGAGTTTCAGCGGGGAGAGATCTCCCTTTACCAATTCGAAATCGGGAGCCTGGGCGCCGGCCCGGATGAATTCGCCGTCGATATGCACGGGCGTGCCCTTGAATTTTGTCGTTGTCATCGTCTTTTTATTTTTCTGTCGTTTCATAAAACGTAAAACCGGCAGGTTTATTGTCCGGCAGGCGACATGCCGCCAACGGAAACCGTGCACGGATGCCGCACCACAAATTTAGTTCCTTTTCGGGAAGATTCCAACGGCTATTTCATATTCTTTTCAGGTTTACCGCCCAACTTTGCAGCGACTTAACCGGGTAAGAGCATATTTTTTGTATTTTTGCCCGAACCCGGCCGAAACGAAACAAACAGACAGACAAGACCGACATGAAAAAGACACTCCTTCTGCTCCTGCTGACATGTGGTTGTGCAATCGCCGCAGCACAGGAACGCTCGCCGCTGAGGCAAACCGAATTCATCTCCGCCGATTCGCTCGAAGACGAACACGAACTGTTGGAGCGCGTACGCAACATGCCCAACCTCGAAGTCGGCAAGGGCATCACGTTCCGCCCCAAAAGCAACTGGTTCTCGCTGACGATGCGCTTCCGGATGCAGAACATGGTGGGACTCTCGTTCGACAAGGATTTCACGCTCACCAAGACCGATGCGCAGGTCAAGCGCCTGCGCCTGCGCTTCGACGGGTACATCTATTCCCCGAAACTGGTCTATTCGGTTCAGCTGGGATTCACCTCCTACGACACGGAACCGCTGCCCAACGGCAATATGAACATTGTGCGCGACGCAATCGTCTACTACGTCCCCAGCCCCAAGTGGAACATCGGGTTCGGGCAGACCAAGATCAAGGCCAACCGGGCGCGCATTAACTCTTCGAGCGCCCTGCAATTCGTCGACCGCAGCATCGTCAACAGCGAGTTCAACCTCGACCGCGATTTCGGGTTCTTCGGCGAATACAACATGCGCGGGGGCGAGGGCTTCAACCTCTCGGCCAAAGGTTCGGTGACGCTGGGCGAAGGCCGCAACTGGGGCAGTTCGTCCAACGGCGGGCTCGCCTACACGGGACGTCTGGAGCTCTACCCGCTGGGGCGGTTCAAGTCGAAAGGCGACGTGATGGAGGGAGATTTCGAAGGCGAGGAGCAGGTCAAGATACTCGTGGCCGGAGCCTACTCCTACAACCACAAGGCATCGCGCCTGAAAGGCCAGCGCGGCGCCGTCATGCCGGACGACGCGACCCGCAACATCGGCTCCTATTTCGCGGATTTCATCCTCAAATACCGGGGCTTCGCATTCTATACCGATTTCATGGGACGCAGCTGCGACCGACCGCTGTTCGACCCCCAGAGCAATGCCTTCGTATACAGCGGGCAGGGGCTCAACATACAGACCAGCTACCTGTTCGACAAGAAATGGGAGGTCGCCCTGCGTAATTCGACGCTCTTCCCCGAGCACGAGGTACAACCCTTTGCGGGGTACAAGCGCTGGAACCAGACGACCGTAGGCATCACCCGTTACATCATCGGCCACAGCCTGAAGGTACAGGCAGACATGTCGTACAACCACCGCAGCGAATCGTTTGACCCCGACTACAACCGTTGGGAAATCCGCTTCCAGCTGGAGCTGGGGCTCTGACCCGGCAACAGGAAAATACGAAAACTCCCGGCTGTTGCCGGGAGTTTCTGTTTCGGGACAGGAACCCCGTTACAGGATTTTCAGCGCAATCCGCGCGCACGCCTCGGCATCGGCCAGGGCATGGTGGTGGTTGGCAAGGTCGAAACCGCACGCCGCCGACACGGTATGGAGCTGGTGGTTGGGCAGGCTGCTGCCGAACGTCCTGCGCGAGGCACGGCACGTACAATAGAACCGGTAGCCGGGATAAGGCATCCCGTACAACTCAAACACGGCGCGCAGGCACCCCTCGTCGAAGGGCGAATTGTGCGCCACGAGCGGCAACCCCTCGATGCGGGGTGCAATCTGCTTCCACACGTCGGCGAAATCGGGCGCCTGGGCCGTATCCTCGTAGCTGAGGCCGTGGATGGCCGTGGTGAAACGGCTGTAAAAATTAGGACGCGGGCGGATCAGGCTGTAAAGCGTGTCGACCACCTCGCCGCCACGCACCACGACGACGCCCACCGAACAGATGCTCGTACGCCGGCCGTTGGCCGTCTCGAAATCTATGGCTGCAAAATCTTTCATCGGTCAGGAGTGAATATCCGGGGCAAAGATACGGATTTTAACGCTTCCCGGTATCGCCGGCAACGAAAAAACGGCCGCCTTTCGAGGGCGGCCGTCGTTTCTGCCGGAGCGGGTTATTCGGTATACTCGTCGTCCGACGTGTCGGGCGTAACCCATGAATCGGCCGGGGTCAGCTCCTCGACCTCCGCCTCCGTCAGGAAGGCGTCTTTGTCGAACATGATGTCGTCGAAATAGTTGACCGTGCACTGGTAAGCGCCGTAGTTGTATGTCCAGTCCTTGGAGTAGATGCCGAAGATGGCCATGATATCGCCTTTCGCGCCGTCGCGGACGACGGGATACTGGGCGAAACGCGAATAACCGCTCGTGCGCACCGTATAGACACCCTTCTTGTTGGTCGTCGAAGGCAGGGTGCTGTCATAGGTGAAAAGCACCGAACCGTAAAGGTTCGTACCGTCGTTGCTGAACGCCCAGCGGTACCAGACCTTGTTCATCACCGGACGGATGTCGGTATACATCCACGCGGGATAGATGTTCGACCCCACCGTCCCGTAACGGCACGTAACGCCGCGCAGGATCACCAGACGCCCGAAATACTGCTGCCCGTTCTGGCCGAAGAAATCGTCGCAGTTGGCCTCGGTGACCTCGAGGATCTCCTTGCCCAGCTCCAGCTGCGTCTCCTCGCCGAGGAACACGCGCTTGCGGATCTCCGTCGGGTCTTCGATGTTCGAGTTGGCATAGAATTTATGTTCGCCCACCTTGTTGTAGGAATCGGTAGGCCCCTCGCCCAGCGACAGCATCATGCGGTAGTTGCCGATATAGAGACCCGAGATCTTGACATAGACCCAGTTCGAGGGGATCGTACCCGTGGCCTTGTCGAAACGCCCCATCGGATAGGTAAAATAGAGCCCCGTAGTGAGCTTCACCTCGATGGCACCCGAATCGTCCACCAGGTAGAGCGACTTGTAGACGTTACCCTCCTCGTCGCTCGACTGCACCTTGCCCTTGATGTAGTAATCCAGCCCGTCGGGCGACTGGCCGATCTGTACGTACTTCGTATCGCCCCAGCTCGAGTTGCTGCCCGTACCGCCGAGCGACTTGTGCTCATCGAGGAACATCTGTTTCACATCGGCGATGGAGATATGCTTCATCCCCGCGAAATCCTCGTCGGTATAGACTTTGGCAGGCTTCGGCGCATCGAAATCATTATAGCACCCCGTAACCGCAAACATCACGGCCAGCACGGCACATAACTGAAATATCTTTTTCATAATCGTCATATCGTATTAGAAGCGGAAATATACATTCAGGTAATAGGTCGTCCCCAGCAGGTAAAAGTACTTCGAATCGAACGGTACGTAGTACTGGATCGGCTGGGCGGCCGCACCCTCCTTGTTCACATAGGTACGGCGCGAAAGGCGCATCTGTTCGTAACCGCCCGTACGGATCGTCTGGTCGTTGAGGATATTCTTCACCTCGAGGCTGAAGCCCAGCTGGTAGATGCGGTGGATATACCAGTTCTTGCCGACGCTCAGGTTGAGCGTATAGGCCGAGTCGAATTTCTCCTGATCGCGCAGGTTCATCAGCGCCGTGTATTTCACGGCGCCGGGAAGCTGTGCCGCCTCGTCGGGGCGCAGTACCGTGGCGTAAGCGGCACGGGTACGGCGCGCGGGGTTCATCGAGAGGTAGATACGGTCGTAATAGTTGAAATCGACCGAGGCGAACCAGTTGCGCGGGCCACGGTAGCTCAGACCGAGGTTGAGCGCCGTCTGGGGGGTGCTTTCGACGTAGAGGTCGTCCCAAAGCACCTTGTCACCGCGGAGCACCTCCTCGCTGTTGTCGCGCGTCTGCGTGAAGTTGGCGTCCGACGTATAGCGGTAATCGCCCAGGCTCAGGGCGCCGTTGAACGAAATGCCGCCCCAGATGGGAACCACGACGCCCACTTCGAGGCCGTAGTAACGCTTGTCGATGCCGCTCATGGCAAAGTTGGTGAACGACGACTGCGTATCGTCATAGTACGAGATAACCTTCGACTGGTCGGCGACCGAGGTATAGTAACCCGAAACGCGCGCCGTGATCCACGGCAGGTTGAGGTTGTACGACAGGTCTACGCCGAGTACCTTCTCGGAATCGAGGCCCGGCGTAGTCGTATTGCGGGTACGCGCCGAAACGAAAGCATCGCGGAACTGCGGGGGATTGACCATGTAGGCCACATTGGCGTCGATGGCATGCGCACCCGAGAAACGGTACGAGAACTCGCCCTTGAGCTTGTAGGTCAGGTAGTCGAGCGTCTTCGATTTACCGAGCGAGTTGTTCGCGAAGAGTCCCTTGCGCAGCCGGCCGTCGCGCCACATGGCCGTATAGCCGACCTCGCCGCCGAGGCTCATCGTGAAACCGCCGAACGAGGCGTAATACTGCGCCCAGACCTGTGCCTGGCGCAGGTTGGCGTAGTAATCGTAGCTGAACTTGTCGCCTTCCCCGACGCGGCGGGCCTCGCCGTGCTTGAGGTAATAATCCAGGTCGTTCTGCGAAAGCAGCGGGTTGTAGTTGCCGTTGTCGCGCAGAGCGAACTTATCCACGTCGAGCCAGTAGTCGGCGCCGAGCAGGTCTTTCACCTGGTCATAGTACTCCGTGCGGTTGATACGCGCCGTCAGGCCTCCGCGCAGCACGGACTGGTTGCGGAACGTATGGGCGATGTTGGCCGCGAAGTTGAAATCGCGCTGGTCGGTATGGCGTTCTTCTATCATGTAGATGCCCGAAGCCCCGGACTTGTTGCGGTTGTAGTTCATGCGGAACATGTTGTCGTAATCCATCAGGCTCTTGCTGGGGTCGGTGATCCACTCGCGCATCGAACGCAGCGCAAGGTCGTTGTACGTCCCCAGATCCGAACTCTCGATGCCCTCGGACAACTGGAGGATACGGTTCGTGTAGAAGCTGGGCAGGTAACGGTAGTAGTCGGGGCGCGGGTCGGGGCCATCCGTCCACGTCAGGGCCGAATAGCCGTTCTTGCCGAAGCGGAACGAAGCCGCGGCGGCAAGTTTGGTATTCGACGAAATGTCGAACCCGTAGTTGAGCATCACGATCGGCTCGTGGTAATCGCGCACGCGCGAGTTGCGCAGCTTGCCGTCCTGCTTGCCCACATTGGGGTTGTAATAGTTGTTACTCAACAGGTCGTAGGCTTCCTGCGTCGACGCCTGCTGCGCTCCGCGCTCGGTCGGTGCGCCCAGGATGGTCAGCGCCAGGTTGTGGCGATCGCCGCCGAAACGCTTTTCGACCGATGCGAAGTAACCGTAGGCATTGTAGTACACCCCGTCGACATAAGAGTTGCCGCCCTGGCGGGTCGAGAACGAGAAGGCGTACGACCATCCGTTGTCGAGCAGGCCCGAAGCGTAGGAAACCATCGCGCGGAAGCGGTACATCGAGTTGCCGTTCACGACGCTGGCACGGAAGCCCTTGCGCATCTGCGAAGCGCGCGCATTGACATTGGTCGTGCCGCCGATGCCGTCGATGCCGTAGCCCGACGAGCGCAGCCCGGCGGTATTCTCCTGGTTACGCGTGGCGTCGTTCAGGCCGCTCCACAACGACCAGGGGCCATAGCCCGTCATGGCGTCGTTGAACCGGATGCCGTTCAGGTAGATGCTCGAATACTGCGAATCGTAACCGCGCACGTTGAAACGCATCTCGCTGAATTTATACGAGGCGATGTTGTTGAAGACATCCTTCGACGACGAAAGCGACGAAGGCAGCGACTGCCCGTCGGCCGCCGTATCGGAGTCGAACTCCGCGAACACGGCGTCGTCGATGACATACTGCACATCGGGGGACATCACCACCGAATTGAGGTTCTTGACCATCTTGTCGACACGAACCGCCAGGTCGAGGTTCTCGAACTCGGGGGCTTCGAATTTCAACTGGTATTCCCCTTTGGGCAACTGGTCGATATTGAAATTACCGTGGTTGTCGGTCATGACGGTGACGCCGAGCGGTTCGACGACCACCTTGACATTGCTCAGTGCGACACGGCCGTCACGCGAGACGACCTTGCCTTTGACGCCCCCGTCCTGGGCATACGCCCCGGCACAGGCCAGCGTGAGCAGGATAACAAGTAAAGCTCTGATCTTCATAATTACTTTGTTGGGTTATTTACCGATGTAAATGAATACGGGAAGGTGATCGCTGTATCCCCCCTGGAAATTGTTGCCCACGAACGTACGCAGCGGGTAGCCCTTGTACTGGCCTTCCTGCTGGAACAGATAGGGGACACGGAAAATATTGCCGTAATATTTCCCCTTGGGGGCACGCTCCAGCTTGAGCGAACCCGTCGAGCCGGTAGCGAGGTTCTCCGACACGACGATATTGTCGAACAGGTTCCACTGGTCGCGGTAGGCAAGCGAACCGATGCCCGCCTTCAGCATGTCGATAAAGGGATTGTAGTATCCGCCCGGTTGGAGCTTGCGGATGTTGCCTTCGGCGCCGAGCACCTCGGTGATGCTCTTGTCGGTGGCGTCGTCGTTGAAGTCACCCATCATCACGACCTTGGTCGCAGGGTTGATCGCCAGCACCGAGTCGGCGGCATGGCGCATGATCTCGGCGGCGCGCTCGCGCTTGGGTGCCGAAGCCTCCTTGCCGCCCAGGCGCGAAGGCCAGTGGGCCACCATGAAATAGAACGGTTCCCCGTCGATCGTCCCCCACATCGTCACCACGTCGCGCGTGCGGAAATTCGGCAGGCTCTCCATCGTAAACGGGATCGGGGCGCTGCCCTCGAGCTTGAACACGTCGGGACGGTAATAGAACGCCACGTCCACGCCGCGGGCATCGGGCGAATCGTAGTGCACGATGCGGTAATTGGCCGGGGCGAGTTTGGGCGTAGCGACCACGTCCTCCATGACATTGCGGTTCTCGATCTCCGAAACACCGATCACCACCGGGTAGTCCTTGTTGATGGCGGCGATGTCGAACAACACGCGCGAAAGGTTATTGATCTTTTTGGTGTACTTGGGCGTATTCCACTTCTTGGGCCCCTCGGGCGTAAACTCCTCGTCGTAAATCTCCGGGTTACGGATCGTATCGAAGAGGTTTTCGAAGTTGTAGAAAACGACCTTGTAGGGTTTCTGGGCGAAGCAGGCGACGATCAGCGCTGCGAAAAGCCCGGTAAAAAGCAGTTTCTTCATATAGTTCAGATTAATTTATACCCCAGTCCGAGGGATTGTTCTGTGCCTTCACGTCGGCGGCAATGGCCTCGTCGAGCATCGTAAAGAATTTATAGCCCGTTTTCTCTTCGATGTCGGCGACGCTCGTGATATATTCCTTCAACCCGTTTTTGCTCGACGAAGCGTTTTTCGCCCAGAACCCGATGGCCATCAACTGCGACGCATCCGTAATCTGGTCGACCCGTTTCCCCGTCCGGCCGCTCCGGGTACGCAGCAGCACCTTCCAGCAATACTCCGGAACGGCGACCGACGTACCCGCCTTGTCCGAACCGGAACCCTGCACGCCGTAGGTACCCGTCACGATATAAAGCGTATCGGCACACCGTTTCGACGATGCGGTATTCTCCATACTGAGCCAGGAGCCACCGTTAAACGCAGAATTCTGCGGCATGATGTTGGTCGAATAGAAGGTCTGTTCGTTCAGCAGCGGGGAATAGGGAACATAGCGGTGGTTGGACATACACTGGTGACCGCGAATACCGCCGCTGCGATAGGAACCGAGCGAGAGGTCGGCTTGATACTGGGACGGTATGTCGGGATCATATGCCCATGTGTCCGCACGGTTGTATGAGCCCTGCATATAACAATCGTGGATCGGATAGGCGACCCAGTTGGCGATGCGTTTCTTCGTGTCGTAGCAGATCGTAAAGTTACGTGCCGTCACAGTCGAAGAGAGCGGCGCGTAATGTGTTACGTAACGGTAATCAGGATCTTCGACATAGGCGGGCAATTCCGCCCACGCGTGATCCATCGACGCCGGAACCGAGTAGTCCGCCTGGTCGATCGTCAACGTGAATTCGTGCCCGCCGTCGAAAACGACATCGACCGCGGCACGGCGCGAAGCGCCCGTTTCATTATCGTCCAGGTAGAGGTACACGACATCGTTCGCCGAAACGAGTTTCGCCGATTTGGTCGTGGTATGCGTCCTGCGCGACGTCCAGCACCAACTGCCGCCTTCGGTCACGGTGACGGTGTAAGCCGTACCTACGGGCCCCGTCAGCACGAGCCGTGGATCGGTCGCATAACCTTTGGCGTCGAGCGTGGTCGTCTCGGTTTCCATGAACACCGCGGAAATATTCGCCGGGGTGCCGTCGTCGGAGGAACCGCACCGCCCGAAAACCAGCAGGAGCGCCCCGAGCACCATAGCCCGCCCGAAAAGTTTCAATAACCCGTTTGTCAAAATCATGTGGGAATTTGCAGATAAAAATGTCAGGTAGAAAATCCGACAATCATCCCCGGCGGAAGCCAATCCGCCGGGGATGGATTATCGGAAATTCGATTAGTGGTTATTCAAGTTCAATTACAATAGAATCAAGATAAACTGCCCCACCAACAGCGCGCAGAATGAAATCCGAAACATTTTTTCCCGTAAGATCAATTTCGAACACTGCCGTCTCTTTATCAGTCGATGCATTTGAAACTCCGTATGCCAAAGCCTTCACTTCATCAGCAGATTGTCCCGTATACTCGAAATCGGCAGGTAAAGCAACCATCCAACGATTGGCAATCGTTTTAGCATTCTGTACAAGAGTTATTTTCTTAACATTCGAGGATAAAGCAGCCGTCTTAATATAACTTTTAGACGCCGTTTTAGAAACATTAGTGTTCCAACCTAATTGAACAAACGGATAGTTTTCACCAAACCCTGCTACGAATCCAGTCCATATGCTACCATCAGCGGCTGTTATATTCAAATCACCGTACTGAGTACCAAATCCCGTGGCAGCAGCAATATCTTCAGTAGACAACGTGACTGTTTTACCGCCCGATCCGGATTTCCCGGCCTGCGAAATCGCAACGGTTTTGGTATCCACAGCCGCGCCGTCCTTCATCAGTTTGATGGTCAGCGTGGCGGTGATAGCCTGCTCCGTCGTGTTTTCCTTGGGCGTCACGGTTACGACCATCCCGTTTACGGAGGTCGTGAACTGCTCCGATTTATCCGTAGCGGCTTCGATCGTGCAGCCGTCGGCATTGGCAGCCGTCACCGTCACGGTCTTGGCATTGTCCGTCGCAGCGAAAGAAAGCGACGTCGGGTCGAGCTTGGTAATCTTCGGTTCAGCGGGTGCATCACCATCCTTTTCGACCGATACGGCAATCGTGCTAAGCATCTTACTCTGGTTGGTCATACCTAACGTATAACCCTTGACAATAACAACCTGTCCATTAAGGGAAGCATCGACAAAACCATCGGCGGGATATGCCAGAGAGCCCTGCAGATCCGTACCTTCGACAGCTATATTATAGTAATACCCGTCTATCGTAAGCGTGCCCGAATATTCGATATATTTAATAACGGGAGTGGCTGCCGCATAGGCATCGAAAGCGGCTCCGTCGAACTTTTCGGGAGTAGGCTGTGTGAAGGAACCGTCAGATACCTTTTCTATTACCAGGTCGGTTTCAGAGAACTGTACCAACTTACTGTAAGTAGTCGTCTTGCCGGTCACCTTGACAGTCTGGCCAATCGTAGCGGAATAATCTACCACAGGCTTATTATCTTTCCATCCAAGATAGACCAGAATCTTCCCGCTATTGTCCTGAATCAGGAAACTACGTCCGTTAATCGCCACGACTTGTCCCTGCGTAGTATAGGTCGCGCCTACCGAACCCGCAATGACTTCAGCAATGGTCTTCGTTTCAGTTACAGGAGGAGTAATATTGTCCAGGTCGACCTCCGTACCACCGATGCCCTCGAAAAGTTTCACGTCGTCGATACGGTGTGCGGATGTAAGATCCGAAGTAAATTTAATGTAAAGTTCCGAAGGCACCTGTTTCAGCGTGAAATTGGCCGTCGCCAAAGCCCAGGTACCGTAGTTAGAGTGCTCGTCGTCCCCGACAGGGCGGTCATAGGTAATTTCCGCCCAGTTTTCACCGTCTTTGCTCAGATATACATGGAACTCCGAAGTCTTGAAGGCATTGTCCTTATCTTCAAAAATACTACGGTATGAACCGAACGTAAGTTGAAGGTTCTTCTGGGTAGATTCAAGTGCGATTTTCTGAATCTCAAAAACACCGCTCGTTCCGAAAAACATATTGTTGACACCGGAAGCGTCGTCCTTGTACTTCGAATGGCTATCGTTCGAAGGCGAATTCGAACGAACACTTATACCGCTCGTTTTATAAGCAACATTGTCGGCACCCGTACCAGTCTGATTCTTCCAGCCCTCGAATGCATCTGCGAAGGGGAACTTACCATCTGCCCCCTTTTGAGCCTGCTCCTTATCGAAATCGTTAGCATAGATAGCATCGCCCGTGGGGGGGGGTGTAACCCCGCTGCCGTACTGTTTCACGGCTACGGACGACTCGGCCTGGCCCCATTTGCCGAATTCGGGGTGGATAAGCGTGAAGGAGATTTTACCTTCGCGCAGGTTCGTACCGGCGGGCAGCTCGGAAACCGTAACGGAGATCGTTCCGTTGCCTTTGCCGCTCATCGGGGAAATGGTAGCCCAATCCAGGTTACTTGCAGTAACCGTCCATTCGCAGTTCGCCGTGATGGCAACGGTCTGCGTCGTCGCCGTTTCATCGGTGAAATCAAGCGCCGTCGGATCCGCCGTCAACTTCGGCGTCAGCGACTTGTCATCGTCGTCGGAGCATCCCGTAAATGCCGTGGCAGCCACAAGGAAAAATGCACCGAAGACCAACCTAAAAAGATGTTTACTCATAAAAATAGTTTTAATTAGGTGATTATAAACTAATATCCGTTTGCAAAAATAACTTACGATTCTTCCGTTTTTTAAAGGGGAAACTATTACAAAGATAACTTTTATTTCAAAAATACAAAAGGATTTCGGCATATATTTACTGTTAAGGTTCCGTTACATAGCAAAAAAACGTTCCATGCTGCCTCGGAAAGGACAACCCGTGCGGCATACAGCCTCGCCAGCACCCAAATCAAGGCATCGGCGGAGGCTTCCGTCCGGAACCGGTACCCCCCCCCGGCACACCTTCGGCCAGGCAAAAAAAATTCCGCCCCGGAAACCGGGACGGGCGAAGTTTCAAGGCTGGTTGGCGGATTGCATCGGCAGGAGTCATAAACCGACATCGTTTCCGATGCTGCAAAATTACCCTGCGGCTATTTCATCGTTGCGACAGTCCCGTTACAATCCCGGGAATATGGCATTACACGCACGTTGCAGCAGCCGGCAAAGCCGCTCGACCACACCACCCAGCCACAAAAGCAGCCTGCCCGGACTGTAAACGTCCGGGCAGGCCATGCCGAATAACGGGTTCGGCAACGATTGCAATACGGCGGCGGCCTGCCTCACACAGCGGCCGCGCAGGGATCATACCCTATTCCCACTCGATCGTTGCGGGCGGTTTCGAGGAGATGTCGTAGACGACGCGGTTGACCCCTTTGACTTTATTGATGATGTCGTTCGACACATTGGCAAGGAACTCGTAGGGCAGGTGCACCCAGTCGGCGGTCATGCCGTCGGTCGAGGTCACGGCACGCAGTGCGACGCAGCTCTCGTAGGTTCGCTCGTCGCCCATCACGCCGACGCTCTTCACGGGGAGCAGGATAGCCCCCGCCTGCCACACCTTGTCGTAAAGCCCGGCATCGCGCAGGGCGTCGATGTAGATTTTGTCCACGTCCTGCAGGATTCCGACCTTTTCGGGCGTAATGTCGCCCAAGATACGGATCGCAAGGCCGGGCCCCGGGAAGGGATGGCGCCCGATCAGCTGCTCGGAGATCCCGAGCGAACGGCCGACGCGGCGCACCTCGTCCTTGAAGAGCAGGCGCAGCGGTTCGACGATCCCGAGGTGCATCTTCTCGGGCAGCCCGCCGACGTTGTGGTGCGACTTGATCGTCGCCGAGGGGCCGTTGACCGACACCGACTCGATCACGTCGGGATAGATTGTCCCCTGCGCCAGCCAGCGCACGTCCTCGATCCGGATCGCCTCGTCGTTGAACACCTCGACGAAATCGCGGCCGATGATCTTGCGCTTGGTCTCGGGATCGCTCACGCCGGCCAGGTCACCCAGGAACTTGTCGCCGGCCTTCACGCCCTTGACGTTCAAGCCCATGTTCTTATACGACTCGAGCACGTCCTCGAATTCGTTCTTGCGCAGCAGGCCCGAATCCACGAAGATGCAGTAGAGGTTCTTGCCGATGGCCCTGTGCAGCAGCACGGCGGCCACCGACGAGTCGACGCCGCCCGAAAGCCCGAGCACGACCTTGTCGTCGCCCAGTTTCTCCTGCAACTCGCGCACGGTGGCCTCTACGAAACTCTCCGAGGTCCACTCCTGCCTGCAGCCGCAGATACCCACGACGAAATTCTTCAGCAGGTGCGTGCCGTCGGTCGAATGGTAAACCTCGGGGTGGAACTGGATGCCCCAGGTCTGCTCGCCCTCGATGCGGAACGCAGCCACGCGCACCTCCTCGGTGCTGGCCACGACCTTGTAGTCAGCCGGCACCGACGTGATCGTATCGCCGTGCGACATCCAAACCTGCGTGGTCGCAGGCAGGCCGCGCATCAGCGGGTCACCGGCATCGCCCACCGTAAGCATCGCACGGCCGTACTCGCGGCTGGGCGCAGGCTGCACTTCGCCGCCGAAGGCCGATGCGAGGAACTGTGCGCCGTAGCAGACCCCCAGCAGGGGCAGTTTGCCCTTGATGGCCGAAAGGTCGGGGGCAGGGGCATGCTCGTCCCTCACGGAGAAGGGACTGCCCGAGAGGATCACGCCCCGCACCGAAGCATCCAGCACCGGAATCTTGTTGAAGGGGTGGATCTCGCAATAGACATTCAGTTCGCGTACGCGCCGTGCGATGAGCTGCGTATACTGCGACCCGAAGTCGAGAATCAGGATTTTTTCCATAATATAACGTAAGTCCGACGAATCTGGGTTCATCAATTTCGGAAGGTTTACAAGCCATGAAACTCGCCGGACTCACTCTACGGCGTCTCCGACGCCGGTTCCAGGCTTAATATCCCTCTGAATCTCCCTTTGAATAAGGAAGACCCCGAATCCTTATTATTTTCTTTTTACCGGACGGTTGTAGCTTCCCGCAAGGCGCATCTCCGCGGCGAAAACCTCGCTCCCGACTTCGCGGATGCGTTCTATACAACCGCGACGGTCTGAGCGAAAAACGACCTGGAAAACCCCGGCGATGAAATTATTGAACTTTCCGCAGGCATCCAGCGGCATCAGCGTGCATTCGGCGCAACTCTGCCAGCCGTTCTCCCGGCAGCAGGAACGAACCTTGCACCACACGGCCTTTTCGTTATCGCGGCACCCCGGACAACTCCCTTTCCGGAATTTCCGGCATGAACCGCAAAAAAGCCCGCAGGCCGCAATCCCGGGATCGGAACTATTCACCGCGGGAATAATTGGGCGTTTCACTCGTGATGGTCACGTCGTGCGGGTGGTTCTCCGTAACGCCGTTCGAGGTGATGCGGATGAACTGCGCACGCTGCAAAGCCGCGATGTCCCTGGCACCGCAATAACCCATGCCCGAACGGATGCCGCCGATAAGCTGGAAGACAGCCTCGCTCAACGTGCCCTTGAAGGGTACGCGCGCCACGATCCCTTCGGGAACGAGCTTATTGATATTGCCCTCGCAGCCCTTCTGGAAATAGCGGTCGGCGGAACCCGCCTTCATGGCGTCGATCGAGCCCATGCCGCGGTAGGTCTTGAACTTACGGCCGTTGTAGATGATCGTCTCGCCGGGAGACTCCTCCGTGCCGGCGAACATCGAGCCGATCATCACGCAGTCGCCGCCCGCAGCCAGCGCCTTAACGATGTCGCCCGAATAACGCAGGCCGCCGTCGGCGATAACCGGAACGCCCGTATCTTTGGCGGCCGACGCCGCGGCATAGATGGCCGACAACTGGGGAACGCCCACGCCCGCGATCACGCGGGTGGTGCAGATCGAGCCGGGGCCGATGCCGACCTTGATGCCGTCGGCGCCGTTCTCGATCAGGAACCGTGCGGCTCCTGCCGTGGCGATATTTCCGACCACCACGTCGAGCGACGGATAGGCAGCCTTGATCTCCTTGAGCTTATTGACGATATTCATCGAATGCCCGTGCGCGGAGTCGAGCACCACGGCATCCACATCCTCCTCGACGAGCGCCTTCACGCGATCCAGCGCATCGGGCGTGATGCCCACGCCGGCTGCGACGCGCAGACGGCCTTTGGCATCCTTGCAGGCGTTGGGATGATCCTGCACCTTCGTGATATCCTTATAAGTAATAAGCCCCACCAGATGGCCTTCGTCGTCGACCACGGGAAGCTTTTCGATCTTGCAGTTGAGCAGCACCTCCGAGGCGTTGGACAACTCGGAGCTATGCGTCGTGATGAGGCGGTCGCCGGGGGTCATCACCTCCTCGATACGGCGCGACATGTCGCGCTGGAACCGCAGGTCGCGGTTGGTGACGATACCGATCAGCTTCCGATCCGCGTCCACGACCGGAATACCCCCGATCTTGTTCTCTTTCATCAGGTTGAGCGCATCGCCGACCGTATGGTCTTTCGAGATGGTCACTGGGTCGTAAATCATGCCGTTCTCGGCCCGCTTCACCCGGCGCACATGGGCGGCCTGCTCGGCGATGGACATGTTCTTGTGGATCACGCCGATCCCGCCTTCACGAGCCAGCGCAATAGCCATCGGCGCTTCGGTAACCGTGTCCATGGCAGCGGACACAATGGGGATGTTGAGTTTGATATTTCGCGAGAAACGGGTCTGGACACTGACCTCTCGCGGCAACACTTCCGAATAGGCGGGTACAAGCAGCACATCGTCGAACGTAAGTCCTTCGGGCTGAACCCTTTCATTGATAAAAGACATAATGAACGTGGATTTTTGTTGCTCGCAAATGTAGTGATAATTTTCGAAACGGCCTAATATCCGGGGCAACGCGACGATTTTTTTATCAACAATTTATCAAAGCCGCCGGGTGCGGGCGAAATCCGGAGCCCCCGGGACAACGCCCGGCCAGCCCCGCGACGGGTAAATACACACGCCTGCGTCCGGGACAGCCCCCGGCGCCCCGGGCCGGGAAGCCGCCCGCGCAGTCCCGTACAAGCCGGAGGGGACGCCCCGCGCCCGGAATCCCCGGACAGCAATCGGGGGCATCCTCCCGCCGCCGACTTCCCGGACAGGAAAAATCCCCGGCCTCAGGGTCGGGGATCGAAATTATTCCGTCACGGCGGCCTGCGCACCCGGCGGGGTCAGTACTGCTCCTGCCCGTTGGGGAAATCGCATGACTTCACGTCCGCGATATACTGCGACACGGCGTCCGACATGACGGTATACAGGTCGGCATAGCGGCGCAGGAAGCGCGGCGAGAAACCCTTGTTGATGCCCAGCATGTCGTGGATCACCAACACCTGCCCGTCGCAGCCGTTACCGGCCCCGATACCGATGGTCGGCGCGGAGATTTCGGAGGTGACGCGGGCGGCCAGCGCCGCAGGAATCTTTTCGAGCACGATGCCGAAACACCCCGCATCGCTCAGCAGGTGGGCGTCGCGGACGAGTTTCGCTGCCTCGGCCTCCTCCTTGGCACGCACGCTGTACGTCCCGAACTTATGGATCGACTGCGGCGTCAGCCCCAGGTGCCCCATGACGGGTATTCCGGCCGAAAGGATGCGGTTAACCGATTCGAGGATCTCTTCGCCGCCCTCGATCTTCACGGCATCGGCCTCGGTCTCCTTCATGATGCGGATGGCCGAGTCGAGCGCCACCTTCGAATTGCCCTGGTAGGTTCCGAACGGCAGGTCGACGACAACCAGCGCACGGCTGACGGCACGCACGACCGAACGCGCATGGTAAATCATCATATCGAGGGTAATGGGAAGCGTGGTTTCGTAACCGGCCATCACGTTGGCCGCCGAGTCGCCCACGAGGATCACGTCGATACCCGCGGCGTCGACGATCCTGGCCATCGAATAATCGTACGAGGTCAGCATGGCGATCTTCTCGCCGCGCTGCTTCATCTCCGTCAGACGGTAGGTGGTCACTGCCCTGACAGTACTTTCTACAGACATAGTTTACTACGAACCCGATGGATTATTCAACATTTCATTCGTTCGCAAGGTTCCGGTATGGAATCCATCGGATTCGTATTACGGCGCAAAAACGCCAATTCCATATCGACAATCCTTCCAAACCTCCCTTTGAAAAGGGAGACTTATCAACACCTGTAAACCGGGGTGATAGCGCAAGCCGGGTGCAAAGCCAAATTTATCTGCTTTGCCGGGGCGCAGCTAAACCGAGGTTCAGCGCGGCAAAGTTAACGCTTCGGCCGGATTTGGCAAAAAAAATCCCACAAAACGACACCGCCCGAGACCGAAACGTTGATCGAATGCTTCGTCCCGGCCTGCGGGATCTCGATCGCACCGTGGCACATGTCCACGGCCTGCTGCCCCACGCCCATCACCTCATTGCCGAACACGAGCGCATATTTCACGCCCGGCTCCGCCCGGAAATCGCCGAGCATCACGGCTCCTTCGACCTGCTCGACGGCATAGACCCGGTAGCCTTCGGCGCGCAGGCGGGCAATGCACTCCTCCGTCGTCTTGTGATAAGTCCACGGCACGGTCAGTTCGGCACCGAGCGCCGTCTTGTGGATGTCGCGGTTGGGCGGCGTCGCGGTGATGCCGCAGAGGGCGATGCGTTCCACGGCGAAAGCATCCCCCGTGCGGAAGAAAGCCCCTACGTTCTGCAACGAACGGACGTTGTCGAGCACCACCGCGACGGGCATTTTCTCCATCGCGGCGAACTCCCCGGCCGAGGGCCGGTTCAGCTCTTCGTTGGTGATTTTACGCATAACGTATGCAAATGAGTGATTTCGGGGTCAAAAGTAGTCAAATATAAATATTTTACCTATTTTTGGGGTCTCAATTCAAAAGAATTATGTCACTCAAAAAAGTCTTGATGCTGTCGTTCGCCGCCCTTGCCGCGGGAGGAAGCCTCAGCGCACAGAATCTGATCGTCGGCGCCGACTTCGCGACCCGCTTCGACAACCGGGAATACGCCAACAACGATTTCAACGAATCGCAGACGCTCTTCAGCGCCCGCCTCACACCCCGCATCGGCGTGGAATGGATGGAGAAAAACCGGCTGATCTTCGGCGTAGACCTCCTGCAGAACTTCGGGCAGCACAACGGCGCCCGCGAACCGTTCCTGAGCGACGTGAAACCGCTGATATATTACCAGTTCAACAGCAAGAACGTACAGGCCAACGCCGGTATCTTCGACCGCAAGGAGCTGTTGGGCGACTATTCGAGGGCGTTCTTCAGCGACTCGACGGCGTTCTACCACAACCGCCTGTCGGGTTTCCTCGGGCATTATAAATCCACCGAGCGCGAGAATACCTATGTAGAAATGGCGATCGACTGGGAAGGCATGTATTCCGAGCAGTCGCGCGAAATGTTCCGCATCATCTCGGCGGGACGCTACACGCTCGAGCGGGGCTTCTACTTCGGTTATGCCTTCTCGATGTTCCATTTCGCAGGTTCGAAGCTCAACGAGAACGTCACGGACAACCTGCTGGTAAACCCCTATGCGGGCTGGGGATTCAACGCCTTCTTCGACTTCGACATCAAGGCCGGGTTCCTCTTCGCCCCGCAGCGCGGCCGCAGCGTAGACCACAACTGGAAAAAACCGTGCGGTGCACAGATCGACTTCGTGCTGACCAAGTGGGGCGTGAAACTCGAGAACAACCTCTATCTGGGCGAAAACCTGCAACCCCTGCGCAACATCGCGGTCGGCGAAGACATCCCCATTACCTACGGACAGGACGGGCTTTATGCCGGCGAGCCTTTCTACGCAACGACAAAAAATGTCTATAACCGCACGTGGGTCGGCTACGACCGCCGATTCTTCAAGGGCACGCTGGCCGTCGAGGCGGGCATGGTGTTCCACTACGACGGCACGGGCATGGGCACCCAGCAGGTCGTGAAGCTCTCGGTGGACATCCAGAAGCTGTTCAACATCGGCCCCAAGGCAAAGAAATAAAGCATACAACAAGCGAAACATACACATATGGCAAGCGAAACAAACGAAACACGGGAGAAGTCGCTGAACTTCCTCGAAGAGATCATCGAAGAGTCGATCGCCAAGGGCGAAACGCGCGTCCAGACCCGTTTCCCGCCCGAACCGAACGGCTACCTGCATATCGGACACGCCAAGAGCATCTGCATCAACTTCGGGCTGGCGAAAAAATACGGTGGCAAGTGCAACCTCCGTTTCGACGATACGAACCCCGTCAAGGAGGATGTAGAGTATGTCGATTCGATCAAGCGCGACATCCAGTGGCTCGGGTTCGACTGGGCCGTCGAACGCTATGCGTCGGACTATTTCGACCAGCTCTACGACTGGGCGATCGTACTGATTAAAAAAGGGTTGGCATACGTCGACGACCAGACACAGGAGCAGATCCGCGAAAACCGCGGTACGGTTTCCGTACCGGGCACTCCGTCGCCGTGGCGCGACCGCTCCGTGGAGGAAAACCTCGACCTGTTCGTCCGCATGAAAAACGGCGAATTCCCCGACGGGGCCAAGGTGCTGCGCGCCAAGATCGACATGGCGCACCCCAACATGCTCTTCCGCGACCCGATCATGTACCGCATCATCCATGCCGAGCATCACCGCACGGGCAACAAGTGGTGCATCTACCCGATGTACGACTATGCCCACGGCCAGAGCGACTCGATCGAGCAGATCACCCACTCGATCTGCACGCTCGAATTCGACGTGCACCGTCCTCTCTACGACTGGTTCATCCAGGCGCTGGAGATCTACCCTTCGCACCAGTACGAATTCGCCCGGCTGAACCTCACCTACACGATGATGTCGAAGCGCAAGCTGCTCAAACTCGTGCAGGAAGGCGCCGTGATGGGCTGGGACGACCCCCGCATGCCGACGATCTGCGCTTTGCGCCGCAAGGGCTATACCCCGGCCTCGGTGCGCAGCTTCGCCGAGATGGTGGGCGTCGCCAAGCGCGACAACGTGATCGACCTGGGCAAACTCGAATACTGCGTGCGCGAAGACCTGAACAAGATCGCAGAGCGCCGCATGGCAGTGCTCAATCCGCTGAAAGTGGTCATCACCAACTACGAGGAAGGCAAGACCGAGCTCTTCACGGCGATCAACAACCCCGAAGACGAATCGGCCGGCACGCGGCAGGTGCCTTTCTCGAAGGTCATCTACATCGAGCGCGACGATTTCATGGAGGAGCCTCCCAAAAAGTTCTTCCGCCTGGCACCCGGCGGCGAGGTGCGCCTGCGCTATTCGTACCTGATCAGGTGCGAGGAGGTCGTCAAGGATGCCGCGGGCAACATCACCGAGCTGCGCTGCACCTACGACCCGATGTCGGGCGGCGGGTCGTCGAGCGACGGCCGCCGCGTAAAGGGCGTCATCCACTGGGTATCGGCCAAAGATGCCGTGGAGGCTGAAATCCGCCTGTTCAACCCGCTCTTCACGAAGGAGAACCCCGACGACGTGGAGGAAGGACAGACCTGGGAGGACAACCTCAACCCCGAATCCATGGTCAAGGTCACGGGCTACCTGGAGCCGTCGCTGCGCGACATACCCATAGGGCAGGCCGTGCAGTTCGAGCGCGTAGGCTACTTCTGTCCCGACACCGACTCGACACCCGAACACCCCGTGTTCAACCGCACGGTGACGCTCAAGGATTCGTGGGCGAAAATCAACAAGTAGGAAAACACGGAATACTATTTATAAAAACAAGACCTCCCGGTTCTGCCGAGAGGTCTTGTTTTAAATTATTTCACCCACCGGGAGGTAGATCTCCGTCCTGAGCTTTTCCGCCGGGTCACATCATCCGCCCGAAGGTCTTTCGCCCCAAAAGGTAACGCAGGACTACGGAACCGCGGTAAACCTTCCCGGCGACCGTTCCCCTGCACTGCTGCCGAATCTCCTTCCGCTTGCGCGACAGGCTGCCGTGCCAGCGGAGGAAATCGCGCCAGGCGCGGAATACGGCACGGAAATTATCGCCCCGGCCCTGTGCCAGATACGACAATGCCGCCATCAGGTCGAGCACGGGGCGTACGATGGCCACTACGGCACGCTGTACGGGAGAAGCACACTTGTAGAGCATCGCCAGGTTATTGCGATGGTTGTAGAACACCTTGGTCGGGGAATCGGTCGTCAGCGTCCCGCCGCCGAGGTGGTAGACCGTACTCCCGGGCACGACCCGCACGCGGTAACCCGCGAGCTGCATGCGCCAGCAGAGGTCGATCTCCTCCATGTGGGCGAAGAAATCGTCGTCGAAGCCCCCCAATGCGCGGAACACGTCGGCACGGCAGCAAAAAGCCGCTCCGCTGACCCAGAATACGTCGCGGGCATCGTCGTACTGCCCCTCGTCGGCCTCGACCCGCTTGAGGATACGCCCCCGGCAGAAGGGATAGCCCAGGAAGTCGATAAAGCCCCCGGAAGCCCCTGCGTACTCGAATTTCGTACGGTCGAGCCACGAAACCAGCTTGGGCGAAACGACCGCCACGTCGGGCTCACGCTCCAGAACGCCGAGGATCGGCTCCAGCCATCCCCGGGGTGTCTCGACATCGGAATTGAGCAGCAGGTAATAATCCGCCTCGACCTGCGCCAAAGCGCGGTTGTAACCGCCCGCGAAACCGTAATTCCGGTCGAGGCGCACCACAGCGACGGTCGGGAACTCCTCCGCCAGCACCGCCAGCGACCCGTCCGTCGAACCGTTGTCGGCGACGACGACCCCGACCCCGGCGGGAGCCGCGGCCACGACGCTCGGCAGGAAGCGGCGCAGGTGTTCCGCGCCGTTCCAGTTGAGTATGACGATTTTAACGATTGGCATTCGTGCGTTTGTGTTTCCAGCGGCGGTGCGACCACATCCAGAGCTCGGGATGCTCGCGGATCATGGCTTCCAAACGTCTAACGTAGCGTTCCGTGATTTCGTATTCGGCGACCTCCTCCACACCGTCATAGATCGGTTCGAACGACATCTGGTAACGTCCCCGCTGCAAGCGCTCCATCCGGACGAAATAGACCGGCAGGTTACAGCGCAGCGCCAGTTTCTCGCCGCCGTCGAAGAAGATCGTATCCTGGTTGAGAAAGCGGAACCAATGGCTGTCGGGGCGGCGCGGCGGGTTCTGGTCGGCGATAAGCCCCATCACGAGGTTCTTGCCCTCGATGCCGCGCTCCCGGTTGCGCAGGTAGAAGCGCAGCGAATCCTTCATCGCCACGGTCATCGAATTCTCGTAGTTGCGCAGGCGCTGGTAAAGGCGTTCCATCACTTTGCTGCGCAACGGGTGGTAAACGGCCACGAGCATCTGCGAGCGTTCGTAAAGTCCCCAATAGGAGCAATACTCCCAGCAGCCGAAATGGGCCGTCATGGCGATCCAGTCGCGGCCGTGCACCTGCGCATAATGTTCCTCGAACCCTTTTACGGTGAGTACCGTACGGCCTTTTTCCTCGCTCATGTGGGCCATATTGACCGTATCGACGAAAATCTCGGCAAGCGTACGGTAAAAACTGCGGCAGACGGCCGCCCGTTCCTGCTCGCTTTTTTCGGGGAACGAGTTCCGCAAATTGGCCTTCACGACCTTCATGCGGTAGCGCAGGCAATAATATATGATGAAAAAGAGCAGGTTTTCAACAATGTAGTACTTGAACCAGTAAGGCATCACGGCAAATACCCGCGCCCCAAGCCACAGGAACTCCAACCATATCTTTTGTATGAAATTCAGCTCTGTACGTTTCATCCGGCAAATCAGCGGTTACGGTTCGACGAAAAGTTTTACATTGGCGACCTTGGTGCGGATTCTCAGCCAGTTCGCGAGCGTCGTCCGGTCGATGGAATCAGATGCGACTTTCGGCGTGACCACACAGACGAGCGTCGTATCGAGCGGTGCGCCCGAAACGTCGAACGTAATGCCCTTCATGAGCGATATGGCCCTGACGTTCGTGGTCATGGCACCCACCTCGCGCGAAATGTCGTCCACCTCGACATTCGTGACGCGGTAGCGTTTCAGCTGCGCAGCCATCTCGCCGATGCGCCTGTTCTTCTCCTCCAGAAGCTCGAGGTAACTTTGTTGCAGCGACGCCACGTCGATCTTGTCCGTGGTGTTTGCCTGGCGGACGACCAGCTCGGCCTTGTCGAGCCCGAAGCTACCCATCTGCGTGCGGGCGTTTTCTATGGTTCCGTCGTCGAGCGGCTCCCCCAGGAGCAGCAGTTCGATCTGCGACGGATGTCCGTGGTGTGCGTAACGCTTATTGCACTCGATCACACGCGTATGGGGAAAATTGAATACCTGCGAGACATATTTGTCGGCCGCCGCCTCGAAAAGCGACACCCTGACCATGTGGAACCCGATGACGACGCTCGGGATGAAGGTCACCAGCGTGATGACCATCATCAGCCGCTTCACGTTGCGCTCGCGCACCTTGTCTATGAACGCCTTTTTCTCGTATTTCAGGAAACGCACCATGGCGTAGGTCGCCAGGGCGATGAATACCGAGTTGATGAAAAAGAGGTAGAACGCCCCGAAGAAAAACCGGATCTGCCCCGTGGCAAGGCCGAAGCCCGCGGTACAAAGGGGCGGGATCAGCGCCGTAGCGATCGCCACGCCCGGGATCACGGTCGAAGTGCGATCCTGCCGCGTCTGCGCCACGATACCAGCCAGGCCGCCGAACAATGCGATCAGCACGTCGTAGGTCGTCGGCACGGTACGTGCCAGCAACTCGCTGCTGTTCGACGACAGGGGCGACACCAGGAAATAGGCTGTCGAGGTGACGATCGCCACGACGAACATCAGCGCATAATTGCGCAGCGACTTTTTGAGCAGTTCGAAATCGTTGATACCCAGCGAGAGGCCGATGCCCATGATCGGCCCCATGATGGGCGAAATGAGCATGGCGCCGATAATCACGGCGGCCGAATTGACATTCAGGCCCAGCGACGCGATCATCGTCGCAAAGATCAGCACCCACAGGTTGACCCCGCGGAATACCACCCCTTTGGAGATCGACGCCACGACCTCGTCGCGCTGTGCCTTGTCCTCGTCGAGGCTGAAACGCCCCCGGAGGAATTCACGCATCTCTCCCAGCCATGCCGAGGAAGAGCGTTTGATCCGATGCGTATCGTTGTTGTTTTCCATTTTCCAGTCCTTTATTCAGTCTCCTCATCCGGTAATTCCCTCTTCGGTTTGGGTTTCCCAGCCAATACGATCACAAATTCGCCTTTGGGTTCCGTCGTACGAAAATGTTCCAGCACTTCGGCGACAGTGCCCCGCACGGTCTGCTCGAACTTCTTGGTCAGCTCACGCGATACGGACACCCTGCGTTCCGATCCGAAAACTTCGGCGAACTGTTCGAGGCATTTCACCACCCGGTAGGGCGATTCGTAGAATACCATCGTGCGCTCCTCGTCGGCAAGCGACTGCAACTGCTTCGCCCGCCCCTTTTTCTGGGGCAGAAACCCCTCGAAACAAAACCGGTCGCACGGGAATCCGCTCTGCACAAGAGCGGGAACCAGCGCCGTGGCACCGGGGAGCGTCTCGACCTCGATGCCGGCCTCGACACACGTCCTGACCAGCAGAAACCCCGGATCGGAGATACCGGGTGTCCCAGCGTCCGAAACCAACGCGGCATTGCGTCCGGCGGCAATCGACCCAGCCACCATCTTGACCGTGGCGTGTTCGTTGAACTTGTGGTGCGAATGGAGTTTTTTCTCGATACCGAGGTGTCTGAGCAGGAACGACGTAGTACGCGTATCCTCGGCGAGGATGAAATCCACCTCGCGCAGCACATCGACCGCCCGCAGCGTGATATCGTCGAGGTTCCCGATCGGGGTAGGTACGATATAGAGCTTGGCCATGGGGCTATGCGAATTTACGTTCGAGCAGTTCCATCAGGAACTTCGCGCCGTCGGAATTGGCATTCCAGACATAATTCTCGGCAATGTAAATCATGCAGTCGTCGAAATCGCCGAAGGCATCGAGCTTGTCGAGCGCCGCTTCGTAAGCCCGGGCATCGCCGTCGAACAGGTCGCGGATCATCAGGAACTTGTCGTTGATGCCGATGGCACGCCTGAGGTCGGTGACGGGCTCGCTGCGGCGCAGTTCCGAGGCCATGTCGCGCGGCGGCACAATCGTATCGGCCAGCGTCTGTTTGTCATGGTTGATCACTTCGCCCAGTACGGCCCCGTTATTCGGCGCCCCGTTCCCTGCAAGGGTAATCTCCTCGAAATCGGGCTCTTCGTCGTCATCCCCGGTGTCGGACACGGGCGCCGGACGCTGCGGCACGGACGCCGCATACACCCCTTCCGCAGGAGCTTCATCCCCGGCGAACATACGCGGGGTGTCCGGGACAGAAACGCCAGGGCCGGATACCGGTTCCGGGCTGTCGGTTGCCGGACTGTCGGTTGGAAGCTGCGGCCGCCCTGCCACGGGTTTTGCGGCGTCCCCCGCGGCAGGTGCCGGAGCAGGCTTTTCGGCCGTCGGCCGTGCAGCCGTGGGTTCGGGATTGTAAAGCGACATGATTACCCGCTGTTTATGGCGGTGGCGCTGGGTCTCCTCTTCGATGCCGAACAAGGTCGGCACGATCGGCTGCTGCGCTGCCGCAGGATGCGCCCCCGCTCCGGGAGCAGGGTGGGTAACGCCCGTTTCCGCCCCTGATCCGGCAATTGCTTCCGGTTCGGGCATCCCCGAGGGTGCTTCCCGGTGTGCGGGCTCGTCCCGGGGATCGGTTGGCTCTTGCGGCCCGGATGCCCCCGGCACACGGGCAAACTCCTGCGAGCCGGAATCCCCATGCGATTCGGATGCCGCCGCAATATTTTCAGCCGGCACTTCCTTGCCGGCGCTATTTCCAGTCGATTCGGGCGCAGGGATTTCTTCCGCAGCCGGGGTTTCAGGATCGGAAACCAGCCCGGCAACCGGGGGTTCAGCCTCCGCAATCGGCCCCGCGGCCGGTTCAGCCGGGATTTCGGCAGGTTCCGCAACACCCCCGGCCGGCTCTTGTCCGTCCGCCGGCACAGAATCCAGCACGGATTCGGCCACCGTTTCCGCCGCCGCGGTATCGCAATCGGGGAAATCTGCCCCGGACTCCGCCACGGGCAGGCCGGCCAGGGGCGCAATGAACCCTGATTCGGGTTCCGGCCCGGATCCGGAGAGCGACGGCAATTCGGGTTCCGCCACGGGCAGAGGCTCGATCGAAAGCACTTCGCCGAGGTCTAAGCTGACCGGAATCTCCGTCGGGAAGGGTTCCTGTTCGGAGGCATCTGCCGCGGGAGGTTCCGCCTCCGCATCGAAACGCACGGCCTCGTAGAGTGTCCGCAACTTATCGAGTACGAGATCCCGCTCGAGGGAGCCGATCTCCTGGTTCGCATTCCAGCCTTCAACTATTTCCGAGAGCTTGCGCAATTCGCTCCGCACGTATTTCAAATCCATAATCCGCACACTTTTTGCCTCCAAAGATAGCAAAAATTTACGAACACACCGTGCAAAACCCGAGATAATATCCCCGAGGGCCTGCGGTGCCGCTGCGGGGCACAAAAACGGGGATCGACACACAGCCGATCCCCGTCCGTATGCGGGCGCCCCCCTACTCTCCGAAAATGTGCCGCGCATAATTATACCCGCAGGCATCGTAGATCCGCGCCAGGCGGCGGACACGGAGCAGATAACCGGCATAGTCCTTCCGGTCGAGGCTCCACCCCACTTCGGCCAGCGCACTCAGGCGCGGCAGAAGCATGTATTCGGCATGCGGCCATGTCGCGATATACTCCGTCCACAGGTTGGCCTGCACACCCAGGATACAAGCCTGCTCGGCAGGCGTGAGATGCTCGTAAGGATCGAGTTCGTAGACCTTCTCCACGGGTACGTACCCGCCGATGGCAAGGGGTTCGCGGGCCGTATCTCGCGTCTGGTAGTAATCCAGGTAGCAGTTCGTGGTCGGCGCCATGATGGCATGGTTGCCCTGCCTGGCGGCTTCGATGCCCCCTTTCGCACCGCGCCACGACATGATGGTCGCCGTCGGGGTGACATCGCCTTCGAGTATCTCGTCCCAGCCGATCAGGCGGCGTCCGCGGGCATTCAGGAACTTCTCGACGCGCGCCGTAGCGTAATTCTGCAACTGGCGCGGACGCCTCAGCCCTTCTGCCTTCATGCGCGCCTTGCAATGCGGGCACTTCTCCCACATCACCGTCGGGCATTCGTCGCCGCCGATATGGATGTATTCCGACGGGAAAAGGCCGACGACCTCTTCCAGCACCCCCTCGATGAATTCGAAGGTCGTCTCCTTGCCGATGCAGAACACCCTGTCGTCGATATCCCAGGTCTGGCGCACCTCGTATTGTTCGCCCGTGCAGCCGAGCCACGGATAGGAGGCCAGCGCACCCACGGCATGTCCGGGGAATTCGATCTCGGGGATCACCGTGATAAAACGCTTCGCGGCGTAGTCCACGATGTCGCGGATCTCGTCCTGCGTATAGTAACCGCCATAGGGCGTTTCGTCGAACTTGCAGTTTTCGTCGTACTCGCCGCCCGGGTCGCGGCCGATCAGCGTACGGCTGCGTACGGAACCCACCTCTGTCAGTTTCGGGTATTTCTTAATCTCGATACGCCACCCCTGGTCGTCGGTAAGGTGCCAGTGGAACACGTTGAGCTTATGCAGGGCCATGATGTCGAGCGCCTCCTTCACTTCGTCGACCGTGAAGAAATGGCGGCAGACGTCGAGCATCATGCCCCGGTAGCCCAGGCACGGTTTGTCCTCGATCGTCACGACGGGCAGCTCCACGGCCCGCACGTTGGCCGCACCGTAAGCCGCAGCGGGGATCAGCTGGCGGAGGGTCTGCACCGCATAGAACGCCCCGGCTGCGCTCCCGGCAACAATCTCCGCACGCCCGGGCGTAATCTCCAGGCGGTAGCCATCCGCCGGCATCGCCGCGTCGCACGAGATATTCAGCGCCCCGTCGAGGGGCACGTCGGCATGCCGCACCCGCAACCCTTTGCCGAACACCGGTTCCAGTACCTGGTCGAGCGCCCCGGTCACACAGGCCAGACTGTCGTCGCCGGACAGCAGCACCGCTTCGGTCGAAGCGGTCAGCAAAAAAGTTCCCTGCCCTTTCACGACACGCTCGGGCAACGGCACCACCGCGACTTCATCGTCGGCGGGGATTACCTTACCGCAGCCGCAGAGGGCCGCACAGAGGACAACAAGGGGTATAAGTCTCTTCATATCCGGGTTATTTTAAATGGAGGTTCCTCCGGAACACAAGGTAAAAATAAGGCAAAAAACGGACAAATCAAAACCCCGGCCCGTTATTCGCACGCCGAAGCCCCCAAAAGCCCCACGTGTTCGACCGACGAACAGCAGATATGGAGCCGTTCGACCGTCTTGGCATACGGGAACTGTTTCAACTGCTCGTACATCGCCTCCCGGAAAAACCCGAAGGCATGGGCGATGCTCCCGCCGAAAACGATCGCTTCGGGGTCGTAGGCATAGAGGATCATCATCACCAGCCGCCCGATATGCCCGCCGAATTCGTGCCACAGCGCCAGCGCCGCGGGATCGCCCGCCAGGGCACGCTCGTAGGCTTCCTTGCCCGTCGTGCCGCGGCCTACGAAGAAACGGCTGCTGCAATAGTATTCGTAATCGCGGTCGAGGTACGGAATGCTCCCGATCTCCCCGGCACCCGTATCGTGCCCGCAATAGAGTTCGCCACCGATCACGATCCCTGCGCCGACACCCGTGCCGAGCGCCACGCACACCACGTCGCTATATGCGCTCGCCTCGCCGAAGCGGCTGACGCCCAAAGCAAAGCAATTGCAGTCGTTGTTGACATATACCGGGACGCCGAACCGTTTTTCGAGCAGATCTTTGAGGTACACCTCGCGCCACGACGGGATGCCTACGACATTGTAGACGATCCCGCGCGCCGCATCCACGACCGACGGCACGCCGATGCCGATGCGGGCGACGTCGGGGGTGATGAGCTTCCCGATGAGCGAGGCAATTTGATCCACGACCTCCCCTTCGGGGCGGTCGGCTTTGCAGGGTTCGGAGAGCAACCGCACGATGCGGCCATCCTTCACCAGGCCGGCGCGCACGTTCGTGCCGCCTAAATCCACACCAATCCTCATCGTGCAATCAGTTGTTATTTTTGACTTTCGCAACTTTCCCGCCGCGGAATTCCACATGGTCTGCAATCCGGCCGTCGCGCTCGTGTATCCACGTCTCGAAGCCTCGTTCGCCCTCGGTCAGCACGAGGATGCGCACCCCCGGCCGCAGGTTGTTGTAGGTCGTATCGTCGCCCGAAAAACGGCCGTAACCGAGGGCGATACCCTTCTCGGCCACCACATAGTCGATGTCGTGGTCATGCCCGACGAAAGTGCCCATCACATCGCCGCACTCGGCCATCGCGGCGAACATGCCGGGGTTCAGCGCCCCGGGGCATTCATCCTCGGCGGCACGGCCGACATGCGTATTGTCGGGGTTCCGCCATGCAGCGACGTATTCGGGCAGGGCGATATGGAAAAACGCCAGCGCCGGCAGCGGCTTCCCGCCGTTGGCCGCGGTATAGGCGGCGCTGCTGGCGCGGTACCAGCCCACCTGCTCCTGCGTGAACCAGCCGTAGCCGTCGATAGACGGGATTGTTGAATAATCGTGCGAATCGAGGCAGTAGAGCAACGCCGCAGGTTGCGTCGTCCCGGCGATCTCCAGCACCACGTCGGCCAGTTCGCCCCCGGCGCCGAGCGTATTGAGCGTGCCGGCATACGAGGTGACGATGCGGCCGATCTCCGCCCGCGTCAGATCCTGCTCGGCGTCGTGGTTCCCCAGCACCACGCAAAACGGCAGGTTGCGTTCCGCGACGGGCTCCAACACGCGGTGCCACGCTTCGGCAGCGGGCTTGCCCGTCACCACGTCGCCCGTGAAGACCACCAGGTCGGGATGCTCCGCATCGAGGATGTAGCGCATCTGAGCGATGGTTTTTTCCGCCTGCGCCCGGCGGTAAGGCGTACCGAGGTCGAGGTGCACGTCGGTGAACTGTGCGATCCGGAATTTGCCGTCCCGGCCGAAATGCAGGGCGGGCGCCTGTGCCTGTGCCGAACACCACAAGGCGACGGCACACATAAGAGTCGTTATCTTTTTCATAGGTAGGTTAGGTTCCTTAGTTCAGTTTCACAGTGCCGCTTTTCTCCACGCGGACGGTGCGGCTCTGCCCGTCGCCCCACGTCACCGTCAGGTCGAACGGCACGTTGGTCGTAACGCTCACCGCAGGCACGTCCCCGGCTGAATTGCGGCCTTTGACCTTCAGCCCCACGACACCCTCGGGGCCATAGGGATAGCGGTCGATGCCGTGGGCCTCGGTATGGTTGATGTCCCACACGATACGCCCCTCGGAATAGTCGGATTTGATGCCGAGGATATACTCGATGAACACCGCGATCGGCGGCAGCCCCGCCCAGCCCACGAAGTCCTTGCGGGCCATGAACCCGGGTTCGATCTTCTCCGGGGCATAGTACTCCCAGAAAGTCCCGGTATTCTTCCACACTTCGAATACGGCGTTGAAATGGTTTTCGGCCACCTCCAGCGCAAGGTCATGGTAGCCCTTGCGGTAGAGGCCGTCGATGACCATGTAATTGGCACCCGGCCATACGCCGCCCTGCCAGTAACGGCCCGTCGGGTTGTATTTCGGGTGGTCGGCCGAGAGCGACGGCACGCGGTGCGGACGGTCGAATTCGGCCGTGTCCGCCAGGTGCGCCACCATGCGGTCCATCCGCCCCTTGTCCAGCGCGTCGGCCTGCAGGGCCCAGAAGGCGCCGATCCCCTTGGTCGTGCAGAGCGACCCGTCGCCGTAGCGGTCGTAGAGGAAACCCGTCGCGTCGTCCCACAGGTGCTCGTTGACATAGGCGCGCAGCCGTTTCATCTCGTCCTCCATGTCCTCGATCTCCTGCCAGCGTTCGATGTGGAAACCGATGTTGAGCAGCGACTCGTCGACCAGCATCTGCTGCAGGTTGGTATCGAGCCAGACCATGTGGCCGTGCGAGAAGATCGGGTTGTATTCGGGCTTTACGCGGGGCATGTTGTCCATGCCCGTCCCCCATCCGCTCGACCAGTAGGTGCCGTCGGGCCACGTGCGGTTGAGCCGCCACCACTTGGCATAGGCGCACAGGGCGGGGAAAACCTTGTGCAGGCGGTCGATGTCGCCGAACTGGCGGTAATACATCAGTTCGACCCACGGCAGCAGGTTGGGCCCCGTCGAGGTGGGATCGTAGCGCTCGAAGCAGTCGGAGCCGTCGGCACGGATCTCGCGGCAGATGAACCCGTCGGGATGCTGCTTGGCGTAGAAGTTGTCCAGCGTGCGCTGGAACGGGAAAAAGCGGTAACCGTAGCGGGCGAACATCATCATGAACGAAGCGTCCCACATGAAGATATTGCCGTTGTAGGCAATATCGAGGTAAGGCGACACGAACCCGGAGCCCTCCTGCGGCTGGCGGATGTTGCCCACAGCGATCTGCCAGGCGTGCCAGTACATCTCGACCTCCTTTTCATGCCCTTCCCACACGGGCGAGGGCAGGATCTTGCGCGCCTCGGCGAACGTCCGGGGTTTGATGTGTTCGGGTTTGGCCGTGCGGAACTCGTTCTCGGCCACGAATACCTCTTTTACATAGGTATTTTTGTAGGGCAGCTTGTAGGGCCCCGATTTGAGGTCTTGCGCCCCTGCCGTGCCCGCTGCGAAGACCAGCGATACGAATGCCGCGATTTGTTTGCGTAGCGTCATAGTATGCGGTTATTTTATCAGTGATTTTATCCTGCGTGCAATCTCGGTATTCATGTAGGTGCCGCAGAACTTGTCGGCGCCCGGGCCGTAGGCGAATACCGGAAGCATGGCGGGCGTATGGTCGTCGGAAACATAGACGCCCGTCACACGCCCCGTATGCTCGTCGCCGTCGACCACCACCAGGCCGCCGGTTTCATGGTCGGCCGTGACGATGACGAGCGTCTCGCCGTTCGTGTCGGCGAATTTCAGCGCCTCGGCAACGGCCAGGTCGAAGCTCAGTGTCTCGATGACCGAACCGGGCAGGCAGCGCGAGTGCCCCGCATAGTCGATCTTGGCGCCCTCGACCATCAGGAAAAACCCTTCGCCGCCGCGTTCCTGCAATTTGGCGATCGAAGCGCGCGTGGCATCGGCCAGCAGTGTCAGGTTGGCCTCCTCGGCCGCATCGTCCATCGCCTCGTCGATGCAGATGACCTTGCCCTTCGCGGCATCGATCCCATCGACCGAACGCACGAAATCGTATTGTTTCTCCAGCTCCCCGACCAGGTCGATCCCGTCCTTGCGGCGTGTAAATTCACGGATGCCGCTGCCGCAAAGCAGGTCGATACGCCCGTCCATGAGGCAGCGGGTCAGCTCGTCGGCATTGTCGCGCTCGACCGAATGCCCGTAGAAGGCCGTCGGCGTGGCATCGGCGATGTTACCCAGCGTCACGACGCCCACGGGCAGCCCCCTGTCGTGGAAGAAATCGCTCAGCGAGGGATAGGGCACGCCCTCCGGGCTCATCGAGATATGGCGGTTATCGTGACGTTCGCCCGTGGCCAGGGCGCTGCCGCCGGCGGCCGAATCGGTCGTGAAGGCATCCAGCGCATTGTTCTGTTGCAGGCCGATATATTTCATCTGCAGGGTCGACAGCCCCTTGTTGGCATAGAAAGCCGCCACGATCTGCGACAGCCCCATGCCGTCGCCGATCAGGTAGATCACGTTGCGAACCCGTCCCCGGCCCCCGTCGTTGCGGTAAGTCGGGGTGTAGACGTCGATGCCCTTGGAGAGTTGCAGCTTGTCGTTCTGGAAGCCCCGGAAATCGCGCGTGGTCTTGTCCAGGCGCTTGGTGCCCGTCACGCCTTCGGCGGCCGTGCGGCGCTCGCCGATCTGGAAATTCTTGTTGCCGAAATCATCGAAGAACGCGGCGCACACCTCGGGATGGTCGGTATTGAGGTAGTCGATACCCATATCATAAAAGGTATAGTAAACCGTCGTCCCTTCGGGGGCGCCCCAGAAACGCACGGGTTTTCCCCAGGCATGTGCGCGGTCGATGACCGTCTCCAGTTCCGCACGCTCGGCCGGGATGATCGAGCCCTTGCCGTTCCACTGCGAATAGTTGCTGAAATCGGCGCTTATCAGGGCGATGCGCTCCAGTTGCGCGGGCGTATAGTCGGCATCCCACACCCCGTCGAAACGGATATAGGAGGGATATTTGCCGAAATCGGCCGGTGCCGGGACACGCCCCGTGACGACGATCCGCACGGCCTCGGGGTTCACCGCCGGGTCGAACACCTCGGGATAGCGGCCCAGCAATGCCGCAACGGCCTGTAAAGTCGGTTCGGTAGCAGACTTGAGCTCGACCATCAGTTGAAGGTGTTCGCCGGAATCCTTCCATGCCCGCCCGCCGTTACGTCCGAAGAGCGTCACCAGCGGTTCGACGTAGAGCGCCTCGAAGGTCATGCCGGGCGAAAGGTCTTCGACCTCGTGCCCCACGAGCAGCTTGCCGCCGTGCAGGAACACGTCGGCCTCGATGGAATAGACCTGCTGGGCGTACGCCTGCCAGAAGGGGGCACGGCGGCAATAATCGTTGTGCGAATGGATCAGGATGGGGCGCTCGGCCACAGCCGTGGCGCAGGTGCACAGTGCTGCGAACAGCAGCCAGCTTTTGAGTATCTTTTTCATTGCGGAATGTTATTTTTCGAATTTGACAATGGCCATCACGGGGGCATGGTCGGAGACATAACCGCCACCGAGCGTATCGGGCAGCACCTCGTAAAGGTCGGCGGCGATGCCGTCGCTCACGAAGATGTAGTCGAGCAACGGGCGTTCGGCCTCGGGTATCTGCCCGAAGTCGGAAAAGCTCCACTCCGTGCCGGATTTACGGGCGGCGACCTCCTTCACGTCATGCAGCACGCCGTCTTTCTGCACGTGCGCCACGACCGACGAGCCGGGCTCGGAATTGAAATCGCCCGTCAGGATCACAGGCCGATCCCTGCGCAGCGCTTCGATGCGCTCCCTGAGCAGGTTCACGCCTTCGTCGCGGGCGACCTGCCCTACATGGTCGAGGTGGGTGTTGACGAAGAGGAACTCCCGGCTCCCTTCCCTGTCATGCAGTACGACCCAGGTTGCCACGCGCTCGCAGGCGCCGTCCCACCCTTTCGAGCCTGCGACGTCGGGGATTTCGCTCAGCCAGAAAGTCCCGGATTCGAGGGGCGTAAAACGATCCCGCCGGTAAAATACGGCACTGAACTCGCCCGCCTCGGCACCGTCCTCACGGCCGACGCCCACCGCAGCATAGCCGGGCAGCAAACGCTTCAGGTCGCCGAGCTGATTGGCAAGCAGCTCCTGCGTACCGAAAACGTCGACGCCATGCGAAGCGATCACCTCGGCGACCCGCCCGCGGCGGAAACGCCAGTTGTCCGCCCCGTCTTCGGGGTTGTCGTAACGCATGTTGAAGGTCATGACGCTGAGCGTCGTGGCCGAACCGCAGGCAGTGAACGCCGCTGCCGCCAGAAGATAGAACAATCGTTTCATAACTTTATAGTTTAATCACCGGGACAATTGGGAAATTCGACGCACAGACGCTCCGCGGGGATCTGCTCGAAGAGAGCCGCTCCGGGCGCCCTCCAGCCCCAGGAGAGATCCTGCCCCTCGTAATCCTCGAAATACATGAGCGTATAGGGATGCAGACCCGCTTCGAGCGCCACGCGCCCGGTCGCCATGACCGAAGCGTGCGACCCGTCGTTGTCGACCACCTTCCGGTCGCCGATCACGAGCACGCTGCCGTCGTCGCTCTTGGTCATGAACTCCCACACGCCCCGTTCGGGAATGCGGATCCAGCCGTTGAAAACATATCCGAAATGGTCTTCCTGCGGGGCATCGGCAATCGACGGCTCGGGCATTGTCCCGGACGCCACGAGCTTCCCCCGGCGAATCTCGTCCACATGCGAGAACACACCTTCGTAGTAGGCATAGGCGACGCCCGGACGCATGGTCGCGCCCGCTCCGGACAGCCCTTTGCGGAATACGGCCTTCTCGGCTTGGAGCGTCAGCGTACGGCTCGGTGCGGCCCCGGGTTTGAATCCCCGCGCCTTGAGCGTCAGCGAGCGGTCGACAACGACGGGCCCGGCATAGAGCGCCGAGGTTTCGTCCGGCTCCGAGCCGTCGAGCGTATAGCGGATTTCGGCCCCGGCCGTCGTCGTGGCCAGGGCGACGGCCACAGGCTCGGTGAAGAGGCTCACGTTCTGCGTGGTATAGGGGATCGAAACGACCTGGCCGCGCGTGAGCGAATAGGGTTCCGCGGCAGCCTCCGTACCGCGCGTAAGGTCGGGGCGCTGCCGGAGCGTAAAGTGCAGTTCTCCTCCCTGCATCAGCTGTTCGTAGGTGATGAAATTTTCGGGCACGGGCACTCCGTCGAGCGTCACCGAAGCGATATAGGTATTCCGGCGGGGGTTGTTTGCCGTAACGGTCAGCGTGCGGCCGTTGGCCAGGCGCACGACGGCCTTCGGGAATTGGGGGGCGGTCAGCGCAAACTGGTTCGAGCCGGGGCAGACGGGATAGAAGCCCAGGCTGGAGAAGATGTACCACGCCGACATCTGGCCGCAGTCCTCGTTGCCGATGATCCCCGCGGGCGTCGGGGCGTACATCCCGTGCAGGAGGCTGCGCGTGAGCTCCTGCGTCCGCCACGGCTGCCCGACATAATTGTAGAGGTAGGCCATGTGGTGGCTGGGTTCGTTGCCGTGGGCATACTGCCCCATGAGCCCCGTCACGTCGCTTACGTCGAGCTGCATCTCGTCCGATTCGAGCGTAAAGAGCCGATCCAGTTCACGGACGAACGCCTCGCGGCTGCCGAAAAGCCCGACCAGCCCGTTCACGTCGTGTGGCACGAAGAAACGGTAGTGCCACGGCGTGGCCTCGGTATAGTCGCGCCCCGTGGCGAACTCCTCGAACGGCTCGGACCAGTTGCCGTCCGTCCCGCGGCCGCGGAAGAAACAGGTCGACCCGTCGAAGACATTGGCGTAGTTGAGCGCCCGCTGCGCATACTCCCGGGCGACGTCGTCCCGGCCCATGGCCCCGGCCATGCGGGCGATCGCCCAGTCGTCGTAGGCATACTCCAGCGTGCAGGAGACCGACTCGCGCTTGATATTGGAGGGTATAAACCCCTGTGCCACATAGTAATCGGAACCTTTCTTATTGATGTTCGACGAGCGGATCATCGCATCGAGCGCCTTTTCGGCATCGTATCCGCGGATACCTTTCAGGTAGGCATCGGCAATGACCGACGCGGCATGGTAGCCGATCATCGTCCCCGTCTCGCCCGACGCGAGCGGCCAGATCGGAAGCTCGCCCGTTATGTCGTACATGTCGAGCATACTGCGGATCATGTCGTTGACTAACGTCGTATCCACCAGCGTCTGCAACGGGTTCCACGCGCGGAAAGTGTCCCACAGCGAGAATGTCGAATAGTAGGCACCGCCCTGCGGCATACGCGCGATGCGCTGGTCGTGACGGCGGTACTCGCCGTTGACATCGCTCATCAGATTGGGCGTCAGCTTGGTATGGTACTGCGCCGTATAGAAATTGACCATTTCGTCGCGCGAACCGCCCTCGACGACGATGTCGCCCAGCGCTTCGCGCCACAGCGCGGCGGCACGCGCATGCACGGCATCGAAATCCAGCTCCGGCACCTCGGCGACGCTGTTGAGACGGGCATTCTCAGCGCTGACCGACGACAACCCGACGGCTATCGTAAGCGTTTCGGTGTCCGGCGCAAAAGTCAGCACGGCCTGTTTGTCGCCCAGCAGCCGCACGTCGGCGAAAGGCTCCGAAAAACGGGCGGAGAAAAAGACATACTGGTCGGGCACCCACCCCTGCGTGCGGCGCATCCCGGCGATCTCATCGGGCGCCATCGTCCGCAATTCGCGCATGTCGACCTTCTCCTCGGCGATCGTGTGCATCAGGTCGACGACCACCTGCCGCGGCCCCTTGCCCGTAAAGGTATAGCGGTGCACGCCCGTACGGGGCGCCGCCGTAAGCTCCACCCGGATATTTTCACCGGGTAACTCCACGGCATAATAGCCGCAGGAGGCCTTCTCGTCCCCGTGCGAAAAGAAATAGGGCTGCAGGACGCAGGCGCCGTCGTGCAACACGATTTCGCGCGTGGTGGGATGGAACAGGATGTCGGCCAGGTCAGCACACCCCGTACCGCTGAGGTGCGTATGCGAAAAACCGTCGATGGTCGTATCGTCGTAATGGTAACCGGCGCAGGCGTCCCAGTCCCCGGCACGCGTGTCGGGGCTGAGCTGCACCATGCCGAACGGCGTCGTTGCGCCCGGGTAGGTATGCCCGTGGTAGCCCGTGCCGATGAACGGGTCTACATAATCGACCGGGCCGGCCGGCCGCGGCGCGCACGCAAGGAGCCCGAGGGCCAGCAAGGCGAAGGTAAGTTTTTTGGTCATGGCAGTTTCGGTGTATGCGCCCCGTCCGTAAAGCGTTCCATCAAAGATAAGGATTCCGGGGCGGTATTGCAACCCCCGGCAGCCGTATCTGCGCAACATCGGAACCGGTCGCAGTTTAGGTTACACAAATATAAGAGAAGAGAAGCGTCCCATCCGTGGCTATTTGCGCTTTTACATCCTCACATCGCGCAGAACCTTCCTATCCGGCGCCGAAACCCCGGCAGGAGTGCCTTTTCGCCCGAAATTCCGTCCTGGGGCAGAAAATTCCCGAAAAAAAGCTATCTTTACCCTCGAAGAGACCCAACCAGACCATGGCACGCGTAATTTTCCTGACCGATTTTTCCGAAGCCTATGCCCGCGAACTGCTGCTCGGCATGGCCCGCTACGCGCACGACACCGCCCAGGCGTGGAGCCTTTGCCGGCTGCCGTTGTCGATACGCGACAAGTTCGGCATAGAGGCGGTGGTCGAATGGGCCGTGCGGATGAAGGCCGACGCCGTGATCGGGCAGTTCTACAACACGGACAACGTCGGTCTGTTCCGCGAAAACGGCATCATCGCCATCGCGCAGGATTTCAAGAAGCGTTTCACGACGATCCCCAACATCACCGGGCCGCACCACCTTGCCGGCCGCATGGCCGCGGAGTATTTCCTGAAAAAGGGGTTCCGCAATTTTGCCTTCTACGGGACGCGGGGCATCGACTTCTCGGACGAACGCTGCCAGGGGTTCCGTGAGACCGTCGAACAGGCAAACCCCGATTTCACCTTCTCGTCGCTGCGCAGCGGCGCCCAGAACGACCTGTGGTACTACGACACGGCGCAGCTCATCACGTGGCTGCAATCGCTGCCCAAACCGGTGGCCATCATGGCCTGCGACGACAACCAGGCGTACCATATCACCGAGGCGTGCCTCCAGATCGAGGGGGGGGGGAAATTCGCGTATTCCGAACGACATAGCCATCCTGGGGGTAGACAACGACGAGACGATCTGCAAGCTCTCCGCCCCGAACCTTTCGTCGCTCAGCCAGGGCGTCGAGCAGGGCGGCTACGACGTGGCACGGCTGATCGACCGGCTGATCCGCAACCCCGAAGCGGAATGGGAAGACGTCATGGTGATGCCGCTCAACATCATCACCCGGCAGTCGACGGACATCTATGCCAACAACGACCCGCACATCGCCGAGGTATTGCGCTACATCCATGAGAACATCAGTCAGAAGATCACGGTGGACGATCTGGTGAAGCTGGTACCCCTGTCGCGCCGCCTGCTCGAAACCCGTTTCAAAAAGAGCATGGGCACCTCGATCTACGATTACATCATCCAGACTCGCATCGAAAAGATGATGCAGCTGCTGTGCGAAGGGCTGAGCGTATCCGAGGCGGCCGCCGAGCTGGGCTTCTCCGACATCAAGAACGTCTCGCGCACCTTCAGGCAGCTGAAGGGCATCACCCCGTCGGAATACCGCGAACAGGTCGCCCCGAAAAGGCGTTAGCACCGTCCCGCAAACAGGTGTCCCGCCCCGGGCATTGCGCACGGAGATCAAAATTCAGGCATATCGGCCGTTTTTTGCGGAGGATTTACTATCTTCGGGGCAAATTAACCTTCAAACCGAATCTATGTCCTTAAAACCGTTATTCCTATTCGCATGCACCCTATGCGCGCTGCCGCTCATGGCACAGAAAAACTACACGCTCACCTCGCCCGACGGCACGCTGCAGGCCACCATCGCAACCGGCTCCGACCTGAGGATCTCGCTCTCGGCCGACGGCGAAACGCTGCTCGCCCCGTCGCCCGTCTCGATGACGCTCGGCGGCGGCGAAGTGCTGGGCAGCAACCCCAAAGTCACCAGGGCCAGGAAAAATACGGCCGACGCACGGATCGCCTCGCCGTTCTACAAGAAGAGCAGCGTCCGCGACCACTACAACGAACTCGAGCTTACGATGCGCGGCGATTACGGGCTGGTAGTCCGCCTTTACGACGACGGGCTGGCCTACCGTTTCACGACCCGGAAAAAGGACGGCATCCTGGTCGAGAACGAGCAGGTCGCCTATACCTTCCCGGGCGATTATACGGCGTACGCCCCCTATGTCGGACACAAGCGGCTGCTCGATTTCGAAGGGCAGTTCCGCAATTCGTTCGAGAACACCTACACCCGTCTCCCGCTGACGCAGCTCGACCCCCGCAAACTGATCTTCCTGCCCGTGCTGGTGGAACTTCCCGGCGGCCGCAAGATGGTCATCACCGAGGCCGACCTGCAGGGTTATCCGGGCCTCTTCCTCAACAACTCGACGGAGGCCCCCGTGCTGAAGGGCGTGTTCGCCCCCTATCCCAAAAAAGAGGAACAGGGCGGCCACAACCAGTTGCAGATGCTGGTCACGGAGCGCGAACCCTATATCGCCGCGACCGAAGGCACCCGGTCGTTCCCGTGGCGCGTAATGGCCGTATCGAAGGACGACAGCCAGCTGCTCGACAACGATCTGGTCTACCGCCTCGCCCCGGCCTCGAAGATCGCCGACACCTCGTGGATCAAACCCGGAAAAGTGGCCTGGGAGTGGTGGAATGCATGGAACCTCTACGACGTCGATTTCAAGGCGGGCATCAACAACGAAACCTATAAGTATTATATCTGGTTCGCCTCGCAGCACGGGATCGAATACGTGATCCTCGACGAGGGATGGGCCGTGAACAAACAGGCAGACCTGATGCAGGTAGTACCGGAAATCGACCTGGAAGAACTGGTCGAATACGGCCGCGAACATAATGTGGGCATCATCCTCTGGGCGGGCTACTACGCCTTCGAGCGCGACATGGAACGCGTCGTGAAACATTATGCCGACATGGGCGTCAAGGGTTTCAAGGTCGATTTCATGGATCGTGACGACCAACGGATGGTCGATTTCCTGCACCGCGCCGCCGAAGTCTGCGCCGAACATAAGATGCTGCTCGATTTCCACGGCGTATTCAAGCCCACGGGGCTCAACCGCACATGGCCCAACGTACTCAATTACGAGGGCGTGTTCGGCCTCGAACAGCTGAAATGGTCGGCCGAATCGACCGACATGGTGAAATACGACGTCACGATGCCGTTCATCCGCATGGTCGCCGGGCCGATGGACTATACGCAGGGAGCCATGCGCAATGCCTCGCGCGGCAACTACCGCCCTGTGCACAGCGAACCCATGAGCCAGGGCACCCGCTGCCGCCAGCTGGCCGAGTACGTGGTCTTCGAGTCGCCGATCACGATGCTCTGCGACTCGCCGTCGAACTACATGAAGGAACCCGAGTGCTTCGCTTTCATGGCCTCAGTCCCGACCGTATGGGATGAAACGATGGCCCTCACGGGTTCGGTGGGCGAATATATCGCCATCGCCCGCCGCTCGGGCGACACGTGGTACATCGGCGCCATGACCGACTGGACACCCCGCGAACTGGAGCTGGATCTGTCGTTCATCGGCAACGGCAACTACGACGTCGAGAGTTTCGCCGACGGCATCAACGCCGACCGGGCAGCCCGCGACTTCAGGAAGACCGTATCGGAGCTGCCGCAGGATCGCAGGCTGAAGATCCGGATGGCCCCGGGCGGGGGCTATGCAGCCCGCATCTACGCACGATAAACCAGCCTGCCCCCAAAAGGCAGCGGCCTGCGCAGGCCGCTGCCTTTTCATTGCTGGCGATCCGTCCGGCGATGCCCTGCAAAGCGGGAAATCGCAGGCGGAACCGTGCGAAAGCCCCTGCCTGCGATGACAATATGAAAAGAATTTCGTATCTTTGCGGGGTTATTGAAATCTAACGACAACTAAAATAGAATGGCTTTACAATGCGGCATCGTAGGTTTGCCCAACGTGGGTAAATCGACCCTTTTCAACTGCCTGTCCAATGCGAAGGCGCAGGCGGCGAACTTTCCTTTCTGTACCATCGAGCCCAATGTGGGCGTCATCACGGTTCCCGACCAGCGGCTTGTCAAACTGGCGGAGATCGACAATCCCAAACGGGTGATCCCGACCACGATCGAGATCGTGGACATCGCCGGGCTGGTGAAAGGGGCGTCGAAAGGCGAAGGGCTCGGCAACAAATTCCTGGCCAACATCCGCAACACGCACGCCATCATCCATGTATTGCGCTGCTTCGACAACGGCAACATCACCCATGTGGACGGGTCGATCGACCCCGTGCGCGACAAGGGCATCATCGACACGGAGTTGCAGCTCAAAGACCTCGAAACCGTCGAAAACCGCCTCGCCAAGACGCAGAAGCAGGCCACCTCGGGCGGCGACAAGAACGCCAAACGCGCCGTTGAGCTGCTCCTGCAATACAAAGCCGCACTCGAACAGGGCAACAGCGCCCGCACGGTGGAACTGGAGAAGGAAGACCGCAAGCTGGTCGCCGACCTCAACCTACTGACCGACAAACCGGTGCTCTACGTCTGCAACGTGGACGAGAAAAGCGCCGTGACGGGCAATGCCTATACCGAAGCGGTGAAGGCGGCCATCGCCGGCGAAAAAGCCGAAATGCTCGTCGTCGCAGCAGCGACGGAGGCCGACATCGCCGAACTGGAAAGCTACGAGGAGCGGCAGATGTTCCTCGAAGACCTCGGCCTTGAGGAATCGGGCGTGGCTCGCCTGATAAAATCGGCCTACAAATTGCTGAACCTCGAAACGTTCTTCACCACGGGCGCCGACGAGTCGCGGGCCTGGACATACGTGCGCGGCATGAAAGCCCCGCAGACGGCAGGTATCATCCACACCGACTTCGAAAAAGGATTCATCCGCGCCGAGGTCATCAAGTACGACGACTATGTGGCGCTGGGTTCGGAGAAGGCGTGCCGCGATGCCGGTAAAATAGGCATCGAGGGAAAGGAATACGTCGTACAGGACGGCGACATCATGCACTTCCTGTTCAACGTCTGACACATGGCCGCAACCCGGCCGGAATCGGGTGCAGTTAAAATAGACAAACACAAAAACAGCACGTAATAACATGGCAAGACCCGTAAGAGTGCGCTTTGCGCCGAGCCCCACGGGGCCGCTGCATATCGGCGGCGTCCGCACGGCCCTCTACAACTACCTATTCGCCCGCAAGATGGGCGGCACAATGATCCTCCGCATCGAGGACACCGACTCGCAGCGTTTCGTACCGGGCGCCGAAGAGTATATCCTCGAATCGCTCGAGTGGTGCGGCATCCGGATCGACGAAGGCGTAGGCGCGGGCGGCCCCCACGCCCCCTACCGCCAGAGCGAACGGCGTGAAATCTACCTCAAATACGCCCTGCAGCTGGTCGAAGCCGGGTGGGCGTACTATGCGTTCGACACGGCCGAAGAGCTGGACGCCCTGCGCAGGGAGGCCGAAGGACGCGGCGAGGCATTCGCCTACAATTACACCGTGCGCGAAAAGCTGGCCACCTCGCTGGCGCTGCCCGCCGAAGAGGTCAGGGCGCGTATCGACCGCGGCGACCAGTGGGTGATCCGTTTCAGGATGCCTGAAAACGAAGTCGTCGAAATGGACGACCTGATCCGCGGCCACGTGGAGGTCAACACCTCGACGCTCGACGACAAGGTGCTCTACAAATCGGCCGACGCACTGCCCACCTACCACCTCGCCAACATCGTCGACGACCACCTGATGGAGGTCTCGCACGTCATCCGCGGCGAGGAGTGGCTTCCTTCGCTGCCGCTGCACTACCTGCTATACAAGGCATTCGGATGGACGGCGACGCAGCCCGCGTTCGCCCACCTGCCCCTGCTGCTCAAACCCACGGGCGGCGGCAAGCTCTCGAAACGCGACGGCGACAAGATGGGATTCCCCGTATTCCCGCTCTTCTGGAAATCCCCCACGACGGGCGAGACCGCACACGGATACCGCGAGGACGGCTATTTCCCCGAGGCATTCATCAACATGCTGGCGCTGCTGGGGTGGAACCCCGGCACCGAGCAGGAAATTTTCTCGATGCAGGAGCTGATCGACAATTTCTCGCTGGAACGCGTTTCCAAGTCGGGCGCACGCTTCCAGCCCGACAAGGCAAAATGGTTCAATGCACAGTACATGCACCATAAGAGCGACGCCGAACTGGCCGCGCTCTACCAGCCGATCCTGCGCGGGCACGGCATCGAGGTCGCGGACGAGGTCGCTGGCCGCGCCGCCGGCATCATGAAAGAGCGCGCCACGTTCATCACCGACCTGTGGGATCTGACGTCGTTCTTTTTCGTGGCCCCGGCCGAATACGAGGAGAAGCAGACCAGGAAATACTGGAAGGGACAGAACCCCGAAATCCTGCGCGAACTGCGCAGCGTACTGGCCGCGATCGACGATTTCTCGCTGGAAAATACCGAGCGGATCGTACACGGCTGGATCGAGCAGAAAGGCTACGGCATGGGGCAGGTGATGAACACGCTGCGCCTGGCCCTGGTCGGCGCCGGCAAGGGCCCCGGCATGTACGACGTGACGTCGTTCATCGGCAAGGAGGAGACCCTGCGCCGCATCGACCATATCCTGGCAACCTTAAAACCCGCAGAATAATATGGTAACTATCGAACAACACGTATGGGGCATGACGCCCGAAGGAGAGGCGATCATCCTCTACACGATGCGCAACGACAAGGGCGCCGAAGTGAAGCTCTCGAATTTCGGGGCGGCGATCGTCTCCGTGACGATGCCCGACCGCGAAGGCTGCATGGCCGACGTGGTGCTCGGTTACAAACACCCCGAAGGCTACTTCTTCGACGGGGCCGCCTCGGGCAAGAGCGTCGGCCGCTGCGCCAACCGCATCGCATCGGGACGCATGACCATCGAAGGCAAAGAATACTCGCTGGAGGTCAACAACGGCCCCAACCACCTGCACGGCGGCACGAAAAATTTCGCCAACCGTCTTTGGGAAAGCCGTGTCGAGACCAACCGCGTCGTCATGTCGCTCCTGTCAGAAGACGGCGACCAGAATTACCCCGGCGAGCTGAACGTCGAAGCCGTATTCGATTTCGACGACGACAATGCCCTGGAGATCACCTACCTCGCCAAGACGGACAAGACGACGGTCGTGAACCTCACGAACCACGTCTATTTCAATCTCGCGGGCGACGGAAGCGGTTCGATCCTCGACCACGAACTGCGCCTGAACAGCTCGAAGGTGCTCGAAATGAACGACAAGCAAATTCCGACCGGGAAATTGCTCGACGCAGCGGGCACTCCGCAGGACTTCCGCCAATTCAGGCCCTTCCGCCCCGGCATCGGCTCGGAGTTCAACCATATCCGCGATTTCAAGGGGTACGACCATCCTTTTGTCATCGACGGGTGGCAGCCCAACATCCTGGGCGAGGTCGGCGAACTGCGCGAAAAAGGCTCGGGGCGCTGCGTAAAGATACTTTCGTCGCAGCCCAGCGTAATGGTCTACACCGGCAACTGGCTCGCAGGCGGATGCCCCGAAACCAAGACCGGCGGACGTTACAACGACTACGACGGCGTGGCGATCGAATGCCAGAACTACCCCGACGCCATGAACCATCCCGATTTCCCGTCGCCGCTGCTCAAACCCGGCGAACTCTATTGCCAGAAGATCGTCTTCCGGTTTGGCACCTTTTAGGCTGCCCCGGCAAAACGAAAATCCCTGCTACATGTAGCAGGGATTTTTCGTACAAGAACCCGGCGTGAACGAGCGGACGGACACGGGAGATTCCGCACCGTATATGCGGCCTGCAGGGTTTCTTACTCCTTTTCCGTCCTACCTTTTTCCGCCCTACTTCCCCGTCCCGGACTGGGCGGCCAACACCCGGGCGCGCTCGAGCGCCGCATGGATGTCGGGGCAAATGTTCTCCTCGCCAAGCAGGTTGCAGATCCCGGCATTCTCCAGCGTAGCGCGCACGCCCGGGTTCACGCCCGACAGCACGAGGGTACTCCCCGCCCGCTGCGACATCCGGCACAGGGTTTCCAAGTTATGGAGCCCCGTGGAGTCGATAAACGGCACGCGGCGCATACGAATGATCCGCACCCGGGGACGGTCGCCCATCTGCATCATCAACTCCTCGAAGCGAGTAGCGATGCCGAAGAAATAAGGGCCGTCGATCTCATACACCTCGATCCCGGAGGGTATGGCCAGCGGCTCTTCGTGCAGCCGGGCGTCGGAACCCGCCGAGGGGTCGATTTCATTGCGTATCACCGATATTTCGGTCGTCTCCATCACACGCCGCAGGAACAGCACGCAGGCGATGAGCAGCCCCACCTCGATGGCCACCGTCAGGTCGAAGACGACCGTCAGGAAGAAAGTAACCAGCAGAACGGCCCTGTCGGAAAGGGGCGTGCGCAGCAAAGCCCGGAAAGTCCGCCAGCCGCTCATGTTATAGGAAACGACCACCAGTACGCCCGCAAGGCAGGCCATCGGGATATACTGCGCCAGCGGCATCATCAGCAACAGGATCAGCAGCAGCACTCCGGCATGGATAATGCCCGCCACGGGCGTCCGGCCGCCGTTGTTGATATTGGTCATCGTCCGGGCGATGGCACCCGTGGCCGGAATGCCGCCGAACAGCGGAGTGAGCAGGTTGGCGGCACCCTGCGCCATAAGCTCGGTATTCGAGTCGTGGCGGTCGCCGGTCACACCGTCGGCGACCGTCGCCGAAAGCAGGGATTCGATAGCCCCCAGCAGCGCAATGGTCAAAGCCACGGGGAACAGGCTGCGCATCACCTCCCAATCCATCGCGGGCATGGCCGCGGCAGGCAATTCGGCACGGATCGTAAAGCGGTCGCCGATGGTATCGACGCCCTCCATGCCCGCATACGTCCGAAGCGCCCAAACCCCGGCCGTCAGCACGACGATGGCCACCAGCGACCCCGGGATACGGCGCGAGAACCTGGGTGTAAGGACAATCAGCAGGATGCTGCCCAACCCCACGGCCAGGTTCGCCCAGTTGACCGAACCGAAATGGCGGAAATAGAGCATCCACTTGCCGATGAAATCCCCCGGCACGGGTTCCCCGCCGAAATTCATCCCGAACAGGTCTGCGATCTGCGTCGTGAAAATCGTCAGGGCGATGCCGGCTGTGAACCCCACCACGACGGGATAGGGAATGAACCGGATGACGGCGCCGAGTTTGAACAACCCCATCGCGACCAGCAGCACGCCGGCCATGAACGTCGCAACCAGCAGCCCCGTTTCGCCGTATTGCTGGACGACGCCGTAGACGATGACGATGAAGGCACCCGTAGGGCCGCCGATCTGTACCCGGCTTCCGCCCAGCAGCGAGACGACGAACCCCGCGACCACGGCCGTGATGATTCCCTTTTCGGGCGACACGCCCGAAGCGATACCGAAGGCGATAGCCAGCGGCAGGGCCACGATGCCAACGACCAGGCCGGCCATCAGGTCGGCCGAAAACGTCTGACGCGAATAGCCCCGGAACACTTCGAAGAACCGGGGACGGAACGATGCGATATGTTTCATTGACCGTTAAAAAAATTTGAAAGTGCAAAAGTAGGCAATTTTCGGCTTATATCCCCCTTTTCGGCATTTAATTATTCGGGCCTGCACGGGCCGGGACAAATAAATTTGGTATTGCCCCGGACAATCACTACCTTTGCCGTCGAATTTCTAAGGGGTGCTCGCAGTGCGCGGGCTGAGATTATACCCATTGAACCGGACACGGGTAATGCCGAGACCGGGATGCATAATCAACATTACATACCCCTTTTCAGTTCTTTAACTTTAAAAAGTTTAAACATGAAAAGGTTTTTACTACCCATTGCGGCCGCCGTCATAGGCACCGCCGCACATGCCCAGGCCGTGGAGGCCGGGCAGGAAGACTCGCTGCGCATGTACCGGTTGCAGGAGATCGAAGTCACCGCCACACGCGCCGACGCGGCCACGCCCGTGGCCTACACGGACATCGCGCGCGACGAGATCGCCCGCAACAGCTTCGGATCCGACATCCCGTCGGTACTGGCGCTGACCCCCTCGATGGTCGCCACCAACGAAACCGGCATCGGCATCGGCGCCACCTCGGTACGGCTGCGCGGCACGGACGCCACGCGCCTGAACGTGACGATCAACGGCGTTTCGATGAACAACCCCGACTCGCACTCGATGTACTGGTACGACACGCCCGACCTGATCTCGTCGGTAGGGACGGTGCAGGTGCAGCGCGGCGCAGGCATCTCGACCAACGGCACGGGTGCCTTCGGCGGCGCGGTGAACATGACCACCGAGGCACTCCCGACCGATTTCAACGGCTCGGCATCGCTCTCCTACGGATCGTACAACACCAACAAACAGGCCGTGCAGGTTTCGTCGGGCCTCATGGGCGGCCACTGGGCCGTGGATGCACGCCTGACCCATATCGGTTCGGACGGCTACATCGACCGCGGAGCCACGGATCTTAAATCCTACATGTTCCAGGGTGCCTATTACAACGGCAATACGATGCTGAAACTGGTATCGTTTGGCGGCAAGGCCAAGACCTACCTCACCTATAACGGCGTCACGAAGGAGGACATGAAGCGCTACGGACGCCGGTACCACGACAGCGGGCAGTACGTCACCTCGGACGGCCCCTTCGTACTGGCCGATGGCACGCACGTCGACTACTACGACGACCAGACGGACAACTACCTGCAGATCAACAACCAGCTGATCCTCAACCACCGTATCAACGACCGCTGGGTGATGAACGCCACGGCGTTCTACACGTACGGATACGGCTATTACAGGCAGTACAAGGACGACGCATGGCTGGCGGGCTACACCAACCTGCAGAGCGACATCGAACAGGCCGACCTGATTCGCGAAAAGATCATGCGCAACCACCTGGGAGGCATCAACGCCTCGGCCGCCTACTCGGTACGCAACCTCGACCTCACGTTCGGCGGTTCGTGGAGCTATTACTCCTGTCCCCACTGGGGCACGCTGGACTGGGTGGACGGCCTGAAGAAAAGCGACATCCGGGGGCGCTGGTACGACAACGATGTCGACAAACAAGACGCCAACGTCTTCGTGCGCGCCAACTGGACAGTCGCCCGGGGGTTGCGCCTGTTCGCCGACATGCAATACCGCTATGTGCATTACCAGGCATGGGGCGTCAACGACAACTACAACTGGGACACCTCCGCGATGCAGCCTATCGACGTAGATAAGAAATACCATTTCTTCAACCCGCGCGCGGGCATCCATTACACGCTCGCCGACCGCCACAACTTCTACGCATCGTTCGCCGTCGCACAGAAGGAGCCTACGCGCAGCGACTTCACCGACCGTTATATGTTCTCCGGCGACAACTCCTATCCTTCGTCCGAGAAACTCTACGACTATGAACTTGGCTACCGGTACGACACGCCGAAATTCAGCGCAGGCGTGAACCTCTACTACATGAAATACAAGGATCAGCTGGTCGCCACGGGCATGGTCAACGACGGCGACGATGCCCTGAACACGAACGTGGAGGACAGCTACCGCCGGGGCATCGAACTTTCGGCGCAATGGAAAGCCACGGGCTGGTTCACGCTCAGCGGGCACGCAACGTTCAGCCAGAACAGGATCGAGGATTACGTCGACGCCCTCAAGGACAGCCCCACCTTCGGACAGAACCTGGGCGACATGACCATCTCCTACTCGCCCGACGTAATCGCCGGGGTGCTCTTCGACTTCCACTGCAAGGGCTTCGAGGCCGTATTCCACACGCAGTATATTGGCAAGCAGTATTTCACGAACAACGAAATCGACGCCCTGTCGCTCGACAGCTATTGCACGACCAACCTCAACCTGGGCTATACGCTCCGCACGAAAGCCGCCCGCAGCGTCCGCTTCGGGCTCATGGTCTACAACCTCTTCGATTCGGAGTACTGCGGCAACGGGTACGGCTATTCCTACATGGACGACGGCAAGCGTACGGACGTCGCCCTCTACTTCCCGCAGGCCCCGCTGAACGTGCTGGCCAACGTGACGGTGAAATTCTGAGAACAGATGGACTGGAAACTCGTACTGCAAATCGCTGGGGTCGTGCTGGGGCTGCTCTACCTGTGGCTGGAATACCGGGCCGACATCCGCTTGTGGATCGTCGGGCTCATCATGCCGCTGGTGCACGGTGCACTCTACTACAAGGCCGGGCTCTATGCCGACTGCTCGATGCAGGCCTACTACGTACTGGCCGGCCTTTACGGGTGGATCGTATGGCATAACGCACCGCGCAGGAAAGCAGCGGCCGACCGGATCGGGCATACGCCCCTGCGCCAAGCTGCGGGGCTGATCGCCGTCTACGCCGCAGCGCATACGGGCATCTACTTCCTGCTCGTGGGATTCACCAACAGCACCGTGCCGTTCTGGGACGCGATGACCACGGCCGGAAGCATCGTGGCGATGTGGATGCTCTCGCGCAAGTACGTCGAGCAATGGCTCGTATGGCTGGCCGTAGACCTGGTAACGGTGGGGCTGTACCTCTACAAAGGCATCCCGCTGACGGCAGGCCTGTACGCCCTCTACTCGGCGCTGGCAGTCGCGGGCTACCTTCGCTGGAAAGCAAAAATGCGCGCATAGCAATCCGGCCTCAAAATGACGGAAGGCCGTCCCCTGCTACGGGGACGGCCTTCGTTTTCCGAGTATCCGGGCCGCTGTGCCAAATGCCCTATTTCACATCGGTGAGGTAGACATTACGGAACTCCAGGGTGCCGCCTTCGCTCTGGAGCGCAATGTAGCCCGTGCGGTTCGTACCCGAACATTCGTTCTGCAATATGCCGTTGATATAGACGGTCATCCGGTCACCCTGGCAAACGATCTCGGCCTCGTTCCACTCGCCTGCAGGCTTCTCGCAACCGGCATCGCCGATACGCGCCTTTATAGGGAATTTGCCGACGGGTTCGATCCCGGCGGCCCTTGCACCCCCGAGCAACACCAGGTCGCCCGCACGCCCGGCCATGAGCTGGCATTCGATCCCTTGAGGCCAGACCTTGTCGCCCTCCTGCACGCGCTGGAAAATGCCGCTGTTCGTAGCTTCGCCGATCCAGCGCCACTCGGCGTGGAGCCTGTAATCGCCGTACTGCCGCGCGGTACGCATGTAGCCGAACGGCTGCCCCGCGATACGGATATTGCCGTCCCGGACGGTGAATACCTCCCCGGCAGGCACTTCGCCCAGGCTGTCGACAACGCATACCCAACCCGCAAGGTCTTTGCCATTGAAAAGTTCGGTTCGGGCATTTCCGCCGCACGAACCCAAAGCCAGCGCACAAACCAGCGCTACGAAAAGAAATCGGATATTCATAGTTTATCGAGTATTTGATCGGACAATCTCAGGGCCGGGCAGGATCCGGCACAGCGGCTATTCGGGCAGGCCGTGTTCCCCGACATAGGCCAGTATCTCCTCGCGCAGGGACTTGGGCGTAACGTTCTGCCGCAGCACGAGCAGGTAGGAATTGCGGATCTGCGTCCGGATAAAGGCATCGGGCAGGTCGCCCGTCGTGCGGATGTCGTTCCAGTGCTTTTTGCTCGAATGCCACGCAGGCGTGACGTCGGGATACTCCTCGCGCAGGGAAACCGCCTCGTCGGGATCGCACTTCACGGCGACCCGCCCGAAATTCTCCATATCGGCATAGGCATACATCTTCCCGCCGACCTTGTAGACCAGCGTAGTTTCGTCGAAGGGCGTACATTCCTCGGTCAGGGGCAGCGACAGGCAGTAGTCGCGAAAAGCCAGGACATCCATAGCAAACTGATTTTCGGGTAAAGATATGAAATTTTTGGCACACGGATTGCGTTCCAGCCATAAGTAAAACCAAAATCAAGGAAACGATGAAAAAAATTCTCCTCTGTGTATCCCTGCTCTCGATGTTCGCGGCAGGCTTCGTAGGCTGCTCGCAAAAGCGGGAGTGGAACCACGAACAACGCAAGGCCATGCGCGAAGCGCTGCGCAGCTACCGCCAGATGGTTTACCTCGACGACCTGACCGACGCCGAGTTCGTACTCTTCACCGACCAGGTGGCCGGGGAGCTGGAAGGCACCTATCCCGTCTACGCGACCTTCGTGGAGATGCCGGGCGTAACCGACACGGTCGACATGGTGGTCGTCACGACCATCGTGGACGAACTGAACGCCGACGCACGCAACATGCGGCATATCTTCCCCTACAACTACCTCGTAGCGCAGGGCGTGCTCCCCGCGGGCCTCGACCACGACCAGCAGAAGGCTTTTTACAACTGCTTCGCCGGGAAGGTGAACGCCACCTACAACACGATGTCGCAGTTCTTCAACGCCATCCTGGCCGATACGACCGACATGTCGCAGCTGCGCCAGTTGCAGGGGCAGTGCGCCAACGACCTTTTCGAATGGGTGATTACCGAAGTCGATGTCATCGAGAGCGTCAACTGACGCATCGCACGACCAAACGCAGCCGGGCGGGATTTTTTGGAAAAATCCCGCCCGGCTATCTTTACCCCGCCACTCCGCGTAACATGCGCTACACCTCCGGCACCGTGCACGAACACGACGTCTCGGGGCGTTTGTCGTAAAATTCCTTGGACACCACGATCCGGATTGCCTTGTGGAGGATTGAGAATTCGAGCGGCGTTTCGCCCAGCAGCTCCCCGTCCACCTCGACCGATATTTCGGGCGACGACTCGATGCGGATACGGCTGCCGCGCTCCTGGAGGATATGCCGGATACGGTATATGCCGCCGTTGAACAGGTAGTGGAACCGGAACAGCAGGTGCCAGAAATGCACCGGCCGGATGAGCGACACGTCGAGCATGCCGTCGTCGGCCACAGCCTCGGGAAGCTGCTGCATACCACCGCCGTTGTACTTGCAGATACCGATGGCGATGCTCAACAGCAGGTTGTTGTAGACCAGCCGGTCATCGACCCACACCTTCATTCCGGTGGATTTATAACGGAAGAATTGCCTGACCAGACACCATGTGTAGATCCAGCGGTTCTTGCGCCCCTTCTTCTTGAGGTGCGAGAACTTGCGCACCACATGGGCGTCGAAGCCCGCACCCGCGACGTTGGCCATGTAACGGCTCTGGCGGTAGTGCGACTCCTCGTAAGAGACCACGCCCACGTCCTGCAGGAACGAATACCCTTCGCTGATCGCCTTCACGGCGTCCTGGTAGCGGTTCGAAATACCGAACGTGCGCACCCAGTCGTTGCCCGTACCGACGGCGACCACCGCAAGCAGCACCTCGTCGGGGCAGACCTTCTGCTGGATGAACAGCCCGTTGACCACCTCGTGCAGGGTGCCGTCGCCCCCGACGACGATGATATGCCGATACCCCTCGTTGACGGCCGTCACGGTAAGTTCCGTGGCGTGGAACTTATGTTCCGTGAAGACCGGTTCGCAAAGTATCTGCGCATCGCGCAGGTAGCGCGATATCTGCGGGAAATGGTCAAGCCCGCGGCCGCCTCCGGCCACGGGATTGACGATGACGAACCATTTGACCTTTCCGGCTTCCAAAACACGCTACTTTTTGGGGATGTTGCGCAGCGTGTCGACCATGAACTCGTAGAACTTGCCGACCGAAGCGATCTCCACCTTCTCGTCGGGCGAGTGCGGGTAACAGATCGTGGGGCCGAACGAGATCATGTCCATCTTGGGGTATTTGCTGCCGATGATGCCGCACTCCAGCCCGGCGTGAATCGCCGTCACGGCGGGCTGCTTGCCGTAAAGGGCTTTGTACGAAGCGGTCATGACCTTCAGGATCGGCGAATCCATGTCGGGGTTCCATCCGTCGTAGCTGCCCGAAAGCTGCACCTTGGCGCCGGCCAGTGAGAACACGGCGGCAATGGCCTCGCCCAGCGCGGCCTTTTCGGTGTTGACCGAACTGCGCAGCAGGCATTGCAATTTGACCGTCTTTCCGTCGGACACCACGCGTGCGAGGTTGCTCGAAGTCTGCACCAGCCCCGGCATGGCCATCGACATCTTCTGCACACCGTCGGGGCAGCCGACCACTGCCTTCGTAAGTTTCTCAGCCACCTCGCGGGCAACCATCTCCGCAGGGGCTTCGCACTCCCTGATCTTGACCGACACGGCATCCTCGATGCCCGCGTATTCGGCCTTGACGACCTTCTCATACGCCTTCAGCTCCTTGGCGAATGCCTCGTACTCTTTCGTTTTGACCATCACCACAGCCTCGGCCTCGCGGGGGATGGCATTACGCAGGCCGCCGCCGTCCACCGAACACAGCAACACGGCGTGCGACGCCGAAGCGGCGTTCAGGAAGCGGAACAGCACCTTGTTGGCATTGGCACGCTGGCATCCGATCTGGATGCCCGAATGGCCGCCCTTGAGCCCCTTGACCGTGATCTTCGCAGCGGTATAATTCCGCACGGGCGTCTTCTCCGCCGCATATTTGAAGGTGACGTTGGCATCGAGCCCTCCGGCGCAGCCCACATACAGCTCGCCTTCGGTCTCCGAGTCGAGGTTCAGCAGGATATCGCCGCGGAGCAGGCCCTTTTTCAGCCCGAAGGCACCATCCATGCCGGTCTCCTCGGTTGCGGTAAACAAAGCTTCGAGGGGGCCGTGCACCAGCGTGTCGTCCTCCAGCACGGCAAGGATCGCCGCGGCGCCGATGCCGTTGTCGGCCCCGAGCGTCGTGCCGTCGGCCGTGACCCATTCGCCGTCGATGTAGGCGTCGATGGGGTCTTTGGTGAAGTCGAACTTCTTATCGTTGTTCTTCTGGGGCACCATGTCGAGGTGCGCCTGCAGGATGACGCCTTTGCGGTCTTCCATCCCTTTCGAGGCAGGCTTGCGGACATAGACGTTGTGCGCAGCGTCCTCCTTGCATTCCAGTCCCCGGGACTTGGCGAAATCCATGACGTACTTGCGAATCTTCTCCTCGTGCGACGAGGGGCGCGGGATGCGGGCGATCTGAGCAAAATGTTTCCAGACGAGCGCCGGCTTGAGCGCAGACAGGTTCTTGTCCATAACTATTCGGTTTTTAGGTTTGATTGTTCGGGTTCTTTCCGGGTATCCCCGGCATATTTGTCGAATGCGTCGACGATGTATTTGACCAGTTGGTGGCGCACGATGTCGCGTTTGTCGAACTCCACGATGCCGATCCCCTCGACACCGCGCAGGATCTCCATCGAGCGGGTCAGCCCGCTGTCGCTTTTCTTCGGCAGGTCGATCTGCGTCACGTCGCCCGTGACGATGAACCTGGCGTTGCGCCCCATGCGCGTGAGGAACATCTTGATCTGCGACAGGGTCGTATTCTGCGCCTCGTCGAGGATGACGAACGCATTGTCGAGCGTACGGCCGCGCATGTAGGCCAGCGGCGCGATCTGCACCGTCCCCTCCTCGAGGTATTTCGCCAGCTTGGCCGGCGGGATCATGTCATTCAGCGCATCGTAGAGGGGTTGCAGGTAGGGGTCGAGCTTCTCCTTCATGTCACCCGGCAGGAACCCGAGTTTCTCGCCCGCCTCGACCGCCGGACGCGTGAGGATGATACGCCGCACCTCCTTCTCCTTCAACGCGCGCACGGCCAGCGCGATGGCCGTATAGGTCTTGCCCGACCCGGCGGGGCCCACGGCGAACAACAGGTCGTTTTTGTCGTAAAGTTTCACCAGCTTTTGCTGGTTGACCGTACGCGCGCGAATGATATTGCCGTTGTTGCCGTAAACGATGACGTCCTTGTCAGCCGGGGCTTCCTGTCCGGCGATATCACCGGCGAAAGCCTGGCCGATGACTTCGGACGAGATGTGCCCGTATTTGAGGTAATAGGCCACCAACCCCTCCATATGCCGGCCGAACCGTTGGGTTTCGGCCTCCGAGCCCAGCACTTTGAGCGACGAACCGCGCGCTACGATCCGGAGTTGGGGATGGAGCGCCTTGATCTGGTCGAGGTAGACATTCCGGGGGCCGTAGAGCTCCCGGGGGTCGACACCCTCGATGGTGATCTCTTTTCCGACAGCTTCGGTCATAGGCTAAAACAGGTAACCGACGCTCAGGGCGACGTTATACGAACGGAGCTTGTCGAGGCGGCTGCCGTCGGGCAGCACCACGTCCTCCTTGCCTTTGAACTGGCCGTTGTAACGCAGGTCGATGAGCATGTGCCCCAGCAATTTGACGCCCGCACCCACCGTATAGGACATCGTGGGACGTACGCGGCCGAAATCCAGCAGGTCGCCGCCCGACTTCTGTTTGCAGTCGTTCATCACGGTGAACACCGGGCCCGCATAGAACCGGAACGGCCTGAGCAGGCGCAGCGACACGAGCACCGGGACGTCGATCGAGTTCGACTTGAGGTTGATCTCCTTCGCCCCTTCGGGTTTGATGCGGAGCCCCTGGCGCACATACAGGATCTGAGGCTCGATGGCGAAGGCGCCCAGATTTACCGCCGTGACGATACCGGCCTGCCAGCCCAGTTTATTCTTGACATCGGTCTTCGACATGTTGGTCGTATAATCGGGGACGTTGATACCGCCGATCACCCCCCACTCGACCCGCGTGCGGGGGCGCTGCGCTAAAGCCGGCCATACGCAGGCCCCCAACAGCAGGGTTATTACAATTTTACGAATCATTGAACAACTGTTTATTTGATTTTCAACTTGATACTTGCCCAGAGCATATAACCCACGCAGAGGGCGACGAACAGCATCCCCAGGTGGGGGTTCCCCGTCCAGCGGATGATTGCCCCGCATACGGGCCCCGAGACGGCCCCGGCGGCAATCGCCATAATCATCAGCCCCGCGACCCCGTTGGCCTGTTCGGGTACGGCTTTGGTCGCCACGGCATAGAAGGTGGCGAAGACGCAGGCCATGGCGAAGCCCATCAGCCCGACGGCCGCATAAATCGCAGCCTCGTTGCGTACGAAAAGCAGCACCACGCAGAGCACCAGCGCCCCGGCCATATTCCAGCTCAGGTATTTCACGTCCGAAAGGCGCACCAGCACCCAGGCCCCGACCAGCGTACCGACGATGCGGCAGGCATAGAAACCCGTAGTGGTGAGGATCGAATCGGGGTTGTCGATCAGCCGTACCGAGAGGAACCCGATCCCGACGTCCCCGGCGATGAAACACGCCACACCCAGCGTACACAACAGGACTGCCCTGTTCCTCAGCAGCCGGAAACAATCGGACATCCCCGCCGCATGCCCGCTGCGTTCGGGTTCGGCCACGGCGGTAAATTGCAGCCAGATGCCGCCCAGCACGGTGAGCCCGGCATAGATCGGCAGCAGCAGGCGCCACGAACCCGTGAGCGCCACGAGCGCCGTGACGATGGGCGCCAGCAACAGCAGCGAGGTATTGCGGAAAATCTGCCCCACGGTCAGGTAGCTCGTCATCCGCTCGCCCGGCACGATGGTCGCCAGCAGGGGGTTGACCGCCACCTGGAGCGCCGTATTGCCGATGCCGAGCAGCCCGAAGCCGGCGAAGTACCAGCCCAGTGCGCAGCCCTCGCCCGCGAGGAAGGGCACCAGCAAGCCGGCGATCGTGAATGCATAGCCGATCATCGACATGGCCTTGCGGCCGATGCGGTTCATCAGTGCCGCCAAGGGGGTCGACAGGACGAGGAACCAAAGGAACACCATCGTGGGCAGGAAACTCACGGCCGCCTGCTGCGATGCGGGAAATTCGGTGGCGATACGCCCCGAGATCGGAGCCACGATATCGCAGAACCCCATGATAAAGAAGCCCATAAGCACGGGCCAGAGAACACGTTTATCTACTTTGTCGACACGCATCGGCGACGATTTTTTATCCATACGATTTTTCAAAGTTACGTTTTTTTGGCGAAACGCGAAACATCGACCCGTTTTTTTCACCCCTTACTGCAACTTGCACGCCCGAATCGGCACGGCACCGCCTCCCCGTACGCCACGGAATCCCTGCTGGATTTTTTTACGATACAAACGTCGCCGGCGACTTGCATATTATCTGTTTTTTCTTATCTTTGTCCTCAGACTAAACAGATCCGACAATGTTAATGACCGCATTCCCCATAACGTTGCCGCTCGAAGACCCGATTCTGAAATTCCTGCTGATCCTGGTCATCATTCTGGCGGCACCGTTGTTACTGAACAAACTCAAAATCCCCTATTTGCTGGGGCTCATCATCGCAGGTGCGGTGATCGGCCCCCACGGCCTGAACCTGGTTCTGCGCGACAGCAGCATCATCCTCTCGGGAACGGCCGGCCTCCTGTACATCATGTTCCTGTCGGGGCTGGACATGGACATGTCCGATTTCAAGAAAAACAGCTGGCGCAGCCTCATCTTCGGGCTCTACACCTTCTGCGTGCCGCTCGGGCTCGGCATCCTGGCCGGGTATTACATCCTGGGCTTCCCGATTTACTCCTCGATCCTGCTGGCCGGGCTCTTCGCCTCGCAAACCCTCATCGCCTACCCCATCGTCAGCAAACTCGGCATCTCGCGCGACAAGGCCGTCACGATCGCGGTCGGCGGCACGGTCATCACCGACACGCTCGCCCTGCTGCTGCTCACGGTCATCGTCGGGATGGCCACGGGCAATGTCGACGAGACATTCTGGTGGAGGCTCAGCGCCTCGGTACTGCTCTCGATCGGCATCATCCTGTTCCTGTTCCCGCTGCTGGCGCACTGGTTCTTCAAACATTGCAGCGACAGCGTATCGCAGTATATCTTCGTGCTGGCGATGGTATTCCTGGGAGCCTACCTCGCCCACATGGCCGGGCTGGAGCCGATCATCGGCGCCTTCCTCTCGGGACTGGCCCTCAACCGCCAGATCCCCCGCACCTCGCCCCTGATGAACAGGATCGAATTCGTGGGAAACGCCATCTTCATCCCCTTCTTTCTGATCGGCGTGGGCATGCTCATCGACTACCGGGCGTTCTTCCGCGACTGGGAGAGCATCGAAGTGGCGCTGGTGATGATCGCCCTGATTACGCTCGCGAAATTCCTCGCGGCCTATTTCACACAAAAGACCTTCCGGCTCTCGAACGACCAGCGTACGGTGATCTTCGGGCTGAGCAGCGCCCATGTGGCGGCGACGCTCGCGGCCGTCATGGTCGGTTACAACGTCATACTCGGGCATACGGCGGACGGCGAACCGATCCGCCTGCTGAGCGAAAGCGTCCTGAACGGCACGATCCTGATGATCCTCGCCACCTGCACCGTCTCGACCTTCACCACGCAACGGGGCGCACACAACATCGCAATGCGCAATGCGCAGGACGACGACAAGGAGCCGCAGGAGGAAGACCATATCCTGATCCCGCTCGCCAACGAGCAGACCGCCTACGAACTGGTCTGCCTGAGCATGACGCTCAAAAAGGCCAAGGAGCGGAACGGGCTGTATGCGCTGAACGCCATCGACAACAAGGTCGAAGACCCCAACCTCGAAAAACAGGGGCGCAAACTGCTCGACATGGCGGCGCAGGCGGCGGCATCGGCCGACAATTACATGCAGCAACTGCTCCGCTACGACGTGAACATCGCCAACGCCATCGTCAGCGTGGTCAAGGAGCGCAATATCTCCGACATCGTGATGGGTATGCACCACGACCGTACGCCGGGCGGGTCGGGCATCGGCAGGATGGCCGCCGACCTGCTGGGCTACAGCAACGTCACCACGTTCTTCTACCACCCCGAACAACCGCTCACCACCGTCAAGCGGCACCTGGTCATCGTGCCCGAAAAAGCCGAGAAAGAGGCCGGGTTCCAGCTCTGGATGCAGAAATTACGCAACCTGGCCGAGAATTCGAGTGCCAGGATCGTCTTCTACGCCCCGGCCAGCACGATGCAATACCTGCGGCCTTCGCGCGGAAAACGCTCGTCGAAAGCCGAATACGTGGTTTCCGACTGCTGGAACGACCTAACGGCGCTGACCTATGAAACCAAACGCGACGATTGCCTGTGGGTGGTGATGAGCCGCCGCGACCGGCTCTCCTACCACCCCGCCATGAGCAAGGTGCCGGGGTATATGGAGCAGTTCTTCGCCGGGCACAGTTTCGTGCTGGTCTATCCCGTACAGGCGGGCGATACGGACAACCGCTATCTGTAACGTACGCCCGGGCAACCGGTGCGGGGAGTTTCCCGTTTCCGGATTTTATACTACCTTTACGGGTGACGGATGCACCCCGGAAAAACCCGGACAGGTTTGGTTTTGCGGCCGCCTTGTATTATCTTTGCATCAGAAAAAAGAAATAGAGTATGAGTCTCGTAGCAATCGTGGGCCGTCCGAATGTCGGCAAAAGCACCCTCTTCAACCGTCTGGTAGGCCAGCGAAAGGCCATCGTCGATGCCACGGCCGGAACCACCCGCGACCGCCATTACGGTAAGACCGACTGGAACGGCAGGGAATTTTCCGTGATAGACACGGGCGGCTACACCGTCAATTCGGAAGATATCTTCGAGGACGAAATCCGCCGCCAGGTATTGCTGGCGATCGACGAAGCCGACGTGATCCTCTTCCTGGTCGAAGTCAAGACCGGCATCACCGACCTCGACATGCTGATGGCCGATCTCCTGCGCCGCACATCGAAAAAGGTGATCCTCGTCTGCAACAAGGTCGACAACAACGACCAGATATACTCTTCGCACGAGTTCTATGCCCTGGGGCTGGGCGATCCCTACTGCATCAGTTCGATGAGCGGCAGCGGCACGGGCGACCTGATGGATGCCATCCTCGCGGCGCTGCCCGCCGAGGCCGTGGCCGAAGAGGAGGAGAACCTGCCGCACATCACCATCGTGGGGCGTCCGAACGTCGGCAAATCGTCGATGACCAACGCCCTGCTGGGCGAGGAGCGCAATATCGTGACCTCGATCGCCGGCACCACGCGCGACTCGATCCACACCCGCTACAACAAATTCGGGATGGACTTCTACCTCGTGGACACGGCGGGTATGCGCAAGAAGGGCAAGGCGATGGAAGACCTCGAATTTTACTCGGTGATGCGTTCGATCCGCGCCATCGAAAATTCCGACGTCTGCATCCTGATGCTCGACGCACAGCAGGGGCTCGAATCGCAAGACCTCAACATCCACAACCTGATCGTCCGCAACCGCAAGGGTTGCGTGATCGTGGTCAACAAATGGGATCTGGTCGAGAAGGACAACAATACGATGAAGGAGTGGACGGAGTTCCTGAAGAAGAAACTCGCACCGTTCAACGATATTCCGATCATCTTCACCTCGGTTCTGAGCAAACAACGCATTTTCGACGTACTCCAGACGGCCATCCGGGTCTACGAGTCGCGCAAACGCCGCATCTCGACCTCGGCGCTCAACGATTTCCTGCTGCCGCTGATCGAAAATTACCCGCCGCCCGCGACCAAGGGCAAATACATCAAGATCAAATATGTAACCCAGTTGCCGACGCCGACGCCGCAGTTCGCGTTCTTCGTCAATCTGCCGCAGTACATCAAGGAGCCTTACCGCCGCTTCCTCGAAAACAACATCCGCGACCACTGGGATTTCTCCGGTGTACCGATGCAGATCTACTTCCGGCAGAAATAAGGACGGGCTGCGGCATCGTCAGGTCTTGTCACCGGAGAAATCCGGCCTCGACATTCCCCCTAAATCCCCCTTTGGCAAAGGGGGACTTTTACAAACCGGGATGCCGATGCAAATCTACTTCCGGCAGAAATAAGGACGGGCTGCGGCATCGCCCGGTCTCGTCACCGGAGAAATCCGGCTCTAACATTCCCCCTAAATCCCCCTTTGACAAAGGGGGACTTTTACAAACCGGGATACCGATGCAGATTTGCTTCCGGCAGAAATAAGGAGGAGAATATCTGCCCTGCCATTCGCACAAAACAAAAAGGGACGACATGCAGTGTCGTCCCTTTTTAAACTCCGTTACGCTTCCCGCCGTCGCGCCAATAGCTTACGCGCCGTATCGGAGAGCAGCACCACGACACCGGCAAGGATCGCAGTATCCTTTATCACCAGCCGTCCCGCGCCCGAGAGCAACGGGAACCCGTATTCCCCGCTGCCCAGATCCGGCACCCAAACTTCGGGCGTAGTCACCAGAAACGACAGCGTGCCGAGCGTCATAATCACGGCCAGCAGCTCCCCGGCCAGGCCGATGCGGGCCGAGAAGAACCCAAGGAAGGTCAGGATGCCGATTCCCATAATCAGCAACCCCAGCCCGTGGGAAAAGCCATAGGTGTTGTTCTTTTCATGCCACGCATGCTTTGCAGCATCGTATTCGCCCTCCTTGAGTTTATAATCCCTGTACTCGGGTGCTTTTTCGTTGTAGAAGAAACTCATGAAGGGACTGTTCGCCACGAAGGGCACGATGCCTTCGGCTTCGTAATTCCGGAATTTAAGTCCGCCGATCCAGACAAAAATGATAAGGATAGCCACCCGGATCATCCCCAGGCCGAGCCGTTGTGCGTTGGCCGCAATTTTCAGAAAGCCGTAAAACAGGCAGGAAAGTCTTTGCATCATATTCGTTTTTCGTTAATTGTCCGATGATGCAAAGATCTGGATTCAGGATCGCACACGCGATGGCAGGAATGCCGGAAATGTTGGGAATTATTCCCTTTTTTCGCGCTGCCGGAACCCGGTGATGCTCTCGCCGTTCATTTTAGCGAAGAAACGGCTGAAAGCCGCGGTATCCTCATAGCCCAGCAGGTAAGCGATCTCCTTGGCACTTTTCGGGGTATAGAGCAGCAGGCGGCGCGCCTCGGCATTGACCCGGTCGTGGATGATGTTCAGCGGCGAGGGCTGCCCGCACGAGGCGAAGAGGTTGGCGAGCGTCTTGGGCGACCGGTGAAGCAGCCCGGCATAGTCCTGCACCCGTTTCTTCGTCCGGAAATGCTCGTCGACCAGCACATAGTAGCGGCGCACCGTGTCGAAGAGTTTTTCACGGTCGGCACCGACGGAGAAATGCTCGCGCGCGATGCGCGTACATATGATAATAAACCGTTTGAGCTGCATGCGGAGCATCTCTTCGCGCAGACCGTCAACTACCCCGTATTCGGCCCGCAGGTCGTCGACCACCCGTTGCAGGGCGGCCGTGCGCATTTCGGAGAGTTCGAGCCGCAGCACTTCGGAACTGCCGTTGAAAAGCAGTCCGCTGCACGACACCTCGCCGTCATGACCGAAAATGCAGTAGAAATTGCTGTCGAAAGCAAGGATCAGGTATTCGCCCTCGGCGCGCGTCACGTCGAGGGTATGGAGCGGCGTCAGGGGCAGCAGCATCCCAGCCCGGAGCTCCATGGGAATATGGTCGACTTCGAGCCGAAGGCATCCGCGCCTTACCCAGACGAATTTATAGAGCCCGGGGCTGCGATGCAGCGCGGCATCGCGGTAGTCGCTGCACAGGACGAGGTTGCCTTTCAGGGGCGTGCTGAATGTCAGATCCATGGTTCGGAGATTTAGGTTCGGGGAAACAATCGCAAGCGGTATCTCAAAGATAATGCACAAAAATAAAAACACCCGCATTTCGGGCCGAAAAATCGCATCCGCCTTCGGAGGCAGTCAAGGTACGGTTTTCGGCCTGTATAACTTCAGGTTATACCATCATCAGAATTACCGATTTGCAAATCCGTCAAACATAACTTACATTTATAAAAAATCTAACCCGCATAATAAGAAAACCCCATGGACAAAAAGAAACAGCTTACCGCTGAGAACGGCCGGCCGATCGCCGACAACCAGAACATCCAGACCGCAGGCGTCCGCGGCCCCGTGACGCTGCAAGACCCGTGGTTCCTCGAGAAACTCGCGCATTTCGACCGCGAAGTAATCCCCGAACGGCGTATGCATGCCAAAGGCTCGGGCGCATTCGGCACCTTTACGGTGACGCAGGACATCACCGAATACACGCGTGCGTCGATCTTCGCCCGGGTCGGCAAGAAGACCGAATGCTTCGTGCGTTTCTCGACCGTCGCCGGCGAGCGCGGCGCAGCCGATGCCGAGCGCGACATCCGCGGTTTCGCCATGAAGTTCTACACGCCCGACGGCAACTGGGATCTCGTGGGCAACAACACTCCCGTGTTCTTCCTGCGCGACCCGCTGAAATTCCCCGACCTGAACCATGCCGTGAAGCGCGACCCGCGCACCAACCTGCGTTCGGCCAACAACAACTGGGATTTCTGGACGCTGCTGCCCGAAGCGCTGCACCAGGTGACGATCACCATGTCACCGCGGGGCATTCCGGCATCGTACCGCCACATGCACGGATTCGGCAGCCACACATACAGTTTCTATGACAAGGACAACAAGCGCACGTGGGTGAAGTTCCACCTCACGACCCAGCAGGGGATCAGGAACCTGACGGACGCCGAGGCCGAAGCCCTTGTGGGCAAAGACCGCGAGTCGCACCAGAGGGATCTCTACGAGTCCATCGAACGCGGCGATTTCCCGCGCTGGACGATGTACGTGCAGCTGATGACCGAGGAAGAGGCGCGCAACTACAAGCTCAACCCGTTCGACCTGACGAAGGTGTGGTACCACAAGGATTTCCCGCTGCACGAGGTGGGCGTGCTGGAATTGAACCGCAACCCCGAGAATTACTATGCCGATGTCGAGCAAGCGGCGTTCAACCCGATGAACATCGTCGAAGGCATCGGCTTCTCGCCCGACAAGATGTTGCAGGGGCGCCTGTTCTCCTACGGCGACGCACAGCGCTACCGCCTGGGCGTGAACCACACGGAAATCCCCGTGAACAGGCCCCGCTGCCCGATCCACGCCTTCCACCGCGACGGGCAGATGCGCACCGACGGCAACTACGGATCGGCAAAGGGTTACGAACCCAACAGCTACGGCGAATGGCAGGACACCCCCGCCCTCAAAGAGCCGCCCCTGGCCGTGAACGGCGACGTTTACAACTACGACGAGCGCGAACTGGACAGCGACTATTTCACGCAGCCCGGCCTGCTGTGGCGCGTGATGTCGGCAGAAGACCAGAAAGCCACCTGCGAGAATACGGCGCGCGCCATGGGCGATGCCGAGCTGTTCATCAAGCAGCGCCACACGCGCCACTGCTACTATGCCGACCCGGCATACGGCAAGGGAGTGGCCGAGGCGCTGGGCATCTCGCTCGAAGAGGCCCTCAAGGCCGAAGACCCGGCGCATCCTTCGTGGGATCCGCGTAAATGACCGGCGGAATTCCGCGCAGGCAATCCGCGCAGCCCGCTCCGGCAAACCGGTTCGCACCCCACCGCCGGCCACGGCAGGCCGATGCCTGAAAACAGCAGGCGGAAAAACCGCCGGACAATAACGGCAAGGCCGGGCTTTCAGAAAGCCCGGCCTTGCATTTTACCCATGCAGGGATATTTACGGCTGCTGCCGGTTAGGGAAACCTTCAGCCCGGCAACCAGCGTGCCGTCTCTCCCTGTGTATCCCGCACGGACTACTCCCGGGGCACGCTACCGCCCGGCTGCGGGGTTTCGCCGCCCTGAGGCTTATCGCCGCGGCGACGGTTCCTGCCCCCGCGATGGCGGTGTTTGCGGTCACGCGTCCCACGATTGCCTTCGCCGCGCCCGGAGGCGTGGTCGTTATCGGCAGGTGCCGCCTGAGGGACTGCGATCCCGGGATTTTCGGCAGCCGCCGCACCCCGTTCCCGGTCGTTGCGGCGTTCGCGCCCTGCGCGTTCGCCCTTGTCTGCGCGTCCGCGCCCACGGCTTCCGCCGTTCGAACCGCCGCGGCCACGGCCTCCGCCACGGCCACCGCGCCCACGGCCGTTATTGACGGCAGGATTGTATACGGGGCCCGCGCCCACGCTGGCCGGCAATTCGGCCTTGCGGATATCCCTCTCGATGAACTTCTCGATCGCATGGAACTTGCCCTGCTCGTCCTCGCTGACGAACGTCACGGCGCTGCCCGTAGCCGCGGCGCGCGCCGTACGGCCGATACGGTGAATATAATCCTCGGGGTCGTGCGGCACGTCGTAATTGATGACCAGCCCGATATCCTCGATGTCGATGCCGCGCGCCACGATGTCCGTAGCCACCAGGATCGACACCTTGTTGTTCTTGAAGTCGAGCATCACCTCCTCGCGCTGCGCCTGTTCCAGGTCGGAATGCATGGCGGCCACATTGAGTTTCATGCGCTTGAGCGTGTGCGCCAGCTCCTTGACCTTGAGCTTCGACGACGAGAAGATGATCGTCTTCGAATCGGTCGGCTCGGCGAACATCTCGCGGATGATGCCCAGCTTCTGGTTCTCGTAGCAGACATAGGCCGACTGGTCGATCGCCTCGTTGGGTTTCGAAATGGCGATGTTCACCTCGGCGGGATTGCGCAGGATCGTCCTGGCCATCTCGCGTATCTTCGGAGGCAGCGTCGCCGAGAACATGATCGTCTGCCGCTCTTTGGGCATGTAGGAGACGATCTTCATGATGTCCTCGCTGAAACCCATGTCGAGCATGCGGTCGGCCTCGTCGAGGATCAGGCACTCGACGTGCGAAAGGTCGATGCCGCTGTTCTGGATGTGCGAGATCATGCGCCCGGGGGTGGCGATCACCACGTCCGAACCCATCAGCATACCGCGCTTCTGCACATCCCAGCCCTTGCCGTCGCCACCGCCGTATACGACCGTGGTCGACACGGGCAGGTAGTACGAAAATCCCTGGAACTGCTGGTCGATCTGCTGCGCCAGCTCGCGCGTCGGCACGATGATCACCGACTTTATCACATTGTCTTCGTTGCCTTCGATCAACAGCCTGTTGAGCAGCGGCAGCGTGTAGGCCGCCGTCTTGCCGGTTCCGGTCTGGGCGCAACCGATGATGTCGCGGCCCTCCAGGATCACCGGGATGGTGTGTTCCTGGACAGGAGTCATCTCCTGGAAATTCATATCGTCGAGTCCGTCGAGGATCTCATCCTCCAGGTCAAGTTCGTCAAATCGCATCTTACGTTTCAGTTTATTATATCCTTAAATGATTTCTTCTCCGAACAGCGTCGCCGGGGTGCACCCCGTAATACGCACGCGCACATAGTCGCCGACGTCGTGCCGGCCGCGGTCGAAGACCACGACCTTGTTCTGCGACGTCCGGCCCGAAAGTTGCTTTTCGTCGCGCTTCGAACGCCCCTCGACCAGCACTTCGAACTCGCGCCCCACGTCGCGCAGGTTGCTCGCATGCCCCAGTTCGTTTTGCAGGGCGATGATCTCCGAAAGCCGCCGCGACTTCACCTCGTCGGGCACGTCGTCCGGCAGGTGCTCGTGCGCGAAAGTCCCGGGACGCTCCGAGTATTTGAACATGTAGGCAAACTCGTACCCCACCTCGCGCATGAGCGAAAGCGTCGCTTCGTGCTCCTGCTCGGTCTCGCCCGAGAAGCCGGCGATCAGGTCGGTCGTGATGGCGCAATCGGGCAGGTAACGGCGGATGGCGGCGATACGGCCGAGATACCATTCGCGGGTGTACTTGCGGTTCATACGCCCGAGCATCGACGAGGCGCCCGATTGTGCGGGCAGGTGGATCGAGCGGCAGATGTTGGGCATCGAGGCCATGACCTCCAGCAGGCGGTCGCTCATGTCCTTGGGGTGCGACGTGGCGAAGCGCACGCGCAGCGACGGCGAAACCGACGCCACGAGGCGCATCAGTTCGGGGAAGTCCACCTCGCCGGCCTTGTACGAATTGACGTTCTGCCCCAGCAACGTCACTTCGCGGTATCCGTTCTCGAAGAGCGAGCGGGCCTCCGCGACGATCGTTTGCGGGTCGCGGCTCCGTTCGCGGCCGCGGGTATAGGGCACCACGCAGTAGGAACAGAAATTATTGCATCCGCGCATGATGGCCACATAGGCGCTCACGCCGTTGCGGTCGAGCCGCACGGGGGCGATCTCGGCATAGGTCTCCTCCGTGGAGAGCAGGACGTTCACGCCCTTGCCGCCCGCTTCGGCCTCGCGCACCAGACGCGGCAGGTCGCGGTAGGCATCCGGCCCGGCCACGACGTCGACGCCGTAAGGGCCCTCGACCAATTTCTCCTTGAGGCGTTCGGCCATGCAGCCGATGATGCCCACGACGAGCCCCGGTTTGGCCCGGCGGTAGCGTTTCATCTCGGCCAGACGCCCCCAGATACGCTGCTCGGCATTGTCGCGGATCGAGCAGGTGTTGATCAGGATGACATCGGCCTGACCGATATCCTCGGTGTAGACGTATCCCTCCCGCTGCATCAGGGCGACCACGACCTCCGTGTCGCCGACATTCATCTGGCAGCCGTAGGTTTCGACGAAAAGTTTGCGTCCGGCGCCCGACAGGGGGCGCAATGTATTCGTATTGAGTTTAAATTCCACGTTCCAAATTTCCGTTATTCCGCGTGTATCTCGTTCTTGTCGGGGAACTGTTTGAACCCTTCGCCGAACGTCTCGTAGGCATCGGTCACGACCACGAACGCCGCCGGGTCGATCTCTTTGATCTTATGTTGCACGAGGTGCACCTCCTTGCGGCTCACGACCAGGAAGATCATGTCCCGCGAAGCGTCCGTATACATCCCCTTCGACTTGATGTAGGTCGCACTGCGGTCGAGGTCTTCGATGATGAAGCGTTTGAGCGCCTGATGGTGGTCGCTGATGATGAAGAGCAGCTTGTCGTACGACGCTCCGTTGAGCAGGTAGGCGATCACACGCGAGGTGATATAAATCGTGATGAGCGAATAGAGCGTCAGCATCCAGCCGTTCGAAGCGGCTTCGCCCGTCCCCAGCCCGAAGCCGATGACGGCCAGGCCGGACAGCACGACGAAACCGTCGGCCAGGAAGATGCCCGACGAGAACTTGATGCCCGCGAATTTCTGCAACAGCATCGCCACGATGTCGGTGCCGCCCGTGGTCGCCTGCTGGCGCACGACGATGCCCTGCCCCACGCCGATGACGACGGCGCCGATGACGCACGTCAGCAGCAAGTCGTTCGACAGGTCGAGCCGCCCGTTCAGCAGCAGCGACGGATCGAGGCTCTCGACCGCCGCGGCGTCGGGATAGACCAGCCGCGTGAGCACGTTCATGAAGCCGGGCGTATAAAGCGCAGCCAGCACCGTACGCGTTCCGAACTGCCCGCCGAAAACCAGCATCGCAACGAGCATCAGCGGCACGTCGAACATATAGCCGAACGTACCCACCTGGATCGACGGAAAAATGTTGTGCAGCACGATACCCATACCGTACACGCCTCCCGGCACGAAATTGTAAGGGTTCACAAACAGCACGAAGCCGGCACCCATGACCGAACACCCGAAAAAGATCAGGAACCACGAGCGCCACCACGCCCACGAGCCCATAGGTTCCAGTAATGCTTTCGTATTCATACCCTGTTATACATTTAAAGTATGCAAAGATACGATATTCCCCCGAATCCGCCAGCAGAACGGCGCGGATTTTTCACGCCGGGCTTCCGTTTCCGGATTTTTTAATTATATTTGCATTATACAAACCCTTGGAAAACCGTTATGATCCTCACATATTACACCGCTACCACCATGATTATCATCGCCTATCTGCTGGGCTCGATTCCGAGCGCCGTGTGGATCGGCAAGAAATATTACGGCATCGACATCCGCGAATACGGCAGCAAGAACGCCGGTACGACCAACATGCTGCGCGTGCTGGGCAGGCGGGCCGCACTGCCCGTATTCGGGCTCGATTTCCTGAAGGGGTTCGTGGCGGTGACGATCATCGACCTGATGAAATACGACAGCGTATTCGCCGACGGGGCCAATGAAAACTGGTTCTACATCCTGCGTTTCATAGCCGTGTTCGCCGCCGTGGTGGGACACATCTTCCCGATCTTCGCCAATTTCCGGGGCGGCAAGGGCGTAGCGACGCTCGTCGGAGCCATCATGGGCGTCAACGCCCCGCTCGTACTGCTCTGCTTCGGCGTATGGTTCCTGGTGCTGATGGTCACCCACTACGTGTCGCTGGCCTCGATGGTCGCAGGCTGTTCCTTCCCGATCTTTACGCTCATGTCGCCGAAGGTCAACCACCTGGTGCCGTTCGTGGTTTTTTCGTTCATCATCGCCATCCTGCTGATTTACACCCACCGCAAGAACATCGAGCGGCTGAAGGCCGGCACCGAATCGAAGATATACATCTGGAAACCCCGGCATGTAAAAGTCGACCCGGAAGAAGCCAAAGACAAGGGAGCAAACAAATAAGGCTCCGGAAGCTTCCCCACAGGACTTTTTGGAGCAAAAAGTAAGCACAATAGGATAAAAAATGCGGGCACCCTGCTGGAAAATCGTTTTTTTGTCTATCTTTGCACCGGACATTAGGACGCAATCATGTTAGAGGAAAACCTGATAAAAATATACGAGACGAGTTTCCGCGAGAACCGTGAAATGCCGGCACTGACCGACTATTTCAAGGGCGAAACATTCTCGTATTACGAGATGGCCAAGGAGATCGCCAAGCTGCACCTCCTGTTCAAAAAGGCCGGCGTAAAGAAGGGCGACAAGATAGCGCTGATCGGGCGCAACAATCCCCGGTGGTGCATCACCTACATCGCCACGATCTCCTACGGCGCCGTAATCGTCCCGATATTGCAGGATTTCGCCCCGGCCGACATCATCCACATCATCAACCACTCGGAAAGCAAGCTGCTCTTTCTGGGCGACAACTTCTGGGACATCATCGAAGAAGACCAGATACGCCAGATCGAGGCCGTGTTTTCGCTCACCGATTTCCACGCCATCTACGAACGCAACGGCAAGGCGCTCACCAAGTTCCAGCGCGATATCCTGAAAAACTACCGTTCGAAATATCCGCGCGGGTTCAGCGTAAACGACATCAAGTACCCCGAGATCCCCAACGACGAGGTCATCCTGCTCAACTACACGTCGGGCACCACGGGCTATTCGAAGGGAGTGATGCTCACGGTGAACAACCTCACGGGCAACGTAAGTTTCGCCCGCGGCATGGTCAACACGCAGACCGGCACCCACTATTTCCGCAAGGGCGGACGCACGCTGTCGTTCCTGCCGCTGGCCCACGCCTACGGCTGCGCGTTCGATTTCCTTTCGCCGCTGGCCGTCGGCGGGCACATCACCCTGCTGGGTAAAATCCCGTCGCCCAAGATCCTGCTGGAAGCCATGTCCGTGGTCAAGCCGACGATCATCTGCTGCGTACCGATGATCCTCGAAAAGGTCTACCGCAAGCAGGTGATGCCGATGCTCGAAAAAGGCCCGATGTCGATCGCCGTCAAGATTCCGCTGCTCAACACGGCCATCTACTCGGTGATCCGGAAAAAACTGCTGGATGCCTTCGGCGGCAACGTCGACATATTCATCGTCGGCGGCGCCCCGATGAATCAGGAGACCGAATCGTTCCTGATGAAGATCAAGTTCCCGATCACCATCGGTTACGGCATGACCGAATGCGCGCCGCTCATCAGTTTCACACCCGACAACGAATTCAAGGCGGGCTCCTGCGGCCGCTACCTGAAAGGTCTGCTCGACGTCCGGATCGACTCCCCCGCCCCGGAACACGTGGCCGGCGAAATCGTCGTGCGCGGCGAGCATGTGATGAAAGGCTACTACAAGAACGAAAAAGATACGGAGAAGGTACTCGAACCCGACGGCTGGCTCCACACGGGCGACATGGGCACGATGGATCCGGACGGGACGCTCTACATCCGCGGACGCTCGAAGACGATGATCCTCTCCGGAAGCGGGCAAAACATCTATCCCGAGGAGATCGAGGACAAGCTCAACAACATGTACCTCGTACTCGAATCCCTGATACTCGACTCGGGCAACGGCAAGCTCAAAGCGATGGTCGTCCCCGACTACGAACAGGCCGAGGCGGAAGGCGTGGACAAGAACGACCTGCCGCAGATCATGCAGAACAACCTCACGGAGCTGAACTCGCTCCTGGCGGCATACGAACGGGTGTCGGAAATAATAATTTATCCGACGGAGTTCGAAAAGACACCAAAACGGAGTATCAAACGTTATTTATACAGTCCGTCGCTACTGAACAAATAAAAAAACATACACATAAAGGCTCAGCAGGTAACCACTTGGATTCTCTATCCCAAATTCTTCATAGTCACTGAATCCATTCCAACAATGAGGCGTCACTAATAGTTCGGTTACCTGCTTTTTTTACGAAAGCTACCCGGGAGCACCGGGTAACTTTTTTTTATTATCTTTACGGCATGAAAATGACCCGCAAACAAACCGTCGGAGAAAACCTGCTCTACGTAATGGTGTGGGCAGCCATCATCCTGGTGCCGGTGCTCAATTCGCAGATGATGTCGGAACTGCACATCAGTTTCGAAAACGTACTCATCGCATGGCGGCAGATAGCCCCCTATTTCATTATCTTCATCATCCATAATTCCGTCCTCGCCCCGCGGCTCATGCTGCGCCGCAAGTACAAAACATACCTGCTCTGCGACCTTGCACTCATCATCGCCGTATTCTGGCTGGTGAACATATACGAAGAACACCTCACCGACCGCTTCCTCCCCCACGGCGACCCCGAGGCGTTCGACGCCTACCGGAAAGCTTCGTTCTCGAACCTGGAGATGTATTGGAACGTCGTGCTGGGATTCTTTATGACGGGGGCCAACACGGGTATCAAGCTCATTTACCAGTCGATGCGCGACGAGCAGCAGATGGAAGAACTCAAACGCCAGAACCTGGAAGCCGAAATGGACTATCTGAAATACCAGATAAACCCCCATTTCTTCATGAACACGCTCAACAACATCCACGCCCTGATAGACATCGACACCGAATATGCCAAAAATGCCGTGATCGAGCTGTCGAAGATGATGCGCTATGTGCTCTATGAATCGGGGCGCGAGATCATCTCCCTGAACAGGGACATCCAGTTCGTACAGAATTACATCGGGCTGATGCGCATCCGCTACACCGACGCCGTGGACATTCGCGTGGAATACCCGCACGACCTGCCGCCCCAGGTTTCCATCCCGCCGCTGTTGCTGATCGTATTCGTGGAAAACGCCTTCAAGCACGGCGTGAGTTACAGCAAACCGTCGTTCATCCACATGCGGATCGACTACGCCGACGGCAAGGTCGTCAGCACCATCGGCAACAGCCTCCACAGCCCGCAGGCGGAGAAGCACAACGCCGGAATCGGACTGGAGAACGTCCGCAAACGCCTCTCGCTGATCTACGGCCCGAAAAATTATTCGCTCGATATCGAAGAGACCAAAGAGACCTATACCGTAAAACTCGTAATACCTACCCTCAATGCTTAAATGTATCGCCATAGACGATGAACCGCTGGCCCTACGCCAACTGAAAAGCTACATCGAGAAAATCCCGTACCTGGAACTTACCGCGACGTGCAACAACGCGCTCGAAGCCCAGCAGTTACTGGCTTCGCAGCATGTAGACCTGATATTCGTCGACATCAACATGCCCGACCTGAGCGGCGTGGAGTTCGTCCGCTCGCTGGTCGACAGGCCGATGGTGATTTTCACGACGGCCTACTCGGAATACGCTGTCGAAGGGTTCAAGCTCGACGCCGTGGATTACCTGCTCAAACCCTTCAGCTTTGCCGACTTCAGCCGCTCGGCGGGGAAAGCCAATTCGCTCTACGAACTGCGCCACAACCAGCGTGCGGGGGAACCCGAGGCCACTCCCGAGGCACTGCCCAAAGACAAGGAATACATCTCCGTGAAAGCGGATTACAAGGTTTCGCTGGTCAAGATCAGCAACATCGTGTACCTGGAAAGCGAAGGGGAGTACGTGCGGATGCACCTCGACGACGGCACGACGATCACCACGCTTTTCCGGCTCAAGAACATGGAGGCGGCACTCCCGTCGGACATGTTCATGCGCGTGCACCGTTCCTATATCGTCAACCTGCGTTGCATCAAAGGCTATGTCCGCGGCCGCGTATTCCTCAGCGATACGGAATACGTCCCCATCGGCGAAAACTACAAGGAGAGTTTCCAGCACTACATCGAATCGAATTTCAAGAATTTATAGGGCCGAGAAATCGGGGAATCCCGACAACTGGACGTATTTGCCGTCGCGGTACTCGCAGCAGTAGTGCCGCAGGCCGTTGGTCAGGATCACGAACCGCGCCCCCAGCACCGAATTGTAGCGCACAGCCTGCGCCAGGGTTCGCTCGCCGATCCGGATTTCCGGCGCTTTGCATTCGGCCAGCACCAGCGGCTCGGCACGGTCGCCGACCACCACCACGTCGGCCCGCTGCGGCTGCCCGTTGACCGGCACGGCATATTCCTGCACGACGCGCTTGGGCAGCACCCCGCAGTGCGAAACGAGGTAAGCGATCAGGTGGCGCCGCACCCACTCTTCGGGGGTCAGCACGAGGTAAATACCCCGCAGGTCATCCCACACCTCGACCTGTCCCTCGCGGCGGCGGGCACGCAGCCGGATGGCAGGAAAATTGAGTTTGGGGAGCGCAGACATCTTAGTTCCGGAAAATTTACTATCTTTACGTGCACAAATATACGAACATTTTCGATACGCCGGGCCGCACGGGTCACTCGTTTGTCCGGGCGCAAGGAAATGGTCACAAAAAACAACCTTATGAGGAGTATTCTTTCGATCATAGCACTTTTTTCGTGCTGCACGCTGGCGGCACAGGAGTATATTCCGACCTACGGCCGCGAACCGATGCGCGGTGAACTGCTCGTCTACCCAAGCGCCCGGGAGGCTGCGGAGGCCGACGGCAGCGACAACAAATATTTCACGCGCCTGAACGAATGGACGCAAAAAGGGAACAGTTTCACGACGGACTTCACCGTACCGTTCGCCTGGGCCAACCGGCAGGTGTTGTTCCGGCTCGGATGGGCATCGGCCGACTATGAGATCCGCGTAAACGGCGAGGCGGTAGCCTACAACAGCGACTGCAACGCCCCGGCTGAATTCAACCTCACGCGCCATGCCAAAGAGGGGCGTAACACGCTGGAGGTCATTCTCAGTTCCCCGTCGAAGGTCGAACGGCTCGAAAGCTGGAAAAACGACGCGTCACCGGCCATCGGAGCGGCATGGGTCATGAGCCAGCCCACATTGCGCGTACGCGACATACTCACCAAGACATGGCGCAGCACCGAAGAGGGAGACAACGTCATGGCCGAAGTCGGACTCGTCGTTAAGAGCGAAGCCCTCAACCCGCGCACGTCGCGCGTTCACTACGAATTGCTGTCCCCAGCCGGTAAGACCTCGGCAACGGGCTACAAGGACATCAAACTCAACATGCGCGGCGAGGACACCCTGCGGTTCCTGGCACGTATTCCGGACAGCCTGCTTTGGAGCCCGGAAAAGACCACACGCTTCACCTTGCGGGTCAAAACCCAGCACGAAGGCCGCTACATGGAATATATCGAAGTCCCGCTGGGGTTCCGCACCGTAGAGGTGCAAAACGGACAGCTGGCGGTGAACGGCACACCCGTCACGCTCCGCACGCGCGAGGTTCCCGCCCATGCCTCGGCAGACGAAATCGCAGCTTTACGTGGGCAAGGGTACAACACGCTTAAACTCCTCCCGGGCCCGGTGTCCCCGACGCTGTATGGCACCTGCGACACGCTGGGAATGTACGTGATCGTACAGGCGCCGATCGACACCCGCAGCAGCGGTGAATCGAGGCGGATCGGCGGCAATCCGTCGAACGCCCCGGAATGGCTGGGGGCATATGTCGAACGTACGGCGGACAGCTACCATGCCTCGAAACGGCATCCGTCGGTAATCGCTTTTTCGCTGGCCACGCAATCGGCCAACGGCATCAACCTCTACGAAAGTTACCTGGACATGAAGAAGTCCGGCGACCCGCGGCCGTTCATCTATCCCGATGCCGCCGGAGAGTGGAACAGCGACAAACTGGAGATGCAATAAACCCGAAGTGGCTCTGCGATAACGCGAAAAGCTTTTATTGCAAAAAATCGGGATTTTTTTGCAGGATTTTTTTGCAATAAAAAAAATTATCACTAATTTTGCACTCGCAATCGGATAACGATTGATGCCTCTTTAGCTCAGTTGGTAGAGCACGACACTCTTAATGTTGGGGTCCAGGGTTCGAGCCCCTGAGGGGGTACAAAGCAAAAGACTGATAATCAATGATTATCAGTCTTTTTGTTTTTGTGTTCCTGCCCTGTCGTCGGGCATTTTTGGGCGGGAAAGAGAGCGTTTTCGGGGAAATGTTTAACACGTTGTTTAACACTAAATCAGTCGGTTAAACTTGTTTGCGCAACAATGCAAACAAATGAATATCAGCATTAACGCCGTCTTTCGCAAAGACAGACTGAACAATCAAAACGCCGCGCCCGTTCACCTGCGTTTAACACAAAACCGAAAACTTAAACACATCAGCACGGGTGTAACACTCAACATTAATGAATGGGATTTTGAAAATCAACGTGTTAAGGGCCAAACTCCCGAATTGCAGGCGTTACAACTCCGCATCGACACCAAAATCGACGAACTCCGCCGCAAAATCAAACGCTTGGAAGCATTAGAGGTAGAGGTTACTCTCGACAATCTTTTGGAAACCAACGGGCGGAAAATAAACTGCACGGTCGGCGAATATCTGAAACAGACTATCGAACGGCTGGAAACACTCGGCAAATACGGCTCGGCATCCAAACACCGCTCTTTGTTATCCCGTTTGTCGCAATTTCGGTCGCTGAATATCTGATTTGACGAAATAGACCTTGCATATCTTCACGACTTTGAACTGTTCCTGCGTAAAGAGGGCAACACTAACAACAGCATAACAACATAAATTTTAGCTAAAATGAACAGAATACCAAAAACAGAATGACGGCAGAGCAGCGATGAACAGCGCATGATGATTTGAAAAATCGTTGCCGATGATAACTTTTACGGGATGTGCTTGGCTATATCACGCAAACCCGATGAATTTGCGCCCGCGATTTATGTATACATGCCTGACGATACAGATAGAGATATACAACTTTTCAGCGCAAAGGGCAAATAACAGTACAGATGCAATGTACATTGACTGAATCCAACGCAGAGATATTGCTCCTTATGCCGAATATCCTTGAATGGGGATACGATAAGATAAACCTATTCGAATTGCATATAAAAAGCGATACGGTTATTATCAACTATACGACAACAGAGGGGAAGCAAAGAGATTTTAAATTCCCGCTGGCTGGGTTTAAGGAGAAATATTTGGAACAATTTATATAAATTATCTATCTTTGCTCATACGATATGCCGAAACTTTATATCATAGCGGGTTGTAACGGTGCAGGAAAAACGACTGCATCCTACACCGTATTGGTTGCAAAGAGTTCGTCAATGCCGATGAAATTGCAAAAGAGCTGTCGCCGTTCAATCCCGAAAGCGTGGCAATCGAAGCAGGGCGGCTGATGTTGCAACGTATAGATGACTTACTTGCCGAGGGCGCGGATTTTGCATTTGAAACGACGTTGGCAACTCCGTTCCTATGTGAAATTTATCGAACGGGCACACGCGAAAGGCTACTTTGTAACTCTACTTTATTTTTGGCTACCGACACCCGAACAAGCTATCGAGCGTGTTGCAACACGCGTAAGCGAGGGCGGCCATAATATCCCGTCGGATGTCATTCGCCGTCGTTATGCGAACGGGATTAGGAATCTTGTAACACTTTATACGCCGATTTGTAATTTCTGGACGATATACGACAATAGTTCGGCAGATGCAGAAATTAAAATCATCGCTTCGGGAGCGAAAAACACAACAATCAAAATAGAAGATACGTTATCCTACAAAACAATTTCAGACTATGAGCGAGATTGAAATAAAACAAATGCAGGAGAAAATCAATGCAGGGATTTTACTTGCCCGAAAGCGTCTGATTGAGAAAACAAAAAAAGAGGACGGCGAATTGGTGGTTGTGCGAGATGGAAAGGTCGTACGCATCAAAGCCAAAGACCTTAAATAATTCTGTCTAATTGAGAAATATATCCTCGGCCATACGGTCGGGGATTTTTTATATAGAAATCAAAGCTACTGAAAATTGCCGAAAACAGACGAACGGCGAGAGGGTGATTCATATTTAAATCAGTCGGTTACGGACAAAAACTTCGTTTTTGTCCGCGAAGTAGACACAACACTCTCAATGTTGGGATTCAGGGTTCGAGCCCCTGAGGGGGGGGGCAGAAAAGCAGTTGAAAGATACTGCAACAAACAGAAAAAACCTTGGCTAAATCTTTCTTAATCTTTGATTGAGCACATGCACTTCTATGCCCGGTATCGATTCGATAAACCGGCTTCCCAACAACATGGAGGGCGTGTAATATCCGCCCGGGCCGGTATAATCCAGACAATATTGCGCAATCCGGATACCGACCGTGGCGGTCAGAGCGTAGACATTGGGGGTGGACATCGTCATTTCCAGCTTTTCGCCGTCCGGAGCCTCGGCCTCGCCCCAGAATTGTCCCCGCCCGGCCTCCAGCGCTTTGGCGTCAGGCCCTTTTTTCATCAGCCAGCCAGCCAGACGCTTCGTGATCTTCTGCCCGAACTGGGTATTCAGAATCCCTTTGACCGGGTTGGTCAATCGTATCATATAGATGCTCATTCTCGGCATAGCCATATAGACTGCGCCATCGGGAACTCCGGTAGATATTCCGGAGGTGAAAACATCCCCCCAGGGGATCGTCATAGCCCACTGGGGCTTGTTCTGAAACGGGATTTTCCGCATCTGAAAGGCATTCGAAACGACTTTCAGCATACCGCCCTCGCGGATCAACCCGCCTTTGCCGAAACTCTCGATCATGGTGTTGACCGTGCCGATACTCGGATTGGTGCCGAACGAGAGAGCCAGATCGATGCGCGTGGCGGCGGGCAGTTTCTCCTTAAGCATCGCCGCCAGACAGTCGGTTGGCACGATGTCGGTTCCGGCACCTGGCAAAATGAGGACGTTTTGCTGCCGCGCCTCTTCATCCAGCGCATGGCATTTCCGGAAGATGTCGATCTCGCCCGTAATGTCGAGGTAGTGGATCTGTTGCGCAAGACATGCTCGCGCCAGCGGCTCCGCCGTGGCGGAAAACGGCCCCGCACAGTTGAGTAGTACGCTTATATCCTGTAAATTGCTTCCGGTATTCCGTACACCGAAAGCCCGGCATTCGAGGCTCAGTTCCGTAGCGATAGGTTTCAGCTTTTCGGCATCTCGCCCGCCGATAATAGGGCAGAGCCCCTGTGCCACAGCCTCGCGCACCATCAGCTCTCCGGCATAGCCGTAGGCCCCGTAGATCATCAACTGGTTATTTTTCATCGGATCTCCCTTTTAGTCAGGTGATTCAATACGACTTTCGCCATTTCCTTGGAGCTGAGCGGATTCTGTCCAGTGATCAGGGTTCCGTCGACAACGACTTTCGAAGTCATCGGAATCCATGCTTTCCGGTAATCGGCACCCCGTTCTTTCAGCACCGCTTCGAGGTCGAAAGGAACAACCTTTTTGCGCCGGGCAAGGGTTTCCTCGAACCAGCTGAATCCGGTGATCTTTTTACCGGCTACCAGCATCTGCCCGTCGGACAGCCCGACATTCAGCAATCCGCATACGCCGTGACAAATCGCCGACACGATTTTGCCGCTTTCAAAATGCGTTTTGAGAATTGCCTGCAGGACGGCATTGTCCGGGAAATCGTACATGCTGCCATGTCCTCCGGCCAGATAAACACAGTCGAACCGTCGCCCCGCAACTTCATCGAGACTTTGGGCATGATGCAACAGCTCCCGAAATTCGGGGTCGTTCCAATATGCTTTGGACATCTTATCGAGGGTGAACGGCTTCAAACTCTCGGGATCGACCGGTATCTCACCGCCTTTCGGACTCGCGATCGTTATCTTGCAGCCCAGCCCTTTCGCTCGGTGATAGATGTGTGTCAGTTCGCTGAGCCATAATCCGGTGGGTAGAATTGCATTGGCATAGGCTCCGATTCCGGTCGCTACGATCAAAATTTTCGGCATAATCATGACGGTGTTTTTTTGATAGGTAATGCTGCAAAAATTACTCCGTATTGCTATTCGATCTTCTTCCAAATCACCGACCGTTTCGCCCACACCGAAGAGCCTTTTATGGACATATCCGTTGAATTTAAAGAATAGGCTTTCGGCCCAACATATTCCGCTGCCGTTTCACTTGGCGTATCTCGCGGAGCATTTCGTGAACCATTCGCCGGATTTCGATTATCACTGCACTGCTCTCGCTTTCGTTCATAACCGTCAGGATTACTGACTGCAAAGGTCGGATCGGTCTTTTGCTTCGCAGGATAGATGCCGGCACGCATTTTAGGGTATGCGTGATCCCAAAAGGCAATTCCGGTTATTCCCTACTCTGGCGGTCAGGGCTGTCGGAACCTTTGCGGCCTGCCTTTTTCAGGGGAAGCCGCGGGAAAAGTTTTCTGAACCGCACTATGTAAGCCGCAACCCGGTTCCCCGCGACGATCAGGCTCACGGCAATGATAATCAACAGGATGCCGCAACATATCCTCAGCGTGAGGGTCTCCCCGAAGATCATCACCCCGAAGAAGACCGCCGTGACAGGTTCCAAGGCACCGAGGATTGCCGTCGGCGTCGAACCTATGTACTGGATGGCGCTGGTAGTACACAAAAACGAGATCGCCGTCGGGAAAACAGCCAGTGCGAGCAAGTTCCCCCACAGGTACCATTTATCGGGCACATGGACTGCCATGCCGAAGTCCAGCCGGACAACGTAAAGCAGCAACCCGAAAAGCAGGACGTAGAACGTCACCTTGAGCGTCGCAACGGATTTCAGCACCGGGCGGTTCACGCCGACGATATAAATTGCGTAGGACAAAGCCGAAACCATCACCAGAACCGTTCCCGTGATATTGAGCGTCGAACCATCGCTGCCTTTGAACAACAGCCCGATACCGGCCAATGCCAGCAAGATGCACAGCGCTGTCTGCGGAGAGAGTTTTTCCCGGAAGCCGAAAGCCATGATCAACGCCACGAAAATAGGATATACGAACAGTAGCGTCGAGGCGATACCGGCGTCCATGTAATTGTAGCTCAAGAACAAGGACAGCGACGAGAGGGCAACCAGCAAACCCAGGAGCACCAGCGGCACGATCTCACGGCGGTGCAGCTTGAAATCCCGGCCGCGCGCCTTGAGCATGGTACCCAACAACGGGATGGCAAAAAGGTACCGGAAGAACAATACCGAATCGGGATCCATCCCCGCCTTGTAGAGCGGAAGGGCAAAGAGCGGATTCATGCCGTACGTGGCGGCGGCAACAGCTCCCAGAAGGTAACCTTTGGCTTTTGTATTCATACGGTCGGATTTTGCGGCAAAAATAGTATTTATTTCGGCTGCAAATGCAGACCGGGCAAAATTATCACGCAATCGCCAACCGGTAGCGCACACGTCCCGCACCGACACATCCCCTCCTACGGGTGAAGCTCCTGAATATTGCCGACCCTTCGATGCGAAACGATCCCTACCGGGGCAAGGCAGCCGGTACGACTTCCCTGCGGATCAAAGCCGCACGGACGAAATATTCGGGGATGCAGGCCTCGTCCAGCAGCCACTTGGGCGTGGCCGATTCGTCTTTCTTCCCCGACCAGTCGTTGTAAAACAACCCGGCGGCATCCCGTGCGTTCCGGCGCGCCCAATCCATCCAGCGGATGAATATATCCACGTATTTCGGATCGCCGTCGAGGTCGTAAAGCGCCTGGTAGCCCCGCAACAACACCAGATAGAACCACGGCAAATCACGGTTCGCGGCCGCGCCGTCCGGCGTCTCCGGCAAATAGAATTTCCGGGCTCCTTCGGCCAGCCGGCGGGCATTGTCCAGATAAACCCGATCGCCGGTATATCCATACAACGCGACGGCACCCTGCAGCAGCAACCCCGTATTATAGGAATAGACCGCCTTGTCCAGACGCGCTTCGGGCTGCGTGAGCCAGGAGTTCCAGACTATATCCAGTTCCGGATCGTGCAGGTAGGCATCCATCCAGTCGTAGAAACGGCGCCCGGCAGTCAGGTAATAGGGGTCTCCCGTCGCCCCGTACAGGTTGAGTGCCAGCAGCATCGCCTTACCGTTGGCGCACCCCGGCTTCTGGTTCTCCACCCCTTCGAGCCACGACACGGCACCGTCGTGGTCGGGGCGCCAGCCGCTCAGGATGAAGGTCATCACCTGCTTGGCTTTTTCCAGGTGGGCGGGATTGCGGGTCACGCCGTAGGCCGCGACATAGGCCAGGCCGACCAGCCCGTTGTCGTCGTAATAACGGTCGACCTTGCCCATCCTGACGGGATAAGCCTGATACCCGGCGGGCATCCGCCCGTCGTCGTAATACTGCTCGACAGCCATCACCATCGAATCGACATAGCAGCCGTATTTCACCGGATCGACTTCGGCCAGCGCAACCGCCGAGGTGAACACCCCGTCCATGGGCCACAGGAAGGAAACCTCCTGCGTGCTTTTCGCCCCGTCGTCGAAATAGTTTACATCGGGACGGTAGCTATTGGGGTAATATTCCGAAAACAGGCCGTATTCCGGCACCCGGTACATGTTCCACACCTTGCGGAACATCTCTTCGGCAAACGCATAATGCTCCCCCGGTACGGGAGCCACAGCCTCCTGGCGGCATCCAGACAGGCAACACGCAGCACCGAAGAATGCGGCAAAAAATACCTTTTTCATCTTATCGTTACATTTGAATCAGTCCCTGCCGGAACAACCTCCTCAGAATTCGAGCCGCACGACGACCGGGAAATGATCCGACGGCGTCCGCGCCTCATAGCTGTGCAACGACACCTCCTTGGGGAATGCTCCGGACTTGATCTCCTCGTCGCTGCGGGTGGTCTGCGAACGGTAGGTGTCCGTCAACACCCCGTAATCGTGCACACGCACCGAAGGCGACACGAAAATATGGTCGATACGGCTGTCGGTTTTCAGCGTGGGGTTGAAATTGTTGAACGTCCCGTTCGGGGCATAGCGTCTGGCCGCGGTTTCATACGAATCGGCCAATACCCCCGAGGCGGTGAAGGTCGTATAGATGGGGTTGTTCTGGTCGACGTTGAAATCGCCCGTGAGGATCACGAACTCCCTGGGGCCGCACATTTCGCGGATCTTCGCGACGACCAGTTTGGCGCTCTCCTCGCGCGCCCGGACACCGACGTGATCCATATGCAGGTTGAAGAACCAGAACCGGCGCCTGGTCTGCCTGTCCAGGAAATGCCCCCATGTGCAGATGCGGGGCAGCGCGGCATCCCACCCCTTGTTGGGACGGCCGGTAACTTCCGAGAGCCAGAAATGGCCTTCGTCCAGCAACCGGAAACGCTCCTTTTTATAGAATATGGGGGAATATTCGCCTTTGGCCTTGCCGTCGTCGCGCCCCACGCCGATATAGGCATAGTCGGGAAGCTGCGCCAGCATATCGTGCAACTGCCCGTCGAGCACCTCCTGGCTGCCGAAAATATCGAACCCCTGGAATTCGATCAGCCCGCATACCCAGGGGCAGCGGCGTTCCCAACCGTTGCCTCGTTCGGCGTCGCCTTTATTGGCGTTACGGATATTGTAGGTGGCCACGGTCAGTTCCTGCGCAACGGCAGGGAGCAGCAGCACGGCGAACAGGGCGAGGGTCAGCAATCTTTTCATAGTAATGTTTTCAGGTTAACGGAATAATTATTTCGTTGTGCAAAGATATAAAAACGGGACTGGAATTCCTCAGTCCGGATCGCGGGTATAGCGATCCGGCAGGGAGAGGATGCCGTCGATCCGGTATCCGTCCTCCCCGTGCCTGAGCAGCAATTCGGCTTTCCGGTATTTCCGGTTGAAATTATCCCACAGCAAGATCCGGTAAACATCCGTCCGAACGGAATCCTTTTCGATACGGAGATTTTCCAGCACACTTTCATCGCAGTCCTGCGCCTCCAGGAACGGATCGTAATCCAGCTCCATTTCCGCATACATCCGCTGCAACCGGCCGAACAACCGCGGGGTCAGGTATCGCCGCAGGATCGCCAGGCCTTCTTCATTATCACCATTCCGCAACCACGCGGCTATGTATTCCGCGTAAAACCGCCGCAGCATCCCCAGGGCGGAATCCGGCATGTTTTCCCCCGCATGCACGCCGTGCACCTTGTCCGCGGAATATCCCGTCCGGACAGCATTGCCGGCCCGTATCATCCCCGCAGGGCAAGGCGGACGGACGGATTCCCGGCTGCTGCTCCGGGCGCTTATTTCCGCGCCGACAGCCAACAGAGCCACCGTGGCTAAGAACATCATTATCTTGATTTTCATAATATTACGATTTAATTCCGGAATACGGCGCCCGGTGCCGCGCGGCTACCCCACATCGAATTCCCTGTGGCCGGGCACTACCGTGCGTAAAGGTAATAAAAACACCCGGAAAACAGCAAGGTTGACAGCCGGAAAAACAGCCAGCAGGCACAAAGGCCCGGATATTCGCGCCCGCAACACAAAAAATCGCACCAGACATGCATACTTTCAGGCCGCAGGCCGCATCGTTCGGTTATTTTTACTATCTTTGCTGGGCTAAATACCGGTACCGAATGCAACCAGTGAACCGAACCTCCGACCCCCAGGGGCAGCCAGTCAGCACGAACCTGTCTGCAACCGGATTCCGGGAGCCGGGGTTCTGCAACCAGGTGCAACCGCAGGATCGGGGAAGGGCTCGCACCGCATGAACCGCACGCACCGCATGGCCGATTCCTGCGCAGAAAAATGCTGAAACCAACAAATAAATAGCAACCATGTACAGATACGACAACCGGGTGGTCATCACTCTCGATGCCGGAGGTACGAACCTCGTGTTCGGAGCCATGCAGGCCAACAAATTCATCGTCGAACCCATCACCATGCCGTCGAATGCGGACGACCTCGACAAATGCCTGGCAACGATGGTCGAAGGCTTCCAGGCTGTGATCGACAAACTGGAGGCCAAACCCGTCGCCATCAGCTTCGCATTCCCGGGCCCGGCCGATTATCCCAACGGCATCATCGGCGGTTACCTGCCCAATTTCCCCTCGTTCCGCGAAGGCGTGGCGCTGGGGCCCTTCCTCGAATACAAATTCGGCATTCCGGTATTCATCAACAACGACGGCGACCTGTTCGCCTATGGCGAAGCACTGGGCGGCGCCCTGCCCGAGGTAAACGCCAAGCTCGAAGCCCTGGGCTGCCCGAAACGCTACAAAAACCTGGTAGGCTACACCTTCGGCACGGGCTTCGGCATCGGTGTGGTGGTCAACAATCAACTCAACCGCGGCGACAACTCGTGTGTCGAGACCTTCTGCCTCAAACACAAGAAGATGCCCGACATCATCGTCGAGGACGGCGTGGCGGTACGCGCCATCAAGCGGGTCTACGGCGAGGTCTCGGGCGACGTTAAACACGCGTTCGAGCCGAAGGACATCTGCGAGATCGCCGACGGCAAGCGTCCCGGCGATGTCGAAGCGGCCAAACAGGCCTTCGCCGAGTTGGGCGAGATTGCCGGCGACGCCATGGCAACGGCCGTAACGTTGGTGGACGGGCTCATCGTCATCGGCGGCGGCATCACCGCAGCCCGCAAGTACATCATGCCCAGTCTGCTGAAAGAACTGCGCGGCAAGATGCACACCATCACGGGCGAGGAGTTGAACCGCGTGCAGATGAAGGTCTACGACCTGGACAACGAGGAAGAATTCAAGGAGTTCGCCAAGGGCGACCAGCGTGCGCTGAAGGTTTACGGCACGGATCGTTACGTGGCATACGACCCCCAGAAACGCATCGGCGTCATGATCTCGAAACTCGGGGCGAGCAATGCCATCTCGGTGGGTGCCTACGCATTCGCCCTGAGCCAGCTCGACGCACAGAAACAACAATAATTCTTTACAGCATCAGGGAATAAAAAATTATGTATAAGTTCCAACCCATTCTCAAATCGACAATCTGGGGCGGCGAAAAGATCGTCCCCTACAAGCACATCGCCTCCGACCAGAAGCAGGTCGGCGAAAGCTGGGAACTTTCGGGCGTCAAGGGTAACGAATCGGTCGTAGCGGGAGGCCCCGAGGCGGGCACCACCCTGCCCGGGCTGATCGCACGCCACGGCGCTGCATTGCTCGGCAAGGCCAATGCAGCACGCTTCGGGCAGGAGTTCCCGCTGCTGATCAAGTTCATCGACGCACGGCAGGATCTCTCGATCCAGGTGCACCCGAACGACGCACTGGCATGGGAGCGCCACAAATCGAAAGGCAAGACCGAGATGTGGTACGTCGTGGACGCCGACAAAGGCGCACGCCTGCGCTCGGGATTCGCCAAGCAGGTGACGCCCGCCCAGTACGAAGCCAGCGTCGCGGACAACACCATCACCGACCTGCTCGCCGAATATGAAATACACCCCGGCGACCTCTTTTTCCTGCCGGCCGGACGCGTTCACAGCATCGGAGCCGGGGCGTTTATCGCCGAGATACAGCAGACCTCGGACATCACCTACCGCATCTACGATTTCAACCGCAAGGATGCCGACGGCAACACCCGCGAGCTGCACACCGAACTGGCGAAGGGCGCCATCGACTACACCGTACTGCCCGATTACCGGACGCATTACCAGAAGGCGCAGGATCGCGAAGTGGAACTGGTGTCGTGCCCCTATTTCACCACCTCGCTCTACGACCTGACCGAAGCGCAGACCATCGACTATTCGGCATTGGATTCGTTCGTCGTCGTGATCTGCGTCGAAGGCAAGGGAACACTCTGCGACGACTCGGGCAACGAAATGCCGATCCACCAGGGAGAGACCGTGCTGCTCCCCGCCACGGTAAAATCGCTCCGCGTGATTCCAGGGGGAAACCTGAAAATGCTGACCAGCTACATCAAATAAACAGGCAACACCCGTCGTCGAAAAATCCCCGGCAGCCGATAATTGCCGGGGATTTTATTTTCGGTCAAGCGGCATAGTTGTAAATTCAATGAGAAACAAAACATCCGATCGTAAAAATACTTACCAAAAACCTCATCAAAAGAAAAAAAGTTTTATTTTTACGCGATTCCGTTGCAGGACTGCGTTCTTTTTAGTACCTTTGGGGTGTGCAACCGTAATAGCGCGGAAACAGCAGAAAATCGTACGCCATGAAGGAGAATTTAAGAGAGATCGCATCGCATTTCGCCTTGGAAGGCCCCGTCACGGCCATCGACTCACTGGGCGAAGGATTCATCAACGACACATTCATCGTCCGCACCGAAGCAGATGCCCCCGACTACATCCTCCAACGCAAGAACAAGGCCGTTTTCCCCGACGTGCCGGCCATGATGGACAACATCCGCCGGGTCACGGAACACATCCGCCGCCGCGTCATTGCGGCCGGAGGCGACCCGCGGCGCGAGGTGATGACCGTCGTCCCGGCAAAGGACGGGCACTTGTACCACGTCGACGCGGAAGGCGAATACTGGGCCGCGACGGTCTTCATCGACGACACGGTTGCCTACAACAAGGCCGACTCCCCGGAACTGGCCCGCAAGGGCGGCGAAGGCATCGGGAAATTCCAGTCCCAGCTGGACGATTTCACCGAACCGCTGGCGGAGACGATCAAAGGGTTCCATAACATCCGCCACCGTTTCGGACAATGGGACGCCGCCCTGGCCCGCGATGCCGCAGGGCGCAGAATACACCTCGCGGAGGAGATCGGCTGGATCGAGTCGCGGCGCGCCGAGATGCTCTCTTTCTGGTCGAAGGTCGAGGACGGTACGATCCCTACGCGCGTGACGCACAACGACACGAAAATCAACAACATCCTGTTCGACAAACAGGGCGAGGTGCTCTGCGCCATCGACCTCGACACGGTGATGGCCTCCACGTCGCTCAACGATTTCGGCGACGCGATCCGCTCTTACGCCAACACGGGCGACGAGGACGACCGCGACCTGTCGCGCGTCGGCATTTCGCTCGAAATGTTCAGCGCCTACACCGACGGATACCTCTCGCAGCGTGCAGCACAACTCACCGACACGGAAATCGGCCATCTGGCTTTCTCGGCACGGTATATCACGTTCGAACAGGTTTTGCGCTTCCTGATGGACTACATCGACGGCGACACCTATTACAAGATAAAATACCCCGACCACAACCTCGTACGCACGCACGCCCAATACCGCCTGCTGCAAAGCATGGAGGAACATTACGGCGAAATGTGCCGCATCGTGGACGGGATCGCGGCGAAATACCGCAACGCATAAAAACGCATAAACCGGAAAAGACGATGTAGCAAAAGAGGGAGGGGAAAACAATCATGGAGATACGGAAAATAACAGGCGTCGTCCCGGCCGACAAACGGGCCGTCGAGGCCGCTTTCGACAGCATCGAACCGCAGCCGGTAGCTTGCTGCAACTGGCCGGAGCAATATCCCTATGCACCGGAGGTTTCGTTCCGCATGTTCCACACGGGTGCCTACCTGATGCTGCGCTTCGACGTCGCGGAACAATGGACGATGGCCCGCGTCACGGAGGACAACGGAGAAGTTTGGACTGATTCGTGCGTGGAGTTCTTCATCGCCCCCGACGACAGCGGCTACTACTACAATTTCGAATGCACCTGCATCGGGCGTCTGCTCGTGGGGTTCCGCAGAGAGCGCGAACACGCCACACATGCCACGCCCCGGGTCATGGAAAGCATCCTGCGCAACCCGAGCCTCGGGTCGCGTCCCTTCCCCGAACACGAAGGCGACAACCGCTGGTCGGTGGTGCTGGCCATCCCGCCGCAGGCGTTGTTCATGCACTCGCTGACGGACTGGAGCGGACTGAAAGCGAAGGTGAACCTCTACAAATGCGGGGACAAACTCTCGCAGCCCCATTTCCTGTCATGGAAGCCGATCTCGGCCCCGAAGCCCGACTTCCACCTGCCGGAATTTTTCGAACAAATTAAATTTTCAAAGATATGAACAACAAATATTCACTTCCCAAAGACGGGGGCCTGATCGAAGTATCGGCTCCGCGCGACATCATCCACCGTTACGAAAAGATCCACACGACGGTTTATGAAAACGAATACCTGGGCGTGCAGTACGTCGCCGACACCATCGTGAAGGCAATCCGTACATATAACGAAATCCACTGTTCGAACGAGGTTTACGAGGAGTCGCAGCCGTTCGTGCTGGGGCTCACGACCGGGCGCACCCCGCTCGGGCTGTACCGCGAACTAGTCAAACGCCACGAGGAGGGGATCGTCAGCTTCCGCAACGTGGCGGTATTCAGCCTCGACGAGTTCTACCCGATCCGCTCGACCGAACAGCAGAGCCGCAATTTCCGCATCCACGAGGATTTCCTCAACCATATCGACATCCTGCCCGAAAACATTCACATCCCCGACGGCACGGTACCCGAAGCCAGGATTTCCGAATACTGCGCATCGTACGACCACTCGGTGCGCAAGATCGACCTGATGATCATCGGCGTCGGCGAGGACGGGCAGATCGGCTTCAACGAACCGGGATCGTATGCCAAATCGCGCACACGGCTGGTTCAGCTGACCCACAACACGCGCAAAATCCAGTCCGGGGCGTTCTTCGGCCTGGAAAACACGCCGAAGATGGCCATCACGATGGGTATCGACACGATCATGCGCGCCGAGAAGATCATCCTGATGGCGTGGGGCGAGGAGAAAGCCAAGATCGTCCAGAAGGTCGTCGAAGGCGAAGTCATCAGCCAGGTGCCTGCCTCGAACCTGCAGATGCACCCCAATATCGAGGTGGTGATCGACGAAAATGCCGCGCAGATGCTTACGCGCGAGCAGACACCGTGGCTGGTAGGCCCCTGCAAATGGACGCCCAAGTTCACCCGCAAGGCCGTGGTATGGCTGTGCGGCGTGGTACAGAAACCGATCCTGAAACTCACCTACAAGGATTATATCGAAAACTCGCTGGGCGAGCTGCTCGAACAGGGACGCGCCTACGACCAGATCAACATCGACGTGTTCAACGACCTGCAGCACACCATCACGGGCTGGCCGGGCGGCAAGCCCAACGCCGACGATTCGACACGCCCTGTACCGTCGGAACCGTTCCCCAAGCGCGTGGTGGTATTCTCGCCCCACCCCGACGACGACGTCATCTCAATGGGCGGTACCTTTATCCGCCTCGTGCAGCAGGGACACGACGTACACGTAGCCTACGAAACTTCGGGCAACGTGGCCGTACACGACGACGTCGTGCTGCAGAACATCGACACGGCCCGCGAACTGGGCTTCGGAGACCACTACGCCGAGGTCGAGAAGATCATCGCCGGCAAGAAGAAGGGCGAACCCGAACCGCGTCCGCTGCTCGACCTCAAGGGTGCCATCCGCCGCGCCGAGGCACGCGCCGCCGTCCGCTCGTTCGGCCTGAACCCCGACACGAACGCCCACTTCCTCAACCTGCCGTTCTACGAAACGGGTGGTATCAAGAAGGGACAGCTTACGGAGAAGGACATCGACATCATCGTCAAGCTGCTGCGCGAGGTGAAACCCCACCAGATTTATGCCGCAGGCGACCTGGCCGACCCGCACGGGACACACCGCACGGCCATGGAGGCCGTACTCGGCGCCCTGGACGTAGTCAGGGACGACGAATGGCTCAAGGAATGCCACCTGTGGCTCTACCGCGGTGCATGGATGGAATGGGATCTGGGCATGGTCGACATGGCGGTGCCGCTGTCGCCCGACGAGCTGATCATGAAGCGCCACGCCATCTACCGCCACCTCTCGCAGAAGGACATCATGCCCTTCCCAGGCAGCGACCCGCGCGAGTTCTGGCAGCGCGCCGAAGAGCGTACGCAGAACACGGCGCAGCTTTACGACAAGCTCGGCATGGCCGAATACCAGGCGATCGAGGTGTTCGTCAAGATGTTCTGACGCCCGTCCGAATGAAGAATGAACAGACAAACCGATAAACCGAAAAATATATGCGACTCATTATCGAAGACACACAGGAAAATGCCGGCCGTTGGGCGGCGCATTACATCGTCGGGCAGATCAACAAGAAGCAGGCTGCCGGAGGCACGTTCGTGCTGGGCCTGCCGACGGGTTCGACCCCGCTGACGACGTACAAGGAGCTGATCGCCCTGAACAAAGCCGGGAAGGTATCGTTCAAGGATGTCGTCACGTTCAACATGGACGAATACGTCGGGCTCCCGGAAGAGCATCCCGAAAGCTACCATTCGTTCATGTGGAACACCTTTTTCAACCACGTGGACATCACCCCGGCCAATGTCAACATCCTCAACGGCAACGCCCCCGACCTGCAGAAGGAATGCGACGAATACGAGGAGAAAATCCGCCGCGCAGGGGGCATCGACCTCTTCCTGGGCGGTGTCGGCGAAGACGGGCACCTGGCCTTCAACGAACCGTTCTCGTCGCTCAACTCGCGCACCCGCGTCAAGACGCTGACCTACGACACACTGGTCGTAAACTCGCGTTTCTTCGACAACGACGTGAACAAGGTACCCAAGCAAGCCTTGTCGGTGGGCGTAGCCACCGTGCTCGATGCTAAGCAGGTGCTGATCCTCGCCCTCGGGCATAAGAAAGCCCGCGCCTTGCAACAGTGTGTGGAAGGCCCTTACTCGCACGTCTGCACGATCTCGGCCATGCAGGTACACCCCCACGGGATCGTCGTATGCGACGAACCCGCGACCGCGGAACTGAAGGTCGGCACCTACCGTTATTTCAAGGATATCGAGAAGGACAACCTGATCTGAATCCGGACTGGCTCTAAATAAAGAATCCCCGCAGGCATCGGCCTGCGGGGATTCTTTTCGGCACAGAAGGCGGTTCCGGCCTGCTGCCGTTATTGCGCAGGATGCCCCCGGCACTCCCCCCGGACAGCAAGCACCGATCCGGCAACAGCCCACCGAGCAACAGTTCCGGCCGGCAACTGCCCGGCCGACAAACACCCGGTCAGCACACACCCGTCCGGCAACCGCCCCGGCCGAAATCAGACACCGGCCGAAATCAGACACCGGCGAAGCGGCAAAAAATTCCCCGCACGGCAGGCAGGCCGTACGGGGAATCGTTTGAACCATACTAATCTCTAAATAGCCGGGCCCAAATTACATGGCATCGGGTTTCAGCAACCCGATCTCGTCGACACAGAAATAGGTCGGATCTGCCAGATAGTCGCAGACCGCCTTGAATACCAGCTTGTCCACCGCACCCAGCGACGACAGGTCGACTTTGCGCCATCCGCTCAGCTTCGATTTCCCGGCGACGAGAGTTTCCGTGATGCTGCCCTTTTCCACACCGCCGAGCGACCCCGTGATCTTCACCTGGAAACTGTCGCTATCCGCCCCCGTGAAATAATTGTATACCCAGGTCGAATTGGCGATGTATAGGTGGGCGACGATGCGCGGCTCCACCAGGTCAATGGTCGGATAACCCGACTCACTCAGGTATTCGGGATACATTTCCGTCGGCGAGTTGGAATCGTAAAATACGGCATAGGTTTCCGTACCGTTGGCACCGCCGTCCGCCCACACGGAGAACTGCTGCTTGCTGGAGGGAGCGGCCGCATTCCGGTCGGGCATCCGCGAAAGCCCGATACCGCCCCACCCGTCGTATAGCGATGAATAATAGGCGTTGAAAACCAGATTCTGGTCTGCCGTCGAAAAGAGCATGCCGTCGAAATCCGCACCCACAGCGTATTGCTTCGCACAAAAAGCGTTCGCATAGGTATAATCCCCCATTCCCATCAGGGACATCGTAACGGGGCCGAGCTTCACGTCGTCGCCGGTCATGGCGTCGAGCAGATGTTCGGAGGCCTCGAATGATACTACTTCGCCGTCAAAGGGTTTCTCGCACGGGCCGTCGTCGTCCGAGCAGGCTACAAAGGCAAATGCAGCCGCAATAATCCAAAAAATATTTTTCATCTCAAAATAGTTATTCGGTATAAGCGAAATCATCAATACAGAAATAAGTCGGCGCCATCACATCATCGCACTCAACAGAGAAAACAATTTTGGTCACGGCTCCCAATTTATCCAGCCCTACGTTCTTCCAATCAGCTACGACCTTGTTGTCCGATGCCAACGGCACCTCAATCGTCCCCGTTTCGGTTTCACCGTTGAAACCGATAATCGCAACACTGAAGTCGCTGTATTTAGTATCGGTGAGGTAAAGATATGTCCACGTATTATTGGCAATACGAAGCGACACGGGAGTAATAACCGTCGAAAACTCGATGGCCGGGCTGAACGAATAACCCGGGCCCATACCTTTCATATCGTATGCAACGGCGAACTTGTTCTGGCCGTCATCAGCCGTCGTATAAACGCTGAACTGGTTATCCGTCCCGAAAGTCGTTTTGTCATGACAGGCAGACATCGCGAATTTGCACCACGTGTCCCAGACACCGCCGAAATCCGAGAAATAAGAGAGGAACGAAGCAGTTCCTTCTTTGTAAATCACGCCTTCGAACTCCAACGAGCCGTCTACATCCGTTGCCAGAGTTTTACCCCACAGGTATCCGTCGGCACCAAGTTCCACCTCACTGAAAGATATTGTTTCGAGCTGGGGGGGGGTCGGCATCTTGTCGTCGTCCGAGCAGGCAGCTAAAGCCGAAGCCGCAAAGGCTAAAAGGAGAAGTTTTTTCATCTTTCGTTTGTTTTATGTGCATAAAATAAAAAAATCCGGTTCCGAACCCCCGGAATCGAATCCACCATTTTACGCAACCGGACTGCACATATATATAATATGCCTGTCCTCACAACAAACGTCCGGCACTGCCGTGCCTCCGTCCGCAGCGCTCCGTTCTCCGCAGAGCCAGCCCGAAAATAAGGATCCTCCCACCGGGAGATGCAAGGCAGGTCTTCTGGCTCGTTCCAGCCGCAACGCCTTCCCGGCCGGAGCCAGTGGCTAAAGAGTGTGCGGCAATAGACGGAACTTACAGCAGCGGGAACTGCTGCCGAATTTCACGGCATTCCCATTTAATCACACGGGGCCTTGCCCGGCCCTTTGTGAACCATTGCGGTGCAAAGTTAAAAAATAAATTCGTATCTTTGCCGGCGCTAACAAAAATTCAGCAAAAAATTATGAAGCACGCATACGTATTTCCCGGACAGGGTGCACAGGCGGTCGGTATGGGCAAAGACCTTTACGACAACGTCCCCGAAGCAAAGGAGCTTTTCGAAAAAGCCAATGATATCCTCGGTTTCCGTATCACGGACATCATGTTCGCCGGCACGGACGACGAGCTCAAGCAAACCAAAGTGACGCAGCCCGCCGTATTCCTTCACTCGGTAATCATGGCCAAGGCGCTCGGCGTGAAACCCGACGCTGCCGCAGGACACTCGCTGGGTGAGTTCTCGGCCCTGGTCGTGGCCGGTGCCCTCTCGTTCGAAGACGGCCTGAAGCTCGTCTCGAAGCGTGCCATGGCCATGCAGGCCGCCTGCGAGGCACAGCCCGGTACGATGGCCGCCATCCTCGGCCTGGAAGACCACGTAGTCGAAGAAATCTGCGCATCGGTCGACGGCATCGTCGTAGCGGCCAATTACAACTGCCCCGGCCAGCTCGTGATCTCGGGTGCCGTGGAAGCCGTCGACGCAGCCTGCGAAAAAGCCAAGGCCGCCGGTGCGCGCCGCGCCCTGCGCCTGCCCGTAGGCGGCGCATTCCACTCGCCGCTGATGGAGCCTGCCAAGCAGGAACTGGAAAAGGCGATCAGCGAGGCTCCGTTCCAGACACCCGTATGCCCGATCTACCAGAATGTCGACGCGAAGCCCTACACGGATCCCGCCCAGATCAAGGCCAACCTGATCGCACAGCTGACCGCCCCGGTACGCTGGACATACATCGTAAAGAACATGCTCGCCGACGGCGTGACGGAATTCACCGAGCTCGGCCCCGGCACCGTATTGCAGGGCCTTATCAGGAAGGTAAACCCCGAAGCCGTCGTAGAATCGAAATCGGCATTATAGTCTAAAAAGCCGCAAAACAAAAAGGAACGGACTGATTTTCAGTCCGTTCCTTTTATTTTAATGTGTTTTGAAACAAAATTTATTAAATTTTATTAAAAACATGTTGCGTTTTTTAAATATACTTATTATATTTGCAAAGGTTTAGTTAAAAATGAGACAGGACGGATGACATCACTCACCGAATTTTTCAACAAACACGAAGACGATGCCCTGAAGGGTATTTCGCACAAGAACAGTATCATCAAGCGCAACATCATCGCCTACATGGCGGTGAACGGCGAATGTACGCTCTCGGAACTGACCAAAGAGCTGCATATCAGCGTCCCGACCATTACCAAGCTGGTGCAGGAACTGGTCGATGAGAACATCGTAACGGATCTGGGCAAGGTGGAGACCCCGGGCGGACGCAGGCCGAACATATTCGGCCTGGCCAATTCGGCAATCTATTTCGCAGGCATCAACGTCGGGCGCGACAACATGACGTTCCTGATCACCGACCTGCAGAACAACATCATCAAGGAGGAATACGACTACACCTTCGAGTTGCAGGATCGCCCGCAGTGTTTCGAGCGCATCTGTTCCAACATAGAGAACTTCATCGCCACCTGCGGCATCGACCGGGGCAAGATCCTCGGGCTGGGCGTCTGCATGACGGGGCGCGTGAATCCCGACACGGGCCGCAGCTACAAATATTTCACCTCCAGCGAACAGTCGCTGCGCGAAGTGCTCGAAGAGCGCGTCGGGCTGCGCGTGCTGCTCGAAAACGACACCCGCGCCCGCTGCTATGCGGAGTACACGTGCGGCAAGTCGAAGGATGAGAGCAACGTGCTCTACCTGCACATGGGGCGCGGCGTGGCAATCGGAATCGTTGTGGACGGGCAGCTCTACTACGGGAAAAGCGGGTTCGCCGGTGAATTCGGACACATCCCGTTTTTCGACAACGAGATCATCTGCTCGTGCGGCAAAAAGGGCTGCCTCGAAACCGAGGTTTCGGGTATCGCCATCGAGGACAAGATGTGCCACCTGATCGAGAAGGGCGTCAATACGATCCTCAAGGAGAAGTACGACCAGCAGAAAAGCATCCATATCGACGACATCATCGCCGCGGCGAAGAACGACGACAACCTCTCGATCGAGCTGATCGAGGAGGCCGGCGAAAAAGTCGGCAAGGCCGTGGCCTTCCTCATCAACACGTTCAACCCCGAGACGGTCATCGTCGGCGGCAACATGGCCGCCGCAGGCGACTACATCATGCTCCCCCTCAAGTCTGCGACCAACAAATATTCGCTCAACCTCGTATACAAGGACACCAAATTCCGCGTATCGAAGATGACCGAGAACGCGAACGCATGGGGTGTGGCAATGCTCATCCGCAACAAGATCATTGGTATCTGATGAACCTCGAAGGCCGGACAACGCGGCTGCGAGCCCTCGAACCGGGAGACATCGAGCTGATGTACGCCTGGGAAAACGACACCCAGATATGGGGCGTCAGCGGTACGCTGGCGCCTTTTTCCCGCCATACGCTGGAACGGTTCATCGAAGGGCAGCAATTCGACATTTTCCAAACCCGCCAGCAGCGGCTTATCATCGAAACCCGGGAAGGGCTCCCCGTCGGGGCGCTCGACCTGTTCGACCTGGATCCGGTGAATATCCGTGCGGGTGTCGGCATCCTGATCCACGATACGGCACAACGCGGCAAAGGCTATGCCGCCGATGCGGTGGAGACCGTATGCAGCTATGCCCGCGACATGCTGCACCTGCACCAGTTATGGTGCAGCGTCGAAGCCGGAAATGCGGCGAGCCTCGCACTTTTCCGCAACGCCGGGTTTTCAGAAACGGGGGTCAGGAAGGAGTGGCTGCGGCTTGCCGACGGATTCCACGACGAGGTTTTCCTGCAAAAAATATTATGACCTGCGCCGGTTAGCACAACGCCACAAAACTAATCCGCCGCCGATAAGCCCAAACAGCTCCGGGAGGAAGGGGCCTCCGGGAGAAAGCTTCGAGAGAGGGCTTCGGGATGGCGCTTCGAAGCCATTCCCCGGCAGCCGATATGCCCAATGCGCACTTTTCTAACCCAAGACACGGATAGCGCCCAGCCCGAGGACTCACACTTCACCCGGATCGCATCCCCGATAGCATGATGGGAATGCGCATCGTATCCGACACGCCTGTTCGCATCGCGGATTTCAGGATACAACATCCCGTACAGCCGATAGGTTTCCACCAGGGAATGCCAACGCTTCGGTTCGGTATTACGGTGGTAAATTTTAAAATCGGCCGGATCGCAAAGATCCAGCCGATTGTACAAAAAGGTATCGCGCGCGCACAGGAAAACTCCCCGCAGGACATACGCCGCAATAAGAAGTACGAATCCTGTCCACACGGGATGCAGAAACCTGCGAAACTTTTCCTTAACGATTATTCCAGACGGCGCGAACCGTCAGAAATCACGACCTCGTACACCTTGGGTTCATGGCCGTACTTCTCGTTGAACCTCTTTTTCGCCGTGGCGATGAAGTTGTCGTAAAGTTCGTCCTTCACCAGGTTGATCGTACAGCCGCCGAAGCCGCCGCCCATGATGCGCGAACCAGACACGCCGCACTCCTCGGCAACCTCGGCCAGGAAATCCAGTTCCTCGCACGACACTTCGTAATCCTTCGACATGCCCCAATGGGTTTCATACATCCGCTTGCCGACCGTCTCGTAGTCGCCCTTTTCGAGCGCATCACAGACATCGAGCACGCGTTTCTCTTCGCCGATCACGTAGCGGGCACGCTTGTAGTCCTCGTCCGAGATCTTATCCTTGATGGCATCGAGCTGCTCCATCGTAGCGCCGCGCAGGAACTCCTGCCCGAGCATCTTGGCCACCCGCTCGCACGAAGCCCGGCGGTCGTTGTAGGGCGAACCCACCAGCTCGTGCTTCACGCGCGAATCGAGCAGGACGAGTTTATAACCCTTGGGGTCGAACGGGAAATAGGCATACTCCAGCGAACGGCAGTCCAGGCGGATCAGGTTGCCCTTCTTGCCGAAAACCGAAGCGAACTGATCCATGATGCCGCAGTTCACGCCGCAATAGTTATGCTCGGTGGACTGGCCGATCTTCGCCAGTTCGAATTTGTCGATGCCCAGCGAATAGAGGTCGTTCAGCGCAAAGGCGTAGGTCGACTCCAGCGCTGCCGACGACGACATGCCGGCGCCCAGGGGCACGTCGCCCGCGAATACCGTATCGAAACCGCCGATCTTACCGCCCCGCTTCTGAATCTCGCGGCATACGCCGAAGATATAGCAAGCCCAGCTCTCGGCGGGTTTATCGGCTTCGTTCAGCCCGAACTCCGCGCTTTCACCCAAGTCGAGCGCATGGGCCCGCACCTTGTCCGTGCCGTTGAGTTTGATGGCCGCCACGATTCCTTTGTCAACCGCCCCCGGGAAAACGAAGCCCCCGTTGTAATCAGTATGCTCCCCGATCAGATTGATACGCCCCGGCGAAGCGAACAGGATAGCCCCGGAGCCGTAAATCTCCTGGAACTTTTTGCTGACTTTTTCTTTCATGGTCTATTCTGGTTTTAAGTTAAGGATTCCATTTCCACATCATACGAAGATAGGAAAAAATCCCGAAACTCCGATATATTTCGCCGGGAAATCGTACATATCGTTCCGCTCCGTGTTTCGTTTCAAAATCACAAACCCTTCCCGTATGATGACATCGTCCTGAAAAAACACCTTTTGCGCCCCGCCGGGCTTGTTATTCCGGAAATGTTTACTAACTTTGTTGAAGTTTCGATTTATAAGCACTCAACCAACATTTCAAACGATATGACAAAAAAGCTCATCTTCGCCGCCGCCCTGCTCTTCGCAGGAACCGCCGCGGCCTTCGCTCAGCCCAAGGTGATTGCGCACCGCGGCTACTGGACGGCACCCAATTCGGCGCAGAACTCACTTGCTTCGTTCTCCAAAGCCGATTCGGTCGGGGCCTTCGGCTCGGAAATGGACGTATGGCTGACTGCCGACGACAAGCTGATCGTAAACCACGACCGTATATACAAGGGTACCGAAATCGACATGGAGAAAGGTACGCTGAAGGAGATCACCTCGATCGTGCTTCCCAACGGAGAGAACATCCCGACGCTGGACGCCTATCTGCGCCTGGTGGCTGCCAAACCCGACACCCGGCTGGTGCTGGAAATGAAATCGCTTTCCGACCTTCGGCGCGAAGACCTCGCGGCCGAGAAGATCGTCAAGGCATTGCGCAAGTACGACCTGCTCGACCGCACCGACATCATCGCCTTCTCGATCAATGCCTGCCTGGCATTCAGGAAACTGCTGCCCGACGGGCGTATCTTCTACCTGAACGGAGACCTCTCCCCGCGCAGCATCAAGGGGCTCGGCCTCACCGGCATCGACTACTCGATGCGCGTGCTGCGCAAGCACCCCGAATGGGTGGAACAGGCAAAAAAGCTGGGACTGGAGGTGAACGTATGGACGGTCGACGAGGAAGAGGACATGCGCTATTTCATCGACCTGGGCGTGGACTACATCACGACGGATTACCCCGAGCGGTTGCAGGCCTTGCTGAAATAACAGCGGCAATATAAATGGCTTGCCGTTTAATTCAAGCCGTCCGATTATTATAGGCAGTCCGGATTTCCGGGCTGCTTTTCTGTTACGGCCCGTCTATCGGCGGCCATATCCGTCCAAGACACTGAGCGCTTGCTGCTGCGCAATGAAATTCACCTAAATATTACACTGACTTCCGTAAAAACAAGTAACTTTGTAAAAATTCGGGCTACCCGAACATAAATACAGAAATATGAACATAAAAATTCTTTTAATGCTTGTGTTGTTGATTTTCAGCTCCTTCAATGGCATCGAAGCACAAATAAAACAGAAAACCCACGCTGAATCCCCCAAAAAGCGCCTTACCATGGAAGCTATAAAAAACATACCGGAAGAATTCTGGAAATCGGGATTCGTCCTCAACGGCTGCAAAATCACATTTCCATGCAAACTTATAGATTTGATGCAGGCCGGGAACTACAAAAGCTGTGCAGGCGTCGCAATGATCCCTCCCACTGCCAAAGATGAATACTGGGCAACAACGGTAAAAAACGAAAAGGGAGAAATCATCAACGCGGAGATATTTAACCCCACGGCCCAAGCCCTCCCTGAAACCGATTGCATTGTGAACAGCATCAGTATTACGCCGCGATCCGATAACTGGCATAATATTTCCGACTTCGCTGTTTTTGGATTGGCAAGCAAAATAGCCACACGAGAAGAAGTCGTCGAAACGGTTGGAAAATATTGCGGCGCCCCGGCACAAGTCATTGATTTTCCGATAATAGATTACTATGATTTTTACGACAAGAAACCTTCGGAAACGAATCCGCCCCATTACGGCAATATAAAAATCAGTATAACAATCTCCAAAATGGACAGTATCTATAATGAACGAATGATCGGATTTGAATTTGAGCATGCAGGCGATTTTTACCGCAGGCAGAAATAAATATTTGCAAGCATCTTCCGACTGGGTTCTCCTTCAAAACCTCCGGCATTCGCATCTCCGCAAAACACAAGTCCAGCCGCAAACGCAACGTACGGAATTACCTTTCGAACTGGAGGGGGGGGGTAATAAAGGCGACGGTGAAAATCACCGTCGCCTTTATTTGACCGGCACCTCACAAGAGTCTGATCGCAATCGGGCTAAAAGCGTCCCTATATGTGGTATATCATGCATCGACGACGATCACCTCGATGCCGCGCTCGCGCAGCCGGTCGAGGTAAAGGGGCTGGATGCCATTGTCGGTGATGATGCGGTCGACAGCCTCCAGGTCGCAGATCTTGCTGAAGCCGCGGCGTCCGAATTTCGAACTGTCGGCCAGTACGATGACCTTCTGCGCGGCGTTCATCATCACACGGTTCAGCGCCGCTTCGAGCATGTTGGTCGTCGTAAGCCCGAATTCGAGGTCTATGCCGTCGACCCCGACGAACAGCTTGCTGCAGTTGAAGTTGCCGAGCATCTGTTCGGCAAAGGGCCCCACGACCGACACCGAACTGCTGCGAGTAATGCCCCCTAACTGGATCACGTCGACATTGGTGTCCTGCGAAAGGATCGATGTCACGGGAACGGCCGCCGTGATGACCGTCAGGTGCCCGACGGGCTTGATTTCGCGCGCGAGGAAGGCCATGGTCGTGCCCGACGCGATGATGATCGAATCGTCCTGCGCGACAAGGCTTGCGGCCTTGGCCCCGATAGCCCGTTTCTCCGCCACGTTTTTCTTCTCCTTCTCGTTGACGTGGCGGTCGCTGATATAGGGGCTGATAAGGATCGCACTGCCGTGCGTGCGGTAGAGTTTCTTCTGTTGTTCGAGGAAAGAGAGGTCTTTGCGGATCGTGACCTCCGAAACCTTGAACAACTCGGCCAGCTGCACGACGGATATGGAGCCGTTCTGCTGCAACAGTGCCAGTATCCGGTTATGACGCTCCGGAAGGCTCAAAATAGTCTCTTCGCCGGATTTATTCATAGATCGATTAAAAATTTGGTTTTATAATGCAAGATACGAAAATAATCCGAAATTAGATCGAAACCTCCCGGAGAAATATTTTTTCCGGCGATATATTGTGCTCCGAAACGAAATATTATGAAATAAAACATATTTTATTTTGAAATACAAAAAATCATATGTAATTTTGTTGCGAAACGAAATTCATGAATTTATGGAAAGACTTGCACAAATCAAAAAACTATCCGAGAAAGACAAGGTTTGGGATATCGTAGTGGTAGGCGGAGGCGCCACGGGCCTCGGCGTGGCGGTCGACGCAGCGACCCGCGGGCTGAGCGTAGCGCTGCTCGAAAAGACCGACTTCGCCAAATGCACATCGAGCCGCAGTACGAAGCTCGTGCACGGCGGCGTACGTTACCTGCAGAAGGGCGACGTCATGCTGGTGCTCGAAGCCCTGCGCGAACGCGGCCGCATGAAAGCCAACGCCCCGCACCTGGTCAAAGACCAGGCATTCGTGATCTCGAATTACAGTTACTGGGATAATTTCCTCTATTTTTGCGGTCTGACCTTCTACGACATGCTTTCGTTCGGTTTCGGTTACGGCCGTTCGAAATTCATTTCGGCAAAAAAAGTAATGAAATACATCCCCACTTCGGTCGAAAAGGGGCTCAAGGGCGGCGTCGTATACCACGACGGGCAGTTCGACGACTCGCGCATGGCGATCAACCTCGCACAGACATGCATCGAGAACGGCGGCACGGTCGTGAACCAGGCGAGCGTTACGGGGATCGTACACGACGATGCGGGACGTGCGGCCGGCGTGAAATTCGTGGACAACCTCACGGGCGAAGAGTACACGGTCAAGGCGCGCAGCGTGGTGAACGCCGCAGGGTGCTTCGTGGACGACATCATGCACATGGACAGCCCTACGCACCGCAAGATGGTCACTCCGAGCCAGGGCGTGCACCTGGTGCTCGACATGAAATTCCTGCAGAGCGACTACGCCATCATGGTACCCAAGACCTCGGACGGCCGCGTGCTGTTCGCCGTGCCCTGGCACGACAAGGTCGTGGTCGGAACCACGGACATCGTACGTCCCAAGGCCGAGGAAGACCCGCGCCCGCTCAAAGAAGAGATCGACTTCATCCTCGGCACGGCAGGGCTCTACATGAACCCCGCGCCGACCTACAAGGACATCCTTTCGGTCTTCGCAGGGCAGCGTCCGCTGGCGGCGCCCAAGAAGGAGGGCAAAAACACCAAGGAAATTTCGCGCAGCCACAAGATCATCGTTTCGGACAACGGGCTGGTGACGATCACGGGCGGCAAATGGACGTCCTACCGTCTGATGGCCGAAGATACGGTGGACAAGGCGATCGAGGTCGCCAAGTTGCCCGTCCGCAAGTGCGTGACCAAGAAACTGCGCATCCACGGTTACCGCAAGAACCCCAACCTGGCGGATCACATGTACGTCTACGGCAGCGACGAGCCCAAGATCCTCGACCTTATCAAGCAGCAGCCCGAGCTGGGCGAGAAACTCTCGCCCAAATACGGCTATACCTATGCCGAGGTGCTGTGGGCCGTACGCGAGGAGATGGCCATGACGGTCGAGGACGTGCTTTCGCGCCGTGTGCGCCTGCTCTTCGTCGATGCCCGCGAAGCCATCGCGGCGGCGCCGAAGGTAGCCGCGATGATGGCCAGGGAGCTGGGACGCGACCAGGCCTGGATCGACACTCAGGTAAAAGATTTCACGGATTTGGCGAAAACGTATATCTTTGAACAAAACTGATCGCTGAACCATGTGGAAAATACTACGACCCCCTAAACACAAACCGCCCGTCGCTGCGGAAAAAATAGACAAAGAGTACAAGCGGCTGCGGTTGCAGGTATTCATCGGCATCTTCATCGGATATGCCGGTTACTACCTCGTGCGCAAGAACTTCACGCTGGCCATGCCCCACCTTGTCGAAATGGGATTCGACAAGGGTGACCTGGGCATCGCGCTCTCGGCGAACGCCATTGCCTACGGGCTTTCGAAGTTCCTGATGGGCGGCGTTTCCGACCGCAGCAACGCCCGTGTCTTCCTGCCGCTGGGACTGGTGTTGTCGGCGCTGGTGACGATGTTCCTCGGGACATCGGCCGGTATCTCGTCGATCATCATGATGTTCATCACGCAGTTCCTCATCGGCTGGTTCCAGGGTATGGGCTGGCCCCCGTGCGGACGCGTCATGACCCACTGGTTCTCGCAGAACGAACGCGGCACGAAGATGTCGATCTGGAACGTGGCCCACAACGTCGGCGGCGGCATGATCGGCCCGATGGCGGCCTACGGACTGTTGTGGTTCGGGTCGTGGCAGATCGGTACGTTCTGGTTCCCCGCCGTGGTGGCCATCGTGGTCGCGATGCTTGCATTCCTGCTGATCCGCGACACGCCCCAGTCGACCGGGCTCCCGCCCATCGAGAAATACCGCAACGACTACCCGAAAAATTACAGCGAGAAGTCGGAGCAGGAGCTTACGACGAAGGAAATCTTCTTCAAATACGTACTCAACAACAAGATACTCTGGTATATCGCCTTCGCCAATGCGTTCGTGTACCTGGTGCGTTACGGCGTACTGGACTGGGCGCCGACCTACCTGAAGGACATCAAGGGTTATGACATCAAGGATGTGGGCTGGGCCTACTCGGCATACGAATGGGCAGCCATCCCCGGCACGATCATCTGCGGATGGTTGTCGGACAAGGTCTTCAAAGGACGCCGGGCCATCACGACCATGATCTACATGGCACTCGTCGCGGTCTTCATCGTGATCTACTGGAAAAACATGGACAACGTACTGCTGGATAACATATCGCTGATCGCCATCGGATTCCTGATCTACGGCCCCGTGATGCTGATCGGCGTACAGGCCCTCGACCTCGCACCCAAGAAGGCCGCCGGGACAGCCGCCGGACTGACCGGATTCTTCGGATACTTCTTCGGCACGGCCATCCTCGCCAACATCGCCATGGGTTCGATCGTACAGCACCTGGGCTGGGACTGGGGATTCATCATGCTGCTCGCGGCGTGCGCACTGGCCTTCCTCTTCATCAGTTTCACCTACCGGGAAGAACAATATCTGGTTAAACAACGGAAATAGCAAGGCTTCACGGCGGCCCGGACGGCCGCTGCGGAGCGAGGGGTTCCTTTTATAGGATTGTTATGTTTGGGTGGGGCGTCAGCCCCGAATCGAAAAAGCCTTTAACTCCCGGTTAAGGGCTTTTTCATTGCCCCCGACCAGCCGGTCGACCAACGCATGGAACTTCGGGGAATGGTCGTGGTGAACGGTATGGCACAACTCGTGGACGATGACGAAATCGCGCAAATGCTCCGGAAGCGTCATCAGGAAAAGGCTCAGCGAAATATTGTTCGTCCCGGTACAGCTCCCCCACTTCGTACGCGAGGCACGGATCGTCAGCTTGTTGTACTTCAGCCCCGTGATGCGGGAGAGCCGACCGATACGGTCGGGCAGGTCGGCTTTGGCGGCGCGCCGCAGCTCTTCGACGCGGGCTTTTTCCGCGGCAGGCGGCAACTGCGGCGGGAGTGCCGCACGCCGCTGCGCAAGCCGTGCCCGGGCCGCCTCGACCCATCCGGCTTTGCACTCGAGAAACTCCATCGCTCGCCGTGCGGAAACCCCGCAAGGAAACGACAGGCGGACACACCCCGTCCCGCGCACGCTGATCGAAATACGGCGTGCGCGGCGCGACTGGGAGAGGACGACCTCACCCAGCCGGGGATGTTCGACGATCGTAATCATGCCTAACGGGCCATAATGGCCGAGATATCCACATCGTCGAGGCGAAGCGCAGAATCCCGCCGTTCGATGCTCATACTGAAAAAAAGGATCAACAACTCTTCATCCGAATAGGTCAGGAGTTCATTGGCAGCGTTCTCCAGCTCAGAGGGCAGGGGATAATCCCCCTTGCCCGCACGCCGCAGTTGCCGCTGCAACAGGGCGGGTGCGGAAATTACGAATTCGGGGCGATCCGTGCCGAAGTCGATCCGCAGCGTATCATCCTCGAACCGGTAATACGGGATACGGCCCTGGTCGTAACGATTGTACGAAAGGTTGGCATACAGCACCCGATACCCTGGGGCAAGGTCGATGCGTCGCACCCCGTCCGGGTACACCGACACCCAGTTGTCATCGGTACGGTAATCGTAGCCGTAGACCACATAATCGCGGAACACATCCGGCACTGCCTCGCGGACTTTGCCGAGCTCCACCCCGAACCGGGCAAAGGCCAGCGTATCATGGTCGGCAACGTAGTCGAGCGCCTCGTAAAGGCGGCGGTAATCCCCGCGCAGCAGGGTGTCGGGGACAAAGGCGTCCAGTTGCAGCCGGCCCTCGCCGTCGAGCATGTTAAGCTGTTTTGCCACACGGACGGCACGGCGCACCTGCGAGCCGGTCGCTATGCGTTGCGGTTCGAGCACAGGCAGGTAGGCCAGAGCCGCAAAGCAGACGAACCCCGCCAGGCCGACGTACAGGTAGCGCCCGGTACGGCGCGAGAGGAACAACAGCACGCAGAGCGTCATCAGCCCGCCGCAGACAAGCAGGTATACGCGCGGTTCGGTAAGCCCGTATTCGTTCGTACGACGCAGGACGCCGATCCAGAACAGCAGCTGCGTAGGCAACGACACCAGGCTGAAACGGTCGAAGAACCAGTCGTACATGCGTTTCTGCAACAACGGCTGCAACGCCTTGACCGCAATGGCCAGCAGTGTGAACCCGAATACCAGATAGGCCACCCCGCCCTCGGGCAAAGACCACGTAACGAGGATCTTGACCATGTAAAGGCAGAGTATGGCGGTGTAGATCAGCAGTGCGGGCGTCACGATATAGTTCAGCAACACGTCGAGGATGCGAGTGTCGCGGCATTCGGCACCGGCCCAACGGTCGTACATCATCAGGAAAAGCACCGGGCCGGCGAAGGTCTCGAAAAGGATCAGGGCATAGATCCAGACATGCTCGATCCAACTCCCTTCGAGCCCGAAGATATAGGTCGTGGAGAAGAGGATAGCGGAGAACAACCCCAGCGCTACATTGGCGAAGAGCGCAGCGAGGATGCCCGAACGCAGCCACACCATGATGTCATCGACGAACCGCTTGTTGCACACGGCACGGCGGCAGAGCAGCAGCGCCAGGGGCGCCAGGATGCCGAAGGTGATGAACGACGGCTCGCTGGCGAGCCAGTCCTCCAGACCTCCCCAGAACGCGAACGGCACGAAAGGCGCCCAGCATACCCAGTAGACTTTCCGCCACGGCCCCGGCCCCGCAAGGTTATTGAAGGCCAGCGCAACAGCGAAGGCCAGCGGCACGAGCGCCAGCCTGACCAGGGTGTCGTCGCTGTCCGTCTCGTAGGCGACGAGGCAGCCGATACAGCCGAGGGCAATCAATCCCGCCTCCACAGGGTGCAGGCGCAGCATTTGCAGGAACCCCTCCCGAAGCCACTGCACGTAATGTCCGAGTTTCGCTTTCATGGTTTTCGTTTATTGTCCGATACGCTGGCGCACGACCTCGAAAAGCATCACGGCCGCTGCGGCCGAGACGTTCAGCGATTCGATATGCCCGATCAGGGGGATTGCCAGCTGTTCGTCGCAGAGTTTGAGCACCTCTTTCGAGATGCCCGTATCCTCGGCACCCATCACCAGGGCCGTAGGCTTGCGGAAATCGGCATCGTAGAGCAGTTTGCGGCTCTTCTCGGTTGCGGCGACGATCTGAAACCCTTCGGTCTGGAGCAGTTTTATCGTATTGCGGATCGACCCCACGCGGCAGACCGGGATCGTCGCCAGCGCCCCGGCCGACGAGCGGATTGCCTCGGCATTCACGGGGGCCGAATTCTTCAGCGGCGTCACCAGACCGTGCGCCCCGGCGCACTCGGCCGAGCGGGCGATGGCGCCGAAATTGCGGACGTCGGTCACCCCGTCAAAGATCACCACCAGCGGCGTCTCGTCCTCGGGCACCCGTTCCAGGATGTCGGCCAGCCCGACATATTCGATGGCCGAAATCTGCGCCACGACACCCTGGTGGTTACCGCGCGTGAGGCGGTTGAGCTTTTCGACAGGCACCTCCTGCATCCGCACGCGGTGACGGATGCAGAGGTCTTTCAGCTCCGTCATCAGCTGCCCTTCGGCACCTTTGCGGATGTAAAGTTTCTCGATCTGGCGTCCAGCCTCGATGGCTTCGGCCACGGGACGTATCCCGAAAATAATGTTGTCCATAGCAGCTTATTTTTCATTTGCCCCGGGGCGGGCGGCACAAGGTTCAGCCGGATTTCCCGGAAATCACTGTTCTTCGACGAGTTCCAGTTCGTACGATGCCTTCTCCCACTCGTGCATCTGATGGTCGTAACGGGCTTTCAGGTCGTTGTAGGCCTTGTAGTCGGCTTCGTCGTAGGCGGTCGCCGCAGCGAATTTCGCATCGTAGGCGGCGATCTGTTTTTCGATTGCGGCAAGTTCCGCCTCGATCCCCTCGACCGTCCGGCGCAGCTTGCGCAGCTGTTTCTCCTGCTCCTTGCGCTGCTCGTAAGTGAGTTTGCCGGAAACGGCGGCCTCGGGTTTCGGAGTTGCCTGCACGGCGGGTTTCTGCGGGGTGTCCCTGCGTTCGACCTCCTGGAGCGATTCCAGCTTCCGCTTTTCGAGGAAATAGTAGATACCCCCGAGGTACTCCTTCACCCCGCCGTCGCGGAACTCATAGACCTTCTGCACCATGCCGTCGAGGAATTCGCGGTCGTGCGACACGATGACGACCGTGCCGTCGTACTTCATGATGGCATTCTTGAGGATGTCCTTCGAACGCATGTCCATGTGGTTGGTCGGCTCGTCCAGTACCAGCAGGTTGCGCGGTTCGAGCATCATGCGGGCCATGGCCAGACGTGCCCGCTCGCCGCCCGAAAGCACCTTGACCTTTTTGTCGATATCCTCGCCGCGGAACAGGAACGCCCCGAGGATATCGCGCAGGCGGGTACGGATGTCCCCCACGGCCACGCGGTCGAGCGTATCGTAGACGGTGAATTCGCCGTCCATCAGGTCGTCCTGGTTCTGGGCATAGTAGCCGATATTGACGTTGGCACCGAGCCGCACCGAACCTTCGGTCGGCGTCAGCTGCCCGACGAGCATACGCGCCAGCGTGGTCTTGCCTTCGCCGTTACGGCCGACGAGGGCGATCTTGTCGCCCTTTCCGATGATGAAATTCGCGCCGCTGAAGACATGCTTCGCCCCGAACGACATCCCGGCTTCGTTGATCTCGGCCACGATCTGTCCCGAGCGGGGTGCGGGCGGGAACTTGATATTGAGCGTCGCCAAGTCTTCCTCCTCGACCTCGAGCCGTTCGAGGCGTTCGAGTTGCTTGATGCGCGACTGCACCTGGTTCGACTTGGTGGGTTTGTAGCGGAACTTCTCGATGAATTCCTCGGTCTTTTCGATCATGCGCTGCTGGTTTTCATAGGCAGCCATCTGCTGTGCCCGGCGTTCGGCGCGCAGCACGACATATTTCGAATAGGAAACCTTGTAATCGGTCGCTTTGCCCAGCGAAAGCTCGACCGTGCGGTTGGTGACGTTGTCGAGGAAAGCGCGGTCGTGCGAAATCAGCAGCACGGCGCCGCTGTAATTCTTCAGGTAATCCTCGAGCCACTGGATCGACTCGATGTCGAGGTGGTTCGTCGGCTCATCGAGCAGGAAGATCGAGGGACGGCGCAACAGCAGTTTCGCCAGCTCGATACGCATGCGCCAGCCGCCCGAGAATTCGCTCGTCGGACGTCCGAAATCCTCGCGTTTGAACCCGAGCCCCAGCAGCGTCTTTTCGATATCCGCATCGCGGGTCTCGCCGCCGAGGATATGGTAGTGATCCTGCGCATCGTTCAGGCGGTGCAACAGCTGCGCATAACCGTCGCTTTCGTAGTCGGTACGCTCCGCGATCTCGCGCGTCAGGTGCTCGATCTCGGCCTCGAGGCGCAGCACCTCCTCGAACGCCTTGGCGGTCTCCTCGACGAGCGTCGTCGTATCGGCCACACGCATGGTCTGCGGCAGGTAGCCGATCGTACAGTCGCCGTTCAGGGTCACGCTGCCCGAGGTCGGTTGCTGCTCGCCCGTAATGATGCGCAGCAGCGTGGTTTTGCCCGCCCCGTTCCGGCCGACGAGGCCGATGCGGTCTTTGGGGTTTATCAGGAACGATATGTTGTCGAAGAGCGTCCAGCCCCCGTAACTTACAGTAAGATTGTCAAGAGATATCATGGTCTGTCTAAAATCACGGCAAAGTTAGTGATTTAATCCGACATATCGTATCTTTGAACTCCGAAACGAACATTGTTATAGTATGGAGAAGTTGGAACGCTACCTGCGGTTCATCCGCGAGGCCGAACGGCTGAAAAACGTCCTGCGCACGGCGCACACCTCGACCGGGAGGCACGAAAGCACGGCCGAACACTCGTGGCGGCTGGCCCTGCTGGCCGCCGTCCTCACCGGCGAACGCCCCCGGCTGGACATGCAACGGGTATTGTTGATGTGCCTCGTCCACGACCTCGGCGAAGCGTATGACGGGGACATTCCGGCCGTGGCGCAGATGGCCGACGGCACCAAGGAGGCTTCGGAGCTGGCCGCAATGGACAAACTGACGCGCATGCTCCCGCCCGCGGCCGGAACGGCAATCCGGAAGATATGGGAGGAATACGAAGCATGCCAGACGCCCGAGGCGCGGTGGGTGAAAGCCCTCGACAAAGCCGAGACCATCATCCAGCATAACCAAGGTGCCAATCCCGCCGATTTCGATTACGCGTTCAACCTGACCTACGGCTCCGGCTATTTCCGCGACGACGACCTGCTGCGCGACCTGCGCCGCCTGCTGGACGACGAGACCCGACGGCACATCGTCCCCTGAGCCGCTGCGGAATGCAATACGGGCGCGACACCCAGGCAAAACCCGGAACACGAGACGTCCGGAATCCCTGAAAACCCTGGCCGCTTCGCCCCGAAATATCCGGCGCGCCGAATGGTCAGGCGTTGAGCATCCGCACGATCTCGGCCTGCGGGTCTTCGGCGCCGAAAACGGCATTCCCGGCAACCAGCACGTCGGCCCCTGCCTCGTAGACCTCGCGGGAGTTGTGCGACGAGATGCCGCCGTCGACCTCGATGATGGTCTGCAACCCCAACTCCCGGGCCATGGCCCGCAGAGCCCGGATCTTCCCGGTCGAAGCCGGGATGAACGACTGCCCGCCGAAACCGGGTTCGACGCTCATCACCAGCACCAGGTCGACCAGCGGGAGGATATCGCGCAGCACCTCGACCGAAGTCGCCGGCTTGATCGACACCCCGGCCTTCGCACCGGCCTTGCGGATCATTTCTATGCACCCCCTGGGATCGTACGTGGCTTCGTAGTGGAAGGTCACGATGTCGGCGCCCGCCTCGGCGAAACGCGCTACGTAACGCTCCGGCTCGACGATCATCAGGTGCACGTCGAGGCACTTTGCGGTCACCTTGCGGATGGCCTTCAGCACCGGAAACCCGAAGGAGATATTGGGGACGAACACGCCGTCCATCACGTCGATATGTACCCACTCGGCCGCACTGCGGTCGACCATCTGCGTGTCGCGTTCCAGGTGGCCGAAATCGGCCGAAAGCATCGAAGGTGCTACGATTCTGTTCATGGTTCGAATATTACTTACGACAAATATAGTCATTTCCCGGCAGTTTTCCACGCTTCGGAGCGGGATTCCGTCCCCGCAAACCCGGGTTTTGGGGTTCGGGGTTGCAGTTCGGGATTCCGAATGCCGGTTCCCTGTCGCACGGTCTTTCCGGGGATTCCGTCCCGAAAGAGCTGCCGGTCAGGATCTTTTCCGGTTCAGGGTGTCGATCCTCCGGCGTATCGCAATGCCGTTGGACAGCGAAAGCAGCAATGCAAGCCCTATGCCGCATACCCATGTAACGCCGACCCCGGCCGGGGCGTACCCCTCCTGCAATGCTGCCAGTTCGGGCAGGTACCACATACGCACCAGCCACGACAAAACCACGGCCACGACGAGGACGCCCAGGTTGAGCCACAGGGTCAGCAACCAATACGGACGTGCCACACGTCCCGGTGCATAACCCAGCAGGAGCAGATTTTCCAGTTTCGCGCTGTTCTTCTGCAAGAGCAGGAAAATGCTCAGCATCAGAATGTAGAAAGACATCACGCTGAACACCAGCCCCACCCCTCCGAGTCCTCCGGCTGCAAGCTGCAGGAAATAGGCAGCCTTCCCGTCGTCACGGCGGTCGCCTTCGGCCTCATAGCCCTTGCCGTCGAGGTAAGCCGAAATCGCGGCATCCACAGGGCGGTCGGTCTCGACGATGACCCGCGATGCCTGTTTCTCCCCGCCCTGGCCGAACCGCCCGTTCGACCAACGGATGAAAGACTCCGGAACGAGGATCGTATTGAGGCGGTTCGACAACCCGACGATACGGCCCCGGAACTGTTCAGTCCGCCCGTTGCCGGCGACCTCGATGCCGAGCGAAACCCGCTGAAATATCCCCTCCGAAATCTGCGGCAGCCCCTGCGACTTGGCAAACCCGTAATTATAGAGGTTCAGGTAATTGCGCGGGATGATGATGGGGATATCCCCGTCGCCGGGTTCGTATTTCCACTTCCCGGAGGTGACATCGAGAAAACGGTCGGGCACCGCCTCGAAAAAGAGGTAGGTCGAGAGCTGCACGCCGCCCATGCCCACCGTCCCCTTCACCCGGTAGTCCGCCGGCGTGAAAGCCCCGACGTCCCGGACGAAAGGCTGTCCCTTCAATTCCTCCAGCTCCGCGGGGGTAAAGTCGCTGCTCCCCAGCCCGATCGTCTGGAGTGCGCCGACCCGTTTCGAAAGTACCAGGTAATCGCCCCGCATGAACGAATCGGGGGCATCGAAGACCGGCATGACATCGCGGTAAGCCTGCACCGAGGTGAGCACGATGGTCATGCCCACGACCCCGGCGAGGGCGAAACCTACGGTCTGCGCGACGCTCAGATGGCTGCGCAGCAATTTCCAGAGCAGCGTCATAGCGTAAGGGTTTTATGGTAGGGAAGCTCGAGCCGGCTGCCCACCGAGGTAACGACGATACCCGCCCCCTGCGCCTGCGCCTCTTCCAGCAGCATCCCGGAGAGCAACTCCCCGTTAGCGGCATCGAGGTGGCTGACAGGCTCATCGAGCAGGATGAAATCGAACGGCTGGCACATGCAGCGAATGAAGGCCACGCGCTGCTGCTGTCCGAAGGAGAGCTTTTCGACCGGGGCATCCCGCTTATCGGCGATACCCGCAGCCTCGAGCATTCGCCCGATCTGCTCCTGCGTCTTGAAATGCGTGAGCTCGTTTTTCAGGCCGATATTCTCCGCGACGGTCAATTCGCCGAAAAGACGCAAATCCTGGAAAAGCATACTCAGCGACCTGCGGCGCAGGCCGCTCCACGCCGCGGCGGAAAAGCCGCGGCAATCCGCCCCGTCGAAGAGTATCCGCCCCGCGTAATCCTCCCGGATGCCGTAGAGAAAGTGGCACAGCGAAGTTTTCCCCGTTCCCGAAGCAGCCTCGAGCAGGCAGTACTCCCCCTTGCGGAAGGTCACCTCCTGCAACCAGACCCCCGAATCCCGCGGAGCCGCTTTCCCCGCGAACACGCAGGGCAGCACCCGTTGCAAAGTTATCGATTCCATACGTTCTTTATTTCAAGGTAAACGGCCGTTCGAATCCCGGACGGCCGTTTACCATAAACCCCGAAGGTTATTACAAATTGACCTCCGGTACGTACCGGCGGATCAGTTCGCCGATTTTGTCGCAGACAGTCTTAAAGGAGTTCTGCTCCTTGTCCGTCATATTGATTACGGCAGTCCCGCCCTTCATCGTACCATAGGCTTCCAGGTCTTCGAACATGGCCAGCACGGAGAGCGCGGCCTCGACCTGCGGGTCGACATTACCGCCGACAAGCTGCGCGGTCAGCGCGGTCACACCCTCGAAATCGACGTAGAAGCTTCCCGACTGGCCCTTGAATATCTTGCTCATCGAAGCCAGCGATTCGATGTCCGCACCGTCGAGCGCCGATTTCACGACCGCATCGGTCGTACAGTAAAGCACATCGCCTTTCACGCCGAACAGCACCGTGACACCGCCCATGCTGATCGTATATTCGCCTTCGCCCGCCTTCTGGATGGGCATACCGGAGAGGTTGGAGACGATCGTCTGCAACACGGCGGGATCCTTCACCTGGGCCAGCAGCGACGCTACGGGATACTGACCGTCGGCTGTCATCCCTGAGAACGAGATCACGCAGTCGCCGCTGAAAGCATCCATCACTTGCTTGACCATCGGGTTGGCCATCAGCATCCCGTAACCGGGCATTGCGGAGAACACCGAGTACATCTTCTCGCCGTCGAGGCCGTAGGCCATCGCACCGATCGTATTCCGGGGTACGTAGCGCAACAGGGCGCCCGTCTGGGGCTTCACGTAGGCGTAGAAATCCATCATCTTCTGTTCGCTCTCCTTGTCCTTGTACGACACGGCGGCATCGCAAACGATCCGTCCCTTCTCGAAATTGACGGAACTTGCCAGCGTGGCACCCTTGAGGGCTTCCATCATCGGCATCGAACTCATCATCGGGTTGCTATCCATTATCGACACCAGTGCCGAATAGACCATCACCATGTTGATGTCGTTCTTCTCGGAGAGCTGCCCGGCAACAACTTTATCGCCCATCAGGCTCTCGCCGCTCTTCTGGGCAAAGAGTTTCTTAACGGCATCGAGTCCGCTTTCTGGCGACCCCTGCGCGAAATAGAGCATGACAGCCACATCGTTGTAGGCGCACAACCCGCTCACGGAGCTGTCCTCGCCCAATGCGATGACCGAGATACCGCCCTCGTTCCGGGGTGCAATGCCGCTTTTCTCGTTGATACGGGCGAGCAGCGCGTCCAGTTTCGCCTTATCGCCGACGGGCAGCAACATACCGCCCCGGACATTCGGGGACTGCATCGCGCCATCCATCGACATGAAGAAGAACAGGTCTTTTTTCAGGTCGATACCCGATTCACAGGGGTTCTTCAGCAGGGCCAGCAGGTATTCCTTCTCTTCGGCAGTGATGCCATCGGCCTTGTCGAGCTCGGCCTTGAGCCGGATGAAGAGCGGATGCTGCCCGATGTCGCCGGCATCGCTCTTCTGCAGAAGCGAAGCGGGGTTGACCGACATCGTCATAAAGGAATCGGCAGGCAGGAAATTGCGGTAATCGGCACTTCCGCCGCAGGAAACAACTAGCATGGACACTGCAGCGAGGCAGGCCAGTTTCAGGGATCGTAACGTTTTTTTCATATTCGAAATTATTTGAATCCGTATTTGGAACAAACAAAGCTATAAAAAAATACGTAACAACCTGCGACATCGGGACTAAAAATTGCGTTGCGGGGCTAAATTAACGCACATGCCCCGGTACGGGGTGTTTTTCCGGGAATAAATTGCTATTTTTGCATGGAAACAGACACAAAAACACACGATGACTCCTACCACCCTTTTCATATTGGCCGCTACGTGCAGCCTGGCAGTGCCCGTCGCCCTGTTCCTCGTACTCTGGCGCAGGGACACCCGGCGGCTTGCCGCTGACAACCAAGCCTCCGAAGCCCGCGAGCGCGATGCCACGTCGCGGCTGGCGGCGGCCGAAGCCCGGCTGGCCGCCGCGGAACAAGCCTTGTCCGCGGAAAAAGAGTTGCGGCAGCGCTACGAAGGACAGGTGCAGGCGCTGACCGAGCAGCGGACGCGTACCGAAGCGGAACTGGCGGCACTCCGCGCCTCATCCGAGGCCGAGATCGCATCGCTGCGCGCGAAGAACGCCGAGGATCGCGCGGCCGAAAAAGCCGAGCGCAAAAAACTGGAGGAGACCTTCCGGGCCCAGTTCCGCAACCTTGCGACCGAGATACTGGGCGAGCAGTCCAAGCATTTCAAGGAGACCAACAAGGAGTCGCTCGACGTGCTGCTCAAACCCTTCCGCGACAACATCGTCGAATTCCGCAAGCGCGTCGAGGACATCTACACCACGCAGACGGCACAGCGCGGCGAACTGAAGGCCGAGCTGAAAAACCTGATGGAGCTCAACCGGCGCATCACGACCGAGACCACGAACCTGACCAACGCACTGAAAGGCAATTCGAAAGTGCAGGGCGACTGGGGCGAAATGCTGCTGGAAACGATCCTGGACAGTTCAGCGCTCATCAAGGGCATCCACTACGAAACGCAATACAACATCAAGGACGCCGAGGGACACAACCTGCGCCCCGACGTCGTGCTGCACCTGCCCGAGAAGAAAGACATCGTCATCGACTCGAAGGTTTCGCTCACGGCTTTCGTAGGCTACACCTCGGCCGAGACCGAAGAGGAGCGCCGCCGCTACCTCGCAGCGCACACGGCCTCCGTCCGCCAGCACGTCAACGAACTGGGACGCAAGGAGTACCAGCGTCTGCTCAACTCGCCCGACTTCGTCATCATGTTCATCCCCAACGAGCCGGCCTTCCTCGCCGCATTGCAGAACGACGCGGCCATCTGGTCGGACGCCTACGACAAGAAGGTCATCATCTCGTCGCCGACGAACCTTTTCGCCCTGCTCAAACTGGTCGCCGACCTGTGGAAATACAACGACCAGGACAAGAACACCAGGGACATCGCCGCATGCGGGCTGAAACTCTACGAACAACTGGTGGCCTTCACCGGTTCGCTCGAAGGGGTCGGCACGGCGCTGGACAAAGCACGCGACGCCTATGACGACGCCTACAAACGGCTCTGCACGGGCAACGACAACATCATCCGCGTCGGGGAACGGCTGCGCAGGACGGCGCGCCTGCAAACCAAGAAACAGCACTCCGCGCGCACGCTTGAAGCCGCCGGGGAGGACGACCTCCCGGGTATCCCCGCCGCCGAAACCGGGGGCGGGAATCCGGTTCCCGGAGCCGGAGGCGAAGAATAACCGAAATGCCCGGCGCGCCAGCCCGGATACCCGGGTACAGAGGAACACGGGGAGGGCAAAGCCCCCTATAACATGCAAAAGCCCGCCGATATTCGGCGGACTTTTACTTATTCCGGCAGGATGATATTTCCCATGTCGTGCACAAAATCCGGCTCACGGCCTGCGGGTTCCCTCCAGTTTTTGCGCATCCGCACTTCGATCCCGGGCGTCGCGTCGTGCGCCATCGTCTCCACGATGTCGTCCCACACCTCCTGAACCCAGCCGACACGTCGCCGGCAATGCTTCAGCACCTCGACCGCCCAAATCTTCACGGCGACCTTCGCCCCCGGCTCGACCGCCCATCGGGCGGCGGCCTCCGCAATCCGCTCCATATCCCGCCTCCCGGGCGAGTAACGCCCCAGCAGGTCGGCCATAACCTTTGCGAAGTGACGCCGGGCACTGGGATCGGCGCAGGCCGGGAAATCCGTCCCGCAAAACTTACCGGCATAGGGCATGAACGAATCCGGGGCGTCGAAATAGATTTTCTCGAGTACATACGCACCCCGGAAAGCCACCTTGTGCCTCACGGCACGCGGCAACCCCTCGTAGCGGGAGGTCACCACCTCATACAGCAGCCCCACGGCACCCGCATCACGCACGCGCCGGGCCACCGTGTCGGCAAAATCGGAATAAAACCGCTCCGACAGGCATTTTATCAACTCCGCTTCCATCATACCGGTATACTCCCGCCGAACCCCCGATTCTGAAGGTTCGCCATACAGCAACCCCGAAAAGCCCGGGGCCTTACGGCCATGCCAGACGCCACAGCATGAAAAACGCCGTCAGAACAACTTTTTCTTCGACGTCGTAACGACAAAATCCTTCAGGTAGAAAGGTTCGAAATAGGCGATATCTTCCGTGCATCCCGCATCGAGCGCACGCTGGGCCAGCCGCGCAAGCCCGCGTGCGGAAGGGGCTACCTCGACAAGCACGGCGTCGGGCAGTATCCCGGCGCATTTGCGGGCCCCACTGCCGAAGATCACGAACGGCCTCCCCTGCGAACGGAAGTGCGCAAAGCTCTCCCCGTCGACGACCTCGGCCGAAACTTCGTTCAGGGGCTTGCCAGTTGTATCGAATACCTGCGCATAGACCTCCATGCGGCGGGCATCGACCATCGGGCAAAGGCAGGCATGTTCCCAGTCGGGGACGGAAAGAATTCCGGCTTCGTAGTCTTCGAGCGCCACTTCGGCCAGCGCATCGAGCGACCCGACGGCCACCAGCGGCTTACGCACCCCGTAGCACAGCCCCTTGGCGAACGAAACGCCGATACGCAGCCCCGTATAGGAGCCGGGGCCCTTGCCCACGGCCACGGCATCCAGTTCATCGGGCGCAATGCCCGTTTCGCGCAAAAGCTCGTCGACGAACACGCCGACCTTGCGGGCATGGTCGCGCCCCTCGTCGCTCTCGCGCAGCGAAAGCAGCTCCCCGTCCTTTGCAATACCGACCGAACAAACGTCCGTACCGGTCTCGATACATAGAATCAAGCTCATATCTTCGATAAATTCAAACTCAATCGTCCAAAATACCCAGGTGCTCCAGCGCCCGGGCAATGCCGTCGTCGTCGACCGTAGCGGTCACGTAGTCGGCGGCGTTCAGCGCCTCGTCGCAGGCATTGCCCATGGCAATCCCCACCCCCGCAGCAGACAACATCGCCACGTCGTTGCCGCCATCGCCGAAGGCCACTACTTCCGCAGCCCGGTACCCGTAGGCGGACATAAATTCCCTCATGCCCGTGGCCTTGTCGATGCCTGCGACATTGATGTCGGCGAAAATCGGGCACCACCGGCTCGCCGCAAGCCCGGGCAACTGCGCCATGACGCGCCGTTCGGCCTCCGTATCCAGATAGAAACACATCTGGCAGCACTCGCTCCGCTCGAAAAGCGCACGGAGGTCGGTCTGCTCGGGCACGGGATGCGCGACCATATGCGCCAGCCGTTCCACCTCGGGGGTCACTCGGTTGACGAATACACCGCTCTCCAGTTCCAGCGCCAGCGGGAATCCCATCTGCGAGGAGAGCTCCATGGCGCGTTCGAAATCGGCCCGCGGAATCGGGTGCTGGCTTACCACACGCCCGTCGGCAGCCACACACCGTGCGCCGTTGAGCGACACCACGCCGTCGTAGGGAATCCCCTCGAGCGGAGCGAGGTCGTTCGCCGCACGCCCCGTAGCGATAAAGAGCCGGATGCCCCGCGCATGCGCCCGCACCAGGGCATCGCGTGCCGAAGCGGGTATTTCATGGGTCTCGAAACTGATCAGCGTACCGTCCACATCGAGGAAAACAGCTCGTATCATCGTTTGTAATTTTTCATCGCCTTGTCGATCTCACGCTTGGCATCGTTTTCCTTCAGGTATTCGCGCTTGTCATAGGTCTTCCGGCCCCGGGCCAGCCCGACCACGACCTTGGCCAGTCCCCGTTCGTTCAGGAACAGGCGCAGCCCCACGATCGTGAGGCCCTTGTCCTGCCCCGCACGCTGGAGTTTGTCCAGCTCGCGGCGGTTGAGCAGCAGTTTCCGGTCGCGGCGCGGCGCATGGTTGTTGCAGGTGCCCCACCCGTATTCGGCGATGTTGACACCCCGTATCCACAGCTCGCCCTTGTCGAAATAACAGAACGAATCAGTCAGCGAAGCCTTGCCCGCACGGATGGACTTAATCTCGGTACCAACGAGCACGATGCCCGCAACGTACTCTTCCAGAATCTCATAGTCGAACGTCGCGCGCTTGTTACGGATATTTATCTTTTTCTGTTCACTCATATATTCGGAATCGGCACAATAATTGCCTATTTATTCGCAGGGGTGGGAATCGGTCAAGGTAACTAATTCTTTTATCTTTGATATGTTTTACACATCTTTCTGTTTATTTTCTGTTTGCACACGGTATGCGTAGTGATACGTGTACGACCCGAGACCCGCCCCTTTTTTCTTTTAAAATTCAAACCCCGGCATATTCCCGCCCGGCACTCCGCCGGGCGCGGTCATAATATCAACCGCTGCAATTTCTTTGCAATCGTCACTTTCACCTTGTTGAACCCGGCCAGCCGCTGGATCACCTCGCCGACCTGCTCGTCCGTGAGGCTCTCGTCCGCGAGCTTGGCCTGCCACTCCTTGATATAGCTTTCGATCACCTTCGACTTGTAGAGCGTCACGGCCTTCGGCACCCCTACGGCCAGCATCTCGGCATCGCTCTCGACATGGATGTCCTTGCGCCGCCACAGCTGGCTGGCCACGTAATTGTCGTCCGACGTAAGGATGTCGACCGAGGCGTTGCACACCTCCGGGTCGGGATGGTTCAGGAAAAAGTGCGCCGGGACTTCCACCCCCGTACCGAGAATCTTCCACTGCTCACGGTAAGTTGCCAAAATACTGTTGTATAGCGGATTGCGAAACGTAAGCCCGTCGCTGTCCAGTTCCAGGAAGATCACCTCCGCGACGTTGCACGCCACCATCGTGCGCCCCTCCTTGAACTCGAACGAACAATGGCCGTATTTGAGCAGGTATTTCACCAGTTCGCGTTCGAGCGCCTCGGTGCTGCTCCCTGCCTCGACCTGCTTCACGAATTCCACCTCGGGCTGCGGAGCCTCCGCCTTCCGCAACGCCGTCTGGCGGCGTACGAATTCGTCGGCCTCGCGGTCGCCGGTCGTCGCCATGCGCTTGCGCGCCACCTCCGAGATCAGGATGTTCTCGTCGATGTCCATGATCCGCGCGCACTCCTTGATGTAAACCGACCGCTGGATCGGATCGGGAATCTGCGCGATCGACTGCACCATGTCGGCGATCAGCGCCGCCTTCCGGATCGGGTCGCCCTGGGCGGCCTCCAACAGCAATTTTGCTTTGAAGGCCAGGAAATCCTGTTCGTTGGCCCGGATATATTCCTGCACCTCGGCCGCAGTGTGCGCCCGGGCGAAGGAGTCGGGATCCTCGGGTTCGGGCAGCAGCACCACGCGCACGTTCATCCCCTCCCGGAGGATCATGTCGATCCCGCGCAGCGAAGCGTGGATACCCGCCGAGTCTCCGTCGTAAATGACCGTGATGTTTTTCGTAAAACGGTTCAGCAGGCGTATCTGCTCGGTCGTGAGCGATGTCCCGGACGACGAAACGACGTTCTCGACACCCGCCTGGTGCATCGAAATCACATCGGTATAGCCTTCGACCATGATGGCGAAGTCGAGCTGCTGGATCGCCTTCTTGGCGAAATAGAGTCCGTACAGCTCACGTTTCTTGCTGTATATCTCGCTCTCGGGCGAATTCTGGTACTTGGCAACGGTCTTGTCGGTACGCAGCGTACGGCCGCCGAAAGCGACGATGCGCCCCGAAATGTTATGTACGGGGAAAATCACCCGGTCGCGGAAGCGATCGTAGAGCGAACCGTCGCTCTCGCGTTCGAGCGAAAGGCCGGTAGAGACCAAGAACTCCTTTTTATATCCCGCCGCCAGCGCATCCTTCGACATCCGGTCGCCGCGCGCGGGGCAGAACCCGAGGCCGAACTTCTTGATCGTGGCGTCGGTCATGCCGCGCTTCTGGCGGAAATAGGTCATACCCACGCTCATGCCCTCGGTCTCGTGGTGCAGGTAGTTGGAGAAATAATCGGCCGCCCAGCCGTTGAGCGCGAACATCGATTCGCGGTCGTCGTTGCGGCGTACCTCTTCCTCGGACATCTCCTTCTCCTTGACCTCGATGCCGTATCGTTTGGCCACCATCTTCAGCGCTTCGGGATAGGTGATGTTCTCATGCTCCATCAGGAACGTGACGGCATTGCCGCCTTTGCCGCAGCCGAAGCATTTATATACCCCCTTCGAGGGCGACACGACGAACGACGGGGTTTTCTCGTTGTGGAACGGGCAGCAGGCCTGATAGTTCACGCCCTTGCGCTTGAGCGTGACGTACTCGCCGATAATATCCACGATATTGGCGGCTGCATAAATGCGGTCTACTGTTTCCCTGTCGATCATGTCTGCAAAGATAGCAATAATTCCCCAACCCTTAGCGGGGTGCAAAAAGTTTTTGCCGGGCGGAGAAGATCAGTACCCAACCGTCCTGATGTCTTCCAGCTCGGCGCGGATGGCCTCGTTCAATCCGCAGGCAGGCACCAAGCCTCGGGTGATGAACCCGGAACCGAGCGTGTCATCCATCTGGCAGCGGAAGCAGCACTCCTGATTTTCCCGTGCACGGAGAAAAACAAGCTCAGGGCGCAGCGGAGCGTATCTTCGTGCACCTTGTCCAACTCCCCGCGGCCGGATGCGGCGGCACATTGCCGCATGGCATACATCTCGGTCGTAAAATCGGCGATCACCCCTTCCGACATATCGAGGTGGCGCAGCACATCGGACTTGAACAGCCCGACAATCTCCCGGGCATCCTGCCGTTTCTGGCAGTTCGTAATAAGCCGCCCGCCCCCGAACGTAATGACGACACCCAGGATCACGGCCAGGGAATTGAGCCGGAACGACTTCCAGCCTTCGCTTTCGAACAGCTTCATACGTTGCACACGATCTATCGGCACAAAGCTATACATTATTACCAGGGATATGGCGTGGCGGGACAATTTTAACTGTCCCCGGTACGTTTCAAAACAGACGCTCCGCCTTGGCCAAACCGGGGCGACATTTCACCATACCGTTTTTTTTACCTACTTTTGCACCATGGATTTCAAGTTGGTATCGGATTACGCCCCGATGGGCGACCAGCCGGAAGCGATCGCACAGCTCGTCGGCTCGATCCGGCACGGCTCCAAACATAACACCCTGCTGGGGGTGACAGGCTCGGGAAAGACCTTCACCGTGGCCAACGTCATCGCGCAGCTGAACCGCCCGACGCTCGTCCTGAGCCACAACAAGACGCTCGCGGCGCAGCTTTACGGCGAGTTCCGCAATTTCTTCCCGGAGAACGCCGTGGAGTATTTCGTCTCCTACTACGACTATTACCAGCCGGAGGCCTACCTCCCCTCGACGGACACCTTCATCGAAAAAGACCTTTCGATCAACGCCGAGATCGAGAAACTGCGCCTGCGCACCGTAGCCACGCTGCTGTCGGGGCGCCGCGACGTGATCGTCGTATCGAGCGTATCGTGCCTCTACGGCGCCGGCAACCCGGCGGATTTCCATGCCACGGCCATCAACATCCGGGTCGGGCAGGTCGTCAGCTACAAGCATTTCCTCTACAAGCTGGTCGAAGCGCTCTACACGCGCACCGAACGCGACCTGGAACCGGCGACGTTCCGCGTCAACGGCGACACGGTGGACATCATGGCGGCCTTCGGCGAATTCGGCAGCCAGTGCTTCCGCGTAATGTTCTACGACAACGAAGTCGAGGCCATCCAGACCATCGACCCCGCGACGGGGCAGCGTATCCACTCGCTCGACAACCTGACGCTCTACCCCACGAGCCTCTTCGTCACCACCAAGGAGCGCATCAACTGCGCCGTACAACAGATATACCTGGATCTGGGCAGGCAGATCGAATTCTTCGAGCGTGCCGGACGCACGACGGAGGCGCAGCGCATCAAGCAGCGCGTGGAATACGACGTCGAGATGATCAAGGAGTTGGGGTACTGCCCCGGCATCGAGAACTACTCGCGTTATTTCGACGGCCGCGCCGAGGGCACGCGCCCTTTCTGCCTGATTGACTATTTCCCGAAGGATTACATGCTCGTCGTAGACGAAAGCCACGTCACGCTGCCGCAGGTACACGCCATGTACGGCGGCGATCGCGCCCGCAAGGAAAACCTCGTGGAGTACGGATTCCGACTCCCGGCGGCCAAGGACAACCGTCCGGTGACCTTCGCCGAGTTCGAGCAGTTGCAGGGCACGTCGATCTACGTGAGCGCCACGCCCGCCGACTACGAACTGATGAAGAGCGAAGGCGTGATCGTCGAACAGCTGATCCGCCCCACGGGGCTGGTCGACCCGCCGCTCGAGGTGCGCGTCACGGCCAACCAGATCGACGACCTGCTGGAGGAGATCGACAAGCGCGTGAAGGACGACGACAAGGTGCTCGTGACGACCATCACCAAACGCATGGCCGAGGAACTTTCGAAATACTTCGACCGGGTGGGCGTGCGCAACCGCTACATCCACTCGGACGTGGATACGCTGGAACGCATCCAGATTCTGGAAGACCTGCGGGCCGGAATGTTCGACGTGCTGGTGGGCGTGAACCTGCTGCGCGAAGGGCTCGACCTGCCCGAAGTGGCGCTGGTGGCGATCCTCGACGCCGACAAGGAGGGTTTCCTGCGCAACGTGCGGTCGCTGACGCAGATCGCGGGACGCGCCGCGCGCCATTCACAGGGCAACGTGATCCTCTATGCCGACACCTGCACCGACTCCATGCGCTTCGCCATCGAGCAGAGCAACCGCCGGCGCGAGAAACAGGTGCGCTACAACATGGAGCACGGCATGCTGCCGCGCCGGGCGCAGAAGAGCGGCACGGGGCAAAGTACCCTGCTCTCCGCGCGCACCGACGTCCCGGAAATAGCGGCGAGCTACCCGCTCGCCGAAGACCACTACATGGCCGCCGCGGACGTACAGAGAACCTACGCCGCCAGCGAGAATATCGACACGCTGATCGACAAGGCGCGCGAAGACATGGAACGTGCGGCCAAATCGCTCGACTTCCTCGCCGCCGCGAAATTCCGCGACAGGATGTACGAACTGCAGAAACTCAAGGAGGAGAATCGGAAAGGCTGACACGCCCGGCCCCGCGGTTATTCGCGGACGGCGTTGCGGAAGGTGAAATACTTGGCGGCCAGGTAGCTGTACACCATCGTCCCCAGCGAGGCCATCATTTGCGAAGGCGTCGCCCAAAACCCGCACAACTCGACGAAGAATTTCAGGAAGAGATAATTGACCACCACCGAGCCGGCGACGGAGAGGAGGTAGCGGAAAAGCTGCGTCCCCGTGGCAAGCGGCGAACGGCGGAACGCCACATGGCGGTTCAGCCAGAACCCCGTGAAGAAGGTCAGCGGAAAAACGATCAGCATCGCCGCGACATGCGGGGAAACCGCGATGAAACCGAGGTCGAGCAGCTCCTTGTCGAGCACGAAATTATAGAGCAGAAAATAGCATCCCCAGCCGAAAACCACGTTCGCGCCGCCGCAAACGGCATAACGAAACGTCTGGCGCGGCAATAGCGCAGAAACAGGCCGGCGGTAGAACCAGTCGATGAAACGGATTATCAGCTCGGAAAGACGCATCAACGGGCAGTGTAAGTCCACAGCCCGGGGAAACGGTCGCTATAATTACGGATGAACAACGTACATGCCTCCGCATCGGGCGCCTCGAAAGGTGAAACCATGAATTTATTGCCGAAACGGTAGACCCCGCAGCGTACCGATGCATCCCTGGCTTCGGCATCCGCGGCGGCCCGGGCCGCATTTTCCGGCGTACTGAAAACCCCCAGCACGACATACCGGTGTCCCGAAACGAGCGATGCAGGCTCCGTGGAGACCCGTGCCGCCGACCCGGGACGCTGTCCGGCAGGTTTGGCATCCGCACGGTCACCGGCGCTGTCCGCCGTCCCGGCCGCACCCGCAGCACTGCTCCCGGCAACGTCGGTTTCCGCAGCCTTCGTTCCCGCAACTACCGTCGCAGTCCCGTCGTCCGTCACACCGGCCGTCGCGGACGAATCGGCGGGAATCCCCGCATCCGCGGCGGGCAAGGTGCGCGCTACTTCGGCGATCGCGCCGGGTTCCGGAATATCGGAAGAATTGATGCGCAGGAATTCGGCGCCGCCGAAACCCGCCGCAATCACGATCGCCGCGATGCCGACCCACAGCGCCCAGTCCAACCGGCGGGCAGGCTTGATCCGCACGGGCTCGTGTCCCTGCGGGTTCAGCAGCCTGTCGAACGCGGGTGCAAGCGTAAAATTCTTGAATTTGAGCACGCCGACGCCCTCTATGGTCAGCACGTCGCCCTCGCGCGTGCGGGAAAGCCAGCGGTCGTAAACATCCTGTGCTCCGGCAGCGTCGCAGTGCAGCGTACGTGCCAATTCATCGGCAAGCGATACCCCCTGCTGCTGCGAAGAGAAGGATACCACGCGGCAGGGAGGAAGGACTGTACGTTTGGAAAGCCGCCTGGCACCGCGCCGCTCGACAAAGAGCGACCCTACGCCAGGCAGGAACACCCCGCTGCCGGCGGCAAGCAGGTTGCCGACAAGGCGGTTCACTTCATCGACCATCGGGTAATTGCTCATCGTTTCTTCTTTTTTGGAGTCGCTGCCGGGGCTTTCGGCACCGGAGCGGGGGAAACTTCGGGCCCGGACACACCCCGGTAAATCATGTAAATACCCAGCACGATAAACGGAATGCTCAGCCATTGCCCCATATCGAGCACCCATCCCTGTTCGAACGCCTCCTGCTCGGTCTTGATGAACTCGATGAAGAAGCGCGTCAGGAAAATCCCGAGCAGCCCGATGCCGAACAGGATGCCCGGACGGCGCCGCGCGATGTCCTTCGCATAATAGAGCCAGCAAAGGATGCCGAAGGTGATAAGGTAGCAGAGCGCCTCGTAAATCTGGGTCGGGTGTACCGCCGCGGGGGCGAACTCGTTCACCCACTTGGCCGAGCGGACGAATTCGAAGCCCCACGGCAGGGTCGTGGCCATGCCGAAGATCTCCGAATTGAAAAGGTTGCCCAGCCGTACGACGGCACCGCCGATGCCCACCGCGATCATGATGCGGTCGAGCGACCAGATATAGGGCAGCTTGTTCTTGCGCGAGAACAGCCAGAGGCCGATCAAGAGGCCGATGGCGGCGCCGTGGCTGGCCATGCCGCCGTCCCGGAAACCCGTGATGATCGTCCACGGCTTGCTGAGGTATTCCATCGGGTCGTAGAAGAGGCAGTGCCCCAGCCGCGCCCCGATGATCGTCGCCAGCGTACCATATATAAAAATCGACTCGGAGACCTTCGGCGGAAGCCCCTCGCGCTTGCAGAAGTTATCGAAAAACTTGGCGCCGATCAGGATTGCCAGCGCCCACATCAATCCGTAATAGCGGATGTCGAGCGACCCGATGGAGAAGAACACCGGGTCGAAATTCCAAACGATGCTTAACGGTCGTATCATTTATTCAGTTCTTGCAGGTTGACTTTTTTGAGCGTAAACGAGAAGGTACTCCCCACGCCCGGTTCGCTGCGCACGCTGATGCGTTCGCCGTGCGCTTCGATGATATGCTTCACGATCGCCAGGCCGAGCCCCGTACCGCCCTGCTCGCGCGAGCGCCCCTTGTCGGTACGATAGAATCGTTCGAAGACGCGGGGCAAATCCTCCTTACTGATTCCCAATCCGTTATCCTCCACCTCGACAAGTATTTTGTCGAGCATGTCGCGAAAATGGACGCGCGTCAGACCGCCCTCCTTCCCGTAGCGGATCGAGTTGATGACGAGGTTCACGATGACCTGACCGATGTAATGTTTGTCGGCCAGCACCCAAAACGGCGAGGGAAGGTTGTCGGCGCCCTTGATCGAAATCCGGATGCCTTTTTTGTCGGCCTCCATCTCGGCCTGCTCGGCGATCTCCTTCGTCAGCGCCACGATGTCGAACTTCTCCATTTCGAGGCGGTTCATGTTGCTCTCCAGCTTGGAGATGGTATCCAGGTCGTTGACGATATTGATCAGGCGGTCGATGCTTTTCTCGGCCCGTTCGAGGTATTTGCGGTTGATGAGCTCGTCCTCCAGGCCGCCGTCGAGCAGTGTCGAGATATACCCTTGTATATTGAAGATCGGGGTCTTGAGTTCGTGCGCCACGTTGCCCAGGTACTGCTTGCGGAACTGCTCGGTCTCCTTGAGGCGGGCGATCTCCTTGTCGTTCGTATCCGCCCACGCCGTGAGTTCCTCGCCGATATTCTCGACATGCTTGTCCTTCAGCTCGGAAAAAATCTCGTGCGTATGCACGTCACGCGAAAGCACGATGGAATAGATCGGCTTGAGCTTGTAAGCCACGTATTTGCGGATGATGAACAGCGCCACGAGCGCCACGACGACAAAGACGGCGCCGCAGACGCACAGCGTCACCCACCACACCGCATCGAGCAGCGTCATCGTCCCGGCCACAATGGCTGTTGCGAGGAGCGCGATCCACAGCGATGCGCCCTCTTTTGTTTTGATGTACACCATAGGCTTACTTCGTATAATTTTGCATGAGGCGGGCAATGTACTTGCCCACGATGTCGAATTCGAGGTTCACGACCGAACCCACGCTTATGCGGCAGAAATTCGTATGCTCGAACGTATAGGGAATGATCGCCACGCGGAACGACGACTCCTTCGAGTCGCAGACCGTCAGGCTCACGCCGTTGACCGTCACCGACCCCTTCTCCACGGTACAGAGCCCACTGCCCTGCGGTTCGTAGGCGAACGTATAGTACCAGCTGCCGTCGGCGTCCTCGCGGGCCGTGCATACGGCCGTCTGGTCGACATGCCCCTGGACAATATGCCCGTCGAGCAGCGCATCGGGTTTCATCGAGCGTTCAAGGTTCACCAGATCGCCCACAGCCAGCAGGCCGAGGTTGCTCCTGTCGAGCGTCTCCTTCATCGCCGTGACCGTATACGTATCATCGCGGATGTCCACAACTGTCAAACATACGCCGTTATGTGCTATACTCTGGTCGATTTTCAACTCGCGGCAAAAGTCCGCGCGCAGCGTAAAATCCTTATTCTGACGGTCGGTACGGATGTCCACGACCTCCGCCATGCGTTCCACGATCCCTGAAAACATATTCTCAACTGTTTATTATCAATTTGCCTTTAACTTTATACACCGAGCTTATATCACTGACATTCAAAATTATGTCGTCATAATTTTCCCGATCGCCGGCCACCAGGCGGAGTTTGTCCTCCCCGTCGGCGAGCCGAACTATCCGCAAAGTTACAATTTTTCGGCTGACAATCACATATTCCCCCCCGGGAATAATTGCATCCCGGTCGACGGCCTTCAGCAAGACCACCGCACCCGGCGGCAAGGCGTCCCCCATGGCACGTCCCATGTAACACATGGCAAGATCGCACTCACCCGCCTGCGGGATGACCAGGCTGCTCTCAGCCTCGAGGTGGGTGACGTGCGCGATGGCCTGTTCGACGTCCACATTATAAAAAGGTATCTGGGCGCCGCGCAGTTTCCCGTCCGCGAACATCTGCCCCTCCCCCGTCAGCAGCCACAATTTATCCACCTGCGGGAATTTGGAGACGATGCGGTCGGCCACGTCGAGCGAAATGCCGTTGTTACCGCGTTTAATCTGGTAGAGGTTTTCGCCGCGTGCAAGCCCGATATGGCGGGCGAAGTAGTTGGTTGACATGTTCGCCCATTTGATTACGGCTTCGATCCTCTGCCAATTATTCTGCTTTTCTCGCATTTTATTAGTAAAAATTAAAAAAAATTTGCATCTTTGCACTCCCGGTCCCGTAGTTCAATGGATAGAATATAAGATTCCGGTTCTTACGATATGGGTTCGATTCCCGTCGGGACTACAAAGGCACAAGTGCACAGATTGCTGCACTTGTGCTTTTTTGTTAGCGTCAATTCACAATCTTTTATTCAACAAAAATAAGAACAAATTTTCATTAGTCAATAAAAAATAGCATAATTAAGCCATAAAATAGCACATTCGGACAGATCACAAAAAAGTCCGTATCGCTTCGGGTACGGACTTCTCCAAGTCGTATTTCACGTCCCAGGGACGTGCAAACAGGATATATCAGTTGAATGTCAGAATGAAAGGCGCACTCCGAGACGGAGGGTCAGCGACAGGGAAGAATCGGTGCGCGATGTACGCAGGGTAGTTTCCGTAAAGTAGTGCGAAACCTCGGGCTCAAAGTAAAGCCCGACATAATTGCCGAGGCGGTACTGTGCCCCGACGGCCCCGGCCACCGACCACTGGACTTTGGGTTCGTCGACGGATTTGGAGCCGAACTTGGCGGACACGCATTTCTCGAGCATACCGCCTGCGCCCACGTACATCGAGAAACGCCCGGTTTCGAGAAACTGCCAGTTAAGGCGCAGGGGAACCCCGATGAAGTGAAGCTTTTGGCTGATATCCTCGCCGCCGGACTGCATGCTCACGTCCGACCATAACAACGTATAGTTCACACCGCTTTCGAGCGACAACCCGTACGCGAACTCCTTGCGCACCGAAAGGCCGAAGCTGAGCGGCTGATGGTGGCGGAACGAATAATCCTCGTAATTGTATTTCAATTGCGCCATCGTGCCGTTGGTACCGCCTACAAATATGTCGGACATCACCAGATTGGGGCCGACACCGCCCGACGCCCCCGATGATCCGGTCACACCGCCTGCGGCGAAGAGCGAAACCGAAGTCTTGCGCCGGGGACGCCTGTATTCCTGCACGCCATCGGCCAGGTAATCGTACGTGCCCGGGTATTTGCGGGGCTGAACGGCCTGCCCGGCAGCCTCTTCTCCCGGGTTCCCGTCCGTGGCGGACGCCTGTCCGGCGACTGCCGCACGCACGGCCGGCCGCGTGCCGTCCGCCGCGGCATCCCCGGTAGCAGCAGCCGCTGCGGAGGCCTTTCCGGAAGCCTCGCTCCCTGCCACCGCATTTTCCGCAACCGAATTACCGGTGACGGCGTTTGCAGCAACCGCCTCCCCGGCGGGCGCAGCTCCGGACGTCAAAGCCGCTGCACGGCCGTCCTCGAAGCCCCGCATATCGGCGGCGGCAAGGGCATTCCGTCCCGGTGCAATCCCGGGAGCCGTCCCCGCACCGGGCTCCTCGCCCGGCAGCGCCGCAGCCCGCACGGCCTCTTCGGTCGGAACGGCTGCGCGGAGCGTCCCCGCGAGCGTCCCTTCACCGTCTCCCGCCGGTATCCCATCGACCTGCGCCATGTCCGCAGCAAAGCTGCCGCTGTCCGTCGCCGTTGCAATAACAAACCCTTTATCCCCTAAATCCCGGTTTTCATGCAGCAGGTATCCCCCGCCACCCAGGAAAATCAGCACAGCGGCGGCAGCGGCAGCAATCCGCGGCCAATGGCTACGCAACACGGAGATACGCGGGTGAGGCCCGAGCTCGCGCTCCAGCCGCGCCCAACCGTCGGCCGGGGGTGTCACCTCGGTGCCCCGGAGCGCACTCCGCATTACGTCTGTCCAGTCTTTATTTTGTTTCATAATTTAATGTGCCTCCATATAGGCCCCTATTCTGCGGGCCAGCAGTGCCCGCGCGCGGAATAACTGCGACGAGGAACTTTTTTCGTTGATCCCCAGCATCTGCGCGATGTCGCGGTGCGAATAGCCTTCGATGCAGTAGAGGTTGAACACCGTACGGTAACCGTCAGGCAATTCGCTGACGAACCCCATCAGCACGTCGCGCGGAATACGCGCCACTTCCGACGGGTCGGGCTCCGGGATGTCGGGCAACAGCCTTCCGTCGTCGAGCACCGTCATGCTCAGTTTGTTCCGGCTGCGGAGCCATTCGAGCGCCACGTTCACCGTGATCCGTTCCATCCAGGCACGCAGGGAACCGGGGCCGCGGTAGGAAAAACGGTCGAAAGCACCGTAAATCTTCAGGAACGCATCGTGCATCAGGTCTTCGGCGGTAGACCGATCGCCCGAATAGCGGAGGCAGACAGCCAACAGACGGCCTGCATAACGGTCATACAGCTCACGACGGGCCGCATTATCCCCTTTTCTGCACCCCTCGGCCAGTATCTGCTCCTCCATTCCCATATTTGCGTTCATCTTATAAACGGTGTAGCCACCAAAAGACTGCACGGCACCCGAAAATTTTTATGCCCGTGCAGTATTCCGCCCCGCCCTGCATTTAATTAGTGAAGATAACGCAAAAATAATTATAAATATGAAAAGATTCGGATTATTTCTTCTCGTGACCATGGCTGCGGCCATTTTCACCTCCTGCAACGATTCGGACGGGGACTACCCCAGGCTTTCGGCTTTCGCTTCGGTAAAGCCGCTCGAAAATAACGATTTCTATGTCGTTCTCGACGATGGCAAGACGGTGTACCCGGGCGACAAAAGCCGCATAGGCAGCTATAAGGCCGAGGAAGACCAGCGCGTCGTCATATATTTCAACCTGCTGAATAACAAAGTGGAAGGATACGATTACAACATGGCGCTCTATTACATACAGGACATCTACTCGGGCGGCACGAAAGTCGTGACCACCCAAGAGGAACTCGACGCGCTGGAAGACGACAAAACCAGCTTCAAGGAGGCATTCCTCAACAGCAATTACCTCAATGTCTGGGTCGGGTTCAATGCCTGTGACCTCACGAAACACACCTTCCTGCTGGTACGCAACAACGTGACGGAGATCGCTCCTGAATACACGGAAGAGGGGTACCTGAACCTCGAACTGCGCCGCGACGCCCACGGCGACGAAGGCGGATACAACTACGACCGTTATGTCTCGTTCAAGCTGGATTCCTTCAAGGAGGATCTCGAAGGCAAGAAAGGTATCATCCTGCGTGTGAACACCCGCATGAACGGGGTGAAATACATAAAGATCGGGCTGCCGCGTGAGCAATAGCCGGAGCTTCCGGCAGCGACCCCGGCCCGCATATCCTGCGGGCCGGATTTTTTTTCGCCCCGCCGCAGCAAAGTAGCACAAAATCGTTATCTTTGCAACATGTCAATCGTACGCAACACAGAGAGCGATCTCGAATTCGAAAACAAGATACGTCCGCAGGAGTTGGAAACCTTCTCCGGGCAGGACAAGATCGTCGACAACCTCCATATTTTCATCAAGGCGGCGCTCATGCGCGGCGATTCGCTCGACCACGTACTGCTGCACGGCCCCCCGGGACTGGGCAAGACGACCCTTGCCAACATCATCGCCAACGAAATGCACGCGCAACTGCGCGTCACATCGGGTCCCGTGCTGGACAAGCCGGGCGACCTGGCCGGACTGCTGACCAACCTCAACCCCGGCGACGTGCTTTTCATCGACGAGATACACCGCCTGAGCCCGATCGTCGAGGAGTACCTCTACTCGGCGATGGAGGACTACAAGATCGACATCGTACTCGACAAAGGCCCTTCGGCACGTTCGATCCAGATCGAGCTGGCGCCTTTCACGCTGATCGGCGCCACGACCCGCAGCGGGCTGCTCACATCGCCCCTGCGCGCACGCTTCGGCATCCAGTGCCATCTGGAATATTACGACGCCCCGGTACTGGCCGGCATCGTCAGGCGTTCGGCACGCATCCTCGACGTCTCGATCGACGACGATGCGGCGCACGAGGTGGCCCTGCGCTCACGCGGCACGCCCCGCATCGCCAACGCCCTGCTGCGCCGCGTGCGCGACTTCGCAATGGTCAAGGGCGAAGGGCACATCGACCTGGGAATCACCAGAATCGGGCTTTCGGCGCTCAACATCGACTCGCGCGGCCTCGACCAGATGGACAACAAGATACTCGGCACCATCATCGAAAAGTTCGGCGGGGGCCCCGTCGGGCTGAATACCATCGCCACGGCCGTCGGCGAAGACGCCGGCACGATCGAGGAGGTCTACGAACCGTTCCTCATCAAGGAAGGGTTCCTCAAACGCACGCCCCGGGGGCGTGAAGCCACCGAACTGGCCTACCGGCACTTGGGGTTCACCCCACCCGGCAACCCCGAAACCCTGCTGTTTTGAGGCATCCGCCCGAACCGGCCGGCAGCCGTCACCGCCGCACTCCCCGATTCCGAACCAGACATTTTTAAAATATGACCCGCATTCGTCCATACCTGCTCACGTGCTGTTGCACCGCATCGCTGTTACTGGCTTCTGGCAGAGCCACGCAACTCAGGGCGGAGACGCCCGGGGCGGAACCCGCGGTACAGGAAGCGCCTTGCGCTGCATTGGGCGGCCCGTTCGCCGCCGTACCCGGGGAAACGGCACCATCGGCCGGGAAGCAGGTCGCGCAGCGGGGCAGGGCGCAGTCCCTCCGGGCGCAGCACCTGGCCCCGCGCAACCGCTCGCAGCACACGTTCTTTGCCAACGCGGCGTATACGGCTGTCATCTCGACGCTTTACCTGGCCGAAAGCTCCTCCGGCTCGCTGAACGAAGGCTACGACATCAGTGCCGGGTACAACTGGACGTCGCGCCGGGGCTTCGGCGCCGGAATCGTCTACTCGGGCGGATTCCTCGCGGCCGAACGCAACGGGATCCGGCGCACGAGCCGTATCCACTACATCGCGCCGGAGTTCGTCGCCCGGCAGCGGGCAGGGCGCAGATGGCTCTTCCGGGAAAGCGCGGGCATCGGTTACGGCCGCTACATCCGCAGCTACGGCGATACATCGGGCAGCAGGAGCGGCGTAGGCATCCATGAATCGGCCTCGGTGGAGTTCATGCTGGAACGCCACATCGGCCTGGGCGCGGGGATCAGCGGGCAATGGCTGATCGTCGACTCGCCGGACGTGGACGACGGCGCCGAACTGAGCCTGTTCGGCATCTTCCGCTTCCAGTTCGGGGGAGGGCTGCGGGTTTATTTTTAACTCCGCCCCGTACGATGCCCGTTCCGGGACGGAAGGGCGCAATAATTGCAGGTTTTTTCACGTTGTGTCTCGCAGACACAAGCAAAACAGTTAGGATAATGAGAAAAGGTAAAATGGATCAGGAGGCTCTGCGCTATCACAGCGAAGGCCGCCCAGGGAAAATCGCGGTCGTACCGACGAAGCCCTATCACACGCAGCACGACCTGTCGCTGGCCTATTCGCCCGGCGTCGCAGCTCCGTGCCGCGAAATCGAAGCTAACCCCGAAGAGGTTTACCGTTACACGAACAAAGGCAATCTGGTAGCAGTCATTTCGAACGGCACGGCCGTCCTGGGACTGGGCAATATCGGAGCTCTGGCAGGCAAGCCCGTCATGGAAGGTAAAAGCATGCTCTTCAAAACTTACGCCGACATCGACGCCTTCGACATCGAAGTCGACGAAACCGATCCCGAGGCATTCATCCGCACGGTGAAGGCGATAGCCCCGACGTTCGGGGGCATCAACCTCGAAGACATCAAAGCCCCGGAATGCTTCGAAATCGACCGGAGGCTGAGCGAAGAACTGGATATTCCCGTGATGCACGACGACCAGCACGGCACGGCCGTCATCTCGACCGCCGCAATGCTCAATGCCGTAAAGATCGCCGGCAAGACGCTCGACAAACTCCGCGTGGTGGTCAACGGCGCCGGGGCCGCGGCCATCGCCTGCGCACGGCTGTTCATCGCCGTAGGCGTCCGCCGTGAGAACATGGTCTTCTGCGACAGCCGCGGCGTGGTCACGACTTACCGTACGGATATCAACGAAATCAAACGTGAATTCGCCACCACGCGCCGCATCACCACGCTGGCCGAGGCGCTGCACGGCGCCGACCTCTTCCTCGGGGTTTCGACGGCCGACGTGCTGACGCCCGAAATGCTGCGTACGATGTCGACCGACCCGATCGTCATGGCGCTCGCCAACCCCGACCCCGAGATCGCCTACGACAAAGCCGTCGTATCGCGCCCGGACATCATCTTCGCCACGGGGCGCTCGGACTACCCCAACCAGGTCAACAACGTGCTGGGCTTCCCCTACATTTTCCGCGGGGCGCTCGATGTCCGGGCCACGAAGATCAACGAAGCGATGAAACTCGCCGCGGCACATGCGCTCGCCGGGCTGGCCCAGGAACCGGTGCCGACAATGGTACTGCGGGCCTATGCGCTCGAAAAACTCGAATTCGGCCGCGACTACCTGATTCCCAAGCCGTTCGACCCGCGGTTGCTATGTACCGTAGCGCCCGCCGTGGCACGCGCCGCGATCGAATCGGGCGTCGCACGGCAGCCCATCGCCGATTGGGACGCCTACACGGAAAAACTCCGGACGCTGACCGAGATATAGTCCCGGAAGGGTATCGTGCAATAAAAAGGCCCGGCTTTCGGCCGGGTCTTTTTATTGCACGATGATGCCTGTACCAGCCGGGTCACGCAAACAGCGCCGCAAACTCGTCGTGCGACATCCGGCGCACGTCGCAATCGCCGATGCCTATAGGCACCACGATACGCAGCATGCCGTCCTCATTCTTCTTGTCCTTGCCCACCTCTTTGAGCAGCCGCTTCACATCGACGGGCGGCGTGAGGTCGAACCCCAGTTTTTTCAGCACCCCGGCGATCCGGTCGCGGTCTTCCGCCGTCAGTACGCCGAGCTTCACCGAGGCATCGGCGATCAGCGCCGTGCCCACCGCCACGGCCTCGCCGTGGTTCAGGCGGTTGGTACACTTCTCGATGGCGTGCGCCAGCGTATGCCCGAGGTTGAGCTTGCGGCGGTCGCCCGACTCGCGCTCGTCGCGTTCGACAATGTCGGCCTTCACGCGGATCGACGCCGAGACGGCATCCGTAAGCAGGTCGGTATTGGAACGCAGGTCGTCGAAGGTCGTGGCTTCGATCCGCGCGAAGAGGTCGGCATCGGCGATGATGGCCGCCTTGACGACTTCGGCCAGCCCGGCGCGGAACTCCCGGTCGGAGAGCGTGCGCAGCATCCCGGGGTCGCAGATCACGAACCTGGGCTGCGAGAATGTCCCCGCCATATTCTTGTAGCCGTCGACATTCACGCCGTTCTTGCCGCCCACGCTGGCGTCGACCTGTCCCAGCAGAGTCGTCGAGACGAACCCGAAATCGAGGCCGCGCATGTAGGTCGCGGCGGCGAAACCCGCCACGTCGGTCACGATACCGCCCCCGATCCCCAGCACGAAAGTCGACCGGTCGACGCCCAGTTCGATGAAGCGGCGGTAGATCGATTCGACGGTTTGCAGGGTCTTTATACTCTCCCCGAGGCCAATCAGCACCGTATCGTAAGGAGCCAGCATCGGGTGGTAGAGCCGGTCTATCGTGGCGTCGGATACGACGACCACGCGTCCCTCGGGCAGTACTCCCGGCAGGATGTCGGCCGTGGGCCCGATATAAATCTCGCTCTGCTGCCGGACATTGAAGATGGGTTCCATAATAATTAAACTTTTTTAATAAGCCAACAAATTTAGTATATTTTCCCGAGAAATTGTTACCTTTGCACCACAAATTCTTTTCACATGCAAAAACTACGCAATATTGCAATTATTGCACACGTGGATCACGGCAAGACCACGCTCGTAGACAAGATGATCCTGGCCGGCAACATCCTGCGCGACAACGCCAAGCAAACCGGCGAGCTGATCCTCGACAACAACGACCTCGAACGCGAACGCGGTATCACGATCCTCTCGAAGAACGTCTCGGTAATTTACAAGGATTATAAAATCAACATCATCGACACCCCGGGCCACGCCGACTTCGGCGGCGAGGTCGAGCGCGTGCTGAACATGTGCGACGGCGTACTGCTGCTGGTCGACGCCTTCGAAGGCACCATGCCCCAGACCCGCTTCGTGCTGCAAAAGGCGCTGGCGCTGGGCAAGAAGCCCATCGTGGTAATCAACAAGGTCGACAAGCCCAACTGCCGTCCCGAAGTGGTCAACGAACAGGTTTTCGACCTGATGTTCACGCTCGACGCCACCGAGGAGCAGCTCGACTACAAGACTATCTACGGCTCGGCCAAACAGGGCTGGATGTCGCACAAATGGAACGAGCCGACCGACTCGCTCGTCCCGCTGCTGGACGCCATCATCGACGAGATACCCGAACCGGCCGTGGTAGAAGGCACGCCCCAGATGCTCATCACCTCGCTCGAATACTCCTCCTACACGGGGCGTATCGCCGTGGGCAAGGTGACGCGCGGCTCGCTCCGGGCGGGACAGAACGTCACGCTGGCCAAGCGCGACGGCACAACGATGCAGAAGACCAGGATCAAAGACCTGATGGTCTTCGAAGGTCTCGGCAAAAAGAAGGTCGACGAAGTGCCGTGCGGCGAGATTTGCGCCATCATGGGCATCGAAGGGTTTGAGATCGGCGACACGATCTGCGACTACGAGAACCCCGAACCGCTGCCCCCCATCGCCATCGACGAACCGACGATGTCGATGCTCTTCACGATCAACAACTCGCCGTTTTTCGGCAAGGACGGCAAATACGTCACCTCGCGCCACATCAAGGAGCGCCTAGACCGCGAACTGGAGAAAAACCTCGCGCTGCGCGTGACGCCCGGCCCTTCGGCCGACAGTTTCAACGTATTCGGCCGCGGCGTATTGCACCTCTCGGTGCTGATCGAGACCATGCGCCGCGAAGGATACGAATTGCAGGTCGGACAGCCCCGCGTGATCGTCAAGGAGATCGACGGCAAGAAATGCGAACCGGTCGAGGAACTGACCGTCGACTGCCCCGAAACCTGTTCGGGCACGGTGATCGAACTGGCCACCAAACGCAAAGGCACGCTCAGGAACATGACGTCGAACGGCGACCGCGTGCGGCTGGAGTTCGACATCCCCTCGCGCGGCATCATCGGCCTGAGGTCGAACATGCTGACGGCAACGGCCGGCGAGGCGATCATGACACACCGCCTGAAGGATTTCGAACCGTGGGTCGGCGAAATCGAGATGCGCACCAACGGCTCGATCATCTCGGGCGAAACCGGCACGGCCTTCGCCTATTCGATCGACAAGCTGCAGGATCGCGGACGCTTCTTCATCAGCCCGATGGATCAGGTCTACGAGGGGCAGGTGATCGGCGAGCACACGCGCCAGAACGACATCACGGTCAACGTCACCAAGGCCAAGCAGCTCACCAACATGCGCGCTTCGGGGTCGGATGACAAGACCTCGATCGCCCCGCCGAAGGTCTTTACGCTCGAAGAGGCATTGGAATACATCCAGGCGGACGAATACGTCGAGGTTACGCCCCACGCCATGCGCCTGCGCAAGATATTGCTGCACGAGGTAGACCGCAAACGCGCTTCGAAGTAAACGGCCGCCCATAACGCATAAACCGAACCCGGAAAATGGATCATTTCACCTTATCGCTGGCCGTCGGCGCCGTCGCAGGGACGCTGGACATCATCCCGATGATTTTCCAGCGGCTGCCGCTGCGTTCGTGCCTGTCGGCATTCTTCATCTACTTCTTTGCGGCGGTCATCGTCTTTTACAGTAACCTGCCCTACCTGCCTTGGTGGGCGGACGGCATGGCCGTCACGCTGATGCTGATGCTCCCCGTACTCTTCACCTTCTCGGGCAAGGAGCGCAAAGCCATCCCGGTGGTGCTGTTCAACGCCCTGCTGTTCGGGTTCCTGATCAGCGCCGCGGAAAAATACCTGGCCTGAGGCATCCGTTTTTTCACCTATCACATGCAGTATCAGGAGATTTCTCCGTTTATAGGAAAGAACGCAAACGGAAAAGAACAGACATGAAAAGATATATACTGACACTCCTGCTGGCGGCCTTCGCATGCACGGCATGCGACAAGGACGACGAATACGAAATCCGCGAATGGACGGTCGCCTCGCAACTGGGAATCGCCCACGGGCCGCATACGCTGCAACCCGTGCTGCTGGTCAAGGCCAACGACGACACGTCGTGGCGCGCACTTTACGGCGGCATCGAAGGGTTCGAATACCAGCCGGGCTACGAATACCGGCTCCGCATAAAGGCCGAACAACTGCCCGACACGCCCCAGGACGGCTCTTCGATCCGCTACACCCTGCTAGAGCAAATTTCAAAAGCCCCGGCGACCTCGGTCATCCCCGAGCGGTTCTTCCCGGCTTTCACGATGGAGGTCGCTCCGCAGCCGATGAATTACCGGGGACAGCGGTTTCTGAGCGTACGGTTCCCCGAGTCCGGGCTGAACGAATGGCAGCCGTGGCCGTTCCGCATCGAAGGGTTCGAATACGAACCGGGATACGTCTACCGGCTCCGCATCGGGACTTCGGTCGTCCCGGCACCGGACAGCCCCGCGGGCTATTACTCCATTCGCTACTCGATGCTCGACATGGACAGGCAGCCCGCAGAGGACTAAACGCAAGGGAAACCGGACGAAAAATGCCGACGATTCTGAACACACAAACGACCCTTCCGGGTCGTTTTTTCATGCGGGCAATCGTTCCTCTCTCGTGAGCCCCCTTCAGCCGCGTTGCCACCCCTTGCGGCGGAGGTTATTCCCCTTCGGGGTCTTCCTGCACCAGCACCCCCTTTTTCAGGGTGGCGAACGAAAGGATATGCCACGTCACGCCAATGGCGACGGCAAGCAGGGCCGCCTGCGCCCACCACCAGGCGGTAAGCAGCGCGAAAATGCAGTAAAGCATCGTCCCCCACATGAGCGTCAGGGAAATGATCTTGGCACGGAGCGGTATGGCGCGATTTTCGCGGAAGTTCCGTACATACTCGCCGAAACAGGGGTGTTCGAGCAGCCAGCCGTAAAGCCGGGGCGAAGAACGCACCCAAAAGGCCGCCGATAGCAACAGGAACGGCGTGGTAGGCAGCAGGGGGACGAATATGCCGACGATGCCCAGCACGCACGAGATGCATCCCAATACGACGAGAAGAATTTTCATGGGGCAAAAATAGCACAAATTCGGGAGCCGGAAGCACGGCGACGGTTATTTTTCCTTATATTTGTAGAATAGAAACGGAATACGATACAAAACCAAAATACGATGATTAAAATAGGTATTGCCAGCGACCACGCAGGCTATGAAATGAAAGAATTTCTGGTAGGTTACCTCGACGCCATGGGTTACGAGGTGCTCGATTTCGGTACGCATTCGCCCGACAGCGTCGACTATGCAGACTTCGCGCATCCGCTGGCCGAGGCGATCGAAAACGGCGAACTCGAACGCGGCATCGCCCTCTGCGGCTCGGGCGAAGGGATGACGATGACCCTCAACAAGCACCAGGGCATCCGCGCCGGCCTGGCCTGGGAGCCCGAAATCGCGTCGCTCATCCGCCGCCACAACAACGCCAACATCATCGTCTTCCCGGCGCGTTTCATCACCAACGACGAAGCCGTGGCGATGCTCGACGCATATTTCGCAGCCCAGTTCGAAGGCGGACGCCACGAACACCGCATCGAAAAGATGGCGATCCCCTGCGGCGCAGCCGGGGATGCGGCAAAATAAGGGACAAAACCTGCGGGCGCGGATTATTCCGCGCCCGTCGCATGCCAGGTCGGGCAATGACCGACCCCACGTCCCCGACAGATGAAGAAAATGGTTCGTCCCGAATGCGGGTGCACGGCCAGTGCGGTTTTTTGCCCGTAGTGCGGACTGCGCTACGGCAAGGCACGCTCCCCGGGAACTGTGTCCCGGGAAGCTGCATAACAAAACGAATATGCCCAAACACCAACTCTGCCGCAACTGCGGCCACGAAATCGACCACAACTACTGTCCGGCATGCGGACAACGCACGACGACCGACCGGCTGACCTGGGCGTCGCTGGTGGACAGCGTCTCTTCGACCTTCATCGGCGACGAAGCGTACGGCCTGCGGGGCATCAACATGCGCAAGGGCGCCGTGATGACATGGCTGGCGATCCTGATACACCCCTACGTTTCGGTCTCGGAGTTCATCCTGGGGCACCGCCGCAAATATTTCAACCCGGTGGCGATCCTGCTCATGCTCTCGACCTTCTACGCCGTCGTGTTCGCCCTCGTGGGCAAGGAGTTCACCCCTACGGCCCGGGCCGACTCCCCCCTGTTCCGGTGGCTTATCTGCTCCTACTACGACTACGCCACGCTGCACCCCGCGGCCAACATGCTGCTGATGCTGCCGTTCTATGCACTGGCGATGAAAACCGTGTTCCGCAGGCGCTCCGACCTCAAATATGTGGAATACCTCTACATCGGCATCTTCCTGTCGGTGTTCGAAATCACGCTGATGATCCTCGCGCTGCCCGCCGAACTGTTCATCCCGTGGTACAGTTCCTTCTACATGCAGATGCTGCCCGTTTTCATCTATACGGGATTCGTATTCCGGAAACTGTTCGGGCTGAAGAAGAAAGGCGCCGTCCTGCGCACGCTGCTGGCGAACGGACTGCAATATGTCTATGCATTTTTCGCAGCCCTGGGCTTGTTGACGCTGTCGCTGGGCATCTATTATCTGGTCGCCCCCGAAAAATTCAAGGAGGAGCTCAATATCCGCAACAGGGACGCCAGGACAGAACAGGTCGAAGGGTCGCAGCAGGGAGAAGGCGCGCTGAACGACATCCTGAACGGATTCTTGGACGGACTCCTCCATGAGGACGAAGCGGATAAAAGCTCCGGAAAGGACGGGGAGGACACCGCAGGCACAAGAGATGAACCACAAAAAGATGTCCCGGAAAACAGACCGGAAACGGAAAAAACCGCAGCAGCAGGGGACAATCCCCCTGCGGGAAACACCGCAGGTCGTCAGGGCGGCGGGAAGACCTTGCCTGGAAAGTAAATTGCGGGGAGCACCCCGGAGCGGCGATGCGGCAAAGCGGTAGCCCGGGAAAGCGGCGAATTGCTAAACGCGCGCAAGTTCAGACGGGCATACAACCCGGGATAAGGGAAAACCGAGATGCGGCAAGGGCGGAAGAACAGGGATCGCGGAGCAATTGACCCACACTACAACGTATAGACAAAGGGGGTCTGCAGCCGCAGGTTCCCTGCTTTTTGCGCATCGTCGAAAAGTCCGAACACGGCCGAGCCGCTGCCCGACATCGAGGCATAGACCGCCCCGGCGGCAAGCAGCCGATCCCGGGCCTCGCGGATGGGAGGATGCGCCGCAAAGATATGCGGTTCGAAATCGTTGGTCACCACGCCCTGCCACTCTGCGACGGGCCGCAGCAGGCGCTCGGCAAGGGGTACCTCGGGCACACGCGGGCGCACCCCTGCGTAAGCCTCGCGCGTCGAAACGCCCACGTCGGGTTTCACGACAACGAGCGTCATTCCCGCCAGGCAGAGCGGGTAAGGCTCCATGATCTCGCCCCTCCCGGTGCAAAGCTGCGGGGTATTGCGCACGAAAAAAGCCGTGTCGCTACCCAGCTCGGCGGCAAGGGCGACCAGCTCCGCCTCGGCAAGCCGCAGGCCGAAAAGCCCGTCGAGCGCCAGCAGTACGGCGGTGCCGTCGGACGAACCGCCCCCGAGCCCGGCACCGAAAGGCACCCGTTTGTCGAGGCGTATCTCCACGCCGTCCACGCCGTAGCGCTCCCGCATCAGCTGGAATGCCTTGACGCAGATGTTCTCCCCGGGGGCGCAATCCACCGCCAGCCCTTCGGAGAGGAACCGCACGCCGGATCCGGCCGTGCGTGTCACTTCGACCACGTCGTACAGTCCCCGCACGGGGAACATCACGGTCGACAACTCGTGGTAACCGTCCTCACGGCGGCGCAGGACATCCAGCCCCAGATTTATTTTGCAGTTTGCATGCAGGATCATACGGCAAAGATATAAAATTTGTACTTTTGCCCTATGAAATTCCGCACCGAAATCGACATTGCGCCCCTCGGGGTGAAAATAGGTTACGGGAACCGCATTCTGGCCCTCGGTTCCTGCTTCGCCGAACACATCGCGGGACGGCTCGCCGAAGCCCGGTTCCGCATCGTCACAAACCCCACGGGCATCCTGTTCAACCCGCTCTCCATCGCCGCCGCGCTGCACAGCTATGCGGACGAGGCGCCCGTACAGCATTCCGAGCTGGACTTCGACGGCGAACTGTGGTTCCACTACGGGTTCCACGGCTCGTTCTCGGCGGCGGCGCCCGACGAAGCGCTGGCCGCGATGAACGCCGCCCGCAAGGCAGGTGCCGAAACCCTGCGCGATGCTGACCGGGTATTGCTGACACTGGGCACGGCATGGGTCTACGAACACAACGGGCAGGTGGTGGCCAACTGCCACCGGCAGCCCGCGACCGAATTCGTACGGCGCAGGCTGGGCGTCGCGGAGATCACCGGGGCATTTTCGGCCCTGCTCGCCGGGCCGCTCGCCGGGAAAGAGATCATCCTCACGGTCAGCCCCGTGCGGCACCTCGGCGACGGGCTGGAGGGCAACGCCGTAAGCAAGGCCACGCTCCGCCTGGCGGCCGAAGAGCTGGCCGCGGCGTACGCCGCCGTCCACTACTTCCCGGCCTACGAAGTGCTCAACGACGACCTGCGCGACTACCGTTTCTACGCCGACGACCTGGTGCACCCCTCGGCGCAGGCCATACAATACGTCTGGGAAAAATTCATCCCCGCAGTGCTCTCGGACGAGGCACGACGCCTGCTCCCCGACGTGCGGCACATCGTCGTCGCGGCGGCGCACCGTCCCCGCAACCCCCGCAGCGAGGCCTACCGGGAGTTCTGCCGCCGCAGGATAGGCGAGATCGCGGCACTGCCGCAGGTCGATTTTCAGGCCGAGGAGGAATATTTCCGCAGATGTATCGAAATAAATTCGTAAATTTGCGGCCAATCACACACACGCAATGAAGCACAGGATCATTTTACTTGCCATAGCCGCCCTGGCGGCATTCGAAGCCGCGGCGGCACGCCCCCGCCTGGTCGTCAACATCGTCGTAGGCTCGATGCGCGCCGAAGACCTCGGCCGGTATGCCGACAACTACGGCGAAGGCGGGCTCAGGCGCCTGCTGGACGGGGGCACGGTATTCGCCGACAGCCGCTACGACTACCAGCAGACCACGACGCCCGTATCGCTCGCCACGCTCACCACGGGCGCCATGCCCTCGACGCACGGCGTGATCGGTGCCCGCTGGCGCGACTACGTCGAAAACGACGCCGTGGAACTGATCGCCGGGCGCAAGGGCCCGGGGCCCTACAACCTGATAGCCCCGACGCTCGCCGAGGCGCTCCTGCAACACGAACCCGGAGCCAAAGCTGTCTCGGTTGCCACCGAGGCGATGTCGGCGGTCATCATGGCCGGGCACGGCGGCGAGGCCTTCTGGCTCGATTCGGCGCGCTGCGGCTGGGAAACGTCGCCCTATTACGCCCCCGAAGTACCCGAATGGGTCGCCCGCAGCAACCGCGAACGCTACAACCTCTCGTACATCGCCCCCGAGTGGCGCACGCTCTACGAAAAGGGACGCTACCTCAACACCCGCAACTGGGACATCGTACTCACGGGCAAAAGCAAAAAAGACAAAGACGAGCCGGGCGAAGGGCGCCTGAAACTCACGTCGGACTACGACAGAATGCGCTACACCCCGGCGGGCAACAGCGCCGTGCTGGGCTTCGCCAAGCAGGCCATCGCCCAGTTCAAACTCGGCGACGACGCGACGCCCGACCTGCTGAACATCTGCCTCGACACGCCGCGCCGCATCAGCGAGGCCTACGGCCCCGAGTCGGTCGAGGTCGAGGACATGTACTACCGCCTGGATCGCGACCTGGCCGATTTCCTGACCTTCGTCTTCGCCCAGGTCAGCAACGGCGAGGTGCTCGTCGTCTTCACCTCCGACCACGGCACCAGCCCTTCCTTCGACACGGGGCACGAAGAGAGCGACCGGTTCAACACCCGCCAGTTCGAGGTGATCGTCAACGGCTTCCTCAACGTCCGCTACGGCATGGGCGACTGGGTACTGGAGTACGAGGACAAATGCGTGTACCTGAACCACAACCTGATCTACGAGCGGGGCCTCGACCTGGCCGAGGTGCAGAACGAGGTGGCGATCTTCGCCATGCAGTTCCGGGGCGTATCGCACGCCCTCTCGGCGACGGCCATGCGTACGAGCTACTTCGGGAGCGGCTATGCCCGCAAGATGCAGAACAGCTTCTACCCCCGCCGTTCGGGCGACGTCATCCTGAACCTGATGCCCGGCTGGATCGAGGAGCAGGATCGCTGCTGGTCGTCGTCGGGGTCGATGTACGGCTACGACACGCAGGTGCCGCTGGTATTCTACGGTGTCGGCGTGGGGCCGCAGCGCATAAAGCGCCGCGTGGACATGACCGCCGTGGCTCCGACCGTGGCGCGGATGCTGGAGATCACCGAGCCTGCGGCTTCGGAAGGCGAAGTACTGCCGGAAATAATAGATTTGTAAGGTTTTAAAGCAAAAGATATGGACAAGATACAGGAGGAGATCATCGAGGAGTTCTCGGTATTCGACGACTGGCTCGACAAATACGACTACCTCATCGGCCTGAGCGACTCGCTCCCGGCCATCGCAGCCGAGCACCGCACGGAACAATACCTGATCGACGGCTGCCAGTCGCGCGTGTGGGTAGACGCACGCCTGGAGGACGGCAAGGTCTACTATGCCGCCGACAGCGACGCCATAATAACCAAGGGCATCATCGCGTTATTGATACGCGTGCTGAACGGACGCACGCCGCAGGAGATCCTCGACACCGACCTCTATTTCATCGACGCCATCGGCCTGAGCGCCAACCTCTCGCCCACGCGCTCGAACGGCCTGCTGTCGATGGTCAAGCAGATGCGGCTCTATGCGCTCGCGTTCGCAAGCAAAAGCGAAAAATAACAGACAGCCATGACACCCGAAGAGATACTGAAGGTAGAGAAGGACATAGTCCTCACACTCAAGAACGTATATGACCCCGAAATCCCGGTCAACATCTACGACCTGGGATTGATCTATGAAATAGACTACACGCCCGACGGCGTGGCGAACATCCGCATGACCCTCACGGCGCCCAACTGCCCCATGGCCGACATGCTCGTGGAGGATGTCAACCAGCAGGTTGCCAAGGTCGACGGCGTAAAGGCGGTGAATGTCATCCTCACGTTCGACCCCGTATGGGACAAGAGCATGATGTCGGAGGAGGCGTTGCTCGAACTCAACATGTTCTGACATGGGCGCGGAGCAGGAGCATCGGATGCTGAACCGGCTGCAGGCCGGCGCCGGGACGTACGCCTGCGGCGGGTACCTCGCCGGGCTGGGTTCCCTGCAACGCAGCGAGATATGCACGGCACTGCTCTTCAGCCGGCTGGAACGCAAGATGCGCATGGTCGACGCCCTGCGGGAAGAGGCTTCCGAGAACTGGAACCAGACCTTCTACCTGCTCTATTTCCGCACGCTGGGCGACCGCCGGAACCAGGAGGCGTACCTCTCACTGGCACGCCGCGTCCCCTACAAGGTCGTCCTGCGCGAACGGCTGGCGCCGCGGGCCGTCGAAGCCATGTTCTTCGGGGCTTCGGGGCTGCTGACGCTCTATCCGCACGACGCATACACGCTCGACCTGGCGCGCGACTTCGAATACCTGGCGGCCAAATACGACATCGAGCCGCTGGAGGCCGGAGTCTGGGAACTGGACGAAGTTCGCCCCGCCAACCATCCCGTACTGCGTCTGGCGCAGGCGGCGGAGTTCTTCATACAGGACGAATTCGTAATGGAACGCGCCATGTCATGCCGCACGGAGGAGGATATCCGGCGGCTGTTCTGCATCGAAGCGTCGGCTTACTGGCGCACGCACCACATCCCGGGGATCGCAAGCGACGAACACCCCAAGCGTTTGGGAGCATTCAAGGCCAATATCATCGGCATCAACCTCGTTTCCGTCCTGCAATTCGCCTATGGCAGCGTCACCGGGCGCGAAACGCTGCGCGACAGCGCCCTCACGCTGCTCGAACGCCTGCCAGCCGAGGACAACCGTTACATGCGCAACTGGCGCAACACGGGCGTTTCGATCCGCAACGCGTTCGAATCGCAGGCGCTGCTGCAACTCGCCACGGAATACTGCCCTGCAAAACGCTGTACGGAATGCCCCGTCGGACGGCGCATCCTGCAAAGCATAAGTTCAACCGAATAACAGGCAACGATGGAAAAGCAATCCCCCCTCATAAGCGTCATCATGCCGCTCTACAACGCAGAGCGGTTCGTCGGTGAAAGCATCGGCAACATCCTCGGGCAGACCGTCGGGGATTTCGAGCTGATCGTTATCGACGACGCCTCGACGGACTCCTCGTACGATATCGCAAGCCGTTATGCCGCGCAAGACGCACGGATCGTCCTGATGCGCAACGACGCGAACCACGGCGCCGCCTATACCCGCAACCGGGGGCTGGAGACAGCGCGCGGGAGTTTCATTACGTTCATGGATGCCGACGACCGCTGTTCGCCGGAACGTTTCGCTCGCCAGACAGCATTCTTCGGACAGCACCCGCAGATCGACCTGTGCGGCAGTTACTATACGATGTTCGGGCCGGACGATGCCCGGAAACAGAAGATCCAGGATCCCACCACGCACGAAGGAATCCGGATACAGATGCTTTTCGGCTGCCCGTTCGCAATGTCGGCGGTCATGATGCGCAGCGAGGCGTTCCGATGTTCGGGAGTGCAGTTCCGGGATACCATGGCAGAAGATTACCAATTCTGGGTAGACCTTTCCGACCACATGCACATGGCGAATATTCCGGAACATCTGTTTTTCTACCGCAGGTGGGAAAACCAACTTTCGACCAGCCAGTTAGACCGGCAGACCCTCAGCGCGCAAGCTATCCAGCGGGATCTGCTGCGCACAACCCTCGGCATGACGCTCACCGACGAGGAATCGCGGATATACACGCAGATGAACCTCCGGGTCGGGACACTGCGGCGCGACGAACTTACGACCTACCGCGGCCTGCTCAAACGACTCTACCGCGCGAACTCCGAACGCAGGGCCTACGATCCGAAACTGCTGCGCAAACGGTTGGTTTACCGTTACAAGCTCGCCTGCAAATGTTTCTATCCCTCGTGGATCGTAAAAATCAGGAAACGCCTGCTGTGGCTCGAACTCCGGTGATATGAAAAAAGTCAGCATCATAATCCCGTTGTACAACCTCGAAAAACTGATCGGGAAATGCATCGCTTCGGCCCTCGGGCAGGATTTATCTCCCGAGGAGTACGAAATTCTGGTCATCGACGACGGGTCGACGGACGGGTCGCTCGCAGCCGCCGAAAAGGCGGCGCAGGGGCACCCCAACGTACATGTATATACCAAACCCAACGAGGGGCTGAGCCGCACGCGCAACTACGGCACCGACCGCGCCGCTGGCAGGTACGTCATGTATCTCGACGCAGACGATTACCTCGAACCGAATGTCCTCGGCCGCCTGGTGGAAACCATGGAGTGCGGAGGGCTCGACATGCTGTGCTTCGAAATAGCTGGAATCGACGAAAACGGCAACGACGTCCCACTCTGGAGCGACGGGATTTCCGCAGGAAACGGCTCCGACGTGCAGCGCGGAGTCGATTTCCTGCAACGCGACCGGTTCCTGCCGATGGTATACGCCTACCTCTACTCGCAGGAGATGCTCGACGCCAACTCGCTGCGGATGGCTCCGATTTGGCACGAGGACGAAGAGTTCACACCCCGCGCGTTGTATTACGCACGGCGGATCCAATACCTCCCCGTCCGGGTTTACAACTACCTGCAACGCAGCGATTCGTTCATGGGCAATTACAAGCCGCAAAGTCGCTTAGACCTCGTACGCGCCATGAAAAGCCTGACCTGTTTCGCCTCCCGCATCGGGGCGGAAGACCCCTCAGGCGCCCGCCTGATGCGCCTGCATGTGGGCAAGACCATGAGCCTGGCATGCAAACAGACCGTGGTGAGGCAACTCGGCAACGCCCGCGAAATGCTCCGGGAAGCCCGCCGGCAAGGCATCATGCCGCTCCAATTCCGCCGCCGGGACTTCCGGCATTTCCTGATAAACCGCCTGCCGGGCCTGTACGTCCTCTACTACAAGCTGCACAAGCGCCAAAAATAACTGCAAACTATTGCCGGGACGGCAGTTCCGCAGATGAAAAAATATTGCGGCGGGGAGTGATGTCCCCGCCGCAATATTTTGTGGTTTTGAAAGAAATCATTACTTTTGTAAGATTTACGTACACAACCCCGAAATAACTGAAATCACATATGGAAATAGTTGCAAGTTTAATCAAACTTTTCTTCGGCTCGAAAGCCGACAAAGACCGCAAGCAGATCGAGCCTTACCTCGAGAAGATCAAGGCGGTATACCCTTCGATAGAAGCCCTTTCGAACGACGAACTGCGTGACAGGAGCGAAGCGCTGAAGAAACAGATCGCCGATTTCATCGCCCGGGACGAGGCCGACATTGTGGAACTGAAGGCCAAGCTTGAACTGCCCGAAACCTCGCTGGAGGAGAAGGAGCGTATCTCGAAGCAGATCGACGAGACGACCAAACGCATCGACGAGAAGATCGAGGAGAAACTCGACGAGATACTGCCCGAAGCCTTCGCCATCATGAAGGATACGGCACGCCGCTTCGCGCAGAACGACGAGGTGGTCGTCACGGCCAACGATTTCGACCGGGATCTGGCCGCCGAGAAGGATTTCGTCCGTATCGAGGGCGATAAGGCCATCTACGCCAACCACTGGATGGCGGGCGGCAACGACCTGAAATGGGACATGATCCATTACGACGTACAGCTGTTCGGCGGCGTAGTGCTCCACAAGGGCAAGATCGCCGAGATGGCGACGGGTGAAGGAAAGACACTCGTGGCGACGCTCCCCGTATTCCTCAACGCACTGGCCAAGAAGGGCGTGCACCTGGTCACGGTGAACAACTACCTGGCCAAGCGAGACTCGGAGTGGATGGGCCCGATGTACCAGTTCCACGGGCTTTCGGTAGCCTGCATCGACGACACGCAGCCCAACTCCGACGCCCGCCGCAAGGCATACATGGCCGACATCACGTTCGGTACGAACAACGAATACGGCTTCGACTACCTGCGTGACAACATGGCCTCGTCGCCGGCCGATCTGGTGCAGCGCAAGCACCACTTCGCCATCGTCGACGAGGTCGACTCGGTGCTGATCGACGACGCCCGTACGCCGCTCATCATCTCCGGCCCGGTACCCAAAGGCGACGACCAGCTCTTCGAGCAGTACTGCCCGGCCATCGACCATCTCTACAACCTGCAGAAAAACCTCGTGACGGGCCTGCTGGCCGAGGCACGCCGGCTTATCTCGGAGGGCAAGAACGACGAGGGCGGCGTGAAGCTCTACCGTGCCCACAAGGGCCTGCCCAAGTACAAGCCGCTGATCAAATACCTCTCGGAAACGGGCGTCAAGGCACTGATGCAGAAGACCGAGAACACCTACATGCAGGACAACAACCGCCGTATGCCGGAGATCACCGACGACCTGTTCTTCGTCATCGACGAAAAACTCAATTCGGTGGAACTGACCGATAAGGGACACGAGGCGCTGTCGAAATATTTCAACGAGGACGGGTTCTTCGTGCTGCCCGACATCGGCGCCGAGGTGGCCGAGCTGGAGAAGAGCAACCTCTCGGACGAGGAGCGTGCGCAGAAGCGCGACCAGGTGGTCAACGACTATTCGATCAAGTCGGAGCGCGTGCACACGATCCACCAACTGCTGAAAGCCTTCGCCATGTTCGAGAAAGACGTCGAATACGTGGTGATGGACAACAAGGTGAAGATCGTCGACGAACAGACGGGGCGTATCCTCGACGGGCGCCGCTATTCGGACGGCCTGCACCAGGCCATCGAGGCCAAGGAGCACGTGAAGGTCGAGGCTGCGACGCAGACCTTCGCAACGATCACGCTGCAGAACTATTTCCGCATGTACCACAAGCTGGCCGGTATGACCGGTACGGCCGAAACCGAGGCTTCGGAGTTCTGGAGCATCTACAAACTCGACGTCGTGGTGATCCCGACGAACCGCCCGGTGATCCGCGACGACCGCCAGGATTTGATTTACAAGACCAAGCGTGAGAAATACAACGCCGTGATCGAGGAGATCGTGAAGCTGGTCGAGGCGGGACGCCCCGTACTGGTGGGCACCACCTCGGTCGAGATTTCGGAGTTGCTGAGCCGCATGCTCAAGCTCCGCGGCATCAAGCATAACGTCCTCAATGCCAAGCAGCACCAACTGGAGGCGCAGGTCGTGGCCGAGGCGGGCCGCTCGGGACAGGTGACCATCGCCACCAACATGGCCGGCCGTGGTACCGACATCAAACTGACGCCCGAGGTCAAGGCAGCCGGGGGTCTTGCGATCATCGGCACCGAACGCCACGAAAGCCGCCGCGTCGACCGCCAGCTGCGCGGACGTGCCGGACGTCAGGGCGACCCCGGATCGTCGCAGTTCTTCGTATCGCTCGAAGACGACCTGATGCGCCTGTTCGGGTCGGGCCGCATCGCCTCGATGATGGACCGCATGGGGCTGAAAGAGGGCGAGGTGATTCAGGCCGGCATGATGACGCGGGCCATCGAGCGCGCCCAGAAGAAGGTCGAGGAGAACAACTTCGGAATCCGCAAACGCCTGCTGGAGTACGACGACGTGATGAACTCGCAGCGCGAGGTGATCTACACGCGCCGCCGCCACGCGCTCTACGGCGAGCGGATCGAAATCGACCTGAACAACATCATGTACGACTACGCGGACAACTTCGTGGAGGTCAACCGCGGCATCGAATTCGAGGATTTCCGGTTCGAGCTGATCCGCGAAGTGGCCATCGAGCCCTCGTTCGACGAGGCGACCTACGGCTCGGCGAAACCTGCCGAGCTGGCCGAACTGATCGTAAAAGACCTCAAGGATGCCTATGCACGCCGCGCGAAATCCGTGGCCGACACGGTACGCCCCGTGATGGAGCGCATCTACGAGGATCGGAAAGAGCAGCTGGATTCGAACATCTATTTCCCGATCACTGACGGCCACCTGGGTTACAACGTCCCGGTAAACCTGCTGAAATGCAAGAATTCGGACGGGGCGGAGATCTTCAGGGTATTCTCGAAGGTGGTGATGTTCACCTCGATCGACGACGCATGGCGCGAGCACCTGCGCGAGATGGACGACCTGCGCCAGAGCGTGCAGAATGCCACCTACGAGCAGAAAGACCCGCTGCTGATCTACAAGTTCGAATCGTTCGGGCTGTTCTCAAAGATGATCGTCAAGGTCAACCGCGACGTGCTGGCCATCCTCAACAAAGCCTACATCCCGGTGCGCGACCAGAACGCCGAGGCCGTACAGCGGGAGCGTCAGGAGCGTGCCAAAGTCGACGTCAACAAGTTGCAGGCCTCGCGCATGCAGGCTGCGGCTCAGGCCGGGCAGCAGGACAAACAGAAACCGATGCCCCTGCATGTCGAGAAGAAGGTCGGCCGCAACGACCCGTGCCCCTGCGGAAGCGGCAAGAAATACAAGCAGTGCCACGGAAAAGGAATTTAACCAAATTTAACCACCTGCAAACAAGTTCGCCCGTACGGTGAAAACCCTGATAAAATACAGCATAACAGCCGCGGCATTCTGCCTTGCCTGCGGGGCGGGCCGCGCAGCTGCGCAACAGCAAGGCAAAGCCCCGAAGCAATACGACGTGGCGGCCTATGTCTACCCCGCCTATGCATCGGACGACCCGCGCCTGCGGCCTTTCTGGCCGATGGGGATCGGGGAATGGGAAACCGTCATGACCATGCAGCAACGCAATCCGGGGCACTACTGGGATCGCAAACCGCTGTGGGGCTATGTCAACGAAGCCGACCCGGCGGTGATGTCGATGGAGATCGAGCAGGCGACCCGTCACGGGGTGAACGTCTTTATTTTCGACTGGTACTGGTACGACGGACGGCCTTTCATGGAGACCACGCTCGACAACGGGTTCCTGAAGGCCGGCAACGTGGACAAAATGCGGTTTTACTTCATGTGGGCCAACCACGACGTACTCAACCATTGGGATACGCGCCTGGCGCGCGTACATGAGCAGAATGTGATCTGGACGGGAAAGGTCGACCGCGAGGAGTTCGAAAAGATATGCCGGCGAAACATCGAAAAGTATTTCAAGCACCCGCAATACTACAAGATCGACGGCAAGCCGGTCTTCATGGTTTACGACCTGCCGCAACTGATCGCGGGACTGGGCGGCGTGGAGCAGACGGCCGATGCCCTAAAATGGTTCAAGAAGGAGGTGAAGAAAGCCGGATTCCCGGGGCTGGAACTCCAGTTTGCCATGTGGTCGATCAACCTCAATTACAGCGGGTTCGATGGCGGCAAAACCGAAAACCCGGAGAACGATTTTATCAGGACGCTGGGATTCACCGGCACCACGCACTACCAGTTCGCGCATTTCGCCAATGTCGACCAGGACTACCTGACCATCCTGGAGCAGGTGCGCGACGAATGGGCGAGGATCGACACCACGTACGATTTCACCTACTACCCGCATATCAGCGTCGGCTGGGACAACAGTCCCCGCACGGGGCACAGCGCCGTGGTGAAGAACAACACGCCGGAAAATTTTGCCAGGGGGCTCCGCATGGCACGTGAGTACATCGACGCACATCCCGACCGGGCACCGCTGATTACGGTCAACAGCTGGAACGAATGGACGGAGACCAGCTACCTGATGCCCTGCAACGTATTCGGGTACGGGTATCTCGAAGCCGTCAAAAAGGTATTCATCGACATACAATAAGCCTCCCGCACGGAGGACGACAACGGATTATGGGTTACAACGAGGAAAAACAACGCCAGCTGGACATGCGTTACCTGCGCATGGCCCGCATCTGGGCTGAAAATTCGTACTGCGTACGGCGCAAGGTCGGGGCGCTGATCGTCAAGGACAAGATGATCATTTCCGACGGTTACAACGGCACGCCCTCGGGCTTCGAGAATGTCTGCGAGGACGAGAACGGCAAGACCAAACCCTACGTACTCCATGCCGAAGCGAACGCCATCACGAAGGTCGCCAAAAGCGCCAACAACTGCGACGGCTCGACGCTCTACATCACCGCGGCGCCCTGCATCGAATGTTCGAAACTCATCATCCAGGCAGGTATCAAGCGAGTGGTTTACTGCGAGGAGTACCGCTCGGAAGAGGGGCTCGACCTGCTGCGCAAGGTCGGCATCGAATGCATACAGCGCGAAATCGACGAACGCTGACATCCGGCCTGTGAAACGGATACCCCTGTTGCTCACCACCCTGCCCTGCATATCCGGCGGGCTCATCTCCTCGCGGGGTCAGGAGCCTTCCGCACAGCACCCTGCAAGCATTGAGGCGCTCAACTACATGGTCGGCCGGAGCTGGTAATTCGTACAGGCCTACGTTTCGGTGAATGAGCACCAAACCACGCATTTCCTGCTGCGACGTGCCTCCTCGTGCCTGTCCGACACGGAAAAACGGCTGTTGCTTGCTGAACCCCGCACGCATAAGGAGGCGCCCGAAAAGAGAAAAAAGGGAAAACGACAGGAAAAGAGCCGAATCACGGTTCTTTTTTACTTTCCTCATTCCCGGATGCGCAACGGAGAGTTATTTGCATTTCCCGAATAAAGCCTTTATCTTTAAAAGGTGAATCATCTAAAACCGACCGGTATGAAACGTATCGTCATCGTAGGCGCCACATCAGGCATAGGGCTCGAAGTGGCGAAATTGTGCATCCGCGAAGGATGGCGCGTAGGCGCAGCAGGAAGGCGTGAAGAGGCGCTCGAGGCACTCCGCGCCACAGCCCCCGAACAGGTTGAGACCGAACCGCTGGACATCACGCGCGACGACGCACCCGGACAGCTCGCCCGCCTGATCGACAAGCTGGGTGGCATGGACATCTACCTGCATTGCTCGGGCATCGGCAAGCGGAACACCGGCCTGCTGCCGGAGATCGAACTCGACACCCTGCGCACCAACGGCGAAGGGTTCGTGCGCATGGTTACGGCGGCTTTCGGCTATTTCCGGGCCAACGGAGGCGGGCACCTGGCCGTCATCAGTTCGATCGCAGGCACGAAGGGACTCGGCAGCGCCCCGGCCTACTCGGCTACCAAGCGCATGCAGAACACCTATATCGACGCGCTGGCGCAGCTCGCGCACATGGAAAAACTCGGCATCCGCTTTACGGACATCCGCCCGGGTTTCGTCGCCACCCCGTTGCTGGCAGGCGACGGGCACTACCCGATGCTGATGAAGACCGAAAAGGTCGCTGCACGCATCATGCGGGTATTGAAACGCCGGCGCCGCAGGGTGGTCATCGACCGCCGCTATGCCGTTCTGGTATTTTTCTGGAAGCTGATCCCCGAATGGCTGTGGGAGCGGCTCAACATCCGCAAAAACGAGTGACCGCAAACGGCCCCAGGCCATGCAGACAGCAACGGGTCAAACGGCAACAGGCCGTGTTAACGGCGAACGGTTGTGCAAATTACAAGTCGTGCAAACAGCCTGCCGCCCATCGCATCATTCCCGCCACCGGCCGCCGCCCGTAAAAAACTATCGCTCCGGACGCCATCGCCGCACCAGCCTGCCACATAGCCCCCGGGTCCTGGCGACAAGTACGAGACAGGTTACCCGACCAAACCGGGAACCTTCCGACGCACCCGCGTGATACGGGCGGGAAGAAGCACGGTTCGACACATAATCGAATGACACGAAAAAGGTTGTCTAACAAGTCTAATTTTAACGATTTCACCCCTGTCAGAATAAACTCTGGCAGGGGTGATTTTCGATTTTCGGGACTGGTTAGACAGCCCATTCTTTCCGAAACCCTCAGAACGGCAAGTCGTCGGGATCGTCCGCCGGAACGGCCGGCGCCGCGGGTTGCTGCGCCGCAGGCTGCTGGAAACCGCCCGCAGCAGGTTGTCCTCCGTAAGCCGGGGCCTGCTGCTGCGAACCGTACCCCGAAGAGGCACTGTCCGAAGCCGGGTTGTCACTGCGCCGCCCCAACAGGTTCATCACGTCGGCCATGATCTCGGTCGTATAACGTTTGTTATTGTCCTTGTCCATCCACTCGCGGGTGCGCAGGCGCCCCTCGACATAGATCTGGGTTCCCTTGCGGACATATTTGTCGACCACGTCGGCAAGGCCGCGCCACAGCGTGATGGTGTGCCACTCGGTATGCTCCTTGGCCTCGTTGGCCTGACGGTCGAACAAGCGCTCGGTCGTCGCCAGGCGGATGCGGGCGACCTTCACGCCGCTCTCGGTGGTGCGGACTTCGGGGTCTATACCCACGTTGCCCACCAGAATCACTTTGTTTACCATATCTTACAGCTGTTTTATCATACGTTTGAAGAGTACCTCCATCTTGATGCCGGCCTTCTTGCCCTGCCGCTGCACATCCTCGTGGTCACCCACCTCGTCCGAAAGGCCGCAGTTGGTGATGACCGAGACGCCGAAGACCGGGATCGACATGTGGCGCGCCACGATCACCTCGGGCACGGTAGACATGCCGGCCGCATCGCCGCCGATGTTCTTGAAATAACGGTACTCGGCCTGCGTTTCGAACGTCGGGCCCGTGCCGCCGACATAAACGCCGTACTGGAGTTTGATGTTCTCCTCCTCGGCGATGGCCGTGGCCTTGGCGATCAGCGCCTTGTCGTAACAGTTGTGCATGTCCGGGAAGCGGGGCCCCAGCTCGGCGATGTTACGGCCGATCAGCGGGTTGGGCATCAGGTTGATATGGTCGGTGATGACCATCAGGTCGCCCACGCGGAACGAGGTATTGATCCCGCCCGAAGCGTTCGACACGAAGAGGTATTTGATGCCCAGCTGCTGCATGACGCGCACCGGGAAAGTCACCTGCTGCATCGTGTAGCCCTCGTAGTAGTGGAAGCGCCCCTGCATGGCTACGACCTTGCGGCCCTCGACCGTGCCGAAGATCATACGCCCCTTGTGCCCCTCGACGGTCGAAACGGGGAAACCCGGGATATCTTTGTATTCGATGGCGAATGCAGTGTCGATCTTATCGGCGAAACCGCCCAGGCCCGTGCCGAGGATGATGCCCACCTCCGGGGCGAAAGAGCTCGTGGCGGCGTCGATAAAAGCCGCTGTTTTTTTAATTTCCTCTAACATCTTCTTCCAGTTTTTGCAGAAAATCCGTCGCCGAATCCTCTATGAATGAAATATTTATCGGTAAATAGTATATCCTGCGCTGTATCTCTTGGGGGATCTTCGCGCGGTTGGTCAGTTTTACAGCATCCTTTTCCGTGGTCACGATGACCGCCCCGGGAAACCTGTCCAGCAATTCGCGCAGGCGGTTCAGGTCGCGCACCTTGTAGACGTGATGGTCGTCGAGCGTCATCTCGGCCACCACCTCGTAGCTTTCCCGCAACGCCGCGAGGAATGGCTTGGGACTCCCGATGCCCGAAAGCGCGATCACCCGCTGTCCCTGCACGAGCGGTTCGCCGGGCGCGGCATCCGGGAAGAGCGGCTGCGGCATGAAACTCTCGAAACGGGTGAAATAGACCCGCTGGTAGGCGACCTGTATGAGCACCTTGCGCAGGATACGCCGGTCGATGGGCGCCATCTTCTCGGGGCACTTCGTCACGACGAAATAGTGGGCGCGGTGCAGTTCTTCGGGCAGGTCGCGCAGGGTTCCGAGCGGCAACATCCTGTCGTGCTGCACGGGGCGCGTGGCGTCGATCATCACGATATTCACCTTCGGCTCTACATAGCGGTGCTGGAACCCGTCGTCCATGATGATGAGGTCGACGTCGGGGTGCTCGGCACAAATGCGGCGGATCCCGTCGGCGCGCTTCTCGCACACGGCCACCACCGTATCGGGGAATTTGAGTTTGATCTGCAACGGCTCATCGCCCACATCCCGGTAACGGGAGTCGGCCTTCACTTCCAGATACCCCTTGGTACGGCGGCCGTACCCGCGCGACAGCAGGGCGACGCGATGCATCTGCGACATATAGGCGATTACCATCTCGGCCATCGGGGTTTTGCCCGTACCGCCGACGGTGATGTTGCCGATACAGATGACCGGGATGTCGAACTTCTCGCTTTTGAGGATACCCCAGTCGAAGAGACGGTGACGGAAAGTCACCCCCGCCTTATAGAGGAGAGCCGCAGGAGCAAGCAAGCATTTCAACATTTCGGGTCGGTTTATCCATACAATTTTTCAAAGGTAGCAATAAATCTCCGGAACACAAAACAAAAAAAGCAAATCCCGGGCCTGAATGACAAAGGAATAATAAAATTGGGGATTCCTGCGTTTTTTTCATATCTTTGCTTGCGTCTATGAGAAGTTTTAAATTACCGATATGCGCCCTGCTGCTCGTAGCCGCAGGGGCGTGCGACAGAACTACGCAACAGGCCGCGGCCGAAAAGGAAGAAGCCGCGCCGCAGAATATCGTTTACGGCATCAACGCCGACAACTACCGCACCGAAACGGGCGAGGTGGGCAGCGGCGAAACGCTGGGGAAAATCCTGAACGGGTACGGCGTTTCGGCCCTTACGGTCGACAGGCTCGACAAAGCCTCGAAAGAGATTTTCCCGCTGCGCAACATCCGCGCCGGGCATAAATACACCGTCTTCATCCACGAAGATTCGCTCTATGCCCCCCACCTGGACTACCTGGTCTACGAACGCAACATGTCTCAATACGTGGTGTTCGGGTTCCATGAGGATTCGGTCAGCGTCCAGACGGGAGAAAAGGAATTCACGGTACGTCGCACCAAGAAGAGCGCCACGATCAATTCGTCGCTGTGGGGTGCGATCATGGAGGAGCACCTGCCCTATGCGCTGGCCGCGGAAATGGAGGACATTTACCAGTGGACGGTCGATTTCTTCGGCATCCAGAAGGGCGACAATTTCACGGTGATCTATGACGAGCGCTTCATCGACGACAGCATCTCGGCCGGCATCGGCCGCATTTGGGGCGCCAAATTCTGCCAGGGCGGCAAGGAGTACTACGCCATCCCCTTCCGGCAGGGTGGCAAAATCCAGTATTGGGAATACGACGGCGGAAGCCTGCGCAAGCAGATGCTCAAGGCGCCGCTGAAATACACACGCATCAGTTCGAAGTTCACCTATGCGCGCAAGCATCCGATCTACAAGGTATACCGGCCGCATACGGGCGTCGATTACGCGGCGCCGAAAGGCACGCCCGTACATGCCGTAGCCGACGGTGTGGTGACCTTCAAGGGCTGGGGCGGCGGCGGTGGCAACACGCTCAAAATCAAACATGCCGGCAACCTGATGACGGGTTACCTGCACCTGAGCGGCTATGCCAAGGGCATCTCGAAGGGCTCGCGCGTTTCGCAGGGGCAGCTGATCGGCTACGTCGGTTCGACGGGCGCCTCGACCGGCCCCCACCTCGACTACCGCATCTGGAAAAACGGCACGCCGATCAATCCGCTGAAAATCCCCCAGGAACCGGCCGAACCGATCTCGAACGAGAACCGCACGACATTCGAATTCGTGCGCGACCGTATCGTGGCCGAACTGAACGGCGAGGTGAAGGACGGGGAGCGCATCACGCAGCTCGATTCGCTCGTCATCCCGCAGCCGGCAGCACCGGAGGCGGCGAAATAACAGGGGAAAATGGCCGCAACGACAGGCAAGGGACATCTGCCGGCCGACATGCCGGAAAGCCGGGATCAGGAACCGTTCGATAACAGGCCCGGGGGCAGGACGAGGCCGGAAGCCATCCGGGAAACAGACAAGACACCCGGGAAAGCCGGGGAACAGACAGGAACGCCCCGGAAAAAGTCCGGTATACCGGAAAAAACCGGAAATCCGGAGGATACAGCGGAAAGCACCGGGGCGCAGGAAGCCAAACACAAAGCCGGCGTCGATGCGCGAATCGTACGGTTTCTGAAAAAACACCATGTGCTGACGCTGGCGACGAGCGGCGAGGGAGCGCCCTATTGCAGCAACGCATTTTACTGCTACGATGCGGAACGCAATTTGCTGATCTTCACGTCGGACATGGCGACACGCCACGCGCAGCAGATGGCTCGCAACCCGTGTGTCGCAGCCTCGGTAGTCCTCGAAACGAAGGTCGTGGGACGCGTCCAGGGGCTGCAATTGTGCGGTAAAGCCGAAAGGGCCGACGAGGCGGCGAGGCGGGCATACCTCAAACGGTTTCCCTATGCCGTACTGGCAGAACTGACCCTGTGGGCGATCGCGCCCGACTTTATGAAATTCACCGACAACACGCTCGGATTCGGAAAAAAACTGATATGGAACAACAGATAGGAGTCATCATCGTAGCAGGCGGGGGCGGAACCCGCATGGGAGGTTCGCGTCCCAAGCAATTCATGATGCTGGGCGGCCTGCCCGTCCTGGCCCATACGATCAACAATTTCGCCGGGGCGCTGCCCGGGGCAGAGATCGTCGTGGTACTGCCCGCGGCGCACGCCGATTTCTGGAAGGACTTCGCAGCACGCTTCGACATCGCGGCACACACGGTTACGACGGGAGGCGACGAACGGTTCCATTCGGTGAAAAACGGGCTGAAAGCCCTGAAGCGCGATCCGGAATTGATCGCCGTACAGGACGGCGTACGACCGCTGGCCTCACACGGCATGATCCGCCGTGCGGTGGCCGCTGCCGCCGAACACGGCACTGCGATCCCGGTCGTCGAAGCCGTGGATTCGTACCGCGAAACGGACGGCACGGCTTCGCGCATCGCCGACCGCCGCCGCCTGCGCATCGTACAGACCCCGCAGGTATTCCGCGCCGACCTACTGCGCCGCGCCTACGAGGCAGAGTACCGCCCAGAATTTACGGACGACGCATCGGTCGTGGAACAGGCCGGCGAGGCCGTATTCCTGTGCGAAGGCGAGCGTACGAACCTGAAGATCACGACCCCCGAAGATATGGTCATCGCCGAAGCACTGCTGGCCGGGCGCGAAAAGACGGAGGAAAGCGCGGATGGAGAAAACCTATAAATACCGTTTCAGCCGCCGGGCGATCTACTGGACGCTGGTCTATCTGGTGGTCTTCGTACTGCTGGGCTGGTTGTTGTACCACCTCTACGAAGGAGGCTACCTCTCGGCCTGGTTCACCTCGTTCATCGTGGCGCTCATCGCCCTGATGTCGCTGTCGATCCCCCGCAGGATCGTGGTCACCGACGAAAAGGTCGAGGTGCGCTGCCTGCTGGACATCACCGAAATCCGCCGCGACGAGATCGCCTCGGTTCGCCGGGTCGACCCTCGGCGGATGAAATGGTTCTTTCCGGTATTCGGGGGCTGCGGGTTCTTCGGTTATTACGGACATTTCCTCGACCTCAGGAGGTTCGAACGCGTGAAACTCTACGCCTCGGAGTGGAAAAACTTCGTGGAGATCACCGACATTTACGAAGACCGCCTGTACGTCTCGTGTTCGGATGCCGGCCGCCTCGTGGAGGAGCTTATGCCCCCCGGAGGCAACCGCCCGGCGGAAGACGACGAAGAGGAAGAGCAGGCGCAATAGTATCGGGATCCGGCCAAAAAGTCGACAGAAGACGCCCGGGGATTGCGTATTTCCGGAAAATGATCTTATATTTGCAACCGAGGCCGGAACGGCCCGTAAAAACGAAAAATAACAAATAACGCATTAAAAACCAGAAGAAATGAAAAAGTACCGTTGCACCGTTTGTGAGTGGGTATACGACCCCGCAGTGGGCGATCCCGACGGAGGCATCGCCCCCGGAACGCAGTTCGAAGAGATTCCCGAAGACTGGGTTTGCCCCGTCTGCGGCGTCGGCAAAGACATGTTCGAAGAGGTTGCGGAATAACCCCGGCACTGCGAACGGAATCAGGCGCACCCCGTACGGGGTGCGCCTTTCGTTTGGAACCACATGAACCCGGATGAATTCCGCCCCTCCGAAAGACGGCATGCACGCACAGTTGCGACCCGATATTTTTCGTATATTTGTCGGCAGAACTGCCCCTCACACCTAAAATTTCATGCAGATGAAACATCTATTGCTTTTAGCCTCGATCCTGACCTTCATGGGCGCCGGCGCCCAGCAGGCTACGTTCCGCAACCCGGTCATTGCGGGTGACATGGCCGACCCGACGGTCATCCGGGTCGGCAACACCTATTATGCAACGGGCACCTCGTCGGAATGGGCCCCCTACTACCCGCTGTTCCTCTCCAAAGACCTGGTCAACTGGCGGCAGATCGGGCACCTGTTCGAGCAGCAGCCCGCATGGACGAGATCCTCGTTCTGGGCCCCGGAACTTTTCCACCGCAACGGCAAAACATACGCTTATTATACGGCACGCCGGAAAACCGACGGGACGTCGTATATCGGCGTCGCCACGGCCGACAAACCCGAAGGCCCCTATACCGACCACGGCCCAATCGTCGAGTACGGCACCGAGGCGATCGACGCATTCGTGCTGGAAGACGCCGGCGAGTTATATATCTCGTGGAAAGCCTACGGGCTGGATCAAAGGCCGATCGAACTGCTGGCCTGCAAAATCTCGGACGACGGGCTGCGCATGGCGGGGGAACCCTTCACGCTGCTGCGCGACGACAAACGGCAGGGCATGGAAGGGCAGCACTGGCTGAAAATCGGCGATTACTATTACATCGTCTACTCCATAAACGGCTGCTGCGGCCCTGGGAGCGACTACGCCGTGGCGGTCGCCCGCTCGAAAAACCTGCGGGGCCCCTACGAGCGTTACGCCGGGAACCCGATCCTGCACGGCGGCGGCGATGTCCAGTCCATCGGGCACGGCACCATCACGACGACGCCCGACGGGAGGATGTTCTACCTCTGCCACACCTATCTGGCCGGTGAGAATTTCTTTCTGGGACGCCAGCCGATGTTGCAGCAGATCGTCCTGGGCGATGACCTGTGGCTTCATTTCCGGGGCGGGGAAACAGCATCCCTGACGCAGCCGATGCCTTTTGCCGGCATGGCACAGCAGCCCGTATTCGATTTCGCAGATGACTTCACGGCCGACCGGCTCCGACCCGAATGGACGTGGAACTATCCTTACGCGACGCCCGAGATCGAGCTTGCCGACGGGCGCCTCTGCCTGGGCGGGCGGCCCAAAGAGGGCGTAAAAACCGGCACGGCGCTCTGCCTGAGGGCCGTAAGTCCCGACTATACGCTCGAAACGGCACTCTCCGACCGCAACGCAGGATGGAGCGGGCTCACGGTATACGGGGATGCAGCGAACCTCCTCGTATGGGGATTGCAGGGCGACGAGGTATTGTTGAAGCTCTACAAGGACGGCAGGGAAACGCTGCTGGGCAGCTCCGGGCAGATCGGGGCGCACCTGCCGGTCTACCTGCGCATCGAGGTACGAGGGAATGCCCCCGCAGCATTCGGGTACAGTACCGACGGACACACCTGGAAACAAGTGGAGAACCTGCCCGTAGGTGCCGAAGACCTGCTGCAATGGGATCGCGTAGCACGCCCGGGATTGTATTACCAGGGGCCGGAAGGCCAGGCGGCCGAATTCGAATACATGCGGATGACCAACCGCTGAGAGAAATTGCAGCCCCCTTCCGCAAGGCAAGCCCTCTGCGGAAGCACGGCAGAATCCCGGCCGGAACTTTCCGATAAAAAGAGCCGCCCCGAATTGTTCGGGGCGGCTTTCTCTTCCGGGACTGCGCCCGTCAATTGATATTGGGCAGGAAAGAATAGTTCTTCGAATAGCCGAGCATCTGCTCGACGTAGTTCGCCGGATAGGAAATTTTCACATCGACCACCCTGCCGTCCTTTTCGACAAGTTCGAACTCGGGGTTCACGAAGCCGCCGTAAGGTTCGATGCCGAGTGCATAGTAACGGTCGCGCACCTCCCGGTGCAGCTGGGGATCGACCTGGACGGCATACCGCTCGACAAGCGCCTTGCCGGCCTCGTAGTCGCCTTCGGACTTGATGCGCTGCACCTCGCGGAGCATGTCGCCGAACAGTCGGCGCAGTTTTTCATAATCGTTGACCACGACATACGTTTTGCCGTTTTCCCGAACCATCTCGATCACGTTGTCGGCCTTGCCGCGCTCATAGCACCACTCGCAGATCAGCTTGCGGTTGCGCATATGCGACTCCTCGACGTTTTTGCCCGGCTCGATACGCGCCAGCTGGGTCATCATGCCGTTCAGGATATATTTCGCATAGCCGGCCTTCGCCACGTCGAACGAGGGCACCAGCCCCAGTTCCACCATCTTCGGGTCACCCAGGTAGTAGAGGCCGAAGAGGTCGGCGCGGGTCTCCTCGAGCGTCGAGCTGTAACTCTTCAGCTCGTTGCCCTTCACGCCCGGCGCCAGCTGTCCAGAACCGTGCCCCAGACACTCGTGCAGGTCGGTATGCAGGTCGTCGGCCAGTTTGCCGTACTTGTCCATCACCTCGCGGTCCCCGGCACGCAGCACGAACTCCTCGTTGAAGCCGTTGCCGTGGGCGGCCATGTCGTAGGCATAGGTGATGTTGTCGATCGTGACCGACTTCGAACCGTATTCCTTGCGGATCCAGTCGGCATTGGGAAGGTTGATGCCGATGGGCGTGGCGGGATAGCAGTCGCCGCCCAGCATCGCCACCGTGATGACCTTGGCCGAAACGCCCTTCACCTTCTCCTTGCGGTAGGCGGGAGCAACGGGCGAATGGTCTTCGAACCACTGCGCGTTATCCGAAATCACCTCCGTACGGTGGCAGGCCTCCTTGTCCATGAAATTCACGATGCCCTCCCACGAAGCCTTGCGGCCGAGCGGATCGCCGTAATCCTCGATAAAGCCGTTCACGAAGTCGACGTTCGACACGGTGTCCTTCACCCAGCCGATGTTATAGCGGTCGAACTCGCGCAGGTCACCGGTCTTGTAATAGTCGATCAGCGCTGCGATATTGCTTTTCTGCGGTTCGGCGGCTACGGCCTGCGCTTTTTCGAGCCAGTAGACGATCTTCTCGATGGCGGGCGAATACATGCCGCCGACCTTCCATACGCGCTCCTTTAGGACGCCGTTCTCCTTCACCAGCTTGGAGTTCAGGCCGTAGGAGATCGGTTCCGGGTCGTTGTGATCGACCATGTCGGCGTAGAATTTCTCGACCTCGGCCTGCGTCACGCCCTCGTAGTAGTTGTTCGACGAGGTGGCGATCAGGTCTTCGCCTGCCGTCTGGTTCAGGCGCGTTTTATAGAGCGCCGGATCGAAGATAGCCTTGCAGACTTCGCCGCGCAGCGGGTTCAGGTCGCCGAACTTCTCCTCGGGGATCGTCTCTATCACGTCGAGCAGGTAACCTTCGGTGAACTCGGGGACGAACTTGTCGTTCGAATAGTGGTGATGGATGCCGTTGGCGAACCACACCTTTTTCAGGTATTTCTCCAAGGCCTTCCATTCGGCCGCCGAGCGGTCGCCCCGGTAGTTCTCGTAAACCGTTTCGAGCGTACGGCGCACGGCGAGGTTGTATTTGAAATTCTGGTCGAAAAGGATGTCCCGGCCGCACTTGGCAGCCTCGGCGAGGTAATAGACCAGTTCCTTCTCCGCAAGCGGAAGCTGCTCGAAACCAGGGACTTCGTAACGGATGACCTTGATGTCGTCGAAACGGTCGACGATCCACGGGGCTTCGCTCTTCGATGCCCCGCAGCACGAAGTCAGTGCAACAGCGGTAACAGTCATAGATGTCAGTGTAAATAAATTTTTCATGTCGTTCGGGTTTGAATTTCCCCGAAATATACGTTTTTTTTACGAAAAAGCAGCATACGGACGAATATACGCATGGATACATATACAATATGTGCCGGCAAACGCACCTCCCCGCCGCACCCGGCAGCGCTTGCCATTCGGGCATTATTCTCAAAAAACATACCAGTTCGTACCAGTATGACGAAATTTTATTTATATTTGTCCACAAAGCACGCACCATGCCGGAAAAATTCGGAAACAACATAAACCCACATTGATGAAACCTATCAAAACCGCACTTCTGGCCCTGCCGCTCCTGGCCGCAGGGTGCAACCGGGACTCCGGGACTGCAAAAATCCGGCCGCTGGAGGCCGGAAGCGTCCGGGTCGAAGACGCTTTCTGGAGCCCCCGCTATGAAAAATGGGAACACATCACCGTCGGCGACATGCTGGACAAGTTCGAAGGGAACGACCCGGCGCATTTCGCGTGCGGCGTCGACGCCTTCGAAAATTTCGACCTCGTAGCCTCGGGCGCCCGCAATATCGGCCGCCACGCGGGGCCGCCTTGGTACGACGGGCTGGTGTACGAGACGATCCGGGGGATCTCCGACCTGCTGGCACAACGTCCCGACCCGGTGCTCAAAGCCCGTGTAGACGGCTACATCGCCCGCATCGAAGCGGCACAAAAGAGCGATCCGGACGGGTTCGTCGGCACCAACACCCAGCTAACGGAGGACAACCACCGCTGGGGCGCGAACGGCGGGTTCCTGCGCATGCAGCACGACGTCTACAACGCCGGCATGCTCATCGAAGCCGGGGTACACTATTACGAAGCCACGGGCGACGACAGGCTGCTGAAAGTCGCCACGCGCATGGCGGACTACATGGTGCGGACGATGGGGCCCGCCCCGAAAAAGAATATCGTCCCGGCGCACTCAGGCCCCGAGGAGGCCCTGGTAAAACTCTACAAGCTCTACCGCGACCGCCCCGGCCTTCGCGCGCAAACCGGGGCGCAGTCCGCAGCCGGCGACTACCTCCGGCTGGCCGAGTTCTGGATCGGCAACCGCGGCGTGCACTGCGGCTATCCGCTGTGGGGCACGTGGGGCAACGACAGCGCGGAGCGGTGGATCCACGAGGAGCTCTACACCACGGAATTCGGCCCCGAAGCACGGCCCGCATGGGGCGATTACGCGCAGGACTCGATCCGCGTATTCGACCAGCCCGCCATCGTCGGGCACGCCGTGAGGGCCACCCTGCTGGCGACGGGCATCGCCGCGGCGGCCTATGAGAACGGCAATGCGGACTACATCGCCACGGCGAAACGCTGGTGGGACGACATGGCCGGGAAAAAACTCTTCGTCACGGGCGGTGTCGGGGCAGTGCATTTCGACGAAAAGTTCGGCCACGACTACTACCTGCCCACCGACGCCTATCTGGAAACCTGTGCCGCCGTAGGCGTGGGGTTCTTCAGCCAGGCGATGAACCAGCTCACGGGCGACGCGAAATACATGGATGAATTCGAACGCGCGCTATACAACAACGTGCTGGCGGGCGTCGCCGCCTCGGGCAGGCAGTATACCTACCAGAACCCGCTCAACACCGACCGCAGCGAACGCTGGGAATGGCACCCCTGCCCCTGCTGCCCGCCGATGTTCCTCAAGATAGTCTCGGCGACCCCCGAATTCATTTACGCCCGGGACGACAGGACGGTCTATGTCAACCTGTTCATCGGCAGCGATGCCGACATCGCGCTCGGCGACACGCAGGTGCATGTCCAGCAGCAGACCCGATACCCCGTGGACGGAAAGGTCGTCCTCACGCTTACGCCCGAAAAGGCGGCACGCTTCACCGTGAAGGTACGTATCCCGGGCGGGGCCCGCGGCGAGGAAAACCCGTTCGGGTTGTACGTATCCGAAAGCCCGGCCGCGCCGGTGCTCTCGGTGAACGGCACCCCGGTCGAAATCCGCCTCGACAAAGGGTACGCCCTCCTCGACCGGGTATGGAACCCCGCAGACCGTATCGTGCTGGAACTTCCCGTCGCGCCGCGCCTCGTCCGGGCACATAAAGCCGCCCGGGAACTGGACGGCATGGCCGCCATCGCGGCCGGGCCGCTGGTATACTGCATCGAGCAGGCGGACAACGCGGATTACGCCCGGCTGAGGCTCGACACGGCCGGCAGCATGGAACTCGGATACCGCAGCGACCTGATGGACGGCACGCCGGTCATCACGGGAACGGCCATCGACGGCAAGGGCGCGAAGAGCACCTTCACGGCCATCCCCTACTACGCCTTCGGCAACCGGGGAAACGGCGGCTACCGCGTCTGGCTGCCGACCCGCTGACAACCCGAACAGCGCGGGCACAAAAAAGCGCCGGAAAGGTTCGACGCCTTCCGGTGCTTTTTATTTCCGGCCGCCATCCGGCCGCCCGTTCCCGGGATCAGAAGTTGTAACCCAGCGAAACGAAGAAGCTGCCGTTCTTGGCCTTGACCTCGTCGGCATCCTTCAGGATGTTCAGCAGGCCCAGGTCATACCCGAGGCTGACATTGTAATGCTTTTTGAACGTCACGTTGGCACCGAAGCGCAGGCCCAGGTCGGAGCGTTTGAACATCGCTTCCTCCTCGGCGCCATCCCCCAGGTCGGTGGACTTGAACAGGTCGGCCTTCTCGCCCTTGAACTTCGCCTTGCCATGGATACCGAACCCATAGAAGACACCCGCCAGGGGCTGTATCGAAACGCTCCTGACATTGAAATGCCAGCTGACCACGACGGGTACCTGCAAATAGAGCATATTGAACTTCACCTTGCCGGACAACTCCTCGTCGAATCCCAGATCGAAATTGGAGGCATTGACCGATCCGCCGCGTCCCGTCAGGTAAAGGCCCGTTTCCAGGTAGAGCGGCAGCGTCCGCAGCAACGGCTGTTGGTAGGCAAAGCCCACATTGTACGACGCACGCGAGTCGAACGAGAAGCTGTTACTGCCCGCGCTCAGGTCGATGCTGGTCACATTCAGTCCGGCGCGCACTCCCATCACGCGGCCCTGGCCGAATGCTGACATGCTGGCAGCAACGGCCAGCAAACAAAGAATAAATTTCTTCATAACTTTAAAATTATGCCCCGGCTCCCGTGAGGCGTTTAAGTTTGGATTGCCGGAATAGGGAACCGCCGCACCCGTTTCCATTCCGGAACGGGAAGCGGGTACCCCGCCATTGTTTCATCGGTTGTAAATATAGGCGCATTATGCGATATCCGGAAATAAAATCAATGAATACCACCCTTTTTCACACGAAAGCCGCATTTTACAGAACCGCATCCGCCTCCGAGGCCGGAAAACCGGGATTTCGGAACGGCATGGTGCGCATAAGAAAAAGATACGGCTTATTTTTCCGACTTTTTTCTTCGTTATGTCTGATGGAATTTCTACCTTTGCCCGCACAACTCGCATCAAGAAAGGATGAAAGTATTTGAAAGTGTCAAGGAGCTCCGTGCAGAGCTGGACAAGGCGGAGCAGTCGGGAATCGGCTTCGTACCGACGATGGGTGCCCTGCATGCAGGACACCGCTCGCTCGTGGAGCGTGCCCGGCGGGAAAACGGCACCGTCGTGGTGAGCGTCTTCGTAAACCCCACGCAGTTCAACGACAAAAACGACCTGAAGCATTACCCCCGCACGCCGGAGGCCGATGCCCGCCTGCTGGAAGAGGCCGGGGCGGATTTCGTGCTGATGCCCTCGGTCGAGGAGATATATCCCCAGCCCGACAGCAGGCAGTTCGATTTCGGACTGATCGACAAGGTGATGGAGGGCGCCACGCGCCCCGGCCATTTCAACGGCGTAGCGCAGGTCGTCAGCCGCCTGTTCGACATCGTGCGCCCCGCACGCGCCTATTTCGGGGAAAAGGATTTCCAGCAGATCGCCGTCATCAAGTCGATGGTGGCCCAGCTGGCGCTCCCCATCGAGATCGTCGAATGCGCGATCATCCGCGGCGAAGACGGGCTGGCCCTCTCGTCGCGCAACACGCTGCTCGACGCAGCGCACCGGGCCGCAGCGCCGCACATCTACGCCACGCTGCACGCCGCAGTGTCCAAATCGCAGGAGATGACACCTGCCCAGCTCAAGGCGTGGGTCACGGCCGAGGTGGAGCGCAACCCGTTGCTGAAGGTCATCTATTACCAGTCGGTCGACGCACGGACGATGCAGGAGGTCGCCGCTTGGGACGACTCCCCCCGCATCCAGGGCTGCATCGCAGTACAGGCGGGAGATATTCGTTTAATCGACAACATCCGTATCCGATAATGAAATTCCAGATTGAAGTCATCAAATCCAAAATCCACCGCGTGACGGTCACACAAGCCGACCTGAATTACGTGGGGAGCATCACCATCGACGAGGCGCTGTTGGAAGCCGCCAACATCATCGAGGGCGAGAAAGTCCAGATCATGGACATCAACAACGGAGAGCGTTTCGAAACCTATGTCATCAAGGGCGAACGCGCAAGCGGCTGTATCTGCCTCAACGGCGCCGCCGCACGCAAAGTACAGGTGGGCGACGTCATCATCATCGCATCCTATGCGCTGATGGATTTCGAGGATGCCAAGCAGTTCAAACCCTGGGTCATCTTCCCCGACACGGCTACCAACCATCTGATCGGATAATGCATCCGGAGCCGCCGGACGTAAAAAATCTCCCCTAAAGGGAGATTTTTTTGCTATAAATGTTTATATTTGTCGAAGTTAACGCTCTTTTTTTCATCCCGGATAATATGGACATAGCGCTTTCCGTACTCGCATTCCTGTTCTCGATCGTCGGCATCATCGGCTGTATCGTCCCGGCCCTGCCGGGCGTGGTGCTCAGTTACGCAGGGCTTCTGTGCGCCTACTTCACCTCCTATTCGCACATGTCGGCTTCTGCCATATGGATATGGCTGGCCATCACCGTGGCCGTCAGCGTGGCCGATTATTTCCTGCCCGCATGGATGACCCGCAGGTTCGGCGGTTCGCGGGCGGGCGCCATCGGGGCCACGGTCGGCGTATTCGCCGGGTTTTTCATCTTCCCGCCCATAGGCATCATCCTGGGGCCGTTCGTCGGCGCCGTGGCGGGGGAATTGCTCAACGACCGCGGGGACTTCCCGAAGGCAATCCTTGTAGGCTTCGGTTCCTTCCTCTCGTTCGTCGTCGGCACGGGGCTCAAGGTCGTGGCTGCCGTCGGGATGCTCATACACGTCACGGCCGACACATACCCCGCCATACGGGACTGGTTCGCAACTCTATTTTAACCCTTTCGATAATGAAAAAACTCCTACTCTTTGCGGTAGTCATCGCAGCGATGCTGGCCGCGGCTTGTTCTAATTCTAAGTACAAGTACGAAACAGTGAAGGGCGATCCGTTGAACACCAAAATCTACACCCTGGACAACGGGCTGAAAGTCTATATGAGCGTCAACAAGGAGACGCCGCGCATCCAGACCTACATCGCCGTGAACGTGGGCGGCAAGAACGACCCGGCCGAGACCACCGGACTGGCGCACTATTTCGAACACCTGATGTTCAAGGGGACGCAGCAGTTCGGCACATCGGACTTCGCAGCCGAGAAACCGATGCTCGATGAGATCGAAAACCTCTTCGAAGTTTACCGCAAGACCACCGACGAGGCCGAGCGTGCGGCGATCTACCACCGCATCGACTCGATCAGCTACGAGGCTTCGAAAATCGCCATCCCCAACGAGTACGACAAACTGATGTCGGCCATCGGCGCCAACGGCACCAATGCTTTTACGTCGCAGGACATGACCGTATACGTCGAGGACATCCCTTCGAACGAGATCGACAACTGGGCCAGGATCCAGGCCGACCGGTTTAAGAACCCCGTGATCCGCGGCTTCCACACCGAGCTGGAGACTATTTACGAGGAGAAGAACATGTCCCTGACGCAGGACAGCCGCAAAGTCTGGGAGGCCATGGACGCCGCCCTGTTCCCCCACCATCCCTACGGCACGCAGACCGTACTGGGTACACAGGAACACCTGAAGAACCCCTCGATCACCAATGTCAAGAATTACCACAAGACTTACTACGTGCCCAACAACATGGCCGTCTGCGTATCGGGTGATTTCGATCCCGACGAAATGGTCGCTACGATCGAAAAATATTTCGGCGACATGCAGCCGAACCCCAACCTGCCGAAGCTGCACTTCGAGCCCGAACAGCCGATCACGGCTCCCGTCGTGAAGGAAGTATACGGGCTGGAAGCCGCCAATGTGATGCTGGGATGGCGCCTGCCGGGTGCGACCGACCCGTCGACCGACGTGGCGAACATCGTGGGCTCGGTACTTTATAACGGCCAGGCCGGACTGATCGACCTCGACCTCAACCAGCAGCAGAAGGTGCTTTCGGCATACGGCTACGCATCGTCGCAGCCTGATTACGGGACATTCCTGGTAGCAGGCCGCCCGAAGGCCGGGCAGTCGCTCGACGAAGTACGCGACATGCTGCTGTCCGAAGTGGCCAAGCTGCGCAACGGGGATTTCGACGAAAGCCTGATCGAGGCGACCATCAACAATTACAAGATGCAGATGATGCGTTCGTTCGAAGAGAACGAAAGCCGCGCGATGCTCTACGTCTACTCGTTCATCAACGGCGCCGACTGGGCCGACGAAGTGCAGCAGCTCGACCGCATGTCGAAGATCACCAAGCAGGACGTCGTGGACTGGGCCAACAAATACCTCGGCCCCGAAAGTTATGCCATCGTCTACAAGCGTGAAGGCAAAGACCCCAACGAGCAGAAGATCGCAGCCCCGAAGATCACGCCGATCGTGACCAACCGCGACTCGCAGAGCGAGTTCCTCACCGAGATACAGAACTCGAAGGTCGAGCCTATCGAGCCGGTATTCGTGGACTACAAGAAGGACATGTCGCAGTTCGAGGCGCAGAAGGGCGTTAACGTGCTGTATAAGAAAAACGAAACCAACGACATCTTCACGCTGATCTACGTATTCAACACGGGTACGGAGAACGACCCGGCACTCAACCTCGCCTTCGACTACCTGAGCTACCTCGGAACGGACAAGATGAGCGCCGAGCAGATCGCAGCGGAGATGTACGCCATCGCCTGCTCGTTCGGCCTGAGCGCCGGAACCAACCAGAGCTGGATCGAGATATCGGGCCTGAGCGAGAACATGGGTAAGGCGATGGAAATCGTCGAAGGGCTGATCGCCGGGGCGCAGCCCAACGAGGAGATCCTGCAAAACCTCAAGGGCGACATGATAAAGAGCCGCGCCGACGCCAAGCTCAACCAGAGCCGTTGCTTCGGGGCGCTCCAGCGCTACATGATCTACGGCAGCGATTTCATCCGCCGCACCACGCTCACCGACCCGGCATTGCAGGGGTTGACCTCGGAACAGCTGCTCGCAAAGATCGGCGACCTGATGGGCAAGCAGCACGAGGTGCTCTACTACGGCCCGCAGGACGAGGCCGAAGTGAAAGCCGCCCTGGCCGCGCACCACAAGGTGGCAGCCGACCTCCAGCCGCTGGAAAAAAAGTTCAGCACGCTGCAACCCACCGATGAAAACAAGGTCATGCTTGCCCAGTACGACGCCAAGCAGCTCTACTACATGCAGTATTCGAACCGCGGCGAGAAATTCGACCTCGCAGCCGACCCGCAGATCACCCTCTACAACGAGTATTTCGGCGGAGGCATGAACACCATCGTCTTCCAGGAGATGCGCGAAGCCCGCGGCCTGGCTTACTCGGCATGGGCCAACCTCGCCATCCCGACCAACGCCAAGGGCGACTATTACTACATGGCCTTCATCGCCACGCAGAACGACAAGATGCAGAAGGCCATCGAGGCATTCGACGAGATCATCAACAACATGCCCGAATCGGAAAAGGCGTTCAGCATCGCCAAGGAGGCCCTTATCTCGCGCCTGCGCACCGAGCGCACGGTGAAGGACGGCGTACTGTGGAGCTACATCCGCATGCGCGACCTCGGCCTGACGGAGCCGCGCGGAAAGCAAATCTTCGAGAAGGCGCAGCAGATGACGCTCGCCGATGTCAAGGCCGCACAGGAAAAGTGGGTGAAAGGACGCAAATACGTCTACGGCATTCTGGGCGACATCCAGGATCTCGACCTGAACTACCTCAAGACCCTCGGCCCGATCCAGACCGTGACACAGGAGGAGATTTTCGGGTACTAAACCGCCCCTGCTCCAGGATAACGAAAGCCGCCGGTTCCCCGGCGGCTTTTTCGTGCCCGCTCCCGGCCAAAGTACAAAACGGGCAGTCCGGCAAGCCGGCGGGATCCGAAACAGCGGGAACGGAAACACCGGAAACGCAAGCCACTGGGAAAGGAAAACACCCCTGCCGAAGGTTTTTCCGACAGGGGTGGAATCATAAAACAGGTCTTGACTTCCCGCCCGGCCAGAAACCGGACGGGCGCAGGAAACTTCCCTTTTCGCCGGGGAAGAGCCCCGAAGCCCACGCAGCCTCCTGCCGCTAATAGCGGTAGTGCTCGGCTTTGTAAGGGCCATCGGGATTTACGCCGATATAGTCGGCCTGTTTCCCGGTGAGGTGCGTGAGTTCCACGCCGAGGTTGTCCAGATGCAGGCGTGCCACCTCCTCGTCGAGGTGCTTGGGCAGGCGGTACACGCCCACTTCGAGGTTCTCCTGCCACAGCTCCATCTGCGCAAGGCACTGGTTGGTAAAGGAGTTCGACATCACGAACGAGGGGTGTCCCGTCGCACAACCGAGGTTCACCAGACGGCCTTCGGCCAGCACGAAGATCGAGTGTCCGTCGGGGAAGGTGAACTTGTCGACCTGCGGCTTGATATTGGTCTTGACGGCCCCCGATTTTTCGAGACGCGCCATCTGGATTTCATTGTCGAAGTGGCCGATGTTGCAAACGATCGCCTGGTCGCGCATCTTCTCCATGTGCTCCAGCGTGATGATGTCGCAGTTGCCCGTGCAGGTGACGTAAATATTGCCTTCGGGGAGTGCGCTCTCGACGGTCTTGACCTCGAAGCCTTCCATGGCGGCCTGCAGGGCGCAGATCGGGTCGATCTCGGTCACGATGACACGTGCGCCGTACGAACGCATCGAACGGGCACAGCCCTTGCCCACGTCGCCGTAGCCGCAGACCACGACCACCTTGCCGGCGATCATCACGTCCGTGGCGCGCTTGATGCCGTCGGCCAGCGACTCGCGGCAGCCGTAGAGGTTGTCGAACTTCGACTTGGTGCAAGAGTCGTTGACATTGATGGCCGGGACGAGCAGCTCGCCGGCCTCCTGCATCTGGTAGAGGCGGTGTACGCCCGTAGTGGTTTCCTCGCTCACACCCTTCCACTCGGCCACCGTGCGGTGCCATTTGTCCTTGTCTTCGGCAAGGATCGTCCTGAGCGTACCGAGGATCACCTCCTCCTCGTAGGACGAAGGCTCGTAGTCGAGCGTCGAGGCGTCGTTCTCGGCCTTGTACCCTTTGTGGATCAGTAGCGTGGCGTCGCCGCCGTCGTCCACGATCAGCTGCGGGCCCTTGCCGCCGGGGAACGAGAGCGCCATGGCGGTGCACCACCAGTATTCGGGCAGGGTTTCGCCTTTCCAGGCGAAAACGGGAACCCCGGCCTCGGCGATGGCCGCGGCGGCATGATCCTGCGTCGAGAAGATGTTGCACGAGCACCAGCGCACGTCGGCGCCCAACTCGACGAGCGTCTCGATGAGCACGGCGGTCTGGATGGTCATGTGCAGCGACCCCATCACGCGCACGCCTTTCAGCGGCTTCTGCGGGCCGTATTTGCGGCGCACGGCCATCAGTCCCGGCATCTCGTGCTCGGCAATCTCGATCTCTTTACGCCCCCACTCGGCCAGCGACATGTCGGCCACCTTGTAGGGCATTGTCAAATCCAAATACATAGTATTATCTTTTAATTCCAATATATATTCCTTGTCTCTGGCGATCTGCGCCCGCAGCTCCTCGATCGTCGCGAAACGACGTTCGTCACGGATCTTACGCACCAGTTCCACGCGCAGCGTACGGCCGTAGAGCGAACCTCCGAACCCGAAGATATGGGTTTCCAGATGGCGGACGGCACCGCCGACCGAAGGGTTGCTTCCCAGGTTGGACATCGCGTCGTAAAGCGTCCCGTCCACCTCCACGCGGGAGTAATAGACCCCGTCCGCGGCCGTCACGGAATCAGGCACGGCCATGTTTGCCGTCGGGAATCCCAACTCGCGCCCGAGCCGGCGTCCGTGTTCCACTACGCCCTCTATCGTCACCCCGGCCATCAGATTTTCTCGGTCAGTTTACGCACCAGCCGGAACTGCGAGAAGAACTCCTTGGCAAAGACACGCAGTACGGTATAGGAGGGGATTGCCAGCAGCATGCCGAGGATTCCGGCCATCGACCCGGCGATGAGGATCACGAGGAAGATTTCGAGCGGATGGGCCTTGACACGCTCGGAATAGAGCGTCGGCTGCACCACAAAATCGTCGATCCCCTTGAGGATCAGGAGCGAACCCGCGATTATAAAAGCAGTATGTCCCACGGTCATCCCCCCGATCGGGGTTACGATACCCACGAAGACGGAAACGATACCGCCGATCAGCGGCCCGGCATAGGGCACCACGTTCATCACGCCCATCACAAGGCCGATGAATGCAGCGTCAGCCGCCTTCATGCCGAAGGCCATCATCGTGAGCGACACGGCGACCATCAGCATCAGGCTTTCCGAGAGAATACCCGTGAAGTAGCGGGCCAGCAGCAGCGTGACGGAATCGAGTGCGCGGGTGATATTCTCGTGGTAACGCTCGGGGAACATGGCCGTCACCATGGCATAGAACAACCCTTCGTCCCGGAGGAAAAAGAAGGTGATGAACGTAATGGAGAAAATGGCGATGACCGACGAGAGCACCACGTTGACGATCGAGGAGAACACCGAATTGAGCGATTCGATGTCGATAATCTGCTTGAGCGCCGATGCGAGCGCCTCCGAGAGGGAGAACGTGCTTTCGGGCACAGCGAAGAACTCATGCAGGTATCCCTGTGCTTGGGCTATCGGCTCCTCGATGCTTTGCACGACGGCGGCGAAATCGAGGTTCGACAGCTGGTAAATCTTATTGAACACAAGCGGCACGAACAGCGAGCACAGCGTGGCCAGCACCACCCAGATGACGATCAGCGTCACCAGCGCAGCCAGCCAGCGGGGTACCTTCCAGCCCTTGATATGCAGCGCCGCGAGGCGTTTCACGAGCGGATTGCCCATGACGGCCAGCACGGCGGATATGAGTATGTATACGACGATCGAACTGAAATACCAGACCAGAAAGAGGACGGCCGCAGCTACGGCTGCGCCCGCGATGAACTTCAGGAAGGTCTGGGGAGTCGTTTTCATCCTTCGAAAGAGGGGTTAAATCTTATGCAGGCGTGCGATGGGGGTCTGCGAACCCACGACCGGATCGCCGATCTCGACCAGCAGTTCGCTGTCCTTGGGGATCAGGACGTCGACGCGCGAGCCGAATTTGATAAAGCCGCAGACGCTGTTCTGCTCCACGGGCTCACCGACTTTCATGTAGGAGATGATGCGGCGTGCAATCAGGCCCGCAATCTGGCGGAAAAGCACCTTCCGGCCGGAGGCCATCCTCACGACGGTCGTCGTGCGTTCGTTCTCGGTCGACGACTTGGGATGCCATGCCACCAGAAAACGCCCCGGATGGTATTTGAAATACTCGACCGTGCCCCCGACCGGCACCCAGTTCATATGGACATTGGTCACGGACATGAAGATCGAGATCTGCAACATCTCCTCGTTCAGGTATTCGGTTTCCTTCACAACCTCCGTCACGACCACGCGGCCGTCGCAGGGAGAGAAAACCAGGTCGGCATCGTGTATCCGCACACGGCGGGGTTCCCGGAAAAACGCGACGATAAAGAACCAGAACAACAGCAAAAGCACGGCGCTCACCCACAACAGCGAAATATTCGAATCGCTGACCAGCAGGTGATAGATCAGCCAAAATATAAATACACAGACGGCACCCGAGATACAGATAATCTTGTAGCCTTCCTTATTTATCCTCATAACTCTTTTTTAGGTTTGCAGTTACATCACAAAAAGCATATAGACGAATACGAACGGCGCCGAGAGCAGCATGGCGTCGAAACGATCGAGCACCCCGCCGTGGCCGGGGATCAGCCGCCCCGAATCCTTAACGCCGGCAGCCCGCTTGAACATCGACTCCACCAGGTCGCCCAGCACGCCCGAAACGGCGGCGACCAGTGCCAGACCGGCCCAAACCCACATATTCCCGTCCAGCATCCGTGCAGCCACGATGCCCATGACGACGGCACCGGCGATCCCGCCGAAGAACCCCTCCCAGGATTTCTTGGGCGAAAGGCGTTCGCAAAGGCGGTGGCGTCCGACGGACATCCCCACCAGGTAGGCGAAGACGTCGTTGGCCCAGATGATGAAGATATAGGCGACCATGATCCACGGGTTCCAGGTATCGCTGCCGACGATCGGGATATAGCACATCAGCGACAGGGGCAATGCCACGTAGCAGATTCCCATGATCGTCGTGCCGATCCCGGAGGCCGGGTTTTCACCCCTGCGGTAGAGTTCGCAGATGAACATGGCGGGCAGGAGCAGCAACAGGAACGCCAGCCCGCAGCCGAAGGCCTGCCGGGCGTCGCCGAGAATCTCGATGTCGTCCGAGACGAACGCGAAATTGAGCACGAAAAGCACAACACCCGCAACAAGCCCTACGACTCTCTGCGGCGCATTGCCTTGTTTCCCGGCCAGCGTATAGAACTCGTACATGCCGCCCACGAGCAGCGCCGCGAGCAACGCGCCGAAGCTCCACTGCGACCAGACGATCGCCCCCAGTACCACCGCTGCCAGGACAAGGCCGCTCAGCGTGCGTACCACGAGGTTCTTCATAGTTTCATTCATCAGTTAATGCGGGTTAGGTTCGTCTTATTCGGTCTTGGAAATCGCGGCGGCCGTATTGCCGTCGGCAGGGGCTTCGGGCGTCTCCGTCTGTACAACCGCGGGAGCATCCTCTTCCGGGGCGGGCTTCGCCGCCGGGGCTGCAGAAGCCTCGGGCTCTCCCTTCACGGCGGCCCCGTTAGCCTTGACTTTGGCCTCGGCCTCCTTCCGCTCACGCAGGATGTCCTTCTTGCGACGGCCGAAGATACGCTCCACGTCCTCGGTGAAGACCACTTCGCGCTCCAACAACAGTTCGGCCAGCTCTTTCAGGCCGTCGGCATGCTCACGGAGCACTTTCTCGGCCATCTCGTAAGCCTTCCCGATGACGAGTTTGGCCTCGGCGTCGATCTGCTGCGCGGTCAGTTCCGAATAGGGCTTCGTGAACGCCATGTCGCTCTGCCCCGTGGAATCGTAATAGCTCAACGTCCCGACATTTTCACTCATGCCATAATAGGCTACCATGGCATAGGCCTGCTTGGTGACACGTTCCAAGTCATTGAGCGCCCCGGTCGATATTTCGCCGAAGGTCAGCTGCTCCGAAACACGTCCGCCGAGCGTGGCGGCCAGCTCGTCCATCATCTGCTCGCGCGTGGTGATCTGCCGCTCTTCGGGCAGGTACCAGGCTGCGCCGAGCGCCTTGCCGCGCGGGATGATCGTCACCTTGATAAGCGGGCTGGCATTCTCGAGTATCCAGCTCACCGTGGCGTGGCCCGCCTCGTGATAGGCGATCACACGCTTTTCCTCGTCGGTGATGATCTTATTCTTGCGTTCGAGGCCGCCCACGATGCGGTCGATGGCTGCCAGGAAGTCCTCCTTCGAAATGAATTTCTTGTTGTGGCGCGCAGCGATCAGCGCGGCTTCGTTGCAGACATTTGCAATGTCGGCACCCGAGAATCCGGGGGTCTGGCGGGCCAGGAACGACCGGTCGAGCTGAGGATCGAGCTTCAGCGGACGCAGGTGGACGTTGAAAATCTCCTCACGTTCCTTGACGTCGGGCAATCCCACCTCGATCTGGCGGTCGAAACGGCCGGCGCGCATCAGCGCCTTGTCGAGGATGTCGGCACGGTTCGTGGCCGCAAGGACGATCACGCCCGTATTGGTCTGGAAGCCGTCCATCTCCGTGAGGAGCTGGTTAAGCGTATTCTCACGCTCGTCGTTGCCCGAGAACCCGGCATTCTTGCCGCGGGCGCGGCCGATGGCGTCAATCTCGTCGATGAAAACGATGCACGGCGCCTTCTGCTTGGCCTGTTCGAACAGGTCGCGGACACGCGAAGCACCCACGCCGACGAACATCTCCACGAAGTCGGAACCCGAAATCGAGAGGAACGGCACGTTGGCCTCGCCTGCGACGGCCTTCGCCAGCAGGGTCTTACCCGTCCCCGGAGGGCCTACGAGCAGCGCTCCCTTGGGAATTTTGGCACCCAGTTCCTTATATTTGTCGGACTTCTTGAGGAAATCCACGATCTCCATGATCTCGACCTTGGCCTCCTCCAGCCCGGCCACATCCTTGAACGTGACGCGTTTGGAGTTATCCTTGTCGAACACCTGCGCCTTGGCCTTGCCCACGTTCATGATGCCGCCGCCCGCACCGCCTCCGGCACCACGCGACATCGAACGCATGACGAAAATCCACACGCCGATAATCAGCACCCACGGCAGCAGGTTGATCAGCACGTTCGTCCAGTCGTTGGCCTTGTTTTCATAGACCACGGGAACGACTTGCCCGGACTGCTGCTCGGCGGCTTTCAGGTCTTCACGGAACGAGTCGACCGACCCGATCGTGAAGAGGAGCTGCACACCCGTCTCGGGAAGCCGGCGAAAGCGTTTGTCTACCGTATCCCTGCGGTACTGCTCGACCGCTTCTTTTTTCAGGAATACCTGCGCCTGGTCGCGGTTGACGACCTGGATCTTCTCCACCTCGCCCTTTTCGACCATCCGTTCGACGGTAGCCCAGTCGCTGGGCACGGGCGTGTCGTTGACATCCCCGAAGACGTAGTAGCCGATAATGAACGCGCCGATCAGACCGTAGAGCCACAGCATCGACGGTCGCGACATGTTCATATTCATCTTATTATTGTTCTTGCGTTGATTTGCCATATTTAAAATTACTCTTCGTATTCATATTTGGTCATCGGCGCATCAGCCCACAACTCTTCGAGCCGGTAAAACCCGCGCAGTTCGGTCTGGAAAATGTGCACCACCACGTCCACATAGTCCATGGCGATCCACACGGCATTCTGCTGCCCCTCGATACGCCAGACCTTTTCGCCCAGCACTTCGAGCACCTTCTCTTCGATGCCCGCGGCGATGGCCCCTACCTGCGTCGTGGAATCGGCGTTGCACACAATGAAACGGGAACATATCGCCCCGTCGAACCCCGAAAGGTCGAGCGATACAATATTCTTACCCTTTTTATCTTCAATCGCACCAACGATAGTTTCGATCAGTTTATCCATAAATAGTCAATAGGTGTCTATAACCTTGCAAAGGTACGAAAAGAGAATGATATTTGAAAATTAAGCCCCGTAAAAAAGCAGCCGGACGGGCGACAATCGCAGAAGTCCGCACTTTTATCCGCCACAGCGCCGTTACGGCGGATTAATTCTTAATATGCCCGAGCCCCTCCCCTGTAAACGGCGGGTGCCCGGCAATCTTATCGCCGGGCACCCTGCCGTTTACAGGCATCTGCCTACCCCTTTACTTCGGGTATATTGGCCATGATCGTGTCGGTCAGGGCCTTGATGATCGAACTCTTGACGTACGTGCGGCGTACCGCCACGGCGATCTTACGCGACGTGGCACCTTTGGCGAGCATCTTCAGCCGGTCGTGGTGATCCGCGGGGATGTACTCGATGGCCATTTCGGGGATGATCGTCAGGCACGACGTGCAGTCGACGATGCGCATCAGCGTATCGAGCGACCCCGACTCGAAGGAGTAGTGCGACGGCATGTCGCGCTTGGCCTGGCACAGCTCGATGATCTGGTCGCGCATACAGTTTCCGGCGCTCAGGATCACCAGGTCTTTCAGGTCGATGTCCTCGATGCGGATGTTCTGCCGTTCGTACAACGGGTTTTCGGGCGAAACATAGGCGAAAAACCGGTCGTTGAAAAGCTCCTGTTCGAGAATGCCGTCACCACACGTGCCGCTGGCGACCAGCGCCGCGTCGATCCGGTCGCGCTTGAGCGCCTCGACGATGTCCGAAGTGACCATCTCCGAGATTTCCAGTTCCACCTTCGGGTAATCACGCACGAAATCCGGGATGAACTTGTGCAGCAGGTAGGGCGCGATGGTCGGGATGACGCCCAGACGCAGTTTACCCGAAGTTTCGCCCTTCAGTTCGGCGACCGACTCGCGGATATTGTTGTAGGCCCGCAGCGTTTCCCGGGCGCGATCCAGCACCACTTCGCCGGCCTCGGTCGGGATCACGGGTTTCTTCGAACGGTCGAGCAGCACGACGCCCAGCTCCTCTTCGAGCGCCTTCACCTGCATGCTCAGCGACGGCTGGGTCACGAAACAATGCTCTGCGGCCAGCGAAAAGCTACCGCAGTTCGCCACCGCCAGGAGGTATTCAAGTTGAATTATAGTCATAGCAGCCGATTATTTCAATACACAAAAATATAAAATAAATCTATAACAGACAACTTTATTAGGTCACCCGCGCGGTTTTTCGTAAGTTTGTCCACAAAATATATATAAAGTTTTATGGGAAAGATCATTCTTACCGGCGACCGTCCTACGGGCCGGCTCCACTTGGGACACTACGTCGGTTCCCTGCGCCGCCGCGTCGAACTGCAGGAATCGGGCGAATTCGAACGCATATTCATCATGATAGCCGACGCGCAGGCCCTGACGGACAACGCCGACAACCCCGAGAAAGTGCGCCAGAACATCATTGAAGTGGCGCTCGACTACCTTTCGGTCGGCCTCGATCCGAAAAGGTCTACCCTTTTCATCCAGTCGCAGATCCCGGAGCTCTGCGAGCTCTCGTTCTACTATATGAACCTGGTCACCGTACAGCGCCTACAACGCAACCCGACCGTGAAGGCCGAGATTCAGCTGCGGGGCTTCGCCGAAGGCGCCGCCGAGGGCGACACGCAGCAGAAGCAGGGCATCCCCGTGGGCTTCTTCACCTACCCCATCAGCCAGGCGGCCGACATCACGGCATTCAAGGCCACGACCGTCCCTGCGGGCGAAGACCAGGAGCCGATGATCGAACAGACCCGCGAGATCGTCCACAAGTTCAACACGGTATACGGCCCGGCACTCGTCGAGCCCGAGATCCTGCTGCCGGAGAATGCGGTCTGCATGCGTCTGCCGGGCACCGACGGCAAGGCCAAGATGTCGAAATCGCTCTGCAACTGCATCTACCTCTCGGACAGCGCCGACGAGGTGAAGAAGAAAGTCATGGGGATGTATACCGATCCCGACCACCTGCGCGTCGAAGACCCGGGCAAGGTGGAGGGCAACACGGTGTTCACCTACCTCGATGCCTTCAGCCGCCCCGAGCATTTCCCGAAATATCTGCCCGACTACCCGTCGCTGGACGAGCTGAAGGCGCATTACCGCCGCGGCGGCCTGGGCGACGTGAAGGTCAAGAAATTCCTGATCGCCGTGCTCAACGAGACGCTGGAACCGTTCCGCGAACGCCGCAAATACTACGAAGGCCGCATCGAAGAGGTCTATGAGATTCTCCGCACCGGTTCGGAGGCTGCCCGGCAAATGGCCTCGCAGACACTCGACGACGTGAAGCGGGCCATGAAGATCAACTATTTCGACGACAAACGGCTTATCGCCGAACAAGCCGAGCATTTCGCTCGCAAACAATAGGATGCAGTTACGCACCGAGCATATCTACCGCGAGTTCCTCCGCCTGACCCGGCGGTTGAGCAACAGCCAGATCATGATGCTGCTGGCTGTCGTGGTCGGTATACTCGCCGGACTGGGCACCTACCTGTTCGAAATACTGCTGCACGGCATCAAGAGCGGGCTGATACGCTGGTTCCCGGTGGACAGTGCGCATGTCCTGTTCCTGATCTACCCCGCCATCGGCATCATACTCGCCACGCTGTTCGTAAAATACATCGTGCGCGACAATATTTCGGAGGGCGTAACGCGCGTGCTCTACGCCATGTCGAGCCGCAACTCGCGCATCCCGGGGCACAACTGCTGGACGTCGATCGTAGGCGGCGCCACGACCATCGGGTTCGGCGGTTCGGTGGGGCCCGAGGCGCCGATCGTACTGACGGGCGCGGCGATAGGCTCGAACGTCGGGCGGCTGGTGCGCCTCAATTACAAGCATACCACGCTGCTGCTCTGCTGCGGTGCCGGTGCAGCGCTGGCAGCCATCTTCAAGGCCCCGATCACAGGCGTGGTCTTCGTGCTGGAGATACTGATGCTCGACATCACGGCCGGCTCCGTGATCCCGCTGCTGATCGCCTCGATCACGGCCACGACGATGGCTTTCATGCTGCGCGGCTTCGACCCCATACTGGCCGTGACGCTCCAGCCGCAGGACGCCTTCGAGCTGTGGCAGATACCGCTTTTCATCCTGCTGGGCGTATGCTGCGGGCTGATGTCCTGGTATTTCACCTCGACCAACCTGCGCGTGGGCAACTTCTTCCGTAAGATCGACAGCCAATATAAGAAATGGCTCGTCGGCGGCGCCGTGCTAGGCATCCTGATCTTCATCTTCCCGCCGCTCTACGGCGAAGGCTACGAAGGGTTCATGTCGCTGATGCACGGCCGCGCACAGGAGCTGTTCGACAATTCGCTCTTCTACCGCTTCCGGGAAATCGACTGGGTGGTCATCCTCTTCGTCATCGCCACGATGTTCTTCAAGGTCATCGCCATGGCCTCGACCAACGCCGCGGGCGGCGTGGGCGGAACCTTCGCGCCGTCGTTGTTCGTGGGGGCGTTCACGGGAGCCTCGATCGCCCTGCTGTGCAATGCATTCTTCGACTGGGACGTCTCGGTCGTCTCGTTCACGCTGGTGGGCATGGCCGGCGTGATGTCGGGCGTGATGAAGGCGCCGCTGACCTCGATCTTCCTCATCGCGGAACTTTCGAACGGCTACGGACTGTTCATCCCGCTGATGATCACGGCCTGCATATCGTTCGCCGTAGACTATTACCTCGACCCCGACTCGATCTACACCAAACAACTGCGCCAGCGGGGCGAACTGCTCACGCACGACAAAGACCAGTCGGTATTCGTCTTCCTGAAGCTCGACGATCTGATGGAGACCGATTTCCTGCGCATCAAGGAGAATTTCACACTGGGCGACATCGTGCACATCATCTCGACGGCACGCCGCAACATCTTCCCCGTGATCGACAACTTCGGACACCTGCTGGGCGTCGTCCAGCTGGACGACCTGCGCGAGGACATGTTCAAACACGAAAAATACGGGCACCCGATCTCCGACTACATGATCCAGCCCCCGGACAAAATCCTCGAACACGAGTCGATACAGGGTGTCATGGAGAAATTCGAGGACAAGCATACCTGGATGCTGCCCGTGGTCGACAAACAAAACCGCTACCTGGGCTTCATTTCCAAATCGCGCATCTTGAACGCCTACCGCGAACAATTGGTGAAGATACAACAGTAAACCGGGGTTTAGCGCCGTATCTTCGCTACAATGCCCATAATCACTCCGAACCTCCCGTTGAAAAGGGAGGCTTTCCCCGACGATAAACCTACGGCAATATGACGACAGAAAATCCCTACCCCTGGGCCGACGGCATGGACTGCGCGGTTACGGTATGCGACACCGGGGGCACGATCCTCTACATGAACGACAAGGCGCGCACGACCTTCGCACGGCACGGCGACATGGTCGGCAAAAACCTCTTCGACTGCCACGGCGAGCGGTCGCGCGAAATCATCCGCCGCCTGCTCGCCGACGGGGGCACGAATGTCTATACGATCGAGAAAAACGGCGTCCGCAAAATGATCTACCAGACACCCTGGCGCGTGGACGGCGTCGTGGGCGGACTGGCAGAAATCTCGATGGAGATTCCCGCCGAGATGCCGCACCACATCCGCAACTGATTCCGGAAAGGAGAAGCACCAGGGGTGCAGGGGTTCCCCCGAGCCGGATTACGACTCCCGGATTACCATTTCCGGACTACGACTCCCGGACTACGTCCCCCGGTATCATGAATTCGGGGTACCGCCTCCATCCCATACCCGATTCCCGGGATTCAGAGTGTGCGTGCCCGGGAATTCGGGATACGTACGGAGCCGCCCTGCGCAATTCCGCCCCGGTAAATCATACCGCCGAACAAAATTTTTAGAGGGTCTAAAAGACCCTCTAATTTTTATGCCGCAAAAATTTTGTCGTGTTTATTTGCTAAAATGTAAAATATACTTTACATTTGTCCTGTCTAAAACCTTTAAACAACCACGTTATGACAAAGGAATTACTACTTCCCCACAGTTTTAAGAAAATCGGGTGGATCATCCTGATCCCGACGTTGCTGTTGGGCGTACTGATGCTCATCGACGGCTTCAACGGCTACCCGACCTATCTGATGCCGGCCCAAGGAACGGCCTGCTACGAAACGCTCTGCTCGACTACGACAGGCCGCGCGCTGAACAACATCGCGCTGGTGGGCATCTGCATCGGCGGGATATTCGTAGCCTGCTCCCGCGAACGGATCGAGGATGAAATGATCTCCCGCCTACGGCTGAACGCCCTGCTGACGGCACTTTACGTCAACTATGCCCTGCTTATCGCCACGGCGCTATGCACCTACGACCTCAGTTTCCTCTACGTCATGATCTACAACCTGCTCACCATGCTGCTGATATTCCTCGCGGTATTCCGCTGGAAACTGTGGCGCCTGAAACACGCGGTCGCAGATGAAGAATAGGATCCGGGTCGAACGCGCCGAAGTGCGCATGACCCAGCAGCAGTTGGCCGATGCCATCGGCGTAAGCCGCCAGACCGTAAACGCCATCGAGGCCGGGCGCTTCGTCCCCTCGACGGTACTGGCACTGAAGATCGCCCGGATCTTCGGCAAACCCGTCGAACAGGTTTTCCAGCTCGAAGAGGGGGACTGACCGCGGAGACATACCGGCAGACAAGACACGCGGGGACGGTACCGCATGGTACCGTCCCCTTTGTTTTCACGGCAGGCGCTCCGTTCCGAACAGACCGTCCCCGTCTATGCGGCGTGACGCAGTTGCGAAAGCCCTATAACTTGATGTCGTAAATCTGGATCACGCCCTGCAACTTCCCTGCATCGTCGGTGACGAGCAGCGACGTGACCTTGTTACGGGTCATCATCTTCTCGGCCTCGATCAGTTTCTTATCCGCGGAGATGGTTTTCGGGTTGGGCGTGGCGATATCGGCGGCCTTGATATTGAAAAACTCGGCGCGGCGGCGCTCCATCGCACGGCGCACGTCGCCGTCGGTCACGATGCCCTCGATCCTCTCGCCGTCGCAGATGATGATGAGCCCCAGCCCGCCCTTGCTGATGGCGTGGATCATATCCGTCGCCGAGCAGTCGGGCGCCACGACCGGGAGGTCGTGCGAACGCATCACGTTGCCCACGGTCATCAGCAGGCGCCGCCCGAGGCTGCCGCCCGGATGCAGGCGTGCGAAATCGACGCTCGTAAAGCCCCGCATCTGCATGAGCGACACGGCCAGCGCATCGCCCATGGCGATCTGCGCCGTGGTCGAGGTCGTCGGCGCGAGGTGCAGGATGCAGGCTTCCTCTTCGACGCTCACGTCGAGATGGATATCGGAATTCTTCGCCAGCGCCGATTCGGGATTGCCCGTCATCGACACCAGCTTGTTGCCGTTGGAGTGGATGAAAGGCACGATCTTCAGGATTTCGTCGGTCTCGCCCGAATAGGAGAGCGCCAGCACGACGTCGTCCTTCGAGATCATCCCCAGATCGCCGTGGAAGGCCTCGCCGGGATGCAGGAAGAAACTCGGGGTTCCGGTCGAGGCCAGCGTTGCGGCGATCTTGCGCCCGACGAGCCCCGACTTGCCCATGCCGGTGACGATGCATTTGCCGCTGCATGCGAGGATCAGCTCCACGGCATCGGCGAAATTGTCACCCAAGGTCTCCTTCATGTGCTTGAGCGCCAGCATCTCGGTATTGATGGCCTTGCGGGCCAGGTCGAGGATCTGCGCTTTGGTGGTATCGGTCATTATAGCAAGGTTTTAATGAGATTCTCCAGATCGTCGAGTTGCAACATGTTGGGGCCGTCGCTCCTGGCGCAGTCGGGGCAGGGGTGCACTTCGAAGAAGAAGCCGTTGGCACCGAACGCCCGGGCCGCCCGGGCCATGCCCGGCACGAACTCGCGGTTGCCTCCCGTCGTACCGCCCGCACCGCCGGGACGCTGCACCGAATGGGTACAATCCATCACCACGGTCTGCGCGATGCGCAGCATGTCGGGGATATTGCGGAAATCGACCACCAGATTGTTGTAACCGTAGATATTGCCGCGTTCGGTGAGCCATATTTCCGAAGCCCCCGCATCGCGCGCCTTCTCATAGGGGTACTGCATGTCCAACCCCGAAAGGAACTGCGCCTTTTTGATATTCACGGTCTTGCCCGTCCTGGCCGCGGCGGTGAGCAGGTCGGTCTGCCGGCAGAGGAAGGCCGGGATCTGGATCACGTCGACGACCTCGCCCACGGGCGCGGCCTGCCACGCCTCGTGGATGTCGGTCAGCAGACGCAGCCCCCATTTCGCCCGCACGTCGGCGAGCATACGCAACCCCCGTTCGAGTCCGGGGCCGCGGAACGAGGAGATCGAGGTGCGGTTGGCCTTGTCGAACGAGGCCTTGAAGATAATATCCGTCCCGAGGGCCTTGTTGATCGCCACGAGGCGTTCGGCCACGGTGTCGAGTAACTCGGCGGATTCGATGACGCAGGGGCCGGCGATGAATTTCATAGCTGTCATTTTATAAATTCCGGATGGTGTGACAAAAACTCCTCGGCACGTGCGAGGTCTTGGGGCGTGTCGATGCCGATGGTCTCGACGTCGGTGATGCCCACGCCGATCCTGTAGCCGTTTTCAAGCCAGCGGAGCTGCTCGAGCGACTCGGCCTTTTCGAGCGTGGACTGCGGCAACGCCGTGACGGCACGCAGCACCTCCGTGCGGAAGGCATAGAGGCCGATGTGCTTGTAGAACGTATGGTGCGCAAGCCACTGCGAGCGTTCGATGCCGCGCAGGTAAGGGATGACCGAACGCGAAAAATAGATGGCCCGCGACTGCGCATCGAGCACCACCTTCGGCGAATTGGGGTTTTCCAGCGCGGCCAGGCCGTCCGCCTCGGCAAAGGGTTTCACGAGCGTGGCAATGTCCGTCGCGGGATCGTCGAAGCAGCGCTTCACGGCTTCGAGCTGCGACGCCCGGATGAAAGGCTCGTCGCCCTGCACGTTGACAACCACGTCGTAGGGTTTCCCCTGCTTGAGGTAGGCTTCCCAGCAACGGTCGGTGCCACTCTTATGGTCTGCCGAGGTCATCTCGGCCTTGCCGCCGAACGCCAGCACGGCATCGTAAATCCGCTCGTCGTCCGTGGCGACCACGGCATCGTCCAGTACGCCCGCCACCTGCTCGTAGACCCGCCGGATAACGGGTTTCCCGCCCAGCACGGCCAACGGTTTGGCCGGGAAGCGGGTCGACGCATAACGCGCCGGTATGATTGCGATAAATTTCATCGGCAGAGGAATTGATCCATAAAATTAAAAAAGTAAAAGGTGAAAAACAAAACTTTCCACCTTTTACTTCTTTCGGGCTGCTATATGAGCGCCTGTTTCAGCACTTCGTCGTTGGTCTTCACGTAATGGAAGGTCAGTCCGTCGATGTATTCGGGCTTGATCTCGGCGATGTCCTTGCGGTTCTCCTCCGAGAGGATCAGCTCGTTGATCCCGGCGCGTTTGGCCGCCAGAATCTTCTCCTTGACGCCGCCCACCGGCATCACACGGCCGCGGAGCGTCGTCTCGCCCGTCATGGCGATACGATCCCGGACTTTCCGCCCCGTGTAGGTCGAAACGATCGAGGTCACCATCGTAATGCCGGCCGAAGGGCCGTCCTTCGGGATCGCACCCTCGGGGACATGGATGTTGATGTCGTTCTTCTCGAACAGTGCGGGGTCAATGCCCAGCTCCTTACTGTGCGCCATCACCCACTCGTGAGCGATCGTAGCGGACTCCTTCATCACGTCGCCCAGGTTACCCGTAAGGCTGACCTTGCCCTTGCCGGGCGTCAGCACCGACTCGATGTAGAGGATATCTCCGCCGACCTCCGTCCAGGCCAGGCCCGTCACCACGCCCGTCATGCCGCCCACCTCGTACTCCTCCTTGAGGAACTTGGGCATGCCGAGGATCTTTTCGACCTCCCGGGCCGAAACCTCCGGGGCAAACACCTCGTCGAAGGCGATCTGCTTGGCACGGGCGCGGGCGATCTTGGCCAGCAACTTGTCGAGCGAGCGGACACCCGACTCGCGGGTATAGCCGGCGATGATGCCTTCGACTACCTCGGGGGCCATCGTGAGCTCCTGCTCCTTGATGCCGTGCGCCTCGCGCTGCTTGGGCAGCAGGTGGTCGAGGGCAATGCGCACCTTCTCCTCGATCAGGTAGCCGGGGATATTGATCATCTCCATGCGGTCGCGCAGCGCCGGTGCGATGTTGGCGATATTGTTGGCCGTGGCGATGAACAGCACTTTCGACAGGTCGTACTCCATATCGATGTAGTTATCGTGGAAGGTGGTGTTCTGCTCCGGGTCGAGCACCTCGAGCAGCGCGCTCGACGGGTCGCCGTGGTTCGAAACGGTCACCTTGTCCACCTCGTCGAGGATGATGACCGGGTTGGACGAACCGCAGCGCTTGATGGTCTGGATGATCCGTCCCGGCATGGCGCCGATGTAGGTGCGGCGATGCCCGCGGATTTCCGACTCGTCGTGCAGGCCGCCGAGCGAGATACGCCCGAACTTGCGGCCCAGCGCCGCCGCCACCGACTTGCCCAGCGAGGTCTTACCCACACCCGGAGGGCCGTAGAGGCAGAGTATCGGGGATTTGAGGTCGCCCTTGAGCTTGATGACGGCCAGGTGTTCGAGGATACGCTCCTTGACCTCCTCCAGCCCGAAATGGTCGCGGTCGAGCTGCTCGCGCGCGCAATTCAGATCGAGATTGTCCTTGGTCACCTCGTTCCACGGGAGTTCCAGCAGCAGTTGCAGGTAGGTCATCTGCACCGAATATTCGGCCACGGCGGGATTCAGCCGCTCGACCTTCTGCAACTCTTTCTCGAAGGTTTCGCCGACCTCCTTGGGCCAGTTCTTCTTCTTGGCCTCCTCGCGCATCTTCTCGATGTCGGCATCGGCGCCATCGCCCAGTTCGTCCTGGATCGTGCGCATCTGCTGCTGCAGGTAATAGTCGCGCTGCTGCTTGTCGATCTCCTGCTTCACGCGCTCCTGTATCTGGTTCTTCAGCTCGACCAGCTGCTGTTCTCGGATCAGTATCTCGAGCAGCTTGCGGGCACGGGCCAGCAGGCCGGGGGCCTCCAGCAACGACTGGCGGTCTTCGTCCGTAAGCTCCATGTTCGAGCAGATGAAATTGATGATGCCGCGCTTGGAGTCGATGTTCTTGATGGCGAAGGCCGCCTCCTTGGGCATCGACGGCGAAACGTTGATGATGTTGAGCGCCACGTCGCGGATCGAATCCACGAGGGCCTCGAACTCGATGCTCTTCAGGTCGGGCGTCGTATCGCGCAGGGCGGTCACCCGGGCCCGGAAATAGGGCTCAGTCGTAATGTATTCGCGTATTTCGATCTTCTCCAGGCCGTTCAGGATTACCGTGAGGTTCCCGTTGGGCATTTCGAGGATTTTGATGATGCGCGCCGCGGTGCCGACCTTGTACATGTCGTCCGGCGCGGGGTCTTCGACGTCGCTCTCGCGCTGCAACACGGCGCCCAGGATGCCGCCTTCGGCATTCACGGCACGTACGAGGCTGATGCTCTTGTCGCGTCCCACGGTGATCGGGGTGATCGCACCGGGAAAGAGCACCGAACTGCGCAGCGTAAGGATCGGGATGATTTCCGGCACTTCGACCTCCTCGGCGACCTCGTCGCCGCCGGTCACGATCGGAATCACGTGGTGTTTGCCGTCGAGCAGCTCGGGAAGCAGGCTCGCATCTTCGACTTCGATGGTTTCGATTATCTTATCTTTTTTACTCATAGTTTACAGATACAAATATATAATGGTGCAAAGGTAACGATTTTTTATAGATATTTATTTTATCTTTGACAGAATGTTAATAACTTTGCAGGCCAAATAACGAAGCAAAACATTCACACCTTTATGCAAATCGCTGATAAATATTCGCCGCAGGAGATCGAACAGAAATGGTACGACTACTGGATCGACAACCGGCTGTTCCATTCGGAACCCGACGGACGCGAACCCTACACAATCGTCATCCCGCCGCCCAACGTGACCGGCATGCTCCACATGGGGCACATGCTCAACAACACGTTGCAGGACGTGCTGATCCGCCGTGCCCGCATGTCGGGCAAAAACGCTTGCTGGGTGCCGGGCATGGATCACGCGTCGATCGCCACGGAGGCGAAAGTCGTGGCGATGCTGCATGAAAAGGGCATCGAGAAGTCGTCGCTCACGCGCGAGGAATTCCTCGAATACGCATGGGAGTGGAAGGAAAAATACGGCGGCATGATCCTCAAGCAGCTGCGCAAGCTGGGCGCCTCGTGCGACTGGGAGCGCACGTGCTTCACGATGGACGAACCCCGCACCGAGAGCGTCATCAAGGTATTCTGCGACCTTTACGAGAAGGGCAAGATCTACCGCGGCGTGCGCATGGTCAACTGGGATCCCGCGGCTCAGACGGCGCTGTCGGACGAAGAGGTCGTTTTCAAGGAGTCGCACGGCAAGCTCTACTACCTGCGCTACATGGTCGAAGGCTCGGACAAGGCGGTCATCGTCGCCACGACGCGCCCCGAAACGATCCTGGGCGACACGGCGCTGTGCGTCAACCCCAACGACCCGCGCTACGGCTGGCTGCCGGCCGGGGCGCGCGTCATCGTACCGCTGGTGAACCGCGCAATCCCCGTAATCCGCGACGAATACGTCGATATCGAGTTCGGTACGGGCGCGCTGAAAGTGACCCCGGCGCACGACGTGAACGACTACATGCTGGGCGAGAAATACAACCTCGAGGTGATCGACATCTTCAACGACGACGGCACGATCAACGACAAAGTGGGGCTGTACGTCGGCATGGATCGTTTCGACGTCCGCAGGAAGATCGAAGGCGACCTGGCGGCAGCCGGCCTGCTGGAGAAAACCGAGGATTATACCAACAACGTGGGCTATTCGGAGCGCACGGGCGTGGCCATCGAGCCGAAACTCTCGATGCAGTGGTTCCTCTCGATGGGACAGCTGGCCGAACCGGCGACGAAAGCCGTCATGGAAGACGCGATCCGCTTCGTGCCCGAGAAATACAAGAACACCTACCGCCACTGGATGGAGAACATCAAGGACTGGTGCATCTCGCGCCAGTTATGGTGGGGCCAGCGCATCCCGGCCTGGTACCTGCCCCAAGGCGGCTTCGTAGTGGCCCCGACGGCTGGGGAGGCACTCGAAAAGGCGCGCGCGAAAACCGGCGACGCCTCGTTGCAGCCGTCCGACCTCAGACAGGACGACGACGTGCTGGACACGTGGTTCTCGTCGTGGCTGTGGCCTATTTCGGTCTTCGACGGCATCCGCAACCCCGGCAACAGGGAGATCAGCTACTACTACCCCACCAACGACCTGGTGACGGGCCCCGACATCATCTTCTTCTGGGTGGCGCGCATGATCATGGCGGGTTACGAATACCGCGGCGAAAAACCCTTCGGCAACGTCTATTTCACGGGCATCGTCCGCGACAAGATCGGCCGCAAGATGTCCAAGCAGCTGGGCAACTCGCCCGACCCGCTCGACCTGATCGCCAAATACGGCGCCGACGGCATGCGCATGGCAATGCTCATCTCCTCGTCGGCAGGCAACGACGTAATGTTCGACGAGGCGCTCTGCGAGCAGGGACGCAACTTCGGCAACAAGATATGGAACGCCTACCGCCTGGTGAACGGCTGGTCGGCGGACGGCAATGCCGCACAGGACGAGAACAACCGCCTGGCTGTCGAATGGTTCCGCCAGACGCTCGGCGTCGCTTTGCGCCAGATCGCCGACGATTTCAGTTGCTACCGCATTTCGGAGGCGTTCAAGACGGCCTACAAGCTCTTCTGGGACGATTTCAGCGGCCTGTACCTCGAGATGGTGAAACCCGCCTACGGGCAGCCGATCGACGCGCCGACGTTCGAAGCCACACGCACGTTCTTCGATTCCCTGATGCGCGTGCTGCACCCCTTCATGCCCTTCGTGACGGAAGAGATCTGGCAAGACCTCGCCCCGCGCAAAGAGGGCGAGTCGATCACCGTCGCCCCGATGCCCCAGCCGGCCGAAGCCGACGGGCAATTGCTGGCGCGGTTCGAACTGGCCCGGGAGGTGATCTCCTCGGTGCGCAACGTCCGCAACCAGAAGAACCTGCCGCAGAAGGAGGCGCTGACGCTCAAGGTGATCGCCGACGAGAACTACCCGGCCGAGTACGCCCCCGTAATGCGGAAAATGGCCAACCTGACGGCCATCGAGACGGTGACGGAGAAAGACCCGGCGGCCGCAGCGTTCATTGTCAAGACGACGCAATACTTCGTGCCGATGGCGGGCAAGATCGACGCCGAAGCGGAACGACGCAAACTGACGGACGAACTGGCCTACCAGGAAGGGTTCCTCGCGAGCGTGATGAAGAAGCTCTCGAACGAGCGTTTCGTGCAGTCGGCCCCCGGGAAGGTGGTGGCCAACGAACGGGCCAAGCAGGCCGACGCCGAGGCCAAGATCGCGGCCATCAAGGCGCAACTGGAAGCCCTTTCGTAAAAAAATCGGACACACCCTGTCCCGAACCCCGGAGGTTCGGGACAGGTATTTTCCACCGCGGCCACGCTGCAAACGAACCACACCCGCTCCGCAGGGCCGGGTTTAACGACGACACGAATTGCCGACAATCACCATATACACGGACGGTTCAGCGCTCGGGAATCCCGGGCCGGGAGGCTACGGCGCGGTACTCCTTTCGGGACAGCACCGCAAGGAGCTGTCGCAGGGATTCCGCCTGACGACCAACAACCGCATGGAGCTCATGGCCGTCTGCGTGGCACTCGAGGCGCTCAAGTTCGACGGGTCGGACGTCACCGTGTACTCCGATTCGAAATACGTCGTGGACGCCGTGACGAAAGGCTGGGTCTTCGGCTGGGTGAAAAAACAGTTCGCCGGTAAGAAAAACCCCGACCTGTGGATGCGCTTCCTGCGCGTATACCGGCGCCACAACGTCCGCTTCGTCTGGGTCAAGGGGCATGCCGACACCGTGGAGAACAATCGCTGCGACCAACTGGCGGTCGCTGCCGCCAACGACAAGGCGCATTTACTGGAAGATACGGGTTACGAACCCTGAAAAGGGGCGGACAGCATGTCTGCCCCTTCGTTTTTTTCGGTTCTAAACTCCCCGGAACTTCGCACTTTTAAGCCGGGAATTCCGAATTTCACATTATTATTCCTATCTTTGTCACGATTATCACATAAACTGCAAATAATCCGCCCGTAATGTTTAAAATATACATGAGGCTTCTGGGTTTCGCCCGACCCATCCGCAAATACGCCATCCCCTATTTCTTCTACTCGCTCTTCTACGCACTGTTCAATTCGCTCACGTTCCTGCTGATCATGCCGATCCTCAAGACGATGTTCGATGCGGATTACACGTTCGTATACGTGGAGAAACTCCCCCCGCTGGCGTTCAACCAGGAATACCTGACGGCGCTGTTCAACTTCACCTATTCGCACCTGTTCAACGAATACAACCCCGAAAACGTCCTGCTGCTGCTGGCCATCGTCACCATTTTCGTGAGCCTGCTGAGCAACCTGTTCCGCTACATGGGGGCCTGGACGGTCGAGAACATGCGCACGCGCACCCTGCAGCGCATGCGCAACGAGATGTTCTCCAAAGTTGTGGACATGAACGTGGGCTATTTCAGCGACCAGCGCAAGGGCGACATCATCTCGAAAATCACCTCGGACGTCGGCGTGGTGCAGTTCTGCATCACCAACACCTTGCAGGTGGCTTTCCGCGAACCGTTCCTCATCATCGGCTATACGGTCATGATGGTCGCCATCTCGTGGGAGCTGGCGCTCTTCTCGGTGCTTTTCCTGCCCGTCGTGGCACTGATCATCGGCAGCATCGTCAAGCGCCTGCGCCATCCCGCACGCACAAGCCAGCAGCGCATGGGCGAACTGGTCTCGACACTCGACGAATCGCTCTCGGGCATCAAGGTCATCAAGAGCTACAATGCCACGGGTTATGTCAAGCAGAAGTTCTACGACCTGAGCGAAGACCTGGCGCGGCTGACCCTTTCGATGGCCCGCCGCCAGCAGCTGGCTTCGCCGATGAGCGAATTCCTGGGCATCTCGGCCGTAGGCGTCATCCTGGTATTCGGAGGTTCGCTCGTATTCAAGGACGCGCTCAGCCCCGAAGGCTTCATCGCCTTCATCGCCATGTTCTCGCAGATAACGCGCCCGGTGCGCACGTTCATCGACCAGTTCTCCAACATCAACCAGGGTATCGCCGCCGGCGAACGCATCTTCTCGATCATCGACGCCCAGAGCGAAATCCAGGACAAGCCCGGGGCGATCGAACTCGACGGGCTGAAAGACAAGATCGAATTCCGGGACATCCACTTCTCGTACGACGGCAGCCGCGAGGTGATCGAAGGCATCTCGTTCGAGATCAAGCGCGGCGAGACCGTGGCCCTGGTAGGCCCTTCGGGCGGAGGCAAGTCGACCCTCAGCGAACTCATACCGCGTTTCTACGACGTGACGGCGGGTGACATCCTGATCGACGGGGTCTCGGTGCGCGACTACACGCAGGACAGCCTACGCGCCCACATGAGCGTCGTGGCACAGGACACCGTGCTTTTCAACGACACCATCGAAGGCAACATCGCCATGGGCAAGGCCGGGGCCACGCACGACGAGATCGTCGAGGCGGCCCGGATCGCCAATGCCGACTGCTTCATACAGGAAGCACCCGAAGGCTACCAGACCAACATCGGCGACCGGGGCGTCAAACTCTCGGGAGGCCAGCGCCAGCGGCTTTCGATCGCACGCGCCGTGCTGAAAAACCCCGAGATACTGATCCTCGACGAGGCCACCTCGGCACTCGACACGGAGAGCGAAAAACTCGTGCAGGATGCCCTCAACAAGCTGCTCGTCGGCCGCACATCGGTGGTTATCGCCCACCGCCTGTCGACGATTCACAACGCCGACAAGATCATCGTCGTCGACCACGGCCGCGTGGCCGAGCAGGGCACCCACACCGAACTGCTCGCCAAGGGCGGCATCTACGCCAAGCTGATCGAGTTGCAGTCGTTCGACTAAAAATGCAGGCATGTACCGATGAGAGGCGAGAAGGAGAAGATGCTGGCGGGCGAATGGTTCGACCCGCATGACGCGGAGCTGACGGCCGACCGCGACCGTGCCACGCGCCTGATGCATCGCCTCAACGTCGAATGCTGCGGCCACGGCGACGACTACCGCACCACGCTCGGGGAATTGTGCCCCAACGTCCGCGGGGTCATCCGCGAACCTTTCCACTGCGACTACGGCTACAACATCCACATGGGCGAAGGTTCCTTCGTCAATTTCGACTGCGTTTTCCTCGACCTGGCACCGATACGCATCGGCTGCGGGACGCTCATAGGCCCCAAAGTGCAGCTGCTCACGGCGCACCATCCGTTCGACGCCGCGACACGCGGGACGGCCCTCGAAGCAGGCAAACCCATCGTCATCGGCGACCACTGCTGGCTGGGCGGCGGGGTGATCGTATGCCCGGGCGTCACGATCGGTGACAGGGCGGTCGTCGGGGCCGGGTCGGTCGTCACACGAGATATCCCCGCGGATTCGGTCGCAGCAGGCAACCCTGCACGTATCATCCGCCCGCTCTAAATATCCCCAGACATCCCATTGCACCATGTTCACACCCGACACCCCTAATTTCCAATCCCTGATGCTCATGCTGGACGCCGCCCACATGGGTTGGTGGAAAGCGGATTTCCAGGCCGGCGAACTGCATGTCTCCGAATATATCGCCAAGCTGCTGGGGCTCGACGGCGACAAAGTCCGGATCGGGCAACTGACACACCTGATTCGCGAAGACTACCGGATGCCGATCCACAACGAATTCATGGCGCTCAAGGTCGACAGCAAATTTGACAGGACGTTCCCGATCGAACTTCCCGAGGGCGAAGTCTGGCTCCACGCCCAGCTCGTCGGACGGCAGACCGACCCCGCAACGGGTACGCACCTTTTCGGCTACATGCAGCGCGTTCCCGTGCACGACCGGCGCGAAGCAGAAATCCTGACGCTCGAAAACAACTACCACACGGTCGTAAAGGAAAACAAGCATATGGACATGCTGCTCGACCACCTGCCGATCGGATATTTCCGCATCCGGCTGCTTTACGACAGCGACGGACGCGCCATCGACTACCTTTTTCTCTCGGTCAACCGCGCGGCGCAGCAAATCGTGGGGATAGAACCGGACGCATATATAGGCAAGACGGCACGCGAGACCGGGCACCCCGTCGATGCCCATATCGACAAACTCGCGCACATCCGCCTCGGCAATTACAAGACCGACGAATGGTTCGCGAAAAAAACCAGGCGCCATTGCCGCAGTTTCCTGTACAATACGCCCAACGACGGAAGCGAGATTGTGATCCTGATCCTCGACATCACCGACGCCATAACGGCACACAAGGCACTGGACGAGCAGGAAAAACTGCTGCGCAACATCATCCAGAACGCCCCCGTTGGCATCGAGATCTACAACGACCGGGGACGGCTCATCGACATCAACACCTGCGACCTGGAGATGTTCGGGGTGAAAGATCCTGGCAAAATACGCGGGCTCAACCTGTTCGACAACCCCAATTTCCCGGAGGAGACGAAAATCCGCATCCGGCACGGCGAAAGTGCGGATTTCACCGCCCGTTACGAATTCGGAAAACTCGGCGGCTACTACGAAAGCATGCGCCCGGGGCATTTCGACTGGACGGGGCGCATACGCTGCCTGTACGACGACCGGGGCGAACTCACCCACTACCTGCTCATCAATATCGACAACACCGAGTTGCGGCAGATCCAGAACCGAGTTTCGGAGTTCGAAGCCCTGTTCCGCATCATCTCCGAATATGCCCAGGTAGGATATGCCAACTACAACCTCTACAATAAAGAGGGCTATGCGCAAAACGTATGGCTGCGCAACTACGGGGAGGCCGACTCGGCGCAGATCGTCGACGTGATCGGCAAATACCGCCACATCCACCCCGAAGACCGCAAAATCCTGCTCGATCTGCTGGCGCGCTTCTCTGCGGGTGAAGTGCAGTCGGCAACGGCCATCTGCCGCGTGCTGCACGACGACGGCCGGAAAACCTGGATCAAGACCCACCTCATCTGCCGGGACTACCGCCCCGGGGAACAGATCATCGACATGCTGGGGATCAATTACGACATCACGGCACTCAAGCAGACCGAACAGGAGCTGATCGCCGCCAAGGAGCGCGCCGAGGAGTCCAACAAGCTCAAATCGGCCTTCCTGGCCAACATGAGCCACGAAATCCGCACGCCGCTCAACGCGATCGTAGGCTTTTCGGAACTGATGGCTACGGAGGCCGACCCCGACCAGCGCAAAGAGTTCGCCGACCTGATCCTGGTGAATAACACCCTGTTGCTGCAAATCATCTCCGACGTACTCGACCTGGCCCGGATCGAATCGGGACGCATAGAGATCGTCCGCACGGAATTCGACGCCCGCGATTTATGCCGCGAGGTGGCCGAGACATTCCGCCTGCAAGTCGCCGAAGGGGTCGTCCTGCGGCTGGAAGACAGCCTGCCCCGGCTCCAGCTCAAGGATTACAAGCAGGGACTGCACCAGATACTCGGCAATTTCGTACGCAATTCCTTGAAATTCACGACAAAAGGTTTGATAACGATCGGGTTCTCGCAACGCCCCGGATGGGTACGGTTCTACGTCCGCGATACGGGCATCGGCATCCCCGAGGAGGAACGCGCCAAGATTTTCGACCGGTTCTACAAGGTCGACACCTTCACGCAGGGCACCGGGCTCGGGCTGCCGATCTGCAAGAACATCGCCGAACAGCTCGGCGGCCGTATCGGCGTCGATTCCGCCGTCGGCGCGGGGTCGTGCTTCTGGGTCGAAATCCCGGCCGGGAGATAGCCCGCGCCGGGCAGATGCCGCCACGGACGGAATAGGTGCAATTTTGCACGCTTTTCAAATCTTTTTTATATCTTTGCAAGTTGTCGGAAAAAGAGGAATCTTTCCGGCACTTCCGGCCATGCCGGCGTACGACCCCGAACGAAATAAAAAACACATATACCATGAAATTCAATGAGTATAAAGGCCTCGACCTGGCCCAGATAGCCGCCGACGTGCTCGGCGAATGGGACGCCCGCGACACATTCCACAAGAGCATCACCACGCGCGAGGGGCACCCCGCGTTCGTATTCTACGAAGGCCCCCCGTCGGCCAACGGGATGCCCGGCATCCACCATGTCATGGCCCGCACGATCAAGGACGTCTTTTGCCGCTACAAGACACAGCAAGGGTATCTCGTGCACCGCAAGGCGGGCTGGGACACGCACGGGCTTCCCGTGGAGCTGGGCGTCGAAAAGAAGCTCGGCATCACCAAGGAAGACATCGGCAGGAAGATTTCGATCGAGGAGTACAACCGCACCTGCCGCGAGGCCGTCATGGAGTTCACGGGGGCATGGGAAGACCTGACCCGCAAGATGGGGTACTGGGTCAACATGGACGATCCGTACATCACCTACGACAACAAATACATCGAGACCCTGTGGTGGCTGCTCAAACAGCTTTTCGACAAGGGGCTGCTCTATAAGGGCTATACGATCCAGCCCTACTCGCCGGCTGCGGGCACGGGACTTTCGACGCACGAGCTGAACCAGCCGGGCTGCTACCGCGACGTGAAGGACACGACGTGCACGGCGCAGTTCAGGATCATCCGCGACGCGAAAAGCGAAAAGCTCTTCGGCGACGCCGAAGGGCCGCTCTATTTCCTGGCGTGGACGACCACGCCGTGGACCTTGCCTTCGAACACCGCGCTGGCCGTAGGCCCCGCGATCGAATACGTGAAGGTCAAATGCCGCAACCCCTATACCGACGAACCCCAGACGGTCATCCTCGCCAAAGACCTCGTCGCATCGTACTTCACCAAGAAGATGGAGGGAACCTACCAAATCACGGGAGAAAGCTGGATGGGGCCCGAACTGGAGGGGATCCGTTACGAGCAGCTGATCCCCTGGGTAAAGCCGACGGGCGACGCATTCCGTGTGATCGTAGGCGACTATGTGACTACGTCGGACGGTACGGGCATCGTGCACATCGCACCGACGTTCGGCGCCGACGACGACCGTGTGGCCAAGGCCGCAGGCATCGCCCCGCTGTTCATGGTCGACAAAGCCGGCAAAAACCAGCCGATGGTCGACAAGCAGGGCAAGTTCTTCGTACTCGAAGACCTCGACCCGGAATTCGTAAAAAACAACATCGACGTCGAAAAATACAAGGAGTATGCGGGCCGCTACGTCAAGAACGCCTACGACCCGGAGATCGCCTGCGATGCCGAGACAACGCTCGACATCGACCTGGCCGTGATGCTGAAAGCCCAGAACAAGGCGTTCAAGATCGAAAAGCATACCCACTCCTACCCCCACTGCTGGCGTACGGACAAGCCGGTGCTCTACTACCCGCTCGATTCGTGGTTCATCCGCACCACGGCGCTGCGCGAGCGGATGATCGAGCTGAACAAGACGATCCGATGGAAACCCGAATCGACCGGGACAGGCCGTTTCGGCAAATGGCTCGAAGGGCTGGTGGACTGGAACCTTTCGCGCTCGCGCTTCTGGGGCACACCGCTGCCGGTATGGGCTACGGAGGATTATTCGGAACTGAAGTGCATCGGTTCGATCAGGGAGCTGATGGATGAGATCGAAAAGTCGATCGCCGCGGGCTTCATGAAGGAGAACCCCTACAAGAATTTCAAGGTCGGCGACATGTCGAAGGAGAACTACTCGACCCGCAATATCGACCTGCACCGCCCCTATGTGGACAATATCGTACTCGTGTCGTCGAAAGGCGAGCCGATGAAGCGCGAAAGCGACCTGATCGACGTGTGGTTCGACTCGGGTGCCATGCCGTACGCGCAGCTGCACTATCCGTTCGAGAACGGCGGCGACTATTTCAAGTCGGTCTACCCGGCCGATTTCATCGCCGAGGGCGTCGACCAGACGCGCGGCTGGTTCTTCACGCTGCATGCCATCGCCTCGATGCTCTTCGACTCGGTAGCCTTTAAAAACATTATTTCGAACGGGCTGGTGCTGGACAAAAACGGCAACAAGATGTCGAAGCGCCTGGGCAACGGCGTCGACCCGTTCGAGGTTCTCGCAACCTACGGGGCCGACGCCACGCGCTGGTACATGATCTCCAACTCGCAGCCGTGGGACAACCTCAAATTCGACCGGGACGGCGTGGACGAAGTACGCCGCAAGTTCTTCGGGACGCTCTATAACACCTACTCGTTCTTCGCGCTCTACGCCAATGTGGACGGATTTACGGGCAAGGAGCCGGAAGTTCCCGTCGAAAAACGCCCGGAGATCGACCGCTGGATCATTTCGTTGCTCAATACGCTCGTCAAGGAGGTAACCCGCTCGCTCGAGGATTACGACCCGACCCCGGCGGCACGCGCCATCCAGGAGTTCGTGGGCGAAAACCTCTCGAACTGGTACGTGCGCCTGAACCGCAAGCGTTTCTGGGGCGGCGGTATGAACGACGACAAACTGGCGGCCTACCAGACGCTCTACACCTGCCTGGAGACCGTTTCGATGCTCGCGGCACCGTTCGCACCTTTCATCACCGACCGTATCTTCCGCGACCTGAATGCCGTCAGCGGCCGCCACGCGGACGAGTCGGTACACCTCTCGACTTTTCCGAAGGCCGACGAAAAGCTGATCGACACCGACCTGGAAGAGATGATGTCCCTGGCACAGCGCGTATCGTCAATGGTGCTCGCCCTGCGCCGCAAAGTGTCGATCAAGGTGCGCCAGCCGCTCACCAAAATCCTCATCCCGGTGCTCGACCCGGCCATGGCACAGCATATCTCGGCCGTAAAGAACCTCATCATGAACGAGGTGAACGTCAAAGAGGTCGAACTGATCGAAGACACTACGGGCATCATCACCAAGCGCATCAAGCCCAACTTCAAGACGCTGGGCCCGCGCTACGGCAAATACATGAAGCAGATCGCCGCCATGACCGCGGAGTTCTCGCAGGAGCGTATCGCCCAGATCGAAGCCGCAGCCCAGACCGTACTCGACCTGGGGGCTGAAAAAATCACCGTAACCCCGGCCGATTTCGAGATCACCTCGGAGGACATGCCGGGATGGCTGGTGGCATCGGAAGGCAAACTTACCGTAGCGCTGGACATTACGCTGACGGAAGAGCTCCGGGCGGAAGGCGTGGCACGCGAGTTGATAAACCGCATCCAAAATATCCGTAAGGACTCGGGATTCGAGGTGACGGACAAGATCCGCGTCGAGATCGAACAGAAGGAGTTCGTAGCCGGCGCGATCGCCAAATATGCCGGATATATCGCATCGCAGACGCTCGCCGTCGAGGTGAAAGCGGCCGCACGGCCCGAGGGAGGCGTGGTCGTGGATTCGGATGTCGACGACGAGCCGATCCGGATCGCCGTAACACGCATCTGACGGGCGAACAAGGGCGGCAAAACCGCTTCGGGAACGGCAAATGCGTCTTGCTGAGAACGATATATAGGGTGCGTCCGGACGATATCGTATATAACGATATAAAATTTGGTGTTTACGGAAAAATTGTTTAATTTTACATAAAACCAACAAGGAGAAGACGACTATGGCAGACGAAAGAACCAGATACAGCGACGCCGAACTCGAGGAGTTCAAGCAGCTCATCCTGAAAAAGCTTGAGAATGCGCGCGCGGACTATGAGCTGCTGCGCGCCACTATCACCCACACGGCCGATAACGACACGGAGGATACCTCCCCGACGTTCAAAGTCCTCGAAGAGGGCGCAGCGACCCTCTCGAAAGAGGAGAGCGGACGTCTGGCGGCACACCAGATGAAATTCATACGGAACCTGGAGATGGCCCTCGTGCGCATCGAAAATAAGACCTACGGCATCTGCAAGACGACCGGCAAGCTCATCCCCAAGGAGCGGCTGATGAAAGTGCCGCATGCTACCGAGTGCATCGAAGCCAAAGAGGGGCGCAGGTAAACCTGCAATCCGGATATGACAGAAAAAAGACGACTTTCGGGGTCGTCTTTTTTATTCGGGCCCGGCCGTCTGTCCCGGCACATGCCCGCCGACAGGCAGCCGCTATGTCAGCCGCAACGGCTGCTGGATCGACAGTCTTCACAACAGCCGCAATGACAGCTGCCTTAGCAGGTGCATTGTCAGTCTCAACGGCAGGGCAGACCGGCACCCGGCACCTCCCGTTTTTTGCCAAGGGTAACTCCTGCGGGCCAGAAACTGTATTTTAGCAGGTTCAGGCGCACTTTTTCATCAAAAAATACGTTATCTTTGACGATATGTATCGCCGGATTTGCATACTCGTGCTGACCCTCCTCGCTGCGCAAAGCGTCTGTTTCGCCCGCACGGTCAATCCCGGCATGCGGGCGCCGGACAGGGTTTCCCCCGGCGGATTCTCCCCCGACAGCCTGAACACGGCGACCTCGAAGCGCAACCAGCGCCTTTACGACAGCATACAATCCAAAACCAACCGCCGCGCAGTTCCGCGCATGCTTTACAGGATGCTCTTCGTCAAACCCGTACTCGATACGACGATGAACGGGCGCGTATTGGACGAAAGCAGGCTGCTGGAACCTTACGCCGGGAAAACCGTAGGCGACATCACCATAGAGCGCATGATGCCGTTCGACTCATGCGGCAACTGGTTCGAGCGCGCAGGCAACAAAACCCACATGCTGACCCGCGAACGGGTTATCCGGCGCGACCTGCTGTTCAAGCCGGGCGACAAGTTCGATCCCCAGCTGGTCGTGCGCAACAAGCAACTGCTGCGTTCGCGCCCCTACATCTCCGATACCGAGGTGATCGTCGTACCCGACTCGCTCGATTCGACGCGCGTGAACATGGTCATCCGCGCGCGCGACAGCTGGACGATCAGCATCGACGCAGGCATACACGGCGAAGGGCGCACCATGGTCGGGCTTTCGGACGCCAACATTTTCGGCACGGGCAACACCCTGAAAATCAAGACCAATTTCAGCCGCAGGGATTTCTCCTACGGCGGCAACATCGTGGAATACAAAATCCCCAACGTGCTGGGGACATTCTACACGGCCGACTTCTCGGCCGGCCGGGACTTCTACAACTCGGAGCTGGATCTCGGGCTGCGCAAGGAGTTCATCCGGCCGACGGACTACGAGATCGGCCTCACGTACAGCGACATAAAATCGAAACGCTACATGGTCGACCTCGACACCTCGCTGCTGGTGAAAGTCCGCAACCTCGACGTATGGGGCGGCAAGTCGCACTACATCCGCTCCATCAAGTCGAGCGTCTTCCTGACGGGCCGTTACAGCTATGCCCGGTTCAGCCGCCGCCCGCCCGTCACGGCCGACTACAACCCCGCGCTGCACGACCACGACGCCATGCTCTTCGGCGGCGGCCTCTACCGGGAAAAATTCTACTCGGCCAACATGGTCTACGGATTCGGTACCCGCGAGTATCTGGCGACGGGTTACAAAGCCGAGCTGGTGAGCGGCTATTCGTGGGGCGAGTTCAACGACGAGATGTACCTCGGCATGTCCTACCAGACCGGCGGCTTCCGGGGGATAGGCTATATCATGGGCGGCTTCACGCTGGGAAGCTACATCGACCTCAAAAGCGGCATGTGGCGCCACAGTGCCATCGACGTAGACCTGAAATGGTTCTCGAACCTGTTTCTGTTCCGGCGCAGCCGCATCCGCCAGTTCCTGGCGTTCAACTACACGCAAGGCTGGAACCGGGGCGAAGGCAGCGACGAAATGATCCGCTTCACCCACGACAACGGGTTGCAGGCGCTCAAAGAGTACGTCACCGGAACCAACCGCATGATCCTCAACACGGAAACGGTGGTCTTCACCCCCTACCAGCCCCTCGGGTTCCGCATCGCGGTTTTCGGATTCGCGGACTTCGGGCTGATCGGCTATTCGCCCAATATCTTCAAGAACGATTTTTTCACCTCGTTCGGGCTGGGTGTACGGCTCAGGAACGAGCGGCTCGTATTCAACACAGTGCAGATCCGCCTGGGAATCGCATTCGGTAAACGCGGGCTGGTCAAGAGCGAATATTTCCGCCTGTCCAACGCCACGCGCGTCGAACAGTACCGCTACCGCCCCACCCGCCCTGAGATCGTAGGGTTCAAGTAAGCGCAACGCGCCGCAACAGGCCCGCAAGCGAAAGCCGCAGGCATGAAAAAACGGAGGCCGCGGCCCCCGTTTTCGCCATACCCCGCCCGGGGAGCGTCACTGCTCGACGATCTGTCCCGTCTCGTCGATCGTCAGCACCCGGTCGTATTGTTTGACCTTGGCCCTGAAATCGTGGAAATCTTCGGCCTCCTGGTACTTGCAGGGGACGACTTCGTTCCCCTGCCGGTCGATATACCCGTACCCGAGCCCCTTGATGAAGACACGCGCCAGCCCGCAGCTGAACGGATAGGCCTCGTGGTACTTGAGCGGCACGACCAGTTGGCCGTTCGTGGCGATATAGCCCCAACGGGCATCGTAGAAATCCTCGGCATTGGTGCCGAAGCGCATCACGGCGGCACGCATCTCGCTGAACTCGGCGGCATCGTCCCACTTGGCCGGGATCACTTCGCGCCCCTCGGTGTCGATATAACCGCAACGGGGCTCCATACCTTGGAAATTCATGCCGTAGAGGTCGGTATTGAAAGGCGCCAGCCCGTCGTTGAACCTGCCGATGCGTTTATAGCGGAACGAGCTGACCTCACCGCCGTTGCGGTCGACGAGCCCGAAATTGACATTGTTGTAGCTCACCACGGCCACCCCGCCCGAGAAGGGCCGCGCCACAGAGAAACGGGGCGAAATAGCCACATTCCCCTTGACATCGACATACCCGTAATTGCCGAACTGCTCCAGCCTGAACGCCGCGAGCCCCTCGCCCGGGGTGTCGAGGTAGTAGTAGCGGCACGGGATCGTCTCGTGCCCCAGCGTGTCGATAAGTCCCCACTGACCGCCGTAGGGCTCGTCGCGCAGCACCATGTTGCCGCCGTAGTTCGTCCGGGCATAACCGTCCTTGAAATCGGAAATATAGGAGAAGAAACAAGGCAGCACCTCACGCCCGTCGGCACCGAGGAAGCCATGTTTGCCGTCGCTCGTCACGGGGATCAGCCCGTAGGCGTTCGGCTCGCCGATCAGGTTATAGGCACAGGGGACTATCACCTCGCCGTCTTGGCGCAGGATGCCCCATTTACCGTCGCGCAGGACACGCATCCATCCCCGTTCGTCGGGTTCGCCGATCTCGGAATAAAGGCAGGGAATGACGATTTTCCCCGTTTTGTCGATACGTCCCCAGAGCTCGCCGGACTGAACCCAGGCCATGCCGTCGTCGAACGCCCCGGCCACCGTAAATTGCGGAGCCACGACCGCCCGGCCTGCGGTATCTATATATCCCCAGAGCCCTTCGGGCTCCTGCACGGCGGCCAGTCCGTCGTCGAAACTCCGGGCATCGGCATAACGGCATTCGATGACCAGCCGTCCCGTCCCGTCGACATACCCCCAACGGCCGACCCCTTCGTTAATATCGAGCACCGCAGCACGGTTATCGTTCACGGATCCGACCTCGGCATATTTGGCCGTGCGCTGCTCGAATGTCCGGCCGCATGAAACGAGCGTTGCGACCGTAAGAAAAAATAGCAGGCGTTTCATAGCTTCTGTTTTGTATTTTACATGCAAAGATAACTTTTTCCCTCCTAATTCTGCAAGTTTCACGCCCGTATCGTATGGCCGACGAAAAAACCCGGGCGGCAGAACCGTCCCGGGCACGAACTTTTTATATATACTTATGGCCTGATTATTTTTTCTTAGTCGTAATCTCGATGACACCGTTGCGGGCTTTCCTGCCGTATTTCTCGACCGCCGAGGCATCCTTGAGTATGGACATGCTCTCGATCCGGCCGGGATCAAGCCCCTCCAGTTTCTTGGTATCCTTATACACCTTGCCGTCGATCACGAGAAGAGGTTCCTTTCCCTTTTCAAACGGCGACTTGCCCGATCCGCGGATCACGATCGTACTACTCTTCAGCGTACCTGCATCCTCCGTCTGCTCCATATGTTCGGTGACCTTGCGACGGGCCTCGACGCCGGCTGCCGTCGACCCGGCCTCGGCAGCTTTCGCCAAGGCCGCCTGTACACGGGGGTCGGCCAAATGCTCCTGCGCCTGCTGAATCTGCTTCCGCGCCTCTTTCCACTCGTCGCTGGCCATATACTTGCGCACGGCCTCCTCCTGCTCGCGGACGGCTGCGAGTTGCGCGGCAGACAGCTTGCGTGCCGAGGAGAGTTCCTTCTGTGCCTTGTCGAGTTCGGCCTGTGCCTTTTTCCACTCCTCGCCCGACATATATTCGCGGACAGCCTCCAGTCCGGCACGGGCAGCCTTCATCCCTTCCTCTGCGGCTTTGAGCCCGGCTTCCGCAGCCTGGGTCGCCTGCCCCGGCGACAATCCGTCAACCTGCACCGCGTCCGGTTGCGTCTTCATGACGGTCACGCCCCCGTCGTCGGTGACGGTCACCCGGCTCTGGCTGACGACAGTCTTCTTCCCGTCGCTGCCGGTAACGGACACGACACGTCCGCGGGTTTTCGCACCGGCGTCTATCCCGGCCTTATCTGCGGGCACCGTAGAACTGCCGACCACCCTAACATCCGACATCTTCCCGGAACCGCGCACCACGACCTTGACAGAGCCGTCCTCGGCGTCGACCGAATAATCCTGCGCACCACCGACGGCATCCTTCGTCGTCACGATAATTACGCCGTTCTTGCCTTTCTCGCCGTACAGGGCCTCTGCCGAAGCGTCCTTGAGCACCGTTATGGAAGCGATCCGGTCGGGCGACAGCGACTCTATCGACTCCGCTTCGAGGCCGTCGACCACAAAAAGCGGCTTGCCGGATTTTCCGTCCGAAGAGTAAAAATTCGTCCCTTCGATGCGGATCGAAACATTTTCTTTTTTACCTTTGTCATCAGGAAAAACATAGGCGGTGCGGGCGAACGCCCCGAGGGCAAGCCCCGTCAACGGCAGCAGGAAAAGCACTCTGGCCCCTGCCCACCGCGACGATCTTTTACGTAACATCATGGTAATACGGTTTTTAAGTTTACTGTGATTAAAGCTGTTGGCGACTGAGTACCACCTCCCGCCGGCAGCTTTCCTTATTAATAACAATTGGTATTGCCGGGCATCGACGCCGCTGTCCAGCACCGCCTCGTCGGCTTCGTATTCATGGATGGCGCGCAACTCACGGCGCAGGAGCCACATCGCAGGATTGAACCATTGCAGGCACCCCGCAAGGTCGGTCACCAACAGGTCGAACGAGTGGCGCAGCCTCAAGTGAGCCTTCTCATGCAGCACGATCGCTTCGCCGTTTTCGGCCAGATCCTTTTCCGACATCACGATATACCGGTACCAACTGAACGGTACGACCGGCTGGTCGGTGCGTACGAGCACGGAGCCGTCGCCCAGCCGCTCCCTGTGCCCCCGGCGGATCATGTGCAATACACCGCATACCGACCCGAGCGTCCATAACAACGCAGCGGCGGCTCCCGCAAGGAAAGCGGCCGTCGCCGCCTTATCCCACGGGAAAGGTTGGGATTCCGGCTCCGCGGACGGGGCGTAGCCCGCATCCTCCGTCACCGGGAGTTCCGGCATGGCCGGGAGTTCGCGGTAGACCGTAATGACACACAGCGGCAACACGAACGACAACACCATGGCTGCCAGCACCACGATCCGGTTCAGGCGGTGGAAGGTCTCACGGCTCAGCAGCAATTTGAAGAAAAGGTAGAACACCGCCAGGCAGGCGCCGACCTTCAGGCTGTACAGCATCAGTGTGTACATGGCTAACGACGGTTTTGGGTTTCGATACGGTCGATCAACTCGCGCAGTTCGTCGACCGAGATTTTTTCCTCCTCGACCAGGGCAGAAACGGCCCCGAGGTAGGAGTTCTCGAAATATTTACGGATGACCCCGCCCAGCGTGCGGCGCGAAAATTCCTCCTCGGTCACCACCGGGTAATACTGGTAGGTGCTTCCGAAGGTATTGTGGGCGACATACCCCTTGGCTTCGAGGGCGCGCACCATGGTCGAAAGCGTATTGAAATGGGGCTTGGGTTCGGTGGCGAGCGCCACGAGCTCGCGTACGAAAAGCGGGCCGTGCTCCCAGAAGCAGCGCATCAGTTCCTCTTCCCTGCGTGTCAGTTTTTCCATCATACCGGTCTTGGTTTCTGTTATCCGCCCTGCTCCGATCGGCCGGCCGGGCTTACAGGAACAAAGGTAACTAAAAAAATTTTATTTGCAACTATTTTAAATAGTTTTATAACTATATTTTTTAGTTTTGCAAAAAAATAGCGGAAATACCGGAAGGAAAAGGAGCCGGAAAAGGGCTGGGAGAGCAGGGATAGGAAAGGTTGGAGAGGTTGGGGAAAGTTGGGAAAGAAGATTTTACAGGCCGGCAAGCATGGAAGGGCCCGGCAAGCCCGGGGGGGGGTGAAGAGGGAGACAAAAAAGCCCCGGCTATTTCAGCCGGGGCATATGGATACGGGTACCAACAGGGACTAATCCTCGTCGCGGTACATGTGCTCTACGTAAACAGCGTGCTGCATCGCCTCGCGCTTGGCGATCGAAGGCTTGGTGAAATACTGGCGGCGGCGGAGTTCCTTCAGGACGCCCGTGCGCTCGTATTTACGTTTGAACTTCTTCAGGGCGCGTTCGATGTTTTCGCCCTCTTTTACCGGCATGATAATCATAGTAGTATTCTTTTTTTTGTTTTTTTAATTTCGTCGTTTACTTAAATTCCTCCGGGGTTCGCATCACCTGATACCTCGCCCCATGTCGTGTCGTTGTCCGTATCGCCAGCCCCGCTTCGGGTAGTGAACCGCAGGTAAGGAGCCAGCCGTGCTGCCTCTTCGCGGGTCAATATGTTGTCTTCAACCAATTCCTCAGCGGTACTCCAACCTCCTTTCAACTGTCTTGTTTTAAGTAATTTCCGAAGTTTCTGCGGCGGAATATACGGATGCCGCCTAAGGACTTTCGGGGTTGCAAAGTTAATATCAATTTTCCGAATTTCACAACTATCGCAGCAAATTTGTTTCAAAATTTTCTCATAATTGCGTTCCGTGACTCCCGGAACCTCTGCGAGTTGCTCCAAACGGACAAATCCGCCGAGCCTCGCGCGGTAGTTCATGATCGACACCACCGTCCGCGCTCCGATCCCCACCACGCCGCGCAGCGTCGCGGAATCGGCCGTATTGATCTCCACGGGTTCGTCGACCGGCGCAGCTCCGCGCTCGGGAAAGATAATATAGGGTTCGAGCGCCGCAGCCACCGAATCGCTCACGACATAGCAGGCGCGCAACTCCTCCATGTCGTAGATCCCGCTCAGGTCGCGCCAGCGGATGAAGGCCTCGGCCTGCCGCTTGGACAACGCCCCGATGGCCCGCAGGTAACGCGCCCCCACGGTGTCGATGCGAAAGCGCGAGGGCGGCATGGGCTCGGGCACGACACGCCCCGTACGATACTGCCGGGGCGCGATGGCATATTTGCGCCCGATACGGATATAGGGAGCCAGGCGGCGGTAGATCGAATCGCTGATGCCGTAGCAAAGCGTCACATCCTCCGGGATACGGAAGATCTTCCCCGCAGCACGGTATTTCAGCAGGCTCACGGCTTCGTGCTTCGACAAGCCCAGCCGCCGAAGTCCGTCGTAGTCCACGGTATTGGGGTCGAACGGCCGCAGGTCGACCGAATCGGCCCGTCCTTCCATCTCCATCCCGGCCACAAAAGCCGCTTCGGGATCGGCCTTCGGGCGCAGGAGCACGATGCCGCCTATAAGCAATCCCGCCAGCGGCAGGAACACCGCCACGGCGCGGATTTCACGGTCTGAAAAGAATTTTACCATATGCAGAAACTATTTATCACCGTCATTCCCCGGCAGGATGCCCTGAAAACACCCCCGGCGCCACGGCATGGGCTGCGGTACCCGTCAGCCCCCCCCCTCAACGCCACTGCGCCCCGTCGGAGAGCAGCAGGCGGCGGTAACGCCGCGACGGCGAACTGACAAATGCCCCCAAGCCATATTCCGGCCAGCGGCGGTCGACCAAAGCGACAGTCGCTTCCGACGCGGTCACGACGTTCGGGAAACGGCCGGGGTTCTCCCCCGCCCCGGGGCGTTTGCTCCGGGCATCGATCACCAACGCCGCACCTTCCGTCCGCACATCACGCCGCGGATCGGTATTGGCCGCAGCGAGCCACAAAAGTTCGGCAGCCGTGAGTTCCTCCGCCGCCGGGTCGAACACAGCGAGGTATTTCACCCCCGGCGGAACCGGCACTTCGGCATCCGGCGCGGCGAAGGCGACCGCCACACCCCATTTTTCGAGCAAGTCAGTGCGGTAGCCGGCCGGAAGGAGGGGCTGCCCGCCGTCACCCTGCCCGGCACAAGCCCCGGATATTGCGCCATCCGCTGCGGGACGCACGCCCTCACCACCCCGCACGGAATCGGAGAGCACATGCGTGGCAGACTCCTGCGGATTCACGCACCCGCCCCCGGCACCGCAGGCCGTAGCATCCAATGCAATTTTTCCGCCGAAGCCCGGCGTTGCCGTCGCGTGGTCGAGGACATCGAGAATCCCCTCGCTGCGGACTATGTCGCGCAGCGGGTCGAGGTTGCGCACGAGCCGCGCCAATGCATCCGTATCGCGCACGTCGGTCGCGGCCGGAACGACGAGCATGTATTTGTTGAACATCATCTGCCCGGCGCCCCACAGCGCCTGGGCGACCTTCATGGCCTGTCCGGCATAGCGGCTGTCGATCGAAACGACGGCGATGTTATGCGCCGTTCCGGCCTCGGGCATCGTCATGTCGCGGATTTCGGGCTGCAGGGCCATGCGTATCGGCGCCAGGAATATCCGCTCCGTTGCCTGCGCGATACAGGCGTCCTCCTGCGGGGGAATCCCCACGACCGTGGCCGGGTATACCGCATCCCGTCGCCGCGTGAGGGCCGTGACGTGGAAAAGCGGATAACGGTCTTCGAGCGAATAGAACCCCGTATGGTCGCCGAAGGGGCCTTCGACAGCCTTTTCCTCGGCAGGGTCAACATAACCCTCGATCACGAAATCGCAGTCGGCCGGGACATAAATATCGTTGGTGACGCACTTCACGAGTTTCACGGGACGGCGGCGCAGGAACCCGGCCAGCAGGTATTCGTCCATGTTGTCGGGCATCGGCGCCGTCGCGGCATAAGTATAGGCCGGATCGCCGCCCAGCGCCACCGACACGGGCATCCGCCGCCCCGAGCGTTTCCAGGCATCGTAATGCCGGGCCCCCGTCTTGTGGATATGCCAGTGCATGCCCGTCGTATGGTCGTCGAAGACCTGCATGCGGTACATGCCGACGTTGCGCACGCCCGTCTGGGGATCGACCGTGTTCACCATCGGCAGGGTTACGAAACGCCCGCCGTCGGCCGGCCAGCACTTCAGGATCGGAAGCGCCGCGAGCGACGCCTCAGCACCCGTCTGCACGACCTGCTGGCATTCGCCCCGCCCCGACACCGTACGCGGAAACCAGCGGGACATCCCGGCCAGCAGCGGCAACGCCCGCAACTTGTCCGCGAACGACGGGCGCGGCGCCATGGCCTGCCGCAGCAATCCGTCGACCCGTTCCGAGAGTTCGCCGAGCGACCCGACACCCAGCGCCAGCGCCATGCGGCGTGCGGAACCGAACATGTTGGTCAGCACGGGAAAATCCGTGCCGGTATTTTCGAACAGCAACGCCTTGCCGCCGCCGGGCATTTTCGAAACCCGGTCGGTTATCTCGGCGATCTCCTCCACCGGCGACACCGGAGCCGCTATGCGGACGAGCTCACCCTCGCGCTCCAGCAGCGAGATATAGTCACTCAGGCTTCGGTGCATGCTCCAACGCCTTTTTCACCGACCCGTATTGCAGCAGCAACGCCCGTGCCTGCGCCTCGGAAAGCCCCGAAGCCTCGGCCACCATGCGCGTGCCGCGCCCCACGAGTTTATCGTTCGTCAACTGCATGTTGACCATGCGGTTGCCCTCGACACGCCCCAGGCGGATCATCACGGCCGTCGACAGCATGTTGAGCATCAGCTTCTGTGCCGTGCCCGCCTTCATGCGGGTCGAACCCGTCACGAACTCCGGCCCCACGACCGCTTCGAGCGCATATTCCGCCTCGGCCGCCACGGGCGACGAGGGATTGCAGGTAATGGAGGCGGTCAACAGGCCGTGCTCCCGCGCCATGCGCAGGCCGCCGACCACATAGGGGGTGGTACCCGACGCAGCGATCCCGACCAGGATATCGTCCGCCGTGGGATGGTAGGGCGCCATGTCGCGCCAAGCCCCTGCGGTATCGTCCTCGGCATTCTCCACGGCACGCCGCAGTGCACCGTCGCCGCCGGCGATCAGGCCGATGACCCTGTCGAAGGGCACGCCATAGGTCGGGGGAAGCTCCGAGGCGTCCGTCACGCCCAGCCTCCCGCTCGTACCTGCCCCGATGTAAAACATCCTCCCACCACGCTCCATGCGTTCGACGACCCGTTCCACGAGCCGTTCCATCACGGGGATGGTTTTGGCCACGGCCTCGTGGACACGTGCGTCCTCGCGGTTGATGCCCGTCAGGATGTCGTGCACCGACATCCGCTGTAAATTATCGTAGGCCGAAGCCTGTTCGGTTATTCTATTTTCCATAATGGTATTCGATAAGTCCTTCGGCAGGTGATGCGGCGATCAGGCCGACCCGGTAACCCCCATGTGCGAGCACCTCGCGCAGCAGCCCCTCGAATGCGGCGGCAACGCCGCCGATACAGGCGACCGTCAGATGCACGGGATAGCGGCTCAGGTTGCGTTGGGCGAAATCGGCGAAGGTTCCCGCCACCATAGCCCGCACCTCGGGGCAATCCAGGTACGCATGTACGAACGGCGCGAACGACGCCAGGAAACGGTTGGCATACGGCTCGCGGTAGACCCGGAGGATGATCTCCTCATAGGTCAGCCCATGCGCCGCGAGGAACTCCTCCCGCAGGGGGATATGCCCTTTGAAAATACCGTTCACCAGGTTGCGTCCCAGCGCCGCACCGCTGCCCTCGTCGCCGAGGACATACCCCAGCGGCGGGACGTTTTCCACGATTTCGCCGCCCCGGCACCAGCACGAATTGGAGCCCGTGCCGAGGATGCAGGCCACGCCTTCGCCGCGGCCGAACAACGCCCGGGCAGCCCCCAGCAGGTCGGTCTCGGCCTCGATCCGCCCCGTGCCGAAATGCGCGCGGAGTTCCCGCACCATCTTCTCCGTCGCTTCGGGGAAGGTGCCCCCGCACCCTGCGCCGTAGAAATAGACGGCCTCGACGGGGCCGCACGGCGGCAGTTCGGCAAGCGCTTCGCGTATTTGCTCCGGGGAGTGCTGCACGGCATTGATTCCCCGCGTCCGGTATTCCGAGGTATGCACGCCGTCGGTCAGGAGCCACGCACATTTTGTAGATCCGCTGTCTGCAATGATTTTCATGTCGACAAAGATAGAAAAATAATCCGGCTTCGAAAAGCCGGATTACCCCTTTAAATACTATTTTGGCGCCATGCAACGCGATCAGCGCAGGAAAAGCAGCTCGCGGTATTTGGGCAGCGGCCACATCTGGTCGTCGACGATCTCCTCCAGCTTGTCGATGTGGCGGCGGATCTCGTCGAAACATGCGGCTACAGTATCATGGTAGGCGATCGCCTTCTCGCGCTGATCTTCGATCCTATTGGCCACCTTGCGGGCGTCGACCATCCCGGCCGTGAGCCGCTGTATTTCGGCCGTATGGTACTGGATCTTCTTGATGAGTTCGATGTCGGCCGAAGCGTTCAGCCCCGGGATCTGCGACATCTTGTAGACCTTGTCAAGCAGCAATGCCTCATACTTCGAAGCGATCGGCACGATATGGTTCATCGCCAGATCGCCCAGCACGCGCCCCTCGATCTGGATTTTCTTGGTGTAGGTCTCCCACTTCACCTCGGTGCGGGCTTCGAGCTCGACCTTCGAGAAGACGCCCGTGTCGCCGAACATCCGGAGTGTCTGCTTGTCGAGGTAACGGTCGAAAATCAGCGGCGTCGAGGTTTCGCAGTCCAGGCCGCGTTTGCGCGCCTCGGCCTTCCACTCGTCGGAATAGCCGTTGCCGTCGAAGCGGATGGCCTTGCAGGCCTTGATCATCTGTTTGAGCACCTCGTAGATGGCTTTCTCCTTCTTCATGCCGGCCTCGATCTTGGCATCGACGTTCTGCTTGAACTCGGCCAGTTCGTGCGCCATCGCCGCATTGAGCACGATCATCGCCTCGGCACAGTTGTCCGAAGAACCTACGGCGCGGAACTCGAACCGGTTGCCCGTAAACGCGAACGGCGAGGTGCGGTTACGGTCGGTATTGTCGAGCAGCAGCGTCGGGATATGCGAGATCCCGCTCATCTTGAACACGTTCTTGGCGTCGAAGCGGATCGCATCGTCGCCCTTGCTGGCCGCCAGTTTGTCCAGCACGGCCGACACCTGCGTCCCGAGGAAGGTCGAGATGATTGCCGGGGGCGCCTCGTTGGCTCCCAGACGGTGTGCGTTCGTGGCGCTCATGATCGCCGCCTTGAGCAGGCCGTTGTGCTTGTGTACGGCCGAAATGGCATTCACCAGGAAGGTGATGAACTGCAGGTTCTCTGACGCGGTCTTACCGGGCCCCAGCAGGTTCACGCCCGTATCCGTCCCCAGCGACCAGTTGTTGTGCTTGCCCGAACCGTTGATCCCCTTGAAGGGCTTTTCGTGCAGCAGCACCCGGAACTTGTGACGGCGGGCGATCTTGTCCATCACGGTCATCAGCAGTTGGTTGTGGTCGTTGGCAAGATTGGCCTCCTCGTAGACCGGCGCCAGTTCGAACTGGTTGGGCGCCACCTCGTTGTGGCGGGTTTTGACGGGGATGCCCAGTTTCAGGCACTCGTATTCGAGGTCTTTCATGAAGGCCATCACACGGGTCGGGATCGCACCGAAATAGTGGTCTTCCAACTGCTGGTTCTTGGCCGATTCATGCCCCATCAGCGTACGCCCGGTGAGCATCAGGTCGGGACGTACGGCCCAGAGGCTTTCGTCCACGAGGAAATACTCCTGCTCCCAGCCCAGATACGAGATGACCCGCTGCACGTTCTTGTCGAAATAGTGGCACACCTCGGTCGCGGCCTTGTTCACCGCCGAGATCGAGCGCAGCAGCGGCACCTTGTAATCGAGCGCCTCGCCCGTATAGGCGATGAAGACGGTCGGGATACAGAGCGTCGTGTCGACGATGAAGGCCGGCGAAGTCGGATCCCAGGCCGAATAACCGCGCGCCTCGAACGTATTGCGGATGCCTCCGTTGGGGAACGACGACGCATCGGGCTCCTGCTGAACGAGCAGTTTGCCGGAGAACTCCTCCAGAACCCCGCCCAAGCCGTCCGGATCGGCAAACGCATCGTGCTTCTCGGCCGTACCTCCCGTCAGGGGCTGGAACCAATGGGTATAGTGGTCGGCACCGTGCTCCAGCGCCCACTGGCGCATGCCCGCCGCGATACCGTCGGCAACCTCCCGCGTGAGGGGCGTACCGTTCTCCATCGTATCGACAAGGGCGTCGTAAGTAGCCTTGTTCAAATACTTGCGCATGGCTGCACGCCCGAATACCCGTTTCCCGAAATAGTCCGAAGGACGTCCTTCGGGAGCCTTCACCTCGACGGCGGTGTGGTTTATGGCCGCATCGACCATCTTGAATCTGAGCAATGATGACATAGATGTAATTGAATTGGATTAGCATTCCATTAAAAACATACGCGCAGGGGCGGAAGCCGAATAATTGCTGAACTAAAACCTAACCTAAAATTCCGGAGGGCAACTGCCTCGCGGCATACTCCGCCCAACCTGACTAACCCGCGGCTTCACCCCTGCCGCCGTATGTATCGATCTCGCTTGCAAATGTAATATTTTTTCAGTTACGTTGTTTTCACAAAATCGGCATTTTTTCGAAAAGCACCCTGTTTTTTTTCGGCATTTTCCGAAAAATTACATGCATTTTTCCATAAAACAGCCGAATTTTAAGGCAATTTTCCGAAAAACACCCTTAAATTTTCGTCACATCCCCGAATTTACACATTTTTCGTTTTTCGTAATTTTCATGGTTATTAAGAACAATATTAAACTATTTCACCACAACTAAAAAACTTCTTCCGGCGGTTGCCGAAAGCAAACGAAATCACCTATATTATAAAAAGAAATTATATAGTGTTATTTTATTAACAATTTCTTGTTTCAATCACTAATAATTTTGTACCTTTACGTGCAATTTTGAAACTACACTTATACTAATCTCTAAATAGTTATGGCAAATACCAAAAGTGAAAAGCTGTTCACCGAATTCCCGCCGGTTCCGACCGAGAAGTGGGAGGAGGTGATTACGGCCGACCTGAAAGGTGCTGATTACGAGCGCAAGCTGGTATGGAAAACGGGCGAAGGTTTCAACGTCCGGCCTTACTACCGCGCCGAGAACCTCGAGGGCATCAAGTTCCTGGGCTCGCAGGCAGGCGAGTTCCCTTACGTACGCGGTACGCATGCGCACAACCGCTGGCGCGTACACCAGACCGTGAGCGTCGTATGCCCCAAGGAGGCAAACGCCGAGGCACTGAAAATCCTCAACGCAGGTGTCGACTCGCTCGGCTTCTGCATCGCGTCGGCGGATTTTTCGGCGGCAGACCTCGACATGCTGCTCAAGGACATCTGCATTCCGGCTGTCGAGATCACCTTCTGCGGAGAGAAGACGGCCCATGTCGCCGAGCTCGTCCTGGCCAAAGTCGAAAAGGAGGGCATCGCCAAGGAGGATGTCCGCATCGCATTCTGCATCGACCCGCTGGTAAAAGGGCTTTCGTCGAAAGGCGAATTCTGCTCGCCCAACGGTGAAAAGTGCATCGCCCGCATCGTCGAGCTGATCCACAAGACCAAGGAGTACAAGCACGTGCGCATCGTAACCGTTGCGGGACAGACCTTCGGCAACTCGGGTTCGACCATCGTCGAAGAGCTGGCATTCACCCTTTCGGCAGGCCACGACTACCTCGTACGCCTGACGGACGCAGGGCTGGACGTCGACGCGGCCGCACGCAAACTGCGCTTCTCGTTCTCGGTAAGCTCCAACTATTTCATGGAGATCGCCAAATTCCGCGCGGCACGTATGCTGTGGGCCAACATCGTCAAGGGCTACGGCCCGGCGAAGAACTGCGCCTGCAAGATGCACATCCACGCCGAGACCTCGCGGTGGAACCAGACCGTCTACGACCCCTATGTGAACATGCTTCGCGGCACGACCGAGGCCATGTCGGCCACGATCGCCGGCGTACATTCGCTGGAAGTAACGCCGTTCGACACCTCGTTCGAAAACCCGACCGAGTTCTCAAAGCGCATCGCCCGCAACGTCGAGCTGCTGCTCAAGAACGAGTCGCATTTCGACCAGGTCGTCGACCCGGCAGGAGGCTCGTACTATGTCGAGAACCTCACGCAATCGATCGCAGCCGAAGCCTGGAAGCTTTTCCTCGAAATCGAGCAGAAGGGAGGCTACACCGAGGCTTACAAGGCCGGCCTGATCGTCGAGCGTATCAAAGCGTCGGCCGCAGCCAAGGACAAGAACATCGCTACGCGCCGCCAGACGCTGCTCGGCGCCAACCAATATCCCAACTTTACGGAGGTCGCCGGCAAGGAGATCACCGCCGAGTCCGTTACGCGCAAGCAGGCCGAGGGCAATGTACTCGTCCCCTACCGCGGCGCCATGGCGTTCGAAGAGATGCGCCTGCAGGTGGATCGCAGCGGCAAGGAGCCCAAGGCATTCATGCTGACGTGCGGCAACCTGGGCATGGCCCGCGCCCGCTCGCAGTTCTCGTGCAATTTCTTCGCATGCGCCGGCATCAAGGTGATCGACAACACTTATTTCAAGTCGATCGAAGAGGGCGCGAAGGCCGCACTCGAATCCAAGGCGCAGATCGTCGTGGTCTGCGCAAGCGACGACGACTATGCGGAGGCAGCCCCGAAAGTCAAGGAGCTGCTCGGCGGCAAGGCGATCCTGGTGGTCGCCGGGGCACCGGCCTGCGCACCCGAACTGGAAGCGCAGGGCATCACGAACTTCATCAACGTGAAGTCGAACGTGCTTGAAACACTTAAGTTCTACCTTAAAGAGATGGGAATCTAATCATGAGAGCTAAATTTTCAGAACTGACATACGACGCAGGCCAGCAGAAAAGTTGCTGCGCCTCGAAAGGCTGCGGACAGGTCGAGCCGTGGCTGACGGCCGAGGGTATTCCCGTCAAGGGCGCCTATACGGCCCAGGATCTCGAAGGCATGGAGCACCTGAACTATGCGGCAGGTATCGCCCCGTTCCTGCGCGGCCCCTACTCGACGATGTACGTGATGCGCCCGTGGACGATCCGCCAGTATGCGGGTTTCTCGACCGCCGAGGAGTCCAACGCATTCTACCGCCGCAACCTGGCCGCCGGACAGAAGGGCCTGTCGGTGGCATTCGACCTGGCTACGCACCGCGGCTACGACGCCGACCACCCGCGCGTGGTGGGCGACGTGGGCAAAGCCGGCGTGTCGATCTGCTCGGTCGAGGACATGAAGGTATTGTTCAACGGCATTCCGCTCGACAAGATGTCGGTGTCGATGACCATGAACGGCGCCGTGCTGCCCATCCTGGCATTCTACATCGTGACCGGCCTGGAGCAGGGCTGCACGCTCGACCAGCTGGCCGGTACGATCCAGAACGACATCCTTAAGGAGTTCATGGTGCGTAACACCTATATTTATCCCCCCGAGTTCTCGATGCGCATCATTGCAGACATCTTCGAGTACACCTCGAAGAACATGCCCAAGTTCAACTCGATCTCGATCTCGGGATACCACATGCAGGAGGCAGGCGCCACGGCCGACATCGAGCTGGCCTACACGCTGGCCGACGGACTGGAGTACCTGCGCGCAGGTATCAACGCAGGCATGTCGGTGGATGCCTTCGCACCCCGCCTGTCGTTCTTCTGGGCCATCGGCATGAACCACTTCATGGAGATCGCCAAGATGCGCGCGGCACGTATGCTGTGGGCCAAGATCGTCAAGCAGTTCGAGCCCAAGAACCCCAAGTCGTTAGCGCTGCGCACCCACTCGCAGACCTCGGGCTGGTCGCTCACGGAGCAGGATCCGTTCAACAACGTGGCACGTACCGCCATCGAGGCCATGGGCGCCGCCCTGGGACACACCCAGTCGCTGCACACCAACGCTTTGGACGAGGCCATCGCCCTGCCGACCGACTTCTCGGCACGTATCGCCCGTAATACGCAGATCTACATCCAGGAGGAAACCAATATCTGCCGCGAGGTCGACCCGTGGGCAGGCTCCTACTACGTGGAGTCGCTCACCAACGAGATCGCCCACAAGGCATGGGAGCGTATCCAGGAAGTCGAGAAACTGGGCGGTATGGCCAAGGCTATCGAGACCGGTATTCCGAAGATGCGCATCGAGGAGGCTGCGGCCCGCAAGCAGGCACGCATCGACTCCGGCGAGGAGAAGATCATCGGCATCAACGAATACCGCCTGGAGAAAGAGGCCCCGATCGACATCCTGGCCGTAGACAACACCGCCGTGCGCGAGAGCCAGATCAAGCGTCTGCAGGAGCTGCGCGCTTCGCGCGACGAGGCCGCCGTGAAGAAGGCCCTCGCAGCGATCACCGAGTGCGTGAAGACCAAGCAGGGCAACCTGCTGGAGCTGGCTGTCGAGGCCGCCAAGGTACGCGCTTCGCTGGGTGAGATTTCCGACGCCTGCGAGGTTGTCGTAGGCCGCTACAAAGCCGTTATTCGTTCAATTTCAGGAGTATATAGTTCAGAAGTGAAAAACGACAAACAGTTCGAACGTGCCAAGGAGCTGTGCGCCGAATTCGCCAAGAAGGAAGGCCGCCAGCCGCGTGTCATGATCGCGAAACTCGGCCAGGACGGCCACGACCGCGGTGCCAAGGTAGTAGCCACGGGTTATGCCGACATCGGTTTCGACGTCGACATGGGGCCGCTGTTCCAGACCCCGGAGGAGGCCGCTAAACAGGCTGTCGAGAACGACGTGCATGTAGTGGGCGTTTCGTCGCTCGCCGCAGGCCACCTGACCCTTGTGCCGCAGATCATCGCAGAGCTCAAGAAGCTCGGCCGCGAGGACATCATCGTGATCGTTGGCGGCGTAATCCCCCATCAGGATTACGACGAACTGTACCGCGACGGCGCCGCCGCCATCTTCGGCCCCGGCACCCCGATCGCCACGGCCGCTATCAAGATTCTCGAAATCCTGCTCGCCGAATAACGGTTCGGCAGAATACGGTAATCCCCGCCGAGACATCTCGGCGGGGATTTTTTCATGGATACAGACGGTCTCGGGACAAGTTACAGGCAGGCTTCCAGAATCCTGCGCGCCATCGCCCCATCGACATTGTGCGCCTCGCCGAACCTGCTGCCCGCAGCGTTGAAGCGGCGTTCGATTTCGGCGATCGTAGCCTCGCCGATACCCTCCTGCGAAAGATGCGTCGAAAGCCCCAGGGAACGGAAGAACTCCTCGTTGGCCGCAATCGTCCGCTCGATACGCTCCTCGTCGGAACCGCCGGTGATACCCCAGATACGCTCGCCGTATTGCAGGAGTTTGCCGCGCTTCTGCTCGCGCAGCACGCGCAACGTACCGTTGATGACAATGGCGAGCGTCGCACCGTGCGTCAGCCCGTGCAGTGCGGTCAGCTCATGCCCGATCATATGCGTCGCCCAGTCCTGCGCCACTCCCATGCGGATCATGTCGTTCAGCGCCAGGGTCGCCGCAAGCATATACTCCGACATCACGGCATAATCGTGCTGGTTCTCACGAATCCGGGGTGCGATCTCGATCACGGTATGCAGAATGCCTTCGGCCCAACGATCCATCAGGCGCGACTGCCCGGGCGTGGTCATATACTGCTCCAGCACATGCACGTAGGTGTCGGCCAGGCCGTAGGCGATCTGCTTCTGCGGCAAAGAGAACAATGCCTCGGGATCGAGGATCGAAAAGAGCGGATAGTCGCCGTTGAACGGGAACTTCTCCTTCGTTTCCTGGCACGAGATCACCGAACCGTTGTTCATTTCCGATCCCGTCGCCGACATCGTGAGCACCGTTCCGAGGGGAACGGTTTTATCCGCTTGCCCTTTCAGGACGATCTCCCACGGGTCGCCGTCATAAAGCAGCCCCGCAGCGATCAGCTTCGTACCGTCGATGACCGACCCGCCGCCCACGGCCAGCAGGAACTCCGAGCCGTGCTCACGCCCCAATGCGATGGCCTCGCGGACGGTCTCGACCGACGGGTTGGGCTCGATGCCCCAGAATTCGACCCAGTCACGGCCTTCGAGGGCCTTGACGACCTGGTCGTAAATGCCGTTGCGGCGCACGCTGCCACCGCCGAAGGTAATCATGATCTTCTTGCCGGCAGGAATCAGCTTTGCGAGCTGAGCGATCTGCCCTTTGCCGAAAACCAGTTTCGTCGGATTGTGATAAACAAAATTATTCATAATTGTATGCGATATGTTTTGATACGACTTCTAAATATACGCAAAAATAACAAAAAGAACGCCGGAATATTCCGGCGTTCAAAACTATATCGTATTTTTTATCCGAGGCTTAGAAATATTCGCCGCGCAGATCCTGGATGTTGGCCATCTGCTGGATGGCCTGCACCGAGAATTGCTGCGCCATGCTCTCGGCCATGGCCTGCGCACGTACCCTCTCGCCCTCGGCAGTCTGCTTGTCCGAAGTCTGGATGTCATCCACCTGGAAAACATAAACCCCCGACATGCCCTTCACCGGAGCCGACAGGACGCCTTTCTCGGTCGTCGAAGCGATGGCGCCTACCAGACGGGGCTCGACACCCGGGCCGTTCACGTAGAAGGCACCGAAAGTCACGCCGTCGAAATCGGCGACCTCAGAACCGAGGCTGGCAGCCTGCTCATCGAGCGTCGTACCGGCGATCTGCTTGGTGATGTAATCGTATTTCTTGTCCCGGAGAACCTGGGCGCGAACCTGCGCAGCCACCTTGTCGATCGGGGTATACTCGTTGTCATCGATCTCGGTCAGCGTAGCGACCACATAGTCGTTTCCGACGGTGAAGATTTCCGAAAGATCGCCTGTCTCGGCACCGTAAGCCCAGCGGGCAACCTCACGCGAATCCTCCAGGCCACGGATCGTACGCTCGCCCTGCGCCAGCGAGGCGACACGGGGAGTAACGGCCGCTTCCGAAGCGGCGTTGTTGAACGCCTCGACCGAGCCCTTGGCATTCACCGAGAAAGTGCCGGCCAGGTTGTGGGCATTGCGGCGCGTCGCAGCCGAAGCCTCGACGGGATAGGTGATCGTCGCCACCTGCATGTGCTTCGAAGGTTTATCGGCACGGTACACCTGCATCAGCTGGATGGCATCGCCCGAAGCGACCTTCACCACGTCCCCCCGCTTGGCATTGGCCAGCGCGGCAACGAATTCGCCCGTGAAAGCCGAGAAGGGCACCACACCCACTTCGCCGCCGTTGGCTGCCGTAGCTTCGTATACCGAATACTGCGAGGCGAGCTGTGCGAAATCGGCACCGCCCTTGATTACCGTCAGCAGGCTGTCGGCCAGCGCCTCCTGCGTATAGGGCAGCACGATATGGCGGATTCCCAGCGTATCGGGCACCATTTTCGAATCCAGCACACGGGCCATCGTCCACTGGTTGTTCTTCAGCACGGGGCCGTAAGTCTCACCCGCCAGCAGTGCCTTGGCCTCGTCCTCCGAAAGCTGAGCCGCCGAAACATAGGTATCGGCGATCTTGCCGTTGCGGTTGGCACGTACGAACGACTTCAGCTCCTCCGTAGCGGCGAACTGTGCGCCCACCTCGGCAACGCTCTTTTCGAGAGCGAGCATATCGTCGTCCGTGGGGGTAACCTCGAACACGACATACGACAGCGTACGCGAGGGAGTCTGCTTGAACATATCCTTATGGCTGTTGTAGTATGCCTTGATGTCGCCGGACTTCACCTGGATCAGCGAATCGGGAACCGTCGAATATTTCTTGCCGGCCCATTTCCCGGAATAGGTATTGTTGGCCGCATTCACTCCGTTCGCAACTTCGAGTGCATTGACATACACGCCGCCCTTGATCAGGCCGAGGTACTTGGCGATCTCACGCTCCATGCGGGCCTGCTCGTTGAGCTGCGCCCACGCCTGCTGTGCCTGCGCATTCGTTTCGGCCTGCGCGAGGAACTGTCCGACGGCAGCCACGTTGTACTCACCCGTGCGGGAATCGGCGAAGGCGTTGTAGAACGCCTGCGACGGATGCTGGCCGCTGACCATCGACAAACGCTCGGGCTCCGTAACGCGCAGCCCCATCTTGTCGAAACCGGGTTCCAGCACATACTTGCCGATCAGGGCCTGCCATGCAGCATTGGCGAGCATGGCGGACTGCTGTTCGTCGCTCTCCTGGGCGCCGCTCTGCGCCTTGATCTGCTCGTACTGGTTGTAGTACTCCGAATAGTTGATTTTTTTACCGTTGATGACACCGACCCGGGGGTCGTTACCCGAGAAGCCCATTTCGGTCTTCAGGGAGAGAATGAAAGCCAAGAGGGCGCCTGCGATGACAATCGACAGCACGATGCCGAACTTGGTGCGAAGAGTGTTTAAACTTGCCATATAAATCGTTAATTATTCGTTTGTTTCGAATTAGCAGTCAAAGGTAGTAAAATTTATTCGGAAAAGGCCTTTATTATATAAAAATTCCTACAATTTCTTGACCCTCGCCAGCTCGATACGCGAACGCGTCGTACGCAGTATGCGCAACTGCAGGCCGCCGATGAAAACCGTTTCCCCGGCGGTCGGGATCCCGTCGTAATTGAAGATGATGAAGCCCGCCAGCGTATCGTATTCCTTGCTTTCTTCGATCCCCAGCCCGTATTTTTCATTGAGGTATTTCACCTCCAGCCGGCAGGAGAGGACATACTCGTCCTGGCCGACCTGCTTTTCGGTAAGGTCGGGTATGTCGTGTTCGTCCTCTATCTCGCCGAAAATCTGTTCGAGCACGTCCTCGAGCGAAATGACGCCTGCCGTCCCGCCGAACTCGTCGATCACCACGGCGATGTTGCTGCGGTGCTTGATGAAATTCTGCAACATCAGCTGCAGCGGCATGGTCTCGGGCACGAAATTGACCTGCATCATCACGTCGGCGATATTGGCCGGGCGCGTGAACAGACTCTTCGAATTGACATAACCGACGATGTTGTCGATACTCTTGCGCCAGACGAAAATACGCGAATATTTCGAATCGACGAACCGCGCCGTGAGCTGCCCGATCGACGTGTCGTCGATATCCACCGCCTCGACATCCACACGCGGCACCATGCAGTCGCGAACCCGCAGGTCGGCGAAATCCAACGCATTCTGAAAAAGTTTGAACTCGTTGTCCGGCTCGGGGCGCGGTTCCGACGTATTGGTATCGAGCAGTGCCGCGAGGTCGTCGCGGCCGAAGCTGTGCGACACGGCCCGTTCCTCGACACGGCGCCCCGCCAGGCGCAGGATGCCATGCGAGATGAGCGTCGTGAGACGGGCGATCGGATAGAGCAGCAGGTAGAAGAAATAGATCACCGGCGCCAGAGCGCGGTAATAGAAGTTGGGGTTATTGCGGAAGATCGACTTGGGAAGGAACTCCGCAGCAAAGATGATGATGACGGTCGACACGGCCGTTTCGATGGCGACCGAACCGTTGCGGGCGATGCTTTCCCACCCCAGCGCATAGAAGATGCCGCGCAGCAGCAACGACATGTAAAGCGAATAGATGACCAGGGCAATGTTGTTGCCCACCAGTATCGTGGTAATATACTGCCCGGGGTGGCGGGAAAAAATCTCCGCGATATGGTCGAACATGCGGCTCTGTTTGCGGTCGATCTCCAGCTTCAGGCGGTTCTTGCTCGTAAAAGCGATCTCCATGCCCGAAAAAAATGCCGACAACAACAGCATTAAGATAATCAGTATGACCGAAGTAAGCATCGTCCTGTTTATTTTGGGTTACTCCCCCGCTTCGTCCGCATGTACGGCACGCCGGAGGGGCTGGATTTCACCGACCGGTTCGGCCGGGCGGAGCTCCTCCTCCCCGTCGGGGCGGACAGCTGGTGCAGCCAAAGGCGGCTCCTCGGAAAGCGGTGCCGCAGGCTGCGCCGCAACCGGAGCGGCAGGCCGGTCTGTCGCAGGGCGGGGCGAATCCGAAGTCCGGCCGGCAGGTTCGGGCACAGCCGTAGAATCTGATTCGTTAGGTTTGACCTCGACCTCCATGCGCCCTTTCATACGGCGGAAGCGCCAGTCCTTGAACTCCTCGTCCGACTCGAAACCTTCGCCGATGAACACGTCGCGGCCGTCGTTCTGCACGATTTTCGAATCGACGTTCGAATAGATTTTCTTGGTTCGCGCGTTCCAGAACAGCTGTTGCGTATAGAGTTTCTTGCCGTCCGATTTCTCGACCACGACATTTCCCCGCGCCTCCCACAGGTCGCGGGTCTCGTAATGGATCGCATAGTTGGCCGTCAGCACGGCATCGACCGACGAGAGCGAATCGTCCTTATAGGTAGTCATCTCCACCCCCTTGGGGAATTCGCGGTAAGGCTCGCGCGCCAGCGAATAACCTTCGAGCAGCGGGGTTTTGAAATGGTACGAACGGCGGCCGTTCTGCGACATGACGACCGACAGGTTTTCGCTGTACTCGGTCATCATCATCTCTATCCGGGCCTCCGATTCGGGTTCTTCTTCACGCTCGCAAGAGAATAGCAAGATAGCACTCCCCACAACGGAGAGTGCTACCATCACGTATCTTGCGATAAATCTGTCCATCAATTAGCGGGGACGCACAGTAGTCGACACACCGGCAGCCGTACCGCAGTTGACGGTATAGCGTGCGCCTTCCTGCAACTCGTTAAAGAAGCACTCCTCCGAAGTCGGGAAACGGCTGCGGAATGCGTTCATCGAGGTTTTGGCAGGTTCGCGGTATTCCGAATCGCTCGGCAGCAGCTCGACGGCCTTGGCCATCGTGTCGTAGGCTGCCCAGAAGGTAGCCGGCCCGGCGAAACCTTCACAATGAGCTGCCGAAATGCCGTAGCACTGGGCCAGTACGAAATACGGCACACCGTCCTCGGGATTCAGGTCGCGGGCCTGACGGGCAGCCGATGCGGCGCCCTGGATGTCGTTGGAAACCAGGCCGACCAGCGCCATGCGCACCAGCAGCAGCTGACGCTCTGCGGGATCCGTCTCGACGGCAAGCGCCTCGTTGAGGTATTTCATGGCCTTCGTATAGTCGCCCTTGCTCTGGAAGGCCTGCGCAAGGAACATCGCAGTTTCGGACGAAGGTTTCACCGTATAGTATTTCTCGGCAATCGAGAAATAGAAATCGCCGTCGCACTTGGCACGCGACATCAGGGCTACGGCCTGCGCCAGCAACGCCTCATCGTCGGGAGCAGCCTCCAGCTTGCCGCGGAACAGATTTTCGAGGTTCTCGCAGCTGGCCGCGCCGCTCAGGCCGAAAGCCGCGTCGAACTGCGACTTGTAATCGCCGGCCTCGGGGTTCTTCTCGAAGAACGGGGTCAGGCGGTCGTACTCGGCGATGATCTCATCGGGCATCACCTCGTCGGTATTCTTATAATCCTCGCAGAGGTTCGAGAAATAGGCCACCACGGTCTCGGGGTCGGTGCTGTCGCCACCCTGCGCGATTGCCGCGCGGAATGCCTCGCGGATGCCCTTGCGGTCGTTGGGTTTGTAGCGCAGGAACTCGCGCGCCTTCTGGTCGAGGATAAAGGCCGTCTTGCCGGGCTTGACGTTATCGCCGAAATACTGGGCACGCATATCGTACATCAGCATCAGCGAGTCGATGAACATGTTCTTCTCCGCCACGCTCTTGGCACGGTTGATCTTGTTCTTATACACGACGGCACCGCGCTGGTAGATCGACTCCGCAGCATCGGGTATCTTGTCGATAAGCCCCTTGAGGTAGTGTGCTGCGGCATCGTAGTCACGGTTGTCGCACGATTCTTTCAGGAAATTACTGTTCAGAATGTTCTGTTCACGCTCTTCGGGAGTAGCGCCCCATTTCGCATATTGCGGGGCACTGAAATCCTGAGCCAAAGCCGCCGAAGCCAAAAACACCAAAGCGGCAGAAAGCAGAAATTTTACGTTTTTCATCGGTCAGAGATTAATTTTTGTATTTCTTATACTTATAATTGTTTTCGTCAGTTAAACTACCTCCGTGTCGGGGTCGCAAGTTACTACTAATTCCTCGGACGTGCAATTTTCCGGCTCAAAAACTAATCGTATTTCGGCCTGCGGAACCAGTATTCCCCGTTCTCGGCACCCGCAAAGAGCGAGAATCCGACCGAGAATTTGAAATACTGCTGCCGCACCAGTCCCAGGCGCTCGGAAAGGTTATAGCCGCGACGTCCGTATTCCACGCCCACGTCGATGGTCGAACTGCCGAGGAACTTCACAGGCACCCCTACACCCAACGTAACGGCGTATTCGCCGATTTTATTGCCGTCGTAGGTCTGGTTGTAGGTTCCGTAACGGAAACCCGCCCGGTAGGCCCAGCGTTTCATGAACCTGCGCACGTCGTAATAGTTCGGCGTATACTCCACGCCCACTTTCACCATGCTCGTATTGGTATAGGCCACTTCGTATGCAGATTTGTCCGGCCCGCTGATCCCGGTCATTTCGGTCGCCTTATTGCCGCCGGTCCAGTTCTGATAGACATAGTCAAGCCCGATCGTCCATTTCGAGGTCATATAATAAGCCCCCACCGAAAGCTGACGCGGCAAGGCAAGTGCCAAATGGGTCGTATCGCCCTTCACGGTGGAGTTGTACAGGTCGCCGATATAGATCCGCTTGGTCACATCGGGATTCAGGTTGCCGCCGAAATCGTACGTAGCACCGAACGTCAGCATGCGTTTCTGGTTCATGATAGCCTTCCAGAGGACACCGACCTGTCCTTTGATGCTCGAAATACTGTAATTATCGCTGCCGACCGTCGACGAGAAGGTTCCGTCGCCCGTGATCGGCGTCGGGGTCATCACGAAGCTGCGGTCGATGTCGCCCCAGTAATACTGCGCCGCGACACCCAACGAGAAATTCTTGAAAATCTCCCAGCCCAGGCCGACCTTGACCTCCGTCACGTCACCCTCGCCCTGATAGACGTACTGCACGCGCCCCACATTGCCCCAAACCGGATCGTTCGGGTCGTAGTCCTGGGTATACTTGGTACGGTAGCCCACCGAGCTGTAAGGCGTGAGGCTGAACCCGAGCCCGAGTTTCTTGGCGACCGGCATCTGGAACGCGATATCGTGGAAATTGAACGTATTATAGGCCGTGTTTTTGGACACATTGTCCACTTTCTGCGAATTGTAGTAATTCTGTCCCTCGAGGCCGAAACTGAAGAGGAAGCTCTTTTGCGGGATGGTACTGTACGCTGCAGGGTTGAGCAGATTGATTTTGCCCGGAGTACCCATGGCCACCCCGACGCCGCCCATCGAGCGCATCTGCGTCGTACCGGGCGTATTGATCTCGCCGATGCCGTACATCGTATAGGGAGAGAATGCGTTAATACTGCTTGTCTGGGCCGATACGGCATAAGGAAGCATCACGGCTGCCGCGACAACCAGCTTAATCAAGGTGTTCTTCACTTGCATTGTGCTCTAAAATTCTATTCAATCCGCAAAAGACCAGATTACAATTTGCAAATATCGTATTTTTAATTCGTTTAACAAAGAATTTTGCATCCCCACCGGTAAAAATTACGCGCAAGCCGTCGATTTTCTCCCGCATGCGGGTGACGTAACCTTCTATTTCGAAGGCGATCCCGTTCATCACGCCCAGTTCGATGGCCTCTTCGGTCGTAAGCCCCGAGAGCCCTTCGCCCCCGGTCGCGGCACACAGCGGCAACTTGGCCGTATAGTCGTGCAGCGCCCTGAAACGCATCGTCACGCCCGGGGAGATGCAGCCGCCCCGGAACGTATTGTCGGCCGTCACCAGGTCTATGGTCACCGCCGTACCGAAATCGACGATCAGCACGTTCTCACCCGGATAGAGCACCGTCGCGCCGACGGCTGCGGCCAGCCTGTCGCGCCCCAGCGTCTCGGGCGTAAGGTACGCGTTGCCGATGGGCACGGGGGTCTGGGAGGTGAACTCCAGCAGATAATCCACCCGCCGGCGGAGCATAGCCGCCACGTCATCGACCTCGCCGCGCGTCGACGCCACCACGGCGCGCCGCACGGGCCATTCGGAGAGCAGTTCTTCGAGCATCGACGGGTGCAACCGCTCCGTGCAACGCTGCGCGACAAGTTCTCCCCTGTCGAAAACCGCGAGTTTTACCAGGGTGTTCCCGATATCTACGACTAAATTCAAAGCTGTTGCAGTGTTTTATACCCGTCCTCAATGTCTTTGACATTCCTAACGGTCATCGCCAGACGATTATTGTGCTGTTTGAGCACAAATCTGGCGGGATTTTGCGTCACCTTGCGAAGCAACTCCATAAAGGTATCGCTTTTGTAATAGGGCGAATTCTGCTCGCCGACGAAGTGGAGGATCATCAGCCCGTTCTTGACCTTCACCCGTTCGATGCCGAGGCGAATCGCCTCCCAGCGCAGGCGCACGACGTTGAGCAGTTCCTGCGCTTCGCGCGGCAGGGGGCCGAAACGGTCTGCCAGACGGCTCTCGAAGGCCTGCAACGCGGCTTCGTCCTTGGTCGAGTCGAGCTCGCGGTAAAGTTTCAGGCGTTCGGCCTGCTGCGCCACGTAGGCATCGGGCAACCCGGCCTCGACCTCTATTTCGATGTGCGCGTCATCCACGTAATGCATCTGCTCCACGACATCCTGCTCGGCGGCTCCCAGACCCGCCACCTGCAAGCCTTCGGCCCGCAGCTCGGCGATCGCCTCGTTCATGATTTTCTGGTAGGTCTCGAAACCGATGTCGGCGATAAACCCGCTCTGCTCGGCACCCAGCAGGTTGCCCGCGCCGCGGATGTCGAGATCCTGCATCGCAATGTTGAACCCCGACCCCAGGTCGGAGAACTCCTCGATCGCCCGCAGGCGGCGCCGCGCATCGGACGACAGCATCTCCTCGGGCGGCGAGAGCAGGTAGCAGTAGGCTTTCTGGTTGCTGCGCCCCACGCGCCCGCGCAACTGGTGCAGGTCGCTCAGGCCGAAGTTCTGGGCATTGTCGACGATGATCGTATTGGCATTGGGGATGTCGATGCCGTTCTCGATGATCGTGGTCGAAACGAGCACGTCGAACTCCCCGTAGATAAAATCCATGATCAGTTTTTCGAGCTTCTCGGCCGGCATCTTGCCGTGTCCGACGGCCACGCGGGCCTTGGGGCATACGCGCGTGATAAGCCCTTGGATGGACATCAGGTCTTCGACGCGGTTATGGACGAAATAGACCTGGCCGCCGCGTGCGAGCTCGGCCTCTACGGCGTCGCGGATGATCTCCTCGGAGAAGACATGCGACTCGGTGACGATCGGCTGGCGGTTGGGCGGCGGGGTCGAGATGACCGACAGGTCGCGCGAGCCCATGAGCGAAAATTGCAGCGTGCGCGGGATCGGCGTCGCCGTCAGGGTCAGCGTATCGACGTTGACGGCCATCTGCGTGAGTTTCTCCTTGGCCGCGACGCCGAACTTCTGTTCCTCATCGATGATCAGCAGCCCCAGGTCACGGAATTTGATCTGCTTGCCCAGTATCTTATGGGTACCGATCAGGATGTCGATACGCCCCGATTCGAGGTCGGCACGTATCTGCCCCGCCTCCTTGGCGGTCTTGGTGCGGTTGAGATACTCGACCCGCACGGGGAAATCGCGCAGGCGCTCCGAGAAGGAGCGGTAGTGTTGCAGGGCGAGGATCGTCGTCGGCACCAGCACCGCTACCTGCTTGCCGTCCACGGCAGCCTTGAACGCCGCGCGGATCGCCACCTCGGTCTTGCCGAAGCCCACGTCGCCGCACACCAGCCTGTCCATGGGCTGGTCGGACTCCATGTCCTTCTTGACGGCCGCGACGGTCGTCTGCTGGTCGGGGGTGTCCTCCCACTGGAACGACGCCTCCAGCTCGTGCTGCAGGTAACTGTCGGGCGTGAATGCGAACCCTTTGCTGGCCTTGCGCTTGGCATAGAGGGCGATCAGCTCGCGCGAGATATCCTTGACGGCCTTCTTGGCAGCGTTCTTGAGTTTCTGCCATGCCCCGTTGCCGAGTTTATAGACCTTCGGCGGCTCGCCGTCGCCGGACTTGTAACGCGAAATGCGGTGGAGCGAATGGACGTTTACGAACAACACGTCGCCGTCCTTGTATACCAGCTTGATAGCCTCGTGCACCTTGCCGTTCTCGTTGATCTTCACCAGCCCGTCGAAACGCCCCACGCCGTGGTCGATATGCACCACATAGTCGCCCGGGCGGAGCTGGTTCAGCTCGGCGACGGTCATCTGCTCGTCGCGCCGGATCTCGCCGTTGATGCGGTAGCGCTGGTAACGGTCGAAAATCTGATGGTCGGTATAGAGGCACAGTTTCAGATCGTTGTCCACGAACCCCTCGTGCAGCGTAACGGAGAGCGACCGCACGGCGGCCTGCCCCCGGCCTATCTGGTGGAAGATGTTTTCGAGGCGTTCGACCTGCACCTTGTTCTCCGAGAGGATGTAGGTCGCATAGCCCTGCAGCGAATTGCGGATCATGTCGTCGGCCAGCATCTCGAAATTCTTGTTGAACTTGGGCTGCGGGGCCGTGTCGAACACCACAGCTGCCGTGGCGGGGCGTTCCGGCAGGTTGTCGCGCAGCGCCACCACGCTGTTGCCGGCCATGTCGCGCAACAGCACGTTGCGGCTGGTCAGCAGGCGGTCGATCTGCCCGGGCTCCTCCATGTCCGCGAGCACCTTGCGGCGCAGGTCGTTGACACGGCGCAGCACGTAGTCGGCATCGTAGAACCAGCAGGTTGCCGAAGAACCCGCGAACTGCACGAACGACACCCGGGGTGCCTCGCCGGCATTGAGGTTGGGGACGATTTCCACCCGGTCGAGCTTGTCGGCCGAAAGCTGGCTCGAAATATTGAAACGGCGGATCGAGTCGACCTCGTCGCCGAAAAAGTCGATCCGGTAAGGCTTGCTTTCCGAATAGGAAAAGACATCGACGATACCTCCGCGCACGGAGTACTGCCCCGGTTCGTAGACGAAATCGACACGCGTGAAGTTCGCATCCGCAAGGGCGTCTTCCAGCACGGCGATCGAAATCTTGTCGCCGAGCTTCACGGCAATCGTGTCGCGCTGCAACGTCGCGGCGTCGACGACCCGTTCGGCCAGCGCTTCGGGATAGGTGCAGACCACCAGGTATCCCTTCGTAAAGCCCCGCACGGCGTTCATCGCCGTGGTGCGCTGCACTACGCCCTGGGCATCCTCGGCGCCGTAGGCCGCCGAACGCTTGTAGGACGACGGGAAGAAATAGACCTGCTTCTCGTCCAGCAGATTGTAAAAATCGTTCAGCAGGTAGGCCGCGGCATCCCGGTCTTCGGCCACGAAGATATGCACGCCTCCCGTTTTCGCCACTGCCGCCGCCGCATAAAACGAAAGAGCACCGCCGACCAGCTCTTTCAGGCGGACGGTTGCGCGCTCCTTCTTATATTCGCGGCACAACTTCGGCAGGGCCTTCGACCCGGCGGCGAACTGCGCCAGCTGCTCGCTGGCAGTCATAGTGTTACTTGTTAATCAGGTCGTTATCCTTGTCGTCGTGGTAATGCACCTCGACGATGCCGAGGCTCTGGTCTTCGACGACACGCAGGCGGAGTTTGTATTTCCACTCCCAGCGGCGGCGCAGCGACCAGATGCCCTTCCGCAGGAAAGCAGCCACATAGGGGCTGACCACCAGCTTGATATACTTGTGTCCCCGATCTTGCGTGAGGAACGATATCTGGTTCTCGATCTTCTTGTCCAGCAGTACCGTAGGCTCGATCTTGCCCGTGCCGTTGCAGGTCGGGCAGACGTCCGAAACCTCCTCCACGGCCACGGGACGCACCCGCTGGCGGGTGATCTGCATCAGCCCGAACTTGGTGAGCGGCAGCACCGTATGCTTGGCCTTGTCGGTGGACATCAGCTTGACCATCTCGTCGAAGAGCGCCTGTTTGTTCTGCGCCTTGTGCAGGTCGATGAAATCGATGATGACAATGCCCCCCAAATCGCGCAGGCGCAGCTGGCGGGCGATCTCCTTCGCGGCCGCCAGGTTGACGTCCATGGCGGTCTGCTCCTGGTTGTCCTCGGCCTTGGTGCGGTTGCCCGAATTGACGTCGATGACGTTCATCGCCTCGGTGTGTTCGATGATCAAGTAGGCGCCGCGGCGCAGCGAGACGTACTTGGCGAAGAGCGACTTGATCTGCTTCGAGATGTCGAAGTTGTCGAAGATAGGGACGTTGCCCCGGTAAAGCTTGACGATCTTCTCCTTCTCGGGCTCGATCAGGCGGATGTAATTGCGGATGTCGTTGTACATCGCCTCGTCGTCGACGGCGATCTGCGAAAACGAGCCGTTGAGCGAATCGCGGATGATCGTATTGGCGCGGTTCATCTCGCTCATCAGCTGCGCGGGCGGCGTACTCTTCTTGATCGCGGCGCAGGTCTTGCGCCAGCGGTCGATCTGCGACTGGATGTCGTGCTCGATGTCCTCGTCCTTGGCCTCCATGGCCGCCGTGCGGATGATGACCCCGAAATTCTTGGGGAGCACCGCAGCCGCGATGCGCTTCAGGCGTTTCTTCTCGTCCGCCGAGCGGATCTTCTGCGAAAGGAACACCTTGGACGAAAAGGGCACCAGCACGACGTTGCGGCCGGCCAGCGAAATGTCGGAGGTCAGGCGCGGCCCCTTGGTCGAAATGGCCTCCTTGGCGATCTGCACCATGATGTTCTGCCCGACCTGAAGATAGTCGCCGATCTTGCCCGTCTTTTCGACGGGCGGCTCGAGCTTCATGCCCTCGACGCGCATTCCCCGCTTGCCGGGCTGCTGCGAAGCGACCAGCTTCTGCAACGAGGGAAACTGGCTTCCCAGGTCGAGGTAGTGGATAAAAGCGTCCTTTTCGTGCCCGATGTTTACGAAGGCTGCATTGAGCCCGGGCATTATCTTGCGTACTTTCCCGAGGTAGATATCTCCTACGGAAAAACCCGTCTGGCACTGCTCCTTGTTGAGTTCGACAAGCACCTTGTCCTCACACAGCGCAATGGAGATTTCTGTCGGGTTGACGTTAACGATTAATTCTCTGTTCATCTATATCGTGTGTCGCACCCCGGAAACGGGGTTGCGGAATACTGAAACCGGTTAGGCCGCATTTTGGTCTGAAGTGGCGGCGAACTCCAAAGGAAAATATTGTCCGGGCCATCGGCCGGCAACATGGCGGGTAAGGAAATACCCTGGTTTATTTCGGCGGCACTGTGTCGCAATGCCCCTGCGGGGGGGGGCTCATAACTTGCGTTGCAAGAGGGCCTGACGTCCGCAAACGGCGATCCGGGAACCTGCATTCCCCCCGGGGATACGGGCCCCGGCCGCAAAAAACCGCAGAAAATAGGTAAAGCTAAAAGAACCCGGGGCTCCTTTAGCTTTATCTATCGTTTAGCACTAAGGTGCTACCCTACTTTTTCTTGTGGCGGTTCTTGCGCAGACGTTTTTTACGCTTGTGGGTAGCCATCTTGTGACGCTTATGCTTCTTTCCGTTTGGCATAGTCCTTAAATTTTAGAGGTTCTTTATTTATTGAATTATTTCACCTTCGCAGCGAAGCTCTTGGCGGGCTTGAAAGCGGGGATGTTATGTTCCGGAATGGTGATGGTCGTGTTCTTCGAGATGTTGCGTGCGACTTTCTTTGCACGTTTCTTCACGATGAAGCTGCCGAAGCCGCGGAGATACACGTTGTTCTTGTTGGTCAGAGAGGTCTTGATGCTATCCATGAAAGCTTCGACGATTGCCTGAACCTGCACCTTCTCAACGCCGGTGCTCTTAGCGATTTCGCTTACGATATCTGCCTTTGTCATAGTTTATATAGTATTAAATTATTAAGTTCGTGTGAAGACATTCGGACTGCAAATATACGCTTTATTTACATTTTAGCCAATAAACCGCAACTTTTTTTCATTATTTTTCCGGCAGTCCCCTACCAGCCACTAGAACAAGAGGATAACAAATATCGGGCAAAACTCGGCGGAAAATTAAAATATTATGTGCCAGGCAATTATATCCGGACGGCACACCGGAGCGAGCCGCACGGAATAATCGCTCATAATCAATACATTAGCCACAAACCCGCCGAAACGGGAGGAGCCTTTTCCGGGCATCATTGCGCCCGAAGAGTCCCGGCACGGCCAACCCCCTCCCGGATGCCGGTGCGGCTGCCCGCCCGCGCCCGCCGGCATCCGGCATGCAGCCCTCCACACGGGCAGCAGAGGGGACGGCATCCTCGCCCCGCCCGGGTTCGAGCACCGATTCCCGGGGAAGGGCTCTCCGGCACGCCGCTGCAAGCCGTCCCGGAGGCGATTTACGCCCCGGAACCGCGGATAATATCCCGCCGACCCAATAAACGCCCGGTTTTTGCGTTTGATAATAAAATAACTAATTTTGCGAACTAAAATCCGATAACCGTATGGTCAAAATACTCTGGGTGGACGACGAGGTCGAACTCTTGAAGCCCCACGTCCTGTTCCTCAAACAGAAAGGCTACGAAGTCGACACCTGCAACAACGGCTACGACGCGATCGACATGGCGGCCGAAGGCGCCTACGACCTGATAATCCTCGACGAGATGATGCCCGGCATGACGGGGCTCGAGACCCTCCCCAAGATCAAGGAGGTGCGTCCCACGACGCCCGTCATCATGGTGACCAAGAGCGAGGAGGAGAACATCATGGACAAGGCCGTCGGCTCGAAGATCGCCGACTACCTCATCAAACCCGTCAACCCCAATCAGGTGCTGCTCTCGATCAAGAAGAACGTGCACCAGCAGCAGCTCGTCACCGAGCAGACCACGGCCGACTACCGGTCGGAATTCGGGCGTATCTCCTCGTCGCTGCAGATGGCCGAGACCTTTTCGGACTGGTGCTCGCTCTACCGCAAGCTCACCAACTGGGAGGTCGAGCTTTCGGAATCCACCGACCAGGGCATCAAGGAGGTGCTCACCTACCAGAAGACCGAGGCGAACCAGGAATTCTGCAAGTTCGTACGCCGTAACTACTACAACTGGATCAACAAGCGCTCGGACGACACCCCCGTGATGTCACACACGCTCATGCGCACCAACATCTTCCCGGTGGCGGACGAGAACCCGAAGACCACGCTGCTGCTGATCGACAACTTCCGCTACGACCAGTGGCGGTCGATCTCCTCGCTGTTGCGGGGCTACTACGACGTGGCGCTCGACGATTTCTACTGCGCCATCCTCCCCACGGCGACGCAATACGCCCGCAACGCCGTCTTCGCCGGCCTGATGCCGCTGGCCATCGACAAGCTGATGCCCAACAAATGGCTCAACGACAACGAGGAAGGCGGCAAGAACCAGTACGAGGAGGAGTTCCTCAAGCGGCTGATGGCCCAGAACGGGAAGAACTGGAAATTCTCGTTCGACAAGCTCGTGCGCCCCGAACAGGGCCGCAGGCTGGTCGACAATATACAAAAAGTGTACGACGCCGATTTCTCGGTGATCATCTACAACTTCCTCGACATCCTCTCGCACGCCCGTACCGAGACCGACATCATCCGCGAGCTGACCGAGGACGACGCGGCATTCCGGTCGCTGACGCGCTCGTGGTTCGAGCACTCCGACCTCTACACCATCCTCAAGCTCCTCTCGGAGCGGGGGCACACGGTCGTGATCACCTCCGACCACGGCACCATCCGCGTGGACAACCCCGTCAAGGTGACGGGCGACCGCGAGACCTCGGCCAACCTGCGCTACAAGACGGGACGCAACCTGGCCTACAACTCGCGCGACGTCTACGAGATCCTGAAACCCGAGGACGTACAGCTGCCGTCGAGCAACCTCACGTCGAGCTATATCTTCGCCTACAATTCGGATTTTCTGGTCTACAACAACGATGCGAACCGCCACATCCGCTATTACCGCAACACGTTCCAGCACGGCGGCATCTCGATGGAAGAAATGATCGTGCCTTATATCGTCTTAAAACCCAAGCAGTAATATGAAAACGATCCACATCACCTCGCAGGACGAACTGCCGGACGTCGCCGAGGCGGTCATCGAAGCGCTCGGCCGCCGCACGGTAGTCGCACTGCGCGGAGAAATGGGCGCGGGCAAAACCACGCTGATCCGCGAGATCGCAGCCCAACTGGGCGCCACGGACACCGTAACCAGTCCTACGTTCGCCATCGTGAACCAGTACAAGGGCAAGGGAAACCGCCGTATCCATCATTTCGATTTCTACCGGATCAACGACATCCGCGAAGCCTATGATTTCGGTTACGAAGAGTATTTCTTCTCGGGCGACCTCTGTCTGGTCGAATGGCCCGAAAAGATCGAGCAGCTCCTGCCCGAGAACGTGATGACGGTGCGCATCACCGTCGACAGCGACACGGCACGCACGTTCGAAATCGACTGAAGCCCGGCCAACGCCCCGCGACACTACGACCATGGCAGACGGTTTCCGCATCGCATTCTGCATCGAATGCCATAAATACACCCCTGTCCTGCAGGAGTTGTGCCGGCAGTTGCAGCACCCCGAAGCGGATATTTTCATCCATGTCGATGCGAAATCCGACATCAGGGATTTTGCGCCGCTGCGTCCCCTGGCACGTTTCATCCACCCGCGCAGCAAGGTGTACTGGGGCGAGTACGGCCAGATCGACTGCATGCTCAAACTGCTCCGGGCCACCTGTAACGGCGACTACCGCTACATCGCCATTCTCTCGGGCGACACCCTGCCGTTACGCCCCTGCGGGCAGATACACGATTTCCTCGAAGCGTGCTACCCGCGGCAGTTCGCGGACATGCAGCCCGAACTGCACATCACCGAGCTGACGCAGAAGATGCAGTGGTGCCACTACCCCGACAGGAACGATTGGATCGGGCACCTGCCGGGCTATTTCCGCAAAAGGCTCTACAAACGGCTGCGCCCCGGGGACAACCCCTATTTCAGGACATTGCCGCCGCTCGAAAAGGGTTCCAACTGGATCGTCGTCACCGACCGCTTCCGGGATTTTGTGTTCGATTATCTGCGCACCCACCCCGATTATATCCGCGCATTCAGACACTCGCACTGCGGCGACGAGATCTTTTTCCAGACCCTGATGGGCATTTCCGAATTCGCCGGTGCGAATACGCGCCGTCCCCTCGTCTTCACCCGATGGGTCGGAGAAGGGGCGCCCCATCCGGAAACATTCGGCACCAACGACCTGCCCCGGCTGCTGCAGGCACGGGACACGGCGGCGGAAGTTCCGTACCTCTTCGCCCGCAAGATCGCCGACGACCTGGACATCGCCCGCTACCGGGCGGCCTTCTTTCCCCGGCCGGAATAGCGCCGGTTTTGCGCGTCATGCAAAAAAACGCTATCTTTGCAGCGCCCGAAACCGCATCCGATTTCTGAAACACATTTCATACAAGTTTTACACACGCAATGCAAGAATATATCTCCAAGCAACAACAGGTTTTGCGTCCCGCGGAACAGATTTACGCGGTCATCAGCCGTTTCGACAACCTCACGCCCGCCCTTGCCGACAAGGTCGAGGAGTGGCAGGCTACCGAGGACAGTTGTTCGTTCAAGGCCAAAGGCTTCACCGTGAAACTCCGCATGGAGGAGCGCGAGCCGGGCAAATACGTCAAGGTCGTCGGCGACGACGGGGGCGTACCGATGGATTTCGCATTCTGGATCCAGTTGCAGGAAGTCTCCGCCGCGGACACCCGCCTGCGGCTGGTGCTGCGCATCGACCTGAACATGATGATGAAGATGATGATCGGCAACAAGCTGCAGGGGGCGCTGGATCAGATCGCCGAGGGGATCGCCCGGGCGATGAACGCCGCCCCGCAGGTCTGAACGGACGGCAAACAAAGTCCGGCACAGCCCCTGCAAATCGGGCACGGCTCCGCAGACACGATGCCCCGGGGCGATGATTCCGGGCGGAGGAGGGATGTTTGCGGCACAGGCCTGGGAACACGCAGCCAAAGGCGGTATGACGCCGTGCCGCAGGCTCAGGCAAGGATCACGCAAGCATTCGTCGGCGCGACGCGCACACGAAAACCTAATAAACGCACGCGATTATGAAACCGACAAGCTATCTATCAGCCCTTTTCCGGCCTTCGGCGCTTCCCGCCGGAGAGCGCCCGCCGTGCGACTTCAACCTGATCAGCCGCTATTTCTACAACTGCCCGGCGGAGGACGCCAGCCATACGATCGACGCCGAAACCACGGCCGACCTCGACCTCAACGCCGTATTCGAGCGCATCGACCGCACGACCTCGAAAGTCGGGCAGCAATGCCTTTATGCCCGCATACGCACGCTCCGGGGACAGGAGGATGCCGAGGCTTTCGGCCGTAGCACGGACTGTTTCTCCCGCAACGGGGAACTTGCGGCCAGCTGCACCGAATCCCTCTCCCGGCTCACCGACGAGGATGCCTACGGGCTGCAAAACCTGATTTTCGACACACCGGCCAAAGTCCGTTATTTCGCCTGGGTATACCCGCTCACCCTGCTCGCCGTGGCGACGCTGCTCGCCGCCCCGTTCTACCCGCTGTCGCTGCTGCTGTTCATGGCTATCTTCGCCGTGAACCTCTATATCCATTACAGCAACAAGCTCAATGTCTCGCTCTACGGCTCGGCCGTAAAACAACTTTCGCTGGCATTGCGCACAGCCCGGGAACTGGCTGTCGAAGAGGTGCCCGGCACGGAGGAGGCCACCGGACAAATCCGGCAGGTCGCCGAGGTCGAACGCCGCAGCCGCGTGGTCGGGACGCAGGGCGACTCCGCAAACGAGCTGGCCGCCATCGCATGGCTTTTCATCGAACTGGCCAAAATCGCCTTCAATATCGAGGTGATCCTCTTCCAGCGCTTTATCGGCAGCATCACGGCCCGGCGCGATGCGATCCACGGCATGTTCCGCTTCATCGGGGAGACCGATGCCGCACTCTCCGTCGCACGCCTGCGCAGCGAAACCCAGACCTGCCGCCCGCAGTTCGTCGACGGGAAATACCTCATGGCCGAGCAGGTCGTACATCCGCTCATCGACGGCTGCGTGCCCAATACGCTCGTCCTCGACGGCACGGGGCTGCTGCTCACCGGCTCCAACATGTCGGGCAAGACGACCTTCATCCGCACGCTGGTGCTCAACGCCCTGACGGCCGAGACCCTCGACATATGCTTCGCCGGCTCCTATACGGCCCCGTACATGCGGCTGCTGAGCTCGATCCGCATTTCGGACGACATCGCCGAAGGCACGAGCTACTACCTGCAGGAGGTGCTGACCGTCAAACGCTTCCTCGAAGCTTCACAGGATTCCGTCCCCTGCCTGTTCGCCCTCGACGAGTTGTTCAAAGGGACGAACACCACCGAACGTATCGCCGCCGGGAAAGCTGTCCTCGCGCACCTCAACCGCGGCCCGCACATCGTGCTGGTATCGACGCACGACATCGAGCTGGCGGAGTTGCTCGACAGCGACGGCTACGAACTGCACCACTTCCGCGAAGAGGTGGTCGACGGGCGGCTGGTCTTCGACTACCAGCTGCACACGGGGCCGCTGACGACCCGCAACGCAATCCGCATCCTGGAACTGTACGACTATCCGCCCGAACTGATCGCCGAAGCCTATGCGGTGCAGGAACGGCTGCTGAAAAAACCGGAATGACAGCCAAACGACAAGCGGGAGCGCCGGCCTCTAAGGGCCGGCGCTCCCGCTTCAGATTTTCGGTTTCTGGAGCATCCGGATAACCAGCGACGCCCCGTAAATCAGCATTCCGTACATGACCGAGATAAAAAACACCTTGAAACCGCCGGCCAGCAACGTCGGCGAATACCACCCCTCCGGGTCAACGTCGGCGGACAGGAAATCGAAATTTCCCGCAAATACAAGGACACCGCACGGCTGCGGTTCGAGTCCCCTGCGGGCGAATAACGCCCCGCAACCCGCAAACGGGAATTATTGCCAACACATCCGGCAGTGCGGCCATTTCCCCGACAGCATAAAACCCCGATATTTGCATTACTGGAACAATGAGCCGGAGAAGGCCACATGCCACCGGGAAACTTAAAACAGGGAAAGTTATGAAACAATATGATGCCGTCATCATCGGCTTCGGCAAAGCGGGCAAGACCCTCGCCGCCGAACTGGCCGCACACGATTGGAGCGTCGCGATGGTCGAACGCTCGGACAAAATGTACGGGGGAACCTGTATCAACATCGGCTGCATACCGACCAAAGCCCTGATCCACAGTGCCGGGCTCGCAGCCGCAGGGCACACGCTGACCTTCGGGCAGCGGCGGGACTATTACAGGGAGTCCGTCGCTTCGAAAACGGCGCTGGTCGACCTGTTGCGGGACAAGAATTACCATAAACTGGCCGACAACGCCCGCATCGACGTCTACACGGGCGAAGGCAGTTTCGCCTCACCGGAAGCCGTCGCCGTGAAAACCGCCCGGGAGACACAGCAGATCGGCGGCAAATACATCGTCATAAACACCGGCGCCGAGACGGTAATCCCGCCCATCGAAGGCATCGCGCAGAGCAGGCGGGTCTATACCAGCACCTCGATCATGGAGCTCGAAGAGCTGCCGCAGCACCTGGTAATCGTGGGCGGCGGATACATCGGGCTGGAATTCGCCTCGATGTACGCCTCATTCGGATCGAAAGTCACCGTGCTCGAAGGGTTTGCGGAGCTGATCCCGCGCGAAGACCGCGACATTGCGGCCGCCGTGCGGGAGGCGCTGGAAAAAAAGGGCATCGAATTCCGCATGGGCGCACGGGTCGAATCGGTGAGCGACACCGCCGGGGGCGTCAGGGTCGCCGTGGCCGACACACAGGCAGGCGGAAAATACGAAATCGACGGGGACACCGTGCTGCTCGCCACGGGACGCCGCCCCGCCACCGCAAGACTGAACCTCGCGGCCGCCGGGATCGAAACCGACGACCGGGGTGCCGTCAGGGTCGACGCACACCTGCACACGACGGCTCCCCGTGTCTTCGCCGCAGGCGACGTGACGGGCGGGCTGCAATTCACCTATGTTTCGCTGGACGACTTCCGGATCATACGCGACGTGCTGCTGGGCGACGGAGCCCGCACCACGGCCAACCGGGGCCCCGTCCCCTATTCGGTCTTCATCGAACCGACGCTCTCGCATGTGGGCATGCACGAAGAGGAGGCACGCAAGGCCGGGCGCGACATCCGCGTCAACAGGATCGCCGTCACGGCATTCCCGCGTTCGCGGATACTGGGTTCGACGGAGGGTGTGCTCAAAGCCGTCATCGACGCCAAGACCGACGAGATACTGGGATGCACGCTCTTCGGCGCCGAATCGGGCGAAGTCATCAACACCGTCGCCACAGCCATGAAGCACGGCGTCACGGCACACGACCTGAGCAATTCGATCTACACCCATCCGAGCATGAGCGAATCGCTCAACGACCTGTTCGCCTGACGGGAACCGGGATGGGGCTCCGCCGGGCATCGCCGGATAAGTATCAGGGAAAAGATCTGGGGAAGGTCAGGGGAAGGCTCCGAAGAGAAAGCCACGGGGGAGGGCGGGGAAACACACCGGTTACGCCGGCCAGAAAAGACAGCCGGAACACCCCGGCGTCACCGCCACCCTATGATCGCCGCCGCGCTACTTTCCCATCGCCGCCGCCACGCAGCGGATCGTCGGGAAAGCATCCCGCAGGTTGCGGGCGACCTCCGCGGGCGTACACCACGCCGCCCGCTCGATCCCCTCTTCGAGCTGGGGCACAAGCCGGTCACAGGATGCCGTGTGAAGCTCGTACCAGTGGGTGCGTTTCAGCTCCCAGCGTTCGGTCTTGGGGAAATAATAGGCATGCAGCGTATCGCACAGGGGTCGCACCACCCCGGCGCGGACACCCGTCTCCTCCTCGATCTCGCGGGCCGCACACTCCTCGATCCGCTCGCCGCATTCGAGGTGCCCCTTGGGCAAGTCCCAGCGGCCGTTGCGGCGGATCATCAGCCATTGGCCGCAATCGTTGACCACCACGCCGCCCGCCGCCTCTATAAGCGCGAACTCCGCGGCAAAGGCCCCGAACGCCGCCCCGGGATCGGGCGTGACGACAGCCGCCTTGTTGTACGATTCGAGAATTTTCGTTACCTTCGCTCGTGATATGCCGCCGTCCGGTGCGGGCGTCACGGCATACCAGTCCTCGCCAGGGGTCTTCGCAGTGAAAACCACGGCTTTATCTGCAAAATATACGGTATAGTCCATGCTGGCTCGATTTGAACGCGAAAATACGAATAATATAGAAGAAACCCCGACCAAAATGAAAAAATTACTCCTTTTTATGGCTATTGCAGCTGTGGGACTGGGCGCATGCGACGACAGGCGCCCGCAACCACTTACGATCGACAACGCCCTGACGGCCGACGAAATCGCCGCAGGCAGGCTCACCCCCGAGGTGATGTGGAAAATGAGCCGTGCAGGCTCCTCGTCGCTCTCACCCGACGGCAAGACGCTCCTCTATGCGCAGACCGACTACAACATGGCCCAGAACCGCGGCGTGACGACCCTCTGGGTGCAGGATATGGCATCGGGCGCCGTAACGCGGCTCACCGACACGGCCTCGAACAACGCCGCCCCCGAGTGGAGCTCCGACGGGCGGAAAATCTATTTCCTGTCGGATCGCAGCGGCTCGATGCAGGTATGGCGGATGAACGCCGCTGGCGGCGACGCGACCCAGATAACGGGCAGCGGCGGGGGCGAGGGTGTCCCCGACGTCGAAGGATTCGGTGTCAGCCCCGATGAAAAACACATCTGGTGGGTACAGGCCGTGCAGACGGCGCGGCGCAAATCGTCGGACGTATACGAGGACATGGACAAGTCGAAGGCCCGCATCTATGACGACCTGATGGCCCGCCACTGGGACTACTGGGACGAAGGCTCCTACCGCCATATCTTCATCGGCGAACTGGGCAAGGGCCTCGTGACGGGAGGCACGGACATCATGCCCGATGCACAGTGGGACGCCCCGCTGGCGCCCTATTTCGACATGGCCGAAATCGCCTGGAACAACGCAGGCACGATGCTGGCCTATACCTGCAAGCCGCTCACCGGCACCGAATACGCCGTTTCGACCGACTCGGACATCTTCGTCTATGTGCTCGAAAGCGGCGTGACGCAGAACATCTGCAAGCCGGTCAATGTCAATACCGGAGAGCCCGTCGCAAGCGACAAGGCCGTCATGGCCGGTTACGACAAATACCCCGTATGGTCGCCCGACGACACGAAAATCGCCTTCCTTTCACAGCGTCGCGCAGGCAACGAGTCGGACAAGGCACGCCTGTTCCTCTACGACTGCCGGACGGGTGAGATGCAGGATCTGACGGAGGATTTCGACTACAACGCCATGAACGTCGTCTGGGAGGGCAACGACCGCATCTGGTTCATCGCGCCGATCGAGGCGACGCACCAGCTCTGCCGCATCTCCCCCTCGGTAGGCGAGGTCGAGGTGGTAACCCGCGGCGACCACGACATCAACGCCTTCTCGATGGCCGGCGATAGGATCGTCGCCGAAATGTGCACGATCTCGATGGCCACCGAGTTCTTCGGCGTCGACCCCGCCGACGGCACGCTGACGCAGCTTTCGGCCATCAACAAACCGATTTACGACAACATCAGGATGGGCGAGGTGCAGAAACGCTGGGTCAAGACCACCGACGGCAAGCAGATGCTGACGTGGGTGATCCTGCCGCCCGATTTCAACCCGGACAAGAAGTACCCCATCCTGCTTTACTGCCAGGGCGGCCCGCAAAGCGTCGTGTCGCAGTTCTGGAGCTACCGCTGGAATTTCCAGCTGATGGCCGCGCAGGGCTACGTCGTCGTGGCGCCCAACCGCCGCGGCCTGCCCTCGTTCGGGCAGGAGTGGCTCGACCAGATATCGGGCGACTACGCGGGGCAGAACATCCGCGACTACCTCTCGGCCATCGACGACGTGGCCGGGGAGCCGTGGGCCGACGAAACCCGCATGGGCTGCGTCGGGGCATCGTACGGCGGTTACTCGGTATTCTTCCTGGCCGGCTGCCACGAAAAGCGTTTCAAGGCGTTCATCGCCCACTGCGGCATCTTCAACTTCGAGTCGATGTACGGTGAGACCGAAGAGCTGTTCTTCATCAACAACGACTACGGAGGCCCCTACTGGGATCGGTCGAACCAGGTCGCACAGCGCTCCTACGCCAATTCGCCGCACAAATTCGTCGGCAAATGGGACACGCCGATCCTGATCTTCACGGGCGAGTACGATTTCCGCATCCCCTACACGCAGTCGCTCGAAGCCTTCACGGCAGCCCGCGTGCGCGGCATCCCGGCGCGGCTGGTGGAATTCGAAAACGAGGCGCACCAGGTCTTCAGACCCCAGAACTCGCTCGTCTGGAACCGCGAATTCTTCGGCTGGCTCGACAAATACGTGAAATAACAGACAGGGGCACCCTCGTCACAAGGCCATCCGGATTTCCCGGATGGCCTTTTTTGTCCACCGTACATACTTTTACGTTTTTCATCTTATCATTTCAGTCCGGCCGCCATCCCTCAAATCGACTGATTCATTGGAAAAATCCTCCGGTTCATTGAATTTATTTTCATTTACGGCTACGCGAATCTACTTTTGTTACGTAACTTTAAACTATTGCATATCATGGGAATTGAATTAGCCAAACAAGGGGGGGGGAAGTACTCTGTCCCTACCATCGAAGTAATCGAGATTACGACTGAAAAGGGGTTTGCCACATCAAATCCAAGCGGGCCTGTTAGTCCGATGTCCTATGACGACAGCTTCATGAGCGAATCCGACGAAGCCTAACACCGCAGCGCCATGAAAAAAATTCTTAAACCGCTCTTCTGTGCAGCCGCCCTCGTATCGCTGGCCGGCTGCAACAAGTTCGACGAGGCGAATGCCACTCCGGAAACCAGCAACGGTTCGCTTATTAAAGTCTATGCCAATGTCGCCGAAAACGACGGCACCCGCGCCAACATCAATGTCGGCGAAAGCGTCTTCACGGCCGAATGGGAAGCCGGCGACGCCCTGGGCATCCTGCCGGTCAAAACCGGCGGCACGGCACCCGCCACAGCCGCTAAGTTCGACTACAACACCGCCTCGGCCGCATTCGAAGGTTCGCTCAACGATTTCGTAGCGGGCGGCGGCAATTACTATGCGTTCTTCCCCCACGCGCAGGTCACAGGTACCACGGCCAACCTCCCGTTCGGGAACCTGCGTACGCAGACGGGCAACGATTTCAACAGCGCCTACGACGCGCTGGTCGCTACTCCCCAGGCATACGGCGCAGCCGACGAGGCGGGCAAAGTGGACGGCAACCCCGTAGCTTTCACGCTGCACCGCCTCACGTCGATCCTCGATTTCTCCATCGCCACGCAGGCCGACAAGGTGAAATACCTGCTGCTGACCGCCGGCGGGGAAACCCAAAAGCTTTCGGCCTCGAGCCTCGATTTCGCCCTCGAGAACGGAGGTGCCGAAACGGCTGCCACCCTCAGCACAACCGACCAGTCGAACGTCATCGCACTGCAATACACGCCCGATGGGGCGAGCGCCGACAAGGTCGAAGCCTTCTTCAACGTCCCGGCCGACCTCTACCCCACGCTGACGCTCGACGTAATCGGCTCCGACAACCAGATGGCTACGGTCACGGTCAACCGCACCGAAGCCTTCAAAGCCGGAACGCTCTATACGAAAGCGGTCTCCGACCTGCAGTTCGCCCCCATCGACGCCCCGTCGCTCGTATGGCCGGGGGAAGACGGAAAGGAAATCGGCGATGTACATGACCTGACTACCGATGAAAGCGGAACGAGCCTCAATTATTCTGCGGCCGTCGACATCGTGGTTCCGGGCGGTATCGCCGGACTGAAAGTCGATATCGAATCACCGGCCCTGAATGCGATAGGTATTACGACACTGAATATTTTCAACGAAACAGCAATCCCCGGCTTAGGTATTTCATACGAAGATCTGGGATTGAGTTGCGGTGCGCAAGTCCAATATCAAAAAACTTGCGTATTCAATATCACCAACCTCGTTCCGATGATTCTCGTACTCGAACAGATGGGTATCGACGCCAGTTTGATTTATTGTCAACATACGTTCAACGTCACGGTCACCGACCTTGCCGGCCAATCCACGACCCAACCGCTGATTTTCGATGCATCCAAAGTCACTTTGGCATCCGCAGACCTTTGGGCCAACACGGCAACACTCGCCCTAAAGAGCATTCCCTCCAATGCAACGTCTGTCAGCGTACAGTACAAAAAATCGACAGAAACGACTTGGCAGGATGCAACAGTCAGCAATGACAAAACAATGGCAACAATTGCCCCTGAATGGAGTGAAGCCAGCCCTTACCAAATTAATCCCGACAAAGGCGTATTTGCAGCGACTACTTACGATTACAAATTAGACATCGACGGCACTGAATTCACCGGACAATTTACTACTGCCCCGGGAATGACTATCGCCAATGGAAATATGGACACTTGGTATTTCGAAGATGCTTGGTATCCCCATTCGGATGCAACTACAGGCAATCTTTGGGCAACAGGCAATCCGGGAACAAAATTGATTAAAGATAACAGCACAAAAAATCCGGTTAATTTAACTACCCCTGTTGAACACGAATCCAAACAAGCTGCATATTTAAAATCGCAATTAATTGAAGGAAAAGTACTCGGTTTTGTCTCTGTAACAAAATTTGGTGCTGGAAACTTATTTGTAGGAGATTTCGGAGAGATAGTATACTCTCCTCAAGGTGCAAAAGTTAAATTCGGAAAAGAATACGAATTTACAGCCCGGCCAACCGGCCTTAAACTGAAATACAAAAACACAGTCGGGAATATCAATTATATCGGCAGTAAAACCGGCGTTTCAGAATCAGACATTGATAAAGCCCGCATTTTCGTCTGCTTGTGCAACTGGTCAGGGCAGCACACCGTCGATACGACCAAAGAAGCGACCTATTTCGACCCGACTGACCCAAACAAGCAGGCCAGCGAAGGAGAGGTCATCGGTTACGGCGACCTGCAAATCGGCGAAACCCATACAGACTGGACTGAAGTTACGATTCCGATTGTCTACAATGATAAGATAAATAAACCTGGATACAATAAAAAATCTTATCTGGTCATCTCTTGCGCAGCCAGCATTTACGGGGATTATCTCTGTGGAAGCACGAGCAACGATTTGACTGTCGACGATTTCGAGTGGGTATACTAATTTCCCATCAATAACAACCCGAAGGCCGCCAAAGGCCTTTATCCCCGACCTCCCTGCGATTGCAGGGAGGTTTTTTCTTGCGGGGAGGGACTGCCACGGCAGGCCGTCGCGCAACCGACGGACAAGCGACACAGCCGGCCATCGGGTGCATCGAGTGTTGTGAAAGGCGAAAACGAGATACGGGCATGCTCGCCGGACAGGGTGTTCGTGATGAAAAACCGCACGTTCGTTGAATTTATTTCCAAGATACGCGCCGCATGGCTATTTTTGCACATTGCCAATAAAAAACTCGTACCCATGCGCATAAAATCCCGGACATCCGGCCTCATGCAAACGCCTCGGGAGATTTCACATACCGGTAATCCGACCGGCGGCACAACGGCATATCCCGCCGTACTCCCGGCAGCGCACGAGGCAACCGAGAATTCCGATAACATCTTTTACCGAACGATCCGGACTGTTATGAAAAAACAACTTATATGTCTATTGGCATCGGCGTGCCTGCTGGCCGCCGGATGCTCCACGGAAAACAAGACGGACGAGACGGGGTACGGCACCCTGGCCATCAATTGCACGGCCGACACGTCGATCGACATGGCTTCGGCCGAGGCTTCAGGCACGCCCGAAGCACCTGCAGCCGGGGCTTTCTCGCTCACGGTAACGGGCGAAACGGGCACACAGAAATGGGATACGCTCACCGAGTTCGAGCAGAGCCAAACCGTCTTCCGGATGGGCGCCTACACCGTCGCGATCGCCCACGGCGACCCCGATGCGGAAGGAGCCGGCAAACCTTACTATTATGCCGAACAAAAGATCGAAGTGCTGCCCCGGCGCACGGTAAATGCAGATCTGACCGCCACGGTGGCCAATTCGCAGGTGGTAATCCGCGCCACGGAGCAGTTCCTCGCCTATTTCCACGACGCCAGGTTCACCGTGACGACGGCCTCGGGCAATGAATTCGCCTTCACGCCCGGCAGCGACCCTGCCGACGAACCGGTGTTCGTCAAGGGCGGCACGCGGCTCACGGTGACCGGCACGGCACGCCGCCAAAGCCCGACGGGCACGGGGGAAGGCCCCGAGGTGACTTTCTCCGCCCAGACGCTCGACGCCACGACGCCGCGCACCTGCCACATCATCACCTACGATGCAAAAAACGCGGGCAGCGCCACGCTGACCATCACACTCGGCGACAGTTACACTGATACCCGGACGCTCGACTGCGAGGTCAACGAGGGAGCCATCGACGATACCGAAAAGAAATAAAAACAGGGAAAGATATGAAAACATTTACCAAATTTCTCACGATGTTAGCGGTTGCGGCACTCTTCGCAACCGGCTGTGTAAACGAAGAGCCCCCGTACAAGGAGGATCCGAACCCCGAGCCCGCCGGGATGACCGGCTATCTGTCGATCGGCAACCTCTCGATGACGGTCGTCTACGACGAAACCGAAATCCGTCCCGACGACACGTCGGACGAGACGCAGGCCGCACGCATCGCATCCGGGACGCGCGCCACGGCTCCCGACGTGGACAGCTTTATCGTGGAGATCCTCGACGCCGACAACGCGCAGGTACTCGAAATGACCTATGCCGAGCTGAAGGAGCAGCTCAAGACGCCGATGGAACTGAAGGTGGGCGTCTACCGCATGGAAGTCCGTTCGGAAGACACGATGCCCGGCGCGGACTGGGAACACCCCGTCTACGGTGCGACGAGCGACTTTACGATCACCAAGGCACAGACGACCTCGCCCGAAGAGGTGGTCTGCACCCTGCAGAACATCAAGGTCTCGGTGGAATATTCGCCCGAGCTGGCCGATATGCTGGCCGACACCAGCAAGGCCACCGTATCGCTGGGCGATACCAGCCTGGATTTCTCCAAAACCGAAACCCGGGCGGCCTATTTCAAACCGCTGGCACTGGAAAACACCCTGGACTTCGTATTCGACGGCACTTTCGCCGACACCGATGTCCCCGCTAAATTCAGCAAGCAGATCACCGGGGTCAAGGCCGGGCAATGGCGCAAGGTTTCGGTCGTAATCGGCTACGCCGACAAGGGCAACATCCTCTTCTCGGTCAAAGTCGACAACAGCATCCTCCAGGACAACAAGTTCGTCGTCGACGGTACGGAAAACCTCGGGGAAGAGCTCCTCGAAGACCCCAACGCCCCGGCGCTCACCTGGCCCGGGCACGACATGACACAGCCCTTCACGCTAACCGACGCCATGTTCGACGCGGAAGGGAACTGCATCGAACCGTTCGCATTCGACCTCTCCTCGCCCAACGGCATCGAATCGCTGCAAGTGACCGTCGGCTCCACCAACAGCCAGTTCCTGGCGTCGATGTCCGCCATCCAGTTGCCCCAAACATTTGACCTCTGCGCCCTCGACGCATCTTCGGCGGCAGGGATTATCCTCAAGGGCTTCGGCTACCCCGTAGGCAGCGAACTCAAAGGACAGACGGCCAAGAGTTTCAACATCGCAGGGCAGATCAGGGCGCTCTATGAATTCGACGGTACGCACACCTTCGCCTTCACGATGACCGACGCCAAAGGCTCCATAACCGGCACCACGCTTACGCTCGTCGTCGACAAAAGTTCGGGGGAGACGGGCCCCCGGATCACGTGGCGCGGCTACGACATCGACCAGCAATACGAAGTGCAGAAGGACATGGTGATCGACATCGACATCGAGGCCGACAAAGGCATCAAGTCGTTCTTCGTGACGATCGACTCCGAAACGCTGAGACCGCTGTTGCCGGTGATCAACCTGCCGGAGAAATTCGACATCTGCGACATCCCCGACGAACTGGTCGAAGTCCTGCACGGCGAATTCGGGTTCCCGATCAACGAGCAGGTAAAGAACCAGACGTCGGTGACCTTCTCGATCACCAAATTCGTCGAGATACTGCTGGAAATCCCGGGCGAGCATAATTTTGTCCTCGACGTGACGGACAACGATAATGTACTGACACACAAAACTGTCAAACTCATCGTCCACTAAAGCCGACCTATAATGAAACGATATATCTCATATTTTGCCGTACTGCTCGCGGTGCTCCTCGGCGCGGCCTGCTCGAAAGACGACTCCGTCGCGGGCAGCGACAATCGCACGGGCGTCATGGCGATGACGGTCTCGACCCGGCAGACAGCCGACACCGGCGAATACGACCCGTTGCAGCACCAGACCGTCTACATCTACAACGACGAGGACGGCCTGCTGCGCAAATACACCTCGAAAGAGGCCTGTCCCGAACGGCTGGAACTGTTGGCCGGCACTTATCGCGTAGCGGTCGAAGCCGGAGAGGAAGTCCCCGCCGATTTCACGAAACGGTTATACAAGGGCGAGGAGAAGTTCACCGTCAAACCCGGCGAAACCACAAACGTTACGGTCGTCTGCCAGATCGTGAACACCGTCGTAGAGGTGAAATTCGACGATACGATCGCCGAGAACCTCGCCCCCGGCTATTCCGTATGGATCGCCGGCGGGGAAAAGGTCGACGAGGAAGCCGCCGAAGCGGGCAGCGTCCCGGCGCTCAGGTTCACGGCCGAAGGGACGGGTTACTACACCCTGCCCGCAGGCATGACGTCGCTGGCCTGGCTCTTCCGCGGAACGCATGTCGAGGGTAAGAACGTGGAAATGGAAGATTACATCCCCAATGTCAAAGCCGGCGGCAAGTATACCCTCACGTTCAAATATTCGCCCGATCTGCCCGGTTATATCGACTGCGTGCTGATCAGCGTCGACCCCGATACCGACGACAAGGACGACGAAATCATCTTCAGCCCCGATCCGGCCGTCATCAGCGAAGGGTTCGACATCGCCGAAATCCAGAAATACGTTTCCGGGGAGAAGAAATACCGGATCCTGGCCTTCTCGGAACTGACCCGGTTCACGGTTTCGGTAGGCGACAAGAGCTACGACGCGCTCAACGGCACGACCGAGGGCATCACCCTCGAACCGGTCGACAAATACAACGTCCGGCTGACGCTCTCCGATGCGTTCTTCGCTTCGTGCCAGGCCGGCGACCAGGAGGTGACGTTCCGCATCGAGGACGCCAACGGCGGTTCCTCGGAGGTCGCAACGACCTACCGCCTGGAGGGACTGGTTCCCGTAACGGCGGACGACTACGACCTGTGGGCCAATACGGTCACGCTGCGCGTGGTTTCGTTCACGCCCGGCACCACCGTGCAATTCGGCCTGCGCAGCAGCGGCGGCGAATGGCAGCCGATGGCCGGGACGTCGCAGGGCGACGATTTCATCACGGCGACCTATGCGCCCCAGTGGGAAGAGAAAACCACGGCGGACTGGAGCACTCCGGCCACGGTACTGCCCTATTCGCGTCTCAAAAAGGGCACCGGCATATCGGCAGGCAATACGTACGACTACAAAGCGACGGTCGGCTCGAAGGAACTCAGCGGCCGGTTCACGGCCGCTGAGGGCACACCCATGCCCGACGGAAGCCTGGAATCGTGGAGAAACGCCCAGCAATTCCCGGGTTCCGGCACCAACTATACCTTCTGGGGCAGCGGCTACAACGCGTTCGCCAAGGAACTCTGTACCCGTGACGAGGCGATGCCGGGACGCGTCGGGACATACTGTGCCAAACTGTCCGCGACATATAATACGCTGGCCAAGGTTCCCGCACCGGGCAACCTATTCACGGGAGACTTCGCCATCCAGGTTCTCGGCGGGATGGGCGGCAACGTCTCTTTCGGCAAAAAGTTCGCTTACAACGCCCGCCCGAGAGCCGTCAGGTTCAAATACCACGCTACGATCGGGGAAGTCAACTACAATCTCCACGGCGGGAAAATTCCCGTCGGCGAAATGGACAAGGCCCGGATATTCGTCTGCATCGTGGACTGGACGGCCCAACAGAAAGTATTTGCCGGGACAAAAGCCCCGACGGGCACCTGGGATCCGGAGACACAAACCGAAGCGGCCAACGGCCCCATCATCGGGTATGCCTCCAAATTCATCGAAGAAACGACCCAGGGCGATGAAATGGTAGAAGTTATATTGCCGATAAACTATTACCAGGACACGGCCGCCGCTCCCGATGGGAAGTACAATATCGTCGTATCCTGTTCCACCAGTGCATACGGGGATTACATGGATGCCTGCACCACCAACGTGATGTACGTCGACGATTTCGAATGGGTATATTAACGATTAAACGTAAACGCACGACAATGCGCAAGATAACCACCAGTACGCTCCTGGCACTCCTGCTCCTGGCAGGCACGGCGCCGGAGAGCCGTGCACAACAGACGAACGCCGCGGCGTCCCTCGCCCCGCAGGCCGACAGCACGAGCTGCATGCAGCACGAGGAACGTCCTCAGACCGTCAACGAAATGCGGCGCCAGCGCGGCCTTACCGACAAACACAACCTCTTCGTCCCGCGCGGGCAATGGATCTTCGGAGGGACGGCCTCCTACTCGACCCACTCGAACGATACGTACAGGTTCCTGGTCATCGAGGGCATCGAATCGAAGGGCTACACGTTCAAGGTCAGCCCGATGATCGCCTATGCCTTCCGCGACAACATGGCACTCGGAGGCCGTTTCATCTATTCGCGCTCGCTGCTCAAGCTGGACAAGGCCGACCTCAACTTGGGCGGCGAGGACTCCGACCTGAACTTCGAGCTGAACGACTGCTACTCGCTGCAACAGAGCTATTCGGTGGCCATGATCTGGCGCCAGTACATCCCGCTGGGCCGCAACAAGCGTTTCGCGCTCTTCAACGAGATGCAGCTCTCGGGCGGCGGTACGCAGGCACGCTTTGCCAAGGACTCCCCGGTGAAGGGCACCTACCAGACGGGCTATACCTTCTCGCTGGGCATCTCGCCGGGTATCATCGCCTTCGCCACGAACAACATGGCCGTCGAGGTCAACGTCGGCGTGATGGGCATCAGTTACAGCCACACCAAACAGGTACACAACCAGGTGACGGTCGGCAAGCGCGACGCCAGCATGATGAACTTCAAAGTCAATATCTTCTCGATAGGGCTCGGCATGGCATTCTATCTCTAAACACGGCACGCACATGAAACGAATCATACTTTCCATTTTATCGGTATTCATCACGCTCGGCGCCGCAGCGGAGACGGGACAAGCCCTTCCCGCGGTGCAGCGGGCCGCTACGGCCGCAGTCGAAGAAACCCCCTCCGGCAACGAGGACACCGTGCCCCCGGAAACTTCGGACACCCCCGGAACGAGCACCGAAGCCACGGCGGAAACAGCTTCGGGACTCGCCGCAGAAACGGGCACCGCAGCCGCAGCGGGCACCCTCGGCGCCCCGGCGGCACCCTCGGCGCCGATGCCCGCAGCCATGCCGGCCGAAAAGCACAAGCGTCCCCAGGTGGAGCGTTTCCTGCCCACGCGCCGCCGCATCGACCGCGAGATCAACAAACTCAAATTCGCCTACAAGGGCGAAGTGATGATGGGTCTTACGGCCTCCTACGGTACGGTTTCGAGCGACGACACCGACCTCATGCTCATCTTCGACAACATCGATGCGGATGCCACGATCGCAACGGTAAAACCCTTCGTCGGTTATTTCTACCGCGATAACAACTGTATCGGCATCCGTTTCGGATACAGCCACATGGGCGGCACGCTCGACAACACCTATTTCGATGCGGGCGAGGGCAACGACCTCTCGGGGCAGCTCCCCTACGTCGATCTTTCGAGCGACGAATACTCATTCGGCATTTTCCACCGTTCTTATGCGGGGCTCGACCCCAAAGGACGCTTCGGACTCTTCGCCGAGTTCGAGCTGGCGCTCTCGACGGGACATTCGAGCTTCGCATACGACCCGGATCATAACGAAGGAGGCGCACCCAACCGCACCTACAACGACAAAACGCAGGTAAAGCTGGCGTTCAACCCGGGAGCTGCCGTATACATCTTCCCCAACGTCTGTGCGACGATTTCGTTCGGGCTGGGCGGCATACAGTATACGAGCATCACCCAGAAGGATGCCGACGGCAACAAGATCGGTTCACGCAAGGCTTCGAACATGCGTTTCCGGCTCAATATCGCGGCCATCAACTTCGGTATGACGATACATTTGTGGGACAAGAAAAAGCAGTAAACTATGAAATACCTACGCATACTCTTTTCGGCGGCGGCGCTCCTGCTGGCAGCGTCGTGCATCGAGAACGACCTACCGTATCCCACCATCGAACTCAGCATCCGCAGCATCGAAGGCGAGGGGTTCACGGTGACCGGCATCAGCCTCGTGAACCGTACCGTGACGCTCACGCTGGACGAGAAGACCGATATCCGCAAGGTCACCATCGACAAGGCGGAATTCGATGTCGCCACATCCAACCCGATGATGACCGACAAAGAGAAATTCATCAGCCAGATCAGGACTTCGCAGCCGCTGAGCGGGGAGTTCGACCTGCGGGCGCCGCTCTATGTCACGCTCTCGCTCTACCAGGACTACGAGTGGACGATCGTGGCCGAGCAGCCCATAGCCCGGTCGTTCACCGTCGCCGGGCAGATCGGATCGACACTGATCGACACGCAGGCGTGTACGGCCACGGCCTATGTCGCCGAAGGCACCGACCTGAAGGCCGTCACGGTCACCAGCCTCAAACTGGGGCCTGCCGACATCACCGCCTACTCGCCCACGGCCGAGGAACTTTCCGCCACGGGCTTCGAAACGGTTCGTCTGGTCGACGTCACCTGCCACGGCCGCACGGAGCGGTGGATGCTCCATGTCCAGCCCACCAACGTGAAGATAGGCGTCCGCGACATCGACCTTTGGAACAACACGGCCGTCGTCACCACGATGGTAACGCCGGAAGATTATGCGACCGCCGAAATCCAGTACCGTCTGAAGGGTACCGCCGACTGGCAGACGACGCAAAAGGGCGCACAGGACGAAAGCGGCATCTTTACGAGCACGATCGCACCCGAATGGACAAGCCTCACCAACGATGCGGGCATCCCCGTAAAACGCCTCGTCACGACCAAGGGCGTCTACGCCGGGCAAACGTATGAATTCCGGCTTCTCGTCGGCGGGCAGCAGACCGAAACCGCCGAATACACGACACCCGCGGGTGACACGATCCCCGACGGGAACATGGAAAACCCGGGCTTGTCGTGCTTCACGAGCGAAAATACGAATGCGGAGTTCTGGGCCAGCGGTAACAACACATTTGCGGATAAGCTCTGTAGGCAGGGGACTTTCAACGGAATGGGCGGCAGCTATTGCGCGAAACTGGCCGCGGCAGCCCCTCCCCTCGTCAACATCGCAGCCGGCAACCTGATGTCCGGCATCTTCTACAAAGACGGCCTGTGGACGGGCGTAGTAGAATTCGGACAGCCCTACAACTGGACGGCGCGCCCTTCGGGCATGAAGGTGAAATACCACGCGACACTGGGCACGATCGACGCAAGCAAACATTCCGGGGCCCCGGTCGGCATAGGCGACCCGGACAAAGCCCGCATTTTCGTCGCCATCATCGACTGGAACGCCCGGCACCGGGTCGCTTCGGGCACCAAAGACCCCACGGGCATTTGGGATCCGGCGGAAACCACCCAGACCGCAGAAGGGAAACTCATCGCCTACGGGTCGCTGTTCGTCGACAAGTCGACCGAAGGCGAGCAAATGGTAGAGGCCACCCTGCCGCTCAACTTCTACGACCCGGCTGCGGGACGCCCCACCGGCAAGTACAGCATCATCATCTCCTGCTCCACGAGTGCCTACGGCGATTACATGGTGGGCTGCACGACGAATGTAATGTACGTCGACGATTTCCAGTGGGTCTATTGACCCGGCGCCGGACAAGTCCGCCGGCAACTCAGAAAATATAAAGAGAAAAGGCTGAACCCCTGGGTTCAGCCTTTTTGCTGTAGATTCAGACTTTTCAATCCCTGCCGGAAATTATCTCCGTGCAATCCGGCAGTATTTGTCATAGCGTCCTATCACGTCGTTCACGTAGGCCAGCGTCTGCCGGCTGCCGGTGAAACGTCCGCACTTGACCGCCTCGCTCTCGTAATACTCGGGCTGCGCCTTGAGTTGCAGGTAGCGGGCCACGACCTCCCACGAATTGGGATCCTCGCCGTTGAGCCGTGCCAGGCGCCTCGCATCGTTCACATGGCCGATCCCGCTGTTGTACGAGGCCAGGATAATGCTCATCCGATCCTTCTCGGGAGTCCCCTCGGGAAAACGGAGCGTGTTCATAATCTTCGACATCAGCTTGTTGGCCAACCATATGTTGGTCTCGGGATTGGAGACCTGCTCGGTCGGGACGTCGAACTGGCGTGCCACCGAGGGCATGATCTGCATCAGCCCGCGGGCCCCGCTGCGCGAGGTGATGTCGGGCGTGAACCGCGATTCATGGTAGGCGATGGCGCTCATCAGGCGCCAGTCGTGGCCCTCTTTTTCGCTGATGTTGCGAATGACATTGTCATAGGCCGAGATCACATAGTCGCCCTCACCGAGCAGCGAAGAGCCGAAATCGGCCGCATCATCGTTCAGCAGCATGTCGTCCGTCACGGGTGTGCTGAACTGGGCGTTAAAGCCGTAAAAAGTTGTCAGGATTGTTAAGAACGCAAAAGTTAAAACTGTCTTTTTTAACATAAAATGTTGTTTTGCGGGCAGTTCATACCGCGCAGAACAATACGCTAATCATAGAAACCCCATGAGATACCGATTTTAAACATGCCCGGATTGAGCGGGTAACCCGCCGCGGAGAAATACTCTCCGTTTCCGAACAGTCCCTTGTTCACATGCTGATATTTGAGAAATATCCGCATTCTCTTCCACTTTCCCATGACGAAGGCGTCCATGTAGGGGTAATTGCCTACTTCGACGTCCCGTTGGTTGTAATAGGCCGACAGCGCGGGGTTGTAACTGGGCGCATAATAACGCGTGTTATAGCGTCCGTCCAAACCGATCTGAAGGCGTAATACGTTGCGCACGACCCAGAACTCGTAATAATACGAAAGGAACGCGCTCAAAAGCGGAACGGGTGCAACTTCTTGATTCGTACTCCACTGCAACAATACCCTGTTGTCCAAATGAAGTCCGCCTAAGCGGAAATCTTTGCGAGCGTACACACTCGTGAGGCTTACGTTATCACTGCTTTGGGCGATCTGGCTCTCCTTGTCGTAAAAGATCTTGTTGCCGACCACACCTTGCCATGCCCCCGCTTCAAACGCATAATCGGGGACTGAAAACTTCACCTCGAACCGAGTTTCATTCTCCTTATTCAAAGGAGTGGACCACACGTAGTGGTTCGAGAACAGATTCTCCTGCCAGTAGTTGGGCGAACGCCGATCCATCGTGAACCGGCCTTCGAGAATCAGGGGGTGTCCGCGGAGATATCCCGTCAGCGCCAGGTGGGCGCCGATGGTGAGGTCTCCGCCTCTGTATCCCGACGGGTAGAACTTGAGGTTCGCGTCCCAGTCGACATATTTCTTTATCTTTCCTCCGACGGAACCGTATGCGAAATAGCTGGTCTTGTTGACCTTCGTATACTTTCCCGTCTGGTAATCCCTCATTTCGAATTGCGAGTAGGTATGCATGTCGATACCGATGCCTGCATCAATCGTGCCTACCACGCCGTTACGATCCCAAGGCTGTGCCTGCACGAAGAAGCGGTTCGAAATCACACGCTCGTAGATCGAGTCGCGCGTCTGGTCGGGGTTGATATACCAGTTCTGGTAGTAGTCCAGCGTATCGGGCACGAAATTGCCCTGTTCGTCCCGGTGCGCCCTTTCGTCGATATACCGCGCATATTTGTCCGAATAGACCTTGCTCCACGAACTGTACTGGAACGAATGGCCGATATAGACCGCCGACAGGTCGGCGAGCGAAAAGTCGTTCTCCGTCACGCGTTGCAACGGCAGGGCGTAGGACTGCGTGATGAAAAAGGCGTTGTTGCGGTAAGTGTTCTGCGCCTCGGCATCCGACAGCTTCATCGGCACGCCCGAAGGCATCTGGAACGTCGTATCGGCAATAGCCCATGTCCCGACCACGCCGCCGTTCTCCTGCTGTTCGATGTGGTTGTTGTAATAGGCCGCATGCACCGAATAGCGCTTGCCCGTATGGCTGAAGGCGACCGACAGGTTGTGGTTCTTCGTCCGTGACCAGACATATTGTCCGCGCGTTCCCCGTGCCTTGTAGTCGACGTTGAACCCGGTCGTGGGCGAAATATTCTGCGCGTGCATGATATTGAAGTTCTCCTCCCGGAAACGCTTCTGCCCCGACTCGAGGTACGTCATGCGGATGATGGGCTTCTTCGTATTGTAGAACGGAACGTTCTCCATGTCGTACGTATACGCATAGTAGGGGCTCGCAAAACTGAAATCAAAGAACTGCGGCCGCCGGAAATAGTTCATCGGCAGCGATGTCTGCCCGAGGGCGCCCTGCGCGATGTCGCCCACCTCTTCGCGGAAGAAGGGGTAGTCGATGCGCCAGTCGGTGAGCGTCGTGTCGAGCGGGCTTATCTCCACGCGGTTGTAGTCGCGCTTGACGCTCCAGCGAAAATTGTTCAGGGCGCGGATCGAATCGCTGAAAAAATACGATTCGAGCGGCTTGCGGATCCGGCGTTCCTCCTTGGTCGTATCCTGCGGCTGGCCGTCCTGGCCCTCCTCTCCCTCCTCGCCGGTCTGCTCGTAAGGGTTTGTACCGTAAAGGTTCCCCGTCTCCCCGCGCTGCTGGGCACGCTGCAGCGTCCTGGCGTTGAAACCCTGCGAACGGACGATGCCGGGCGCTGTAAGGAACAGACCGAGCAAAGCTGCCAGCAATATTCTATTCGTCAACCTCGACATGGAACGCTAATCCGGGGCAAAATTAATAAAAATTCTTAAAATACACAACTATCCGGCTTGTCCACAGCCTTTTGCCTTCATCGACAACCAGCGTACGACCGAGGTTGCGATGTAGAGGACGATCACGACCGGCACGGCACGAACACCCAGCACGGCCAGCAGGAGCGCCGCCGATACAATAAAAACATAACGCACCCCGTTGCCTTTCCAGGCGAAGTGCTGGAATTTGAAGGCGAACATCCGCACGGGCGAAACGAGCAGCCACGACATCACGGGAATGAGCAGCAGCAACCAGTAACCCAAGTCGAAACCCGTCTTCACCTTAATCCACCCCAAAGATATGAAAAACAGCGCATTGGCAGGAGTAGGAAGGCCGCAGAACTCGGTATGCTGCGTCTCGTCGATATTGAATTTCGCCAGCCGCAGCGCCGAGAAGACCGCCACCGCGAAACAAAGTGCGCTGCCGCCGTAGCGCAGCCATGCCTCGGCATCCGCAGGCAGGGAATTGTTCCACAGGACGAAAAGCACGGCCGACGGGGCGAAGCCGAACGAGACCATGTCGGACAACGAGTCCAGTTGTACGCCGATGGCCGAGGGGCATTTGAGCAGCCGGGCCACGAAACCGTCGGAATAGTCGAAAACACCGGCGGCGATCGTGAGCCAGAAAGCCAGCGCCAGATCGCCGTAAACCAATGCTGAAACCACTGCGAACGAGCCGCAAAGCAGGCTCGAAAGGGTCAGCAGGTTGGGTATGGTGAACAGTTTTATCTTCATCGGGGGTACAAAAATATTATTCCTGCAATAGGCGGCAAAGTTACAAAATATTTTTATCTTTGTCTCACTTAATTCCATATTATAACTTATGGCAAGCAATAAATATTGTGTCATCATGGCCGGCGGCATCGGATCGCGTTTCTGGCCCAAGAGCCGGCAGTCGATGCCAAAACAGTTCCTCGACATCCTCGGAACCGGGAAATCGTTTATCCGCCACACCTACGAGCGCTTTGCAAAAATCGTCCCCGCCGGGAATTTCCTCGTCGTGACGAACCACAAATACAAGGATCTGGTATTGCAGCACATCCCCGAAATCGGGGAGAAACAGGTGCTCTGCGAGCCGATCGGCCGCAATACGGCCCCCTGCATCGCCTATGCGGCCTATACGCTGCTCAGGGAGAACCCCGACGCCGAGATGATCGTCACGCCGTCGGATCACCTGATCCTCAACGAGGACGATTTCCGCACGATCATCGGCGAGTGCCTCGAATTCGCCGACCGGCACGACGCACTGCTGACCGTGGGCATCAAACCCACACGCCCCGATACGGGTTACGGCTACATCCAGGTTTCGGACGACCACACCATCAGCAAAGTCAAGTGCTTCACCGAAAAGCCCGACCTCGAGCTGGCGCAGACCTTCCTCCAGACCGGCGAGTTCTACTGGAATTCGGGGATCTTCATCTGGAAGGTGCAGGCCATCGTCGAGGCCTTCCGCAAATACCTGCCCGAGCACCATGCCATGTTCAGCGGTGTGATGAAGGCGCTGGGCACCGATGCCGAGAAGGCCACCGTGGAGATCGTCTTCTCGGAGTGCCGCGCCATCTCGATCGACTACGGCATCATGGAAAAGGCCGACAACGTCTATGTCCGCTGCGGCGACTTCGGGTGGAGCGACGTCGGCACATGGGGCTCGGTCTACCAGCACGCCCGCAAAGACCGCTACGCCAACGCCGTCCCCGAAGAGGGGTGCTACGTCTACGACACGCGCAGCAGCATCGTCTCGCTGCCCAAGGGCAAGGTAGCGGTCATCAGCGGCCTGAAGGAATACATCGTCGTGGACACCGACGACGTGCTGATGATATGCCCCCGCGCCGAAGAACAGAACATCAAGAAATTCATCGACGAAGTAAAGTTCCATAACGGGGACAAACATATCTGACACCTATGAAACGCATGCCGTTCCATACCACAGCCTTGCTGCGACGATTCGCTGCGGGCTTTTTTTTAGTAGCGGGGATGCTCTCGTGCTCCGCGCCGCAGGCCACCTTCACCAACCCGCTGCGCGACGGCGCCGACCCGTGGATCACCAAATACGACGGGCACTATTACACCTGCTTCAAATCGGGACGCGGCATCGCCGTGACCGAATCGGACGACATGACGCGCTTCGAACGCGAGCGTGTTGTCTGGCAGCCCGCCGACAGCGGGGCGTGGAACAGCTTCAACATCTGGGCGCCCGAGCTACACCGCCTCCGCGGCAAATGGTACATCTACTACGCCGCGGCACCCGTCCCCGGCAGTCCCTTCACAGGACAGCGCACCGGCGTGCTGGAGTGCGACACGCCGCTAGGCGACTACCGCGACTGCGGCATGCTCTATACGGGCGACAACCCCGACGGCAAGACGGACAACATCTGGGCCATCGACATGACGATCTTCGAACACCGGGGAGAGCTCTATGCCGTATGGTCCGGCTGGGAGCGCCAGCGCGATACCGACGCCACCGACCAGCTGCTCTACATCGCCCGCATGGAATCGCCGACCCGGATCGGGCCGCGCATCCTGCTCTCACGACCCGACCAGCCGTGGGAACAGGGCGACCACATCGCCCTGCAGGAAGGCCCGTCAGCACTGCGGCACGGCGACGACCTCTTCATCGTCTACTCCACGCGCGGCTCGTGGTCGCGCCACTACAAGCTCGGGCAGCTGCGCCTGCGCACCCCCGACAGCGACCCGCTGAATCCCGCATCATGGATCAAGAGCGGCCCCGTCTTCACCGGCAACGACCGCATACACGGCGTCGGCCACGCCAGTTTCACCACCTCGCCTGACGGGAACGAATACTGGATCTATTACCACTCGAAAAAAGATACGGTACACAACTGGGGGCGCGACGTACGCCTGCAACGCTTCGACTTCGACGCCGCGGGCAACCCCCGCTTCGGAGAGCCCGCAGAGCCGGGGCCCTACCCCATGCCCTCGGGGACACCCAAACACGCGAACTGACATGTCCGAACTATACGATATTTTCCGGGAACACCCGCACATCTCCACAGACACGCGCAACATCGGGGCTGATTCCATCTTTTTTGCCCTGCGCGGCGCGACGTTCAACGGCAACCACTTCGCGGCGGAGGCGCTGGACAAAGGCGCGGCCTATGCCGTCGTGGACGACCCGGCAGCCGTCACCGACGAGCGTATGGTGCTGGTCGGCGACACGCTCGGGGCGTTGCAGGAGCTGGCACGCGAACACCGCCGCCGGCTGGCGATCCCGATACTCGCCATATCGGGCAGCAACGGCAAGACCACGACCAAGGAACTGGTGAGCCGCGTGCTGGCCGAACGCTTCGAGGTCTACGCCACGCGCGGCAACCTCAACAACCACATCGGCGTGCCGCTCACGCTGCTCGCCATGACCCGCGACACGCAGTTCGGCGTGGTCGAAATGGGAGCCAGCGCCTGCGGCGAGATCGCCCTGCTGGCCTCGATCGCCGAGCCCAACTACGGCATCCTGACCAACATCGGCCGTGCACACCTCGAAGGCTTCGGCGGCCCGGAGGGGGTGCGCCGCGGCAAGGGCGAACTGTTCGACTACCTGGCCGCGAACGGCGGCCGCGCCTTCGTGCCCCGCGAGGACGAGACGCTGACGAACATGGCCGCCGAACGCGACGGGCTGGCCGTGGAATATTACAGCGTCACACTGGCCGACGGCCTCGAAAACCATCTCGAAGGGCATTACAACCGGTTCAACATCGCCGCAGCCGTGGCCGTCGGACGTTATTTCGACGTCGCCGACGAGCGTATCCGCCATGCTGTCGGCAGCTATGTCCCCGACAACAACCGCTCGCAGCGCACCGAGACGGGGCGCAACACGCTCATCGTGGACTGTTACAACGCCAACCCCTCGAGCATGCGGGCATCGGTCGCGAATTTCCTTGCCGAGCCGCCCGGCACACGCACCCGCCGCCTGCTGATCCTGGGCGACATGCTCGAACTGGGCGCCTGGTCGGCGGAGGAGCACGCCGCTGTCATCCGCCTCGCAGCACAGGCTCCGCAGACGGAGGTGATGCTCGTCGGACAGGAATTCGCCAAGGCCCGTGCCGACATGGAGCCGCAACCCGCCCGGATCACGCTCTTCGCCGATCGGGAACACCTCATCGCGGCGCTCCGCACACACCCCGTGGACAACGCGCTGGTGCTGATCAAGGGTTCGCGCGGCATCGGACTGGAAAAAGCGGTCGGGGAGCTGTAGCCCCGCCGCCACGACCCGCCGGGCACCAACCCGGTACAGGCACGATACGCAGGAACAAAACGCCGGTAAACGAACCGGAAGGGCACGCCGCACAGGCAAAAAAACACCGACTGAGAACAACCTGAAACCCATAAGCCATGAAACACCTGCTGACAGCCATCCTCCTGCTGGCCTTCGCGCATACCGCCGCCGGCGAAAGGAACGTCTCGCTCGAATGCGATTTCGGAACGCTTTACGGCACGCTGCTCACCCCCGATGCAGGTACGGAAACCGTGGCCGTCATCATCGCCGGTTCGGGGCCCACTCCGCGCAACGGCAATGTAAACAGCTATCTCTACCTGGCGCAGGCGCTCGAAAAGGCAGGCATCGCCTCGCTGCGCTACGACAAACGCGGCATCGGTGCGAGCCGGTTCACGGAACCGGAAAAAATGGCCGACGCCGTACTGGGGGATTTCATCGGCGACGCCGCGGCATGGGCCGACTACCTCGCCGGCGAAGGTTTCCGCCGCGTCGTACTGATCGGCCACAGCGAAGGGGCGCTGATCGCCTTTTGCGCGGCGCAGCAAACCCCGAAAGTCGCCGCCGTCGTTTCGCTGGCCGGCGCCGGCTACCCGCTCGACGAGATACTCCAGTTGCAATTGGCCTCACAACTCCTGCCCGACAACATGGATCTGCTCTTGCAGGCCAACGCGATCACCGCCGCCCTCAAACGGGGCGAACGGGTCGAATCCTGCCCGCCGCAGCTCGAAGCGCTGTTCCACCCTTCGGTACAGACATTCTGGATCTCCAGCCTGCGCTACGACCCGCGCGAGGAGATCCGCAAGGTGCGGGTTCCGATACTCGTCGTGGGCGGGGACAACGACCTGCAGGTGCCGCCCGACAATGCCGAGGCGCTGGCAAAGGCACAGCCCCGGGCCCGGAAGGCAATCATCGCAGGGATGACCCACCCGCTCAAAAAATGCACGGGACGCATGCGCATCGACCAGACGGGAGCCTACGGCGACAGCACGCTACCGATCGACCCCGACCTCGTGGCCGTCGTTACGCAATTCATCCGGGGGCTCTGATTTTTCCCTGCCGGAAAGACAAAACCGGATTATTTTTTTAATTTTGTATAAACCGATTCCGAACCAAACGACATACCGAACCATGAAACTCCTGATCAGCATCGAATACCGTACCCGCTGGGGCGAACAGCTCGTCATGCGGATCGGCAAACGGCGCATTGCGCTGCAATACGCCGACGGAGGCGTCTGGACAGGCGCCATCGAACGCTATACCCAGAGTGAAGATACCGAATACCGCTATGAAATCGAACGCGACGGCGCGTGCATCCGCAGCGAATGGAGGCCGCACACGCTGCGGCTCCCCGCCCGGGAGGGAGGGGTGCGCACGCTGCGCATCCGCGACCGCTGGCAGGAGATGCCCTCCGACACGCCGTTCTACTCCTCGGCATTCACCCGGGGCATCTTCGGCCGCGGGAAAACCGGCAGTCCGAAGAAGGCTACAGGCAACATCACGCTGCGCGTCGTGCTGCCCACCCTGCGGCCGGACGAAACGCTCGCCGTCGCCGGCAGCGGCCGTGAGCTGGGCGACTGGAAACGGATCGTCCCGATGGACGACAGCCGCTTCCCGGAATGGGAACTCACGCTGCATACCGCGCACCGGTTCGAATACAAATTCCTGATCGCCGACCGCAAGACCCTCACCCCCATCCTGTGGGAGGAGGGTGCCAACCGCACCTGGGGCGAGCTGCCCGGCGCCGGCGAACACGCCCTCGACGCCGCGGCATCCCCGCGTTTCCCCGAGCGCAGGTGGCGGGGCGCCGGGACGGCGATCCCGGTCTTCTCGCTCCGTACGGAAGAGGATTTCGGCGTCGGCGAGTTCTACGACCTGAAACGGCTCATCGACTGGGCGGCCGCCACCGGGCAGCGCGTCATCCAGGTACTGCCGATCAACGACACCACCATGACCGGCACCTGGGAAGACTCCTACCCCTACAACGCCAATTCGACCTTCGCCCTGCACCCGCAGTTCATCCGGCTGCCCGCCGCGGGCGTCGTGGAGGACGACGAGTACCGCACCCTGCGCAGCGAGCTGAACGCCCTCCCCGAAATAGATTACGAGCGTGTCAACGGGCACAAACTGCGGCTGCTCCGCCGGGCGTTCGAACGCCACGGCGCCCGCACCGCGGCACGCCGCGACTACAAGGCCTTCATCGCCGCCAACAGACACTGGCTCATCCCCTATGCCGCCTTCTGCACGCTGCGCGACGAAACGGGCACGCCCGACTTCACCCGCTGGGGCGGTTTCGCCCGCTATGACCGCAAAGCCGTCGACGCCTATTGCCGCAGCCACAGCCGCGACATCGCATTCCACTGCTATGTCCAATACCACCTGCATACGCAACTGTCCGAGGTCTGCGCCTACGCCCACGACCACGGCATCGTCCTCAAGGGCGACCTGCCCATCGGCATCAGCCGCACGAGCGTCGACGCATGGCTCTACCCGCACCTGTTCCACATGGACTCGCAGGCCGGGGCCCCGCCCGACGCATTCTCGGCCGTCGGCCAGAACTGGGGATTCCCGACCTACAACTGGGAACGCATGGCGCGCGACGGCTACGCCTGGTGGCGGGCACGCATGGCCAAGATGGCCGAATACTTCGACGCCTTCCGCATCGACCACATCCTCGGGTTCTTCCGCATCTGGGAGATTCCCACGCATGCCGTACACGGGTTGCTGGGCTATTTCAACCCCGCCCTGCCCTATTCCGCAGATGAACTGCGCGGCATGGGCTTCGACACGCAGGGCGGACGCTACACCACTCCGGCGCCCGACGAGCACACGCTCGGGGAACTGTTCGGCGACCTGGCCGGCGAAGTCCGCGCCACCTGCATGAAGGAGGGGCGGTTACTGCCCGCCTATGCCACCCAGCGCAAGGTCGCAGCCCGCTTCCCGGGCGACGACGAACGCCAGACCCGGCTGCGGGAAGGGCTCATGGCATTGCTCGACGACGTGCTCTTCATCGAAGACCCGCGCCGCAAGGGCTATTTCCACCCCCGCATCGCCCCCCACTCGACGCATGCCTACCGCGGGCTCGACGGAGAGCGCCGCGCCTCCTTCGACCGGCTCTATACCGACTTCTTCTACCACCGGCACAACCGTTTCTGGCAGGAATCCGCCCTGCGCAAGCTCCCGGTGCTCCTCTCGGCGACCGAGATGCTGACCTGCGGCGAAGACTTGGGCATGATCCCCGACAGCGTCCCCGAGACGATGCGCGAACTGCAAATCCTCTCGCTCGAAATCCAGCGCATGCCCAAGACGCCGGGGGAACTCTTCGCCGACCCGGCGCACTACCCCTATTTCTCGGTCTGCACCACTTCGACGCACGACATGAACCCGCTGCGGGCCTGGTGGGAGGAAGACCGCGAACTCACGGCACGCTTCTACCACGAAGCTCTCGGCATCGGGGGCGACGTCCCCTATTTCTGCGAGCCGTGGATATGCCGGCGCATCCTCGACATGCACCTCAATTCCCCGGCGATGCTCACCATCCTGCCGTTACAGGACTGGCTTTCGACCGACGGGGAGCTGCGCTACCCCGACCCGGCCAAGGAACGCATCAACGTCCCGTCCATCCCCCGCTACCACTGGCGCTACCGGATGCACCTCCCGCTCGAGGAGTTGCTCCGCAAGGAGACCTTCAACGAATCGCTGCACGACATGATCGCCTGCAGCGGGCGCCGCTGACGGGCGTACTGCGGCACCGCCGCTCCCGGCTACAAAAAAGGGGTACTCCGATGGGTACCCCTTTTTATCATGCCGCCGCGACGAAGGCTCAGCCATTCCCCTCCAACCACTTTAGGAAGTCGTCGACCCGCGACCGGCTCACCACCATCTCGAACTCCGGACGCGGTCGTGCCGTGATCTTCAGCCGGTTGCCCAGATATTTCACGATGCTGACGATCGCCGGCATGGCGATCATGCAGCCGCGCGATATGCGGAAAAACCGCCCGGGATCCAGTTCGTCCGAAAGGACGTCGAGCGACTGATCCACAACATAGCGGTTGTTGTCGCTCGTGACAAGGTAGGTATTTTTCTCTTCCGAGTAGAAATAGGCGATGTCGGTGGTTTGTACCGGAACGATCCGGTCGTTGAAACGCACGACATAGCGCTGTTTGTATTCGCGCGGGCTGCGGATTGCGTTCAGCAATACGTCGGGGTCGATACCCCCGCTCCGCACCCGGCAGCGCTCCACGGCACGCCGCAGCGCCGCGGGGTCGATCGGTTTGAGCAGGTAGTCGATGCTGTTGACCTCGAACGCCCGCACGGCGTAATTGTCATATGCGGTGGTCATGATGACCCGCGCCGTCACGTCCGCCTGGCGGAATATCTCGAAGCAATCCCCGTCGGAGAGCTCCACGTCCATGAAAATCACATCGGCACTGTTCCCCGGCGTGCGCAGCCAGAGCACCGTCTCCCTGACCGAGCCGGTCGTCCCGACGATCCGTACGTCGGGAAAATGCTGGGTCAGCGCTCGCGCCAGGTTTGCCTGGGCCATCATTTCGTCTTCTACGATCAGTACGTTCATATTACAGCAACGGTAAGGTGACACAATATTCGGTATCGGTACGGCGTATCCCGATCGGGATGCCCGACAGGTCGAGGTATTGCTGGCGGATGTAGTTCAGCCCCACACGGGTCGAGGTAGTGCCGGACACTTTCAGCTGAAGGTTGTTCGACACCGTCACGGCTCCGGCCCCGGCGACGATGCGGATCACCAGCGGCCGGTCGGCCCCCACCGAGTTATGCTTGATGGCGTTTTCGATCAGCAGCTGCACCGAGCAGGGCAGGACATGGCGGTTCATGGCCTCGTCCGGAATGTCGGTCTCCACGCGAAACCCCTCGGGGAAACGCACCTGCAACAGGTCGACGTACATCCCCACGAAAGCCATCTCCTCGCGCAGGCGCACGAGCGTCTCCTCCTCGTTCTGGAGCATGTAACGGTAGATGCCCGCCAGTTTATGGATGTAGGCGCTGGCCTGCTCCGTGCGCTGCTCGCAGACCAGGCAGTCGAGGATATTGAGCGAGTTGAACAGGAAATGGGGGTTGACCTGCTGTTTGAGTTTCATGTAACGGAACTGCGCCTGGTGCGCCTTGCCGCGCTCGGCACGCAGCACGGCACGTGCGACCAGGGCGTAATCAACCATAAATACGACCGAATAGAGGGTCACCTCGACCAGCAGGGTGACGATCCACAGTTGCAGGAACTCCCGTGCGGAGAACGAGCGGTCGAAGGCGAACGGCAGGTGCAACCCCGTAATGAGCGCCACGCAGGCCGACGTGAACAGCACGAACAGGAGGAACGCCGCGATTTCGGCGATCAGACCGTGCCGGGTTTCACGCCTGCGCGTATGCCGGACATAGATGATATTGACGCACAGCAGGATAATCAGTGCCGCGGAGTTCGAAGCCAGCAAGTCGGCCATGTGGTAAAGGCGGTCTGTGGAGAAGGAAGGCGATGAGAAGAGCTCGACATAGGCCAGCCTCAGCACGAAAATCACCCCCACGGCCAGCAGCAGCAACCCGATGCGGGGCGTCCAGGCCGAGGAGCGGCTCGCCGTGTCGTCGCCGCGGCGGAACAACTTGGTGAACCAGACGATGCTCCAGCCCAGAATCTCGGTGGTGATGAAGGTCGACACGGCATGCACCACGGGCGGGGCGTGCAATAACAGCTCGATCAGCTGCGCACCGCCCGTACCCAGCAGGTAGCCGATCACGTTGACGACGATCACGCTGGCAGCGGTGAACTCCACGTTCAGGCCCCGTTTTAGGCAGATCAGCACGATCAGCACGATCGTCAGCAGCGTCAGCACCAACTCGTCGTTGATCCCCGCCAGATGGCACGAAAGGGCGACCACGGCATGGAGCACGGCGAACAGGTGGATAATTCCGGACACTTTGAGCGATCGCATATAGGCTGACTGAGGCTGTATTAAGTATATACGGGTTTCGTTTATTTATGAATAAAGGTAGTGTTTTTCCGCGTAAATTCCAAATCGTCCCCCTCGGGCTACCGTTCGTCGTAAAAATCCGCCCGTTCATCCGGCTGATCCCTCCGTTCGTCGCCCGGCGGTTCGCCATCCGGATTTTTTTATTAAAATTTGTATAACCTGAAAACCAACCGAAAAACCGAAATGACCAAACCTAAACTCTCATTTTGGCAGATTTGGAACCTCAGCTTCGGCTTCCTCGGCGTGCAGATCGGATATTCGCTCCAGAATTCCAACACGTCGAGCATCTTCAGAATCGCTGGGGGCAGATGTCAGCCACCTGAGCTACTTCTGGCTGGCGGCACCGCTGGCCGGCATGATCGTCCAGCCCATCGTGGGGCTCTTTTCCGACGGCACCTGGACGCGCTGGGGCCGCCGCATCCCCTACATCCTGGGCGGGTCGCTGATCTCGGCGCTGGCGCTGGTGCTCATGCCCAACTGCCCCAAACTGCTCGCCTTCGCCCCGCTCGCCATGGGGGCTTTCATCCTGCTGTTCATGGATTTGTCGTTCAACGTCACGATGCAGCCTTTCCGGGCGCTGGTGGCCGACATGCTCGACGATTCGCAAAAGACGCAGGGCTACGTGGTACAAACCTTCCTGATAAACCTCGGTGCGGTCGTCGGCGCTATCCTGCCGCTCGTCATGACATGGCTCGGCGTGTCGGACGAGGCCGCTCCGGGGCATGTTTCGCCGCACATCGCCTACTCCTACTATGCCGGGGGCGCAATCCTGCTGCTCACGGTGCTCGTCACCTCGTTCAAGACACGGGAATATCCGCCCGGGGAGTTCGCCCGCTACAACAACCTCTCCGAGGAGGACGCCAAACCGGTGAGCTTCGCCGGCCTCATGCGCAACGTCCCCGGCGTGATGGTGCGGCTGGGCGTCACGCAGTTCTTCTCGTGGGCGGCGCTCTTCCTGATGTGGACTTACCTCAAGCCCGCCATCACGGGTGTAGTCACCGACCATGCCACGGGCGAAGTGCTCTCGGCCGGCGCCACGCAGACATGGGTCGGCGTGCTCAACGGCACCTACCCCCTCCCCGCCTGCATCGCCGCCCTGTTCCTCGGGCGCGTCGCCGCGCGCTACGGCAACAAACCCGTCTACGCGGCCTGCCTGCTCGCCGGGGCGCTGGGCTTCGCGGGGTTGTGCCTGCTGCACGACCAGTACGCGCTGATGCTCCCGATGGTGGGGATCGGCATCGCCTGGGCGGGCATCCTCGCCATGCCCTACGCCATCCTGTCGCGCGCGGTCGAACCGCGCCGCATGGGCGTATACATGGGTATCTTCAATTTCACGATCACCGTCCCCCAGATCGTCATCGGACTGACCGGCGGTGCCATCGTCAAGTACTGCTTCGCCTCCGATGCGGCCGACATGCTGGCACTCGCCGGGGTATTCATGCTGCTGGCCGCCGTATCGGTCTTCCTGGTCAAAGAACACAAGGCCCAATGACCTACAATCCATAAAATCAACTTATAAACTAACCAAAATTCTTATGAAACGATTTTTAACTATGTGTGCGGGTATCTTGCTCATATGTCAATTTACCCCTCACGCTGGCGCAAAACGCTGGTTATGAGGTAAAAGGCGTAGTTGTCGACAAGTCCGGGATGCCGATCCTGGGCGCTACCGTCGTCGAAAAGGGCACGACCAACGGTGTCTCGACGGGCATCGACGGCGACTATGCCATCCGCGCCGCGAGCCCCGAGTCGGTCATCGAGGTCAGCTATGTCGGTTACAAGACCGTCAGCCTGGTGGCCAGTTCGTCGCTGCTGGCGCACCTCACGCTCGAAGAGGATGCCATGGGCATCGACGACGTGGTGGTGATCGGCTACGGTACGGTCAAGAAGAACGACATGACCGGTTCGGTCGTGGCGATCAAGGCCGAAGAGTTCAACCGCGGCGCCGTGGTCTCCACACAGGACATGCTCAAGGGTAAGGTTCCGGGCGTGCATATCATCCCCGGCGACGGAGGCCCCGGATCGAGCGCCACCATCCGCGTGCGCGGTGCGGCTTCGCTCAACGCCTCGAACGACCCGCTGATCGTGATCGACGGGGTGCCCATCGCAGTCGACGGCGGCAAGGGTATGGCCAACCCGCTGGAAACGATCAACCCCAACGACATCGAATCCTTCACCGTGCTCAAGGACGCTTCGGCGGCGGCCATCTACGGTTCGCGCGCCTCGAACGGCGTCATCCTCGTCACCACCAAGAAGGGGCGCGGCAACACGCCCCGCGTATCGTACAGCGGCAGCGTGAGCGTCCAGACCAACTCCGACGAGCTGCCCGTGATGTCGCCCGGCGAGTTCCGCACCTACATCGACCAGGTATACCCCGCAGGTACGACCACGGGCGACAAGGTGCAGTCGATGCTCGGCGACAAGAACACCAACTGGCAGGATCTGGTCTTCCGCACCGCCATTTCGCATGACCACAACGTCAGCCTGATCGGCAACATCAACGACCGCATGCCCTACCGCGCATCGGTGGGCTACACCAACCAGCAGGGTACGCTCGAAACGTCGAAATACGAACGCGGGACGCTCGACCTGAGCCTCTCGCCCAACTTCTTCGACAAGCACCTCACGGTCAACCTCAACGCCAAGGGCGTCGTCACGTCGCAGCGCTACGCTTCGGGCGGCGTGGTGGGTTCGGCTGCCTTCTTCAACCCCACGATCGACCCCTACTTCCGCAACGACGACGGCTCGATCGACTACACGACCACCAACGGATACTGGAACTACGGATCGGGCCGCGGCGAGGACTTCACGCCCAACACCCTGCTGGGTGCGGGCCCGCTCTCGCAGCTCTACGACCGCGACAATACGGCGCGTGCCAAGCGTTTCATCGGCAACGCCCAGATCGACTATAAGGTTCACGGCTTCGAAGCGCTGCGTTTCAACCTCAACCTCGGCCTCGACGTATCGAGCGCCAAGACCTACGACGGCGTGAACCCCGGCTCGTTCCAGGCATACACCGACACCGAGGCCCGCGGCTGGGGACAGTATTCGTGGACGACGAACTTCCGCCGCAACCAGCTGCTCGAATTCTACGCCAACTTCAACAAGGAGTGGGGCATCCACCACCTCGACGTGATGGCCGGTTATTCGTGGCAGCATTTCTACAGCTCCGACCACTCGGTATCCTATTTCAACGAGACGCACGAGCAGAAGGGCGAGGATTCGCGCTACCCGTTCAACCGCCAGGAAAACTACCTGCTCTCGTTCTACGGACGCCTGAACTATTCGATCGCCTCGAAATACCTCTTCACCTTCACGCTGCGTGACGACGCCTCATCGCGTTTCTCGAAGGACACCCGCTGGGGCCTCTTCCCTTCGGGCGCCTTTGCGTGGAACATCGCCGAGGAGAATTTCCTGAAGGATTCGCGTGCCGTCTCCGCCCTCAAGCTGCGCGTCGGCGTCGGACAGACCGGCCAGCAGGAGATCGGTTCCAACTACCCCTACCTGGCGCGTTACTACATGTCGACCGACGTCTATAAGACCTATTACATGGGCAGCGCCGGCCACATGTTCTACCTCACGCCGGGCGCCTACGACCCCAACATCAAATGGGAGACCACGACGACCTACAACGTCGGACTCGACTTCGGGTTCCTCGGCGGCCGCATCAACGGTAGCGTCGACTGGTACCTGCGCCAGACGGACGACCTTCTGAACAGCGTCATCACCCCCATGGGCTCGAACTTCGGCAACACGGTGCTCACCAACATCGGCTCGATGGAGAACAAGGGCGTGGAGTTCAACCTGAATTTCATCCCCGTGCAGACCAAGGACTGGAACCTCACGGTCGGCTTCAACGGCACGTTCCAGCACACCGAGTTCACCAAGCTCAACAACACCGACGACCCCGACTACAACATCCAGACGGGAAGCATCACCAAGGGCACGGGTAACCTGCTCCAGATCCACAAGGTAGGCTATGCGCCCTACACTTTCTACTGTTTCCAGCAGGTATACGACCAGGACGGCAATCCGATCCAGAACGCGCTGGTCGACCGTGACAAGGACGGCAAGATCACACAGGCCGACCGTTACGTGACCGACAAGAGCCCCAACCCCGACTTCTTCTACGGCATCAGCCTCAAGCTGAGCTACAAGAACTGGGACTTCGGCTTCAACGGCCACGGTTCGGCGGGCAACTGGGTCTTCAACGACTTCGCCTCGGCCAACTCGACGTCCAACATCGACATCAACGCCGGCAACCTGCCCAACTTCGCACGGCTGGTCAAGAAGACCGGCTTTACGAAGGCCAACAGCGGCGAGCAGTGGTATTCGGACATGTTCCTCGAAAACGCCTCGTTCTTCCGCATGGACGACATCAACCTCGGCTACACGTTCAACAAGATCGGCAACTGGAAGGGTTCGATGCGCGTCGCCTTCGGCGTGCAGAACGTATTCGTCATCACCGATTACAGCGGCGTAGACCCCGAAATACCGGGTGTCAACGGCATCGACGGCTCGATCTGGCCGCGCCCGCGCACCTATTCGCTGCGTCTGAATGTAAACTTCTAAAAACGAACGAACCATGAAAATCGACATAAAACATTTCGCTATGGCGGCGGCAGGTGCAGCGATGCTGCTCACTTCGTGCATCGGAGACCTCGACACCCTGCCCCTCAACCCGTCCGACTCGACCTCGGAGACCGCCTACGGGAAGGACGAGAACGGCTACCTGTCCGGGCTCACCAAACTCTATTTCAACTTCGTCTCGAACGACACCACCGACCTGCAGGTCAGCGACGGCGGCGCCTCGGAGCTCATCCGCGCATTCTGGACGATTCAGGAGGTTACGGCCGACGCCTGCAAATGCGCCTGGGAGAACGATGCCTGGGTACGCGCCATGAATACCGACACGTGGTCCGACGCCGACAACGACGCGACCTATGCCGTCTACGTACGTACGTTGCAGGGCATCGCCTACGTGAACGAATACCTGCGCCAGACCGCCTCGGACAAACTCTCCGACCGCGGCGTGAGCAGCGAACTGGCCGCCAAGATCCAGAGTTTCCGTGCCGAAGCCCGTTTCCTGCGCGCCTATTTCTACTGGATCGCCCTCGACGTGTTTGGCGACGTGCCCTTCACGACCGAGACCTCGCCCTTCGGCGGCGGCGTGAACCCCAAACAGGCCTCGCGCAAGGATGTCTTCGACTACTGCATCTCGGAGCTGACCGACCTGGCTTCGGACGAAAGCGCGATGCCCGCCGCACGCTCGAACTACCCGCGTGCCGACAAGGGTGCGGTCAACGGCCTGCTAGCCCGCATGTACCTCAATGCCGAGGTTTACACCGGCACCCCGATGTGGACGGAGGCCAAATCCGCCTGCGAAGCGATCTTCGGTATGGGCTACTCGCTCTGCCCGGAGTATTCCGACCTCTTCCGCGGCGACAACGGCGAGAACGCCGACGCCCTGAAGGAGATCATCTTCGGCGTGGCATACGACGCCGAGCAGACGCAGTCCTACGGCGGCACGTCGTACCTGACGCTGGCAGCCATCGCCGCCACCGACGTGACGGCCGAACAGAAGATCAACGGCGTGAACAACGGCTGGGCTGGCATCCGCGTACCCTACGAATACGTGCAGAAATATTTCAACGCCCGCAACGCGGACTATACGACGGGCGAATATACGGTCAACGACAAACGCGGCGGAATGTTCTACATTAAAGGCCGCCAGGAGTCGATGAACGATGCGCTCTATGTCTTCCTCAACGGGTGGACTTGCCTCAAGTTCAACAATATCCCCCACAACATGACCAACGACGAATTCCTTGCCACGGCTGCATCGAAGGCATACAGCGACATCGACTTCCCGATGATCCGCCTGGGCGAGATCTACCTGATCTACGCCGAGGCCTGCATGAACCTGGGACAGGCCAACACCGCGCTGCCGAAACTCCAGGAGCTGAGCAACCGCGCCGGGGTATCGGCCCCCTCGTCGGTCACGGCCGACTTCCTGCTCGAGGAGCGTGCCCGCGAGCTGATGTGGGAGGGGCACCGCCGCACCGACCTGATCCGCTACGGCAAGTTCACCACCCCGTCGTTCCTCTGGACATACAAGGGCGGCACCTTCACCGGACAGGGATTCGACGATTACATGAAAATCTTTGCCATCCCTTCGTCGGAGCTCGCTTCCAACCCCGAACTGCACCAGAATCCCGGCTACGGAAACGCAACCGATAAATAACCAACCCTAAAAATCGTACGACTATGAAAATTACACGATATGCGATGATGCTGGCGGCCGCGACGGGGCTCCTCTCCGCCTGCCAGAAGCTCGACGAGGTAAAGGCCTACGACCCCGACAAGGTCGTGGCGCCCGTGCTGCATGCGCTGCCCGGTGAGATCGTCATCACGCCCGACAACATGGGCTCGACGCAGACCTTCACCTGGGACGCCGCCGACTTCGGCGTCCGCACCCAGATCAACTACTCGATCGAGGCCTCGTACAACGACGGTGCGAAGCTGGTGCTCTTCACGGGGATGGACGGCACCTCGTCCGAGCAAACCTATGAAAGCCTCAACAACATCCTTGCGCTGTCCGTGGAAGACGGCGGCCTGGGAGTACCCTCGGGCGAACCTACGGACGTGGATTTCTACATCAGCGCCACGATCGGCACCGACTTCGAAAAATTCTACTCCGCCCCTGTCACCGTCCGTATGACCGTAACCACGGCCGAGCGCACCTACCCCCGGATCTGGGTAATCGGCGACTACTGCGGCTGGAACTTCGACAACGCCCAGGGCCTGTTCTGTTTCTCCGATGACGAGGTCACCTACGAAGCCATCGTAGACTTCGGCGAAAAGGCCGCCAACGGCTTCAAGCTGAGCGGCGAGGCCGGTTGGAACGATGCCTGCAACTGGGGCACCGACGGCGATGCTGCGGCTCCGGAAACGGAAGCCCCGTCGATCACGCTGATCTCCAGCGGCGGTTCCGGAAACATCATGGTCTATTTCAAGCGCTTCTACCGCTTCGTATTCGACCGTTCGACATTGACGTTAAGCAACAAGCTGTCGTTCAACTCGATGGGTATTATCGGCGATGCCACCCCGGGCGGCTGGGACACCGATACAGAGATGAATTTCGACACCAAAAAACAGCGTTTCTGGGTCGACGTCACACTGAGCGCCGGGGAATTCAAATTCCGCGCGGACAACGACTGGGCGATAAACTTCGGCGGCGCGGACGGACGCCTTTCGCAGAACGGCGACAACATCAAGGCCACGGCAGGCAATTACCGCGTATACGCCACCCTGAACAACTCTGCGGAGATCACCTACGAACTCAATGCCGGCGACTACGGCGCGGGCGGCGGCGAAGAACCCGACCCGGGGCCGGAAAAGGCCGACTGGTACATCCACGGCCAGACCGTCGCAACCCCCGACTGGGGCCCGACGGCCATGGAGAGCGCCAGCTCGAACATCGTGGCCTACAAGGCCGCAGGAATCGAGGTAGCCGCCAACTCGGAATTCCTCTTCAAGAGCGGCGACGAGTCGCAGTGGATCGGGGCCGACGCCGCATTCGCCGGCAGCAACCCCTACACCTGCACGATCGGCTCGGCCTTCAAGGTTTCCGCCGACAAGGTCAATGCCGTGATCGCCGAAGCCGGCACGTACGACTACTGGCTGCTGCCCGAGGCGGGACGCGCCTACGTGATGGCCGCAGGCGCCAAGCCCGAGCTGGTCGCCGACACATGGGGACTGGTCGGCAACATCACCGGATGGGGTGACCTGGGCGACTTCTCCATGAGCGAGGAGGGCGCGTACCTCGTTCGCAAAGGCGTAGCCCTGACCACCGCCAGCGAGTTCAAGATCCGCTTCAACAACGCCTGGGACGACTCCAAGAACTACGGCACGGCGTCGGGCGGTGCGGTCGATATCAACAAGGCCGTAGACATCATCACCAGCGGCGGTTCGCAGAACATGAAAGTCCAGCTCGACGGCACCTACGACATCTATTTCGACCTCGCGAATTCGCAGATATACATCATGTCCGAGGGCAAGACCCCGGCAGAGGCCGAATAACGGCCACCCTTTCACGGGACGGCACACAGAGGTTGCCGTCCCGTTTCTGGCCTACCGTCCCTGACCGGACGGCAGGCCCCGAAACGAACTTTAACCGAGATTCCGCTATGAAAAAATTTCTTTTCCTGCTGCTGGCACTCGTACTTTCCGTATCCGTGTCGTGCAGCGACGACAAGACCGGCGATACCGGCGGCAGTATGCTCTCCGTGACCCCCACGGAGATAGAATTCGAAGCCGCAGGCGGCAGCCGGCTGCTCGACCTGCGCACCGATGCGGGCGCGTGGTCGCTGACGCAGAGCGACAATACCGCATGGTGCACACCGGCCCTCACATCGGGCAAAACCTCCACGTCGTTCGCGGTCACGGCGACCGCAAACGAGTCGTCGAAACGCTCCGCGACGCTGACCTTCACCGCCCCGGGTTGCGATCCGGTCGTCGTCACCGTGACACAGGGCGGCGATGCCTCCCAGGATTTCGAGGGCGAAGAGGTCGTCGCCCAGCCCGATGCGTGGGACAACCGCAAACGCGCCGACATAAGCTACCAGCTGCTGGTATACAGCTTCGCCGACGGCAACGGCGACAAGGTGGGCGACCTACGGGGGCTGACCCGGCGGCTCGACTACATCGACGCACTCGGCGCCTCGGCCGTATGGCTCTCGCCGATCCATCCGGCGGCTTCGTACCACGGTTACGACGTGCTCGACTACGAGGCGGTCAACCCCGCCTTCGGGACGGACGCCGACCTGAGGGCATTCATCGACGCGGCCCATGCCCGCGGCATCCGGGTCTACCTGGATTACGTGCTCAACCATACAGGCAAAGACCACCCGTGGTTCAAATCGGCCGCCGCGTCCGAAGGGAGCCCTTACCGTGACCGCTATATCTTCTCCGAAGACCCGCAGGCCGACATCGCAGCCGGACGGATCGACCAGATCGCCACCGAGGGCGCCGCAGGCTACGATGCCGGACAATGGTTCTCGACCGACACGGGGGCGGGTGCCGCCGGGCGCTTCAAGTTCGTACTCGACTGGACAAATGCCGACAGCCCGACGGTGACCGTTACCGAAACGACCGACGCCGCGGATGCGGACAATACGCAGGGCGGCGCGGACGACAAATACCTCTATTTCGGCAACGGCACGAGCAAACGCTTCTACGCCAGGGGCGGCAACAGTTACGAACTGACGCTCGACTTCGATTCCGACTGGGGATTCCTCGTCCGCACCTCGACCACGTCGTGGGCCGCAGGCACCAAATACGGCGCCCCGGACAACCGGACGATCATCCGGTTCGGGGAGCCCTTCACCCTGATGTCGAACCGCTCGGCCGACCCGGCCAACGTGCAGTTCTCGCTGCCGACGATGTACCATTCGCACTTCTGGACGGCGGCATTCGCCGACCTCAACTACGGTAAAGCCGCCGAGGCCGAGCAGTCCGGGGCGTTCAAGGCCGTCGCCGAAGCGGCTGACAAGTGGGTACGCATGGGCGTGGACGGATTCCGCCTCGATGCCGTGAAGCACATCTACCACAACGCCTACAACGACGAGAACCCCACGTTCCTCAAGAAATTCTACGACCGCATGAACGAGAGCTACAAGGCCGCCGGCGGAGAGGGCGATTTCTACATGGTGGGCGAGATGCTCGACGAAGCGGACAAGGCGGCACCCTATTACCGGGGGCTGCCGGCACTGTTCGAATTCACGTTCTGGTACAAGCTCAAATGGGCGCTGCAAAACGGCATCGGATGCTATTTCGTCAAGGACATCCTCGACGTGCAGCCCCTCTACGCACAGTACCGCAGCGATTATATCGAAGCCACGAAACTTTCGAACCACGACGAGGATCGCACGGGCTCCGACCTGGGGCAGTCCGTCGAAAAGATGAAGGTGGCGGCCGCCGTGCTGCTCACGGCGCAGGGCGCACCCTACATTTACCAGGGCGAAGAGCTCGGGTACTGGGGCACCAAATCCAACGGCGACGAATATGTCCGCACCCCGATCCTGTGGGACAAGGCGGGCAACGAACTGGCTTCGGGAAGCCTCTCGGGCAAGATCGACATGCAGATGCTGACCGCAGCAATCTCGGTCGAGGCGCAGGCCGACGACGACGGTTCGCTGCTCAACCTCTACCGCACGTTCGCCCGGCTGCGCAACACCTATCCCGTGCTGGCGCAGGGCAAGATGGTCAAACACCCGGTCTACAACGACGGCAACACCTCGCAGCAATCCATCGCGGCCTGGTACCGCGAGCTGGACGGCGAACGGATGCTCGTCGTGCACAACTTCGGCCAGGAGACACAGATACTGACCCTTACCGACCAACCGGACAAGGCCGTAGGCGTCTCAGGTGAAGTGAAGCTCCAGCGCGGCGACGCTTCGTCGAAACTGCTCATGGGCGCCTGGTCGTCGGTGGTATTCACGCTCTAAACGACACGCGATGAAACGCTTGCCCGCATTACTTCTCGCAATGGTACTGGTTGCCTGCGGCACACGGCCGCAGCAACCGGCCGCCCACCCCGACTGGAGTTACAACTCGGTCGTCTACGAAATGAACGTGCGCCAGTACACCCCCGAAGGGACGCTGACGGCAGCCGCACGCGAACTGCCCCGGCTCAGAGAACTGGGCGTGGACGTCGTCTGGCTGATGCCCGTCTACCCCATCGGCGTCAAGGAGCGCAAGGGAACCCTCGGCTCGTACTACGCCATCTCCGACTACGAAGCCGTCAACCCCGAATTCGGCACGCTGGAGGATTTCGACCGGTTCGTAGCCGACGCCCACAGACTCGGGCTGCGCGTAATCCTGGACTGGGTGGCCAACCACACCTCGCCCGATGCCCGCTGGATCGAGGAGCATCCGGCCGACTGGTATGTGCGCGACTCGCTGGGCAACACCATCGTGCAGTACGACTGGACGGACATCGCCAAGCTCGACTACGGCAACACGGACATGCGTGCCGCAATGGCGGCCGCCATGCGTTTCTGGCTCAACCGCGGCATCGACGGATTCCGCTGCGACATGGCGTGCGAGGTACCCATCGACTTCTGGCAGCAGACGCTGCCCGCACTGCGGAAGGAGTACCCCGGCATCTACCTGCTCGCCGAGGGCGAAGCCCCCGCATTGCACGACGGGGCGTTCGACGCCTCGTATGCGTGGGAACTGCACCACCTGCTGAACGACATCGCACAGGGACGCAAAAGCGCCGCAGACCTGCGTGCCTACGTCGCCAGAGACTCCGCTGCCATGCCGCGCGAGGCGTTCCGCCTGATGTTCACCTCGAACCACGACGAAAACTCGTGGGCCGGGACGGAATTCGAGCGCATGGGTGACGCGGCACGCGTGATGGCGTTGCTGACCTTCACGCTGCCCAACGGGCAGCCGCTCGTCTATACCGGACAGGAGATGGGGTTCGACCACCGCTTCGAGTTCTTCGAGAAAGACCCCGTCCCCGCGTGGGAACATAACGGATTTACGGATTTCTACACCGCACTGATCCGGCTGCGCCACGAGAACCCGGCGCTCGCGGCCGGAGAACGCGGCGGGCAGGCCGCATACCCGCTCGGAGAACGAACACCCGACGGCCTGATGCTGTTTTCCCGCACGGCCGGCGGCAACGAGGTGACAGTCGCTGCGAACCTCAGCGCGGAGGAGGTCGCATTCGACCTGCCGTTCGAGGGCTCGCGCCGCGAGTTCTTCACCGGGAAGGAATACACGGGCGGCACCCGCACCGTGCTTCCCGCATGGCAGTGGCTGGTCTTCGCACAAGACAGGAGATAAGGGTTGCGGACATGCGCCGGGGATGCGCGGAAACAGCGCCGGGAACCCGATAGCACCCGACGGGAATAGACAGTAAACCATCCGAGAAGCACGGGGATGCGCATGAGAAGCACAAGGATGCCCCGGGCGAAACGGGAATCGCTGGAAACCGATTTTTTGCTAACTTTACAAACGACGATATTTTGAACCGATTTTTCATGACACTCGCAGCAGCCGGACTGCTCTCCTGCACAGGGACAGGACAGTCCGCATTCGACCCCGCCTCGGTGGCAGACGCCTCGGGCGAGGTTACCCGCGTCGAACCCCTCTCGTGGTGGACGGGAATGCAGACCCCGCTCCAGTTGCTCGTCAACGGGGCCGGCATCGCGGCATACGACGTCCGCATCGAAGGCGGACAGGGCGTCGGGGTGAAGGCCCGCCACAAGGCCGACAGTCCCAATTACCTATTCGTGGACGTGGAGGTGAAACCCGACGCGGAGCCGGGCACCTACTACCTCGTATTCTCGCAGGGGGAACGGCAGTTCAAGGTTCCCTATGAGATCGCGGTACGCGCCGAAGGCTCGGCCGCACGCAAGAGTTTCACCACGGCCGACATGATCTACCTCCTGATGCCCGACCGCTTCGCCAACGGCGATGCGTCGAACGACTCGACGCCCCACACGCGGGAGCGCGCCGACCGCAGCGCCTTCTTCGGCCGCCACGGGGGCGACCTGCAGGGGATGATCGACCACCTGGATTACATCGCAGGGCTGGGCGCCACGGCCGTATGGCCCACGCCGCTGCTGCTGGACGACGAACCCGAAGGTTCGTACCACGGCTACGCCTGCGGCGACTACTACCGCATAGACCCCCGGTTCGGCTCGAACGAACTGTATAGGGAGTTCGTCGGCAAAGCCCACGAGCACGGGCTGAAGGTGATTATGGACATCGTCACCAACCACTGCGGCACGGGCCACTGGTGGATGAAAGACCTGCCTTTCAGGGACTGGATACACCAGTTCCCCGAATACACCGGGACGAACGTCTGCTTCTCGACGAACATGGATCCCAACGCTTCGCGCTACGACCTCGACCTGCAGGAGAGCGGCTGGTTCGTGCCGTCGATGCCCGACATGAACCTCGACAATCCCTACGTGCTGCAATATTTCAAGCAATGGGCCGTGTGGTGGATCGAGTATGCCGGCCTGGACGGGTTCCGCGTCGACACCTACCCCTACAACGAGAAGGTGCCGATGAGCGAGTGGTGCGCGGCCATACGCAGGGAATACCCCGATTTCAACATCGTGGGCGAATGCTGGACGTCGTCGATCCCGCAACTGGCATACTGGCAGGGCGGCAATCCCAACAAGGACGGCTTCGACTCGCACCTGCCGTCGATCATGGATTTCCCGCTGCAGGAGGCCATCTGCCGGGCGCTGCCCACCGACTCGCTCCGCTGGGGCGAGGGCATGACGCGCGTCTACGACTGCCTGTCGCACGATTTCGTCTACCATGACCTGTCGAAAATGATGATCTTCGTCGCCAACCACGACACCGACCGCATCGGCGACATCGTACGCAGAAACCCCGACCGGCTGAAACTCTCGATGGCGATGCTGGCCACGATGCGCGGCATCCCGCAGATATTCTCGGGCGACGAGATGATGTTCACCTCGAAAGACCTCTCGCAGGGACACGGCGGGCTGCGCGTGGATTTCCCCGGCGGCTGGGTGGGCGACGCGGTGAACCTGTTCGACCCCGCGCAGCGCGATGCCGTACAGGCGGGGCTCTTCGACTACACGCAGCGGCTCTTCCAATGGCGCAAGTCGAAGCCCGTGATCCACAACGGCCGCACGATGCACTTCCTCTCGCGCGACAACACCTACGCCTATTTCCGTTATGACGACACCGACGCGGTATTCGTCTTCATCAACAACTCGCGGGGCAAGAAACAGGTGCCGTGGTCGCACTATGCCGAGATCGCCTCGGGGCTGAGCGACGGGCGCAACGTCCTGACGGGCGAAGCCACGGAGGTGGACGACGCCACCACGGTCGGCCCGCGGCAGGCGCTGATCGTAGAATTCAAACGTAAATAACAAGACCGAACCATGAAGAAAATATTTTTATATATCTGCGCGCTGCTGGCCGGTGCAGCCTGCTCGGCACAGGAGACGCTACTCTCGCCCGACGGCCGCCTCCGCCTGGAGTTCAGCCTGGCGGACGGAGGCCGCCCCACCTATACGCTCGATTACAAGGAGCGCCCCGTGATCCTGCCCAGCGGCATGGGGCTCGAACTGCGCGGCGAAGCCCCGAAGCTGGAATTCGGAGCTGAAATCCGCAAGGGCGAACCGGGGCGCCCGGTATCGCTCTACGACGGGTTCACCCTCGGGCAGGTGGCCCGCAGCGAGTCCGACCAGACATGGCGTCCCGTATGGGGCGAGCAGACCGAGATCCGCGACCGCTATAACGAAATGGCCGTCACGCTGCGGCAGGCCGCGACAGGCCGCGACATGACGATCCGCTTCCGGCTCTACGACGACGGGCTCGGATTCCGCTACGAATTCCCCGAACAGGAGTCGCTGACCTATTTCGTCATCGGCGAGGAGAAAACACAGTTCGCCATGACGGGCGATCACACGGCGTTCTGGATCCCGGGCGACTACGACACGCAGGAGTACGACTACACGGAGTCGAAGCTCTCGCAGATACGGGAGCTGATGCCCGGCGCCATCACGCCCAACTCGTCGCAGACGCCCTTCTCGCCCACGGGCGTACAGACGGCCCTGCAGATGAAGAGCGACGACGGGCTCTACATCAACATCCACGAAGCGGCGCTGGTCGACTATGCGTGCATGCACCTCGACCTGGACGACCGGAATTTCATCTTCACCTCGCACCTTACGCCCGACGCACAGGGATGGAAAGGCTACATGCAGGCGCCCTGCCACACCCCGTGGCGCACGGTGACGGTCTCGGACGACGCCCGCGACATCCTCGCCTCGCATTTGATCCTGAACCTCAACGAGCCGTGCGCTTACACTGACACCTCGTGGATCAAGCCCGTGAAATACATGGGCGTATGGTGGGAAATGATCACCGGCAAGAGCGACTGGGCCTATACGCGCGACGTGCCGTCGGTACAGCTCGGCGTGACGGATTACGCCCGGTGCACGCCCAGCGGCCGCCACGGCGCCGAGAACGAGAACGTGAAGCGGTACATCGACTTCGCGGCGGCACACGGGTTCGACCAGCTGCTCGTCGAAGGCTGGAACGTCGGCTGGGAGGACTGGTTCGGGCACACGAAGGATTACGTCTTCGATTTCGTGACCCCCTACCCCGATTTCGACATCGCCGCGCTGAACGAATATGCGCACGGGAAAGGCATCCGGCTGATGATGCACCACGAAACGTCGGCTTCGGTGCGCAACTACGAACGCCACATGGAAGCGGCCTACCGCCTGATGAACAAATACGGGTACAACTCGGTCAAGAGCGGATACGTGGGCGACATCCTGCCCCGCGGAGAGCACCATTACGGGCAGTGGATGAACAACCACTACCTCTATGCCGTCCGCCGGGCCGCCGACCACAAGATCATGGTCAACGCCCACGAGGCGGTGCGCCCGACGGGCCTCTGCCGCACCTACCCCAACCTGATCGGCAACGAGTCGGCACGCGGCACGGAGTACCAGGCGTTCGGCGGCTCGAAGCCCCACCATGTGACGATCCTGCCCTTCACGCGCCTGCAGGGCGGCCCGATGGACTACACACCCGGCATCTTCGTGATGGACGTCGCGGAGGTCAACCCCGGCAACCACTCGCACGTCAACGCGACGCTCGCCAACCAGCTGGCGTTGTACGTGACGATGTACTCGCCGCTGCAGATGGCGGCAGACCTGCCCGAACACTATGAAAAATACATGGACGCGTTCCAATTCATCAAGGACGTGGCCATCGATTGGGACGAGAGCCGCTACCTGCTGGCCGAGCCGGGCGACTACATCGTCGTGGCGCGCAAGGCCAAAGGCACGGGCGAGTGGTTCGTGGGCGGCGTGACGGACGAGAACCGCCGTACGGTGACGCTCCCGTTCGACTACCTCGCCCCCGGCAAGGAGTATGTGGCGACGCTCTACGCCGATGCCCCCGATGCCGATTACCAGACCAATCCGCAGGCGTATGTCATCCGCACCGGGAAGGTCGGACAACGCACGGAACTCGACGTGGAGATGGCGCGCGGCGGAGGTTTTGCAATCTCCATACGCGAGGCAACCGACGCAGACCGCAAACTCCGCAGGCTGAAATAACGGGAAATGCCGTGCGGACGGCGATCATGCCGGGGGCCCGCACAGCCGACGCCAGCGCAGAACCCGTCCCCCGGCACGGTCGCGGACGGCAGCAGACCGCCCGGCCTCCACTGCCAGCCGGCATGCGGCACTCGGCAATGTCCGGCAACGGAATGCCCGCACAGCCCCCTCAAAAAATCCTTTGCCCCTTGTTCCATAGGAACAGGGGCTTTTTTATGCGTATTTTTAAATTATTTTGCTATTTTTGCCCTCGGTACCACCCAATATTCACGCTCAAAATCAAAACCATGACACTCAACGAATACCAGCAGCACGCACTCGAAACGGCAATCTATCCCGAAAATCGTCGCATCATCTACCCCACGCTCGGGCTTACGGGCGAGGCGGGCGAAGTGGCCGACAAGGTCAAAAAGGTCATCCGCGACGCCCACGAGGAGTTCACGGACGAAAAGCGGCTGGAGATCGTCAAGGAGATCGGCGACGTATTGTGGTACTGCGCGACGCTCGCCCGCGACCTGGGGTACGAACTGGACGACGTGGCGCAGATGAACGTCGACAAACTCCGCTCGCGCATGCAACGCCACATCATCTCGGGCAGCGGCGACAACCGCTAAGGACATGGAAGATTATATCTTACGGGAGATCAACAGGATCGGGGAGCTGATCGCCGCCCTGATGGCCAAAATCGGGCTGATGAGACAATCGGCCTCCCCGGAGCAGATACGGACGACGGCCAAGACGGAGCTGGCCGAGAAACTGGACATCGACATCGACACGTTGCTGGATGAGGCGGATTTCATCGGCCGGCTTACGGACGAATACAGGTTCGGCGACCAGGAACTGGACAAGTTCGCCGAACTGCTCTTCGACATGGTGGCCCCATCGGAGCAGCACGCGGAACGGCTGCGCCTCGCGGCTGCCGTCGGCGCGATATACAGTTATCTCGACACAAAGAAAGCCCCGGCGTCGCTGAACCGCTACTACATTCTCAAAGACCTGGACAAGTACATCAAAGAACCTCAATAAATGGAACAGGAAAAACAACTTACGTCATTGCCCGAGAACGCTTACCGGGAACTCAAACCGGGCGAAGAGTACACGCCCATCATGCCCGCCTCATCGTCGCCCAGGGAGGTGACGCCCTACTCGGTCACGATGGGTATCGTCATGGCCATCGTCTTCTCGGCCGCCGCGGCCTTCCTCGGCCTGAAGGTCGGACAGGTATTCGAAGCGGCGATCCCGATCGCCATCATCGCCGTCGGCATGGGCAACGTAATGGGTAAGAGGAACATGCTGGGACAGAACGTCATCATCCAGTCGATCGGCGCCTCGTCGGGCGTGATCGTCGCGGGTGCCATCTTCACCCTCCCGGCGCTCTACATCCTCGGGCTCGACGCGGCATTTTACCAGGTGTTCCTCTCGTCGCTCTTCGGCGGGCTGCTGGGCATCGTGCTGCTGATCCCGTTCCGCAAATATTTCGTCAAGGAGATGCACGGGAAATACCCCTTCCCCGAGGCTACGGCCACGACCGAGGTGCTGATCTCGGGCGAGAAGGGCGGCAACCAGGCCAAACTGCTGGCCGTGGCAGGTCTCATAGGCGGCCTCTACGACTTCGCGGTAGGTACGTTCGGCATGTGGACGGAGTCGGTATCGACGCGCATCTGTGCGTGGGGACAGGTGGCAGCCGACAAGTTCAAGGTGGTATTCTCGCTCAACACGTCGGCCGCCGTATTAGGCCTGGGCTACATCATCGGATTGAAATACGCCATGATCATCACGGCCGGTTCGTGCCTGGTGTGGTTCCTCGTCGTACCGCTCGTAGGATCGCTGGCCGACACGATCGACCCCGCGGCGCTGGCCTCGCTGCTGGGCGTGACGCGCGCCGACATCCTCGCCGACCCCGCCAGCATCTTCACGGCCGAAAACCTCTTCGCCTTCATCGGCAAACCGCTCGGCATCGGAGGCATCGCCATGGCAGGCATCATCGGCATCGTCAAGCAGTCGAAGATCATCCGCCAGGCCGTAGGGCTGGCCGTATCGGAATTGGGGGGGGGCAACAAAACCGCCCCGGCTGCGGTAGAACGCACGCAGCGCGACCTGACGATGAAGCGGATCCTCACGATCCTGATCGCCACGCTCATCTCGGTCTTCGTATTCTTCCACTTCGGGCTGCTGGACGGCTGGGTACAATCCGTCACGGCCATCCTGATCGTCTTCGTCATCTCGTTCCTCTTCACGACCGTGGCGGCCAACGCCATCGCCATCGTCGGCACGAACCCCGTGTCGGGCATGACGCTGATGACGCTGATCCTCTCGTCGCTGGTATTGGTGAGCGTCGGGCTGAGCGGCACGACGGGCATGACGGCGGCGCTGATCATCGGCGGCGTGGTCTGCACGGCGCTCTCGATGGCCGGAGGGTTCATCACCGACCTGAAGATCGGTTACTGGCTCGGCACGACGCCCCGCAAGCAGGAGGCCTGGAAATTCCTCGGCACGTTCGTTGCTGCGGCGACCGTAGCCGGGGTGATGATCATCCTCAACAAATCGTACGGGTTCGTGGGCGAAGGCGCCCTCGTGGCCCCGCAGGCCAACGCCATGGCCGCCGTGATACAACCCCTGATGACGGGCGGGCAGACCCCGTGGATGCTCTACTTCTGCGGCGCGGCACTGGCGCTGGTGCTGACCTCGATCGGTGTCCCGGCCCTCGCATTCGCGCTGGGCATGTTCATCCCGATGGAGCTGAACGCACCGCTGGTCGTGGGCGGCCTGGTGGCATGGTTCGTATCGAACCGCTCGAAGGACGAGGGGCTCAACAAGGCGCGTTTCGACCGCGGAACGCTCATCGCCTCGGGCTTCATCGCCGGCGGCGCGCTGATGGGCGTGGTGAGCGCCCTCTTGAAATTCGCCGAGGTGGACTGGTTCCTGAGCGGCTGGGCGGCCTCGAACGCCGCCGAGTGGACGGGGCTGGCGATGTACCTCGTACTGATCGGCTATTTCGCATGGCACACGCTCCGGGCAAAAAAAGAGGAATAAACCATAAACAGATATTGTCATGGATTTAAAAGAAAGATTCCTGAAATACGTCTCCTACGACACCCAGTCGTCGGAGGAGAGCACGACGTTCCCTTCGACCGAAAAACAGAAAGTCCTGCTGGCCGCCCTGCGCGACGAAATGGAGGCATTGGGCATGACCGAGGTCTCGATGGATCAGTACGGTTACGTGATGGGCACCGTCCCTGCGACGCCGGGTTGCGAGAATGCCCCGGTGATCGGGTTCATCGCCCATGTGGACACCTCGCCCGACATGAGCGGCAAGGATGTCAAACCCCGCGTCATCGAGGAGTACGACGGCTGCGACATCGCACTGAACGGCCAGCTGACGATGCGGGTCACGGATTTCCCCGAGCTGGAGTTCTTCAAGGGGCACACGCTGATCCATACCGACGGCACGACGCTGCTGGGTGCCGACGACAAGGCGGGCGTGGCGGAAATCATGACCGCCGCCGAGTACCTGCTCGCACACCCGGAGGTGAAACACGGCAAGATACGTATCGGCTTCACGCCCGACGAGGAGGTGGGCCGCGGGGTCGATTTCTTCGACGTCAGGGCCTTCGGCGCCGACTTCGCCTACACGGTCGACGGCGGCATGGAGGGTGAGCTGGAATATGAGAACTTCAACGCCGCAAGCGCCAAAATCGACATTCAGGGACGCAACGTCCACCCGGGATACGCCAAGAACAAGATGGTCAATGCGCTCGACGTGGCGTGCGAACTGCAAGGGCTGCTGCCGGCCGCCGAACGTCCGCAGTACACCGAAGGATACGAAGGGTTCTACCACTGCGTAGGGCTGAACGGCACGGTCGAGAAAGCCTCGGTCAGCTATATCATCCGCGACCACGATGCGGAGAAATTCGAGCAGAAAAAGGTATTCATGTGGGCCTGCGTCGACCTTTTGAAGAAGAAATACGGCGACGGGGTGCTGACTCTGACGCTCAAAGACCAGTATTTCAACATGCGCAAGATGGTCGAGCCGCACCCGCAGGTGATCGACAAGGCGCTCAGGGCCATGGAAATGGCCGGCGTGAACCCGATCGTACGCCCCATACGCGGCGGTACGGACGGCGCACGCCTGTCGTTCATGGGGCTGCCCTGCCCCAACCTCTTCACGGGAGGCATGAACTTCCACGGCAAATTCGAATATTGCTCGCTCACCACGATGCACAAGGCAGAGCAGGTGATCCTGAACCTGGCGCAGTTGTGGGCAAAATAACATAACGTATATATGGATAGCTTCGGTTTTCTGAAAGTGGCGGCGGCCGTGCCGCACGTACGGGTCGGCGACTGCGATTTCAACGCGGAGCGCATGGCCGCTATGGCCGACGAGGCGGCACAGCGGGGCGTGGAGATCGTCGCGTTCCCCGAGTTGGCCCTGACGGCCTACACCTGCGGCGACCTGCTGCTGCAACCCGCACTGCTCGACGCGGCCGACGAGGCGTTAGCAAGGCTGGTACGCGACACGCGCAAGTTGCCGCTGACGATGATCGCGGGGGCCCCGTTGCGCCACGGACAAACGCTCTACAACTGCGCCGTGGTCTTCACGCAGGGGCGCATACTGGGCGTCGTCCCCAAAACCTATATCCCCGACTATACGGAATTCTACGAGAACCGCTGGTTCGCATCGGGCGCAGGCATCTCCGAAGAGACGATCCCCGTTGCGGGGCAGGCTGCGGATTTCGGCACGGGCCTCACGTTCGAGGTCAACGGCACGGAGTTCGGCGTGGAAATCTGCGAAGACCTCTGGACGGCAGTGCCGCCCTCGTCGCACATGGCACTCAGCGGCGCGAAGGTGATCTTCAACCTCTCGGCATCGCCCGAGGCCGTCGGCAAGCACGCCTACCTGCGGCAGCTCATAGCGCAGCAGTCGGCACGCACGATCGGGGGTTATGTCTACTGCTCGGCCGGCTTCGGCGAATCATCGACCGACCTGGTATTCGCCGGGAACGGCATCATCGCCGAAAACGGGAAGATCCTGCGCGAAGCGAAGCGTTTCGTGCTCGAAGAGCAGTTGGTCGTGGCCGACCTCGACATCGAACGGCTGGAATTCGAACGCCTCAGGAACACCTCGTTCCGCGTGAATGAAGGCGCGGCGGAGAACACCGTGATCGAAATGGAAATCCCCGAAGGGCTGCGCGCGGCGGCGCTCGACCGCGATATCGACCCGATGCCGTTCGTGCCGCAGGACGAAGCGCACCGCAGCCAGCGCTGCGAGGAGATCTTCCAGATACAGTCGCACGGGCTGGCCAAGCGGCTGGTACACACGCGCTGCGAGAAGGCCGTGGTCGGCATCTCGGGCGGGCTCGACTCGACGCTGGCGCTGCTCGTGGCGGTACGCACGTTCGACAAGCTGCAACTCGACCGCACGGGAATCATCGGCATCACGATGCCCGGGTTCGGCACCACGGATCGCACTTACAACAATGCGCTGGAACTGATGCGCAGCCTGGGCGTCACCGTGCGCGAAATCCCGATCCGCGACGCCTGCCTGCAACACTTCAGGGACATCGGGCTCGACCCCGAAGACCGCTCGGCGGCCTACGAGAACAGCCAGGCACGCGAACGCACGCAGATACTGATGGACGTCGCCAACATGGAGGGCGGGCTGGTAGTCGGCACGGGCGACCTGAGCGAACTGGCCCTGGGATGGGCGACTTACAACGGCGACCAGATGTCGATGTACGGCGTGAACGCCTCGGTGCCCAAGACGCTGGTGCGCCATCTGGTAAAATGGGTGGCCGACACCGAATCGGATGCGGGGGCCCGCGCCACGCTGCTCGACATCATCGACACGCCGGTCAGCCCGGAATTGCTGCCGGCGGACAAGGACGGCAGGATCAGCCAAAAGACCGAAGACTTGGTAGGCCCTTACGAACTGCACGATTTCTTCCTCTACAACTTCATCCGCGGAGGTTACCGCCCGGCAAAGATCCTGTTCCTGGCCGAACAGGCATTCCGCGGCAGCTACGACCACGCTACGATCCGGAAATGGCTGGAGGTATTCTTCCGCCGCTTCTTCTCGCAGCAGTTCAAGCGCTCGGCAATGCCCGACGGCCCGAAGGTCGGTTCGGTGGCCCTGTCGCCCCGGGGCGACTGGCGTATGCCTTCGGACGCCTCGGCAGCCGTATGGCTCAAGGAACTCGAAACACTGTAAACCGTAAATACGAATAAATAAAAATGAAGAAAACCCTTTTGTCCATCGCCGCGTCACTGCTGCTCGCAGGCGGCACCGCGTCGGCACAGGACTGGCAGGAAGCACTGAAAAAGGCCGCGACGGAGGCCGCAGACAAGGCGACAGGCGGCAAACTGACCCAATATGCGCTGGTCGGGACATGGAACTACTCCGCTCCGGGCGTAAAATTCGAAGGCAACGACCTGCTGAGCCAGCTCGGGGGATCGGCGCTCGAAGGTACCGTCAAAAGCCAGCTCGACAAGGTCTACCAAACGGTGGGCATCAAGTCCGGCGCAGGTTCGGTCACATTCGGCAAAGACGGCGCATTCAGTACCCAAATGGGCAATTACAAATTGTCGGGCACCTATACGTTCGACCCTTCGACCCATGTGGCCGCGATGAAATTCGCCAAGGAGAAACTCGGCAAGGAAAAGCTCGACTTGGGCGAGGTTCCGGGACACGTATCCCTCAGCGGGACGAAAATGATACTGGTCTTCCCGGTCAGCAAGCTCATCGAGATCATCAAATCCTACGGCAGCAAAATCTCGTCGATGGAGACTATCGTCGCCCTGCTCGAACAGTACAAGAACGTATACATCGGATTCGAATTCAGCAAGGAAACGGGAGAAAATGCGAAATAGTTGAAAAAAATTCATATTTTTTTCAAAATGACAGATTCACGGCGGATCTGTCATTTTTTATTACGGATATTTACCGATCGCTCCCCGCACTCCCCCGGACAGTAAGCAGATGGAGTGCAGAAGTCGCAAACGACATAAGTAAAATATTTTAGCAATTTCTTAAAGAACTTGCAAAACTCAAACAGATACATTATTTTTACCACCGAACAGATTCCACAAACCCTTAAACACAGATTGACTATGAACGAGCAAGCACATCAGTACGTCGAAGATTTCATGGCGCAACTAATCCTCCGCAATCCCAATGAGCCGGAATTCCACCAGGCCGTCCGCGAGGTCGCCGAATCGCTGGCTCCTCACATCGTGGCGAGCCCCGTATTGCAGAAAATGAAAGTTCTGGAACGCATCGCAGAACCCGAGCGCGTCATCATTTTCCGTGTGCCCTGGCTCAACGACAAAGGCGAGATCGAGATCAACCGCGGCTACCGCGTGCAGATGAACAGCGCCATCGGCCCCTACAAGGGCGGCATCCGCTTCCACCCTTCGGTCAACCTGTCGATCCTGAAGTTCCTCGCCTTCGAACAGACCTTCAAGAACAGCCTCACGACGCTGCCGATGGGCGGCGGCAAGGGCGGCTCGGATTTCAACCCCAAGGGGCGCTCGGACAACGAGGTGATGAAATTCTGCCAGTCGTTCATGACCGAATTGCAGCGCCACATCGGACAGGACACCGACGTCCCGGCAGGCGACATCGGCGTCGGCGGCCGTGAGATAGGCTTCATGTTCGGGCAGTACAAGCGCCTGCGCGACGAATTCACGGGAACGCTCACCGGCAAGGGACGCGACTGGGGCGGCAGCCCGCTGCGCCCCGAAGCGACGGGCTACGGCACCTGCTACTTCGCACAGGAGATGCTCGCCACGCGCAAGGAGTCGTTCAAAGGCAAGACCGTCTGCATCTCGGGATCGGGCAACGTGGCACAGTATGCCTGCCAGAAGGCGACGCAACTCGGTGCGAAGGTCGTGACGCTCTCCGATTCGTCGGGTTACATCCACGACCCCGAAGGCATCGACGAGGCAAAACTGGAATATGTAATGGAATTGAAAAATATCTTCCGCGGACGTATCAAGGAGTACGCCGACCGCTATCCGTCGGCCAAGTACTACCCCGGCGAGCGCCCGTGGGGCGTGAAGTGCGACATCGCCATGCCGTGCGCCACGCAGAACGAGCTGAACGGAGACCAGGCGCAGGCGCTCGTGGACAACGGCTGCATCTGCGTAGCCGAAGGGGCGAACATGCCCTCGACCCCCGATGCCATCCGCATCTTCCAGCAGCACAAGCTGCTCTTCGCCCCGGGCAAGGCTGCCAATGCCGGTGGCGTTGCGACCTCGGGGCTCGAAATGACGCAGAACTCGATGCGTATCACCTGGTCGCCCGAAGAGGTCGACGCAAAACTCCGCTCGATCATGGTGAACATCCACTCGGTATGCGTGCAGTACGGCACCCAGCCCGACGGCTACATCAACTACGTAGTCGGAGCCAACATCGGAGGCTTCATGAAGGTCGCCAACGCCATGCTGGCGCAGGGTTGCGTATAACCGGCAGCCAAGTATTAAGTATGGGAAATCCCGGGCTTCCTTGCCAGAAGCCCGGGATTTTTTATTATCCGTGTGCGAAGGGTATCGTGCCGAGGAGGGATTCGTGCGGAGACCCGCACCGGAAGCATATCCGGCCGGAAGGCGGATTACAGGAACAGCACAGCCAGCGTCGCGACGGCAAAGCCGCCGCAGAAACCCGCAAGCACCTGCTGTCCGTTATGGCAGCCCAGGTAAAGGCGTGCGGAGGCCAGTGCACCCGCACAGAGAATGGCGACCATCAGCGGCACCATCATGTTGCCTACGCCCGCAACGTTCATCACCACCAGCAGCGCCACGGCAGCGCCCATGGCCGTAAGGTGCAGGCTGATCTTCCAGTAGAACGACACGACGAAGCAGAGCACTTCGCAGCACGCCGCGGCGATCATGAACTTGCGCAGGAAGATCGCCGACGGGATCTTGGCGATGGTGATGGCGCAAAGCACGTAGCAGACGGCCCCGACCAGCAGCGGCAGCAGCCGCTCGCGCCGGTTGTCGATCTTGAAGTCGGAAATGCGTCCCAATGAGCGCAGCACGCCCAACGCCAGCAGGGGGATGATCATCGCATAGAGCACGACGACCCACAGCAGGTAGAACTTCACATTGGCGGGATAATGCGCGAAAACGGTGAGCGTCAGCAACACGACGATCAGGTAGAGGGGCAGCAGGAACGGGTGCAGCACCCACGATATTCCGTTCGAAAGTTTCTTATACATCATTCAAATTTATCACGGCCTCCCGCCCCGCAGCTGTCCGGCAATTGTCCATCCGGCGGGAAGGCATATTTCCGGCAGCACGGCCGCCCGGTAAAAGGGCGTACGCGAAGCCGCCGGGTCAAAACTTCGCTATATCTGTTTGCGGAGCCGGGCGACGGGAATACCCAGCATCTCGCGGTATTTGGCCACCGTGCGCCGGGCGATGCGGTAACCCTTGCCGTTGAGGATGTCCATCAGCGTCTCGTCCGTCAGCGGATGGCGCTTGTCCTCGTCGTCGATACACTCCTGCAGGATATTCTTGATCTCGTAACTCGACACCTCCTCACCGCTGTCGGTCTGCATCGCCTCCGAGAAGAGCGACTTCAGAAGTATGATGCCGAACTGCGTCTGCACGTACTTGCTGTTCACCACGCGCGAGATGGTCGACACATCCAGCCCCGTGCGGTCGGCGATGTCCTTGAGGATCATCGGCCGCAGTTTCGACTTGTCGCCGTCCTTGAAATATTCCTGCTGGTAGTCCAGAATGGTCTGCATCGTACGCATAAGCGTATCGTGGCGCTGTTTGATGGCCGATATGAACCATTTGGCCGAGTCGATCTTGTTCTTCACGAACTGGATCGCCTCCTTGTCCTTCTCGCGGACAAGGCCGTCGGCACCGACCATTTCGCGGATCATGTCCATATAGCGGCGGTTGACGCGCACCTCGGGGACGTTATACGAATTGAGCGACAGCTGGAAATGCCCGTCCTGATAGTCGAGGATGAAGTCGGGGATGATGTAGGGCGTCGTGTCGGTTCCGCCCTCGGCATAGAGGTTGCCGGGCTTGGGCGACAGGTGCCTGATCTCGGCGATGGCCTCGCGGAAATCGTCCTCGGAAACCTGCAGGCGCGACATCAGTTTTTCGTAATGCTTCTTGACGAACTCGTCGAAATAGGCAGTCAGTATCTTGCGCGCCAGCCGGCGGGGCCGCGAATTGATAGGGATCTGCGCCATTTGCAGCAACAGGCACTCCTGGAGATTGCGGGCGCCTATGCCGGCGGGTTCCAGTTCATGGATGATGCCGAGCAGTTTCTCCAGCTCCTCGGCCGAGGTCTCGATCCCGACCGTGAAGGCGATGTCGTCGGCCACGGACTCCAGGTCGCGGCGCAGGTAACCGTCCTCGTCGATGCTCCCGACCAGGTATACGGCCAGTTTCATCTCGCGCTCGGAAAGGTTGCGGAACCCCAGCTGCTCGATCAGGTACTCCTGCAACGACCGTCCCTCGGTCAGGAAGACCGGGCGCTGCTTGTCGTCCTTCGAGTAGTTATTGATACGGCTTTTATAGGAAGGGGTGTCGTCTTCACGCAAATACTCGTCGACCGAAATCTGCTGGGGCTGTTCCTCGTCCTCGGCAGCACGATCCTCTTCCTCCAGCACGATATTGTCTTCGATCTCCTGTTTGATACGCTGTTCGAGCTGCACGGTGGGCAGCTCCAGCAACTTGATCATCTGAATCTGCTGGGGCGAGAGCTTCTGCTGAAGCGACAGTACCTGTTTCTGATTAATAGCCATACTTTTTCCAAATTAAGAATTAGAGATTCCGAATTTGGTTTCTTCTTGGGGGTTAGTATACAACACAAACGGCCGCAGCCGGAAAATCGTATGGAAAAGCGGGATTTCGGGACTTGCGCCGCACAGCCCGGACAGGAAAATGCTCGAGTTCGGGTTATGCAGCCGGTACGAAACAGCCTTCCCAGGTGGTTTTAAAACTCGGCGTTCTTCGGCGTGCGCGGGAAAGGCTGCACGTCACGGATATTGGTCATGCCCGTCACGAAAAGCAGCAACCGGTCGAAGCCCAGGCCGAAGCCGGAGTGCGGGGCCGAACCCCAGCGGCGGGTATCCAAATACCACCAGAGTTCCTTTTCGTTCATACCGAGCTCCTGCACCCTTGCACGAAGCTTGCCATAATCGGCCTCGCGCTCCGAACCGCCGATGATTTCGCCGATTCCGGGGAATAATACGTCCATGGCGCGTACCGTCTTGCCGTCGTCGTTCTGCTTCATGTAGAAGGCCTTGATATCCTTGGGGTAGTTGATCAGGATAACCGGGCGCTTGAAATGCTCCTCCACGAGGTAACGCTCATGCTCGGACTGCAGGTCGCACCCCCAGTCGCAGGGGAATTCGAACTTGCGGCCCGAAGCCTTCAGGATCTCGACGCCTTCGGTGTAATCGAGGCGCTTGAAATCGTTGTGCAGCACGAAGTTCAGACGCTCCAGCAATCCCTTGTCCCACATCTTGTTCATGAACTCGAGGTCTTCGGCACAGTTGTCCAGCGCATATTGGATCAGATACTTAAGGAAATCCTCGGCCAGTTCCATGTTGTCCTCCAGTTCGTAGAAGGCAGCCTCGGGCTCGATCATCCAGAACTCCGACGCATGGCGCGGGGTGTTCGAGTTCTCGGCGCGGAACGTGGGGCCGAACGTATAGATACGTCCCAGCGACAAGGCCCCCAGTTCGCCTTCGAGCTGGCCCGAGACGGTCAGGTTGCACGACTTGCCGAAGAAATCCTGCGCATAGTCGACCTTGCCCTCATCGGTCTTGGGGACATCGTTCAGGTCGAGGGTCGTCACCTGGAACATGGCGCCTGCGCCCTCGCAGTCCGAGGCCGTGATGAGCGGCGTATGGAAATAATAGAAGCCCTGTTTATTGAAATACTCGTGGATGGCATACGCCATGGCGTGGCGGATGCGCAACACGGCGCCGAAGGTATTGGTGCGCGGGCGCAGGTAGGCGATCTCGCGCAGGAACTCCAGCGAGTGCCCCTTCTTCTGGAGGGGATAGGTTTCGGGGTCGGCCGTGCCGTACACCTCGATCTTCGCGGCCTGCACCTCGACCCGCTGCCCCGACCCGAGCGATTCGACGAGCCGTCCGTCGACGCGGATGCAGGCGCCCGTGGTAATCGGCTTGAGTTGCTCCTCGTCGAATTTCGAAAGGTCGACGACCACCTGTATGTTCGCAACGCACGATCCGTCGTTCAGGGCGATGAACGCCACGTTCTTGTTTCCGCGCTTGGTGCGCACCCATCCCTTGACGACAATGTCGGTGTCCACGACACCCGACTTCAGAATTTCTACGATTCTCTGCGTTTTCATATGATCAATTTTATCTATGCCTTTAACGGCTCTTTTTCCATCTTACAAAGATACCCATTATTTGCGATTTGGCAAAAAAAAAGTACCTTTGCCTAACCTATATTAAGAACACACGCATGAAACGTACGATACTGCTGACGGCGGCCATCCTCTGCGCCGCAGGCGCCCGGGCGCAGGAGGCATACGACCTGCTGATCCCCGAACCCGAAACCCCGGTAGCGCTCCGCCCCGTCGAAGGGGGCCGCATTTACCGCACGGAGGTCATTCCCTACGACAAGCGCCATGACGCCGATGCCCGCAACTTAGCGGGCGCCGACGCATATATGGCCTACACGCCCGAACCGTTCGCCGCATCGGGCGACGCGGTTGCCGTCGGGCAGGTGGTCGAAATACCCTACGTGTGGACGGACGGGGTCGTCTACCTGCATCTGGAAAACATAGGCACGGCCTACACCCTCACGGTCAACGACAGCAAGGTGGCCGAAGTCGAAGACCCTTCGACGCCCGCCGAATTCGCATTGACGCCCTACATCCGCGAAGGCAAGAACGCCATCGCGCTGACGCTGCGCCGCAGTGCCGCCGACCGGATCAACGCTGCCCCCGCTTCGCGCAAGGCGTTCGAGAACTGCTACCTTTACACGCAGACCAAACGTTCGATCCGCGATTTCGAGATCGCGCTCGTGCCCGACTCGACACGCAAATTCGGCGTGCTGGAGCTGGCGATCGTCGCGCAGAACGGTTTCAACTACGACGAACCCGTGACCGTAGGCTACGACATCTACTCGCCGCAGGGCAAGCTGCTCGAGTTCAACATGCAGGAGGTCATGATTCCCGGACGTTCGACCGACACCGTGCGCTTCACGCCCTTCATCTACGGCACCAACGCCAACAAGTGGGAGCCGGGCGCCAAGAACCCGCCGCTCTACAAGGTGATGCTCTTCACGCGCCGCGACGGGGCTTACCGCGAATACATGCCGCTGAAGATCGGCTTCGGCAAGACGGAGCTCGTCGACGGGCGCCTCACGCGCTTCGACAAGGAGCTGAAACTGGTCAAGGCCGGGTACAACGCCGCTGCCGACCGCAAGACGACCCTCGCGGAGCTGAAAACGCTCAAGGCCAAGGGCAACAACACGATATGCCCCGACTATCCGCAGCCGGGGTGGTTCTATGACCTGTGCGACGAGCTGGGGCTCTATGTCATCGACTGCGCCAACATCAACGCACCCGAAAAGCGTGACGACCGAAAGGTCGGCGGCACGCCGTCGAACGACCCGTCGCTGGCGGACGAATACCTCGAACGCGTGAAGGCGATGTACTACCGTTCGCGCAACCATTCGTGCGTCATCGCATTCGCGCTGGGCGGCGAATCGGGCAACGGATACAACATGTACAAAGCCTATGAGTGGCTCAAGTCGGTGGAGAAGTCGCGCCCGGTGATCTGTGCGGATGCCGACGGCGAGTGGAATTCGGATTTGTAGGCAATGACCGTCGAACTGATCGTCATAGGTAAAACCGATTCGAAGGAGGTCGCAGCGCTGGTCGAGATGTACGCCCGGCGTGTGAATTTTTACTGCAAGTTCGCGGTCATGGCCCTGCCCGACGTCCGAAACACCAGGAACCTCACGGTAAAACAACAGCGTACGGCCGAAGGCGAGGCCATCCTGCGCCAGACAACGGACGGCGACTACGTCGTACTGCTCGACGAGCGGGGCGAGGAGATGCGCTCGGTGGAATTCGCCTACTGGCTTCAGAAACGGATGAACAGCGGCGTGAAACGCCTGGTACTGGTGATCGGCGGCCCCTACGGATTCTCGGACGAGGTTTACAGGCGCGCCGATGCGAAACTGTCGCTCTCGCGCATGACCTTCTCGCACCAGATCGTGCGGGCGATCTTCGCCGAACAGATATACCGGGCCTTCACCATCCTCAACAACGAACCCTACCACCACGAATAGACCGATGCAGCAGCGCCCCGCCATAGCCGTCGTAGCCCCCAACGTCCTGATGGGCGTCGGGCTGAAAGCCATCCTGGAAAAGATCATCCCGATGGCCGACGTGGAGCTTTTCGGCGATTTCGAAACATTCGCGCAAGCAACCCCGGAACGGTTCTTCCACTTCTTCGTCGCGGCACAGCTGTTCGTCACGCACAGTTCGTATTTCCGCCCGCTGCGCCACAAGACGATCCTGCTTTGCAACGGGCAGCCGCAGCCGGCCTATGCGGACATGCACAGAATCGACGTCTGCACCAGCGAAGAGACCGTCGTACGCGATATCCTGCGTATGCACCACGGGGCGCACCACCACGAACACGACATCGGGGGCGCCGCTTACCCCGCCGGCGTACAACTCACGGGACGCGAGGCCGAGGTACTGGCCCTCATCGCCCGGGGCTATATGAACAAGGAGATCGCCGACCGCCTGCAAATCGGGCTGACGACGGTCATCTCCCACCGCCGCAACATCATGGAAAAGCTGGGCATACGCTCGGTCGCCGGGCTGGCGATCTACGCCATGACGGCCGGATATGTCGCGGTCGACGAACTCTGAGCGCCTCCTCACAAATTAGGATTGCAGCTTCCGAAATAATTCCGTTACTTTGCAGCTGAATTAAACGTCTTATCGTGCACCGCAAACAACTGTTCATAGCATTCCTGCTGCTGCCGCTCCTGTCGGCTGCCGCGGGGAGGCATACGTCTGCACCCCTCCCGGCAGTGGGAACCGCGGCGGGACATGCGGCCACCCAAGGACAGGCGGAAACAGAAGTACAGGCCGGGGCGGCAGAGCAGGCGACAACCGCAGGACAGGCCGTAAACGGAGGCTCCGCGGGAATTGGGGGACAAGCAGGAAACGCAGGGCAGGCCACGTTCGGGAAATACCCGGCGACCGAAGACAATTCGACAGCCGAAGCGACCATGGGCACGGACGAGGCCGACCCCACGGCCGTCGACACGGTGATCGTGGTGGACAAGGTGCAGGTAACGGCCATCAAGCAGGGCATGGTGCTGCGCTCGCAGCCCGTGGCGGCAGCCATCGTCGGCAGCCGCGCCATCGAACGGGGGCATGTCGACGCCCTGAAAAACCTCTCGCAGAACGTCCCCAACTTCTACGTCCCCGACTACGGATCGCGCATGACCTCGTCGATCTACGTCCGCGGGCTCGGGGCACGGATCGACCAGCCGGTCATGGGGCTCAACATCGACAACGTTCCGGTGCTGAACAAGGACAATTACGACATGGAGCTGGCCGACGCAGAGCGCATCGAAGTGCTGCGGGGCCCGCAGTCGACGCTCTACGGGCGCAACACGATGGGCGGCGTCATCAACGTCTACACGCTCTCGCCGCTCGCGTACGAGGGTGTCCGCCTGAGCGCCGAATACGGCAGCGGCGACAGCTACCGGTTCAGGGCTTCGTCCTATTACAGGATAAACCCCGACCTGGGCATGGCCGTGACGGGCTATTACACGCATACGGGCGGATTCTTCGAGAACCTCGCAACGGGCGAGAAATGCGACTGGGAGCGGATGGGCGGCGGACGCTGGAAGGCGCAGTGGCGCAACCGTGCGGGATTGCGGATCGACAATACGCTGTCGTTCTCGGTGCTCGAGCAGGGCGGGTATCCCTATGCCTACGTCGGCGAGGAGATCGTGCACAACGGGCAGACAGTCATCCGCCCGGGCGAGATCCGCTACAACGACCCGTGCTCCTACCGCCGCACGACCCTCAGCGACGGGCTCACGGTGCGCTACGACGCCGGCACTTTCTCGGTGGCCTCGATCACCAGCTACCAGTATTCCGACGACGAGATGATACTCGACCAGGACTTCCTGCCCCTTTCGTATTTCACGCTCAAACAGGCGCGTACGGAGCACACCCTCACCGAGGACATCGTATTCCGCTCGCACGAACGGGGGGCGTACCGCTGGCTGCTGGGCGCATTCGGATTCTACCGCCACGGCACGATGAACGCCCCGGTGCATTTCAAGCAGACCGGCATCGAGGAGCTGATCCTCAAGAACGCCAACGAACACGACCCGCAATACACCTACGACGCATGGGACAACGACGAGCTGCTGCTGGGCAGCCGCTTCCGCAACCCCTCGGCAGGCGGGGCGCTCTATCACGAATCGAACTACACGGCCGGGCGCTGGCGCTTCACCGCGGGCCTGCGCTTCGACTACGAACACACCCGCCTGCGCTACCGCAGCTCCACGCAGACCGGCTACACGGCGACCGACCGCGTGAGCGGCACGACGGGGCACTACCCCCTGTCGATCGACATCCGCAATACGCTCAAGCGGAATTTCACCGAAGTACTGCCGAAATTTTCGGTGCTCTATGCCTTCGACGAGATCCACAACCTCTACGTTTCGGTGGCCAAAGGGTACAAGGCCGGCGGGTTCAACACGCAGATGTTCTCCGACGTACTCCAGCAGAAGATGATGAACGAAATGGGGTTCGGGACGGTATACGACGCGGATAAAGTCGTGAGCTACGAACCCGAATACAGTTGGAACTACGAATTGGGCGGGCACTTTTCGTGCATGGAAGGCGCCGTGCGGGGCGATTTCGCACTCTTCTACATCGACTGCCGCGACCAACAGCTCACAATCTTCCCCGAGGGGACGACCACCGGGCGCATGATGACCAATGCCGGACGCACGCGCAGTTTCGGCGGCGAGTTGTCGCTGCAGGTATCGCCGTGGCAGAACCTCGACATCAATGCGGCCTACGGATACACAAATGCCAAATTCGTCCGTTATAACGACGGGAAAACCGATTACAAGGGCAACTACCTGCCCTACGCGCCGCAACATACGCTGTCCGCAAATGGGGCGTGGACGATCCCCACGGGGGTGCAGTGGCTCGGAAATATCGTCCTGCAGGCCGGTGTCCGCTGCGCGGGGCGCATCTGGTGGAACGAGGAGAATTCGCTCTCGCAGCCCTTTTATGCGCTGGTCGAAGCCTCCCTGCGTTTCGAACAGAAACACTATTCGGTCGACATATGGGGACGCAACCTCGCGGACACGGGTTACAACGTATTTTATTTCAAGTCCATCGGCAACGAATTCGTACAGCGCGGACGTCCCAGGACATTCGGCATAACACTGAATATTAACCTATAACGACAATAAAACAATGAAAAAACTCCTTATCCTGCTCGCCCTCGCGGCCTGTGCGGCATGCAACACCGAAGACGACAACGATAACCGGCAGACGGCCACTTTCGAGGGCACGCTCACCATTACCAGCAACCAGACCCCGTCGGCGACACCCTTTGTGACAAACAACATAAGTTTCGAACTTACGGAAGACAACAGCGGCCTGTTCAAGCTCACGATGTACAACGTACGTTTCGCGCAGTCCATGCCGATGTCACTCAATATCGTTATCCCCGAACTGAAATACGAGGACTCGGACAACGACGGCATCTACGAACTGACGAGCACGGCCGATCCGATCATCCCCTACATCGGCGGCAAACCGTATTACGACCCGCAAACCGGCAAGGGATTCGCAATCCCGATGTTCACCGGCAGGCTCGCCAACGGCGTCCTGGAGGTGATCTTCACCTGCCGCAACGCGCAGATTCCCGTGGGCGACGAGACACTCGACCACAAAGCCGTGTACAAGGGAACGATTCTTTTGTAACTTTGCACCGAAAAACGTAACGATATGAAGGCAGAATACAAACCATTCGTAGACGAGCTCATCGAGCTCTGCATCAAGGAGGACATCGGCGACGGCGACCACACGTCGCTCTCGTGCATCCCCTCCGACGAACACGGCCGCATGCGCCTGCTGTGCAAGCAGGAGGGAATCATCGCCGGCATCGAGATCGCGCAGGTCGTATTCCACCGTCTCGACCCGGAGATGGAATTCGAGCAGGTACTCAGCGACGGCGACCGCGTGAAGCCCGGCGACGTGGCGTTCTACGTCTCGGGACGCCTGCGCTCGCTGCTGCAGGCCGAACGCATCATCCTCAACATCATGCAGCGCATGAGCGGCGTGGCTACGCAGACCGCCGTTTACGTCGACCGCCTCGCAGGGCTGCATACCCGGGTGCTCGACACGCGCAAGACCACGCCCGGCATGCGCGTGCTGGACAAGATGGCCGTGAAGATCGGCGGCGGCGAGAACCACCGCATGGGGCTTTTCGACATGATCCTGCTGAAAGACAACCACATCGACTTTGCGGGCGGCATCCGCAAAGCCATCCACGGCGCCCGCGAGTACCTCCGGGCCAAGGGCAAGGATATTCCCATCGAGTGCGAAGTGCGCTCACTGGAGGACATCGACGAGGTGTTCGCCGCGGGCGGCGTCGACCGCATCATGTTCGACAATTTCACGCCCGCAATGACCCGCGAGGCCGTGCAGAAAGTCGCAGGCCGCTGCGAGACCGAATCGAGCGGCGGCATCACGCTCTCGACGATGCGCGACTACGCCGAATGCGGCGTCGACTTCATCTCGGTCGGTGCCCTGACGCACCAGATCAAGTCGCTCGACATGTCGCTCAAGGCCTGCGAATAATCAGGACGCGCTGTCGTCACAGAATCGTCCGGACAACGGTTAATCCATGAAACGCCTGCTCCATACCCCGCTGGCCCTGTTGCTGCGGCGCATCGCACTGCTCTACGCGGTACTGATGCTCTGCCGCGTGGTTTTCTATCTCTACAACGCGCAGTTGCTGGGGACGATCGGCCGGGGTGAGCTGTGGCAGCTGCTCGCCGGGGCGCTCAAGTTCGACACGGCATCGGTCGTCTATGCCAACGGGATATTCGTCCTGCTGGCGTTGCTGCCCCTGCATGTGCGCGAGCGCGGCTGGTACCGCAAACTGATGTACTGGTACTACGTCGCAGTGAACGCCGTGCTGGTCGTGGCTGTCAACATGTCCGACTGCGTCTATTTCCGGTACACGCAGAAACGGTTCACCGCCGATGAAATCTTCTTTGCCGACAACAGCAATTCGGTGCAGCTCGTCGGTAAGTTCATGGCTGAAAACTGGTACCTGGTACTCGTCGCCGCAGCCCTCGTGGCGCTGCTGGCATGGGGTTACGGCCGCAAGGTGCGCGAGGAAAGCCTGCTGAGCCGCGGCTGGGCCTACTACGTCGGAAGTACGGTGATCTTCGCCGCAGGTGCAGGGCTCTCGATCGCAGGCATGCGCGGCGGCATGACCCGCATGACACGACCGATCACCCTTTCGAACGCCACCCTCTATACCGACGACAGCGGCAAGGCGAACCTCATCCTGAGCAACCCGTTCTGCATCCTGCGGACGATCGGCAGCGCGGGAAGCGTCAATTACAAAAAATATTTCACCCCCGAAGAGCTGCCGCAGCATTTTACGCCCGTACACCCGCCCGCGGACAGTGCCGCGGTGAACCTGGCAGGGCGCAATGTCATGGTCTTCATCATGGAGAGCATGTCGGCCGAGCATTCGGCCTACCTGATGCCGGAGGTTTATGCCGGGCGGGAAACCAAGGGCTTCACGCCGTTCCTCGACTCGCTGATGCGCGGCGGACTCTGTTTCAAACGCATGTATGCAAACGGCACGCGCTCGATACAGGCCATGCCCTCGGTGCTGGGCAGCATCCCTTCGTTCCGGACGCCGTTCGTACTGATGCCGCAATCGCTCGGTGAAAGCCGGCAGTTGCCGGCCATGCTCCGCGACCAGGGTTATTCGACGGCATTCTTCTGCGGCTCGGAATACGGCTCGATGGGATTCGGGGCTTACGCCCGCTCGGCAGGCGTCGAACGGCTCGTCAGCCGCGAGGACTACGAGGCGAAGTACGGCAAAGGCGATTTCGACGGATACTGGGGCATCTGGGACGAACCGTTCCTGCAATTCACGGGCGAGGAGCTCTCCCGGATGCCGGAGCCTTTCTTCGCCACGCTGTTCACCCTCTCGTCGCACCACCCCTTCGTCGTCCCGGCACAATACGAGGACAAACTCCCGGACGGATACACGAAGATACACAAGGGCGTGGCCTACGACGACATCGCCTTCCGGCTCTTCTTCGAGCGCTTCGGAAGCGAAGGATGGTTCCGCCGCACGCTCTTCGTATTCGTAGCCGACCATGTGTCTTCCGAAAAATTCGCCGCCCAAACCCGCAGCTATCCGGGCAACTACCATATCATCGGCTTCATGTATACCCCCGACGGCGCCTTGCGGGGCGAGGTCAGCGAGGTCGTGCAGCAGCTCGACATCATGCCCACGCTCCTGGGGCTGCTGGGCAACAGGGAGCCCTATTTCGCATTCGGGCGCGACGTGCTGAACGAACCGCAGCGACCGCAATGGTCGGTGAGCTGGGACGGGGCGTTCCAGGCCGTGACGAACGACGGCACGATCCGCTTCGACGACGCGCAGGAGACACCGGCGGCGTCAAGCGCCCTGGAATCCCTCCTGCAGGACTTCCGCGCCCTTGTCCAGCAATACTATTCCCACGCAGAAAAAAAGAGTTACATCGTCCATGATTGAATTCAAACCCGTGCGCCTCGAGGATAAACAGACCATCGAGCGCTATACCATGCCCTCGGGCATCTATAACTGCGACCTCGCATTCGCCAACATGTACTGCTGGCAGGCGATGTATCGCAGTGCCTGGGCCGAGATCGACGGCTTCCTGGTGATCCGCTTCCAGATCGGGGGCGGGGAGAAGATCGGGTACATGCAACCCGTCGGCGAAGGGGATTTCGCCCGGATCATCCCCGCCCTGCGCGAAGATGCCCATGCGCACGGCCAGCGGCTGCGCATCATCGGCCTTACGGACGAGGGGCGCGAGATGGTTCGCAACATGCACGCCGGGCTGTTCGCGTTCGAATCCGACCGCGGGATGGAAGATTACGTTTACAACGCCGACGACCTGCGCAACCTCACGGGACGCAAGTACCAGCCCAAACGCAACCACATCAACCGTTTCATGGCGGAGTACCCCGATTTCCGGTACGAGCAACTCACGCGCGAGCGGTTCGGGGAGTGCATGCAGCTCGAACGCGAATGGCGCCGGGCCCACGAAGGGCACACCTCGGAGCTGTGCGCCGAACAGCGGGCCATGCAGCGGGCTTTCGAACATTTCGAAGAACTGGAAATGCTCGGCGGCTGTATCTACGTAGGCGACAGGCTGATCGCGTTCACATACGGTTCGGCGGTCAACGACCATACGTTCGACACGCATGTCGAGAAGGCGGACACCGACTACGACGGCGCCTTCACGATCATCAACAAACTCTTCGCACAGCACCTTCCCGCGCGTTTCACGATGATAAACCGCGAGGAAGACCTCGGGATCGACGGGTTGCGCCAGTCGAAGCTCTCCTACCACCCCGCCGTCATCCAGCACAAATATGCGGCCATCCACCTGCACCCGGACGAAATCGCCTGCAAGGAGCTGTGGACGGCTGCGTTCGGCGACGACGAACAGTTCGTCGACTCGTTCCTGATGCGCTATTACAGCCGCCGCAGGATGCTGACGGCCGAATGCGAAGGGCGTACGGCGGCCATGCTCCACCTCGTGCCGTTCGAGAGCGAGCTGGGACGGTCGACCTACATCTACGGCGTAGCGACGGCACCCGAATTCCGCCGCCGGGGACTGGCCGGCAAGCTGATGCGCGAAGCCATGCGGCTCATCGGCGAGCAGGGCGACGAGGCGGCCTTCCTGATCCCGAGCGAGGAGTGGCTGCACGGGTTCTATGCAAAATACGGCTTCGAAGGCGCTGTCCCGGTGACATTCTCATCGCAAGACGGCTTCGATTTCGGGACGGGCGACGCCTCGAAAGACAGGGCCATGGTCTGGCGGCGAGCCCCCGGGGCTCCGCTGCCCGAGGCACTGCACTGCACTTACGCCAAGAGGTAGCATCGCCCTGCTGCGCCGCAACGCAAGGTGCGATATCGCATCCACGACAGGAAAGCCGCAGACTTTACAGTCTGCGGCTTTCCGTTTTGCATATCGTCACCCAAAGTCGTTAAGATATGGTTCCGCCGTCCACCTTGGTCGTAGTCCAGGGGACTTCTTTCACCGAAGAAATCACGGTCTCCTGACCGACAACCGTCAACGTAATTTCGTACTCCACGCCAGCCAGCAGCGACGGCATGGTATCGGCCTTAATGTTTGCTGTGAATTCTTTGCCGTCGATCGTGCAGGTCACGGCAATGGTAGGCTGACCGGCCATAGGTATTACAAGCGCCTTTTCGCCGGCGGCCAGGGTAAGCGTCCCCGTCGCCGTTCCGACCGGATCCACCTTGCCGTCTACCATGTTAAGCGTGCCGGTCGCATAGATTCCACCGGTAATCTGTACCTGGGTGAGATTGGCAGCACCTGTGTATCCATTGCCGGCCGTTGCCAGAAATGAGAGTTTGGAATAGGCGTGCCCCATCTCAACGGCGACAGCTCCCGCATTGGCAGCATTGACAGACTGGTGCTGGTAGATCAAATCCTGTGCGGCCGCATCCTTTTGCGCCGTCAGCGTATATTCAGCACCACTCGCGGAGGTAGTCACGGCCAAAGCCGCAGGCGCCCATGCGACCAGCGTACCGCCCGTACGATCCACCAAAATAGGATCGCCCTCGACAGTCCATGCATCGGCACTATATTTCACCAGTTTCGTTGCAGCGGTAACGCCGGGAATAAAAACATTGAAATCGGCTGCGTACGGTTTCGCCTCGGCACGCGTAACGACATCGAGTGTCGTCACACCTACGAAATGTACAGGCGCGATTTCAGGCTGGGGGGGGGTAACTTCGTCCTGTTTATCGCAAGAACAGAAAACGGCCGAAGCCATGGCTGCAGCGGCAGCGGCATAGTAAAAAAGTTTCATTTAGATAGTTTATTAAATTGTTATACATTTTTTGGACGGCCTGCAACCCGCTCAAACGAATTCAACCGACAGCCCCAATTATCCTCTCTTACAGAACGAAATCATTTACATAACACATAATTGTTTACTTCGCAACACACAATTTCGCTCTTTAATGACATTCAAAGTTAAATAAAAACCATCACATTGTACCATATGAACCGCAGAAGCATACATAAAAAGCATTTTTGTATACCATATCGAGCTACTTAATATAGCTCGTGGGCGGATATGATTACAGCTTCCTAAAAATCGACGGGAAAGGCGCCTGAACCCGGCAAAATACCGGACATGCATTGCTCGAAGCAGGCCGCAGAAAAACCGCCCCCTCAACGGCAAAGGCCGGAAAAAGGCAAGGCACTAAAAAACCCGAAGTTTTCACTTCGGGTTTTGCGGGGGAGAGCCCGGAGGCGAACAACGCCCGGGTCAGGCGATTCGGGGCTATTTCCGTGCGATACGCCGCAGGAAGCACTCGATCGTATTCTCCATCAGGCAGCAGATCGTCATCGGCCCCACGCCGCCGGGAACAGGGGTGATGATCGACGCCTTGGGCTCGATAGCAGCGAAATCGACGTCACCGCACAGCTTGCCGGTTTCGGGATCGCGGTTGACCCCCACGTCGATCACCACGGCACCGTCACGCACCATATCCGCCGTTACGAACTTCGGGCGGCCGATCGCCACGACCAGGATGTCGGCGCGGCGCGTCACCTCGCCCAGGTTACGCGTACGGCTGTGCGCCATGGTCACGGTGGCATTGGCATCCAACAGCAATTTCGAGACGGGAAGCCCGACGATATTGCTGCGGCCGATCACCACGGCCTCCTTGCCGGCGATCTCCACGCCCGCAGCCCGCAGCATTTTGAGGATACCTTTCGGCGTACAGGGCAGCGTACAGGGCTGTTTCTGCCACAAAGCCGCCACATTGAGGGGATGGAAGCCGTCGACATCCTTCTCCTTGTCGATCGCGGCGATCACCTTGTCCTCGTCGATATGCTTGGGCAGGGGCAGCTGCACCAGGATTCCGTCGACGCCTTCGTCGGCATTCAGGTCGGCGATGATGCCGAGCAACTCGGCCTCGGAGACCGACTCCGGCTTACGGATCGTCGTATTGCGGATGCCGACCTCGGCCGAGGCCTTAGCCTTGCCCGTCACATAGGAGACGCTGCCCGGGTCTTCGCCCACGAGGATTACGACCAGATGCGGCACGCGTCCGTATTTCGCGCCGAAAGTAGCCACTTCGGCGGCCATTTCGGCCTTGAGTTTTGCTGAGAGTTCTTTTCCGCTGATAACCATACCTTATATATAACTAATTTTCAAATGCCCAATGTCCGATGTCGGTGCGGTGGAAGAGGTTGTCGCATCCGATGCGTGCGACATCCCGCAGCGCATTGGCGCGTGCCTCGGCGAGCGTGGCTCCTTTGCCCACGACGAACAGCACGCGGCCGCCCGAGGTGAGGATGCGGCTGCCGTCGGCCTTCGTCCCCATGTGGTAAAGGGCGCCTTCCACCCGGTCGAGCCCCTTGATCTCGCAGCCCTTTTCATAGGCTCCGGGATAGCCTTTCGATGCGAGCACGATGCCGAGCGTGGCGAAATCGTGCCATACGAGCTGCGTATCGCCGCCGTCGGCCACAGCGCAGAAGATATCCACGATGTCGCTTTTCAGGCGCGGCAGCACGACCTCGGTTTCGGGGTCGCCGAAACGGGCGTTGAATTCGATGACCTTGATCCCTTGCGGGGTCTTCATCAGGCCTCCGTAAAGCACGCCTTCGAACGGGCAGCCCTCGGCGACCATCGCGTCGGCGGTCGGTTGCAACACCTTCTCGAGCGCATAGCGTTCATCCTCGGCCGTAATGAACGGCAGGGGCGAATATGCGCCCATACCGCCCGTATTGGGCCCCTTGTCGCCGTCGAATGCCCGCTTGTGATCCTGCGCCAGCACCATCGGCCATACCTTATGCCCGGAGACGAAGCACATGAACGAAAATTCAGGCCCCGTGAGGAAATCCTCGACGACGACCTTGCCCGCGCCGAATTTGTCGTCGAGCAACATGTCCTTCAGGGCGGCATCGGCCTCCTCCATCGTCTCGGCGATCACCACGCCCTTGCCCGCGGCCAGCCCGTCGTATTTCAGCACAGCAGGCAGCGGACGCGAAGCGACATAGTCCATCGCCGCGGCATAATCGGTGAAGGCCCGGTAACCGGCCGTCGGAATGGCGTATTTGGCCATCAGGTCTTTGGCGAACTCCTTGCTCGACTCGATACGCGCGGCAGCCTTCGTAGGGCCGAAAGCCCGCAGCCCGGCGGCCTTGAACACATCGACCACACCCGCCGCCAACGCCACCTCGGGGCCGACGACCGTAAGACCGATGCCGTTCTGCGCCGCAAAATCGCGCAGCCGCTCCACCTCCGTCTCGCGGATAGCCACGCACTCGGCCTGCGCCGCAATACCCGCATTGCCGGGGGCGCAAAATATCTTCTCCACCTGGGGCGAGCGCGACAGCGCATCCACAATTGCATGTTCACGGCCACCGCCGCCAATAACCAAAACTTTCATACGAATACGAATTAACAGTTTTCACCGCCGTTATGCCGCCGGACGATGTATGCACGGCCTACCGCCGCTCACAAGTCCGGCACTCTCCCCAAGCCCCTCCCTCGGGAGAGGCTTGTCGCAGCGGCAAAAGTTTTTATTTATACCGTCCGATTTCCGATCGCCACGAAAGCGGATTTCACCTTGGCGAAGTCCGCTCCGGGCGGGAAACAGGATGCTGTGCCCCGCCCGAAGCGGGCACGGTGAGGCGAAAGGTGCCGCGATAATCGAAAATCAATGTTTGAAATGGCGCTCGCCCGTGAATACCATGGCGATGCCCTTCTCGTCGGCCTTCCGGATCGAGTCCCCGTCACGTACCGAACCGCCCGGCTGCACGATGGCCGTCACGCCGTATTCGGCAGCCAGCGTCACGCAGTCGTCGAAGGGGAAGAAGCCGTCCGAAGCCAGCACCAGCCCTTCGGTGACGCCGGCGGCATGCGCCTGCCGGAGGGCGATCTCGGCCGAGCCGATGCGGTTCATCTGCCCGGCGCCCACGCCCAGCGTACGGCCATCCCTGACGGCGACGATGGCGTTCGACTTGACGTGCTTGACGATATGCCAGCCGAAATTCAGGTCGTCCATCTGTGCCGCGGCAGGTTTTGCCTTCGTCACGCACATATCGGCCGTGACGGTTTTCGTCGCCACGTCGAGATCCTGCACCAGCAGGCCGCCGTTGACGCTGACATATTGCTTGGGGTCGACGGCCCCCTGCTGCATATCAACCTCCAGCAGCCGCAGGTTTTTCTTCGTGCAGAGCACTTCGAGCGCCCCTTCGTCGAATTTCGGCGCCATGATGATCTCGAGGAAGATCGGTTTCATCAACTCGGCCGCCTCGCGCGTTACGGTGCGGTTCGTGGCGACGATACCCCCGAAGATCGACACCTTGTCGGCCTCATAAGCCTTCGTCCAGGCATCCACGACATCCTTGCCGACGGCAGCACCACAGGGATTCATGTGTTTGAGCCCCACGCAGAACGGCTCATCGAACTCGCGGACGATGCACAGCGCGGCATTGGCATCCTGGATATTGTTGTACGACAACTCCTTGCCGTTGAGCTGGCGGGCAAAAGCCAGCGAATAAGGCACCTCTTTCTCCTCACGGTAGAACTTGGCCGACTGGTGGGGGTTCTCCCCGTAGCGCAGCGACTGCACGAGGTCGAATTCAAGGAACAGCTTCTCGTTAAGCCCGGCCTGTGCACGCATATAGGCCGCGATCATCGCATCGTACTCAGCCGTATGGGTGTATGCTTTGGCCGAAAGTTTCAGGCGCGTAGCCTTTTCCGTATTGCCGCCGGCACGGATTTCACCGAGCACCTGCTCATAGTCCGCAGGGTCGCAGACCACCGTGACGTCGGCCCAGTTCTTGGCCGCAGAACGCAGCATCGAAGGGCCGCCGATGTCGATGTTCTCGATGGCGTCCTCCATCTTCACATCGGGTTTGGCAATGGTCTGGCGGAACGGGTAGAGGTTCACACAGACCATGTCGATAAATTCGATATTGTTATCTTTCAGGGCTTTCAGGTGTTCGGGATCGTCGCGTCGCGCCAGCAGGCCGCCGTGCACGTTGGGGTGCAGGGTCTTGACGCGGCCGTCGCAGATCTCGGGAAAGCCCGTCACGTCGCTGATGTTGATAACCTCGACCCCGCTGTCGGAGAGCAGTTTCATCGTGCCGCCCGTGGCGATCACCTCCCAGCCCAGGGCACGCAGGCCCTTGGCGAAATCAACAACACCCGTTTTGTCGCTGACACTGATTAATGCACGCATATCGTTATTGTTCCTTTAATAATTTATTAATCGTTTCTATATAAAGCGGATATTCCACCGCATGAATCCGGGCTTCCAGCTCGGCGATGTCGTCTCCGTCGTATCCGAACGCCCGCTGGGAGATGATCTTCCCGCCGTCGAGCGTCGCATCGACATAGTGGATCGTCACACCGAAGACCTTGACGCCGTATTCCAGCGCCTGTTCGATGGCATGCGCCCCGCGGAATGCCGGCAGCAGCGAAGGATGGATGTTGACGATCCGCCCGCCGTAAGCCCCCAGCAGCACGTCACCGACGATGCGCATGTACCCCGCCAGGCAGACCAGCTCCACGCCGGCTTCGTCGAGCCGCCGCACGATCTCGCGCTCGTAGTCGGCCTTCGAGGCATACTCTTTCGGGGCGAATACGAATGCCTCGACCCCGTGCCCCGCAGCCCGCTGCACGACCCCGGCGCCGGGTTTGTCGCAGACCATCAGCACCACCCGGGCCGGGATCTCTCCCCGCTCGCAGGCCGTGGCGATAGCCTCGAAGTTCGTGCCGCTGCCGCTGGCAAAGACCGCAAGGCGTCGCACGGCCTTAGCGGATTACGACACCCTCGGTGTCCGTGACGCGTCCGATGACGGCCGCCTTCTCGCCCTGCTCCGCAAGGATGGCGATGGCTTTCTCCGCCTGCGACGCATCGAGGGCGATGACCATGCCGATGCCCATGTTGAAGATGTTGAACATCTCGCGGTGGGCCACCTTGCCGTATTTCTCGAGGAAGCGGAACACGGGCAGTATCTCCCAAGTGCCCTCCTCGATTTCGAGTCCCTGCCCTTCGTGCAGGATGCGGGGGATATTTTCGTCGAACCCTCCGCCCGTGATATGGCTGATGCCGTGTACGTCGCAGCTGCGGATCACTTCAAGCACCTGCTTCACGTAGATCTTCGTCGGGGTGAGCAGCACTTCGCCCAGCAGTTTGTTCGACAACTCGGGATAGACCTTGTGCAGATCCAGGCAGTTATCCGCAAGGATCTTACGCACGAGGCTGAAGCCGTTGGAGTGCACGCCGCTCGAGGCGATGCCCACCAGCACATCGCCGGCCCTGACCTTCGATCCGTCGATGAGCTTCGATTTCTCGACCACGCCGACCGTGAAACCGGCGATGTCGTACTCGCCCTCGGAGTACATGCCCGGCATTTCGGCCGTCTCGCCGCCGACCAGCGCACAACCCGCCTGACGGCAGCCGTCGGCAACACCGCTCACGATGGCCTCGATCTTCTGGGGTTCGTTATGGCCTACGGCGACATAGTCGAGGAACACCAGCGGCTCGGCACCCTGCGCCAGCACGTCGTTGACGCACATGGCCACGGCATCGACGCCGATCGTGTCGTGCTTGTCCATCTCGAACGCCAGCTTGAGCTTCGTGCCCACGCCGTCGGTACCGCTCACCAGCACCGGCTCCTTCACGTTCAGCGCCGAGAGGTCGAACATGCCTCCGAATGCACCGATATTGCCCATCACGCCCAGGCGCGAGGTCGATGCCACGTGTTTCTTGATGCGCCGCACCACTTCGTATCCGGCCTCGAGGTTCACACCGGCCTTCTCATAACTCTGTGCCATTATAATCTTCCTTTTAAAGTAGTCCTTAACATTTTACGTCTTTGTTCACCTCGTCGACCGACTGGTACAACGCCGTGGGATAGTGCCCCGTGAAGCAGGCCATGCACAAATCCTTGCGGTTTCCCGCCCTGAGCAGTGCCCCGGGCGACAGGAACGCCAGCGAATCGGCGCATATCTCCGCCCGGACACCGTCCACCTCCTTGCGCGCCGAGATCAGCTCGTCGCGGGTCGAGGTATCCACCCCGTAGAAGCAGGGGTGCGTCATCGGGGGGCTGGCAATGCGCACGTGCACTTCGGTGGCCCCCGCCTCCTTGAGCATCGTGACGATGCGGCGCGAGGTCGTACCGCGCACGATCGAATCATCGACCAGCACCACGCGCTTACCCTTGACGATCGTCCGCACGGCCGAGAGCTTCATGCGCACCCCTTTCTCGCGCAGCTCCTGCGAAGGCTGGATGAACGTACGGCCGATGTACTTGTTCTTGATAAGCCCCATTTCATACGGCAGGCCGCTCGCCTCGGCATAGCCCATCGCGGCGCTGAGGCTCGAGTCGGGAACCCCGACCACGATGTCCGCCTCGGCAGGCGCCTCGCCGAAGAGCAGGCGCCCCGACTCCTTGCGGTAGGCATGGACGTTGCACCCTTCGATGTCGCTGTCGGGACGTGCAAAGTAGATATACTCCATCGAGCACATCTCGCAACGCTTATACTGCGAGAAATCGCGGCTCCGGATGCCCTCGCTGTCGATCGTGACGATCTCGCCCGGCTCGACGTCGCGGACGAACTCCGCACCCAGCACGTCGAAGGCACAGGTTTCGCTCGACACGACATAGCCGTCGCCCAGCCGGCCGATCGATAGCGGCCGCAGGCCGTATTTGTCACGGCAGGCATAGATGCGGTTGGCGGTCATGATCAGGAATGCAAAAGCCCCCTCGATCATGTTCAGCGCGTCGATGATCGAATAGATGCGCGGACGGTCGTGGTACTTGGTCTCCTTCTTGATCAGGTGCGCCAGGATCTCGCTGTCCGAGGTCGACTGGAAGAGGCTCCCCTTGTTCTCGAGATAAATTCGCAGCAACGCCGAATTGACGATATTACCGTTGTGCGCCAGCGCGAAATCGCCCGTGTTGTGGCGGAAAAGGAACGGTTGCACGTTCTCGATGCCACCACCGCCGGCGGTGGTATAGCGCACATGCCCGATGGCCATGTCGCCCTTGAGCGTCGAGAGCTTTTCCTCGTCGAACACCTCGGTGACCAGGCCGCCGCCCTTGATGCGGCGGAACGTCGCGTCCCGGTCGACGGTCACGATACCGGCACCCTCCTGTCCGCGGTGCTGCAAGGCATGCAGGCCATAATAGGTCAGCGACGCAGCGTCCTTGACTCCGAAGACGCCGAACACCCCGCACTCCTCATGCAACTCGCGGTCGCTAATCTGCCCCATCACCATTACCCGACGATTTTCTGCAAACGTGCCAAAATCTCCTCGTAAGCCTCGCGCACCTTGCCCAGGTCACGACGGAAACGATCTTTGTCGAGTTTCTCGTTGGTCGTCATGTCCCACAGACGGCAGGTATCGGGCGACACTTCGTCGGCGAGCACGATCTCCCCGTCCGACGTACGGCCGAACTCGATCTTGAAGTCCACGAGTTTGATGTTCATCTTGGCGAAAAGGTTGCGCAGGATCTCGTTGATACGCGAGGTCATGGCGTAGATCAGTTCGAGTTCCTCGTAGGTCACGGCACCCAATGCCACGGCGTGGTGGTCGTTGATCAGCGGGTCGCCCAGCTCGTCCTTCTTGTAGCAGATGTCGTAGATGACGTTCGACGGCTGCGTACCCTCCTCGATGCCGAGGCGCTGGGCCATCGAACCGGCGATGACATTGCGCACGATCACCTCCAGCGGGATGATCGTCACCCGGCGGCACACCTGGTCGCGGTCGTTGATCGTCTCGATATAGTGGGTCTTGACACCCGCCTTCTGAAGCTCCTTGAAAATCAGGGTCGAGATGGCGTTGTTCAGCACGCCCTTGTTTTCGATCGTGGCTTTCTTGATGTTGTTGAAAGCCGTTGCCGCATCCTTGTAGTGGATGATGATCTTGTCGGGATCGTCGGTGCGGAAAACCTGTTTTGCCTTGCCTTCGTAGAGCATTTCGAGCTGTTTCATGGTGTTTGTGAGTTTAAGTTTTATGTTGTACTAATTTTTGCGGAAATAGTCGACGGCATTGCGGAACAGCGACTGCTCCTTCTCGCCTGCGATATTTTTGAAGAGGTTTTTCTCGTAACGCTCCGTATGCCCCATCTTGCCGAGGATCTGGCCGTCACGCGACACCAGGCCCTCGATGGCATACGACGAACCGTTGGGGTTGTACGGCGCCTCGGCCGTCGCACGCCCTTCGGGATCGACATACTGGAAGGCCACCTGCCCGTTGGCGAACAGCTCCCGGGCAAGTTCTTCGCTCACGACGAACTTGCCTTCGCCGTGGCTGACGGCGATCGAGTGGATGTCGCCCAGGCCAAAGCCCGCGAGCCACGGGGAGTTGAGCGTCGAGACGCGCGTCGAGACGATCTGCGAAATATGGCGGTTGATGTCGTTGCGGAACAGCGTCGGCGAATCCTTGGTCACCATGCCCAGGCGGCCGTAAGGCAGCAGGCCGGATTTGACGAGCGCCTGAAAACCGTTGCAGATGCCGAGGATCAGCCCGCCGCGGTCGAGCAACGCATGGATTTCATCGCGTATATCCTTATTGTTGAGTACGTTGACGATAAACTTAGCGCTGCCGTCGGGTTCGTCGCCCGACGAGAAGCCGCCGCTCAGCACGAAGATATGGGCGCGGCGGATATGTTCCTTCATTTCGCGGATCGAACGCAGGATGTCGTCGCCCCCGAGGTTACACAACACGCTCATTTCGACCTCGGCCCCGGCCTTGCGGAATGCCTTGGCCGTGTCGTAGTCGCAGTTGGTGCCCGGGAACACGGGGATATAGACCAGCGGATGTTCGACGGCTTCGCCCCGATAGGCGAAAGTCCGGGGTGCGGGCTCCGAGGTCATCACCCCGGCATGGTTCTCCCCCTTGTCGGGGTAAACGGCCGCGAATTTCTCGGTATTGGCCTTGTAGAGGGCGTCGAGCGGCATTTTCACGCCGTTGACGGTCAACGCCCCATCGGCTGCGGTCATACCCAGCAGCCCGGCCGCAGGATGGGTCAGTTCGACGGCGCTCTCGACAAGGATCGAACCATAGGCGTATCCGAAGAGTTCCGCCTCGTCCATCTCCACCTCGGCGCCGATGCGGTTGCCGAAAGCCATCTTGGCAAGACCTTCGGCGACACCTCCGAAGCCCACCGACCATGCGGCGAGGATACTGCCGCGTTCGATATTTTCGCTGACGAAGCCGAAGTTGTCCTTCAGCTGCGCCGTGTCGGGCATATGGTTCTCCCTGGGCGTATGGCGCACCAGGTAGACACGGTTGCCGGCCTTCTTGAAATCGGTCGAAATGACCGTCCCGGCATTCACCGTCGTGATGCCGAAGGCCATCAGCATGGGCGGGACGTTGATATGCTGGAACGTGCCCGACATCGAGTCCTTGCCGCCGATCGAGGGCAGGCCCAGTTCGACCTGCATCTTCAGCGCACCGAGCAGGGCACCCAGCGGCTTGCCCCACGAGCGGGGATCGCGGGTCATGCGTTCGAAATATTCCTGGTATGAGTAACGCATCCTGTCATAACGCGCGCCCGCAGCCACGACCTTGGCAGCAGCTTCGACGACGGCATACGCAGCACCGTGGTAAGGGCTCCACGAGGCCAGGTAGGGATTGTAGCCGAAGGCCATGATGCTGGCCGTGTCGGTGTAACCGTCGGTCGGGAGTTTCTGCACCGACACCTGCGTTTCGCTGCCCTGCGTGCGGCCGCCGAACGGCATCAGCACGGTGGAACGGCCGATCGTCGAATCGAACATCTCGATCAGACCGCGCTGCGAGACGACATTGTTGTCTCGCAGGTTCTCCTCGAAGCGTTCGGCAAACGTCGCGCCCACGACCTCGCGGGCAAAGGGATCGCGGTTCTCCACCTCGCCGATCATGGCTTCGGCATAGTGCTTCGCCCCGGCGCTGTCGATGAATTCACGCGCGAGGTCTACGACTTTGCGCCCTTTGTTGAACATCCGCATACGGGCCGTATCCGTCACGTCGGCCACCTCGACCGCCTCGATATTCTCCTCGCGGCAGTAGCCCATGAATTCGGCGACGTCCTTCGCCTCGACGACTACGGCCATGCGCTCCTGCGACTCGCTGATCGCCAGTTCCGTGGAATTCAGGCCGCTGTACTTGGTCTTCACGCGGTCGAGATAAATATCCAGCCCGTCGGCCAGCTCGCCGATGGCGACGCTGACGCCGCCGGCGCCGAAGTCGTTCGATTTCTTGATGAGCCGCGTCACCTCGGGGCGGCGGAACAGGCGTTCGAGCTTGCGCTCCTCGGGGGCATTACCCTTCTGCACCTCGCTGCCGCAGGTTTCGAGCGACTTGGTATTGTGCTCTTTCGACGAACCCGTGGCGCCGCCGATACCGTCACGCCCCGTGCGGCCGCCCAGCATGACGATCTTGTCGCCCGGGACGGGTTTTTCGCGGCGGACGTTTTCAGCCTTCACGGCACCGACCACGGCACCGACTTCGAGGCGCTTGGCCACATAGTCGTCGTGGTAAATCTCGCGCACATGGGTCGTTGCCAGCCCGATCTGATTGCCGTAACTGGAGTAGCCCGCGGCGGCCTTCTTCGAAATGACGCTCTGCGGGAGCTTGCCTTCGAGCGTATCGGACACCTTCTGGTAGATATTGCCGGCACCCGTTACACGCATGGCCTGGTAGACGTAGCTGCGCCCCGACAACGGGTCGCGGATAGCGCCGCCCAGACAGGTCGAAGCGCCGCCGAACGGCTCGATCTCGGTCGGGTGGTTATGGGTTTCGTTCTTGAATTGCAGGAGCCACTTCTCGGTCGCCCCGTCGACATCGACATCGACGTATACCGAGCAGGCGTTGTTCTCGTCGCTCACTTCCAGGTCGTCCAGCAGCCCTTTCTTGCGCAGGTAGCGGGCGCCGATGGTCGCCATGTCCATCAGGCAGATGCTCTTGTGCTCGCGCCCCAGTTCGCGGCGGATGCGCAGGTAGAGGGCCAGCGAATCCTCGATCTCGTCCTTTACGAACGATTCCTCGACCGTGATGCCCTCCAGCTCGGTGGTGAAGGTCGTATGGCGGCAGTGGTCACTCCAATAGGTGTCGAGGATGCGCAACTCGGTCTCGTAGGGGTCGCGCCCCTCGGCACGGAAATATTTCACCACCTCGCGCAGGTCGTCGGCATTCATCGCCAGCCCGTACCGCTTGCAGCAGGGTTCCAGTTCGGCGTCGGTCATCTTGGTGAAGCCTTCCAGCACGGCTACGGGCTTCACCTCGGCCTGTTCCATGTCGGTCAGCACGTCCAGATTCTTCTCGCGCGACTCGACCGCGTTGATATAGTAATGGCGAATGCGCGCCAGATCTTCGTCGGAAACGGCATCGTCGAACAGCAACAGCTTCGACGAGCGGATGCGCACCTGGGCCGACGGGTCGATCAGCCGCACGCAGTCGACGGCCGACGCGGCACGTTGGTCGAACTGGCCGGGGAGGTACTCCACGGCGATGTATTTCCGTCCCGCCAGGTCGCACGAATCGGTCACGTTGTCGGTTACCACTTCGCCAAAGACGCTGTAACGGCTCTTTTCGAGCAGCTCTCGGCTGAACCCGAACAGGTCGTAGACGTTGAGCAACCGCAGGCTGCGGATGTCCAGGTTCAGATTGGTGTTCAGCTCCCGGCGCAGGCTGTCGGCCTCGACCCGGAAACGGGGATGTTTCTCAACAAAAATCCGGTAGTTTTCCATGTTATTTCGTTTGCACTTATTTTACGAATCTGTCAGCCCACACGGCACCGTATTCCCCGGCGTCGATCCCAACGAAGGTGATATGCCCCATCTTGCGCTTCGGACGGCTCTCGGTCTTGCCGTAAAGGTGGACATGGACACCCGGGCGGTTTTCGGCGGCGACTCTCTCGGCCGCTTCGAGATCCTGCCCCAAAATGTTCTTCATCACGGTCGGCGCCACGAGCCGCGGCTCCTGCAACGGTTCGCCCAGCAGGAAGCGCACCAGTTCGCGGAACTGGTTGGTCGTGCACCCCTCGATGGTATAGTGCCCCGAATTGTGGGGCCGCGGCGCCATTTCGTTGAAATAGAACTCCCCGTCGCGGATGAAGAACTCGATGGCGAGGATCCCGCGGTAGCGGCAGGATTTCATGAACCGCTCGCCGGCCGCAGCCATGCGGCTGCGCAGGCCGTCGTCCATCCCCTCGGCGGGGACGAAGCACAGGTCGAGGATACCGTCGCGGTGGACGTTCCGCCCGATGGGGAAATGGATGACGCGCTCCCCGTTCGAGACCATCACGATGCTGGCTTCGAAATCGAACGGCACGAACGCCTCCAGGATGCAGGGTACGGAGAGCATCGGCAGCGCACGCGGCACGTCGGCCTCGTCCTTCAACACCAATTGCCCGTGGCCGTCGTATCCCAGCGTACGGGTCTTGAGCACCGCCGGGAATCCTATCTCGGCCAAGGCGGCACGCAGCGACGCCTCGTCGTCCACGGCGGCGTACAGGGGCGTCCGCAGCCCGTTGGCGCGGGCATTGTCCTTCTCGCGCAGGCGATCCTGCGAATCGTAGAGCGGGCGGAAACCCTGCGGAATGTTGTATTTCTTTTCCAGCGGGATCAGCACGCTGCCCGGGACGTTTTCGAATTCGTAGGTCACCACATCGCTGCGGCGGCAAAGCTCTTCGAGCGCCGCGGCATCGTCATACGCCGCCACGATGTGCCCGTCGCTCAGCGCGAACGCGGGGGCGTCGGGCGCAGGGTCGAGGCACAGCGTGCGCGCCCCGAGCAGGTGCGCCTGCTCGACGATCATCAGCCCCAGCTGACCGCCGCCGATGATACCGATCGTTTTCGTTTTCTCTGCCATAGCCGCCTCCCCTGCCGGATTAAAGTTCTGCCGCCAGTACGTCGGCGGTCTGTTTCGCACGGAACGCTTCGAGCCGGGCAGCCAGCTCCGCATCCTGCAGTGCGAGGATCGACACGGCTATCAGCGCCGCGTTCTTCGCCCCGTTGATGGCCGTCGTCGCCACCGGAACGCCCGCAGGCATTTGCACGATCGAAAGCAGCGAATCCAGCCCGTTCAGGGCGCGCGACTTCACGGGGACGCCCACCACGGGGAGCGTGGTCATCGAGGCCACCATGCCCGGCAGATGCGCGGCACCGCCCGCACCGGCGATAATCACCCCGATACCGCGGCTTTTGGCCGTCTTGGCATATTCGCACAGCAGGTCAGGGGTACGGTGAGCGCTCACCACGCGCTTTTCGAAATCGACACCGAATTGTCCGAGCATGGCAACGGCATCGGCCATCACCTCATAATCGCTCACCGAGCCCATAATAACACCGACCTTCATACCTTTGGTTTTAAGTTTGAAAAAAAGACAGACCGCCACGACACGTATGTCATGGCGGTCTGGTATCTATCTGCGTATTCCGCTCCCGGACACCTGCTGCCCTTGCATCTGCGTACTCCGATCCTGCTGTCGGCACGACGACGAATAGAACGCAGCGGCCTGGCCCTGCTGTTTCTTACGTTCGCGTTGGTCGATTCTGTCGGTAGATGTCATGGGGAGGTGTTCGGATTAACCTAACAATTGTCAAAACAACGTTACAAAAGTAGCGCTTTTCAGCCGATTTACAAAATCCCCGGGCATATTCTATTGACAAATTATCGACATTTCGGGATTCCGACAAAAACAAAAAATCCGCCGCAGCCGGAACCGGCCGCGGCGGATTGACATCGGTTCGACCCGTCCGTGCTATTCGCGGCTGAACGAGTAAGGGGCATCCCCGGGCTCCGTACCCCGCGTGTAATCGGGTTCGGGACGCATCGAGAAGCGGACGCCGGCACCCTTCACGAGGTCGGAATGGCGCAGGAAATTATGCGTATAGGATTTCCCGTCGAACTGCACGGCTCCGATATAACGGTTCTCGGGGCTGTTGTCCGGCGCTTCGAGCACAATCTTATTCCCGTTTTCGAGGTTCACGACGGCCTTGCGGAACAGCGGCGAACCGACGACGTATTCGTCCGAAGCCGGGCAGACGGGATAGAACCCCAGGGCGGAAAAGACATACCAGGCCGAAGTCTGGCCGTTGTCCTCGTCGCCGCAATAGCCGTCGGGACAGGCCGAATAGAGGCGATCCATCACCTCGCGCGCCCAGTACTGGGCTTTCCACGGGGCACCCGCATAATTATAGAGGTAGATCATGTGCTGCGCAGGCTGGTTGCCGTGGGCGTAGTTGCCCATGTCGGCCACCTGCATCTCGGTGATCTCGTGGATGCGGAATCCGTAGTAGCTGTCGTCGTAGATCGGCGGCACGACGAATACCGAGTCGAGCATCTGGACGAACTGCTCCCGGCCGCCCATCAGGTCGACGAGCCCCTCGACGTCATGGAACACCGACCACGTATAATGCCACGAATTGCCCTCGGTGAAGGCGTCGCCCCACTTGTAGGGACTGAACGGCGCCTGGAACTTGCCGTCCTTGAGGCGGCCGTGCATCAGGCGGGTCTCGGGGTCGAAGACATTGCGGTAGTTCCGGGCACGCGCCGCCCACTTGTCCAGTTCAGCCTGGGGACGGTTCAGTTTCTTCGCCACCTGCAGAATACACCAGTCGTCGTAGGCGTATTCGAGCGTACGTGCCACGTTCTCGGGAATGTTCACGTCGTAAGGGATATATCCCAGCTCGTTGTAGTACTCGTGCCCCCAGCGTCCGGTCGACGCAACGGTCGGGTGCACGTGCTCCGTGGCATACACCATCGCATCGTAGAGCACCCCGAGGTCTTTGTCGTTCGTGCCCTTCACCACGGCATCGGCAACCACCGAAGCGGAATTGTTGCCCACCATGCAGCCGCGGTGCCCGGGCGACGCCCATTCGGGCAGGAAACCGCTCTCGCGGGCGGCGTTAGCGAGTCCCTGCTGGATTTCGGCGTTCACGGACGGGTAAACGAGGTTCAGCAGCGGGAAGAGGCTGCGGAAGGTGTCCCAGAACCCGGTGTCGGTATACATGTAGCCGGGAAGCACCTCGCCGTTGTAGGGGCTGTAATGCACCACCTCGCCCTGGTCGGTCACCTCGTAGAACTTACGCGGGAAGAGCACCGACCGGTAGAGGCACGAATAGAACGTACGGTACTGGTCGTCCGTACCGCCCTCGACCTCGATGCGTCCCAGCACATTGTCCCAGCGCGCCTGCGCCTTGGACTTCACCGTTTCGAAATCGTCTCTGCCCAGCTCCCGGAGGTTCTGCAACGCCTGCTCGGGAGAAATGAACGACGACGCCACACTGGCGCATATCTGCTGGCCGCGGCGGGTTGCGAAATGCACCTTGGCCACGGCATGTTCGCCCGTGACGGACTTCTGTCCTTCGGGATAGAGCAGGTTGCTGCCGGGTTTGTATCCGCCGGGGGCATCGGTCAGCTCGATGGCGCTGAACGGCGTATCGAAGCGCACGACGAACCAGTTGCGGAAATTCTCCGGCACGCCACCGCTGTTGCGCGTGGTGTAACCGACGATCGTACGGTCGTCGACCATCCCGACCTGCGAACCACGGTCGAAGGCGTCGATCACCACACCCGACTCCTTCGAGTCGGGGAAGGTGAAGCGCATCATCGCGGCACGGTCGGTCGGCGTGATCTCCACGCGGATGTCATGGTCGGCGAGGTAAGTCTTATAGTAATAGGGTTTGGCCACTTCGGACTGGTGCGAAAACCAGCTGGCGCGCGACTCCTCGTCGAATTTATCCTCCCCGCGCACGGGCATGAGCGAGAACTGGCCGTAATCGTTGATCCACGGCGAAGGCTGGTGGGTCTGCTTGAACCCCCGCACCTGGTGCGCCCCGTAAGTATATGCCCAGCCGTCGCCCATCTTGCCGGTCTGGGGCGTCCAGAAATTCATGCCCCACGGCAAGGCGATGGCCGGATAGGTATTGCCCGTCGAGAGCGAAAAATCCGACTGCGTACCGACCAGCGTCGAAACGTACTCCGAAGGACGGAGGCGCTGCTCCCCGGCCGAAGGACATGTGCACGAAGCGAGTGCGGCGGCGCAGAGGGCGGCAAATGCGATATATCCTTTTTTCATGGCTTTCCGATGTTTAGAGTTCATACCACACTGCGGGTTCGGCACCCATCTCGAATTCGAGCACACCGCCCGCGGCGATGTCGTCGAAGGCAATATAGGGTTTCGTATACGGCTTGCCGTTGAGCTTCACCGCCTGGATGTATTTGTTCGCGGCGGAATTGTTATGCGCCGTGACGGTCAGCACACCGTCGCGGACACGCACTTCAGCCTTGTCGAAGAGCGGCGAGCCGAAGAAATAGCGGCCCCCGGCGGGTTCGACCTGGTAGAAACCCAGCGACGAGAGGACGTACCATGCCGACATCTGCCCCACGTCCTCGTTGCCCGAAAGCCCGTCGGGCCGGTCGTGGTAGAGCGTCGTCAGTATCTCGCGCACCTTGTCGGCGGTCTTCCACGGCTGACCGATCATCGTGTAGAGGTAGACGACGTGGTGGCTGGGTTCGTTGCCGTGGGCGTACTGACCGATCAGGCCCGAGATGTCGGGCGAGGCGGCTCCCTCGAGCACGGAGCTGACGACGAACAGCGAGTCGAGTTTCCCGGTGAAGGCTTCCTTGCCGCCGAAGCAGCCGATCAGCCCCTCGACGTCGTGCGGCACGAGCCATGTGTACTGCCATGCGTTGCCCTCGCAGTAGTCGTCGGCGCGGTGTGTCGAGCGGAACGGATTAAAAGGCGTGCGGAACCGGCCTTTCGAATCGAGGCCGCGCATGAAGCGGGTCTGCGGATCGAAGAAATGGCGGTAGGATTTGCTTCGTTCGAGGAAATAGTCGTAATCCGCAGTTTTGCCCAGCTCTTTGGCGACCTGAGCCACGGCCCAGTCGGCGAGGGCGTACTCCATGTCGTAAGCCACCGCCTCGTTGAAGAGGTCGCAGGGGATATAGCCGTATTTCATGCGCAGATCCATACCACGCTCGCCGAGCATCGCCGACTGCTTGAGCGCCTCGTAGGCCTGCTCCCTGTCGAAGCCGCCGTAGCCTTTGAGCATGGCGTCGGCCAGGGCCGGGATACCGGGATTGCCGACCATGCAGTCGGTTTCGTTACCCATCAGGTGCCATACGGGAAGCTTGCCCTGCTGCCGGTAGATATGGAGCATCGTATTGGCGATGTCGGGCATCTTCTCGGGGTGGAGGATCGTCATGAGGGGCTGGGCGGCGCGGTAGGTGTCCCACAGCGAGAAAGTCGTATAGTTCACGAACGGCGCGGCGCGGTAGATCTTGCCGTCGGAACCGCGGTAGTCGCCGTTCACGTCGCAGAATTCGGACGGGGCGACCATCGTGTGGTAAAGCGCCGTATAGAAAATGCGGCGTGCGGCGTCGTCCGAAGTCTCGATGCGCACCTTCTGCAACTCGGCGTTCCACGCCCGGTCGGCGGCTGCGGCCGTCGCTTCGAAGTCCCAGCCGGGAAGCTCGGCCTGCATGTTCAGGCGTGCATTCTCGATGCTCACGGGCGAAATGGCGACCTTGACATAGATCGTCTCTCCGGCCGAAGTGTCGAAACCGACCCGGCCGTAAAGGCGCTCCGCCCTGAAGCTGTCGCCTTCGCGCAGGCCGCCGTCCTCGCCGCCCTCGTAAATGGCTAGCGACTTGAAGGGTTTGGAGAATTCGGCCGTGAAATAGACCCGCTGGTCTTTCGCCCAGCCCGTCGAGTAGCGGTAGCCGCTGATCGTATGGTCGTCGGCACGTTCGATGAAGGTTTCGGTCGGAGCATCCCAGCAGCCGCCGTTCTCGAGGTCGAAGACCACGGCGGCATCGGCCGATGCCGGGAAGGTATATTTGTGCAGGCCGACGCGCTTGGTGGCGGTCAGCTCCACGTCGATGCCGTAGCGGTCGAGCCGCGTGGCGTAATAGCCCGGGCGGGCCTTTTCATTGGCGTGGCTGAAATACGACCACATGCCCGACTGCGGGTCGTCCTCCGTGCCGCGGGCATAGGTCACCTGCCCCACGACGGGCATCACCGTGACGTCGAACAGGTCGCCGATACCGGTGCCGTTCAGGTGGGTGTGGCTGAAACCGATGACCGTCGTGTCGGAAATGTGGTAGCCCGACGTCCAGTCCCACGACTGCGGGATGCTCGTGGGGCCGAGCTGTACGGCGCCGAACGGGACGTTGGCGCCCATGAATACATGGCCGTGGCCGCCCGTGCCGATACGCATGTCGACATACTGCGTCAGCGAATCCGTACGGGGTGCCTGCGAGCAGGCCGCCAAAAGCAGGCCTGCGCCGAGAGCTGAGAGAGATTTTAAATTCATAGGGACATATGTTGTTTTTATTTGCGTTCGGGTTGCAATCCGAAAACCAGCCGGCCGCCGCCTACCAGTTCGCCGTGCGAAATGCGGTATTTCTTCAGCGGCCTGCCGCCGAGGGTTATCGAGCCGATGTAGAGGTCGCCGGCTCCGGAGCGCTCCGTTTCTATAACGAGCTCCCCGGCCGGATAGTATTTCGGGTCGAGCATAACGGTCACCTTGTCGAAAACAGGCGATGTAAGCGTATAGTAAGGCTCCCCCGGGCAGTCCGGGTAGAGGCCCATCATCGAGAAGACCGCCCACGCCGACATGGTGCCCGTGTCGTCGTTGCCGGGGATGCCGTCGGGGGCTGTCGTAAAGTACCTGTCCAGCAAACGCCGCACCTCGCGCTGCGTACGCCACTCCTCGCCCTGGAAATAGCTGAACAAGTAAGGATAGGCGATGTCGGGTTCGTTCGCCGGGTCGTACAGCCCCTGGTCGAAGACCATCTGCAGCTTGTCGATGAATCGGCGTCTGCCGCCCATCAGTCGGGCCAGTCCGGCCACGTCGTGCGGGACATAGAACGTATAGTTCCAGGCCGAACCTTCGTGGAAGCCGGGGACGGGTTCGAAATTCTCGCCCTGGCGCGGGTCGAAGGGCGTGAGGAACTTACCCTCCTTGGTAATCGGACGGAACGTGCCCGACTCGGTGCTGTAATAGTTCTTATAGCCGAGCGAGCGGGCGCGGAACAGCGCCGCGTCGTCTTTTTTGCCGAGCGAGTCGGCCAGCAGCGACAGCGCGTGGTCGGCGATATAGTATTCCAGGGCGTGCGACACGGAGTTGTCGCCCGAAAGGTCGCGGGCGTAGAAGCCCAGCGGCACATAACCTTTTTCGATGTAGGGGTCGATGTCGGGGCGCATCCTGTTCCGCGCGCCCGGCGTCGTGGCCGATTTGCGCATCGCCTCGTAGGCGGCGTCCATATCGAAATCGCGCAGCCCCTTCATCCAGGTATCGACGATCACGGGGATCGACGGGTCGCCCTCCATGGTGAAGGTTTCACGGCCGTAGAGTTCCCACTTGGGGAGCCAGCCCCACTCCCGGTACATGCCGACCATCGAGCGCACCATCTCCAGTTGGCGTTCGGGGTAGACCAGCGTCAGCAGCTGGTGCAGGTTGCGGTAAGTATCCCACAGCGAGAAGACCGTATAGCGGTTGCCCTCGGCCGTGCGGATCTCGGCGCTCTCCATCGCGGGGTATTCGCCGTTGACGTCGCTCAGCACGTTGGGGTGGATCAGCGCATGGTAAAGCCCCGTATAGAAGACCTTCTTCTGCGCTTCGGTACCGCCCTCGACGCGGATGCGCCCCAAGTCGTCGTTCCACGTGCGGCGTGCGGCCGCACGAATGTCGTCGAACGAGCGCCCCTGCTGCTCGGCTTCGAGGTTCAGGCGGGCGTTCTCGGCCGACACGAACGAAACGCCCATACGCACCTCGACCTGCTCGCCCGGCTGCATGTCGTAGGAGAACCACACGCCGACGTCGTCGCCGGCAATGTCCTTGCCGTATTGCGTATAGAGCTTGTAGTTGCCGGCATCCTTGTCCCATTCGGCTTCGACGCCCTGTTTCGGGGGTTGTTTCTTCCAGAACCCGGTGGCCGCGGGGCGTTTCGAGACGCGCATCACGAAATAGACCGGGAACACCGCCTGCGGGTTGTAGCAGAACGTGCCCAGCAGTTTCATGCCCTCGACCTCGGTGTCGCTCACGCGGCGCACCCAGGCTCCTGACTCGTTGGTAAGCCCTTCGCCCAGGTTTAACAGAATATGTCCCGTACCCTCCGGAAAGGTATAGCGCTCGGCCGACGTGCGCGGCGTGGCCGTCACCTCGGTGCGGATGCCGTACTTGGTCAGCAGGTTCGAATAGTAGCCCGGCGAGGCCGTCTGGCTGGTATATGCGCTGCCGTAGTTGCGGTAATCGACGTCCAGCGCACCCGCCGTCGGCATTACCAGCAGCGAGCCCAGCTCGGGGCATCCCACGCCGCTCAGGGTGACGTGTGCGAAGCCCGTGAAGAACTTGTTGCGGTACTCATAGGGCGCCGACCACCACCGGGCGTCCTTATCATAGAGGTTCTCGTCAGAGCCCATCACGTTGAACGGAACCACCGACATCATCCCGTTGGGGCATACGGCGCCGGGGTTGGTCGTCCCGAAATTGGTCGTCCCGATGAACGGGTCGACCCAATCGGCAGGCTCCTGCGCACGCAGCGGCGCGCAGAGGATGACTGCGGCGAGCGCCGCAACGGGAAGCGTTCGTCGCAGCGGCATCAGCGTATATTGTTTTTGCGGGTAAAGTCGATGATCTCCGGAATATAACCGAAAGCAAGGCCCGTAACCGTGTCCGCACACCCGTAGTAGACCGCAACGCGCCCCGTCGCGGGGTCGTGCAGCGCAGCGCAGGGGAACGTCACGTTCGGCACGTCGCCCGTGCACTCGTAGATTTCACGCGGCGAGATCAGGTACGGGCCGCTGCGGGCGATGACTTTCCACGGCTCATCCAGGTCGAGCAATGCCGAGCCGAACGCATAGACGTAGCCGTTGCACGAACGGAGCACCCCGTGGTAGAACAAAAGCCACCCTTCGCTGGTCTCGATGGGCACGGGCCCCGCGCCGATCTTCATGCACTGCCACGCCGAAACCTCGAACGCCGCGGGCGACATCACGTGGCGGTGGCGTCCCCAGAACTCCATGTCGGGCGACTCGGAATAGAAAATGTCGCCGAACGCCGTATGCCCGTTGTCGCTCGGACGCGAAAGCATCGCGAATTTCCCGCCGATCTTGCGGGGAAACAGCACACCGTTGCGGTTGAACGGGATGAAGGCGTTTTCCAGCTGGTGGAACGTCTCGAAATCCTCCGTCCACGCCACGCCGATCGTCGGGCCGTGGTAACCGTTGCACCACGTCACGTAGTATTTGTCCCCGATCTTGGCCACACGCGGGTCGTAACCGTAGACCCATTGGCCGATTTCGGCGTCGCCGCCCATCAGTTTGAAGTCCTCCTCGCGGATGTCCCAGTCGATGCCGTCCACCGAGAAGCCCGCGTGGATGCGCATGCGGCGGTTGGTGTCGTCGCAGCGGAACACGCCCGCATAATTATACTTGCCCTTCTTGAACGGAACGACCGCCGAATTGAAAATGCTGTTCGAGGTCGAAAGCGCATCGCGCCCGATGATCGGGTTGGCCGAATAACGCCACATAACCTCCTTGGAGCCGGCGGGACGCTCTTCCCACGGCATATCCGGCAGCGCCGGGCCTACGATTTTCAGATTGTTCATGTTATTTGGTTGTTGGTTTATCGTCATAGGTGAATGGTACGAACCAGGTCATCACAAAGGCCGGGATCGTCGCCAGCATGACCACAATGAAGAAGACGCCGTAGCCCTTCCAGTCGCTCAGGTAACCCGAAACGGCCCCGGTGAGCATCACCGAAAGGTTCATGATGCCCGACGCGAAGGCGTAGTGCGCCATCTGGTGCCGCCCCGGGGCGACCTGCTGCATCATGAAGAGCGTAAGACCCACGAACCCGAACCCGTAGCCGAAGTACTCCACGACGATGCCACCCCCGATCAGCCACATCGACTGCGGCTGAAACCACGCCAGCAGCGCATAGACCGCGAACGGAAGGTTGAAAATGCAGCACAGCGTGAAGAGCGAGCGCCTCAGTCCGCGGTAGGCGATATAGTAGCCCGCGAGCAGCGATCCCAGAAGGAATGCCCCAGCACCGAACGTGCCGTAGTACAACCCGATCTGCTGGTTAGTAAGCCCCAGCCCTCCGGCCGCGGTATCCGCCTTGAGGAACAACGGCACGATCTTCATCACGAAGCCCTCGCCCAGGCGGTAGAAGACGATGAAGGCGATGTAATACCAGATATGCTTTTTCGTGAAGAACGCCGCGATCACCTCCTTCAGGCTGCGCAGCCCTTCCCGCAGCGAATGTCCGGCAGCCGCACTTCCGCCCGACGGCAACTCGCGGCTGTGGTAAATACCCAGCAGGACGAGCAGTCCGCAAAGGATCGCCAGCACCACCGTCCACGACTGTACACAGGCGTCGAACGCCGCAGCCCCGGAATCGCTGAAACGCTTGCCGAGCCAGCCCGCGAACCAGACCAGGCCGCCCGTGGCGACCAGTTTCGCAAGGTTGTAGAACGCTCCCTGCCAGCCGATATACCGCGCCTGATCCCCGGTCGAGAGCTCCGACATGTAAACGCCGTCGGCCGCGATGTCGTGCGTGGCGCCGCTGAAGGCCACCACCGCGAAGACCCCCACCGTGACGGCGAAGAAATGGGGCATATGCAGCGCCAGCGCAGCAAGGCCGAACAACACGCCGCTCAGGAGCTGCGTCGTGACGACGAAGAATTTCTTGGTGCGGAAAATTTCCAGGAAGGGGCTCCACAGGAATTTGATCGTCCACGGCCACATGATCAGCGATGTCCAGAACGCGATCCGGGTATCGGATATCCCCAGATCCTTGAACATGACCGCCGAAACCATATTCAGAACTACGAACGGCAGTCCCATCGCAAAATAGACCGTAGGCACCCAGGCCAGCGGCGAAGTTTTTTTCAGATTTTCAGACATCGGGTCTTCTCCGGATTTAGGTTAGGGATGCACAAAGATAATAAAATATTTCCGCACGTGGTCGGTATTCCGGGCGGTAATCATCTTTGCATCCGTAAAGTAATACAATTTCGGGCGCAGGATTACTAAACGGGCCGACGATTTAATTCCCCGGAAAAGAAGACCGTGCAGCCGGCGGGTCTTGCGGCTCGCGACTGCACGGTCGTTTTCACGTGCGCATCGATTTATTTGTAGACGATCTCCGCGCCGGCGGTGTAGGTCAGATTCGGAATCACCTGTCCCTGCTTCAGGTAGATGGTTTTGAGCACACCTGCGTTACGTTGCGCATTGAGCGTCTCGAGCGCCGGGCAGCCCGACACGTCGATCGTGGCAAGCACGTCGGTCGGATCCCACCAACCGCCGCCTCCGGAGAAAGGCACTTTCAGTGTCTTCAGGTGTGTGCCCGACACGGTCAGCGACGAGGGAACGATGTAATCCCAAGAATTACCTGAGTGGTACAAGGCCGAGAAATTCAGCTCCTCGACGGCATTGTCGCCGAGCGCGATCTCGGACAGGCCGTTATAGTCGATATTCAGCGAGCTGACCTTCGTGAGTTTGCTGATATCGAACTTGCTCAGTTTGTTGTTGTACACGTCGATCTTTTCGAGATTGGCGAATATCTCGATGCCCTCGAGCGAGAGGATCGGATCGTCCCAATAATCCGGCCGATAGGTGAACTCGGTCGCGTTCAGCCCGTCCTCGGTCACCACGCATAGGCCGCCGCTGAGTTCCAGCAGCCAGTTCAGGCTTACAAGTTTACTCCGGAATACATTGTCGGGAATGCTAACCACGACCGCGTCGGGATCCTTCTGGACGATGGAAACCACTTTCGTGATACCCGCCCCGCTGATCGTGATCTTACCGCTGCGCGATACGGTCGCGGGGGCGAGGTGGAATCGGAGCGTCTTGGTCACCAGGCCGCGCGTTTCGGGCACCTGCGTAATCCAGTTGCCGGAGATGGTCACCTGATAGGCAACGTTCGATTCGACGTCGATGGAAATCGTGCGTTCCGCAAGGTCGAACATCAGGCCCTCGTCCCCCATATTGATGGCGTCGATCTGGCGCTGGGTAAGCGGGATGTCGACCGACTGCCCCATGCCCGAGACCGTGATCACCGTCGAACGGTCATCGTAATCCGGGTTCTTGGCGACGGTAAAATTCAAGACCGTGTTGCCGAAAGCGTCGTTGCGCCCCACATACGTGACCCATTCCCCGCCGCCGTCGGAAAACGCGACGTCCAATTCCGGAATGTTCGTATGCAGTTTCACCTGGATGTCGGCGCTCAAAGCCTCGATGGTCATACTCTCCTCGGAAAGAAGGGTCAGCGTATTGCCTGCTTCCGAAATGATCTTCAGGGGAGCGACGGCCGATCCCGTAAAGAATTTGAAGGCCGCTTCACGGCTCTCTTCGCTTGTATTGGGATCGATCGTGAAGGTTACCACATCGCCGCTCTTCCCGGATTCGGCCGAAGGGTGTACCCAGTCGCAGACACCGGCGAGCCGCCAGTCTCCCGAACTGGTTACGGTCACCTGCGTCGTCGTCCCGTCAGGCCCGGCGGGAATGGCATCGGGGGTAATGGATATCGTGGCCCGGGAAAGGTCGTCCGCCGTATCGTCGTCGGAACAGGCGCTGAGCGCACAGGCCACCGCTACAAACGCTATAAATATCTTTTTCATAAAATCTACGTTGTTTTAGGTTCTCAGTCGAACTGCCCTCCCCGCAGCGGCGTGCTGCGGGGAGTACAGCACACAATCGGATTAAGGCAGTTTATAACGCGTTGCGTCGTTCTTTTTGTAATAATACTCGGGCATCAGCAGTTCCTCGTCATAGAGGCCCCGGGCAACGGACTGGCAACGGCTCACCTGGAACCGATAGTCGCTGAAATCGCTTACCAACGAATTGGTATGCCCCAGTGCGAAGAACATGTAATAGCCGTATCCGGCCTCCTTCTTCGAGCGGGCTGTGCCCTCGCTCGAATCCCCGCTGCCCCGGTTCAACTCGATCGACATGCCGGAGCACTGCTTGACGGTCATGCCCTGCATCGGCGCTGCGGTTCCCCCGTAATCGGCGACGGCATAGTCGACGAACATACCCGGCTCGACCCCGTCGACAGAGGGGATGCGGCTGCCGATGGCTCCCAGGTAGTAGACCATGACGGTTTTATCGGGCATGGCTTTCTTGGTTTCATAGAGCAGCCGGGAGGCGGCTGCCGACGACCACGGCGCAAACCAGGGATTGCTCAGGTCGGGAGAGTTCGAATACTCGTCGTCGAAACCGACGCCGTCGAGGTTGTAGGCATTGCAATAAGCGGCCAGCTCCTTGGCAAACTCGCGGCAGCCCATATCGGACAGCTGTGCCACGCCGGCAGCATCGTGGTTGCCCAGGATACCGAGGATCACCTTCATGCCACGCTTGCGCAACGGCTGCAGGAACTGCTCGTTGTTGTCCAGCAGAAACTGCACGTTGGGGTTGTTCAGCACATAGACCCGTCCCGTTTCCGCATTGTAATTGATATTGGCCGAAAAAAGGATGATGTCGTCGAAGAAGAGCTTGCCGCTGTCCTTGAGCACGAACTCCAGCGCATTGAGCGGGTTGGTGTCGTTGACCTCGAAATAGCACACGTTCCTCACGGCGTCGGGGCCCTTGTAAGCGTCGCCCTGGGCACGCAAGTCTTTCACCAGATAGACCGCATGCTGCGCCTTTTCCGAGAGCGTGATACCCTCGGTCGAGGAGGTTGCCTTGAGCGGAAGCAGATAGGTCGTTCCCTCCTGCAATTCGCTGCCTGCGGCCAGGGTAACGCCCACCCCGACCGAACGGATCTCGTCCGGGGCCAGCAGCAGCTTGCCCTCGCGGTCGATGGCGACATTGGCCGCGGGGAAGAGTTCGAACTCCGTCCCGTGTTCGGCATTGTAGGTTTCCAGATAAGCGGGATCCATCTCGATCTTCACGTCGACACCCTTCTGCGGCGCTTTCGTAAGGCGGAAGAAGACCTCGGTCTGGTGTTTGTCCGAGCGCAGTTCGATCACCGACTCGTTCTTGTTCGACGTCACGTCGAGCAACATGCCGTCGACGCGCTTCACGGCGTCGTATGCCCCCTCGTCGACAGGCTTGCCGCCCTCGATGTCGTCGGTGCAGGCCGTGAATGCCAGGCCACCCAACATCAGCGCAAGCGGAAGGATGCTGTATTTCAGATATTTCTTGGTGTTCATAATCGTTTCAGGTTAAAGGTTAGCAGATTATTTACCCAGCTCGGGAAGCGATACATTCACCCACTTCAACTCCTTCTCGACAGTAAGGTCGTTCCCGTAGGAGGTCTGGTCTTTGATGGTCTTGCCGGCTCCCTCGTCGAATTTCCAGTAGGCCACCAGTCCGTCGGAAGCCGCGGCCACCTGGTAGAAATGGTCGGGGGCATTGATCTCCTCGGGGGTCAGCGCCTTGTTCCAGATACGCACTTCCGAGATCTGGCCGTCGAAATAACGGTCGCTGGCATACGAGTAACCGATCCAGAAGCAACGGGGCTTGCCGTCCGATTCGTCGGAATGGGCTACGCCGAAATTCACGGACGAAGTACCGACGTTGCCGCTGCACTTCTCCGCACCGTCGAGGTATACTTTCACGTTTCCCGACTCGAATGTCACGGCCACATGGTACCAGCGGCCGGCATCGAGTTTGAGATCCGAATTGGTCAGGTTCCTCGACGAAGCCACCTGTATCTGGTTGGGATCCACGCCCGAATCGCCGATACGGACGAGGAACTTGCCCTCGATACCCATGATGGTGGAGATCTGGTTCTTGAACGCATTGCCGTTGATCAGCGCCTCGAGCGTGAAGGTACGCATGTTGGTTACGGGCGAGGCATCCTTCCAGTCGGGCCATGCACGGTTCTCGGCGATACCGGCCACGACGTTGATAAGCGCGGCACCCTTGAAGATATAGTAAACACTGCGGGCACTGGGCAGCACGTCGATACCCGACACCGAACGGATCGTCACGGGCAGCACATAGCGCTCGTTCTTGTCCAGCAGGTTCACGTCGACGAACCTGATCGTCACGGGAACGCTCGCCACGCTTCCGGCCTGTATCCTGGTCTTCGTCTCATCGAACTGGTAGAACTCCTCGGAGAGCAGTTTCACGTCCTCGTCGTAGAAGGCCTGGCGGTAGTGGTCGAACAGTTCGGGAGCCGCGGCGAACTCGATCGAAATGTCCTGCCCGACGGGCTTGGCGATGCCGGCCGTGATTTCGCGCTCATAGGAGGGATTCGCAGCCTTGATAAGCATCTCGTCGGTGAAATTCGTCGCCGAGATGAAAAGTTTATTGTCGTAATGCTGCCTGGACAGATCCTCGTTCTTGCAGCCTGCCAGAGCGACGGCGGCAAGAGCCGCGACAGCAATATTTAACTTGTTGAGTTTCATAGGTCGCATTAGTTTTTAGGTGCGGGATTCAGGATATCGACCGCCTCCCGGATGTTTTTATAAACCAAAGTCAGGTTGAAATAGTCGTTCTGCGCGTTGGCGATGGAGATACCCAGTTTCTCATAGCCCGACGCCGGGCTTACGACCCACTGGGCAGCGCCCTTGGTGGCACGCACACGTGTCTTGCCGTCGGCCTCGTAGCCGGAGAAATAGCCGCTCTCATCGCTCAGGTCGGTGAGCGACGGGGTCGTCACGCCGATGACGAACCGGTCGGTCGGAACATCTTCCACGGCGGCCATCAGCACGGCGAACGACATCTTGTCGGCCGAAGTTGCGGTCAGCGCCGGGATGACGATATAATCGCATTCGCCCAGGACGGACTTGTCGATGAGGTTCTGCGGATTGCCCTGGAAGACCAGCACTTTGCCGGAGTTGGCGCCGCTCCAGGTCTTCACGTTCGAGAAGAACGCCTCCTGGCGTGCGGCATACTGCGCTATTTCCTCGTCCTGCATAGCCTGCGGGGCACGGCCGGTATAGTTCACCTGGACACCGTCGTAACCATATTTGGCACACAGGGTCAGCTGGCTGACGGTCTGCTGCCTGCAGAACTCCAGGAAACGGAGCTCCAGCTCCTCCTCGGGGGTCGGTTCGCCCTCGCCGCCGCCTTCGCCGCCCTCGTCCTGAGTTGCCTCGGGCGTATCGGGCGCAGCAGGTTCTTTGGGTTTGTTGGCCTCCTCATCTGCGAGGACTTTCTCCCAGAGTTTCTCGATCGCATTATAGTCGATGTTGTAGATCACCCGGGTGCCCTTCTCGCGTACCTTGGCGAATTCACCGGCCAGGGTCGGATGCAGGTTGTCGGGATTCATCAGGCAGATGATGTCCACGCTGTCGGGCATCGTCGTCAGGTGCTCGTTGCGCTGGGCCGGAGCCGAGGTGGTATTGTCCATCGAGACGAGGACGACCTTGTGCTCGCCCGCCTTGTAATCCCGGAGCGCCTTCAGGTACTGCTTGTAGAGCTCGGGATTCTGCTCCTCAAGCGTAGGATAGTTGATGTCGAGGCTTTCGGTCTCCGTCCAGTCGCTGCACGCCGCAAAAGAGAGGACTGCAACGGCTACGGCCGGGAACAGAAATTTCTTGATATTTCGTTTCATAATCGTTTAGCGTTCGGGTTGGTTATTATTTGATCGCGGGGTTGCAATCCCACCACATACGGGTCGCCATGTTGTCGGCACCCTTCAGAAGCGACGAAACCGCATTGTTGACGTTCACGTTGTTGGTCGTGTATTCGTCTGCCGGATAAGGCATACGGCGCGCCCCGAGTTCGGAATCGACGACCCCGAGGCTCTTGTTTCCATCCTCGGTGGCAGGCATCAGACGGGGATAACCCGTGCGGCGGTAGTCGGCCCATGCCTCGTTGCCCAGCTGCCAGTTGGCGATCCACTTCTGCGTGATGATGCGCTCCTGCATCTGGGCAAGCGAAGCACCCGCATCCCAGGCAATGGTAATGTCGGACAACTCCTGCGAATAAGAATTCGAATTGGCAGGATCGGCATAGAGCTGCGGTTTGCCCGTGGCATTGGCCAGGTAATTGTCGGCGCCCGACACACCCCACTCCTCGAACGAGAGGCGGATGCCTTCGTTATAGAAATCCTCGGCTTCGCCGGAGCCCATATTGAACCCGAAGACCCCCTTCGCCTCAGCCTTCAGGAAGGCGACCTCGGCTGCGTTCATCCACGTGACGGGCGAGGAAACCGAGATGTTGACGCCCGAATACTTGCGTCCGACGGAATTCAAATCGGGTATCACGATTCCGCGGCGGATGCCGACATAGGTTTGACCGGGCCACTCCGACTGCGTGAAATATTTCTCGCGGCGGGGGTCTGAATAACCGTTCATGTAGCAGATGATGTCGGCTGCGGCATGCGTATCGCCGCCCGTCATGCAGTCTGCGGGCTTGTTGTAGTTGACTGCCACGTAAATGGGGTTGCCGTCGGCACCGAACGACGTCAGCCTGGCGTTGTCGGCATTCGACGTGATGACGCCCACCTCGCTGTTCACGGCCGATTCGGCCATCTCGCGGGCTTTAGCCTCGTTCGCATAGACGATACGCATGGCCAGACGCAGCTTGAGCGAATTGGCGAGCTTGCACCACTTCTCGGCGCTGCCGCCGTAGATATAGTCGGCCTTTGCGGAAATGGCATCCGTGCGGTGCTCGGTAAGCACCTTGATCGCGGCATCCAGCTCTTCGAAAAACTTGTCGTAAACCTTCTCCTGCGAATCGTACGGCACCTGAATCTGGCCGTTCTCACCGATCATCGAATAGGGGATCGGGCCGTAGGTGTCGGTCACGCGGTGCATGGCCGCTACCTTGATGATGTCGGCGATCGCCAGTACGATGGGGTCGTCGGTCACCTTCTTCAGCTCGCGCAGGTTCGAGTAAAGCACCGGGATCGTCCTGTCGCTATACATGAAAACGTTCGTCCAGTCGTCCGTCGGATTGTAATTCATGATCGTACGGGTAAAGCCACCCGTCGTGGAATAATACCCACCCATGGGGCCGCCCAGCAGCACATCGGTAAACTGCGCCGTATTGACGTCGGTCGATACGACGGTGCTCGCGAGCGAGGTCAGCGCCGAGCCGATGATATAGCCGTCGGTCTGCATGTCGTCCTCGGAGGGCTCGTAAGGATTGGTATTTATATCGAGGTAGTTGGCGGTGCAGGCCGTACCGACAAGTACCAACGCAGCCAAAGCCGGTTTTAATATATTGAATTTCATAGTCATCGTGCAGATTAGAATTTAAGTCTGAGGTTGAACCCGATATTACGCGTCGAAGGCGACATGAAATAGTCGATGCCCTGGTAGTAGCTGTTCACCGTCGCAACGGTCTCGGGATCGTAGGGAGCCTTGTTGTAGATCATCCACAGGTTGCGCCCCACGAGCGACAAGGTAATTTCGCAGATGTCGCCCAGCTTTTTCTTCGGGATCGTATAGCCGATCGAAGCCTCCTGCAGGCGCACGTTGGTGGCAGAATAGGTATAGTACTGCGGAACGGAGTTACCGCTGCCGATGGCCGTGTACCATTTGTTGGCATCCACCAGGTCGCCGCCGTTGATCATCACGCCGCCGGCATCGCGCGCTGCGGCCGAAACCTCGGAAACACCGTAGTAGTCGAGCATGGCCTGCGTACGCGAGAATACCACGCCGCCCAGGCGGGCCGAAACCATGAAGCCGAAGTTGAAGTTACGCCAGCGGAAGTCGTTGCGCCATGCCATGTTGGCATCGGGAAGTACGCTACCCAGCTTGATGTAGCTGTTGACGTCGGTGATCGACTCGGAAGCGATCTCGCCCTTCTCGTTGATATAGACGGCGCCGTTGCTGTCGCGTTTGAGGTCGATGCGCGAATAGAAGTCGCCCAGCGTACCGCCCTCACGAAGGATGAAGCGGGCATCGGCAAGACCTCCCATATCGAGCTGATCGACCGAGAAGTGCTCGCCGGTCTCGGGGTTGACCACATCGTCGGCAAGCGAAAGAATCTTGTTCTTGTTCGCCGACAGCGTGTAGTTCGAATCCCACGAGAATTTGCCCCACGTATTGCTGTAACCCAGTGCGACCTCGAAACCGCGGTTGCGGACGTTACCCGACTGAATGGTCAGTTTGGAGGAACCCGAACCGGTCGAGATATTCGGCTCGAAGGTCTGATCCTGCGTCTTAGTGTTATAGTAAGTGAAGTCGAGGTTGAAGTGGCGCAGGAAGCGCATCGTCAGACCGACCTCGAACGACTTGGTGCGCTCGGGCTTGAGGTTGTAAATCGGGAACCGGGTCTGGGTGCTCCAGTTCAGGCCGCTCTCGTTCCAGCTGTAACGCGGGTTGGCGAGGTAACGCTCGAAAGCCACACCCACCGATGCGTACGACGCACGGAGTTTGACGTAGGAGAGGTTCTTCGGCATCTCGGGGATGAGCTGCGACAGCACGACCGAAGCACCGACCGAGGGATAGAAAAACGAGCTCTTCACCGAATGCTCGCCGGCCAGCTGCGAAGGCCAGTCGTTACGGCCGGTCAGCGTGAGGAAGTAGGTGTTCTTAAAGCCGATCTCGACCGAGGCGAAGATCGACTGGGTCTGCTCGCGCCACCCTTCCTGCAGCCGCTTGGTCTTGGAGGTGTTGCTCAGGTTCTGCACGCTGAACACGTTGGCCAGCAGAGGTTTTTCGTCGGTGATCTCACCGTCGGGAATCGGGCCGCGCACCTTCATGGCGTCGTAGCGCATGTCCGAGATCGAAGCACCGGCATTGGCCTGCAACGACCAGTCCTCGCCAAAAGTCTTGTTGATATTGACCAGCACGTCGCCGTAGACCTGCTTGTCCTTGGTCTTCGTGATGCCGTAGAGGCCGTTTTTCGAACCCTCGGTCAACTGCGTGAAGGTCGAAGCATAGAATTTTTCCGTATAGTCGTTGCTGCTGTTGTCGATGCGGAGACGGCCGGAAACATTGAGCCAGTCGAGCACGTCGTACGAGAGTGCAGCGTTCAGCATGTAACGGTCTTTGTTGTTTTCGCGCAGGTTGCGGTAGTTGATCCAATAGGGGTTCTGCATCGTCATGCCGGCATCGCCTACGGGCCAGTACTGGGTATAGAGGCGGCGGGCGGGATCGTAACGCTCGTACATTTCGATATCGGCCCAGTCGTTGCCGCGCGGGTAGACGTAAGCGCCGACCAGCGGGTTGTTGTAGGTACCCTGGTTGGTCATGTTGCGGTCTTTCTGCATCACATAGCTGGCACCCACGTCGAGTTTCAGCTTGTCACCGAGGAACGAGGTGGTATTGCGGAACGTAAAATTGTAACGGTCGTAGCCGTTGTTGGGAATCACACCGTGCGAGTTGACCGCCGCGGCCGAGAAATAGGTCTGGTTCTTCTCGGTACCCGTCGAGAGCGACACGCTCTCGGTACCCGTTACGCCGGTTTGGAAATAGTCATCGCGCGGGCTGTACCCCATATAGTTGGAGCTGTTCAGGCGATTGCCCCAGCTGCGAACGATCGAACCTTCGCTCGAATTGAGATCGCCCGTACCGTAACGGTTCTGAAACTCGGGAAGGACGAACGGCGACATCACCTCGGTGTTGCTCGATACGGTCACCGAAGTGTAGCCCGCCTTGCCGCGCTTGGTCGTGACGACGATGGCACCGTTGGCGGCATCCGAACCGTAGAGTGCCGCAGCGGCCGCACCGTTCAGCACCGACATCGACTCGATGTCCTCGGGGTTGATATCGGCGATGGGATCGGTCGTACCCTGCGAGGCGAACTCCGTGCCGCCGTCGCGGGCCGTCGTGAACATCGGCACGCCGTCGATTACGTAGAGGGCGTTCGAAGTCTGCGAAATCGACTTCTGACCACGCATGACGACCCTCGATGCGCTGCCGACGCCACCGGACGACGAGTTGATCGTCACACCGGCGACCTTGCCGCTGAGCGAGTTGATGAAGTTGACGTCCTTGTTGGCCACGATGTCCTCGGAGTTGACCTGCTGCACGTTGTACGACAGCGCCTTTTCCGAGCGTTTGATACCGAGGGCAGTAACCACGACCGCGTCCACATCCACCGCCGACTCCCGGAGCGTAAAGGTGATGTTGGTGCGGCTGCCTACGGTCTGTGCGATCGGTTCGTAGCCTAAATAATTGATTTCTAATACGGCGTCAGCCGAGGGGGGGGGAACTTGCAGCGAGAAATCGCCGTCCACGCCGGTACTCGTACCGATCGTAGTCCCCTTGACAATGACCGCAGCGCCGATCACCGGCATACCGGAAGCATCGACGACCTTGCCCGTCACGGTGACAGGCTGGCCGGGCTGTGCGGCCGGGGCTTTCTGCGAGAGTACGATCGACGTATTCTCGACGGCATAAGCGATATCGGAAGATTGGAAAAGCGTATTGAGCACATTGTTCAGCGGCGTATCCTTCACATCGATCGACACGCGGCGCGCCACGTCCACATTCTTGTCGTACACGAACAGGTAGGTGGTTTGCTTTTCGATTGCACTGAGCACCTGCTCAAGGGGAGCGTCCGAAACCCGGAGGGTTACCGGTACGGACTGCGCACTTGCCGTGCCCGCGAAAAGGCAGCATACAAGTGTCAAAACAGGCAAGAGAAACCTAACTCTCGCTTGGTTTTTCATTTTCATACGTTGGTCAGTTAATTAGGTTATTGGTTTTTCCGGATCCCCTGCCCTGGTCGGGGGAGGGGTTGTTAAAGGCGCTGTCCGGAGCACGCCTCATCATTCGTCTAAGGTCTGGGGCAATTTTTCACATAAATCTGGGCTTAGGTACTACAATCAGGTTAGGTTGGTCAGTGTATATAAATCATGTCTTTCAGTTCGTTGCGCGTATACTGGAAATCGGCGCTCTGCTGCAAAACCCACAGGGCATGGTCGATACCCTCGGAGATACGGATCTTCCCGGTGAAAAGGTTGGTCGGCATATCATGGCGCCGCACCTCGATCTTCACGCCGTAATATTTCTCGAACTCATCGAGCAAATCCCCGAACGAAGCGTCGCGGAAGGCAATCAGCCCCTCGCGCCACAGGAACCCTTCGTGTTCGGGTATCCGCCCCAGGATCAGCCGTCCGTTGAGGTGCGTCACCTGTTCGCGCGGGCGCAGCTCGACATGGTTGTTCGAATTGAAGCGATCCGTCACGCGCACCTTACCCTCGACGAGCGAGGCGACGAACTCCCCGTCTTCCGAGCGGGCCTTGACGTTGAATTTCGTACCCAGCACCTCCACGTCGCAGGCATAGGTCTCGACGACGAAAGGATGCTTCCGGTCATGCGACACATCGAAAAACGCTTCGCCCTTGAGCTGCACCTTACGCTCGCGCCCGATGAAGAAGGTCGGGTAATGCAGTTCGGAAAGCGCGTTCATGCAGACTTTCGTGCCATCGGGCAGCTGCACGTCGATATGCTGGCCTGCCGGGACGGTGATCGTATTGCCCGCCAACAGGAACTTGTCGTACATCCGCGAGACGTAGACGCCCCCCACTCCCGCAACGACCAGGATGACCGCAGCGTATTTGAGGACTTCGCGTGTCCAGCGCGGCAGAGTCAAAACCTTCGGCTTGCGTGTCGTGCGTCCGGGGTCGGCCAGCATCAGCATCGAATCGAACAAACGGCGCTCGGCAAGCAGTTCCCTGCGGTTGGCCGGATCACGGTCGATCCAGTCGAGGACTTGTTTATCCTCTTCTACGGACGCGCGCCCGTCAAAAAACCGGTGTAGTAATTCTTTTTCCATGACATAGAGATAACACCCCTGCCGGGGAAATCCCTGAAAAAAATCGCACTTTTTTCAGGGAAAGTCCGGACGGAGCAAGTTAAACGAATGATTATCAATTGATATAAAACCAGAAAATAAAATAAGCCAGGTAATCTTTGAGCACCACACGCAGGATTTTCATCGCCTTCGAGACTTCGAACTCGACGCTCTTGACCGTAACGCCCATTTCGGCGGCGATCTCCTTATAGCTTTTGCCGTCGAAGCGGCTGCGGATAAAGATCGCGCGGGTCTTTTCCGGAAGTTTGTCCAGCGTCTCGTTCACCAGCCGCCGCGCCTCCTCGCTGAACAGTTCTTCGGGGTTGCAGGCTTCGAGGGTCGAGATGCGGGTTCGGAGCATGCGCGCACCGTGGGAGTGGATATCCTCAGCGGCCCGCAGGCGGACGCCCTGCGAACGCAGGTGGTTCAGGCACTTGTTCTTGACGATCGTGAGCGCGTAGGGAGGGAAGGCGGAGGCGGAAAGCATGTCGCGTTTTTCCCAGGCGGCCATAAAGCTCTCCATGACGATATCCTCGGCCGTGGCTGCATCGGAGACATAAGTGCCCGCGAAACGGATAAACCGTTGTTGGTACTCCCCGAACAGGCGGTTGAACGCCTTCAGATCCAGAATCGTCTCGGATTGCAACTCCATACACTCATTTATTTAAACACAATATAAGGAAAGTGTGCAATATCCGCGCCTTACAAACGCAAAAAATAAACGGCCATACCCGCCAGCGCCAAACTCCGGGTAGGGCAACGCAACAGAACTTATACCATAAATCCCTGCCATTTATATAATAACACCCCAGCGCGGGAAATCCCTGACAAAAAACCGTTTTTTCCGCACCGGACATAAAAAAAGCTCCCCGAAGGGAGCTTTCAGCCCGAATTGCCAGCCCGTTACCTGGCTTTGGCCTCGCAGTAGGCGCAGCGGCAGGTGCCGTCGGCCGTGCGGTAGAACAATTGGTCGACATCCTCCGTCGCGGAGATGCAACGGCGGTTGGAACACTCCATCTCGTTGACCACATACTCGCCGTTGAAAACCGGAGTCCGTTCGAACGGCTTGTTCCGGTCGGCCCAGCGGAGCAGGGTCAGGATCAGTGCCATACGCACAAACTTACCGTTCTCGACCTGCCGGAAATAGGCCGCGCGCGAATCGTTGTCCACGGCACGCGTGATCTCGTTCACGCGCGGCAGCGGATGCAGGATGATCATATCCTTCTTGGCCGTCCCGAGTTTCTCGGGGTTGAGCACGAAGCTGTTCTTCACGCGGTCGAACTCCTCCTCATCGAGGAAGCGCTCCTTCTGTACGCGCGTCATGTAGAGGACGTCCAGTTCGGGCATCACCTCCTCCATGGTCTCCACCTCGCGGAACTCCAGCTTCGAGTTCTCGCTCATCTCGGCTAGCATGTAGTCGGGAAGGCGCAGCTCCTGCGGGGCGATCAGGATGACCTTGATGCCCGAGTAGCGCGACAGCGCCTTGATGAGCGAATGGACGGTGCGGCCGAACTTGAGGTCGCCGCAGAAGCCGATCGTCATGTTGTCGAAACGCCCCTTTTCGCGCTTGATCGTCAGCAGGTCGGTCAGCGTCTGCGTCGGGTGGCTGTGGCTGCCGTCACCGGCATTGATGACCGGCACCCCGGCATACTGCGAAGCCACGAGCGGCGCCCCCTCCTTGAAGTGGCGCATGGCGATGATGTCCGCGAAGCAGCGGATCACACGTACGGTATCGGCCACGGTCTCGCCCTTCGACACGGACGACGAGTTGGCGTCCGAGAAACCGATGACGCTGCCGCCCAGCTCCATCATGGCCGAGGTGAAACTTAGGCGCGTACGGGTCGAGGGCTCGTAGAAGAGCGTCGCCAGCTTCTTCCCCTTGCACGCCTCGCTGTATTTGGCACGGTTGGCGATGATGTCCTCCGCCAGCGCAACGATCTGTTCGGTTTCGGCAACCGTCAGGTCGGTCGGATCGATTAAATGTCGCATGTTTTTCTTCTCTGTTTTCGGTTTCGGGTTTCGTAGTCCGTATCGGCGCCGGTATGTCCCGCGGTTCCACCCCGGCTGCGTGCGGGCATATCCCCGCACGGCAGGAAAGGCCCGGCCGGGAATACGCGGCCGCAGCGAACTATTTGTCCATCCAGCTTTCGTCCGAGGGGTTGTCGCGGAACTTCAGCAGCCGGGCCTTATCCCCGGGCTCGATATACCCCTCTTCGGCGGCGACCTCCACCAGCGCATCGAGGTTCGAAAGGCTGTAATTGACCACATCGGCCTCTTTCAGGCGCTCCAGCCCCTTCTTCATGCCGTAGGTGAAGATCGAAGCCACACCCAGCACCTCGGCACCGGCTTCGCGCAGGGCGTTCACCACCTCGATGCAGGAACCGCCGGTCGAGATCAGGTCTTCGATCACGACGACCTTCTGCCCCTTCTCCAGTTTGCCTTCGATCCGGTTGCCGCGGCCGTGGTCTTTCGAACCGCTGCGCACGTACCCCATCGGCAGGTCGAGGATCGTCGCCGTGATGGCCGCATGGGCGATGCCAGCGGTCGAAGTGCCCATCAGCACCTCGGCACCGGGGAATTTGGTGCGGACGATCCCGGCCAGCCCGGCCTCGACATGTCCGCGCACGACAGGCGCCGTCAGCGTCAGGCGGTTGTCGCAATAGATCGGGCTCTTGATACCGCTGGCCCAGGTAAACGGCTGCTCGGGACGCAGGAATACCGCGCCGATCGAGAGCAGGTCTTTAGCAATTGATTTCTCCATGATTATTTTACATTTTTTTCGGTTTTTTTCAAATCTCCGGCCACCCACTCGACCCACGGGTCAACGTTGTCGGTGAGCGTCCGGGGCAGCGGCAGCGGGATGCGCACGTCGGGGGCAATCCCCTCCCGGTCGATGCCGCGCCCCGCGGGAATCCGTTTGGAGCGGGTGACGGGCACGATCATCCAACGCGTCGTGTCCCGCGGGAAATAAAGTATCTCGCAGTTCGAATAGTCGAGGCACCCCAGCGTGTTGTCCTGCCCGTAGACGGTCGTGCGGCAGCTCGAAGCCCGTACTTCGAGTACCAACTGCTCGCCCGACGAAGCCACCCGTCCGTCGACGATCAGCGCGGCGCGCCGGGGCACCGGCGACACCGAATCGTAACGGATACGGTAGGTTTTGCCCTCTTCGAGAAATTCCCCGGCCGGGGTTCGCTCCATACACGCAACCTTCCTGCGTCCCCGCTCCGTATTCCCGGCAAACTCCCGGACGTGGGCGATGGCGATATCCGAAACGCGGTACTCCATGGCATCCTCCGTACCTTCGTGGTCGTAAAGCAGTTTGAGCAGGGGTTCATAGGCATTGTCGCTCCCACCCATATTGCCGCGGATGTCGACGACAAGGTTCTCACAGCCCGAGGCGCGGTAAACCGCGACAGCGGCCCGCACTCCGGCGATTTCGGCATCGGTCAGGTCGCACGACGGGAATCGGATCAAATACGTATCTTCGTCCACGCGGCAGTGCATGAACTGCGGGTCGTAACGCTTCATCCGCCCGGCATAGTCCGTATCGCGGCGCAGCGACTTAGCCCGGTAGGCTTCGGCACCGGGTGTTTGGAGGTGCGAATCGTCGAACCAGCCGAGGTATTCGGCAATGGCATCATAGACGTCACGGTCGCCGGAAATCTCGCTTTGCAGCCGCGCTTTCAGTGCTACGTACTCCGCTTCGCGGCCCGCGGTCTTGTCCGGATAGCCGGCATAGGCGCGTTCCACGACACCGACGGCATAGCCGAAATCGGACACAGCGTTCCCTGCCGGGGTTTGTGCCCCGGCGGGCAGCAGGCAAAGCACGGCCGCAGCCGCCAGCGACATTCGCAGCAAGGTTCTCATCGGGCAGGTTCGTATGAATCGGCTCCCCGGATCGGTTCTTCCCGACCGGAGGGTTATTCCAGTGCCGAGCGTAAAATCTTCTCCACCTCCTCGGGATAAACCCCGCCTTCGTGCACCTTCACGCCGCCGACATAGAATGTCGGCACGTAGTAATAGTCGAACGTGTCGGCCAGCGCAGGCTGCTCCGACTCCTCGATCATCTCGATCCCGACGGCAGCCAGCTCGGGGTGCGCCGCCCTGGCCTCTTCGATGTAACGCAGCGCCTTCTTGCAGAAGGGGCAGTTTTTCAGGTAGAAAAGTTTTACCGGTTTCATAACTATACTGTTTAAAAAGTAACTTCGCGGATTATCCGCAGAATTCGTCCACACAACGGCGATAGGCAGCCACGGGGTCGGCCGCGGCGGTGATCGGGCGTCCCACGACGATGAAGTCGGAGCCGATCTCCCGCGCACGGGCAGGCGTGGTGACACGCACCTGATCCGCCACGTCACCGTCTGCAAAACGCACGCCGGGCGTGATTGTGAGGAACTCTTTTCCGCAGGCTTGGTGTACCATGCCCGCTTCGAGCGGCGAGCAGACCACGCCATCGAGCCCTGCGGCCTTGGTATTCTGCGCGTATTTCACGATCGTGTCGCCGATCGAAGATGCGATCAGCAGCTCCTGTTGCATACGCTCCTCGCTGGTCGAGGTGAGCTGCGTCACGGCGATCAGCAGGGGGCGCGTACCGTCCTCGCGCGTGAGCCCCTCGAGGGCATATTTCATCATCTCGATGGTACCCGCCGCATGGACGTTGCACATATCCACGTCCAGCCGCGACAGTACGGCCATCGCTTTCTTCACCGTATTGGGAATGTCGTGCAGCTTGAGGTCGAGGAAAATCTTGTGCCCCCGGCGCTTGATCTCACGCACGATTTCCGGCCCTTCGGCATAGAACAGCTCCATGCCGATCTTGAGGAAAGGTTTGCGTGCCTCGCCCCTGAACAGGTCGAGGAATTTGAAGGTATCTTCCGCAGACTTGAAGTCGCAGGCGATAATTACGTCATGTTGCATATCGTACGATTTTACGTTCATTCTACAATTCCGATTATGTCGCTCAGCCGCCCGATCCCGAGCCGTTGCATCTCGGCAGGCAGCGCCTCGACGATCTCCTTCGAGGCATAGGGGTTCGCCAGGTTCGCGGCGCCGACCTGTACGGCCGTAGCGCCGGCCATCATCATCTCGATCACATCGCGGGCCGTCGTCACGCCGCCGCACCCCATGACGGGTATTTTGCAGGCCTTGGCGACCTGGTAGACCATCCGCACGGCCACGGGGAAGACCGCGGCACCCGAAAAACCGCCCATCGTATTGGCGATGACTGCCTTGCGGTTCCTGACGTCGATCCGCATCCCCAGCAGGGTATTTATCAGGCAGATGCCGTCGGCGCCCGCCTCCTCGCACGCCCGGGCGATCGAAACGATGTCCGTGACGTTGGGCGACAGCTTGATGTAGACGGGTTTGGTCGTCACGGCCTTCACGGCGCGCGTCACCTCGGCGGCACACTCGGGCGACGTGCCGAACGACATGCCGCCGTGCCGCACGTTAGGGCACGAGACGTTGACCTCGATGATGCCGACCTGCGGCTCGCGGTCGATCCGCTCGCAGCAATAGGCGTACTCCTCGACCGAAAAGCCGCTGATATTGGCGATCACGGGTTTATGGAAAAAAGTCTTCAGGCGCGGCAGCTCTTCGGCGATCACGGCGTCGATGCCCGGGTTCTGCAGCCCCACAGCATTGATCATGCCCGCCGTACATTCGGCGATGCGGGGCGTGGGGTTCCCGAAGCGCGCATCGCGCGTGGTGCCCTTGAACGAAAACGACCCGAGGATGTTGATGTCGTAAAAATCCCGGAACTCGTTGCCGTACCCGAACGTACCGCTGGCCGGCACGACCGGGTTATCCAGTCTCAGGCCGCTCAGGCTGACGGACATATCCGCGGCGGGTTTTTCCGCGGGCCGGTTTTGTGCGATGAACTGCTTGTTTACCATATGACCTCCCCTTTCGTTAATACGGGCCCCTCCTTGCAGATGCGCTTGTTGCCGTATTTGGTTTTGCACGAACAGCCCATGCAGGCCCCGAAACCGCAGCCCATGCGCTCTTCGAACGAGAGCTGCCCGTCCTGCTGCACGGCGTCGCACAATGCCCGCAGCATCGGCAGCGGCCCGCAGGCATAGAAATAGTCGAACTCGGGGCGGCACTCGGCGATGGCCGTCGTGACGAACCCCCTGACACCCGCCGAACCGTCGGCCGTAGCCAGATCGACGTCGCAGCCCAGCGCCCGGAATTCGTCGGCATAGAAAACCTCGTCCGCCGTATTGAACCCGAGCACCACACCGACCCGTTTGCCTGCCGCAAGCAGCACTTTGGCCAGGTTGTAGAGCGGGGGCACGCCCACGCCGCCGCCCACCAGCAGGGGACGCTGTGCGGCATTGTGCACGTCGAACCCGTTGCCGAGCCCCGTCAGCAGGTCGAGCTCCCCGCCCGCAGCCATACGGCTCATCTGTGCGGTTCCCTCGCCCACCACCTTGTAGATGAGCGTGAGCGTCGTGGCGTCGTAGTCGCAGACCGAGATCGGACGGCGCAGGTAACGGCCTTCGAGGGCGATGTCGACGAACTGCCCGGGGGCGGTGATCCACTGCGTATCCCCCCCGAGCACCATGCGCCATACGGTCGCCGTCAGCCGTTCGTTGGCAAGGATTTTATAGATGCCTTTCTTATACATGCCTTTCTGTTCCAATGTGCCGCATAATACCGGAAATCACTTCGCGTCGATGGTCGAAACCCCGAACGTAATCTCTTCCAGCACGTCCAACAGCACCTTCACCGTTTCGAGCGCCGTAAATACCGTCACGTTGTTCTCGACGGCCGTGCGGCGGATCTCGTACCCGTCGAGGCGCGTGTTATGCTGGTTGACGTCGATGGTGTTGATGACGTAGCTCACATGTCCCTGGCGCAGCGAGTCGATGATCTCCGAGCTGCCTTCGCTCAGTTTGCGGCGCGTACGGGTACGGATGCCGTGGTTGCGCAGGAACTCGGCCGTCCCGGTCGTGGCCTCGATGTTGAAGCCCAGGTCGTAGAAACGCCGCACGAGGGGCAGCGCCTGCTCCTTGTCGTGGTCGGCGATCGTGACGAAGATCGTCCCGTAGTTCGAAACGTTCATGCCCGTGGCCTGCAATGCCTTGTAGAGCGCGCGGGTGAGTTTGTCGTCGTAGCCGATCGCCTCGCCCGTGGACTTCATCTCAGGCGACAGGTACGAATCCATGCCGCGGATCTTGGCGAACGAGAAGGCCGGGGCTTTGACGTACCAGCGCTTCTTCTCCTTGCCGTAGACTTCGGTGATGCCCAGCTCGCGGAGCGTCTTGCCCAAAATCACCTGCGTGGCGATGTGTGCCATGGGCACGCCCGTCGACTTGGAAAGGAACGGAACGGTACGCGACGAACGCGGGTTAACCTCGATGACATAGACCTCGTCGTTTTCGTCAAGGATGAACTGGATGTTATAGAGGCCGACGATGCCGATCCTCAGTCCGAGTTTAACCGTATAGTCGATGATCTTGTCCTTGGCCTTCTGGCTGACGCTGAAGGTCGGATAAACGCTGATCGAGTCGCCCGAATGGATGCCTGTGCGCTCCACATGTTCCATGATGCCGGGGATGAAGACGTCCTTGCCGTCGCAGATGGCGTCCACCTCCAGCTCCTTGCCCATGATATAGCGGTCGACCAGCACCGGCGAATCCTCGTTGACCTCGACGGCCGTCTGCAGGTAGTGGCGCAGGCGCTCCTCGTTCGAAACGATCTGCATGGCACGACCTCCGAGCACATAGCTCGGACGCACCAGCACCGGGTAGCCGATGCGGGCGGCGGCCTTCACGCCGGTCTCGATGTCGGTGACGGCCTCGGCCTCGGGCTGCGGGATGCGCAACTCTTCCATGATCTTCTCGAAGCAACCGCGGTCTTCGGCGTTCCTGATCGCCTGCGTATCGGTACCGATAATGGGCACGCCCAACTGCGCCAGCGGCTCGGCCAGGTTGATGGCCGTCTGTCCGCCAAGCGACACGACGATCGCCTTCGGTTTTTCGAGGTGGATAACGTTCATCACGTCCTCGACCATCAGCGGTTCGAAATAGAGCTTGTCGCTGGTAGTGTAGTCCGTCGACACGGTTTCGGGGTTGTTGTTGATGATGATGGCCTCGTAACCGGCCTCGCGGATCGACCAGATGGCATGCACGGTCGAGTAGTCGAACTCAACGCCCTGGCCGATACGGATCGGGCCCGAGCCGAGCACCACGATCTTCTCCTTATCACTCACGACCGACTCGTTCTCGTCCTCGTAGGTCGAGTAGAAATAGGGCACGTAGGAGCTGAATTCGCTGGCGCAGGTGTCGATCATCTTGTATACGGGGAAGAGGCCGTTCTTCTCGCGCAGCCGGTAAACGTCATACTGCGAGATGCCCCACAACTGGCCGATGAACTTGTCGCTGAATCCCATGCGCTTGGCGTCGCGCAGGGTTTCGACATCCATCGGGTGCGCTTTCACCTCGCGTTCAAATTCGACGATGTTCTTGAACTTTTCGAGGAAGAACATGTCGATCTTCGTATTGTCGTAGATCAGCACCAGGTCGATGCCGTTGCGGATCAACTGCGCGATGGCATAGAGGCGGTCGTCCGTAGCGTCCTTGATGTATTCCAGCAGCTGCGCGTCCGACCAGTCGTCGAATTTCTTGTGGTAGATATGGCAGACACCCGTTTCGAGCGAGCGCATCGCCTTCAGGAGGCTTTCCTCCATCGTGCGGCCGATGGACATCACCTCGCCCGTGGCCTTCATCTGCGTACCCAGTTTGTTCGACGCATCGCTGAACTTGTCGAACGGGAAGCGAGCGACTTTGGTGACCACGTAATCGAGCGTCGGCTCGAAGCTGGCGGGCGTATTGGCCAGCATGATCTCGTCGAGCGTAAGCCCTACGGCGACCTTGGCCGTCACACGCGCGATCGGATAGCCGCTGGCCTTCGACGCCAGGGCCGACGAGCGCGACACGCGGGGGTTCACCTCGATCAGGTAGTATTTGAACGACAGGGGGTCGAGTGCGAACTGCACGTTGCAACCGCCTTCGATTTTCAGCTCGCGGATAATCTTCAGCGCCGAATCGCGCAGCATCTGGAACTCCTTGTTGGTAAGCGTCTGGCACGGCGCCACGACGATCGAGTCGCCCGTATGCACGCCCACGGGGTCGATATTCTCCATGCAGCAGATGCTGATGGCCGTGTCGTTATGGTCGCGCATCACCTCGAACTCGATCTCCTTGTAGCCCTTGATGCTCTTCTCGACGAGTACCTGGTGCACGGGCGAGAGGAACAGGGCGTGGCGCATCATTTCGCGCAGCTGCTCCTCGTTGTCGACGAATCCGCCGCCCGTACCGCCCAGCGTATAGGCGGGACGCAGCACGACGGGATAGCCGATCTGGGCGGCGACCTCCACGGCCTCCTCGACCGACATGGCGATTTTAGATTCGATCACCGGTTCGCCCAGCGACTCGCACAGCTCCTTGAAAAGTTCGCGGTCTTCGGCGCGTTCGATCGACTCGAACGAGGTGCCCAGGATCTCGACCTGGCACTCTTTCAGGATACCCTTCTTGGCAAGTTGCACCGCAAGGTTCAGGCCCGTCTGTCCGCCCAGCCCCGGCACGATGGCGTCGGGACGCTCGAAACGGATGATCTTGGCCACGTATTCGAGCGTCAGGGGTTCCATGTAGACCTTGTCTGCGATATGCGTATCGGTCATGATCGTCGCAGGGTTGGAATTCACCAGGATTACCTCGTATCCCTCCTCCTTGAGTGCGAGGCACGCCTGCGTACCCGCATAGTCGAATTCCGCGGCCTGGCCGATGACGATCGGGCCGGAACCGATGACCATTACCTTGTTTATATCTCTTCTCTTAGGCATTTTTACGCTCCTCCATTATTTTGGTAAACTTCTTGAACAAATAGCTGCTATCCTGCGGGCCCGAGGCACTCTCGGGGTGGTACTGCATCGAAAAGACGCCGTCCTCGGCGCACTCCACGCCTTCGGCCGTGCCGTCGAGCAGGTTTACGTGCGTCAGCCTGAGGCCGGTGGCGGCCAGCGAGTCGATGTCCACGGCATAGCTGTGGTTCTGGCTCGTGATCTCGATCCGTCCCGTCTCCAGATTTTTCACGGGGTGGTTCCCGCCGCGGTGGCCGAATTTCATCTTCACGGTCTTGGCGCCATAGGCCAGCGATATGAGCTGGTGCCCCATGCAGATGCCGAAAATCGGCAGTTTGCCGCGCAGTTGCCTGACCAGCCCGATCACCGGCGTCACATCCTCGGGGTTGCCTGGGCCGTTCGACAGCACGATGCCGTCGGGATGGAAGGCCATGATCTCCTCGACCGTCGAGTCGTAGGGCACGATGGTCACATTGCAGCCCACGCGGTTAAGCTGGCGAATGATATTGTGCTTGATGCCGCAGTCGACGGCCACCACGTCGTACTTGTGGTTGGGAACGCGCGACATCCAGCGTTTCTTGCAGCTCACACGTGAAACCATATCGTGCGGCAGGCGATACTCGGCGAGCTTGCGCATCGCTTCCTCACGGGGCGTGGCGGCATCGGTGACGATGACCTTCTGGCTGCCCTCGTCGCGGATAATGCGCGTCAGCGTGCGGGTATCTACGCCCCAGATCGCCGGGATGCCGTACTCCTCGAACACCTCGTTCAGGGTTTTCGTATACCGGAAATTCGACGGCGAGTCGTTATACTCGCGCACGATCATACCGCCGATGGTCGGGTTCTTCGTTTCGTAATCCTCATCGGCCATACCGTAGTTTCCGATGAGCGGATAGGTCATCACGACCATCTGATCCGTGTAGGAGGGATCTGACATGATCTCCTGATACCCCACCATCGAGGTATTGAAGACGATCTCGTTGATAGCCTCACGGTCGGCACCGAAGCCGTAACCGTAGAACTCCCGGCCGTTTTCCAGCACAATTTTCTTCGTAAATGGTTTCATTCTTATCTATTGGTTTTCATCGTTTCGTCTCTAAACACTTCCCTGCCGCCCACGACGGTCATCGCCGCACGGCCCTGTACTTCCCAGCCCGCAAACGGGGTCGCCCGGCCCATCGAAAGGAACGTCGCAGGGTCGACCCTGTACCGTGCATCGAGATCCAGCACCGTAAAGTCGGCCTGGTCGCCGACATGCAGCCCGCCGCCCAGGCCGAATATCCGGCGGGGATTAACAGCCATCAGCGCGATCAGCTTTTCGAGCGTGATAATGCCCGGCAACACCATATATTTATATAACAGGGGGAAAGCACACTCCAACCCCACGACCCCCATGGCGCTTGCGGCCAAGCCGCGCGACTTCTCCGCGGCGGTATGGGGCGCATGATCCGTGGCGATCACCTCGATCGTGCCGTCCGTGATCCCCGCAAGCAGGGCATCGCGGTCAGCGCGGCTGCGCAGCGGCGGGTTCATCTTGAAGCGTCCGTCCTCCTGCAGATCCTCGTCGCAGAGCAGCAGGTAGTGCGGGGCCGTCTCGCAACTCACGCGCAGGCCCCTGGCCTTGGCGCGGCGTACCAGTTCGACGCTCTCACGGGTCGACACATGGCAGACATGGTACTGGCAGCCGGTCTTTTCCGCGAGCGCGATGTCACGTTCCACCTGCCGCCACTCGCTTTCCGAACAGATGCCCTTATGCCCGTGCGCACGGCAGTACTCCCCGTCATGGATATAGCCGCCCCGCAGCAGGTCGTCGACCTCGCAGTGCGCCACGACCGGCTTCCCCACCTGTGCAGCGCGGCGCATCGCCTCTTCCATCAGGCCGTCCGACTGCACGCCGCGGCCATCGTCCGAAAAGCCGACGACCTCGGGCGCCAGCGCCGCAAAATCGACCAGCCGGCCGCAGCCGCGCTGCCCTATCGTAATGCAGCCGTAGGGAACTACGCGCACGACGGCATCGCGGCGGATGATGTCGGTCTGCGCACGGAGCGTCTGCGGAGTGTCGGGCGCAGGGTTCAGGTTCGGCATCGAACATACCGTCGTATAGCCTCCGCGGGCCGCGGCCGCCGTACCCGTCGCAATGGTCTCCTTCTGCGAAAACCCCGGTTCGCGCAGGTGGACATGCACGTCGACAAGCCCCGGCACCACGTGGCGCCCTCCGAGGTCTACGACCCGGTCGGCAACGCCCCCGGCGGGCACGACACCCCCCCCGTCGACGGCAAACTCCCCGGCCGCAAAACGACCGCCGTCATAAACTACGGCATTGGTATAAAGCGTTTTCATCTGCGTAAGCGTAAAAAAATAGGGCAACTGAAACAGTTACCCTAATAAAACAAAATCGCCGAAAACCGGAGGAAATACGTCGCCCGACCAATAGTCTTGCTGCCAGGAAGCCTGCGCCGACAATATGCTGGGTTTACAATTCATAGGTTCTCGGGATCACTATAATTGTGCACAAAGGTAGGGCTTTTTTGCCGGGCATGCAAAATTTCGCCGGAAAATTTTCAACAAATAATCCACACCATCCCCTGCCGCCGGAAACGCCAACCGCCCCGTAACGGCTCTGTAATCTGGAATAAGCTTCCCTTGCCGGGTAGCGTTATCTGACGATAATCAGGTCGACGCCCGCCTCTTCGACGATGGCGACCATCTGTTCGGGAATCCCGCCGTCCGTGATGATCACGTCGATATCCTCCAACGCACAGATGCGTCCGAAGCCGCGCTGCCCGAATTTCGACGAGTCGGCCAGCACGATATTCTGCGACGAGGCCTTCATCATCTTGCGCGTGAGTTTCGCCTCGTCGAGCGTCGAGGTGGTGATGCCGTGTTCGAGGTCGATGCCGTCCACCCCGAAAAAGAGTTTCGAGCAGATGCAGTCGTCCAGCGACCGCGAGGCCTCCTCGCCCAGCACCGAAAGCGACTTCTTGTGCACCGTACCGCCCAGCTGCACGACATTGACATTCTCCGCCTCGTTGAGCAGCACGCCCAGCCGCAGGAACGGCGTGACGATGTTCAGATGGTGCCACTGGCGCATCTTGATCTCCTCGGCGAAAGAATAGATCGTAGACCCCGATGCGATGATGATCGAATCGTTATCGTCCAACAACTCCACGGCGCGCTGCGCGATGAGGCGCTTGGCATCGCGGTTGATATTGTCCTTGACATGCACGTCGAGGTCGGCGACATGGGGATTGGCGGGACGGGCGCTGCCGTGTACCTTGTAAAGCAGCCCTTTGCTCTCCAGGATTTTCACATCCTTGCGGATCGTTACCTTCGTAACCCCCAGCTCGTTCGCCACGTCGGTGATGCGCACGAAACCATATTTGTTCAGTTTGTCGAGGATATATTTGTGTCGTTCGGCAATGCTCAGCATATCTCTCTGTCTTTTTAGCAGTTATTGGAGCAAATATAGTTATTTTTTCGCTTTTATCAAAAAAAGTGTCCGAAACCGCGCTCCGGTTCGGACACTCCCGGATCGCAAGACCCGTATCATCATCTAAAATAGGAACATACTGTTTAATTCCGTTCCGGTTCGGCATCGTAACCGTCGGCACGCGCCCCCCACATCATCAGGAATACCAGCATGCCGACGACGGCTACGCCGATAATCCCTACATAAGCCCAGTTCCAACCGTAATGCTGCGCCACGAAGCCCAGCCCCACGCCCGAAACGACCGTGCTGGCATAACCGAACAGGCCGGTAAGCCCGTTGGCCGTCGCGGCAGCCTTTTTCGTAGCCTGGTTCGCGGCGGCAATGCCGATCAGCGCCTGCGGGCCGTAGATGCAGAACCCGGCGGCACACAGCGTGAGGAAGAGCAACCACACGGGAGCATCGGCAGGCAACTGCCAGAACAAGAACACGAACAGCGCAGCACCCGCCATGCAGAACACGCAGGTGCGGTGCGCACGGCCCCTGAGCCATTTGTCCGTAGCCCAGCCGGCAAACAACATGCCGACGATACCGGCGATTTCGAACATCGCCACGAGCCACCCGGCATGCGACATGCTGACGCCCTTCGACTGGCTCAGCAGCGAAGGCCCCCAGTCGAGCACCGAGAAACGGACGATATATACGAAGAAATTGGCGAAGCCCAGGATCCAGATCAGCGGGTTCCTGAACACGTGCTTCATCAGGAATGCGCGGTGCTCGGCACTCTTCGTCTCCTTCTTCACCTCCTTCACCTCGGTGCCTTCCAGTTCGGGAAGCCCGACCGAAGAGGGCGTATCGCGCAGGAAGGCGACCAATCCGATCGCCCCGGCGAATGCGATGGCCGAAGGTACCCAGAAACACCATTTCCACGCCCCGACATGCGCAGCCGAAGTCATGACGCGCTCCATCCCGGCGGCATCGTCGGGCGCAACGCCCAGATTGGCGGCGATCGTCGCCACGGCGTCGGGGTCGGCCGTCATGTTCATGCCCACGGTACCCATGATATAACCGCAGAGAATCACCACGAGGCCCGCACCGATCGAATGCGAGGTATTCCACACAGACATCTTGGTCGCCAGCTCCGTAGGCGGAATCCAGTGGGTCAGCAGACGCGCGCAGGGAGGGAATCCCGTCCCCTGCAACATGCCGTTTATCACCCACATGATCCCCATGAAGAGGATCATCGTATTGGTGAACTGCGAACCGTCGTGCTGCCCCGTGATCCAGTAGGAGACATCCTCGCCGAATCCGAAGGCGAAGTTGGCCAGCGCACAGAGCGCAAGCCCGATGGCCATGTACCAGCGGGCGTTCATGCGGTCGGCCAGAATACCATTCACGAAACGCGAAAGCCCGTAGACCACACCGTTCAGGGTCAGGAAAATACCCAGGCTGGTTTTCGAGATCCCCAGGTCGGCCTCCAGGCCGGGCATCGCCAGCGAGAAGTTTTTACGCACGAAGTAAAAGAGCGCATAGCCCACCATCGTGGCGATGATGGTACGCGTCTGCCAATACTTGAAGCGCTTGGTTTGTTCAGGAGTCATTTCGGAATGAAAGTTTAGTAGTTTCAGTTTGCAAATATACTACTTTATTTCCCAAATTCCGCCTTTCCCGAAAAGTTTATCGAGCCATTGTTCCATCCAACCGCAACGGAAAGCGATGTCGATGACCGTGAAACGACTGCGCATGTAAGGTATTTTTTCGAAACTTGCCCGGAACCTGGCACGCGATACGCCGATCTGCTCGGGTTCGTAGGGCGCACCGACCAGCTCGAGGCGGCGGCGAACTTCCCCGAACGGGATGATCTGCCGGCGGATACGCACGCTCAGCTCGGGCCATGCTTTCTTCAGGCGCTGCAACTGCCTGCACAGCCCCTCCTTATCGACGTATTTACCCTTGGTCTCCACCAACCCGCGGGCCACGAATTCGGGGTCGTTATCGAAGATCCGGCGAATGTCCGCCTCGGTCTCCTCCCATGATTTCCAGGCTGCGACGCACTTTTCGACGTCGAGTTCCCCGACCGGAGCTTCGAGCAGCATTTCGAGGAATGCCGTCGACGCAAGCGTACCTATGCCCACCTTGAACCCGTGCGAAACGGATGCCCCGTTGTATTTGAGGTGTTCCATGTCCCACAGGTGGCTGAACTGGTGTTCGGCTCCCGACGCGGGTCGGCTCGACTGGGTTGCCTGCATCGCAAAACCACTCAGCAGCAACCCTTCGGCCAGCTGTTCCACTTTGACGACATTCCCCGCGTGTACGCCCGCCGGGTCGCAGAGCGCCTCTTTCAGGCCGTCCTGCACCACCGAGAATGCGAAGTCGTCCATCAACTCCGACCCCACGGCGTCGGCCAGCATCCAGTCGGCACCGGCCGGGATCTTGGCGATCAGATCGGCATAGCCCGAGGCGGAGAGCTTCGCAGGCGCAGCCGCGGCGATGTTCGGGTCGAGCACCATCCCCAGCGGCGCCGGGCAATCGAAAGTCTGCTTGTTGCCGTCCTTGGTGATCGAAGCCCCGTAGGCCGTATAACCGTCCATCGAAGCGGCCGTACCCACGACCATGTAACGGCGTCCGTTATGGCTGGAACAGAGTTTCGTCAGGTCGTTGATCACCCCCGAACCGACGGCTACGGGCACGGCATCGGTCTCGGCAAGCACGGTATCCAGCTCCCCGACATACGCCCATTCGGCATAGAGCTTCGGGTCGGTAAAGACATATGGTTCATCCTGCGCGACACCCGCTCCGGCCAGTATCTTATGCACGTCATCGCCGGCCACGCGCCATGTATTGGCATCGGCCACAACAAGCGCCCGCTTATCCGGGAAAAGTTTTCTGAACATTTCCGCAACCTGCGGAAGGGTATCGGTTCCGATCACCAACGCCTTGGTGTCGGTCGTGCGCGACAGGGCACTTTCTACTTTATTCATAGTACGAAATTAATTTATTACCATCCGGAAAAGGGGATAAGCCATCCTAAAGCAAAATAAAGACGCAAGAATTTTCCCTTTCATGCCTCAAAGTTAACATATTTTACTTTATTATGCAATATAAGAAAACAAAATACCAACAAATAGCTATCTTTTTCTTTTCTTTTTAATCTCCAATGTCGATAAAAACCAGGGACTGCAGACACCCGCAGCCCCCGGTTCACCATATCCACCAAAACTAATTAACCTTCTTAACCTTCAGATTATCCAGCCACATACGATGGTTTTCACCATCTTTTTTATCAAGAGCCGAATAGATTTTAATGCGCGTATCGGCCGTAACGCCGGTGATCTTCACTTTGTGATTCGTATAGCGATACGTATCCTTCAGCCCCTCCTCGATCATTTTATCCACAAGCACGTTACGTAAAGTCACCGTGGCACCGCCGTCGCTGATAACGGCATCGGCCGAGGTCTCGCCCGTTACGCTCACGATCGTCGCTCCGGTCACCGTCACCCCGAAATACTCCATAATGTCGGTGTTCGAGGGTGCCATCATATCCCCCTTCGTACTAGGCTCGTAATAGGGACACGCATCGAATTCCAGCTCGATCTCCGTAGCGCCGGACAACGAGGACAGTTTCGGCAAAGTCAGCCATGCGGGCTTCTTGCCGCCACCGAATTTCATATATCCGGCGGCAAGCCCGATATTGGAACTGTTGGCCATCCAATCCGCACGATCCCACTCGGGCAGGTATGCACTGAAATAAGAGTCATTATCCTTCACGCCCTGGCAATAGATGGAGTTCGCATCGCCCGTCGTAATCAATATCTTATCCGGATCGGAAAAATCGGTCGTGCTGCCCAGGCTGAAGCCGTAGGCACCATAGAAGGGCTGACCGCCTCCGGGAAGATTCTCGAAGTCCTTATACAGGAGGTATCCGGACTTGTCGGGAGCCGCGTCGGTCGTAACGGAAGCCGAAGCCCACTCGGAATCGAGAAGCGCCTCCTTATTCGCCGTCGACTTGCGGCGGAGCTCCAGTGTATAGGTCGCCCCGGGCGTCAGTCCGCCCCACACGAGCCGGTAATATTTATACTTCGTAAAATTGAATTTCGAGAAGTTCTCGATCGACCGGATCACATTCCCGCCGGCATCCTTCACCCGGAAATCATAGGTATCGGTCGACCCTACGGGCTGCTGCTCCAACGCTGCGGCGGACAGCTCCCACTCCAGCACGGCAAGGCCGTGTGTCTTCGCGTAAATCCGCGCAGTGGGAGCAATCATCGGCACTGGATCGGTAGTTACGAACTGAGTCGTCGCCTCGTCCGAATCGAATTCATTCGCCACGGAGCCGTCGCCGACGAGCGCCTGAACCGAAACCGTATAATCCGTACCGGCCTTGAGCCCGGAAGCCGTATAGCTGGTGGCGCTGACGACCGCCGAGGAAACCTCGTTCCCGTCGGACGTCGTTTTGACCACGACCCGGTAATTGGCGGCGCCGCTCACTTCGGCCCAGCTGATCTTGGCCCCCGAGGAGGTCACGTCGGCAGCCGCCAATTCTGTTGGCGTCGCTAATTTTTCAGCCGCAAAGCCCAAAGTCCCCACGACCTTCTGCGTCGGGTCGGAATTGAATTCCGCATTCCCGGCGTAAAGCGCCCTGACGGTAAAGATATAAAGGCCGGGTTCCAGATCGGCGAACTCGCAGTTCGAATCCTCCGTCTCGACGGTTTTCCTGAAGTCGGGACGCGTTTGCTGCGCCACGGAAGCTTCATAGGAGGTCGCCCCCTTCACGCCTTCCCACGCAAATGCGATGGAAGTCTTGGCGGGCGTATAGGTAATCTTTTCAAGCTCGGGGGCCGGCAGTTTCTCGGTCACCTCCGTCTTGTCGGCAGCCATAACGACGATATTGTCGATATTGATACGGTACCCCTTTTCGTTATAGGTCTGCGCCTCGATCTTGATGCGCGTCTTATTGGTAGCGTCCTGAACGGTAAAGGTCAGCGTCTTCCATTTGCGGCCGGCAGCCGAAGTCTGTGCCGGGAGCACGGTATTGTTCACTTCGCCGTTGGTTACGACTCCGGCACCCTCGGCAGAAACGATGTAGGTACCCGTTTCGTTATCGAAACGCAGGAAGTCGATCGAAACCGACACGGTCTCGGGTGCCGCCGAAAGGCTTTCGAGCTCCGGCGTCATGATCCAGCCGCCATTGGCCGTAACCCCCAGCTTCACATAACCCGGGTGCTCATATACACGCAAGCCCGACCACTTTTCAACGCCGCGATTGATGCGATAGGTCTCGCCCATCGTATTGAAAACGTCGCTCGTACCGTCGGATCCCGCCGAAATCATATCGGGTTCCGCAGGCTCCGTGCCATCGAACTCCTTGCCGGCGCCGTCCTTTCCGTTCGGGCCGGGGCCCTTCTTGTTGTTCGGGTAATCGCCGCCCCATTTGAACAGGTCGAAGCCCATGCCGAACACTTCGTTCGACGAACTTACGTTCCCCGAAACATCACCCTGGAATTTCACGACCCCGTCGAGTTTGAAAGTCACATGGCACACCACCTCACCCAGCGTCACGGGCACACCGGTGATAGGCACCGAAATCGTACCGCTGCCTTCGTGCTCGATCACAGACTGATAGGGGCTGCTGATGCCGAGCCCCTCGGCAGCAAGGCCGTCGAGCGTGGCTTCGATTTCCACGATCTCTTCGCCGAAAGCCTTGTCATAGGCGATTTCGAGCATTGCGGCGGATTCCGTATTGGACTTGAGCGTCCCCGAAATCACGGGGTCGTTCACCGAGAAATGACCGTCGGCCTGTGCGACCTCGATCTTGATCTCCTCACCGTTGGCCGGTTTCAGATAAATGCATCCCGTACGTTTGTCGCCGGCATTACGCTCGGCCGTAACGGTCACCCACTGGTAATCGCGTCCGTTACCGACACCATTGTCCGGAGAGATGGAGAACCAGTTGTTCACCGGAGCCCCGCTTCCGTCCGTACACTCGACACGCGCCGACCACGAACCGGCATAGCGTACCGAGATCTGGGTCGTGGCGCCTGAATTGTACGTCAGCTCGACGGCATCGGTATCCCGTTTGAGCGGAGCCACATCCGGATCGTCGGAGCAAGCCGCCAGACAGAGGGCCGACACGAAGAGCATCGTCTTTATCCAATTTTTCATAAGTTTCATAACATTTTGATTAGAGTAATAACTATTACTGAAAATAGCAAAGCGGATACGCCTCGGGGCGCGTCCTTACTCTCAAGAGATATGTCGGAACAACTTGCAGGACAAACATAAGCACATTTTTTCTTTTTTGCAAATTTTCGCACCTTAAAAACACTATTGCAACACAAATTATTTCCTTTAGTGATTATTTAAATAGTTTTTAACACGCATGAAACATCAATAAACGAGCTTTACCACACAAAAGACAATAATAAGACAACACGAATCAAGACTAACAAAATACAAACACTAACAATTGATTTTAAGGTATTTACAATATATAAATATAAAAATACCCCAAACCTACATAATTATTACTATTCTTTTTGCAAAGTTTTTAAACCAAATAGTTGCACGAAAGAAAATAAAAACATATATTTGAAAGCAAAATTAGAAGAACCTTATTTATTAAATAATTAAAACACACAAACCTGACACACGCGAAAACCTAACTACTTTTTTTTCACACTCTCCAGCAGAAGTTATATCGGGAATGACTTGCAACCAGCCGAAATCCCCGGAAAAACCCGGCCTTATATATAATAGGTATGGGATCCGGCAACGAACCGATTGATAACTTAAACTGATGTAAAATGAAACAATGTTACACGCTGACCGGACTTGACGTACTGGGCAAAATACGCTCGTACATCAGGTTCCTGACGGTTATTCTTTTATATGTGACATTTGCGCTCCCGGCCTCGGCACAAGGGGGGGGAAAGCCGTCTCGGGTATCGTTAAAGACGACACGGGAAATCCACTCATAGGTGTCACCGTCACCGTCCCCGGTACCACGAAAGGCACGACTACCGATGCCAACGGTACATACACGATCAATGCTGACAATTCAGAAAGCCTGAATTTCAGCTATGTGGGCTACAAACCCCAGACAATCCACGTCAACAACCAATCCACCATCGACGTCACCATGAGCGAAGACAACACCAGCCTCGAAGAGGTCGTCGTCGTCGGCTACGGCGTACAGAAGCGCCGCGACATCGTAGGTGCCGTCGAAACCCTTTCGACAAAGGGCCTCGAAGAGCGCATGGGTTCGTCGATGAGCATTTCGCGCTCGTTGCAGGGCGCCATCCCCGGCCTTACGATGACCTTTTCCGACGGTAAGCCCAACCGCGGCGCGACGGTGCGCATCCGCGGCGCGGAGAACTCGATCGGTTCGGGCGGTTCGGCCCTGGTGATGGTCGACGGCGTCGAAACCGACATGTCGACCGTAAACCCGGACGACATCGAGTCGATCACGGTGCTCAAGGACGCCTCGTCGACCGCCGTATACGGTGCCCGCGGTACCTTCGGCGTGATCCTCCTTACCACCAAGAAGCCGCAGAAAGGCAGTGCCAAGGTGACTTACAACGGTACCTTCACCTTCTACAAGCGCGCCACCAAGCCCCAGATGGTCACCAACGGCTACGATTATACCACCTCGTTCCTGGAATCCTATGTCAACGCATTCGGCAAGGATCCCTCGAACATCAACAACGTATTCAAATTCTCGCGCACCTGGTACAACGAACTGGCACGCCGCAACAGCGACCCCTCGTATGAGAAATGGCGCGTCAACAACCGCAACGTCTACGAATACTTCGGCAACACCAACTGGTACGACGTATTCTACAAGGACTATACGACCGGACACCAGCACAACATCAGCGTGACAGGAGGCGGTGACGTGGCATCGTACTACGTCTCGGGCCGTATGTTCGAGCAGGACGGCATCTACAACGCCGGCGACGAGAAATACCAGCAGTTCAACGTCAAAGCCAAAGGCATCGTCAACGTAAAGCCGTGGCTGCGCGTGGAGAACACCACCGACTTCATGTACCGCTATTCGCACCAGCCGACGAGCCACACGGGCATCTCCACAACGCCGATGACGGTATCGCGCATGCTCAACCACCAGGCTTACCCCGTAGCCCTGGTCACCAATCCCGACGGCACGTGGACGGAAGCGGCCGTATACACGGGCTGGGCAGGCTTCGTCGAGGGCAACTCGTGGCGTAAAGACCGCAAGTTCGACATGAACAACCGCACGGCGGTCACGATCGACCTGTTGAAGGACGTGCTGGTCGCCGCCGCCGACGTGAGCTTCTATTTCAACCAGACCGACCGCCGGCAGGCCGTGAATAGCTACACCTACTACACGGGGCCCGACAGCTCGGGCGAACGTCCCTCGGGCTCGCTCTACGAAGAACGCTCCTACAACCGCCAGAAGGTCGCTTCGAGCGCCACGCTGACCTACACGCCCCGCCTGGGCGACAACCACTCGCTGAGCATTATGGGCGGTTGGAACATCGAAGATTACACCTACAAGAGCAACCTGATGAGCCGCGAAGGCATCATCATCCCCGGCAAGCCCAATTTCAGCCTGCTGGAAGGCGAAGCGATGACCCTGAAGGACAACGGCAGCTACGACTGGGGACTGGTCGGCGCATTCTACCGCGTAAGCTACTCGTACAAAGGAAAATACCTGCTCGAAGCCAGCGGCCGTTACGACGGTAACTCCAAGTTCCCGTCCAACCAGCGTTGGGGATTCTTCCCCTCGGGTTCGGTGGGATGGCGCATCTCGGAAGAGAACTTCATGAAAAACGCCAACTGGCTCGACAACCTGAAGATCCGCGCATCGGTCGGTTCGGCGGGCAACGGCCTCATCAGCGATGCCTACGCCTACCTCTCCACGATGTCGATTGCACAGTCGAGCCTGCTGAACAACGGTTCGGTGTTCAACTACACGCAGGCACCCTCCCCGATTCCCAAGAGCCTGACATGGGAAAAGGCCACGACCTATGACCTCGGCCTGGATTTCGAGGCATTCAACGGCCGCCTGAACTTCTCGGCCGACATCTACCGCAAAGAGATGTAATACGGACGTAGCAGGCGGAGCGGTAGCGTGCGAAACATTGCTGGAACGGGCCTGAACTGGTTATTCAAGATTATGGCGGAACAGCGCCCCGACGGATCAAACATACGGACTTGACAGGGAATCGGCGAAATGTGGATGCGATGGAACGAGAGCGACGAAGAGGGAATGAACGCTATTCGAAGTTCACTTCAACGAACGAATTGGCGACCCGTGGGACCGAACACTTAACGGACGGAAATCAACAACGGCAACAACACGATCTACGACCACGGCGACCTGGTGAAGATCGGCAACTTACGCCATCCAGGCATACGGCGTGCGGAACGGCATCGGCATCAGCATGATGAAGGGCGGAAACGCGTTGAATATGGACTGGATGGTACAGCGGCATCGATAACAGCGACCGCTGGTCACCGACCAACCGCGGCGCCTACTGGCCGCGCCTGGTCGGCTATTCGGCCAGCGACTCGGGCCTGATCCTCGCGCAGCCCAACACGCGCTACGTGCAGGACGCTTCGTACATCCGCCTGAAGAACCTCACCATCGACTACAACTTCCCCAAGGAGCTGGTCAACAAGATCGGCCTCCAGGCACTCAAGATCTATGTGTCGGGCGAGAACCTCCTGACCTTCTCACCGCTCAAGAAGTACGCGAAGAACTACGACCCGGAAGGTATCTACGCCGGCGATGCGGACTACGGAACCAACAAGTTCGGTAGCGACAACTTCGGCGACGGCGACGGTTATCCCGTCATGAAATCGTACACGATCGGTTTGAGCATAACTTTCTAAATTACGGACGACAATGAAAAAGATAACATATATTTTACTTTCGGCCTGTTTCCTGCTCACGTCCTGCGAGGATTTCCTTAACAGGGATCCCGACGCCAAGGTCGGATCCGGGGATTACTTCACGGACGAAGGCTCTCTGCTGACCTATATCAACGGGTTCATCCAGAAATACACCCCCAGCGCAGCAGACCTGGGTTACGGCGACGGATACTCGGACATCATGGCTACCGAAAAGTCGTTCACGTTCCTGACCAACGCTTCGTGGACACCCGACCTGCAGAGCGGCTGGTCGATCAGTAACTGGACACCGATCTACAACATCAACTATTTCCTGGTGCACATGCGCGAGGCGAAGGGGCTCTCCGAAGCTACCTACAACCACTACGAAGGCACAGCCCGCTTCTGGCGCGCATGGCAGTATTTCGAGAAGGTCAAGACCTTCGGTGCCGTACCCTGGTACGACGAACCGATCGACCCCGAAGACATGGTGGCGCTCTACAAACCGCGCGACAGCCGTGAATACGTCATGGAGCGCGTGCTCGAAGACCTGAACTTCGCCTGCGAGCACTGCTACACGTCGTCGGACTGGATCAACTGCGCCCGCATCAACCGGTACATCGCCCTGGCTTACAAGGCCCGCGTGTGCCTGTTCGAAGGTACCTACCGCAAATACCATTCGGTAGACCCGTCGACGGGCAAGGCATGGGAAGACAAGCAGGCTTCGGCGAAATTCCTGCGCGAATGCGCCGAGGCCTGCGAGGAACTGATGGCAGCCGGCGTATACAGCATCGTGAACAACCCTGCCAAGGTCAAGACCCAGTACCGGGAGCTCTTCACACAGGAGGCCGTCAACACGACCGAAGTGATCTGGGCTCGCCAGATGAGCGTCGGCATGACCACGTTCCACGACCTTACGTGGCGTTACACGTCGGGCAGCTACGGACAGCGCTGGTCGCTCGACCAGGATTTCGTGAAGACCTACCTCAACCTGGACGGCTCGCGCCACACGACCACCGGCGAGGAGTTCACGACCGAAATCGAAAACCGCGACTACCGGCTCTCGCAGAGCATCATCACGCCGGGCTACACGAAGCTGGTGGGCGGCATCTCGACCGCAACACCCCCCGATTTCACGGTGACGCTGACCGGCTACCAGGTCATCAAGTTCAACATCGACGACAAGGCATACGAGTCGGCATCGGTTTCCTACAACTCGCTGCCCATCATGCGTTACGCCGAGGTGCTGCTCAACTACGCCGAGGCGAAGGCCGAACTGGGCGAATTCAGCGACGACATCTGGAACAAGACCATCAAGCCGCTGCGTGAGCGCGCAGGCGTCGACGGCAAGCGCCCGACGTCGGCAGACCCCTATCTGCAACAGTACTACGGGCTGAGCGACAGCGACCTGCTCGAAATCCGCCGCGAGCGTGCCATCGAGTTGCTGCTGGAAGGGTTCCGTTACGACGACCTGATGCGCTGGCATGCGGGCGAACTGCTGAACAAGCAGTGGTACGGCATCTACATCCCGGCCATGGACACTTCCTACGACCTCAACGGCGACGGCATCAACGACGTCTGCGTGACTTCGGGCGAAGCCGGCAACGAACCCGGTGTAACGTACATCATACTCGACAACAGCAAATACTCGCTGGAGAACGGCACGACCGGACGCCTGCTCTATACCGTGGGCCGCAACTTCGAGGAAAAGCGCTACCTGCGCCCCATCCCCAAGACGGCACTGAACATCAACCCCGACCTGGGACAAAACTATTACTGGAGATAAACAGGGAGGAAACGTGCCCCGGAGCGATATTTTCCCGGGGCGCGCATCCCGACACAAACCTTAATTCAGCATACAATGAAACGATACATATTTATCATCGCCGCGCTCACTGCCCTGATCTTTTCCGGGTGTTCGAACGACGACGACCGCCCGGTAAAGACCCCCATAGATCCGCTGACCGACATCTACGGCGTGGTGACCGACAACCAGGGGAACCGACTGCAGGGAATCGTCGTAAGCGACGGATACACCTGCACAGCCACCGACGAGAACGGCGTATACCAGCTTACGGCCGGGGAATTCTCCTATCATGTGTACCTTTCGATCCCCGCGGCATACGAGGTACCCGTGTCCGAAGGGCTGCCCTGCTTCTGGCAGAAACTGACCGAAGGGCGCAAGCGCTACGACTTCACGCTGACCCCGCTGGCCGGAGGTGCCGAAAACGAGTTCAACCTCTTCTGCGTGGCCGACCCCCAGTGCCAGAACACGACCAACATCGCACGTTTCAACAACGAGACGGTGCCCGACATCGCCGCACAGGTCGCAGCCTCGGCGCTGCCCTCGTACGGCATCACGCTGGGCGACATAGGGTGGAACACCGAGAATACGGACTACACGAACGATGTATTCCCGCTGATGAAAAAGGCCATGCAGATGGACAAGGTCGGGCTGCCGCTCTTCCAGGTGATGGGCAACCACGATAACAAGGTGATCGCCGTCAGCAAGGATAACTACACCGTCGCACACGACATCGCCGCACAGCGGAATTTCGAATACATCTTCGGCCCCGTAAACTATTCGTTCGACCGCGGCAACGTGCACATCGTCGCCATGGACAACATCATTTTCCCGAGCCACAAGGATTATTCGCTCGGATTCCGCGACGACCAGGTCGAATGGCTCCGACAGGATCTGAGTTATGTTTCGAAAGACAAAATGGTGATCCTCTGCGTACACATCCCCATGCGCGCCAGCGGCAACCAGAACGTACAGGCGGTACTCGAACTGCTCAAGCCGTTCGCCGAAGTGCACATCATGTCGGGGCACACGCACTACGCCGAGAACAACACCTACGACAACCACTACGAACACGTGCACGGCGCGGCCTGCGGCGCATGGTGGCATTCGACGATCAATACCGACGGCACGCCCAACGGGTATGCGATCTACAAGGTCAAGGGTGCGACGATCGACAACTGGGTTTACAAGGCCACCGGGTTCGACCCCGATTTCCAGATACGCCTCTACCGCGGCAGCGACATCTTCATGGAAGGGTATACGCCTTCGTATCAGTTCTACTACAAGGGCGATGACCAGATCGTGGCCAATATCTGGAACGCCGACAAGGACTGGAAGATCGAAGTCTATGAAAACGGCACCAAGACCGGGGAAATGAAGCCCTACGAGAGCAATGCGACCAAACGCGACGCATGGGCTTCGGGATACCACTGCGGTGTACAGGGACGCGATCCCAGCAACTACGACCGTACGAACACGAGCCACTTGTATTACTACACGCTTCAGTCACCGACAGCATCGGTCGAAGTGCGCGCCACGGATCGGTTCGGCACAACCTTCACCCAAACGAAATTCACCACGGGCCTTGCCGAGGATTTCCCGGTCGGCGAGTAGGTTATTACGGAAAAATTCGTAACTTTGTGAATTGCGATTCAAAAGCAGAAACGAAATGAAACGACTGATCTCGATACTCGTCGCCCTGTCGGCCTGGGGCATTGCCTGCGCACAGCCCTCGGTACGCATTGCCCACGGGCCCTACCTGCAACAGGTCACCGACGACGGTTTCACCGTCGTGTGGACGACGACCATCAATGCCGCATCGTGGGTCGAAGTCGCTCCTGACGACGGATCGCATTTCTACGCCGCCGAGCGGCCGAAATATTACGATTCGCACATCGGCAAACGCCGCATAGGCCGCCTGCACCGCGTACGCGTGGAAGGGCTGGCTCCGGGAACGACCTACCGTTACCGCATCATGCAGCAGGGCGTGCTCTGCGACGAAGGCAACAAGCGGGTAGTCCTGGGCGAAGGTTACGGGAGCGACATCCTCAAACACAAGCCCTATACGGCCACTACGCTCGACGAAAAGAAGGATCAAACCGAATTCTGGGTCGTGAACGACATTCACGCCCAGGATTCGATCTTCCGGTTGCTGCTGGAAGGTGCCGAAAAGGCCAAACCCGATTTCGTCTGCTTCAACGGCGACATGCTCACTTCGATGGAGTCGGAGAAGCAACTTTTCGAGGGGTATCTCAATTCGGCCGCCGAATTGCTGACGCCCGCGGGAATCCCGATCTTCGCCACGCGCGGCAACCACGAGAACCGCGGCTCTTTCTCCCCGAGTTTCCTCGACTACTTCCCGACCTCCACGGGCGAGGTATACTACACGTTCCGGCAGGGGCCGGCCTATTTCGTCGTGCTGGACTGCGGCGAGGACAAACCCGACAGCGACATCCGCTATTACGGGTTGTCGACCACCGACGCCTACCGCGAACAGGAAGCCCGCTGGCTGAAGGGCGTGGTCGAAAGCGAGGAATACCGCGCGGCACCCCTGCACATCGTCGTGCTGCACATGATCCCGGGCGGGAAAAGCAGCTGGCACGGCGAACAGGAGATCCGCAGATTGTTCGTACCGATCCTCAACGAAGCTTCGGTCGACATCATGCTATGCGGGCACTACCACCGCTACCAGTGGATAGACGACGGGAGCCGGGGCACGAACTTCCCGATCCTCGTAAATTCGAACCGGGACAAGCTCGTGGTGAAGGCAGACCGCAAGGGGATCGACATCGACGTCGTGAACACGGGCGGCGAGGTCATCAAACGCCACCGGATCGACAAGTAACCGCCTGAAAGGAAACAGAACAGGGACAAAGGCGCTTCCGGGCGCCTTTGCTCTTGGAACAAACCACAGAGAACCAACAAAACACACTATGAAAACATCCAGACTACTGACCGCCTTCGCCTCCGCCGCCCTGCTGCTCGGATGCGCCCCGGGCGGGCAAAAGGCCCAAGGGCCCTACTACATCGACATCAAAGACCGCGCACAGCTGCACGAGTGGTTCCGCTACTCGCCCGAGCGGCCGGTCGTCATCAGCGGCCACCGCGGCGGCATGGTGACGGGATTCCCCGAAAACTGCATCGAGTCGTTCGAGAAGACGCTCACGATGATGCCTTCGTTCTTCGAGATCGACCCGCGCATGACCAAAGACAGCGTGATCGTGCTGATGCACGACGCCACGATCGACCGTACCACGACCGGCACGGGCAAGGTTTCGGACTACACCTACGCGGAGTTGCAGCAGTTCTTCCTCAAGGATCGCGAAGGCAACGTCACGACCTACAAGATCCCCACCCTCGAGGAGTGCATCGCCTGGAGCCAGGGCAAGACGATCCTCAACCTCGACATCAAGGACGTCCCGCTCGAAGTGATGTCGCAATTCATCAACCGCCTGGCACCGGCCAACGTGATGTATACCGTGCGCAACGCCAAACAGGCGCGCACGTATCTCGACCGCGACCCGCAGGCGATGTTCTCGTGCTGGTGCAAGAACATGAAGGAGTTCAACGAGTATGTCGGGGAGCGGATTCCCTGGTCGCAGGTGATGGCCTACGTCGGCACGATGATGCTGCCCGACCAGCAGGAGCTTTACGACAACCTGCACCGCAACGGCGTGATGTGCATGATCTCGCTCGCCCCGACGCACGACCGCAGGGCCACCGACGCGCAGAAGATACAGGGCTATGAACTCGAAATCCCGACGGGTTGCGACGTCATCGAAACCGACTACCCCTACTTATTCCAGAATCTCAATCTCAATCGCAAGTAAACAAATGGCTGCATTCGAAAAATACCGCTCGGTCTACACGCACGACGAGCTGATGGAACACCTGCGCCGCATCCGGCACGTGGCGCTCGACATGGACGGCACGATCTACATGGGCATGTCGCTCTTTCCCTACACCAAGCCGTTCCTCGCGGGGCTCAAGGAGATGGGCATCGGCTATTCGTTCCTGACCAACAACCCGTCGAAGTCGATCGCCGACTACCTGCACAAACTCGACGCGCTGGGCATACGGGCGACACGCGACGAGATGTACACCACCGCACTGGCGACGATCGACTACATCAGGGAGCATTACCCTGCGGCCAAACGGCTTTTCCTGCTCGGCACGCCGAGCATGATCTCGGAATTCGAGGCCGCAGGTTTCGAATCGGCCGCAGATTCGGCGGACGACGTGCCGGACGTGGTGGTCGCGGCGTTCGACATGACGCTGCAGTATGACCGCCTGTGCCGCGCCGCATGGTGGGTGTCGCAGGGCGTACCCTACATCGCCACCAACCCCGACCGGGTATGCCCCACCGACCAGCCGACGGTACTGGTCGACTGCGGTTCCATTTGTGCTTGCATCGAACATGCCACGGGACGGCGGCCCGACATCACGCTCGGCAAACCCGATCCCAACATGCTCTCGGGCATACTCTCGCGCCACGGCCTGCAACCCGACCAGATCGCGATGGTCGGCGACCGCATCTACACCGACGTGGCGATGGCGCACAATGCCAAGGCCATGGGCGTGCTGGTGCTCTCGGGCGAAACGACGCTCGACGTGGCGGACAAGGCCGACCCGCAGCCGCACATCACGGCCGACAGCATCGAAGTGCTGGGCGCGCTGATCCGCGAAGCGCACAGCAAATAACCGGACGCAGCATGCCGTCCGGCAGACCGGCAGCACCGCACCGCCGCACCGGCATATCAGCGCTTGGGCGCACAAATGCCTGTCGGAAACAGCACTCCGAATAGGCGGAGGTTATACTCCTATCAGAAAAACCGGGCTCCGAAAGGGCCCGGTTTTTTACGGTGTTCACCGGAAAAGCACTATCTTTGCAGAAGATAAACCGCACCCGGACAATTGGGAGTTTGCGCTCTTGCCGCCCGGTTGCATTATCTTCGCGGCGATAGAGCCATACAAACGAACGGTAAACCCTATGGAACACAATATCCTCACACCCCTGCTGCTGACGCTGGGCGCCGGACTGGCCACCGGCATCGGCAGTGCCATCGCCTTCTTCGCCCGCCGCACCAACAAGCGGCTGCTGTCGTTCTCGCTGGGCCTGTCGGGCGGCGTGATGATCTACGTGTCGTTCGTCGAGCTGTTCCAGCAGGCGCACACCACCCTCTCGGACGAATGGGGTGCACAGACGGGGATCATCGTCACCGTCGCCAGCTTCTTCGCCGGGATACTGCTCATCGGCATCATCGACCGGCTCGTCCCCTCGTTCGAAAACCCCCACGAGGCACACATGGTCGAGGAGATGGACAAGCAGCCCCGCAACCCAAAACTCATGCGCATGGGCGTAATGACCGCACTGGCAATCGGCATACACAATTTTCCGGAAGGTATCGCCACGTTTACCTCGGCCGTGGACAACATGGCCCTGGGCGTTGCCATCGCCGTGGCGATCGCCATCCATAACATCCCCGAAGGCATTGCCGTCTCGATCCCGGTTTACTACGCCACGGGCGACCGCAAAAAAGCCTTCAAACTCTCGTTGTTGTCGGGGCTCGCGGAACCTGTCGGGGCGGTGCTGGCCTACCTTGTGCTGATGCCCTTCATGACGCCGACACTGATGGGCTGCATCCTCGCGGGCGTGGCGGGAATCATGGTATTCATTTCAATCGACGAACTGTTGCCTGCGGCCCGCGAATACGGCGAAGCGCACATCTCGATCTACGGCGTAGTGGCCGGCATGGCACTGATGGCCGTAAGTCTCATAATGCTCGGATAAAACAATGGACATCCTATTACTACTCGTCGGCCTGGGGCTGATCCTCGGCGGCGCAAATTTCCTGACGGACGGCTCTGCGGCGGTAGCCCAGCGTTTCCGCGTCCCGGAATTCATCATCGGCCTGACGATCGTCGCCGTCGGCACCTCGATGCCCGAACTGGTGGTCTCGGTACTCTCGGCCGCGGCGGGCAACAGCGACGTGGCGATCGGCAACGTCGTCGGCTCGAACATTTTCAACGTCTTCGTAATCCTGGGAATCTGCGCGCTGATCCGGCCGCTCGTGCTTACTAAGGAAAACATCCGGCGCGACATCCCGTTCGGCATGGCCGCGTCGCTCGTGCTGCTGGCGGTCACTTCCGACCGCCTGGTATGCGCCGGGGCAACGGACAGGATCGGCCGCCCGGACGGCATCGTCATGCTCGCGCTCTACATCGGGCTGATGTGGTACATGATCCGCACAACCAAACGCCAGCGCAGCATACCCGGTGCGACAACCGGAATGAATATCCCCGTATCCGGAGCTGCCCTGAAAAACGGGGCGCAACACGCCGAAGGCACAAAGAAACCGATGGCCTTGTGGCTGGCGGGGGTAATGATCGCAGGAGGGCTCGCGGGACTGGTCTTCGGCGGCGAGATGTTTCTGAAAAGCGCTACGGCGATCGCCCGCACGCTCGGAATCAGCGAATCGGTCATCGCCATCACGCTCGTGGCGGGCGGCACGTCGCTGCCGGAACTGGCTTCGTCGGTGGTATCGCTGCTCAAAGGCAAAGCAGAAATGGCACTCGGCAACGTCATCGGATCGAACATCGCCAACATCCTGCTGATCCTGGGCATCAGCGCCACGATCCACCCCCTGACGATGGGCGGGATCACGCTGACGGACATCCTCGTGGTCGTGCTGAGTTCGCTGCTGCTGTTCATGGCAGCCTTCACGTTCCGCAGCAAAAAGCTCGACCGGTGGGAAGGCGCTATCTTCCTGGCGATTTACATCGCTTACATCTGGTATTTGGTCAGGTAACGGTCGATCAGCCGCGGCAGGGCATAGCCGCCAAGCGCGGCGGTTTCCACGGACGGGAAAGCAGGCATGGCGTCGCATTCGATGCGGTGGAAAACCGCATGCAAAAGCTGGTGCGAAAGCTGGTGCCCGGGCATCGTGACACTGCGCCGCAGGTGCCACCTGCCGTTGCCGAGCAACTCGCGGAACGCCGCCGTTGCAGCCAGCTCCGCGAAATCCGCAGCCTTGTCCGTTTCGATAAGCGGAAATTCATACAACCCCTGCCAGATATCGCCTCCGCCGCGACGGTGCAGCAGCGTCTGCCCGCCGCAGGTCACGTGCAGGTAGTTGAACCAACGGTCGCGCACCTTCGCACGCCCCTGTTTTACGGGACGCACGCCCACCGTGCCCGCAGCCAGGGCGAGGCACCGCCCAGCCAAGGGGCAATCCCCGCACCGGGGCTGCGCGGGGGTACATTGCAGGGCCCCGAAATCCATGATCGCCTGGTTGTAAAGTCCCGGGCGGGAAGTATCCAGCTGGAACTGCGCCAACTCGGCGAACGTCCTCTTCCCGGCCGTCGTATCTATCGGGATGCCGATATCGAAAAGCCGTGCCAGCACCCGGTATACATTCCCGTCGAGCACTGCGCACGGAGCGTCGTAAACGATCGAGCAGACGGCCGCCGCAGTATAGTCGCCCACGCCGGGCAGCGCGCGCACCTCCCCGTACGTGGCAGGGAACACCCCGCCGAACCGAGACATGACCAGCCTCGCGGCAGCATGGAGGTTGCGGGCACGGCTGTAATAGCCCAACCCCTGCCACAGTTTGAGCACCTCGTCCTCGGGCGCGGCTGCCAGTGCGGCGATGTCGGGGAACCGCTCCGTAAAGCGCAGGTAGTACTCCAATCCCTGCGCCACGCGCGTCTGTTGCAGGATAACCTCCGAAAGCCATATCCGGTAAGGGTCACGCGTGCGACGCCAGGGCAAGTCACGGCCTTCGCGGGCGAACCAGGATAGCAGTATGTCGGAAACAGGCTCCATCTTTCGGATGCAAAAGTAACATTTTTCCCGATTAGGAACTATATTTGAAGAAGCAAAGCCACTATCTAAAACGCAAGGTTATGGAAAGAAAAAAACACACGCTGGTCGACAATGCCGACGAAAAGCGCTATGAATTCGACCTGGGCGACGACATCGCCATCATCGAATACATCAAAACCCAGGGATTCATTATCCTGACACACACCGAAGTCCCTGAAAAATACGAAGGGCAGGGCATCGGCGCCGAGCTGGTGCACGACGTACTGGAGGATCTGCGCGCCAAGAAACTACAAATGATCCCCCAGTGCCCCTTCATCGCCCAATATATCCGCCGCCATCCCGAATGGGTGGACGTGGTACTGAAAGAAATGCCGGCCAAATAAACAGGAAACCCGCCTCCCGGCGGGTTTCCTGTTACGGTATCACGGCATTCAAAAATCGTCCGTGCGGAACGGCACGACCGGCAGCCCCCGGATGTTGGCCAGGTTGCCGGGCATGAAGTCGCGGAACCCGTACCGCACGGCAACCGGACTGGCAACCTCTTTCGACGAGACGACCAGCAACAGCTCCCGCCTGTCGACCTCCACATCGGCCGGATGGAATACCCGGTCGGGGCCGCACACCTCGAACCCGCGGATATCCTCCATACGGCTGAACCCCTCTTCGGTATGGGACAAGGCAACGTAAGCCTTTCCGTCGCGGATCCCGATCGACCTGAACCGCGGGCTTTCGCAGGCGATGTCTGAAAAACCGTAGGTCTTGTTGAGTGCCATGTAGGCCAGCCGGTGCCCTACGTCCCGTTTATTCTTGGGGTGGATATTGGTTGCCTCGTAGGGTTCCACCAGGTCGTTCGTGCAAATCACGCCGCTGTTGGGGATGAGTTCCCGTGCCTTCCACTGCGCTTCGCGCAGATAGGGGCCGTTGCCGCTGCCATAGGCGAAGGGGGCGACTTCGACGTAATAGAACGGGATATCGCCCTGCTTCCAGAGCGAACGCCACAGCCCTACCATGTTGGAAAGGCGGACAGCATAGTCCTTATACTGGTTTACGTTCGATTCGCCCTGATACCACAGGAAGCCGCGGACGGTATACCCCGCCACCGGGTGCAGCATGGCATTGTACATCACCATCGGGCGCAGCCAGTGGGTCGTGGCCTCGATGCCTTTTTCCGTCAGGTCGATATCGGGATAGGTTTCCAGTATCTCGCGGTTCGTCCAGCCCTCGACGCGGGTTCCGCCCCACGTGCAGTCGACAATGCCGACAGGCACGTCCAGCACGTCGCTGAGCAGTTCGGCAAAGAAATAACCCGTGGCGGTGAAATCGGGCGCGGTCTCCACCGTACATGGCCTCCATTTCCCCGGAACCCGATCCTGGGGCGTATAGGCCGCCGTGAGGGGTATTTTCACGTAGCGGAGCCTGTCGCGCATACTCCCCGCACGGGCTATGATCTCGTTGGCCCCGGCGATGGGACAGTTATTGAACCCGCGGAGCGGCATCTCCATATTGCTCTGCCCGCCGGCGAACCAGACTTCACCGATCAGTACGTTGTCGAGTACGACCCGCTCGCCGCTTACGATCGTCACCTGCTGCGGCTCGTAACTGCCGGCCGGGGTGTTCACCAGGGCAGACCAACGGCCGTCGGCATCGCTTCGCACGGTGCATTCGGCACCCCACGAGGTCTCGATCCGCACCGTGGCACGGGGATCGGCCCAGCCCCAGAGGCGGCATTGGGCATTTTGCTGGAGCACCATGTCGCTGCCGATGATCTCGGGCAGTTCGACCTTGGCCACGGCACCCCATGCGGCGGCAAGGCAAATAAGGGACAAAATGAGTTTCTTCATATCGGTGCGGTATCAATTTATTTCCCGCAAAATTACATTTTTTCCGGCAACCGGGAATACCCCGCGTGCATAAAAACAACCCGGGTGTTAATATAGGTATCGAATTTTTTCGAAAATTCCCATCCGGAAATTTGGTTTGTTTTATAAACTACTTTATATTTACAACAAATTTATAAACCAAGAGAGTCATTTCACACCGCAAACCTATGGAACTTCTGGAAAACACCACCGACAAACGCCGTCTTTTCGGCCGCTGGTTCGCCCGCCGTATCACCACCTACGTCGCGGTATGCGCGTTCCTCACCTTCGTCAATTGGTACACCTCGCCCCACTACTGGTGGGTGGTATGGGTCATGGCCGGCTGGGGGCTGAACCTGATCCTCTCGCTGGTCTGGTACCTGACCGGCTGCGACGAGGACAAAGATTACCGTTAAACCCATAAAAATCCCGATTATGAAAACCTTACACCTGTTACTGGCCGCCAGCTTCATGCTGGCCTCCACGGCCGCCTCGGCCAAAACGCTCGAAGTCACCGTATCGGACATTCGCAACGACAAGGGCAACATCCTCGTCATGGCCAAGATCGCCGGGCAGGAACAGCCCGTCTACGGCATGGCAGCCGCAAGGGCCGGCAAAGTCGTCGTGACGCTCGAAGGCATCGAAGCCGATGCGGCCGAGCTTTCGCTTTTCCACGACGAAGACGGCGATTACAAAATGAAGATGGGCGAGCGCGGCCCCGCCGAAGGCTACGCCACCCGAAAATGCAAGCTTCCCGCCGAGCACAACACGGCCACGCTGAAGCTCTACTATCCTGCCACCGAAAACGAATAGGCGCATGTACCACCCGCAGCTCACCGCACTGCTGCTCGCCGCGACGATCCCGGCCGCAGCTCAACATACCCTCCGGGGGCGCGTCCTGGAGGGCGAGAGCCCGGTCGGCTACGCCACGACAGTCCTGCTGCGCGACGGACGCCAGGCAGCGGGCACGACGACCGACGACGCAGGGGGCTTCGTGCTCACGGCGGATACGGGCCGTTACACGCTCGTACTGCGGCACGTCGCCTACCGGCCCTTCGAACAGGAGGTATGCGTCGCCGCAGCGGATACCGACCTCGGGGATTTGCCCCTTGCACCTCTCGGAATCAGCGTGGTGACGGTGACCGCCGAGACGGTGACACGGCAGGCCGACAGGTTCGTGGTCAGCATCGGGAATACGCCCGCACTCGCGGGACAGGACGGCACCGAACTGCTGGCGCGGGCGCCGGGCGTATGGCTGGGTGACAACGGCATCTCGATCAACGGCGCCGGCGGGACGAAAGTCTACGTGGACGGCCGCGAGCTGAAAGGTTCGGCGGAGGAGACCACCACCTACCTGCGCAGCCTGACCGCAGCCGACATCGCCCGCATCGAGGTCATGCCGCTGACCGGCGCCGAGTTCGCAGCCGACACGCGCGGCGGGGCGATCCTCATCACGCTCCGGCGGCGCCGCGACGGCGGCATGGACGGCAACCTGCAATTCTCCACGGTGCAAAGCAATCGGATAGCGGGCTATACCCCTTCGGGGCGTATCGGCATCCGCACAGGGCGCTGGACACTCACCGCATCGGGGTCGGGAAGCTTCACTCCGGTTGCCGAAAGCCGCTTCACGGAGACCCGCGAACAGGCCGGTCAGCCGCTGCCCTTCGCCGGCAGGAGCGATTCGAAGAGCCGCACAAACTACGGGCGCGGGCATTTCTCCGCGGTCTTCGACCCGACGCCGAAACACACCGCAGGTTTCGACATCGAATACACGGAACGCAGCACCCACATGCCGACCCTGTCGCGCACCACACTCGGACAAACCCAGAGCGACAGCCGCTACCGCCAGCACATGGGCGGGAATACCCTGACCGCAACCGCCAATTACATCTGGAAGATCGACACGCTGGGTTCGCAGTTCAAACTGATCGCCGACTACACGCGTTACACCTCCGACAGCGACAACAGCTACCACACGACGACCTCCGCACCCGGAACCGTACGCGACTCGCTCTATGAATCCTCCACGGGTTCCGTGTACGACATCCTGACGGCCGACGCCGGGCTGACGCGCAAACTGCCGCACGGCCTGACACTGCGCGCGGGGCTGCGCTACACCCGCAACGACATGGCGGACAAAAGCCGCTACGCAGCACAGACGCAGGGCACATGGCTGGCACTGCCCGAATACAGCTACGACCAGCACTACACCGAGCAGATCGGCGCGGCCTATGCCTCGCTGGAGTACAGCGCCGGGCGGTGGGAGCTTTCGGCCGGGCTGCGCGGTGAATACACCTCCGTCGCATCGCAGGCCTTCGGCCGCTCCTATTTCGGGTTGTTCCCAAACGTTTCGGTCAGCCGCGCGCTCAACGCCCTGCGCACATGGCTGCTCGTGGCGCAGTGGAGCCGCAACATCGAACGCCCGGCATTCCCGGCGCTGAACCCCGCACGGATCCGCATATCGGATTACAGCTGGCAGTCGGGCAACCCCTCGCTGCGGCCGACCTACATACACCGTTTTTCGCTCACGGCCGTATGGAAATACCGTTACACGCTCACCGTGGGCGGCAACCTGCACCACGACCTGATTCGCGAAATCGCACACAGGGACGCAACCGACCCGGACGCCGTGTATATCCGTCCCGAAAACCATTACACGGAGAACCACTGGTTCGTGGCGGCGAGCGTCCCGGCGAAAATCACCCGCTGGTGGAACCTCTCGGTCAATGCCGTCGGGGTGATGCAGCGCATCCGGCTCAACAGTACCGACAGCCCTGCGACGCACTACCTGATGTTCGCCGACGCCACCTGCTCATTCACGCTGCCGGCCGGGTTCTTCGCCGAAGCCGTCTACCGTGCCCAAAGCCGCCTCTACTCGGGCAACAGCGAGGTCGGGCCGCGCCACACGCTCTCGGCGACCGTCAAAAAACAGCTCTTCGGCAAACGCCTGACGCTTTTCTGCACCCTGTCGAACATCACCGGCTGCGACTGGGAGTTCGCCTCCCTGACCGACGGCATGCGGCGCACGATCGACACACGGCAAGCCTGGTCGGGGCGCTTGTGGAAAGTCGGCGCGGCCTGGAATTTCCGCACCGGCAAAAAATTCCGCGCTCGCACCGTCGAAAGCGCGGCGGAAACCCAGCGCAAGCGCCTCGTGAAAAGCACGGAACAATAAAAAATAATTCGTAACTTTATCCCCAGTAACCCACCATCCGCCATGGAAGAAAAAAACCTCGACGCAGACCAGCGCATCGAACTCATCCAGCAGATGATCCGCGGCACCCGCCAACGGCTCTCATTCGGCAGCAGCAACCTGTTCCTCCTGTGGGGATACCTGCTGGCCGCGACCGCCATCGTGATCTTCGTCCTGCTGAAAACCACCGACTGCCGCACCTGGCTATGGTTGTGGCTGCCAGCCGCGGCAACAGGGGGCGCCGTGACTTGGTGGCATAACAGGTTCCGCGCTCCGCAGGTCAAAAGCTACACCGACCGGCTGCTGGAACAGATATGGAGCTGCATAGCCTCACTGGTCGTCCTGTCGGCGATCCTGATTTGCGGGTACGACCCGTGGGCGGTCGACCCGCTCTTCCCTGCGCTGCTGCTGATCGGCGCCGGGCTCTTCATCTCGGGGCAGGTGATCCGCAACAGATACATGTACTACGCGTCATGCATCGTCGTACCGATCGGCTTCGGCATTACCCGCGACTCGTGGCTCAATGCCGACCCCGACTACAACCTGCTGCAATTCGCCGCAGCGATCCTCATCGGGCTCACGGGTGCCGGCTATGCACTCAGGCGGCAGGTAAGGCGCGATGCGGACAAAGTGGCGAAATCAAACGACGCGCATGACTGAAGATAAGAAACTGAACGCCGCCGAGAGTCTGGTACTCATCGGCCGCATGATCGAAAATACACGCAACCGCATGGCCGGCAGCGCCGGGCTCCACCTGCTGACATGGGGTTATGTTACGGTCGCCACGACACTCGCCGTCTGGGGGCTGGCAAGCTATTTCGACAACACACACTGGAACTACCTTTGGTTCATGCTGCCGGTAGCCGGCTACCTCATAACCCGCCTGCTCGGATCCGAAACGACCGGATCCTGTTCCCGCACTTACGTCGACCAGGTGATAGACATAATCTGGAAGGTCATCGGGTTCGCCGCCCTGCTGGTCGGCTCGCTGGCGGTGCTGCTCATCATCCGGATTCCGGTAACGTTCACCATCCTGCTGATGATCGGCATGGGAATCGCCATCACCAGCCTGATTCTGCGGTTCACGCCCGGCATCGCCGGAGGTACGGCGGGGATCGTATTGGGATCGGTTTCACTCGCGATTACCGACCACTGGCACCTCGTATTATTCACGGCAGGATTCGTCCTGATGCTGATCATCCCGGGGCACCTGCTCCACTACCGTTATAAACATTCCGGGCAGTACCGTGCCGACAAGGGCGGCGGCGAAACACCCGACGCCCACTGAAACGACATGAAACGGACGCAAAAACACATCGCTATGGAAGACAAGCAACTGAATGCCGCCGAGAGCATCGCGCTCATCAGCCGCATGATCGACAACACCCGCAACCGTATGCTGCGCAACTCGGGACGGCCGTTCCTGGTCTGGGGTTACGTGACCGTCTTCACGACGCTCTTGGTCATGGGTGCGGTGTATTATTTCCAGAATCCGAAATGGAACATCCTGTGGATGCTGCTCCCCGTACTGGGCGCATTGCTGATGTGGCTGACACGCGACAAGCATACCGAAGGCAAAGTCAGCACGTTCGTCGACCGCGTCATCAACAACGTATGGCTGGTAATGGGCCTCACGGCGTGGTTCGTCAGCATGCTCTCGCTTTTCAGCCAGATACGGCTGCCGATCCTGTTCATCATCCTGCTGACGATGGGCATGGGAACCACGATCACGGGGCTGATCATCCGGTTCCGCCCGGCCACCGCCGGCGGTACGGCGGCTATCGTCCTCGCTCCCGTTTCGCTCATCGTGAGCGGTTACTGGATGCCGGCCCTCTTCGCCGCCGGATTCGTCGTGATGATGATTATCCCGGGGCATATCCTCAACTACAAGTCGAACCATACGATATAAATAACACAATGGACAGGCAGAAAATATCCGAAACGGAAGCGCTGGACATCATCGCCCGCGTCTTCGACCGCAATATGCGCCGCATGAATTACGTACGGGGCGAATTGTTCATCTGCTGGGGAGCGCTGCTCAGCCTCACGGCACTGGCCGAATACGGGCTTTACCGCTGGACAGGCGACGTGCGCGTGCTGTGGAGCTGGCTGGTTCCGCTGGTCTGCGGCTATATTTGGACGGTTCGCAATTCGCGGCGGAAGGCCCTCGTCCGCACGGGGTTCGACGACCTGCTGATCCTGATATGGGGCATGCCGGCGATGATCTCGGCCGCCGCGATCGTCTATGCCGTAACCATCCCCGGGAATACGATAAACCCCGTAGGCGTCATGCAGCTGCTGCTCGGCACGGCACTGGCCATCACCGCCGAATTCTACCGGGGTAAAGGTTCCCAGCAATCGGGGTCGTTCGCAGCGTTGCTGATGCTCTCGGTCTTCGAGCTCATCATGGCGTTCAACTATACGTTCCGCATGCCGTTCGACGCCCAGGGCGGAACATGGATGCTCGAACTCTCCGCCCATGGCATACTGCTCGTACTGCTACCCGGTTTTATCCTCCGCCACATAACCCGCAAGCAATGTTCAAAGAACTGAATCCGCTGCTGCATTCGGAACTGAGACTGGCCGTGATGTCGATCCTCATCGGGGTCGAGAGCGCCGACTTCGTCTTTATCCGGCAGCAGACCGGAGCCACGGCGGGCAACCTTTCGGTACAACTGGACAAGCTGGCGAAGGCGGATTATATCGAAATCGAAAAGACCTTCCGCGGGAAGATGCCCTGCACGGTCTGCCGCATCACGGACACCGGGCGCGATGCCTTCGCCGAATACGTCGCGGCGTTGCAGACCTACATAAAAAGATAGCCCCGAAACACCCCGCAACGGAACGCCGCGTTTGTTGCCGTCCAGCGCTGAATCCCCGCTTGGCGGGGATTTCTGCCGTAGCAGAGGCAACAGCACCCCGGAAGGGCATCCGTATCCGAATTTAATCGTAAAATTCACATCGTACAGAAGAACGTCACCAGGAACGGGACGCTGAAATCGAGCACGCAGCCGTGGAAGACCGACACCACGGCATAGGGTTTTCCTGCGGACTGCGTGATGATCGGCAGGGTGGTATCGAAAGTCGTGGCGCCGCCGATCGAGACGGCGGCCAGCGGCCCGAACCACCGGGCGACGAGGGGCGCGGCCAACAGCGTGAACAGCTCGCGCATGACATTGCAGAGCAATGCCACGGTTCCCAGCTCCGCACCCCGGAAATCGGCGATGAAGATACTCGAAAGCGAGTAGTAGCCGAACCCAGCGCCGACGGCCATCGTGTCCCCGGCCGTAAGCGGCGGCAGGAGCAGTGTCGACAAAGCGGCGCCGGCCAGCGTACCGACGGCCGTCATCACGGGCAGCAGCGCCAGCCGCGGATCGAGCCGCCGGACACGTCCCGCGAGGGTCGTATCATTGCCGAGGGTGATCCCCACGCAAAACATCAGGGCATAGAGCACATAAGTGCTAAGGCGCGACCCCGCCACGTCGAACGGCAAGGCGGAGGAGAGCCCCGCCAGACATCCTGCGACGAAAAAGGCGACGATCACCAGACTCCCTCGCAAGGCGCCCCACATCGAAAGCGCCGCGTCCGCCCCGCTTACGACGTGCTCCCCCGCAATACGCCCGGCGTTCTGTCCGGGACACTCCACTGCAACGGCCGGCCCGGGCATTCCCGTACCGGCAGAGGTCGTAACGCGCGGTTGCGGCGCCTCGATCCCCGCAGCGACAGCCCCGGCCTGTTCCGGCATCCCTTCTGCGGGAGGCCGGGATGCGGTTCCCCGCCGGACGCAGCGCCACAACAGCCACGACATGCAGATACTGCCCGCGACCGAGCATGCGAAGATGACGAAGGCCGTGCGTCCGAGGGTCGCCATACCACCCACGACGGCAGGGTCGGAACCGACTTCCAGTCCCAGCAGGAACAGCAGGAGCCAGATAATCACGGTAATCATACGGGAGACGAATACGAGGCGCCAGCTCGACAGCAGGCGCCCCGCAATGATTCCTCCGATGATGACGGCAAAAATGACAAGCATCGTTTATTCCTGCTTCGCCGTGAGTTTTTCGATCTGTTTATCGGCCTCGGCCGCAAGTTTGTCGGCCTGTTTGCGGGCTTCCTCGACCAGTTTGTCTCCGGCCTTCTCGGCAGCCAGCTTGGCCAGCGCACCTTTCTCCTTCGCACCGTCGATAAGCTTCATCCGTTGCGCCTGGGCGGCCTCGACGAGTTTCTCACCCGCCTTCGCGGCCTCGGCCCGGAGGTTGTTGGCCTGTTTGCGGATCTCCTCGCCGAGCGACTCACTGCCCGTGAGCTTCTGAATCTGCTGGTCGACGACGTTCTTCACGGCCTGTTCGGCGGCCTCCTTCACACCGAGCGTGATCTTGGGCGAGGTGAACGTGCCGCCGATACCGACGTTGACCGATTGCAGGATACCGCCCGTCGAACCGGCCGGGAGGGCTACCCTGGCCGTATAGTCGATGGTCTGGTCGAGCCCCGTCGAACCCGACATGTTGATCCTGATGTCGCCCATCTTCAGGTCGAAAGGCTCCGTAGCGATACGTCCGTCGCGGATGGCGAAGCGGATAGCCACGTCCTTGGCCTCGATCTTACGCAGGTTGTCGTTGTTGAGCGCCTTGGCCAGTGCATCGAACGCCTCAATGTTCTGGATGCGGATATTGGCCGACTTGATCTCGCCCGTGGCGTTGACCGACTGCAGGTCGGGCGACATCTGCGCATCGAGCGTCGCGGACATATCGAGCGAGAGCGAATAGTCGCCGCCCGTCTTGGCAAAGACCGGGACGAGTTTCTGCACCATCTCCAACTCGTCGAAGGTCTTGGAGAACGATGCCCCCGAAAGCCCCAACGAGAGTTTCAGCGCCGGGCGCTGCGGATCGAAGGCCGTCGAATAGCTGCCCGATGCGGTAGCCGTACCGCCGAAGAGCCGCATACCGAGGCGGTTGAGCGACAGCGTACCGTCCGCCATGCGCATTTCGCCGGTGATGCCGCCGATAGTCATCTTCTGGAACAACACCTTCTGCAACTCGGTATTGAGCGAAAGGTCGAGGTTGCGCGGGACTTCGAGCGCCTGCGCGGGAGCAGGAGACTCGGCGGGCGTTTGGGCAGCAGCTTCCCCGCCGGCGGTTTCTTCGTCGGCCGGCATGGCGTTCATGATCTCGTTCAGGTCGAGCAGGTCGGATTTCACGTAAAGGCGCCCGGAGAGCTTGTCGCCCCGCAGCAGGTAGCCGATATACCCCGTAAGCTGGCCGTTGGCCGCAAGGTCGCTCTTACCCACGGTCACGCCGAACTCGCCTAGCGTCATCGACGCCGGGGTGATCGTAGCCGCGGCACGGCGGATATACACCGCGGGCAGGCCGGGCATGGAGAGGCCGAGTTTCTCGACGACGAACGTCCCCGAGGCGCCGATCTGCCTGTAACGGGCCTTCTCGACATCGGACATGCGCCCCGAAACCTTCACGTCGGCGCTAATCAGTCCGCTCAGGGCTACATCCTCACCGAGCGGGTAAACCTCTTTCACCGCCCCCAGGTCTACCCGTCCGTCGGCCGCAGCGCGGAATACCGGATCGCTGGCGAGGTTCGTCGCATAGAGCGATGCCGAAAGCGTGTTACCCGCCATGCGGAGCGTGAATTTCGAAAGGTCTACCTCGGTCTTGTCCATGACGCCGCCGGGGTTGGCTATCCGTGCGGCGATATTGATTCCGTCGACCGCCTTGGGCAAAGACGAATACTGGAAACTGCCGTTGCGCACCTCAGTCTTGAGTTCGAAGGCCGGGAGCGCCGCCCCGCGCATCTCGCCACGGGCCCACAGCGCCATCGAAAGTTCGCCGGAGGCGGACAGGTTGCGGAAATCGCGGGTATAGAATGCCGGGACGAGCGAAAGCACGTCCTTGAACTGCACCTTGTCGCATCCGGCCGTAATATCCATAGCCACGACATCGTCCTTCATCTCGGCCCAGCCGTCGAGCGTAAGCTCGATCGCATTGAGGCGCAGACGGTTCCGGGAGAAGGTAAAACGGTTGTTCTTCAGGTCGGCCGCGATCACGGCGTCGAGCTCCGCCTCGGCGCCGCTCAGCAGCGGAATTCCGCCCGAAACCAGCCGCACGGCACCGGCCGTAAGCCGCAGGTCGAGGTCGGTCTGGTCGGCCGACATGTCGCCCCGCAGGCGAAGGGAGAGGGGTGCCGTCGAAAAACGCATGCCCGTCGAATCGTCTTCATAGCGGATCGTCGCGTCGCTGATCCTGAAATCGCGAATCGAGAGGCTGAACGACGAAGAACCTTCCTCCGAAGACACTTCCCCGGCGGCGGGTTCCTCCCCCGAAGCCTTCACGATGTCCCAGTTGACCTTGCCGTCGGCGAGTTTATGCGCGTGCAGCGCCGGTTCGGCGAGGATGACCTTCGTCACTTCGAACCCGTCGTCGCCGAACAGCGACATCGGGTTCACGACGACCGATATGCGGTTCGCGGCAACGATCGTATCGCCTTCGAACGGCCCCGCGCCCACGACGGTCAGCCCTTTCAGGTCGAGCGACGCGCGCGGGAAATGGCGCAGCAGGCTGATGTCGAGTTTTTCGAAATCGACCCGTGCGTCGAGCATCTCATTGGCTTCGCGCTTCACGATCTGGGCGATCTTCCCCCTCAGCAACATCGGGGCGACAAAAGCCGCCACCAGAACAACGGCCACGACAATGGCCACAATCTTCACTATTTTTTTCATTTCCTATCTGTTTTAAAGACGAAAACCGTAGTCCCCACCTCTTCGAATCCGATTTTACGGTAAAGGGCCCGGGCAGCTTCGCGCGCAGGGTTCGAGGTGAGCATCACCTTCACAGCACCGATGCGGGCGGCATGCTCCGTGGCAGCCTTCACCAGCGCCTCACCGGCACTGCAGCCGCGGGCTGCGGCATCGACCACCACATCCTCGACCCATGCCTTCCGGCCCGAAGGTACGTCGTACCACACCAGCGTCAGCACCCCGGCGATCCGGCCATCCAGCCGGGCGGCGAACAGCGCCGCGCCATCGCTGCACACAACACGTTCTATGGCCTGGCGGGAGAGTGCCCCCAGCCGGGGCGAAAGCTGAGGCATGAGCCTTGCGAACGCCTCGGCGAGTTCATCGGATACCTCTGTCACACACTCTATTTCGACCGCCATACTTCCCGGATATTTTTCACAAAGTTAATCTTTTTTTCGAAACCCCGGCTTTTTGCCCGTATCCCGGCTGCCATATGCCGAAAAAAGATTACTTTTGTCCCGTTCGGGACAGGCAGGCAAACCGACACCCCGACGCGGCCCCGTGCCACCCTGCGGCGGATCGTACGCCGGGCGACCGGTGCAGTTGCGGACAGCCCCCCTCCGGCGCGGAGAAAACGCCCAGGGAGGGGGGGGGCAGGAGCCCGGGCGCCGGCAAGCCCGGGGAATACCCGGGCCGAATCCCGGCCGAAACCGTAAAAATTATGGAAAACATGAATAAATATGCATTCCCGCTCGCGGCGCTTCTTTTCGCCGCCTGCAATTCCGGCGAAGAGACCACGACCACGCAGATCCAGGAGCCTGTCGCCACGATCCTCGAATACACCCCGGCACCGGGCCAGTTCATCAACGGCACGATGGCCGGGTTCGACCATGTGGCATCGGAGGCAGACGCCCTGCGCTATGCCGCCGACCGCCTCGCCTCGAACAACTGGGTTTCGCTCGGCGGCTGGGGAGGCCGCATCGTGGCGGCCTTCGCGGAACCCGTGCCCAACACAGGCGGATACGACCTCTACGTCAAAGGCAACCAGTTCGACACGTCGTCCGAACCGGGCATCGTGTGGGTGTCGCAGGACGCCAACGGGGACGGAGCGCCTAACGATACGTGGTACGAACTGCGGGGCAGCGAATACGACAACGCCGAAACGATCCGCGGCTACGAGATCACCTATACCCGCCCCGCGGAGGCGGACGCCCCGGTAGCCTGGAGTGACAACGCGGGCGGCAACGGCACGATCGACCGTGTGAAAGAACATACGCAGGCCTACTACCCCGAATGGCTCGGGGAGCAATTCACATTCGAAGGGACACGGCTGCCGGACAATATCGGAAAAGCCGGGGAAAAATGGACGATGGAGCCTTTTGCATGGGGTTACGCCGACAATTATTCGACCTCCGACCGCACCGGCATGACCAACCGCCTGCGGATCAGCGACGCCGTAACGGCCGATGGCGCCCCGGCCAACCTCGCACAGGTCGACTTCATCATGGTGCAGACAGGGGTGAATGCCAAAGCGCCCCTGATCGGCGAGGTATCGACCGAGGTGAGCGGCATCGGCTGCTACCGCACCGTCACGAAAAAACAATAACCGCACACGGCGACCCGCCCTGCCCGTGGCGGCATAGCCCCGAATCCCGGAAACGATGACCCTCCGCGACCAACTGCTCGAACTCCAGGAGCCGAAATACATGAAATTCACCGCGGCACTGATGCCGGGCGTGGAAAACGTATTGGGCATACGCCTGCCGGTACTGCGCAAGATAGCCCGCCAGATCGCCGCAGGCGACTGGCGCACATACCTGGCCGAAGCCGAGGATTTCTATTTCGAGGAGCGGATGTTGCAGGGGCTGGTGATCGGCTGCGCCCGCTGCACGCCGGCCGAGAAGCTGGAGCATGTGGCGCGCTTCGTGCCCAAAATCGACAACTGGGCGGTCTGCGACTGTTTCTGCTGGCGCCTGAAGGCGGCCGAACGGCAGCCGATGTGGGAATTCATACAGCCCTATTTCCGATCCGAAGCCGAATACGACGTGCGTTTCGCCGTGGTGACGGGGCTGGGGAATTTCGTCGACGGGGAGCACCTCGAGGCACTGCTGCAACTGCTCGACGGCGTCCGCCACGAAGCCTACTACGCCCGTATGGCCGTGGCATGGGCGGTGTCGGTCTGCTACATAAAATTCCCGCAGCGGACACACGAGTGGCTCGGCAGCTGCTCGCTCGACGACTGGACATTCAACAAATCGCTGCAAAAAATCGTCGAATCGTTGCGCGTGAGCGACACGGACAAACAGGCGATCCGCGCCATGAAACGGCGCAAACAGGCAACTTCACGGGCCGCCGTGAACCCGCGCCCCGGCACCGAAACGGCCGGGCAGGCGGAAAAACGGCCTGGACAGGCCGCAAAACAACCGACAGACGGTAAAACGGCAGCCCGGCGACGGCGCCCGGCAGAAAAACAGGGCGCACGGCAGAAAAACAGGGCGCACGGCACAGATTTGCAAAATAATGTTACCTTTGTGTAAGAAATTCCAAAACGAGCCCCTATGCGCAAACTGGTAATTATCCCGACATACAACGAGAAAGAGAATATTTCGGCGATGATCGACAAGGTCTTCTCGCTGCCCGAGGCTTTCGAAATGCTCGTCATCGACGACGGTTCGCCCGACGGCACCGCAGCAATCGTCAAAGAGCGCCAGCAGGAATTCCCCGCGACGCTGCACCTGCTGGAACGCAGCGGCAAGCAGGGGCTGGGCACGGCCTATCTGACGGGGTTCCGCTGGGGACTGGACAACGGGTTCGACTATATCTGCGAAATGGACTGCGACTTCTCGCACAATCCCGACGATCTGGTACGGCTGTACCAGGCTGCGGCCGAAGGGAACGACGTGGTGGTCGGTTCGCGTTACGTGCAGGGTGTGAACGTCGTGAACTGGCCGATGTCGCGTCTGCTGATGTCCTACTTCGCTTCGATGTACGTACGCATCGTGACCCGCATGCCCCTGCGCGATGCGACGGCGGGGTTCGTCTGCTACTCGCGCCATGCGCTGGAGACGATCGACCTCGCCGCCGTGAAGATGAAGGGATACGGCTTCCAGATCGAGATGAAATACTCGGCATGGCGGCTGGGACTGAAACTCAAGGAGGTGTCGATCATTTTCGTCGAACGCCGCGAGGGCACCTCGAAGATGAGCGGCGGCATTTTCCGCGAAGCGTTCTTCGGCGTGCTGGGACTTCCGTTCCGTTCGATCAGAAGCGCGAAAAGGCAGTGACAGCCATCCGGCAGGAATACGGACGCCAGCCTCCCGGAAGGCTGGCATTTATGCATACGTACTTTACAGCGGAATCCGAGCACCCCGGAAATCAGAACGTAAAGAAATAGTTCATGAAGAAATTCCAGAAGGTGACCACCCCGATGGCAAATAATTTAGCCAGGTAGAAATTCAGTTTCCAGCGTTCGTGCAGCAGATAGATCGTGAGGTTGTTGATCACGAGCCCGACGGCTGCGATACCGAGGAAACGGAGGTATTGCCCGGCAATGTCGGGGTTTTCATTATGGAACGTCCAGATGCGGTTCAGGACATAGTTCGAGGTCGACGCACAGAGGAACCCCAGCGAATTGGCCAGGTACTTGTTCAGGCGCAGCCACTCCTTGCAAAGGTAAGTGATCCCGAAATCAACGAAGACCCCCGAACCTCCGACGACACAGAATTTGATGAACTGCTGGATCATGGTGCGACGACCTCCGTGCGGAGAGGTTTCCCGTTAAACCAATTCGTATACCCATCGCGGCGCAGGGCGAAACCGGCATCGAAACCGGCGCCGGAGAGTTGCTCCGGGACGACGAACCGCACCTCGCGCGTGATGGTATCCCCGGCCGGGATATTGAAATGCTCCCCCGTATCGAATTCCTCGACGCGGAAGCGGCCGTGCTTCCAGAGCATCACGAGCGACCGATCCCCGCAGACCCCAATCGCATAGGGATAGGGGTTCGAGATGCGCAGCGTCAAACGCAGCGTATCGCCCGGAACGACCTGTTCGGGCAGCCCCGTAAAGGCAATATCCACCAGGCGCGTCGGATGGAAATGCGGGTCGACGAACCACGTGAAGCGTTTGCCGTTGGGCAATACGACGCTCCGGACGCGGCCCGTGGTATCCGCCCCGTCGTAAGGCGTCTCTACCAGCACCTCGTGTCCCGCGAAGCGCGTATCGTCGTCGCGGAACTGCCACTGGTGCGTACGGTAGCGGATATTGGGCTGGCAGTAGGCCTCGCCCCCGGTATAGAAGGCGTATTTGGCCGCGACGGCATAGCCATGGCGGAAAACGACGGGGCGGTCGTCGGCGATCCCGGCGATCCGGCCGTAGCTCGCAGGATTGTCGAAGACCTCGAAACGCAGGCCCAGCGGATTGAAGATCATTTCGAGACGTACCAGACCGACCAGCAAAACGGTCGCCAGCCCGGCGCACATCAGGTAACGCCGCGTGCAGGAATGCCGGCGGGCATAGGTGAAAAGCGTATAGATCAGGCCGAAAACGGCGACGATCACCCATTGGGGTTGCACGTAACCGCGGAATGTCGAGAGCAGGAAAAAAACGATGAACGCCACGGGGATAAACTTCAGCGCACGTTCGACGGCGTTCTGCGGCTTCACGGCGATCCAGGCCTTCACGTACAACGGCACGAAGAAGGGATTGAAGACCACCAGCAGGTTGAGCAGGTATTCGGCGACATAATTGGGCCGGAACACCGAATTACGCCCCGCCAGATGATAGGCCAGCGAGGCCCAGTCGTGCTCGTACTGCCACACGAAATGCGGCACGAGCAGCAACAGCGCTACCGCGCCGCTGAGATATAGGGTCGGACGCAGGAACACACGGGGGGGGGTCGCCGCAAGCGCGAAGAGTACGACCAGCGCCCCGTGGTATTTGCTGTAAGCCATAAGCGCCATGGCAACCCCCATCCAGAGCCATGCCCAACGCCGGTTCTCGGAGAACCACTTGAATGTCTGCAGGAACAGCGCGGTGGTCATCATCAGCGGGCCGTCGGGCACGGCGATGAAGCCGTAGAGCTGCAACATCAGCGTCGCGGCCGAGAGGACGACAAAAAGCGCCGCGTCGCGCCGGTCGGCATCCGCGGGGCGGATTATCCGCCATAGTATATAAAGGTAGAGCGGTTGCAGCACCGTAAAGAAAAACCGCACGCCCAGTTCGCCCCCGAAAAGGTGCTCGCCGAGCCAAACCAGCAAGGCGGTCATCGGCGGATGGTCGAAATATCCCCATGCGAGGTTTTCAGCGAACATATGGTAATACGCTTCGTCGTTGGCCAGTTCGGAAAACCCGGCCTGCAGGAGGTTGCACACCCACCACACGCCGAGCCACAAAGCTACCAGGCCGTCGGCGCCGAGCGAAGCATAAGTCTTTTTGAGCGATGCCTTCATACAAGCGACAAAGGTAGCAAAATTTATCGTTTTTGCGCCATTCCCGTCCGAAAGAGAGGGGAGGGGCGAAACAGCTTTCGCGCAAATCAGTCCGCGGGGACACACTTTACCGGTGTAAAAAACGTTTCCGTAATATCGGATCGTTGTTACGGGCCGGCCCCATCGGCGGAAAATCCCGGACAATACCGTGTCCCACAGCCAGATGCCTGCAATGGAAGCGGAAGAGGGAAACACCTGTGGCATGTTACCATATTTGGAAGTCCATAAAAAAATGTTTCAGACAATGACACAACGGATTACAGATGCCTGATTCACAAATCCGGCATTATGTCCCAGAGAAGAAGCCTCCGGAATATCCCCGGCTCCCGAAGCGCAGCAATCGCCAAAGACACCCTAAAAAATACGAATATCAGACAATAAATACATAAAAAGAAACAATATTTATCCTATAAATAGCCTTAACTTCGTAGCATAAAATATCATTTTTTTACGGCAGCCCGCAACCTGCCGTTTTTGCTACGGAAGGCTGCATACGAAGAGGCCATGAAACTACGAAATTCCATACGTCCGATAAGGTTACTCCTGCTGCTCTCCGGCTTGCTGGCATTAGCGTCGTGCCGGCAGGACGAGACGCAATCCCTCTCGGAATATCTGGACTACGTAATCGAGAACAAACATATTTTCGAAGCCGAAAAGGAAGAGCGGATCAGCAGGCTAAGGAACCTGCTGGGCGTAAGCAACCTGACCCCGGAACAGGAGTACGAGATCAATACGAAGCTGTACGAAGAATTCAGGAAATACAAGCTGGATTCGGCCATCCGCTACGTCGAACGGAACCTCGAAATCGCCAGGCAGCTGGACAACAAAAGGCTGACCTACCTGTCGAACATGTACCTCGCCCAGCTCTACTCTTTTTCGGGCATGTGCGTCGAGGCGAACCAGATACTCCGCTCCATCCGATCGTCCGAACTCCCGCGCGACCTGCTTCCCGTCTACTACGAGGCCAACAACCGTTATTTCCAGCACTATGCCACGCTGAGCAGCCAGCGCAGCCACCTGCACGAAATGAATATCTACCGGGACTCGCTGATGATGGTTTCCGACCCGGGATCGTTCCGGTACAGGATACACCTGAGCTACAAACTCATGGGAAACGGCAAGATGGACGAAGCCAGGGCGATCCTCGACGAGTTGCTGGAAGAGGTCGGCAAGGACACGCCGCTCTACGCGGAGACGGCCTATGCCTACGGCTGTTTCTACCGGCTGAACAAAGACCCGGAGGCGGAAAAGAAATATTTCATGCTCTCGGCGATCGCCGATGCGAAGAGCGCGGTGAAGGAAAACGCCTCGTTCCACACGCTGGCTCTGATGTACTACGACCAGGGCGATCTTTCGCGGGCTTTCAAGTACACGCAGGCGGCCATCGAAGATGCGGTCTTCAGCAACGTGCAGTTCCGCACGACCCAGATGTCGAAGTTCTATTCGATCATCAACTCGATCTACCAGGCCAAGGAGGCCAAGTCCAAATCCAAGTTGCAGCACTACCTGATCCTGATCAGCGTCCTGTCGCTGTTCCTCGTGCTGCTGTTCATCTACGTTTATCAGCAGATACACAAGCTGTACCGCATCAAGGAGGAGCTGTCGCGGACGAACGGGCGCCTGATGCAGCTCAACGACGAACTGCATGAGAAAAACACGCAGCTCACCGATTCGAACATCATCAAGGAACAGTACATAGCGAGGTTCTTCGACCTCTGTTCGATGTATATCGACAAACTGGAGGACTACCGCAAATCGCTGAACAAACTGGCGCAGAACCGGCAGATCGACGAGTTATACAAACAGCTGAAATCCACGTCGATGATGGAGAACGAGCTGGATGAACTGTATAAGAATTTCGACGCCATATTCCTGAACCTCTACCCGTCGTTCGTCGCGGATTTCAACGCCCTGCTGGTCGAGGACGAACGGATCGTGCTCAAATCGGAAGACCTGCTGAACAAGGAACTCCGGATTTACGCCCTGCTGCGGCTGGGCATCACCGACAGCGTCAAGATCGCCTCGTTCCTGCGATGCTCGCTGAGCACCGTATATAACTACCGCACCAAAGCCCGGAACAAGGCCGCAATATCGCGTGAGGACTTCGAAAAAATGGTCATGCGGATCGGTGTGCCGCCCGAAAACAGGCCTTGAACGATTCCACGGCAACTACATTTTTTTTGTATATTTTTTTGATAAAATATTTATTTACAAACATATAATACTTTACAGGTTCTACAATTTCCGCCCCAACCTATAAATATGGTATATAATAGGATTAATTTTGTAAACACAGCGTTCAGCCACCCGCTCCCGCAGCGGGCAGCCGGATTGCATCGGATTGTAAACACCTACTTAAACCTATTTTATACGAAATGAATCCAATTAAAGTCGGTCTGATCGGTTTTGGCAGAATGGGAGGTTTTTACCTCGAAGAGATGCAAAAAAGCGGTAACTGGGATATCGTTTACATCTGTGACGTATCTCCCGCATCACGGGAACTGGCCCAGCGGCTCTCCCCCCGGTCGAAAGTAATATCCGACGAACAAATCATATTCAACGACCCCGAGATTCAGGCGGTCGGGCTGTTCGCCCTGGCGGATTCCCGCCCGGAGCAGATTCAGAAAGCCATTGCGAGCGGGAAGCACGTCATAGCCGAGAAACCGATCGCCGACACGGTGGAAAAGGAGTGGCAGACGGTCGCGCTGGCCGAGAAGGCCAAAATCTTCTCGACGGTGAACCTTTACCTGCGCAATTCGTGGTACCACAACACTATCAAGGATTTTATCGCACAGGGCGAAATCGGCGAACTGGCGATCATCCGCGTATGCCACATGACACCGGGGCTGGCCCCGGGCGAAGGACACGAATTCGAGGGCCCGTCGTTCCATGACTGCGGCATGCACTACGTGGACATCGCACGCTGGTATGCCGAATCGGAATTCAAGACCTGGAACGCACAGGCCATCCGCATGTGGGATTACAAGGATCCGTGGTGGCTCCAGTGCCACGGCACGTTCGAGAACGGCATCGTATTCGACATTACCCAGGGACATGTATACGGACAACTGGCCGAAAAACAGACACATAATTCATACATCGACATCATCGGCACGAAAGGCATCGCGCGCATGACGCACGATTTCAAGACGGCGATCGTCGAACTGCACGGAGTGACACAGACGCACCGGCTCATACAGCCCTACGGAGGCAAAAACATCGACGTGCTGTGCAAACTGTTCGCTGAGTCGATCGAAAGCGGGAAACGCAATCCGTCGCTCCCCTCGTTCCGCGACGCCGCCACGGCATCGGAATACGCATGGCGGTTCCTCCAGGATTCGCGGCAGCACGACCTGCCGGCAATCGGAAATCTGGAAACGCTGCAGGAGATTCGCGAACGCCGCCGCACGATGTCGAATGGCTACGGGTTGCTGAGGAAGCGCGCATAAGCCGCAATCTGATACTAAAACAAACTTTATAAACCTTAAAAACAATCGGTATGAACCACTTACTGTTTATCGGCAACCTGGGTGCAGGCGAAATCATCGTCATAGCCCTGATCGTACTGCTGCTCTTCGGCGGCAAAAAAATCCCGGAACTGATGAAAGGTCTCGGCAAGGGTGTGCGCAGCTTCAAGGAAGGCATGAACAACATCGAGAACGACATCGAAAACTCGGGTACGGAAAAATCCAACAACGAAAATAAATAGTCCCTCAAAAACAACTAACTTAAATCAAGAAACAATGTCAAGCGAAATGTCAAGGAGAAAGTTCCTGAAAAAAGGAGCTGCTGCCGCGATCGGCTTAGCGGTCGTTCCGGGTACGGTTTTAGGTAAGAAGTTCGGGCACACGGCTCCGAGCGACAAACTCAACATCTTGGGTGTCGGTATCGGCGGCCGCGGCTCGTCGGTGCTCCGCGGCCTCGAAAGCCAGAACATCATCGGCCTGTGCGACGTCGACTGGAAATATGCCGACCACGTGTTCAAGCGCTACCCGGCTGCCAAGAAGTACAACGACTACCGCAAGATGTTCGACGAAATGCTCAAGTCGGCAGACGCCGTGATGGTGGCTACGGCCGACCACACGCACGCGATCATCGCAGCCGATGCGATGACGGCCGGCAAGCACGTCTACGTCGAGAAGCCCCTGACGCATACCGTATACGAATCGCGTCTGCTGACCAAGCTCGCAGACAAATATAAAGTAGCCACCCAGATGGGTAACCAGGGTGCGTCGGACGAGGGTGTGCGCAAGGTCTGCGAATGGATCTGGAACGGAGAAATCGGCGAAGTCCGCAAGGTGGAGACCTTCACCGACCGTCCTATCTGGCCGCAGGGGCTCGCACGTCCCGAGGACGACCAGCGCATCCCCAAGACGTTGAACTGGGACTCTTTCATCGGCCCGGCTCCCTACCGTCCCTACAACGCGATCTACACCCCGTGGAACTTCCGCGGCTGGTGGGATTTCGGTACCGGCGCACTGGGCGATATGGCCTGCCACATCCTTCACCCGGTATTCAAGGGCCTGAAGCTCGGCTATCCGACCAAGGTTCAGGGTAGCTCGACGCTGCTGCTCAACGAATCCGCACCGATGGCGCAGACGGTGAAGTTCGTCTTCCCGGCACGCGACAACATGCCGAAGGTAGCCATGCCCGAGGTAGAGGTATACTGGTACGACGGCGGCCTGAAACCGGCGCGCCCCGAAGGGCTGCCCGCAGGCAAAGACCTGAACATGGCCGGCGGCGGCGTTATTTTCTACGGTACGAAGGATACGCTGATCTGCGGCTGCTACGGCGTGAACCCCTACCTGGTTTCGGGTCGCGTGCCCAACGCACCGAAGGTACTGCGCGAGATCAAGGAGTCGCACCAGATGGACTGGGTACGTGCCTGCAAGGAGGATGCCGACGACCGTGTGCCCAGCGCATCGGACTTCAGCGAAGCCGGCCCGTTCAATGAAATGGTGGTTATGGGTGTGCTGGCAGTCCGCCTGCAGAACCTGAACCGCGAGTTGCTCTGGGACGGCCCCAACATGCGTTTCACGAACATCCCCGATGACGCCACGATCAGTGCCGTCATCAAGGACGGGTTCCACATCAAGGACGGTCACCCGACCTTCGACAAGACCTGGACGGATCCGGTCAACGCACAGCAATTCGCACAGGAGCTCATCAAGCACACCTACCGCGACGGTTGGAAACTGCCCGACATGCCGCGTTAATCTACGGACAAGATTATCAACTCAAATTAAAACAACGGAAAGAATATGAAAAAAGTCATTTTATTCTCGACATGCATCGCAGCAGCCGCAACGATGGCGGCATGCGGCGGCCCGGGGGCCAAAGGCAAAGCGGCAGCCGACACGGCAGCGGCAGAAACCAAAGCCGTACCCGAATACACGGTCATCAACAATGCGACAATAGACCTCTCCGGCTTCCCGCAGGACAAGGACGGCTACTACGTGATCTTCGACGGCAAGACGTTCAACGGCTGGCGCGGCTACGGCAAAGACCACGTGCCCTCGAAATGGACGATCGACAACGGCGCGATCAAATTCAACGGTTCGGGCGGCGGTGAAGCCCAGGACGGCGACGGCGGCGACCTGATCTTCACGCACAAGTTCAAGAACTTCGAGCTCGAAGTGGAGTGGAAAGTTGCCAAAGGCAGCAACTCGGGTATCTTCTACCTCGGCCAGGAGGTAGCCACGACCAAGGACGGCAAACAGCGGATGGAGCCCATCTACATCTCCTGCCCCGAGTACCAGGTACTCGACAACGAGAACCATCCCGATGCCAAACTGGGCGTCGACGGCAACCGCAAGTCGGCTTCGCTTTACGACATGATCCCGGCCGTTCCCCAGAACGCCAAGCCCTATGGCGAGTGGAACAAGGCGAAAATCATGGTTTACAAAGGCACCGTGGTACACGGCCAGAACGACCAGAACGTGCTCGAGTACCACCTCTGGACTCCCCAGTGGACGGAGATGCTCGAAAAGAGCAAGTTCAGCCCCGAGAAGTGGCCCCTGGCATTCGAACTGCTGAACAACTGCGGCGGTGCACAGCGCGAAGGTTACATCGGCTTCCAGGATCACGGCGACGATGTATGGTTCCGCAACATCCGCATCAAGGTGCTCGACTAATTCCGTTAACAACGGTAACGTATGAAACGTAAACTGTTTACAGCGGTTTGCATCCTGCTCGCTTCGGCAATGCTCCCCTGCGGGGCATTTGCCAAAGCGAAGAAGGACGCAAAGAAGGATATCGGTATCCAGCTCTACTCGGTCAGGGATCTGATCGGGAGTTTCGGAAGAAACCAGCACGACTACAAACCCGTCCTGAAGGCACTCGCCGACATGGGTTACACCAGCATCGAGGCCGCCAGTTACAACGACGGTAAATTCTACGGCAACACCCCCGAGGAGTTCAGGCGCGACGTGGAGGCCGTAGGCATGAAGGTGCTCTCTTCGCACTGCGGCAAAGGCCTCTCCGACGAGGAACTGGCTTCGGGTGACTTCTCCGAGTCGATGAAATGGTGGGATCAGTGCATCGCAGCCCACAAGGCCGCAGGCATGGAGTACATCGTGACCCCGTACCTTCCCGTCCCCAAGACGCTGAAGGAGATGCAGACCTACTGCGATTACCTCAACGCGATCGGGAAGAAGTGCCGGGAAGCCGGAATCAAATACGGCTACCACAACCACGCCCACGAATTCCAGAAGATCGAGGACAAGGCTGTCATGCTGGACTACATGATCGAAAACACCGACCCTGAAAACCTGTTCATCGAACTGGACGTATACTGGGCCGTGATGGGCAAGGCAAGCCCCGTCGACTATTTCCACAAATACCCCGGCCGCTTCAAGATGCTCCATATCAAGGATCGCCGCGAAATCGGCCAGAGCGGTATGGTCGGGTTCGATGCCATCTTCGAGAATGCCAAGACCGCCGGTGTGGAAAACATCATCGTCGAGGTCGAGCAATACAGCTACGATGTGGAGAAGAGTGTCAAACTGAGCCTGGATTACCTGCTCGAGGCACCTTTCGTGAAGGCTTCGTACAGCAAATAACCCCTCCGGAAGCATGAAGACGATATCCGGCTGTCTGACGGATGGCCGGATATTTCTTCGCTGAAAGATACCTTCCGGAAAACAAGCAATAAACCCTACTATCCCATGGAAGAAAAGGAAATGACGTTCTGGGCGCACCTCGAAGACCTGCGCTGGTCGCTGGTACGCGTGGTCGCCGTCTTATTCGTGTTCGTTGTCGTCTGTTTCTGCCTCATGCCCTATCTGTTCGACAATTTCGTACTGGCTCCCACCACGTCCGATTTCCCGCTTTACAGATGGCTGTCGAAACTGGGAGGCGGCAACCCGCTGCTCCCCGATTTCAGCAACGACCACTTCTCGGTAGAACTCATCAACATCAACGTAGCCTCGCAGTTCCTGACGCATATCAGCACTTCGTTCTGGTTCGCGCTTGTACTGATATTCCCCTACCTGACGTTCGAAATATGGCGGTTCGTACAACCTGCCCTGTTCGACAACGAAAAGAAGAGCGTCGGATTGGCATTCGCATTCGGGACATTCATGTTCTTCCTCGGATGTGCGGTCGGTTACTTCCTGGTCTTCCCCTTCACGTTCCGGTTTCTGACCGAGTATCAGTTGAGCCCGCTTATCACGAACCAGATCTCGCTGACTTCCTACATGGGTAATTTCCTGATGCTCATTTTCGTAATGGGCATCGTCTTCGAGTTGCCGCTGCTGGCATGGCTGCTTTCGAAACTGGGCCTCGTGACAAAGACATTTTTCCGGAAATACCGGAAACATGCCGTAGTCGTCCTGCTGGTGCTCTCTGCGGTCATCACCCCGACGGGCGACCCGTTCACGCTGATGATCGTCTTCCTGCCGCTTTACCTGCTCTATGAGCTGAGTATAAAGATCGTCCGGGCATAGCAGGCAACGACACACGATTTGCCGGCTTTCGCCGGCATACGAATTACGGCCGGGAATTACCCGGCCGTAATCGTTAGACGGGGACACCCTGCCGGATCAGCCGCCCTGCCCCTCCGCCTGAGGTGCATTCCGCATCGAAGCCCGGTACTGCGTCGGTGAAACGCCGTAACGCTGCTTGAATGCCCGGTTGAAATAGGGAATGTCCGTAAAACCCACTGCATAGCAGATTTCGGAAATGTTCTTGGAAGAGCGGGTCAGCATCGTACAGGCCATCTGCAACCGAAAGACATTCAGGTAGGCGACAAACGACTCGCCGGTCGCCTTCTTGAAAAACAGGCAGAAGGCCGTCTTGTTCATTGAGGCATAGGACGCGATTTCCTCGAGGGTTATCTTACGGTGGTAATTCTCGACGATATACTTGTAAACATCCTGCAGGCGCTGCTTGTTCTTATGGATTTTTGCCCCGCGGAATTTCCCGGGCCCGATGGGGCGGCAATGCCCGTCCTGCGCGATCAGAAAAAGCAACTGCAATAACGTCACGAACCGTTCGGGGTCTGAGCTGCGCTCAAGACCCGCCAGTAATTTACGCACCCTGACCGCCGTTTCGCCAGTGAGCCCGACCGCCTGGCGCAACTCCTTATAAAACCGTACGACGGGCTGGAACTCGGGCGAGAGCTGCGACAACTGCACCAGAAACTCCTCGCCGAATTGCAGCGAACCGTTTTCGATCATCCCGTCCGGGGCGCACAATGCCTTGTCATAGACCCAGCCATGCGGAAAATAGGGCGGCAACACGACGACTTCCCCCTCGCGGAAGGGTTCCGTGAAGTCGTTGGTCACCCGCTGGCCGTTCCCGCTAAAAACCACCGTAATCTCGTATTCGGGATGCTGGTGGTACGGGAATTCGTCCCGGTACCACAGCCTTTCGTGGCGGTAAGTGAAAGAGCGGGAGGCACCCTTGAATATTTGCCCGCATGCAACAGTTCCCATCGGTCTTATGCAATCATTTTTTGCGAATATAAGACAATGTTCCGGAAAATCGGAAAAAACAGGGGAAAATTTCGCAGGCACACCTGTTTCAGCCCCGATCAGCTCTGCAACCGATATTCCCTGGGGGTGTAGCCGACATGGCGTTTAAAGAAGCGTACGAAATGCTGCGGATACTGGAATCCCAGTTCATAGGCCACCTGCCCGATGGTTTTGTTCGGGTCGAGAAGCCCCTCCTTGGCCGCGTCGATCATCTTCAACTGGATATACTCCTGGGCCGATTTCCCGGTCTCCTTTTTCACCAGATCGCCGAAATAATTGGGCGACAGGCATATTTTGCTTGCAAAATAGCGTACCGAAGGCAATCCTTCCCTCGCAGCGGCGCCACCCGTAAGGTAATCGTCGAGCAACCGCTCGAAACGTGCCAGGACATCGAGATTCATGTCCCCGCGCGTGACGAACTGGCGCTCGTAAAAACGCATACAATAGTCGAGCAGCAGTTCTATATTGGTCGCAATAAGCCCCTTGGTATGCTTGTCGATGGCGTGGCGCAGCTCCATGCGGATTTTTTCCAGGCAGTCGAGGACAATCATACGTTCTTCCTCCGACAGATGCAAGGCTTCGTTGGACTCATAGGAAAAAAACGTATATTTCTTAATCTTCTGCCCCAGCGACGTACCGCGGATAAAATCGGGATGAAACAGCAGCCCGACCGATTTCTTGGGAACACCCTCCACGTCGGTATACCCCACCGTCTGCCCCGGAGCGATGCAGATGACCGTCTGGTCGTCAAAATCATAACTCGTCTTGCCGTAGTCGATCCGGCATCCCGCAGTCTCCTTGATGAATACCGAATAGAACCCCATCGTCATCCGGTAGTTTCCCTGGCTCTCGGCCGTATCGAACGAAACGACGCCGACCTGCGGGTGGCGGGTCTCGAACCCGAAGAGTTTGTTATACTGGTCGACAGTGTCGATTTTCAGGATTTCTTCCATGTTTTTTTCTTTACCTTTTGCAAAGATAGTGTTTTTGCAGATTCGGCCCACATGCCGGGCCGCCGAAACAGTAATCGGGGTAATATTATCCGTAATAGGGGTATATTACTGTACATCAGCATATTTCATAGACGACCAAACCAGTAATCAGGGTAAATATATCCGTAATACGTATACAAAACGAATGCCCCGCGGGATGTAGTTTTGCAGTGTGGAAAAAACATCAAACACAATAGAGCCATGAAAACAAAACTGAATTTCAACATGTGGATCCCGACCCGCATCCTTTTCGGGGCGGACGAACTGAAAAACCTGCACAGGCAGGAGATGCCCGGGAAAAAGGCGCTGCTGGCAATTTCGAACGGCAAGTCGACCCGAGCAAACGGCTATCTGGGCGCCACGGAGGAACAGCTCCGGCTGGCAGGGATCGAAAGCGTGGTATTCGACCGGATCGAAGCGAACCCCTTGAAATCCACCGTCATGGCCGGAGCGGCAGCGGCACGGGAGCACGGGTGCGACATGATCGTCGCATTGGGAGGCGGCAGCGTCATGGACGCCGCGAAGGCCATAGCCCTGATGGCATCCAACGACGGCGACCTGTGGGACTACGTATTCGGCGGGACGGGTAAAGAACAGCAGGCCGAACACGCACCGCTGCCGGTCATCGCAATAACCACGACGGCAGGAACCGGGTCGGAAGTCGATCCGTGGGGCGTCGTAACCAACGAACAAACCCATGAAAAGATCGGCGTCGAAGCCGCATTCCCCGTACTGGCCGTAGTCGATCCGAAGCTGATGCTCACCGTGCCGCCGAAATTCACGGCATACCAGGGGTTCGACGCATTATTCCACAGCGTGGAGAGTTACATTTCGAAATTCGCCAACCTCGCAAGCGACATGTACGCACTGACCGCCATCGAGCATATCGCCCGCAACCTGCCGCGCGCCGTGGCCAATGGCGACGATCTCGAAGCTCGGACCCGCGTGGCCTTCGGCAACACCCTTTCCGGCGTGGTGATGTGCCTGAGCGCCACGACCAGCCAGCACTCGATGGAACACGCCATGTCGGCCTACCACCAGGATCTGCCCCACGGCGCCGGGCTGATCATGCTCAGCAGGGCTTACTTCTCGTTCTTCATCGACCGGCACGTCTGCGACGAGCGTTTCGTACGGATGGCCCGTGCAATGGGGATGGAGCAGGCCGCACAGCCCGGAGATTTCATCACGGCGCTCACCCGCTTGCAACAGGCATGCGGCGTCGCCGACCTGAGGATGTCCGACTACGGCATCACCCCCGGAGAGTTACAGCAAATGACGTTCAACGCATTCGACACAATGCCCGGACTGTTCGAATCAGACCGCCACAGGCTGAGCATCGACGAATGCACAGCCATCTACCGGGCCGCCTATAAATAACCCGAAAAAACGACACGATCATGAAACGACCATTAATTCTGACAACAGCCATACTTATGATACTCGGCACGAACACATCCGTCGCACAGGGCGATGCAGACAATTTCTACAAAAGCAATTCGGTAAACACAGAGAAAGTATCCTTTTCCAACCAATACAAAATGAAAGTAGGCGCACGGCTCTTCCTGCCCAAGGAGCTGGAGGAAGGGCGAAAATACCCCGCCGTCATCGTCGGGCACCCGATGGGCGCAGTCAAGGAACAGAGCGCCGGTCTGTACGCCACGAAACTGGCCGAATGCGGGTTCGTCACGCTGGCACTCGACCTCTCCTTCTGGGGTGAAAGCGACGGAGAACCGCGCAATGCCGTCCTGCCGGATGTCTATTCGGAGGACTTCAGCGCGGCGGTGGATTTCCTCGGCACCCGCCCCTTTGTCGACCGGGAACGTATCGGCGTTGTCGGGATCTGCGGCAGCGGCAGCTTCGCCATCAGCGCTGCAAAAATCGACCCCCGCCTGAAAGCCATCGCAACGGTCAGCATGTACGAAATGGGGGCAGCCAGCCGCAACGGGCTGAAACACGCCCTGTCGCCCGGAGAGCGCAAACGGATCATCGCCCAGGCTGCCGAACAGCGTTATGCCGAATTCCTGGGCGGGGAACCCCTTTACACCGGCGGCACAGTACACGAACTGACGGCCGAATCCACGCCGATCGAGCGCGAATTCTACGAATTTTACCGTACGCCGCGCGGGGAGTTCACCCCCGACGGGGCCACGCCGCGCACGACTACGCACCCCACACTGACCAGCAACGTGAAATTCATGAACTTCTACCCCTTCGCCGACATCGAGACCATCTCGCCGCGGCCGATGCTCTTCATCGCGGGAGAGAACGCCCATTCGCGGGAGTTCAGCGAGGACGCCTACCGCCTGGCTGCCGAGCCGAAAGAGCTTTACCTCGTGCCGGATGCAGGGCATGTCGACCTCTACGACCGGACAGGCCTGATCCCGTTCGGGAAACTGGAAACATTCTTCAGGGATGCGCTGAAATAATCCCGCTGCGCGGGCAACAGTGCCAAAAGCACACCGGGATGCCGCACCTGTCCGGCGCCCGCGTACCCGGGATCGACCGACCTGTAAAACCAATAAAGAACGACTATGAAAAAATTATGGTTACTGCCCCTCATGCTGCTATCGCTGGTACTGCCGGCGGCATGCGGGGAATCGGGCGACGACCCCGCCCCTTCCGGAGGGCACCCCGGTCAACCGGAGACGCCCGGCGGAAACGAGGGCGGCGACCCGGGCGAAACATCGCTGAAAATCGGCATCACGGTCGGCAGCCGCACGATTACCGCCACGATGGAGGACAATGCCGCCGCACGGGATTTCCTTTCGCGCCTGCCGCTGGAGGTGACGTTGTCGGATTACAGCAACGCCGAGAAAATATTTTATCCCTCGCCGGCGCTGACGACCTCCAAGGTCGCACGCGGCTGCACCCCTGCACCGGGCGACATCACGATCTATGTCCCGTGGGGCAATGTGGCCATATTCTACAAAAACGGGTCGAGGAGCAACGACCTGATCCGGATCGGGCGCATCGACGGCAACGGAATCGAAGCCCTCAGCATCCCCGGCTCGCTTAGCGTCCGGTTCGAAAGGCAACGACAGGAAACACCGGAAAACAATAGCGAACAAAATCCGACATGACGGAGCGGAAGAAGCAGTCGTCGTATGGCTTTGCAGCCCCGGAGCGAGCTACATTACGGGCCAGGCAATAACCGTCGACGGCGGATATACGGCCATGTAAATTCAAACTAAAAAACAAGAACGATGCAGATAAAAAACGCCACCTACGGAGGCGAACGCCCGCTGTTCGCCTCGCACGGCCTGCGCATGGAGCACGTAACCATACAGGCCGGCGAATCGGCACTCAAGGAGTGCTCGGACATCGAAGCCGTCGATTGCCGTTTCGAAGGCAAATACCCGTTCTGGCACGTCGACGGGTTCGTCGTCCGGAACTGCCTCTTCACCGAGGGCGCACGCGCGGCGCTGTGGTATTCGCGCAACCTTACGATGAGCGACACGCTGGTCGAAGCCCCCAAGATGTTCCGCGAGATGGACGGCATCCGGCTGGAGAACGTACGGTTGCCTTTTGCGCAGGAAACGCTCTGGCACTGCCGCAACGTGCGGCTGCGCAACGTGCGGGTCGACAAGGGCGATTATATCTTCATGCACGGCGAAAACATCCGCATAGAGGATTACGCGCAACGGGGCAACTATTCGTTCCAATACTGCCGCAACGTGGTGATCCGCAACGCCGTCATCAACTCGAAGGACGCTTTCTGGAACACCGAGGACGTGACGGTCTACGACTCCGAGATCAACGGCGAGTACCTGGGCTGGCACTCGAAGCGGCTGCGGCTGGTCAACTGCAAAATATCGGGCACCCAGCCTCTGTGTTACGCCACGGATCTCGTCATGGAAAACTGTACGATGGCCGACGACTGCGACCTGGCGTTCGAATATTCGACATTGCAGGCTGCCATAGACGGCCCCGTCCGCAGCGTAAAGAACCCCCGCAGCGGTTCGCTCACGGCCGAAAGCTACGGGGAGGTCATCCTCGACGGGAATGTCAAGGCACCGGGCGACTGCCGTATCGCAACGTGGGACAAACAAAGCAACTGCGCATAGCTGGAATGCGATTTCGATGCCGGGAAACGGAGCATCGGGCATTTTTTTTGTAAATTCGGAACAAAACAATAACGCCATGAAAAAGATATGGGCCTATATTCTCCCGACAGCGCTGTGTTTCGTTCTCGGGGGACTTGCCGGATGGTTGCAGCAAGACGCGATCGAGGAATGGTATCCGCTGCTCGACAAACCGACGCTGACACCGCCCAATGCGGTTTTTCCGATCGCATGGAGCATCATCTATCTCTGCATGGGTATCTCAGGCGGGCTGGTACTGACCTCCGAAGCCCCCGCCCGTAAAAGTGCGGTGAGGCTATGGTTCCTCCAGTTAGGGTGCAATTTCCTGTGGAGCATACTCTTCTTCGTCTGCCGCAGCCCCCTGCTGGGCATGGCGGACATCGTGGTGCTCGACGTCCTGGTGATTCTCTATCTCGTCCGCAGTGCAAACGTACGCGCCGCTGCCGCATGGCTCTTCGTCCCTTACCTCTGCTGGCTCCTCTTCGCCACCTACCTCAACGCCTATATCCTCGTTGCGAACGGGACGGGGCTGTAAACCGGGGAAAGGCGCGATGTGCAGCAGGACGAAGATTTGAAAAATCCCCGGGAAGGAAACTCCCGGGGATTCGACGGCGTATCACATAAGGCGGCTATTCCAGCAACGGCAACCTGCCCAGCATATCCCTGAGCCGGATCGCCGTACGGGGCATCGGCTCGGCGACCGTAAGGCCCACCAGCTCCTTTTCGGCCGCAATATCGTTTATCACACGGACGACCGCCTCTATTTTCATCCCGTCAGGATCGGTGCCGACCGCCGCAACGATCTCCGCCGGGTCGAGTACGTCCATGTCGAAATGAACCACCACTTTCGACGCGCCGCACGATTTCAGCCAGGCCCGGAGCGCATCGCTGTCCGCAGCCACCTCTTCGGGGGTGAGATGCTTTATCCCGTACTGCCGCTGGCGGGCCCTGATCTCGTCCCGTTCCCAGTTACGCAATCCTACGAACAGGGTCTTCGACGGGTCGAATACGGCTGGCAATTCCGCCACGATCTTCGCGTCGCCGCACCCCATGCAGGCCGTCACGGCCATGGCATGGTAGCCGGGATAGGGATCGCCCGGAAGCGTGATGTCGGGATGGGCGTCGATCCATACCATCGCCACGTCGCCGCCATATTTCGCGGCAAGGTAGGTAAACGGCACCACGCTCACAGAGCAATCCCCGCCCAGGGTCACGATCCTGCCGGGATCGCTCGCCCGCAGCATCCCCAGCGCGGCTTTCGTCTGCCGGAGGATAACGTCGCGGTCGAGTACACCGTCCGTCACCCTGCGTTCCCCGATCTGGGTGGAGACGGGAACGGTGAGCGTTTCCTGCCCGCCGCGGGGAGCCAGGAAGTCGAGCAGCTGCGCCCCGAGGTAATATCCCCGTGCGGCATCGTCGGGGTTCTCTACCTCGGGTACCATCGCCGCGACATTACCGCCCTGCCATTGCGGGTAGACCAGGCGGATCGTCGATGTATTTGTTTTCATAACTTCGCTGTTTGTCGATACTTTTTGCTGCACTCCGCCAGAAACCACTCCGCCGGCCAGCACGCCGGGCAACAAAAATCCTTTCATAGCGGGTTCGTCCCTTTTGCAGGACATGCAAAAATACGAAATGCCTCCGGGAGATGCAAGTACGTGCAAATTATTCGTATATCGATAAATTTACGGGATAGACAAATTACGGAAATACGGCTGGCAGTTATTCGGGAAGCGTTATTTTTGCACAAAACCGATCTCTGCTGGAAGCCGCGCACAGGAGTAGCGCATTTTACCAGGGCAGATCCCTACCGATACGGAAATTCTACGCCCTCCCGATTGCGAGGCCGGGCGATTTTTTTTGTGATTTGTATAACAATCAAAAAAAATAATTACCTTTACGCCGTTATGGTTCCTGCCCGGTATGCCGGACAGGATGAAAAGGGAATCCGGTGAAAATCCGGAACAGTACTCGCTGCTGTAAGTCCCCTCCTTCGGGAGAAGTTGTTTATCGTACTCTTTGCCACTGGTTTAGACTGGGAAGGCGCGATAAACGGGACGAGTCAGAAGACCTGCCTTAACGATTGATTTGCACCCGCGGGTTTCGGGTTGGAATCGAATGGTACGGTCGTCGTTATCGCAACGCACTCCCTCCCCGATTTGATTTTCAGCAGTTTCCTGTCGTGCAATCACCCGCGTGATTCGAATGACAATGGGAATAATTCATAACAGACAGGGTTATACAACGGGAGAGGCTAATCCGCGCCCCGTCCGGATCTCCTGTTCATCCTCTACGCTTGCCGCAGGCCGTCGCCTGTCGGCAGGCGTTTTTTATCCCCCGGAAATCAAACCGATTAATAATTAAAATCTGAAAAGCATGAAACAACTATTTACCATTTTGGCAATAACCCTGTTCGGTGCTGCGACATGGAGCTGCTCGTACGACGACGACGATCTGTGGAAGGAGATCGACGGGATCAAGACCCAACTCGCGGAACTCAACAAAGAGGTTTCGGCGCTGCAAACGCTTGTGGATGCCCTGCGCCAAAGCAAGACGATCTCCGATGTGACCCAGACGGACACCGGATACACCATCACGTTCAACGACAACACCTCCGTTTCGATTGCCGACGGCAAGAACGGTACGAATGCCCCGGAGGTCGGTATCGACCTCTTCGAGGGAGGCTACTACTGGACGATCGGCGGCAAGGGCAACTGGCTGACCGATGCGAACGGCCACAAAATCCCGGTAGCTGGCAAAGATGGTTCGAAACCCGAAATGGCCGTCGATGCCGACGGTTACTGGATTGTGGACGGAGCGCGCATCAAAGATGCGGCCGGCAACGACGTAAAAGCGACGGGAAGCAACGGAAAAGACGGGGATTCGTTCTTCAAATCGGTCAGCGACGGCGACGATGCCGTAACGTTCACTCTGACCGACGGCACGGAAATCGTCATTCCAAAAACTTCGGTGTCCTCATTCTGTTTTGTACAGCCCGACGACGGCCGTTCGTACTTCGTATTCGACTTCGGCAAGAAAAAGACGCTGACGCTGAATACGACGGATGTGGAAACCGCCGACTTCATGAATATTCCCGAAGGGTGGAAGGCGTCGCTGAACCTTGCGAAAAATAGCGTAACCGTGCAGGCTCCGGCGGCTTCGGATGCAGCTTACTCAGGTGGCATCATCACGCTGATCGGGATCGATAAAAAAGGGAATACGGTCTTTGCCTCGGCCGACGTGTGCGCTTCGGTGGACTACACGGACAAGGACGGTACGTTCGTGGTCTGCGAAGGCAATATGACTTCAGTAAACGGTATGCTGGTCTACTACGACAAGGCCGGCAAGGAGTACCGGGAGGTATTCGAGCAGGCCAACGGCGGATTGGAGATCGGCAACGTCGTACAGGATATGTTCATGGCCAACGGAAAAATCTACCTGTTAACCCAGAACGGCGACCGCATGGGCGGCGCAGGCCGTTTCGTTGTGTGCGATGCCCGGACGATGCGCATGGAATTCGCCGACCCGCTGGTATTTAAAACCCCCGAAGACAAAGACACATGGCCTCAGCATCTGGTCGTTGTAAGTGCAACGAAAGCCTATGTTCAATATTCCGATTCAAGTATGGAAAGCACTTCGGGCATAGTCGCCCTGACCCTCGGTGAAAATTCGGTGCAAATCGGCGCGCCCCTCGAAGGCACGTTCGGAGCCTTTACTTCGGTGGGCGCGATCAAAACCCGCATGGTCTATTCACGGGGTAAGATTTATGCGGGATGCGGACACAGCGTCGTTATCATCAATGCCGAAAGCGGAACGGTGGAAAAGCGGCTGACCTATGAGGGCCGGCAAGTAAAAGGCATCGTCAAAGGTGCCGACGGCAATATCTATTTCGCCCTTGCCGGAACCTATTCCGGCACGAGCCCGAATATGGGAACCCTGACCTCCGATCCGATGATCGTTGGCATCGATCACTCGGGCACGGTCGTTTCAGAAAAAGAACTTTCCGGAGGTGTTCGATTCCCGATCGCAACATGGTCTCCGGCTATCGGCATGTGCGCCAGTTTCACCGATCCTTATCTCTATTTTGTGGATACCGATGCTTTCAACGCCACGAGCGCAACGCGGTACAATTACCAGACGCAGACTGTCGATTACAAATATCTATCTGGAAATGAAACGATTTACGGCATTATGGGGCAGCATCCGACAACCAATGTGTTGTGGGTCGGCAAGTCGAGCTACGTCGATTCGAATATCTACACCTATGACGTGAGCGGAACTTCCGCCTCGGAAATCAACCATTTTTCCTATCCCACGCAGAAAGGTGCCAGCCCGGCCGGGATCGATTTCGTCTACCGTTTCTCCGAAGCGTATATTAACAAATAAAGCATAAAGAGATGAAAAAACTGTTATCCTGTTTATTTGCTGCGTTGTTCGTGTTGTCGTCCTGCAACAAAGACGATGTGATCGAGGTCGATTCGCAGACGGCCCCCCGTATCACGCTCGACAGCGAGAATGCGGTTTACACCATCAAATCAGGCCGGGAACTGACGATCAGCCCCACTTATGAAAACGCGGACAAGGCACTCTATGTGTGGAAAATCGACGGAAAAGTCGTCGGCACGCAACCCGCCCTTACGGTGTGCGAACAAACCGTAGGCGAGTTGTTCGTGCTCCTCCAAGTGTCGAACCGTTACGGCACGGCCTCCGAGGAGCTGCGTGTGGATGTGGTAGAACTGGAAATCCCGACAATCAGCCTGCCGGTTCCCGAAAAAGGGTATACGATTCTGGTCGGCAGTCCTCTGACGCTGAAACCCTCCGTAATCGACACCTCGATCCCCACGACCTGCACATGGAGCGTGAACGGCAAAGAAGTTTCCTCCGAAAAGGAATTTACATTCGACACGTCCGAAGCCGGAGATTATACGCTCGAATTCGCCACCCGCAATGAGGACGGCGAGGACAGCAAGGAATTCGGGGTAAAAGTCTGCACGATCGACGAAATGCCGTTCGGCTGGACATTCGATCAGACGGTCTTCAACCTATCCGCCGGCCGCCGCATCCGTCTGATGCCTTTCGACATTACCAATGCGTTCGATGCCAGTTATACCTGGTCGGTAAACGGCAAACAGGTGCAACAGTCCTCCGATCCGGTATATATTTTCTCCGAATCGGCCGAAGGAACGTACACGGTCAAAGTCGAAATGAAAAACTCATATCTGACGGTTCCTCAGGAATTGACCGTCAATGTCTGCCCCTCAGAAGGCCGATACTACCGTGCCGGATCTCCGGCAAGCAGCAAGGATTGGAACAAGGTCTACGAGTTCCTTGCCGCTCCCGGACAATTCGTCAACGAACGTTATGACGTGACGACGATGGACGCAGCGTGCGCCTATGCCGAATCCCAGATGAAACTCAACACCTACGTGTCGCTGGGAGCTTTCGGCGGCTATCTGGTAGTCGGCTTCGACCACAGCATTGAAAATGACGGCGGCTACAACATCGGCGTTTCGGGCAACTCGTTCGACGGTTCATCCGAACCGGGCATCGTATGGGTCATGCAGGACGAAAACGGCGACGGACTGCCGAACGACACATGGTACGAACTGAAAGGCTCCGAATACGGTAAGCCTGAAACGACACAGGATTATGCCGTGACCTATTATCGTCCACGCGCTGCCGGCATGGAGGTGCAGTGGACGGACAACAAGGGTGCGAGCGGTTCCGTCGATTACCTTTCGCAATTCCATACGCAGGACTACTATTATCCGGCATGGGTCGAGGCTGACAGCTACACGCTGCGCGGCACTTGCCTCAAGGCCAACAATTACGACCAGTCGGGCAACGGTTCCTACTGGGTCAATCCGGCTTACGACTGGGGCTACGCGGACAACTTCAGCCCGATCGACCGTCTGACCGACGATCCGAACTCCGGAGCGGGCGTCAACGCCAACCATTTCCGGATTTCCGACGCCGTCACTTTCGACGGCAAGCCCGCCGGCCTCAAATACATCGACTTTGTCAAGGTACAGACCGGCATTCAGGCAAAAAGCGGCTGGCTGGGCGAAATTTCGACCGAAGTGTTCGGCGTATTCGATTACAACATGACCAAAAAGAAATAATACGATGAGAAAAATACTGATCCTGGCCGCGGCGGTTTTCGCGTTCTGCGGCTGCAACGACAAAGAGGAGAACCAGCCCTTTGCCGGCATCGACAACCACATCACTTCGTTCGCGCTCACCGCCAAGGACGGAACGGTATACCGCGCCGCACTCGTCGGCGACGAAATCGTGGTTTCCATTCCCCGCAATGTGTCGCTCGAAGGTGCTACTGCTGACTACGAACTTTGCGAGCAGGCGATCCTGTACCCCGATCCGGCGAGGATCACCGACTGGGACAACGAACACCGTTTCCGCGTCATGGCCTATAACCAGACCCTGCGCGACTACGCCTACTCGGTCAAGCGTAACGACGTTACGGCCGGCAGCGTCGCACTGCCGACACAGGCCGATGTCGAAGCGTTCGCCGCAACGGGTGCGACGGTGATCGAGGGAAACCTCACGATCGGCGATTTTTCGGCCTGCGACGATCCCGTGACCGACCTTGCGCCGTTAGCCGGACTGACCGACGTGCGCTACAACATCGTCGTAGGCAACTCATTCGCTGGGGAAAAACTCTCCGGGCTCGAAAACCTGCGTTCGGCAGGCGGTCTGGTGTTGGGAACGGCCACCACGCCGCTTACGACCGCCCAGGATTTCGACGTGGTACTGCCCGCCCTCGAATCGCTCGGACAGCTCTCGGTAAACGGCAATACGGTCGCCAAGCTCGACCTGCCGAAACTCGTATCGACGGGGACGGTCTATATCAATGCAGCCAAACTCTCCGTTTTCAATGTTCCGGCGCTGAAGGAGTGTACGGGCGATCTGACGATCCTCTCCGGCACAAATGCCTCGACCGGCAACAAGGCCCTGGCCGCACTCGGACTCTCGTCGCTCGAAAAAGTAACGGGTTCGCTGTCGCTCCAGTATCTCAGCGAATTGCAGTTATTGGAACTCCCGAAGATCGCCTCCATCGGCGGCAACTGCACGCTGACTTACCTGACACAGCTCAAAGTACTCAATATGCCGGAACTGGTGCATCTGGGCGGTGCATTTACCTGGAACTACCTGACGGCAGCGACCACATTCGCAATGCCGAAAGTTCCTTCGCTGGCCTCGTTCTCGCTCTCGGACAGTAGCTCTGCAGCCATGCTTTCCAGCATCGACCTCTCGTCCCTCGAAGAGGTACGTGCGGATTTTAAGATCGACACGAAATTTTCAAGCGACCGGCTCGAACTGCCCGCGCTCGAAACCATCGGAGGACAGTTCTGCCTGCGCTACCTTTCTCTGATCGAAACACTCTCCATCCCCCGGCTCACGGCCTGCGAAAACATCTATTTTTACCAGTTGAACCTGCTGCCGTCGCTCGACCTGTCGGGCGTGGAGTCGCTCCCGAAGGTCGAACTGATCGCCTGTTACAAACTGGCGAAGGTCAGGGTTCGGAAAAATGCGCTGGGCGATCTGTCGCTGAACGGCGGTTCGAGAGCGTGCGACTTCACCGCACTCGAAGGCGCTGAAACCATCTCGGGAAAACTCAGCGTTTCCAATTATACGCAGAACGACCTGATTACCTTCCCCGGCATTAAATCCATCGGTACCTATTCGCAGTCGGGCGGCAAAGCCAGCGGCCAGACAACTGTTTCATTTCCCGATCTGGAGCAAGTCGGAACTTTCCAGATGAGCAGTTGTTCGTACCTCAAAAAACTCAGCGCCCCGAAACTTACCGAGGTGACGGACAAATGGGACACGAGCTATATGCAGTATGTGGATGAAGGCGATCTCGAATTACCCTTGCTGCGCAAGATCGGGGTATTCAAATTCTGGGGCGGAACCTACTCCGGTGCGGCCAGCCAAATGAAGCTGACAGGCATGGCCGATTTCGCGGGCGTCACTGAAATCGGTTCGGTAGATATCAAATACTGGGGCAAGATGACCGATTTCTCCGGGCTGAAAAATGCGCTGCCGTCACTTTCGGCCGACAAGTGGAATGTCTCGGGCAACGGTTATAATCCAACCTGGGAGCAAATAACCGCAGGGGAGTATGTCAAGCCGTAGGATGAACCGCTTTATATTCATCGTCGCAGGCTGTTGTTCGGTTCTCACCGGCTGTATGAAGTGGGACTACGATCTCGGTCGGGAGATCGCAGTCCGCCCCGAGGTGGGACACGGGCTGTTCATCACCAACGAGGGGAATTTCCAATACGGCAATGCCACGCTCTCGTTCTACGACACGCAAACCCGTAAGATCGACAACGAGGTGTTCTTCCGCGCCAACGATCAGAAGCTGGGCGACGTGGCACAGTCGATGACGATGTACGGCGGCTTGGGCTGGATCGTCGTGAATAATTCGCATGTGATCTTTGCCATCGACCCCGTGACCTTCAAAGAAGTCGGGCGCATCACGAACCTCACCTCCCCGCGCTATATCCATTTTTTGTCGGACGAAAAAGCCTATGTCACACAAATCTGGGACAACCGCATTTTCATCGTCAATCCCAAACGGTTCGAGATTACGGGATACATCGACTGCCCGGGTATGACGATGGAAACCGGTTCGACCGAACAGATGGTGCAATACGGCAAATACGTCTACGTGAACTGCTGGTCTTATCAGAACCGGCTGCTGAAGATCGACACCGAAACGGACAAGGTGGTCGACGAGCTGGTCGTCGGCATCCAGCCCACGTCGCTGGTGATGGATAAGTACGACAAGATGTGGACGATCACCGACGGCGGTTATGAGGGCAGTCCCTACGGGCACGAGGCCCCCTCGCTCTACCGTATCGACGCCGCAACTTTCAGGATCGAAAAACAGTTCAAATTCAAATTCGGCGACTGGCCCTCGGAGGTGCAGCTCAACGGCGGACGCGACACGCTCTACTTCATCAACAACGATATCTGGCGGATGCCGGTGGTGGCCGATCACGTCCCCGTGCGGCCGTTCCTCAAATACAAGCAGACGAAATTCTACGGCCTGTCCATCGACCCCAACACGTCGGAAGTATACGTGGCCGACGCCATCGACTACCAACAGAAGGGGATCGTCTACCGCTATTCGCCCGAAGGAGAGTTGCTCGACGAATTCCGGGTGGGAATTATTCCGGGGGCTTTTTGTTGGTATTAAACCGATACGCAATATGAAGAAACCAATACTTCTGTTTATCGGTTTGTGCCTCGCCGTAACAATCACTGCACAAGAAAAACCGGCCGGCAACGGCTGGTGGAACAACAACCCCTCGCTGGTGATGCCCATTCGTGAGGTCGGTGTTACAGGAATTCGTCCGATGAAAGAGATCGGCGTACAAAAAACACAACTGGACACCCTCGTCCTGCACGAGAACATCGCCCTGTCGATGGCCGACGTGCTGACGTTCAATACGGCAATCTTCATCAAACAGTACGGCCGGGCCACGCTTTCTACCGTGGCATTTCGCGGTACGGCGGCATCGCACACGCAGGTGATGTGGAACGGCATGCGTATCAACTCCCCGATGCTGGGCATGACCGATTTTTCGATGATCCCGTCCTATTTCGTGGACGACGCGACGCTGCTGCACGGCACCTCGTCGCTCAACGTCGTGGGCGGCGGTCTGGGCGGGGCGATCACACTGGCGACCAAACCCGCCGATACACGCGGATTCAAAATGCAGTATACACAGGGAATCGGCTCGTTCTGGACGACGGACGAATTTCTGCGGCTGACCTACGGCGACGACCATTGGCAGACCTCGACGCGCGTGGTCTACTCCTCGTCGCCCAACGAATTCAAGTACCGCAACCGCGACAAGAACGAAAATGTCTACGACGACGATAAAAATATTATCGACACCTACCACCCCATCGAAACCCACCGTGACGGCGATTTTCATGACTTTCACGCCTTGCAGGAGGTCTATTACAATACCGGCAAGGGCGACCGTTTCGGGCTGAACGCCTGGTTTCTCACCTCCAAGCGCGGCCTTTCACAAACGACCGTCGATTACGGCGATCCGAAGGATATTCTGCACCAGCAGCGCGAACGCACCCTGCGCAGCGTACTCTCGTGGGATCATCTGCGTCCTACATACAAGGTCGGAGCAAAAGCCGGTTACATCCACACATGGCTCGGCTACGATTACGCCCGTGACAAAGGGAACGGCGAATGGGCCTACATGATTACTTCGCGCAGCAAGGTAAACACGCTTTTCGCATCGGGTAACAGCGAATTTTACGTCGGCAAAAAATGGCTTTTCTCGGTCGACATTGCCCTGCACCAGCATTTCGCGAAAAATCAGGATCGCAACATCATCACCCAGCAGGGCGACAAGGCGGTGGTCGGTTACGACAAAGCCCGCACGGAACTATCTGCTTATATGACTGCCAAGTGGACGCCTACCGAACGGCTGGGCCTCTCGCTGGCGTTGCGAGAGGATATGTACGGCAAGGATTGGACGCCGCTCATTCCGGCATTCTATGCCGATTACCTGCTCTCGAAAGCCGGAAACGTCCGGGCCAAGGCATCCATTTCGCGCAACTACCGTTTCCCCACGCTCAATGACCTTTACTTCCAGCCGGGCGGCAATCCCGACCTGCAGCCCGAACACGGCTTCACCTACGACGGCGGCGTATCGTTTGCCTTCGCCAAAGAGGGGCGGTACGCGGTTCACGGCGAGGCGACGTGGTTCGATTCCTACATCGACGACTGGATTCTGTGGATACCCCTGGGAGGCAAGCAGGATTTCTGGACGCCGAAGAACCTCAAAAAAGTACATGCCTACGGAGTGGAATTGAAGGCGGGCTTCGACCGAACCTGGAACCGTGACTGGCAAGTCGGTGCCGACGGCAATTTTTCGTGGACGCCCTCGATCAACGAGAGCGAGCCGATGAGCAAGGGCGACGAGTCCATCGGCAAACAACTGGTCTATGTACCGGAGTTCTCGGCGTCGGTAACGGCGCGGCTGGCATGGAAAAGCTGGCGGCTGCTCTACAAATGGTGTTGGTATAGCGAACGCTTCACCATGTCGAGCAACGACTACACGATCTCGGGATATGTACCTCCGTATCTTATGAGCGACATGTCGGTCGAAAAACTTTTCGCCGTACCCTGGGCTGATTTTTCCGTGAAGATCGCGGTCAAAAACCTGTTTAACGAGGAGTATCTTTCGGTGCTGGCTCGTCCCATGCCACGCTTGAATTTCGAGATTTTCCTCGACATACGCCCCAAGTGGGGTAAAAAAAGATAACTCTGCGGCGGCGGGCCTTTTGATCGCGGTGAACCATTGCAAACATTTCTGCATTTGAATCCCGCCGCCGTTCGTTTACAATCTGTTCGCGGGAACCGGAATAATAGAGATTAGTAGCACGTTGTCTGCCATAACAACGCAATACTCCGGTTTCCGCAGACAGATTCTGCTGATTTTGTATTTTGAAAAAATAGAAAATTTTTACAGCAAACAGAGAAAGGGTCAATGCCCAATTCATGGCAAATAAAAAACGCCCATGATTTGATTATTAAATCATGGGCGTTTAAAAAAGTACCCGGAGCCGGGGTCGAACCGGCACGACATTGCTGTCATTGGTGTTTGAGACCAACGCGTCTACCGATTCCGCCATCCGGGCAAGCCTCTTCCGTAGAATCGGGAGGGCAAAGATAGTCGATTCTTCGCAATTTTCAAAAAATCCGGTTATTTTTCAAAGAAAGCCTTGATTTTTTTCGCCTTGGCGGGGCCGACCAGCGCCGTCAATTCCTCGAACGGTGCCGCCTTGACCTTGGCCACGGTGCGGAAATGTTGCAGCAGCGTACGGACGGTCTTGTCACCGATGCCTTCGATCTGTTCCAGTTCGCTATGGATAAAGGCCTTACTGCGTTTCTGGCGGTGGAATGCGATGGCGAAACGGTGCACTTCTTCCTGGATGTGTGCCAGAAAGTGAAAAAGGGGCGAAGTGGGACGGATGCCGACCAGGACAGGCGGGAATCCGCAGAGCAACTCGGAGGTGCGATGGCGGTCATTCTTGGCCAGCCCGGCGACAGGTATGTCCAGCCCGAGATACTCCAGCACCTCGTGAATGACGCCCATCTGCCCCTTCCCGCCGTCGACAATGATGAGATCGGGCAGCTCGGCCCCCTCCTCCTGCAGGCGGCTGTAACGCCGGAAGACGACCTCGCGCATCGAAGCGTAATCGTCGGGGCCCTCCACGGTCTTGATGTTGAAATGACGATACTCCTTGCGTGCGGGTTTTCCGTCGCGGAACACCACGCACGAGGCTACCGGATGGGCCCCCTGCAGATTGGAGTTGTCGAAGCATTCGATGTGCCGCGGCTGGCGGTCGAGGCGCAGTTCCTTCTGCAGGGCATTCATCAACCGCTCGGTATATCGTTCGGGATTCTTGATTTCCAGGTTCTTGAGCTGCTCGGCGCGGTAGATACGGGCGCTCTTCTGTGAGAATTCGAGCAGTTCGAGTTTTTCGCCGCGCTTGGGCACCGTGAAGGTCACACCGTCGAACAGCAGCGTCGTCGAGGGCAGGAACGGCACGACGACCTCTCGGGCCAGCGTCCCGGCAATATGCTCGACGACATGCTGGATGGCCAGCGTCAGCATGTCGCGTTCGTCGCCCCCGACACCCGTCTTGAGCTTCACGGTATAAACACCCACGACCGACCCGTGGCGGATACGCACGAAATTGCAATAGGCCACATCGTCGTCCGGAAGCAGCGAAAAAACATCCACGTCGACGATCTTCGCACTGACGATCACCGACTTGCCCGCATAGTTGTCCAGCGCATCGAGGCGCTGCTTGTAGCGTTGCGCCAATTCGAATTTCAATCCCCCGGCAGCACGTTGCATCTCCTGTTCGAGGTAGTTACGCACGGGGCGCAGGTCGCCCTTGAGCACCGCGACGACCATGTCGACGAGCCGGCCGTATTCCTCTTCGCCCTGCGCCCCGATGCAGGGGCCTTTGCAGTTGCCCAGGTGGTATTGCAGGCAGACCGTATATTTTCCCTTGGCGATCTGCTCGGGAGCGAGATTGAGTTTGCAGGTACGCAAGGGAACCACCTCGCGGATGAAATCCAGCACGCTGTGCTGCATCATCACCGATCCGTAGGGGCCGAAGTACTGCGACCCGTCGCGGTTCAGTTGCCGCGTCGACTGCACGCGCGGAAAATGCTCGCGGCGCACCACGATCCACGGATAGGTCTTATCGTCTTTGAGCAGGATATTGTACCGCGGCTGGAGGGTCTTGATGAGCGAGTTTTCCAGCAACAGGGCGTCGGTTTCGCTGTCCACGACGATATGGCGGATCTCGGCGATCTGCTTCACCAGCACGCGAACCTTGGGGCTGTGCTCCTTGCTCTGCACGAAATAGGACGAAACCCGCTTGCGCAGGCTCTTGGCCTTACCGACGTAGATGATCGTCCCCAAGCGGTCTACGAACTGGTAGACGCCCGGTGACAGCGGCAGCATCGCCACCTGCTCCCTGAGGTTGTTTTTTTCGGTTCCCGCCATAGCGTTAATCGCAATGCAAATGTAGCAATTATTTCACAAAACGCGCCATCCCCTGCGGCATGCCTCCGGCGCACGCAGAGATGGCCGCATTTGACACACGCATAAACTAAAACGTCCGATTTTTTGTTTTATTCGTCGGAACGGCATATATTTGCGGCACATTGAAAACAAACCCAAACCCTATGAGAAAATTTTTACCTTTTCTCTTCGCCGCAGCACTCGCATCGTCCTGTATCGACAACGCTTACGACCTGTCGAACGTGACCACGGACGATGTCACCATCGGCGACGAGGACTCGGAATACCGGCTGCCGCTGGCCACGGTATACGTAAGTATGAGTGAACTGAAGGAAGGAGGCGCGGACATCAAAACGCTCTTCGACGAAGCGGACATCTGGCTTCCCTCGCCCCTGCCCGGAAACGCCGCATACGTCGACCTGCGGGAACTCCAGAACACCCCGGAGACAATCACGCCGCTGCTCGATGCACTGATCGACCAGATGATGGACGACGATGCCAAGATCACCGCCGTCGCCGACCTGCTGGCGGAAAAATACCTCTCGACCTTCCTGCCCCTGCTCCCCCCGAATACGGATCCGGCAGATTTCAAACCGGTCTTCATCGAGGCGTTCCGCAATATGCCGATGCTGCACGACCGGCTTTCGGGCGAGGTCAAATCCCTGGCCGGCAGCTACCTGACAGAGCTCAAAGTCCAGGATGTAACCTACGACATCGGTAAGATCGACATCGGCGGCGACGTGGTGGACATGCTCTGCGAGAACCTTGACAGTGAAGGCACCCCCAACCCCAAAAACACGCTGCACCTCTACGGCAGCATCACGAGCGCCCTACCCGTGAGCCTGCGGCTCGTGCCCTATTTCTCGCCTACGAACGTCCGGTTCGACGTAACGGTCGAACCCGGCAAAACGAACGAGATCAGGGAGACGCAACTTTTCGAAAGCGACCTGCGGCAGATCATCGAGGGTGCCGAGATCATCCTCCCCGTCTCGCTGGAGAAATACTATCCGGGCTACGATTTCACGTCCGATCAGCAAATCGTCATCACCCTGCGCCTGATCAAGCGCGGCGGCCTGAAGCTCAACCTCTAATCCGGCACAGAACATGAAAAAAATATACGCATTCCTATTCACGCTGCTGCTGGCATCCGGCGCCGCGGCACAGAACCCGACGGCCTATTTCATGGAGGGGTCGACCCTCCGCAGCCAGTTCAACCCGGCTTTCGCCCCCTTACGCGGCTATGTCAACATCCCCGGGCTGGGCGGACTGGACATCAATGTGAGCGGCAACCTCTCGATCGACAAAATACTCTATCCGCGCAACGGAAAACTCGTCACACTGCTCGACAGCTCCGTATCGACGGCCGACGCCCTTTCGGGACTCAAAGCCGACAACCTCCTGGGTCTCGACACGCGCGTAAACCTCATCGGGTTCGGCGCCTTCACCCGCAACCACAAGAATTTTTGGTCGTTCGACCTCAACGCCCGCGTCACGACCGACGCCACCCTGCCCTACTCGCTCTTCGACTTCCTGAAACGCGGCAATAGCGGCGACATCAGCGACATCGGCATCACGGCCGACAGCTATCTCGAAGCAGGGTTCAACTACTCTTTCCCGCTGCTCGACGACAAATTATACATCGGTGTGCGGGCAAAATTCCTGATGGGCGTGGCACGTGCGCGGATGTATTTCACGCAATTCAACGTATCGCACAACGAGGAACGCTGGCTGATCAACGCCGCGGGCGGGCTGGACATCACGGCCGCAGGGCTCGACGTCAAGACCGAACTCAACGACCACGGCGAAGAGGTCTACAAGATGGACGACATCAGCCTCAAGCCCACCTCGCCCGCCGGCTACGGCTTCGCGGTCGACTTCGGAGCCACGTACGACATCCTGCCCAACCTGCAGGCATCGCTGGCGGTGAACGACCTGGGCTTCATCGGCTGGAGCAAGAACAAGAACGTAACGGGTTATTCGGCGAAGGAGCTATCCTTCACGGGCGTGACGGTCACCGAGGACGGCACCGAGTCGCCCGACTTCGACATCGACGTACTGGAGTTCCACAAGGGCGCGGCCAAGAGCGTATCGCGCATGCTGCGCGCCTCGATCAACGCCGGCCTCGAATACGAGGTATGGCGCCATAAGATCGGCATCGGCCTGTTGTATACGGCCCGCGTGTGGGAATACAAGACCCTGCACAACATCACCGGGTCGGTCAATTTCCACCCGATCCGCTGGTTTACCGTCACGGGCAGCTATTCGGTGATCGACAACCGCGGCGGCGCCGTGGGGCTGGCGCTGAACCTGAACCCCAGCTGGATCAATTTCTACCTTGCCACGGACATCGTCACGGCCAAGCATACGCCCCAGTTCATCCCCATCAAGCAGAGCGTGATGAACGTCACGCTGGGCATCGGCGTACCGATCGGCAGGCGCAGCCACCGTATCGCGGCCTATGTGTACGACAAGGATCGGCGGTAAACGAACGGGAAACCCGGCCTTTTCAGGCCGGGTTTTTCTTATCAGGACGCCCGAAAATTCTGCCGAACCGGGCATAAAGACACTTGGAGTACGCAAAAAAGACAGCCTGCGGCAACAAACGCACCCTCCCTTTCCATATTTTAGGCGCACCCATACCATAATCGGGCAATGGCATTGGTTTATCGGAAACTTTATTTATCTTTGCAATATAGAGATTACGAAAGCATTTCTCAGGGGACGAACTTATTTCCCCGCCCCGGATGTTTTTGCGTTTAAATATTGCGACGGCCCCTCAAATCTGTGTGAAGTTGCGTCACTACTTTTGAATTCTTCAAAATCACGGGCCGTCGCAATCTTTTTATCCCTTTAAACAAAAATCATGCCATAGCCCATCCGATTTTCCTCGCCCCCAGTCTATCCCGCTTCGACGAGGCTACGCTCCAGTGCGGCACGCGTCGCCATGCGGCCGGCCTCGACAATTTCCCGGGCGCGGTAGAATTCAAAAATCCCGAAACGGTCGGCAGGCATCTCTATCAGCAGGTCGGGCTTGTAAAGCTTGCACATCAGGCGTGCGATATGCTGCTGCATGATCTCCGACGAGGCGGTAATCACCTTATAATAGTTCAGCGAAGCCTTGTTGCGGACGGCCATCTCCTCCGAGAACGGCGCGCTCACATCCACGGCGACCAGGACGTCGCCCGGTTCACGGCGCACCCGGTTCAGCGGCAGCGGATTGACCGTACCGCCGTCGACCAGCACCTGGTTCCCCCGGCGTACGGGACGGAACACCGACGGGATGGAGATAGACGCCCGGATGGCATCGTACAAGCCTCCCCTGTCGAGCACGACTTCGCGTCCCGTCAGCAGGTCGGCGGCAACCGCGGCGAACGGCAGCGGCATCTTCTCGATCTTCACGTCGGGCACCAGCTCCTTCATGGCCCGCATCACGCGGTCGCCCTTGACGAGTCCCTCGGTGCTCAGCGCAAAATCGACCAACCCGAAAACCTTATACTTGTCGAGCGTATACATCCACTCCTTGAAGGGTTCGAGATGCCCCGAGGCATACATGCCCCCGACCAACGCCCCCATCGAAGTGCCGGCCACAGCATGCACCTCGAATCCCTGACTCTCCAACTCCTCGATCGCCCCGATATGGGCAACACCACGCGCGCCGCCGCCCGCAAGCACCAGCGCAGCCCTTCTTTTTTTCATAAATTCATCTTGTTTATCCGCTCCCGGACTTTATCCCACGCATGGGTTCCGAACAGACAGCTTGCACGCATCGTGCCGCACATCCCGGCAAAACGCGACATCGGAATAACGAAACACAATTCGTCCGCACCGACCCACGGGCGCACCGAAGGATCGAACAGCCCCAGGAAACATCTGTGGCCGCCGTTACGGTTTTCCCGCACGGCCTGCGACACCACGGTACTGCATCCCGAGCCGAACGGCGCCGCAACGGCATCCGGGGCGTCGTTGTCGAACCCGGCCCATGTCACGAGCCCCGCCAAGACGTCTGGCGTAGCGAAGAATAGCACGCCTTCCGCCCCGTCGAACGTCCCCGCCGCATCCACACGCACGAACTCAAGCCACGCCTTCGGCGCCGGCCGCAGGTCGAGCGCAGCGATGAAGTCCAGCACCATTTCGGGCGTCTGCTTATAACGCTCCTTGAGCGAGACGAACTGCGGGACGAATTCCGGCATGGGGCTGAAACCCGTATAGAACTTGCCGCCCCCGCAACCGATATTCGAGGCGTTGAGCCCCACGGGCCGCCCGTCACGCGCCTCGGCCAACGCCTTGAAAAAACACCCGCCCGCCTTTGCGGCGGGGCGCAGCGGTTCGTCCGTATAGCGAAACAGCAGGGGCAGCTCCGGCACCGGGCCGAAAGCCTCGCGGAAAGCGGCGACAAATTCTCCTGTCTGCATGGCATTCATCCATTTGTAATTACATAATCCATAAATACGTCGTGCGGTTCGACGGGCAGTGCCCCGACCAGCTGGTGGGCGTAGCAGACCCCGACCTTCACGCCCCGGAACCCGGGCTGCGAGAGGTATTTGTCATAAAACCCGCGGCCGCGGCCCATGCGGGCACCGGCTTGCGTAAATGCCGTTCCAGGAACGACGATCAAATCTATTTCGGACGGTTCGCACGGCATTGCGTCCCCGTCCGGTTCGGCGATCCCGAAGGCCCCCGCACGGAGTGCCCCGGGCACGTAATCGAAGAACCGCATTGCGTCGCCCCCGACCCGGGGGACGACGATCCGCCTGGCGGAACCCCACCGGACGAGCGCCTCCTCCGTCGCGGGTTCGTCGGGCAGGGCGCAGAAAAACGCCACGCACCGCGCCGTCCCGAAAGGCCCCGATTCCGCCACCCGGCGGAAGATCCGCCCGGAAGCCGCCGCACGTTCTTCGGGGGAGAGGGACAGGTTCTGTTTTTTCATCGCCGCACGCAGCTCTTTTTTAGTCATAAAACCCTCCTTTTCGGCATAAAATTCCCGGCCGTTTCTATTGTTATTCTGCAAACAATGGCTATCTTTGCGTCCGGGAACACAAAACTTTAACAAATATAAACAAATTTAAATCATTATGAGCTGTTTTTTATCTAATTCCTCGCTCGGCAAGAAGTTGGTGATGAGCGTGACGGGGTGCTTCCTCGTGCTCTTTATCCTCTTCCACATGTCCATGAACATTGTGGCGATCATCTCGCCCGAGGCTTACAACATGATCTGCGCACTGCTGGGGGCCAACTGGTACGCGCTGGCCGGTACGCTCGTACTGGCGGCAGGCGTGGTCATCCACTTCATCTACGCCGTCATCCTGACGCTCGAAAACCGCAAGGCACGCGGTTCGCAGCGCTACGCCGTAACGGTCGTGGAACCGGGCGTCAAATGGGCTTCGAAAAACATGCTCGTACTGGGCTTCATCATCCTGGGCGGCCTGGCACTCCACCTGTTCAATTTCTGGGCTAAAATGCAGCTCGTCGAAATCATGGGCGGCCATGAGAATTCGCTGGGCTTCGGCGCAGCCGACGGCGCTTCGCTGATCGCCTACACCTTCTCGCAGTGGTATTACGTGGTGATCTACCTCGTGTGGTTCTTCGCCCTCTGGTTCCACCTCACGCACGGCGTATGGTCGATGTTCCAGACGGTAGGCTGGGCCAACGACACGTGGTATCCCCGCCTGAAATGCATCGCCAATATCGTAGCGACGATCATCTTCCTCGGCTTTGCCGCCGTCGTGGTGGTTTACTTCATCAAGAGCATCTGCCCCTGCTGCGCAGGCGCCTGCTAACCGATTATCCAGAACAATAAACACACAACAGATATGGCTTTTAAATTAGATGCTAAAATCCCTGCCGGCGCTCTCGCAGAAAAATGGAGCAACCACAAGGCAGCTATCAAGGTCGTAAGCCCCGCGAACAAGCGCAAGCTCGACATCATCATCGTCGGAACCGGCCTGGGCGGTGCTTCCGCAGCCGCTTCGCTCGGTGAACTCGGATATAACGTAAAAATATTCTGCATCCAGGATTCGCCCCGCCGCGCGCACTCGATCGCCGCGCAGGGTGGTATCAACGCTGCGAAGAACTACCAGAACGACAACGACTCGGTATACCGCCTGTTCTATGACACGATCAAGGGCGGTGACTACCGCGCACGCGAAGCCAACGTATACCGCCTGGCCGAGGTTTCCAACCTCATCATCGACCAGTGCGTGGCCCAGGGCGTACCTTTCGCACGCGAATACGGCGGCCTGCTGGCCAACCGTTCGTTCGGCGGCGCACAGGTATCGCGTACGTTCTACGCCCGCGGCCAGACGGGCCAGCAGCTCCTGCTGGGCGCTTATTCGGTACTCAACAAGGAAATCGCAGCCGGCACGGTGAAAAGCTATCCGCGCCATGAAATGCTCGACATCGTCATCGAGGACGGCGAGGCAAAGGGTATCATCGCCCGCAACCTCGTCACCGGTGAGATCGAGCGCCACGGCGCACACGCCGTGGTGATCGCCACGGGCGGATACGGCAACGTATTCTTCCTTTCGACCAACGCCATGGCATCGAATGGTTCGGCCGCATTCCAGTGCTACCGCAAGGGCGCCGGCTTCGCCAACCCCTGCTTCACGCAAATCCACCCGACCTGCATCCCCGTACACGGCGACCAGCAGTCGAAGCTGACGCTCATGTCGGAGTCGCTGCGCAACGACGGCCGTATCTGGGTTCCCAAGAAACTCGAAGACGTGAAGGCCATCCGCTCGGGTGCCAAGAAACCGTCGGACATCGCCGAAGAAGACCGCGACTACTACCTGGAGCGCCGTTACCCGGCCTTCGGTAACCTCGTGCCGCGCGACGTGGCTTCGCGTGCCGCCAAGGAGCGCTGCGACGCAGGCTTCGGCGTGAACGAAACGGGGCTGGCCGTATTCCTCGACTTCAAGACCGCCATCGAGCGTCTGGGCAAGGACATCATCAAGCAACGCTACGGCAACCTGTTCGACATGTACGAGGAGATCACCGACGTGAGCCCCTACGAGCAGCCGATGCAGATCTTCCCGGCCGTGCACTATACCATGGGCGGCATCTGGGTCGACTACAACCTGATGACCACCATCCCCGGCCTGTATGCCATCGGCGAGGCCAACTTCTCCGACCACGGTGCCAACCGCCTCGGCGCCTCGGCGCTGATGCAGGGTCTGGCCGACGGTTATTTCGTACTGCCCTACACCATCGGCGACTACCTCTCGCACAAAATCCAGGCTCCGAAGGTGAAGACCGACACCAAGGCCTTCGACCAGGCTGAGAAGGAAGTCAAGGAGAAGATCGCCAAACTGCTCTCGATAGGCGGCAAGCAATCGGTAGACGATATTCACAAGAAACTCGGCCACATCATGTGGGAGAACGTCGGCATGGCCCGCACCAAGGAGTCGCTCGAAAAGGCGATCACCGAGATCCAGGCACTACGCAAGGAGTTCTGGAAGGACGTGAAGGTCGTAGGCAAGGAAAACGACTTCAACGTCGAGTTGGAAAAGGCGCTCCGCCTGGCCGATTTCCTGGAACTGGGCGAGTTGATGGCCCGCGACGCACTCAACCGCGAGGAGTCGTGCGGCGGTCACTTCCGCACGGAACACCAGACCGAGGAAGGCGAGGCCAAGCGCGACGACGAGCACTTCGTATATGCCGCCGTATGGGAGTACAAGGGCGAGGACGCAGCCCCCGAGCTGACGAAAGAACCGCTGAACTTCGAGTTCGTACACCCCGCACAGCGCAACTACAAAGACTAACCGTTTGACGTTGTAACACTTTAATAACAAATTGAAATTATGAATTTTACATTAAAGATATGGCGTCAAAAGGACGCTAAAGCAAAGGGTGGTTTCGAAACTTACAAAGTCGAAAACATCTCGGCCGACACCTCGTTCCTCGAGATGCTCGACATCCTCAACAATAACCTGATCCACGAGGGCAAGGAGCCCGTGGCATTCGACCACGACTGCCGCGAAGGTATCTGCGGCATGTGCTCGCTGCACATCGACGGCCATGCCCACGGCCCCAGCCAGGCGGTCACGACCTGCCAGATCTACATGCGCAAGTTCAAGGACGGTGCGACCATCACCATCGAGCCCTGGCGCTCGGCAGCGTTCCCCGTCATCAAAGACCTCGTGGTGAACCGTTCATCGTACGACCAGATCCTGCAGGCGGGAGGTTTCATCTCGGTACGCACCAACTCGGTGCCCGACGGCAACGCCATTCCGATTCCGAAGGCCGACGCCGACGAGTCGATGGACGCCGCCGCATGCGTAGGCTGCGGAGCCTGTGCCGCGACCTGCAAGAACGGTTCGGCCATGCTCTTCGTCGCTGCCCGCGTATCGTCGCTCGCCAAGCTGCCGCAGGGCCGCGTGGAGGGTGCACGCCGCGCCAAGGCGATGGTCGCCAAGATGGACGAACTGGGCTTCGGCAACTGCACCAACACGGGTGCCTGCCAGGCCGAGTGCCCCAAGTCGATCTCCATCGCGCACATCGCACGTCTGAACCGCGAATTCCTCTCGGCAAAATTCGAGGACTAAGCGATCATATGCACCCGGCTTTCCCCGCTATGCGGAAATACCGGGCAGACAAAGGGGAGGGACAATGCAGTCCTTCCCCTTTTTTATTGTATCGTTATGCAAACTCCGCTTCCGGTTCTCAATATGCGCCCCGCCCATCCCCGGCCGTCGTCTGGCACCAATGCAGGGCGCGGGGAAACAGGCGGTATCATTTTTGCGGCGACGGATGAAAAACAAAACCGCAATGCCATGGAAAGAATTGTAGAATTTCCGACCGACCGCACCGTCATCTCCACCGAAAACAACGGGTTCGCAGGCGACGAACGCGACGAAACCCTGATCGACGAAAACCTCGTGGAAACCGAGATCCCGCTGGCGGACAGGATCCCGGGTGCCGTCCGGGAGACCGAAGAGGGCGACAGGCCGATCTATGACGAAGAAGGGTACCGGAACGATCCGGGCGGGGAATAAAACGGAACCGGCGAATCCCCAGCCTTTATTGCGGGCGAATCGACGAAAGCCGCGCCACCTGCTTGAGGTCGAACTCGCCGTAGATGTTCACCACGACGGTTTCCTTCGCACCGTAGGTAATCATCACCAGCTCTGACTTGACCGACAGGGCCGTTTCCCGGATATAGAACTTCGTGGTCTGCCCGTCCTCCGTACCGGAGGTGACGGGCTGGAATTTCCGGTCGGCGGCGACGGCGGCCTCGGCATCGCGCACCAGCATCCCGCTGTCCCCGCCTTTGAGGGCAATGATACGGATATACTCAATGTCCTTCAGTAATACGGCAAGTCCTTTATCCCCCCTTTGCGCGGCCTGACGGCTCATCATCTGCATCATCTTCTGCTCCAGCAGCACGCTGGTAAATCCTTCGGAGGCATCGTACCGCCGGAAGAAATCGTCCACGGAGCTGCTCTGCGCCGATACAGACCGCGGCAGGAAGAGGCAAAGGGCAAATATCAATAACAATCGTTTCATGGATTCCGTGATTATAATTACATGAGCCGCGAAATGCCGAAACTCAGCGTATGGCACTCGGGGCCGACCCCCTTCTTGAAAAGGGGCGTCACACCGTAACGGACGAAAACACCGACACCGCTATAGGAAACCGAACCGCCCACACCGAACTGATATGTCCGCAATCCCGAAAGCTCGTACTGCACCTTCGGCTTTTTATGCAGTGAAGTCAGCTCGATCCCGAAGTCGGAATACGCGATGGCCGACACCTGAAAATTTCTGAAAGGCTTGTAAATAAGCCTCAGAGGAATACCGAGCGACGAAGTGACGAACTTCGATTTGTCGGCCGGTTCGTCCAGCGCCACGGGCAGGAGGCGTCCATGTTCGTACCCAAGGCGGATTTGCGCATCGGAAAGCCGGTAATTATCCACGGCAAAATTCAAATCTGTGGCAAAATAGAGTGTACGGTTGCGGTTCAGAGCAACCTGCACCTGTAAAACCGAGGCTGCGACATGGATCGAACTCCCCAGCTTCTGGTCGAGAAAACCCTTCTCTTCGGGGGCATAACCGTCGTAATCGACCCCAACCAGTTGCGAGAACCCGAATTCACCGCAGTTGAACAGATAGAGTTTCACACGCCCCGACCGGGTCACCACATCGGCGTACTCCGGTTCCGGGGCACGCCCCAGTATAATCCCGAACCCGGCCACCTCGAGTATGACATTGCCCTCGCGGTCTGCTCCGCGCAGTGCCATCAGGTCGTTGCCCACCGTATCGATCCTCCGCAACGTATCGAGCCCCAGTGAATCGCGGTTCATCGCCATAACGGGCCGTTCGCAGGTTCCTCCCCGCTGCACACGGAGTTCTCCTTCGGTCTGCGCCGATACCAGCCGAGGCAAAAGCAGAATAAGTGCCAATAATAATCTTTTCATAGCCATTCCGTTTCAGGTTTTACAGCGAGAGCGAATAGGCAAACCCGAACGAGACCGTATGGCAGTCGGGGCCGGCATCGTGCTTGAACAGCGGCGTGATACCGTAACGGGCATAAAGGCCGAACCCGCGGTATGCGACCGACGCACCCAGGCCGAACTGGTATGCCCGGAATCCGGACAAACTGTGCTTCTCCTTCGGTTTTTTATAGATGGCATCCGCCCCCAGCATGAAATCGGAATAGGCGACGGCCGTGATCCGGAGGCGTTTCACAGGCTCGTAGATCAACCGCACGGGAATACCGAGCGAGGAGGTGACCGCCTTAGACTTGTCGGGCGGTTCGTCCAGAGCTACCGGCACGAGGCGTCCGCCGATGTTGCCGAGGGTGATTCCCGAATCGGCAAGGCGAATGTTGTCGAGCGTGTATTGCAGGCCGAGGCCGAGGCTGAGCGTCCGGCTCCGGTTCAGCGACAGGCATATCTGCATGACCGAGAAACTGAAATGGAACGACGGGCCGAGTCGCTGGTCGAGGAACCCCGCCTCACCGGGGGCATAGCCGGAATAATCGACCCCGGTCAGCTGCGTAAAACCGAACTCCATATCGCTGAGCAGGTTGAGCCAAACCCGGGGCGATTTCACCTCCATCTTCTGCATCGGGGTATGCCCCAGCCGGAGGCCGAAGCCGGCGACTTCGAGCACCATGCTGCCGTCGCGTCCCCCGTCACGCAGGGTCACCAGGCCGTTGTCGACCGTGTCGATACGCCGCAGCGTGTCGATACCCAGCGAGTCGCGGTCGACGGTTTCGATAGTCACGGGTTTCCCGTCGGCACGGCGGAAACTAACCGAGTCGGCGTTCTGCGCCGCAACGGGTGAAAAGGCCAGGAGCAATACCCCCGCAAAAACAAACAGTTTCTTCATGACATATCATTTTAATCGTTCACAATCAATTCTTCGACCAGATACTCAGGGTCGGCGAACTCGGAAAAACCCTGCAAATAGACCGTCGTCCGCATGGCGACGTCCTTGTCGTAGACCGCTTGCCCGTCGATGTAACAATAGGGGCGGCGCATGTACTCCACGCACAGAAAAAGGCCGAGCGCCACGACGGCCGCCGCCGCGATCCCGCACAGGCGCAGGAACCTCCGCTTCCTGCCGGGTCTATGCCCGAAGGTGTGCACCCGCTCAGGCAGGCATTCCCCGGCAAGTCCGTCCATGCCGCAGAACATCGCCCGGGCATAGCGCAAACCGGGATCCGTTTCCCCCTCCCGGAAATAAGCCTTCAGTTCCTGCTCTTCGGCATCGGTCGTCCGCGCCTCGCAATAGCGCTCCAACAACTTCTCAATCCGTTCTTTCCGCTCTTTCATCGTCCATCATTTTTTTCAGTATTCCCCTCAGTGCATTGCGGGCGCGGGAGAGGATCATGCGCACCTGGGCTTCGTCGCAAGCCACCATGCCGGCGATCTCACGGGTCGGATAACCCTCGATGTCCTTCAGGTACAAGACCTCGCGCTGCCTCTCGGGCAACTCCGCCATCGCACGGCGCACCAGGTCACGCGCTTCCCACCCTTCGGCATCCCCCGTCGTCACGCGCTCCGCCCATCCTGCCAGCGCATTGTCGCGGCAGCCATCGAGCCGCCCCCGCTCCGTCCACAACCGCTCCAGCAGGTCGTGCGTCACGTCCTCGGCCTCGTCGGCGCAAAGCAGCAGGCTTTGCGCATAGCGGAACATACGGTCGCGGAGCGGCACAACGTAACGGGTGAATTCGAATTCCTTCATTGTATTTGTAAGACGAAGCAAGCGGGCAAAACGCAACACCAGATCGGTAAATATCGTAATTTTTTCCTCAATAGAAGCCTTTCCGATCCCATGCCGGAGCTCCTATAATATAGGTATGGCAAAAAAATGCAGATTTTTTGAAGAAATTTAGTACTTTGTATTGCATAATACTAAAATGTGTATTATATTTGCAATACCAAAGTAGTAGTAAACCGGAAATATTAACCCTAAAATACCTCTACGACTATGAAAGAGACAGTAAACGTAAATATCGGCTCGCAGGCTTTCACCCTCGACGAAGATGCTTACCGTGTACTCAGGAGTTATCTTGACGACATACGCAGCCGCCTGCCCGAATACGACACCGAAACCATGGGCGACATCGAGGTACGCATTGCCGAGATATTCCGCGAGATCGTCTCCTCTCCGATGCGCGTCATCACCCTCGACACGGTGCGCACGGCGATGCATCGAATGGGGGCACCCTCGGACTTCGGCGAGCGCCGCGGCAACACCGCCCGGCAGGAGGACGAGGAAGCCGAGCCGGAAACCCGCAAGCTCTACCGCTCGCGCACCGACCGCTCGATCGCCGGCATCTGCGGCGGACTGGCCGACTTCTTCCATGTAGATACGACGGTCATGCGGCTCCTCATGCTGTTTCTGATAATCTTCGGCGGGCTTTCGATCTGGGCCTATATCATCCTCTGGATCATCATCCCCGAACAACCCGCCCCGAAATTCAATATTAACCGTAAAAACCGATAAAACCATGGCAACGGACAAAACAAAAAAACTGTACCGGGTACGCGACGGCATCATCGCTGGCGTCTGCGGCGGACTGGCCGACTTCTTCGGGCTCGACCCGTCGCTCATACGTATCGCAACTCTAATCCTCATACTCTTCGGCGGGCTTTCGCTCTGGGTATACATCATCCTCTGGCTGATCGTACCGAAGGCTCCGAAGCGATTAACTGAATAAAGCATTATGGCTGAAGACAACGTAAAAGCGCAGATGCGCAAGGGAATCCTGGAGTATTGCATCCTCGCCATCCTTTCCCGCGAAGATTCGTATGCTCCGAAGATCATCGCCGAACTCAAAGAGGCCGAGATGATCGTGGTCGAGGGTACGCTGTACCCGATCCTCACGCGGCAGAAAAATTCGGGGCTCCTGACTTACCGTTGGGAAGAATCCCCGCAGGGGCCGCCCCGCAAATACTACACGCTGACCGACAAGGGGCGTGAATATCTTAAAACGCTCGACGAAGCCTGGGACGAACTCGTAGGCCAGATACAGGTCATTCGCCACGGAAAATAAAAAATCACCCCTTAAATAATTACAACCATGAAAAGAATACTTTTGATCGCAGTCCTGCTGGGCACCATGATCACCGCCACCACATATTTCGTCTGCATCGCAGCCCCGTCGGTACTCTTCGGCAAGGGCATCAAAGGCAGCGGCAACATCGTCACGCGCACCATCGACGCCCCGGATTTCGACCGTGTGGATGCGGCACGCGCCGTGAAGGTCGTCATCACCGGCAAGGCGACCGGCAAAATCACGATCGAAGCCGACGACAACATTATGGAATACGTAGTAGTGGAAGCCAAGGGCGGACGCCTGACGGCGACCATCGACAAGTCGGTCAACAACGTATCGAACGCCGACGTGACCGTCACCGTCCCGGCCAACGGGCGCATCCGCGCACTCGACGCATCGAGCGCCGCACGGATCACGAGCGAGGTCACGCTGACGGCCGACAAATTCTCGATCGACGCATCGAGTGCCGCCAGGATCGACGCGGCCGTGAAATCGACCTCCTGCACAGTGGCCGCATCGAGCGCCTCGAACATCGACGCCGCCATCGAAACCGGCTCCTGCACGGTAGGGGCATCGAGTGCCTCGAAGATCACCCTGAAGGGCTCCGCCGACAAATGCAGCATCGACATGAGCTCGGCCGCAAAACTTTCGGCCGCCGAATTCACGGTCGCCGACTGCAGCGTCGACACCTCGAGCGCTGCCAAAGCTACGGTCAACTGCACGGGCAAACTCCGCGCCGAGGCTTCGAGCGGCAGTTCGATCCGTTACACGGGCGACTGCCAGACCAGCATCAGCAAATCGAGCGGCGGCAGCGTAAGCAGGAAATAATCCCCCAACGGCACAACTATGAAAGAGGTTAAAAAATGCAGCATATCGGGCGTAGCGTTCACGATGGACGCCGATGCCTACCAGGAGCTGGAGAACTATCTCGACAGTCTGAAAAAGACCTACAAGGATACGCCCGACGGAGCCGAGATCGTCGCCGACATCGAAGCCCGCATAGCCGAGCTGATCCTCACAACGCAGGACAACACCCGCGTGGTCGAGAAACCCCTGATCCTGAATATCATCCACCAGATGGGCTCGGTCGAGGACATCTCCGAGGAGAGTTCGGACAAAAAAGCCCCCGAAGAGCCGCGTATCCCGCGCCGCCTTTACCGCGACACGGAGAACGCCAAACTGGGCGGCGTATGCGCCGGCATCGGCAAGTACTTCGACGTCGATCCCGTATGGATCCGGCTGGGCATGTTCCTGCCGATCCTGCTGAGCTTCCTGCACTGGATTCCGTTCATGGACTGGACGGGGTCGATGATGGGCAACCTGTTCGGTATCTTCGTCATCTGCTACGTCATCATGTGGTTCGCCGTACCGGCGGCACGCACGGCACGCCAGAAGCTCGAAATGAACGGCGAAAAAATCACCGCACAGTCGATCCGCGAGACCACCGAAGCCACCGCAGGCTGCGATCCCGACGTCAGGGCCAAGCCGATCGTGGCGGAGGCCGTCTCGGTCTTCGGCAAGGTGGTGCTGATCCTGCTCAAGCTTTTCGCCGGGCTGCTCGTATTCGGGCTTATCATGGGAGCCTGCGCTCTGATTATCGGGCTGTTCGCCCTGGTCGTGGGCGGCGGAGGCATCCTCTCGCCTTTCTTCCCGCTGGGCATGACGCTGTGGGTACCTATTCTCGGCATATTTATTGTACTGATTCCCGTCATACTGCTCATTTATGTACTGATGTGCCTCATCGCTTCGCGCAAGCCCGGAGGCACGACCGTGCTGATCATCTTCCTGCTGTGGCTCGCGAGCTTCATCGCATGCGCCTGCATCGCCATCCGCGAGGATGTGGGCGACCGGTTCCGCGCCAAGCGTAACGTGATCGAACAGGTGCTCAACACCGAAGTGGTGATCGACAACGACACGACGACGGTACAAAAGCTGCTCAAGGAGTACGAAAGCCAGAACGTCATCGAAGACGGCCAGAAGACACTGCACATCAGTATCCCGAACAAATCGATCGACATTACGATCGACAAAGACAAGGCCGGGCTGGAAGTGAAGGCTGACGGCAATCGGGTGAAGGTGGGGAAAAGCCGCAATGCTTCCTCAGAAAAGGCCGGCCAGAGCACGCAGGCAGCCGCAGAGGCGGACGCAGACACTGCTGCGCAGGAGCAGCAGACCGAATAAGGCCACAGGCGTTAGGTAAAATAAAAAGTTTTTTCGGAACGCAGGGCGCACCCACGGGTAGCGCCCTCGTTTTTTTGAAAAATTTAAAATAATTACTACCTTTGAGGGATTTTGTGTTTAAACGAAAAACTATGGCTGGCAGCAAATGCATCGGCATTCTCACATCGGGAGGCGACGCCCCCGGCATGAATGCGGCAATACGTGCGGTAACCCGCAGCGCAATCTATAACGGCTTTACGGTAAAGGGAATCATGCGCGGATACAAAGGTCTCGTATACAACGAGATCGTAGAGTTCAAATCCCAGAGCGTAAGCAATATCATCCAACTGGGCGGCACGATTCTCAAAACGGCGCGCAGCCAGGAATTCACCACGGCCGAAGGACGTAAGGCGGCTTACGACAACATGGTCGCAGCCGGCATCAACGCGCTGGTGGTCATCGGCGGCGACGGCTCGCTGACAGGCGCAGGGATTTTCGCGCAGGAGTACAACGTGCCCATCGTAGGGCTTCCCGGGACGATCGACAACGACCTCGGGGGTACGGACTCGACGATCGGCTACGACACGGCGCTGAACACGATCGTGGAGGCGGTCGACAAACTGCGCGATACGGCATCGAGCCACGAGCGACTCTTCTTCGTCGAGGTCATGGGACATACGGCGGGTTACCTGGCGCTGAACAGCGCCATCGCCACGGGTTCCGAAGCGGCTATCATCCCCGAAATGGACACCGAGGTCGACCAGCTGGCCGAACTCATCAACCACGGCTTCCGCAAGAGCAAGAATTCGGCAATCGTCATCGTGGCAGAGAACCCCAAGACGGGCGGCGCCACGGCACTGGCCGAACGTGTCAAGAAGGAGTTCCCGCAGTACGACGCCCGCGTCACGATCCTGGGGCATATCCAGCGCGGCGGGTCACCGACGGCCGTAGACCGCATCCTCGCCTCGCGGATGGGCGAAGCAGCCATCGAGGCGTTCCTCGACGAACAGCGCAACGTGATGATCGGCATCCAGAACGGCAAGATCGCCTACGTCCCCTTCGCCAAGGCGACCATGCACAACAAGGGCATCGACCGCAATTCGCTCGATCTGGTAAAGATACTCTCCATATAATTTCACAACAGACAACCCCGAACTTACCGAATGAAACGTGTTATCGGAATCGGCAATGCCCTGACGGACATGCTGGTCAACCTGGAATCAGACTCCGTGCTGGGTCGCTTCAAACTCGCCAAAGGCTCGATGAGCCTCGTGGATACCAAACTGCAGACCGAAATCTCGAAATCCGTGGCAGGACTGCCCTACTCGCTCTCGCTCGGCGGTTCGGCCGGCAACACCATCCGCGCCATGGCCAAACTGGGCTGCCAGGTCGGGTTCATCGGCAAGGTCGGACAGGATACGACGGGCGACTTCTTCGTCCAGGCACTCGAAAACCTGGGCGTGGAACCCGTAATCTTCCGTGGCTCGAAACGTTCGGGCAAGTGCGTGTCGCTCATCTCGCCCGACGGCGAGCGGACGATGGTCACCTACCTCGGCGCGGCACTCGAACTGACCGCCGCGGAGATCGACCCGGCGATCTTCGACGGGTACGACTGCCTCTATATCGAAGGTTACATCGTCCAAGACCACGACCTGATCCGCAAGGCTGCCCGCACGGCCAAGGAGTGCGGACTGAAGGTCGCCATCGACCTGGCCAGTTTCAACATCGTGGCCGAAAACCTCGAATTCCTGCGTAACCTCGTCAGGGACTATGTCGACATCGTTTTCGCCAACGAGGACGAAGCCAAGACCTTCGCCTGCGAGGCGGAGCCGCTGAACGCCCTGCAATGCATCTCGGAGATGTGCGAACTGGCCGTGGTGAAGATCGGCATCAAGGGCGCCATGATCAAGCACGGCGACGAAGTGGTGCATGTCGGCATCCTGGCTGCGGCAAAACGCGTCGACACGACGGGTGCCGGGGATTTCTACGCCGCGGGGTTCCTCGCAGGGCTTTGCGAAAACCTCTCGCTGCGCCAGTGCGGCACGATCGGCGCCATCACGGCGGGCAAAGTCATCGAGGTCGTCGGGACTACCTTCGGCGAAGAGGCCTGGGAGGACATCTCGCGCCTGGTGAACAAGGTCAGGAACGAGAAATACCTGTTCTGATCCATAAAACCGGAATAAAGAAAGCGGCCCGTAAGGCCGCTTTCTTTATTCCAAAGGCAGGAACCGAACCTGCAACGCCCATAAAATCGGAATTTATTGTTATTTTTACGACACAAAACACCGGCGGCATGGACAAAATATGGACTTCGGCCAAAGTCAAAATCAAGAACCGGCTGGACTTTATCCGTTACGGCCAGCGAATCGGCTACATCAATATCGTCGCGATCGTCATAGACCTCGCCATTCTGCTCTATTCGGCCATCGACTACCAAACGCTGATGCGAACCGGCAACCTGTTCCTTTTCCTGTTCCTGGTCTTTACGACCCTTATCTGGCAGACGATCTGTTTCGTAAAGGATTTCTACGCCTACACGCATAAGACGGCGTACTACAACCTCCAAGACATCTATCGGCACAAGACTCCGGAGGCAGCCGACGAGTTGGATGAGATTTATACCGCCGCCCCGATCGCCTTCCCGGGCACCGTATTGCGGCACAGCGACAACATAGACCGCTTATTGCAAGCAGACCGCCCCATCCATGCGATACTATGCACCGACAAGGAAAAGCGGGTGTTGAAATACATAAAGAATTACCGGGACATCCTGCTGCCGTTCCTCAATGGCAAATGGCACGAAATGAAAAACAGGAATGGCAGTTTTTACAACGAGCGCAAACTGTGCATGGCATCCGAATTCGGGGAAAGCGGCGGCCAATGGTACGTCCGGGTATGCAAAGGCTGTTACTACAACTCCTACCTGACGAACGTAATCTATGCGAAAAAACTCTCCCACCAAAGCGGTTGGGGCATGACCCCTCCCGCAAACATTGCCAACTACCCGGTACGCCGGCTCGAAAAATCGGTCATGAGCGACCACATCGGCATTTCGACACTGGCCGTCACAACCGACGGATATGTCATTATCCTCCACCAGAACGACAAGGCCCTCACTTCGACAGACCGCCTGACTCCTTCGGGATCGGGATCGGTCAACTTCAGCGATTTGCGTCCGGACTCCGATTTCAGGGAGACGTTGAAAGCCGCAGCCGAGAGGGAGCTGCGCGAAGAAACCAACCTCCCGGCAGGCCAGATCGGACACACGGAGGTCATCGGCTTTTACCGCGACCTGGGGCGCGGCGGGAAACCCGAGTTCTGCTGCCTGACCCGGCTAAATGCCAGCTCGTTCGAAATAGCCGAGCTGGAACCCAGCTGCGAGGAACAGCGGGACGATTTCGAAACCTACCAGATACTGGGGGAAACGGGAGAATTGGACGGAAAAGATTTCGGGCGGTTTTCGGACATGGCGCTCAACCTCTCGCCCGGATGCGAAGAAGAGCACCCCTCATTGGCGCTCTACATGTGCTACATCATGCTTTGCCGATATTTCGGCAAGGAAATCCCCGTACGCAATTAAAGCACAGCTCAATGGCCGGCACGGGAGAAAAGCCCCCGGCTGATCTCGTAACGCATACGAATCAGCCACAATGATTTACGGGGGGACATCGTCAGCGAAAGCAACAGCGTAGCCGCCCACTTCATACATTCCAGCACAACGGCCTTCGGATAACGGCGGTAGATGCCCGCCCGCAGGCGCTGGCTCACGCCGACGTTGTAGCAAAGGCGGCGGAAATAGTCCTCGGTAAGTTTTCCGGGCGGGATAATATGCCACATGACGGCATCGGGGACATACCAGCATGTCTCGCCGCCGCGCATCATGCGTTCGAAGAAATCGTTTTCCTCGCCACCGATCAGCATCCGTCCCACACGCCCCAGCGAGGGGTCGAACCCGCCGTATCGGACGGTTGCGGAGCGGCGGAAAGCCATGTTGCCTCCCCCGGGAACACGTCCGGCAGGAAAAGGCCGTACGGCATGGCCGAAGTCCATCGGGTTGGCGACAGGCAGTTCAGTATATTTCGACATCCACGCCGGACGTCCCGAGACATACTCGGCAATGATGCGCCCCCCGGCCACGACGGCATCGGGATGTGCATCGAAGAATTCGACATACGCCCGGATAAACCCCGCATTGATACGTTCGTCGTCGTCGATGAAGGCCATGTAGGGCGCCGAAGTTTCCGCGATCCCCCGGTTGCGGGCATAGGAAACCCCCGGGCCGGTCTCGGTCACCATGCGCAGGTTGAGCGCCGGATACCGTGCCGCGAAGGCCGCGAACCGGGCGGGCGTATCGTCCGTCGAATTGTTGTTCACCACCACGCACTCCCACTCCCCGGCGGGCATGTCCTGCCGCACGACGGATTCGAGCGCCGCGAGAAGCTGCCCGGCACGATTATGCGTCGGGATTATGAGCGAGAGGCGGATCATCGTGCGAATGTAGCAATTTATCCGTAAAAAACCGTTATATTTGCACAAATTATAAGCGATACGACTATGCACAATCTGTTTCGTACCCTTTTGCTGCCCATAGCGGCCCTGTTTGCCGTGACGGCGGTCTCGGCGCAAAACGTAAGCTGGAAAAGCACCGTGGAGCACCTCGACGGCGACATGTACCGGATCGTACTCGAAGCCTCGATCCCCGCGCCTTACCATATGTATGACATGGGGCCCTATGAAGGCGGGCCCAATGCCACGACGATCACCTTCACCGCGGGTGCCGGGGCTACGCTCGAGGGCGGCGTAGAGCAACTCTCCACTCCCGAGCGCCACTACGACAAGACCTTCGAGATGGAGATCGGCACCTTTGCCGGCAAGGCGCTCTTCACCCAGCGGGTGAAGCTCGCGGCCGAAAAGGCCGCCGTCACGGCCCAGCTGGAGTGGATGATCTGCGACGACACGAGCTGCATGCCGCCCGAGGATACGGAAATGACGATCGACCTGACGGCACAGGCCGGCGCAGCGACGGCATCGGCCGCCACGCCGCAGGATACGGCCCCAGCCGGGACTGCGGACAAGGCCGCCGTTGCGGAAGCCCCGGACAATGCCGGCGGAGGCTCGGCACAGGCCGCAGCGGAACCTGCGCAGAAAGACGCCGCAGGCGGAGGCTCGCTGTGGGCGTTGATCATCGAGGCGATCCTGTGGGGTTTCGCAGCCTTGCTGACCCCCTGCGTATTCCCCATGGTGCCGATGACCGTATCGTTCTTCATGAAAAGCTCCGGCAGCCCCGCGATGGGACGTTTCCGCGCCGGCATGTACGGGTTCTTCATCGTCGCGCTCTACACGCTGCCGATAGCCGCGATCATCGTCATCACACGCATCGTCGGGGGCGATGCCGTGACGGCCGACATCTTCAACTGGCTGGCGACGCACTGGCTGCCCAATATTCTTTTCTTCCTCGTATTCATGGTATTCGCCGCATCGTTCTTCGGGGCGTTCGAAATTACCATGCCCTCCTGGATGGTCAACAAAACCGACAGCAAAGCCGACTCGAAAGGTCTGGCCGGCATCTTCTTCATGGCCCTGACCCTCGTGCTGGTATCCTTCTCCTGCACGGGCCCGATCGTAGGTTCGGTGCTTATCAAATCGACGTCGGGCGAATTCTGGAGCCCGATCGTCACCATGCTGGCGTTTTCCGTCGCCTTCGCGCTTCCCTTCACCGTCTTCGCCTTCTTCCCGTCGATGCTCAAGAAGCTGCCCAAAAGCGGCGGATGGCTCAACTCGGTGAAGGTCGTACTGGGATTCATCGAGGTGGCGCTCGGCATGAAGTTCCTCTCGGTCGCCGACCAGACCTACCACTGGGGGCTGCTCGACCGCGAGATATACCTCGCCGTATGGATCGTGACCTTCTCGCTCCTGGGGCTCTATCTGCTGGGAAAAATCAAATTTGCGCATGACAGCGATACGCCCTACCTGGGCGTAGGCCGCCTGGCACTGGCCATCGTCACCTTCTCGTTCGTCGTATACCTCGTCCCCGGCATGTGGGGCGCCCCGCTCAAAGGCCTCTCGGGCTACCTGCCGCCGCTGCATACGCAGGATTTCGTGATCGGGAAGGAAGCGCCGACCGCTTCGGGCGCAGAAACGCGCATGCTGCTGACCGTCGACGGCCAGAAACCCAAGCACAGCGATTTCCTGCACCTGCCCCACGGCCTCGAAGGGTTCTTCGACCTGAAAGAAGCCGAGGCCTATGCCGCAAAGGTCGGCAAACCGCTCTTCATCGACTTCACGGGGCACGGGTGCGTCAACTGCCGCGAAATGGAAGCCCGCGTATGGGCAGACCCGCAGGTGCTCGACATCCTGCGCAACGACTACGTGATCGTGGCGCTCTATTCCGACGACAAGAAAGTGCTTCCCGAGAGCGACTGGGTAACGACCGACGCGGGAAAGGTGCTTAAAAGTCTCGGCAAGATAAACTCGTATTACGCCCTGAAAACCTACGGGGTAAATGCCCAGCCTTACTACGTGCTCCAGGGACGGAACGGGAAACAACTCGTGCCGCCCCGCGGATACGACCTCAACGTCGACAATTTCGTGGGATTCCTCAAGAGCGGCGTCGAAGCCTACAACGCCCAAAAATAAGGGCTGCGACGACAAAAAAACAAGCACTGCGACAGCAAAAAAGCCTGCGACTTTCCGGTCGCAGGCTTTTTCACATCCATCGTCCGCACATCAGTCCGCGAACTCGTCGAACATCGTCGTACTCAGGTATTTCTCGGCACGGTCGGGGAAAACCACCACGATATTGCCCCGTTCGATGCGCTGCGCGGTGCGCACGGCCGCCAGCATCGCGGCGCCGCTGCTCATGCCGGCGAAGATCGCCTCCCTGGCGATGATCTCCCGCGCCATGGCGATCGCCTCTTCGCTCTCGACCATCTCCTGCATGTCGATCTGCGAAGGATCGTAGATGTCCGGGACGATAGCCTCCTCCATATTCTTCAATCCCTGGATATAGTGGCCCCGGATCGGTTGCGCGCAGACGACCCTGATGTCGGGCTTCATCACCTTCAGGAACCGCGAAAGCCCCATCAGCGTCCCCGACGTGCCGATCGCACAGACCAGGTAGTCGATCCTGCCGCCTGTCTGCTGCCAGATTTCCAGTGCCGTAGACTGGTAATGCGCCAGGTAATTGCCCGCATTGGCAAACTGGTCAGGCATGAAATATTTGTCGGGGTCGCCGGCCACCTTGCTGCGGGCCAGGCGGATCGCCCCGTCGGTTCCCTCCTCGGCGGGCGTAAGGATCACCTTCGCACCATAGGAACGGATTATTTTACGCCGCTCGACCGACACGGCGCTGCTCATCACGATCTCCACGGGATATCCCTTGACGATGCCGACGATGGCCAGGCCGATGCCCGTATTGCCCGACGTCGGTTCGATGATCGTCTTGCCGGGCGTGAGGCGCCCGTCCTGTTCGGCCTCCTCGATCATCCGGAGCGCAATGCGGTCTTTGATGCTGCCCGTGGGGTTGAAACCTTCGAGTTTCGCATAGATATTGACGTTCGGGTTGGGGCAAAGCCGGTTGATCCGCACCATCGGGGTTCCCCCGATAGTACCCAAAATATTCTTTTTTACCATAAATCGACCTAATTAACCGCGTAAAGATAATCATTTCCCCGGAATAGCGGCAATCCGCCCGCCCGATTCCGCGCCGTACGGTCGCCCCAGAACGCAGGGGTGCCCGCACAATCGTTGTGCAGGCACCCCAGTCCTCATCGGGAACGGTTATTTTTCCGGCTTCCCGTGTTCGTCGAAAGCAGCCTTGACCTCGGCCTCCTTCTTTGCACGCTGCTCGGTATCGGGGGCTTCGCCCTCCTTGACCAGCTCATTCACTTTACGTTCGAAATTCTGCTCGCAGGGCGTGCAGGTCGTTTCTTTGTTTTCCATAGGTACGAATTTTGGCATATTACGTACGTTTCCCTGCAAAATGCACACCGGAATTGCCTCGGTTCGGATCTGCCGATTATATTTGTATACCTGAAACAAAATAATCATGAAAACCTGCAAACTACTCCTGCTCGCACTTTGCTGCGGATGCGTCTCCGCATCCGCAGCCGGCAAGGCCGGCTCCGAGGCCCCCCGCATCGTCAACATCGTCAACTTCATCCGCAATATCGAACCGCGCAGCGAAGAGATCACCGAAACAGTACTCTACGAAACCGTCGCACGGCAGGCGGCACAGCTCGCCGAATACGGGCTCCCGGCCACGTTCCTGCTGCAATACGACGCGCTGATCAATCCCCGCTACCGGCAACTGCTGACACAGGACGTCTATCCCGGCACCGAGGTGGGCGGCTGGTGGGAGATCACGCAGCCCCACGTGGAAGCCGCAGGGCTCAAGTGGCGCGGCCGCTACCCGTGGGACTGGCATGCCGACGTGGGCTTCGCAACGGGGTACACACCCGAAGAACGCCGCAAACTGGTGGACGTCTACATGGAAAAATTCAAAGAGGTATTCGGCAAATACCCGACGGCCATCGGGTCATGGTTCATCGACGCCTATACGCTCGGGTACATGTACGACAAATACGGCATCGTCGCTTCGTGCAACTGCAAAGACCAGATAGGTACCGACGGCTACACGCTGTGGGGCGGCTACTGGAACCAGGCTTATTATCCCAGCCGGGTCAATGCCTACATGCCTGCTCAGACCCGCGAGGGACAGATCCCCGTCCCCGTATTCCGCATGCTGGGCAGCGACCCGATCTACCAGTACGACAACTGCGTGGGCGGAGCCTTGCAGGGGGTGATTTCGCTGGAACCCGTCTACGGCGACAGCGGCGGCAGCCGCCAGTGGGTCGAGTGGTTCTTCCGGTCGATGTTCGAAGAACCCTGCCTCGCATTCGCCTACACGCAGGCCGGGCAGGAAAACTCCTTCACCTGGGGCAGCATGGAGAAGGGGCTCAACATCCAGATCCCGCTGCTGGCAAACCGTTTCCGCAAGGGCGAAATCCGTGTGGAGACGCTCACCCGGTCGGGCGAATGGTTCCGGGAGAATTTCCCGGTAACGCCCCCGACGGCCGTTACGGCACTGACCGACTACCGTGAAAAGGATCGTAAAACCGTATGGTACAACAGCCGTTACTACCGCACCAACCTGCTATGGGAGGGCGGCGCATTGTGCATCCGCGACATCCACATGTTCGATCAGCGGATGGAGTCGGACTACTACCGCAAAGCCGGCACCACCAACCAGTGCGTCTACACGACGCTGCCTGTCGTGGACGGCTGCATGTGGAGCACACGGGAGAAGCTGGCCGGGCTGCGGGTCATGCGGCGCACTGCCGACGGAAGTCTGGCCCAAGCGCAGGGCGGCACCCCCGCCGTAACGGAAAAGGGCAAGGGCAAATTACTCGTGGAGTGGCCGATGGACGACGGACGGAAGCTCACGATACTGCTTTCGGAAGAAGGGATGGAGATCGCCGTCCCCGGCAAAGGCCCCGACTGGATGCTGGAGCTGACTGCAGCACCCGGTGCAGCGTTGCCGTTCACGGCGTTCGGGGCAAGGCGGATCGCCGCAGTCCAAAAAGGGTTCGCCTACGCATTCGATTGTACGAAGGGCACCATTACGACCGACGGCACCTCCGCGGGAAGCATATTCGTCCTGTATCCTTCAGACGGAAAGATCTCGCTGAAATTCAAATAACGGCGCAACGGTTTCACAAGCCGGCGGCCTGCCTCGGGATCGGGGCGGGCCGCCGGTGTTTAAAACCGTTCCGGGAATGCGGTATTCCCGCAAATTTTCGTTAGCTTTACGACATGGGAGCCGTCACTAACCGACGCCGTCCGCACAATCATGAAAGTATGCAAATCACCTCTCCCGGAAAATTCGCGGATCATCCGCTACCCCGACGCCAATTACCGCGACTGCTTCCGCTGCCGCCTGCAAAATCCGGGAAAAGTATCCCCGAACCAGGTGATGGCGGCATTTTGGACAACCTGCCCGGCATGGCTGAAGTTTCTCTTCCGGCTACGCGACCTGCTGGTCAGGCCCTTCGGGCTGAAAACCGGGGAGGGAGCCCGCCGAGAAAAACTGGAAGAAGCCCTGAACAACGGCGAAAGCTGCGGTTTCATGTCCGTCGCCGAAAGGACGGCCGACGAAACGATCGTCGCCCTGGACGACAAACACCTGGTGGCCTACATGTCCATCTACATCGAAGGCGGCCAAGTCTTCGCGAGCACGGTCGTGAGATACCACAACAAACTGGGAGTGGTCTATTTCAACCTCATCCGTCCGTTCCACGTCCTCGTCGTGAAAAACCTCTTCAAACAGATGATGCGCGAACGCGGATTCTGACACGGGGTTATTCCCGCGTCACCCGTAAACACCGCCGGCCATGAAACCGAATGTCCTATTACTCGGAATACTGCTATTCCTGTCGCCGGCCGCCCTCGGAAATAACGCAGGCGACGATACGGATGCGCTGCTGATCGCCGCCACATATATCGGCGACGGGAACGGGACGATCTACCGCGGATACGGCACCAACCCGCTGGATGCGGCATATACGTTCAAAGACGGCAGAATCTACAAAGGCGACGGCAGGTTCACCCTGTCGCTCGACGCCCTGTATACGATCAGAGACGGAAGAATTTTCGAGGGCAACAACACCTGGCCCTACGATGCCGCATACTCCATCGAAGGCGAGCGGATATACCGGGGCAACGCCACATTTGCTTCGTGGTTCGACGTGTTGTTTACGGTAAGGGACGGACAGTTTTACAAAGGGGACAGTTCGCTCATCCTCGACATAGCCTACACCGTCAGGGACGGCCGGGTTTACGAAGGTCGCGGGGAGTTCGCAAATACGCTATTCGATGTGCTGTATACGATCGAATACGGGGGTTATTAAGCATCGGAGGAAATCCCGGGGCAAGTAATTTACAGACCGGGCGCCGGAAATATACCGTGTATCCCGATCTTTCATGATCCCTGTTATTTATTACGGTTGGCAAAGGGGCGCCGCCCGTCGTGGGAATCCTTGAACGAGCGTATCAACATCGTTTCATATTCACCGGGGAGTTCTTCTGCCAATTCTTTCCAGCAAATTATCAGGCGGTCACAGTCTTCCATCTGCCAGATATAGCAACCACCCCGGTGTCCTACGGGCTTTCCTTCACCAAATTGCATATACTGTTTTATCCGTCGGCGCAATGAACGTCCGGTCATTCCTATATAAAGAATATTTGTTCCCGTTACCCAATTGTTTTTCAACACGGTAATATCCACATTGGGATCCTTTCCCTTGAAAAAACCGCCGCGGCCTACCTCGGCAAATTCAGGGAAACTTATTTCTTTTCTGAGAACCAGATATACTCCTTTCGTCTGCGGAATACAGTCCACCTCCTTTTTAAGGGCCGCAACCGTTTTAAAACCCACAAATCCCCATGCCCTTGCATCTTCAAGCGTATTCATAAACAAAAGATTTTAGTACAAGCCCATAGTAAATCCGGACAGTCATTGGTTATCAATCAACTACACCTAATTCCAAACATAAAAACAGGGGTCGGATTTTTCAATCCGACCCCTTTGGTAGCGGGAGGAGGACTCGAACCTCCGACCTTCGGGTTATGAGCCCGACGAGCTGCCAACTGCTCCATCCCGCGATGTATCTTCAGTGATGTACTATCGCTTTTGCGTGTGCAAAGATAAGACAAATATTCGGACTTTACAAATAATTCTGCGCATGTTCCCTCCGCACACCGCTTATCGTACTATCTATCAGCCGCAAAAAATATTTTATTATTTTTCGAAGGTTAGCCCCACGCTGATTTTTCCACAGATTTCCTACCACCCGGAACAGGGCCGGATGAAAACGCACACACCGTCTGCAGATCCCATTCGCCACACACACCGTCATTCCCAATCAGCGGATATTGGCTGCGACAATCTCCGCCAGGTCGCGGACTTCCCCTTTCGTACCGCGCCCGATGGCTTTTTTGCAAAGCGGGCAGGCCGTGACGATCACCTCGGCACCGGTAGCTTCCAACTGCCCGGCCACGGATTTTGCGATCTGCACCTGCTGACCGTCGGAGATCGCCGTATTGGCGACCGAAGAGCCGCAGCAGGGAGCGTTTTCGCGGGTTTCCGCGGGTTCGAGCAATTCCCCGACTGCTTCGATCACGGCACGCGGATCGTCGTAAATCCCGCTGCCACGCCCCAATTCGCAGGGGTCGTGGTAGGTATAACGCGTCGAGCCGTGCCCGACATGGAGACGGCCTGCCTTCATCAGACGCAGGATATATTCCGAATGGTGCAGCACCTCGACCCCTTCGAGCGCATAATCCTCACGGAAAACCTTGAGGCAGATCGGACACGAGGTCACGAGCGTCGTGATGCCGTGCTTGCGGAACAACTCCGTATTGTAGCGCATCATCTTGCGCGCCGAATCCGTCTCACCGGCCAGTTTCAACGGGCGTCCGCAGCAGACGCCCCCTTCGCGGTCGGCCCACCAGACCTCTTCGCCGGCGGCCTGGAATACTTTTTCCATCGCCGACATCGTACGGGGCGTCAGGAGGGTCATGCACCCGGCGAAATAGCCCACCTTCCCCTCGCCGGACGAGCGGTCTAACCCTTTGAAATAACCGTAGCGCTTTTCGTCGGGAACATTGCGCATCGTATCGCGGGAATTGAGGCGCAGCGTATTGAGGTCGATGTCCACCGGGCATTTCTCGGCGCATCGTCCGCACATCAGGCAATTGTCGGCCACCTGCAGGCGCAGCATCTTATATCGCCGGTCGCGCAGAAAATAGACCGACTGCACGTTGTCGATGCCCAGCACGCTCTGCAACTGGCAGGGGTCGATACAAATGCCGCAGCGCGAACAGGCCTCGACCTGGAAGTTGTCGAACGCCCCCTCCTTTTCGGTCGAGCGGAGCTTGTAGTGGCGCAGGAAGATCAAGGGTATCTCCGTGAAGATGTGCATGTAACGGGAGAACGGCAGCGCCACGAAGAAAACACCGAGACACGAGGAGTAAAACCACCACGCCACGCTTTCGAGGTTTATCAGCACGAAGGTGCTCATGTGCGCAGCCATCCATCCGCCCAGCGAACCGGTGAGGAATCCCCCGCCGCCATAAAGGGCGCAAGTCGTGCTTTCGGCGATCAGGCGCGCCGGGAATACGAACCACAGGGCCGAAAGCGCAATGCGGTCGCCCGGCACATGCTTGGTCGTGCGGCGCATGCCCATTCTCTTCGAGAAAAAGCGCTTGCCCCAGGCCAGCGCAACGCCCGACAGGACGAACAGCAGCAACAGATCCATCAGAAAATCGAAGACCGGCTTATGCTGGAGCCCCGTCGAAAAGTACTTGAAGAAGACATGCCCCTGCAACGGCACATAGCGGAACCCGAGGTAGGCGACGGTCTCGATCCACCCCAAGGCGATCAGCAGGAACCAGCCGAAGGCCAGGCTCATGTGCATGTAGCCCAACAGCGGGTTGACCCTGAAGATCCTGCGGTGGAGCAGCGATTCGCCGACGACCTCCCCGATCGCCGAGAAGGTACGGCGTGTAGGCAGCCCGAACAGAATCCGTTTCTTGTCGGCGAGCGGCAGGCGGTAGAGCCACAGGCCCCACTTCCACAGCAACACGATGAACATCACCGCGGCGCCGATCATGAAAGGTATGCAGAATGGTGCGAAAAAAGTCATCGTCAGAAGTCCCCCAGTTTACGTTTGATAAGCATCACCACACCGCGCGTATTGATCCCGCGCGGACATACCAGACGACATTTGCCGCACAGCATGCACTTGTTCATCTCCTCGTAAGCCCCCTGGTATTCGCCGCGCCGCACCAGTGTATGTACCTTGCGGAAGTTGAATTCCGTAAGGTTGCCCGCCGTGCAGACCGCCGTGCAGGCGCCGCAGCCGATGCAGGCCTGCAACTCGGGCATCTCGCGCAATATCTCGTCGCTCTTGCGCAGGTTGTTGCGGTCGATGTCGATCGCCCGCGGCTTGGAGATGGTATATCCGAAATTGATCGCTGCCATATGCTAAACCCCTACATACCGGGCCGCAGCATCGGCGGCGGCCGTCCCTTCGTTCAGGCTCTCTCCGATATTCTTCGGCGCCGTGACCGTCCCGGCATAGAAAATACCCTCAACATTGCTCTTCACGTTGCCGAGGAACATGTCGCGCGGCGCCATGAAGCCGCTCGGCGCACGGTTCAGCCCGGCCCCCTCGGCAAAAGCGGCGTTGTCGTCGTTGGCACGCATGCCCACGATCAGGATCAGCATGTCGACGCTCATGCGCAGCGGACGTCCCGTGAGGGTATCCTCGGCCTTGATCTGTACGCGTCCGTCGATCATCGGGCTCGCCTCCGAAATACGCCCGCGGATGAAATGAATGTTGTATTTCTGCTGTGCCTCGCGGTACATCTCCTCGTAACCGGGGCCGAACATGCGGATATCCATGTAAAAATTGAACACGTCGGCCTCGGGAAACATCTGCCGCATCTCCATGGCCTGCTTCACCCCCGTGATGCAGCATACCTTCGAGCAATGCTGCTGGCAAACCTTCTCGTCGCGCGAGCCCACGCAGTGCAGGAAGGCGATGCGCCTGGGGCGCGAGCCGTCGGCTTTCGCCACGCGGCCCTCGTTGAGCATCCGCTCAATGTCGACCGTCGTAAAGACGTTGTCGTAGATGCCGTAGCCGTATTCCTCCTTGATCGAGGCATCGAAAAGCGTGAAGCCCGAGCAGACCACGACCGAATCGCATGCCAGCATACGCCCGTCCGGGAGCTGAACCCCTTCGCGGCTGAACCCCCTGGCTTCGGTACGGGTCATCACCTCGATCCCGCGCTCGGCAATGCGGCGGCGCAGTTCGGTGAGTATCTCCGACGCCGGGGTGAACGACGGAAACAGCACATGCCATCCCCGGAGCTTGCCGCCCAGTTCGGCCTCCTTTTCGATGATTACGGGCTCGACGCCCTGTTCTGCGAGGCGCAGGGCCGTCTGCATGCCCGCTACGCCGCCGCCTATGACTGCAACTCGCTTCATTATTCTCTGATGTCGTATATTGTGTCCGTCGGGCAGCAATTGACCACAGCCGACGCGGGTTTACCGATATATTTTCCGTTGCGGCCGAGGTATTTGGCCGCGGGGTCGTATTCGATGCCCATCTTGTCGAGCAGGGGTTCGACGTCGACCTGGTGCATCTGCATTCCGAGCACCCACGGGTCGTAGCCCAGCACCAGCCCGGCCATCTCCTCGTAGGTCAGCACCGGAATGCCGTGGCCGTTCTCGCCGTAGGTCGTCCCCTCCATCTCGGCGATCGCATACTGCCACTTGTCGAGGAACATCGCGCACCCCGGGCAGTTGGCCACGATGAAATCGGGTTTGTAGGGCGCCATGCTTTCGAGTTTCTTATGCGAATTGGCGATCGAATAACCGCGGTTGGCCTGCACCAGGTAGTTGCGGAACCCGAACCCGCAGCAATGCCGCCGCTCGGGGTAGTCCACGCATTCGCCGCCCCACGACTCGACCATGCCGGCCAGCACATAGGGGAATTCCGAACCGCCGATGCCCGACTTGGGGAATATCTTGGCGTAGTGACAACCGATATGCTCCACCACGCGCAGCGGCTCTCCGGTCTGGACGTTTACCAGTTTATGCCTTGCCCGGGCGGCGATCTGCTCGCGGAAATGGAAAACGACATCCGAGGTATGCGCCAGGCTCGCGGGCTTGCGGAACTCGCGCCCCGTGGCTTTAAACAGGTTTTCCCGGGCTTTTTCCTCGGTCTCGGGGAACTCGTGCCACGTGGCCAGTATCTCCGAATAGACACCGAACGAAGTGATGCACGAGGTCACGAAATTCTCATAGCCCGCCTCGGTCATCAGCGCGAACTGCCGCGCCACGACCGTCATGATGGTTTCCAACGGCACGATATCCGAATGGTAGCCGATACCCGTACACGACGAATGCATGGGATCGTCCAGCAGATCCTTGCCCAGGTCGTTGTGCAGCATGTCTATGAACAATTTTTCGCTGCCCGGGAAAAAATTCTGCCGGATACAGCTGCGGCCGTAATAATAGTTATCTTCGGCGATCTGTTTCTGGTATTCTTTCCAGCTTGCCCGCTTCATCATGATCAATAGTGTTCGTTGTTGTTATGAAGGAAGACATCCATCATGTATTGCTGGTCGGCGCCCTCCCCGTAGCCCAGTTCCCGGGCCTTGCGGTCGGAATGCTCCTCGATGGAGTCGAACATCTCCTTGCCGCCGCTGACTTCGAAGATTTTGTTGATCTCCTCGAGCGACTGCTCGTCCAGACGGCGCAGGGCCCCCGCGCCGTGGCGCATGTATACGGGCGTGAATTGTCCGTAGACCTCCTTGTCGTTATCGTAGATCCACTGCCACACGGTTCCCTGCTCGGGGTGCAGCTCGGGCTTCACCAACCGCGGTACGATGCAGTAGCCCGTGCGGAGGATATTTTCGCCGATGATGCGCTTGAGGGCCAGCTGCTGGCGCCCCTTCTCGCTCTCGACGAAGAAACCCAGCTTCTGCGACAGTGTGCGCAGCGCCTGAATCACATACCCCGGCGTATTGCCGCGCGGACAGCGCGGGCGGCACGACATGCACTCGCCGCAATACCAGATCGTATCGCTTTTCAGCAACTCCTCGATGGCATCGTCGTCGCGCGTCTGCACGATATTGACGATCTGACGGGGATCGTAGTTGTAGAACTCGGCCGCGGGGCATACGCCCGTGCAGACACCGCAGTTCATGCACGAGTGAAGGCCCTCCTTCATCCGTACGTCCTCCATCAGCATATCGAAATATTTTCCCATAATCTCACCTTTCACCGGGCACGAAACCGTCCCGGATGCAACAAAAAAACCTTTGCAGTGCAAAGGTAGGGAATACGGGCGAGCCGTGCAGTGGTATAAATACCTAATTTCGCCGGCGCTCGTAGGTCTCGAACGCGAAAGGATAAGGGTAGTTCGCACCCGATGCGAAGGATTCGGACGACAGGAGCCGCCACTGCGCTTCGTCCCACTCGGGGAAATGCGTGTCGCCCTCGTAAGCGCGGAACACGCGCGTCAGGTAGAAGCGGTCGGCCAGGGGCAGGGCCTGCGCATAAATCTGCGCGCCGCCGATGACGAAGACCTCGTCGTCCCCGGGGAACAGCGCGAGGGCCTCGCCGAGCGAATGCGCCACCGTGCAACCGGCAATCTCCGCCTGCTGCCGCGTAATGACCACATTGGTACGGTTCGGGAGCGGGCGCCCGAGCGATTCGTAGGTTTTGCGGCCCATGATCACGGGATGCCCCGTCGTGACGGCCTTGAAATGTTTCAGGTCTTCGGAAATATGCCAGAGCAACGTATTCTTATCCCCGATCACGCCGTTTTCGGCAACGGCAACGATGATGCTAACCATAAATTTCAAATTTTAACGTCCGGCGGCATCGCAGCCGCGTATAACAATGCAGGTACAGCCGGCAGGGGCTTGCGACCGCTCAGAACGACATCGGCGCCTTGATCGCCGGCCAGGGATCGTAGCCTTCGAGCGTGAAATCCCCGTAGCGGAAATCGAAGAGCGATTTCACATCGGGGTTCAGCCGCATCACGGGCAGCGGCCGCGGTTCGCGCGACAACTGCTCGTCGGCCTGTTCCATGTGGTTCAGGTAGAGGTGCGCGTCGCCGAGCGTATGGACGAACTCGCCGGGTTCGAGGCCGCATACCTGCGCCGTCATCAGCGTCAGTAGGGCATACGACGCGATATTGAACGGCACGCCCAGGAACGTGTCGGCGCTGCGCTGGTACAACTGGCACGAGAGCCTTCCCCCGGCCACGTAGAACTGGAACAACACGTGGCAAGGCGGCAATGCCATGTCCCCGATCTCGGCGACATTCCAGGCCGAGACGATGATGCGCCGCGACTCGGGATTGTGCCGTATCAGTTCGACTGCCTGCGCGATCTGGTCGATGAAGCGGCCGTCGGGCTTGGGCCAGCTGCGCCACTGATAGCCGTACACATGGTTCAGGTCGCCGAACCGATACCCTTCGACGGGCGATTCGACACCGTCCTGTGCCGCACGCAGGAACGTATCCCGGTCGACGGGCAGCACGCCGTGGCGCACGCAGAGTTCGTTGTAGTAGCGGAAAGCGTCGTTGTCCCAGATATGGACGCCGTTGTCCACGAGGTACTTGATATTGGTATCGCCCGCCAGGAACCACAGCAATTCGTGGATCACGCCTTTCAGGAATACTTTTTTGGTCGTCAGCAGCGGGAAGCCTTCGGAAAGGTCGAAACGCATCTGGTGTCCGAAGACGCCTTTGGTGCCGGTGCCGGTACGGTCGCCGCGGACGACGCCCTCGGCTTTGATCCGCCGCAGCAGGTCGAGGTATTGTTTCATCTCTCCAGCATTTTTAAAGTCATTCCGCCCGATGCGTCCAGCACGGCGCACGAAGGGTATTTCTCCCAGCACCCCAGGTTTATCACATGCAGGCTCTGCTCGCGGTAGTCGCGCGGGAAATGCATGTGCCCGAAGACGAAGTGGTCGACGTCGTGCTCGGCGGCATACCGGCGGGCATATTCGATCAGCGGCTCGGTAAGCGAGACGTCGAGCTCCTCGGCACCGTGCGATTTGCGCGACTTGCCGCTCCACCAGTGCCCGAAGCGCATCGCCAGGTCGGGATGCAGCAGCCACGAAAAGAGCCAGCGCAACGTCCGCGAGCGGAATACCGTATTGAGGAATTTGAGCACGGGCTGTCCGTCGATGTTCATGTTGTCGCCGTGGGCGATGAAGACGTTTTTACCGTTCAGGCGGAATTGCTGCGGCGAGGTATGGATCTCGACGCCGCATTCGCGGGCGAGGTAATCGCCGACCCACATGTCGTGGTTTCCCGTAAAGAATACCACCCGAATGCCCCGGTCGGTCAGTTCGGCCAGCTTGCCGAGCGTCCGCACGAAGCCCTTGGGCACCACGCCCCGGTATTCGAACCAGAAGTCGAAGACGTCGCCCACCAGGAAAATCGCCTCCGCATCCTGCGCCGCATCGTCGAGCCAGCGCACGAAGCGCCGTTCGGTCTGCTGCGCAAACGCCTCGCCGCCTGCGCCCAGGTGGATATCCGATGCGAAATAGTACATCAACGGGTCAGTTCATCGAGTTTTTGTTCGAGGCTCTTGCCGTAAATATCCTTCCCGACGATATTCCCCTCCTTGTCGATCAGGAAATTGGCCGGGAGTTTCTGCACGTTGTAAAGTCCCAGCGACGACGATGCGCGCCCGCGCAGGTCGCTCACCGAAACCCAGGGAAGCTGCTGCTCCTGCACGGCCGAAATCCACAGGGGCTTCGACGTGTCGATGGCAACCTGGTAGACCTCGAATGCGACCGGGGCGTCGGCATATTTCTTATAGACCTCCTTCAGTTCGGCATTGAGCGTATTGCTGTTGCCCAGCTCGGCCGACCAGAAATCGAGCAGCACGACTTTCCCCGCGAGCGACGAGAGGCGTACCTTCTTGCCGTAGATGTCCGACAGCTCGAGGTCGGGATACCCCGCCTCGGTAATCTGGGACGACAGGCTGATGCGGGCGTCCATGCGGGCGATCTCCCCCATGAGCGATTGCAGGTAGGGCGATTCGGGATAAATCTGTTCGATGGCCTCGGCCACCGTGCGGTAATAAACCACGTCGCTGTCACCGTTGAACAGGTATGTATCCCCGGGCAACCGCTGGTAAAGGGCATAGACCGCCGCCAGCGACGCTTTATTCTCGATGATGAAGCGCAACTGTTCGCGGCGGATACGGTAATATTCGGCCGTGTACTCCTTTACCAGTGCCTGGCGGTCTTCCTCGGACAGCGTTGCCTTGGCAAACTGCGAGGCGATGTTATCCAGCCGCTGCGCGCCCGAAACGAAAGCCTGGTAGAACTGCCGCAGCAGTTCCGACTCCTTCGAACCTTCGACCGTATAGTTGCGTACGACGCTCCCCACCGAATTCAGGGAAAGTTTCTCGCCGCCGGCGAGGAACAGCGGAATGCGTTCGCCGTTATATATTATATTATAAAGCGACGGGGTCTTCGCCACGCCCTTCAACTCGAAACGGTAATTCCCGTCCTTGTCGAGCACCGCGGAGTCGATCACCGACTGCGTCAGGGGCAATACCTGCTCCAGATAAACATCCTTGGCATCGTTACCTACGAAGCGACCCGAAATCTTCACCTTCGACGACTGGCATGCGCACAGCATGACGGCCGTGGTCAGGGACACGAAAAGCGTTTGTTTATTCATTTATCCTTGTTATCGCAGTTAAATGCTTACAAATATAGCAAAATTCCGGATATGCGCACTTTTTATTTCGACGAATTGCGGTGTGCGCCGTTGTTTTTCGAGAAATTGCGCCCGTGCTGCTGGTTGCGGTTTTTCTGCGGGCGCTGCTGCTGACGCTGCTGCGGCCCCTTCTGGGGACGTGCCGTAAAGTGCTGTTTATAGTCACTTCGGAGATTATTTAATGCCACTTCATCGATTTCGATCGCTCCGCCGGACATGCGTTTGATGTCTTTTACGATCACTTCGTTGTTGGGATGCTCCTGGTTGTACTCGTAGCTCTTCGTGCGCATGTAGCGGGCCAGGTTGTCCACCGTGCGCGCCATGGTACGCCGGTCTTTTTCCTCGGAAAGCCCGGCGATCATCCGCTCGACATACTTGCCGTAATGCTTATAGGAGATACGCCCCTGCGTGTAAGCCATGCGGCGCGGCGTAATGGTCAGCTCCTGACGCGAAGGCTGCGGGTATGGAGAATCCACATCGAGCTGGAAATCAGACATTATGAAAAGGTGATCCCACAGCTTGTGGGTGAAGTCGGCCGTATCGCGCAACAGGGGGTTCAGGTTGCCCATCACGGCGATCACGGCACGCGCCTGGCGGTTGCGCTCGCGACGGTCTTCGATCAATTGCAACGAGTCGATCATCTCCTGGATATGACGCCCATACTCGGGCAGGTACAACTTGCGTCGTGTGTAATTATAATTCTTTTTCATATTGTATTTGCGGTTCTCCGCACTGTTTCAATCCGTCCGCCGGAGCGTCCGGCAAGCCCGTTGCGGTAAACCGATTCAAGACGTTTTTTCCGACTTTCCACCCCATCCGGCAAGACCCTACAAGATTGGTTTTACACCGCAGAAAGTCATAACTTTGGGACAAAAGTAGGTAAAATTTCAGGAAAAACAAGCTATGGCAAAGGTTTTAATTTTAGACCAATCAAAAAGTATGCGAAACACGCTGCGCGAGCGGCTCGAATACGAAGGTTTCTCGACAGAGGCCGCCGAAGACGAAGAGGCGGCCTCGAACATGTGCGAGAAAATCCCGTTCGACGTCATCCTGTCGGACACCGGGTGCAAAATCCCCGACAAGGGCGTCCCGTTCATCGTGCTGTCGTCCGAGGCGTCGATCGACTCGGCCGTGGAGGCCGTACGCAACGGCGCCCAGGACTATCTGACCAAACCCATCGACATGAACCGCCTGCTGCAGTCCATCCACCGCACGATCGACGACCCGGCCCCCGTGCCCGCCCCCGCGGCGGCCCCGGCACGCCGCACCCGCCGCGGGCACAATGCGCAGACGGAGCATATCATCGGCACCTCGCCCCAGATCGAACATGTCCGCCTGTTGATCGACAAGGTCGCGCCGTGCGAAGCGCGCGTGCTGATCACGGGCGAAAACGGCACCGGCAAAGAGCTGGTCGCACGCTGGCTGCACGCCAAAAGCAACCGCGCCGCGGCTCCGTTCGTCGAGGTCAACTGCGCGGCGATCCCCTCGGAACTGATCGAGAGCGAACTCTTCGGCCACGAACGCGGCGCCTTCACCTCGGCCATCAAGCAGCGAAGGGGCAAGTTCGAACAGGCCGACGGCGGCACGCTGTTCATGGACGAGATCGGCGACATGTCGCTGGCGGCGCAGGCCAAGGTGTTGCGGGCGCTTCAGGAAAACAGGATCAGCCGCGTAGGCAGCGACAAGGACATCGAGGTCAACGTACGCGTAATCGCCGCCACGAACAAGAACCTGCGCGAAGAGATCCGGAAGGGTAATTTCCGCGAAGACCTCTACCACCGCATCGGAGTGGTCGTCGTGCGCGTCCCGGCGCTGCGCGAACATGCGCAGGACATCCCGCTGCTGGTCGACCATTTCATACACACAATTTGTGCCGAATACCACATCCCGGCAAAACGCATTGAAGAAGAAGCGCTTAGCGAACTGCAAACGATGCCCTGGAGCGGCAATATCCGCGAACTGCGCAACGTCATCGAGCGGCTCATCATACTCAGCGAGGAGCGCATCACCCCCGCCGACGTCAAGGCCTACTGCTGACCGAGGCTCAGAACAGCACCCCGACCTTCAGCAGGAGGGTGCCGTGGTTGAGCTGCTCGGCAAATTCGGCGGAGAACCAGCAGCCTTCGTATTTCCGGAGCCGCTCCAGCCGCTGCAACTCATAGCCCGCCGCGAAGAACAGGTGCACCCCGCAGCGCAATGCATACTGCACCCCCAGTTCGGGATTGAGCAGCAGTCCCCCGTTGGCATCCCTGCGCGGTGCGAAAGCATATCCGGCGGCGCACCCGGCATAGGGCGTAAAGCTGCGGCGGCGCATAAGCAGGAACTTCGCATCGGCAAAGAGCGGCACGAGCGTTTTTTCATAGCAGGAAACCCCCGTTCCGGCACCGACCGAAAAACGGCGGCTCACATTGTAATGACCCGTCACGCGCCAGACGACGGGCACCGACGACGGGCGGGTCAGGCCGAAGCCCGTCCCTACGGACGCCGAACAGGAAAAGCGGGGCAACTCCTGCGCCGGCACCTCGGCGGCAAGGAAAGGCAGCACGCACAGCGCCGCGGCCAATACTCGGGATCGCCCCGTCATCGGACACGGATCGTAATGCGTTCCACGATCCGGAGCGCTGAAGTGAGCCCCGAAATATCGGGGTCTATCCCGCCCGAACTTCCGTCGGGACTGCTGTGGCCGACCAGCACGGCTTCGAACTCCTCGCTGCCCGACGACAGGTCGACGTCGGCGGCATAGACCACGGCCGGCTGGCCGCTCCCGTGCCGCCCGCCCGAGTAACCGGGCTCCCCCTCCTTGGCCGATTCGGGATAGGTTTCGTTGAAATCGGTCGAATGGTTCACCTCGACCTTTACGACGAACCGATCGAGCCCCGCCTCGGGCGAGAGCTTCAGGTCGAAACTGCCGCGCGGCGTGGCACCCGATATGCCGTCCGCCAGCGGTTCGCTTTTCGTCGGCAGGTAAAGCCCGTCGGCATATTGCACACCCCGGCTATGGCACCAGTGAGGCAGCGCCTCCCTGCGGCGGTTTCCGCCCGCCGCCAGCCAGGACTGGGTGGCGATTTTGGAACTCGCATAAACCGTGGAGAGGTAGCGCCCCTGCGCATCTTCGATCCAGACCGCGATCTGGGGCGGGTTCTTCCTTTTAATCCCCAGGAACAGGGGAAAATCATGCAGCCATGCGTCGCCCCGTTCCACGACAATTTCCACGCTTCCCTTTTCGTATTCGACCAACTCCTTATCGCAGGAACCAAGCAATACGAACGGTAAAATCCATGCCATTGCCATCTTTCTCATTGTTTTTGGTTTCCATTTTGTTACCTATTGGTAACATTTATTGTAAAAAAAATACACACTCTTTCCCGGGCCGCGGGCCGGTCATTCCTTAAAAGTCTTGTCGATCAGCAGGTCTATCCCGAGGACGATCTGCTCCCAGCCGGCAGCCTCTCCGATCGGAATCCCGTTGTAAACCGGGCAATATTCCTCCAGCAACACGAGGTAGGTCACCGAAGCCGTCAGGAAAGTAGCCAGCACGGCCACCTCCGACTCGGGCAGCCCGGTTTTCCGCGACACCCGGGCGATCAACTCCAGCCCGGCCTGCTCGCGCTGCCTGCGGAGCGCCGCCACGAGTTCGTTCTTCGAGGACAACTCCCAGCGGTACAGGCGCCTAAGCGTAGGGTCGCCGTGCAAACGCCCGATCATCGTGCGGAACGTCTTTTTCAGAAATTCGGGCAAATGCGCGCGGCCGGGAATGTCGAGCGGAAAATTGATCCAGAAATCGTGCTGCCGGATATAGGCGGCCAGCAGTCCGTCCAGCGAACCGAAATAGCGGTAGATAAGTATTTTCGAGACTCCGCAATGCGCCGCGACGGCATTGACCCCGAGTTTCTCGAAACCATCCCTGCGGATCATCTCGCCCACCGCTTTCAGCATACGCTGTTCGGTAGCATCCCGGTCACGCTCGGTATTGTTGTTCTTCGCCATATGTTACTATTCGGGAACAAATATATGTCTTTTTTCCCGGAATCATGCAACTTTCCGGGAATATTCACATATTCGGCATAAATTGAGAAGAATCCGCAAAAGGATCCGGACTGCCGGACAACCGCGGCACCCGGACTATAACAACTCCAATATCTTGGCCGGATTGTCGACGATGTGCCGCGCCCCGGCCTCCTCGAGCTCGGTGCGCTCACGGAACCCCCACGTCACCCCGACCGAGCGGACACCGGCGACCGCGGCTGTCTGCATGTCCACGCCCGAGTCGCCGACATAGAGCACCCGCTCCTTCGCCACGCCCGTAAGCGCAAGTATCTCCCCCACCACCGCGGGGTCGGGCTTGAGCGGCACGCCCTCGCGCTGGCCGAAGACCGCGGCGAATTCGACACCGGGGAAAAACAACCGGATCAGTTTTTCCGTTCCGGCCTGGAACTTGTTGGATGCCACGGCGATACGAACACCTCGCCGCGCGATCTCCGCAACCAGCTCCGGAATTCCTTCGTAGGGTTTCGTATAAACGTCGATATGCTCGGTATAATATTTCACGAAATCCGCGCGCACGGCCGCGACCGTATAAGGCGTGCGGAGCTCTTCGGGCAACGCCCGCTCCACGAGCCGCATGATGCCGTTGCCCACGAAATGGCAGTATTCGTCATAGGTATGCTGCGGCAGGCCGCGCATGGCCAGCACGGCATTGCATGCGACAGCCAGGTCGCCGATCGTATTGAGCAGCGTGCCGTCGAGGTCGAATATCACAAGTCCGGTATCCATCTTATGTCCCATAATTTAATGCGGATGCGCCGCAGTGCCTGCGGCTCTTTTAATCTTCCACCCGATAGCCGCCACCATCAGCGACATCAGGGGACTGACAATATTGAAAATACAGTAAGGCATGTAGACGAATGTGGAAACACCCAGCACGGTGGCCTGCGTCATGCCGCACGAGTTCCACGGCACCAGCACGGAGCAGACCGTGGCCGAATCCTCGACCGAGCGGCTCAACAGCCGCGGTTCGAGTCCCCGCTCCGCATAAAGTTCCCGGAAAAGGCGCCCCGAAAGGATGATCGAGATATACTGGTCGGCGGTGCAGAGGTTGAAGAAGATGCCCGCGCCGACGGTCGAAGCCACGGCCGAGAAGGCACGGCGCACGAAACGCAGGAAAACCGACGTCAGCGACCCCAGCATCCCGCTGCCGGTCATCACGCCGCCAAAGCACATGGCGCAGATGATGAGCCATACGGTATTGAGCATGCCTGCCATGCCGCGCGTCGCAACCAGCTCGTCCAGCTGCGGGCTTCCGGTAGGGATCGCCGTCGGGCCGAAGCAGCTCATCAGCACACCCTTGAACCCCGACATGAAATCCAGCCCTCCGACTCCGGCCACCTTCGCCACCAGTTCGGGCTGCGCCAGCAGCATGGCTATGCAGGCGAAAACCGCGGCGCAGAAGAGCGTCACGATGGCCGGGAGTTTGCGCACGATCAGCACGCCCGTCGCCACGGGCACCGCCAGCAACCAGGGCGTGATGCGGAACGTCCCGCGCAACGACTCGGCATACATCCCGGCATGCGTGCCGCCCGTATGGTCGAGCGTCAGCCCCGCGATGACGAAAACCGCCAGCGCGATGACGAACGAAGGGATGGTCGTATACAACATGTAACGGATGTGCGTGAAAATCGGCACCCCGACGGTCGAAGAGGCAAGCACCGTGGTATCGGACAGGAACGAGAGCTTGTCGCCGAAATAAGCGCCGGAGATGATCGCCCCCGCGATCCACCCCTCGGGGAAACCCATGGCCTGCCCGATGCCCATCAGCGCCACGCCGATCGTGGCGATCGTCGTCCACGAACTGCCGGTCATCAGCGACACGCCCGCGCAGATGACGCACGAGGCAACCAGGAAGAACGAGGGGTGCAGGATCTTCAGCCCGTAATAGATCATCGTCGGCACCACGCCGCTCACCATCCACGACCCGGCTATGGCGCCGATCAGCAGCAGGATGATGATTGCCGAAGCCGAAGCCCGGATGTTGTCGATGATCGCCTCTTCCAAGACCGCCCACTTGCAGCGGTAAATGCCGATGGCCAGCATGACGCAGACCGACGTGGCCGACAACAGTGCGATCTGGCTGCCGCCGTTGATCGCGTCCCCGCCGAAACAGCGGATGACCACGTAAAGCAGCAGCGTCAGCACCGCCAGCGGCAACACCGACACCCACGGCGAAGGCTGTTTGGCCGCATATTCTTTCATTTCCGGATTCCCATTAACCATACGGACGGCAAAAATACGAAAAACTTACCACATATCCGCACGCCCGGCACCGGGGGTAACCATTTCCGACCGGAAGATATGCGCGTGCAACTTTTCCGGGCGCATTGTTTTTTATTTCCGAAATTTTATCTATTTTTGGTAAAAGATAGCGACGGATATGGCGGCACAAACAATCAAAAAGATCTTCCGGTTCTACCTCGACGGGTTCCGGAGCATGACCGTAGGCAAAACCCTGTGGGCCATCATCCTGGTCAAGCTGTTCATCCTGTTCGCAATCCTCAAGGTATTCTTTTTTCCCGATTTCCTGGCCGGGCAGAGCCCCGAAGAGCGCAGCCGTTCGGTCATGAAAGAACTAACCCCCGACAAATAACTTACGCTTATGCTATCGGATTATCTACAAACAGTCGACTGGTCGCGTGCGCAATTCGCCATGACGGCCATTTACCACTGGCTTTTCGTCCCGCTCACGCTGGGGCTGGGGTTCATCATCGCCATCATGGAGACCCTTTACGTCCGCACGGGTGATGAGTTCTGGAAGCGCACGACCAAATTCTGGATGCGCCTGTTCGGCATCAACTTCGCCATCGGCGTGGCAACGGGCATCATCCTCGAATTCGAGTTCGGCACCAACTGGTCGAACTACTCGCATTTCGTGGGCGACATCTTCGGTGCCCCGCTGGCCGTCGAGGGCATCATGGCCTTCTTCATGGAGAGCACCTTCATCGCCATCATGTTCTTCGGCTGGAACAAGGTCTCGAAAGGCTTCCACCTCACGGCGACATGGCTCACGGCCATCGGCGCAAACCTCTCGGCACTGTGGATCCTGGTCGCCAACGCCTGGATGCAGCACCCCGTGGGATGTACGTTCAACCTCGAAACCGTACGCAACGAAATGACCTCGTTCTGGGAGGTACTCTTCTCGCCCGTGGCGATGAACAAGTTCTTCCACACCATCACCTCGTCGTTCGTGCTGGCGGCACTGTTCGTCGTGGGCGTCAGCGCCTGGTACCTGCTCCGGCACCGCGAACAGAAGATGGCCCGCAAGAGCATCGCCATCGCCTCGGCCTTCGGCTTCGTATTCGCGCTCGTCACGGCGATGACGGGCGATAAGTCGGGCGCCGTCATCGCCCGCGTGCAGCCGATGAAACTCGCGGCCATGGAGGCGCTCTACGACGGACAGCAGGGTGCACCCCTGACGGCCATCGGCATCGTGAGGCCGGAGGCGGAACGCACCTCGAACGAGGACGCATTCTATTTCAAGATCGACATCCCGAAGCTGCTCTCGATCATGAGTTTCCGCGACGCCGACGCCTATGTGGCGGGCATCAACGACCTGGTGAACGGCAACGAGAAATACGGCGTGATGTCGGCCGCGGAGAAGATGGAGCGGGGCCGCGTCGCCGTGGGTGAACTGGCCCGTTACCGGGCGGCACTCGAGGCCGGCGACCAGGCGGTGATCGACCAAATCACCGCCAAGTTCGACCCCTCGAAGCCCGAAGGCGAGGAGTTCCTGCGTGAATATTTCGCCTATTTCGGGTACGGCTACCTCGACACCCCGCAGCAGATCGTCCCCAACGTACCGCTGCTCTTCTACTCGTTCCGTGTGATGGTCGGTGCCGGGTGCTTCTTCATCCTGCTGCTGGGCGTCATCTGGTGGCTCAACCGCAAGGATAAACTGGCGGACAAGCGCTGGCTGCTGCGGGTCGCCGTATGGTCGATCCCGCTGGCCTACCTCGCTTCGCAGGCCGGCTGGGTGCTGGCCGAGGTCGGACGCCAGCCGTGGGCCATCCAGGATCTGATGCCCGTGGGCATCGCGGCCTCGAAGATCGGCCCCGGGTCGGTATCGGCCACCTTCTTCATCTTCCTCGCGCTCTTCACGGCGTTGCTGATCGCCGAGCTGAGCATCATGTTCCGCCAGATCAAAATCGGGCCCGAAAACGAAAAACAGTAAACGACTATGGATACCCTAACACTCTTGCAACACTATTGGTGGCTGATTATCTCCCTGCTGGGGGCACTGCTCGTATTCCTGCTCTTCGTACAGGGTGGGCAGGGGCTGCTCTACGACATCGGCAAGACCGAAGAGGAACGTAACATGCTGGTCAACTCGCTGGGCCGCAAATGGGAATTCACCTTCACGACGCTCGTAACCTTCGGCGGCGCATTCTTCGCCTCGTTCCCGCTGTTCTACTCCACGTCGTTCGGCGGTGCGTTCTATGTATGGATGGCGATCCTGCTGGTTTTCGTCATCCAGGCCGTGGCCTACGAATACCGCCGCAAACCGGGCAACGTCTTCGGCGAAAAGACATTCAACGTATTCCTGATGATCAACGGCATCGCCGGCCCGCTGCTGCTGGGCACGGCCGTCGGAACACTTTTCACGGGCGCGAACTTTACGGTCGACCGCCTCAACCTGGCCAACGGCGCCGGAAGCGGCAGCGCAACGGTGATCTCGCAGTGGACAACCCCGTGGCACGGGTTAGAAGCACTTACGGATGTCTCGAACGTCTTTTTGGGCATTGCCGTGACATTCCTCGCCGCAACGCTGGCCTGCCAGTATTTCATGAATAACATCGATGACAAGACCATCCTCGAACGTACCCGCCGGCGGATGATCCCCGCAGCCGTCTGTTTCGTGTTCTTCTTCGTAGCATGGCTCTGCATGCTGCTCTTCGCCGACGGCCGGGCGATCGATGCCGCAGGCCGGATCTCCATCGAGCCGTACAAGTACCTGCATAACTTCATCGAGATGCCTTACCTCGCCGTGGTGCTGCTCCTCGGCGTGGTGGCGGTACTGTGGAGCATTGGACTGGGCTGGCGCGGCCGGCGCAACGCCATCTGGTTCGGCGGTGCGGGTACGGTACTGACGGTACTGGCGCTGCTGCTCTGCGCCGGATGGAACGACACGGCCTATTACCCGTCGCTGGCCGACATGCAGTCGTCGCTGACGATTTACAACTCCTCGTCGAGCCTCTTCACGCTCAAGGTGATGTCGATCGTCTCGCTACTGATCCCCTTCGTCGCAGCCTACATCTGGTACGCATGGCGGGCGATGAACCGCAAGCCGATCACCCGCGAAGAGATCCGCGGGGACGACCACCAATACTAATACCGACTGCCTCCGACCGTATGAAATATAGTATAATATTACTCCCGCTTGTATTCTGCAGTTGCGGTTCCCGTCCGGGAAAAGCAACTGCAGAACTGCAGGCCACGCCCTCGGCAGCCCAAAGTCCGCAACCGGCAGACCTGCCCCGTCTCGGTAGAAGATACGGTTCGCCGCCAGCTCGGCGGCAAACTGTTCTTCTCCGAATTTTCCAACTTCAACCCGGCCGACTCGATAACCGTTATCGAAACTCATTACCGCAAGGCGGAAGGAAAGGAACTCTACCGCGAATACCGGTTTATCACCCACAACCGGAACAGTCCCGCCCACAGGTTCTTCGAGAGCCGTTACCTCGATTCTGTCTACATGTCTTATTTAAACGACCCAAGCTATCGCGATTTTTATGACCAGATGCTGCCCGACTCTGTAAAATCTGAATACATCGCCCCGGAAATCCGGAATTTCAACGGCTATTAGGTCAATCTGAAGGAATACAAGGGTGATTATTACCTCGATGACGACTGGTCATGGCCCATTTCGTTCCACATTGCTGACAGCGTCAAAACAGATCTCTATATGGACGGGCCCTATCCCCGGAAAATCAGGACGGCAACAATGCTTCCCCAGGGCGGCATATTGCTCCGCTACCACAGGCCGATTCGCTGCACTCCTACAAGTACGACTCGCTGCATATCGAGGCCGTCGACATCCAAAGAGGCGTCTACCGGCTTTCGGGCGAAAGCGACTATTTCGCGGCTCCGGCGCAAGCCGTACACAAATTCGAGATCATCCAGTACGCCAACAGCACGGGAGATATATTTTAAACCGGCACGAACAATGATTTCCCACATATTGATAAAAGGGAAAGCTTTTTCAGGCTTTCCCTTTTATTCAAGCATCTCCGCCAGCTATTCCGCGTTCTCGCCGAACGGGTACTGGTTCTGGTGCACGTCCTCGAAACGCATCCCCTTTTCGTAGGTCTTCATGGCGCGGCGGCTCATACCCATCGACGCGAAACCGCCGTCATGGTAGAGGTTCTGCATCGTCACTTTGCGCGTAAGATCCGAGAAAAGCGTCAGCACATAGTCCGCGCAGTCGGTAGCCGAGGCATTGCCCAGCGGCGACATGTTCTCGGCGAAATTCATCAGGTCGCCCATCCCCAGCACGCCACTTCCGGCCGTGGTCGGCGTCGGCGACTGCGACACGGTGTTGATGCGCACGTGCTTCTCACGGCCGTAGATATACCCGAAACTGCGGGCGATCGACTCCAGCAACGCCTTGGCATCGGCCATGTCGTTATAACCGTAGAGCGTACGCTGTGCCGCGATATACGAGAGCGCCACGATCGACCCCCAGTCGTTGATGGCGTCCTTCTTGCGGGCCACCTGGATCGCCTTGTGGAACGAGATCGCCGAAATGTCGAGCGTCTTGGAGAGGTAATCGTAATCCAGGTCGTCGTATGTGCGCCCCTTGCGGACGTTGGGCGACATGCCGATCGAGTGGAGCATGAAGTCGAACTTGCCCCCGAAATGTTCCATCGTCTTGTCGATTAGGTTTTCCAGGTCTTCGACGCTCGTAGCGTCGGCCGGGACGACGATCGTATTGCATTTTTCAGCCAGCCGGCCGATTGTACCCATGCGAATAGATACGGCAGTATTCGTAAGGACGATTTCGGCCCCTTCTTCAACGGCGCGTTCCGCCACTTTCCATGCGATCGACTGCTCGTTGAGTGCTCCGAAAATAAGGCCCTTCTTGCCTTTCAATAAATTGTATGCCATCCTATTTAGATTAAAAATTCGGGCAAATATAACAAAAATATTTGAAACGGGCGAACCGCCGTCCCTGCAAACCGCGGCAAACGGCATGTCCCCGAACCAAAACACGGGTTGTAAATCACGGTTTTTTCACGTTTTACACATTTTTCGGCTTTTTATCGTACCTTTGTGCCGAATAAAACATGCACATGACCATTACAGACGATTTCAGCGCCCTGGGGCTTTCCGAGCAGATGCTCGCCGCAGTCCGCGCCAAGGGATTCGAGACGCCCACCGCAATCCAGAAGCTCACCATCCCCCACCTGCTCACAAAACCCAACGACATCATCGCGCAATCGCAGACCGGCACGGGCAAAACCGCGGCCTACGGACTGCCGATACTCCAGACCCTCGAACCCGCCCGCGGGCCGATACAGGCCATCATCCTCGTACCGACACGCGAACTCGCACTCCAGGCGGCCGAAGAACTGCTCTCCTACAACCGCGAAAAACGGCTCTCGATCACGGCCATCTACGGCGGTGCGGCGATGAGCGAACAGCTGCGGCGCCTTGCCAAAGGCATCGACATCGTCGTCGGGACACCAGGGCGCGTGCTCGACCACATCCGCCGCGGCACGATGAAACTGGAAAACGTCCGTTACCTCGTGCTCGACGAAGCCGACGAGATGCTCAACATGGGCTTCGTGGAGGACGTCGAAGAGATCATGAGCCACACCAGCGACGAGCGGCGCGTGCTGCTCTTCTCGGCGACGATGCCCGAGCGCATCATCCGGCTTTCGAAAACCTACATGCGCGACACGGAGATCGTGCGCGTGGAACACAAGCAGATCACGGCCGACCTCACGGAACAAATCTATTTCGAGGTACGCGAGGCCGACAAGTTCGACGCCCTGACCCGCATCATCGACGTCGAACCCGAATTCTACGGCATCATCTTCGCCCGCACCAAGATCGGCGCCGACGAAACCGCCTCGCGCCTGACGGCGCGCGGCTACGCAGCCGAGGTGCTGCACGGCGACGTGTCGCAGGCACAGCGCGAGAAGATACTCCGCAAGTTCCGCGACCGCACGATCAATATCCTGGTGGCTACCGACGTGGCCGCCCGGGGCATCGACGTGGGCAACCTGACCCACGTTATCAACTACTCGCTGCCGCAGGACTCGGAGAGCTACGTGCACCGCATCGGCCGCACGGGCCGCGCCGGCAAGCAGGGAACGGCCATCACGTTCGTCTCGCCCTCGGAGTTCCGCGGCCTGAATAACCTGATGCGCGACATCAAGGTCGAGATCAAACGCGAAACCCTCCCCTCGCCGCAGGACATCGTAGAGATGAAACGGCTGAAGATCAAGGAGGAGATGCAGGAGATCGTCGAAAACGAAAGCTACGACGGTTACAAGGAATTCGCCGAAGAGCTGCTCGCCGAACATACCCCCGACGTAGCTCTTGGTGCGCTGCTGCGCCTGGCGTTCCGCAGCGAACTCGACCAGAACAACTACCCCGAAATACGCTCCTTCTCGGTCGACCGCAAGGGTACGGCGCGGCTGTTCCTGGCCGTGGGCAAACGCGACGGCTACACGGCACGCAAGCTGGTCGACATGCTCAAATTCAAGTGCGGCCTGCGCGACAAATATATCAACGACGTCCAAATTTCGGACAACTTCTCGTTCGTGAGCGTCCCGTTCCGCGATGCCGAGAAGGTCGTCCGCAAACTCAACCGGCTGAACCGCGGCCGCCGGCCGATGGCCGAGATCGCCCGCGACGGGGAAAACGGGGCGCAGGAAGCCCCGGTTCGCAAGCCCCGCCGCACAAAAACCGAGGATTACCAGGCCGCCGGGCAGACATACGCCCCGGCACCGAAAAAGCCGACGCGGAACGTGAAGCCGGCAACGCCCGTCCCGGCAACCCCGACGGCGTACGCCCCGGCGCCCGCCCACGACGAAACGGTACACGCAGAACCCTCACACGACCAAACGGCATATGACCCAACGTCATCGCCGCGCCGGAAGCTGAAAACCAAGCCCCAACCCCACCCAGACATCCCCGATTTCAGCAAGATGTCGAACGAAGGTTTCGACTGGTCGGCATTTATGAAATTCGACGAAGGCACGGCATGGGGACGCGACGAGAATGGCAAAGGCAAGGGCAAAGCGACCAAAAGCGTACGCAAGACCCCGAAAAAGACAGTCACAGCCGCCCAGCGGGTTGCCGCCAAAAGCAAGAAACGGAAATAGTAAACAATAGAATTGAAATAATCGCAATAAAAAAGACCCGGTTTTGGGTCTTTTTTTATTCTCAATCATTTTTAAACCAAATAATGCCTATCCCACCGTACTTACTGTTTTTACCTTTGTAGGTTGGTTTTCTTGTATACTTTTCTGATCAATTGCTTTTTTAGCAACCTTAATATCGAAGAGCTTTGTATTATATCCAATAAAGATCCTATCTTGAATAAGATCACATTGATCTTTTGATAAATTAGTTTTTTTCAGAAATTCGTTCCTGATACGGTTTTCTCGCCTGATTCTCAAATTTTCTCGATTGGCCGGAAAATCACTATCACGTGAAAAAATCAACAATCGACAATATGTATTATTTATCATATACTGCCCGATTGTCCTCCACCAACATCTATCGGTATCCCCAAGGGAAAGACCAAATAAACAAATCCATGTTGCATCCTCTATGGACGCTTGACAGTCCCTGTCTATTAAATGCCTTAATTCTTTATTGAATTCGGGTTTTACAAGCGATGTTACAATATCCTGATCCGACTTTAATGTCTCATTGTTTATTTGAGATACATCATTAACCCCAAGTGCCATTCGTTCAGAAATATATCCATGTATATGCGATATTCTTGGGATTGAAAATTTTTTTCCATCTAATACACATTCAATATTACGATACGTATTTATCTTACCTAAAAACTTCTCTAAAGATTCTGTGTAATTAAAAGAAATTATTGAAACATTTGTATAGGATGAATCTCTCAATTTTGACAGTTTCGCATAATCCGCTCTTGGTAAATACCTTTCTGGATACATTAAACTTTTAAAAAGTTTCTGCCGTTCGCTTTCAGGATAATCGTATTTTTGTTCCTCTTGACGCAAATACTCAGATAACGAATCCTTAATATCATCGTAGATAACATCGAATTCATCTACTGTTTTTAGGCACTCGATATATTGGCCTAATTTGGTTTCTAAATCAGCCCAAGTTTCTATATCATTCTGTATTTTTCCTTTTAAAGATTCGATTAAATCGCATTTTGAAGGTAAATTCACATAATATTTATAAAAATCTTTATATCTCGTTGCCATCCCAATATTGATGTCAAAACCGTTTCCAATTAGAAAAGTGATAGTCATATCAAACTTGATAGTATTCGACTTAGTTATTTTCGTTATAACAAAAATACAAAGTTTTTCTTATGTTATACCATAACATAAAATATTTCCTATCTTTGCCCCTGCGAACATAATTTATATACAAACCTTGTAAACTGGTTTCTGGACGGAACCTCATGCTAAAAGTATGTGCAGAGCCGTTGGGGCTAATTACCCGCGAATGGCACCGTCCTGAACCCACAAGGTGATAGATTGTGTTCGCAGCTGCACACATTTTTATTTATGCGAACACAGTCTATCGTCAGCGTCCCGACGCAGACCAGCCGCAAGGCCAGCCGCAGGCGGTTTCCGCCCTGCAACCTCCCGATCCGGTTCCATTTCCATCCACCCGATTAGCAAACAACTGCTAACCAAACCTTTATTCTCTTTGTTGTGCTCCGTTGCACGATAAGGACAGCCTTTTTTATGCACGTCGTATCCGCTGCCACAGGCAGCGGCAGGCCGAAGCCTCCCCCTGCGGAGGTCTGCAAACACGCTGCGCATGTTTTCAAACCCCGCAGGCTTCGTCTGCAATCTTAAAATCAAACAAAAATGGAAACGAATCAAAACCCCGCGCAGGAACAGCCTGTGCAACCCATAGTCCCCCAAACCACGCAGGCCGCGCAACAGCCGGACATCGAACAGGTTATCGCTCCTGCCATGGAACCGGCACAGCCCGCCGCACAATCTGCCGCACAACCCGCCCCGGCACCACAACCGCAACCGCAACCCGGACGACCCGACGAACTGCTCTACGACCCCGATGAAACGGCGCAGATGCTCCGCCACCTGACGGACGGTTATTTCGACCCGGAATACGTCCTGCTTTTCGGAAAGCTGGCCGGCGGCACGCCCCACAGCGATGCCGTGGCCTACGACCTGCTGATGGTCGTGCGCGAAACGCCCGAATACGACTGGATTCGGGCAAAACGCATCCTGCGGTACAGGATGCCGTACCGCTACCGGAAGGTCACCTACATCAATCCCTATATCCTGCCTTTGAACTATGTCGAATCGCATCGGACGCCGTTCCTCTACTTTGCCCATGCCGAGGGTGAACTATTGCATTGCAGCGACCACTATCGGTTTCGCCGCCCGAAGCACCCGATTGACTTTGCCAAAGCCTATGCCGACGCCAAATTCCATTTCGACACGTTCCGCACGCTCGGCAACGACCTGCTCGAACAGGCGCAGAATGCGTTTGCCGGGGGCCGCAACGTGCGGCTGGCGGCACAGTTCTCGGCGCAGGCGATCGTCTATTTCTACCACACGCTCTACTATGTCTATCACGGTATGGAATTCGACATCCATGATCCGGTCGTGATGCACGACCGGATGCGGACGCTTTCGACAAAGCTGATGCTGGTATTCGACGACAACCATATCGAAAACATTTTCACGCTGCCATGGCTGAAACAAATTTTGATGAAAACGCCGTATAGCGCCGAATTCTACATGGCTCCGCAGGAATTGGAAATGCACATGGGGCGTGTTCAAAAGGCTGCCGAAATAATCGAAAACTACTGCGGCCTGCGGCTGGAACTCTATAAAGAACTGGGCACGCAATAGGCCACCCCGACACCTGAATAAGACAAGAGGGGCTGATAGCCCCTCTTGCTGTCGATTCTTCATACATTCGGCGGAAAGAGAGGGATTCGAACCCCCGGAGCCTTGCAGCTCAACGGTTTTCAAGACCGCCGCAATCGACCACTCTGCCATCTTTCCGGGGACAAAAGTAGCACGGTTTTTCCATTCTGCCAAATCTTCACCCCGATTATTTTCCGCCCGGGCGGAGCCGGACTTCAAATTAAGGACATTATTTTTGACTTTTAGGAAAATTCCATATCTTTGTCAACAAGTTAGGTAAGGTCGCAACTTTTCACACATTATAGAACATGAACAAATCGCAGCTGGTCGAGGCGGTAGCCCTCGACGCTAACATCTCGAAAGTCGACGCGCGCAAAGCGGTCGATGCCATCATCCGGGTGACCGTACACAGTCTCCGGCAGGGTGAGCGCCTTACCCTCACCGGGCTCGGGACATTCAGCGTGCAGCAGAAATCCGCACGTATGGGCCGCAATCCGCGCACGGGCGCCCCGGTGAAAATCCCCCCGCGCAAGGCCATCAAGTTCCGCCCCACGGCAGAGGTCGAGTAATTTCCACTGCGTTTTTTAACTTTTTTCACACATGCCAGAAATCTCACAACGCGCCGAGCTGATGCCGGCTTCACCCATACGCAAGCTCGTCCCGCTGGCCGAAGCCGCCCGGGCACGCGGCACCAAGATCTACCACCTGAACATCGGCCAGCCCGACCTGCCGTCGCCGCAGACCGGGCTCGACGCCCTGAAAAAGATCGACCGTACGGTGCTCGAATACAGCCCCAGCGACGGGTACCGCTCGCTGCGCGAGAAACTGGTAGGTTACTACGAACAGTTCCAGATCAAGCTCTCGCCCGACGACATCATCGTCACGACGGGCGGTTCCGAGGCCGTGTTGTTCGCCTTCATGTCGTGCCTCAACCCCGGCGACGAGATCATCGTCCCCGAGCCGGCCTACGCCAATTACATGGCCTTCGCCATCTCCGCAGGGGCCGTGATACGCCCCGTGGTATCGTCGATCGAGCAGGGATTCGCACTGCCCGACGTCGCGGAATTCGAAAAGCTCATCAACGACCGCACGCGCGGTATCCTGATCTGCAATCCCAACAACCCCACGGGGTACCTTTACACACGCAAGGAGATGAACCGCATCCGCGACCTGGTCAAAAAATACGACCTGTTCCTCTTCTCCGACGAGGTCTACCGCGAATTCATCTACACCGGGTCGCCCTACATATCGGCCTGCCATCTCGAAGGCATCGAGCAAAACGTGGTGCTGATCGACTCGGTGTCGAAACGCTACTCGGAATGCGGAATCCGTATCGGGGCGCTCATCACCAAGAACCGGACGCTGCGTAACGCCGTGATGAAATTCTGCCAGGCGCGCCTCTCGCCCCCGCTGATCGGACAGATCGTCGCCGAGGCTTCGATCGACGCGCCGCGATCGTACAGCACCGAAGTCTACGAGGAGTATATCGAACGACGCAAATGCCTGATCGACGGGCTGAACCGCCTACCGGGCGTATACTCGCCGATCCCGATGGGTGCCTTCTATACCGTGGCACGGCTGCCGGTAGAGGACAGCGACGATTTCTGCGCATGGTGTCTCTCCGACTTCGACTACGAAGGCGAAACCGTAATGCTCGCCCCCGCATCGGGCTTCTACTCCGATCCGGCGTGCGGCCGCAACGAAGTCCGCATCGCCTACGTACTCAAGAAGGAAGACCTCGAACGGGCGTTGGTCGTACTGGGCAAGGCGCTCGAGGCATATAACAACCGGAAATAGCCCGACCGGCAATCTCGGACACGCAGTGCGGCACGGATAATGCCGCACTTTTTTTTGGAAGCCGGAGAGTCCGGCCCCACCCGGCGTTTCGGCCAATCCTATACCATATAGGTCAATTTTCAGGAATTTTAGACCAAAAAATTTGGGCAGCAGAGATAGTTTTCCTACTTTTGCCCTCGATTTTTACACGCCGCAACAGGCGTATAGTACAAACCAAACCAATACGTTATGAAAAAACTTTTCCTTCTTCTGGCCACCGCTGCCGTCACTTCGGGAGCATACGCCGAAGGATATCAAGTGAACAACCTCTCTTCGAAGCAGAACGGTATGGGACACGTGGGTACGGCCATGAAGCTTAACTCCGAGTCGATCTGGTTCAACCCCGCCGCCGCCTCGTTTCAGGACACCCGATTCGACATCTCGGTCGGCATCACCGGCATCGCTTCGAAGGCCACCTATACATCGCTCCCCGACTATACGGGCAAGACCAAGCCGCAGCACTACACCTCGGACAACAGCATAGCGACCCCGCTCTACGCCTATTTCAACTACAAACCCCTCGACTGGATGTCGGTCGGCCTGGCTTTCAATACGCCGTTCGGCTCCTCGATGGACTGGGGCAACAACTGGCCGGGGGCGCAACTCGTCCAGTCGATCAACCTCAAGGCCTACAATATCCAGCCTACCGTCTCGTTCAAACTCTGCGAGCACCTCTCCATCGGCGGCGGTCTGATGATGACCTGGGGCAAGTTCGACCTTTCGCGCTCGCTGCTGCCCATCGGTGCCGACAATCCGCAGAACAAAGCGCTCATGGGTGCGTTGCAAATGCTCAACCCGCAAATGCCCGACCTCTTCGAAATGGCCGGGGACAAAAACCTGATATCGCTGGGGCTCGAAGGCAAAGCCAAAATGGCCGTCGGAGTAAACCTCGGTGTGATGTGGGACATCAACGAACAGTGGTCACTGGGCTTTACCTACCGTTCGAAACTCAAAATGAAGGTGGATTCGGGTTCGATCGACCTGCGTATGATCGACAATACCCAAATCGCCCAGGTCATCGGACAGCTCCTGCCCCAGCTGGGTCTCGACCCCGCCAAGCTCACGTCGGCCGTCGTGAAGACCGAGCTGCCCCTGCCGGCATCGCTGACGTGGGGTGTCAGCTTCCGTCCCGTCCCGAAGTGGGAGTTCGCCGTCGACCTGCAATATGTGCTCTGGAGTGCCTACGACAAACTCGACGTCAAGATTCTCGAACCCGGCAGCAACACCCCCGTACTGAACATCCCGGTCAGCGATAAAAAATACTCCAACACGCTGGCGTTCCGTTTCGGCGGCCAGTACCACGCACTCGACTGGCTGACCGCCCGTATGGGTATGTACGTGGATGAAAGCCCCGTGCGCAGCGACTATCTCAATCCCGAGACGCCCTCGATGACCAAGCTCGCCTATACGGCCGGCGTCACCTTCCGCCCGATCAAATGGATGAATATCGACATCGCATACGGCTATGTCAATTCGGCCGATCCCGAACGTACGGGCTCCTATCCCTACACCAATTCGGTACTGGGCATCGTGAACGAAAAACTGGCGGCAGCAGGCGTTCCCGAAAGCCAGCTCACCAATCCGGTCACCGATTTTTCGGGTAATTACACCGCCCGGGCCCACACATTTTCGATCGGCGTAGGGTTCAGTTTCTAAAACCGGGAAAAATTATTATATTTGCGGTGCGCTTTGCAGAAAAGTGCGCCGCAATTTTTATCCGGCCTCATAGTTCAAGGGATAGAACGAGGGTTTCCTAAACCCTAAATTCGCGTTCGAGTCGCGGTGAGGCTACGAAAAGGGAAAGGTTCCGGCCTTTTCCTTTTTTCGTTCCGCCCGGGCGGGAGCGGTTTAAATCTCCTGCCGGAAAAGGGAACATCCGACAATTTACATTATCTTTGCCGCACATATAAAGCCAGTTTATGGAGTCACTCAAAGAATTATATAAGATCGGCAACGGCCCGTCGAGCAGCCACACGATGGGGCCAAAAAAGGCTGCCGAACGTTTTGCCGAACGTAGTCGCGACGTCGATTCATACCGTGTGACACTCTACGGATCGCTTGCCGCCACGGGCAAGGGACACCTCACCGACGTGGCGATCCTTTCGGTGCTGGAGCCCATCGCCCCGACCCAGATCGTCTGGGAGCCGAAGGTCGTGCTGCCCTTCCATCCCAACGGCATGTTGTTCGAGGGGCTGAAAGCCGGCAAGGTTGTCGACAGTTGGACGATATACAGCATCGGCGGGGGTGCCCTGGCGAACGAGAGTTCGCGCCTGGAGATACCCGCCAGCATCTATCCGCTGACGACGATCTCGGAGATCAAGGACTGGTGCTACCGCGAAGGAAAAACCTATTGGGAATATGTCAACGACTGCGAAGGCCCCGAAATATGGGATTACCTCGACCGGATATGGACGGTGATGTGCGAAACGATCCAGCGCGGCCTGAACAACGACGGCGTACTGCCGGGAGGGCTCAAGGTCGCCCGCAAGGCGAGCACCTACTGGGTCAAGTCGAAGAGCTACACCGACTCGCTGAAATCCCGCGCCCAAATCTACGCCTACGCCCTGGCGACCTCCGAAGAGAATGCATCCGGCGGCATCGTCGTAACCGCCCCCACATGCGGGTCGTGCGGCGTGGTTCCGGCAGTGCTCTACCACCTGGCCAATTCGCGCGATTTCCTGCGCATCCGGATCCTGCGCGCCCTGGCTACGGCGGGACTGTTCGGCAACGTGGCCAAAACCAACGCTTCGATCTCCGGCGCCGAGGTCGGCTGCCAGGGCGAGGTCGGCGTGGCATGTGCCATGGCCGCCGCCGCGGCATGCCAGCTTTTCGGCGGCACCCCTTCGCAGATCGAATACGCCGCGGAGATGGGGCTCGAACACCACCTGGGGCTCACCTGCGACCCCGTATGCGGATTGGTGCAGGTGCCCTGCATCGAACGCAATGCGATTGCGGCAGCCCGGGCTTTCGATGCCAACGCCTACGCCACGCTCTCCGACGGCTCGCACATGGTGAGCTTCGACCGGGTCGTGGAGGTGATGAACGAAACCGGGCATAACCTCCCGAGCCTCTACCGGGAAACCTCCGAAGGGGGTCTCGCCAGGCGCTATAACGGCAAGAAATAATCCGGACAGGATTCTTACGGCGGGGAACCGTGTTTTTTTGTGCTCCGGGATTTTTCGCAATTCGGAACAGGGAATCTTCCAAAACTCAGACCGATAAGCATCCGGATAGCGAATGACCTCCGACCGCTCGTGTTCATGCCCTTTGAACGGCTGCACGGCTGTCTTTCGCACAGTCGCCCTGCGCTCCGTCCAGTCGCCGCGTGCGCCGGAATCCGCATATTCATAGCTTTAGCTCCGCTCCGTAGCACCATCGTAATTGTGAGCTGTCTCCCGGCGTGCCACAAGCCGTCCCCCGGAATCGTAGACACAGGCGGCTTCTACTCCGGGTTCCCGTAGAACCGCATCGGTTCGAGCCAACCGTCCGGCGGCATCGTCTAAAAATTCGGTCGACCGCCCCACCTGCCGCATCACCCTCGTATTCGAGTTCCTGCGCGGCGATCCGGCCTGCGGCACCATAAGTCAGCGATGCCGGCCTCCCTGCCTGTGCATCCCCTCCATACAGAAACACCGTATCCGTCCGATAAAAGTACGGTTGGCAATGCCGCCGGGAGTGCCGCCGGGAGTGCGAACTATTTCGACTCCAGCTAACCATCGGGACAGTCCGGTTGAAGATAATCAGGAATCCGGACAAAATAAAAAGAAGCCGTTCCCTGGGGAACGGCTTCTTTCGAATCGTATATGCAGCCTCGGATTTACTGCGCCTGCTGGAGCGATTCCAGCTCGGCTTTCGAACCGACCACAAGGTTGTCGTAATCGCGCAGGCCCGTACCGCCGGGGATCAGGTGACCGCAGATGACATTTTCCTTGAGGTTTTCCAGCGGATCGACCTTGGCCTGGATCGCAGCCTCGTTGAGCACCTTGGTGGTCTCCTGGAACGAAGCCGCCGAGATGAAGCTCGAGGTCTGCAACGCGGCGCGGGTAATACCCTGCAACACCTGCGTCGAAGTAGCGGGCACAATGTCGCGCACCTGCACGGGTTTCTGGTCACGGCGCTTGAGGCTCGAATTCTCGTCGCGCAGCTTACGCAGCGAAACGATCTGCCCGGGCTGGAGCGACGTCGAATCGCCCGCATCGGTGACGACCACCTTGTCGTAGAGTTCGTCGTTCACATCCATGAACTCCCACTTGTCGACGACCTGGTCTTCGAAGAACCGGGTATCGCCCGGATCCTCGATCTTCACCTTGTTCATCATCTGGCGGACGATGACCTCGAAGTGCTTGTCGTTGATCTTCACACCCTGCATGCGGTATACCTCCTGCACCTCGTTGACGATGTACTCCTGCACCTTCGTCGGGCCGAGGATATTGAGGATGTCGCTCGGGGTGATCGCACCGTCGGACAGCGGGCTGCCGGCCTTCACGTAGTCGTTCTCCTGCACGATGATCTGACGTGACAGGGGCACGAGGTAACGCTTCACGTCACCCTGCTTCGAGGTGATGATAATCTCGCGGTTACCGCGCTTGATCTTGCCGAACGATACCTCGCCGTCGATTTCCGACACGATCGCCGGGTTCGACGGATTACGGGCTTCGAACAGCTCGGTCACACGCGGCAGACCACCGGTGATGTCACCGCCCGACTTGCCGACGGCACGCGGAATCTTGATCAGGATATCGCCGGCCTTGATCCTGGCGTTGTCCTTCACGACGACGTGCGCCGAAACGGGCAGGTTGTATTGCTTGACCTCCTCGCCCTCCTTGTTTACGATCTTGATGACGGGGTTCTTGGTCTTGTCCTTCGACTCGATGACCACCTTCTCCGAAAGGCCGGTCTGTTCGTCACGCTCCTCACGGTAGGTAATACCCTCGACGACGCTGTCGTAAACGGCCTTACCTTCGTATTCGGAGATGATAACGGCATTGTACGGATCCCATTCGCAGATCAGGTCGCCCTTCTTGACCTCGGCACCGTCCGCCATGAAAAGCGTCGCGCCGTAGGGCAGGTTGTGCGTATAGAGTACGATCTCGGTCTTCGGGTCAACGATGCGGAATTCCGACTGGCGCGAAATGACGATGTTGATCGCCTCGCCGGCGGCATTCTTGCCCTTCACGGTACGCAGCTCGTCGATCTCCAGACGGCCTTCGTATTTCGAAACGACATTGGTCTCGACCGCCGAGCCACCGGCCACACCACCGACGTGGAACGTACGGAGGGTAAGCTGCGTACCCGGCTCGCCGATCGACTGCGCCGCGATGACACCCACGACTTCGCCCTTCTGCACCATGCGTGCGGTAGCCAGGTTGCGACCGTAGCACTTCGCGCATACGCCCCGGCGTGCCTCGCAGGTCAGCACCGAGCGGATCTCCACCGATTCGAGCGGCGATTTCTCGATCGCCTCGGCAATCGCCTCGGTGATCTCCTCGCCTGCCTTGCAGATGACCTCGCCCGTCAGCGGATGGATCACGTCGTTCAGGGCGACACGGCCCAGAATACGATCGTAGAGGGTCTGCACGACGTCGTCGTTGCGCTTGATGGCCGTAGCAGTCAAGCCGCGGAGCGTACCACAGTCCTCCTCGTTGATGATCACGTCCTGTGCGACGTCAACCAGACGGCGCGTCAGATAACCGGCGTCGGCCGTCTTCAGTGCGGTATCGGCAAGACCCTTACGGGCACCGTGCGTCGAGATGAAATACTCGAGCACCGAAAGCCCCTCCTTGAAGTTCGAGAGGATCGGGTTCTCGATGACCTGCTGGCCACCCTCGACACCCGACTTCTGCGGCTTGGCCATAAGGCCACGCATACCGCTCAGCTGACGGATCTGCTCCTTCGAACCGCGGGCGCCCGAGTCAAGCATCATGTATACCGGGTTGAAACCGTCGTCGTCCTTGATCAGCGTGTCGATCACTACCTTCGTCAGCTTGGTATTAATGTTCGTCCAAACGTCGATGATCTGGTTGTAACGCTCGTTGTTGGTGATAAGACCCATGTTGTAGTCCTCCATGATGGCGTCCGAACGCTCGTAACCTTCCTGTACGAGTTTCTCCTTGGCGTCGGGGATAATCACGGCGTCGAGGTTGAACGACAGGCCGCCGCGGAATGCCATGCGGTAACCCATGTCCTTGATATCGTCGAGGAACGCTGCCACCTTGTCGGCACCGGCCTTCTTCATCACCACCGCGATGATGTCGCGCAGCGAACGCTTCGTGAGGATCTCGTTGATGTAACCCACCTCCTTGGGTACCACCTGGTTGAAGAGGATTCGGCCGATGGTCGTCTCCTTCAGCTCGCGTACCGGGTTGCCGTCCGCGTCGATGTCGTCCACCATACACTTCACAATGGCGTGCAGGTCGGCCTGGCCTTCGTTGTAGGCGATGATCGCCTCCTCGGGGCCATAGAATGCGCGGCCCTCGCCCTTGACACCCTTGCGGGGTTTGGTGATGTAGTAGAGGCCGAGTACCATGTCCTGCGACGGCACGGTGATGGGTGCGCCGTTGGCGGGGTTAAGGACGTTGTGCGAACCGAGCATCAGCAGCTGTGCCTCCAGGATGGCGGCATTGCCCAGGGGCAGGTGCACGGCCATCTGGTCGCCGTCGAAGTCGGCGTTGAACGCCGTACATGCCAGCGGGTGGAGCTGCATTGCCTTGCCCTCGATCAGCTTGGGCTGGAAGGCCTGGATACCGAGGCGGTGCAGCGTCGGGGCACGGTTCATCAGCACGGGGTGTCCCTTTATGACATTCTCCAGAATACCCCAGATCACGGGGTCTTTCCGGTCGATGATCTTCTTTGCGGATTTCACCGTCTTCACGATTCCGCGCTCGATGAGCTTGCGGATCACGAACGGCTTGTAAAGTTCGGCCGCCATGTCCTTCGGAATACCCATCTCGTGCATCTTCAGCTCGGGGCCGACGACGATGACCGAACGCGCCGAGTAGTCGACACGCTTACCCAGCAGGTTCTGGCGGAAACGTCCCTGCTTACCTTTCAGCGAGTCGGAGAGCGACTTGAGCGGACGGTTCGACTCGTTCTTCACGGCATTGCTCTTGCGCGAGTTGTCGAACAGCGAGTCCACAGCTTCCTGCAACATACGCTTCTCGTTGCGCAGGATCACCTCCGGCGCCTTGATCTCGATCAGGCGTTTCAGACGGTTGTTACGGATGATGACACGACGGTAGAGGTCGTTCAGGTCGGACGTGGCGAAACGTCCGCCGTCCAGCGGCACCAGCGGGCGCAACTCGGGCGGGATCACCGGAATGACGTTCAGCACCATCCATTCGGGCTTGTTCTTGCCCCCCGACGCACGGAACGACTCGATGACGTTCAGGCACTTGAGCGCTTCGCTTTTACGCTGCTGCGACGTTTCGGTCGAAGCCTTGTGGCGCAGTGCATAGGACATCGTGTCGAGGTCGACCTGCTTCAGGAGCGTATAGACCGCCTCGGCGCCCATCTGTGCGACGAACTTGTTGGGGTCGCTGTCGTCGAGCGCCTGGTTGCCCTTGGGCAGGGCGGCCAGCACGTCGAGGTACTCCTTCTCCGAAAGCGTTGCCAGACGTTCGATGCCCTGCTCGGCAGCGGCACCGGCGTTGATCACGACGTAACGCTCGTAGTAGATGATAGCCTCCAGTTTCTTCGACGGGATACCCAGCAGGTAGCCGATTTTCGACGGCAGCGAACGGAAATACCAGATATGAACCACCGGTACGACCAACGAAATGTGGCCCATGCGTTCGCGGCGCACCTTCTTCTCGGTTACCTCCACACCGCAGCGGTCGCAGACGATCCCCTTGTAGCGGATGCGCTTGTACTTGCCGCAATGGCATTCGTAGTCCTTGACAGGGCCGAAGATACGCTCGCAGAACAGACCGTCGCGCTCGGGCTTGTAGGTACGGTAGTTAATGGTTTCGGGCTTGAGCACCTCGCCGCTCGACTGTGCCAGGATCTCCTCGGGGGAGGCCAGGCCTATCGAAATCTGGCTGTAACCATTATTCGTCTTATTGTCTTTGGAAATTGACATATTTGTTCTTCGTTTTTCTTATCCTAAATACACCTTACTCGAGTTTGACCGACAGGGCCAAGCCGCGCAACTCGTGCAGCAGCACGTTCATGGCCTCGGGAATACCCGGTTTGGGCAGGTTCTCGCCCTTGACGATCGCCTCGTAAGCCTTGGCACGTCCCATCACGTCATCGGACTTGATGGTCAGAATCTCCTGCAGGATGTTCGCGGCGCCGAAGCCTTCGAGCGCCCAAACCTCCATCTCACCGAAACGCTGTCCACCGAACTGGGCCTTACCGCCGAGCGGCTGCTGCGTGATGAGCGAGTACGGGCCGATCGAACGGGCGTGCATCTTGTCGTCGATCATATGGCCCAGTTTGAGCATGTAGATCACGCCCACCGTAGCCGGCTGGTCGAACTTCTCACCGGTGCCGCCGTCGTAGAGGTACGTACGGCCGCTGTGCGGGATGCCCGCCTTGGCGGTGTACTCGTTGATCTGGTCGAGCGAGGCACCGTCGAAGATCGGCGTTGCGAACTTCAGGCCCAACTCGCGGCCGGCCCATCCGAGCACGGTCTCGTAGATCTGTCCCAGGTTCATTCGCGAAGGCACACCCAGCGGGTTCAGGCAGATGTCGACGATCGTACCGTCCTCGAGGAACGGCATATCCTCGTCGCGCACGATACGGGCGACGATACCCTTGTTACCGTGGCGGCCGGCCATCTTGTCACCCACCTTCAGCTTACGCTTCTTGGCGATGTAGACCTTGGCCATCTGGATAACGCCGGTCTGCGGGAGCTCGTCACCGTTGGTGATGTTGTACTTCTCGCGCTTGATGACGGCATCGGCCTTCTTCCACTCGATGGTATAATTATTAATGGTAGCCTCGATCAACGCATCGGTATGGGCATCGCCCGTCCACTTGCACGAACCGAGGTTCAGGTAACCCATCACCACGCCCGTCTTCTCGTCGGTCGACTTGCGGGCGATCTCCTCGAGCAGTTTCTGCGAGAACTTCGTGCCTGCGGGATAGAGTTCCACGCCGAAGTAGTCGGTGATACCCGTCGTGGCCTTGCCCTGGAGCAGCGTCCACAGCTTGGCGACCAGGCGCTTCGTCAGCTCCGAAATCTCGGCTGCGAACTTCTCGTCGAGCTTCTCGAGCTGCGCCTTCTCGGCACTCTTGCCCTTCTTGCCCTCTTTGTTCGCACGGCTGTAAAGCTTCGTGTCGATGACCACGCCGTGCAACGATGGCTGCGCCTTGAGCGAAGCGTCCTTCACGTCGCCGGCCTTGTCGCCGAAGATGGCGCGGAGCAGCTTCTCCTCAGGCGAAGGATCGCTCTCGCCCTTGGGGGTGATCTTACCGATCAGGATGTCGCCCGGATGCACGTTGGCACCGATACGGATGATACCGTTCGCATCGAGGTCTTTGGTGGCGTCCTCGCTTACGTTCGGAATATCCGAAGTCAGCTCCTCGACACCACGCTTGGTGTCGCGCACCTCCATGATATACTCGTCGACGTGTACCGACGTAAAGATATCCTCACGCTGGATACGCTCCGAGATCACGATGGCATCCTCGAAGTTGTACCCCTTCCAGGGCATGAACGCCACTTTCAGGTTGCGGCCCAGGGCCAGCTCGCCGTGTTGCGTCGAGTAACCCTCGGTCAGGATCTGCCCCTTCACGACCTTGTCGCCCGTCAGTACGGCGGGCTTGAGCGTGATGGAGGTATTCTGGTTCGTACGGCGGTAACGCGGAAGTTCGTAGGTCGTGACTTCCGGTTCGAACGAGGCCAATACCTCGTCTTCCGTACGCTCGTATTTGATCTGTATCTTGGTAGCATCGGCGAAAACGACCTCGCCGTCGCCCTCGGCCACAATCTGGATGCGGCTGTCGGAGATCATATCCTTCTCGATACCCGTGCCGACGATCGGGGCTTCCGATGTCACCAGGGGCACGGCCTGGCGCATCATGTTCGAGCCCATCAACGCACGGTTGGCGTCGTCGTGCTCGAGGAACGGGATGAGGCTGGCCGCAATCGAAGCGATCTGGTTCGGAGCCACGTCCATCAGGTTCACCTCGTCCGCCGTAACCACGGGGAAATCGGCTCCCTGACGCGCCTTGATACGCTCGGGTTGCAGGAAATTGCCCTCGTCGTCGATCGGCATGTTCGACTGCGCCACAATCTTGCCCTCTTCCTCCTCGGCCGAGTAGTAGTGGATGTGCGAGTTGTCCAGGTCGATCCGGCCGTTCTCCACCGTGCGGTAAGGCGTCTCGATGAATCCCATCGGTGAAATCTTCGCATAAACGCACAGCGACGAGATCAGACCGATGTTGGGGCCTTCCGGCGATTCGATCGGGCAGAGGCGGCCGTAGTGCGTGTAGTGTACGTCTCGCACCTCGAAACCGGCACGGTCGCGCGAAAGGCCGCCGGGGCCGAGGGCCGACAGACGGCGTTTGTGCGTAATTTCGGCCAGCGGGTTGATCTGATCCATGAACTGCGAGAGCTGCGACGTCCCGAAGAACGAGTTGATCACCGACGACAGCGTCTTGGCATTGATCAGATCGACCGGAGTGAACACCTCGTTGTCACGTACGTTCATGCGCTCGCGGATCGTACGCGCCATGCGCACGAAGCCCACCGAGAACTGGTTCGACAACTGTTCGCCCACGGTGCGGACACGGCGGTTCGACAGGTGGTCGATATCGTCGACGTCGGCCTTCGAGTTGATCAGCTGGATCAGGTATTTGATGATGGCGATGATGTCCTCTCGCGTCAGCGTGCGGATAGCGGGGTCGATATCCAGATCCAGCTTCTTGTTGATACGGTAACGGCCCACGTCGCCCAGGTCGTAACGCTTGTCCGAGAAGAACAGCTTCTCGATGACGTCGCGTGCCGTAGCCTCATCGGGCGGCTCCGAAGCGCGCAGCTGCCTGTAAATATATACGACAGCCTCCTTCTCAGAATTGCAGGGGTCTTTCTGCAGGGTATTGTATATGATCGAAAAATCAATGCCCGAGAGGTTCTCCTTATGCAGGAGGATCGTCTTGGCACCGCTTTCGAGGATCTGCTCCACATGCTCTTCCTGGAGAACGGTCTCGCGGTCTACGATCACGTTGTTACGCTCGATGGAAACCACCTCGCCCGTATCCTCGTCCACGAAGTCCTCGACCCAGGTCGAAAGGACGCGTGCGGCGAGTTTGCGGCCAACGGCCTTCTTGAGGTTGGCCTTCGTGACCTTCACTTCGTCTGCCAGGTCGAAAATCTCGAGGATCTGCTGGTCGGCCTCATAACCGATGGCACGCAGCAGCGTAGTGACGGGCAACTTCTTTTTACGGTCGATGTAGGCATACATCACGTTGTTGATGTCCGTAGCGAACTCTATCCACGAACCCTTGAAGGGGATGATACGCGCCGAATAGAGTTTCGTGCCGTTGGTGTGCATGCTCTGGCCGAAGAACACACCCGGCGAACGATGCAACTGGGATACGATGACACGCTCCGCACCATTGATGACGAACGTACCGCGTTCTGTCATATAGGGAATCGTACCGAAGTACACGTCCTGAACGACGACGCCGAAATCTTCGTGCTCGTCGTCCGTGCAGTAAAGCTTGAGCTTCGCCTTCAGAGGGACGCTGTACGTAAGGCCGCGCTCGAGGCACTCCTCGATCGAATAACGCGGCGGGTCGATATAGTAGTCGATGAACTCCAGAACGAAATTGTTCCGGGTATCCGTAATGGGGAAATTCTCCTGAAACACCTTGTACAGCCCCTCGCTCTTGCGGTTTTCGGCCGTGGTGTCCATTTGGAAAAAGTCCCGGAATGATTTAAGCTGTACCTCCAGCAGATCCGGATAGGGCACCCGGTTCTTGACTGTCGAAAAGCTAATTCTTTGTTGTGTTTTTGCTGTGGACATCGTAAAATCCAAATTATGTTGAAGTGTAATTCTGGTGGGTTACGCTCCCCGAGTTGCTGGGCATCCGATTATCCCGCCAATGCCCCCGTTTGCAGGCGCAATTCGCCTCGGGAGCATCCATTTCCAAAGAGTGGACACAGCTCCTGTTCGGCACTTCCAGTCTTTAGACCAAGAAAAGGCATAGAGCTTACACGCCGGTAAGCCCTATACCTGATTCGTCTGAGCAGACTTAAGCAGCAATGCTACTTAAGCTCAACTTCAGCACCAGCCTCCTCGAGCTGAGCCTTGATCGACTCGGCCTCTTCCTTGGAGACACCCTCCTTAACGGCCTTGGGAGCACCGTCGACGAGAGCCTTCGCATCACCCAGCGACAGGCCAGCGATATCCTTAACGACCTTGATAACCTGGAGCTTGGCCTGGCCGGCGGTCTTCAGGATCACGTCGAAAGTCGATTTCTCGGCAACAGCAGCCTCGCCTGCGCCGGCAGCAGGAGCTGCAACGGCAACAGCGGCAGCAGCCGGTTCAATGCCATACTCCTCCTTGAGGATGGTAGCCAATTCGTTTACCTCGGTAACCTTGAGGTTTACCAGTTCTTCAGCAAGTTTCTTTACGTCTGCCATAGTTGTAAGCTTATTAAATTTCGTTTTTAATTCTTGATTGTGATTAGTTGTTTCTCGATTCGAGCGTCTTCACGATGCCCGCGATCTTTTGGCCTGCATTAGCCTGCAATGCAGAAATAACATTCTTCGCCGGGGACTGGAGCAGGGCAATGATATCGCCGATAAGCTCTTCCTTCGACTTGATGTTGCACAGAGCGTCCAACTGATTGTCGCCCACGTAAACGCACCCTTCGGCGAAAGCTGCCTTCAGGACGGGTTTCTCGGACTTCTTGCGGAATTCCTTGATCAGAACCGCAGGAGCCTTTGCTACGTTCGCGAACATAATCGAGGTGGGACCCTCCAATACTTTTACCAGTTCAGCGTCAGCCTTCTCAACCTTCTCGAGCGCCTTGGCCAGCAGTGTGTTCTTCACTACGACCAGTTTGATGTCGCTCTCGTAGCACTTGCGGCGCAGGGCAGCGGTCTGCTCGGCGTTCAGTGCCTCGATATCGGCGATGTAGAAGTGAGGATAAGCCTGGAGCTGCTCGGCGATGGCGTTAATAACGACCAGTTTTTCTTCCTTTGTCATCTCTTCTCTCCTCCTTCTATTTGGTTTCTACTGATTTGGAATCAATCTGCAAGCCGGGACTCATCGTGGTCGAGAGATAGATACTCTTCACATAAGAACCTTTAGCAGCAGCCGGTTTCAACTTCAGGATCATACCCAGCACCTCTTTCGCATTGTCTACGATCTGGTCTGCCGAGAATGAAACCTTACCTACCGAAGTGTGGATGATACCGAATTTGTCGACCTTGAAGTCGATCTTACCCGATTTCACCTCCTGGACAGCCTTGCCGACTTCCATCGTAACCGTACCGGTCTTGGGGTTCGGCATCAGGCCGCGGGGGCCCAGGATACGACCCAGTGCACCGACCTTACCCATTACGTTCGGCGTACAGATGATGACGTCGACGTCAGTCCAGCCGGACTTGATCTTGTCGACATACTCGTCCAGGCCTACGTAATCAGCGCCGGCAGCCTGTGCTTCGGCCTCCTTTTCGGGAGTACACAGCACGAGCACACGCACCTGCTTACCCGTACCGTGGGGCAGCGTCACGACGCCACGCACCATCTGGTTGGCCTTGCGGGGGTCAACGCCCAGGCGGACGTCGATATCAACGGACGCGTCGAATTTCGTGAACGTAATTTCCTTCAGAAGAGCGGCGGCCTCCGAGAGCTTGTAAGCCTTAGCGGCTTCCACCTTAGCGTAGGCGATCTTTTGATTTTTTGTCAACTTACTCATCTTCGATTACATATTAGGAAATTCACCGACGACGTTGATACCCATGCTACGAGCGGTACCAGCAATCATACGCATAGCAGCTTCCAGGGTAAAGCAGTTCATGTCAGGCATTTTGTCCTGAGCAATCTCGCGCACCTGATCCCACGTCACCTGACCGACCTTGTCGCGGTTAGGCTGTGCGGAACCCTTCTGCACCTTGGCTGCTTCCTTGAGCTGAATAGCTACAGGCGGCTGTTTTACAACGAAATCAAACGACTTGTCGCTGTAAACCGTGATGATGACCGGAAGAACTTTTCCTGCCTTGTCCTGGGTACGCGCATTGAACTGCTTGCAGAAGTCCATGATGTTGACTCCCTTAGAACCCAATGCGGGACCAACCGGGGGCGAAGGATTGGCGGCACCACCTTTGATCTGCAATTTAATAAATGCAGCAACCTCTTTTGCCATAGTTTTCCTTGGTTAATTATTCTTTTTCTACTTGTGTGAAACCCAACTCCATAGGAGTTTTGCGCCCGAATATCTTCACCGATACCGTGAGTTTCTTGCGCTCGTTGTCGACGGCCTCGATGGTACCCTGGAAGCTTGAGAAAGGGCCATCAGTGACCTTAACGGTCTCGCCAACAAAGAATGGAACTTCGTTTTCCTCCTCCATGGCATTCATCTCGTCGACGCGGCCGAGGATTCGCGCCACCTCCTGCGGACGCAGGGGCGTGGCATTCATCTTGCGGCTATCCTCCTTGGTATCGCCGAGGAAACCCAGCACATTGGGAGTATTACGAATTATAATCGGAATCTGACCTACGAACGCGGCCTCCACCAACACATAGCCCGGATAAGAAACCTTCTCCTTGGAGACTTTCTTTCCGTTGCGGATGGTATAGACCTTTTCGGTGGGAATCAGTACCTGAGATATGTAATCCTCCAGGTGGTTGTGGCGAATCTCGGCTTCGATATACTCTTTGACCTTGTTCTCCTTACCGCCGATGGCACGGACGACATACCACTGTTTTTTTATCTCGCTCATCGTTTCAGCAACAATTAACGGCCAAAACCACCCAGTACCTTGTAAATCAGAGCCATCAGGTTCTCGAACGACAAGTCCATCGCCAATACGACGATAGCGAAGATGACCGAAGCCACCATCACGACGATCGTAGAGCTCTGGAGCTGCGGGAACGTAGGCCACGTCACCTTGTTTACAAGCTCGTTGTAGGATTCTTTAACGTAATTAAACATATCTTCTTCTTTTACTTTTGGCAGGAGCAGAGAGATTCGAACTCCCATCAACGGTTTTGGAGACCGCTATTCTACCCTTGAACTATGCTCCTAAAAGCGGGAAGCGGTGCGGAACACCGCTTCCCTATGGTTGTGAAAATTATTTCACGATCTTCAGGATCTGACCGGCACCTACCGTACGGCCACCCTCGCGGATTGCGAAACGCAGACCTTCGTTGATAGCTACGGGGTAGATCAGCTTCACGGTGATGGTTACGTGGTCACCCGGCATAACCATGTCAACGCCTGCGGGCAGATGAACCTCGCCCGTTACGTCCATCGTACGCAGATAGAACTGGGGACGATAGTTGTTGTGGAACGGCGTGTGACGGCCACCCTCCTCTTTCTTCAGAATGTAGACCTCAGCCTCGAACTCGGTGTGCGGAGTGATCGAACCCGGTTTGGCAACGACCATACCGCGCTTAACCTCCTTCTTGTCGATACCGCGGAGCAGCAGACCTACGTTGTCGCCGGCCTCACCCTCGTCGAGCAGCTTGCGGAACATCTCGACACCGGTGCAGGTCGAAGTCAGGGTCTTCTCCTCGAGACCTACGATCTCGACGGGATCACCTACGTGGATGATACCGGTCTCGATACGGCCCGTTACGACGGTACCACGGCCGGTGATCGAGAATACGTCCTCGACAGGCATCAGGAACGGCTTCTCGTTCTCACGCTGCGGGATGGGAATATAGTTGTCGACAGCATCCATGAGCTCCATGATCTTGTCCTCCCACTGCGGCTCGCCGTTCAGGCCACCAAGTGCGGAACCACGGATAACGGGCGCGTTGTCACCGTCGTACTCGTATTTCGAAAGCAGGTCGCGAACCTCCATCTCGACCAGGTCGAGCATTTCGGGGTCGTCAACCATGTCGCACTTGTTCAGGAAAACTACAATACGCGGCACGTTCACCTGACGGGCGAGCAGCACGTGCTCGTTGGTCTGGGGCATCGGACCGTCCGTTGCAGCGACTACCAGGATGGCACCGTCCATCTGGGCGGCACCCGTAACCATGTTCTTCACATAGTCGGCGTGACCCGGGCAGTCCACGTGAGCATAGTGGCGGTTAGCCGTCTGGTACTCAACGTGCGAAGTGTTGATCGTGATACCACGCTCTTTCTCCTCGGGAGCGTTGTCGATGGAGTCGAACGAGCGGAGCTCCGACAGACCTTTCTTTGCCAGAACGGTCGTGATTGCAGCGGTAAGGGTGGTCTTACCGTGGTCAACGTGTCCGATGGTACCGATGTTCACATGCGGTTTCGAACGGTCGAATTTTTCTTTTGCCATAGTATTAAGTATTTAAAGTATTGTTAAAAATTGCTTTAAAGTTTTAAAATTCATTTCGCAGAACAAGCGGGCGACACAAACGTCCCCGCCACGCCGGCTGGGGTCATCCGTATCACACGCGTCTGCGTCTGGAGCGGAAGACGAGGCTCAAACTCGCGACCCTCAGCTTGGAAGGCTGATGCTCTATCAACTGAGCTACTTCCGCAAAAATATACCGTATCAGAGTCAGCCCTCTCCCTCCGCGATGCCCGCAGGCGGGCACCACTGGAAATCTTGCAACTCCAACCGGCACTTTTTTAGTGGGAAGTGATGGATTCGAACCACCGAAGGCGTACGCCAGCAGATTTACAGTCTGCCCCATTTGGCCACTCTGGTAACTTCCCAAATTATCTGCCCCGAACGGACGGATCCCGCATTGCACCGAATCCCCTCTGAGGCTTTCGTCCTGCCGCTGCCCGGGCTGTGCGGAGATCTCTCCCCTTCCTCGCGTCGGCTTTCCGAGCCGATGGAGGGATTCGAACCCCCGACCAGCTGATTACAAATCAGCTGCTCTGGCCAACTGAGCTACATCGGCAAAATCAACCGTTTTGGATTGCAAAAGTAGGCATAAAAAATTTACCAGCCAAATAAATCCCGATAAATTTTCTACTTTTTTACTCTTCTCAAAGAACGTCATTCAGCCGCCGTTATTTCAGGGATGAAATCGGGTGCAAAGATAGGAAAAGTTTTATATTTTACAACAGCTTATCCGAAAAATATCACCCCGGCGGCCGAAGGTTACCACCTTCCCGCCCGGAACGGCTCCGCACCATACAGCGAGCCAGAGCTAAAAGCCACCACAGCTATTATATATTAACAATAATATAAATCACGGGAAATTCGTTATCTTTGGCCGGACAAACACAATACGCCATGAACGCGATCCCCCTGCCCGATGACTTCGGGTTACGCCCGCTCCGTGCGGACGACGCCCCGGACATCTTTACGGCCATAGACACGCAGCGCGAACACCTCGGGCGCTGGCTCCCGTTCGTGGCCGCGACGCACCGCGTGGAACAGACCCGCGAAGTGGTCGCCGCCATGCTGGCCGACCCGGCCAACCCGGTCTTCACGCTGCGCGTCGGGGATGCCTTCGCGGGGCTTATCGGGTTCAAATCGGCGGACAGCACCACCCTCACCATCGAGATCGGCTACTGGCTTCGCTCCGAATACCAGGGACGGGGACTCATGACCGCAGCCGCAGAAGCGCTCTGCCGCATGGCCTTCGGGCAAATGGGCATGGAGAATGTCGAAATCAAATGCGCCGCAGGCAACCTGCGGAGCAACCGGATCCCGCTGCGCCTCGGCTTCAGGCTCGACCGCATCGAAGTACGCGGCGAGCAGCTCGCCGACGGGGAGTTCACCGACCTCAACGTATACCGGCTGCCACGCCCCTGAAACAAAAAAAACCGGGAAGGCGGTTCCTCCCGGTTCCAACTCCCGACAACACCCCCGCGCTGCCGGCACAGCCTCGTCCCAGTCCAGGCCAGGGGCGACATACAGGGACTACCCTTCCTTGATCGAAGCGATCAGCTGGGCAGGCGTCGCCTGCAGGTAATTCTTGCAGAAACGGCTGAACTGCGTATAGTGGCGGAACCCATACTTGTTCATCAGCGCCTTCGTGCTGTCTTCGCCGTCGCGTATGTCCGAGAAAATCTTGAGTGCCTTCTGGCGCATCATCCAATGGTAAACACTGTCGTTGAAATGCTCGGCAAAACGACGCTTGAACACCGAAAGGCTCATGCCCGCAAGGGCAGCCAGCTCGGCTACGCCCTGTGCCTTGTCGTAGTTATTGCACACGAAGACACGGAAATTGTCCTGCGGCTGAATCATCGACTGGAAGAAATAGGCATGCTCGGTCGGCGTATAAAGCACCTTGATCATCATGAAAAGCTCCGTAGCCTTCATCTTGTGGTAGCGGGAACAACCGCTCATCTCCGGGATCATGAAAAGCCCTTCGAGCAACCGCTCGATCGACGGATGCATCGCCAGTTTGGGCACGTCCTCATTGGGAATGACCGTATCATAGGGCATCACCTTGTCGAAAATGTCCTGTTCGCAGAATTCGATCCTGTGGATCAGCGACAGCACGACAATATTGGCCTCGTCCTGGGCCGTCGCAACGAATCTTTCTCCGCGTGCCAGGCACACATACTGCCTCGAGGTCACCAGGCACATCGTCTCGCCATGCTCTATCATAAGCGCCCCCGACATGACGAAAAGGATACGCACCATACGGTCGGCAGAGAAAGTCACGCCCTCGCCGGGTGTGAGGGTCATCTGTGCAAAACGGCAATAATTCGAATCGCCGATGCGGCGGAACGGCGCAGGAAACGTAGGACAACTACTACAATCCGCAGGACAATTCTCCTTTAATGCCAGCTCCACAAACTGCGGTTTGATCTGATCCATATATTCGATTGATTGTTTAACTGTTCAAAGTTACACAAAAAAATCATAACCAACAAAAAACAAACACTTTCGTCCACCCTTTTTGCATACAAAAGCACCTTGCTGCCGTAAATTTCCACTTCTACACAGAAGGCCGCAAAATTTCCAACATGCAAAAAAAAAGTGCGTAAACCTTGCCGGCAAGGCATATCGGCCCGAAATCCCAGTCCCATGTCACAGTAGCCTCAAACGGCCAAATACTGCCTTTCCACACAAAACAGTCCATCCCTCGAAAAGCACCCGCACACCCGGACGGGAAACGATCCGCAACACAGCCGGACGTATAAAAAACGGGGTGCCGCGATAATTGCGGCACCCCACAGGTACAGCACAGCAAACGAATGCCAGCAGCGACGATATTATTTATAACTGATAATCAAAATCTTCGACGACTCCCAAAAACGCACGGGATCAGTAATAAGCAATTTCGTAACTATTTTATCCTTCTCGCCCCCCGTCACCAGTTGATAGGAATCCTCGGGCTGCGCCGTGACGACGGTCACCTTTTTCCGGCCGACGGGGATCTCGGACAGCAGCCGGGAATCGGCCTTCGTAAAACTCTCCAGGTTATTGGTGTTGTTCACCGTCAGCGTACGCCCGATAAAGCCCTGCTTGTCGATGATCTGCGCGTCGCGGAGTTCTTTTTCCACACCGACGATATAGTAGACCGTGTGGAGCTGGTTCTCCAGTTCGACCTTTTCGCTACTCAGGTTTTCCGCCCGGGCATTCTGCTCGGCGACTTGTTCTGTCAGAACCTCCACCTCGACACCCATCTTGTCCAGGCTCTCCCGCAGGCGGGCGATTTCGTCCTTCTTCCCGGCAAGCTGTTTATTCAGGTCTGCGATCATCTTCTCCAGCCCGTCGATACGCAGGTTCGCCTTGCGCAGCTGGGCTGCAGCACGCTGCAACGAGGCGATCTTGTCCTTGTTCTCCTGCAACAGGCGGTCGATCGCCGCGATATCGTTGTTGATCTCCTCGACGGGACGGCGGCCGCCCTCGCTACCACCCGCCACCGAAATCAGGTTTTCACGGGTCTTTATCAGCACCAAGTTTTCGGAGATGGCGTTGATGTCCTCGAAAACGGCATTTATAAGCGAATCCTTGGCACTGACGACCGAAACGAGCGAATCCCGCTGGTCTTCCACCCTGACGACCGTCCCTTTGCTCACGCAGGATGCGAGGGCGAACGCCGCGCCCAGCGCCATGGCTGTAACGTACTTCATAACTTTCTAAGATTTAAGTTATTGTTTGCTTCTCGGGAGGCAAATATAAATATAAAAACGATACCCTGTTCAAAAATCTTCACGACACGCGGGAAATCTGCATTATCGGCAACGTGACACTCCGGCATGAAAGGCTCGAAGACGGTAAAAACAAAGGCCGCACCTTCCGGTACGGCCTTTATCTTGCAGGGAGGGAAGTCTTACTTCGCGCCCTTCTTATCGTAGCGTTTTGCGTAACGGCTCATAAACTTATCGACGCGACCAGCGGTGTCAACCAACTTCATCTTACCAGTGTAGAACGGGTGCGAGGTGTTGGAAATTTCCATCTTATACACGGGATAGGTTTCGCCGTTCACTTCGATGGTTTCTTTTGTCGAAACGGCGGACCGACACAAAAACACGTGGTCGTTGGACATGTCCTTGAACGCCACTAAACGATAATTCTCCGGATGAATACCCTTTTTCATTTCGCTGTTTTTGTTTTTTAATTGATGCTTAAGCGGGACAAAGGTACTAAATTTATTTCCAACAAACAACATCCCGTCCATATTTTTTTTACGGGGATCGACCGGCCGGACACCGCCGCCCGGCCGGAATCGGACACAGGGCACACCATTTTTTTTCGCACACAGCGCCCCGAATGGTTGCGCAATCTGAATTGTTTTTTTATCTTTGCAACGCAAAAAGCGCTCATGCGCCGTGCGGGACCCATAGCTCAGTCGGTTAGAGCAGCGGACTCATAATCCGAAGGTCGTGGGATCATGCCCCTCTGGGTCCACGACGAAGGCGGGAGGTTGCGATGTTTCGCAACCTCCCGCCTTCATTTAGTCATCCGGTCGCATCACCCTCCGCCGGCGCCGTATCGTCCCTCCCCGGCAAAAATGCCCCGCACAGGGCGGTATCCGGAGCAGGGAGATAGCTACCGCCCGGGCGGCATCGGGCTATCGGTTCTCGTCGTCGGCACGGATTGCCTTGCGGCGGATCTTACCGCTGATGGTCTTCGGAAGTTCGTCCACGAATTCGATGATGCGCGGGTACTTGTAGGGCGCAGTGATCTGCTTCACATGATCCTGCAGTTCCCGGATCAACTCCTCCCCGGCCCGCGGCCTGTATTTATCCCCGAGGATGATCGTCGCTTTGACCACCTGCCCCCGGATCTCGTCGGGAACCCCCGTGATGGCACATTCGACGACGGCCGGATGGGTCATCAGGGCGCTCTCCACCTCGAAGGGGCCGATCCGGTAGCCCGAACTCTTGATCACGTCGTCGGCACGCCCCACGAACCAGAAATATCCGTCCTCGTCGCGCCATGCCACGTCGCCCGTATAGTACACGCCGTCGTGCCAGACCTCGTGCGTCATCCCGTCGTTCAGGTAATACTCCTTGAAAAGCCCCAGCGGCTTCCCCCGGTCGGTACGGATCACGATCTGCCCCTGTTCGCCGTCCTCGGCCGAACGGCCGTCGGGCGTCAAGAGATCGATATCGTACTGGGGGTTGGGCACGCCCATGCTGCCGGGCTTGGGCTCCATCCACGGAAAGGTGGCGAGGGTCAGCGTCGTTTCGGTCTGCCCGAAACCCTCCATCAGACGGACGCCGGTCAGGCGTTTGAACGTGTCGTAAACGGCACCGTTGAGCGCCTCGCCCGCGGTCGTACAGTACTCCAGCGACGAAAGGTCGTATTTCGAAAGGTCTTCGCGAATCAGGAAACGGTAGATCGTAGGCGGCGCACACAGAGAGGTTATCCGGTACTGCCCGATCTTGCGCAGGATGTCGGCAGGCGTAAATTTCTCGTGGTCGTAAACGAAAATGTTGGCCCCGGCCAGCCATTGCCCGTACAACTTGCCCCAGGCGGCCTTCGCCCATCCGGTGTCGGCAATGGTGAGGTGCAGGCTGCCCTCGTGGAGGTTGTGCCAGAAGCACCCCGTGCTGATATGCCCCAGCGGATAGGTGAAATCGTGGGCGACCATCTTCGGTTCGCCCGTCGTGCCGGAGGTGAAATACATCAGCATGATGTCGTCGTTGGTGTTCACATGCTGCGGCCGCACGAAAGGCGCTGCATGGCGGATGCCCTCGTGGAAATCGAGGAACCCTTCGGGAACCTCGGGGCCGACGCTTATCAGCAGCTTCGTGGTAGGGCTTTCCGGCATGGCCGCGGCGATATGGCCGGTTATCACCGGCTCGCCCGCGGCGACGATCGCCTTGATTCCGGCCATGTTGCAACGATAAACGACATCCTTCCTGGTCAGCAGGTGGGTCGCCGGGATGGCCACGGCTCCCAGTTTGTGCAAGGCAAGGATCGAAAACCAAAATTCATAGCGGCGCTTGAGGATCAGCATCACCATGTCCCTCCGGCCGATGCCGAGGCTCTGGAAATAGGAGGCCGTGCGGTCGGTTTCACGCTTCATGTCGGCAAAGGTGAACTGGATCTCGCCGCCCCGGTCATCCGTCCACAGCAGCGCCTTCTTGTCGGGTTCCTCCGCCGCATAGGCATCCACCACGTCATAGGCAAAATTGAAATCCGCGGGGACGCGGATGCGGAAATTCCTTATGTAGTCTTCCTGGGAAGTAAATACCGTCCGGGATAAAAATCTCTCCACCATACGCCTACATTATTATCGCCAGGAAACGTACCGGCTTGCCGTCGAGCGCCTTCATGCCGTGCGGCAGGCCGGAATCGAAATAAAGGCTGTCGCCCACGCCGAGCACCAGCTCCTTGCCGCTGACCGAGATCAGCAGGCGCCCTTCCAGCACGTAGTTCATCTCCTGCCCCGTGTGGCAGTTCAGGTGCATCGGGGCATCGGCAGCCGAAGGCTCCACCGTCACGATGAAGGGGTCGGCCCTGCGGTCGCGGAAACCCGAGGCCAGCGCCTCGTACTTATAGGCCGCACGCCGTTCGACCGATACACCCGTGCCGGCACGGGTGATGAAATAGGAGTTCATCTTGGGCTCCTCGCCGAACATCAGCACATCCAGGCTGATCCCGTAGCGGCGGGCTATGGTTTGCAGCACATTGACCGAAATATCGGCATCACCGCTCTCCATATCCCTGTACTCGTCGACCGACAGACGGCAACTGTCCGCCACTTCCTGCTCCGAAAGTTCGAGCACCTCGCGCAATCCGCGCAAACGGGTTGCGATCGATTTAATCGGATCACACATCATTCTATAATTTAAATTATCGGATAGGTTCGGCATTTGCGAAATTCCACCGCGTAAAGTTACGATCCGTAACCGAATCGCCCCACAGCCAGCTTCCCATGCCGGAAATTATCACCTAACAACCTGGGCGTAAAGGAAATATTACGTCCGCCGGAAATCCGCAATCCGCAGGCGGTGATATAGCGCAGGCACGGCAGCACCGGAAGCACCAGCGGTACGGGAAGCACCAGCGGTACGGAAACATCGGTGACACGGGAAGCACCGGCGGCACAACGGCTTGCGGGGAATACGGGCATCTTGCGGGAAGTCTGCGGGACGTCTGCAGGAATAATGCAGGAATAATGCAGGAATAATGCAGGAACCTTGCGGAGACTCTGCGGAGACACCCTGATGGCATCGCGGCGGCATACTTGCGCAGTAAAACCGGATCGCCTATCGCACGCTGAAGCGGTAGATACCCGACCCGACGCCGAATACGCGGTACCCGTCCTCGGTACCGAGGCTTTCGACATCCTTGCACTGCGCGACTTCGAGCCCGCTTTCGCAAACCCGGCTGCCGGCAGAGGCGGGGACGTAAATCCGGGCCGTGGTGTTGGCCGGCACCTCGACCAACAGGTCGAAACCGCCCTGTTCGGTCGTCCACTCGCTGCGGATCAGCCCATAGGGCGAGCGGAACGAGGCCTCGGCGCTGCGCAGGTCGCCCACGATCTCGGGCCTGACGATGAATTTCTTATAGGCCTGCACCGAATCGTCGCGGCGGATGCCGCCCACATAGGTATAGAACCATTCGAGCAGGTGCCCCAGCATCAGATGGTTGTGCGACTTGCGGGGCAGTGCCTGCCATGATTCGGGCAGCGCCGTAGCGCCCTGGGCGAGCATATAACCGTAGCCGTATACGTCGTACCGCGAGTTCATGTCGAAGATCACCTGCGAATTCCCGCTCTGCTCCAGCGCCCGCAGCACGTAGTTGTATCCCACGTCGCCCGCCGTCAGCGCATTGCCGCGGCTGCGGATGTCCTGCACCAGGTTCGCCAGCAC